>JAESGJ010000003.1_pt1 | contig 1618456 bp, 1548 predicted proteins | sample 9266241 | NCBI WGS metagenome assembly JAESGJ01 (sample SAMN14514841, study PRJNA621669) | algae metagenome | isolation source: Brasilonema octagenarum HA4186-MV1 and co-occurring heterotrophs from wet... | place: USA: Manoa Valley, Hawaii | collected 2009-07-20
GCGGGTCTTGCCCATGCGCTTGGCCAGGAGGATCTGGCCCAGCGTGTTGTTCACCTTGTGCGAGCCGGTGTGGTTTAGCTCTTCGCGCTTGAAGTAGATCTTCGCGCCACCGAGTTTTTCGGTCAGACGCTCGGCGAAATAGAGCGGCGAGGGACGGCCGGTATAGTGCTTGCCGAGATATTCGAGCTCGGCCTTGTAGGCCGGGTCGGCCTGCGCCTCGCGATAGGCCTTCTCGAGATCGAGGATCAGCGGCATCAGGGTTTCGGCGACGAAACGGCCACCGTACAAACCAAAGCGACCCTGCTCGTCGGGGCCGTTACGCAGGGAATTGGCCCCGTCGACTGTCACTTTACTCTAGGCTCCTACCCGTGCGCTTGCCGCGCTTTGGCGATGAAGGAGCGGATCAGCTCGGCGCTCTTGACGCCAGGCGCGGTCTCCACCCCTGAAGATACGTCCACGCCCATCGGCCGGACCTGGCGGATGGCGTCACCCACGGTGTCCGGGGTGAGCCCCCCGGAAAGCATGAAGCCAAGCTCGGGGTCAAGCGCCTTGAGGAGACCCCAGTCGAAGGGAGCACCATTGCCACCCGGCCGCTCGGCGCCCTTGGGCGCCTTGGCGTCGAGCAGGATACGGTCGGCGACGTCGACGAACTGGGCGACATGCGCCACGTCCTCGGCCGAACCGATCGACACCGCCTTGAGGATGGCAATGCCCGCCTCGTCGCGGATCGCCTCGACCCGGTGCGGCGTTTCCGGCCCATGGAGCTGGATCCAGTCGGGCGACAGCGCCGAGACTTCCATGACGCAGGAATTGTCGGGGTTGACCAGCAGCACGCAGGTTTCCACCCGGCCACGGGCCAGCGAAATCAGCTCCTGCAGCGTTTCGATGCCGACATGGCGCGGGCTGCGCTCGAAATGCACGAAGCCGACCATTTCGGCCCCGGCCTCGATGGCAACGTCGAGCAATTGAGGGGTCTTGATACCGCAGATCTTGATGAGGAGGGGATCGGCCATCTTTTCGGGTCAGCTCGGGCGGGCGAAATCGTCTGGACTGAGGGCGAGGGAATTATCGGGAACGCGGCGGGCCACTTCGAGCTCGCGATGCAGGCGTTCGGTTTCGCGCTTATAATGGCGCTCGTCGCGGCGGTGCGTGCCTTGGGCGAACCAGGTGGCAATGCCACCGAGGATCACGCCGACCAGCAGCACGCCGAAAATCACGAGAAACAGGGGCACGCCGATCCCCGGCGCGACCAGCGCGTCGGACGGGGCGAGCGGATTGAAATTGACCACCACCAGTTGGCGGTTGGCGAGGGCAAATACGATGAGCACCGCACAAAGCGGCACCAGCACGAACCAGCCCACTATCCGTTTAAGCATCAGCTCAGCCTGGACCTTGATATGTCGCGTTTCCGGACCGCAAAACCGTCACCATTGTCGCCGGGAAACGCTGCCGTATCAGCCTTCGCGGTTGATCCGCTCGCGGATCTCCTTGCCGGCCTTGAACTGGGGCACATATTTTTCGCCCACATCGACGGTTTCGCCGGTGCGCGGATTGCGCCCGACACGCGCCGGCCGGTTCTTCACCGAGAAGGCGCCAAAGCCACGGAGTTCGACCCGGTCACCCCGGGCCATGGCGTCGCCAACCTCATCGAGGATGGCGTTGACGATGTTCTCGATATCACGCTGGAACAAATGCGGATTTTCGTCGGCCAGCTTCTGCACGAGCTCGGACTTGATCATACCGCCCCCCAGGCGCTCCTCCGTCATGATCGATGGCTTCCTCATCGGTTTATCGAGCCTGCCAAAGCGAAACCAGCCCGTCAAGCGCGATCGGTCCTTCGACAGGCAGTCCGAGGCTCGAGCGTGCCGCCTGACCCAGCCATTTGCTGGGCGAAAACCAGGCATTGTCGGGCAACGGGAAATAATCGACTACGGGGAGATCAGCCTTCACCGACTTGTCCGTGGTGAGCCAGGCGAGCGCATCCGACTCACCGCCGATCGCATCGATCAGCTTGTCGGTGAGCGCCTGCCGGCCAGTGAGGATGCGGCCATCGGAGAGCGCCAGCGTATCGGGGCGCGGGATGCCGCGGCGTTCAGCCACGATATCGACGAACCACTGGAAGCTGTCATCGACCAGCCCCTGCAGCGAGGCGCGAACCTCGCCGACCATGGGCTCGTCGAGATCGGGCTCGGCCTTCAGCGGGCCAGTCGCCACCTTGTCGAGGTCGATGCCGATGGTGTTGAGCAGCTTCCCGGCATCGACATGCTGGTAGAGCACGCCGATCGAGCCGACGATCGACAGCCGGCGGGCGAAGATGCGGTCGGACGCGATGGCCGTCATGTAGGCGGCCGAGGCGCCGAGCTCGCTGATCACCGCCACCACCGGCTTCTTGGCGCGCAAGGCTGACAGGGCCTCATACAGCTCCTCGCCACCCGCGGTGGTGCCGCCGGGCGAATTGATGGCGACGATCACGGCCTTCACCGCATCGTCCTTGGCGAGGTCCTGCAGGGTCTTCAGTCGAACCGGATCGGTGGCGATCACGCCGTTGATGGTGACGCGCGCAATCCGCTCGCCCGGACCGTTCTCGGGGATGGCGAAGCGCGCCACCAGAGCCAGCACGGCGATAATCGCGGCGAGAAAGAACAGCACCCGCCACAGCCGCCGCGACCGCCGCAGCTTGGCATTCGCCGGAATGAGGTGCGCCGGATCGGCGGAATAGTCGGACATGCTGGCCTCGCGCCCAATAGCCCCAGCGAGGTAGCGACCGCCGACGACAAATGCAAGGCAGGCGCGAGACTTAGCTCAGCCGGCTTTCTTGCTGTGCGTCGTCATGTACTCACGCAGCGCCCGGTTGATCCGCGTCTGATAACCTTTGTCGCCGCCGGCACGCTTGAACCAATCGACGACGTCGGCATCCACTCTAAGCGTCAGCTGCTGCTTCAACGGGCGGTAGAACTTTCCGACCTCCGCTCCCGCCCAATCCTCCGCAGTCGTGCGCGGGATATCGGAGAAGTCGATCGTCTCGTCCGGCATCGCGGCCAACGCGCGAAGCTCTGCACGTTCCTCCTCGGTCAGTTCCCGAGGCTCAAAAACCACCGTTCGATCTTCGCTCTTCTTCATAGATGCGCCTTTCCGACGGCTCCGCTCGACGCGCCGAGATGATCCGTGTGACCGTCTCGCCAAAACCAATCTTTCGGTCCGTGAACACCACAAACAGGATCATCACGCCGTCGACGAGTGCCATTGCATAATACCGATGCTCGCCGTTCTCGAAGCCTTGGTATCGGCTGACGATAAAGGGATCATCGAAGGCCCTGATCGCTGCCTCGAAGCGAATGCCGTGCTTCGCCTGATTTGTTCGGTTCTTTTCTTCGTCCCAGACGTACGGCACGTCGCCCCCTCGTGCACGTCAGAAATGTAACTACAATTCCGTCGTTACGCAAGCTTCCGGATCATGTAGCGGGCGCCTTCTTCGTAGCTCAGGAGCTTGGCGTAGAGTTCGTGCTCTTCGGTGACCGCAAAACCCTGCTTTTCCCACCAGGGGACTGAGCCGTTGACGGCGACGAGGGACATGGTGGGGTAGCCTTCGGCTTCGGCGTGCTTGGTGAGGGCGCCGACCATCTTGCCGGCGGAGCCGATGCGGCGGGCGACCGGCAGCAGGCAGAGATCGTGGATGTAGTAGGTGTCGGGCTTTTCCGGCAGCGCGCCCAGCAGCGTGTTGAGCGGCGGCAGGGTGGCGTAGGTCCAGGGGTGGCTCAGCACGTAGCCAACGGGTTTTTCGCCGATTTCGAGCAGATAGCAGCCATTGTGGTAGAGCCGCTGGCGCTCGGCCAGTACCTCGGCGCTCTCGTAGAAATCGAGATGCACGGTGTCGGCAATGGCCTGCACCGCCGGCAGGTCATAGGCGGTCATCAGCCGCCAGGCGACATCCTTGATCAGCACGATATCCACATCCCCAAACTCGGGCACTCTACACAAAAAGGGCCCGCACCAAAGTGCGAGCCCTCGTTTTGATCGGCTTCGAAGCGAAGCTTACTTGTCGTCGCGGCCCTTGAGCGCGGCGCCCAGGATGTCGCCGAGCGAAGCGCCCGAGTCCGACGAACCGTAGTTGGCCACGGCCTCACGCTCCTCGGCGATTTCCAGTGCCTTGATCGACAGCTGGATACGCGAGGTCTTGCGGTCATACTGGGTGACGCGAGCATCGACCTTGTCGCCCTTGGCGAAGCGCTCGGGGCGCTGGTCGTTGCGGTCGCGGCTCAGGTCGGCGCGGCGGATGAACGCGGTCATGTCGGTGTCGTTGATGCGCACTTCGATGCCGCCATCATTGACCTCGGTCACGGTACCGGTGACGACGGCGTTCTTGCGGATGCCACCTTCACCGCCGGCGTCGGCGGCGCCGGCACCAGCCGACGAGCCGGTCTCACCGGTCGCAAGCTGCTTGATGCCCAGCGAGATGCGTTCCTTCTCGACATCGACGTCGAGAACCTTGGCCTGCACCATGTCGCCGCGGTTGTAGGCTTCGAGCGCCTGCTCGCCCGGCTTCTGCCAGTCGAGGTCGGAGAGGTGCACCATGCCGTCGACGTCGCCATCGAGACCGATGAACAGGCCGAACTCGGTCTTGTTCTTGACCTCGCCCTCGACGGTCGAACCGACGGGGTACTTGTCGGAGAAGGTTTCCCACGGGTTGGCGAGGGTCTGCTTCAGGCCGAGCGAGATACGGCGCTTCTCGGGATCGACCTCGAGCACCATCACTTCGACTTCCTGCGAGGTCGAGACGATCTTGCCCGGGTGGACGTTCTTCTTGGTCCAGCTCATTTCGGAGACGTGGATCAGGCCTTCGATGCCCGGCTCGAGCTCGACGAACGCACCGTAGTCGGTGATGTTGGTCACGCGGCCAGTGAACTTCGCACCCACCGGGTACTTGGCCTCGATGCCATCCCACGGGTCGGCCTGGAGCTGCTTCATGCCCAGCGAGATGCGGTGGCTCTCGTGGTTGATGCGGACGATCTGCACCTTGATGGTTTCGCCGATCGACAGCACTTCGGACGGGTGATTGACCCGGCGCCAGGCGATGTCGGTGACGTGCAGCAGGCCGTCAATGCCGCCGAGATCAACGAACGCACCGTAATCGGTGATGTTCTTGACCACGCCGTCGACAACCTGGCCCTCTTCGAGCTGCTGGACGATCTCGGAACGCTGCTCGGCGCGGCTTTCCTCGAGGATGGCACGACGCGACACGACGATGTTGCCGCGACGCTTGTCCATCTTCAGGATCTGGAACGGCTGCGGCACATTCATCAGCGGGCCGATGTCGCGGATCGGGCGGATATCCACCTGCGAACGCGGCAGGAAGGCCACGGCACCTTCGAGATCGACGGTGAAACCGCCCTTGACCTGGTTGAAGATGATGCCTTCGACGCGCTCGTTGGCGCTGTACTTCTCTTCGAGCTTGACCCAGCTCTCTTCGCGGCGGGCCTTCTCACGCGAAAGCACGGCCTCGCCGACAGCGTTCTCGACGCGGTCGACATAGACTTCGACTTCCGAGCCCACCTTGATGGTGCCGTCACGGCCGGCAGCGCCGAATTCCTTGAGCGCAATGCGCCCCTCGGTCTTGAGACCGACGTCGATGATCGCGAGATCCTTCTCGATCGCGACCACGCGACCCTTGACGACGGCGCCTTCCATCGGCTCGTTGTCGAGGAACGAGTCCATCAGGAGGGACTCGAAATCTTCCTTGGTTACAGTTTGAACTGCCAAGCTTATCTCCATCTTGCCACCGGTGGCTGGTGTTGAAGGGCCCGTCTGCCATCGTCAGCAAAAGACGATCCGGTGCGCAGGCGCGCGGGCCATGACTGATATTCGATGAGTTCCGGTGCCGGCCCAGGAATGCTCTGGCTCGGGGGCGGCGCCTCGAAGAGTTGGATTAGGCCTGTTCGGACCTGCTCTTTTCGGCCATCACCCCGTCGACAATGGCGACGGCTGCGCGGAGTGCGGCCTCTATATCCAGAAGCGTGGTGTCCAGCAAGTGGGCATCGGGCGCCGGATAGAAGCCGCCATTGGGGTTTGCCATGTCTCGGGCGTCCCGTTCCTCTATCTGGTGATAGAGGGCGTAGCGATCAACCGGCGTGCCCTTCTTTTCGAACTGGCGGGCCCGCCGCTCCATCCGCGCCTTGCTGTCAGCCCTGATGAAGAGTTTTACGTCGGCGTCGGGCGCGATCTTCGTGCCGATGTCGCGGCCGTCGAGTACGGCGCCGCCGGCCCCAGTCGCGAAGGCGCGCTGGAAATCGAACAGGGCCGAGCGGACCCCGGCGATCACCGCCACCTTGCTCGCCAGTTGGCCCGCTTCGCCGGTCGAGAGCAGATCGGGGTCGAGATGGGCGGTGTCGATGCTTTTGGCCGCAGCAATGGCGGCGGCCTCGAAGCCGGGCTGGCCATCGAGGGCGGCGACGGCGCGGCCGACGGCGCGATAGAGGAGGCCGGTATCGAGATGCGGCAGGCCGTAGTGCCGGGCGAGGCCTGCGGCGAGCGTGCCCTTGCCCGAGGCTGCCGGTCCATCAACCGCGATGATCATGCCGGCTCCCTCGCAACAACGGGGTCTCCTAGCAGGACCGCCCTGCGCGTGCCAGCGGTGTGGCGGATTTTGCGTTTGACAGCCACAATCTTTCGCCCTAACCGGACCTTTCCCTGCGGGGACCACTCCCCCGTACATTGAAGAGGCAAGCAATTGGCCAAGGACGAACGCGGTACCAAGCGGGAAGACCCCGATACCGGCAAGAAGTTCTACGACCTGAACAAGGACCCGATCGTCTCGCCCTATACCGGCAAGTCCTATCCGCGCTCTTTCTTTGAAGCGAACGCCGTCGCGGCGGTCCGCGCCAAGGTGGCGGAACGCGAAGAGGACGAGGACGAAGAGGAAGTCGAGGCCGAGACCGAGGAGGCCGATCCCGGCGCGCCCGAGGTGATCTCGCTCGAAGATGCCGACGCTGAAGAAGGCGAAGACGGCAAGGACGACGGCGAAGAGATTCCCGATGTCGAGGACGTCGAAGACGTCGAAGATATCGGCGACGACGACGCCGACACCTTCCTCGAGGAAGACGAGGACGAAGACGACGATCTCGACTTCGACGTGGGCGGCGGCAACGACGAGCGCTAAGCTCGACAGCCCGGGAAACGGGCGGCTTCATCAAGCGTTCAAAAAAGCGCTTGCCAGCCGCCGGTCACCCCGCTAGACACCACCGCGTTGCGACGGGAACCCGCCGCAGCGCAAATCCCAAAGCCCGGCTCGCCGGGCATCCGGATACAGATCCAAGTGATCGTTGATGGGGCAATAGCTCAGTTGGGAGAGCGCTTGAATGGCATTCAAGAGGTCGACGGTTCGATTCCGTTTTGCTCCACCAATTCCTCCCAACAACCCCGGCATCGTCCGGGGTTTTGTTTTTCCGGGCCTGCGGCGTAAGCGCCTCGGCGGCTATTGACGGGCCCGGCGTGCGTCCCTAGAACCCCCGCTCCCCGCAGGCGGCCGACCAGCGCCGCCCCATGTCCATCGATCAGTGAGCCAGAGAGAATGACGCGAAACTATTGCGGCATGGATTTCGGCACCTCCAACTCCACCTTCGCGGTGGCGGGAGGCAATACGGCGTCGCGGCTGTTGCCGCTCGAGGATGGGAAGCCGACCATCCCGTCGGCGATCTTCTTTTCGTTCGAGACCGATGGGGTGTTCTTCGGACGGCGGGCGGTGAACGAGTATGTCACCGGTGCCGACGGCCGGCTGATGCGCTCGATCAAGAGCGTGCTGGGCACGGCGCTGTTCGCCGACACCACGCGGGTGAAGCGCGATTCACTCGCCTTCTCGGAAATCCTCGGCTTCTTCGTCGCAGAGCTGAAGAAACGGGCCGAGGCGGGGCTGGGCGAGGGCGTCGACGAGATCGTCTGCGGCCGGCCGGTGCGCTTCGTCGACGATGACGATGCGGCCGATGCTCTGGCGCAGCGGCAGCTCGAGGCGGCGGTGCGCGCGCAGGGCTACCGGCATGTCGAGTTCCAGTTCGAGCCGATCGCCGCGGCACTCGACTACGAGCAGCAGGTGACGGGCGAGGAACTTGCGCTGGTGGCCGATATCGGCGGCGGCACCTCGGACTTCACCGTCATCCGCGTGTCGCCGCAGCGGGCGCGGGCGCAGGACCGCAAGGCCGACATTCTCGCGACGGCCGGCGTGCATGTGGGCGGCACTGATTTCGACCGGCTCCTGTCGCTGAAGACCGTGATGCCACTCCTCGGCTACGGCACCGAGACGGCGGACGGCAAGCGGCCGTTGCCTTCGGCGCCGTACTACGACCTCGCCACCTGGCACCGCATCAACCGGCTCTACAACGCCAAGACCATCGCCGAGCTGCGCTCGACCGTGCGCGAAGCCAAGTTCCCCGAACTCGCCGCCATGATGCTGGCCATCGTCGAGGACCGGCAGGGCCACCGGCTCGCCGGCCGCGTCGAGGAGGCGAAGATCGCGCTCAGCGAGGCCGACCAGACCGAGTTCCGCTTCTTCACCCGTGACGTACCGCTCGAAGATACGATCAGCCTCAAGCAGCTCGGCCAGGCGATCGAGTCGCCGACCAACGCCATCGCCACCACCATTGCGGCGACTGTGAAGGCCGCGGGCGTCACCGGCGCCGATATCAACACGCTGATCCTCACCGGGGGCTCGACCAAGGTGCCGGCAGTATCGCGAGTGCTGCGCGACCAATTTCTGCAGTCGAAGGCGGTCGAGACCGACGCCTTCGGCAGCGTCGGGCTCGGGCTGGCGCTCGATGCGGCGCGGCGTTTCCGCTAGCCGCTTCGCTAAGCCTTAAGCAAAGCTGACCTATCCTGCCCTGCCCTTTCGGGCTGAGGGCCGGGTTTTGGTTGGGTTGATCCGATTGCTGGTTGCGGCGGCTGTCGCGACGCTGGTGTTCTTCGTCGGTGGGCTCGGGGCCTTCGCCTCGCTCGATCGGCTGCTCGCCGATGCGCGGTTCTCGCTGCTGAGCAAGCCGGCGAGCGGCGACGTCGTCTTCGTCGAAATCGACAGCAAAAGCCTGGCGCAGGTCGGCGTCTGGCCTTGGCCACGGCAGATCCATGCCGAAGTGCTCGACAAGCTGATGACACTCGGCGCTCACGACGTCGCCTTCGATATCGACTTTTCGGCCCGCTCGACCGAGGAGGGCGACGCGGCGCTCGAGGCGGCGCTCGAAGCGGCCGGCGGGTTCACTTATCTCGCGGCATTCGAACAGCGCAGCGGGGCGAAGGGCGACCTGACGCTCAGCATGCCGCTGCCGCGCTTTGCGGCGCAGGGCACGCCGGTGCTCGTCAACGTCGCGACCGACCGGCAGGGCCTGGTGCAGAGCCTTCCCTCTGCCCTTGATACCGATGCCGGCGTGATCCCAGCGTTGCCGATGGAACTGTCGGGGGCGGCGTCTGCCCCGCCCGAGGTGCTCATCGACTACGGGATCGACATCAACAGCATCGATCGCATCCCGGTCGGCGCGCTGCTCGATGGCAGCGTCGATCCCAAGCGCATCGCCGGCAAGCAAGTGATCGTGGGCGCCGGGGCGCTCGAACTGCGCGATATCTTCGCCGTGCCGCGCTTCGGTTTCGTGCCCGGGCCGCTGATCCAGGCGCTGGGGACCGAGACGCTGAAGACCGGCCGCATGCTGCAGAACTGGGGCGGCTGGGCCGGGCTGGCCCTGGCGCTGCTGCTGGCTTTGGGGCTGGCACCGCTCGGCCGTCGCCTCGGGCTGGCCGTGGCCGCCGCCAGTACGCTCGGCGCGATGCTGGCGGCCGAGGGGCTGGCGCTCTGTGCCTATGGGCAATTCGCCATCCTCGTCGACACGACGCCCTTCCATTTCACCGTTCTCGCCTTCCTGGCGCTGCATGTCGTCCATGCCTTCCTTGCGGAATATGCCGGGCGGCTGCGGGCCCAGGCGCGCCTTGCCTACCTCGCCCAGCACGACGAGGTGACGGGGCTGCTGTCGCGTCGTGGCCTGCTCGATGGGCACCAGCCCAAAACCCTTCTCGCGATCCAGCTGCTGCGGCTCGACCTCGTGCGCGGGGCGTTGGGGCAGCAGGTGCATGACCGGGCCCTGAAGCTCCTTGGCGAGCGGCTCGATATGCTCGATCTCGGCAGGTTGGCGCTGATCGGCGAGGATCGGTTCGCGCTCGCCCTGCCGGCACAGCTCAGCGAGATCGAGCTCGAACGGCTGGCCCTGCGCATCCGCACCGCCATGGAGCCGGAACTGGCGGTCGAGGGGCACGTCGTCCATGCCGATCTCGCCACCGGCGCATCGCATGGGGACGGATCGACCGAGACGCTGCTCAGCGAGGCCGAGCTCGCCCTGGCGCAGGCGCTGCGCGGCAAGCAGAAGTCGCCGGTGCGGTTCTCGCCGTCGCTCGAGGTGGAGATCGATCGCCGCCAGCGCATGGATGCGGGGCTGCGCAAGGCCTTGGCCTCCGGCGCGCTGCGCGTCGTCTACCAGCCGCAGATCCGGCTTTCGGATGGCGAGATCTGCGGGGTTGAAGCGCTAGTGCGCTGGCAGGACCCTGAGCTCGGCAATGTGTCGCCCGCCGATTTCATCCCGCTCGCCGAGGAGTCCGGCCTGATCGTGCCGCTCGGCGCTTTCGTGCTCCTCGAAGCGTGCCGCGAAGTGGCGACATGGAACTGGAGCGGGAGGGTGTCGGTGAACGTCTCCCCGGCGCAGGTGCAACTCACCGACGTCGCCATCACGGTAGATGCGGCGCTCGCCATCTCGGGGCTGCCGGCCAGCCGGCTCGAAGTCGAGATCACCGAGAGCCTGCTGGTCGACAGCAGCGGGCGCATCGAGCGGATGGTGTCGGCCCTCCGCAATCGCGGCGTCGGCATCGCCATCGACGATTTCGGCACCGGCTACTCGGCGCTGAGCTACCTGAGCGGCTTCACGTTCGACAAGCTGAAGATTGACCAGAGCTTCGTGCGGACGCTGACGGCCGGCACCGCCCAGGCCGACGTGGTGCAATCAATCATCGAGCTCGCTCGCAAGCTCGACAAAGCGACGGTGGCCGAGGGCATCGAAACCGAAGAGCAGCGTGCGCTGCTCGTTCGCATGGGTTGCGAGATCGGCCAGGGCTACCTGTTCGGCAGGCCCATGGCCGCCCCGGAACTCACGGCGCTGCTTGCGGTGCGCAAGGCGGGCTAGAGCCCGATATGTAGCCCCCCAACGTCAACGGACACCGTCTCGCCGCTGCTGCCGCCGCCAACGCTGACCCCGGCGGTGGTACCGCCAAGATTGGCGCCGACCTCGACACCACCGTCGTCGACGCTCGCACCGACCCCAGCGGCACCGCCACCGACGTCGATACCGGCTTCAACTCCGCCAGCGCCGACCCCGACATTGCCACCAACGACGCCGGCGGTAACCCCAGCGGACACGCCGTTCTTGCCAACGGCGACCGTCAGGTTGCCCTTGGCCGCCGCGGCGGGGTTCAGCACTTCACCGGCAGAATTGAGAATCTCGGGCTTGGCGCCCTTGCCTGACACAATAAAACTGCCGTTCTTGCCCACGGTGGCCGACTGTCCGACCGAGAGCAGCGTGTGGGCCCCGGTATGGAGGTCCTCGACCGCCACGTGGCCGCGCTGCACCTTCACCGCCGACTGCTTGGAGATGGTCTTCACCTCGAAATGCGTGCCCTTCACCACAGCGGCGAGGTAGGGAGTCTGCACGGCGAAATGCTGAACGTTCTGGACCTGAGCCTCGATCGCGACGGTACCGAAGAACTGCTGCACGGTCGTGAAGGGCTTGCCGGTAGACTGATCGATGATACGGATCTGGGTGTTGGGCGAGATTTCGATCGTCTCCTCGCCACGCTGCAGCATGGCGCGCGTGCCCGCCTTGGTGCGGATCATTCGATCGTCGGGGACGATGTCGCCACGTTCGAGCGGAGCCCAGTCGTTGCCGATGAGTTGCAGCGCTTCGCCGCGCAGCTTGGTCACCAACCAGTCGTCGGCGAAGGCGCTCGCCGGCAGGGCGATGCAGAGCAGGACAAGCGCGGCGAGAAACTTAACAAGGCGGAACACATGAGCCTCCTGGCCGGTGACCCCGTTCTGGGGCCTTTCTGGCGCGATCTAGGAGGTGTTGGGGGTCAGGCAATCGTTAACAGGATGAGCTTGTGATCGATGGCGGTGCTCACGTTGTAGCGGAGCGTAAATGCGCGGTGGCGATGGTCGATCAAATGCCGCACGTCAGGCGGCGTGCCAGCGGATGACGGGCGCTTCGCCGACATAGAGGTCGATAAGTTCGTAGGCCCGTGCAATCACAACGGATCGGCCTTCATGCAGCTGAGCGGTGACCTTGGTGGGCAGGACGATGCCGCTCTCGGCCTCGACGATGATTGCATCCCAGAAGCGGGTGCGGGTAACCCGGATGCTGTGGCCACGATAGTTCTCGTTCAATCCGCCAACTCCCAAGACTCGGCTATCACTTACGGTGACAACGGTAATCAGCTGAGACAATGGCGAGTTCGATCACAATTCATTCCGGTCGATCACATATCGAGCCGGGCAGAATTCTGTGGATTCGGTGGAACCCGGGCGGGCTACAATTTACATAAAATCGTCACGACGCGGCGTGAAACTGTCGATCAACTTGCCGGCGGTGAGCGCCTTCACGCCATGCACCAGTCCGGAGGGCACGATATAGGCGCCGCCGGCGCCGATCGTCTCGGTGACGCCGTCGATCGTTACCTCGAAAGTACCCTCGGCCACGTAGCTTGTCTGGAGGTGCGGGTGCGAGTGGAGCGCGCCGATGCCACCCGCAACGAAGGTGAATTCCACCAGCATGAGTTCGGGCAGGTCGAGGATGACGCGGCGCGTCGAACCGTCGAGCTGGGTGACCTTGCCGTCGGACGGCTGGGCGAAAACCTTGGGCGTGCTCATAGCTTGTAGGCCTTCTTCACGAGGTTGTAGGCGAGATCGTGGGCGACTTCGTGCGCCTCGTCCTCGTCGAGCCGGTGCTCGGTGACGAGGCGGGCGAGGAAGGCGCAGTCGATGCGGCGGGCCACGTCGTGGCGGGCCGGGATCGACGGGAAGGCGCGGGTATCGTCGTTAAAGCCGACGGTGTTGTAGAAGCCGGCCGTCTCGGTCGCCATCTCGCGGAATCGGCGCATGCCCTCGGGGCTGTCGTGGAACCACCAGGGCGGCCCGAGCCGCAGCGCCGGATAGACGCCGGCCAGCGGCGCCAGTTCGCGCGCATAGCTCGATTCATCGAGGGTGAAGAGGATGATCGAGAGGCCCGGCTCGGTGCCGACCGCATCGAGCAGCGGCTTCAGGGCGCTCACGTAATCGGTGCGGGTCGGGATATCGAAACCCTTGTCGCGGCCGAACTTGCCGAGCATGCCGGGCGAGTGGTTGCGCCAGGCGCCGGGATGGATCTGGAGCACCAGCCCGTCATCGACCGACATGCGCGCCATCTCGGTGAGCATCTGGGCGCGGAACAGCGCCTTTTCGCGCGCATCGGCCTTGCCGGTCCGCACCTTGTCGAACAGGGCGCCGGCTTCCTTGGGATTGAGGTTCGCCGTCTCGGCCGTCGGGTGGCCGTGGTCCGACGAGGTGGCGCCGAATTCCTTGAAATAGGCCCGGCGCTTGCGGTGCGCGGCGAGGTAGCCGGCGAAGTTGCCAGTGTCCTCGCCGGTGATCTGCCCCAGCGTGTCGACGTTGGCGCTGAAGCCGGCAAAATCCGGATCGACTACCGAGTCGGGGCGGTAGGCCGGCACGACCCGACCCTTCCAGCCGCTCTCGCGGATCATCCGGTGCCATTTCAGCTCGTCGTTCGCCGCATCGGTGGTGGAGATCACCTCGAGGTTGAAGCGCTCGAACAGGGCGCGCGGCCGGAATGCGTCGGTCTCGAGCAATGCGGCGATCTGGTCGTAGATCGCATCGGCGTTCTTCTCGCTCAGCCGCTCGGTGACCCCGAACAGGGTCGCGAAGGTGTGGTCGAGCCACATGCGGGTCGGGGTGCCGCGGAAGAGGTAGTAGTTCTTGGCGAAGAGCCGCCAGATCTTCCGGCCATCGGTCTCGACCGCCGAACCGTCGGTGGTGGGCACGCCCAGGTCCTCTAGCCGGATGCCCTGGCTGAACAGCATGCGGAAGACGTAGTGGTCGGGGACGATCAGCAGCTGCGCCGGATCGGGGAATTTCGCGTTCTCGGCATACCAGCGCGGCTCGGTGTGGCCATGCGGCGAGACCAGCGACAGATCCTTGATGCCGGCGTAGAGCGCTCGCGCAATACCGCGCGCCTTGGGCTCGGCATCGAACAGCCGGTCGTCATCGATAAGTGCCATGATCGTCTCCTCCGAACCGATTGGTTACTTAGGCCGGGGGACGATGTCAAAGCCGTGGCGGCCGGCTGCTACTTATCTACGAGCCCATAACGGCGGGCCATCTTCTCGACATTGGAGATGACCAGCGCTCGCAACTCAGGCGGCTCCAGCACTTCGACGTCGGCGCCCACCTTCGTGAGCTCGTGGCTGGCCCAGATCGGCTCCTCGACCGGGATCACGAACTCGGCCCAGCCCTCGGCATCGGTTTCGAGGGACAGCGCCTCGATGGCGCGCTTCATGGTTTCGCTGAGGTCGCGCAGCTTGCGGCGGCCGACGATATTGGCCCGCACCCGCGCGGTGCCGATATAGATGTCGCGTTCGAACTGCTTGGTCGATTCCTCCCAGTAGGCGGGGAGGTCGAAATCCTTGGGTCGGGTGAAGGTTTCGGCCGTCGTCTCGAGCGACAGGATCTGCGACAGCTTGTAGGTGCGCGCATTGCCCTCGCGCTGCGCCACGACATACCAGACGCCGCCCTTCAGCACGAGGCCGAGCGGCTCGATCACCCGGTCGCGAATATCCTTCCAGCTCTGGTAGCGCATGGCGAGCCGCGTCTCGCTCCACACCGCCTCGGCCACCACCTTGAGGAATTCCGGTTTGTGGCCGGGCTGGAACCAGCCGCGCGGATCGAGGTGGAAGCGCGAGCTCATGCGCCGCGCCTCGGCCTGCCAATCGGCCGGCAGCGCCGCCAGCAGCTTCAGCTCGGCCGCGGCGGCTTCGTCGCCGAGCCCGAGTTCACCGGCCGGACCGGGCAGGCCGGAAAAGAACAAGGCCCGGGCTTCCGGCGCCGTCAGTCCGTTGAGGCGGGTCTTCCAGCCATCGAGCAGGGCGAAGCCGCCATTGCGACCAGTCTCGGCATAGACCGGCACGCCGGCGGCGCTCAACTGGTCGATATCGCGATAGACGGTGCGAACCGAGACCTCGAGCTCTTCGGCCAGCGTTTCGGCACTGGTCCGCCCCCGGGTCTGGAGGATCATCAGGATGGTGAGGAGACGACTTGCACGCATGAAATCTTCTCTAGCCCAACTACCCTGACAGCCGATGTCAGGGTTGCTGAATTAGAGTCGTCCCGCAACGAAAAAGCGGGAGAGGGCGATGAACTACCAGTGGCTGAAGACCGATGTGGACACGCCAATCGTGGAGTTTCACCGCGACCGGATCGTGCCGGGCCAGCGCGAGGCGCTGATCGGCCTGTTCGAGGAACGCCTGATCGAGCCGCAGGAAGCGGTGGGCGCCAAGGTGCTCGGCACGTTCCGTGTCGAAACCGACCCCAACGCCTTCGTCTGGCTGCGCGGCTTCACCCATATGGGGGCGCGCAAGGCGGCTTTGTCGGGCTATTACGATGGCGCCGCCTGGCGGTCCAATCGCGACGCCTGCACCGCGATGGGTGACGGCGGCGATGCGCACCTGCTGCGCGCCATCGCACCGGAGGGCGGTCTCCCGGCCGAAGCACGCCTGCCGCGGATCGGCGAGCGGTCGGGCGGCATTCGCTACACGCTGCTGCTGTCGGAACTGCGCTATCCCGAATGGATGGGACAGTATCACCTGTGGCTGCGGCTGTTCCTGCGCAAGGCCGGCGCCGACCCGATGGCAAGTTTTGCGACGCTGCCGGCCGAGAACAATTTCCGCGCCATACCGATGGCCACCAACACGCAACTGCATATGGCGGTGCTGAAATCGGCCGCGCCGATCCCCCAGTTGCCGGGCGAACTGCGGAATATGCTGCACAGCGAGCCGGAGCGGCTAGTGGTCAGCCCGACGGCGCGCTCGCGCCTGCGGTAAGGGTTGTCGGCCGCCCGGCATCAGTTTAGAACTCTTCTAAACTAAATGGGTCACTGACATGCTTTCCAGACTCCTCCATCCCGGCCGCCGGGATTTTGACGCGCTGAGCGAACGTGAAATCCTGTCGCTCGCGGTTGCGGCCGAAGAGGAGGACGGGGCGATCTATGCAGAGATCGCGCTGAAGCTCGCTTCGCGCTACCCGTCGACCGCCAAGGTATTCGAGGGGATGGCGGCGGAGGAAGACGGCCATCGCCGGCGCCTCCTAGACCTCTACACTGAGAAGTTCGGCGACCGGCTGGTGCCGATTCGGCGCGAGCATGTGCGCGGCTACATCGCCCGCAAGCCCATCTGGCTCACCGACACCCTGACGCTCGATGCCGTCCGCCAGCTCGCCTGGGAGATGGAGGCCGGCGCCAGCCATTTCTACGAGGCCGCGGCGGCGCGCGCGACCGACGTCGCGATCCGCCGCCTGCTCGGTGACCTCGCCGTCGACGAGCGCAAGCACGCCGACATCGCGGAGCGGCTCGAGGCCGAAACGCTCGGCCCGGAGGAAAAGGCAGCCGAGAAATCGGAGGAGCACCGGCAGTTCGTCCTCACCTATGTGCAGCCGGGACTCGCCGGATTGATGGACGGCTCGGTGTCCACCCTGGCGCCGGTCTTCGCCGCGGCGTTCGCCACCGGCAACACGTGGTCGACCTTCCTTGTCGGCCTCGCGGCGGCGGTGGGCGCGGGCATCTCGATGGGCTTTACCGAGGCGGCCGCCGATGACGGCAAGCTCACCGGGCGCGGCTCACCGGTCAAGCGCGGGCTCACGACCGGTGTAATGACCACGCTCGGCGGGCTCGGCCACGCCCTGCCCTACCTGATCCACGATTTCTGGATCGCGACGGGGGTCGCCGGCATCGTGGTGATCGCCGAACTCTGGGCCATCGCCTTCATCCAGCAGCGCTTCATGGCAACGCCGTTCTGGCGCGCCGTCCTGCAGGTGGTGCTGGGCGGCGCACTGGTCTTCGCCGCCGGCATCCTCATCGGCTCGGCGTAACTGGCCTCAGACGCCGCCGCGGACCTTCACCAGCTCGCGCATGGCGTCCGCGTGCGGCGACGCCTCGCCCAAGAGGCCCTCGGCGACCCCGGCGCGATCGGCCTGCGGGCGGTTCTGGCTCGCCTTGAACTTACCCTCGATGCCGCTGAGCAAGATTTCGACGCCGACAATGCCCTTGAGCTGGCTGGCGATGTACGCCTCGGGCGCGTCCGATACGGCCCATGGCTTCGGGCGCCGGCCCTCCTGCTGGTCGGTCAGGGCCGCAACATTCGCAAGCAGCCAGGCGGCATCGTCGACGATGCGGGCCGGGCCGCGGGCCTGCACGAGGGCGAAGTTCCAGGTAGGCACGACTTTGCCGTCTACTGCCTTCTGCGGATACCAGCTCGGGGTGACGTAATGCTCGGCACCCTGGAACACCACCAGCGCCTCGGGCGATGTGGCGAGGGCCTTCCATTGCGGGTTGGCGCGCGACAGGTGAGCGCGCAGCGTGCCGAACGCGCCTTCGCCTGGGTAGAGCGCGAAGGGAATCGGGTTGGCGAGAATGCCGTCCGGGCCAGCCGAAATCAGCAGCCCGAGCGGGTGCGCGGCTATGAAAGCCTGCTGCGTGGCAAGGTCCGTCTCGCGGAAAGCGGGTGGCTGGTACATGGCTGAAGTCCCTCGGGATCCGGGCTTTATCCTGCCATGAAATGAACGGCGCCTGAACCGTTGCTGACGGGCTCCTGTCGCAAATCGTACATGGCGACGCCAACCCCCGTTGACACGCCCTGCCCCTTCCCCTACGTAGCGGCGCCCATCGGTTTGCCCTGGTGGCGGAATTGGTAGACGCGCACGGTTCAGGTCCGTGTGTTTAACGACGTGGAGGTTCGAGTCCTCTCCAGGGCACCAAATCTGCTGATGCGAAAAGGCCTCCCTTGCGGGAGGCCTTTTGCGTTTCCGGGGGAGGTTCGGCGCGTGGGTGTGGTCGCGCGCGGGCGCTCTGTCAGAGCTTGCCCATGGCAGCGGCTACGGGGACGAGGAGCGCGGTGGCGCACAGAACGACGAACCACAGGCGCAGAGCGATTGTTGCGAGCATGACGAGAACCCTCCCAAGGGTAGTTATCCACAGCCGCAACGCGCTCGATATAACATAAGTTACAGACGGTTAAAGGTCGTTTATCCACAGATGGGCTGGAAACGAAAAACGCCCGACGCCGGGGGCGCGTCGGGCGTTGTCTGAGACCGGTGGGAGGGGGAACCGGTGCGCATCAACGGAGGGGGACGGAAATGGTTCCCGAGAGCCGCCCGAAGAGCGGTTTGTGCGCCGATATTTCCGGATATTGCCGTAGATTCCGCGCCCCGGCCGATTAACTTTAACGCCTAACCATCCCGCTCGACATGCCCGTGAAATACTGGCGCCACCGGCGGCAATTAAGTAAAACTTCACCATGAGTTCCGTGGTGAGTTACGTGTCGCCGTCAGACTATCTCCGCGCCATCCTGCAACGGGAAGCCGTGGAAACCGGCGTCAATGCACCACTGCGGCAGCTTGAGGCCGAAGTGCAGGCGCTGTGCGAGAGCTGGGCCGGCCGCTACCTGCTGGAAGTCTATCCGTCGGGCGGCTTTGAAAAGGGCATGGCCAACCAGTCCGGCACCAATATAGATTTCGTCGTCTCGCTGGCGCCACAGACCCCGTTCCTCACCAAGCAGATCTACGAATCGCTGTTCCAGCATTTCGAGCGCAACGGCTTCGGGCCGGAGCGGCGAAATGTGTCGATCGCGCTCAGCGTCGACGGGGCGAGCATCGACATCGTGCCGGCCAAGCGCGAGTCGCTCATCACCGACGTGCACGAGATCTACTCGACGCGGCGGATGGCGCCGATCAAGACCAACCTCAACCACCATGTGCTCGACGCGATAGAGAACGGGCGGCGCGAGGAAATTCGCGTCCTGAAGCTGTGGCGCGATCAGCGCGACCTGGATTTTCCGAGCTTCTATCTCGAGCTCTCGACGGTGGCGGCGCTGCGGCGGCGGCCGCTGGGCGAGCTTGCGGACAATGTCTGGGCGGCGCTGGGGTATTTCGAGCAGCTCTTCGTAGGGCGCGCCATTCTCGATCCCGCCAACGCCAACAACGTGATCTCGGGCGAGATGTCGATGAGCGAGAAGATGGCCATCGCCTCGGCTGCCACGGCGACGCGGGGCACCCGCAGCTGGACCGAGATCGTCGCCTGACGGCCGGCAAGCTCCTCTTAAGTCAGAACATGCTATGTTGCGGGATCGCCCAGCGCCGGCAGTGCCCGGGATGTAGGGGAGAGGGCCTGATGTTCGACCACAAGGAGACGCTGTTCCACGTCACCAACCAGCTGACGCGACGCCTCGCCAACGGCGTGCGCGAGGGGCTGGCGCCGCTGGGGCTGCACCCGGCACAGTTCACGGCGCTGGCGGAAATCGGCGATCGCGAGGGGCTGACGCAGGCGGAGCTGGCGGCGCGGCTCGAGCTGGAGCAGCCGGGCGTGGCGCGGACGCTCGCCGGATTGCAGGACGAAGGCTGGATCGAAAAGAGCACGCTCAAGGGCCGGGCGCAGGGGCTTTACCTCAGCGACAAGGCACGGGCGGTGCTGCCCGAAGCTGTTGCGGCCGTGGCGAAAGCCGACCGGGCCGCGATGGCGAGCCTCAGCCGCACCGAGGCGGCGCAGCTGATCGATGGGTTGAGCGAGTTGGTCGCGGCCAACCGGATTTAGGTCGTCCACCGGCGGGTGAGTGAACCCTCGTCCTTCGACAAGCTCAGGATGAGGGTTCAGGGGTTGGCCGGCGTTTGCCGCTACCGTCAGGCCGCGAGGCGCTTCCAGGTCGGGGCGATCGAGGTACCGTGGCCGAGGCCGTAGCCGAGGCGGATGTTGAGCATGCCGACCGGCTCGAGCAGGCGGGCACCATCGAGGCCGCCGGTCTTTTCGACCGCAAAGCCTGCCGCCTTGGCGAGATCGGCGACGGCGTTCACCGAGGCCTCGTCATTGCCGGCGACGAAGACCGGGATATCGGCGGTCTGGGCCGGGGAGACGCCGAACAGGCCGGCGAAGATGGTGTTGAACGCCTTGACCACATGGGCGCCGGGCGCCGCCTGCTGCAGCTCTTCGGCGGCAGAGGTGGTGTGACCGAGCTTCAGGCCGGAGAAATCGGCGGTGATCGGGTTGGTCATGTCGACGACGGTCTTGCCGGCGAGGTTCAGCGACTTGATGGCTTCGAGCGCCGCGTCATAGGGCACGGCGAGCACGACGATGTCGGCATTGGCGACGGCGTCGGCATAGCTCAGCTGGCCGGCCTGGGGCTGGCGGGCGCCGAGCTTGACGTTGGCCTTGCCGGCGAGACGGGCGGCGAGACCCGCACCCATGTTGCCCTGGCCGAGAATTGCGATGGTGGTCATTTGCTCTCACTCCGTTGGTGTTCGTGATGACAATGATGTAGACCGATACGGCGGTGTGCAGAATTGCCCGCCGAGGCGTTTCACAATCACGCTGGAGTATCGAATGATCGATATCGAGAACCTCGAAACCTTCGCGACGGCGGTGCGCACCGGCAGTTTTGCGGCAGCGGCGCGCGTGCTCGGGCTAACGCCCGCCATGGTGGGCCGGCGCATCCAGGCGCTCGAGACGAGCTACGGGGCGCGGCTCATCGAGCGGACGACGCGGGCCCAGCGCTTGACGGAATCGGGCGAGGCGTTTTTGGCCCGAGCCGAGGCGGTGCTCGATGCGGCGCGCGATCTCGACGATTCCATGCGCTCGACGCCGGGGCTGCTGGAGGGGCGGATCCGGATGACGGGACCGGCGACGCTGGGGATATTTGCGCTCGCGCGGATCACGGCACGTTTCCAGGCCGACAATCCGGGGGTGACGGTCGAGATGATGCTGACCGACCGGCGCATGGACCTCATTTCCGAGGGCCTCGATTTCGCGGTGCGGGTGGGCGAACTCCGGGACTCGGCGATGATTGCGCGGCAGGTCGGCACCTACCGGCTCGCGCTGGTGGCAGCGCCATCGCATATCGCGCGCTACGGCATGCCGTCATCGCCGGCGGAACTGGCTCGCGCGCATTGCCTGATCAACCTCAACATGAGCCCGCGCAACCGCTGGCCCTTCATCCGCGACGGGCGGCGCGAGGTGGCCGAGGTGCAGGGCGGGCTGCAGATCGACAATGGCGAAGCGCTGTGCGCGGCGCTGCTCGAAGGCGCCGGCATCGGCTACATGGCGCATGACTCGGTGGCGGGATACCTGGCGTCGGGCGAGCTGATCCGGGTGCTGCCGGACTGGGAGACAGGCACGCTGCCCATCCACCTGCTCCACCCCTCGCGCCGGGTGACGCGGCGCGTGGCGGTGCTGATGGAAGCGATCGCCACCGAACTCAGGCAATCACACCCGAACTAGGTCTCAGTTGCTGGCGGTCGTGACCGGTTGCGCGTCGGCGCGATCGGTCGTCGGCAGGCCCGGCAGAAGCGCCAGACCGACCAGTGCCATCACCCAGATAGCGCCGCGCATATAGGCCTTGTGTGCCCGAGTTACTGTCATCTGCGCCTCCCCAGTGCGACGTGCCAGTATTTCCCCTGCCCCGTCTTAGCACGTCTGCGACCGGCGGTAAGCAGCCGGCGTTTACCTACTGGTAACTTCTACGACAGCGCCCCTGTCAGCGGTGTGACAAACAAAAAGGCGGGCCGGAGCCCGCCTTCGCCAATTCAGTGCCCGCAAGCGGTCAGAAGCGCTGCGGGGCAGCGGGCTTGTTGCCCATGATGGCTTCGATCCTGGCCATCACTTCCGGCGTCATCTTCGACTTGTGCTCGAGCGCCTTGAGGTTGTCCTTGAGCTGGCTGAGCTTGGACGCGCCGAGGATGATGGTCGAGACATGCGGATTGGCGTTGCACCAGAGCAGCGCCAGGTAGTGGATCGGCATGCCGAGTTCAGCGGCGAGCGCCGCGAGCTGCTTCACCTTGGCGAGTTCGGCCCTGCCCTTTTCGCTGTCGAGACGGGCCTTCAGCCACTCGTAGCCGGGCAGGTTCATGCGGCTGTCGGCCGGGATGCCGTCATTGTACTTGCCGGTGAGAATACCCGAGGCGAGCGGCGACCAGATGGTGGTGCCGAGGCCGAACAGCGAATAGAGCGGCAGGAACTCGGCCTCGATTTTTTCGCGGCGGAACAGGTTGTATTCCGGCTGTTCCATGGTGGGCGGGGTCAGGCCGTATTCGCGGGCCGCCGCGTAAGCTTCGGTCAGCTGCTGCGCCGTCCATTCCGACGTGCCCCAGTAGAGTACCTTGCCCTGCTGGATCAGGTTGTGCATGGCGCGGACCGTCTCTTCGATCGGCGTGTCGATGTCCGGGCGGTGACAGAAATAGAGGTCGAGATACTCGACCTGCAGGCGCTTCAGCGCGGCATGGGCGGCGTCGGTGACGTGCTTGGCCGAAAGGCCCTTCTGGGTCGGCTTGTCGCCACCCCAGAACACTTTCGACGAGACGGCGTAGCTGTCGCGGCTCCAGTTCAGCGCCTTCAGCGCTTCGCCCATCACCACTTCGGCATTGCCGCGCTCATAGCCTTCGGCGTTATCGAAGAAGTTGACGCCGTTGTCGTAGGCATAGCCCATGATCGAGGCCGCATCGTCCTCGCCCACCTGCTTGCCGAAGGTGACCCAGGCGCCAAAGGAGAATTCGCTGACCTTGAGGCCAGATTTGCCCAAGCGACGGTATTCCATATCGATGTCCGTGATTTTGCGGGGAGAGGGGCGCTTCTTACGCCGGGCGCGCCGTCACGAACAAGTGCGGCTTTCGGGGAACGCGACTTGAACTGACGCATCCCTGTCTCATTCCTCCGCCTTATTGCCGGATCGTGTTCAAGGGGCGATGGTCCGCCCGGCTTTTCTACGGAGTTCGTGATGCGGTTCATCGTCTATGGCGTCGGCGCGATCGGCGGTACGTTTGCGGCGGCGCTCGCCAAGGCGGGGCACGAGGTGGTGGGCATCGCCCGCGGGCAGATGCTCGAAGCGATCCGCAAGGCCGGTGGGCTCACTTTCCGCACCGTCGGCGGCACGCATTTCGTGAAGTTCGACGTGGTGGCGGAGCCGTCCGAAATCCGCTTCCGGCCCGACGACGCGATCTTCCTTGCGATGAAGGGGCAGGACACGGCCGAGGCGCTCGAGGCGCTGCGGGCCGCCGGGGTCACCACGCAGGCCATCGTCTGCGCGCAGAACGGGGTGAACAACGAGCGCGCGGCGCTGCGGCTCTTCCCCAATGTCTACGGCATGACGGTGATGCTGCCGGCCGACTATCTCGTGGCCGGTGAAGTCGCCTGCTACGGCACGCCGAAATACGGCATCTGCGACCTCGGCCGCTATCCGCAGGGGCTCGACGACAATGTGGCGCAGATCGCGGCGGCGCTCGACAGCGCCAATTTCCTCGGCGTGCCGATGGAGCACGTGATGCGCTCCAAGTACGGCAAGCTGATCGAGAACCTCGGCAACGTGGTCGAGGCGGCGCTCGGCCACGGCAACAAGTCCGCAGCGGTGATGGCGGCGGTGCAGGACGAGGCCAAGGCGGTCTACCGGGCGAGCGGCGTCGAATGGATCGACATCGGTGGCCATCCGCCCCGCCGCGCCGGCGTGATGGAGATGGGCCCGGTGGACGGCGCCCACCGCACCGGCGGCTCCTCGACCCAGAGCCTGAAGCGCGGCACGGGCAGCATCGAGACCGACTGGCTCAACGGCGAAATCGCGCTGATGGGCCGGCTGGCGGGCGTGCCGACGCCCTACAACGCCGCGCTCGTCGCGGTGAGCACGGAGCTGATCGACAAGGGCGCCAAGCCCGGCAGCATGACGGAGGCGGAGTTGAAGGCGCGGCTGGGGTTGTAGGCGCCGGGGTGAGCGCTGACGTTGCCGACCTTACTGTTCACGTGGCACGGTATCTCCGGGTCCTCACCTGCGAAGCGGGGGAGGGGGACCATGCGAAGCATGGTGGAGGGGGCGGCCACATGCGCGGACCCATCGTCACTTTCAAGCGGGCGAGAAAATTACGCCGTGACATGAGCCTGCCTGAAGTTGTGTTGTGGCAGGAACTGCGGCGGCGACAATGGACGCTGCGCTTTCGCAGACAGCATCCCGTCGGCCCGTACATACTGGATTTTTACTGCCCCGAGGCGCAGCTCGCCATCGAAGTCGACGGCTTCGTTCACGACTTGCCCGATCAGGCAGCGCACGACATGCGCCGCGATGCGTGGTTGCGCGAACAGGGCATTCGGGTGTTGCGGTTCGCCGCCGTGGATGTGCTGAAGGACCGCGAGTTGGAGGGTGTGCTGACCCTCATAGAAGCAGTTGGCCGCGGCGAAGCGTAGCGCTTGTCGCCGCCCCCTCCACCATGCTTCGCATGGTCCCCCTCCCCCGTTTCACGGGTGAGGATCCGGGAACCGCCGTTGCCCGCCTAACGAGAGCAATTCCTCAGTACAACACCACGCTGCGGATGCTTTCGCCGTGGTGGAGGAGGTCGAAGCCTTTGTTGATGTCTTCGAGCCTCAGGGTGTGGGTGATCATCGGGTCGATCTCGAGCTTGCCGCTCATGTACCAGTCGACGATTTTCGGTACGTCGGTGCGGCCCCTGGCGCCGCCAAAGGCGGTGCCCATCCAGGTGCGGCCGGTGACGAGTTGGAAGGGGCGGGTGGAGATTTCCTGGCCGGCGCCGGCGACGCCGATCACCACCGACTTGCCCCAGCCGCGGTGGCTCGCTTCGAGCGCCTGACGCATCACCGTGGTGTTGCCGGTGCAATCGAAGGTGTAGTCGGCGCCGCCGATCTGGTCGGCGCCGCGCTTCGTCATATTGACGAGGTGGGGGACGACGTCGCCGTCGATTTCCTTGGGGTTGACGAAGTGCGTCATGCCGAAGCGCTCGCCCCAGACCTTCTTGTCGTTGTTGATGTCGACGCCGATGATCATGTCGGCGCCCGCCATGCGGAGCCCCTGGATGACGTTGAGGCCGATGCCGCCGAGGCCGAAGACGACCGCCGTCGCGCCCTGCTCCACCTTCGCGGTGTTGAGCACGGCGCCGACGCCGGTGGTGACGCCGCAGCCGATGTAGAACACCTTGTCGAAGGGCGCCTTCGGGTCGATCTTGGCGAGCGCGATCTCGGGCAGCACGGTGTGGTTCGAGAAGGTCGAGCAACCCATGTAGTGGTAGATGGTCTGGCCCTTGTAGCTGAACCGCGAGGTGCCGTCGGGCATCAGGCCCTTGCCCTGCGTGGCACGGATCGCGGTGCAGAGGTTGGTCTTGCGGCTGAGGCAACTCGGGCACTCGCGGCACTCGGGCGTATAGAGCGGGATCACGTGGTCGCCCGGCTTGAGGCTGGTGACGCCGGGGCCCACTTCGAGCACGATGCCCGCGCCTTCGTGGCCGAGGATCGAGGGGAACAGGCCTTCGGGATCGGCGCCCGAGAGGGTGAAGGCATCGGTGTGGCAGATGCCGGTGGCCTTGATTTCGACCAGCACTTCGCCGGCCTTGGGGCCTTCGAGGTCGAGTTCGACGATTTCGAGGGGGCGCTTTGCCTCGAACGCCACGGCCGCACGTGTCTTCATCTTCGCTACTCCGGTCGAATCCCGGGGCCACCATAGCGGCTGAGCGCGACAAGCAAAGCGCCGACCTTGCACTTCAGCGTCATTGCCGCTATATGAGCGCCAACATCGATGCTCTCAATCGAGAGTGGGTGCCCTGACCGGCCCCCGCTCTTTTTGCTTTCTTAGGCTCCATGGCTTTCGACCTTACCGAAAAACGCTACGTCAAAGAGACCTCGCTCGAGGCGCGCATCTCGCGCATCGTCGAGCCGGTGGCCAATGACCTCGGCTACAGCCTCGTCCGGGTGAAGATGACCCAGGAGAACGGGCTCACGCTGCAGATCATGGCCGAGGACGAGAACGGCCGCTTCAACATCACCGACTGCGAGGCCCTCTCGAAGGAAGTTTCGCCGGTGCTGGACGTCGAGGACCCGATCGACCGCGAGTATCACCTCGAAGTGTCGTCCCCGGGTATCGACCGGCCGCTGGTCCGGGCCCGCGATTTCGCCACCTATATCGGGCACGAAGCCAAGATCGAGCTTTCCGACCTGCTCGATGGCCGTCGCCGTTTCCGCGGTCTCATCAAGGCCGTCGACGCCGACACCGTGACGGTGACGCTGCCGGATGTCCCCAAGGACACCGAGCCCGACTTCAAGCTGCCGCTTCACCTCCTGGCCGAGGCCAAGCTGGTGATGACCGACAAGCTCATGAACATGGCCCAGATCGACCAGGAAGAATTCCCGATCGACGAGGACGAGGACATCGAGACCGTCGAGCTTCCCGAAGAAGCCGATGAATCTGACTCTGAAGAGGAGACCAACTAAATGGCCGTTAGCGCGAACCGTCTGGAACTGCTCCAGATCGCCGATGCCGTTGCCCGCGAAAAGTCGATCGATCGCATGATCGTCATCGAGGCGATGCAGGACGCCATCGAGAAGGCCGCCAAGGCCCGCTACGGCGCCGAGACCAACATCAAGGTCGACATCAACCCGCGCTCGGGCGAAACGCGCATGTGGCGCCTGCTCGAAGTTGTCGATTTCGTCGAGGAATATGGCCGCCAGATCGGTCTGAAGGACGCGCAGGCGCGGAACTCCGCTGCCAAGATCGGCGACTTCGTCACCGAGCCGCTGCCGCCCATCGAATTCGGCCGCATCGCCGCCCAGTCGGCCAAGCAGGTGATCGTGCAGAAGGTGCGCGATGCCGAGCGTGACCGCATGTACGAAGAGTACATCAACCGCGTCGGCGAGATCGTGAACGGCACGGTGAAGCGCGTCGAATACGGCAACGTGATCGTCGACCTCGGTCGTGGCGAAGCCATTATCCGCCGCGACGAGCTGATCCCGCGCGAACTCTACCGCTACGGCGACCGCGTCCGCGCCTATATCTACGACGTCCGCCGCGAGCAGCGCGGGCCGCAGATTTTCCTCAGCCGCACCCACCCGCAGTTCATGGCGGCGCTCTTCCGCCAGGAAGTGCCGGAAATCTACGACGGCATCATCACCATCCGCTCGATCGCCCGCGACCCGGGCAGCCGCGCCAAGATCGCGGTGACCAGCAACGACTCGTCCATCGATCCGGTCGGCGCCTGCGTCGGTATGCGCGGTTCGCGCGTGCAGGCGGTGGTGGCCGAGCTCCAGGGTGAAAAGATCGACATCATCCCGTGGACGGAAGATGTCGGCGGGCTCGTGGTGTCGGCGCTGCAGCCGGCCGATGTCGCCAAGGTCGTGCTCGACGAGCAGGCCGAGCGCATCGAAGTGGTGGTGCCGGATGAGCAGCTCTCGCTCGCCATCGGCCGCCGCGGCCAGAACGTGCGCCTCGCCTCGCAGCTTCTGGGCTGGGATATCGACATCCTGACCGAGCAGGAAGAGAGCGAGCGCCGCCAGAAGGAATTCACCGAGCGGTCGGCTTTGTTCATGTCGGCCCTTGATGTTGACGAGATGGTTGCCCAACTACTGGCTTCCGAAGGCTTCTCCTCGGTTGAGGAGCTGGCCTATATCGACGCCGGTGAGATCGCTTCGATCCAGGGCTTCGATGAGGAAACGGCGGGCGAAATCCAGCAGCGCGCCACCGACTATCTCGCCGCGATCGAGAAGGCCAATGACGACGAGCGCATCGCGCTGGGCGTCGAAGACGAGCTTTACGAGATCCCGGGCCTCAACGCCGCGATGCTCGTGGCGCTGGGCAAGGATGGCATCAAGACCGTCGATGACTTCGCCGGCAATGCCGCCGACGACCTGATCGGCTGGACCGAACGCAAGGACGGCGAAACCAAGCGTTTCGACGGCACGTTCAAGGACTTCCCCGTGTCGCGCGAGGAAGCCGAGGAAATGATCCTGCAGGCCCGCCTCAAGGCCGGCTGGATCACCGAAGAAGACCTCGCCCAAGCCGACCAGCCGATCGAGGAAGAGGGGGCGCCCGCGTAATCGGGCACCCGAAGCCCGGTGGCGTCGCGCGAAGAAACTGAACGGCAATGCGCCCTCACTCGTGAGGTGAAGCCCGCTGCCGACCTGATCCGGTTCGTGGTCTCGCCCGATGGCGAGATCGTGCCGGATACCGATGCCAAGGCCGAAGGCCGCGGCGTATGGATCAGCCTGGGGGCGAAGTTCGTCGCCGAGGCACAGAAGAAGAAGGCCTTCGCCAAGAGCCTCAAGGCCGAGGTGAAGGTGCCCGACGATCTCAGCGGGCTGACCCGCAGGCGGCTCGAGGAGCGGTTCGTTTCCGCCCTGAGCCTCGCCCGCAAGGCCGGCCAGTTGCTGACGGGGGCAAGCAAGGTGAAGTCGGCTATCGAAGCCGGCGAGGTGCTGGCGCTGGTGACCGCCACCGACGGCGCCGAAGACGGCAAGAAGAAGCTCGCGGGTTCGCTCAAGGGCTACACTTTGTCGGCGGAAGAAGCGGGGCTGAACCCCGGTTCGACACCGCATTTCGAATTACTCGATTCCGGCCAAATGGGTTTGGCACTCGGGATCGAAAATGTGATACATGCTGCGCTCACCAAAGGGGGCGCGGCCCAGGCGGCAGTGCAGCGAGCCGAAAGACTGGCACGTTACATCGCCAACTAGATGGGCTACATGAGCGGCGCGGCAGCGCTACGCCGCCCCCTAAAGGCCCGGCATACGGACTGATCGCTTGCGCCCCGACCGGGGCCGCCAGCGGTTTCGGAAGGAAGACGCGAGTTACATGGCTGATAACGACGACAAGCGCGAAGACACCGGCGGCAAGAAGACGCTGTCCCTGAAGGGCTCACCGAACCTGGGCGCAAACCGCCCCGGCGGGCCCGGCATGGCACGTACTCCGAACCGCAATACGGTGGTCGTCGAGCGCAAGAACCGGTTCGTGCCGACTGGCGCGCCGGTGAGTCATGCGCCGCGCCCCCCGATCCAGCCCGGCGCGACGCCGCGCCCCATGGTTCAGCCCACCGCCGCACCGCGGCCGACGGTACAGCCCGTCGCTGCGCCGACCCCGGCACCCGCGCCTGCGCCGACGCCCGCTCCGGCACCTGCCGCCGTGACCCCGGCGCCGGTCGCGCCGCCGGCTGCCGCTCCGGTTGTTGCCGCTCCGGCTCCGGTCGCTCCCGCGCCGGTGGCTGCCGCCCCGGCACCTGCTCCCGCACCGACGCCGACCCCGGCGCCCGCTCCGGTTGCTGCCGCTCCGACCTCGCGTCCGGTGCCGCCGCGCACCGACTCGCGTCCGCCGCAGAGTGCTCCCCGTTCCGACGGCCGCCCCTCCAGTGGTGCGCCGCGTTCGGATGGCTATCGCTCCGGCCCTCCGGGCGGTTCGAGCAACCGTTCCAGCTATAACCAGCAGTCGCGTGGGCCCCAGGGCCGTGGCGGCGTGCAGCCGGGCTTCCGCCCGAGCCAGGGGCTGAGCGCTGCCGAAGCCGATGCCCGCGCTCGCGCCCTGCGTGAAGCCGCAAGCCGCCAGGTCGAGGACCAGGCGCGCGCCCGTGCCGACGAAGCCCGTCGCCAGGAAGAAGATGCGCGCCGTCGTGCGCTCCGCGAGGAAGCCGAGCGGGCCGAGAAGGAGCGCCAGCGCGCTGCCGAGGCCGATCGTGCCCTCGAGGAAGTGTCGGCCGTCGTGGCTTCGCCCTCGCGTGAAGCTCGCGTCTCGCCGGCTCGCCGCGCGGCCGAAAATCAGCCGCAGCGCCGTCCCTCGGCGCCCAATCCGGCCGACCTGCCGCCGACCCCGCCGTCCGAGGCCGATGGCCGCAAGACGCGTTCGGCTCCGGCTGCTCGTCCGCTGGTCAGCGCCAACGAACTCGAGAATGCCCGCCGTGGCGGCGCCGCGCGCGCCAACCCGGCCACGCCGGAGCGGCCGACCCGCCGTGCCGGCGAGGAAGCCTTCGCCCGCTCGCGCCTGACGCTCTCGTCGGCAACCACCGAGTCCGATCGCGACAAGGGGCCGTCGCTGGCCGCCATGCGTCGCCGCCGCGACAAGAAGATGGGCCGCAACGTCCAGGCTGCGCCGAAGCTGATGCGCGAAGTGACCATTCCTGACGCGATCACCGTGCAGGAACTGGCCAACCGCATGTCGGAACGCGCCGTCGACGTGATCAAGATCCTGATGGCCCAGGGCCAGATGGTGAAGATCACCGACATCCTCGACAGCGACACCGCCGAGCTGATCGCCACCGAACTCGGCCACACGGTCAAGCGCGTGTCGGAAGCCGACGTGGAAGAAGGCCTGTTCGACCTGCCGTCGGACGACAAGGCCGAGGATCTGACCGACCGCGCGCCGGTCGTGACCATCATGGGCCACGTCGACCACGGCAAGACCTCGCTGCTCGATGCGATCCGCGAGACCAACGTTGTGTCGGGTGAAGCCGGCGGCATCACCCAGCATATCGGCGCCTACCAAGTCGAAAAGAACGGCCAGAAGATCACCTTCCTCGATACCCCGGGCCACGAGGCGTTCACCGCCATGCGTGCCCGCGGCGCCCAGGCGACCGATATCGCGGTGCTGGTGGTGGCGGCCGATGACGGCGTGATGCCGCAGACGATCGAATCCATCAAGCACGCCAAGGCGGCTGGTGTTCCGATCATCGTGGCCATCAACAAGATGGACAAGCCGTCGGCCAACCCGACCCGCGTCCGCACCGAGCTGCTGCAGCACGAAGTGTTCGTCGAATCGATGGGCGGTGAAGTGCTCGACGTCGAAGTGTCGGCCGTGACCAAGGCCGGCCTCGACAAGCTGCTCGAAACCATCCTGCTGCAGGCCGAAGTGCTCGAGCTCAAGGTGGCCCGCGACGGGCGCGCCGAGGGTCTCGTCATCGAAGCCAAGCTCGACAAGGGCCGCGGCGCCGTGGCCACCGTGCTGGTGCAGCGCGGCACGCTCGCAATCGGCGACATCGTGGTTGCCGGCACCGAGTTTGCCCGCGTCCGTGCGCTCATCAACGACAAGGGCGAGCAGGTAAAGGAAGCCGGCCCGTCCGTGCCGGTGGAAGTGCTCGGCTTCAACGGCGTGCCGTCGGCCGGCGACCGCTTCTCGGTCGTCGAGAACGATGCCCGTGCTCGCGAAGTGACCGAATATCGTCAGCGTCTCGTTCGCGAGAAGACGGCGGGTGGCGGTGCCACCAGCCTCGAGCAGATGATGAACCAGCTCAAGGCCTCGGGCATTGCCAAGTTCCCGCTGATCATCAAGGGCGACGTGCAGGGCTCGGTCGAAGCGATCAACGCCTCGCTGAACAAGCTCTCGACCGACGAAGTGTCGGCGCAGATCCTGTTCTCGGGTGTGGGCGCCATCACCGAATCCGACGTGACGCTAGCTTCGGCTTCGAACGCCATCATCATCGGCTTCAACGTCCGCGCCAACAAGCAGGCCAACGACCTCGCGACCCGCGACGGCATCGAGGTGCGCTACTACAACATCATCTACGACCTCGTGGATGATGTGAAGGCGGCCATGTCGGGCCTCCTGAAGCCGGAACGCCGCGAGACCTTCATCGGCTACGCCGAGATCCTCGAAGTCTTCCAGATCACCAAGGTCGGCAAGGTCGCCGGCTGCCGTGTCACGGAAGGCATCGTCGAGCGCGGCTCGGGTGTTCGCCTGCTGCGCGACAACGTCGTGATCCACGAAGGCAAGCTCAAGACGCTCAAGCGCTTCAAGGACGAAGTGAAGGAAGTGCCGGTGGGCCAGGAATGCGGCATGGCCTTCGAGAACTACGAAGACATCCGCCCCGGCGACGTCATCGAATGCTTCCGCGTCGAAAGCGTCGTGCGCACGCTGTGATCGTGACCGACACCGCAACCAACATGAAAGAGGGAGCCCGCAAGGCTCCCTCTTTTGCATTGTGGGGCGGCGTCATCGCCGGCATCATCGTTCTCGCGAGTGGCAGCGGCGTGCTGCTGTTTCAGGGCATGGCGCAGGCCGCCGACCCGATCAGCCCGGCGATCGCCCGCGGCTACGCCGATTGCCACACGTCGAGCTGCCGGACCGGCTCGCTGATCCCGGAAATCTTCACCAAGGGAGAGACACGGTCGGTCGCCGAGCAACGCCTCGCTACCGCCGGCTACGAAAACCGCGACGGCTTTTACGCCAAGCCCGCCCCGAGCGATGTCCCCGGCTGCAAGCTCAACTACTACGTCGTACCCCGCTACGACACGACGGACGTCCTGATCATGGCGTTCGGCGAAGTCGCGAGCACCTGCTGAGATCAGGGTGGAAAGGGTCGTCCCGGCGACTGCAGCGCGAGATAGAAATCGGCGTTGCACTCCACATGGCTGTCCAGAGCGGTCATCAGGTCGGTGTCGGCCTCATTGGAAAGAACGTCGACGATATCCTTGTCTTCAGTCCACAGCGTCATCATCGCGTCCCAACGTTCATCCTGCGATGAGGCCGGCAGCGCGGTACCTAGGGCATCGAGGACTTGCGCGAGCTGTCCTGCTGCCTTTTGAGCGCCGATGTTGGTCAGTGCCAGTAGCACGTCGTCGCTCGAAAACTCGTAGCTGTAGGTCAGAAAGGAGTTGAGGCCGCCATTGTTGGCCTGCCCCATCTAAACGTTTGCGACCGCAGCCGCCCACCGTTCCGTTCCGTGCGCATGGTCTGATGCGGCGCTGAGCATGACGAAGTTGTTCCACGCCTTTTGCGCGTTCGACATCATGCGAGGTCCCTTCATCAGTCATGAAAGCTATACGAAACGACGTTAGTCGGCGTCGCAGAGTTACGTCCAGCGTGCCTTGACGCTCGCTCGCAACCAGTTCGGAAAGCTCAGATGATCGTCAGGCCGGCCCATGAGGGTGACGTTTCCGCGCTGGCGCGGCTGATGGGGGAGCTTGGTTATCCGACGAGCGATGCGCAGATGACGGCCCGCTTCGCGGTGATTGCCGCGCGCGACGATATAGCGACCTTTGTGGCCGAGCTCGATGGCGCAGTGGTCGGAATGATCAGCGTTTCTGTCTCGCCCTCGCTCTATCGGGCCGACATGGCGGGGGCGATCACCGCTCTTGTTGTGCTGCCCGAGGCGCGCGGGCATGGCACGGCGCCGGCCTTGATGGCAGCAGGCGAGCAGTGGCTGCGCGAGCACGGGTGCGAGAAGGTGTCGGTGCAGCCGAGCAGCAGCCGGACTGGGGCGCATCGCTTCTACGAAAAGCTCGGCTACGCCAATACCGGCATCCGCTTCACTAAATCGCTGACCTAGGCTTTGCGCCGGCCGACAAATACGGCATCAATCTCACCGCAGCTGATATTTGGTGATATTGCCGATGGACGCCTTTTCGACCCAGTACATGCCATCCAACACGGGCCTTGCGCGCGCCATGCCGGCCATGCGCCGCGCGCTGCGGCTTAACGACCGGATGGTGAGCCTCGCGATGTTCGCGACCACTTTCGGCATCTTCTTCTTCATCGGCCTCGGCGGCGGGCTGCTGCAACTGATCTGGCCGAAACATCCGCCGTTGCTGCCGTTCGGCATCGGCCTGATGATCGTCGGTCTGGTCGTCCTCTTCGTCATCCTGCCCTGGAGCCGCGCGCGGTGGGGTCGGCGCATGGATCAGTTGCTGCCTCCGACACTCACCCGGCTCGCCGTCGACGCTGACGGTGTCACCATCAGCGACGACCTTTCGCATGGTCACTGGAATTGGGCCCACCTGCGCGGCGCGGCGACAACGCCAGACGGCGTCGTGCTGCTGATGGGCTATAGCGGCCTCTTCGTGCCGAGCGCCGCCTTCAGCAACGCGGCCGAACAGGCGAGCTTCGTCGAGCTGGTGAACCGCCGCTCAGACCGTAGCAGCATCTGGGCCGTTTAGGCTTCGTCTGCGACAAAAGATCATTTGAAAACAAGAAGATGATCCGCATCAAGCGGCCGTCGCGACCGTCTGTCGCCAGAACACCAATATAGTCGCCGAACCGCGCCCGCCCCGCAAGCCCCCGCCCGGCGGTCCTGCCCGATTCACCGGCTTGATCGGCACCTTGCCGCTCCCATATCGTTTGGATGCAAAGTTTCTGCCCGGGCTCACCACCCGGGCGATTGCTTCTGGAGTGAGCGATGGCGCGTGGGCCGATGGGCGGGGGACGGCGGGGCGGAGGCGGCGGCAAGTTTGGCGCCGACATTCCGGATGCCCTGCCCTTCGACAAGGGCGAGCGGCTAAAGACGTTTCGTCACCTGGGCCAGCTCTTTGCCCAGATGTGGAAGACGAGCCCGTGGCTGATGGCGCTCTCCATCGGTCTACGTCTGGTGGTAGCGGTGCAGCCGCCGCTGGTGCTGCTCTTCACCAAGCTGATCATCGACGAGGTGGTGAAGCAGACGGCGCTCGGCGTGCCGGGGCCGGAGCTCACCGACTGGCTGGCGAGCGGGCGGCTCAACTTCCTGATGCTGCTGCTCGGGCTCGAATTCGTGCTGGTGTTCGCCCGCGATGCCTTCAACCGCGCCATTAACGTGGTCGACAACATTCTCGGCGAGAGCCACTCGAACGCGGTCAGCCTCGAGCTGATGCAGCATGCGGCCAAGCTCGACCTCAAGCATTTCGAGCAATCCGAATACCAGGACAAGCTGGAGCGGGCGCGGCGGCAGGCCTCATCGCGCTCGACCGTGATCTCGCAGCTCTTCGGGCAGGCGCAATCGATCATCACCGCGGTGGCGCTGGCCGCCGGCCTCTTCATCTATGCCCCGCTGCTGATTGCGCTGCTCGCCGTGAGCTTCATTCCCGCGGTGTGGGGCGAGTTCCGCTTCAACCGGCTGGCCTACTGGATTTCGCATAACCGCTCGCCCGAGCGGCGGCAGCTCGAATATCTGCGCCAGATCGGCGCCAGCGCCGACAGCGCCAAGGAGATCAAGCTGTTCGGGCTCGGGGATTTTCTCTCCGGCCGCTTCGAGCTCCTCAGCAAGCAGATCCTCGAGGAGAACAAGGCGCTCAATATCCGCCGGGCGCTGCAGACCGGCGGGCTCGCGGCGATCTCGACCGTCGCGTACTACGGCGCCTACGCGTACATCGTGTGGCGCACGCTGCATGGCGATTTCACCATTGGCGACCTCGTCTTCCTCGCCACTTCGTTCAACCAGCTCAACGGCTATATCCAGCAGATCCTGATCGGCTTCACCCAGATCGCCGGGCAGAGCCTCTATCTCGACGACTTGTTCTCGTTCTTCGAGATCGAGCCGACGATCCTCGACCCGGTGAACGCCAGGCCGTTCCCGGTGCCGCTCAAACAGGGGATCGTGTTCGAGAATGTCGGCTTCCGCTATCCGGGCTCGGATCGGTGGGCGGTGCGCGGACTCAACTTCATTGTGCCGGCCGGTGAGACGCTGGCGCTCGTGGGCGAAAACGGCGCGGGCAAGACCACGATCGTCAAGCTGATGACGCGGCTCTACGACCCGGACGAGGGACGCATCCTCGTCGACGGCATCGACCTCAAGGAATTTGCCACCGCCGATATCCGGCGGCATGTCGGCGCCATCTTCCAGGACTTTTTGCGCTATTCGTTCTCGGCCTCCGACAATATCGGGGTGGGGCGGATCGAGGCGCTGGCCGACCGCACGCGCATCACTTCGGCGGCCGAGCAGAGCCTTGCCGATCCGGTGATCCGCAAGTTGCCCGAGGGTTACGACCAGATGCTGGGCCGCACCTTCACCAAGGGGCAGGACCTCTCGGGCGGCGAGTGGCAGAAGCTGGCGATTGCTCGCGCCTATATGCGCGAGGCGGAAATCATCATCCTCGACGAGCCGACGGCGGCGCTCGATGCGCGGGCCGAGGCCGAGGTGTTCCAGCGCTTCAAGACGCTGGCCGAGGGCACGACGGCGGTGCTGATCTCGCACCGGTTTTCCACAGTGCGCATGGCCGACCGCATCGTCGTGCTGGCCGATGGCGGGGTGATCGAGGCCGGCACGCATGCCGAGCTGATGGTGCTGGGCGGGCGGTATGCCGAGCTGTTCGAGCTGCAGGCGGCTGGCTATCGGTAAATCGTGGCCACAGCTCTCTCCGTGATCCTCACCTGTGCGCGGCACGGGGGAGGGGGACCGCGCGTAGCGCAGCGGAGCGTGGTGGAGGGGGCGGCCACACGCACCGCCCCACCCAGGAAAATGGCAAGACCGGCGCCCTTGGCCGCCCCCTCCACCAGCCTGCGGCTGGTCCCCCTCCCCCGCTTCGCGGGTGAGGATCAAGGAGAGCCCGGCGTGTCAGGCCCTCAGCTCACGTAGACCTTCGTGCCCGTCGGGACGCGCGAGTAGAGGTCGATAATGTCCTGGTTGATCAGGCGGATGCAGCCCGACGAGACCTGCTGGCCGATGGTGTAGGGCTCGATGGTGCCGTGCAGGCGGAAATGCGTGTCGGTGCCGTTGCGGTAGAGATAGAGGGCGCGGGCGCCGAGCGGGTTGGTGAGGCCGCCGGGCAGGCCCGAGGCGTAGTCGGCATAGCGCTCGGGCTGGCGCTTGATCATGTTGGCGGTGGGCGTCCAGTTCGGCCACTCGGCCTTGCGGGCGATCGTGGCGTTGCCCTTGAACTGCAGCCCTTCCTCGCGGCCGACGCCGACGCCGTACCGCATGGCGCGATCGTTCGGCATGATCAGGTAGAGGTAACGCTCGGCGGTGTTCACCACGATCGAACCCGGCGCGTAGTCGGTGACGTAGTCCACCTCCTGCCGCCAGAACTGCTGCGGCACCTTGCGCAGATCGACTGCCGGCACCTGGAACGGCTCGGTGGTCGAGGCGGCATACCAGGTGGCCCAGGGCTCATCGACCTGGATCACCGTCATGCCGTCGGCGAGGCGGCGGGTGCCGCCGGTCGACGAGCAGGCGGACAGCGCGAGGGCGGAAACTCCGAGGAGGAAGAGGCGGCGGCTGGTCAAGTTTGATCACGCGAAGGAGGACGAGGAGTGGCTGCGGCCGAAAAACGATAGAATGCAATCGTTTGTCGAGTGCGCCCGCGCCACAGCGCGGCGCGGACTGCAAAGTTACCGATCACATTCTGGTTCCCGGTCAGGCGCTGCGGCGTTTCAGCGCCTCGCCGGTGCGGCTGCCCTTCGCCGACAGGAGGCCGGTCGGCGTGCCCTCGAATACCACCGTGCCGCCCTCGTTGCCGGCGCCCGGCCCGAGGTCGATGACCCAGTCGGCGCGGCTGATGACGTCGAGATTGTGCTCGATGACGATGACGGTCGAATCCTGCTCCACCAGCCGGTCGAAGAGGCCGATCAGGGTATCGACGTCGTTCATGTGAAGGCCGGTGGTCGGCTCGTCGAGGACGTAGATGCTGCCGGTCTTGCCGAGTTCCGCCGCGAGCTTCAGGCGCTGGCGCTCGCCGCCGGAGAGCGTCGAGAGCGGCTGGCCGAGGGTGAGGTAACCGAGGCCGACATCGTCGAGGCCCTTGAGGACCTTTGCTACCGCCGCTTCGGTGAAGAAGCTCGCCGCATCGCCCACCGCCATCTCGTAGACGTCCGAGATGGCCTTGCCGCGCAGCTTGTGCTGCAGCACTTCGTCGGTGAAGCGCTTGCCCTCGCAGGTCTCGCAGACGCTCGCTACCGGGTCCATGTGGGCGAGGTCGGTGTAGATCACGCCCAGCCCCTTGCAGTCCGGGCAGGCACCCTTGGAGTTGGCCGAGAACAGCGAAGCTTCGACGCCATTGGCCTTGGCGAACGCTTTGCGCACGTTGTCGAGGATGCCCGTGTAGGTCGCGGTGTTGGAGCGCGACGAGCCGCGGGCGAGGTTCTGATCGATGATCACCGTGTCCGGATAGGCCTCGGGCAGGCAGCCCTGGATCAGGGAGCTCTTGCCTGAGCCGGCGACACCGGTCACCACCGTCAGCACGCCTTTGGGGATGGTTACGGTGACGTCCTTGAGGTTGTTGAGTTTCGCATGCGCGATCTTCAGCTCGCCCTTGGGCTTGCGGCCATCCGTCTTGATCGGCTGATGCTTTTCGATGTGGTTGCCGGTGAGCGTCCCGGATTTCAGCAGGCCGGCGTAGTCGCCCTCGTAGACGACATTGCCGCCGCGCGACCCGGCGAGCGGCCCCATGTCGACGATGTGGTCGCCGATGGCGATCATGTCGGGCTTGTGCTCGACGATCAGCACGGTGTTGCCCTTGTCGCGCAGCTGCTGCATCAGCCCGGCGAGGCGACCGACATCGTGGGGGTGCAGCCCGACCGACGGCTCGTCGAATACGTAGGTGATGTCGGTGAGCGACGAGCCGAGGTGGCGCACCATCTTCACGCGCTGGCTCTCGCCGCCCGAGAGGGTGGAGCTTTCGCGATCGAGCGACAGGTAGCCGAGCCCGATGGTGACGAGATTTTCGAGCCGGGCGGCGAGCGCGTCCAGCATCGGCTTGATCGCAGGGGCATCGATCTTGCGGACGAACGGGGCGAGGTCGCTCACCTGCATGGACGAACAGTCGGCGATGGACTTGCCGTCGATCTTGCTGCCGAGCGCCGCCTGGTTGAGGCGGGTGCCGTGGCAGGCGGGGCAGATGCCGCGCTTGAAGATCTTTTCGTATTCCACCCGCACATGGGGCTGCAGGTTTTCGGGGTCCTTGCTCCCTAGGCCGCTCTTCAGCTTGGCGACGACGCCCTCGTAGGTGAGGCCGATCTTGCCGACCTTGATCTTACGGCCATCGTCGAGGTTGAGCAGGTTCTCGCGCTCCTCGGCCGAAAAGTCCTTCACCGGCTTGTCCATGTCGAAGAGGCCGGAGTTCTTGTAGATCTCCCACCACCAGCTATCGACGGCAAAATCCTTGGGCAGGATGGCGCCCTGGTTCAGCGACTTCTCCTCATCGATCACCGCCGACATGTCCATGGCGGCGACCTGGCCGATGCCCTCGCAATCGGGGCACATGCCGCGCGGGTCGTTGTAGGAATAGAGGCCCGGATAGCCGAGCTTCGGCTGGGCGACGCGCGAAAACACGACGCGCAGCATCTGGGCCGCGTCGGTGACCGTGGCGACGGTGGAGCGCGAGTTGCCGCCGAGCCGCTGCTGGTCGACGATGATGGCGGCCGAGATATTCTCGAGCTCGTCGGCATCGGGCTGGCCGTAATGCGGCATGAATTGCTGCACGAAGGCCGGATAGGTCTCGTTGATCAGGCGCTGGCTCTCGGCCGCGATGGTGCCGAACACCAGCGAGCTCTTGCCCGAGCCGGAGACGCCGGTGAACACGGTAATCTTGCGCTTCGGGATATCGAGCGAGACGTTCTTGAGGTTGTTCTCGCGCGCGCCGCGGATTCGGATCGAGCCATACATGGTTCAGTCGCTCCCGTGTTTTACCGTTTGGTTGAATAAGCGACAAGGCTGCCTTTGGCAACCCCTGCGGGCTGAGCTGTGATCGGCGCAGGGAGAGGCCGGGTGCGAATAGGCGCGAAGGCGCCGAGCCGTTTTTCGCGCTTCAGCTCTACCGCACTGGCCTCGCTGCCCATCGCCTTCACTCCCCTCGCTCCCTCCGCAGCCATAGCTAGCCGGCTCCACTGACATGTCGTGTCAGCAGGCTCGATTTCGACGCGCCGTCTCGACTTTCGGGACATGGCGCAATAAGGTTATGCAGTGTACGGCGTTTGATCTAGATCGAATCCCGTACACTGTAAAGGGTATTTTCGGGAGGCCCGATGGCTGACGAGATTTCGGGGCGGGGCGATCCGTTGCGGACGCTGGAGCTGATGTGGAGCGGCAAGGCGCCGCCGAAGCGCGGGCCGAAGCCGAAAGTGGCGCTCGGCGATATCGTCGCCACCGCGGTGCGCATCGCCGATGCCGAGGGGCTCGCGGCGGTGTCGACGCGGCGGGTCGCCGAGGAGGTCGGTATCTCGCCGATGAGCTTTTACACCCACGTGCCGGGCAAGGCCGAACTGCTCGACCTGATGCTCGACGCGGCCGCCGATGCGAGCGAGCGCCCGCAATTCGATCCTCGCCGCTGGCGCGACAATGTCACCTTCATCGCCGAGGGCTACCGGCAGTTCTACCTGCGCCATCCCTGGGTGTTCGAGCTCGCCACCCATCGCCCGATCATGGGGCCGAACACCATGCTGGCCTATGATACCGCGCTCAGCGCCTTCGACGGGCTGGGGCTCAGCGAGGTCGAGATGGACCAGTCGCTCACGGCGCTCTCCAACTATGTGCACGGCGCGGTGCGCGATGCGGCCCGGGCCGAGATGGTGAAGAAGCTTTCCGGAATGTCGGACGACGAGTGGTGGGCGCGGGTCAGTCCGGGCCTCCAGGCGATCGACTTCAGCCCCTATCCGGTGGCGAGCCGCATCGGGCCGGTGGTGGGCGAACTCTACGGCACCGGCGACAACGAGCGGGCCTTCGCCTTCGGCCTTGCGCTGCTGCTCGACGGGTTCGAGCGGCTGATCGCCAGCAAGCAAAGTTGACGACGGAGCCTCAAGCGCCTAATTCCGGCGGATGAAACGCGACAATCGTGACACTCACAAGCCGACGGGGCCCACGCAGCGCATGCTGCGCGTGGGTGAACTCGTCCGCCACGCCCTCTCCGCCGTGTTCTCGCGCGGCGAGATCGAGGACCCGCTGCTCGAAGGCAAGGTCATCACCGTGCCCGAAGTGCGGATGACGCCCGACCTCAAGCTCGCCAATGCCTATGTGATGCCGCTGGGCGGCGAGGGCGCCGACGAGGTGGTGGCCGCGCTCAACCGGCACCACAAGTTCATCCGCGGCCGGATCGCGCCCGAGCTCGACCTGAAGTTTGCGCCGGACCTGAAATTCTACGTCGACAACACGTTCGAGGAATTCGGCAAGATCGATGCGATCCTGCGCTCCGAGCGGGTGCAGCGTGACCTCGATCACGACGGCGACGAAGACGAAAAAGGCTCGGACTGACCGTGAGCAACGAAAAGCGGGTCAAGCGGGATGTGTCCGGCTGGATCGTCCTGAACAAGCCCTATGACATGACCTCCACGCAGGCGGTGGGGAAGGTGCGCTGGCTGCTCGGCGCCAAGAAGGCCGGCCATGCCGGCACGCTCGATCCGCTGGCGACCGGCGTGCTGCCGATTGCGCTCGGCGAGGCGACCAAGACCGTGCCCATCGTGCAGGACGGCACCAAGGTCTACCGCTTCACCATCAAGTGGGGCGAGGAGACGGCGACCGACGACGCCGAGGGCGCGGTCACCGAGCGCTCGGACGTGCGGCCGGACGAGACGGCGATCCGCGCCGCCCTGCCCCAGTTCACCGGCGAGATCATGCAGACCCCGCCGGCCTTCTCGGCGATCAAGCTCGACGGCGAACGGGCCTATGACCTGGCGCGCGCCGGCGAGACGGTGGTGCTGGAGCCGCGGCCGGTCTTCATCGAGGCGCTGAGCCTGCTGGCGCATACGGGCGAGACGTCCGAACTCGAGATGACCTGCGAGAAGGGCACATATGTCCGCGCCCTCGCCCGGGACCTCGCCCGTGTGCTCGGCACCCGCGGCCACGTGATCGCGCTCCACCGGGCGCAGGTCGGGCCGTTCTCCGATGTGATCGCCGTATCGATCGAGGATATTGAACAAAAGCTCGATGGTGCCATTGTGCCTGTCGCGGCCGGGCTGGTCGAACTGCCCGAGGTGCGGCTCACCGCCCAGCAGGCGCAGGTGTTGCGGCATGGCAATCCCGTGCTGCTGACCGGCGCCACGGCGCCGGTGCGGCTCGATGGGGCCTGGGCCAGTGAAGCGGGTTCGCCCGTGGCGCTCGGCTATGTCGAGGCTGGGCATTTCCACCCGCAACGGGTGCTGCTCGCCCAATAACAAAATCTTAAGCATCGAGCGGAACTAAACCACGGCTTATGCGTTCCGAAAGGCCGGCCGTGTTGTTTAGGGCGCATCGTGATGTTTATCGGATATATTTATGGCTGACGGATCTGGTGCCGCCGCGCCAAAGCTGAGGCTGCGCGAGCGCCGGGTGGCGCGTCCTATCGCCGTTTATCTGTTCGTCCTCGCCCTAGTCGCGCTGGTACCGGCATTCGTGTTTTCGGCAGTGCTGCTGCAGCGCAATAACGAGGCGCAGGAGCGGGTCGTCGAGACACTGATCACCGGCACCGCCCGCTCGGTCGTCCAGTCGGTCGACCGCGAAATCAACGCCAACATCACGACGCTCAAAGTGCTGGCCACCAACCCGGCGCTGCTGTCGGGCAATATGCCGGGCTTCCACCGCCAGGTGAGCGACGCGCTCGCCGGCACCGGCTCATTCATCTACGTGCTCGACAACGAGCTCTACGCCATCATGTCGAGCCGCCGCGACTATATCGCCGGCCGCCAGGGGAAATCGGCCGACCCCGAGACCAGCGGACTGGCGCTGACCAGCGACACCCCGGTGGTTTCCAACATGGTGATGGGGACGGTCTCGAAGGAATATGTCGTCAACGTGCTGCTGGGCGTGAAGGGCACCTCGCTCGGCAACGTGGTGCTCGGTTTCAACCGCTCGGCCAGCCAACTGGCCCCGGTGCTGCTCACCAACCGCCTGCCCGATGGCTGGAACGTCGCGCTGATCGACGGCAATGGCCGGGTGATCGCCGCCTCGCCCGGCGCCGGCGCTACGGGCGACACGTTCGGGCTCAACAATGTCGCCGACATGAGCTCGACCACGGAATGGCGGCATCTCGACGTCAACGGCGCCCCCTCGCTGGTGGTGGCGCAGCGCTCGCTGCTCAGCGACTGGACCGTGGTCGGCTGGGCCCCGCGCGACATCGTCACCCGGCCGCTGTCCGATGCGTTTTGGTCGCTGCTCGCCGGCGGCGTGCTGCTTGCGGCCCTGGTGGTGCTGGTGGTCTACTGGGTGAGCCTTGCCATCGGCCGCTCGGTGCATGGGCTCGAGTCCGACGCCAAGCGGCTCGGCGCGGGCCAGCCGGTCGAGGCCCGCAGCTTCCCGATCGCCGAAATCGAGACCGTCTCCAATGCGCTGGGCGATGCCTCGCGGCGGCGGCAGGCGGCCGAGACCGAGGTGCGGTTCCTGATGCGCGAGCTGGCGCATCGCAGCAAGAACCAGATGACGGTGATCGCCGCGATGGCCAAGCAGACGGCGCGCGGGGCGGAATCGGTGCCGGAGTTCGTCTCGAGCTTCGAAAAGCGCATCTTCGGGCTCGCCCGCTCCACCGACCTGCTGCTGGCCCACGGCGTGGCGGGCGTCGACCTCAGGGAGCTGATGGTCAGCCAGATCGACCCGTTCTGCCCGGTCGACGGGGTGCGGGTGATCGTCGACGGGCCGACCATGCGGCTCAATGCGCAGGCGGCGCAGATCCTCGGCATGGCGGCGCATGAACTTGCCACCAATGCGGTGAAATACGGTGCCTTCGCCCGCGAAGGCGGGCAGCTCAAGGTCAACTGGGAGCGGCAGGGCGACAATATCGCCTTCACCTGGCGCGAGATCGGCACGGCGCCCGGCGCGGAGGCACCGCGGCGCGGCTTCGGCACCACCGTGCTCGAAAATATGGTCGGCCGCTCGCTCGGCGCCGAGGTGAAGCGCGAGAGCCATCCGGACGGCATCGAGTGGCGCTTCGCCATCCCGGTGGCGGCGCTCGACCCCGCCTATGTGGCGAACGGCAAGGCGGCGGTCGAAGCCGGGAAATATGCCGGCTGACAAATAGCTGGCGCTTTTTGCCCCGATCCACTATATCGGCGCCAAGTCCGGCGTGGGGGAACCTTCGCCGGCTTTAGTCATGGCTCCGCCTGGACGACATCCCGGGCGACAGCGTCCCCTGATCCTCTTTTTGAAAGGACCAAGCCGATGTCGATCACTGCAGAGCGCAAGACCGCGCTCATCTCCGAATATGCCACCAAGAAGGGCGACACTGGTTCGCCCGAGGTGCAGGTCGCGATCCTCTCCGAGCGCATCAACAACCTCACCGAACACTTCAAGGATCACGGCAAGGATCACCATTCCCGCCGCGGCCTGCTGAAGCTGGTGCAGACCCGTCGTTCGCTGCTCGACTACGTCAAGCGCATCGACGAGCCCCGCTACAAGACGCTGATCGAGCGCCTGGGCATCCGTCGCTGATCGCGACGCAACGAAACGGGCTCGCGAGGTACGCCTCGCGGGCCCGAAAACCGCCCGGCACATCCGGGTGACTACCCGGCAGAAACCGGGTGACGACAAGCGTAGGCCGATGACCTATGCGGAGCATGGCGAGATCATCAGCCGCTCAGGGTGCCAACGGGCACGTATTTCGAGTGAGCGGCTCATCGTCTTGTCCATGTTCCGCCCCGCTGAACACCAGCGGGCATCAGCCGCGGAAACAGTGCCGATTTTGGGCTCGCTCAGCACATGGGGTGCGAAGCGGAGCTGGCACACCGGATGAGTTCACGGGGCTTACGCTCCCCGCGTTCCCGCTCATTTCGGCAGAATGGAAAGAGGCAACATGCCCACCATCAACTTCAATCACCACAAGGTCGAGCTCAACTGGGGCGGCCAGCCGCTGACGCTCGAGACCGGCAAGATCGCCCGCCAGGCGGACGGCGCCGTGCTCGCGACCCTCGGCGAGACCGTGGTGCTCGCCACCGTCGTTTCGGCCAAGAAGCCGAAGCCGGGCCAGGACTTCTTCCCCCTGACCGTGAACTACCAGGAAAAGTACTTCGCCGCCGGCAAGATCCCGGGCGGCTACTTCAAGCGTGAAGGCCGTCCGACCGAAGCCGAGACCCTGATCTCTCGCCTCATTGACCGCCCGATCCGCCCGCTCTTCCCCGATGGCTACAAGAACGAGACCCAGGTCATCGTCACCGTGCTGCAGCACGACCTCGAGAACAACCCCGACGTGCTCGCCATGGTCGCCTCCTCGGCGGCGCTGACGATTTCGGGCGTGCCGTTCATGGGCCCGATCGGCGCGGCCCGCGTCGGTTACATCGACGGCCAGTACGTGCTCAACACCACCTCGGACAAGCGCGCTGACAGCAAGCTCGACCTCGTGATGGCCGGCACCTACGACGCCGTGCTGATGGTGGAATCGGAAGCCCAGGAGCTCTCCGAAGAAGTCATGCTCGGCGCCGTCATGTTCGGCCACGAGCAGGGCAAGAAGGTCATCGACGCGATCATCAAGCTCGCCGAAATGGCCGCCAAGGAGCCGCGCGAGTTCACCGCTCCGGACTTCTCGGCCCTCGAGAAGGACGTGCTGGCGATCGCCGAGGCCGACCTCCGCGCCGCCTACAAGATCACCGACAAGGCCCAGCGCTACGCCGCCGTCGACGCGGCCAACGCCAAGGTCAAGGCGCACTACGCTGCCCAGATCGAAGCCGGCACCGTGTCGGCCGAAGACCTCGGCGAAGTGGTGCACAACCTCCAGGCCAAGATCGTCCGCTGGAACATCCTCGACACCAAGACCCGTATCGATGGCCGTGACCTCACGACCGTCCGTCCGATCGTCGCGGAAGTCGGCGTGCTGCCGCGCACCCACGGCTCGGCCCTGTTCACCCGTGGCGAGACGCAGGCCCTCGTGGTCGCAACGCTCGGCACCGGCGACGACGAGCAGTTCGTCGATACGCTCGAAGGCACCGACAAGGTGAACTTCATGCTGCACTACAACTTCCCGCCCTACTCGGTCGGTGAAGCTGGCCGCATGGGCTCGCCCGGCCGCCGCGAAATCGGCCACGGCAAGCTCGCCTGGCGCGCCATCAACCCGATCCGCCCGAAGGCCGACGAGTTCCCCTACACGATCCGCGTCGTGTCGGAGATCACCGAGTCGAACGGCTCGTCCTCGATGGCTACCGTCTGCGGCACCTCGCTGGCGCTGATGGATGCCGGCGTGCCGATGAAGAAGCCCGTGGCCGGTATCGCCATGGGCCTCATCCTCGAAGGCGACCGCTTCGCGGTGCTCTCGGACATCCTGGGTGACGAAGATCACCTCGGCGACATGGACTTCAAGGTTGCGGGCACCGCCGACGGCGTCACCTCGCTGCAGATGGACATCAAGATCGCCGGCATCACCGAGGAGATCATGAAGGTCGCGCTCGGTCAGGCCAAGGGCGGCCGCGAGCACATCCTGGGCGAGATGGCCAAGGCGCTCACCGCCTCGCGTGACTCGGTGGGCGAGTTCGCTCCCCGCATCGAGACCATCACCATTCCGACCGACAAGATCCGCGAAGTGATCGGCACCGGCGGCAAGGTGATCCGCGAGATCGTCGAGAAGACCGGCGCCAAGATCGACATCCAGGATGACGGCACCGTGAAGGTTTCGTCCTCGGACGGCGCCTCGATCGACGCCGCCATCAAGTGGATCAAGGGCATCACCGATGAGCCCGAGGTCAACGCGATCTACCAGGGCACCGTGGTGAAGACCGCCGATTTCGGCGCCTTCGTCAACTTCTTCGGCGCCAAGGACGGCCTCGTCCACATCAGCCAGCTCGCCAGCCAGCGCGTCGGCAAGACCACCGACGTCGTCAAGGAAGGCGACAAGGTGTGGGTGAAGCTGCTGGGCTTCGACGAGCGCGGCAAGGTCCGCCTGTCGATGAAGGTCGTCGACCAGGCCACCGGCAAGGAAATCACCGAGGAAGCCGCCGAGTAACCGGCGCTCCCCACGGTAGGAATAAGAAGGGCCCGGAGCGATCCGGGCCTTTTTGTTTGCGCCAGTTGATCCGGCTCAAGGTGTCGGGACGTCGCCAGTGCGACGAGGTCGCATGGAGATCGACACCATGATGCTGCTCCTTCGGTTGGTCCTGCTGGCGTTCGGCGCGATCGTGGTCGCAGTCACCATCGCCTATGCGATGTGGCTGGGGTCGATCGGCGCCGATGTGGCGGCCCTCGAAGCGGACGCGCGGCCGCCCGCCAACGCGCTGATCACGGCGGATCGGATCGCGGGGCTGCCCGAACCAGCCGCCCGCTACTTCACACGGGCCGGAGTCGTCGGCACGAGCATTCCGCGACTGGTGCGGCTGCGCCAGACGGGGCGTATCCGTTCATCGGCGGAGGCGGAGTGGATGACGCTCGAGGCCGAGGAGGTCTATTCGACCAATCCGCCCGCGCTGGTATGGCGCGCCGGCATGCCGGGCCTCGCCATGCCTTTCGTGCTCGGGCGGGACGAATATCTGCGCGGACAGGGCAGCATCGCGATGAAGCTGCTGTCGCTGCTGCCGGTGGCAGATGAGCGTGGCGACGAGCTCCGGGCGGCGGGACTCATGCGCTATCTCAACGAGATGATGTGGTTTCCCGCCGCATATCTGGGCGACAATGTCACGATCGTTTCGGCGGGCGACGATGCCTTCGGGGTGCGGATCACCGACCGCGGAATAACCGCCGAAGCGACGCTGTTCGTCGACGCAATGGGGCGCGTCGTGAACTTTCGCGCCGGCCGCTACAATACCTCGACGCGGGGCATGGAGACGTGGGAGACGCCGATTTCGGCGTGGGCGCCGATGGCGGAGTTAAACCTGCCCGCCGCAGGGGCTGCAGACTGGAAGCTCGCGGCGGGCGCCCTGCGCTACATCGAGCTCGAAATCACCTCGGTGCGCTACGAGCCATGAAAAAGGCCCGGATCGCTCCGGGCCCTCGTGTCACTGCGCTGGAGCGGCGCTTACTTCAGTTCGACCGGGTAGGCGTAGAAGCTGCCCGCCTGGTCCGGGGTCTGCATCTTCGAGAACTTCGCTTCGAGGACCCAGAGGGTCGAGCCGACCTTGGTGACGGCGGTGGGGGTGTCCCAGCCGTCCTTGCCGACGACCTTGATGGTGGCGTTGTCGCCGTCGATGGTGACAGCATCGACCTGGCCGTTGCCGTTTTCGGCGAGGTAGAGCACGCCGTCATCGCCGAAGCGCATGCCGTCGGGGCCCTTGATATCCTGCGAGAGCTTTAGCTCGGTCAGCGTGCCCGGCTTGCCGTCGGCGATGGTCAGGCGGAAGAGCTTGTTGGTCGAGACGCCGTTGAGGAAGAGCGAGCCGTCCGGCCCGAAGCTGAGGCCATCAAGGCTCGCGAGTGCTGCGTCCTTGAAGAAGGGCTCGGCCGTGGTGGCGCCGGGCGCGATCTTGAAGACCTGGCCGCCGGCCGTGTCGGCAGCGTAGGCAGTACCATCGGCCGTGGTGGCGATGTCGTTACAGAAGGTGCCTTCGCCGAGCCGAACGCTGGTCTTGAGGGCGCCCGAGGTCAGGTCGTAGCTGCGGAGAACCGCCGCCTTGCCGCCGGCGCCGGCAAAGAGCGCGAGGTCGGAATAGCAGGCCCAGAGCGTCTTGTTGGCCTCGTCGGCATAGACGCCAAGCACGGAGGTGGGGCCGTCGGTGGCGGCAGCAATCCAGCTGTCGGCAGTGGTCGCGCCGGGGGCCGCCTTGTAGATCTGGCCGGTGCCAACCGAACCGACGATCAGGGTGCCATCGGCCGTGGAGGTGAGGCTTTCGGGGAAGATCCCCGTCTCGCCGATCTGCACCTTGTCGGCAGCGATGGCCGTGCCGCCCAGTAGCGCGAGCGCGATGCCCGAGATGAGAAATGACCGCAAATTATCCTCCCAAGTTTGAGACCGGGAGATTGGCATTGGGCGACTTTGGGTCGCCCAATGCACGGCATAGGCAACCCCACTAGCCGGCGGAAGGCTTGTCTACGGCGACCGCCGTGCCACCGGGTTCCCAGGTGACGGTGCCGCCATTGTCGCCCCAGTCATTGCCGGTCTTGATCTCGAGCAGCAGGCGGCTCTCCTCGGGCTGCTGCAGCAGCCGGCGCGAGAAGGTGACGCGATAGGGCCCGATGCCGGCCTTCTTCATCTGGTCCATCGTCTGGGCTTCGAGCGCCTCGATGTTCTCGACCATCTGCGTCAGATCGCTCAGGTGGAAGACGCGGCCCGGGTCGAGCTGCTGATCGCGCGGGCTAGGGGTAAACGCCGAGCGCGAAGTGTCCTTGCCGAGGTCGACATTGAAGCGCGCCATGGTGCCGGGCGCCTGCGCATCCTCGACCAGCACGTTGGCGCGGCCATCGCCATCGACGATGATCTCGGCGAAAAGCGCGTCCTTGCCGAAATCATGGGCCAGCCGGTCCATGAACTTCCCCATGCCGGAACCGGAGAGCGACGGGCCGGCCTCGCCCTGCCGGTCGACCGGCAGCTCGACATCGACGACGTTGGCCTTGGCATCGAGAAGCACCGCGCCGGGATCGCCCGCATAGCGGCCGAAACCTATCTTCCACAGCACCACCGGACCACCCGGTCGGGTGACGGACTTTTCGATGCTGATGGTGGTGATTTTGGCCTTGGGATCGCGATAGGCCTCAAGCGCGTTGCGCTTCACCTCACCGAACCGGGTGAGGTCGATCTCGCTCACGGCAAAGGGCTCGGTCTGGCCGAAATTGACGTAGGGCATCCGCATGCCGATCCGCATACCGCTCGGCGACCAGGAATAGTCGCGCTTGATGCCCGGGCCATCCACAGCGTCGATCGAGATGTCGCGGCGGTTGATGTCGAGGCGCGTCAGCCTGGTGCCGGCGAACTTCTCGGCGATCGCCGCCTGGGCGAGATCGAGCGGATACTCATCGGTGAAGAGGTTGAGCCGCTCGATCCGCAGCGTGTTGTCGAGATCGGCAAGGTTGATCCTGCCATCGAGCCCCGCCCAGAGCGTGGCGCTTTCGCGCGGCGTCCGCAGCTCCACCAGCCAGGTGGGTTCGCCATAGCTCGCCTCGGGGAAGAGGTTGAGGGCGCGGTTGAGCGTAATGGTGGCACGCGGCTCGTCTTCGAGCTGGGCCGTCGCCTTGGCGGCGGCGAGCAGGGTGTCGATGCCGGCGAGGGCGTTCTCGGGAAGCGCGAAGAAGCTCGTTTCGCGTTTCGCGACAGCGCCGTCGCCATCGGTGGCCGTAGGGCCCGACACATTGTCGTTGTCGAACATCAGGAACTGCGAGCGGCTGACGGTCCACTCGTCGGTGTAATAGGGCTTGCTGCCCTGCACCCACAGGACGATCCGGTCCGGGAAGATTTCCAGCTTCGAGACCGGCGGCAGCTTGTGGCCGAGCCGGTCGAGCAGCGCGTTCATCGCCCGCTCGCGCAGGGTGGCTGAGTTCGTGTAGTCCGGGTCGGCCGGCCTCGCCTGCTCCTGCGCCAGCGCCGCATGCGGCACGCTGATCGCCACGATGGCGGCAGAAGCCGCTATCACCATCAACAATGCCGCGGCGTAACTGCCACGGCGTTCAGAACGTCTCATTTTTCGGGAATCCCTCGATCTTTCGCGCGGAAAATGCGGCGATCCGCCTGAAGCGCGGCTGAATGGCGGGTTCAGTTACGGCGCGCTACGGGTTGGCTTCGGCGCCGGTTTCTGGCTCACTGCCGGCAACCACAAGCGGAGGACGCCATGCGCTACATGATCATCATCAGGGGAACCGAGCCGTCGCCTCCGCCCAGCTCTGAACTGCTGGCCGCGATGGGCAAGTTCAACGACGAGCTGATCGAAGCCGGTGTGCTGCTCGCCGCCGAGGGCCTGCAGCCTTCGAGCTCCGGCGCCAAGGTGAAGAAGCAGGGCGGCAAGGTGGTGGTGCAGGACGGCCCCTTCGCCGAGGCCAAGGAGCTGATCGGCGGCTTCTGGATCATCCGGGCGGAGTCGCTCGAAGAGGCCGTGGCCTGGGTCGCCAAGGTGCCGCTCGAGGAAGGCAACGAGCTCGAAGTGCGCCGAGTTTCCGAGGTCACGGATTTCATCCGCGACGACGTGTCGGCCGAAGCGCTGGACCACGAACAGGCGTTCCGCGACCGGACGCAGTAGGCGCCGGCCGCTGGCCGCAGGCCCGCCGGCCTCAGTCGAACTTTTCGTCCTTGTAGACGCCCCAGAGTTCGGCCTGGTGGAGGTAGCCGTCGAAGGCCTGGGCGTTGGCGCCGGCGGCGTGCGAGGTGGCGACAACTTCGCACCAGGTGCCGTCGCATTCCTTGATATCGACGCGGAATTTGCTCGTCAGATAGGCGCGTACGCCCGAATCTTCGGCCGGTCCGCGGAGCAGGGCGACCTGTTCGCCTTCGGCCTTCCACGGCGCGACGATGCCGGCGCGGTTGCCGACGAGCAAATTCTGGTGAAGCCAGCCTTCGGAGCCGTCGGCGTCGCGAATCTTCCGCCAGGTGTCGAACTCCTGGATGATCTCGACCGGGGTGCCGGCCTTCACGTAGACCCAAGCGACATCGTACTTGGTGCCCGGGCCGACGCGGACATTGATCGGCGTCGAGCGGGTGGTGACGAAGCGGGGCAGCGGCAATCCGCTGGGATTGGCGGGTGCGGAAACCGCCGGCATCGCGGGAAGCGCGACGAACAGCAGGGAGGTCAGCGCGGCGGCGAGAATCGCTCTGGTGGCGCGCGCAGCGGCCGGAATCATCTTCATGGTGCGCCCGGATTTGCGACCGGCTTGGGTCGCGGAGCTCAGCGTTTCGAACATGGCTTTGCAGGGGTGTGCTTTTTTTCTATCAGTAGTGAAAAGACCTTAATGGTCGCTGAAAGGCGCCGCATTTGACCCTCAGCCGACCCAAGATTTTCGTCACGAGGCGCCTGCCGCGGCAGATCGAAGTCCGCATGGCGGATCTCTTCGACGTGACCTTCAAACCGGTGGATGGCGCGCTCAGCCCCGACGCCATCGTGGCCTGCGCCGAGGGGCAGGACGTGATCGTTTCCTCGATCAACGATCGCATCGATTCGGCGCTGATCGAGCGGCTGCCCAAATCGATCAAGCTGATCGCCCAGTTCGGCAACGGTTTCGACAATATCGACATCGAGGCGGCCTATGCGGCCGGCATCACCGTCACCAACACGCCCTCGGTGCTGACCGAGGACACGGCCGACATGGCCATGATGCTGATGCTGGCGCTGCCCCGCCGTCTCGTCGAGGGCGCGGGCGTGCTGCCGCGTACGGGCGAGTGGCCCGGCTGGTCGCCGACCTGGATGCTCGGGCGGCGGCTGCGCGGCAAGGCGCTCGGCATTATCGGCATGGGCCGGATCGGCACGGCGGTCGCGACCCGGGCCCGCACCTTCGGGCTCAACATCCACTATTTCTCGCGCAACCGCCGGCCGCCCCAGGTCGAGGAGGCGCTGGGTGCGCGCTACTGGGACGATCTCGACCAGATGATTCCCGAGGTGGACATCGTCTCGCTCCACACCCCGCTCAACCGCTCGACCCACCACATTCTGAGCGCGGCGCGACTGCGGGCAATGAAGCAGGATGCGTTCGTGGTGAACGTGTCGCGCCCCGAGCTGATCGACGAAAAGGCCCTGATCGGCGAGATCGAGGCCGAGCACCTGTCGGGCGCTGCACTCGATGTGTTCGAAAACCGCCCGGCGGTGAACCCGGCTCTGCTGGCGCTGGCGCGCGCCGACCGCGTCGTGCTCACCGGCCACATGGCCTCGGCAACGCTCGAAGCCCGGCTCGAGATGGGCGAGATCGTGATCGTCAACATCCGCGCCTTCATCGATGGCGCCCAGCCGCCCCATCGCGTCCTGCCCGAGGGCAAGGGCAAGCTGGCGCGGGACTAGCAAGCTCCTGCGGCGTCATCGCGCCCAAAGCCAGATGGTCAGGCAGTGGCACGATCGCGCCACCGGGCCTTCTACCGTTTACGGGGGAAGGTGCCCGAAGGGTGCAATGGGGAGCCCCACGCTCAGTCTGTTCGGCGGTTCGTTCAGGCCCCGCACTTCCAACAACCCCAAGTGTCATCCCTGCGGAAGCAGGACCCAACTCACAACCGGCTGGGTGAGAGGTGGATTTCTGCTTGCGCAGGGATGACAGCGTGCTGGATCAGAAACTTCGACCAACTTATCCCCGCGATTCCCCGCCGTGGCACATTGCCCCCCGCTCCCCGCAGGGCGGTCGCTCGCGACGAACGAAGGGCGGGGGCGTCGAGGGCCGGAGGAGTCGTCCACCGGCGGGCTGTTGCGATACGCTGGAGACCCAAGATGGTGCGGGATGTGCCTTTCGGCTCCAGCTTAAGCCTCGTGTCCAAATCAGACCTCGATCACGGCCGGCGAGGCGCAAGCCTCGTTATTTGCGGACTACCGCGTTGGGGCAAACGCCTCGCCGGTCCCGCCTACCTCATCAAACCGAGGCCAGATGGCCGGCGGGCGCTTCGCCACGTCCAGCAGACCGGCGCGCAGCTAGTGCGCCAGCCCGCGTATCCGGCCTTCGATGAATCGCCGTTCCGCGTCCTGTTCGGTGAATTGCAGCGCTGTCTCGTAGGCGATGCGGGCCTCCGAGCTGCGGTCCAGCCGTCTCAGCAGGTCGGCCTTGGCCGAGTGGGCGTAGCGGAAGCTGCTGAGTTCGCCGCGCTCGAGCAGGGCATCGATGAGGGTGAGACCAGCTTCGGGGCCGTCGCGCATGGCAATCGCCACGGCGCGGTTGAGCTCGACCACGGGAGTAGGGTCGGCGCGGCGCAGCAGATCGTAGAGGGCGGCAATCTCGGTCCAGTCGGTGTCGTCGGCCGTCTCTGCGCTGCAATGCACCGCCGCGATGGCCGCCTCGATGGTGTAGGCCGAAACCGGCTGGTGGGCGAAGGCGCGCTGGACGAGAGCCGTGCCCTCGGAGATTTGCGCCCGGTCCCAGAGCGAGCGGTCCTGGTCGGCCAGCAGTACGATGTCGCCGGCAGCGTTGGTGCGGGCATGCCGCCGCGCGTCCTGCAACAGCAGCAGAGCCAGCAGCCCCATCGCATCGGGCTCGGGCTTCAGCTCCACCAGTTGGCGGCCGACCCGGATCGCCTCGGCGCAGAGTTCGGTGCGGATGGCGGCAGCGCCGTGGCTGGCCGAATAGCCCTCGTTGAAGATGAGGTAGATGACGTGAAGCACTGCATCGAGCCGCCCGGCGAGCTGCTCAGGCTCGGGCACCTCGTAGGGCAGCGCCAGCTCCTTGATGCGGTTCTTGGCGCGTACGATGCGCTGGGCGATGGCCGGCGTCTTCGACAGGAACGCGGCGGCGATCTCCTCGGTGGTGAGCCCCGCCACTTCGCGCAGGGTGAGCGCGATCCGCCCGTCGGCCGGGATCTCCGGATGGCAGCAGGTGAAGATCAGCCGCAGCGCGTCGTCGGCGATCGGTTCGGCTTCCCGAGGCATCCAGGCCTCCTCTTCGGTCGCGGCGATTTCCTTGGCGATCTCGCCGAATTTCACCCGCCGCCGGATGCGGTCGATGGCCTTGAAGCGCCCGGCCGACACCAGCCAGGCACGCGGGTTGGCGGGCACGCCGGTCTTCGGCCATTGCTCGTGGGCGGCGAGGAAGGCGTCGTGCAACGCCTCCTCGGCCCGGTCGAAATCGCGCAGCAGGCGGATCAGCGTCGCGAGGACGCGACCCGACTCGGCCCGCCAGACGGCTTCGATTTCGCGTTCGATCGTCACGGCCGGTCCGGATCGGGGATCGAGAACACCGGCCGCACTTCGATCCGCCCGAGCTTGGCGAGCGGAATGCCGGCGGCGAGGCGGATGGCCTCGTTCATGTCTCGCGCCTCGATCAGGATGAAGCCACCCAGGTGCTCCTTGGTCTCGCTGAACGGGCCGTCGGTGGTGGAGATTTCGCCATCGCGCACCTTCACCATCACGGCGCTTTCCGGCCCCAGCAGGGCCTCGGCGGCGATGTAGTGGCCGCCGGCTTCGAGTTCCTTGTCGTAGTTCATCGAGTCGCGGTCGAGCTGGCGCTGGCCGGCTTCGTCGAGGCTGGAGAAGGTGTCGGGGCCCATGTGGACCATGCAGAGGTAGCGCATCGGAAGGCATCCTTTCAGTGGTTGATGCCGGCTAGTCGAAGCGTGGCCGATGAATTCGACACGGGCAATCCGTGGTGATTGCGAAAAATCTTCACGGTTTGGGAAGGGCTGCCTTCACCAGCCGGCTTCACCGGGCGCTAAGCGCTTCTCCGGATGTGAGCACGGGGTTTGCCCAAGGTCGGGCATTATCTTCGGAACGTGCACCGCCGAGGCTTTGACCACAAGTGTTTCCAAGCCTGTTCCGCAATATCGGAGGCAACCAACTGGCACCCATGCCGGTGCGTTCGCGCATGCTCAGCGTCGCGACGATCCTGCTGGTCATCGCGGTGATCGGCGCGTCGCTCTATGGCTTCTACCATGTGTCGAGCCAGCAGGAGGCGCTGACCAGCCTTCGCGAGCAGGGTGGCCAGTTGCGCGAAATGCAGCAGGCGCTGGTGCAGGCCGATTCCGACATGCAGCACGTGCTGGCTGGCGAAGCAGGGCCCCTGCCGGACTATTTCGCGCGCATGCAGTATTTGACGGGCGATGCCGGCAAGGTGTTCTCGGAGCTGTCGCCGATCGCGGTCGAGGGCATGAACGCGCCGCAGCCGGCGCCGGCGCTGATCGAAGCGCTGAAGACGGCCTGGGACGAAGCGCTGCACCTCAACTCGACCGGCGACCGCGAGGGCGCTTATCGGCTTTTGACCGATCGCATGTCCTCTGCCTCCGTCTTTGCGCTCGATACGCGGCTCGAAATCCTGTCGAGCGAAGCCGATTCGAGCTTCCGCGTGCATGAGGAGCGCATCCGCTACGGCACGCTGCTGGTGCTGGTGCTGCAGGTGGGCGGCGGCTTCCTCGCCATTCTCGGGCTGGTCTACGCCTTCCGTTCCTCGGTCTCCGAGGCCGATGGCCGCGCCGCGGCGGTCGCGTCGGCCGATGCCTCGCGCGAACAGGTCACGCGGCTTTTCTCCATGGCCGACGTGCTGCAGAGCGCCACCGACCATGTCGACGCCAATGCGGTGCTGAAGGCGACGGCCGCCGACCTGCTGCCCGGCTTCCCCGGCGCGCTCTACGTCTTCAACAATTCACGCGACCGGCTGGTGCTCTCGACCCATTGGGGCAAGATCGGCGATGCGTCGATGGCCCACCTCAGCGAGACCATCAACCCCAATAGCTGTTGGGCGCTGAAGCGCGGCAAGCCGCACATGAACCTCGCCGATGGCGAAAAACTCTGCTGCGCCCACCACGCCAATGACGGCATGACCGTGCTCGAAATCCCGATGATCGCCCGCGGCGAAATCGTCGGCCTGTTGCAGCTCTTCGCTACCGGCGAGGATGCGGAGGGCCGGCTCGGCACGGTGACCGGCCTCGGCACGGCGCTCGCCGATGGCATGAGTCTGGCGCTCGCCAACATGGCGCTGCGCGAAAAGCTGCGGAACCAGGCGCTGCGCGATCCGCTCACCGGGCTCTACAACCGCCGCTTCATGGAAGACAGCCTGCAGCGCTTCGTCCGCCTCGCCGACCGCGAGCAGCGCGAGATTTCGCTGCTCATGGTCGACCTCGACCACTTCAAGCGCCTCAACGACGAGCATGGCCACGCCTTCGGCGACCAGGTGCTGCGCGAAACCGCCACCACGCTGCTCGGCGCGCTGCGCGAAACCGACATCGTCTGCCGCTATGGCGGCGAGGAGCTGGTGGTGATCCTGCCCGATTGCCCGCTCGAACGTGCCGCCGACAAGGCCGAGTTCCTGCGGCTACGGGTGCAGGAGCTGTCCAACACGCACGGCGCCGATATCAGCGCCTCGTTCGGCGTCGCGAGCCTGCCGCACACCTCGCAGAGCGTCACCGACCTGCTCTCGGCCGCCGATGCCGCGCTCTACCGCGCCAAGCAGGGCGGTCGCAACCAGGTGGTGAAGGCGCCCCTCCGTCCCTACCGGCTCGACCGGCAGGAGGAAGAAGCGGAGCTCCGCGATGTCGAGGAATTCCAGCGTGCCGCGGCCGAGTAGAGCTTACGGCCAGGCCGGCTTGGAGTTGGCGTAGTCGGGGATCTCGACCGGCTTGATGGCGTCGAGCTTGTCGGCGACGAAGTCGCGATCGAGCTTGCCGAGCGCCGTGTTGACCTCAACCTGCCAGTTCTTCGTCGCCGCATCCTCGGCGATCTCGGTATTGAGGCAGATGGTCTTCTTGAGCCCGTTCTTAACATAGGCGCTCTGCTGGTTGTCGGGCACCGACACGCAATAGGCACTGGCAGCGGTGCTGGTGGCGGCGAGCAGCAATAGGGCGATGAGCGTACGCATGGCCTGAATGTGGGCGCCGGGGCGCTCACCTACAAGTCACGATTGCGGGGGTTTTGCCGTCGAGCCGCGGACCACCAGCGTCACCGGCAGGGTTTCACGTTTCACCCCGGTGTCGCCCGAGAGGATGCGTTCGACGGCGCGGCGGCCGATCTCGGCGATCGGCTGCTCGATGGTGGTGAGCGGTGGTTCCGACAGCGCCGCCTCGGGCACGCCGTCAAAGCCGATGATCGAGATATCCTCGGGCACGCGCAGCTTTTTCTCGCGCAGCCAGTCGAGCGCGAACATGGCGACGCGGTCGCTCATGGCGAGGATGGCGGTGGGGCGTTCGCCGGCCGAAAAGATATGCTCCAAGCCGCGATAGACGCTGTCGCGGGTCGAGCGCGTCTCGTAGATCGGGATGGTTTCGCGCGGAACGCCGAGTTTTTCGAACACGTCGAAATAGGCATGGGCGCGGTCGCGCGAGGTGGAATAGGTGGCCGCCTCGATGCGGTCGAGCGTCGCCGGCCCCTCATGCTGATCGTCGAGCTCGAGCCCGAGGATGCCGACGCGGCGATGCCCGAGCCCGGCAATATGCTCGGCGGCGATCCGCCCGCCCTCGTAGTCGTCGACGCCGACGGCCGACACCGTTTCGTCGGGCTTGCCGAGCGCCAGCGCCACGAAGGGCAGTTGCCGCTCGCGCGTGAGGTCGACGAGCCGTTCGCCGCCTTCGATGCAGAGGAGCACGAAGCCGTCGACCAGCGCGCTCTGGATGTTCCAGGCGAGACGCTCGTCGTTCTTGGCCGAGACCAGCGCGAGGCCGGCGCCGGCCGCATCGCAGGCCTCGGACATGCCCTGCATCAGCACGCGGGCGAATTCGTCCTCGAAGAAATAGGAGAGGGGCTCGGCGGTGGCGACGCCGACCGCGTTGACCTTGCCGGCGCGCAGCAGGCGGCCCTTGGGGTCGGGGCCGGCATAGCCCAGTTCCTTGGCGGTGGCGCGGACCCGCTCGCGCACTTCCTCGCGCACCAGGTTGGGCCGGCTGAACACGTTCGATGCGGTGCCCTGCGAAACGCCTGCGGCCTTGGCCACATCGGACAGTTTCACCACACCCAGCTTTCCAGAAGCCATTGCCCCGGCTCACCCTTTTCAAATGCGCAACGTGCTTACCACGACTGGTTGTAGCATGTCGGATTGGATCGGTTCAATTATCCCTTGACATCAGCCGGAGGATATCCATATTTGAACCGATTCAATCGACTGATGCAGTCGTTTATTGAACCGATACAATTACGATGGAGGTTCAGATGATCCCCGCTAGCTATCTCTACAAGGACGTGTTCGCCGAAACCTGGGGCGATCCCCGCAACAACAAGGCGGAACCGGTCGAGTGCGAGCCGCGCGGGCCCGATAAGGGCCGGTTCGTCGGGCTCGCCGGGCTGCTGGCGGCGATGATGCCGCTCGAGATCGACCGGCACCGGCGTGTTGTCCGGCACATCTGAGACAGGAGCGCGGTCCGAGCGGGATCTTGCAACGAAGATGCGTCTAGTCGCCGGCGCGCGACTTGCGGACCCGCACCACCACGTCGACATGGGTGATGTTCATGCCGCGGGGCGGCTCGGGCAGGTTCTGGATCACGATCGAGGAGGCGGGGATATCGATCACCCGCTGCTCGTCCTCGAGGTAGAAGTGGTGGTGATCCGAGGTGTCGGTGTCGAAATAGGACCGCGACGCATCGACCGCCACTTCACGCAGCAGACCGGCTTCGCGGAACTGATGCAGGCTGTTGTAGATGGTCGCCAGGGACACATTTACGCGAGCGTCGGTCGCTTCGGCATGAAGCTGCTCGGCGCTTACGTGGCGATGCGCACCGCCGAACAGTAGCTCGGCGAGGGCAACACGCTGCCGGGTGGGGCGGAGGCCCGCCATGCGCAATACCGCCGTCAGGCAGGGTCTGCGAGACGGGACGGTCCGGGCGCTCAGGCTGCGGTCGGGCATCGGTTCCTTGATCGGAAATCTGAGTAATCGGCGGAACTTATAGCTTTGGCGTCGCCGTCACACAAGCGGCGGTCGGTCGCGGGGAAGGGCCAACGCTTGATTCCTCCCCTCCCCGCCACTACTACACACCCCGAACACCCGATCCGGAGAGGCCGCCGCATGGTCGAGCGCAAGAACGCCTACGATTACGACGACCTGATTTCGAGCGGCAAGGCCGAGCTCTTCGGCCCGGGCTATGCCCAGCTCCCCGCCCCGCCCATGCTGATGTTCAACCGCATCACGCGGATCGACCGCGAAGGCGGGGCTTTCAACAAGGGCCAGGTGCGCGCCGAACTCGACGTGAACCCGGACCTGTGGTTCTTCAAATGCCACTTCATCGGCGATCCGGTGATGCCGGGCTGCCTCGGCGTCGACGCCGTGTGGCAGATGCTCGGCTTTTATCTCTGCTGGGACGGCTCGCCGGGCAAGGGCCGGGCGCTGGGCTGCGGCGAAGTGAAATTCTCCGGCCAGATCACCAATGATGTGAAGCTCGTCGAATACGGCATCGACATCAAGCGCGTGATGAAGTCCAAGCTCGTGCTCGGCATTGCCGATGGCTGGGTGAAAGCCGACGGCCAGACTATATATGAGATGGCGGGCCTTCGGGTCGGCCTCTTCACCTGACCTGCAACTCTGCTTAGCGCCGGGGATCCTGAGATGAGACGTGTCGTCGTTACCGGAATGGGGATCGTCTCCTCGATCGGCAACAATCTCGACGAGGTGCTGCTGAGCCTCAAGGAGGCCAAGCCCGGCATCGTCTTCGTGCAGGAATATGCGGATCTGAATTTCCGCTGCCAGGTGCATGGCGCGCCGAAACTCGATCCGTTCGAGGTGCTGGACCGCCGCACCACCCGCTTCATGGGCAAGGGCGCGGCCTGGAACTACATCGCCATGCAGGAGGCGATCAAGAATGCCGGGCTCGAGGAGTCCGACATCCAGAACCCCCGCACCGGCATCATCATGGGCTCGGGCGGCCCCTCGACCCGTACGGTGGTGGAAGCTGCCGACATCACGCGGGAACGCGGGCCCAAGCGCATCGGGCCGCTCGCGGTGCCCAAGGCGATGAGCTCGACCGCTTCGGCGACGCTCGCGACGCCGTTCGGCATCAAGGGCGTGAACTATACGATCAGCTCGGCCTGCGCGACCTCCAAGCACTGTATCGGCGCCGGCATGGAGCAGATCCAGTGGGGCAAGCAGGACATCGTTTTTGCGGGCGGCCACGAGGATCTCGACTGGACGCTATCCGACCTGTTCGACGCCATGGGCGCCATGTCCACCGACTTCAACGCGACGCCCGAGAAGGCCTCGCGCGCCTATGATTCCAAGCGCGACGGCTTCGTGATCGCGGGCGGCGCGGGCGTGCTGGTGCTTGAGGAGCTCGAACACGCCAAGGCGCGCGGCGCGACCATCTATGCCGAGCTCGTCGGCTATGGCGCGACTTCCGATGGCTACGACATGGTGGCTCCGTCGGGCGAAGGCGCCGAGCGCTGCATGCGCCAGGCGCTCGAGACGCTGGGCGGCCGCAAGGTCGACTATATCAACCCGCATGCGACCTCGACCCCGGTCGGCGACCTCAAGGAAATGGAAGCCATCCGCCGCGTCTTCGGCGTGGGCGACGATTGCCCGCCGATCTCGGCCACCAAGTCGCTCACCGGCCACTCGCTGGGCGCCACGGGCGTGCAGGAATCGATCTACTGCATCCTGATGATGCAGAACCGGTTCCTCTGCGAGAGCGCCAATATCGAAGAGCTGGACCCGGCCTTCGCCGACATGCCGATCCTGCGGCAACGTCGCGACAACGTCGACGTCGGCATCGCACTCTCCAACAGTTTTGGCTTCGGCGGCACCAACGCGACCTTGGTCTTCAAGCATCCGGACGCCTGAGGTATCGGGCGGCACGCGCTGCCGCCCTTACCCACCGGCTGTCATCCCTGCGCAAGCAGGGATCCAATTCTCCGCCCGTGCCAGCTGACAGCTGGGTCCCCGCTTTCGCGGGGATGACATCGAGTGGGCAGAGCGATGATTGCACAAGCTAAGCGGATCGCCTTCCGCGCCAACCCCTCATCCGGCTAGCCGGCCACCTTCTCCCGATGAGGGGTGCTCTCGGCAGGCGTTGAGCTATCGTGTAGAAGTTCTTCGGTTGGCCCTCAGTGAGGCAGCTTGATGAGCGATCACGTAATCAACGGCAGCACCAACGTTTTCGCCGACCTTGGTTTCTCCGATGCGGCCGAGCGACAGGCGAAAACGCGGTTGGCGATTGAGATCAACTCGATCATCACGGCGCGGGCCACGACGATGTCGCAGGACAGTTGGCCATGTCTCCCGCGGCAGCCGCAGAGCTTATGAACTATCGGCTCGACGGCTTTTCGCTTGGGCGACTCGCGGCGGCTTTGGAAGACCTGAAGGCGTAATGCTGTCAGCGCAAGCTGCGGTGCGTGGGGCTCCCCCCTCCACCGGCCTACGGCCGGTCCCCCTCCCCCGCAAGCGGGAGAGGATTCCTGACTGAGCCATCGGTGGCGCACCACTTCACCTCTCCCGATTACGGGGGAGGGGGACCGCCGTCAGGCGGTGGAGGGGGGAGCGGCAGGTGCCGGCTCAGGCGTATTGCATCTCGTCGAAGCGGGCTGCGCGCCCATCATAGAGCAACAGCCTCCCCACCAACGGTTCGCCTACGCCGGTGATGAGTTTGATGGCTTCCATGGCCATCAGGGTGCCGATGACGCCGGTGACGGCGCCGAGGACGCCGACGACTTCGCAGGCGGGGAGGTCGGCGTCGTCGGGGGTGTCGGGGTAGAGGTCGGTGAAGCGCGGGCCGCCGGGGCGGAAGACCGTGACCTGGCCATCGAACATCGAGACGGCGCCTGAGACGAGCGTGAGGCCGGCGGTTTCGGCGGCGGCGGCTGTTACTGCGCGCGTGCCGAAATTGTCGGTGCCGTCGAGGACGAGGTCGTAGCCTGCCATCAGCCGTGCGCCGTTTTCGGCGGTGATCCGCTCGGTATGGGCGATGAAGGTGACGTGCTCGTTGAGGTCGGCGACGAAGCGGGCGGCGCTTTCGGCCTTGGGGACGCCGACCCCCGCCGTCTGGTGGATCATCTGGCGCTGGAGGTTGGAGATCGAGACGGTGTCGTGGTCGACGACGCCCAGCGTCCCTACTCCGGCAGCGGCCAGATAGGCGATGACCGGGCTGCCGAGGCCGCCGGCGCCAATGACGAGCACGCGCGCGGCCTTGAGCTTCTGCTGTCCGTCACCCCCGACGCCGCGCAGGACGATGTGGCGGGAGTAACGCTTGATTTCTGCGGGACTGAGTGCGCTCACGGGGCGATCGGTATGGTGACGAAACGGCGGTCGGGACCTTCGAAGCCCAGACTATATGCCGAAATCACGCCGACCATAGGGGAGGCGCTCGTGCCGGATGGGAACGGGGTTACCACGGCGTGGATGCGATAGTCGGAAACGCAGCCGCGCGAGGCGGGAACGGCGGTATCGCGGTGGATTTCGGCGCCGTTGCCATCGGCGTCGGCCAAGGTCACGGCAAAGCCCTGGACTGCGCCATCCATGCCGTAGCTGGCGCAGGGCTCGGTGGTGGTCGAATCGAAGGTGGCGAGGGTGAGCTTGAAGGTGTCGCGGACGGCATCGAGGCCGTTGCCGAAGAGACCGAATTGCACCTCGGTCCCGGCGGCATCGACTTCGCCATTGGCGTTGAGCAGCAGGATTTCGGCCGGCAGGACCAGCGCGGCCTTGTCGAGCATGGCCTTCGCTTGCTCCAGCGCCTGCTGGCGGGCGGCGGGGAGGCCGGCGGTTTCGTCGTCGAGGCGGACGCGGACCGGGCTGCCGACCCATTTGTCCTCGATCAGGTCGACGACGTAGATATTGTCGTAGGGAAAGCCCGAGCCGTCCTGGATGCCGTATTCCTCGTAGCCGAAATAGCGGCCATCGGCGGAAAAGCCGATCGGATCGAACTGCGCCGCATCGCCGGCGCGGGCCGGGGCGGCAGCAAAGAGGGCGAGGCTAGCGGCCAGTAGAGCCGAAGCCGCCGGTACCACGTTCAGTCGCATCGAGAACCTCCCTGAGCTCGAAATTGACCTGCACGACGGGGGCGACGACCAGCTGGGCGATGCGATCGCCGCGGCGGATCTCGAAGGGGGCGTCGCCGAGATTGATCAGGATAACCTTCACCTCGCCGCGATAATCGGCGTCGATGGTGCCGGGGCTATTGAGCACGGTGACGCCGTGCTTGGCGGCGAGCCCGGAACGCGGGCGCACCTGGGCCTCGTAGCCCGGCGGGATCGCCATGGCGAGCCCGGTCGGCACGAGGGTACGCTTACCGGGCGAAATCGTCAGGACCTCGCCGGGAGGCAGCGCCGCGAGGAGATCGACTCCCGCGGCGCCGGTGGTCTGCTGGCGCGGGGGTTCGAGCCCCCGCCCGTGATCGAGCCAGATGAAGTTGATATCGACCCGATCAGCCATCAGTGTCCTCAGTTGGTATCGACGATGGCGTAGAGCTCGTCCGGAATGGAAGCCTTGCCATCGAGCAGGTCGTTGAACGGGATTTCGGTGGTGGCGCTGGTGCCGTCACCCGAAGCCGTCATGTTGGTTTCGGTGATCTTCTTGCCCTTGATGGTGATCGAGATCTTGTGGCCCTCGAAATAGGGCTTGATCGCGGCCATCATCTGGGCCTGCTGCGCGGCATCGGCTGCCGCGGCATCGCCCTCGCCACCGGCGCCCTTGGCCACCTGCGACTTCATGTCGGCGGTCTTGAACACCACCTTCACGACGCCCGGGCTCACCTCGGTGAAGCTCGCGTCATCGCTCGGGCTGCCATCGTCGCTGGCGGTGAGCGTCGTGAGATCGCCTTCCTTCACGGTGACGCAGGTGGCGCTGCCATCGGCGTTCTCGGTCAGGCTCTCGCCGTCCTTCTTGCAGAAGGGCTCGGACTTGTTGCTGGTGTCGGCCGCCGCGGCCTTGATCATCGGGTAGAAGTCGGCGCCGATGGTCATCGAGGTCGTAGCTTTGCCCGTCGTGGCGGACAGAACTTCGATCTCGGCGTTCACATCCATACAGCCCGCGAGGCCAGCGGTGATGGCCAGCACACCGACCACACCGGCCAGGCGGCCAAGGATCTTGAAAGTCATGGGGTAGTCTCCTCAACAGTCGCCCGCCGCTCTCGCGCCGGCACACTAGGGAGGGTACCGGCGGGCTGCAAGCTCGCGGATGAACGGGTAGTCATCGGCGCATGAACGGCTGCTGAACCGGAACTAAAGCATTCAAAGCATGATGAGCTTGACGATGAAGGCGACGAGCGCGACCGCCACGAGCCAGAACGTCGCGACCCACATGAAGCGGTTGAAACGGCTCGCGGGCGAACGCTTCTGCCGGTCGTAATCGTCGAGCGCCACCTCGGCCTTGTCGACGATGGCGGGGAGGCGGCCGAGGGTTTCGACGGCGGTGTCGAAATGCTCCTTCAGCGCTTCGAGGCGGCCGAGGGGACCGGCAGAGCGGCGGACCCATTCGGCGACGATCGGCTCGCTGAGCGTCCAGATATCGAGCTCGGGGTCGATGGCGCGCGAGACGCCTTCGACGAGGACCATGGATTTCTGCAGCAGGATCAGCTCGGGCCGGGTCTGCATCTGGAACAGCTCTGTGGTGGCGAAGAGCTGGCCGAGCACCTTGGCCATCGAGATATCGGAGACGCGGCGGCCATGCTGCGGCTCGCCGATGGCGCGGAGCGCGAGGGCGAACTCGTCGACCGACTGGTGCTTCGGCACGTAGCCGATCTCGAAATGGCGCTCGGCGATCAGCCGGTAGTTCCGAGTGATGAAGCCGTAGAGGATTTCCGCCAGGAACCGCCGCTCGCGCTTGCCCAGCCGGCCCATGATGCCGAAATCGACCGCGACCACGCCGTTGGTCTTCGGGTCGGCGAAGAGATTACCGGGATGAAGATCGGCGTGGAAGAAGCCGTCGCGGATGGTGTGCTTGAGGAACGACTGCAGCAGGTTGGCGGCGAGCGCCTTGCGGTCGATGCCGGCCGCATCGAGGGCGGCGAGGTCGCGGACCGGGATGCCGTCGACCCAGCTCGTGGTCAGCACGCTGCCGGCCGTCTGGTCCCACATCACCCTGGGGATGGCGAAGCCGGTATCGGCCTTGATGTTGTCGGCCATCTCGGAAATGGCGGCGGCCTCCATGCGGAGGTCGAGCTCGAGCCGGGCCGAGCGATCGAGGATTTCGACCACTTCGACGGGGCGGAGACGGCGGAGGCGCGGCACCAGCGCCTCGGCGAGGCGGGCGCCGGTATACTGGCTCTCGATATCGGCGCGGAAGCGGTGGTGGATGCCGGGGCGCAGGAGCTTCACTGCGACGGTCCATCGGCCATCCTCGTTGGTGAGGGTGGCCTTGTGGACCTGCGCGATCGAGGCGGCGGCAATGGGCGGCGAGATATCGGTGAGGGCCGCGGCCTTGTCGCCGAGGGCTTCCTTCAGCATGCCGGGGACGAGGGCCGGATCGAACGGCTCCATCTTGTCCTGCAGCACGGCGAGGTCGGCGGCGATCTGCGGGCCGACGATATCGGGGCGGGTCGCGAGGGTCTGGCCGATCTTCACATAGGTGGGGCCGAGGCGGTGGAGCGCCTTGCTCAGCCGCTCGGCCCGGCCGCTGCCGCGCACGTCGCCGCGCTCGAACAGGCGGCCGAAGCGGACGCCGGTGCGCATGACGGGCGGCAGGGCGTCATTGTCGGCCAGCGACAGGGCGCCTTCGCGTGCGAGGATGAAGCCCGCGCGGGCGAGTCGGAAATAGGCGCCAAGCCCCATGAGGTCAGATCTTCCAGGCCGCGTGGAGGGCCGCGATATTGCCCGAGTATGCCGTGTGGGTGACGCGCTTGAAGCCGGCCGTCGCGATCATCTGGCTGAAGCGCTCGGGGCTCGGGAACTTGCGGATCGATTCCACCAGGTACTGGTAGGGCTGCGCATCGCCGGTGACGGCACGGCCGATGGGCGGGATGACGTTGTCGGAGAAGAGCTTGTAGACCTGCGAGAGGACGGGCTGGTCGACCTGGCTGAACTCGAGGACGAGCAGGCGGCCGCCGCGCTTCAGCACGCGATGGGCTTCGGCCAGCGCCTTGTCGATGCGCGGCACGTTCCGGATGCCGAAGGCGATGGTGTAGGCATCGAAGCTGTCGTCGGCGAAGGGCAGTTCTTCGGCGTTCGCCACGACGAATTTCGCCTGCTGGGGGAAGCGCCACTTCCTGGCACGCTCCTCGCCCACGGCGAGCATGTCGGCATTGATGTCGGAGACGGTGACTTCGGCAAAACCCACCGAGGCGTTGACGATGCGCTCGGCGATGTCGCCGGTGCCGCCCGCCATGTCGAGCACGCGATAAGGCACGGAGCCGGCCTTGGGGGGCGCGAGCTTCGCCACCATCGCGTCCTTCCAGACGCGGTGGATGCCGCCGCTCATCAGGTCGTTCATCAGGTCGTAGCGCGAGGCGACCTTGTGGAACACATCGTCGACCATGCCCTGCTTGGCCTCGAGGGCCACGGTCTGCTCGCCGAAATGCGTGGTTTCGCCCATGGTGCGGGTCTCCGGATTGCGCGCGTTATAGCGGAGAGGGGTTGGGGTTGCCATGTGCAATGGAGGCGCAGGGCTAATGCGCGGTGACGCGCGCCAAACCCTGACATTACCTGCCGCTTGCGTCAGCTATTGAGGGGGCTCACATATGGGTCTCGAAAGGACCACCCCATGCCGGAACTGCCCGAAGTCGAAACCGTCCGCCGCGGGCTCGAGCCCTATGTGACGGGCGCGCATATCGACAAGGTGACGCTTAAGCGCGCCGACCTGCGCACGCCCTTCCCCAAGGGGTTTAGGGAGGCGCTCGAAGGCGCCACCATCGAGCGGACGGCGCGGCGGGCGAAATACCTGCTGTTCCGGCTTTCGACCGGCAAGGGGACTAATCTCACTTGGCTGAGCCACCTGGGGATGACCGGCACGTGGCGGTTCGAGGACTTCAAGTTCAAGGAGCCGTCGCGCTATTACGAGCCGACCGAGGATAGGAAGCACGATCACCTGATCGTCGAGCTGACCCATCCCGAGCATGGGGCGATGAAGCTCATCTATAATGACGCGCGGCGCTTCGGCTTCATGGAGCTGTTCGGCGACGATTCCGAGTCCGCCTACCTCAACGAGCTCGGGCCCGAGCCGCTCTCCAACGCCTTCAACGCGGCTGAGATGGCGGAGCGGTTCAAGGGCAAGAAGGCGCCGATGAAGGCCGCGCTGCTCGACCAGAAGGTGGTGGCGGGGCTGGGTAATATCTATGTGAGCGAGGCCCTGTGGCGTGCCCATATCCGGCCCGACGTGCAGGCGGGAGCGCTGGTGCTGAAATCGGGGGCGCCCTCGAAACGGCTCGAGGACCTGGCCGATGGCGTGCGCAGCGTGCTGAACGAGGCGATCGAGGCCGGCGGCTCCACGCTCAAGGATTTCCGCTCGGCCGATGGCGAGTCCGGCTATTTCCAGCACCGCTTCTCGGTCTATGACCGCGAGGGCGAGCCGTGCCAGACGCGGGGCTGCAAAGGCGTGATCAAGCGCATCGTGCAATCGGGCCGCTCGACCTTCTTCTGCCCGGTGTGCCAGCACTGACACTCTGCTATATGGTGCGGGGACTGCCCGGCGGGATCGCATAAAGGCCATGTCCCCGCCGGCCCTGAATCCGGTTGACGTCATCCGGGGTTCCCACTATACAGCGCCCACCTTGGCGGCCCGGTGCCGCCGATTTCATTTCATCGCCCGTGGGTGCGGCTCAAAAGGCTGTACCATTGGGTTGAAGCGCCAAGAGGATTTCATGGCCAATACGCCGTCCGCCAAGAAGGCCACCCGCAAGATCGCGGCTCGCTCCGAGGTCAACAAGTCGCGCCGTTCGCGCATGCGCACTTTCATCCGCAAGGTTGAAGAGGCCATCACCGGCGGCGATCACTCGGTGGCCATCGCGGCGCTCAAGGCTGCCGAGCCGGAAATCGTCCGTGCCTCGCAGAAGGGCATCGTCCACGCCAACGTCGCGGCCCGCAAGGTGAGCCGCCTGAACGCCCGCGTGAAGGCCCTCCAGGCCTGATCAAAACCCCTTCATCAGGGTTGACGAAGGCTCCCTTCCGGGAGCCTTTTTGTTTGGTCCGGACAACAGCTCCCGGACGCGTTCCAGGGTAGTGTCGAAGGCGTCGTGGCGTTCCAGTTCCGACCGGTACGGGGTTGGTATGGGCGCGCCCATTTCAGCAGTCGTCTGCCGACTGTGACGGTCCGCCGCAGGCCTTGCTGTGCCAATACGGGTCGTCGCGTGTGACAGGATTGCGACACGTGTGTGTCGACTGATCAACTTCGCCAAAGCCAGCGTTTCCGGGCCTCTCAGGCCCATCGTCATGAGACCTTCATGTCGAAATTTAGAAAGAATTGTTTCGAAAACGACGAGACTCCTATCCTGCGTTAAGGATTTGGAAAGGGCCCCCAGACCCGATTCCCCCTTGAGTCACAGGGCCTTGGTTTTGGAGTCCCCGGAAGGGGCGGCGGGAAGGAAATTGCAAAGGTCAGAGTCAAGCCCCTCGCAGCTAAAAACCCCCGTTGATTGGTCGAAACCACCCCATTAAGGTGAACCCATCGCTGAGGACAAACGGCGCCAGATCGGGTCCTCGGAGAGTAATTGCGGCATGAGTGTAGACTGAGGTTAGGGCTTTGGCGGATATGGTTTTAAAGCCCGCAATCTTTGGGAACTTCATTCGAGTTCGAGATTTTTGGCAGACTGCCAGCAATCTCACCGACCTTAAGTAACGGGTCGGCGCGGAGGGCCGCGTCACCGGCCCTTATCTTGTAAAATATTTGAGTTTGCGTACCGCGGCAGCAGCCACGGCGAGAGAACGTTTGTCCGCAAGAACGGGCAACAGGTTGGCGAAGCCGTGCCCAGAAGGGGCGGCCGCTCAGAACAGGAATTGGGGCTACATCAATGGCGACGAACGCGGCGGCGGGGCGTACCGAATGGAACTCGGGGGCACAGGCAGCAAGGAGCTTGAGCGCGCAGATCAGGGAGCAGACTGTCATGGGCCACGATGGCAAGGACGTTTCCACGCGCGAACTGTTCCAGCGTGTCCGGGCTCGTCTGCGCGCCGCCGTGGGCGAGGACGTGTTCAACTCCTGGTTCACCCGTCTGGAGCTCGAAGAGGTCGTCGATGACGTCGTGCACGTTTCGGTGCCGACCCGCTTCCTCTGCTCGTGGGTGCAGTCCAATTACGGCGAGAAGATCCTCGGCGCCTTCCAGGCCGAGCTGCCCGGCACCGGCCGCGTCCATATTACGGTGCGGGTGAACGGCCAGGCCCGCCCGACGATCCAGAAGACGGAGCCCGTCGCGGCGATCGCGGCCGAACCGGAAGCCCAGAGCCTGCCCGCTGCGGCCCGAGTCACCCGTGACCCCGCTCCGGCGCCCGGTGCGGCTCCGCGCGGCGATGCCCTTTCGGGCTCGGCGCTCGACCCAAAGATGACCTTCGACAGCTTCGTTGCCGGCTCGTCCAACGAGATGGCGCTGCAGGTGGCCAAACAGGTGGCGAACGCGGTCACCAACAACACCGTGAGCTTCAACCCGGTCTATATCCATTCGAGCGTCGGGCTCGGCAAATCCCACCTGCTCAACGCCATCGGCTGGGCCGCGGCGGCGGGCGGGGAGGCCAAGAACATCGTCTACCTGACGGCCGACCATTTCATGTACCACTTCATCAATGCCGTGCAGCGCCAGACCGCGCTCGGCTTCAAGGAGTGGCTGCGCCGGGTCGACCTGCTGCTGATCGACGACATGCAGTTCCTGCAGGGCAAGTCGGCTACCGAATTCGGCCATACGCTGGGGACGCTCCTCACCGGGGCCAAGCAGGTGGTGTGCGCCGGCGATGCGCCGCCGCGCGACCTCGAAATGCTCGACGAGCGCGTGCGTTCGCGGCTTTCGGGCGGCCTCGTGGTGCCGATCAATCCGCTCGACCTCGAGCTGCGCAAGGCGATCGTCACCCGCCGCGCCGAGCAGGCCAGCGCGCGCTTTGCCGATGCCCACTTCACCCCGGCAGTGATCGATTATGTGGCCCGCGTGGTGGTGAGCCATGGCCGCGACCTCGACGGCGCCGTGAACCGGCTGCTGGCCGCCAACCAGCTGACCAAGGAACCGATCACCGTCCAGCTGGCCGAGCGTACGCTCGCCGACCTGGTGCGGGCCCGCGACACCCGCCGGGTGCGCATCGAGGACATCCTCCGCATCGTGTCGCGCCACTACAAGGTGCCGCGCAACGACCTGCTCTCGTCGCGCCGCTCGCGTGACGTGGTCCGCCCACGCCAGATCGCGATGTATCTCGCCAAGGCGCTGACCTCGCGCTCGCTGCCCGAGATCGGCCGGCGCTTCGGCGGCCGCGACCACACCACGGTTCTCCACTCGGTCCGCAAGGTCGAGCAGATGATCAAGGATGACGGCGATCTCGCCCAGGAAATCGAGCTCTTGAAGCGCATGCTCGAAGAGTGAGTTCCGAATTCGGGTGCCGGGCTTTTCCCGGCGCCCACCGCGTTCGGCCCCAGTCGGGCCGATTTAGTGCCGAGTTGCGTAGTTAGGAAAATCCGTTGGTGAAACCGCGAGTATTGCTGCGGTTGAAGTCGGGCCTGAAGCGGCTCGACCCCCGCAGGCGTGCCTTCCCCGAAGCCGAACCGGCTGACCGGGCATGGCACGAGATGTTGCAACGGCTCGATGCCGAGGAGGCCGAGCGCCGGGTGGATGCTATCGCCCGCCAGCTCGACGCCGCCCTCGATCGCTAGCCGGCCAGGCGATGGGCCTGGGATGTTCGCGACCGCTCCGGCGGGTCGCGCCACATCTGTTTTCGTCTAGACGACGCCGGCTTCGGTGATGGTCAGCGCGGCGGTGGCGCAGTCGATTTCGCCTGTGGCACCGTAAGGCAGGGTCAGCATTGGGCTGGTGTGGCCGAAATCGAGGCCGGACAGCACCGGCAGATCCGAAAAGCCTTCCTCGGCGAGGGTTTCGGTGACGGCCGTTTCGAGCCACGCCCGGTAGGTGTCGTCACCGCCGGGATCGGGGCGGGCGAGCAGCAGGCCGCTGAGCCGAGGATACCCTGGGCGCCAAAATTGCGCAGCCAACGACGAACGGAGTCGGGCGGCGGCGCCTCTTCGGAGGTTTCGTAAAACAGGATTGCCCCGTCCCAGGCGGAAAGTGGCGGCCACCAGCCGGTGCCCTTCGCCATCTCCAGCACTTCGGCACAGCCGCCGAGCAAGTGACCGGAGACGGTGCCGCTGCCCTGCAGCATGCGGGGCGGGTCGGCGGGGTGGAGGACGCGCCGGCGGGATTGCAACGCGGCGTCGCCCCAATCGAGGCGCTCGGTGGTCCAGCCCTCCTCATTTTGGCCGATGCGGCCGATGGGTTCGGTCTCGAACAGGGCGCGGCGAACGCCGTCGGCGGTGAGGCGATGCATGCCGCCATTCTCGCCAAAGCCGGCCATGAGGCTCGGGCCGTAGAACGAGGTGAGGCCGGCGGCCCAGCAGGCGAGATGCAGGGCGGTGGTGTCGGAGAAACCGATGAAGGGTTTGGGGTTGCGGCGGATCACCGCAAGGTCGAGATGGGGCAGCAGCCGGATGGCGTCGTCGCCGCCGATGGTCGCGACGATGCCGGCGATGGTTGGATCGGCGAAGGCGGCCATCAGGTCTTCCGCGCGCGCCCGCGGGTTGGCGCGGACCCAGTCGGGCGAGGCGAGGGTGTGCGCCATCTCGACGATGGTTATGCCGAACTCCGCCTCGAACTGCCGCTTGCCGGCGGCGTAGCGGCCCGGATAGGCGCCCGGGCCGCCCCAGGAGGGCGACACGGCCGCGATGCGGTCGCCCGGCGCCAGGCGACGCGGCTTTACCAGTGAGGGTCGGGTGGTCATCGTCGCTCCATCAGGTCATCGGATAGCGATAGCGCGGCCGCGCAACGCCAGCCAGCCTGCCGGCCGGGGGCCGACGCGACGGGATTTCCGTGGAACTGCGCAGCCTCGCCGGGCCGGTCCCTTGCCTTTTGCCCCTTGGATTGTAATGTCGCGGCCTGTTTCCGCTCAGTTTTGACCGGGTTTGTTGGCCTTCCGCCGCCGCAGGGGTTTATCGGGTAAATGAAAGTCACTCTTGAGCGTAACCATCTGCTGAGGTCGCTGAGCCACGTGCATCGCGTGGTCGAGCGTCGCAACACCTACCCCATTCTCGCCAACGTGCTGCTGAAGGCCGCCGACGGGTCGCTCGACCTGCGCGCCACCGACCTCGATATCGAAGTCACCGAGAGCGTGCCGGCCATGGTGGGCCAGGCGGGCACCACGACCGTGCCGGCGCATACGCTCTACGAAATCGTCCGCAAGCTCGCCGACGGGGCCGAAGTGCGGCTCGAAAACGAGGGTACGGACCAGCTGCTCGTGACCTCGGGCCGCTCGCGCTTCCACCTCGCGTGCCTGTCGCCCGACTCGTTCCCCGACCTCAAGTCGGGCAGTTTTACCCACACTTTCCAGATCGGCGCGTCGCTGCTGCGCGAGCTCATCGAGCGCACCCAGTTCGCCATTTCGAACGAAGAGACGCGCTATTACCTCAACGGCATCTACCTCCACACGCTCGACGTGAACGGGGTACCGACGCTGCGCGCCGTCGCCACCGACGGTCACCGCATGGCGCGGGCCGAGGCGGCTGCGCCGGTGGGCGCCAAGGGTATGCCGGGCATCATCGTGCCCAAGAAGACCGTGTCCGAAGTGCAGAAGCTGCTCGATGGCGCCGATGCCGAAGCCGAGGTTTCGGTGGAAGTGTCGGACACCAAGATCCGCGTGACGCTCGGGTCGGTGGTGCTGCTGAGCAAGCTCATCGAAGGCACCTTCCCCGATTACGAGCGCGTGACGCCCAAGAACAACGACAAGCAGATGAACGTCGACAAGGCGAGCTTTGCCACCGCCGTCGATCGCGTTTCGACCATCGCGTCGGATCGCGGCGGCAAGGCGGTGAAGCTCTCGATGCGCGAAGGCCAGCTGGAGCTGTCGGTGATCAACCCCGACCACGGCACGGCGAGCGAAGAGCTGGCGGTGGAGTTCGACACCGAGAGCTTCGAGATCGGCTTCAACGCGCGCTACCTGCTCGACATTATCGGCCAGATCCGTTCGGAAAGCGCCGTGTTCATGTTCAACGATGCCGGCTCGCCCACGCTGGTGCGCGAGGACGGCGAGGCCAAGGCGCTCTACGTGCTGATGCCGATGCGGGTTTAGTGCGCCCGCTCCGTCACCTCTCTCGGCTTCGTCTCAGCCAGTTCCGCAACTATGCCTCGGCCGCTCTCGATCTCGACGGGCGGCATCTGGTGCTGGTGGGACCGAATGGGGCCGGGAAGACCAACCTGCTCGAAGCGGTGTCGCTGCTCTCCCCCGGCCGTGGGCTGAGGGGCGCGAGCTTCGATGAGGTCGGGGCGCAGGGTTCGGACGGCAACTGGGCCGTGGCGGTGACGGTGGAGACGCCGGCCGGGCCGGTCGATATCGGCACCGGCACGTCGCCCGAGGGTGGCCGCCGCGTGCGCATCAACGGGGCGAACGCCAAGACCATTGAGGAGATGAGCGCGTATCTCCGTGTGCTGTGGCTGACGCCCTCGATGGATGGGCTGTTCACCGGGCCGGCGGCCGACCGGCGGCGCTTCCTCGACCGGCTGGTGACGACACTGATCCCCGGCCATTCGTCGACCGTGTCCGACTACGAGAAGGCGATGCGACAGCGCAACCGGCTGCTCGACGAGGATGCCGATCCGCGCTGGCTCGATGCGCTCGAAGCGCAGATGGCGGGGCTGGCGACGGCGGTCTATTTCGCCCGCGCCGATGCGATTGCCGACCTGCAGGCGCTGGCGGCGGCCGATCCGGGCACGGATTTCCCGTCGGCGCGGCTGGGGCTGACGCTGCTGTTCGAGGACCGGCATGTGCCGGAATCCTCGTCGGGGCTCGAAGAGGAATTGCGCGAACTCTGGGCCTCGACCCGGCCGGTCGATCGCGCCGCGGGGCGAACGCTGGCGGGGCCGCATCGCGTCGACCTCGAAATCGTGCACGCGCAGAAGGAGATGCCGGCGGCGCTCGGCTCGACCGGCGAGCAGAAGGCGCTGCTGATCGGGCTGATCCTCGCCCATGCGCGGCTGGTGAAGCGGACCACCGGCATTGCCCCATTTCTGCTGCTCGACGAGATCGCGGCGCATCTCGACCCCGGCCGCCGCGCGGCGCTGTTCGTGGCGCTCGATTCGCTTTCGACCCAGTGCTTCATGACGGGCACGGACCCGATGCTGTTCGAGGCCCTGCGCGACGACGCCCAGCGGGTGACGGTGCGGGACGGGCGGCTAAGCTAGGGCGCGGGCCAGCATGGCCGAGAGGTGCGCCCGGCCCTCCGCGGTCGAGGGCCGCTCATTGCCGTTGAACACCTGGCCGTGCTCGGCCATCAGGTCGAGCAGGAACAGGGCGACGTAGAGGCGGAAGGCCTCGTCGGCCGCGTGGCCGGCGGCTGCCATCCAGTAGCCGGCATATTGCTCGGGCCAGCCCATCATCATCAGCACCGCGAGGGTGAGGGCCGGGGCGTAGCGCGGATCGCCGAAGCAGAGGTCGTCGACATCGACAATGCCGGTGAAACGGCCATCGGCGATGAGCACGTTCTTGGTGGTGGTGTCGTGGAGGAAGGGGGTTGCGGGGATGCGGTCGAGCGCGGGGCGCAGGCGATCGAGCCAAGCCTCGACCGGGGCGATGATGACGGGGTCGAACAGCCCGGCTTTCAGCATGCGCTGGCGCGAGCGTTCCATGTGCGCCTCGAGCACGCCGGTCCATTTGGCATGCAGGGCGGTTTCGGGGGTCGCCGAATAGCCGTAGCGGCCGGCGCTGCCATAGCCGGCTACCGCCGCCTGCGCCGCGGCGACGTGACCGGCGATTGCCTGCAGTTGTGGGTCGTCCAACGTCGCGATGACGTGGCCGAGGTCGGTGCCGCCGAGGCGCTCCATCAGCATGAAGGGCAGTCCGTCGAGGCGGTCCACAGCGTACAGGGCCGGCACTGGCACGCCGAGGGCGGCGACCCGCGCCAGCAGCGCGGCACCTTCGCGCAGGGCGGGCTCGTAGGCGGCGAGCCCGAAGCGCGCGACGGCCTTTTGTCCGTTCGCACCGGTGAGATCGAAGACGTAATGCGCGGAGCCCGTCGCGAACCGGCGCACCTCCACGGGCCGCCACCCGAGGTGGATTTCGGCAGCCTTGGCAGCATGTTCGGCGGTGGGAATGGGCTCGCTCATGCGCCCTTCTCTACCCCGCTGCGGCGCTGTCGCCCAAGCGCTGTCACACTACGTCACAACATCCAGAGCCAAAGGGCTCGCCAGCCCCCGCAAAGGCTTGCAAAACCGGCTCAAAATAGCCATTTAGCTTGGGTAACTCCCTCCCATCCGCTAGTGAAAAATCAGCTCACGTGCTGACCTGATTCGGGACCCCTTTTTGAGCACCTCCGAAACTCCCTCCGATCCGAACGAATATGGCGCCGATTCCATCAAGGTCCTGAAGGGCCTCGACGCGGTGCGCAAACGCCCCGGCATGTATATCGGCGATACCGATGACGGCTCGGGCCTGCACCACATGGTGTACGAGGTGGTGGACAACGCCATCGACGAAGCGCTGGCGGGCCATGCCGACCTCGTGACGGTGCAGCTCAATGCCGACGGTTCGTGCTCGGTGAACGACAACGGCCGCGGCATCCCCACCGGCATCCATGCCGAAGAGGGCGTGTCTGCGGCCGAGGTCATCATGACCCAGCTGCATGCCGGCGGTAAGTTCGACCAGAACAGCTACAAGGTGTCGGGCGGCCTCCACGGCGTGGGCGTCTCGGTGGTGAACGCGCTCTCGGTGTCGCTGAAGCTGAACATCCGGCGCGACGGCGAAATCCACGAGATGAGCTTCACGCATGGCGATGCCGATGCGCCGCTGAAGCAGGTCGGCACCTATGTGCCCAACTACCAGAAGAATACCTATGAGGGCCGGTCGGGCACGCTGGTGACGTTCCTGCCGTCGCCGGCGACCTTCACCAAGACCGAGTTCGACTTCAAGACGCTGGAGCACCGCCTGCGCGAGCTGGCGTTCCTCAACTCGGGCGTCCGCATCATCCTGCGCGACCTGCGCCACCCGGAGCCGGTCGAGATCGAGCTCCACTATGAGGGCGGTCTCGAAGCCTTCGTGCGCTATCTCGATCAGGCGAAGACGCCGCTGATCGGCGCGCCGATCCTGCTCTCGTCGGAGCGCGACGGCATCACGGTGGAAGTCGCGATGTGGTGGAACGACAGCTACCACGAGAACGTGCTGTGCTTCACCAACAACATCCCCCAGCGCGATGGCGGCACGCACCTTGCGGGCCTGCGCGCGGCGCTCACCCGCCAGGTGACGAAATACGCTGACGAAAGCGGCATCCTGAAGCGCGAGAAGGTCGAAGTCACGGGCGACGACATCCGCGAAGGACTGACCTGCGTGCTGTCGGTGAAGGTGCCGGACCCGAAATTCTCGAGCCAGACCAAGGACAAGCTCGTCTCGTCCGAAGTGCGTCCGGTGGTGGAGAACGGCGTTTCCGACAAGCTGCAGCAGTGGCTCGAAGAGCATCCGGGCGAAGCCAAGTCCGTGGTCGGCAAGGTGGCGGAAGCCGCGGCCGCCCGCGAAGCCGCCCGCAAGGCGCGCGAACTCACCCGCCGCAAGTCGGCGCTCGACGTGAACTTCCTCGCCGGCAAGCTCAAGGATTGCTCGGAGAAGGATCCGGCCAAGTCCGAACTGTTCCTCGTCGAGGGTGACTCGGCCGGTGGCTCCGCCTCGCAGGGCCGCGACCGCCACACCCAGGCGGTGCTGCCGCTGCGCGGCAAGATCCTCAATGTCGAGCGCGCGCGTTTCGACCGCATGCTGGGCTCCGAGCAGATCGGTAACCTGGTAATGGCGCTCGGCACCTCGATCGGCCGCGAAGAGTTCAACGCCGACAAGCTGCGCTACCACAAGATCATCATCATGACGGACGCCGACGTGGACGGCGCCCATATCCGCACGCTGCTGCTGACCTTCTTCTACCGGCAGATGCGCGAGCTGGTGGATCGCGGGCACGTCTACATCGCTCAGCCGCCGCTCTACAAAATCAAGCGCGGCTCGTCCGAGCAGTACCTCAAGAACGAACGCAGCCTCGAGGATTACCTGATCAACGCAGGCACCGAGGACGCCGTGCTGACGACGCGGGACGGCGTTGCCCATGCGGGCGAGGACCTCCGTTCGATCGTCAACCAGGCGCGCGAAATCGTCCACGCCATCGAAGGCGTCAACACGCGCTACAACCGCTCGATCCTCGAGCAGGCGGCGATCGTGGGCGGGCTCGATGCCGACGCTCTGGCCGATCCGGCCCGCGCCGCGACCATCATCGAGCGCGTCGTCCGCCGCCTCGACCGGCTGGCCGACGAGGTCGAGCGCGGCTGGGCCGGCGAGTCCGATGGACAGGGCGGCCTCATCTTCAGCCGCACCATCCGCGGCGTGACCGAAAGCCACGCGCTCGACGCCGCACTGCTGGTGAGCTCCGACGTGCGCCGCATCCGCAGCCTCGTCGACAAGCTCGGCGACCTCTATGGCGGCGTGGCGAAACTGAGCCGCAAGGACCAGGTCCACGACATCTACGGGCCGTCCTCGCTGTTCAACGCGATCTCGACCACCGGCCGCAAGGGCATCTCGCTGCAGCGCTATAAAGGCCTCGGCGAAATGAACCCCGAGCAGCTGTGGGAAACGACGCTCGACCCCAACGTCCGCACGCTGCTGCAGGTGCAGATCAAGGACAGCGACGACCACGATCGCCTGTTCAGCGAACTGATGGGCGACCTCGTGGAACCCCGCCGCGACTTCATCCAGGACAACGCGCTGAGCGTGGCCAACCTGGACGTGTAGGCCGGGGCCACAGCTCGACCGGCAACCTCATTTGTAATACGCTGTATGACAAATGAGGTGATGCCATGGGTAAGGACCTTTCGGATCCAATCACGATGCGCGTTCCGCTGGATGTCCTGCAGGATGTCGAGCGGATCGCCGGTGCAGTCGATCGCACCCGCAGCTGGGTGATCGTGCGGGCGCTCAAGCTCTATCTCGCCGGCGAAGGTGAGGAAGTGCTGAGCCTGCTGCGTGCCCGCGAGCAGAATGCCCAGGATGGCGGGCACGATGCCGACGAGGTGATGCAGGAGCTCGAGGCGATCGTCGCCGGCACCAAGGCGGCCTGATGAAAGTCAGGTTCTCCTCCGAGGCTCGCCGCTATCTGGCCCGCGAGGCGGCATATCTGCGGGAGCGCAGCCCATCTGGTGCGGCACGATTTCAGCGCATCGTCGAACGCGCCCGCCGCCAGATCGCGAGCTTTCCTGAGTCCGGCCTCACGGAGTCCATCGTCGCCATTGCCGGGGCGCGACGGATCGTGGTCGAGGAATATCTGTTCGACTACGACCTCGCCGATGGCGTGGCGACGATCATGATCGTCAGGCACTCGCGGAACACGCCCACGGTCGCCATCGAGCCGGATGCCGACTATGAGGAGCCAGAGGCAGAGTAGGGGCCGCCGGTCTCACCGCTCCAGCCGGTAGCGCCAGACCTCGCCTTCGTCGGGGTCGGTGTAGGTGGCGAATTGCTTGAAGCCGGCCTTGGCCAGCACGCCTTGCGATGCGACGAGCGTTGGAAGCGTTTCGGCTAGTACCGCCGTGACGCCCTTGGCTAAGGCCCGCCCGCACAGCAGGCGTACTGCGGTGCTGGCGATGCCGCGGCGGTGGTATTCGGGGACGACGGAGTAACCGATCTCCACCTCGCCATTGGCGTCGGGTGGGCCCTTGTAGCCGGCGGTGCCGGCGAGGGTTGGGGTGCCGTCGATCGTGGCAATGATATACCAGCCGAACCAGCCGAGGTTGGCGACATCGGCGAGGAGCGCGCGGCGCATCCATTCGCGGGTTTCGGGGCCGTTGTAGAGTGGCGGCCAGCTCGCGGGCGGGGCGACGCCGAGCGAGCGGGCAAGCGTCTCGCCGGAAATGTCTTCGGAGTTCAGACGGTCGATGGTGGTGGGCGTCAGCCGCACGCCATCGGCATGAAGATCAGTCATTGATCGTACCATTGCTGCGGCCGCCGGGCGGCCATGACTTCAGGCTCCCGTCGCAACGGGAGATGTCGGGTCGGCGCGGGGCCGACTGGACGGATCAGGCAATGACGGACAGAGGCGCCTCGAGCGGTTGATGCGTCAGCCTATGGCGCACCGCTCCTGACCGCAACATGAACGGCGGCGCCTACAAATCGGTTGAAACCGGGCGCCATCCGCGCTTTTGGTCAGTCGGGGCCGATCGGAGTTTGAAGTCGATGGAATGGATCGTCGCCGGCGTGCTGCTGGTGATCGCCGCGGTGGTGCTGGTGTTCGTTGCCCGCGCGCTCGCCAAAAACAGCCGCTATGCGAGGCTGATGGCCAAGTATGGCGACGAGAAGCTGGTGCACGCCATCGTTACCCAGACCATCTGGCAGGGCATGACCATCGAGCAGCTCAAGGACAGCTGGGGCGAGCCGGTCGCCGTCGAGCACAAGGTGATGAAGACCAAGGTGCGCGAGGTCTACAAATACAAGCCGCTGGGCAAGAACCGGTTTCGCGACAAGGTGGTGCTCGAGGACGGCATCATCACCGGCTGGGACCAGAAATAGCCTGCCCGAATCAGCCCAACGAAAAAGCCCGCTCGGAAGCGGGCTCTTCTGACGTCGCTGCCGATGGGGATCAGCGCGTGAACGGCACCTTGGCGGTGAGCACGTTGCCCGAGTTGTTGAACTCGATGTTGAAATCGATGGTGATGGTGTCGGCGATCAGGGCGACCTTGGAGCCGATCTTCATCTGGTTGCCGCCCTTGTCGACTTCCTGCGCCGCAAGATCGAAGGAGATGTTGTCGCCGTCGATGCGGCCCGCCGCGACGCCGGAGAAGCCGGCGTTGGAGCTCATCGCCGCCTCGTAATGGCGGGTCTTGTCGTTGAAGGCGATGGTGCCCGAAACCGACAGGTTGAAGTTCACCAGCGTGCAGCGGCCAGCGAAATTCACCTTGGCCTGATTGCCCTTCTGCACCTGCATGCGGCAGCGGAACGGCTCCGGCTGGGCGCCGCCCACCATCACGCCTTCGCCCTTCCAGTTGCCGACATAGCCGGACAACAGATCCATTTCGGCCGGTCCGGCCAGGGCGGGCGCCACTGCAAAGCTCGAAACTGCGATTGCCGCGGCAGCCGCGAGCGAACGATAACCCCTGGTCATTATTTGGCACTCCCCAAATGCTTGCCGGCGCTTTTCAAACGTACCGGAATTCTGTCATGGATTGCATGTGATTGCAGTAGCGGCTTTGCCGCAAATGCGTTTGCCACAGTCTTGCCCGGAATGGAAAAGGCGATTTCGTGAACGACACTGAACGTCCGGCCGCCGCGCCGATCATATCGCTCGAGGGCGTGAACTACACCCTCGATGTCGGCGGTCGCCCGCTCCATATCCTCAAGCACGTTTCGCTTTCCGTGGCACCGGCCGAAGTGGTGGCCATTGTGGGTCCGTCGGGCAGCGGCAAGACGTCGATGCTGATGCTGCTGGCGGGGCTCGAACGCCCCACAGATGGGTCGGTGAGGGTCGCGGGGCAAGACCTGCGCACGCTCAGCGAGGATCAACTGGCGGATTTCCGCCGCAAGACCCTCGGTATCGTGTTCCAGAGCTTCCACCTGATTCCCTCATTGACCGCGCTCGATAACGTGGCGCTCGCATATGAGATTGCCCAACCTGAACTGGGTCTGAAGAAGACGCGCGAGGCCGCGGCAGCGGCGCTCGAGGCCGTAGGCCTCGGCAAAAGGCTCGATCACCGGCCGGCGGCGCTCTCGGGCGGCGAGCAGCAGCGTGTCGGCATTGCGCGCGCCATGATCGCCAAGCCCAAGCTGCTTCTCGCGGACGAGCCGACCGGCAATCTCGACCAGACGAGCGGCGCGACGGTGATCGAACTCATGTTCGACATGGCGCGCAAGCAGAACGCCGCCGTGGTGATGATCACCCATGATCCGTCGCTTGCGGCCCGGGCCGACCGGGTGATGACCATGACGGCGGGTGAGCTCGTCGAATCGGTGAAGGCGCCCAAATGATCCGCCTCTGGTCTGCCATCCGCTTCGGGCTCCTCGACATGCGGGGCGACTGGCGGCGCTTCGGCCTCATCATCGCCTGCCTCGCCGTCGGCACCGCGCTCATCGCCGGCGTCAGCTCGGTGGCGGCGAGCATGGAGGAGACGCTCGAGACCAATGCGGCCCTGATCATGGGCGGCAATATCGAACTGAGCCGCGCCGACCGCGCCGCCACCGCCGAGGAGCTTGAGAAGATCGGGCAGTTCGGGCAGGTGGCCAACGTCATCGACACCAATGTCCGGGCCGAATCGAACGAGCACGACGCGTTCGTCGACCTGATCTCGGTGGGCATTGCCTATCCGCTTCTGGGCGAGGTCTACAGCCCGCAGCTGCCGCCCGGCACCTCGCCCTTCGACTTCCTCTCCTACAAGGACGGCTATTTCGGCGCCCTGCTCGATCCGCTGATGATCGACCAGCTCGAAGCCAAGGTCGGCGACGTGGTGCAGATCGGCGGCACGCCGTTCGAGGTGCGCGGCGTGCTTGGCGGCGTGCCCGACGCGCCGGTGCGCGGCTTCCGCCTCGGCCTGCCGGCCGTGGTGACCACGGAAGGGTTTTCGGTGCTTTCCGACCGCACCTCGCCGCTGCCCGGCCTCGGCACCTATTTCCGCTACAAGGTGGTGCTGGCCGACGGGCTCGATCCGGATGCCGGCAAGGCGGCGGTCGAGACGGCGCTCAACGATCCAGCCTGGACGGTGCGCACGGCGCGCGATGGGCTCGGGCCGATGGTGCGCTATTACGACATGTTCATGCGCTTCCTGACGATCGTGGGCCTCGCCTCGCTGCTGATTGGCGGCGTGTCGGTGTGGACCGGCATGTCGGCTTATATTTCCGAGCGCGCGCCGGTGATCGCGATCCTGCGCTCCATGGGGGCGCGGCAGGGCCGGGTGTTCCTGCACTTCCTCGTGCAGGTGGCGACGCTGGCCGGCATTGGGGTGGGCATCGGTCTCCTCATCGGTGGCACGGTGGCGCTGATCGCGCTGCCGATCGTCGGCCAGTCGGTCGGCGTCGAGCTGGCGCCGGTGCTGCATGTGGTGCCGCTGCTGGTGGCGGCAGGCGTGGGGCTGCTCACGGCCTTCGCCTTCGCCTACCTGCCGCTGATCCAGGCGCAGGGGGTGAGTCCGGTCGACCTGTTCCGCTCCAAGGGGCTCGGCATTCCGCCGATCAACTGGCGCGGCGTGCTGCTGTCGCTGCAACTGGTGCCGTTGCTGCTCGCGGGCGCCGCCTTCATCTGGCTCGCTATCCTGATGACGGGCGATGCGCTGCTGGTCTTCACCTTCGCGAGCGTCAGCGTCGTTGCCGTCGTGCTGCTGCGGCTTGCGGTCTATGCGCTCAGGGCGCTGCTCAACGCCCTGCCCGAGGCCGGCAACCGCGTGCTCCGGCATGGTCTGCGCGAGATCGCCGGGCCGGGGCAGAGCACGTCGGCCGTGGTCGTCGCCATCGGGTTGACGCTGACCGTGCTGGCCGTGGTGCTGGTGCTGCAGCTCAACCTCCGCAACGAATATCTGGGCGCCTCGGTGTTCGATGCCCCTACCCTCGTTGCCTCGGACCTGTTCGACGACGAGGTGGCGCAGCTCCAGGCGATGGAGACCAACGGCACCGGCGATGTCACCCGTTTCACCGCGACGCCGATGCTGCGCGGCTCGCTGGTGGCGGTGAACGATACGCCTGTGGCGCAGCTGCAGCCGCGCGGGCCCGAGGCCTCGTTCCTGCTTTCGGGCGAGGTGCCGATGACTTACCGGGCGCAGATGCCGGCTTCGTCGCGGATCGTGCAGGGTGAATGGTGGGCGCCGGACTATTCGGGCACGCCAAAAATCTCGCTGCATCAATCGCTGCGTGGTGGGCTGGGCCTCAAGATCGGCGACAAGCTGACCTTCGACGTGTTCGGCGACCAGATCACCGCCGAGGTGGCGAATTTCCGCGATTATTCGTGGCAGGGCGGCATCGATTTCCTGACGACCTTCGCGCCCGGCGCGCTCGAGAGCTATCCGGCGACCCTGCTGGGCGCGGTCACCGCGGCGCCGGGGCACGAGGATACCGTCACCCGGCAGCTCGCGTCGGACCTGCCGGACGTGCGCTTCATCGCCATTGGCGAGACGCTGACGCGGATCACCGAGGCGCTGAGCCAGCTGTCGCTCGCAGCGACGCTGGTGGGCGGGCTCGCGGTCGCCAATGGGCTGCTGGTGCTGCTCGGCAGCCTCGCCATGGGCCGTCGGCGGCGGCAGGCCGATGCGGTGATCACCAAGGTGCTGGGCGGCAAGTCGGGCGAGATCCTGACCAGCGCCGCTATCCATTACGTGGTGCTGGCGCTGCTCGCGGCCATCATCGCGGCGGTAGCCGGCACGGCGATCGCCTGGCTGCTGGTGCAGCTACTGCTCGAAGTGGAGTTCGCGGTCGATCCGATGGTGCTGCTGGCGGTGAATGCCGGCGCCGTGGTGCTGACCGGCATCCTGGGCGCCACCACGATCCTCAAGGGCCTGGCGCCGCGGCCGGCGCTTTACCTCAGGGAATTGGGGACGGAGTAAGAGTAGCAGGAAGTAGGAATTAGGAGTTAGGAAGTAGCGGCGCAGAACGCCCTACCTCCTACTTTCTAATTCCTACCTCCTAATCCTCACACCCAGCCGGCGCGGGGCTTCATCGTCATCCAGACGTTCTTGAACGCCGAGTATTCGTCGAAACCGTATTTGCCGAGCTCGCGGCCGATGCCGCTCTGCTTGTAGCCGCCAATGCCCATTTCCGGCGCGCCGGAGCCCGAGCCGTTGATCCAGGTGCGGCCGGCGCGGACCTGCCGGATGGTCTGGATCGCCTTGTCGAGGTCGCGGCTCCACACATGGGCGGAGAGGCCGTAATGCGTGTCGTTGGCGATGCGCACGGCCTCGTCGGACTTCTTAAAGGTGAAGCTCGAGAGCACCGGCCCGAAGATCTCTTCCTTGGCGATCGTCATTTCCGGCGTCACGCCCGAGAAGATGGTGGGGGCGAAGTAGCTGCCGACATTGCCCAGCCGCTCGCCGCCCGTCACCAGCTCGGCGCCCTGGCGCTGCGCGTCGGTGACGAACTTTTCGACCTTTTCGAGATGCGGGCGGTGGATGAGCGAGCCCACCTTCACCTTCTCGTCGAGCGGGTCGCCGATCGGCACCTTGCGGGCGAGATTGGTGAGCCGCTCGATCATCTCGTCACGGGCGCCTTCCTCGACGACGAGGCGGGTGCCGGCGATACAGGTCTGGCCCGAATTGCCGAAGACCGAGCTCGCGAGAGTATCGGCCGCTGCTTCGAGATCGGCGTCGGCATAGACCACGACCGGGGCCTTGCCGCCGAGTTCGAGGCCGACGCGCTTGATGCGCGAGGCGGCGAGGCCGCCGACGATCTGGCCGACGCGGAACGAGCCGGTGAAGCTCAGGAAGTCCGTCGCCGGGTGTTCGGCGAAGGCCTGACCCACGGGGTCGCCATAGCCGGTGACGACGTTGAAGACGCCGTCCGGCATGCCGCAGTCGCGGGCGATTTCGGCGAGGCGGATGGACGAGCCCGAGGTGAATTCCGACGGCTTCAGCACCACGGTGCAGCCGGCGCCGAGCGCCCAGGGGGCACGCTCGGAGCCGATCAGCAGCGGGTAGTTCCACGGCGTGATGATGCCGACGACGCCGATCGGCTCGCGCAGCATGAGGCCGAGGACGTTCGGGCCGAGGCTATTGTGCGTCTCGCCGGTCTGGCCCTGGGCGTGGCCGGCGGCGAAGCGCCAGAGCTCGGCCGAAAACTCCATCTCGCCGCGCACGCCGGCAATGGCCTTGCCGCCTTCGAGCGCCTCGATGGTCGCGAGCTCTTCCTTGTGCTTCAGGATGGCTTCGGAGATGCGGTAGAGGATCTTGCCACGCTGGCCGCCGGTCATCTTCGGCCACGGGCCCTCGTCGAAGGCCTTGCGGGCGGCGAGGATGGCGCGCTCGGCATCGGCCAGCGTGCCCTTGGGCAGTTCAGCGGCGACGAAGCCCGCATAGGCCGGGCTCTCGCGCGAAATGGTTTCGCCGGTTTCGGACTCGACCGACTTGCCGCCGATCAGCATCTGGTAGCGGCGGGTGACGAGCCGCTCGTCCGCAATGCGGGGCGGGGTGAAGGGCAAATGCTGGTTCATGGGCTCGATCTCCTCTTGTGCCCGCGCGAGGGGTCGAGCCACCCCGGCGGTTCTGTCATGCGACTAATATTAGTTGCGATTGCCGGCTTACGCCATCCGGTCGAGCGTAGCGTATTCCACGGCATGTTTCAGCCGCTCGCCGCGCACGAAACGTTCGACCTCGTTGACGACCAGCGTCCCCAGTCGCTCGCGTTCGGCGCCGACGGAACCGGCGACATGCGGGGTGAGCAGCACGTTGGGCAGGTCGTAGAGCGGCGAATCCGCCGGCAGCACTTCGGGCTCAGTGACGTCGATGGCGGCGCGGATGCGGCCCGAGACGAGCTCACGCACCAGCGCCTCCTGGTCGACGAGCGCACCGCGCGCCGTATTGATGAAGGTGGCGCCATCGCGCAGAAGGGCGAGCCGGCGGGAATCGATCATGTGTTTCGTCGAGGGCAGCGACGGGGCATGGAGCGAAGCCACATCGGAGCGCGACATCAGCTCGTCGAGCCCGACCAGCTCCACACCCAGCGCCGCCGCCTGTTCGGGCGTGGCGTAGGGGTCGGTGAGCAGCACTTCCATGTCGAAATGCTGCAGCAGCTCGATGGTCTTGAGGCCGATGCGCGAGGCCCCGATGATGCCGACCGTCTTGCCGTAATTGCCGAGGTCCGAGGCCATCAGCGGGTGGGTGCGCAGGTCCTTGCGCTCGCGGGCATAGAGATCGCGGAAGGTGATGGCCCGCTTGTTGGCGTAGATGATGGTGGCGACGGTATATTCGGCCACCGGCACGGCATTGGCGGTGACCGCGCTCGTCACAAGCACGCCGCGCTGAAACACCTCGTCGGCGATGAAGTATTTTACCGAGCCCGCCGCATGGGCGATGAGGCGCAGCTTCGGCATGAGCTGCAGCGCCTCGGCATCGATGCGGGGCACGCCCCAGCCGGTGACGAGGATTTCGGTGTTGGCCAGTCGCTCGCGCAGGCCTTCGTGATCGAAGCGGCGGACGGGATCGAAGTGGATGACATCGCAGAGCTGGCCGAGCCGCTGCAGCTGTTCGGTGGCGAACACCCGCTCGGTGTAGATCGGGTCATAGGCGAATGACAGCGTTGGCTTTGCCGCCCCCGCGAAGCCGCGATCCATCGACTTGCCCCCTCGAAAGTCCCCTGAACAGCCTGATGGCATGGCGTGCCGTGCCGGGCAAGGACGGTCGGCCGATTGTGAACGGTTACGCAGAATTGCGATCTGATCATATGGCCTGACGAGCGCCGGCTTTGGCCTTTCGGCCCACTGGCGGACGGCCCTTCTCCGGCTTATGACAGCGCCACCACATTCCGGGAGACCACAATGGCCGATCTCAACGGCAAGATCGTACTCATCACCGCCGCGGCGCAGGGCATCGGCGAAGCCTCCGCCAAGGCCTTCCTCAAGGCCGGCGCCAAGGTGATCGCCACCGACATCAATGAGGGGAAGCTCAAGGAACTGGCCGCGGCCAATCCGGGCATCACCACCCGCGTGCTGAACGTGCTTTCGGCCGATGACGTCAACAAGGCCGTGGCCGAGATCGGCCGCATCGACGTGCTGTTCAACTGCGCCGGCGTCGTGCAGTCGGGCAACATCATGGAAATGCCCGACAAGGACCTCGAGTTCGCGTTCGACCTCAACGTCTGGGCCCAGATCCGCGCCATCCGCGCCGTGCTGCCGCAGATGCTGGAGCGCAAGGACGGCTCGATCATCAACATGGCGACCGTCGCGTCGTCGATCACCGCCGTGCCGAACCGCGCCGCCTACACGATCTCGAAGGCGGCCGTGGTCGGCCTCACCAAGTCGATCGCCGCGGACTACACCGACAAGGGTATTCGCGTGAACGCCATCTGCCCGGGCACGGTGGAATCGCCGTCGCTGCACGAGCGCTGGAAGGCGACCGGCGATTTCGAGGCGGCGAAGAAGGCCTTCATCGCACGTCAGCCGATCGGCCGCATCGGCCAGCCCGAGGAAGTCGCCGACCTCGCCGTCTACCTCGCCGGCGCCACCTACACCACCGGCCAGGTCCATATCATCGACGGCGGCTGGACGGCATAAGCCGCGGGCGGCCCCTCACCCGGCTGGCGATACTCGCCAGCCACCCTCTCCCCAGAGGGGCGAGGGGAAGCGGTGGCTTGCACTGTGGCCCCACACGGCCGCGACCTTCCCTCGCCCCTCTGGGGAGAGGGATGCCCGAAGGGCAGGGTGAGGGGCCGTCGCGCCTGACTGCCTGTTGACGGCGGCGCGCGGACAGTTGGCAGGGCGGCGCAAACGCCCTAACGTCCCGCCTCCCTTACCGTCCTCCGTCGAGCCTGATGGACCAAGCGACCACCACCGCCCCGGGCGTTTCCGACGCCACGGCCATCACGCCGATGATGGGGCAATATCTCGAGATCAAGTCGGTCAATCCGGGCTATCTGCTCTTCTACCGGATGGGCGATTTCTACGAGATGTTCTTCGAGGACGCCGAGATCGCCTCGCAGGCGCTCGGCATCGTGCTCACCAAGCGCGGCAAGCACCAGGGCGCCGATATCCCGATGTGCGGCGTGCCCATCCACGCGGCGCAGGACTATCTCAAGAAGCTGATTTCGCGCGGATATCGGGTCGCCATCTGCGAGCAGGTGGAAGACCCGGCCGAGGCGAAGAAGCGCGGCTCGAAGTCGCCGGTGAAGCGCGACGTGGTGCGGCTCGTCACCCGCGGCACGATCACCGAGGACGACCTGCTGCCGACGCGCGGCTCTAACTACCTCGCCTCGCTGTCGATGGTGCGCCACGGCGAGACCGATTTCGCCCTGAGCTGGGCGGATGTGTCGACCGGCGATACGGCGGTGCTCGAAGTGTCGGCCGCTACGCTGGGCGACGAGCTGGCGCGCATCGACCCGGTCGAACTGCTGCTGACCGAGCCCACCCGCGATGCCCTGCGCGCGCTGAAAGTGCTGCTGCCCGATGGCGCGCTGGTGCTGCTGCCGGGTGAGGCGTTCGACAGCGAACTCGGCAGCAAGCGGATCACCGCGGCATTCCCCGATGGCACGGTCGACCCCACGGCGTTCTCGCGCGCCGGGCGGGCCGCTTTCGGGGCGCTCTGCGACTATGTGCGCGAGAGCCAGAAGGGCGTGCCGCTGGCGCTCAGGCCGCCATCGGAAGAGCGCGTCGCCGGACGCATGGCGATCGACGCGGCGACCCGCGCCTCGCTCGAATTGCTGGTCACCCAGCGCGGGCAGGAAAAGGGTGCGCTGCGCAGCGAAATCGACCTTTGCGTCACGCCGCCCGGCTCGCGCCTGCTGGCCCGCCGCCTCGCCGCGCCGCTCGCCGATGCGGCCGAGATCAATGCGCGGCTCGATGCAGTGGAAGCGCTGGTGCGCGACGGGTTACTGACCCAGCGGCTGCGGGCCGACCTCAAGGCCGTGCCCGACCTTACCCGCGCGCTGACCCGGCTGGCGCTCGAACGCGGCGGGCCACGTGACCTGCGGGCCATCGCGATCGCCACCGGCGGCGCCATGGCGCTGGCGCAACGCCTCGTCGCGCTGGCCGAGCCGCCGGCCGAACTCAGCGCCATCACGGCAACGCTCGAAGACGCGCCGGCGGCGCTGGCCGCCGAACTGCTTGCCGCCATCGACGAAGAGCCGCCGCTGCTGAGCCGCGATGGCGGGTTCATCGCCAAAGGCTATGACGCCAATCTCGATGCCGAGCGGGCGCTGGCGTCCGAAACGCGCGGTGTGGTGGCGGCCCTGCAGGCGCGGCTGATCGACGAGACGGACGTCAAGTCGCTGAAGATCCGGCACAATGGCGTGCTCGGCTATTTCGTCGAGGTGCCGCAGGCGCATGGGACGAAGCTGATGGAAGCTCCGCATCGCGAGACGTTCATCCACCGCCAGACGCTGGCCAACGCCATGCGCTTCACCACCAAGGAGCTGGCTGAACTCGAAGGCCGCATCGCGAAGGCGCATGATGCATCGCTCGCGATCGAAGCCGCGATCTTCGCCCGCCTCGCCGCCGCCGTGCTGGCCGAAACCGACCGGCTGCGCGCCATCGCAGATGCGCTGGCGGCGCTCGACGTCACGGCGGGGCTGGCCCAGCTCGCCACCACGCGCAACTTCTGCCGGCCGCTCGTCGATACCTCCATGGCCTTCGCCATCGAGGGCGGTCGCCATCCGGTGGTCGAGAGCAACGTTCGCGCGCAAAACGAGGTGTTCGTCGAGAACGACTGCGACCTCTCGGGCGGGGCGCTGTGGCTCGTCACCGGCCCGAACATGGGCGGTAAATCGACCTTCCTGCGCCAGAACGCGCTGATCGCCGTGCTCGCTCAGATGGGCAGCTACGTGCCGGCCTCGTCGGCCCATATCGGCGTCGTCGATCGCGTCTTCTCGCGCGTCGGCGCCAGCGACGATATCGGCGGCGGCCGGTCGACATTCATGGTCGAGATGGTCGAGACCGCCGCCATCCTCAATCGCGCCACGTCGAAATCGCTGGTGATCCTCGACGAGATCGGGCGTGGCACCGCGACATTCGACGGCCTCTCGATCGCCTGGGCGTCGGTCGAGGCGCTGCACAACCAGACCGGCTGCCGGGCCCTGTTCGCCACCCATTTCCACGAGATGACGTCGCTCAGCAAAACGCTCGATCGCGTCACCAACCACACCATGAAGGTGCGCGAGTGGGAGGGCGAGGTGGTGTTCCTCCACGAGGTGGCCGATGGCGCCGCCGACCGCTCCTACGGCATTCAGGTGGCGAAGCTCGCCGGACTTCCCGAAAGCGTGTTGAGCCGTGCACGCCAGGTATTGGGCGTGCTCGAACAGCGCTCTTCCGGCGGAAAAGGCGCCGTGCTAGACGATCTACCGCTCTTTGCACATCAGCCGCCCCCTCCGAAAGCGGCGGTTAATCCCCTATATGACAGGATCGACCAGGTCCGCCCCGACGATCTGACTCCCCGGCAGGCGATCGACCTTATTTACGAGCTTAAGAAAATCCGCGATGCAGCTCGCCGAACTTGAACGCCCGCGTTTCCACCTGGTGACGGCAGAAGCCATCCTCGCCGAGATGCGGTCGCTGGTGGCAGCCGACTCCCCCAAGGCGGCAGAAACCCGCTCCCGGGTGCTGGGGCTGCTCAAGGCCGTGCTCACCGATGCGCGCAAGAGCGCCGAGGCCGAGCTCAAGGCCAACGGCAAGGGCACGCGCTGCGCCATGAACCTGAGCGCGGCCGAAGACGAGATCATCCGCGCCATCCACCTGTTCGCCACCCGGCATGTCTACCCGGTCGACAATCCGTCGGGCGCCGAAATGGTATCGATCGCAGCGGTCGGCGGTTACGGTCGCGGCACGCTGGCGCCGGGCTCGGACATCGACCTCCTCTTCATCCTCCCCTACAAGCAGACGCCCTGGGGCGAGCAGGTCACCGAATATATCCTCTACATGCTGTGGGACCTCGGCCAGAAGGTCGGCCACGCCGTCCGCTCGGTGGATGACTGCATCCGCATGGCAAAGTCGGACATGACGGTGCGCACCGCGACGCTCGAAGCGCGCTACCTCACGGGCGACCGGGCCCTGTTCGAGGAACTGGTACTGCGCTTCGAAAACGACGTGGTGCCCAAGACCGGGCCGGAATTCATCGCCGCCAAGATGGCAGAACGCGACGAGCGTCACCGCCAGATCGGCAATACCCGCTACGTGGTCGAGCCGAACATCAAGGAAGGCAAGGGCGGGTTGCGCGACCTGCACACGCTGTTCTGGATCGGCAAGTATTTTTACCGGGTCAAGACGAGCGACGAGCTGGTCGAGAAGGGCGTTTTCTCGGCCGAGGAACTGCGGCTCTTCCAGCGGGCCGAGGATTTCCTCTGGGCCATCCGCTGCCACCTCCATTTCCTCACCGGCCGGCCCGAAGAGAAGCTGACTTTCGACGTTCAGCCCGATCTCGCCGCCCGCCTCGGCTTTACCGAGCGCGCCGGCATGCTGGCGGTCGAGCGCTTCATGAAGCGCTATTTCCTCGTCGCCAAGGACGTGGGCGACCTCACCCGCATTTTCTGCACCTCGCTCGAATTCCACCATGCCAAACCGCTCGACATGGTGGGTCGCGTGCTGGCGCCGTTCAAACGCGGCAAGGTAGCGATCAAGGGCGAGACGGATTTCGTCATCGAAGGGGGCCGGCTGAACGTAGCCGGCCCCGACGTGTTTCAGAAGGACCCCAAGAACCTCATCAAGGGGTTCATGCTGGCGGGCCGGCACGACCTGCATCTGCATCCCGATGCGATCAAGGAAATCCGTCGCTCGTTCAAGCTGATTGGGCACGACCTGCGGCACGACCGCCAGGCCAACCAGTGGTTCCTCGAAATCCTGACGGCGCCGACCTATGTCGAGCGCATCCTGCGCCAGATGAACGAGAGCGGCGTGCTCGGCCGCTTCGTGCCCGAATTCGGCAAGATCGTCGCGCTGATGCAGTTCAACATGTACCACCACTACACGGTGGACGAGCACCTGATCCGCGCCGTCGGCGTCATGGCCGACATCGCCAATGGCGGGCTCAAGGAGCAGCTGCCGCTCACCCACGAGCTGCTGCCGCATCTCAACGACACGCGCCTGCTCTATGTGGCGCTGTTCCTACACGATATCGCCAAGGGCCGGCCGGAGGATCACTCGATCGCCGGCGCGCGGCTGGCGCGAAAATTCTGTCCGCGCATCGGGCTCGATCCGGCCGAAACCGACACCGTCGCCTGGCTGGTCGAGCATCACCTCCTGATGAGCGAGATCGCCCAATCGCGCGACATCCAGGACCCCGAGACGGCAAAGAGCTTCGCCGACGTGGTGCAGTCGCCGCAGCGGCTCGCCTTCCTGATGATCCTCACCGCCTGCGACATCCGCGCGGTGGGGCCGGGCGTGTGGACCGGCTGGAAGGGTTCGCTGCTGCGCTCGCTCTACTACGCCACCGAACCGTTGCTGTCGGGCGGGCACTCCAAGGTCACCCAGCGCGACCGCATCGAGGCGGCGCGCGGCGAGCTGCGCAAGGCGCTCAACGCCTGGCCGGCCGACGAGGTCGAGACGTATCTGGGCCGCCACTACGATCATTACTGGCTCCGCGCCGAGCCTGAGCTCCAGGCCGAGCATGCGCGGATGATCCGCACCGCCGACCAGGCTGGGCAGATGTTCGCCGGCTCGATCCGGGTGAAGGCCTTCGAGGGCATCACCGAGGTGTCGTTCTACACGCCCGACCATCCGCGGCTGCTGTCGCTGATCGCCGGCGCCTGCACCATGTGCGACGCCTCGATCATCGGAGCGCAGATCTTCTCGACCCGCGACGGCCGGGCGCTCGACACGTTCCGCCTCCGCCGCTCCTTCCAGTCCGACGAGGACGAGAAGGTGCGCGCCACTCGCATCATCGATACGGTGAAACAGCTGCTGCAGGGCAAGCGGCAGGTGCTGATCGACCTCGGCAAGGAAAGCCGCCACAACAAGCGGCTGAAGCCCTTCAGCCTGCCGGCTCAGGTGCAGGTCTCGAACGCGATCTCGGAGAAATTCACCGTCATCGAGGTGATGGGGCTCGACCGCACGGGCCTGCTGCACCAGCTGACGCGCACGATTTCCGACCTCAACCTCACCATCGGCTCGGCCCATATCGGCACCTATGGCGAAAAGGCGGTCGACGTCTTCTATGTCACCGACCTCACGGGCCATAAGATCGACTCCCGCCCCCGCCAGAAGAAGATCCACGAGGCCCTGCTCGGGGTGTTCCAGCATGTGGGCGGCGAGGAAGAGAAGCTGCCCAAGGTGGCCAATGGCTAACCGGACGGGCCGCTGCCCGTGAGCCTCTATCGCAATTTCCTCAATGTCGGCGGGCTGACGCTGCTGTCCCGCGTGTTCGGCTTCGTGCGCGACGCGCTGATGGCCGCCGTGCTCGGTATTTCGCCGGTGTCGGACGCCTTCAATGCGGCCTTCCGCTTCCCCAACCTGTTCCGCCGGCTCTTTGCCGAAGGTGCGTTCAACACGGCCTTCGTGCCGATGTTCGCCACCGCGCTAGAGAGTCAGGGGCATGAGGGGGCGAAGGAGCTGGCGAGCAGGATCATGAGCTGGCTGGTGGCGGCGATCATCGTCGTCACCATCGTGGTCGAGATCTTCGCCGAGCAGATCATGGTGCCGTTCGTTCCGGGCTTCCTGAACGACCCGGAAAAATTCCAGCTCACCGTGTTCCTGACCCGGATCATGTTCCCGTACTTGGCCTGCATGTCGCTGATGGCGGCCTATGCGGCGATCCTCAACAGCCTCGGCCGCTTCTTCGCCGCAGCGTTCGCGCCGGTGGTGCTGAACATCGTCAACATCTCGGCGCTGATCCCGCTCGCGATCCTGACGCTCGAGGACAAGGACACGGCGTTTTGGGTCGCGGTTGCCACCATGCTGGGCGGCATCGCGCAGCTCATGCTGGTCTACTGGGCCATCCGCCGCGCCAATTTCGTGCCGAAGATCCGCCTGCCCAAGCTCGATGCCGAGGTGCGGCGCTTCTGGATCCTCGCGGTGCCGGCGGTCCTTGCGGGCGGCATCACGCAGATCAACATCTTCGTCGGCACGGTGATCGCCTCGGGCGCCAACGAGGTGATGTCGATCATCTACAATGCCGACCGGCTCTATCAGCTGCCGCTCGGTATCATCGGCATCGCCATCGGCACGGTGCTGCTGCCTGAACTCAGCCGCCATATCGGCGCCGGCCGCGAGGCCGAGGCGCGGGCGAGCCAATCCCAGAGCCTGTTCCTCTCGATGCTGCTGTCGATGCCGGCCGCCGGCGCGCTGATCGGGCTCGCCCTCCCCATCGTGCGGGTGCTGTTCGAGCGCGGCGCGTTCCATGCCGAGGACAGCGTCAACGTCTCGCAGGCGCTCATCGCCTTTGCGGTCGGCGTGCCGGCCTTCGTGCTGATCCGGGCGCTGCAGCCGGGCTTTTTCGCCCGCAAGGACACGCGGACGCCGACCTGGTTCGCGCTCGTTTCGCTGGTGATCAACGTCGCCCTGTCGCTGGCCCTGTTCGGCAGCAAGCATGTCGGCATCGCGCTTGCGACCTCGATCGCCGCCTGGATCAACGTGGTGATGCTCGCCGTCTTCCTCGCCCGGCGCGGCCATTTCCGCCTCGATGCCACCGAATGGCGGCAGCAGGGCATGATCGCGCTGATGACCGCCGTGATGGCCGGAGCGCTCTATGGCGCCGTGGTGCTGCTCGGACCGGTATTCGATCCGGGCTACTTCTTCCCCGTGCAGGCGCTGGCGCTGCTGGCGCTCTGCATCCTGGGCGCTGCGCTCTATTTCGCGCTCCTCCACTTCACCGGCGTACAGCGCCTCGGCGCCCTCGTCCGCCGCTTCAGGCGCACGAAGAAAGCCTGACCGCTTGCACAGCCGCGCCCGGATGCGCGATAAGCCGTGCCTCTTCTAGGGAACGTTGACCATGGCCTTCACCCCGCGCGTCTTTTCCGGCATCAAGCCGTCCGGTGACCTGCACCTGGGCAATTATCTCGGCGCCATCCGCCGGTTCGTGCCACTGCAGGATTCGCACGAGACGCTTTATTGCGTCGTCGACATGCACGCGATCACGGTGTGGCAGGACCCCGAGGACCTGCGCCGCTGGACCTATGAGATCGCCGCGGCCTATATCGCGGCCGGGCTCGATCCGACCAAGTCGATCATCTTCAACCAGTCGCAGGTGGTGGAGCACGCCGAGCTCGCCTGGATCTTCAACTGCGTGGCGCGCGTCGGCTGGATGACGCGCATGACCCAGTTCAAGGACAAGGCGGGCGCCGAGGGTGGCGAGAATTCCGAGGCGGTGTCGCTCGGCCTCTTCGCCTATCCCTCGCTGATGGCGGCGGACATCCTGCTCTACAAGGCGACGGCCGTGCCGGTGGGCGACGACCAGCGCCAGCACCTCGAGCTGACGCGCGACATCGCGAAGAAGTTCAACCACGATTTCAAGAAGCAGATCACCGGCCTCGGCGTGCCCGAGGACGAGGAGTTCTTCCCGCTGACCGAGACGCTCTCGACCGGCCCGGCCATGCGCGTCATGTCGCTCAAGGACGGCAAGAAGAAGATGTCGAAGTCGGACGCCTCCGACATGTCGACCATCTACATGATGGACGACGCCGACACGATTGCGAAGAAGATCAAGCGCGCCACCACCGACCCCGAAATGCTGCCGACCGACGCCGCGGGTCTCGCCGGCCGGCCGGAAGCCGAGAACCTCGTCGCCATCTTCGCCTCGCTCTCCGACCGCTCGGTCGACGACGTGCTGCGCGAATACGGCAACAACGGCTGGGGCAAGTTCAAGCCGGCGCTCGCCGATCTGGCCGTGTCGGTGCTCTCGCCGATCGCGACCGAGATGAAGCGGCTCGTCGCCGATCGCGGCGAGATGGACTCGATCCTGCGCAAGAACGCCGAGCGGGCCCGGGCTATCGCGGTGCCGATCATGGACGACGTACGCAAGATTGTCGGCTTCGTCCGCTGAGCTTGCTCACGCGTGCCCCAAGTGGGACAATGGCAATCCGAACAGTGAAGGTGGGCGGCCTTGGCTGAGACCGAACGCGACTACAAGCGAAAGTTCCTCGTCGTCGTCGACGAGAGCAAGGAAACCGACCGCGCGCTGGCATTCGCCGCCCACCGGGTGAAGCGAACCGGCGGCACCGTGGTGCTGCTCACCGTGATCGAGACGCAGGATTTCACCCAGTTCCTCGGGGTCGAGGAAGTGATGCGGGCCGAGGCGCGCGACAATGCCGAGCGGCTGATCGACGCCAAGCTCGCCCGCATCGCCCAATGGGGCGAAACCATCCGCACCGAGACGGCGATCCGCGAGGGCGACCTCGTCAACGAGATCGGCAGGCTGATCTCGGAGGATCCCGGCATCGCCATTCTCGTGCTCGCTGCCGCGAACACGAAGGAAGGCCCGGGCCAGCTCATCACCGACTTCGCCGCCCATGCCGGCCACCAGGCCCTGCCGGTGCTGGTGACGATCATTCCGGGCACGATGACCGACGAGCAGATCATCGCGGTGACATGACGGCTACGGCAGAAAGTCTTGCCGACGTCGATTGGGGGGCCCTGCCTCCCGAGCACCTACCGCGCGACGTGGCGGAACTCGTCGATGGCTGGATTGCCAACTACCTTGTCGGCGGCAACCGCGACAATAGGCATTTCTGGGCGTGGGAAGCTGCCAATCACCTCGCCCACGCCTATCCCCGCGAGGCGCTGGCCTTTGTCCTGGCTGTGGTTGAGCGGCAGCTTTCCGATGAAGTCCGCTTCAGCATGGCAGCGGGGCCCCTGGAAGACCTGCTCGCACATAACGGCCCCACCGTCATCGACGAGATCGAGCGACTTGCCCGGGAACGCCCGCTGTTCCGCGAAACTCTGCGCGGAGTGTGGAAGAACGCCATGACCGAGGAGGTGTGGCATCGCGTAGTGGCAGCAAGAGGGAGCGAAAGCTCGCCCTGAATGGCCGCGAGACCTTGCTTTCGCGTCCCCAAAACACTAGTTTAGAAGTGTTCTAACACGAGATTTCCGAAGGGCGCCCTCGCCATGTTCATCCAGACCGAAGCGACGCCGAACCCGGCGACCCTGAAGTTCCTGCCCGGCCGCGATGTTCTCGTCGGTGAGCCGCGCGATTTCCGCGACCGTGATACCGCCGGCGCCTCGCCGCTGGCGCAGGCGCTGTTCGAAGTGCCGGGCGTCGAGGGCGTGTTCCTCGGCTCGGACTTCATTTCGGTCACCAAGGACCAGGCCGAGTGGAGCCACATCAAGCCGGCCATTCTCGGCGTGATCATGGAGCACTTCCTCTCGGGCAAGCCGGTGATCGGCGATGGCTCGACCGAAGCGGTGGCGACCGAGGAGTTCTTCGAGCCCGAAGACACCGAGACCGTCGAAGTGATCAAGGAGCTGCTCTCCACCCGCGTGCGTCCCGCCGTGGCGATGGATGGCGGCGACATCACCTTCAAGGGTTTCAAGTCCGGCACCGTCTACCTCCACATGCAGGGCGCCTGCTCGGGCTGCCCGTCCTCGACCGCGACGCTGAAGAGCGGCATCGAGAACCTCCTCCGCCACTTCGTGCCGGGCGTAGAGGCCGTGCAGCAGGTCTGATCCGGCTGACAATCTGAGTTTGCAGCGCCCGGGCCCGTCCCGGGCGTTTTGCTTTTTGGCCGCTCGACTTGACATTTCGTCATATCACGAAATAACGTCTTCGCAGCAACGGAGGCGTCATATGAGCAAGTCCCACACCCATAACGGCATCGGCCATTTCGACATCGCCGGACCCGATCTCGCACCGCTGTCCGGCTTCTACGCCACGGTCCTCGGCTGGCAGGTGACGCCGCGCGGGCCGGGCTACGCCATGCTGACCACGCCCGAGGGCAGCCCGAACGGCGCTCTGGTCGAGGCCGAGGAGGCGTCGCTCACCATCGGCATCGTGGTTCCGGACCTCAACGCCGCCCTCACCTCGGCCGAGGCGAATGGGGGCAGCATCGCCATGCCCTTCACCGATAATGGCTGGGTGAAGAAGGCGCAGGTGCGCGACCCGGCCGGCAATCTCCTCACGCTCATTCAGGGCTGATGAACGATTTCGACCTCGACGAGATCCTGCGCGCGCTGAGCCATCCGGACCGGCGCCGCTTCGTCGTCGCCTGCCTCGACGGGGCAAAGGCGGCGGGCGAACTCGCGGCGCTGTCGGAGCTGTCGCTGGCGACCGTGTCGGAACACCTGAAGGTGCTGCGCAAATCCGGCCTGCTCATCCTCGACAAGCAGGGCCGCTTCTGGCTCTACCGCACCGATCGGGAGCGGGTTGAGCGGGCCGGGCGCGAGGTGCTGGGGCTGCTGGCGTAGGTGGCGAAGGCGGGACGCCCCCTCCACCAGCCTACGGCTGGTCCCCCTCCCCCGCTGCGCGGTGGAGGAACACAGCACCCTCGGTGGCTAAGTTATTGAGACGCTGAACTCTCCGTGCTCCTCCACCGCTTTAGCGGGGGAGGGGGACCATGCGCAGCATGGTGGAGGGGGCGTCAGGCCTCACAGCGCCGCCACCTTCTCGCTCAGCTTCGCGAACACCGACCAGTTGCGCTGGGTCATCGTCACGCCGAGCATCTTCTCGATCTTCAGCTTCGACCCGGTGACCTGGCCGCGGTAGTCGACCACTAGGTGCGAGCCGACCATGGCCAGCCGCTCGGGCCCGGGCCAGTCGCGGACGGGGCCCCAGTCCGGCGTCTCGTGGAAGGTGCAGACGCCGAGCGCGGCGGGATGAGCCGTCACCGCATCGGGGAACGGGTTGGCCAGCACCACTTCGGCCACCTGCGCGGGCGTCCGGAGGAACACTTCCTGCGTTATCGGCAGGTCGAAACCGGCGACTGCCTCCTGCACCAGCGCGCGGGCGGCCGTCACCCCCTTGCGCGAGCGGAAGAGGATGTTGCCGGTATTGCCGACTGTCGTCACATCCTCGAGCCCGAGGTCCTCGCAGGCGTCGCGGAGCGCCGCCATGCTCATCTTGGCGTGGGTGACCGGGCCGATGGCCCGGATCAGCGCCACATAGGCCGGCATCAGGCGATCTCGATGTCGCAGCGATGCGTATAGTCGCGGTCGGGGCCGTAGATGGTCGAGGGGAAGTGCAGGTGGTGCACGGCGTCGGGGAAATCCTGGTCCTCGAGGCAGAAGCCCGAGTGGCGGCCAAAGTGCTTGCCCTCGGCGTTCACGTTCGACCAGACCGAGTTGTAGAACTGGAGGCCCGGCCGGTCGGTCCAGAGCTTCAGGCTCAACGAATCGTCGGGCGCGGTGACGATCGCCACCGGATCCTCGAAGCGGCGGCCGCTCGCGAGCACCAGGTTGCCGTCATAGTCGATCGGCTTGCCGCTACTGTCGATGAGGGTGCGCGGGGTGTTGAGGTCCCAGTTCGTGCCCTTGACCGGCAGGATAGCGCCGGTGGGGATCAGGTCCTCGCCGAGCTCGGTGTAAGCGGGCGCGAGCAACTGGTATTTGTGGTCGAGGATGTTCGTGCCGGTGCCGAGGTTGAAATACTGGTGCTGCACCACGTTGATGGGGGTGCGCTTGTCGGTCTTGGCGTGGATATCGAGCCGCAGGCGGTTGCCGGTCAGCGTGTAGGTGACGGTGAACGCCACCGTGCCGGGGAAACCCGCATGGCCGTCGGGCGACACGTGGGTGAAGCGCACGGCGTTGTTCATGTTGTCGGTCTCGCCGCGCCAGACGACGCGGCCCAGACCCTGCGTGCCGCCATGCAGCGTGTGCTTGCCGGCAAAGTTCACCGGCGTCTTGTAGGTCACGCCATCGACCTCAAAACTCGCCCCGGCGATGCGGTTGGCGACGCGGCCGGCGAGCGAGCCGAAGCTCGGCGAATCGGTCGGGTAGGAATCGAACTTGTCGAAGCCCAGCACCACGGAGCGCTTGCCGCCCGCGACCGGCACGCGCCAATCGCGCACCGCGACGCCCCACGAGATGATGTCGACCTCGACCCCGGTGTCGCTCACGAGCTTGAACTGCTCGACCTCGTTGCCCTCGAACGCGCCGAAGCGCTCCACCGAAACAGTCATGCCGCTTGCTCCTCAACTTGCGGCCGAAGGTGTAGCCGCAACCACATTGCTAGGGAAGTGAAACGGTTGACGAAATGCCCCCGGCCCGCGACTGTGCCAGTCAAAGGGGAGAGGGCATGGACGATCTGAAGCGCCGCGCGACGGTGCATGACGTGGCGCGCGAGGCCGGAGTTTCGCTCGCCACCGTCGACCGCGTGCTGAACGGCCGGCCGGGCGTGCGCAACGAAACGGCCGAAAAGGTCGCCGAAGCGATCCGGGTGCTCGATTTCCGCCGCGACGTCTCCGCTTCGCTCCTCGCCCGGGCCCGCGACCTCAGCGTCACCTTCCTCATCCCCGATGGCGGCAACGCCTTCATGGCCTCGCTCAACGGCGCCATCACCCGGCACGCGCAGGCGCTGAAGGGCGAGCGGCTGTCGATCGTGGCGCGGCCGGTGCATGCCTTCGATCCGGCTGCGCTGAGTGCCGCACTGATGGCGCTCGACGCCAAGACTACCGACTGCGCCGTGATCGTTGCCACCGAGCATGAGACGGTGCGGCGCGCCGTCGAGGTGGCGAGCCGGCGCGGCATCGCGGTCGTGACGCTCGTTTCCGACCTGCCCGGCTCGGCGCGGCGGCATTTCGTCGGCATCGACAATGTCGCGGCCGGGCGCACCGCCGCCTCACTGATGGGCCGGTTCTGCGCCAAGGGCAGCATCGGCATTCTCGCCGGGTCGCTGGGCCTGCGCGACCATCGCGAACGGCTCGAGGGTTTTCGCTCGGTGATGGAAGCGGAGTTTCCGGGCCACGAGCTGATCGGCCCGCGCGAGGGGCTCGACGACGACGCGCTCACCGAAGCCGCGGCAGCGGAACTGCTGGCCGGGCCGCCACTCGCCGGCATCTACAATCTCGGCGCCGGCAATGCAGGGCTGCTCGCGGCGCTCGGCAAGCACGGCGATAGCGGGCGCATTCGCGTGGTCGCCCACGAGCTCACCGACGCCACCCGCGATGGCCTCCGCTCAGGCGCCATCGACGTGGTGCTCGACCAGAATCCGGATGGCGAAATCGCCGCGGCGCTGGCCGTGGCGCGGGGTTATGCGATGGGCGAGAGCGCCCACCATCCGGCGCCTCAGCCGGCCCCTATTGAAATCGGCTTGTTTCTGCGCGACAACCTCCGCTGACTTCGGGGAGCGGATCGGGTGGAGGCCCTTCCGCACCAAACCCCGGCCAGGACTAAGGGCGAGACTGCCCGAGGGAGGACTTCCAGTTGCCAGGTCTCTTCACCCGCCAATCCTCTGCGGCCCCTCGTGAGGTACGTTCCTCATGACCTATCTCGGCATTGATATCGGCACCTCGGGCGTCAAGGCGCTGCTGATCGACCGTTCGGGCAAGGCACTGGGCGAAGCGACGGCGAAGTCGGTCGAGCCGGTGCGCCCGCATCCCGGCTGGTCCGAGCAGAACCCGGCCGACTGGTGGAGCGCGACCCTCGAAGCGATCGACAAGCTCGGGAAGTCCAACGCGGAAGATCTCGCGAAAGTCCGGGGCATCGGCCTTTCAGGCCACATGCATGGCGCGACCCTGCTCGACAAGGACGACAAGGTCCTCCGCCCCTGCATCCTCTGGAACGATGGCCGCGCGGCGGCCGAGTGTACCGAGATGGAGGCGGCCCTGCCCGCGCTCCGCGACATTGCCGGCAACATCGCCATGCCGGGCTTCACCGCGCCCAAGATCGCCTGGGTGCGGAAGCACGAGCCCGAGGTCTACTCGAAACTCGCCAAGGTGCTGCTGCCCAAGGCTTATGTGCGCCTGCTGCTCACCGGCGAGCATGTCGAGGACATGTCGGACGCCGCCGGCACGCTCTGGCTCGACGTCGCCAAGCGCGACTGGTCGGACGAGCTCCTGGCCCTCACCGGCCTCAACCGCTCGCACATGCCGCGCCTCGTCGAAGGCTCGGCCGTTTCGGGCACGCTGAAGCCCGAGTTCGCGCGGCGCTGGGGCATGAGCGGCAATGTCGTCGTCGCCGGTGGCGCCGGTGACAATGCGGCGGCCGCCTGCGGTATCGGCGCGACCCGGCCGGGCGAAGGTTTTGTCTCCCTCGGCACCTCGGGCGTCATCTTCGTCTCAAACGCCCGCTTCAGCCCGAACACTTCGGGCGCCGTCCATGCCTTCTGCCACGCCATCCCGAACACCTGGCACCAGATGGGCGTGATCCTCTCGGCTACCGACTCGCTCAACTGGCTGAGCAAGGTCACCGGGCAGTCGCCCGCCGCCCTTTCAGGCGCAGCCGAGTCCGGCTTCTCCGGCCCGGGCGAGGAAATCTTCCTGCCCTACCTCTCGGGCGAGCGCACCCCGCACAATAATGCCGCGGCGCGCGGCAGCTTCACCGGGCTCAGCCACTCCACCACTCCGGCGCTGATGGCGCAGGCGGTGATGGAGGGTGTCACGTTTGCCTTCCGGGACTGCCAGCGCGTGCTGCGCGATGCGGGCACCGAGTTTTCGCGCCTGCTCGCCGTGGGCGGCGGATCGAAGTCCGAGCTCTGGCTCAAGCTGATCGCCACCAATCTCGATATCGAGCTCGCCATCCCCGAGGACGGCGATTTCGGTGGCGCGCTCGGGTCGGCCCGGCTCGGCCTCTGTGCCGCCGAAGGAGCCGACCCGGCCGAGATCATGACCATGCCGGGCATCCAGCGCGTCATCGCGCCCGACCGTGCCCTCAGCACTGCCTATTCCGACCAGTATGCGCGTTATCGCGCGCTCTATCCCGCCATCGAGGAGGCCCGTAAGTGACCGATTTCTTCAAGGGTATTTCGCCCGTCAAGTTCGAGGGGCCGAGCTCCAAGAACCCGCTGGCCTACCGCCACTACAACAAGGACGAAGTCGTCCTCGGCAAGACGATGGAAGAGCATATCCGCCCGGCCATCGCCTACTGGCACACCTTCGCGTGGGAAGGCGGCGACCCGTTCGGCGGCCGCACCTTCGATCGCCCCTGGTATGACAAGGGGCTCGAGGGCGCCAAGATCAAGGCCGACGTGGCCTTCGAACTCTTCGGCCTGCTCGACGCGCCGTTCTTCTGCTTCCACGACGTGGACGTCGCTCCCGAGGGGGCGACCCTCAAGGAGAGCAACAAGAACCTCCGCACCATCACCGACATCTTCGCCAAGAAGATGCAGTCGAGCCGCACCAAGCTGCTCTGGGGCACTGCGAACCTGTTCTCGAACCGCCGCTACATGGCGGGCGCCGCCACCAACCCCGATCCGGCCGTCTTCGCCTATGCGGCAGCGCAGGTGAAGGAAATGCTGGAGGTCACGCACGATCTCGGCGGCTCGAACTATGTGCTCTGGGGCGGCCGCGAGGGCTACGAGACCCTGCTCAACACCCGCATCAAGACCGAGCAGGACCACGCTGCGCGCTTCCTCGGCCTCGTCATCGAGCATGCGAAGAAAATCGGCTTCAAGGGCCAGATCCTGATCGAGCCCAAGCCGCAGGAGCCGACCAAGCACCAGTACGACTACGACGTCGCGACGGTCTACGGCTTCCTCAAGACCTACGGCTTCGAGAAGGACGTGAAGGTCAATATCGAGGTCGGCCACGCCTTCCTCGCCGGCCATTCGTTCGAGCACGAGCTGGCGGTCGCCGGTGGGCTGGGCATCCTCGGTTCGGTCGATGCGAACCGCAACGACCTGCAGTCGGGCTGGGATACCGACCAGTTCCCCAACAACCCGGGCGAGATGGCGCTGGCCTTCTACCAGATCCTCAAGGCCGGTGGGCTGGGCAAGGGCGGCTTCAACTTCGACGCCAAGGTGCGCCGACAGTCGATCGATCCGGCCGACCTGCTCCACGGCCATGTCGGCGGCCTCGACGTGCTGGCCCGCGGCCTCAAGGGCGCGGCGGCGATGATCGAGGACGGCACGTTCGACAAGGCCCAGGAGACCCGCTACGCCGGCTGGAACGACGCCGAGTGGAAGAAGATGGCCGATGGCGGCTACTCGCTCGAGGAAATCGCGGCCTATGTCGATAGCCGCAACATCAACCCTGAGCCCAGATCCGGGCAGCAGGAATATCTCGAGAACCTGGTCAACCGGTTCGTCTGAGGCAGGTAGGGGTGGCGCGGCGCGCCGCCCCTTTTTCTTTCCGAGCCGTGCAATCGATCTCAACCCGGAAAACATCAGGAAACATAGTATTGTATTACTATTCGGCCTGTGATCTGGTCGGTGCCTCGGAGGGGAGGCCGGCAATGGAGTTGAAGCGCACCAGCGGGATGCCTGGCCGCGCCGTCGCGAGTGCGACGCGCCGCCGTCCGCCCGTGCGCACGCTCCAGTCACAGGTCGTCGACCAGCTCGGCGTCGCCATCGTGGGCGGCGAGTTTCCGCCCGAAACCACCCTGCCCATCGACGCCGCCCTGCAGGAGCGTTTCGGCGTTTCCCGCACCGTGCTGCGCGAGGCACTGAAGGCGCTTGCCGCCAAGAACCTCATCACCTCGCGGGCCCGCATCGGCACGGTGGTGCTGCCGCGGCGCGACTGGTCGCTGTTCGATCCCGATGTGCTCGCCTGGCATTTCGAGGCCGGGCCGGACATCGCGTTCCTCCGCAGCCTCGCCGAAATCCGCATCGGGCTCGAGCTCGAGTCGGTGGCGCTCGCCGCCGAGCGCCGCAGCGAGGAGCAGCTCGACCTCATGTATGCCTGCGTCGACGGCATGGCGCTTGCCACCGATACGGCGCTCTTTGCCCGCAGCGACCTCGAGTTCCACCGGGCGGTAGCCGAAGCGTCGGGCAACCCGTTCATGGCCTCGATCACCGGTCTCGTCGACCTGGCGCTCGCCACGGCCTTCACCATCAGCTCGCCGTTCGATGACGGCGAGGCTCGCGACGTGACGGTGGAACACCACCGCCGGGTCGCCACGGCCATCGGTGCGCGCGACAAGGAGGGGGCTCGCGCCGCCATGCGGATCGTCATCTCGGAGGGGTTCGATCGCGCCGCAGGCCGCATGTCCGGAGGCACCGGATGAGAGACTAAGGCGCGAGGCGGACACAAGATCCGCCGGCGCCACTTGGGGGGATTGCCAACAAAGGAGGAGAGTGTTGGCACTACTTGAACTCGACCACGTATCGAAGGATTTCGGCGCCATCCGCGCGCTGTCCGATGTCAGTTTTTCCGTCGAGCCCGGCCAGGTGGTCGGCTTGATGGGCGACAATGGCGCGGGCAAGTCGACGCTGGTGAAGATCATCTCGGGCATCTACCAGCCGACGGGCGGCGGGGTGAAGTTCGAGGGCGCGCCCGCCCATATCCACTCGCCCGGCGAGGCACGGCGGCTCGGCATCGAGACCGTCTACCAGGACCTGGCGCTCGCCGATAACCTCACCGCCTCGGCCAATATCTTTCTGGGCCGCGAGCTCAAGTACAATGTCGGGCCGTTCCGCTTCCTGCGCAAACGCGCCATGAACGTCCGCGCCGCCGAGCTCTTTGCCGAGCTCAAGTCCGAAACGCGCGCCGACGACTTGGTGCGCCAGATGTCGGGTGGGCAGCGGCAGGCGGTGGCCATTGCCCGCACCCGGCTGGCCGACGCCAAGCTCATCATCATGGACGAGCCGACGGCCGCCATTTCGGTGCGTCAGGTGGCCGAGGTGCTGAGCCTCATCCACCGGCTCAAGGATGCGGGCATCGCCGTGATGCTGATTTCGCACCGCATGCCCGACGTGTTCGCTACCTGCGACCGCGTCATCGTCATGCGGCGCGGCTCCAAGGTTGCCGACAAACCCATCGCCCAATCCTCGCCCGAGGAAGTGACGGCGCTCATCACCGGTGCGCGCGAGGCGGCATGATGTCTGACACGGTCCAGGGTTTTTCCAACGTCCGCCGCACCCGCTTCTGGCAGCGCGGCTTCCTTGCCAGCCAGTCGGCCTACGTGCTGCTGGCGCTCATCGTGCTCATCATCGTCATGAGCATGGCGTCGCCGCATTTCCTCACCGACGGCAACGTCAAGAACGTCATCCGCAACTTCTCGTTCGTCGCCATCGCGACGCTCGGGATCACGCTCGTCATCATCACCGGCGGCATCGACCTATCGGTCGGCTCCACAATGGCGCTCTCGGCAACGGTCTGTTCGCTGACCATGGCAGGCCTCAACACGGCCGGCTTCTACCCCTTCCCCGGCTCCGCCTTCATCATCTCGATGGCTGCGGGGCTCGGCACCGCCGTCGTCATCGGGCTCGCCAACGGACTCGCCATCGCCAAGCTGAAGCTGGCGCCGTTCGTTACGACGCTTGGCACGCTCTCGATCGTGCGCGGCCTCACCTATGTGGCGACGCAGGGCCGCGGCTCGGCCCCCAGCGGCCCGGACAAGGAGCTGTTCATCACCGCCATGTCGGGCAACCTGGGCGGCATCCCGATCGGCTTCATCTACCTCGTGATCCTCGCCGTCGCCATGTGGCTGGCGTTGAACCAGACCGCGTGGGGCCGGCATGTCTACGCCATCGGCTCCAACGAGGCGGCCGGCCGGCTCACCGGCGTGCCGGTCGATCGAGTGAAGATCCAGGTCTATGTGCTCTGCGCGCTCGCCGCCGGGTTCAACGGCATCATGGTGTCGGGCTGGCTCGGCTCGGCCCCCGCCAACCTCGCAGTATCGTACGAGCTCACCATCATCGCGGCGGCCGTCATCGGCGGCGCCAACCTCGCGGGCGGCATTGGTGGCGCGGCAGGCGCCATCATCGGCTGCGTGCTGATCGAAGTGATCCGCAACGGCCTCGTGCTGGCCCGCGTCGACCCTTACTGGCAGCAGACTCTCGTCGGCTGCATCATCGTTGCAGCGGTCCTCGTCGACCGCTTCCGGTCTCTCCGTAACGGGTAACCCGAATAACCCGGTCGGACGAGTAGGGCGGAATCATCCGCCAACAGGGAAGCTCCGGAAGCGTCATTCCGGAGCATTGAGGAGGAAGACTATGAATGTAGTGAAGACGCTGGCGCTCGCCGCGCTCGCTTCGATCAGCCTGGCGGGCATCGCCGATGCCCAGGACAAGCTGAAATTCGCCGTGGTTCCCAAGGCGATGAACAACCCCTTCTTCGATCTCACCCGCGATGGCTGCATGGCCGAGGCGGCGAAGCTGGGCAATGTCGAGTGCATCTACCAGGGTCCGGTCGAGCATGAGCCGGCCACCCAGGCCCAGATCATCGACGACTTCATCACCCAGGGCGTCGATGGTCTCGCCATCTCCGTCGCGGACGCTGCGTCCGCCACCACGCTGATCGACAAGGCCGTGGCTGCCGGCATCGCCGTCATCACCTTCGACTCCGACGCTGCGGATTCGAAGCGCGTGGCCTATGTGGGCACCAACAACAAGGATTTCGGCAAGGCACTCGGTGAAGAGCTGCTGAAGCTGAAGCCCGAAGGCGGCACCTACGGCATGATCTCGGGCGGCGCTGCTGCTCCGAACCTCGCCGAACGTGTCGACGGCGTGCGCGAAGCGCTGGCCGGCTCGAAGTGGACGGAAGTCCCCGGTTCGCCGACCTTCTCCAACGACGACGTGACCCTCGCCGTGCAGCAGGCAGGTGACCTGCTCACCGCGAATTCCGGTCTCGGCGCCATCGTGCCGGTCGGCGGCTGGCCGCTGTTCGCTCCCGATGGCTGGAAGAACTTCGTCGACCCCGTGAAGGCCGACGTCGACAGCAAGAAGCTCGCTCTCGTTGCCGCGGATACGCTCCCGGCCGAGCTGCAGCTCCTCAAGGACGGCTATGTGCACGTGCTCGTCGGCCAGCGGCCGTACGAAATGGGCGAGGTCGCGATGCAGACCCTGCTCAAGATCAAGAACGGCGAGAAGGTCGACGAGATCATCTACACCGGTCTCGACCGCGTGACCTCCGCCAATGTCGGCGACTTCCTGAAGTGATCGAACAGGCCGCCGCCTTCGGGTGGCGGCCTACCCGGCTCGCCTAGCCTGGATGAAATCGACGAAGGCGCGGAGCGGCGCCGGCACCAACCGCCGGCCGGGATAGTAGAGGAACGGCCCCGAAAACTCCGGCCACCACGGCTCCAGCACCGGCTCGAGGGCGCCCGAGTTGAAATAGGGCCGGAGCCAATCCTCGAAAATCCCCACAATGCCCACGCCGGCAATCGCGGTGTCGACCGCAAGGTCGGATGCTGCACCCGCCTGCACGATCAGCGGTCCGTTGGGCTCGATCTTCACCATCTCGCCGTCCTTCTCGAACTCCCAGGCGAACACCGTGCCCGAGGGGAACTTGCCCTGTAGCAGCACGTGATCGAGCAGGTCGCGCGGGTGCTGCGGCCTTCCGTGGCGATCGAGATAATCGGGCGAGGCGCCGAGCGACGAGCGCTGGCGGCGCGGGCCGATCGGCACGGCGATCATGTCCTGTTCGAGCCGCTCCTCATAGCGGATGCCGGCATCGCACCCGGTCGCGAGGATATCGACAAAGCTCTCCTCGGCGACGATCTCGACCGTGATCCCCGGATAGGCCTTGAGGAAATCCGGCACGATCGCCGGCAGCACCAGCCGCGAAGCGCTCACCGGCACGTTGAGCTTCAGCGTCCCCACCGGCCGGTCGCGAAACGTGTTGACCGCATCGAGCGCCAGGTCGAGTTCGCGGAGGATCGGGTCGAGCCGGTTCAGCAGGTCGCGCCCCGCCTCGGTGGGCGACACGCTGCGCGTGGTGCGGTGCAGCAGGCGCACGCCGAGCGCCGCTTCGAGCCGGCGCACCGCGTCGCTCATGCCCGAGGCACTGCCATTGCGCAGCCGCGCCGCTTCGCGAAAGCCCGCGGCCCGCACCACGGCGGCGAAGGTATCGAGATCGTTGAGGTCCAGCTTCATTGTCCGCATCATCGCACAACCTGTGCAGATTGTGGGGAATTATCGCCGTAATCCTGAAAGCCTAAATCAGGGCTCCCGAACAAGGAGGCAATCATGTCCCATCTCGACAAGGCCGGCACATTCAAGCTCGGCGACCTCACCGTGAAGCGCGTCGGCTATGGCGCCATGCAGCTCGCCGGTCCCCACGTCTTCGGCCCGGCCAAGGATCCGGACGCGGCGCGGGCTGTGTTGCGCGAAGCTATCGCGCAGGGCGTCGATCACATCGATACGTCAGATTATTATGGCCCATACGTCACCAACCGGCTGATCCGGGAGGCGCTGCACCCCTATCCGGACGACCTCACCCTCGTCACCAAGATCGGCTGCCGCCGCGGCGACGACGGCTCGTGGCTCCTCGCCAACGCGCCCGCCGAGCTCGAGGAGCAGGTGCACGGCAACCTGCGCAACCTCGGCCTCGACGTGCTCGACGTGGTGAACCTGCGCTTCATGTTCGCCATGGGCCCGGCGGAAGGCGACATCGAGCCGGCGCTCACCGCGGTGGCCGACCTGCAGCGCCGCGGCCTCATCCGCCATATCGGCATCAGCAATGCCACGCCGAAGCAGGTGGCGGATGCGCGGAAGATCGTGCCGATCGTCGAGGTGCAGAACCAGTACAACCTCGCTCACCGCGAGGACGACGCGCTGATCGACGAGCTCGCGGCGGCCGGCATCGCCTATGTGCCGTTCTTCCCGCTCGGCGGCTTCTCGCCGCTCCAGTCGGCGACGCTCAACGAAGTCGCGTCCCGCCTCGGCGCCACGCCGATGCAGGTGGCGCTCGCCTGGCTGCTGCGCCGCTCGCCCAACATCCTGCTGATCCCCGGCACCTCGTCGGTCGCGCACCTCACCGAAAACCTCGCCGCCGTCGATCTCACGCTCGATGACGCCACGATGGCCGAGCTCAACGGCATCGGCGCCGCCGCCTAATCGCACCGGACGAAAAATCGGTCGCGTTCGTACTGGAATGCGACCGAAAAAACCGGCACAACTCCCCCTTGAGGTACGCTACTCAAAAATGGCGGCCCAAGGGGGAGACAGAGCATGCCCACCATTCGCAATCCGATCCTGCCCGGCTTCAATCCGGACCCGTCGATCCTGCGCGTCGGCGACGACTACTACATCGCCACCTCGACCTTCGAGTGGTACCCGGGCGTGCAGATCCATCATTCGAAGGACCTCGCCAACTGGGACCTCGTGACCCGGCCGCTGACCCGGGCCTCGCAGCTCGACATGCGCGGCGACCCGGATTCGTGCGGCATCTGGGCCCCCTGCCTTTCGCATGACGGCGAGCAGTTCTTCCTCATCTACACCGACGTGAAGCGCAAGGACGGCTCGTTCAAGGACGCGCATAACTACCTCGTCACCGCGCCCTCGATCGAAGGGCCGTGGTCCGACCCGGTCTACATGAACTCATCCGGCTTCGACCCCTCGCTGTTCCACGACGACGATGGGAAGAAGTGGTTCGTCAACATGCTGTGGGACCACCGGACGCGCCCGCTGCTCTTCGCCGGCATCGCGCTCCAGGAATACGACCACGCGCAGCGGAAGCTCGTCGGCCCGATCAAGAACATTTACCAGGGCACCGACCTGAAGCTGGTCGAGGGCCCGCACCTCTATAAGCGCAAGGGCAAGGATGGCCGGCCCTGGTACTACCTGCTGACCGCCGAGGGCGGCACCGGGTACGAGCACGCCGTGACCTTCGCCCGCTCGCGCAACATCGACGGGCCGTACGAGACGCACCCGATCAAGCACGTGCTGACCGCCAAGGACGCGCCGCTCAATCCGGTGCAGCGCGCCGGCCATGGCGACATCGTCGACACACCCGACGGCAAGACCTACCTCGTCCACCTCATGGGCCGCCCGACGACGCAGAAGCGCCGCTGCGTGCTCGGCCGCGAAACCGGCATCCAGGAGGCCTATTGGGGCGCCGATGACTGGCTGTGGGTGAAGAACGGCCCGGTGCCGTCGCTCGAAGTCGAGGTGCCGGGTGAGCGCGACGACAGCGATTACTGGGCCGAGCAGCGCTATCGCTTCGATACGCTCCACAAGGATTTCCAGTGGCTGCGGACGCCCGAAACCGAGCGCATCTTCCGCACCGGTGACAATAAGCTGACGCTGATCGGCCGCGAGGCAGTCGGCTCATGGTTCGAGCAGGCCCTCGTCGCCCGCCGACAGACGCATTTCTCCTACGACGCGGAAGTGACGGTCGATTTTTCGCCCGTCGATGAGCGGCAGTTCGCCGGCCTCACCGGCTATTACAGCCGCTACAATTTCCACTACCTCACGGTCACCGCCCACTCGGACGGCAAGCGCGAGTTGCTGATCATGAGCTCACTCGCGAGCCACCCGGACGGCAAGCTCACCTACCCGGCAGCGCCCGTGCCCCTGCCGCAGGAGGGGCCGGTGCGGCTCAAGCTCGAAATCCGCGGCAAGAGCCTGCAGTTCTTCTACGCCACGGGGACGGCCAGCGCCGGCGGCAACTGGCAACCGGTGGGCGGCACGCTCGATGCGTCGCTGCTCTCCGACGAATGCGGCGGCCACGCCGAGCATGGCAGCTTCACCGGCGCCTTCGTGGGCATGGCCGCGAGCGACCTCAACGGCACCGCCAAAGAGGCGACCTTCACCGACTTCATCTACCGCCCGGTGCACCACGCATCGGACCGGTACTGAACCCAACCAATCAGCGTCTTCTTCCGGAACCAATAGAATGAAAATCGCAGTGACCGGCGGGACCGGTTCGTGGGACCGCGGCGTCGGTCCGGTGGTGATCGCCGCGCTCGAAGCGGCCGGCCACACCGTCACCAATCTTGATCGCGCCGTGCCCGGCATCGAGCGGCCCGGCTTCATCAAGGTCGACCTCACCGACTACGGCGCCACCTTCGCGGCGCTGCACGGCCACGACGCCGTGGTGCAGCTCGCGGCCAACGGCGAGCCGGACTGGGATCACCTCTCGGGCGCGGCACGCTTCCACGTCAACACGCTGATCGCCTACAACGTGTTCCAGGCCGCGGTGCATCTGGGCATCCAGCGCGTCGTCTGGGCCTCGTCGGAGACGGTGCTGGGCTTCCCCTACACCATCTACCCGACGCTCCTGCCGACCCTCGACGAGGATCCGGCGATCCCCACTTCGTCCTACGGCATCTCGAAGGCCGTGACGGAGGAGCTCGCCCGCCACATGTCGCGCGTCTACGGCACGACCTTCGTCGGCCTGCGCTTCTCCAACATCTTCTACGACACGCCTGGCCACGTCACCGGCTACGACCGGCTGCCCAAGATCTGGGCCGACCCGATGAACAAGCGCTTCGATCTCTGGGCCTATGTCGACGCCCGCGACGTCGCCCAGTCCTGCGTCAAGTCGCTCACCGCCGAGGTCACCGGCGCGCCGGTGATGACCATCGCCGCCGCCGATACGCTGATGACGCAGACCAACGAGGACCTGCTCGCCATGGCGTTCCCGGGCTGCAAGCTCCGCCCCGGCACCGGCCCGCACGACACCCTGATCGGCATCGACGCGGCGCGGAAGCTCATCGGCTACGAGCCGGAGTGGAGCTGGCGGAATATCGTCGGGAAGTAGAGGCTGAGGGCGGAGGGGCGCTTACGCGAACCCCTTCGCCACCGGCGCCGCGCATACGCCCTCGATCTCGAGCTGGTGGGCGATCCGCAGGCACACGTCCTCGCGCCAGGGCGGGGCGATGACCTGCACGCCGAGCGGCAGTTCCTCGCCCTTGAGCCATACCGGCACCGCCGCGACCGGCAGGCCGATGAAGCTGATCGGCTGGGTGAAGATGCCCATGTTGGGCCGTACCGGCAGCTCGACACCGCCGAACATGGCCGTCTTCTGGCCGATCTTCGGGGCCTTCATGGGCGTCGCGGGCGCGAGGATGGCGTCGACCTCGTCGAACAGGCGCAGCACCTTTTCGCGATAGGCGCGGCGCAGCTTCTGGGCCTTTTCTACCCACACGGCCGGCAGCATGGCGCCGGCCAGCAGCCGGTCGCGCGTATCGGCGTCAAAGTCCTCGGGCCGGGTGCGGAGCCGGTCGAGATGCAGTGCCGCGCCTTCGGCCATGGTGATGAGGAAGGCCGCGGCGCGAGCCGCCTGCGCATCCGGGATGGTGATGACGCGGCTCGCATCGAGCGCCTTCGCCACCACTTTCACATGGGCCTGAGCGATGGCGTCGCCGGCGAAATAGCCGTCGGCAATGCCGATGCGGATGCCGGGGATCGGGTGCTTCAGGCGGCTCAGCGTCGGCTCGTTGGCGCGCTTGGTCTGGGCCGGATCGGCCTCGTCGAAACCCTGCATCAGGTCATAGGCGAGCGAGAGGTCGCGGGCCGAGCGGGCGAAGGGGCCGAGATGGTCGAGGCTGCCGACGAAGGGGAAGGAATGAGCCCGGCTCAGCCGGCCATAGGTCGGCTTCAACCCGAAAATGCCGCAGAGCGACGAGGGCACGCGGATCGAGCCATTGGTGTCCGACCCGAGCGACAGCGGCACGAGGCCACCCGCCACCGCGGCGCCCGACCCGCCCGACGAGCCGCCCGTCATGTGGTCGAGCGCGTGCGGGTTGCGCGAGGCACCGTCATGAGCGTTCTCGCCGGTGAAATCATAGGCGTATTCGCCCATGTTGAGCGCGCCCACCAGCACGGCGCCGGCGGCGTCGAGCTTGGTGACCAGCGTAGAATCCCGCATCGCCGCCGGGCGGTCGCGGTTGATCTTGGACCCGGCGCGGGTCACCAGGTTCTTGATGTCGAAGAGGTTCTTCACCGCATAGGGCACGCCGGCCAGCGGCCCGGGATCGAGCCCGTTGGCGATCTTGCCGTCGACCAGTTCGGCCGCATCGATCGCCCGCATGGCGGTGACGTCGGTGAAGGCGCCGAGCGCGTCATTGTGCTTTTCGATGCGGGCGAGCGCCGCCTCAGCGACGGCGCGGGCCTTCACCTGCTGCGCCTTTACGGCCGTCGCGATCTCGGTGGCAGTGGCAGAAGCGGAAAGCGGATCGGTCATGCCCTGAAAACCGGCGCCGGCTCGACCTCGTCGGCAAGCTTCACCTGCTCGACCAGCGCCGCCATCTTGCTCGCCGTCTTGAGGTTGGCCTTTATCGCCGCCCGGTATTCGGGCTCGATCCGCAATTGCAGCAGCGGTGCCGTCGCGTCGATCAGCGCATCGGCATCGAAGGGTTTGTAGGCCATGGCTTTGGTGCCCCCAAGGCAAGTCGAAGTCGTCCCGCCACAATTCCACGAGACCCCCGGCGCGGCAATCATCTTGATCGTCGCGCCCCCATCGTCATTACATGCGCCATCATTTGCCGCAGGGAGCCAGCATGACCATCCGCCACATCGTCCTCGTGAAATTCCGCGCCGATGTGCCGGCAGCCGAGCGACAAGGCATCTACGATCAGCTCGCGGCGCTGCGCGGGCACCTGAGCATCAGCGCGATGAGCGTCGGCGCCAATGTTTCGCCCGAGGGGCTGCACCAGGGCTTTACCGACGGTTTCACCATGGATTTCCCCGATGCCGCGGCGCGGGACGCCTATCTCGCCGACCCGGCACACGGGGCGGCGGGGGCACGGCTAGTGGCGGCGCTCGAGGGTGACTTGGCTGGGCTGCTCGTCTTCGATATCGCCGTGTAGCAAGCAAAAGTTCTCATTTTGTCCCATGGCGGTTTTAGTTATGGTGCGCCGATAATCGAGATGGGATTTGAGATGGTCGACTTCGTCATTGCCCCGCCGCCGCAGGTCAGCGTGCCGGTTGCCGGGGGCGGCGCCTTCCCGGTGCGGCGCATCTACTGCGTGGGCCGCAACTATGCCGAGCACGCGCGCGAGATGGGTCACGACCCCAATGCCGAGCCGCCCTTCTTCTTCGGCAAGCCGGCCGACGCCATCGTGACCGGCGGCGCGCCGATCCCCTACCCCACAGAAACCAGCAATTTCCACTACGAGATCGAGCTCGTCGCGGCGATCGGCACGGGCGGCAAGTCGATTTCGGTCGAGAGCGCGTTGAGCCATGTCTGGGGCTATGCGGTGGGCATCGACTTCACCCGGCGCGACCTGCAGGCCTGGGCCAAGAAGGCCGCCAAGCCCTGGGAAGTGGCGAAGGGCTTCGACCATTCGGCGCCCATCGGCACGATGGTGCCCGCCTCGGCGCTGACCGCGCCGCTCAAGGGCAAGATCGAGCTCAGTGTCAACGGCGAGACCCGGCAGTCGGCCGATATCTCGGACATGATCTGGAACCTGCCGCACGTCATCGCCGAGCTCAGCCGCTATTTCGAGCTCTTCCCGGGCGACCTGATCATGACCGGCACGCCCGCCGGCGTCGGCGCGGTGGTGAAGGGTGACCGGGTCACCGGCGCGATCGCCGGGGTCGGCACGGTCGAGACGACCATCGCCTGATGGAGTGGTCGCCGCAACAGGATGAGGCGCTGCAGTCGGTTTCGGCCTGGCTGAAGGACCCCAAGGCCAAGCAGGTGTTCCGCCTGTTCGGCTGGGCCGGCACCGGCAAGTCGACGCTTGCCCGCCACCTCGCGCAGGGGGTGAAGTCGGTGAAATACGCCGCCTTCACCGGCAAAGCCGCGATGGTGATGCGGAAATACGGGGCGCGCGGCGCCTCGACCATCCACAGCCTCATCTACACGCTGGTGTCGGACAAGGAGGGCGAGCCGAAATTCGCCCTCGATCCCGAAAGCGAGGCGATGACGGCCGACCTCATCGTCATCGACGAAGTGTCGATGGTAGACGAGGCGCTGGGCCGCGACCTGCTCTCGTTCGGCACCAAGGTGCTGGTGCTGGGCGATCCGTTCCAGTTGCCGCCGGTGCAGGGCGCCGGCTTTTTTACCGCCGACGAGCCCGACGTGATGCTCACCGAAATCCACCGGCAGGCGGCCGATAACCCCATCATCCGCATGTCGATGGATATCCGCGAGGGCGGCTATCTCGAGCACGGGCGCTATGGCGAATCCGTCGTCATACCGCGCTCGGAGGTCGATCGCGACGAGGTGCTCGAGGCCGACCAGGTGCTGGCCGGCCGCAACAAGACGCGCGTCGCCTATAATGACCGCATCCGCGAGCTCAAGAACCTGCCGCTCCACGAACCCGTGGCGGGCGATCGCCTCGTCTGCCTGCGCAACAACCCGATCAAGAAGCTGCTCAACGGCCAGATCTGGACTGCGGCCGAGGTGAAGAAGCGCTCCAACGCGCGCTATTCGATGACGCTCGACCCGGACGAGCCGGCGGCCGGCAAGGCGACGCAGGCCAAGGTAGTCACCCACGCGGCGTTCTTTTCGGGCGAGGAAGACGGCCTCACCTGGCCCGAGCGCCGGCAGTTCGACGAGTTCACGTTCGGCTACTGCCTCACCGTCCACAAGGCGCAGGGCAGCCAGTGGGACAATGTCTACCTCTTCGACGAGAGCTTCGTCTTCCGCGAAGAACGGGCGCGCTGGCTCTATACGGCGGTGACGCGCGCGGCCGACAAGATCACGGTCGTCACCTAGGCACCCTCCCCCGCCCCCGCTAGTCTCACCGCCATGGACAAAACCGAACGCCTGTTTTCCGTCATGGATGCGCTGCGCCGCCATCGCCGGCCGGTGACGGCAGCGGCGCTCGCCGAGGAACAGGGCGTCTCTGTGCGGACCATGTATCGCGACGTGCAGACGTTGATCGGACTCGGCGCGCCGATCGAGGGCGAGGCCGGCGTCGGCTATATGCTGCGCCACGGCTTCTTCATGCCGCCGCTGATGTTCACGCCCGAAGAGCTCGAAGCCCTGGTGCTGGGCGCCCGCTGGGTGCAGGCGCAGCCCGATGCGGGGCTCGCCGGCGCGGCGAAGAATGCGCTCGGCAAGATCGCCACCGCTTCGCCCGACGACCTGCGCGACCGCATCCGCGATACCGGGCTCTGGCCGGTGCCGGGGCGTGGCAGCCCCGCTGCGCCCATGCCGGTGCTGGGGCTGCTGCGCGAGGTGATGCGCACCGAAATGGCGCTGCAGATCGCCTATGCGGATGAGGCCGGGGCCGAGAGCGAGCGCGAAATCTGGCCGGTGCAGCTCGCCTATTACGAGGGCAAGCAGATCGTCGTCGCCTGGTGCGTCAAGCGCGAGGCCTTCCGCAATTTCCGCACGGACCGGATCGTCCACGCTACCCCCAGCGAGAAGCGCTATGGCCGCCGTCGCCTGCAGCTCGTCAAGGAGTGGCACGACGAGTGGACCCGCCGCAACGCCGACTGGCTGCAGCCCTGAGCCTCAGCCCGGCTGCTTGTAGTGCACCCAGTCGTTCTGCCCGATATGCATCGAGCCGGGCAGCGCATAGTTCGGATCATAAGGGTGCGTCTCGCCGAAGCTGAACTGCTCGTCGTTGACGTAGACGTTCTGCCGGACGATCGGCCAGATCTCGGCGCGGAGGAAATGCTGGTCGCGGTGCACGTAGTTGGCGCGCAGCCCGAGGCCGCCGACGAAGGTCTGGAACTTCGGCGTCATCTGGCCGAGATTGCCGCGATGGGCGCCCCACATGCCCGCCAGCATCAGCTCGGAATGCTGGACATTGTCGCGCATGACGTGGAAGGCGCGGCCTGAGCGCAGCCAGTCCGCCACCGCCGCCCGCTCCTTGATGCTGATCACCGAATCCACGTCGCGCACGATATAGAGCCCGACATTGGCATCGTCCTCGACGAGGAAGCGCCAGAACAGGCCGTAATCGGCGGCAGGGAGGCCGCTGACCGTCACCACCTGCGCGCCGTTCTGGGTCAGCACGCGCTGCAGCTCCTCTGGGACGCTCTGGTCGATATAGAAGCGCGCCGTCCAGCCGGGATAAAGATAGCGCGCGACGACGGCGTTGTTGACGGCGCCGAGCAGGTATTTCTGGTCGCGCCCGTAGAGCGAGAACGAGATCACCTGCCGGACGGGGTTGGCGAGATCGAGCCCGGCGAGCCGGAACACCCGCCGTGGCAGCGCCGGCACGCTCTCGTCCTTGAGCCGCAGCGACTGGGTGCCGTGCTCGCGCGCCTCATCGAGGCGGCCGAGCATCGCGAGGCACGAGCACATCATGTCGTGGAAGCGGATCGGCTCAAGCTCGTCCTGCCGCGCCGTCAGCACCGCCACGGCGGCCTCGAGGTTGCCGGCATCGCGATGCAGCACCACGAGGTTGATGATGTTCTAGGGCGTCGGTTCGCGCGCCAGCACCCGGGTCATCAGCAGCGCGGCCTTGGGCAGGTTGCGGCGCTTGAAATGCTGGTAGCCGGCGATCTTGGCCGGCCAGAGCTCGGTGGCTGCCGCAGCGTCGAGCAGCTCGAGCTCGGCATCCGTATAGTCGGCGGATGGGCTGGCCTGGAACCGGGCCACCAGTTCCGTCACGTCCTCACTCATCCCTGCCCCAATGCCGTCCGTGTCCGTCGCCCCCGGACAATGCCGGAAAGCCGGGGGCGCGACCAGTCCGCTATTTCTCCCAGGTCAGGGCGTCGGTCTTGGCGCCGAGGCTTTCGAGCGTGGTGCGCAGCTCGGCCACCATCGGGTCGGGCCCGCAGAGATAGAAGCGGCCGGTAAAATCCGGGATATGGGCCTTGAGGAACGCCTCGTCGATCCGCTCATGCGCAATGCCCGGTGCGCCGGGCTCGTCCGTCACGGTCCAGAGGTGGCCGAGCCCGCTCATCGCCTCGAATTCGCTGCGGAGGATGATGTCCTCGGCCTTGCGGTTCGAGGCGATCAACCGGTTGCCCGCCATCTCGCCCTTGCGGTCGAGGTCGCGGAGGATGGCGATGAATGGCGTCACCCCGGCCCCGCCGGCAATGAAGGTGCCCGGCCCCTTGTAGGTGATGGTGCCCCAGGGGTCGCGGAGGATCAGGCGCTGGCCGGGCTCATAATGGAAGAGCCGCTCGGTCATCCCGTCCTTGCCGGTGGCGAAGTAGCTCTTGATGGTGAACTCGAGAAAATCGTCGTCGGGCAGCGAGGTGAAGGTGAAAGGGTGCCGCTTGTCGGTGTAGCCGGCCTCGTCCAGCGACAGCTCGGTCGCCTGCCCGGGCTCGAAAACGTACCCGGCGGGCCGTTCAAGCCGGTAAGAACGCACATTATGCGTGACTTGCTGAATTTTCACGATTTTCACGGGCTCGTGCACTGGGCATCTCCTTGACGCTCTGAGACGCAATCCTGCGCCTTCCGGTTCCCCCTTTCCAGCACCTTCAAACACACTGAAACCGGTCTCAAAGGCCCGGCCGAGCTACGGTTGCCAAAAGGAAACCTACCCCCCTCGGGGCACGTGTGTATCTGTTGTGACAGTGGCAATCCCGCCCGTAACCCTCTGCGTTAATTCAGCAATTTCAATACCACCCAGTGCGAAATATGTCCCTTGCGGATCGAACCGATCAGTCCGATTTCACTGTTGTCCAGAAAACGAAAGGGACATGAAAAATGAAGACCTCCTCTCTCGCTCTTGCCGCCGTTCTTCTCGCCGGCGTGTTCTCGGCTCCGGTTCTCGCCAGCGACGACTCCTCGTTCAACGGCGACTGGTACGTGACCCAGCTGCAGCAGAAGGGCATCAACGCCACGGCCGTCTACGAAGGGCAGCCGGGCGAAATCCGTGCCGTCGTTTCGACCGGCAATGGTTCGACCTTCGCGTATTTCGATGAAGACACCCTGGCTCCGATCGGCAACAACGGCGCCGCCGCTGCTCCGCAGACCCGCGTTCTGACCAAGCTCGACGTCGGCACCAAGGCCCACGCTCCGGCCGGCAACAACCAGTCGCTGTCGAACGACGATACGTTCTTTGACTAACGTCGTTCCGAGCCGGCGGGCCTTCGACCCGCCGGTTCGCTAACACCAGGCTCGGTCAGCGGTCAGAGACCGCTGACCCGCAATAGCGGTACGGGATCGTCGATTTCCCGTGCATCGAACTCCCGGCGGGCGTCGACCACACGGTGCCAGTGCTTGCCGGCAAAGCTCTCGAAAGCCTCGAAGGCGAGCAGCGCCTCCTGCCCCAGTTCGGTCAACGCATAGTCGACCCGCGGCGGTATGGTGGCATAGCTCGTACGGCTGACGAAACCGTCGCGCTCCAGGGCCCGAAGGCTCGCGGTCAGCGCTTTCTGCGAGATGTTGCCGATGTCGCGCTGCAGCTCGGAAAACCGCAACGTGTCGCGGCGCAGGTGCAGCACCACGATCAGCGTCCACTTGCTGTTGCGGGTGGTGAGCATCTCGTCGACCACGGTATGGTCGATGGCGGGGCTGTGGCGCTGAGGCATAGGCGGACTCCGAATTTCGGCGCGTCAGCTCTCTCCGGCCGGCGCCCGTGAATTCCCCTCGACCCCGATATTGTTCAGGGCACGGAATTTTCCAGTGCTAGACGCGCAGATTCAAGGCGTGGTTGCCTAAACGTTCCATTAAATGACCGTAAGGCATTAGCAAATCTCGGCTTTTTATTGCCGAGCATTGCTGGTTTCACCGCCGCGTGAAGCTGAAGTAGAAACTCTTCATCCGGCCCTCGAGCCGGGCCTTCTCTTCGTAGCGCGTCGGCTCCCAGCCCGGATAGGGCGTGTGCCACTCTCCGGCCGTCACCGGCGCGAAGATAAAGTCCGGCGAGCGCAGGATGTGGGCCAGCGTCCAGTTGGCGTAATCCTCGATATCGGAGGCGAAGCGGAACAGAGCGCCCGGCTTCAGCACGCGCGCCAGTTCGCCCAGCGTCGTCGGCGAAATGAACCGGCGCTTGTGGTGCCGCGTCTTCGGCCACGGATCCGGATAGAGCAGGTAAGCGCCCGAGAGGCTCGCCGCCGGCAGCTTCTGCAGCAGCTTCAGCGCGTCGTCGGTATAGAGCCGGACATTGTCGCTCTCATCCTCGTCGAGCTTCTCGAGCAGCTTGGCGATACCGCCCGAAAACACCTCGCAGCCGATGAAGCCGGTGCCCGGGTTCTCGCGCGCCTGCCGCGCCAGATGCTCGCCACCGCCATACCCGATCTCGATCACGACCTCGGACTTGCCCGTAAACAACGCCGCCGGATCGAGCGTGCCCTCAGGCAGCGCAATCTCGAGCTCGGGCAGCAATTCCTTGAACAGCCGATCCTGCCCCTTGTGCAGCCGCTTACCCGACCGCCGCCCGAAAAAGGCCCGCGGCTCACCGTCGACGTTCAGGGGGTGGTGGGGTTTGTCGGTCAAATGAGTCTCCGGGCGATGGCGTGCCCAGCCCTCGTCCTTCGACAGGCTCAGGATGAGGGCTTCAGATTGGTCGAGCGCATATCATGAAACGGGGCCTCATGTTGCCATGAAGCCCCGCAAATCCGGTAGCCCTCATCCTGAGCCTGTCGAAGGACGAGGGCGTGGCAGCGATCAGGCCGCCTTCAGCGCGGCCTTCAGTGCCGGCACGAGGTCGGTCTTTTCCCAGCTGAAGGAGCCGTCGCGGCCAGGCTTGCGGCCGAAATGGCCGTAGGCCGAGGTCTTGGCGTAGATCGGCTTGTTGAGCTCGAGCTTGGTGCGGATGCCGCGCGGGCTGAGGTCGAACACCTGGCCGAGCACGGTCTCGAGCTTGCTCTCGTCCACCTTGCCGGTGCCGTGGAGGTCGACATAGATCGAGAGCGGCTTCGCGACACCGATGGCGTAGCTCAGCTGGATCGTGGCGCGATCGGCGAGGCCGGCAGCGACGACGTTCTTCGCCAGATAGCGCGCCGCATAAGCAGCCGAGCGATCGACCTTGGTCGGGTCCTTGCCCGAGAAGGCGCCGCCGCCATGCGGGGCCGCGCCACCATAGGTGTCGACGATGATCTTGCGGCCGGTGAGGCCGGCGTCACCATCCGGCCCGCCGACGACGAACTTGCCGGTCGGGTTCACGTGCCAGACGGTATCCTTGGCGATCCAGCCTTCGGGCAGCGAGGCGCGCACATACGGCTCGATAATCTTGCGCACGTCGTCCGACGACAGCGACGCATCGACATGCTGGGTCGAGACGACGATCTGGGTCACGCCGACCGGCACGCCGTTCTCGTACTTCACCGTCACCTGGCTCTTGGCATCGGGGCCGAGCTTCACGGCGGCGCCTTCACCGGCCTTGCGGGCGATGGTCAGGGCTTCGAGGATCTTGTGGGCGTAGTAGATCGGGGCGGGCAGCAGTTCGGGCGTCTCGCGCGAAGCGTAGCCGAACATGATGCCCTGGTCGCCGGCGCCCACGTCCTTGTTGCCGGATTCATCGACGCCCTGGGCGATATCGGCCGACTGGCCGTGCAGCAGCACGTCGATCTTGGCGGTCTTCCAGTGGAAGCCCGACTGCTCGTAACCGATGGCGCGGATGGCCTTGCGGGCGGTGGACTTAAACTTGGCGGGGTTGACGACCGGGGCGCCCGACGCATCGTGCAGCACTTTGCCGTCCTTGCCCTTCTTGAGCAGCGAATCGGGCACGCGGACTTCACCGGCGATCACCACGCGGTTGGTGGTCGCGAGCGTTTCGCAGGCGATGCGGACCTTGGCCGGATCCATGCCGGTCTTCTTGGCTTCGCGGAACACCAGATCCACGATCTCGTCGCTGATGCGATCGCAGACCTTGTCCGGATGACCCTCGGAGACCGATTCCGAAGTGAAGAGATAGGAAGACCGCGCCACGGCGAAACCCCTGAAAACTGCGCAAAAAGTGCGAAAATCGCACAGATGGGGCGGATTAGTGCCACCCGGCGGGTTGCGGGTCAAGGTTTATATAAAGAAAGCTTTATGTCCCGGAGCGGGCTGTCGCAGAAATTTCATTCGAGGCGGCGCGGCCGGCGCAGCATCAGCGCGCTCGTTGCCAATCCGAGTGCGATCAGGGCGAGGAAAGGCCAGTCGCCGAGGCGGTTGAAGAGCGTCCCGCCGGCCAGCTTTTGCGCCGGCGCGACATCGAGCACGCCGGGCTGGCCGGGGGCGAGCGACGCGGTGATGCGGCCGAGCGGATCGGTGGCGAAAGTCTCGCCGGTATTGGCGGCACGCAGCATGGGCAGCCCGGTTTCGACCGAGCGGAGCCGGGCGTGGTTGGCGAAGACGGCGGGCCCGACCGAGCCATCGAACCACGCATCATTGGTGACGTTGAGGATGAATTCGGCCTCGGCCGGGTTGCCGATATCGCCTGAGAACGCCGCCTCGTAGCAGATCAGCGCGAGGAAGGCCGGCAGGCCGGGCACCTCCAGCAGCCGCTTGCCGTCGCCCGGGGCCCAGCCATTGGTGCCAGGCACGAACTGGTTGATGCCGAACAGCCGCCAGAACTCGGGGAAGGGCAGATATTCGCCCACCGGCACGAGATGCGACTTGTCGTAGCTCGCCGCCACCTCGCCATTGGTGTCGATGGCGAGGAGCGAGTTGAAGCCCGGATTATCGGGGATCGGCGCGCCATCGTCGCCGATCGGCTCGCGCGGCGCGCCGGTCAGCAGCGTGGTATTGTCGGGCAGCATGCGGGCGATGCGGGCCAGCGCGTCGGGATAGCTCGAGAGGAAGAACGGGAACACCGACTCGGGCCAGACCACGGCGTTCACGCCATCGAGACCTTTGTCCTCGGGCGTCAACTTCTGGCTCGAAAGGTCGATCAGTTGGCCGATGATCGTCGCCGGATCGCCCTGGCTCCAGTCGGCATGGTCGAGCACCATGGGCTGCACCATGCGCAGCTTCAGGTCGGTGCGCGCCACCACCGCCGTGTTGTTGAGCCGCCAGTAGCCGAAGCCGACCTGCCCCGCGAGCATCAGCATGGCGAGGGTGAAGGGCAGCGCGCGGAGGGCCCAGCCACGCTGGTCGGCGGGCCAGATCAGCGCCGGCGTCGTGGCGAGGAGGACGACCAGCAGCGTCAACCCATAAACCCCGCCTACCGACGCCAGTTGCATCAGCTGGTCGGTGCCGGTGAGCGCGTAGCCGAGCAGGTCGTAGGGCAGCCCGGTGAACAGGTGACCGCGGGCGAATTCGGCCAGCGCCAGGCACGCCGTGAAGGTGACGACGCGGAACCAACCGCCCGACCAGAGCAGGTGGGCCAGCGAGCTCCCGAGCCCCCAGAAGATCGCTACCACGGCGGCCGCAGCCAAGATGGCGAGCGGCATCAGGGCGAGGAAAATCCCGCCCTCCTGCAGGAAGGCCGCGCCGAACCAGTGAAGCGCGACGGCGAAATAGCCGAGCCCGAAGGCAAAGCCGATGGTGAAGGCGGGCCCGAAGATCCGGCCGAGCAGCGTCGCCTTCCGCTCGGCGCCATCGAGGGCCCAGATCCACACCGGCAGCGTCAGGAAGAGTGCCGGCAGCAGGAAGAATGGCGGTGCCGAGGCCGCGGCGATGGCTCCCGCCACAACCAGGATCAAGAAACGCCGCCAGCCATGGCTTAGCATCATCGTCTCGGCGAGCCAGGTCATGCATCACTCGAATCAGGCAGCATGGCCGCTAGGTTGCGAGGCAGGGCCGCCGGGTCAAGCCGCGAGACGAATGGGAGAGATGACGTGACGGTGAGTTGGGACAAGGTGGCGCCGGAAGCCGCGGGTTTTGCGGCCAGTCTCGAGCGCAAATTCGATGCCGGGGTAGAGGCGGACCTGTTGCGCAATTTCCATGCGCTAGCGATGAGCCGCAACGGCAAGCTGGTGTTCGAGCGCTACTTTGCGGGCCGCGACGAAGCCTGGGGCGACGATCTCGGCCACGTCGAATTCGGTCCCGACACGCTGCACGACCTGCGCTCGGTGACCAAATCCATCACCAGCCTCGTCTACGGCATCGCGCTCGAAAAGGGCCTCGTGCCGGCGCTCGACAGCCCCGTCGTCGACGGCTTCCCCGAATACCCCGACCTCGTTGCCGATCCCGAGCGGCGCAAGATCACGGTCGAGCACACATTCAACATGACGATGGGCCTCGAGTGGGACGAAAACCGCCCCTATACCGATCCGCTGAACTCGGAGATCGCCATAGAAATGGCGCCCGACCGCTATCGCTTCATCCTCGAGCGGCCGATCGTCGAAGCGCCGGGCCAGCGCTGGATCTATTCGGGTGGCGCAGTGGCGCTGATCGGCGCCCTCATCACCCGGGGCACGAAGCAGTCGCTCACCGACTTCGCCCGCGAACACCTGTTCGGCCCGCTCGGCATCGACGATTTCTTCTGGTGCGCCGGGGCGGACGGCGAAGAATCCGCCGCCTCGGGCCTGCGCATGACGACGCGCGGGCTCCTACGCATTGGCGACATGCTGGCCAATGGCGGCGTGTATGAGGGCAAGCAGGTCGTGCCCAAGAGCTGGATCGACGCCTGCCTCACCTCGGCCATCCAGACGGCGTTCGACACCGGCTACTCGCGCCTGTGGTACCTCGAAATCTCCCGCGCCCCCGCCTTCGAAGGCACCCGCCCTTGGGCCGGCGGCTTCGGCAATGGCGGCCAGCGCCTGTGGTTTTCGCCCGACACCGGCATCGCGGCAGTAGCCTATCTCGGCCTCTACAACGACTGGTCGAGCTGGATCATGCCGACGCGCTTCTGGCACGAAGTGGTGATGCGGAATTTCGTGAAGTTGTAGCGGTGCCCCACGGCTAGAGCAGCGCCCGTTGCTCCCCCCTCCACCGCCTGACGGCGGTCCCCCTCCCCCGCAAGCGGGAGAGGTTCGGCTGTGGCACGATCTTGCCCCGCGGGCCTTCTCCCGCTTGCGGGGGAAGGTGCCCGACAGGGCGGAAGGGGGGAGCCCCACGCTCCTGCCCCTCAGAGACTCACTTAAGCAGCCGGTGGCTGTTCCGGCGGCGGCGCCTTGACCACCTCCACCACCGGCTTCACGGCCTTTTCCGCCACCTTCTCCACCACCGGCTTCGGCGGGCGCGGCTTCGGCTGCTTGAGCCGCTTGATCTTTACCCGCTTCACCTGGCGGCTGTCGGATTGCATCACCTCGAACTCGAAGCCCGCAATTCCGCGCACCACCTCGCCCTTGAGCGGGACGTGGCCGGCGAGTTCGAACACGAGGCCACCCAGCGTATCGACTTCGTCGGCATGGGCGCCGGGGTCGAAATCCGAGCCGATGACTTCGCGCACTTCGGTCAGCTCGGCGCGGGCCGAGGCGATGAAGACGTTGGAGTTCACCTTGCGGACCAGCGCGACATCGTCGTCGTGCTCGTCCTCGATCTCGCCCACTACGGCTTCCAGCAGGTCCTCGATGGTCACGAGCCCGTCGGTGCCGCCATATTCGTCGATCACCACCGCCATATGGACGCGGCGCGCCTGCATCTGCTGCAGCAAATCACCAACCGGCATCAGCGGCGGCACGAACAGCACCTGGCGCACCAGGTCGAGCTTTTCGAGCTTGCTCCGCAGTGGCGGCGACACCAGCTTCACCGGCAGGGCGGCCTCGGGGTCGGTCACCGGCTCGGTGATCCGGCGAAGCGCGTCCTTCACGTGAATGAAGCCGATAATGTTGTCGAGGCTGTCGTCGTAGACCGGCATGCGCGAGTGGCCGACCGTGCGGAAGCGCGTCACCAGCGTTGCGAGCGTCGCGGTCTTTTCGATCGATTCGATGTCGGCGCGGGGCACCATCACGTCTTCGACGCGCTTTTCGCCCAGCTCGAGCACGTTCTTGAGGATGGCCCGCTCGGAAACCGTGAAGTCGGCGGTTTCGCCGCTATTCTCGCTTTCGAGCGCCACTTCGAGGTCGTCGCGCAGCGACACCGTGCGCATGGCGAGGATGCCGCGAATCCGGTTCCAGATTTTCTGCCCCCACGATTGAGTGGAGGCGGGACTAGAAGGAGGCTCGGCGGAAGGAGCCGGCGCCGGCTTGCGCGGCGCGGTAAGACTGTCGTCGTTCATGAAATGAGGCCCATGTGCACATGAGCCTGCCCGTTGATCGGACCCATAATCTAGCTATCGGCGTAAGGGTCGGCAATGCCGAGGGTCGCGAGAATTTTCGTCTCGAGCGATTCCATCTTGGTCGCGTCAGCGTCCTCGATGTGATCGTAACCCAGCAGATGCAGGAAGCCGTGGACCACCAGATGGGTGAAATGGGCTTCGAGCGTGATGTCCATTTCGGCCGCCTCGGCCACCACCGTCTCGCGGGCCAGCGTGATGTCGCCGATCAGGCCCACCACCGGGGTGAAGGGCTCGATCTGCGGGAAGCTCAGCACGTTGGTGGATTTGTCGAAGCCGCGCCACTGCTTGTTCAGCTCGTGCTGCTCGGCATCGTCGGTCAGCACCACGGTGACTTCGGCGACGCCGGCCACCTTGGCCTTCGATTGCTTCAGGGCCTCGTGGATGGCCGTGTTGGCGATCTCTTCGAGACCGTCCGGCCATCCCTCGGCGTTGACGACGAAGGCGACTTCGAGTGGAGCTTGCATCAGGCCTTATCGGCCGGCGCGTTCTGCGCCGCAAGCCTTGCCGCGGTATCCGCCTCGTAGGCGCGGACAATGCGGCCGACGAGAGCGTGGCGCACCACGTCCTTGTCGTTGAAGCGCGAGATATGCACGCCCTCGACGCCTTCGAGCAGCTTCACCGCCTCGATGAGCCCGGATTTCTCGCCACGCGGCAAGTCGACCTGGGTCGGGTCGCCCGTGACGATCATCTTGGAGTTCTCGCCCAGGCGGGTCAGGAACATCTTCATCTGCATCGAGGTGGTGTTCTGCGCCTCGTCGAGGATGACGACGGCGTTGGCCAGCGTACGGCCGCGCATGAAGGCCAGCGGCGCCACTTCGATGATGCCCGAGGTGATGCAGCGCTCCACATGCTCGGGGCGCATCATGTCGTAGAGCGCGTCGTAGAGCGGGCGGAGATAGGGATCGACCTTGTCCTTCATGTCGCCGGGCAGGAAGCCGAGGCGCTCGCCGGCTTCGACGGCCGGACGGCTGAGGATGATGCGGTTGATGTCGCCGCGTTCGAGCAGCGTCGCGGCGTGCGCCACCGCCAGATAGGTCTTGCCGGTACCGGCCGGGCCGACGCCGAACACCAGTTCGGCGCGGTCCATGGCGCGCATATAGGCGTCCTGCGCCGGGGTGCGTGCGACGATGGTGGCCTTGCGCGTGGCGATCTGCGCCATCCGCACCTTGCCCTTCTTTTCGAGCGTCGGCAGGGTCAGCTGGCTGTCTTCGGTCTCGATCATGCGGATCACCGCATCGACGGTCGCCACCTCGACGGATGAGCCTTCCTCGAGCTGCCCATAGAGCGACTCGAGCACGCGGCGCGCCTGGTCGACGGCGCTCGCCGCGCCTTTCAGCATGACGTGGTTACCGCGCGGCGTCGCCTGCACGGCAAGCCGCTGTTCGATCAGCGCGAGGTGCTGGTCGAAGTCGCCATAAAGCTGGGCGGCCAACCGGTTGTCTTCGAAGGCGAGTTCAAGCTGCGAGGAATGAGAGTTGTCGGTCGTCGGGGACACGTGCCTACTCAAATCGCTAGGGCTCCTGGTCGCTTTGGCCGCGCGGCCGAACCGAAAAAGTCTGCAACTTTTTCTGGCCACGCTCCAAGGGTTACGGCCCTATATCTGGGCCGCTGAGGCTTGAGACTCAAGTACGCTAACAGGATTCCGTTCCGCGTCTGTGACAATCTTGCCAATGAGTGAGTTATTCCTCGCCTCGACGATATCGACCGGCACGATCTGGCCGATGAGGCGCTCGGGCCCTTCCATGTGTACCGCCTGCAGGTAAGGCGAGCGGCCGCCGATCTGGCCGGGCTGGCGGCCGGGCTTTTCGATCAGCACCGGCACGGTGCGGCCGACAGTCGAGCGCAGGAACTCGCGCATCTGCAGATTGATCTGCTCGTTGAGGCGGTTGAGCCGCTCGGTCTTCTTGCCCTCATCGACCTGGTTGTCCATGGTCGCGCCGGGCGTGCCGGGCCGGATCGAGTATTTGAAGGTGTAGGCCGAGGCGTAGCCCACCGCCTTCACCACATCCATCGTCGCCTCGAAATCGGCATCGGTCTCGCCGGGGAAGCCGACGATGAAATCGCCTGACAGCGCCATGTCCGGCCGCGCCGCCTTGATCCGGTCGATGACCCGCATGTACTCGGCCGCCGTGTGCCGCCGGTTCATCGCCTTGAGGATCGGGTCCGAGCCCGACTGGATCGGCAGATGCAGGTACGGCATCAGCGCATCGAGGTCGCGATGCATCTCGATCAGCTCGTCGGTCATGTCGAGCGGATGGCTGGTGGTGTAGCGAATGCGGGCAATGCCGGGGATCAGCGACAGCCGGTAGCAGAGCTCGCCGAGGCCGACCGTGCGGCCACGCGCATCGAGGCCATGGTACGCGTTGACGTTCTGGCCCAGCAGGGTCAGCTCGCGCACCCCGCCCTCGGCCAGTTGCTCGGCCTCGCGCAGCACCTGCTCTACCAGCCGGCTGGTCTCCGAGCCGCGCGTATAGGGCACGACGCAGAACGAGCAGAACTTGTCGCAGCCTTCCTGCACGGTGAGGAACGCCGTGAGCCCGCGGCTCCGCGTCACGTCCTTGCTGGCCGCCGGCAGGTGGGCGAATTTGTCTTCCTCGGGGAAATCGGTGTCGACGACGCGCGCGCCGTTATGGGCCCGCGCCAGCAGCTCGGGCAGGCGGTGATAGCTCTGCGGACCGAACACCAGGTTCACGGCCGGGGCGCGGCGGACGATCTCGTCGCCCTCGGCCTGCGCCACACAACCGGCGACGCCGATCATCAGGTCGCCACCAGTCAGCCGGCGCTCATCGCGCATTTCGCGCAGGCGGCCGATCTCGGAGAACACCTTCTCGGAAGCCTTCTCGCGGATATGGCAGGTGTTGAGCACCACCAGGTCCGCATCCTCCATGGCCTGCACCGGCTCGTAGCCGTGCGGCGCCAGCGCGTCCGCCATGCGGTCGCTGTCATAGACGTTCATCTGGCACCCGTAGGTCTTGATGAACAGTTTTTTGGGCGCGGGCATAAGGGTGTCGGTCATGAGCGGCTGAATACACCCAAGCGCCCACCAATGCTAGAAAGACCAAAAGCCCCGGGAGAGCCGCATGCCGCACAACAAGAGCTTCGACACCATTGCCATCCATGGCGGCGAGGGCGAACGCCGGCTCGGCGAACCGGTGACGCCGGCGCCGGTGCTGTCGACGACCTACTACACTCACCCGGACGCGGTCGGTTTCTCAGCCGAAGACCTCAAGGCCGATACGCCGCATTTCTACACGCGCTGGAGCAACCCGACGCTCGATCTGCTGGAAAAGCGGTTGGCCGAGCTCGAGGGCGGCGAGGCGGCGCTGAGTTTTGCGAGCGGCATGGCGGCGATCACCGCGCTCTTCCACGAGCATCTCGCGGCCGGCGACCATCTCGTCCTCTCCGACGTCTGCTATGCGGGCGTCGCCGAATACGCGCACCACAACCTGCCACGGCTCGGCATTTCAGTGAGCCACGTCGATACGTCCGACCCGACGAACGTCGCCGCCGCCATGCGGCCCAATACGCGGCTCGTCCATATCGAGACGCCCGCCAACCCCATCCTCAAGCTCACCGACATCGCGGCGGTCGCCGAAATCGCCCATGCGGGCGGCGCCCTGCTCTCGGTGGATTCGACCATCGCGACGCCTATCGGCACCAATCCGATTGCGCTCGGCGCTGATTTCGTCTGCCACTCGCTGACCAAGTATCTCTGCGGCCATGGCGATGCGCTGGGCGGCGCCGTCATCGGCCGCGCCGACGCTATCGCGGTGCTGCGCAAGAACGGGCTGATCCACCTCGGCGCCGCGCTCTCGCCCTGGTCGGCCTACCTGATCCTCCGCGGTATCGAGACCCTGCCGCTCCGCATGGAAAAGCACGAGGCCAATGCCCGCGCCATCGCCGAATGGCTCGAGGGTCACGGCAAGGTGCGCCGCGTCCTCTGGCCCGGCCTCGCAAGCCACGAGCAGGCCGGCCTCGCCCGCCGCCAGATGCGCAACTTCTCTGGGCTGATGAGCTTTTCGGTCAAATCCGGCACGCGCGACATGGCGGTCCAACTGGCCGAGCGGCTGAAGCTCGTGAGCTTCGCGGTGTCGCTGGGCAAGACCAAGTCGCTCTGCTTCTTCATCCCCACCGACGACATCCTGCGCTCGTCGTTCCAGCTCAGCGGCCGCGAGGAAGCGCAGTTCCGCGACTGGGCCGGCGAGGGCCTGTTCCGCGTCTCGGTCGGCCTCGAGAATGCCGCCGAGCTCATCGCCGATTTCGAGCAGGCGCTCGCATGAGCGCCCGGCTCAAGGAGATCGTCTTCGACAGCCGCCACCCGGCGGCGCTGGCCCGCTTCTGGGCGGCGCTGGTCGAGGGCTATGCGGTCCGCCCCTATGATGACGAAGAAATCGCGCGGCTTGCCGCCCTCGGCTTCACGCCGGAAACCGATCCCTCCGTGATGGTCGATGGCCCGGGCCCCAGCCTCTGCTTCCATGCCGTCGAGCGTGGCCGGGTGCAGGGCCGCGTCCATCTCGACCTTTCAGTCGACGACCGCAATGCAGAACGCGCCCGGGCACTGGCCCTGGGCGCGTCGATCATTCGCGAGGCGGACGGCTATACGGTGCTGGCCGATCCCGAGGATAATCACTTCTGCCTTGCGGACCGGCGCTAGCCCGGATCAGAACGCGAAGTTGAGACCCAGCTTCACGCTCTGCAGCGAACCCGACAGATCGGAGTCGCCATTGGTGGTCAGTGTGCCTTCCGGGGCCGTGTTGCGGCCGAGATTGGTGTAGGCATATTCGGCGCGAGCCGAGATACTGTCGGTCAGCTTGATTTCGCCGCCGACGCCGGCCGTCCAACCGAGGAAGAGTTCCGAATACTCACCGGTGGCGTCGAGCGGCACCGGGTCCACGGTCGCCGAAACGCTGCTGAGCGCGAGACCGGTGGTGGCATAGAGCAGCACGTTGTCGAAGGCGACGCCGGCGCGGGTGCGCAGGGTCGACATCCAGTCGATGCTGCCGGCGCAGTCGAACGCCGCGTTCAGTTCGCACACCTTGGAGCCTTCGATGCCCGACCAGGCGACATCGGCTTCAAGGCTGATCACAAAGCTGTCCATCTGGGCGTTGACGCCGAGGGCAGCGCCGACCATGCCGCCCGAGACGTCGATCTCATCGGTCACGCTGGTTTCGGTGGTCGCGGTGCCGGCCGCGTAGCTGCCGAAAACGCCGGCGTAGAAGCCGGACCAGTTATCGGCGACCGGATCGGGGAGTGCGGCCAGCGAGGGCGCCTCAACCTGCAGATCGGCGGCGAAGGCCGGCGCGGCGAGTACTGTGGCCAACAGGCCGGCGGTCGCGAAAATCCTGATCAATTCAAATCCCCCGAGTGAAAATAGAGTCGGCCCGGGAAACCTTGTAGAATTGTTAGGGTTAATGCCGCCTTAGCGGCCGCTCATTCAGCTGCGACCGGCAGCTTCGTGCCGCGATTGAGCGCCACCAGCATGCGACGCACTTCGGCCTCGGTTTCCTTGGCCAGCTTCTTGCGGTCCGACCCCGCCGATAGCGGCCGCGGCTCACCGAAGGCCAACGTGACTTCGCGGGTGCCGCCGGTCAGGATCTCGTTTATGTTCTGCTTCACCGACTTGGACTTGATCCAGGCGATGAACGATCGGTCGGTGCGCCCCACCGGCAGGCCCTGCAGCCGGGTGTAGGCGATGGTCAGCGGCTGGATCATCACCTCGCCGGCGCCGGCCTCCTCCATCGCATGCTGCGCCGCGCCGATCAGGGCCGAGCGGAAGGGCAGCACGTGGGTGCCGATATCGGACTGACCCTCGGCAAAGAGCAGCACTGCGCCGCCCGAGGCCATGCGCTTGCCCATCTCCTCGCTCACCCGCTTGGCGTCGGTGCGCCGCTTGCGATCGACATAGAGCGTGCGCTGCAGCGAGGCCATGAACCCCACGAAGAACCACTTCTCGATCTCGGATTTGGCGACGAAGGTCACATCGGCCTTCGAGCCCACCGCCACGATATCGGTCCACGACACGTGGTTGGAGACGATCAGCGTCGCCCGGTCGGTGGAGGGGGTGCCGATCACCTTCACCTTCATGCCGAGGAAGCGGGCGCCCATCGAGTGAAACCAGCGCGGAATCTGGTTGTTGAACCACGGGCTGCGCGAAATCAGGAACTGGATCGGCACGAAGACGATCATGAACGGCAGGTAGAGGAAGATGAAGAACAGGCTGCGCAGCACCATTTCTACTTGTCCTCTGCCTTGAGCGGCACGGCATAGAGCTCGAGCCGGTGGTCGACCAGCCGGTAGCCGAGCCGCTTGGCGATCACGTCCTGGATCGCCTCGATCTCTTCGTTGCGGAACTCGATCACCTTGCCCGAGCGGATATCGATCAGGTGATCGTGGTGCTCGTCGGGGATGAGCTCGAAGCGGGCGCGGCCGTCCTTGAAATCATGCTTGGTGACGAGCCCGGCTTCCTCGAACAGGTTCACCGTGCGGTACACCGTCGAGAGCGAAATGCGCGGGTCGATCGCGGCGGCGCGGCGATAGAGCTCTTCGACATCGGGATGGTCGACCGCCTGCTCGATCACCTGCGCGATCACGCGGCGCTGGTCGGTCATGCGCATGCCCTTTTGGGCGCACTGCTCTTCGAGCGTCAGGGGTTTGGTCATCGGGTGGCCCCCGTCAAAACTTCATCCGGGTTAGCCAAGATCGCGCGCCATGACAATAGCGGTAGCCGGAGTGCCATCGGGGCGTGGGTAATAGCCCTTACGCTCCGAAATCCGGGCAAAGCCCAGCTTGGTATAGAGTTTCAGCGCCGGCGCGTTGTCGGCCGCGACCTCGAGGAACAGCTTTTTGGCCGGGGTCATCAACAGGTCGTCGAACAGCGCGCGCATCAGCGACAGCCCAACCCCCTTGCTGCGCCACTTCTTGTCGACCGCGATTGTGATCAGCTCCGCCTCTTCGCCGAGGTGACGGATCATCGCAAACCCGGCGATCCGGCGCTTCGCGTCGCAGGCGACATAGAGCGGCGTGCCCTCGCCGGTGATGTAGGCGGCAAAGTCCTCGCGCGGCCAGCCGCGGTAAAAGCCCTGCGCGTGAAGCTTGGCCACCGCATCGGCGTCCTTCGCCTGCGCCGGCTCGATATGGAGGCCGGCAGGCGCCATCCAGACCCTCATGCCCCAACCCTCGCGACGCGGAATTTCTCCTGCGGCTTGGCATCGGCGTCGCGGATATAGCTCGCCTCGGGCGGGTAGGCCGCGGGGTCGAGGCTGGCGGCCAGCCGGGCCATGGCGGCGATGTCGACGAACGGCGTCGTCAGGATTTCGGCGCCCGAGGGGATACGGGCGCGCGCCTCGACCATGGGCAGCAATTGCGGCTCGGAGGCCGGGATCGCCGGACCCGAGAAGGCCTGGAAATAAGCCTCGTCGCGCCGCGCATCGAGCAGCACGGCGGCGTGGGCGCAGGTCACGGGCAGCGACAGCGCGAGAAGGCTCGGCACGCCGATCACCGGGATGTTGAGTGCGAGACCCAGCCCGCGGGCAGCGGAAAGGCCGATGCGCAGCCCGGTGAAGGAGCCGGGGCCGGTGGTGACCGCGATACGGCGCAGGTCCATGTAGGTGACACCGCTACTGGCCAGCAGCTCATCGATCGCCGGGAAAATCCGCTCGGCCTGCCCCTGAGGCATGTCCTCGACGATGGTTTGCGCACACTCACCCGCAATCAGCGCCAGTTGCAGGCGCGGCGCGGCAGTGTCGATGGCTAGAAGGGGCGTCGTCATGGGCCAAGAGATAGGCGGGCCGGGGTAAGGCGGCAAGCGGGATGTGCGAAGCACCCCCTCTCCTCAGTTCCGCTAGGTCGCTGACGCTCCCAAGCTTCACTATCCTCCCCCGCCAAGGGGGAGGATGCGCAAACCTCCAGCGCCGCGGCTCTATCGCCTCCTCGCCCCTTGCGGGAGAGGATAGCGGCGCTAGACGCCTTGGCGTCGTAGCAGAGCTGAGGAGAGGGGGTAGATCCTCAAGTCGCCGGCACCAGATAAAACTCCGTCGTCAAATCCGAGTTGGTCCACGGGCGCTGCGGGCGTTCCTTCTTGCGGGTGAGTTCCACCACCTTGGCCTTCACCCGGGTCATCAGCGTCTGGAACTCCACGCCCGGGGTCGGCAACTGCTCGAGCAGCGCCGTCGTAAACGGGCTGTGGTTGCCCTCGCCGTCGGCCGCCGTATCGCCCGGCGCGGTGGCGAAGCCGATGATCATGCCGCCGCCATCGCCGATCGCCGCAAGGCCCTTGTCCACCGCGGTCGAGCGCGAGGAGCCGAGGCTGCGCTTCAGCGTCGCCGCGAACGGGTTGTCGCGGCAGGCGTCGAGCAGCACGATCGCCACCTTTTCCTGCCCGGTGCGGTCATCGAAGCCGGTCATGAAGCTCGTGACGTTCTCGATGTCCATGAGCTCGAAGTTGATCGAGGTCGAATCCTCCACCGTCGCATCGACCGGCACGAGGTAGTTCTTGCCATCCACCTGCAGGCCGTGGCCGGCATAGAAGAACAGCGAAGTGTCGGCATTGGCGGCCGCCTTGGCGAATTCGCGGGCCTTGGCCTCCATGTCGGATTTGTTGAGGTCGGTGCCGAGCACCACCTGGAAGCCTACCGCCTGCAGCATCTTGGCCATGGCCTGGGCGTCGCAGGTCGGGTTGGGCAGCGCCGGGGCGTGTTCGTAGGCGGAGTTGCCGATCACCAGCGCCACACGCTTTTCCGAGGTGTTGACGGCCGGGATGCCGGTCACGTCGCAACCATCGCCCGTCGCCACCGTCTCGGGCGTGCTGAAGTCGACGGTCGCGTCGTCGCCGCCCGCGGCCTGGCGCCAGCGCTTCGCCTCATTGGGGTCGGCGACCACGCCTTCGCCGCGGTCATAGGCCGAGGCGAGCGCGATCTGCGCGTCGGTGTCGCCCTGGTCGGCGGCAAGCTTCCACCAATAGGCGGCCTCCTTGTAGTCCTGCTTGACGCCATCGCCATACGCATAGGCGTTGCCGAGCTTGCGCTGGCCCGGCGCATAGCCGAGATCGGCGGCCTTCTGGTACCAGCGCACCGCCTCAGCATCGTCTTCGGGCACGCCAGTGCCGTCGGCATACATGGTGCCGAGGTTGGATTGGGCGATCATGTTCCCCTGGTCGGCGGCCATACGGTAGTACTTCACCGCCTCCTCGGAATCCTGGGTCACGCCGAGGCCGAGGTCGTAGGAATAGCCGAGCGAGTTCTGGCCCTCGGACAGGCCCTGGTCGGCCGCCTTCTGGTACCATTTCACCGCCTCGGCATAGTCCTGCGTCACGCCCGTGCCGTCCGCATACATGATGCCGAGATTGTTCTGCGCCCGCGCCATGCCGGCTTCGGCGGCCATGCGGTAGTACTTCACCGCCTGGGTCGAATCCTGGGCCACGCCCAGCCCGAGATCGTAGAAATAGCCGACATTGTTCATGCCGTCGGTGTTACCGGCTTCGGCGGCCTTCATGTACCAGTCGAAGGCCTGGTTGTTGTCGAGTTCGACGCCGTGGCCGTTCTGATACATCACGCCCATGGCGTTCTGCGCCCACGCATTGCCGGCATTGGCCGACTGCTGGTACCAGCGCACGGCCTCGTCGAAGTTCTGGTCAGTGCCGAGCCCCATCTCGAAGGCGTAGCCGGCATTGTTCATGGCTTCGAGATTGCCGTTATTGGCCGCCTTCTCGTACCAGCTCAGTGCCTCGACCTTGTCCTCATTCACCGAGTAGCCGTAGTCGTAGAAGAGCCCGATGGCGTTCTGCGCGTTGGAATTGTTCTGGTCGGCCGACAGCCGGTACCAGCGCAGCGCCTCGTCATAGCTCTGCTTCACGCCCGCGCCATTCTCGTAGGCGAGGCCGAGATTGTACTGGCCATCGGCGTTCTGCTGCGCGGCCGCCTTGCGGAACCAGCGTACCGCTTCGAGATCGTCTTCCTCGACGCCACGGCCATAGGCGTACATCTTGCCGAGGTCGGTCTGGGCCAGTGCCTGCCCGCCATCGGCGGCGCGGCGATACCACTTCAGCGCGGCGGCGTAGTCCTGCGCGACGCCATTGCCCTGCTCGTACATGTAGCCGAGGCTGTCCTGGGCATCGATATTGCCCTTGTCGGCAGCCTGCTTGTACCAGCGCACCGCCTCCTTATCGTCCTCTTCGACGCCGGTGCCGTAATCGTAGAAGACGCCGATGCGGTAATCGGCGTAGTCCGAGCCCTGGTCGGAGGCCTTCTGGTACCAGCGCAGCGCCTGGTCGTAGGACTGGTCGACGCCGTAGCCATATTCGAACAGGTAGCCCACGAGCGTCTGGGCTTCGGTGAAGCCTTCGTCGGCGAGCGGCCGGGCGATGGAATAGGCCTTGTCGTAATCGCCGGCGTTCAGCGCCGCATAGGCCTCGTCGGAGCGGGCCTGCTGCGTCTGCGCGAGCGCAGGCATGGTGGCGAGCGCCATTGCAACGAATGCAGCGCCGACGAGCTTGCCGAGCCAGTTCATGCCGATTTCCCCTGTTCCCTCATCCCCAGCCCTGCCCGGTCCCCGGCAAGGCGTAACCGAATTGCTAGCAAAACCTTAAGCTTGGAGTCTATCCGCCGGACCGTCGGCGGGCATCAAACCGGCGCGAGTTTGCACCCTTGTGACGACTCCCCAACACAGTTTGCCTCGGCTAGTGTCCGCCCCAAAATCAAGGGAGACATCGCCATGGATTACCGCTTGCTGGGCCGCTCCGGCCTCAAGGTATCCTCGCTCGCCATCGGCACCGCCACGTTCGGCGGTGATGGCCTCTGGGGCAATACCGACGTCACCGAGGCGCGCCGGCAGATCGACCTCTGCCTCGATCATGGCGTCAACCTCGTCGATACGGCCAATGTGTATTCGGGCACGGTCAGCGAAACGATCATCGGCGAAGCCCTGAGCGATGGCCGCCGCGACCGCGTGCTGCTCGCCACCAAGGTGCGCTTCCCCACCGGCAAGGGCCCGAACGATCGCGGGCTTTCCCGCTGGCACATCGTGCGCGAATGCGAGAAATCGCTGAAGCGGCTCAAGACTGATGTCATCGACCTCTACCAGGTGCACGAGTGGGACGGGCAGACTCCGCTCGATGAGACGCTCGAAGCGCTCGATACCTTGGTCAAGCAGGGCAAGATTCGTTACGTCGGCTGCTCGAACTACTCGGCCTGGCACCTGATGAAGGCGCTCGCGACCTCGGACGCCAAGGGCTACCAGCGCTTCGTCTCCCAGCAGATCCACTACACGCTCCACTCGCGCGAAGCCGAATACGAGCTGGTGCCGGCCGGGCTCGACCAGGGCGTCGGCATCCTCGTCTGGTCGCCGCTCGGCGGTGGCTGGCTCTCGGGCAAGTACACCCGCAACTCCAAGCCCGATGACGGGCGCCAGGTCCGCGGCTTCAAGGAGCCGCCGATCTATAACTGGGAGCTGCTCTGGGACATCGTCGACGTCATCAACGAAGTGGCGCAGGGCCGGGACGTCTCGGGTGCGCAGGTGGCGCTCGCCTGGCTGCTGCAGCGCCCGCTCGTCGCCTCGGTGATCATCGGTGGCCGCAACATGGCGCAGTTCGAGGACAACCTCAAAGCCGCCGAGCTGAAGCTCACCTGGGAAGAGGTGAAAAAGCTCGACGACGTCAGCCGCCCGCCGCTGATCTACCCCTACTGGCACCAGAGTTTTACCGCCCAGGACCGGATGAGCGACGAAGACTGGGTGCTGCATAACGGGTATGTGGGATAAAGGGACCCGCGTCTTAGCACGGTGCCCTTGGCACCCCCCTTCCGCCCTTCGGGCACCTTCCCCCGCAAGCGGGAGAAGGCCCGTGGGGCGAGACCTAGCCACAGGGAATCCTCTCCCGCCTGCGGGGGGGGGGGACCGCCGAAGGCGGTGGAGGGGGGAGCCACAAACACCGCCCCTCCGGTAGGCCACCCACGAAGCCACGCCCGCATCACGCAACCTGTTGCACAATCCTGAACATCACGCTCAAGTTAACTTGACGAAGTTTAGAACTGTTATAAACTGTCCGCGTTGCCTGAACCCCGGGCAGCGCGGAATCTCCCAGCGATTCCGGGCTGTTGGCAGGCGACGTCAGGGCGGGAGCAGTATCCCGTCCTTGTTCGGAGCGCCCTTATGCGACTGACCCGCCAATCCAACTACGCCATCCGCACCCTCATCTACTGCGCCGTCAACGAGCCCGGCCTCAGCCGTGTCGCCGATATCGCCAAGGCGCATGCGATCTCCGAACTGTTCCTGTTCAAGCTCATCAAGCCGCTGGTCGAGAACGGGCTGATCGAAACCGTGCGCGGCCGTCGCGGCGGCATCAAGCTCGGCCGCCCGGCCGAGGAGATCACGCTGCTCGATACCATCCGCCTCACCGAGGAAAGCTTCTCGATGGCGGAATGCTTCGAGGATGGCGACATTTCCTGCCCGCTCGCCGATAGCTGCGACGTGAACGCGGCACTGCGTGAAGCGCTGGGCGCCTTCTTCGAAGTGCTCGAGAGCCACACCATTGCCGATCTCGCCGCCAAGCGCCGCTCGCTGCGCCAGCGCCTCGGCCTCACCTTCGAAGAGATGGAACCGGTCCTGATCGCCCAGCAGGCGAACTGACCCTCAAACAGACCGGGCCCGCTGGCCCCAAAATAGTCGGGCAGGTACGGCGCGGACTCCACTACGCCCCGTACCTGCCCGCTCACGCCATGCTCGCGCCCGACCCGGAGGGCATGGGAGCATGGGGAAACCTAGTCCTCCCGGGTCGCCGGCAGACGCGAGAAGGTCCGGTCATGCGGGCCCTCCGGCATCGGTCGACGGGCGCTTTCGAGCAAGAAGCGGCTGGCTTCTCCGGTTCGAAAGCGCGAACCAAACTGGGGCGCGAATTATCCCTCGCGCCGGGGGATCAGTCGTTCGTCTCGCCAGGCCTCAGTACGCCTTGGCCTTGCAGTCATGGCCGGCTTCGACGCCGTTCGGCAGCACGTTCGACAGGAACACGCCCTTGCCGGGGTTGAGCGCCGCGACCAGCACGTAGGTGCCGCTATAGCCGCTGCCGTAGCCGGGGACCGACCACTGGATCTTGGTGCCGGCCGAGAGCTGGCCCGCGCCCTTGTTGGTCAGGAAGATGTCGTTGGGGAATTCGCTCGGGCTGCCCGAGACGTCGCACGAGGCGACCATGGCGAGCTTCAGGATGCCGCCCTTGTTGATGTCGATATTGCCCTGCTGGTTGATCTGGATGCCGCCATTGCCGGCGAGCGCCAGGGAGGAGGAAACGACGACCGCACCGATGGTGAGTGCGGCGAGCTTGAGGATGTTCATTTGTTCGATGCCTTGATTGGGTTTCGGGGGCTGGCGTGACCGGCCTTAAGCCGGTCACGCCGCGCGCTGCTGAATTAGAGGGCGGTGGCCTTGCACTCGTGGCCGGCTTCGGTGCTGCCCGGGATCACGTCGGCAACGAACACCGACTTGGAGGGAGCGAGGTCGGCGGTCAGCACGTAGGTGCCCTTGGCGTTGGCGAACGGCACCGACCACTGGACCTTCTGGCCGGCCTTGAGCACGCCTGCGCCCTTGTTGATGACGAAGATGTCGTTCGGGAATTCGCCACCGGCGAGCTGGCAGGCCGCAACCGGACGCAGACGCAGGGTGTCCTTGTTGACGGTGATGGTGCCGTTACCGGCCTGGGCGAAGGTCGTGGTCAGAACCACGGCGGCGACGGCGAGGCTGGCGATCTTGGTGAAGTTCATTTTGAATAGTCTCCTGTTGAGTGGTTTCGACAGGCTGTCGAACCGGCCGCCTGGCCGGTCGCACCGCATGTCGTCGATCTTCCGGTTGAAGCGGCGACGGGCCGGGATGGCTCGCCTTTCCACGTTCGCCGCGACCGGTGCGCTGCGAATGACGTGGGTTATAGAAGGGGCCGTTTGAACCGGTTGTGAGCCCGCGGTTAAGAATCGGTTCAGATTGGTCTGACCAATTTTTTCCGGTCTTTTGTATTTTTTTCCGTCATAATGGCGGACTTGCCGCACTCGATGGGACCAGAAAGGCCAAAAACCCGCCCGGATCGCATTCTGGTCTGCCGCTTTGCGCACCGGTTGGTTACTGGTCTGATCGCCGTCATGAATGGTGCCGAGCGTTGCGTTCGGCCCGCGCCTGCACTAAGTCGCTCGCCATGCCCGCTCCCCGCATTCTCGACCTGCAAAACATCCGCCTCCGCATCGGCTCGACCGACCTGCTCGAAGGCGCCGAACTCACCCTGTCGCCGGGGGAGAAGGTCGCGCTCGTCGGCCGCAACGGCTCGGGCAAGTCGACGCTGCTGAAGATCGCGGCCGGCGAGATCGAGCCCGATAACGGCACGCGCTTCCTGCAGCCGGGCGTCACCATCCGCTACCTGCCGCAGGAGCCGGACCTCTCGGCCTTTCCGACCACGCTGAGCTATGTCGAAGCCGGCATGGAGGCGGGCGACCACCATTATCGCGCCACCTACCTCCTCAACGCGCTCGGCCTCACCGGCGAGGAAGACCCCAAGCGCCTGTCGGGCGGCGAGGCCCGTCGCGCCGCGCTCGCCCGCGTGCTGGCGCCCGAGCCCGATATCATCCTCCTCGACGAGCCCACTAACCATCTCGACCTGCCGGCCATCGAGTGGCTCGAAACCGAGCTCAAGTCGATCCGCTCGGCCCTGATCCTCATCTCGCACGACCGCCGGTTCCTCGCCGACCTCACCCGCGCCACCGTCTGGCTCGATCGCGGCACCACCCGCCGGCTCGATCGCGGCTTCGGCGCCTTCGAGGAATGGCGCGACCAGGTGATGGAGGAAGAGGAAACCGCCCGCCACAAGCTCGACCGGCAGATCGTCCGCGAAGAGCACTGGCTCACCTATGGCGTCACCGCGCGGCGCAAGCGCAATGTCCGCCGCCTCGCCGGCCTCTTCGATCTGCGCCAGCAGCGCCGCGACCTGAAGCGCGCCGTGGGCGACGTGAAGATCTCGGTCGCCGAGGGCGACGTCTCGGGCAAGATGGTGGTCGAGGCCAAGGAGATCTCCAAGCGCTTCGGCGAGCGAATCATCGTCGAGGATTTCTCCACCCGCATCATCCGCGGCGATCGCGTCGGCATTATCGGCGCCAACGGCGCGGGCAAGACGACGCTCATCAAGATGCTGATCGGCGAATTGCCCCCCGACTCAGGCAGCGTGAAACTCGGCGCCGCCATCGAGCTCGCGACACTCGACCAGCGCCGCGCCTCGCTCACCAGCGACATGACGCTCAAGGAAGCGATCACCGGCGGCGGTTCGGATACGCTCATCATCAATGGCGAGCCCAAGCATTTCATGGGCTACCTCAAGGACTTCCTGTTCACCCCCGAGCAGGCCCGCACCGCAGTGGGCAAGCTCTCCGGCGGCGAGCGCGGCCGCCTTGTGCTGGCCCGGGTGCTGTCGCTGCCCTCCAACGTGCTGGTGCTCGACGAACCCACCAACGATCTCGACCTCGAAACGCTCGACCTGCTGCAGGAAATGCTGGCCGACTATCCGGGCACCGTGATCGTCGTCAGCCACGACCGTGACTTCCTCGACCGCGTCGCGACTTCGGTGATCGTCGCCGAAGGCGATGGCAGCTGGACCGAGTATCCGGGTGGCTATTCCGACATGGTCACCCAGCGCGGCTACGGCGTCGTCGCGCCGACCGCCGCCGCCAAGGCCAAGGGCGGCAAGCAGGCCGCCCTGCCGCAGACCACCACGGCTTCCGGCACGGCGACCAAGCAGAAGCTGAGCTTCAAGCAGAAGCACGCCCTCGAGCAGTTGCCCAAGGATATGGCCAAGCTCGAGGCCGAGATCGGCAAGCTCAACGCCACGCTGGCCGACCCCGCCCTCTACGCCAAGGACCCCAAGAAGTTCGCCGCCACCAGCGACGCGCTGACGAAGGCCCAGGGCGCCCTGGGCAAAGCCGAAGACGAATGGCTGGAACTCGAAGCGTTGCGGGAAGAGATCGAGGGCTGACCGCGTTCGTCCGCCTTTCGTCTCCCGCCCATCGTCCAATCGACGGCCCGCCCCATGCCCCCGTAAACCCGCGCGGGTACGGGAGGCTCTGATGCAGTATCGCAAACTCGGTAATACCGGCGCGGTTGTCACCGCCTGGTGCCTCGGCACCATGACGCTCGGCAACGAGGCCGACGAGGAGACCTCCTTCGGCATCCTCGACGATTACGTCGCGGCAGGCGGCAATTTCCTCGACACGGCCAATGTCTATGCCGGCGGCAAGTCCGAAGAGATCATCGGGCGCTGGCTGAAAGCCCGGCCGACCGAAGGCAAGCAGGTGATCATCGCCTCCAAGGCGCGGTTGCCCGTCGGCCCGGGCCCCAACGATCTCGGCCTCTCGCGCCGGCACCTCCGCCGCGCCCTCGACGACTCGCTGCGCCGCCTCGATGTCGAGCAGATCGACCTCTACCAGATGCACACCTGGGACGACCTGACGCCCATTGAGGAGACGCTGCGCTTCCTCGACGACGCGGTGCGGGCCGGCAAGATCGGCTATTACGGCTTCTCCAACTATCTCGGCTGGCACCTCACCAAGGCAGCGCTGACGGCGAAAATGCTCGGCTTCACCGCGCCCGCGACCCTGCAGCCGCAATACAACCTCCTCGCCCGCGACATCGAGCACGAGATCGTGCCGGCGGCGCTCGATTTCGGCATCGGCCTCATGCCCTATTCGCCCCTCGCCGCCGGCTGGCTCTCGGGCAAGTACCAGCGCGACGTGGCGCCGGGCACCGACACGCGTCTCGGCACCAACCCCAAGCGCGGCGGCTATCACGAGCGCAACGCCGCCGACCGGACCTGGGACATCCTCTCGGTGCTCGAGGCATGCGCGAAGGAGATCGGCGCGACGATGGCACAGGTCGCGCTCGCCTGGCTGGTGCAGCGGCCAGCCGTGATGTCGGTGATCCTCGGCGCCCGCAACCGCGAGCAGTTCAAGTCCAACCTGCCGGCCACGAGCCTGACCCTGCCGCCCGAAATCGTGGTGCGGCTCAACGAAATCAGCGACCCCAAGCCACCCGCCTATCCATATGGGACGAGCGGCACCAACCAGCGGCACAGGAAGATCGAGGGCGGCCGGTAAATCGGACGCCCCCTCCACCATGCTTCGCATGGTCCCCCTCCCCCGCTGCGCGGTGGAGGATCACGGAGAGCTCAGCGATAGGGAGCACAGATGTCTCGGTGCTCCTCCACCGCTTTAGCGGGGGAGGGGGACCAGCCGCAGGCTGGTGGAGGGGGCGTCCTACGTCCGACACCCCCTTGTTCAACTCCTGTCACCCAATCGTCCTATCGACTCGTCCCCAACCCGGGCGTAGTCATTTGAACCGGTTCATTCGGAGGAGGAATTCATGCAGTATCGCAAGCTCGGCAATACCGGCACCATCGTCACCGCCTGGTGCCTGGGCACCATGACGTTCGGCGCCGAGGCCTCCGAAGACGCCTCGTTCGAGATCATGGACGATTACGTCGCGGCCGGCGGCAACTTCCTCGACACCGCCGACGTCTACTCGGCCGGCAAGTCCGAAGAGATCATCGGCCGCTGGCTCAAGGCCCGGCCGACCGAAGCGAAACAGGTGGTGATCGCCAGCAAGGGCCGCTTCCCGATGGGCCAGGGGCCGAACGATGTCGGCCTCTCGCGCCGCCATCTCGGCCGGGCACTGGACGATTCCCTCCGCCGCCTCGGCGTCGAGCAGATCGACCTCTACCAGATGCACGCCTGGGACGCGCTGACCCCGATCGAGGAGACGCTGCGCTTCCTCGACGACTCCGTCCGCAACGGCAAGATCGCCTATTATGGCTTCTCGAACTATCTCGGCTGGCACCTTACCAAGGCGGTGCTGACCGCAAAGATGCAGGGCTTCGTCCCGCCGGTGACGCTGCAGCCGCAATACAACATGCTGGTTCGCGACATCGAGCACGAGATCGTCCCGGCAGCGCTTGATGCCAGCATCGGCCTCCTGCCGTGGTCGCCGCTCGGCGGTGGCTGGCTCTCGGGCAAGTACAAGCGCGACACCATGCCGACCGGCGCCACGCGCCTCGGTGAAAACCCCAATCGCGGTTCGGAGGCCTATGCCGCCCGCAACGCGCAGGACCGCACCTGGGACATTATCGGCGCCGTCGAGGATGCGGCGAACGCGACCGGCGCCTCGATGGCCCAGGTCGCGCTGAGCTGGCTCGTCGATCGCCCGGCCGTCACCTCGGTGATCCTCGGCGCCCGCACCCGCGAGCAGCTCAAGGACAATATGGCGGCCGACGCAGTGAAGCTGCCGGCCGAGATCACGGCCAAGCTCACCGAGGTCAGCGCGCCCAATCCGCCGAGCTATCCTTACGGCACCGGTGGCACCAACCAGCGCCACCGCAAGATGGAAGGCGGGCGCTGACCTCAGCGCCCTCCCGCCTCAGTGCGGCCCGGCGGGCAGCTCCTGCGTCGTGCCGCAGGGGCCGCCATCGAGGTTGGTGGCGATATCCTGCTTTTCGCCCTCGAAGCTGATGCACTCGTACCAGTGGCTCATCTCCACCGTGCTCGCCGGTACGTAGTGGAAAATCAGCGAGCGGCGGAAGCGGTCGGCGCTCGTGTTCGGCGTCGAGCCGTGGATCACCGAGCCGTTGAAGAACAGCACGTCGCCGGCCTTCAGTTCCATCATCTGCGGGGTCAGGCCCGGCGGCGGCTCGACATGTTCCGACGTGAAGGACAGCGTCGCGTCCGACTTTTCCGGGCAGGCGATATCGAGCGTCGCGGTCTGGGGCACGCACATCATGCCGCCATTGCCCGCATCGGCATCGTCCACCGCCACCCAGGCGGCCATGCAGGTGCCCGGCTTCACGCGCAGATAAAAGTTGTCCTGGTGCAGGTCCTGCCCACGCGCCCCGGGCGGCTTGAAGTAGAACATCGATTGGGCCGCAAACGGGTCTTCGCCGTCGAACAGGTCGGTGAGGATGGGCTTCAGCCGCTGGTCGCGCATGTAGCGCATGGCGAGCGGGCCGACCGGCAGCTCGGGGAACTTGTGCGGATGCATCATGCGCGGGTAGCGGGCGAGCGGATCGTTGCTCGCGGCCGGCGCACCGTCGCGGGATTTCGGCACATCGGACAGACGCGGCACCGGGCCGTCCTTGGCCATATCCATGAAGGTGCCGCGGATCTCCTCGATCTCGGCCGGGCTGAACAGGCCGCGAATGGCGAGGAAGCCGTCGCGGTCGAACTGCGCCTTCTGCTCGGTGGTCAGGGTCATGAAGTTCCTCCTCAGGTGTCAGGAGGCTAGCCCGGCCGGCGGCGGCCACCAATGGAACATTCGGCCGAAGACATGTACTATCCTGCTATGATCGGGGTCGACGAGTTTCCACACAGGCCGGTGCTGCAGCTGCTCACCGGACATTTCCACGAGAGCTCGGCCTACCGGGTGCAGCGCCCGCATGGGGCCGGCGACTGGCTGCTGATCCACACCGTGGCTGGCGCCGGCCGCTTCGGGCACGCCGGCGGCGAGCTGATCGCCGGTCCGGGCGACTGGGTGCTGATCCGGCCCGGCACGCTGCACGACTACAGCGCCGTCGGCAGCTGGGAACTGCTCTGGGTCCACTTCCAGCCCCGCGCCGAATGGCTGCCATGGCTCGACTGGCCCGAAATCGGCAAGGGGCTGATGCGTCTCCACATCGCGGCCAGCGGGCCGGCGGCCCAGTTTGCCGAGATCGACCGCCTGTTCCACGGCGAACTCAGCCGCCGCGAGGCCTTCGCCATGAATGCGCTCGAAGCCCTGTTCCTCGAGTGCGACATGCACAATCCACGCGCCACCGTCTCCCGCTACGATCGGCGGGTCACGGCGGCGATGGACTACCTCGACCGGCACCTCTCGGCGAAGACGTCGCTGGACGAAGTCGCCGCGGCTGTCGGCCTCTCACCCTCGCGGCTGGCGCATCTGTTCAAGGCGGAGGCCGGGGTAACACCGCAGGTCTATCTCGAGAGCCGCCGCATGCAGCGCGCCACCGAGCTCCTCCAGCGCACCGGCTTTTCCATCCAGCAGATCGCGGCGGCCGTCGGCTTCGAGAGCCCGTTCTACTTCTCGCGCCGCTTCAAGGCGGCCACCGGCAAGAACCCCAGCGCCTTCCGCGCGGCCGGTCAGCCCTTCACGGCGCCACCCGTCAGCCCCGAGATGATGTAGCGCTGGGCCGCCAGAAAGAAGATCACCGCCGGGATGATGGTCAGCGTCAGGTAGGCGAGGATCTTCGGCCAGTCGGTGCCATGCTCGCCCTGGAACTGCATGATGCCGAGCGGCCAGGTGTAGTTCACGTCGGTGTTGAGCGCGATCAACGGCAGCAGGAAGCTGTTCCAGCTGCCGACAAAGTTGAACACTCCCACCGTCGCGATGATCGGCAGGCTCAGCGGCAGCGTCACGTACCAGTAGATGCGCAGGTAGCCGCAATTATCCATCCGCGCCGCGTCCACCAGCTCCTTGGGCAACTGCTTGAAGAAGTTATGGAACAGCAGGATCGAGAAGCTCAGCGAGAACGCCACCTGCACGATGATGATGCCGAGGTGCTTATCGAGCAGCCCCAGGTCACGCATCTTGATGAAGAGCGGCAGGATCGCCGTCGCCGACGGGAAGAGCAGCCCGAGCAGCAGGAAGCTCATCAGGAACTTCGACCCGAAAAACCGGATATGGGCGAAGGCGAAGGCCGTCATCGAGGCCAGCAGGATCGACAGCACCACCGTCGACAGCGCGATGAACAGCGAGTTCAGCAGCGAGCGAAACAGGGTCGGCCCGAGGATGATGCCCATGAAATTCGTCGTGTCCCACGCGGCCGGCAGGCCGAAGGGGTTGGTGCGCAGCTCGCCCACGCCTTTGAAGCCGCCGAGCACCGTCGTGTAGAACGGCACGACGATGAACAGCGCCACCAACACCAGCGTCAGCCACTGCACGGCCGAAATGGCAGGGCGGCGGCGACGCCGGCGCGGCTGCACCACGGTAGCGGAGGCAACTGCGACTTCGGCCATCAGTCGGCCTCCTTGGCGAACAGGACGCGGCGATAGACGATGGCGACGATGACGCAGGCGATGCAGAGCAGCACGCTCACCGCCGCCCCAAACCCGATCTTCATGCGCAGGATGCCGAAGGCATAAAGGAAGCTGACAATGGTGTGGCTCGAGTTGGACGGGCCACCATTGGTCAACGGGATGATCATGTCGAAGAGCTGCAGCGCGCCGGTGATGGCGAAGAACACCGAGATGACGATCGAGGGCCAGATCATCGGCAGCTTGATGTGCCAGACGATCTGCCATTTCTTCACGCCATCGAGCCGCGCCGCCTCGATCACCTCGTTGGGGATCGATTGCAAGCCGGCGATGTAGATCATCATGTGGAAGCCAAAATACTTCCAGACGATCACCAGCATGATGGCCGGGATGACCCAGAGCTTGTCGGCCAGAAGGAAGGGCAGCTTGGTGCCGAGCGCGTCGCCGATCTGCGGCACGAGGCCGTAATTGCCGTCATAGACGAACTTCCAGATCAGCCCTGCGGCGATCTCCGCCAGCATGTAAGGCAGGAAGAACAGCGTGCGCATCCAGCTCACGACCCGGCCGGTCTCGCTGAGCGCTATCGACACCCACATGGCGAGCGGCAGCTGTATCAGCAGCGAGGCCGCCACCACGATCAGGCTGTTGCGCACCGAGGTGCCGAAATTCCGGTGGGTGATGACGTCGGCATAATTGTCGAAGCCGACGAAGTCGGTGATCGGCCCGTAGCCCGTCCACGAGAAGAACGAGTAGGTCGCCGCGTCGATCATCGGCAGCACGACGAAGACCACGAACAGGATCAGCGAAGGCGGGATCAGGATCAGCAGCGGCACGAGGCTGTTGCGATCCATGTAGCGCCGGCGCCGAACCTCGGGCACCGCGGCAACGGAAACTGAACTCTGCGCTACGCTCGCCACCGGGCGGCCTCGTCTGCGATAGGTCTAGGGGAAGTGGGCGGACGGCACCGGGCCGCCCGCCGCTGGTCGGATTACTTGGAGTCGACGGCTTCCTTGATCTGCTCGGCCGCATCGGCCGCGCTGATCTCGTTGGCGGCGAGTTCCGCCGAGACGTCGTTCACCACGCCGCCCACGGCAGGGCCGAGAGCCTGGTCGAAGAACAGGGCGTGCCAGTGCGCGCCGTTGATGTCCTTGGCGATCTGCACCTTGAAGGGGTTGGTCATGCCGTCGGCCGAACCCTTCGAGATGGGGATGTAGTAGTTCGCGTTGGCGAACTTGGCCTGGACGACAGCGCTGTTGTACCACTCGATGAACTTCACCGCGTCGTCCGAGGCGTTCTTCGAGAAGAGGTAGCCCGAGAGGCCGCCCAGCGTGTCGGTCGGGTCGCCATGGCCGCCCTCTATGGTCGGGAAGGGCAGGATGCCCAGTTCTGCATCCGGAATGCCCTGCTTGTTGGCCGAGTTGTCCTTCATGGCGCCGTAGTCCCAGTCGCCCATCAGGTGCATCGCGGCCTTGCCGTCGCCGAAATAGCCCGAGGCATCGCCGTAGGACGCGGCCTGGAAGCCGTCCTGCCAGGGGTTCAGCGCCGCAAGCTGCAGGAAGAGTTCACCGGCCTTGACGAAGTCCGGACCGGCGAAGCCATCGCCCTGCCCCTGCGCGGCGGCATTGAAGCCGTCCTGCCCGGCGAGCCGGACCACCAGCTTGCTCCACCAGAAGTGGGCCGGCCACTTGTCCTTGGCGCCGACGGCGAGCGGGGTGATGCCCGCATCCTTGAACTTCTGCACCGCGGCGAGGAAGCCATCCCAGGTCGCAAGGCTCGCCGGATCGACGCCGGCCTTTTCGAACAGCGACTTGTTGTACCAGAGCACGACTTCCGACACATCGCGGGCGACGCCGTAGATATGGCCGTCGGGCGCCGTGAAGGCAGCGACGCCCGCCGCACCCTCGTCGTCCTTGGCGGCCTGGCTCAGCACGCCCTCGATTGGGCGCAGCACGCCGGCCTTGGCCTGCTCGTAGAACACGCCACCGCCCCAGCTATGGAAAATGTCGGGGGCTTCGGACGATTGCAGCAGCGTGGTGAGCTTGGCCTTGAACGCCTCGTTTTCGAGGAACGGCAGCTCGATCTTCACGCCCGGATTGGCGGCTTCGTAGTCCTTCACCGCCTGATTCATGATTTCCACCTCGCCCGGGATGGACGCGATGTTGAGGTATTTCACCGTCGTATCGGCCTGAACAGGCGCGACAACCAGCAAGCCGGCCAAAGCGGCCAGCGCAAGACTTCTCATTGATTTCCTCCCAATACTCCTCCGAGCCCACTTGTCTTCGCCCCTCAGCGAGACAGTCGTGGCCCACAGTGAACTGCCCTCCCAGACAGCTTCCTGCACGATGACTGTCGCGCACCGCGCGATATATATCAAGAGGTACGTGCCTCATTTTTGCAGATGGGGTATAACCCTAGTCGGCAAGACCCGAAACGGGCAGCCGGAGGAGCGCAGAACTTGTTTCTGCTTCAAGGGGATAGACGGAGTGCGAGGGGCATTCCGGAGGAGGAAATCGATGGCCGAACTGCAGCTGCGCGGCGTCCATAAAAGCTTCGGCGTCGTGCCGGTCATCCACAATGTCGACCTCGATATCGCCAACGGCGAGTTCGTGGTGTTCGTCGGCCCGTCGGGCTGCGGCAAGTCCACTTTGCTGCGCACCATCTCGGGGCTCGAGGAGCCGACGGCCGGGCAGGTGTTCATCGGCGGCGAGGACGTCACCGACTACGATCCGGCCGAGCGCGGCGTCGCCATGGTGTTCCAGTCCTACGCGCTCTATCCGCACATGACAGTCGAGCAGAACCTCGGCTTCGGGCTGCGCATGGGCGGCATGCCGCGCGCCGAAGTCGCGACCCGCGTCGCCGAAGCCGCTCGAGTCCTGGAGATTGAAGATCTCATGGCGCGGAAGCCGCGTCAGCTCTCGGGCGGGCAGCGCCAGCGCGTCGCCATCGGCCGCGCCATCGTGCGCGAGCCGAAAGCCTTCCTCTTCGACGAGCCGCTCTCCAACCTCGACGCCGAACTGCGCGTCCAGATGCGCATCGAGATCGCCAAGCTCCACCAGCAGCTCGGCGCCACCATGGTCTACGTCACCCACGACCAGGTCGAAGCGATGACGCTGGCCGACCGCATCGTCGTGCTGCGCGCCGGCAAGATCGAGCAGCAGGGCACACCCATCGAGCTCTACGACGATCCCGACAACACCTTCGTTGCCGGCTTCATCGGCTCCCCCCGCATGAACTTCGTCCCCGGCACCGTCACCGCGGCCGTCGGCCAGGACGTCACGGTAAGGCTCGACGAATTCGGCGCCCCCGAACTGCTCCTCCGCGCCCGAGGCGCTGGCGCCAAACCGGGCGACAAGCTCTCGATCGGCATCCGCCCCGAACACTTCACCGACGCCGCCACCGCCCCAGCCGTCCTCACGGCCAAGGCCCAGGTCGTCGAACAACTCGGCGGCGTCTCCTACGTCTACGCCACCTCCGAAAGCGGCACGCAGGTCGTAGTGCAACAACGCGGCCACTCCGCCATGGCCACCCAAGCCGAAGTCACCTTCGGCATCGACCCGGCAGCCGTGCTGCTGTTCGATAAGGATGGGCGGCGGGTGTAGGCGCTCAAGCGAAAGCGACAGCGGGGGACGCGCCCCTGCTGGGGCCTAGTTGTTCTTGTTGCCGCCGAAGATGTCGCCGAGGAGGTCGACGAGGGTGCGCTTGGGGCGTTCGACCGGGGCGGTTTCCATCGGCTGCAACCCGGGGTCCTGGAGCTCGGGGTTGGTGAAGGCGCCGGGGAGTTCGGCGACCGGGATGCCTTCGTGGGCCTTGGTCATGAACTGGCTCCAGATCTCGACCGGCACGGTGCCGCCCGCGAGCTTGGTGCCCTTGTCGTCGTCGTTGCCGAGCCAGACGCCTGCCACCATCTTGGCCGTGTAGCCGACGAACAGGGCGTCGCGGGCCTTCTGCGAGGTGCCGGTCTTGCCGGCCATCGGCCAGCCGTTGAGCTGAGCCCGCTTGCCGGTGCCGATCTCGACCGCCGCATGCAGCATGTCGTTCATTTCGGCGACGATATTGGGCTCGATCACCCGGCCCGGACCGGCCGGGATGGCGTCATACAGCACCTTGCCGTCCGCCGTCTCGATGCGGGTGATGACGTTGGGGATGACGCCGATGCCGCCATTGGCGAAGGGAGCGTAGGCACCCACCAGCTCGAGCAACGAGACTTCCTGCGTGCCGAGGGCGATCGACGGGACAGGATCGAGCGGCGAAGAAATGCCCATGCGGGTGGCCGCATCCACCACCTTGGCGGGGCCGACATCGTTGGCGAGCAGCGCCGCCACGGTGTTGCGCGACAGCGCCAGCGCCTGCCGCAGGGTCATCTGGCCACCATACTTGCCGTCGGCGTTGTGCGGCTCCCAGCCATTGATATCGATGGGCGCATCCTCGGCGATGGTGTCGGGCGTGTAGCCCTTTTCCATGCCGGCGAGATAGACGAAGGGCTTGAAGGTCGAGCCGGGCTGGCGGCGGCCGGTCACGGCGCGGTTGAACTGGCTCTGCTGGTAATCGACGCCGCCGACGAGGGCGCGCACCGAACCATCGACGTCCATGGCGACGAAGGCGGCCTGCGAGAAATTCTGCTTCTCGCCGTACTTGGACACCGCTTCCTTGACGTCGAACTCGGCTTCCTTCTGCAGGTCCCAGTTGATCGTCGTATGCACGATCACGTCCTGCTTCACGTCGCCGATATAGGTCGACATCAGCGTCTCGACCCAGTCGGCCACATAGGACTCGCCGCCCACCACCTTGGTGCGCACGGTCTGGCCCGGATCGATGGCGGCGGCCTTGCTTTCCTCGGGCGTGATGTAGCCTTCGCGCGCCATAGCGGCGAGCACGAGGGACTGGCGGGCCTTCACGGCGTCCTGGTTGCCCTTGGGGTTGAGGCGCGACGGCGCCTGCAGGGAGCCTGCGAGGATCGCGGCTTCCGACAGCGACAAGTTCTTGGCGGACTTGCCGAAATAGTACTGGCTCGCGGCCTCGATGCCGTACTTCTCGTAACCGAAATACATGCGGTTGAGGTAGAGCTCGAGGATCTCGTCCTTGGTGTAGGTCTGCTCGAGCCACACGGCGAGCAGCGCCTCCTGCACCTTACGGCCGAGGGTCTGGTCGGGGGTGAGGAAGAGGTTCTTCGCCACCTGCTGGGTGATGGTCGAAGCGCCGCGGGTGACGCCACCAGCCTTCAGCGACTCGACCGCCACCGAGGCCATGCCGATCAGGTCGACGCCAAAGTGCTCGCGGAAGCGGCGGTCTTCGATGGCAATGAAGGCGGCCGGCACATAATAGGGCAGCTCGTGCAGCGACACGGCTTCGCCGCCGGACTTGCCGCGGTTCGAGATCAGTTGGCCATCGGCCGCGACGATGCGGATATTGGCGGCGCGATCCGGCACCTTCCAGGTGTCGGCGGCGGGCAGTTGCAGGCCGTAGTAGAGCACCACGGCGCCCACGGCGAGTGCACCCCAGATGCCCAGGATGAACAGCCAGGAGATCATCTTCCAGATGATGCGGCCGAAGGTCAGCGGCTTCCGCTCGCGGCGGCCGCGGGTCTTCTTGGCCTTCGGCGCGCGCTTCTGCGGGCCCTTGGGGCCGCGGGTGCGCGAGGGGCGTTCGTCATAGCCATCATCGACATTGACGTCGTCGAAAGCCGCGAAGCCCGGCTCGACGCGGACGCCACCACGAGACTTCTTCGCCGGAGCGGTAGTGCGGCCGCGCGCCTTCTTGGGCGTCGCGCCAACGCGATCTTCCGGCGAAATGTGGAAATCCATAAACAGGGCCCCGGCATTCTTCTTGCGCATGGCGTACCCGCGAACGGCCCCGTTATGCGGGACCCGCTCCGCGTGTCGGACGCCATTGGGCAGTCCGACCGGCTCACCGGGTGGATACCAGAATCTGGGCGTCCATCCAGCGCGGTCCCTCAGGCTATCGAAGGTAAATGTGGCCGGTTTATGTGGACTTAAGCGGGCTGGTTAAGGCGTGTGTCCCTGTCACCACAGCTAACCCGCCGAGGTCAGCTCCCCGGTCTTGAGCCGAGCCACGTCGCGGAGGGGTGGCGCACCGAATAGCCGGGCATATTCGCGGCTGAACTGGCTGGGGCTGTCATACCCCACACGATGGCCGGCCGTCGCCGCGTCCACCGCCTCGGTGAACATCAGCCGGCGGGCTTCCTGGAGGCGGATCTGCTTCTGGTATTGCAGCGGGCTCATCGCCGTCACCGCCTTGAAATGGAGGTGCAGCGCCGAGGCGCTCATCCGGGCTTCGGCCGCCAGCGTCTCGATGGCGAAGCTCTCGGAGAAGTTACGCTTGATCCAGCCGATGGCACGGTTGACCTGCTGCAGCCGGCTCTCGGCCACGGCGATCTGCTGCAGCTTCGTCGCCTGGTCGGACTGGAGCAGGCGATAGATGATCTCGCGCTTGATCATGGGTCCGAGCACCGCAATGTCCTCGGGCCGGCCGAGCAGCTTCACCAGCCGGATCGCCGGGTCGAGCAGGTCGTCGGTAACGCGGCTCACCGCAAGGCTGGGCTCGGCATCGGCCGCCGCGGCACCCAGCCCGCCGACGTCGATCAGCAGCGCCGCGATCTCGGCCGGGTCGAGGTCGAGCTTCATGCACAGATAGGGCGCCTCGGGCGACGCCTCGACCACCTGCCCGACGGTGGGGGTATCGACGGTGATGACGAGGAAATTCTCCGCGTCATAGGAAAGCACCCGGTCGCCGGCGATTACGCGCTTGCGTCCCTGCGCCACGATGCAGAGCGCCGGAGTAGCGATGCCCGGCACAGCCGTGGACGGCTGGGACAGGCGGACAACGTTCAGGCCGCTGATGGCGGTTGCCTGAATGCCGTCCTCGGTTGCGAACTGTGCAATCGCTGCTTTCAGCTCATCGATGCGTTTCATGGCGGAATTCCCGTGAATTTGCGTGGCTTCTACATAGCATCGCGCGCGACGGAGTCACGCGTCCTCACGCAGCTTTGTAGGATCGTGCAATCATCCGGGACCATCGGTCTACCCGGTTTCGCGGGCCCTGTCCTATATCCACGTCATCGCGAATGGCGAGCGTGCCCCGCGATAGAAAGCGAGGATGAAATGACTATCGACCTTTCCACCTTGGCCCGCCGGATCCAGCCCGCGGTCATCCTCAAGTCGGTCCAGAAGCTCGTGGCGCGGCCGGTCGAAAGCCGCAAGCGGCAGGAGCGGAGATACATGAATGGCTAAGATGATGGCCCGCGTGATGATGATCGTCGCGCTCGGCGTCGTGGCAGTGTCGGCCTTCGGGCCGCTCTTTTCCGCCACCGGTACGCCGATGTTCTGACGGCGGCCTAAGCCGCCAATCCATAGCCCATCAGCACCTTGCCGTGGGCTTTCAACCAGGCCTTGCCGCGCTCCATGTCCGGCAGGGCCTTTTTCGTTGCCGCCCAGAAGGCGGCCGAGTGGTTCATGTGGACGAGGTGGGCCACCTCGTGCGCCGCCACATAGTCGAGCACATGCGGCGGGGCGAGGATCAGCCGCCAGTTATAGTTGAGGCTGCCGGTCGACGAGCACGAGCCCCAGCGCGTCGACTGCGACCGCATCGACACCGATTTCACCACGACGCCGAGCGATTTCGCGTGCACCTCGGAGCGCTCCGTCAGGTCGCGCTGGGCCTCGGCCTTCAGCCACTCGGTCAGCCGGCGCGGAATATGCGCCGCCTCGCCGGGGACGAGGATCGAGAGTTCGCCGTCGATCTCTGAAACCTCGACTCGTCCCCGCAGCCGGCCGGTCGCGTGGATGCGGTGCGGCACCCCGCGCAGCGGCAGCATCTCGCCATCGGCAAAAGCGGTCTGCGGCGCCGCGCGCTTCACCCGCGCCGCGAGCCAGCCCTTGTGGCGCTCGAGAAACCCCAGCGCTTCCGGCCATTTGCCGTTCTTGGGGATGGTCAGCACCGGATCGCCGTGATGCGGCACCGTCAGCCGGTACGAGCGCGCCCGGGCGCTGAGCTTCACCGCAATTGTCACCGGCTTGCCGTCGAGCACCAGCTCGGTACTCGCGGGAATGGCCGTCGCCGCCTTGCGGGGAAAGAGGAAGTTCATGCGGGGGATCATCGCAGATTCGGGGGAATACCCCCACCCTAGCTTTGCCACGTCGCTTCGCTCCTGGCGACGCTACCCTCCCCACAGGGGGGAGGGAGACGACAGAATCGAAATCTCAGTGATGAACCTCCCTCCCCCTTGTGGGGAGGGTACCGAAACTTGGCGGCTTGCCGCCTAGTGGAGGTAGGGTGGGGGTAAGTTACAGCCGGAAGAAAACGAAAAAGGCGCCCCGGTTGAGGGAGCGCCAGTCGTCAGGAGAGAGAGATAAGGCGAGGGCTTAGAAGCTCTGGCCGTTATTGTTGTTCTGGCCGTCGCCGTAGTTCTGGCGGTTGCCATTCTTCTCGCGCATGAAGCGATCGAATTCCTCGCGGTCACGGGCCATGCGGAGGTTCCGCATATACTCGTGGAAGGCGTTGATCTCTTCATCGAGACGGCGACGCTCCTCATCGAGGCGGCGGAGCTGCTCGGCACGGTACTCGTCGAAGGCAGCGTTACCGCTCTGCGAGCGGAAGCCGCCGTGGCGGTGCCAGCCGTGGCGGCCCGGACCGCAGTTGCTTTCCGCCCACTGGCGGGTGCGGTTGACGTAGCCTTGGGCCTTTTCCGCCGAGCCCCCGAACATCTCGCCCCACAGGATATAGGCGAGCATTGCGAGGCCGAGCGGCCACCAGAGGAGGAAGCCGAGCACACCCAGCGCGACGCTCAGGGGGTGCCATTGTGGTTTGATAAACGCAGAGTGCATTGGATTTTCTCCCAGTCACGAACGAGTCGGGATGTGGTCCGCACGCCGGGACGATCAACCGCGCCTTCACGCAATTTTTAGCCTTGAAATGCCGTGCTAGACTTCCCAACAGCCGGGGCAAATCGATCTATTTTCCGGCCCCGATCAGGAGTTTTCATGGCACTTGCCGACGTCCCCGGACCCATCACCGTCAATGGCAGCTGGCGCCCGGTGCGCCTTGCGACCCTGGTGGGCCTGCGCTGGCTGGCGATCGCCGGACAGGCGATCGGCGTGCTCTTCGTCGAATTCGGGTTGGGCTTCCCCATGCCGCTCGCCGAATGCCTGATGCTGATCGCGCTCTCGGTGCTGCTCAACCTGTGGCTCATCTTCCGCCTCGGCGAAGGCTACCGGCCGACGACCCCGGTCGCGACCCTCCAGCTCGCCTGGGATCTCTGCCAGCTGAGCGGCCTCCTCGCGCTCACCGGCGGCCTCCAGAACCCGTTCTCGCTGCTGCTCCTCGCCCCGGTCTCGGTGTCGGCGACGACGCTGCCGCAGCGCTCGACCTTCATTCTCGCCTCGCTCGCGGTGGCGCTCGCCTCGCTGCTCAGCGTCTTCCACCTCGACCTGCCGTGGGAGCCCGACCAGCACCTGGTGTTCGACCGGGTCTATGTCATCGGCATCTGGGTCTCGATCATTTGCGGCACGGTGTTCATCGCCGCCTATACCAACCGCGTGGCCCACGAAGCCCGGCAGCTCAGTGACGCGCTCGCCGCCACCGAACTCGCCCTCTCCCGCCACGAGCAGCTGAGCGCGCTCGACGGCCTCGCCGCCGCCGCGGCGCACGAGCTCGGCACGCCGCTCTCGACCATCCTCCTCGCCGCGCGTGAAATCCGCGACGAAGTGCCGGAGGGTCCGGTGCGCGAGGATATCGCGCTCATTATCGGGCAGGCGCAGCGCTGCCGCGAAATCCTGGTGAAGCTGCGCTCTCTCCGCGACACGCCGGGGGACCCCTTCGCCGCCGTGCCGGTGCACGAGCTCCTCGCCGAACTCATCACCCCGCTCGAAAGCGGCGAGAAATCCATCTCCATCCGCACCGACAAGGCGGCCGGACCCGAGCCGGTGATCAAGCGCAATGCCGGGCTGCTCTACGGCCTCGGCAACCTCATCGAGAACGCCGCACAGTTCGCCGAGGACGCGGTGCTGATCGATGCGAGCTGGGACAAGGTGGCGGTCACCGTCACCATCACCGACGATGGCCCGGGCTTCCCGTCCGACATGATCACCCGCCTCGGCGAGCCCTATCTCACCACCCGCGCCCGCAATGCCGAAGGGGCCGAACCGGGTGGCCTGGGCCTCGGCATCTTCATCGCCAAGACCCTGCTCGAGCGGACCGGCGCCCGCATCCGCTTCGAGAACGAGCGGGCCGACGGGCATGCCCGGGTCCGCGTCGTCTGGCCCCGCGCCGCCATCGAAGCGGCCTAGACGAGGTGCGTGGATGACAATTCCGCATAAAAGCCTTATGTGAGGCCGCAAATGAGCACAGTAGACGAACTGATCGCTGGCGACCGCAGCCTCCTCCTGGTCGATGACGACAAGACCTTCCTCACCCGGCTCGAACGGGCGATGGAAAAACGCGGCTTCGATGTGCGCAGCGCCGACACGGTCGCGGGCGGCCTCGCCGCCGTCGCCGAGCACGCGCCGGCCTTCGCGGTGGTCGACCTCCGCCTCGAGGACGGAAACGGCCTCGACGTGGTCGCGGCCCTCCACCAGAAGCGCGCCGATGCCCGTGCCGTGGTCCTCACCGGCTACGGCAACATCGCCACGGCGGTGACTGCGGTAAAGCTCGGCGCGGTCGATTATCTTTCGAAGCCTGCCGACGCCGAGGACGTGATCAACGCATTGTTGGCCACCGGCGATACTGCGCCCGAGCCGCCGGAAAACCCGATGTCGGCCGACCGGGTCCGCTGGGAACACATCCAGCGCGTCTACGAACTCTGCGACCGCAACGTCTCGGAAACCGCTCGCCGCCTCAACATGCACCGCCGCACGCTCCAGCGCATCCTCGCCAAGCGCGCGCCGAAGTAGGCGCGGCCGAGTAGCTTCCGTTCGGTAACGAATTTGCGCGGCGCTGCCTTGCCTTGGCGTGCGCCGCGCGACATCTTGCGCGCCTCTACGTCACGAGGAGCCGCGCCATGACCGTCACCCTACACTTCCATGGCGCAGCGGGGACCGTGACCGGGTCGTGCTACCGGGTGGTGCATGCGGGCGGGCAGTTCCTCGTCGATTGTGGCATGTTCCAGGGCAACAAGACCGTCCGCGACCTCAACTACAAGCCGTTCCCGTTCGATCCCAAGGCGATCGACTACCTGCTCCTCACCCACGCCCATATCGACCATGCCGGGCTCCTGCCGCGGCTGACGCACCTCGGCTACCGCAAGCCGATCTGGGCCACCGAGCCCACCAACGGCCTCCTCGAATACCTATTGCCCGACGCCGCCGGCATCCAGGAATCGGAAGCCGAGCGCGAGACGCGGAAGCTGGCGCGCCGCGGCGAGGAGCCGTTCAAGCCGCTCTACACCATGGAAGACGCCACCGAGGTGCTGCAGCACCGCAAGGGCGTCGAATACGGCAAGTGGATCGAGCCCGGCCCGGGCGTCCGCGCCCGCTACTGGAATGCCGGCCACATTCTCGGCTCGGCCTCGATCGAAGTGGAAGTGAAGGACGGCGACAAGACCGTCCGCATCCTGTTCTCGGGCGATCTCGGGCCCGACGAGAAGGTGTTCTACAACGAGCCCGACGCCCCGGCCGGCTTCGACTACATCCTCTCGGAATCCACCTATGGCGGCCGCGAGCGGCAGGACTACACGCTGGTGCAGCGCCGCGAACAACTGAAGACCGAGATCAACGACGCGCTCGCCCGCGGCGGCAATCTCGTGATCCCGACCTTCGCGGTCGAGCGCAGCCAGGAGCTGCTGCACGATATCGGCGTCCTCATCCGCGACGGCGAGATTTCGCCCAGCCTCGTCTTCCTCGATAGCCCGCTCGCCTCAAAAGTCACGGCCGTCTACCGCAAATACGCGTCGATGTTCGGCGACGTCGAACTCTCGGCCGACGCGCTCTTCAACGATCCGCGCTTCCGCATCATCGAAGGCGTCGATGAGAGCAAGGCGATCAACCAGATCCGCGGCGGCGCCATCATCATGTCGGCCTCGGGCATGGCCGAAGCCGGCCGCATCAAGCACCACCTGCGCAACAACCTGCCGCGCAGCAACGCCACGGTGCTGTTCGTCGGCTACCAGGCGCCGGGTACGCTCGGGCAGATCATCCAGTCGGGCGCCAAGGAAGTGCGCATCCATTCCGAGCTCGTGCCGGTCCGCGCCCGCATCCGCAGCCTCGGCAACTACTCGGCCCATGCCGATCACTCCGAGCTCGTCGCCTGGATCACCGAGCGGCTTCCCGCCCACGGCGCGATCTTCCTCACCCATGGCGAAGACGAGGAGCGGGCCGCGCTAAAAGCCGCGCTGATGCAGGATGACGGGCTCGCGAGCGACCAGGTGATCCTGCCGCTGCTCGACGATTTCTTCGAACTGCGCGCCGAGGGCATCGCCGCCGCCGTGCAGCCGGCCGAACGCCGCGTCGACCTCACCCAGGTCACCTCGGACTGGCACAATGCCTATGCGAGCTTCGTCATCGATCTCTCGCAGCAACTGCAAAATGCGCCCGACGACGCATGGCGCCGCGCCGTGATGGAATCGCTGAAGGCAACGCTCGCCGGCACTGGCCCGGTAGCGCCGCCCCTACCGCTCAAGACCCAGGCGGGGCCGACGGTGCTGCACGGGGAACCGAGCGGAGAGTAATCCCCGGCGCGAGGTAACGCGCCAGGTAGAAGGCGAGCAGCAGCGGCGGCAGCAGCACCGCGAACGTGATGCGGATGCCGTAGCTGGTCGCGATCCAGCCGAGCAAAGCCGGGGCGCCGAGCAGCAGGATCTGCTGGCTCATCGTCACGGCCGCAACGTTCTCCGACGCCGGCCGGTCGCCGATCCGCGCCGCCGCCGACGTTGTCAGCGGGAACGACGCCGACACGCCGAGCCCGATCAGCGCAAAGCCGATGATCGCCACCACGAGGTTGGGCGAAAACACCACCAGCAGCAGGCCGACCAGCGAGATCACCGCCAACGCCCGGGCAAGGCGCACCGCGCCCCACCGGCCGAGAGCCCAGTCGGACGAGAGGCGGGCCACCGCCTGCGCCGTCATGAAGGCCGGCAGCGTCAGCGTATCGACCCAGGCCGGGGCGGTGAAACTGTCGCGCATGAAGATCACCGACCAGTTGCGCAGCCCGCCCTCGAGCAGGCCCGACGCAATGGTGTACCCGAGAAGCAGCAGCGTCATCACCGTCGGCAGCGCGATGCGGATACGAGCCGGCGCCGCGCTATGGGCCCGCGGCGGCGCGGCCCGCATCGGCAGGCCGACGAGCAGGATGCCGATCGTGACGATGGGCAGGATGATGGCGAAATGCATCGTCGGCGAAACCCCGAGCCCGCGCATAAATGTGCCGGTGAGCGACGCGAGCAGCAGGCCGGCGCTCCAGACGCCGTGGCAGGTATTCATCAGCCGCCGGTCGCCCGCCGCCTCGACCCGGTCGGCCTCGACATTGATGGCGATATTCGAAAGTCCGAACACCGCCCCGAACAGCGCATAGCCGGCAAACAGCACGGCCGCGTTCGGCGCCAGCGACAGCAGCACCATGGTGAGCGCCAGCACCGGCACCGCCCACAGGATGATGATGCGGGTGCCGACCCGCTCGACGATCAGGCTCGCGAACAGGAAGGTGACGATCGCCCCCGCCGGCTGGCCGAGCAGCGCCAGACCCAGCGTCGCCTCGTCGAGCCCGAGCGACTGCTGCAGATCGGGCAGCCGGCTGAACAGCCCGCCCTGCGACAGGGCGTGGAGGAAGAAGACGAGGACGATGCTGGGCGTGCGCTTCATTTCAATCGCACCTTCATGCCGAGCACGGGCTCGCTGACATTGACCAGCGGATCCTTCCAGTTGGACCCGGCGCGGCCCAGGTTGATGCGGCGGATGCCCGCTGCAAAACCCTGCTCGATCGTCAGAAGGATGACGGTGCGGCCTGGTGCGAAATGCTTCGCCGCGGGGTCGTGTCCGACCATCTGAAAGTGCCAGCTGTTGCGCTCTTCGAAGCTCAGTTGCGCGGCGAGGGGATTGCCGTCGAGCGCCAGCGTCCAGAGCGACCAGGGCGGGGCGCTCGAGTTGAACAAGAGGTCGTCGAGGAACTGGTCGACCCGGCGATGCGACAGCCACGGCGCCGAGGCATGCCTTTCGTCGAGCCAGCGCCGCTTGATATCGAGCAGCCAGGCGAGAGTTGGGCGGGCGCTCTCCCCCTGTTCGCGTCGAAATGTGAACGGCCCCGCCTCCTCGAGCCGGCGCATGCGGCGGCGGTGATCGTGGCGAAGGTTGCGGCCCAAATGATCGAGATAGGCGGGGAAGCCGTCAAATGGCTTGAGCGACAGCGCATGGTTCGCACTTCCGGCTCGATCCTGATGCGGCAGTCCCAACCGCCGGATCGCGGCAAGGAGCGGCGATGCCTCGATAAAGCGTCCGTGGCGCATTATGCGTGGCAGGACGAAATGCGACCGCAGTGCTTCGAGCAACGACACCGCATCGTCCTCGGCACGCAAGGAAGCGCGCCACAGGACCTCGTCGGCGCTCGGCAGGCTCGCCTTGAGAAACTCAATGCTCGGCTTGAAGCGGTCGACCCCGAGCGCAAACGCACCGGCCATTGCCAGCCTGCCGTTGCGACGCACCAGCACCACGATCGGCGACATCCAGTGTCGCTCGGCGTTGCGCCAGGCGAGAGCCAGCCAGTGGTGGCGCAATGCGGGCGGGGCGTCGGCGGCGGCCTCGAACAACCCCGTCCACTCGGGTTCGAGCGCCATGAACGCGTCGAATCGTGTGACGATGCTGGTCTTGACGATGTCTGCCGGTACAGTCAACGCAGCAATATCCGTTCGGCCGTCACGTTGCGGATCCCGTTGCCGAGCCGCAGTTTCCAGCCCACTTCGCCATAGCCGAGATCGAATTCCTGCACCCCGCGCGCAAAGGCGGCGGCGATTTCGAGCAATGTCAGGGTACGCCCCGGCGAATGCTGTCCGAATTCCGGATCGTGGCTGACCACGGCATACTGTACCCGATAGTCATCAAGCAAGCTGAGGGAAGCCGCAATGATGCGGTCGCCCACCCGCAGCGACGCGACGCGGATGGCAGGCGCATCGCGCGCGCCGATCGCCAGGTGGTGCAGCAACCGGTCGAGGAGACCGGTCTCGAGCCAGGCGGAGCGGATCTGTCCTTCCTCGGCCCATCGGCGCTTGGCGGCAAGGAGCCAGTCCAGCGTGTCGCGGCCGGTCTCTCCCGTTTCGACGACATGAGCGAAACCCGGCAGTTCGGCCAACCGCCGCAAGCGCCGCCGGTGATCGACCCTGAGGTTGTGCGACAGCGTCTCGAAGTACGCTTCATAGCTCGTGTGCCGATGGATCGGAACGAACACGCTCTGGTATTTCTTGCGCACCTGCCGCGGCATGCCGGCCTCGCCGAGCGCAGCAAAGAGCAGGCTATCCTCGCGCAGGCTGGTGAGGTTGAACCAGCGTGGCAGCAGCGATGCGCGCCCCAGCTCGCGCAGCATCAGCGCTATGTCGGCAGCGGCGAATTCCGACGGGCGGCAGAGCACCTCGTCGAGCTGGGGGAAAGCCGAGCCCAACAGGCTCGCGATTGGGCGCATACGCCGATACCCAAAGACGAACGCGCAGGCGGCGCTGAGGCGGCCGTCGCGCCGCACCAGCGCAACCCGCAGCGCGTTCGGAAAATGCGGCGGGAGCGCCCGCCAGCTGGCGCAGAGCCAACTGTGACGCAGAAAGCCGTGCGGCCGGTCCGCTGCCGCGAATAGCTCCTGCCATTCGCCTTCCGCGTCGACCAGCTCCCGGTAGGTCCGCAAGATGCTGACGACGGCGGGGGGCGGGGCCATCAGAGTTCGTTGGGGTCCATGAGGACATGCACGCGGTCGGCGCCGAGGCGTGCCAGCTTTAAGAGCATGGCCTTGCGGCGGGCCGGGGGCAGGGGCTCTTCGTTGCCCATGCGCAGGATGGCGCCGTCATGGCCGTCGGCGGCGATCAACCCTTCATCAGAAGGGAAAATCCCGGGATCGAGTTCCGGCGGCTTGGCGAAAAAGAAGCGGTCGCAGAAATCCTTGTAGTGCGGCCACTTACGATCGACCTGGAAGTCGATCAGCGACGACTTGATCTCGACGATCCAGATCTCGCCCTTGGGGCCGAGCCCCAGCACGTCGGCGCGCCGGCCATTGGCCAGCGGCACCTCGGCGAAACAGCAGAAGTCGTGAGCCTGGCGCAGGAAGCGCATCACGCCGCGCTGCACCCGCAAGGCCGTCGGCGATTGCCGCAGATCGACGATCTGCGGCAGCTCAGCCATTGGGTGTCGCCGGTTCTGCCCCCGCCGGCGCGTTCGCCGAGCGCTTGCCCGCCAGCGCCGGGACGGCGAGGAGGCCGACCAGCACCACCGGCAGGCAGACGAGGTACGAATTGCGGATGCCGAAATGGTCGGAGATGAAGCCGAGCAGCGGCGGGGCGAGGAAGAAGACGATGAACGTCACCTGCCCGATCGCCGCGACATTGACGGCCGACGGCCGGTCGGTGCGCTGCGCCGCCGCCGACACGGCGAGCGGATAGACGGCGCTGCAACCCATGCCCATGAGGCCGAAGCCAATGAGCGCGGCGTAGTCGACCGGCGCGAGCCAGACCAGCGCCACGCCGATCGCGGCGATCACCAGCAGCACCGTCGACACAAGGCGCGGACCATGGGCATCGACGAAGGGGTCGATGAAGAGGCGCGTCATCGCCATGAGGAAGGTGAAGAGCGTCAGCCCCAGCCCGCCCACGAAGGGTTCGGCGTTCCACACATCGCGCATATAGATCGTCGACCAGTCGACACCGGCGCCCTCGACGAGGAAGGCCGCAATGCCGATAAGGCAGAGCGGCAGCAGGCCGATAGTCGGGATGGCAAACACCGGATGGTCGCCCTGATGCGCGTCCGGACGGTCAGGCGCCGTCGTCATGCCCCAGAAGGTCACGATGCCGGCAATCAGCACGAAGACGAACAGCCCGCCGGTATGCTCGCCGATCGAAATGCCCGACTGGCGGATGAGCGCCCCCAAAAGCGCGGTCACGAAGAAGCCGAGGCTCCACATGCCGTGCACGCGGTTCATGATGCGGCGGCCGAGCTGCGCTTCGAGCTTGTCGGCCTCGATATTCACGTTGATCTCGAGCGAGCCTGCCAGCAGCCCGGCGACGAACAGCGCCCCGAACACCGCCTGTGCGTTGGGCAGCCAGGACACCAGCGCATACATCGCCGCCGTGCCGAACACGGTGATCGCCGCGGTGTTACGGGCGCCCAGCCGCTTGATCAGCGGGGCCGAAACGGTGAGCGACACGAGCGAGCCGATGGCCATGCCGATCAGCGTGAAGCCGAGCTGGCCGTCGGTGACGCCCAGATGCGCCTTGAGGTCGGGCATGCGCGAAAGAAGCCCACCCAGTGCGAGGGCGAACAGGAACATCACCGAATAGATACGGAAATGGGCAGGGATACGCATAGGCTCAGTCGACCTCGTGCCGGATCGGTTTCTTGCCGAGGGCATCGGCGAAAATAAGGCTCAGGATAATGAGCGGAATGCCGATACCAAAACTCCAGCGGATACCGAAATGCTCGGCGATATAGCCGAGCAGCGGCGGCCCGAGCAGGAAGGCGGTGAAGCTGGTCTGGGCCAGCGAGGCGACGTTCGTCGCCGCGGGCCGGTCGGTGCGCTGGGCGGCGGCCGACATGGCGAGCGGGAAGATCGCCGAGGTGCCGACGCCGGCAAGGCCAAAGCCGAGCAGCGCCATCCAGTCGGCGGTGGCGAAATAGATGAGCAGCGCGCCCACCAGAAGCACCGAGAGCAGCACGCGCGACACTAGTGTCGGGCTGTAGCGCTCGACGAAGGGGTCGACGAAAAAGCGCGTCACCGCCTGGGTCAGCGCCCCGAGCGCCACCGCGAACCCGGCTAGGAACGGCGACACCTGGAACTCGTCGCGCATGTAGATGGCCGACCAGTCGATACCGGCGCCCTCCATGATCATGGCCGAGAGCGTCACGACGACGAGGATGAGGATCGGACCCGTCGGCCAGGCAAAACCCTTGGTTTCCTCGGTCGAACCGCCGGTGCGGTGCGGAGCCGGATCGAAGCGGCCGAGCAGCATGGCAACGCCGGCAATCACCACCGGCACCATCAGCAGCAGGTGGGTGTGCACCTCGAGCCCGGTCTGGGCGATGCCGGCCGACACGATACCGGCCGAAAAGAAGCCGAAGCTCCAGAAGGCATGGCAGCGGTTCATGATGCGCCGGCCGATCAGGTGCTCGGTGCGGTCAGCCTCGAGGTTGAGGATGATTTCGATGCCGCCAATGACGATGCCCACCGGCAGCAGCAGGAAGAAGAAGGCCAACGGCCCGAGCGGAATGCTGCCCAGCGAGCCCTGGAAGAAGGTCGCGAAGCTCGCAATCGCGTAGCAGAGGCTGAGGATAGGGATCAGCGTGAGGATCGAACGGCGATAGCCGAACTTTTCGAGCCACGGCCCGGCCAGCGACAGCGAAATCAAGGTGCCGACGGCAGCGCCGATCAGGCCGAAGCCGAGCGCCCCTTCCTCGACGCCCATGGCGCGCTGGATGTCGGGCAGGCGGGGCGGCAGGCTGCCCATGCAGAACGAATAGATGAAGAAGCCGCCATAGACGCGCTGCTGAGGCGGCAGCTCGAATCCGATACGCATGGTGGAGATTGACCCGTCGACGAAGTGTTCGGCACCGTAATGAAATCGGTTCAACGGGGCAAGCGCGGGGCTCTACTGTTCAACCGCAAGCAGCAGCCCGCGCGAGCAGGAACTCGGCCTCGCGCCGATTGCGCGTCAGCCCGGCCGCCGCCTCGAACTGACCCCGCGCTTCGGCCAGTCGGCCGGCCCGAAACAGGAAGTCGCCCCGCGCCGCCGGCCACGGCGCATATCCGGCGAGTGCCGGCTCGGCGGCGATCTCGTCGAGCAGCGCCAACCCCGCCTCCGGCCCGAAGGCCATGCTGTGGGCGACGGCACGATTGAGCGCCACCACCGGCGACGGCGCCACCATGCCGAGCAGGTCGTAGAGCGAGGCGATGCTGCGCCAATCCGTCTCAGCCCCACTTTTCGCCCGCGCGTGACAAGCCGCAATCGCCGCTTGCAGCACATACGGTCCGCGACCACCGAGCGCCTGCGCGCGCGCCAGCGCGTCGAGCGCCCGACCGATCGACAGCAGGTCCCAGCGCGAGCGATCCTGCTCGGTGATCGGCACGAGCGCGCCCGCGCCACCAGTCCGCGCCGCCTGCCGCGAGGCTTGGAACTCCATCAGCGCCAGCAGCCCGAACACCTCGGCATCATCGGGCAGCAGGCCGGCGAGGATGCGTCCCAGCCGCTGCGCCTCGAGGCACAGGCCGGGCCGGATCGGGTCGTCGCCCGCCGTCGCCGCGTAGCCCTCGTTGAAGATGAGGTAGACAACCTCCAGCACCGAACCCAGCCGCTCCGCCCGCTCCGGCCCGCGCGGCACCTCGAAGCGCAAGCCTGCCTTCTCGATACTGTCCTTGGCCCGCGTGATGCGGCGCGTCACCGCCGCCTCGTTCGAGAGCAGCGCCCGGGCGATCTCCGCCGTCCCGAGCCCGCCGACCACCCGCAAGGTCAGCGCCACCCGGCTATCAGCGCTGAGAATGGGGTGGCAGCTGGTGAAGATCAGCCCCAGCAGCTCATCGCCGAGGTCATCGTCGAGCTGCCGGTCGAGCGCGTCTGTCGCCTCACCCGCCGCCTCGTCGATCGAACGGCCGATCTCCTCATGCTTGCGGCGCGACATGCTGTCGAAGCGCAGGGAATCGATGGCCCGGCGCTTGGCGGCCGCCATCAGCCACGCCCCCGGATTGGCCGGCAGGCCGGTGCGCGGCCACGTCGTCAGCGCCGTTACCAGCGCGTCCTGCGCCAGTTCCTCGGCGCGGTCGACATTGCGCGTCAGCCGGGCGAGGCCGGCAATCAGCCTCGCCCGCTCGATGCGGAAAGTCGCCTCGATGGCGCGATGCGTCTCGGGGCTCATGCCACCCCGAGCTTGCCGCGATCGCCCTCGCGCGGCGCCGCCAGTTCCTCGGGGCTGACATAGTCGGCGAGGTCGGCGGCTTCCATGAACGGCCGCAACTCCATCTCGCCCGGCATGGGGTAGCGGAGCGCCCAAGCGACGGCCTCGTCCATGTCCTTGACCTCCCAGATCTGGAAGCCGGCGACCAGTTCGCGGGTTTCGGCGAACGGCCCGTCGATCACGCTCTGGCGATCACCGGTAATCGTGATCCGCTTCGCCTCGGCCCCGGCCTTGAGCCCCGCGCCCGCCACCATCACGCCCGCCTTCACCAGGTCCTCGATGAACCGGTCCATGGCCGCGAAGGCCTCCTTGGTGGGCGGCGCGCCGTTGTTCGCTTCGTTCGCCTTGCCCAGCACCATCACGCGCATTTCAGTCTCCTTGCTCGAGCCGGCCCGTCATGGGCGCTCATATCAGGACGTCGAAGCAGAGTGCCGGAAGCGGACATGGGGGCGCAAATTTTCTTTGCCCCGAACTTCTGCGGCCCCGCGTTAACCTAAGTTATGGGCCCGCTAGGTATGATTACGACGTTCATTCGGGCTCCTTTTGCCATGTGGCACGCGCTTATCGCCAATTTCGCCGTTGTCGGGCTCTTCGTTTTCGGCTGGCTGCAATCGCAGGAACTGCTGGGACGGGTGACGCGGCCGTTCCGGCGCGCGGCGCTCGGGCTGTTCATGGGCGGCGCGGCGGTTTCATCGATGCTCCTCTCGGTCGAGCTCGAGCCGGGCATATTCTTCGACCTCAGGTCGAGCTCGGTGGCGCTCTCGGGCTTTCTCGGCGGGCCGATCGCCGCCGTGATCACGGCACTGATCGCGGGCAGCTACCGGCTGGCACTGGGCGGCGTCGGCGCCATCAGCGGCGTCACCAGCATTGCGGTCGTCGCGGTGATCAGCACCATGGTCCATATCTGGCTCGGACACCGCACAGCGCATCTCGGCGAAATCGCGGTGTTTTCGCTGGTGACGGCGGTCGTGCCGCTTGGCGGCTTCCTGCTGCTGCCCGATCCGGTGCGGAGTTCAGCGCTCGACCAGGTCGGGCCAATGATCGTGCTCGGCTTCGCGGCGACGCTCGCGGCGGCCTACAGCATCGCCAAGAACCGCATTCAGGTGGAAGAGCGTAAACTTCTGCTCGCTGCTATCGGCCAGGCCCCGGATTTTCTCTACGTGAAGGACCGGCAGAGCCGGTTCGTCGCCGCCAATCAGAAGGTGGCGACCTATAACGGCTTCGCCTCCCCGGCCGAAATCCACGGCAAGACCGATTTCGACATCGCCCCGCCCGAGCGCGCCAATATCCTGTTCGCGGCCGAGCAGGAGCTAATCACCTCGGGTGGAGCCATGCTCGACCATGAGGAGCTGATCTACTCGGACAACGGGCCGCAATGGTTCCTCACCTCGAAGATCGCGGTTCGCAATGTCGATGGCGAAGTGCTGGGGCTCGCCGGCGTGTCGCGCAACATCACCGAGCGCAAGGCGATGGAGCAGGCTCTGGTGGAGGGCCGCAACCAGCTCAACGTGGTGCTGACCCAGATGTCGGACGGGCTGGCGCATTTCGATGCCGACGGCGTGCTGAAATTCTGCAACGAGCAGTATCAGGACATGTTCCCGCTCACCGGCCACATGCGCGTGCCCGGGGCGAAGCTGGTCGATGTGCTGCGAGCCGCGGCCGGCAGCGAAGAGCAGATGCACATCTCCATGGAGCGGCGGGACGCCTGGGTGGCGGGCGTCATGGCGTCGCTGCGCACCGGCGGCGAAGAGGAAGTGCCGCTCTTCGACGGCCGCTGGCTCCATATCCGCACGCGGCCGATGAGCGGTGGCGGCGCCACCGTGGTGGTGTCCGACATCACCAACATGAAGCAGTCGGAATCGGGCCTGCGCGAGCTCACCGAACAGCTCCGCACCATGGCCACGGTCGACGCGCTGACCGGGCTCGTGAACCGCGGTGGCTTCGACGAGGCCATGCACAAGGAAGTGGCGCGCGGCACCCGCAACAAGCTGCCCCTCAGCCTCGTCATGATCGATATCGACCGCTTCAAGACCTATAATGACCGCTATGGCCACCAGGCCGGCGATGTGTGCCTCGCCAACGTGGCCAAGGTGCTGCGCCGCGCCGCGAAGCGAACCGCCGACGTCGCGGCGCGCTATGGCGGCGAGGAAATGTGCCTGATCCTGCCCGAGACCGACCATGACGGCGCCTACGAGTTGGCCGAGCGGATACGTCTCGCGGTGCGCGAGCTCAACATCGCCCATGCGGGCAGCGAAAAGGGCATCGTCACCATCAGCCTCGGCGTCGCCACGCTGGTGCCGGGCGAAACGGCCGGTTCGGTGCTGGAGCTGATCCGCCGCGCCGACGCCGCCCTCTACATCGCCAAGGATGCCGGCCGCGACCGCGTCATGGGCTGGGGCGAACGCCACGCCGCCCGGGCTTAATCCGATCCGACTTACCCCCTCTCCTCAGTTCCGCTAGGCCTTCGGCCAAGCTCCACTATCCTCCCCCGCCCAGGGGGAGGATGCCCTCACTCAGGCATCGCGGCCTATCGCCTCCTCCCCCCTTGGCGGGGGAGGATAGCGAAGCTTGGCGGCTTGCCGCCTTAGCGCAGCTGAGGAGAGGGGGTAAGTCTCGCGCTAAACCCCAACCCGCATCTCGTCGCGCAGCACGCTTGTGCCGGCCGCGGTCGAGCGGATGATCTCGAGCCGGCGGAATTGGCCGCCACCGCGATGGCTCGGCCGCTCGGGCCCGAGATAGGCCGAGGTCTCGTGATAGATCTGCGTGTGGTCGACCAGCCGGGTGATGCGGCTCATCAGCCGCGGCTTGGTGAAGGGCAGCGTGATGACGTCGTCAAACCCCATGTCGATGCAGCGCGAAATCGCATCGCGCGACGGGCTCTCGGAGAAATAGAGCAGCGGCGAAAACCGTATCCGCCGGGTCGGCGCAAAGCGGATCTGATCGGCGACGCCCTTCAGGATGCGCACATCGTGCACGGCGGCAAAGAGGAAGAAGATCAGCGGGGTCTGCTGCGACTGGGCCTCGGCCGCAGCCACCGACTGGAACGGCAGCACGACCGGAAAGCCGAGCTCCTTGCCCATGTCCAAAAGCGCGGCGCCAGGCCCGTCGGCGGGCCCCACCACATAGGCACAAGCCTTCATGGCCGCCCCCTCACCGATTTGCATTCCCACCGCCGACTCTAGGGCTGCTCGCTTGCCGCAGAGTTAAGGTCGCGCTCAGGGCAGGCGCATCTCGCCGCGAAACAGCGGGGCATGGTCCTGCATCAGCTTCACAATCCTGTCAGCGACGCGCCGCACCTCGGGCCGGTGCCGGTCCTCATGATGGCTCACCAGCCACTGCTCCTGGTAGAGTTCGGTGATCGGCTTGCCCGAAACGCGCACGAGCCGCGGGTCGCTGTCGCCGGCAAAGCAGGGGAACACCGAGAGCCCGGCCCCCGCCGCCACCAGTTCCGCCACCGCATGCGGATCGTTGCCGCGCACGCCGATCCGATCGCCATGATGCGCCATCAACCAGCGCGCCGACGCGAGGTTCGCCGCATCGCCAACCACGCCGACGAACAGCCCCGCCTCGAGGCCGTGATGGAGCGTGCGCCCGGCATAGAGCGCATGCGCCACCTTGCCGATCTGTCGTCCGGCGAGATTGGGCTCGGTCGGTCGCGCTGCCCGCAGCCCCAGGTCTGCCGCGCGGCGGCCGATATCGACCTTCTCGTTGGCGGTCACGAGTTCAATGCGGATGCCGTCCTCGACCTGCCAGACCTCGCGGATGTGCCGGCTGAGGAAATCCGACGTCCACGTCCCCGCCGAGATGCGGACGATCTTGTCGCCGAGGTTGCCGTCGCGCCAGCGCGTCACGGCGAGCATGGCCTGCTCCACCTCCTCGGCCCGCTTCAGCAGTTCCTCGCCGGCCGGCGTCAGCTCGTAGCCGGTCTGCTTGCGGATAAAGAGCGGCTCGCCGATCTGGTGCTCGAGCGCCGTGACCCGGCGCCCCAGCGTCGCGGCGCTGAGCCCGGTCGTCGACGTCGCAGCGCTGAGGCCACCCAGCCGCGCCACGTCGAGGAAGAGCCGCAGGTCGTCCCAGGATAGTGCATCGGCGTTCGCCATCTCTCCCCCGCTTTGCATTTCTGCAATACCCGTTGCCGCCTTGACTGTATCGGTTCAAGCCCCGAATGCGCAAGTATGGGCCATCGGCAAGCGGTTGATGGGACCGCAATGTCGAGATGCAGCACCTCCGTTCGACAATTTGTATCCCGCCGAGACCCTTGGCGGGCAACGGAGCTGCTTTGCACGATTGAAAGGAGACGCATCATGTTCCACACGATCATCGCCCGCATCCGCAAGTGGAAGAAAATGGACGACGACGTCCTGCGCCTGCGCGCCCTCGACGACTATATCCTCGCCGACATGGGCATAGACCGCGGCCGCATTCGCGCCTTCGTGCGCGGCAAGGCCGGACGATGAGCCTTACCGTGCGGCTTTGGGATGGCCGCGACATCCCGCGCATCGGCATGGGCTGCTGGGCCATTGGCGGACCGTTCCGGATGGATGGTCGCGCCGATGGCTGGGGCGATGTCGATGACGCCGAATCGATCCGTGCGCTGAAGCTCGCCCATGAGCTCGGCGCCCGGCTCTTCGACACCGCCGACGCCTATGGCACCGGCCACAGCGAGGAGGTGCTGGGCGAGGCGTTCGGCGCCTCCCCGGACGTGGTGATCGCGACGAAATTCGGCTTCACCCACGACCGGCAAAAGCGCGAGCTCACCGGCACCGACGCCACGCCCGCCTATATGGAGCGGGCGCTCGCCGCCTCGCTGCAGCGGCTCAAACGCGACCGCATCGACCTCTACCAGCTCCATGTCGGCGACGTGGCCGACGACGCTGCCGACGCGCTCGGCGAAGCGCTGGAGCGGCGGGCCGAAGCCGGCGACATCGCCGCCTGGGGCTGGAGCACCGACGACGTGTTCCGCGTCCGCCGCATGCTGAAATTCCCGCATTTCAAGGCGGTGCAGCAGCAGCTCAGCGTCTTCTACGACGTGCCCGAAATGCGGGCCTTCACCGAAGCGGCAGGCCTCGCCAACCTCAACCGCTCCCCGCTCGGCATGGGCTTCTTGACCGGCAAATACACCGCCGGCACGCAGCTCCCGCCCGACGACGTCCGCGCCGCCGGTCACTCCTGGGTCCGCGATTTCAAGGATGGCCGGCCGACCACGGAAGCGCTGGGCAAGCTCGCAGCCATCCGCGAAATCCTCACCTCCGGGGGCCGCACCCTGCCGCAAGGCGCACTCTGCTGGAACTTCGCCCGCTCCCCCATCGCCATCCCGCTCCCCGGCTTCAAGACCGAAGCCCAGGTCCGCGACAATCTTGGCGCACTGGAGAAGGGCCCGCTGCGGGCAGATCAGATGGCTGAAATCGACCGGCTGCTCGGCCGCTGAGGCCGACGCTGGCCTGCGCGGCACCCACCGGCTGTCATCCCCGCGAAAGCGGGGACCCACCTCAAAGGCTGCGCAGGTGTCGACCTGGATCCCGGGTCGAGCCCGGGATGACACCTCGGGTTTGGCAAGCGATTGCCCCGAGGTAAACTCCGAGGACAGGCTCTACGCCTGTCCCCGCAGCGATTCGCGCACGGCGGCTTCGGCCAACTCGACCGAGGCAAAGACCTGGCCATCAACCCCGAACGCATCGAGCTTGACCGCAAGGAACCGGAACCCCTTATCGGACGCGACCAGGACACCCTTGGGCTCGCCATCGATATCGACGGCTATGGGCTTGGCGCTATGGGGCTTTTCGAACTGGGCATGCTGCATGGAAATAACCTCCATCGGCCCGTCGGTGACGACGGCCGGGTGTTAGCTGAACTGGAAGACGAATGCGTGACGCTGGTCGCGATCACATTCGGTTGGTTCGCCAACACCCTTTGGTGCGGTTTTTTACCCATTTGCCTTTGATCCCGGTTCGGAGCGCGGTGCGAAGTGCGATTTGCATTTTCGTCTCCTTCCATCGGGGCCAAACGGCCGGGTCATTCCAAATCGGGGAGGAGTTCGCTCCTGCCCGGCAGCTTTTATGTGGCGGACCTCGGTCCGCGACGTGTCAGATGTAGGATATTGCGACCAGCCTCGCCATCAGGCTTTCGTCTGGCCTTTCCCACCCGCCGACGAATGGGAAGATAACCGAGGTCATCGGCCGCCGCTAGAGCGTGGCATCTAATTGCCTAGCATCAAAGCGAAATTTCGTGCCTTGAAAACTGGAGCCCGAGAGAACACTTCTGACGAACGGCTACATGCTTCAGAGCGAAGCGAGCACCGCTTCACCGCGTGGGCTGAGCCGGTACCCCACATCGAGGCTGATCGTCAGCCCCAGCCCCTTGAGCTTCCGCACGCGCTCCTTGAACTCGTCGCGCGGCAGGCCGATCGCCTCGGCCAGCGTCGTCGACACCACACCCGGCTGGGCCCGGATCAGTTCCAGCACCTGAATTGTCCACGGGCTGTCGCCGTCGAGCTTCACCAGGCGCTTGGCGATCTTCTCCACCTCCTCGGGCGTCGGCTCGGCCTCGCGCAAAGTCTCGCGCGGATCGGGGCCCGCGGGATGCAGCCGGATGCGATAGCACTGGCCCTCCTGCGCCTCGAACATGGCGATCACGCCCGCCGCACCCTTGTAGCCCGCCTCGCGCGCTTCGGCGTCGGTGACCGCCGTGGGCTCGATCGGCTCGATGGCATCGATCCCCACCATGCCCATGGCCGTGCGCACGGCGCCGCCCACCTTCACGGTCGGCCGTTTCCAGCGCCGGAAGGCCAGGCTGCGCTGGCCAGCGAAAATCGCCTCGAGATCCTTGTTACGGAACAGCATGCAGCAATCCTGCCGCAGCAAAGCCGCGCCCGCAACAGGGACGACGAAAGTCGTTCCAATCCCTGATTTATCCCGCCTTGAAATCGATTGCATTATCTGTTGATCTGATGATTGGAGACGGGTGAGACCTCGACAAGAAGGCCATCCGTATGAGGGAGTATCTGGTGTGAGCGAGACGGAAGCGCGCGAGAAAAAGCGCGGCGGCCCGCGCATCCCGCGTGACACGAAAAAAGGCGGCAAGCCGACGCTTCGCACCATCGCGGAGATGACGGGGCTCGCCATTACCACGATTTCGCGCGCCTTGAACAATGCGCCCGAACTCAGCGACGAGACGCGCCTGCGCGTGCAGAAGATCGCCGCCGAGATCGGCTACGTACCTGACCGCACGGCGCTGCGGCTCAAGACCGGCCGCACCCACGTCATCAGCCTCATCCTCGATCCGCACGACGAAATCCTCGGCTTCGGCCAGTCCATGGTCTCGGGCATCACGGCGGCTTTGCGCGGCACGCCCTACCACCTCGTCATCACCGCCAATTTCCGCAATTCGACCCCGCTCGACCCCATCCGCTACGTGCTGCGCAACAAGGCGGCCGACGGCGTCATCTTCTCGCGCACCGAGCCCGACGACGACCGGGTGAAACTGCTGCTCGAGGAGAATTTCCCCTTCGTGTCGCATGGCCGCACCATGAGCCCGGTGCCGCACGCCTTCGTCGATTACGACAACACCGCCTTCGCCCATCACGCCGTCATGCGGCTCAAGGCCCGCGGCTGCCGCAAGGCCACGATCATCCTGCCGCCCATGCGCTTTTCCTTCGGCCATCACCTGCGCGACGGCTTCATGGCCGCCGTCACCGAGGCCGGGATGGATTGGGAAATCCTCTCGGGCGCCACGCTCGACAACACGCCCGACGACATCCGCACCGCCGTGATCCGCCGCCTCGGCGAACCCGGCGCGCCCGACGGGTTCGTCTGCACCGGCGACGCCTCGGCGCTCGCCGTCATGGCGGGCATCACCGACGCGGGCCGCGTCATCGGCCGCGACGTGCAGGTGGTGGCGAAGCAAACCTCGACCATCTTCTCGCAGGTCCGCCCCAAGGTCGACGCCCTCTTCGAGGACACCGCGCTCGCCGGCCAGCAGATGGGCGAACTCCTCCTCCGCCGCATCCAGGGCGAACCGGCCGACGGCCTCCAGATCCTTCACGCACCCGAAGTGTGGTTCTAGACGAGCGGCAAGGGACTGATTGAAGTACTCGGCGGATTAGTCCCGAGGATTCGATGGAGCCGCGGCGTTTGTGGCTGGCGCATCCTCCCCCTTGGCGGGGGAGGATAGTGGAGCTTAGGCGCGCAGCGACTTAGCGGAACTGAGGAGAGGGGGACGCAATGTCCCTTCACACCCCCCGCTTCCGGATCACATCCGCGTACCACTTCGCAGATGCCTTCGGCGTTCGCGCCATGGTCTCCGTATCGAGGTGCACGATGCCGAATTTCTGGCTGTAGCCCGCCGCCCATTCGTAATTGTCCATCAGCGACCAGAGGTAGTAGCCGCGCACATCGGCGCCATCCGCGATCGCCTGGTGGATCCACTCGAGGAACCCGGCGACGTAGTTGATGCGCTCCTGGTCATCGAGCGGGTCGGCAACGTTCGGCCCATCCGCCGCGCCGTTCTCGGTAATGAAGATCGGGCCCTGCCAGCCATACTGCTCTTTGGCCATGAACACCGCGTCGTAGACGGCCCTCGGGTAGTACTCCATGCCGTTATCGAGGAAGTTGCCGCCCGGGTGCTTCTCGTCCGCCACCCACCATTTCGGGTTGTAGTACTCGGCGCTGACCACGACGCGCGAATAGACGTTGAGCCCCAGATAATCGATCGGCGCATGGATCGTCGCGAGGTCGCCCTCGCGCACCTCCGGCATCGTCCCGCGCTCGGTCAGCCGCTTGCGGATGCGCTCGGAATAATCGCCCTTCAGCACCGGATCCAGAAAGAACCGGAAGCCATCATCCTCGTCGCGATCGGCCACTGCCCGGTCCTCGGGCTTGTCGGTCGCGGGATGCCGCTGCCAGATGTCGAACACCACGCCGATCTCGCCCGGCTTGCCGGAAGCGCGGAACGCCTCGACGCCCTTGCCGTGCGCGACGAGCGCATGGTGCAGCGCCTGCCGCGCATCCTTCTCGTCGGTCCGACCCGGCGCGAACACGCCCATCGAGTAGCCGACCCAGATCGAGATCGGCTCGTTCAGCGTCGCCCAGCGCCGCACCCGGTCGCCATAGCTCCGGAACGCCAGCTCGGCATAATCCGAGAACGCGCCGATAATGTCGCGATTGATCCAGCCGCCCTTGTCCTCGAGCGCCTGCGGCAAATCCCAGTGGTAGAGCGTTACATTGGGCTGAATGCCCGCCGCCAGCAGCTCATCGATCAGCCGCGAGTAGAAATCGACGCCCTTCTGGTTCACCTGCCCCACCCCCTTAGGAATGAGCCGCGACCAGCTCAGCGAGAAGCGGTAGCTGGTGACGCCGATCTCCCGCATCAGCGCCACGTCTTCCTTCATGCGGTGATAGTGGTCGGCACCGCGATTGCCCGGGATATTGAGATGCACCTTGCCGGGCGTCTGGCTGAATTTGTCCCAGATCGAGGGGCCCTTGCCGTCCTCGTTCCAGGCGCCCTCGATCTGGAAGGCACTGGTTGCAACGCCGAAATCGAACCCGGCCGGGAACTGGAATCTGGACAACGTAACATCCTGCAAATGAACGGATTTTCGAAACGCCTCATGGTGAGCTTGTCGAACCAGGGGGCGAGGCACCACGACCTCGTCCTTCGACAGGCTCAGGATGAGGTCTACTGCGGCTGAGGATTCTGGGAGCGCCGCGCCCCAGGAGGACTGGGAGGCGCGGCGCGAAGGCCCGTCGGGGGACGAGGCCTTGTTCGAGTGGCCTCGAATTACTTCGTCTCGACGGTAAAGCCCTGTTCAGTCGCATACTGGGCGATGCGGTCCGACCAGGCCTTGAAGCCATCGAACAGGGCCGTCTTGCCCGAGATCGCCTGCCCGACCGTGTCCTTGTAGATGCTCGACACGTAGGGCTGGAACGGCAGCCAGGTCCAGCCCACCACCGAGTTCTTGGCCGAGTCGGCGAAGATCTGGCGGGCCTTCTGGCCGCCCAGATACTCGATCTCCTCGTCGATGAAGGCCGGGTCGTTCCACGCCGCATTGGTGGTGGGCAGCAGGCCCTGGTCATCCTTCAGCGTCGCGACGCCCTCGGGGCTGCCATTCATCCAGAGCGCAAACTCGACCGCGGCTTCCTTGTGCGCCGAGTTGGCGAGGATCACCGTGCCCGAGCCGCCGAACTGGCTGGTGCCGACATCGCCCTCGTTCCACACCGGCTGCGGGGCCACGCGCCACAGGCCCTTGTTGTCGGGCAGCACGCCGGTCAAAGCCTGCAGGCCCCAGGCGCCGACCACCCAGGTTGCCATCTGCCCCGCGCCGAGCTGCTTGAACCACTCGTCCGAGCCCTGCACGGATTCGATGGTCACGCCCTTGGCGTTGAGGTCGGTCCAGTAATCGGCCCACTGCTTGGCCTTTTCGGACTGGAGGTTGAGCGTCACCTTGGTGCCGTCGGCGATGGTCCAGGGCGCAGCCGAAAGCTGCCACAGGCCCATATAGGCGGCGTCCACCAGGCTCGGGTCGAGATAGGTGATGTAGTGGTCGGGGTTCTTGGCGTGGATCGCCTCGGCCGCCTTGGCGTATTCCGCCCAGGTCTTCGGCACGTCGACACCCGCTTCGTCGAACACGTCCTTGCGGTAATACATCACGCCCGGACCGAAATCCTGCGGGATGCCGTAAATGCCGCCGTTAATATCGACGAGGCCGACGACGCCGGGGAGGAACAAGTCCTTCACGCTCTCCCCGCCGAACTTCGTCACGTCGGCCAGCGCACCGGTCAGCGCGAAATTGGGGATCGCGTCATAGGTCATGTGGGCGACGTCGGGGCCGCCCGAGCCGGCATCCACGGCGTTCTGGATCTTGGTGTATTCGTCGGTGCCGACGCCGACATTCTCCACCTTCACCTTGATGTTGGGGTGGGTGGCTTCGAACTTGTCGATCGATTTCTGGATGTTGGGCAGCCAGGTCCAGAAGGTGATGGTGACCGGCTCCTGCGCGATGGCGCCGGTGACGAAGAACGCGGCAGCCGCGACACTGGCGGCCAGCCCCTTGGCAATACGAGTCATGGTCTTCTCCCTTTGTGGCGCTCCTCCGCGCCTTGGTTGCGGCGTCCCAAGACGCCGGAATTGGTTGGTGGCCGTCACTCTTTGACGCCCCCGGCCGCGATGCCGGACTGCCAGTATTTCTGCAGGAACACGAAGGCGACGAGCAGCGGCAGCACGGCCAGCAGCGAGCCGGTGATGACGAGCGGATAGAGCGGTTGCGACAGGTTCACGCCGCCGGCATTGGCCAGCTTGTTCCAGAGCGACAGGCCCACGGTGAGCGGGAATTTGTCGGACTGGTTGAGCACGATCAGCGGCAGGAAATAGTTGTTCCAGGTCGCGACCAGCTGGAACAGCAGCACGGTGACGAAGCCCGGCGCCATCAGCGGCAGCGCGATGGTGAAGAAGATGCGGCCCTCGGAGGCGCCATCGATCCGCGCCGCCTCGATCATCGAGTCCGGCACCGCGTCCTGCGCATAGACCATCATCAGGAACAGCCCGAACGGGCTCACCAGCGCCGGGATGATCACCGCGAGCTCGGTATTGATCAGCCCCCACTGGGTAAACAGCATGTAGGTCGGCACCGCCAGCGCCGTCCCCGGCACCGCCGTCGCGCCGAGCACGATCGCCAGCACGGCCTTCCGGCCATGGAAATCGAACTTGGCCAGCGCGTAGCCGCCCATGGCGCAGATCAGCGCCGCCCCGCCCGCGCCGACCACGGCGTAGAGAATCGTGTTGGCGAACCAGCGCAGATAAATCCCGTCCTGGAAGGCGAAGAGCTGGCCGATATTGTCCCAGAGCGCAAAGCTCGGGGCGAAAGCCAGCCCGAAGGTGCCGAACAGGTCGGCATTCGACTTCGTCGCGTTCACCAGCAGCCAGAGCAGCGGCAGCATGAAATAGGCGAGCAGCATCCAGAGCACGATGCTCAGCACCGGCGACTTTTTCGGCTTCGTCGCCGAACCAGCGCGGGTCCGCGTCACCGGCAGTTCCATCGCGGTCGCGCTCATAGGATGCGCCCCCGCTTGGCCGCGCCGAGCTGCACCACATGGGCCACCACCACGGTGAACCCGCCGAGCAGCATCGCCACCGCGGCCGCGTAATTGGTCTGCCCGCCGGTGAAACTGAGGTTGTAGGCGTAGAGGTTGGGCGTCCAGCTCGTGGTCACCACGCTCGGCCGCAACTGCCCGAGGATCGACGGCTCATTGAAGAGCTGCAGCGAGCCGATGATCGAGAAGATCACCGCCAGCATCAGCGCCGGCCGCAGCGCCGGCAGCTTGATGAACCAGGCCTTGTGCCACTCGTTGGCGCCATCGATCGCCGCCGCCTCGTAGATGTCGGACGGGATGGCGCGCAGCGCGGCATAGAAGATCAGCATGTTGTAGCCGACGAACGACCACGTCACGACGTTGCCGACGCTGGCCAGCATCAGGTTGGGCCCGAGGAAGTCCGGCGTCGGGATGCCGAGCGCGCCGAACACCTGACCCGCCAGCCCGAACTGGCTGCCGAAGATGTAGCCCCACATCAGCGCCGCCACGACCGCCGGCACGGCATAAGGCAAAAACAGCCCGATGCGGATGATCCTGCTGCCCACGAGCCGCCCGCTATCGATCGCCAGCGCCACGAACATGGCGAGCCCGAGCATGATCGGCACCTGCAGCGCGAGGAACAGGATCACCCGGATCACCGCGTCATGCAGCAGCGTATCGCCCAGTGCCCGCAGGTAGTTGCCGACGCCGACGAACACCGTCCCGCCGACCATCTGCTTACGAAAAAAGCTGATCCACAGCGCATAAAACAGCGGCACCACGATCGAGACCGCGAACACCACGACGAACGGTGCAAGGAACAGGTAAGCCGTCGAACTGGCGCGAGCCTTGGCCGAAACGCGGGTCATGGCCGCGCCCCATCCCACACCCACGCCGACGTGTACCGGCTATCCCAGAACCATCCTCGCGCTGACATGAAATACGGACCCGCGGGGGTTCCTGGCTGGTCGCCACCAGCACTGCGCCCTACCGCCCCCCTTGTGGGGGAGGCGGCGAAGCTTGGCGCTTCAGCGCCTAGCGCAGCCAGGAGGGGGGTATCCCCCACGCCGGGGCCGGTCCCGCTCACAACCGCACCTCACGCAGCACCCGGACATCCCACGGCTTCAGCGCCAGCGTCGAAATCCGCTCGCCCGACAGCACATCCTCGACCGCCATGGGCGGCGTCACTGTCCGCGCGTCCCAGCCGAAATTGTGGACGAACCACAGCCGCTCACCGGCCCGGTTCGTCGCCCCATGCACAGCCACCGCGCCGGGCACGAGCTGCGACTGCCACGGATGGTTCGGCGCCAGCCAATCCCCGAGCGATTGCGCCAGGTCGAGCCCCGGAAACGCCCCCACATAGGTGATCCGCCCGGCCCCGAACGCCCGCGACGTCGCCGCCGGCCAGCGGCCGAAATGCGGATGGTCATAACTTGCTATGATCTCGGCACCATCTGGGACCAGCCCCTCGGCCAAGCCCTGCGCCATGCCGCTCAGCTGCCCCGAAACCTTGAGCGGTGCCACGAGGTTGGAGAACTCGTCGTACCAGACCCCCGCCGCCGCAGCCAAACCGGCCGGCTGCCGGTCCAGCTTGGGCCGCCCAATCTCGTCGGCATAAGCCGTGCGGATGCCGACCACGAGATGTCCGCCGGCCTCGGCATAGGCGACGAGGTTCGCCACCAGCCGCTCCGACGCAAGATACAGCGCCGGCACCACCAGCGCCGGCAGGTCCTTCGCCAGCGCCACCGGGTCGGCGATCTCGAAATCCGCCGCGTGCATCACCCGCACCTGATGGCCGGCCCGGTCGAGCCCGCCATAGAAGCGATAGACGATGCGCTCGTACGCAACCCGATCCGCCGGCCCCTGCTTTTCGGGCGTGGCCGCCGGGTCCTGCATGGGCGGGTGATATTCAAAGGCCCAGCGATTGGGCATCGAGAAGATCAGCCCGATATTGGCGTCGGGCACGATGCCCTCGACCGCCGTGCCAGCGCGCGCGATCTCCTGCCCCAGCTCCGCCACCTGCCCGTACACGCGGCCCGGCACGAAGCTGTGCGGCAGCACCCCGCCCCAGAACGTCTCCCACGAGCCGTGCATGGTGTGCCAGTGCCAGTACTCGACGGCACGGGCGCCGCGCGAAATCATCGCCCAGCCCACCTGCCGCCACTGGCCGTCATACATGGGGTAGTTGAACCACGGAAAACCGATGCTCGTCGCATTGGTCTCGGTCACCATGAAGCTCCGCTGCCCGATGGCCCAGGTGCGGTCGGAAATGAAGAACGGCGCCCAGCTCCCGGACGGCGGAAAGGCATAATCGCCCGCCGTCTCCGGCCCGAGCTGATCCTGCGTGGCGATATACTGGTTCGAGGCGATCACGTCGCAGGCGGCGCCGATCGCCCGGTCATCCACCGCCGAGCGCATCGGGTCGATGCAGGTGGTGATGAACTGGTCGGCACTCGCATATTCGCGCACGATCGCGACCTGCCAGCCGATGTATTCCGTCGTCTGCATGGCGTGGAAACGCCGCCAGTCGAGGTCGTATTGCGGCACGTGGTTGCCGTCGGGGATCCACAGCTCGTCGATATGGTTGAGGCGGTGGGCCCAGTGCGTCAGGTTCCACGCCGCGTTGATTGCCTCGACGCCGTTATACTTCTCCACCAGCCACTGCTTGAACCGCCCGAACACATGGGCATTGTGCGGCATCTGGTGGCCGGGCTCGTTATCGACCTGAAACCCCACCACCGCCGGATGATCGACATAACGCGCTATGACCTTGCGGATGATGCGCTCGGCATACTCCAGAAACACCGGGTGCGAGGTGTCCGTCTCCTGCCGCGCACCCCACGGCACGCGCACGCCGGTCTTGCTCTCCGCCGCAATCTCCGGATGCTTCGCCATCAGCCACGGCGGCACCGCGTAGGTCGGCGTGCCGAGCACCACCGTGATGCCATGGGCATGGGCGGCATCGAGCACCGGCAGCAGCCATTCGAGCTCGAACTCGCCGTCGCGCGGCTCCCAGGTCGACCACACCGACTCGCCGACGCGGATCAGGTTGAACCCCGCCGCGCGCATCAGCCGGAAGTCTTCCGCCATGCGCTCGACCGGCTGGTACTCGGGGTAATAGGCCGCCCCGAACAGGATGCGGTCACCGATGCGATAGGTCGCCTTGTCTTGCTGCACGGATGGCACGGCTCACTCCCGATACGGACGTTTTCGTCTCGTTGGCCAAATTGTTTGCGCAAACAATCTGAATGTCAAGGATGCATCGGATCATCCATCCGGATGAGCGATATGCCGCCGCAAACGCCAGTTTGTAAGGCATTTCACGGGCTTGCGCCGTTCAACCGGTGGAACTATTGTTTACGCTAACGAAAGGGCAGCGATTGGTTCGTCAGAGTGCAAAGGGCAAGACGCCCACCATGGCCGATGTGGCGCGGCTGGCGCAGGTGTCGCAGCAGACGGTGTCGCGCGTCCTCAACGACTACGCGTTCATCAAGGCCGACACGCGCGAGCGCGTCCTGCAGGCCATTGCAAGCCTCGATTACCGCCCAAATATGGCAGCACGTACGCTCGCCACCAGCCGCTCGCGCGTCATCGGCGTCGTCGCATCCGACTACACCAGCTTCGGCCCCGCCTCGGCCCTCTGGGGCGTCGAGGAAGCGGCGCGCGAGGCCGGCTACTCAATCTCGATCGTCTCCCTGCGGGAGAGCAACTACGACACCATCTCGCAGGCCCTGGCCCGCCTCGTCGGCCAGTCGGTCGAAGGCGTGGTGATGATCGCCCCGCAGGATGTGACGGCCGCCGCCGCCTTCGTCACCGTGGACAACGTGCCGGTCGTCACCCTCGCCTCGGTCGATAGCGGCGAGCACACCTCGATCATGGTCGATTCCGTCGAAGGCTCGCGCGCCGCGGTGCAGCACCTGATCGAGCTCGGGCACAAATGGATCGCCCACCTCGCCGGCCCCGCCGGCTTCACCGTCTCGGATTCCCGCATCCATGGCTGGCGCAAGGCGCTGGGCGACGCCCACCTCCCCGCCGCCGAACCCTTCGTCTGCGACTGGTCGGCGCAAAGCGGCTACGAGGTCGGCAAAGCCATGCTGGCCGACCCGCGCTTCACCGCCGCCTATTGCGCCAATGACCGCATCGCCCAGGGCCTGCTTCTGGCGCTGCACGAAGCCGGCCGCCCGGTCCCGCAACGCTTCTCCGTCGTCGGCTTCGACGACGTCCCCGAAGCCGCCTACCTCATCCCGCCCCTGACCACGATCCGGCAGGATTTCACGGCGCTGGGCCGCCGCTGCATCGAAGCGGTCCTGATGCGCATCAACGGCCAGCCGCCGCGGCAGAGCGACCCACTGATCCCGGCGCTAGTGGTGCGGCAGAGCACGGGGCCGGTGGCGGGCTGAGGGTGCGGCGCTCGCCGACAGAACCCCTCATCCGGCCTTCGGCCACCTTCTCCCGCAAGGGGAGAAGGCGTGCGCTCGCAATGCGATGCATCCTCGCTCACCGCGCCCGCGTTTCTATCGCCTTCTCCCCTTGCGGGAGAAGGTGGCCGAAGGCCGGATGAGGGGTTGGTGCGGAAGGCGCCCGGCCCCGCCTACACAACCAACTGCAACCCCTCCACATCCCGCTCACACACCAGCGCCCCGTCCACCACCGTCAGCCGCGCCCAGTGCACCACGCTCCGCCGCGCATGCTGCGTATCCATATCGGCCGTATGATCCGTGTCCGTGTTCGGATGCGTGAAATAGAACAAAGCCGCCCACCCGTCCTGCACCACCACGTCGGCATGCCGGGCCACCTGCGCATCGTCGGGCGCCGTCCCGGGCTCGCCGAGGATCAGGCCCTGCCGCTCCCAGTTCACCGCGTCATCCGAGCGGAACACCGCCTGCCCGCGCCACTCGTCGACGATCATCCCCCACCAGCCGCCGAGCCGGAATACATTCGGCCCCTCATGCGGATTGCCGTCCGGCTTGCCGGGGATCGCCACGCCGGCATTCGTCCACGCGTAAAGGTCCGTGCTCGTCGCTACCCCGGTGCACGAGCCATGCGCCTCGTCCTTGTACCAGAGCCGGTAGAGCCCGTCGGGACAGAGCGCCACCGCCGCATCGATCACGTAGTCCGAAGCCAGCGGCACCACGCCCACCCGCGTCCACGTTAAAAGGTCCGGGCTGGTAAAATGCACGATGTGCCGCGGAAATCCCGGCCACCGGTCCGGCGTGCCGGTAATGTAGCTCAGGAACATGTGGTACTCGCCGCGCTCCCACACGATCTCGGGCGCCCAATGCGTGTTGAGCCCCGGATCGGCCGGATCGTCGAGCCCGGCCACGTTGCCGCGGAACGTCCAGTTCGCCCCGCCATCGGTTGAAACCGCAATGCCGATCGGCGAGCCGTGCACCCACTCCACCCCCGGCCCCGGATGGGCGGCGCGGCGGTTGGTGTAGAACATCCACCACTCCTCGGTGCCGCGGCGGTTGATCACCACCGGGTCGGCAGCGCCATCGAGTGTTGGGTCTTCGTAGATCGGTCGAGACATCGGTTTCCCCTCTTCGTGCCCCGTGCATAACCCGGCCTTTCGGGGCCGAACAGCGCCCCCTTCGCCCTATGCGGCAATCGCGACAGCCCCACCCGCTTGCATCATGGCAAAAACATGATAGTTGGAGTCATATTAACGTAAGGGTGCATGAGTGCAGCAGAGTGGCGACCAGCCGGGGCCCCGCGAGGGCGTCGAGACGATCCGGATCGAGACCGGCGCGCCCGATGGATTCCGCCTCGTCGACAGCCGCGCGCTGTTCGCCGGCGAGCACGAGATCGGCATCGTCCATGCCGGCGAAACCTACCGCCTGCGCATCACCCGCCAGGGCAAGCTCATCCTCAACAAGTGACGGCAACCATGCGCACGCTGCTTCTCCCGCTCCTCGCTCTGGCGCTCGCCACACCCGCCATGGCCCAGCCCGCCACCCCGCCGGGTGGTGAGTTCGACATCGAGCTCAATGCGCTGACCGCGTCGGACGCCGGCTGCCGCGTCACGTTCCTCGCCACCAACAAACTCGGCACCGAGCTCACCCGCGCCGGCCTCGAGATCGCGCTTTTCGGCGCCGAGGGCGGCATCGACCGGCTCGTCTCGCTCGAGTTCAAGGCGATGCCCGAGGGCAAGGCGCGCGTCCTGCAGTTCGATATCGCCGGCCTCACCTGCGAGAACATCTCGCGCGTCCTCATCAACGATGTCACCGCCTGCGAGGGCGAAGGGCTCGAACCGAAAACCTGCCTCGCGGCGCTGAAGCCGACGAGCCGCCTCGCCACGGGTTTCGGCCTCTGATGGAAACCGTCGTCGAAAACGTCACCGCCACCGCCGCACCCGTGGCGCACGAACTCTCCATGTTCGCGCTCTTCATGCAGGCCGACTGGGTGGTGAAGTCGGTGATGATCGGGCTGCTCGTCGCCTCCATCGCTTGCTGGGCCGTGATCTTTTCGAAGCTCGCCGCTTACGCCCGGGCCCGGCGCGAGATGAAGGCCTTCGACCGCATCTTCGCCTCGGGCGAGCCGCTCTCGGCCATCTACCAGCGCATCAAGGACCGGCCGCGCACCGGCCTCGGCGCCCTGTTCGCCGCCGCGATGGAAGAGTGGAACGGCTCGCATGCCGACAATGCCGCCAACCCCGCCGGCCTGCAGGTCCGCCTCCGCATCGTGCTCGACAGCACCATCGCAGCGCAGACCGAACGCCTTGACCGCAACCTCACCATCCTCGCCACCACCGGCAGTGCCGCGCCGTTCATCGGCCTCTTCGGCACCGTCTGGGGCATCATGAACTCCTTCACCGCCATTGCGGCCGAGAAATCCACCAGCCTCGCGGTTGTCGCCCCCGGCATTGCCGAGGCCCTGTTCGCCACCGCGCTCGGCCTCCTCGCCGCCATCCCGGCGGTGATCGCCTACAACAAGCTTTCGGGTGACTCGGGCCGCCTCATCGGCCGCCTCGAAGCCTTCGCCGACCGCGTCTCGGTGCTCTTGAGCCGCCAGCTTGACGCCCGGAGTCCTGCCTGATGGCCATGGGGATGCAATCGGCGCGGCGTGGACGCGGCGGCCGGCGTGGCCCCATCGGCGACATCAACGTCACCCCGCTGGTCGACGTCATGCTGGTGCTGCTGATCGTCTTCATGGTCACGGCGCCGCTCCTCACCTCGGGCGTCCCCATCGACCTGCCGCAAACCGCGGCGCCCGAACTCAAGGTCGACGGCAAGCCGATCACCATCTCGATCAACACCGCCGGCGAAATGTTCCTCGGCGAGGATCCGATCAGCCTCGACGCCCTCCTTCCCGCCGTCGCGACCGCGGCGGGCCCGGCCGGCACCGGGCAGCGCCTCTATATCCGGGGCGACGCCGGTGCCGACTACGGCCTCATCATGCAGGTGATGGGCGACCTCTCGAACGCCGGCTACGCCAAGATCGGGCTCATCACCCGGCAGCGCGAGGCGCAGTGACATGCGCTGGGCCGTCCCCACATCGGTAGCGGTTCATCTCGGCCTCATCGCCGGGGCCTGGCTCTTCCTGCAGCTGAAGCCCGAGGACTCGACCAGCGCCGAAGCCGCCGTCTCGGTCGCCATCATCGAGATGCAGGACGCCGTCACCGAACCCAGCGAGACGGTGAGCGAGGAAACCGCCAACCTCGTCTCCGCCGGCATGACCCAGGCGGCCGCCGAGCCCGAACCGATCGAAGAAGTCGCCGAGGCCGAGCCGGTCGAAACCGCGCAGGTGCAGCCGGCCCAGCCCGTGGTGGCCGCAGCCGCCGTGCCGGTCACCGAAACCATCGAGCCCGCCGAAACCGAAGCGCTCGTCTCAGCCGAGGTGATGACCGCCCTCGCCACCGTCGATGTCCCGGTCGCCGCCCCCATCCCGCAGGTCACCTCCGATACGGCCCCCGTCGTCGCCGACACCGTGGCGCCGAGCGACGCTAAGGTGCTGGAGCATCTCGACCAGGCGGCGAAGCTCGCCGAGCTCACCCCCACGCCCGAAGTCCAGCAGCTCACCACCGCCTCGATCAGCCCGCTGACGCCGGCAAGACCGGTCGAAAGCACCGAGCCCGTCAAGATCGCCAATCTCGACCCCGTCGCCGAACCCATCGTCGAAGAGCCGGTCGAAACCCCGCCGGTTCCCGCCCCGCGCATCACCCGCAAGCCGGTCGAGGCCGAGACCAAGCCCGTCGAGGACAAGGCGCCGGTCGAAAAGAAAAAGGCCGAGAAGCCGGTCGAAAAGAAGCAGGTCAAGCAGGTCGCAAGCCTCGGCAATAGCGGCGAGAACGAAGCCGATTCCGCCGCCGCCAAGGCCTCGGGCGGCAAACAGGGCAAGGTCGCCACGGCCGGCGGCAACGACGCCGCCTACGTCGGCAAAGTCCGCGCGAAAGTCCTGCGCTCGCTGAAGGCCCCGTCGGGCCGCTTCACCGCCGGCGAAGTCCGCGTCGCCTTCACCATCGATGCGAGCGGGCGGCTGGTGAACTCGTGGCTCTCGCGCAGCTCGGGCGACGACAAGGTCGACAAGGCCGCGCTCGCCGCCGTCAAGCGCGCCGCGCCCTTCCCGAGCTTTTCCGAAGGCGCGTCCCGCTCCTTCACCTTCCCGCTCATGATACAGTAACGCCAAACTCCGGAGTTCCCATGGAGACCGACAAGCCCAAGGACGTGATCCTTGAAACTACGGCGGACGCCATCCGCCTCGCCAAGACGCTGATGCGCACCGCCCGCTATGGCGCCATCGCGACGCTCGATCCCGAAACCGGCTGGCCCACCGCTACCCGCGTCGGCGTCTCCACGGATTTCGACGGCGCGCCGATCATCCTCATCTCGCGCCTCGCCGCCCACACCAAGGCGCTGCTGAAGGACGCCCGCGCCTCGCTGCTGCTCGGCGCCCCCGGCAAGGGCGATCCGCTCGCCCATGCCCGCGTCACCATCGCCTGCGAGGCCCGCGAGATCGAGCCGAACTCCGACGAGGCCAAGCGCATGGCCATCCGCTATCTCTGCCACCAGCCCAAGGCCCAGCTCTATGTCGGCCTCGGCGATTTCCGCTTCTTCCGCCTCGAGCCCAAATCCGCTTCGCTGAACGGTGGCTTCGGCAAGGCCTATGCGCTCACCGCCGCCGATATCGTCAACGCCAACCCGGCCAACGCCGAGCTGGCGGAAACCGAACCCGGCGCCGTCGAGCACATGAACGACGACCACTCCGAGGCCGTCGGCCTCTATGCCGAGCACTTCGCCAAGGCCGAAGCCGGCCGCTGGCGCCTCGTCGGCGTCGATGCCGAGGGCATGGACCTCGTCGAGGGCGACGATATCCGCCGCGTCTGGTTCGACACCGAACTGACCTCGGCCAAGGACATGCACATGACGCTGGTGCGCATGGCCGGCGAAGCCCGCCGCGCGCTCAATCGCCCGCTCAAGGATGCGAGGGTCGCCTCGTGATCCGCTTCACCCTCGCGGCGCTCGCGCTGCTCGCGACCCCCGCCTTCGCGCAGGATGTCGCCGCCCTTCCCGGCGGCGCCTCCTCGCTCTCCGAAACCCACGGCAACTGGTCGGTCACCTGCCAGGTCGGCGACAAGGGCAAGAGCTGCGGCTTCTCGCAGACCGCCGGTAACCCGCAGACCGGCTCGGCCCTCGCCGCCATGGAGCTCGCCGCGCCCGCTGCCAACAAGGCCGAAGGCATGCTGCTGATGGCCTTCGGGCTCCGGCTCGATGCGGGCGTGCAGCTCGGCATTGACGGCCAGCCCCTCGGCGCCGCCCGGCCCTTCCTCACCTGCATTTCGTCGGGCTGCCTCGTGCCCATGGCCTTCGAGGACGTGGAGCTTTCCGCTCTCAAGGTCGGCCAGAAGCTCGATGTCACCGGCATCAAGGTCGAGGACGGCAAGCCCGTCACCGTCAGCCTGTCGCTCAGCGGCTTCACCGCCGCCTATGACCGCACGGTCGAACTGGCCAAATAGGGCCGTCAAACGTGACATCGCTGTCACACTCGGCTGCGGCGCGCAGGATGCCGCAGCCATAAAAGTTGACTCCGATAATCATCTTTAATAGATCGTAGCCATCGCGCCCTTGAAGCGCGCCATAGCAAGCCACGCGGCCTGACGCCGACAGCCAGCCAACAACACCATCTACCCTGGGGGCAGGCATGTCACATCCGCCACGCAACGCGGGCGTTTTCGCACGCGCACACCTTTCACTCCTCGGCGTCAGCGCCGTCGCACTGGCCTGCGCCATGCCGCAGGCGGCTCAGGCGCAGCAGCTCACCGAAGCGCAGACCACCATCCTCGAGCGCTTCGTGCTGACCGCAACGCGCGCCACCAAGAACGTGCTCGACGTGCCGCAGAACGTCGCCGTCATCGACGGCAAGACGCTCGAAAAGCACCAGGTCCGCGACATCCAGGATCTCGTGCGCTACGAGCCCGGCATCGCCGTCACCCGCACGAGCTCGATCACCAATCCGGGCGGCCAGCTCAACAGCTTCACCATCCGCGGCGTCTCGGGCAACCGCGTGCAGATGCTGGTCGATGGCTCGCGTATCCAGGAATCGGTCATCGATGGCAGCCGCGACTTCGTCGATCCGTGGAACATGAAGGCGGTCGAGCTCCTGCGCGGCCCCAACTCCGTGCTCACGGGCGCCGATGCGCTGGGCGGCACCGTCGCCTTCCGCACCCGCGATCCGTCCGACCTCCTCGCCGGCTCCGACAAGCCGTGGGCGGTCGAGATCAAGACCAGCTATGACAGCTTCGACCACACCTTCCGCAAGCAGGTGACCGGCGCCTACGATTTCGGCGACCTCGCGGTGCTTGGCAGCTTCGGCAACCTCACCGCCACCGAGCCGACGCTCTCGAACGCCGATCCCGATGGCGGCATCTGGGGCAAGTGCCCGCGCCCGTCCTATTTCCGCTGCGACGAGTTCTTCCCGCAGGAAACCAACGCCTATAACGGCCTCCTCAAGGCCGTGTGGACGCCCACCGACGAGCACAAGTTCACCGCCACCTACGAGTTCAACGACCGCAACACCGCGATCAACCAGATCTGGGACTCGAGCGCCAATACCGGCACCGGCAATTCCTACTACGTCTCCGAGGACTACCAGCGCGAGATCGACATGGAGCGCCAGCACTTCGCCCTCGACCACGAGTGGGAAGTGAACCAGCCCTGGCTCGACTCGGTGAAGTGGACCCTGAGCTACGCCCCGCAGTCGCGCGACTTCCACTCCCAGCAGACGCGCAACTACACCCAGGCGACGCCCTCGCAGTACTACCGCTACATCACCACCGACCGGAACTATTCCGAGAACTTCCTCGAAGCCGACCTGCAGCTCGTCAGCTCGTTCGATGCCGGCCCGACCTCGCACAAGCTGACCTACGGCTTCGATGGCGACATCATGAAGTCGCACTACCTGGGCGTGACCTTCACCGACTATTCGAACTCGACGCCCGACACGACCGTCGTCAATGGCGGCTTCGCCTTCCCGGATGTCGCGACGACCCGCGCCGACTACTACGTGCAGGACGAAATCTCGCTGCTCGATGGCAAGCTCACCATCACGCCGGGCCTGCGCTGGGCCACCTACAACCTCTCGCCCGGTGACTCGCTCTCGAACGTGCCGATCGACGATATCGGCCGCGAGACGCTCATCAAGAAGCTCTCGGCCCTCTACAAGATCGACGACAGCTACTCGGTCTATGCGTCCTACGGCGAAGGCTTCAAGATGCCGACCGCCCAGCAGCTCTACTACACCTCGTCGGGCGTCGGTTTCGAAGTCGTCCCCAACCCCGACCTCCGCCCGGAATCGGTCAAGAGCTACGAAGCGGGCCTCCGCGGCGAGTTCGAGCGCGGCTGGTTCTCGGTCGACGGCTACTACGCCCAGTACGACGACTACATCCAGACGCTGCAGGAAATCGAGCCGGGCGTCTATTCGAGCCTCAACGTCGATACCGTGAAGACCTGGGGTATCGAGGCGAGCGCCGAGTGGGAGGCAGTCGACAACGTTTTCCTCACCGGCTCGCTCACCTGGTCGGACGGCACGCAGAAGAAGACCGACGCTGATCCGGAGACCGTCTTCGACGGCGCCGTGCCGCTCACCACCGTGCTCGGCGTCCGCTACGAGCTGCCCGATAACGGGCTCGAGTTCGAAGTGTTCGGCACCTTTGCGCAGGGCGTGAAGGAGCGTTCCGACCCGAACGCCTTCAAGCCCGAGGGCTACGCGGTGTTCGACGCCTACGCCAAGTACAAGCCGACGGAGAATGTCGAGCTCAGCGCCGGCGTCCAGAACATCTTCGATACGCGCTACTTCCCCAACACGCTCACCGGCTACGCCCAGACGGCGTCGGACTCGGTGGCGGCGCAGAACCCGCTCGAATTGCAGGTGGCGCCGGGCCGCACGTTCAAGATCGGCGCGACCGTCAAGTTCTAACGACCGCCAACTGAGGGAGGGGTCCGCCAGGGTCCCTCCCCTTTTTCATTAAGCCCTGTTGGAGCCCCATCCATGCGTGTCCTCGGCCAGTTCTGGCGCCTGCTGAAACTCTGCATTGCCGGCGAGGGCGGCAAATTCGGCCTCGTGCTCTACGCCATCGTCCTTGCCCTCGAACTCAGCCAGATCCTCGTCTCGCTGCGCATGATCGAGTGGAGCAAGACCTTCTACGATGCGCTGCAGCAGGTCGATGGCGCGACCGCGCTCACCCAGGTCGGCATCTTCTTTGTCATCGTCACCACCGGCGTGCTGCTGACGCTGAGCTCGAGCTTCACCCGCCAGCACCTCGAAATCCGCTGGCGCCGCTCGCTCACCAATGCAGCAATGACCCGCTGGCTCGGTAACCGCTCCTACCTGAAGCTCGAGCGCGAGCGCACCAACACCCTCGACAACCCGGACCAGCGCATCGCCGAAGATTGCCGCTTCTTCCTCGCCGGCCCGATGGGCGAGCATGGCGGCGGCATCGGCCTCATCCCGCTCTCGCTCGACCTCATTACCAACATCGTCGCCATCTTCTCCTACGTGGCCGTGCTCTGGTCGATCGCGAGCTTCGCCCTGCCGCTCGGCTTTGCCGGCATCAATGCCGAAATCCCGCGCTACATGGTCTGGGCCGCCTTCATCTATGTCGCCCTCTCCACCGGTCTCACCCATTTCCTCGGCAAGCCGCTGAAGCGCCTCTATGCCGAGCAGCAGCGCCGCGAAGCCGATTTCCGCTTCGGCCTCATCCGGGTGCGCGAAAACGCCGAACCCATCGCCATGGCGTCGGGCGAAACGGCCGAGCGCCGCGACCTCGACCGGCGCTTCGGCGGCATCGTCATCAACTGGAAGAAGCTCATCAATCGCGAGCTGATCCTGATGAGCTTCACCTACCCGTACCGCTCGACGGTGCTGCGCATCCCGACTTTCCTGGCGCTCCCCGCCTTCTTTGCTGGCTCGGTCACCTTCGGCGGCCTCATGCAGCTCGCCTCGGCCTTCTCGTCGGTCACCACCACTCTCTCGTGGTTCATCTTCTCCTACCGGCCGCTGGCCGACCTCGTCGCCGCCGCCGGCCGCCTCGAAAGCTTCCTCAACGCCACCGACGGCTCGGCGGGCGCACGTCCCGGCATCGTCGAGCGCCCGAGCCCCAACGGCACGCTGGCGCTCGCCAACCTCGAACTCTTCGCCCCCGATGGCCGCCGCCTCCTCGGCGTCGACGGCCTTACGGTCGGCGCGGGCGAAGCCATCTGGCTCGTCGGTCCCTCGGGCCTCGGCAAGACCACGCTGCTCAAGACCCTCGCCGGCACGTGGAGCAACGCCACCGGCCGCATCGAAACCCCGGCCGGCGCCGCCGGCTTCCTGCCGCAGGACGCCTACCTCCCCACCGGCAGCGTGCTCGATGCGGTGGCGTACCCGCGCGACCCGAGCGACATCCCGGTCGCCGAGCGCGAGGCGGCGCTACTGGCCGTCGGCCTCGGCCACCTGATCCTCTCGTACGCCACCGAAGCCGCCAAGGGCCTCTCGGGCGGCGAACAGCAGCGCCTGGCGCTCGCCCGCCTGCTGCTCCTCAAGCCCGAATGGGCCTTCCTCGACGAGGCAACCAGCGCCCTCGATATCGCGGCCGAACGCCAGCTTCTCGGCCTTCTCCGCCGCGAATTGCCGGGCACCGCCTTCGTCGTCGTCGCCCACCGCGAACCCACCGGCCTCGGCCCGATCCGCAAGGTCGAACTCGCCACGGCGCCCATCGCCGCCCCCTACCACCCCATTCCCGCCTGAGGACTCCTAATGCTCGACAAGCCCAAAACCTTCCCCCGCGCCCGCCTCACCGCCACGCCCGAAGCCATCCTCGCCGCCTTGCCGCAGGTCGGCCGCCTGATGGTCACCGCAAAAAACCTCGGCGCCACCCATGAGCGTATCGGTGCGGTCGAAACGGTGTCGTTCGCCGACGGCTGGGCCATCATCGGCGGCGCCGAGCACGAAAGCCGCATCGAGCTTTCCGCCATCGCCGAAATGATCGTCGACCGCACCAGCGTCATGAAGGACAAGGCCTACCCGCGCCTCGACCTCCACCGCGCCGACGGCTCCTACATCTGCGGCATCGTCGCCTTCGACGGCCTCGACCCCTTCGACACGGCGCTGGCCCCCTTCGGCCAAGGCGAACCCCTCGAACAAAAGCCCGACCCCACCCCCACCGAACGCATCGAGCCCACCCCCACCGACCCCGGCCTCGTGGTGCTGGAAGCGGTCCGCGACTCCGCCACCCCCGTCACCGTCGGCTTCCGCCAACCCAACTTCCACCAAGCCTTCCGCGGCATCGTCGAAACCGTGAAACCCGCCATGGGCTTCATCAACATCATGCGCCCCGACTTCCACCTGCACCTCAAGTCCGGCGCCGTAGCCGAATGGCGCGAAGTCGCCGGCGAACGCCGCGCAGTCAACGCCGAGGGCCAGGAGCTAGGGCTGTACCTCGCCACGGTGCAGTAGCACCGAACGAAGAAAGCGCGGACGCAACCGGCGGCGCAGGCGATAACGCTCGCCTGACCCGCTACCCCTACGCATTACTGCGCTTCACCATCCGTTAGCTTTGATTTCCTACAGTTCCCATAGGAGGGGCCAACAGTTCCTCCCGAGGGGGGAAATCGATGAACATTCTGCCGCGCCTCAAGATGGCGCAGAAGCTGCCACTCGTCGTGGCCGGCGCCGCGTTGCTTGCCAGTATCACGGTCGGCGTCCTGAGCTACGGCATCGGCGCCAGCACGGTGACGGCGATGACCGAGGACAAGCTGCGCACCGTCGCGGTGTCTCGCGCCCAGGCGCTCGAAGACCTGCTGAAATCGGTGAAGGACGACCTCCTCGTCACCGCCTCCTCGGGCGGCGTGGTTTCGGGCATCCAGAACCTCGTCGTCGGCTGGGCCCCGGTCGGCGCCGATGGCGGTGCGCTCGCCCGCAAGGCGTTCATCACCGACAACCCCAATCCGGCCGACCAGCGCGACCTGCTCGATACCACCAAGATCCCGGGCGCCAGCACCTACACCATGGCGCACCAGCGCCTGCATGTGGGCCTACGCGGCCAGCTAAAGGCCCGTGGCTACGAGGATATCTACGTCTTCGACGCCAACGCCAACCTGATCTATTCGACCAAGAAGCTCGACGACTTCGCCACCAGTTTCGCCAAGGGCGGCAAATATGCCGACTCCCCGCTGGCCGAGGCCTATGCGACGGCCGCCAAGATCACCACCAACGATCAGGTCGCCTATATCGACGCCACCCCCTATGCCGTCACCCCCGACCGCCCGGGCAGCTTCATGGCCGCCCCGGTCTATAACGGCAAGGAGCTCCTCGGCGTCGTCGCCTTCCGCCTCCCGGGCGGCGTCATCGACACCATGATGAGCAACAAGCTCGGGCTGGGAGAAACCGGCGAAACCTTCTTCGTCGGCACCGATCACCTGATGCGATCGGACTCGGCGTTCAGCCCCGACAACGACATCCTCAAGACGACGATCGAGACCCCCGAGATCGACGCGGCGCTGGCCGGCGACACGGCAAGCTTCGGCAAATCAACCACTTATCGCGACATGAGCCTGCTCGAAGCCACCGTGCCGGTCAGCTTCGAGGGCCACAAATGGGCGCTCGTCGCCGCCGTCGGCGAGGACGAAGCGCTGAAGCCGGTCGGCGACATGCGCAACTCCATCCTCATGGGCTCGGCCGGCGTGCTGGCCTTGGCCGTGCTGCTCGGCATGCTGTTCTCCCGCTCGGTCACCAAGCCGATCAGCCGGCTCACCGGCACGATGGAGCGGATCGCCGGCGGCGAGCTCGACACCGAAGTCGTGGGTTCGGCCCGCAGCGACGAGCTCGGCGCCATGGCCCGCGCCGTCGAGGTGTTCCGCGACAACGGCCTCAAGATGGCGCAGATGACCGACGACGACGCGGCCCGCATCGTCAACGACCAGAAGGCCCGCGGCAAGATGATGTCGGACCTCCAGGCCGCGTTCGGCGACGTGGTCGACGCCGCAGTTGCGGGCGATTTCTCGCGCCGTGTCACCGCCCGTTTCCCCGACCCCGAGCTCAATGCGCTTGCGGGTTCGGTCAACAATCTCGTCAAGACCGTGGATAGCGGGCTCGGCGAAACGAGCCAGGTGCTGGCCGCGCTGGCCCGCGCCGACCTGACCCAGCGCGTCGAAGGCCAGTACGAAGGCGCCTTCGGCCAGCTCAAGACCGACACCAACGCGGTCGCCGGCAAGCTCATCGAGATCGTCAGCCACCTGCAGCACACCTCCCGCTCGCTTAAGACGGCGACGGGCGAAATCCTCTCTGGCGCCAACGATCTCTCGGAACGCACCACCAAGCAGGCGGCGACGATCGAAGAGACGTCGGCCGCAATGGAGCAGCTGGCCTCGACCGTGCTGCAGAATTCCGAGCGGGCGCGCCAGGCCAGCACCGTCGCGGGCACCGTGACCAAGACCGCCGAAGAGGGTGGCAAGGTGATGGGAGAGGCCAACCTCGCCATGGAGCGGATCACCGCCTCGTCGGCGAAAATCTCCAACATTATCGGGCTCATCGACGATATCGCCTTCCAGACCAACCTCCTGGCGCTCAACGCGTCGGTCGAAGCCGCACGCGCCGGCGATGCCGGCAAGGGGTTCGCGGTGGTCGCCGTGGAAGTGCGCCGCCTCGCTCAATCGGCCGCCAGCGCTTCGTCCGAAGTGAAGGCACTGATCGACCAGTCCGGTGCCGAAGTGAAGACCGGTTCGAAACTCGTGGCCGATGCGGCCAGCCGGCTCGAGGCCATGCTCGAGGCGGCCCGCTCGTCGAACGAGCTGATGGACGGGATCGCGCGCGAAAGCCGCAGCCAGGCCTCCGCGATCGAGGAAGTGAACACCGCAGTTCGCCAGCTCGACGAGATGACCCAGCACAACGCGGCCCTCGTCGAAGAGACCAATGCGGCGATCGAGCAGACCGAGGCCCAGGCCGTGGACCTCGACCAGATCGTCGGCATCTTCACCGTGACCGAGCGGAGCACAAACCGCCGCGCCGCCTGAGGCGTGGCGGCCTAGCCGGCCTTCGTGTCGCTCCAGACGATGAGCCCGTCCGGAGCCGTGCTGAGGCCCGAGCGGATGTCGCGTTCGGTATCTTCGAGATGGGCCCGCATAGCGGCGCCGGCCGCCTTCGGGTTGCCGGCGCGGATCGCCTTCAGGATCGCCTCGTGGGCAGCGATCGTGTCCTCGACACTGTAACCACGGGCATCGTGACCGCGGCGGCTCAAGGCAAAGCTCTTCTTCAGCGGCCCCGCCATCGCCTCGAACAGGCTCGAGATCAAGCGGTTGCCGCTCGATAGGGCCACCGCCTCGTGGAAGCCGACATCATGGTGGTGGAAGCGCTGCTCGGACTCTTCGGGGTCGAAACCCTGCCGCCCGTCTCCCATGGCCGCGCGCATGCCCTCGATTTCCGCCTCCATGGCGGCGATGCCGGCGCGGCTGGCGCGCTTGGCCGCTAGCGTCGACGACTGCACTTCAAGCGACAGCCGCATTTCGATGAGGTCGAACACGCCCTTGGGATCATGGCGGATCAGCGCCGTCATGTAGTCGGCAAACGCGATGCCGCTGGGCTGGATGACGATCGCGCGCCGGCCGCGTCCAAGATCGACGAGCCCACGGCCCGCAAGCATCTTCACTGCCTCGCGGATGGTGAGCCGGCTGACCTCGAAGCGCGTCGCGAGCTCCCCCTCGCTGGGCAGGCTCATGCCCGGTTGCAGCTCGTGGAGCACCAATTGCGCCAAGTCTTCGGCGATGCTGGATGCGGCGGTGGCGCCCGGTCCGCTGGCGCGGCTGCCGGTTGGTTGAAGCGTCATCACATCCCCTCAGATATCTGACAACTTCAAAAGCGTAACCGCTTTGTCCGGACGATGAAAGTCGCCTTTCGGGTTGGTCCACCGGTCGTAATATATAAGGTAACGTTGGCTCAGAGCGACATACTTAGGATGCTCGCGAATATGCGATCCGGCCACGCTTTACAAAAATATCTGACTACTCTAATCGTCCCGCCGTGCGGCTACCGCACTCAACAGGCTGCAAAAGCCGGCGTCGGGAGGGCGATTGGACCATATCGATGTGGCGCGGGCCAACGGTCCGGCGGCTGCGGCTCATGCCGCGGCGACAGGCGCCAGAACGCGTGATCGCGCAATCCTTCACATCGACAGTCTCAGCATCGCACCCCCGGCTGACATCAGCCAAACCACAATCGTTCCGGGAGGACGCTCGTGAAACTACTGAAACTTCTCGCTGCGACTGCCGTCGTGAGCGCCATGGCGCTGTCGACTGCCGCCGTCTACGCGCAGGACAAGGGCCTTATCGGCGTTCTGATGCCGACGAAGACCTCGCAGCGCTGGATCAATGACGGCGACGCCGTCAAGTCCCAGCTCGAGGCCAAGGGCTACACCGTCGACCTGCAGTACGCGCAGGACGACATCCCGACCCAGCTCAGCCAGCTCGAAAACGAGATCACCAAGGCCCCGAAGGCCCTGATCATCGCTTCGATCGACGGCACCACCATGGCCGACGCGCTGCAGAAGGCCGCCGATGCCGGTATCGTCGTGGTCGCCTATGACCGCCTGATCAAGGGCACGGCGAATGTCGACTACTACACCACGTTCGACAATTTCGGCGTCGGCGTGATCCAGGCCAACTCGCTGGTGAAGGGCCTCAAGGAGCGCTTCCCCGACGTGAAGCCGTGGAACGTCGAGCTCTTCGGCGGTTCGCCGGACGACAACAACGCCTTCTTCTTCTACAACGGCGCCATGTCGATCCTGCAGCCGATGATCGACGCTGGCGACATCAAGATCGTCTCGGGCCAGACCGGCATGGAGAAGGTCGGTACGCTGCGTTGGCTCGCCGCCACCGCCCAGGCCCGCATGGACAACCTGCTCTCGGCCAACTACTCGGGCGGCACCACCGTCCAGGGCGTGCTCTCGCCCTATGACGGCCTTAGCCGCGGCATCATCGAGTCGCTTCGCGCCGTGGGTTACGGCACTGCCGACCAGCCCTGGCCGATCGTGACCGGCCAGGACGCCGAGACCGCTTCGGTGAAGGGTATCATCGCCGGCGAGCAGTACTCGACCGTGTTCAAGGACACCCGTGACCTCGCCAAGTCGACCGTCGAGCTCGTCGACACGGTCCTCTCGGGCAAGACCCCGGATGGCCTCGACACCACCACCTACAACAATGACGTCAAGGTCGTCCCCTCGATCCTGCTGACGCCGCATGAGGTGGACGCCACCAACTACCAGGCTCTCGTGGTCGACTCCGGCTACATCAAGGCCGAAGACCTGAAGTAAGCGCCGCTTACGCAAATACGGGGTCCCGCCAAGGTGGGGCCCTTCTCGTTTACCGGTCTCGCCGGTATTCTTGCCGGTATTGTCCGCCGATCCCTCGCCTCAGGAACGAATACGCATGGCCTCGCCGATTTTGGAGATGCGCGACATCACCAAGACGTTTCCTGGCGTCAAGGCGCTGTCGAACGTCAATCTCAGCGTCGAGGAGGGCGAAATCCACGCCGTCGTCGGCGAGAACGGCGCCGGCAAGTCGACGCTGATGAAGGTGCTCTCGGGCGTCTATCCGTCGGGCTCGTACGACGGCAAGATCATCTACCGTGGCCAAGAGTGCCACTTCAAATCCATCCGCGACAGCGAGCACCAAGGCATCGTCATCATCCACCAGGAACTCGCCCTGGTGCCGATGCTCTCGATCGCGGAGAACATTTTCCTCGGCAACGAACACGCCAAGGGCGGCGTCATCGACTGGGATGCCAACGAAGCGCGCACCGCAGCGCTGCTCAAGAAAGTCGGGCTCAGCGAAGACCCCAAGACGCTCATCACCCATATCGGCGTCGGCAAGCAGCAGCTGGTCGAGATCGCGAAGGCGCTGAGCAAGGAAGTAAAGCTCCTGATCCTCGATGAGCCCACCGCGTCGCTCTCGGAGAAGGACAGCCAGGCGCTGCTCGACCTGCTGCTCGAGTTCAAGCGCCAGGGGATCACCTCGATCCTCATCTCGCACAAGCTCAACGAGATCAGTCGCGTCGCCGACCACGTCACCGTCATCCGCGACGGGCAGACGATCGAGACCATTCCGCGGAGTGAGCTGACCGAAGACCGGATCATCACCTCGATGGTGGGCCGCTCGCTCGAGGACCGCTATCCGCCGCGCGACCCGCATATCGGCGAGGTGGTGTTCGAGGTGAAGAACTGGAGCGTCTACCATCCGCTCCATTCCGACCGCCAGGTGATCAAGGGTATCAGCCTCAACGTCCGCAAGGGCGAAGTGGTTGGCATAGCTGGCCTGATGGGCGCCGGCCGCACCGAGTTCGCCATGAGCCTGTTCGGCCGCTCCTACGGCCGCAAGATAACCGGCGAGGCCTTCCTTCACGGCAAGAAGCTCGACCTCTCGACTGTCGGCAAAGCCGTCGAACAGGGCATTGCCTATGTCACCGAGGACCGGAAGACCTATGGGCTCAACCTGATCGACCAGATCAAGCACAACATCACCATCGCCAACCTCGATGGCGTGTCGCGGCATGCGGTGATCGACGATTTGCGCGAGCTCGATGTCGCCAACGACTACCGCAAGCAGACCAATATCCGTTCGCCGAGCGTCTACCAGAAGGTCGGCAACCTCTCGGGTGGCAACCAACAGAAGGTGGTGCTGAGCAAGTGGCTCTTCGCCAACCCCGACGTGCTGATCCTCGATGAGCCGACCCGCGGCATCGACGTGGGCGCCAAGTACGAAATCTACACCATCATCGGCAAGCTCGCCGCCGAGGGCAAAGCCATCATCGTCATCTCGTCCGAGATGCCGGAACTGCTGGGTATCACCGACCGCATCTACGTGATGAACGAAGGGCACTTCGTCGGCGAGATGGCATCGGCCGACGCCACCCAGGAAAAGATCATGCGCGCCATCGTGCGCGGAGAGCAGAAAGCATCATGACCACGGAAACCTCCCCTGCCCCGCAGACCGGTGTCGCCGCCGAGACCACGGCAGCCCCGCGCGTCGGCCTCTCCTCGTTCACCAGCAACCTGCGCGATTACGGGCTGGTGCTGGCGCTCATCCTCATCATGGTGTTCTTCCAGTTCGCCACCAACGGCACGATGTTCAAGCCGCTGAACATCTCGAACCTGGTGCAGCAGAACAGCTTCATCATCGTGATGGCGCTCGGCATGCTGCTGGTGATCGTCGCCGGCCATATCGACCTCAGCGTCGGTTCGGTCGCCGGCTTCTCGGGCGCGCTCGCTGCCATGATGATGGTGATCTGGCCGCTCGGCTTTGCCAGCAATCCGCTGGTGGTGTCGATCATCGTGCTCTTCGTCGGCGCGGCAATCGGCGCGGCGCAGGGCTACTGGATCGCCTATCACCGGATACCGAGTTTCATCGTGACGCTGGCGGGCATGCTGGTGTTCCGCGGCCTCTGCCAGGCACTGCTCGGCGGCGGCTCGTCGGTCGGCCCGCTGCCGGACGCCTTCAAGCAGCTGAGCTCGGGTTTTATTCCTGACCTCATCGGACCGCTGACGCTGGTCGCCCCGACGGTGAACGCTGCGGGCAAGACCATTGTGGGCTCGGGCCTCGTGCTCCACATGACGACGCTGGTGATCGGGGCCATCGGCATCGTTGCCTATGTGTGGTTCGGGCTCAGCTCGCGCCGCACGCGGCAGAGCCGTGGTTATGCGGCCGAGCCCTTCGCGATGTTCGCCATCAAGACGCTGGTGATCGCAGCGCTCGTCCTGTTCCTCGTCTTCCAGTTCGCGAGCTACAAGGGTCTGCCGATCGTGCTCCTGGTGATGAGCGTGCTCATCGGCCTCTTCATCTTCGTGACCCGCATGACGACGATCGGCCGCCGGGTCTACGCCATGGGCGGCAACATCAAGGCGGCGCAGCTTTCGGGCATCAAGACCGAGCGGCTGACGCTGTTCGTCTTCATCAACATGGGCGTGCTGTCGGCGCTCGGTGGCCTCATCATCGCCGCCCGCCAGGGCCAGGCCGTGCCGGCGGCGGGCCTCGGCAGCGAGCTCGACGTGATCGCGGCCGTGTTCATCGGCGGTGCCTCGGCCATGGGCGGCGTCGGCCAGGTGGCGGGCGGCGTGATCGGCGGCTTCATCATGGGCGTGATGAACAACGGCATGTCGATCGTGGGCGTGAACATCGACTGGCAGCAGGTGGTGAAGGGCCTCGTGCTGCTCGGCGCCGTGGTGTTCGACGTCTACAACAAGAACAAGGGCTGAGTTCGCCTCAGCGTGGGCGCCGCAGCTAGGGCCGCGGCGTCGTGGGACCGTCCGTGCTCCGGCTCCAGCGGACGATGCAGGGAATAACCCTTTGTACTGGGGTGGCGGCTGGGTCGCGGGCGACGAGTTCGATGAGGGCGTCGCTGACCTCACCCGGGGGTGGCATGATGGTGGTGATGGCGTGGGAGTCCCAGCTGGCGACGGCAACGCCGTCGTGGCCGACGATGGAGAGCTCGTCGGGGACGCGCAGGCCGAGCAGCATGGCGGCGTCCTTCACGCCGATGGCCATCAGGTCGTTGGCGCAGACCACGACGTCCGGACGGGCGCGGCGGAGGAGCATGACGCCCTCCTTGTAGCCCGACTCGTAGCTGTAATCGCCGTGTTCGACGACGTCGAAGCTGAGGCCGTGGGTGGCGAGCGCGGCGTCGAACCAGGCCTTGCGCTGCTTGTCGATGTAGCTGGTGCCGCGGCCCGAGAGGTAGAAGAAGTGCCGGCGGCCCTGTTTCAGGAGATGGTCGACCACCTGCTGGCTCGCCGCCTGGCCATCGATGCGCACGTCGTTGATGGCGCGGCCATCGAGTGGCTCGCTCGAGGCGCCGATGATGGTGGCGGTGCGGAAGATGTCGGTCGCGTCCTCGAGGGTCACGGCGTCGGAATAGAGCACGACGTGATCGACCTGGTAGGTCGAGGCGATGCGCATCAGCTGGCTGCGATCCTCGTGGTTGGCGCAGCAGAGGAGCAGCGGCATCAGTTCGCGGGCCTGCAGCCGGTGGATCAGCTGGTCGAGGCCCTCGCCCTCGGCCGGATTGGCGACGGTGTTGACCACCAGCGCCACTAGCCGCGAGCGATTATTGTTGAGCGAGCGGGCCATCGCGTTGGGGCGAAAGCCGTGCTCGTCGGCGAGGGCAAGGATGCGAGCGCGCGTCTCGGGCCGGATCCGGGCATCGGCGGAGAAGGCGCGGGAGATGGTGGCGGAAGAGACGCCCGCCAGCTTCGCCAGTTCTACCGATGTCAGGCCCTTGGTCCGCATGCCGCTCCGGTTCCGCCCGCACTCAGGGCCGACTGACCTCTATCGCAACCGGCTCGCCATCGCGAGACGCCGATAGTTTGATGGCATCCCAGAGCCGGGCGAAGCGCAGGCCATTGGCGACGGTCGACGGATTGGCGAGCCGGCCGTCGCGCACGGCCTGGAAAGTCTGCATCGGGGTATCGCGGATTTCGTTCTCCTGCCGGCCCTCGGAGACGCCGTCGATGGCGACTTCGCGCCAGGCGCCCCAGGCGTCGATGCGGACGATCGCCTTGGAATAGAAGAACGTGATGGCCGAGGCGCAGCCCGGCGGGCCTTCGCCGGCGGCGTTGAAGGTGACGAGAGCGCCATTGGTGAGGCGCGCCGCGACGGCGGTCGCGAGGTCGACGGCGATGCCGCGATTGGTGGCGAAGGCGCTCAGGCGCTCGAACTCGGCATCGGCGAGGACGCAGACGGTGTTCATCATGTGGGCGCCGGTATCGAACATGAAGCCGCCGCCCGAAATGGCCGGGTTCTGCTTCCACTGGCCGGCGTAGTTGTTCTTCCAGCCTTCCCAGATCGAGGCGTTGACGCTGACGAGCTCACCGAATTCGCCGCGGCGGGCCCGCTCCTTGGTGTCATGCACCAGCGGCGAGAGACCGCCCTGGAAGGCGATGACGACGGTGCGGCCGGTGCGCTTTTCGGCTTCGACGAGGGCGAGCGCCTCTTCGACCGTCGTCACCATCGGCTTTTCGAGCAGCAGGTCGTAGCCGGCATCGATCACCGCCAGCGCGTTGGCGCCGTGGAAGACGTGCGGCGTCGAGACGTAGACCGCATCCATCTTGCCCTGCATTTCGGCAAGCATCGTCTCGGCTTCGCGATACTCGATCGGGCGCGGGGCGCCGGCCGCTTCGCAGGTGTCGCCGAAGCGCTTGCTCGAGGCGGCGCTAACCTCGGCGGTGGCGACGATGTTCACGTCTTCCATCGCCGCCCAGCCTTTGGCGTAGTCGGCCGCCTTCAGCCCCGCCCCGATGACACCCAGACGCAAAACCATGAAAAACCTCCAATTTGCGGCACGTGTACACGAGACGGCAGCGCTTCGTAAACGGACAAAATGGTCTAAACATTCCAATTTCTGCACATGCAGAACGAATATTCGATTTCGTCTTGCCCTTGAAATGTAGACGTGTACATTCTGTGTCCGTCACATCTGAAGGACGGGCGGCACCCATTGCCGCCAAGGGAGGAGTCATCGTGAAAAGAATGATCGTGGGCGGCCTGGCCGCCTTCGCGCTGGGTCTGCTTGCCAGCACGGCCGTGCAGGCCGAAACCCTGCGTATCGCGCTCCATGGCGCAGCCGGCATCGAGGCGTTCAAGTCCACTGCCGCCGCCATCGAGAAGGATCTCGGGGTCACCGTCGAGATCGTCGAATATCCGGCGCCCGACAAGGACTACATGACCAAGCTCCTGACCGAGCTGGCCGCGGGCAATGGCCCCGACCTGTTCTCGATCCCGAGCGCGGCCGGCGTCGCCGACATGGTTGCGGCCGGCTACCTCGCCCCGGTGGGCGCCGAGCTCAATGCCTGGGACGGCTACAAGGACTTCGTCAACGTCGCCAAGGACCTGGCCAAGAGCCCCGACGGCGAGACCTATGTGATGCCCTCGATGGTCGGCATCCAGCAGATCTACTTCCGCCGCGACGTGCTCGAAAAGGCCGGCATTTCGACCGAGCAGCCCAAGACCTGGGCCGAGCTCCTCGACCGCGCCAAGGAAATCAAGGCCAAGACCGGTGCCTTCGGCCTGCTCTTCCCGGCCGGTACGGCCTGGGGCGGCGGCGCCTTCGACGAGGGCTTCCAGCACCTCATCATCGGCTCGAAGACCCCGCAGCTCGTCACCGAGGACGGCAAGTTCGACCTCAATGGCGAGGGCGTGAAGGACGTCTTCCAGTTCTACAAGGACCTGATCGATAACGACCTGATGCCGGTGCAGCCGCTGCTCGGGCCCGAGCCGTGGGTGATCCCCAAGTACGAGATGTTCCCGCATGGCGAGCTCGCCGCGACCACCTGCGGTTCGTGGTGCTACATCTTCGACTGGGGCCGCGAGAGCAAGAACCCGATCCCCGACGTCACCAAGGTCGTCGGCACCTGGGCTGATCCGGGCCAGGAGAGCGGCGAATACGTGCTCGCCAACCTTGCCGCGCCGTGGGCGGTGAACGCCAAGTCGGCCAACCTCGAACTCGCCAAGAAGGCGCTGCTCGAGACCGGCTCGATCACCTTCCAGGTCGACTCGGCCGCCCGCATCGGCAACATCCCGTCGAGCCGAGCCGTGCAGAACGATCCGAAGTTCCAGGCGCTGACCGAACTGGTTCCGATCCAGGCCGCCGCCGAACACGGCACCTACCTCAAGCAGGCGAGCGGCATGTCGGCCGTCTCCGAGGGCGTGGCCCGCGCCACCGAGGCCCTGCTCCGCAAGGAAACGGACGCCGCCGGCGCCCAGAAGATCCTCGTCGACTACGTGACCGAAACGCTCGGCGCCGATGCGGTGAAGTAATGCGCCGGTAGGTCGTCCTCCTGCCGCCGACGCTCGGAGACGCGGGTGTTCCCGCACCCGCGTCTCCTCCCCAGCCGCCTTATCGGCTGCTCTCACTCCCCGGACCCGCAATGAACAGCGACGCCTTCCAGAAGCGCAGAGAGCGGCAATTGCTGGTGCTGCTATTGCCTGCGCTGCTGCCGCTCCTCGTGCTCACCATCTATCCGGCGCTCTACTCGGTCTACCTGAGCATGACCAATGAGGCGCTGACCGGTCTCGCCGCGGCGAAGCCCCGGTTCGTCGGCGCGAACAACTACTTCCGGCTGTTCTCCGATGGGCGGTTCTGGAACTCGCTCTGGGTCACCTTCGTCTTCGTCGCCGGCTCGGCGATCATCGGGCAGTTCGTGCTCGGCTTCATTTCCGCCGTGGCGCTGCGCGGCCGCAAGGTCGGCGCCCAGTTCTTCGGCGCCTCGATCCTGCTCCCCAACGCCGCGCCCGAAGTGGTGGCCGGCTTCATGTGGATCTCGATGCTGGCGGGCGGCGATCACGCGACGCTCAGCAAGATCATGATCGCGCTCGGCCTGCCCTGGACCGACTGGCTGCAGACCCTGCCGCTGCTCATGGTCACCATGGTCAACACCTGGCGCGGCATCGGCACCGCCATGATCCTGCTGACCGCCGGCCTCGCCGCCATTCCGTCCGAGGTCTACGAGGCGGCGCGCATGGATGGCGCCAATGCGCGGCAGACCTTCATGCGCATCACTCTGCCGCTGATGGCCCCAACCATCTTTCTCTACATGCTGATTTCGACCGTCTCGACCATCTCGGTCTTCGGCCTCGTCTATGCGCTGACGCGCGGCGGGCCGGGCAACGCGACCGAGGTCGTCAGCGTCTACATCTACAACCAGTCGTTCACGACCTTCCAGCTCGGCTACGGCGCGGCGGGCGCGGTGGTGGCGCTCATCATCTCGCTGATGTTCGGCATCGGCTATGTCCGCGCGCTCAGGGTACAAGTCTGATGGCCGAGGTTCGCAGCTCCCGCACTGTGCTGAGCGCAGTCGCCGCCTATTCGACGCTGACGGTCATCTCGATCTTCTGCCTGTTGCCGTTCGTCTGGATGTTCCTCGCATCGGTCGACACCAATGCGCAGCTCTTCCTCAAGTGGCCGGACAACTTCACGCTCGACAATTACAGCCGCGTCTTCAACCAGGAGAACGGCTATCGCTGGTTCGGCAACTCGCTGTTCACGGTGCTGAGCGCAACGCTGATCGTGATGATCGTCGCGGGGCTCGGCGGCTATGCGCTGTCGCGCTCGAAGGCGTGGTGGAAGCAGCCCTTCCTCTACGCCATCCTGCTGATCCGCGTGCTGCCCTCCACGGCGCTGCTGGTGCCACTCTACAAGATCCTGCTCGGCTTCAATAATGCCGAAGGCGCGGTGCTGCGGCCCCTGTTCGGTGGCGCCGCCCGCGACCTGATGCAGATCTTCGGCTTCATCGATGGCTACCTGGGGCTCATCATCGTGCTCGCCACCGGCCAGCTGCCGCTCGCGCTCTGGATCATGAAGGTGTTCTTCGATGGCGTGCCCAAGGACTATGAGGAAGCGGCGATCCTCGATGGCGCGACGCTGACCCAGCGTATCCGCCGCGTGCTGATCCCGCTGGCGCTGCCGGGGCTGGCGGCGGCCGGGCTCTTCACCTTCATGTCGGCCTGGGGCGATTTCCTGCTGCCGCTGATCCTGCTCTCGTCGCCGAACCTCAGCACGCTGCCGCTCGGCCTGTTCCGCGCCTTCCTGCGCGTCAACGAGATCGACTACGGCCTGCTCGCCGCGATCGCCGTCGTCTACCTCATCCCCGCCATCATCGCGTTCAGCTTTGCCCGGCGGTTCCTCGTTCAAACCTTCTCTGGCGGCGTCAAAGGCTAAGCGATGTCCACTCCCATGATTCAGCTGAGCGGCGTGCGCAAGAGCTTTGGCGCGGTCGAGGTCATCAAGGGCGTCGATATCGCGGTCGACGATGGCGAGTTCACCGTGTTCGTCGGCCCCTCGGGCTGCGGCAAGTCCACGCTCCTGCGCATGATCGCCGGCCTCGAAACCATCGATGGCGGCGACCTGGTGCTCAACGGCAAGCGCATCAACGACACCCCGCCCGACCAGCGCGGCATCGCCATGGTGTTCCAGTCCTACGCGCTCTATCCGCATATGAATGTGGCGCAGAACATCGGCTTCTCGCTCGACCTGAAGAAGGTGCCCAAGGCCGAGATCGCGCGGCAAGTGGGTGAAGTCGCGGAGCTGCTGCAGCTATCGGACCTGCTCAACCGCCGGCCGGCCGAGCTGTCCGGCGGACAGCGTCAGCGCGTCGCCATCGGCCGCGCCATCATCAAGAAGCCGCGCGTCATCCTGTTCGACGAGCCGCTCTCGAATCTCGACGCGGCGTTGCGCGTGCAGATGCGCGCCGAGCTGCAGAAGCTGCATCAGGAGCTGCGGCCGACCATCGTCTATGTCACCCACGACCAGGTCGAGGCCATGACCATGGCGACCCGAATCGTGGTGCTCAACAAGGGCATGGTGGAGCAGTGGGACACGCCGATCGCGCTCTACGGCAAGCCGCAGAACACCTTCGTTGCGGGATTTATCGGCTCGCCGCGGATGAACCTGATCGGCGGCACCGTCGATGGCGGCGTCTTCCGCGCCGCCGGCGGGTGGACGGCAAAGCTCGACGGCCGCTCGCTCGGTGGGGTGCGTGACATCACGCTGGGCATCCGGCCCGAGGATATCCGCCCCGTTGCGTCAGCCGCCGAGGCCGATCTCGAGGCCACCGTCGGCATCGTCGAGCGGCTGGGCGCCGAGACCTACATCAATGTGCGCAGCGGCAGCGACCAGTTGCTGGTGCGGGCCCAGGGCGACCTCGCGCTGGCGCCGGGGTCGCAGGTCTTCCTCGCGCTCAACCACAGCGCTTTCCACCTCTTCGACCAATCCGGCCGCGTCATCGCCGCCTGACCGCTTACCCTTACGGAGACCTGACGTGACTATTCGCCTGACCATGTGGAATGAGGGCCGCCACGAAAAGAACGATCCGCCCGTGGCCAAGATCTATCCCGACGGGATGGACGGGGCGCTCGCCGCCGGGCTCAAGGACCGCGATTTCACCATCGAGCGGCGCACCATCGACGATCCCGAGCAGGGGCTGACGCAGGAACTGCTCGACCGCACCGATGTGCTCACCTGGTGGGGCCATGTCGCCCATGACGAGGTGGAGGACGAATATATCGACCGCGTGCAGCAGCGCGTGCTCGCCGGCATGGGCCTCGTGGTCCTGCACTCCGGCCACCACTCGAAGATGTTCCGCCGCATGGTGGGCACCAACGCCAATCTCAGCTGGCGCGAGCTACCCGAGGGCGACCTCGAACGCGTCTGGACCATCCTCCCCAACCACCCGATCGCCGACGGCGTGCCGCCCTTCTTCGAGATCCCGGCCTCGGAAATGTACGGCGAACCCTTCGACATCCCGGCGCCCGACGAGATCGTGTTCCTGAGCTGGTACAAGGGCGGTGAAGTCTTCCGCTCCGGCCTTACCTTCTACCGTGGGCTGGGCCGCATCTTCTACTTCTCCCCCGGCCACGAAACCTTCCCGATCTACCACCACCCCATGGTGCAGCACGTGATCGGCAACGGCATCGAATGGGCCATGCAACCGCATAAGCCCGCGCGCAAGCTAGAAAACTGGCACCGCAAGGACCCGATCCACCGCTGACGGGATGCGATCAACCGCCGCATGATCGTCCCTGGCGATACGCCAGGGACGATCGATCTGGTTTCGTGACTACCCCTTCACCGCGCCCGCCGTCATCCCCGCCACGATCTGGCGGTTGAAGAACAGGTAGACGATCAGCGGCGGGATCGTGATCAGCAGGATGTTCATGAAGAGGAGGTTGAACGAGGTGTTGAACTGGCTCTGGAAGTTGAAGAGCGTCAGCTGCACCGTCACGTTTTCCTTGCCCGGCAGGTAGTAGAGCGGGTTGGTGAAATCGTTGAAGACGGCCACCGACTGCACGACGATCACGGTGATCACCACCGGCTTCAGCAACGGCAGGATGACGGTGAAGAACAGGCGGAGCGGCCCCGCCCCATCGATGATCGCCGCCTCGTCGAGCTCGCGCGGAATGGTGGCGATGAACGAGCGGAACAGCAGCACCGAGAAGCTGAGGCCGTAGGCGACTTCGACCAGGATCATCCCGTGCAGCGTCTTGAAGAGCCCTAGGCTCTGCAGAAGCCAGATCGTCGGCACTACGGCGGGCGGGATGATGAGGCCGGCGAGGACGACGAAATCGGCGAGCTTCGTCCACGCCGAGGGGCGGCGCTGCATGACGAACCCCGCCATGGCGCCGAGGATCACCATCAGGGTCACCGAGCCGACGGTGAGGATCACCGAGTTCACGAAGGCGGTGACCAGCATGTAGTCGCGGGTCGAGACCACCTGCACCAGATTGTCCCAGAACAGCCAGTCCTTGGGCAGGTCGAACGAGCGCTTCGCCGCCTCGCGCGCCGTCTTCATGGCGTTGACGAGGATGAAGGCGAAGGGGACGATGAAGACGACGATCGAGGCAAGGATGGCGATGCCACCCAGCACGTAGCGGCGCATCGTGAGCGTCATCGATCGACCTCCTTGCGGTTGAGCCAGGCCGAGAGCGGCACGACGATGAGCGCGACGAGCAGGAACAGCACGACATTGCCGGCGGTCGAGAGGCCGTAGAACCCCGCCTGGTACTGCTTGTAGATCACCGAGGCGATGACGTCGGAGGTGAAGCCCGGCCCGCCCTTGGTCATGGCCCAGATGAGGTCGAAGGAGCGGAGGCCGCCGATCAGCGACAGGATGATCACCGTGACGGTCGCGGGGCGAACGAGCGGCATGGTGACGTTCCAGAACCGCTGTAGCGCGGTGGCGCCATCGATCTTGCTCGCCTCGAAGTATTCGGTGGGGATCGAGACGAGGCCCGCGATGTAGATGACGGTCGCGAGCCCGACGCCGCGCCACACATCGACGAAGGCGACCGAGAGCAGCGCCAGCTTGGGGTCGGTGAGCCAGCCCGGCCCCTTGATGCCGAAGAGGTGGAGCGTCTCGTTGATGATGCCCTGGGTGGGATGCATCATGATGGTGAAGGTGATGCCGACGCCGACGGTGGAAACCAGCACCGGGAAGAACACCACGGCGCGCAGGTACCCGCGGCCGAAGATGTCGGAGGTGAGGAGCAGCGCCAGCATGAGGCCGAGCACCACCTTCAGCCCGGAGGTGACGACGCCGAAGATCAGCGTGTTGACGAGGCCCTGGGCGAGGAACGGCTCGCGGAAGAACTGGGCGAAATTCTCGAAGCCGATGAACGTCGCCTCACTGAGCGACCAGCGGGTCATCGAGAAGTAGAAGGCCGCGACGGTGGGGTAGAGGAACAGAACGCCGGCGACGAGCGCAGCCGGCAGCATGAACCAGTTGGGATAGGCGGTCTCTGCCGCGACCCGGCGGGACCTGACCGTGGCGTGCCTCGTGGCACCCGACGTAGCGACAACCGTCATGCGGTTCCTCCGGAGGGTGCTCGCGCCCGAGGTTTTCCCCCGGGCGCGAGCTTAGCCGAAATTACCAGCCGGCAATGCCGAGCTGCTGGGCCTGCTTCTTGACGTCCTCGTCGTAGAGGGCGGCGGCATCGGCCGGAGTGCGGATGCCCGAACCCACTTCGACGGTGATCTGCTCGAGGGCCGGCCCCTTGATGGGCGAGACGAACTCGAGAGCCGGCGCCGTGGTGCCCTGCTGGTCGAAGTAGGTCTGGAGGTCAGCGACGGCGGGCGGCACGTCGGCCGGCAGGTCGCAGCCCTTGATCAGGAACGGACCGGAAGCGCCCACGGTCGCGATCTCGGTCTTGCAGCCATCGGTCGAAGCGAGGAACGCCACGAACTTCTTGGCTTCGTCGAGATGCTTGGTCGACTGCGGGATGTAGATGCCGTTCGGCATCCAGACGGTGAGGCCGTTCGACGCCGCGTCATCGCCCGGGATGGCGAAGAAGCCGACATCGCCGAGGTTTTCGGGCGCCAGCTGCTGGATGTTGGCGATGGCGAAGGTCAGCATCGGGTAATGCGCGCCTTCACCGGTCGCGACCTTCACCACGCCCTCTTCGAAGGTGGCGGCGGCATAGTCCTCGTTGAGGTCGCCGGCGGCGAAGATTTCGGCCTGGCGCTCGAAACCCTTCATGGCGGCGGGGGTCGAGGCGTACTTGGCCTTGTTGGCGGTGTAGTCGGCGGCGAAGTTCGGCACGGCCTTCTGCACGTTGAAGAAATCGCCGAGCACGAAGAGCTGGCTGGTCCAGGTGGTGCCGAAGGTCTGGATCACCGGAGCCTTGCCGGCGGCCTTGATCTTCTCGTTATTGGCCATGAAATCGGCCCAGGTCTTGGGGACCGAGAGCCCGAGATCGGCGTAGATCTTCTTGTTGTAGAGGATGCCGCCGCCCATGGCGGTGCCGCCCGGCGCGCCGCGCACGGTGCCATCGGGCGCCGTCACCACGGTCTTGAACGAGTCGAGCACATTGGCCTGCCACGGCTCGTTGCTGAGATCGACGAGCTTGGCCGCCGGGTTCAGCGCCTGGAAGAGCGAGCCGGCATTGTACGAGAAGACGTCGGTCATCTCGTCGGTGGCGAGGCGGGTCTTGATCAGGTTGTCGCCGTCCGAGCCGCCGGGGCGGGTCTCGAGCTCGACATTGATATCCGGGTTCGCCTTTTCGAACGCCGCGACCTGCGCTTCGGCAGTGGCGACGGTGTTGGGCGCGTTGTCGACGAGATAGCTGATGGTCACCTGATCGGCGAACGCAGCGCCCGTGAGCGCGGTAAGCGACAGCAGTGCCGCGGCGAAGCCGGCGGCAATCCTGATGGTCATTGGTCTTCCTCCCATTTCGGCCCGCACCTGCGGGCCTCCTCCTTGTTCCGCCGCCTCAGGGCGTGCGGGCATTGCTCGAGATCTTGTGGACCTTGAGGTGATCTGGCTCGACGTAGTCGAACGTGATGGTGTGGTCGCCCGGGGTCAGCGGACGCTCGCCGCCGGCCCAGGCGGCGCCATCGACGGTGATGTTGGGGGCGCTGAGCTTCAGCACGCCCTTGGATGTCGCGGGCACGGTGACGGTGTAGCGGACCTTGCCGTTCTCGACCGTCCAGCCCGCATTGATAGTGCCGCGACCGGACTCATGGCTGGCCGCCACCGGCGACAGGGCGGCGATCACCACCGGCTCGAACACCACGGTGGCGAACCCCGGATCGGCCGCATCGGGCCGGAAGCCGGCGACGCCCTCGAGCAGCCACTGGCACACCGCGCCATAGGCGTAGTGGTTGTAGGAATTCATCTGCGGATTGTAGATCGTGCCATCGGGCTGCATGGCGTCCCAGCGCTCCCAGATGGTCGTGGCGCCCATCTTCACCTGGTAGAGCCAGCCCGGCAGACCTTCCTGCAGGAACAGGTCGGCGGCGATCCCCGGCTCGCCGATCTTGACCAGCGCCGGCAGCAGCGCCGGGGTGCCGATGAAGCCGGTGCCGACCTTGCCGTCCGAGCGCAGCAGGGCGGACTTGAAGTAGCCCTTCGCCGCCTCGCGCTGCGTCTCCGGGATCAGGTCGTGGAGGAAGGCGAGCGCGTAGGACGTCTGGTCGTCATAGGCGAGACGGCCCGAGGGGGTGATGAACTCGTTGGCGAAAGCCGCCTTCACCCGCGTCGAGATGCCCTCGAACCGCTCGGCGATATCGGGCTTGCCGATGATCCGGGCGATCCGCGCCACCAGTGTCGAGCTGATATAGAGGTAGATCGTCGCCGCCGCGTCATCGCCGATGGTCGGCAGCGGCTTGGCCGACGGGCCGCCGGGCTGCAGCCAGTCGCCGAAGGTGAAGCCGTGCCCGCCCCATTCGCGCGGCGGCCTGACGATCGGGCCATTGCCGATCGACCACACGAACTCGACCCAGCGGATCATCGCCGGCAGCGCCTCGGCGAGGATCGCCGTGTCGCCATAGTGGAGATAGAGCTGCCACGGGATGACGGTGATGGCGTCGCCCCAGCCGGTGGAGCCGAAGAACCCCGGATAGTGCTCGGGCTGGTGCCGCGTCGGATCGGGGCTGACATGCGGGATGGCGCCGTTCTCGCGCTGGTCGGCCATCATGTCGCGCACGTATTTGACGAGGAAACCGTGCGCGTCGGCGAGGTAGCAGGCGGTGCCGGCGAACACCTGCGCGTCGCCGGTCCAGCCCAGGCGCTCGTCACGCTGCGGGCAATCGGTCGGCACGTCGATGAAGTTGGAGCGCTGGCTCCAGAGCGTGTTCAGCACCAGCCGGTTGACCAGCAGATTGGCCGAGGTGAACGCGGCCTTCTGCTCGGTGACCGAGGTCACGGGGATGGACTCGATGTGGCTGAGCTTGGCTTTGCCGGTGATCGTCACCCGCACGAAGCGGTAGCCCTGGAAGGTGAAGACCGGCCGCCAGCTCTCCTCGCCCGCCCCGCGCAGCGTGTAGTCGAGCTTCGCCACCGCGGTGCGGTAATTGCCGTTGTAGAACTGCTTGTCCTTGTCGAGCACTTCGCCGTGCTCGACCGTCACCCGCGCCCCCGCCTCGCCGCTCACCGTGAAGGCGACATAACCGGCGTGGTTCTGGCCGAAATCGTAGACGGTGCGGCCCTCGGCGTCCGTCCACGTTTTCACCGGCGCGATCGGCGCCAGTTCGCGCGGCGGGGTCGTCTCGTGCGGCACGAGGATGGCGGTATCGAAGGGCAGCACCGCCGTGCCCGCCGTCAGCTTCTTCTCGAAACGCGCGTCGTGCACTTCGCCGAAATAGATGCCCGACTGGCGGATCGGCAGTTCGCCGCTCTGCCAGCTCGCATCGGTGACGACGATGGGGTTGAGGTCGCCCCAGCGGCCATAGAGCTCGGCAATGGCCGCGATGTGCTCGCCCCAGACGTTGAACAGCGGCGCCTGCCCCCACATCATCTGCGAGCGCAGCCAGCCATCGGCGAGCCAGATCTCGATCTCGTTCTCGCCGGCTCGCAGCAGGTCGCCCACCGCGTAGGTCTGGTACGAGAGCCGCTTGTCGTAGACCGTCCAGCCCGGCGTCAGCAGGTCGTTGCCGACCCGTACGCCGTTGATGAAGCAGCGATAAAGCCCGAGCGCGCTGATCCGCATCGTCTCGGTGCCGCGCACAGTGTCGAGCGTGAAGCGCTTGGCAATGAACGAGGCCGGCGTGCCGACGCCCTTGTCGCTCAGCGGCCGGACCATGCTGGCCTTCCATGCGGCCGTGCCAATTTTCTGCGCCCGCGGCGCCGCAACATCGTTCACTGGAAGTCTCCTCAGCCCACACCGTGGCCCGGTGTGTATTGTTCTACGTATACCGTTCTACAAAATGCGTAAGGTGGCAATGGGCTTTTTTCGTGAAGCGTGAGAAAAGCTCTCAGAGGAGAGTTGAAGCCAATGGACAACCAGCCGGGCGGCCGCCGCACCAACCGCGTCACCATCAAGGAAGTGGCTGGAGACGCTGGGGTTTCGGTCGCCGCGGTGTCGAAGGTGCTGCGCAATGCCTATGGCGTCAGCGACAGCCTCCGCACCCGCGTGCAGGCCTCGATGCAGAAGCTGGACTATCGCCCGCTCGCCTCGGCCCGCGGCATGCGCGGCCAGACTTTCGCCATCGGCATCACCCTGCCCGACATGCGCAATCCGTTCTTCGCCGACATCATGACGGGGGTGAACTCGGCGCTGGAGCGCACGCCCTACCAGCCGCTGCTCGGCATCAGCCAGTCGACCCCGCTGGTCGAGGAAGCGCTGATCGATTCCATGATCGACCGGCAGGTCGACGGCATCATCCTCATCGGCACCACCGAGGATGTGGATATGCTCGCCCGGTTTGCGGAGAAGAAGCCGCTCGTCGCCATCGCCCACTATCCGCCGCCGGGCGCGCCGTTCGACACCGTGAACAATGACGACCAGCTCGGCGCGACGCTGGTCACCCGCCATCTCATCGCCAACGGCTATCGCAAGATTGCGATGATCAGCCTTGCCTCGGCGACCTCGACCGTCACGGTGGAGCGCGAGATCGGCTATAGCCGCGCCATGCAGGAATCCGGCCTCGGCCAGCACGTCAACGTCATCCGCGCCGGGCAGACGGTGCGCGAGGTGCAGGTCGCCGGCGCCAAGCTGCTGCAGGGCCGCGACCGGCCCGAGGCCATCTTCTGCTGGATGGATTTCATCGCGCTCGAGATCATCAGCGTCGCCACCGAACTCGGCCTGTCGGTGCCAGACGACCTCGCCGTGGTGGGCTACGACAACACCGTCCACTGCGACTTCCTGCAGAATAGCCTCACCAGCGTCGACCAGTCGGGCGAAGTGCTGGGGCTGCAGGCGGCGCGCCTCCTGATCGAACGCATCCGCGGCCGCACCGAACCTGACAATTTCGTCGTCACCCCCCGCGTCGTCGCCCGCAACAGCTCCCGGCCGCGCGCTCGCCGGACCTGAGTCGCCCTACGGCATCTTTACGCCCCTCAGGTCGAGCCAGCGGCGCATCTCGGCGATTTCCTGTTCCTGCTCGATCTGGATGCGCTGGGCGAAGGCGCGGGCGGTGGCGTCCTTGCCGTATTTGAGCTCGATGGTGGCCATGTCGAGGGCGCCCTGGTGGTGGGGGATCATGCTGAGGATGAAGGCATTGTCCGGATCGGCCAGCATCATGCCGCCCATCATCTGGTCGTCCATCACCTTCATGGCAGCCATCAGCTCGTCCGACATGGCGGCGGCATCGACTGTCGGTGCCGGGGTGCCGTTGGCGGCGTCGACGGTCGCCGGAGCGGTATGCGGATGCTCGGGGTCGAAGGTGTGGGTCGCCATCGTCGGTGTGGCCGGTAGCGTGCCGGCGCCGTAGAAGGCGTAGTGCAGGCCCCAGTAGCCGGTCATGAAGATGATCAGTGCCGCTGCTATGCCGCCCGGTACGCCGGCGAGCGACTTGCGGATCATCGGCACGAAATGCAGCTCACGCTCGGGATCGGCAGCAATGGCGATGATGATCGCCATGATCAGCGCATGGCCGATGAGGTCGATGCGGCCGAACGGGTAGACTGCGGCATTGAAGATGATGAAGAGGGCAACGGCCGACAGGCGCCGCACCAGCGGGGTCCAGAGGAGGCCGAAGCCCATGGTGAACTCGGCGACACCGGCCATGGGGATGAACACATCGCGCGGCATGCCGAAGGTGAGGAACGGCTTTTCGGCGACCAGCGGATAGAACCAGTCCGGGTAGGCGAACTTCTCGAGGCTCGACCACATCAGCGCAATGGCGACGCCCCACCGCAGCACCTCGAAGCGATGCTTGCGCCACTTCTCGTCCTTCATCGAAGCGAGGACGAGGTAGCCGGCGACGGCGACGCCGAGCGCCAGGTAGTCGAGCAGGTGGAAGAGGTCGTAGCCGGTGAGCGCCAGCACCCAGAGGATGATGCCCGCGGCCGAGAGCGGCATGGTGCGGCGGCTGAAGACACCGAAGGCGATCAGGAGTTGCAGCCACGAGACCCACTCGGCGGGCGTCTTCAGGTCGGGCGTCAGGTAGACGCCGCCGACCGCGAAGATGGCGATGAAGAACGCGCCGATGACGGCGCGGACGAAATCGTCGAGGCGCGTCCAGACCGGCTTGGCCACCCGGTCCATGCCGAGCAACACGGTTTCGCCGATCGCCGATTTCTCGACGAGGCGGGTGACCACGAAGAAGAACAGCACCAGCGCCACGGCCAGCCAGAACCAGGTATTGGTCAGCGTGTCGGTGATGGGGCGCGGCGCCGCGCCGACGATATAGGGCGCGAACCATTTGACATGCGCTTCGGCCGGCAGCGGCCACAGCGCCGAGAGCGCAGTGGCAGCCGCCAGTCCGACGGTGGTTTTGGTTATCTGGTTGAAGCGCGGCACGATCATGGTGCTGACCTCTCGTTGCGTATTCGCGGGCGATGAGCGGCAGCTTAGATCAGGTTTGCGCAGGGCAAATATTGAGATGCCTCAAATGAGCAAGCCTTGCACAATTTGTAGCTATTTCCGCCCGGATAGCGACGGCGTCAGCAGCATGGGCGCATGCTCGATGACGAAGAGGCTGAAGGCGACGAGCCAGGCGAGGCCGCTGAGTGCGAGAAACGCGTGGTAGGCCTCGGGGACGAAATCGGCGAACGGACGCAGCAGCGTGACGGCGAAGAGGCAGAGATAGGCAGCCGTCGTCGCCGGTGAAGCCGTGAGCTGACGCCCGGTGTGGCCGCGGGTGGCGCGCGTCATCACCGCGAGCGTGGTCATGCCGATGACGCCGGTCGTCACGACATGGAGCGCCGACGCCGGGGCGACGAGGCCGAGGCCCGCCAGCGCCAGCATGGCAAAGCCCAGCGGCACGAAGGCGTAGGCGACATGAAGGACGAGGAGCAGCGGCTCGCCGATAGTGGCGAGGCCACGCCAGCGGGCGAGACGCGCCGCATGGACGAGCGCCGCAACCGCACAGAGAGCGACCGTGAACAAGGCGTCGGGCCAGATGGTCCAGGCGAGGCCGGTCGCGGCGGCGAGCGCCAGTGCCACGTGGTCGAAGCGGCTCATCGGCGCCGGCAGGCGCTTGTCGCCGCGCTTGGCGAGATAGTTCCGGGTGAAGCTCGGGATGATGCGGCCGCCGATGTGACAGACGAGCAGGACGTAGAACGACACCGCGCCGCGGAAGACCAACGCCGGATCGGCGTTGAGCGCGACGACGACGTGGAAAGCGAGGTTCAGCGCCGCCAATGCCCCGATGCCGACCGTGACGCGGAGGTTCTGCCAGTTGCGTCCGGCGATGACCTCGCGAGCGACGACTGCGGCCAGCGCCGGCAGGAAGAGAATGTCGAGGACGGCGCCGACCGACGGCGTGACGAGGCCGGGCAGGAAACTCGCCAGTCGGCCGAGCAGCCAGAGGCTGACGAGCGCTGCGAGCGGCCGGCCCGAGACCGGCAGCCGCCCGGTCCAGTTGGGGACGGCGGTGAGGATGAAGCCGCCGACGGCTGCCGCCCCATAGCCGAACAGCATCTCGTGCGCATGCCAGGCGATGGGGCCTTCGGCACCGCCGACGCTCCAGGCGCCCGACAGAGCGCCGATCCACACCGCCATGGCGAGGATCGCGTCGATGCCGGCGAGGAGAAAGAAGGGCCGGAACCCGTAGGAGAGGATGGCCGGACCGGAGCGGGCAATGCCGCGCGGCACCGGGGTGTGAGGCAGGTCACGTGAGGCGAGGCCGAAATGGCGCATGGGCGATGCTCCGAAGTTGCGGCCTCGTGATGCCGCGAGAGGGCGGCTTCGTCTTTGCGCCAGCACAAGGACGGATCGTGCCGAGCGCCCTACCCCTGATGCTTCAGGAGGTCCGCCCATGTCCGAACAGCTCGATGGACTATCGCTCGAGACGATCATGACGCGGTGGCCGGCGACGATCCGCGTCTTCATCGACTGGCGGCTACATTGCGTCGGCTGCCCGATCGCCGACCTGCATTTCATCGCCGATTCCGCGCTCGAGCATGGCTACGAGGCCGAAGCGCTGGAGCGGGCGCTGGGCGTCGCCATCGCCACCGGGATCAGCCCAGCAGCCCCGCCTCGATCCCGTCGGCGATCAGCAGCAGGCGATGCGGGTCCCTGACGGTCAGCTTCTGGCGGCCGGTATCGACAAGGCCCGCCTGCTCCCAGGCGGTGAGGATGCGCGACACCGTGTGGAGCGTCGTCCCCGCCATCTCGGCGATATCCTGCTTGGAGATGGGGAAATCGATGCGGATGCCGTCGACCTGGCGCATGCCGGACTGCTGGGCGAGCCGCAATACCGTGTGGCCGATGCGGCGCTCGACCACCTCGGTGGACATTTCGCGGATGCGCGCCTGCGCCTCGAGCAACCTTTCGCCGATGACACGGATGGCGGTCGCCGCGAAGGCCGGGTAACGCTCGACCAGCGGCTCCCACTGCGCCATGGGCCAGCTGAGCGCGATGCTTTCGACCACCGCGGTGGCGGTGCCCGGATAGGTGCTGCGTTGCAGCGCGCGGGCGATGCCGAAAATGTCGCCGGGGTTCACCATCCGCACCACCACCTGCTCGCCCGTGGGCGTCACCTGCGTCACGCGCAGGCGCCCGTGCAGCAGCACGCTGAAATGCGTGGCCTCGGCGCCCTGCTCGAAAACCGCGCTGCCCGTCTCGTAGCGATGGCTCGCCGCGGTGGTGAGCACGGCATCGATCTCGGCCTCGTCCAGCCGGGCGAAGGGCGGCAGCTGCTTGAGCACGCTGTGATGGGGAAGGAGCATCGGATCGTCCGCAAGGTCTCTGGTGTGACTGATCGATACCAGCGCAATCGTGGTGTTGTTTGCGCAGGATCAAAGTTCCTCGCAGTCGAGGGCCCTAGAACGACGCCGTCACCTGAAGCGGTGAACCGGAAAAGTCAGTGAGCCCCAAAATGAAAATCGCAAGCATCGCCCTCGGCGCAGTCCTTCTGCTGACAAGCGCGCCTGCCTTTGCAGCAAATGTCGAAGTCCACATGCTCAACAAGGGCGCCAATGGTGGCGTGATGGTCTTCGAGCCCAACCTCGTGAAGATCGCCCCCGGCGACACCGTGACGTTCGTCTCGGTCGACAAGGGCCACAATGTCGAAGGCATCGCCGCGATGATGCCGGCAGGCGCCCCGGCCTTCAAAAGCAAGCTCAGCGAGACGTTCGTCGAAACCTTCGCGGCGCCCGGCATCTACGCCGTCAAGTGCGACCCGCACTACGGCATGGGCATGGTGGCGCTGATCGTGGTCGGCGACGACCTCAGCAACCTCGATGCGCTGAAGGCCGCCAAGAACCCGACGAAGCCGCAGGCCAGCTTCGACGCGCTCTTTGCCGAGCTCGGCAAGTAAGCGGCGCGAACCCCCATCCCCCGGGCGCGAGGGGACCAGTCCACCAGGTCCCCAGGGCCTTTTCCGGACTGTGAACGCCCGGGAAGGGGCCGGCTGGAGGTGACGTACCTCCAGCCGTGCCTCGGGCCCCACCCACCCACTCAACGCAGGAACGATCATGACCAAGCTCGATGAGACTACCCCTCGCAACGAGGACCGCATTGACCTTTCGCGGCGGCACCTGCTGGCTGCCTCTGCCGGCCTGACGCTGGGCGCCGTGGTGGCGCCGGCCATTGCGGCGGCCGAAGACAAGATGGCCATGCCGATGGGCGCCGAGACGCCGACCAACAGCCTCAGCGACCGGCTCTACAACATCAACATGCACGAGGGCCTCGCCGATATCGCCCACGACCCCACCGACATCCCGCCGCCGATCACCCGCCGCACGCCCGAAAAGGTGGTGGTGCAGCTCGAGACGGTGGAGCTCGAGGCGCGGCTCGACGAGCACACGACCTACCAGTTCTGGACCTTCAACGGCCGCGTGCCGGGCCCCTTCGTCCGCGTGCGCGTCGGCGATACGGTCGAGGTGCATCTCAAGAACAACGAAAACAGCATGATGATGCACAACGTGGACTTCCACGCAGTGAACGGTCCGGGTGGCGGCGCCAAGGCCACCACCTCTGCGCCGGGTGAAACCAACCACTTCACCTTCAAGGCGCTGAACCCCGGCCTCTATGTCTATCACTGTGCGGTGGCGCCGGTGGCGCTCCACATCTCGAGCGGCATGTACGGCCTGATCCTGGTCGAGCCCGAGGAAGGCCTGCCGCCCGTCGACCACGAGTTCTACGTGATGCAGGGCGAAATCTACACCGAGGAGAGCTTCGGTACGGCCGGCCTGCTGACGCAGAGCTACGACAAGCTCATCAACGAGCGGCCGGAATATTTCGTCTTCAACGGGCATGTCGGCGCGCTGACCGACCACTACCCGTTGAAGGCGAAGGTGGGCGAGACGGTGCGGCTGTTCTTCGGCGTCGGCGGCCCCAACTTCACCTCGTCGTTCCACGTGATCGGCGAGATCTTCGACAAGGCCTACCAGCTGGGTTCGGTGACGAGCGAGCCGATCACCAACGTGCAGAGCATCTCGGTGCCGCCCGGTTCGGCCAATATCGTCGAGTTCAAGCTCGAGGTGCCGGGCCGCTACGTCCTCGTCGACCATGCACTGTCGCGCGCCGAACGCGGCCTCGCCGGCTACCTCGTGGTCGAGGGCGATCCGAACCCCGAAGTATTCGACGCCCCGCCCAACTCGAACGAATCGGGCCACTAAGGGTCCCAAGGAGAGATCAAATGAGCATCCTCAAGCCAATCCGCATCGCCTTCATGCTGTGCGCCACCGCCGCATTGGCGCTGGCCGCCGGCCCGGCCTTCGCCCACGCCAAGCTGCTGTCGGAAGTGCCGGCCGAAGCTGCGGCCAGCACTGCGCCGGTGACCGAGCTCCGCCTCACCTTCTCGGAGGCGCTCAACTCGGCGTTCAGCAAGGCCCAAGTGGTCGATGCGGCGGGCGCCGAAGCAAACGCTACCGTCGCCCTCGATGCGGCCGACGCCAAAGTGCTGGTCGTCACCTTCCCGGCGGCGCTGGCGGCCGGCACCTACACGGTGAACTGGACAGCCGTGTCGGACGATGGGCATAAGACGACCGGCAGCTATCAGCTGGTCGTGGCCCAGTAGGAGAACCCATGGAGACAGCGCTCTCTATTGCTCGCTTTCTCCATTACTCCGCGGCGATCCAGCTTTTCGGCACGGCAGTGTTCGAAACCTGGATCGCTCCCCGCGCCCTGAGCGACAGCCTGCTCGCTACATCGCGCCGCATCGCCCGCTTCAACGCCTGGCTATTGCTGTTGAGCGCCCTGCTCTGGCTAGGCTTCCAGGCCGGCGCGATGGGTGATGGCTGGACCGACACGATCAACCCCAATGTCATCTGGCTGGTGCTGACGGCGACGCCGTTCGGGCAGGCCTGGGTCATCAACCTGCTGATCGCCGCGCTGGCGGTCATCGTCGCCCACACGCTCGGGCCACGCAGCGGCGCCGTGCTGGCGATCCTCGCCACCCTCGACCTAGCCGCACTCGCTTTCGTCGGCCATGCGGTGGCCGAGACCGGCGGGCTCGGACTGCTCAGTGAAACGAGCCAGATCGTCCATCTGCTCTCGTCCGGCTTCTGGTTCGGCTCGCTCCTCTCGGTGGTGCTGGTGCTCCGCCGCATCAACGATCCCCGCTTCGCCGATGCCGCCGACATGGCGCTGCGCCGCTTCTCGGGCCTCGGCCATGCTGCGGTGGCGCTGGCACTCGGCAGCGGGATCGCGAACAGCTGGTTCGTGCTGCACGAGGCCGAGCTCACCCTCACCTCGACCTATCAGCTGCTGCTGCTCATCAAGGTGGCGCTCGTCGGCAGCATGTGCCTGATCGCCCTCGTCAACCGCTACGTCTTCATGCCGCAGATCCCGCACGGCCCCGCCGGCTCGCGCCGCCTGCGCGACGGCACGGTGGCGGAGCTAGTGATCGGAACAGTGGTGATTCTGCTGGTCAGCATCCTCGGCATATTGTCGCCAAGTTGAGACTCGTCCGATCCGCTTAAGCAGCAGGTCACGTGCTGCTACGGGCGCGGAATGATCGTCGCTGCGGAGCAAATTGCAGATACAGGAAGCTGGCGGAGAGAAAGGGATTCGAACCCTTGAGACGGTTCCCCGCCTACACACTTTCCAGGCGTGCGCCTTCGACCACTCGGCCATCTCTCCGCTGACAGCTTGCGCTATCTGCGCCTCGGCCGGTTCAAGGGCGGGAGCGGTGGTCAACCGCTCCTGAGGCGCGGCGCAATATACTCATCGACGCCTCCATAGCAAGCCATGTGACATGCTTGTCTTGTGTGCAGGGCGAAGGGCGTGGCAGAAGGGCGGGGCGCCACCTCCGGCGCATATCCCAAGCGGCGGCGATCGGGACGGCGGATGCGGCTCATTCTGCGCATATTGGGCACCTGGCTCCTGGGTGTGGCCCTTATCCTGCTGATCATCGACGGCACGCGATCGCTGGGCGCCAATGCGCTGGTGTTCACCTCGTTCGGGGACAGCTGGACTTGGCTCAATGCCGACAGCCTCGCGGCGACGAAGGAATTCCTGACCACGCGATTCTTCGGGCCGCTGCTCGGGCCGACGATCGATGCGGTCCTCACGTTCCCGACCTGGGCCGTGCTGGCCGTGCCGGGCGCGATCCTCGCCTGGATGGGGCGGTCGCGCCGCACCCGCATGTTCGTGCAGCACGACCAGATCTGATGGGTGCGGCCGATCTTCACAGCCGCGAGGGGTTTTCGGCCTTCATCGCGACGCTGACGGCGACGACCATCAACCCGCAATGGGAGGCGCTCGTCGCCAAGGTGGGCGGCAAGGTGTTCTGCATGCTGGGCGACGATCCGGGCTACCGGCCGAGTGCGCTGGTGTTCAAGGTCACCGAGATCGCCTTCGAGGGTCTGGTGGAGATCGAGGGGATCGACCAGGCGTCGTATTTCGCCAAGCGGCAATGGGTGCGGGTTGCACCCGGCTCGCTCGAGCCGGAGCTGCTTCAGGGCTATATCCGGCAGTCGCACGCGCTGGTGACGGCGAAGCTGACGCGGAAGCTACGGACCGAACTCGGGCTATGACGCGACGCTGAAGGTGCGGAGCACGCTGCCGGGTAGGGTCGTTTCGGTGAGCCAGGCCGGCAGCTTATCCTCGGGCAACAGCCGCACGAACGAATCTGCCGCAGCGTCGGGCAGGCCGCGCAGCTCGGTCATGGGCGGGCAGATGACGACGAGGCTGATGCCTCGGGTCACAAGGATATCGTGCGCCTCGGCGATGGGGTCGTTGAAGAAGCGGAAGGTATCGCGCACGCCGTCCTGATCGCGGTGATAGGGCGCGGCGGCGACCGAGTGCGGCGTGAACAGCAGCAGGTGCGAGCCGAGGTCGATGGGCGCCATGATGCGGACCGGAGGCAGAGCGGCGAGCGCAGTGAAAGCCGCGGGCTGGCGGCAATCGGCTTCGGTTGGGACTTTGGCTGTCGCTGAGGTGGTGGTCTCGGGCTCGCTGGGTGCGGTCACTGTGAGGGCGAGGCCGGTGAGCAAAGCGAGGCCGAGGCCGGCAAAGCCGATCCAGCCGCCGACGAGGCCGAGAATGTTTTGCAGCTTCGGGCGCCGCAGGTAGAGCGCGCGGGCGGCGACGATCAGGGTAGCACCGGCGGGGACGGCGAGCGTGGTGGCGAAGCGGGCGGCGCGGACCTGGATCAGCGCCACTACCACCGCCACCAAGAGGAAGCAGGCATAGGCGAGCCATTTCGGCCGGGCCTGGGGCTTGCCGCGAACGAGGTGCCAGATGGTCACTGCGAGGGCGAGCAGCGGCGGCACGCTCACCGCGGTGACGTAGACCGGGTTGTTGAAGATGGCGATCGAGACGGGCTGTGCCTCCTCGATGCGGTCGAGCCAGTTCTTCACCAGCCAGGGATCGAGCGCCGCGTAGGGGCCGCGGAGGCACTGGGGATAGAGCAGGACCACCACGGCAACCAGCGCCGCGCCACCGATGATGCCGGCGACGAGGCGCGAGCGGAGGGTGCTGGGGTTGATGATCGAGAGGGCGAGGAAGGCGATTCCGGTGCCGAGCGCCGCGACGGCGTAGACACTCGAGATGGCGTCGCAGGCGGGGACGAGCCAGCGCTCGGGCGGGAGCGCAATGGCGAGGCAGGCGAGGGTCGCGGCGGCGAAGCTGAGGCCGAACCAGCGGAGCGCGGTGGCGTGACGGCCATCGAGGACCCAGATGAGGCCATAGGCGAGGATGGCGGAAATGACACCGGGCAGGCTCTCGATGCCGATGGCGATGGCGACGGCTCCGGCGATGCCGGCCCAGATGGCGCGGCGGGGGCGTTCGAGGGCGTCGATGGTGGCGAGCGCCATGATCAGCAGCAGGAGGATCTGCGCAGAGTGGTGGTCGAAGCGGCCGGGCGGAAAATCGGCGAGCGTCACCAGCGAGAAGGCGGGGAGCGCGAGGCCGGGCAGCACACCTTCGGGACCGGCGAGGCGGAGCGACAGCTTGGCCGAGAGCCAGAACAGGCCGAGCAGCATGATCAGCGGATAGGCGTAGGCGGCGGCGGTTTCGGCCCAGGTGCCGAGGAAGGGGCGGAAGAGCAGGATCAGGCCGGCGATGGGCGTGTCGATCAGCCGCGACCAGTGCATCGAGGCGCCGTAGGGCGTGTCGAGACGGTGCTGGATGAGGTCGTACCAGCCTTGGCCGTTGAGGAAATCGCGCACCTCGGTCAGCCGCATGGCGTCATCGGTGTCGTTGATGAGCGGCATGCCGCCATAGATCGAGCGGAGGATGAGGCCGGCCGCCGTGACGACAAAGAAGGCCGCGAGCAGCCGCCAGTCGATCCGATCCGTCTTCGTTCCCATCCCGGCGCCCCCGTTCGCCGAGAACTAGCGCGCGCCGCTTAAGATCGACTGAAGGCGGCCCGTTGACGGCGAGGCGGGCACCCCGTTTACTGCCGCTCCAACAGGCAGGGGGAGCATTGATTATGGTGGCCGCACTTCTCTACATCGTCGGACTGATTGCGACGCTCGTCACCGTGGTGATGGTGGGCTATTCGGCGCCGACGCTGATCCAGGCCTTCATGGCCGCGGTGCAGGCACCGAGCCCCGACTATATCGCTGCCGTCTCGGACCTTGCCCGCAATCTCAGCTGGGCTCTGGGGCCGTTCGTGGGTGGGCTGGTGATCATGGGCATTGGCCGCATCATCTTCCTGCTCGGCGCCATCAACCGGGCGCTGCGCGGCACGCCATAAAAGGCGAAACGGGCGGCCTTTCGACCGCCCGTAGGCCACATAATTCTGCCAGTCGCGCGATCAGGTGCGCGGCTGCGGCACGATGCGCAGGTAGGGCTTCAGGGTCTTCCAACCCTCAGGGTATTTTTCGCGCGCCGCTTCGTCCGAGACGGCGGCGACGATGATCACGTCATCGCCGTTCTTCCAGTTCACCGGGGTCGCGACCTGGTGCTTGGCGGTGAGCTGCAGCGAATCGATGACGCGGATGATCTCGTCGAAGTTGCGGCCGGTGGAGGCCGGGTATTCGATCTTGAGCTTCACCTTCTTGTCGGGCCCGATGACGAAGACCGAACGGACGGTCATCGAGTTGTCGGCGTTGGGGTGGATCATCTCGTACTTGCGGGCGATTTCGCCCGACGTATCGGAGATCAGCGGGAAGTTGAGGGTCGCGCCCTGGGTCTCGGCGATATCGGCGGCCCAGCCGGCGTGATTCTCGAGCTTGTCGACCGAGAGGCCCAGCACCTTCACGTCGCGCTTGTCGAACTCGGGCTTCAGCTTGGCGGTGTAGCCGAGCTCGGTGGTGCAGACCGGGGTGAAATTCTTGGGGTGCGAGAACAGCACGGCCCAGTGGCCGTCGATGTAATCGTGGAAGCGGATGTGGCCTTCGGTGGTCTCGGCCTCGAAGTCGGGGGCGGTATCGCCGATGAGAATTGCCATGATGAACTCCTAGTTCGCGGGCGGTCCCCGCTTGTTTGCCGACACTATCGGATGGGCAACGCGCCGAAGCGACGGTGCGGCATGAAATCTTTTTGTGTTTTGCCGTCAAGGCGAAACAACGCCTACCCCGCGAGACGGGCGGCAGCGCAAAATTGGAAAGCCGTGCTCTTCGACGGGCTCAGAGGAAGGCGGGCAGGATCGCCTTGTCGAAGGCGAGCGCGAACGCCATGGGCGAGAGCGCAAGGGCGAGCGCGGTGGGCTGGCTCACCTTGCCGATGCGGGCGATGAGGAAGATCACGGTGATCAGCACCACCGAGGCGTACAGGGCTCCGGTATAGCTGTAAGCAGCTTCGTACCAATCCGGCATTGTCGCCCTCCCCTGCTCCGAGAAGTGGAGCAGGGGGCATTTTGCGCGCGCGGGCTTTGCCCAGGTGTTTCCGCGAAAACCGGCGTTTGAGGCGAATTGCGCTTATTGGCCGGTGGACACGCCGGCTCTTTTATTGTCCGGCGGCTACGCCGCCCTGTGCGCCCTGCGGGGCGCCCTTGGTCCAGGTGACCTGGGCGCCGTTGAGCGGCACGACCGAGAGGCTCATCTTGCCCGAGCCCTGCTGCAGCTCGCGGGCATGGGCGAGATAGACGATCTCGTTGTTGGTGGCGTCGTAGATGCGGGTGACGCGCAGGCTCTTCCAGATCAGCGAGCGGTTCTGCTTGAAGATCTCCTCGCCGCCCTTGTTGAGGTTGATGTCGCCGACGGTGATCGGGCCCGTCGCATTGCAGTCGATGGCCGAATAGGACGGGTCCTCGAGCCAGTTGCCCTGCTGCAGCCGGTCGATAAGCGAGCGGTTGAAATAGGCGACGTGGCAGACGACGCCCTGAACCTCGGGATCGGGCACCGCCTCGATGGCGATGTCGTTGCCGGTCCAGTCGACGCTGACGCTGCCGACATTGGTATTGTTGTTGTTGCCGCACGCGGCGAGGACGCCCGTGAGGGCGAGAACGAGACCGAAAGAGGCGAGGCGCTTCAGCATGGACGGGGCCCTTTAAGGTGCGGGGTGAACAACGCCGCAGCATGTGGGGACCACCGAACTCTCACGCAAGCGTTACCACCCCGATTATTGGCCGGGATGCTTGGCGGCTGGGCCGTGGGGGCGGTCGATGTGGCCGAGGTCGCGGTCGGGGTCGATGCGGTCGCGGACGAGCTGCTTGATCTGCTTGGCGTCGGGGAAGCCGCCGTCGCGCTTGCGTTCCCAGACGAGGGCGCCGTCGAGGTGGATTTCGAAGATGCCGCCGGTGCCGGGCTTCAGGGTCACCTCGCCCATTTCGAGGCTGAAGGTCGAGAGCACTTCCTGCGCCATCCAGGCGGCGCGCAGCAGCCAGTTGCACTGGGTGCAGTAGGTGATGACGAGGTGGGGCTTCTCGACGATCATTTCGGCCTCAGATCTGGGGGTCGGCCCAGGTGGAGAAGACATTGGTGGGGAGGACGAGGATGTCGGAATTGTCCTCGTCGTTCTCCTGCTGCTTCAGCGCCACGAGCTGCGCCGTGGTGGCGTTGACGCGCTGGGCGAGGAGGCGGGCGATCTGCAGCAGCCAGCTCGGGTGCTGTTCGAGCACGGTGAGCGCATCGTCGATGACGTAGAGCTGCACATCGGTGAGGGCCCGGACCGAAGCCGAGGCCGGACGATCGAGCAGGACGCCCATTTCGCCGAAAATGGCACCCGGCTGCCGGGTGGAGGCGACGAACTTGCCATCGCGCAGCACTTCGATCTCACCCTCCTTGAGGACGATGAGGCTGCCGGTCTTGGTGCCCTGGCGGATCAGCTCGGCGCCGGCAGGGTAGAAATCGAACTTCAGCCAGTTCTCGTCGGCCACGTGTTGGCTCCGCTACTTGAGGAGGGCGAAAATCTTGTCGAACATTTCGTGGTCCTCGCGGACCTTGCCCTGCTTGCGCATGTCGACCAGCAGGGCCGTGGTCTTCTGCAGGCGCTGGGCGAGCAGTTTGGCGATATGGCGGGCGACCGCCGGATGGGCGTCGAGGAAGGCGTCGGGATCGTCGGCGACGTAGACCTCGGCGCCGCCGCGGGTGCGGACGGTGGCCGAATGCGGCTCGTCGAGCAGGGCCGACATATCGCCGATGACCGAGCCGGGCTCGGCGATGGCGGCGACGGACGAGCCTTCGCGCACCACTTCGAGATCACCCGACTTCAGGATGTAGAGCTTGCCGGTCTTCCCGCCTTCGGTGACGACCACCGCGCGCGGCCCCAGTTTGTAGAGCGGCAGCGATTTGGCCGCCTCGAGTACCTGCTCCATTACCCATCCCGTTGAAGCATTTGATCAATATTACCCGAGCTTTGCGACATCGGATAGCGGGGGCGAGCCGGGCAACCGCTTGGCACTTGTGTTTGTGGCTCCCCCCTTCCGCCCTGTCGGGCACCTTCCCCCGCAAGCGGGAGAAGGCCCCGTGGCGAGATGGTGCCACGGCCAACCTCTCCCGCTTGCGGGGGAGGGGGACCAGCGAAGCTGGTGGAGGGGGGAGCAACAAGCTCCGCCCTAGAGTTGTGCGTAACTGAGTGTCGCGCTATCTCCCCTTCCGCGCCGGTTTTCTGCCGGTGGCGAACGATGATGTCCCCGGTCTTGCCGGGAGAGACGAGGAGAGCGTGATGCTCGAGACTTCCGTGCTTGTCCGGGCGGCCGAGATTCCGGTTTCGCCTGAAACTGCGGTGCTGGACCGGGTGCCGAACCCGCATGCCGATATCGATTACCTGATCCGCTTCACGGTGCCCGAATTCACCGCGCTCTGCCCGATCACCGGGCAGCCGGATTTTGCGCACCTAGTCATCGACTACGTGGCCGACCAGTGGATGATCGAGAGCAAGTCGCTGAAGCTCTTCATGTTCTCGTACCGCAATCACGGTGCCTTCCATGAGGCGACGACGGTGGAGATCGGCAAGCGGCTGGTGGACGCACTTGCGCCGCGCTGGCTGCGGATCGGCGGCTACTGGTATCCGCGCGGCGGCATTCCGATCGACGTGTTCTGGCAGACCGGCAAGGCACCCGAAGGGCTGTGGCTGCCCGACCAGGGCGTGCCGGGTTATCGCGGCAGAGGTTGAGTTCCTGGATAACAGAAGCCGCCCGGATAGGGACATCCGAGCGGCCTGAGCCGGCGATCGAGGGCAATTCGCCGGCGAGCTCTCTGGCTCGTTCATACAACGGTTGAGGCCGTCCCGCGTTCCCAGTCTTTTTGGTCGCGCTTTCGAACCGGAAAAGTCTGCAACTTTTCCTGAAAGCGCTCTAAACCGGGGACCGTGGCGGGAGATTCGCGTTTGAGCATCGAGACGGGCGGGAAGCGGGCGCGGTGGCAACTGCTCGACCTGCTGCGCGGCATCGCCATCCTCGCCATGGTGGTGTTCCACTTCGCCTGGGACCTCTACTATTTCGGCTACTCGCACGTCGACGTGACCCAGGATTTCGGCTGGGTGCTGTTCCAGAAAGCGATCCTCACCAGCTTCCTGCTGCTGGTGGGGGTGGGGCTGGTGCTGGGGCATGGGGCGGGGATCCGCTGGCGGTCGTTCTGGCGGCGGTGGGCCTTCCTCGTGGTGGCGGCGCTGCTGACCACGGCGGGCACCTACTGGATGTTCCCCGATTATTTCGTCTTCTTCGGCGTGCTCCATGCGATTGCGCTGTTTTCGCTGATGGCCCTGCCCTTCCTGCGGCTGCGCTGGTGGATGACGGCACTTGTGGGCGTCGTGGTGATCGCGGCGAATTTTGCGTGGAACGACGTGATGTTCGAGGACCGGTGGCTGGCGTGGATCGGGTTCTGGCCGACTTCGCCGCCGACCAGCGACGTGGTGCCGGTGTTCCCGTGGTTCGGCGTGGTGTTGCTGGGCGTGGCGGGGATGCGGGTCACCATGGCATCGCCGGTTGTCGCGGCGATCAGCGCCTGGCGTTCGCCGCAACCGGTGGTGCGGGGGGTGGCGTTCCTCGGGCGGTGGAGCCTGCCGTTCTACCTGCTGCATCAGCCGGTGATCATCGGGGTGCTGTACGGGATCATGATGATCCAACCGCCGGTGATGACGCCGCCCGTCGTGGGCGACGTGGTCGGGTTCACGGCGAGCTGCAATGCGAGCTGCGGGGCCAATGGCTGGGGCGCGGCGCAGTGCGAGGCCTATTGCTCGTGCGCGCTCGAGCAGATTCAGGCGGGGAACCTGTGGGAGAAGCTCGGTGACGCCAACGCGCCGGAAGTGGCGCAGCTGCGGGATTTGTGCTCGGCGATGCATTTGCCGAAGTAGGGGTGGCCTGACGCCCCCTCCACCATGCTTCGCATGGTCCCCCTCCCCCGTGCTGCGCACAGGGGAGGATCACGGAGAGGGCGGCGTCTCAGGGGCGCTAGCCTCAGACCTTTTCGGTGTGGCCGCCGAAGCCGAGGCGCATGGCGCTCAGCATTTTTTCGGCGAAGTTGTGGTCCTGGCGGGAGCGGAAGCGGGTGAAGAGGGCGGCCGTCAGCACTTCGGCGGGGACGGCTTCCTCGATGGCGGCTTCGACGGTCCAGCGGCCTTCGCCCGAGTCGCCGACATGGCCCGAGAAGCCCTCGAGGTTGGGGTCCTTGGCGAGCGCGATGGCCGAGAGGTCGAGGAGCCAGGAGGTGACGACGGAGCCGCGGCGCCAGACTTCGGCGATGTCGGCGACGTTGAGATCGAAGCGTTCGGCCGGCGGCAGCTCCTCGGAGCTCTTGCGCTCGAGGATGTTGAAGCCTTCGGCATAGGCCTGCATCATGCCGTACTCGATGCCGTTGTGGATCATCTTGACGAAGTGGCCGGAGCCGGCCGGACCGGCGTGGATGTAGCCCTGCTCCGCACGCGGATCGAGATGGCCGCGGTTCGGGGTCTCCTCGATATCGCCCTTGCCCGGCGCGAGGGTGGCGAAGATGGGGTCGAGGTGGTCGACCGCTTCCTTGGCGCCGCCGATCATCAGGCAATAGCCGCGATCGAGGCCCCAGACGCCGCCCGAGGTGCCGACATCGACATAGTGGATGCCGGACTTGGCGAACTCGGCGGCGCGGCGGACATCGTCCTTGTAGTAGGAATTGCCCCCATCGATGAGGATGTCGCCGGGCGAGAGGATGGAGCCGAGGTGCTGCAAGGTGCCTTCGGTGATCTTGCCGGCAGGCAGCATGACCCAGATGGCGCGGGGCGACTCGGTGAGCGACTCGACGAGGGCTTCGAGGGTTTCGGCCGGGATCGAACCGTCGGCGGCCAGCGCGGCGCGGGCGTTGGCGTCGATGTCGTAGACCGACGTCTGGTGGCCGGCGCGCATCAGGCGCCGCGCAATGTTACCGCCCATCCGGCCAAGACCGACAATACCCAACTGCATGATGCACTCCATTGTGGCGAGTTCTTCTGAGGGTGTTATAGCCAGTTCTGATGACGGGCGTGAGTGAGCCCGGTAGGGAGCAGGACTATGCATGTAGTGGTGACCGGCGCTGCCGGTAATCTTGGCACCAAGGTGGTCGAGATGCTGCAGGGCGCCGACTGGTGTACGCGGATCACCGGGATCGACGTGGTGCCGTTCACGGCGACCGGCAAGGCGACGAGCGTGGTGGCCGACCTCGTCGACCCCTATGACCAGCGCTGGATCAAGCCGGTGCGCGAGGCGCAGGGGATCGTGCATTACGCCTCGGCCAACCCGGCGCCGACCGGCACCTGGGCGGAGAGCGCCGCCTCGTTCGACATGACGGCGAACCTGCTGGAGCAGGCCGGTGGCGACAAGCCCTGCCGCTTCATCTTCGCCTCGTCGAACCACGCCATGGGTGGCTACAAGGACAACCCGCTGCCGGCCGACGGCAAGCTCAGGATGTCGACGCCGCAGAACTCGGGCTCGCGCTACTGGGACGGCGAGATGTATCGCTGGGGCGCGGCCTACGGCGCGACTAAGAATCTCGGCGAGCGCGTGTGTGCGGCCCGGGCCGCGGCGACGAACGGGCGGATCACTTCGGTTTCGACGCGCATCGGCTGGTGCCAGCGCGGCGCCAATCTCGCGACGACGCTCATCGGTTCGGGCGGCGGCGACCGCGGCGAGCCGAGCGCCGAAGTCGAAGCGCGGAACATCAAGTGGTACCGCGACATGTGGCTCTCGAACGGCGACCACGCGGCGCTGATGGCCGCGGCTCTCACCGCCGATGCCAGCAAGTGGCCGGGGCCGCACATCGTCGTCTCGGGCATGTCGAACAATGCCGGCATGCCGTGGGACCTGACCGAGGCCAAGGCCTGGATCGGCTACGAACCCAAGGACGACGTCTGGGCCGAGCTCAAGAAAGCCGGCATGGCCTGATGCGGCTGCTGCTCCGGCCACGCCCCATCGCGGTGCACTTCAAGGGGCCTCGCCCCAGGCCAATACGGCTGGGCGAGGTCGACGAGGAGGCCCGCGAGGCGCTGCGGCTCGGAGTGGCGGCGCTGGCTGAGGCGGGGGCGACGGCATGGGTGACCTACGGCACCCTGCTCGGGCTGGTGCGGGAAGGCCGACTGTTGCCGCATGACGACGATATCGACCTCGCTGTGATGGCCGGGGCTGATGCTGCAGCGATCAAGGCGGAGATGGCGCGGCGCGGATTGGTGCTGCACCTCGATGAGGGTGACGCGGCGGGGACGACGAAGCTCAAGTTCCTGCATGGGCAGGTGGTGCTCGACCTGTTCTTTGTCCGCGACGAAGGCCGGCTCTGGGCCGAATACTGCGCGCTGGCACACCGCTCGATGGTGCGAAACACACATCCGCCGGTGACGGTGGTGGCCCGGGAGTTGAGCGGGCTGACCCTGCCGGTGCCGGCCGAGGCGGAGGCCTACCTCACCCACCTCTATGGCGACGGGTGGCGGCAGCCGGTGAGCAACTGGAGCTGGTATATGTCGCCGCCCAACGCCGAGATCATCGCGCACTGGAGCGAGCTGGCGCGGCTCGCCGAGCGCTGGGTGCGCTGGAAACGGCGCGGCGGCAAGTGACGCCTCAGAGCTTGATGCGCAGCGTGCCGGCCTTCAGCCGTTCGGCGACGCGGGCGACGATATCGCGCGAGGAGATGCCTTCGGTGTAGGGCACGACCTTGAGGCGGCCGGCGGGGACGAGCTCGCCGTACCAGTATTCGAGCTGTTCGGACGACATGTCATCGGCGTGGCAGACATAGCGGGCGCCGTAGCTGTCGAGGGCGGCGGGCGTCACATGCAACGGCACCGGGTGCTCGATGACGCGATCGACGAGCCGGCAGGCGCGGACCATCTCGATGCGCTCGGCCCAGGTGAGGATCGGCGCGGGCTTGTAGGTGGCGACCACCTCATCGGCATGGAGACCGACGACCAGCCGGTCGCCGAAGGCGCGGGCCTTCTCGAAGAAGCGGATATGCCCCATGTGGAACAGGTCGCAGACTCCATCGACATAGACCCAGACGGGCTCGCGTTCGGCGGTGTCGGTCATGCGCTCGCATCCCTTCGTGACGGTTGGGTGACAAGCGGACCTAGCATCCGGCGGCGGCAACGCCTAGCCGGGCGGCTGCTTAACGAGCGAGAGCTCTACGGCTTCAGGTCGGGGGGGACCGGTGGGGCCTTGTAGAGCACGGTGATTTCCACCCGCTCGTTGCCGGCGAGATAAGGATCGTTGGGGAAGAGCGGATCGGCTGAGGCGCGGCCGGTGACCTGCGAGACGTGGTCATCGCTGAGCCCGAACTCGCCGAGGATGCCGCGGACCACATTGGCACGATCGGTCGAGAGATCCCAGGCGCCGTAGCGCGGGTTGGGATATATGGCGCCCGCCGCGGTGTGCCCGGAGATCTTCACCTGGCTCGACAGCTTCTGCAGGATGGGCGCGACGGCAGCGATGGCCTGGCGCGTCGCCTCGAAGGGGTATTTCGAGCCTTCGGGGAACATCGGGCGGCCGTCGTGATCGAGCAGCTCGATGTTGAGCCCGTCCTCGGTCTCCTCGACCTTGAGGTTGTCGGCGATCTCGGTGATGTCGGGGTTGGACTGCCAGGCGGTGCGGATGGAGGCGGCCGCCGCGTGGAATTCCTGATTGTATTTCGACTGCAGGTCGACCTGGCTGGCCTTCACCGCGTCGTTGGCGTTGCCGCCCTTTTCGTTGAGGCCGCCCTTCGCCTGGATCTGCGGGCCGGCCTCGTCGCTCTGGGGCGCGGTCAGCGCGTCCTTCTTGGAATCGGCGGCGATCTTGGCGCCCTGCTCGGTGAAGGCCTGGCCGCCCATCACGCCGCCGGCGCCCGAATTGCTCTCGGACACGTTGGGCGGGGCGAAGTAATCGGCGAGGCCCTTCTTCTGCTCGGGCGTGGTCATGGAGATGAGCCAGAGCAGCAGGAAGAAGGCCATCATGGCGGTCACGAAGTCGGCGTAGGCGATCTTCCATGCGCCGCCGTGATGGGCGTGCCCGGCCTTCTTGACCCGCTTGATGATGAAGGGTTGTTCGTTGCTCGCCATGGCTCAGCTCCCCCCGCCCTAATTGGCCGGCAGGTTGGCGGTTGCTTCGTCGACCTCGGCGAAGGTGGGGCGCACATCGCTCATCAGCGACTTGCGGGCGAACTCGACGGCGATCGACGGCGCGTAGCCCGAAATGTGGGCGAGGAGGCCGACCTTCATCGAGAGGAAGTATTTCGATTCCGACTCGTAGATGCCCTTGAGGCCGGCCGCGAAGGGGCCGAAGAAGCCGTAGGCGACGAGCACGCCGAGGAAGGTACCCACGAGAGCGCCGCCGATCAGGTGGCCGAGCACTTCGGGCGGCTCGGAGATCGAGCCCATGGTGTGGATCACGCCCAGCACGGCGGCGACGATGCCCAGCGCCGGCGTGCCGTCGGCGAGGGACTGGACGGCGTTGACCAGCCGTTCCTGCTCCTGGTGATGGGTCTCGAGCTCCTCGTCCATCAGGGCTTCCATCTCGTGCGGCACGCGGGTGCCGAGCGTGACCATGCGGAGATAGTCGCACATGAACTCGACGGCGTGGTGATTGGCCGAAAAGGTGGGAAAGCGCTGGAAAAGCGAGGATTCGTGCGGGTTTTCGATATGCTGCTCAAGAGCGAGGACGCCCTTGCTCTGCACCAGCTTGAAGATGGTGAACTGCAGGCCGAGCAGCTCGACATAAGCCGCCTTGTTATAGCGCGGGCCCTTGAACAGGGTGCCGAAGACGCCGAGCGTCTGCTTCAGCACTGGGCCGGTATTGCCGATGACGTAGGCGCCGGCCGCGGCGCCCAGGATGATCAGCACTTCGAACGGCTGGATCAGCACCTCGAGATGGCCGCCCATGGCGATGTAACCGCCGATCACGCAGCCGAGGATCATGACGATGCCGATGATAAGGCGCATTCTGTGCCCCGAAAACGCGAAACGCGGACTGGTTCCGTCCGGGGTGCAGTCTTGGCTGGTGGCCGTGAATATTTGGTTAGCCGACCGCTAACAAAGCACGGGCCGAGTGTCCCGGTCCGGGTCGCGGGGCGCTGCCCCCCTACTCGTGATCGACCCAGCTGGCGCGGGGCGCGGCGCCCTTGGGGGTGGCGGCGAGAGCCATGAGAATGCGGCTCATCAGCGCCTGTTCCTTGGCTTTTCCGGCTGCCTGGCCCTTGAGCTCGACGAGCAGCGCGGAGGTGGCGTTGAGGCGGGCGCAGGCGATGGTGGCGAGGTGGAGGGCGAACTCGGCGTTCTGCGACAAAGTGTCGAGGGCGTCGGCGACGACGCGGACTTTCGCCGCATCCCTGGCGATGACGGTGGCGGAGTGCGGGATGCCGAGAAGCACCGCCATTTCGCCGATGATGGCGCCGGGCTCGTCGATGGTGGCGAGGTTCACGCCCTCGCGCTGCACGGTGAGGGTGCCGCTCTCGAGGATGTAGAGCTGGCCCGAGCGGGTGCCCTCGGTGGTGAGGTGCGTGCCGGGGACTAGGGTTTCGAGCGGCAGGGAAACGGCGAGGGCGGCGAGGCTTGGCATGATGGGAGTCATACGCTCAGGAGACAGGGGGCGGGGTGAACCCCGGATGACGGCCTTGTTCAGTTGCGGGTATCGGCACCCGTGACGGCGCCGAAGAGGCGCTCGAGGAAGTTGTGCTCGCGGCCTTCCTTGCGGAGCTCGACCAGCATGGCACTGGTGCGATCGAGCCGCTGGCAGGCGAGGGTGGCGACGTGGAGGGCGGCGACGGGGCTGCCTTCGAGCCAGCGCAGGCCATCCTCGATATGCTTGACCTCGACGGGGCCGGTGGCGGTGACGTTGGCGGAGTGATCGACGCCGAGCAGCACGCTCATTTCGCCCACGAGAGCCCCGGGTTCGCTGATTTTTGCGATCTCGACGCCGTCGCGCTCGACCTTGAGTTTGCCCGAGACGAGGACGAAGAGCTCGCCGCGGGCCTCGCCGGCCTCGATCAGCGCTTCACCGGGCTTCAGGTGGAGGCTGGGATAGGCGAGGGTGAGGGTGAGCAGGTTGGCCATGGTGGTCCCCGGGGAGCGGCCGGATCAGCATGCACGAAACTCCGGACGGACGAAAGCGCCCGAACGCCCTACGGCGGCGGGTAGTTCGGCGGGCCGGGCGGCGCCGGCGCGGCTGCTCGGAGGTTCCCGGATGTTTGTAAATGATGGTTCACTTATTTATCGGAACCGTTCTGGCCTGAACTCCCCCTGCGCTCGTCGACCGGTAGAGATTACACCCGCCCGAGGGCGCGGGGATAAGTGGCGAAACCCGCGGCGGCGCTGGGGTTTTGGGGCACGGGCTGTGCGCGGAGGCGCTGGCATGCGGGCCAGGATGTTCAGCGAAATGAACGGAAACTGAACGCAAACTGTACGGCTTGCGCCACGAAGTTCTGCCAGTTATCGGGGTAAGCGCGCTCTTACCCTACCCCACTTTGCCGATTTTCAGCGTTGACTTTCGGCCTCAACAGCAAGGTTATGCAGCCGCGATGATTCAATTCTGACAGCTGGTTCTCAAGGCAAGCCTTTCCGGAAATTGGTGGCTCGCATGACGGCGAAGCATGTCATTCGAGGGCGCATGACATTGAATCTTGTTCCCATTGCCCATGGCACACTCTGCCATGGTTCGCGATGGTCCATTGCAGATGAAGATCGGCTTGCAGAGCAGGTCGCACGAGTCGCTTTGGGCCAGTATCGGCACGTGGCCAAGATACTGGAGGGGATGGGGGGCGAGGCTCCGCGTACATCTAAAGATCATGCCGACGATGCCAAGCGAAAGATGGAAGTCAACGCGAATGGCGATCCCTGGCACCGCGATGGCTGGATATTCCAGGTACTTTCGTGGCTGGCTGCCCTACAGGTTCAAGGCAGTCTGGCAGCGACAGCGAGCCCTCATATTTTCAAGGCGCACAAAGGCTTTGACGGGCTCCAGTTCGAACTCGGCAGTGATCACAAGTCGATCGTGGCGGTCGTCATCTTTGAAGATAAAGCGACTACAGACCCTAGATCAATGATCCACGATGATGTTTGGCCCGCGATAAAGGGCTTCGAAGAAGGCAAACGTGTTGGCGAGTTGACGAGCGAGTTGACGAGCTTGCTCGAAGCGCAACATTCCAAGTTTCCAGACCTCGACCTAGATGCAGTCATAGACTCGGTGGTTTGGCAGGACGCTCGCCGCTACAGGGTGAGCATCACCACGGCGAGCACTCACGCGTCCAACGCCGACCGCGAACGCCTTTTTGGCGGTTACGACACTATGGCAGCTGGTGACGTTGTTCGGCGAAAGGCAGAATCAATGCACTTCGACGATCTTCGTGACTGGATGAGCAAGTTCGCCGCCAAGGTGAATGTTAAAATCGACGAGATCGCCAATGTATGACCCCATTACATCGGCGTTGATTTCCTCCTCGCCCGCGTTGAGTGGCCTTGATTTGGGGGAGCTTCCCAAGCGCCTCACGGAAGCTTACGGCGAAATTGTTGCCTCCCGCATAAGCCTGCGTAGTCCAGATGGTGGAACGCCGGAGCGGCTGGCGGCAACGCTCTCCATGTTGCGTCGCCTTGCGATTGCGCATGAAGCACATGTCGCACTGCTTCCGGACCGAGAAAACAGGAGGGCTGCAGCCTTCGTTGCGGGCTCGGCGCATCAAGCCATTCTTCTTGCCCGACAACAGGGTGAGATTAGCGTTTCCTACCTGGAAGGGTACGGCATCGCGGCGGAGGTGTCGGCCAGTCTGCTGTTCTTAGTTGCCGACGCACATTCAGACGCCGCCGAGTCTGCAAAAAAGATATCCGTTGATCCGGCTCATCAAGGTAGCGTTGTGGGTCAACTCCTCGTGGCCATAAGGCTGCTGTGCGAGGGGAGGCTCGATACGATTCGCCGTTTGGATGAGCCAAGGCCCTCGTCCGACGAGCCCGCGGACCGGGCGGTTGAGGTTCTGTATCTTGAGCTGTTCAAAGGCGTTCGCAGTCTCGCAGCGCGAATGCTCACCCGAATCGATCTCGCTGTCGACCAAGGCGGCATCGTGCCTCCCTCCCTGTTTTTTATGCGGGTAAGGGACGCGGGGCGCGAAGAACTGGACACAGTTCCCGGTGTTGAACAGGCAGTGTTCAATTCGTTTCCCGGTCCTGCCCATCTGGCGAACCTTTTGCTCGCTGTCGATCGCGACCTCGGCGAGTCCGCGTTGGCGCGGGTGCCAGCACCCCGTGGAACTGATCCCGAAGGCTGGTGGCCGCTGGTTCGGCGCATGGCACGACGTAGGCCATACCTCTGGAGTAATCACAAAAACGCAATCGATAGCGGATACTTGGCGCCTGGAGTTTCCGCGGTTATGAGTTTCCCAACCGGCGGAGGCAAATCTACCCTCGCCCAGCTTAAGATCGCGTCCTACCTACTGGCCGAAAAGAAAGTGGTGTTGCTGGCACCCACCCACGCGCTGGTTGACCAGACCACTCGCGATCTCCGCGCTGTTTTCAACACCTTCGACATCGTTGCCGACATTGAGGACGAGGCTTCGTTTGTCGATCTTCTTGAGCTACCCGAGGTCATCGTCACGACCCCGGAGCGATGCCTTATGCTCCTGAACTCACAGCCCGATGCGTTCGCGGATTTGGGTCTCATAGTGTTTGACGAGTGCCACCTCCTCCATCCACGTGAAGATGACAAAAGCCGTCGTAGTATTGACGCGATGCTCTCGGTGCTAAACCTTGCAACAATAGCAAAAGACGCCGACTTCTTGCTGATCTCCGCGATGATGCGCAATGCGAAGGAAATGTCGGAGTGGGTTGGCGATTTGACGGGTCGACCCAGCATAGCTCTCGATGTTGCGTGGAAACCAACCCGACAAGTACGAGGGTGCGTAGTTTATCAGGCGGCCCGTATCCGAGAACTGAATGACGCGCTTGCCAAAGCACGAGAAAATCATCCCAGAGCTGTCGGTGTTCCCTCCGCTGTCGCAAAGGAACTAACTGCTCATCCTTATGGATTCTTCAGTCTTCTCCAGACTTGGGCGACACGGGATCGAAAGGATTATTCTCTCTTCGGATTAGTGCCGGAGGCCCATCACCTCTCGACCGGTAGAAGCGCCCGAGGGGAATGGTACCTTACACCCAATGGCAACCACACGAGTGCGGTCCTCGCGGGAGCTTCGGCGCGGGCGGGCATGAAGACGCTGGTTTTCGTCCAAACCGTCGTTAACGCAGAGTCAGCGACGAACGAAATCAAGGCAGAGCTAGAGCTGGCGCCGATTGCTCTGACTGACGATGAAGCCGCATCATTGAAGCTCGCAGCAATTGAGCTTGGCGGCGAGGAGTTTCTGTTTCTCAAACTTGATCCAGCCGGAGCAGCGTTCTGCGGGGCTGTTAGCCACCATTCGTTGCTGCTACGCGAGGAGCGCGCCGCTCACGAGTCCTTATTCAAGCGCCCCAATGGCGCCGGGGTCATGGTAGCCACGTCCACTGTCGCCCAGGGAATGAACTTCCCCGCTGAGGTTGTGTTAATCTCGGGTGACAGCCGCTTCGACTTGGACAAAGGGAAATTGGCGCAGCTTGAAGCGCACGAGTTGCTCAATGCTGCTGGCCGTGCCGGGCGCGCTGGCGAGAACTCTCAAGGCTTTGTCCTAGTAGTGCCCAGCAAGGTCGTCGAGTTTGACGACAAGGCGAACTCGATCAATCGGCACTGGATGACCCTGCAGTCGATTTTCGGGCAGAGCGATCAATGCCTCGACATCGAGGACCCGTTCACAGACCTGCTGGACCGTATCCACGCCGGCGCCATCGATGGGATGAGCGGATACCTGCTAAGCAGACTTCCCGTCTCCGCCGATGGAGACGATCGCCTGTCCGGACTGGTTCGGAAGTCGTTCGCCGCGTTTAAGGCGCAGCGAAGGGGCGATGCTGACTGGGTCGAAACGCGAATAGAAACCGCCTCGCGTGCGAGAGCCGAACTTTCGGCGGAAGGAACCGTTGATTGGCTAGAGACAGTTTCCAGCCTCACAGGCGTACCGATACTAATCCTTGGCCAAATCTCTACACTCTTTGAGGGCGACGACGAAGAGACGTTTCCAGCTGCAGTCGCTCGACTATTCGACTGGCTGGATAGGAAGCCGGAGGCGCTGTTCGTTCTATTGCGGCCAGAGAACATCGCTGCGTTGTTTGGCACACAGTTTGAGAGACTGGAGACGGAAGCCGAGCGTGGCGCATTGGCCCTGCCAGTCCTGCGAAGCTTTCTTAATCTTTGGATGGCCGGCGCGTCCCTCAGCGAGATCGAGAAAGCGTATCCGTACAGACCCGATATGACGCACCTGAAACACGCGAGGCACTTCGCGCTTCGATTGGTTCCTGACCTTGCGTTCATGGCGGGCCTGCCAGGCCGAATGCGAGCGGCGAAACTCACAGCATCCGGCGCGGAAGGAACTGTACCTCCTTATCTCCTCACGCTTGCGGCAGCGGTGAAGGAGGGAAGCGACAGTCCCGAGGCCCTGGCCACAAGGCTGACAATGAAACCTAACGCGCGCCCTACTTGTCGCGCGCGATTTGAGGCGTTGCGGCAATACTTCCCTAGTAGGGTGACTGGCGAAACCTTCGAGCAGACCGTTCAGCGGTTGCAGCAGGCGATTGCAATCGAGGCGTTTTCCGCCGCAGATTAGGTCGTGGAATTTGCGCTTGGAAGCGCTGAGCCAAGTTTGTTGACGTTCGCCGTAGGGACAAGCGGACTACTCATCCCCCATCTTCAGGGCCTGGATGAAGGCCTCCTGCGGAATCTCGACGTTGCCGAACTGGCGCATGCGTTTTTTGCCGCGCTTTTGGGCTTCCAGCAGCTTGCGCTTTCGGGTCGCGTCGCCGCCGTAGCATTTGGCCGTCACGTCCTTGCGCAGGGCGCGGATGGTCTCTCGGGCGATGATCTTGCCGCCGATGGCGGCCTGGATGGGGATGACGAAGAGGTGCGGGGGGATCAGTTCCTTGAGCTTTTCGCACATGCCGCGGCCGCGGGATTCAGCCGCGTGGCGGTGGACGAGCATGGACAGGGCGTCCACGGGCTCGGAATTGACCAGGATCGAGAGCTTGACCAGGTCGCCGGCGCGGTAATCGGCCAGGGTGTAGTCGAAGCTGGCATAGCCTTTGGACATGCTCTTCAGCCGGTCGTAGAAATCGAACACCACCTCGTTGAGCGGCAGCTCGTATTCCACCATGGCGCGGTTGCCCACATAAGTGAGGTTGACCTGGATGCCGCGACGGTCCTGGCAGAGCTTCAGGATGGAGCCCAGATACTCATCGGGGGTGAGGATGGTGGCCTTGATCCACGGCTCGCGGATCTCCTCGATGCGGGTGACATCGGGCAGGTCGGCCGGGTTGTGGAGTTCGAGGGTTTCGCCGGTGGTGAGCTCGACCTGGTAGACCACGCTCGGGGCGGTGGCGATGAGGTCGAGATCGAACTCGCGGGCGAGACGCTCCTGGATGATTTCGAGGTGCAGCAGCCCGAGGAAACCGCAGCGGAAGCCGAAGCCGAGCGCGGCGCTCGTTTCCATCTCGAAGGAGAAGCTCGCGTCGTTGAGGCGGAGCTTGCCCATCGCCTCGCGCAGCGTCTCGAAGTCCGACGCATCGACCGGGAAGAGGCCGCAGAACACCACGGGCTGGGCGGGCTTGAAGCCGGCGAGCGCCGAGGCGGTGGGCTTCTTGTCGTCGGTGATGGTGTCGCCGACGCGGGTATCGGCCACTTCCTTGATGGACGCGGTGAAGAAGCCGATTTCGCCGGGGCCGAGTTCGGCCACATCGACCAGTTTTGGGGTGAAGACGCCGACCCGGTCGAGCTCGTAGGTGGCGCCGGTGCCCATCATCCGGATGCGCTGGTTCTTCTTCACCGTGCCATCGATGACGCGGATCAGCACCACGACGCCGAGATAGGTGTCGTACCAGCTGTCGACGAGGAGGGCCTTCAGCGGGGCGTTGATATCGCCGGAGGGGGCGGGGAGGCGGTGGACGATGGCTTCGAGCACGGTGTCGATGCCGAGGCCGGTTTTGGCCGAGATCTCGAGCGCGTCGGAGGCATCGAGGCCGATCACGTCCTCGATCTGGGTCTTTACCCGCGGGATATCGGCGGCGGGGAGGTCGACCTTGTTGAGCACGGGGACGATCTCGTGATCGACCTCCATGGCGTGGTAGACGTTGGCGAGAGTCTGCGCCTCGACGCCCTGGGAGGCATCGACGACCAGCAGGCTGCCCTCGACGGCGGCGAGCGAGCGGTTCACCTCGTAGGCGAAATCGACGTGGCCGGGCGTGTCGATGAGGTTGAGGACGTAGGTCTCGCCGTCCTGGGCCTTGTAGTTGAGGCGCACGGTCTGCGCCTTGATGGTGATGCCGCGCTCGCGCTCGATATCCATCGAATCGAGCACCTGCTCCTTCATTTCGCGCGCATCGAGCCCGCCGGTCATCTGGATGAGCCGGTCGGCAAGGGTCGATTTGCCGTGGTCGATATGGGCGACGATGGAGAAATTGCGGATGTGGTCGAGGGGCACGGACATGAATGTTCCAGATGCGCGCTGACGCGCCGCTAGCGAGGGGATTCCAGGGGCGCGCTGACGCACCGGGGCTGGGTCCGCTGATAGCAGGCGGGGGCCGCTGGGCAAAGATGGTTTATGTGCGGTTAACAGAGGCGGGGATGGGTGGTTAACGGGGGGGTGGCGTTCAGCCGGCCAGGAGGGCGCGGATCTTGGCGCGGTCGGCTTCGGTGAGGGGGTTGAAGACGACCATGCTGAGGTCGGGGCGTTGGGCGAGGGCGAAGGTGGAGTATTCGAGGGCGAGGGGGCCGGCCACCGGGTGGTCGATGTGTTTGAGGCCTTCGCCGTCGGAGTGGACGTCGCCTTCGGCCCACATGGCGGCGAAGTCGGGGGATTGGGCGCTGAGGTCGTCGATGAGCGCGCGGGTTTCGTCCTGCATGCCGGCGCGGACGATGTCGCGGCGGACGGTGGCGACGATGGCGCGGGCGAGTTCCTCCCAGCCGGGGCGGGTGTCGCGGGCGCCGGGGGTGAAGAGGATGCGGAGCACGTTGCGCTCGGAGGCGGGCAGTTTCGCGTAATCAACCAGCACCACGGAAGCGGCGCGGTTCCAGGCGACGACGGTCCAGACCGGGGTTTTGACGATCGCCGGGGTGTCGGCCATGGCGTCGAGGACGCGCTGCATTTGCGGCGTGACCTCGGGCGAGGCGGGGGCGTGGACTGGCGGCGGGCGATCCTGGGCGAGGAGGAAGAGGTGCTCGCGCTCGTCGTCGTTGAGTTCGAGGGCGCGGGAGAGGCGATCGAGCACGTCGGCGGAGGGGGCGCCGCCCCTGCCCTGCTCGAGCCAGGTGTACCAGGTGGCGGAGACATGGGCGCGCTGGGCCACCTCCTCGCGGCGGAGGCCGGGGGTGCGGCGGCGGCCGAGCGGCAGGCCGCAGGCGGCCGGATCGAGCCGGGCGCGGCGATCGCGGAGGAAGCTGGCGAGGGTGTGTTCGGCGGTCTCGGGCATCTCGTCAGCCTGTTAGTCGCCATACCGGTATAAGGTCACGGCTTTTTGCCGGCGCGGCGGTCGCTATCTGAGCTGCAGCATTTAAGCATGGAGTTCTGAAGATGCGAGTGTTCATCACGGGTGGCAGCGGCCATGTCGGCAGCGCGGTGACCAATGAGCTGATCGCCCACGGGCATCAGGTGACGGGGCTGGCGCGCTCGGACGCGTCGGCGGCAAAGCTCGAGGCGGCGGGCGCGACGGTGGTGCGGGGCGAGCTCGCGGACCTCGAGACGCTCAGCAAGGGCGCGCGGGAGGCGGATGGGGTGATCCATTGCGGCTTCATCCACGATTTTGCCAATTACGGCGCGGCGGCGGAGACGGATCGCGTGGCGATCGAGACGTTCGGGGCGGCGCTCAAGGGGACGGGCAAGCCGCTGCTGGTGACCTCGGGGCTCGCCGGGTTGTCGGCGCCCGGGCAGCCGGCGACCGAGCTGACCGAGGTGAACCCGGAGATCGAGCGGCGGGTGCCGCGGGTGTCGGAGAAGACGGCGCTGCGGCTCGCGGCCGAGGGCGTGAATGCAAGCGTGGTGCGGCTGCCGCCGACGACGCATGGCGACCATGACCATGGGTTCGTGGCGGCGCTGATCGGCATTGCGCGGGAGAAGGGCGCGGCGGCCTATGTGGGCGAAGGCGCCAACCACTGGGCGGCGGGGCATGTGCTCGATGCGGCGCAGGTGTACCGGCTGGCGCTGGAGAAGCCGGTGGCTGGGCGGCGGTATCATGTGGTCGGCGATGCAGGCGTGCCGTTCCGGGAGATCGCGGCAGTGATCGGGCGGAAGCTCGGGGTGCCGGTGAAGTCGGTGACGGCGGAAGAGGCGCCGGGGCATTTTGGGTGGATGGCGCCGTTTGCGCAGTTGGATGCGCTGGCCTCGGGGGCGCTGACGGAGGAGTGGCTCGGTTGGAAGCCGAGCCATCGTGGGTTGATCGAGGATATGGAGGTGGGGACGTATTTTTGAGGGGGGCTAATACCCCTCACCTCACCTGCGCTAGGGCGCTTTGCGCCCAAGCTTCGGTATCCTCTCCCGCAAGGGGCGAGGAGGCGATGGGGGCGTGAGGTCGGGGGTGGGGCCTGCCGGTAAGGCCCCCTCACCTCGGCTTTGCTACGGCGCTTGCGCGCCTAGCGACGCCATCCTCTCCCCGATGGGGCGAGGAGGCGATTGGGCCGCGAGGTCGGTGCATGGGGTGGGGTTTAGGCCCCGCCCCTCGCCCGCTCCACTTCCGCGGCGTAGGGGATGGCGGGTTGGGCGCCGGGTTTCAGGCAGGCGAGGGAGGCGGCGACGGCGGCGCGGCGCATGGCTTCCTCCAAGCCGAGGCCGCGGTCGAGGCCGGCAGCGAGGTAGCCGCAGAAGGTGTCGCCGGCACCCACCGTATCGACCGGATCGACCTTGAAGGCGGGGACGGAGAAGCTGCCATCGGGGGTGGCGGCGCGGGCGCCGTCGGGGCCGAGGGTGACGATCACCGTCTGGTTCTGTGACTTGGCCCAATCGGTCATGGCGGCGTCGAGGCGGTCGAGGCCGGCGCCGGTCAGCAACTGGAACTCGGTTTCGTTGGCGATGACGATCGAGGCCTGCTCGGCGATGGCCTTCGTGGTCGGCAGGAATGGGGCGGTGTTGAGGATCGAGACCACGCCCTGGGCCTTGGCCAGCTCGAGCGCGCGCTCGGTGGCGGCCTGGGGGATTTCCTGCTGCAGCATCAGCACCGAACCGATGCCGAGGCCGCTGAGCGCCGCATCGGCATCGGCTGCCGACATCGTGCCGTTGGCGCCGGGCAAAATCGCGATGACGTTTTCGCCGTGGGCGTCAACGAAGATCATGGCGATGCCGGTGGCGCCTTCGACGATGCGCACGCTCGACAAATCGACGCCGTCGGCGCGCAGCAGTTTCAGCGCCTCATCGGCAAAGCTGTCCGTGCCGGCAGCGGCGAACATGCGGACATCGGCGCCGGCGCGGCGGGCGGCGAGCGCCTGGTTGGCGCCCTTGCCGCCGGCGGCCATGGAGAACGCCCCGCCGGGCACCGTCTCGCCGGGCTTCGGGATGCGGCTCACGGTGCCGATCAGGTCGAGATTGGTGGAGCCGAGGACGGTGATCAATTGAGGGCCTTGAGAATGGTGTTCCAGTTACGCGTCGTCGTAACCGTGCCCTTGTCCAACTGGCGATCGAACTTGTCCAGCCCTCCGCTGTGCCGCCCATCGGGCTGGCGCCAGCCGACGAGGTAGAGGTCCTTTTCGTCGACCCGCACCACGTCGTAATCGTCCTTCACCCCGGTGAGCACGATGCCCTTTCGCAGGGGCGTCTCGAACATCATGATGTAGCGGTGGAACGGGCCTTCGTCGGGGTAACCGCCGAAGGGGTTACTGGCGATCATCGCCTCGATTTCGGGGCCCGAGCGCATGACGGCTTCGGAGAAGAAGCCCCAGCGCTTTTCGATCGCGGCTTCGAGTTCGGCCTTGGGGTCGTGGGCGCATTCGAAGCGGACATTGCCGCTGGCGAGAAGCGTTTTCACCTTCTGGTAGCCGAGCTCTTCGCAGAGGGCTTTGAGCTCGGCCATCTTCATCTGGCGCTTGCCGACATTGACGGCGCGGAGGAAGGCGAGCCAGACGGTCATTTGCCGGGCGCCTTGGCCTTTTGCGGGTAGATGGTTTCGCCGTTCTTCAGCATTTCGACGAAGGTTTCGATCTTCTTTTTCCGCGCCGCCTCGGTCTTGAGGTTGTGGACGCGGAAGGCGAGCGCGAAGCGGTTCTGCTCGGTGAGGACGGCGAGCATGGCTTTGGCCTCGGGCACGGCGTCAATGGCGGCCTGGAAATCGGGCTGGATGGGCAGCTCCTTGCCCATGCCATAGGCCTTGTCCCAGCGGCCATCTTTCTTCGCCGCCTCGACATGCTTGCGGCCGTGATCGGTCATCAGCCCGGCGGCTTCGAGCCGGGCGACATTGTCGACATTGATCTTGCTCCAGATGCTCTTGGGCCCGCGGCGGGTGTAGCGCTGGAGGAAGCTCTTGTCGTCAAAACCCTTGCGGACGGCGTCGATCCAGCCCCAGCAGAGGACGGCGTCGATCGCCTCCTTGGCGGTGATCGATTTCAGGCCGGAATCGACCTTGTGGATCTTGATCCAGAGCTCGTCCCAGGGCTCGCTGGCGTGGTGCTGGGCGAGCCATTTGTAGAAGGCGTCGAAGCTTTCGAACTCGCGGACCTTGTCCGGATCGACATGGACGGGCGCCATCAGGCGGCACCGCCATCGATGATCTTCTGCAGCGCGGCGTCGAGGCGTTCATCGGCGGGGAGCGTGATACCGAGGGGGCCGGAGAGGGTGTCGCGCAGCTCGGCGAGCGAGGTGAGCTGACGGGTTTCGGTGGGGGCGCCCGGCGTCAGCGTCTGGAGCTCGGTGTTCCACAGCAGGAGCCGGCGGCCCTTTTCCGAGCGGGCGGCGAAGAGGTTGTCGCTGAAGAAGTTCGAAGACTCGGCCTTGTCGCTCAGCTCGGCGAGGAAATCGTCGCTGCGCTCGATGAGCTCGAACGCGTAGAGGGCGTGCCAGTCCTCGTCGATCCGCATCTCCAGCGTCCAGGTGTCGTCGGCCTCGATCAGGCGGTAGGTGTTGTGCGGGGTTTCCTGCTCGGTATCGCGGCGGAAGCGCAGGGGCGCCGTCGGGGTCTGGGCGGCAAAGCCGACATCGCAGAGGTAACTGACGCCGGCGACATCGACGATCAGCACCATGTGCCGCAGCGGCTGCTCGACGTCTGGGTCGGCGCCCCAGAGGACGCGGGCCGCATAGGTCTTCACCTCGAAATCGAGATCCTCGAGAATGGTGCGGAACAGGGTGTTCTGCTCGAAGCAGTAGCCGCCGCGCTTATCGAAAACGAGCTTCTGCTGCAGGTTGGGCAGATCGAGCCGGACGGGCGCGCCCATCAGGGGATCGAGGTTCTCGTAGGCGATCGCGGCCGGATGCTGGGCCTGCAGCAGCGCCAGGGTTTCGAGGGTCGGAGCGATCGACCCCGCAAAGCCGATGCGCTCGAAATACGCATCGATATTTGGCTTGAACGCCACGGACATCCCCACCGCCGATTCCGGGACCGCCATCATATAGGGCGACGGTGCTTTGTCACCCCGCCCGGACAGGCGGGCGTTATGCTGCCCTCAGCCCGCCGGCTGTCACTTGAACAGCAGCACGCCCCAGAGGCCGATGGCGCCGACGAAGATGCGCCAGTAGGCGAAGATGGCGAAGCCGTGCCGGGAGATGTAGTCGAGCAGGAATTTCACCACGAAGAAGGCCACCACGAAGGCCATGGCGAAGCCGATGATCACCGCCGCGCCGAGCTCGGAGGTGATCATGTCCTTGGCCTTGTAGAGATCGTAGGCGAAGGCGCCGCCCATGATGGGCATGGCGATCCAGAAGGTGAATTCGGCGGCCGAGCGCTTGTCGGTACCCATGAGCAGGGAACCGACGATGGTGGCGCCCGAACGCGACACGCCGGGGATGAGCGCCAGCATCTGGAAGAGCCCGATATAGAGGCAGAGCAGCGGCGGGAACTGGGTGATGTCGGTATATTTGGGCGTGAGCTTCAGCTGATCGACATAGAGCAGCACGATGCCGCCCAGGATCAGCGAGACGCAGAAGACGACGGGGGTCTCGTAGATGACGTTCTTGATGAAATCGTGCAGCAGGACGCCGGCGACGGCGGCCGGGAAGGAGGCGAGGATGACGCAGAGGATGAAGCGCCACGCCCCGGGCTTGCGGGCGATGGCATCGCGCAGCAGCGCAATGATGCGGCCGAAATAGACGATGACGATGGCGAGGATGGCGCCGAACTGGATCAGCACCTCGAAGACGCGCCCCGGGCTATCGAAGCCGAGGAAGTGACCCGCTAACAAAATATGAGCGGTGGAACTCACGGGTAGGAATTCAGTAAGCCCCTCGATAATGCCGAGAATGGCCGGCACAAAAAGACCTTGATCGGCGCTCATCTGATCCCCTACTCATCCCAGCCTCAGGGATGGTGGCGCGCTTCTAGCTTGATTTGCGTCCCCCCGCCAAGGATCGTCCCGCGCATGCCTCGACTGCTGCAGCATCGGCTAGACCCCGCCTCGCGCCTCGCCCGCCTGATGTTCGCCGAATATGGCACCGAAGTGGTGCTGGAGGACATCAAGCCGTGGACGCGCGACCCGGCCATTCTCGAGCTCAATCCGGCGGCCACGGTGCCGATCCTGATCGAGGACGGGGTGCCGCCGATCGTCGGGACGCTGGGGGTGATCCACGCGATCGAGGACCGCTATGCGCCCGATACGACGGCGGGGCTGTTCCCGGCCGACAGCGCCGAGCGCTCGGAAATGTGGCGGCTGCTCGAATGGGTGCTGCTGAAGCTCAACGACGAGGTCACCCGCTACATCCTCGAGGAGAAGATCGTGAAGCGCGACCAGCGCGGCACGCCCGAACCCCAGGTGCTGCGGGTGGCGAAGGCCAACCTCGCCGAGCACCTGCTCTATTTCAACTGGCTGTTCGCGACGCGCCAGTGGATCGCCGGCACGACGATGACGCTGGCCGACTTTGCGCTGGCGGCGCACCTCTCAAGCCTCGATTATCTCGGGGATGTGGCGTGGGACACGTCGGCGGAGACGCGCCAGTGGTATGCGCGGATCAAGTCGCGCCCGGCGTTCCGCACGCTGCTGAGCGACCGCGTGGCCGGGATGCCGGCCGCGGCGGGGTATGCGGATCTCGATTTCTGAGTCCTGAGTTCAGCCCGCTCGTGCTAGGGCACGGGACGTGAGCACCGAAGCCATCATTGCGGAGATACGGGCCCGCGCGAAGGCGCTGGGGTTTGATGCGTTTGGGGTGGCGCGGGCGGATGCTCGGCCGGATTTGTTGGGGAAGCTCCAGCACGCCCTTGCCGAGGGGTGGCATGGGGAGATGGAGTGGATGGGGGAGACGCCGGAGCGGCGGGGGTCTCCACAGGGGCTTTGGGACAAGGCGCGGTCCATCATCATGCTGGGGGTCAATTATGGGCCGGACAGCGACCCGATGGGGATGCTCTCCCAGCGCTCGGTGGGGAATATTTCGGTTTATGCGCGCAACCGCGACTACCATGATGTGATCAAGGGGCGGCTCAAGGAGATCGCCAACCTGCTGGAGGCCCGCTCAGGGGCCAAGGTGAAGGTGTTCGTCGATACCGCGCCGGTGATGGAGAAGCCGCTGGCCGAGGCGGCGGGGATCGGCTGGCAGGGGAAGCATACGGTGGTGGTGAGCCGTGAGTTCGGCTCGTGGCTGTTCCTGGGGGCGATCTTCACCACGGCCGAGCTGCCGGCGGACGAGGCGCACGCGGAAAGCTGCGGGAGCTGTACGCGCTGCCTCGATGTGTGCCCGACCAAGGCGTTTCCGGCGCCGTTCCGGCTCGATGCAAGGCGGTGCCTCAGCTACCTCAATATCGAGCTCAAGGGACCGATTCCGCATGAGTTCAGGGTGCCGATGGGCAACCGGATCTATGGCTGCGACGATTGCCTCGCGGTGTGTCCGTGGAACAAGTTTGCGGCCGAGACGCGGGAGATGAAGCTGCGGGCGCGGGATGACCTCAAGTCGCCGGCGCTCGGCGATCTGGTGGCGCTCGATGACGAGGGGTTCCGGCGATTCTTTTCGGCCTCGCCGGTGAAGCGGATCGGGCATGCGCGGTTTCTGCGCAATGTGCTGATCGCGGTGGGGAATTCGGGCGATGCGGCACTGCTGGCGTCGGCGGAGGCGCGGTTGCGGGACGATGACCCGCTGATCCGGGGGGCGGCGGTGTGGGCCAGCCGGCGGCTCGCGACGGAAGAGCGCGGACGCGCGCTGAGGCTTGAACTTTTGCCGGAAGAGCGCGACACAACCGTCCAGGCAGAATGGAACGCGGTCGTCCCAGCCGGCGCGCGCTAACGTTACGAGTTGCTCCGGATGGGCGTCTTCTTCTTCGGTATGGGCTATTCCTCGCGCGCCACGGCCCGCGCGATCCACGAACTTCGCGATCCCGATATCCCGATCGCTGGTACCACCCGCTCGGCCGAAGGCGCCGAGGCGTTCGCTGATTCCAACTACCGTATCCACGTGTTCGATGGCGAAGTGCCGGGCTCGACGCTCTCAGAAGACCTTCGCGCCGCGACCCACGTGATCCTGTCGATCCCGCCGGACGAGCGGGGCGATGCGGCGCTGAACCTGCACCGGGCCGACCTCGATGCGGCGGAAAACCTGCAGTGGATCGGGTATTTCTCGACTGTCGGGGTTTATGGCGATTTCGGCGGCGAGTGGATCGACGAGAGCGCGGCGACGCGGCCGATCAATGTGCGCTCGAAGCAACGAGTCGAGGCCGAGCAGGCGTGGCGCGACTATGCCGAGGCGCGCGGAGTGCCGCTGTTCATCGAGCGGCTGGCGGGGATTTATGGGCCCGGACGGTCGGCGTTCGACAAGCTGCGCGAGGGGACGGCGCGGCGGATCGTGAAGCCGAACCAGGTGTTCAACCGCATCCATGTCGAGGATATCGGCCGGATCACGGCGCTGGCGGCGCTGCAAAAGCTCGCGGGCACCTATAATCTCGCCGACACCGAGCCGGCGCCGCCGCAGGACCTCGTGACTTACGCGGCCGCGAAGATGGGGGTGGCGCCGCCGCCCGAAGTGCCGTTCGAGACGGCGAAGATGACCGAGATGGCGCGCAGTTTTTACTCGGACAACAAGCGGGTGAGCTCGAAGCGGATTCTGGCGGCGCTCAACACGACGCTCAGCTACCCGACCTATCGGGAAGGCCTCGACGCGATCTGGAAGAGTCACGCATGAGTGTTTCGCCGGCGAAGGGCCGTCCGCAGCGGCAGGTGATTGAGGGCCGTTACGTGCGGCTCGAGCCGATTGGGCCGCAGCATGCGGCCGACCTGTGGGCGGCATCGGATGTGCCTGACGCGGACGAGCGTTATCGCTACCTGTTCGAGAGCGCGCCCGCCTCGCTCGGCGATGTCGAGGCATGGGTGCAGAAGGTGCAGCCTGCCGAAGACCCGCTCGTATTTGCCGTGGTCGACCGGGCGACGGGCCGGGCCGGCGGGCGGCAGTCGCTGATGCGGATCGTGCCCGAGCATGGGGTGATCGAGATCGGCGGCATCTATTGGGGGCCGGACGTGGCGCGGACGCGGCTCGCGACCGAAGCGCTGTATCTGTTCGCCAAGCTGAGCTTCGAGGACCTCGGTTATCGGCGCTTCGAGTGGAAGTGCAACGACGCCAACGCGCCGAGCAAGCGGGCGGCCGAGCGGTTCGGCTTCACCTTCGAGGGCGTGTTCCGCCAGCACATGATCATCAAGGGCGAGAACCGCGACACGGCGTGGTTTTCGATGCTGAACGGCGAGTGGCCGGTGCGCAAGGCCGGCTTCCTGCGCTGGCTCGACGAGGGCAATTTCGACGCCGACGGCCAGCAGAAGACTCCGCTTTCGGTGCGATGAGGCTGTTCCATGTCAGCGAAACGCCGGGGATTGCGCGCTTTGAGCCGCGACCGGCGGCTGACGGGGCACTCAAGGTGTGGGCGATCGAGCAGCGGACGCTGAGCAATTACCTGCTGCCGCGGGACTGTCCGCGGGTGTGCTTTCGGCCGGGGTCGGCGAGCGATCCGGCAGAGCTGGCGCTGCTCGAGGGCGCGGGGGCGATCATTGCCATCGAGGCGGGCTGGGTCGAGCGGGTGAGTGGGGCGAGGGTGTTCGTCTACCAGATGCCGGTTGAGGGGTTTGGGCTCGAGGACGAGACGGCTGGGTATTGGACCAGTCGCGGGGCGGTGGTGCCGAGCGGGTGTGTCGAGGTTGGGGATTTGCCGGCGCGGATTGCGGAGACGGGGGCGCGGCTGGTTGTACTCGACTCGCTGTGGGCGCTGCATGACCGGGTGCGCGAGTCGGGGCTGGCGTTTTCGATGATTAGGATGCGGAACGCTCAGGCGCGGTGAGAGGGCGGTGGGGCGCCCTCGTCCTTCGACAAGCTCAGGATGAGGGCTTGGGGGAGTTTGGGTGAGGGCTGAGGGCTGAGGACTTGAAGGCCCCCTCACCTCAGCTTTGCTACGGCGCGAGGCGCCTAGCGACGCTATCCTCTCCCCCTTGGGGCGAGGAGGCGATCAGCCGGGGAGGCTGTCGCCGGGGAAGCTGCGGCCCTGGCGGATTTCGGGGGTGAGCCAGCCGGCGATCACGGCGGGGTCGGCGGCCATGAGGGCGCGGGTTTCGTCGACGGTGGTGGTGAAGATGCCGAGGCCGACGACATCGCTGGTGCCGTCATTGGCGCCCATGGGCACGACCACGACGAGCTGGCCGGCGGCGCGGAGGCGGAAATTGTTGCGGCCGTGTTCCCAGATGACGCTGCGGTCGCCGTCGGGCCGGTAGTTCGGGCCCTTGGAGAGCAGCACGATGGTGTAGGGGCGCGATTTGGTGAGCATGTCGCGCATGTAGTCGTCGGTGATGTCGGTCATCGGGTTCCCCTAGATTTCCAGAGTGAGTTGTTCGGGCGGCGTCTCGAGGGCGCGGCGGATGGCGGCTTTCAGCAGGTCGAGGTCCTCGGGGCGGCTGAGGCGGTGGTCGCCATCGGGGACGAGGGTGACCGTCACGGGGTCGAGCAGGAGGTGCTGGACGAGGCGCATGGCGTGCTCGCGCGGCACATCCTTGTCCTTGCCGCCCTGGAGGATGGTGACGGGCGCGCCGACATCGATGCCGCGGCCGAAGAGCAGGTGGCGCCGGCCATCCTCGATGAGGCCCAAGGTGATCGGGTAGGGCTCGGCCGAATATTCGGATGGGCGATCGACGCGGCCGGTGGTGTTGAGGGTCTTGAGCTGGGCCTTGGTGAGGCGCTTCAGCATCAACTCCTCGGTGCCGTCGACGGCGGGAGCGACGAGCACGAGTTCGCGCAGGCGGGCCTGCTGGCCGCGGCGATTGAGTTCGCGGGCGAGCAGGAGCGCGATCCAGCCGCCCATGGAAGAGCCGACCAGCACCTGCGGGCCCGAAGTGGTGGCGAAGACGGCGAGTGCCTCTTCGAGCCAGCGGGTGATGGTGCCCGCAAGGAAATCGCCGCCCGACTGGCCGTGACCGGAATAATCGAAGCGGGTGACGGAGGCGCCGGTTTCGGCCCCCAGACCATCGAGGGCGGTGGCCTTGAGGCCGGTCATTTCGGAGCGGAAGCCGGAGAGCCAGAAGATTCCGGGGGCAGTGCCCGCGCGACGCAGCACTGCGATCGGGCGCGACTCGGGGCCCTCGCCGACGTCGAGGAATTGCAGTTCGGCGTCGGGCATCCGGGGTAGCTCCAGCGGCGGGATGGCGCTAGTACTGCCCCCGCGCGCAAATGTGTGCAACTCGTTGCCGGCATGCCACGTTTGCCGACATAATTCTTAGCTGCCCCGGTGTTGACTTATCTTCGGCGCAGCACGATTTTAGCGCCGATTTCCCGCCGCTCCGGTAACAATCGAAGGATCGCCTGCCATTCGTCGTCCCATGAGACCCGTCGCGCCCCAGAAGGATGGGCCGCAGTCCAACGAGGATATTTCCTCCCCCGATGTCCAGCTGATCGATGGCGAAGGCGCCAATCGCGGCGTCGTGCGAACGCGTGAAGCGCTCGCCGAAGCGCAGGAGCAGGGCCTCGACCTCGTGATCATCTCCCCCAACTCGACCCCACCCGTGGCCAAGATCCTCGATCTCGGCCGCTTCAAGTTCGCTGCCCAGAAGAAGGCAAACGAAGCGCGCAAGAAGCAGAAGGTGATCGAGGTCAAGGAAATCCAGCTGCGTCCGAACATCGACACGCACGATTACGAGACCAAGATGAAGGCGGTAAACCGCTTTCTCGAAGACGGTGACCGGGTGAAGGTGACGATGCGCTTCCGCGGCCGCGAAATGGCGCACCAGGAACTGGGCATGGAACTGCTGGTGAAGGTGCAGACCGAACTGGCCGAGAAGGCCAAGATCGAATCGGCCCCGCGCTCGGAAGGCCGCCAGATGATCATGGTGCTGGCGCCCAAGTGAGGGCGGCTGTATCGAGGTGACGTGAAGGGCGGTCCGTGGGGCTGCCCTTTTGTTTTGGGCTAGGCCTGAGCGTGGCCCCTTTCCACCACGCTGCCCTTTGTTTTGGGGGCGCCGGGCTGGGCTGGTGCGTGGGGCTCCCCCCTCCACCACGCTTCGCGTGGTCCCCCTCCCCCGCAGGCGGGAGAGGTTGGCGTGGGGCACCATCGTGCCAGGGGGTCCTTCTCCCGCTTGCGGGGGAAGGTGCCCGACAGGGCGGAAGGGGGGAGCAACGCGCACGTGGCTCTCGGCGTCCGCTACTTCCCCCCTGCCCGCTTCACCTGGGCCACGTAGCCGTCGACGGAATCCGGGACTTCGGTGCGGAGCCAGTCGTGGAAGAGTTTTACCTTCTTGGGCACGCGGCGGCCCTCGGCGGTGATGAACCAGTAGCCAACATCGGCTTCGACGGCGATATCGAAGGGGCGGACGAGGCGGCCGTCGCTGACGGCGTCGGCGGACATCATGTCGATGGTCATCAGCACGCCCTGTTCGGAGATGGCGGCATCGAAGGCGAGCGCCGGATCGTCGTAGCGCGGGCCGGCGACCTCGATGGGCGCGATACCGGCGGCGGCGAACCACGGCTCCCAGGGCAGCATGGAGGCCGTGTCGCGGATGAGCGGCAGGTGCTGCAGGTCCTCGAGCCGCTGCAGGCGGCTGGCGAGCGCGATGCCGACGACCGGGGAGTAGCGGTTGCCGCCGATGAGTTCGGCGGTGACGCCCGGCCAGGGGCCGCGGCCGAAGCGGATGCCGCAATCGATGTCGGAATGCTGCAGGTCGATCATGTTGCCGGTGACGACCAGCCGCGTCTCGATTTCGGGGTGGAGCCGGTTGAACTTGGCGATGCGCCAGATGAGCCAGCGCGAGGCGAAGACGGCGCCGACCGTGACGGTCAGCACATGCTCGTCGGCGCCCTTGAGGTTGGCGACGCCTTCGGCGAGCGCGTTGAAGCCCGAGGTGAGCTGCGGGAGGACGGCGCGCAGCGCGGCCGTGGGGCGGAGGCCCTGCGGGGTACGCTCGAAGAGCTCGATCCCGAGCCGCTCCTCGGCCCGGCGCAAGTGCTGGCTGACGGCGCCGGGGGTGACGCCGAGCTCGTCGGCGGCCGGCGACAGGGCGCCGCGGCGGGCCACGATCTCGATGGCGCGGATGGCGTTGAGGGGGATGGGAAAGGGCGATGGCATGGAGATTATCTATACCCTGCCCGAGTTCTTGTCGATTGTTGTGTCGCTTCCATGGGGCCATATCAGGGTCGCAAGCAAGACCCAAGGAGGCTTGGAAATGGACAAAATCTTCACACTGCTCCGCACGCTCTTCGCCGGCCTGTTCGACGAGGTCTGCCCCGCCGATCCGGTGAGCCGGATGAGCTCGCGCGAACTGGCGGACCTGCCGGTCTACCATCCGCGCGCCTGACGGACGGGTTCAGGCGCAGTTCATCGCGGCGGGACGATAAGCCCCGCCATTCCCGCCAAACGGGGAGAAGAGAGATGAACATGCGTGAGTTTTTCGGCCGCCTGAAGCGCCGTACCCCTGCCAAGCCGCAATCGCGGGACTGGACCAACACCATGACGCCGCGCGACTGGGCCGACCTGCCCGTCCACCACCCGCGGCGCGACTCGGACTCGATCTGAGCCGCCATGCTCGAGGCCAAGCGCAATTTCACGGTCCGCCCGGCCCGCCTCGCCGATGCGCTGGGCATCGCGGCGGTGCACCATGCGGCCGTGCATCAGCTGGCGGCCGAGCATTATCCCGATGCAGTGCTCGAACGCTGGGCGCCGCCGGTGACGGTGGGCGGGGCCGAGCGGCGCTATCGCGAAACGCAGGACGATGGCGGGCTCACCTTCGTGGCGGAAAGCGCCGGGCAGGTGATCGGCTTTGGCGTCGTGATGCCGGAAGCGGGCGAAATCACCGCGTGCTACGTGGCGCCGGGCGCGGTGCGCCGCAATGTCGGTCGCACGCTGCTGGCGACGCTCGAAGCAGCCGCCACATCGGTGGGGACGTTCCAGCTCGCGGTACGGACCTCGATCAACGCCAAGCCGTTCTACTCGGCGCGCGGGTATCTGGTGACCAGCCGCGGCGACTACCGGTTCGAGGACGGGACGAGCATGGCCGTGGCGTTCATGCGCAAGGACCTGACACCGATCGGGTGATCAGGGCCAGCGCACGTGCACGACGTGCCAGCCGAGATCGTGGTCGCTCTGCGTGAGCCGGTGCGGACCCCAGTCCTCGATCGAGATGGGGCTCAGAGCCTGCAATCGCTGGGCCAGCTGGTCGGTGACGAAGCTCGAGCGGAACGGCTCGCCGAGTTCAATCACGCGGCGGGCGCGATGCTCCTCGACTTCGCGCAACGCGGGCGGCAGGGCTTCGATGGGGTTGAAGTAGTCGAACGACACTTCGGCGCCCGGCAACGCCGCGATGGTCCCGAGGGTGGCAAAAATGGCGGGCTCGGTCAGGTAGCAGGTTACCCCGAGCCAGCTGAAGCAGGCGGGGCGGCTCGGATCGAAGCCGGCACGCTGCAGCGCCTCCACCAGCCCGTCCACTTCGAGATCGCAGCCGGCGTAGTGCAGGTTGGCTGGCGGCGTGGCGCCCATGAATTCGAGGTGCTGCCGCTTCCAGTCCTGCGTGGCCGGATGATCGACCTCGTAGATCTCCACGTCTGGGAACGGATTGCGCAGCGCGAGCGTGTCGAGCCCGGCGCCCACGATGACCAGCTGCCGGGTGCCGCGCGCCACGGCGTCGGCCATGCGCGCCTCGGCGATGCCGCTGCGCTGGGCAATGAAGGTGCGCATGGGGAGCTGACCACGCTGCTGTGCCCAACGGTCCACACGCTGGCGGAATTGTTCCGGCAGGATAGCCATGGCGTAGCGGTCGACGAAGTACCGCCCGCCGTCGAGGCGCTGATGCGCCGCACGATGCATCGCGGCGGCGACCGCCGTAAGGCTGGGGCCCTTGTCCATTTCAGACCTTTCCCGGCAACCGCCCGGTCTGCCACAGGGTGACGCGGATGCCGCCGTGGAGGACGGGGGCGGCGGGTTTTTCGAAGGGGAGGCCGGTGGCTTTGGCGAGTTCGGGGTCGGCGGTGATGATGCCGACGCGCCAGCCGGGGAATTTCTGCTTCAGGACGTCGCCGAGGCGGCGGTGGAGGAGGAGCAGCGGGCCCTTGTGGCCGATGCGGGCGCCATAGGGCGGGTTGATGATGACGAGGCCGGGCGGGCCGTCGGGCGCGACCAGGTCCTCGACCTCGCGCTGCTCGAAGCGGGTGAGGGTGGTGACGCCTGCGCGTTCGGCGTTTTCGCCGGCCATGCGGATGGCGCCGGCGTCACGGTCGCTGCCGTGGAAGGTGAGGGTGGTGGGCTTCGGCATGGCGCCGGCTTTCAGGGCGGCCCAGGCGGTGGGGTCGAAGCTTTTGAGGTGCTCGAAGGCGAAGCTGCGGGTGCGGCCGGGTTTGAGGCCGGTGGCGATTTCGGCGGCCTCGATGACGAAGGTGCCCGAGCCGCACATGGGGTCGAGCACGGGTTCGGTGCCGCGATAGCCGCATTGGGCGAGAAACATCGCGGCCATGGTTTCGCGCATGGGGGCGCGGGCGACGGCTTCCTTGTGGCCGCGCTTGTGCAGCGACTCGCCGGTGGTATCGAGCGAGATGGTGACGAGGTCGTCCTCGATGCGGGCGAGGACGCGCAGCTCGGCATCGTCGGCGACGGGGGCGCCGAACTCCTCGGTGATGGCGGTGGCGACGCGCTGGGCGGCGGCGCCGGCGTGGTAGATTTTTGACTTGCGGCAGGTGGCTTCGACGCTGACCGGGATGCCGGGGACGAGGAAGTCGCCCCAGGGCAGTTTGCGCGAGCGCTTGTCGAGCTGGGCGAGGTGCATGGCGCGGAAGCTGGCGATGCGGGCGAGGACGCGGGTGGCGCCGCGCAGCTCGAGATTGGCGCGCCAGACATCGGGCCAGCCGCCCATGAAGGCGACGCCGCCCTCGACGAGCTTGGCGTCGAAACCGGCACGCTGCGCCTCCTCGCAGAGCGGGGCTTCGAGCCCCGGCGTGGCGACGAGGAAGATCTCAAACTGCGGCGCTTCGGTCATAACCCAGCCGCTAGCACAGCGGCGGGTCGCGGACCAGCGGCGCTAGCGGGCTTTGGCGATCAGCTCCTTCACCCGGCGGGCGAAGGCATCCATCTGGAAGGGCTTTGTCAGCACGTGCATGCCGGGATCGAGATGGCCGTGGTTGAGCACGGCGTTTTCGGCATAGCCGGTGATGAAGAGCACTTCGAGGCCGGGCCGGCCGACGCGGGCCGCATCGGCGACCTGACGGCCGTTCATGCCGCCCGGGAGGCCGACATCGGTGATGAGGAGGCTGATGGGCGTGGTGGAGTTCAGCACCCGCATGGCGGCGGGTCCGTCCTCGGCTTCGATGACCGAATACCCCAACTCCTCGAGCTGTTCGACGGCCAGCATGCGGACCAGCGGCTCGTCGTCGACGAGGAGGACGGTCTCGCCGCCATCGGAGCGGGGCGGGCCCGAGACGGTTTGGAGGGCCTCGTCCTCGCCCGCCGCTTCGCCGGCATGGCGGGGCAGGTAGAGGCAGACCATCGAGCCCTTGCCGAGCTCGGAATAGATGCGGGCGGCGCCGCCCGACTGGCCGGCAAAGCCATAGACCATGGAGAGCCCGAGACCGGTGCCCTGGCCGATGGGCTTGGTGGTGAAGAAGGGATCGAAGGCGCGCGCGATCACTTCGGGCGACATGCCGGTGCCGGTATCGGAAACGCAGAGGGAGACGTACTGGCCGGGTTCGAGCCCGCGCTGGCGCGCGGCGCGCTCGTCCATCCAGCGATTGGAGGTTTCGATGGTGAGCTTGCCGCCATCGGGCATGGCGTCACGGGCATTGATGCAGAGGTTGAGGAGCGCGCTTTCGAGCTGGCCGGGATCGACATAGGTGGTCCAGAGGCCGGCGGCCCCTGCCGTTTCGACCGCGATCTGCGGGCCGACGCTGCGGACGACGAGATCGAGCATGCCGTTGACCAGCGTGTTGATGTTCACCGGCTTGGGGTCGAGTGTCTGGCGGCGCGAGAAGGCGAGGAGGCGCTGGGTGAGGGCGGCGGCGCGCTTCGCCGCACCCATGGCGCCATTGAGGTAGCGGTCGATCTCGCCGACGCGGCCTTGCGCGATGCGGGTGGACATCACTTCGAGGCTGCCGGAAATGCCGGCGAGGATGTTGTTGAAATCGTGGGCGAGGCCGCCAGTCAGCTGGCCGACGGCTTCCATCTTCTGGGCCTGGCGCAGGGCTTCCTCGGCGGCCATGAGTTCGCCGGTGCGCTCCTGCACCTGCCGCTCGAGCGTGGCGTTGAGTTCGGCCAGCGCCATCTCGGCCTTCCGGCGTGGCGTGATGTCCTGGAAGATCACCGCGACCTGGCGGCGGCTCGGCGGCTCGATGCGCACGGCGGCGAGGTCGAGATAACGGCCGGTGGCGACCAGCTCCTGCTGGAAGCGGATCTGTTCGCCGGTTTTCAACACGTGACCGTAGCGCGCGACCCAGGCATCGGCCTCGTCGGGCACCATTTCACGGAGCTTCTGGCCGACGACATTGGGGATGCCGGCATGACGCGCATAGGCATCGTTGGCCTCGATATGGATGTAGTCGCTGTCGGGACCGTGGGGGCCATCGAAGAACTCGATGATGCAGAAACCCTCGTCGATAGCGTCGAAGAGGCCCTTGTAGAGGGCTCGCGACTCCTCGCGCGCCTTTTCGGCGAGGGTGCGGGCGGTGACGTCGGCGCCTTCGACGAAGATGCCGTTGATCTGCCCGTCCTCGCCGCGCAGGGGCTGATAGACGAAATCGAGGTAGAAATTGGTGACGGGCGCGTCGGGGGTCGCCTGCATGCGGAAGAGCGCGCCGTTGGCCGTGTAGGGCACGCCGGTGGAATAGACGCGATCGAGGAGGGTGACGAAGCCCTGGGCCGCCGCATCGGGGAGCGCCTCGGCGACGGTGCGACCCACGACCTCGCGGCCGCCGATCAGGCGGCGATAGCCGGGATTGACCAGTTCGTACCGATGCTCCCGGCCGCGCAGCAGCGCCATGAAGGTGGGCGCTTGCTCGAACATCTGGGCGAGCAGGCTGCCCAGCTGGCTGTCATCACTACTCAAGATCACGCCCCCAAACCCACGCGAGGCCGGCGTCCCGGCCTACAGCCGCGATCAACGTGCTGGCGGGTACGTGGTTCCCGTGAGGCGCGGTTTATTGCGACTGGCGCGGGAAGGCCACAATGAGGGCGACGAGCACCAGCGCCGCGAGGGTGGCGGTGCCGGTGAAGGCGGTGGCGAAGGCGTAGTCGGTGCCGCCGCCGCCCGAGGCGAGCGCGGTGAGGATGGCGAGGGTGGCGGCGACGCCGGTCTGCTGGCCGGTGACGATGAGGCCGCCGGCGGTGCCGCGCACGCGCTCGCCGACGCCGGCCATGAAGGCGACGGACGCTGCCGGGAGCGCGAGGCCCATGCCGCCGGCGGTGACGACGAGGCCGGGGAGGACGGTGAGCCAGTAGGGGCCGCCGTTGGCGAGAGCCAGCAGGGCCTGGCCGGTGGCGACCAGCGTGACGCCGGCGAGCAGGACCGGTTTCAGGCCCCAGCGGGTGATGAGGGAGCGGCCGACGAGGAGGGAGACGCTCATCACCATCACGGTCGAGGGGACGAGCGCGAGGCCGGTCATGAAGGGCGGGAGGCCGAGGACGCGCTGGAGATAGAGCGTGACGAAGAAGACGTAGCCGGCCATGGCGCCGCCGAGGCCGAAAATGGTGAAGAGGGCCGTGGCGCGCTGGCGCGAGGCGAGGAAGCCGGCGGGCAGCATGGGGGCGGGGGAGCGGCGTTCGACCGCGAGCCAGGCGGCGGCGCAGGCGAGGCCGGCGACGATGAGGGCGAGGACCATGGGGCTTGCGAAGCCGATGGTTTCGGCGAGACCGAGGCCGGAAACGATGGCGAGGAGCGCGAGGGATACGAGGGCGGGCGCCAGCCAGTTGCCGCGATCGGGGGCGTGGCCGCCGCGGGCCGGGACGCGCAGGACCAGCAGGGGCCAGAGGATGGCGATGAGCGGCAGGTTGACCAGCATGACGGCGCGCCAGCCGAAGAGTTCGACCAGGGCGCCGCCGACGATGACCGCGATGGTGGCGCCGCCGGCCATGGCGGCCTGCGAAAAGCCCAGCGCGCGGGCGCGTTCGGCCGGGGTTTCGAAGAGGGTGGTCAGCAGCGCAAGCGCGGCCGGGGCCACCGCGGCGGCGGCGATGCCCTGGGCGATGCGGGCGCCGATCAGCACGGCGGGGTCGCCGGCGAGGCCGCCGACCAGCGAGGCGAGCGCGAAGGCGACGAGGCCAGTCAGGAGGACGGGCTTGTGGCCGAGGCGATCGGCGAGGCGGCCGTCGATGAGCAGCAGGGAGCCATAGGCGAGGGCGTAGCCGCCGGCGACCCATTGCAGGCCGCCGGCGAAGCCGAGGTCGCGATCCATGGAGGCGAGCGCCACGTTGACGATCGACACGTCGAGTTGCAGCAGCATCTGGACGGCGCAGATGAGGTAGAGCGGGAGATCGTTGGTGACGGTGCGGGTGGTGGAGAGCGCGATCATGGGGATGGGATTACGCGAGGGCGTCGGCTGCCGATATAGGACGGACGGCTAGCGGGGGCGGTTGCCAAGGGCCGGTGCGTGGGGCTCCCCCCTTCCGGCCTATCGGCCACCTTCCCCCGCAAGCGGGAGAAGGCCCTGTGGCGCGATGTTGCCCCACACTATTCGCAGAGCCGCGATGTACACGTTTTGCCGTGGCAGCCGAGGTCGACGTGAAAATGGTCGTGGTGCAAGGCGTTGGCTTCGGGGCCGAGGACGGTGGTGAATTGGGAGCAGGCGGCGTCGTGGGCGTAGCGGAGGAGGCGGCCTTCGGGGGAGAGGGCGTCGGTCCAGTCGCCGGCGACGGTGACGGTGCGGCCGTCTTCGAGCTTGAAGCCGGTGACGTCCATGGCGTCGGCGAAGGCGTGGAAGCTGAGATTGCCCTCGGACGCGTTGTTGACGTTGCGGCACATGTAGGAGGTGCCGACCATGACCTCGGCGATCTGGGTCTTTTCGCGGGCCTTCAGGTAGCTGTCGACGGCCGAGATCCAGTCGGGCATGGCGCTCGCCATGCCGCAATCGGTGGTGACGCCGCCCGAAACCGGGACCATGCGGCCATTGGCGAGGACGGCGGTGAGTTCGAGCGGCGACTGGGCGCCGCATTGGCGGGTACCGGCCATGTCGGTGATCGGCGGCAAGGCCTTGGCTTCGACCTGGCCCTGCAGCACGGCCGGGCAGGCGACCTGGTAGATGCGGGGCTCGGCGGCGGATTCGGGGGCTGCGATGTGGGCGTCGGGGTCGGGTTTGGGGGCGTCGGGCGTTTCGGCCGTCTTGGCCTTCTCGTCGGGACGGATGCGGGGGAGCGGGACAAGCGGCTTTTCGGCCGGGGTGACGATGGTCCAGGCGGGGCGGATGGCGGGCGCCGGGACGCCGAGATCGGCGGGGCGTTCGCGGGGCAGGGGCGGTTCGGATTTGGCCCCCGCGTCCTGCGCCAGTGCCGGCAGGCTGAGAAGGATCGCGATCAGGGCCAGGGTGTTCCGCATGGGGCTCAGAACGCCGCTGCCCCGATCCGGGTTGCGGGGGCGCGCAGACGACCTCAGATGGACCAGGGGGCGCCGGGCGGCTGGCGGTCAATCCTCAGGGTGAAGCAGTTATTGGTGGCGGAGCGCATGTGGACGTAGGCGACCTCGGGGCGGGCGAGGATCGCGGTGGCTTCGGTTTCGATGTCGGCGTTTCCGACGACCTTGCCGGTGCCGTAGACGATGCGGTCATCGGCGCCGTAGCCGCGGAGGATGCGGCCGGAGCCTCGGGTTTCGCGGACCGGGAGGCCCTGGGCCGGGTCGTGGGCCGGGCAGGCGTCGGCGTGGATGAAGACGGGGCCGAGTTCGGCGTAGGGCTGAAGGGCGGCGAAGGGGCGGTAGGCGAGGGTGAGGAAGGGCTCGCCGGCGGCGACGGTGCCAAGGCAGTGGCGGCAGGGCTCGTCGCCATCGACCGAGATGCGCCGCTCGGGCGCCTGGCCGTTGGCATCGGGCGCGCCGGCCCGGTAGGCGGCGGCGAGGTGAGAGGGCATCCCCGAATAGCGCAGCGACATGGTGTTTCTCCTGTTCCGATGGAGGGAGATGACACCGGGAGGGGCCGTGAAGCGACCCGGATTTGACCGGTCAGGCGATGGGCTTCTGCCACTCCATCAGGAGGAAGTAGGGGACGCGGTGGTGGCGTTCGCTCGCGGCGGGATCGGCATCGGCAGAGGGCATGGGTTCGAGGAAGCTCCTGAGCTGCAGACCCTGACCGAGGAAGAGCGTCATGTAGCGGCTGAGCGGGCGGTGCCAGTTGTGGATGCGGATGCCGCGCCACTGCATCCAGTCGGCCCGGTCGCTCATGTAGTGGTCGATGGCGAAGTATTTTTCGCCGTCGGGGCCGGTCTTCCAGCCGAAGGGCTGCGAGGCGGTGTTGAAGCTCGTGAGGTTGGCGACGAGCAGGGTGCCGCCGGGCTTCAGGACGCGGGCCATTTCAGGGATGGCGGCGTCGATATCGGGGATGTCGATGAGGGTGAGGTAGCTCACTACCAGATCGAACGACGCGTCGGGGAAATCGAGCGCTTCGGCCCGGCCGGAGCGGTAATCGCCGTCGGGGTCGCGGGCCCGGGCCGTTTGCAGCAGGGCCTCGGTGGGGTCGATGCCGGTGGGGGTGATGCCGCGCTCGCGGAGCATGCGGCAGAAGCGGCCTTCGCCGCAGCCGACGTCGAGCGCGGTGGCGAAGTCTCGGCCGGTCACGCGCTCCAGCATGGGGGCGTCGAGGACGTATTGGCGGCCGAAATCGCCGGCATCGCCCATGTCGTTGATCCAGGCCGCCGCCGAATCGTCCCAGCCATTGGTCATGCTCATCCCCCCTGCCCCGATCGTCGGGTGCGGGGTTAGAGCAGGCGATTGTGACAGGCAATATGCTGGGCGATCAGCCGCAGCGATCGAGGACCTGGCGTATGGCGGAGGAGGAGCCGCCGGCGCCGAAGGTATTGCTGTCGTAGAAGTCGAACTTGCCCTTGGCGTTCTTGTGGACGAAAGCGACGGACATGGTGCCCTTGACCTTCTGGGCGACTGCCGCCCACTGGCGGGCGACGGGGCCGCGCACCACCATCCAGGCGCCGCCCGACTGGATGAGCGGCATATCCTGCGCGAAGGTCGGCTTGCCGCTATCGGGGGTGAGCGCGAGGTTCATCGAGGCGGCGCCACTGACCTTGGCGCTGGGCGAGCGGACGAAATAGCCGAGCGTCAGGTCGCCGCCGCGGCAGGCGAACTCGAACTGGGCCGCGCCATTGTCGGAATAGGCGATCGGGGTGTCGCCCCCCTCGTAGGTCCAGTCAGCCGCCGTGGCGAGGCCGGGCAGCAGGACGAGCAGGGTAACCAGCAGGGCCGGCAGCACTCGGAGCATGGGCAAAATCCCTCGAACAATCGCCGCCCTTGTCGGGCCGGCAAGGTTTACGGGAGCTTACCGGCAACAATGGTGTGATGAGGGCGGGGCCCGGGCGGCGCTACTTCTGGCCGGTGCCGGCCTGGTATTTGCGCAGCATGGGCTCGATGTGGTCCTCGAACAGGAGCCCGGGCTTTTCGCGCAGCGCCATCGGGTAGGCGGCTTCGGCGGCGAGCGAGATGCCGAGGAAGGCCGCGAGGCCCTCGGTGGACTTGCCGTCGAGCTTGTAGCGGCCGCGTTCGAGGCGTTCGAGCAGGGTCTTTTTCGAGCGGATCATGCCGTCGGTGACACCCGCGCCATTGCTCATCGATTTGCTGAGCTTCACGTAATCGTGCAGCGGCGTGCCGATATGGGCGGTGCTGGGGGTCTTCTGCCAGAGCTGCATGAGCAGTTCGAGGTCGGTCATGTTGGAGAGGTTGAGGTCGTAGCGGGCATCGGTGCGGCGCCGGTCCCACACGATCATCGAATCCATCGAGAGCGAGGTGAACTTGTAGGTGCCGGGGGTGAGGAGCTTGTCCTCGCCGGCCCCGACGAGCCGCAGCGGCTGGTATTTGTCGCTCAGCACATCGAGCGCCACCGAAACGATGGGGTGATCGGCGAGGAGCGCCACGGCGCGGGCGAGCTTTTCGGGCTTCATCCGGTCGTCGGCATCGAGGATGGCCGCATAGGGCGTGTCGATGCGGTCGAGCGCCAGGTTGCGGGCGCGCGAGGCGCCGGCGCCGACACGGCCCGAGCTCAGGAAGCGCAGGCGCTTGTCACGAAAGCCCTGCTCGGCCAGGACTTCCTCGTAATCCTGCCCGTCATCGGCGATGACCCAGATCTCCCATTCGGGATGGGTCTGGGCAAAGACGCTGCCCACCGCCTGGCCAATAAGCGTCTCCGCCCGGAAAGCCGGGATGATCACTGCTACGCGTTTGTCAGTCATTGCTGCCGCAAGTCCCCGGGCACACCCCCCTCAGGCCCGGCTCGTCAGCCGGTGCACGACCTTGAACGGGGTGGCTCACAGTCCCATATCACGGGCATGGATCGGTGCCACTGAAACTCGGGCCGATCCGCGACGTTGCTTTTGAAGGACGGTTGGGATGTCACGCGTCTCCATGTTCTCGGCGCCGTTTCTTTTAGGCTTCGATGCCTTCGAGGAACGGGTCGATCGCCTCGCCAAGGCGGCCGACGGCTATCCGCCCTACAATATCGAGCGGACGCTCGATGCGGAGGGTGCCGAGACGTTCCTGATTTCCATCGCGGTAGCGGGCTTTGCGGCCGGCGACCTCGAGGTGATGACGGAAGACAACCAGCTACTGGTCCGCGGCCGGCAGAAAGACGACCCGGCTCGCGAATACCTGCATCGCGGCATTGCCGCGCGGCAGTTCCAGCGCTCCTTCCTGCTCGCCGACGGCATGGTGGTTCAGGATGCGCTTCTACGGAACGGCATGCTGTCCATCGCAGTTGTCCGTCCAAGGGCAGAAAAGGTCGCCCGTCGCATCGACATCCGTTCTGCCTAAGAAAGGGGAACAAGAATGCAAGAGAATCGCGAAATCATCGACAATCCCCTCCGTAACCTCAGTGCCGAGCAGTTCCAGGCGCTTGGCGGCAATGCGGTGGTCTACGTGAAGCACGTGAAGGGCGATGCCCTCGGTAACGTGCTGCCCGGCAATGGCCTCGAAGTCGACGAGGAATATCACATCGTGGTGTCGGCCGATGGCCAGCCGCTGATGATCGGCGACAGCGAAGAGGCCGTCGAGGAATGGCTCCAGGGCCAGCCCTTCGGGATCGTTACGCTGCATTGAGTGGGGCGGGCTAAAGCCCGCCAGGAAGTAGGAATTAGGAGGTAGGAGTTAGGCGGAAACGCGCTCCTACGAGCTCTACTTCCTACCTTCTAATTCCTACTTCCTCTGAAGCCGCCTCAGGCGGCTTTCGTCGCCGGGACTGGCTGCGTCAGGATCGTGTGGAGTTCGGCGGCGTTGTGGGCGCGGCGCAGGGCTTCGACCGTGCCCTCGTTGCGCAGCAGGCGGGCGACGCGCGCCAGGGCCTTCAGGTGATCGGCGCCCGCGCCGACGGGCGCGAGCAGCAGCATCAACAGATCGACCGGCTGGTCATCCACCGCTTCGAAATCGATCGGCGTATCGAGCCGGGCGAACACCGCGGTGACGCCCGACAGGCCGGCGAGCTTGCCATGCGGGATGGCAATGCCATTGCCGAGGCCGGTGGAGCCGAGGGCTTCACGATCGCTCAGCGCTTCGAAAATCTGGCCGGCATCGCCCCTGGTGACCGAGGCGGCCCGCTCGGCGAGCTGGCGCAGAACTTCCGCCTTGGTCTTGAGGCCCGAGCAAACAATCACGGACTCCTCGGAGAGGATGTCGGCCAATTCCATCAGTAATGCCTTGTGGTCGAAGCGCCGGGACGGGAGATCGGTAAAGCCTCAGTTGGCCCGCAACGCGGGATCGATCCAGCCAATATTGCCGTCGGCGCGGCGGTAGACCACATTTAGCCCGCCATGTCCAGCATGGCGGAAAACCACCACTTCGGCCTGTGTAAGATCGAGCTGCATCACAGCTTCGCCGACCGACATCTGGCGCAGGGACGAGGTGGTCTCGGCGATCACCGGCGGCGAGTAATCCTCGGCCAGTTCGTCGGAATCATCGGGCAGGCCAAGCACATAGGCGGGCGCCTCCTCGGCCTCGCCATTGACGTGGCGGCGGTGGGCCTTGAGCTTCTTGTTGTAGCGGCGCAGGCGCTGCTCGATGGTGGTGGCCATCTGCTCGTAGGCGTGGATGGCATCCTGGCCGAAGCCGCTCGACTGCAGGGTTGCGCCCGAGTCGAGATGCACCATGCACAGCGCCGAAAAGCCCGAGCCCTCGGGCTCGAGGGTCAGGTGACCGTTGTAATTGCCATCGAAGTACTTCTTGACCACGGCATCGAAGTGGTCGGTTGCCTTGGAACGCAGGGCATCGCCCACATCCATGTTTTTCCCCGAGACGCGTAGAGTCATGGATTTCTCTTTTGGTTGGTTAGCATCGGGCCGGACGCCGCGGCCTGCCAACCGGCCTCGCCATCCGGTAGGGCGAGTCTAGACCCGTCCTCCCCGAGGGGCAATGCGCCCAAAGCCCGGTTGGTTCATTGATTTGAAACAAGAAATTTTGTGAGTTGGGGATATTGGGGATGGTTAGGATTGTACCTATCGGGGGTGAGGCTGGTGCGGGCTGAGACGACCCCTCATCCGCCCTTCGGGCACCTTCTCCCGCAAGGGAGAAGGCGATGGGGCCGGGGGCTCGGTGGGCGAGGAAATATCGGCATTGCGAGCGCAGGCCTTCTCCCCTTGCGGGAGAAGGTGGCCGATAGGCCGGATGAGGGGTTCGGCGCGCTAGCGCCGCTCAGCGCACGCCGGCGACGGCGCGTTTTTGGCGGCGGCGGATGACTGAGGAGGGGATGTTCATGCCTTCGCGGTATTTGGCGACCGTGCGGCGGGCGACTTCGATGCCGCGCTCTTTTTGCAGCATTTCGGCAATGGTGTCGTCGGAGAGGATGTCGGAGGCGGCTTCGGCGTCGATGATCTGCTTGATGCGGTGGCGGACGGCTTCGGCCGAGTGGTCGCCTTCGCCGGTCGACGAGCCGAGCGCGGTGGTGAAGAAGTACTTCATCTCGAAGAGGCCGCGCGGCGTCATCATGTACTTGTTCGAGGTGACGCGGCTCACCGTCGACTCGTGCATTTCGATGGCGTCGGCGACGGTTTTGAGCGTCATCGGCCGCAGGTGGGTGATGCCGTGGACGAGGAAGCCGTCCTGCTGCTTCACGATCTCGGCCGAGACTTTCAGGATGGTCTGGGCCCGCTGGTCGAGGCTTTTCGCCAGCCAGTTGGCGGTGGCGAGGCAATCGGTGAGGAAGGTCTTTTCGGCCGCGTCGCGGGTCTTCTTGGTGACCGTCGCATAGTACTGGCGGTTGACCAGGACGCGGGGCAACACCTCGGCGTTGAGCTCGATGGCCCAGCCACCCAGCGTCGCCTCACGGACGAAGACGTCGGGGACCACGGCTTCGACGGGCCCGCGCTCGAAGGCCCGGCCGGGTTTCGGGTCGAGCTCGCGGAGTTCGCCCAGCATGTCGGCCAGATCCTCGCGGTCGCAGCCGACGGCGCGGGCGAGGCCGGCCATGTCGTGCTCGGCGATGAGATGCAGGTGATCGAGCAGGCGCGCCATCATCGGATCGAGCCGGTCTTTTTCGCGCAACTGTAGGGCGAGGCACTCGCGCACGTCGCGGGCGAAGAGGCCGACGGGTTCGACGGCCTGGACCTTGGCGAGAACCGCCTCGACGGTGGCGAGCGGAGCGCCGAGCTGATCGGCGACGGTTTCGAGCTCGACGGCCAGGTAGCCGGCTTCGTTCAGCCCATCGATGAGGAAATTGGCGATCAGGCGCTCGGCCGGATCGGAGAGGAGCAGCGCGACCTGGGCGTTGAGGTGATCGGACAGGCTGGGGCGGGCGGCGACGAACTGGTCGAGATCGGGCGCCTCCTCGCCGCTGCCGCCGCCTTCGGCCCATTGCGGCAGGTCGTTCAGCCGGTCCTGCGCCGCCTGCTCGGGGAAGACGTTCTCGATTTCGGTATCGAGGCCGTTGGCGATCGAATCGGCCGACTGGATGCGGTCGGAGAAGTCGACGGTGTCCTCGGCGGCGCTGAGTTCGGCCGGGCGCTCGGGCAGCTCGGCGGGTTCCTCACCCGGCTCGCTGCCGTCCTCGCGCTCGAGCAGCGGGTTGCGCAGCAGTTCGGCGTCGACGAAGGCATTGAGCTCGAGGTGGCTGAGCTGCAGCAGCCGGATAGACTGCATCAGCTGCGGCGTCAGCGTGAGGCCGAGGCCCTGCTTGACCTCCAGCCGCGGCGACAATGCCATACGTTACTCCCGGCTCACAAATCGCGCTTCCCGGGGCGAACATGACGCATTGGGCGGCTTAGGGCAAGAAGCGTGCCAAGAATGGTTAAAGGGCGCTGTGAGTGTGGGACGCCCCCTCCACCATGCTTCGCATGGTCCCCCTCCCCCGTGGCTGCGCCACAGGGGAGGATCACGGAGAGCTCGGCGACTCGGCTTCAGACTTCGAAGGTGTCGCCGAGGTAGACGCGGCGAGCTTCGGGGTCGGCGGCGATGACGTCGGGGCGGCCCTGGATCATGACGTGGCCTTCGTGGATGAGGTAGGCGCGGTCGACCAGCGACAGAGTTTCGCGGACGGAGTGGTCGGTGATGAGGACGCCGATGCCGCGGCGGGTGAGGTGTTTCACCAGGTTCTTCACCTCGGCGACCGCGATGGGGTCGACGCCGGCGAAGGGTTCGTCGAGGAGGATGAAGACCGGGTCGGTGGCGACGGCGCGGGCGATTTCGACGCGGCGGCGCTCGCCGCCCGAGAGCGACATGGCGTTGGACTTGGCGATGTGGCCGATCGAGAATTCTTCGAGCAGCGCCTGGAGCCGGGCCATCCGGTCCTTGCGTTTGGGCACATGGCCCTCGAGCACGGCGAGGATGTTGCCCTCGACCGAGAGCCCGCGGAAGATCGAGGGTTCCTGCGGCAGGTAGCCGATGCCGAGGCGGCCGCGCTGGAACAGCGGCAGGTGGGTGATCTCGCGGCCATCGAGCAGGATCTTGCCGTCATCGGGCTTCACCAGCCCCATGATCATGGTGAAGACGGTGGTCTTGCCGGCGCCGTTGGGGCCGAGGAGACCCACCGCCTCGCCGCGGCGCACGGCGATCGACACGTTGCCGACGACCGGGCGCTTGCCGAAGCTTTTCTTGAGGCCGAGCGCCACCAGCCAGCCGGTCTGGTCGACCGGTGGCTTTTTGACGTCGGGAGCGAGGGGAGCATTCATTGCGGGGTGAAGACGCCGGTGACCCGGCCCCCTTCATTGCCCTTAAACACCGAAGTGTTGCTGGCAAGGTTGATGGTGAGTTCGGGGCCGCTCATGGTGCCCGAGGCGTTCTTCACCTTCACGTCGCCCGAGAGGCGGACGGTGGAATTGTCGGGGGTGAAGATGGCGTGGTTGCCGGTCGCCTCCTGGCCGGTGGTCTTGATGCGCACGTTGCCGGTGGCGTCGAGGCCGTCGATGTCGCCTTCGCCGCCCGAGCCGTAGTTCACCACGGCCTTGTCGGCCCACATGGTCATCGCGCCGCGGGTGATGACGACGGCGCCCGAGAAGGTGGCCTTGTTGGTCGCCTGGTCGATGACGAAGCTGTCGGCGGTGATCTTCACCGGCGTGCCGGCGGCGAAGGCCGGGCCGGCGAGGAACGCGAACAGCAGGGCGAGCCAGAACTTCATTGGGCGAGCTCCATCACCGGGGCTGAGGTTTCGACGGCGCCGCCGGGGGTTTCGGGCAGGGTGACGGTGGCGCGGGTGAAGGTCCAGACCTTGGCGGTGCCGTCATAGGTCATGCCCTCGGACTGCACCTGCATGCCTTCGGGGAAGGTGAGGTCGACGGCGCCGTGGGCGACCATCTGCCAGTTGAGCATGTCGCCGAAGAAATCCTCGAACGTGCCGTGGAGGCCGTCATTGCTCTTCACATCGAGGATGCCGGGGACGGTGAGCGTCTGCGCCGCGGTCTGCATGGCGGCGACCGGGGAGGAGGCGGTGAAGACGGCGCCCGAAAGCGGGGTCATGGTGAAGACCACGTCGGTCATGTCGATGAGGTCCGTGCTGCCGAGCCGTACCTTGGCCATCCGCGCCGTCGCGTCGTAGAGCGTGCCGTCATCGCCGACGGCACTCACCCGCGGGGCATCGACCACGAGGTTGTCGCGATCGATGCGGATCGAGGCGAAGCCGAACTGCTCGCGCAGGTTATCGAGCACGATACCGCCGAGCACCACGACCAGCACCAGCGCACCCGCCACCGGTACGGCGATCCGCAGGATGCCGACCAGCCGGTTGCGGCGCACCAGCGCCCGATGGAGCCGCTCGCGGGCCGGATCCGGCGTGGCGGCGAAAGCGCTCATCAGCTGTGCGCGAAGATATCCGTTTCGCCCCAGCCCAACAGGTCGAGGTCGATCCGGTGCTTGAGGAACTCGAAGCAGGCGTTGGCGAGGTCCATGCGGCCTTCGCGCTTCAGCATGCGGTCGAGGTGGCGCTTCAGATCGTGGAGGTAGAGCACGTCGGACGCGGCGTATTCGAGCTGGGCCTCGGAGATCTTCTCGGCGCCCCAGTCGGAGCTCTGCTGCTGCTTGCTGAGATCAACGTTCAGCAGTTCCTTGACGATGTCCTTGAGGCCGTGCCGGTCGGTATAGGTGCGGCAGAGCTTGGACGCGATCTTGGTGCAGTAGACCGGGCCGGTGATGACGCCGAAGCGGTTCTTGAGCACGGCCATATCGAAGCGGGCATAGTGGAAGATCTTGGTGACGCCGGGGTCGCCGAGCAGCTTCACCAGGTTGGGGGCTTCCTTGAGATCGGCGGGGATCTGCACCACATCGGCGCTGCCATCGCCGGGGGAGAGCTGCACCACGCAGAGCCGGTCGCGATGCGGCATCAGCCCCATCGTCTCGGTATCGATCGCCACCTCCCGGCCATAGCGCGAAAGGTCCGGCAGGTCGCCGCGGTGGAGACGAATGGTCATAATGGGAGGTCCCGGGGATCACGACTTGGGAAATCAACTGGGCCGATCTGATGCCACAGCATAAAGGCGTTGGAAAGGCCGGGCCGCTTTGGCTACAAAGCCCGGGTTGCTGCGGATCAGGTTTATCTTGTCGATGCTGAGTGAGGTGAGACACGCGCTGAGCACGCTGCCGCGGCGCGCCAAGCGCGCCATCCTGATCGGCTTCGACATCCTGGCGCTGCTGCTGTCGCTGTGGCTGAGCTTCACCATCCGGCTCGGTGGCTCGTTCACACCCACCGATTATCACTGGCTGCTGATGGGGCTGGCGCCGGTGCTGGCGATCCCCGTCTTCATCCGGCTCGGGCTTTATCGCGCAGTGATCCGCTACCTGCCCGAGCGCGCCATGCTGACGATTGCGCAGGCGACGGGGCTCGCGACGCTGCTGTGGGTGGTGGCGCTCTATTTCGCCGAGGCGACGCGGTTCGCCATCTTTCCGCGCACGGTGCCGTTCTTCTACTTCATCTTCGCAACGCTGGTGATCGGCGGGTCGCGGTTTGCCGCCAAGGCGTTGCTGTCGCTGCCCGAGCGCAGCATCGGGCGCGAGGCCGGCGTGGTGATCTATGGGGCGGGACCGGCGGGCACGCAGCTCGCGGAGGCGCTGCGGACGCAGGGGCGCAACTATGTGGCGGCGTTTCTCGATGATGATCCGGCGCTCTGGGGGCGCGACGTGGCGGGGCTTCGCGTTTACCCGCCGCAGGGGCTGGCGGAGCTGATCCGCAATCGCGGGGTGGGCGAGGTGATCCTGTCGCTGCCGGCGGCCGATGCGCCGACACGCAGCCGGATCATCGAACAGCTGAGCCAGTTGCCGGTGAAGATCCGGACGCTGCCGGCGATCTCCGACATCGCCTCGGGCAAGTACCGGGTGAGCCAGCTCAGGGCCATCGATATCGACGACCTGCTGGGGCGGTCGGCCAACCCGTCGGACCCGAAGCTTTTCGAGGCGATGCTCGATGGGCGGACCATTCTCGTCACCGGAGCGGGCGGGTCGATCGGCTCGGAGCTGACGCGGCTCATCGCCAAGTGGCACCCGAAAAAGCTGGTGCTGCTCGAGGCCAACGAGTTCGCGCTCTACGAGATCGAGCGGACGCTGCGGCTCAGCAATGGCACGGTGGTGGTGCCGGTGCTGGGCTCGGTGGGCGATGCGGCGCTGGTGAAGCGGACGCTCGCCAACGAGGGGGTCGAGGTGATCTTCCACACGGCGGCGCACAAGCATGTGCCGCTGGTGGAAATGAACGCGCTCGAGGGCGTGCGCAACAATGTCATCGGCACGCGGGTGCTAGTCGAAGCGGCGCGCGAGGCGGGGATCGAGCGCTTCGTGCTGATTTCGACCGACAAGGCGGTGCGGCCGAGTTCGGTGATGGGGGCGACCAAGCGCTGGGCCGAGCTAATCGTTCGCCAGTGCGGCGAGCAGGGCGATCCGGCGCGGCAGCGCTTCTGCGCCGTGCGGTTCGGCAATGTGCTGGGCTCGAACGGCTCGGTGGTGCCGCTCTTTCGCGAGCAGATCGCCGCGGGCGGCCCGGTGACACTGACCGACGAGCGGATGACGCGCTATTTCATGTCGATCCACGAGGCGGCCGAGCTGATCGTGCAGGCGGGGGCGCTGAGCGAGGGCGGCGACATCTTCCTGCTCGACATGGGCGAACCCATCCGCATCCGCGAGCTGGCCGAGAACATGATCCGGCTGGCCGGGCTGACGGTGCGGTCGCCGCAGAACCCGCGCGGCGATATCGAGATCGCGGTGACGGGCAGCCGGCCGGGCGAAAAGCTCTACGAGGAGCTGTTCTACGATCCGGCCCATGCGACGCGGACGGCGCAGCCGCGCATCTTCCGCTCGCCGTCGGCGGCAGGGCGCACTGTCGGCCTCACTGAGGCGCTCGACCGGCTCGAGGCGGCGCTTGCGGCCGAGGACGAGGCGGAGATGCGGCGGGTGCTGTTCGAGTACGTGGCCGAATAGGCGACTGGCTCAGCCGACGCGTTCGATGCGGGTCGGCTGGTGGCCGAAGGCGAGGTAGGATTCCGAGCGCAGGACGATGATGCCGCGCATGGGATCGCGCCGGAAATAGTGGCGGACATGCGAATGGGGCGTCGCGGCGCGCTTGTGCTCGGAGGGCGGCGCCACTTCCATGCGGCGGCGGTCGGGGCCGAAATAGGTCGCGGTGTCGAAATACACATGCTCGGTGCCGAGCTGGGATAGCAGCCGCTGTTCGACGATCACCGCCTTTTCGGGGAGCGTGATGATGTCGTCGAAGCCCATGTCGATGTAAGCGAGATACTGCTCGAACGGCCCGTCGGCGGCGAACAGCACGATGGGGGCATAGCGCACATCGTCGATGATGCTGGTGCGCACCGAGCGCAGCACTGCCGAGAGGGTTTCGATGCCCAGCTCGTGGTGGGTCAGGAAGTAGTTGAGCTTGCGGTCGCCGTGATCGTCATGGTTGCCCTGGCCCAGGGGCTGCAGGTCGACAAAACCCGCCCGTCTGCCGATGCGATCGAGCATACGGATCTGGTCGTCTCCGCGGGCGATGAGGTGGGCGACGCATTTGTCCAACAATGCAACCTCCAGCCCCGAGGATAGGGGAGTGGCGGTAAACGGTTCTCCAGCCGGGCCGACCAGCAAACTGCGTAAGTAGCGCGACGCAGTTTTTCTCGCGCGGTAACCGGGCATTAAGCCTGCCGCCGGGTTATCGGTTGGCGTTAACGAAGGCTCACGCGGCGGCGCTTAGGGTCGTACGCACCGGGACCCAGAATGGACCCGGGACGTATGGGGGCATACCGAATGAAGCGCGGATCAATTCGCCTTGGCTTGCTGGCACTGGCGCTGGTGGCGCTGCCGCTTTCGGCCTGCAGTTCGGCCGGCGGCCTGATCGGCGCCAGCAGTTTCGGCAACAACAAGATGCAGGTCGCCGAGATCGACGGCATCGGCGACTACACCGCCGACCGGGCGCTGCGCGAGGCGCGCGGCCATTTCCGCAACAGCGATTTCGGTTACTCGGCAGCGCTTTACAAGCGCGCGGTGGAGCTCGACCCCAAGAATGCCGAAGGCTATGTGGGCCTCAGCGCCTCGTATGACCGGCTGGGGCGCTTCGACCTCTCCGACCGGGTCTATGCCTCGCTCTACGGCATTACCGGGGGCACGGCGCAGTACTACAATAATGTGGGCTATTCCTACATGCTGCGCGGCAACGTGTCGGCGGCGCTGACCAACTTCAAGAAGGCCAAGGCGCTCGACCCCGAGAACATCGTGGTCGCGAACAATATCCAGATTTTGCAGAACGTGGCGGCGGCGAACAAGGCGTAGCGGCTCGTTCGGCCACTTCGGGCGCGACAAAGACGTGATGTCATCCCGGGCTTGACCCGGGATCCATGTCGAACCTGCGCAAGCTTTGAGTTGGGTCCCGGCTCTTCGGCCGGGATGACAGCCGGTGCTGGCTGCGCCTTTGCGCCTGAAGGCCTCAGTTCGCGGTGGGCGGGGGTGGGGCTTCGGACATGCCGCCGTCGGCGGTGTCGGGCTTGACGTAGCCGTTCTTGCCGATGCCCTTGACCGAATAGGCGGAATCCTTCGACGGATTCATCGTCTGGGCTTCCATGTTGGCCTTGATGGCGTCGCCGGCCGTGTAGCCCACCTTGTCGGTGCGCTGCAGGTAATCGTAGGCGCAACCGCCGAGGGCCAACGTTGCGGCGGTGCCGCAGAGGAGCAGGGCGAGGCGGCGCATGTTGCGGCTCATTTCCCGTCCCCCAGGTCGATGATGTAGCCGTAGGGGCCGATGACGCCTTCGCCGGTCTGGAAGTTCTTGATCATCTTGGGCGTCACTTCCATCTGGCCGAGCGCGAAGAGTTCGACGTCGTTGGCGGGCCGGGTCTGGTCGAGCGGGGTCGCGGGCACCTGGCCGGGCGTCAGCGGCTGCACGAGGCGCGGCGTGACGATGACCACGAGCTCGGTATCGTGCTTCTTGTAGCTGGTGGACTTGAACAGCGAACCCAAGATGGGCACGTCGCCGATCCAGGGCAGCTGGTCCTGGTTGAGCTTGTTGTCGGTCTGCAGCAGGCCCGCGACCGAAAAACTCTGGCCATCGCGCAGCTCCACCGTCGCATCGAGGTTGCGGGTGTTGAAGATGGGATCGCCGGCGCCGGTGAAGCCGTTGAGGCCGCTGACCTCGGGCTGGAGGTGGATCTGGATGCGGTCGTTGTCGAGCACCATCGGGGTGAAGCCGAGCAGCACGCCGAACTGGCGGTAGCTGAGCGCGATGTTGCCGTTGGGGTCGGCGGTGCGGATCGGCACTTCGCCACCGGCGAGGAAGCTCGCCTTGACGCCCGAGAGGGTGGTGAGGTTCGGCTCGGCCAGCGTGCGGACCAGCGCCTTGCTCTCCATGGCGTGGATGGTGGCGTTGAGGTTGATGCCGTTGCCGATGAGCCCGGTCATGAACTGGGAGAACGAGCCCTCGGAGGTATTGGCGACGTTCACCGTGGTGCCGCCGACGGTGCCGCTCCACTCGAGCCCGAGTTCGCGACCGGCATCGCGCTGGGCTTCGAGGATGCGGACCTCGAGATTGACCTGCTGGCCGCCCACCATGGTCATGGTGTTGATGATCTGCGGGCTGCCATACTGGGCGACGACGGCCAGCACCTTGTCCATGGTCTCGAGGTCGGGGACGGTGCCGCCGAGCCGGATACGGCCGTTGACGGTGGAGATCGTCACCTTGGCGGAGGGGACGGCAGCGCGGATGGACGAGGCGATATCGGACGTGTCGGCGCTCACCTCGACGGCGAGGAGGCCCACGGGCTTACCCTCGGCAGTGAAGAGGTTGACCGTGGTGGTGCCGAAATTCTTGCCCACGAGATAGATCGACCGGTCGGTGATCGGCTGGGCGTCGGCGATGGTGGGGTCGGCCGGCATCACCTTGCCGACGGGCGCCGAGATCACCACCGTGACGGCCTTCGAGATGGGCAGGTTGATGCGCATCACCGAGGTGGTCGAGAGGTCGTAGTTGACCGTCTGCGCCAGCGCGGGGGCGGCGAAGCCGAGCGTCACGAGCGCCAGCAACAGGACGAGGAACCGGCGCAGGCCGGCGTGACCCTGGGCGAAAACTGGGAGGAGGCGGCGCGCGGTCAAAATCCGGTACTCTTTACTCATGCGGGACTGATGCGGGTCCCGGTCGAAACCTTAGCAAGCCATGGTCAATGCCGGCTTAACGCCGGGGGCCGGAGAGGCCCGTAGAACTGGCTCAATTTGTCCAGAACGGACTCGTCAGCTTGATCTGCTGGTTGGCGGTGAGCTCTGTGGGATCGGCGGCCTTCGGGGCGTTGAAATCGGTGATCGAGCGCAGCACCAGGGTCAGCGTGCCGGCATTGCGCGCCGAGGTGATGACCTCGGCCTGCTGGCTATCGAGCACGAGGGTGGCGATGACGCCCTGGTTGAAGTTTTCGGGGGCGGTGGCGGCAGCCGCATCGGCGTCTTCGGGCTTCTGTTCTTTGTTGCCCTCTTCGGCGGGAGCCGGGGTGACGTCGCCGAGGCGCTGGGCGATGGCGAGGACGCGCACATTGGTGAGCAGGGTTTTTGCCACCTGGCGGCCGCTCACCGGCTGGGTCAGCAGCACGTCGACATGATCGTTGGGCTGGATGAAGCCGCCGGCCGCGATATCGGGCTGCACCGGGATCGAGACGCCGAGTTCGCCGGGGGCGAGAACGGCCGAGAGGTAGCCGTCGCCGGGGGCGGCGAGCTTGGCGGTGCGGATGGGCTCGCCGGGGAAGAACTCGAAGCGGGCGATGGCGCCCGTCATCTCATCGATGGCGGCGGGCTTGGCATCATGGGTGATGAAGTCGGCCCGCATGGCGTCGGCGGGCCAGCTCTTCCACTCGACCACGGTGGCGGAGAGGCGCTGGCCGAGGGCGATGGCCTTGGTGGCGACGAGGATCTGCGGCAGGGGGGCGGGCGGTGGCGGAGGCGGAGCGGCGACCTCGACGACCTGCGGGGTGGGGGCCACGACGGGGGCCTGATCGATGGTGCTGGCGAAATAGGCGGCGACGCCGCCGGCGATCAGCGCCAGCGCGAGGAGGGCCAGTCGGGTGGGCTTCAGCATGGAGCGCCAGAACTGGCCGGCGCCGGAAATCACTTCGCCATCGGAGGTGACGAGGGTGCGCTGCACTTCGGCGCGCAGGGCATCGAGGCCCTTCTTTTCGCCCTTGGGCTGGGCCGCGCCGGCCTTTTCGACCTCGTTCAGCCACATCTCGAGATTGCGGCGATCGGGCACCGGGCCGGTGGCGAGCGCGGGCTCGGCCACGAAGCTCGACTCGGGGGTGTCGTCGTCGTCCTTCAGGACAATGCGTTCGGTCCGCCGCAGCACGGGAAACTCTTCTTTGGTCAGCGAGGCGCGGGCTTTCTGCCCAGTGCCTCAACACCTACCGAAAAAGGCTCACCGTTTCGTTTTTGGCCCGCGCAAAACTGCGGCATTGCCGCAAGACTTCGTTCACCTTGCGAGGGGCGAAGAGAGGCGGATCAGGCCGTCTGGCGGTCGAACTGGCCGTTCTTCATGAAGCGCCAGAGATAGCTCTCGAGGATGGCATCCATGGCGGTGGGCGCAACGCCGAAGGCGGAGAGGGTGCGCTTGTCCTTCTTCGCCTCGTCGGAGACGGTGTTGTCGAGCTGCAGCAGCTCCACCTGGTCGGCGGTGAGCAGCGGCGTCCAGGGCAGGAAGGCGAAGGGCAGCGCCAGGAGCTTGCCGATGCCGGCCGGGACGGGCAGCGCGATATTGGTGCGGTGGGTGACGGAGAGCACGCGCTTCACCAGATCGAGCTGGGTCGCGGTTTCGGGGCCGCCGATCTCGTAGACGCGGCCGCCCTTCACCTTGCCCTCGACTGCGGCGAAGAAGGCCTCGGCGACGTCGCCCACATAGATGGGCTGGGCCTTCGCCTTGGCGCCGATGACCGGCAGGATGGGCAGGAAGCGCGAGATCGAGCCGTGCTTGTTGAAGAAGCTGTCGCCCTGGCCGAAAATGATCGAGGGACGGATGATGATGGCGTTCTTGAACGCGGCCAGCACCTCGGTCTCGCCGAGCGCCTTGGAGCGCGCGTAGTTCGAGCCGCTCTGGGCGTCGGCGCCGAGGGCCGACATGTGGACCAGCGTGGTAACGCCGGCCTGGCGCGAGGCCTCGGCGACGTTGCGGGCGCCCATGGTGTGGACGGCGCGGAAACGCTGCTTGCCGCTCTCGTGGCCGATGCCGGCGAGGTTGATCACCGTGCCGGCGCCGCGGACGGCGCGCTGCACCGACTCGAGGTTGCGGACGTTGGCCTGGATCGGCATCACCTGCCCGACGGTACCGAGCGGCTTGACGTGGCCGGCGAGATCGGGCCGGCGCACCGCGACGCGCACCCGGTAGCCGGCGCGGGCCAGAAGCTGCACGATCTGCGTGCCGACGAAGCCCGAGCCCCCGAAAATCGTCACGAGGTTGTTGGCTTCCATCTGCAGAGGCTCCGAACGGCGATTGAGGGGCGTAGTGCCGCTTCTAGCGCGGCCTTCGGGGACTGTCGAGACTGGTCTCAAAAGGCGAGCGGACGGCGGCGGAGGCGGATGTAGAGCGCCAGCGTGGCGGTGAGCACGAGGCCGATGGCGATGAGCGACGGGACCCAGCCCGAGGCGGCGCCGAAGATCACGTCGTGGATGCGGCGGCCGGGCAACAACGTGAAGGCGCCGGCGAGGAGCAGGGCGAGGAAATAGAGCGACTGCATGGAGGCGCGGTGGGTGCGCACATCGCCACGCCGGATGGCGACGATGCCGTTGGCGAGGCCCAGGTAGGTGATGATGGTGAAGAGGTGGATGGGCGAGAAGGGGCCGATGAGGCGGATCTCGTTGATGAAGATCGACGAGGTGGCGGCGATCAGCATCAGCACGGCCCAGACGCGGCCCATGGCCTTGTGGAGCGGCGTGCCCTTCTTGCGAAAGAGGATCAGCGCCCCCAGGAGGACCGCGGCGAAGGCCGCCGCGGCATGGATCTGCACCTGGATGGGCGCTTCGAGAAGCGGAGTGAGCGACATTTTCGTCTCCTTGCGAGGTGAGGCTGGACGCCCCCTCCACCAGCCTTCGGCTGGTCCCCCTCCCCCGCTGAAGCGGTGGAGGAGCACGGAGAGGCCGGCGTCCTACGGGAAAGCTCAGGCCGAGTAGGCGAGGCGGAGGCGGATGCCGGTGCGGGTCAGCGTCAGGGCGGCGAAGAAGCCCGAGAGCAGCGCGGTGACGAAGTGGTAGGGTGCACCGGCGGCGAGCAGCGGATCGACCGTCGAGACCACCGTCGAAATGTAGCGGACGAGGAAGATGGCCAGCACGGTGACGAAGCTCACCCACTCGCCCTTGAGCCGCAGCACGCCCTGGCTGACGCGTTCGGCGCCGGCCCGGCCCTCGATGGTGACACCGGCCGCGATGCCGGCCGCAATGCCGATGAGCGCACCGACCATGCCGAAGCCGCTCGCCGCTGCCGTCGCGAGATTGGAGACGGCGAGGCCGAGGATGATCAGCGGCATGATGACGAGGCGCGGCGTGGTGACGATGCGGTCGCGGGTGCGGCGCAGGCCGGTGAGGATGATGACCAGCAGGACGGCCCAGACCCAGAGCGGCGTATTGGCGAGGATGGCGAAGACGTTCATTTCAGTGACCCTTGATTTCGGTGGCGGCGACGGGGTGTCGCGGCTTGCCGGGGTCACATCGGCCCAGTAGTTTTCGGCCGCAATCTTGGATGCGTGGGAGGCTCGGGAACTTCGTGGTCGGCAGGGCTTTGCAACTCGCGCTTCGTGAAATGCAGCGGCATTTTGGCGACCGGCGCGTGCTCGCCGGCATGGCGGTGGTGGCGGTAATCCTGGGATTCGCCGGGCCGTTCGGGACGTTCGACGAGCTGAAGCTCGGGCCGCGCATCGCCTATTGGGCGGCGATCGTGGTTTCGACCTATGGGTTCGGCTACGCGGTGGCGATGTTCATCTCGCGGCTCTTCGGGCTCAAGGTGCAGAAGCCGTGGCTGCGGGTGCTGGTGTTCGGGGCGCTGACCGGCGTGCCGGTGACGCTCGCCGTGATGGCGGTGAATTTTGCGGCGTTCGGTTCGAGCGGGATCGAGCCGGTGGGCCTGTGGCTGCAATGCACGCTGATCGGCATGGGCGTGATCACCATCACCGAGATTTTTGATCGATCCGACTCACGAGGCACGGCGGCGCCAGCGGGCGCGGTGCCAGCGGGCGCTTTGCCTGAGACCGCTGCGATGCTTGAGGCCCCAACTGCGCCGGTGGCCGACGCTACCCCGCCGATCCTCGATCGGGTGCCGCTGCCGGCGCGGGGAAAGCTGTGGGCACTAGTGGTGCAGGACCATTACGTCGAGATCGTCACCGAGCGGGGCAAGACGCTGGTGCTGATGCGGCTGGGCGATGCGATGCGCGAGGTCGGCGTGTTGCCGGGCGTGCAAATCCACCGCTCGCACTGGGTGGCACTCGGCGCGGTCGCCAAGGTGGTGAAGGCCGAGGGCAAGCCGGCGGTGGAACTCCCCGACGGCCGCCGCCTCGGCATCAGCCGCGGCTACATGGATGCAGCACGCGCCGCCGGCCTCGTCGTCTAGAGGTAGACCACCGGCGATTTCTTCACGAAGCGCGGGGTTTCGAGGTCGCCGATGATGAAGGCGGCGACGTCGGCGCGCGAGATCTGCGGCATGCCCTTGAGCGTGACGTTCTCGCCGGCCTTGGCCTTGCCGCTCAGCGGACCGTCAGTGAGAACGCCTGGGCGGACGGCGGTCCAGTCGGTGGCGCTGGCTCGCAGCAGGCGCTCGGTCTCGGCCTTGTCGGCGGAGACGGGTTTGGCGAGTGTCTGCATCATCCAGCGATAGAAGCCGCTGCCGTCGAGTGCGCCGTAGGCGCTGAGGACGATGAGGCGCTTGACGCCGTGGGTGGCGAGGAGCGGCAGGATGGCGGCGGCGATCTGCGCCGTCACCGGCTCCTTGCGGCCGCCGGCGGGGATGATCGCCGCATCGACCCCCGCCAGCGCCGCGTCGAGGGCGGCGGCATTGCGGCCATCTCCTTCGAACAGGGTGACTTTCGCCGGCAGGTGCGCGGCCTTGGACCGTTAGCGGACGAGGGCGTTGATGGTGTAGCCGGAAGCGAGGGCGGCGGTGGTGAGGGCGGTGCCCATCTTGCCCGAGGCGCCGACGATGAGCAGCTTGCCCATGCTATTCGGCCTTCAGCGGCAGGGCGCCGCGGGCGAAGAGGAAGCTCAGCCAGTCTTCGACGTGCCAGCTCTGGGCCAACTTGCCGTCGGGGCCGAGCTGGTGGATGTCGATGGTCTGGAAGGTCACCGGGGTCTCGCCCGGCGCGACGCCGAGGAAAGGCTGGGCCTGTACGGCGGTGACGAGGCTCCGCACCACGACCTTGTCGCCCGAAGCCACCACGTCCTGCGTGGCAAACGAATACTCGCTGAACACGGCGCGGATTCCGGCGACCGAGGGCTTGAAGCCATCGGGGCCCTTGGGGGTGCCGGGGGCGGAGGGGTTGTTGAGCCAGTCGGCGCCGACGGCGCAATCGACGAGGGTGGCGTCGCCCAGCGTCATCGCGTCGTAGAAGGCGCGGACGGCGGGGTACTCTGCGAGGGCGGCGGTGCCGTCGCTGGTTTTGCTGCAATCCTGCGCCAGCGCGGGCGTGGCGAGGAACGCTAGCGCGGCGAGGGCGAGCGACAGTTTCGGCATGGAGACCTCCCATTATCGTTGACGGCGACGATAGTTCGCGCTCACTCATGGCGACAGGAGCATGGATGTCATAATGCTCATTCCATTTGGATCATGAATGACTGACCGGCTTGCCGCCTTCGAGACCTTCGTGCGCGTCGTCGAGGCGCAGAGTTTTACCGCGGCGGCGAAGCTGCTCGGCTCGTCGCAATCGCGGGTGAGCAAGGCGATTGCGGCGCTCGAGGCCCGGCTCGGGGCGCGGCTGATCGCGCGGACGACGCGGCATTTGACGCTGACGCCGGCGGGCAGCGAGCTTTATCTGAAGGCTCGCGCCATCCTCGCGGCGGTGGAGGAGGCCGAAGCGGCGGTGCGGGCCGACGAAATCAGCGGGCGGCTCAAGGTCAACACCTCGGCGATGCTGGCGCTGCCGCTGGTGCAGCCGGCGCTGCTGGCGTTCAAGGCGGCGCATCCGGGGCTGCGCATCGAGCTGGTGATGGATGATCGCCGCATCGATCCGGTGGAGGAAGGGGTCGACCTGATCGTGCGGGTCGGGGCGCTCGACGATTCACGGCTGATGGCGCGGCGGGCCGGCGGGGTGCGCTTCGGCTTTTATGCGACGGCGGGCTATCTCGCGGTGGCGGGGGTGCCCGAGACGATCGAGGGGCTGGCGGGGCACAGCGTGATCGGCATTCCCGAGCGGCGCGGGGCGCGGCCGGGCGAGGTGGCGCGGATTCCGCTCTCGCGCGACATCACGGTCTCCAACATGCTGCTGGCGCATGGGGCGGCGCTCGAAGGGGCGGGGATTGCGGCCCTGCCCCGGTTTCTCGCCGAGCCGAGTGTTCTCGCCGGCCAGCTGGTGCCGGTTCTGGCGGGCGTGGCGCTGCCGGAGGTCGATATCAGCTTCCTCCATCCGTTCGGGCGGGAGGCGCCGGCCAAGATCCGCGCCTTCATGGATTTTGCCGTGGCGCGATGGAAGGGGCGCGGCGAGCTGGTTTAGGCGGCGTTCGCGACTTTGGGCAGCAGGGTCGATTCGAGAATGGTGCCGGCGGCCTGGCATTCGGCGGCGATCTCGGTGGCGAAATCGCGCAGCATTTCGCGCTCCAGCACGCCCTTGTGGCGCACCACCATGGCGATGTCGCGGTGGATGGGATCGACATCGACCGGGCGGATCTCGGCGAGGCGGCCCTCGGCGAGATCGGCCGCCACGGCGCTCATGACGAAGAAGCCGACGCCTTCGCCCTTGGTGGCGAGGCGGCGGGCCGGGCCGGTGGGCAGTTCGACCGAGACGGGGGCGCGGCGGAAAAGCGCCACGGCGGGGTCAGGATAGGCCTGCCACCACGGGATGGAGATGAGCCGCGGCACGCGCTTCAGCACATCGTCGATGCGTGGGGTGGGGCCGAGTTCGGCGGCGATGGCCGGGGTGACGATCAGCGGGACGCGCTCGCGCATCACCAGCAGGGGTTCGAGGTCGGTGACCAGCGGATCGAGGTTGGGCCAGCAGAGGATGCCGAGTTCGATCTCGCGCTCGTGCAGCATGGTGGCGATCTGGCTCTGCCGGCCCTCGTGGATCACGACGTCCACGGAGGGGTACTTTTGCTGGAAGCGCAGCAGGGATTCGGTGATCAGCGGGGTCACCAGCGAGCGGAGCGAACCGATCGAGACCTTGCCGCGCTCGGAGCGGCGCAGGGCTTCCTTCGCCTCCTGCGCGGCGGTGAGCATGCGGCGGGCATAGGGCAGGAAGGTCATGCCCTGATCGGTGAGGGTGATGGTGCGGCCGCGGTGGAAGAGCGGCACGCCGAGCAGCTCTTCGAGCGCTCGCATGCGCATCGAGACGGTGGCCTGGGTGACGTTCAGCCGCGCGGCGGCCTTGGTGAAGGATTTGTCCTGCGCGATCCGGTCGAAGGTTCTGATCTGGTCGAGGTCCACGATGCGTCCTTGGGATCGATCCGGCTTATGCGAGCGCTCGTATTGGCGCGGATGGGCACTGTCACATTGGATATTGTGATGGGCGGCGGGGAGCAAGGGGGGCAACGCGGTGCTGACTGGACCGACCCCTCATCCGGCCTTCGGCCACCTTCTCCCACAAGGGGAGAAGGGGTGCGCTCGCAATGTCGATGTCATCGCAGCCACCGGGGTGGCGGCTCAGTCGCCTTCTCCCCTTGTGGGAGAAGGTGCCCGAAGGGCGGATGAGGGGTCGGCGCGGAGCGCCTACCTCGCCCGCGACCGCTCCTTGAGCTCCAGCTTTCGCGCTTTGTTGCGGGCGGCGACTTCGACCGCGTCGTCGCCGAGGTGGGCTTCGCCTCGGGTGCGGGAGATTTCCATCTGGCGTTCGCGTTCGGCGGCGCCTTCGGGGGCGGCGGCGGCGCAATCGGGGCACAACGAGCCGACGGCTTCGTGGGGGAGCATGGGGTTGCGGCAGGCGCGGCAGAGCACGGCTTCGCCTTCGTGGAGGCCGTGGGTGACGGAGACGCGCTCGTCGAAGACGAAGCATTCGCCGGCGAAGCGGGAGTCTGCCTCGGGCACGGTTTCGAGGTATTTCAGGATGCCGCCCTTGAGGTGGAAGACTTCCTTGAAGCCTTGGCTCAGCATGTAGGCCGAGGCCTTTTCGCAGCGGATGCCGCCGGTGCAGAACATGGCGACCTTGGGATGCCGGGCCGGATCGAGCGTCGCCACGTAATCCTTGAACTCGGTGAAGCTGGCGGTCGCCGGGTCCAGCGCCCGGGCGAAGGTGCCGAGCTTCACCTCGTAATCGTTGCGGGTATCGATCACCGTCACGTCGTTGCGGTCGATGAGGCCGTTCCAGTCGGCGGGCTCGACATAGGTGCCGACGAGGCGCGACGGATCGGCCTCGGGGGCGCGCAGGGTGACGATTTCGGGCTTCAGTCGCACCTTCATGCGGAGGAAGGGCATTTCGTCGGCGGTCGAGAATTTCGCTTCGGCGCCGGCGAGGCGGCCGGACCAGAGCGGGCTCGTGGCGAACCAGTCCATCAGGGCGTCGATCGCCTCGGGCGTGCCGGCGACGGTGCCGTTAATGCCTTCGGGGGCGAGGATGAAGGTGCCGCGGATTTTTCGCGCGCAGCAGAACAGCGCCAGCTCCGGTTTCAGGGCTTCGGCGTCGGGCAATGAGACGAATTTGTAGAGAGCCAGCACCTTGAAGGCAGCGGCCTTGCAGCGGCTCTCGCCCTGAGGCAGGTTGGCGGCGATTTTCACGGGCTCGGACATTGCGCGCGGGTGTAGCATCACCCCCGGCACCGGGCAAATCGACAACATCGGAGGATGACCATGACCTATCGGGCCAGTGATGCTCGCTATGGCGAGATGCAGTATCGGCGGACGGGCAAGTGGGGCCTGAAGCTGCCGGTAATCAGCCTGGGGCTGTGGCAGAATTTCGGTGGCACGCGCGACTACCCGTCGGCCTTCGAGATCCTGAGCTACGCCTTCGACAAGGGCATCACCCACTTCGACCTCGCCAACAATTACGGCCCGCCGCCGGGTTCGGCCGAAGAGCTGTTCGGCGACGTGATGGCGCGCGATTTCCGCCCCTATCGCGACGAGATGATCGTTTCGAGCAAAGCCGGCTACCTGATGTGGGACGGCCCCTATGGCGAGTGGGGCAACCGGAAATACGTGATGGCCTCGGCCGAGCAGAGCCTGAAGCGGCTCGGGCTCGACTATGTCGATATCTTCTATTCGCATCGCTACGACCCGAATACGCCGCTCGAAGAGACGATGGGGGCGCTGGCGAGCCTCGTGCAGCAGGGCAAGACGCTTTACGTCGGCATCTCCAGCTACCCCGAGAAGCAGACGCGCGAGGCGCATCGGATCCTCGACGAGATGGGCGTGCCGTGCCTCATCCACCAGCCGAGCTATTCGATCCTCAACCGCTGGATCGAGGACGACAAGACGATCGACGCCTGCGGTGAGCTCGGGATCGGCGTGATTGCGTTCTCGCCGCTGATGCAGGGCATCCTGTCGGGCAAGTACAACAAGCTGGCCGGGCAGCTCGAAGGGACGCGTGCCTCGGAGAACTACTCGCTGAACGCCAGCCGGCTCGAGCCGCGCATTCTCGATGCGGTGCAGAAGCTCGGGGCGATCGCGGAAAAGCGCAAGCAGTCGATGGTGCAACTGGCCCTGAGCTGGGTGCTGCGGCGCAAGGAGATGACCTCGGCGCTGATCGGGGTGCGCAACCTCGAACAGCTCAAGGACTGCCTCGGCGTGCTCGACAATGTCGAGCTGTCGCCGGAGGAGATCGCTGCCATCGACGAAGCCGCCAAGGGCGGGCTGGTCGACAGCCGGCCGATCAAGAACTGATGACTACTGGCGGGCCGTCTCCGGGCGGCCCGTCGCCAGCACGATGGCGGTGAGCGCCACGTAGAGCGTCAGCTGGGCCGGCGAGGCCAGCATGATGTCGGCGAGGCCGAGGGCGAAATAGCCGCCGACCAGCACCAGGATGGCATGGAGGCGGGGGCGGGTTTTCGCCTCGGGCGGTAGCGTCAGGTAGCCCACCACCGGGGCGGCGAGCAGCAGCAGCCAGGCGACGAGGCCGAGGGCGCCGCCGGCCATGCCGAAATGCAGAGCGTCGTTGTGCATGTGGGCGATGTTCGGCAGCGACTCGAGGTCCTGCGGGAAGCCGGCGCGGAGCGGCGCCATCATCCAGTCGCCCCAGCCGTGGCCGAAGAGCGGCTTGTCCCAGAAGTCGCGAAGGCCGTCGCCCCAGAGCTTTATGCGGATCCAGATCGACTCGTCGGTCACCGTCTCGCCGCGCGCGATGCTGCCGGCGACGTCCCAGAGGCGCATGCGGACCTTGCCGGGCAGCTCGACGAAGAGCGCGCCGGTGACGAGGGCAGCCGCCGCGACGATCAGCGCGATGATGGTGGTGGGGCGTTTTGCGAAGCAGAGCGCGGTGAGGAAGAGCAGCACGGGGACGCCGAGCAGTGTGGTGCGCGAGCCGGTGAGGTAGATGGCGCCCGCCGCGGCGACGAGGCCGAGAAGGCTCAGCCAGCGCCAGCGCTCGGCGGTGAAGAGGGCGCCGAGGGCGAGGGTGGCGCAGAGGAGGGTGGTGACGCTGAGGCGGTAGGGGTCGGTGATGAACGAGCCTTCGCCGGCGCGGGGCTTGCCGATGCCGTAGCGGAGGGCGAGGGCGGTGATTAGGCCGATGGCGGCGCCGAGGAGGGCGAGGCGAGCGAGCGGCCAGGTGCGGCCGCCGAGCAGGTGCGCGAAGGGCAGGAAGCAGAGCGGGGCGAGGTAGGGGACGAGGGCGAGGAGGTCGGAGGGTTCTCGCATGGCGCCAAGGGCGGCGATGAGGATGAGGGCGAAGGCGGTGACGAAGAGGAGGGCCGGTGTTGTCTGTGCCTGTGGTCGCCCCCTCCACCAGCTTCGCTGGTCCCCCTCCCCCGTCTTCGACAGGGGAGGATCAAGGAGAGATCGCGCCTCGGAAACCGTCATGCCTGCGCCGGCGGTGCGGTGATCCTCCCCTGTCGAAGACGGGGGAGGGGGACCGCCGAAGGCGGTGGAGGGGGCGACCCCAAGCACCAGAATAACTGCCGCCACGGCGCCGAAGATCAGCAGGACGTGGGTGTTGGCGTAGCCCAGCGCCGGGCTCAGGGCGAGCGCGGTGAGGACAACCGCCGGCGCTAATATACGTCCGGCGGTTGCGAGCATCAGGTCCTCAGCGTGGCGCCGGTGGCCTTGGCGACGGCGGCGACGACGGCCGAGGCGACCTTTTCGATTTCCTCGTCGGTCAGCGTCTTGTCGGTGGGCTGCAGGGTGACTGCGAGGCCGACCGACTTCTTGCCTTCGCCGACGCCCTTGCCTTCGAACACATCGAAGACATCGACGGCGGTGATCAGCGCCTTGTCGGCGTTCTTGGCCGCGCGGAGCACCTTTTCGGCCGGGACGTCGCGATCGACCACGAAGGCGAAGTCGCGGCTGACCGGCTGGAGGTCGGAGAGCTTAAGGGCCGGCTTGGCGCGGGTCGCCTTCTTGCGCGGCTCGGGGATGGCGTCGAGGTCGAGCTCGAACGCCGCCACCGGGCCGACGAGGTCGAAGGCTGCGAGCTCGCTCGGGTGCAGTTCGCCGAACCAGCCGATCACCACCTTGGGACCGAGCTGGATGCGGCCGCCGCGGCCCGGATGGCTCCAGGCCGCCGGCTCGGTGACGAGCTGCAGCTTGTCGATGTCGTGGCCCATGGCGTCGAGCAGGGCGGCGATATCGGCCTTGGCGTCGAACACCGACACCTTGGCGGCGCCCTGCCAGTGGCGCGTGGCGCCGAGGCGGATGCCGGTGGCGTAGGTGCGCTGGCCCTCGGGCAGCACCGAGTGGAACACCTGGCCCACTTCGAACAGCTTCAGGTCGGCAAAGCCGCGATTGGTGTTGCGCTGGGCGGCGGCGAGCAGGCCGGGCAGCAGCGAGGGCCGCATGTCGGTCAGCTCGGACGCGATCGGGTTGGCGAGCTTCAGATCAGCCGCGCCGCCGCCGAAACGCCCCGCTTCCGCCGCCGGGATGAACGACCAGGTGACCGCCTCATCGAGGCCGCGCGCCGCGAGGGTGCGGCGGGCGAGGCGGCGGCGGTTCTGCAGCGTGGTCAGCATGCGCGGCGCCACGTGGTTGAGGCGCGGCAGGGGATCCGTGGGCACGTTATCGACGCCGACCATGCGCATCACCTCTTCGGCGAGGTCGGCCTTCATGGTGACGTCGGGGCGCCAGGAGGGGACCTTCACCGAGCGGGTGGTGCCGGTGCCGTCGAGCTTGAAGCCGAGGCGGCCGAGGATGGCTTCGATCTCGGTGGCGCTGGTTTCAAGGCCGGTGAGGCGTTCGACTTCGGAGAGCGGGAACGTAACGAAGGTGTTGGGGAACACGTCTTCGCCCGAGATCACCGGCTCCATGGCCTCGCCACCCACCAGTTCCAGCATCAGGCGCGTAGCGAGTTCGAGGCCGGGTTCGGTGAGCGCCGGATCGACATTGCGTTCGAGGCGGTAGCGCGCGTCGGAGACTATGCCGGTCTTGCGGCCGGTCTGGGCGATGAGGTCGGGGTCCCAGCTGGCGCATTCCATCAGCACGTTGACGGTGCCGTCGACGGTGCCCGAGCGGATGCCGCCCATGACGCCGCCGAGGCAGAGCGGTCCCTGATCGTCGGCGATGACGGTCATCGTCTCGTCGAGCTTGTAGACCTTGTTGTCGAGCGCATCGAACTCTTCGCCCGGCTTGGCATTGCGCAGCACGGCCGCGCCGACGATCTTGTCGGCGTCGTAGGCATGGAGCGGGCGGCCCCAGCCAAGCGACACGAGGTTGGTGATATCGACCACCGCGTTGATCGGACGGAGGCCGACGGCGCGCAGCCGCTGCTGCAGCCAGTCGGGGGACGGGCCGTTCTTGATGCCCTTGAAGTAGCGACCGGCAAACTTGCGGATGGCCTTGGGCTCACCCGCGGCGAAGTTGTGCGGCAGGGCGGGCACGGGCGACGGGCCCTTGCTCGGCACAGGCGACATGTCGGTCTGCTTCAGTTTTCCGAGGCCGAAGGCGGCGAGGTCGCGCGCCACGCCGTAGACGCCGGTGGCGTCGCCGCGGTTGGGGGTGATCGAGATGTCGATCACCGTGTTGCCGAGCTTGGCGTACTCCACATACGGCACGCCGATCGGCGCATCGGCGGGGAGCTCGATGATGCCGTCATGGTCGTTGCTGAGTTCGAGCTCGGCGGCCGAGCAGAGCATGCCGTCGGACTTCTCGCCGCGGATGATGACGCCGGCCTTGAGCGAAAAATCCTTGCCCGGGATGTAGGTGCCGGGGAAGGCGAACACGGATTTCAGCCCGGTGCGGGCGTTGGGAGCGCCGCAGACGACGTCGATGAGCGCGCCGGTGCCGGCATCGACCTTGCAGACGTTGAGGTGGTCGGAATTCGGATGGGGCTTCGCTTCGACGATCAGCGCGGTGACGAACGGCTTCAGCTTTTCCGCCGGGTCGACGATCTCCTCCACTTCGAGGCCGATCATGGTCAGCGCCTTGCCGACCTCCTCGGCCGAAGCGGTGGTGTCGAGATGCTCCTTGAGCCAGTCGAGAGTGAACTTCATTTTTTTGCTCTTGGGCTCGAAATTTAGCTGGAGAGGCCGCCGAACAGGGTCGGCAGGTCGAGGGGGCGGAAGCCGTAGTGGTCGAGCCAGCGCTTGTCGGCGTCGAAGAAGGCGCGGAGGTCGTTCATGCCGTATTTCAGCATGGCGATGCGATCGATGCCCATGCCCCAGGCAAAGCCCTGGTAGACGTCGGGGTCGAGGCCGCAATTGCGCAGTACGTTGGGGTGCACCATGCCGCAGCCCAGGATCTCGAGCCAATCGCTGCCCTCGCCGATCTTCACTTCGGACCCCGAGCGGTCGCACTGCACGTCGACTTCCATCGACGGCTCGGTGAAGGGGAAGAAGCTGGGGCGGAAGCGCAGCGTGACGTTGTCGACCTCGAAGAAGGCCTTGAGGAATTCCTCGAGCACCCAGCGCAGCTGGCCGATATGGCTCGACTTGTCGATGACGAGCCCTTCCACCTGATGGAACATCGGGGTGTGGGTCTGGTCGCTGTCGTGGCGATAGGTACGGCCCGGCATCACGACGCGGATCGGCGGATCGATGGCGGGCGTGAGGTAGGGCGCAGCCGGCTTCTCGTTGGACTTCAGCATGGTGCGGATCTGCACCGGCGAGGTGTGGGTGCGCAGCACGCGCTTCACCCCATCGGGCGAGGGCGCCATGAAGAAGGTGTCGTGCATTTCACGCGCCGGATGGCCTTCGGGGAAGTTCAGCGCGGTGAAATTGTACCAGTCGGTCTCGATGTCCGGACCTTCGGCGATGGAAAAGCCCATGTCGGAGAAGATGGCGGTGATCTCGTCGATCACCTGGCTCACTGGATGGATGCGGCCCTCTGCAGTTGGGGCCGCTTTCACCGGAAGCGTGATGTCGACGCGCTCGGCGGCGAGGCGGGCATCGAGAGCGGATTTCGCGAGATCGTCGGCCTTGGCTTCGATGAGCGCGGTGACTTCGGTCTTCAGCCCGTTGATGGCGGCGCCGGCGGATTTCCGCTCTTCGGCGGGCAGCGCGCCGAGGGTGGCGAGGAGGGCCGAGACAGAGCCTTTCTTGCCCAGCGCGCCGACGCGGACGGCTTCGATGGCGGCTTCGTCATTGGCGGCTGAAGTGGCGGCGCTGATTTCGGCGCGGAGGGAGGCGATCTGGGCGTCGAGGGACATGACTGGCGTTCCGGATTTGAGAGCGAGGGCCAAACGAAAAAGCCCCGCGCCATCCCCGGGTTCGGGGCGGCGCAAGGCTTAGCTTGTGGCCTCGGAAAAGGCTAGCTGCGTAACCGGTGTTAAGCCGAGATACGGGCGTGGGTCGCGGTCTCGAGCTTTTCGAGATAACCCAGTGCCGTCTTGGCCTGTGCAACCAGCACGGCGAACGCTGCGGGCTCGGTGATCGCGAGATCGGAGAGCACCTTGCGGTCGACGGCAATCTCAGCCTTCGCGAGGCCGTCGATAAATCGACCGTAGGTCAGGCCGTGGTCGCGGACGGCAGCGTTGATGCGCTGGATCCACAGGGCGCGGAAGTTGCGCTTCTTAACGCGGCGATCGCGGTAGGCGTACTGGCCGGCCTTGTCGACGGCGGCCTTGGCAGTACGGATGGTGTTCTTGCGGCGACCGTAAAAACCGGAAGCGGCCTTAAGAACCTTCTTGTGACGGGCGTGGGCGGTAACGCCTCTTTTAACGCGGGACATCTATCGGCGCTCCTTAACGGTTATACGGCATGTACCACTTGACCAACGACTCATCGCCCTTCTTGAGGATCTTGGTCCCCCGGTGAGAGCGGATGTAGTCGGCGTCGTGGCTCATCAGCCGGTGCCGCTTGCCTGCGACGCCCGCTTTCACGCGGCCGCTCGCAGTCATCTTGAAGCGCTTCTTGGCGCCAGACTTAGTCTTCATTTTGGGCATTTTGCTTACCTGGTCTTGAGGCGGCCTCCGGAGAGGCCAGCATTCTGGATCGCCACGGCATGCCTTTCGGCCGGGCGGTCCGTTGGAAGGCGGCTCTATACGGGCAAAGCCCGCGCGACGCAAGGGGCGCGGGCTCTGCAATGTGACGTTGATATGAAGCCGCTCAGACCGCGGTCAGCTTCACGTCGTGCTTTTCGCGGATGAGGTTCGAATAGGGGCAGATGTCGTGGGCGGCGGCCATCAGCTTTTCGGTCTCTTCCTTGCTCATGCCGGGGACATGGGCCGAGAGCGCGGCGACGATGGTGAAGCCGACATTGTCCTCGCGGTCGGCGAAGCTCACATCGGCATTCACGGTGGTTTCGGGGTCGAGCTTGATGCCGGCCTTGCGGGCGGCAGCGCCCATGGCGCCGAGGAAGCAGGCCGAATAGCCGATCGAGAAGAGCTGCTCGGGATTGGTGCCCGGGCCGTCATCGCCGCCCATGACCTTGGGAACCGAAAGCTTCACCGAGACCTTACCATCGTCGGTAGCGGCCGTGCCGCCGGCGCGCCCGCCATGGGTGGCCGAACCGTGAGCGGTGTAGACAATCTTCGTCATGATGAACTCCTCATCCAGTGTTGGTCGGGTAGTCGGAATGGGCGGTGACATAGCGCAGGTTTTCATTGTGCGCAATTGAATTGTGCGCTATTTATCTTGGCAGACGTTCACGATGCCGAGGAGCGAGCGATGAAGGACCTGAGGCTGGAGCAGCAGCTTTGCTTTGCAATCTATTCGGCGAGCCATGCCTTCACGCGCTTCTACAAGCCGCTGCTGGCGCAGCTGGGCGTGACCTATCCCCAGTATCTGGCGCTCTTGACGCTATGGGAGGAGGACGGGCTTTCCGTCACCGCCATCGGCGAGCGGCTGCTGCTCGATTCCGGCACGCTGACGCCGGTGCTGAAGCGGCTCGAAGGATTGGGCTTCGTGACGCGGACGCGGAGCACCGCCGACGAGCGGCAGGTGCTGGTGCGGCTGACGGACAAGGGGCACGAGATGCGGAAGGTGGCCGAGGGGTTTCCGACGCAGATCCTCGATGCCTCGGAATGCTCGGGCGAAGAACTCGATACGCTGCGGCGAGCCCTGATGGGTCTGCGGCGCAATCTCGACAAGGCTGTTGCGGCCTAGAACAGGGCCGCGGGGATCTCGACGAACCCGAAAAGCAGGGCCGAGAGCGCAGTGAGATGCGCGAGGGCGATGGCCCCGGTGGCGCCGGCGAAATCGAACTTTCGGGTCTTGTGGCGGAACATGGCCTGGCCAAGCAGGCCGCCCGCAATGCCGCCGATGAGGTCGATGCCGTGGAGCGAGGCCTCGGTGACGCGCCAGTCGCCGCGACGGGCGGCCCGCTTGTCGAAGCCGTAGACGCCGAAGCTGACGAGGCCGAGCATGAGGTAGGCGACCGGCAGCCAGAGCGGGGCGCGACGGAGGAGCGTGGCGACGATGGCGGCGAGCAGTATCAACGCTGCGCCGATGACGCGTACCAGCTCGACCATGCCTGCCCCCGTTGATGTGCCCGGCCGCGAACGACCGGGCACGAGGGGTTTAGCGGCAACCGGCGCGGCTCACCAGCGCCGAGACGATCAGCGGGGTCGCGGCCGTCTCGCCCCAGCTCGCCTTGTCGGGGGCGGCCTTTTTCAGCATCGAACGGACCAGCTTGTCGTCGAGCGCCAGCGAACGCTCGCAGGTGACATAGGGCTGGCCCGACGCGTTGGTGGCCGAGACCATGATGCCGGCAGTTTCGCCGAGGCCGCCCAGATAGGCGGTGAGCAGCTGGGCGGCGTGGCCGTCGCTCGGGGCGCGGTCGAGGATGTCCATCACCTGGGCGACCGAAATCTGGCCCTTCGAGGTGGACGGGGTGGCGGCCGCGACGGGGATCGCGGCGAGGCAGGCGGCAGCGATCGAGAGGGCGGCGAGGCGGCGGATGGGGGTGAAGGCGGAACGAAGCATGAGGAAAACTCCCTTGGGGGTCACGAACGACGACACCGCTACACGACGATTTCTTTCTGTACAACGATAATTTTTCGTCGTAGAACATGCATCATTCAATGATGCAGAAAGTTTGGAGACCGGGGATGGAGATCGAAAAGCGCCGGGAGCGCGTGGCCCGGCTGAGTGCTCTCACTCGCGGTGCGGCGCTTGCCATAGCGGTGATTTTGCCGGTGCTGGGCGCCGGTTACTGGGGCTTTACGTCGGGGCCGGAGATCGCGGCGGCGGCCGGGCTCGGGGCGCGGCCGATCGAGCTCGACACGGCCGGGCGGATCGGAGCGGCGGTACTGTCGGTTATTCCGGTGCTGGCGCTGAGCTGGGGGCTGTGGCGGCTCGCGGCGACGCTCCGGCTTTTCGGCCAGGGCCAGCCCTTTGCGCCGGCGGCGGTGCGGGGACTGCGGGATTTCGGCAGTGGGGTGCTGGCCTGTGCGGTGCTGAAGCCGGTGTGCGGGGCGGCGCTCAGCGTGCTCATCACCTGGGATGGGCCGAAGGCGCTGGCGCTGTCGATCAGCTCGGACACGCTGCTGCTGTTGCTGCTGGGCGCCGTGATGACGCTGATGGGCTGGGCGCTCAGCGAGGCGGCTGCGCTCGCCGAAGAAAACGCGCAGTTCGTCTGATGCCGATCAAGGTCAATCTCGCGGTGCTGCTCGCCGAACGCGGCATCAAATCCAAGGATCTCGCCGAATATGTCGGGATCACCGAGGCCAACCTGTCGCTGCTGCGGCAGGGCAAGGTGAAGGGCATGCGGTTCGATACGCTCGAGGCGATCTGCGCCTATCTCAAGTGTACGCCGGGCGACCTGCTGAAATACGTGCCGGACGAGGCGGCGGACTAGCCGGCGTCGCGGATGGGCGTTTCGGCCGGGCGCTCGTCGGCCCGCGAGGCGGGGAGCGGCGGCCAGACCTGGTTGCGGCCGGCGCGCTTGGCCGCATAAAGCGCGGCATCGGCGCCCGCCACCATTTCGTCGCTGCCGATATCGCCGCCGGTGCGGGCCGAGGCGACGCCGAAGCTGGCGGTGACCACGGCGCCATCGGCACGCGGATGCGGAAGAGCGGCGGCCTCGATGCGGCGGCGCAGGCGCTCGGCCAGCAGCCCGGCCTCGCTCAGCGAGGTGCGGCGCAGCAGAAGCAGGAATTCCTCGCCGCCGAAGCGGAAGGCCCGGTCGGTGCCGGCGCGAAGGCCGGCCCTGAGCTCGCGGGCCACGATGCGCAGGGCTTCGTCGCCCGCCATATGGCCGAGCGTGTCGTTGTAGATCTTGAAGTGGTCGATATCGAGCAGCACCACGGCGATGTCCTCGCCGCGATTGGCGTCGCGGGCGATGGCGCCGAAGGCGAGGTCGAGCGAACGGCGATTTTCTAGCCCGGTCATGGGGTCGTGCCGCGACATGTCGTCGAGGGCGGTGTTGAGCAGCCGCTCCTTGAAGCGCAACAGGTAGGCGCGGCGCGACTCGCGCTCGAGCGTCCAGCTGGCGACCAGCATCAGCGCGCCGCCGCCGATAAGCGTTCCGATATCACTGACGAGGCGGGCCGGATCGTAGTCGCCGAGCAGCGAGAGCGACGCCGCGTTGGCGCCGATCAGCACCACGGAAGCGACGACCGCATAAGGGAAGCGGACGCGCTGCACCACGGTGATGAACAGCAGCATCACCAGGGTCGAGGTCGCGAGCTGGTCGCGCAGCGGCGCGTCGCTCGCCAGCATCACGGCGAGCGTCAACAGCGCCCCCACCATGGTGATGCCGATGGCGAGGCTTTCGCGCAGGACCGGCCGCGGATTGAACCAGAGCAGCACGAGCACGACCATGGAGGCCGGCAGCCCGATGCCGAAATGCAGCACCAGCGCCAGCGGCGCGACGTCCGGCACCAGCGACAGGTCGGTAAGGCTGTGGGAGAGATAGAGGAAGAGCGCCACGAGCTCCTGGTAGAACAGCATGCGGCTGCGGGCGGCCGAGGTTTCGGACTCGAAGCGCAGCTCCATCTCCGGCGCGAAACGCAACCGCAGGCCGCGGCGGGTCAGCTCCTGCTCGACCAGCATCTCATCGGTGGGCGCCTGGTGTTGCAAGCGGCTCGGCTCCGTCGTTTCCCCGAGGGCAACATGCCCCATGGGGGATTAACGAAAGCTCTGGCGCGGCTGGTTAACTTCGGGTTCCGGGTTTGCACGGAGCCACGGCCTCGGGCACAAAGCGGGGCAAGTGGAGGGGACGACGATGAAACTGCTGCATACGACGCTGGGGCCCAGGCGCGCCGACGAGCTCGGCATGATCCTGCCGCACGAGCATATTTTCGTCGATCTCCGCACCCCCGACCAGCCCGGCTATGCCGAAGCCGACGCGGCCGACGTGGTGAAGCTGATGGCGCCCGAGGTGGAAGCCGCGAAGGCGCGCGGCGTGACGGCGATTGTCGAGTGCTCGACGGGCGGTGTTGGGCGGCGGGCCGATTTCGATCTCGCGGTGAGCCTTGCGACCAACATGCCGATCGTGGTGCCGACCGGCAATTACCGCGAGCCGTGGATCCCGGCCTGGGTGGCGACCGCCAGCGAAGCGGAGCTCGAGGCCTTCATGCTGCGGGAGATGACCGAGGGCATGGACGGCACCGGTGTGCTCGCGGCCTGGATCAAGATTTCGGCCGGCGATGACGGAATCACGGTGCTCGAAGAGCGCATCCTCCGTGCCGCGGCGCGGGCGGCGCAGCGGACCGGCGCGATCATCGGCAGCCACACGATCAAGGGCCGGGTAGTGATGGACCAGCTCGATATCATCGAGGCAGAGGGCTATCGCGCCGACCGCTTCATCTCGATCCACACCCAGGCGGAGCCGGATTTCGGGCTCAACCTCGCGGTCGCCGAGCGCGGCGCCTGGATCGAGTACGACAATATTGGTTGGGTCGACGATGCGCCCTTGGCCGACCGGATCGTGAAGGTTCTGGAGGCGGGCAAGGCGACGCAGTTCATGCTGAGCCATGATCGCGGCTGGTACGACCCGGCGCACCCGGGCGGCGGCGTGCCCAAGCCGTTCACGCACCTCTCGGACGTGATGCTGCCGATGCTGCGGGAACGGGGCGTGACCGAGGAGCAGATTCACCAACTCACGGTGATCAATCCGTTCGAAGCCTATTCCCGTTAGTGCGTAATCATTTGGTAAGGTTTGCCATCCGGCCTCTTGTTGCGGTCTCGCCACGGCGCTAAATTCGTTAGTGTCCTAACGAATATGCGACTAGAGACTTGCGATGAGTGCTGGGCCTAAATCCTACTTCACCAATATCCTCCACCATGCCGGGATCGAGCTCGGCGGCAGCCGACCCTGGGACGTCACCGTCAGCGACGATCGATTGTGGGGGCGGGTGCTGAGCCACGGCACGCTGGGTTTCGGCGAGGCCTACATGGATGGCTGGTTCGAGACGGCATCGCTCGACCAGTTCATCACCAAGCTGCTCGAATACGATATCTACGCCCACCTGAAGCCGGATTTCGGCCTCGCGGTCAGCTATCTGCGCGGCCGCTTCCTCAACCTGCAGCGCATGCACGTGAGCGAAGTGGGTGAGAAGCACTACGATATCGGCAACGACCTCTACGAGCGGATGCTCGATAGCCGCCTGATCTATTCGTGCGGCTACTGGAAGGACGCGACCGACCTCGATGCGGCCCAGGAAGCCAAGCTCGACCTGATCTGCCGCAAGGCCGGGCTCGAGCCCGGTATGCGCATCCTCGATATCGGCTCGGGCTGGGGCGGTTTCCTGCGGTTTGCGGCCGAGCGATATGGGGTGGAAGGCGTGGGCGTCACCATCTCCAAGGAGCAGGCCGCCTATGCGGAGGCGCATCGGAATGGGCTGCCGGTCGAGACGCGGCTCGTCGACTACATGGAGCTCGAGGGCAAGTTCGACCGGGTGATCTCGATCGGCATGTTCGAGCATGTGGGCTACAAGAATTACGCCGCCTATTTCCGCAAGGTGCGCTCGCTGCTCAACGATGACGGGCTCTTCGTGCTCCACACCATCGGCAACAATCACACCACCAGCCATGGCGATCCGTGGACGGAAAAGTACATTTTCCCCAACGGTATCCTGCCCTCGGTCGCCCAGATCGGCGCGGCCATCGAGGGCCAGTTCGTGATGGAGGACTGGCACAATTTCGGCGCCGACTATGACAAGACGCTGATGGCGTGGTGGGCCAATTTCGATGCGGCCTGGCCGGACCTCAAGGACAAGTATGGCGAGCGCTTCTACCGGATGTGGCGCTTTTACCTCCAGACCTTCGCGGCCATGTTCCGGGTGCGCAATATCAACCTGTGGCAGGTGGTGCTGAGCCCGCGCGGCGTGCCGGGCGGCTACCGCCGGATTTCGTGAACGGTCGGCGAGCGGAATAGCCGCGGGCATCCCGGTGTTCTCCCTCTTGCCGTGTCGAACGGTGCGGGGAGCCAGCAAAGGGAACCCAAGATGACCCACAGGACCAGTTTGAAACTCGTTGCGGGGGCGATCGCCATTGCCCTCAGCCTCGCCGCCATGCCCAGCCTCGCCGTCGATACCGGCGGTGGTGGTGGCGGGGGTGGTGGAGGCGGTGGCGGGGGTGGCGGCGGTGGTGGTGGTGGCGGTGGCGGTGGTGGTGGCGCCTCAACCTCGGACACCGCCAATAGCGGGCCCAGCCTCGCCGATGCGCGCGCCTATATCCGCGCCGCAAAGTGGAAGCAGGCGATCACTGTGCTGCGCAAGATCGTGGCCAATGACGGCAGCAATGCCGATGCGCTCAACCTGCTCGGCTTCTCGCTGCGCAAGTCGGGCGACATGAAGAATGCCGAGGGGTTCTACCTCAAGGCGCTGAAGCTCAACCCCAAGCACAAGGGCGCCCACGAGTATCTGGGCGAACTCTATGTGGAGACCGGCCACATGGACAAAGCCAAGGAGCAACTCGCAACGCTGGCCAAGCTCTGCGGCAACACCACCTGCGAAGAGTACGAAGACCTCGAAAAGGCCATCGGCGGCGCCGGCTGAACGAAACCCGGAACGTCCCGCTGCACCGACGCTCGGCGGGACGAGGCGAGAGGAGGCCGGCCAACGCCAGGTTCTGGCTCCCTCTCGCCGCCCCGCGCACAGGCGTGTGCCTGAGGCGCAGTTGAAGTAACCGCGCGTCGCTCTCTACATCTGGGCCAGATAATTCTGCCAGCTGCGGGCTGGCACAGAGGATCTGGCGATGAGCACTCCACAAACGATCGAATTCGGCCTCGACTCCTTCGGCGAGGTCACCACCGACGGCACCGGCCGCCTCATGACCGACCCCGAAGCGGTGCGGCTGATGGTGGACGAAGCGGCGCTGGCGGAAAGCGTCGGCATCGACAGCTACAATATCGGCGAGCACTACCGGCCGGACATGGTGGACTCGGCGAGCCACGTGATCCTCGGCGCTATCGCGGCCAAGACGGAGAAGTTGCGGCTCGGCACGGCGGTGACGGTGCTGTCGACGCAGGATCCGGTGCGGGTCTATGCCAATTTCGCCACGCTCGACGCGGTGTCGAATGGGCGGGCACAGCTGATCGTCGGGCGGGCGTCCTCGATCGAGTCGTTCGCGCTGTTCGGGTTCGAGCTCGAGGATTACGAGACGCTGTTCGAGGAAAAGCTCGACCTGTTCACGAAGCTGCTGCGGTCGCAGCCGGTGACGTGGGAGGGGACGACCCGGCCGGCACTCCGGAATCAGTTCGTGCGGCCAGCAGTGGCGGCGGGCGCGATCCCGACCTGGGTCGGGGTGGGTGGCAGTCCTGAATCGGTGGTGCGGGCGGCGCGCTACAACCTGCCGCTGATGCTCGCCATTATCGGCGGCAATCCGCGGCGGTTCCGGCCCTTCGTCGACCTCTACCACGAGGCGATGGAGAAATATGGCAACCCGACCGGACCGGTGGGCATGCACTCGATCGGGCTCATCGCCGAGACCAACGAGGCGGCGCGGGCGGCGCATTGGCCGCATTACCAGGCGGTGATGTCGCAGATGGTGAAGGAGCGCGGCTTCCCGATGCCGACGGCCGAAAGCTATGAGCGCGAGATCGTCCATGGCGCGCTGTTCGTCGGCGGGCCGGAGACGGTGGCGCAGAAGATCGCCACCAATATCCGGACGCTGGGGCTCAGCCGCTTCGACCTCAAGCACGATATCGGCAAGCTGCCGAGCACCGACCGGGCGCGGACGATCCGGCTCTACGGCGAGGCTGTGATTCCACGCGTCAAGGCGCTGCTTGCCGAGGAGCCGGCGGAAACGGCGACGGCCTGATCGCCCGGGCAGGATATCGTCGGCGCTTTCGATTCGATGGAGGCGCCGATGACCAACCCTGCCCGCTCGGCTGAAGGCCGGGCCCGCTTCGAGAACGTGCAGCGCGCGGTGCGGCTTTCGGCCCGGCTGAGCGCCATCGGCTTCGACGATTTGCCGGGGCTGGTGGCCGGGTTCGAGGAGCTGATCGGCAAGAAGGTGGGCGAGCGCTTCATGCTGATCCCGCCGTTTTCGACCGATTGCGGGCTCAATATCACGGTGGGCGACCGGGTGTTCATCAACCAGGGCTGCCACTTCATGGATATGGGCGGACTGACGATTGGCGACGACGTGATGATCGGGCCCAAGGTGACGATCGTCACGGCCGGGCATCCGGTCTCGCCCAGCGAACGGCGCAACGGCATCACCATGGCGCCGGTCGTGATCGGCAATAATGTGTGGATCGGCGCGGCGGCGACGATCCTGCCGGGGGTGACGATCGGCGATGGCGCGGTTGTCGCCGCGGGCGCGGTGGTGAGCCGGAGCGTGCCCGCCAACACGATGGCGGCGGGCGTGCCGGCCCGGGTGCTAAAGACGCTCTAGAGCGTCAGCACGAGATTGCCGCGCTTGCGGCCGGTGTCGAGATAGCGGTGGGCCTCGACGATTTCGTCGAGCGTGTAACGGCGGTCGATGGTCGGCTTCAGCACGCCGGCTTCGGCGAGGCGGACCAGTTCAGCGAGATCACTGCCGCTGACCGGGACTTCGGAGGCGCTGACGCGGATGCCACTGCGGCGGGAATTGCCGCGGGCGCCGAGCATGCCCTTCAGATCAACGACGACGAGCAGCAGGGCGCCGCCCGGCTTGATGGCGCCCTGCACCCGCTCGAACGGGGCGTTGCCGACGCAATCCATCACCGCGTCGTAGCGCTTGCCGGAGGTGGCGAAATCCTCGTGCTCGTAGTCGATCACGTGGTCGGCGCCGAGGCTGCGGACGAAATCGGCGTTGCGGCCGCTGCAGACGCCGGTGACGGTGGCGCCGAGGCCGTTGGCGATCATCACTGCTGCCGCACCGACCGAGCCGGATGCGCCGTTGACCAGTACCTCGTCGTCGGCCTTGGTGCCGGCGCGGCGCCAGAAGACCAGCGCCGGCTGGCCGCCAAAGGCGAGGGTGGCGGCGTCGGCGAAATCCATGTTGCGCGGTTTTGGCGCGACCGGGCCGTCGGCCTTCATCGCCACGTATTCGGCGTGGCCACCGAAGGCGGCGCCAGGCATGGCGACGACATCGTCGCCCACCTTGAACCGGGTGACGCCGGGCGCCACGGCCTCGATCGTGCCCGCCACATCCATGCCGAGGATCGGGTGGCGCGGGCGAAAGAAGCCGAGCATCAACGGGGCGAGGAAGCCGAGTCCCTTGGGCAGGTCGCGGCTGCGCATGCGGTAGTCGGCCATGCTGACGGTGGCGGCACGGACGCGGATCAGCACTTCGCCGGCCTTCGGCACGGGTTTTGGCACCTCCTCGACCTGCACGACCTCGGGACCACCGAACCGACGATAGACCGCTGCCCTCACGCCCACCCCCTCCTGCTGATGCAGAAGAACATGGGATGCGCGCGGCGGCGCGCAAGGGCTTAGGCGAAGGCGAAATTGATGCGGTAGCTCAGGGCTTCGGCGATGTGGGGGCGGGCAACTTTCTGGGCGCCGGCGAGATCGGCGAGGGTGCGGGCGACTTTCAGCACGCGGTGATAGGCGCGGGCCGAGAGGCTGAAGCGTTCGGCGGCCTGGAGCAGCAGGGCCTGGCTCTCCTTGTCGGGGTTCACCACTTTTTCGATCAGCGCGGAGCTGGCCGCGGCATTGGTGAAGATTCCCGGCTCACCGGCTTCGAGATAGCGCTGGAGCTGCATTTCGCGTGCCTTCTCCACCCGCGCCGCGACGGTGGCGGAGGATTCGGCTTCGACCGGGGCGATCATTTCGGCGGCGCTCACTGCCGGCACGTCGACCCGCAGGTCGATGCGATCGAGGAAGGGGCCGGAAATGCGGGCCTGGTAGTCGGCGGCGCAGCGGTCGCCGCGCTTGCAGGTGTGGCCGGGCGTGCCCGCCATGCCGCATTTGCAGGGGTTCATCGCCGCGATGAGCTGAAAGCGGGCCGGGAAACTGACATGAGCGTTGGCGCGGGCGATCACCGTTTCGCCGCTCTCGAGCGGCTGGCGCAGGCTGTCGAGCACCGAGGTGCCGACCTCACCAAAGTTCTGCACAAGCCTCTCTGCAGCTCCTTGATTTTCCTATCAGATTTCCGACCCGTTTTCCAGCGACTCAAAGTTGTGCCCCTGGGCGACGCAAAGATGTGCATTCGCCAAAACACCTCAGCGGGCTCGCAAGATTAACGATAGCTTAAAACGCCCGCACGACACAGCACGCCGGCGACCAACGGCCCCTATTCGATCACGTAGCCGAAGGTGGCGCAGAGGCCATCGCTGTTGATGTCGGCCGGCGGTTCATCGCCACTGAAGACGGCGAGCTGCAGCGAGCGCCCGCCACCCATCGTGTCGTCCTCGAAGAACACCAGATGGGCGGCGACATCATCGCCGCCGCACAGGCTGTTGCCATTGAGCAGCTCGCCGGGGTCTTGGTCGATCCGGAATACCCCGGCGGTCTGCTTGCCACCGCTGAGGCTCCACTCCCGCCAGGACGCCCCTTCCGACACCAGGTCGATGGACGGGCCGGCTTCGAAGGTCAGCCGCATGGTGCTGCCGGGCTCGGCGAACTCTGGATTGCCCCAGAGAACGATGGCGCCAGTGATGGCGCGGGCCGTCGAGCTTACCGATTCATACAGCCCGCGGTCCTGCCAGGTGTGGTGCTCGATCGCGGATTGGGCCAGGGTCGGCGACACCAAGGCCAGGAAGGCCGTAAGGGTAGGCGAAAGGCTTCTTTTAATCATCGTGCACCATCCCCCTAATGGTTACCGAGAACGCGATCCAGAACGGCGACGGTCAGGAGTCGTCGGCGTCATGCGCGTAGTTGAAGATCAGCCGGTTCTCGATAGGCGTATCCGAATAGGACGGGATATCATCCAGACCGAATTTGCCCAGCACGGAATGGTAGGTTGCCGTTAGCTGATGTCTTGAGTGAAGCAACTCCGCTAGCCGACGCGTAAGCTCCTCGCGAGTGCCAAGTGGCAGTCGCTCATCAAAGGGAACCTCCACCAGATAGCGACCGTCCTGGTTGATTTGAACGCGACCCTCTGCGACCAGAGCTCTGGTTAACCGATGTGTTGCGTCTGTAAGCCACAGCCAGCAACCACCGACCTCGTCCGAAACGTCGGGTAGGTTCTCACTCGAAACATCCGCCACCGCCTTATTGAACTCGGCCAACCACTTGGTCCGCTCATCCTGAGTGATAGAGATGATCGGGGTAAGGTCGATAGTAGCCTTAGCAATGGCCTGACGGACTTCCGCGGGATCCCTAAGCGCTGCCAAGTCCGTAATATTGTCGGCTACCAGTACGAATCTATACAGATTTTCCTTATGAATGTCGTTGATGACAAGAATGTCGTGTAAGACCTTCTGCGCTTGCGCGTCCGTGCGCACGATGACGCCCATTCCCGGGAAAACAAGATCGAGGCCAGGAATATCCTTGTATTCAAGGGGGATATCTTCGGGGTCGGGTAGTTGGCCACGATATGGCCAGCGCCATTCGCGCTCATGAGTCCAGTCGATCTTTCCGTATTGGCCCAGCGTGACGTAGCGATATTGCTCTGCCTCGGGCAAAACTGCGGCCGGTATGATCCTGGGGCCGCCGTCCTCGCCGCGCGGCAGGTTGACGTGAACGCTCAAACCATAAATAGCCGGCTGCGCGCCCGCGGCGTGAATGTCGGCCTTGGGAAGAACGATGGCGAAGGGGCTCATTGCTTCCCCCTTATCAGCGCGTTTTTGTCCCGCCTCGATGAATGCTGCGATGGGCATGTCAGTGAAGCACACTGCGGGAGAAGGCCCGTACACCGTGCGCCTGCCACCTCGAACCGACCATGTGGCCCAGAGACGTCTCAGTCGCAGAGCGTTTCGCAACAGGAAAAGCGGCGTGAGCATCTCATCCTCAACGATTGCGTGAGGCCCCCAGTCCTCCATGAAGAGACTGCCGTCGCCCTTACTCAGGTCCACACTTCGAAAGAAATGGATGAGGAAGGGCGATAGATCGAATCGAACGCTATTTGCTTTCAAAGTCCCCTCGCATTGACTGATTGAACGACGATCAGAACGGCCGCCTCAGGTGGCAGCGTGCGGCAGAACATGTCGAGCACCAGCCTCTCGCCATGGGTAAGCGGTTGGCGAAGGCGATCCAGCGATTCCAAAGGGGGCTCAACGATTCGCTTCATCAATGGCTTGGGTCCAATATCGGCTTGACGAGGGACAAGTGCCGTTCAGCCCCTCGCTCACAAGGATCAGAGGGATCCGGTTGGATTGCAAGCTGTTGGGAAGGCAGGCGTTTCCGGGGGCCTAGATGTAGTGGCGGAACGGCAACCTGGCCGACACGCCCTCCGGTCCAGCAGTCAGGATCTCTCCGACCAGATCCGCGAACCTCAGCGTCACCGGCAGTCCGTCCGAGAAGCTGGCGCCGTTATAGTTGAGCTTCGTGAGCGCCATCAGATCCTGCAGCACGGTCTCGATCTCGGCCTTGCCGCGGCGAAGCCGGACCGTGAGCGGATTCGGCACCTCGCGCCCCGGATAGGTCTCGAGGCGGGGGACGTAGCCGGCGGTCCAGAGGTAGGCCAGCTTCTCGTCGACGACTATCGCCGTCCCGCGCAGAACTGGATTCTGACCGAAGCGGAACAGCTTGATCTCGTTCTGGCGCCGGATCTGCACGCCGACGAGGTTGGTCTCGGCCGGCACCGTGCTGGTGAAGCCTGCCCACTCCTCGTCCCCGAACTCGATCTTGCCGTGGATGAAGAGCTCCGAAGGCGGTTTCCCGTGGATGTCCTTGTAGCCCTCGACGATCATCGTCATCAGACGTGCGGCTTGGGCGCGGTCCAGTTTGAAGCTGTGATCGTTCTCGGAGTACCAAGGCCCGACTGCACCCTTGAAGACGACGCCCTCCCCGGAGTGGAGGAACATCTGCGCGCCGCAGCAGGCGTTGTCGCGGCCGCGGGCGGCCTCCAGCTTCTTAAACACCAAGCCGACATAGCAGACGCCCTCGCGGACGTTCGCGAGCCGCCATGGCGTCCCGCTAGACTTGTAGAAGGCCGTCGAGCTGAGGTTCCAGGCCACCGACGCCGGGTCCTGCAGTGAACGCCGGCGCAGCTTTGGATCGCGTTCGGTCGTCAGAGTGGTCTCGCGCACGACCTGGATGACCTTGCCGGTATCGAGCAGGCGGGCCTTGAGCTGGTTACCCATCGCGGTTGAACGACATGCGAAAGGAAATCGGTGTGGATCTTCTTCCCACGTCGTCCAAGGTAGGCGTCTACCCCACCACCTGAAAATACGCCAGGTGGTGGGTCCAGCCACTCGCCATGCCAAGCAGGACTGCTCCGACAATGGCAAGTGCCACGTACTCTGACCGGAAGCTCGACAGCACTTCACCACTTTCGGTCAGTAATGCCGCTTCATAGTCAAACCCCCATTCGCCCGTAACCTCTCTCCACTGCAGGAAGAGGAACGACCCGAACGCCTGGATCTTCAGGGCGCGAGCGTCCTCGACGCTTGAGCAGTACTTCGGAAGCGGCCTGAGTTCTGGCATCGGGACGAAGTTGCCATCGGCGTCGTTGTAACCAAGGAGTTGCTGAAATGCCTCGGGAGGTGCTTCGTCCCGGTAGTCGTTGTCGACGTAGACGTACGGATCGACAATCGCCCAGTCATCATAGACCCGCGGCTCGATCGCTCGCAGCGCATCGTAGAGACCAGTAGGGTCTGGTGGCCGGGCTTCTTCGACGAAGCGGTCTATGAGCCGCGGCTGCCGGCGCAGCTCTCGGTCGTCGAACAGTCTGAAGATTGCGACATTGATCTCACCCTCGTTCCAGTCTGCTCCGCGACGGGAGACCCGGTCGAGGACAGCCTCTAGCTCTGCTCTGTGAATGCTTCTCATGATAGTGCTCCTTGATAACGAACCTGCCGTCATCAGAAGCCCCCCAACCCCGTCAGTTCAGACGTGGCGATCGCATTATTCTTGCTAGTTATCCCCCTCGTTCGGCGGTGGCCTAGACTCTGTCCATCAAGGAGGAGTCGATGCATCAAGTGCTGGCAGCAGTAGTAGGTGCCGTTCTGTCGGCCATCGGGTTCGTCGCCCGTCGCTGGATACGAAAAGACCGGCTCAGCGAGGTCATCGAACGCCGGCTGAAATTGGTGGCGCTGTACCAGAAGATGGTCGCTGCTGGGCTCGATGATGGTGATCTAGACCGCCTCGAGCGGCGCTTGGCTGATGGCCCGCGAAAGCTGTGCACGGACACAAAAGCCCCGTCGAACACGACGAACGACCATGCAGAATGATGGTGGAACTCAGCTAAGCCTAAGCGATTCCAGACGAATTCGGGCGTCGCAAATCGTTCAACGATTCGTATCCAATCCCGCTCTCATCGTTACAAAGAGCAGAACATTGGGTCTAAAGGCAGAACTTTGGTGATGCCAGCACGAGGGCGCGAACTCGGGCAGTTCGTCGAGGAAGAGCACGCCGTTATGGGCAAGGCTCGCCTCGCCCGGCCGCACCCGCAGGCCACCGCCCACCAGCGCCGCCATCGAGGCCGAATGGTGGGGTGAGCGGAAGGGCCGCCGGTCGGAGAGCGCGCCGCCGGCCAGTTCACCGGCGATCGACTGGATCATCGACACGTCGAGCAGCTCGCGCGGATTGAGAAGCGGCAGGATGGAGGGCAGCCGCGCCGCCAGCATGGACTTGCCGGCGCCGGGCGGGCCGACCATCAACAGGTTGTGGCCGCCGGCCGCCGCCACTTCGAGGGCGCGGCGCGCCACGTCCTGCCCGCGCACGTCCTTGAGGTCGGGCAGGCGCGAGGGGTTGGCGAGGCGCTTCGTCTGGGGTCGCGCTGCGAGCTGGAAACCGCCCAAGTGGTTGATGAGCGCGAGGAGCGAGTCCGCCGCGACGATATCGAGCTCGTCGCCGGCCCAGGCCGCCTCGGGCCCGGACTCGGCGGGGCAGATGATGCCGAGTTCGCGCCCCTGCGCGGCGATTGCCGCCGGAAGGACGCCGGCTGTCGGGGTGAGGCGGCCATCGAGCCCGAGTTCGCCGAGCGCGAGGTGGCGGCTCAGCACGTCGGCCGGGATGGCGCCGAGCGCCGCCATCAGGCCGAGCGCGATAGGCAGGTCGTAATGGCTGCCCTCCTTGGGCAGGTCGGCGGGGGCGAGGTTCACGATGATGCGCTTGGGCGGCAGGCTGAGCCCGGAGGCGTACATCGCCGCCCTCACGCGCTCGCCGGATTCCTTCACCGCCTTGTCGGGCAGGCCGACGATCAGCAGCCCCGGCTTACCCGGCGCGATCTGCACCTGCACGTCGACCGGCACCGCCTCGATGCCCTGAAACGCCACGGTTGCGACCCGCGTGACCATGCCGAAAATTCCCCAAGCCCCACAGAACCGTATCAGGAGACTTACGGACCCCGCAAGAACATTCCGGGAACGAACGGAGGGGCTGCCACAGACCCTACCGGCGCTTTAACCATGCTGGAATATCAAAGGGTTAGCGCAAGGTTTCATTAAGCGCCCCATGTTGAATCAAAGGCTGCACATTTACTGCCCAAGGCCTTTGTCCAGCATGCCTTTGCCCGCCGCGTTCCGCATCGCGACCTCGTTTTTCAAGCCGCTGCTGCTCGTGGCCGTGCTGGCGCTGGCGGCCTGCGGGCGCTCGCCGTCGCACTATGTCGGCATTCCGGGCGACAATGATCCGCATGACGGGGTGCGCCGCGCCTGGGGCCTGCCGATCCAGGGGCTCGACATCGCGCGCTATCAGGGCCGCATCGATTTCGACAAGGTGCGGGCAGGCGGCACGCATTTCGTCTACATCAAATCGACCGAGGGCAAGGATTATATCGACCCGAATTTCTACGCCAACTGGCAGGCGGCCAAGGCTTCGGGCGTGGCGCGCGGCGCCTATCACTTCATGACCTGGTGCAGCCTCGCCTCCGAGCAGGCCGCGTGGTTTGTGCAGAACGTGCCGGCCGATTACGACTCGCTGCCGCCGGTGCTCGATCTCGAGTGGAACAACCACTCGAGCTGCAAGAACAAGCACGACAAGGAAACCATCCTCGAAAAGGTGCGGGTGATGCTGGCGGCGATGGAGGCCCACACCCACAAGGTGCCGATCATCTATACCGACATGAATTTCTACCGCGACGTGCTCGAGGGCGAGCAGTTCGACTCCTCGTTCTGGCTGCGCTCCACCGCCGCCGAGCCGCACGAGAAGTTCAACGGCCGCCGCGACTGGCTGATGTGGCAGTGGACGCAGACCGGCACGATGAGCGGCGTGAACACCGAGGTGGACCGCAACGCCTTCTATGGCAGCCAGGACGAGTGGGTGCAGTTCCTGCTCACCGGCTGTGACCCGCGCATGCTGTATCTGCTCGGGCCGCAGGGGCGGTGCACGACGAAGTAGTGGTCACGCGCCGGTGCGTTAGCCGCACGTCGCGGATTGCCAGCATTCCGCCAGAGTTCTAGCCTCTCAGTGTGATTTCGCCGGAGTTGGCGCCGGCACAACGAGAAAAGGGGACGGCCATGGCCAAAGGACAGATGCGTTCGAACAAGGAAGCCAAGAAGCCGAAGAAGGAAAAGCCGAAAGTGCTGGCGACCGCGGGGCTGAACAACGCCACGACCGCCGCTCCGGCGAAGAAGAAGTAGCAGCCATCGGGCTGGCAGGCAGCGGCCTGCGTGGGATTTGGGGCCGTGGCGCGAGCTGCGGCCCTTTGCTTTTGGGGAGATGGGACGCCCCCTCCACCACGCTGCGCGTGGTCCCCCTCCCCCGTTGCACGGGGGAGGATCACGGAGAGGCCGGTGCTTGCCTACGCTATTTCGCGGCTTCGAGGACTGCGCCGACGAGGCCGCTGGCCTTGATGCCGTCGAGCAGGAACTGCACGGCGAGAGCGGCTAGCAGGACGCCGACGACGCGGGAGACCACGGCGAGGCCGGTCAAGCCCAGCAACCGCTGGATGGGGATCGCGACCAGCATCACCACGTAGCAGAGCAGCAGGATCGCCAGCATGGCGGCGACGACGACGAACCAGGCGATGGTGAAGCCGCCGGTGCCGGTGGTGAGCAGGATCACCGCCGAGATGGCGCCGGGGCCGGCGATCAGCGGGGTGGCGAGCGGGAAGACCGAGATATCGGCGCGGCCCTGCGCCTCGTTCTCTTCCTCGGGCGTGGTGCCGGTGCCGCCCGAATGGCGGGCGAACACCATGTCGATGGAAATGAGCAGCAGCAGCACGCCGCCTGCGATGCGTAGCGCCGGCAGCGTGATGCCGAACAGTTTCAGCATGGCGTCGCCGAAGATGGCGAAGAACATGAGGATAGCGGTGGCGATCAGCACGCCGCGCAGTGCCATCACCCGGCGCTCGGCCTGCGTGCTCTTCTGCGTCAGCGCCGCATAGACCAGCAGCAGATCGGCCGGCCCGATGGTGGCGAAAAATGTCGTAAGCGCTAACAGCAGCGTGTCGATTGGCATGAAGGCGGCATTCCCCCGATAACCAACCCTATGAAAGTCCCGGGCCGCGGGCAATCGCGGTTCATCTTTCATTCAGTGGCGAAGGACTAGAGCGGCCGATAACGAACAAAACACGAAATACAGGGGCTCGTCATAATCATGCTGAAGATCATCGTCGCTGCCGCCGCAATCACCCTGCCCTGCCTGCTGCCCGGAGTGGCGCTGGCGGAAGACTGGGGCAAGTTCTACGCCGAAGTGTATGGTGGCGCGGCACTCGGCACCGACACCGTTTACAATGGCGACGACTATGCGATGGGCGCGACCTGGGCGGCCGGCGCTGCCTTCGGCGTCGACATGGGCAATGGTTTCTCGCTCGGCATCGACGCGATGAAGACGGGCGATGCCGAATACATCGACGAGAACGCAACGCTCACCACGTTCTCGGTGATGGCCGAGGGCGAATACGCGCTGGCGCTCAACGACACCTTTGCGGTCTACGGCTCGCTGGGGCTCGGTGCCATCAATGTGGCGGTGAGCAGCGAGACGACCGACGATGCCTGGGGCGCCGGATACTCGGTGGGCGTGGGCGTGCGCGCCGATGTCACCGAGAACATGGCGCTGTTCGGCGAGCTGAAGCACCAGGATACGTTCGACACGGTCGAGCTGTTCGACAGCGCCGATGTGAGCGCGCCCACCAATACTGCGCTGGTCGGCGTCCGCCTCAGCTTCTGAGGGCTCTGCGCTTGCGCTTTCGGGCCGCGCCTTCGGGGGCGGCCTTTTGTTTGCCTGAGAGCCAATTTGGCCGCAAAGCGCGGTAAGGTGGCGCGTTCAGTCCACCGCCCTGCCCCATGTCCCTCGACTTTGCCGCCGAGCCCGAGCGCCAGCCCCTGCTGGAGCGCCAGATTCCGTGGGGCACGATCGCCTCGGCGGGCGCGCACCTGCTGGCCATCGTGCTGCTGTCGCTGCTGGCGCTGCACCGGCCGCTCGCGCCACCGCTACCGCCAAGGCCGGTCGACGTGCAGCTGATCAGCGCGGCCGAACTCGAGCCACCACCCGCTCCGCCCGTGGCGCCGGTGCTGGCTGCGCCGCCGGTGACGCCGGATGCCGAACCGGCCGATACCGTGCCTCCGCCGGTGCCGGCGAGCGGGCCGATCAGGGCGACGCAGTTCTTCTCATCTAAAATCCTCGCCGAGGACAAGAAGATCGCCGCGGCACTGCCTACGCTGGGCAATGACGAGCGGGTGATCCAGCTCTGCAACATCGAGGCGCTCGAGCAGATCAAGACGGCCAAGCCCGAGTTCGCCCCGGACACGCTCGTCGCCTACGCCTTCGGCAACATGAACGTGGCCGCCGGCACCCTCACCGCCCCCGGCGGCGCTTTCCGCAGCCGGCGCAAGTGGTGGAACGTGAGCCTGACGTGCACGGTCGCGGCGGATTACTCGGGGGTCACGGCATTCGAGTTCACGCTCGGCGATGAGGTGCCCGAGGATCAGTGGGAGGAGCACTACCTCACCGCCGAGGACGCGGCCGAGTAGTTACTTCCGCCGCTTTTCGATGGCGTCCCAGATGAGGACGGCGATGTCGGGGCCGCCGAAGCGTTTGATTTCTCGGATGCCGGTGGGGCTGGTGACGTTGATTTCGGTGAGGTAGTCGCCGATCACGTCGATGCCGACGAAGATCATGTCGCGCTCTTTGAGCGCCGGCCCGATGGTGGCGCAGATTTCGCGGTCGCGCGGGGTGAGGTCGATGATTTCGGGGCGGCCGCCGACATGCATGTTGGAGCGGGCTTCGCCATCGGCAGGGACGCGGTTGATGGCGCCCACCGGTTCGCCGTCGACGAGGATGATGCGCTTATCGCCCTTGCGCACCTCGGGGAGGTAGCGCTGGACCATGAAGGGCTCGCGGAAGGCCTGTTCGAAGAGCTCGATCAGCGAGTTGAGGTTCTGGTCGGATTCCTGGATCAGGAAGACGCCGGCGCCGCCATTGCCGTAGAGCGGCTTGACGATGATGTTGCCGTGTTCCTTGCGGAAGGCGTGGATGAGGCCACGGTCGCGCGTCACTAGCGTGGGCGGCATCAGCTGCGGGAACTCGGTGACGAGGATCTTTTCGGGCGCGTTACGCACAGCGGCAGGCGGGTTCACCACGAAGGTTTTCGGGTGGATGCGCTCGAGCAGGTGCGTGAGCGTCGTGTAGTTCATGTCGAAGGGCGGATCCTGCCGCATCAGCACGACGTCGTAGGTCGCGAGATCGGCGCGGGCGAAGGTGCCGAGCGCGAAATGCTCGCCCTTGGGCTTGTCGAAGACGGTGATCGGGGCGGTTTCGGCCGACACGACGTTGTCGCGGAGCGCCAGGGACTGGGGCACGTAATAGTCGATCCGGTGCCCGCGCGCCTGGGCTTCGAGCATCATCGCGAAGGTGGAATCCCCCGCCGGATTGATCGAAGCGATGGGGTCCATCTGCACGGCGATTTTGAGCATGTTGCAGTCCTAGTGCGCGGCGTCGAAGGCGTTCACCACATGGCGCGGCCACGCCATGGGCGCAAGGAAAATCACGTCGTAGCGCATGGACGTATCGGCGTAGCGCGGGTGGCGGGCGATGAAATAGTCGGCGGCGCGGGTGATGCGCCGGTCGTTCACGGCGTGCCAGGCATCGTCGAGGGAGCCGGACCGCCGCGCCTTCACCTCGATGAAGACGAGGGTGCCGAAGTGTCTCGCCACGAGATCGATCTCGCCGATCGGGGTTTTGAAGCGGCTGGCGAGGATGCGGTAGCCCTTCAACCGCAGGAACCAGGCGGCGAGGGTTTCGCTGCGGCGGCCGAACAGTTCGGCGGCGAGGCGCGAGCCCTTACTGCGCGGCCTTGCGGGCAAGCGCCGCATCGTAGACCTCCTTGCGCTTGAGGCCGTAGCGCGCGGTGATTTCGTCGACGGCGGCGCGGAGCGGCTGGTCGGCGAGCGCCAGATCGAGCGCGGCCTGCCAGTCGGCGGCTTCGACGACGACTTCTTCGGCGCCACCGACGAGGATCACGGCTTCGCCCTTGGTGTCGTCATCGGCGTAGAAGGCGGCGAGGGTGGCGAGCGTGCCGCGTTCGACGCGCTCGAAGCGCTTGGTGAGTTCGAGGGCGACTGCGCCCGGACGGTCGGGGCCGAAGGCCTCGGCCATGGCGGCGAGGCTGTCGGCGAGGCGGCGGGGGGATTCGTAGAAGACGAGCGTATCCATGCGGTCGCGCAAAGCCGCGAGCGCATTGGCGCGCTGGCCGGCCTTGTTGGGCAAAAAGCCGATGAAGCCGAAGGCGTCGGTGGGGAGGCCGGCCGAGGCGAGCGCGGTGAGCAGAGCCGAAGCGCCGGGGACGGCGAAGACCGGCAGGCCGGCCTCGCGGACGGCGCGGACCAGCGGAAAGCCCGGATCGGAGAGGAGCGGAGTGCCGGCATCGGAAATCTGCGCGATGGCCTTGCCCTCGGCGATGGCTGCGACGACCTCGTCGGCACGCTGGCGCTCGTTGTGTTCGTGGAGCGAGCGCTTGTCGGCGCGGATGCCGTAGTGATCCAGCAGGGTAGCCGAATGGCGGGTGTCCTCGCAGAGGACGAGATCGGCCGCCGCGAGGGTTTCGAGGGCGCGCAAGGTAATATCGCGAAGATTGCCGATGGGGGTCGCGACCACGTAGAGGCCGGGGGCGAGGGGCGGCGCATCGAAGCGGGCGCTGCCGAGGAACCAGGTTTTCGGCAGGTCGGTCACGCGGGTATCCCTCGAAATCCTAACAGGAGGTTACGGCCCGGCCTTTATGCACAGGGCCCGATTCGGTTATAGCTCAGATCAGGGCGGGGTCCGAACTCGGGCCGGGTATCGGGCATACAGGGTGCGGGACAAGGTGAAGGCAAGGCAAGTGGGAATCGGCAAGGCGCGAAGCGCGTTCGGGTTCATCAGGCTGGCGGGGCTCGGCCTTGTTACGGCGACGCTGCTGGCAGCCTGCAGTGGCGGCGGCTTCAACATGGGCCCGTTCGGAGGCGGTGGCGGAGGCGGCGGACCCGATCCGGGGCCGCAGGCGACGATGACCGGCAAGACGATCGGCAACGGCCCGGTGCGCGTGGCACTGCTGCTGCCGCTCTCGGGCGATCCGAGCCTTGCGGCCGTGGGCACCTCGATGGCCAATTCGGCTGAGATGGCCATGGCGTTCGTGCAGTCGAACCCCAATCTCGGCGAAAATATCAGCGTCTCGATCAAGGATACGGGCGCTACGGCAGCCGGCGCGGCACAGGCCGCGACGCAGGCGGTGAACGAGGGCGCGAGCCTGATCCTCGGGCCGCTGCGCGCCGACCAGGTGACCGCGGCCGGCCAGGTGGCGAAGACCGCCGGGATTTCGGTGATCGGCTTTTCCAACAATTCCGGCGCGGCGAGCCCGGGCGTGTACCTCTTGAACGTGCTGCCCGAGACCGAAGTGAAGCGGTCGATGTCGTATGCCAAGAAGATCGGCAAGAAGGCGATCGCCGGCATCTTCCCGACCACGGATTTCGGCCGCATCCAGGAAGGCGCGTTCCGCCAGGCGATGTCGGATCTCGGCATGAACGCCGTCGCCGTCTACAGCTTCAAGTCGGAAGCCGAGGCGCGGGCCGTGATCACGCAGGTGATCCCGCTGCTGCAATCGGGCCAGATCGATACGCTGTTCATCCCAGATCGCGCCACGGCGCCGAGCCTTGCCAACCTGCTGCAGGAAGGCGGCATTGCGGCGGGCAAGGTGCAGCTCGTGGGTTCGGGCGACTGGAACAATGATCCGTCGATCGCCAACACCACGTCGCTGGCGGGCGCCATCTATCCGGCGCCGGACGCGGCAGGGCTCACCGCGCTGACCACCGAGTATCAGGCGAAATACGGGACGGCGCCGCATCCCTTCGCGACGCTCGCCTATACGGCGACCATCCTCGCCAATGCCAAGTCGCTGGCCAATGGCTCGCCGCGCTATGACCGCAACCTGCTGACGGCGGCGGCGGGCTTCAACGGCCGCGATGGGGTGTTCCGGTTCCTCGCGGATGGGCGCAGCGAGTTTGCGCTGTCGATTCGGCAGGTGACGATCGGCGGCTCGTCGGTGGCCGAGGAAGCGCCGAAGAAGCTGTGAGAAGGGAGGAGGTAGGAATTAGGAGGTAGGAGTTAGCGCGATCGCTCGTGCTTCCTGCCTAATTCCTACTTCCTAACTCCTACTTCCTCACCTGCCTCAGTTGCAGATGACGCCGTCTTTGCGGGTGACGCACATGCCGTCGTCGGTGACGACGAGCTGGCCGCCATCGAACTTGGTGATGGTGACGAAGCTACCGGCGCTGACGAATTTCTGCGCCGCCCAGTGGCCGTTGGACCAGTAGGCCATGCCGACCTGGTTGTGGACGCGCTTCTTCACGATGCCCGGATACTCGACATTGGGGCTCTGCAGCGCATCGGACGAGTAGGTGCCGCTCGGGGTCTGCACGACGTAGACGTTCTCGACGTTGCCGTAGCCGATCTTCTTGATGACGCTCTGCTTCAGCACATCAGTCGAGATGGCGGGCGAGACCTCGTAATTGTATTTCGCCAGCTTGCTGGGGTCGAAGGGCGGCGGAAAGAGCTCGGTCATCGAGGAGAGCAGGGTGCGGGCCGGCTGCTCGCTGGCGATCGCCTCAGGCAGCATCGAGGGGACGGCGAGCAGCAGGGCCGCGAGGGCGCCCCCGGCTCCGACAGCGGCGGCAATACGCGCATTGAACATAAAAAGCCTCCCAAAATGACCCATGGCATTAACCATTGAGTAACCATGAGGCTCAAAAGCGTGTCAAAATGAAACAGTGGTTAAGGTTAATTTAACCACGCGGGCGCGGTCAGGGCGCCGGCCGAGCTTCAGGGCGGGCTAGGCGGGCAGTGCGGCCACCAGGTCTTCGACCGCAGCGACGAAGCGGTCATGCGCCTCGCGGGTCGGCCAGGGGCGGATCAGGCGCTCGAAGGGCTCGAACTCGAACACCGGGAAGGTGGGCTCGCCGAAATAGCGCTTCGCCTCATCCACCTCGAAGCCGGCGAGGTGCACGGCTTCCAGATAAGCGGCTTCGCGATCGGCGCGCTTGATGGCCTTCTGCAGCACCTGCGAGGCCGCGACCGGCAGGGCGAAGTGGAGGTGGATGGCGCCGAGCAGGCGGTTCTCGACGTCCTTGTAATTGCCGCCCATCGCCGCCTTGAAGGGCGAGATGATGTCGCCCATCACGTATTCGGGCGCATCGTGCAGCACGGCGTGGAGCAGCGCCTTGGCCTCGGCCTCGGGGTTGAGGGCGCGATAGAGTTCGAGCACCAACACCGAATGCTGGGCGACCGAGAAGGGGTAATCGCCCTGGGTCTGGCCGTTCCAGCGGGCGACGCGGGCGAGGCCGTGGGCGATGTCGGAGAGCTCGACGTCGAGCGGCGAGGGATCGAGCAGGTCGAGCCGACGGCCCGAAAGCATACGCTGCCACGCCCGCGCCGGTGCCCGTGCCATGTTCGTCCCCTGTCCGATGAAGGGGTGAGGGTAGTGGCGATGGGGGTGATTTGGGAAGGGCGGAGAGTGACTACTCGGCGTCCGCTTCGGCCTCGCCGAAGGCGTAGTCGGCCCAGCTCGGGAGTTCCACCGTCACCGGCTTGCCGTCGGCGGTGACGGCGGTGACGTCGGTGATGCGGTCGAGGCGGAGGATGGCGAGGGCGCGGCCGTCGACGACCTGACCCAGGGCTCCGGCTGTGCGGCCGCTGGCGACGACGTCGAAGCCCGAGCCAGCCTCGATGTCGGAGACGATGACCGGGCGGCGACGCGCGGTGCCGCGGTGTTTCATGCGCGAGACGACTTCCTGGCCGACGTAGCAGCCCTTGACGAAGTCGATGCCGTCGAGCTTGTCCATGGCGATATCGTGCGGGAAGGTGGTGTCGGCGGCAAAATCCGGGCCCTGTTCGAGCACGCCCGCCGAGATCCGGCGCGAGGCGAAGCGGTCGTCGGCGGGGAGCCAGCTTTCGGCCTCGGCCTTCGTGGCGATCACCCGTTCGCCGAGGCCGCGCGGATCGGCATGAACGATGCCGGCTTCCCAGCCGTCAAAGCTCCAGCCGACGGCGTGGGTCTCGCGCAGATCCTCGATTTCGACGGCGGCGCGCAGCTTGTACATGCGCATCTTGCGGAGGAAGCCGTCGGCCGCGCTCATGTCGACGTCGAGCCAGAAGGCATTATCGGCCCAGCCGCTGAGGCCCTCGGCCTGGATCTTGCCCTGGGGCGAGAGCAGCGCCCACCAGACGGCGGGTCCCGGCTCGGCCAGCAGGCGGCCCGTCACCACGTCGAAGAGCAGCTTTTGCGCATCGGCGCCACTGAAGCGGAAGGCGGCACGGGACGGACGGAGGATTGTGGGCATTGGCGGCTTTCGCTACACCGCCGATGACACCAGCGGGAGACCACACATGGCGCAGTACGACGCGATCTTCAAGAATGGTACCGTGGTCAACCAGGATGGCGAGCACAAGGCCGATATCGGCGTGCGCGGCGGCCGCATCGTGGCGATCGGTGCGCTGGGCGCCGATACGGCCGAGCGGGTGACCGACTGCACCGGGCTCCATGTGCTGCCGGGGGTGATCGACAGCCAGGTGCATTTCCGCGAGCCGGGGCTGACGCACAAGGAAGACCTCGAATCCGGGTCACTTTCGGCCGTGATGGGCGGCGTGACCGGCGTGTTCGAAATGCCGAACACCAACCCGCTGACGACGACGCGCGAAACGTTCGAGGCGAAGATCGCGGCCGGCACGCGCCGCATGCATTGCGACTTCGCCTTCTTCATCGGCGGCACGCACGAGAACGTGGCGCAACTGCCCGAGCTCGAGCGGCTGCCCGGCTGTGCGGGCGTAAAAGTGTTCATGGGGAGTTCGACCGGCTCGCTGCTGGTGCCGGACGATGACGGGGTCGAGAATATCCTCCGCGCCATTTCGCGGCGGGCCTCGTTCCACTCCGAGGACGAGTACCGGCTCGAAGAGCGGAAGCCGCTGCGGGTGCCGGGCGATCCCTCGTCGCACCCGGTATGGCGCGACGTGGAAGCGGCGATGATCTCGACCCGCCGCCTCGTGGCGCTGGCGCGCAAGACGGGCAAGCGGGTGCACATCCTCCACATCTCGACGGCTGACGAGATGGTGTTCCTCGCCGCGCACAAGGACGTGGCGAGCGTCGAGGTGACGCCGCATCACCTGACCCTCGACGAGACGGCCTACACCCGGCTCGGCACCTACGCGCAGATGAACCCGCCGGTGCGCGACAAGGCGCATCGCGAGGGGATCTGGGCCGGGGTGCATAATGGCGTGGCCGACGTGCTCGGCTCGGACCACGCGCCGCATACGCGCGAGGAAAAGGACCACGAATACCCGGCTTCGCATTCGGGCATGACGGGCGTGCAGACGCTGGTGCCGATCATGCTCGACCACATCAATGCGGGGCGCATGACGTTGGCGCGCTTCGTCGACATGTCGAGCCATGGGCCGAACCGGCTGTTCGGCGTCGCCAACAAGGGCCGCATCGCGGTGGGCTATGATGCCGACCTCACCATCGTCGACATGAAGCGGCGCGAGACCATCACCAACGACTGGGTGAAATCGCGGGCCGGGTGGACGCCCTACGACGGCGTCACCGTCACCGGCTGGCCGGTGGGGACGATCGTGCGGGGCAACACTGTGATGTGGCAGGGCGAGCTCGTCACCCCGTCACAGGGCCAGCCGATCCGGTTCCTGGAAGCGTTGTAACTCAGTCGCCAGCGACGAAGGCCTGCCAGTCGCCGTTTTCGCCGATGAAGGTGCGCCAGCTGTACCAGGCGCCGAGCTCCATCTCGTTCTTCATGCCCTCGTAGCCGAGGAGCTGCATGGCGACGACCTGGTCGGCCGGGCTCATCTTGCTCAGGTCGTCGGAGGCGGCGAGGTAGGGCCAGGCGTAGGAGGCGGTGCCGTCGCCATTGTCCATGGCGGCGTAGGGCGCTTCGAGAAGATCGGCGAGGGTTGCGAGCAGCTCGAGGCCCTGGCCGTCGGCCGAGCTCTCCTTGAGGTAGGCGATGGGATCGTCCGGCCCGCCGAAACTGACGGTCACCGGCGTCGGCTGGCCATCCATGATCGCCTTGATGGCCTTCATGTCGCCGGCCCGGGCCGCGGCGAGCAGGGCGTCGTGCTTCTCGCGGACTGCGTCCGGCAATTGGCTCAGATCGTCGGAGACCACATAGCCGGCCTCGGGAATCACCAGCTCTTCGGCGAAAGCCGGCGAGGAGAGCAGCAGCAGGGTGGTGAAGGCGGTGGCAAGGCGCATGGATGTCCTCCGGAAAAGCGGAGGACCAATGCGGTGGCGCCCCTGAACCGGGGCTGAAGGCGGACTTACTGGAGCGAGCGCATCAGGTTGTATTCGCCGTGCCGGATGCGATCGGGCAGGCTGGCGATGAGCTCGGCGGTGAGGTTCTCGCCATGGTGCTCCACCATCGAGGTGATGGCGGCGAACAGCGACGCATGGGCGAGGGCCTGTGAGCTCACGCCATCGTCCTCCGCCTCGTTCCAGGCCTCGGCGACATATTCGAGCGCCACCTGGCGCTCTTCGCGCTCCTCGGTGGCGAGGGCGTCGAATCCGGAAACGGTCATCAGGGTCTTCGTGAGCTTCATGCCGACCGGGTTAGCACTTAGAAACCTGATCCGCCCCCGACTCCTCGCCAAAAGGTTAATTGGGGGTCGGCAATTATCCTTAACCGCGAAACGCCCGCTTCATTCGGCATAACGCGTATGGATATCGCGGGCCGTCTTTTCGGCTTCGACGAGCAGGCGGGTGAGGGCTTCGTCGGCCGATACGGTGCAGGCTCGGTACAAGCGCGCATAGGCCTCGTAACCCGAGTTGAACGCCCCGGCGAGGCGCTGCTTGCGGTCGTCATCGGGCTGGTCGAGCGTGATCAAGTCCTGCATTTCGGCGCGCCAGTCGGCCCCGACCTCGGGCTTGCACAGCGGCTGCAGGAAATAGAGGCTGCCCATGATTTCGCTCAACCGCTCCATCTCCTCCTGGTACGGGGGATCGATGGCGAGCGCGGGAGCCGCCGCGAGGCAGAGCATGGTGGCAGCAAAGAGCGAGGCAAAGCGCATGCCCGCCTTGTTACGCGAGCGGCGTTAACGTCTCAACTGCGATCGAACAGGCGGAAGGCCCGCTCCAGCACCTCGGACAGATGCGGCGTGGTCCGCAGCACCGATTCGCCGCCCGGCCCGACCCAGCGATAAGCCGAAATCTCGTCGTTCGGCGTGATCTCGCCCTCGAAGGCCTCGGTGCCAAAAACCTGTAGGCGGAACTTGCCGTCGCCCAGCCGCAGCTTGGCGAGCGGCCGCAGCGCGTAGACGCGGAGGCCGAGTTCCTCATGGAGTTCGCGCGCTGCGCACTCCTCGGCCGTCTCGCCCGGCTCGAGCCGTCCGCCGGGCAGGCTCCAGGCGCCATCCCACGGCGCTTTCGCCCGCTGGATCAGCAGCACCTGCTGCTTGTGGAGGAGCGCGACGCTGGCGGCATTGGGCGGGGAGTCGAACTGATGGACCATAACGTGAACATCGCCGTTTGCGTCGACGGCCGCAAGCGCCTAGGTAAGATGTGAAGGAGCCCCACCATGTGCGGACGCTACGCCTCCACCCTGCCGCCGGAAATGATGGTCGAGCTCTTCAACCTGCTCAACCAGATCGATTTTCCGCCGCGCTACAACATCACCCCGACCCAGCCGATCCCGGTGGTGTGGGAGCAGATGGGCCGCCGCACCATCCAGCTGGTGCGCTGGGGGTTCATCCCCAATTGGGTGAAGGATCCGCGCGAATTCTCGCTGCTGATCAACGCGCGGGCTGAATCGATGCGCGAAAAGCCGAGCTTTCGCGATGCGTCGCGCTCGGCCCGCTGCATTGTGCCGGCCTCGGGCTATTACGAGTGGATGAAGGGCAAGGACGGAACGCGCCGGCCCTACTACATCACCATGGCCGATGACTCGCCGATGGCCTTTGCCGGGCTGTACTCGCAATGGGCCGGCCCGAACGGCGAGGAGATGGACACCGCCTGCATCGTGACGGTGGAGCCCAATCTCGAGATCAGCTCGATCTATGACCGCATGCCGGCGATCCTGACCACGCCGCAGCAGATCGACGATTGGCTCAATACCGCCGCCGTGGAGCCGCGCGACGCCGCCCAGCTCACCATGCCGCTGCCGCCGGGCGCGCTGAAATACCACCCGGTGGGCAAGGCCATCGGCCGGGCCGACAGCGAGGGCGAGGACCTGATCCGGCCACTGACGCCGGAAGAGCTGGAAGCGGACCCTGAGCCGAAGCCGAAGAAGAAAAAGGCCGCGGGCGGCGGGGGTCAGCAGTTCGACTTGTTCTGAGGCGGGGTTGGGCTTATCTTAGTCAGGTTAGCTAAGGTGCGCTGCCATGACCAAAGTCAACATGCTGGAAGCCAAGACCAACCTCTCGAAGCTCGTCGAGGCGGTGGAAACCGGCAAGGAAACCGAGATCATCCTCGCCCGCAACGGCAAGCCCGTGGCCCGGATCGTGCCGATTGAGCTCGAGCCGCGGAAGCTTGGACTGGCGGAAGGGATGTTCGACGACTCCGGCATAGATTGGTATGCAGACATCGAGGCACAGGGTGAGGCTGCGCAAGCTATCCTGGATGCCAGATGGGAACGGTTTGAGCGGCATTCCCGCGAGCTTGATGAAGCGCACGAGAAGCGCAAAAGAGACGGTCTCGAGTGAGGCTGCTACTCGATACTCACGCGTTGGTTTGGACGCTTACGGCAACACGGCGGATACCGCACGCGGTTCTCAAGCAGATCAGCGACCACCGAAATGAGGTGTACTTTTCGCCGGTCAGCATCTTCGAAATAGCCTCAAAACGGGCCTCCGGCAGCCGCAATGCGCCGGGGTTGGAAGGCGGGGAACTCGGCGAACTCGCAGTCACCACGGGTTTTCAGGAGCTATTGGTTACGTTCAGGCATGCTGCGGCAGCGGAACATGTCGCGTTGTTTCACGCCGACCCGTTCGATCGGCTGCTGCTGGCACAAGCCAAGGTCGAGGGCCTTCAGCTTGTCACGCATGATGAGGCGTTGGCCCAGTACGATTCCCGCACGATCCTGTTCTAGAAAATGCGGAAATAGCCTAGGGCGTCACCGATGGCGTCTTCTTCGTAGCCGAGGTGGCTGAGGAGGATGCGTTCGAGGGCGCGGTAGATGGTGACGGCTTCGTCGAAACGCGCCTTGCCCGGTTCGGTGGCGAGGGCGCCTAGGGCGTCGATCAGGCGGATCAGCAGTTCGTGGACCACGACGTGCTCGGCGCGGAGGCGGTCGGCGATGGCTTTGAACGCCGGGCCATGGGCGGCGATGGCCGGGAAGACCGCCTCGTCCTCGATCGAGTGGTGGACATTGACGATCTGGCAGTGCTGGCCGCAGAGGTTGCCGAAGCGGCGGTAGTTGGAGACCATGGCGAGCGCCGAGGCTTCGGCCGTCACGTCGGCGGCCGAGACGCCACCGGCCGCGGCGCGCTCGATCAGCCGGCCCAGCGCCACCATGTTGTCGCGCAGGTGGTTGTGCACCTCCTTGAGGTGCAGGCCGGCCTCGCGCTGGTCCTCTGTCAGGCCCTCGAGCTTGACCAGCGGCGGGCGCGTTGCGTCGTCGAGAAATGCGATGTCATCGATCATACCGGACGAAATGGGCCCGGCATGCGACAGGGTCAAGACGCCACAAAAAGGTGACCGCGCGGGCTAGCCGAGCATCTTGCCGGGGTTGAGGATGTTGTTGGGGTCGAGCGCCTGCTTGATGGCGCGCATCATTTCGAGCGCCACCGGATCCTTCACCTGCCGCAGCAGCGCCGTCTTCAGCTGGCCGATGCCGTGTTCGGCCGAGACCGAGCCGTGGAGCTTCCGCACCACGTCGTAGACCGCGGCGTTGGCGTCCTTTTCGCGCGCCATGAAATCCTTGGGATCGGCGCCCTCGGGCTGGGTGAAGTTGAAGTGGATGTTGCCGTCGCCCATGTGGCCGAAAGGGCAGGCGCGAACGCCGGGGATGGCTCGTTCCACCGCTGCCGTGCCCTCGGCGAGCAGGGCCGGCACGGCGCCGATCGGCACCGAGACATCGTGCTTGATCGAGGCGCCTTCCTTGGACTGCACGTCGCTCATCTGCTCGCGGGCCGCCCACATGGCGACGCGGTCGGCTTCGGATTCGGCGATCACCGCGTCGGGGACGAGGCCCGACCCGAGCGCCGCTTCGAGCGCCGATTGCAGCGCGCCGGGAGTGCCGCCCTTGGGCCGGCTCACCTCGGCCAGCACGTACCAGGGCGAGAGGCTGGCCGTGGGGTCGCGGGTGAGCATGCCGTGCTTCAGCTGCAGGTCGATGCCGAAGCGGTTCATCAGTTCGAACGCGGTGAGCTGGGTGCCGGTGCGGCCGCGCAGGAGGCCGAAGAGTTGCAGCGCGACCTCGGGGCTTTCGACGTTGACCAGCGCGGTTTCCTGCGCCTCGGGCACCGGGAACAGCTTTAGCGTCGCCGCAGTGATGAAGCCGAGCGTACCTTCGGCCCCGACCAGCAGGTCCTTGAGGTCGTAGCCGGTATTGTCCTTCTTCAGCGCGTTCAGCCCCTGGTAGAGCCGTCCGTCAGCCAGCACGGCCTCGACGCCCAGGGTCAGCTCACGGGCATTGCCATAGGCCAGCACCTGCACGCCGCCGGCGTTCGAGCTCAGCACGCCGCCGATGCGGGCCGAGCCCTGCGAGGCGAGCCAGAGCGGGAACAGCGCACCGGCGGATTCGGCAATCTTGTGGGCTTCTTCGAGGATGACGCCGGCTTCGAGCGTCATGTGTCCGGCTGCGGCGTTCACTTCGCGCACCTTATCGAGGCGGCGGGTCGAGACGATCACCTCGTTGCCCGTCAGCGGCACCTGGGCGCCGACGAGGCCGGTATTGCCGCTTTGCGGGATCAGGCCGACGCGGTTGTCGTTGGCCCAGCGGCAGATGGCCTGCAGCTCGGGCACGCTGCCGGGCAGCACCACAGCCACCGCCGGCGTCTTGAAGCGCTTGCGGGGCTCGTTGAGGTAAGCGCCCATTTCGGCCGTGTCGGCCACCACACCTGCCGGGCCGGTGATGGCACGCAGGGCTTCGATGATCTGAGAATTGCTGAGGGTCATAGCGCGGCACCATAAAGCCGCAACTTGCCCCATATCCAGCGCTATGCGACAAGCCAACCAACAGTTTCACGCGCACGGAGAAGAACAATGGCGAACGGGCTGATGGCCGGCAAGAAGGGCCTGATCATGGGCGTGGCGAACAATCGCTCGATCGCCTGGGGCATCGCCAAGGCCCTTGCCGACCAGGGCGCCGAGATCGCCTTCTCCTACCAGGGCGAAGCGCTGAAGAAGCGCGTCGAGCCGCTCGCCGCCGAAATCGGCGTCACGACGCTGGTCGAGTGCGACGTTTCGAACGATGCCGCCATGGACGAGACCTTCCGGGTGCTCAAGGAGAAGTGGGGGACGATGGATTTCCTCGTCCACGCCATCGGCTTTTCCAACAAGGACGAGCTCGAAGGCCGCTATATCAACACCAGCGCCGACAATTTCGCGCTGACGATGAACATCTCGGTCTATTCGTTCACGGCAGTCGCCAAGCGCGCCGAGGCGATGCTGAACCCGGGCGGGTCGCTGCTGACGCTCACCTATTACGGCGCGGAAAAGTACGTGCCGAACTACAACGTGATGGGCGTCGCCAAGGCCGCGCTCGAAGCCTCTGTGCGCTACCTGGCGCATGACCTCGGGCCGCAGAACATCCGCGTCAACGCCATTTCGGCCGGCGCGATCAAGACGCTGGCCGCCTCGGGCATTTCGGGGCTGCGCACCATGCTGCACTTCCAGGAGAAGGCGGCGCCGCTGAAGCGCAACGTGACGCAGGAGGAAGTCGGTTCGGCCGCGCTCTACCTGCTGAGCGACCTCAGCTCCGGCGTCACCGGCCAGATCCAGTATGTCGATTGTGGCTTCAACATCATCGGTATGCATGTCGACGATGAGCCGGCCGCGACCGCCTGACCCTACCGGGCCGCTTTCGAGCGGCCCTTTTCATATCTGCCGGGGGCAAAATGACTTTCGTCTGGCCTGAACTCTACTTCATCCGTCACGGCCAGACCGACTGGAACGCCGAAGGGCGCTACCAGGGCAGCAAGGACATTCCGCTCAACGATATCGGCCGCGGCCAGGCCGACCTCAACGGCAAGCTGCTGCGCCAGTTGTTCGAGCGCGACGGCCGCAAGCCGGTCGAGTTCACCTGGCACGTCTCGCCGCTCGGCCGGACGATGGAGACGATGCAGCGGGTTCGCGCCGCGTTCGACATCGCCTTGCCCGAGGCTGTGCCGGACAAGCGGCTGGTCGAAGTGTCGTTCGGCATCTACGAAGGCCGGCTCCACTCAGAGCTCTCGGCCGGCGAGATGGCGATTGCGGGCGAGCGCGACGCGAGCTTCTGGGATTTCCGGCCGCCCTCGGGCGAGAGCTACGAGGACGTGGCACAGCGCGTCTTCGCGTTCGCCGGCACTCTCAACGGTCCCGCCGTTATCGTTGCCCATGGCGGCATCCTTCGCGTCCTTCGCCGGCTGATCGAGGATTTTCCGGCAGAGCGGGCGGTAAACTGGTTCCCGCCGCAGGATTCGGTGGTGCACTTCATCGACGGCAAGTCGGTGGTCTATCCAGCCGGGCAGAGCTGGGACGATTGATGAGCGACGGTTTCGTCATCCGGCGGCTGGAGCCGACCGACTCGATCGACGAGATGACCGAGTTGCTGCACCGCGCCTATGCGGGGCTCGCCGCGATGGGGCTGCGCTACTGGGCGACGCACCAGAGCGCCGACATCACCCGCAAGCGCATCGCCAACTCCACCTGCCTCGTTGCGGTGGACGATAGCGGAATTCGCGGCACCATCCTCTTTCGGGACAGTGCGCAAACCAGCGGCTGCCCCTGGTACGACCAGCCCGGCGTGGCCTCGTTCGGCCAGTTTGCCGTCGATCCGACGCTGCAGAAGAACGGGCTTGGACTGAGGCTGCTCGGCGAGGTGGAAACCCTCGCCAGAGCCTCCGGCGCCACCGAACTGGCCCTCGATACTGCCGAGCCGGCGACCCACCTCGTCGGCTGGTACACCCGCCTCGGCTACCGCTTCATCGAGCACACGCAGTGGCAGCACACCAACTACCGCAGCGTCGTCCTCAGCAAGGCGCTTGCGCCCTGAGCCCAACGGGCCGATTGACCTTCACGGGGCAGCTTCCTAGAAGTCCTCGACGCTAAGGACCCGCCATGTCGTTCAATACGTTCGGTCATCTCTTCCGTTTTACCACCTGGGGCGAGAGCCATGGGCCGGCGTTGGGTGTGGTGGTGGATGGGTGTCCGCCGGGGCTGCCGATTTCGGCTGAGGTGATCCAGCGTGATCTCGACCGCCGCAAGCCGGGGCAGAGCCGGTTCACCACGCAGCGGCGCGAGGAGGATGCGGTTCGCATTCTTTCGGGCGCCTTCGAGGACGAGACCGATGGGCTGCTGAAGACGACCGGCACGCCGATCTCGCTGATGATCGAGAATACCGATCAGCGCTCGAAGGACTATTCCGACATCAAGGACAAGTACCGGCCGGGCCACGCCGATTTCACTTACCAGCAGAAGTATGGCATTCGCGACTACAAAGGCTCGGGCCGTGCTTCGGCGCGCGAGACCGCGGCGCGTGTTGCGGCCGGGGCCGTTGCTCGCCTCGTGATCCCGCAGGTGACGGTGCGGGCGAGCCTCGTTCAGGTGGGGCCGCACAAGATCGACTATTCGCGCTTCGACTGGAACCAGGTCGACCAGAACCCCTTCTACTGCGCCGACCCGGTCGCCGCGCAGGAGTGGGAGGGCTATCTCGATGGCGTGCGCAAGGCCGGCAACTCGGTCGGCGCGATCATCGAGGTGGTGGCCGAAGGCGTGCCGGCCGGTTGGGGCGCGCCGATCTACGGCAAGCTCTCGGCCGACCTCGCCTCGGCCATGATGTCGATCAATGCCGTGAAGGGCGTCGAGATCGGCGAGGGGATGAACGCTGCCTCGCTCACCGGCACCGAGAATGCCGACGAGATGCGAGCGGGCAACCAGGGGCCCTATTTCAAGTCGAACCATGCGGGCGGCATCCTGGGCGGCATTTCGAACGGCGATCCGATCGTCGTGCGCTTCGCCGTGAAGCCGACCTCCTCGATCATCACGCCGCGCGAAACCGTCACCACGCAAAACGAGAACACCGAAGTGGTGACCAAGGGCCGTCATGACCCCTGCGTCGGCATCCGCGCCGTACCGATCGGCGAAGCGATGATGGCCGTTGTGCTGGCCGACCATTACCTGCGCCACCGCGGCCAGACCGGACGCGACGGCGGCATCGGCTACTGAGCCCCAGCTGCCGCGGGCCTTAACCCGCCGCTAACCATGTCGCGGCGTTCCGTGCAACTGCGTAAGGGGTGAGGCCGTTGGCCCCCCCGATGCGACGGCTGCGGTTCGCTACATTTTATCGCGAATTGCCGCGACCGACCGCGTCGTAGTGCGCATTGACCCGCACCGCTTGGGCTGGCTCAATGGACGCTGCGGACCAAGTATTTGATATATCTGTTCTTTTCTACGCACTATCGCGGTCGCTCTACGCGATCATACTGAAACAATCTGGAGGCTTGTTGGGACATGCTCTCCGAATGCAACGCATTCATCGTCGCGCCGTCGCCGGCCGAAAGCCAGCAGCTCGAACGCATGGCTGAGCGGGTCGGCTTCGGCGACATCGTCACTTCGTTCGCTCCCCGGGCGCTGAGCCACGGGCAGACCTTCTTCGTCATGCACTATCAGCTTCGCGATAGCTCGATGCGGGCCATCATCGACCAGGTGCGCCACAGCCAGGATGCCGACACGCGCTTTGCGCCGATCGTGCTGTTCACCGACGATTGCCCGGTCGACCGGCTGCTCGGCTACATCAAGATGGGTTTTGACGACGTGATCGCGCTGCCCGAAAAGCGCGAAGTGCTCGAGGCCCGGCTGGCAGCCCAGCTCAACACCGAGCAGGCCTATTTCGAAACCGACGACTATCTGGGGCCCGACCGTCGGCGCATGGAGCTGCCGAGCCATCGCGACGAGCGCCGCACCGGAACCACGCCGTTCGGCAAGGTGATCTTCCGCCGCGACGCCACCCAAGGGGTGAGCCTGCTGCGGCGTCACATGCTTGGGCAGCCACAACGGCCGCAGCCCAACGAGACGACGCATTTCATGCCGCGCCCGTATCCACCGGGCGCGGTGGCCAGCCGATTCATGGCCTGAAGGGAGCAAGGGGTAACGCCAATGCTGGAATTCTGCCGAGCGATCGTGATCGCGCCGACCCAGTTCGACAGCCACGCGATCGCCGACCTGGCGATGGAGGCCGGTTTTGGCGATGTCGCCAGCATCTTCGAGGATGGCGAGAGCAATGGCCTCCGCTACCCGGTGAGCTTCTTCCTCGTCCACCACCGGCTGAACGATGCCGATTGCGAGGACATTATCGACGCGGTGCGCCATATCGACCGCAAGGGGCTCTGCTATTCGCCCATGGTGGTGCTGATGCCCGAGACTTCGGGCGAAAGCGTGCGGAAATTCGTGCGCATGGGTTTTGACGACGTGATCAGCCTGCCGCAGAGCCAGGTGCAGCTGACGGCGCGCCTCGGCATGCAGCTCGATCGCGACATCGTCTATTTCGAGACCGGCGAGTATCTGGGACCCGACCGCCGGCGCATGGATGTGGACAGTGCTTTGCAGCGGCGGAGCGCGATCTCGCCCCATACGCGGCTGGTGATCCGCCGCGATGCCGATTACGGCACCCGCGTGATCAGCCGGCAGCCGCGGGGGCGGCAGGCGTTCCAGACCGCGCCCGACCTGAGGCCGGCGCCGTCGCTCGGTTCGGTTTCGGCTACGCCGCGGACCTTTGGACGTCGGCAGGAGCCGGCGTTCTACAAGAGCGTCTAGTTACTGCCGGCGGAAGCCGGCGACAGTTTCCCGGTTGCCGTCGCCCCCGGCAATCGGTGAGGCCACGGCGAAGCGAAAGCCCCAACCCGCTTCGCCCATGGCAGCGGCGATCCGTTCGGTCGCCGCGGTTATGGCGGCATCGTCGGTGACGATGCCGCCTTTTCCTATGTGCTCGCGCCCGACCTCGAACTGCGGCTTTATGAGGATCACCGCCTCGGCGCCGGGCGAGCAGAGCGTGAGCGCCGGGAAGATGACCTTGAGGATGGAGACGAAGCTCACGTCGGAGACGACGAGATCTATGGGCTCGGGGATGATCTCCGACGTCAGGTCACGGCCGTTCACGCCCTCGAGGCTTGTTACACGTGAATCATTCCTGAGGCTCGGGTGCAGCTGATCGTGCCCGACATCGACGGCATAGACATGCCGGGCACCGCGCTCGAGCAGCACCTGAGTGAAGCCGCCGGTGGACGAGCCGAGATCGAGGCAGGCCTTGCCCTTGGGGTCGATATTGCCGGCGTCGAGCCCGGCAATCAGCTTCAGCGCGGCGCGCGAGACATAGCCCGCGGCAGGATCATAAAGCGTTATGATGTCGCCCTCGCCGACCTGCTGGTGCGGCTTGGTGGCGACGACTCCGTTCACCTCGACCGTGCCGCGCAGCACGGCGTCGCGGGCCCGGGCCCGGCTCGGGGTCAGCCCGCGGGCTTCGAGCGCCTGATCGAGGCGGGTGCGGTCGGCCACGGCTTATTGCGGGTCGAGGGGCTCGGTGCCGGCCGGCTGGCCACCGCGCAGGGTGATCTTCTCGATGCGCATCTCGGCGGCCTTGAGCAGCGCCTCGCAATGGGCCTTCAGCGCCTCGCCGCGCTCGTAGATGGCGATCGACTCGGCCAGCGGCGCCTGTCCGCTCTCCAGCTTGCCGACGATGCCCTCGAGCTCCTTGAGCGCGGTCTCGAAGCTCATCGCCTTGATGTCGTCGAAGGTGGAATCGGCCATGGCGGAGCTCCGGTTAGAGGGTTGGCCTTGCTAGCCCGCTGCCATCAAAGTTTCAACATGCGCGGCGACACCGGTGGCCAGCCCCTGCCGGTCATACCCACCTTCCAGCATCGAGACGACGCGGCCCTCGCAGAGCCGGTCGGCAATCTCGCAGAGCCGCTGCGTCACCCAGGCGAAATCCTCGGGCCGCCAGTTGAGGCCGCCGAGCGGGTCGCGATAGTCGGCATCGAAGCCGGCCGAAATCAGCAGGAAATCGGGGTGGAAGGCTTCGAGCGCCGGGAAGATCCTGTCCTCGTAGGCCTCGCGCATCTCCGTGCCGCCGGTGCCGGCCGCGAGCGTCGCGTTGACGATATTGCCGACGCCATTGAAATCAGCGGCGCCGGTGCCCGGATATAGCGGCCACTGGTGCGAGGAGGCGTAGAACACGCTCTCGTCGGCCTGGAAGATGTTTTCGGTGCCGTTACCGTGGTGGACGTCGAAATCGACGATCGCCACCCGCTCGGCCCCGAACTTGCGCTGCGCCTCACGCGCCACCACGGCGATCGAGTTGATGAGGCAGAACCCCATCGGCGTTGCCTTTTCGGCATGGTGCCCGGGCGGCCGCACGGCGCAGAAGGCATTGCGCACGCTGCCCAGCGCCACCTCTTCGAGCGCCAAGAGCCCGGCGCCCAGCGCGGTCGACACCGCATCGAGCGAGCCCGACGAAATGAAGGTGTCCTCGTCGATGCGCGCGATGCCCTCGGCCGGGCGGATCTGCGCCAGTTGCCGCAGGTAATCGCCGGGGTGGACGAGCTCGGCCAACGTGAGGTCGCCTGACGGCGCGTCCATGCGCTTCAGGCCGGCGAACTTCGGCACCGACAGCGCCTCATCCACCGCCCGTATGCGATCGGGCCGCTCGGGGTGGCCGGTGGGGGTGACATGGCTTTCGAAATTGCGCTGCGAAACGAGCAGAGTGGTCATTTGGGCCGCCGAATTGCCCCAGAAGCTTGACGTTCTGGCGCTGCAGTTGTCAAACGGCGCGCAACGGAACTCGTTCATAACCACCGATTATGCCCGCCGGCCCTGCCTTTACCCGCGCTGATATCCCGTATCTCGCCCAATTGCTGCGGGCGGGTGAGGTCGTGGCGTTTCCGACCGAGACGGTCTACGGGCTCGGGGCAGATGCGACCAATTCGGATGCGGTGCTGCGGATTTACGAGACGAAAGGGCGGCCGCGGTTCAATCCGCTGATCGTCCATGCGGCTGATCTGAGCATGGCCGAGACGCTGGCGGAGTTCAGCCCGCTGGCGCGGAAGCTGGCGACGCTGTGGCCGGGGCCGCTGACGCTGGTGCTGCCGCGCAAGGCGAGCGCGGGGCTGAGCGATATCGCGACGGCGGGGCTCGACAGTGTCGGTATTCGCATTCCGGACCATCCGCTGGCACAGGAGCTGATCCGTGCCGCGGGCCGGCCGCTGGCGGCGCCGAGCGCCAACCCCTCCGGCAAACTGTCGCCGACCACGGCCGAGCAGGTGCTGCGCGGGTTTGGTGGACGGGTGCCGGTGCTCGATGGCGGGCCGGCTGATGCCGGGGTCGAGTCCACGATTTTTGCGGTCATCGGCGACACCGTGACCCAACTCCGCGCCGGTGCGCTGCCGCGCGAGGAGGCTGAAGCACTGCTCGGCCAGCCGATCGCGGTGGCGCAGGAGGGCGGTCCGGTCACGGCGCCGGGCATGCTGTCGAGCCACTATGCGCCGAATGCGCGCTTGCGGATTCACGTGGAACATCCCGAACCGGGCGAAGCCTATCTCAGCTTCGGCCCGCGTCCCGGCACCCTGAACCTCAGCCCCTCCGGCGACCTCCGCGAAGCCGCCCGCAACCTCTTCGCCATGCTCCACCAGCTCGACGCCACCGCCGACCGCATTGCAGTGGCGCCGGTGCCGAACACGGGATTGGGCGAAGCGATCAACGATCGCCTGAAGCGGGCTGCGGCGCCGCGCTGATTTGTGATGCAGGCTGCGGGTTTGTGCTGACGGAATGTTAAGCTCGGCGCGGCTTACTTCCACGCATGGCTCTTGAACTCATCAGCAGCAAGGTTGGACTCGCCGAGCTTGTCGGTGCCTTGTCGCATGCGCTCGATATTACCGAGGGGCAGCCGGCGGGGCATGGGGTGCGGTGCTGCTGGATCGGGATGCAGCTGGGCGAGGCGCTCGGCTACGATACGGCGATGCTCGGCGACCTCTATTATGCGCTGCTGCTCAAGGATGTGGGCTGCTCGTCGAATGCGGCGCGCATCTGCCAGCTTTATCTGGCCAACGATCTCAGCTTCAAAACCGACTACAAGCAGGTCGACCACGCGCTGCCCGAAATCCTGCGCTTCGTGCTCTCGCATACGGGGCTGAAGGCCGGTCTCGCCGAACGGTTCCGCGCCATCCTCAACATCGCCATGCACGGGGGCGAGATCGCCCGCGAAATGATCGAGACGCGGTGCACGCGCGGGGCCGAGATCGTCCGGCAGATGCGATTTTCGGATGCGGTGGCGAACGCCATCCTCGATCTCGACGAGCACTGGAACGGCACCGGGCAGCCGCTGGGGAAATCCGAGCTCGACATTTCGCCGCTGGCGCAGCTGGCGTTGCTCGCGCAAGTGGTCGATGTGTTCTTCATGAGCTCGGGGCCCGAGGCGGCGCGGCGGGAGATCGAGCGGCGGGCGGGCGTCTGGTTCAACCCCGAACATGCCGCGCTCTTTCTCGAGATTTCGCGTGACCAGCAGTTCTGGACGACGCTCGGCGCGCCCAACCTCGACCAGTGGGTGATCGCGCTCGAGCCGCAGAAGCGATCGATCCTCGTCGATGACGACTATCTCGACGATATTGCCGGCGCCTTCGCCAAGGTGGTGGACGCCAAGAGCCCGTTCACCAGCGGCCATTCCGACCGCGTGGCGCTCTTTGCCGACATGATCGCCGAGCAGCTGGGTTTTTCCGACGACCGGCGCCGTTGGCTGAAGCGGGCGGCGCTACTGCACGATATCGGCAAGCTCGGCGTCTCCAACCAGATCCTCGATAAGCCCGGCAAGCCGGACGAGGAGGAATGGGCGGCAATCAAGCGGCATCCGGCGCTGGGCGAAACCATCCTCAAGCGCATCGGCGCCTTCGCCGAGCTGGCGCGCGTCGCCGGGGCGCATCACGAACGGCTCGACGGCCGCGGTTATCCGCGCGGGATCACGGCCGAGGCGATCGACCTCGAAACCCGCATCGTCACTGCGGCCGATATCTTCGATGCGCTGACCGCCGAGCGTCCCTATCGCGCCGCCATGCCGGTGAGCAAGGCGTTCGCGATCATGGATGCAGATGTGGGGACGGCGATCGACCCGGTCTGCCTCGACGCCCTGAAGCGCGGGCTGGCCGCGGTGGAGCAGGCTGCGGCGGCCTAGAGGCCGCCGACTCTAGTTGTCCCGCACCTTGTAGGGCTTCTGGTCGCGCCAGAAGCGCATCAGGCTTTCGAGGTCGGGGTCGCCTTGTTCGGGGAGGACGACGCGGAGGGTGACGTACAGGTCGCCAGCGCCGTGGAGGCCCTTGCCCTTGAGGCGCAGTGCCTTGGTGGTGTTGGCCGAGGGGGGCAGGTTCAGTTCCACCGAGCCTTCGAGCGTCGGCACGCGCACCTTGCCGCCCAGGACAGCCTCGTAGAGCGTGATGGGGAGGTCGACGCGCAGGTCGGCGCCGTCGCGACGGAACTGCTTGTGGCGCTCGAACTTCACGGTGACGATGGCGTCGCCCGCCTCGCCGGAGAACGGCGAGGGGTTGCCCTGGCCCTTGAGCCGGATCTGCTGGCCCTCTTCGACCTTCTCGGGAAGCTTCACGTTCAGCGTCTTGCCTGTCGGCATGCGGAGCGGCACCGAGCCGCCGGCATGGGCTTCCTCGAGCGTGACGGTGGCGGTGAGGTTGACGTCGTCACCCTTCACGCCCTGCGAGCGGCCGGGGTTGAAGCCGGCGCCACCGGCACTGGCCCCGGTGAAGGGGTCCCAGCCGGCATTGCCGCCGCGGCCCGCACCGGCGCCGCCGCGCGGCTGGCCGCCAAAACCCGACATGAATTCCTTGAGGATGTCCTCGGCCGAAAAGCCGGCGCCGGGGCCTGCGCCACCAGCGCCCGGGCGGGCACCGCCGCCGCGAAAACCGTTGAAGCGTGGCTGGCCGTCGGCGTCGATTTCGCCGCGATCGTAGGCGGAGCGCTTGGACGCATCCGACAGGAAATCGTACGCCGAGGAGATCTCGGCGAATTTGGCGTGAGCCTTGGGGTCGTCCTGGTTCTGGTCGGGGTGATGCGCCTTGGCGAGCTTGCGGTAGGCGGACTTGAGGTCCTTCTCGCTCACCGACTTCTGCACCCCGAGCACGGTGTAGGGGTCGCGCATGGGTTCTTTCGGAAAATCCTTGTCTGTCGCCTTCTACCGGAAAAGTCTGCACCTTTCCTGAAAACGCTGCAGAGCGCCGGTGGGAATTGCCTTGCGGCCCGGCTAACTCCTATATGGCGACGCACCCCGGCCTTGTCCAGACCGGGTAAAGCACTGGTAACAGGGGCCAAAAATATGACGGGAACGACGCTTACCGACCGGTTGTTCGACGATGCGGATACCGCCCCGATCGATCCCTGCTCGCTGTTCGAGGAATGGTTCGCGCTGGCCCAGCAGTCCGAGCCGAACGATCCGCATGCCATGGCGCTCGCCAGCGTCGATGAGACGGGCATGCCGGACGTGCGCATGGTGCTGCTGAACGCCCGCGATGCGCGCGGCTATTGCTTCTTCACCAATTTCGAGAGCGACAAGGGCCGCGAGCTGCTCGCCAACCCCAAGGCCGCGTTCGTGATGCACTGGAAGTCCTTGCGTCGGCAAATTCGGGTGCGCGGACCGGTGGAGGTCGTCGCCGATGGCGAGGCCGATGCTTATTTTTCCACCCGCGCCCGGGTGAGCCAGATCGGCGCGCATGCATCGAAGCAGTCGCGGCCGTTGGCCAACCGCTATGCGCTGCTCGAGCGGGTGGAGACGCTGAAGAAAAGTTTTGGCGAGGACGAGCCGGTGACCCGGCCGGGCTACTGGAAGGGGTTCCGCGTCATCCCCCAGAGCATGGAGTTCTGGAAGGACGGAGCCAACCGGCTGCATGACCGGGTTCGCTTCACCCGCACGCTGCCCAATGGCGCCTGGAGCCGGCAGCGGCTCTACCCGTAAGCCTCACGATTTCATCGCGCGTTCAGACGTTTGCCGCTAGGGTGCCCGCAATATCGCCGGGGGACGCGGGCGCGAAATGACAGTTACGAGCGAGGGCGCATGGGCACGCGCCGAACAACAGGGCAGCCCGCCGCTGCCCACGGGCCAGAAGGTACAATTTTCCGGCACGCGCGGTGAACTCTTCGGCCGCCTGCTGCGCGGCTATCTGCTGATGCTGCCGACGCTCGGGCTCTATCGTTTCTGGCTCACGACGACAAAACGCCGCTTCTACTGGCAGAACACCGAAATCGGCGGCGACCGGCTCGAATATACCGGCTCGGCGCTGCAACTGCTGCTCGGCTTCATGTTCGCGCTGGGGGTGTTTCTCCCCATCTACATCGTGTTCTTCTATCTCTCGTTCCAGTCGAGCGCGATTGCGGGCCTCGGCTATGGGGGCGCGGCGCTGCTGCTGTGGTTTCTCTCGGGCTACGCCATCTATCGCGGCCGCGATTTCCGCCTGTCGCGCACCCTGTGGCGCGGCATCCGCTTCGACCAGAAGGGCAGCGCGCTCGGCTATGCGACCCGGCGCTTCTTCTGGTCGCTGCTGGTGCTGGTGACGGTGGGGCTCGCCTTCCCGTTCATGGCGGCCAATCTCTGGCGCTATCGCTACAAGCACACCTGGTTCGGCGACCGGCAGTTCACCTTCACCGGCAGCTGGAAGACGATCGCCTGGCCGTTCTACCGGGTGTGGATCGTGATGGCGGTGAGCATCGGGGTCGCTATCTGGGGCATTGTCGCCAATGCGGGCGCATTCGCAGTGGCGAGCAACCGGCAGGCGGTCATGGCCGCGGGTCTCGCCGCCTCGATGGGGCCGTTGCTCATCTTCGTGATGGGCGTCCTCTGCTTCTTCTACTACCGCTCGCGCGAGGCGACGCGGATGTTCTCGCAGGTGAAGCTGGGCGAGGCGAGCCTCGTGGTGCGGGTCAAGGCCCGCTCGCTCTTCGGGCAATATCTGCTCTACTGCCTCTGCCTCGTGGCGGCGCTGATCGTCATGGGGCTCATCGGCTTCGTTGTGGCGCAGGCGGTGCTGCCCAACCCGACGATCGAGGGTTTTTCCGCCGCACGGCTCGCCCGGGCCGGGTGGATGGGCGTGGCGCTCGGGGCGGGCGGATATCTCGCCACCGTCTCGGCCTTCACGCTGCTCGGCGAAGTGTTCATCGATTGCGGCTTCTGGATGCTGGTGTCGCGCGGCGCCACCATCACCAATCTCGAAAGCCTCGATGGGGTCGGCGCGACGGCCGAAGATACGTCGCTCGCTGGTGAAGGCCTTGCCGATGCGCTCAATGTGGGGTCGTTCTGATGGCGCTCACCGCCCGCTACAGCAATGGCGTTACCGCGGCGATGCGCGACGTGGTGCTGGCGCTCGACAAGAGCGTGGCGCAACCCGAGCTCATCATCGCCGACCATCTGACCTATGACGAGATCGACCGCTGGCCGGTGGACAAGGTGTTCTCGCTGCCAACGCACCAGTCCGAGTTGCGGGTCGGCGTGGAAGGCCGGCCGCCGGGGGCGCGCCTCGTCTTTACCGGCGCCGAACCGGTCGCGGTGGCGCAGACGCTGTTCCCCGAGCTGCCCCGCCATCGCCAGCGCGAGGCCGGCAAGCAGCTGCGAATCCTCGGGTTTTCGACGCTGGCGCTGGTTTCGGTGCTGGCTGCCTATGTGTTCGGCGTGCCGCTGATCGCCAACCGGATCACCGCGGTGGTGCCGCCCGCGTGGGAGACCAATCTCGGGAGAGTTGCCGAAGGCCAGATCCAGCAGTTCATCGGGGCCGAGGGCGGTTTCGCCATCTGCGATCGCGACCCGACCAGCCTCGCCAACCGGGCGATTTCGCGCTTCACCGCCGAGGTGATGGAGGGCTCAAACTCGCCCTTCATTCCGCGGATCGACGTGGTGCGGTCGGAGATTCCCAATGCCTTCGCGCTACCCGGCGGCCGCGCCTATTACTTCTCGGCCCTGCTGGCGATGACCGAAACGGCCGACGAGTTCGCCGGCGTCATGGCGCACGAGATCGGCCATGTTATCCACCGGCACGGCATGGAGGGGCTGATCGCGAGCTCTGCCACCGGCCTGCTTGTCGGCTTCGTGCTCGGCGACATGACCAATGTGTCGGTGGCGGGTGCGGTCGGCGCGACGCTGATCGACAGCCGCTTCTCGCGCGAGGCGGAGCGCGAGGCCGACCGGTTCGCGGCGGAAACGGCGCTGCGGCTGGGGTTCGACCCGGCCGCGTTGGCCGGGCTGCTCGAACGGGTAGCGGGCGATGACCAGATGAGCCAGTCGCTCGCCTTTCTCTCCACCCACCCGCTGACGGTGGAACGCCGCGCGGCGCTCGAGGAGATGGCGAAGGAGCATGCTGCGACCCCGCACACCCCGGTGTTTTCGGTGGCCGAATGGCAGGCGATCAAGTCGATGTGCGACGGAGTTGCCCCCAACCAGAGGCCGGGGATAACCAATACGCCTTCCTTCCGCATCGAGAGCATGCCAAAGCACTGAGACCGGCACCGATCAGCTCCTGATGCGCATCCTTATCCGTACTTCGAAATGGGCGATCTGGGCCCGACGCTTCGGCAGCCTCGCCGTGCCGCTCACCGTGGTGCCGGTGCTGCTCCATCGCGAGCAGTACATCGCGTCCGCCGATTTCGCGGTGGTCGAATCGGTGGCGGCCGGGATCGCGGCTTTGGCGCTGATTCTCGCGCTCTGCGCCTATGTGCGGCTCTGGATCACCGGCGACCAGGGCTGGGGCAAGGCGACCTGGGGGCTGTTCTTCGCCATTATCTGCCTCGCGCCCTTCGGTTATCTCGGGCTGCAGGCGGTGCGCTACCCGCAGGTCAACGAGGTCGCGACCAATTTTGCCGACCCGCTGGCGCTCACCTCGTCGATCCGCGTGGTGCCGACCGGGGCGGCGCTGCAGCAGCTGATCGCCACCACCTTCCCCAATGCGCGGACCCGCACCTACCCGATCGACGCGACGCAGATTTTCGCGACGATCGACGACTTGGTCGACCAGCAGGGCTGGGACGTGCGGATGCGGCGCGAGCCGCCCACCGCACTCGACTCGGGGCAGATCAACGCCATTTCGGTGAGCCTCTTCGGCTTCCGCGACGAAGTGGCGATCCGGGTGACCGGGACGCCCGCGGGCTCGATCATCGACATGCGCTCGGTGCCGCTCTCGGGCTTCCACGATTTCGGCGAGAACGGCAAACGGGTCGAAGCCTTCATGCTGGCGCTCGACGAGAAGATCACGCTCTTGCTGCGCGATGCACCGGCCGCCACCGACGAGCCGGCGGCACAGTAGGTTAGGTTAAGCCCGCAGCGGAAACAGCGTCAGCCCGAAGAGCCCGTGCGCCGCGCCGATGCGGCCGCGGTCTGCCAGATATTCGACATGGGCCTTCAGCGTCATCCGCGCCGCGCCCTGTAGGGCAAGGGCCAGCGTGGGGTAGATGCGCTGGCGGAGGGCATCGAGGCTCGTTGCGCCGGCCTCCACCGCTGCCACTACCTGGGTGTTACGCAGCTCGCGATGGGCGAGGAGGGCGCTCGCATAGGCCGGGCCGTCGACGATGGCGCCGCCATGGGCCGGCAGATAGTGCTGGTAGGCGAGGCCGATGACCGTTTCGAGCGAGCGCAGGTAATCGGCCATCGAGCCATCCGGGACCGGCACGAGGGTCGAGTTCCAGCCCATGATATGGTCGCCGGTGAAGAGCCAGTCCGTCCCCACAATGCCGAAGGCGAGGTGGTTGGCGCAGTGGCCCGGCGTCGGGATCACCTCGAGCGTCACGCCGCCGGCGCTGATGCGCTCGCCGCTGCCCAGTACGCGGTCGGGCGTCAGCTTCCAGTCGCTGTCGGCGGCGACGGGATCGAGCTCGAAGAAGCGCTGGCGCCGGCTCTGGCGGTGCCGCCCGCCGAACCAGACCGGCGCGCCCGTCGCTTCGCGCAGCCGCTTTACCAGCGCCGTGTGGTCGCGATGGGTGTGGGTAAGGACGATGGCCTCGACCTTGCGGCCATCGAGGGCCCGCCGCAGGGCATCGAGATGGCTCGTATCATCAGGGCCCGGATCGATGACGAAGACCGGACCATTGCCCACGATGAAGCTGTTCGTCCCCTTGAAGGTATAGGGGCCGGCATTGGGTGCGGTGACGCGTACAACCCCCGGTGCGACCGGGATGGGCCGCCCCGTTTCGGGTGCGAAATCGGTGTCGAACGCGATTGGCGGATTCGGGGCCACCATTGCGCTCCTTATGTCGAGCGACTAGTAATTCAGGCATCAGCAATGCCCCCGTTTGTGAAGGATTGGCAATGGCCTTGACTCTGACCACCCCCAACACCGTGCTCGGAGCGCTGAGCCCCAAGGCTGGCACCGCGCGTCTCGCGACCAACCTGGCGACGGTCGTGCTGGGTTCGCTGCTGCTGTGGGCCTCGGCCAAGATTTCCGTGCCGATCACCCCGGTGCCGGTGTCGCTGCAGAGCTTCGCCGTCGCTGCGCTTGCCGCCGCCTTCGGCTGGCGCATCGCCGTTTCGACCCTGCTGCTCTATATCGCCGAGGGCCTCGCCGGCCTGCCGGTCTTCGCCTATGGCGGCGGCATCCAGTACCTGATGAGCCCGTCCTTCGGCTTTATCGTCGGCTTCCTGCCGATGGCCTTCATCATCGGGCTCGCGGCCGACCGCGGCAATTCGGGCAAGCTGCTGCCGCTCTTCGGCGCGATGCTGCTCGGCGACGCCGTCTGCTTCGCCTTCGGCTTCTCGTGGCTGCTGGCTGCGGGCAACATCATCATGTCGACCGGCGCCGCCCTGCCCAAGTGGCTCGATGCGAGCAACCTCGTGGGCTCGGCCTTCGATGGCGCCATCAAGCCGTTCGTGCTCTGGGACATCGTGAAGATGGCCTTCGCGGCGGTCACCGTCGCCGGCGTCTGGCAGGTTGCCAAGAAGCGCTAAGCTTCAGCATCTCAAACGAATCGAAAGGGCCGATCCAGGGGACTGGATCGGCCCTTTCTCTATGACCTGAGGCGACCGGGCCGGGGTGTTTGGGGGCGCTGTGGCCCGGGCCGCTTTGGAGGTCAGGTCGGCTGCTAGTCTGTGAACACCGCTAGCGACCCGTCGGCCGCGACCCCGAGGGCGATTACCTCGGAGGCCTGGGTGCCCTGTGCCTCGAGCCAGGAGTTCAACGAGGCATTGGCGGCGAGCGCAGCCTGGAGCTCGCCGATTTGAGTGGCATTGGCGCTGAGCGCCAGGTCGAGTGCGGCCTTGTTGTCCGCGGTGACCATGCCTGAAACGTCATAAGTGGTGCCGTTGGCGACGCCGGTGACATTGGCGAAGGAGCTGGCGCTCCAGTCGCTCGTCTCGATCAGCCGCACGACGGGGCCGAGCTGGTCGTCGGACGAGAGCGTATCGGCGACCGATACGCCGGCCGAACCCGTCGCCGTCGCGTCGCCGGTGAGGTCGGCGTTGGCGCCGGCGCCGAGGCTGGCATTGAGCGAGACGCCCGAGCCGCCGGCCGATGCGTCCGAACCGACACCGACTGAGACTCCGCCGCCGCCACCCAGAGAAACAGAGGCCGATCCCCCCAGATTGAGGCTTACGGCAAATCCCGGCGCCGTGCTCAAAGCGAGGCAGGCGGCTGCGATGGCGAGAGTTTGAATCTTCATGTCCTTGGTTCCTCCAAGTTCTGCGAACCAGTTGCGAGGCACAATCTGGCCGGGGCTCGCTGACATCTCCGTGAGTCGGGCGTCAGGGTTTCGTCAGCTTTGCGCTGTTAGGCTCGCTCCATGCCCCTGAAATTGCGTTCCTCCGTCCTGGCCCTCGGCTCCATCATGCTGCTGGCGTCGTCCGCCGGTGCGAAGGCGCTCGACCTCGGTGTGAACCTGGGCGGCGTCAGCGTGGGGGTGAGCGTCGGCGGTGACAGCGGCGTCGGCGTCGATGTGGGCGTCGGCGGTGGTGGCGTGAATGTCGGTGTAGGCGGCGATGGCGGCCTTGGGGTCGACCTCGGCGTCGATCTCGATGGCGACGGCGTGCCCGAAACCAGCACCGAGGGCCTGACCAACGGCCTCACCGACGGGCTCAACGTGCAGCCGCTCGGCCAGGAAGGCGCGCTCAAGGCGGTGCAGAACCACCGCGCCCTGCCGCTCGAGGACATCCTCACCCGCGCGCGGCTCGTGGCCGAAGGCGAGATCATCGACGCGCAGCTGATCCAGGTGCGCCGCATCCTCGTCTACGAGATCAAGGTGCTGGGCAAATCGGGCGAGGTGAAGGACCTCTATTTTTACGCTCGCTCCGGCGCTCTCGTCACGGCAAAGTAAGGCATCATGCGGGTATTGGTGGCCGAAGACGATCGCCGCATTGCCGAAGCGCTCGCCACATCGCTGGCGGCGGCAGGCTTCGTCGCCGAAATCGAGACCGATGGCGAAGACGTCTGGCATCGCGGCGACACCGAGGATTTCGATGCGGTGATCCTCGATCTCGGCCTGCCGACGCTCGACGGGCTCACCATCCTGAAACGCTGGCGCAAGGCCGGCCGCACCCTGCCGGTGCTGGTTCTCACCGCCCGCGGCCACTGGGAAGAGCGGGTCGAGGGCATCGAGGCGGGCGCCGACGACTATGTGACGAAACCCTTCCGGGTCGAAGAAGTGGTGGCGCGCATCCGCGCCATTACCCGGCGGGCCGGCGGCTTTGCCTCGTCACGGCTCGAAATCGACGACCTGGTGCTCGATACCCGCACCATGCAGGTCAGCCGCGACGGCGTGCCGATCAGCCTGACCCCGCAGGAATATAAGCTGCTGGCCTATCTCGCGCACCAGCGCGGCCGGGTGGTAAGCCAGATGGAGATCACCGAGCACCTCTACGCGCAGGATTTCGAGCGCGAATCCAACTCGATCGAGGTGCTGGTGGGCCGGGTGCGGCGGCGGCTGGGGAGCGACATCATCAAGACCAAGCGCGGTTTCGGCTACTACCTCGGCAACCCGGAGGAATGATGCCCAGGTCGCTGCGGCTGAGGCTGCTCGGCGGTGCGGTGCTGTGGATCCTCCTCGCGCTGGTGGTGGCCTTCCTCGCCATCGGCTGGACGTTCCGCGCCAATGTGGAGCGCGGCGTACAGCAGGGGCTGGTGGCGAGCCTCAACCGGCTGGTGGCGCAAATCGACCCGTTTGCCGCCCAGCCCGTGCCCGAGGAGGCCCTGCCCGACCCGCGCTATGCGACGCCCTTGTCCGGCGTCTATTGGCAGATCGAGGATATGGCCGCCGGCGGCACCGCCTGGCGTTCGCGCTCGCTCTGGGATCAGGTGCTGGCGACCGGTGGTGGCCCGGGCGCCGGTGAAGAGCGGTTCATCACCCTGCCCGGCCCCGACGACCAGTCGCTCTCGGCGCTGCTGCGCGAGGTCCGCTTCGCGACCGGCAATGGCCAGGTCCGGGCCTTCCGCGTCACGCTCGCCGAAAACCGGGCGCTGCTCGATGAATCGATCCGCCGCTTCGGCATCGACCTTGCGATCGCGCTCGGCGTCCTTGCACTGGCGCTGATTGCCGCTGCGTCGCTGCAGGTGCAACTCGGTCTCCTGCCGCTGCAAAGCGTGCGGGCCGGGATCGGGGCGGTGCGGCGTGGCGAGGTGTCGACCCTGCCGCCCGATTTCCCCTCCGAAGTGCTACCGCTCGTCGGCGAAGTGAACGAGCTCCTCGCCCAGCAGCAGACCTCGATCGATTTCGCCCGGGCCCGTGCCGCCGATCTCGCCCATGGCCTCAAGACGCCGCTCTCGGTGCTGCAGGGGCTGGGCGAAACGCTGGCCAAGAAAGGCGACACGGAAAGTGCCGCGATCGTCGACGAGATCGCGAGCGAAATGGACGACCGGGTCGACTACCAGCTCCGCCTCTCGCGCCTGCGGCTCCGCACCAAGGCGCACCAGCTTTCGGCCTCGCTCAACGAGGCGGTGGACCGCACCGTCGCCGTGCTGGTGCGCACCCGCGACGGCGAGCGGCTCCAGTGGCAGGTCGACCTCAAGCCCGGCCTCGTCGTCGATATCGACCGGCACGACCTGACCGAACTCGTCGGCGTCATGCTCGAAAACGCCGCCAAGTGGGGCAAGAGCTCGGTGCGGGTCGAGGCCCGGGCCGAGGGCCGCGAGGCGGTGGTCAGCATCGCCGATGACGGGCCGGGCCTCAGCGAAGCCGAGATCGCGCGGCTCGGCGCGCGCGGCCAGCGACTCGACGAAAGCCGCCGCGGCTCGGGTCTCGGCATCGCCATCGCGCTCGAAATCGTCGCCATCAACTCGGGCACCGTCACCTTCGGCCGGGCGCCGGAAGGAGGGCTGCTGGTGCGCATCGCCCTGCCGCTGATCTGAGCGGGCCATTCGCATAAGTTGACTACAGTACTCCGAATATGTAGCGCTCCTGCCGGATAACGACTGGAGGACGCCATGGCGCAGATCAAGCTGATGACCGGAACGGTGCTGAACCGGCGCAACGTGACGCCCGGCATGGTGCGCGTGACGCTCGGCGGCGAAGGTCTTCGCGACTTCAAAACCACCGGGGTCGGCGACGAATATATCCGCTTCTTCTTCCCCCACGCCGAGACGGGCGAGCTGGTGCTGCCCGATGTCGACGAGAAGGGGTTCTGGAAGTGGCCGGAAGGCAAGAAGCCGGCCCATTGCGAGTGCTACACCATCCGCGCCGTGCGTGAGGGTGAAACGCCGGAGATCGACGTCGATTTCGTCGTCCATGAGCACGGCCATGCGAGCGAATGGGCGCAGGCCGCCACCCCGGGCCAGACCATCGCCATGCGCGAGCCCTACGGCATCTACGAAGCGCCGGCCAATGCCGACTGGCAGCTCTTCGTCTGCGACGCGACGGGCCTGCCGGCGCTCGGCCGCCTGCTCGAAAACCTGCCGGCGGGCATCGAAGCCCGCGCCATCGTCGAGCTGCCCGATGCGAGCCACGAGCAGGTGTTCGAGACGAAAGCCGACCTGAAGCTCGTCTATCTCCACGGCACCGGCAACGGCATCGCTCCGAGCCGGCTCGAAGCCGCCATGCGCGGCGTCGCTGTGCCCGAGGGCCGGACGCCTTACGTGTGGGTCGCGGCCGAAACCAAGGCGGTGCGGCCGATCCGCAAGTACCTGCGCCACGAGCTCGGCTGGCACGTGTCCCGCTACTCGATCACCGGCTACTGGACCGACAAGCTGGCCGAGTGGGAACACCGCTGGGACACGCTCGACCCGGCAGTGAAAAAGCAGATCGACGACCTCTGGCGCTCCGGCCGCGACGGCGAGGAAGTGGCCGACGAGGTCGAAGCGACGATGGAGAAGTTCGGGCTCTGAGCCCGCTTCACCGGCTGCGGACCACCCCGTCGCGCAGGTGCGGCAGCGCCTCGATGGCGCCATCCTGCAGCTCGGCTGGCAACAGCGCCGCGGGCAGCGACTGGTAGGACACGGGCCGCAGGAAACGGCGGATCGCCAGCGTGCCAACCGAGGTGGTCGAGGCGCTGGACGTCGCCGGGAACGGCCCGCCATGCACCATGGCATCGGTCACCTCGACGCCCGTCGGCCACTCATTGGCGAGGATGCGCCCGGCCTTGCGTTCGAGCACCGGCATCAGCCCGCGGGCGAGCGGGATATCGGCGTCATCGAGGTGCAGCGTCGCGGTCAGCTGACCTTCGACATGAGCCAGCGCCTGACCGAGTTCGGCCGCATCCTTGCAGACGACGACCAGCGAGGAGGCGCCGAACACTTCGCGCTCCAGCGCCTCGTCGTTGAGGAAGGTGTCGAGGTCGGTGCGGAACACCACCGCCCGGCCGCGATTGGGTCCGCTGCCGTCGCGGCTTTCCGCCACCGTCACCACGCCCGGATGGGCGCGCAGGGCATCGCGGCCACGCTCGAAGGCGGCGTGGATGTTCTTCGTCAGCATGACGCCCGGCTCATGTGCGCCGAGCTCACTGACCAGCGCCGCGAGGAAGGGCGCGAGTTCCGGCCCATCCTGCACGAAGACGAGGCCTGGATTGGTGCAGAACTGGCCCGCGCCCTGGGTCAGCGACCCGACATAGCCCTTGGCCAGCGCCTCGGGCCGGGCCTTCAGCGCCGCCGGGAACAGCACCACCGGATTGACGCTGCTCATTTCGGCATAGACCGGGATCGGCTCGGGCCGTACCGCCGCGAGCCCGACCAGCGCCAGCCCGCCGTTGCGCGAGCCAGTGAACGCCACGGCCTTGATATGCGGGTTCTTCACCAGCTCGGCGCCCGTCGCCACTTCGCCGGGCAGGTAGGAAAAGACGCCGGCCGGCATGCCGGTCCGCTGGGCCGCCTTGCGCACGGCGCGGGCCACCAGCTCGCCGGTGCCGGGATGGGCCGGATGGCCCTTCACCACCACCGGACAGCCGGCGGCGAAAGCGGACGCCGTATCGCCACCGGCGACCGAGAAGGCGAGCGGGAAATTGCTGGAGCCGAACATCGCCACCGGCCCGATCGGGATCTGCCGCAGCCGGAACTCCGAGCGCGGCAGCGGCTGCCGCTCGGGCTGGGCGCTGTCGAAGCGCAGGTCGAGCCAGTCGCCGCGCTCGACCACTCGGGCGAACAGCTCAAGCTGATTGCAGGTCCGCGCCCGCTCGGTGCGGAGCCGCGCGTCGGTGAGCCCGGTTTCGCGCACCGCCTGTTCGATCAGCCGGTCGCCGAGCGCCATGATCTCCTCAGAGATGGCGACAAGAAACGCCGCGCGCTTCGCGTAGGGCAACTGCCGGTAGGGTTCGAACGCCGCTTCGGCCAAGTCGCAGGCGAGCGCCACATCGGCCGGGCCCGACACCCGAAACTCGGGGACGATCGCCTCGCCCGTCGCCGGATCATAGGCGGTGAACCGCTCAGCCTGAGGCGCAAAGTCATCGCTGCCGATCAGGGCAGCACCGGTGATATCGAACACGATCGAACGCCTCGGGAGTTAGCCTGGCGCTGACATAGTCCTGCTCGTTTCATCATGCAACTGTTGTGGCCCGTTCGAGCTCGAGCAGAAGCGCCTTGGCCTCAAGCCCGCCGGCAAACCCCGTCAGCTTCCCATCCATCCCGATCACCCGATGGCAGGGCGCGACTATCGATATGGGATTCCGCCCATTCGCAGCCCCGACGGCCCGCGTGGCCTTGCTGTTCCCCAGCTCGACGGCAATGTCACGGTAAGTGCGCGTCTCCCCGAACGGGATGCGCAGCAACGCCGCCCACACGCTCTTCTGAAACTCCGTGCCCTGGAAATTGAGCGGCAGGTCGAAAACCTTCCGCCTCCCAGCAAAATACTCCCCAAGCTGCCGCCCGGTCTCCACCAGCACCGGGTGCCCCGGATCCTCGCCGACCACATTGAGCACCACCCGCCCCGCCCGCTCCACGGCCCAGAGGATAGCGGCCAAGCCGTCATCGTTGCCGACCAACCTCAGCGGCCCAACCGGCGAATCCACCATCTTGAAACAGAACTCTGCGGCCTGTGCGCTGCGGCGAACCATGACGTGCTCCCTTTCGCCCGTGGTGCACCAGTTCACGCCGCGCCACGACCCGATTTTGCCGAGTGGCTTCGTCAAACACGCAGATATGAAGGAAACTGGCTGGGGCGCTAGGATCCCCAGCCACTTTGGTCAAAAGCCCCGGATTTACCGGGGTTTCAGATAGCGCATCCTGTGGAAAAGCGTAAGCGTTTTGTAGCAAGATTCTGTACCGATTTCGAGAATGCAACCAAGTAGCATGTGCGTCCTTCCCCTCGGCTTCCTTGGAAGGGACTGCTCATCTTCGAGGGCACAGGTCATGGACTCTCCAACCAAGCCAATGGCGTCGATCCGGCGCTTGTCGGAGTTCAAGACCGGAGGCTATCGCCTCATCAGCCACTGCAGTTCCGGCGCTGGCCACCAACACGAACTGGAACTCGACCGATTATTCGGGAAGCTCGGTGATGTCGAAGTCGACTATCAGTTCAAGCGATCGCGGACTTGCCCGGAATGCGGGTCGCCCGGTGGCGGGTTGACGATATTGTCGCCTTCCTGACGGGAAGCGCACTTCGCTCGGTCATCCACGGCGGCACGCAGGGCCCGACGTCCGCAACCGCTCATTCAATCAAACTGATCCACCGGCTTCGATTTCGCCATTCGTCCGCACTTCAGCCGCCCGACATCGACAATTGGCTAGTCCATTTGTACTATCTATAGATTACTATTTGGCGCATTTTTATTAAAATCGGTCACTAATCTCTGTAACGAGAATTGATATTGCGTTTTTTTATTTTGGTGGTACGTGTTGTAAACAACATCGATGAGTATTCTGGTCACGTAATGCACGTTCGATCGTTTATTATCGTCTCACGGCTGCGCTTTGTTGAAGCGCGATCCCCGGAATCGTGTGAATGCACAACTCCCACGCCGCATTCTCGCAAATTAGACAAAACACATAGAATCGATGACTGCCACAACTAGTGCGAGGAGCTGGCACCGACCGGATGAGGCCGATGTGCTGCTACGCGCGATTGGTTAGGCGTGGCTTTGACTGTGACGGAGGCCGCCGGTGACGGCGCGGGTTCGGCGGCAGCCGGCAATGAGGCGAGGCGTCCAATAGCCTTGCCGGAGGGGGCATCGTGGACGAGTACGAGCACAATCGCGACGAGGTCGCGCCCGAAGTTGATAATGTAGATGGCTTTCGGATAAGCCGACGCAGCTTCCTGACGGGCGGCGTCGCTGTGGTGGCCGCCACCGGCACTGCTGCCGCCGCGCCATCAACCACCTGGAGCGTCACTCAAGAAAGCGATGCGACGGGCCGTCGGACCCACTTCGTTACACACCCCAAGCTTGCCGGTACCGCCTACTTCGCGGAGCGGAGTTTTGGCGAGGTAGCGAGCATCTCGATTGTTCCGCGGCTCAATCGCAAGGGCAAGATCAACGTCTCCGGCGATGTCGACTTCACGGTGCTTGTGCGCGGCGCAACGCTTCTGCCGGGGGCAGCGAGAAATGACCGCAGCTTCGACCTTGCATTCGACTTCTACCATGAGACTGACGACAACGGCGTTGCCTCGATCGATGTCGAGGCGATGGGATGGATCTTCGGGAAGCGCCGCCAATTGGTCGACTGCGTCGTGCCCAAACGTTGGTTCGATGCTGCAGGAATTGCAACCGAGCGCGCGGCGGACATTGGACCACGGCTGCTGGACGCGGTGTTCGATGGTCTGATCTCACGTCCGAGAAAAACACCGCTGACGCTGGCGATCGTTCCGCCGACAGCGCCAGACAAGCCGTTCAGGTGGCGGCTTGGAGTCGTGGCTACACCCGGCACCGACGTGGACCCTCGCGAAGCGTTCTCGCTGTCGGTGGGCAAGCCCGACACATCGGCCAAGCGCGAAAGCTTCGCCCGCACCGCGATCGCGAGCGGATCGTCGCTTGAGCTCTGGCGCGATCCCGCGCTGGCGGAAGGCGCCGGAACCGCCATCGATCCCAAAGAGACATTCGACTTCGGCGGTGACGACGAGAGCGCAGGCATTGGCCCAACGACGCGGGGCACGTTGCGCGACGGCGTTGCCGCCTCGGTCCGCACGGTGCTGGCAGAGCATCGCCCACCAAAGGGCAGCAAGGCTGGCGTCAGTTGCCCCATCATCCAGAATTTCACCGTGGTGGACGGGAGCGGCCAGGCTTTGGCGCCGTTCGTGGCGATCGAGCGCATCGATACCGGCGCCGACGACGACTTGCTGCTAGCTCGCGTCAGGGTGGATGGCGAATTCGTGCTGGTCACCTCGCCCTCTTCTGGTCACGAGCAACCGCTCTCCGAGGGCGTCTTCCCGGTCAATGGGCCGATTGAGGTGCAGAAGCGCCTGGGGAATGACCATCGGCGCATGCGCTGTAGGCTGGGCATCACGAAAAGCTTCCGGCTGAGCACCAGTCTCGGCATCTTCACCGCTAGTTCGCCCGAAGAGCGCCGCGCTGACGCGACCTCCCGTCGGGACGCGCCCCCCATCCGTATCGATGCATCGAGCTTCACCTGCATCCGCACCTTCGAGATTGGCGTCCGGCTACAGGCAGCTTCGATCGCCATACCGGATGATCGGCGCGGCAACCTCACGCCCGCATCGTCGGCCGGGCACTTCGCCCAATTGAATTTCCTCGACGGCGGGGCATCGGTGACGCTGCGGCTGCACGCGCTGGGCGACGAAGGTGCCGCCGGCCCGGCACTCGGACGGATCTTTCTCGGCTTTACGCGTGGACTTCCCGCCGACCCGGCTGTCGTCGGCCCTCCCCTAAGCATTCCGATGGAGCAAGGCGCCCTGCGCCTCCTGCGGGCGAACGATCTGGTCGGGTTGAAATACCGATTCGGCGGACTCGACCTGACCAGCGACGGCACTCAGTACATGCTCCAGCCTCGCGGCCTTGCCGTTTCCGCGGCGCTGGGCGGCGAAAAGACGTTGCCGAGCACGGCGATGACCGATCCGCGGCCGACGCTGGTCGTTGAGCTGCCTCCTCAGCACCGAGCCGAACAGGCCTTCTTTGAGAGGCGCGCGGAGCGCCCGGTTCCGCCCAAGCTGCCGACCATCGCGACTACGGTCCCGTTGATCGACGAGCAGCTCGCTATCCTGCGATCGGCCTATGCGTCGCCCGGCGAGCCTGTCGAAAAGCTGGCGAACCAGCGGCTTCAGGCGCGTCGCAGGATCCTCGCGAGCCTGGTTGCGGTGATGCCGGACGACCAAAAGCCTGACTATAACGGGCTCACGACTTTGATCGCCGGCTCGGGGCCGGTGGAACTGCTACCCCTGGACGCCGACAAGGTAAGGCTGCTCGCGGACAAGGACCTGCCAGACTTCCTGCGTTTTGCGTCGGCACTGGCGGCCGACACGACCAACGACTGGAGCGCGCCGCCGCTCGAGCAGCGCTACTACCTGGGGCATGAGTTCGTCGACCCCCGGGCTCGGCGCTACGCCGAACGTGTACAGCACGGCCTGCGCGCCGGCGATGAGGACGGCGAACTGCTCAACGCCCTCGTTGACAGGCTGCCGGTCAACCCCGTGTCCGACGAAGAGCGAGCGGGTCTCAAAGAAAACTTCAAACAGCTGTCAGGCAACGCCAAGGAAAGAGAAAAGGCCGTCAACGACGCAATTGGCGAGCTGATCAACGCGCGTGAGCCAACCTATCCATTGGTGAAGGCACAGTACGAAGGGGTAGTGGCTCCGCTGGTGAAGGGGTCGGCCGGCGAGCTGCCTGCCGGACTCAACGCCGAAGGGTTGCAGGCGTTCAACGGCCGCGAGGCCATCCGCAGCGAGATCATCAAGTTCCGGCAACTGGCAGAAAGCGAGGACGCCAAGGCCGCGCTGTCCGGTTGGCTCACGAAGTTCGTCGCCTATCTCGAGCAGCTGTTCGACGCGCTTGGAGAACTCCCCCAGTACAAAGTCGGCAGCGACGACGGCACCGAGGTACCTACGATAACGGCGCGCTCGCGCCTATCCGGCCCATCTCGACTGGCCTTCCGTATCAACACTGATGACTACGAGAAGCAGGCTAAGGGCGGGGCCATCCCGCTGACGGTAGATGATCTGACCAACTTCTCGCGCTTTGAGCTGCAGGTGGTGCGGCGCGCCCAGAAGTTGTTCCGCGCATACAACGACGGCACACGCCGACCAATGTGGGACGCCGAGGAGGATCTCGAGCTCTCGGACATGCTGGTCCACCAAGGCTTTTCGCGCGGCGGGCACGAGCGGCTGAAGCTCGAAGCCGGCAACATGGACGATCCCCCGTGGGCTGACCCGGTCGGAGAGCGCAGCTGGCCGGAAGCCCGGGTGACGGTAGACCAGCGGCTGAGCGAGGTGGTGGCCGCAATGAGGGAGCCGACGGAGCTCGAAACGGCAATCGAGATACCGTTCCGCCTAGTGCTGTCGCCGTCCCAAGATGCGCTGTTCCGTACGCCGCGCGGCGTGCCGGCGGCCCTGTTCGGGTCGCGTACCGGCGGCAGCGACACGGTCGGGCTTTGGTCGGCCGAACTCGACCCGAGCGTCCATTCCAACCTGCGCGCCGTGTGGTCGCCAGACTTCCGGCCGGAGGCCTTTCTGCCGCAGGAGACGGTGCGCAAGGGCTTCTTCTTTCCTAAGCGCAAGGCTCGGATCAACAGGTCCCCGCCGCGTGGCCCCTATGCGCCGTGGGCGATCGGCCGGCACCTTTCAAGCGGAAATCTTGGCGACGTTGCCGAGGCGCTCAAGAACCAGCGATTCCGCAATGCGCTCGATGCGTTCGATCGTCATGAGCTGGTAGCCCTCACGTCATTACACGGTCTGCCGGTAATGGGACGCGTCAACCTTGGCGGCGAGCGGATCGGCAAGGACCAGCGTGAGCCACCCGCCGGCTTCCAGGTTGCGCTGCGTGGCACACCGCCGTCCGACGATCCTGAATCGCTTGAGTTCAACGACGTCTACGTCCCTCGGCCGTTCGATCCGGACGGGCTGGAGCTGGCGCTAACCTCCCTGGGTGGCTACTTCAATGTGAACGCTTCCTTCGAGCCGCCGGCGGCGGTGGTGGACTATGATCGCGGTAGTCTGTTCGACGCCTTGTCGATCGAGCGCCTGCGCTACACCATCGTCCTCGGTCGCGATATCAGCGCCGAGGTGGTCTACAAGGGCTACCTGATGCCGTTCGGCATCCGCGCCACGCTCATCAAAAGCACTGAGCGGGTGATCGAGCTGGTCCCGGGCCGCATTGGGCCAGTGGCCATCCTGCGGCAGCGGATGTTCATCCGCATTGCCAACCCCATCAAGGAATTCCCCGCCTTTCGTCAGTCCGACGAGGGGCGCAGGGTACCGTTCAAGAAGGTACAGCTGCTGACGACGAAGACGCCTGACATCGTCGATCCGTTCGATCTTGCCGGCGCTGCCGACGCCACCAAGGTATGGCCTGGCGGACTGATCGATCTCGGCGCGCGGGACGGCCAACAACCATCGGGCCCCGCTCCGTCCGGTACGCCTTTCTGGCCGCGAACCGCCCGGCGCAAGGGCGCTGAGGTGATGTTCGACATCCTCCTCGACGACACCCACAAGCTGCGCATGCCTCTGGTGTTCGTCGACAATGTGACGGCCAACGGGGACGACTCCCTGCTCGCGCTCTGCGACTACTATAGTCGCCTCGGCGCCAAGGGAACCCCGAACGACTACACCGCGCAGAGCTATCTGGTGCAACGGCCGCTGTTTGGTCAGAAGCTCGAATATGCGCCTTCGCTGGAACAGGGCGACACTCAGTTCGAGACCGAGACGTTGACTTTCAGCGCCGAGGGCCGGCGGACAGCCGGCATCCAGCCGCCGACACCGCCCGACTATGTGCCTGAGACGGGCAATCGCAACTTCAGGTCCGACGCCTACATGCAGGGCGCCGACCAGCCGCCATTCTATCCTGCCATGCGTCGGGCGACGGTTCGGGTCGGGCAGATGGACCGGCTAACTGGCCGCAGGGCCGACCAACCGGTAACCGTCGGTTACGACTCGACCTATGCACTCTATGGCTTCGACGCGCCAGGCGCGGAAGACAAGGACAAGCATAACAAGAGGGCGATCTTCCTCGATTTCGCTACAAGCGTACCGCTCGAGTTCGGCAATTCGGGTGACCGTGGCGGCGCGGTGGGTCGACCAGAAAGCAATGTGGTCGCTCTGTCGCGATCGACCGGTCCAGTTTCCAATGGGACCGGCGATGCGGTTGGCCATGAGATCCCGCAAGGGGGCGAGTTCGCGCCGATCGTCAACAACCTTTCGACGGCCGCGCCGAAGAACGAGTTTCCAGATAATGCCTCAATTCTTGGCCTGATCAAGATCAGCGACGTCATCAAGGTCGCCTCCTTGGTGTCCGGGGTCCAGCTCGAGCCCAAGCTGCAGGAGATCATCGAATTCGGCGGAGGGCTGACCGAGGACGCAGACTCGTTCATCCGCGAGAATGTACTGGTCCCGCTCGACCGGGTGCTCACTGACTTTGACACGGCCGTGCGCGCCATTCGGTTCAACGAACTAGAAGGAACGAGTGCGCTCAAGAGCGTCTATCCCGAGGTTGCCAGCAGCAACCTTGATTTCCATGACAGTGTCCGCAACGCGATTGGGGCGCCGCCACCCAGCGCCGGCATCGATGCGTCGATCAAAGCGTATACCGCGGTCTATTCGTCGGGCCGGCGTTTTGCGCAGGCGATCGAGCGGGCGTTGCGGGATCCGCTGACGCCCATTCGCGAGGCGTTCCGGGCCCGCATCGAGGGGTACGTCAGTACGCTGCAAGTCGAAGCGGAAAAGGCTATCGCACAGATCAAGGCGTTGATCGCCCCCGACAAACTGCTCGAGCAGTTTGTCCCCTTGGCAAAAGACATCCTTATCGACGCCTCAAGCCGCCAGCCCACCCAAGTCGCGCACCTTATCTTCCGCCTGCCGCTGATTGCCGAAGAACTGCCGGCCGGGTCAGAGGAAGCAGTGGCGGAGGTACTCGAGACGGCGCTTGTCGCTGCCATCGATGCCAACTCGTCGTGGCCAGCCACGACCAAGCAATTGTTCGACTTCAAGGCGTTCGGCGACACATTCGTTGCTGTGGCATCGCAGGAGGCCTCCGACAAACTGCTGCCAGCCGTGGCTGTAGTCGTCGATCGCAGGCTTAAACAGGTAGCCACTAAGCTCGAAGAGCTCGAGGGCCTCTTCTGGAACAGTTTCGATGCGACCGTCACGGCGGCTCTCCAGGCTTTCAGTCCGCTCGCCGAAATCGGAGTGGGCAGCATCGGAGTGGCGATCACCACGCTCTCCAGAGCTGGACAGGGGATCGACAAAATCCTCAAGCAGCTGGAGTTGCTGCGAAGCATCGGCAAGACGTTCGAGCTCCAGTGCGCCGAGCTGGTAAGGACGCTCGATTTCTACGCCCGCACGGTGCTGCCGATCGACGCGGCGCGCGTCCCGGTCGGGATCTGCCTCCCAGCACCGGGCGTCAACCTCGACTGGAAGGCGTGCCGCGAGGACCCGCAGGTTCCGCACTTCTACAAACTGGTCGCCTCGGTCGTCCGCCTGGCGGACGGGCTCGATGCGCTTCTGGTCGGCGGCAAGCTCGACAAGCTGATCAGCAACGTCAACCGCCGGGACAATGCCGAAGTCCGGGCCGCCTTGCAGGCCCTCCTCGAACTGCAGGATTATTTCAAGCGCAATCCAAAGGTGCGAGATGACGTCACGGCGACCCGCGACCGGCTGGTGGAAGTCGCGAAACGGTTTGACGTCACGGCGAAGCGCTACGTCGCCCTGTTCGACAAGCACAGCGCCGCCCTCGACAAAGCCTGCGCCGACCCCGTCGTGCTTTTCACCGAACTCATCGGCAACGTTACCGAGCTGGACAGGCAGAGGCGGGAGGCGATCAACGCCCTGAGCGGTGTCAGCGACACCATAGTCGCCATGTTCGGCACACTCGCCACCGACGTTCCGGCGGCTGGTCCGCAGCACGAGGCGGTGAGCGGCACGACGCTGTTTGGAGTGCCGGTCGGCGGGATCCTGGCCACCGAACCCGGCCCCGACCTCGACCTCGCGCCGGGTAGCTGGAGCTGGAAGCTCGACGGCGAAACCAACGTCGACAATATCGTCTACCACCTTGAGCGCGCCAAGAAGGAAATCCTTGGAGCCATCCTGCCGCCCCTGACGTACGCGTCCGATGTCGTTGCCGAATTCACGTCGCTGGCGGCCGTGGTCATCGGTGACGCGCAGCGCGGCGCCCGCCTGGCGGCGCTAGTGCAAAAGCTAGACGATCTCGCCAAGCTGGTTGCGGGGACTTTGCTAGAAGCGCCAGTCAGATCCATGATCGGGCGCCTGAACACGCTCGGCGACCTTCCGGAGGTCAAGGCCCTCCGGACGGAGTTCGAAACCTGGCGCGACAAGATCGACGGTGTGCGCACGGCATTGCGGGATCGCAAGATCCCCGTGAGCAACGTGACCGACCTGCGTGTGCTGTTCGCTTCGAGCAAGGCCATCCGCGCCTCTATCGAAGCCGTCGCAGCGACCGTCGTCGGATCGCTCGAGGACGCAGGACAGGATCTGCTCGACGACGTCGAAAGACAGGTCGAGGTCCAACTCATGTCCTACCTGCTGCGCGGCCTCGCGGCCGGCCAGAGCGCGTACGACACCGTCATCAAGGGCATTGCTCCACGGCTCCAGCAACTGGCCGCGGTACTCGGCGATGCCTACTCGACGCTCGTTACCGAACGAAACAAGGTCATCGACTCGCTCGCGCCGACACCGGGCGACCAGAGCCCGGCTGCGTCCATCCGTCAGGCCATCCAGCTCCTGCTTTCGGCCTGCCCGGCAGGCGCTGACCCCAAAAACGACGAGTTGGCGTTTCAGGCCAACCTTGTCGTTGCATTGGCGCAGAAACCGCCTGCAGAGGCGGCAACCAACCTGTTGGCATTGGCAACGGCCTGGTCATCGACGCCCAAAGAACAGTGTACCACGCCGCATAACCCACAGGGCCCGAACGCCATCCTGATCGTCCTCGACCAAGTGACGAGCGCGGTCGATACGCTGATGCGTCGCGATTTCTCCAAGCTTATCGACTTGGGCATTATCAGGAAGGCCGTCGAGGACAAGCTGAAGCAGTTGGTCCCCAGCCGGATCACTCTGGGCTACGATCTCGACATACCGCTCAGTGCCTTCCCCGATGATCCGATCTTCATCCCGGCGGGAGAGGACGAAAACCTGTTCCCCGGAGCGCCGGATACGCGGCTGACCCTGCGCGCCCGCACCGTGATCGACCTGCTCGATCCGGGTCCGCCGCGCGTTGACCTGTCAGGTCGGATCGGACCGTTCGCGGTTCGGCTGATCGGCAAGAGCTTCGATGTTGTCACCCTGATCTTCGATGGCGCGCGCTACGGCAACGATACCGGCGGTAAGTTCACCACCAACATCACCGGCGTCGAGTTGGGCGAGATGGTCGCGTTCCTCGATCAGTTCTCTCAGTACTTCTCGTTCGGGGCGAGCGGCTTTTACGTGTCGGTGCGCTACGACCTGCCGGGGATCGAGGCGGGATACCGTATGCCGCCTATTAACCTGCTGCTCGGCGGGCTCAATATCGCCAACCTGTCGCTGAACGCCTCGGTGATCCTGCCTTTCTCTGCCGGCAGGGCCCTCTTCAAGGTGGGCTTGTCGCGACCCGAGTCGCCCTTCTCAATCACAGTCGGCCCCTATGGCGGCGCCGGCCACCTGGCGCTCTATGCCGACGCCAAGGGCATCATCGGCTTTACCGCTTCGATGGAATTTGGAGCCATTGTCCCCTTTACCTTCGGGCCACTAAGCGGCCGCGGACAGGTGACGGCCGGCGTCTATATCCGGTCCATGAAAGTGGTCGACGCCGGCGGCAAAGAGACCCGTATCTCGACCATCGAGGGTGTCTTCACCGCTGCCGGTTCTGCAAACATCGCATGCTTCCGTATTTCGGCGATGCTGCAGGTGCGGGTCGGGCAGCAACCCTCGGGAGGAGTGGCCGGCAGCGCCGTATTTACTTTCTCTTTCAGCTTGGGAATCAAGGACATAGAGTTCCGCTTTGTCATCGCCAAGACGGAAAGCAAGGGCTATGGCGGTGGCGGCATGTCGGGGGGCGCAAGTGCCGCGCTTGACGACCGATACACCTTGCCCGGGCCCGACGGCACGATACTCGTCGCCGACCTCTCATCCGACCTGCCCTTCCCCCGCGACCGTCTCGTGCGTGCCTTGCCAGGACCAGCGTCACGCGGTCCGCGGCTTACCGCCCGGGTTCCGGCCGAAGAGGATGACGCCGACGGCTACAACAGGCTTTTCTCGGAGATCGAACCATGGCTGCCAACCTGATCCAAGACGGGTTTGCCTGTCAGTTGGTGCCGACTGGCATCCGCCGGACCGGCGACAACTACGAAATCCTGGTGACCGCGCTGTTCACGCCGGTCCCGCTCAAGGACGCTCCGGCAAGCGGCGACATACTGGAACGGTGGCCATCTTTGATGGCGCACCATCTGAACAGCAAGCTGGGCGTGCGCATCAGACCGGCGCTGAGCCAGGAGGCGGGCGAGGTGATCGAGCAGAGCGTTACCAGCACGCTCGAGACGCGGCTCGACCTGCTGGTTAAGTCGAAGCTCTACAAATCGAAAGACGAGGTCCTCGCGACCCTGGATACGCTCTGGGCTGAGTGGTTTTCGCGGAATGGCAGCTTTGCGGAACTTCGTGGTCTCCTTAATGATGCTTCCGCCAAGACCGCCGAAACCGCCTTCCACGACGTGAAGCAGCGGGGCACCGCCAAACCAGTACCCGACGTTATCGCTGTGCCGCGCGCCGACCTCGGCCGCAAGCTGGCGGCAGCACGGGCGCAGGACCTCCTAACAAATGCCGCAAACGCGCTTCTCGCCAGTGCCAGTACTCTGCGCGTCGATCGTAAGGGCTGGATCGCGCGCATAATGGGGCGGCCCTACGCCGAAGTGCCATGGGCGAAGACGCGCACAAGGACTCCCAATGCAACGACGAGCCTAGAACCGTTCCACCTCACTGGTGGCGTCGACAGCGTCGAAGAAGGAAAACGACCCCAGTGGGCATCGCTGGAGACCGAACTAAGGGCCGAGCGGGCAGCCCTTGATAATGCCCTGAACGGGCGGCTCGATCCCCATCGGGAAGCCGCCCGCAGTTACGCCGAACAATTCCGCAAGTGTATAAACGAAACGAACCCCAAAGAGCTCTATGAACTGCTGAAGGGTGTCGGGGCCAGCACGCCCTTTTGTCCCACCGAATTTACTCCCGATGCTCGGGACGAAACACTCGAGACGGCGCTGAACGAGGATCTGGCGCTGCACGTCGCCTCGACCCAGACCGACCATGGCACCCGCAACCCGCCCATGGAGTGGATCAACCAGCGCTGGCACATGCTGCAGGGGATGCACGCCCTGTCCCGCCTCGTCCTGCTCGCCGCCGAAATCTGCATCGCGATTCCTCGGGCGAAGTTGATTGCGGCGGCCGGACTTCCGCTCACCGCGGCCCCCAAAGCTATCGGATATTTCGAGCTGGCCTTGGAGTCAGACCTGACTGCGGGGGATCAATTCTTCACGCTGAGCAAATTCACAGTGCCCGCCGACGACGGCGATATTTCGAACTGCTGGGCGACGTCCGCCGAGGAATGGGCGACGGTCATGTCAAAGGCTGACATGACGCGGTGCGGCGACGTGCCGATCGAGGTCAGCGACGGCGTCGTCGATCTTGAGGCCTGGGTAACTACCAGCACCGGCAAAGAGCATCGGCGCTTCGACGTCCTAACGCTGGATCCAGTGCTTGCGGCTGAAGCCGAGGTCAAGCGCCAGCGCGCCACCGCCAGCGCCAACGAGGTGCGCGAGGAATCTGGCGGCGCCGTCCCTGAAGGTGACATCGTCGAGACCGCCGAGACGTCCAACTTACGCACAGTAGCTTTGCAGCTCTTCGATCGCTGGCGGCAGGCGAGCCTGGTGCGCGAGTTCGTTTCCTCGTGTGACGCGCTGGCAGGGCGCCGGCGTATCGAGGCACGCGATCTGCGCATCGGCTTCAAGGTCGATGCGGGAACCACGCAAAGCAAGGACGGTGCTCGGGTGTGGACCAGCCTCACCGACCGCAAGATCAAGTACACCTCGCTCGCAGGCGACGCAGAGATCGATCGACTGCTAGACTATCTCGTTGGGAACGACGCCAGTGGCGGCGGGGGGCGCGCCCAGATCGATGCCGCTATGGTGAACGCCGGGGCTCGTCTTCTCGACAACGGCGACGACCTGCCTGGCGACAAGTCCGCCAGAAAAACCGCCTTCGCCGAGCAGACTCTCGTCAGTTGGGATGGCGATCCGCTAGGCCAGCGCCCCGGTGAGTTCGGCACAGATGCTGGCATGCTGGCTATTCCGGTGCATCAAGAGGTCGAACTTGAGCAGGAGGGTGACAATCGCCCGCTTAAGCTACGCTTCGGAGGAAGCTACGCCTTCGGCCTGCGCGAAGTGCTGCGCGGCGGCTGCGCTATCCCGCTGGACCAGGCAAAGGGTGCCTACTCCGAATTCGCGTATCCGGCCAGCAAGACCGAACTGCTGCGATACCTGCGGCACGAACGGATCGGCGGACCGCTGGTGGCGGTCGATCATCAATTGGTCGTCGCTGAGTTCGCGAGCGAGCGCCACGGCATTGACGGCAAGCTAATGGTGGTGCGGAGCCTGCCACCAGGCGAAGTGGCTCCGGGCGAGACTTGGCGGTTTGAGCCCGCCTCGACATCGCGCGTGTTGTTCGCTCCGGCCGTGGATATGAAGTTCGCGTCCCGCCACGGTGCGCTTGGCGACAAACAGCGGCAGGCCGGCGGCCTGCTCGACATCGACTACGATGCTGAGTGGGGTGGCTTTCCCGTGTTCGACCCCAAGGGACCGGCGGTGCTCGAGGCGGTGCGCGGCTACTATTTCACGCACGAACAGCAGACTACCGATAAGAAAGGCAACATCGTCAACAGCGACAGCCCGCCGACTGGGATCTCCGCCGTTCGACCGCGTGTCAAGCATGGCGAGCGCCAGGTGACCAAGCGCTACTATCCAGATCCGGCGGCGCGCTACATGGTCATCGCCCTCCGTCGCCCCAACGATCCGAACGGCTACCTGCTCAACGAGGCAATCCGCGTTCCGCTCTATCCCCAGGCATCCGGCAACGGCGGCCTTGATGTCCCTGGCTATCCCGATGCCCGACCGGTGGTGCTGACGATCACCAGGAACAGCGCCAAGGATGCCGAGGCGCTTACATGCTACAACGATGTGCGCAAGCGGGCCGGCATCAGTACCGATGACGGCTGGCGCAAGGTAAAAGTCGGCAAAGGGGTCGCCACCAACGTAGTGATCGAGCTCAAGCCCGGCGAGGATTTCGAGATCGAAACCTGGTGCCTACCCGACGAGGTGCAACTGCGCGCATGGTTCGACCTGCCGGAAGGCGTGGCCTATCTCCGGCAACAACTGGGCGACGATAATCCACAGGTTGCGCCACTGCTTCCTCATGTTGTGGAGACGCCGGATGACGACCTCACCGTTCGGCGGGGGGACGCAACCATCCGATTCCAGCTGGTGCGGAACACCGCAAAGGCGCTTTACACCGCGATGTTATCGCGCCCGTTGCCCGAGATTGCCTCGGTGCGTCGCCTGCGCGCCGTACATGCCACAGGCCTGCCGGCCACAGCGCCGGCCTTCGTGACGACGACAGTGCCCGCACTGTCGCTGCTGCGCCTGACGCCTCCTGCCTTGGCATCGGCGCTCAAGGCCACGTCGGCCGACTGGGAGCACAGCGACTACGTCGATGGCGGACGCGAATTGCTGATCGGCGGACAGGTCGAGGTGGATGCGTCCTCGACCGAGGCGATCGAACTCCGGGTGCAAGCCGTCGGCCCGCGGGGGGAAGCGTTCGACGACATCAATCGTGGCCGCAGCGCCGAGGCGCGGGCTCGTGGCATCTGGCCGCGAACCCGCCGCGACGAGACCGGTCGCGTGGTGCCGGTGCCGATGGGCCAGAGCGCCAAGGCGGAAGACTACATGCGTGAGCTCTTCGGCTTCGACGTCGCACCAGACGGCAGGGCGCTGCCCCAGCCGACCGATGGATTGCTTGCCCGTTGGGAGGTCCCGTTTGGTTCGGACACGGTGGATCTGCACGAGCAGACCAAAAGCCTGCTGGCAAAGAACCGCGCCTCGCCCATCGAGCAGCTGTTCCCCGATACACGAGCGCACCGACTGTCTGTGACGCTTGCCGCAACCTCACGCTCGGCGCGACATATCCCCGATCGCTCGATCTATCCCGATGCCGATGAGCGGAAGCTGGACGAAAGACGCAACCTGCTGCTCGGCGCCTCGACCGAGATCATCCTCAGGGCGACGGAGCGCCCCGTCGCGCTCAACGCGGGCAGCATGCTGCCAGCCTTCACCTGGGTGCATCCGACAGACGAGCCGACCGCGCTGGAGCGGCGCACCAAGATCCGCGTCCGCCTTCGCCGTCCCTGGTGGACGTCGGGCGAGGACGAGCGGCTGGGCATTGTGGTGTGGCCGCCAAACCTTACCGTCGCCAAGGACACGATGCCCTCACAGGGAGATCAGCGGGATGCGGACCAGGAGTCCAATCTGGAGGACGACATCTGGGACAAGGACGATCTCGAGGCCGGCAAGATGCTGCCCCCGGAACCCCTGCCACACGAGCCAAAGCTGGCCGACCAGATCGACCTGATGAAGGTTTATCCTGAGGATGAAGCGCCGTGGCGGAAGGGCTTCTTCACCGATGCCGACCTCGGTCCCGGCGGACCGTATGTCACGCGCTGGGGCGCCGATCCCATCCAGGCCGCGGACCATCTCAGCTGGTTTATGAGCAAGGAGCATTTCGCCGACCTTCGGGACGCGGCGCCCACCATCGACACGATCGCCACGGCGGGGCTCGAAACAGCCGGTCTCTGGCCGGTCGAGCAGCGCGACCGGCCTCGGTTCGTGCAGAACGTGCTGATGCCGATACCTGACAATGACGGGGAAGATGGCAAGCAGGACAAGGACAAGCCTGCGGCAGCCACGGCCCAACCGCAGTTCATGCTGGTGTCGTTGATGACCTACACGCCACGGTTCGACCCGGACTTCGAGCACTGGTACGCGGACGTCGAAATCGACGTCGGCGAAAGTCGCGACCCGTTCGTGCGCCTTGGCCTTGTGCGCTTCCAGCCCCACGCCGACCGGCACCTGCAAGTCTCGGCACCCGAAGTAAAGTGGGTACAGGTGGTGAGCTACAAGCGCCACGTTAAGGCCAAAAGGGTCACCAGGCCGCTTTCCGGCCAGCCCGGTGTTTTCGACTGGGCTAACATAACTGTCGATGGCAGCGATCCGTCGGACCCGACCATCCCGATCGAGGATGAGTATGGAATGGACCAGAGCGACCGGCAGAGCCGGCAGAACCGGTTCGTCGTCACACTAATCGCACGACAGACTTTGCCGACAGGTCAGATCACCGAGCACATTGCCTATCTCGGCGAAGCGGATGCTCAGCTCGTGCAACGCCCGGCGGGCAATGTCGTCGAAACCGTACTGGGGCAAACGGGTACATCGCAACGCCTCGAGATCGAACTGCCGTTACCAACACCGTACGACGGCGAGATCGTCAGCTATTCCGTGCTCGTGGAAGAAGTTCAAGTGGCGCCGCGATCGTCGTTTAGCAATGAGCCCGTGATGAGCCTGGGCGACATTAAGGAAGGAGAAGAGCTGATCTATTCCGGGGCACGCTTTGCGGTACGCATCGACGTTCCGCCGGCGCTGGAACGTCCGGCCGCCGGCCCCGCGTCGGCGACCGCTAGCTGATGCAGATAAAACACCAAATACGGCGCATCACATCGCAATTTCTTGAAAGACAGCGATCCGCATCATTATTCCAATTGTCGATGTTTTGTCTTTCGTACTTCGCAACACGTTGACCTACATAAAAATATCGCTGTATTAATACAAACAATCAGGACGACTTTGGTGGCAGCCCCCCCCCGGGAAAGAGTGGGGGTATGCGAGGGATAATGGAGGTCAGACATGTCTGCTGTCATTCGCTCCGTCATAAGTTGGACGACCGTAGCTGCCGCGTCTTTGTGTAGCTTTCTCGCGCTTACTGGGCCCACATTGGCCGACGCTTACGACGCCTATCGCTTGCCATGTAATTCGAGCGAACTCAGCGCTATTGGCACCGCGATAAACAATGCGAAGAAACTTGCAAGTGCAGCCTCCAATGCATTGCCGACGAAAGACTCCACCGGCGGAGCACGTTTCCAGAAGTGGTTCGGCGGTCCCGAGGGCGACGACGACCCACGCATCAAGCAGGTCTACGACGAGATGGGCGTCAATCTCATCTTCCAGAAGTTCTGGTGCCTGCCACCGAGCAGCGTCACGCCAGAGAAATGGGCGCACACCAACGCGTTCATTCTTCGTGGCAGCGTCGGCGAAATTTTCATTCTCTCCAACTTCTTCAGCCTGCCGGCCACCGGTCCGAAGTCTCAGGGCGGCACGATCGTACACGAGGTTTCACATCAGTCGTCCGTTATGTCCGTTAAGGACGACGATATCGATGGAGACGGTGTGAACGACTACGGCCCGGCCAACGCCAAGACGCGTGCATCCCAGTCTGCCGCCATGGCACGCTCGAATGCCGACAACTTCAAGTATTTCGCTGAGGACACGCTTTACGGTGTCCCCTGAACCGGGTCCGCAGATGGAGGTGATCGATGGCGTTCTGGACGGTAATTGGAAAAGGCAACGAAGGTGACGCACAGGGCAAGGCATTCGGCATTACGCTAGACACCAGCGCCGACAAATGGATCGCTAACGGGCCGAGCGTGGACCTCTTCTTCACTAACAAAAGTGGGCAGTACAACGTCGGTCCATCCGGAACGCAACTCGTGTCGCCGTCGGGCAACGAGTCCGCGTTCTTCACCAACCTAAATGGCACGAGTCCCGTCGGCGCAACCGGTGTAGGTCGTGCCTCGGAAAAAGGCGTCACCTTCAGCTGGAAGCTAGACAGCAAGTAAAGCGTCGGTAGTGCTCGTTGGCGCCGTCGGCGGTCGAATAAGCGCCCCGAACACCTGATCGAGTGCATCAGAAGCGTCATACATCCCGGTGCGGCATCCTTTGCTGATGTTTGGAGGGTATTTCGGAAGTCGAGAGTGCACAATCAGGCACACTTCAATCGCCGCATCAGTTATTCCTCGGTGTCTCTGCCGATGTCAGGATCCAGATAGCCGCGCCAACTCGGCTAATCGCCTCGTGAGCTAGTGGGCTCACAATAGGCCAATGTCACGTCGTTAGCCGTCGCCGCGTCAAACCAAGACAACATGGTTCTGATCGAAGCGTTAGCGCAGGTGATACTGGGACACCGTGCGTGCTCCTTCTGCGATCCGGCTTCTGTCGGGGCGCTGCCAGATCTTGCGAAGGGCCGTCAACAAGTGCTCGGGGTCCTCGAAGGTTGCCTCATCCTCACCAGCATTATCGAACGCCTCCCTTACGGCTTGCATCAGTTTTGACTGACTGCGGCCGCGGGTTTCGTCCAAGCAGAGCTGACGAGCGAAACTGTTCACGAATTCCCGCCAGCCAGCGATGTCGTTGCGAAATCGGGGAACCTGCACCAGCTCATAGCCTCGGATATAGCGCTTTCTAAACTCTTCGTCGTCGGCGAGCTCTAAGTCCCGAGCCACTCGTTGGTCGAAGCTGGTTCGATAGTGTCCAAGGTCGATGCCTGAACGGCCGTGCAGCAGCGTCGGTGCATCTGCCCCGAGTGCGCTCCACAAGTCGGACAATGCCCCGAGGAAGCGGTCGCGGGCGTCAGCGAGTGCTGCTGCGGTGCGGAGCTCCTCCAGTCTCTCCAGCCGTTCTTGCCGCTCAGCAAAGCCGCGCCGCCTGAATTGCTCCTGGTGCTCGTTGTAGCACGCTTCCGAACACCAGTCTCCGAGCTGCGTCCAGACGAACAACTTGCGCCGCCAGTTCGCGACGCCGTCATCATCCTCGTCATCGTCACCTAGATCGCTATAAAGCGAGCTGGTTTCCAACGAATCCAGGTAAGCGTAGTTGAAGCGCTTTGTCTGAGGGGTAGCGAAACCCAAGGTGGCGGCTATCCGTGCTTGCTCCGGCTGCGCTAGACTTCTTGCCAATGGGATAGGGACACGCAGAAAACTTGGATCCGGGCGATACTCGGACAAAAGGTATCCACGCTGGATCCATAGGTCGAGATTGCTTAACTCGGGAACGAGCCGTCCGACCGTCAACCCTGGCAGTCGCAGATGCATGCCTCTCTCAAGTTCAACATCCCGCCTTGGCTGTATCTGAACGCGCCCATGCACGTGGGTTGCGGCAATGACTTCCTGACACCAGTCAATGATGGGCTGATGGCGCGATGCAACTAGTCGGCATTTCACAATGAGCTCCGCGTTCATCGTTCCAGAGAACCCCTGTCGCGTGGCGTTCGCAGATCCGTAAACCAGCGTGTGTGCGGCTCGGCCTCCTGGCGTTCGCCAACGGACGTAGAATAGTTTGATGTGTACAAGGCCAGGCGCCGAGCCCAACTTTGGCGAGAGCTCTGGCGGCCGCCTAGTGCCGGTCCCCGTCATTGCCTCTCGGACCATCTCGATATCTTCGCGCCGGCAACCGTCGTCTATCACGACGCTGACTCTTTTCGGGGCAAGGTCGCGAGCGATCTGTCGGAAGAATTCTTTCTCCACGTACGGCGAGACAACCAGCATCGTGTCAGCGACCCAGCCGTCTCTGCGTTCGAAAAGGTCATAGCTGTGGGCGTTGGCCGGCACGCGCGTCCCCCGAGATGTGCGGTCGTCGCTCGTCAGGCGGACGCCGACGTAGGCTGTACGTTGTTCGCAGACAGGTAGGCGAATTTGCGCACAAATGCTTGTTGGAGCGGCACGGATTGAGACAATTCGGTGCAATAACGATCCAGGTAGGTCTCGATCTGCCGCTGCATCACGTCGCGGTAGACTGCCTTTCGGACAAAATCGATCAATGGGTCGGAACTCTGGCCACGCCAGATCCGCCAGGCGTTTTTGGTCTGGCCTTCATGCACAAGACCGCACCTCACGTCCGTGTAGAATTGGTTCGCTCTCTCAGCCGTGGTGAAAGAGCTAGCAAAAGGTTCTTCGCTGAGGAGAAACGACGTGAATAGCAGCTTGCTGTTGCCGTAAAAATTGTCCTGCCCTTGCACCTTATGACCGTGCTTGAAGCTCCAACCGCTTCGCAATGCGGCCAAGAACTCCAAGACTGAACATTGGATAGTGAGGATTGAAAAACCCTCTCCCTGTCCTCTCTCTCCTGGTGCTCTGGTCAAGCGGTGGATAGGGTCGAAGTAGAGACGGTTAAGCCGTCCGCGTAGGACGACGTTAGATATGTTCAACCACGCACCTTCGTCGATGCCACCGCCGATCAAGGCTTCGATGGCCGGCCAGTCCTTTGGAAAGGACATCGGCGCGATAGCCTTGGCGGCACCATCGGCCAACTTCTGATCGAGCCCGGTCTTGATGCCCACAGGTCTATCGCCTCTTATCGCCGACTTCGTCGGTTTGGGCATGCCGCCAGCTCGTATGGTGCAGGTCGTCGCTCTACCACTCTTGCCCTTGGTGTTTCGCGTGTGTGGTCGCTAACCTGGAATACACACACCCCCATTCCAGGTATCTGGAGTAGTGCACTAGCTAGGCGTAATTTCAACCGCTGCATTACTTATTGCTAGGTGTCCTGGGTGATCTGGTCGATCAGGTTCATCACCTCAATCAACTTACCACGAGCATCGGCCAGGCGCTTGGCCTTGAGGATGTCGTCGCGGCCGGACAACATAAGCACTGTTTCGAGCACTTGATCGCTGTTGCGGCAGAGAGCTATCAGGAACTCACCACTCGGAGCGTTCTTCCCATCAAACCAATTTCGCGCCGCACGTTCGTTGGCGCCGGTGGCTCGTACGATTTGTTTGACCGCCGAGTTTGACTCTCCAAACTGGCTGTGAAGGGCTGCCGCTATCGCGGCGGCGAACTCCCCTCCGTGAATCGGACTTCCGGATCCTGACCGAAAAATTCGGTCGCTCTTGGGCGGCGACATTGCCATCGGCCCCCGGTTACAGATGCCTCGCTAGTTGGCGGACGAGTTTGTCATGAGCGAGGAAAGACAACCGACACCGAACGCTGTCGCACCAGACGCCGCTCCACGGGGCATCCGCGCAGCTCAGTATGTTCGTATGTCGACCGAACACCAGCGCTACTCGACCGAGAACCAAGCCGAGGCGATTAGGGTTTACGCCGAGAAGCGCAACATAGCTATTACCAAGACATACGCGGACGAGGGCAAGAGCGGGCTAAGCCTCGAAGGCAGAAACGCCCTGCGCCAACTGATTGACGACGTTCGCAACCGTCGTGCCGACTTTACGGTCATACTCGTCTACGACGTTAGCCGCTGGGGTCGTTTCCAAGATGCGGATGAAAGCGCCTACTACGAGTACATCTGCAAAGACGCAGGGATAAGCGTCCAGTACTGCGCCGAGCAGTTCGAGAATGACGGCAGCTTAAGCGCCACCATTATCAAGAGCATGAAGCGAGCAATGGCAGGGGAGTACAGTCGCGAACTGTCTGCCAAGGTCTTTGCCGGTCAATGCCGACTGATCACACTCGGATTCAGGCAAGGCGGCATGGCGGGGTTTGGCCTCAGGCGGCAGCTTATCGACGAGCGATCCGAGCCCAAAGGGTTACTCGCACTCGGCGACAAGAAGAGCCTCCAGACCGACCGCGTCATCCTGGTACCCGGCCCACCTGGGGAAGTGGCAACCGTCCGCCGGATGTATCAACTATTTGTCGAGCGCTCGATGCCGGAGCGTGAGATTGCGGCGCTCCTCAACGCCGAAGGTCTCAGGACCGACCTGGATAGACCGTGGACGAGGGGCACAGTCCACCAGGTGCTGTCCAACGAGAAGTACGCCGGTCACAACGTCTACAATCGGGTCTCCTTCAAACTGAAGAAGAAACGCGTCCGCAACGAGCCGGAGACGTGGGTGCGGTCAGATCATTCGTTCGAGCCCGTCATCGATTCCGACACGTTCGAGCTGGCTCAGCGCATAATTCAGCAGCGCAACGTTCGGTACTCAGACGAGGAAATGCTGGCGCGATTGGGCGCCCTGCTTAGAGACCGCGGTTGGCTGTCTGGTCTGGTGATTGATGAACACGACGCGATGCCTTCGAGCGGCGCTTATCGGTCGAGGTTTGGCTCGCTCCTTCGGGCGTATAGCTTGGTCGGCTACACCCCGAGACGTGACTACAGGTACCTGGAGACGAACCGGTTCCTGCGGCAGTTGCATCCTCTTTCCGTGACGGAGGCAATCACAGCTATCGAGCATCAAGGTGGAACAGTAGTCCGTGACCGGACAACGGACCTTCTCACGATCAACGACGAGTTTTCGGCATCGATAGTCGTCGTCAGATGCCAAGAGACTTCCGCTGGCGCCCGCCGGTGGAAGGTACGTTTCGACGCCGGGCTCAATCCAGACATCACGGTCGTACTTCGGATGGAGGCCGGCAACCGGGAAGTTATGGACTACTTCCTCTTGCCCCGGATTGACCTGCCCGCCGAGCGCATCCGGCTGAGTGAGGACAACGGCCTCTATCTCGACTCGTACCGCTTCCCAACTCTCGACCGCTTCTTCGACCTGGCCGCCCGCATACCGCTGCGGAGCGTGGCATGAGCCAGCCAGACGTCGTTCGCATGGTGCCGGTTGGTGCCATCACTGTGCTTAATCCGCGCGCCCGCAACAAGGCGGTTTTCGGCGAGCTGGTGCGTAGCATTGCCCACCTCGGCCTCAAGAAACCGATTACCGTCAGTCGCCATCACAACGACGCAGGCTATGATCTGGTGTGTGGTCAAGGGCGACTTGAGGCATTCATCTCCCTCGGCCAGATCGAGATACCTGCGATCGTCGTAGAGGCCAGTGTGGAAGACTGCTTCGTCATGAGCTTGGTGGAAAACCTGGCGCGACGACCGCATACAGCGCTTGAGTTAGTTCATGAGATCGCCGCTTTGCGGCAACGCGGCTACACCGTCCAGGAGATAGCGCAGAAGACCGACTTCTCCGAGGAGTACGTATCGGCGCTCTGGTACCTGCTGGACCATGGCGAGGACCGCCTGCTCACCGGCGTCGAAAAGGGCGTCATCCCACCCAGCATAGCCATGGAGATCGCCCGCGCCCATGACGATGAAGTTCAGAACGCCCTGGCGGAGGCTTATGAAACGAAGTCGATCCCAGGCAATCAGGTCTTGGCGATCCGTCGCATCATCGAGCAGCGCAATGTTATCGGTAAAGGCATGTCCAAGGCTGCTTTTCGGAGCGGTCGAAAGGGCCAGAAGGTTACCGGTGAGACGCTGGTCCGAGCCTATCGCAAGGAGACCGATCGACAACAGTTGCTCGTGAAAAAGGCGTCGGCAGCTCAGCAGCGGCTTATCTTCGTCGTGAACGCTCTACGTCGGCTTCTGGCCGACGAGAACTTCGTGACCTTGCTTCGGGCAGAGGCCATGCACACTTTGCCACGAACGCTCGCTGAGCGCGTCATCCCGGGATCTAGGCCGTGAGCGAGGCCGTGCACGTGGGCTTTGAGGTTCAGGTGGTGACGCTACCTCTGAGTGCCGTTGTCCTACTGCGTAAGGTCACTCCAACAATCTTGCTCGGCAAGAAGTATCAGCGGATCGCGGCGTCAGTTCGAGAGATTGGGATCGTCGAACCCTTGGTCGTAGCGCGCCCACCAGGCGACAGTTCTCAGTATCTGCTGTTGGACGGATATGTCCGGCATCATATTCTATCGGACCTGGGCGAGACCCATGTCCGCTGCCTCATTGCCGATAGCGATGAAGGATTCACCTACAACAAGCGCATCAACGGCCTCGCCCCCGTGCAAGAGCATTTCATGATTGTACGCGCCCTCGACAAGGGCGTCCCAGAGGAACGCCTGGCGAGGGCTCTCAATCTCGATGTCGCGGCTATTCGCCGACGTTCCGTGCTCCTTGATCGCATCTGCCCCGAGGTCGTTGAGCTGCTGAAGGACAAGACTCTGGGGCGCTCCACCTTCGATGTGCTGCGCAAGATGAAGCCGATGCGGCAGATCGAGGCCGCGGAGTTGATGGTCACCGCCAACAACTTCACCTTCGGCTATTGCCGCGCGCTGCTCGCGGCGACGCGCCAGGCCGATCTTGTCCGGCCGGATCAACCCAAAAAGATCGCGGGACTAACCACCGAGCAAATGGCTCGAATGGAGCGCGAAATGGCGGCACTGCAGCAGGACTTCAAGGAAGTTGAGGCATCGTACGGCGACGACGTCCTGCATCTAGTGATCGCAACAGGATATCTGGCCAAGCTGCTCGAGAACCAGGCGATCCATCACTATCTCGCCCAGCACCACGATGACCTGCTGGCCGAGTTTCGAACCATCGTGGCGGCGCAATCCCTCGACCAGGCGCCCGGCCTCCATTGACGTATCTTCTGTTGATCCTCCGATGCCGCTCCGACCGTACGTCGCGAGTCAGCATCGATGTTCATCTCAACCGCCGACAGTCAGACGCCTGCCAATCGGCTCGAACGCGACACCATTGTGGTGCAGGAGATGCTTGGTAAGGTTCTGCCAAAATGAGACTTTAAGCCGATAGGGTGTACCGTCGTCGCCCCACAACGTGTCCGTGGCCTCGTTAAAAGCCACGGCGTCTAGGGCCCGTAGCGTCGGCGGCTCCTCCCCTGAGATACGCGAAATTTCGGCAGCCAAGCTGCTGCACGTTTCTGCAGAGAGCTCGCCAGCCTCCTTCACGCGACTGAGGACATCGTAGTACCGCCGCTGCAACAACTCGTGGGTGCGAGCCCGGCCGCTGAAATCGAAAACCAGTTGTAACGCGCCCACGATCGTAATGAGCACGCCCAACCAGATTCCGGCCTTCCACGTAGCAGGCATAGCATCGGTGACCGCGACGATAGTGCCGGCTCCTCCAACGACAGTTGCGAAGTTCAGTATGCGCGCCCACGTCTCAAGGCGTTGCCTACGAGCAGTGTGGTACAGCGCGTTGCGCAGTGCATTGAACTCGATGTCGCTGGCGATCGGCCGGTCGGTCATTCCTTCTTGCCTTCAATCTTTCGCTCCACCGGTTTTGGTAACGTTTGTGGAGGGCTGACTGCTGCAATGGGCCGCGGTGCCAGACGGACGCCCTCGCTCATAGCGGCCTCTGCGAGGGTATTGAGGCGTAAGACGCCCAAGACTACTTCGCTATCGCCTGATTTCTCTGTCAAACTCTGCTCCCATAGCTTTTCTTTGCGGGATTGAGGGAGCGACCGGGTTACAGTGCCGGTCGCTTTCGCCTTACTTCTTAGGGCCGGGTCCCGAGGGACGTGGCGCGGGTCGCACTCCGACGCCGGCGCCTGCGCCGGACGTCCCGCCACCTCCGGCACCGGTGTTCGGCTGCCTCGGCGCCGGATTTACGCCAAGGGATTTCTTCTCGGTAGTCATTGGCGACACTCCTGTATTTGCCAACGATGTTGAGATCGGCGCGCTGTATTGCGTGCTCGGACCGATACGTTACTTGTACGGCGAGTCGCGAGGGCAGTCCCGTGCCAGATAGATTTTGTTCCCCATTCGTCCGCGGCTGAGGCCCGACCGCGCTTCGCTAGCGCGGGGACTTTCTACTGGCATCTGACGCTGCCGCGGAGACGGCCGGCATCATGCCCTCCCGACTCGACACATGCGGCCCGCCGACTGGCGATCGACTACGACCACTGGTCCGGATCTATCGGAAACCGGGAACCGGAGAAGTGTGCCCTCTGCGACCGGAGAGGCTGCACCTTTCGATCAGTTCGCCGGATGGCGTTGCTACCTGTGTGAGATGGCCAACCAAACAATCAGGGCACTGACGCAGCGGCTGGCCATCAGCTGCCTCTAGCCGCACCTCACCGCCCGCAATCTGCCCAAGCTCATGAAGGTAGGGGGACGGTTCACCTTGATTGAACAATAGGAAGGTGCCGCGGCTGGCTCGGGTGAGCGCGACATAGAAGAGCCGACGCTCTTCAGCGAAAGGGTAGCTCTCTGGCGTTGGCACCACCAGATGAAGCAGTTCATCATCCTCAATCTGGCTCGGGACGCCATAGTCGCCTTCGCTGACGTCGAGGAGAACAGTGTAGTCCGCTTCCAAGCCCTTAGCGCGGTGGAATGATACGCCCGACACCTCGATATGCTCGTAGACCGGTGGCTTGCGGTCAAAGGGATCGAGGAGGTTGTAGCGCCATAGCACCATGACACGAAGCTTGGGTTTCGCTTCACTGCGCCACTGCGAGCTTATGCTGCCAAGAAACGCGTCCAAACGATCGAGGATTTGGTGGCAAGCACCGGCGAAGTCCGGCCGTCCGCGCTTCCCCTGCCGGGCTACGGGCACCAGGCGGATCGACTTGGGGATTGCCGGGCGCACCGATCGGACCGATTTCTTCAGCTGAGCGGGATTGCGCTGCACAAACTGTGCGGCCGTATCTGCAATTAGCTGATTGCAGCGATAGGTCTGCTCCAGGCGCCCCATCCAGCTTTCACCGAAATGCGACGAAAACTGCGTGAACAGTGACACGTCCGACCCGGTGAAGCGGTAGATGGACTGCCAATCGTCCCCAACTGCGAATAGCCGCGTGAACGGCTTTTGTTGCCTGAGCGCCTTGATCAAATTGGCGCGCGGCTCAGAGATGTCTTGGAATTCATCGACCAGGATGAGCGAGTAAGGGCTGCTGTAGGCGTCGTTCTCAACCAAGCGGGTCGCGTCGGCGATCATCGAGTCAAAGTCGATACGACCCGCCTCTTGCAGTTTGACGGAGTAAGCCTCCGCGACCTTCCACACCACCTGTGCGAAGATGCGCCCACGCGCCTTATCCGCAAGTGTTTTGGCGCGTTCGACCAGCATGTCGAGTGTCAAATGACTCGCCCGGATGTGTTTAATGCAGGTCGAGATGAGGTTGTGGTAGCGCTTGAGCACGATCGGATCGATCGCCTTCTTGATCTCTTCGTCGGCGCGCTGAACCAGCTGAACTTCACGTGCGGTGAGTTCGCGCTCCAGCGTTCCAAACAAGGCATCGCTCTCCGCCTCGGCGGAGGTCGTTTCGAAGAAGTCGAACGCCATCTTCTGGTAGGCAACACGCTTCGCATTCGCGTGCTCGACGTAGTTCTCGAACGGTGACGTCCCGTCGGCGTTGAGCGCGAAGTGCTCGTGGAAGGTGTCGGTGCCAGGGTAGTAGAAGTCGGGATGAACGAACTGTGGCTCGGCCTCGTCACTAGAGACATTGACCTGCCGCTCGTATTCAAACTCGACCGAGTTCTTCCACAGCCAGTTGGCGATGCGCTGCTCCTGCATCGATCGCACGAGCACCCCAGCATGGGTGGCGAGCTTGGCCCGACTACCGCGCTTTAGTCCCTCGCGGTACCGCCGAAGATCCTCATCTTCATCATAGACCTCGGTACTGGAGATGGCCTGAGGAAACGCCACCAGCAGGTCCAACCATTGCGCCGAGAAAGTGCTGTCGGTCCGGACCAGGTGCTGGATTATTTCGTCCAGCACCTTGGCCTCGCCAGCGGCATGTTCGACCCAATTGGCCAGTTGTGGCGGCCGTCCCTCCACCTCTTCAATGATGGCCCGACCCAAAGCATGAAAGGTCGTGACGCGGGATTTGAGGTCCGGCTCTGCGACGCCGAGCTGCTTTGCGATACGCGCTTTCAACTCATCGGCGGCGGTCTTGTTGAAGGCGAGGACCAAGATTTCCTCTGCTGCGACCAAGCCTTTTTCCAGCACATAGGCCACCTTGCCGACCATCGTTGCTGATTTGCCTGAACCGGCAGAAGCGACAAGGAGGTTATTATCCTCCAGGCGGATACAGGCCTCGCGCTGCTGATCGGAAAGCGAACGACCATCGAGGTCGTCGAAGAACGAGCCGTACCGCACCAGCTCGGCCGCGACGAACCGCTCGTTGTAGCGCTGCCGAACCCCCGGGTCCGTTAGTAGCTCGAGAGATTTTGGCAGCGCCAACCGCAACTTTGGCGGCAGTCGGTCGGCGTCGAACAATGGGTGTGCCAGCGCTGTTGCGGCACGACCCGGGATGCTGGCGATGGCGCGCCCCAGATCGGAGTGGGCCAGGTACTGCGTACCATCACCCATTAGCGCCGATAGCCGCGCATCAACCGCCTGCAGCTGTCCCGCATCGGAGCTGATCAGGTCCGCCAGGAACCGGTTGATGAAGTCGACGATATCTACCGCTAACGCTCTCGCAGCTCCGGCGGTAAGGCCCGACAGGCGGGTTGTGTTGCCGTGCGAACGTATCTCGACCGAGTGCCAAAGGAGCGCTTTGACCTCTGCCACGGACACGATGTCCAAGCAATTGAGCTCAACTTTAGGTACAGGTCCAAGCTGCAGCGCCCACGGGATCGATGTACTGAGTGTGAGTTTCCAGCTTTCTCCTAAAAGCAGGCGGGCGAAGAACCCGGGACGGTAAGTGTGCGATCGCTTCAGCATCAAATGCTGTCTGACATAGACGAGCTTTCGGTTTCGCTAAGTCGACCGCTCGCTGTCACGTCGTCACGAGACGTGTCCAAGGCAGCGCATTGTCCCTCCTGAGCCACTCTCCAACACTTCAGCAGCTGGAGTGCATCCGGGCCAGCTCGGTGAACACGGTCCTCTTCGACAATGCTGGGATCATGGCCGAACTGGCGACGGAACTCGCCGTCGAAATCGGCGAGCGAAAACGATCTCTCGCGTGGGGTTTCCTGGAACAGAGTGTCAAGCCATCCGCCGTCCATCTCACGGGCATCCGAGAGTACGAGGCTTACACCCGCGAACACCATGTTCAGGCGATCTGCAGCGTCGCGAGCGGCGACACCGGCCACCAAATCGGCAAGGCCGATTCCGTGCAGCTCCTCCGCTTGCTCATCCCAAGTATCGATCTCCCAATCTGCGGCCGGACGGATCAATATCGATCCGGCTTGGCCGTCCGTGCGAGCCCAGCCGATCTCGATCGGAAAGGAGCCCTCGGATAAACCGGAAGCCTCTATGTCCACAAATGCGACCACGCTCATTGTTGGCGGCCGCCTCGGCGTTGCTCGCCCAACTTGCGGGGTTCGGAGCGCCATGCGACGTAGACCGAATATGCTGGAAGGCCCCGGTATTTGGCAGAACCACCGATCGAAGGGTGATATTGGGCCGGAGCGGACGGATCATACTTGTCTGCCAGAGGACCGACCGAGCCCTTGGCCGCGGCCTGAAGCAGCTTTTCGATCGACTTGGCGTCGGTGTCGAGCAGCCCGGTCTCCAGTATGGCAAAGCTTCCATATTTCAGATCAAGGGCGCGGGCGTACATAGAACGCCGTTGATCTGGAGTTGCGGTGATGCCGATCCGATACTCCGCGACCAGATCAGAATGAACGATCTCTGACAGAGTCTTAACGATGCGCTCCACACGCTGGGCAACCATCATTTCGGTGACTTTCATGATGCGAAAGCGCCAACGCTAAGGTTCTTTTGTAGGCCGACAAGCGAAATCGATGGAGCCGGCGATCTGGGCACGTGAGGGTCAATCGGCAAAGGGGACACTCGTATGAATGACTTACCGAGCCGCGTTGCGCAGTTGGCAGCCGACGCGACGTTCAATCGGCCGCTGATAACCAATATCTTCCGGGGCATCATCGCGGAGGCGGTCGTATCGTTGGCGCTACCTGACTGGCGCTGGGTGTCTGCCGACTACTCCCCCTATGACTTCGAACACCCGGATGGGACCAAGCTAGAAGTGAAGCAGTCATCACTGCGGCAAAGTTGGGCGACGCCTAAACCCTCGACTCCGTCTTGGGATATCGCCGCACGAACTGGTTCATATGGCGACGAAGGTTGGCTTCCGAAGGTTGGAAGGAATGCCGACATCTACGTTTTCGCCCTACATGGGACCACCGATGACACCACTGATCATCGCGACCCAGCGCAATGGTGCTTTTATGTCATTCCGACGGCCGAATTGCCGGCGACTAAGCGCTTACGCCTCAACGCCGCCAGGCGTATCACCGGGGGCGCTGTCCAATTCGCAGATCTAAGTAGCACAGTTCGAAGGGCCAAATCCGGCCTGTGACCAGCCGGACCAAGATAGGATCCCTGGTGATGAAGAGGACTTCCAGCGCGACGTACCGAACGCTCCGCGCATCCAATTAAGCCGGGTCAGCACTTGCAAGATACCGACGCCGGCAAAAGCCTCAGATCACAGCAATTCCATGAAAACCTTGCACTCCTTATGTCGGTTCATAAGGTTGTCGATACCCGCGGTGATGTCATAACGGGCCCGGACCAAGGGGCCCTCATCCACGGTACGTACTTTCAGCACGCGGTCGTGAAAATGCACACGCCTGTCGTTTCTTTCTTCAAACTCCACCACGATTGAGCGGTCGAAAGTGGCGACGACGCGCCTCAACTCAGCAAGTTGAATGCTTGGTGGATCGACGTCCTGTCCCTCCGTCCGCAAGGTGATCGACAGACGTTCAAGGTCGGTGCCGTTTGATCGAAGCGCGCCGACCAACCCGCCCAACGCTGAGCGCCCTCCCTCCCGTGCGCCCACCCAAGGATCCTCCACCTCCAGGGCAACCCTACGATCGACAAAGGGAGAGAACAGCTGCGCAACGTCTCGCAACTCGCCTGGCGCAAAGCGCCAAACTTTTAGACGTTCAAGGGCCGGCGCCATTGTTGGCGGCAGCGCCTTCAGCTGTGACTGGATCTTGTTCATCCAGCTCTGGTCGGTTGGCCCCTTCCATGTGTGGCTTGCACCAGCGAGTGGACCCGCTAGGGCGGGCAGGCCCAGATGCTCTCCGTAAAACTCCTCGGCGCGGCTGCCCAGTAAGCTTAGCCTGGGTGCTTGGGAAATTAGGCTCTCCGGCAGAGACACCAACCGAATCCGGCCTTTGCGTTCTAACGGCGCCAGTATCTCCGCTATTTCACGATCCACACCCGACAAGAGTTGGTCTTCGCGGTCAGCCGGCAGAATATACAGTAGATGCGCCCCTCCCTGTTCCAGCGCATCTCTCAGATGCCGCGCGGAAGCAAGAGCAACGCCCGGGTCGTTTGCCCCCCAAAGGGCCGGCGCGGCGACGGCGATCAGCTGGCGCCCGGCCAAACGCTCTCGAAGGCCCGCCACCGAGGGATCGCCTTCTGGCACCGCGTCAACCGGAGCATGAGCGGGCCGCGGGGAGGTCAGCGCAAGAACCTGATCAATCCAGGCGAGACAGGGATGCCGATCCAGGTCATCCCAGTACTGCTGATTTGAGTACTCCCGAAGACAGCGCGAGCAACTTGCTTCGCAGGCGCTGCCTCGCGGACAATCCAATATCGATCGCGCCTTCAGGAACAGCGCTCTGGCCGAAAACTGTGGCTCCTCCAGCAAACGACGGCAATAGCCGGCTCCGCCAGGCACCGCGTCTGAGAGGACAATGGTTGGACGGCCGCCGGGAGACTCCGAGGATGCACGGAGATCGCGCGGGTCGGTTCCCAACAGCTCAGCAGCGGCGAGGCGGAGTGCTTCAGACAGAGTTCTCAGGAACCCAGCGGCTCGCAACTTTTGATCTTGATAATTGCCCACCCCTTCGAAGCTTGGCACCGGCTGATCGACTTTGATGGTCCGGATGTCTGTCTCAAACTGGTGTCCCAGATCGATCGGGTTGTTGAGCACCTCGACAGGACACCGATCCCCCGTTCTAGGATCGGTGTGCACTACCTTCTTGTCTTGCTTGCCGTACATGTCGGCGGGCGCTGGTTCTGCATGTTCGCAGCGAGGACACCATAAGTAACCGCGTCCATTCGGTCCTTTGTTGACAACGAACATCCGACCGGACAGCCCTCCATTTCTCGCAACGGCTGGCGCAAAGAAGCTGGAAACCTTGGCGAGGTCGGCCGGACGGTAGTCATCAGACGCGGCGCGGGTTAGGAGCCGGGCTTCTTCGACCGCCTTTGCCCTGAGGCGAGAGCTGCCGGGATCGCGACCGGTTCTGTCGGCGTAGGAGGTCAGGAAACCAATCGGCTCAATGACTACACGCGGGGTGTCCTGAGGGGTTGCGCCACACTGAGCACATCCTACCTCAAAAGCATCTCTCTCCGTCTGGATCTCTGGGTGCTGGCAGTGCTGACAGACTCGATACCATTGGCGCTCGATCCAGGTCTGGCTGCCGAAGCGTCCCCGTCGAACGATCCCTCGACTGGTCCAGATGCGGCCACCGGCGACAACCTCGGATCCGGGCGCGTACTCCCCGATGGCCTGGGCAGCGTCTCGATCAAGCTGAAGCGCGTTATCGCTGTCACGCGCGGCACCGCGATCCTGAACGATCTCCAGATGCACTGAGTGTACCGGGAAACTGTACGTCGGTATCACAGCAGCGCGGGACAGGACCTCGACCAGAAAACGATCAAGAAACCGCTTCTGATCGTCCAACTGCCCCTTCATTCGGCCGGCAAACCGGCGCCGTTCGGATTCGGTGGTGGCTGTCGCTTCGCTTTGCGTCTTGGCTTCCTGATAGGTGCTGTCCATGTCGCGCCAGCGCGAGGCCATACCATTGAGCCAATCAGCCATCACCGCCCTGACATGGCGCACGAGCTCCAAACCCCGAAGACCAATGCCGGAGAGATCGGCAGGCAACATACCAATCATCGCCTCAGCGATGGAGCGCGAAGCGATCCCGCCGTCAGAGGCCAACCAGCTATCTAAATCACGGAGTATCTCGCTCTCGTGCTCAGCATCTAGCCGCTCGCCAATCACGTCGCGTAGTCGTGGCGCACCAGTGCGATCGCTACCGCGCAGGCGATGATCGAGCCAACCAGACACCAAACAGGAGGTCTGATGGCGTCGGAAGAAGCTAGCGTTATCTAGGGCAAGGTATGGCGGTCGAGGCACCGACTGCAGATATGCCTGAAGCGCGTAAAATTGGCTTTGGTCATAGCGGGATGACCTCGCCAGCATCAACGCAATCGGCGCAGCTTGAGCCCGACGTCCTGCCCGGCCAGCTCGCTGCTGATAATTGGCGATTCCGGGCGGCACGTTGCGACAAAAGATGGCCTCAAGGTCGCCAAGATCGACGCCCATCTCCATGGTGGTCGTGCAGCTGAGCAGATTCACCTCACCATCGCGGAATTTCTCCTCGATCTGCATGCGCTCGGCCGTTCCGATGGCGGCAGTGTGCTCCCTGGCGATCGCCGATAGTGGGTTGGCCTGATAGCGATGAACGTAGTGGTTCTCTTCACTCCACCCGTCGCGCTCGCTCGGGGCAATGCGCTCGGTTTCGCCACTACAACGGTAAGCGGAACATCGGCCGTTGAAGTCGAGCTGACTACGCCTCCCACAGGCCTTGCAACGATATAGCGGACTCGCTTTGCCCATCGTGATGCGTAGCGCGTCAAGGCGCAGGACAGAGCCACGTTGTGCGGCCGTTAGCTGACCTCGGCGCGGATGGGTCATTTCATCCCAAGCAGCTTCGACCAGTGTCCGTGCCGCGAAGGGTTCGAGGCCAAGCTGCTCGCAAAGGAGCCAGGTTGCCCTAGTATGGCGGTTGCCCTGCGGTAAAACGCGATGCTGTCGCTTTGACGCCGAAGTAGCGGTCAGTGACACGGCAATGTCGGCGCTATCCAACCCATCGCCCCATATTGAGGCATCGGTCAGGTCGACGATGCCGCCGAAATCGCTGATGGCGCGCTGGCGTCGCACCAGATCGAGTAAGAAGTGCACCACCGATGGAGCGATCTTGGCATGCTCAGGGAATTTCGTCCGAAGCTTTTCGATAACCCGTTCCGCACCCTCGTACTCGACCGTCGCAAGGCCCAACGCCTCCAACGATAGGCGCGACATGCTGCCGCTGCAGAACTCGGCAACGATCAGTTGGAGCAGGCGATCCTTGGCGGCATCGCCCGCTAGAGGATCCGGGTTTCTGCGATCATAAAGATGAAATCCCTGCTCGCTGAGCCGGCGCGACACGGCGTTGGCCAAGCTTCGGATATCGAGGGCTTCATCCGCAGCGTCGAGGGACTTTACAATCGCCGAGCGGATCGCTTGGTCTCTTGAGGTTCGCTCGAAGAATGGGGCGAAGAACGCGGCATCCTGTCGGCTATCGGCAAAGACCAGCAGGTTGCGGCCCTTCATCGGCGCCTTGGCGCTCCGTCGAGCCGGCGCCGGCAGGGCCTCGAGAAGCGTTTGCGCGGTGACCGCGGCAAGGGCGTCATCGCCGGGATAAAGCGAAGCAACTGGTTCTGTGAAACGGCCGCCTTTCTCTCCGCAGCAGGAACAGCGCTCCACGTAGGACCGACGCTCTTCGCGGTCCTCTGTCATTTTGGCGCATTCGAGAGACAGGATGCCGTCACCTGGTCCGTCGGCTAGGTTGCCGGTGACCGGATCAAAATGGACATGTTCGGTATCGCTCGTGTCGTCGGCTTCCTCGTCGGCCTCGTCATCCTCCCGCGCAACAGCGTTGTCGCCGAGAAGTCTTAGGACCATGCGGTTCCCCCTGGCTCGCGCATCTTTTTCTGCCCTGGCAAGGAGACTGAGACCATTGTCCCAAGCCTCGACGTAGGGCTCTCCGCAATTTCGGCAAACCAGCAGCGAGTAGGCCGGAGACTCCTCAATCGTCTGGCCGCCGCGCCCGAAGGCCAAGTCAGACCAATTCTCTGACTCCGCCGTCGACAGTCGCAATGCGGCGCCTTCAACCCCGGACGCAGCCAAATGATACCGAGCAGGAAGGAGCGGGAAGGCTCCTGGGATGCTCTCTCTCGCCAGTAGGCCGACTGCGATCAGCGCGGCCAGTCCGTCGGTGGCATCAGGCTCGTTAGGAAATATCTTCCCTGAGAGGTCCTCAAATGGCATGGCCCCATGCGTCAGGACTTCTGCGACCTGCCGCAACTCAGGTTTCTTCGCAAGGCAGCTCACCAAAGCGGTGCCAAAGTGGGGGCCGGACAAGGTGAACTCTGGCAATCGGCGCTCGGAGACCCCGTCATTCCAAGCCTCGACAAGCTCTTCTGACGTCACGTCGGGCTCGAGTAGGCCATCGGCGCGCAGTTCTTCGACCAACGCCCCGAGCTCGCGCCATTGCGCCGACGAGGAACGCTCGGTGGGTTCTCCCTCTCGCAGCAGACGGTGCGCCTGGCGTTCCGACATGATCACAGCGCTGTCGCCGCTCGGAAATGGTTCGCCGAACAGACGTTCGGCAAAGCTGGCAAGTTCGTCCTTCCTGGCCGGATCAAGGCTTGCCGAAGTGCCAACGCACCTAACTCGGCCCGATTGAATACCCAGCCTTGCCTTGAGTTTCCGCAACAGGAAGGCAACTTCGATGGCCTGGGCGCCAGTGTAAGTGTGGATCTCGTCGAGGACGATCCAGCGAAGGTCGGCATCCTTCAACAAACCCCGATTTCTCGGCAGCAGCAGAATGTGCTCGAGCATAGCATAGTTGGTGACCAGGATGTTGGGTGGGGTCTCCAGCATCTCCTGCCGGCTGAGTAGCCAGTTGCGCGGTACGCGCCTCGCATCTTCAAAGTCGGCTTCAAACCTGGGGGTCTGGATGATCCGGGCTTCTTCGTCTTGTCGACTCGTGTCCGAACGAACCTGCCCGGTGAACCTGCCCAAGGTGATACCTGGATCGCCAAGCTCGTGAAACAGCAAGCGAGCGATGCGATGCATCTGATCATTGGCGAGCGCATTGAGCGGATAGACCAAAATCGCCCGGATGCCGGGTTTCTGATCCTTGCCGTCGCGCAACAGTTCGTCGATCAGGGGGAAAAGGAACGACTCTGTCTTTCCCGACCCCGTACCCGTTGCGACTAGATAGTTTTCGCCTCGGCCGATAGCAGCGGCCTGGTGCTGATGCAACGGTCGGTTGAAAAGACGTAAGCCCTCGGGGTGCTCCTTAAGTGCTTCCCATCCCTCGTCCATCACCCCTTCCGCGACGAGGTCAGCCAGTGAACCGCCTTTTACAAAGTCTGGCAGGCTCTCAACGTAGGGACCACGCACCAGGGGTTGAGTTGCCAGACGCTGCTTCAGCGTCATGGCAAGTCTGGGGGCTCTCGACGGCGACACGGACGCCGCTGTCGTGATGTACCGCGTCATGACGTCGGTGAGCTCACCACGAAAGTGAAGTGGATCAAGCTCATTGGTCATGCCGGCAATCTCCCCGTCGCAGCTTTACTAAGCTCTGCGATCCCCATGTGAAAAGCGAAGAGCTCGGGAGCCAAGCGCAGCAAGAAAGCCACGTCGCTCAGCACCTCTTTCGAGGTTCCCCCGATTTCCTCAGCCAACTTGTGTGCCCAAGATGAAACTGTGCCATTGCGGGCTGCCGCCGAAAAGCTCGCTAGCGTACAAGCCGCCCATTCATCGACGATATGAGGCTCTTCATCGGCGGCGTCGCGCTTGGGTACCGGTGGGCGAGGCACCGCCCGCTTCATGCAGACTTGCATGAGCTTTTGAAGTCGGATTTGCCGAAGCCCGTTCGGCGGGTTGTCCTCCGCTGCGAATTCCCCAAATAGGCCCGCCGCCTCGAGACGTTCGGCGAGCCGCAGGTGTGCCGCGCGCCAATGTGGCGCCCCGAGCAGCGGCTTTCCGCGCCACAGGGCGCCAGCGCCGGCATCGCGGTCCAGGTGGGGATGGGGGAGCAGGCTGAAAAATTTGCTAGCCGAGAACCCACGCAGCGGTTCTCCGGTCTTGTCAGACTGATGGGCATTTTCGAAGCCAACGACGGCGGCGGGATCGAGCGCCAGCTGCTGCAAGTTTTCACCAGCAACGTCTGACACGACTGATAGCGCTATTGCGCCCTCGTCTTCGCTGGCGGCGAGCGAGGCGAACTGCCTGGCGGGCGCGCCGTAGAGCTCGGGCACAAACGTCAACGGGTGAACAAGAGGTATCCAGGACGTTGAGGCGTCCTCGTCAGGTTCGAACATGGCGGCCGCGAGAAGGTCCGCCGGCCCGCTTGGCAGCTCCGATAACCGTCGGCCGAGTCGCTCCCAGTAAGGCAGAAGGACTGGGCCCACCTGCTCCCACGCATCCTTCGAAAAGCAAAGCGTCATCCACCGCGTCAACGTCTTGAAGCGCTGAGAGAGGCCAACCTCCAAACCATAAGCTCCTCCAACAAGGATGACGGCGAACACGTCGCCCCTGGCATTCTCGATGCGCTTCCAGGCGTCGCTCCCTCGCGATCGGACCAATATCCGCGCCAGATGCAGCCCAACATCCAGTTGGTCGAGAGCGATGCGGATCTTTACCTGTGACGGAGCAGCGTTTGGTACTTCGGCCCTCAGCCAGTCCGGTGGACGCATTGCTACAGGGCGGTAAGCGAGGGCGACCTCCTCATGCGTTTTGGCGCCAAAGTCGTTCTCAAGATCAAGGGCAATAGCGTCGATCGGCTCTTGCATCTCGAGTGTCAGGACTAGTGCACCATCCTGCATGCGAGAGTCGAAGCGTTTGGGCGCAATCGCCTCGACGACCCGGAATAGCTCGACTTCGTGGCCAGATCCTCGGCGCAACACCACTCGTTCGTCACCCGACGCGTAAAGTAGATCGCGCAGAGCGATGTTGCGTCGGCTGGTCTCCCGAAACGGCTTCGGCTCAAGCCGTGATCGAACGGTTAAGTCTGCGTCTGGGTCAGGGCAGCGGATGGAGATGGTGTCGAACCGCTCTTCCGGACGCAGCACGATACTCGAGCCAAGAGGCAGAAATTGCTCGCGTCCGTCGAGCATCTGCCGCACGCAGGTCACGTCGGGGAACGGAACATCGAAGTCAACAAACTGGCGGTCGATCTCAAAGACTAGGCGCGCCTTGGCATAGCCACCCTGCTCTTGACCCGAAAGGTAGACCCGGCCCTCACTCCCCACCTCGATGTTACGGCAACGCTCCGCGATGAGATTGCGCGGGATGATTGGCGCCTCAAAGGTCATGCCGTCATCGGATACACTTACCCCTGGCCATACCCAGAAGGACGCGACGAAAACGGCGCTTAACCCCAGCGCTGAGGTTCCGCTGCGCACGACCGGTAGCTCGATACGGAGCCGGAACGGATCGAACAGTCGTGGCTCGCCGCCTTGGCTGAGCACGTCAACCATTTGGGCCAAGCCCACATCCGCCATTCCGAACTCATCGAAGGCTATGGTCACCGCCGCCTCGCGTCCGGCACCGACTAGCCGGACAACGCGCTGCTCCGCTGCCGAGAGACCGGTCTCAATGCGAAACTGGGCATCACCGCCCAGCAGTGGGCCGTTCTGGCCATTGGCGACGACCCCGCCCACGGCAGTGATCCGACGTATCGGACGTGCTGCCAAGATCTGCTGCTTTGTCGCCATCTGCAGCGTCGATCCCGTGAGACTAAGGCTATGAAACGCCGCATAGGCCTCGTCGCCCAGACAGACTGCCGGGGTTCCATCAATCGCAAACGGCTCGCGGGCAAGCAGAACAACATCGCGCCCGTCGAGCTTTTCTGCATCACCGCCCGCCACCATGTGTTTGATGAGCCGCCCACTCTGGCGGTCGAAGATCGCGATGGCGCCCGGCTGGTCTAAGACAGTGAGCTCTCCCTTAGCCTCGCCAACCTCCCAGCTCATCAGCCTCGGCCAGGGTTGGGGAACTCGCCACAGCCGGCGACTTGCGAGGCGGAATTGATCGGCGCCGGTAGACAGCAGGAGCCGCCCTTCTATGGGTGGAACCTCCACCGTCAGGGTGTCGTCCTGCCAGCACAGCCGGGGTCGAGCGATAGTTGAGGTCCATCCGCTCCCGGCGATGCGGGCTTCTTGGGCCTTGATTGCCGCTCGAAAGGCCCCGTCGAAACTATCACCACGCTCGGGACCGTTCCGACGTATCTCGGCAAACAGCGCAGCGTGCCAACCGGTCTCGTCAAGCTGCACTGCATAGCGCGGCGATTGGATGCCCGCAGGCATCTGTTCCAGCGCCAGATCCTCCCACTCGTTCAGCTCGCTTGTATTCTCCAGCGGCGGCGAACCGTAGTGGCGCTCTTGTTTCAGAAAGGCCGCCGCGAGGTGCTCCAGCATCCCTTCCGGCACACCGGCTTGGGCCAGATAGACATCGACGCTACGGGCGTAGCCGGCCGTAGTGATGCCGATCCGCCGGCACACACTGTCGAATCCCTTACGCAGGATCTTGCGACCCACCCCATCAAGCGAGACACCCAGCGCTCGCTCGAGCGGCGGATAGACCGCGTGATTTTCATCGGCGCCATAGCGCTGGCGAACGATGGTTGCCACAACCCAAGCCGTGGCAAAAGGGAAGGCCGCAAAGGCGCCCTGCAGGTTGCTAATGTCGCCGCCCAGGAACTGAGCAAGGGTCTCAATTCGCGCGTCAGCGTCCCCGAGTTCGACGAGACCAAGAATCGGTGGTGCGTTGGGTCGCTCCAACCCACGTTTGACTAGGAAATTGAGAGTGTTGAGTGTTTTGGTCATTTACTGTCACCCGCGGGAGCAGCGGAAATTCGTTGCTTGAAACGTTTGGCGATCGTAGCCGACCACGCGTGTCTCTCAGACACGTCTCTCAATAATATTCTCGAATATACCCGTAAGCGTTCTCGAAGAGCTCCGCATCCTGATGAAGCTTGTAGCGGAACAACGTCTGGCGCAGTGCCTTCTTGATTTCCCGCTCGCCAGCGTGAGTAGCCTGCCATCCTTCGAAACGTACGGCCCGCACGATCTCGTCAATATCGTCAACCACGCGCTTTACCATCACGGGCGTCTCGCCGTTCTGGGCGTGCTCAAACAGGTCGGTCAATGCCGCTTTGCCGCGATCGACCTCCTCTTCTTCTGGCAGCTGGCGCTCCGTCTTCACCACGTCCTTTGCCAGCGCCAAAAGTTCTTTGAGAAAGTCGATCGATAGTAACAGACCCTGCTGATGCCGGTTCTTTAGATCCTCCAACCTCTCCCCTAGCGCTTTGAAAAGCGGATTCCCGGCATGCTTCCGAAGGCGCCCCGCCAGTTTGATGGAAATCTCCCGGGCCTTCTTCTCGGGGTCAGGATTTCTAAGAACCGCCTCGAGCAGTTCGGCGTCGAGGACAAGCGTATCAAGGTCGTCCCGAACCGCGTCGACATGGACGTTCTCGTGGATCAGCTCGATAGTTTTAGCACCCAGTTGGTGCCACAGTAGTCGGCCGGTGCCGCTCGAGGGCTTCAGCGACTCGTAGACCTGGGCCAGCCAGCGGTAGTCGCTCTCGTACGGTGTCAGAATCCGATCGGGCGATAGCGCCTCCCAAATTCGCGCCAGCACGCTGAAATCGGCCGCAAAGACGTCCCGCAAGTCGTTGTTTGGGATGCACTCCTGGGCGGCGATCAAGCCCTCATAGCCGGCCAGACTGCGATCCACGCCGGCAAAATATGCGAGGCCCTTCTGCAGCGCTGTCGGCAGGGCATTGACCAGCTCGGCGATGTTCGACACCGCCTTTCGCACGCCCTCTTCGTCGAACTTCAGCGCCTGCGCCACGTCATCGAAGATACCAAGGTAATCGACGATTAAGCCGTGTGTCTTCTGCTCACCGTACGGGCGGTTCGTCCGACAGATCGCCTGCAACAGCGTGTGGTCGCGCAACGGCTTGTCTAGATACATCGTCTGCAGGATCGGCGCGTCGAACCCGGTCAGCAGCTTCGACGTCACGATGATGATTTTCAGCGGATCCTTGGGATCGCGGAAGCGATCGAGCAGTTTCTCCTCGGCATCGCGGTCGCGCTTGAATGGTGCGTATTCCGGCTCGCCAGTGTTGACCGACATCACCACGTCCGAAACCTCGGGCGGCAGAAGCTTGTCTAGCTGTTGTTTGTAGAGCAGGCAGCTCTCGCGGTCGAAGGTCACGACCTGTGCGCCAAAGCCGTTTGGCGCGACCTTTTCCTGGAAGTGCTTGGCGATGTCGCCACAGATCGCGCGAATGCGCTCGGGCGCCTTGACCAGGATAGACATCTTGGCAGCCGCCTTGCCTAGCCGATCCCGGTCCTCCTCGGTCAGACCCTGCGTCAGCTCGGCATAGGCTGCCTCGATGGCCTTCTGGTCGATGTGCAGGTCCACAAGCCGCGGCTCGAAATGCAACTCCTTTGTCGCCCCGTCGCGGATCGAGTCGTTCAGGCCGTAGCGGCTCATGTAGCCGCCATCGTCGGTGTCGGCACTGAAGGCGTAGAATGTGTTCTTGTCGGCGCGGTTGATGGGCGTGCCGGTCAGGCCGAACAGGAACGCATTTGGCAGCGCGTCGCGCATCTTGCGGCCCAAATCGCCTTCCTGCGTGCGATGCGCCTCGTCCACCAGCACGATGATGTTGTCGCGGTCGTTCAGTACGCCGTCGGCCTCGGCGAACTTGTGGATCGTGGTGATCACAACCTTCCGCGCGTCCTTGCCCAAGAGATCGGCCAGTTCCTTGCGGCTTTCCGTGCGCACCATGTTCGCCATGTCGGCGGCATAAAAGGTGCCCGAGATCTGGCTGTCGAGGTCGATACGGTCTACCACGATCAGCACTGTGGGGTTATTCAGCGCCGGATGCAGTCGTAGCTTGCGGGCGGCGAAAAGCATCAGAAGCGATTTGCCCGACCCCTGGAAGTGCCAGATCAGCCCCTTACGCGGCCGGCCCGCCACCACGCGCGCGACGATCCTGTTGACACCATCCACCTGTTGATAGCGGGCGATGATCTTGATGCGGTGCTTGCCCTTTTGCGTCGCAAAGGCGGTAAAGCTGTCGAGCATGTCGAGCACCATCGCCGGGCGCAGCATCGAGGAGACGGCCTTTTCCACCTCGCCCAGCGATTGCTTGCCGTCACCGTCGCGCCAAGGGCCCCACATGTCGACCGGCATCCGGACGGAGCCGTAGCGGAACTCCTTGCCCTCGGTCGCCACCGAGAAGACGTTGGGCACGAACAGTTCCGGCACGTTCTTTTCGTAGTCGTCATGCACTTGCAAAGCGGCATCGAACCAGCTTTGGCTGGACCGTACCGGCGTCTTGGCCTCGATCAGCACCAGCGGAATGCCATTGACCAGCAGCACCAGATCGGCGCGCTTTTCGGTCTTGCCCGCGCGAATGGTGAACTGCTGGGTGACGGCAAAGCTGTTGTTCTCGATGTCGTCGAAATCGATCAGGCGGATGGTGACGTGTTCGCCATTCGCGCCAAAGGGCATCGACCGTTCGCCCAAGAGCCAAGCGGAAAATTCCTCGTTCGCCTTCACCAGGCCATCCGACCGCGCGCTCATGACGATGGCGCGCAGGCGGTAGAGCACGTCATCGGCCCGGCCGGGGTTGGCGGCGATGGCGGGGTTCAGACGGATCAGAGCGTCGCGCAGCTGGGGTTCGACCAGCACCTCTGGCGGTTGGCGGGGAAGGTCGGCGGGGGCGACGTAATGCCAGCCGAGGCCCGCGATCTTGCCGCCCGTCCGGGCGAGGCCAGTCGCGAGTTGCGCCGGGCGTATCGACGGCGTGCCCGAGAGAAGGTCGCGCACATGGGCTTCGACGGTGTTGGACTCGTTGAACTTCATACCCAGCACGCCTCCAAGACTTTCTCTGAAATCTGCTGGTAGACGCCTTGGAAGCTGTTTCGTCGCCTTTCTGCCGCTACGCGTTGGTTTTCGAGCGCGGCAACTTCAGTGACGATTTCCTTCTGCTCGTCGATGCCCGGAACCCAAATCGGGAAATCAGACACCAGCTTCGTGTTCAACGCGTGCTGATTTGTTCCGTGGCTCCAGTGCCGGAGAGGCTCGTAGCAGGCCTCAAGCTGATAAAAGAGGAACTCGGGAACGATGCCCTCGCCGGGGGAAACCGCCGCAAAATTCTGATTGGTGGTAGCGTCGATCCTGAGCAGCGCCGCCTTGCCGCGTGTTGTTCCTTCACCGATCATGGCAACCAATGTGGACCCGGCGGGTATCATACGAAGAGAGCATTTTCTCAGGGCAAGCTCAGTGATGCACTCATCGGCAACAGCGATGTAGCGTTCATTGACCTTTCCCGTCGGCAGCCACGGAACGTTTCCGTTCCAGAAGTCCGGGTTCTTACGACTGGGTGTCGTGCCGTTTCGGACGGTTGCGACTTCCCCAATACGCGTTCGTGCAATCTCGTTTCGCTTCTCAATGAACAGCGTCTTGCAGAGCGAACGCATCGCCATCGCAGCAGAGTCGGCGACAGTGCCGAGGCCATCTCGGACCTCGTTGGCTGTCACCAGTGCTTCCAGCAACCGCGCCTGCTCCTGGATCGGCGGCAGCAGGAACTCCTCTGCCGCCAGCGCCTTCCAGTTGATCGTGGGCGACAGCGATCCGACCGAGATGCTCAAGGCCCGTTCCATGAACAGGTCGCTCTGCATGAAGAAGGGCAGAAACTCGGGCAGCACCGCGCCGGCCTTGGCACGCAGCACCATTGCATGCGCCGAACAGATGCCTTCGAAATCCGCCACCGCCACCTTGCGCTGATAGACACGGCGCTTACCAAAGATGATGTCGCCCGGCTGGAACCGCAGTTTGGTCGATTCCACATCCGTGGGTTCGCCCCAGCGCCGGATGCGAAGGCTGTCGGGATCGAGGTGTTCCAGCCCGACATAGCGTTCCACACCAGCCTCGGCGGGATTGTCGACCCGGTCGTTGATCTGCGTGGCGATCTGGTCGAACCGCACGCGCGACCATCCCGCCTTGGAAATCGGCTGCTCAAGCATCGGTATCCTCCGCAGGCGTCAGGCCATCGAGCATGTCCACCAGCGCGTCCATGCCCGTCCAAAAATCGCGCCCGTCCTCATCAAACGCCGCCCACGTCGCCGCCAGCGTGGCACCCCCCGACACCGCCGCCTTGGGCCGTTTCACATAGCGGGCAATCGACAGATTGCCGTCGGCCGCCAGCACATCGGCCACATCCGCCACTGCAGCCAAGCCGGGAACGTCGGTGAATGCGTGATAGGCCGACAGGATGCGCGCCTGATGCTGGGGTGCTAGAAAGCTTTGCGCGCGTTCGCGTGCAATCTCGGCCACCGCGTCGATGAACAGGATGCGCCCCTTGCGCGCCTCGGGCTTCTGCGATCGGCAGATCACTACGCAGGCCTCCATCGGTGAGTTGTAGAACAGCCCCGGCCCCAGCCCCAGCACGCATTCGACCCGGTCGGATTCCACCAGCCTGCGCCGCATCTCGGCCTCTTCATTGCGGAACAGCACCCCATGCGGAAACAGGATCGCGCAGCGCCCGGTCTTGGGGTGCATCGACGACAGGATGTGCTGGAAGAAGGCGTAATCCGCCCGCCCCTGCGGCGGGGTGCCAAGGAAGTTGCGCCCCCAGGCATCCTGCTCCCACGCGCCGCGGTTCCATTTCTTGATGGAATATGGCGGGTTGGCCAGGACCACATCGAAGGTGCGCAGCCGGTCGCCTTGCACGAAGGCGGGCGTGGCCAACGTGTTGCCGCTGGCGATGTGGAAATCGTCTACGCCATGGATGACCAGGTTCATACGCGCGATGGCGGCGGTGATAGTGATCAGCTCCTGCCCGTAAAGACCGGTGGTGCGGATGTCGCCCCCGCGCCGCTTCACCTCGGCCAGGCACGAGATCAGCATACCGCCGGTGCCGCAGGTCGGGTCATAGATGCTCTCGCCCGGTTGTGGCTCCAGCATCCGCGCCATCAGATGGACGAGTGTACGGTTGGTGTAGAATTCCTGAGCGGTGTGGCCGCTGTCGTCGGCGAATTTCTTGATCAGGTATTCATAGCCATTGCCAAGCTCATCCTCGGGCACGGCCGCGAGGGTAAGGTCGTGTTTGGAAAAGTGCTCGATCAGGTTCTTCAGCGTGCTGTCGGGCATCTGGGCCTTGTCGGTCCAGTTCGCGTTGCCGAAGACGCCCTGCAGGCGTTCAGGATTTGCGGCTTCAATCGCCAAGAAGGCGGACAGTAGCGCTCGGCCCACATCGCGCGGAGCGGCGCGCACGTCATTCCAATGGGCGCCTTCGGGGATGTCGAAGCGGTCGCTGGCGGTGCCGGTGGCATAGCCCTCGTCGCCGGTTTCATCCAGCGCTTGCTGGTAGTCTTCGTCCCAGACGTCTGAAAGGCGCTTAAAGAACAGCAGCGGGAAGATATACTGCTTGTAGTCACTGGCATCGATGAGGCCACGCAGCAAAGTGGCGGCGCCCCAGAGATAGCTTTCGAGGTCGCGTTGGGTCAGTCCGCTCATTGCACCCACCCTCCTTCGGTCAGAACCTTGCGTAGGTGGTCTTCGGCGGCACGCGCGTCAGCCAGTGCCGCCTTGAATGCCTCGACGGCTTCGGGAAGCGGCGGGATGTCCTGACCGATGGGTGGTAGGACGTAACGCGAGATGTTCAGCGTCCACCCTTCCTTCTTGATTTCGTCCAGCGTCGCAACCTTGGCGCGATCCTCGACATCCTCGAAGGCGCGGTACCAGGCGACGATCTGGTCGCTATGCTCTTGGTCAAGGAAGTTCTGCGCCCGGCCTCTGCGGAACAGGCTCGAGGCATCGATTATCAGCACCTTGTTCGTGCGGGCTTCGGGCTTGTTGCGGCGTAGGATGACTACACATCCGGCCAGTTGCGTGCCGTAGAACAGGTTCGGCGCAAGGCCGATGACTGCCTCGACCATGTCCTGTTCCAGCAGGGCTTGCCGGATCGAGCCTTCGGCCGATTTCCGGAACAGCGCGCCCTGCGGCAAGACGACCGCCATGCGGCTATTTCCGGTGGGCGCCATCGACGCGATCATGTGCTGGACGAAAGCGTAGTCGCCATAGCTTTCGGGCGGGATGCCGTACTGGGCGCGCCCCCAGGGATCGGCCTCCCACAAGTCACGCCCCCATTCCTTGAGCGAAAATGGTGGGTTCGCGATCACGCAATCGAAGGTAGCGAGGCCGCCGGTGCTGGAATCCGTAAAGGCCGGGTTTCGTAACGTGTCCTCACGAGCCACCTGGAAGTCCTCGATGCCGTGAAGAACGAGGTTCATCCGAGCGATCGCGGCGGTGGTCAGGTTTTTCTCCTGGCCGTAAATCTTGCCGTAGAAGGTGCGAGGATCGCCGCCCTTTCGCATCACATGCTCGATTGCCCCGAGGAGCATACCACCGGTGCCGCAAGCGGGATCGTAGATGCTTTCGTTCTCGCGAGGGTCGAGGATCTCAACCATCATGCGCACAACGCTGCGCGGCGTGTAGAACTCGCCCGCCTTATTCCGGCGGGTGACGTCGGCGAACTTGCCCACTAGGTATTCGTAGGCGTCGCCCAGCACGTCAGTGCGCACAGCATGGTTTCCGAGCTCAATCTCAGAAAACGCTTCAAATAGGTCCTTCAGTAACTCGTCTGAGAACTTCTCTTTGTTTCCCCAGTCGGCCGAGCCAAAAACTCTGAACAGCGTGTCGGGGTTGGCGCGCTCGATCTCCTGCATGGCAGCTGAGAGGGCGGTGCCGACATTCGCTGGCACCTCCCGTATGTCGTTCCAGTGACAGCCCTCAGGCAGCGCAAATCGGTGCACCTCGGAGAAGTGGCCGGGATCGGCGTCGCCGTACATTTCCCGCGCTTCTGCCTCCTCCTCGTCCCAGACGTCCGAGATGCGTTTGAAGAAGAGCAGCGGTAGAATGTACCCCTTCCAATCTGTGCGATCGACAGCAGAGCCGCGGAAAACGTTGGCTGCCGCCCACAATGCGGAAGTGAGGTCTTGGCTTATCGACATTTAGTCCCTCGAAGCGGCAAGGATCGCCAACTGCCGGCGCAGCTCAATGCAATGGACGCCGGTTACGCGTGATCTGGCGAGAACTGCGCACGGCTTGCGGGCAGCCATATTCCTGAATCATTCAAACTCATTACCTCAATCCCGGCAGCCGCATAGCGGTCAGCGGGGTTCTGCTCTGGATCATCCTTAAGCCGCAGGTCTTCTTCACGCGTTACCACGACCACCGGCCAGCGCCGCAGGTGCTCTTTGACGCCGCTGACTGAAAGGTTGTCTCTGTTGTCGCCCAACCAATCCCACGCCCGCTTCAGCGGATACTGGTGCTCGTTGCGCACTTTTCCGTTCGCGAACCAGTCTGCAGGATGGGCAGCTGCGAGTTCGACCACGGCGCGACTGCGCAGACGACTGCGCTGTGCCAACTTCGACGAGGATACATCGTCCCCCACCGCCAAGTAGTTGGTGATGACGCGGAGCGCGTAAATGACGGTCTGATCCTTGAACGCGTCAAGCTGCTCTGCTTCGCGGATCAGAAACTCGATCCGTCGATCAATTTGCTGCTCAGATATTGGTACTCTGCGGCTCTTAGTCATTCGCTCCCCTTTCTCAAACTACAACGCCGTCTCCCGCGCCACCTTGAGCACCGCGGCACTACTCATCAGCACGATAAGGCCGAGCTTGGCCCCGGTGAGTTCAAGATAGGCGCCAACCTGCTGACGGTAGTGGGCCAGCGTTTGTGGTGACGGCGAGATGTCGCTCTTCCAGTCGATGACGATCTCCGCGCGACCCTGGGCGTCGAAGGCGACGGCATCGGCGATGCCTGCCGTCACGATGTCCACCTCATCCTGCACAGTCGAGCCGTAGACGGGAAACTCTGGAGCGAGCCGCCCGCGCAGGTCGCGAATCTCGGGAATTGCCAAGGAGCGAACGATGCAGTCCCCCAGCTCTTCGGCATCCAGGGTGCCGCTCACTGCAGCCCTTTCATCGAACATACCGATCAGCTCGCCGGCGCGGGATACTAGGGCCGTGCGTTCGTCCGTGGTCTCGCCAGTCAGCACCTCTTCCATGAGCTTGTGCAGGACAGTGCCCCGACTGCGACCGCCTCGCGTCCCAATGGCCAGGTCAATCGCGTCAACCGGACCAACGCCAACCAACTCCTCCACCCCGACTGGCGGATCAGCGAGGTCTTCCCGGCTAGGAGCGCGCCAGACGATCTTAGGCGCGGCCGCAGCCACCGTTGCCGCCTCGGCTGCGAATACCTCACGACTTTGCTGATTGAGGTCGGCCGGCGGCAGTGGCGCGAAGGGCCCGACGTTTCTCACCTCGACAGCCGGCAAGCTCTCGAGCCCCAAATCGACTAATGCCTTCCACGACGATTTCGCGGGATCGATGTCCGGACGAGGAATGACGAGCAACTCGCGTGCGCGCGTCGATGCCACGTACCAGACCCGGATGCGCTCGCGCATCTGTTCGGCCATCTCGTTGTCTCTGGCCAATTGATAGCCGTTTGGCTCAACGCCCAGCACTCGGCACTGCAGTTCGCCCGTCGCCCGGTCTACGATCGCTGGCTCCGGCCCCATGGTACCGGTTGCGGTGTTGATCGGAATAACGACGGGCCATTCTAGTCCCTTGGCGGCATGCATCGTGTGAACGACGACCGATTCCTCCTGCGAGTCTGGCCGCCCCTCGACGGCCTTCAGCTCGTCATTCCAGTTTTCAGTCATGGCGTCCGAGAAGGCCTTCAGGCCCCGAATGACGTAGGGCCGCGCCAGACTGAGGTAGAGATCGACATTGGCCAGCGCGCGCTCGGCCTGGCCGCGGTGGCGCTGCAGCAGGATCGGCCTGACCCGCAGCATATCGACGGCCTGCGACAGCAAGTTGTGCGGCGTGGTGGCGTTAGCCGACCGGCGCAGGGTCTGCAGCTTCTCGAGCACGTCTCTCGCAAGAGGATGGCTGACGTGCGCGAGCTCAACGTTGACCCGCAGTACCGGGATCTTTGCTTCTTGACCGGCAGGGCGCGGCAACGCGGCAGCGACGTCGAGCAACTGCTCGTCGCTGAGTCCAACCAATGGCCCACGCAGCAACGCACCCAGCGCCAGGCTGTCGCGGGCGTCAGCAAGCACCCGGGTCAGCGCAACCAGGTCCTGGATCTCCTGCCGCCAGAACAAGCCCTTACCAGCCTGAGTAGCGACCGGGATGCCTCGCCGCTCCAACGGCTCCTCGTAGCGCCACAGGTCGGTACCGGTCGGCGCGAGCAGGGCAATGTCTCCTGGGCGGCATGGACGAAGTTTTCCGGTCTTGCGATCGATGATTTGTCGATGACCGATAAGGCCCGCGCAGAGATCGGCGACCGCCTCCGCCTCAGCGTCTCGGTGGTCCTGGGCTGTCGCTCTGCCATCGACGTTCGGCACCGAAACATCCAGCGCGGCAACAGCCACCGTGCCGTCCGGCACGCGATGGAAGACATCAAGGGCGGTAAAGCCGGGCTGCAGGTTCTCAACCGAAAGCGGGACGGCGAAGCAAGCGTTGACGAAGCTCAGGATCGGCTCGGCGGAGCGGAAGTTGGTCGAGATGCTGACGACGCTTTCGGCATCGAGCCCCAAGAAGGCCTCGCGCGCCTCGACATAGGCCTGAACGTCGGCGCCTCGGAACCGGTAGATCGCTTGCTTCGGATCGCCGACGAGAAAGAGGGCGCCAGGACGAATGCGAATATCCTGCCAGCGCTCATCAGCCTCCGGCACCTCTCCGCACAAGCGCCAAAAGATCTCGGCTTGCAGCGGGTCGGTATCCTGGAATTCGTCGACTAGAACATGGCGATAGCGATTAGAGAGGGCGACGCGCACTGGCTCATGCTGACGCAGCAGCTCGCGCGCGGCGTAGATCAGATCGTCAAAATCCAGTTGCGCCGTCGAGCGCTTATGGTCCTGAAACCGTACCAAGACCGGCCGCAGCAGCTCTACTAGGCGCTCCAATACCGTGAGCGCCGTGGTCGCCTTCAGGTCAAGCCAGCTTTTGCAGCAGTCCTCGAAGCGCTCTGAGGCGCGATTGAAGGCAAGTTCGCCTTCGACCGCCGATAAGCCCGCCAGCTTGGCTGCGGCTGTCCATTTCCCCTTGAGCTTGAACTGCTTGAACGAGCCGTTGGCGTTGCAGAGGTCGGTATGGGGCAGCAATCGCAGCAAGGTAGCGAGACCGCTCGCTTCACCGGCCGGTGCCAATTCCCGAACCTGTTCTGCCAGCTGTGCGAACAAGGTCGACCGATGCCGGCTCTCTGCTTCCTCGAGACCGCTCGTACCGAGCAAGTCAACGAACTGGGCTGTTGCCTCAGTGAAACGGGAAATGGCCACGGCAAGATCGCTCGGCTGCCTCACGCGCAGATCGCGTCGTGACCGCATCGCCCGCAGCACTGTCTCGGTCAGCCTGAGGGTTCCGCCGGTATCCTGCAGGATAAGCTCTGCCAAGAGGCCACCAGCGTCGCCGTCCAACTCGTCGCGCAGCCAGCGCTCAGTCAGCTCCTTGAAGATCAGTTCCGCTTGGCCGGCATCCATCACAGCTGCACCGGGGTCGATATTGGCCTCGACCGGGTAAGGCGTGATCAGCCGTTGGCAAAAGCCGTGGATGGTCGAGCAGGTGATTTCGTCGACCTGCGCTGCCGCCACACGCAAGTTTGCCCGCTGCGCCTCAGACAGCCCGGCCGGCAGCGCTGCGCCCAACTCTGGCGGGATTTCATCGGCCAGCAGGGCAGCAACGAACTCGTGCACACGGGTGACTAGCTCACTCGCAGCGAGCTCGGTGAACGTGACCGCTGCGATTGCTCGAGGTGCAACGCCGGCAGCAACCAGCAAGGCGATTCGCCCCGCCATCACCGCAGTCTTGCCGGAACCGGCCCCGGCCTCGACCAGCAGGGAGCGATCATGCGTGCTGAGCGCGATCCGGCGCGCTGCATCGTCGGCCAAACCACCCATCGCTGCGTTCATCACTGCGCCTCCCAAACATCAGCTGCGGCCCCTAGTCTTTGCCCAACCGCCATCGCCTTGCGCCGGTAGTAGCTGGCGGCGGCATTCGCCGGCAGCGCCAGGGCCAGGTCGTCGTACGAATTGCCAGCGTCAGTGCCGGGAACCGCTGCACCGGCTCGAAGGCTGGTGACCGCCGCAACGAGATGGCCCGTCACTGCAGAAAGCACCGCGTCGGCGTCCTGCAGCGGCAGATCCACCTCATCCCGCGGGTAATACAGCGAGGCGGTGACGTTGACGTCGGCACCTAGGAGGGCGCGGGTGGCAAAGGCGTAGAGACAACGCTGCAGCTCGCGCCCGCCATTGAGCACGATGTTGGGCTTGGGCGTCTTGCCCGTCTTGTAGTCCCGGACAAACGCGACCTTTCGATCGCCCGAAAGGTCGAGCCGATCGATATAGCCACGGATGCTCAGGTCGGTGCCAGGAATGTGGACCTTGGCGTTCGGATCCCAGGGCGTGGTGGCATCCGACTTTGCTGCGCTGCCGCCAAACGGCACTTCGCTAAACGACACCGCATCGCTGATCGCCGCTGGTGAGAACGTTAGGGCACGGACCGCCAGCTCAGTGGCGAGCCTTAAAGTGCGCTGCCAAATCGTTCGAGGTGGAACGGCGCTCTCGGCTTCCCAATGAAGCGCAACTTCGGCAATCGCCCGTTCCACCGCTTGACGGATGTCCGCTTCGGCGGCCCGAGCCAGGCCGGTTTCCGCCTCGATGAGCCGCAACGAGAGGTCCAGGGTCTGATGGACCAGATTGCCCTCGCCGAGAGCATCAAGGGCCAGAAGCTCGGCGTCGGCGTCGGGCTCGCGCCAGCCGAGCCCATACTTCCACGTAAAACCTAAGGGGTTTCGCAGCAGCAAGACGAGAGAACTCGCCGACTGATCACGCCGTAAGATCTCCTCAATGACGGGATGGTCCGCCCGCACCAGGCCGTCGTGGGCCGTCAACTCGGGGCTCAGCCAATCGCGCCAGCAGGCCTCTGTTGCCTGTGCCAGGGGAGTAGCATTGAACTCGGCTGCACGTGCCAGAACGCGGTCAGCTTCGCTAAAAGCGTGCTGCGGCGCATGATTACGCGGCCGATAGTGCTCGTTGATGTGAGCGCTCGTGAGTGGGCTTCGCCCAAGCAGCCGGCCCTCGCCATCGCGACGCGACCGCGATAGCACCAAGGCCGTGCGAGTGGTGGCGAGAATGGTCTCGTAGTCGCGCCGATCGGCCAAATCAGGTGGCAACGGATTCAGCTTGGCACTTGGCACAATATGGTCCGGGAGCAAGCGGTCCTCGCTGGTCCGCCTTGGCCAGCGCCCTGAGTTGAGACCCAACAACCGGACAAAACGGCGCGGCGTGGCGGCCAAACCATCGGCCGACATCCAGGCGACCGCGGTTGCAGGATCGATCCCGTCATCCTGGCGCAGTTGGGCCAGCGTCAGATCAAGCGAGTCGACGGGCCCGACTACCAGCGCCTTGCGCCAGTAAGAGAGCGCTTTGCCCGAGAGCAGTGTCTCTCCCGCTTCGGCAGCCGCTTTCACGCCGCTGCCGACGAGATCAACAATCTGCCGTAGGGCCTGACGGTGGTCCACACCATCAGGCCAGCTGGCCGCATCAAGGTGATCGATCAGCTGTAACCACGCGGCAGGTGAGGCGAGCGGTGCCTCGCGAGGCAAAAGGCTCAACCAGCCCTCTGGTAGTTCAGCGAATGGACCATTGCTGGAGAGCAGGTTGACCAAACGGCGCATCCGCGTCGCCGACAGTCCACGCAACACTGCGTCAGCAAGGGCCGCCGCCGCCTGGCCGTCGCGCGAGGCAGCCACTCTCACCCCTTGCACGAAATGCAGATCAAGATTGGCGTCGGAGCGGAGGGCGAGAAAGTGATCATCGTATTCGTCGGTGCCGACCGCAGCGATCCCGATTTCTTGTGGGGCCGCCTGGCCCGACGCCACCAAGGCACGAGCCCAGCGTAGGGCCTCAATCGCCTCGTGATAGCTGTTGGCGGCACTCTCCGCTTCGATCATCGGGCGCTCCGCCGCACTCCGGCGAACCTCGATCGCCGAGCCCGCTAGCCATGCCGGCGTGGCTCGCGGTCCCGACAGCCAAACCACCGGAATGTAATCAGCAAGGCGAACCAGCAGCTCCCGCCAGCAGGGCGATAGCTCGGTGATACCGACGATCTCGACGCTGCCCAAAATGCGCTCGGCGTGAGCGAGGCGGGCCAGGGCCTTGCTCACGATATCCGCGGGCCGCAGCATCGCCGCTGGCAGATGTTTCATGACACCCGCTTCGAGGCGAGCAATCGAGGCGAGCCGGGCATGCTCTCCGGCCATGGCATCGAGCTGCAGTCCAGCCCGCCATGCCTTGCGCAGCGTGGTGGCTGCCGCATCGACCATGCCAGGCAAGATCTTGATCGCGTCAAGCTCACCTAGGTTATCGGTGGCGAGAACGCTTCTGACTGCCAGGCGCAGGCTGTCGCTATCAATAGGTTGGTAAAATCCTCCGGCCAGCCGGACAGCCAGTTGTTCAAACGTCAACACCTGCGTGCCGTGTGAACCGGCGCGCGCTGCATTGAGCCGGATCTCTGCCATGGCCAGTCGGCCATGTGCCACGATCGTTCGTCTGCGTGCGACTTCCACCCCGGTGCGCTCCCAATTGTGTCACCGCTTACGCCTCTTGGCGGTGGATGATCTTGACTATCTCAGCAATATGAATAGAAACTACACGCATATGGAAACGATGTCCATATACTAAATATACGCATTGAGAGGCGACAATGGACAGCGAGCTGACATGGGGTGTGCAACAGCGCCTCGAGTTCATCGAGTTTCGTCTCTACTGGGAAAATTCCATCAATCGCGCCGACATCATCAACCGGTTTGGCGTCTCTGTGCCCCAGGCATCGAAGGATTTGTCGCAGTACCAGACGCTCGCGCCGGGCAACGCGATCTACGATAAGAGTGCCAAGCGTTACACGGTAGGACCGGAGTTCGCGCCCAAGTTTCTCGTCGTGGATGCCGCGCAATATCTCAGCCAGCTCCGGCTGTTGACGGACGGGACCCTGAGCGCCGCGGACACTTGGCTGGGGGCGCCGAGTGATATCGGTCTCGTTGGCATCCCCCAGCGCTCGGTCTCAGCGCCCATTCTTCAAACAGTGCTCACGGCAATACGCGGAAGCCAGGAGATCGAGGTCCGCTATCAGTCGATGTCGCATGAGCAGCCACGCTGGCGCTGGATCGGACCGCACGCGCTCGGCTTTGATGGGTTCCGCTGGCACGTCCGCGCTTTCTGCGACATCGACCAGGTCTTCAAAGATTTCGTTCTATCCCGCGTCCTCGAAGTTCGCAGTAGCCGTCCTCAGTACGCCAATCGTCCTCGGGATACCGACTGGCACGAGTATGTTGACGTTGAGATCGCGCCGCACCCCGAACTGTCGCCGGCCCAGCAGCGGGCTGTAGAACTTGACTACGCCATGCGCGACGGCCGTGCGGTAATCCAGGTTCGGAGGGCGTTGTTGTTCTATACGCTCAAGCGCCTCGGCCTCGATGTCGATGCCACTGCGCGTGACCCGCAGGATCAGCAGATTGTGCTCTTAGGAAAAAACTGGCGAGTGACGCGCTAGCAGCTTCATCTTGGTAGGAGTTCGGGCCAGCTTTGGCCGTTGTGGGGGCAATGACAGATTTGGCCAAGATCGCCGCGGGGGTCGGCAAAGCGGCGATATTCGGGTTTGGCGCGTCAGCCGGGCGCAGCGCCGGGAAGAAGACGTCCAAGCACGCCGACTCGCTCATCATTGTTGTGGTCGTGCTGGCAATCTGTTCGGCGGAGGCGGTGCCGCCGTTGACCTTGTCGCTATTGGTAGTTTTGATCCCGTTTAGTCCGGTGTTGGTCGCTCTTTACCGTCGGCGCAAAAACCACTGGTCGATCAACCCCATGCGGCTATCCCGGTGATATCGTGCCGGCGAAGCAGGTTACTCCTAATGCCAGTTTAGAAGCCGTCGATTTGCCTAACATCCGTAAGCGAGCCGGTTTTCGCCCAGGAGCAATTAAGAAATAGACTATGACGGCCCGACCCTTCCAGCAGTACACGATCCAGCAACTCGAGGAACTCGCCGCTCGCGGGACACTCACTGATAAGAACACACAGCTGTTGTTGGTCGAGCTTGGTCTGCGCTCGACGCAACGGGCCAAACAGCTAAAAGCAACGATCGAGACACGGCGCCGAGACAACGGCCCGAAGGTAACACGGGGAGAGAAGGGTGGGGGCCCTCACACCATGACAAGCAATGGGTCTTTGAGAGGCCGCCCGGAGCGACAGGAAACCCACCCCGAGGCGGTCCGGCTGAACGAGCTGTTCGAACAACTGCGCCGCAAGCTGCTCGACTTGTCGCGCCGTAACCCGATGCTCAACTATTCGCTCGGACCCCGGGTAAGCAAACAGCTAAGGTTCGTCGATCGTATTCCCGAAGCGGCGTTTGCGCTGCTTGAAGCCCAGACGCCGATGGCGCTGATCCCGCTGCCGGAACCTGACGCGATCCCACCCGACGAACGCACCGAAGAATTCTTGTCCGCCCTCGAGCATGCCAAGGTGTCGGATCTTGAGTATCTTGAGGCGCTGGCCGAGCTAGAAGCCAAGGGTGAGGACGACGAACACCGGCTCGCTATCCTAGAGCGCCAACTACGCGACCGCGTTCGCATTCGCCTCGGTCTGCGCCCGCGCCGCGACCTCAAAGAAGTCAATATTCAGCAGCACGCGCTGGAGCTCGGTATCTCACCCGAGTTCGACCTGCCGGCGCGCCCGTCCTCCGACAATCACCGGCTGCCAAGTCTACAGACGCTGCAGTTTCCACTCAGTCTAGAAGCCAAGTTTGAGAAGATCCGCGACGCGGCTCGCCTGTCCGAACAAGAAGCCGGCCTATCGACGCTCTTCATGGCCGTCGGCTTTCTCGAATGGTACGAAAGCAAGGATTCTACGAAGGCCAACTACGCCCCGCTCCTGCTCCAGCCGGTAACGCTGTCGGAGTCGAACTCGCGCGGCAAACGAACCTTTTCGGTGCGGGCCACCGGCGATGGTCCGGAGACCAACGTTACCCTCGAAAAGTTCCTGCTCGACACCCAGGGCCGACACTTGCCGGACCTCGTCGGCGATGATGAGGACGACGAAGTGTCGGTCGAGGCCTACTTTGACCAGGTCGAAGCGGCAATTGCTGACCTGCCAGGCTGGAAAGTGCGGCGATATCTGGTGTTGGGCACCTTCGCCTTTGGGCGCCTCGCCATGTATGCCGACCTCGATCCAAGCGAGTGGTCGTCCAATCCGGCGCTGCAGAAGCTTGTCCAAGCCATCCTACGCGGCACCGATGAGTCGGCCACCGTGACCTCGAACGAACCAGCCGAAGACTATGCGGTCGATACGCCCGAGATCGAGGCGTTGGCTCCTATCCTTATACACGACGCCGACGCTTCCCAACACAGCGCAGTCGTCGACGCGATGAAAGGTGCCAACCTGGTCGTTGAGGGCCCCCCCGGCACCGGCAAGTCGCAGACCATCACTAACATCATCGCCAATGCGCTCTACAGCGGCCGCTCCGTACTCTTTCTGTCCGAGAAGCTCGCCGCGCTACAAGTTGTAAAACGTCGGCTTGATGTTGCTGGCCTTGGCGATTTTTGTCTGGAGGTACATTCCGATAAGGTCAGTGCCCGCGCCATGGTTGACAGCCTGCGCAAGCGTTTCGAGCTGCCGCGTTACCGTCCCGACCCCAATGCAGCGACCGTCGATCTGACCACCTGGCGACGGTCACGCGAGACCACCGCTGCCTATCTCAGTGCCCTTCACCTCCCGGGCCCCGACGCCAGAACCCCCTACCACCTTATTGGGCGCTCGCTCCTCGACACCGTTCGTTTGGGGCCCGAAATTGTTGGGAAGCTCAAGGGCCAGACTATCCCTGAACACCTTCTCGACCTTCCTGAGGCAGCTGCAACCGCTTCATCCGATATCGGTCTTTACGCCGAAGCTCTGAAAGCGTTCGAGCTCGCCCACGGCGACTTTGCTGCCAGCCCCTGGGGCCGGTTCAAAGACGACATTGTTGGCTCACCTTCGACCGCTGCAGCGCTCCTGGCGCAACTGCAGGCCATAAAGTCGGCCATCGTGCTGATCGAGGACAGCTTTGACCGCCTCAACTCCCTCGGCATCGATGAAGAACAAGATCTGGACGCTCTGCAGGCCAGTCTGCAGTCGCTCCAGCCGCCGCTCGATTGGGACGACCTGCCGTTGGTTGCCAAGCACGGCGCCGCCGCTGTCCAAAGCTTGATCGAGGCGATCGCCGCCACCCAATCGGTACCGCCAGCAACGACGGCGGCGGCGGCCATACACCAACTCAACGACAACGAGCTTAGCCAGGGCGCAAAGGTCATCGAAGCTGCCTGGGACGACACTGTTGGCACACTGAGTATCCAGCAAGCTCGCTCGCAAGGCCGCGAAATTCAGGCGGAGGTCACTGGACTGCTCGACGCCCTAGGTGAAGTAGCACCGATCATTCGGGCGCTGAACTTGCCGGCGGACGTGGGGATAGCCCGCAGCATCGCACTCGCGATTCCGCCGCTGAACAAGCTGCTCGAGCGGCGCGACTCCGAGGGTATTCGCTGGACCAACTGGAGACCGGCCGGCGGTAGTATCGGCTTCAGCCAGAGCTATCGGCGTTGGCAGCAGCTGTCCCGTGAGGCCACGGCTCTCGCGCGTCAGGTTCCGGCGCTGGCGACGGTGAACCCGACTGCCGATGAACTCGAGGTCGCCGCTAACATCTTCGCGAAAGGCGGATTTAGCAGACTGTTTTCAGGGCTCTCCAAAGAGGGTGGCAACGCCAAGCGGCTCTTCGAAAGGTTAGGCCTTAGTCCGAAGACAGCGGATGTCAGTGCTCTCCTCCAACGGCTCGCAGCGCATCTGCGGGCTCTTAGCGAGTTCGAAAACGGGCGGGACAACCGGGAGGCAGTAGGTGAAGGTTGGTCGGGTCTCGACACACCCTTCGAGACCATGGCGCAGGTCCTGGCCGATCGAGATGACCTGTCGGCAGCGCTCGTTGGTGCCAATGAAGGCCCGCGCCTCGCACAGCTTCTGCTCAGCCTAGATCGCGTTACGCTTGGGCAGGTGACCTTGTTGCGGCCAGCGGTAATTCTAACGCTGGCAACAGCGCCGGCCTCGGTATTGGGCAGCGGTCCACTCTTTGACCGCCTCGACGCTTTGCGCCAGTTGCGGACGCGGGTAGAGGCGTTTGTCGCACTCTCCGAGCTCACCGCTCTTCCATCCGATTCGCCGATAGTGGAGCTGGCGCCACTCATTGACGACGAGCTCGCGCGGCGTAAGGCCCGGCGCGAACTCGGCCGCCATCCGGCCTATGAAGAACTTGGATCCAAGGCGCAAAGGCCGCAGCAGCGGGCTCGCCTGATGCAACAGGTCTCCTGGGTCGCGAGAGTTCAAGCGGTTGCGCTTCCGGCGCTCGCCAAAGCGCGGCTGCTGCAGAGCTCGGCCGAGTCCGACTTCGCCGCCATGTGCAATGCCGTCGACGCGTGGCAACAGTCCGCTGAGGCTTTTAACGGCGCAATGGATGACCTCGCGCCCTTTGGTGTCTCGTTTGAAGAGGAAACACTCGACGGCCTGCGTTCTTTGATTGACGCGCTGCTCACGCACGCAGCCGAGCTCCCGCAGTATCTCGCCGCCATCAGTGCGCGCGATGCGCTGCTGGCCAACGGCATCGCCGACTTGGTGACACTTTGGGAGGGAACATTCCCTGCCCAATATGAGCTGTGGCGAGATACCTTCAGCTTCTTGGTCACGACCCAACGCGCCAATCGCACCTTCGCCAAGGACCTGGTGCTATCGCGAACGAGCGGTACTCAGCTCGATGGCCTGCGCAAGGTTTTCGGCACCGAGGACAGTAAGAAGATCGGCAAAGACCGTGCTGCAGTGCTTGAAAGCCTGCTCAAAAATACCCGCTTGGTCGAGGGCAATCGCAATGGTCCGCGCGGGACGTGGACCGAGATGAGTTTGCTGCAAAATGAGTTCCGCAAGCAAAAGAAGCTCGTGCCGGTCCGCGGGCTATTGCGGCGAGCCATGCGGTCGATCCAATCGATGAAGCCATGTTTCATGATGTCGCCCCTCTCCCTCGCCAAATACCTGCCGCGGGGCGGTATCGAGTTTGATCTGCTGGTCATCGACGAGGCCTCGCAGATGAAACCGGAGGATGCGCTCGGCGGTCTGTTGCGGGCCAAGCAGCTCGTCGTCGTCGGCGACCCCAAGCAGCTCCCCCCGACCGACTTCTTTTCGCGTACCGGCGCCACTGCCAGCGACGACGAGGAAGACGAGGACATCGATTCGGAGTCGATCCTCGAAGCCTGCCAAAAGTCGTTTGGCCTGATCCGACGTCTCAAGTGGCATTATCGATCCAAGTGCGAAAGCCTGATCAGCTTTTCCAATCGCGAGTTCTACGACGGCTCGCTCATTACCTTTCCAGTGGCCCGCCCCAATTCATTCTCTATCGACCTGGTGCGCGTACCCGGTAGCATCAAGGCGCGACGCAACGTCGTCGAAGCCGAGCGCATCGCCGAAGAAGCGATCGCTTTCATGCGTCACCACGCTGATCTGCCCGACGCCGAGCTGGCCACCCTCGGAGTGGTGGCGATCAACAGTGACCAACGCGAACTCATCTTTGAGGAGATCAGTCGGCGTCAGTCTGGCGATGAGCTCGTGCAGCGCTATCGCGAGCGCGTCGAAGCGCGGGGCGAGGAGTTCTTCGTCAAGAACCTGGAAAACGTGCAGGGCGACGAACGCGACTATATTTTCATCTCGCTGACCTACGGCCCTGAACCTGGTCAGACCAATGTCATGCAGCGCTTTGGCCCGATTAACAGTCGGCATGGCCACCGGCGTTTGAACGTCCTATTTTCTCGGGCGCGCGTCCGCATGGCGCTGTTCACCTCGATGGGCGCCGTTGACGTCCGACCGACCGACAAAAGCGCCCACGGGGTCCATATCCTCCGCGGTTTCCTAGCATATGTGGAAGCCAAGGGTCACGCGACTGCCGTCCGAGGGACGGTTGGGGTTTCCGATACCGACTTCGAGGAGGCGGTGGCGATCCGGCTTGAGAACCGCGGCTTCGTGGTCGACCGGCAGGTCGGAGTTTCGGGTTTCCGCATCGATCTCGGCATCCGCCATCCCGACAAACCTGCCATCTATTTGGCAGGTGTCGAGTGCGACGGACAAACTTACCATTCGAGTAAGAGCGCTCGCGATCGTGACCGTTTGCGCGAGGACGTCCTGCGGGCCCAAGGCTGGCAATTGGTCCGCGTTTGGTCGACCAACTGGTTCCAGGATCCACTGCTGGAGACCGACAACCTGGTCAAGAAGCTGCAGGCGCTGGTGACGGCCGATCGGCGGGAGCAGAGCCAGGGCTATCGTGTCGAGTGGTCGGAACCGGCAGCGCCAACCGCACAACCAGAAGAGACAGCCGGTACGCGTAAGGGCGACGATATTCCGTCCTCACCGCAAGGTATCTTGGACCTTGCGCCGCCGCTTGCCCGCCATTCTCGGACCGACACGTTGGCGCCCGATGCAGTGAGGGCAGCGTTGGTGGCGATACGACGTGACCGGATTGACGTGGACTTCCCTGGAGCAGAACCAAACCGCTCGATCCTGCGTGATCCGATGATCAAGGCCATGGTCGACGCTCGCCTCGATGATCCGGCGCAGTTTCGCGAGGCAATTCCACAATACTTACGGGTCGGCACCGATCCACGTCAGCTTCGCTATCTCGAGGAGATTTGCGACCTGATTGGCAAGATGCAGTAGGCGGGAGAGGCAGCATGCCGGCCAACATTTTTCTGATCTCGCCCGACAACGCGCTGACCGAGCTAAGTCAGAGCCCATACGAGTCTGAAGACCTGCTGCAACGGCTAGTCGCGGATCACCCAAAGATGCTCGGCTCAGCCCTCGGCTCGGACGGTGCGCTCCTGCTCATCCAACGTGAGTACGCCGTCCCCGACAGCTCAGAAGGCGCCTCGCGTTGGTCACTGGACCACCTCTTCCTCGATCGTGACGGTGTTCCCGTGCTGGTCGAGATCAAGCGCGCCAGTGACACCCGGGCGCGGCGAGAAGTGGTGGCGCAGATGCTGGATTATGCTGCCAACGGCGTCGCCTACTGGCCAGTGGAGGGCATCGTCGAGGCGTTCAAGGCCGAGTGCGCACAGCGCGGTGTCGATCCCGACGGTGAACTGGTCAACTTCCTCGGCACCGACGATCCCGAGAGTTATTGGAAGGCGGTCGAGGCCAATCTACGGTCTGGTCGCATTCGGATGGTCTTCCTAGCTGACCAGGTGTCCAAGGAATTGCGCCGCATCGTCGAGTTCCTCAACGAACAGATGCGACCGGCCGAGGTGCTCGCAGTCGAGGTCGTCCAGTATGCGAGCCCGAACGGCACTCGCACCCTCGTTCCAACCCTGCTGGGTGCTACCGAGCGGGCGCAAAGTGCCAAGTCGCCCACCGCCGTAAGGCCGCCAATCGATGAGGCCGACTGGCTTCAGTCGCTCAAGGACGGCAAGGGCGAGGGGGCAGTGAGCGCGACACAGAAGGTCGTCGGTTGGTTGCGTAGTAGCGGCTACCACGTCGGCATCACCGACAGCCAAGACTCACTGTTTGCCTCGCGGCCGCTGCCCTCGGGAAAAGTCGTTTACCCCATCTTCATTCGGCGCAGCACCGGCAACTTCGAAATCTCACTCGCAAACCTCCGCAGCGCCCCCGCTTTCGCCGCCGACAGCGCACGGTTGAAGCTCCTGGCCGATCTTAAGCACGCTCTGCCCAGCGCCAACATTCAAAGTCAGAAGGCGACCGGCTGGCCCTCGATCCGTTTGCCACTCTTGCTCGATGACGCGGTATGGGGACAGCTGCGAGAGCTGCTGGAGGTTGTGGGTCATCGGTTCGCCGATGATGCCTCTTATGATGGGCTCGGCGCCCAGTGAGTACGACCGCCGAACTACCGCAGCTCTCACTGGTCGCGGCGTGGTGGAAAACCCAATGGCACAAGCCTGCCTCACCGAGAGGTCACCTTCTGAACATCGCGTTGGACCAGGTGTCTGCGTACCTGGTTTGCCTCCCGGAGGCGGAGCGTGACTTCCTGAGTGATGCTTATCACGGCATTTGGAGTGACCCCGACCGCGGTTATCCGATGCCATCGGCTCGCAGCAAAGTGTCTTTCACTCGAGGGAGCATGCGATGACCGCGCTTACGGCGTCCCGCCGGCTTGTCTTTTATGATGCGCAGGGTGCGCCGTATCAACCGGTTCGGCACGGTGACCGGGCATCGGGAAAGTCCGTCTTCAAGATCAAGCCTAAGGGCGCGAGTAATCGCGCCGAAGACGCAATTCAAACCGATGATTGGCTTGAGCTTGCACACGCCATGTTGGTTGATGGGTTGGCTGCTCGGTGCAAGGCTTTAGCCGGTGGAGATGTGAACTATCTCCGGTATGGGGCGGAGAAACTCGTAAGTTACGAGCTCGGTCCTGAACTTGCTCAAGCGCTGAGTATTCCCACGACGGGAACAGCGGGAGGCGAGGCTACTGGGCTTTCTCGGCAAGCTATTGAAGCTGCGATGGACGCCTATGACCGCTACCGCCAATCAGGCGAGCATGCCGCCATCTTTGATGCATTTGGCGAACCGCGCGACTATTGGGTGCGCTCAACCCGCGCGCGGGCTAGTCCGGTCTATCCCTCGAAGCCGATCGTCGGATTTGTACGTGGCAAGACACAGCTGAATGGCGGTTGGGGACAGAAGGCCGACGCGGCCGCACAACTTCACAATGCCGGGTATCTCGTCGTCGATGCTGATGACCAACCGGTAGAGCTGCCTGATCAGAGTTCGCATTTGATCAGCGGAAGAGCTCGTGTCCAGCTTTGCGCTGCCAACTACTACATTGAGCCCGCCAAGGAGATTGGTGCTCCAAGGATTTCAATTCGCGCTGGAGATCTCAGGGCCGTTTTGCCGGAACGTACACCGACGATTTGCGCGGCCCTGAAGGACGAAAACCTTCAGCGGCTCACGGATGTTCCAGAGCCCAAGCTTAGCGGCCCGGCCGATAGCCGGGATACGATCTTCACATTCAATCTCGGTGAGAAGGCAGAGCAGTCCACCATGACTTCTGATCCATTGGTCAATGTTGTCGCCACCACCAATCTCATTTTTTACGGCCCGCCAGGAACCGGCAAGACGTATGCCACTGCATGGGAAGCAGTGCGGCTATGTCTCGGTGAGATGGCGGCTGAACCTCTGCGCGAAGACCGCAATGCCCTGATGGCCGAATATCACCGCCTTGTCGGCGAGAAGCGGATCGAGTTCGTCACGTTTCACCAATCGATGGCCTATGAGGATTTTGTCGAGGGTCGTCAGCCCATGATTGGATCAGATGACGAGGAAGGCTCGCAGTCAGCGGGCTTCCGACTGGAAACGGTACCAGGGATTTTCCGGCGCATTGCCAAGCGCGCCGAGACCGGGCGAGACAAGACAGCGATCAGCAATCGGATCACGAGCGAAGGCCGCCAGATCTACAAAATGTCGGTTGGCTTCAGTCGGGCCGCCAGAGACCAGGACCTCTTCGAGGAAGTCATCGACGGCGGCTACACGTTGCTGAGCTGGGAAGACATTGATTGGAGCGACCCGAAGTACGAGGATGCAGAAGAGATCTTGAAGACCTGCCAGGAGCAGGGAAAGGGCGAAGGGCCGGTTACACTGCAATCTGGCCAAGTGTCGATCACCGACACGTTTCGCAATCGCCTCAAGCCGCGCGACATCATCGTCGTGTCGAAAGGTAACCGGTTGATCCGCGCCATTGGCGAGGTGACCGGTCCCTATGAGTATCATCCGCGACCAGAGGGCGACTTCGGTCATAGGCGAGCCGTGCGCTGGCTTTGGCACGATGCCGCCGGCGTTCCGGTCACCGAAGTCTATGACGGCAATTTCACGATGCGTTCGCTGTACGGGCTAAAGAGAGAACGCCTCAATATACCGGTTCTTGAGCGTTACATGAACAGCTCCATCAAGGAGGCCGATATCGCCCCGGAGCGCGAGGGCTTCGTGCTGATCATCGACGAAATTAATCGGGCGAACGTCTCGAAGGTATTCGGTGAGCTGATCACACTGCTGGAAGCGGATAAGCGGCTGGGACAGCCGAACGCCATCAAGGTGCATCTGCCATATTCAGGCGATGAGTTCGGCGTCCCGGCCAACCTGCACATCATCGGCACCATGAACACGGCGGACCGGTCGATTGCGTTACTGGACACCGCTCTGCGGCGCCGGTTTCGATTCAAGGAATTGATGCCCAATCCGAGTAAGCTAGATCCGGTTGCGGGCATTGATCTGGCTCGAATGCTGACGACGATCAACGAGCGGATCGAATATTTCTTCGATCGCGAGCACCAAATCGGCCATGCCTACTTCATGACCTGCCGGTCTCGTAACGACATCGATGAGACAATGCGACATAAGGTTATCCCGCTCCTTGCCGAGTATTTTTACGAGGACTGGAGCAAAGTGGCTGCGGTCCTCGGAGAGACGACGGACGGTGAACAGAACCGAGAAGGCCGCTTCCTGGATCGTCGGCGCCTCACGGCGCCCAAGGGCGTCAGTGACGACGATAGCGGCGCGGTGCGGTTCCGCTGGTCCGTGCGTGACGACTTCTCATACGATGAATTTGCTGCCGCATGATCAACCGCACCATCCTCGAGTGGAAATCCATCGAGTACGGACCAGGGGCACATCAGCTCCCCGAGAGTCTGGCCGGACGCATTGCGGCGGTTGCGCGCCAATCACCACTGGCGGGACGCGCAGAAAACGGCATCCTCGAACACGGTCGTAAGGCGCTGCGCGCCCGCGGCGTGGTGGGGGTGGTCGCAGCGGAGGGGTGTGCCCTCGAGATCCTTCCCAAGATCGACGTCCCAGGTCACAGCGAACAGGAAACCAACGGCAATATTCGCCGCCGCATGGTTCACATGCTGGCGGTGGCAATGGATCTCCAGATCGACGCCGGTCAGATTACCGCGCTCGACTGGCAGCGCGAAACTCTGTTGGAAATCCTGATCAAGCTGTTCTCGGAGAAGCTGGCCGAGGCACTGCGCCGCGGTATGCCTCGCCGTTACGTCACGCATACAGACGACCTTCCTGTTTTGCGCGGGCGGCTCGATGTTAACCGGCAGTTTTCGGTATTGGCGGCCGAACCGTCTCGGCTGGCCTGTCAGTACGACGCCCTGACGCCCGATATCGCCCTTAACCAGATCATGAAGGCGGCTACGGTCAAGCTGCTCCGAATTGCTCGGACCAGCGCCAATCAGAGTCGGCTGCGTGAGCTTACCTTTGCCTTTGCTGACATCGCCGACGTGCCAGTGTCCGCGCTGCGCTGGGCCGATGTAGTCCTCGATCGCACCAATGCGCGCTGGCGCGAGTTGCTCAATCTGGCTCGCCTGCTGCTTGGCCAGCGGTTTCAGACCACATCGCGCGGTGGTGCGGACGGCTTTTCCTTGCTGTTCGAAATGAACACGCTCTTTGAAGAGTACGTCGCCCGCTCGCTCACGCGCGCCCTCAGTGGGACCGAACTGCGAGTGGTGTCGCAAGGTGGGCGACTGTACTGCCTCGAATCAGACGACGGCAGAGAACTGTTTCAGACCCGTCCTGACATCTTGGTCAAACGCGGCTCAGACGTCGTGAGGGTTATCGACACCAAATGGAAGCGCATCGCCAATCGGATCGACGACGCCAAACAGGGCGTATCGCAAGGCGACGTCTACCAAATGATGGCGTACGGGCAACTCTACCGCTGTGATCGCCTAGTTCTGCTATATCCCCAACATAGCGAGCTCAAAAGTGGGGAAGGCGTTCAAGCTACGCACAACGTTAGCGGAGGCGATCAGGTTCTCGAGATCGCTACGATCGATATCGCCGCGAACTCACCTCTCAGCCCGAGACTGCTAACCGCAATCAACTGCCGCGCTGAAGTACCCGCGCTCCTCTAAGATGCAAACCCTCCGGACTATATCGAATGAGCAGTCATCTGCGCACAAGCTGATGACCATGCTCGGATATAGCCAGCCCCCTGCGGGCGCCGGTGCCTGCCGCTAGCCATGCGGACGGGGAACACCAGGTGAAGGCCGAAGGGCATCGGCAGCAAGCTCGCATTCTCATGCGGGCAGGATGGAGGTACACGGGTCGCCCCAACCCTCCTGCACGATTGACGCCAAGGACAGACTGGATGGCGTCGTCCGTGTGCGCTGGCCGCGAAAGCGGGAAGCAGTGTGTAAAGGCCGACAGCCCAACCCCGGCCTGCCTGATCAAAAAGGTTACACTCCGGTCTGACGGTTTCCGACGGCGCGGCTCCGAGGGTCGCACGGGCGCTGGCTTCGCCGCCGCAATGGCGAAGCCTTGCCTGCGGCAAGACGATAACCTCAAGCGCTCACCAAGGGTCGTAATAAAGGAAGAGACCGCTAGGTAGAGAACTAGCGGTCCTTCCTTCCTGCCGCGGCTGGGCACCGCCCGCAATTTCCCGACCACTCGCATGAATCCCGATCCGTTACCCCACGGAGCCGGACATGCCGAACCGCACACCGCCACCCCGCGATATCCATGCCGAGGTCACGGCGGCCATCATCGCCGCCATCGAGACCAATCCCGGCAAGCCGCAGCTGCCCTGGCTCCGCTCGACCCAGCCGCTTCATTTGCCCCGCAATGTCCTCACCAAGAACGCCTATCAGGGCATCAACATCCTGCAGCTCTGGGCTACCGGCTTCACCCGCGGCTACGACCAGCAGCTTTGGGCCTCATACCGGCAGTGGGTCCAATTGGGCGGGCAGGTTCGTCAAGGAGAGCGTGGCACCGCCGTCGCCTTCTACAAAGCCTATGAAGTCGAACCGAAGGCCGATGATCCCAACGACGATGGCAACCGCCGCGTCCTCAAGACCTCCACTGTCTTCAATATTCATCAGGTCACCGGCTACGCTCAGCCCGCTCCTCTGCCGCCGCGCGCACTGCCCGCCGATCTTTGGGCGCCACTTGAACTAGTCGAGGATTTCATCTCCACCACCGGCGCTGACATCCGCCACGGGGGCGAGCAGGCCTATTTCCATCGCACCAAAGACTTCATTCAGATGCCGGAGCGGACCAGCTTCATCGGCACCGACACGTCCACTCCGCTTGAGGCCTACTACTCAGTTCTCTTTCATGAATTGACGCACTGGACCGGCGCACCAGGGCGCCTTGACCGCACCTTCGGCCAACGGTTTGGCGACCAGGCCTACGCCGCCGAAGAGCTCGTCGCCGAACTCGGCGCCGCATTCATCTCGGCGGAGCTTAACGTCACCCCCGTCCCCAGAGCCGACCACGCCCAGTACCTCGCGCATTGGCTGGCCCTTCTCAAATCCGACAAGCGCGCCATCTTCACCGCCGCCGCCAAAGCCTCAGAAGCCGCACGCTTTTTGGCGCAGGGAGCGGGCGTGCGGACACCGGCAGAGGCGCGCCAGTGATCGGCTTCATCCCGCCGCAACTCCTCGCCCCCGCTCGCCAACTGCCGACGGGGGCGAACTGGCGTTACGAGCTCAAATATGACGGGTACCGCGCCCAGGTTCATGTCTCCGCGCACGGGGTGCGGCTCTTTACCCGCTCCGGCCTCGACTGGACCTGCCGCTTCCCCCGGCTGACGCAAGAGCTCGCGGCGTCCGTTCGCGCCCCGTGCATCCTCGACGGTGAGATCTATGCCACTGACCCTGCTGGTCGCCCCGACTTCACCTTGCTCTGCAATCGACTTGGTGGCAGTGGCGACGTTCAATTCGTCGCCTTCGACGTACTTGCAACTGACGGTGTAAGTACCCTGCACTTGCCTCTCAGCGCCCGGCGCTACGTCCTACGCTCGATGGTGTCGGAATCAGCCCAGGTACACCTTGTCGAGCAGGCAACGGACCCAGCCCCCCTACTGGCTTTGGCGAACGAGCGTGGTTGGGAGGGGCTTGTGGCCAAGGCTAACGACGGTACCTATCAACCGGGAAGTCGGTCACCCAACTGGCGCAAGTTAAAACTCAAGTGCCGCCAGGAGTTCATCGTTGCAGGCTGGCGCCCCGATCTCGTCACCGGCGCCCTAAAGTCACTAGCGCTGGCGACAATCGAAGACGAACGACTGACCTTCCGCGGATCCGTCGGCACGGGTTTTACCCTCGACGAACGCCAGACGTTGCCCCAGCGGTTCGTCCCGGTCGCATCGCTATTCGTTCGGCGGCTCGACCCGACCATCATTCCGCTCCAACCCAACCTTGTGGCAGAAATCGAGTATCTTGAGCTATCCACACACGGCATCGTCCGACAGCCGACGTTTTTGGGCGTGCGTTTCGACAAGGCAGCGGACGACGTCAGGCTGGAGATCTAGGCCAGTTAGGGCGCTTAGGCTTCGTGCCGCTCCTTGTCGCAGCTGGCGCAAAAGCGACCCTTAGCCTCCGCTAGGACCGCACCTATAGCAGCGAAGAACCCCTCGCGCGGCGCATCAATGGTGCCGTTCGTCAGTTCAATCTGCGCCATCGCAAAGGCCATGTCGCGCTTAGAAGTGTCATAGCCAACGAGCTCATCGTGGCGACAGACTTGGACAATCCCTTTCTTGACCAAGAAACGGACGGCCTCGCCGCGCAAATCCAGCCTCTGCGCGGCGACGTCTTTTGCCGATCCCATGTAGTACCCCTCAGGTAATCGAGTTAGGCCGCAGCCAAGGGACAACTTGCTGGTCAGCGCGTGGTCACCGATTAGCAATCACCGCTGATCATAACAACTTATCTTCCTAAGCACTGAAGCTCATGCCGTCCGTCAGCTTCGACGGCGCAACCTCAGGATGGCTTCATGCCGAAGAAATCGCCTTTGTGGATATCGCCGCCGGCCCCGATCGACGATCCGCTCGATCTCAGCGCCCTCGGCCCCTTGTCGGTGGTCCCCCTCGTCCCCGAAGATATCCTCGTTCGCCACAAGGCGCTGGTGCCCACCGACAATCGCTTCCGGGCGGCAGCGCGGTTGCTCCAGGCCCTTTGGCGCGAGGACCGCGAGCTGCCGATCGGCTCCTATGTCGATGCCGATGGTCGCCGCGTCCGTCTCGGCAGCCGTATCACCGAGGCCGCCGGTAAGCAGGGCGTCAACCTGCTCTCTCCCGATATCGCCGCGCTGGTGCGCCGCGAGTGCGTCTACCGCGAGCTGGGCGCGATGATCGAAGTCGATCGGCTGCGGTCCAATCTGCTGTCGTCGATGCCACTGACCTTCAACATTTTTGCGCCGCTGAAGCTCGATCTGCGGCAAGCGACGCGCTTCATGGCCGAAGTGTTCCCGGGCCTCATGACCGAAGTGCGGGCGATCAAGTTCGAGCATTCTCCTGGTCGCGGCTCGGCCGTCTATTCGCGTGATTACTCGGCTCTCGACCTTTGCATCTATGGCCTCAATGCGCTGGGACAGCGCGTCATGGTCGGATGGGAGATCAAGTACAGCGAAGGCACGTTCGAACCGACGCCCAATCGGATCAGCGACCGGCAGCTGCAGATTACCGCCGCTAGCGGTCTCTACCGTGACGCCGAGGATCCGGGGCTATTCCTCAACCCGCATCAGCAGCTGACGCGGGAGCTGAATCTCTGCCAGTCGATCCTCGACCATGGCGACGTCGACATCGCTGTCTTCGTCCTTGCCTCGCCGCGCCTCAACCATCTGACCCAGGCGATGGGGGAAACGTTTAGCGCGCTCCTCAATCCGAGGCAGGACGGACAGGCCAGCTTCGTCTCGATGACGCTCGAGCGCGCGCTCGAGGCACTGGTGGGTATTGGCATGGTCGAACACGCGCAGGCGCTGCATCGACGCTATCTCGACTTCCACCTCGTTGATGGCGAGCTCGAGCTCGACACCCACCGGGCGCCGACACGCAAAGCGGTCAGGGGCACCTCACCGGCAACCGCGGCCTCATCCTGACGACTATCGCGTCAACGGGAGGGCAGATAGCGTGACCGTCATTTCCATTCGCCGCCTGCAATCGGTGCTGCTGTCCCTGTCGCTCGGCGAGCCGGACCTGGTTCGGCTCGCCCCCGCAATCGCTCCGCTCTTGGCGCGGCAGCGGCGGCTCGATCGGCTCGAACGATTAGCCGATTGGATGGAAACACCATCGCCGGAGACCGCTGCCTTGGTCGTCGCCGACCAGAACGAACGCGTCGGCCGCGACGATTCCGAACCGCGGCCCTGGTTTGCTGGTCTTCGACACTTGCGCCGTCGCCTCACGAGTTACGGCAAGCTGCAGTCGCGGCAGGTCGAGCATTTGTTGGTCGAAACGCCACCCGATCTCCCCACAGCGCTGGTGCAGATCATCCTCCTCGTCTCAACCACCGAACCCGGCGTCGTCGTTGGCGGCCTGCTCGCCATCGCCCGCCGATTGCGTGCAGAGATCACCTTAAATTAGGTGTCTATTGCCATCATAAATAGACACCCCACCATGGAGTCTTCATGCGTTCTATTTCGAGAGCTTTTGCGGCACTGGCCATCTTCGCGGCAGTAACCTACCCCGTCACTACGGTGGCGGCTGCCCTGACTCGCCTGCCCACCTTCATACAGTCCAATGCCTATGTCGCCGGCCAGGTTTACGGTTGCACCGTTCGGCTCATTCGCTACCTCGAGCTGACGATCAATCGAGGATCCGAAACCGGCCACACGCCACCGGTCATGGACGTCAACCTGATCGTTGGATTGCAGATCGCCGACCTCAAGGACGACGCCCGCCAGGCGCTGGTCGCAAGCTCGGGTGGCGCGTTTCCCATGGACGAGTCCGAGACGGCGATCACGGAGATCGCCGACCTCGAATACGACGGCAGCGCTGCCGGCGCGCCGGGCTACAGTGAGGCCTGGATGCAGGCCATGGGGTGCTCTGCGCTGTTCCGCCAATTCGGACTTTACGACATCTACCAATAGCCGCTCAGAAACGCTGGGACAGATGGGCAAGATCGCGGCCACCAGGTGCTGTTTTTGCTCGCGGTTGCTGGCTTTATCCAACAATCCCCCCTCCGGAGGAGCCCCTCCTCCGGACCTCCCTTTCCCTCCCTCTACCTTCCTGCGCCCTGGCGCTCAGCGCCAGACTGAGTGCGAGCAACATCTCTCTATCGTCAACGAAGCTGTTTCTGATCTCGGACAGACCTCGTCAGCGAGCAGGCTTCCGTCCGACCTTGAGATTGGCGGGCATTTCGCTGCTTACCGGGGTCGCTAGCAATGCAGCCACCTCGACATCGAGGGTCGACGAAAGCTTGTCGAGAACGTCGATGCTCGGGTTTTCTGTCTGCCTTTCGATCCCGCCTACGTAGGCGCGATCAACGCCCGAATCCGCTGCCAGACGCTCTTGGCTCATGCCGCGTTCAACCCTGAGGCGGCGCAGATTCATCGCGAGTTTCTGACGGGCATTCATCGCCCGACGCGAACATTTGACCGCCCTTTAATCCACGGTCTATAGCCACATGAATAAGCGAGTTAGTGGAGCTCGCGGGGGAACTCGATCGTGCGTCGACTCTATTTTGCTGTCATTGGTGGTTTCATCGGTCTGCTCATCTACGCTGGCGCTACAGGCAATTTCGGCATCATCCCCGATTTGCCATTCGATCTGCCGTTTGCGCGACACGTGCGACCACCGGCCAACGTGCTCGCGGCTCCACTGCTCTACCCTCAAATGACGGGTCGGGTGGGAATAACCGGGAACCAGCTGGTTGCAAGATTTGAAAGGCTGAAGGGACGGGCCACCTGGGAGCGGTCGCAGGATCAGCGAGGCTGGATCATGCGATACTCACTGCCACTGGAACTCACCGGCGGCAGCACGGAAGGGGCGGCGAGATTTGACTATCTGGCCGATGCCAGCCAGGCCGGGATCACAGGGCCGGGTCTACAAGTCGTCGGCTGGGCCGCGGACGGCGACACACTGAACGCCAATGAAATCATGGCCATCCTTAGCTCGATAGCGGCCGCGATGTATCAAGACGGCGAGCTCCGTTAGCGGGTACCGTGTCTGACATCTGGGACTCTGCTAGCTAGTCAAAGTGCAAGGGGACCGATCCGCAGATGTCAGTTGAACGAATGTGCCCAATCTGTGAGTTGGCGATGGGCCAGGCCGCCGCGAGGATCACAACGAAAGAAGGCTCTTTCGTCGCTCCGGCTCGGCATGTCGGCTCCTGGGCGGAGTTGAACGCGACCGAGCAGCTCGCCGCGCTTTCCATGATATCGGCGGCGTTACTGGAGAGCACATCGGTCGGGCCTGATCTTCTGCATGGGCATTTTGTCCTGCGACTGGGCAAATTAGCTGGCGCAGCTGCTCAGCGCCCAGGGATGCTGATTGCCGGAGGCGAAGACCCCCTCGTGAGTCATCTGGCGCGTCACATTGACCAGGCCGATGCTGTCGACATGGCTGTAGCATTCGCGTTGGATGGTGGCGTCAACCTCATCTTCCCTTGGCTTGAGGACCTTCTGGGTCGCGGCGGAAACCTTCGCCTGGTCGTTGGGGACTATCTAGATGTGACTGAGCCTTCGGCGCTTCGTCACCTGTTGGACCTTGGCCGGGAAGGACTGCGTGGACAGTTCGAACCCTACATCTTTGAAACGGGCGGGGGCAGTTTTCATCCGAAGGCCTGGCTCTTCCGATCGGGCGAGAACCGTGGCGCAACCATCGTAGGCAGCTCGAACTTGTCGCGCTCGGCACTAACTGTTGGCGTCGAATGGAATCTCCGTAGCGACGCTCCGCACGACCGCCAGGCGGTGCTCGCTGCTTTCGAAACGCTACTGTCACATCCCAGTGTGCACCCGCTGACTGAGACCTGGATTGACGCGTACGCACAGCGCAGGCAGTCGCGTCCCTTACCGGCATACGCAGCGCGGGAAGCGGCAGTTGAGCCGTCGCTCGGTGCGCCCGAGCCGCATGGGGTTCAGAAGGAGGCCTTAGCCGCATTGGAGGCAACACGTCTGAGCGGGCACCGTGCCGGCCTCGTCGTGCTGGCAACTGGGTTGGGAAAAACTTGGTTGTCCGCCTTCGACAGCAGGGGTTTTGATCGCGTTCTCTTCGTCGCGCACCGAGAGGAGATCCTGGCCCAGGCAATGTCGACCTATCGACAAATCCGTCCTTCCGCCCGTTTTGGTCACTACTCCGGAAGTGCTAAGGAGGCCGGCGACATTGTCTTCGCTTCAATTCAGACCCTAGGACGGACCGAGCACCTAGCGCGCTTTGATCCCGACGAGTTCGACTACATCGTCGTCGACGAGTTTCACCATGCGGCGGCGACGAGTTACCGGCGGCTGCTGGATCATTTCACTCCGCGCTTCCTACTTGGTCTGACGGCGACACCGGAGCGGACTGACGGTGGTGATTTGCTGTCGCTATGTGGCGAGAATCTTGTCTTTCGCTGTGACCTGTATGACGGAATCACGCGAGGTTTTCTGGCTCCTTTCCACTACTTCGGTGTGCCTGATGAGGTGGATTACGCTCAGATCCCATGGCGTTCGACACGGTTCGATGAAGAAGCGTTGACCGCGGCCGTTGCCACACAAGCGCGGGCAAACAACGCACTGGAGCAGCTTCGCCTCCATGGCGAAGGGCCGGCCATAGGTTTCTGCGTCTCCCGACGACACGCCGAGTTCATGGCTGCCCATTTCCAGGCGGCTGGGATGCGCGCTGTGGCAGTTCACTCGGGCGAGGGATCGGCGCCGCGGGCCAGTTCGCTTGAGGCATTAAGGTCGGGCGAAATCGACATTCTGTTTGCCGTCGACATGTTCAACGAAGGCGTGGACGTCCCCAACATCGGAACCGTTCTGATGCTGCGGCCGACCGAGAGCACCATACTGTTCCTGCAGCAGTTGGGGCGCGGCCTTCGGCGTTACGGTGATAAGGTGCTGAGGGTCATCGACTACATCGGCAATCACCGCGTGTTTTTGACAAAAGCACGCGCGCTACTCGCTGCCGGCGAGGGAGATCGTTCCCTTATCCAGAAGCTCGAGGCGTCGTCGTCGGGTGAGCTTTCATTGCCTCCTGGCTGTGAAGTTACCTATGACCTGAAGGCGTTGGACCTGCTGCGTGCGCTACTCAGGGATCGCTCGGGAGCGACGGAAGCGGAGGCCTGGTATCGGGACTTTCATGAGCGCATGGGCGAACGACCGACTGCTGCCGAGTTTGCTCGTGCTGGCTTCCAACCATCTCGTACGGGTCACGGTAGCTGGTTCGACTTCGTACGAGATATGGGAGACGCCGTGTCCGATGCCTTGGAGGTGCATCGCGCACTGCTGCAAAGTCTAGAGCGATCGGACTTCATCGATGCTGGCCCGCTGTTGGTACTGCATGCGCTTCTCGTAAACCTCTCGTCTGGGGAGACGGCCGAGCGTTTACGGCTTCGAGCAGCCCTTCACGGCGCGCGCCGCGGCCTCCATGCGATCGATGCCGACCAACTTTCGCCCGCCTGGAGCTACTGGGCCGAGAGGCCAGACTTTAAGGTTGACGGGGATCGGCTGCGCTTGCGCCGCGTCGAAACTGCAGGGTTGCGCGACTTGATTGCGGAGCTGATTGATTGGCGACTTTCGCCATTTCTGGCCGCTTCTTCACCTACGGCAGTGAGCGACGCCGCGACGAACGTTCGCGCCGTCCCGCAAATTTGGAAAGAGTATATGCGGGAGGAGATCCCGCCACTTTTCGGTAGCACCTTCAACCCGGGCAATTGGAACTCGGGGATCGTCACTCAGGGCTCAAGTCTGGTCCTGCTCACAACGCTAAACAAGGGAAGTATGGCGACCGGGAATCACTACGACGACCGCTTTTTGTCGCCAACGCGCTTGCAGTGGCAGAGCCAAAGCCAGACGCGCCAGGATAGCCGTCACGGCAAGATATTGTCGGGCCAAATGGCTGATCATCTCGTGCACCTCTTCGTTCGAAGCGATAAGCTCCGCGGTACGAAAGCTGCTCCGTTTCTCTACCTTGGCGTCCCTCGATTTGGCGCTTGGCATGGCGACAAGCCCATCACAATCGAATGGGAACTGTCCGAGCCGGTGCCCGAGCACTTCAAGAAGATGCTGCGTGTACCGTAGACGGTGGCGATCCAACAGGCATTTTGGCAGAGGCCACTCCTGGCGCAAAGCGGTCGCCGAGGGCTGGCCGCTGTCACTCAGGCATCGTCGAGCCTCGCCGCACTAGCCGCTTCCGCCCACAGCTACTCGAGGAAAACGGCAGGTGGACGGATGGCGGTCTGAATTGACGAGTTCTGTGAGTTTCTTGGATGGCAAGTCCGCCGAAGGGGAACAATCATATGAGAATCGTCCGTCGAGCAGAGCTACACGCTGTCATCGATAGGGTGCGCAGTTGCGGGGCACCCTGGAACGACGAAGAAATCAACGTCGCAATCTTCCGATTATTCGACGACCGCGAGCTCCGCCGGCAACCCCGGTTACTAGAGCGCTTCCTCGAGGCACCGCGCCCACCAGACCCTGATGGTCTTTTCGATACGCTACGAGCAATCGAGCCTTGGGTTCATGACGCCTGGGCAATCGTCGATCCATACCTGTACGTAGACAACGACTACCGCGACGAGGCACCCCCGGAGGCATTTCAGCAGCTCCTCGGCTACAATGACGCCGAGGGCAACTTCGTCGCGATGCCGGAACTCAGGGCCCTTCCGAGATACTGTTCAAGCATCGATGACGCCTGCTCCCTCAAAAACCAGGCTTTTGGGTCGTTTCTCTCCTTGCAGTGGAGCGAGGTCCCTGGGGAATGGGGGCTCGACTACGAAGCGGCGCTGCTGACCGAACGCGGCGAGGTTCAGTCGAGTTTTCGGTCAGAGTACGCCGCGCTGGCCATCGTAGGGGCAGTCCTACTCGGTATGGCGAGTGACTGGGCCCATGAGACGGCATATTTTCAGGTGGTCGAGTAGGCCGCTGGCGCTGGCGGCAACATCTCCACCCCCAGCTCCTGTCGGATTTCATTAGCCCGGGTACGCAGGTGCCGCAAAACTGGTTGGCACCGATCGAAGGTCCATCCCCAACTGCTGGGGTGAGGAATATGCGCGGCGACAGCGCGGTGGGGCAGCGCAACCTCGTATTCACGTTCCCGCCAGTTCTTACCACCTGCCTGGTAGGCATTCTGACGTTCAATGAGCCCGATCGGCATACGGCGCCAAAGGTCCACCCCGCAGATCAGGATGGCCTCTGCTTCGACTTTTTTGACGACATCCCCGAAGAGCCGTGGAGCTGCTCCATGCCAGAGCGCTTCCGGTGGTCGCTGCCGTGGCCTATTGGCAGCAACCACCGGAACGTAATTGTAGAACACCACTGAACTCCAAACGTCGTATGGGCTCCATGACCGGGAGTTTTTATCCATGATCAGGGTCTCTAGTTTCGAGAGGAAGGGGTAGCGCCTACCGTCTTCCAAATAGCTGCTGATCAGCCACTCCGTCATGTCGGGTATATCGGTCCCCACGGGCTCACGGTCGTGATAGTGGGACTCGCCCAAAATCATGAGCCGAAGACCACCCAGCAGGTTGTCGGCCTGACCCCACCGGTCGCCTATCCATGGACGCGCCATCGTTACTCCTTCCCAATTGCTTGAACTGATGAACAAGCTCGTTGGGCTCGTCAATTCAGCTTTGATTTTCCGCTACCATGGCAAGAAACCAAAGTTGCCCGCAAAAAGCCGAGAAATCGAAATGGTAAGCCGCGCTCGTACAAAGAGCCGTCAAGGTCTCCTTGTGTCGGCACATGACATTGCGCCGAGGCGAGTGTCAGGCGCTTGCGGTTGTTGGTGACACTTTCACGGCCACAGACGCCCTGCTGCGCGATCGTATCGCGGCGGGAACCGACCCATACCGTTCCGCGAGAAACACCAAACTGACCAGACTTGGCGCCTCTTCGATTACTTTCAGTAGTCTATCAAGAGCCCCTTTCCGCACCTTATCGACACCGTCGAGCACGATCACCCGCCGCCCTGGCCACAGCCCACCGTCAATTATCAGATTCCGTACCTGGTCTACCTGGTGCTCCGCGGCGGCCTTCGCTCCTGTCTCATCCTTGTCGTGGCGAGGTTCGGTGCCGAGGTGCGCGATGCCGGATGATGGACTGCCGCCGTCGACAAGCGACCGACACGAGTCACATTTGCCGCAGCCCTCGCCTGCCGACGGAGCTTCGCAAAGACAGGCCTTAATCCAGGCCCCGGCGATCTGCGCCTTCGCCTCTGGCGCGAACCCGTGCAGCAGGATAGCGCCCTGATGCCGGTCGTCGATGATAAGCCGACAAAGGCGAGCTACCACCGCTCGTTGATTGGAAATAGCCGACCACCTCACCCTGAAATCTGGCGATAGTGAACGGACAACGACGTTCGTCCCCTTGAGGGCCGCGAAGACCTCATCGAGCCACCCTGATCGGGGCTCGATCGTGGAGAGCCGTTCCTTCAGCCGCTCGCCAAGACGGCGAACTGCGGTGCCGTCGCCGGCCTCAAGCAGCGGCACGCGGGACAACGCCTCGCCAGCAACGTGGACGAGCCAAGCCCGATGGTCGCGATCGACGCGAGCACGACGGTAGTCCCGACATAGTTGGGCGACTGCGAACGCCCTACCATCTGGATTTTCGCGCCACGACGGAGCATAGCCGCCGCGTAAGATCGCAATGCCTAACTGGCTCGCCAGCACAGCGGTGGCCCACAACACCAGATCGGTTGTCGCGCCATCCGCCGGACCCGACTCGTCTTCCGACCGGAAGATCAGACCGGCAGTGGCTGCCGTCAATGCCCCGATTGCTAGAAGTTCGCTGTCGCCGCGTAAGAGAGTTTGGCCGATGAGTGCGCGTTCCTGCTTTGCGTTGGGTTCGTTCAGGAACGTCCGTAACGTTCGCACCAGGCCCTGCTCCGGGGCCGTTGGCTCCACCTCCGTCGCATACGAGCTTACGCCGTCACGCGTTAGGATGTAGTCGTCGATGTCTTGGAAGACGTCGTTGATGGTGAGGTAGAAGGGCAACCGCGTAGAAAGATGCGATCGAAACGCGGGATCAGACCCAAGTCCGACTGGCGGCAACAAATCACTGCGACCAAGTGCATAACTGGCGATCGCTTCAATTGTCGTTTCATTTGGCTCGGGCTCTTCAACGACCTTGGCCTGCGAGATGACTTGTGCCCAGAGCTCGCTCTGTAGCAGCTTTCTCGTCGGCTTAATGAAGATCGCTGCCGGCCCGCCCGTATAGTTTGTGAACGCATGCAGCACATTCTCAACAACGGCTGCCCGAGCACCCTGAAGCTCGCACCAATGCAACGCCGCGAAGAACCCCGAGAGACCGGCCGTAAACTCTCTCGGTTTGTGCAGCGCCACATCGAGACCGTGCGCCTTGGCGATGTCTTGCAGTGCACGGAACATCTCGGTGCGCAAACACCCACTGCGATAGCAATAAACCAAGCGCGAGCTTGCGGAGGGCGCGCGCAAGAAATCAATGTCTAACACGGCTACCGATCCCACCAGACGGGCCAACTGCGGGGCAGGTCGTGCGGATCAGTGGACCAGCTGTCCCGCAGCAACTGTTCTTGCCTGCTGCGAACGTTGGCGTCCTTGAACTCGCCCGCGAGTCCCTCGATCTGCTGCTCGCGGCGCAACCGTTCTCGGCGACGATCACGGTGTTCGTCCTTCTCCCAATCCGTAAACACCATCTCCCACGCAGCATCTGCGAAAACGGACAAGGGTGGAGGACCATCACGAAGCACAGCTTCCATAGCGGTACGTTCTAGCAGTCCCGTGGATGCGACCAGCGGCGTGGGCGCCGCGGCGACATCTCTATGATGGCGGCCTAACTTCAGCAGCATCCGTGCAGACCGCCAATTGCCATCCTGGTCTTCGGCCTCCACCTGAGGATGCAATGCACCCAGCAGGTCACGAACCGCACGCCAATGGAATTTGGCCGGTTTTTCCGAGCCGTCAAAAGTCGAAAGGGTGGCGTTAACGTCCAGCGACGCCTTCCATCCCTTAAACCAACTGCGCAGTATCTGCAGACCGTTGAACATGTCTGCACCGATTGGCGTTGGGGTATGGGCCGCAATATGGGCCTCCAGCCCAGACCTGTTTCGCTCTAGCGTCCCGAGCGCCGCGAAGTCGGATGTTCCCGCTTGCACCATGCGGGCCTCAAGCTCGTTGTAGAACTGTTGCACCAAGGCGACCTGTTCAGAGTCAGTTCCGTCGGCCGGCGGGTAGATCACTATGAAGGCATTGAAATAGCGCCCATGCTCCTGCGGCAGGAACGACGCCCGATCCAGAATTTGGCGCACATCGGCTAGGTGGAGAAAGCCATCCGGAGGAGCGTCAGCGGAGACCTCCGACGGCTTCTGGTTGGGCTCGGAGTCGTGCTGGGGTGGCGCGAGCAACTCGTGGAACGCGACGAAGGACGCTTCAACAAACGCGCCATCTGCTTCGACCACCTCGGGTCGCCAGTGGCCCATAAGCTGCCGCCAGTATGGTGCTAGCTCATAGGTGCGGCTGACCCCGTACCGTTCGCGAAGGCCTACGAGGGCGGTCTGGCGCTCAGCTGCAAGCTGTTCGAGCACGGGATCCACATCGACGGGGAGGCGGAGGATGTCGCGGGAATACACACCCGCCAGCAAAGCAAGAATCCAACGCAGCTTTACCTCGCCAGTGTCGCGCCAACCGGCGATGAGCTCGTTCAGGCGGTCGCGATCTTGGCGACCCATAGCCGTCAGATAATCGCGAAGGACGTCCAAATACTCGAAGTCCAACACCTCGCGCAGCACCGCGATCGTGATGCGGCCATAGCCGATAAGCTGGTCTAGCGCATTCAACAGGTCCCGGGGCTGGCGAGCAACGAGGTTCGCCAACATGACCAGCGCATCGTCGTCATACTGCAACTGTTTGATAGCAGCAGCTTGGCGCAGTACCTCTGTGGCTTCAACCAGGTTGAGAGGTCGAACTTTTAGGGGGACCAGGCGCGACCGGAGCGCAGCCGTAAGGTTGTGATGCTCGCTCGTCGCGAAAATGAAGACGGTATCGGCACCGGCCTCTTCGATGGGCTTGAGCAGGCTGCTCGACGCCGCTTCGCTCAGACCATGTGCTTCATCAAGGAAAAGAACCCGGCGCCGCTTCCCATTCGCTTTGGCGGTTTGGCGGTCCAGCCAAGCTTGGAGAACATCACGCTCACCGCCTGTTCCGCCAACGTCGTACTCGGCAAAGCCGGAACCCGGCTCGTTGGCCTCCACCGCTTTGCAGCTGTCGCACAAACGGCATGGAGAACCATCACCACCGATCGGCGCGGTACAGAGTAGCGCTTGCCCATAGATGCGCGCCAACGTCGTTTTACCCGACCCGACCGTTCCGTGCAGCAGAATGTGGCGACCGACCCGCCCGCGAAGGATCAACTGCGAAAGGTAGCGAACAGGATGCTCCTGGCCGATAACCGAGGCGAAATCGGCCGGTCGAATGGCTGTGGCCAGAGTTTCGGTCATATGCTCATCGCTCCGGTGGTCCCGGATTGTCCACACGAGACAAGCCGGCGCGAGGTAGGCGAAGTCGGCAAGGTAGGCAAAGTTGCCGGCGTCGGTGAAGTGGCCAAGGTCGGCTAAGCCGAAATCCGCTGTGCCCTTCGAAGTCGGCGGGGTAGGTCACGCAGAGCGGAAGGCGGGCTTCAGCGAATACCAGGTGTTGCCCTGGATTTCGCTTTTTCCGCCAAAAGGCGTCAGCGGATGCTCGAAGTACCTACCCATCTCGTCGGAGAAACGGCGGACCGTCCATGCCAACCCCATCTCCGCGGTGAAGAGCTCGCGCAGGTCGCTGGCCTTGAAGCCATTGAACTTTTTAAGGCCCTTGAGTTCGGGGGTGTCGAAATCAAGACGAGTCAGCCAGTCGAACAGCGGACTTTTCGGGGTGTTGTGGGCCTGATAGGCGCGCAGTTCATTCAAAATCGGCAAGATGGGTGCAGAGTCGAGGCAGCCCGTCACGCGCCACAGCCGTTCGTAGTCGAAGCTCCGAATTGCCTCCCAGGCGGCAGCGTCGTTGCGGCCGTCCACCATCTCGATCGACAGCAGCCGCCGATGACCGCTCGGATCGTTGAACAATTGCTCGGGCGGGCGGTTGGCTGTGCCGATCGCCGACGACCCCTGGCGAACGCGCAGCTTTTTTGGGGTGCCAACCTGACGACGCAGCAGCTCCTCGGCAGTGATCAACTGCTTGGCCGCATCGACGCGGCCTGAAGTTAGCAGCGGAATCTCGTCCACAAACAGCACGGCGTAGTCCAGAGCACCAGAAAATCGCGTATCGATCCAATCATCAAAGGTGATCGGCGGACTAAACAGCTCCTCAAGCGGCGAGCAGAACCGACGCGCAAACGTGCTCTTGCCGGTGCCTTGCTCGAGGCTCCAGATCACCGGCATTAGGTGGTGCTGGACCTCGTAACCCATCATCTTGCGGTGGACCTGCCAGATAAAGTGCACCAGGCCGTGCGCGATTAAAGGCGCCGGACCTTTGAAAATCATCGAGGCCAGCTGGACAAGCTGTTCGAGCATCAAGTCATGGCCCGTTGGGCCAAGCTTGCGGAGAAGGGGCGCAAAAATCGCCGAAGTGCGCCGCTTTGCGTCGATGGAAATGAGCTTCTTCACCGCGCTGGTCAGGTTGGCGCGGCCGCCCGCCACCGCGCGCCACTTCGGATCGAGCATGATGTCGTCAATGACCGACTGCATCGAGACTTCCGGCTGCAGCAGCTTTTGGTGAAACTGCGCCGGAGTCTCCGGGCGCTTGATGTGGTTGATGTTGTGCAGGAACCCGTCTGCCAACACGATAACACCACCTACCTCCATGAAGTGACGGACTAACGACATCGCGTCCTTCGGCCCGTCGTCGGCACCGGCGCCAGCGCCGGTCTCGCCGGAGCGAGCTTCATCATTGTCCGACCGGTGGTCACCCGACTGACCGATAGTCGGATAGGCGAGGTGCTGCTCGAGCCGGTGGTAGGCGGCTTGGACGCGCATGAATTTCTCGACAGCTTTCGGATCGCCGGGGTTGGTATCGGGGTGAGTTGCCTTAGCTCGCCGGCGGTAGGCTTTCCGCACCGCGTCCAAACTGGCCCCGGACTCCAGCTCCAACTCGATGAGCGCTTCCTCGGGCGACATGTTTTGCGATCTCTTGGCACGTGGCAATGCCAGCCAAATTGATCAACGAACATCCGAACGGTAGTCCAATCCTGGGCAGAGTCGAGTCTGCCGAGTTATCTAAGCCATCCGATCTTTGCTCTTAATATCAGTCGCTTAGAGTCTGTTACATGCTGTCAGACTCGTCGCGTACGTCTGCCGCCACCTGTGACTTTTTCGTCTGGGATAGCGATCTTCGCCAAGCGTCGAAAGAGCTCCGCAGCGAGCGTCGACCCGGGAGGGATTGGAACGCGCTTGCCAAGTTCATCGCGCGCCTTGCTGGCGGTCACTTTGTCCCCAAAGTCATCTAGGTCGCCGTCACGACAAAGGCGGAAGACCTCAACCGAGGCAGCGATCAAGGGATACCTGGTAGCGAGTTCCGACATTTTAGGGTCGGCGGGGCGCTCGCCACTCCATACCAACGGCACCTGTGGCATGGTCCTGATGATGTAGTTGATGTCTCTCGCCATAGAGGGCGAGTTCAGCGCATCGCGATCGAGCCGGCGCGGCCAAACGTCGTTCAGCGCATCTGGCCACGCATCTCGCAGCCAAGAGTCAACAACGCCAGCTCGACTTCTGCCGACATCGCCGCAGAGCGCCCTCAAAATTAGCCCGATCGGCGGGGCTTCACGCTCGACGATCCCGATCACTTCGTCAGGTGGCACGTCTGGCTGCGAGTCATCTGCATCGCGCAAGGCTTCAACTCGCTTGCGATCGACGTAGAGATACCCGTTAACCCGGTGCTGCTGCAGCAGAACCGTCGTCAAACTAGCTTCGTAAGCCTCTCCCCAAAGGCGGCCGTTCGACCACTGCGACGCTGGTACTGAATGGAGCGTACCCTGTACGGTCAGCAGCGACGCTTCCAGCGTTCCGTCGACCAGCGCCATGCGAAGCGCATGAGGCTTTTCCCGTATCGCATACCAGTCAATCCACCGCTCGTCCCAGCGACGATACTCCCAGTAGTCGATGGCATGGCGAAGAAGCTTCAAATGCGATGGGGCCTTCAGGGGTACGTCGTTTCGCATCGGCTCAACGCCTCGACCGGTTTAGGTCGATGCCAATCCTAATCGCTTCGATGCCCGACGAGAGTTGTTCCATGGTCAGCCCGTGAGAGTATCGGGCCGTTTCACCTGGGGTCACGTGCCCGGTAAGTTCGTCGATCACGGCGATTCCTATTCCCGCCCTCTGCATCAGCGTCGTCGCCGTATGCCGGAACGAGTGGAAATCCAAACCCTTGCGGTAAAGACCTACGTCTTGCCGGTAACGCGCGAACCACTTCGAGAACGCGTGACCTAGCCGTTGGTCCGCACCCCCCGGCTGCAGACCTGGAAAGAGGCGCTCGGAACCTGCGCTCTGTTGTTCCTTGATATGCTCCAACAGGCCGAGCCGAACGAGCTCGGAATGAACGGGCACCTTGCGCACCGCGGTTCGGTTCTTGAGCTTGCGCGGTGGCCGGCCATTAATATCGAAAACGAGGTGACCCTCGACCTTCCGAATATCCTCGAGGTGGAGCTGCGCCGCCTCTTCTTGCCGAAGCCCCGAATAAACCGCGATCAGTGGTAGCCAGAACTTTTCATCCCTGATCACCAGATCGCCCGGAGTCGTACGGCGGCCGGCCGTTAGGCAGCCGGTCCAAACTGGCGTGGCGAAAAGCTGTGCCAACTCTTCGGCCGTCCACATGTCGCGCTGTTCGTTCGCCCGCAAAGCGCTCGGAAAGGTGAAGCCGGTGAAAGGATTGTCGACGGCTAGCTTTTCCGTGACAGCCCACCGCCAGAAACCACTCAACGCCGAGAAATGCCGCTTCACCGTCCGTGTTGATAGGCGTTCGGCCGCACCACCTCGTTCCGCGTCGATCAGCTGGATCTCGGCGACACTCTTGCCGCGGAACTCAGCCGACTTTCCATAGTCGGCGGGCAGCGCTTGAAGGGCGTCCTTGAACTTTTGTGCGCTTCCTCGCTCATAGCGACCTAACTGCTGGTCACCACAAAGTTCAATGAAGAGCCGGTACGACTTTGCGGCTTGAAGGACGGTTTGCGCATCCCAAAGACGACCCTTGCTTTGCTGTTCGAGAAACCGCGACGTAAACTTCGACAGGAGCTTGTCCGTCCCCGTCTCCACTCCTGCGATGGAGCTGGTCCCTCTATTGAGCGACTGGTCCTGAACGGGCCCTGGCGAGTACACCTCGGCCTGCTGTGTCGGAGGGAGACTTGATAAGTCACCATTAAGCCGAGCCTTGGCGTCGTCGATCGCATCGAGCCCGACACGCATTACTGCCTGTTCCAGCTGACGGCGCTCCAGAGCGTTGATGGTCAGCCCAGCTCGGGCGCTGATCACTGATGCGGCCAGTGACGCAACCGTAAAATCGCCGCGGCCAAGTTCCTCCCTCGTGGACGCTTTGTGCTGATTCAGCATGCCGAGCAGAGCGGCGTGTTCCTCCATCGTGAGTGGTGGCGAGGACAGCCGATTCAGGTTGTCGATCTGAGCGACGAGACTTCTGAAATCGGCCACGAGTTCCGAGATTTGTACGTCACTCAGCATGGCGTCCTCCAACTGCAAAAACAGCACCTCGGTAGCAAGGTACAGCCGGCGACTTCCCGCTCTCGCTGTTCGATAGTCGCTGGTACGGAGCGAGACGACAATCTCCCGCTGGCCGATCCTCCCAATCAGGTGCTTTGGCACCTGGCGCCGGAAGTGAATTTGACCACCGCGACGCACAACATTTGGAGTTCCCTTCACCCCTATTCCCCAGCCATTCTGTAGCAGACTTCTGTAGCAATCTGCTTGATAGACCTAGCGAATTTGGAGAAACCGCGTGCCATCAAAGGCTTACGAGGTGCTGGCTGGGGCGCTAGGATTCGAACCTAGGGATGGCGGTACCAAAAACCGCTGCCTTACCACTTGGCGACGCCCCAACGGGGCGCTTGTTACAACGGTTCACCACGCGAGGCAACCAACCCGTCCGAGGCCGCATATCGGCGCTTGCAGTGCCGGGGGCTCCCCGCTATAACGCCGCCCAACCCGATAGCCGCAGCCGGAAACCTTCCCGAGTTTCCTGGCGTTAAAGAGCGGAAATCACGGCACCTGACGGAGTATAGCGCAGCCTGGTAGCGCACCTGCTTCGGGAGCAGGGGGTCGAGTGTTCGAATCACTCTACTCCGACCATTTCGAAACCCCGGTCTCGCAGGAGGCCGGGGTTTTTCGTTGTTCGTGGCCTCAGGTGCCGGGGGCGCGGAAGGCCGGGGCGGTGGCGGCGACCTGGGCGAGCGCTTTCTGGGCGTCGGCGCCGGTGAAGGCGAGCGTGGTCTTCATGTCCGAGACCGCGCCGGTGGCGCCGGCCGTGGCGACGATGCCCCATCACCGAGAGAGGATCGGCGTTTTCGCTGACGGTCATCCAGTCATATTCGCCGAAGGTGATGTAGTAGGCGACGAGCTTGCCGCCATTGCGCTCGATGAGGGCGCGGACTTCCTTTTCGCGGTCCTCGGGTTTGGCCAGGAGGCCCTTGATCGCTGCCCCGGTGTATTTTCCCTGCGTGATGTAGATCGCCATGTTTTTCTCCCCTCGATGGCGGATGTGCACGCTTCTTGCGCGCATGGTCGACGCCCCGGCGTGTCGCCCGGAGCGCGGATAGTTCAGAGATCGAGATAGAACGACGCTAGATCCACCGCGGCCCACAGCGCGATGTCCCATCAGTATATCCCCCACCCGGCGGATTGATAGGTGAGGGCCACTGCCCGATCCCGCGCCCGCCATCCGTCGCACTGACAGCGGGCGCCGCCCGGTGCTAACTTTTGGGCCAAACAGGGAGTTTCGCCATGGATCTGGGGATTGCCGGACGGACGGCCATTGTGTGTGCGTCGTCTAAGGGGCTGGGCAAGGGGTGCGCGGCGGCGCTCGCCGCGGCGGGATGCCGGGTGATCATCAATGGGCGCGATGCGGATGCGCTCGAGGTGACGCGGGCTGAGTTGGCGATGCTTGGTGGCGAGGTGATCGCGGTGGTAGCCGATGTGGGGACCGCCGAGGGCCGGGCGAAGCTGCTCGAGGTGGCGAGCGCCGTGGATATCCTCGTCAACAATAATGCCGGGCCGCCGTTCAAGGACTTTCGCGAGATTTCCGATGAGGCGATGCTCGCGGGCGTCAATGCCAACATGCTGACGCCTATCGCGCTCATCCGCGCCGTGATCGACGGCATGGCGGAGCGACGGTTCGGCCGGATCGTCAACATCACCTCGAGCTCGGTGAAGGCGCCGCTGGCCGGGCTCGACCTGTCGTCAGGGGCCCGTGCGGGGCTGACGGCGTTCGTGGCCGGCATTGCGCGGACGGTGGCGGACAAGAACGTCACCATCAACGGCATTTTGCCGGGCTCGTTCGATACGGACCGGCTGAAGGGCGGGTTCGAGCGGACCTCGCGCAGCGAGGGGATCAGCATCGATGAGGCGCGACAGCGCTCGGCCAGCCGCATCCCGGCGAAACGCTTCGGCTCGCCGGACGAATTCGGGGCGCTGTGCGCATTTTTGTGCTCGACCCAAGCGGGCTACATCACCGGGCAGTCGATCCTGATCGACGGTGGGCTGGTGAACTCGACGTTCTAGCCGCCGAAAACAAATGGGGCGCCGCAGCGCCCCATTGAACCGTTCCGGTGGTGGGCGGGCTACTTCGCGCCGCGCAGGGCCAGGGCCCGCTGGGCCCGGATCGAGAACAGCACCAGCGCGATGATCGTCACGACGAACGGGATCGAGCGGATGAGTTCGGCGGGGGCGTCGGCGAAGAGGCCGGGCATCACCACCGCCAAGGCTTCGAAAGCGCCGAAGAGCAGGGCCGCGAGCAATGCGCCGACCGGGTGGCGGGCGCCGAGCAGCACGGCGCCCAGTGCGATGAAGCCACGGCCCGCCGTCATGTCGCGGGTGAAGCCGACATAGTTGAACATGGCGAGCTGGGCGCCGCCCATGCCGGCGAGCGCGCCCGACACGACAAGGCTCCAGGTACGGATCTTGTTGACCGGGATGCCGGCCGCTTCGGGCGCCGCCGGGTATTCGCCGACGCCGCGCAGCCACAGGCCCCAGGGCGTGCGGTAGAGGAAATACCAGACCGCGAACACCACCAGCGCCGCGAGCCAGCTCAGCACCGAATGGCCCGAGAGGAACGAGGTGAGGGTCGGCCCGATGCCCGGAATGCCCGAGAGGAAGCTCAGGTCGATCGCCGGCACGGCCTTGGAGGGCAGGTTAATCGAGGTGCCCTTGTCGCCGCCCGTCGCGATCGAGAGCGCGAACACGGTGCCGCCGGCCGCGAGGATGTTGATGGCGAAGCCGACGAGGATGATGTCGGCCTTCATGCGGTAGGCGAAGAAGGCCATGAGGATGCCGAGCAGCGCGCCCGCGCCCATGCCGGCCACCACCGCGACGTACCAGGGGGCGTAGACGGACACGAGCACGGCGGTGAGGCAGCCCACCAGCATCATGCCCTCGAGCGCCACGTTGAGCGCACCCGACAGATCGGCGACGAGGCCGCCCATCGTGGCGAGCAGCAGGGGGGTCGTGGTGCGGATGATGGTGACGAAGAAGGCGGCCGAAAAGACGGTGAGGAACAGTTCCATCATTTGGCCGCACTCCCGGCAGGCACGGCACTCGTGGTGGGTGAGGCCCCGCGCTTGAACAGCCGCTTGATGAAGTTGACCGAGAAGCTCGACGAGACCAGCAGGATGATGATGGCCGTCACGACGCCGATCACTTCGGCCGGCACGTCGGTGCGGATGTTCATGAGCTGCGCGCCCTGGCGCAGGTAGCCGTAGAACAGCGCCACGATCGGCACGGCCAGCGGCCGGCTGCGGGCCACGATGGCGACGAGGATGCCCTCGAAGGCGACGCCGCCCTCGAACAGCACGATCAGCTTGCCGTAGCTCTGGCCCTGCACGAACATCGAACCGAGCAGCCCGCCGAGCGCGCCGGCCGCGGTCATGGCCGAGACCATGATGAAGGTCGACTTGATGCCCGAATATTCGGCGAAGCGGGAGTTATGGCCGACGAGCCGGAGCTTCAGGCCCCAGTTGGTGCGATAGAGCGCGAACCAGACGATGGCCACCGCGACGAGCGCGAAGATGGCGCCGAGGTCGAGACGGGCAATGCCGGAGAAGAGCTGCGGGAACACCGCCGTATCGGGGAAATGCGTGGTTTCGAGCACGCCCGGCTGCGGTTTCGGCATCTGGGCGCGGACGAGGTAGTTACAGAGCTCGATCGCGATGTAGTTCAACATCAGCGAGGAAACGATCTCGTTGGCGCCGAGCTTGGCCTTGGCGATGCCGGGGATGAAACCCCAGATGGCGCCGGCCAGCATGGCGGCGGCGATGCCGAGCGGAATGCCGGCCCAGCTGGCGCCGAGCGGCGAGGTGGCCACATAGGCGGCCGCGATGGCGCCGACATAGACCTGGCCCTGCACGCCCATCGAGAACTGGCGGGCCTGGAACACCAGCGAGAAGGCGAGTCCGGTGACCGTCAGCTTGGCCGCATCGTCGAGCCAGAGGCCGATGGTGCGCGGCTTCTGCGGGATCTGGGTCAGCAGCACGGTGAGCGCGTCGAAGGGCGCCTTACTGGTCAGCAGCACGACCACGAAGGCGACCGCGAGGGCGATCGCCAGGGCGCCGACGGCACGGCCGGTCTCCTGCCGTATCGCCTTCCAGCGCGACGAGCGGTCGATGGTGGGAACATTGCTCATTTGAGGGCCACCTGCATTTCGGCCGGCGTCTGGGTGGAAAGGCCGAGCATGTAGGTGCCGAGCGTTTCCGGGGTCAGATCGGGTGAGTTGACGAACGCGGCGACTATCTTGCCGCGGTAAAGGACGACGAGGCGGTCGCTGAGCGCCAGCAGCTCGCTGAGATCGGCGGAGCTCAGCAGTACGGCGGCGCCGGCATCGCGCGCATCGGTGATCGAGCGCCAGATGAACTGGGTGGCGCCGAGGTCGACGCCACGGGTCGGCTGGTTCACCAGAAGCAGCTTGGGCTGCTCGGCGAGTTCGCGCGCCACCACCACCTTCTGCATGTTGCCGCCCGAGAGCGTGCCCACCGCGTAGGAGGGGCCGCCGACGCGGATCGAGAACTGCTCGATCAGTTTTACGGCGTTGGCCTTGATGGCCTTGAGGTCGAGCAGGCCGTTCCGCACGTAACGCGTATCGTTGAGCCGGGTGGCAACGAGGTTCTCGGCCACCGAAGCGCCGGTCGCGAGGCCTTCGGCGATGCGATCCTCGGGGATCGAGGCAAGCCCGAGGCCGCGCCGTTCGAGCACGCTCAGGCCGTTGGCCTTCTGGCCGGTGATTTCGATATGCCCATCAGCGATCGAGCGCAGCCCGGCGATAGCTTCGAGCGTCTCGGCCTGGCCGTTGCCTTCGACGCCGACGAGCCCGACGATCTCGCCCGAATGCACGTTGAGGTCGAGCCCGGCCACCACCTCGGTGCCGCGCGCGTTGACGACGCGCAGCCCGGAGACCGAGGCGACGCGCTGGCTCTGGTCGGTCGGCTTGCGGTCGACGCGGAGGCTCACCTCGCGCCCCACCATCATGGCGGCGAGGCTCTTTTCGGTGATTTCCTTGGTCTTCACCTGGCCAACGGTCTTGCCCTGGCGCATCACCGTGATGGTGTCGGAAATCTCCAGCACCTCGGGCAGCTTGTGGGCGATGAAGATCACCGTCTTGCCCTGCGCCACCAACGAGCGGATGGCGACGAACAGCTCCTGCACTTCCTGCGGCGCGAGCACGGCGGTGGGCTCGTCGAGGATCAGGATGCGGGCATTGCGGTAGAGCGATTTCAGGATTTCGACGCGCTGCTGCTGGCCGACCGGCAGGCTGCGCACCGGCGGCAGCGGATCGACCTTGAGGCGGAACTTGTCTGAGAGCGCCTGCACCTCGGCGATCGCCTTCTTGCGATCGAGCCTGATGCCGGCGCGGGGTTCGGAGCCCATCACGACGTTTTCGTAGACGGCAAAGCTCGGCACCAGCGAGAAATGCTGGAAGACCATGCCGATGCCGGAATCGATGGCCTCGCGCGGACCGGGGAAGTGCACTTCCTTCCCGTCCAGCAGCAGGGTGCCGGCATTGGGCTGCTCGAGCCCGAAGAGAATTTTCATCAGCGTGGATTTGCCCGCGCCGTTCTCGCCGACCACGGCGTGAACTTCGCCCGGCTGGATGACGAGGTTCACCCCGTCATTGGCCACCACCCCGCCCGGGTAGGTCTTGCCGATATTGATAGCTTCAAGAAGCGCCATGCTGCCCCGCGCCAGAAAGAGTAGGGCCCCGCATCGCTGCGGGGCCCCGGGTTCTGCTTACTTCATCACCGAGTCGACGACGAGTTCGCCCGAAGCGATCTTGGCCTCGAGGGCGTCGATCTCGGTGCGGACATCGGCCGGCACCAGCTTCTCGTAGTACTCGTTCTTGGAGATGCCGACGGCACCTTCCTTGACGCCGAGCAGCACGCCCTTGCCGTAGACGGCGGTGCCGTCGATGGTGGCCTTGAGCTGCTGGTAGAGCGACTCGCCGACGCGCTTTTCAACCGAGGTCAGGATGACCGCGGCCTGGGCCGGATCGCTGTCCTTGAAGATCAGGGCCTGGTCGGAGTCCACGCCAACGGCGAGCTTGCCCGATTCCTTCACGGCCTGCAGCGCACCGAGACCGGTGCCGCCGGCGATCGGGAACACCACATCGGCGCCCTGGGCGATCTGGGCGAGCGCGATTTCCTTGCCCTTGGCGGGGTCGGAGAAGGTGCCGGCAACCTGGTTCAGGATGTTGATCGAGGGGTTCGCGGCCTTGGCGCCCTGATCGAAGCCGACCTTGAAGTCGGTGACGGTCGGGAATTCCATGCCGATGATGGTCGCGAGCGTACCGGTCTTGGAGACCTTCGCGGCAGCGTAACCGGCGAGGTAGCCGGCGGCGGCCGTGGTGTACTGGACGGCGAGAATGTTCTTGTAGTCACCCTTGGTGTAGTCGGGCGTGTCATCGAAATCGATGAACTTCACGTCCGGGTACTGGGGGGCCAGTTCGGTGATGTAGCCGGTCATGTCGAAGGTGCCGGCGATGATCACGTCGTAGCCGCTATCGGTGGCGTCGGCGAGGCCGGCCTGCCACTTCGAGCGGTCATAGCCGAGCTCGATCACCTTGATGTCGACGGGGAGTTCGGCCTTGGCCTTTTCCATGCCGGCATTGGCGCTGTCGAAGAAGCTCTTGTCGCCCAGCGTGCCGTGCAGCACGAGCGCCACCTTCAGCGGGTGATCCTTGGTGTATTCGGCGGCGTAAGCGGGGATGGCGGTCGAGGCCATCATCGAGCCGGCGAGCAGCGCACCCAGCGCGGTCTTGCCGAGATTACCGAAAAGAGACATGCGCACTCCTGTTGCGTTGGTTTCTTCAGTGTTTTGGGGTGTAGGCGGCGGAACGGGCGTAAAGGGCGTCGACCTTGGCGATATCGACTTCCTCGACGAACGTGATTTTCGGGGTGCCGAGGCGCCCCGAGGGATCGACCAGCGTCATGCCGCGCGTCAGCCCGGGCGCGAGTTCGACACTGGAAGAAGCTGTGATGGATTTCGTCACCATCGAGGGATCGAGCACCACGGCGGCCGCCAGCGGGTCGACATAGAGGAAGCGGTCGATGAGCCCGCGCTTGATGCCGTTATCGCGCGCATGCTTCTGCAGCTTTTCCGAGAACGCCTTGAGGGGCGACTCCGGGATGCCGGCGAAGAGCTCGTCAACCTTCGGCCCGAGCATGAAATGGGTGGTGCAGGGCTCCCACGGGATCACCACCGTCTCGATGCCGGCAGTGAACACCACGTGCCCTGCCTCGGGGTCGGCATAGATGTTGAACTCGGCCGCAGGCGTGGTGTTGCCGCGGCCATAGACGTTGCCGCCCATGATGGTGAGCGTGCCGATGCCGGCAACGATCGCCGGGTCCATCCGCAGCGCCAGCGCCAGGTTGGTCATCGGGCCGATCATCAGGATATCGACCTTCTCGCCCTTGGCTGCCGCCTCGTTGAAGGTCTTCACCAGCATCATGACGCCATCGTCACCGGCCGGCGCGTCCTGGCTCGCGGGGCGCGGGGCGCCGCCAAGGCCATCATTGCCGTGCACGTAGGTCGCGTCGATGATCGGCTGGGTCAGCGGCCGGTCGGCACCGCGATGGGTCGGGATCTTGACGCCGAGGTGGGCGCAGACGGCGAGCAGGTTCGTCGTCGCCTGGTCGCGGCCGACATTGCCGAACACCGTGGTGATCAGGTCCGGCACCTTGCCGTTGGCCACCAGCAGGATCAGCGCCTGCGCGTCGTCGACACCACCGTCGCTGTCGAAGATGAATTTCCGGGTCAAATCAGGCTACTTTCGTGTTGTTCGTCTTCTTGGCCGCAGCCACCCGCTCCCAGAAATCCTGGTAGGTGGCCGAGTACTCGCGGCGGATCGTATCATAAGGTTTGCGGGTGAGCTGCCGGTCGGCAACGAGCTGCTCGCCCGAGACCCACAGGTGTTTGAGGTCGCGGCCGGAGCCCGAATAGACCAGCAGGGTCTCGTAGTCGGGCGTCTCGGAATAGCCGGCGCCGCTCAGGTCGAAAGCGACGATGTCGGCCGCCTTCCCCACTTCGAGGCTGCCGATCTCGTGCTCGAGGCCGAGAGCCTTGGCGCCTTCGATCGTCGCCATGCGGATCAGCTCTTTCGACGAAATCGGCTGGGCCGCGCGCTCGCGGTGGCTGGCGACGAGGCCGGCGACCCGCATCTCCTGCACCATGTCGTAGGAATTGTTGGCCGCGACGTTGTCGGTGCCGATCGCCACGGTGACGCCCGCGGCCTTCAGGTCCACGACGCGGCAGATACCCTCGCGGCCCGAGCGCAGCCCGGCCGTGGCGTTGTACGAGACCGATGCATGGGGCGCGCGGGCGAAGACGGCGATGTCTTCGTCGCTGAGGTCCAGGCAGTGCGCGGCGTGGATGCGGCCCTTGAAGAAGCCGATCTTTTCGAGGGCCTGCGTCGCCGTCGTCTTGTAGCGCTGCGCGGTCTCGGCATTGTCCTCGGGACCGGCCGCCATGTGGAGGTGGAGCCCGACGCCGTACTTGTTGGCGACCTCGACCTCTTCGATCAGCAGCGCCTCGGTATTGTCGACGTAAGGCGCGTGCGGGCCAAACCACGGGATGATCCGCCCATCGGACGAGCGCTGCTGCTCGAGGAAGGCGGTGGCCTTGGCCAGCTCTTCCTCGCCGCGCCGCTCGTCGCCCAGCTGCACGATGCCGTAGGCGATGACCGAGCGCAGCCCCGCTTCCTTCACGGCCGCGGCGATCTCCTCGGCGAAGAAATACTGGTCGCAGAAGGTGGTGGTGCCCGAGAGCGCCATCTCGGCGCAGCTCAGTGCCACAGCCGGCCCGATGTCGGACGCCACCAGCGACAGCTCGGGCTCGCGGATCGAATTGTACCAGCCCTCCATGGTGAGCAGGCTCTGCCCCTCGGATCGCCCGCGGAACAGCACCATCACCGCATGGGTATGGGCGTTGACCAGCCCCGGCATGACGAGGTGCCCGGTCAGGTCGAGCACCTCGTCGAAGCCGGATGGGTTGGGAGTATCGGCCTTGGGCCCGACGCCGCTGATCCGGCCGTCCAAGATGGCGACGAAGCCGCCTTCGAACACGGTATTTTCAGCGTCCACGGAAAGTACCGTCGCTCCGTGGATAAGCGTTGAACCCATTTGACCCCCGTCCGGTAAACCGGTTTACATGACAAGCTAACGACAGATCAAAGCCGCTTGTCAAACCCCATTCTGGGGGCCGCCAGACGCGAAAAACATGAGCCTCAACCCCTTTCCGGCCGACCCCGAAATCCGCTCACGGCAAGAGCGTCTTGCCCAGTCGATAGGCATTCCCCTCAAGGCCGAAATAGTCGCGCTCCTCTCGGCCTCGGGGCGCCAGCCGGGGGGTAATGACGGCGCAGTGCTGCTCAAACAACAGGCAGATTCACTAATTGCGCGCTATTCGCTCAGCGGTGTGGAAGAGCTGATGCTGCTGGCGCTCGAGCCGGCGAAAAACTTGGCGCGGCCACTGATCTCCAGTTTTTTCGTCGGCGCGGTGGGGCTTGAACGCGAGACCGGCAACCTGGTGCTCGGCGGCAACATGGAGTTCCCAAAGACGCATCTGGGCTACACGATCCACGGCGAGGGCTTCGTTTTCACCCGCGCCGCGTCGCGCGGCACCACGATTTCGCACCTCGCGATCGGTGAGGCTCACCCCTGCGCCCATTGCCGGCAATATCTCAGCGAATTCGCCGCCACCCGTGACCTGATCCTCATCGATCCGCTCGGCCACCGCCTCACCATGGCGCAGCTTTATCCGTGGCCGTTCGACCCGGATTATCTCGGTGAGGTCGGCTATGTGCCGGGCATCGTCACCCCGCGCGAGCTCGCGGCCAACGGGTTGCCCGCAGCCACCGCCGCCGCGCTTCTCGACGCTGCCAGCCGCGCTCACGCGCCTTACAGCAAGTGCCCCGGCGCGGTCGTGCTGACGCTGCGTGACGGCAGCCTCATCTCCGGCTTCGCCATCGAAAGTGTCGCCTTCAACCCGACAATGGGGCCGCTGCAGGCGGCGCTGATCAACCTCAGCGCCAATGGCCATGCCTTCGCCGACATCGCCGCTGCCGCGCTCGCGACGACACTCGACGGCGACGTCGACTACAGCCTCTCCACCACCGAACTGCTCGGCAAAGTCGCGCCGGGCGTTCCGCTCACCATCGTAGGACTGACCTGATGCTCGATGCCGCCACCGCCAGCTGGGAAGACGTCGCCGCCGGGATCGCGCGCGGCCTCATCGCGATCCTGCCCGTCGGTGCGGTCGAGCAGCACGGCCCGCATCTGCCGCTCCTCACCGACACAGTGCTGGCCGCCGGCGTGGCCCGCCGCATCGCCGAAGGTTTTCCGGACGCCCTGCTGCTCCCCGCCATCGCCTATGGCGACGCCTGGACTGCCGAAGGCTGGGCCGGCACGCTCTCCCTCTCGCCCGACACCCTCCGCGCCACCGTGATCGACCTGGGACGCGGCCTCCACCGCATGGGGGTGCTCGGGCTCGTCACGGTCAACGGCCATTTCGGCAACCGCGAACCGATCGGCCTTGCCGCCCGGGCGCTCAGCGAACTCGGCCTCCCCGTCCTCCACCTCGATTATCCGAATCTCGAGGCGCTCGCCGCCGAGCACATGGAGAGCGAACCCGCCGGCCCCGGCTTCTTCCACGCCGACGAAGTCGAAACCTCGATGATGCTGGCCTTCGCCCCGGAGTCCGTCCACCTCGACCGCGCCAAACCCGAATACCCGGACTTCCCGCCCCTCTTCGGCAGCGAGCCAATGAAACTCAGCGCCTTCAACAGATCCGGCGTCTTCGGCGACCCGCGGCCGGCCACCGCGGAAAAGGGCGAAGAGCTCATCGCCGGCATTGCGGCGGAGAGCCTGAGGCTGATCGCCCTCTGGCGCAGCGAGCACGGCCTTTAGCAATGCCAAGAGCCACAGCGTCGCCACACCCAGAACGTGTCATCCCCGCGAAGGCGGGGACCCAACTCGAAACCTGCGCTGGTGGAAAGGTGGGTCCCTGCTTCCGCAGGGATGACACCGCAGTGGCCAAGCCGCACCATCTGCCAGCTTTCTATGAGATCATAGCATGACGAAACCCCTCCCCGCCGACCTCCACATCACCGCCACCGACGAAGTCGCCATCCGGCAGGACCTGCTGCTCGTGGCTCTCGGCAAGCGCCCGGCCGATCGCATCCTCCGCGTCGGCAGGCTGCTCGATGTCGCGACCCGCACCTGGCTCACCGACCAGGAGATCGTCATCAAGGGCAAGCGCATCGCGTGGGTCGGGCCGGCCGGCCAGTACACCGGCACCGCGGCCGAGCATGTGCACGAGCCTGACTTGGCGGCTGTTCCGGGCTTCGGGGAGGTGCACAAGCATATCGAGAGCTCCCACCTCACGCCGGAGTGGGAAGCGGCCCTCGTGATGCCGCGCGGCAATACCTGGACCTGCGAGGCGAGCCACGAGTTCTCCAATGTGGATGGGCCGCACAATCTCGAGTTCTGGTTCAAGGCGCGCCAGCACGGCTCGCCGCTGAAGATTTTCCCGCAGCCCGGCTCGGCCGTGCCGCCTACCGCCTATGAGTGGGGCGGCGGCTATTTCGGGCATGACGAGCAGGCGCAGTTCATGGCCGAGAGCCTGATGGTCACCGGGCTCGACGAGGTGATGGACTGGCCGGCTGTCTGGAACCCCGAAAACCCCTCGCACGAGCGGCTCTGGGGAATGATCGGCGCCACCATGGCGGCGCGCGGCGTGGTCGAGGGCCACGGCTCGGGCCTCCGCTCGATGGCCGAGATCAACGCCTTCGCGGCTGCCGGCCTCGCCTCGGACCACGAAGTCGCTTCGCCCGAGGAGGCGTGGGACAAGCTGCGCCACGGGCTCTTCGTCGAAGTCCGCATCTACAACATGAAGGAAATCGTCGAGTATTTCCTCGCTCAGGGGCTGCAGGACTGGAGCCAGGTCGCCTTCACCACCGACGATCGTTCGGCGAGCCACACGCTGGCGCAGGGCGCCACCGACGGCAATGTGCGGGCGGCGATTGCGGCGGGGCTCAGCCCGGAAATCGCCATCCAGTGCGTCACCATCAACCCGGCCCGCCACATGCGGCTCACGCCCTATGTGGGCTCGGTGTCGCCGGGGCGCTATGCCGACATAGTATTGCTGAGCGACGTCGAGAAGCTCTCGATCGCCAAGGTCTGGGCGGACGGTAGCCAGATCTCGGAGGGCACGAAGTTCCTGCCCGCGGTGCCCAACATCGCGTGGCCGAAATGGGCCACCAACACCATCAACATTTCTCGCGAGATCACGGCCGCCGACTTCGCCATCAAGGCGGCGCCGGGCCGGACGACCATGAACGCCGCCGTCATCCGCCCCTTCCACTGGCATCCTGACTTCTACACCATGGAGCTGCCGGTCGCGGACGGCGAAGTGCAGCGGCTCGACAGCGAGAACCTCACCAAGTTCGCAATCGTCGACCGCTTCTCGGGCGAAGGCAAAATCTCAAAGATGTTCTGGCGCGGCTGCGGCCCGCGCGACCCGGATTCGGCCGTCGCCTGCTCGGTGGCGCACGACAAGCACAATATCTGGGTGGCGGGTTCATCCGACGCTGCCATGGCGAAAGCCGTCAACACGTTGCGGCAAACCCAGGGCGGCTGGGCCCTCGTCCATCGCGGCGAAGTCACCGCCACCGTCCGCTTCGAGATCGGCGGGCTGATGAGCCAGCGGCCGGCCGAGGAACTCGATGCCGAAATGCAGGCCCTCTATCGGGCCGCCGAGAAGGTCGACTGGATGTACGAGCCCACCTTCCGCCCGCGCTGGTACCCCGGCTTCCCCGAGCGCCTGATGTTCGCGACGCTGACCTGCGCCCCCTGGACCTGGGTGCTCGTCGCACCCTCGCCGCTGGCGCCGGAAGGCTTCGTCAATGTCGGGACGGGCGAGACACATCCGATCGTGTGGTAGCGTGGCCACCGGGCTCGACGTTACGCGATGATACGCATAAGCATATCCACCTTACGAAACCGCTTTACTAAACCGATTTCATTGTCCTAGTTTGCTCAGCGAGCGGGGGGATATATGGCGACGATCCACGATGTGGCGAGTGATGCGGGGGTCTCTCCTACCACCGTGTCGCGCTACCTCAACCACCGGATCGAGCTGCCCCCCGCCACCTCGGCGCGCATCGACGCGGCCATCGCCAAGCTCGACTACCGCCCTAACCTCCTCGCCAAGCGGCTCTCGACCGGCAAGACCGAAGCCGTCGGTCTCGTCACCCCGGAAATCCGGGAGCCCTTCTTCGCGGAACTCGCCTCCGCCTTCGAGGATGAGGCCGACCGGCACGGCTACACCGTGTTCATGTCGTCGACTCGCTCCGACCGCGATCGCGAGATCGCCTCGCTCGAACGCCTGCACGACCGGCACGTCGACGGCCTCGTGCTGCTGACCAACACGCCCGATGACGGCACGCTGGCGAAACTCATCGGCAAGCGGAAGAACGTCGTCCTCCTCGACGAGGATATTCCGGGCGTCAACGTGCCCCGGCTCTTCGTCGAAAACACCGAGGGCGCGCAGGCGGCGACCCGGCACCTGATTGCGGCCGGCCACAGCAAGATCGCCTATCTGGGCGGCCCGCGCGGGCTGTTCTCGGTGGTCGAGCGGCACGAGGGTTTCCGCCTCGCCATGGCCGAGGCCGGGGTGACGGTGCGGCCCGAATATGTTTCGCTGGGCGGATTCGATCCTGAGCTGGCACGTGCCAGCGTGTTGAAATTCCTTGCGCTTCCCGATCCGCCCACCGCGATTTTCGCCTCGTCCGACTATCTCGCCATTGGCGCGCTGATGGGGCTGCGCGATGCGAAAATCTCAGTGCCGGACCAGATGTCGCTGATCGGCTTCGACGACATGCCGTTCGGCTCCCTGCTCACGCCGCCGCTCACCGCGGTGCGCCAGCCGGTCGACCAGCTCGGCCGCGCCGGCTTCCAGTTGCTGCTGCAGCTGCTCAACGGCCAGACTCCGCCGGCCGTGACGCGGCTGCCGGTCGAACTCATCCAGCGCCAATCGGTTGGCGCGCCAAGAACCAAGGGACTGTAAGAATTGACGAAACGCGTGCTGATCGCCGGTGAATCCTGGGTCACCCATTCGATCCACACCAAGGGTTTTGATAGCTTTACCACGACCGAATACAACGAGGGCGTGCAGTGGCTGAAGGCCGCGCTCGAGGGCGGCGGCTGGGAGGTGACCTTCCTCCCCAATCATCTCGCGGCGCGGGATTTTCCGCAGACGCCGGAAGACATCGCACGTTATGACGTGGTGATGCTTTCGGACATCGGCGCCAACACGCTGCTGCTCCATCCTGACACTTTCGTGCGCTCGAAGCCTCTGCCGAACCGGCTCAACTCGATCCGTGACTATGTGAAGAATGGCGGCGGTCTCGTCATGATCGGCGGCTATCTCACCTTCCAGGGCATTGAAGCCAAAGGCAAATGGGCCGGCTCGCCGGTCGAGGAAGCGCTTCCGGTCACCCTCTTCCACCACGACGACAGGGTGGAGTCGCCGCAGGGCGTGGTGCCGCATGTCGGCGATCCATCACACGCTATCACGCAGGGTCTGCCGGCCGAGTGGCCTGCGCTGCTCGGCTACAACGAAGTCGTCGCCAAGCCCGATGCCGAAGTGCTCGTGCGCGTCGGTGGCGATCCGCTCGTCGTCGCCGGCACCTATGGCAAGGGCCGTTCGGCTGTGTTTACCTCCGATTGCGGCCCGCACTGGGCTCCGCCGCCCTTCTGCGACTGGACCGGCTACGCGCCGCTCTGGAACAACATCGCCAACTGGGTGTCGGGCAAGTGACCAAAGTCAAGCAGGCCCCCGATCCCTGGCAGCGTACCACCACCGAGAACGGCTTTCCGGCCGACGAAGTGATTTCGGCGCTGCAGAAGTCCATCCGCCGCGGCCTCACCGAAAACGCCGTGCTGCTCGGCTGGGAGATGTTCATCACCTCCCCCGAGCTCGAGGCGAAGATGTGGGCGCGGCTGCAGGTGATTTCGGTCGAGGATGTCGGCTTCGGCAACCCGCAGGCGCCGGTGCTCATCGACACGCTCTTCCGCATGCATGAGCGCGTCGACCGCCCCCAGCACGACCGCTTCCTCTTCGCCGCCCACGCCATCCGGGCGCTGGCGATGAGCGACAAGGACCGCACCACCGACGACATGGTCAACTGGGCCAAGCACACGGTGGCCTTCGGCGAGAGGCTGCCGGAAATCCCGGATTTCGCGGTGGATATGCATACCGGCCGCGGCGAGGCCATGGGCCGTGACTACCGCTACTTCATGGAAGTGGCGAGCAAGGTGGCGCCGGAATCCGCGACCAAGGACACGAAGTACCGCGAGTGGATCCTGGCCGCGCTCGATGCGGGCAAGCTGACCTGACGGCAGGGCTTCGGCCCTGCTAGACTGGGGGACAAGAAGCGCAGCAGCGCTCGCCCTGAGGAGGATTTTCATGCCCACCCGCGCTCCCGTCGCCGTGCTCGGCATTTTCGTTGCCGACCTCGCCTTCAAGGCACCGCGCCTGCCGGTCATGGGTGAGACCCTGCTCGGGCAGGGGTTCAAGGACGGCCCGGGCGGCAAGGGCTCGAACCAGGCCATCGCCGCGGCTCGCGCCGGGGCTGACGTGCGCATGATCACCCGCATCGGCCGCGATACCTTTGGCGAGATGGCGCAGAAGGCCTGGGCCGCGGATGGCGTGAACACCAGCGCCGTGACGATCGACGAGGCGCTTCCGACCGGGGCGGCGTTCATCTTCGTTTCGACGGAGACGGGCAACAACGCGATCATTGTTGAGTCCGGTGCCGCGGCGAAGCTCTCGCCTGCCGATGTGGCGGCGGCCGAGGCAGTGATCGCGGGCTCGAAAGTGCTGGTGACGCAGTTCGAGCAGCCGGTCGAAACGGCTATTGCTGGGCTGGCGCTGGCGCGGAAGCACGGGGTGATCACTATCCTCAACCCTGCCCCGGCCGTTCCCGCCGACAAGGCCATCTACGCCCTCTGCGACTACGTTACGCCGAACGAGACGGAAGCGGCGACGATAACCGGCCTTACCGTGGAGACCGAGGCCGATGCGTTGGCCGCCGCAAAAGCCTTCCTCGCCATGGGCGCGAAGAACGCCCTGATCACCCTGGGAGAAAAAGGCGCCTTCCTCCACGGCGAAGCCGGCACCGCCCTTGTCCCCGCGTTCCGCGTCGCCAACGTGGTCGACACCACCGGCGCCGGCGACGCCTTCAACGGCGGCTTCGCCACAGCGCTGGCCGAAGGCAAATCCCCACTCGAAGCCATCCGCTTCGGCAGCGCCACGGCTGCCCTATCGGTACAGAAGCCGGGCACTGCGCCGAGCATGCCGACACGAGCCGAGATCGAGGCGCTGCTGGCCAAGGGCTGACATCGGACGCCCCCTCCACCACCCTTCGGGTGGTCCCCCTCCCCCGCTTCGCAGGGGAGGATCAACGCGCCGCCGGTGAAGGCATAACAGTTATGGAGCCGCGATCCCTCCTGGATCCTCCCCCGTAAAACGGGGGAGGGGGACCTTGCATCGTAGATGCGTGGTGGAGGGGGCGTTCCCCCGCCCCCCTCACCCCAACAACCGCTCCGCCGCGATCTTCAGCACGGCCTTGAACGCCGTCAGGTCCGTCAGCTCCGCACCCTTCGGCGCGTCACCCACCACGACCGCCCCACCGCGATTCAGCACGCCGCCGTGCATCATGAGGTTGTCGACGAACCCCATGTCCTCGATCATCAGCCCGTCCGGCCCGCGGGCCCGGCCCGTCGCGTCCACCGACCATTTGCCCTCGTAGTGCACCTTGGTCCGCTCGCCGTGGTCGTCCTTCACGTTCGTATAGGCGAAGGCCGGCTTCCCCTGCGCGCACATGAAGCCGAGCTCGAAGCACGTCCCCGTGTCCGCCGCGATGCCGCGGAACGGAGTCAGGTTGGCGATGATCGCGTCGGCAGAGTTCATCAGCTTCTCGTCGATGGCGCTGATCGCCAGCCCGAGCTCCCACTTCGTATCGGTCTTGGGGAATTCTAGGTCGCCGGGCGAGACAGGGATCAGCCCCACCTCGCGGGTGAGCGCGATCTTCTGGTCGAGCACCTCACGGGCATTCGCCAGAAACACTTCAGGTCCGGCCAGATATACCGATTTAGCCATTTTGGCCGTTCATCCCCGTTCAGACTGCGTTCATGCCGCCGGTAACGTCGGCGTGTTCTGGGCGACCAGGTCGCCACCCACGAAGGTGGAGACCACATTGGCCCGGTTAGCGCCATGGAGAATTTGCTCAAGCCGATCGATCGCTTGCGCCCCGAACAAGCGGATTGTACCCCCCACCGCAGCCGGATCGATGACGATAGCATCGAAGTGGTAGCCGGGCCGGAAAACTCCAATTGGCAGGTCGAGCGCCTCGCCACCCCCAGCCGTCGCCAGGTAAAAAGCCGTTTTCATGTCAATGGTTGCGCCGGGATGTCCCCTTGTTTCACGTGGAACATCGGGGTCGACGCCGGTTTCGAGCAGTCGCGAGGCCTGGACGGTGGTCCGGCAGGCCTCGAACATCGAGGCGGAGGGGCCGCCGGAGATGTCGGTGCCGAGGCCGACATGCAGGCCCTTCGCCAGCGCGCGGCGCAGCGGAAAGACGGCGTTGGCGAAGTACATGTTGCTCAGCGCGCAGAGGGCGACGCCAGCCCCGGCCTCGCGGACCATCGCCATGTCGGGGTCGGTGAGGAACACCGAGTGGGCGAGGACGGTCTTGCGGGTGAGGAGGCCGAAGCCGTTGAGCGCCGTGGTGTCGGTGTGGCCGTAGCGTTCGAGGGCGTAGCCGTGGGCCCAGTCGCTCTCCGAGCAGTGGGTCTGGACGTGGCAGCCGCATTCCTGGGCCAATGCGCCGAGGCCGGTCAGCGCCTCGTCGGTGCAGGAAGGGATGAAGCGGGGTGTGACGACCGGGAGCACGCGGTCATTACCGGGGAGGGCGCGGATGTGGTCGATCACCGCGCGGGTGTCGGCCACCGCTGAGGCCGCCGTCTCGTCGCGATAATAGTCGGGCGAGGTCTCGTGATTGTCCATTACCACCTTACCGACAAGCCCGCGCTGGCCCTGCGCGAGGCAGATTTCGGCCAGGAGCTGCGTCGCCTCGCGATGGACGGTGGCGAAGTAGAGGGCGGTCGTGGTGCCACCGGCCAGCAGGTCGCTCACCAGCGTGCCATAGGCCTCGCGGGCGAAATCGAGATCGGCATATTGGGCCTCGAGCGGGAAAGTGTATTTGCCGAGCCAGACTTCGAGCGGCTCGTCGAGCGCCAGCCCGAGCTGCGGGTATTGCGGGGCGTGGACGTGGAGATCGACGAAACCCGGCAGCACCACTTGGCCGGCCGGCAGTTCGAGCGTGTCGTCGGGCACGCCGTCCGACGCCGGCGCGACGGTAACGATGGTCCCGTTCACACCAACGCGGATCACGTGGTCGCGTAAAACCTCGATTTCGCCGCGGACCGGGGCGTGGATGAAGTCGCCGCGAAGCGCGCGTCCTCGCAGCGACGCCTTCACCAGACCACCTTGTGCTGTTCGCCGGTCTGTACGTTGACGAAGCCTTCGGGGCAGGCGTCGGTGGGCGCCACCAGCACCCAGCGCCAGGGGGAGCAGGTGAGGGTGGCGAACTTCAGGTGCTCGGGGAAGCCGGGTTTCCAGAGGTTGTCGCCACCGGGGCGGTACATCCACTCGACCTTGGCCGCGGCGGCGTAGAAGGCCTGCATGTCCTTGTCGTACGCTTCGGCCGGGCGCGCCGTCATCAGGCCGCCGATCTCGAAGCGCATCTCGGCGACGACTTCGCCCTTGTGGACCAACACCCAGCCGCCATCGATCTCCTGCAGGCGGTTTACCGCCTTGGCCATGGCCGCATCGGACGAGCCGACGCACCAGACATTGTGGCTGTCATGCGCCACCGACGAGCAGAGCGCCGTATCGGCATCGACGGGGCCGCAGCCGGTCCAGAACATTTTGGCCACCGCGCCGTCGCCGCGATAGCGGTCGACCAGCGCCCATTTGGTGATGAGGTTCTGTGTGCCGCGCTGCACCTCGCCGTTCTCCACCGGCAGGGTTTCGGTCCAGAACTCCTCGTTCCAGTGGAAGGGGCGGAGCACCGCGGCCTGCATGGTGTCGCGGCCCGGCTCGGCCTTGATGGCGAAGTCCGACGCGTGGAGCGTGCGGCCGATATTCATCGTCTTTTTGGCCCAATCGGGCCAGGCGATCGGCGCGAGCGGGCCGGTGAACGCCTTGCCCTCGGACTGCAGCTTGCCGTCGGCATAGACGTGGCGAATCGACAGGGTTTTCACGTCGTCGAGCAATACTATGTCGGCATAGCGCCCCGGCGCGATCGAGCCCACCCACTGGTCGATCCGCATATGGCGGGCCGGGTTGATGGTGGCGCACTGGATAGCGATTTCGGGCGCCAGCCCATACTCGATGGCGAGGCGAACATTGTAGTCCGAGGCGCCCTTTTCCAGCGTTTCGGTGGCCGAGCGGTCGTCGGTGGTGAAGGCGACGTTCTGCCAGTCGGGCAGCCACTCGATCAGCTGCGGCATGATCACGTCGTAGGAGAAGGGCCGCAGTTCGGTGAAGATGCCGTGGCTCAGCCTCTGCCGCGCTTCCTCGAAGGCCCAGACCTCGTGGTCGGACGAGATGCCGGCGGCCGCGAAGGCCGAGAGATCATGCGGGTCGATGAGGCCGGAGCCGTGGCCTTCGACCACGCCGCGCTTTTCGAAGGTGGCGCCGATCATGCCCCACATGCGGACATAGCCGGGGTTGTTGCTGTCCCACACCGAGGGCCAGTCCATCACCTCGTCGAGGCTGACGGTGCCCATGTCGTGCTCGAGGAACTCGGCCTGTTCCTCGTAGCCGTAATAGCCGCCCGACTCTTCCCAGGCGCTGGGCGGCACCGCCGAACCCGGCTGGATGAAGATCTTCAGCGGCGAGCCCGCCTCGCGGGCCATCTGCCAGAATTCCTGGTTCTTCGGGCCGTTGACGTTGGCGAACTCGTGGCTCGCCTCGCAAGTCCACGTGTTGCCGCGCGGGATCACCAGCGCCGCTTCGTATTCGGGGGTAATGTGGGTGCTCTCGATGTGCTTGTGCACTTCGCCGAACCCCGGCACGGCCGAGAGGTTGGGGTAGCTCACCCGCGCCTTCACCTCGCCCTTGTAGCTGCCGCGCGGGCCCACATAGGCGATGCGGCGGCCGGAAACGACGATCTCGTAGTCGTCGAGCCAGTGGCGGGAATGGACGGAGAGCAGCCGGCCCACCTCGATCAGGAGGTCGGCCGGGCGTTTGGCCAGCGAAACCAGCAGCAAATGCTGGCGGATGGCTACCTCGTCCTCGGGATTGAGGATCAGGTCGTCGGGTAGGGTCATGCGGGCGCTCGTTCGGGTCAAGCAATCGGGCTAGTAAAGCGGTTTACCAAATCCGGCGCAATGCTTGAGAGCCCGTAGCGTATGTTAAATTTGGGTACGTTCCCGGCTTGCCGCGACCAAGCCGCTTTGCCATAAGCTCGCAGCCCTCAGACCGAAGCTTTGGAGGCACCGCATGAGCCAGATCGCTGTTTTCAGTGGTAGTGCTCATCCGCAGCTGGCGCGCGATATCTGCGCGCAGCTGGGCGTGCCGCTGCTGCCCACCAAGGTGAAGCGCTTCTCCAACGATTGCCTCGAAGTGCAGCTGCAGGCCAACTGCCGCGAGCAGGACGTGTTCCTGATCCAGACGCTCAGCGCTCCCGTGCAGGACCATCTGGTCGAGCTGCTGCTAATGCTCGATGCGGCCCGCGGCGCCTCGGCTTCGCGCATCACCGCGGTGCTGCCGCATTATTCCTACGCCCGCTCGGACAAGAAGGATGCGCCGCGGATTTCGATCGGCGGGCGGCTGGTGGCGGACCTGCTGGTAACGGCCGGGGCGAGCCGGGTGCTGACGATGACGCTCCATTCGCCGCAGGTGCACGGGTTCTTCTCGGTGCCGACCGACCATCTCCACGCCATGGGCGAGTTCGCGCAGTATTTTTCGCGCTACGATTTGAGTCATGCCGTCGTGGTGTCGCCCGACCTCGGCAATGCCAAGAACGCGGCGGCTTTGGCCAAGCGGCTGGGTACGCCAGTGGCAGCGGGCGCCAAGGAGCGGATTTCGGACACCGAGGTGCAGATCACCGCGATTATCGGCGACGTGAAGGGCCGCGACGTGATCGTGGTCGACGACGAAATCGCCAATGGCGGCTCGATGATCGAGCTGATGCGGCATCTGCGGGCGCACGGGGCGCGGACCATCCGCATCGCCTGCACGCACGGCATTTTCGCCAAGGACGCGGTGGAGCGGCTGACCTCGCAGCCCGACCTGATCGAGCTGGTCTGCACCGATACAATGCCGATCGCGGCGGCGGGGAAGTACCCCAAGCTGACGGTGCTGTCGGTGGCGCCGGCACTGGCCGAGGCGATGCGACGGATCAATACCGGCGAGTCGGTGAGCGCCCTGTTCCAGGAGCCGCCGAAGGACGAGAAGATCGCGGCGGTTGGCTAGGGGCTCGCACCACTTCCCTTCTTCCCTGAGGCGAGAAAGTGGCCCGCAGGGCCGGATGAGGGGTTTTGAGGCGTGCTGTCCGCTTGCAGCGGGCGGAGAAATCGCACCCCTCACCCAGCTACGCTAACTCGCTGCGCTCGCAAGCTTCGCTACCCTCTCCCCTGAGGGGCGAGGGGACGGCCGAGAGCTCCGCGCTCAGGCCGCCAGGTCCGCCACCACGGCATCGAGCACTGGCCAGCCTTTGAGGCGCGTCGCGGCACAAATTCGTCGTGGGGCTCCCCACGCTCAAATCTTGCAGTGACTCGCGAGCCTCAGGCCGCCAGGTCCGCCACCACGGCGTCGAGCACAGGCCAGCCCTTGTCCGTGACGCGGATGAAGCCGTTCGGTAGCGTTTCGACAAACCCAATCGCCTTCAACTCATTGATCTGGCGTTGCGAAATCGCGCGGCCGGAGATGCGGTGGAAGCGTTGGGGGTCGATGCCTTCGCGGAGGCGGAGGCCCATGACGAGGAGCTCGTCACCTTCTTCTTCCCAGGTGAGGATGTCGTCGGTGACGAGACCGTGGCCGCGGGACTGGACGCGCTTCTGCCAGTCGAACGGCATCTTTTCGGTCGCGGTGGCGTGGCGCTGGTTGTTGATCAGCAGGCGGCCATGGGCGCCCGGGCCGATGCCGGCATATTCGCCGTAGCGCCAGTAGATCAGGTTGTGCCGGCTCTCCTGCCCGGGGCGGGCGTGATTGGAGATTTCGTAAGCCGGGAGCCCGGCCTTGACGGTCATTTCCTGGGTCAGCTCGTAGAAATCGGCGCTCGTTTCCTCGTCGGGCATCTTCAGCTTGCCGGCGCGGAACAGGTCGTAATAGCGCGTGCCCTGCTCGATGGTGAGCTGGTAGAGCGATAGGTGTCCGGCCTCGGCCAGCCACAGCGCTTCAGTCAGCTCGTCCTGCCAGTCCTCGAGCGTCTGGCGCGGGCGGGTGTAGATGAGGTCGAAGCTCGAGCGCGGAAAGATCGACTGGGCGAGACGGACGGCGGCGATAGCCTCATCCACCGTGTGCTTGCGGCCGAGCTCGGCAAGCGGGCCTTCGCGCAGGCTCTGGACGCCGAGCGACACTCGGTTGACCCCCGCTGCCCTATACCCGCGGAAACGGTTGGCCTCGACGGAGGTCGGGTTGGCTTCGAGCGTGATCTCGGCCTTGGGGTCGATTTCCCAGTGTTTGGCGATGGCGTCGAGGATGCCGGCGACCGAGCGCGGGTCCATCAGTGACGGGGTGCCGCCGCCGAAGAAGATCGACTGGACGACGCGGCCGGGCGCCTGCTTCGCCATGTAGGCGATCTCGCGCTCGTAGCAGGCGACGTAGGCGGCTTCGTCGAACTCGCCGCGGTGGACGTGGGAGTTGAAGTCGCAATAGGGGCACTTGGCGGCGCAGAAGGGCCAGTGGACGTAGACGCCGAACAGGCCGTTGGTGCGCGGATCGTGGGAGTTGTGGCCGTTAGTGCTCAATTCCGCCCCCCAGCACGTCGTTGACGAAGAGGTCGAAGGCGCGGGCGCGATGGCTGAGGCCACCCTTGCCCGGCGCCCAGGAATGCTTCTGTTCCGACGGCATCTCGCCGAAGGTGATGTCGAACCCTTCCGGCATGAAGACCGGATCGAAGCCGTGGCCCTGCGCCCCGCGCGGCGGCCAGACGATGGTGCCATCGACGCGGCCGACATAGAACTGCTCTCGGCCATCGGGATGGGCGAGGCAGAAGGTGCAGTTGAAGGCGCCGTGGCGCTGGCCGAGCTCGCTGGCGCCCGCCGCCTGCAGCGCATCCTCGACGCGGCGCATGCCGACGCCGAAGTCGCGGCCATTGGGCGTTTCGGCCCAGTTGGCGGTGTAGACGCCGGGCTTGCCGCCGAGCGCATCGATGGTGAGGCCGGAATCATCGGCGAGCGCGATCAGGCCGGTGGCCGTAGCGGCGGCGACGGCCTTGATGCGGGCGTTCTCGACGAAGGTGGTGCCGGTCTCGTCGGGCTCGGGCAGGCCGAGTTCACCGGCCGAGACGATGTCGAGGCCGAAGGGCTCCAGCAGTTCCTGGAATTCGCGCAGCTTGCCCGCATTGTGGGTCGCCAGCACCAGCCGGTCGCCGCGCCGCAATGTGAGCTTGTCTGCCATCAGGAAAGGGCCGCCTTCTGGATTTCGGAGAGTTCGCCGATGCCCTTTTCGGCCAGCGTCATCAGGGCGTTGAGCTCGTCGCGGCTGAACGGGACCTGCTCGGCCGTGCCCTGGATTTCGACGAATTTGCCCGAGCCGGTGAGGACGAAATTGGCATCGGTATGGGCCTCGACGTCCTCGAGATAGTCGAGGTCGAGCACCGGGGTGCCGCGGAAAATGCCGCAGGAAATGGCGGCGACCGAATCGCGCAGCGCCACGCCCTTGGTGAGCTTGCGCTCATCGAGCCAGCGGATGGCATCGGCCATGGCGATGTAGGCGCCGGTGATCGAGGCGGTGCGAGTGCCGCCATCGGCTTCGAGCACGTCGCAATCGAGGGTGATCTGGTTTTCGCCCAGCGCCTGCATGTCGACGACGGCGCGGAGCGAGCGGCCGATCAGGCGCTGGATTTCCTGGGTGCGGCCCGACTGCTTGCCGGCCGCGGCTTCGCGGCGGGTGCGGGTGTCGGTAGCACGGGGCAGCATGCCATATTCGGCGGTGACCCAGCCGAGGCCGGAGCCGCGCCGCCAGCTGGGCAGCGTGGTTTCGACCGAGGCCGTCACGAACACTTTCGTGCGCCCGAAGGTGACGAGGCAGCTGCCTTCGGCCTTGGGGGCAACGTTGCGTTCAAGGGTCACGGCCCGCATCTGGTCAGGCTGGCGTCCGGATGGGCGCATCAAATCACTCAGTCTCATTGGCGTTAACCCGCTCTTAACCCTCAGGCCGGGTGGGAACAAGCTTGGGGCGCTTGGCGGGCCACCGGTTTCCGCCTAAATGGTGAATATGGCTGAGCGCGGAACAGTTTCCGAAGACGTGCTGGCGGTGCTCAATGCCCGCAGCCAGGACATATTCAGGAAGCTCGTCGAGCGCTATCTCGATACCGGCACGCCGGTCGCCTCGCGCGACCTGGCGCGGATGCTGAGTACCGGGCTGTCGCCGGCCTCGGTGCGCAATGTGATGGCGGACCTCGAGGATCTGGGGCTGATCGCCGCACCGCATACGTCCGCAGGCCGGCTGCCGACGCAGCAGGGGCTGCGGTTTTTCGTCGACGCGATGCTCGAAGTCGGCGCGGTCGACGAGGCCGAGAAGGCCCAGATTGCCCAGCAGATGCATGCGCCATCGCATGGCTCGGGTGGCATCGAGGAGCTGCTGACCGAGGCGAGCCAGCTGCTCTCGGGCCTGAGCCACGGCGCGGGCGTGGTGATCGCGCAGAAGTCCGACCTCATCCTCAAGCATATCGAGTTCATCCGGCTCGATGCCGAGCGCGCCATGGTGGTGCTGGTGGGCGAGGATGGCACGGTGGAAAACCGCGTGCTGCCGCTGCCGGCGGGGCTTACGGCGAGCGCGCTCACGCAGGCCTCGAACTATCTCGCTCACCTCGCGGTGGGGAAAACGCTGGCCGAGACGCGCAAGGCCATCCAGCTCAAGCGCGAAGAAACGCTGCACGAGCTCGATGAGCTGAGCCGCAAGCTGGTCGAGGCCGGGCTCGCGACGCTGGCCGATTCGGGTACCGCTGCGCCGCCGACGGTGATCGTGCGCGGGCGCGCCAACCTCATCAACGACACGATGGCGTCTGAGGAAATCCACCGGGTGCGGCAGCTTTTCGACGAGCTCGAAAGCCGCGAGGGGCTGATCGACCTCCTCGGCGACACCGAGAAGGCGCAGGGGGTGAAGATCTTCATTGGCAGCGAGAACAAGCTCTTCTCGCTCTCGGGTTCATCGGTGATTCTCAGCCCCTACAAGGACGCCAACCAGAAGGTGGTGGGGGTGCTGGGCGTCATCGGGCCGACGCGGCTGAATTACGCCCGCGTGGTGCCGGTGGTGGACTACACGGCGAACGTCATCTCGGCGATCATGAGCCGCAAGGGTTGAATCTTCCGGCCCTTTGTCCGATATCGGGGCCAATTGTGCCGCGTCAGGCGGCTCCTCTTTTCCCAGGCCAATGATGAACGACGAAACCAGCAAGCCCGAGGATAGCAAGCCCACGCCCGAGGCCGCGAACGACACCGCGCCCAACGTGAAGGCCGAAGCCGCGTCCGAAACCAAAGATACCCCGAAGGCCGAAGCCGGCCCCGATCCGGTCGAAGTGCTGAAAGCCGAGGTCTCCGACCTGCGCGACCGCCTGCTCCGCTCGGCCGCCGAGATGGAAAACCTGCGCAAGCGCACCGAGCGCGAAGTCGCCGATACCCGTTCCTACGCCATCGCCAATTTCGCCCGCGACATGCTCGCAGCGACCGATTCGCTGAGCCGCGCCCTGATGACGCTGCCGCATGAGGCGCGCGAAGGCGCCGACGCGACGACGAAGTCGCTGATCGACGGCATCGAGATGACCGAGCGCGAAATGCAGCGCCTCCTCGCCAAGCACGGCGTGAAGCCGATCGAGGCCGAAGGCCAGAAGTTCGACCCGCACAAGCACCAGGCGATGTTCGAGGTCCCCGACCCGACCCGCCCGGAAGGCACTGTGGTGCAAGTGGTGCAGGCCGGCTTCGCCATCGGCGACCGCGTGCTTCGCCCGGCCATGGTGGGCATCGCCAAAGGCGGCGGGGCCAGCGGCCAGCCGGCCGAAGGCACGGTCGACAAGAGCGTGTGAGGCTTGAGTCCGGCGTTGCGGCCTTTGATTGTGGCCCGCGCCGGAATTGCCTACACTGCGGGGACCATGAGCAGGTCCTTTGCCCTAGTGCTGACTACTGTCAACGCGCCCTACAGCAAGCAGCTGGACGGTGCGGGACTGGCTGCATGTCTTCGCGATCTGGCCCTCGGCAAGGCGTATCCCGGCCATGTCAGCTCGTTCCTAGGTGAAGTGCCGGTTGAGGATCAGCTCGCCTTCGCGGCTGAGTTCGGCATTGGCAGCGGCGCGCTCAGGGCGTTTGCCTCTGAGTTCGCGAAATGGTCGGGCGAAAGCTACAAGCTGGCTGCTTGATGGGCGAACCGCGCTCCGACTGGAAACACCTCTTCGCCATCGCCTGCGATCTGCTGGATCAGGTGCGCGCAGCCACCGGCGATTACCCGTTCGGATGGTCGTTCGGCGGCGGAACCGCATTGATGCTGCAGATTGGGCACCGCGATAGCCACGACGTCGATATATTTATCGACGACCTGCAAATCCTGGGATTTCTCGATCCGGCGAAGGCGGACCTGCGCTTTTTGCGGCACCCGGCGGGTTATGGCGGCGACGGCGCACGCTTTCAGCGATTCGCCTTTGAGGGTGTCGGCGAGATCGACTTCATTGTCTCGGCGAGCGTGACATCTGACCCCTTTCGCCTTCGCTTGATTGAGGGCCGCGAGACTCGGTTGGAGACCGTTACCGAAATCATCGCCAAGAAGGTTTTTCACCGCGGTGGAGAGGCCAAGCCGCGAGATATCTTCGATATTGCCGCCGCAGCCCGGACGCACCGCGACGACGTCATCGCGGCATTGCGGCCATATCCTCAGCAGGTGGATGCAACTCTCCGGCGCCTGGATGTCCTCAATCGTGATTTCGTCGATCGAACTATCGCCCAACTCATGATCCTTCCGGATTATCGAGAGCTGGCGCCTCAAAGCATCGACCTCGCCGGGGATGTCCTGCGGGAGGCTATGGCGTAACCAGCGTCGGGCAAACCGTCGCGACGTCGTAGGGCGCGTCCGGCGCCGCCATCTCTTCGAGCGCGCGGTCGGCGTAGGATTCTACGAGATCGTCGGTGCCGGTCGCATCGAGGCCCGTAGCGGCGAGCAACGTCGCGGCGCGGTCGAGGAGTTGGTCGGACCAGGCTTGGTATTGGTCGGCTTCGGGGTTGTTGCCGGCGTCGGAGGCGTCGATCGAGAGCCAGTAGAAGGCGTTGCCGCACCAGAGGAGGCGGTCGGCTTCGGGCGGGACGTTGGGCGCGGGTGGGGTTGCCGCCAGTGCCGGCACCGTGGCTGAAACCAGCAGCAGGGCGAGCAGGAGGCGGCGCATGATAGTGTCCCTCAAAGTCGTCGGTCGCGCTTTCGAGCCGGAAAAGTCTGCTACTTTTCCTGAAAGCGCTTCAGGCGATGTCGCCGGCGACGAGGCGGTTGACGCCGGCGGCGTTCATGTCGGCCCAGGCTTGCGCCAGCGAACCGCCCGTATCGATAGCACGGCAGGCATCTTCGATCACGTAGGTCTCGAAGCCGGCGGCGCGGGCATCGAGGGCGGTCCAGCTCACGCAGAAATCGGTGGCGAGGCCGGCGATGAACAGGCGCTTGAAGCCGCGCTCGCGCAGATAGCCTTCGAGCCCGGTCTTGGTCTTGCGGTCGGCTTCCTCGAAACCCGAGTAGGAATCGATGACGTCGTGGTAGCCCTTGCGGATGGTCATCTGGCTGTGCGGTAGCTCGATATCGGCCGAGAACTGGGCGCCGTGAGTGTCCCAGACGCAGTGGTCGGGCCAGAGCACCTGCGGGCCATAGGGCAGGCCGATCACCTCGAAGGGTTTCAGGCCGGTGTGGCTCGAGGCAAACGAGATGTGGCCGGCCGGGTGCCAGTCCTGCGTCATCACCACGTTGTCGAAGCGGCGGCCCAAACGGTTGATCGGGATGATGATTTCGTTGCCGCCCGTCACCGCCAGGCTGCCGCCGGGCAGGAAATCGTACTGCATGTCGACGACGAGAAAGAGATCGTCCGAGCGGGGCGTGATGGCCATTAGGCGGTCTTCCTATTGCCCGAGCAGGGCTTTGCAATCTTCAAAACTGGGCGACTGGTCGCCATCGTTCCAGCTGCCGCCATTGACGACGCGGGAGACGCTGGCTTCGAGCCGCGAGCGGTAGGTGGCGAGCGCGGCGTCGGAATAGCCCGACTCGAGGTAGATCGGCAGGGCCCGCTGGATCAGGCGCTTGGCGCCTTCCTCATAGGGTTTTGCCGCGGCGAGCTTTTCGGGCGAGGCATCGGCCGGCTCGTCGGCGACGAGCAACTCGAAGGCCGTGCCGCACCAGAGGTCGCGCTCCGCCTCGGCCGGCACTTCCTGCGCAATTGCCGCCATGGGGGCGATGATCAGCAGCAGAGCAAGCAGGTGGCGCATGGATCGGGCCTATCCGGGCGGCGGGAGCGAGAGGTTTTAGACCACAAGGCATGAAGGAACCACAACCCTGTTGCCGCATAAGCGCGCAACCGGAAGGTTTGACTAACCAGTCGCACAGCCTGCCTTTGAGGCGAAACCGCCTAAAATGCTAAGAAAACCCCCAGTGTGCCGGCAGTTCGGCACCAGCATGGGGGCTTAACGTGAATCTGAAACTGAGCGGCGCGCTGCTTGCAATTGGCCTCGTGGCCATGCCGGCCGCCTCGTATGCCGAAGACCTGACCTTCGTTCTCACCAACTCGTCGTCCTACGCGGTGAAGAGCTTCTTCACCTCGCCGGCCGACATCGACAACTGGGAAGAAGACGTGTTCGGCGAGAAGTACCTGCCGTCCGGCAACCAGGTGAATATCACCATCGCCGATGGCCGCGAGCAGTGCACGTACGACCTGAAATTCGTGCTCGAGGACGATTCGGAACTCGTCGAGAACGGCATCGACCTCTGCGAACTGGGCGAATACACCCTGTCGGACGCGCAGTAAGCCGTTCGGAACGCAACGAAATCTTCTTACGAGACCGGGCTGGCGCTCCCTCCGGGTGACGCGCCGGCCTAACTGACCGGCTGCCGGAAATTCTCCGGAAAGCGCGCTTGCACCCCCCAAAACCCCCTCCTATATAGCCCTCAAGGCCCGACATCGGGTCAATCGAGGATAATCTCAACAAACGGGAACTCGGACACCCGGCAACGGGGTCAAGGAACTGCCTGATCGGGGTTCCATCCGGGTTCGCTAGGAAAGAGGCAGGACATGGGTAAAGTAATCGGTATCGACCTCGGTACGACCAATAGCTGTGTCGCCGTCATGGACGGCTCGACTCCGAAGGTCATCGAGAATGCCGAAGGCGCGCGCACCACGCCTTCGATGGTAGGTTTTACGAAGGACGGCGAACGCCTCGTTGGCCAGCCGGCCAAGCGCCAGGCGGTAACCAACCCGGAAGGCACGCTGTTTGCGGTCAAGCGCCTGATCGGCCGCCGCTACAACGACCCGATGGTCGAGAAGGACAAGGGCCTCGTCCCCTTCAAGATCGTGCAGGGCGACAATGGCGACGCCTGGGTCGACGTCAACGCCAAGAAGTACTCGCCGTCCGAAGTGTCGGCGATGATCCTGACCAAGATGAAGGAAACCGCCGAGTCGTATCTCGGTGAGACCGTCACGCAGGCGGTGATCACCGTGCCGGCGTACTTCAACGATTCGCAGCGTCAGGCCACCAAGGACGCCGGCAAGATCGCCGGTCTCGAGGTGCTCCGCATCATCAACGAGCCGACGGCGGCAGCGCTCGCCTACGGCCTCGACAAGAAGAACACCGGCACCATCGCGGTCTATGACCTGGGTGGCGGTACGTTCGATATTTCCGTGCTCGAAATCGGCGACGGCGTGTTCGAGGTGAAATCCACCAACGGCGACACGTTCCTCGGCGGTGAAGACTTCGACATGCGTCTGGTCGACTTCCTGGCCGACGAGTTCAAGAAGGACCAGGGCATCGACCTGCGCCGCGACAAGCTCGCGCTGCAGCGCCTGAAGGAAGCAGCCGAAAAGGCCAAGATCGAGCTTTCGAGCGCGACCCAGACCGAAATCAACCTGCCCTTCATCACCGCCGACGCCTCGGGCCCGAAGCACCTCACCCTCAAGCTGACCCGCGCCAAGCTGGAGCAGCTGGTCGAGGACCTGATCGCCCGCACCGTCGAACCGGTGAAGCAGGCGATCAAGGATGCCGGCGTTTCGCTGAGCCAGATCGACGAAGTGGTGCTCGTGGGCGGCATGACGCGCATGCCCAAGGTCATCGAGACGGTGAAGGCCTTCTTCGGCAAGGAGCCCCACAAGGGCGTGAACCCTGACGAAGTCGTGGCCATGGGCGCGGCCATTCAGGCCGGCGTGCTGCAGGGCGACGTCAAGGACGTGCTGCTGCTCGACGTGACCCCGTTGTCGCTCGGCATCGAGACGCTGGGTGGCGTGTTCACCCGCCTGATCGACCGCAACACCACGATCCCGACCAAGAAGAGCCAGACCTTCTCGACCGCCGAGGACAACCAGAACGCGGTGACCATCCGCGTCTTCCAGGGCGAGCGTGAAATGGCAGCGAACAACAAGCTGCTCGGCAACTTCGACCTCGCCGGCATTCCGCCGGCCCCGCGCGGCGTGCCGCAGATCGAGGTGACGTTCGACATCGACGCCAACGGCATCGTGAACGTGTCGGCCAAGGACAAGGGCACCGGCAAGGAGCAGCAGATCCGCATCCAGGCCTCGGGTGGTCTCAGCGACGCCGATATCGAGCGCATGGTCAAGGAAGCCGAGGCCAACGCCGACGCCGACAAAAAGAAGCGCGAAGCGGTCGAGGCGAAGAACCAGGCCGAATCGATGGTCCACTCGACCGAAAAGTCGCTCAAGGACTATGGCGACAAGGTTTCGACCGACGACAAGCTGGCGATCGAGACGGCGCTCAACGACGTGCGCAACGTGCTCGAGAGCGACGACGCCGACCTGATCAAGGAAAAGACCGCGGCGCTGGCCGAAGTGTCGATGAAGCTGGGCGAGGCCATGTACAAGGCCAGCCAGGCTGAAGCCGAGGCCAAGGCCGCCGGCGGCGACACCCCGGCCGACGACGATGTGGTCGACGCCGAATACGAAGAGGTCAAGGACGACAAGAAGTCGGCGTAAGCCCTTCTTTTCCGACTTGTTCCACGTGAATCATAGGCCTCCGGATTCTCCGGGGGCCTTTTTTGTGGCAGCGATGACCCTGAAATCGCCACGGGTGCGCCCAAAAGTCATCACATCCCCCATTAGAGTCTCGTGACAACGAAGCGGCACCCGTTCACGCAACAGCAGGCGTGGGTGCCGGAGGAGAATGCGCCGGGCCCAGGGCCGGGCCAGCGCATTTCGAGTTGGTAGCGATCTCGGTTAGCCGAAGCGCTTCAGGGGCGGCAATTCGAAAGGAATTCCCATGACATCGGTGGATGTGCGCATGCTGGCCGCCAATGGCGGGCACGATGCGGTGCCGGCGCCCGAGGGTGAAGTTCAGCCGCCGGTCGAGCGGCTCGACGCCGATATGCGTCACCTGCTCTCGGTGCACGCGCAGATGGGCGGCAAGCCGATCGAGGCGCTGCGCACGCCCGAGGCCCGGGCCCAGCCGACGCTCGACATGGCGCTGCGCCGGATCCTCCGCGACAGCCATGACGACCAGGGCATCAACATGGAGATGCGGCTGATCCCCGGCCCGTCGGACGAGATCCGGGCGCGCATCTATACGCCGCAGGCCGAGGCGCAGGGGCCGCGGCCGGTGATCCTCTATTTCCACCCGGGCGCCTTCGTGCTGGGCGATGTCGACCATTATGACGCGACGCCGCGCACCATGGCGCAGCGCACCGGCGCGATCGTCGTCTCGTCGCATTACCGGCAGGCGCCGGAGCACCGTTTTCCGGCGGCGCACGAAGATGCGTTTGCGGCCTGGAACTGGGTGGTGGAGCATGCCGAGAGCCTCGGCGGCGATCCCAACCGGCTCGCCATCGTGGGCGAAGGCTCGGGTGGCAACCTCGCAGTGAACGTGGCGCTGCGGGTGAAGGCGGCGGGCGGCAAACTGCCGATCCATATGGGGCTCGTGACCCCCATGGCGACGCTGACCTTCGATTTGCCCTCGCATCTCGAGATCGAGGCGACAGGCCCGTTCAAGACGGAGACGTTCAAGTGGGCGGCGCGAAAGCTGCTGCGCAACAAGGACGACGCACATGACCCGCGGCTCGAGCTGCTCGAGAGGGCCGACATGACCGGGTTGCCGCCGGCGACGATCATCCTCGCCGAGGCCGATCCGCTCCGTTCGGAGGGCGAAGCGCTGAGCGATCTGCTGCGCCGTTCAGGCGTCTGGGTGGACGCCACTACGTATGACGGGGTGACGCACGGATTTTTCGGGCTGTACCAGATCGTCAACAAGGCGATGTTCGCACAAGGCCAACTGGCGCGGAATCTCGTTGCGGCGTTCGAGACTTAGCGGCGGGCAGCGGCCCGCTTTGCGCCGATGGGGACAAGTCCCAGAATCCCCATTCGGCATATGACTTCAATCCAATAGAGTTGAACCGCGCTTAACCTATGGTATGAGCGCGGGATCATACCTATCTAGGCCGGATGCCCGGGCGCGGGGGCGTGACGGTCACTGGGGACAATGCCGATTGGCGAAACGCGATTTTTATGAAGTGCTGGGTGTTCCCAAGGGCGCCGACGAAGCGACCTTGAAGGGGGCATACCGCAAGCTTGCCATGCAGTTCCATCCGGACCGCAATCCGGGGAATGACGAGGCGGAGCACAAATTCAAAGAGATAAACGAGGCGTATGACACGCTGAAGGACCCGCAAAAGCGCGCGGCCTATGATCGATTCGGCCACGCGGCCTTCGAGAATGGCGGCGGGCGCGGGCCGGGCGGCTTCGGGCCGGAATTCACCTCGTCGATGTCCGACATCTTCGAGGACATTTTCGGCGACTTCATGGGCGGGCGCGGCCGTGGCGGCCAGAGCCGCCTGCGCGGCTCGGACCTGCGCTACAACCTCGAAATCTCGCTCGAAGAGGCGTTCGTCGGCCGCACCGTCGATATCGACGTGCCGACGCTCGCCGCCTGCACCACCTGCGACGGCTCGGGCGCCAAGCCCGGCACCGGCATGTCGACCTGCCGCCACTGCAACGGTCAGGGCAAGGTGCGCGCGGCGCAGGGGTTCTTCACCATCGAGCGCACCTGCCCGGTGTGCAATGGCCGCGGCCAGATTCTCGAGCAGCCCTGCACCGATTGCGGTGGCCAGGGCCGCCGCCAGCAGAACCGGACGCTTTCGGTCGATATCCCTAAGGGGATCGAGGACGGCACGCGCATCCGGCTCGCCAACGAGGGCGAAGCGGGATTGCGCGGCGGACCGCCGGGCGACCTCTACATCTTCATCTCGATCAAGCCGCACGACCTGTTCGTGCGCGACGGCGCCGACCTTTACGCGCGGGTGCCCATCGCCATGACGACGGCGGCGCTGGGTGGTGAGTTCGAGGTGCCGACGCTCGATGCTACGCGGGCGCGGGTAAAAGTGTCGCCGGGGACGCAGCCGGGGCAACGCGTGCGGCTCAAGGCCAAGGGCATGCCGGTGCTGCGCAGCAAGGATTTTGGCGATCTGTATGTGCAGCTCGATGTCGAGACGCCGCAGAGCCTGTCCAAGCGCCAGCGTGAACTGCTCGAGGAGTTCGAGCGCGAATCGACGCGGGAGAACTCGCCGACGAGCGAGGGGTTCTTTGCGAAGCTGAAGAGCTTGTTCGAGAACTAGGCGCTCGCTCAGCAGCATCCTCACCACAGACGACGTGGCGCCACTGTGCCACGCCCTCGTCCTTCGACAAGCTCAGGATGAGGGCTGGGGGTTGGCCGGTGCTGGCTGACGGATAATCCGGGGTTGTCGGTGGGTGCCTGGGGATGGCCGGCGCTGCGCATTTTGGCGTTGAGCGTCACCTAGATGGCCGACGCCTCGTGAACTAGGCCATATCGCTCGGCATCAGCGCCGGTTCGGGATTGTCGGCGATCCAGCCGATCATGGTGCAGCTGTCGCGGACGCCCTTGGATACGCCGTGGGCCAGCATGGCTTCCATCGCGGCGGCCGGGTCGGGCCCGGCGTTGAAGGCCGCGGCGAAAGCTGACGGTGGCTCGAAGGGGCGGCTGGGCATTTCCTCGATGCCGTCGGTGACCAGCACGATGGTGTTGCGGCCCTGGCGCAGCTGGCGGATGCCGGTGGAGAAATAGGCCGGGGTGCCGGTGAGGCTGCTGCGCTCGCCGATCCACTCGAAATAGTTGCGCGCCGTCAGCGTGAACTGGCCGAGCCGCGCCAGCTCGGGGTGCAGCAGGTAGAGCGTGTTGTCGCCGATCGACAGCCAGAGCAGGTGCTGGCGCCACTGGTAGGCGACGAGGCACGCCGTCTCGCCCATGACGCGAGACATGCGCTCACGAGCCGCCTCGCTGGTGAGGAGGGCGATCAGCGCCTGCTGCAGCGCGGGAATAGCTGATGGCGTGCCGGCTTCGCATAAAGGCAGAAGCTGCGGTTCGGCGGCGGTGAAGAGGTCGAGCGTGGCATCGACGCTGGTGCTGCCGCGGTGGCCGTCGAGGATGACCGCAAAGGTCCAGTCGTCGCCGGACCAGACCAGCGCCCCGTCCTCGTTCTTGCCGCCGGCGCCGCCATAGCGGCCGAGGGCAACGCGCCGGAGGCGATCGACCACCGGCCGTTCGAGATAGGGTGCAGTGCCACCGCTCCAGGCCAGCTTCGTCGTCATCGTGTCCCCCATCGCCTTCCGCGGCCAGATTGAATCGGCTAGCGTTTCGGCATCATGACCGACACGCCCTCCCTCAAGAAGACTGCCATCACCCTTTGCGGCTCGTTGCGCAAGGATGCGATCAACGAGCACCTGCGGCGGCACATGTCGCAAAAACTGCGCGAGGCGGGCGTGGAGGTGACGGATCTCGACCTCAACGATTTCCCGATGCCGATCTTCAACTACGATATCGAGGCGGCGGGCGAGACGCCCGAGGCGGCCAGGAAGCTGGCCGAAATGTTCCGTAGCCATGACATCGTGCTGATCATCTCGCCCGAGTACAACGGCGGCGTTACCCCGCTGATCGCCAACGTGATTTCGTGGGTGAGCCGGGAGAAGCCGAACCCGTTCAAGCACGCGGTTTTCGGCATCGGCGGCATGAGCGACGGAAAGTATGCCACCATATTTGCCCTGTCCCACCTGCGCGACACGCTGAGCAAGATCGGCGCGCTGGTGGTGCCGACGCTGCTGGGGCTCGGGCCCTACCCCGACGTGATGGACGAGAACGACGAGCCCAACGAGGGCAACATCAAGTGGAAGGTGGGGCAGATGGTGCGCGAGCTGACCCACTTCTCCCGCGGCGGCATTTAGTGACCTACGCGCTCTACGTGACGCACCCGCAGGTGGTGCAGGACCCGGCCGTGCCGGTGCCGCGCTGGGGGCTTTCGCCGAAGGGCCGCGAGCGCGCAGAACGTTTTGCGAACCACAAAATGGCTCGTGCGGCGGGACGGATCATTTCCAGCAGCGAAACCAAGGCCTTGGAGCTCGCGGCGGCCCTCGCGACAGTATCGGGAGTTCGGGTCGAGTCTGGGGAAAACTTCGGGGAAAACGATAGGTCGAGTACCGGGTTCGTTCCGCCTGAACGGTTCGAGCAACTGGCCGATTCGTTCTTCGCCGCGCCTGAGGTTTCGACCGAGGGCTGGGAGCGGGCGGTCGACGCGCAGGCGCGGGTGGTCGAGGCGTTCGAGGCGGCTTTGCTCGGGCATGATCCGGCGGTGCCGGTGGTGTTTTGCGGGCACGGCGCGGTGGGGACGCTGCTGAAGTGCCATCTCGGCGGCCGGGGGATTGCGCGCAGCGAGGACCAGAGCCGGCACGGCGATCGCGGCGGCGGCAACGTGTTCGTCGTGCGGTTGAGGGATCGAAAACTGCTCAGCGAGTGGATGGCGATGGAAACGCTGCCCGAGGATTTTGCGGTTTAGCGGTCGAGGCCGGCCGTGATTTCCTTGCGCAGCTTTTCATCGAGGTCGTGCCAGCGGATGCCGCGGACGGCGCCGGCCAGCGCGAGGCGCGTGTGGGTGCAGGCGTCCTCGGGGTAGGTGCGGACCAGCTTGGCGAAGGCTTCGACGTCGCCGAGCAGCTCCAGCTCCTCGCGCGTGTCGATGCCGACATGGCGGAGGCGGCCGCCGAGGACCTTGCCGATATTGGGCGTCGTTTCGATTGCGCTCATGGTGCGTCCTTCTCCTTGCGGGCCGGGTCCCAGTCGCCGAGGCCGAACATCTCGATGGCGTCGTCGAGCGCCAGCTTCAGTCGGTCGAGCCGTGCCACCTCATGATCCACTTCACGCATCCGGACCGGACCGGCGAGTGGCGCATCGGCGAGGAGCGCGCGGCCCTTGTCGGTGAGGCCGACGAGGCGGGCGCGCTTGTCGTTGGGGTCGGTGCGGACGGTGACGAGTTCCATGCGGCGCAGCTCGTCGATCGACTGCCCGAGCGTGGCCGGGTGCATCACCAGCGCCTTGCGCAGGGCGGCGAGCGGCAGCTGCGGGCGTTCGGAGCAGATGCGCAGCACCGCGAGCTGCAGGCCGGTGACGCCGTGCTTCTTCTTCAGATCGAGATTGAAGGCATCGATCGCCCGCTCGAGACGCACCCACGAAACGATGGCGGAAAGGGCCTGCTGCTGCATAAGAATAAAGTCCCGAGTCGGCTTGGTGGCGCGGACCTTATGGCGGCATAATATCGGCTGCAAGCCTTGACCTAGCCGGCCGATGCATGGCAGTGACCGGAAAATCCGGAGACATTGCTATGGCAGGCACACTGATCGTCGCGCTCGACCTCGATACGCGAGGCGAGGCGGAGAGTTTGATCGCGCGGCTCGGCGACAGCGTCGATTTCTACAAGATCGGCTACCAGCTCTTCTACGGCGGCGACGGGCTGAACCTCGGCAAGGCGCTGCTGGCGGCGGGCAAGCGGGTGTTCTTCGACCTGAAGCTGCTCGATATCGACAACACGATCGAAAAGGGGGTCGGCGCCATCGCCAAGACCGGCGCGACGATGCTGACGGTGCATGCCTACCCCAAGACGATGCGGGTGGCGGGGAAGGCCGCGGCGGGCTCGGGGCTGTCGGTGCTCGGAGTTTCGGTGCTGACCTCGATGGATGATGCCGACCTCGCTGAAGCCGGGTACTCGCGCGATGCGGCGGGGCTGGTGGCACTGCGCGCCCAGCAGGCCGCGGATGCCGGCATCGGCGGGCTCGTCTGCTCGGCGGCCGAGGCAGAGATGGTGCGCGGCATCGTCGGCACGAAGCTGTCGATTGTGACGCCGGGAATCCGGCCGGCCGGCTCTGCTGTGGGCGACCAGAAGCGGGTGATGGGGCCGGCCGAGGCGATTGCCGCCGGGGCGACACACCTCGTTGTGGGGCGGCCGATCACGGCGGCGGCCGATCCGGCCGAGGCGGCGCGGGCGATCCTGAGCGAAATGGCTGGCGGCACGCGGCTCGCCTGAGTTATAGGCGAACCCTGAGTTTCCGGGAGTTCCAGATGCCTGACTTGAAGGTCGCGATTGCCGGCGCCGGCGGGAAGATGGGCCAGGCCAACATCAAGGCCTTGCTGCAGACTCCGGGGCTGGCCCTGTTCTCGGCGTTTGATCGGGCCGGCGCGCCGCTGATCGGCAAGGATGCGGGCGAGGCGACGGGCGTGCTGGTGACGGACGACGTCGAGGCTGCGCTCAACGGGGCGCAGGCAATCATCGATTTCACCGCGCCCGCCAACTCGGTGGCGCTGGCGAAAAAGGCGGCGGAGCGCGGCCTGGTGCATATCATCGGGACAACCGGCTGCTCGGTCGAGGATGATGCGGCGATCCGGGCGGCGGGTGCAGCGGGTGCCCGCATCGTCAAGGACGGGAATTACTCGCTGGGCGTCAACCTGCTGATGGGTCTCGTGCAGCAGGCGGCGCAGGCGCTGCCGGGGTGGGACATCGAGATCCTCGAGATGCACCACAACAAGAAGGTCGATGCCCCCTCGGGTACGGCGCTGAAGCTGGGCGAGGCGGCGGCCCGCGGTCGCAACATCACGCTTGCCGATCATTCGGTGCGCTCGCGCGACGGCCATACGGGCGCGCGCGAAGAGGGCACGATCGGTTTTGCGGCTTTGCGCGGCGGCAACGTGATCGGCGAACACCGCGTTATCCTCGCGGGCCCGTCGGAGCGGATCGAACTCACCCATATCGCCGATAACCGGGCGCTTTTCGCCGATGGCGCCATGCGCGCCGTGCTCTGGGCCCAGAACCAGAAGCCGGGCTTCTACACCATGGCCGACGTGCTCGGCTTCAACTGACAGGACCTACCAGATGACCGGAACGCTGATCCTCGTCCGCCACGGCCAGAGCGACTGGAACCTCAAGAACCTGTTCACGGGTTGGAAGAACCCGGACCTGACCGAGCAGGGCCAGGGCGAGGCCCGCGCCACCGGCGTGAAGCTCAAGGGCGCCGGTTATGTGCCGGACGTCTATTTCACCTCGGCGCTGCGCCGGGCCCAGCACACGCTGGACCTGATCCTCGAGGAACTCGGGATCACCGAGGTGACGATCACCCGGTCGATCAAGCTCAACGAGCGCGATTACGGCGACCTCACCGGCCTCAACAAGGACGATGCGCGGGCCAAGTGGGGCGAGGAGCAGGTGCTGATCTGGCGCCGCTCGTTCGACGTCCCCCCGCCGGGCGGTGAGTCGCTGAAGGACACGGCGGCGCGGACGCTGCCCTATTACGACGCGCAGATCGTGCCGCTGCTGAAGGCCGGCAAGACCGTGCTGGTCGCGGCGCACGGCAATTCGCTGCGCTCGATCGTGATGTCGGTCGAGGGGCTCACGCCGGACGAGATTTTGAAGCGCGAATTGGCCACGGGCGAGCCGGTGGTTTACCGGATCGGCGCGGATGGGAAGCTGGCGGAGAAGGTGGCGATCTGATCGCGGCGCTTGCCCGGGGGCGATAGAGCCGAGGCTGAGACGGCCCCCTCCCATCCTCCCCCATGAAGGGGGAGGTGCCCTGCCGGTGCCTAAGGCGAGATAGGGGATTGAGTTGCCGGCTCTTTCTTCACCTCCCCCTTTATGGGGGAGGACGGGAGGGGGTCGTCGTGAGTTGCAGTCGGGTTAAGCCCCGGTAACCGCCGACTCCCACCCCAGAATCGCGCGTTTGCGGGGCAGGCCCCAGTGGTAGCCGGTGAGGGCGCCTGATGAGCCCACCACGCGGTGGCAGGGGACGACGAAGCTGATCGGGTTTTTGCCGACGGCGGCACCGACCGCGCGCGGGGCGGTGGGGCGGCCGATGTGGTTGGCGACGCTTTGGTAGGTGGTGGCCTTGCCGACCGGGATTTTCAGCAGGGTTTCCCAGACTTGCACCTCGAAATCGGTGCCGATGAGGTAGACCCGGATGGGCTGGTCGGGGCTCCAGCGGCTGGGGTCGAAGATGCGGGCGGCGATCGGGGCGATGGCCTGGTCGTCGCGGCGGTAGGTGGCGTTGGGCCAGCGATTCGCCAGGTCCTCGAAGGCCTGTTCGACCGTCATCCCCGCATCGGCGAAGCCGATGCCGCTGAGGCCGTATTCGGTCGTCGTCAGCACGGCGGTGCCGAAGGGCGAGGGGGCGGCGCCCCAGGTCATTTCGAGGCCTTCGCCGCGGGCGCGGTAGGCGCCGGGCGGCATGGCGACGTGGGTGACGAAGAGGTCATGCAGCCGCGAGGTCGAGCTCAGGCCGACCTCGTAGGTGGTGTCGAGCACGCTTTCGTTCGCCGCGAGCAGCTTCTTGGCGTGATCGAGCGCGACGCACTGGGCGAAGCTTTTTGGCGATAGCCCGCACCAGCGCCGGAAGAGATCGGTCAGCTGCCGCTCGGTGAGGCCGAGGGCCCGGGCGAAGCGCGGCAGGTCGATCTCGTCGGGCTGCGTCTCGCTGAGATAAGCGATGGCGGCGCGGACGGTTTCGTAGTCCGAATTGGCGATGAGGGTGTCGTGTTTCATGATGGCGCGACCTTAAGCCCACCAATTGTGGCAAGCGACCCGGTTTTCACGTGAATCACTCCCCTCACCCGGCCTTCGGCCACCCTCTCCCCAGAGGGGCGAGGGAAGATCAGGCGCGGGCGCGCTTGAGAGCCGTGCCGAAGGCCTTGGCGAAGCTGGACTTTTCGTCCTGGTTGAGGAAGGCGCCGAGGACGACGTCGCGGTCCTTGGTGCGCAGGTGCAGGCCCGTGGTGCGCTCGTTGTAGTCGCGGTCGATCACCAGCTTGACGATGCCGGGGTTGAAGCGGACCAGGGTTTCCTTGCCGCTGCCATCGACCTGCTTCAGTTCGAGCTGGTCGCGCCAGAGGGTGACCTGTTCGTAGCGCTTTCCATCCTTGAGCGAAGCCCACATGGCCCAGGCGATGAGCGCGACGTCGAGCCCCATGAAACCGACGACCGGCCAGGCGCCCAGCGAGTAGAAGGTGATGGCCGGCACCGTGGCGGCGACGGCGACGATGGCGATGACCACGCGATAGCCGCGCTGGCCGAGCGACCGGTGCGGGGTCAGCTTGGCGGAAAAGAGCGGGCGTGCTTGCGTTTGGGTCGTCATCTTGGGCATCAGTATAGGCTCAGAATCGGGATGACGGAATGGCGCCGCGAAAATTGAAAGGCCTGCCGAAAGCAGATGTCGAAGCCATTTTCGGCGCTTTTGCGGCAGCCAACCCCGAGCCGAAGGGCGAGCTTGATTACGTGAACCCCTTCACCCTGCTGGTGGCAGTGGTGTTGTCGGCGCAGGCGACGGATGCGGGAGTCAACAAGGCGACGGCCGGATTATTCCCGATCGCCGATACGCCCGAGAAAATGGTGGCGCTCGGGGTCGAGGGGATCGAGCAGCGGATCAAGACGATCGGGCTCTTCCGCGGCAAGGCGAAGAACGTCTTCGCGCTCAGTAAGATGCTGATCGAGCTGCATAATTCGGAAGTGCCGGAGGATCGCGAGGCGCTAGAGGCTTTGCCCGGCGTGGGGCGAAAGACCGCCAACGTGGTGCTTAACATCGCCTTCCGGCAGCCGACGATTGCGGTCGACACCCACCTGTTCCGGGTTGCGAACCGGACGGGGCTGGCGCCCGGGAAGACGCCGCTGGTGGTGGAACAGGGGCTGCTGAAGGTGGTGCCCGACCAGTACATGCTCCATGCGCATCACTGGCTGATCCTGCACGGACGCTATGTATGCAAGGCGCGGAAGCCCGAATGCTGGCACTGCGTGATCCGCGAATGGTGCCGGTTCGAGCCCAAGACCCCGGCCCCGAAGGGGGCGTGAATTTGCCGTGAAGGTGAACGGGGTATGACCGGAGTTTGAACGGACACCGGACGCCCCCTCCACCAAGCTTCGCTTGGTCCCCCTCCCCCGTTGCACGGGGGAGGATCACCCGACCCTCCGTGCCCGTTGTGAGCAGTGTTTACATCGTGCCGTAGCCTCTCGCCATGGCCGCGGCGAAGGCGGGGATGAAGATGAGGAGCGCGGCTTCGAGGTAGAGGAAGCGGCGAGCGGTGTTCACATCGGTATCGGCGGGGGCGGTGCCGGCCTTGCGCCAGCGGATGATGGCCATGGTGGGCGGGATGGAGAGAAGACCAACGCCGAGGAAGGCGACCATCTTGGCCCAGAAGACCCAGTTGCCGACATAATACTCCCAGCCGGCGCCGCCGAAGATGACGCGGATGATGCCGACGACCACCACCAGCCCCGCGACCGCCCCATAGGCGCCATCGATTTTGCTGAGCTGGTTCAGGCGCTTACCCTCGATGCCGGGACGCAGCAGGGCGAACTCTGCGGCGAAGATCGCGACCAGCGTGAACACCGCCAGGTGGTGAGCGATCGCCAGAATGAGGTTCAGGTCGAGCATCGATTTTCCCTCTCGCGCCGGACGTTTCCGGATGTTAACAGCGTTAGCATTGGTTTTAGGACGCTATGTGAACAATGTCAACATCCAAGGACGAGCCCCGATATCACCATGGCGACCTGCGGCGGGCGCTGGTGGCGGGCGGGCTGGTGCTGCTCGAGGAGGATGGCGCCTCGGCGCTGGGCCTGCGCGAGATCGCGCGGCTGGTGGGCGTATCGGCGGCGGCGCCCTACCGGCATTTTGCCGACCGCAAGGCGCTGATGGAGGCCGTGGCGGCCGAAGGGTTTCGCGATTTCACCGCCGCAATGGACAAGGCGGCCGAGGGCGTGGCGGAGGCCGAGCAGCTGGCCGCCATGGCGTTCGGCTATGTGCGCTTTGCCCGCGAGCGGCCGGCGCTGTTCCGGCTGATGTTCTCGTCCGACCTTCATCCGTTCCGCGACCCCGAGCTCAAGACACAGGCCGACGCGGCCTATGCCACCATAGCGGTGGCGGCGGCACGCGAGGATAAGTCGGCGCCGGGCGAGGTGGCGGTGATGTGCTGGAGCTTTGTGCACGGGCTCGCCATGCTGCTGCTCGAGGAACAGATCCTCGGGGTGTCGGCGGGCAATGCGGATGCGCTGGTGCGGGTGCTGACCGAGCGGTTTGTACGTGATGTTCGGGCTGGGCGCAGCGAAAGCGCGTGAGTTTTGTATGTGTGGGCCAGGAAGTTTTGCCGGTTGGTGAAACGCTGGCCACAGTTGGCTGAGACGGCCCCCTCCCGGCCTCCCCCATGAAGGGGGAGGTGAAGAGGGTTTTGTGGCTCTGGCTTCGATTGTGCCTCAAGCACCGGCAGGGCACCTCCCCCTTCATGGGGGAGGATGGGAGGGGCCGTCTTGGTCTCCGTTCCCGCCAAGTAGTGAAATCGTTGCGTGGGCGGCGGGTTTTCGGTTATTGCGGCACGGTTTGAATTCTCATCGTTTCGCAGAAGGATCGCCGATTGTCCGAGACCCGGTTCGACGTTCTCACCATCGGCAATGCCATCGTCGACATCATTGCGCCCATCGAGCCGGGCTTCCTCGAACGCGAGGGGCTGGCCGAGGGGATCATGCACCTCGTCGACGCCGAGCGCTCGGCCTACCTCTATGAGCGGATGCCGGCGCAGAAGAAGCAGGTGTCGGGCGGCTCGTCGGGCAATACGGCGGCGGGTGTCGCGAGCTTGGGTGGGCGCGCCAGCTTCATCGGCAAGGTGGCGGCGGACGACCTGGGCGACGTGTTCGCCAACGACATGGCGAAGATCGGCGTCCATTACGGCGTGTCGCGGCTGACGAGCGGGCCGTCCACTGCGACCTCGATGATCCTGCTGTCGCCGACCGGCGAGCGGACGATGAACACCTACCTCGGCGCCTGCCACCAGCTGACCCCCGCCGATATCAAGGAAGACGAGATCGGCGCGGCGACCGTAACCTATATGGAAGGCTTCCTATGGGACCCGGTGGAGGCCAAGAAGGCCTTCGTGACGGCGGCGCATTATGCCCACAAGCATGAACGGGCGACCTCGTTCTCACTCTCCGACCCATTCTGCGTGAACCGCTATCGCGACGAGTTTCTCGACCTGATCCGCTCAAAGACGATCGATATCGTGTTCGGCAATATCGAGGAGCTGAAGTCGCTCTACCAGACGACCAGCCTCGCCGATGCGGTGCAGGGCATTGCCAAGGATGCCGAGCTCGCGGCGATCACCATGGGCGCCGATGGCGCGATGGTGGTGGCGGATGGCGAAGTGGTGACGGTGCCGGCCTACCCGGTGGGCGAAGTGGTGGATGTGACCGGCGCGGGCGACCTGTTCGCGTCGGGGTTTTTGCTCGCCTACTCGCGCGGGCGGGACTATCGCACGGCGCTGCAGGCGGGATGCCTCGCGGCGAGCGAGGTGATTTCGCATATCGGGGCGCGGCCGGTGGCGGATCTGCGCGCACTGGCGGCGGAGAAGGGGATTGGGATTTAGGGGGACGCGGGGGTTTGGACGCCCCCTCCACCAGCCTTCGGCTGGTCCCCCTCCCCCGCTGAAGCGGTGGAGGAACACCGAAGCTTCGGTGGCTAACCGTTTTAGGGCGCTGAGCTCTCCTTGATCCTCCACCGCGTAGCGGGGGAGGGGGACCGCGCATCGCAGATGCGTGGTGGAGGGGGCGTCAGGCTCGCCTTCCTCGCGATTGCCCAGCCGTACCCGCAAGTACATCGTTGCCGAAATACCACGGCGATTTGGCGTAACCTCAAGTACTGCGCAATAATCGCTTGCACCGGTTTTGGCGAAGGACTATCTGCCCGCTCCCGGCGATTGGCCGGTGACTGCAACGGCGCGAGTTCACAGCACTCGCCTGGCGCGGGCGGCGTTGCCGGTCCCGTGTACCGCGGTCATCGGAGGCGGCGGGATCGTGCGCATGGCCCAGCCTGGCAGGGCGCCGGAAGGCTTCCGGAAGTCGCGGGTTCAAATCCCGCTGCGTACTCCAATGGATGTAGCTCATTTGGGTAGAGCACCAGACTGATAATCTGGCTGTAGGAGGTTCAAATCCTCCCATCACGGCCCTGAAACGGCTGACTGACGACTACGGGTTCTGGGGCCGGCCTTGCGGGGTCGGCCGCGGCGGAGCGGTAAACCCGCTCCGCTCACGCCGGAACCGCCCTTCGCGGAGTGCCCCGGCACCGGATGAAGGATGAACATGGTTCTGGCCCGGCCCGCGCACAAGTTTGCGCCATGGCTTCGCCATTCCCATCGACATCCCGCTCGCCGGTCGCTCGCTATCCGCGTCGGACGGCCGCCCCGGAACCCGACTTACCAATTCGACCCCTCCACGCGGTGTGGCTGGGCGAACCACCGGGCCACGACGGCCCGAGCGATGAAGGACGAAGGCTCGAGGCATGACCTAGAGATTTCGACGACGAAGGAGAGACCCCATGGTGATGGAAATATTCGATTCCCTGCGCGGCGTGTCGCGCGTGATCGTCAGGGAAAACCAGCGCGCGATTGCGCTCTACAAGGGCAAGTTCCGTGGGATCCTCACCCCGGGCGAACACGCGCTGCGGGCTGACCGCGGCCGTCTCGAGATCGAATGGCACGATCTCAGCCGCTCGGATTTCGTCTCGCTCTACGACAAGGCGCTGTTCCGCGACCATGCGGACGTGGCGAGCCAGCACCTGACCGAGTTCCGGACCGGGGCCGCCGAAGTCGCCGTGATCTCGCGGGATGGCCGTTTCCACGCCGTGCTGAAGCCGGAGGGCCGCGCCGTCTACTGGACCGATACTGGTACTTGGACGGCCGAGCGCTTCGTCATCGACGGCGACCTCGAGATCGCCACCGATGTGGCTCGCCGGTTCGCCGGCGTGGCGCTGACCGCGGTAACCTCGGTGGATGTGGGCGAGGGCCATACGGGCCTGCTCTTCGTCGACGGCAAGTTCGTGCGCGAGCTGGCGGCGGGCGCCCACGCCTTCTGGGCCGTGACGCGCAAGGTGGTGGTGAAGGTGATCGACCTGCGCCGCCAGTCGCTCGATGTGGCGGGCCAGGAGATCCTGACGCGTGACCGTGTCACGCTGCGAGTAAACCTCTCGGCCGACTACCAGGTGATCGACGCGGTGAAGGCGGCGACCACGGTGAAGGATTATGCCGATGCGCTCTACCGCGCCCTGCAATTTGCGTTCCGCAAGTCGCTCGGCGCCAAGAGCCTCGATGAGATCCTCGCCGACAAGGTCACGGCCGAAGCCGAGGCGGTGGCCGAGGTGCGGGCCGCGATGCTGGAAATCGGCCTCTCGGTCGGTGAAATCGCCGTCAAGGACGTGATCCTGCCGGGCGAGATGCGCGACATCCTCAACAAGGTTGTCGCGGCCGAGAAGGAGGCCGAGGCCAACGTCATCCGCCGGCGCGAGGAAACCAACGCCACCCGCTCGCTGCTCAACACGGCGCGCGTGATGGCCGAAAACCCGGTGATGCTGCGGCTCAAGGAACTCGAAGCCCTGAGCGAAATCGCCGGCAAGGTGGAACGCCTGACCATCCACAACGGTACGGCGGGCTTGATGAACGACCTCGTGCGGTTGCGGGAGGAATAACGAAGATGCCGCCGGGGAGGAGACTTCCCGGCGGTTTTTCGTTTGGGGTCGGTGGCGTGCTAGGGTCCCCCATGTCCCACGACACCGAAACCGTCATCCTGCTGCATGGCATTGGCCGGACGCGGTGGAGTATGCGGGGGTTGGAGCGGGGTTTTTGGGAGGCGGGGTATCAGACGGCCAACGTGACTTATCCGTCGCGGCGGTTGGCGATCGAGGGGATTGTCGGGTGGCTGGCGCCGCGGCTGGCCGAAGTATGGCGGCATAGTAGCCTTGTGCACCTGGTGACGCACTCGATGGGCGGGCTGGTGGCGGCGCGGTATCTCGAACTCCATGGCGATCGCGACAAGACTGGACGGGTGGTGATGCTGGGGCCGCCGCTTGCGGGGAGCGAGGTGGCGGATGCGCTGCACCGGCTACCGCCTTATCGCTGGCTGTTCGGGCCGGCAGGGCAGGAGCTCACCACCAGCGCCCGGGCGGGTGGTATGGCGCCATATTACGAGCTCGGGGTGATCGCCGGGATGCGGGGCGGGGCTTATCCGCTCGGGCGGGCGTTCATTCGCGGGGCGCATGATGGCCGGGTGGCGGTGGCGCGGACGCGGGTGCCGGGGATGGCGGATCACCTGACGGTTGCGGCGAGCCACAGTTTCATCATGCGGAATCCTGAGGTGCGGCGGCAGGTGCTGGTGTTTCTCGAGCGGGGGCGGTTCGAGAGGTAGCGACGCCCCCTCCACCAGCCTGCGGCTGGTCCCCCTCCCCCGCTGTCGCAGGGGAGGATCATGGAGAGATCAGTGGCCCAGGAACTTGCGCAGGCGGGCGACGCCGTCGCGGAGGCGGTCGGGGCTTGTGGCGTGGCACCAGCGGAGCCAGCCTTCGCCTTCGGGGCCGAAGGCGCCGCCGGGGGCTAGGCCGAGGCCGGCTTCCTCGACGAGGCGCTTGGCGAGACTGAGCGAGTCGCCAAAGCCTTCGATGCGGAAGAAGACATACATGGCGCCTCCCGCCTCGGGGACGACGACGCCCGGCAGGGCGCGGAGTTCGGCGACGAGGAGGTGGCGGGTGTCGGTGAGGTTTTGGCGGAGTTTTGCGACCTCGGCTTCGCCTTGCTGGATGGCGATCGTGGCGGCGCGCTGCACCGGTTCGAGGAGGCAGGAGGTGTTGTATTCGATGATCTTGCCTAGATCGTTCGACAAGGCCTCGGGCACGGCCAGCCAGCCGGCGCGCCAGCCCGTCATGGTCCAGGCTTTTGAGAAGGTGTTGGCCGAAATGATGCGGTCGCCGGGCTGGTAGCGGGCGAGGAAGGACGGGGCCACCTTTCGCGCGGGATTGTGGATCAGGCGCTCGTAGGCGTCATCGCTCAACACCCAGATGCCGTGCTTGCGGCAATGGGCGAGGACGGCGTCGACTTCGCTCTCCTCGATGGTCCAGCCGGTGGGGTTGTTGGGCGAGTTGATGATCACCATCCGGGTGCCGGGGGTGAGGGTGGCGAGGAGGCGGTCGAGATCGAGCGACCATTTGCCGTTGGCCACCGTGAGCGGCACGCGCACCACGTCGGCACCGAGGATTTTCGGGATTTCGGTGATGTTGGGCCAGAGCGGGGTGACGGCGACGACGCGGTCGCCGGGCGAGACCACCATCTGCGCGGCGAGCATCAGGGCGTTGACGCCGGAGCCGACGGCGGCGATGCGGGCGGGGGTGATGTCGGTGTCGTGGAGCCCAGCGAGGTAGGTGGCGATGGCCTCGCGCAGGTAGGGGCGGCCGAGGTTCTGGGAGTAGAAGGTTTCGCCGGAGGCCAGCGAGGCGATGGCGGCGTCGCGGATGAATTGCGGCGTCGGCTGGTCGCTCTCGCCGAACCAGAAGGGCAGCACGTCGGTGCGCCCCATGCCGGCATTCGCCACCTCGCGGATGAGCGAGGATTGCAGGGCCTGAACGGCGGGGCGGGCAAGAACGGCATCGACGGTCATGGGCGGCTCGGGAGGTTGGTCCCAAGCGTCGTAGAGCAGATGGCGGTTTGCGGAAAGGGTCGAGCTTGTCGCTCCCCTCTCCGCCGCCGTTACCTTCCCCCGTAAACGGGAGAAGGAGGTTCGTGGGCCGGCCCCGCCCTAGAGCACGAAGCGGCTGAGGTCTGTGTCCTGGGCCATCTTGCCGATGCGGTCGTGGACATACGCCGCGTCGATGCGGATGGTTTGGCCGGATTTGTCGGGGGCGTCGAAGGAGATGTCCTCCACCAGACGTTCCATGATGGTCGAGAGGCGGCGGGCGCCGATGTTTTCGATGGTGGCGTTGACATGGACGGCGGCGTCGGCGATGGCCTCGATGGCGTCCTGGGTGAAGTCGAGGGTGAGGCCCTCGGTCTGCATCAGGGCGACGTATTGCTTGATGAGGCTCGCGTCGGTCGAGTTGAGGATGTTGATCAGGTCCTGGCGGTCGAGGGCTTTCAGCTCGACGCGGATGGGCAGGCGGCCCTGCAGTTCGGGGAGCAGGTCCGAGGGCTTGCTGACGTGGAAGGCGCCCGAGGCGATGAAGAGGATGTGGTCGGTCTTCACCGGGCCGTACTTGGTCGACACCGTCGTGCCTTCGATCAGCGGCAGCAGATCGCGCTGCACGCCTTCGCGGCTCGGGCCCTGGCCGTGGCCTTCACGGTTGGCCACCTTGTCGATCTCGTCGATGAAGGCGATGCCGTGGTTTTCGACCAGCACGATGGCTTCGCGGTTGAGCGCATCCTGATCGAGCAGCTTGTCGGCTTCCTCGGCCATCAGCGGGGCGTGGGCGTCCTTCACCTTGACCTTGCGCTTGACGCCGCGGCCGCCAAAGGCCTTGCCCAGCATGTCCTGGATGTTGATGACGCTGGCACCCGGCATGCCAGGGATGTCGAAGCCGCCCTGCGGGGCCGCGGCCGTCACCTCGATTTCGATCTCGCGCTCGTCGAGCTCGTTGGTGCGGAGTTTCTGGCGGAAGCTGTCGCGCGTCGAAGGCGTAGCGGACGTGCCGACCAGCGCGTCGAGGACGCGTTCCTCGGCATTGTGGTGGGCCTGAGCCTGGACTTCGTTGCGCTTCTTGTCGCGCAGCAGTGCGATGCCAGCTTCGACGAGGTCGCGGATGATCTGCTCGACGTCGCGGCCGACATAGCCGACCTCGGTGAACTTGGTGGCTTCGACCTTGATGAAGGGGGCCTGGGCGAGCTTGGCCAAACGCCGCGAAATCTCGGTCTTGCCGACGCCGGTGGGCCCGATCATCAGGATGTTCTTGGGGGTGACTTCGGCGCGGAGGTCATCGCTCAGCTGCTGGCGGCGCCAGCGGTTGCGGAGCGCCACGGCGACGGCGCGCTTGGCGTCGTGCTGGCCGACGATGTTGCGATCGAGCTCGGAGACGATCTCGCGCGGGGAGAAGTTGGGGTCACTCATTGTCTGTCACTTTCCGCTGCCCGGAACTGAGGCGCAGCATCATCAGGTAATCTTCGTGCATGACCCCATCGACCACGAGGCCGCCCGGATCCTTGCCGTAGATTTCAAAACCCGCGCGCTCATAGAGCCGCACGGCTGGGAGGTTGGTCTGCGTCACCTGCAGGTAGAGGAACTGCACGTGCTTGCTGGCCTCGCCGATCACCTCGGCGAGAAGTAGTTTCGAGGCGCCGGTGCCGCGGAAGGCGGGCCGGGTGTAGACGCCGACGAGGTGGCCGCGATGCTTCGTCTTGTCGCCGCCTTCGACATAGAAGCCGGCAATGCCGCCGAGCCCGTTCGCATCGAACACCCCATATGCGAAGTTGCGGGTGAGCCGGGCCCGCCACTCGTCGTCGGGGAGCGCCGTATCCTCGCGCAGCGACGCACCGAAGGCGGATGGCGCTTCGGCCAGGCCTTCGAGGCGAATGCTGCGATAGGCGGGGGCGTCGTCGGCGGTGAGGCGGCGGACGGTGTGGCTCATCAGCTCTCGATGGTTTCGACGGTGACGTTCTCGTTGGTGTAGATGCAGATTTCGGCGGCGATCTTCATGGCGCGGCGCGCGATATCCTCGGCGTCGAGCTCGGTGTTTTCGCTGAGCGCCAGGGCGGCCGAGTAAGCGTAATTGCCGCCCGAGCCGATGGCGATGGTGGCATGATCAGGGGTGAGCACGTCGCCGGTGCCGGTGAGGACGAGGGTCACGTCCTTGTCGGCCACGATCATCATGGCTTCGAGGCGGCGCAGGTAGCGGTCGGTGCGCCAATCCTTGGCGAGCTCGACGGCGGCACGCATGAGCTGATCGGGGTACTGCTCGAGCTTGCTCTCGAGGCGCTCGAAGAGGGTGAAGGCGTCGGCGGTGGCGCCGGCGAAGCCGCCGATCACCTTGCCGCCGGCGAGGCGGCGGACCTTCTTGGCGGTATGCTTCATGACGGTATTGCCGACGGACACCTGCCCGTCGCCGGCCACCACCACCTTGTTGCCCTTGCGAACCGCAACAATGGTCGTCCCGTGCCAGCCGGGGAAGTCGTTGTCTTGCGACATGGGGGAAGAACTCCAGAACTGTTGCCGCCTTATTTAGGCGCGTGAGGGCGGAATGCAAACTGGCCTAGCCGAAGGGGGAGGTGGCGCGATCCGGTGGGTGTGGTCGCCCCCTCCACCACGCTGCGCGTGGTCCCCCTCCCCCGTGGCTTCGCCACGGGTGAGGATCACGGAGAGATCGTGCCGCCTAACCCATCTTTATCGAGTTGCGGCTTAGTGGTACCTCCGCGCCAAACCCGGAGCCCCCGCATGCGTACTGCCGAGATTGCCCGCAAGACCAACGAGACCGAGATCAGCGTGTCGGTGAACCTCGATGGGACCGGCAAGCATGACATGCAGACCGGGATCGGGTTTTTGGACCACATGCTCGACCAGCTGTCCAAGCACTCGCTGATCGACATGACGGTGCGGGCCAAGGGCGACCTGCACATCGATTTCCACCACACGGCGGAAGATGTCGGCATTGCGCTCGGCGAGGCGATCAAGAAAGCGCTGGGCGACAAGAAGGGTATTCGCCGCTATGCGAGCTCGGACCTGCCGATGGACGGGACGCTGACGCGCGTGGCGCTCGACGTGTCGGGCCGGCCGTTCCTCGTGTGGAAGGTGGAGTTTACCCGCGACAAGGTGGGCGAGATGGATACCGAACTGTTCCGCGAGTGGTTCCAGGCCTTTGCGATGAATGCCGGGATCACGCTGCACGTCGAGACGTTCTACGGCGACAACAACCACCACGTGGCCGAGAGCGCGTTCAAGGCGCTGGCGCGGGCGTTGCGCGACGCGGTGGAGATCGATCCGCGGGCGAGCAACGTGATCCCGTCGACGAAGGGGATGCTCTGACGCTGTAGCATCACTCTCAGAGTGTCATCCCTGCGAAAGCAGGGACCCAACTCGCAACCTGCGCTGGTGGTGACGTGGGTCCCCGCTTTCGCGGGGATGACATCGAGTGGGTAGGCGGTCGCAGGGCAAACACCAGACGTGACAAAGAACCCGCTGCGATCACGCAACAGGTTCAGGTCGCCCTATTTACGGTCTGAAAGGGGCTCGCTAGGCGAATCCCCGCCGGGATCAGGTGAAGCCGTACATGGCGCCGGAGCCGACCACGAGGCCGACGAACAGGACCATCACCACGATCAGGGCGATGCCGAGCCAGCCGATGAAAATGCCCTGGGTGGGCTTTTCGGCGTGATGGTCGGTGGAATCGTGCGACATCGGAATATCCTCGAGGGGTGCGTGGGCTTCAATTGCGCCGATCCGCGTCCGGTTGCAAGTCTCCCCTTGCCGCACCCGGCGCGCGAAAACCTTCCAACCGGCCGGGTTTTGCTCTAAGGCCAACCGGGAGGGGCGAGCAACGCCCCCGAGGACAACCAGTGACCCTCTATTCCGTCTACGAGCGACAGGACGAGACGCCGGCCGTGGTGGCAGACCGCTTCAGCTGGTTTGCGGCCGTGCTGCCGCCGCTCTATGCGCTGGTGAACGGGCTGTGGCTCATGCTGCTGGGCTGGGTCGTGCTGGTCGCGGCGGTCGTGGCGCTCCGGCTCTATGGTGGTGGCGAAGCGGCGTTCTGGACCTATATCCTCAGCGCCATCCTGATCGGCTTCGAGGCGGGCACGCTCCATCGCAGCGCCCTGCGACACCGTGGCTGGCACCACACGGGCGATTACCTCGCCGCCGAACCTGATCTCGCCATCGTCGAGGCGCTGAAGCGCAAATGAGCACCGTCACCATCATCGATTACGGCTCGGGCAACCTCCGCTCGGCCGCGAAGGCCTTCGAACGCGCCGCCCGCGAGGCCGGCACCAACCACGAGATCCTCGTCACCGACGATGTGGATGCGGTGCGCCACGCCGAGCGCATCGTGCTGCCGGGCGTCGGCGCCTTCGCCGATTGCCGCGCCGGGCTCGACGCGGTGACGGGCATGGTGGACGTGCTCGAAGAGCGGGTGATCCGCGGCGGCGTGCCATTCCTCGGCATCTGCGTCGGCATGCAGCTGATGGCGACCGAAGGCCGCGAGAAAGCCGTGACCAAGGGGCTCGGCTGGATTCCCGGGGCCGTGGTGCGGATCGAACCGGAAGGTGGGCTCAAGGTACCGCATATGGGGTGGAACACGCTGAGTTTCGGCGCGGCGCACCCGGTGCTCGCCGGCATTCCGGATGGTGATGCGGGACTCCACGCCTATTTCGTCCACTCCTATCACCTCAAGACCGACCGGGCGGAGACGCTGCTGGCCTCGTCCGACTATGGCCAGAAGGTCACCGCGATCGTCGGGCGCGACAACATGATCGGGACGCAGTTCCACCCCGAAAAGAGCCAGACGCTCGGCCTGACCCTGATCGGCAATTTTTTGAGGTGGAAGCCATGATCCTTTTTCCGGCGATCGACCTGAAGGATGGCCAATGCGTTCGGCTGAAGCTGGGCGACATGGCGCAGGCGACGGTGTTCAACGACGACCCGGCAGCGCAGGCCAAGAGCTTCGAGGACCAGGGGTTCGAGTACCTGCACGTGGTCGATCTCAACGGCGCGTTTGCGGGCGAGAGCGTCAACGGGGCGGCGGTCGAGGCCATTCTCAGGGACGTGAAATTTCCGGTGCAGCTCGGGGGCGGTATCCGCACCATCGCCCATATCGAGGCGTGGCTCAGCCGCGGGCTGTCGCGCGTCATCCTCGGCACGGTCGCGGTGCGCGATCCGGCGCTGGTGAAGGAAGCCGCGAAGAAATTCCCCGGCAAGGTGGCGGTCGGCATCGATGCGCGCGGCGGCAAGGTGGCGGTGGAGGGTTGGGCCGAGACGTCCGAACTCACGGCGATCGAGCTCGGGCAGCGCTTCGAGGGCGCGGGCGTGGCGGCGATCATCTATACCGATATCGACCGCGACGGGGTGCTGAAGGGCATCAACTGGCCGTCGACGCTGGAGCTGGCGAAGGCCGTGTCGATCCCGGTGATCGCGTCGGGCGGGCTCGCGTCGATGGACGACATCCGCACCATGACCGAGCCGCAATACGCGCTGCTCGAAGGGGCAATCTCGGGCCGCGCGCTCTATGACGGGAGGATCGAGCCCGGCGAAGCGCTGGCGCTGCTCAAGGCGGCACGGCGATGAAGAACCTCGCGCGGGCGGGCAACCGCCCACTCCTCGTGCGCCGCGTGCAGCTCCGCTGGTACCTGCTGGCGCTGGTGCCACTGCTGGGCCTCGGCTGGCTGGCGCTCACGAACCTCATCCCCGGCATGTTCCTGCCGCTGGTGATCTTCGCCCTCATTTTCTGGCTCACGAGCTTTGCGATGGCGATCGTCGCGAAACTCCGTACGCCCCGTCAGGAGTCCCGGCCATGACGCTCAAGACCCGCATCATCCCCTGCCTCGACGTCAAGGACGGCCGCGTGGTGAAGGGCGTGCAGTTCGTCGACCTGCGCGACGCCGGCGACCCGGTGGAAGCCGCCATCGCGTATGACGCGGCGGGGGCGGACGAGCTCACCTTCCTCGACATCACGGCGAGCCACGAGAACCGCGACACGATCTTCGACGTGGTGGCGCGCACGGCCGAGCACTGCTTCATGCCTGTAACGGTGGGTGGTGGCGTGCGCCGGCTCGAGGATATCCGCAAGCTGCTGCTGGCGGGCGCCGACAAGGTGGCGATCAACTCGGCGGCCGTGAGCGACCCCGATTTCATCGCGCGGGCGGCCGACAAGTTCGGCGACCAGTGCATCGTGGTGTCGGTCGATGCGCGCAAGCGCCTGACCCAGGCGCCCGGCCAGCATAATCGCGACGAGTGGGAGATTTTCACCCATGGCGGCCGCAATGCCACCGGCATCGACGCGGTCGAGTTCGCGGCGAAAATGGTCGAGCGCGGGGCGGGCGAACTGCTCGTCACCTCGATGGATCGCGACGGCACCAAGTCGGGTTTTGACCTGAAGCTCACCCGCGCCATCGCGGACGCCGTGCATGTGCCGGTGATCGCCTCGGGCGGCGTCGGCTCGCTCGACGACCTGGTGGATGGGGTGAAGGAAGGGCACGCTTCGGCGGTGCTCGCCGCCTCGATCTTCCATTTCGGCACCTATACGGTGCCTGAGGCCAAGGCCTACATGCAGGCGCACGGCATCGCCATGCGCAATGATGGCAGTTTCGGGGGCGCCCAATGAGCTTCACTCTCGACGATCTCGACGCGCGGATCGCGGTGCGCGCCGCCGCCTCGCCCGAGGAGAGCTATACGGCCAAGCTGATCGCCGCCGGGGTGCAGCGGATCGCCAAGAAACTCGGCGAGGAATCGACCGAGGCGGTGATCGCCGCCGTCGCCGGCAACCGCGACGAGCTGACGGCCGAGGCGGCCGACGTGCTCTATCACCTGCTGGTGCTGCTGCGCGGCGCCGGGGTACCGCTCAGCGACGTGATGGCGACGCTCGAGGCGCGCACGGCCCAATCGGGTATTGCCGAGAAGGCCGCACGGCCGAAGGGCGGCGTGTGATGGGCAAGCCCAAGCTGGAACTGCAGCCCTACCACCACTTCACCATGGCCGAGTGGGCCAATTTCCGTGCCGACGAGCCGATGACGCTCGACGCCTCGGACATCCAGCGCCTGCGCGCGCTCACCGACCCGATCCTGCTCGAGGAGGCCGAGCAGGTCTACCTGCCGCTCAGCCGCCTCATCTCGCTCTATGTCGAGGCGACGCAGGGGCTGCACCGGGCCTCGACCCGCTTCCTCGGGGCCGATGACCGCAAGGTGCCGTATATCATCGGCGTTGCCGGGTCGGTGGCGTCGGGCAAGTCGACCACGTCGCGCATCCTGCGCGCGCTGCTGCGGCGCTGGCCGAGCTCGCCCAAGGTGGATCTCGTGACCACCGACGGGTTCCTCTATTCGGGCAAGAAGCTCGAGGAGCTGGGCCTCTCGGACCGCAAGGGGTTTCCGGAGAGCTATGACCGGCCGGCGTTCATAAAATTCCTCTCCGACATCAAGTCGGGGCGGCCCAATGTCGGCGTGCCGGTCTATTCGCACCTTTTCTACGACATCGTGCCGGGCGAGCAGATCGTCATCGACCGGCCAGACATCCTGATCGTCGAGGGGCTCAACATCCTGCAGCCGGGCGAGCTGCCGAAATCCGGCCGGCCGATCCTCTTCGCCTCGGACTTTCTGGATTTTTCGATCTTCATCGATGCGAGCGAAGCGGACCTCACCGACTGGTTCATGGCGCGATTCCGGGCGCTGCGGGAGACGGCCTTCGCCGACCCCAACAGCTTCTTCCACCGCTTCAGCCAGATGAGCGCCAAGGAAGCCGAGGATTTTGGCCACTGGGCCTGGACGGCGATCAACCTGCCCAACCTCCGCGACAACATCCTCCCCACCCGCAGCCGCGCCGACCTGGTGCTGACCAAGGGCGCCAACCACAAGATCGAACGCGTGGCGCTGCGGAAGGTGTGACGCTTTAGGGCACGGCGGGTGCGGTGTTCCTCCACCGCTTTAGCGGGGGAGGGGGACCAGCCGAAGGCTGGTGGAGGGGGCGTCGGGCATGCGCGAACCAACGAGCCACGTTGACCGTGCCAAACGCCTGCGGCGCAGGATGACGCTGCCTGAGGTGATCCTCTGGCAGGAGCTTCGCCGCAAGCAGCTATCGCAGCATTTTCGGCGGCAGCATCCGGTTGGGCCTTATGTGCTCGATTTCTATTGTTCGCGGGCCAGGGTTTGCATCGAGGTGGATGGGGCGGCGCATGACATTGTGTCGGTCGCGCTGCGCGACGAACGGCGGGATGCTTGGCTGGCGGGGCAAGGGATTCGGGTTTTGCGCTTTCCGGCGGTTGATGTTCTGGAGGACCGGTTGATCGACGGGGTGTTGCAGATGATCGAGGCGGCTTTGGCGGGGATTGTCGACATCTGACGCCCCCTCCACCACGCATCTGCGATGCGTGGTCCCCCTCCCCCGCTTTGCGGTGGAGGAGCACTGAGAGCTCGGTGCACTGGAAGAGGCGATTACTCCGCCGCGGTGCCGAATTGGGCGCCGTGGAGGCGGGCGTAGGCGCCGTTCTGCTTGAGCAGGGCGTCGTGGCTGCCTTGCTCGATGATGCCTTCGGTGCCGACGACGACGATGCGGTCGGCGTTGCGGATGGTGGCGAGGCGGTGCGCGACCACCAGCGTGGTGCGGCCTTCGGATAGGGCGGCGAGCGCGGTCTGGATGGCGTATTCAGTCGCCGTGTCGAGGGCCGAGGTGGCTTCGTCGAGGATGAGGATCGGCGGGTTCTTCAAGAAGATTCGCGCGATGGCGAGGCGTTGCTTCTGGCCGCCGCTGAGCTTCAGGCCGCGCTCGCCGACCGAGGTGCCGAGGCCGTCGGGAAGCGCGAGCACGAACTCGTCGAGTGAGGCGCGGCGGAGGGCTTCGATGATTTCCTCGTCGGTGGCACCGAGGCGGCCATAGGCGACGTTTTCGCGGATGGTGGTGCCGAAGAGGAACACGTCCTGCTGGACGATGCCGATCTGGCTGCGGAGGCCCGCCTGGGTCATGTCTCGGATGTCGATGCCGTCGATGGTGATGGCGCCGCCCGTGACATCGTAAAAGCGCGGCAGCAGCGAGCAGATCGTGGTCTTGCCGGCGCCCGAGGGGCCGACGAAGGCCACGGTCTCGCCGGCCTTGATGGTGAGGTTGAGGTGGTCGAGCACCTTGCCGTGGGCCGAGTAGGCGAAGCTCACGTCCTTGTATTCGATGTCGCCCTTGAGGCCAGTGACCTCGCTGGCGCCGGGGCGATCGGCGATATCCGGCTCGGTATCGACCAGCGTCGTGAACCGGCGGAAGCCGGCGATGCCCTTGGGGTAGCTTTCGAGCACCGAGGTGATCTTGTCGATGGGGCGGAAGAAGACGTTGACCAGCAGCAGGAAGCCGACGAAGCCGCCATAGGTGAGCTCGCCCTTCACCACGAACCAGGTTCCGGCGACGAGCACGATCAGCTGCACGAGGCGGGTGCTGAGGTAGCTGAGCGCGATCGAGGCCGTCATGTAGGCGTAGGCGTTGAGCTTGGTCGCCTTGTAGCTCTCGTTGTTCTGGGCGAAGAGCCCGCGCTCGTAATCCTCGTTGGCGAAGGCCTTCACCACGCGGATGCCGCCGACGCTCTCGCCGACGCGGACGTTGAAGTCGCTCACCTTGCGGAACAGGCTCTGCCAGTTGAGCGTCATCCGCGCCCCGTATTTCGACACCAGCCAGGTCATGAATGGCACGATGATGGTGGTCATCAGCGCCAACTGCCAGTGGACCAGCCACATCAGCACGAAGGCGCCGATGAAGGTCATGATGGCGATGAACAGGTCCTCGGGGCCGTCATGGGCCACCTCGCCCACCTCCTCGAGATCCTTGGTGACGTGGGTGATGAGCTGGCCGGTCTTGTTGTCGTCGAAGTAGCGGAAGCTGAGCTTCTGGATGTGGTCGAAGGCCTGCCGGCGCATCTCGGTTTCGATCGAGATGCCGAGCGCGTGGCCCCAGTAGTTCACCACCGCCTGCAGGCCGGTGTTGAGGATGTAGACGCCGAGCAGCGCCGCCGCCGCCGCGGCGATCAGGCCCCAGTTCTGCCCGGGCAGCAGCTTGTCGACGAAGAGCTGCACCGCGAGCGGGAAGCCCAGCTCGAGCAGGCCGGCGAGCACGGCGCAGCCGAAATCGAGGAAAAACAGGTGCTTGTAGGGGCCGTAATAGGCGAAGAAGCGGCGCAACATCGAAACTAACCGGTCCGGGTCAACTTTTGGCCCCGACGCATAGGCCGCTTGGGCGGCGCTGTCCATGCCACTGATGACGCCCGCCTTCTACGTACGTCTCCCGATCGCAGAAAAGCGAGACTACGCCGTCACCATTGCTTAGCGACCGGCGGCTAGCGTGCCGGGCATGAAAAACTTCATCCGATCCCTGCTTGGCCTTTCCGGACGGCGCGAACCGGCTACGTCTGCACCGGCGGCCAAAGCGACCGGCGCCTACCCGGCCCCGCCGGGCCTCGAGGACGAGTTCGCGCGGCTCGATGCGCTCGATGCCGGGCGCGGGCAGGAGGCCGTCGCCGTGCGCCTGCAGCCGCAGGTGCCGCTGCGCGACGCCGAAAGCCCGCGCAGCTGGCTCGGGGGCGGACCGGCAATGGCCGACGATATCGCCTGGCCGGAGGTGGACGGGGTCGCGACCCGGTTCCTCGGCCAGATCTGTTGCGCCGACCTGCCGGCCGACCTCTGGGGCGGGATCGGCCCGCGCGACGGCTGGCTCGCATTGTTCATCCACCCGACGGGGGTGGTGGTAAAACACCTCGCGACACTGGGGCCGTGGCGGGAGCGACCGGGCGAGGCCGGGGACGATCTGTGGCTGCCCTATCACTGGCGGCGCCCCAAGGCCGGGCTGGCGCAGTTGGTGGAACGGCCGCGGTGGCCGGTCGACCTCGTTGCCGTTCGCCCCGGGGAGCCGGACTGGCAGATGCCGGGTAGCAGCAAGATCATACGCGAGCTCTACCTCGCCGGCCATGACGCGGCGGCGCCCGAACACCGGCCGTTCGATCGCAACTCGACGCTCGAGATGCTGGCCATGATCGAGGGCAGCATCAACGACCGCATGGCGGCGATGGTGGAGCGCGAGGGGAAACAGGCGACCACCGATGAGCAGCGCAGCCAGTCGCAGGCGCAGCGCGCTATCCTCGAGGCGGTGCTGCCGCCGGTGGTTGACCTTCTGGCGCGGGCTCGCGCGCTGCCGGCGGTCTCCGCTGATGAGATCGCGGACATCATGCAGCAACTGAGCGCGATCATGGTGCCCGACCGGGCCGGCGGGCTCGCGTCCCTCACCCTGCACCCCGCCGCCTCGTGGCTATGGGTGTGGGACTTCGAGGAGCGGCGGCTGGAGCTGGCCAAGCAGGTCTATTGTGGCGATCCGGCCGCCCTGCCCGAGCCGGCCCGTAGCTATTGCGAGGCGATCTGGAAATCCGTCGCCCTAGGCGAAATGGCGGTGATGGGACAGATGCCGGCCGGCAACCTCGACCAGTTCGACCCGCGTAGCGAGGTGGCGCTGGTCGAGTTTCGCTCGACCGACCTGATCGGCTGGAATTTTGGCGACGTGTCCAACCTGCTGCTCGGCATCCGTCGCGATGATCTGACCGCCGGCAGGTTCGACCGGGTGACGGCCGAGACGCCGAACTGAGTGTTCCACGTGAATCCTGGGGCCACGGGCCCCAGACCCCGTTACTTTGCTACGGGCGGTGGTAGCGGAGACGAGTGCTGGGGCTTCGGTTCGTCGACCGGGCGGAAGCGGATGGGGGCTCCGGACCAGTCGGGCGGGACGTCGAGCGGTACCGAGCAGACCGTGAGGAGGCTCTGGCCGGCGGCGTTTTCGACCTCGAAGACGATGCCGGGACGTTCCATGTCCCGGCACTCGGGCCAGCGGTCGAAGTCGATCCAGTCCATGCGCCGTCTCTTACAGGATGAAGTCGCCGACGACGAGCGAGCCGACATTGGTCAGCACGATCTGGAAATCGGCGATGCCGTCGCCGTTCGTATCGCCCTCGACCATGCCGTTAACGTAGTGCAGCTGGCCCGCAACCTTGGTGAAGGCCGAGGTGCCGATATAGCTGAACGCCTGGTCGCCGGAGGTCTTCGTGTTGGCGTCGATGGCCTTGAGGTCGATCTTGTCGGTCTTCGAGACGAAATCGGTGATGGTGTCGCGGCCGTTGGTCGAGTTCGAGTCGCTGGTGGCGGTGTAGACGAAGGTGTCCGCCCCTGCCCCGCCGGTCAGGTTGTCGGCTCCGGCGCCGCCGAACAGCATGTCGTTGCCGCCGCGGCCACTGAGGATGTCGTTGCCGGCAAGACCCGTGAGGCCGTTGGCATTGTCGTCGCCCGAAAGCGTGTCGCCATAGGCGCTGCCCACCACCGACTCGATGAAGTAGAACGTGTCGCCTGCCGCTTCGCCCGTGTTGAGGCTGGGGGTGAGCAGGTCCACCTTCACGGCGGCAGTCGCCTCCTGGTAGTTGGCGGTGTCGATGCCGGCGCCGCCATCGAGCCGGTCGGCACCAGCGCCGCCGATCAGGATGTCGTTGCCGAGGCCACCACTGAGGCTGTCATTGCCGAGGCCGCCCCAGAGCGTGTTGTCGGCCTGGTTGCCGATAATCGTGTCGTGGCCGGTGCCGCCCTTGGCGTTCTCGATCAGCGAGCGGACGTCGCCCTGGTAGAGCAGTGCGTTGGCGATGTTGCCGTCGGCAACCTGCGAGCCATCGTAATAGAGCTTGGCGAGCTGAGCGGTCGACGTCGTGCTGAAGGCGCCGGGGTTCAGGTCGACCTTGAGGTTGGTCGTGTAGTTGGAGAAATCGTAGGTATCGATGCCGCCGCCGTCCCAGACGGTGAGGAAGATCTTGTTTCCGCCGGGTGCGCCCTGGCCGACGCCGTCGATCGACATTTCACCGGTGGTGGGGCTCCACTTGTAGGTGGTGTTGCCCGCATTGGTGGTGAAGTTCGCGCCATACATCTGCTGCACGGCGGCGATGTCGAGCTGCATCAGCGACTGGGCAAAACCCCAGGTTTCGTTGGTGTAGCCGGTGAGCGGCGCGCCATTATAGGCGCGGTAGCTCATCACCGTGTACTCCATCGCGTCGCGCTCGAGCGGCATGCCGTTTTCGTGCGGATGCTCGAGGCCCAGCGAATGGCCGAGTTCGTGGAGGAAGGTGACGTAGGCGTAATTGCCCTTCACCGGATTGCTGTAATAGCCCGACGACTTGTTGAACCACGCATCACCGCCTTCGGCCGCCGTGGTGGGCATGTAGGCCCAGGCGGTGCTCGGCTTGTCGGACGACGCCATGCGGATGTCGCCATGCTTGGACGAAGACTCGGTGACCAGCGTGAACTTGACGTTGGCAACCGCCGCATAGGCCGCGAGCGCAGCCGTGGCCGCGGTCTGCTGAGCCGCGTTCAGCGTGCCGAAGGTCGTGAGCTCACCGGAGCCGTATGGGCTGCCGTAGAACGACTTGTTGGTCGGGAAGCTGTAGGTGAGAGTGGTGGGACTGGCCCATTTGTAGTCGCCCAGCAGGTCATCGATATAGACGTTGCCGGATTTCGTGATCTTCGAAACAGACGCCAAGGTTTCGTCCCCATGCACGATGTCTTCTGACACCGGATGCAACGGAAGCGCCAAAACCCCTAACAGGCTATGCGTTGATTGCTTCGACTTTACCCAATCTTGTAGCACGTTCCGTATATACACTTAATCAGGGGTGACCGAGCAGCCGGGCGATCGATCGCACGGAGTCGATGCTGGCGATCTCGTCGGAGCTGAGCGGACGGCCGAGCTCCTTTTCGATTTCGAGCAGCAGCGCGACATGGTTCATGCTGTCCCAGGCGGGGAGGCTCGCCATGTCGGCATCGACGGAGACTTCGCCCTGGATGTTGAAGGCGCGGGCAATGATGGCGGCGGCGCGGATTTCGGTGGTCATGGTCTCGCTCACAGGCCGGGCTCCGCATAGGGCGAGCGCTTCCAGTCGGCCTTCAGCATCTCGAAGAGCAGCATGTCGACGGGCTTGCCGGTATCGGGGTCAGGCCTTTCGGCATGCGAGGTTTCGATATGGGCATAGCCGAGCTTGCGATAGGTGAAGACCGACGGCAGGTTGCTCGCCCTGCAGCGCGAAGCGAAGCGCTCGATGCCGTGGCGGAAGAAGTGGTTCATCAGCTTGGCCCGGGCTTCCACCGCAACGTCCTTGCCGAGCCACGCCTCATCGTGGATGGCGACGGTGTTGCGGGCGGTGTGCCCGGCGAGCCGGATCATGTGGTAGCCGACGGGGCGATCGCTCTCCTTGGGCACGATGGCGTAAGTAAAGCGGCGCTCGCCGTCGGGAAATGGTCCGAGGCGGAGCCAGGCGAAGAAGCTCAGCGGTTCGGTGCGGCCATAGAGGTCGCGGTAGATGCGGGGGTTCGTGCGCCAGCCGCTGGGGTCGCCGATGAGCTCGCGCTTGCCGACCGGGCGGAGGATGAAGCGCGTGGTTTCGAGCGTGACCTGCAGGCGGGCATCGGGCGGCTTCAGCGAAAACCTCATGCCGAGGCCTCGACGAGGCGGCGCACATCGGCCCGCACCAGCTTGCCGCGCTCGTTGCGCGGGATGGCGTCGAGGGTGAAGAGTTTCGATGGCACCGCGTCGGGCCGGGCCATGCTGCGGCACCAGGCCTTGATCGCCTCGGGGTCGTAGCCGGCGCCGGGCTTCAGCACGATGGCGGCGGCGACCAGTTCGCCCGCAATGGCATCGGGCAGGCCGAAGGCACAGGCCTCGGCAATATCGGGGTGGCGCTCGAGCAGCAGGTCGACCTCCTCGGCCTGCACCTTGATGCCGCCGCGGTTGATCTCGGTCTTGATGCGGCCGACGAGGGTGAGGCGGCCGTCGGGATGGAGCTCGCCGATATCGCCGGTGCGGAACCAGCCTTCGTGCATCGCCTCGGCATCGAGGTCGGGGCGCTGCCAGTAGCCGAGCATCAGCGAAGGCGAGCGGACAAGAACTTCGCCGCGGCCTGTCGGCGCGATGGCGCCATCGCCCGACAGCACGGCGAGTTCGCCGCCCCAGGCGCGGCCCACATAGCCGGCGGTGGCGGCCGGGTCGGAGAGGGCGCCGCCGGCGATCCAGTTGGCGGTCTCGGTCATGCCGAACATGTTGAAGACGTTCTGCGTGCCGGCGAAGCGGGCAATGTCCTGCCAGTGCTCGTGCGAGAGCGGGGCGGAGCCGACATGGACGCGCCGCAACGGTTTTGCGGGCGGGGTGGAAAAGCGCAGCGCCAGCTTCCAGAACGACGGCACCGAGCTCATGAAGCCGATCTCGTTGGTGTCGAGGAAGGCGCCGAAGCCACGCAGCTCGGCCGCATCGGGGCCGGGCCAGAGATGGACGGTGCTGCCGGCGAGCAGCGGGGTCAGCACGTTGCCGATGAGGCCGTGGCCGAAAAAGACCGGCAGCACGCAGAGCGTCGGCAGCGGTAGTTCCGGGATGGCGGCGAAGTTGTGCATGACGCGGGCCAGCAGCGCCGCTTGCGACAGGGCGATGCCCTTGGGCCGGCCGGTGGTGCCGGATGTCATGAGGATCAGCGCCGGCTCGTCGGGACCGAGCGGCGTGGCTTCGCCGGCTGCCGCGGTGATTGGCGGGATCGTGGTGCGCAGTTCGCCGAGCCAGGCGCCGGCGCCGGTTGCGGCGACAACGTTGTCCTGTTCGAGCGCAGAAAGCCTGGGGTTGACCCCGACTGCGACGAGCCCGGCCTGCCAGGCTGCAAAGAGCGAAACGATGAAGTCGAGCGGATCGGCATGGCCAATGACGATGCGGCTGCCATGGGGCAGGCCGCGCGCGGCCAGATCAGCGGCTTCGGCGAGGGCGGCGTCGATCAGTTCGGCGGCGGTGAGCGATCGTCCCGCGCGCACGCTGACGAGCCTCGCGGCAGGGGGGATACGGCCGATGAGAGGCGCTAGAGAGGAGGTCAAATTCGGCCCGGCTCCTGGATCAGCCCCCCGGCGATCGGGGCCACCCATATCAAGGTCGGGACCGGAAGGAAATACGATGCGACAGGCTAGCGCAGGCGCCGGGTCAGCTCGGCGCTCAGAAAGCTCAGGTCCTCGGGCGCCAGCTTGCCGATATCGCGGGCGAGGCGGTTGGCGAGTTCGGTCGCCGCGGGCGTCATGCCGGCGGTGTCGATGGTGACTTTGGGGTCGCTCATTTCGGCGAGGCGCTGCAGGTCCTCGGCCTCGTCCCAGATGACGTTGAAATAGGCGATGATGCGCTGCAGCAGCATCCAGGTCGGCTTGCCGCGGCGACCATGCTCCAGCGCCGACAGGTAAGCGCTCGACACGCGAAGGGCCTTGGCCATGTCCTTGAGCGACACGCCGCGCTCCTCGCGCAGTTCACGCAGTTTCTGGCCGAGCGGGGTCATCGATAGTCTCTTTCGCGGCGCAGCCGGACATAGAAGGCGCCGTCGCCGCCATGGTTCTGTGCCGCCATGTTCCAGCCGGCGACGAGCGGCGCGAGATTGGCCTCGGTGAGCCAGATCGGCAGCATCTGGCGCAGCACGCCGCGCTCGACGATCACCGCCGCATCGTCCTCGAGCTTTTTCAGCCCCTTGCCGGTGATGACCAGCAGGGTGCGATCGCCGCGGGCGCTGCGGGCATGGATGAAGCGGGTGAGCGCCGCGTGGGCCTCGACCTGGCGCATGCCGTGAAGGTCGATGGTGCCGTCGATCTCCTCGCGGCCACGCATCAGGCGCTGCTTGAGGTTGGGCTCGATGCCGGCCCGCGGCGGCTTCTTCCCCGGCCGCTGGTCGGACTGGTATGACGGCATAGTGGGCAGGAGCTTGTGCGGCTTGCCCGTCTTGGGCCGGGGCACCGGCTGAGGCGCAGGTAGCGGCAGAGGCTCATCGCCGAGATCGACGATGGGATGGCGCGCCGGCCGCAGCGGCGACACGGTTTTTGATACTTCGAACCACAAATGCCAGTCGGGCAGCTTGGGTTTGCCGTCCCGGCGCTTAGACATCTTGGCGCCCCCGCGAGCCGGCCCTTACTCGAGCTGGCTGGTGGCGACGAGCTTCCAGTTGGGGTCGCGCGACTTGGGCGAGCGCGCGAAGGTCCATTCGTCGGCGATATTGGTGACCGCCACTTCGTCGCCTTCGATCAGGGTGCCGTCCTTGTCCTTGGTGGCGGAGACCACCTCGGCGTGGAAGCGGATGGTGACGTTGGCGTTGCGCTTGTCGAGCTCGGCATCCGAAATCTCGACCTTGGGCAGGCCCACGAAGGTGAAGTCGATCTTGCGCCCTAGCGCCTCGCGGTCCTTGATAGCGCGCTCAAAACCGTCGAAGACGTCCTTTTCGAGCAGGTTCTTCAGGGTCTGCCGGTCGCCCTGGGCGAAGGCGGTGACCACCATCTCGTAGGCCTGCTTGGCGCCTTCCATGAAGCTCTTGGGCGTGAAGGTCGAATCGGCGTCGGCGATGGCGCGGAGGCCGGCCGCGACCTTTTCGTCGCCATGCGAGAACTGGGTGATCTCGGTTTCGAGCTTGCGCTGGGCGCGCTCGGCATCCTCGTTGGTCTGCGGCTCGACGGGGCGCGGACGCATCTGCACCACGTTCTCCTCGCCCGGCTTGTCACCGGGCTTGGCGCCGGCCTTCGCGGCTGCCTCAGCCTGGCGCTGGGCCGGAGTGCGCTCACGGCCGTTCCTAGTGCCCAGCACCTGCCGCAGGCGGAACAGCACCACGATGGCGAGCCCGATGACGATCAGGGTGGGGATGTCGAAGAACTCTTCCATAAGTCACTGTGCTCGTTGTTTTCGCGCCGGGGGTCAGCGCCGGAGGCTCGATAGCCGCAAACTGTCGCCTATATATAGGGAAACGCTCAGCCGGAAACCAGTTCACGTTTGGCTGAGCCTTTGTCGCAGTAAAGGATTTCACCGTTGGGCCGCATCCTGTTCGCCGTGTTCCTGCTCGTGCCGCTGATCGAGATCGCCTTTTTCGTGCTGATCGGCAACGCCGTCGGGCTGTGGTGGACGCTGGCGGGCGTGCTGGTGACCGCGGTCGTCGGCTCGCTGGTGCTGCGCTGGCAGGGCTTTCAGCTGATCACCGAAATCCGCACCAGCATGGGCCAGGGGCGGCTGCCGGCCCGGGCGCTCGCCGATGCCATGATGGTGGCGATCGCCGGTCTGCTCCTCCTGCTGCCGGGCTATTTCTCCGACCTCATCGGTATCCTGCTGCTCATTCCGCCGGTGCGCACGCTGATCTATCGCTTCCTCGCCTCGCGAGTGCAGGTGGTCTCCACCGCCGGCGCCGCGAGCTACGGATTCTCGCAGCGGCGGGTCAAGGACGACACGATCGAGCTCGGCGACGACGAATACCGGCCGCGCGACTAGAGCTTTTGGCGTCGCTTCCTTGTCGCCCTGCGACAAAGATGCTAGCCAGCCGCCCGGAATTCTTTGTTCTTTGAGGGACTGCCTGACATGGCTGACCAGACTCCGCCCACCAATGCCGCCAACGCCCCGGGCTACAGCCTCGTCGGCCAGTACATCCGCGACCTCAGCTTCGAGAACCCGGGTGCGCCCGGCTCGGTGATGCTGGGCGGGCCGAACCCGACCTTCAACGTCACCATCAATGTGGGCGTAAAGAAGCAGGCCGACGACCTCTACGCGGTCGAGCTCAACCTCGCCGCCAAGGCCGAGCGCGACGACACCGTGCTGTTCAATGTCGAGCTCGCTTACGGTGGCGTGTTCCGCCTGCGCAACATTCCCGAGGCCCAGCTGCCGCCGCTCCTCATGATCGAGGCGCCGCGCATCCTGTTCCCGTTCGCCCGCCACGTGCTCGCCAACACGGTGCAACTCGGCGGCTTCCCGCCGCTGATGATGGAGCCGGTGGATTTCCAGCAGCTCTACATCCAGAACCTCGCCAGCATGCAGGCGGCGAACAAGACGAACTGAGGCAAGGGGCATTTAGCCCCTTGGACCCCGAATTTTTAGGGCGGCTCTCGGGCCGCCCTTTTTGTTTTGGTGGTCGCTTTGGCTTGTCACAAGCACAAGGTGTCATCCCTGCGCAAGCAGGGACCCATTTCTCCGCCAGCGCTGGTCGAGAGTTGGGTCCCGGGTCAAGCCCGGGATGACAGCCGGTGGGTGGGTGGCCGGAGTGCCCGCCGGCGACCTCGCTACTCGGCGGCTTCGACCGCGTCTTCGTAGTATTTCCACAGGGCGTCCTCGCCAAAGCCGGCGATGAACTTGAAGTGGGCTTCGATCTCTTCGGGGCTGATGCGGCGGGCGAGCGGCATCGGGCGTTGGCGGGCCGGGGCGCGCTGGATCTTGGTGCCGAAGGCGAAATGGCCGTCGGCGACCAGCGCCAGGCTGACCTGCTTGCCGCCGATCAGCTCGAGATAGACGTCGGCGAGGATCTCGCTGTCGAGCAGCGCGCCGTGCAGCACGCGCTTGGAATTATCGATGCCGTAGTGCTTGCAGAGCGCGTCGAGGCTGACGCGGGCGCCGGGGTGACGCTGGCGCGCCACCATCACGGTGTCGATCACCTCGTTGGTGAGTTTTGGGCGCCCGATCTTCTCGAGTTCGAAGTTCAAGAACCCCATGTCGAACGGGGCATTGTGGATCACGAGGGTCGAGCCCTCGATGAACTCCAGGAACTCGTCGGCCTTCTCGGCGAATTTCGGCTTGTCGGAGAGGAACTCGGCACTCAGCCCGTGGACGCGAAATGCCTCCTCGGGCATGTCGCGCTCGGGGTTGAGGTAGATATGGATGGTCCGCCCCGTGGGCACGTGGTTGAGCAGCTCGACCGCGCCGATTTCGACCACGCGATCGCCCGTCGGCCCGTGCCCGGGCATGAGGCCGGTGGTTTCGGTATCGAGGACGACTTCGCGGTTCATCAGAGGCTTTCGGTGAGCTTGCGGACCAGCGCCGCCACATCGGCCCGCGTCGAATCGATGGACGTGCCGGTATCGAGAATATAGTCGGCGCGGGCGCGCTTTTCAGCCTGCGGCATCTGCCGGGCGAGGATGGCGGCGAGCTTTTCCACGGTCATTCCCGGACGGGCGAGGGCACGGCGGCGCTGTTCGGCCTCGTCGACCACGGTCACGGCGACTGCATCCAGCCCCCAATCGACGCCACGCTCGAAGAGCAGCGGGATATCGACGACGGCGAGTTTGGCCCCCGCGGCGGCCGAATTTTCGAGGAAGCGGTTGATGCGCGCCCGCACCAGCGGATGGACAATGGCTTCGAGCGATTTCAGGCGCTCGGGATGGGCGACGAGGATGGCGCTCAGCTTCTGCCGGTCGATGATCCCGTCAGTGGTAACTCCGGGGAAAACCGCCTCGACCGGCGGCACCGCCTCGGCCTTGTAGAGGTCGTGCACCACGTCGTCGGAGGAAAAGACCGGGATACCGAGATCGGCAAAGGCCTTCAGCGCCGTCGATTTGCCGGTGGCGATCGAACCGGTAAGGCCGAGCCGGAACATCAGAGCGTCGCTTCGATCTTGGCCCGCAGCGCCGGGGTCACCTCGGGGCGGACGCCGAACCACGCCTCGAAGCCGGGCACAGCCTGATGCAGCAGCATGCCGAGGCCGTCGACGGTGGTGAGGCCCAGCGCTTTGGCATCGGCCAGCAGCGGGGTGATGAGCGGGGTGTAGACGATGTCGGTCACGGTACAATCGGCCGTCAGCCGGTCGAGCGGCAAGTTGTCGAACTTCGTGCCGTGCATGCCGATCGAGGTGGTGTTGACGACGAGCCGGGCGAAAGGCGCGAGCGGGCCGAATTCATCGATGCTGCCCGGGATCACCCGGTCGGACAGGGCATTGAAGGCCTCGGCCTTTTCGCGCGTGCGGTTGAGGACGTGAATGACGCCGGCGAAGCGTTCCTCGAGCGCCACGACGATAGCGCGAGCCGCGCCACCGGCACCGAGCACGATCACTTCGCCGAGCCCCGCATCCCAGCCGGGTGCGTTCTGGTCGAGATTACCCAGAAAGCCCATGTAGTCGGTGTTGAAGCCGCGGATGCAGCCATCGGGCTGGCGCACCAGCGTGTTGGCGGCGCCGATGCGCTGGGCAAGCGGATCGACCTCGTCGCAGAGGGCAAACACCGCCTCCTTGTGCGGGATGGTGACGTTGCCGCCGGCGAACTCGCCATCGCGCAGGCGCCCGACAAAAGCAGGAAGCTCCTCGGGCGCAACGTCGATCGCCTCGTAGCTGCCTTCGATGGCGTGCTCGGCGAGCCATGTGCCGTGGATCAGCGGCGAGCGGGAGTGCTTTATGGGATGCCCGATGACGAAGGCTTTTTTCACGTGAATCATTGCTCGAGAGTTTGAGGAGCGTGAAGGCGCAGGGCAGTCAGTAGGGGCAGAAGCGGCAGGCCCAGAATGGTGAAATAGTCGCCTTCGATGGCGGCGAAAAGCCGGACAGAGGGGCCCTCGAGCCGGTAGGCGCCGACCGAGCCGAGCACGGCGTCGCCTTCGAGCGCCAGCACCTCGTCGCGCTCGGCATCGGAGAAATCGCGCATCAGCAGGCGGGCGCTGTGGGTTTCGGACCAAAGGAGCGCGCCGTCACGAGCCAGCGCAATACCGCAATGGAGGTGGTGCAGGTGCCCGCGCAGCCGGTCGAGCTGGCCGCGGGCGGCGGCGAAATCGGCGGGCTTGTGCAGGAGCTCGCCCGCAAAGGCCAGCACCTGGTCGCCGCCGACCACGGTATCGCCGGGGTTCTTCCGCGACACATCGAGCGCCTTCGCTTCGGCCAAAGTGCGAGCGATGGCTTCGGGGGCTTTCCCCAGCAGTTCGGCTTCGAGCGCCCGCTCGTCGATTTGCGCTGGACTCGTCTCGAATCGCAATCCGGCCCCGGTCAGGAGCGCCTTTCGGGCCGCAGAGTTGGACGCGAGAATAAGCATGCTTCCGGTTTTCCACACTGTCCCCGTTCCCTCAAGCTCGCCGCCTGTGAAATCGGGGGCCCGGGGGCCGCTGCCCCCGATTCTTCCCCGCAAACTGAAATCTCATCCACAGTTCGCCCCGCCCGATGGGTTAACAAACCCTTAACGTGGGAATCGTGGAAAACCCGCTCCGGACGCCGCCGTGGATTCACAGGCTCGTTAACGAAGCGTCAACCAGTGTGGCATGGTTAATGCCCCGTTAACGCAGGCGACTCCGCGCGCCCAAAAGATTCCGCGGGAAACTGGATTCACAGGCCCGACCCCGCCGGCTCCCGTGCGCTTGTGTCGCCGGGTTTGGCGTTGTGGACGGCCGTGAATTGGCGATACACACCGCCATAATGATGAAGATGAAAGAATCTATCTCTTTAGGAAGGCGGGTGGCATGAGCTCGACCAAGGTGCTGCTCGAGACGGTTTTGGGGCGCCGCACCGAGCGCCTGCCGATCTGGATCATGCGGCAGGCTGGCCGCTATCTTCCCGAATACCGCGAGGTTCGGGCCAAGGCCGGATCGTTCCTCAACCTCTGCTACAACCCGGAGCTAGCGGCCGAGGTAACGCTGCAGCCGCTCAAGCGGTTCGACCTCGATGCGGCGATCCTGTTCTCGGACATTCTCGTCATCCCCGACGCGCTCGGCCAGAAGGTACGCTTCGAAACGGGCGAAGGCCCGCGACTCGACCCGCTCACCACTGACGGCATTGCCACCCTCGACCTCAGCAAGGCTTTCGAAGGGTTGGCGCCCATCATCGAGACAGTGCGCCGGGTGAAGGCCGGGCTGTCGCCTGAGAAGACCCTTATCGGCTTTTGCGGTTCGCCCTGGACAGTCGCGACCTACATGATCGCCGGGCAGGGCTCGTCCGACCAGGCCGCGGCCCGCGTGTTCGCTCTCACGCAGCCCGAAGCCTTTGCCAGGCTGATCGATGTGCTGGTGGCCGCCAGCATCGATTATCTCGTGGCGCAGTTCGAGGCGGGCGCCGATGTGGTGCAGCTTTTCGAGAGCTGGGCCCTGAACCTCGACGAAATCGCCTTTCGCGACTGGGTCATCGAACCCAATCGCCGCATCGTCGAAGGGGTCCGCGCCCGCATCCCCAATGCCCCGATCATCGGTTTTCCCCGTGGCGCCGCCGGCAACCTGCCTGCCTACGCCAAGGCGACGGGCGTGAACCTGCTCGGCCTCGATTACGGCACGCCGCTCTCGTTTGCCGAGCAGCTGCCGGCCGGTCTCGGCGTGCAGGGCAATCTCGATCCGTTGCGGCTTCTCGCCGGCGGCGAACAGATGGAAGCCCGCGCCGAACAGATCGTGACAGCGTTCCGGAATCGGCCGCATATCTTCAACCTCGGCCACGGCATCGTGCCCGAGACGCCGATCGCCAACCTCGAGCGGCTGATCACGAAAGTTCGGAGCCTCTGAATGGACGCCCTGCTCCCTGCCCTGCCCTGGATCAAGTCGCTGCACGTGGTGTCGGTCATCGCCTGGATGGCCGGCATGCTCTATCTGCCGCGGCTTTTCGTCTACCACGCCGATGCCGAGAAGGGCTCCGTCCAGTCCGAGACGTTCAAGGTGATGGAGCGCCGGCTCTATCGCGGCATCACCACCCCGGCGATGATCGCCACCTGGGTGTTCGGGCTGTCGATGCTGGCCATCGATCCGGCCATCTGGTTCGGCTTCTGGCCCATCGTGAAGGCGGTTGGCGTGCTGGCGCTTTCGGGCATGCACGGCATGTATGGCCGGATGCTGCGCGATTTCGCCAATGACCGGAACACGCGCCCGGCGAAATTCTTCCGCGCCATCAACGAGATCCCGTTCGTCATCGCGCTGGTGATCGTCATCATGGTCATCGTGAAGCCTTTTTAGCAGCCAGCGGGCTGCACAGGACTTTCGCTGAGGCGACTTAGGGTGGATGGGGCCGCTAACCTTGCGTATGCCTCGAGCTGTCATCCCTGCGAAGGCAGGGATCCACCTCTCCACCTGCGCGGACTTCGACTTGGGTCCCTGCTTTCGCAGGGATGACACCTTGATGGATGTTGCGGGTTTGTGCCCGTATCACTGCCCTTCAAAGGATATTGTTCCAGTCCCGGGGCCCGCTGGCCCCTTGAATATGGCAGCAGTTTTAGCTATTTCACTGCCCATCTCGCCCGACATGTATCGGCGCTGCCAGGCGCTTCGATGGGCAACTCCGGGTCTCAACCCGCCTCACTCCCAAAATTCCCGCCACTCACTACGCCCAAGGTCCAGACACGTAATGGAAAGCATCAAACTCAGCGAACTCAAGGCCAAGACGCCTGCCGAACTGCTGCAGTTCGCCGAGAGCAACGACGTCGAGAACGCCTCGACGATGCGCAAGCAGGAGCTGATGTTCGCCATCCTCAAGGAACTGGCGTTCCGCGAAGTGGACATTACCGGCGAAGGCGTGGTGGAAGTCCTCCCCGACGGTTTTGGGTTCCTGCGCTCCCCCGATGCGAATTATCTTCCGGGCCCCGACGATATCTACGTCTCCCCCTCGCAAATCCGGCGCTTTTCGCTCCGCACCGGCGACACGGTTGAAGGCCAGATCCGGTCTCCCAAGGAAGGCGAGCGCTACTTTGCGCTGCTCAAGGTCAACACCATCAATTTCGAGGACCCCGAGAAGGTCCGCCACAAGATCAATTTCGACAACCTGACGCCGCTCTACCCTGAGGAGCGTCTCCGCCTCGAGCTCCCCGATCCGACGCTCAAGGACAAGTCGGCCCGGGTGATGGACCTCGTCGCCCCGCTCGGCAAAGGCCAGCGCGCCCTCATCGTGGCGCCGCCGCGCACCGGCAAGACCGTGCTGCTGCAGAACATCGCCCAGTCGATCGCCGTCAACCACCCCGAGTGCTACCTCATCGTGCTGCTCATCGACGAGCGCCCCGAAGAAGTGACCGACATGCAGCGCTCGGTGAAGGGCGAGGTGATCTCCTCGACCTTCGACGAACCCGCCTCGCGCCACGTCCAGGTCGCCGAAATGGTGATCGAGAAGGCGAAACGCCTCGTCGAGCACAAGCGCGATGTGGTGATCCTGCTCGATTCGATCACCCGCCTCGGCCGCGCCTACAACACGGTGGTTCCAAGCTCCGGCAAGGTGCTGACCGGCGGTGTGGACGCCAACGCGCTGCAGCGGCCGAAGCGCTTCTTCGGCGCGGCCCGTAACATCGAAGATGGCGGCTCGCTCACCATCATCGCCACCGCGCTGATCGATACCGGTTCGCGCATGGACGAAGTGATCTTCGAAGAGTTCAAGGGCACCGGTAACTCGGAAATCATTCTCGACCGCAAGGTCTCGGACAAGCGCATCTTCCCGGCGCTCGACGTCACCAAGTCGGGCACCCGCAAGGAAGAGCTGCTGGTCGAGCACGATATCCTGCGCAAGATGTATGTGCTGCGCCGCATCCTCAACCCGATGGGCACGGTCGATGCGATGGAGTTCCTGATGGACAAGATCCGTCAGACCAAGACGAACTCCGATTTCTTCGACTCGATGAACACCTAAGGCGTCGGGACGTTTGCCGTGAGCGCCGCCGACACCATTGTGGCGCTGTCCTCCGGGGCAGTGCCGGCGGGTGTGGCGGTCATCCGGCTGAGCGGACCCGAAGCCGGGCCCGTTCTTGCGGAGATGCTGGGCGCCCTGCCCGCCGCGCGAAAACTCATACTCAGTGATATCACCCTCGATGGCGAGGTTCTGGATCGCGGGCTCGTCGCCTGGATGCCAGGCCCGCGCAGCTTTACCGGCGAAGATTGCGCCGAGCTGCAGCTCCACGGCTCGCCGGCGGTGGTCCGCGCGGTGCTGCGGCGCTTGTCGGCGCGAGCTGGGGTGCGGTTGGCGGAAGCCGGCGAATTCACCCGCCGGGCTTTCGAGAACGGCAAGCTCGATCTTACCGAGGTCGAAGGTCTGGGCGACCTGATCGTCGCCGAGACCGAGAACCAGCGAAAGCTCGCCCACGCCCGGCTCGAGGGCGGCCTTACCCGCCAGATCGAAGGCTGGCGCGAGCAACTGCTCGACATGCGTGCCGATATCGAAGCGCGGCTCGATTTCTCCGACGAAGGCGATGTCGAGGAGCAATCCGCCACATGGGCTTACGACGCCCTAAAGCTCAAGGATGCCATCACCATGGTGGCGAGCCGGGTGCATTCGGGCCGCATCATGCGTGACGGTTTTCGCGTGGTGCTGGCCGGGCCGCCCAATGTCGGCAAATCGAGCCTGTTGAACGCGCTATCAAAGTCGGACGCCGCCATTGTTTCCGACGAAGCCGGCACCACCCGCGATCTCAAGGAAATCCCGCTCGACATCAACGGCCAGCTGGTCATCCTGATCGACAGCGCCGGCCTGCGGGAAACGATCTCCAAGGCCGAGACGATCGGCGTCGAGCGCGCAAGAGAGGCGATGCGAAGCGCCGATCTCGTGCTGTGGCTGCAGGCGCCAGACCTGCCGGCGGAAGAACCACCGGACCTGGGATGGTTCTCGGTGAAGCATCCGTCTGGCCCCAAGCTACTCCGCGTTGCCACCAAGAGCGACCTTGGCGAGATCGCAGCACATCAGGCGGTGTCGGTAGCGACGGGAGCAGGCATAGAAGCGCTGCTCCACAGGCTGTTCGAGTCCTCCGGCGCATCGGTGACCAACGCCGCGGACCTACTGGTCAGCCGCGAGCGCGATCATGAGGCGCTATGGGCCGCCCGGCTGGCGCTGGCCGACGCCGTCGCGCACGTCAACGAGCTGGAACTCGCCGCCGAAGACCTCCGCCGCGCCTCCTACTCGCTCGAACGCCTGCTCGGCCGCATCGATGTCGAGAACGTCCTGGACCGCCTGTTCTCAAGCTTCTGCATCGGCAAATAACCACCCGCGCAGACCTTCCCGGTGATTCACGTGGAACAAGCCGCCGAATTGGCCGCTCGCTACTCCGGCACCAATCCCTCCCCAGCCCTCATCCTGAGCCTGTCGAAGGACGAGGGCGTGGCACGATCCATCATCGCGAAGCATCTCACTCGGTGGCGAACGTCGTCCTTCGACAAGCTCAGGATGAGATTCCCGGAGGCATCTGTCCGGGCCCGTCGGGATGCCCTGCGCTCAGGACAAAGCCGGTCCGGCCCGCTGGCCGGTTGATTCACGTGAAACCTTGGCGTAGACCCCCCGCTTCCAAGGATTTTGCCACATGACCGATTTCGGCGTCATTGTTGTGGGCGGCGGACACGCCGGCTCTGAGGCGGCTGCGGCTGCGGCGCGCACCGGCGTGCCGACGGCGCTCATCACCCACAAGTTCGCCACCATCGGCGAAATGAGCTGCAATCCGGCCATTGGCGGGCTCGGCAAAGGCCATCTCGTGCGCGAGATCGATGCCATGGACGGGCTCATGGGCCGTGTCGCCGACCAGGCGGGTATCCAGTTCCGCGTGCTCAACCGCCGCAAGGGCCCGGCCGTCCGCGGCCCCCGTGCCCAGGCTGACCGGAAACTCTACAAGCAGGCCATGCAGGCCGCGATCCTGGCGCAGCCCAACCTCACCGTCATCGAAGGCGAGGTCGACGATCTGATCGAGACCGATGGCCGCATCACCGGCGCGGTGCTGCTCGATGGCCGCCGGTTTACGTCCAAGGCGGTAGTGCTGACTACTGGCACGTTCCTCCGCGGCCTTATCCATCGCGGCGAAGAGACAGTGCCCGCCGGTCGCGTCGGCGAGAAGCCGGTGCTCGGTCTTTCGGTTCGGCTCGAAGCCCTCGGCCTGCAGCTCGGCCGCCTCAAGACCGGCACCCCGGCGCGGCTCGACGCCACCTCGATCGACTTTTCGGTGCTCGAGGAGCAGCCGGGCGACGACGTGCCCGAGCCGTTCTCGATGCTCACCGCCGCGATCACCACGCCGCAGGTCAGCTGTTTCATCACGCGGACGACGGCTGAGACGCACAAGATCATAGCGGATAATCTTCACCGCTCGGCCATGTATTCTGGCCGCATCCAGAGCCGTGGCCCGCGCTATTGCCCGTCGATCGAGGACAAGATCGTCCGCTTCGCCGATCGCGACAGCCATCAGATCTTCTTGGAGCCGGAAGGCCTCGACGATCCCACCATCTACCCCAACGGGCTCTCGACCTCTCTGCCGGCCGAAGTGCAGGAGATGTTCCTCAAGTCCATGCCGGGGCTCGAGAATGTCCGCATCATCCGGCCGGGCTACGCGATCGAATACGACTATGTCGATCCACGTGAACTGAAGCCGACGCTGGAGCTGAAGCGCCTGCCCGGCCTCTACCTCGCGGGCCAGATCAACGGCACAACCGGTTATGAAGAAGCGGGCGCGCAGGGCCTGCTCGCCGGCGCCAACGCCGGCCTCGCCGCCAGGGGTGCCGATGAGATCCGGCTGTCGCGCACCGAAAGCTATCTCGGCGTGATGGTCGACGACCTGGTGACGCGCGGCGTCAGCGAGCCCTACCGCATGTTCACCTCGCGCGCCGAGTTTCGCCTGCACCTGCGCTCGGATAATGCCGACCAGCGGCTCACCGCCCTCGCCCAGGGTCACGGCCTCGTCGGCGAGGAACGGGCCGAGCGGTTCGCAGAGAAGCAGGCGGCACTGCACTCCGGCCGTAACCTGCTGGAATCGCTGAGTGTCACGCCGACTGAGGCGCGCAAGGCTGGTCTCGCGGTCAACGCCGACGGCCAGCGCCGGTCTGCCTTCGAGCTGCTGTCATATCCCAACATGACCGTCGAGGACCTGACCAAGGTCTGGCCCGAGATCGCCGACGTCCCCGCAACGGTGCTGGAGCAGGTGACGATCGACGCGCAATACGCCGTCTACCTCGACCGCCAGCAGGCCGACATCGCCGCCATGCGTCGCGATGAAACTCGCGATATCCCCGAATGGCTCGACTACGTCGCCTTGCCCGGCCTCTCCGCCGAGATGAAGCAGAAGCTCTCGACCCGCAAGCCGGCAACCATCGCGCAGGCTCAGGCGATCGATGGCGTTACGCCCGCCGCGATCACGCTGATCCTGTCGGTGATCCGGCGCGGCCATATGCGCAAGGCCGGCTGATGGCCGGCATCGAGCAGTACGCACAGTGGTTCGGCCGGCCGGCGGCCGACGTTCAGCGCGATCTGGAATCGTTTGCTGCATTGCTGCTCAAGTGGAATGCCGTACAGAATCTTGTTTCACGTGAAACAGAGAAATCGGTATGGGACCGCCATATTGTCGATTCTCTACAACTTTTGCCTCTGATCGAGCGTCCGCTGGCCGGGCTCAGGCACATGGATATCGGCAGCGGAGGTGGTCTGCCAGCCATCCCGCTGGCCATCGCGCTCAAGGGCCACGGCGCGCAGTCGACGCTCGTCGAGCCGATCCAGAAGAAGGTCTCCTTCCTCCGTACCGCCATTCGCGAGCTCGGGCTGCCGGCCACCGTCTTCGCCGGGCGAATCGAGGAAATTGATTCACGTGAAACAGCGGTCGACGTGATCACCTCGCGCGCACTGGCAGAACTTCGTGGCCTATCCACGCTTATCCACCCGTTTTTCGGGCCCGAAACCGTGGCGATCCTGCACAAGGGCAAGGACTACGCTGTGGAGCTTGCTGAAAGTCGTTTGGCCTGGGACTTCGACGTGGTATTAACAAACAGCGTCACGGACGACCGTGGCGTCCTGCTTCGGATCACGAATCTGCGTCCGAAATCAGGGGTTTAGCGGCACCACATCTAGCGGCCGCGCTTTCGTGGGTTAAGGATTTCCCCTTTCCCGATCGCGCACCAAGGAGGCCCACGCCTTGGCTCCTCGTATCCTGACCCTCGCCAACCAGAAGGGCGGAGTCGGCAAGACCACCACCGCCATCAACCTCGCCACGGCCCTCGCCGCCATCGGCGAGCGCGTGCTGATCCTCGATCTTGACCCGCAGGGCAATGCCTCGACGGGGCTGGGGATCGACCGTGTTTCACGTGAAATCTCGTCCTACGACCTGCTGATGGCCGAGGCGCGGATCTCCGAAGCCGCGGTGATGACCAGCGTGCCGAACGTGGCGATCGTGCCGTCGACGCTCGATCTGCTTGGCGTCGAGCTGCAGATTTCGCAGCAGGGCGACCGCGCCTTCCGCATCCGCGACGCCTTCCGCAACATGGGCGATTTCCTCATCGAAGGGCGCCCGGTCAGCTACGTGCTGATCGATTGCCCACCCTCGCTGAACCTCCTCACCCTCAACGCGCTGGTGGCCGCCGATGCGGTGCTGGTGCCGATGCAGTGCGAGTTCTTCGCGCTCGAGGGCCTGAGCCAGCTGCTGCAGACCATCGAGCAGATCCGCACCACGCTCAACCCGCGCCTCTCCATCCAGGGCGTGGTGATGACCATGTACGACAAGCGCAACAACCTTTCCGAACAGGTGCTGGCCGACGTGCGCTCGGAAATGGGCAACCTGGTCTACGACACGGTCATTCCGCGTAATGTGCGGCTCAGCGAGGCGCCGTCCTACGGCAAGCCGGCGCTGCTCTACGACCTGAAATGTGCCGGCAGCCAGGCCTATCTGCGCCTCGCCACCGAAGTGATCCGGCGCGAGCGGCAGTTGGTGGCCGCATGAATGCCGAGAAGGAAGTCAAAATGAACGAACGTCCCTCCCGGCTCGGCCGCGGCCTTGCGGCACTCATCGGCGACATGCAGTCCACCGAGGGCGCGCGGCTCGTGGACAATAATGGCGGACTGAGGCGCTTGCCGGTCGATTTTCTCATCGCCAACCGCGCCAACCCGCGCCACGAGTTCAACGCCGACGAGCTGGACGAGCTGACCAACTCGATCCGCGAGAAGGGCGTCATGCAGCCGCTTCTCGTGCGGCCGACGCGCGATCCGAACCAGTTCGAGATCATCGCCGGCGAGCGCCGCTGGCGCGCCAGCCAGCGCGCGGGCCTCAACGAAGTGCCGGTGTTGGTGCGCGACGTTTCCGACAAGGAAGCGCTCGAACTCGCCATCATCGAGAACGTGCAGCGCGTCGACCTCAATCCGCTCGAAGAGGCAATGGGTTATGCCCAGCTGATCGAGCAGTTCGACTATACGCAGAACGACCTGGCGCAGGTGATCGGCAAGTCGCGCTCGCATGTCGCCAACACGCTGCGGCTGATGAAGCTGCCCGAGGACGTGCGCGGCATGGTTTCGCGCGGCGAGCTCACCGCCGGGCATGCCCGCACGCTCATAACCGTCGATGACCCGACGGCGATGGCGAAGCGCATCGTCGGTGGCGGCCTCTCGGTCCGCGAAGCCGAAGCCCTGAGCCAGGAACGCCCCGACGCGCCGCGCAAGAAGTCCATCCCGGCCGTCAAGGACGCCGACACCCAGGCGCTCGAGAAGCGCCTGTCCGACGTGCTCGGCCTCCACGTCGCCATCGACCACAAGGACCAAGGAGGCCGCGTCGAAATCCGCTATCGCACGCTCGAGCAGCTCGACCAGGTGTGTGCGAAGCTGGTTCGGCAGTAGGCCCGAAGGTACGAAGTTCGTGGGTCGCCTCATCCGGAAAGGGTGGGGCGATTTGCTTTACTCGCGGCCGAGCGGCTGGGCTTACGGGCTGTGTGGCCTTTGCTTCCAACTTCACACTGAGCTTGTTGCCGGACGGGTTTGGCTCGCCTGGCGGCTAGTCGCCTCGTCCTTTGACAAGCTCAGGATGAGGCGACGGGGAGGGCCGTTGATGTGGGAGGCACTCGCAGATCCGCGCATGCCTTCCGTGATTGAACCGACGTGGAATAGCCGGTGGTGACTGGGCCACCTACCTCAGAGGCAAAGGACCCGAGGCCCGCCTTGTCCGGCTGCCGCCAGCTTTCCCCGTAAGTTGGCAAGGCGCCGCCACCCAGGCTCAGTGCGTATCGATAGACGCTTGCCGAGTTCGGCAAAGCGGTTCTTGAACGTCCCTTCACCCGGCCGCTTTGCGGCCACCCTTTCCCTCAATGGGAGAGGGGCGAGGTGGCTTGCAGCTAGCGCCGTCGATGAGGCGAAGCGCTGGTGCCCCTCTCCCCTTGAGGGAGAGGGTGGCTCGGCTGGAGGCCGAGACGGGTGAGGGGATGTTTAGGGCATCAAAGGCGGCGGCCGAGTGGTTAGGCCAGCAACTCCGGCAATTGCCTGATGATCCTGTCCGGCTTTACTGCGCTGTTGGCGGGGAGGCCGCGGCCGAGGTGGTCGTGCCAGATGGCGAAGATGCCGAGGCGCTGCGGGGCGGCGACTTCCCATTCCAGGTTATCTCCCACCATCCAGGTGGTGGCGGGGTCGGCGTTCAGCGCTTCGAGCGCGTGGCTGTAGGCGCGGGGGTCGGGCTTGCCGAAATCGTGCTCGCCTTCGATCTGGATGTGGTCGAAATAGCCGGTGAGGCTGAAGCGCTCGATCTTGGCGCGCTGGATTTCGGCGGCGCCGTTGGTGACGAGCGCCAGCTTCACGCCGGTATTGCGCAGGGTTTCGAGGGTGTGGCGGGCGCCATCGAACTCGCGGGCGCCGATGGCGCGGAGTTCGGTGAAGCGCGAGGAGAAGATCGCGGCGATGCCCTCCGCATCAGCGACGCCGAACTGCTCGAATGCTTCGGTGACGATGCGGTGGCGGGCCTGGCGGATGCCGCCATTGGCGCGGAGGCGGGTGGTGCGGGCCTGTTCGGGGTCGGCCCAGTAGCGGGCGAGCGCCGCTTCGAGGCGGTCAGCGACGGCGACCGGGTTCTGGCCGGGCAGGGAGTCGCGGAACTCCGAGGCGACCTGCACCAGGATCGGATAGCGCTCGCCCTCGGTGATGATGGTGTCGTCGAGGTCGAACAATATTGCCTGGGGCAGGGGCATTCGGGTCTCCGGGAGGCCGGCGCGTCGTAATGTGCACTTGTGGCGCGATAATGTATAAAGCACCTACAACTTTCGTTGAAGAGACGAAACTGTTCAAGTTTTCGATTTCAGCGAGAAACCCCTCACCTCAGCTACGCTAGGTGGCGAGCCACCAAGCTTCGCTATCCTCTCCCCCAAGGGGCGAGGAGGCGATGGCACCGATGCATTCAGCGCGATGACGGTCAGCGTTCGGCGGCCATCATCGAGATGGCGAGGAGGGCGCGCTTGGCGATCGTGTCCTGCAGGTCGTAGCGCTTGCGGCTGTCAGCGACGGCGCTCTGCAGGCGGTCGAGTGCGGCGTTGAGCGCGTCGTCGGTCCAGACGCGGAGCTGGCGCTCCATCGAGGCGCGGCGCGAGAAATGCGGTTTGGGCCGGGCATTGTCGAGCACCGCGCCGGGCGACTTGCCGGCATCGACCTCGGTGCGCCAGCGGCGGAGCGTGGCGAAATGGTTGAGCGCGCTGATCAGAATCTGCTGGGAATTGACTGCGGCGGCCAGCGCCCGCTCGAGTGCGGTGTCGAGCGCCTGGGCGTGGCCGGTGCCGAGCGCGTCGGCGATTTCGTCGAGCACCAGCGCGGCATTGTCGGCGAGCAGCGTCAGCACGTCCTCGCGGGTGAGGCGCTTGGAGCTTTCGGCGAACAGCACGAGCTTCTCGAGCTCACGGCGGGTGACTTCGCGGTCATTGCCGAGATTGTCGCGGATGGTGGCCTGGGCTTCCTGATCGGCGGCGATGCCGGCCTTGTTGAAGGTGTCGGAGATCAGCCGGGCGATCGTCTCGTCATTATCCGGATAGCAGGGCAGGGCGCGGCCGAGCTTGGCCGTCTCGACCAGCGCGCGGAGCGGATCCTTGGGCTGGAGGTTGCCGGCTTCGAGCACGATCACGGCGCCCTGCGGGTCCTGCGCTATCTCGCTCAGCGCCGTGGTCAGCGATTTGCCGGCATTGCGGACGCGGATGACGCGCTTGTCGCCGAAGAGCGAGGTAGTGCGGGCTTCGACCGCGAGGCGGCTGGGATCGGCGTCGAGTTCGGACGAATCGAGCACCACGAGGTTCATCGAATCGGCGTCGTTGCCGGCGAAGCGCCGGGCGAGGCGCTGGCCGGTCTCGCGGACGAGGCCGGCATCGGGGCCATAGGCCAGGAACACGCCCTCGGAGATATCGGGGCGATCGAGGTAGCGGCCGACCTCGTGCGCCTTGAGCGCGACCATCAGGCGGGGTTGGCGAGGGCGCCGAGCAGGGTCAGGCGCACCGTCTCGGCCAGTTCACGCGCGGCGCGCTCCTTGGCTTCCTTCTCGGCCTCGGTCTCGGCCAGCGCCTGGGCCCGATCGGCGGTGAAGGACGCGGCGGTGGAGCGAGTAGCGGTGAAGGCGATCTTGCCGTCGGCGTCGACGAGCTCGATCTTGGCCGTCACCACGGCTTCCTTCTGGGCGGCCGGGTTGGCCACGTTGGTCTTCGTTAGGTCGCGAACCGCGCTGGTGGTGGTGACGCGGACGAGCGGCACGGTGTCGTCGGTGGTGCGGCCGAGCTTCAGCACCAGTTCCTGGTAGATGATCTGGTCGAGGCGGCTCGCCGGCTTGTCGTAGCGGAAGGCGTGCTTTTCGGCGCCGATGCCGTTCTCGCCATAGACAGGCGTGAAGCTGGAGCAGGCGGAAAGCGCGGTGGCGCCCATCAGGGCGAGCGCCAGCATCGCGTTGCGCAGCAGCGGTACTTTCTTTGGCGCGCTTTTCGAACCGGAAAAGTCTGCAACTTTTCCTGAAAGCGCTTTAGACCACGACATTGACGATCCTGTTCGGGACGATCACGACCTTCTTGGGCGGCTTGCCTTCCAGTGTGCGGGCAACCGCGTCCTGAGACAAGGCCTCGCGTTCGACCACGTCGTTGGGCGCATCCTTGGCGACGGTGATTTCGCCGCGGCGCTTGCCGTTGACCTGCACCGGGATGACGACGGTCGAATCGACCAGCAGGGCCGCATCGACGGCGGGCCAGCGCGTGTCGACCAGCATCGCCTTGCTGCCGAGCAGGGCCCAGCAGCTTTCGGCGAGGTGCGGCATCATCGGGGCGACGACCAGCACCAGGCGCTCGACGCCTTCGCGCAGCGCAGCGATGCGGCCGGAGGTGGGGCGGTCGGTCACCGAGGTGACGAACTTCGCGAGCCCGTTGGTCAGCTCATAGATCTGGGCGACGGCGCGGTTGAAGCGCAGGCCTTCGATCTCGCCACCCACATTGGCGACGGTGCGGTGCACGAGCTTTCGGATTTCGGCGGTCTCGGCGTCGTCCATGTCCGGAGCAGCGGTTTCGCCGCCGAACAGGTCGAGCGAGTCGTTGACTAGCTTCCAGATGCGCTGGACGAAGCGGCTGGCGCCGTCGACGCCGGCTTCGGTCCACTGCACGTCGCGCTCGGGCGGGCTATCGGACAGCATGAACCAGCGAGCGGTGTCGGCGCCGTAGGTCGAAACGATCTCGTCGGGGTCGACGACGTTCTTTTTCGACTTCGACATCTTCTCGATCGAGCCGATCTCGACGGGCGCGCCGGTCTTGGCGTGTTTCGCCGTGCGGACGTCCATGCCGGTGACGACCACGTCCGAGGGGCTGAGCCACTCGCCCGAGGCGTCCTTGTAGGTCTCGTGGACCACCATGCCCTGCGTGAACAGGCCCTTGAAGGGCTCGTCGAGGTTCAGGTGGCCGGCCTTCTTCATGGCACGGGTGAAGAAGCGCGAGTAGAGCAGGTGCAAAATCGCGTGCTCGACGCCGCCGATATACTGGTCGACCGGCAGCCAGTTATTGGCGATGGCCGGCACGGTCGGGGTGGCGGCCGTCGGGTCGGTGAAGCGGGCATAGTACCAGCTGGAATCGACGAACGTGTCCATCGTGTCGGTTTCGCGCACGGCCGGGCCAGCGCAGACCGGGCACGCGACGTGCTTCCAGGTCGGGTGGTGGTCGAGCGGGTTGCCGGGCTTGTCGAAGGTCACGTCCTCGGGCAGCACCACGGGCAGCTGGTCGTCGGGCACCGGGTTGGTGCCGCACTTTTCGCAGTGGATCACCGGGATCGGGCAGCCCCAGTAGCGCTGGCGCGAAATGCCCCAGTCGCGCAGGCGATAGTTCACCTCGACGGTGCCCTGCTGGTGGTTGTCCACGGTGCGGGCCGCAAAATACTCGGCGATCTTCTTCTTGGCCGCATCGATCTCGAGCCCGTCGAGGAACTCGCTGTGATAGGCGCGGCCGGGGCCCGTATAGGCCTCGGAATCGACCTCGAACGTGTCCGGGTCGGCGCCCTCGGGCAGCACGACCGGGATCACCGGCAGGTCGTAGCGGCGGGCGAAGTCGAGGTCGCGCTGGTCATGCGCCGGGCAGCCGAAAATGGCGCCGGTGCCGTAGTCCATCAGCACGAAGTTCGCGACGTAAACGGGGAGCGTGGCGCCCGGCTTCACCGGATGCTTCACGTGAATCCCGGTGAAGACGCCGAGCTTTTCGGCCTTGTCGATCGCTTCGGTCGCCGTGCCGATACGATGCGCCTCTTCGATGAAGGCGGCGATCTCGGGCTTGTCGGCAATGGCCTTGGCCAGCGGATGGTCGGCCGAAATGGCGATGAAGCTCGCGCCGAAGATGGTGTCCGGGCGGGTGGTGAAGACCTCGATGGCGTTGTGGCCGTGGGCCGGCTGCGTCAGCTCGAAGAACAGGCGCAGGCCTTCGGACTTGCCGATCCAGTTGCGCTGCATCAGGCGGACCTTGTCGGGCCAGCGGTCGAGCGTGTCGAGCGCTTCGAGCAGGTCCTCGGCGTAGTCGGAGACTTTCAGGAACCACTGGGTCAGCTCGCGCTGTTCCACCACGGCACCCGAGCGCCAGCCCTTGCCGTCGATCACCTGCTCGTTGGCGAGCACGGTCATGTCGACCGGATCCCAGTTCACCTTGGATTTCTTGCGATCGACGAGGCCGACCTTGAGGAAATCGAGGAACAGCTTCTGCTGATGCTGGTAGTAGGACGGGTCGCAGGTGGCGATCTCGCGCGTCCAGTCGAAGGCGAAGCCGATCGAGCGCAGCTGCTTCTTCATCGCCGCGATATTGGCGTAGGTCCAGGCCTTGGGGTGGACCTTGTTCTGCATGGCGGCATTTTCGGCCGGCAGGCCGAAGGCGTCCCAGCCCATGGGGTGCAGCACGTTCATGCCGAGCATGCGCTTGTAGCGCGCCAGCACGTCGCCCATGGTGTAGTTGCGGACATGGCCCATGTGGATGCGCCCCGACGGATAGGGGAACATCTCGAGGACGTAGTAGGGGTCCTTGGTTTCGTCGTGCTTCACCTCGAAGGCATGGGTATCGTCCCAGGCCTTCTGCCAGCGCGGCTCTTCAACCCGCGGATTGTAGCGTTCGACAGCTCGAGCAGTCACTTCCGACGTCCTTCAGGGGGCACGCAAAATGTTGCGTTTGCGGGGGATTTTGAGTAGCGGACCTTCAACAGAAATCGGGTGACCGGTCAACAGTCCGCAGGGGTAGGCAAACCATGGACAACGCTGCTGAACGGCTCGAAATCATCCGGGCCCGCATCGAAAAGGCGCACCAGCGTTTCGGGGCGCCGCCCGAGCAGGTGACCCTGATCGCCGTCTCCAAGACTTTCGATGGCGCAGCAATCCGGCCGTTTCTTGACGCCGGGCAGCGCGTGTTCGGCGAAAACCGGGTGCAGGAGGCGCAGGCCAAGTGGCCGGAGCTCCGTGCTTCGTATGACGGCATAGAACTGCATCTGATCGGGCCGCTGCAGACCAACAAGGCCCGCGATGCGGTGGCGCTGTTCGACGTGATCCAGACGGTCGATCGCGACAAGCTCGCCGGCGTGCTCGCGGCCGAGATGGAGCGGGCCGGGCGGAAACTGCCGGTCTATGTGCAGGTCAATATCGGGCTCGAGGAGCAGAAGGCGGGAATTCCGCCAGCCGAAGCCGTGGCGTTCGTCGGGCGTTGCCGGACCGAGCATGGGCTCCAGGTCGATGGCCTCATGTGCATCCCGCCCGATGGCGAACCGGCCGGGCCGTTCTTCGCCCATCTGGCGACGCTCGGGCGCGAAGCCGGGGTCGAAAAGCTCTCGATGGGAATGAGCGGCGATTTCGAGACGGCCATCGCCATGGGCGCGACCCATGTGCGGGTCGGCTCGGCCCTGTTCGGCAAGCGCTGACGGCTATTATGGCGCCATAGCAGCCTGTCAGGCCCGGGTGGCGAGGCCTTCGGGCGTTGCCGGCTGGGGCGCGACGCGGCGGCGGCCACGCAGCAGTTTCAGCAGCGGCTTTTCGACATAGCGGTGGACCAGCAGGCCGGCGACGCTCGAAAGCAGCACCGCGGCGACGATGATGGCGATGCCCACCAGCGGCTCCGTCGGATCCGCGAAGCGGCGGGTGACGGCCACCAAAGCGCCAACCACGAACATGTGGATCAGGTAGATGGCGTAGGAGGCGTCGCCGAGCTTTTCGAGGAGCGGCATGGGGCGCAGCTTGCGATCGAGCATCAGTCCGCCGGCGACGAGGGTGGTGGCGAGCGCCAGCACCGACAGGAACGAGACGGGCGAGGCGACCGACTGGTCGTAGACGAAGCCGATGATGGCGGCGATCACCCCGATGGCGCCCAAGGCGGGCAGCATCATCCGCGGCAGGCGGCCGAACGTGCCGTTGAGCCAGCCGAGGCCGAGCCAGCAGCCGACCACGAAGGCGAGGATCATGCTGTCCGTATAGAAGCTCAGCGCCGGATCGGTCGGGCGGGCGAAGAGGCCGTAGAGGGTAAGCGCGAGGAAGGCGACGCTGAGGATGGCGACGCGGGTGCGCGCCACGAACAGCCCGAAGAGCGCGAAGGCGACGTAGAACATCGCCTCGAAATTCAGTGTCCAGCCGAGGCTCAGCAGCGGGCTGGTGCTGTCGGTGCGGCCGGGCGCGAGGTGCGGGATGAAGGCCAGCGACTGCAGGAAGTGCGGCCAGGTGAACGTCGTCGAGTGGAACATGCTCGGCGCCAGCACGGCCAACACCGCGGCGAGCCCGGTGAAGATCCAGTAGAGCGGCACGATGCGGATGGCGCGGCGGCGCAGGAAGTCGAGCGGCTTCAGCGGGCCGGTGCCGGTGATCGCCACCATAATGAAGCCGCTGATCACAAAGAACAGCGTCACCCCGAGTTGCCCGATGCGGCCGTACAGGTAAAACTCGGTGGTCAGCGGGTGTGCGCCGGCATGCGCCGCCACCACGAGCAGGGCGGCGAGGCCGCGCAGGTACTGTACCGAGAGGATCTTGTTGTCCATGGCGGCAGGCTTACCACCCGCTCCCCGGCGGAAGGGCGTCGAAGTGAAGAAAGAGTTAATCCGCCAGGGCGGCTGCAAACGGTGAGCACGGGCGGTTATCTGATCCGCGATCCGATGCGGATGATCGAGGCCGAGGCCTGGGTGATCGCCAAGCTCGGGCCGACGCCACGAGCCGAGCACTCGCGCTTCGTCGGCTATCTAATGCGGGCCGCCGCGGGCGCGCTGGCGCCCGACGAGGCGGAGCTCTGGGAGATCACCGGGCTGCTGCACGACCTCGATTTCTTCGTCGTCGATGGCGACTGGCACATCCATGGACGGACGACCGCGGCCTGGCTCGAGGGCCGGCTGCCGCTTTCGGCCATGCTGGCGATTGCGGCGCACGACCATCGCAGCGGTATCCTGTCGGACGCGCCGATGTCCGAGGCGCTGCGGCTCTGCGATGCGCTCGCGGTGCTCGACGAGAGGGCGGGGCGGGAGGCGATGGTCGAGGCACTGCGCGGTGGCGAAGAGGCGGTCGATGGGCTCGCCGGAGAGCAGCCGTGGCTCGCCGACATGATGGTCGGGCTCGCCGGATCGCTCGGGCTGGAACTCACACAGGTGGCCGGATTTTTCGCCGGGCTGCCAGAGCAGGAAAAGGGGTGAATCGAAGGTCGTACGTCGCCAATGCGCCGCATTGGCATGTTTACGTAATCATCCGGAATTTTGTCAGCGATTTGTCAGCTTGGGCCGCTTAGCTTTTTTATGCGGTCCCGGGAGCGGCGGACTGAAACTTCCACCTGTCAAATCACGTTACTGGCTTTCAGACGGTGTCACGCCGTTTTGATTGGCCGGTGCGCAACTACCCGGCCTAATTCAGGAAACATAGGCCGATGGCTTGGGGTAACACGATGAATAGACGACGCATCCTGCTTGTTGACGATGATGCGGAGTTGCGGAAAACCCTGATCGACCAACTCTCCCCTTACCGCGAATTCGAGCTGGTCGAGGCCGGCACGGCGGCGGATGCACTTGGGAAGGTGCGGGGAAATCATACCGACCTCATGCTGCTCGATGTCGGCCTCCCCGACATGGATGGGCGCGAGGCGGTGAAGATCATGCGCCGCGAGGGGTTCAAGAGCCCCATCATCATGCTCACCGGGCAGGATAGCGACGCCGACCAGATCCTGGGCCTCGAGTCGGGCGCCAACGACTACGTGACCAAGCCCTTCCGCTTTTCGGTGTTGCTGGCCCGCATGCGCGCCGCGCTGCGCCAGCACGACCAATCCGAGGACGTGGTCTTCACCATCGGGCAGTACAGCTTCCAGCCGGCGGCGAAACTGCTCGAAGGTACCGACGGCGCCAAGGTGCGGCTGACCGACAAGGAAACGTCGATCCTCAAATACCTGTACCGCCAGGGTCCGAAGACGATCACCCGCGAAATCCTGCTCAAGGAAGTGTGGGGCTATAATAACCGGGTGACGACGCACACGCTCGAAACCCACATCTACCGCCTGCGCCAGAAGATCGAGCGCGACCCGAGCAATGCGCGCCTGCTGGTGACGGAAGAGGGCGGCTACCGCCTGGTGCCGTGAGGAGCCAGCGGGCTCCACGTGATTGAGATTGGAGGGCCCGGCGGAAGTCGGGCCTTTTGTTTTTGCGGAACGGTTGCAGGGCCGGCGTTTGTTGCTCCCCCCTTCCGCCCTTCGGGCACCTTCCCCCGTAAACGGGAGAAGGCGATGTGGCACGATCTTGCCACAGGGTATCCTCTCCCGCTTGCGGGGGAGGGGGACCAAGCGAAGCTTGGTGGAGGGGGGAGCAACGCACACTGGGGTAGTGGAACGCGCTTTTGCGCTCTATCTAACTGCAAAAGACCATTCGAGACCGCCAATGACCAACCCGTTCTTTGCCCCCTGGGATACTCCGTTCGCCGCGCCGCCGTTCGAGGCGATCGAGACCGCGCATTTCAAGCCGGCCTATGCCGAGGCGCTGGCCGCCCATCAGGCCGAGGTGAAGGCGATTGCGGAATCGGCCGAAGCCCCGAGCTTCGACAACACGGTCGCGGCGCTGGAGAAATCCGGCAAGGCGCTGCGCCGGGTCGATGGCGTGTTCAGTCAACTGAGTTCGGCGCTCACCGATGACGCCCTGCAGGCCGTCGAGCTCGAAATGGCGCCGATCGTTACCCGCCACTGGAACGACGTCTTCCTCAACCCAAAACTCTTCGCCCGCATCGATGCGCTGCACAGCAAGCGCGACACCCTCGGCCTGACGCCTGAGCAGGTGCGGGTGCTCGAACGCTACCACCTCGATTTCGTCCGCTCGGGTGCGGCGCTCACCGCCGACGAGCGGCTGCGCTACGCGGCGATCACCGAGAGCCTGTCGGTGCTCGGCACGCAGTTCGGCCAGAACGTGCTGAACGACGAGCGCGACAGCGTGTTCGCGCTCTCCGAAGCGGAAGTCGCGGGCCTTTCGGACTCCGAGAAGGCCGCGGCGGCCCAGATTGCGCGTGACCGCAAGATCAACGCGCCCTACGCGATGACCGCCTCGCGCTCCAGCGTCGAGCCGGTGCTGCAATCGGGCACTGACCGGCCGACGCGTGAAAAGGCCTGGCGGGCCTTCGTGAAGCGCGGCGCCAACCACAATGCCAACGACAACCGCAAGGTGATCGCCGAGACGGTGGCGCTGCGCTCCGAACTGGCGAAGCTGCTCGGCTACCCGACCTATGCCCACTACAAGCTCGCCGACACCATGGCGAAGACGCCCGAGGCGGCGCGTGGCCTGCTCGAAGAGGTGTGGAGCCATGGCCGCCGCAAGGCGCTCGAAGATCGCGATGCGCTGCAGGCGCTGGCCGACGGCGAGGGCGCGGACCTCACGATCGAACCCTGGGACTGGCGGTTCTACGCCGAAAAACTCCGGCTCGCCCGCTACGATTTTGACGCCAACGAGCTGAAGCCTTATTTCGAGCTCGGCAAGGTGATCGACGCGGCCTTCTTCACCGCCCAGAAGCTCTTCGGCCTCACCTTCACGCCGCGCGAGGACATTTCGGGCTACCACCCCGACGTCCGGGTGTGGGAAGTGGTGCGCGAGGGCAAGCCGATCGGCCTGTTCTATGGCGACTACTTCGCCCGGGCCGGCAAGCGGTCGGGCGCGTGGATGAACTCGTTCCGCGACCAGCACAAGCTCGATGGCGGGCAGCTGCCGCTCATCACCAACACCTGCAACTTCATGAAGCCGCCTGAGGGCGAGCCGGCGCTGCTGTCGCTCGATGAGGCGCGCACCGTGTTCCACGAGATGGGCCATGGGCTGCACGGGCTGCTCAGCAACGTCACCTATCCGCGCATATCCGGCACCTCGGTGGTGCGCGATTTCGTCGAGTTCCCGTCGCAGGTCTACGAGCACTGGCTCGAAAGCGACCCGGTGCTCGAGCGGATGACGCACTACAGGACCGGCGAACAAATCCCGGCGCCGCTGCTCGAACGCATGCGCGCCGCCCGCAAGGCCGGGCAGGGATTCGAGACGGTGGAGTTCACCTCCTCGGCGCTGCTCGACATGGACTACCATGCCGGCCAGCTGGCGCCCGACGGCGATGTCAGCGCCTTCGAGGCCGAAGTGCTCGACGATATCGGCATGCCGAAGGAGATCGCGCTCAGGCACGCCAGCACGCATTTCCTCCACATCTTCTCGGGCGATGGCTATGCGGCCGGGTATTACAGCTACATGTGGAGCGAGGTGCTCGACGCCGACGGGTTCGGCGCCTTCAAGGAAGCGGGCGACCCGTTCGATCCGGCGACGGCAGGGCGGCTCTACACCTATATCTACTCGGCCGGGGGCTCGCGCGACTATGGCGAGGCCTACCGGCTGTTCCGCGGCCGCGACCCGGAAATCGGCGGGCTGCTCGAAGGCCGCGGCTTCGTCGAGAGCGCCGGGGCGTGAGGGGCGAGCAGGGGAAAGGCGGCATATGCCGCTTTCCCCACCTCCGTTAGCCACCCCGGCAAAATCGATTCCGGTTCTTTGAAAGAAATGCTCTATATCGTCGCCGGGGCAGTGGCAGCGGCGTCAGCAGGGCCCGGTACGACCAACGCTCCGGGATTTTGGGCGGAATGCAACTCGACGACACGGCGACCATTCTTGGACGCGCCGAATTTTTCGATATTTGCGACGCCGACCAACGGCGGCTGCTCGCCTTTGCGTCCGAGCGCAAGAAGTTTCGCCCCGGCACCGTCATCTACGCCTCGGGCGACGTGCCCGAAGGCGCCCACGTGCTGATCTCGGGCACCGTCGCGACCACGCAGGACGGCGCCGAGGGTAATCCGTTCATCGTCCACGAACCCGGTGCGCTGCTCGGCGCCATGGGCCTCGTGGTGGCGAAACCCCGCCCGGTGACGGTCAAGGCCATCGATTCGGTCGAAACCCTGTTCGTGCCGCGCACCGCGTTCATGAAGCTCGCCAACCAATATCCGGCGCTGGCGGCGCGGGCAGCGGAGCGGATCCGCGCGGAACTGCTGGGGTATCTCGGCGCGGTGTCGAGCGTGCGCGGGAAGATCGGCTGAACCGTCACGGAGCGGACAAGCTCGTGGCGTAACCGGGCCTGCTAAATCGCATAAGAGGTGAGGCGCATGGGCCGGATGGGCGAAACCTTTGCCGAAGCGGCCGTCGTCGATGCCTATGTGTATCGTCCGCCTTATCCCGATGCGCTCTATCGCCGGCTCACCGAGATTGCGCCCGCCACCCACCACGCCCTCGATATCGGCTGCGGCCCCGGCAAGATCGCGCGGCCGCTGGCTGCGCGGTTCGACCGGGTGACGGCAGTCGATCCTTCCGCCAACATGCTGGCACTTGCGCGCAGCCTGTCCGGTGGCGACGCGCCCAACATCGAATGGATCGAGGGCTTCGCGGAGACGGCACCGCTCGATGGGCACCGCTTCGATCTCACAGTTGCAGCGGCCAGCATCCACTGGATGGATCACGCCCTGCTGTTCCCGCGGCTGCGGACGCTTGCCGCCGAGGGGCATGTGCTGGCGGTGGTGGAAGGCGACGACGCGCACAACCCGCCATGGCAGGCGGAGTGGGTGGCGTTCCTCACCCGCTGGCTGCCGATCGCCACCGGCCGGCCCTACGACCAAGTCGGGCACCAGGCGTTCTTCGGCAATTATCGCGACCACGTCGAGGTTGAGGGCGACGAGGTTTTTGCGGCGCCGTTCAGCCAGAAGGTGGCCGCTTTCGTCGCCTGCCAGCATTCGCGCGACAGCTTTGCGCCATCGCGGCTGGGCGAGCGGATGGCCGAGTTCGACGCTGAGCTGACCGAGCTGCTTGCCCCGTTCGCTCAAGATGGGCAGCTGCATTTCGAGGTGCGGACCCGGCTGACCTGGGCGCGGGTCGGCTAAAACTGTTCCACGTGAATCCGTGCCACGACCTCGTCCTTCGACAGGTTCAGGATGAGGTCTACTGTGGGTCTGTGCAGGTCTGCTCCCGCACCGTGCCCACCCGAGCCCTCATGGTGAGCTTGTCGAACCACGAGGGCGGCCGTCACTCAGTGACGATGGCGTCGACTTCGATTTCCACGAGCCAGTCGGGGTCGACGAAGGCCGTCACCTGCATCAGGGTGGTCACCGGGCGGATGACTGCGAAGGCGTCGGCGTGGGCGCGGGCGGCGTCTTTCCACAGGCCGATATCGGTGAGGATGATGCGGGTGCGGGTCACGTGCTCGAGCTTGCCGCCGGCATCCGCGAGCGCCTTCTCGATGATTTCGAGGCAGCGCTTCGTCTGGGCGTAGACGTCGCCCACTCCCGCCGTGCCGCCACCCGCGGCGATCGGGGCGGTGCCGCCGACGGCGATGTGGTTGCCGACGCGGACAGCGCGAGAGAAGCCGATCACTGGTTCGAGGTAGCTCCCCGAAGAGACGAGCGAACGCTTATCCATTATTCGAACCTCACGATCACCGGCACATGGTCGGACGGCTTGTCGGTCCAGCCGCGGGCGGGGCGGATGATTTCGGCGTCGGTGGTGTGGGCGGCGATGTCGGCCGTGGCCCAGATATGGTCGAGGCGGCGGCCCTTGTTGGTCACGTCCCACTCCTTGGCGCGGTAGCTCCACCACGAGTAGAGTTTCTGATCCGCCGGGAAATACTTCCGCACCACGTCGACCCAGCCATGGCCGCCGGTCAGGAGCGCATTGAGGGCTTCGGTCTCCAGGGGCGTGTGGCTCACCACGTCGAGCAGCTGCTTGTGGCTCCATACATCGTGCTCCATCGGCGCGATGTTGAAGTCGCCGCAGATCAGCTGGCGCTCCTTGAAGTGATCCTCGCCGAACCAGGCCTTCAGCTCGTTGAGGAAGCCGACCTTGTGCTTGAACTTCGGGTTCAACTCGACGTCGGCAACGTCACCGCCGGCCGGGATATAGAAATTGTGCACCGTCACCGGGCCCTTGCCGAAATCGGTGATGGCCGAGACGTGCCGGCTCTCCTCGATCTCGCAGAAGACGCGCGAGGAAATGTCGGTCAGCGGGTGCTTCGAGATGATGGCGACGCCGTGATAGCCCTTCTGCCCGTGCACGGCCTGGTAGGGGTAGCCGGCGGCGGTGAATTCCTTCTTCGGGAACTGGTCGTTCAGGCACTTGATCTCCTGCAGGCACAGGATATCGGGCCGGAATTTCTGGATGAACTCCAGCACCAGCGGCAGGCGCAGGCGCACGGAGTTGATGTTCCAGGTGGCAAAGGTGGTCGGCATATTTCGCGCCCGCAGCAAATGAGGCGCTTCTTATGCCGAGGGGAGGGGAGTCGGTAAAGCCGGAACTCCCCCTAACCCACGGGGGCCCGCTGGCCCCTCAGTTGTCGGCGGGGGCGTTGACCGCCTTGAAGGTCGGGTCGATGTAGAAATAGGCCTTGGGGATGTCGCGGTTGAACTCGACATCGTAGAGCGAGAAGGTCAGCTCGTTGCCCGAGGGCTCGGTCAGCGTCCACTGCTTCAGGTCCTTGCTCTCGGTGTCGAACACCAGCGCCACGCGCACCACGCCGCGCGGAGTGTCGTCCTGCAGGGTCAGCGACACGTAGTCGTCGGACTGGGCGATGGCGACGAGGTTGGCCTTGAACAGGTCGATGTTCTCATCGAGGAACTGGCGCAGCGGCACCTTGTCCTGCGGATAGGCGTACTGGGTCTGCTCCTTGCGGTCGACGACGTAGAAGCCGCGGCCGACCGAGACGATCTGCTCGTAGGAGGGCGGATTGTAGCGGAACAGCACCTTGCCGGGCCGCTCGAGGAAGAAGGTGCCCTCGATGCGCTGCCCTTGGGTGTCGATCTGCAGGAAGCGGCCGACCATGGTCTTGATCGCGGAGTTGTGCGCGTTGATCTCGGTGATCAGCGCGCGCTCGGCATCGGTGAGCTCGCGCGGGGCCTGGGCCGTCTGTTCCTGGGCAAGAGCCGGGGCGATGGCGGTGACGGCAGCGAGCGCGATGAAGGTGCGGCGAAGCATGGGTGACGCGTTTCCGTGTTCGTTCAGACGTTGACGATGCATGTAGTCGTCAAATGCGGCAAGAGGTGGAAGGCTCCACGCCGCCCGGCCGGTCAGTCCTTCGCCGCCCGCTCCTTCTTGCCGCGCGCCACTTCGGTCGCCAGCGATTCGAGCTTGTGCTCCCAGAACCCACGGAAACGCTCGAGCCAGTCGTCAATCCCCTGCAGCGGCGAGGTATCGAGCACGTAGACCCGCCGCGTGCCCTCTGGGCGGACGGTGGCAAAGCCCGAATCGCGGAGCACCTTCAGGTGCTGGCTCACAGCCGCCTGGGTGATGCCGAACTCGCGCCCGATCACCTCCACCACTTCGCCCGAGGCGTGCTCGCGGGTGGCGAGCAGCTCGAGGATGCGGCGGCGGACCGGGTCGCCGAGGACGTCGAAGGCATGCATCGGATATGGGCTCAGTGCGCCGGCGGGCCAGCTTCTCCGGTGTAGAATTTCCGCGTCGCCTCGGCGGCGGCAAGGGCGTGCTCACGGTTCTCACCCGCATTGATGGCGGCCACGCCCCAGCCATCGGAACAGGCGCGGACCATGTCCTTGGCCTCGGCGCTCTGGAACCAGCCGGCGACGGCTTCGGCGGCGACGGCCGCGTCGGGCTCGGCCAGGTGCCGGGCGAGGCCCATTAAGCTCAGGTCCCAGCCGACGCCGACGGCGCCCGGGCCATAATTGTCCCAGTGCGGATCGATGGGGGCGATGTGGCGGAGTTCGAGCCGTGTGCCGTCGCCATCGGGCGAGAGCGCGATCTCGATCCAGCTTACCCCGCCCATGAACTCCCAGGTGCCCTCGATCCGGCGGTTCGGCTCGCAGGTCGTGATCGTGCCCGAGGCATTGCCCTCGATGTGAAAGCGACCGCCGAGGTGCAGGTCGCCGGTCACCGGGGCGAACCAGCGCTTCAGGCGCTCGGGCGTGGTCAGCGCATGCCAGAGGTCGGCCGCGTCAGTGTCGAAGGTGCGCGAGGCGATTACGGCCTTCGCCGGCTTGCCGTCCCACTCGAGGTTTTCGACGGCACGTGACATGGCGCCCAGATGGGCGGCGAGATCGAACGGCATGGGCGTCCTCCATGGTTTATCGGCTGGCGCTTATATAAGGATCGGCTAATACAATGTCCAGCCCGGCGATTGACTTTCGGGGGCGGACTGGTCTCCTGCCGACATGCAGGCGGCGCGACAGGATCAGGCAGGGGGGCGGCCCGACCGGGTGATCCTCTACGGGCCCGCCTCGGAGCGCTGGCGGACGGCCTTGTCGCCGGAAGGCGGCATCTGGGACGAGGTGCCCGGGGTCAGCGAGGTGCTGCTGGTCGAGCGGCGCAGCGAGCTGTTGCGCCAGGGCTGGGCCGGCGGGCGGCAGAGCATCGTGATCCCGTTGCGGCGGCGGGCGCTGCAGCGTTTCCCGCCGCTCTACTGGAACCTGGCGCCGGGTCGGCGGGTACACGACATCTGCTTCGACAAGATCCGCTTCGACCGGTTCATGCGCCGGGCCGGGTTCGCCGGCATGCTGCCGCGGAGCTGGCGGCGCGCCGAAGAGTGCCGGTTTCCCTGCGTGATCAAGCGCAACAACGAGGAAGGCGGGTTCGGCGTGCGGGTGGTGAACTCGGCGGCGGAGCTGGCCGAGGTGATGGGGATGCGGCCGTTCACGGGCGGGCCGGTGATCTTCCAGGAGCTGATCGAGGGGCTGGTCGATCACGCGACGCATTGCGTGGCGGTCGATGGCCGGATCGTCTGGCACACGAGCTACGCCTACGACATCGATCCCGTGGTGCGGGTGCAGACGCCCGAGTCGCACGCGGCGCGGCGGCGGTTTGCGCTCGAGCCCGGGGTGCTGGCGGCGTTCGAGCGAGTGCTGAGGGCGCTGCGCTTCAACGGTCCGGCGTCGTTCGACTGGCGGCCGGTGGGCGACGGCATTGTGCTATTCGAGATTAACCCCCGCTTCGGCGGCTCGATGATGATGCCGATCAACCGCGACGATCTTCGCGCCGCGCTCACGGCAGTGGTCACCAACGCGAGGCCGCCAAAGTGGCTCCCAAAAGCCGGGGTGAGGGGCCTATGGCCCCTCGACTTCCCTTAATACCCGTCCGAGTTATTCCCGACGAGAATCTCGCGCTTGCCGGAATGGTTCGGCGCCGAGATCACGCCTTCCTTTTCCATGCGCTCGATCAGGGTCGCGGCTTTGTTGTAACCCACTGCCAGCCGTCGCTGGATGTACGACGTCGAGACCTTCTTGTCGGTCAGCACGACGTGGACGGCCTTGTCGTAGAGCTCGTCGCCCGAGCCGCTGCCTTCGCCATAGGCCTCGTCAGCCCCTGCGGGGGCGCCGCCCTCGTCCATCTCGTCCTCGTCGGCGATGATGGCGTCGAGGTAGTCCGGCGAGCCCTGCGACTTCAGGTGGTTCACCACGGCCTCGACCTCGTGGTCGGAGACGAACGGGCCGTGGAGGCGTTTGATGCGGCCGCCACCGGCCATATAGAGCATGTCGCCGTTACCGAGCAGCTGCTCGGCGCCTTGCTCGCCGATAATGGTGCGCGAGTCGATCTTGGTCGTGACCATGAACGAGATGCGGGTGGGGAAGTTGGCCTTGATGGTGCCGGTGATGACGTCCACCGACGGGCGCTGCGTGGCGGTGATGACGTGGATGCCGGCGGCGCGGGCCATCTGGGCGAGGCGCTGGACCGAGCCTTCGATTTCCTTGCCGGCCACCATCATCAGGTCGGCCATCTCGTCGATGATGACCACGATGAAGGGCAGCGGCTCGAGGTTGAATTCCTCGCTCTCGAAGATCGGCTCGCCGGTTTCGTGGTCGAAGCCGGTTTGCACAGTGCGGGTGATGACCTCGCCCTTCGCCTTCGATTCCGAGACGCGCATGTTGAAGCCGTCGATGTTGCGCACACCGATCTTGCTCATCTTGCGGTAGCGGTCCTCCATCTCGCGGACGGCCCATTTGAGCGCGACCACGGCCTTGGAAGGATCCGTCACGACGGGCGTCAGGAGGTGCGGGATGCCGTCGTAGATGCTGAGTTCCAGCATCTTGGGATCGATCATGATCAGGCGGCACTGCTCGGGCGTCATCTGGTAGAGCAGGCTGAGGATGAAGGTGTTGATACCCACCGACTTACCCGAACCGGTGGTGCCGGCGATGAGCAGGTGGGGCATCTTGGCCAGGTCGGCGATGATCGGTTCGCCGCCAATCGTCTTGCCGAGGCAGATGGGCAGCTTGCCCTTCATCTTCTCGAAATCGGAGCTCGCCAGCATCTCGCGCAGGTACACGGTCTCGCGCACCTCGTTGGGCAGCTCGATACCGATGGCGTTGCGGCCGGGGACCACGGCGACGCGCACCGAAATGGCGCTCATCGAGCGGGCGATATCGTCGGCGAGCGAGATCACGCGGGACGACTTGATGCCGGGCGCGGGCTCGAGTTCGTAGAGCGTCACCACCGGGCCGGGGCGGACATTGATGATGTCGCCCTTCACGCCGAAATCGGCGAGCACGGATTCGAGCTTGCGGGCCATCGACTCGAGCCGTTCGGGCGCATGCTCGGGGCTCGCGCCCTTGTGCTTGGGCGGGGTCAGCAGGCTCAGTTCGGGCAGCTGGAAGCCGGTGCCGTCATCGAGCAGCGAGCCCTGGGCTTCGCGGGTGGCGCGGGTGCCCTGCACCGGGCGCGCCGCGGCCGGGGTCACGCGCGGAGCAGCGGGAGCTTCGACAAAAGCGGTGGGCTGCGGCGCGGCAGCGTAAGCCTGGGGCGCGGGCTGACGCACCGGCTGCGGAGCCGGGGCGGGCTGGCGCGTCGCCATCGGTCCGCGCAGCGGCGTCTGCATTTCCCAGCGCGGCGTCTCGGGCTCGAAATCGGCCTCGTCGGTGGCATCCGCCTCGAACGGCGGCTCGTCGTCTTCTTCGGCCTCGTACTCGTCGGCCGGAGCGAGGTTGATGCGGCGATCCATCTGGGGCTCGGCGCGAGCGGCGGTGTAGGGCGTGTTGCCACCGAGGGTCGGCTGGACTGGCGACTGGACTTGGGGCTGCACCTGAACCTGCGGGGCGACCCGGGTCGCGCCACCCATGCTCGGCTCCATGCCATCGGTCCTGAGCGACTCGGCCTCGGCTTCGGCCGCCTTGCGGGCCGCAATGCCGGCGCGGGCGCGCTTGAAGGCGGAGGTGGCCGAATAGCCCATATGCACGGCGGCACCGAGGATGACGTCGAACACCGAGTCGCGATCCGCGTCGCCATCGTCATCGCGGGCCTCGGGCTCCACCACGGGGGCGGTCTTCGACTTGCCCTTGCCCTTGGTGGCGGCGGCCGGCATCGACACTTTCGGCAGGGCGAACTTGCCGAGCCCCATGGCAAGCCAGAACAGCGCCAGCGCCGGGGCGGCGATGATGATGGCGAACAGCACGGCGGTGATCGCCTGCGGCTTTTCGCCGGTGACGGTGGTGGCGAGATTGGTGAAGCCGGTGCCGATCAGCCCGCCGAGCCCGGTGGGCAGCGGCCAGGTCTCGGGCACGGCGAAGAAGGCGAACACGCCGCAGGCGAGCAGCGTCGACGCCACCCAGGCGATCAGCCGCAGGCCCATCTTGGAGGGGCTGCGCAGGCGGATGAAACTCCAGCCCCAGAGCGCCAGCGGCACCAGCAGCGGCAGGATGCCGAGCCCGAACACCTGGAACGAAATGTCGGCGATCACCGCGCCCGGAAAGCCGAGCCAGTTCTTGGCCGGATTGCTCGAGGCATAACTGAGGGACGGATCATCGACCTGCCAGCTGGCAAGCGCCACCAGCACCAGCGCCACCAGCCCCAGCAATATCGCGCCGACGAGGCGGACCGGGATGCGGATTGCGATGGCAGGGGCCGCGTTGCCCACATTATGGCGGGCGTCTTCGAGCAGGTGCTGTGCCGGCATCGGATACTCTACGCAACAGGAACATCCGGCGGATCCAACAGGGACCTCGCCGATCAAGGCGTGAGATTAGTGTCCGCCGGTTAACACCGGGCTAACCATGCGCGAGCCAGCGGGCTCGACGGGACTTCCATGGGGACGTCGGTGGCTGGGGCCAAAGAGTGGGGGGATTGGAGGGCCCGCCCCGGACTTGAACCGGGGGTGTCAGGATCTTGCATCTCCTGCGCGTCCGCCTCTCCGCCACGGGCCCGCATACCCGTTACCCTACGCAATGCACTACAGCAGCTACGGTTTTTATCCGTATGGCTAACGCGCAAGGTTATCCACCGGATCGGCCGTCGGTCGGCTGCAGGTTCAGGCGGCCTGCACTTCAATCGTCACATGCGCCAGCTCGTCGATTTCGGCCAGTTTCGCCTTGTACGCCGCAACCGGAAGCGGCTCGGCACTGGCAATGGCGACGATTGCGGCGTGGCGGCCCGGGCCGACCTGCCAGACGTGGAGGTCGGTGATGCGGTCGGTGTCGGTTTCGACCGCGCCGCGAATCTCCGCGGGCAGCGTTTCGCTTGCCGGGTTGTAATCGACCAGTACCCGGCCGGCATCGCGGACGAGGCCCCAGGACCACCGGGCGATCACCAGCGCACCGACGATGCCGATCACCGGATCGAGCCAGTTCCAGCCGAACAGGCTGCCGGCCACCAGCGCGCCGATCGCCAGCACCGAAGTCAGCGCATCGGCGAGGACGTGGAGGTATGCGGCGCGAAGATTGTTGTCCGCAGCCCGGGTGTGGGGGTGGGGATGATCGTGGTGGTCGTGGCTATGGCTGTGCCCGTGATCATGACCGTGCCCATGCCCATGGTCGTGATTGGCGCCGAGGATGACGGCCGACACGAGGTTCACCCCGAGCCCGATCACCGCCACGATGATGGCCTGGGTGAAATCGATGGCGACGGGCGAATAGAGCCGCACGAGGCTCTCCCAGCCGATCAGCAGGGCGATCAGCGCCAGGATCACCGCACTCGCAAACCCGGCGAGATCGCCGATCTTGCCTGTACCGAAGGTGAAGGCCGGGTTGCGGGCGTTCTTGCGCGCATAGCCATAGGCCAGCGCCGCGATCAGCAGGGCGGCCGCGTGGGTCGACATGTGCCAGCCATCGGCGACCAGCGCCATGGAGCCGAACATCGTGCCGGCGGCGATCTCCACCACCATCATCGTCGCGGTCAGCCCGATGACGATCCAGGTCCGTCGCGTGTTGCGGTCATGGTCGTCGCCGAGGAAGACGTGGTCGTGCGCACCCATTGGCAGGTCGGTCATTTGAGGTAGGTCCTGATCACGTCGATGAGTTCTTCGCCGCCCCGCCGTTGCTCGTCGGGATCCTTGGGCTCGAGCACATGATGGCGGATATGATCCTCCATCAGCTCGGCGGTGAGCCCGGTCGTCGCCCCACGCACCGCCGCCACCAGCTGCAGCACATCGGCACACCCGAGTTCCGCCTCCAGCGCCCGCTCCACCGCCTCCACCTGCCCCTTGATGCGCCGCACCCGGGCAAGGAGCTTTGATTTGTTCTCGATCGTATGGCTCATGAGAGGCATACTATAGGGGGGTAGGGTATATGGCTAGGGCTGCGATTGTCGCAGGGGGTGAGACCGGACGCCCCCTCCACCACGCATCTACGATGCGCGGTCCCCCTCCCCCGTTTCACGGTGGAGGAGCACGGAGAGATCAGCGCTTGGAAAACAGTCGGCCACCGGCGTCGCGGTGTTCCTCCACCGCTTTAGCGGGGGAGGGGGACCAGCCGAAGGCTGGTGGAGGGGGCGTCCGGCGCTGCCCCTCACTCGTCCGCCAGCATCGCGCGGAGGTCTGCCGCCTCGTCTTCCGGCATCTGGTCGACGATGACGCGCACCGTCTCGCCGCCGACGATGAGGCCGTCGCGGAGGTACATCCAGTCCGAGATGATGGCCGGGTCGACATCGACGCGCTCGCCGAACTTCACGGTGAAGACCTGGGCGGGCTCGTTGTTGATGACGCAGGTGGCCTTGGTGGCGTCGCCGACGATGTCGGCGCACCAGAAATGCTCGGTGTAATTGCCGTCGGAAATGCCGAGCTTCAGGGTGAAGCCGTCTTCGTTGGCCGCCGGCGCTTTGAACTTCGCCCAGAAGGTGGGAAGCGAGTCGCGGGCCTTGGCGATCGCCGCGTTCATCACCGGATCGTCTTCGGAGAAGTGCACCACCGGATCGTCGGCGGCGAAGGCCGGTACGGCGATGAGAGCGAAGGCGGCAGTGAGCAACAGGCGGGTCATCAAAATCTCCGAACGCAAAGTCTGGCGGCCAGTCTGGCACGGGCAGTGTGAGGCTGGCGTGACGACAATTCATCGCGCTCGACATCGCACTTGCAAATGACTGACCGGTCAGTTATTAAATTGCTGACCAATGAGTCAGTTAGGATGCATCCGCATGACCGAAACACCTCCCGAGCGTGGACCGAAGTTTCGGCGGCGGGCTGAGGCGCGGCCCGATGAGGTGCTGGATGCGGCGCTGGAGCTCTTCATGGAGAAGGGGTTCGCGGCGACGCGGGTCGACGACATCGCCAAGCGCGCGGGGCTCAGCAAGGGCGCGGTCTACCTCTATTTCCCGTCCAAGGAGGCGGTGCTCGAGGCGCTGGTGCGGCGGGCGATCATCCCCATCGCCGATTCCGCCCTCGAGGCGCTGGCCAACTACGAGGGCGATCCGCGCATCATCATCTCGATGGTGATCAAGATGGTCGGCCACCGCTTTTCCGATCCGCGGATCGTCGCCATCCCCAAGGTGGTGTTCCGCGAAGTGCTGGGCTTCCCCCATCTCGCCCAGATGTACCGGGTCGAGGTGCTCGACAAGGTGATCCCGGTGGTGACGGGCCTCATCCGCCGCGGTGTCGACCAGGGTTATCTGCGCCAGGTCGATCCCGAGCTCACCATCCGCTCGATCATCGGGCCACTGCTGCTGCACCTCGTCATGGCCGAGGTGTTCGGCATCACGCCCGAGGGCGGGCTGCATTTCGACCGGCTGGTCGACAACCACCTGAGCATCCTGTTCGACGGCCTCAGCGCGCCCCCGAGCGCCAAGGCCTGGTCGAGTTCGTGAGGGCAATGCGATGAACGAGTTCCTGGCCTGGCTGGCAGGCCTGATTGCCATCGTGATCCCCGGCTTCGGTACGGCCGAAGCGCCGCGCTGGAACGGCTATGTCGAGGCCGATTATGTCTACGCCGCCCCGATGACCGCCGGGCAGATCGCCACCCTCGCCGTGCACGAGGGCGACGTGGTGAAGGCCGGCGACGTGCTCTTCACCCTCAACCAGAGCCAGCAGGTGGCGCTGCTCGATAGCGCCAATGCGGCGGTGAAGGTGGCCGAGGCGAACCTCCAGAACCTCACCACCGGCAGCCGGCAGGACGAGATCGACGTCATCCGCGCCTCGCTCGCCAAGGCCCAGTCCGACCTGAGCCTCGCCCGCGATACCTCGGCCCGGCAGGGCAAGCTGTTCGCCCAAGGCGTCTCGACCCAGTCGCAGCTCGACCAGGCGCGGGCGACACTCGCCAGCGCCGAAGCGGCGGTGCGGCAGCTCGAAGCGCAGCTCAAGGTGGCGGAACTGCCGGCCCGCGACGCGCAGCAACTGGCGGCCGAGGCCAATGTGGCGGTGGCCCGCGCCGCGGCCGAAAAGGCCAAGGCCGATCTCGCCGATCGCACCGTGCTGGCGCCCGCCGCCGGGCGCATCGAAAAGCTCTATTTCGACGCCGGCGAAACCGCGCCGGCCGGCACCCCGGTGGCGTCGCTCCTTCCCGAGGGCGCGCTCAAGGTAAAATTCTACCTGCCCGAGGCGGCGCGGCAGCAATTCGCCCTCGGCGACAGGCTTGCCGTCTCGTGCGATGGCTGTCCGGCTGGGCTGACCGCGACGCTGAGTTTCTTCGCCTCGGACCCCGAATTCACCCCGCCGGTGATCTATTCGCGCGACGAGCGCAACCGGCTGACCTTCCTCACCGAGGCCGTCCTCGACAGCGCCGCGCTCCATCCGGGCCAGCCGGTAACGCTGGAGCGGCTCAAGTGAGCGACGCCCCCGCCGCGCCGGTCATCGACGTCACCGGCCTCACCAAGAATTTTGGCGAAAAGCGCGTCGTCGACCATTTCGACATCAAGGTGCCGCGCGGCGCCATCTACGGCTTTCTCGGCCCCAATGGCTCGGGCAAGACCACCACCATCCGCATGCTCTGCGGCCTGCTCACGCCCGACGAAGGCGAGGGCACCTGCCTCGGCTTCGACGTGCGCAAACAGGCGACCCGCATCAAGGAGCAGGTCGGCTACATGACGCAGAAGTTCTCGCTCTACGAGGACCTGTCGATCCGCGAAAACCTCGATTTCATCGGCCGCATGTACCGGGTCGACCGGCGGAAACAGCGCGTCGATGCGGCGCTCGCCGATCTCGGCCTCGCCGACCGCGCCGGGCAGCTCGCCGGCACGCTCTCGGGCGGCTGGAAGCAGCGCCTCGCCCTCGCCGCCTGCCTGCTGCACGAACCGAAACTGCTGCTGCTCGACGAGCCGACTGCCGGTGTCGACCCCAAGGCGCGCCGCGATTTCTGGGACGAGATCCGGCGGCTCTCGGCCCGCGGCGTCACCGTGCTGGTCTCGACCCACTACATGGACGAGGCGGTGCAGTGCGATTTCATCACCTACATCGCCTACGGCAAGAAGCTGATCGACGGCCGGGCGCAGGATATTCCGGCGATGGTCGGGCTCGAGACCTGGCGGGTCGAAGGTCCCGATCTCTCTGCCCTCGAGGACCGGATGAAGCGCGAGCCCGGCATCGAGCAGGTGGCGCGGTTCGGCGCGGTGCTCCACGTCTCGGGCACCGACAAGGCGGCGCTCGAAGCGACGGTCAAGCGGCTCGAAGCCGAGGGCACGCACCGATGGACCAGGCAGGTGGCGGGCCTCGAGGAGGCCTTCATCTACCTGATGGCCGGGGCGCGCGACAATTTCGCCGCGCCTGCCGACAAAGCCCCGGAGAAGGCAGCATGAGCGGCTTTTCGCTCAGCCGGTTCGCGGCGGTGCTGCTCAAGGAATTCATCCAGATGCGGCGCGACCGCGTTACCTTCGCGATGATGATCGGCCTGCCGATCATGCAGCTGTTGCTCTTCGGCTTCATCATCAATTCCGACGCCAAGCACCTGCCGACGCTGGTCGAGATGAACGATAGCGGCCCGCTCAGCCGGGCGGTGCTCGCCGGCATGCAGAACTCGCAGTATTTCGACATTCGCGGGCCCATCTCGGGGCCCGATGCGGGCGACGCGGCGCTGCGAGCCGGCACCGCCTCGATTGTCGTGGTGTTTCCGGCCAATTTCGAGCGCGACGTGGTTCGCGGCCACCGGCCCGACCTGCTGGTCGCGGCCGACGCCACCGACCCTACGGCGGTCAGCGGCGCGGTGGGGGCGCTGAGCGGCATCGTGCAGGTGGCGATGGCCCAAACCTTCTCGGGCCCGCTTGCCTATATCGGCTCGGCCCCGCCGCCCTTCGGCGTCGTGGTTCAGAAGAAGTACAATCCCGAGGGCAAGACCTCGACCAACATCGTGCCGGGCCTGCTGGCCATCATTCTCTCGATGACCATGGTGATGATGACGGCCGTCGCCATCGTCAAGGAGAGCGAGCGCGGCACCATGGAGATGCTGATCGCGACGCCGGTCCGCCCGCTCGAAGTGATGCTGGGCAAGATCCTGCCCTATGTGTTCGTCGGCTACGTGCAGACCGTGGTGTTCCTCATCACCGGCCTCACCCTGTTCGGCGTGCCGTTCGAGGGCTCGTGGCTCGCCTTCTTCGTCGGCTTCAACCTCTTCATCCTCGTCAACCTGGCGCTCGGCTTCCTCATCTCGGCGGCCTCGCGCTCGCAGATGCAGGCGATGCAGCTCTCCATGTTCACCATCCTGCCCTCGGTGCTGCTCTCGGGATTTTTGTTCCCATTCGCCGCTATGCCGGGCTGGGCCCAGGTGCTGGGGCAGGTCGTCCCCGCCACCCACTTCCTCAAGATCGTCCGCAAGGTGATGCTGAAAGGCGGCGGCCTCGGTGATATCGGCGGCGAACTCTGGGCGCTGGTGGTGATCCTCATCGTCGTCTCGGGCATCGCCATGGCGCGCTACCGGCAGACACTGGACTGATGTTGCCATATGGCGCGATAAGCCATATATTGCGCCACATGACACAGGCCGCATTGCACCTCGTCGATACACTTCCGCCGGAAGTCACCGACTCCGGCATCACCGACGCCGAGGCCGGCGCGATGTTCCGCGCGGCGGTGAACCTGTTCCGCCTGTGGGGCGTCACCGATGGCGAGGCGGCGATCCTGCTCGACCTGCCGGCGCGGACCTTTGCGCGCTGGAAGGCCGGCGAGATCGGCCGCATCGGTCGCGACGGCAAGGCGCGGCTTTCCAACCTCATGGGCATCCACAAGGCGCTGCGGCTGATCTTTCGCGAGCCGCAACGGGCCTATTCCTGGATCAAGGCCCCCAACGAGGCCTTCGGCGGCCAGCGCGCCCTCGACGTCATGCTCCAGGGCGACCTCACCGACCTGATGCGGGTGCGCCGCTATCTCGACGCCGAGCGGAGCTGGTGACCACCTACCCAATCGTGCCGGTCAACTGGCGGGGGGCGGTGCGGATCATCCGCAGCCTCTATCCGCCCATCGACCTCTTCGAGGACATTGCCGATCCGGCCGATTGGCCGCTGCTGCTCTCGGCCGAGCAGAAGACCAATCCGCGCGTGTTGCAGGCGGTCGGCCGGCTCGACCTGGTGCCGGCGAAACGCAGCGTGTCGGGGCCGGGCGCGAGTTACCTGATGTCGCCCTTCACCCATGCCTCGACCGACCGGCCGAGCCGCTTTTCCGATGGCAGCTACGGCGTGCTCTACATTGCCGACAGCTTTGAGGTCGCGCTGTTCGAGACCATCCACCACCACGCCCGCTTCATGGCGGCGACGCAGCAGGCGCCGGGCTGGACCTCGCAGTTCCGCGAAATCGTGCTCGATGTCGAGGGCCGGCTGCACGACCTGCACGCGGCGCAGCCGGCCGTCTTCGACCCGGTGGATTACGCCGCGGCGCAGGCCGTGGCGGTGGGGCTCTACCGGGCGCAGAGCGATGGCGTGCTCTATCCGAGCGTGCGCCGGCCGGGCGGGTCCTGCGTCGGGCTCTTCTACCCCGATCTCGCCAGCCACCCGGTGCAGGGCCGGCACCTCGACTATCACTGGGACGGCGCGCGGGTGGATTTCTACCGCGACGCCGGCACCCGCGAAGTCTTCGCCATCGGCTGATCAGCCCGAGAGCGCATCCTCGTAGAGGTCGCGCTGGATTTCGGGGGTGAGCTTCGGCTCGACGAATTCGAGGCTGTATTTCTTCGCAATCGCGGCGATCTCCGCCGGATCGCTGGCGCCGGTGCGTTCGACCTCGAGGAAGAACTCCTCGAAGCCGCCCGGGGTCGCCATGCAGAGGATGCGGCCAACCGTGCCGCCGATATTGCGAAACGTGTGCGGGATGCCGCGCGGCAGGAACATGGTGGCGCCGGGGCTCGCGACGATCGAGCGCTCGCCCACCGTGATCGAGAAGATGCCGGCGAGCACGTAGAACGTCTCGTCCTCGGCATAATGCACGTGGAGCGGCGGGCCGGCCTCGGGGGCGACGATCGTCTCCCACACGGCCATTTCGCCCTGGGTGGCGGACGAAACGATGCGCAGGTCGAGCGCCCCAAAGGCGTTGACGCGGCGGAACTCGCCGGCAGGCGAGATGGCAGGGGTCTTCAGCATCTTCAAAACTCCGGGTTGGGCGGCAGCGGGCCGCGTTCGATGCCCAAGGAGTTACGCCCAGCCAGCTTTCATGATAATCCCGATGATCGGACAGGATTGTCAGGAAGCTTGCGCCAATGAAGACGCTCGATCCGCTCGCCGGTGTGTCGGTGTTCATCGCCCTTTCAGAAACGCTGAATTTCGGCGCCGTCGCCGAGCAGTTGGGCATGTCGCGCGCCACCGTCTCGGCGCAGGTCGGTGAGCTCGAGAGGCGGCTCGGTGTGCGGCTGTTCCAGCGCTCGACCCGCGCTGTACGGCTCACCCCGGCGGGCGCCGCTTATCGGCAGGCGCTGGGCGGGCTCGCCGGGCAGGCACAGGAGGCGGCCCAGATTGCCCAGGGTCACCAGCAAGCGCTGTCCGGCCGCATCAAGCTCACGGCGCCCGATGAGCTCTGCCAGCGCTACCTGATCCCGGCCATGGCCGATTACGCCGCCGAACAGCCTGAGATCAGCTTCGATATCGAGCAGACCTCGCGGCGGGTGGACATCATCGAGGAGGGGTTCGACCTGGCGCTCCGCGCTTCGCTGGTCAATGCGCCAGCGATGATCGTGCGGCGGCTAGGCACCTCGCCGGTGTCGCTCACCGCTTCACCGGATTACCTCGAACGCCGCGGCATCCCGGGGACCCCGGACGAGATCAGCGGCCACGACATCGTCCACCATTCCGGCCTCGGGGCTGGGGCGCTGTGGGTGCTGCGGCGCGGCAGCGAGGAGCGCCGCGTGGCGGTAGTGCCGAAGATCTGGCTCAACGATGGCGGGGCGCTGCGCGACGCGGCGGTGGCCGGGCTCGGCATCACCTATCTGCCCGAGTTCATCACCGGGGCGGCGCTTCGGGCCGGGAAGCTCGTGCATGTGCTGCCCGCATGGAAAATCGCCACGGTTGACGTCAATGCGGTGTATCCCTCCAACCGCAATATCACCCCCAAGGTGCGCGGCTTCGTTTCCGTCCTGGCCCGCCGCTTCGAGGGCGATCCGGATTTTTCGTGAAAGGTGATTTCGATGAAGAGCGTCGTGTTCGATGAGTATGGCAGCCCGCGCAAGGTGCTTCGCCTCGCCGATGTGCCGGTGCCGCAGCCCGGGCCGGGGCAGGCGCGGATCAAACTCGTGCTCTCGCCGATCCACAACCACGACCTCATGATCATCACCGGCCATTACGGTATCAAGCCGAGCCTGCCGCACCATCCGGGCACCGAGGGGCTCGGCATCGTCGATGCGGTGGGCGAGGGCGTCACCAACGTGAAGCCCGGCGACCGGGTGACGGGCGGGGCGGCCGCCGCATGGTCGGAGTTCTACCTCACCGCCGCGGCCGGCCTCGTGATCGTGCCCGACACGATCGACGACGCCACCGCCTGCCAGCTCACCGCCATGCCGATGAGCGCCGTGCGCCTCCTCGCCGATCTCGACGTGAAAGCGGGCGACTGGATCGCCCAGAACGCCGCCAATGGCGCGGTCGGCAAGATGCTGAGCAAGCTCGCCGCCGACAAAGGCGTCCACGTCCTCAACATCGTTCGCCGCGAGGACGCGGTGGTTGAACTCGCCGCCGAGAGCATCGCCAATGCGGTCTCCACCGAGCACGAGGACTGGCAGGACCGCGCCCGCGCGCTGACCAGCGGCGCCCCGGTGATCCGCGCCGTCGATTCCGTCGGCGGCCGGGCCTCGGACGAACTGATGGATCTCGTGGCGCAGGGCGGCCGGCTCGTCTCGTTTGGTGCGCTGTCGGGCCGGCCGCTGCAGGTCACGGCCGAAAACCTGCTGTTCAAGCAGGCGACCATCTCGGCCTTCTGGGGCGCCCGCCCTGAAACGAAAATGACCCCCGCCGAACTCGGCGCCGCCCGTGCCGATCTGATCCGTCGCGCCGCGAGCGGCGAGTTGAAGCTGCCGATCGCCCAGGTGTTCACGCTCGCCGAGGTGGCCGAAGCGGCAGAAGCCAGCAACGAAAAGGGCCGGCCGGGCAAGATCGCGCTCAGGCCCTAGTCGAGCTTTCGGGTTTCCTCGTTCTCGATCCCCAGACTGCGCTCGATAAGGGCAACGTCGCGCGCGGTTGGGTTGTCGAGCCGGGCGATGGCGAGAAACAGTTCCTCACAGCCTGCCGGACTGGCAATAGCCATCACCTGGCCCATCGTATCGCCGATATTGACCCAGGAATGCGGGACATGTGGCGGCAGGGTCACGACCGTGCCCGTGGGTGCCTCGAACGTGTCATCGCCGCACCAGAAGCGAAACGTGCCGGCGATGACACGAAATACTTCGGTTTCGCGCGTGTGCGTGTGTGGCGTGGGACCTTTGCCGGGCGGCACGAAGGTTTCCCACATACCCATGGCGCCGCCTGTCTGTGCGCTGGTGGCGTGGACGAGGATCGGGCTGCCATGTGGCGCGCGACCGAGCTTTGGGGAATCAGGAAAGGAAACGACGGCACCGCGAGAAGTCATGACGCTATCCTCCGGCTATCGGGCACAAGGTTAGCACGCTTGCCGATGTGGCTGCCAGAGTCGCAAAGTGGGTGGCAGGCGCAGCCTCACCCCAGCCGCGCCAACACCTCATCCACGCTCGCGACCTCCGAAATCTTCGGCAGCTGCACCCGGATCGCGTGCTCATGCGCTTCCGGGTTCGTTTCCGTCATCGCGTCGATAATGCTCACCACGTTGTAGCCGCGGTCATAGGCATTGCGGGCGGTGCCTTCGACGCCGCTCGAGGTGGAGATGCCGCAGAGGAAGATCTGGGTGACTCCAAGACGGCGCAGGTCACGGTCGAGATTGGTGCCGTAAAAGGCGCCGACATTCATCTTGGTCACGAGGATATCGGTGGGCTGCACGTCGAGCTCGGGCGCCAGCACGTGCCAGTCGCCGGCCGGGTTGAAGGCCGACTTGTTCTCGGTGCGGCTCGGCGAGCGGCCGGCGACATTCACCAGCACCACCGGCAGCCCCTTGGCGCGGAACGCCTTGGTGAGCCGGGCCGAGCGCTCGAGGATATCCGCCGCCGGCGGCACCATGGGCTGGCTGACAATGCCCTTCTGCAGGTCGATGACGACGAGAGCGGGGTGTTGGTCGAGCTGGGTCAGGGGCATGGCGCCCTCCGTTAGGTAGTGAGACCGAACATCTGGTCCTGGCGCTGGCGCAGGGCGTAGAGGCGCGTCGACTGGTCGGGCAGGGCGTTGGCGGCGGTCAGCAGCTCGCCCTTTTTAACCGGCGCCGTCACCTTGCCGCCTTCGAGCAGGCCGACCGGCACGGCGTGTTGTTTCCGTGCGTCCTCGATGGTCAAAACGAAGCTGCGGTAGCAGGTCTCGCCGATGGCATCGAAGGTTTCGCCGACCTTCAGGTCGCGCTTCGCCACCGCGCAGACTTCGGCCACCGGGTTGGGCAGCGGCACCATGTCGGGCTTGCCGTAGAGCATGATGCGCGCCGCGGTCAGCGGCACTTCGAGCGAGGTCAGGTGATAGGGGCGGAAGAGCGCGTAATACGGGCCCTTGCCGACATGGAGGTCGTCCATGCGCTCGATGATACGCGGGTGCTCGGCCTCGACGATCACGAACACGCCCGGCGCTACGCCCTTGCCGACGGTGTAGTCGACGACGCCCTTCCGGTTGAGGATGCCGCCCGCTTCCTTGGGGATCAGCACTTTCGCCATCTGGTCGCGGTCGGCGGCGGGGCCGTGCATGCCCGGAATATCGGGCACCAACCCGGTGGCGTTGGCGATGCAGGCCATCTCCACCATGGTCTTGGACCCATCGACGAACTCGACCAGCATGCGCGGGTTCATGTTCCGGCGGATCGCTTCCTCGCGATAATCGTCGGGCACGGCGTCGTGGTTCAGCGGGTTGTTCTTGCCCTTGCCGGCCGAAACGATGCGGTAGCCAAGCGCCGAAGCGAACTCGATCAGCTCCATGCAGGAGCTCGGCTCATCGCCGGCGCCTACCGAATAGACGACGCCCAGCCGGTCGGCCTGCTGCTTCAGGTAGGGCCCGATGGTGACGTCGGCCTCGACGTTCATCATCACCAGGTGCTTGCCGTGCTCCATGGCCATGAGGTCGTAGTCTGCGGCGACGCCCGGCTTGCCGGTCGCGTCGATCACCACGTCGATCAGCGGGTTCGTCACCATGGTTTCGACCGAAGTGACGGCCATCTTGCCCGCTTCGATCGCGGCCGTGACCTTGCTCTGCGTGTCGGCCTCGACGGCGTGGCTGTCGTCGCCATAGGCGATGGCCATGGCTTCGCGCGCCGTGTGCGGGCGGCGGGTGGCGATGGCCGAAACCTCGATGCCGCGCATCAGGGCGCCCTGCGTCACGAGGTCGGTGCCCATCTCGCCCGAACCGATCACGCCGATGCGGATCGGCCGCCCCTCGTCGGCCCGCGCCTTCAGGTCGCGGGCAATGCCGGTGAGGTGCACATTGGTCAGCGGGGTGGGGGGAGTGTTGGCCTTCATGGCCCGGTGCTCTATCACTCCCAACAAGCCATTGGAACTGAACATAAGATGACAGGACAACTGGACGTCAGCCGCGAGGAGCACCTCGGCATCATCGCGCTCAACCGGCCCGAGGCGATCAACGCGCTCAACCCCGAGATGATCCGCGGCATCACCCGCACGCTCGAGCAGTGGCGCGACGATGACGGCGTGCGCGTCGTGCTCTTCGAGGGCCGCGGACCGCGCGGTTTCTGCTCGGGCGGCGACGTGAGACTCGCCCGGCAGTTCGTGCTCGATGGCCGGGCGGAGGAGGCGGATGCGTTCTTCGCCGCCGAATACTTCATGAACGGGCTGATCGCCAACTACCCGAAGCCCACCGTGGCGCTCAGCCACGGCATCGTCATGGGCGGCGGCATCGGCATTGCGGGTCATTGCCGCTATCGCTTCACCACGCCCGAGGCGAAGTTCGCCATGCCCGAGGCGGCGATCGGCTTCATCTCCGACATCGGGGTCAACTTCATCCTCGGCAAGGCGCCGCTCCATCGCGCGCTATTGTTCCTGATGAGCGGCACGGCGGTCGGCGCCGCCGATGCGCTGGCGCTCGGGCTCGCCGATTGCGTCTACGATCCGGCCCGCCGCGAGGCGATCCTCAGCGCCATTGCCTATGCGGCGGCGATGGCCGATCCGGGCTCGGCGCTGGTGCATCTGGTGCAGGCCGAAATGGTGCCCACCGGCGAAGCCAGCTTCGTCGCGCTCGCCGACCGCCATGCCAAGCTCAGGTGGAAGATCCCGCGCGCCGTCACGCTGGCCCTGCCGGACCATCCGGAAATAGACGAGCTGATGCGGAGCGGCTCGCCGACCAGCAAAGCGTTCATCCACGAAAGCCACCTCGCCGCGCGGAAACTCGCGACCATCGAGGAGGTGCTGGCGCTCGACCTGCGGCTGGCGCAACTCTTCTGCCGGCATCCCGACTTTGCCGAGGGCGTGCGTGCTGTCCTCGTCGACAAGGACCGCAAGCCGAACTGGGCCGCCACCGATTATGCCTTCATCGAGCGAGCGGCCGCTGCAATTGGTTCGTAAGTGGTCTGAACTTAGCACTTCTTAAACCGTTACCGCCGATGCTGCCCCGGAACCGAAAGGTTTGGACCAGAAGGTTTAGGGGCATCTCAGGGGCATGGCCCAGGCACGCAGCAAAACCATCGCCTTGCCGGCGATCGTCGACCTCGACGCGCTCGATCCGATCCGCGACGAGCTGATCGACGCTGTCGAATCGGGACCGGTGAAGGTCAAGGGCGCCGCCGTCGAACGCGTGGCGACTAACGCGCTGTTCATGCTGATGAGCGCGGCCGAAACTGCCCGTCGCAACAATTTCGCTTTCGCGGTGACCGAGCCCAGCGAGCCGTTCAGGCTCGCCGTGGAGCGTCTTGGGCTCGGCGGCGACTTCGCCGCGATCATGGAAGGATAATTACTCAATGCGCGTTCTTACTGTCGACGATTCCCGCACTATCCTCGCGATGCTGCACCACACGCTCTCCAATGCGGGCTTCGAGGTGCTGCAGGCCGAGGACGGGCAGAAGGGCCTCGATGTCCTGCGCAACGAAAGCGTCGATGTCGTCATCACCGACATCAACATGCCCGTCATGGACGGCATCGAGTTCATCAAGAACGTGCGCGCCTCGGGCCAGCACAACTCGCTCCCCATCCTGATCCTCACCACCGAAACCAGCCAGGACAAGCGCGACCAGGGCCGCGCTGCCGGCGGTACGGGCTGGATCGTCAAGCCGTTCGACCCCGAGAAACTGATCTCGGTGATCCACCGCGTCGTTCACTAAGGAACCTCGCGGTCCGACTGCCTCAAGTGCTGCCCAGAAGGGTTTCGACTAGACTATGAGCGACCTCGACGACTTCAAGGCCACTTACTTCGATGAGTGCTCCGAGCTCCTCCTCGAGCTCGAAGAGCAGTTCCATGCCATCGAGGACGGCGACCGCTCGTCCGACCGGCTCAATGCCGTGTTCCGCGCCATCCACTCGATCAAGGGTGGCGGTGGCGCCTTCGGCTTTTCCGGCCTCGTCGGTTTCGCCCATGTCTACGAGACGCTGCTCGACCATGTCCGCGACGGGCGCATCGAGCTTTCCGAGCACGTGACGGCGCTCTGCATCCGCGCCAACGACATCGTCGCCGACTTCGTCGCGGCGGCCAAGGACGGGGTGGCGCTCGCCCCGGGCTATGGCTCGGACGAGAAGGCCCAGTTCGACGCGCTCACCTCCGGCAACGACCCCGACATGACGGGCGAGCCGATGGACGAGTTCGACATCGACTTCACCCCGGTGATGGTCACGATCGGCGGCGCCGAGGAGGCTCCGGCCGCGGCGCCCACCCCGAGCCTGCTCGACAGCTTCGAGGCCGCGCCGATGGCGGCCGGCAATCGCTGGATCATCCGCTTCACCCCGCATTCCGAGCTCTACGCCCGCGCCAACGATCCGCTGCTGCTCTTTCGTGAGCTCGCGACCCTGGGCGAGCTCGAGGTCAAGGCCAAGCTCGACGAGATCCCGCCGCTCGCCGATTTCGAGCCCTTCGGTGTCTATTGCAGCTGGGAAATCACCCTCACCTCGGCCACCGCCGGCGAAGCCCAGATCGCCGAGGTGTTCGAGTTCGTCGACGGCAACTGCAACCTCGAGATCGTCTCGGTCGCGGCAGCCAGCGCTGCGCCCGCCGCCGACGATGCGATGCCGAGCTTTGCCGAACTCGCCGATATCGAACTCAAGGACGAGGACGAGCTCGACGAGGAAGTCGCCGAAGCCGAGGCCGCGAGCGCGCCCGGCAACCTGCTGAGCTTTGCCGAACTCGCCGAATCGATGAAGCCGGCGCTCAAGGCCGCGCCCCCCGTCATGCCGACGCCGCTCACCGCATCGGCTGCCGCGGCCGACGACCATGACGGCGACAATGATCGCCGTACCGGGGCCGAGGATCGCCGCAACGGCGTCCAGTCGATCCGCGTCGACCTCGACAAGATCGACCGCGTCGTCAACATGGTGGGCGAGCTGGTCATCACCCAGTCCATGCTCACCCAGCAGATGGATGAAACCCTTCGCGCCCGCTACCAGGAGCTGGTGCGCGGCATCGAGGTTCTGGCCCAGACCACCCGTGGCCTCCAGGACTCGGTGATGGCGATCCGCGCGCAACCGGTGAAGACCGTGTTCAGCCGTATGCCGCGCCTCGTGCGCGAGCTCGCCGCCAAGACCAACAAGAAGATCCGTCTCGAAACGATCGGTGAGAACACCGAAATCGACAAGACGATCATCGAGCAGCTTTCCGATCCGCTCACCCACATGATCCGCAACTCGGCCGACCACGGCATCGAGCTGCCCGAAAAGCGCACCGCCAACGGCAAGGGCGAGACCGGCGTCATCCGCCTCTCGGCCGAGCAGGCGGGCGGCAACATCCTCATCGCCGTCGAAGACGATGGCGGCGGCATCAACCGCGAACGCGTGCTGCAGGTGGCGCGCGACCGTGGCGTCGTCGGCCCCGAGCAGACCATGACGGACGAGCAGATCGACCAGCTGATCTTCGCGCCGGGCTTCTCGACTGCCGCGGAAGTGAGCGACATTTCCGGCCGCGGCGTCGGCATGGATGTGGTGCTCAGTAACATCAAGAAGATCGGCGGCTCGGTCCATGTGAAGAGCTGGACCGGCAAGGGCACGCGCATGACCCTGCGCCTGCCGCTCACGCTAGCCGTGCTCGATGTGATGCTGGTGAAGGTCGCGGGCTCGCCCTATGTCATCCCGCTCTCCTCGATCGTCGAAACCATCCAGTGCGCGCGGGCCAATTTCTCCCGCATGCCGACCGGCGGCTCGGTGCTGCAGGTGCGCGGCGAATATGTGCAGGTCGTCGACCTCGCCAGTCGCTTCGAGATGACCACCGAAGTCGATCGCGACAACCGCTTCGTCGTCCTCTGCGAGGCCGAGGGCGGGGTCAAGGTGGCGCTGATCGTCGATGACATCATCGGCCAGCAGCAGGTCGTGATCAAATCGCTGGAAGAGAATTTCCAGTCCATCGAAGGCATCGCCGGCGGCACCATCCTGGGCGACGGCAATGTGGCCCTGATCGTGGACGTGCAGGGACTGAAATCGGCAACCGCGACGCACAAGAGCGCCGCCTGATACGAACACGAAGGCCCGGCAGGAGCCGGGCGAAAGAGGCAAGAACATGGAAGCCCTGGCATTCAAGGACGATATGGCCGGCACCAGCGCCGCCGCCGCCAACTCGCTGCAACTGATCGCGTTTTCGATCGGCGAACAGACCTACGGCGTCGAGATCACCACGGTGCGCGAAATCCGCGCCTGGAACGGTGCGACTCCGCTGCCGAACACCCGCGAATTCGTGCGCGGCGTGATCAACCTGCGCGGCACCATCGTCCCGATCTTCGACCTGCGCGCCCGCTTCGGCGAAGGCGTCACCTCGCCCACCAAGAACCACGTCGTGGTGGTGATGTCGGTCGGCGACAAGTGGGTCGGTATCCTGGTCGACGCCGTGTCGGACATTCTCACCGTCAGTAAGGACGAGATCCACAACGTGCCCGAGGGCAACTCGATCGACACCGAGCTCCTCAACGGCATCGTCACCCACGACAGCCGCATGGTCGGGTTGATCGACCTCCACGCGGTCGTGTCCGGCGCCAAGATGGACTCGTAAGACCCACGAGGTCTTCCCTTCCGATGCTTTAAGCCAGGGCGCCCACAGGCGCCCTTTGCTTTTCCACACCCCGCGGCCCGAGCGTGGTGCTCCCCCTCCACCACGCTTCGCGTGGTCCCCCTCCCCCGCAAGCGGGAGAGGATACCGTGTGGCGAGATGGTGCCAGATCGCCTTCTCCCGTTTACGGGGGAAGGTGCCCGAAGGGCGGAAGGGGGGAGCCCCCCGCACCAGCCTGATGACAACACCCACCCTTTCCCTCCATGCTCCCTAGTGCCAGGAGGAAAAGATGCGCGCCGCAAGACTGCTCGAGCCCGGCCGAATGGCCATCGTCGACGTCCCCGCACCCGTCCCCGGCCCCGGCGACCTCCTCGTCCGCGTCGAAGCCTGCGGCATCTGCGGCTCCGACCGCCACATGTTCCGCGGCGAATACCCCACCGCCTGGCCCGTGACCCTCGGCCACGAGTTCGCCGGCATCGTCGAAACCGTCGGCCCCGGCGTCACCGGCTTCGCCCCCGGCGATCGCATCACCGGCGACCCCAACATTGCCTGCGGCCAGTGCCGCTTCTGCCGAGAGCACAAGCCCAACCTCTGCGAAACCCTCACCGCCATCGGCGTCCAGCGCGATGGCGGCTTCGCCGAATATGTCCTCGTCCCGGCCCGCCAGGCGGCAAAGCTCCCCGCCGATCTCAACCCGCTCCACGGCGCCTTCACCGAGCCGGTCTCGTGCTGCCTCCACGCCATCGACGTCGCCCGCATCCCCAAGGGCGGCTCGGTGCTGATCCTCGGCGGCGGCGTCATCGGCCTCCTGATGGTGCAACTATCGCTACTCGCCGGCGCCGGCACCGTCGCGCTCTCCACCCGCCAGGCGCCACGGCGCGAGCTCGCGCTCGCACTCGGCGCCACCCACACCATCGATCCGGCCGCGGGCGACGCCGCCTTTTCGGCCGCGCTACCCGGCGGCGCCGACGTGGTGATCGAATGCGCCGGCGTGCCCGAAACTTTCGAGCAATCCCTCCGCCTCGCCCGCCGCGGTGGCACGGTGGTGGTGTTCGGCGTTGTCGCCCAGGGCGCACCCGCCACAGTGCTGCCCTTCGACCTCCTGACCCGCGAGCTCCGCATCGAAAGCGCCTGGCTCAACCCGCTGACGGTGCCCCGCGCCGCCGAACTGATCGCCACCGGCGCCCTCGCGCTCGATAAGCTCATCACCCGCACCATCAGCCTCGACGAAGTGCCCTCCGCCATCGGCCGCGCCCCGGAATTCGGCGAGATCAAGCTGGTGATGCGCGCCTAGGGGCCGGCGGCGACTGTTCCACGTGAATCAGGCCTCCGGGATGGTCAGCTGCCGGATCATGTCGCCCTCGAGCGCAAAGATCATCCGCCCGGCCCCCGAGAAGAAATTGCTCTTCCAGTCGGTCTCGACCACCACCTCGGCCGCCGTCGCGCTGACGATGCCGGTGATCTCGAGATGCCCCTTCGCCCCCACCAGCTCCTCATCGCTCCACCCGCGAATAGCGGCCTGCCCCACAAACCGCCGCCCCCAATCCTCGACGACACCATCCGCCGGAAACAGAGCCAGGACGCCATCGGCATCGCCGGCATTGGTCCGGTCACGAAAGGCAGCGATGGGGGCGGGCAGGGTGGTCATGGTCGAGGCTCCTTTTCATGGAGCATGCCACAAACTCCCGAGCGCATGGCACCCCCCTCCACCAGCTTCGCTGGTCCCCCTCCCCCGCAAGCGGGAGAGGATCCCCTGTGGCGCCATCGCGCCCCAAGGCCAGAGATTGGAGTGGGGCAAGATCGCGCCACCGGGCCTTCTCCCGCCTGCGGGGGAAGGTGCCCGACAGGGCGGAAGGGGGGAGCCCCACGCTCCGAGCCGGGCCTCCTGCCACCAACTTATCCCCGCGATTCCCATCCGTGAGACAGTGCGCCGTCCCCCGCAGGGCGGGCGCTGCGCAACGAACGTGCGGCGGGGGATATCGAGGGCCGGGGAGTCGTCCCCGGCGGGCCGCGGTGCGAGCAACCGGCACTTGGACGCTTCTCAGAAGCGGACGTGTCCGCTCCCTTGTACCCCCGTCCAACTCATCCTCGGTGACCGGCGAGGCGGAAGCCTCGTTCATTGCGGACTACCCGCGTGGGGCCAAGCCTCGCCGGTCCCGCCCAACTCTCACCAACCCGAGGCCACACGGCCGGCGGGGGCTCCGGCACGCAAAATTCACGTCATCCATTCGTCTATCCGGCGTCCCGGCCCATGATTCGCCGCAGTTCTGCGCCCCTCTGACCCTTGCGCGAACCGGGAGCCTGCCCCATGTTCGGTGCTCCACAATTCAACCAGCAACAGGGTAACACCCCGCCGGAGGTCCATAGCGATGCCCCACAGTACCCCCCTGATCTCAACGATCGTCGCGGGTCTGGTTCTCGCCTTCATTTTCGGGGCTATCGCCAATCGCTTCCGCCTGCCGCCGCTGGTCGGCTATCTCATCGCCGGTGTGCTCGTCGGGCCCTATACGCCCGGCTTTGTGGGCGACATGGATCTCGCCAACGAGCTCAGTGAAATCGGCGTCATCCTGCTGATGTTCGGCGTGGGCCTCCATTTCTCGCTGAAGGACCTGCTGAGCGTCCGCGCTCTCGCCATCCCGGGCGCGCTGGTGCAGATCGGCGGCGCCACCGTGCTCGGCCTCGGCCTTGCTTTGCTGCTCGGCTGGGGCATCGGCGCGGGCCTCATCTTCGGCCTCGCGCTCTCGGTCGCCTCCACCGTGGTGCTGCTGAAAGCCCTGCAGGACCGGCACATGGTCGAAAGCGAGAAGGGCAAGATCGCGGTCGGCTGGCTCATCGTCGAAGACATGGCCATGGTGCTGGCGCTGGTGCTGATCCCGGCCGTCGCCTCGATCAATGGCGTCGAGGGCGCGGCGCTCCACGACCCCTTCATCGATTTCGTCGAGCGCTTCACCGGGCCACTGGGGCTCTTGGGCATTCTCGGCGTTACGGTGTTCAAGCTCGCGGCCTTCGTCGGTTTCATGCTGGTGGTCGGCCGCCGCGTCATCCCGTTCGTGCTGCACTACACCGCCCATACCGGCAGCCGTGAACTGTTCCGCCTCGCCGTGCTCGCCATCGCGCTCGGTGTTGCGGCCGGCGCGGCCTACCTCTTCGGCGTGTCGCTGGCGCTCGGCGCCTTCTTTGCCGGTATGATCCTCTCGGAAAGCGAGCTTTCGCACCGTGCCGCCAATGAAAGCCTGCCGCTCCGCGACGCCTTCGCGGTGCTGTTCTTCGTGTCGGTCGGCATGCTGTTCGACCCATCGGTGCTGCTCACCGACCCGCTGCCGGTGATCGCCACGGTACTGATCATCGTCGTGGGCAAGTCGGTGTTCTCGTTCCTCATCGTGCTCGCTTTCCGCCAGCCGATTTCGACGGCGCTGACGATTTCCGCCAGCCTCGCGCAGATCGGCGAGTTCTCGTTCATCCTCGCGGCGCTCGGCGTCGGGCTCGGCATCCTGCCGCCCGAAGGCCGTGACCTGATCCTCGCCGGCGCCATCATCTCGATCATCCTCAACCCGCTGATCTTCATGGCGCTCGATGCGCTGCGGCCGCGGCTCGAGAACAAGTTCGGCAAAGACATGCCCGAGCCTGCGGTCGCCACGGGGCGCACCGAACCGGGCTTCGCTCCGGCTGCGGCCCCCGCCGCAGCCGAGAACGTGCCCGAGGAAGAGCCGGCGCAGGCCACCGCCAAGACCGGCCACATCGTGCTCGTCGGCTATGGCCGGGTCGGCACCGTGGTGGCCGAAGCGCTCCGCGAAGCGCAGGCGAGCTTCGTCGTCGTCGAGGACGCCGAAGCGCGGGTCAACGCGGCGCGCGCCAGGGGTTTTGAGGTCATCGTCGGCAACGCCGCCGGCTCGCGTGTCCTCAACCTCGCCAATGTCGATATGGCGGCCACCGTCATCGTCGCCATCCCCAACGCCTTCGAGGCCGGCCAGGCCGTCGAGCAGGCGCGGAAGTCCAATCCCGGCGCGCTGATCGTGGCGCGGGCCCATTCCGACGAGGAAGAGGAGCACCTCAAGACGCTCGGCGCCAATGTGGTGATCCTCGGCGAGCGTGAAATCGCCCTCGGCATGGTCGACGTGGTCAACCGCGATTCGAGCGCCATCGCCGAAATCACCGCCGCCGATGCGGTGGAATCGGCGCTCGAGCCGATCGTCGCCGCCGCACCGGAGCGAAAACTCGTGGCCGACCCCAACCTCCTCGCCGAGGCGATCGAGGCGGCCCATATCCAGCACCCCGATACCGGCCCGGCCGAGCCGCCCTATCTCGTCTCGTCGCTGGGCGAAGAGCCCGACGCTGAGCCCGAGCAGGAATATGTTTCCGACCATCCGGTGTCCGAACTCGTCGAGATGACGCCCGAGCAGCGGCTTGCCCCGCTCATTCCGTCGGGTCCGCGTCCGGGCCTGCCGGCCACCAAGCCGGGCGATCCGTTCAACCCCGAAGTGCCGCCGCCGGTGGAAGAGAAGGTTTGAGTGCCGCCGTTCACCGCGTTGCCGCTTGGCGGTAGCGGCGGGGCGGCAGTCGTCCTATAGCGAATGAAAGACGGGGCGATCCCGCGCCCCGAGTGCCTCGATCGATGATCTCGCAAAAAGCCAAATATGCCCTCCGGGCCCTCGTGGCGCTCTGCCGCATCCCGCCGGGGGAATCGCTGATGATCTCGGAGATTTCCAAGGAACAGGCGATCCCGAAGAAATTCCTCGAGCAGATCCTGCTCGAACTGAAGCGGGCCGGCATCGTGATGAGCCGGCGCGGCCGCCTCGGCGGCTATGTGCTGCTGCGCTCGGCCGACCAGGTCACCTTCGGCGAAGTGCTCCGCCTCATCGACGGCCCCATCGCCCCGCTCCCCTGCCTCAGCAAGATCGCCTACCGCCGCTGCACCGACTGCGCCGACGAAGGCACCTGCGAAATCCGCCACGTCTTCGCCAGAGTGACGCTCGCTACTCGCGAGGTCCTCGACCGCACGACCTTGGCTGACGCCGTCAAGAGCCGCACCGAAGACGTGCTGCTGGCGTAACGCCCGACTTATCCCCGCGATCTCCGGCTGATCGATACTCCGCGCTGACCCACAGGAGGGCAGCGTTTGGGAGTGTCAGTGGAAATTTCGCCCGCCCGGCAGGGCGGCGCGGGCCTGGCGCTGCAGCATTTCCTGCCGCCGGCGCTCGGTCTCGTCCCGCGGTCGCGGCGGTCCGGATTTCCCCTCGTCCGCCCGCATCAGCATCTGGTCGCCGAGGTCGATGCCCTGCGCGATATCGAGCAGGCGCGACGTCAGGTCGTGGAAATCGTGCGAGACGATGTGCACCACCAGCCCCTCGCGCTGCAGCTTGCCGCGCACCGCCATGGCGCGAGCGCCCAGCACCACCTTGCGATGTTTTTGGAACGTCTTGGGCCAGACGATGATGTTGGCGATGCCGGTCTCGTCCTCGAGCGTCGCAAAGATCACGCCCGACGCCGTCCCCGGCTGCTGGCGCACCAGCACCAGCCCGGCGGCCTCGACCCAGCTGCCATCGCGCTGCTCCACGAGGTCGGCGCAGCGAATGGTGCGGCGGCGGTCGAGCTCGGCCCGCATGAAGCTCAGCGGATGGCCCTTCAGCGACAGCGTCATGGTGCGATAGTCGTGCACCACGCTTTCGCCCGCCGGCATCAGCGGCAGGTCGCCCTGCGCGTCGTCGGCCTGTTCGGGGCGCTTCCCCACCGAGAACAGCGGCAGGCGTTCGGCCCCAGCCGAGCCGCGCAGGCCGCGCACCGTCCACAGCGCCTCGCGGCGGCTCAGCCCCAGCGAGCCGAAGGCATCGGCCTCGGCCAGCTTTTCCAGCGTTTCGACCGGAATGCCGGTCTTGAGCCAGAGGTCGCGGATCGAGCCGTAGCCATAACCGCGGCGCGCCACGATCAGGTTGGCATGCGCCTCCTTGAGCCCGGTAACCTGCCGCAGCCCCAGCCGGATGGCGCGGTTCGACCAGATGTCGCCGGTCATTTCGGCATGCTGCTTGGCGACACGCTCGCGGGCCGGAAAGCCGTTTTCGAGCACATGGATATAGTCGGAGCGGTTGATGTCTACCCCGCGCACCTCCACCCCGTGCTCGATGGCATCGCGGATGATCTGCGCCGGAGCGTAAAACCCCATGGGCTGGCTGTTGAGCAGCGCACAGGCGAACACATCGGGGTAGTGGCACTTCATCCAGCACGAGGCATAGACGAGCAGCGCGAAGCTCGCCGCATGGCTCTCCGGAAAGCCATACTCGCCAAACCCCTGGATCTGGGCGAAGCAGCGCTTGGCGAAATCGAGCGAATAGCCGTTCTTCATCATCCCGTCGATGAACTCGTCGTGGAACTGGGCCAGCTTGCCGGTGCGCCGCCAGGCTGCCATGGCGCGGCGCAACTGGTCGGCCTTGCCGGGCGAAAAGCCCGCCCCTTCGATCGCCATCTGCATGGCCTGTTCCTGGAACAGCGGCACGCCATGGGTGCGTTCGAGCACGGCGTTCAGCTTCTCGCCCATCGGCTCGACCGCTTCGAGCCCCTGCCGCCGCTTGAGATATGGATGCACCATGCCGCCCTGGATCGGGCCGGGGCGGACGATCGCCACCTCGATCACGAGATCGTAGAACACCACCGGCTTCAGCCGTGGCAGCATCGACATTTGGGCCCGGCTCTCGATCTGGAAGACGCCGATCGTGTCGGCGCGGTGGGTCATCCGGTAGACCGGCCAGTTGATGTCGCGGTGGGCCTGCTCGGCCATCAGGCTGTCGAGGGTTTCGTCGCGGCCATAATGCTGGTGCAGCAGCTCGAAGGAGCGGCGCAAAGCCGTCAACATGCCCAGAGCCAGGATATCGACCTTGAGGATGCCGAGCGCATCGATATCGTCCTTGTCCCACTCGACAATGGTGCGGCTGTCCATCGCCGTCTTCGAAATCGGCACCAGGCTTTCGAGCGAATCGCGGGTGATGACGAAGCCGCCGACATGCTGGCTCAGGTGGCGCGGAAAGCCCTTGAGCGTCGCCACCACGTTGAACATCTGGGTCAGCGTCGGATCGTCGGGATCGAGCCCGACCATCCGGATGCCAGAGAGGTCCGCCGCATTGCCCCAACCCCAGTGCAGCTGGTTGATGGCGGCGATCGTGTCATCGGAGAGGCCGAACGCCTTGGCGGTCTCGCGCACGGCGCTCTTGGACCGGTAGGAGATCACCGTCGCGGTCAGCCCGGTGCGGTGCCCGCCATACTTCCTGTAGATGTACTGCATGATTTCCTCGCGGCGCTCATGCTCGAAATCGACGTCGATATCGGGGGGCTCGTCGCGCTCGGTGGAGATGAAGCGGCCGAACACCAGGTTGGCGGTTTCGGGGTCGACCGAGGTGACGCCGAGACAGAAGCACACGGCCGAGTTCGCCGCCGAGCCGCGCCCCTGGCAGAGGATCTTCAGCTCGTTGCGGGCGTAGTGCACCACGTCCTGCACGGTGAGGAAGTAGGACGCATAGCCCTTGTAGCCGATGAGGCAGAGCTCCTTCCAGATCGCGACCTTCAGCTTTTCCGGGATGCCCTTGGGGTAGCGCCAGTGGGCCCCGGCCCAGGCCAGCCGCTCCAGCGTTTCCTGCGCCGTCTCGCCGTTGCCGATGGTTTCGGTGGGGTAGTTGTAGCGCAACTGGTCGAGCGAAAAGCCGATGCGCTCGAGCAGGATCTGCGTCTCCTCGATCGCCTCGGGATGGTCGGCAAAGAGCCGTTCCATCTCGTGCGGCGGCTTCAGGTGCCGCTCGGCATTCTGCTCCAGCTTGCGCCCGGCGGTTTCGAGCGTCAGGTGTTCGCGGATGCAGGTCACCACATCCTGCACGATGCGGCGGCCGGGCTCGTGATAGAGCACGTCGTTGACGGCGAGCATCGGCACGCCGGTTTCGGCGGCGGTGTGGGCGAGGCGGTTGAGCCGGGCCCGGTCATTGCCCCTGAAATTGGCCGCCGCGGCGAGCCAGACATTGCCGGGCGCGATCGCCGCCAGTTGCTGCAGGTAGTCGGCCGACACCTGCCAGCGGCTCTCATCGAGCGCGAAGACGAAGAGCTGGCCCTCGGCATATTCCTCGAGGTCGTCGAACAGTACGACCGGGTTGCCCTTCTGGCTCTCGGTGCGGAGGTTGGCGCGGCTCAGCAGGCGGCAGAGGCGGCCATAGGCCTCGCGATCCGACGGATAGGCGAGGATATCGGGCGCGCCGTCGGCAAAGCTCAGGCGGACGCCGACGATGTAGCGGAAATCCGGGTGCTGCTCCTTGAGGTCGCGGTGGGCCACATAGCCGCGGACGACGCCGGCAAAACTGTTGCGGTCGGCAATGCCGAGCCCCGAGAGCCCCAGCGCCATGGCGGCCGAAACCAGTTCCTCCGGATGCGAACCTGAGCGCAGGAAGGAGAAATTGCTTGTCGCCATCAGCTCGGCATAGGCGGGGGCGCTCATGCGAAGAAGCCGTGCAGGTACCAGCCCGGCGGCTTCGCGGCGCCATAAAGGCCGACGCGGAACACCCAGAAGCGGCGGCCGCCCTCGTCTTCGACGACGTAATAGTCGCGCACGGTGGTGTCGGGGTCGAAGCTTTCGAGCTTGCTGACATGCTGGGCCAGCGGCTCGGGCTTCACCCGCTTCTTGGTCGGATCGGCATGGTCCTGCGGGGCGATCTCGGCTTCGCCGACGCTGGGCGCGGTGAGGAAATCGAGCTTCTGTGCGCTGCGCCACCACTCGGCTTCGATGCGCTCGGGGCCCGACGCCTTCAGCACCCGATAGGAAATGCGGCGCCACACCATGCGCAGCGGCGGGCCATGCGGCACCTCGGCGATCACCTCGACCGGCTCGGGGTTGGGCAGCAGGCGCAGCGGGCGGACCGGCGGATCGTTGAGCGCGTTGGGATCGTCCGGGGTGCGGGCGACGACGGGCTCGAGCTTCACCGCCCGTTCGGGGATGTGGGTATCGACGGGCTTGCTCCGCACCACGGCGAGGGGGCCGAGGCGGCTCGTCATGCGATCATAGAGGCGGGCGAGATCCTGCGCGCCGTCGTCGATCTCGAAGGCGCCGACCTGCACGTCGTCAGTCGGGGAGAGCGACCCGGCGGCGAGCCGGATCATGTCGATGCCGAAGCCCGCATCATACTCGCCCTCGAGCCGCTCGGAGCGGTGGACGAAGAGCTGGGCGATGTGGGTCGCGTCACGCGTCGCCCGGGCGGCATTGACCGACAGGGTCATCACCTTGTGGTCGACGCGGTAGAGGAAGAGGTGGAAGGCCTGCGCCCCCAGCGCCTCGGCTCCGAGCCGCACGCCGAGCTGGATGGCGAGGTCGCGCACCGTCATCAGCACATCGTCGAGATAGCCGATCGGCTCGGCGAAGCGGCGTTCGGCGTGATACTCGGCAACCGGAATGCGGGGCGTGACCCGCTCCTCGATTGCGCTCAGTGCCTGGTCGAGCCGCGTGACCAGCGAGGCGCCGAAGCGGGCCTGCAGGGCCTTGCGGTCGCGGCCATAGAGCTGGCCGATCGATTTGAGCCCCATCTGGTTGAGCCCGGCGACCTGGGCCTCGGTGAGCCGCAGGGCGTTCACCGGCAGGTCGCCGAGGCTCGCTTCGAGCGCGTCCTCGGGCACGATGCGGCCGGGCTCGAAATGCGCGAAGGCCCATGCCGCCCCCACCGTATCGGCGATGGCGCCGTGCGTGGTGTAGCCGAGCGCCCGCAACCTTTCGGTCAGGGTCGCGAGCATCTGCGCCTCGCCGCCGAACAGGTGCGCTACCCCGGTAATGTCGAGGATCAGGTCGCCGTATGGCGTCATAGCATCGTGGACGGCGACGATCGGGCTGGCGTTCGAGTGCCAGTCGGCGAACTCCGAGAACACATGGGCGGTGAAATCGAGGTCGTGCTCGAACACCACGAGATCCTGCACGAGGGCGCGGGCGTCCGAGAGGTTCTGGCCGACGAACAGGCCGGCTCTGCTCGCGAGCGCATCGAGGGCGCTCAGCCGCATGCCGCCCTTGATCTTCTCCCACAGCACCAGCGGGCGGTTGCGGGGGATTGTCGGGTCAGCTCGCCTCAGACAGTCGGTCGCCCAGCGCGGCAGGAAGAGGGCGAGATGGCGGCGCCGGTCGGCGAAGCGGAGCGAGGGGACGCTTGCTTTGGGGTTTTCTTGGATCGACTGAAACGAAGCCATTTTCTGTCCAGTCCAGGATCAGGTGATGCTGTTCGGTTTGGCTGACTTGTCCCGACTCCTGCCCCAAGCGGAGCTTTTCGATTTCGACCGTGAAGCGCGGGTTGCCGGGAGCGCTGAGGTCGAAGGGCTGGCCGGCGCTCACGCCCGGCTTCACGTGCCATCGGAGCCGGGCGGCGCTGGCTTCGCGTCCCGTGCCGTAGCGGATGAGAAATGCCGAGGTGCCGGCCGCCGCGGCGCGCAGCGAGATGCGGCGCGAAATGGTGAAATCGAGCGCCTTGGCGTGGCTCGCAAGATCGACGATCACCCCCGCCACCGCCCGGCAGGCCAGCGCCTCCTCGAGGGCCCAGAGCAGTTCGGGCACCGTGCCGATGCGGCCGATCACCAGCGTATCGGGGGTGAGCCCGAAGCTCGAAAACCCCAGCCCATAGGGCAGTCCGATCTCCTGCGCCTCGGCGCTGAGCTGCAGGTAGATCAGCGCCTGCCGGTTGTGCGCGATCAGCGAACGGGCGAGCCCGAGGGTGAAACCGAGCGCCGTGCCCGACTGCCTGTGCTCGTCGGCGAACACTTCATGCAGCAGCCCGGCGGGAGCCCGCAGCAGGGCGAGCAAGGCGTCCTCGTCATTGTCACGCTTTTGCGCCAGCAGCGCCGCGCCACCCGCCAGAACCGGCCGCTTTTCGAGGGCGGCGATCTGGGCGCGCAGGGCGTCGAGATCGGGTTTGGGACGGGGCATGGCGGTACTCGGCGGCTACGGAATGTGTCAGGGTTTGAGAACAAACATAGAACACACGAGTCCGGTTGCGGAGTCAACCTGAGAATCTTTTCCTCGCCAGCCGCGACGATCAGGCCCTTTCGCGTTTAGCGCTCTGCCCCTATCTTAAAATCACAGAACCGAAGGAATCCGGCATGTTCGAAGCGCTGCGCTCCATTTTCCAGCGACCCGACGCTACCGTGCTCTCGATGGAGCCGAAGCTGGCGACGGCGGCGCTGCTCGTCCATCTCGCCGCCATCGACGGCGATGTCAGCGAGGCCGAGCGCTCGGCCCTGCGCGGCACGCTGATGGATTACTACAATCTCAGCGAGCCCGACGTGGACCGGCTGATCGTCGAGGCGACGAAGTGGGACCAGGAATCGGTCGATTTCTACCGCTTCACCTCGGCCCTCTCCTCGCTCGACGACAGCGAGAAGCTCGAGATCATCCGCATGATGTGGCAGGTGGTTTTCGCCGACAAAAAGAACCACGAGCTCGAGGACAACATGGTCTGGCGCATCGCCGAGCTGATCGGCGTTTCGGCGCGCGACCGCACGGTGCTGCGCACCCAGATGGCGAGGGCCTGACGCATGGTGATCGTTTCGACTACGCCGACCCTCGAAGGACACCCGATCCGCGAATATCTCGGCATCGTCACCGGCGAGGTGATCGTCGGCGCCAATATCTTCAAGGACCTGTTCGCCGGCATCCGCGACATCGTCGGCGGCCGCGCCGGCGCCTATGAGGGCGCCCTGCGCGACGCCCGCCGCGAAGCCTTCGAGGAACTGCGCTACGAGGCCGAGCGGATCGGCGCCGACGCCGTGGTGGGGATCGACCTCGATTATGAGGTCGTCGGGGCCAATGGGTCGATGCTGATGGTGTCGGTTTCGGGGACGGCGGTTAAGCTCTAGCCCGGGCGCGTTGCCCGGACCTCGTCCTTCGACAAGCTCAGGATGAGGTCCTCGGATAGATCGCGGACCTCCCAATAGCCCTCATGGTGAGCCTGTCGAACCACGAGGGCGTCGCGCTGGGCGATCAGCTCAGTGCGCGCAGCAAATTACCGGACACGTGGCCGTCGGGCAGCATGCCGGCGCGGCTCTGCCAGTCGATGACGGCGGCGCGGGTCTTGGGCCCCAGCACACCGTCCGGCGTGCCGATATCGTAGCCCTTGCGCAGCAGCAGCGCCTGGACCTGCTCGCGGTCATCCTTGTTGAGCGCGGTATCCTGCGGCCAGGCCCGCGAAAACCCCTTGGAGCCGAGGATGCGGTCGGCGAGATGGCCGACGGCGAGCGCGTAGCTGTCCGAATTATTGTAGCGCTTGATCACGCCGAAGTTCGGCAGGATGGCGAAGACCGGGCCATTGCCGCCCATCGGCATATAGAGCTTCGCCGTATCTTCCTTGCGCGGGAAGGGCTTGCCGCTCGCCCGCACCACGCCGACCCCGGCCCAGTCGCCGAGGCTGGCATCGACCCCCGTCCAGACGTTCTGATAGTTGAAATCGGCTGGCAGCTTCACCTCGTAGCCCCAGGTCTCGCCGGCGCGCCAGCCAAAGCCCTTGAGGTAGTTGGCGATCGAGGCGAGCGCATCGGGCACCGAGCCCCAGATGTCCTCGTGGCCGTCGCCGCGGAAATCGGCGGCGTAGCGCATGAAGCTAGAGGGCATGAACTGCGGGTGGCCCATGGCGCCGGCCCACGAGCCCATCATCTTGTCGGCGGTGACGTGCCCGGCCTGCAGGATTTCGAGAGAGGTGATCAGCTCGGCCCCGAAATAGTCGGAGCGGTAGCCGCCATAGGTGAGCGTCGCCAGCGCATGCGGGGTGTTGATGCCACCCATGAAGCCGCCGAAATTGGTCTCGACGCCCCAGATGGCGAGGATGATCTCGGGCTGCACGCCGTAGCGATCGGCCACGACGCCGAGCGTCTTGGCCCATTCGCCGCGCATGTCACGGCCGGTGCCGATCCGCGCGTCCGAGACGCGCTTGGTGACATAGTCGCCGGCGGTAGAAACGAACTCGGGCTGGACCTTGGATAGCTCCAGCACCTTCGAAATGGGGGAGAAATCGCCCATCGCGGCGTTGAAGATCTTCTTCGAAACGCCCTTGGCCTTCGCCTTGGCCCAGGTGGAATCGATGAAGCCATCGACGCCCTTGGCGAAAGCCGGCCCGATGGCCGTGGTGGCAGCAAGTGCGGTGGCGCCGATCAGCAGGTGGCGGCGGCTCAATGCCGGCGCATAGGCTCGGAACATGGTCGACCTCGGACTCTGTACTAACGCGAGTGCCGCGACCCCGGGCGCGCGGCTGGATACCGAACCATTTTGGCCAATGAAATTAAGATCGCGTTAGCGACGAGCAGATCGGCCCGATCCGCCCATCACCAACGCGTCATTTGGTGCGATTCACGTGAAACGCCGGCCTCAATGGCCGCGCGTGGCTTCACCAGGAATGGGGAACACACGGTCATAGGCCCAGTTGAAGACGAAGCCGTAGACCATGTAGAAAATCGCGATCGACAGATCGAGGAACAGCGCCTCGATGAGGCCGATCCCCAGATACCAGGCGACGAACGGCATCAGCAGGGCCACGAGCCCGAGCTCGAACAGGATGGCGTGCCCCACCCGCACCGGCAGCGACTTGACCGGCGTGCCGGTAATGCGCTTCAGCGCGTGGTCAAAACCCCAGTTGTAGAGGTAGTTCCACACCGTCGCGACGATCGAGCTCACCACCGTGATGACGCCGATATCTTCCATCGGATGATGGAAGAAGGCAGCGCCGAGCGGGATGATGATGGCGAGCCCGATGATCTCGAAGCTCAGGGTGTGGCGGATACGGTCGGCAACGGTGCGCATGGTGACGGTCCTTTAAGACCGGGCCGTCCCGGCAGTGCTGCCCAAACTGGGGCGAGGTCGTCCCCGCGCCCCGTAGATAGTCCATCCGGCGCCGAAGGCAAATGCCCTAGCGGACCATCAGCCCTGCAAGCCGGGCTTGCAGCCCTGCACGCCCGGCGAGCAGGCCTTTGTATTCGGCCTGTTCGTCGGTGAGCGCGGCCAGCTGTTCGCTGAGCGTTGCGGCCAGCGCCGGGCCTTCGGGCAGGCGGACAAGGGCGGCCAGCGGGTCGAGGTAGATGCGGATGCCGAACACGATATCGCCCGAGGCCGGCAGCTTGCGGAAGGTCTGGCGCTCGAGGCGGAACCAGGCGGATGTGGCGCCTTCGCCGAAGCGTGGGCCGTTCGCGTGGCTATCGGGGTGGAACAGGCGGCCATCGCCGAAAAGCGACCAGTTCCAGCGGATCATGCCGGTCTCCGGCCGCAGATTGTCGAACATGCGCTCGATCATCTGGGCGTTGCGCGTGCTCGCGGAAAAGCCGGGGACCGGGCCGTGCACCTCATGCATCGGCCGCCCGAACTTTTCGACGAGTTGCCAGGCCGAGGGAAAGGAGAGCGAGGCTGCGGCGAGGCGCCAGTGCCCGGCGCCCCGGCGCATCATAACCAGGTCTTCCTGCACGAGGCGTCCGGCAAGGGCGAGCGGTGGCTCCGGCCCGTCGAGGGGCACGCGGCGGCCCGCGACTTCGATCGCATTGCCGGTGCGCCGGTAGAGCCCGGGGAAACGTTGCGGCAGGTATTCGGCCAGCAGCGATAGCAGCTCAGCCTGCGCCGGGCCGGTGTCCGCCTCGGCGGCGAACACCTCGTTGCGATGCGCGGCCCAAAGGCGCGCCTTCTCGTCGAGATAGCTGCCGAGCCCGGCATCGGCATCGATCCACTCGTCGAGGTCGAGCGGCTTGATGCCGATGGTGAACGGCTTCGGCAGCGAGTCGGGCCGCATCAGGCGCCGGTGACGCGCCAGATCACGTCGCCCACGTCGTCGGCGACGAGCAGCGAGCCGTCGGGGCCGAGCTTTACGCCGACCGGGCGACCCCAGCTGTCATTCTCGTCGTCCGAGAGGAAGCCGCTGAGAATGTCGCGGGCCGGGCCGACCGGCTTGCCGTTCTTGAAGGGCACGTGGATCACGCGGTAGCCCGAGAGCTTGCTGCGGTTCCACGAGCCGTGCTGGCCGATCACCATGCCTTCGCCGAAGCCGGGCAGAGTACCAGCCGGCAGCCAACAGAGGCCGAGCGAGGCGGTGTGGCCGCCGAGCGCGAAATCGGGCTGGGTGGAGCCCGCGACCTTGGCGGCATCCTGCGGCACGCGGTCGTCGACGATCTTGTTCCAATAGGAGTAAGGCCAGCCGTAGAAGGCGCCGTCCTTCACCGAGGTCAGGTAGTCGGGTGGGGTCTCGTCGCCGATGCCGTCGCGCTCGTTCACCACGGTGAAGAGGGTGTCGGTCGAGGGCTCCCAGGCGAGGCCGACCGGGTTGCGGAGGCCGGTCGCGAACTCGCGCTGCGTGTTGGACGCGATATCATACTCGTAGATCATCGCCCGGCCTTCTTCGACCGCGAAGCCGCCCTCGGCGATGTTGCTGAGCGAGCCGACGCCGACATAGAGCTTGGTCTCGTCCTTGTTCTTGAGGATCGAGCGCGTCCAGTGGCCCTCGGGCTTATAACTGGTGAGCGGCTTGCCCTTGGCGGTGATCTGGGTTTCACCGGCCACGTAGGGGAACGACACCATGCCGTTGGTGTTGCCGACATAGAGCGTGTCGCCGACCAGCGCCATGCCGAAGGGCTTGTTGAGCCCGGTGATATAGTCGTGCCGCACCTCGGCGACGCCATCCTTATTGGCGTCGCGCAGCAGGGTGATGCGGTTGGGGTTGGTGCCCACTGCCTTGGCGCGCGCCATCGTCACCTGCATCGCGTAGTCGAAGAGCGAGTTGGCCTTGCCGGGCTCGTTCAGCGCCTCGGCCACCAGCACGTCGCCATTGGGCAGCACTTCGATCCAGCGCGGATGGACGAGGTCGGTGGCGAACGCGTTCACCTTCAGCCCCGGCGCCGCGATCGGCTTCCGCCCGCCCGACCAGCCACGCGCCGTCGGCATCTTGAGCGTCGGCAGCGTGCCCTGCGGCACAGCGGCGGGAATGGTCGGCGCGGTGCCGGCGGCCTGCGGCAGGTTGGTCGTACCATGGCGCAGGCGAGCGGTCGTACCGCCGATGACCGCCACGAGCTGACCGAAAATGGTTGAAATGCTCAACTTGGGAAACCCTCACGATTTTGCGGGGAAACTAGCGCAACAAGACCGCAGTTGGAACGGTCCAAATGGCGAAGCGCCGCTTGACTCCACGCATTATGTTCCTGTTATGTTCGCATTCCAGCCGGCGAGTCCGAAATGTCGAGCGCCACCATCCTCCATGCCGATCTCGACGCGTTCTACGCCTCCGTCGAGCAAATGCTGAACCCGGAACTGCGCGGCAAGCCGATCGCGGTGGGCGGCGGCGTGGTGCTGGCGGCTTCTTACGAAGCGAAGGCCTTCGGCGTCCATGGCGGCATGTCGGGCTGGGCGGCCAAGGAGCTCTGCCCCGAGCTGATCTTCACCGGCGGGCATTTCGAGGAATACCAGCGGCTCGGCGATGCCGCGATCAAGGTGCTCGAGGATTTCACCCCGCTGGTCGAGCGCATCTCGATCGACGAGGCCTTTGCCGATGTCGCTGGTTGCGAGCACCTGTTCGGCTCGCCCGAAACGATTGCCCGCACCATCCGGACCCGGGTGCGCGAGGAGGTCGGCCTGCCGATTTCGGTCGGCGTGGCGCGGACCAAGCATCTCGCCAAGGTCGCCTCGCAGGTGGCGAAGCCCGATGGGCTCGTCGTCGTCCACCCCGAAACCGAGCTCGAATTCCTGCACCCGCTGCCGGTCGGCCTCATGTGGGGCGTCGGGCCGGTCACCGAGGGCAAGCTCGAGGACGAGGGCATCACCACGATCGGCCAGCTCGCCGAAAAGCACGTGCACTGGGTGCAGCGGCTGCTCGGCAATGCGGCGGGTGAAAAGCTGAGCCAGCTCGCCTGGAACCGCGATCCGCGTGAGATCGTCACCCATCAGCGCGCCCGTTCGGCCGGGGCGCAGTCGGCGCTGGGGCGAAAGCCGTTCACCGAGGCGATCTGGCGCCCGACCCTGATCCACCTTGCCGACCGCATCGCCACGCGGCTGCGGGCCAAATCGTGGTTCGGCTACACCATCACGGTGCGGGTTCGTTTCAGGGACATGAGCGCGGTCACCCGCTCGCTCAGCATCGACAGCCCCATCGCCGCCACCATGAGCCTTGCGGAAATCGCCGAGGACCTGGTGAAGGTGGTGCGCGCCGATCATCCCGACCAGCAGACGATCACGCTCCTCGCCATCTCGGTCGCCCATCTGGTGCGCAACCCGCTGCTGCAGCTCGACCTGCCGCTCAACCTCGCCGACGAACCCCGCCGCACCGGCAGCCGCCAGGGCCGCGCCCGCCTCACCGCCGACCACGCCATCGACCGCATCCGCACCAAGTTCGGAACGGAAGCGATCGGCTATGGCGAAGTGGCGCTCGACAAGCGCGAGCGAGTGCCTGATGCGTTCAGGTCGCTGGCGGAGAAGGAGCTTTGAGGTGGGGCACTTCTTGGCCACATCCACAATGTCACCCCGGCGGAGGCCGGGGTCCATCCCGAGCGCTTTCCACCTCGGTGACGGATCGGCAGCCTCTCAGGCTGGATCCCGGCCTTCGCCGGGATGACAGCCGTGGCCAAGGAGCGATCACAAAACTAGGCCTTGCGATACACCATCTTCACGATCCCGCTGTCCCAGCGTTCGGTGTCGGCGACGGTGAACTTGGCTCGGGTGTCGAGGTGGTCGAACAGCCGCTTGCCGATGCCGAGGAGGACGGGGTGGACGAGGAGTTGCAGCTCGTCGAGCAGGCCGAGCTTGATCAGCTGCTGGGCGATGCTGGTGCTGCCATACATCAGGATCGAGCCGCCGGAGCCGGCCTTCAGGGCTTCGACCTTGGCGGGGTCGAGACCGCGCCAGACGTCGGACTGGCCCCAGGTTGCGGCGGCGGGCTGCAGGTTACGGGAGACCACCACTTTCGGCATTACGTTGAATTTCTTGGCGTATTCCTTCTCCCAGTCCATGGCGTGCGGGCTTTCGGGCACGGCGCTCCAGTACTGCGAGAATTCGAGATAGGTGTTCTTGCCGAGCAGCAGGCTGTCGGCCTCGGCCACCATGCCGAGCTCGTAATTGGCGAGCTGGCTGTCGCCCAGCACCCAGTCGAATTCGCCGCTCGGGCCGGCAACGAAGCCATCGAGGCTGATCCAGCTGGTATGGATGATCTTGCGCATTTCTCTACTCCTTGGGCATGGCTTCGCCGTTCCCGCGTCCACGGGCACAACGGCATTAGGTTGGGTTTGGTTGAGGCTTAGAGCGCCGGTGGATCTTCCCCGCGGGCGACTGCCTCGGCGTAACGCTGCTCCTTGTTGAACAGCGAGTTCCAGCCGAGCACGTGTCCGTCGCGGCTTTCGACCGAACTGAACGGCGTCTGATGAAAGTGCTGCAGCGTGGTCTTGCCGTCGCGCTCCTCGAAGGTGACGGTCACCAGCGTTTCGGTCGGCTCGCCGGAATCGACGTCCCAAGCGAAGGTGAAGGTGATGCGATCGGGCCGTTCGATCGAGCGCCACTCGCCCGATGAGAAACTGTCGCCGAACTGCTTCGACCACATATGCACCCGCCACTTGCCGCCGGGGCGGAAGTCGGAGCGGAGCTCGCGGATGTGGAACTCCTCCGGCCCCCACCAGCGGCGCATGTGGTCGGGGTCTTCCCAGAGCCGCCAGACCAGCGACAGCGGGGCGTTGAAGCTGCGGGTGATCAGCAGCTCGTCGTCTTTCACTTGATCTTGGGCGATCTGGCGTTCAGTTGCGGCCGGCATCGGGGTCTCCCTTGGTCAGCTCGGCGATATAAGTTTCCATCTTGTCGAAGCTCCCTTCCCAGAAGGTGCGATAGCGGCTGAGCCAGCCATCGAGTTCCTTCAAGGGCGCGGCATCGAGTTTGCACGGTCGCCATTGGGCCTCGCGGCCGCGGCTGATGAGGCCGGCGGTTTCCAGCACCTTGAGGTGCCGCGACACCGCCTGGAGGCTGATCTCGAAGGGTGCGGCCAGTTCGTTGACGGTCTGCTCACCTTCGGCCAGCCGGGCGAGGATGGCGCGCCGCGTCGGGTCGGCGAGGGCGGAGAGGGTCTGGGTCAGCGGGTCGGTCTGCATCGTATTCAACACATATGTTGATTAACATGTTTGTTGAATACGCCGCGTGGCCGATCCTGTCAACCGGTCTTGTCGCAATTCCGCCGCGCGGCTCCCTCAGCTATAGTGCGGGGAATTGAGGGGTGTTCAATTTGCGCTGGCTGATCGGAATCGTCGTGGTGTTCGCCGTTATCACCGGCGGCGCGCTGGCCTATGCGCCGTACCTGCCGCAGCTGGTGGCTGAGGGTGTGCCGCCGCTGGTTGGCCCGGGCGCCGGGCATTTCGCCGAGCTCGATGGGGCAGATGCGCCCCGTGACCTGCACCTCAGGGCCGACGCGCAGACGCGGGCGCTGGTGCCGGAGTTGCAGGCGGCGTTCACGGAAAAGCACGGCAAGGCGCTGCTGGTGTTTCGCGATGGCGAGCTGGCGCTCGAGCACTATGCCGACGGGCTGGGGCCGGAGACGCGGTTCAACTCGTTCTCGATGGCGAAAAGCCTTGTCGGGGCGCTGGTTTACAAGGCGCTAGCCGAGGGCAAGCTCACCTCGCTCGACCAGACATTGGGCGAGCTGCTGCCGCATGATCCCGGGCTGAAATCGGTGAGCCTGCGGGCGCTGCTCGAGATGCGGAGCGGCATCGCCTTCGATGCCGAGGGGGGCAAGCTCGGCGGCTTCTCGTCGGCCGGCAAGGAGAATGATACGGCGCCTAACCCGTTCGGGCCGCTGGCGAAATTGCATTTCGAGGGATTGGGCAAGATCGAGCAGGGGCTCACCGTGGCGCCGGGCGACACGCACGGGTTCAGCTACCAGAACGTCAACACGGCGCTCTTGGGCGAGGTGCTGGAGAGGCTTTATGGGCAGCCGCTTGCCGACCTGCTCGACGAAAAGCTGTGGCGGCCGGCCGGGGCGGCTTCGGCGTTGTGGCGGCAGCCGGCGGCGGATGCGCCGGTTTCGGCCTATTGCTGCATCTATGCGACGGCGCGCGACTGGGTCCGAGTCGGCCTGTTTCTGGGCGAAAATGGTGGGGCGACGCCGTTCCTGCCGGTGGCATTGTGGCGCGAATATCTCGGGCTCGACGTGCCCGTGGCCGACCGGCACGTGACGCACTACGGCGAGCATACCTGGCAGGATGTGCTCGATCGGCCGGGGCAGGCGCTGCAGGGGCCGTTCACTTACCTGATGGGGCAGGGCGGGCAGACGCTCTATCTCATGCCCGACAAGGGGGTGGTGGTGTATCGCGCAGGAGACGATATCCAACTGCTGCACTCCACATTTTATGGGGCGTGGAACAGCGTTTCCTGACGTGTGGGCCACAAAGTTCTGCCAGTGCCACGACGCGCTGTCACTTAAGCGATCGATTTAGCATTGACTCGCCACGCACGGCCATATAGTTAAGCCACAGCTTAAGCAAATTCCCACCCGCCGCCTGTCGATTCCGTCTCGCACGGTTCGTCGTGTCGACATGGAACCCGCGTAAGGACGCTACGAGATGCCCATCGATACCATTTGCCACGCAGCCGGCCCGGCGCTGCATCTTCACTATGCGTTTGGGGGGCTAGCTCGCACCCCCGCACGCATGCCAGAAGTCGCCCCCCAATTTACCCGTTCGATCTGAAGGCAGGCCAAGATGACCTCCGAAGCTGTAATCGACGACGTCTCCATTCCCGCCACGCCCGCCCCGCACGATGCTTCGAACGCCGCGCGCAACCGGCTGGTGCTCGGCCTGCTGCTCGTTTCCACCTTTGTGGTGTTTCTCAACGAAACCATCATGAGCGTGGCCATTCCCCACCTCATGGGCGACCTCGGGGTCGAGGCGAGCACGGCGCAGTGGCTCACCACCGCGTTCCTCCTCACCATGGCGGTGGTGATTCCGGTCACCGGTTTCCTGCTGCAGCGCATCAACACGCGCCCCATCTTCATGCTCGCCATGTCGACTTTTGCGGCCGGCACGCTGGTCTGTGCCGTGTCACCCGGCATCGAGCTGCTGATCTTCGGCCGCGTCGTCCAGGCCATCGGCACCGCCATCATGATGCCGCTGCTGATGACGACCGTGATGACGCTCGTGGCGCCCGAGGCCCGCGGCAAGTTCATGGGCAACATGTCGATCGTCATGTCGGTGGCGCCGGCAATCGGCCCGGCCATTGGCGGATTCATCCTGCAGAACCTCGAGTGGCGCTGGATCTTCATCCTGGTGCTGCCGATCGCCATCGTCGCGCTCATCCTCGGCGCGCTGCGTATCCGCAACGTCTCGGTCACCCGCTACGCGCCGCTCGACTATCTCTCGGTGGTGCTGTCGGCGCTGGCCTTCGGTGGCATCGTCTACGGCATTTCGAGCCTCGGCGAAGCGTCGGGCGGCGCGCATCCTTTCCCGGTGTGGCTGCCGCTCGTGGTCGGTGCCGTCGCCATGGTGCTGTTCATCCTGCGCCAGATTTCGCTGCAGAAGTCCGACAAGGCGCTGCTCGACCTCCGCACCTTCGGCTCGAAGAACTACACCTTCTCGGTGGTGATGATGGCCGTGGCGATGATGAGCCTGTTCGGCACCGTCATCCTGCTGCCGCTCTACCTGCAGAACGTGCTCGGCCAGCCCACGCAGACCATCGGCCTGTTGCTGCTGCCCGGTGGCCTGCTGATGGGCCTGCTCGGACCGGTCGTTGGCCGGCTCTATGACAAGATCGGCCCGACGCCGCTGCTGGTGCCCGGCACGGTGCTGGTGTCGGCGGTGATGTGGGCGTTGACGCTGGTCGACCAGAACACCTCGATCTGGGCCATCCTCGCCGGCCATATCGCCATCTCGGCCGGCCTGGCGCTGACCTTCACGCCGCTCTTCACCGCCTCGATGAGCTCGGTCGGCCCGCAGTTCTACTCGCATGCCTCGGCCATTCTCGGCTCGGTGCAGCAGGTGGCGGGTGCGGCGGGCGTTGCCCTGTTCATCGCCCTGATGACGGCGCAGTCGACGGCCCTCACCGCGGCCGAAGCGACCCCGGTCGAGGCCCTGACCGGCGGCATCCGCCTCGCCTTCCTGGTCGGTGCGGTGATCTCGCTGTTGCCGATCGTCTGTGCGTTCTTCGTCAAGAAGCCGCCGGCGCAGCCGGGTATGGAGCACATGGGCGGCCACTAACGCCAACAGGCTCATTTCACGTGAATCATTCGGGCGCTGGAGATCTCTCCGGCGCCCGTTTCATTTGAGGGCGAGCTGCTCGAAGGCGCTGGGGGAGGGTGGGTTGGCCAGTGCCGCCGCGATCGCGTCGGCGGCCTGGTCGGGTGTCAGCACGGAGCTGTCGACTTCGAGGTCGTAGAGGCCGGGTTCGTGCACGGCCTGCTGCCAGCGGGCCGCCGGTTCGGGGACGCCGGGGCCGGCGACATAGCCCTCGGGCGCCGCGTTGCGCCGAGCCATGATGATTTCGATGGGGCAGTGCACGCCGACGAACAGGACCGGCAAGTCGGCGAGCCGTCGCGCCGAGGCGGGCAGGATGCCGAGCGGGCGGGAATACCAGTCGTGATGGCCGACATCGACCACGACGTCGAAACCGGCGCGGGCCTTCTCTGCTATGTCGTCATAGAGTTCGCCGTAGAGCCGCTGCACGGCCGGTTCGAGGTCGGGGCGCTCGCCGCCGGGCCGGAGGCCGATGCCCGGCTGTTCGTGCTCGGGTGTGCGTTGCCGCATCTCGTCGACGCCGAGGTTGATCCACCGTCCCGGCAGTCGAGCCAGCACGGCGGCGACGATCGAACTCTTGCCCGCCCGCGGGGCGCCGTTGAGGATGACGATGCGTCCGGTCATGGCTTTATTTCCCTCGTGGTGTCGAAATGGCCGAACCTGCCGCGACATTGTTTTGACCCCCTGATGGAGCAAAGCAATGACTGAGATCACCCAGCTGATGGACGGAATCCTGCTCGGCGAATGCCCGCGCTGGCACGATGGCAAACTGTGGTTCGCCGACTGGGTGGGGCAGAAGCTCTACACGCTCGCCCCCGGCGGCACACCGCAGGTGGAAGCGAAAGTCGCGTCGCTACCCTTCTCGTTCGACTGGCTGCCGGACGGCCGCATGCTGCTGGTCCATGCCGCCGACAACGACCTTAAGGTCCGCAAGCCCGATGGCAGTTTTGAGCGCTGGGTCAACCTTGCTCCGCACTCGATTGGCTGCAACGAGATCACCGTGCACCCCAACGGCAATATCTACCTCAACAGCGTCAACTTCGAATTCCCGGGCGGCGAGTTCAAGCCGGGGTTCATCCTGCTGGTGACGCCGGACGGCGCGGTGAGGAAAGTTGCGGATGGCCTCGCCTTCCCCAACGGCATGGCGATCACGCCCGATGGCAAGACGCTGGTCTGCGCCGAATCGTTCAACGGCAATCTCTCGGCTTTCGACATCGCCCCGGATGGCAGCCTCGGTAATCGCCGGCTCTGGGCCAATGTCGGGCAATACGGCAATGACGGCATCTGCACTGATGCCGAGGGCGCCATCTGGACTTCGACCGGACCCACCGTGCTCCGCATTCGCGATGGCGGGGAGGTGACGGACCGGTTCGAGCTCGACCGCATGTGCTTTGCGGTGATGCTGGGCGGGGACGACGGGCGCACGCTCTACATGGTGGCCAATGAATGGACCGGTACGGTCGATGTGAGCAAGCCGACGGGCCGGGTGTTTTCCACCCGCGTCAGCGTTCCGCATGCGGGCAACCCTTGAGCAGGCTCCAGAAAAGCGAAAGGCGCTCGACCCTTGCGGGGAGCGCCTTTCCTTGAGGTTGGGACTGGACTGACGGGAGGGAACGTCGCCCTATCGACCAACCGTTGAGCAATAAATAGGTCGCCCAACGGAGGTTTCAAGATGCGACTTTACGTTTACGTCAAGTCGCCGTCTTTCCGGTGTCAGGCCTTGGCGGTCTTGGCCCGTTCGATCGATTCCAGGATCACCTTGCGGGCGTCCTCGACGTTGCCGACGCGGTCGATCTTGGCCCACTTGCCGGGCTCGAGGTCCTTGTAGTGGGTGAAGAAGTGCTTCACGCGCTCGATCTGGATCGGCTGCATGTCGCCGATATCCTTGATGCCGTCATACATCTTGGTGAGCTTGCTCACCGGCACGGCGAGGATTTTTTCGTCCTGGCCGCCATCGTCTTCCATGAACAGGATGCCGAAGGGGCGGCAGCGCACGACGGCGCCGGGCACCAGCGGGCGGGAGTTCATCACGATCACGTCGAGCGGGTCGCCGTCGCCGCACAGCGTGTGCGGCACGAAGCCGTAATTACCCGGGTAGCGCATCGGGGTGTAGAGGAAGCGGTCGACGAAGAGCGCGCCCGAGGCCTTGTCGATCTCGTACTTGATCGGCTCGCCGCCCATCGGCACTTCGATGATCACGTTGAGGTCGTCGGGCGGGTTCTTGCCGATCGGGATGGCGTCGATATTCATGGGAAGGACCTTGAGGGGGAGGGGTTCCGGGCCGCGTTGTGGCCCATCGGTGGCCATGTTTGCAAGGCATCAAAACGCCTCATCTGATAGACGGACGAAAATGGTGACCAAGCTCCAAATCCTCGCCCTGCCGGTCCTCGCGCTCTGCGCCCTCAGTGGGCCGGCCTACGCGCAGCTCTTTGTTTCGAGCTACACCGACCTGAAATTCGAGGATTGCACCGTGATGTCGACCGACGATTTCGGGTCGACCTGGGCCTGTCCGGGCCTCAAGGGGTTTCCGGTGATGGCGCGCGAGAGCCAGCGCAGCTTTCGCATTTCGTACGGGCTGACCTCCACGACCGAGAAGGCGGCGGAGCAGACGCTGCCGGTGGAGAACCATCCTGCGGGGGAGATCGAGTGGCGCGTCGCCAATGCGGAGGGCAGCTACAAGCCCTTCGCGACGATCGTGAAATTTATGCTGAAGCCCGAGGGCGATGCGGCGCCGGGCGAAGTGCTGGTGGTGACGAAGATTGCGCCGGGCGCCACCTGCCACGTCGCCTATGTGGATGCGATCGCCAACCCTGACGCCGAGAAGCTGGCGCAGAAGGCGGCCGACGAGAAGGCGAAGGATTTCGACTGCGCCAAGGACCCGGAGATCGTCGGCGAGTTTGCCGCCTGGAAGCGCTGACTACTTCCCCAGCGCGTGGTCGAGCGCCATCTTGAGGGCGGTGGTGCCGCCCGCGAGCTGGATGGCCTTGCCAATCGCGCGCTTGTCACCGAGCACCGCCACCACAGCGGCCGCCACATCGGCGCGGGAAATGGCCTTCTCGTCGATCTTGTCGAGGCTGGCGGTAACCTTGCCGGCCGGTTTGTCGTCGGTGAGCTCGGCCGGCTCGACGATGGTCCAGTCGAGCGTGGAGCCGGTGATGTGCTTCGCGGCGGCGCGCTTCTGCTTGTAATAGTCCTTCATCTCGTCGCTCATCGAGCGCGTGGAAAGCCCGGTGCTGGCGCCGATCGACGACACCGAGACGTAGCGCTTCACCCCGGCCTTCTCCGCGGCGCGGACGGTGCGCAGGGTGCCGGTGCGATCGAGCGCGCTGCCCTCGCCGGTGGCTGAGCCGGCGGCGAACACTACCGCGTCCGTCCCCTTCATGGCCGTGACGATGGTGTCGAATTCCGACTTGTCGAGATCGACGAGCTGGGTTTCGGCACCGAGCTTCACCATCTCGGCCATGTGTCTGGGGTTGCGGATGGTCGCGACCACCTGATGCTTGGCGGCGATCAACTGCTCGACGATCAGCTTGCCGGTGCGGCCCGAGCCGCCGATGACGGTGACGCGCATCGCGTCCCTCCTATTTGAACACCCGCATCAGCAGGTCGACGAATTTCTGCCGGTCGGCGTGGAAGGCGACTTCGGCATTGTGCGGCCGGGTGGTGCGGTGCTCGTAATCGACCACGGTGCGGCCCATCGTGTACTCGCCCTTGGTTTCGATCACGACGTTCACCGAACGCGTTTCGATGACGTCGGGTTCGACCAGGTAGGCGATGCACACCGCATCGTGCACTGGGGCGCTGAGCGGCGTGCCGGTCGGCTGGTTGGCCTCATAGCCCTTGATGCGGTGCTCGATGATATCGGCCGAGGCGGTGCCGGCGGGCGAGCCGAGCGCCCGCAGAGCCGCGCACTGGTCGCGCGAGATCAGGGCCTCGTGGGTGGCGTCGAGCGGCACCAGCACGATGCGCTTGAAGCCGGCCTCGAAGACGATCGAGGAGGCTTCCGGATCGGCCCAGATGTTGAACTCTGCGGCGGGCGTGATGTTCGACTTGTTGATTGCGCCGCCCATGATCACGAGCTCGGGCACGTTGGCGACGAAGTTGGGGTCGAGCGCGATGGCGGCGGCGAGGTTGGAGAGCGGGCCGACGGCGACGAGCGTGGTGTCGCCCTTCGCTTCGCGGAAAGCCTGGGCAAGATATTCGGGGGCCGACTTCTCCTGCTTTTTCCCCTTGGGCGCGGGGATGGGCAGCTCGGTCATGTGGACCTTGGGGTCGCGCTTGCTGGCGCGGGGCACGGGGAAATCGGTGCGGACGATGGGGTGGCTCAGGCCTTCGTAGACCGGGATCTCCGGGCGGCCGATCCACTCGACGGTGCGCAGCGAATTGTCGGTGCAGTTCTGAACCGGAATGTTGCCGTTCACCGTGGTGACGGCGACGAGGTCGAGGTCCGGGTGCAGCGCCGCCAGCATGATCGCCACCGCGTCGTCGGTGCCGGTATCGCAATCGAGGATGAGCTTCTTTTTGGCCATGCTGGTGTCCTTTGTGTTGGAGCCAGCATGGCCGGGAGCGGGCGGGGCTGTCCAGCCGCCGGAAGTCGCAAGCTAGCCGCGGAGTTTTGCGATTTCGGCGCGGGCGGCGGCGACGATTTCGTCGTTGGTGTGGGCGTGGCCCCAGAGGCCCCAGCCGCCGGGCGCGGCCTCGGTCAGCAGGACCCAGGTGCGTTCGACGAGGCTCGGGTCGTTGGCGGCTTTGGCCACCAGATCGGTGAGCTGGCGGACGACGGCGATCTGCTTGTCGCGGTCGAGCGCGCCCGCATTGGTCAGCACCTGGATGCGGACGTGGTCGCTGTCGCCGTCGACATTGGCGAGGGCCGTGGCCGGGAGTTCGTGGACGAAGGCGGCGGTGTTCTGCCGGAACATGGGGATGTCGGGCACGGCCTCGACGGCCTTCACGGTCGCGGCGGCGTCGATGGCGAGCTGGCGGGTGTCGGCGAAGGTGCCCTTCGCCGCGGTGATGTCGATCATGGGCATGGCGCCCCTCCGAGAATTATGACGATCGTCATAGTGCTAGACTATGATGCCTGTCATAGTCAATGATGCGGTATGGCCCAAAAACCTCAGAACGACACCAAGCAGAAGATGATCGAGCGCACCGCGGTGCTGCTCGCCAAGAAGGGTTTGCAGGGGACCTCGTTTTCCGAGGTGCTCGAAGCTTCGGGCGCGCCGCGCGGGTCGCTCTATCACCACTTCCCCGGCGGCAAGGATGAGCTGGTGCTCGCCGCGATCGGCCTCGCGGGGCAGCGGGCGATCACGGTGCTCGAGGCGATGCAGGGGCGACCGGCGGATCAGGTGGCGGAGGCGTTCCTGAAGCTCTGGCGGCTGGTGCTTGAGAAGTCGGAGTTTTCTGCCGGGTGCGCGGTGGCGGCGGTGACTGTCGCGGCGGATACGCCCGAGCTTGTCGGGCGGGCGGCCGAGGTGTTTCGCAACTGGCGGGTGAAGCTCGGCGAATTGCTGGCGGCGGGCGGTGTGCCGGTGGCCCGCGCTCAGGCGCTGGCGGCGGTGCTGATCTCGGCGAGCGAGGGGGCGGTCATCCTTGCGCGGGCCGAAAAAAGCTTCGAGCCCTTCGACCTGGTGGCGGCCGAAGAGCTCGAGCGGATACGGTCGGCGATGGGCTAGGGCCCTTACTTCAGGAGCTTGTAGGTCGAGACGACGTTGCCCTTGCTCGTCTTTTCGCTCGACACCAGCTCCAACCGGGTGGTGCCAGTGCCCTCGGGGAAGAGCTTGCGGTACTTGCTGCCCGCCAGCACCGGGTGGGTGATGAGGGTCAGCTCGTCGAGCAGGCCGGCGAGGAACAGGTGGTTCACTACCGAGATCGAGGCCATCACGGCGATCTCGCCGCCGGTCTTCGCCTTCAGTTCGCGCACGAAAGCGTCGAGGTCGCCCGAAATGATCGACGAGTTCTGCCAGGCGGGCAGCGTCTTCAGCGTGCGGGTCGCGACGTGCTTGGGCGCATCGTTGATGAAGTCGGCAAAGCCCGCGTCGCGCTGGGCGGTCGGCCAGTAGCCGGCCCATTCCTCAAAACCCTTGCGGCCCATGATCACCTCGTCGGTGCGGCCGAGCACGCCGGTCAGCAGGCCGCCGAGCTCGTCGTCGAAGCGGTCGAACTGCCATTCATTGGGAGCCTCGACGGCGCCATCGAGCGAGTGGAACAGGCCGGCGGTGACTTTACGCATTTTCGTTTTCCTCTAGGTCTGGCGCTTCCATCGGGCGCCTTCATCGTGACGACGAACGCCCCAAACGGGAATCGACACGGCGCCGACAAAAAAGATGAGATCGCACGTTCGGCGCGGCTGATAAAAGCCCGGGAGCGGAGCGAGGGAGCGAATCGATGAGCAATTCACGTCACGTTGTGGTGCACCACGATGACCTCGGCGCGAGCTGGAGCGCCAACATGGCGTTTCTCGACCTCGTCGCCCAGGGCGTCGTCAGCAGCGGTTCGGTGATGGTGCCGTGCCCGTGGTTCCCGCACATGGCGCAGCTGGCGCGGGAGAACCCCGGGCTCGATATTGGCGTGCACCTGACGCTGACCTCGGAGTTCGACCGCATGCGCTGGCGGCCGATGACCGGCGTCGCCGATAACGGCATGTGCGATGCCGAGGGCTTCTTCCCACGCCGGGCTGTCGACCTGCGCCGGGCCAACCCCGCCGCAGTGGAGCGCGAGCTGCGGGCCCAGATCGATGCGGCCTACGCGGCCGGGTTCGATGTGACGCATCTCGACGCGCATATGGGCACGGTTTGGCTGCCCGAGTTCGTCGAGATCTACGAAAAGCTCGGTGCCGATTACCGGCTGCCGATCTTCCTGCCGCCGGTTGGCGACAGCTGGGTCGAGACTTCACCGGCGCTGGACCGGGCGCATGAACGGGCGGCCGCCCGCGGCAATCCGGATTTCGCCGCGGTGCTCTCGACGCCGTTCGGCAATCTCGCCCCAACGCCCGAGGATTATCGCGGCATCCTGGATCGGTCGAAGCCCGGGCTCACCTGGGGCGCGTTCCACTTCACGCAAGCAGGCGATATCGCGATGATTTCGGACGATGCGCCGACGCGGCTCGGCGAATACGACATCTTCCGCTCGGGTGCGGTGGAGCGGATGTACCGCGAGCTCGGGCTCGAGCTCGTCGGCATGCGTGGGTTCCGCGACCGGATGCGGGCGGGCTGAGGCCCGCCCGGCCGGATGATCAGTACTCGCCGCCCGTTTCGATGATGCCGTGGGTCACCGAGCCGGTGGCCGGGAAGAGCGGGATCAGGCAGGCCTGGAGTGCGTGGTAGATGTCGCCCTTGCCGGCGAAGAGCGAGTAGGCCGGCTTCATATCCTCGGTCAGCTGCTCGTGCCAGGCGCCGTTCTGTTCGTCGATGTGGTGGCGGGCGATCACGTCCCAGATATTGCGGTACCAGCCCTCGAAGAACGGGTCGTCATTGTGTTCGAGCAGGAAGGCGGCCGCGGCCGCGCCCTCGCTCATCGGCCACCAGAGCTTGTGGCGCATATCCGGCTTGTCGGACCAGTCGAGGTTGTAGAAGAAGCCGCCATGCTTGCCGTCCCAGCCGATGGTGACGGCCTGGCGGAACAGCGTGGCTGCAGCCTCGGGCATCCAGTGATGCTGGCGCTCGCCCAGCATCCAGAGCTGCATGACGAGGCGCGACCATTCGAGCCAATGGCCCGGAGTGGTGCCCGGCGGACGGAACATCTGGTCGCCGGTGTAGCCCTTGTCGACGTTCCAGTTGGCGTCAAAATGCTCGGCGACGCGGAAGCCGTTTTCGCGGGCCCGGCGGTTGATGATCAGGTCGGCAATGCTCTCGGCCTTGCGCAGATATTCGCGCTCGCCCGTCGCCTCGTAGGCGGCCATCAGCGCCTCGGTGAGGTGCATGTTGGAGTTCTGGCCGTGATAGTCGGAAATGGGCGACCAGTCGGCGTGGAATTCCTCGTCGATCGCGCCATGGGCTTTGTTCCAGAAGCGCTCCTCGATCACTTCGGTCACGTCGGCGATCATGGTGTCGGCGAGCGGGTGGCCGACGAGGCTGGCCGACGAGGCGGCGAGCAGCACGAAGGCATGGCCATAGCCCTGCTTCCGGCCATTATCGGCGGCGCCGTTATCGTCGACGGCCCAGAAATAGCCGCCGCGCTCGGCGTCGCGATGGGTGTTCCAGAGGTAGTGCATGCCGTGGTCGACGATCTGGTCCGACCCCGGCCGGCCGAGCAGGCTGCCGATGGCGAAGCAATGCACCATGCGCGCCGTGCCGTGGATGCCGCGCACCGGGTTCACCGGCTTCTGTGGGGTGCCCGTCGCGGTCAGTTCGAAGAAGCCGCCCTTGGGGTTGAAGCTGCGGTTGCCATAGAACGAGAACAGCGCCTCGGCCTGGTCGCGCAGCCACTGCCGGTGATACGGCCGGGTCAGCCACGGGCTATCAGGATTATCGGACGGCATGGCGGGCTCCCTCGGGTTATCGGTTGAGGCATAGGGGTATAGGAGCTGCGCGTGAGCGCCAAGCCGCGCCCGCGCAAAAAGCCATCCGGATTTGGTCGAAGCTGCGCTAGGTTCGGCCGGGGGACTTTTCACATGCTGCCGGACTTTCCGCCGCTCGACGATGCGACGCTTGCCGCCATCGCGGCCCGCCATGGGGTGAGCGGGCCGATCCGGCGGATGCCGCAGATCGGCACGTTCAACGCGATTTTCGCGCTCGGTGAGGAGTTGGTGTTGCGGGTGCCGCGCGATCATCCGCGCTTCGTCGGCGCGACCGAGAACGGGGCGATCGCCGTGCCGCTCGCCCGGGCGGCGGGCCTCCGCACTCCGGCGCTGATGGCGTATGACCCGAGCCGGGAGCTGCTGCCGGTGCCCTATGGCATTTACGAGCGGGTCGATGGGGTGGGGCTCGAGGGCGCGACGCCCGATCCGGCGACCGCTTGTCCGGCCTGGCGGGAACTCGGTCGCGAGCTGGCGCGCCTGCATCAGGGCGTCACCGCATCGGCGGACCTTCACACATTCGAGCAGAAGACCGATCCGCGGCCGCTCCCCGAGATCATCGCCCGGGCCGGCTATTTCGGCTCGGCCGAGGCCCAGTGGCTCGGGGATTGGCTCGGACGGCTCGCGCCGGTGGCGTTGGCCGAGGGGCCGCCGCGCTTTCTCCACGGCGACAGCCAGGCAGCAATCTCATGGTCGATCCGCAGACGCTCGGCTATCGCGCCGTCATCGACTGGGGTGGCGCGATGTGGGGCGATATCGCGATCGATTTCGCCGGGGTGCATCTGCGCGCCGTTCCGGCGATGCTCGAGGGTTATCGCGAGCTGGCACCGACCGGCGACTGCATTGAGGCGCGTATCCTGTGGCGCCACCTCACCATCGGCCTGCACCAGCTGCGCGGCAGCGGCAAGCCCGACCAGAGCTGGGGCGAGCGGCCGATGGGCGTCCTGTTCGATGTGCTCCGCTTCCTCGGCGAGGCGGAGGATGCTCGCTGGAGGCAGTGGCGGCCCTGAGCCGTCATCTACTGGCGCAGGAGCAGCAGCCACAGCCAGATGGCGCCTGCGGCGAGGACCACGAGCCAGAGCAGGATCTGCCGGCGGCGGTTTAGCCGCGCCACGCGGTTCCGGGCTTCGCCCGGGTCCATCGCCACTAGGCCGGCGGGGCGCCAGGCGTTGACGACGTCGGCAATATCCTTCGCGGCGGCAAGGTCGTTGCCGATGAAGCCGTTGAGGACGATGGTCTGTTGCCGGTCGAAGAAGTCCGGCGGGCGCGTCTCGCCCGTGGCGTCGAGGGCGTGCTGATCCTCGAGCGGGCGGAACATCAGGTAGGTCAAGGTCACCCGTCCGGGCCAGCGGCCGGTCTGGCGCTGCACGACGTAGCCCGGCCCAACCGTCGACAGATCGATCGCGGCCGGTCGCCAGGGCGGGTGAATCGGGAGTGCCAGGACTTCGAGACGATTGCCGCGCAGGATTAGCCGCGGATAGCGCCCGAGCCACTGCAGCGCGACGAGGATGCCGCCGAGGAAGAAGCGTAGACCCAGGACTTGCGCGACCGGGTGCCCGAGGAGACCGATAAAGGACAGCATCAGCGCGGCAATCGCGACCGATTGCTGCTCCTTCTGGTTCTCGGGATGGAAGGTGAGCTCACCCGGCGTTTCCATTCCGGCAGTCAGCATCAGCGACGGGCCGGTGTCGAGCGGGCGCTCAGAACAGCGTTAGTGCCGCGCCTATTCGTCCGCCGGCGCGATCTTGAGGCCGGCTTCGGCCAGGGCGCGGGTCATGTGGGCGGCGTACCAGGCGGGCCAGTTGGTGTCGTATTTGCCGCCGAGCTCGGCCTTTTCGTAGACGCCATGGGCCTCGGCGGCGCGCTTCAGGAGGTCGACGATGATCGCCTCGGTGTCGAGTTTGGGGCTCATCTTCCGGGCAGTCTTTCGGTGATTTCCTGCAGCACCCAGCCATTGCCGTCCGGGTCGCTGAACGAGGCGAACGAGCCATAGCTGGCACGATCGGGCGCGAGGCCCGTGACGCGGTCCGCGGTGCCGGCGTGGTGGAAGATACCACCGGCATCGTGGAAGATCTCGCTGACCTCGATGCCGCGGCCGACGAGTTCGGCCCGCGCCAGTTCGATATCGTCGACGACGAGGTGCAAGCCCTCGACCGAGCCGGGGCCGCGGGTGTTGAGGCCCTTGCCGAAAATGATGGATGTGGGCGACCCCGGCGGGGTCACCTGCACGACGCGGAAATCGGCGCCGGTGGAGAAATCGGCATCGAGCCGGAATCCCAGTTTTTCATAAAACGCCTTGGCCCGATCGACGTTGGATACCGGCAGCACGATCACTTCGAGCTTGAGGTTCATTTGCCTGCCCCTTTCAGTTGCAAGTTGCAACCAGAAGATAGGCAGCGGACGCGCGGGGTGCATCGGCGGGATGCATGCGGAATTGCGGTATCAGCGATGTGCGCTGGGCACTGCGCTGGCGGCGAAGGGGCAGCCGGGGCAGTTGCGGCCGCAGAGGGTGTGGGGCTGGTAGTCGCCGGCCTCGGGCAGGCGGCGGAGGCCGTCGCGGGGTGTGAGATTTTCGGGCACGCGCACTTCGCTGGCGAGCCCGAGCGCCATCAGGGTGCGGATCAGGGCCCAGCCGAGGTCGATCTGGCCGCGTTCGAGGCCGAGCCGTGCCGAGTCCGGGAAGGCGTGGTGGTTGCCGTGGAACGCCTCGCCGAAGGTGATGAGGCCGACGGCCGGCAGGTTGTAGCCCTGCACCGCCACATCATCGACGGCCCAGCCCTGCCGGCCGCGGCGATGGGCGAAATGCCCAACCATCCAGTGTCCGGTGAGCGATACCGACACGCGCAGCGCAATGCCCCACACTACCCAGCTCCAGCCGCCGAGGATGAAGAACAGCATGGCCCAGGGCAGTTGCTGCGCTATCCAGGTGCGCTCGAGGAAGCGGTAGAAACGATCGTTGGCGGCGCGCGGCTCGATGACGAAGCGCGGCGGATGGTCGAGCGCGACGACGCAGTGCATCTGCCACCAGGCATCGACGAAGAACGAGCGGCGGTGGGCGTAGAGCGGGTGGCAATCGCGCTGGCGCTGGGCCCAGTCGCGGATGTCGTGCGCCTGCATCATGCCGTAGGGGCCGGCCATGCCGACCAGCGTGCCGAGATAGACGAGGGCATGCTCGATGAAGATGTGGGTGCGGAACGAGCGGTGGATCAGCAGGCGGTGCATGCCCACCGAATGGCCGGCGCAGATGGTGATCGCCGTGGTGACGAGGAAGAGCGCCAGCGCATCGAGGCTGAAGGTCACGGGCGCGAAGACCAGTGCGATGCCAGTGAGCGACAGGGTCCAGAGCGACTTTTGCGGGGCCCAGCGGACGGCGCCGGCGACGGCATCGCTATCGGGGTCCGAGATCATCCGAAGGGTGGAAAGGGCACGAGCGGGCTCAGTCGCGGTCATGGCATTTCGGCCTTGCGCTGCGGGGTTATTTAGGCGATGAACTAAACAACGAAATGTCTAGCAGCGGCCACGCTGTTAGGCAATAGGCTAATTACCTAAATAGGAAGCGCGGCGGATGGACGATTCCGGGCTGGACAAGATCGAGCTGCCCCCGGCGGTCGAAGAGGTGGTGAGCCCGGACGGCGCCTTCCAGCGCGTGTTCGAGGCTCTGGCTTCGGCGCCGCGCCGCCGCATCATCGCCTACCTGTCGCACACCTCGCTGACGGCAGGCGAAATCGCGGCGCGCTTCAACATGTCGAAGCCGTCCATCTCCCAGCACCTCAGCATCCTCGAAACCGCCGGGCTGGTGGCGAAAGAGCGCCGCGGCCAGTTCCTCCACTACTCGCTGATCCCCAACAACCTGACGAACACGCTGACGGGGTTTGCGCAGGAGGTGTGCCCGGTGGGCCGGCCGCTCAGGCGCGAGAGCAAGGCGCTGGCGGAACGGAAGGGCGCTGAGGGCGAGCGATAGCAACGGGTTGGGATTTAGGACGTACCGCTAGTCGCGGAATCGGAGGGTAGAGACGGTGGCGGCAAGGCATTGGCAAGGATCGTTCTCATGCAGAGCGCTTCAAGAGCAGATACCTTCCAAACGCGCCCGAGTGATAACTCGTACTCATCGTTCGTCAGCCCATCCCGACCCGCGTATACTCCAATGAGAAATGATTCAGCTGTCGCAAACTCAACAACGACGTTGTCTTCTGTATAGAAGAGATCTCCAGCGTTGCCGATAACAATTACAGGCGAGCCGGACATTCCTGATTTTGTCGTGCCGTCGATATAGAATAAGTTCTCATATTGGCCGCTCGGTAACGTGACGCCCGCGAATGGCTCAGACGCTATCGTCGCTCCTTTCCAGATTGGAAATATGCCCGTGCTGTCGATACCCAGTGGGTAGCCCAAAACGAAGACCGTACTGCCAACCGAAGGGTAGAAATGCTGTGCACTGTCCGCTCGCAGCAAATCGGACTCCGATTTGGGCTTTTCCACGCCTCGCTTGAGCGTTACTCGGCCACCTTGAATGGCACGAAGACTTACCCCCCCTTGCGCTAACTCAGGCAACAAAGGCTCGAGGGACATCACTGCGTAGTCATTTTGACGGCCGCTGGGTCGGTCATCAAACCAGAGGGGTAATTCGGAATTGTCTACTATGGGCACGGACATGGGCTTAAAGAACAGACCCTCGCCCACTTTCCCAGGCTCATTGACGGGGCTTGCCACGGCCACATGAAATTCGATGCGATTGGGTGTTGCCCCGAAACGGGAAAGGACTGCACCCGTGGCAGGATGCGTCCCAGATAGTACGTGATAGTTCGTCACTAGGAAGTAGTGACCGGCAAAGCGGTAGACGAACCCGGTAGCCGAACTCAGCAGTGCGGCATCACGAAACACGGATATCTTCGTGGTCGTGTAGCTCAGAGGACTCCCCGGCCAGAAAGCGACTTCGTGGATGACTTCAGATTCGTCCAATTGATGCTCCAATCGAAACACAAGGCCCCGGATTGCTCCGGGGCCTCGCTTGTTCGTACGGCCGCGTCAGATCAAACCGCGCCGCCCATGTGGGCGAGGACGGCGAGCAGCAGCAGGGCTACGATGTTGGTGATCTTGATCATGGGGTTCACGGCGGGGCCCGCCGTGTCCTTGTAGGGGTCGCCGACGGTGTCGCCGGTGACGGAGGCCTTGTGGGCGTCGGAGCCCTTGTAGTGCTTGACGCCGTGGCTGTCGGTGAAACCGTCCTCGAAGCTCTTCTTGGCGTTGTCCCAGGCGCCGCCGCCGGCCGTCATCGAGATGGCGACGAAGAGGCCGGTGACGATGACGCCCATCAGCATTGCGCCCAGCGCCGAGAAGGCCGCGGCTGCGCCGGCGATCCAGTAGATCACGACGAAGACGAGGATCGGCGAGAGCACGGGCAGCAGGCTCGGGACGATCATTTCCTTGATCGCGGCCTGGGTCAGCATGTCCACCGCCTTGCCGTAATCGGGCTTGTCGGTGCCGGCCATGATGCCCGGCTTTTCCTTGAACTGCCGGCGCACTTCCACCACGACGCTCATGGCGGCGCGGCCGACGGCGGTCATCGACATGCCGCCAAAGAGGAAGGGCAGGAGGCCACCGAACAGCAGGCCCACTACCACGTAGGGGTCGGCGAGCGAGAAGCTCAGCGTGCCGATGCCGCTAAAGATCGAGCCGGCAGGGGCATTGGCGGCGAAGAAGTTCAGGTCCTGCGTATAGGCGGCGAACAGCACCAGGGCGCCGAGGCCGGCCGAACCGATGGCGTAGCCCTTGGTGACGGCCTTGGTGGTGTTGCCGACGGCGTCGAGAGCGTCGGTGTTGTGGCGCACTTCCTTGGGGAGGCCCGCCATTTCGGCGATGCCGCCGGCGTTGTCGGTGACCGGGCCGAAGGCGTCGAGCGCCACGACCATGCCGGCGAGCGCCAGCATCGTGGTGACGGCAAACGCGATGCCGAAGAGGCCGGCGAGGTTGTAGGTAACGATGATGCCGACCACGATGACGATGGCGGGCAGGGCGGTCGATTCCAGCGAGACGGCGAGGCCCTGGATCACGTTGGTGCCGTGGCCGGTCACCGAGGCTTCGGCGATCGAGTTCACCGGGCGCTTGTTGGTGCCGGTATAGTATTCGGTGATGACGATGATGAGGCCGGTGATCACGAGGCCGGCGACGCCGCAGAAGAAGAGGCTCCACGGGGTGAACTGCTTGCCGCCTTCGGCGCCGAGCTGCACATCGAGGCCGCCGAAGGTCCAGAGCAGGACGGGCAGCAGCACGATGAGCGAGAGGATGCCGGTGGCGATGAGGCCCTTGTAGAGGGCGTTCATGATGTGGTTGTCGCTGCCGAGCTTCACGAAATAGGTGCCGATGATCGAGGTGATCACGCAGGCGCCGCCGATGGCGAGCGGCAGCACCATGCCGGCGAGCTTGAAGGCATCGGGCAGCACGATCGCCGCCAGCACCATGGTGGCAACCGCGGTCACCACATAGGTTTCGAACAGGTCGGCGGCCATGCCGGCGCAGTCGCCGACATTGTCGCCCACGTTGTCGGCAATGGTGGCGGGGTTGCGCGGATCATCCTCGGGGATGCCGGCTTCCACCTTGCCCACCATGTCGCCGCCGACGTCGGCGCCCTTGGTGAAGATGCCGCCGCCCAGACGGGCGAAGATCGAGATCAGCGAGGCGCCGAAGCTCAGCGCCACGAGGGCGTCGATCACGGTGCGGCTCGTCGGCGCGATGCCCATGAACTGGGTGAGCACGATGAAGTAGAGCGTGACGCCGAGGAGGCCGAGGCCGGCGACCAGCAGGCCGGTGATGGCGCCCGCCTTGAAGCTCAGGTCGAGACCCTTGGCCAGCGACGTGGTGGCGGCCTGGGCGACGCGCACGTTGGCGCGCACCGACACGTTCATGCCGATGAAGCCCGCAGCGCCCGAGAGCACCGCGCCGAGCAGGAAGCCGATCGCCGCATAGGCGCCGAGCAGGATGAAGGCCAAAATGAAGATGACGACGCCGACGATGCCGATGGTGGTGTACTGGCGGCGGAGATAGGCGGAGGCGCCTTCGCGCACCGCGGCGGATATTTCCTGCATGCGGGCCGAACCCGCATCGGCCCTCAACAGGCCTTGCGTGGTGACCACGCCGTATACAATGGAGAGCAGACCGCACACGACGATCGCCCAGAGCAAAAGAGTCATAGAACTGGTTCCCTCGGTTTCAGGCCGACAGGGAACGCTCCATAGTTGCGGCGGCGCGCGAGCGCGCACACCCCTCCTCGCCCCCTAGCGACGCGTAAGTGTGAGGTTGTGCCAAATCGTCACAATCCGTCAACGCCAATTGCGTTCAGCGCCGAGGGTGATTCGCGCTCAGGCGACGCCCTTGGCGACGAGCACGACGTAGATCATCGCCGCGTAGGTCAGCTGGTGGGTGATCTGGTCGATGCCGTGGAGGCTCCAGAAGCGGCTGGGCTGGGTATCGACATGCACGCCGCGCGAATAGTGGATCTTGGAGTAGTCGAGCAGGTAGTGCACGATGAATTCGGCGACGACGAGGCCGAGCAGAGCAGGCAGGGGCGTGCCCGCCACCAGCAGCACGATCAGGCTCAGACCGGCGTGAACGCCGGCATGCGCATAGCCACCCACCTGGCGGAAATCGCCTTTGCCGGCCAGCATCCAGCCCGGCTGCAGAAAATAGTCGGCGACGTAATGCTTGAGTTCCAGCCCGATGAAAAGCAGGAAGAATAATGCGACCATCCGGTCCTGTCCTCGCGATCGGCGCCTTGTGCCCTGCACCGTTTCCCCGAAGCCCCGATGCTTACAGCCACTATCGGGCGAGGCAAGTCCGGAGTTTCTACATTCGGGCTATACGGTGCGCCATCATTCATCCACGGTTCATGGGCGATATGGCATCGCGGTCGCGCCGAGGGGCGCGTCCCGCTCGACGGGAGGGTTCGATGCGTGGACTTGCCTTGCTGTTTTCCGTGTTGGCGGGCCTCGGCGCCCTGACCGGCGCGGCCTATGCGGATGCCTCCGGCAAGGCGCTGGGGGTCGATCCCGACGCGAAGTCCGAGACCAAGGCGGGGGTCAAGGAGCTGGTGGTCGGCGCCGACATCTTCCTCGGCGACAAGGTGGTGACCGACGCCAAGGGCCTCGTCGAGATCAAGTTCTCCGACAATACCAAGCTGGTGGTGGGGCCCAATTCGGCGCTGGTGATCGAGGATTACCTGCTGCGCGACGATGGCTCGAACGGCAAGCTCGCGATCAACGCGCTTTCGGGCACGTTCCGGTTCGTGACCGGCGGGGCGGCGAAAGACCGCTACCTCATCAAGACGCCGACCGGCACGATCGGCGTGCGCGGCACCGGCTTCGACCTCACCGACGATGCGCGGCATTTCTCGGTGATGCTGTACCACGGCGCCGTCGACATCTGTAACAAGGCCAAGAAGTGCATCACGCTCGATGATGTGTGCGAGATCGGCATGGCCGACCTCAGCGACGCCGTGATCCTCGGCAATGGCCGCGAGATGAACAACCAGGACCGCGAGGCGATGCGCGGCATGTTCCCCTATTCGGTGAACGAAAGTCCGCTGCAGGGCCAGTTCCGCATCGCGCAGGCGCGTGAGTGCCTCAACCGCCAGGTCGTGCCGACCGAGCAGGAGAAGGACGATACGCCGTCGCGGCCGCAGCAGCGCGGCCGCTTCACCAACGGCTTCTCCAGCAACTAACGGGACATGCTGCGCCGCCTGGTCCCTGCCTTTGTCGGCCTCGTCATCGTCCTGCTGCTGACGCTGCTGCGCATTGGCGATTCCTATCCGATCCAGATAGCGCGCGAGATCGGCTTCGATACCTACCAGCGTCTTCACCCGCGGCCCGATGCGAGCCTGCCGGTGCGGGTGATCGATATCGACGAGGCCTCGCTGAGCCAGCTCGGGCAGTGGCCGTGGCCGCGTGACCGGCTCGCGACCATCGCCGACCGGTTGGGTGAGCTCGGCGCCGTGGCGATCGGGTTCGATATCCTGTTTCCCGAGGCCGACCGGATGTCGCCCAAGCGGCTCGCGGCGGAGCTGCCGGGCGTCGATATTGCAACCCTGCCGGATTACGACGCGATCTTCGCTGCCTCGCTGAGCCGCACGCCCTCGATCCTCGGCTTTTCGCGGACGCCCGATGGGCTGCCGCTCTCGGGGACGGCCAAGGGCGGGTTCGCGGTATCCGGGCCCGATCCGAGTGCCTCGATCCCCTATCTGACCGGTGTCGCCGCGCCGCTGCCGGCTTTGCGCGATGCGGCGCCGGGGCTGGCGGCGGTGAGCCTCAACACCGAGCTGTCGTCGAGTGCGGTGCGCCGGTTGCCCATGCTGTGGACGAACGGCTCGCACCTGTTCCCGACACTGTCGCTCGAATCGCTGCGGGTGGCCTTCGGGCTCTCTGGCCTCGTGGTGCTGGGCGATACGGCCGAGGAGGGCTATGTCGACAGCATCCGGGTCGGCGACCTGACGGTGCCGACGACGTCGAGCGGCGATCTCTGGCTCTATTACAGCCGGCCCGACCCCAACCTGTCGATTTCGGCGAAAGACCTGCTCGGGCCGCAATACCAGGCGCTGCGCGACCGTATCGAGGGCCATATCGTGCTGATCGGCACCTCGGCCTCGGGCCTGCTCGATCTTCACACCACGACGCTGGGCGACAATGTGCCGGGCGTCACCATCCATGCGCAGGCGATCGAACAGATTCTATCGGGCACCTATCTCACCCGGCCCGACTGGGTGCAGGGGCTCGAATGGTTCGAGTTCATGATGCTCGGCCTGCTGCTGGTGCTGGTGGTGCTGACGCTGGGGCCGATCGCCGGGCTCGCAGCGGGTTTTGCGTCGCTGGTCGCGTCGGTGGGGCTCTCGTGGTGGCTGTTCGTCAGCCAGGGCATCATGCTCGATCCGAGCTTTCCGCTCATCGGGCTGACGCTCGTCTATCTGGGGCTCGTCTTCCTGCGCTTCCTCACCACCGATGTGCAGAAAAAGCAGATCCGCCGCGCCTTCGGCTATTACGTCGCGCCGGCGCTACTCAGCGAGATCGAAAAGAACGGCGAACGGCTGAAGCTCGGCGGCGAAATGCGCCGGGTGAGCGTGATGTTCTCGGACATGCGCGGCTTCACTTCGCTCAGCGAAAAGCTCGAGCCCAAGCAGATCCTCGCGATCCTCAACACGCTGTTCGGGGCGCTCGGGGCCGAGATCGTCGGCAAGTACGGCACCATCGACAAGTTCATCGGCGACGCCATCATGGCGTTCTGGAACGCGCCGGTTGATGTTCCGGGGCACGAGGAGCGCTCGCTCGAAGCGGCGCTCGGCATGCGGCGACGGCTGGCCGAGCTCAACGATCGCGACGGTTTTGGGCTTCGGGCCGCGGGGCTCAGCCTCGACCGGCTCGGCATAGGCATCGGGCTTTCGACCGGCGAGGCGCTGGTGGGCAATATGGGGCTCGAGACGCGCTTCGATTACTCGGCGCTGGGCGACACGGTGAATGTCGCGAGCCGGGTCGAGGGGTGCTGCAAGGAAGTGGGCTACGATATCGTGGTCGCCGATCCGCTGCGCCGCGCCGCGCCCGATTTCGCGCTGCTCGAGGCGGGCGCGGTGGCGCTCAAGGGCAAGGCCGAGCGGGTGACGATCCACATCCTCGTCGGCGACAAGGTGCTGGCCGAGACCGGCACGTTCCGGCTGCTGCGCCAGAGCCACAACGAGGCGCTGGCGGCGCTGCGCGACGGCCGGGATGCGCGCGGCGCCATCGCCGAATGCACGGCACTGGGACTGAAGGTCGAGCCAGGGCTCAAGAGTTTCTACGAGCACCTGGCGGCGCGGGCGGCGGATTTCCGGGCCGGTCAGCTCGCGGCGGAATAGGCTTGCCGCATCACTTCGATCTCGTCGAGGGCGGCGTAGAGCGCTGACCAGTCGTCGTGCTCGGCGATAGGGGCCCAGATCGCTTCCATCTCGTCGATGAGCATGGTGCGCGGGGTGGTCCGGGCGAAATAGGGGTGGTCGAGATTGGCGTCGGCGGCCGGCGGATGCGCGGCGATCAGGTGTTTCAGCCCGGCGAATGCCTCGGAGCGGTAGTGCTCGGCGGCCGGCGAGCGCATGGCCCGTTCGGCATCGCCGCCGCGCCAGTCGAAGTAGAACTGCTCGTAGGGCATCTGGGTGGCGTGGAGGAAGGTGAAGAGCTCCTTCACCAGCTCCGAATCCGCCTCGATGCCGAGCGGCTGCAGGCCGAGACGGCGCAGCACCGCGCCCCAGATCGAACGCTGGAAGGCCGGCCAGAAGCGGTTGAGAGCCGCTTCCATTTCGCTGTGTTCGCCGAGCGGTAGCAACACTTCGGCGAGCCGGGTCAGGTTCCAGGCCAGCACGTCGGGCTGGCGGCCGAAGGCGTAGAGGCCGTTCTCGTCGAAATAGGCGGCGGTGAAGCCTGGATCGTAGGCGGGCAGGAAGCGCCACGGGCCATAGTCGAAACTCTCGCCGGTGATGTTGATATTGTCGGTGTTGAGCACGCCGTGGACGAAGCCGGCGGCGATCCAGTTCGCCCCGGTTTCGGCGACCGCTTCGCTCACGGCGCCGAGGAATTTGGCGGCGCGGCCATTGTCGCCCTCGACCCAGAGCGCGGGGTAATAGTGCTTCACCGAGTGGTCGAGCAGCTGGCTGAGCCGCTCGGGTTCGCGAAGGTAGCTCAGGCGCTGGAACGAGCCGATGCGCACATGCGAATGGCTCAGGCGCACCAGCACCGACGAGCGGGTCGGCGAGGGCTCGTCGCCGCGCTGCAGTTCCTCGCCGGTCTCGATCAGGCTGAGCGACTTGGACGTGTTTACGCCCAGCGCTTCGAGCATTGCCGTCGCCAGCACTTCGCGGACGCCACCCTTGAGAGTGAGGCGACCATCGCCGCCGCGCGACCACGGGGTGCGACCCGAGCCCTTGGTGCCGAGGTCCATCAGCCGGCCGTCGCGCAGGTCCTCGAGCTGGGCAAAGAGGAAGCCGCGGCCGTCGCCGAGGTCGGGGTTGTAGGTCTGGAACTGGTGGCCGTGGTAGCGCAGGGCCAGCGGCTGGGAGAACGAGCCGGGCAGGGGGTCGAAGCGGCCGAAGTGGTCGACCCACTGCTCGTCGCTCAGCAGGTCGAGCCCGACCGTGGTGGCGGCGCGCTGGTTGCGATAGCGCAGGATGTGCTGTGGAAACTGCGCCGGACGAACGGCGTCGAAAAACCCCTCGCCGAGTTCGGCGTGAATGGCACGCGCCCGGAAGGTCACCGCCGGAACACTCCGACGACCTCGACATGGGTCGAGTAAGCGAACTGGTCGACCGGGACGACGCGCTCCAGCGTGTAGCCGCCGGCGATGAGGATGGCGGCGTCGCGGGCGAAGGTTTTTGGTTCGCAGGAGACTACAACCACCGTCTTCACCTTGGAGCGGGCCAGTTCCTTGCTTTGCGCCTCGGCGCCGGCGCGGGGTGGATCGAAGACCACGGCGTCAAAGGGGTTGAGCTCGATGGGGGCTAGCGGGTCGCGGAACAGGTCGCGGGCCTTGCCTTCGACGGGCTTCAGGCCCTGGGTGTGATTTACGGCCTTCACGAGGGCCGCAATGGCCGGCTTGTCGCTGTCGGCGGCGTAGACGCGCGAGGTTTCGGCCAGCCGCAGTGCGAACGGGCCGACGCCCGAGAACAGGTCGGCGACGGCCTTGGCCCTGCCGACGCCTTCGATCACCAGGCGCGCCAGCGTCGCCTCGGCGGCTTCGGTGGCCTGGAGGAAGCTGGCGGGGGGCAGCTCCACCGTCGACTTGCCCATGCGGACGACGGGCGGGCGGGCCATGTAGACGCTGTCGCCATTGAAGGTCAGCCGCGCCAGCTTGTGGGCCTGCGCGAATTCGGCGAGCTGGGCGGGCCGGAGCTTCCGCTCCGACTTCACCGACAGGTCGAGGCCGGTATCGGTGGCGGTGAACGACACATCGGCGTCGCCGGCCAGCGGATGGAGAGCGCGGGCGATGCGCGGCGCGTGCTTGCTCAGCACCGGCACGAGGATCGGGCAGGCGTCGATATCGAGCACTTCGTGCGATTTCGCCCGCATGTAACCGGCGCCAGTCTTCCGCACATGCATCGTGGCGCGGCGGCGTCCCGGCATGGTGGCGTCGACCAGCGGCTCCACCACTGCCTCGACGCCCGCATGGGCCAAAGCCGTCACCACCAGGTCGCGCTTGAAGGCGGCGTAAGTCTCGCGGTTGAGGTGCTGCAGGGCGCAGCCGCCGCAGGAGCCGAAATAGGGGCTGATCGGCTCGGCCCGGTCGGAGCTCGGCTCGATGATCGAGAGCAGGGTGCCGCGCTCGCCGTCGCGCGCAATTTCCACGCGCTCGCCCGGGAGGGTGAAGGGCACGAACACGCGGTCGAGCCCGATCTCGGTAATGCCGTCGCCGTGCTGGCCAAGACTGTCGATGGTGACTTCGGTCATGCCCCCGCAGGTAGCAGGGAATTCTGGCCTGCGTAAGCCCGAAGCTCCGCGCGGCAGGTTGCGGATTGAGGTCACGTCAGCGGCGAAGGTCACCTGTCGGCGGCGAAACGCCGGACCTTGGAGGCATTGGGGGGCGCTGATGCGGTCCATGCGGAAGTGGCGGAAATCGCCGCGATCGGGGTCCCAGGCGACGAGGTACCAGAGCGGCGGGAGGATCAGCATGGCTTGGGGCTCGACGATCCGGCTGGTCACGGCCCCCGCCCGGTCGCGGTAACGGAAACCGAGATGCTGCCGGTCGAGGAAAGCCGTCTCGAAGGCGGGCAGTAGGTCCGGCTCCATGGCCTTCATGTCCGAGATATCGACGAGCGGCGAGAGCTTGCCGATATAGAGGCAATCGAGGAACGCCCGCAGGTCGCGCACCTTGTCGGGCGGCAAGGCCTTTTCGAGTTTGGCGAGGCCGGCATCGGCGAGGTCGCCGAAGGGCAGGTTGTGGGCGGCGCGCATCGAGGCGACGCTGATCAGCAGGGCGAAGATTTCCGTCACGGTGAGGCGCGCGGTCGTTTGCACCGATTGCGGATCGAGCTGCAGGCCGCCGCCGCGGCCGGGCTCGGAGTGGATGACGAAGCCCTCGTCCCGCAGCGCCGCGATATCGCGCAGCACCGTGCGCCGCGACGCGCCGATTTCGGCCGCCAGCTCGGCGATGGTGGTCGTGCCGTTGCGGCGCAGGCTGCGCACGATGGCATCGTGTCGGAGGCGATTGGTCATGCCGGAGGCTAGCTCTGAATGGTGCCAGTTTTTGGCACCGATGGCTCCTAGTCAACCGCCGCTGACCAACCTTCAAAGGAACTTTCGGTGTCCATCGCCCACGATTTTCCCAAAGCCACCCTCGTCGCCGTCAACGGGATCGAGCTCGAAGTGTTCGAGGCCGGGCCTCGCGGAAAGCCGATCGTGCTCTGTCATGGCTGGCCGGAGCTGGCCTTTTCCTGGCGCCATCAGGTGCCGGCGCTGGTCGCGGCGGGCTATCACGTGATCGTCCCTAACCAGCGTGGGTTCGGCAATTCGTCGCGGCCGGCCGAGGTGACCGACTACGACATCACGCATCTCACCGGCGACCTCGTCGCGGTGCTCGACCACTACGGTTATGACGACGCCATTTTCGTCGGGCACGACTGGGGCGCGATGGTGGTGTGGAGCCTGGCGCTGTTGCATCCGTCGCGCGTGCGCAGGCTGATCGCCCTCAGCCTGCCTTACCAGGAACGCGGCGAGGTGCCGTGGATCGCGTTGCTCGAGATGATCCTCGGGCCGGATTACTATTTTGTCCATTTCAACCGGCAGCCCGGCGTCGCCGACGCCATACTGGATGCGAACGCCGCCCGGTTCCTGCGCAATCTCTATCGGCGGAACGTGCCGGTCGCTCAGCCGGAGCCGGGCATGGCGATGATCAACCTCGCGCTCGCCGAAACCGCGGTCGGCGAGCCGATAATGAGCGAGGCGGAGCTGGCGGTGTTCACCGCTGCCTTCGAGCGGTCGGGGTTCACCCCCGGCATCAACTGGTATCGCAATCTCGATCGCAACTGGCAGCTGCTGGCCGATGTCGATCCGATCGTCCCGCATCCGGCGCTCATGATCTACGGCAATCGCGACGTGATCCCGCCATCTCCGAAGCTGGTCGATTTCGTGCCGAACGTGGAGGTGACCAGCCTCGATTGCGGCCACTGGATTCCCGAGGAAATGCCGGAGGAAACGAACCGGGCCATCCTCGCGTGGCTGGGCCGCGTGGAGGGCTGATCCGCCCTCAGACCGCGCGCACCTGAGCCAGTTGTTGCTCGGCGTGGTCGTCCTTCCAGCACACGGCGGCTTCCCAGGCAAAGGAGGCTTGTTCGGCGGTGTCGCGGGCGGCGCCTTCGAAGCCGCCGGCGTTGAAGGGGAGCACGAGGTCGAGGTCGGGCACGTCGAGATGCGCCTCGTCCCAGTCGATCAGGGCGACGCTCTCTGCCGTCACCCGCACGTTGTTGGGGTTGGGGTCGCCGTGCACCACGCAGCGCTCGCGTCCGGCGAGCCGCGCCCACGCGGCGCGGCAGCGGGCGACGGCTTCGGCCGGCATGGCGTTGAGGTTGATCCGGGTGCCGGTGTCCTCGTGCAGCAGGTCGGTGGATGAGCGCCAGCCCGGCCGTTGCGGCCAGCCCGCCGTCAGCCGGTGCAGCTCGCGCAGCATGGCGGCGACGCGGTGCCAGTCCGCTTCGGTGCGGGCCGGACCGCCCTCGATATAGCGCATCACGGTCAGGCCGTGGGCGAAGAAGCGTCCGTCGGCGGTGGGGATCGGGGCCGGGACGGCGAGGCCGTTGCGGTCGAGGTGCTGCAGCAGCCCGGCCTCCCAGGCGAGGTCGGCATCGCTGCGCTTGCCGAGGCGAGCGACCGCCAGCTGGCCGTTGACCCGCCCGCTCCACACATCGTTGGCCACGCCGCCGCTGAGGCGCTCGACGCGGACCGCGTCGTCGCCCCAGAGCTTCAGTACGTCCCAGCTCACGGGGCGCTGACCATTTCCAGCACGCTGGCGATCGAGAAGAACGGGATGTCCATGCGTTCGGTGAGCCCGGTGGCGCAGGTGGAGACGGTGGAGATGCCGATCTTGCAGTCGGCGGGGATCTGGGCCTTGCCGAAGCGGGTGGCGTGCTCGTTGAGCTCGGGCAGGAACAGGCCCTTGTCGCCGGCAAAGCCGCAGCAACTGATGGCATCGAGCACCACCACCTTTTCGGCCACAGCGGCGGCGAGGGCGTTGATCGCCTGCTGCTCCTTCATCCGCTGGGCCGAGCAATTGTGGTGCACGGCGACGGCGGGGACTTTCTTCGTGATGCGAAGCTTGGGCAGGACTTCCGTGAGCAGGAACTCGGCGGAGTCGGCGACCGGCGATGAGCCGGGGTGCTCCTTCATGTGCTTGGCGCAGGTCGAGGCGTCGGTCACCACCGGGTAGCGGCCGGCCTCGGCGAGCGTATCGAGCTTCTGGCGGGTGGGCGCGCCGACCCGCTCGGCTTCCTCGGGAAAACCCTTGGAGAGGAAGGGCTGGCCGCAGCATTCGCCGTCGGCGTGGTCGGGCACGACTGGGTCGAAGCCGGCGCGCTGCAGCAGGGTCACCATGGCGTCGGTGGTGGGCAGCATGCCGTTCTCGCGCGTCGGGGCGCCGAACATGCGGGTGGCGCAGCTGGGGAAGTAGACGACCTTGTCGCCGCTGCTCGCCGCCACTTTCGGGGCGGCCGGCCCCGGTCGCAGGGCGTGCGAGACGCGGGGGATGGCGCCGCCGGTGACGGTGCGGGCGAATTTCGCCAGCGCGTCGGTGGCGCCATCGCCGATGATGGTGCGGCTCACGGCATTGGCACCGACCGCCAGCTTCATCGAGCGCTCGACCGCCAGCGTGTGGCCGCCGACGAGGTGCGCGGTGCGCCGGTCGGCATCGGTGCGGCGGCGGGCCCGCTCGCCCAGCACCATGGTGCCGGTTTCGATGCCCACCGGGCAGCGCAGGGCGCAGACATTGCCGGCCGCGCAGGTGGCGAGCCCGGCGTACTCGAACAGCTTTTCCATCTCGGCGAGTTTTTGCGGGTTCTCGCCCGATGCCTTGAGCCGCGCCTTCTCGCGCGTCACCACGATGCGCTGGCGCGGGCTCATGGTCATGTGGTGGCTGGGGCAGGCGGGCTCGCAGAAGCCGCACTCGATGCAGAGATCGACCACCGGGTCGGCCAGCGGCATGCGCTTCAGGTCGTGGACGTGGACCTGCGGGTCGGGGTTCAGCAGCACGCCGGGGTTGAGCAGGCCTTCGGGGTCGAACAGCGACTTGATGCGGTGCATCACCCGATAGGCCGTGGTGCCCCATTCGCGCTCGACGAAGCTGGCGATGGCGCGGCCAGTGCCGTGCTCGGCCTTGAGCGAGCCGCCATACTGGACCGAGACGAGCTCGGTGAGGGCGACGGAGAATTTGTCGAACTGCTCGACCTCGGCCGGGTTGCCGAAATCGGCGGCCATCTGGAAATGCAGGTTGCCGGCGAGGGCGTGGCCGAAAAGTACGCCGTCATAATAGCCGTACTCATCCAGCAGCTTGCGCATATCGATGACGAAGTCGGCGAGGCGGTCGACCGGGCCGGCCACGTCCTCGGTGAGCATCGTCGTGCCCTTGGGACGGGTGGCGCCGAACATCGGGATGAAGCCCTTGCGCATGTCCCAGAGCTGGTGGGCACGCTCGCCATCCCCGTCGCCGAAATCGATGTCTAGACCGCCTTCTTCGGCGAGGATGGCGGTGGCGATGGCGACTTCCTTGGCCAGCTCTTCGGGGCTTTCGGCCGAGACGTCGACCAGCATGGCTGGCGAGTGTTCGGTGAAGAAGCGTTCGTATGGCTTCATAACAGGCAGGTGGGCCACGGCCTGCAGGGCGCGGCGCTCTAGATATTCGGCCGAGGTCACGCCATGGGTCTGCTGGATGCCACCATTGGCGAGGCGGGTGATGGCGCGGCCGCAGGAATGCGGGTCGGGGAAGGGGACGAGCGCCGTCACCTTGTGGGGGTGCTCGGGGATGGTGCGGTAAGTCACCTCGGAGACGAAGCCGAGCGTGCCCTCCGAGCCGACGATCAGGTGGATCAGGATGTCGATGGGGTCGTGGAAATCGACGAGCGCGTTGATCGAATAGCCGACCGTGTTCTTGATCCGATATTTTTCGCGGATCAGCGCGACGAGCCCGGCATCGGCCATGACTTCGTGATGGAGCTCGGCGATGCCATCGAGCAGTTCGGCATGGCTCTTTCGGAACGCCGCGACCGAGGCCGGATCGCCGGAATCGAGCACGGTGCCGTCGGTGAGCATGACCCTCAGACGGGTCATGGTGTGGTAGGTGTTGTAGGCGACGCCGCAGCACATGCCCGACGAGTTGTTGTTCACCACCCCGCCGATCTTGCAGGTGGCCTGGCTCGCCGGATCCGGCCCGATCTTGCGGTTGAAGGGTTTCAGCGCCTTGTTGACGTTGGCGACGATGTTGGCGGGACCGAGCGTCACGTGGTCGGCGCCTTCGTGCACCGTGAGCTTCCGCCAGCCGTCGCCGAGCACGGCGAGGACGCCGTCGGTGATGGCCTGGCCGGAGAGCGAGGTGCCGGCGGCGCGAAAGGTGAGCGGCAGGCCCTCGGCGCGGGCGGCGGCGATGACGGCGCGCACTTCGTCCTCGGTGTTGACGATCACCACCACGGCGGGCTCGAGCCGATAATGGCTGGCATCGCCCGAATAGGCGTAGGTCATCACCGGATCGGTCATCAGCCGGTCTTTGCGGATGATGCCGGCGAGCCGTGCCACGACGCCGGCTGCCGCCTTGGCGCGATCACCCTTGATTGGCAGCATGTCGTTCACGGCAGTCACCCTCTCGATATTCGGCTGACATGCTAGTGGGTTTCGCGGCCTGCCGGAAACAAAAACGCCCCCGCAGTGAGGCGGGGGCGCTTGGTATTTCGGGTGACCGGTGATCAGCCGAGGTCGACGTCGGTGGTGTCTTCCTCGAGGCCGAAGCGGATCTCCTGGGCGGCGCGGCGGAGGATTTCCGCGACGCGGATTTCTTCCTCGGGGCCGCGGCGGACCGCTTCCTTGATCGCCTTCTTCAGCGCCTTGCGGGCGTCGTTCACCTCGGGGATCACGTCATCCATGTCGCGATCGGGGCGCGGCGGCGCCGGCGGGGGAGGGGGCGGGCCAAAGCCCGGACCGCCGAAACCGGGGCCGCCAAAGCCCGGACCCCAGCCGCCATGCCGGCCGCGACCGCCATGGCCGCCGCGTCCACCGCGACCGCCAAACGGGAAGCCGCCGCCTTCGGGGCCGCCCTGCGGCGCGCCACCTTCGGGGGCTTCGCCGCCGAACGGGAAATTGCCGGAGTTCCAGTGCTCGCGCCACTCTTCCATCCGCGCCCCGGCCTTGCCGAGGAAATCGAGGGTGGATTCGATGGCTTCGCGATTGTCCTGCAGGTGGGTGCGGCCCTCGTCGGTGATGGTGTAGAGCCGCTTGTTGCCTTCGGAGGCCGAGGTCACGTAGTTGGCCTCCTCGAGGAAGGTCAGCGCCGGGTAGACGATGCCGGGCGAGGGCGAATAGAAGTGGTGCGACTTCTCCTCGATGGCCTTGATCAGGTCATAGCCGTGGCGCGGCTGCTGTTCGATGAGGTAGAGCGCAACGAGGCGCAGGTCGCCCGAGGCCAGCATCTTGCCGATGCGGAAATTGCCGCCCCAGTCATTGCCCGGCCCACCCCCGCCACCCATGTTGATATTGAAGTTGCCGCCGAACTGCCGGAAGCCGCGGCGCGCCATGGCCTCCATGCGCCGCCAGTTACGGTCCCACCGATGGTCGAAATCTCGCATGTGAATGCTCCAAGATATATCTTACGATAGGGGTAAGATAGATCGACGGAGCGGCGGGTTCAAGATAGGTCGTAAGATATATCTTGGGCGACATGTTTCGCCTTCCGCACCAGACCCCTCATCCGCCCTTCGGGCACCTTCTCCCGCAAGGGGAGAAGGCGATGGGGCCGCGAGACCAGCACAGCGGGTGCCCTCACAATGCGAACGCACGCCTTCTCCCCTTGCGGGAGAAGGTGGCCGAAGGCCGGATGAGGGGTCTCTCTCCGTCAGGCTCAAAATCAAAAGGGGCCAGCCTTGCGGCCAGCCCCTTCTATTCCGGCGATATATCTTGGCGCTTACGCGGCGACCAGGTTGCGCAGCACGTAGTGCAGGATGCCGCCGTGCTTGTAGTAGTCGAGCTCGTTGACGGTATCGATGCGGCAGCGGGTGGTGATCATGTCGATGCGGCCGTCCGAGTGGACGATCTTCACGGTCACGTCCGAGCGCGGGGTCAGCGTCGTGAGGCCCTCGATCGAGACCGTTTCGGTGCCGTCGAGCTTCAGGGTCTGCCAGCTTTCGCCCTCGGCGAACTGCAGGGGCAGGACGCCCATGCCGATCAGGTTCGAGCGGTGGATGCGCTCGAACGACTGGGCGATCACGGCGCGGACGCCGAGCAGGCGGGTGCCCTTGGCGGCCCAGTCGCGCGACGAGCCGGTGCCGTATTCCTTGCCGGCGAAGATCACCAGCGGCGTGCCGGCGGCCTGGAAGGCCATGGCGGCGTCGTACATCGCCATGGTGTCGCCGTGCGGGCCCTTGGTGAAGCCGCCTTCGACCCCCGGCACCATCTGGTTCTTGATGCGGATATTGGCGAAGGTGCCGCGCATCATCACTTCATGGTTGCCGCGGCGGGCGCCGTAGGAGTTGAAGTCCTTCGGGGCGACCTGGCGCTCGACCAGATACTTGCCGGCCGGAGTGCCGGCCTTGAACGAGCCGGCGGGCGAGATGTGGTCGGTGGTGATCGAGTCGAGGAAGAGCGACAGGACACGCGCCTCGACGATGTCGGTCACCGGCTTGGGCTCCATCGACAGGTCGTCGAAATAGGGCGGGTTCTGCACATAGGTCGAGGACGAGTTCCAGCGATAGGTCTCGCCGCCATCGACGGCGATGCCCTGCCAGTTCTCGTCGCCCTTGAACACGTCCGAGTAGCGGCCGAGGAACATTTTTGGCGTGATCACCTTGCGGACCACGTCGGCGATTTCCTGGTTGGTCGGCCAGATATCGGCGAGGAACACCGGCTTGCCGTCGGAACCCGTGCCGAGCGGCTCGGTGGTGAGGTTCTTGTGCATGGTGCCGGCGAGCGCATAGGCGACCACCAGCGGCGGGGAGGCGAGGTAGTTCGCCCGCACGTCGGGGTTCACGCGGCCTTCGAAGTTGCGGTTGCCCGAGAGCACCGAGACGGCGACGAGATCGTTGTCGTTGATGCATGCGCTGATCTGCTCGGGCAGCGGGCCCGAGTTACCGATACAGGTGGTGCAGCCGTAACCGACGAGGTTGAAGCCGAGCGCGTCGAGATCGGCCTGGAGGCCCGAGGCGGTGAGGTAGTCGGTGACCACCTGCGACCCGGGCGCCAGCGAGGTCTTCACCCACGGCTTGGCCGAGAGGCCCTTGGCGCGGGCCTTGCGAGCCAGCAGGCCGGCGGCGACCAGCACGTTGGGGTTCGAGGTATTGGTGCACGAGGTGATCGCGGCGATCACCACATGGCCGTCGTCGAGGCCGTAATCGGCCCCCTTCACCGGGAAGGCCGCCTCTTCGGGGATATCGTCGACGCCGGTGGCGCCTTCATCGACGAAGCGGCTCTCGGCCTTGCTTTCGGGCAGCGCGGTGCGCTCCTTGCGGCCGCCGGTCAGGTCCTTCAGCGCATCGGCAAACTTCGGCGCGGTGTCGGTGAGCGCGACGCGGTCCTGCGGGCGCTTCGGGCCGGCCAGCGCCGGAACGACGGTGGTGAGGTCGAGTTCGAGCGTGTCGGTGAAGAGCGGATCGGGCGACAGGGTGGTGCGATACATGCCCTGGGCTTCGGAATAGGCTTTTACCAGCGCGACGCGGTCGGCGTCACGGCCCGAGGTTTCGAGATAGGTGAGGGTATCCGCATCGACCGGGAAGAAGCCGCAGGTGGCGCCATATTCGGGGGCCATGTTGGCGATGGTCGCCTGGTCTTCGAGGCTGAGATAGTCGAGGCCGGGGCCGTAGAACTCGACGAACTTGCCGACCACGCCCTTCTTGCGCAGCATCTCGGTGACGGTCAGCACCAGGTCGGTGGCGGTGATGCCCTCGTTGATGCGGCCGGTGAGCTTGAAGCCCACGACTTCGGGGATCAGCATGGTGATGGGCTGGCCGAGCATGGCGGCTTCGGCCTCGATGCCGCCGACGCCCCAGCCGAGGACGGCGAGGCCGTTGACCATGGTGGTGTGCGAGTCGGTGCCCACCAGCGTGTCCGGATAGGCGTACATTTCGCCGGTATCTTCGTCCTTGCGGGTCCAGACGGTCTGGGCGAGGTATTCGAGGTTCACCTGGTGGCAGATGCCGGTGCCGGGCGGCACGACGCGGAAGTTGTCGAAGGCTTTCTGGCCCCAGCGCAGGAACTCGTAGCGTTCGCCGTTGCGCTCATATTCGAGATCGACGTTCTGGAGGAACGAGAGCGGCGTGCCGAAGCTGTCGACCATCACGGAGTGGTCGATGACGAGGTCGACCGGCACCAGCGGGTTGATCTTCTGCGGGTCGGCGCCGAGTTTGGCGGTGGCGTCGCGCATAGCGGCGAGATCGACCACGGCGGGGACGCCGGTAAAGTCCTGCATCAGCACGCGGGCCGGGCGGTAGCTGATCTCATGCTCGGACACGCGGGTGCGGAGCCAGTCGGCCACGGCCTCGATATCGGCGCGGGTGACGGTGACGCCATCCTCGAAGCGGAGCAGGTTTTCCAGCACCACCTTCATCGAGTGGGGTAGCTGCGAAACGCCCTTCAGCCCGTTCTTCTCGGCCAGCGGGATGGAGAAGTAGGCATAAGTCTTGTCCCCGACGGTGATCGTGGTTCTGGACTTGAAGCTGTCGAGGGATTTCGAGGTCACGGGCGAGCCTTCGCGCTTGGAGTTGCAAGGCGCCGCCTCGGCCCTGACGCGGGGACCGGAAAAGTCCCGTGGGACCGGGGGGCTATGTAGGTTGACTGGAAGCGTTCCAATCTACGAGGGCTTATAGAGAAACAAGATGACGCTTGCCAGCCCGGACTTGGGTTCTTTAGGCATGGCCGTCATGACCGATAGTCTAGCCCCGACAGCCAGTTCGATCCGGGTGCGCGGCCTCACCGTGCGCCGCGGCGAGCGGCTATTGTTCGAAGCGCTCGATTTCGGCGTGGCGCCCGGCGGCGTGCTGCTGGTGCGCGGCCCGAACGGGGTCGGCAAATCGACGCTGCTGATGACGCTTTCGGGGATCGTGCGGGCCGAGGCGGGGACGGTGGAGGGGATCGAGCCGACCGGCATGCATCTGCTCAACTATCAGAGCGGGTTGAAGGGGCGATTGAGCGTCGGCGAGAACCTGAAGTTCTGGCGCGATATGAATGGGGCCAGCGGGGTCTCGATTGAAGACGCGCTGGAGCGGGTGGGGATCGGCACGCTGATCGGGCTCGAGACGGGCTATCTGAGTTCAGGGCAGTTGCGGCGGCTGTCGCTGGCGCGGTTGCTGGTGTCGCAGCGGCCGATCTGGCTGCTCGATGAGCCGAGTGCGGCGCTGGATGCGGCGGGAGAAGCGCTGCTGGGTCAGTTGATCGACGCACATCGCGCCGGGGGCGGCATGGCGATCATCGCGACGCACCATGATTTGCCGCTGGCTGAGCCGGCCGGCATCGACACGCTGGTGCTGGCATGAGCGCGTTCCTTGCGCTCATCGCCCGCGAGCTGAAGCTCGCTTTCCGCGCCGGCGGCGAAGCCATGGTGCTGGTGCTGTTCTTCGTCATGGTCGGGGTGATCGTGCCCTTTGCCATCGGGCCGGACCGGCCGATGCTGACGCGGCTGTCGCCCGGGATCGTGTGGATCGCGGCGTTTCTGTCGACCCTCCTCGGGCTCGACCGGCTGTTTCGCGCCGACGATGAGGATGGGTCGCTGACGCTGCTGCGGCACTCGGTCCTGCCGCTCGAGGCGATCGTCTTCGGCAAGCTGATTGCGCATTGGCTGGTGACGGCCGTGCCGCTGCTGCTGGCGACGCCGATCCTGGCACTGCTGCTCAGCATGTCGCTGGAGCAATGGGGCCGTACCGCTCTCGCACTGTTGATCGGCACGCCGGCGCTGACTGCCTTCGGGGCGATCGGGGCGGCGGTGACCGTGGGGTTGCGGCGGGGTGGGCTGGTGGCGCCGGTTTTGATCCTGCCGCTGGCCATTCCGGTGATGATTTTCGGCGTGGGGATGATGGATCCGATGACGGGCGGCGGCGCGACACTCTTCCTTCTTGCGCTCAGCCTCGTGGTGACGGCATTTTCACCTTTCGCGGCGGCGCTTGCCTTGCGCACGGCCGGGGAATAGAGCCACGCCCATGAGCGCAACTGCCGTCAAATCGCCCAACTGGTTCGCCCGCCTGGCCCATCCCGGCCAGTTCCTGGCGTGGAGCCGCTTCATCGTCTGGCCGCTGGCCATCGTGACGGCGATCGCCTTCGCCATCGGGCTCTATTTCTCGTTCTATGCCTCGCCCGGCGACTACCAGATGGGCGACATGGTGCGGGTGATGTACATCCACGTACCCAACGCCTGGCTGTCGATGCTGGTCTATGGCGTGATGGCCGCGGCGGCGCTCGGCACGCTGGTGTGGCGGCATCCGCTCGCCGATGTCGCCAACAAGGCCGCTGCGCCGCTCGGCGCGGTGTTTACGGCCGCGACGCTGTTTTCGGGCTCGCTCTGGGGCCGGCCGACCTGGGGCACGTTCTGGGAGTGGGACGGGCGGATGACCTCCGAACTCGTGCTGCTGCTCATCTATCTCGGGATCATCGCGCTCTGGCGCTCGTTCGACGATCAGTCGAAGGCCGGGCGGATCGTTGCCATCGTGACGCTGGTCGGCGCCATCAACATCCCGATCATCCACTACTCGGTCGAGTGGTGGAACACGCTGCACCAGGGGTCGAGCATTCTCACCGCGAGCGGGCCGAAGATGCCGATCTCGCTGCTGACGCCGCTCTTCATAATGCTCTTCGCCTTTACGCTGCTCTTTTCGCTGCTGCAGGTGATCCGCATGCGGACCGAGATCCTGCGCCGCCGGGCCGAGACCATGAGCCGCCAGGCCGCGCTCGGAGCTGCACGCTGATGGGTGACGCCGAGCACTTTCCGTTCATCGCCGGCTCTTATGCGGGCGTGGCGCTGCTGGTCATCGGGCTCCTCGTGTATGTGGCGTGGGATTCCATCCGCGTGAAGCGCAAGCTCGCCGCCCTCGATAAGGCCGGCATCCGCCGCCGTTCCGCGGACTCTTCCAGCACTCGGACTGAGAACACTTGAAGTTTCCCCGTATCCTCCTCGCCGTGCTGCCGCTCCTCGTCCTGGTCGGCCTGATTGCCGTGTTCGCCATGAGCATGAACCGCGATCCGTCGCTGGTCCGCTCGGTGCTGATCGACAAGCCGGCGCCGGCCTTCACGCTGCCGGCGGTCGCTGGGACCGGGGTCGAGGGGTTCGACACGGCCTCGCTCAAGGGCGAGGTGACGGTGGTCAATGTGTTTGCCAGCTGGTGCATCCCGTGTCGCGACGAGCATCCGCTGCTCGAAGTGCTGAAGACCGAGTCCGGGGCGCGGCTGTTCGGCATCAACCAGCGCGACCAGGCCGACAATGCGGCGCGCTTCCTCGGCGAGCTCGGCAATCCGTACGACCGGATCGGGGCCGATACGGACAATCGCGTCTCGATCGACTGGGGCGTCTACGGCGTGCCCGAGACCTTTGTGGTGAATGCCGAGGGCGTCATCACCTACAAGCATGTGGGCCCGATGAGCCCGGATTCGCTGGAGAACGAAGTGCTGCCGGCGATCGAGAAGGCGAAGGCTCCCGCTAAAGCCGGAACCAGCTGACTTCGGCGTTCATTCCTCTCCCAAGCGCCGCGAACGCGGCTCAAACGAGGAGATGAACAATGCAGTCCGCTACCACGCTGAAATTCGTCGAAGAGGGCATGAAGGTCTTTGATCGCGAACGCCACGAGATCGGCAAGGTCGAGTATGTGCAGTTCGGTGACGATGATCCGGATACCCCGGAAGTCGAGGCCGCAGCGCCCAATACGCTCGATGATCGTCCGCGCACGCTGGTCGACGATATCGCGCTCGCCTTCGCGGGCGATGAGTTGCCCGAGGAAATCCGCGGCCGCCTGCTCGAGCAGGGTTTCGTTCGCATCGACGCCAATGGGCTATTCGCGGCCGATCGCTACGTGACGCCCGAGCAGATCGACTCGGTGTCGGGCGAGGGCCTGATGCTGAACGTCAGCAAGGACGAGCTGGTGAAGCACTAAGCTTCGGGGGCGGGGGAAACCCCGCCCTTTTCTTTACGGCAGCGGGTCCATGGGCGGGACCACTTCGACCGGGGCCTTGGGGTCGATGGCGTATTTGTTGAGCAGGGGCACCTGCAGCATCGAGAACACCACGGTGATCGGCACCACGGCCCAGACCTTGAAGCCGGCGTAGAACTTGTTGCCGGCATCGGGATCAGAGAAGAAGCCGGTAGAGCCGCGCCAGGCGACTTCGTTCAGTACCGCGAGCAGCAGGAAGAACAGGCCCCAGCGCACGGTGAGCTTCTGCCAGCCCTCGGGCTTCAGGTGATAGACCTCGCCGAAGACGTATTTCAGCAGCGACTGGCGGAACAGCAGACCGCCCAGCAGGGTGAAGCCGAAGAGCGAGTTGATGATCGTCGGCTTGATCTTGATGAAGATGTCGTTCTGCAGCCAGAGCGTCAGTGTGCCGAAGATCAGCACCACCACCAGCGTCACCAGCGGCATCACGGCGACGCGCTTGAACACCAGCCACGAGATCGCCAGTGAGATCACCATGGCGGCCATGAAGGGCGCGGTGGCGAAGATCAGCGAATTGGCAAAGAGCGACTGCAGGAAGGACGAGGCCTTGAGCCAGCCCTCGCCGAAGGTGGTGCAGAGGAAGAAGATCAGCAGCGGGCCGATTTCGAGGCTGATGCGGATCAGCTGAGGGCGGAGTTCGGCCCAGTTGATCTCGGCTTCGGGCTCTTTGGCCGGTTGCTTGGAGTCGTCGGTCATTTGGCGTTCCCTGCGATCGCCTGCGCGAAATCGCGCGCCGCGAACGGCTCGAGGTTGTCTACACCCTCGCCCACACCGATGAAATGTACGGGGAGGGCAAATTTCTTGGCAATGGCGACCAGAATGCCGCCGCGCGCCGTGCCATCGAGCTTGGTCATCACGAGCCCGGTGACGCCGGCACGCTTACCGAAGATTTCGACCTGATTGAGGGCGTTCTGCCCGGTGGTCGCATCGAGGGTGAGCAACGTTGCGTGCGGGGCGGTCGGGTCGACCTTCTTGATGACGCGGATGATCTTTTCGAGCTCGCTCATCAGCTCGTCGCGGTTCTGCAGGCGCCCAGCGGTGTCGATCAGCAGCACATCGGTGCCTTCCGCCTTCGCCTGCTCCACCGCCTCGTAGGCGAGGCCGGAGGCATCCGAGCCGGCAGGCTTCTTGATCACCGGGGCGCCGGTGCGGTCGCCCCAGACCTGGAGCTGCTCGATCGCGGCAGCACGGAACGTGTCGCCGGCGGCGAGCATCACCTTCTTGCCCTGGGCGTGGAACAGGCTCGCGAGCTTGCCGATGGTGGTGGTCTTGCCGGTGCCGTTGACGCCAACCATCAGGATGACGAAGGGCTTCTGCAGCGGATCGAGCGTCAGCGGCTGGGCGACGGGGTCGAGTACCTTCACGATCTCGGTCGAGAGGATGTCGCGGACTTCCTCGTCGGTAATGTCGCGGTCGAAGCGGTCGCGGCGGAGCGCGTCGGTCACCGTGGTGGCCATGTCGACGCCGAAATCGGCCTGGATCAGGATGTCCTCGAGGTCGTCGAGCATCGCCTGATCGAGCTTCTTCTTGGTGAAGACAGCGGCGATCGAGCCAGTCAGCTGGTCCGACGAGCGCTTCAGCCCGGAGGCGAGGCGCTGGAACCAATTCTGCTTGCGCGGCGGCTCGGGCGGAGCGGCCGGGGGCGGCGGCGGAGCGGGGACGAGAGCGGGCGGAATGTCGGGGACCGCCGGGGTCTCTTCGACGATCTCGTCCTGCAGCGCCTCGATGAAATCGGGGCGGGTCTCGGGCGGGCCGGCGGGCGGCAAGGGTTCGCCCGGCTCTTCGGGCGTCACCAGCTCGCCGGCTTCGTGCATCGCTTCTTCGAGTGCGACTTCGAGCTCGGGCGGCAGGACCAGCGGCAGGGCGTCCGACAGCAGGCCTTCCTCGACCAGCAGGGACGGGTCCGCGGCTTCTTCGGGGCTCGGCGGCTCGGGCGGCGTCGAGGGCGGCACCGAAGTCGGCGCGGGCGCCGGCTGGCCGCCGAAGAGACGCTGGAAGAAGCCGGGCTTTTTGTTTTCGGCCATCAGGCTGCCGTTCTCATCGCTTCGCCGACGAGGCCGTCGGCATTGGTACCGGTGATGCGCACGGGCACGAGTTCGCCGGCCGCATGGCCCGGAACGGCGACGGTGAGGAACTGTTCCTGCCGGCCGACGCCATCCTTTTCGACCAGCACGTTCTCGACCATGCCGATCCGCGACTGCGCCAGCTTCTCGATCTGCGCGCTGCCGAGGGCACGGAGGCGGTTGGCGCGGGCCTTGGCGACGGCCTTCTCCACCTGCGGCATGCGGGCGGCCGGGGTGCCGGGACGCGGCGAATAGGGGAAGGCGTGGATGTAGGTGAGGTTGGCGGTTGCGATGAACTCGAGCGAGTTCTCGAACATCTCGTCGGTCTCTGTCGGGAAGCCGGCGATGATGTCGGCGCCGAAGACGATCTCGGGCCGCAGCGAGCGGAGCTTGTCGACCACCGCGAAGGCATCGGCGCGCAGGTGGCGGCGCTTCATGCGCTTCAGGATCATGTCGTCGCCCGACTGGAGCGACAGATGGAGGTGCGGCATCAGCCGGCGGTCGGACGCTATGGCGTCATAAAACGCCTCGTCGGCCTCGATGGAATCGATCGACGAGATGCGGAGCCGCGGCAGGTCCGGCACGTGACGCAGGATCTGCTGGGTCAGCTTGCCCAGCGTCGGCTGGCCGGGCAGGTCGGGGCCGTAGGAGGTGATGTCCACGCCGGTGAGCACGATCTCGCGGTAGCCGTTGCCAACCAGCTTCTTGATCTGCTCGACCACCGCGCCCATCGGCACGGAGCGGCTCGGGCCGCGACCGAAGGGGATGATGCAGAAGGTGCAGCGGTGGTCGCAGCCGTTCTGTACCTGCACGAAAGCGCGGGTGCGGCCGTCCATGCCCTCGATCAGGTGGCCGGCGGTCTCCTTCACCGACATGATGTCGTTGACCTGAACCTTGTCGTTCAGCGGCACGCCGAAGGCCATGGGCGCGTAACTCTCGGCCTTGAGCTTGTCGGCATTGCCGATGACGAGGTCGACCTCGGCCATGTCGCCGAAGGAGCGCGCCTCGGTCTGCGCCGCGCAGCCGGTGACGATGATCTTGCGCTCGGGGTTGTCGCGCTTGGCCTTGCGGATCGCCTGCTTCGCCTGCCGCACCGCTTCCTGCGTTACGGCGCAGGTGTTGATGATGATGGTGTTGTCGAGCCCGGCCTTTTCGGCCTCGGCCTTCATCACCTCGCCCTCATAGGCGTTCAGCCGACAGCCGAAGGTCAGCGTTTCGATCGCCATCTCAGGCGACGTCCTGCTGGGCCCGGGTCCACGCACCGGTGAACGGGTCGAACTCGCCAGCAAATTCCAGCTCGGCCGGGCCGGTCAGCATCACATGGTCGTCGGCGCGCCACTCGACCACGAGGTCGCCGCCCGGCAGCGTCACGGTGGCCTTGCGGCCAGTGCGCTTGGTGCGCGCCGCATTGACCAGCGCCGCGCAGGCCCCGGTACCGCAGGCCATCGTCAGGCCGGCGCCGCGTTCCCACACGCGCAGGATGATATGGTCGGGCGCCACCACCTGGGCGATGGCGATATTGGCGCGCTCGGGAAAGATCGGGTGGTTTTCGAGCAGCGGCCCGAAGCGGTCGAGCGCGTAGTTCCACACATCGTCTTCCACCCAGAAGGTAGCGTGCGGGTTGCCGATCGACATCACCGACGGCGTATGCAGCACCGGCGCATCGATGGGCCCGATCTGCAGCTCGATGCCGGTGGTGTCGTAGAACTCCTCGGCGAGGGGGATGTCCTGCCAGCCGAAGCGCGGCTTGCCCATATCGACGGTGAGAAGCCCGTCTTCGCGCTCGTCGCCGGTGAGGATGCCGGCGATGGTTTCGAAGACGAAATGCTTCTGCCCGGTCTCGGCCGCCAGCGTCTGCGTCACGCAGCGCATGCCGTTGCCACAAGCCTGGGCCAGCGAACCGTCGGAATTGATGATCTCGATATAGTTGATCGTGCCGGGCGTGCGCGGATCATGGATGGCCATGATCTGGTCGTACTTGGTCGCCGGATCGGCGGCGATCGCCACGGCGGCGGCCGGCGTCACCTTGTCCTTGCGGCCACGCATGTCGGCAACGATGATCTCGTTGCCGAGCCCGTTCATCTTGAGGAATGGGGCGTTGGACATTTTTGGTCGCCTGGCAGTTACGCGGGTCTATATGGCGGAACTGACGCGAAATTGCCAGTGCCGCCCCTGCCGCAGGTGCTTTGCCGCGACCCCGCCCCTTACTTCACCTTGCGCAGCAACTCGCTCAGTCGGGCCTTGCGCTTCTGCAGCACGAACGGCACCGCCTCGCTCTTCGCCAGCCCGAGCACGTCGCCCTCGGCCGAGTCAACCACGTCGATCAGCGAGAAGCCGGCCGGCTGGCATTCCCAGCTGCCGCCCATCTGCTTGGTCTCAGGGTTGTAGGAACTGCTCGGATATTTGAAGCAGAGGTTGAAGACGTCTTTCTTGTCGGTGCGGTCGAGCTTCCAGGTGCCGCGCACGATCACCTTGTTGCCCGGATAGAGCAGGTAGGTCTTGCCGTTCTTGGCCATGTATTCGACCTGCGTGCCGTGGCCGCGGTCGTAATGAACAAAAGTCACGCCGGCGAAGAGGCCCTTCGTCTCGTCGTAGCCGATCTTGTAGGGCTTGTTCTGCGCGGCGGCGGCGCCCGTGAAGGCGAGTAACAGCAAAAGGCTGGCAATGATATTACGAATGATCACGACTATTCTCTCCCTGAGATGACTCAGAGGGATATCGATGGTTGACGAAAAGTAAATGAACTATCGAAGGCGGCGCCGCAACACCGCCTCCTATAGTTAAGCCGCGGCGCGGCGGGCTTCGAGGTGGGCGAGCAGCGGCGCGAGTTCGGGCGGCGGTACCCGTTCGATGCGGCGATACTCACGGCCGTTCTGGTTGCGCTCGATCATCTTGGCGTCGACCATGGCGCGGCGGATGATGGCGTGGTCGCCGAAGGCGTGCCAGCCCTTGATCAGCGCGCTGATGCCGCGCTCATCATAGGTTTCACCGCGCGGGATGCGCGACCAGAAGACCCACTGGCTCAGCGTCTGCTGGGCAAAGCGCGAGGGCCAGCTCTGGAGCACGCCGGCATCGTCGAAATAGCGCGCGGTCTTTTCCACCTGTCCGAGATCGGCGCGCGGACCGGGGTCGGCGGCGGCGACGAGCCGGTCGGCCGCCTCGGCATCGGCGCGCAAATGCTGGTAATTGGCGAAGCCGGCGGCCTTCGCGAGCATGTTGAGCAGCTCGACATGGGTAGGCGTGCCCTCATGGCCGCTGAGGCTCTGGCGCAAGGTCTTGGCAAAAGGCGAAAGGTCGTCCACCCGAAGTGGCACGGCAGTCCGTGACATGGCTCATCCCCATCGTGCCGCTCCCCGAAGGAAGGTCGTGGCCGCCGGCTTCCGATCAGGCACGGGATAGAGTGCTGTCTCGAACGAAAAGTCGCAGGTTTAGCTCTCCGAGATGGAGCGGCGACGCCTGGGTGAACTGCTGACCCACACTTCGAATATCGTGCTATATTGGGACGTGCAAGAGATGTGGGAGGAGACACGTCGATGATGGGAAGTCGTGATCGCCTCACCGCGGACGAGTTCGACGCCTTCACGAGATGGCGTCGATTGCTGCATTGGCGCCCGGGTGCGCTCAAGAAGGTCAAGCGGGCGTTCGCCAAGCGAAGCCGCAAGACCGCGAAAGCCGGATTACGGGAACACGGCGAGTTCTAGCGTTTCCTTGACTCCGCCCCATTCCTCCTCTATTCCGCGCCGCAATCCATCAGGTCTCACACCTGAAGGCCGACCGGGACCCGTGAAGGTATAAAGAGATCCCGGAGGCCAGCACCCCACAGCGCAAGCGCCCTGGGGTGTGTTTGGCGTTTGCGCTGATGGACACCACATCCCGTGCACTCGGGATAAGGACGGAACGATGTTTGAGTCACTAAGCGACCGGCTTGGGAAAATCTTCGACGGGATTCGCGGGCGCGGTGCGCTCGGCGAGAAGGACGTCGATGAAGCGCTGCGCGAAGTGCGCCGGGCGCTGCTCGAGGCCGACGTTTCGCTGGAAGTGACGAAAGCCTTCGTCGAGCAGGTGCGCGAGCGCGCCGTCGGCGCCGAGGTCACCCGCTCGGTGACGCCGGGCCAGCAGGTCGTGAAGATCGTCCACGACGAGCTGGTGAAGGTGCTGGGCGAGACCCAGGTGCCGATCGATTTCAGCACCACCCCGCCTATGACCATGCTGATGGTCGGCCTGCAGGGCGCGGGCAAGACCACCCATGCGGGGAAGATTGCCAAGCGCATGAAGGAGCGGCTGGGCAAGAAAGTCCTCCTCGCCTCGCTCGATGATCGCCGCCCGGCCGCCAAGGAGCAGTTGCGCGTGCTCGGCGAGCAGATCGGCGTCGATACGCTGCCGATCCAGCTCAACGAGAAGCCCGTCGATATCGCCCGCCGCGCCCAGCGCGAGGCGAAGCTCGGCGGCTACGACGTCGTCATTCTCGATACCGCCGGCCGCACGCATGTGGACGAAGAGCTGATGGAGGAGACGGCGGCGGTCAAGGCCGCGACCGATCCGCACGAAATCCTGCTCGTCGCCGATGCGCTGACCGGCCAGGACGCGGTGAACCTCGCCCGCTCGTTCGATGCGCGCGTCGATATTACCGGCATCGTGCTGACCCGTGTCGACGGCGATGGCCGTGGCGGCGCGGCGCTCTCGATGCGGGCCGCGACCGGCAAGCCGATCAAGCTGATCGGTACGGGCGAAAAGATGGATGCGCTCGAGGATTTCCATCCCTCGCGCATCGCCGACCGCATCCTCGGCATGGGCGACATCGTCTCGCTCGTCGAGAAGGCGGCGCAGACCGTTTCGGCCGAAGACGCGGCCAAGATGGCGAAGAAGCTCAAGAAGGGCAGCTTCGACCTCGAGGACCTGCGCACCCAGCTCGAGCAGATGAAGAAGATGGGCGGCATGGGTTCGCTCATGAACATGATGCCGGGCATGGGCCAGATGAAGAAGGCCATGGCGGGCGTCAACATCGACGACAAGATGTTCGACCGGCAGATCGCCATCATCAACTCGATGACCAAGGGCGAACGCGCCGATCCCGATGTGCTGAACGCCAAGCGCCGCATCCGCATCGCCAAGGGCTCGGGCACCAAGGTCGAAGACGTCAACAAGCTGATGAAGCAGCACCGCCAGATGGCGGACATGATGAAGAAGGTAAGCAAGGGCGGCCTCGGCTCGCTCGCCGGCATGTTCGGCGGCAAGATGGGCGGCATGATGCCGGGGCTCGGCAACATGCCCGACCCCTCGACCATGGATCCCAAGGAGCTCGAGCAGCTCGCCCGCCGGATGGGCATCGACCCCGCGTCGATCCCGCAGCAGGCCGCTCCGCCCAAGCAGCTCGCACCCAACAAGCTGCCGACCGATGTCGGCCAGCTCCTCAAATCCGGCTCGGGTTCACTCCCCGGGCTTGGCGGCGCCTCGCGCTTCCCCGGCCTTCCCGGCCTCGGCGGTGGCTTCGTGCCGAAGAAGAAATAGACCTGAACCCTGAAACTGACTGCAAGAACGCATAAAGGACTGAACGAATGAGCCTGAAGATCCGCCTCGCCCGCGCCGGCACCAAGAAGCGCCCGTACTACCACGTCGTCATCGCCGACGCCCGTTCGCCGCGCGATGGCCGCTTCATCGAGAAGATCGGCACCTATGATCCGAAGCTCGAGGACAAGTCGAAGCGCGTGAACCTCGTCACCGAGCGCGTGCAGCACTGGCTGAGCGTCGGCGCCCAGCCGACCGACCGCGTGGCTCGCTTCGTCGACGCCGCCGGCCTCAAGACCCGCGAGCCGCGCAACAACCCGGAACGCGCCGTGCCGGGCAAGAAGGCCACCGAACGCGCCGAAGAGCGCGCCAAGAAGGCCGCCGAGGCCGAGGCCGCCAAGAACGCGCCGAAGGAAGAGGCCGCCGAAGCTCCGGCCGCCGAGTAAGCCGTGGCTGAAGCTGGGACGGGCAGCATGATCCTGATGGGCCGCATCGGTGCGGCTCACGGGATCAAGGGCGAAGTGCGCATCCAGTCCTTCACCGAGGACCCGATGGCGCTCGTCGACTATGGTCCGCTCGCCACCAGCAAGCCGGGCGTGACCGTCAAGATTCTCTCGGCCCGCACCACGACCAATGTGCTCGTGGCGCGGCTCGAGGGGGTCAATGACCGCACCGCCGCCGAAAAGCTCAACGGCGTCGAACTGTTCGTCGATCGTTCGCTGCTCCCCGAGCACGAGGACGAGGACGATTTCTACCATGCCGACCTGATCGGGCTCGCGGCCCGGCTGAGTGACGGCACGCAGATCGGGGTGGTGGCCGCGGTGCCGAATTTCGGCGCCGACGACCTGCTCGAAATCCGCGATCCGCGGACCGGCGACACCTATCTCTACCCCTTCAGCAAGGCGGTGGTGCCGGAGATTCGGATCGCCGACGGCTACCTCGTCATCGAGCCGCCGATCGAGGCCGATCCCGGCGAAGAAGAACCGGATTGAGCTTTTCGGCTCAGATCATCACGCTGTTCCCCGAGCTGTTTCCCGGCCCGCTGGGCGCCTCGGTCATCGGCCGCGGCATGGCGGATGGGCTCTGGTCGCTTGGCACGACGCAGTTGCGCGATTTCGCTACCGACCGGCATCGCACGGTGGATGACACGCCATCGGGTGGCGGCGCCGGGATGGTGCTGAAGCCCGATATCCTGTCCCGCGCCATCGATGCCGTGTCGCCCGAGGGTGATCCGCGTCCGCGTATTCTCATGTCGCCGCGCGGTACGCCGCTGACCCAGGCCAAGGTGCGTGAGCTTGCGGCTGGGCCGGGGGCGGTGATCGTCTGCGGGCGGTTCGAGGGCGTCGACCAGCGGGTGATCGAAGCCCGCGGGCTCCAGGAAATCTCGATCGGCGACTATGTGCTGGCCGGCGGCGAAGTCGCCGCCATGGTGCTGCTCGAAGCGGTGGTGCGGTTGATCCCAGGCGTGCTCGGGGCGGCCGAGAGCCATGCGGACGAAAGCTTTGAGAACGGGCTCCTTGAATATCCGCAGTACACTCGGCCGCAGAGCTGGGAAGGGCGGGATATTCCCGCCGTGCTGACGTCCGGGGACCACGGCAAGGTCGACAAGTGGCGCCGGGCCGAGAGCGAGGCGATTACTCGGACACGACGGCCGGATTTGTTGAAGTAGGGGCTATCGGCAGAGCGGGAGACCTTACTCCGCTGCCACCGCCACAGCCGACGCCTCGCTGACGACCTGATTGCGCCCGCCGGTCTTGGCGGCATAGAGCGCGTGATCGGCGCGTTCGATCACGTCCGCTATGTCGCGGTCCCGCGCTTCCGCCATGGCCAAGCCGATCGACACGGTGACGTTGATGTCGCCGTGGCCACGTGCGGCTATCATCATGCCCGCGACCTTGTGGCGAATACGTTCGGCCAATGCCGCGGCGCCGTCGACTTCGGTCTCTCGCAGCAGCACCACGAATTCCTCGCCGCCGAAGCGCGCCACCTTGTCGGTGGTGCGCACCTCGCCCTGAATGATCCGGCCCACCGTTTCGATCACGTCGTCGCCTGCGCCATGGCCGTAGGTGTCGTTGACGCGCTTGAAGAAGTCGATGTCGACCACGAGGATGCCGATGCCGCGGCCATAGCGGCGGTAATAGTTCATCGCATCGGCTGCAAAGACCAGGAAGGCGCGGCGGTTGAGCAGCTTGGTCAGTGGGTCGGTGTCGGCCAGTTGCTGCAGCGCGCTGATGTGCTCGCCCAGCGAGCGGGTCTTTTCGTCCATCTTCTGCTGCAGGTTGTCGGCGGCACGCTCGGCGAGGAACGCTGCGTCCTCGGCGCTGCCGATGCGGCGCAGTAGCGAGCGGACCGAGGCCGAGAGGATTTGCACGTCGGACAAACCGTGCTCCCGTTCGATCATGGTGACGGCTGGGTCGCGGCCGATGCGGTCGACCTGGGCGCTGAGCTGGGTCAGCGGCCGGGCCATGCGGTTGGCGATCAGCCAGGCGATGCCGACGCCGAGCACGCCAAGCCCCAGCCCGACAGCGAGGATGGAGAGCGCCAGCTGGTCGGCACCCGCAAAGGCGGCGTCGAGCGGGCGACGGGCGACGACGATCCAGCCGAGGCCATTATCGGCGCTGGCCGACGCGGCGGGGATCACCGCGGTCAGGGCGGCGGGGCCATTGGCGCGGTCGATGAAGGTGTGCGTGCTGCTCTTGCCGAGGGACCTCAGCACCACCGGGTCGATGGGGGTCGCGTCATAGTCCGGGCCGAGCAGCATGCGGCCGTCGCCACGCAGTATCCAGATGCTGGTCTCGAGCGACGGGTCAACGGTTCGCAGCAGGGTATCGCGGATTTCGTTCGACCATGTCCAGCTCATATGGGCACCGAGCACGCCGGCCAGCTTGCCGTCCGGGCCGTTGACCGGCACGGCGACGTCGACGAAGCGGAAGGGGTCGCCATTGGCCTGCGTGCCGAGCATCGATGCAAGCAGCTTGGCGTCGTGCACATCGCCCACCATGGGACCCTTGAGGCCGGCGAGAAACCACGGCCGCTCCGCCACCGAGGCGCCCTCGAGCATTCCGCGGGTCGCGGCGACGACGGTGCCGTCGGGCCTGGCGAAACCGATCCAGGTATAGGCGGGGAGCGAGTCCTGCATCTGGGCGAGCACGGTGCGGATTGCGTCGGGCCCCTCGACCCACACGTTGCGCATCGCCTCAAGGCCGGCGAGATCGTTGATGTCGCGGAACCGCTCGGACATGTAGCTGTCGAGCCGGCCCGCCATGTTGCTGGCGAGCGCATCCATCGAGGCTTCGACGCGGCTCGCGGCCTGCTCCCGGGCGATCGAGGCGGCGACGATGGTCGAGCCCAGCACGAGCGTGAGGCAGAGGATCGCCATGACGATGGCGATCTGCTGGCCGAGGCTCAGCCGGTCGCGCCAAGTGTTGAAATCGAAAGCAAAGCGCCGCATCGGCAATCCCCGCGAGTTACGCCTGCGACGATTACCTTCCAGTCGTAGCGCAAACCTTTCCCGCACAGATCGAAAGGCCCCGGTGGTAAACCGGGGCCTCGCGCAATTGATAAAACTTGTTCGGGTCAGGCCCCGATCAGCTTCCTGATCTTCGCTACGGCCGTATCGCCGTTCTCGCCATAGGCAATGGTGCCCTCGAAGCCACCCTGAGCATTCACGAGGAACACCGACGCGGTGTGGTTCATGGTGTATTCGCCGCCTTCGCCGCCGGGGACTTTTTCGGCCAGCACCTTCCAAGCGGAAATCACCTTGGCGATTTCCTCGGGGGTGCCGGTGATGCCGGTGACCTTGCCGTCGGTCCAGCCGACATAGTCGCGGATCACGTCGGCGGTGTCGCGCTCGGGGTCGACGGTGACGAAATAGGCCTTCAGCGTCTTCGCGTCCGGGCCGAGCTGCTGGAACCAGTCGGCCATCTCGGCCATCGTGGTGGGGCAGACATCGGGGCAGTGGGTGTAGCCGAAGAACAGGAGCGAGGGATGGCCGGTCAGCATGGTCTGGTCGACCTTGGCGCCCGACGCATCGATCAGCGAATAGGTGCCGCCGCCGAGGCCGGTAGCGGCGGGTCCGCGCGGCGGGGCGAAGATGAAGAGCGCGGTGGCGCCGAGTGCGGCGATCACCACGAGACCCCAGAGGATCAGGCGGAAGCGGGACAGCGCTGCAGGCTTCATGCGACGTCTCCGAGGTTCAGGGTCGTGGCCTCGGAGTGCTTCATCTCCGGACCTTTTGCGGCGGGGCTGCCGATCGGCACCTGCAGCTCGACCGGGCCGGCCTTCTCGAAGGTCAGCGTCACGGCGATCGACTGGCCCTCGACCAGCGGGCCGGTGAGGTTCATCAGCATCAGGTGGTAGCCACCGGGCTCGAGCTTCACGGTCTGCCCGGCGGGGATGACGAGGCCATCGGGCAGCTCGTTCATCTTCATCACGTCGCCATCCATCTTCATCTCATGGATCTGGGCGACGCCAGCGGCAGGGGTCGAGACGGACACCAGCCGGTCATCGGCCGCGCCGTTATTGGTGATGTTGAGGTAAGCGCCGCCGACGGGGGCGTTGGGCAGGGTAGCGCGGGTGAAGGCACCGGCGATGGTGAGGTCGCCCGCGGTCACGGGGGCGCCGGCGGGAGCGTCCATCGCCCCCATATCCATCGCGCCCATACCGCCCATATCCATGCCGCCCATGTCGTGCATGTCATGGCCGCCTTCGGCCGCCGTGACGGTCAGCACTGGGGCAGGGTGCTTCAGGGCGTGCGGGTTCTGGCCCTCGGCCGCGAGTTCGTTCCACACCACCGAGGCGGCGCCGCAGAACTGCGTGGTGATGAAAGCGAGCGGCGTATCGGCCGAAACCGTGCCCTGCAGCACGAACTCGTCGAACTGGTCGTCGGGCACCGAGCCGCCGGCCCAGGTCACCGACACGGCGCCATTGGTAGCGGGCTCGCCGTGGACTTCGTAGGATCTTGCATAGTCGGCCTTGTCGACCGTGATCTGCCAGCCGGCCTTCACCTGCGGCTTGGCCGAAACAAAGCCTTCGGGGATCTTGACCGTCACCTTGTCGGTCGGCGCGCCGTCGCAGCCATGGGGGATGGCGATCGCCACCTTCACCGTCGCGCCATTGGCGGCGGTCGACGGCGTGATCGAGGCATGGGCGAAGGCGGATGTGGAGAGGAGGACCGCCGCGGCGGCCAAGGAGAACCTGAGCATGATAAATCTCGCAATAGCCCGCGACAAAGCGGGCGTTGAACCGGAAAGAGGGCGTGGTTCAGGCGAGGGCGGGTGGTCCGCGGGCGTCCGGGACTTCCGGCGGGGCCACCACGTAGGCGACGGCGGCGAGCTCGGGGAAAGCCGGCTCGATCGCAGTCGGCAGGTGGATCAGGCCTTCGCAGGGCGGGGGCAGGTCGGCGCCGCCGCCGATGCGGCAGGCATGGCAGGGCGCGTGCGTGGTGTCGGCCGGGGTGTCGCCGCAGAAGCTCGCGGTGACGGCGACGGTCAGCACGTCATGGTCGTGGGCGAGCGCGACGGCGGGCTGGTGGCCAAAACTCAGGAAGACGAGCGCCAGCACCGCGAAAGCGCGGACCAGCTCGGCAGCGATGTGGCGGTTGATGGCCACGAGGCGATGTCTCCTGTTGCGCGCACACCTAGCGCATGGCCGCGCCGCCGTCATGCGGCATTTGCGCCGCGCGCGATTGATCTTGGTCACACAACCTGCAAGAAATCGTCATGACGGTGCGTGGGCGAAAACCCCACGTGAAACGGGAAGCCGGCGCCCTGCGGGGGGCAAACCGGCGCCGCCCCCGCGACTGTATCGGGCCATACTTCCTCCAGGTGCCACTGGTTTGCGCTGGGAAGGCGGTGGAAGGGTCCGGAGCCAGGAGACCGGCCGTCAGATGTTTGGCTCGAACGCGGGACGGAGGGTCCCGCCCATGGAGAATATTCTGATGCGCGCCCGCGCCCTGCTCACGCTTGCTCTCATCGCGCTGCCCACCGCAGCGCTCGCCAATGCCGGGCATCCCGGCGACACCGGCCTGCTGCATGGCTTCATGCACCCGATGGTCGGCATCGACCACATCCTCGCCATGGTGGCGGTCGGCGTCTTCGCCTTCGTGCTCGGGGGCCGCGCCCTGTTCCTCGTGCCGCTCGCCTTCGTCGCCATGATGGCCGGCGGCTTCGTGCTCGGCGTCTCCGGCATCAACCTGCCCTTCGTCGAGCTCGGGATCGCGCTCTCGTCGATCGTCATTGGTGCGGCCGCCGCCTGGGGCAAGCCGATGCCGGTTGCCGCCGCCATGTCGCTGGTCGGCGTCTTCGCGATCTTCCACGGCCATGCCCATGGTTCGGAGATGCCGGCCAATGCCGCCGGGCTCGACTATGCGCTGGGCTTCATGGCGGCGACCGCCGCGCTGCACCTTGCCGGTATCGCAGCGGCGCTCGGCGTCAGCAAGCTCGCCGGCCGCTTTGGTAAGCCGGTGGCGCAGGTCGCTGGTGGTCTCTTCGCGCTGGGTGGCCTCGGCGTGCTGGCCGGCTGGCTTTAAGCCGCTCACGACCGTTTCATGACACTGGCGCCCGTGGGTCACTGGACTCGCGGGCGCTTCTCATTTATAGCCCCGCTCGCTTTGGCTTCGTCCAGGGCCAATAACAGCATGAAATCCGTGCAAACCAAGACCGGGCGGTCGGCCTAACAGCCGGCAAAACGCTCCTCGAAAAGATTCATAACGGAACCGACAAAATGGCAAATATCATCGCAGAGCTCGAAAGCGAGCAGTTTGCGAAGCTGGCCGAGAGGGCCAAGCATCCCGAATTCACCCATGGCGACACCGTCAAGGTGTGGGTCAAGATCCGCGAAGGCGACAAAGAGCGCCTGCAGGCCTATGAAGGCGTCGTGATCGCCCGCTCCGGCACCGGCCTCATGGAAAGCTTCACCGTGCGCAAGATTTCGTACGGCGAAGGCGTGGAGCGCGTGTTCCCGGTCATCTCCCCGAACATCGACCGCATCGAAGTGCTGAAGCGCGGTAAGGTCCGTCGCGCCAAGCTCTACTACCTGCGCGATCGTCGCGGTAAGGCCGCTCGTATTTTCGAGAACGTCGGCGCCCGCACCAAGAAGATCGAAGCCGGCGAGCGCGATGCCGCTGCCGAGGCCAAGGCCGCGCGTGAGGCCGAGAAGGTCGCCGCCGCCGAGGCTCTGGCCAAGGAACTGGCCGCCAAGGATGCGGCCGAAGCCGCTGCCGCCGAGGCCGCCGCTGCCGAGCCCAAGGCCGAGTAAATTGTACGCACTGGCCGCCACATTCTGGTCGGCTTGATCGCTACGCATTTGAGCCCGGCATTCGTGCCGGGCTTTTGATTCCAACCCGGGCGGGCAAAATGGGAGGCACTCCGAGTGGACGCGGAGCAACGCGCACATCTTGCTGAGGAACTGCGGGAGGAGGCGCGCCTTCTGCTCGTCGGTTCCGGTATCCTCGAACTGCTGAACGGCCGCTTCGGGCAGGCCATGGTCACCGGCAGCGCCGGCTACGACCTCATGACCTGGCGCAATATCGACATCCACATGCCCTGCGACGGCGACCGCTGGCAGGAATGGGCGGGGCTCGGCGGCGAGATCGCCCAGGCGCTGGCCGATCGCGGCCTGATGCTGCACCGGGCCAACTTCATCAACGACTATGTCGAGCCGCATCCCGATGGGGCCGGCCTCTACTGGGGCATCGAACTCAGCGATTTCGCCGAGAATTCGTGGAAATGCGACATCTGGGGCTGGGACCCCTTCGATTTCGCCGTCCGCCAGGCCCGCGACGCGAACCTCCGCGCCGACCTCCGCCGCGCCGACCGCGACCTGATCCTGCGGTTGAAACACGAAGCCCGCGAGCGCCCGGACTATTACGGCGTGATGGTGGGTGGGTTTGATATCTATCAGTTCGCCATCGCCGGGGCCGGCGACACGCTGGATGAGCTGGAGCGGTGGAAGGGGCTGGTGGCGTAGGGCCGTTGTGCCCGACGGCCTGTCCGGCGCGTATAGCTCCCCCCCTTCCGCCCTGTCGGGGGACCGTCGAAGGCGGTGGAGGGGGGAGCCCCAGACACCGGCCCAATTGGTGGTCACACGTTCTAGCGCCGCAGCGCCTCTGCGAGCCGGTGCGGCAATACTGCGTTCGGCAGCAGCGCATGCAGGCGGTCGCGGAGGCGGGTGTCGATTTGGGCGGTACCGGCTTCGATGCGGTCGGCGACGCCGCGCAGGCGGTCGGCGTGGAGCTGTTCGAAGCCGCCTTCGCGCAGGCGTCCAACTTCTTCGCGGAGGCCGATGCCGCGGTCGGACAACACCGTCGAGGTTAGCTCGAGCTTGCGCATGTAGTGGATCAGCGAGCGCTCGGGGAAGTGCAGCACTTCGAGCGGGGGCCGGGCCGAGACGCCGCCGAGGCGCGGGCCGTAGGCGAAGTGGTTGCCGTGCAGCACCCGGACACCCGGATCGGCGCGGTGCGCGACCTTCCAGTAGTTCGTGCCCGCCCAGAGGTTGCCGGGAAAACTCGCGACATCGAGGTCGGCCCAGCCGCCGCTCCGGCCCGGCGCCTCGGCGAAACGCCGTTCGGCCAGCCCGATCAAGCCCGCCTGCGGCTCCACTCTGGCCAGAGTGGCCTTGAGGTTGAGCCGGTCGGGCCAGAGGAACTCGTCGGCGTCGTGGTTGATCACCCAGCTTGCGCCATGCACCGTCGCGGCGCGGCGGGCCATGGCCGAGACCCAGCGGGCCTGCTCGAAGCGGTCGGACTTTTGCTCCAGCAATTCCAGCCGTCCGGTCGCGGCGTAGTCGCGGAGGATGTCAGTCGTGCCGTCATCGGAACGGTGGTCGGTGGCGATGATGAAATCGACGCCGATGGCGAAGGCATGCTCGATCATCGCGGCGACGATGTCGGCCTCGTTGCGGGCGAGCAGCGTCGCCACCACGCGCATCGGCTTTTTGGCGTGGTGGCCGGCCCAGAGCGCGCCGAGCACGGTTTGCGTCGCAGCGATCGCCGCATTGCGCGCCGGCCGTATCCGCCGCTTCAGCTCGTCCTTCAGTGCCAAGTCGTCGTCACCCTCGAATCCGGGGGCAGTCTATGGCATTGATGGCGCCCCGGCAGCACCGATCCATCGACTGGGAGCCTCCCATGCCATCGTTTATCTGCACCACCTGCGGCGTCGGCCATGCCGTGTCCGCCACGCCGCCCGCCCATTGCCCGATCTGCGAAGATGAGCGGCAATACGTCAACGCCAAGGGGCAGGCCTGGACCACGCTGGCCGAGCTGCAGGCGACGCATCAGAACGACATCCGCGAGCTCGAGCCCGGCCTCTGGGGGATCGGCGCGACGCCGCAGATCGCCATCGGCCAGCGGGCGCTATTCATCCCGCAGGCGGGCGGTGGCGTGCTGTGGGACTGCACGCCGCTCATCACCGATGCGGCGGTTGCCCATATCAAGGCGCATGGCGGGCTGCGGGCCATCGCGATTTCGCACCCGCATTTCTATTCCTCGATGGTCGATTGGTCGGAAGCCTTCGGCGGCATTCCGATCCATATCCACGAGGCCAACCGGCAATATGTGATGCGCCCGTCGGGCCGCATCGCCTATTTCACCGAGGACCGGCTGGACCTGGGGCAGGGGATCAGCGTGACGCGGGCCGGCGGCCATTATGTCGGCAGCGCGGCGCTCCACTGGCCGGGGCTCGATGGCAAGGGCGTGCTGATGACCGGCGACACCATCATGGTGGTGCCCGATACGCGCTGGGTGAGCTTCATGTATTCCTTCCCCAACCTCATCCCGCTGCCGGCGCGCGAGGTGAACCGTATCGTCGGTACGGTCGATGACCTGAGCTATGATCGCATCTATTCGGCCTGGTGGGACCGGGTGATGACATCGGACGCGAAGGCGCGGGTACAGGCGTCGGCGGCGCGCTACATCGCGGCAATCTCGTGAGCGGGCAACCTGCTGAAACCGCTGGATTTGCTGGCTTGCCGGGGGTTAACTCCATCACGTAAACTCGCGTTGAATTGAGTAGCGCGGTGCCGGGGGGCTCCGTACAACCATCGCCATGTTGTTCCGACCGCTTTTTTGCGCACTGGCGCTGCTCGCCTTCTGCTTGCCGGGGGTTGCGCCCTCTATGGCGGGCGAGTTCCGCGAGGGGCCGAAGGCCGTGCTCGAGCTCTTCACCTCGCAGGGCTGCTCATCGTGCCCGACGGCGGATGCGATGCTCGAGGAGATGGGCAAGCGGCCCGACGTGGTGACGCTCGCCTACCATGTCGACTACTGGGACTATATCGGCTGGCAGGACACGTTCGGCGCCAAGGAGAACTCCAAGCGCCAGCGCGATTATGCGGCCGCCTGGGGTTCGTCGCGCATCTTCACCCCGCAGCTCGTCGTCAATGGCGAGTGCGGCGTGGTGGGTAACAAGCGCGAGAAGGTGGATGCGGCGCTCGCCGCCGCCACCATGCCGCTCGACGTGAAGCTGACCGATGCGGGAAACCACACGCTCGACGTGGCGATTGCTGGGCGCACCGGCGATGGGCTGGGCGAGGCGGTGGTGTGGCTCGTGACCTACCTCAACCGCGCCGAGGTCGATATCGATCGCGGCGAGAACCAGGGCAAGAAGGTCGCCTATACCCACATCGTGACCGGCCGACAGGTGCTGGGCATGTGGGATCCCACGAACGGCGCGACGCTGAAACTGCCGCTCGACGAAGTACTCACCGGCAAATCCGACGGCGCCGCCATCCTGGTCCAGCAGGACAAGAACGGGCTTCCGGGTCCGATTTTGGGTGCCGCGAGTTTTACGCGCTAGCAGGGCAGCGGCCCATCACACCCACCGAAGTCACCCCGGCGTAGGCCGGGGTCCATCCTGACCACTCTCAATTCGGCACACATCTCAGGCTGGATCCCGGCTTTCGCCGGGATGACAGCGGATGGGTCCGCGATGATGCTGGGTCAGGCCGCCGAAAGTCCAACCATCGAAAGTCAAAGGGGCCCGTTGGCCCCAAAAGAAAAAGGGCCCGAACGGGCCCTGAGAATGACTGATGGTATAAGGCGGCTGGCACCCGGGCATCATGGTTTGGGGGCTCGGTCAGCCCGGATGCCAGCCACTGGAGGCAATGGTGAGAGGATGCCGGGCCAATCTGGCGCGATGAGGGACAGATTGTGACAAAACTGGGAAGTTTTGTTCCCGTCTCAAGCCAGTTTATCGACGCTGAGGCCGGTGCCGGGAGCGGCCGGCGCCTTGGCGGCCGGAGCGGCGGCGGTGGCGCCGGGCAGGTCGTCGGCGTCGTGATCGTTGACCGGCGCGCTGGTGGGCGCGCTCGGCGGAGCCACACGCGGGGCGGCGGCGAGGGTAGGCGAAGCAACGCTGGAGATGCTCATGTCTCAAGTCCTGATGAAGAGGCTTCCTGCCTCACCGGGACCCTAGCCGGCCAACCTTACGGCGAGCTGTCAGCCAGTATACAGTTGGCTTAATAGTTCATTAATATCAATGATTTGTTGATATCTGACGGGCGACCCCGACCAATGGACGACCCCTGAGGCTGGACAACCCGGTCGAACGGCGCGAACATGACATCAGCGTGACGGAGGCATGATGGTCGACGAACCGGAGCAGTCAGGATCGGGGCAGCTGATCGATTTCGCGCAAAGCGCGTCGCCCTCCGGTCCGAAACAATCCCGCTTCATCGCGTCGGTCACGTTCGATCGCAAAGAACTTACCACCATCCTCAACCTCTATGGGCGCAAGGTCGCCGAGGGCGAATGGCGTGACTATGCGCTCGATTTCCTGCGCGAGCGGGCGCTGTTCTCGATCTACAAGCGCTCGTCGGAACGGCCGCTCTACGTCATCGAGAAGAACCCGAAACTGCGCAACAAGCAGGGCCAGTACATGGTGCTGAGCCAGGAGGGCCGGGTGCTGAAGCGCGGCCATGAGCTCAGCCAGGTGCTCCGCGTCCTCGAGCTCGCCGTAGTCAAGTGATCACCGTCCGCCGGGCGGCGGCTATTCGGTGCGCTTTGCTAGGGTCAGCCGCTTGAGCCGCTGGCTTCGGCCAGTTCTCGCTTCAGCATCTCGAACCAATCGACCGGCAACTGAGCGATCACACAGCTCCCTTCGGCGCCTGGCCGGTCGGACAAGTATTCCGCAGGACGAAGGTCTGGCCCCGGCCAACCGAAGACGTTCAGTTCGTCGGTATAGACCCAGGCGGGGGCGTCATCGAGGCCGAGGTATCGCTTCAGCTTCAGCGGCACCTCCACCGCTCGGCGTCCGGCGCGCGGCGGCGTGTGGGAGATACCCAGCACATAAGTGATCGGATGCTGAGCCTCCAACTGGACGGCCATGACGATTGCGCAGGGATAGACCTTGGCTCCATCCTCGCGCGAGCCTGCCTGTGATCGCCACAAATACTCATAGGCGATCACATGGCCGACTGGCGGCTTGGCCGGGACCCTCACGTTTCGTCAGCGACGTCGGGCAGATCAGCAAGGTTGAACGGCGCGTCCGTCTCTATCTTGGAGGCCATGATCAATGCGATCTCACGATCGGAGAGTTCTTCGACCGGAATGGCCTTGCGATAGTTCGCTACCAGGTCCTCGAAGAGGGCAGCGGAAACCAGAAACGCTGCAGGCCGATCGTATTTCGTGATGGCGACCGGACCCTCGTGGCTCTTGTCGAGCCATTTGCCGAACGTCTTCTGGATCTCGGTGGACTTTACGCTGACCATGTCAATCTCCGTATGTTACGTAACATACGGATTGTGCGGATGTCTGGCAAGGTCACAGCGCCTTCTGCATATGGACGATGTCGAGCCAGCGGTCGAACTTGAACCCGACTTCCTTGTAGACGCCGACGTGATGGAAGCCCGCCTTTTCGTGGACGCGGACGGAGTTGGCGCGTTCGGCGGTGATGACGGCGATCATCTGGGTGAAGCCGGCGGTTTTGCTCTGGGCCATCAGTTCGTCGAGGAGGCGGCTGCCGAGGCCTTGGCCGACGATGTCCTGGCGCAGGTAGATCGAGTCCTCGCAGGTGAAGCGGTAGGCGGGGCGGGGGCGGTAGAACGAGGCGTAGGCGTAGCCCACCACTTCGTCGCTGCGCACGGCGGTGATCACCGGGTGCTTGAGCTCGACCATGGCGCCGAAGCGGCCGGCCATCGTGGCTTCGCTGGGCGGCTCGAGCTCGAAGGTGATGACGGTGTCGGTGACGTAGGGGCGGTAGATCGCGGTGATCGCGGGGATGTCGCGCCACTCGAAGGGGCGGAAGCTGATGTCGCTCATTGGGTCCGGAGCAAAAACGAAGGGGCCGCGATCTTGATAGATCGCGGCCCCCGAAACTTCCAATCAGACTTGCTGATCGCAGCTATTTGTTAGTTGCGCTGGTTGCCGAAGAGGCGGAGCAGCATGAGGAACAGGTTGATGAAGTCGAGGTAGAGGTTCAGCGCGCCCATGATGGCGCCCTTGGCCAGCACCTCGGCGCCATGCGCCTCGTCGTAGCTTTCCTTGACCTTCTGGGTGTCCCAGGCGGTGAGGCCGACGAACACCAGTACGCCGACGATCGAGATGGCGAAGCCAAGGCCGTCCGACTGCAGGAAGATGTTGACCACCGAGGCGATCACGATGCCGATCAGGCCCATGATCAGGAACGAGCCGATCTGGGTCAGGTCGCGCTTGGTGGTGTAGCCGTAGAGGCTCATCGCGCCGAACGTGCCGGCGGTGATGAAGAACACCTTGGCGATCGAACCGCCGGTATAGACGGCGAAGATCGACGAGAGCGACAGGCCCATCACGGCCGCGAAGGCCCAGAAGAGCAGCTGTGCGGTGCCGGCGGAGAGTTTCGCGATGCCGAAGCTCAGGACGAGCACGAAGGCCAGCGGGGCCAGCATGATCACGTACTTGAGCGGGCTCACGTAGATGGCCTGGCCGAAGGCGGTGAGGCCGGACTGGTCGAACGCCATGGCGAAAGCGCCATAGGCGACGAGGCCCGTGACCACGAGGCCAACGGTCATGTAGTTATAGACCTTGAGCATGTAGCTCCGCAGGCCCACGTCAATGGCCGCGGCGTCTCCGGCGCGCCCAGCGGCGATAGTCGGTCTGTCGAATTCAGCCATGGCAAAATCCCTTTCCTGGCGACGGTCTATTGCGAGCGTTCTGTCGCGCCCGTCGCCGTCCGAACGTGAATATGAGGGGTGCGCTCAGGGAATACAAGGGATTGGGGCCCTCCTCACCAAACCGTAATGTCGCATGCCTTCAACAGGTTAGGACAAATAGCTGGACTATTATGTTGCTAACGGATCGGTAGTCTCCGCCCCACGTTCTTGCGAGGTTAACAATCGCTGGCTACGGTCCGGATGTGGGTGATGCGAATCACCCTCTGTCCGCGGCGGCAAAGGGAGGGTCGAATGCCCAGGCTCTTTACCGGGATCGAAGTGCCCTACGACGTGGGGCTGGCGCTGTCGCTCAAGCGCGGCGGGCTGTTCGGCGCCCGCTGGATCGACGCCGAGAATTATCACATCACCTTGCGCTTCATCGGCGATGTCGATCACCACATCGCGAGCGACGTGACCGATATGCTCGACCGGCTGGTGGGGTCCGATCCCTTCACGGTGAAGCTCAACCACCTCGATTCCTTCGGCGGCAACAACCCCCGCGCGCTCTATGCCGGGGTGGAAAACAACGCGGCGCTGGTGCGTCTGCAGGCTGCGCATGAGCGGGTGCTTCAGCGCTGCGGGCTCGCGCCGGAAGGCCGGAAATTCGTGCCCCACGTGGCTTTGGCGCGGCTTCGCGGGGTGTCGGCCGGCGAGGTGGCGCAGTTCATCGCCCAGTCCGGCCGCTTCATGCCGCTCGAGTTCCAGGTGAAGCGTTTCGTGCTCTTTTCATCGAAGGACTCGGTGGGCGGCGGACCCTATCTGGTCGAGCAGTCCTACCGGCTCGCGGCGTGATCACGGTGGCCGTCCTGTTAACCGATCATTCACCATGGCGGTTCACATAGGGCAGGAGCAGTTCCGGCACGCCAAATTGCCGTCATGTTTGCCGTTAAGGTCGCAACTCAATTCAAATGCGCGTCCCCTTCAAACCTTGGTAACCATGCTGGTGGCAGGATGCCGGGGTGTCGGTTGCGCAAAGTTCAAGGATGTTGGGCGATGACATCATCTCGCTTCGGTCTGGCCCTCGTGGCCCTGCTCGCTGGTTCGATGGCGCTTGCCGCGCCCGTCTCGGCGCAGGAAATCAAGCAGCTCGGCACGTTCAAGGCATGGACCGCGTGGAGCGGCACCGATGCCAACGGCGCCATGTGCTATATCTCGGCGGTTCCGGCGAGCTGGACCCCGCAGGAAGTGAAGGGCGCGCCGGTGAAGCGCAGCCCCATCCACTTCCTCATCATCAATCGCAAGGGCCTGGGGACCAAGAACGAGGTGCAGACGCTCGTCGGCTACCCGTTCCACCCGACCAACGCGAATGTGACCGCCGCCATCGACGGCAAGAACTTCCCGATGGTCACCGAGGGTGAAGCCGCCTGGCTCGCCGTCGAGGCCGACGAGGGCACCTTCGTCGAGGCGCTCAAGAAGGGCGGCAAGCTCGTCGTCAAGGGCACCTCGCAGAAGGGCAACCTGATGACCGACAATTACGACCTCGCCGGCGTCACTGCGGCGCTGGGCGAAATCGCCAAGGCCTGTTCGTAATCAAACGATCTGCGCCTGAACCTGAACCAGCCCCGGCGCGTTTCGGGGTTCCGGCAGGCATGAACCCCTGCTAGCAAGGTTCGAGCAACGAGGCCTCCCATGAAACGTGCCGCTCTCGGCATCGCCATTATCACTCTCCTGACCGCGCCGGCCATGGCCCAGCAGGTCAAGCTGATCGGCGAGTTCCGCTCGTGGTCGGCCTATTCGGCGGCCGAGCAGACTGGCCCGGTGTGCTTCGCGCTGACCCGGCCCACCGAGATCACGCCGCAGCCTGACGGGTTCACCGAGGCCTATCTCTATCTCACCCACCGCCCGTCGCTGGGCGTGCGCAACGAGTTGAACCTCGTTGCGGGCTTCACCTTTGCGGCCGACGCCGCGGCGAGCGTCACGGTGAGTGGCCAGACCTTCGATCTCTTCACCGACAAGGATGCGGCCTGGCTCAAGAACCCGGCGCAGAACGACGACCTCGCGGGCGCCCTGCGCGCCGGCTCCGAGGTGGTGATCGAAGGCACGACCGATGGCGGCATCAAGGTCTCCGAGACCTTTTCGCTGTCCGGCGCTACCGCCGCCTCGAAGGCCATCGAAGGCAACTGCGCGAGCTAAGCTCCCGTTGGCGTGATCACGCAAAGCTGCTCTGAGTTGGGCTTCTTTGCGCGGATTGCGCACCTATGTTATCAGCCGCGCCTTCAAGCTAAGATACGCGACCGCTGAGAGAGCTGCCCGCTTATGTCCATTTCGCTCGACCTCGACCATCATGCCCATACCGACCGGCAGAAATCCGGCCGGACGTCGCTTGTCGGGCTGATGAAGCCGGAGCTGCGCGATACGCTGATGGGCATCGGGCTCGACGAGCGCGAGGCCAAGATGCGCGCGTCTCAGCTGTGGAACTGGATCTACCACAACGGCGTCACCGACTTCGACAAGATGAGCAACATCCAGAAGGGCTTTCGGCAGAAGCTCTCGGATACGTTCCTGCTCGACCGGCCCGAAATCGTCTCCGAGCAGATCTCGGTCGATGGCACGCGCAAATGGCTGTTCCGCTTCCGCGACCCCAAGAACCCCCTGATGCCGCCGGTCGAGGTCGAAACCGTCTACATCCCCGAGGAGGACCGCGGGACGCTGTGTGTGTCCTCACAGGTCGGCTGCACGCTCACCTGCTCGTTCTGCCATACCGGCACGCAGAAGCTGGTGCGCAACCTCACGGCCGGCGAAATCCTCGGCCAGATCCTCATGGCCCGCGAACGCCTCGGCGATTTCCCCGGCGGTGTCCGTCCCGACGATGGCGGCCTCGTGCCGGCGCCGCGCGGGTCGGGCGGGTCCGAGGGCGACAGCCGCGCCATCACCAATGTGGTGATGATGGGCATGGGCGAGCCGCTCTACAACTACGACAACGTCAAGCAGGCCCTGCTGATCGCCTCGGACGAGGCCGGCATTTCGCTGAGCAAGCGCCGCATCACGCTCTCGACCTCGGGCGTCGTGCCCTATATCGGGCCGACGGGCAGCGAGATCGGCGTCATGCTGGCGATTTCGCTCCACGCGGTGCGCGACGACCTGCGCGACATTCTCGTGCCGATCAACAAGAAGTATCCGCTGAAAGAGCTGATCCAGGCCTGCCGCGACTACCCGGGCCTCAGCAATGCCCGCCGCATCACGTTCGAGTATGTGATGCTCAAGGACATCAACGATTCCGATGCCGATGCGCGCGAGCTGGTGCGGCTGCTGGCCGGCATCCCCGCCAAGATCAACCTGATCCCGTTCAACCCCTGGCCGGGCACCAACTACGATTGCTCGAGCTCGTCGCGGATCGAAAAATTTGCCGATATCGTCAACCGTGCCGGCTATGCGTCGCCGGTGCGTACGCCACGCGGCCGCGACATCCTCGCCGCCTGCGGCCAGCTGAAGAGCGAGACCGAGCGGCTCACCAAGAAAGAGCGCGACGCTCTCACGGCCTGATGCACAAGGTTTCGCAGAAGCGGATCGAGCAGGCGGCGGCGGAAGCCGACGCTTGGGCCGCCGCGCGAAAGCCGCCGGTCTGCCCCCTGTGCGAGCGGCCGATCCTGCCCGGCACCAAGCAGAGCCGTCATCACCTGACGCCAAAACTCAAGGGCGGCACCCATATGGGCACGGTGCTGCTGCACCAGATCTGCCACAGCGCCATCCATGCCCGCTTCTCTGAGACGGAGCTGGCAAAGCGCCTCGCCGACGTCGAGGCACTACGCACCCACCCCGATCTCACCGAGTTTATCGCCTGGGTGAAGACCAAGCCGCCCGAGTTCCACGCGCCCACGCGGATGACGCGCACCGAACGCGACCGCCACCGCGACAAGAATCGGTAAGCGTCGTTCAGCGGCCGGCGCGTCGTCCGGCTGGGACGAACAGCACCGCCCCGCCGACCCCGCACAGCACCAGGCACACCACGAACACCGACCAGTAGCCAAAAGCCTGGGCGAAGATGCCGGTGCCGAGGCCCGAAAGCAGGAAGCCGGCGCTCATGGTGTTACCGAACAGCGCCGAGGCGATACCAGCGCGGCCGGGCAGCAGCTCCTGCACATAGGCCATGCCGACGACGCTGAGGATGCCGATGGCGGCGGCGCGGAGGATCTGGCCGAGATAGAGCGAGAGGAGCGTCGGCCAGAAGATCGCCATGGCGAAATAGCCGGCGAAGAGCAGGAAGCCGAAGGCGAGGAGCGGCAGGCTCACCTTCTTCATCGGCCGGACGACGAAAAGGCCCATCACCACCACTTCAATCGCGGCGCAGAGGCTGAAGAGCAGGCCGACATCGGTCTCGGTGCCGAGCTCACGCGCGACGAGGATCGACATGGCGTTCGAGCCCATGAACATCACGGTGTGGAACGCCGTCATCGCCACCACGGCCGGCGCTGCGGCGCGCACCACGTCGAGGGTGATCTTCTGGCGGTCGGCGGTATCGGCGGGGACGACGCGGCCGCGGCTCACCAGCACCACGACGAGCGCCAGCACGGCGAGCGCGGCCGCACCGAAATAGACGCCGCCAAAGCTCCAGGCGGCCACCAGTGCGGCGCCGAGCGCCGGGCCGATGGCCCAGCCGAGCGAGGAGGTCATCCGCAGGCTCGCCATGCCGCGTGCCACCGTCTCGCCGCCGACGCGGTCGAGGTAGCCCTTGGCCATGGCAAAGAGCAGGGCAAACCAGGCGTTCGAGAGCCCGAACAGCACGAAGGCGACGGTGATCAGCATCCAGGGCGCGGTCAGCACGGCGCAGAGCGTGTAGCCGACGGCCTTCGCCACAAGCGACAGCACCAGCGGCCAGAGCGTCGGCTTCTTGTCGTGCATGTGGCCGAAGAGCGTGGTGACGGCGATGCCCGAAATGGCCGAAAGCGTCAGGAAGGCGCTCAATTCCAGCGGTGTCATGCCGATCTTTTCGACCGCCAGCAGCGCCATGTAGCTGCCCGCCACCGCTTCGGCGAGCGTCGCGAGGAGGATCGCCAGCACCGCAGGCGAGAAGGACGGCACCTTGAACAGGTCAAGGCTGGAGCGGATCGACAAGATGCGGACCTCGGGCGCCGCAATGGCGCGGGGACAGGCGGGGTGCTACACCTAACCGTCGTCGCGTAACGCGGCAACAGCGGCGCGGTGCCAATTTCACGGCACGTCTGATCCGGCCCGGTGGCTGGTGACGCCCTCAAGAGAGAGCGACCCATGCCCATCGAATTGCGCCGCATGCAGCCCGGCGACGAGCCCCATTTCACCGAAATCGCGCCCGAAGTCTTCGACGAACCTATCGATCCCGATCGGCTCGCCGCCTATCTGCGCGAGCCCGGGCACCTGATGATCCTCGCGTTCGATAGTGGCGTGGTGGTCGGCCAATGCGCAGCGGTGATCCACCGCCACCCCGACAAGGTCACCGAGCTTTATGTCGACGAGGTCGGCACCGCCTCGACCCACCGCCACCAGGGCATCGCCACCGCGATGGTCGACGCCATGTTCGCCTGGGCCCGCGAACTCGGCGCCCGGGAGGCCTGGCTCGGTACCGAGCTCGACAATCTCGAAGCCAACGGCCTCTACCGCAAGCTCAAGGGCAAGCACGACACCATCGCGTACTACGAGTTCGAACTCTAGTGGACTGACGGGGCCGCCGCTCCGTCCTTGTCGTGCGTTGCGAAGCGCTGGACCATGGTGGTACTGGCTGCGTTGAGGCCCACGGTTTCGACCGCGATGCCGTGGCGGCGGGCTTTCAGCACCACCTTGTCGAGCGCGGCGATGGCCGAGATGTCCCAGAAATGGGCGGCGCTGAGGTCGATGACGATGCGCTTGAGCTTTTCGGTCACGTCGATCGCCTCGGTGAAGGCGCCGGCCGAGGCGAAGAACACCTGGCCCTCGACGCGATAGGTGCGGACCTTACCGTCGGGGCTCAGCTGAGACGATACGGCGCTCAGGCGTGAGACTTTGCCGGCGAAGAATACGCCCGAGAGCAGCACGCCGGCGCCGACGCCGAGCGAGAGATCGTGGGTGATCACCACGGTGCCCACCGTCGCCAGCATCACCACCGAGGAGGGCAGGGGGTTGCGGCGGAGATCGACGATCGAGCGCCACGAGAAGGTGCCGATCGACACCATGATCATCACCGCGGTCAGCGCCGCGACCGGCACGATGGCGAGGAGGTTCTGCAGCAGCACCAGCAGGACGAGCAGGAACAGGCCCGCCACCAGCGTCGACAGCCGGCCGCGGCCGCCCGAGGTGACGTTGATCACCGACTGGCCGATCATGGCGCAGCCGCCCATGCCGCCGAACAGGGCCGAGGCGATGTTGGCGACGCCCTGGCCCGTGCTCTCGCGGTTCTTGTTCGAGCCCGTATCGGTCAGGTCGTCGACGATCTGCGCGGTCAGCAGCGATTCCAGGAGGCCCACCGCCGCGAGGGTGAGGGCGATCGGGGCGATGATGTTCAGGGTCTCGACGTTCAGCGGCACCTGCGGCAGGGCGAAGACCGGCAGGGTGCTCGGCAGCTCGCCGAGATCGGCGACGGTGCGGGCGTCGAGGTGGAACAGGACGGCGACGACGGTCACGACCACGATCGCCACCAGCGGCGAGGGCACGGCTTTGGTGACGCGCGGGAAGAGGTAGATCACCGCCAGCCCGAGTGCGATCAGGCCGTAGGTGGCAGGCGTTACGCCGATCAGCTGCGGCAGCTGCGCCATGAAGATGAGGATGGCGAGGGCGTTGACGAAGCCGGTCATCACAGACTGGGAGACGAAGCGCATCAGCCGCGCCAGCTTCAGCCAGCCGGCGAGGATCTGAAACACGCCCATCAGGATCGTCGCGGCGAAGAGGTACTGGACGCCGTGGTCTTTCACTAGGCCGGTCATCAGCACGGCGGTCGAGGCGGTGGCGGCCGAGATCATGGCGGCGCGGCCGCCCACGAAGGCGATCACCGTGGCGATCACCACCGAGGCATAGAGCCCGACCTTGGGGTCGACGCCGGCGATCACCGAAAAGCCGATGGCCTCGGGGATCAGGGCCAGCGCGACGACCAGGCCCGAAAGCACGTCGGCACGAACGTTGCCGAACCAGGTCCGGCGGAGCGAGTTTGCAAGGGACATCGATGTCTTGGAGCTGATTCTTTTGTACGCTGGGCCGCGAGGTTCAGGCGGCCTGACCTTGTCCGGCGGATCGGCGGCCGGAAGAGCCACCCGGGATTGCACCGGGTCCAGGATGAATGGTCAGCAGCATTGCCGCATCGGCGCGGCAACGCAAGTGCGCCTTAGGGCTACTCCTCGCCGCGCAGCCATTCGAGCTTGTGGCGGCCCTGGCCGGGGTCGCCGAGCAGCTGGGCCAGCGCCGGGAGCAGGATGCGCAGTTCGCCCTCGAGCGTGAAGGGCGGGTTGACGATGATCATGCCCGAGCCGTGGAGCCGCGGCGGGTTGCTGGCCGGGCGGATCGAGAGTTCGGCGCGCAGCATCTTGGGGATGCCGCAATCGCGCAGCGCCGAGATGAAATCGTGGACGGCGCGGGTGTCCTTGAGCGGATACCAGAGTGCATAGACGCCGCCGGCGAACTTGCCATGCGCCTTCAGCAGCCCATCGACCAGCCGATCGAACTCGCCCTTTTCCTCGAAGGGTGGATCGACCAGCACGATGCCGCGCTTCTCCTTGGGCGGCACGTGCGCGTTGAGCGCCAGCCAGCCATCGAGCTCGTTCACCCGCACCTGGATATCGCCCTCGAACAGGGCGCCAAGCCGCTTGGCGTATTCGGGGTGCAGCTCCAGTGCCGAGAGCCGGTCCTGCGAGCGCAGGAGCTTGCGCACCAGCAGCGGCGAGCCCGGATAGGTTTCGACTTTGCCCTCGGGGTTCATCTCGCGGATGACGTCGAGATAGGGCGCGACCAGCGGGGCGGCCTTCTGCGGCAGCTCGGCGGTCAGCAGGCGGCCGATGCCGTCCTTCCACTCGGGCGAGCGCTTGGCGATTTCGCCGGTGAGGTCGTAGCTGCCGATGCCCGCATGGGTGTCGATCACCCGGAAGGCGGCATCCTTCTTCTTCAGGTATTCGACCAGCCGCATGAGGATGATGTGCTTCAGCACATCGGCAAAATTTCCGGCGTGGAAGGCGTGGGAATAATTCATCAGTGGCGGGCCGATGCGGTGAGGATGGTGGCGGCAAAGGCGGCGAAAATGCCGGCAAAGCTCCAGTTCAGCGCCCGCTCCACCCACTTGGTGCGCTTGAAGGCGGCAGCCAGCCATTCGGCGGCGTAGATGGTGGCGATGGCGAGCGGGATCGAGATGACGATGAACTCGCCGCCCAAAAAGAACAGCTTGCCGCTCGCCGCCGGGTCATGCGCGTCGACGAACTGGGGCAGGAAGGTCACGAAGAACAGCACCACCTTGGGATTGAGCAGGTTGATGCCGAGGCCGGTCATGTAGCTCTGGCCCAGCGTCGGGGTCTTCTTGGCCGCCGCCGCGATGCGGAGGCCACCGCCATGGACGATCGCCTGGTAGGCGAGCCAGAGCAGGTAGACGGCGCCGGCGATCTTCAGCACCCAGAAAAGGGTGGGGGCCGCAACGATCAGCACCGAGATACCGAGCGCGGCGAGCGTGGTGTGCACGAGGATGCCACTCATCGCGCCGGCCGCGCAGGCGAGGCCGTGCAGGCGCCCGTAATTGATCGCCCGGCTCAGTTGCAGCGCCATGTCCGGCCCCGGCGTGATCGCGAGGATCACCCCGGCTAACGCAAAGGCGAGGATAACCGATAGCTCGGGGACGAAGGCGGGCATGGTAAGTCTCGGTGAAGGATTCGGGCCTTCATCGCACGCGCCGCCGCTGCTTGCCAGCTTCATGGCCGCCCGGCATGGTCGGAACGGGCGTTTCGGGGGTAGGGCATGCGCGATCCGGCGATCACCATCCGGCGCATCCTCAAGGTCAATCACGCGGGCGAATTCGGCGCCATCCGCATCTATGGGGCGCAGCTCGCCGTGGCGCGGCGCTGGTTTCCCGACGTCGTGCCGGCGCTCACCGATATGCGCGACGACGAGATCAACCACTGCCGCCTGTTTCGTGACGCCATGCTCGAACGCGGGGCAAGGCCCTGTCGCGTCATGGCGTTCTGGAGCCTCGGCGGCTACGTGCTGGGCTTCGTTACAGCACTGATGGGCCGCAACATGGTGTGGGTCTGCACCGAAGCGGTGGAGAGCGCGGTGCACCGGCACCTCGCCGACCAGCTCACCTACCTCGAAACGCGCGACCCGGCGCTCCACGCGCTCATCGCCTCGATCCAGGACGAAGAGCTGGCGCATCTCAACGATGCCACCGCGCACCAGACCCATCGCGGGCCGCTGCGGGCGCTGGCGCTGCCGGTGATCGGCTTCCTGACCGACGCGCTGATCTGGCTCTCCACCTGGGGCGATTCCAGCTGGATGCGGGGCGAGATGGCGGTCGCCGAAGCATCAGCGCAATCGTTACCATTAAAGCGGCCTTAACCCCGCGATGACTACGCTCCAGCCCTGTTTTTGGGGATTTTGAGGCTCGCTAGAAGTGAAGGCGCTACCGGTTGAATCCGAGGGCCGCACCGATAACGAATTGCTGCTCGACGCAGCACTCGAAAGCATTCCCTACGGCTTCTGCGTCTGGTCGCCCGATTTCAAGCTGGTGATGTGGAACCGGCATTACCTCGAGATCTATGGCTTTCCATCGAGCCGGATCAAAAAGGACATGTCGCTCGAGGCCGTGGTCAAGCTTTCGTCGCAGATGGGCAACCATCCCGACCAGTCGCCGGACGAGTTCCTCAAGGCCTACAAGCAGGAGCTGCTGCATAATCGTGGCGGCGCGCGCTCCAAGGTGCGCGAGCTGGTGCAGGGCGGCCGAACGCTCGAGACGGCGCATGTGTTCTCGCCCGGCCTCGGCTGGGTGGTGACGCATGAGGACGTGACCGAGGAGATCGCCTCCTCGGAGATCATGCAGAAGCGCAAGCGCGAGCTGGAGCGGCAGAACCTCCGGCTCGACGCGGCGGTCAACAATATCAGCCAGGGCCTCTGCATGTACGACCCCAAGGGTCGGCTGGTGATCTGCAACGAGCCCTACCAGCGCATCTACAACCTGCCCGAAAACCTGCTGAAACCCGGCACGCCGCTCGACGAGATTCTCGGCCATCTGTTCGAGCAGGGCATGCATGCCGGCGCCGACCGTGATGAATATATCCAGTGGCGCCGCGACGTGATCAGCAAGGGCGAGCACGCCAAGAACATCCACGAGCTCGATGGCCGTATCATCCTGATGCAGCACCATCCGATGAAGGATGGCGGCTGGGTCACGACGCACGAGGACATTACCGAGCAGCGGCAGCAGGAAGAGCGCATCCGCCACCTGGCGCGGCACGATGCGCTGACCCAACTGCCCAACCGCGTGCAGTTTCTCGACGACATGGCGGCGGCCGAGGCGGCGGTGGAACGCGGCGAAAAGGTCGCGGTGCTCTACATCGATCTCGACCACTTCAAGGGCGTCAACGATACGCTCGGTCATGCCCATGGCGACAAGGTGCTGCAGCAGGCGTCGGCGCGGCTCTGGGGTACGACGCGCGAGAACGACGTGCTGGCCCGGCTGGGCGGCGATGAGTACGCCCTGCTGCTGCGCGATATCGATAAGCCATCCGATGCCGCCGCAATCGCCGATCGTATCGTCGCCGTAATGGGCCAGCCGTTCGGCATCGAGGGCAAGCAGGTGGTGATCGGCGCGTCCGTCGGCATAGCGATGGCGCCGCAGGATGGCGAGACGGCCGACGAGCTGATGAAGAACGCCGACCTCGCGCTCTACAAAGCCAAGAACGAGGGGCGCTCGACCTTCCACTTCTTCGAAGCGGGCATGGACGCGGCAATCCAGAAGCGCCGCTCGATCGAGCAGGGCCTGCGCCTCGCGCTTGCCCGCGACGAACTGCGACTCGTCTACCAGCCGCTTGTTGGCCTCAAGGAAAACCGCGTCACCTGCCTCGAGGCGCTGCTGCGCTGGGACAGCGAGCGGGGCACCGTGTCACCGGCCGAGTTCATCCCGGTGGCCGAGGAAACCGGCCTGATCGTGCCGATCGGCGAGTGGGTGCTGCGCGAGGCCTGCCGGCAGGCGGTGCAGTGGCCCGACCATGTACGCGTCGCCGTCAACCTCTCGGTGGTGCAGTTCAAGAACAAGCGGCTCTACGACACGGTCGAGAGCGTGCTCCGCGAGACAGGGCTGAAGGCGACGCGGCTCGAGCTCGAGATCACCGAGTCGCTGCTGCTCGCCGACAACGAACCGACGCTCAAGACGCTGCACAAGCTGCGCGCGCTCGGCGTCCGCATCTCGATGGACGATTTCGGCACCGGCTACTCGTCGCTGAGCTACCTGCGCTCGTTCCCGTTCGACAAGATCAAGATCGACCGCTCCTTCATGCGCGACCTCAAGAGCAAGGGCGACAGCCTCGCGATCATCAAGGCGGTGATCGGGCTCGGCCATTCGCTCGGCATGTCGACCACGGCCGAGGGCATCGAGACCGAGGAGCAGCTCGCCGCGGTGCGCGAGCAGGGCTGCAACGAGGTCCAGGGCTTCCTGTTCTCGCCCCCGGTGTCGGCTTCTGCCGTCACCGAGATGCTCGACAAGGAAGCCAAGCGGCCGAAGCTGCGCCGGGTCTCCTAGTTTCGCTCTAAGCCGTAGCCAACTGCGTCGGCCGCGTCGCCTTGCCGATCGTCAACACCAGGATCGCTGCCAGCAGGCAGAACACGCCGGCGAACAACACGGCCGGGGTGTAGGTGTCGAGCGTGGTGCGGATGAGGCCCGCCATGCCGGCCGCCGTCGCGGCGCCGAGCTGGTGGCCGGCGAAGACCCAGCCGAAGACGAGGCTCGCCTTCTCGGACCCAAAATGCTTGGCGGTGAGCTTCACCGTGGGCGGTACGGTCGCCACCCAGTCGAGGCCGTAGAACACGGCGAAGACGGTCAGCATGGCGAGCGAGAAGCCCGAATAGGGCAGGAAGAGCAGGCTGACGCCGCGCAGGCCGTAATACGCGAAGAGCAACCAGCGGTTGTCGTAGCGGTCGGAGAGCCAGCCCGAAAAGATGGTGCCGAAGAAATCGAAGACGCCGATCAGCGCCAGGTAACCGGCCGCGCCGGTCGCCGCGATGCCGACATCGCCACAGATGGAGATCCAGTGCTGCTGGATCAGCCCGTTGGTCGAAAGGCCGCAGACGAAGAAGGTGGCGAAGAGGATCCAGAACACCGAGGTCTTCGACGCGTCGCGCAGGGTGACGAGTGGCGTGGTCATCAGTTCGCTGAGCTTGCGGCTGCGGACCGGGGCGGGCTTGATCTCCTTGCTGCCATAGGCCGGCAGGCCAAGATCGGCCGGATGGTTGGCGAGGAACAGGCCGGCGAGCACGAAGGCGACCGTGAGGATCGCGACGACGAAGATCAGCGCAGCGCGCCACCCAATGGTTTCGCTGAGACTGGCGAGGAGCGGCAGGAAGATCAGCTGGCCGGTGGCGTTGGATGCCGTCATCAGGCCGACGACGAAGCCGCGACGGGCCTCGAACCAGCGGGAGGCGACGGTGGCGCCCAGCACCAGCGCGGTCATGCCGGTGCCGATGCCGATGACGAAGCCCCAGAGCACCAGCATGTGCCAGAGCTCGCGCATGAAGATCGAGCCGATGATGCCGGCGCCGATCAGGGTCAGCGCCGCGGTCACCACCTTGCGGATGCCAAAATGGTTCATGAAGGCGGCGGCGAAGGGCCCGAGCAGGCCGAAGAAGACGAGGCGGACGGCGAGGGCCGAGGAGATCTCGGCGGTGGTCCAGCCGAACTCCTTTTCGAGCGGCTGGATCAGCACGCCCGCCGCGCCCATGGCGCCGGCGGTCGCGAGCATGACGACGAAAGTGGTGGCGGCGACCACCCAGCCATAATGGATGCCGCGCTTCTGCAGCGCCGCTGCCAGGGCATTGGAAAGCATGGTGATCAGGTCCTTAGAGTGCGCCGAGCAGCGCTTCGAGTTGTACGACGCCGGGGGCGCCGACCTTGTTGGCGATATCGGCCTGGACGCGATCCCACAGCGGGTCGCCGGCCGAAAGCGTCATCCGACCGGATGAGGTGAGGTCGGCCACCTGTTCGCGCTGGTCCTTGCCGGCGCCGAGCGCGACAAGCCCCTGCTTTTCGAGCACGCGCAGGTTGCGGCCGAGGGTCGAGCGGTCGAGCTCGACCAGTTCGGCCAGCGCCGTCAGCGATAGCGCGCCGTGGCGGCGGAGTTTTCGCATCAGCGAGAACTGGGCGATGTTGATGCCGGTGGGCGCTAGGGCCTCGTCGTAGAGGGCGGTGAGCTTGCGGCTCGCCTTGCGCATGGCGATGCAGATGCAGGTTTCTGGCGTTCCGTTCATGTTGCGGGCATATACCCGCAACTGGGATCTTGGCAAGCCCTGTTGCCATCGGGGCGGCCGCCGACCATGCTCGCGCCATGCGATCCCAGCTCTACCGACGCCTCTGCGCCATTGCCCGCCGCGACTGCGGCGAGGAGGCGGAGGATGTCGTGCAGGAGGCGCTGCTCGCCGCCGTGCGGGCCGGCCGGGTGGACCTCAACGACCCCGGAACGGCACGCTGGCTCACCGGCGTAGTGCGTAACCAGGCGCGAATGGCGGTGCGAGGCTCGAGCCGGCGGCGGCATCGCGAGACGGACTGGATGCAGGCAGCGGATGACGGGGCGGCGGAAGCTGTCGCGCCGATCGAGCCGATCCTCGCCGGGCTGTCGCCGGCGCTGCGGGCGGTGGCGCTGCTGGCGCTGACCGGGCACAACCGGCGCGAGATCGCCTATCTGCTGCGGCTCGACGATGCTGCGCTCAGGCGGCGGATCGCCGATCTCAAGGCGAAGCTGTCGGAGGCTGGCGTCGAGCTGCCGCCGGGCATGCCGGGGCTCAATCTCGATCTGAGCTATGGCCGCATCCGCGATGCGCTGCTGCCGCAACTGCTGCGACAAGGCGGCGTCTTTGCGAGCCATGATCCGGACGGGCATCTTTTCGTCGTGCGGCGCTCACGGAACCCCTAATGGCGGCAACCAGCGAGCGTCACCAGAAAAGGGAGATGCCCGTGACCAGACCAGCCTTCAAGCCGAAGACCGCGAGCATGGTGTTCTATGTGAGCGATATCCGCCGCACCGAGGCCTTCTACAACGACACGATCGGGCTTTCGCTCGAGCGCATGGAGGGCGCCGAGCCCTTCTGGCTGCAGGGCAAGCTCGCGGGCGGGCTCGAGCTCGTCTATTTCGAGATGCCGGCCAGCGCGGCGAGAGCCCGGCCATCATCTTCAATGTCGAAGAGGGCGGCATCGACGACATCGTCGCCGAACTCGCGGCCAAGGGCGTCACCATCGTGACGCCGGTCTCGGAAGCGCCCGGCGGGTGGAGCGCCGACTTTCTGGATCCGGATGGCTTTGGCCTCGGGCTCTGGCAGCCGGAAGACAAACCGCGGTCGCTGAAGTGATTTTCGGCCGGCCTGCGAGGCGATAAAAGGTCACGCAGGCCTGCCATTCAGTGAATTGTCTTGAGATTGTGACACCGCTCCGATATGGGGCGCGGCTAATTTCCAGAAATCTGATCGGCCGCCCTTATGTCCTTGCGGAACATCGCAATCATTGCCCACGTCGACCATGGCAAAACCACGCTCATCGACGTGCTGCTCAAGCAGTCCGGTTCGTTCCGCGAAAACCAGCGCGTCGAAGAGCGCGCCATGGACAGCAACGACCTCGAACGCGAGCGTGGCATCACCATTCTCGCCAAGGTGACGTCGCTGGTCTGGAAGGACACGCGCATCAACATCGTGGACACGCCCGGCCACGCCGATTTCGGCGGCGAGGTGGAGCGCATCCTCTCGATGGTGGACGGCGTGGTGATCCTCGTCGATGCCGCCGAAGGCCCGATGCCGCAGACCAAGTTCGTGCTCGGCAAGGCGCTGGCCCAGGGCCTCCGCCCGATCGTTGCGATCAACAAGATCGACCGCCCCGATGAGCGTCACCTCGAAGTGCTCGAAGAAATCTTCGACCTCTTCATCTCGCTCGACGCGACCTCCGAGCAGCTCGATTTCCCGGTGCTCTACGGTTCGGGCCGCAATGGCTGGATGGCCAACGAGCCCGATGGCTCGCGCGACGACCAGATGGCGCCGCTGCTCGACAAGGTGGTCTCCTACGTGCCCGAGCCCAAGGTGGAAGAGGGCCCGTTCCGCATGCTCGTCACCACCATCGAGCGCAATCCCTTCCTCGGCCGCGTGCTGACCGGCCGCATCTCGTCGGGTTCGGTGAAGGCGGGCGATCCCGTCCACTCGCTGAGCCGTGACGGCAAGGAAGTGGAAAAGGGCCGCATCTCCAAGGTGCTGGCTTTCCGCGGCCTCGAGCGCACGCCGATCGATATCGGCGAAGCGGGCGACATCGTCGCGATTGCCGGTCTCGAAGAGACGACCGTGGCCAACACGATCACCATCCCGTCGGTGAACGAGCCGATCAACGCGAAACCCATTGATCCTCCCACCCTCTCGGTGACCTTCCGCATCAATGACGGCCCGCTGGCCGGCCGCGAAGGCGACAAGGTGCAGAGCCGTGTCATCCGCGACCGCCTGATGCGCGAAGCCGAAGGCAATGTCGCCATCCGCGTCACCGAAGGCGACGACAACGACTCGTTCGACGTCGCCGGCCGCGGCGAACTCCAGCTCGCCGTGCTCATCGAAAATATGCGCCGCGAGGGTTTTGAGCTCACCATCGGCCGCCCGCGCGTCGTGATGCAGGAGCGCGATGGCCAGCGCTACGAGCCGATCGAGGAAGTGATCATCGACGTCGATGACGAGTTCTCGGGCGCCGTGGTGCAGAAGCTCACCGAGCGCAAGGGCGACCTCGTCGACATGCGCCCGTCGGGCGTCGGCCGCCAGCGCCTGCGCTTCTACGTGCCGACCCGCTCGCTCATCGGCTACCAGCCGGAACTGCTCAGCGATACCCGCGGCACCGCCATCTTCAACCGCCTGTTCCACGAATACGCCCCCTACAAGGGCGCCCTGCCGGGCCGCCGCACCGGCGTGCTGATCTCGAACGGCACGGGCACCGCGGTGGCTTACGCGCTGTGGAACCTCGAAGACCGGGGTCCGATCATGGTGGACCCGGGTGACGACATCTACGAGGGCATGATCGTGGGCGAGCACGTCCGCGACAACGACCTCGAAGTGAACGCGCTCAAGGGCAAGCAGCTGACCAACATCCGCACCACGTCCAAGGACGAAGCGGTGCGGTTGACCCCGCCCAAGAAGCTGACCCTCGAGCAGTCGCTCGGCTATATCGCCGACGACGAATATGTCGAAGTCACGCCCAAGAACATCCGCCTGCGCAAGATCTGGCTCGACCCGAACGACCGCAAGAAGATGATGCGCGCCCAGAAGGCGAGCTGATCGTACTGACACTTCGCGGCTGCCCAGGCGCGGGTGGCTCCACGTAAATCTCAGCCGGCAACCTTTCCGGGTTGCCGGACGACCTTTCCGGAGCATGCGCCAGATGGCCACCTGGATCATCGAAACCATCAACTCGCTCGGTTACGCCGGCATCTTCCTGCTGATGCTGGCGGAGAGCCTGTTTCCGCCGATCCCGTCGGAGCTGATCATCCCCTTCGCCGGCTTTTCGGCGGCGAGCGGGGCGCTCAACCTGTGGCTGGTGCTCGCTTCGGCGACGATCGGCGCGGTGGTGGGCATGCTGCCCTGGTATTTCCTCGGGCGCATCTTCGGGCTCGGCCGGGTGCGGACGCTGGCCGACCGCTATGGCCGCTGGGCGACGCTGAACGCCGCCGAGGTCGATACGGCAACGCAGTGGTTCCACCGCTTCGGGCCTGTGATCGTGCTCGTCGGGCGCCTGATCCCGCTGATCCGCACGCTGATCTCCATCCCGGCCGGGCTCGCCCGCATGCCGCTCTGGCGCTTCGTGCTGTTCTCGACCATCGGGGCGCTCGCATGGAACAGCATCCTGGTCGGCGCCGGCTACCTCTTGGCCGAGCACTATGATGCGGTCGAGGTGTGGCTCGATCCGGGCACCAATATCGTGCTCGGGCTGATCGTGGTGCTCTACCTCTACCGGCTCGTCACCTGGCGGCCGACCCGCTCGCAGTAATTCGTTCGTCTGCGGCGGTTACCATAGCGATCGAGGTGGCGGGGCAGCGCCTTGCCGATTCAGCGCAGCCTCACTAGATAGCGATGGCGTAACCAACGGGAGAACGCGATGAGAGTGCTACTCGAGGTCATCCTGATGGCCCTTGAGCTCTACAAGTGGGTCATGCTGGCGATGATCATCATGAGCTGGCTCATCGCATTCAACATCGTCAACACGCGCAACCAGATCGTCGACGGCATCTGGCGCGTGCTGCTGGCGCTCACCGAGCCCGTGCTGAAGCCGATCCGCCGCCTGCTACCCCGCATGCAGATCGACCTGTCGCCCATCATCCTGTTCTTCGGCATCTACATCGTGCAGCAGGTGATCCAGCGTTACATCTACCCGGCGATGCCGTTCTGACGACGGCCTTCCGCGCCACGGCAAACGGGCTGACGCTCTACCTGCGCGTCACCCCCAATGCCGGGGCCGACCGGATCGACGGCACGGAAATCCGCGACGATGGCAGCGCCGTGCTGCGGGTGCGGGTTACGGCCGTGCCCGACAAGGGCAAGGCCAATGCGGCGGTGATGGGTTTGCTCGCCAAGACGCTGGGCGTGCCGAAATCCGCCGTGACGCTCGTTTCGGGCGAGACGGCGCGGCTCAAGACCATTGCGATAGAGGGTGATCCGGCAGCGCTCGCCGCGCGGATCGAGGCGCTGGGCTAGCGGCGCTTGCCCGATTTGGTGTCTTCGGGCTTTTCCACCAGCTGGGCAAGGATCTTGTCGACGAGGTCGAGATCCTCGCGCTTGCCTTCGGCCTGCTGCTGCAGGTCGACGAGGTAGGTGGTGGTGTAATAGAGGCGGCGGGCCAGCAGCGTCGCGACGTACAACGCGACTTCCGGATTGGCGCCGAGGAACTGGATGGCGTCGTCGATGACGTAGGCCTTCACCCCCGAAAGCGCCTTCACGGTGGCGCTTGCCGGCATGTCGAGCAGGGTGGCCATTTCGCCGAAGATCGAGCCGGGCTCGTCGATATAGCTGACCTGCGTGTCCTTGCGCAGCACCTCGACCTGGCCCTCGATCAGCACGAACAGGTTACCGTCCTGTCCGCCCTCGCTGATCATCACCTGCCCAGGCTTGAAGGAGCGCGCTTCACGCCCCTTACAATAGTCGAGAATATCAGACATCGAGCCCTCACCCGCACGCGGCGTTGGCATTGTGCGCCAGCCCCGCCTCATTCGTCAAACATTGCGGCGGCTTGTTGGCCTAAGGGCGCGCCGATGTAAAGCCCGGGAAATGCCGAAGGGCCGGTTTCCCGGCCCTTCGCAAAGTTCGCAGCGATCGTTCGATCAATGGTTGTCGCGCGGCAGCCCGGCGGTCTGGGCCAGGCGCTGGTAGCTGACGGCGTTCTTGAGCACCGCGCCCTCGCCGAGCTGGTCGACGATGTTGCGCTGGATTTCCTGCCACGGCGTCTGGTGCGCGGGGTATTTGTAGCCACCCTCGGCATGGAGCTTGGCGCGGCGCTGCTCGATTTCCTCGTCGGAAATGAGGATATCGGCCGAACCCACGTTGAGGTCGATCCGCACCTTGTCGCCGGTCTTGAGGATGGCGAGGTTGCCGCCCGCCGCCGCTTCCGGCGAGGCGTTGAGGATCGAGGGCGAACCCGAGGTACCCGACTGGCGGCCGTCGCCGATGCAGGGCAGCGAGGTGATGCCGCGCTTCAGCAGGTAGTCGGGCGAACGCATGTTCACGACTTCCGCCGCGCCCGGATAGCCGATCGGACCGGCGCCGCGCATGAACAGGATCGTGTGCTCGTCGATCTCCAGCGAGGGGTCGTCGATGCGGTGGTGATAGTCCTCGGGACCATCGAACACCACGGCCTTGCCCTCGAACATGTTCGGGTGCTTGGCGTCGCTGAGGTAGCGGTCGCGGAACTCCTTGGAGATCACGCTGGTCTTCATCACCGCGCTGTTGAACAGGTTGCCGCGCAGCACCAGAAATCCGGCATCCACCTTCAACGGGTTGTCGAAGTGGCGGATGACCTTGTCGTCCTGGATGGTGGTGTTGCGGCAATTCTCGCCGATGGTCTTGCCGTTGACGGTCGGGGCGTCCTCGTGGATCAGCCCGTGGCCCATCAGCTCGTTGACCACGGCCGGCACGCCGCCGGCATGGTAGTAGTCCTCGCCCAGATACTCACCGGCAGGCTGCAGGTTCACCAGCAGCGGCACCTTGTGGCCGTATTTCTGGAAGTCGTCGACGGTCAGCTCGACGCCGATATGCTTGGCGATAGCGACGATGTGGATCGGCGCATTGGTCGAGCCGCCGATCGCCGAGTTCACGACGATCGAGTTGATGAAGTTTTCCTTGGTCAGGATGTCGGAGGGCTTTAGGTCCTCATGCACCATGTCGACGATGCGGAGGCCGGTCCGGTAGGACACTTCCTGGCGGTCGCGGTAGGGCGCCGGGATGGCGGCCGAACCAGGGAGCTGCATGCCGAGAGCTTCGGCCAGCGAGTTCATCGTCGAGGCCGTGCCCATGGTGTTGCAGTAGCCGGTCGAGGGCGCCGACGAGGCGACGAGGTCGATGAACTGGGCGTAGTCAATCTCGCCCTTGGCCATCATCTCGCGGGCCTTCCAGACGATCGTGCCCGAGCCGGTACGCTCGCCACGGAACCAGCCGTTCAGCATCGGGCCCACCGAGAGCGCGATCGCCGGGATGTTCACGGTCGCCGCGCCCATCAGCATGGCGGGGGTGGTCTTGTCGCAGCCGATGGTCAGCACCACGCCATCGAGCGGGTAGCCGTAGAGCACTTCGACGAGGCTCAGGTAGGCGAGGTTGCGGTCCAGGCCGGCCGTCGGACGCTTGCCGGTTTCCTGGATCGGATGGACCGGGAATTCGAGCGGAATGCCGCCGGCGTCACGGATGCCCTCGCGGACGCGCTTGGCGAGCTCGAGGTGGTGGCGGTTGCACGGCGAAATGTCCGAACCGGTCTGCGCGATGCCGATGATCGGCTTGCCCGACTGCAGCTCTTCGCGCGAAATGCCGAAATTGAGGTAGCGCTCGAGATAGAGCGCGGTCATATCCGGATTGGCCGGATTGTCGAACCAGGCGCGCGACCGCAGCTTGCGCGGGGCCGAATCGCCTGCGCCGTTACCCGAACTCATGATGGTCTCCTCTTTGGGCGAATTCACTTTTCGCGCCATTCCTAGCGCCAATCGCCCGTTGCTACACTTATTAGTTCGTTGCAACGCCGGACGCTAGCCGTTCCGGGCGCCAGACGTTCGGCGATGCTGTTACATATCAGCTTTGGCGATCGGTGCTCTGCCGGGCCTCGAGGGTGAGCAGGTGCTTCATCCCCGGCTCTCCGAGCGGCTGGCCATTGAGTCGGCGCAGCAGCATTCGTCCGGCCTCAAAGCCCATTTCGTAGCCGGGGATGTGGATGGTGGTGAGCGTGGGGCGCATATGGGCGGCGAAGTCGAGGTCGCCATTGCCCGCGATGGCAATGTCACGTGGAATGTCGAGGCCGAGCTCCAGCGCCCGCAATACGGCGCCCGAGGCGAGGATGTCCGTCCCGAAGAAGATGGCTTCCACCTCGGGCGACTCGGCGCGGAACGTATCGAAGGCCGCCACCCCGTCGGGAATCTGCCGCGTGCCTTCCATGGGTACGACCTTGACGAGCTTCGCGCCATGGAGCGCGAGGCCCTCAATGAGGCCGGCAATACGCTCGGCGCCACGCTCTACAGTGTGGCCGGAATAGCCGATGCGACGATAGCCCTTGGCGCCGAGATGGTCGCCCATCATCCGGCCGCTCTCGTGGTTGGAGAACTCGATCAGCATGTCGACGGGGTCGTGCTGTACGCCCCACATTTCCATCACCGGAATGCCGAGACGGCGCAGCGACTGCCGCGTCGATTCCGAGCGGATCACATTGGTGAAGACGACGCCGGCCGGCCGGAAGGGTAGCACCGAGCTCACCACGTCGGTGTCGAGCATCTCCGAGTAACCAGTCTGCGCGAACATCAGGTGGTAGCGGCTGCCTTCCACCGCATCGACCAGCCCCTGCATGGAGTTGGCGAAATGCGGGTTGAGCAGGCTCGACACGAACACCGTGATGATCGACGAGCGGCCCGAGCGCAGGCTCGAGGCGAAGCTGTTCACCACGTAACCGGTCTGCGCGACGGCGTCGGCGACCTTCTTGCGCGTCTCTTCCTTGACCTTTTCAGGGTAAGAAAGGGCACGCGACACGGTGATGGGTGATACCCCGGCGACACGTGCAACGTCTTCGACACGAACCGGGCGGTTCGTGTTCTTGATATCCTTGGCGGCCAAAAAGTCCCCCGACTTCCAGTGCTCTATCCGCAAAAGTTACTGCGGAACCCGAAAACCCCAGTAACCGGTCGCGGCGACGCCCTCCGCGATCCTAATAACTTCATTCCATTTCGCGGTCCGCTCAGAGCGGGTCATCGATCCGACCTTGATCTGGTCCGACATGAGACCGACCGCGAGATGACTCAGCGTTACATCCTCGCTCTCCCCCGACCGCCCCGATTGTATTGTGTTCCAGCCGAGGGACCGGGCGAGGCTGCTCGCCTGAATCAATTCAGTCAAAGTGCCGCACTGATTCGATTTGAGCAACACGGAATTACACGCATGCTGACCGGCCGCGCGGGCAATCCGCTCGCTGCTGGTGGTCAAGTAATCGTCGCCGATAATTTGCAGCGAGGCGCCGAGCCGCCGGGTGATCTCGGCGAAACCTTCGTCGTCGTCTTCGGCCAGCGGGTCCTCGAGCGAGACGATGGGATAGGCCGCAACCCAGCGCTCGAGAAGGTCGATCATCTCCCCGGTGGTGAGGGATTTACCTTCCAGGGCAAGGCGATAGCGGCCATCGGCGTAGAAAGACGAGGCGGCGATGTCGAGCGCGATGCCGACATCCTTGCCGGGCTTGAAACCGGCGGATTCAATAGCCTTCGTAAGGAGTTCGAGACCATCCTCATTGGCGGTGAAGTCCGGCCAGACACCGCCTTCGTCGGCGACGCCGTTCAACTTGCCGGTGGCCTTCATCGACTTGGCGGCGGCGATATATATTTCGCCTATCCATTCGGTGGCCTCGACGAAGGAGGTGGCGCCGGTCGCAATGACCAGGAAATCCTGGACATCGATGCGGTTGCCGGCATGGCGGCCGCCGCCAAAGATCTGGATCATCGGGGCAGGGATGTGGGCCGCGGCGGCGTCGAGACCGGCGAGAGTCCTGAGGTGCTGCCAGAGCGCCAGCTTGCGTTCGGAGGCCGCGGCCCAGGCGATGGCCGACGAGGTGGCGACGAGCGCATTGCCGCCGAGCCGGGTCTTCTGGGGCGTGCCGTCCAGGGCGATCAGGCGGGCGTCGCACTTGAACTGGTCGAGGCCGTTGAGTCCGCGTAACTCTGCGGCGATCTCGCCGTTCACCGCCTCGATGGCGCCGTTGACGCCGAAGCCGCCGAGCCGTTGGCCGCCGTCGCGGCGGTCGAGCGCCTCGCGGCTGCCGGTCGAAGCGCCCGAGGGCGCGATGGCGCGGCCGACAGCGCCGGAGGCGAGATGGACCTCGACTTCGATGGTGGGCCGCCCGCGCGAGTCCCAGACCTGGCGTGCCTTTGTTGTGGTAATTTCTGACACGGGAATGGCCTCAGAGGTTGTTCCGGATGGCGGCGAGCACGGCGTCGACCTGCCGTTCCGGCTGCTGGATCAAGGGAATGGCGAGCCGGCGGACGGTCTGGCGTCCGGGCTCGTCGAGATATTCGACCGGCGATTTGCCGTCGACGCGCGCCAGCATCAGGCAGGGAAGCAACGCAGCAACCCGCGCTTCGATGCTGCTGCGGTCGCCGTCGGGAAAATGCGCGATCCATGTCGAGAAGAACGCCGCGGCCTGTGCCAGCAGTTCCCCCCGTAACGCCGCCATGTGGATGGCTTTCAGCACCAGGTGGTTGAGGCAGAAGGCGGCGTCGAAGGCCGGATCGCCATACCATGCGCATTCGGCATCGAGCAGCACCGGATGGCCGTCCGTCACCGAAACGAGGATGTTCTTGGGGCTGACATCGCCATGCACCAGCGCGAGGTGCGTGTGCCGCGAGGCATCCATGATGTCGAGGATACTGGTCGCGAGCTCCGGGTAGCGGGCCGCGATGCTGCGCAGATACGGGTCGAAGCGCAGGGCGTCGATCAGGTGGTCGGTGGGGAACTCGGCTGCCGCGCTCGCATCGTTCAGCGTCGCGGCGTGGATGCGGCCGAGCGCGTCGGCAACCCGCTGCGGCACGAGCGGGTCGGCGTGGCCGGCGAGCAGGTCGGATTTCCACAGCGTGAAGTCGGCGGGCGGCAGGTATTCGAGCAGCGCGATGCCGTGCTCGCGGTCCTCGGCGATCACCTCGGGCGCGCTGTCCGGGACGATGCTGCCGGCGCGGCGGAGCCAGGCGATCTCGTAGTGGTTGCGCTCGAGCGGCGCTTCCCAGGTGGCGGCGACCTTGAGCTGGGCCAGCGCCCGCTTGGCGCAAAACGCGCGGCCATCGGGCAGCACGACCCGCACGATATCGGAGGATACGCCGCCGGTGAGCGAGGCGACCTGCAGCGGACCGGCGACCGCAATGCCAGCCGATGCGAACATCGCCGGAAGCAGCGCTTCCCAGCTGTCAGACCCCATGGCTTCCCCCTGGGGCCGCTTCGGGCCCCTCACGCGCTGACATGTTAGCCGAGGAGTTTGTCGCCAACAACCGAACGGCAGCGACTTTCTTATGCCTTGCCAAAGCTTTGCCGGACGCGTGAGGTGGTAACGAAGGATATTGGGGGAGGAAACCATGGGCCGGCTCGACGGAAAGATCATCTTCATGACTGCGGCGGCGGCCGGCATCGGCGGCGCCTGCGCCACGGCCTTCGCGCGAGAAGGCGCAAAGGTTATCGCCACGGATCGCGACGCAGCGGGCATCGCCCAGAAGGGCGAGGAACTGGCGGCGATTTCTTCGGGCCACGAGACCTACCCGCTCGACGTTACCGACAGCGCGGCACTGCGGGCCGCGGCCGAGCGGCACAAGGGCGTCAACGTGCTCTACAACGGCGCCGGCTGGGTGCATCAGGGCATGCTCGGCACTACCGAGCTCTCCGACTGGCAGCGCAGCTTCGACATCAACGTGACGCCGATGTTCGTGCTGACCCAGGCCTTCCTGCCGGCCTTCATCGCGCAGGGCGGCGCCTCGATCATCAACGTTGCGTCGGTCGCGAGTTCGCTCAAGGGCGTCACCAACCGGGTAGGCTACATGTCGTCGAAGGCGGCGGTGATCGGGCTCACCAAGTCGATCGCCTTCGACTACATGAAGTACAATATCCGGGCCAACGCGCTCTGTCCCGGCAGCGTCGACAGCCCCTCGCTGCACGAGCGTGCCAAGGCGCTGGGCGATCATGACGAGGTGTGGAAGACCTTCGTCGCCCGCCAGCCGATCGGCCGCATGGCCTCGGCCGACGAGATGGCCCACATCGTCGTCTACCTCGCGAGCGACGAGAGCGCCTATGCGACCGGCGCCAATTTCGTGGTCGATGGCGGGATCACGATGTAGCGGGCCGCGCCGGGGCCCATCCGATGAGCGAACGCGAAGCGCTGGAGATTGCGGAGGCCGGCCATATCGAGCCGGTGCCCGTACCCGTCGAGCCGACCGGCCGCCCGCTGGTCGGCGTGCTGATGGTGATGGGCGCGGTGCTGCTCTTTGCCGCCAACGACACCATCACCAAGCTGCTGGTGACGCAGTATCCGGTGCCGCTCGTCTCGGCCATTCGCTACATCGTGCATCTGACGTTCATGGCGCTTATTTTCCTGCCGCGCATGGGCGGGCGCCTGCTCAAGACCGAGCGCACCGGGCTCGTGCTGCTGCGCGGCCTCTGCCTCGTCGTTTCGACGCTCGGCATGGGCCTCGCCTTCCAGCGCATGCCGGTGCCCGAATCGGTGTCGATCGTCTTTCTCGCCCCGATGCTGGTGGTGCTCGCCGCCGGTCCGGTGCTGGGCGAGAAGGTGGCTGCAGCAAGCATCCTCGCGGCAGTGGTCGGCTTTGCGGGCGTGCTGCTGATCGTGCGGCCGGGCGGCGGGCTCGATCTCTTCGGCGTCATCTTCGTGCTGATCGCGGTCACCACGTCGGTGGTCTACTACCTGCTGTCGCGGGTGCTGGCACGGACCGAGAGCACGCTGACCATGCTGTTCTACACTGCGGTGGTGGGCGCGGTGTGCTTCGGGGTCACGCTGCCATGGTCGTGGTCGGGCCCGGCGCCGGACCTGCCGACGCTGGCGATGTTTCTGAGCCAGGGCATTGCCGCCGGCCTCGGGCACTACCTCTTCACCGCCGCCCACCGCGAGGCGACGGCGTCGCTGCTGGCGCCGGTCAACTACATGCAGCTGCTCTGGGTCGGCCTCCTGAGCTGGCTCATCTTCGGCCATCTGCCCGATGCCCTGACCCTTGTCGGCATGGGCCTCGTGGCCGCCGCCGGCATCAGCATCGCCACGATCTCGGCCCGTCGGCGATAGGTTAACGCTTTCGCACTGCAGCTTTACTGCGCCGAAAGTTTAATCACGAGCTGGAACGCCCGGAAATGCGGCAATCAAGTCCCAGTACAGCTGCAAATCGCCATTAAGTGATAACGCTTACATCACCATCCCGACGATACGTCATCTCCACATCATGTGAGTCGGCGATAGGCGTCGCTCACGGACAGCTTGGGCATATCAAAGGATAGCGTCATGATACCCAGCGCTCACTTCAGCGCCACCACCCGGATTCGCGGCCGAAAGGCCCGGCTTTTGGGGGGCGTCGCACTCACCGCACTATGCCTGACGGCCAGCCTGTCCCCCGCCATGGCTGCTACCTACCAGGTGACGGACGACGCGACCTTCCGGCAGGCGATCATCGACGCCAACACCGCCGGCGACCAGAACGCGGTGATCGTGCTGCAGAACAACGTCACGCTCGCGTCCGGCGCGCTGACGACGCCGACGGTCCCGATCACCATCAACACCGGCGCCTTCACGCTCACCGGTTCGGCGATGACGGTGAACACTGACGGCAGGCTGCAGTTCGCCAATACGGGCGGCAACACGGTTACGCTCAACGGCAACTATGTCGGCGGCACGTCGGGTCCAACCGGCAACGTGCAGGGTGGCACCGCCCTCTTTCTGGCCGATAACGCGACGCACTCGGTCGTCCTCAACAACGGGACGTTCACCGGTGGCAATGGCGGCGGCCTCGGCGGAGGCGGTGGTTTCGGCGCCGAAATCCACAATACCGATCTCACCAACAACGGCACCCTGCAGGGTGGCGCGAGCGTGGTGGCCGGCGGCGGCTTCGGCGTGCAGATCCATGGCGGTTCGACGCTGACCAATTATGGTACGATCCAAGGTGGCGACGGTAGCACCGGCGGCGGTAGTGGCGTGCGCGGCGGCACCGGTGCGGCCAGCTCGTTGGTCAATCACGGCTTCATCTATGGCGGCGACGCTTCAGCCGGTACGGGTGGCACCGGCGTCACGGTCAACCTGACGCTGGGGTCGATCGTCAACACCGGCACAATCGAAGCAGGCAATGGAGCGCAGGCGATCCAGGGTAGCGTCGGCGGCGCCAATCTCAACCTCATCAACAGCGGTACGATCAAGGCCGGCACGGGCCAGACCACGGCGATCACGGCGGGCAACACCACGGGTATCATCACGCTCGAGCTGCAGGCTGGCTCAGTGATTGAAGGCGATGTGATCGCCCTCTCATCGGTCACGACCGATACCTTCCGCCTCGGCGGCACGGGCGATGACAGCTTTGACATTTCCGATATCGGCGCGTCGGCGCAGTACCAGAATTTCGACGTGTTCGAGAAGACCGGCACCGGCACCTGGACCATCACCGGAATCGCCGGCGAGACCCATCCCTGGGAGATCAAGGGCGGCACGCTGCTGCTGGCGGCAGGCGCCGATCTCGGCGATGGCGCGGTGACCCTGACCGACGGCACGCTTGCCGGCTTTGGCACCGTGGGCGACCTCGCGGCCAGCGCGCTCAGCACGATTTCGCCGGGCGGCGACGCTATCGGCACGCTCACAGTCGACGGCGACTATGCCGGCTCGGGCGGCCTCCTCCAGATCCAGTCGGTGCTGGGCGGCGACACCTCGCTCACCGACCTGCTGGTGATCACCGGCAATTCGAGCGGCACCACCAATGTCAGCGTCACCAATATGGGTGGGGCGGGCGGCGCGACCGTCAACGGCATCAAGATCGTCGATGTCGGCGGCGCCTCGACCGGCACGTTCAGCCTCCTCGGCGACATGGAAGTGAATGGCGAGCAGGCCGTGGTCGGCGGCGCCTATCTCTATGGCCTCTACGAGGGCACGCCGACCGATGCCGATGGCGACTGGTACCTGCGCAACATCGTCAATCCGGACGATCCGGGCACGCCGCTGTTCCAGCCGGGCGCACCGGTGATCGAGGCTTACGCGGCGGCGCTGCAGGGCTTCCTCGTGCCCGAAACGCTGCAGCAGCGCGTCGGCAGCCGCGAATGGTCCGGCGAACAGGGTTTCGGGCTCTGGGGCCGCATGGTTGGTGACAACCGCTCGATCGACCCCGCGAGCTCGACCACCGGGGCAAGCTACGGGCTCGAAACCTGGCGGCTGCAGGCCGGCGCCGACGGCGTCATCAGCCAGACCGAGGACGGCACGCTCGTCGGCGGCATCACGGTCGAAACCGGCACGCTTTCATCCGATGTCACCTCGGCCTCGGGCGATGGTTCGATCAGCGGCAACGGCTATGGGCTGGGTGCGACGCTGACCTATTACGGCAGCACAGGCTTCTATCTCGACGCGCAGGCCCGGGTGACGTGGTTCGATAGCGACCTCACGTCGGACACGCTGGGCACGCTCGTCACCGGCAATGGGGGCTTCGGCTATGGGCTCAGCCTCGAGGCCGGCCAGAAACTGGCGCTCGGCCAGGGCTGGTCGGTGACGCCGCAGGCTCAGCTCAGCTACTCGGCGGTCGATTTCGACGACTTCACCGACACCTTCGGCTCCACCGTATCGCTGAGTGATGGGCGGAGTCTGGTCGGCCGTCTCGGGATCAGCGCCGACTACGAGACCGAGTGGCAGGACAACAAGGGTCAGACCGGCCGCGGCAAGCTCTATGGCATCGCCAACCTCAGCTACGAGTTCCTCGATGGCACGAGCACTTCGATCGGCGGCGACGAGGTGGCGAGCGCGCCCGACAAGCTATGGGCCGGCATCGGCGTCGGCGGTTCGCTGAACCTTGCCGACGATGCGTTCAGCCTACATGGCGAGGCATCCTACAATGTGGGCCTCGGCGGTTCGGGCGAGAGCAGCAGCGTCTCGATCACCGGCGGCATCGGCGGCAAGTTCTAGCTGATCGCAGGCAGGGCGGGGCCGTTGGTCCCGTCCGCCCGATTTCGGGCTATGCCGGTTTGCCCGCAGCCTGTAAGGAGGCGCGGCAATTCCAAGGGAGTTTTCCAGTGAGCATCACCCGCTACGAGTCCGGCAAGCGCATGAGCCAGGCCGTCGTCCACGGCAACACCGTCTACCTCGCCGGCCAGGTGGCCGCCGACTATAACGGCACGATCGAGAAGCAGACCGCCGAGGTGCTGGCCGCCGTCGACAAGCTGCTGGCCCAGGCCGGCACCAGCAAGGCCAAGCTGCTGACCATCCAGGTGATCCTCAACAACATCGCCGATTTCGCCGCGATGAACACCGTCTACGACGCGTGGATCGACCCGGCCAACCCGCCGACCCGCGCCTGCATCGAAGCCCGCCTCGCGCACCCGGCGCTCAAGGTGGAAGTGATCGCCGTCGCGGCGCTCGACTGACCTTGACGGGGCGGTCGCGCTGACCGCCCCTTCTGCCGGCGCCTCAGAGCGCCTTCTGGATCGCGGCCCGGGGCTTGGGCTGCTTCTTCAGCTCGACGGGCTTGGCGGCCTTGGCCTTTTTCGGCTTCGGCTCATCGGCCGCCTTCACCTTGGCCTTGGTGGCTTTCTGGCTCGCCTTCACTTCGGGCGGCATTTCTGAGGGGTTCTTGCCCTTGGTGGCCTTGGCGGTGCGTGTCGCCACGTCCTCGACCATGGCCTTGTGGGCTTCCTCGTGGGCGAGGTGCCAGTAATGGTCGCCGCGGCCTTCGGGGCGGCCATCGGCCTCCCAGAGATAGTATGCGCGCTGTTGCAGCGCGTCGTCGCTCAGGTGGGCAGCGGTATCGGGTGCCTTTGATTTGCCGGGCATCGGCGATCTCCCTTCTCGGCCAAAGGGCGTGACCCGGGGGGCACGCCACCACTCACGGACATCGGCTGCTTGTCTAGCAGAATTGGCGCCTCGCCACGAGCCGTCGCAATGCAGGCGAGCTATGAACCTCGCGGGTCGCCGGTGGTTCCACGGTGGTTGACCTGACGCCCGTGGCCGGTAGGCTCCACCGCCTCAGCAAGGGAGCCGGCCATGCCGCAGCACTACGATTCCATCATCATCGGGGCGGGGCAGGCGGGACCGTTCCTCGCGGCGCGGCTGGCCGATTCCGGGCAGAAGGTGGTGCTGATCGAAAAGCGCTGGCTCGGCGGCACCTGCGTCAACGATGGCTGTACGCCCACCAAGGCGCTGGTTGCTTCGGCGCGGGTGGCGTACCTCGCCCGGCGGGCCAACGATTTCGGCGTTTCGGCCGGGCCGGTGTCGGTCGACATGGCGGCGCTGCGGGCGCGCAAGCAGAAGGTGGTGATGGCCTCGCGCGAGGGGCTCGAAGGCTGGCTCGGTTCGCTGCCCAACCTCCGGATCATCTATGGCGAGGGCCGCTTCGTTTCGGCGCACGAGGTCGAGGTGAACGGCGAGACCGTCTTGGGCGACACGATCTACCTCAATACCGGCGCGCGGCCGGTGGTGCCCGATTGGGCCAGGGATGTGCCGCATCTCGACAGCACCTCGATCATGGAGCTCGAAGAACTGCCGCGGCATCTGGTGATCGTCGGCGGCTCCTATATCGGGCTCGAATTCGCGCAGATGTACCGGCGCTTCGGCGCCGCGGTGACGGTGCTGGAAAAAGGCACGCATCTCGCCGGCCGCGAGGACGAGGACATTTCGGATGCTATCCGCGCCATCCTCGAGGAGGACGGCATCCAGGTCATTACCGGGGTCGATGGTTTTGGGGCCTCGAAGCTGCCCGATGGGGTGTCGGTGAGCTTTTCGGCCGGTGGAGTGGAGCAGCGCGTCGATGGCAGCCACCTGCTCGTCGCTATCGGGCGTACGCCCAATGTCGAGGCACTGGGGCTCGCGGCGATCGGGGTGAAGCAGGGCAAGCGCGGCTATATCGAGGTCGACGACAAGCTACGGACCTCGGTGCCCCACATCATCGCCATGGGCGACGTGAATGGTCGCGGCGCCTTCACCCACACGAGCTACAACGACTTCGAGATCGTGTCGCAGAACCTGCTCGATGGGGCCGACCGCAAGGTGTCGGACCGGCTGCCGGCCTATGCGCTCTATATCGATCCGCCGCTCGGCCGGGCCGGGATGAGCGAGGCCGAGGCGCTGAAATCAGGCCGCAAGGTGCTGAAGGCGACCCGCCCGATGACGCGAGTGGGGCGTGCCAACGAGCGCGGCGAGACGCGCGGCTTCATGAAGGTGGTGGCCGACGCGGACAGCGGCGAGATCCTCGGCGTGGCGTTGCTCGGCATCGAGGCCGACGAGGTGGTGCATTCGCTGATCGACGCGATGGCCAATGGGGTCGGCTTCGAGGCGATCAAGCGGACCATGCATGTCCATCCCACCGTGAGCGAACTGGTGCCGACGCTGCTCGGCGACCTCAAATTGGTCTCCTGAGCGCCCAACTCGCACCAAACCGCTCGGGGCAAATTGACTCTCGGCGAGACTGATTCGATGGTGAGGGCATGGAGGACGGGGGGCTCAGTGAGACGCAGGTGGTGTTCCGCTTGAAACGGGCGGAGGAATTCGCACGCCAGTGGCGAAGTAATGCCAAGCGCCTCCAGACCCTCGCCGCCAATCCCCGCACCCCCGAGACCGTCCGCATCGACGCGCTGTCCGAAGCCCGCACGGCGGCTGACATCGTCGGCAAACGCGCGATGGAGCTCGCCGAACTGGCCAAGAAGCGCGGCTACGTGGCGTGGGAAGCCGACCCGCGCATCGGGCCGATCGTGGTCGAGATACGCGCGGTCGAAAATGCGCTGACCTTTGCGGCCGAGGCGTTGAGCAAGCACTGAAGGGGTCGGGCAGGACGCCCCCTCCACCACGCATCTTCGATGCGCGGTCCCCCTCCCCCGCTGAAGCGGTGGAGGAGCAAGGAGAGTTCAGCGCCCACAACAACGGGAAAACACTGCCGTTGCGGTGTTCCTCCACCGCTTTAGCGGGGGAGGGGGACCATGCGAAGCATGGTGGAGGGGGCGTCCAGTGGTTCGGAACGCCCTACTGCAACTGCTGGATCGCCGCCTTATCCGGCAAATCCACCGGCGGCATGTCCGAGAAGCTCAACGCGCCTTCGTCGCCGATCGTCTCCGCGCCTTCGCCGCCGCCGGTGGACTGGCCGTCCTGGGTCTTGCCGATCTCGACCTTGCCGGCACCCTGTTCCTGCGCGGTCTGCTCGGCGGTGGCTTCCTCGCTGCTGGTGGCGGCCATTTCGCCCAGTACCTTGCCGCCGCCTTCGAGCTTGGCCTGGGCCGTGGCGACATCGGTGGCGATCTCGACCTTGTAGGGCACCTCGAAGGCCCGGGGCGGGCCGATGACGATCTGGCGATCGTCGACTTCCTCGATCCAGAGGTAGATGTGGCCGGCGGCGCCGGTCATCTTGTCGGGCTCGACGATACGGGTGGCGAGCAGCGAGAAGCGGGCCGGCATGGCGCCCGTCGAGGCCCAGCCGATCACCCCGGTGAAGACGAAATAGAGCACCGCGATGCCCGCGACCGCGATGACGATGGCGCCGGCCTTGACCCACCACTTCCACAGCGAGAGCAGGTTGAGGCTGAGGAGCAGGATCACCAGCACCAGGAACAGCGCGACCGCGCCGGCGATGGGCAGTTCCATCATTTGCGGACCGCCTGGATCAGGGACACCGGCACGGTGTTGATGTTGGAAATAGCGCCGTCCTTGTCCATGTGGAAGCGGACGACGGTCTTTTCGTCACCCTTCTTGGTGAGGACCACGGTATCGTAATAGATGACCGAGAGTTTCGGGTTCACCTTTTCCACCTTCACCGTCACCGGCACGGCCTGCTGGGTGGGGTTGGTGTAGTGGTAGACGTTGACCACGTAGTCGCCCGGCACCACGCCGCGCACCGTCACCGTTTCCTGGTTGAGCGCGATGTGGATCTTCTCGCCGTTGACCGTCACCTCGTCGAGGTAGTTGCCACGGTCGTCGCGGTCGAGCGTCACGAGGCCCTGCGCCATCGAGTGGTACCAGACGACGTTGCCCGTCGGGTCCTGCACATAGGTGTCGATGTCGTCTTCGTTGTTGTCGGGCCAGGTCGTGGTGATGATCAGTTCGGCCTTGGTGTCGATCAAACCAGACTTCGCGTCAGGATTGATCAACGCGAAGGCGATGAACACCATCATCGAAAAGCCGAGCAGGGCGTTGAAGAGGATGTCGGTGAAGGGGACGAACGTCCCGTCGTCGCCCTCTGAACCCGAAAAGAGGCTAGGCCCGTCCATGCTGGGCCTTCTCGATGGCCGGCACGACGTGGATCTCGCTGGTCTCGGCGATGAGGTCGAAGAGCTCGGCGATGGCGTGGTCGAGCTGGAAATACTCGAATTTCAGGATCAGCGCGGTGGCGATGCCGGAGACGGTAACGTTCAGCGCCACCGCCATGCCGCCAGTCATGCCGGCGAGAGCCCCACGCAGGGTCTCGGCGTCGAACGAGGAGAGCCCGGCAATCGGGATCAGCATCAGGATGAAGCCGATGGCGGTGCCGAGCAGCGCGAGGCGGAGCAGGCCTTCGGAGACGAAGAGCCCGAGCTTTTCGCGGCCGCGCAGCCGGTCGGCGATGGCGCGCAGCAGCAGCGTCTGGTCGAGGCGGCCCGGCGCGCCGAGTTCGGCCTTGGTGATGAGGTTGCGCACATGGGTGGTGAAGATGCCCGGTTCGAGCACAAGGCCCGAACCCGTCGTCACCCGATTGCCCGAAGTGGTGAAGCCCGACCCCGAGTTCGCCTCGATCGTGGCGCGGGCCTTGCGGGCCGCGACCAGCTCACGGGAAATCGCCGAGGACTGGATGAGGCAGTGGATGGTGGTGAGCGCGAAGAGCGCGAAGATCAGCAGCGAAATCCGGGTGTGGTCGGATTCGAGCACCACCTTCAAAAAGCCGAACTGCCACAGGGTGATCAGTGCCAGGACGACCAGGCAGTTGATGATGAGCCAGCGCAATACGGGCGCGTAGTCGCGAATCTCACTCGGCGGCCCGATCACCGCGGCCTTCACGTCAACCAAAAGTCCATCCTCCTCAGGCGTGGAGCTACCGCTAGCAGCGCCGAAGATCGATCCTGCCAATAAATCCAATAGGAAATCCTATTGCCCGGAGGCTAGGGCGCGACAAAAGAGGCGATTGTGCACACCCCTCGGGAAGCCGACTGTCGCGTTCGGGTCACGACTTGAAGGGCAGGCACATGAACGAGCGCAGCTGGAACGAGCATGCCTATCGCAGGCTGATCGATGCGGAGACGCATGCGCGGCCGGTGCCGCCGATGACGGCGCCGCTGCGCATCCGGCGGCTCGCCTTCATGAGCGCCGATGGTGGCACGGACCTGCGTGCCGTACACGCCCAGATGGCGGGGCTCGCGGGCGTCGTGGCCGAGGGTCCGGCCTGGGCCCGGCAGCTCGAGTTCGAGCGCGATGGTCACCACGTCACGTGGGAATTGCACAGCGAATTCGCGACCTTCACCTGGACGGCGGCCGCCGATGACTGGGTGCCGCATCCCACCGGGATCGGCCTCGAATATCACGAGGGCCTGCTGCTGGTCTTTGCCACCCGCATCGACCTGATGCCCACCGACGCGATCACGCCGTCGGCGCTCGAAGGCTTCAATCCGCTCAGCCTCTGCTACTCGACCATCTTCGACGACACGGCGGAAGTGGCGACCGATTTCCATCTCGATCGCGACGGCTTCACCCGTTTCGAAGTCGCGGCGCGGCAGATGTCGCCCCTGCGGCAGGGCGTGCTGGTGCGCCGGCTCATGGAGATCGAGACCTACCGCACCATGGCGCTGATCGGCCTGCCGCTCGCCCGCGAGATGGGCGGCCGGGTAGGCGAATATGAGCGGCGTCTGGCGGAAATTATGCAGACGATCGGGCGCGGCGAGACCCTCGCCGACCACCAGCAGACGCTCGCCGGATTGCACCGGCTTTCGAGCGAAGTGGGGCAGACCGTCGAGGAAACGAGCTTCCGCTTTGCCGCGACGCAGGCTTATGGCGAGGTGCTGGCGGAGCGGCTCCATCGCCTGCGCGAGCATGCGATCGGGGAGTTCACCACCATCGAGCGCTTCCTCAACAACCGGGCCCAGCCGGCGCTTGCCACCTGCCGGGCCATGGAGAAGCGGCTGCTGGCGCTCACCGAGAAGGTGCAGCGCTCGATCGAGCTGCTGGATGCGCGGATTTCGCTCTCGATCCAGAGCCAGAACCAGTCGGTGCTCGACACCATCTCGCGCACTTCGGCCAGCCAGTTCCGGCTGCAGCAGACCGTCGAGGGCCTCTCGATCATCGCCATTTCGTACTATGCGCTGGGTATTCTCGGGTACGTCTTCGAGGGCCTGCACGACGTACTGCCCTACCCCAAGGGCACCATGCTGGGGCTCTCGGCGCCGGTCGTGGTGCTGCTGGTGTTTCTGGCCATCCATCGGATCCGGAAGGCACATTGACGGGGTCGCGATAGCGTGAACAGAAGGTTAAGCAAGGATCGTGCCACGAGATCCCGCCGATGGGCGACGCCGGGTCGCATGCGACAGGCCGTCGCCCTCCCCTTCGGTTGACTCGCAACCACCATGTCCAACATGGATTTGATCCAGTGCAGTTCAGCCGGTGTCCGAAACCCGGCGCGTGAGGTGATTGAATGAAGAAGTTTATGGCTCTTGGCGTGGTCGTTTCGGCGCTTGCGGTTGCTGCTCCGGCCTATGCCCAGGATGTCGATGCCGGCGCCAACGTGTTCAAGCGCTGCGGCGCCTGCCACTCCATCGGCGAAGGCGCGAAGAACAAAGTCGGCCCGGAACTAAACGAACTGTTCGGCCGCGTTGCCGGCACCGCGCCCGATTACAGCTACTCCAAGGCGATGATCGAAGCTGGTCAGGGTGGCCTTATCTGGTCGCCCGCCACGCTCGCTCCCTACCTGCACAAGCCAAAGGAGCACGTGCCGGGTACTAAGATGAGCTTCCCGGGCCTGCCCAATCAGAAGGACATCGACAACCTGATCGCGTATCTGGGCACCTTCTCGCCCAACTACGTGCCCACCGCCGCCGACGGCGCGGCCGTTGCCGATCCGGCTGCCGCCCCGGCCGATCCCGCCGCGGCTCCGGCAGCCCCTGCGGACCCCGCAGCCCCGGCAGCGCCTGCCGCACAGTAAAGCCAGCCCTGGCGCAAGCTTGCATCGATTCACGCCGGTCCACCCCTTCAATGGTGTGGGCCGGTGTAAACATGCCTACTAATGTTGCAGGGTGCCTGCCTATTGGGGTATCGAATTTGATGTATTGTGGTGACATCGTTCCCACGGGAGGGGATGCATGGACATCACGCTCAAGCAGCTGCAGATTTTTCGCGCTGTGGTCATTGCCGGTTCGATCACCAAGGCGTCGCGCCGGGTCGGACTGTCGCAACCATCGATCAGCCAGCAGCTTGCCAAGCTCGAAGAACGGCTCGGCACACAGCTGATCAATCGCAACCGGACGGGCACCGTCAGCCTCACCCCGTCGGGCGAATACTGGTTCAAGTTCTCCGATGAACTGCTGCGCAAGTTCGACCAGGCGATCGACGAGCACGAAAAGCGCTATGTCGATAGCCGTATCTTCCTGCGCATGGGCGTGTCGCCCACGCTGCGCGGCCGGTTCCTCTCGGCCGCCGCGCGCATCGCTTCGGAAGAATCGGGCTTTGCCAAGTTCGAGGTGACCTTCGGCGTCACCAGCGGCGAGCTCGTGGAACAGCTGCGGCTGCACCAGCTCAACTGCGTCATCGTCAACGACGAGTCGCTTGCCGAGGATCGCACCTCGTTCTCGATCGCCACCCTCTTCCGCGACCCCATGCTGCTGGCCGTGCCGGCGAGCATTCCCGACGCGATGGTCGAGAAGGCGCTGCAGAAGGGCGCCAAGCCCCTGCTGCTCGATCCGGCGCTGACGCGCTATGTCGAAATCGACGCAAACGTACCGATGCGGCCGGTGTCGGACGCGTGGTACCGGGCCCATCTGCCCTATGCGACTCCGGCCTTTTCTGCCATGACCTACGCGGCCGCCATCGACATGGTTTCCGAAGGTTTAGCGACAGCACACACCCCCCTGTCGCTGCTGCCCAGCCTGCCGGCCAATGTGCGTTCCCGGCTACGCGTTTACACTCTGCCCGGGATGGATCGAACGATCGTTCTCGCCATGCCCAAGCACCTGATGACGCTGCCCGGATATGCCAATATTTTCAGGCGTCTCACGGATTTCTGCCGCAACGAGTACGGGCGGAACGTGCCGGCCGAGGAGCTGCTAGAACTTCCGTCGGGTACGCCGGTCAAGCCGGATCGGGAATCCGCGGAATCGCGCCGCCCTGCGGCCGGCCTACCTCAGAATGTCCAATAGCCAACATTAGCAAACTCCCGCGCGGATCGGTCTTATGTGGCGCAACGCCGCATCCAAGAAACCATCCGAAGAGGGGGAGAGACTATGCGCCTCAATCTACTGATGTCTGCCATGTTGGCAGGCAGCATGCTGGCCAGTGCCGGCATGGCCCACGCCGACGACGTGACGGCTGCCCGTCTCGACGCAGCGGGCACCGACGCTGAAGCCGGCAACTGGCTGAGCGTCCACAAGGACTACGCCGCGTCGCGTCACTCGACGCTCGACGGCATCACCGCCGCCAACGTTTCGGGCCTCCACCTTGCATTCGCCATTCCGCTTGGCGGCACCGAGCCCGCTGGCTTCGGCGTCGGCTCGATGGAAGCGACTCCGCTCGCCAAGGACGGGTTCCTCTACATCACCGACCCGTGGGGCACGCCCTACAAGATCGACGTCTCCGACGGCAAGCAGGGCAAGCTGGTCTGGACCGGCGACACCGGCGTCGACAAGGACCCGAGCCGCGGCATCCTGCTCGCCTCGCGTGGCCTTGCTCTCGTCGACAACCTGGTTGTGACCGCCCTCAATGACGGCCGCGTCGTGGCTTTCGACGACGAGACCGGCGACGTGGTCTGGGATCAGCAGGTCGGCAAGGAGCCGGGTGAAGGCTTCACCAACGCTCCGCTCGTCGTGAAGGACATGGTCATCGTCGGCCAGTCGTACGGCGACTGGGCGACCCGCGGCTGGATCGCTGCCCTCGACGCCAAGACCGGCGAAGAGAAGTGGCGCTTCTACACCGTTCCGGCTCCGGGCGAGCCCGGCTCGGAAACCTGGCTCTGCGACCAGACCGGCAACCCGGACTGCTGGAAGACCGGTGGCGCTGCCGCCTGGGTGACCGGCTCGTACGACGAAGCCAGCAACACCATCTACTGGGGCACGGGTAACCCGGTGCCGATGTTCGACCCCGAGTATCGTCCGGGCGACAACCTCTACTCCAACTCGTCGATCGCGCTCGACGCCGATACCGGCAAGCTGAAGTGGCACTTCCAGTACACCCCTGGCGATTACATGGACTATGACGAAGTCGGCGTTCAGCTGCTCGTCGACACCAAGATCGACGGCGAAGACCGCAAGGTCCTGGCCCACTTCGGTCGTAACGGCATGTTCTACACGCTCGACCGTACCAACGGCTCGTTCATTGCCGCCAACCAGTACGTGACCAAGCTCAACTGGACGAAGGGTATCGACCCCAAGACCGGCAAGCCCGTCGAGTACGATAGCTCCAAGCCGCTCCAGATCTATGCCAACGGCACCCAGCGCCGCGGCACCGGCGAGACGGTCAACACCTGCCCGCACATCCAGGGCGGCATGAACTTCTGGCCGCCGTCGTACAACTCCTCGACTGGTGTCGCCTACGGCGCCGGCATCGAAGCTTGTTCGGACCTGACCGTGAAGGAAGAAAAGGCCACTCCGGGCACCTCGTTCTCGGGCGGCGCATCGGCCGGCTCGGGCCCGCAGACCGGCTCGATCTTCTCGTTCGACGTTGCGACCGGCAAGCAGATCGCCAAGCTCGATCGTCCGTATCCGAACTATGCCGGCGTGATGACCACTCCGGACCTGGTGTGGACCGGCGAAATGGACGGCACCTTCGGCGCCTATGACGCCAAGACGCTGGAGCAGAAGTGGTCGATCAACGTCGGCGGCGCGTTCAACGCTCCCCCGATCGCCTTCAAGGTCGGCGACAAGGAGTTCATCGCGATCGCTGCCGGCGGCAACGGCGTGGCCACCTTCGGCTACCCCGAGCTGACCAAGCCCGCGGCCAACGTGCTCTACGTCTTCTCGCTCTAAGCGGTAAGACAGTTCACCGTAGGATCAAGCCGGGCGGCCCCCAAGCCGCCCGGCACATTTGCTGAAAACAGGAAGAATTTCTGATGTCCTTCGCGCCCCGGAAACTCATCGGCATGCTGCTCATGGCGGGCATGCTGGCCGCAGCCCCGGTCACTACCACTTATGCCCAGGACGCTGCGGCTCCGGCGGCTGATGCCGCTGCCGCCCCGGCGGCCGGTGCACTCGACCCCATGCTCGCCGGCGCCGATATCGATCGCGGCCGCGAAGTGTTCGCCAAGGTCGGCGTCTGCGTCTCGTGCCACGGCTGGGACGGTGACGGCACCGGCAAGAACCCGCGCTCGGAAGGCGCCGCGGCGCTGCTGCGCGAAAGCCAGCTCGATGCCGCCGGGTTCAAGGAAATCATCTCGTGCGGTATCCCCGGCACGCCGATGCCCTACCACGACTCGCAGGCCTACAAGGACGACCGTTGCTACGGCATGACCGCCGATATGTTCGAGCCCGGCCAGGAGCCGCACAAGGGCAAGGCGATCAAGCCGGAAGACATCATCAACCTCATCGCCTACATCCAGACCCATATCCAGGGTAAGCCCAAGGCCACCTACGAGGATTGCGCGGACTATTTCGGCGCCTCGGCGGAAAAGGCCTGCGCCTTCATGAAGGAATAAAAGTGCGCCCTCTCCAGAGGGTCACGCTCGCGCTGGCGCTGGGAGCATCGCTGATGTTCCCAGCCGCCGCCTCCGCGCAGTTCGACCCCACACTCGTTCCGGCCTTCACCATCTGGGACATCAAGTTCGGCGAACCGATCACCCAGTTCCCCGATGCCGAAGTGGCGGAAATCGCCTGCGGCACCAATGGCGGACCGCCCTCGACGCCGCTCAAGAGCTTCGCCGAATTCGCCAAGTGCCCGGCGGAAAAGTCGGGCCTCCACGAAATCTACTTCACCAATGACGACGAGCAGGACTACATCGCCAAGGCGATGGAGCTCGAGTATCGCGTCCTGCAGGGTGGCACCTCGATCTATGCCCACCCGGTGGTGTTCTCGGCGCTGGTGGACGACCAGGGCATTGCCCGCGGTATCCGGGTGATCACCGACGAGCGGGCCTCCGAGCGCGACCGGCGCGTTGCCGTCACCCTCGCCCGCAATCTCAAGTCACGCTATGGCCGCTGGGCCCAGACCTGCGAGAACCCGCCGCCGACCGATGGCCAGGAGCCCGTCGGCAAGATCTTCGTGCACGAGATCTGCACGGCGACCAGCCCCGAAGGCGATGCCGACATGCGGCTCGAGGCGACCTACTTCCGCAAGAAGGGGCAGCAGTCGATCAACCTCGAAACGCAGAAGCTCGCCGGCAACTACTTCCAGAGCGCGACGCGGCTCGAAGTGACGCAGAAGCCCTATGAGCCGGACGATACGCCAGCCCGCTGAGGTCTCACTGCGCGGCGGGCGCGGCCTCGGTGGCTGCGCCTGCGTCAGTCGCGGCCGCCGGCGTGTCCGCGGCAGGGGCATCGGCCGCTGCGCCCTGCACCCGGCCATCGGGCAGGATGTTGCGCGTGAAACTCGCGCCCGTGAACTGTTCCATCAGCACCTTGGCGCGGGTAAAGCGCGAATCGGTGATCTTGGCGCCGGTGAAATCCGCCTTCAGCAACTGGGTGGCGTAGAAATCGGTCAGCGCGATATCGGCGGCCTTGAAGCTCGCGGCGCTCGCCGTGGCTTCGTTGAACGAGGCCTTGTTGATCTTGGCGTTGTCGAACTTGCTGCGCCCGAGGCTCGCGCCCGAAAGGTTCGTCTGGTCGAGCGAGGCGCCCGTCAGGTTGGCGTTGTTGAGCCGCACGTTCTTCATCACAGCGCCATCGAGGATCGCGTCGGTGAAGTCGGCGCCGGTCAGCCGCGCTTCCTGCATGCGCGCATCGAACAGGTTGGCCTTGCCGAACTTGGCGGCGGAAAGCTGGGCGCCATAGAAGAACGCGCTCTTGAGGCTCGCGCCGGTAAAGTCGGCGCCGCCGAGGTCGGTGAGGTTGAAATTGGTGCCGTCGGCGATGACGCCGGCGAAGTTGGCGCCCTTCAGGTTGGCGCGATGGAAGCTGGCGCCCGTGAGGTTGGCGCCCGAAAAATCGACGCCCGCGAGATCGGCCTTCTTGAAGCTGACATTCTGCAGGTCGCAGCCCTTGCACTCGGTGCGTGCGCCGGAGATGAGGTCCTCGGCCGGGCCCGCGAACGCCGCTGTCGAGGCAATCCCGGGCAGCAACGCGAATAACACGAATAGGGCAGTCTTCACTTGTCTCTCCCGTTGGGTTGGCGGGAGATTGCCCCCATCGATCATTGGAGGATCATATGTCGAGCATTGTCAAAATGGTGGCCGTGGCGGTGATTGCCGCCTTCTGCGCCGCCCCGGCCCTGGCTCAGGAGGTGGTGAGCGGTCCGGCCAAGGTGATCGATGGCGACATCATCCAGGTCCACAAGACCCGCGTCATCCTGTTCGGCGTCGATTCCCCCGAGCGCACGCAGAAGTGCAAGGTCGGGAAGCTCGACTGGCCCTGCTACACCGCCGCCATCAACGGCCTCGGCCAGTTGATCGCCTCGGGCGAGGCAAGCTGCACGCTCACCGACGACAAGTCGGACATCTTCAAGCGCCGCTACGGCACCTGCACGTCGGACGGCAAGGATGTGGGCGCCGAGATGGTACGGCTGGGCTTCGCCCGCGCCTATATAGACCCGGCCAAGAAGGTCGACCAGGGCACCGTCTACCTGCCGCAGGAAGAAGAGGCCAAGGCCGCCAAGGTCGGCATCTGGCAGGACGGCGCCGACGTGATGGACCCCTGGATCTGGCGCAGCCACGATCCGCGCGGCTACCGGTAATCTCGGGTTTGTCGGGGGGACCAGCGTCCCCCCGAACTGTTACTCCGCCACGCCGATCACTACCCCGGCCAGCGTCTCGGCATCGGCGATCACCTCGATGGCGGTGATCAGTTCGCCCGCCACGGCAAATCGTAGCGCCCGCACCAGCCGGCCCGCTTCCACCACCACGATACCGACGACGCCATCGACCAGTGCCAGCTCGGAGCGAGTACCCTGGTCGGCCCGGGCCCGGCCCGCCATGGCGCGGCGCGATACCAACTCGGGCCCGCGCGCCACCACTGTCCCGCCCACCGTCACCGTTACCTCGGGCGCCAGCACGGCGAGGATGGCGGTCAGGCTCCCCGAGCGCGTCGCCTCGATATAGGCGTTCACCACCTCGCGCTGCCGTTCGAGGTCGGGGTTGAGCTCGCCGCCACCCTTCACCCGCCGGCGGGCGCGGCTCGCGAGCTGGCGCGTCGCCACTACCGACTTGCCGACGATCGGGCTGATCTCCTCGAACGGTAGGTCGAACATGTCGTGCAGCACGAAGGCGATGCGTTCGGGCGGCGGCAGGGTTTCGAGCACCACCAGCATGGCCAGCCCGACGCTGTCAGCCATGGCGAGATCGGCCTCGGGGTCGCGCGGATCGGGGCGGCTGTCCGTCTCGGCCGGCGGCAGCGGCTCCTCGCGGCGCGAGCGGCGGGCCCGCAGCATATCGAGGCACACCCGCGCCACCACGGTGGTCAGCCAGGCATTGAGGTTGTCGATGGCGTCGCTGTCGCTCCGGCTCAGCCGCAGCCAGGCCTCCTGCACCGCGTCCTCGGCGTCGCTGGTCGAGCCCAGCATGCGATAGGCGACGCGGCCGAGCCGCCGGCGTTCGGCCTCGAAGGCAGCAGCCAGAAATTTCGTTTCGTCCATCGTCACACCCATCGCGATCGCTCCGTCATAGCATTGACGCAGCGCGATCGGCCGATGTGACAGGCCGGCATGCGGGCGTCGCGATTTTTCCACCCAACGGAGTTTTCCGATGCAATCCCGCATGCCCCATCCCATCACGCTCCTGCCTGATCTGCTGCCGGCCCTGCAGGCGCTGCACCGCGCTGCCCATGTCGACACCGTGCCCCACATCACCATCGCGCTCGTCGAGCTGCGTTCGAGCCAGATCAATGGCTGCTCGATCTGCGTCGACATGCACGCCGCCGACCTCAAGAAGTCTGGCGATACCGACCGCCGCATCTACGCTGTCGGCGCCTGGCGCGAGGCGCCGTGGTTCAACCCGGCGGAACGGGCCGCGCTGGCGCTCGCCGAGTATGTGACGCGCCTCGCCGACAAGTCCGACGCCGTGCCGGACGAGGTCTGGGCCGAGGCTCGCGCCCATTACTCGGAGAGGGAACTGGCCTCGATCCTGATGGCGATTGCCGGGGTGAACGTCTGGAACCGCCTCAACGGCGCGACGCGGGCAATGATCCCGGCCTGACATGCCGCTTCAGTAGGGTTTGCCCCGCGAGCCCGAGGGGTTAGAACTCCCGGGCTCGACGAGAGCCTGAACGACTGGGGAGAAGCGAAAATGGCCGGCAAGGTGCGGTGGGGAATTCTGGCGACGGGCTGGATCGCCGAGCTGTTCGTCAAGGACCTGCACCAGCATGGCCACACGGTCACCGCCGTCGGCTCGCGCTCGCAGCATTCGGCCAATGAGTTCGCGACGAAGTTCGGCATTCCGACGGCCCATGCGAGTTACGAGGCGCTCTGCGCCGACCCCAATGTCGACGCCATCTACGTGGCGACGCCGCACCCCATGCATGCCGAAAACGCCAAGCTGGCGCTCAACAATGGCAAGCATGTGCTGGTCGAAAAGGCCTTCACGGTGAATGCCCGCGAGGCGCAGGAGATCGTGGACCTCGCGGCCGCCAAGGGCCTCGTCGTGCTCGAAGCCATGTGGACGCGCTGGCTGCCGCATATGCTGCGCGTCCGCGAGATCGTGCGCTCGGGCGCGCTGGGCGACATCCGCTCGGTCGTGGCCGATCACACGCAGGACCTGCCGGACGATCCGGCCCACCGCCTCAACGCCCTGCCGCTGGGCGGCGGCGCGCTGCTCGACCTCGGCGTCTACCCGATCTCCTTCACCTTCGACGTGCTGGGCACGCCCAAGACCATCCACGCCGTCGGCCGTCTCAAGGAGACCGGCGCCGACGGCACCGTCGCCACCACCTTCACCTACGCCAACGGGGCGGTCTCGCAGACCCTTTCGGGCAGCGACACGGCCGGCCGCAACATCGCGACCATCCACGGCACCAAGGGCCGTATCGAGATCGACAAGGTCTGGTACTCGCCGACCAGCTTCCGCCACTACAACGAAAAGAACGAAGTCGCCGAAGCCTACGAGAGCAAGGTCGAAGGCCGCGGCATGCAATACCAGGCCGCCGAACTCGAACGGCTCGTCGCCGAAGGCAAGGTGGCCGGCGAAATCCTCTCGCCGACCGAGTCGGTGGCGATCATGGCCGCGATGGACGAAGTCCGCCGCCAGATCGGCGTGAAATACCCGACCGAGTGACGGGGCGCACTCGGGCGCCCCGCCGGATTGGGCTTACGGCAGGGGGGTGAAGGTCACCTTGGCGACCGGGGCGTTCACGTCCCAGTTCCAGTCCTTGGGCGCGTCGGCGTCGCCGCGGATGCCGGTGTGCCACCCGATGACGCCATCTTCGGGGTCGCGGTCGTTTCCACCACCCAGCGCGCCGAGGAAGCCCTTCTTCTCGTTGTTCTTCTCGCTACCGGCATCATAGCCCTTCACCTCGATGGTGGTGGGGGCGGTGAGGCTGAAGGCATCGACGCCGGTGAAGCCCGAGAAGCCGTCATTGGTGTTGCCGAGCATCCAGAGGCCGTCGAGCAGCGGGTGGTCGGCATCGACATGGACGATCACGCTGCGGGTCTGGCCGGGCAGGGTGTGGATGGCGAGGGCCGCATCGCCCACCGCGCCGTCCGGGTTCTTGGCCGCCATGACGCTGAACATGCCGATATTGCCGCCTTCGGCCACGGCGACGAGCGCGTCGGAGGCCTTGTCGCCGAGCTTGAACAGCGGCGCAGCAGCGGCAGCGTGGCTCTCGATCACCGAGGGCGAGAAGGGCTGGCCGGTCAGCACGTTCTCGATGGTGACGAGGATGGATTTGCCCTTGGCCATCATCGGCATGCCCATGGCGGCGCCGTCATTGGCCATGGCCATGTCGTCCATCGGGGCCATCGCGCCCATGGCAGGCGCCATCGCGTCCTGGGCGAAGGCGGGGAAGGCGAGCGCGGTCGAAAGCAGCGCGCAGGCAAAAGCAGTCCTGTGGCTCGAAGCGAGCAGCATGGCGGAAGTCCTCACGATTTTGGTTCTGTTGTCCCTGTCGGCGGCGCTGTCTCGCCGTCCGTGCCCATCAGTTCGCGAGGGCAGGGCAGAAAGTTACGTCACGGATGCGTGAGGTCGGGAGGCTTCAGTCCGCCGGCGGGCCGCCGGCGCCCGGCTTCACGCCGGTGAGTGCGATATAGGCGTCGGTGAGGTTATCCGTACCGGCCGCGGCCATGAGCTCGGCGGGGGTGCCGATGCGGATGAGCTGGCCGGCGACGATGAGGGCGATGCGGTCGGCGTTGGCGACTTCCTCGACGATGTGGGTGGCCCAGAGGATGGCGGTGTTGTGCTGGCCGCGCAGCGCCAGCACGTGCTGAACGAGGGCGCGGCGGCTCACCGGGTCGAGGCCGGTCGAGGGTTCGTCCATCAGCAGCAGGTCGGGCAGGTTCATCAGCGCGCGGGCGACTTCGGCGCGACGCTGGTTGCCGCCCGAAAGCGTGCGGACCGGGCGCTTCAGCAGGTCGGTGATCTCGAGGAAGGCGGCAGCGTCGGCGATGCGCTTCTTGAGCTGCGCGCCGTGGAGACCGAACAGGGCGCCGTGGAATTTGAGGTTGCCCTCGACCGTCATGTCGAGGTCGATGGCGCGGGCCTGGAACATCACGCCGAGCCGCGACAGGATTTCGGACGCGTGGCCCTTGTAGTCCATGCCGAACACCTTCACCGAGCCGCCATCGGGGGCGAAGAGGCCGGAGGCGAGCTGGAACAGGGTCGATTTGCCGGCGCCGTTGGGGCCGAGCAGGCCGACGATTTCGCCCGGCGCGATGGTCAGCGACACGCCCTTCAGCGCCTGGGTCTTGCCGTAGTTCTTCACCACGTCTTGTAGGTCGAGGACGGCGTCGGCCATGGTCAGGCAAGCTCCAGCGAGGCGGCGGCGATCTGGTTGGCGATATGCTCGAGCTCGGTGCGAGAGCGGGCGCCGCGCCGGCTGTCGAAACGGAAATCGGCAACGATACGGGCCGGGCGTCCGGCCAGCACCACGGCCCGGTCGGCCAGCATGGCGGCATCCTCGGGCAGGTGGGTGACGAGCACGGTGGTGGGCTGGGTGGCGTCGAGCAGCGCTTGCAGCACCGCCTCCACCTCCTTCACCAGCGAGCGGTCGAGCGAAACGAAGGGCTCGTCTAGCAGCAGCAGCGCCGAGTTCACCGAGAAGGCGCGGGCAATGGCGACACGCCGCTGCATGCCGCCCGAGAGCTGGTGCGGGAAGGCGTTCTCGTAGCCCGCAAGCCCGACACGCTGCAGCATTGTGGCCGCCGCGTCGCGGCTCGTTTCCTTGCGGACGATGCGGACATTATCGAGCGCGGTGAGCCAGGGCAGGAGGCGCGGATCCTGGAACACGATGCCGGGGGGCGGCGCATCGGCGGCCGGGACGCCGTCGACCATCACCCGGCCTTTGAACACGGTGTCGATGCCACCGATCATGCGGAGCAGGGTGGATTTGCCGACGCCAGAGGGGCCGACCAGCGCCAGCACCGAGCCGGGCGCGACCGTCAGCGAGAAATCGGTCAGCAGCGGCGGCAGGAAATCGAAGCGCTTGCCCTCGATCTCGATCTTCAGCTCGGGACCGCTCATGTGGCCTGTCTCCAGCGCAGCACCCGATGCTCGAGCGGGCGGAGGATCAGGTACTCGAAGACGAAGACCACGAGGATGAAGGCGGTCGAATAGGAGAGGATGCCCTTGATGTCGAAGAACTGGAAAAACGTCGAGATGCGGAAGCCGACGCCGCCATCCGAGCCCAGCACCTCGAACACCAGCACGATCTTCCAGATGAGGCTGAGCCCGGTGCGGGCGGCGGCGAGGACGAATGGCGTCAACTGCGGCGCCGTGACGAAGGCGAGGCGGCGCCAGAAGGGGAAGCGGTAGGCGCGGGCGAGGTCGTCGTAATCGGGCGAGAAGCTGCGGACGCCCTCGCGGATGGTGGTGATCACCAGCGGGAGCTTGTTGAGCACCACGGCGAGTATCAACGCGAACTCGGTCAGCCCCAGCCAGATATAGAGCATGATGGCGATGACGATGGCGGGCAGGTTGAGTCCGATCACCACCCAGCTCGAAAACAGCCGGTCGACGGTGCGCGAGCGGCCGAAGGCGATGCCGATCGCGGTGCCCAGCACCATGGCGACGACGAAGGCGATGGCGGCGCGGGTGAGGGTCTTGCCGAGGTCGCTCAGGAGCTTGCCCTCGGTGAGGTGCTGCCAGAGCTGGATGGCGACGGCGACGGGGGTGGGAAACAGGCGGCTCGGGAACACCATGGCCAACACCTGCCAGACCCCGAGCAGCAGAAGGAGGCTGATCAGTTCGAGCGGCAGCCGAAACTGCCGGCGGGCTTCCCCCGCGCCTGTTGGCGCGAGGGATTCCGTCTCAGGCAAACGCTGATCTATTTGCGGTAGCCCTTGTAGAAGGTGCCGTCCGGGATCTCGGTGATGTCACCGACGACGTCCTTGCCGCCGAACTTGGCCATGAGCGCAAAGCTCTCGGCGGCCGGCTTCATGTTGGTCGAGGCGTATTTGGTGATGATGCCGGCGCGGTAATCGTCGCGCAGCTGGGTGAACAGCGCCTCGTCGCCATCGACGTTCATCACGTCCTTGATCTTCTCCCAGACGCTGTCGTCTTCGAGCAGCGCCTTCTTGGTCTCGAACGAGGCGTCGAAGAAGGCCTTGAAGGCGTCCTTCTTGGCGCGGGCATTGTCGTCGAAGAAGGCCCAACCGAGGAGCGGCGGGGTTTCGGAGACACCGAGATCCTTCAGCATGTCGGGCACCGAGGCGAGCTCGGTCTTGCCGGCGAGCTTGGCGCGAGCGTTCCAGTTCCAGAGGTTGAGCGCCGCCTGGGCCTGGCCGGTGGTGATCAGCTCGTTGACCAGCGGCGGAGCGCCGAACTTGGCGGTCGCGTCCTCGGTGAGGTTGCCGCCCGTCAGCTTGTTGTATTCGGCGGCGAGGATCACGTAGCTCTTGTCGACCGGCGAGCCCGAGACCGCGAGCGTCTTGCCCTTCAGGTCGGCGATCGAGGCGATGCCGGCGGCGGGGTCGACCATGAGGCCGCCCACGGCGAGCGAGTGCGGCACCAGCGAGACCATGTTGCCGTCGTGGCGCTGCAGCGCCACCCAGACGAAGTCGGAGAGGATGATGTCGACTTCCTTGGCCTGCAGCGCGATCTGCCCGGCTTTGGAGTCGGCGACGTCACGGATATCGAGTTCGAGATGGTGCTTCTCGTCGATGCCGAGAGCATGCATGGCGGCAAGCTCCCACTTGACGGTGCCGGTCGCCTGCACGGCGAGGCTCAGCTTCTTGGCTTCGGCGCCGTGCTGCGCATAGGCGCCGGTGGCAGCCAGGACGGCGAGGCCGAACACGGCCAGGCCCTTGATGAAATTTCGCATTTTTCCTCACAAAAAGGGGCATTTTCTGCGCTGTTCGAAGCGCTAACACCCTGCCCCATTGGTCATGACTATGTTCAGTATTGCCGTCTGTGAATTGCGGCAAGCGATGCCCACGACCGATCATCATTGTCGATCACGGTGATCGGAAGTACCTATGGGGGATGTTGAATATGCATAAGATTTTCGCCGCGACGGCCCTTTCGCTGATGCTCGTGGGCAGCGTTCACGCCGAAGGCAATCTGGCTTCGAACGGCACCGACCTGCCGGAGCTCACCATCGACATGGCCGACCTCAAATTCTCGCAAAACGAGTATCAACTCGAGACCGGTAAATATTACCGTATCAAGATCACCTGCGACGACAGCGCCGACGATACCGCGCTATGGGCGCCGGAACTGTTCCGCAACGTCTGGCTCAACCAGATCTCGATCAACGACCTCGAAGTGAAGTCCTACGGCGTCTACAGCCTCGAATGCGACGTCGCCGGCACCTTCAACATCTCGTTCGTGCCGATCCGGCCGGGCGAATACGACTTCTACATCCCGGGCTACGAGGACCGCGGCCTGAAAGGCAAGTTCGTGGTGAAATGATGAAACGCCGTACCCTTTTGGGGGGGACAGCAGCTGCGCTGCTGGCCTCCACCCTCGTCCGCCCGGCCTTTGCGGCGGGGACGGGCAACATTTTCGTGTCCACCGAGAAGGGTAACGAGGTCGTCGTCCTCGACAAGGGCTATAACATCATCAAGCGCATCGCCACCTCGCGGCGGCCGCGCACGATGCTGTTCACCAAGGACCGCACGATGCTCTACGTGGCGTGCGGCGACGACGATGCGATCGATGTGATCGACGTTTCGACGCTCGAAGTGGTGAACTCGATCCCGACCGGGCCGAGCCCGGAAGTATTCGCGTTCTCGCCCGATGAATCGGCCGTCTATGTGTCCGACGAGGAAGATTCCCGCGTCGAGCGCATCGTGCTCGCCACCGGCGTCTCCGACCAGGATATCCCGACCGGCGCCGAGCCCGAGGGCATCCTCGTGACGCCCGACGGCAAGACCGTCTACGCCACCTCCGAAGTCGCCGACATGGTGCACGTCATCGACACCGAGAGCGGCGTCGTGACCAAGAACATCCTCGTCGGCACCCGGCCGCGCCGCTTCATCCTCACGCCCGATGGGTCGGAACTATGGGTGAGCTGCGAGCTTTCGAGCGAAATCTTCATCATCGATACCGCTACCCACGAGATCAAGGGCGACAGCCTCATCTACGTGCCGCAGGGTTTCCGCGACGAAGACGTGACGCCGGTGGGCATGGCCATCACCAAGGATGGCTCGAAAGTGCTGATCACGCTCGGCCGCGCCAACAATCTCGTTATCGTCGATGCCAAGACGCATGACGTCATCAAGTACGTGCTGGTGGGCAAGCGCGCCTGGTCGGTCGATCTCTCCAGCGACGAAAAGACCGCCATCGTGGCCAACGGGTTGTCGGACGACATCACCATCGTGAACATGGAAACGATGGAACCGGTGAAGTCGCTGCCGATCGGCCGTGTCCCTCACTCGGTGCTTATCGATGACTAAGCTGAAGTTCGCTTCACTCGCTTTTGCGGCGCTGCTCATGGGCAGCGCCGTTCCCACATTGGCGGCCGATGTGCTGGTGGGTTATGTCGGCCTCAAGGACGACGTGCGCTACCATCCCGAGGTGGCCTACACGCGCATCGAGATCTCGCCGGCGCTGAAGCCGGTGGAAGGCGCGCGCCTCGGCATCGAGGACATGAAGATCGTCACCGATGCGGTGAACCTCACCGTCAAGCTCGACGAATACGAAGCCGCCGACGCCAATGACGCGATCCAGAAGGTCGCCGCCATGCAGCAGGCGGGCGAGCGCTTCGTGGTGCTCGACCTGCCGGGCGATATCGTCGCCCAGGTGGCCGAGGCCACCAAGGACCTGCCGATCACGCTCGTCAACGCCACGGCGCCCCAGGATGCGCTGCGCGATCTCTGCCTGCCCAACCTCATGCATGCGGGCGCTTCCGACCGGATGATTTCGGACACCTACACGCAGTTCCTCCGTCACCGGAACTGGACCAAGGTGCTGATGCTGGTGGGCAAGGAGCCGCGGGACAAGGAAATGGCCGACGCCTTCCAGGCCTCTGCCGAACGTCTCCGCCTGCAGATCGTCGATCGCAAGGAGTTCACCACTTCGACCGATCCGGCGAACCGCGAAGAAAACAACACGATGCTGATCACCGGCGGCAAGGACTACGACGTGGTCTATATCGCCGACAGCCTCGGCGACTATGCGCGCTACCTCAACTACGCCACCCAGCTGCCGCGCCCGGTGATCGGCTCGACCGGCCTCACGGCCTCAGAATGGCACTGGAGCTGGGACCGCGATGGCGCCACCCAGGTGACCCTGCGCTTCCAGCGCATGGCCGAAGGCGGCCGCGTCATGAGCCCGCAGGACTGGTCGACCTGGATCGCGGCCAAATCCATCGCCACGGCCTATGCCAAGGCGCGCTCCGACGACCCGACCAAGATTGACGCCTACATGAAAGGCAGCCGCTTCGTCATCGACGGTTCGAAGGGCTACCGGATGAACTTCCGCGCCTGGGACCGGCAGCTCCGCATGCCGATGGTGCTTGCCACCTCGAACGCGGTGACCGAAGCTGCGCCGTTCCCTGAATTCCTGCACCAGACCAATGAGCTCGACACGCTCGGTGTCGACGAACCGGAGAGCAAGTGCAAAGCGTCGTAACCTACTGGGTCGGCTTTTCGGCCATCACCTGGCGCGAGATCGCAAAGTTCCTGCGCCAGACGGAGCGGCTGATCTCGGCCATCGTCCGCCCAGCGCTGTGGCTCATCGTCTTCGCGGCGGGGCTGCACGATATCCTCGGCGTCTCGATCGTGCCGCCCTATTCGACCTATGTGCCGTACCAGGAATATGTGCTGCCCGGCCTTATCGGCGTGGTGATCCTGTTCCAGTGCATGCAGTCGGCCCTGTCGATGGTCTATGACCGCGAGGCGGGCGTCATGCGCGCCATGCTGGTGACGCCGCTGCCGCGCCACTTCCTGCTGTTTTCGAAGATCGCGGCCGCGACGGCGCTTTCGATCCTCCAGGTCTATGCCTTCCTGCTCGTCGCCCGCATCGTCGGCTTCGGCTTTCCGGGGCTGGGCTTCGTCTTCATCCTGCCGGGCGTGCTGCTCGCGGGGCTGATGCTCGGCTCGATCGGCCTCCTCGTCTCGGTCTACACCCCGAAGATCGAGAACTTTGCCGGCATGATGAACTTCGTGGTCTTCCCGATGTTCTTCATCTCCTCCGCGCTCTACCCGCTGTGGAAGCTGCGCGAATCCGGCGCCGACGCCATCTGGTGGCTGAGCCAGGCCAACCCCTTCACCTACGCCATCGAGCTCATCCGCTTCTCGGCCTATGGCCAGTGGGATTGGCTATCGTTCGGCGTGGTGATCGCGGTGACGCTGGTGGCCTTCTTCGCGGCAGCCTGGGGCTACGACCCGCAGCGCGGCTCGATCCGCAAGGTGAAGAGGGACTGATCGCTAGAACGCGATTGCTGCCCCATCGGAGCGCGGATCGGTCGCGCTCTCGATCAGGCCGTCCGGGTGCATGACGACCGCGCCGGCGTGGCCCATCATGTCCTCGAACGGCCCGACCAGTTGCACGTCGTGCCCGGCCTCTTGCAACTCCGCGATCAGCGCCGGATCGAACCGGTCCTCGACCTTCAGCCGCGTATTCACGTCGCCCCAGGTCTTGCCCAGGAGCCAGCGTGGCGCCGTGATCGCCGCCTGCAGCCCTTGCCCGAACTGCGCGTAGCGGGTGAACACCGCGCCCTGCGTCTGCGGCTGGCCCTCGCCACCCATGTTGCCGTAGCTCATGACGCGACCATCCCGCAGATTGGCGAGCGCCGGGTTCAGCGTGTGGAACGGCCGCTTGCCCGGAGCCAGCTGGTTCGGCCCCGGATCGAGCGAGAAGCCCGCGCCGCGGTTCTCGAAGGTCACGCCGGTCGCGGGCGCCACGACGCCCGAGCCGAACTCCCAGAACAGCGACTGGATGAAGCTTACCACCGTGCCCGACGAATCCGCCGCGCCCATCCAGATGGTGTCGCCATCGACCGGCGGGTCAGGCCACTGCGCCGCCCGCGCCGGATCGATCTGGGCCGCCAGCCGATCGAGGTTCTCGACCGTCAGCTGCTCCGTCGCCGGAGCCGCCATGAACTCGGGGTCGCCGAGCTCGCGGTTGCGGTAGCGGTAGGCGTGCTTGGTCGCCTCCACCAGCCCGTGGATGTGGGCAAAGCTCTCGGCTTCGCTGACCCCGAGCCGGTCGAACTGCCCGAGGATCATCATCGAGGCGATGCCCTGCGTTGGCGGGATCATGTTGTAGAGCGTCCCCCACGAGGTCTCGAGCTTCAGCGGGGTGACGCGCTCGGCCCGATAGCCGGCAAAATCCTCGTAGCGCAGCGGCGAGCCGACGGACTCGAGCCAGCGGCCATTCGCGCGCGCGATATCGCCCTCATAGAAGCTGCGCAGCCCGTGCTCGCCGATCTGCTCGAGCGTTTGGCCCAGCGCTGTCTGTTTGAGCAGGTGGCCGGGTCGTGGCGCATCGCCATCGACGAGGTAGATGTCGGCGAAACCCGGCACGTCCTTCAGCTCATCGAGCCGCGATTTCGCCAGCTTGGCCTGGCTCTGCGACACGGCGATGCCGTTCTTCGCGTACGCAACGGCCGGCGCCAGCAGGTGCATCAGCGGCATGCGGTTGGCCGGATCATATTCCAGCGCCAGCCGCCAGGTATCGACGGCGCCGGGCACCAGCAGCGCCGCATCGACACCGCGGGTCGGGATCGCGTCATAGCCCTTGGCCTTGTAGCTCGCGGCCGTGGCGAGTTTCGCTGCCCGCCCGGCGCCCGATATGGCGATCGGCGCCTCGCCCTTGCGCTGGATCAGCCAGAAAGCATCGCCGCCAATGCCGTTCATCTGCGGGTAGACCACCGCGACCATCGCGGCGGCCGCGACCATGGCCTCGATGGCGGTGCCGCCCGCCGCGAGCACGTCGCGGCCGGCGAGCGCCGCGATGCGATGCGGGGCAGTGACGGCGCCGTTATAGCCGAGGGCAGTGTGCAGCATTGTGGTCTCGTTCGATCAGGACGAACGAGCTTGGGGCAGCCAGCCGCGGGCTGGCAACCCATGCTTTGTGCGGGGCAGCCCTGAGGCGCTAGAGCACCCGGCGGCCTTCGCGCCACACCGTGCGCACCACCGGCACGCCGTCAAACGCCGTCACCTGCACGAGGTCGGCGCGCTTGCCGACGGCGATCTGGCCGCGGTCGGTGAAGCCGGCAGCGTCGGCCGGGTGCTTGGTCACCATCTGCACCGCTTCGGGCAGGGTGATCGCGTCTTCGAGGTCGAACACCGCCTGCATCAGGCTGAACGGCACATAGTCGGACGAGAGGATGTCGAGCAGGCCGTGCTGCGCGAGCTCGCGGGCCGAGACGTTGCCCGAGTGGCTGGCGCGGCGCACCACGTTGGGCGCACCCATCAGGATCGACATGCCGGCCTCGCGCGAGGCGCGGGCAGCTTCGAGCGAGGTCGGGAACTCGGCGATCTTGATGCCGCGCTCTGTGGCGTCGGCCACCTGCTCGATCGTCGCGTCATCATGACTCGCAAGCACGATGCCGAGCTCGTGCGAGCGGGCAGTGATCGCATCGCGATGCGGCTTGGCATAGGTGCGGGAATCGGACGTCCGGCGCTCGGCGAACGCCTCGAACTCGGCGTCCGTCATCTTCTTTTTCTTCTGGTAGTAGTTGCGGTAGGCCTCGATCGAGGCGAACTGCCGCTGACCCGGCGAGTGGTCCATCAGCGAGGCCAGCCGCACCAGCTTGTCGCCCTCATAGGTCCGCCAGGAATCAAGGCAATCCGGCGCCGCCACTTCACAGCGGAGGTGAATGTGGTGCTCGGCGCGGAAGCGGTTCGCGGCGACGCCGGCGTGGATCGCCTCACCCAGCCGGGTGAAATCCGCCGCCTGCATGCCGTCATCGGTGTTGAGCCCGACGCGCAGCGCATCGAGCACCGTGGTGATGCCCGAGGACGCGACCTGCGCGTCATGCGCCTGCACGGCGGCGACGGGGTTCCAGCGCACGCCGGGGCGCGGGGCGTAATGGCTTTCGAGATGGTCGGTATGGAGCTCGACCAGCCCCGGCAGCAGGTAGTCGCCATCGAGGTTGGTGCCGGTCGCGACCACCGGGCCGATATCGGCGATCTTGCCGTCGACCAGCTTCACCGCCCCCAGCATCACCTCGTTATCGAGCACGATACGGGCATTGGTCAGAATCAGCTCGGCGGTCATGTCGGTCGGTCGCTCCCCGGTAAGTGGCCTCGCCTAGAGGAGAATTGTGACAGATGGTTGAAGCCGGCCCTCGTCCTTTGACAAGCTCAGGATGAGGGCTGATGGATCAGCGATGCCGGCAACCGCCGGAGCCCCAGTAGACCTCATGGTGAGCCTGTCGAACCACGAGGGCGTGGCCGCTTACGTCGTCGCGTGCTGGTTCTTGCCGATGAGGCGCGAGCGCAGGGCGTTCGAGATGTTGTCGAAGACGAACACGACGACCAGGATCAGGATCACCATGTAGAACACGTTGGCCCAGTTCGAATTGGTGCGCATCGCTTCCCACAGTTTCAGGCCGATGCCGCCCGCACCCACGGCGCCGATGATGGTGGCGCTGCGGGTGTTGGATTCCCACTGGTAGAGCGTCTGGCTGACGATCACCGGCACGATCTGGGGCATCACGCCATAGCGCTGGATCAGCACCGGCTCGGCGCCGGTCGAGGTGACGCCCTCACGCGGCTTGTCGTCGATATTCTCGAGCGCCTCGGAGAAGAGTTTTCCGAGCGTGCCGGTCTCGGTGAAGAACACCGCGGCCGAGCCGGCGAGGGGGCCGGGGCCGAAGGCGCGGGTGAAGAACAGCGCCCAGATCAGCATGTCGACGCAGCGCAGGAAATCGAACAGGCGCTTGAACACCTGGTTGACGATGCGGTTGGGCGTGATGTTACGCGCCGCGAGGAAGGCGAGCGGGAAGGCCACCAGGGCGCCGAGCAGCGTGCCGAGGAAGGCCATGGTGATGGTCTGCAGCAACTTCACGTACACGTCGCCGTGCTGCCACTGCTGGTTGTTCCAGAAGCCGTCGAACGCCACCTGCAGGTTCGACTTGCCCTCGACGATCGGCGCGCCGCCGAAGATCAGGCCGATCACCTCGGGGGCCGGGCGGCCGAACATGGGCGACGACGGATCGAAGATGAAGTTGGGCCAGCCGAGGAATTTCTTGCGGATTTTCACGCGGTCGGCGGAAACGCGGATTTCGCCGGCAAAGCCGTAATCGGCGACGATTTCCTCGTCATAGACGCGCATGTCGGTGAAGGGCGTGCCCGAAACGATCACCGGCTTGCCGCTCGACATGTCGATATCGACGGAGTTGGGACCATCGGTGATGGTGGCGCTGGTATGGGTGAAGCGCACCGACTTGCCGACGCCATCGACGTCCACTTCCCAGGTGCCATCACCAGAGGTGCGGACCCAGTCGGGGTTCGGGTTGTTCCCGAGCGGCGAGTTCTTGGGGTATTTCGGGGCGATCTGCGGCGTGTCGATGCGGAAATCGGCCTGGATGTCGTAACTGATCCACTGGCTGAGGTAGATTTCCATGCGGTCCCATTTGGCCGCGCCCAGAATGCCACCGAGGTTGAAGAACCAGGCGGCGTAGACCAGGTAGAGAATGGTCGCCACCACGGCGATCGGGAAGCCGAACCGCTGGAAGAAGGACTGGCGGAAGACTTGCGGGTAACGTTCTTCGAGGCTGAGTGCCGCGGTCGCCGAGCTCATCGCTGCCTCACGAAATCGGGTTGAACGACTGGTCGCCGACCAGCCGCATGCGCAGCCAGGCCGAGAACTGGTCGACGAGGAAGATCGTCGCGAAGAGCAGCAGCATCAGCGCGATGGTCTTGGCGCCGAAGCCGCGCGAAATCGAGAGCTTCAACTCCTGGCCGATACCGCCGCCGCCCACCGCGCCGATAATGGTCGAGGCGCGCACGTTGATCTCGAGGCGGAGCAGCGCATAGGACGAGAAGTTCGGCAGAACCTGCGGCAGGGTGGCCCAGCGCACCCGGTTGAGCCAGCTGCCGCCCACGGCGCGAAGACCCTCGTCGGGGCCCATGTCGGCGTTCTCGTTCACTTCGTAGAACAGCTTGCCGAGGGCGCCGATGGTGTGGATCGTCACCGCGATGATCGCCGCCACCGGGCCGATCGAGAGGATCGCGGCGAAGAGGCCGGCGATCACGATCTCGGGGAAGGCGCGGAAGAATTCGCAGATGCGCTTCACGATAATGCGCACGACGCCGTTGGGCGCGAGGTTCTTGGCCGCGAGGAAGCTGATCGGCACGGCGATGATGAAGGCGATCACGGTCGAAACGATCGCGATGTTGATCGTCACCAGCATCAGCCAGAAATATTCGGGGATGTAGAGGCCGGCACCGATGGCGACCTGACCGAGCGGGAAGTTGAATTCTTCGCCGGGGACGGCGTTGGGGCTCTCCAGGTCGAACAGCGCGCGCCAGACATCGTTCCAGTCCTTGGGGATCAGCCAGGAGAGGAAATCGAAGAGGTGCGGCAGCCGCTCGAAGAAGTGGCCGGCATTGGACTCGTCGGCGAACCACACGGCGCCGCAGAAGCCCAGGAAAATGAGGCCGAGGCCCAGCACCGTATAGAAGGTGCGCTGGCCCGACAGGCGGCGCCAGTCAGCGTAAATCTGCGTCGAGCTTTCGGAAAGCGGCGCGGGAGAGAGCGTTGACACTGGCGTGAATTATCCGGGCGGGAAGGGGGTGGGGCAGCGCCGAAGCGCTGCCCCAGGAAGCAATCAGCCGCCGATGGCCGCCTTGCGGGCGTCGATGATGGCCTTGTAGAACGAAGCTTCGACCGGGACGTAGCCCTTGAAGTCGCCGCCTTCGTAGGCCGAGAAGCAAGCCGCATCTTCGGTCGGCATCTTGGCGTAGAAGTCGGTGATCTTCTTGATCCAGTCGGCGCCGAGAGCGGTGCGGACAACGGTCGGGCCGTTCGGGATCAGGGGCGAGCGCCAGACTTCGACGAGATCGTTCGGATCGACCGAGCCCTTGTCGACGAGCTTGCGGAAGGTGCCCGAGGTGTAGCCGTCCTTGAAGTCACCGATACCCGAGGAGTCGTCCACGGCCACGTCCACGGTACCGTCCTTGGCAGCGAGGAGGTTGTTCTCGTGGCCGCCGTTGAACTGGGTGGCGGCGAAGAACTTGTCGTTGGCAACGCCGGTGTCGTTCGGGATCTGGGTCAGCGGGATCAGGTAGCCCGAGGTCGAGTCCGGATCGGCGTAGCCGAGCTTCTTGCCCTTGAAGTCGGTGATCTTGGTGAGGCCGAGATCCTTGCGGGCGAGGCCGATCGAGTAGTAGCCGGTCGAACCGTCGGTCTGCTCGGTGGTGAGGACCGGGGTGACGGCCTTCTCGTCCTTCAGGAAGATCGCAGCGTAGCCCGAAGCGCCGAGGCCGGCGACGTCGAGGGTGCCGCCGAGCAGGCCCTGGATCACGCCATCATAGTCGGCGGCCGGGAACAGCGAGACCTTGTCGAGGCCGAGGTCGGCCTTCATGTGGTCGGCGAGGCACTGGTAGTTGCGCAGACGGTCGGCTTCGTTTTCGCCGCCGAGGATACCGATACGGATTTCCTTGACGTCCTGGGCGTAGGTGGCGGTGGCGCCGGCGCCCAGCGCCAGCAGGGCAACGGTGCCCAGAAGGATATTCTTCAGCATGGTGGTCTCCTGTTGAGGATTTCCGCCGCCGGTTTGCCCCGGACGGTTCGGAACTTTCGGCTGCCTTCAGCTGGCGAAGGCGGCATTCTTGGTGTCGATCGGCGCAGGGCGCGGCGATGCGAGCGAAGTGGAGGTGATGGCTTCGGAGAAGGCTTCCTTCATCCCGTCGGCGCCGTAGATTTCGCGCGCCGCCGCCTCGGTGAGGTCGGCCGGAGTGCCGTCGAACACCACCTTGCCGCCCCGCATGCCGACGATGCGCTCGCAGTAATTGCGCGCGGTATCGAGGGTGTGGAGGTTGGTGATGACGGTGATCTTCTGCGTGCGGTTGATGTCACGCAGCGAGTCCATGACGATCTGCGCGTTGCGCGGGTCGAGCGAGGCGATGGGCTCGTCGGCGAGGATCATCTTGGGGGTCTGCATCAGGGCCCGGGCGATGGCGACGCGCTGCTGCTGGCCGCCCGAAAGCGTGCCGGCGCGCTGCAGCGCCACCTGGGCGATATCCAGCCGGTCGAGGGCGCGAAGCGCGTCGACGCGTTCGGCGTGGCTGAAGATGTTGAGGAGGCTCATCATGGTGTTGCGGCCATTGAGGCGGCCGAGCAGCACGTTGGTGAGCACATCGATGCGCGGCACCAGGTTGAACTGCTGGAAGATCATGGCGCAGTCGGAGCGCCAGGCGCGCAGTGCCGCGCCAGAGAGGCTGGTGACCTCGCGGTCGCCGAAGGTGATGGTGCCTTCGGTGGTGTCGGTCAGGCGGTTGATCATGCGCAGCAGGGTCGATTTGCCGGCGCCCGATCGGCCGATGACGCCGACCATCTGCCCTTCCGGAATCTCGAGGTTGACGTTGTCGACGGCCGTTTTGGCGCCGAAGCGTCGCGAGACCTGGGCAATTTTGAGCATGCGGCCGCTCCCCGTTAAGCAACGGGAGCGACACCTATTCCGCCTACGCGAAGGCGCGATGAAGCTTGAGTGACGCTTCGATGACGGTGCAAAAGGCCATTGTCATACGTACCAAGTGATTGCGGGCGCTGGATAATTCCAGCGCCCGCACGAATGCTCCGGCAGTTGAAACGGCGAATAGTCGATGACTATTCGTACTTTTCGAGAAAGGCCTCGATCTCGAGCGCGCGGAAATCGGGCAGCGCCTGGTGCAGTTTCTCGTGCTCCCAGTCCCACCAGCCGAGGGCCAGGAGGCGATCGGCGATGGGGCCGGGGAAGCGCTGGCGGATGGGTTTGGCCGGTACACCCACGGCAATCGCGAAGTCGGCGACGTCCTTAGTCACCACGGCGTTCGAGCCGATGATGGCGCCGTGGCCGACCTTCACGCCGGGCATGATCACCGCGCCGTGGCCGATCCAGGTGTCGTGGCCGATGGCGATCGAGTTCTCGGCGCGCCAGTCGAAGAAGGCCTGATCGTCGGCCTCGCCCTCGAAATACCAGGCCGAGCGGTAGGTGAAGTGGTGCAGCGAAGCCCGCTGCATCGGGTGCTTGCTGGCGTAGATGCGGACATGGGCGGCGATATTGGCGAACTTGCCGATATCGGCGTAGGCGATCTGGGTGCCTTCGACGCAGTAGGAATAGTCCCCCAGCGTCGAATTGTTGACGTGGCAGCCGGCGCCCACCTCGGTGTAGCGGCCGAGCGTCGAGTTCTTCACCTCGGCGGTGGGGTGGATGAAGGGCGTATCGCCGAGACGGGTCATGCGGCTTCCTTGTCGGACTTCCTGGCGGCAAAGGCGGTGACGTCGACGATGCGGTCGGCGACTTCGGCGCGCACTTCCTCATCGTGGAAGATGCCGAGGAGCGCGGTGCCCGCGGCCTTCTTCTCGGCGATCATGGCAACGACGACGGCGCGATTGGTGGCGTCGAGCGAGGCCGTCGGCTCATCGAGCAGCAGCACCGGATGGTCGGTGATGAAGCCGCGCGCGATGTTCACGCGCTGCTGCTCGCCACCCGAGAAGGTGGCGGGCGGCAGCGACCACAGGCGCTCCGGCAGGTTCAGGCGAGCGAGGAGCTCACGAGCCCGTTCGGTCGCCTCGTCGCGGTCGGCGCCACGGCTCACCAGTGGCTCGGCCACCACGTCGAGCGTCGTGACGCGCGGCACGGTGCGGAGGAACTGGCTGACATAGCCGATAGTGTCGCGGCGCAGCTCCAGCACGGTGCGGGGGCTGGCGGTCGCAAGGTCGACCGGCGCGCCGTGATGGATCAGGCTGATCGAGCCGGCATCGACGCCGTAATTGCCGTAGACCATCTTCAAGAGGCTCGACTTGCCGGCGCCCGAGGGGCCGCCGAGCACCACGCACTCGCCGGCATTCACCTCGAACGCCACGTCCGAGACAACCGGCAGCACGATCCCATCGCGCAGGTGCATGGTGAAGGATTTCGCGACATCGCGGACGGTGAGGAGGGCTGTCATGGTCACACCTGCAAAATCGAGCTGACGAGGAGCTGGGTGTAGGGTTCGCGGGGGTCGTCGAGGACGCGGTCGGTGAGGCCGGCTTCGATGACGTAGCCGTCCTTCATCACCATCATGCGGTGGCTGAGGAGGCGGGCCACGGCGAGGTCGTGGGTCACGATGATGGCCGATAGGCCCAGGTCGGCGACGAGGCCGCGGATCAGGTCGAGCAGGCGGGCCTGCACCGACACGTCGAGCCCGCCGGTCGGCTCGTCCATGAAGACGAGGCGCGGATGGGTCACGAGGTTGCGGGCAATCTGCAGGCGTTGGCGCATGCCGCCCGAGAAGGCGCGTGGCTCGTCGTCGATGCGGTCCTCGGCGATTTCGACGCGGCCCAGCCACTCGATCGCGGTCGAACGGATATTGCCGTAATGGCGGTTGCCCACGGCCATCATGCGCTCGCCGACATTGGCGCCGGCCGAGACGGTCATGCGGAGGCCATCGGCCGGGTTCTGGTGCACAAAACCCCAGTCGGTGCGCATGAGGAAGCGGCGCTCGGCCTCGGAGAGGTCGTAGAGGTTGCGCCAGCGCTCATCGCGCATCCGGTACTCGGCGACGCCCGAGCTCGGCTCGAGGCGGGTCGAGAGGATGTTGAGCAGCGTCGTCTTGCCCGAGCCGGACTCGCCGACGATGGCGAGCACTTCGCCCGGCCAGAGGTCGAAGCTCACATCGGCGCAACCGAGGCGGTCGCCATAATACTTGGTGAGCTTGTTGACCCGCAGCAGCGGCTGGTTGTTGTCGTTGATCATTCCGCCGCCTCCAGAGCGTGGCCGGCGAGCGGGCCACGGTGGCCATGCTCGCGGCGATCTTCGCAATTGTCGGTGTCCGAGCAGACGAACATGTGCCCGCCATGGTCATCGAGGATCACTTCGTCGAGGTAGACGCCGGTGGCGCCGCAAAGCGCGCAAGGCTCCTCGAAGTGCTGGATCTCGAAGGGATGGTCCTCGAAATCGAGGCTCACCACCTCGGTATAGGGCGGCACGGCGTAGATGCGCTTTTCGCGGCCGGCGCCGAACAGCTGCAGCGCCTCGCTCATGTGCATCTTGGGGTTGTCGAATTTCGGCGTCGGCGAGGGGTCCATCACGTAGCGGCCCTCCACCTTCACCGGGTAGGCGTAGGTGGTAGCGATGCGGCCGTGCTTGGCGATGTCTTCGTAGAGCTTCACATGCATCAGCCCGTATTCCTCGAGCGCATGCATCTTTCGCGTTTCCGTTTCCCGTGGTTCGAGGAAGCGGAGGGGCTCAGGGATCGGCACCTGGTAGACCAGCACCTGGCCCTCGGTGAGCTTCGCCTCGGGGATGCGGTGGCGGGTCTGGATGATCGTCGCGTCGTTGGTATGCGTCGTCGTCGCCACATTCGCCACCTTGGCGAAGAAGGCGCGGATCGAGACGGCATTGGTGGTGTCGTCGGCGCCCTGGTCGATCACTTTCAGCACGTCATCGGGGCCGATGATCGAGGCCGTCACCTGCACGCCGCCCGTGCCCCAGCCATACGGCATGGGCATTTCGCGGCTGGCGAACGGCACCTGATAGCCCGGAATGGCGATGGCCTTGAGGATGGCCCGGCGGATCATCCGCTTGGTCTGCTCGTCGAGGTAGGCAAAGTTGTAGGCCGCAATTGCACTTACGGCGGAACGGGAGTCGGTCATGGCGCATTCTCCTCGCCTGTAGCGGAGTTGCGTGAATGGATGTCGGCACAGTTGCGATGATCGCGATCGGCGTAGCAGCCGCAGTTTTCGTGATCTTCGGCTATTACTGGTGGGAGGTTCGCCCGGTGCGCCGGGACGATACCGAGGAGCGCTGAGCCGGTCATTCGGCCGCCTCCGAATAGGCTTCCGGGGCATCATCGGCCTGCCCGGCATCGTGCTCGGCACGCATTTCACGCAGCAGCCCGAGTTCGCCCTGGAAATCGACGTAGTGCGGCAGCTTCAGATGCTCGAGGAAGCCGGTCGACTGCACGTTGTCGGAGTGCGAGATGACGAATTCCTCGTCCTGCGCCGGGTGGTTCACGTCTTCGCCGAGTTCGCGGCCTCGCAGCGTGCGGTCGACGATCGACATGGCCATGGCCTTGCGCTCGGCCTGGCCGAACACCAGCCCATAGCCGCGGGTGAACTGCGGCGGGACCTTCTGGTTGCCCTTGAACTTGGTCACCATCTGGCACTCGGTGACGCGGATGCGGCCGAGGTTGAGGGCAAAGCCGAGTTCCGGGATATCGAGGTCCACCTCGACTTCGCCGATGCGGATTTCGCCGACGAAGGGGTGCGAGCGGCCATAGCCGCGCTGGGTCGAGTAGCCGAGCGAGAGCAGGAAACCCTCGTCGCCGCGAGCCAGGGCCTGCAGCCGCAGGTCACGGTTGAGCGGAAACTCGAGCGGCTCGCGGGTCAAGTCGCCGATTTCGCCCTGTTCCTCGACCACGTCGGGCTCGATCAGACCCTGATGGCCGAGCATGTCGGTGACGCGCGGCGAGACTTCCTCCGCGGCGTCGCGAGCAGCGGGTGCCTCGACCGGATTGTCGCCGACGAGCGAGGGGTCGAGCAGGCGGTGCGTATAGTCGAAGGTCGGCCCCAGCACCTGGCCGCCGGGCAGGTCCTTGAACGTCGCCGAGATGCGGCGCTCGATCTGCATGGCGCCGGTATCGATCGGCTTCGAGTAGCCGAAGCGGGGCAGGGTGGTGCGGTAGGCGCGGATCAGGAAGATCGCCTCGATCAGGTCGCCGCGGGCCTGCACGATGGCCAGCGCCGCGAGTTCGCGATCGTAGAGCGAGCCTTCACCCATGGTGCGGTCGACCGCGAGGCCGAGCTGCTCTATGATCTGGTCGAGCCGCAGCGCCGGCACGTTGCGGTCGCCACGGCGGCGGTCGGCGAGCAGGCGGTGGGCATTGGCAATGGCGGCCTCGCCGCCCTTTACGGCAACATACATCTGTCAGGCCTCCGAAATGCGGGTGGTGCGGGGCAGGCCGATCACCGTGCCGTTGCGCACGAGCAGCAGGTCGATGCCACGCGGGAAACGGGCGCGGTTGTCGGCCCACTGGGCGAGGAAATCGCTGTTGGGCAGCGGCAGGATGGTCCTGAGCTCGCCGTTGATGCCGGGGCCCTTCAGCACCACGGCCGTCTCGGCGAGCCCGGCCGCCAGCACCACGGTGGTCGAGCGGTCGGGATATTCATCCGTGCCCTGCGCCATGGTTTCGAGCCGCGGCATGAGCTTACTGTCGGTGACGAGGGCGAAGGCCGCCTCGGCGATATTATCGGTCACCGGGGCGCCGCAATGGAAGGCGAGCCAGGCGGTCACTGCCTCCGAGGCGCGGAGCGCCGGGTCGAGCCAGACGAGCGTGTCGTGGTCGCAGAGGGTCAGCGCCACGGCGCCCAGTTCCGGCGTCAGCGGCGCGGGCGGGGCGGCATCGGTGCCGATGCCCTGCGGCTGGCCGGGGCGGGCGAGCGCGTCCATGGTGGCGCGGAACACGCCCTGGGCGCCCAGCACGAGGTCGGAGAAGCCGCCTTCGATCGAAAGGTCCATCAATTGTCTCCCCGCACCATGGTGAAGAAGTCGACGCGGGTCGCCGCCGTCTCGTCGCGGCGGAGGCTGTCGGCCTCGGCCTGTTCGGCGCGGAGCGGGGCCAGCACCTGGGCCTCGACGCCTGACGGATCGCGCTGCCAGAGCGCGTCGAACAGGGCGGCCTGCACCGCCTTGTCGCCGTCGCGGCCGAGGCAATAGGAGTGACCGACTTCGCCCGTCTCGAGCCGCACCGTGGCGCGGGTCACGGTGGCTTCGCCGAGGTTGAACGGGTTGCCGCCGCCACCGGCGCGGGCCCGCACCATCACGAGGCCGGTTTCGGGACCGCGGACACGGTGGAACGACGGCTTGTCGGTCCAGGCGCCCCACAATTCGCCGAGGCGGCCGGGGGCGGCGTGGCTCAGCACCCCCATCACTTCCTGGCGCGGATTGGCAGCTTCACTCATTCGGGGCTTGCTCCAACTTGTCTAGTTGACTATACAAGTACGTCGACTTCGCGCTCCTCTACCGCGGCTGGATGAATTTGCAATGACAATCTTGAGCCGAACTTCGGAAGCCCCAGCCGGCGGGGTGGCGCTCTGGCGCCAGATCGCCGATGCTATCCGGCTCGACATCGTCGGCGGCAAGCTCAACGAGGGCGACAAGCTCGATGGCGAGCTGCCGCTGGCCGAGCGTTTCGGGGTCAACCGCCATACGGTGCGCCGGGCGCTGGCGGTGCTGGCGGAGGAGGGCGTGGTGCGGGCCGAGCATGGCCGCGGCACCTTCGTCGCCGAAGCGAGGCGCCTGAGCTACCGGCTGGGCAAGCGCACCCGCTTCAACGAGGGCCTAGCGGGGCAGACGCAGCAGCGTAGCCGGACACTCCTGTCGCACCGGATCGAACGGGCGAACGCGCGACTCGCCGAGGCCCTCGCCCTGAAGCCGGGAGCTCGCGTCATCCGCTTCGAGACGATCTCGTTCGCCGACGGCCGGCCGCTGGCGCGGGCTTCAGGCTGGTTTCCCGAGGAGCGGTTCCCCGCCCTCGTCACCATCTATACCGAGTTCGAGTCGGTCACTGAGACGCTGAAGCATTACGGCATCGACGACTATTCGCGCGCCGTGACTCGCATCTCGGCCCGTCACGCCACCACCGAGGAAACGCAGGCGCTGAAGCTCGCCCCGGGCTCGGTTGTCCTGGTCTCGGACGCGGTCGACGTCGACAACGATGGCGTCCCCATCCATGCCATGCTCACCCGCTTCCCCGCCGACCGCATGGAACTGGTGGTCTAGTCGAAGCGGACGCCCAACTCGATACGCGAACGACGGATCACCGAACATGCAAGCGCCGGTCCACCGGCAAGCTGCAGCATGAAGGCCGATGGCACCGCCGCGGCTCCGCTCAACCGCAGCGTAGCGCCCGCGCGCGAGCCATTATGCACCTCGCAGCCGATATCGCCGTCCGTGCCCACGATGTCGCCCTTGAGCACGCGATGGCGCGCCGTGCTCCACAAATCGATCATTTGTCAGGGTCGGCCCTCAGGATATCGAGCGCCTCCGTGAGGCGGGCGATGGCCGCGCGGGTATCATTGATGCGACCATCGGCCCGCAGCTTTTCAGGCAGGGTGGCGACGATCACCGTCAGCTCGGCCAGTATTGCGGCGAGTTCGGTCCGCTTCGACGTCACGTCAGGGCCGTCGGCATGGTCGCCCGGCTGGCGCATGTCGTAGAGGTTGCGGGCAATCAGGAAGGCGATCTGCTCCTGCAGCAGTCCGATGCGGAGCTGGACGGGGCGCAGGGCTCGGGTCACCGGGCTGATGCGCCGGACGGGACGTGGATCGGCGGAGTCGTCGTCGAGCATTGGCCTTCCAGTCTTTTTGCAGCGGCACCGGCAGGGGGTGGGGGTCGCCGGTGCCGCCTGTGGCCGGCGGATCGGTTGCCCGCCTTGTTGCGTCCAGGCCCCGTCTGCAAGTAACCGGTCAAGGACTGGCCGAGAGGCTAGCAAAAGCTTGCTGTTGGACCTCTGATCGGCCATTTCAGCAAAATTACAGCTTGCATGGATTATTCTCCCGCCCCATGCGGACCCTGCTCAAAGCCTTATTGCTGCTCGTGCTTGCCACCCAGCTGACCCTGCCGGCCCTCGCTGACAAGGGCGGCAACGGCAATGGCAATGCGAATGGCCATGACAATGGCAACAATGGCAATGGTAACGGCGGGGGCAGCGACAACGGCAATAACGGCAACGGCAATAGCGGGAACAACGGCAACGGGAACAGCGGCAACAATGGCAACGGCAACGGCAATGCCAATGGCCAGGCCGGCGACGTGGTGAGCGCCGATGCCATCGTCGCCGTTCCCAACGACCAGCAGGTGGTGCAGAACGCGGTAAAGTCGAAGGCGGCGCTGTCGCTCGATGCGATCACCGCGCTCGTTGACCAGGACACCGACGGCCGCATCCTCGATCTTCAGCTCCTGCGCTACAAGGGCGTCTACCTTTACGGTGTGACCGTGCTCGAACCGGATGGCGTCCTGCACAAGCTCTATTACTATGCCCGCTCCGGGGTGCGGGTGAGGACCCAGTAAATGCGCGTGCTCATCGCCGAGGACGACGAGCGGATCGCCGAGCCGCTCAAGGTGACACTGGAGAGCGCCGGCTTCGTCGTCGAAGTGGAAAGCGACGGCGAGGTCGCCTGCTACCGTGGCGACACCGAAACCTTCGACACCGTGATCCTCGACCTCGGCCTTCCCACCCTCGATGGCCTGACCGTGCTGAAGCGCTGGCGCACCACCGGGCGGGATTCGCCGGTGCTGGTGCTGACCGCGCGCGGCCGCTGGGAGGAAAAGGTGGAGGCCATCGAAGCTGGCGCCGACGATTATGTCGTCAAACCCTTCCGCATGGAGGAAGTGCTGGCGCGGGTGCGCGCCATCATTCGCCGCACCAACGGCCTCGCCTCCTCGCGCATCGAGTTTGCGGGTTATGTCTTTGATGCCCGCCAGATGCAGGTGACGCGCGATGGGGTGCCGATCGAGCTGACGCCGCTGGAGTTCAGGCTGCTGGCCCAGCTGCTGCATAATCGGGGCAAGGTCATCTCCCAGCACGAACTCACCGAGCAGCTCTATAGCCAGGACACCGACCGCGACCCCAATTCCATCGAGCAACTGGTCGGCCGGCTCAGAAAGCGGCTCGGCACCGACGTGATCCTGACGCGCCGCGGCTTCGGCTATTACGTGCCCGGTGAGGCGCCTTGAACCGCCACTCGCTGCGGCTCCGGCTGCTCCTGGGTGCGGGCGCATGGATCGCAGTAGCGCTGGTGCTCGCCGGGGCGGCCATCGTTTTCATCTTCTCGGCCAGTGTCGAGCGCGATCGCTACGAGGATCTGCTCGCCAGCCTGGATCGGGTGCTGACCGGCGTTTCGGGCGACGGCCTCCTGTCCGAGGTCCAGCCCGGCCTCAACGATCCACGCTACAATTCAGCGGCGGGCGGCCTTTACTGGCAGGTGATCGACCTCGATACCGGGCAGACCGTCCGCTCCCGCTCCCTCTGGGATGCCGGGCTGCCGGTGTCCGCTCCGCCATCGCAGAGCGAACCTGAGGACGGCATGGTGCCGGGTCCCGCCGATCAGACGGTGGACACCCTCACGCAGGACGTGGCGGTTACCCGCGGCTTCGGCACACGTCAGCTCCGCGTCACGGTGGGCGAGGATTCGGCCATTCGCGAGGATGCCATTTACCGCTTCGCCATCGATATTGCCGGGGCGCTGCTTGCGCTCGGTGTCGCGCTCGTTCTTGCCGGCTGGGCCACGGTTCATCTCGGATTGGCGCCACTCAACGCCGTGCGCGGCGAACTGGAGGCGGTGACGAGCGGTCGGGTCGCCACCCTCGCCGGCCGCTATCCGCAGGAAGTCCAGCCGCTCATCGATGAGGTGAACGCGCTGCTCGCGGGTTACGAGCGCTCGATCACCTTTGCCCGCGCCCGCGCCGACGACCTGGCGCATGGCCTGAAGACACCCCTGGCCGTCATGAGCGCCACTGCGGCGAAGCTGCGGGCGCAGGGTGACACTGCCAATGCCGACGTGCTCGACATGCTCGGTGAGGAGATGGCTCAGCGCGTCGACTATCAGCTGCGGCTCGCCCAACTGCGGGTGCGTTCGGGCGAGCACACGCTTTCCGCCGCGCTCGACCAGTCGCTGCTCCGCTCTGTTTCTGTGCTGCGGAAGACCGGCCGCGGCGAGGAGCTGTTCTGGCGGCTCGACATCGACAGGGTCACCGTCGACATGGATCCGCACGACCTGATGGAGCTCATCGGCGTGCTCCTCGAAAACGCCGCCCGCTGGGCACGGAGCGAAATCAGCGTCGCGTGCCGGGCCGAAGGCGAAGGTGCGGTGATCGAGGTGGCCGACGATGGCCCCGGCCTCACGGAGGAGCAGATCGCCTCGCTCGGCCAGCGCGGCAAGCGGCTCGACGAGGCGCGATCCGGCACGGGTTTCGGCATCTCGATTGCGCGGGAAATCCTCAACCTCAACCAGGGCACGCTCACCCTTGGCCGGGCCGAACTTGGCGGGCTTTTGGTTACCGTGCGCCTCCGTGCCCTGCCGCCTCTAGCCGACGGCCCGGCATCGGCCTAGAACCATCGCCCCGCCTTCCGGACGACCGCCGTGACCGATATCGCCTCGACCCCCACCGATGTTGCCGGCAAGCGCCGCCTCGCCCATCTGAGCATGCTGCTCTTTGCGGCGTTGATCGCCGGGTCGTTCACCTTCGGCGCCGCGGCCGTGCCCTATCTCAAGCCTGTGCCGCTCAACGCCCTGCGCTTCGTCATGGCGAGCCTCGTGATGGGGACGTTCGCGTTCGGCGTAGCCCGGCAGAAGCTCGCGCTGCCGAAGGCGCCGTGGCGCTTCGGCGTCACCGGCTTCCTCACGGCGGTCTATTTCGTCTCGATGTTCATCGCGCTCACCATGACGCTGCCGGTGGCGACGAGCGCCGTCTACACGCTGGTGCCGATCATGACGGCGGTCACCGGCTACCTGATCGTCGGCCAGCGTTCCGGGCCGGCTGTGCTGCTCAGCCTGCTGTTCGCCGGCATCGGGGCGGTGTGGGTGATCTTTCGCGGCGATATCGATGCGCTGCTGCGCTTCGATGTCGGGCCGGGCGAGCTCATCTATTTCGTCGGCTGCGTCGCCTACGCGATCTACACGCCGCTGCTCCGCCGCTATAATCGCGGCGAGAGCCCGCTGATCCTCAGCTTCTGGACGCTGACCGGCACCGCGGTCTGCATCCTCATCTACGGCCTGCCCGAAATCCTTTCGACCGACTGGCTGCATCTGCCGCCGGTTGTCTGGTGGGTGGTGATTTACCTCGCAGTCGGGCCCACGGCGATCTGCTTCTTCCTCATCCAGTTCGCCTCGGTGCACCTGCCGGCCACCAAGGTCATCGCCTATGGCTATATCGTTCCCGCCTTCGTCATTGTGTTCGAAGGCCTGGTCGGCCACGGCTGGACGAGTCTCTCGGTCGCGGCCGGCGCCGGCATCACCGCCATCGGCCTTGCCGTCCTCGCAGCGCTACCCGACAAATAGCGCTACTTCTTCGCGCCCACGGTCGCACGCTGTACATAGGCCAGCGTGACCCCCAGCGTCGTGAAGGCAAGCACGACCAGCGTGCAAAAAATCATGGCTTCGGTCGGCATCTGACTGCTCCTCGTTGAGTTCGAGGAGCAGGAACCACGTCGCGGCGGTGCGACTCTTGATCTGGCTCAAGCCACAGGCACGCCAGAAAACAAAAAGGCGGCCGAAGCCGCCTTTGTCATCATCCCTTTGCGGAGGGAGGATATTGGAGCGGGCGAAGGGATTCGAACCCTCGACCCTAACCTTGGCAAGGTTATGCTCTACCCCTGAGCTACACCCGCACTCCAGTCGTTCGCCAGTGCTTGGCACCAGCCCGACGGGCGCCTATATGCCCAATCGAAAGCACGATTGCAACCCATAATTCGGCCCCGCGCAAAAGCGTGGTAAAGCTTGCGCCGGCGCCCCCAAAAGGCGCATGAAACCGGCCTCAGGCGGGCCTTTCCGCCACCAAGGACCAAGACGATGGCACTGAACGACCTCAGCACCGCCCCCAGCCAGAATGCCGCACCCGCCGCGATCCTCATCAAAGAATCGACCGATCGCGCCTTCAAGGCCGATGTGATCGATGCGTCGCTCGAGGCTCCGGTGCTGGTCGATTTCTGGGCGCCGTGGTGCGGTCCGTGCCGCCAGCTGACGCCGAACCTCGAAAAGGTCATCAACGAGAAGCAGGGCGCCATCCGCCTCGTGAAGATCAATATCGACGAAAACCCCTCGATCGCCGGCCAGCTCGGCATTCAGTCGATTCCTGCCGTGTTCGCCTTCGCGGGCGGCCGCCCGGTCGATGCGTTCCTCGGCGCCATCCCCGAATCGGAAGTCCGCCGCTTCGCCGACAAGGTGATCGCTGCCGCTCCGGTCGGTGCGCCGGCTGCCGGGTCGTTCGAGGAAGAGGTGAAGGCCGCGCTCGAAGGCGCCGCCGAGGCTCTCAAGCTGGGCGACCTCAACCAGGCGGCGCAGATCTACGGCATGATCCTGCAGCAGGTGCCTGACCACGCCGAGGCGCTGATCGGCATCGCCAAGGTGTTCTTCACCGCCGGCCAGCCCGACCAGGCCCAGGCCGCGCTCGACGATGTGCCCGAGGCCGACCGCAAGGGCACTGAATACACTTCGCTCATCAGTTCGCTGAAGCTTTTGACCGAGGCGGCCGAGCTCAGCGAAACCGACGAGCTGGCCGCCCAGGTCGCCGCCAACCCGGACGATCACCAGGCCCGCTTCGATCTTGCCGTGAAGTACAATGCCGAGGGCAAGCGCGTCGAAGCCGCCGAGGCGCTGGTTGCCCTGATGAAGCGCGACCGCACCTGGAACGAGGACGGCGCGCGCAAGAAGCTGCTCGAACTGTTCGAAGCCTGGGGCGGCAAGGATCCCGCCACCCTCAAGGGCCGCCGCATGCTCTCGGCGGTTTTGTTCTCGTAAGAAAGTAACCCGCAAGGCAAACGCCATGCTCAAGCGTCCCCAGTCTCCCGCCGATATGCCGGCCTCCGTGCCGATCTTCCCGCTCTCGGGCGCGCTGCTGCTGCCCTATGCGCGGCGGCCGCTCAACATCTTCGAGCCGCGCTACCTCGAAATGGTCGATCATGCGCTGAAGGGCGATCGCCTGATCGGCCTGATCCAGCCCAAGGATACCACCGAGGAAAGCCCGCAGGGCGAGGTGCCGGTGCAGAAGGTCGGCACTATCGGCCGCATCACCCATTTCGAGGAGATGGAGGAGGCGCGCTATTTCGTCATTCTCGAAGGCGTCTGCCGCTTCGAATACGTGAAGGAAGTGCCCACCATGTCGCCGTTCCGGCGCGCCATGGTCACCACCGAGCCCTTCGTGCAGGATTTCGATCGTGAGTATGGCGAGGAGCGGGTGGATCGCCCGCGCTTCCTCAAGATGATGCGTGACTATGCCGAGTTCGGCAATTTCGACCTCAACTGGGACGAGATCGAAAAGACCGGCACGGCCGACCTCGTCAATTTCTGCTGCATGGTCTCGCCCTATGGGGCGGCCGAGAAGCAGGCGCTGCTCGAAGCCAACTCGCTCGAGGACCGGGCCGAAACCCTGATCGCCATGGCCGAGTTCGAGATGGCCAAGGGCGACGGCGAGCAGGCCCCGCGCCTCAATTGACCGAACCGCGCTACCTGGTCGACCCCAGGACGCTCGAAATGCTAGTCTGTCCGCTCACCAAGACGCGGCTGACGCTGTCGGCCGATCGCACCGAACTGGTCTCGGTCGCCGCCCACCTGGCTTTCCCGATCAAGCTCGGCGTCCCCATGCTGAGCCTCGACGAAGCCCGCGAAATCGACCCCGACGAGATGAAGGCGTTCACCGCACGGGGCGATCACCACGACTAGGGTGCGGCGCTAGATATTCAGCCCGCGCAGGAGTCGCGGCCCACCGCGATCGACGCCGGCGGCCTGGGCGATCATGAACTCCTTGAGCGGGCCGAGCCGGTCCACCACGCCTAGCCCGAAATCGCGGGCGGCGCGGACCGGGGCGAGATCGTTGGAGAAGAGCCGGGTCATGCCGTCCGACACCATGGCCATGAGTGTCGTGTCGAAGCGGCGCCAGCGCTGGTAGCGTTCGAGCACGTCGCCGGCGCCGTGATCCTGCCCCAGCCGCATGGCGTCGATCACCACTTCGGCCAGCGCCGCCACATCCTTGAGCCCCAGGTTCAGCCCCTGACCCGCCACCGGGTGGATCACGTGCGCCGCATCGCCGATCAGCGCCAGCCGCGGCGCCACGAAGCTTTTGGCGATCTGCAGCCGCAGCGGGAAAGTCTGCACGGACTTTTCCTCGAGCGTCACCTCGCCCAGCGCATAGCCCATTACCTCGGCGATTTCGGCCGCGATGGCCTCGGGCGCATTGGCCTTCACCCGCACCGCGTCGGCGGTGGTTTCGGTCCACACCAGCGACGAGCGGTGGGTACTATCCCGATCCGGCAGCGGCAGGCTGGCGAACGGCCCATGCGGGCGGAAATGCTCGTAGGCCGTGCCCTCATGCGGCAGCGTATGGGCGATGGTGGTGACAATGCCCGACTGGCCGTAATCATGCCCGAAGGTGCCGATCCCGGCGTAACCGCGCATCGCCGACATCGCGCCGTCAGACGCCACCACCAGTGGCGCCAGCAGCGTGCGGCCATCGGCGAGGCTCACCCGGCCCATGGCGCTATCGCCCGAAAATCCGGTGACCTCGGCCGGCGCGATCAGATCCACCTTGCCGTCGAGCTGCGCCATCAGCGAGGCAGCGAGCGCCGTGTTCGGCACCATGTGGGCGAAGGGCTCGCCCGGCTTCACCTCGCCGTCGAAACTCAGGAACAGCGGCCGCGAAATGTCGCCCGTGCCGGAATCGGTGATCTTCATCCGCCGGATCGGCTCGGACACGGGAGCGACCTCGCTCCAGGCGCCCAGCTGCTCGAACACCCGCCGCACCCCGGCGGCGATCGCGGACGCGCGCTGGTCCTTGGGTACGCTGAAGGGCCGGCGGTCGACGAGCGCCAGCTTCAAGCCGCCCATCGCCCGGGTGAGGGCGAGCGCCAAAGTTAGCCCGGCCGGCCCGCCGCCAACGATGACAATGTCGTAGGAGTGCTCGCTCATTTGGGCCTCGCCTTGCGGGTTCTGCCTGCTATTTGGCCTTTTGCCTCGCCCGCCGCAAGGCGCGGCAGCGCCGCATCGGCAGTGCCGCTCAATTGGTAGGCAAAACCAAAGATTCTGCCCAATCCGTGAGCACGAATTAGGCAACGAGGCTGCCCAAAAACGGCGCGCCAACCGGCCCGGCGCCAAAATCCTTAAGCGAATCATAAGTTTGGCAAGTGTGGCCGGAGTTTGGCACGGCACTTGAAACTGTTTGGTCCGATTGGAGCACGTCCAAAACAAATCTCGAAAGGGGCATCCATGAAGCTGGTGATCGCAATCATCAAACCGTCGCGCCTGGAGGAGGTCCGTCAGGCCCTCAACTCGCTCGACGTCCACGGCATGACCGTGACCGAAGTCAAAGGCTATGGCCGGCAGAAGGGCCATTCCGAAATCTACCGCGGCACCGAATATGCCGTGCACTTCCTGCCCAAGCTCAAGATCGAGATCGCCGTCGACGACTCCCAGTCCGACGCCATCGTCTCGGCCATCCGCGAGAGCGCCCAGACGGGCCGCATCGGCGACGGCAAGATCTTCGTGCTCGACCTCTTGGCAGTCACCCGCATCCGCACCGGTGAGACCGGCGCGTCTGCCCTGTGATGCCGCGCATACTGGAGATAACAACAATGACAAAGCTTAAGTTGTCCAAGCTTGCGGGGCTCGCAGCCATCGGCACGCTGGCACTCGCACTGCCTGCATTTGCGCAGGATGCGGCCGCGCCGGCCGCCGCCGCGACCGTCGACAAGGGTGACACCACCTGGATGATGCTCTCGGCTATCCTCGTGATCGCCATGACCATCCCGGGCCTCGCCCTGTTCTATGGCGGCCTCGTGCGCGCCAAGAACATGCTCTCCGTGCTGATGCAGGTTTTCGCCGGCTTCTGCATGATCGCGCTGCTCTGGTCGATCTACGGCTACTCGCTGGCCTTCAGCGGCCCCACCGACGGCGGCATCTTCCTCGTCATCGGCGATTTCACCAAGGCGTTCCTCTCGGGCATCACGCCCGCCAGCCAATCGGCCACCTTCACGGCCGGCGTCGAAATCCCCGAACTCACCTTCGTGGTGTTCCAGCTCACCTTCGCGGCCATCACCCCGGCCCTCATCGTCGGCGCCATCGCCGAGCGCATGAAGTTCGGCGCCGTGATGCTGTTCCTCGCGCTCTGGTTCACCTTCTCCTACCTGCCGATCGCCCACATGGTGTGGTCGGGCGGCGGCTACCTGTTCGGGTTGGGCGCCTACGACTTCGCCGGCGGCACCGTGGTGCACATCAATGCCGGTGTGGCCGGTCTCGTCGCCGCCATCATCCTCGGGCCGCGCAAAGGCTTCCTCAAGGAGCCGATCCCGCCGCATAGCCTCGTCATGACCTTCATCGGCGCCTGTCTGCTGTGGGTTGGCTGGTTCGGCTTCAACGCCGGTTCCAACCTCGAGGCTACCGGCCTTGCCGCCCAGGCCCTGCTGAACACCGTGCTGGCTCCGGCCGCCGCGGCCATGGCCTGGTCGCTGGCCGAAAAGTTCACCCGTGGCCATGCCTCGCTGCTGGGCGCTGCCTCGGGTGCCGTCGCCGGCCTCGTCGCCATCACTCCGGCGGCTGGTTACGCCGGTTCGATGGGCTCCATCGTGCTCGGTGCGGTCGCAGGCTTCGTCTGCCTCTGGGCCGTCGTGACCCTCAAGCCGATGTTCAAGTACGACGACGCTCTCGACGTGTTCGGCGTCCACGGCATCGGCGGCATCATCGGTGCGCTCGGCACCGCTATCGTCGCGGCTCCGTCGCTCGGCGGCTACCCGCTCGGCGATGCGGCGGCCTACTCGATCGGCGGCCAGCTCTGGATCCAGGTCCAGGCCGTGGTGATCGCGATCGTGTGGTCGGCAGTGGTCACCGTGATCGCGATGTTCATCACCAAGGCAGTGTTCGGCGGCCTCCGCGTCTCCGAGTCGGCCGAAAGCGATGGCCTCGATATCTCGAGCCACGGCGAGCACGCCTACAACGAATAATCGGAACGACCCGCGCGGGGGAGACCTCCTCCCCTCGCCCGCGTGGGTCCGACTGCCGGAGGGCCGGGTTACGGTCCGGCCCTCCGTCTACCCAAGTGCCTACCGCTGACCGCGGCGTGCAGCTCACGTACCTCTTGGCCCGCCACAGAGGCTTCCCACTCGCAAACCGCGTGGGCTGCACACCCCGGTCAACGGCTCAGGGCCCCAAAGGCCCGTACCCGCCCCGCCAGGCAGGACTGCCGTTGACCGACCAAATCCTTGTTGTGAACGCATGGGGCGCGGTGCGCGTGGCACCCCCCTCCACCGCCTACCGGCGGTCCCCCTCCCCCGCAAGCGGGAGAGGACGGCGTGGGGCACCATCGTGCCACAGGGCCTTCTCCCGCTTGCGGGGGAAGGTGCCCGATAGGGCGGAAGGGGGGAGCGCCACGCACCAGATCCGCGTCCGGCACCCCCCAGCGGTCAAAAATCCGCCGTAAGTCCCTTGATCTCCCAGTCCCCGTAACGCGCCGGATCCAACCCGCCACGGCCACCCTTCTCCCCCGCGCCCTCGGCCGCCTTGCGGTCGATCGCCTCGCGCCGGGCCTTCGCCTCAGCCAGCGCGCGCTCTGCTGCCGGCGTCAAAACTTTCGCATCGGGGGTAGGGGTGTCGTCGCTCATCGCATTACCCTTTGGACAGCTTCCCTTGCCGGGAACCTTGGACTGTCCCATCTATTGGGTCACATTCAGGCAGCTGAGGTACAAGACTTAACAGCCATGCTCAACTTCTTCCGCACATCGGTCCTGCTCGCGGCGCTCACGGCCATCTTTATGGCGGTGGGTTACTTCGTCGGCGGGCAGTCGGGCATGTTGATCGCCTTCGTGGTGGCGGCGCTCACCAACCTCTTCGGCTACTGGAACGCCGACAAGCTGGTGCTGCGCATGCAGAACGCTCACGAGGTCGACCCGCGCCAGCAGCCCGATCTCTATCGCACCGTCGAAGCCCTGAGCCAGCGCGCCGGCATCCCGACGCCAAAACTCTACGTCATCGATACCGACCAGCCCAACGCCTTCGCCACCGGCCGCAACCCGCAGAATGCCGCCGTCGCCGTGTCGTCGGGCCTCCTCCGCTACCTCGATCCGAGCGAAGTCGCGGCCGTCATCAGCCACGAGCTCGCGCACATCAAGAACCGCGACACCCTCACCATGACGATCACCGCGACCTTCGCGGGCGCGATCTCCATGCTGGCCCAGTTCGGCTTCTTCTTCGGTGGCGGCAACAATCGCAACAGCCCGCTCGGCCCGTTCGGCGCGCTGCTCGCCGTGATCGTTGCTCCCATTGCCGCCGTGCTGGTGCAGATGGCGGTGAGCCGTACCCGCGAGTACGAGGCCGACAAAGACGGCGCGCAGATCATCGGCGATCCGTTGGCTCTCGCCTCGGCGCTGAGCAAGATCAGCCAGCTGTCGCAGCGCACTGTGAACGTCGCCGCCGAGCGCAATCCGGCCCAGGCCCACATGTACATCTTCAACCCGCTCTCGGGCGCCAGGATGGACAACCTGTTCTCGACCCACCCCGACGTCCACAATCGCATCGCGGCCCTGCGGAAGCAGGCGGGCGAGATGCGCGTCGACGATACCGGCCGCCGTCCGGCACCGCGTTTCAGCCAGCCGCAGCCGGGCGTCGCCCCGCGTGAAAACGGCGGCGGGTGGCGCGTCCCTTCGACCGGTGGTACTGAGGCCGACAACGCAACCCGTCGCGGCCCCTGGGGCTGACACAAGGTAAGATTTGAAGAAGCAGAAGAACCCGCCGGGGCTGGCGCTCCGGCTCCTCGCCGCCGAACGGCTGGCCGAGGTGCTCAAGGGGGCGAACTTCGCCCCCTTTTCGTCGTCCGAGATCGAGGACGGGCGCGACCGCGCGCTCGCCAACCGGCTGGTCACCACGGCGCTCCGCCGTCACGGCCAGATCAACATGATGCTGGCGAAGTATCTCGACCGCGGCATCCCCAAGAAGTCGGGGCCGCTCGAAGCGATCCTCCGCCTCTCGCTCGCCCATCTCGTCTTCCTGCCCGAGCTCGGCGATCACTCGGCGATCTTCCTCGCCGTCGAGGCGGCGCGGAAAGACACGCGTTCGCAGCCCTTCGCCAAGCTGATGAATGCCGTGCTGCGCCGGGCCCAGGGCGAAGCGCACCAGCTCCGCCACCTGCCGCACCAGGCGCTCTTCCCCGATACGCTCGGGCCGCTCTGGCGCGACACTTATGGCGAAGACGCCATCGAGGATTTTGCCGACGCCCTCATCGATGGCGCTCCGCTCGATCTCACCCTCAAGGATACCGACCCGGCGCTCATCGAAGCGCTCGGCGCCACGCCGCTCCTCGCCGACACCGTCCGCATCGAAACCCGCGACCGCCCGGTCGAAGCGCTGCCCGGCTACACCGAAGGCCGCTGGTGGGTGCAGGACGCCGCCGCCGCCATCCCGGCGCGGCTCATCAATCTCAAGCCCGGCGCCCGCGTGCTCGACCTCTGCGCCGCCCCCGGCGGCAAGACGGCACAGCTCATCAAGGCCGGCTACAACGTCACCGCGCTCGACAGCGATGCCGACCGGATGAAGCGGCTCGGCGAAAACCTGAGCCGCCTCGGCTATGCGGCCGAGCTCGTCACCGCCGACGCGCTCGAATGGCAGCCGGCTGAAAAGTTCGACGCCATCCTGCTCGATGCACCCTGTTCGGCCACCGGCACCTTCCGCCGCCACCCCGAAGTCGTCTGGCACCGCTCGATCACCGACATTGCCGGGCGCGCCGCCATTCAGAAGCGGTTCATCACCCGTTCATTGAGTTGGCTGCATAGCGGCGGCACTTTGATCTACTGTGTCTGCTCGCTCGAGCCGCAGGAGGGCGAAGCGCACCTCAGCTGGCTCCGCGAGCGCGACGATGTCGCGATCGATCCGATCCAGCCCGCCGAGTTGCCCGGCCTCGAGGCCGCGGTCAGCCCGGACGGTACGGTGCGCACCCGCCCCGGGCTTGCTGTTCCTGGGGATAATCCGGGGACGCTCGACGGGTTCTTCGTTGCGCGGCTGGTGCGCCGCTGAGTACTCTTGCCCGCGGGCAATTAGAGAGACTTGGCAAGCGCCCGGCTGGAGCCTATCAAGCGCAGCCGGTTGTCGGGATTTGAGGGCGTCAGTCTTGGCCAATTCGCTGCGCTTCGTCGCCCGACGCTCCCTGTGGTCGATAGCCGACCACTTCGTCACCAACCCCTTCATCCGCTGGACCTGGACGGGACCATCGAGCGACGAGATCCAGGGCGGGCTGCCGGAATTCCGGCCGTCCGACCGCGAAACCGTGCTTGAAATGATGCAGGGCCGCTACCTGCTGTCCTCGAAGCTCGTCGACACCCACGGCGTCTCGCCCTTCTCGGTCGAGGTCGACCACGAGGACTGGCAGGACGACCTGCAGGCTTTTGCCTGGCTGCGCCACTTCCGCGATGCCCGCACCGACGAGGAGCGCCGCTTCGCCCGCACCCTGACGCTCGATTGGATCGGCCGCGAGGGCAGTTTCGACCGCTCGACCTGGGCCCTCTCGCTCACGGCGCGACGGGTGCTCAACTGGCTGCGGCACTACAACATCCTCATGGAAGGCGCGTCGCTGGAGCAGACCCAGCAGATCAGCCGCTCGCTCTCGACCCAGATTTCCTCGCTGAAGCTACGCGCTTCCCTCGCCACCGATCCGGTCGATGCCCTGCTCGTGGCGCTGGCCCTCACCGGCGTCGCGCTCTGCGCCGACCGGCCCGACGCCGAGGTGATCGGCCGCATCCATCGCGCCGAACGCCTGATCGAGCAGCAGATCGACGAGGACGGGCTCCATCGCACGCGCTCGGCCAAGGTGCAGATCCAGGTGCTGGTCGAGCTCATCACCATCCGCCAGGCCCTGCGCCGCGACTACGAGCAATATGCCGGCGAATTCAACGACATGGCCGAGTCCATGCAGCGCTCGCTCGACGCCATCTCGCTCGGCACCGGCGAGCCCGGCTATTTCAACGGCACCGGCCAGATGCCGCACGACCTGATCGTCGCCGTGCAGGCCCAGAGCCCGGCCCGCGCCCGGCAGACCGGTACGCTCGGCGGTTACGGCCGCCTCATCGCCGGCCGCTCGATCGTGGTGGCGGATTCCGGCCTCGTGCCCGACCCCGAATATGCCCAGCACGCCCATGCCAGCGCGCTCGCCTTCGAGTTCAGCCATGGCCGTGACCTCGTGGTCGGCAATTGCGGTCCGGCGCCCTCGGGCTACGAGGATGGGTTGCTGTTCCGGCAAGGCATCGCCCATTCGGCGCCGACCATCAACGCGCTCTCCTCCGCCGCTATCCCGACCTCCGGGCCGATGGCCGGGCGGCTGGTGCAGGTCGGCAAGCCCAACGAGATCGAGGCGCACGCCTCCGATGACAGCCTCATTCTCGCCTGCCACGGCTATGTCGAGCGCTTCGGCGTCACCATCGAGCGCCACCTGACGCTCTTGCCCGAAGGCATGAGCCTTGTCGGGCAGGACCGGTTCGTGCGCCATCGTCCCCGCGTTTCGGGCGCGGCGGCCATCCGCTTCCACCTCGCGCACCAGACCGACGTGCAGGTCACGGACGACCTCATCCGGCTGCGGCTCAACTCGGGCGCCATCTGGACCTTCCTGTGGGAAGGCGCGGAACTCCGCATCGAGGACAGCGTGCGGCAATCGTCCTATTTCGGCTTCCACCGCACCAAGCAGCTGGTGCTCGAAACCCTCGTCGCCGACGCCAACGAAGTGAGCTGGATCTTCACGCTCGAGTCGACCTGAGCGCTTTTCATCTTCTGCCGTTTCTGCAATAAGCCCGCTGTTCGCGCGACTGGCGAGAAGAGATGGGGCACCATCGGGGAACGCGAACGCCATTTGCCGCTCGCCTGGGCCCCATTCCAACCCTGTCGGAGCCCCCATGTCCAACGCCATAGTTCCCGTCAAGCGCGCCCTTCTCAGTGTCTTCGACAAGACCGGGATTGCCGATTTCGCCAAGGCGCTCGCGGCGCTCGGGGTCGACCTTGTCTCGACCGGCGGCACGAGCAAACTCATCGCCTCGACCGGCGCCGCGGTGCGCGACATCTCCGACCTCACCGGCTTTCCCGAAATGATGGATGGCCGGGTGAAGACGCTGCACCCCAAGGTACATGGCGGCCTTCTCGCGGTGCGCGACAACCCCACCCATGCCGCCTCGATGGCCGAGCACGAGATCGGCGCCATCGACCTCGTCGTGGTCAACCTCTACCCCTTCGAGGAAACGATCGCGAAGGGTGCCTCCTACGAGGAGACGATCGAGAACATCGATATCGGCGGCCCGGCCATGATCCGCTCGGCGGCCAAGAACCACGCCTACACCACGGTCATCGTCGACCCTAACGACTACGAGCAGGTGCTGCAGCACATCCAGCAGTCGGGTGGCGTGCCCTACGAACTGCGCCAGAAGCTCGCCGCCAAGGCCTATGCCCGCACCGCCGCCTATGACTCGGTAATCTCCGGCTGGTTCGCGAAAACGCTCGACTACCCGGACATGCCCTTCCGCTCCTTCGCGGGCCGCCTGAAAGAGGTGATACGCTACGGCGAAAACCCGCACCAGTGGGCCGCCTTCTACACCACCGGCGAAGCCCGCCCCGGCGTCGCCACCGCCCGGCAGGTGCAGGGCAAGTCGCTGAGCTACAACAACCTCAACGATACGGACGCGGCCTTCGAACTCGTCAGCGAGTTCCCGGCCGAAACCCCGGCCGTCGCCATCATCAAGCACGCCAATCCCTGCGGTTTCGCTGTCGGCAAGACGCTGATCGAAGCCTACCAGCTCGCGCTCCGCACCGATCCGGTCTCGGCCTTCGGCGGCATTGTGGCGCTCAACGGCGTCATCGATGAAGCAACTGCAGTCGAGATCGTGAAAGTGTTCACCGAGGTGATCGTCGCCCCCGACGCCACCGAGGCGGCGATCAAGATCATCGCGAGCAAGAAAAACCTGCGCCTGCTGCTCACCGGCGCGCTGGCCGACCCCAAGGCCGACGGCCTCACGGTGAAGTCACTGGCCGGTGGCCTGCTGGTCCAGAACCGCGACAACCGCAATGTCGACGACACCGAGTTCAAGGTGGTCACCAAGAAGGCCCCGACCGAGACCGAACTGCGTGACCTCAAGCTCGCGATGAAGATCGCCAAGCACGTGAAGTCCAACGCCATCGTCTACGTCAAGGACGGCGCCACCGTCGGCATCGGCGCCGGCCAGATGAGCCGCCTCGATTCCTCCCGCGTCGCCCACCGCAAGGCCATCGACGCCGCCGAAGCCGCCGGCATCGAAGGCGCCCTCACCAAGGGCTCCGTCGTCGCCTCCGACGCCTTCTTCCCCTTCCCCGACGGCATGCTGGCCGCCGTCGAAGCCGGAGCCACCGCCGTCATCCAACCCGGCGGTTCCATGAACGACCAGGCCGTCATCGACGCCGCCGACGCCGCCGGCATCGCCATGGTGGTGACGGGGATGCGCCACTTCCGGCACTAAGCCGGCGTCACACCCAAAGTGTCATCCCGGGCTTGACCCGGGACCCATCTCGCGGTCTGAGCAGGTTCGAGTTGGGTCCCCGCTTTCGCGGGGATGACATCTGGCGGGGGTCAAGCACTGCGTGCCAGATCGCTCAGCAGGCCCGCCGCGACGCTCAGGCGTGACACCGTCATGTCGCCCTCGGTGAGGTCGCGGACGGCGGTGGCGGCGCGGGTGATGGCTTCGGGGCGGGCGTTGCGCCAGGCTTCGAAGCGGCTCGCGACGTCGCCATCGCCCATCGCCAACACGTCAGTCGTGAGGTCGCGCTGGGCGCGGGTCAGGTTGGCGAGTGCCCGGTCGAGCGCCATGCGGTCGAAGCGGTCGGCCAGCACGATGCTGTTGCCTTCCTCGATGACGCGGCCGAGCCCGAAGGCGTCGAGCACGCCGAAGAAGGCCGTGGCCGCTTCCGGCACGGTGGCGCCGGTCCGTTCGGCGACGAGCACGACGTCCGTCGCGAGCGACAGCACCGGCAGTTCGGCGAAGCGGCGGGCGAGATCGCGGGCGACGCGCGCGTTTTCGAGCCGCTCGGCGCGTTCGGCGATGTACTTTTCGAGCCACGGCCCGACGAGGGTGCCGAGCAGCAGCTTCACATCGGCGACGCCGGCGCTGTAGCGCTCGACCAGCGGAGCCAGCCCGCCCTCGAAGCTCGTATTGCGCAGGAACCACAGCGATTCCCGCCGCAGCAGGCCCTGCACCTCGGTATAGAGCAGCAGCTGCGTGCGGCCCGGCACCAGCCCATCGAGCGCGTCGATCTCCTTGTTGAGGTCGGGCGTGCCGTAGACGTCGCGCGCTGCCGCATAGGCCGCCGCGATCTGCCCGGCATCGGCGCTGGTCGCGGCCGAGAGTTCGTTGACGAAGGCCGGGCCGCCGCGGTTCAGCATGGCGTTGCTCAGCACCGTGGCGATCACCTCGCGGCGCAGCCGATGGCCGGTCACCGTCTCGGGAAAGGTCTCGGTCAGCCGGTCGGGGAAGTAGCGATAGAGCTCCTTGCCCAGATACGGGTCATCGGGCACGCCGCTCGCCACCAGTTCGGCGTTCACGGTGTTCTTGGCGTAGGCAAGCAGCACCGCCAGTTCCGGTCGGGTGAGCCCCTTGCCGGCCACCACGCGGGCCCGCAGCGTGGCGTTGTCGGGCAGGAACTCGACCGTGCGGCTCAGTTCGCCCGAGGCTTCCAGCGCCTCGATCAGGCTCTGGTGCTCGGGGAAGGCGCTCGGCCCGCGATATTCCTCCACCGACAGCGCGAGCGTCTGCAGGTAGTTGTTGCGCAGGCACAGCTCCGCCACCTGGTCGGTCATCGAGGCGAGGAACTCGTTGCGCGTCTGCGTCGTCAGCTGGCCCGTGCGGGTGAGCGAGCCAAGCGCGATCTTGATGTTCACCTCGAGGTCCGACGAGTTGACGCCGGCCGAGTTGTCGATGGCGTCGGTGTTGAGCCGCCCGCCCTTTCGCGCATACTCGACGCGGCCGAGCTGGGTCATCGCAAGGTTGGCGCCTTCGCCCACCACCTGGGCGCGGATGTCGCCGCCATTGATGCGGGTCGCGTCATTGGCCTTGTCGCCCGCCTGCGCTTTGGTCTCCGTCGTCGCCTTCACATAGGTGCCGATGCCGCCGAACCAGATAAGGTCGACCTCGGCCTTGAGGATGGCGCGGATGACGTCGCTGGGCGAGAGCTGCTCGTTGCCCAAGCCCAGCGCCTTCCGCGCCTCGGCAAAGAGCGGCACGATCTTCTGGCTGCGCGAATAGACGCCGCCGCCCTTCGAGATCAGGTCGGCCTTGTAGTCCTGCCAGCTCGAGCGCGGCAGCTGGAACAGGCGCGAACGCTCGGCGAGGCTCGTTTCCGGGTTCGGATCGGGGTCGATGAAGATGTCGCGGTGGTCGAAGGCGGCGATCAGGCGCGTCTGCGGCGAGAGCAGCATGGCGTTGCCGAACACGTCGCCCGACATGTCGCCTACGCCCACTGCCCTGAACGGCTCCTTCTGGATATCGCGGTCGAGCTCGCGGAAATGCCGCTTCACCGCCTCCCAGCCGCCGCGCGCCGTGATGCCCATCTTCTTGTGGTCATAGCCGGCCGAACCGCCCGAGGCGAAGGCATCGCCCAGCCAGAAATCACGGCCGAGGGCGATATCGTTTGCGGTGTCGGAGAAACTCGCGGTGCCCTTGTCGGCCGCGACCACCAGATAGGGGTCGTCGCCATCGCGGCGCACCACGTCGGGCGGCGGCACCACGGTGTCGAGTTCGAGATTGTCGGTGACGTCGAGCAGGGTCGAGACGAAGATCTTGTAGCAGATCGTCCCCTCGCGCATCACTGTCTCGCGGTCGGCGCCCGCCGGCGTCTGCCGCGGCACGAACGCGCCTTTGGCGCCTACCGGCACGATGATGGCGTTCTTCACCTGCTGGGCCTTCACCAGCCCCAGCACCTCGGTGCGGAAATCTTCGGGCCGGTCCGACCAGCGCAGGCCACCGCGGGCGATGGGCCCGAAGCGCAGGTGCAGGCCCTCGACGCGCGGCGAATAGACGAAGATCTCGCGGTACGGCTTCGGTTCGGGCAGCTCCGCCACCTTGGAGCAGTCGAACTTGATCGCCAGCGCCGGCCGCCGCGCGCCCGACTGGTCGCGCTGGTAGGCATTGGTGCGCACCACCGCTTCGGCGAGGTTCAGCAGCCGGCGGAGGATGCGGTCTTCGTCGATCGAGGTCGTCGCATCGATCGCGGCCGCAATCGTCTCGTGCGACTGCGCCATCGAGCGCTCACGATGGCCGGCGAAATGCGGGTCGTTCTCGGCGTGGAACAGCGTCACCAGGGCCACCGCGACATCGCCATGCCGCGCCAGCACGGCGTTGAGATAATCGCGCGAATAGGGGATGCCGACCTGCTTCAGGTAGCGCGTCAGCGCTCGCAGCACCTCGACATCGTCCCAGCTCAGCCCGCGCAGCGTGGTGAGCGCATTCAGCGCATCGCTCTCCGCCTCGCGCCGCCACACGGCGAGAATGGCGTTCTCGATCTTCTCGCTCAGCGCGCGGTCGCCGAGGTCGACGGCGCCGTCAGCCTCGAGCAGCATGTCGTGCACATAGGTCTCGGTGCCGTGCGCCGGGGTCACGGTCGTCGTATCCTCGTCGATGACGCGGAAGCCGAAATTCTCCAGCATCGGCACGCGGTCGCTGAGCGCGATCGGGCTGCCGCGGTGGTAGACCTTGAGCCCCATCGGGCTCTCGCGGCCGACCCGAACCCCGAGCCGCAGTGCAATCGCCCGCTCGTCGGGCAGCAGCTTGATCGTCTCGATATCTGCGAGCGCCGCCTCGGTCGAGTTGTTGGCCTGGTAGGCCGCCGGGAAGGCGTCGAGGAAATCGGTGATTGCCCCGGGGTCGCGCGAGGCCGCCTTCAGCTTGTCGCCGAAAGTCAGGATGCGCTGCATCACGCCCGCTTCGAGCTCGTCGCGGCTGGGGTTCGGCGTCTTGCCGCCATCGCGGCCGATGATGAACTGCACCCGTACGAGGTCGCCTTCGGGGAAGTGCGGGTAGAAGGCCGAGACGCGGCCCTCGTATTCCTGCGCCAGGTAGGTGCCGATCAGCGCCCGGATGTCGGAATCGTAACGGTCGCGCGGCACATAGACGAGCACCGAGACGAAATTGTCGAAGCGGTCGATGCGTGACAGCACCCGCACCCGCGGCCGGTCGCCGAGCTGGGCGATGGCGGTCGCGAACTCGAACAGCAGCTCGTCCGAGATCTGGAACAGCTCTTCGCGCGGGAACGTGTCGAGCGCGTTCATCAGCGCCTTGCCGGCATGACCCTTGGGGTCGTGCCCGGCGCGCTTCAGCACTTCGCTGACCTTCTTGCGGATCAGCGGCACCTCGGTATTGGGCGTAGCGTAGCTAATCGAGGTGAAAAGCCCGATGATGCGAAGTTCGCCCGCGGGCGCCCCGCTCACGTCGTAGAGCTTCACCCCGATGTAATCCATGTAGCCGCGGCGGTGGACGCGCGACTTGATGTTGGCCTTGGTGACGAGCAGCGGCGCCGGCTCGGCGAGGAAGGCGGCATGCTGCTCGGTCATCTCCACATAGGCCTTGCCCGAGCGGAGAAAGAGGACATTGGGGTCCTCGAGGATGCCCAGTTCGCTGTCATGCACCGGCACGAGGCGCTTCGCCCCCTCGGTGCCCTCGAGCCGGTATTCACGCATGCCGAGGAAAGTGAAATTGTGCTCGGCCAGCCAGCCGAGGAAATGCATGCCCTCGGCGATCGAGGCCGGCGGCGCCTTGGGGGCGTGGTCGTGCCAGTCCTGCACGGCCTTCTTCACCCGCTCGAGCATCGGCCGCCAGCCGGCGACGGCGCGACCGACATCGGTGAGCGTCGCCTCGATCTCGCCCTTCATCGCCTCGCGCACCACGAGGTCGGGCAGGGGGTCGAGCTCGATATGGAGGAAGCTTTCGAGCCGGCTGCCGGGCGCCGGCTGCTCCAGCACGCGGTAGGTCGCGGGGTCGAACTGCAGCACCGGGTGCGTGATCGCCTTCACCACGCCGCCATAGGCCCGCACCGCCGCGAGCACGCTGTCGACAATGAACGGCATGTCGGCGCAGAACACCTCGACGATGTCGCGCCCGCCCGGCCGGTCGGAGGGCAGCACATAGACGTTGAAGCTCGCGAGTTCGCGCTTCCCGAGCCGGCTGTAGGATTTGCGGAAGCGCTCCTCCAGCACTTCGGCGGTGTAGGGGCGGAGGTCCTCGGGGTCGGTCGCCTCGGCGACGGCGCGTAGGAAGCGGGCGAAACTCGGCTCGGTGGGCGCATAGCCCATGGCCCGCGCGATCAGCGCTGCCCGCGCATCGAAAACCGTCAGCTCGTTCACGGCAAATCCCCCCGCCTGAGCGGGTCTCACACTGCGTCCGGGTAATCCGGTTGTCGAGTGGTAAGACCCTGTAAGCGCATGGGTGACATAGTCCGCCGAATTCCTTGTGACGGACCTAATGGCGGCCATCCCCTCAGACCTTCGAGTGCTCCTGCGTACCGGGCTCTCCCGCTCGCTGGTGTCGCTGCTGATCAAGGTGGCGACCGCCGGTCTCACCTACGCCATGTATGTCGTCCTCTCGCGCACCATGGGCGCCACCGAATACGGCTATTTCGCCTTCGGCTTGTCGCTCGCGACGCTGCTCTCGATCGGCGGCTCGATGGGGCAGAGCACCGCCATCCTGCGCTATGTGCCCGAGGAAGAAGTGGCTGGCCGCCACGACAAGGCGGTCGATGCCGTGCGCGCCGGCGGGGCACTGGTGCTGATCGCCAGCCTCGCCCTCTCGGCCGCGGTGATCGTCGGCGCCATCGTCATGAGCCTCGTCACATCCGGCCCCGTGGCGCATATCTACGCCACCGCGGCGCTGATCCTGCCCATGGCGTTTGCAGAATACTGGTCGTCGGCGCTCCGGGCCCAGGGCTCGGTATGGACGGCGCTCACCCCGCGCGACATCCTCTGGCGCCTCGTCGTGCCGGTGCTGGTCGTTGGACTCTTCGGGCTCGGCATCGCGTTTTCCGGCTGGGGCGCGCTCCTTGCCACCGCGATTGTCCTCGCCCTGGCGCTGGGGCTGCAATATCTCCTCGCCCGCCGCCGCGGCTACGAGATCGCCTGGGGGTTCGGCCCGCTCCGCGATTACTGGCGTGAGCATGGCGTCGCGACCCGCTGGTTCCTCATCGGCACGGTGATCGATTCCGCCGCGCTCAACGCCGACACCATCTTCATCGGCCTCATGGTCGATCCGGCATCGGCCGGCGTCTATTTCAACGCCTTCCGCACCGCCGGGCTGCTCACCCTATTCATGTTCGCCATTACGCTCGTCGTCGCCCCCATGGTGTCGCGGCACTACCACGCGGGCGAAATGCGGAGCGCCCAGGCCATCACCGCACTCTGCGCCTGGGCCGGGTTCGTGTTCTCGCTCGCGGTCTTTGCGGGATATGTCTTCTTCGGCACCACCGTGCTCGGCCTCTTCGGCGCCCATACCGAGGCCGGCTACTGGGTGCTGATCCTCCTCAGCGTCGGCCTCCTCTTCGATGCCGCCACCGGGCCTTCGCGCATCGTCATGATGATGACCGGGCACGAGCGCGACTATGTGCGCATCTTCGGCGGCATCATGCTGGTGGGGCTGATCGTCGAAATCGCCGTGATTCCGTTCTGGGGCCTCCTTGGCGCCGCCGCAGTGAATGCCGGCTCGCGCGCCTTCGCCACCGTGTTCATCGCCTGGTGGAACCGGCGGAATATCGGTATCGACACCAGCCTCCTCGGCGCATTCCGGGTCAATCATCTGCGAGATGGACGCCCGGACCTCCGGTCGGCTTGACCCGGGCCGCCGCCCGGGACTAAGAACCGCGGGTTACACCACCCCCCAACCCTAGTTGGACCTAAGGAAAATGGCCGGCAAAACGCTGTACGATAAGATCTGGGATGACCACCTTGTTCAGAACAACGAGGACGGGACCAGCCTTATTTACATTGACCGCCACCTGGTTCACGAGGTGACGAGCCCGCAGGCCTTCGAGGGTCTGCGCATGAACAAGCGCAAGGTCCGGGCGCCTGAGCGCACGCTGGCCGTGGTCGACCACAACGTCCCCACCACCGACCGCTCGCTGCCCAATCCGGACCCGGAAAGCGCGATCCAGATCGAGACGCTGGCCGAGAACACCCGCGATTTCGGCATCGAATATTACGACCCCTTCGACAAGCGCCAGGGCATCGTCCACATCGTCGGCCCCGAGCAGGGTTTCACCCTTCCGGGCATGACGATCGTCTGCGGTGACTCGCACACCTCGACGCATGGCGCCTTCGGTGCGCTCGCCCACGGTATCGGTACGTCGGAAGTCGAGCATGTGCTCGCCACCCAGACGCTGATTCAGCAGAAGGCCAAGAACATGCTGGTGCGTGTCGATGGCCAGCTGCCGCCGGGCGTCACCGCCAAGGACATCATCCTCGCCATCATCGGCGAAATCGGCACGGCCGGCGGCACCGGCCACGTCATCGAGTTCGCCGGCGAAGCCATCCGCTCGCTGTCGATGGAAGGCCGCATGACGGTCTGCAACATGACCATCGAAGGTGGCGCCCGCGCCGGCCTCATCGCCCCCGACGAGAAGACCTTCGAGTACGTGAAGGGCCGTCCGCGCGCACCGAAGGGCGCTGCGCTCGACCAGGCCATCGCCTACTGGAAGACGCTGAAGTCGGACGACGATGCCGTCTACGACAAGGTCGTTATCCTCGATGCGGCCAAGCTCCCGCCGATCGTCTCCTGGGGCTCGTCGCCCGAGGACGTGATCTCGGTGAACGGCGTCGTGCCGAACCCCGACGACATCAAGGACGAGAACAAGCGCGCGTCCAAGCACCGCGCGCTGGAATATATGGGCCTCACCCCGGGCACGAAGATCACCGATATCTCGGTCGAGCGCGTCTTCATCGGCTCGTGCACCAATGGCCGCATCGAGGACCTGCGCGCTGCCGCCAAGATGGTCGGCGGCAAGAAGGTCGCCGACGGCGTCAACGCCATGGTGGTGCCGGGCTCGGGCCTCGTGAAGGAACAGGCCGAGGCCGAAGGCCTCGACGTGATCTTCAAGGATGCGGGCTTCGAGTGGCGCGAGCCGGGCTGCTCGATGTGCCTCGCCATGAACCCCGACAAGCTGAAGCCGCAGGAGCGCTGCGCTTCGACCTCGAACCGCAATTTCGAGGGCCGCCAGGGTTTCAAGGGCCGCACCCACCTCGTCTCCCCGCAGATGGCCGCCGCCGCCGCCATCGCCGGCCACTTCGTCGACATCCGCGAGTGGCAGTAAGCGTCTGCCGCTGAACCCGGCCCTCGTCCTTCGACAAGCTCAGGATGAGGGCCTCTCTAGCTCAAGTGAGGCCCTCTCTGCTCACTGCGCTCCAGCAGTGGCCCTCATGGTGAGCTTGTCGAACCACGAGGGCGTGGCACTTGCCTGACAATCCCTGGACCGACCGCACCGCCCCCAGCCTCGACGATTTCGAAGAAATCGCCGCCGCGGCCTTTGCGGCGCTGCCGGAAGAATTCCGTACGCTCGCCGGTGACGTCCCGTGCGTGGTCTCCGAATTCCCCGACGAAGAAACCATGCGCGAGATGGAGCTCGAGAGCGAGTTCGACATCTTGGGCCTCTTCCGCGGCGTCGGCATGCCGCAGGGCGGGATGCAGGGTTTTACCGGCCAGCTCCCCAATCAGGTCTGGCTCTACCGCCGCCCCATCCTCGACTACTGGTCTGAATCCAGCGACGGCGAAACGCTGGGCGAGATCATCACCCACGTCCTCGTCCACGAGATCGGCCACCATTTCGGCTTTTCCGACGAAGACATGGAAGCCATCGAGGCCGCGGCGGACGCCGAATGAGCCTCGACAACGAAGACGATCCGCTGGTGCTGATGTTCGATCCGCCGCTGGTCGACGTGCTGCGTGCCGCCGAGCAGAAGGCCGGCCGTCCGCTCACCGAGATCGAAGTGCTGGCGGCGCGCGATGGCGCCACCTGCATGGCCATGCCGTATTCCGAAGCGCTGAAGCTCGATCAGTCCCGGCCCTACCACGACATCGATGCCGAGCATGTCTGGGACGAGTGGCAGCAGCGCCGCCTTCGCCTCAACTAGTCGCGCTGGTTGCCGTCGCGCGGCACGAACTCGTAGTAATCGTCGAGCGTCCCCGGCCGTTCGTCCTCGACCAGCAGCCCGAATTTCTCCTTGTCGAACACCGCGAACCACTCGTCCCAGCTGACGAGATCGATGCCGCCGGGCCGGTCGCCATACTGGTTCTCGCCGGCGTTCAGCGCCATCTGGTCGAACACGATGCGCAGCACCGGAGTGCCCGGGTTGTCGTCCATCGCCGGGTTGCCCGAGCGGGCCGCGGCCCATAGCCGGATATCCTCGTGATCGGTCAGCACCTGGGTCATCGCATTCGCCTTTCCTGTTTGACGCTAGAGCGCAGCATATCGAACTTGCGCGGAGGGCTTAAGTGCCTACGGCGGCAAGAGTTCCGGACCAAATCGAGCGAGCGACTTGCGCCTCGCCGTTAACGTCTTCTTCTACTGCTAACACGTACATTTTGCCTTGGATCAAGGGCGCAGAAAATCGAATGACCGGAGCGAGCTTCATACTCGCCATCAACCTGTTTATCGCAGCGCTGTTTGCGCTCGCCTTTTTTCTCGTCGCCGCCACCAACCGTACCGACGGCACGCCGCGCTGGTTCGCGCTCGCCTACTGCTTCGGGCTGCTCTATATCGGCGCCGAAATCATCCTGCCGGTGCAGGTCAACGCCCAGCTGACCTACACGGCCGGCTTCGCGTTCTTCCTCGGCGCCGTCAGCAGCATCACCATCGGTATCGCCTCGCGCTATCGCCAGCCCATCCCGTGGGCGCTGATCGGCGTCACAGCCGTGCTGTCGATCACCAGCAACTGGCTCGCTTACGATATCGGCCGCGATTCCATCATCCGCATGCTGGCCTACCAGCTGCCCTATGCCGTGCTGCAGGCCGTCGCCGCGCTGCTCGTCTGGCGCTCGCGCCGGCGCCAGCCGATGGATGTGTCGTTGCTGGTGCTGTTCTCGCTCAGCGTGCTGCAATTCCTCACCAAGCCGCTCGTCGCCCAATGGACCGGCGGCGTCGGCGATTTCGCCCAGAGCTATATCGCCACCACCTACGCGCTCTATTCGCAGTCGCTCGGCGCCATCCTGCAGGTGGCGCTCGGGCTCCTCACCCTGCTGATGCTGGTGCGCGACATGCTGGTCGAGGCCACTGCCCGCTCCGAAACCGATCCGCTGAGCTCGCTGCTCAACCGTCGCGGTTTTGAGGATCGCGCCGTCGCTGCCCTCACCCACGCGATGCAGACGGGCGTGCCGATCGCACTCGTCACCAGCGACCTCGACAGCTTCAAGTCGATCAACGACAATTTCGGCCACGATACTGGCGACCAGGTTATCATCGCCTTCGCGGGCCTGCTGGCCCACGATCCGCCAGGCAAGGCCATCGTCAGCCGCATGGGTGGTGAGGAGTTCGCGGTGCTACTCCCGGGCACCAATCTCGCCGCGGCCCGCCTCTATGCCGAAAGCCTGCGCACCGGTTTCGGCACCATGGCGCTGTCGGGCCTGCCCGCCCATATGCGGGTCACCGCCAGCTTCGGTGTTGCCGAGTTCGACGGGCGCGAGAGCCTCTCCGACCTGCGCCGGCGCGCCGATGCGGCGCTCTATGTCAGCAAGCGTGGCGGCCGCGACCGGGTCAGCGTCGCAGCCGACCCGGAGAGCGACCAGATGCCGGTCCACCCCCTCGCGGGGACGACGGCGATGCGCAAAACGGCCTAGTTCAGCTCGTTGCGCTCGATAAAGTTGCGCTCGATAAACTCGTAGCTCGGCTGCTTCTCACCGGACACGCGCAGCGCCAGGTTCTGGCGGTCGAGCTCGGCAAGCCAGGCGTTCCACGAGACCGGGCTCATGCCGTCGTCCTGGCTCGGTGTTTCGGTCGGCGTCGCCTGGTCGAGCGCAAAGCTCAGCGTCAGCCGCGATTTCATCATGCCCATCCGGTCACGGATGCGGCTGATGGCGGGCTGGCCCTTGCGAGCGCTCACCCATTTCTGGATGTCGGAGTGGTGTACAAGCGTATGTGTGTTCATTGTTCAGGCCTCCCCTCAGATGCCGTAACGAATGATGTGCGGCATGGTTCCGTCCGCGACTCGGAGGCTCCGCCGCCATTGTGTTCGCATTGCGAACTTATCGCACTAATCTGTGAATTGCGTGACAAGCCGATACTTAGAAAGCTCGTCCGGCTTGAAGTAATAGAGCTGGTCAGGCGGCGTCTCGAGGGCGTTCAACCACATGGCGGGGTCGACTGTGGTGCTATTGAGATAGCGTGTTATGATCGCCGTCGTCTTTTGAGCTTCCGACATCGCTGTACCTATTCCGGCGAGGCCCGATGGCAGGTCGCCGGCATTGGCCATGGCATAAATCTGGTGCACGCCGATCGCCGACTGGTGCGACGCAAGTCGTTCTTTGCCACCGGCAAAGACCAGCGGGCAGCTCGAGGCGCACAGGGCACCGGGCGCCACCACGGTCGTGTATTGCCCCACGACCATGAGCGCCCCGATTTTCACCGCATCGGTGACCGAGCCGCCGGGCGAGTTCAGCTCCACTCGCTTCACATACTCGCCGCGGGCATCGAGCTCGGCCTTCACCCGCTCGAAGCTCCCGGGGTCGATGCTGCCCGTCAGCGACAGCACCCCGCCCGGCCCCAGCTCCACCTTCAGTGGCTGTCGCAGTAGTTCGGGGTCGATGGTGACCACCGGGCCGCCCGGCAACATCGGGTTGTCGGGGTTGAAGGCCGGCAGCACTGGAATATCCGGCATGGCCGAGGTGGCGACATCGGCCGCCGTAAGTTCCTTCCAGTCGAGGTACAGCACCGCTGCCGTGCCGGCGAGTAGGGCGAAAAACGCAGTGCGGATGATGGTGCCATCATCGACGGCGGCCATCGTCGCAAGGATGCCGCGCCGCTTAGGCGCCACCGCGCTCATGCGCGGGCCGGCCCGTCGCCGCGCTTGCGGGCGCTTTCGAGCGGCGTAACCGTCGCCTCGGATGACGCCGGCGGCTCGGGTTCACTGACCGGCACCGGGTCAGGGGCCAGCGCGGTCTCCGCCGCCCGCATCTCGCCGGCACTGGGTTGCGGCCCCGCCGCCATCTGGCGGTAGAGCGCCATGGCCCGCAGCATTTCGGCCGCGCTCATCGTCTCGGCCATTTCGAGCGAGCCGGACTCCCGCCGCATCGCATCGTTGACGATCATCAGGACGAGCACCAGAACCACCGGCAGCAGGTCGATCGAGATCGCACCCGCCCAGCTCGGGATGAAGTCCTGCCAGTAGCGCAACACCGCTTCGGCCGAGGAAAGCGCCGTAAATCGCCGCGGCTCGACCTTGGGCTCGGCGAGGATTTCGTCCGCCGCCTGGCTCAGCGCCGCCGATTGCGCCTCCACCGAAGCCCGCACATTTCCCATAACCTGATCCTGCCGGCTGACCAGCCCTGCGTCGCCACCATCGGCGACGGGCGCGATGAAGCCCAGCGACAGGTCCTGCGCGGCGCGCTTCACCGAGGGCGCCACGCCCGTTTCCTGCAGCGCCGCGATCACCGCATTGAGCTCCACCACTTCGGCGGCGAACTGGTCGGCGCGCGGCGCCACCTCGCCGGGCGCCGAAACCAGAGCGCGCATCTTTTCGAGATGGCCGGTGCCTTCGGCGAAGAGCGACTGCACCTCTTCGCGCGAGCCGGAAATCGTGTTGCCGAGCTCGGTCATCTGCGCGGCCATCTGGCTCAGCAGCTGCACCACCGAGCCCGAGCCCGTCGTGCCGGTCAGGGCGCCCGACGAGCGTTCATCCTCGGCGAGGCGGCTGAACCGTTCGGCGGCCCGCTGCACGTCGGGCAGCAGCGACTGGGCGGCGAGCGCATTGCCATGAGCCGCATCAAGGTCGGCGACATAACCCTCGAGCGTCACCGCAAGGTGCTGCTCGGTCGCCGCCGAACCGGCGAGCGCTGCCGCGTTGAGCCAGCTCGACATCGCCATGATCATCACGCAGCCGATGGCCATGGTGAGGAACAGCGCGACGCGCTGCATGCCCGAAATGACCAGCGGCACGAAGCGGAGCATGAAGCTCCAGAAGGCGTAGATCGCCACCGACACCGCGGCCGAATAGATGATCGCGGCGAAGAACACGAAGGTCGCCGACCCATCGAGAATGCCGCGCACGCCAAGGTAAGTGTACACGCCCGACGCGAGCGCCAGCACCGCCAGCGCAAACCGCGTCATGGTCTCGACGCCCCGGATCGTCTCCTGCAACCGCGCGGCGTTGTGCTTTCCAAGCATGCGTATGTCCCCTGTTAAGCTCAGCTTAACCCAAGGATCGCGGCGCAATAGGGGCGATTATTTCCGCAGGCGCTTCAGCAGCTTCTCCACCCGCGCCCGCTTGGCATTGCCATCGACGCCGGGCAGTCGCGCTCCAAGCACCTCGATGAACTTCGCCTTGTGCGCGGCGTCGATCACGGTTCCGATCGCCTCGGCATAGGTGGGGAACTGGTTGGGCGCCGCGTCGCCTAGGCGGCTGAGGAGGATCGGCAGGACCTGTTCGCCGTGGCCGGCCGCCGCCAGTTTCACCAGGATGGCGTTGGCCTTGTCCTTGGCGATCACGGAGCCGGCATCGGCCGCGGCCAAGACGGTATCGAGCGAAACGATCACGTCGTCGGCCCGGATCGCCGTCACCGTGTCGATGGCGGTAAGCGCGCCCCAGACGAGGCGGTTGTTGCGGCTGCCGAGTTTGTCGATGAACTCCTCGGCGTAGAGCGCCACCAGCTCCGGGCGGCGCTCGCCGAGCTCGTACAGCACCTTGATCGCGTCATTGGCGATAGCGCTCTTGCCATCGAGCGCCGCCACCAGTTCGGCGACGGCGCCAGCGTCGGGCGCGGCGGCAAGCGCCTCGGCCAGCTCGACATTGGGCTGCTCGTCGTTGCGGCCCAAAGCCGAAGCGAGGCGGCCCAGCACGCTCATGCGCCTACCGCGACGTCGAGCGAGAGGGTGATCATCTCCTTGAGCGAGCTCTGCCGCTCCTCGGCCGACAGCTCGGCATGGGTGATCAGGCAGTCCGTCATGGTGCAGATGGCGAGCGCCTTGCGGTCGAAGCGGGCGGCGAGCGTGTAGAGCGCCGCTGCTTCCATCTCGACGCCGAGAATGCCATGCGCCGGCAGCCGGCCGTAACCAGCCAGACCCGGCTCGATGTGGTAGAAAATGTCGGAACTCAGCATGTTGCCGACATGGTAGCGCATGCCGGCCTTTTCGGCCCGCTCCACCGAATCCCGCAGCAGGGCGAAATCGGCGATCGGCGCGAAGTTGAACGGGGTGAACGCGTCGCGGACGATGGCGCTGTCGGTCGTCGCGCCCTGTGCGATGATCAGGTCGCGCACCTTCACCTTGGCGTTGAGCCCGCCGCAGGTGCCGACGCGGATCAGCTTCTGCACGTTGTAGACGTTGATCAGCTCGTGCACGTAGATCGAGAGCGAGGGCTGGCCCATGCCGGTCGCCTGCACCGAGACCGGCTTGCCCTTCCACTTGCCGGTGAACCCGAGGCAATTGCGCACCGAGTTCACCTGGCGCGCATCCTCGAAGAAATTCTCGGCGATCCATTTGGCGCGCAGCGGGTCGCCGGGCAGCAGCACGGCTTCGGCATAGTCGCCGGGCTTGGCGTGGTTATGGGGGGTCATGGGCAGCCTCCTGTTTTGAGGCAAGGCGTAGCCGCCCATTGTCTGGCCTGCAAGGGGCGGCGGCCCCGTCAGCGGCGGTTGGCTGCTGCGCCCGCCGGCGCGCCGGTCAGGCCGAGGTCGACCACGATCTCCGCCGCGTTGACGCCCGAGGCATCGTCGCTGGCGAGGAACAGGGCCGCCTTGGCGATCTCTTCGGGCTGCAGCATGCGGTTGAGCGGGGTCGAAGCGCCGAGGATCTTTTCGAGCTGTGCCCGGGCTTCCGGCGTCGGCGCCGAAGCGTCCCAGATATTGGTGTCGGTGGCGCCCGGCACCACGACATTCACCCGGATCTTTCGCGGCGCGAGGTCCGAGGCGAGCGAGCGCGTCATGGCGCGTACCGCCGCCTTGCTCGCTGCATAAGCCGCATAGCCGGGGTTGCCGAGGCTCGCGATCACCGAGCCGTTGAGGATCAGCGAGGCGCCGTCCGCCAGATAGGGCAGGGCGCCCTGCAGCGTCAGGAACGGCCCGGTGAGGTTGATGGCGATGATCCGCTCGAATGTCTCGCGCGCCGTCGAGCCGATCGGCGTACCGCCGCCGATGCCCGCATTGGCGAACACCGCGTGGATCGGCCCGAATGCCGCCGCCGTGTCGGCAAAGGCCCGCGCCATCGCCGCGTCGTCGAGCACGTCGGCGACGAAGGTCAGTACGGCGTCGCCCAGCTCCTTCTTCGCGGCGGCCAGCGTTTCGGCGTTGCGGCCGGTGATCGCGACTTTCGCGCCCTCGGCGACGAAGAGTTTGGCCGTCGCCAGCCCGATGCCCGCGTTGCCGCCGGTGATGAAAGCCGTCTTGCCGGATAGGCGCATGATGAACCCCGTTGATGGTTGCATGTTGAAACCATTTGCCATCTAGCGGCAAAAGTTTCATATTGCAACCACGAAACACGAGAAGCTCCGCCGCATGGTAAAACGCATCGATCCCTCGGGCGCCGCCTGCCCCATCGCCCGTTCGCTCGGCATCCTGGGCGATGGCTGGTCGCTGCTGATCGTGCGCGACGCGGTGCAGGGCAAGACGAAATTCGGCGAGTTCCAGAAGAGCCTCGGCATCGCCAAGAACATCCTCTCGGCCCGCCTCAAGGGCCTCGTCAGTTGCGGCATCCTCGAACAGACGCCGGAGGGCGACTACGTCCTCACGCCAAAGGGCGAGGAACTCCGCCCGGTCCTCGGCGCCTTCTGGGACTGGGGCAATAAATGGGTGCCCCGCGCCGCCTGAATTCCTCGCTGATTTTGTTTTGCAGGTGACACGCGCAACTCCTATATGTGCGCCGCATTCAACTCCTCGAACGTTGGCCCCGCTGGGCCTGGGAGACAGTCATGGTCGCGAAGATCTTCATCGATGGCGAAGCCGGCACTACCGGGCTTCAGATCCGTGAGCGCCTCGAAGGCCGCCGCGATCTCGAGATCGTCTCGATCGCCCATGACAAGCGCAAGGACCAGGACGAGCGCAAGCGGCTCCTCAACCTCGCCGATGTCGCCATCCTCTGCCTGCCCGACGATGCGGCCAAGGAGTCAGTGTCGCTCATCGAGAACGACACCACCAAGGTGATCGACGCCTCGACCGCGCACCGCATCGCCGAAGGCTGGGCCTACGGCTTTGCCGAGATGGACAAGGACCAGTCCGCTGCCATCGCCAACGCCAAGCGCGTCGGCAACCCCGGCTGCTGGCCGCAGGGCGCCATCGCGACGCTCCGCCCGCTGATCGAAGCCGGCCTCGTGCCCGCCGAATTCCCGGTCACCGTCAATGGCATCTCCGGTTATTCCGGCGGCGGCCGCACGATGATCGAGGATTACGAGGCAAAGGGCGAGGACGCCAACGAGTTCGCGCTCTATGGCCTCACCTTCAAGCACAAGCACCTGCCCGAGCTGCAGAAATACGCCAAGCTCGCGCACACCCCGCTGTTCCAGCCCGCCGTCGGCAATTTCCGCCAGGGCATGATCACGGCCGTGCCGCTGCAGCTCTGGAGCCTCGCGCAGATCCCGACCGGCAAGGATCTCCACGCCGCCATCGCCGACCATTTCGCTGCGATTCCGAACAGCTTCGTCGAAGTCGCGCCGCTCGCCGATCTCGAGCGCACGCCCGAGCTCAACCCCGAGCTCTACAACGACACCAACCGCATGCGCCTCCACGTCTTCGCCAACGACGACAAGGCCCAGGCGTTGCTGGTCGCGGTCTACGACAATCTCGGCAAGGGCGCCTCGGGTGCGGCGGTGCAGAACCTCAACCTGATGCTCGGCCTCGAAGCCAAGGCCAGCCTCGCCGCTTAAGTCGGGCACAGTCCCAAATGACAAAGGCCGGGCCCCACGCCCGGCCTTTTCGTTTGTGAGCAGACCTTCAGCGCGTCGGCTTCAACAGCATCACCACGACTGCGGCCAGTACCGAGAAGGCCGCGGCGGTGACAAAGCCCCAGGCATGGCCGCCGCCCATCGCCGCTAGTTCCGTCGCACCATGCGCCGTGAGGTCGGCGCTACGAGCGGTCGCGACCGTGAAGATCGTCGCGAGCCCGATCGCACCACCCACCTGCTGCCCGGTATTCACCAGCCCCGAGGCGAGCCCGGCATCCGCCTCGCCGACGCCCGACACGGCAAGCTCGGTGCAAGCCACGAAAGCGACGCCCAGCGTCACGCCGACAATCAGGGTTGGCCCGAGCAGGTTCAGCACATAGTCGGCGCCGACCGGCGCAAGGCTCAACCAGACGAGCCCGACCGCCAGCCCGAGCAGCGCCACCGCGAGGCTCGGCCGTGAACCGAAGCGGCCGATCAGCTGCGGCGCAAGACCGGCCGCCACCACCAGCGCGAGGGCCAGCGGCACCTGGGTCAGCCCGGCAGTGAGCGCGTCATATCCGAGCACATCCTGCATGAAGAGCGAGAGGATGAAGAACAGCCCCGTCACCGCGCCGCCGATCAGCAGCGCCGCGAGATTGCCGGCGCTGACACCGCCCTGGCCGAAGATACGGAAATCGAGCAGCGGCGCGGCCGAGCGCAGCTCGATCACCACGAAGGCGACGAGCAGCACCAGAGCGAGGCCGAACAGCCCCAGCGTCAGCGGCGCCAACAGCCCGACACCCAGCACCATCGATAGCCCGGCGACGAGGGCCACGAGACCGCCGGTCACCGTCAACGCACCCGGCAGGTCGAGGGCGGCCCGTTCGGTGCCGATCCGGTCGGGGCTTACCAGCAGGGGAATTGCGCCGAGCACCAGCAGCCCAACCGGCACGTTGATGAAGAAAATCGAGGCCCAGTCAAAACTCGCGGTCAGCACGCCGCCGAGCAGCACGCCCGCCACCGAGCCGAGACCGGCCACTGCGCCCCAGAGCCCGAGCGCCTTGTCGCGACCATCGTGGCCGGGAAAGATCTGCATCAGCAGCGACAGCGCACCCGGCGCCAGCAGCGCCGCCGAGGCACCCTGCACGGCGCGGGCCGCGAGCAGCATGGCGCCATTCACCGAAAACCCGGCGATCAGCGAGGCAGTGATGAACCCGGCGACGCCGAGCAGGAACACGTTGCGGTGGCCGTAGCGGTCGGCCAGCCGGCCTCCGAGCAGCAGCAAGCCGCCGAAGGGCAGCACATAGGCGGTAATCACCCAGCTCAGCAGGCTCGGGTCGAGCGCCAGCGCCCGTCCCATCTCGGGCAGTGCGATGTTGATGATCGAGGCATCGAGGACCACGAGGAACTGAGCCAGCGCCAGCACGCTCAGCGCCAGCCAGCGGTTCCGGCTCCGGGTTTCGGTCGAGGCAGGCATCGTTGCATCCGTCATTTCTCTCTCCTTGTTAGTGAGCAATCACTCACTCTTGCGATACGAAAATGGGCGAGACATTCCTGCCTCGCCCGCTCCAAGAACTCAGTAGTGCCGCAGCCCCATGCTCAGCACCTTGGCCCAATCCTCGTCGAGGTCGACGATGTCGAGCGTCACGACCAGTTGGCAGAGCTGGCCCCAGGCGATGAACTTCTGCACCATGGCGTCATCGGCGCCGGTCGATTTGGCGAAGCGCACGATGCGGGCCATGCTGTCGCGCACCACGTCGCGCACCGCCGGAATGTCGCTGGCGGCGCGGGCATGCATCTGCAGCATCAGCAGGTCCTTGTCGGCGATCAGCCGCGCATAGGCGTCGCCGACGGCATCGAGCACAACCTCGGCCGACTGGCCCTGCACCCGGTCCGCCGCCGCGCGCATCGTCTGTTCGATCCGCTCGGTGCAGAGGTCGATGGCGGCGAGGAACAGCGCTTCCTTGGTGGGGAACAGCTTGAAGACATAGGCCTGCGAGATGCCGGCCCGCTCCGCCACCTCGGTCACCGGCGTCGAGGCATAGCCCTTGGCGGCGAAAACCCGGAGGGCCGCCTCGGTGATCGCCTCGCGCCGGGTCTCGGCATCGGAAAGGTTGGTGCGTGTGCTCATGATGGTGAGTGTGTACTCACTAACTAGCGCGGCGTCAACCCGGCCGCACATTGATCATTGGCGTCAAGATTGACGCGAAGCCCCGTCAGGCTGATCCTGCTTGACCTTTTGCGCCTGCCTGCGCCATTACACCGGCACCTAAAAGGGGATTGCCCATGGACAAGTTCACCAACCTCACCGGTGTCGCGGCGTCGCTGCCGATCATCAATATCGACACCGACATGATCATCCCCAAGCAGTACCTCAAGACGATCAAGCGCACCGGGCTGGGCACCGCGCTCTTTTCCGAGATGCGCTACAACGAGGACGGCACCGAAAATCCGGATTTCGTGCTGAACAAGCCGGCCTATCGCAACGCCAAGATCATCGTCGCGGGCGATAATTTCGGCTGCGGCTCGTCGCGTGAGCATGCGCCGTGGGCCCTGCTCGATTTCGGCATCCGCTGCGTCATCTCCACCAGCTTCGCCGACATTTTTTACAATAACTGCTTCAAGAACGGCATCCTGCCGATCAAGGTGACGCCCGAGCAGCTCGCCCTCCTGCAGGACGATGCCGAGCGCGGCTCCAACGCCACGCTCACCGTCGACCTCGAAGCGCAGACGATCTCCGGCCCCGATGGCGGCTCGGTGCATTTCGATATCGATCCGGCCCGCAAGCACGTCCTGCTCGAAGGCCTCGACGATATTGCCGGCACCATGAAGTCCGATCCGGCGATCGCCAGCTTCGAAGGCAAGATGGCGGCGAGCCGCCCCTGGCTGTGAGGCCGTAATGGTCATCCACATCTCGTCGGGCTCGCCCTTCGAAGCGAAGATCGGCTACTCGCGCGCCCTCGTCGACGGCAACATGGTCTACGTCTCCGGCACCACCGGCTACGACTACGCCACCATGACCATGCCCGAAGACGCCGGCGCGCAGGCGCGAAACGCCTTCGCCACCATCAACCGGGCGCTCGAGGAAGTCGGATCCTCCCTCAGGGACACCGTGCGCGTCCGCTACTACATCACCGACATGGCCTGGTACGACGCGCTCGTCGCGGTGGCCGGCGAGACCTATGGCGAGGTCCGTCCGGCCGCCACCATGGTGGTCTGCGGCCTCACCACGCCCGAAATGAAGCTCGAGATCGAAGTCACCGCCCGCATCGGGGCGGGCGCCGGCGCATGACGGAGTTCACCATCAGGCTCGATCCCACCGAGGCCGAGATCGAGGCGCTGCGCACGCCACTCCTCGATCATCTCAAGCAGATCGGCCGCGATATCGGCTACCGCCCCTACTCGATCCTCCTCTCCGACACGCCCGGCGGCCCCGTCACCGGCGGCCTCTATGGCTACGTGCTCTTCGAGTGGCTGTTCATCCAGTACGTCTCGGTCCCCGAGACGCTGCGCGGGCAGGGCGTCGGCACCGAACTGATGGCGCAGGCCGAAGCCTGGGTCCGCGCCGAGGGCCTCGCTGGCCTCTGGCTCGACACCTTCGCCTTCCAGGCCCGGTCCTTCTACGAAAAGCTCGGCTATTCGGTCTTCGGCGAAATCACCGACCACCCCCGCGGCTCCTCCCGCTACTTCCTCAAAAAGCAACTCTGAGGCCGCAAAGGCTGGACAGCGCCATCGCCGGACTGGACGGTTCCCGCCTTTGGTCGGCTGGACAGGGCCGCCTTCCCGGCGCTATGCAGCCGCACGAAAACCCGCACGAACAGGCGAGCCCCACAGGAAATGGCCCAGAAACTCTTCCTCCTCCCCGGCGACGGCATCGGCACCGAAATCATGAAGGAGGTCGAGAAGGTGATCGCCTGGCTCAACAGCCAGGGCGAGACCGACTTCACCCTCGATACCGGCCTCGTCGGCGGCTGCGCCTATGACAAGCACGGCGTCGCCATCTCCGAAGAGGATATGCAGAAGGCGCTCGCCGCCGATGCGGTGATCTTCGGCGCCGTCGGCGGCCCGAAGTGGGACAAGGTGCCCTACGAAGTCCGTCCGGAGGCGGGCCTGCTGCGCCTGCGCAAGGACCTGAAACTCTTCGCCAATCTCCGCCCCGCCATCTGCTACCCGGCGCTGGCCGATGCCTCCTCGCTCAAGCGCGAGCTGGTCGAAGGCCTCGACATCCTCATCGTGCGCGAGCTCACCGGCGGCGTCTATTTCGGCGAGCCCAAGGAGATCACCGACCTCGGTGACGGCAAGAAGCGCGCCGTCGACACCCAGGTCTACGAGACCTACGAGATCGACCGCATCGTCCGCGTCGCCTTCGACCTCGCCCGCACCCGCAAGAACAAGGTGCACTCGGCCGACAAGAAGAACGTCATGAAGTCGGGCGTGCTGTGGGACGAAGTCGCCCACGCGGTCGCCAAGGATTACTCGGACGTCGAGTTCCACCACATCCTCGCCGACAATGCGGCGATGCAGCTGGTGCGCAATCCCAAGCAGTTCGACGTGATGGTCACCGACAACCTCTTCGGCGACATCCTGTCCGACGCTGCCGCCATGCTCACCGGCTCGCTCGGCATGCTGCCGTCGGCCTCGCTCGGCGCGCCCGATCCGGTCACCGGCAAGCGCAAGGCACTCTACGAGCCCGTGCACGGCTCGGCCCCGGACATTGCCGGCAAGGGCGTCGCCAACCCGATCGCCATGCTGGCGAGCTTCGCGATGGCGCTGCGCTACTCGTTCAACATGGTCAACCTCGCCGACCGCCTCGAGGCTGCCATCTCCGGCGTCCTCGCCGATGGCCTCCGCACCGGCGACATCGCGCAGGACAACCGCAAGACCATCGGCACCGAGGAAATGGGCGCTGCCATCCTGAAGCGCCTCCAGGCCTGATCTTTCGCCGCGGCTTCATTGCTGCCGCGGCGCATGTGATATCTGACGGCGGCAGGGTTTCGGCCCTGCCGCCATTCGTTTGTGGGGGCAGGCGATTTTTCAGCGCGTCATCAACGTTCTTGTCGCCGGTTTCCTCTGTGGCCTGATGTCGGTGGCGCTTGCGCTGAGCAATGGCGCGCTCCTCGCCCGCGGTGAGCTGCTGCCGCTGCTCGCGCCCATCGCCAGCGCCATCCTCACCTCCACCGCCGTGCTGCCCATCGTCACGGCGTTCCTCTCGGGCATGCGCGGGCAGGTCTCGACCACGCAGGAAATCTCGGTCGTGGCGCTCGCTGCGGTCACCGCCGCCGGCACCGCGGCCTTCACCGCCTCGCCCGCGGCCCTGTTGCCCACCATGCTGGTCACTATCGGGCTCACCACGGTGCTCACCGGCGTCGCCATGTATGCGCTCGGCGCCTTCCGGCGCTACGTGCCCTATCCGGTCTTTGCCGGCTTCCTCGCCATTACCGGCTGGTACCTGATGACCGGCGGGCTCGAAACCATCATCGGCGGCCATCTCGGGGTCGACCGGCTGGCCGAATTCCTCGACCCTGCTGTAGCGCTGAAGGTCGGCGCCGGCCTCGTCTTCGTGGTCGCGGTGGAGTTCGCCAACCGCCGCTGGCCGGCACTGGCGCTGCCCATCGGCGCGCTCGTCGCCATCGGCCTCTTCAACATCGTCACCGTCACGCTGGGCACCACACAGAGCCAGCTCGAAGCCCTGGGCTGGGTCGCCATCATGCCCGCCACCGGCCTCGGCTGGCCGCCCGTCGCCCCAGCTGACCTCGCCCTCGTGGACTGGCCGGCCGTGCTCGCCGGGCTCACCTTCTCGCCCTTCGTCATCATCATCACCACGGCCGCCGCCATGATGAATGTCAGCGGTATCGAGCTCGACCTCCGCCGCGACGTCGATCTCAACGTCGAACTCCGCGCCATGGGCGCCGGCAACCTCGTCTCCGGCCTCCTCGGCGGCATCCCGGGCTTCCCGGCCGTCTCCACCACCATGCTGGCCGACCGGATGGGCGCCTGGCATCGCGCCACCGGCGTCGTCACCGGCCTCGTCGCCGTCGCCGCCATCGCGTTTGCGCCGCTGGTCTTTGCCCGCGTGCCCATGCCGATGCTTGGCGCGCTGCTGATCTGGGTCGGCGTCTCGCTGACGCTCGACTGGCTGTATCGGCCCAGCCGGACCCTGCGCCGCTCGGAATACGCCATTATCTTCGTCATCCTTGGCGTCAGCATCTTCGCTGGCCTGCCCGCCGGCATCGCCATGGGGCTACTGGCTGCGCTGGTACTGTTCGCGATCGAGTATGCGCGTGTCGACGGGGTCCGCTTCGTCGCTTCGGGTCGCGATTTTCACTCGCGCGCTGTCACCCAGCAGCGGCGTTCGGAACTGGCTGGTCGCGGCGATGCCATCGCCATCGTCAAGCTTGCGGGCTTCATGTTCTTCGGCACCTCGGACCGCATCGTGCAGCGCATCATGGCGCAGGCGAAGAGCGCCCCCGGCGACAAATGGTATGCGATCCTCGATTTCACCCGCGTCACCGGCTTCGATTCCTCCACGGTTCTCAGCTTCGAGCGCCTTCGCCGCGTCGCCGAGCGTGCCGGCTTTTGCGTCGTGTTCGCCAGCCTCGGGCCACTGGCGGGCCGTCTCGCCCGTGGCGGGCTCGACGTACGCACTGCCCCGTTCCACCTCGCCGATGACCTCGAAGCGGCGCTTCGCTGGGCCGAAACCGAGCTGATCGGCGCCGCGTCGGCACATCCGGAACTGGTGCCAGCCGAGGTTTCGCTCGCTGACCTGCTCGGCGATCCGGCGCTCGCCCACGCCATCTTCCCCTATCTCGAACGGCACGAGTATCGCGCCGGCGAGCGGCTGATCCTTCAGGGCACGGCGGCCGACGACATCCTCATCATCGAGTCCGGCACCGGTTCCGTCGTGCTCGAAGCCAAGGACGGCGCGCCGATCGTCGCGGTGATGGATTTCGCCCCCGGCACCATCCTCGGTGAAATCGCCTTCTACGGCAGCGAGACCCGTTCCGCCTCGGCCCTCGCCAGTTCCGACGGCGTGGCACTGAAGCTCAGCCGCACCGCGCTGGCGCAGGTCGAGGCCGAGCATCCGAACGCTGCCGCCGCCTTCCACCGCGCCCTCGCCCGCGTGCTCGCCGAGCGGCTGCAGAGCGCCAACCGGCTGATCCGGGTGCTGGCGGATTGAAGCGTTCATCCACGCTTCAGCTGCCGTATGGTTTGCCTGCGCCCCGATTGGAGATCATATGATGACTCACGACCTGCGATCCCTCTTCGGCCGCGCCGTCGACCATGGCGTCCGCTTCCGCGAAGCCCTGCCCACTGCTTCGGCTCGCCCGGCGCTCGACTACCATGCGATGCGCGAACGTTTCATCGCGCCGACGCCCGAAACCGGCACCGACGCGGCCACCATCGTCGACGAACTGGTCGAGCTCGCTGCCCCCGGCCTGATGCCGACCGTCGGCCCGCGCTTTTTCGCCTGGGGGATGGGCGCCTCGCACCCGGCCGGGGTCGCCGCCGACATGCTGGTCTCCGCCTGGGGCCAGAATGCCGGCTACCAGTCGACCGCGCCCGCTGCGGCAGCGATCGAGGAAATGGCCGAGCGCTGGCTGCTCGACATCCTCGATCTGCCGGCGCAAAGCGGCATCGGCTTCACCACCGGGGCCACGGTGGCGAACTTCACCTGTCTTGCCGCGGCGCGCACCAGCACCTTGCTGAAAGCGGGCTGGAACGCCGATGATGACGGACTGTTCGGCGCGCCGCCTGTGCATGTCCTCGTTGGCGCCGACGCGCATCTGTCGGTGTTCGCGGCGCTGCAGCAGCTCGGTTTCGGCCGCAAGCGCGTCATCAGCGTCGCCACCGACGACCAGGGCCGCATCCTGCCGTCCGCCCTCGAGACCGCGATCAGGCCGCTGAGCGGGCCCAAGGTGATCATCGCGCAGGCCGGGCAGATCAATACCGGCGCCTTCGATCCGTTCGCCGAAATCGTCGAGATCGCGCGCCGGTATGACGCCTGGGTGCATGTCGATGGCGCCATCGGCCTCTGGGCCCGCGCCGTGCCGTCGCTGCAGCACCAGTTGGCCGGCCTCGAAGGGGCTGATTCCTGGGCCGGCGACTCCCATAAATGGCTGCAGGCGCCCTACGATTCCGGCCTCGCCATTGTCCGCGACCGCGATGCGCTGCTTGGCGCCATGAGCCAGTGGTCGAGCTACTTGCCCTCCATCGCCCAGGGCGACCGCGTACCCTCGAACTACGTGCCCGAACTCAGCCGCCGGGCCCGCGGCATCCCGGTCTGGGCGCTGCTCCGCCATTTCGGCCGGCACGGCATTGCCGAAATGGTCGAGCGCCATTGCGGCTTCGCCCGCCGCTTCGCCGCACGGCTTTCGGCAGAACCGGGCGTGCGCGTCGTCAACGACGTCGTGCTCAACCAGGTCATCGTCAATTTCGGCACCTGCGATGCCGCCGCGCGCAAGGCCGCGACCGAGGCAGTGATCGCCAAAACCCTCGCCTCGGGCACCTGCTACGTGGCGGGCGCGGCGTGGCGCGGCGACTGGGTGATGCGCCTTTCGGTCAGCTCGGGCGAAACCACCGAAGCCGATATCGACATCAGCGCCGACGCCATCATCGCGGCGTGGCGCCAGGTCCGGGGCTAAAACCCCGGACAAGCCAAATGACCCCACCCGGCCTTTTCACCGGGCGGGGCCGTCTCAGCGGCTTCCCTGCACGTCAGCCGCCGATTTCTCAGGGCTGCGGCGAGGGTAGGCAGGCGGCGCAGATCGCGCCGATATGCCGGTGGTCGGTGCCGCAACAGCCGCCGATCACCCGGATATTGGGCAATAGCGGCAGCACCCGCGCGTAGCGCTGCGCCAGATCATGCCAGTCGCCGATATCGAGGGTGGGCGAATTGTCGAGCTCGGCATGGCTCATCATCGAGGCATTCACCCTCAGCCCGCCGATCCGGTCCACCCAGGCCCCACCGCGTCGCACCGTGTCGGTGAAGTGGATGGGGTGCACGCAGTTGATCATGTAATAGGCCGGATAGCCGCCCGTCGCGGCATCCACCTCCTCGATCGCCAGCGCCAGCGGCTTGCCGCCCGGCAGGTTGCCGTCGGTCTCGAGCGTGAAGCTCAACACTACCGGCAGGCCATGCCGTTCAGCCAGTTTCGCGATACCGATCGCCTCGGGCACATTGGTGAGCGTGTAGGCGCTAACATAATCCGCATCGGTCTCGGCGAAGGCGGCGACCTGCGCGCCATGGTAGTCCATCGCCTCGTCGATCGTCATTGTGGCATCGTATTGCCAGGCATCGCGCCGCGGCCCGAGCACGCCCGAAATGATCGTGGGCACGCCCGCCGCCGCGAACTCGGCCTGCATCTCCTGGCAGAGTTCCACCGCGCGGATATTGGCTGTGCGCAGGCTCACCTCGTCGAAGCCGACGCGAATGCCCCAGTCGGGGTTGGCGCGCCACGTATTGGTGTCGAACAGAAAGCCCTGCCCGCTCCTTTGCGCGATCGGGATATAGGCGCGGTAATAGTCGCGCATCGTCTCGCGCCCGGCCTCGCTCATGTTGAGCAGATAGGCCGACATGTCGGGCAGGTCCTGGCCCTCGTTGAAGATCAGGTGGGTCTCGATGCCGCCATCGGTGACGAACATCTGTCCTTGCTGTTGAGGCAATTCACGCGTGTGCACTTGCATGGGCGTCTCCATGGGGTGGGCTCAGTTGTGACGATTCAATCGGAAGTTCGATAGCGGTCGGATGGTGCAGTCCGGTGCCTGGAAAAATCGGCGTTCTGGCGGAACGGCTTAGCGCCAGCCCCGTGGCCCCGGCACTGGTCAGTCATCTTACGTTCAGGCGCAAAACCATACCTCAGGTACAGTACTCCACGAAGGAATTTCGCCATGCGCAAGGGCAACGAGACGCGCGAACGCATCCTCGATATCGCCGAGGCGGCCGTGCTGGCCAAGGGGTTCGGCGCCACCTCGATCGACGAGATCATCGCCGAGCTGGGCATCACCAAGTCCGGATTCTTCTATCATTTCAAGGACAAGAACGAGCTCGCCCGCGGCCTGCTGGTTCGCTACAACGAGCAGAACGTGCGGCTGCTCGACAATGTCTTCGGCCGCGCGCGCCAGCTCAGCGACGACCCGCTGCAGCGCCTCCTCATCGGCCTCACGCTCTTTGCCGAATACATGGAAGCCATCCCCGGCGGCCATCCGGGCTGCCTCGTCGCCACCATGAGCTACCAGGACCGGCTGTTCGATCGCGAGGTGCGCGGCAAGGTCACCGAGATCGTCCGCGCCTGGGCCGATTTCTTCGAGGGCATGATCGCCGACATCCTCGCGCTCTACACCCCGCGCGAGGCGGTGGATGCCGGCAAGCTCGCCCGCACCATCTGCTGCTCCATCGATGGCGGCATCATCATGAGCAAGTCGCTCGGCCGCCCCGAAGTGCTGCCCGAGCAGATGCTGATGGCCCGCAACTACGTGAAGTCGCTGTTCCACCCGGTTCTGGCGGTCAAGGTCGCCGCCTGAGCCAGCGGGCTCACAGGCCAAACGCCTCCGCCAGCAGGCGGTACGAACGCAGCCGCATGTCGTAGTCCCACGCGGTGGTGGTCACCATCACCTCGTCGGCGCCCGATTCGGCCACCTTGGCGTCGATCTCGCGCTTTACCGTCTCGGGCGAACCGACGATCCAGAGTTTTGACTGGTTCTCGATGATCCGCTTCTGGTGGTCGGTATAGACGTGCTGCAGCGCCTCTTCGGGCGACACGAGCTTGCGGATCTCACCCGACTGGAACAGCGCCCACATCAGTTCCTGCGAGCGGGCGAGGAACTGCGCCTCCTCATCGGTCGGCGCGACGATGGCCGAGAGCGCGATGATGGCATGCGGCTTGGGGAATGCATCCGTCGGCGTGAATGCGGCGCGATAGGCCGCAAAAGCCGGCGCCGAGGGCGTCGCGGAAAAATGCGCCGCAAACGAATAGCCGACGCCGAGCTGCCCCGCCGCCTGCGCGCTGGCGCCACTCGACCCGAGCAACCAGATCGGCGGCAGCGCCACGCGCTCGGGCGCTACGGTGATCGGCGCGAAGGGATGGTCGGGCGAAAAATTGCCCTCGTCGAACGCCAGCATTTCGGCCAGCTCCTGGGCGAAATACTCCCCGCCCACCGAGCGCAGCGCCTGCAGCGTCCGACCGTCGCTCCCGCCCGCGCGCCCGATACCGAGATCGATGCGGCCGGGGTTCAGCCCATTGAGCGTCCGATACGTTTCGACCACCCGCAGTGGCACATGGTTGGGCAGCATCACGCCGCCCGAACCGACGCGAATGCGCTTGGTGTTCGCTGCGGAGGTCGCAATCAGCACCTCGGGCGAGCTCGACGCGATCGACGGCATGCCGTGATGCTCGGCATACCAGACGCGCGTAAACCCGAGCTCGTCACCGAGCTGGGCGAGGCGCGTGATTTCCTTCAGCGCATCCGGAGTGGAGGTGCCTTCCGACACCGGGGCAAGGTCGAGAATGGAAAGCGGTGTATTGGCCATGCGGCCTTATATCGGTAGTTGGCGATGGAAGCCAACCCACACAAACGCATGACGGCCCCCTCCCATCCTCCCCCATGAAGGGGGAGGTGCCCGCCGGTGCGCAGGCACGATAGAAGCCAGCAACGCCGGCCCCTCTGCACCTCCCCCTTCATGGGGGAGGCCGGGAGGGGGCCGTCTCGGCTTCAGTCAGGCAGGCGAAGCCAGCGGACCTACTCCGCCGCCTCCAAGCCCTTCACCAGCTCCAGCGCCTGCCGCTCGAACAGCCGGCGATAGATGCCGCCGCTCAGCTTCACCAGCTGGGCATGCGTACCTTCCTCGACGATCTTGCCGGCATCGAACACCAGCAGCCGGTCGAGCGCCCGCACGGTCGACAGCCGGTGGGCAATCACCAGCGTCGTGCGGCCGACCATCAGCCGGTCCATGGCCTGCTGGATCAAGAGCTCGCTCTCACTGTCGAGGCTCGAGGTCGCCTCGTCGAGGATCAGCACACGGGCGTTCGACAGGAACGCACGGGCAATTGCCACGCGCTGCCGCTCGCCACCCGAGAGCTTGATGCCGCGCTCGCCCACCAGCGTCTCGTAGCCCTTGGGCAGGCCATCGATGAACTGGTGCGCATTGGCGAGCTTCGCCGCCTCGACGATTTCCTCGCGCGTTGCCTCCGGCCGCCCATAGGCGATGTTCTCGGCGAGCGAGCGGTGGAACAGCACCGGATCCTGCTGCACGATGGCGATCTGCCGGCGCAGCGAGGCCTGGTCGACATCGCGGATGTCCACCCCGTCGACCGCCACCCGGCCGCCCGACACGTCGTAGAGCCGCTGGATCAGCTTCACGAACGTCGTCTTGCCCGAGCCTGAATGGCCGACCAGACCAACGCGCTCGCCCGGCTTGATGGTGACGTCGAGGCCCGAATAGAGCGGCCGCGTGTGTACGCCATAGTGGAAATCGACCTTCTCGAAGGTGATGCCACCGGCGCCGATGGCGATCGGCCTGGCGCCTGCCTTGTCCTCGATGCCAAGCGGCTGGTCATCGAGCCCGACGAGCTCCTCCATGTCGTTCACCGAGCGCTGCAGGTTGCGCACGTGCTGGCCGATATCGCGCAGATAGCCCTGCAGCACGAGGAAGCTGGTGATGACGAAGGTGATATCGCCGGCTTTGGCGACGCCCTGCTGCCAGAGCAGCAGGCCGGTGCCGATGATCGAGACGCGCATCAGCCACAGCATCACCTGCTGGGCGGTGCCGTTCAGCGTGCCGCGCTGCCAGGTGCGGTTGGTGCGTGAGCGCCACTTGCCAACCACATGGCTCAGCCGCTCCTCCTCGCGGGTTTCGGCGCCAAAGCCCTTCACCACGGCATTGCACGAGATGGCGTCAGCCAGCGCGCCACCCATGCGGGTGTCCCACATGTTGGCGAGGCTGGCCGCCGGCGCTACCCAGGCGGTCGAGAGCATCACTGCGACGGCGATGTAGATGGCCGAGCCGATGCCGACGATCACGCCCATCACCGGCCAGAACAGGCCGAGCAGGATGGTCGAGCCGATCAGCGCCACCACCGAGGGCAGCAGCGCAATCAGCAGCGTGTCGTTGAGCACGTCGAGCGCCCACATGCCGCGGGTGATCTTGCGCACCGTCGAGCCGGCAAACGCATTGGCGTGCCAATCCGACGAGAAGCGCTGGACGCGCTGGAACGCGTGGGTCGTCACCTCGCTCATCATCCGCAGCGTCAGGCGGATGATCAGCATGAAGATGCCGAGGCGCAGCAGCACGGCGATGAGGCCGAGCCCGGCGAGGAAGCTGAAGGCGGTGAGCGCCGCGTTCCAGGCAATGGTGTCGCTCGCCGCGCCACTGGCGACGGCCTCGACCAGTTGTCCGGCAAAGAACGGCGTCAGCAGGTCGGCCGCAGTTTCACCGAGCACGCAGGCGATGACGAGGGCGATGCGCAAGGGCTGCTCCCGCCAGTGGCGGAAGGTGAAGCCCAGCACTTTGGAGAAGGCTTCGGCGCGGAAGTCGATCTTGATACGAGCCATGTCTCATGTCCGGACGCGCGAATAGCGCAGCGAACCGGTCCCGATTTGGAGCGAAGATGGGAGCCGCCGAAGCGGCAGTCAGGGGACCGGAGAGGTGGTCCGCGCGCTACCTAACGGAGCGCGAAATCCCCGAAGGGGCGAGGTCGCTTGGTGATTTGCATCATTTCGCCCCTCCCTGGTTCGTTCGGACGAGACAAGTCTATTAGGCGAGAATTCGTTCGGGTGCAACGCCGGAGCGTGATCAGGAAAAGTTGCAGACTTTTCCGGTTCGATCACGCGACGACCAACGTCTGCTTCTAAATGGCGAGCGCCACCACCAGCGGTATCGTGATCGCGAGGACAATCACGGCGATCGACGGAAAGTCGATGAACTTGGCATTCGATTTGAAAGACATGGATCAGGACTCCTTCCGGCAGGACGAAACGCCGGCCGGAAGGAGCTGTTCCAATTGTCACGCCGCAACCGGTGCGCCACCGCCGAAAAGCCCGATCACCAGCCCCTGCACCAGCAGCACCGCCAGCATGTGGCCGCCATCGATGATGGTCAGCTTCCACGGCGCGCCCTGGTAGCGGTGGTTGAGGATCATGGTGGTGATGACGAAGCCGAGCCACATATGCGCGCCGGCCATCAACCCGTTGACGACATTGACCTCGCCGAACAGCGCCCGGATCACCACGGCCATGAAATAGGCCATTACCAGCTCGACGATGATGCCGAAAATATAGGGCACCGGCCCCGTCGCCAGCTGCTCGCGCGTCTTGCCCAGCGCCGCCATCCACTGGTTGCCGAGCGTCATGTACCAGGCAGCGCCGACCGCGAAGCCGGCGATAGTGGCGACGATCACCGCCAGCCAATTCACATCGAAATGCATGCTGAACTCCCCCATCCGCCCCTCATGCGGATAGGGGAGGCTAACGCGGTTCATTCGGAGCAGGAAGGTAACGCGATTACCTAGAGAGGGCCTGAACGCCCCCTCCACCACGCATCTGCGATGCGCGGTCCCCCTCCCCCGCTAAAGCGGTGGAGGAGCACGCAGAGCTCAGCGCCCTAGGGTGACAAGCACCGATGTCACGGTGCTCCTCCACCGCTTTAGCGGGGGAGGGGGACCATGCGAAGCATGGTGGAGGGGGCGTCCGGCGCCGCTTGGGTCAGAGCCCACCCATCTCACAAATCAGCTTCCACTCGGCGTCGCTCACCTTCGACACCGAAAGCCTCGACAGCTTCACCAGCTCCATATTGGCAAGCTCCGGCGTCGCCTTGATCGTTGCCAGCGTCACCGGCTTCGGGAACGGCTTCACCGGCAGCATGTCGACGCATTCCCAGACGATCTTGCCCTTGTCATTGGGCTCGGCGGTCGAATCCGGGTGGGCGAGCGCCGCCACCTTCATGATGCCGACGATCTCCTTGCCGATGTTGGAGTGGTAGAAGAACGCCAGGTCGCCGAGCTGCATGGCCTTCATATTGTTGCGCGCCGTGTAGTTGCGCACACTGTGCCACTCTTCCGGCGTACCGCGGCCGACCACGTCGTCCCACGAGTTCACGTCGGGCTCGGATTTCATCAGCCAGTAAGCCATCGCAGACGCCTCACTTCTTGGTGTTGTTGATCCCGAGGTGCCAGCGCTTGATCGTCATGGAATCGAACAGCCCGGCCAGCACGAACGGGTCGCGGTCGAAGTCGGCCTTGGCCGCATCATAGCTCTCGGCCTCGATCACCACGATCGAGCCGGTCATGTCGCCCTTGTCGTCGAGGAAGGGGCCCGCGAGGATCAGGCGCTCACCCAGCGTCTCGAGATGCTTCAGGTGCTCCGGCCGGACCTCCTGGCGCTTGGGCAGATATCCAGGCTTGTCATGGGCAATCAGGGCAAAAAGCAAAGTCAGTCCTCCCGCTTGAGCGGCCGAGACATCAGGCCGCCGACAATTTCATTGATGGTGGCACGGCCCCCGAGCAGCAGGTTTACTGCATCGATGAGCGGCGCGTCGATTGATAGTCCGTCGGCCAGCGATTTGGCCACCGGCGCCGTGGTGACGCCTTCGGCGAGCCCGATGCCCGCGGTAGAGTCACCGCGCCCGAGCGCAATGCCGGTCTGGTAGTTGCGCGATTGCGTCGAGGTGCAGCTCAGCGTCAGGTCGCCCAGCCCGGCGAGCCCCGTCAGCGTCTGGGCGCTGCCGCCCATACGCACTACCAGCCGCGTCAGTTCCGCAAAGGCCCGCGCAATCATCGCCGAACGCGCCGAGGCGCCAAGCCCCGCGCCTTCAACCGCGCCGCAGCCGAGCGCGTAGACATTCTTCAACGCCCCGGCGAGTTCGACGCCCAGCCGGTCATCGGCCGCGTAAAGCCGGAAGGTCGGGCCGGCCAGCGCCGCCGCGATATCCGAGGTGAGCTCGGCGTCATCACCCGCCAGCGTCACCGCCGTCGGCCGACCCGCCGCCACGTCGGCGGCAAAACTCGGACCGGACAGCACCAGAGGCACTGCATCCGGCACGATCTCGGCGAGGATCTCGCTCTGCCGCTTCAGGGTCCCATGCTCCAGCCCCTTGGCGGTCAGCACCACGGGCTTGCCGCGCAATCCGTCGGCGAACTGGGTCAGCGCCGCCCGGCTCGCCTGCGCCGGCACCGCGAGCACCACGATATCGGCCTCGGGCAGGGCAGGGGCGGCGGAAATCCCCGGCGACAGGGCCTGCGCACCCAGATGCGCCGAGTTGAGATGCACCGAGTTGATCTCGGCGATCGCCACCGGGTCGCGCCCGACGATTACCACCTCGCGCCCGGCAATGGCGGCGGCCTGCGCCAGGGCAGTGCCCCAGGCGCCGGCGCCGATCACTGCCACGCGCTCAAGTGCCATGGTGGTTCAAACCCATGTCGGCGCTGTCGAGCGGCCACCGCGCCTTGGCGGAAAAGTCGAGCTTGTCGTCGGCCCCGAGCGCCAGCCGTTCGGCCCCGGCCCAGGCCACCATCGCGCCATTATCGGTGCAGAGCGGAATGGGCGGCACCACGAGCTTGGCGCCCGCCGCTTCCACCGCCTCGTTCAGCACCGCGCCGATGGTCTTGTTGGCGGCAACGCCGCCCGCCACCACCAGCACCGGCTGCTGACCGGGCAGCTCCGCCCGGTATTTCGCCAGCGCCGCCTTGGCGCGTGTCGCGACGATCTCGGCCACCGTGCGCTGGAAGCTGGCGCAGATATCGGCCACCGTCTGGTCATCCAGCGGCGCATGCGCTTCGGCCGCCAGCCGCACCGCGGTCTTCAGCCCCGAAAACGAGAAATCGAGCCGGTCCTCCTTGAGCAGCGGCTTCGGAAACTTGAAGCGCCTGGGATCCCCCAGCCGCGCCATCTTCTCCACCTGCGGCCCGCCCGGATTCCCCAGCCCGAGCAGCTTCGCCACCTTGTCGAACGCTTCGCCCAGCGCATCGTCGATGGTCGTGCCCCAGCGCTCGTAATCGCCGACGCCCTTCACCAGCACGAACTGGCTGTGCCCGCCCGACACCAGCAGCATCAGATACGGAAACGCCACCCCATCAGTCAGCCGCGCGGTCAGCGCATGCGCCTCGAGATGGTTCACCGCCACCAGCGGCTTGTCGAGTGCGGCCGCCAGCGCCTTCGCCGTCGTCAGCCCCACCAGCACGCCACCGATCAGCCCCGGCCCCGCCGTCGCCGCCACCGCATCCACATCGGCCAGCGGCACCCCCGCCTCTGCGGATGCCTGGGCGATGATGTGGTCGAGCCAGCTGACATGCGCCCGCGCCGCCAGTTCCGGCACCACGCCGCCAAACGCCGCGTGCTCGTCGAGCTGGCTGCGCACGACATTGCTCAGGATCACCGCGCGGCCGTCCGCGTCGCGCTCGACAATCGAGGCGGCGGTTTCGTCGCAGCTGGTTTCGATGCCCAGAACTCTCATCAACCTTGTCCGTCCGGTCGGGGAGGGGTAAGCCGACGCGGCTCTGGCCTATATAGGTACGGTTTGAAATGCAATCGGCCCCCTTCCTCACCATCGGCACGCGTGGATCTGTGCTCGCGCTCTGGCAGGCACACGAAGTGCAGCGGCTGCTGGCAGAATTTCATGGCCTACGCACCGAACAAATCGCCATCCGGACCTTCACAACCACCGGCGACAAGCTCACCGACAGGCCTTTGAGCGAGGCTGGCGGCAAGGGGCTCTTCTCCAAGGAAATCGAAGCGGCGCTGTCCGCCGGTGAAATCGACCTCGGCGTCCACTCGAGCAAAGACATGGCCTCGGTCCTCCCTGACGGCCTGATCCTCGCCGCTTTCCTCGAACGCGAAGACATCCGCGACGCTTTCGTCTCGCTGAAATACCCTTCGCTCGAAGCCCTGCCTCCGGGCGCAAAGCTCGGCTCCAGCTCCATCCGCCGCGCCGCCCAGATGCTGCGCGCCCGGCCGGACCTCGAGATCGTCCCCTTCCGCGGCAATGTCGGTACCCGCCTGCAGAAGCTCGAAGCCGGCGTCGCCGACGCTACGCTCCTCGCCGCCGCGGGCCTCAACCGCCTCGGCCAGTCCGACAAGATCACCGCCCATCTCGATCCGCGCCAGTTCCTGCCGGCCCCGGCGCAGGGCGCCATCTGCGTCGAGATCCGCGCCGACGATGCCCGCACCGCCGGGCTCGTCGCGCCGCTCGATCACAAGCCCACCTCAACCGCGATTGCGGCCGAGCGCGCCCTGCTCACCACGCTCGACGGATCGTGTCGCACTCCCATCGGCGCGTTTACGGAACTGAACGAAATTTCGTGCAGTTTGACCGCTGAAATCCTCAGCCCCGACGGACGCGAGTTCTATCGCGACAGTCTTTCGGGGCGTCCCGACGAGGCGCTGCGTATCGGCGCCGAACTCGGGCGCCGGTTGCTTGCCGCGGCCGGTCCGGATTTCGAGCGTAAATTCAAGGGGTAAGTAGACCAGTGCGCATGCTCGTGACCCGGCCAGAACCCGACGCGAGCGAAACCGCCGCCCGGCTTGGCGCGCTCGGCATCGAAGGCATGGCGTGCCCGCTGCTGGCGCACCAGACCCTCACTCCCAGCCTCCCCGAGCCCACAGGCTTCGCGGCGATCGCCGTCACCAGCACCAATGCGCTCCGCGCCCTGCGCGAACGCGGCATGCTCGAGCGCTACCTGAAGCTCCCGCTCTACGCTGTCGGCGGGCGCACCGCCGCTGCCGCCAAGGCGCTGGGCTTCAAGACCGTCACCCATGCCGAAGGCGGGTTCGTGGCGCTCGCCGAACTCCTCGCCCACGCGCCGCTCGACGGGCCGATCTTCTATCCGGCGGCGCGCGAACTCGCGGGCGATCTCGCCAAGTCGCTGGCGCCCTTCGGCCGCATGGTGATCACCGCCGAGGTCTACGCCATGAACCCGGTCGATGCCCTGCCGCTCACGGCGGCCGGCGGCTTTGCGGCCAACTCGATCGGCGCCGTGCTGCTCTACTCGAAGCGCACCGCCGAAACCTTCGTCCGCCTCGCCGATGCGCATGTCGACCGGCTCGAACGGCGCCAGATCGGCATGCTCTGCCTCAGCGAGGCCGTTGCCGAGCCGCTCTTCGATGCCCATTTCGTGCGGGTGAGCCTCGCCGAGGCGCCGAGCGAACAGGCGATGATGGGGCTTGCCTTGTCATTCTCGCGCGACCAAAACGCATCATGAGCCCATTGATGGCCCTTCCCGTGGAGTACGTGCCGCATGGCTGAGCGCAAATCCGGCCCGGTCAAACCGCCGGTGATCGACCTCACGGCCAAGCCGGCAACGCCGCGCGCTGCCGCCAAGCCCGTCGCGCCCGACCCGGTGACGGCTGGCGAAGCCGTGCTCGTCGCCGAAGCCGTGGCGGCGCCCGCTGCCGAGGCCGCCGCGCCCTCGCCCAAGCCGGCCGAGCCGCCGCCGGTTGCGAGCGATCCCTCCGCCGAAACCGTCAGCGAGCCGCTGCGCACGCCACCGCCGCTGCCACGTCCGCCGGCCCGCCTCGCCATGCCGTGGAGCGCCATCACCATCGCGGCCGTCGCCGGCGCTATCCTCGGCACGGTGCTCACTTACCTTGCTGTGAACGTCATCGCGCTCCCCGACAAGCGTCCGGTGATCGCCGATCCGACCGCGCGGCTCGAGGCGCAGGACAAGGCCATCGCCGACCTCACGGCGCGCCTCACTGCCGCCGAAGCATCCGCAAACGCTGCCCAGTCGAGCACCGAGCAGGCGGCGACCAAGGCCGCCGCCGATCTCGATGCCCTGAAGCAGCAGGTCGCCGCCATACCGGCGCCCGCCGCCGTCGATCTCGCGCCGCTACAGGCGCAGGTCGCGAGCCTCGAGGACCGCATCGCCGCAATCGGCGCCGGTGCCTCGGGCGCCGACGCCACGGCGCTGGCCGATACGATCTCGGGCCTCGAAGCCGGCATCGGCGAGGTCCGCGCCTCGCTCGATGCGCTCACCCAGCGTACCACCACCGCCGAAGCCTCCGTCGCCACGCTGCGCGGCGAAGTCGACGCTACCAAGTCGGCCGTCGCGGCGCAGACCAGCATGATCGGCTCGTCCGATATCGGCCCGGCCGTGCGCCTGCCGCTGATGGTGTCGGGCGTCGAAAGCGCCTTCGCCAATGGCCGGCCGTTCAGCGCCGAGCTCAGCGGCCTCACGACCCTGCTGCCCGACCTCACCGTGCCCGATGCCATCCGCGCCGCCGCGCCCGCCGGCCTGCCGCGCCCCGATACGGTGGCGGCCGAGTTCACCGAAGTCGTGCCCGCCATTCTTGCCGGCCGCACCGCCACCAGCAGCGGCGATCTCACCCAGGATGCGATCGACTGGGCCAAGGGCCTGCTCGCCCTCCGCCCCGTCGACGAGACGGCCGGCACCGCCCCTGAGGACGTGGTTTCCCGCCTCGAAGCCGCCATCGCTCGCCGCGATTTCGTCGGCGCCGCAGACCTGCTCGACCAGCTACCTGAGCCGATGCAGGCCGCAGCCGGCAACACTGCCACCGATATCCGCACCCTTGCGGCCGCCGACGGCTTCATCGCCACGCTCCGGGCGAAGGCGCTCGAATCTCCGGCCGCCGATGCGCCCGCCGCTACAGAAGCGCCAGCAGCGGAGGCCGCACCGTGATCCGGCTCGCCTACTGGCTCGTCGTCAGCCTCCTCGTCACCGCCGGCATCGCCTGGCTCATCAGCCTCCCCGGCGTGCTCACCATCGAAATGCTGGGTATGCGGATGCAGCCGCGGCTCGGCGTCGCGGCCCTCGCCGCCATCGTCGCGGTGTTCCTGATCATCCTCATCTGGGGCATCGTCCGCCGCGTCATCGCCGCGCCCTTCTACATCGCCCGCCGCTCGCGCGAGCGCCGCAAGGATCTCGGCTTCACCGCGCTTTCCGACGGCTTCATCGCGCTTCAGGCCGGCGACGCCCAGCGTGCCCGGGCGCTCGCCCGCGAAGCCCGGGGCAACCTGCCGCGCAATGCCGCCGCCCAGTTGCTCGAAGCCCGCGCCGACCTCGCGCTCGGCGACATGCACTCGGCCCGCGAGCATTACCGCTCGCTGATTTCCAACCGCAAGACCGCGCTCGCGGCGCTCTCCGGCCTCTACGACCAGGCCCGCCAGCAGGGCCGTATCGATGCGGCCCTCACCTTCGCCCAGAAGGCGCTCGATATCTCGCCGCAGGCCCCGTGGGCGCGCGAGGCGGTGTTCGACGACATGACCCGCCAGGCCCGCTGGGAAGACGCGGCCCGCATGGTGGCCGATGAGCAGGCCGTCACCCGCGAAGAAAAAATGCGCAAGCGCCGCCGCCTCGCGGTGGTCGAAGCGGCACTCGCTCAGCTCGCCGAAGGCAGCGACCCCAATGCGGCGCTCGAGCATGCGCTCGCCGCGCTGAAGCTGGTGCCCGATTTCGTCCCGGCCGCGCTGATCGCCGCGCGCATCTACGCCAATCGCGGCGAATCCCGCCGCGCCATGAGCCTTCTCCGCCGCGTCTGGCGGGCCACGTCGCACCCCGATATCGGCACCCTCTACGCCAATGCGGTGCCGGGCGCTTCCGCCGTCGATCGTCTCAAGCGCGTCCGCGAGCTCATCGAGCTGCCGCCCGCCAACAAGGCCGGTGCGCTGGTCTTGGCCCGCGCCGCCATCGACGCCTTCGACTGGGTGCTGGCCCGCCAAGCCCTCGCCAACTATTCGAGCGCCAACCCCTCGCAGGCCGTGTGCCTGATGATGGCCGAGATCGAGGAGGGTGACAGCGCCGACAAGGGCAAGGCGCGCGAGTGGGTCAACCGCGCCGTTCGTGCTCCGCGCGAGCCGCTGTGGACCGCCGACGGCATCACCGCCGAGGAGTGGGAGCCGCTCTCGCCCGTCACCGGTAAGCTCGACGCGTTCGAGTGGCGGGTGCCGACAAGCGCCGTCGCCACCCGCACCAACGGGGCGCTCCCGCCCGCCGTGTCGCGTCCCGCCGACCCGCCGCCGGCCGCGGTTCCGGCTCTCGTCGAGACCCCCAAGCCACAGCCTGATCCGCTGGCGCTGCCTGACACCTAACCTTCGCTTGCATCGGCGCCCCGGCTCACGTATTAGCTCGCCCGGACGCCGCATTAGCTCAGTCGGTAGAGCATCTCATTCGTAATGAGGGGGTCGCTGGTTCGATTCCGGCATGCGGCACCACCCTTCCAAACCATTGTCGTGGCTCACCCTGCGCGGGTGAGATCATTGGCCGTAGCGAGAGCTCTGGCCGGATGGGAACAAAACCTTATCCGCCCGCATTTCTAGGCCCAGATCGGCGCGGCATTTGCGCCCCCAAGCGGAGCAACGACTCCATCGAGAAGCCGGGCACCAGGATATACTTGGGCACGGCTTCTTGCATTGAAGAGGAGGTTTCAGTGGCAGAGCACCACTATATCGTCTCGAATAATGGCGGCGTCTGGCAGTTCAGCGCGTTGGGCAACACATTTGCCCATTTCGCCTCGGAGCAGGAAACCATCGATGCGGCCATCGCGGCGGCTCGCGAGGCCGGTGAACCGGAAGCCCAGGTGATCGTGCAGGAAACCAATAAAGAGCAGGCGACCGTCTGGCGAGCCAGCGATCACGACTGAGGGATTTCCTCTCCTCAAGTCATCTGACGACTTATTACGAGTTGCGTGTGCTCGTTGCCGTCCTGCGGGTGGGCGGCATGCCCGGAAGCGGGAAGGACGGCGCCTTGCCAAAGACGGTGCCGCCCGCCGATCCCCCCCGCGTCGATTTTTCCGCGCCGAGTGCTGCAAGGCCGTCGTGCATTTATGCTACAAGGCTGCCCGAAGTCGGGGTTCGGGTTGGTTTCTATGTGTCGCTCCAGCGCAGGATGTGGGTCGAAGGAGCGCGGCCGTGTCCGCTGATGCGCTGCTCTGGACCCTTGTAGGGCTGGCGCTCGGCGTTACCCTGTCGATGATCACGTTCGTGGTCTACGCGGCTTTTGAGCGGCGGGCCATTGCCCGGCGGAGTGATGCGCCGAAACGATCGGCTACCCCGCGGGAGGAGCAGTCGAGCACCCTGCGCCGGCGCGCCAAGGCGGCCCTGAGCGTGCCGATCGAACCCGAAACGGCGCTTGTTCCCGTCGTTGCCAACCCTGCAACAGAAGCGGCTGAGCCGACCAATATTGCAGCTCTCACCCGTGCGCTCGAAGCCCGACCGCAGCCGCCGGCGCCAATCGAGCCGTCTGAGCCGATAGCCATTCCGGTGCCCGAGCCGGAACCTGAGCCGGTCGTGCCTCCGGAGCCGGTGCGTCCGCCGCCCGAAGAGGTGATCATCCTGCCGCCGCCCAAGCCGGCCGCCCCGCCGCCGCCACCCCCACCGAGGCAGATTGTCATCGAAGCCGAGGCGACGCGAGTAGTGCCGGCGCAGCCCGAGCCGTTCAAGCCGGCGCCGCCGAAGCCGGTGCCACCCCGGCCGGTCGCGTCCGTCCGTCCTGCTGCGCCGCCGCCGGAAGTACCACAGCCGGCACCGCCCACACCCGTAGCGCCGCCTGCGGTATCGATTGCTGCACCTCCTCCGACCGTTGCTGCTCCCGTTGTGCCCCCGGCTCCGGTCGCGCCGCCTGCGGTGGTCAAGGTGCGGAGGCCCCTCGAAGTTACGCCGCCGCCGGCGATCAAGCCCCCGCCAATGCCGACGCGGCCAGCCGCTGTCGCTCCAGCACCGGTTCCGCCTGCCGCTGTGCCGCTCCCCACGGCCGTCTTCGAGGCTCCTTCACCTCCAACGGTTGTTCCGGCGGCCGCGCCGCCAGCGCCGGTGCTTGCTCCGGCGCCCGTCGTCGCAGCACCCGAGCCTGCGCCCGCCGCCGTCCCGCCGCCCCCACCACCGCAGGACGTCATCGGCGGTGTCCGTTTTGCACCCGTGCCGAAGCGGCCGGTCAAGCCAGACAGCAAAGAGCCCGGCGCCTGAGGCCGGGCTCGGTCAGTACCAGCCGGGGTTTGATCCGGGTGCGGAACGTTCAGTCTTCGTCTTCGCCCTGATCGTCATCGCCATGCCCCGAATTGTCCGAGCTACTGTCGGAATTGCCGTGGCCGGAATTGTCGCTGTTGGAATTGTCCCCGTCGTCGTTGCCGCTGCCCGAATTGCCATTGCCCGAATGGTCCTGGCCAGAGTCGCCGCTGTTCCCATGATCCGAGCCCTTGCCGTTCGATTTGGCGCTATCGTCCGTCGCCGCAACCGTCAGCGTCGTCTTTACCTTGCCCTTGGCGTCAACTGTCTTCGGCACGCCGCTCACCAACAGCGCACCCGTGTCCGACGTGCTTGCTTCCTGTCCGGCTTTCACCGTCACGCTCGAATGATCCGCGGTCGAAATCACGCCGACAGCGCCGCGCTTTACCTCGACGCTCGCGCCATCTCCGTCGGAGTGCACCGTAAAAATCGTGCCCTTCACAACGGCCACCAACTGCGGCGCCTGCACGGCGAAGTGCTTCACCTTCTCGATGTCGGCCTCGACTGTGACATCGCCGAAATACTGCTTCACCGTTATGAAGCCATCGCTGGGGCGCCGAAAGAATTGCACCTGCGTGTCGGGCCCGAGCTCCACCGTCTGGCTGCCGTTCTGGAATAGTACGCGGGCGTTGCCGAGAGTGCGGACCACGCGGGTCTCTGGCACAGCGTCGCCGCGCTCCACCTTCTGCCAGTCACCATCGACCAGCTCGAGCACGACCCCGCGCAGCTTCTGCGCGATCCAGTCGTCGGCGATTGCGGGAGTGACCAGGCTCGCGACGAGCGCGAGAACCAATAGAGCGAGCTTTGGCATTCTTGCCTTCCGGGCCTTTCTGGCGCGTCCGACAATAAGTATAAGCCCCATGGCTCCAGCATCTCCTAAGGCTGCGGCCCTAATTGGCGGCAAAGTGAATCAATCGCTACGCGTCGCCGCCCTTCACCGAAAGCTGAGAAGTCCGTGCGGCAACCCTTTTGCGTCGCGCTCCGTTGCTTCTGCCAAATCCCGGGCGAAACCCGAACGCCCGGCAGACAAGGAGACGTCCACATGACCCGTCCCGAGCTCGACCGGATGCTGGAAAAGGCCGTAGCCGAAGCGATCGGCGTGCCCTATCGCAACCGCAAGGTGAAGCGTGCATACAAGCCGCGTTCGCCGCTCAGCTACCAGCCGGTGCACCCGCAGCACAGTGCCCGAGAATTGCAACACGCTTGATTTGCTTTTCTTTTTCTCCTCGCTAGTCTCTCATGCTGGGAGCCTGCGAGGGGAATATGCTGCAGCCCGAATCCGCCGATCTGGCGCGGTATCGCGCGCTGATCATTTCGCGGCTGCCGCAACTTGCGGGGGCGAAATTCGTCACGCTCGCCGAAGGCTGGGATTCTGTCGCCCTCGAATATGACGGGTTGATCTTCAAGTTCCCTCGCAACGAGCGCTCGCGAGAGCGGCTGAGGCGCGAAGTGGCGCTGCTGAACTATCTGCGTCCGCGCATCACCATGCCCCTGCCGCAGCCTGTTCTTTATGACGGCGACGAGCCGTTTTCCCAGCACCGCGCCATTCCCGGCGAAAAACTTCTCGCGGACGATTACCTGATGCTCGGGGAAGGTTCGCGCAACGCCCTCGCCACCCGCATGGCTCAGCTTTACGCAGAACTCCACCAACTGCCGCTTGCCCGCATGCAGCAGGCGGGCGCAGTAGCTGTGGATCCCTGGATGAGCCCCGACGAAATCCTAGAGGGGGCGCTACCGCGCCTGCCTCGCGGCTACAAGGGCTGGGCCAAAAAGGTGGTCGCCGGCTATCGCAAGCTCACCATCGAGGGCGACGAGCTGATCTACGGATATTTCGATGGCCATGGTTGGAACATGGCGTTCGATTTCACTACGGCGACGCTGAACGGCGTCTACGATTTCGCCGATTCCGGCTTCGGCTCGCGCCACCGCGACCTCAGCTATTCCAACTGGATTTCGGCCGATCTTACGCTGCGGATCATCGACCGCTACGAGATCCTCACCGGCCGCCAGGTCGACCGTGAAAAGGTCATGCTGTATAGCTCCGCCCTCCGCCTCGCCGAGTTGGCCGAGGGCTTCCTGGGCGACGATCGGGCTGTCGCGAGCGTTGTCCACTGGGTCGACGAACTGAAGCGGCTGGAACCCCCGCTGCGCCCGGCGGCATAAGCCGCCGCGACCAACCAGCCCACGGATAGCCGAGCCGGCGCCTTTTACGCCGTCATCCTCATCCCTTCGTCAAACGTCAAGAAAAGCTTTTCCCAACGTCTTGCCTATGTCACGGAAACATGGCACTCCTCGCCGCGAGAAAAGCTTTTCCTGATCGCCGGAGAGGTCGCAGAACCGACCGGCACCCATAATCCAGGAAACGCTTTTCCTGAGTGCCGCTCAGGCGGCAATGGGAGGAAATGGATGACTTTTACGAAGCTGACCAAGCTGGCAGCCGCTATTGGCGTGCTCGCCTCGATTTCGGGCCCCGTGCTGGCGCAGGACGGAGTGGGTGTCGACGACGGCACCCAGCTGACGCTGTGGACCCGCGCCGCGACGCAGGTTCGCGTCGACCAGTTGGTGCAGGCCTATAACGCCTCGCACAAGAACCAGGTTACCGCGACCTATGTCGTCACCGACGACTACCAGACCAAGATCGGTGCCGCCGCAGCCGCCAAGGGCCTGCCGGACCTGTTCTCGGCCGACGTCGTCTTCATGCCGAACTGGACCTCTGCGGGCCTCTTCCAGGACATCACCGATCGCATCAACGCGATGCCCGATATCGACAAGGTCGCTCCGGCCGGCATCGACGTGGGCACCTGGGACGGCAAGAAATACGGCATGCCCTTCATCGCCGACCTGTCGGTGTGGATGTGGAACAAGAAGCTCTACAAGCAGGCCGGCCTCGACCCTGAAAAGGGCCCGACCTCGCTCAAGGAATTCGCCGAACAGGCCCGTGCGGTCGCCAAGCTCGGCGGCGATATCCACGGCACTTATTTCGGCGGCAATTGCGGCGGCTGCAACGTCTTCACCTGGTTCCCGATCGCCTGGGCCGACGGCCAGGACGTGATGAACGCCGATGGCACCGAGTCGCACCTCAACTCCGACGAGTGGAAGGGCATCTACAAGGTGTTCCACGATCTCGTCGCCGACGGCACCATGATGATGCCCGAGTCGAAGGACGAAGCCGGCCCGACCTGGACCTCCTTCTTCCCCAAGGGCGTGATCGGCGTGCAGCCGATGCCGGCGACGCAGATTTCCGGCCTCGTGGGCAACGGTCTCGATGACGCCGACATCGGCGTGACGCCGATTGCCGGCCTCAATGGCGGCCAGTCGACCTTCATCGGCGGCGACGATATCGGCATCTCGCGCGACAGCACGAAGGCCGATGCGGCGTGGAACTTCATCGCCTGGGTCCAGTCCAAGGAAGCCCAGGTCGAGGTCGTGGCCAAGAACGGCAACGTGATGACCCGCACCGACCTCGCCGACAACCAGTACATGACCGATCCGCGCGTGAAGCTGTTCAACACCGTGGGCGCCAACGGCAAGACGCCGCTCGCCAAGAATTTCGGTGCCACCTTCAACGACCCGCAGGGTCCGTGGATCGTGCTGTTCCGTGATGCGGTGTTCGGCGACGGCGCCAACCTCGAGACCAACAACGACGCGATGAATGACTCGCTGAGCCAGTAACTTGACGTCCGGGCCGGCCCGGTTCCTCCTCTTGGAATCGGGCCGCTCCTCTCGAGGCGAGGATCTATCGTGACTACAACGTCGATCTCTGAGGCCGCGGCAGTGGACCGGCCGGTCCGGCGCACCGGCATCACCCTGCGCCGTCAGCTTGTCGGGTTCGCCTACACGATCCCCACCCTGATCTTCATCGTCGTGTTCTTCCTCACCCCGCTGGTGCTGGTGGCGAAGATGTCGCTGAGCAAGTACGGCCTGCTGACCGGCGACGAAGGCTTCAACTTCCCGAAGAATTACGTGTCCATCTGGCGCAACCAGCTGTTCTGGCCCGCCGTGTGGTTCACCATCGAATATACGGTGATCGTCACGATCATGCTGCTGGGGCTGGGCCTCGGCCTCGCACTCCTCGTTCAGACCGTCACGCGCTGGTCGGCATTCCTCCGCACCGTGTTCCTGCTGCCGGTGTCGCTCGGCCTCGCCGCCGCGTCGCTCCTCGCCTACGGCTTCTATTCGCCGGCAATCGGCCCGATCAGCCCACCGCTCGAAGCGATGGGCCTCATCGACAACCCCATTGCATTCCTCGGCACCTCGATAGCGGCGCTGCTTTCCACCACGTTCCTTGTCGTGTGGAAATTCGCCGGCTTCTACATGCTGGTGCTGACGGTAGGCCTCCAGGGCATTCCGGACGACCTCTACGAGGCGGCTTCGCTGGATGGCGCGACCCCGTGGCAGAATTTCCGCCACATCACGCTGCCGCTGCTCCGCCCCTCGCTGTCGCTCGCGACCATCCTCTGCGTCACCGGTTCGCTGCTGGCCTTCGACCAGTTCTTCATCTTGACCAAGGGCGCGCCCGATAACACCACGGTCACCGCCGTGCAGGTGATCTATCGCGAGGCGTTCCAGCGCCAGAACCTTGGTACCGCCGCGGCGCTCTCGATCATCGTGCTGATCGTACTGGTGCTCATCAACATCCTGCAGTTCCGCTTCCTGCGCGGATCGGAGCGAGACTGACCATGATCGTCGGCCAACAACAATCCGCCCTCAGCCGCACCCCGTACTATGTCCTCACCGGCGGGCTCGCGATCATCTTCCTGTTCCCGCTGGTGTGGAGCTTCTACGCCTCCATCAGTCCGCAGGCGAACACGGCGCAGATCGACGGCTTCGGCTTCGGCAACTACAAGACGATGTTCGATTTCGGTGCCGGCCTGCCCACCGTGGCGGCCAACAGCGCGGTTATCTCCATCCTCACCGTCGCCATCACCCTCATTATCTCGACGCTGGGGGGCTATGCGTTCGCCCGCTTCAAGTTCTGGGGCAAGGACGCGCTCTTTCTCTTGACGCTGTCCATCCTGATGGTCCCTTACGCGACGCTGCTGATCCCGCTCTACGTCATGCTCAACGCCGTAGGGCTTTCAAACTCACTGGTCGGCGTCGCCCTGATGATCGCCATGTTCCAACTGCCCTTCGCCACCTACATGATGCGCATATCGTTCGAAGCCATTCCGCGCGAACTCGAGGAATCGGCCCAGATCGACGGCTGCAACAGCTTCTCGACCCTGTGGCGCATCATGCTCCCCTCGGTGACGCCAGGACTGGTGACGGTGGGGCTCTTCGCCTTCCTCGCAGCGTGGAATGACTTCTTCGCCCCGCTGATCCTCCTCACAGATCCCCTCAAGCAGCCGCTGCCGGTGACAGTCGCCAATATGCGGCAGCAGACCATGGGCGTCATCAATTACGGCGCCACCGAAGCGGGCGTAGTGATTATGGCGCTTCCCTGCGTCATCCTCTTCCTGCTGCTGCAGCGCTACTACGTCCGGGGCTTCATGTCCGGGGCGATCAAGGGCTGAGGCGTTCGCAGCAATGAGCGATACGGGCAGGAAGCATCCGACCATCCGCGACGTCGCCAGCGCCGCCAACGTCTCCATCGGCACGGCGTCGAAGGCACTCAATTCGAGCGGCCGACTGCGCGAGGAAACGCGTGAAAAAGTGCGGCAGGTGGCGCGCGACCTCGGCTACCGCCCCAACGACATGGCGCAGAGCCTGCACCGCACCCGCTCGATGACGGTGGGGATCATCTCCACCGATTCATTCGGCCGCTTCACCCTGCCCATCTTCCAGGCGCTCGAAGAGCGGTTCGCCGACCAGGGCATCGGGGTGTTCATGGCCAACGCCACTGACGACCCCGCGCGCGAGCGCCAGCATCTCGATCACCTGATCGGTAAGCGCATCGATGGCCTCGTCGTCACCGCCCGCCGCGCCGACAAGCGCCCATCTGTTGGGCCGCTGCCGCCAGGTCTGCCCGTGATCTATGTGTTCTCGCAGGCCGACGACCCGGACTCGCTCTGTCTCATCCCCGACGACGAGGGTGGGGCACGGCTCGCCATCCGGCACCTCGCGCAGATCGGCTGCAAGCGTATCGCTTATCTCACGGGGCCCGAGCGCTTCGAAGCTGTGCGACTGCGCCATCGCGGCTACACTTCAGGCCTCGCCGAAGCCGGCCTCACCGAATACCCCGAATATTACCTGCCCGGCCCATGGTCCGAGGCGTGGGGTCGTGATGCCGTGGCAAAGCTCTTCGATGGCAGGGGCGAGCGTCCTGATGGCATCTTCTGCGGCAACGACCAGATTGCCCGCGGTGCGGCAGAGGCATTGCGTGAGCGCGGCATCGACGTGCCCGGCGAGGTGGCGATCGTCGGTTTCGACAACTGGGAAGTGCTGGCCGAGGCGGCAAGGCCGCCGCTCACCAGCGTCGACATGAACCTCAAGGCGCTCGGCGAGGAAGCCGGACGCCTGCTGCTCGGCATGATCGGTGGCGAGAAGCAGCGCGGCATTCGCCGGCTGCCCTGCACGCTGGTCGTCCGCCAATCCACCCAACGCTGAGATCAAAGACCCGCCTGCTTGCTCGGCCGGCGGATTAAGGGAGTAGAGATGAGCCAGTATCACCCGGTCCGCTTCGTGGACGTCCGCCTCGAAGGCGATTTCTGGAAGGAGCGGCTCGACACCGTTCTCGCCCGCACCATTCCGAGCCAGCACAAGAAGCTCGGCGAATACGGCATCCTCGACTCGCTGAAGCTCCCCAACCCGCCGCCCCCGCTGCGCTTTCCGCGCCATGCCAATGGCTTCACCGTTCAGGTGTTCTGGGATTCGGACGTCGGCAAGTGGATCGAAGCGGCGGCCTATGCGCTGTCGCACCGCCGCGACGCCGACATCGAAGCCAAGATCGAAGCCATCGTCGACGATTTCGAGAAGGCGCAGGCGCCCGACGGCTACCTCAATTGCTGGTATCTCGGTCGTGAGCCGGAGAAGCGCTGGAGCAACCTGCGCGACAACCACGAACTCTACAATGCTGGCCATATGCTCGAAGGCGCCATCGCCTATTACGAGACAACGGGCCGCCGGCGCTGGCTCGACATCATGGAGCGCTACGTCGAGCACATCCGCCAGACCTTCGGCACCGAACCGGGCAAGAAGCACGGCTATGACGGGCACGAGGAAATCGAACTGGCGCTGGTCAAGCTCTACCATCTGACCAAGGAAAAGAAGCACCTCGACCTCGCCGCCTATTTCATCAACGAGCGCGGTAACCAGCACCCCCACTTCTTCGATGTCGAGCGCCAGGCGCGCGAGCAGAAGGGGTGGGAAGCAGCGCAGCGCTATGCGCACGGCAATTACGAGTACAGTCAGACGCACAAGCCGGTACGCGACCAGGAAAAGGTGGTCGGGCACGCGGTACGCGCCATGTATCTATACACCGCCATGGCGGATCTCGCTGTGGAACTCAACGATGCGGCGCTCAAGAAGGCATGCGCGACGCTCTGGGACGACGTGATGGTCACCAAGATGTACATCACGGCCGGGCTGGGGCCGTCGGCCAGCAACGAGGGTTTCACCTTCGACTACGACCTGCCGAACCAGACCGCCTACGCCGAGACCTGTGCGTCCGTCGCCCTGATCTTCTGGGCCCAGCGCATGCTGCATCTCGATCTCGACGGCAAATATGCCGACGTGCTCGAGACCGCCCTCTACAATGGCGCGCTCTCCGGCCTCAGCCGCGATGGCGAGCACTATTTCTACATGAACCCGCTCGAGAGCAACGGAACGCCCAACCGCTGGGACTGGCACACCTGCCCGTGCTGCACCATGAACGTGTCGCGCCTTGTCGCGTCCGTGGGCGGTTACTTCGTCTCGACCGCGCCCGACGGGCTCGCCTTCCACCTCTATGGCGGCATCTCGACGACGCTCGATGTGGGCGGCACCAAGGTGGCGGTGAAGGAAGTCTCGAACTACCCGTGGTCGGGCGACATCGCCATCAACATCGACCCCGAGACCAGCAAGGCCTTCGACGTGAAGCTGCGCGTCCCGGGCTGGACCAAGGGCGCGACCATCAAGGTCAACGGCCAGGCGGTCACGGCGGCGGTGGTCAACGGCTATGCCACCATCCACCGCACCTGGGCCAAGGGCGACATGATTACTCTCGACCTGCCCATGCCGGCCGAGCGCATCTTCGCCCATCCGGCGGTGGTGATGGATGCCGGCCGTGTGGCTCTCAAGCGTGGCCCGCTCGTGTACTGTGTCGAGGAAGCCGATAATCCGGGCGGCACCGTGCAGCGGTTGAAGCTGCCGCGTGAAAGCGAACTGGTCATCCGCCAGCGCCCCGACCTGTTCGACGGCGTCGTCACCCTCACCGCCCCGGCGAGCGCCATCGACGAAGGCGAGTGGAAGACTCTCTACCGCACCGCTCCCCCCAAGGAAGCCCCCGCCACCCTCACCGCGCTCCCCTACTACCTCTGGGCCAACCGCGGCCAGGGCTCGATGGTGGTCTGGATCCCGGAGGCGTAAGGGGGATTCTTCCCCTCACCCTGCCGCTGCGCGGCCACCCTCTCCCTCAAGGGGAGAGGGGCAGGGGTGCCTCAATGGCAGTTCGGGGCACGCTTCCCTTCTCCCCTTGAGGGAGAAGGTGGCGAGGCCGAAGGCCGAGACGGATGAGGGGACGATCAGCCCCGACAAAACAAAAGGGGCCCACCGGGCCCCTTTTCACATCCACCTTTGCGTCACCGTCACTCGGCCGCGACGGACATCCCGCCGAACTGCTGTTCGAGCATCGCGCGCTCATAGGCCAGCCGCGAGCTGGCGCGCTGCGGGGCTTCGAACTGGTCGTCGAGCGCCCGGGCGAACAGCTTCTCGCGCTCCTCGGCCGTCGACATGAAAAACGGGTAGCGGCGCAGCGTGGCCGGCAGCTTGGTGTTCACGTAGGCGCCGAAGAGCTGCACCGGGAAGCTCAGCCCGGGATACTCGCGCTCCTCCGCCATCATCTCCGAACCGAAGACGCGGCGGTAGAAGGCGGCGTGTTCCGGCCGCACCGTGGCGAGGCAGGCATCGACGTTAAAGTAGACCGACGCCATAACGGCGATGCGCAGCGTCAAGAAAGGCAGGGCCGGGTAGGCCAGTGATGCCTCGTAATCGGCAGTGAAGCGCGAGGGATCGATGAACGTCTCGCCGCGGGCCAGCAATGGAAGCACCACATCGGGGTGGCTCTTGGTGCTCGAACCCAGCGGGTATTTCGCGGAAACGTGATGAATACGGATTGAGCTGACCAGCTCGCCATCGATGTGGACACCAAAACTCATGCCGTTCGGAGCATTGTCCAGGTCATCGACAACGATACCAGCGTCGTTCATCGGCACGAATTCTTCGCGGCGATAAGCATCGTAACGCAGGCGATAGATTGGATTGTCAGTTACATCCATACGGACGCGCGAATACTCAACGCGATCCAGTATATCCATAAGTGTACCGGCAAACCTGGAAACCGGGGCAGCTGACGCTACTGCCGTGCCGTCGTCCGAACGCATAAGGTACTCCGCAAACTCGGAGTAAACCTTAACCTCTCGTTAGGCATATTGAAATTCCTAAAATTGCAAGTAATCCGCGCGTTCAGAGCATAGGTTTGCGCACAGATACGTAGCGGCCGGAATTTCTATAGATTCGCCAGAACCTTAACGTGGGTTAACCACGTTTCCGGTTAACCGCGGCAGGCAGCCGCACCGGTGCAGCGGCGACGGAGCGGGCCGCCATGCGGGCGATCAGCTCGGCCACTTCGCGGCGCGGCAGCGGCACGCCGAACAGGTAGCCCTGGATCTGGTCGACCTTGGTGTGCTCGGCGATGGCGTTGAGCTGTTCCTCGGTCTCGATGCCTTCGGCCGTGACCGTGAGGTTGATGTCCTTGCCCAGCTGCGCCACGTTCGACAGCAGCTTCAGCGAGCGCGGGTTCTCGCCGATATCCATCACGAACGAACGGTCGATCTTCAGCTTGGTGAAGGGCAGGGCCTGCAGGTAGCTCAGCGACGAATAGCCGGTGCCGAAATCGTCGAGCGCGATGCCGATGCCCTGCTTGGCCAGCTTGTTCAGCACCTTCGTCGCGACCGACTTTTCCTCGATCAGCGCGGTTTCAGTGACTTCCACCTCGAGCCGGTGAGCGGCGAGGCCCGAGCCCGAAAGCGCGGCCTTCACCATCTGCGGCACGTCGGCATTGCGGAAGTCGCGGGCCGAAATGTTCACCGACACCGACACTTCCTCGGGCCAGTTCTGGCATTCGGCCGTCGCGGCCTTCAGCACCCAGCGCGAAATGTCGGAAATGATGCCGGTTTCCTCGGCGATCGGGATGAACAGCGACGGCGGGATCGAGCCGAGCTCGGGGTGATGCCAGCGGGCCAGCGCCTCGCAGCTCACTACGCGACGGCTCTTCAAATCGACGATCGGCTGGAACACCAGCGAGAGCGCGCCATCGGCCACGGCTTGCTTCAGGTCGGTCTTCAGCCGCTGGCGATAGCGGTAATCGGTGTCCATCTCGTCGTGGAACACCTGGGCCTGGCCCTTGCCGTTGCCCTTGGCCTTGTAGAGCGCGAGGTCGGCCTTGGTCATCAGGTCGTCGAGGCTGTCGGGCGCATTGGTGACGGTGACGACGCCGATCGAGACGTTGACGCCGAACATTTCGCCGCCGACCTCGAAGGTGTCGCGGAAGGCTTCGAGGATGCGGCCGGGATCGTCGACCGTGTCGGTCAGCTGCACGCCGCCGGCGCGATAGACCACGTATTCGTCGCCGCCGAGGCGGGCGACGAGGCTGTCCTTGCCGAGCACGCGGCTCAGGCGTTCCGACGTTTCCACCAGCACGCGGTCGCCGATGAGGTGACCCATGGTGTCGTTAACATGCTTGAAGTCGTCGACGTCGACGATCATCAGCATGGCCATGTCCAGCGTCCGGCCGTGACGGCGACGCTCGAGATCGGCCTCCACCTGCTCGGTGAAATATGCGCGGTTCGGCAGGCCGGTCAGCGTGTCGTAATGCGCCATGTAGTTGATGCGCTCTTCGGCCTTCACGCGCTCGGTGATGTCTTCGAACAGCAGCACGGTCTTGTCCTGCCGCGACGACACCGTCACTTCGCAATACTGGCCGTCGGTGAGTTTCAGCACCACCTTGCCGCCACCGCCTTCGTTGACGGTATCGAGCAGGTTCTCGCTCGAGCGCTGGGGCAGGGTGCCGCGCGAAGCGGCCGACGAAATCATCGCCGCGAAGGGCCGGCCGGTCCAGTTGCCCGGCATCAGGGTCGAAAAGATCAGCTCGGCGCGATCATTGGCGACGAGGATCAGCCCGCGCTCGTCGAGCATGCAGAGGCCGTGCTGCATGGTTTCGAGCGCCGTATCGAGTTCGGAAGCGAGGCGTGTCGCCTCGATGCGGCCATGCACGGCGCGCAGCAGGATGGCACGGATATTGGCCGACACCTTGCGCAGCGACACGATGAAGACGATCAGCACCACGCTGAGCATCATGGTGTGGAGCGCGCCGTCGAACAGCATGCCGAGCGCCATGCCGACGCAGATGATCGCGACCTGGCTGGTCACCAGCCGGTCGATGGCGAAGTTGCGGCCCGCAACACCCACCAGCACGGCCACCGAGACCGACAGCGAGCTCATTTCGGCAAAGGCGGTGTTCACCACGAGGAAGCTGTAGGCCATCCACGCGCCATAAAGCGCGGCGATCGCCATGGCGCCGACAGTGGCGCGCACTTCCCACTTGGTGGCGGTCACCACATCGTCGTCGGCGAGCGGCCGGCGCTCGAAGGCCATCATGTCGATATTGCGGGCGAGCCCGACAATCGCGAAGCCGACCGCAATGGCAATGAGGACGAAATTGCTGGATTCGACGCCCGAAACCCCCGCGACCAGCGCTGAGCTGAAGGCGCCAAGCATCATGACGCGCCGGTCCGCATAGAGCGACCGGATCATCGATACGTAGTCAACTGGTGGCAGCGACTTGTGGGCTGGCTCGAACATAGACCTTCACCAAGGTGTGACGATCATATGGGGGCAAGCCGTTAATGCCTGCTTTCGTTGTCATCTTTGGGAGGGTCGAAAGAGGGCGCCCGAAGGCGATCAGAGCCCCAATCCACGCAAATGGTTTATGCTTCGTTTGGCGAAGGCCCGCCAGTCGGCCGGGTCGTCATGCTCGGTCACGAGGTGCGTGGCCTTCGTGGCGCGGAAGAGTGGCGTCAGCGCCGCCCAGTCGATGATGCCGTCCCCGGTCGCCGCCCAGCCGCCTTCGGCCAGCGTGCCGCGCGGCGCCATGTCCTTGGTCTGGATGATGGAAATGCGGTTTGCAAACTTTCGCAACATTTCCGCAGGGTCGGCGCCCGCCCGCGTGATCCAGCCGCAATCGATCTCGAACCACACGTCGGGCCCGGCGGTTTCGAACAGATGATCGATCGGCCGCGAGCCGCCCGGAAACGGCTCGAACTCGAAGTCGTGATTGTGCCACGCCACCTTCAGCCCATGCGGCTTGGCCCGCTCGGCCCCCACCGCCAGCTTCTCGCCGAGGCCGCGCCACCAGCCGGGCGTCGGCTGCCGCTCCTCGGCCCCGACCCAGGGCGGGATCAGCCAGGTGGCGCCGAGCGTCAGGGCGATATCGATGAAGCGATCGGGCTCGGTGACGAGCCCCGAAAGCGGCATGTGGAAACCGAAGCATTTCAGCCCATTATCATCGAGCGCCTGCCGAAACCCCTTCGGGTTCGCCTCATAAGCCGGCAGCCAGGGTTCTATGGCGTCATACCCCATGGCCTTCAACTCGGGAAACTGCGCCTCGAGCGGCGGCGAATGCCGCGAGGAATAGAGCTGGTAGGCGATGGGGTAGGTCATTCACTTTTCCATTCTCGGTTGCTGAGGCAACCCCTCATCCGCCCTTCGGGCACCTTCTCCCACAAGGGGAGAAGGCGATAGGGCCGAAAACCCGGTGCCGGATCAACGCAAGATCGCGCCACGGTGCCTTCTCCCCTTGTGGGAGAGGTGGCCGAAGGCCGGATGAGGGGTCGGCGCACAGCGCCGCCTTCGTCCTGCCCCGAAAAAAAATGGCGACGTTCTGAGGAGAGCAGAACGCCGCCAATCCTCGTCAGGGAGGAGGATTCACTTCGGTTGCGGCTCCATGTCCGCATTCCATTCGAGCAGCTCGATCTGCACGCCGAGCGCCGGCTCGGTATCGTAGTACGCGTAACGCCCATGCGCGCCGTCGAACTCGGCCTGCTGCAGGTTCGTGTGCCCGAGCCCGGCCAAGAACGCCGTCCGCTTGCTCATATTCCGCGTCTTGAACGCGATGTGGTGGCAGCCGGGACCCTTGGCTTCCAGCACGTCGCGCCAGGCGCTCTTCTCCGGCCCGGGCTCGAGAAACTCGACGTCGATATTCTTGAACTTGAACATGGCGAGCCGCGCGCTCACCACCGCGGGCGCGCCGTGATAGACAGCCTGCGCTTCGTCGGGATCGGCCGCCTTGCCGATATGGCTCGGTGATTTCCCGGTCAGCTCCGAGAACCATTTCAGCGATTTCTCGAGATCGTCGGTGACGAAGCAGATCTGCATGATCTCGTCTTCGTCGAGCAGGCGATCATCGACCGGGCCGTAATCCATTGCCGCACCTTTGGAAGAGGGCGCCGGGGCAGCCAGAGGCCGCCCCAGCTTCGGGAAGTTTCTTAGTTGAAGATCGCGTCGTAGTTTTCCTTCAGCCCGGCGATCACGTCGTCCGGCGTCTGGGCCTTGTTGCTCCAGAAATCGTACATCACGGTCCAGATGGCGTTGTGCCAGTCGGTGTCGGTGATGTTGAACGGGTTGGCGACCTGCCCGTTCGGCACGTTGAGCGCGTCCATCGCCACCTTGTTGCAGGCGTCCTGGAACTCGGTCGGCGCATCGGCGCGCGGCGAGGTCGAGCCCTTGGCCTGGTTGGCCTTGGCCGAGACCACCGGATCGACGAAGGCCGCGACGAGGTCGAGCTCGGCCTTGTCGGTGTCGGCGTCCTGGCCACCCAGGATGCCCATGGCGTCCGAGGTCACCGCCACGGCCTTGGTGCCGGGGATCACTTCACAGCCGAAATCGACGCCCGGCACCTTGCCGGCCGACAACCATTCGCCCTTCATCCAGTCGCCCATGATGTGCATGAGCGCCTTGCCGGCGATCACCGTGTTGGTGGTCTCGTTCCACGGACGGTTCTCGGATTCAGGCGTCGCTTCGTTCGAGAAGGCGCGGACGATCTCGATGGCCTTCCGCACTTCAGGCGTGTCGAACACGGTCGGATCGACTTCCGCGCCATACATGCGGTTGTAGATTTCCGGCCCCGCCGTCGCCGCCAGCATGGCGTGGAACAGGTAGCCGACCTGGAAGGCCTGGCCGCCCACGGCCGCCGGGATGAAGCCCGCCGCCTTGATCTTGGGGAAGTCGGCGAGCATCTCGTCGACGCTCTTCCAGGCCGTCGGATCGACGCCGGCCTTCTTTGCCACGTCCATGTTCCAGTAGACCATGCCGTCGATATGCATGAAGAGCGGGATCTTCACCATCTGGCCATCGACGGAGCTCAGCTCCTTGATGATGGGGAAGAACTTATCGGTGGCGCCGATCTGGTTGTAATAGTCGGTCAGGTCGCGCTCGAGCCCGAGCCCCTTGAGGTCGCGGAAAATGCCCGGGTCGGAGTTGACGAAGGCGTTGGGCGGGTTGCCGCCGGTCACGAGGTTCACCACCGAGACGTTGACGCCCGAATTATGCGGGATCGCCAGGTCCTTCCAGGAGTGGCCCTTGGTGGCGAGCGAGTCCTGCAGCACGTGCAGGGCCGCCACTTCGGCCGGGGTCGACCAGCCGTGGTAGACGATGAGTTCCCGGGCATTGGCCAGCGAGGCCGTGCCGAGGATGAGCGCAGCCGTCAGGCCCGCCAGTGTTTTGAGGCGCATATTCTCTCTCCCTTGAGCGGGGCCGCCCTCCAAGGCCTGACCCCGATTTCCTGGTCCCCGTCTTCCGCGGGGTTAGGCCGGATTATCCCGGCCGGAACACGTAAGCCTCCCCGTTCGAGAGGCAGCGCCTTGCCGCGCCCCGAACCTGCCGTGTGTTCCATTGGCAACCACTGAAGTCGCGCGCCCCGGGAGGACGCGCGACCGTTCGAAACGTCCCCGTCAGCCGAGGATGGTCTCGAACTGTTCCTTGAGCTCGGCGATCGCCGCGTCGATCGTCATGTTCGGATCGCTCCAGAGCTTGAACGACACGATGTCGAGGGCCGACCGCCAGTCCTCGTCGGCGGTGTTGTGCGGGTTCGGCACCTGCTTGTTCGGATCAGCCAGCGCCTTCAGCACTTCGGCCGAGCAGGCGTCGAGCTGGTCGGCCGGTGCGTCGAGGCGCAGCGGGGTCGAGCCCTTGGCGAGCGCGAAAGCCGCCGACGTCGCGGGGTCGAGCACCACCGAGGCGAAGTCTTCCTCGGCCTTGGTCTTGTCGGCATCCACGCCGCCCAGCATGCCCCAGGCGTCTACGGTCACGGAGAGCGCCTTGGTGCCGGGGATGTTGACGCAGCCGAAATCGACGCCGGGCTTCTTGCCGGCGGCGTACCACTCGCCTTTCATCCAGTCGCCGTGGATCTGCATCAGGGCCTTGCCGGTGATCACCATGTTGGTGGTGACGTTCCAGTCGCGGTTAACCGAGCCTTCGTCGGTGTTCTGCTGGAACTTGCGCAGCATCTCGAGGCTGGCCTTGAATTCGGGGCTGTCGAGCGTCTCGATCGTCGGATCGGTGCCGTAAATGCCCGAGTAGATCGCCGGGCCGGCAACGGCCGCGGTCAGGGCGTGCAGCAGGTAGCCGACCTGCCACTGCTGGCCGCCGATGGCGAGCGGGATGTAGCCCGCGGCCTTGATCTTGTCGAAGTCGGCGAACATCGCATCGAGCGAGGTCCAGTTATGCGGGTCGACGCCGGCGGCCTTCGCCACTTCCATGTTGTAGTAGACCATGCCGTCGATATGGAGCGCGGTCGGCACCTTCACGACCTTGCCGTCGACGGCGATCACCTTCTGCACCGAGTCCGGCAGGTGGGCCATGATGCCGTTATCGGCGTACCACTTGGTCAGATCGAGGCTGAGACCCTGGGCCATCAGGTCGCGATAGACGCCGGGGTTCGATTCCATGAACACGTTGGGCGGGTTGCCGCCGGTCACGAGGTTGATCAGCGACACCGAGGCGCCCGAGTCATGTGGAATCGCGAGATCGGTCCAGGTGTCGCCCTTGCCCTCGAGGCCCTTTTTCAGGACGTTCAGGGCCGCCACTTCGGCCGGGGACGACCAGCCGTGGTAGACTACGAGGTCGGCGGCATTCACGACGGGCACGGCACTCAGCATCAGCGCGGCAGCAAGGCCGGCCATCACAGTTTTCAGCATCATCGTCACTCCCTTTGACTTGTGCAGAGACTTGCTAGAGGCGGCGCCCGGTCTGGGCGTCGAAAACGTGGAGCTTGCCGGCCGGGAAATTGACCTGCACGCGGTCGCCCTGCTTCAGCGCGCCGATCCGCTCGGGATCGATCCGCACCGCCATCAGGCCGGCATCGGTCTTGAGGTAACCGGTGGCGTCGCCGCCGGTTTTTTCGGTGTACTGCACCGGCAGCTCGAAACTCGCCGCGCCATCGGGCAGCGCTTCGCCCGGCTCACCGAAATGTTCGGGGCGGAGACCGACGACGATCTTCTGGCCATTGGCCGGCGCCGTCTCGAACGGATAGCGGCTGAGGTCCACTTCCGTGCTGCCGACGGTGGCTTTCGGGCCCGAACCGTTCAGCGTCACCGTCGCCTGGCGGAGATTCATGGCCGGCGCCCCGATAAAGCCGGCGACGAACAGGTTCTGCGGCTTCGAATAGATCTCGTCGGGCGAGCCGAACTGCTGGATCACCCCGCCATCCATCACGGCGATCTTGGTGGCCATGGTCATGGCCTCGATCTGGTCGTGGGTGACGTAGACGATGGTCGATTGCAGTTCGTCGTGCAGCTTCTTGATCTCGAGCCGCATCTCGGTGCGCAGCTTCGCGTCGAGATTGGAGAGCGGTTCGTCGAACAGGAACACGCCGACATTCTTGACGAGCGCCCGGCCGATGGCGACGCGCTGGCGCTGGCCGCCCGAGAGCTGCGCGGGCTTGCGCTGCAGCAGCGGCTCGATCTGCAGGAGCTTGGCCGCCCAGGCGATCCGGCGTTCCACCTCGACCTTGTCGAGCTTGGCCGCCGAGAGCCCGAACTTCAGGTTCCCGTAGACGGTCTTGGTCGGATAGAGCGCGTAGCTCTGGAACACCATGGCGAGCCCGCGATCCTTGGGATCGAGGTCGGTCACGTCTCGATTGCCGATCGAAATGCGCCCGGCGGTCACGTCGAGCAGGCCCGCCAGCAGGTTCAGCAGCGTGGTCTTGCCGCAGCCCGAAGGCCCGAGCAGCACGAGGAACTCGCCGTCGTCGATCGCAAGGTCGAGGTTCTTCAGAACCGTCAGCTTGCCGTAGGTCTTGATGATGTCTTCGAAAACGACGCTTGGCATCGGTTACCCCTTGATCGCGCCTGCGGTGATGCCCTCGACGAAGAACTTGCCGAGCACGAAGTAGATGAAGAGTGGCGGGATCGCCGTGAGCAGGGCCGCGGCCATGTTCTCGTTGTAGGAGGCCTCGCCCGTCGTGGTGATCACCACGTTGGCCAGCACCACGCTCATGGGCTGCGTGCCGAGCCCGCCGAAGGTCAGCCCGAGCAGGAAGTCGTTCCAGATCGAGGTGATCTGCAAGATCAGCACGACGATGAGGATGTTGGCGCTCATGGGCAGGATGATCTCGACGAAGATCTTCCAGAAGCTCCCCGAGTCCATCAGCGCCGCCGACATGATCTCGGTGGGGATGCCCTTGTAGTAGTTGCGGAAAATCAGCGTCAGGATCGGCATCGACAGGATGGCGTGCACCACCGCGATACCCCACACCGTGCCGTAGACGTTGAGGCCGGCGAAGAACTGGAAGCCGAAGATGTCGATCGGCACGCCGCGCCCGGTCAAAATGATCAGCGGGATCATGATGATCTGGAACGGCACGAAGGCGCACATGAAGAGGATGAACAGGAAGGTGTTCGCCCATTTCACGTTCCACAGGGCCAGCGCGTAGCCGGTGACCGAGGAGAGTGCGAGGCTGAGTGCCAGCGACGGGAACAGGATGGCGATCGAGTTCCAGAAGCCGACCTTCAGGCCCGAGCAGTTGATGCCTGAACAGGCATTGTCCCAGGCGTTCCACCACGGATCGAGCGTGATCGGGTTGGGCAGCGAGAAGATGTCGCCCTGCCGGATCTGGTCCATGGTTTTGAACGAGGTCGTGACGATGATGTAGAGCGGAACGCAGAAGAAGAGCGCACAGATCGCGAGGAACACGATGATGGCGATCGAGCGGCCCGAGATCCCCTTCGCCTTGCGCGGAAAGAGCGGGGCGCGATCGACAACGATGTCAGCGTTCATACGGCCGGTGATGGCGTTTTCGAGAGTGGTCATCAGGCCCGCGCCTCCCGCGCCCGTTCGCGCCAGGCGGTGAGCAGAACCAGCGGCAGGAAGATCGCGCAGGTGATCAGCAGCATGATCACGGCGGCGGCCGAAGCGTAGCCGAGGTTCGATTTCGCCCAATACGCATTGATGGTGAAATAGGCCGGCACCCAGGTGCTCTGGCCGGGGCCGCCATTGGTCATGGCGACGACGATGTCATAGGCCTTCACCACGCCCAGCGAGAGCAGGATGGCGCAGGTGAGGAAGGTGAACTTCATCATCGGAATGATGATTTCGAAATAGAGCCGCCAGACGCTGACGCCATCGAGGCGCGCGGCGCTCCAGATCTCGGAATTGATCGACTTCAGCCCCGCCAGCATCAGGGCCATGTAGAAGCCCGAGCCCTGCCACACCGAGGCGAGGATGATGCCGTACATGGCGGTATCGGCCGAGGCGAGCCAGTTGAAATCGATGAACGTAAGCCCGATCGAGTGGAAGAAATTCTGCAGCCCGAAGCTCGGGTTGAACATCCAGCGCCAGGCCACGCCCGTCACGATCAGCGACACGGCGAGCGGGTAGAGGAAGATGGTGCGGAAGATGCCTTCGCCGCGCTTCTCGCGATCGATCAGCGCCGCAAGGATGAAGCCGAAGACGATGGCGAGCAGCGAACCGAGCCCGAGGACGATCAGGTTCTGCAGCGCGATCTGCCAGCCGTCATCCTTGAACAGGCGCTCGTACTGACGGCCCCAGTCGGCCCAGTCGATCGCGTACTCGGGAAAGCGCCGCGAGCGGGTAAAGCTCAGGAAAATCGTCCAGATGATGGCGCCCACGAAGGCGATCAGCGTGATCGCCACCGCCGGAATCAGCGCAAGCTGGGGCGACCATCGGGTCCACCGAATCACCATGCTCCTCCCTCGCGTTCCGTGGGTCCCCACCCGCGGAACGTCTCCCTGAAAGGCCCACCGGTATTCCGGCTTGTCGGCCTTGCCCTAGTTTTGGCGCTGGTGTGTGTCCCGCGCTTGTATTATCGTTAAACTAAGACCAAGCGGCGGGATGCGTCAACAGGGAATCTGTGGCGCTCGACCTTGGGATGAGGAGACTATGGCAGCGGGCCGGGTCGGCCGCGCTGCCCAACTGGCCGCGCTGAGGGAGGCAAGCCTTTGACCAACAAGTACAATATCCCGGCCATCGGGTTCGGCACTTTTGATCGCCGCGGCGAGGCGGGAACCGCCGCCATCGCCTACGCGCTCGAACTGGGCTACCGCCATCTCGACACGGCGCAAAGCTACGAGACCGAGCGTGAATGCGGCGAGGCCCTGCGCCGCTCGAGCCTCAAGCGCTCCGAAGTCTTCCTCACCACCAAGGTCACGGGGGCCAACAGCGCCACCGGGCGGCTGATCCCGTCACTCGAAATCAGCGCCGAAAACCTCGGTGTCGACCAGATCGACCTCACGTTGATCCACTGGCCGGTGACCCCGGGCGGCCGGCTCGACATGCGGGCCTATCTCAGCGAGTTGGCCGAAGCGCAGTCGCGTGGGCTGACGCGGCTGATCGGCGTTTCCAACTTCACCATCGCCGATCTCGAGGAGGCCAAAACCATTCTCGGGCCCGGCCGGCTCGCCAACCACCAGTTCGAGCGGCACCCGTTCCTGCAGAACCAGAAGCTGGTAAACTACTGTCAATACAACGGAATTTCCGTCACCTGCTACCTGCCGCTGGCCCGTGGCCGCTGCTCGGGCGATCCGGTGGTCGAAGAGATCGCCGCGCGCCACGGCGCGACGCCGCACCAGATCGCGCTTGCCTATTCGCTCAACCAGGGTCTCATCGTCATCCCGACTTCGGGCAAGCACGAGCGGATCAAGGAGAATTTCGAGGCCCGCACCATCGTCCTCAGCGCCGACGAACTCGCGGCGCTCGCCGGCCGCGACAAGGCCGAGCGGCAGATCAACCCGGTCTGGAGCCCGGCCTGGGACCAGCAACCGGCACTCGGTTGACGGTTTGCATCAGGGGCCGCACTTAAGCGGTGGCCAGTTCACCATTGAACTTGGATAAGGGCAGAGGACCTGTCATATTAGCGTTCTTATGAATTAGCCAATCCGCGGGTAAGCGGCACATCGGAGAGGGCATTTGGGGCGTTCCATCGTTCGGCTCAAGGACATCGCGGACAAGACGGGTTTTTCCACCAACACCGTCTCCCTCGCCCTGCGTGAATCGCCCCGCATTCCGGAGCAGACGCGCGTCCTGATCCGGCAGGCGGCCTCCGAGCTCAACTACCTGCCCAACCAGATCGCCAAGTCGCTGGTCAGCCGCGAGACCAAGACCATCGGCCTCGTCCTCACCGAGATCACCAACCCGATCCTCACCCAGGTGGCGCAGCGCATCGGGCTCGCGCTCAACGAGCGCGGCTACGGCACGCTCTTTGCGACGTCGAACAACACGCTTTCCGAAGAGATCAACGCGGTCGAACTGTTCCGCGCCCGGCAGGTCGACGGCATGCTGATCTACCCCACCAACCACCGCAAGCTCGACCACCTGCGCTCGCTGCGCCGCGCCAACCACCCCATCGTGCTGCTGGTCGGCGACCCCGATGCCGGCATCGATGCCGTCTGCGTCGACGAGAGGCGGGGCGCCTACAAGGCGGTGCGCCACCTCATCGACATGGGTCACCGGCGGATCGGCCTCTTCGACGGCGTGCACCGCAACGGCAACGCCGAAAAGCGCGACGGCTACCTGCAGGCCCTGGGCGAGGCCGGCATCGACTACGATCCGGCCCTTGAGGTCGATCCGCAGGGCCACACGGTCGAGCGCGGCTTCTGGGCCACCGAAACGATGATGGAATCGAGCCGCCGCCCCACCGCCATCTTCGGCGGCAACGACTCCCTCGCGCTCGGCGCCCTGCGCTGGGCCCTCAAGCATAACCTCCGCGTCCCCGAAGACCTCGCCATCGTCGGCATGGACAATATCCAGTATGCCGAATACGCGCCCGTGCCGCTCACCACCGTCAATTACGCCGCCGAAACCGTCACCCGCATGGCCGTCGACCGCCTGATGCGGTTGATCGCCGCCGGCGACCAGCTCCCCGAACCGCGCGTGACGCAGATCGACCCGGACCTCGTGGTCCGCGAGAGCACGCTGCCGCAGCGCTAGGATCAGACGGCGGAGAGGCTAACGGCGTCCACCGTCCAGGGTTCGTCGCCGGAGTCGTCGATCCGGGTCATCGAGATTGTCTTGGGCGGGCCGCTCAACTGGCCATAATACGTGGCGAAGGCGCTGTCGGCTGCGTCCCGGCCTACGGCGATCCGCACGATGCCGTCGATCGGGCAGAGCCGCGTCGCATCGAACAGATACCAGCGGCCACCCAGATACGCTTCGAACACGGCGTGGAAATCCTGCGGCACGAGGTCGAGCGCATAGGCCGAAACGAACCGCGCTGGAATGCCGAGCGCCCGTGCGAAGGTGATGCCCAGATGCGCGAAATCGCGGCACACCCCGGCCCGTAGCGTGAACGTATCATAGGCCGACGTGCTGCCGTCGCTCGAACCCTCGAGGTAATCGACGTTCTCGAAGATCCAGTTGCAGATCGCCTCGACCTTCTCGTGTCCGGTGGCGATCTCGCCGAACTGCCGCCATGCAAAGCGGGCCAGCCGGTCCGACTGGCAGTAGCGCGACGGATAGAGGTGCGGGATCACATCGAAGGGTAGTTGCGCCACCGGCACCTCACCGACATCGACCACATCGTCGATCGCCGGGCGGGTCTCCACTTCAGCCGAGTAGGCGATGTGGTGCGTGCCCTCCGGGAGCACCAGCCGGCGATAGCGATTGCCGGTTTCCGGCACTTCGTGGCTGTCGCCGGCAATCCCCGGCGGCAGGGTCAGCGCCTCGCTGAGCACACGCTGTCGCCCACTGCGTTGTGCCTCGATATTGAGGATCAGCGTTGTGTTCGCCATCGCGTCATAGACGAGCTCGCAGTCGATCAAGAAGCGCATGACGCAGCGTCCCCGTTGGCGCGAGCGAAAGCGGCGGGGCGCCGGAAGGTTCCGCGGGAACCCCACGCGGAGCTGCCGGATTGTGCCCCGAGGGCAAGAGTCAGCGATGAGCATCCTGCAGGTACGCCACACCACCACCTATAACTACGTGCGTCCGGTCCGCTTCGGCGAGCATCGGCTGCTATTCCGCCCGCGCGACAGCCACGAGCAGCGGTTGCTCGAAGCCGAACTCGCGATCTCGCCACAACCGTCCGAATTGCACTGGATCCACGACGTCTTCGGCAACTGCATCACGATCGTCGATTTCGCCGAGCCGGCCGCCGAACTGCGCTTCGAAACCCGTATCGTGCTCGATCACTCCTCGCAGATGACGCCGCGCTTCGCCACCGAGGAGCGGGCCAAGCTCTGGCCCTTCGAATACGAGCCGGATTCTCTGCCCGACCTCGCCCCCTTCATGCACGTGCACAACCCGTCGGCCGAACTCGACGCCTTCGCGCAGAAGTTCACCCGCGCCGGCCGCGAGACAGAAACCGGCCACCTGCTGATGACCATGACCATGGGGGTGCGCGAGAGCCTCGTCTATTCGCGCCGCACCGATCCGGGCACCCAGCCGCCCGAACGCACCCTAGCGATGCGAAAAGGCACCTGCCGCGATTTCGCCTGGCTCATGATAGAGGCCTGCCGCTCACTCGGTTTCGCCGCCCGCTTCGTCACCGGCTATATCTACGTGCCCTCGCGCGATGGGCCGGCCTTGCGAGGCGGTGGCGCCACCCATGCCTGGGTGCAGGTCTTCCTGCCCGGCGCCGGCTGGGTCGAGTTCGATCCCACCAACGGCATCGTCGGCAGCAAGGATCTGATCCGTGTCGGAGTGGCGCGCGAGCCGAAGCAGGCGAGGCCGCTCAGCGGCAGCTATGTGGGTGACCGCGCCGACTATCTGGGCATGAACGTGCAGGTGAACGTCACCACCGTGAAGCAGTCCCGCGCCGATGTCGGCGCTCATGCTGAGAAGCCCCGGTCCGGCAAGCTCCGGGTCAGCGATCTCGGCGCTCGCTGACCCTACGCAACCGCTGAGGTCATCCGACGTTGAGCCTTTCACAGGGGACAAGCCATGCAGCCAGCTCCAGTAATCGAGACAGACTTTATCGCCGAGGGCGAACTCACTATCGTTCACCTGCCCACCGGCGCGCGATATTCCACCTACGCGGCGAGCAATCCCGACGAGTTCTACGTGCTGCGTGACGGTCCCGCTGGCGTTGAAGGGCTCTGCGCCCAGGCCAAGCCCATCCTCGAGCAGATGCTGCGTCGCCAGCGCCACCTCGCCGTGATCGAGAATCGCAGTCGCCGGGGACTATGGCGCTAAATCACCGCTGCGCCCCGGGCGCTATTCTGTTGCAGTATCGGCGCACTCACCTGAAATAATGATTGAATAAGCCCCCATGACTTACTGGGTATGGTGGTCTCCGGACGGGAATATGGCCAAATGCTGGCAGGTGGCCGTGGCAATGGCTGCCTTGCGGTGAGGGGGGCTATTATGAGCGCGTTGGCGGGCTTGGCACGGGTGCAGCGTATTGGCGCGAGGCACCGCGAGGCGATCTTGCTGGCGGGCGTCAGCGTCCTTGCCCTGTCGCTGCCCGCACTGTCGGCGCCGCTGGTCTACGACACCAACACCACGATCATCACGCCGGTCGCTTCGGCCGAGAACGTCTGGGTCGGCTTCGCCAACCCCGATGTGCTTCTCGCCATCGATGCGACCGCCGGCCCGGCCTCGATCACCACCTCGGGCGGCAACAGCTTCTATCTCGGCACCTCGAACACTGCCGACCGTACGGTTGTCACGCTCACCGGTTCGGCAGTCAACACGGCCGGCATCATCTCGGCCGACCAGGTCTTCGTCGGCAACACGTCCGACGACAACACGATGACCCTCAATGCCTTTTCGAGCGTCACCGGCACTTCGCTGGTGCTCGGCGTCAATGCCGGGTCCGACGGCAACCTGCTTGAGCTCACCACCGCCACCTCCAGCATCGATCTCACCAGCAACCTCATCGTCGGCTATGGCGGAGCGAGCAACTCGGTGACCCTCGCCAATGGCGCGAACATCGATGTCGATGGCGTGGTCACGCTGGGCAATAATGTCGGCGCGTCTGGCAACAGCCTGACGCTGTCCTCGGGTTCGAGCCTCACCGCCACCACCGGCACCACCGTCGGCAATGCCGATGACGGCAACAGCATCCTCGTCCAGTCGGGCGCCGACTACACCACTTACACCACCACGCTCGGCGCCCTCGCCGGCTCCGACAACAACTCGGTCACCGTGACCGGCGCCGGTTCGACCTATACGGGCACCACCAATGCCACGTTCAATGTCGGCGGCTTCGGCACCGGCAACAGCCTGATGGTGTCGAATGGCGGCGTTGTGTCGTTCGGCGACCGCCTTGCGGTCGGCCAGAAGGCCGGGTCCAACAACAACACCGTCACCATCACCGGCGCCGGCTCCGAAATTCATGCCGGCAATGTCCGCGTCGGCGTCACTGGCAGTGCTGCCACCGGCAACAGCCTCGTCGTCGCCGATGGTGGCTATCTCGACGTCACCAACGAGATGAAGGTCCGTGCCGGCAACACCATCAGCGTCGCGAGCGGCGCTATCGTCGACATTGGCGGCACCGATGGCTTCGTCACGGAAGCTGGTTCCACCTTCATCGTCGATGTCGACTCGTCCAACGCGGTCGATTTCGACGTAACCAACGCCGCCAACCTCTCCGGCACGCTGAAGGCCAACCACACGGGTGGCACGCTCTCGAACAGCTATCTCGTGCTGACCTCGGGCGCCCTCACCAACAACCTGACGCTCGATGCCACTGGCTTTGCCCCGGGCTTCACCGTCACCCTCGATGAGCAGGGCAACGCCCTCTACCTCCTCATCAGCGCCGATCTGGGCGGCACGGCCGATCTCGGTGACAACGAGCAGAACCTCGCCGATGCGATCAACGCCGCCTTCGGCGATGGCGAGGGCCTGAGCGACGGCCTCGTCGCCCTGTTCGGCGTCGCCGATGGCGATCTCGATGCGGCGCTGGCCGGCGCGACCGGCGAAATCAACGCCTACGCACAGACCGAAATGGGCTGGGCCGGCACCGAGGCCGATCTCGGCCTTCTCACCGGGCCCGATCTCTGTACTCCGGATGCCACCGGCCAGATTTGCGTCCACGCCTTCGCCTCGGGCAATGGCTCCCACCTCGATGGCGACGCCGACCAGGGCAACCACGACACGACCGGCGCCGGCCTCACCCTCGGCGTCTCCGCGGCCTCTCGGCTTGCGCCCGGCACGGTGCTCAGCGGCCTCGTTACCCTCGACCAGTCGCATGCCGAGGTCGATGGGCTCGGCACGGCCGACGTCACGGCGCTGCGCTTCGGCGGCAGCCTCAAGCAGGATTGGAGCGGCTTTTACGCCAGCGTGGGCGTGGTGGGCGGCCTCGGCGCCGGCAATACCGATCGCAGCTTCTCGTCCTTCACCCCGGGCGAGGCGTCGGCCGATTTCACCCAAGCCTATCTCGGCGCCCGCGGCGAAATCGGCGCCGACCTGGCCGTCACCGACACGGTGAAGCTCACGCCGTTCGTGGCGGCCCAGTGGGCCAATACCAGCACCGCCGCCTTCGACGAAACCGGCACCGGCGAATACGGCGACCTCGCGCTCCAGTATGGCGATAGCGACCGCGCCCGCACCAGCGCCGATCTCGGCGTCCGCCTCGCCACCATGCCCACCGATGCCGGGCTGGTGCTGGCCGGCACCGTCGCCTATCGCCGCGTGCTCGGCGCCGACGACACGGTTGCCACCGAGTTCCAGTCGCTCGATGGCTACAGCTTTGATGTCACCCCGGCCACGGCGCCCGCCGACCAGCTGCGGCTCTCGGCCGACCTGACGCTGCCGGTCAATGCCGGCTCCAGCATCACCGCCAAGGTCGATGCCGGTTTCGGCGCCGGCTACCAGTCGGCGGCCGCAAAGCTCGGCTTCTTCGGCCAGTGGTAAACCGGTAGGCGGGGAACCCTCCGCCACCTTCCGGGCGTTCCTGTTGGCCAATCACAGCAATTGCCAGCAGGAACCCATTTCATGGCCGAAAAGCTCGACACCCAGGCCCGCGACACCGCCCTTGGCCGCCTCAATGGCTGGATCTTCGATCCCGCCGCGGACGCCATCAGCCACGATTTCAAGTTCAAGAACTTTTCCGAGGCCTTCGGCTTCATGACGCGCGTGGCGCTGCTCGCCCAGTCGGCCGATCACCACCCCGAGTGGAGCAACGTCTACAACAAGGTGACGATCACCCTCTCCACCCACGATGCCGGTGGCCTCACCGAAAAGGACGTGGCGCTGGCCGAAAAGATCGACCAGCTACTCACATGAGAATGGGGTCCGGGGCCCGCCGGCCCCGGCCTTGTCAGCCTTCCAGCGCCGCCTTGTTCGCCGCGAGGAAATCCCGCAGTTTCTGCGGCTTCGCCCCCCAAAGCTCCTCGACCGCATTGGTCACCATGCTGAGCGCGCCCTGCCGGTAGCCAACCTCGAACGTCGTCAGGAATTCGGCGATGTGCTGCGGCAGTCCCGCGGCCACCATGCCGGCGGTCACTTCGGCGTCGGTCACGTTCACCACGTCGAGCGGCTTGCCGGTCACGTCGGAGACGATGGCGGCGACCTCGGGGATGGTGTGTGCCTCGGTGCCGGTGACCGTATAGACGCGGCTGCCGGGCTTCTCCGAAATCAGCGCGCCGGCAGCGGCTCGGGCGATATCGACGCGCGGCAGGTAGGAGATACGGCCCTCGCCGGCCGAGGTGTACCACTTGCCGGCCTTCAGCGCGCCCGGCAGCGAGCCGAACAGGTTCTCGGCATACCAGCTGGCGCGGAGGATGGTGTAGTCGATGCCGCTCGACTTGATCGCCTGCTCGGTCGGATAGTGATCGAGGGCCATTGGGATGGCGCTGCCCGGCTCGGGGTGCGGCATCGAGGTGTAGACGATGCGCTTTACGCCTGCGGCCTTGGCGGCGGCGACGGCGGTGAGCTGCTGGGTGCGGCGCGCATCGCCGAGCGCGTCGGTCGAGACGATCAGCAGGCGGTCGACGCCGGCGAGGGCCTTCACCAGCCCGGCTTCGTCGGTGAAATCGGCCTGGCGGACTTCGATGCCCTTGAGGTCGGCGAGTTTACCGGGGTCGCGCGTGCCGGCGATGATCTTGCCCGCATAGCCGCGGGCCAGCAGCTGTTCGACGACGAGGCGGCCAAGCTTGCCGCCGGCGCCGGAGATGAACAGGGTGGGTTGGGTGGTCACGATATGCACTCCGAAGTTCTTGCCGAATTGGTTGTCTCTTTTTGAGACCACGTATACATTAGTAACCTGACCCAAAGCCGCAAGACGGCAGTTTCAACGCCACTGGTTACCTCGAGGGAACCACCTCATGTCCGGAAGTTTTGCCACCCCCGCCGCGCCGATCAGCCAGATGATGGCCGAATACGGCAACCCCGAGCTTTGCCCGGTGCGCAACGTGCTCGACCAGCTCGGCGACAAGTGGAGCGTGCTGATCATCGGCGCGCTGGCCCACCGCCCCTACCGCTTCGGCGAACTCAAGCGCGAAATCCCCGACATCAGCCAGCGCATGCTCACCCAGACCCTGCGCGACCTGCAGTCGGATGGGCTGATAGAGCGCGAAGTGTTCCCGACGACGCCGCCCAGCGTCGAGTACCGCCTGTCACCGATGGGCAAGAGCTTCCTCGTACCGCTCTCGGCGATGGTCGACTGGGCGTTCGCCAACTTCCCGGCGATCAAGGAAGCGCGCTTGGAGTTTGCCAAGGCGGCCTGATAGCGAGACGACCCCCTCCCATCCTCCCCCATGAAGGGGGAGGTGCCGCCTTGTGGAACCCGTCACTGTCGTGCCAACGCGCACCCTCTTCACCTCCCCCTTCATGGGGGAGGCCGGGAGGGGGCCGTCCCGGCTTGTAGTAAGCGCCAAATTCCAGCATGACGGGCACAACTTGGAAGCCCGCCCGTGTCCTCGCCCCTGACCGACCGCCGCATCGTCGTCGCTATCGCGCTCCTCTGCTGCCTGCTCTGGGGCAGCGCGGTTCCGGCGGTGAAGATCGGCTACGGGCTCTTCGCCATCGCGCCGGGCGACACGCCTTCGCTGATGCTGTTCGCTGGCGTGCGTTTCTTTCTCGCCGGCCTCATCCTGCTCGCCTACTCGGCGCTCACCCGCAAGCCGGTTGCGCAGCCACCGCGCCGGCTCGGGCAGTTGCAGCTGCTCGGGCTCATCAGCACCGCCGGGCAATACCTCTTCTATTACATCGGCCTCGCCCACACGACCGGCGTGAAGGTCTCGATCACCACCTCAACCAGCACGTTCTTTTCCGTGCTCCTCGCCCATTTCCTCTACGCCAACGACCGGCTCACGCCGCGCCGCATCCTCGGTTGCCTCGTCGGCTTCATCGGCGTGGTGGTGGTCAATCTCAGCGCCACCGGGCTCGATCTCCACATCAGCCTCCTGGGCGAAGGCTTCATCGTCATCGCGGCGGCCCTGTTCTCCCTCGGCGGCGTCTACGGCAAGGGGATTTCGGCGCACATGGACACGGGCGTCATGACCGGCTGGCAGCTCATGCTGGGCGGCGCCGTGCTCGGCCTCGCCGGCCTCTCTACCGGCGGCCATTTCGGCGCCTTCGGCCTCGAAGCAGCACTGCTGCTCGCCTATCTGGCGTCCCTCTCCGCCGCCGCCTTCGCTCTCTGGGCCCTGCTATTGAAGCACAACCCCGTGGGTTCGATCGCCATCTTCAACTGCGCCATCCCCATCTTCGGCGTGCTGCTCGCTGGCCTGTTCCTCGGCGAAACCATCTTCGAATGGAAGAACCTCGCCGCCCTGGTGCTGGTCAGCGCCGGCATCTGGCTCGTGACCGGCTCATCGCGAAAGCCGGCCTAGAGCCCGAACCCCTTGGCGATGGCGCCGAGCGTCCATTTCGCCAGCACCGCCGTCCGCGCCTGGCGGCCCGAAAGCAGCTTCCGCTCCGCCTTGCTGGCCGTGATCCAGGTCTTCGAGAAGCTGCTCGCGTCGTGGTAGTCGGGCGCGTCCGCCGCGGTCCATTTCTGGCTGTAACGGTAGTAGTCCGACGGGTCGGCGAAGCCCGGGTCCTTGCGGTCGACGAGCGAAAAATCCGGCTTCCAGTTCAGCGCCGCCATGGCTTCGAAATTGTCGAACTCGCTGATCGTCCCCTGGTGGTAGACGCCATTGGCGTGGGCCGGCACGCCCATGTCCTCGACCATGTGGAGCATGATCCCGGCGATGAACCACGCCTGCTCGGTATTACCGGCCACATAGGCCGCCTTGGCGTCGGCCCACCAGCCGGCGACATCGTCCGATCCGGCATTGGTGCCCTTGTGCTCGCGCCGTTTGGCATCGAGGTCGAGCCCATGGGCGGTGCCCGTCACCGGCAGCTCATGCAGCTCTGTATTGGCGCCCTCGACGATCACCGCCGCATTGGCGCCGATCTCGGCATACGTGCCCTTCAGCTCGCCGATCGCGTATTCGGTGAGGTAGCTGTGGGTGGGGTGGACGATCTTGGTCAGCAGCTTGAACTTCGCGCTGTCCCACGCCGCGACCGGCATCGCCGTCAGCGCGCCGATCGAAACGATAGCCGCAAGCACTGCCCGTGTCCGCATCCGCCCCTCCCGTGATCGGGGCAGCATAAGCCGGATCGGCCGTCGCGTCAGCGTTACGCCTTGGCGCCCTCGAACACCCGCCAGCGCTTGGGCCGGAAGGCGATGCGCGTCTTCTCGCCCGCCGGATGGTCGAAGGGCAGGTCGATCTCGATGCGGTCGGGATAGCCGCCCACTTCGAGCTCCACCCGCCGCGTGCCGCCGACCCGGCGTGAGGCGGCGACGACGCCGGCCAGCGCCGCGCCATCCTCCACCAGCTCGATGTCGTGCGGGCGGAAGAACAGTTTCGCCTCACCCACCGCGTCATGCGGCGTCGGCAGGCCGATGGCGCGGCCGCCGACCCAGAGCTCGTGGTTCTCCACCGTCACCGGCAGCGAACTCGATTCCCCGATGAAGCCGAAGACGAATGGGTTGGACGGCCGGTCATAGACCTCGTCGGGCGATCCCACCTGCTCGATCTTGCCCTGGCTCATCACCACCAGCCGGTCGGCCAGCTCCAGCGCCTCTTCCTGGTCATGCGTCACGAACACCGTGGTGTGGCCGGTATGGTCGTGGATCTGGCGCAGCCACTTGCGCAGCTCCTTGCGCACCATGGCGTCGAGCGCGCCGAAGGGCTCGTCGAGCAGCAGCACCTTGGGTTCGATGGCGAGTGCGCGCGCCAGCGCCACGCGCTGCCGCTGCCCGCCCGAGAGCTGCTGCGGGAAGCGCTTGTGGAGGCCGGTGAGTTGCACGAGATCGAGCAATTCCATGGCCCGGCGCCGGATCTCGCCCGAGGGCGGGCGGGTCGAACGCGGCCGCACCTTCAGCCCGAACATGATGTTGTCGAGCACCGTCATGTTGCGGAACAGCGCATAGGCCTGGAACACGAAGCCGACATTGCGCTGCTGCACGGTCTTGCTCGATGCATCCTCGTCGCCGAAGAAAATCCGGCCGGAGGTCGGCGTCTCGAGCCCGGCGATCAGCCGCAGCAGCGTCGTCTTGCCCGAGCCCGACGGGCCGAGCAGCGCGATCAGTTCGCCCGACTTGATGTCGAGCGACACCTCGTTGAGCGCCGGATAACGCGAGAATTCCTTACGGATGTTCTGAACCCGAATTTCCAAACGGAGTGCCCCAGTCAGTGTCTGCGAGTACCGGCGAGTTCGTCGCCGTAGCGGAATTCGAGCAGCGTCTTCAGCAGCAGCGTCACCAGCGCCAGCATGGCGAGCAGCGAGGCCACCGCGAAGGCGCCGGCGAAATTGTACTCGTTGTACAGGATTTCGATATGGAGCGGCATGGTGTTGGTCTTGCCGCGGATATGCCCCGACAGCACCGACACCGCGCCGAACTCGCCCATGGCGCGCGCGTTGCAGAGCAGCACGCCATAGAGCAGGCCCCACTTGATGTTGGGCAGCGTCACGCGGGTGAAGGTCTGCCAGCCGGTGGCGCCGAGCGAAATCGCCGCCTCCTCGTCGCCATTGCCCTGCGCCTGCATCAGTGGGATCAGTTCGCGGGCAATGAACGGGAAGGTGACGAACATCGTCGCGAGCACGATGCCGGGCACCGCGAAGACGATCTCGATATTGTTGGCCTTGAGCCACGGCCCGATGGCGCTCTGCGCCCCGAACAGCAGCACATAGACCATGCCGGATACCACCGGCGAGATCGAGAACGGCAGGTCGATCAGCGTCACGAGGAACGACTTGCCCTTGAAATCATACTTCGCCACGCACCACGAGGCGGCGATGCCGAAGATCAGGTTCAGCGGCACGGCAATCGCCGCGACCAGCAGCGTCAGCTGGATCGCCGCCACCGCCGCCCGGTCGTTGAAGGCCTTGAAGTAGACATCCGCGCCCTTGCGGAACGCCTCGGCGAAAACCAGCACCAGCGGCAGCACCAGCACCAGCAGCATGAACGCCACCGCGATGGCGATCAGCAGCCATTTGACCCAGCGCCGCTCGGTCGTCGGGCGGGTATGGTGCTCGGGCGGCTGCGGTGGGCGCCGGCTGTCATAGACGGTGGTTTCGGTCTCATACATCGCCGAACCTCCGTCGCGACCAACCCTGCACCACGTTGATCACCAGCAGCATGGCGAACGAGATCACCAGCATGGCAATCGCGATCACCGAGGCGCCGGCCTGGTCGAATTCCTCGAGCTTGATGATGATGAGCAGCGGCGCGATCTCGGAATCGTTGGGCAGGTTGCCGGCAATGAAGATCACCGAGCCGTATTCACCCACCGCGCGCGCAAAGGCGAGCGAGAAGCCGGTAACGATCGCCGGCATCAGCCGGGGCAGGATCACCAGCGTGATTGTCTGCCAGCGGTTGGCGCCCAGCGTCGCCGCTGCCTCTTCGAGCTCCTGCTCGAACTCTTCGAGGATCGGCTGCACCGTGCGCACCACGAAGGGCACGCCGATGAAGATCAGCGCCACCACGATGCCCGAGGGCGTGTAGGCGATCTTCCAGCCGAGGTGGAACGGGCCGTTTTCCGACACCAGCCAGCCGATCCAGCCCTTGGGGGCATAGAGGCTGGAGAGCGCAATGCCGGCCACGGCGGTCGGCAGAGCAAAGGGCAGGTCGACGATGGCGTCGAGCAGCCGCTTGCCGGGGAATTTGTAGCGCACCAGCACCCAGGCGATGATCACGCCGAACACGACGTTCACCAGCGCGGCGATCAGCGAGGAGCCGAAACTCACCTCGAGCGCATGGAGGGTGCGCGGGGCGGTTGCAAGCTTCACGATCTGGTCGAGCGGCAGGGTGAACGCCTTGAGGAACAGCGTCGCCAGCGGGATCAGCACGATGAGGCTGAGATAGGTCAGCGTGTAACCCAGCGTCAGCCCGAAGCCCGGGATCACGCTGGGTGTAACAAAGCTCCACCCCGCTTTGGCGGGGTGGCGCATCGTCGCCGCAGTGCCGGTGGCCGTTGCCACGCCGGAGTTACTGCGCTGGGGTGTAGATCTGGTCAAAGATACCGCCGTCCCCGAAGTGCTTTGGCTGCGCAGTGGCCCAGCCGCCAAAAACCGGGTCATCAATAGAGATCAGATCGATCTTTGGGAAGTTGGCAAGCAGCGCCTGGTCGGTGACGGTGTCGGGCTTGGCCGGACGGTAGTGGTGCTTGGCAGCAATCGTCTGGCCTTCGGGCGAGTAGAGATATTCGAGATAGGCCTTGGCGACGTCGAGGGTGCCATGGGCTTCGGCGTTCTTCTCCACCACCGCAACCGGCGGCTCGGCGAGGATCGACGAGGGCGGATAGACGATGTCGAAATTCTCGGCACCGAACTCGTCGAGCACGAGGTAAGCCTCGTTCTCCCAGGCCAGCAGCACGTCGCCGAGTTCCTTCTGGGCGAAGGTCACGGTCGAGTCGCGGGCGCCGGTGCCGAGCACGGGCACGTGCTGGTAGAGCGACTTGATGTATTCGGTGTCCTTGGCTTCATCGCCGCCATAGGTCTTGTTGGCCCAGGCCCAGGCCGCGAGATAGGCCCAGCGGGCGCCACCCGAGGTCTTGGGGTTCGGGGTGATCACCTGCACGCCGTCCTTCACCAGGTCGCCCCAGTCGGCAATACCCTTGGGGTTGCCCTTGCGGACGAGGAAGATGATGGTCGAGGTGTAGGGGGTCGAGTTGTTCTCGAGCTTGCCGCGCCAGTCCTCGGGGATCTTGCCCGTCGTCTTGGCGATCTTGTTGATGTCGCCCTCGAGGGCGAGCGTCACCACGTCGGCATCGAGCCCGTCGATCACCGCCTGGGCCTGCTTGCCCGAGCCGCCATGGCTCTGGTCGATGGTGACGTTGTTGCCGGTCTCGGCCTTCCAATGGGCCGCGAAGGCCGCATTGTAGTCTTCGTAGAGCTCACGGGTCGGATCATACGACACGTTGAGCAGGGTCTGGTCGGCGGCCCGCACGGTGACGATACCGGCGATGCCAAGCGAAGCGATAAGCCCCGTCAGGGCGAGAATTCTTGCAGCGCTCTTCATCATGTCCTCCTGGTGAAGAAACTACGCATACTCTAGCGGGTCAGTCGGCTTTAACAAGAAAGCAACCATCCGCCCGTTCACGAGCCGGAGGAAAAGCTTTCTGGCGAGGCGGGGCAGCGCAGCAGATTCATTGCCAACCATCCCTCCCAACGCCCAACAGCGAGAATGGCTTTGCGCAAGACACAAGGCCGCACTGCGGGCAGCCGAGGTAACGGGGGAGGGGTGGGAGAGGTTCCGCTAGAGGAGACGGCCGAGACGGATGCGACGCCGGACGCCCCCTCCACCACGCATCTAGCGATGCGCGGTCCCCCTCCCCCGCTAAAGCGGTGGAGGAGCACGGAGAGGGCCGTGGCCAAAGAACGGTTAGTCACCGGCGGTGCGTTGATCCTCCACCGCTTTAGCGGGGGAGGGGGACCAGCCGAAGGCTGGTGGAGGGGGCGTCCGAAGTGTCCGGCCCCTTACCCGAACACCACCGTCTTCCGCCCATTCAGCATCACCCGGTTCTCGAGGTGAAGCTTCACGGCGCGCGCCAGCACGCGGCTTTCGATATCGCGGCCGGCGGCGATGAGATCTTCCGGGCTCATCGCGTGCGTCACCCGCGCGGTTTCCTGCTCGATGATCGGGCCCTCGTCCAGCTCCGGCGTCACGTAGTGCGCCGTCGCGCCGATGATCTTCACGCCGCGCTCGTGTGCCTGGTGATAGGGTTTTGCGCCCTTGAAGCTCGGCAGGAACGAGTGGTGGATGTTGATGATCTGCCCGTAGAGCCGCGTCGCGAAGCGGTCGGACAGGATCTGCATGTAGCGCGCCAGCACCACGAGATCGGCGCCCGTTTCCTTGAACAGCGCGATCACCTGGTCTTCCTGTGCCGCCTTGTTGGCCTTGTCGACCGGCAGCACATGGTAGGGGATGCCCTCGAAATCGGCGGTGCGGCGGCTGTCCTCGTGGTTCGAGACGATCGCCGCCACCTCGGCATCGAGCCAGCCGACCTTGATCTGGTAGAGCAGGTGCAGCAGGGCGTGGTCGAACTTCGACACCATCACCAGCACCTTCTTCTTCTTGGACGCATCGGCGAGCGTCGTGCGCATGCCGAAGCGCTCGATCGCCGGCTTCAGCCCGCGCTCGACCGCGTCGCGATCGACCCCATCGGGCGCCGTAAAAGCCAGCCGCATGAAGAAGGTGCCGGTCTCCTGATCCCAGAACTGGTTGGATTCCGCGATGTTACAACCGAGGCCCGCCAGTTCCGTGGTCACCGCCGCAACGATCCCCGGCCGGTCGGCACAGGAGAGGGTGAAGATGAACTTGGCAGACATGGGGAGCTCCCGGTGAAAAGTGCCGGGAGGTATTCACGCGCAAGCGCAGGGGTCAAGGGGCTGTGACGCGGAGGGTTACCCCTCCAGCATCCACTCATGCTCCGGCGCATTGTAGAACTTCCACGTCCGCTTCGGCCCGGCCATGACGTTCAGATAATACACGTCATATCCCGCCACCGCCGCGACCGGGTGGTAGCCCTTGGGCACCAGCACCACGTCGCCGTCTTCGATCAGCATGGTTTCGTCGAGCGAGCGATCGTCGGTGAACACGCGCTGGAACCCAAAGCCCTGGGGCTTCGAGAAGCGGTGGTAGTAGGTTTCCTCGAGGAAGCTCTGGCGCGGCAGGTCGTCCTCGTCATGCCGGTGCGGCGGGTAGCTCGAAGTGTGGCCACCCGGGGTGATCACCTCGACCACCAGCAGCGAATCCGCCTCCGCCGTCTCGGGCAGAATGTTGCTGGGGTAGCGCGTATTCGTCCCCTTGCCGCGCGTCAGCCGCTCGACCTCGGCCGGCCCGATGGCCCGCGGCGGCCGGGCCCCGCGCTTGCCCGGTGCGGAGCACACGGCGACCTCGAGCGGCGTCAGCGCCTCGATATGCCATTCCGCCCCCGCGGGCGCGTAGACCGAGTGCGCCGGCCCATCAAACGGGCTCATGCGCTCGCCCACCAAAAAGTCCTGCCCGTCCACCGTCACCTTGGCCTTGCCGGCGATCAGCACGATGCATACTTCGCGGTCGTCGCCGCCGCCCTTTGCCACATCGCCCGGCTCGGGCAGCTTGTGGAGGTCGAAGCCGACATAGGTCCAGCCGGCATTTTCGGGCGTGATGTGGTGGACGTGGCCCTGCGCCGCCGCCGGCCTAACTCTTAGGTTTGGCATTGTCTTCCTTGGCCAGTTCGTTCTCGAAGTTGAGGATGAAGATCCAGACGCCGTAGGCCAGCGCCGCCAGCGTGATCCACTGCCACCACTGGTCATGGCTATAGAGCCACTCGAACCCGACCCAGGCGACGAGGATGCCGAGCAACACCAGCCGCCGCCAGAGCGGCTTGAACCAGCGCATCGATAGCGGCCGTACTGTTTCAGTCGGCTCCGGCATGGGTGTCCTCCCGGCTCAGCGAGTGGGAAAACCCTGCGTCTCCACCGTGTAACCGGCTGCGCTCATCACCCGCATGAGCTCCTTGTAGCCCACCTGCGCCATCCGCAAAGGCGGATTTTCTTTGGGCGGCTGCTCGGCTTCGACCACGAACCAGCCCTCGTAGCCATAATCGGCAAAGCGCTGCACGATGGCGCCAAAGTCCAGCGACCCATCGCCCGGTACGGTGAAGGCCCCGAGCGCCACGGCATCAAGGAAGCTCTGGCGGCTGCGGTCGACTCCATCGACCACGGGGCGGCGGATATCCTTCACGTGCACGTGGTTGATGCGCGCATGGTGGTTGTCGATCGCCCGCAGCACATCGCCACCGGCAAACGCCAGATGCCCGGCATCGAGCAGCAGCGGGATGCCTGCGCCCGAATGGCGCATGAAGGCATCGAGCTCAGGCTCGGTCTCGACCACGGCGGCCATATGATGGTGATAGCTCAGCGGCATGCCCTGCTCGGCACACCACTCGCCGAACTGGGTCACCTTCGCCGCATACGCGCGCATCTCGTCGTCCGAGAGTTTTGGCTTCGTCGCCAGCGGCTTCGTCCGGTCGCCCTGGATCGAACGGCCGACTTCGCCATAGACGATGCAGGGCGCATCCACCGCCTTGAACAACTCGATCATCGGGGCGATGCGGTCCTTGTTGGCCGCGAGGTCCTCGTTCACCAGCGTGCCCGAAAACCAGCCACCGCAGAGCGTCACATCGGCCGCCTTGAGGATGGGCAGCATGGTCGCCGGATCCTCGGGAAACCGCCGCCCCTTCTCCATCCCGGTAAACCCGGCCGAGCGCGACTGCCGCAGGCATTCCTCCAGCGACACATCATCGCTGAGTTCCGGCAGATCGTCGTTCCACCAGGCGATGGGCGACATACCCAGTTTGGCTTTCAGCATCCTACAACCGCTGCCCCTTGAGCGCTTCTTCGTACTCTTTGCGCGCCGCGTTCACCGTCGGCCGCACCGACACTTCCGGCACCGCGACATCCCACCAGTGGCCGCCGGCTTCGGTCGAAATCAGCGGGTCGGTATCGATCACCAGCACCGTCGTCCGCTCGATCGCGGCGGCTTCCTTCAGCCCCGCCTCGAGCTCGGCAATCGACGCCACCTTGCGGCTCCACGCGCCCATGGCGGCGGCATGCATGGCGAAGTCGATCTCGGGCAGCACCTCGTGCTTCGTGTCCTTCAGCAGATTGTTGAAGTTCGCCCCGCCGGTCGCCATCTGCAGCCGGTTGATGCAGCCGAAGCCGCGATTATCGAGCACCACGATGGTGAGCTTGGCACCCAGCTGCACTGAACTCGCGATCTCCGAGTTCATCATCATGTAGCTGCCATCGCCCAGCATTACGACGACCTCGTGGTCGGGCTTGGCGAGTTTTACGCCCAGCCCGCCGGCGATCTCGTAGCCCATGGTCGAGTAGCCATATTCCATGTGGTAGCTGCCCGGCGCGCCGGCCGGCCACAGCTTGTGGAGCTCACCCGGCAGCCCGCCCGAGGCACAGACCAGCGTCACGCCCGAGCCCTTGGCCCGCGCCACAGCGCCGATCACCTGCGCGTCGGACGGCAGCGCATTGGTCGGGTCGGTCACGGCCTTGGCGGCCGCGAGCCACGCGGTCTTGCCGTCGCGCGCCGTCGCCTGCCACGCGTCCGAAGTCCGCCACGGCCCGAGCTTGCCATCGAGCAGGTCGAGCCCGACCTTGGCGTCGGCAATCAGCGGCATGGCCCGGTGCTTCAGCGCATCGAACACCTGCGTGTTGAGCCCGACGATCTTCACGTTGTCGGCCTTGAACAGCGCCCACGAGCCCGTGGTGAAATCCTGGAGGCGCGAGCCCACGGCCAGCACGAGATCGGCCTGTTCGGCGAGAAGGTTCGAGGCCGACGAGCCGGTCACGCCCACCGAGCCCATGTTCAGCGGATGGTCATGCGGTAGGCTCGATTTGCCCGCGTTCGTCTCCATTACCGGCACGCCATGGCGCTCGGCAAAGGCCCGCAGCCCCTCGGCCGCGCCCGAATACAGCACGCCGCCACCCGCGATGATCACCGGCTTCTGCGACGCGCGGATCGCCGCCACCGCAGCTTCCAGCTCGTTCACATCCGGCATCGGCCGGCGCTGCACCCACACGCGCTCGGCGAAGAACGCCTCGGGGTAGTCGTAGGCCTCGGCCTGCACGTCCTGGCAGAGACTGAGCGTCACGGGACCGCATTCGGCCGGGTCGGTCAGCACCTGCATGGCACGGTTCAGCGCCGGAATGATCTGCTCGGGCCGGGTAATCCGGTCGAAATATCGCGACACCGGGCGGAACACGTCATTGGCGCTCACCGTGCCGTCGCCGAAGCTTTCCACCTGCTGCAGCACCGGGTCGGGCGCGCGGTTGGCGAACACGTCGCCGGGCAGCAACAGCACGGGGATGCGGTTCACATGAGCCAGCGCCGCCGCCGTCACCATGTTGGTGGCGCCGGGCCCGATCGACGAGGTGGCGGCCATGAAGCGCCGCCGGAAACTGGCCTTGGCGAAGGCCACCGCCGCATTGGCCATGCCCTGCTCGTTATGGGCGCGATAGGTCGGCAGCTCATCGCGCACCTGATAGAGCGCCTCGCCAAACCCGGCGACGTTGCCATGCCCGAAGATCGCGAACACGCCACCGAAGATCGGCACCGTCTTGCCGTCGATCACGGTCATCTGCCGCGTCATGAACTTCGCCAGCGCCTGCGCCATGGTGAGGCGGATGGTCTTCTGCGTCATTGTCGTTTCTCCTCACAGGCCGGTGCCTGTGGCGTACCCCTCATCCGCCCTTCGGGCACCTTCTCCCTCAAGGGGAGAAGGCGATCACCGCGGGCATTTCAGTCGGGAGTCCCTTCTCCCCTTGAGGGAGAAGGTGGATCGGCCGTCAGGCCGAGACGGATGAGGGGTACGCCACGCGCACCGTCACCCTTCCCAAATCTCCACCAGCGCCCGGAACCGGGCGGCCATATCCGTCACCGCTTCGGCGTCGGTCATCGTGCCACCAAACCACGCCTTGGCCGCCTCGGCAAAGATCGTGCGGCCGACGGCAAAACCCTTCACCGTGCGCGACGATTTCGCCGCCGCAAAGGCCCGCGCCAGCTCGTCCTGCGGGGCTTCGAGTCCCAGCAGCACGACGCCGCGGCAATAGGGGTCGCGCGTCTCGATCACCTGGTCGATCGCGTCCCATGCGCCGGCTTCGGTCTGCGGTTCAAGCTTCCACCAGTCGGGCTTCAGCCCGGCATCGTAGAGCTCCGCCAGCGCCCGCGCCGCCGTCTCGCCATCCACCGGACCGGCCTTGGACGAGATGATCTCGATCAGGATGTCACGCCCGACCTTCCGTGCCGCCTCATAGGCCGTCCGCAGCTTCGCCAGCTGCACACCCTTCATCGACGACAGGTCGTCGGGGTGCCAGAAGCACAGCACTTTCAGCACATGGTCGACCGGCCACTCGGCAATGCGGCTGCCGACATCGGCCGAAAACTCGAACTCAAGTGGGCGGCTGCCGGGCAGTTCCAGCGGGCGCGCCACCCAGAAGCTCTTGGGCGCATCGAACAGCGCCTCGCGGCCCCACTTGTCGTCGAGCAGCATGCCGAAGCCCGGCCGGCCGGCGCTCACCTGCTGGGCCGCCTGCACGGCGAGCTGCTTGAACGCCGGGATGCGGTCGGTCGCCTCGCCGGCGATCTCCTCGATCTGCTTGCGGTGGTCGATGGCAAACGCCATCAGCTTCGGCCACTGCTTGCGGCGCGTCGTGGCCCAGTGGAGGTGGTTCAGGGCCTCGTCCTTGCGCAGGGCGCGTTCCGGGCTGCCATGCTCGAGGAAGTAAGAAAGCTCGGTCCAGCTCGGATATTCCGGCGCGCAGAGCAGGCGGCTCACCGCGAAGGCGCCGCAGGCATTGGCCCAGGTCGCCGACGTCGCGTGGTCCTCGCCCTTCAGCCAGCCACGCAGAAAGCCCGACATGAAGGCGTCGCCGGCGCCGAGCACATTGTAGATCTCGATCGGGAAACCCTGGCCGACAATGCCGGCTTCGAGGTCGTCGGGGATCGGGCCGTCGTAAACGATGCAGCCCTTGGCGCCGCGCTTCAGCACCACGGTGGCGTTCGACACGGCGCGGATCGCCTTCAGCGCCGCCAGCAGGTCGCTCTCGCCGCCGGCGATCAGCACCTCTTCCTCGGTGCCGACGATCAGGTCGCAATCGGCCAGGATCGGCTTGATCTTGCCGGTCACGTAGTCCGATTTCACATAGCGCTCGAACCCGGCCGCGTGGCCGGCAAGGCCCCAGAGATTGGGCCGGTAGTCGATGTCGAACACCACCTTGCGGCCTGCGGCCTTGGCGGCGCGGATGGCCTTGAGCTGGGCCTTTTCGGCGTTCTCGGTCGAAAAATGCGTGCCCGTCACCACGATGGCGCCGGCGCTGGCGATGAAGGCCGGGTCGATGTCCGCCTCATCCAGCGCCATGTCGGCGCAGTCGGTGCGGTAGAAGATCATCGGCGAGACGCCTTCGGCCTCCACGGCCAGAAGCACCAGCGCGGTCAGGCGCTTGTCGTCGGTCCTGAGCCCAGTCGTGGCCACGCCCTCCCGCGAAAGCTGCTCGCGGATGAAGCCGCCCATCTGCTCGGCGCCGACGCGCGAGATCAGGGCCGACTTCAGGCCCAGCCGTGCCGTGCCGATCGAAATGTTCGCCGGGCAGCCGCCCACCGCCTTGGTGAACGAGCCGATATCCTCGAGCCGGCCGCCGATCTGCTGGCCGTAGAGGTCTACCGATGAGCGGCCGATGGTGATGACATCAAGTACCGTCTCCGCCATGATCCCCCCGCTGGACAGCCTGTGTTGGCCGTTGTATCCCATCGCTCCGATGAAACGTCAATTCCGAAACCGACCAACTTTGGAATGAACGTTCCATGCAAGTCTGTCGCAACGTGCCCGGAAGCCCGCACATTCCGTCCGTTTGACCCCATTTTGTGAGCGCTGTTCACATTGTCAGGGTTTGGCAGGAATTGGAGTCTGGCGGAACTGGCAGAACTTTGTGGCCTACGCGCACATTTTTGTCGACCGAGGGGTGATCTAACGTGACGAAGTTCGGAATTCTCGGCGCCGGCCGCATCGGCAAGGTGCACGCCAACACCATCGCCAACTCGGCCAATGCCAGGGTCGCCTACGTGGCTGACGCCATCCCGGATGCCGCCGCCGCGCTCGCCCGGACTGTCGGCGCGACGGTGAAGTCGGTCGACGAGATCATTGCGTCGGACGTCGATGCGATCCTCATCGCGACCCCCACCGATACGCATGCCGATCTGATCGAGCAGGCGGCGCGGGCGGGGAAGGCTATTCTCTGCGAGAAGCCGGTGTCGCTCTCGGTCGAGCGCATCGAGGCGCTGCTGCCGGTGGTGGAGAAGGCCGGCGTGCCGCTGATGATCGGCTTCAACCGCCGGTTCGACCCGAATTTCCAGGCGCTTCAGTCGCGCATCACGCAGGGCGAGATCGGCGATGTCGAGCTCGTCACCATCATCTCGCGCGACCCGGCGCCGCCGCCGGTCAGCTACATCGCCCGCTCGGGCGGCCTGTTCCGTGACATGATGATCCACGATTTCGACATGGCCCGCTTCCTCGTCGGCGAGGACTTCGTCACCGTCCATGCCCTCGGTTCGGCGCTGGTCGACAAGGGGATCGGCGAGGCCGGGGACGTCGATACCGCCGCGGTGCAGATGCAGACCGCCTCGGGCAAGATCGCGGTGATCACCAATTCGCGCCGCGCCGCCTATGGGTATGACCAGCGGCTCGAAGTGCATGGGTCGAAGGGCATGCTGCGGGCCGGTAACGTGCATATGTCGACGGTCGAGCGCGCCGATGGCGCGGGTTTCACCGCCGACGTGATCCAGAATTTCTTCATCGACCGCTATGTGGCGGCCTATGCCAACGAGGTGAACTCGTTCATTGCGGCGATGCAGTCGGGCAAGACGCCGACGCCCTCGGGCTATGACGGGTTGCAGGCGCAGAAGCTGGCCGAAGCGGCGACCAAGAGCGCGCAGACGGGGCAGGCGGTGCGGGTAAGCTGACGCGGCGTTTGCCGCACCAAACCCCTCATCCGGCCTGTCGGCCACCTTCTCCCGCAAGGGGAGAAGGCGATGGAGCCGTAGGCCCGGTGCTCGTATGAAAGCGAGATCGTGCCGCAATCCCTTCTCCCCTTGCGGGAGAAGGTGCCCGAAGGGCGGATGAGGGGTATCTCTCCCCATGCGCCGCATCAGCCCTTCTAGGGGCTTCCAAATATATCACTCGCCCCCTAGTGTCCGCCCCGCCCACCTTTCCTGCCTCAGAGTTTCATCATGTCCGACGCTTATTCCCTCTCGTCCGTAGCCGGCCAGGTTGCCGTGGTCACGGGAGGGGCGCAGGGCATTGGCGAGGCGACGGCGCGGCTGCTCGCGGCGCGTGGCGCGGCCGGCATCGCGCTCATCGACCGGCAGAAGGAGAAGGGCGAGGCGGTTGCCAAATCGCTCAATGATGCCGGCACCAAGACCATCTTCATCGAGACCGACCTCGCCATCCACGAGCAAGTGACGCGCGCCATTCCGGCGGTCGATGCCGCTTTTGGGCGTATCGATATCGTCGCCAATATTGCGGGCCTCACCGATCGCGGCACGCTGCTCGATACCAGCCTCGAGCTCTTCGACCGCATGTTCGCCATCAATGTGCGGGCGCCGTTCTTCCTGCTGCAGGACGCGATCAAGATCATGCAGCGCGAAAAGCGCGGCGGCTCGATCGTCAACATCTCGTCGGTCAACGCCCATGTGGGCGGGCCGAACCTTGCGGCCTATTCGGCCAGCAAGGGCGCGATCCTCAACCTCAGCCAGAACACCGCGAATGCGTTCAACATGGACCGCATTCGTTCGAACGTGATCCTGCCGGGCTGGGTCGATACCCCCGGCGAGCACGAGACGCTGAAGAAGTTCCACGGCGCGCCCGATAACTGGCTCGTCGCGGCCGAAGCCAGCCGCCCCTTCGGCAAGCTGCTGAAGGCCGACGACGTGGCCCGCCTGATCGTCTTCCTCGCCAGCCCCGAATCCGCCCCGATGACCGGCTCGGTGATCGACTACGAGCAGACCGTGTTCGGTGGCCACCTGCCGATGAAGCCGGCATATCCGAACCGCGACGGCCAGGCCGACTGACCAAGCCGTGCTGGCCAAGCTCAAGGCCTGGGCCAAGGCTATAAAGCGCGACGTGCTGGCACTCTGGCTCGCGGCCCGTGATCCGCGCGTCCCCTGGTATGCCAAGGCGCTGGCCCTGCTGGTCGCCGGCTATGCCATGTCGCCGATCGACCTGATCCCCGATTTCATCCCGGTGCTCGGCTATCTGGACGATGTCGTCATCGTGCCGCTCGGCATTTTGCTGGTGGTGGCGCTGGTGCCGAAGCCGGTGATGGCCGAGTTGCGGGCGCGCGCCGAGGACATGGGCCGCCAGCCGGGCAACAAGGTCGCGGCGGCGATTATCGTCGTAGTTTGGCTGCTTGCCGCCGGGCTCGCCGGCTGGTGGGTCTACCGGGCGCTGACTTAGGCCCGCTCACCCCGGCGCTCTGCGACGGCAACCGCCAGCGTCATGGCTAGAGCCATCGTCGCGGCCATTGAGCGAAAACCCTCGAAATTCGCCTCCACCACCTCGAGCCAGACATCGGCGATGGGGGCGATGGGCGAGAACACCGAATCCGTGATCGAGACGAGGTGGGCGTTGCGGCCGCTGGCGGCGTGGGCGAGGGCCACCGTCTCGCTGGCATAGGGGGTGAAGCTGATCGCCACCACGGCGTCGCGGTTCGAGATGAAGCCGAGCTGTTCGGCGCCGAGCCCGGCAATGCCGTCGACGAGGATGTTGCGGATCCCCAGCTTGCCCATGGCGTAGGCCATGTAGGCGGTGACCGGGAAGGAGCGGCGGAGCCCGATGAGGTAGATGGTCTCGGCGCCGGTCAGGAGCTCGATCGCCTTGTCGAGAGCGGCATGGTCGGCCTTCAGCCGAAACTCGGACACCGAGCGCTCGGCTGCCTCGGCAAAGCCCTCGAGCATCAGCCCGGCCTTGGAGGCGCCGCCGTGCTGGCGCAGCTGCTTCAGCCGCTCGTCATAGGACGGCACGCGATCGCGCAGGCGGGCGCGGAACACTTCCTGCAGGTCGGAAAAGCCCTGGTAGCCCAGCGCCTGGGAAAAGCGCACCAGCGTCGAGGGCTGCACGCCCGAGCGCTGCGCCACGCTCGCCGCGGTGCCGAAGGCGATGTCGTCGGGGTTGGCGAGAGCGAACTCCGCCACCTGCCCGAGCCGGCGCGGCAGGCGCGTGGCGCGGGTGGCGATCAGGGCGCGCAGCGAGGGAAAATCGCGCGGCGCCTCGGCCTCGTCGGCAATGTTGTCCCCGTCATCCATCGGGCGTGAGAAACTCCGCAAATCAGCGCGCAATGTGCGCGAAAACTGCACGTGTAGGCCACGAACTTCTGCCAGTCCGCGCGAAGTTTTCCACGTTCCACATGCGGAACTCTCAGCGCTTGACGCCTTAAAGTAGAATGGAATAAATATTCCATCAATGGGGAATGCTGCATCAATCGTTCCATGAAGTGAACGGAGCTGCAGTCGGGAGGAGATCGGCATGGCAGCACCGCTGCTCGAGGCCAGGGGTATTTCCAAATTCTTCGGCGCCATCACGGCGCTGCGCGATGTGAACTTCCATGTCGGGCCGGGCGAGGTGCTGGGCGTGGTCGGCGACAATGGCGCCGGCAAATCGACGCTGATGAAGATCCTCTCCGGCCTGTTCCGGCCCTCCGAAGGCGAGCTGATCTTCGACGGCCGGGCGGTCAGTTTCTCCTCGCCCAAGGACGCGCAGAAGCTCGGGATCGAGATGGTCTACCAGGACTTCGCGCTCGCCGGGAACATGCCGATCTACGAGAACATCTACCTCGGCCGGGAGCCCGGATCGAAGTTCGGGCCGCTGACCATCGTCGACCACAAGAAGGCCCGGCAGATGGCGGCCGACCATCTCGACCGGCTGCATATCCATGTGAAATCGGTCGACCAGAATACCGAGGACCTCAGTGGTGGGCAGCGGCAGGCGGTGGCGATCGCGCGGGCGACGGCGTTCGACGGCAAGCTGGTGATCATGGACGAGCCGACGGCGGCGCTCGCCATCAAGGAGGTCGGCAAGGTGCTCGATCTCGTCAAGTCGCTGAAGGACCACGGGGTGGCGGTGATCATCATCAGCCACCGCATGGACGACATTTTCTACTGCTGCGACCGGGTGATGGCGCTCTACCAGGGCACCAACTTCGCCGAGGCGGAGCTGGGGCGGACGAGCCGCAACGAGGTCATCGGCTGGATCATGGGGACGAAGGGCAACACGTCTGCCCTCGCCCATGACAACATGCATTGAGGGTGGGGATGAGCGCGATGCCAATTATCACCGCCGCCCTCCCTCCCCCTTGCGGGGAGGGTGGTGCAGCTTGTGAGCGTCAGCGAGCTAGCGGAATCGGGGTGGGGGTGGCATCGCGCTCCGTCTCCAGGTCCGGTCTTACCCCCACCCTAGCTTTGCTACGTCGCTGCGCGACTAGCGGCGCTACCCTCCCCGCAAGGGGGAGGGAGGGCATCGTGCCGGGGGAGGCGCGGCGATGACCGATACTGCTGCGCCGGGCAAAGCCGGGATCAACTGGAGCAAGTTCCTCGAGGTCTACGGGATCATCATCGTCGTCATCGTGATGATGCTGGCGCTCGCCGCCATCAAGCCCGAGGTGTTTCTGTCGGCGCAGAACCTCACCAATATCCTCAAGCAGAATGCCTCGCTCGCGCTCCTGGCGCTCGGCATGTACGTCGTGATCGTCACCGCCGGCATCGACCTTTCGGTCGGGTCCATCATGGGGCTTTCGATGGTGGCGCTGGCGATTGCCAGCAAGGCCGGGGTGCCGTGGCCGGTCGTGCTGCTGATCGGGCCGGCGATCGGCATTGCGGTGGGCTGGATCAACGGCATCGGGCTCACGGTGCTGCGGCTGCCGCACCCTTTCATCATGACGCTGGGTACGCTGAACGTTGCCCGCGGGCTCACTTTCCTCATCTCGAACGGGGCGCCGATTTCGGGGCTGCAGGACGAGGTGCGCTATATCGGGCAGGCCTATTACAGCTTTGGGCTCGCGCCCCCGGCGGGCATTCCGGCGAGCCTGATCGTCGTGGCGGTCTGCGCGGTGGGGCTCTGGTTCTTCCTCGAGAAGACCAATATGGGCCGGCATATCTTCGCCATCGGTGGCAACCCGCATGCGGCGCGGGTTTCGGGCATCAATGTCGATCGCACGCTGGTGGTGGTCTACGTGATCTCGGGCTTCATGGCCGGGCTTTCGGGCCTGCTGCTCGCCGGCCGGACGGATTCGGGGTTCCCGAACGCCGGTATCGGCATCGAGCTCGATGCGATTGCGGCGGTGATCATCGGCGGCGCGTCGTTCTTCGGCGGGCGCGGCACGGTGATGGGAGTGCTGGCGGGCGTGCTCATCATGGGCATCCTGCGCAACGGGCTCAACATCAACAATGTCAGCGCCTTCTGGCAGCAGATCCTGATCGGGCTCGTCATCATCATCGCGGTCTATATCGACGTGCTGCGGCGGAGGGCTGCGGTACGGCGATAAGCGATTAACTGCCCGGCGATCTGTCTCCGCCGACCGGGCGACACCATTTCGGAGACTGAGGGAGGACTATCGCATGAAGAAGCTTCTACTCACCGGCGTGGCGCTCACGGCGCTTCTTGCCATGGCCGGCTCGGCCAACGCCGCCTACGTTCTCGCCATGAAGGGCCCCGGCGCCGGCAACCCGTTCTGGGCTGCGGTCGAGGCCGGCGCCCAGGCGAAGGCCAAGGAACTGGGCGTCGAAGTCACCGTGGTCGCCCCGCCGGCCGAATCCGACGTGCAGGCCCAGATCACCCAGGTGGAAGACCTGATCGCGCAGGGCATCGATGGCCTCGCCATTGCGCCGACCGACCCGAACGCGCTGGCGCCGGTGGTGGACGCGGCGAAGAAGGCAGGCATTCCGGTGGTCTTCGTCGATACGCGCGGCATCAATGAGGGCGTCACCTTCATCGGCACCAACAACCAGGTGGGTGCGGCGCTCGCGGCGAAATATCTCTGCGACAACCTGCCGGCCGGGTCGGAAGTGGCGATCCTGCAGGGTCTCGTGTCGCAATCGACCGGGCAGGCGCGCGCGGAAGGCTCGAAGAAGGGGCTTACTGATTGCGGGCTGAAGGTGGTGGCCGAGCAGACCGCCGAATGGGACCGCGCCAAGGGCCAGTCGGTGACCGAGAACATCCTTGCGGGTAACCCGAACCTCAAGGGCATTTTCGGTTCGAACGACAACATGGCGCTCGGCGCCGTGCAGGCGGTGAAGGACGCGGCGCGCTCGGACATCGTGATCGTCGGCTTCGACGCGAACCCGGATGCGGCGGCGGCGGTGATTGCCGGCGACATGGCGGCGACGATCGCTCAGGCGCCGGGCAATATCGGCGGCTTCGGCATCCAGGCGCTGGTCGACCTCAAGGCCGGCAAGACGCTGGATGCGTGGATCGACACCGGCACGGTGCTGGTGACGAAGGACAACGCCGACAAGTACAAGTAGCGCCAGCGGGCGCCCGGTTTTAGGGCCGGGCGCCCACCACCAAGGAGACGCTGAATTGACCAACACCATCGGCGTCGGCCTCATCGGGACCGGCTATATGGGCAAGTGCCATGCGCTCGCCTGGAATGGGGTGAAGCCGGTGTTTGGCGATGGGCCGCGGCCGCGGCTGGTGCACCTCGCCGAGGTGTCGGCGGAGCTGGCGGCGCGGCGGGCCGAGGAGTTCGGGTTCGAGCGCTCGACGTCGAACTGGCGCACGCTGATCGCCGATCCGGAGGTGGAGGTGGTGTCGGTGACGACGCCCAACGCCTTCCACGCCGAGATGGCGATTGCGGCGCTCGAGGCGGGCAAGCACGTATGGTGCGAAAAGCCGATGGCGGTGGGATTTGCCGAGGCCGAGCGGATGGCCGCCGCGGCGCGCGCCGCCGGCAAGGTGACGGCGCTCGGCTACAACTACATCCAGAACCCGGTGATCCGGCATATCCGGACACTGCTCGAAGAGGGTGCCATCGGGGCGGTGAACCATGTCCGCTTCGAGATGGACGAGGACTTCATGGCCGACCCGGAGGCGCTGTTCTACTGGAAGAGCGAAGCGTCGTCGGGCTATGGGGCGCTCGATGATTTCGGCGTCCATCCGCTGAGCCTGATGCAGTATCTGTTCGGCGGGGTGACGCGGGTGATGGCGCAGCTCGCCATGCCCTATGCGGACCGGCCGGCGCGCGAGGGCGGGCGGCGCAAGGTCGAGACCTGGGACATTGCCTCGGTGCTGATGGAACTGGCGAACGGCGCGTCTGGGGTGATGGCGCTCGATCGCTCGGCGTGGGGGCGGAAGGGGCGGATCGCCATGCAGGTGTTTGGGTCGAACGGGACGATCGCCTATGACCAGGAGCGGTTCAACGAGTTCCAGCTCTATCGGGCCGACGATCCGGCGGGCGAGCAGGGGTTCCGCACCGTGCTGTCGGGGCCGGTGCATGCGCCGTACGACCGGTTCATTCCGGCGCCGGGGCATGGGCTGGGGTTCAACGAGCTCAAGATCATCGAGTGCCACGAGCTGCTGAAGGCCATCCGCGGCGAGGCGGCGCAGATCGTGTCGTTCGAGCGCGGGCTCGAGATCGAGCGGGCGGTGCATGCCATGGCGCAGAGCCATCGCGAGGGGCGGTGGGTGAGCGTTTAGCCCACCCACGCGCCGGGTTCAGGCGGCGGCCAGGGACCGCGACTTGGCGGACTCGGCGAACCAGATCAGTAGCGAGCCCCCGATGATGAGGGCGGCGCCGAGCCAGAAGAGCTGCGACGGGACCTGGCTCAGGAGCACCCAGCCGAGGAGGCCGCTGAGGGGCACCTTGAGGTCGCCGAAGGGCTGGAGGTAGGTGGCATCCGCGATGCGATAGGCGAAGGCGAGGAGATACTGGGCGAGGCCGGTCAGCACGCCGAGCAGGAGGAGCAGCCACAGCCCGTCGCCCGAGGGCAACGCGAAGGGGAAGCCGGTGGCGACGCCCGGGGGCAGCACGGCCGGGGCGAAGGCCGAGAGCGCGGTGACGATCAGCAGGATCGCGAGGTGGTTGGGCGTGATCAGCACCAGCAGCGACACGGTCAGCGTTTCGGGGCTTTCGCCCTTCAGCGTCAGGTACTTGGTGAGCACGTCGGTGGTGGCCCACAGCGCCGCCGCGATGATCGGGACCAGGGTCGAGACGCCGAGGCCCTGGCCGTCGCCGATGCCCGACACGATGATGGCGCCGGCAAAGCCCATCAGCGCCGCGATCAGCCGGACGGGCGAAATACGCTCGCCGAGGAACAGCACTGAGCCCAAAATGATGAAGAGCGGGCCGGTGGCCAGCAGGGTCACCATCTGCCAGATCGGCACGCCCGAGGCGAAGCCGTAGACGAAAACGTGGACGCCGAGCGCCGAAACGAAGGCGCGGATTTCGTGGGCGATGGCGTGGCTGGTGCGGAGCTTGTTGACGCCGATGCGGAAGATCAGCGGCAGGCTGATCAGCCCGGCGACGAGATATTGCCAGAAGGCCATGCCGGTCGAGGCCATGCCGAAGCCGCCATATTCGACGGGGGTGGGCAGCACCGATTGCAGGATGTTGGAGCCGGCAAAAGCGAAGCTCGCCACCAGCATGACGAGAGCGCCGGTGGTGGAGGAAGACTTGAGAGAGACCTGGTTCATCGATCGATCCTTTCCGTAACCAGTTCCCTCAGGGAGTTACGGGGATCGGCGATGGCTCGTTCGCCCGCCAATAGAAGCGGGCGCGCAAAATCAGCGCGTCGTCCCGTTCTCTTTCATCCGGACTATACCGTCGGCCCCGGAATTACACCGGATCTGCTGACCTTCGGTTTTTGAGGACCGAAGCGCTCGCGGGCTTTGGCTTGCGCCATTTACCGCCGGTGGGGAATTGCACCCCGCCCTGAGAACATTGCCATCGTAAGATGACGATGGAGATTTATGACAGGTGGGCGTCGGCGACAAGGGGCGCGGTGAGCATGGCTTGGCGCGGTTTGGCGCATGGCGGGCAAAAGCTTTGCGAGGCGCGGATACCGAAGCCCTATTGTATTATCGCTAATACTGTCGCAGTCTGAACGGTAGGCGCCGGGCAAGGCGCGGGCCAAAGCCGGAGGAGGATTTCATGGCGGCATTCAACACGTTCGGGCATATCGCGCTCAAGGTGCGCGACCTCGACGCATCGATCGCGTTCTACGAGAAGCTCGGGTTTCCGGAGTTCCTGCGGCTCAACAACGACGACGGCAAGGCCTGGATCGTGTACATGCGCTTCGACGACAACACCTATCTCGAGCTGTTCCCCGGCGGGACCGAGCGAGTGCCGGGGCCGCAGGCGACGGGCACGAACCACATTTGTCTCACGGTCGACGATATCGAAGCGACGGCGCGGCACCTGGCTTCGGTGGGCATCCCGCTGACCTCGCCGCTCGATCCGGGCAAGCGCGGGGTGGATCGCAACCGCGGCATGTGGATCGAGGATCCCGATGGGCTGCGGATTGAGATCATGGAGATGGCGAAGGATTGTCTGCAGTATGAGGCGATCCGGAAGCTGGCCGCGGGTGGGGGGAAGACGGCGGTGTTGGCTCCGTTGAAGCGGGGGTAGGGCTGACCATTCCCTTCTGGCGGTTTTCGGGAGTGTGGCTGAGGGCACCGGGCGTGTTGCTCCCCCCTCCACCGCCTTCGGCGGTCCCCCTCCCCCGCAGGCGGGAGAGGATACGCGTGGGGCGAGATCGTGCCACAGGGCCTTCTCCCGCTTGCGGGGGAAGGTGGCCGATAGGCCGGAAGGGGGGAGCTATGCGCGCTGGACGATGTGGGTTGTGGAACCCTCACCGACCCCTCATCCGCCCTTCGGGCACCTTCTCCCACAAGGGGAGAAGGCGTGCGCTTGCAATTGCGAATGTAGCCTCAGTCACTGGGGCTGCGGCTCGATGGCCTTCTTCCCTTGTGGGAGAAGGTGGCCGATAGGCCGGATGAGGGGTTGCCGCCGCCCCTAAGCCTGCTGCTTGGCCCGGCCGCTTTGGCGCAACCCGTAGATGGTGGCCACCACCACGCCTAGCGCCACGACGCCGATGATGATGGTGGCGAGGGCGTTGACCTCGGGTTTTACGCCGAGTTTTACCTTTGAGAAGATGACCATGGGCAGGGTCGAGGAGCCGGGGCCGGAGACGAAGCTGGCGATGACGAGGTCGTCCAGGCTCAGCGTGAAGGCGAGGAGCCAGGCGGACACCAAAGCCGGGGCGATGATCGGGAGCGTGATGTCGAAGAAGACGCGGACCGGGTTGGCGCCGAGGTCCATGGCGGCTTCCTCGAGGCTCAGGTCGAAATCGGCGAGGCGGCTCTGGACCACCACCGTCACGTAGGCGGTGCAGAAGGTGGCGTGGGCGATGATGATCGTCAGCACCCCGCGGCCGGCGGGCCAGCCGATCAGCGACTGCATGGTGACGAAGAGCAGCAGCAGCGCGATGCCGGTGATGACGTCGGGCATGACCAGCGGGGCCGAGACCGTCGCCTGCAGCACGGTCTTGCCGCGGAAGCGGCGGAAGCGGACGAGCGCCACGGCACAGAGCGTGCCGAGGACGAGCGCTATGCTCGCGGACACCGCGGCGATCTGGAGGCTGAGCCAGGCGGCGGGCAGCAGTTGCGGGTCGTTCCAGAGGTCGGTGTAGGCCTGGGTCGAAAAGCCCGACCACACCGTTACCAGCCGGTTGGCGTTAAACGAGAACACCACCAGCGACAGGATCGGGGCGTAGAGGAAGACGAAGCCGATCGACGAGGCGATCGGCAGGAACCAGCGGTTGCGGCCCATCAGCGACGACCCTCCACCACGGCGTTCTGGGCGCGCTGCATCAGCATGATGGGGATCACGACGATGATCAGCATGGTGATGGCGAGCGCGGCGGCGCGCGGCCAGTTGGTTTTGCTGAAGAACTCGTCCCAGAGGACGCGACCGATCATCTGCGTGCCGGGGCCGCCGAGCAGCGAGGGGATGACGAACTCGCCGATGGCCGGAATAAACACCAGCATGGCGCCGGCGACGACGCCGGGCATGGAGAGCGGCAGGGTGACCGAGAGGAAGGTGCGGATGGGGCGGGCGCCGAGATCAGCCGAGGCCTCGAGCAGCGAGGGGTCGAGCTTCACGAGGTTGGTGTAGAGCGGCAGGATGAAGAAGGGCAGGTAGGAATAGACGATGCCCACATAGACCGCGAAATCGGTCTGCATCATCGTGAGCGGCGCGATGCCGAAGACGGCGAGCGTGTTGTTGATGACGCCTTCGCCGCGCAGGAAACCGCTCAGCGCGTAGACGCGCAGCAGGAACGAGGTCCAGAACGGCAGGATCACCAGCATCAGCAGAATATTGCGCCACGGATCGGGAGCGCGGGCGATGGCATAGGCCATCGGATAGCCGATGAGGATGGCGAAGATGGTCGAGACCGCAGCGATCTTGATCGAGCTCAGGAAGGCGTTGATGTAGATGTTCGAGGGGTCGGTGAAGATGCGGATGTAGTTGGAGAGGTGCAGGGTGAGCTGCACCGTGCCCTTGTCCGTGGTCAGCAGGTCGGAATAGGGCGGCTGGCCGAATTCCTTGGTGGCGAGCGAAATGCCGAACACCACCGCCAGCGGGATCAGGAAGAACAGCGTCAGCCAGGCGGCGGGCGCAGCGATCACCGCGCCGCGGCCCGAAATACCGACGGCGGCGAGGATGCGGCGCACCCAGGCGAAACGGCCCGGCGGTGGGGACGACAGATCGGTCAATTGGTCAGCACCGAACCGGAGGAGCCGGCCCAGCTGGCCCACACCGTCTCGTCCCACGAGATGGCATCGGGGTCGCCGCGGCGGGTATTGGTCTTGGTGACGCGCAGGTAGCGGCCATTGTCGAGCCGCACCTGGTAGACGGTCATGTCGCCAAGATAGGCAATGTCCTCGACATAGCCCTTCACGAGGTTGGTGCCATCCGGGATGCCGGGATGCGCCGCCGGCCGCTCGCGGGTGAGCTCGACCTTTTCGGGGCGGATGGCCCACCAGAGGATCTGCTCGGGCGAGCAATCGACGCCGTGCTCGACATAGATGTCGGTGCCGAGCTCCTGGCTGTGGATGCGCACGTGGTCGGGCTCGTCTTCGGTGACGACGCCCTCGACCATGTTGACCGAGCCGATGAAGCCGGCGACGAAGCGGGAATTGGGGAACTCGTAGATTTCGGCTGGCTCGCCGATCATGGCGATTTCGCCCTGGTTCATGACCCCGATGCGGGTGGCGAGCGACATCGCCTCTTCCTGGTCGTGGGTGACGACGATGAAGGTGACGCCGAGCGTCTCCTGGATTTTCACCAGCTCGAACTGCGTTTCCTCGCGCAGCTTCTTGTCGAGCGCGCCCAGGGGTTCGTCGAGCAGCAGCAGTTTCGGCCGCTTGGCGAGAGCGCGGGCGAGGGCGACGCGCTGGCGCTGGCCGCCGGACAGCTGGTGCGGCTTGCGCTGCGCATAGGGCTCGAGCTTCACGAGCTTCAGCAGCTCATCGACGCGGGCGGCGATTTCGCCATAGGGCATGCGGTCGCGGCGGAGGCCGTAGGCGATGTTGTTCCACACCGTCATATGCGGGAAGAGCGCATAGGACTGGAACATCATGTTGATGGGCCGGTTGTAGGGCGCGACATTGGCCATGTCCTGCCCATCGATCTCGATGGTGCCCGAGGTGGGCGTCTCGAAGCCGGCGAGCATGCGCAGCAGCGTCGACTTGCCGGAGCCCGAGCCGCCGAGCAGGCAGAACAGCTCGCCTTGGTAGATATCGAGCGACAGGTCATCGACCGCGGCCACGTCACCGAATTTCTTGGTGACGTTACGGATGCGCACGAAGGGCTTTGCCGCGGGATCGCGCCAGGGCCTGGTGTCGGCGGCGAGCTGGGGTTTCTTGGCCATGACGCTTGGAATTCCGGAAGGGGGAAGCCGGACGGGACTTGCGGCCTCTCGGCCCCGCGCCCGTCCGGAGAATGTCGTTACGAGCCCGCTTTGATGCGCTGCCAGGTTTCGGTCAAGAGCTCATCGTAATCGGGCGTGTGGGCCTTGAGGTTGAAGAGCTTGGCCGACACTTCCGGCGAGGGGTAGATGGCCGGGTCGTTCTTCACTTCGTCGGCGATGTTGGCGAGGGCGGCCTTGTTGCCCGAGGCGTAGAACACGTAGTTGGTGTTGGCCGCCGCGATATCGGGGCGCAGCATGAAATCGATGAACTTGTAGGCGTTATCGACATGCGGCGCATCCGCCGGAATGGCGAAGAGGTCGAACCACTTCAGCGCGCCTTCCTTGGGGATGACGTAGGTGACTTCGACGCCGGCATTGGCCGTGGCGGCGGCGTCGCGGGCGATGAACACGTCACCCGAGTAGCCGATCGAGAGGCAGATTTCGCCATTGCCGAGATCGTCGATGTACTGGGATGAGTTGAAGGTCCGCACATAGGGGCGGATCGACATCATCAGGTCTTCGGCCTTCTTGAGGTCGTCGGGCGATTCCGAGTTGGGGTCGAGGCCGAGATAGTTGAGCGCGGTGGCCATCACTTCGGCCGGGGCATCGAGGATGTTGACGCCGCAATCCTTGAGCTTGGCGAGGTTCTCGGGCTTGAACACCGCATCCCAGCTGTCGATAGGGCCGCCGAGCGCGGCGGTGATCTTGGCGGTGTTGTAGCCGATGGCGGTAGTGCCCCACATGTAGTCGACCGAGTGGGCATTGTCCGGATCGTGCTGGGCGGTGGCCGCCATCACGTCGGGGTCCATGTTGGCGAGGTTCGGGATCTTCGACTTGTCGAAGGGCAGGAACAGGCCCGCCGCCACCTGGCGCTCGAGGAAGAAGCCCGAGGGCACGACGACGTCATAGCCCGAGCCACCGGCGAGGAGTTTCGCTTCGACGAGCTCGTTGCTGTCGAACACGTCGTAGTTCACCTTGATGCCCGTTTCGGCCTCGAACTTCGCCACGGTGTCCTCGGCGATGTAGTCGGACCAGTTGTAGACGTTCACGACATTGTCCTGCGCATGCGCAGTCACGGCCGGGGCGGCGATGACCAGCGCACCGAGGGCCACGAGCAAACTCTTCTTCATTGGGCAGTCTCCCTATTGACGACGCGGGCGGTGGAGCGGCCGCGCGATTGAAATGATCGGGTCTGGCCGCCGAAAAGGCGGGTGGGGCCGCCGAAATGGCGGCGTGCGTCAGCGCGGCGCGAGCTTGTCGGCGCCGGCTGGAAGGTGATGAGGGATGTGCGGGAGGGGAGGCCAAGCGGCGCGTCAGCCGCGCCGGGGAGTGAACAGGTCGCGATGTACCCCGAGCGGGGCGCGCATCGATCCGGAGGGTCCGGATCAACAGTGACCGTAATCAGTGAAGTGCCCTTCCCCGCCTGGAGCCTTCCGTAACGGGCCGAAACCTAGTGGCAAATCGTTAGGCTCGCAAGGGTTTTGGCCCCGCCTCGCCGCGCCGTGAAGCCGCTCGCGTCACCCCGCCGCAGGGCGCTCGTGCGCCGCAGTTGCGCCAAAGGCAAATCCGGTTCAATGAAGCCGGAAGAGCCCGAAAATCCCCGAACGAGACGAGCATTCCGTTGAGCCTCCGCCCGCACCTTTCCATCTCGCCTGCCGTGCAATCCGCCCTCGATGCCGGGCGCCCCGTGGTGGCGCTCGAATCGACGATCATCACGCATGGCATGCCCTATCCGCAGAACCTGACGATGGCGCAGAACGTCGAAAAGGTGATCGCCGATAATGGGGCGGTGCCGGCGACGATCGCCATCATGGACGGCAAGTTCATGGTGGGGACGACGGCTGCCGATCTCGAGCGACTGGCGCAGACGGGTGGCAAGGCGGCGAAGGCCTCGCGCCGGGACGTGGCGGCGCTGCTGGCCTCCGGGCAGGTGGCGGGCACGACGGTGGCCACCACGATGATGGCGGCGGAAGCCGCGGGTATCCGCATGTTCGCGACGGGCGGTATTGGCGGCGTACATCGCGGGGCGGAGACGACGTTCGATATTTCAGCCGATCTCGATGAGCTCGGCCGCACCCGGGTGGCGGTGGTGTGCGCGGGGGCGAAGTCGATCCTCGATATCCCCAAGACGCTCGAAGTGCTGGAGAGCAAGGGCGTGCCGGTGCTGGGTTTCGGCACCGACGATTTCCCGGCCTTCTGGGCGCGGAAGAGCGGCGGCAAGGTCGATCACCGGGTGGACGATGCGGCGGCGGCGGCCAAGGTGATCGCACTGCAGTTCGAGCTCGGGCTCGGTGGCGTGCTGGTCGCCAACCCGATCCCGGAATCGCATGCGCTCGATGCGGCTGAGATCGAGACGCGCATCGCGGCAGCCATTGCCGATGCCGATGCGGCCGGGGTCGGGCGGAAGGAGCTGACGCCGTTCCTGCTGAAGCGCATCTTCGAGCTCACGGCGGGCAAGAGCCTCGTCGCCAACATCGCGCTCGTTGAAAACAACGCCAAGGTTGCGGCGCAGATCGCGGTGGCGCTGGCCAAATGAGCCCGGTGACCGCCCCCCGCGTGATCGTCATCGGCGACGTCATGACTGACGTCATCGTCATCCCCGAGGGGCCGATGGTGCGCGGCTCGGACCGGCGGGCGCAGATCCGCACGCGGCCGGGCGGCTCGGGCGCCAACCAGGCGGTGTGGTTCGGCTCGATGGGGACCCGCGTCAGCTTCGTGGCGCGGGTGGGGGCCAAGGACAAGCCGCATCTCGAGGCCTATTTCAAAGGGTTTCACGTCGATCCGGTGCTGATCGCCGATGCCGAGAAGGTGTCGGGCATGCTGGTGACCATCATCGATCCCGATGGGGAGCGCAGCTTCCTCACCGACCGTGGGGCGAACCTCGATCTGAGCCATTCGGACATGCCGGTGTGGCTCCTCGACGATACGCGGCTGGTGGTGGTGTCGGGCTATTCGCTGTTCGCCGAAAACCCGCGCGGGGCGGTGCAGTGGATGGCGGGCGAGGCCAAGCGCCGGAAGATTCCGGTGGCGGTGGATGCGGCGTCGGTCGGCTTCATCAAGGAAGTCGGTACGCAGAATTTCCTCGACTGGACGGCCGGCTTTTCCACCCTCTTCGCCAATGCGGACGAGGCGACGGCGCTCTCCGGCACGACGGTGCTGGAAGAGCAATTCGCGCGGCTGACGCCGAATTACGGGCGCGTGGTGATCAAGCTCGGGGCGGATGGGGCGGCGATCGGCAACGCCGAAGGGCTCCGCATCAGCCGCCCGGCGCCGGTGGTCGACGTGGTCGATACGACAGGGGCAGGCGATGCGTTCGCGGCAGGCTTCCTCAGCGCGGAGCTCAAGGGCCAACCGCTCGAAGCGAGCCTCCTCGCCGGCATCGAAGCCGGGTCGGCCGCGGTGACCCAGATCGGCGGCCAGCCGGACTAGGGGTTTAGCCGAAGGGCCGGCCGAAGATGCAGAGGATGGCGAGGGCCAGCAGATAGAAGCTGATCAGCGACTGGATGCCGGCAATAACGCGAGCCCAGCCGCGAGCAGCGAGCACTTCCTCCTTGGGGTGGATACGGCTGATCCATTCCCCGATGGTGAATTGCTGGAAGCCGACCCGGAAGGCCATCAGCAGGCTGAACCACAGGGCGATGCGATACTTTGCCGGGAACGAGCGGCCACGTTTCCATACCTGCTCCCACGCATCCGAGCCGGTCGAGCCGATCGCAGTCTTGGGCACCATTCGCCAGATGAGGCGTCTCCGGTTGAGCGCGAAGGCGTAGGGGAAGGCGAAGACGGGAATCAAGACTGCGAGGATCACGAGCGGTTTGGTGACATCGAGACTCCACTCGCTGGTCCACTGGAAGAGGATGAAATAGCCCACTCCTATTGCCCACTGGACCCACGGCCAGAGATGGACGTCGGGGTTGCCGCCGGCGAGGAGGAGTCCCGTTTGTTGGGTTTGCAGCGCGTAGGTAACTTCGCGGGCGTTGGTCTCGAACCCGGTGTCAGTGAGCTTCTTTCGCAGCGCAATCATCGCAGCCGACGAGCTCTTTTGGCTCAGAAACTTGAGGTTGATGGCGCCGCGGACGCTGCGAGGAGTGCCTGTGGCATTGTAGGTCGCACCGCTGAAATCCACTGCATCGAGGTTGGCGTCTTGGATGTTGGTGTCTGTGAGATCTGCACCAACAAGCTTAGCGCCTGCCAAGTTTGCGTTCGTCAGATTGGTCTCATTGAGGCTGGCGCCGGAGAGGTCAGCGCCTCGGAGGTCGGCGCCCGTTAGGTCTGCACCGTCAAGCACGGCATACCGCAGGTCGGCGTCGTAGAGGTTGGCTCCTTTGGCATCCGCATCATAGAAAAGGGCGCCGATCGCCATGAGCGACGGCATATCGGCTCCCGCCAGCTTGGCGCTGGTGAGCAGCGCGCCGGTGAGATTGGCGCGCCTCAAACTACCTTTGAACGGCAGTGGCTTGTCAGGAGTAGATGGGCAAGCGCGCTCCATCGTAGCGGACGCATCGAGGCCCGGCAGTTCTGCGCCCCTGAGGTTTGCGTCAGACAGATCGAGGCCGCGCCAGTCGAATGCCTTGGGTGTCCCGGACTTGAGCTGCGCATCAGCAGTGGCAAAGTCGATGCCGGTCGCTGACGAGGCGCCCTGGGGTCTGCTCGCCCAGTCCGTTGGGCAGTTCTTCTTAAGCCAAGCGTCCGCTAGACCAAGTAGCCGCTTCTTGGCATCTTCGTTAAGCGGTCGCTCCGTATCCCACGCTGACTGCGCTTCTTGCGCGGCCGCCAGCCCCTCCGCTCGTTGTTTGTCAGTTACCACGTAGCGACCAAGCGCCGATGCTTGGGTGAGAACTTGCTCCCAGTTGTACCGTCCGTTCACGGCTGGGGTCATTTCCTGTGCTGCCACGGATGAGCATAGACCGATCAGCAGGACTGCGCTGAGCAAGTATCGTGAGATTTGCATATTGTCGCCCCGACAATTGTCGGGAGCAAATCACGGCGGATGGCAAAAGAAAAGGTGGGGCGGAATTTCCCTCACTCCGTCTCCACCGTGCACCAACTCAGCGGCTCCACCGTGTACTCGCCGTGATTGCCTTCGATGTCGCCGAGTTCGGAGACGAGGTGGTCGCGGACGGCTTCGACGTTGGGGTGCGGTGTTGTGAGGTCGCAGCCTCGGGCTAGCTGGTATTTCGCGTTGTCGGTTTTGGCGACTTCTTTGCCGTCTTGGGTGATGGACTTGAGCACTCGCAGGAGGTTGCCGGCGGGGTCGAAGTAGAGGCGGCCTTCGCGGTTGAGGGCGGGGCCGTCGGCGCCTTCGGCGACGTTGGGTGAGGTCATCACCGAGTAGATGAAGGCAAGGGAGCCATCCTTGCGGAAGCAGGAGGTGTCGGTCTGGGTGGCGATGGCGTCGATGAGCCAGGTCTGGACCAGCACCGAGGCGGCGTCGTCGCCGCCATCGTGGAACTCGAAATGGTCGGCATAGCCGCCATCGAAATTGCGGCGCCAGCCGGTCCAGTCGTCGGGGGCGGCGGCGAGCATTTCGGTGCAGGCCGTCCAGGCGGAGCGGACTTCCTCGATCTTGGCGTCATCGGCATGGGCGATGGCGGGGGTGAGGATCAGGGGCAGGGCGAGGAGCAGGCGACGCATTCCGGGACCTCCGAAGTTGGAGGCGGACGCTAGCTGATTGGGGGTGGGGGTGGAAGCGCCGGACGCCCCCTCCACCAGCCTTCGGCTGGTCCTCCTCCCCCGCTAAGCGGGGGAGGATCACGGAGAGATCGGTGCTTGTGGCTCGCTATTCTTCGCGGAGGAAGCGGGCGGGTCTCGTGCTCAGGGCTGACCAGGTGGTGACGGTGCCGACGGCGATGGTGAGAGCGACGGTGCCGAGGACGACCCAGAGGATGAGGAGGGGATCGACCCAGAAGGTGATTTCGAGGACGAACTCGACGAAGGCCCAGGTGCCGGCGAGGCCGAGGGCGGCAGCGAGCACGGCGGCCAATAGGCCGAGGAGGCCGTATTCGACCAAGTAGGCGCGGACGACGTCGCCGCGGCTGGCGCCGAGCACTTTCATCACCACGGCGTCGGCTTCGCGCTGGCGGCGGCCGGCGGCCATGGCGCCCGCCAGCACCAGCACGCCCGAGACGACGGCGAGGCCGCCGATGACTTCGACGGCGGCGGTGACGTTGCCGAGGATCACGGCAAAGCTTTCAAGCGCCTCGCCGACGGGGAGGAAAATGAGGTCGGGGAATTCTTCGACCAGGCGGGATTGCAGGTCGCGTTCGGCGCCGGGGGCGGCCTTCATCAGGCCCAGATAGCTGACGTCGAAATCCTTGAAGGCGTTGGGTGAGAAGACGAAGCCGAAATTCACGCTGCCGGAGCGCCAGGCGTAATCGCGGAAGCTGGCGATTTTCGCCGTGATCTCCTCGCCGAAGACGAGGACTTTCAGTTCGTCGCCGAGCTTCAGGCCGAGCGGTTCGCGCAGTCGGTCGAAGACCGAGATTTCGGGCTCGCCGTCATAGTTTTCCGGCCACCATTGGCCCTGGGTCAGGGTTGAATCCTCGGGGAGGGTGGCGGCCGAGGTGAGGGGGATTTCCTCGGTGTAGACGAAGCTGAACTCAGGCGGGGCGTTGCCACCGAGCTGATCGACGGGCGTGCCGTTCACGGTTTCGATCTTGCCGCGCATCATCGGCACGGAGCGGAAATCAGCGACGGCGGCGGGGTCGGCCTTCGAGAATTCGTCGAGGGAATCCGCCTCGTCCTCGAACAGGTCCATGAAGATGAAGCTCGGGGCGTTGGGGATGGATTCCCGGCTCAACTGGTGGCGGAGATTGCCGTCGATGAGGGCGATGAGCAGCAGCAGCGCGAGGCCGAGCCCGAGCGACAGGATGACGATGGGCGCTGGCGCGCCGGGGCGGTGGATGGATTTGAGCGCGTTGCGCCAGGCCGCATTGGGCAGCGGCGGCACGAGGCGGAGGATGACCTGCAGCAACCAGGCGGCAAAGCGCAGGACGAGGAAGGCGCCGAGCACGGCGACCGCGTACCACAGCACCAGCATCGGCCGGCCGGTGGTGAGGGTAGCGAGCCCGAAAATGCCGGCGGCGGCGAGGCCGAGGGGCAGCCAGAGGCCGGGGCGGAAATAGTCGCGCCAGCCGAGGCCGCCTTCGACCGCCGAACCGGCGGAGCGGAAGAGCAAAGCGGGCTTCAGTTTTTGTGCGCGGCGGAGCGGCAGGTAGCCGAAGGCGAAGCCGACGAGGAGGCCGAAGCCGGCGGCGGTCGCGAGCGTGCCCGGATCGAGCACGGCGGGGAGGGTGAGCTTCAGCAGGCCGCCGAGGATGGGGAGCGCGATCAGGGTCAGGAGGCCGCCGAGGATGAGGCCGAAGACGATGCCCACGGCCGTGAGCAGCATCACCTGGAAGAGGAAATGCGCCATGATCTGGCCGCCGGTGGCGCCGAGCGCCTTCATGGTGGCGATGGAGCGCTGGCGTTCGGTGACATAGGCAGCGATGGCGTTCGAGACGCCGACGCCGCCGACCAGCAGCGAGCTCAGCCCGACGACGATGAGGAAGCGGCCGAAGATATCGAAGAAGCGGGCGAGGTCGGCGGTCGCGTCCTTGGGGGCGTTGATCTGGAAGCCGGCGCTGGGGAAGGCGGCTTTGATCTTTTCGGACGCGGCTTCGAAGGTGACGCCGGGGTTGAGCAGCAGCTTGTTGTGGAAGCGGGCGAGGACGCCGGGTTCGAGGATGCCGGTGGCGTTCAGCGCATCGGTCGACATGACGACGGCGATGCCGACGCCGAAATTGTTGGTGAGCTGGTCGGGCAGGCTGCCGATGATGCCGCGGACGGTGAAGCTGGCGTTCTCGATGGTCACCTTGTCGCCGATCGCGACATGCAGGCGATCGAGCAGCAGGGAGTCGGCGAGGAGGCCAAAACTGTCGCCATCCTTGGCGGTGAGCTCGGGGATGGTGGCGCTATTGTCGTCCACCGTGGCGGTGCCGACGAGCGGGTAGTTGGCGTCGACGGCGCGGATGGAGATGAAGGTGCTGTCGGTGTCGCTGGCGGCGCGGCCGAGGACTTCGACCTGCTCGCTGAGGGTGCCGAGCGATTGCAGCAGGGCTTTTTCGTCGGGGTTGGCGGCGCGGTAGCTGAGGGTGGCGTCGAGGTCGCCGCCGAGCAGGGTGCGCGCGTCGTGCAGCAGGGCCGATTGCAGCGCGGCCGAGACCGAGCCGACGATGGTGATGGTGCCGACGCCGAGCGCGAGGCAGGCGAGGAGGATGGTGAAGCGGCGGAGGTCGCCGCGCAGGTCGCGGAAGGCGACGCGGAGCCAACCGCGGAGCGTGTTCATGCAGCGGCCATGGCGGTGAGGTGGCCCTCGTTCATGCGCAGCTGGCGGTCGGCCTTTTTGGCGAGGCCGGGGTCGTGGGTGATCAGCAGGATCGAGGTGTTGCGCTCGCGGGCGAGCTTGAACATGAGCTCGATGACGTGGGCGCCGGTTTCCTGGTCGAGATTGCCGGTGGGCTCGTCGGCCAGCAGGAGTTTTGGGTCGCCGACCATGGCGCGGGCGAGGCCGACGCGCTGCTGTTCGCCGCCCGACAGCGCGCTCGGCAGGTGGCCGGTGCGCTGGGCGAGGCCGACATCGGCGAGTGCCTGGGCGGCGCGATCGCGGACAGTGCGCCAGGGGGTGGCGGGGTCGGCGATCTCGAGGGTGAGGGCGACGTTTTCGAGCGCGGTGAGCGAGGGGATGAGGTGGAAATTCTGGAACAGGATGCCGAGCGAGCGGCGGCGGAAGATCGCCAGCTTATCCTCGTTCATGCCGGTGATTTCGGTGCCGTCGATGGCGACCGAGCCGGCGGTGGCCTGTTCGAGGCCACTCAGCACCATCAGCAGCGAGGTCTTGCCGCTGCCCGAGGGGCCGACCACGGCGGTGACTTCGCCGGGGGTGAGTTCGAGCGAGACGTCCTTGAGGATGTGCAGGGGCTGCCCGCCCGACTTGAGGTGGAGGTTGAGGCCTCGGGCGACGGCGACGGGAGCGGACATGGGGGACCGGAGTGAGCACGGGTGGGTCAGAGATAGGCCGAAACCGGGCGGGGTCAACGGGGCCCTGCGTTTAGGTGCGGTCAAATGGGTGGGATCGGGGTTACCCCCACCCTAGCTCTGCTACGTCGCTTTCGCTCCTAGCGTCGCTACCCTCCCCGCAAGGGGGAGGGAGGTCGGTGGCAACCCCGAGCGTCTTGCTTGGGTGGCCCCGTAAACCACTGGCCGGGACGGCCCCCTCCCGGCCTCCCCCATGAAGGGGGAGGTGAAGAAAGGGGGGGCCTGGCGGATTATTCCGCCTTCGGGATCACCATCTCGTTGAGCTTGGCGACGTCGGCCGGGAGCTCGGTGTCGCCGGGGGCGACGCCGTTGACCTGGAGGACGTAGGCGGTGAGGTCGGCGTAGGTGGGGTCGCCGAGCTGGCCGGCGCGGGAGGGGGGCATCTTGTCGTGGATGTGGGTGTAGAGGGCGCCGACGGTCTGGCCGGGCCATTTGCCGGCGAAGTAGGGGCCGGCGAGCGGCGGGCCGTAATTGGCGCTGATCAGGTCGGGGCCGTGGCAGGAGACGCAGTTGGCGTCGTAGGTGGTCTTGCCGCGGGCGGCCTGGTCGGCGGTGAAGGTCGGGGCGGCGCCGGTGGCGGTGGCCGTTTCGGCCACGGTGGCGGCGGGCTGGTCGGTGGTGGCGGCAGCGGAGCCGTCGCCTTCGCCGGTGTAGGTGTAGACGAGGATAGCGCCGGGGTCGTGGAGCGTGGTGCCGGCGCCGCCATCCATGGTGCCGACGAGGCCGCTCACGTCCGTCGCGACATACATGGTCTTCATGTCGGGGCTGAGGGCCATGTCGCGCAGGCGGTTTTCGGACTGGAAGTAGCGCTCGATGGGGCCGACCACCATCTGGCCGTCAGCGCTCAGGGGGATGCGGTAGATGGAGCCGCGCTTGAGCGTGGTGACGAGGAGCGAGTGCTCCCAGCCCGGGATGCCTTCGCCGGCCTTGGGGAAATAGGCCTGCATCGACGAGGTGGCGACCGTCGGCCAGCAGATGAAGTCGATGCCCTTGCAGGCCGGATCCTGAAAATTCCAGTCGGAGGGAACCGTGAAGAGCGTGGCGATGGGGGCGACGAAGGGCTCGTGCCAGCTGGTTTCGTCCTCGACCGGGACCGAGGGGTCGATCTTGATGTCGGAGAAGGTCAGCTGGGCGCAGGGCGTGGTGGCGTCGGCCCAGCGGGCATACTGGTAGGCCTTGTCGTCCTGGAAGCCGGCGATGTGGGGCCAGCCATAGTTCTGGCCGGCCTTGAGGATGTTGATCTCGTCGTCGGTCTTCGGGCCCTGCTCGGAGGCGTAGAGCGTGCCGTCGGGCCCGAAATCGATGCCCTGCGGGTTGCGATGGCCATAGGTGAAGATGTGACTGCGGACGCCCTGGATCGTCGGGTTGTCGTCGGGGATCGAGCCATCGAGGTTCAGGCGCAGCGACTTGCCCTGGTAGGCCATGTAGTCGGGGACGGCGATCTCGTCTTCGGTGGGCAGGCGCTGGGCCTCGATGGGGATGCACCAGTTGCCGAGCTGGTCCTTACCGCCGTCGCCGATGGTGTAATAGAGCTTGTTGTCGGGCCCGATCTTCAGGCGGCCGGAATTGTGGTCGTTCTTGCCCGGCATGCCGGAGATGAGGATTTTCGGGTCCTTCAGCGTGCCCGAGGCCTGATCGTAGCTGAGGCGGACGATCTTCACCCACAGGTCGTGATAGGGGCTGTAGGGGTCCTTGACCCACGGGATGCCGCCCAGGGATTTGTCGACATAGCTGTAGGCGACGTAGACGTAATCGTTGCCGGTGCCCTGGAGCAGGCCGGGATCGAGGGCCATGCCGAGAAGGCCGTCCTGGCCGCCGGGGGCGGAGACGTCGTCGAACTTGATCGCGACCTGCTTGGTGCCGTCAGCCGGGTTTACGCGGGTGACCTTGCCGCCGGTGCGTTCGGTGACCCAGAGCCAGCCATCGGGGCCCATGGTGATTTCCCACGGGCCTTCGAGGCCGGTGGTCAGCACCTTCTGCTCGAACTGCTTGGTGCCGGCGACGGCCTTGTCGGGGGTATCCTGCGCTAGCGCCGGAAGGGCGAAAGCGGCAAAGGCCAGCAGGGCGGTGGCGAGTCTGGTCGCGAGTTTCACGGCGTTCCTCCAATGGCAATGGGGAACCGCGGGTCTTCCCGTTCGGTTCCCGTCAGGTCAATCTCCGGCGTCGGGGTGAAGCGGTCTTGTTCAGACCGCTCCCAATTTGCTTACAGATCGTGCTTCCAGCCGAGGATACGCTCGGCCTTGGACGAATTAAAGAAGGCCTTGCGGCCCGAGAGGTCGCCCTTGATCGGGATGCCCGGGAAGACCCTGGCGGCGACTTCGAGGCTCGGGATGTCGGCGGTGGTATCGGGCGCCACGATGTAGAAGGCCTCGTGGCCCTTGAACTTGCCTTCGAGGCTCAGGAGACAGGCGCGCGCCGCGGAATCGAAGCGCGTATAGGCGAAGAGGTGCTTCTTGGGGTGGTCGCTGTCGAGGGTGAAGTTCTTGGCGGCGAGCGAGCGCTCCGGCACCACCCAGTGGAAGCGCATGGAGGCGATCGAGATATCGGCCCAGCGGCGGGCGAAGGCATCGGCCTGGGCCTCGCAGATCCACTTGCTGAGGCTATACGGCTCCTCGGAGTAGTTGGCGTGCTCCTCGTCGATCGGCAGGTAGTCGTAATGCGGATCGCGGCTGTAGGAGTGGCCGATGGCGTTGACGCTACTGGCCTGGCAGATGCGCATGATGCCGTTGTCGACCGCCGCCTGCAGGGCGTTGTAGCTGCCGACGACATTGTTGTTGTGCACCACGTGGTCGGGGTGGCGGCCGGGGGACGGGATGGCGGCCATGTGGATCACGGCATCGCAGCCGCGAAAGGCGTCGACCAGCTTCTCGTACTCGTCCATGTCGGCCTGCACGAAATGCAGGCCCTTGGTTTCTTCGGTCTCGGGGGCGGCGACGCGATCGATGCAGACGAGCTCGTGACCCTGGGCGCGCGCCTCCTTGATGATGGCGCGGCCGACGCCGCCGGATGAACCGGTGAGGGCAATCTTCATGTCAGTTCACCCTTACTTCGCGTAGACGGCTTCGTGGAGGCCGCGGATATAGCCGATGGCGTAGAGCCGGCCGAACGCCGAGTAGCCGGCATGTTCGTTGCTGTCGCCTTCGACCGTCGGGACGTGATCGGGGCGGAGCACGCCGTCGAAATCGATGTCCTTGTAGGCCTTCATGGTCGCCAGCATGTCGGTCTTGCCGGCATCGTGCCAGGTCTCGTGGAAGTCGGTGGGGATACCCTCGACGTCGCGGAAGTGGACGAAGCTGATCTTCTTCTTGCCGAAGCCGCGGATGACCTTGGGCAGGTCGTCGGTCATGAGCGTGAAGTTGCCCTGGCAGAGCGTGATGGTGTTGTAGTCCGACGGCAGCATGTCGACGAGGCGCTGGAAGTTCGGCACCGTGCGCATGATGCGGCTCACGCCCTTGATCGGGGTGATCGGCGGATCATCGGGGTGCATGGACAGCTTCACGCCGGCCTTTTCGGCGACGGGGAGGACGCGGCGGAGGAAGTACTCCAGCGTCTCCCAGAGCTTTTCTTCCGAGATGGGCGGGTTCGAGGTGATCGAATCCGGCACGTCGTTGACGTTGAAGGCGGTGACCACCGAACCGCCGCGGCTCGGCAGCGCCATGTTGGTGCGGACCCAGTTGAAGTCGGTCATCCACTCGTAGCACCAGACCGGAATGCCGAGCTTGCCCATGTTGGTGAGGAGTTCGCAGACGACGTCGATCTCGGCGTCGCGGCCTTCGAGCCCGCGCTTGGCGAGGTTCAGCGGCGGGCGGCTCTCGATGACGCGGATGTCGTAGCCGCCCTTGTTGTACTCGTCCTTCATGCGCTGCAGCGCCGAGAGCGACGACACGCGCTCACCGGCCTGCAGGCTGTCGAAGGGCAGGCCGGCCACGGCCAGGTCGACGCCGCACTGCTTGGCGAGCTTCCAGACGGGCGAATATTTGGGAGGAATGACCTCGGCGATCTCGAGCATTTTTATCACTTGGCAGTTGGAGGCAGGCGGAGGGAGCCGCCGCACTCAGTCAGGATGAAATCCGGGCACGTCGCTGGACGTGCCCGGTCGGAAGGCTTGAAACGGAAGTTACGCGGTTTCGCGCGGCTTGAGGGGCTCGCCCCACTTCTTGTTGAGGTCGGGCCACGGGATCGAGTCGACCAGGAGCCGCGTGTAGTTGTGCGTGGGGTTGCGGATCACCGTCTCGACGTCGCCACTCTCCACCACGTCGCCCTTGTAGAGCACCACGATATTGTCGGCGACGTGATAGGCCGTCGTCAGGTCGTGGGTGATGTAGATGATGGTGACGCCGTGCTGCTTGTGCAGGTTGCGCAGCGATTCGAGGATGTTGGCACGCAAGCTCGCGTCCACCATCGACACCGGCTCGTCGGCGATGAGCAGGCGCGGCTTCAGCAGCAGGGCGCGGGCGACGTTGATGCGCTGGCGCTGGCCGCCGGAGAGCTGGTGCGGGAAGCGGCCGAGCACGTCCTCGGGGCGGAGGCCCACCGCCGTCAGCGCCTCGTCCATCTTGTCGCGGGCGTCGCGGCCCGATTTCGCCAGCTTGAACTGGCGGATCGGCACGGTCAGCAGATGGTCGACGGTGTAGAACGGGTTGAACACCGCGAAGGGGTCCTGGAACACCGCCTGCACTTCCTTGCGGTAGGCCAGCTTGTCCTTGCCTTCGAGGCTCTGGATGTTCTTGCCGCGATAGATGATCTCGCCGGTGGTGGGCGTGATGAAGCCCAGGAGCAGCATGGCGAGCGTCGTCTTGCCCGAGCCGGATTCGCCGGCAACGGTCAGGATCGAGGGGTTATCCTCGGGCAGGGTCAGCGAATATTCCTTGAGCGCGACAGTCGCCTTCGAACTCAGGAGGCCCCGCTGGTAGACCTTCGAGACGTTACGGATCTCGAGCAGATTACCCATGGGTGTGGCCTTCTTCGGAATAGAGGTGACAGGTCACCATGCGACCGCCCGGCATGATGACCGGCTCGGGACGCACGTTGGACTGCAGTTCGCCCTGGCCATGCGGGCAGCGCGGGTGGAAGGCGCAGCCCTTGGGCAGGCGGAGCAGCGACGGAGCGAGGCCGGGGATGCCCTTGAACACGCCCTTGTTGTCGAGGTTGGGCAGCGAGCTGATCAGCGCCTGGCTGTAGGGGTGCTTGGGATCGGTGAACATCTCCTTCACCGTCGAAAGCTCGACGAGGCGGCCGGCATACATCACCGCGACCTTGTCGACCGCCTGGGCCATGAGGCCCATGTCGTGGCCGATGAGGATGACCGCGGCGTTGATCTCCGACTGCACGCGGGTGATGGTTTCCATCACCTGGCGCTGGGTCACCACATCGAGGGCCGAAGTCGGCTCGTCGGCGATGATGACGTTGGGCTGGAGCAGGATGCCGATGGCGATACAGACGCGCTGCTTCATGCCGCCCGAAAGCTCGTGCGGGTACATGCGGGAAACGCCGGGATCGAGATCCACCGAGCGCAGCGCCTTGGCGAGCCGATCCTCGATGGACGAGCGGGTTTCGCCCTTGAGGTGCGAGCGGATGGCGTCCGACATCTGGTCGCCGATGCGCATCACCGGGTTGAGCGAGTTCATCGCGCCCTGCGGGATGTAGGCGATCTTGTTGAGACGCGCCTTGCGCATGCCGGCATCGTCGAGGGCCATCAGGTCGGTGCCGCCGACGATGACCTTGCCGCCTTCGATGCGGCCCGGCGGCTTGATCATGCGCATCATGGCGAGCGCCATGGTGGATTTGCCCGAGCCGGACTCGCCCACCATGCCGAGCTTCTCGCCGGAGTTCAGCGTGAAGCCGACATTGTCGAGCGCCTTGGCGCGGCCGAGATCGGTGTAATAGGTGACCTCGAGCCCTTCGACGCGGAGCACCGGTTCGGTGACGTTGGCGTTGGCGCTGCCGGCCTTTTTGACGCGGGCGGGGGTTGTATCAATAGTCATTCAGAACGCCTCACGCGCGGGTTGGCCAGTTCGTCGAGGCCCATGTTGACGAGGGCCAGGGCCCCAAGGATGAGGATCATGGCAAAGGCCGGGATAAGCGGCCACCACCACCAGCCGTTGAAGAAGGCGCCCTGGTTCTGGGCGGCCCAGATCAGGTTGCCGAGCAGCGGCTCGCGCAGCGGGCCGAGGCCGAGCACGGCGAGATAGAACGAGGCGAACACGGCGCCGAACACCTGGCCGACGAACGAGGCGGCGATGAACGGCAGGAGGTTGGGCAGGATCTCCTTGAAGATGATGCCCATGTCGGAGACGCCCGAAAGCTTGGCGACCGACACGAATTGCCGTTCCTTCATGGTCATCACCTGGGCGCGCACCACGAGGGTGGGGCCCATCCAGGCGAGCATGGCGACGATAACCGCCATGGTGAGGATCGTGACGTCACGCTTGTCGAGCGAACCGGCGACGACGACCTGGATCAGGAGCACCGGGATGGGCGTCAGGATCTGGCAGACGGTGCGGATCACGGCATCGATCCAGCCACCGAAATAGGCGGAGGTGAAGCCGAGCACGACGCCGATGAGGGTGCCGATGCCGCCCGCGAGCAGGCCGATCAGGGCGGTCTGCCACGTGCCGATCACCATGGCGACGAGCAGGTTGCGGCCGAAGAAATCGGTGCCGAACGGATATTTCAGGCTCGGCGGCTGCTTGAGGGCCACCGAGAGCGGATAGGCCTGCTTGGGGTTGACGGTGAAGAGGCCGATGACGGTGAAGAGCGTCAGCGCGACGAGGATGATGACGCCAATGGCGAGGCCCTTGTTGCGGCGCAGGTAGCGCAGGAACAGGGTAAGGTTTGAAGGCTGGAGCGGGACGTCGGGGGCAGCCATCGAAGTAGTGGTCATGGTGGCTTCTCCTTAGTTTTCGCGGATGCGCGGATCGAGGAGCGGGTAGACGAACTCCAGGATCAGCATCAGAAGGGCGATGGCGAGGGTGATGAAGATCACGATGCCGTAGATGACGGGGAAGTCGTTGGCGCGAATGGCGAGGTTCAGCGCCGTACCGATACCCGGCAGACCGAACAGGCCCTCAACCACGACGGCCGAGGTGATGACGGTGCCCAGCGCCAGCGCGAGGCCGGTCACCTGGGGCAGCAGCGCATTGCGAAGGTAGTAGTCGCGGAAGATGCGGCCGCCGCTGAGGCCCTTGTGCTCGGCGTAGTTCACATAGTCTTCGCCCTGGATGGTGATGCCCATGCCGCGCATCGACAGCACCCAGCCGCCGACCGAGCCGAGGATCAGAGCGAGCGCGGGCAGGATCTGGTGCTCCATCAGGTCGAAGAAGAACGGCCAGCTCCAGGTCGGAATGATACCCGGCGAGTAGGCGCCGCCGAGCGGCAGCCACTGCAGGCGGAAGCCGATGAAGAACACCAGCAGGATGCCCATGATGACGGGCGGAACGCCGGTGAGGAGAATGAACGGGGTGGCGATGCCACGCAGCCAGTTCGGCGCCTTGGGCCAGGCGGAAACCGCGCCCAGAAGAGTGCCGATGACGAAGCTGAGAACGGTGGTGACCAGCAGCAGCCCGATCGTCCACGGCAGGGACTGGGCAATCACTTCGGCCACCGTGGTGGGGTATTTCGACAGCGAGTAGCCGAAATCGAGGTGAATGATGTTCTGCAGGTACTGCCAGTACTGCTCGAGCAGGGGCTTATCGAGGCCGAAGGATTTGTTCATCGAGGCGATGAGCTTCTCGATGTCGCCGGGGGAGAAGCCGCCGGTTCGCGCCAGTTCACCGAAGCGTTCGCGGATGGCGTTACGCGTCGAGAGGCGCGGGATGAAGAAGACGATGGTGGAGGCGGACCAGACCACCAGGATGAAGAACAGCAGGCGTTTGACGATGACTTTGACGTTCAATTGCAGAATTCCCGATTGGCCGTGGCCCCAAAAGGCTCGCGACCCTTCGTAAGGTCGGCGAGAAGGGCGCGCGCTGTAACGCGCGCCCCATTGGTTGGATTACTGCGCGCCCGAGGGCTGCAGGCCGGTGATGACGAGCATACCGGTGTGGGCCCAGAAGGCGCCGTTTTCGCCCTGTGCAGGGTTGGTCGAAGACGGCCAGTTCTTCCAGTAGTGGTTGTTGTAGGCGATACGGTGCAGCCACTGGATGATCGGCACGTCGATCGTGTCGCGCCAGTAGATGCCCAGAGCCTTCGCAGCGCCTTCCTGGAACTTCGGATCGTCCGAGGAGAGCGAAGCGATGCCATCGAGCAGCGCATCGTATTCGGGGTTCTTGTAGCGCGAGAACCGGTTGTTGCCAGCGCCCGTGCCAATGGCCTGCGAGTACTTGCCGTGGAACAGGTTCAGGGCTTCGAACGGGTCGAACAGCGAAGCGCCGTGGCCGAACATGTAGAAGCCGGCCTTGCCGTCGACCATGTTCTGGTAGGCGTCGGTACCGAAGTTGACGTTCGAGTCGAAACCAGCCTGGCGGAGCATTTCAGCCAGAACCGGCGCGATGTCGCCGTGGATCGATTCGAAAGCCTGGATGGTGGCGTCGAACGTGTGACCGTCCTTCTCCCACAGGCCGTCGCCGTTCTTCGTCCAGCCTGCGCCTTCCATCAGCTTGGCCGATTCGTCGAGGTCGAACTTGCCGGGCTCGTACTTGGCTTCTTCGGCCTTGACGGCCGGCGAGTCAGCGAAAGCCTGGAGGTTCGGGTAGAGCGGGAACGGGTAGATCGTCGCAACCTTGGCACCCTCGTAGAGGAGCTCGTTGATCGCGTCGCGGTTGATGGCGAGGCTGACGGCCTTACGGACGTTCGGATCGCTGTAGGGCTCGAGCTGGTCGTTCATCCACAGCGAGTTCGGCCACCAGTCCAGGTAACCGTACGGCGACTCGGAACCAGTCCACGACTGGATTTCCGGGTTCTGCTGCAGGATGTTCTGGATGATCTGGGCGCGCATATCGACGGCCGAGTCGAACTCGTTGTTCACGAGACGCTGGGCAACGGTGTCGATCGGCTGGTTGAGGATGTTCACGATGACGACGCGCTTGACCGCCGGAGCGGCGGCGACGCGGCCGGCCGTGACGGCCCACCAGTCGGTGCGAAGGTCGAAGATCTTCTGGTTGACGTTCCAGGCGACGATGTTGAACGGACCCGAGTGCGGGATCTCGTCACGGCCCGGAGCCTTGGTCGGGTCGGCCTGGGCCGACAGGTAGGCCGACGGAACGATCGGGATACCGGTATCGAACTTCTCGGTCAGCACTTCGAACTTGAAGCGCGGGGCCGGAGCCTTGAACTTCACTTCGACGGTGAGGTCGTCCTTGGCCGTCACGCTGTCCACCTGGTCGGCGAACTGCACGTGGTAGGGCAGGGTCTCGTACTTGATCTGGCCGTCGAAGGTGTACTTGACGTCGGCGGAGGTGACGGGAGTGCCGTCAGACCACTTGGCGTCCTTGTTCAGCTTGATCTCGAGGGTGGTGAACGTGTCGTCCGTGTACTCCATCGAGTCGGCAAGCCACGGGATGTACTCGTTCTTGTAGATGCCGAAGTACATCAGCGGCTCCCACATCAGGTTGTTACCTTCCTGATGGGTATAGCCCGGCAGCACCCAGGGGTTGGTGGTGCCGATGGACGAACCACCCGCAACGCCCCAGCCCAGCTGCACCGTCTGGTTGCGCGGAAGCTCGGCAAGCGGGCTAGCGGGCACGATGTCGGTGGCAGCCACCGCATCCTGCGCGTAGCCGACCGCCGGCGCCGCAAAGGTCGCGACCGCGACGAGCGCGGCTGCGGCCAGTTTCAAATTCATCATCAGACATATCCTCCCATGTCACATGGATAGTTCGTGCTGGCGGTGCGGCGGGAGGGGAGGTTTAGCCCCGGCCCCCAATCGTCAGGCGACAAGCCCGCCGCGTCGTCATCACTCCCAAGAAAGGCACGCTCTGCACGCTGCCCCTCACTCACAGGCTTCCGCCCGTGTCCTCTACCGGCCGGTATATCCGGCCGCCCTTGTTCAAATGCCCCGGGTCTCATCAAGGCAACCCGCCGATCGCCCCGGCGGCACCGCCATCGGACTTCCACGTCAGCGGCGGAGCGGCCCGATCGGCATCCAACTGCCTGAAAAACCTCAGCAAAAATTCGTGCAAAAGCCCGCCTTGGTGGGCCCAGCCATTTCCTCCGTCCAGATCACGCCCCTCAGGACGGTCTGTTTTTTCCTTGTTTCTCCAACGCTTGCACGGGTTTTGCGCAGAGTCAACGACCGACAATACACTATCTGTATCGTTTTCGTACATTCTTTGAGATTGGGATTCCGCTTCGCGGAAACCTAGATTTGGCCGCTGCGCGCGCCCGGAGCCGCGGAAATCCCGATTTGGCCATTGCGGGTGATGAGAAGGGCTTTCCAAGCCGCGCGCGAACATGCTGATCTCGCGCGCCCACAAGCCGGCACGAAGCCGGTGGGGACAACAGAGGGAGGGTGGGGCATGGCCACCAGCGATTTCTACGAAGTGCTCGATCCGCGGTTCGGGCGGCTGTTCAACGGCAACGCCCAGGTCGACAAGCTCTGGACCGGCTGCCGCTGGGCCGAAGGTCCGGCCTATTTCGCCGCCGGCCGCTACCTCGTCTGGTCGGACATCCCGAACGACCGGATGATGCGCTACGACGAGACCGACGGCTCGGTCAGCGTGTTCCGCGAACCGGCCGGCAACACCAATGGCCACACGCTCGACCGGCAGGGCCGGCTGGTCAGTTGCGAGCATGGCGGGCGCCGCGTCAGCCGCACCGAGCATGACGGCTCGATCGTCACCATCGTCGACAGTTTCGAGGGCAAGCGACTCAACTCGCCCAACGACGTGGTGGTGCACTCGGACGGCTCGATCTGGTTCACCGACCCGACCTACGGCATCGATTCCGACTACGAGGGCAACAAGGCCGCCTCCGAGATCGGTGCCTGCTACGTCTATCGCGTCGACCCGAACACCAAGGCGATCACCGCTGTGGTCAAGGACATGGTGCGGCCCAACGGACTCGCCTTCTCGCGCGACGAGAAGCAGCTCTATGTCGCCGATACCGGGGCGACCCATGGCGCGGCGCATGCCAAGCACATCCGGGTGTTCGACGTCGCGGCCGACGGCACGCTGAGCGGCGGGCGCGAGTTCGCCGTGTGCACCGCGGGACTGTTCGACGGCTTCCGCCTCGATGTCGATGGCCGCATCTGGACCAGCGCCAAGGACGGGGTGCACTGCTACGACCCCGACGGTACGCTGATCGGCAAGGTGAAGGTGCCCGAGGTGGTGGCCAATGTGTGCTTCGGCGGGCCGAAGCGGAACATCCTCTACATCTGCGGCACCACCTCGCTCTACTCGGTGCGGCTCATGGTGACGGGGCATCGGACGTATTGAGCGGGAGGTACCCCCTCTCCTCAGTTCCGCTAGTTCGCTGGCGCTCACAGCTTCACTATCCTCCCCCGCCAAGGGGGAGGATGCGCACACACCGACATTTCGGTTTTGTGCTCCTGCCATCAGTAGGTCAGCGTGCGGTGGAGCACGCCCTTCAGGTGGCGGTCGAGGGCGTCGATGGCGCTTTCGACGTCGCCGTTCTCGAGACCGTCGATGATGGCGAGGTGCTCGCGCATCGAGGTGATGGTGTGGATCGGCCCCACCGCGTCGAGGTTATGGAGCCGGATCAGGTACATTTTCTGGATCATCCGGGCATAGACCATCGAGAGCTGGTTGTTGCCGAAGGCCGAGATGAAGCTCTCGTGGAACTCGCGCTCGAGCAGTTTCACCGGGATGCGGTAGGTGTTGAGGTCGTTGACCTCGCGCACGAAGCCCATGATGCGCTCGTGCTCGGTGCGCATGCGGGCGATCCAGCCGGGCGTCAGGATGGTGGCGAATTTGCGCAGGCCTTCCTTTTCGAGGAGGCCGCGGAACTGGAACATGTTCCCGACGAAGTTCATGTCCGGGTAGAAGATGGTGATGCCGACCTTGCGGCGGACGGTGATCATCCCCTCGGATTCGAGCAGGGTGGTGGTTTCGCGCATGGGCGAGAGCGACAGGCCGAGGATGGCGCCAAGCTCTTCCTGCTTCAGCGTCTGGCCCAGCTTCAGCCGGCCTTCGATCAGCGCCTCGAAGAAGGCGTGATACCCGGGATTGTCGATACCGCCGTCCAAACTTCCCCCTCGGCGACCCGTCTCCGGCCGCCCGCGACAGAACGCCATATACCAAAGATGGCATCCATGCAGCGTTGACAGCGATTAATCCCCGCCTATACGCTCATAATCAAGCAGATTAAATATATTTAAATCACCGACCGCGCCAGAGGGTGCGTAACGGCGATCAACAGGGACGAGGATTTCGGCCACCACAACCGCCTCAAGGCGGGCCATGTGGCTGACTCACAAACGATTTCGCCCGATAGCGCCGAAAAGGCGGGGCGTCTGGATTCTCAGGGAGGAGACCCAATGACCGACAGCAATTCACCCAAGTGGTCGCGCCGCCGCGTGCTCGCCACTGCCGCCTCCGGCGTGGCGCTTGCCGCCGCCTCGGGCTTCCCGATGCCGGCGCTCGCGCAGGGCAAGAAGCTCACCTACTGGGGCGGGCTCATCTTCTCCGATGACGCCAACAAGCTCCTGACCGACACCATCAACGCCTGGGGCGCCGCGAACGGCGTCGCCACCGAAGTGGTGATGATCAACCAGAATGAGACCACCCAGAAGGTTTCGGCGGCGGTGTCGTCGAACACCATGCCGGACGCGATGGATGCGGGCCTCGGCCTCGTCCGCCTGCTCGGCCGCCAGGGCGTGTTCTCCGATGTCGGCGATCTCTACAAGAAGATCGGCGACGCGCAGGGCGGCTGGTTCACCGGTCCCGATACGGCGACCGACCTCACGGCCGACGCCGGCGTGCCGCGCATCGGCATTCCGTTCGGCGTCAACGGCAACCTGCTGCTCCGCCGCAAGGACCTGCTCGAAGCCGCCGGTTTCACCGAGGCGCCCAAGACCTGGGAAGAGCTGAAGACGCAGGCCGAAGCGATCAACAAGGCGCCGGTTTCCGGCCTCGGGCTCGCGCTCTCCAACGTCGGCGACGCGAACCTGCAGGTAGCGGTGCTGCAGTCCTATGGCGGCCGCATTGCCGACGACGCGGGCAAGAAGGTGACGCTCGACACGCCGGAAACTCGCGAGTGGCTGACCTGGGTGAAGGACGCCTGGGACAAGAAGCTGTTCCCGGCCGGCAACACCACATGGGACGGCGCCGGCGACAACCAGGCCTATCTCTCGGGCCAGGCCGGTTTCATTGCCAATACCGGCTCGGTCGGTATCGCGGCCAAGAAAGACGATATGGAGCTGTTCGAGGCGAGCGCCTTCTCGCCGCTGCCGGGCGGCCCCAAGGGCATTGTCTCGCCGATCGACGTGCAGATGCGCGCCATCACCAAGTCGAGCGCCATGCAGGACGAGGCCAAGGCGCTGCTCGAGCACCTGTCTTCGCCGGAGTTCATGAACGCCTATTTCAACGTGGCGATCTATGGGCCGGTGCTGCAGGCGCAGGAAAAGCTGCAGGCGTTCGACGGCACCAACACCATCCTGGTCGGCCTGCTCGGCCTCGCCAAGAACGGTACGGCGCCGGCATTCCCGGACGTCAACAATGCCGCCTTCGCCGATTTCGGCTCCAACTTCATCATCCCCAAGCTGGCGCAGCGCGTCGTGGTGGATGGCTGGGACTTCGACAAGGCGATCGCCGAAGCGCAGACCCAGGGCCAGGCGATCTACGACAAGTACGCCTGATCGACCTCTTCTCCCCGCGGCCGGTTCAACGCCGGCCGCGGCCTCGTTTCTCTTTGCTGGAGCGGATGAGCCATGTCCCTTGCGGCTGACAACATCCCGGCGGCGCGGCGGCCGTTCCTGTCGGGCAATGCCCGGGTGAAGCTCTTCGCCTATCTGCTGGTGGCGCCGGCGATCCTCTTGATCTGCGGGCTCGTCGCCTATCCGTTCTTCTTTGCCATCTGGGTGTCGTTCACCGACATGGTGGTGGGCAGCGTCGGGCAGTTCGTCGGCTTCAAGAATTTCGCCTATCTCGCCGGCACTGCGACCTTCTACAGCGCCATCTGGAACACGATCGTCATCGTGCTGGTGTCGGACGGGCTGAAGCTGCTGATCGGGCTCGGGCTGGCGCTGCTGGTGCACCAGAACCTGCCGGGGCGAGGGATTTTTCGCTCGTTCCTGATGCTGCCTTGGGCCATGCCGGCCTTCGTCGCCTTCCTCACCTGGCGCGTGCTCTACCAGCCGATCGGCGGCGGTATTAACCTCATCCTGACCCAGACCGGCATCTACCCGCAGGTCATCGACTTCCTCGGCTCGCGCTCGACCGCGATGGGGTCGGTGATCGTCGCCTCAGTGTGGCGCGGGTTCCCGTTCTGGTTCGTCTCGATCCTTGCTGCACTGCAATCGGTGCCCAAGGAATTGTACGAAGCCGCGATCGTCGATGGCGCGACGACCTGGCAGCGCTTCTGGAACGTCACCATCCCGTCGCTCATGCCGGTGATCATCGTCACGACGCTGCTGAGCTCGATCTGGACCGCCAACGGGTTCGAGCATGTGTGGCTGCTGACTGCCGGCGGGCCGTCGGATGCGACCATGGTGTTCCCGGTGCTCGCCTATTTCGGCATGCAGACGCAGCGCATCGGCGAGGCGGCGGCGGTGTCGGTCTATATGCTGCCGGTGCTGGGCATCCTCGTGATCTTCGCCACCTCGCTGATGATGCGGAGGGAAGAATAATGGCCACTGCCCTCGCCGATGTTGGAAGTGTCGCGCCGGCCCGCTCGGGCTCGGCCCAGCGCAAGCTGGTGATGAGCCGCGCCGTCACCTACGCATTGCTGATCCTCGCGGTCATCCTGGTGCTGTTCCCGATCTACTGGATGATCGTCACGTCGCTGAAGCTGCCGCGCGAGATCTATCGCGTGCCGGCGCTGTGGCCGAAGACGTTCACGCTCGACAATTTCACCAAGCTCCTGGCCGATGGCAGCTTCCTGCTCGCCATCCGCAACAGCGCCATCGTGGCGTCGACGGTGACGGTGATCTCGGTGATCATCTCGTCCTTCGCGGCCTATTCGATGGTGCGGTTCCGCTACCGCTTCCGCGGCGTGTTCGGGCGGCTGATCCTGTTCGCGTACCTGACGCCGGGGTCGCTGCTCTTCATTCCGCTCTCGATCGTCATGGCGCAGCTGAAGCTCGGCAATTCGCTGGTCGGGCTGATCCTCGTCTATCTCACCTTCTCGCTGCCGCTTTCGACCTGGCTGCTGCAGGGCTATTTCCGCGGCGTGCCGCGCGAGCTCGAGGAGCAGGGGATGATCGACGGGCTGACCCGGTTCGGGGCCCTGATCCGCATCACGCTGCCGCTTTCGGCGCCGGGGCTGGCGGCGGTCGCGATCTTTACTTTCACGGGCGCGTGGAACGAGCTGCTGTTTGCACTCGTGCTCACCACGTCGGAAAGCGTGCGCACGGCGCCGCTCGCGCTCAACTATCTCATCACCAGCGACGTGCTGCCGTGGGGACCCTTGATGGCGGGCGCCGTCATCTCCTCGGTGCCGCTGATGATCCTCTATTTCGTCGCCCAGCGCTTCATGGTCGCCGGTATGGCCGAAGGCGCGGTGAAGGGCTGACGAGAACCAACCAACGACAGACAGGAATAAGACGATGGGTATGAGGGTAGCGGTCGGCCAGTTCCACGACCTGACCGAAGAGCGGCTGCGGTTTGCGGCACAGATCGGTGTCAACGGCCTGCAGATGAACAACCCGACGCTCCCCGGCGACAGCCGCTGGGAGCAGAAGGACGTTCGCGCGCTGGTCGAGAAGGTCGAGGCCGCCGGGCTGAAGTTCGAGGCGATCGAGAACGTGCCCACGCATTTCTACCATAAGGCCATGATGGGCCTCGATGGGCGCGACGAGCAGATCGAGAACTACCAGGCGACGATCCGCGCCGTGGCGCGCGCCGGCGTGCCGGTGCTGGGCCTGCACTTCATGCCCAATTCGGTGTGGACCACCGATCGCAACGGCACGACCCGTGGCGGCGCCACGGCCCGCAAGTTCGACATGTCGATCGTCGAAGCCAATATCGACAATCTCGAACTGCTGCGCTCGTTCATGCCGACGACGCTTGGGCGCGCCTCCTCGATGCCGCTTTTCGGCAAGGATGGCCCGTTCATCTCCGAAGAGCAGATGTGGAGCAACTACGAGTACTTCATGAAGGCCGTGCTGCCGGTCGCCGAGGAAGAAGGGCTGAAGCTCGCGCTCCATCCCGACGATCCGCCGGTGCCGATGCTGGGCGGCGTGGCGCGGCTGTTCTACAAGCCCGAGAACTTCAAGAAGGCCTATGACATGCTCGGCCGCTCGCCGAGCTGGTCGCTCGACCTCTGCCTCGGCTGCTGCTCGGAAATGCCGGGCGGCAAGTCCAACGTCACCGAGATGATCGAGTATTTCGCGCCCAAGGGGGCAATCTCCTACATCCACTTCCGCGACGTGCAGGGCACGGTGCCGAACTTCACCGAGTGCTTCATCGGCGACGGCAATTTCGACCCGGCGGAAGTCGTGGCGCTGCTCGACAAGAACGGCTTTGGCGGCTTCCTGCTCGACGACCACGTGCCCAAGATGGACAATGACAGCGACTGGAACCACCGCGGCCGCTCGCATGCCATCGGCTATCTGCAGGGCCTCCTGCGGATGCTGGATTTCTACAAGAAGTAAGCGGCTGACGCGGGGCCGGTGCTGGGGGCTCCCCCCTCCACCGGCTTCGCCGGTCCCCCTCCCCCGTAAACGGGAGAGGAGTCCCGACTGTACGATCGGTGGCGGGACCCTACTAACGATTCATCCTCCGGCTGTTGACCTCCCCTCCCTCCCGTCTCACTATTGGGACAATACGTTCCATCAATGGAACAATGCGCCGGGCAACGGCGCGCGGGAGGAGCAGTGTCGAGCGTCAAGCGCACCATCCAGGTCATGGACCTGCTCGCCCGCAAGGGCGCGCTGGGGGTGCGGGCTGTGGCGCAGCAGCTCGATCTTCCTGTCGGCTCGGTGCACCGCCTGCTGCTTGATCTCGCCGAAGAAAACGCGGTCGAGCGTAATGCCGATGGCGCGTGGCAGCTGGGCTATCGCCTGCTCGAAATCACCGACCTGCAGCTTGATGGCGTCGGCCTGCCGCGGCTTGCACGGCCCTATTGCGAGGCGATCGCCGAGGCGACGCGCGAGACCGTCAATATCAATGTGCTGAGCGGCGATACCTGCGTGTGCATCGACAAGGTGCGCGGCAGCGAGGGCATGCAGCTCGACTGGCGCATCGGCTCGCGCGGACCGCTTTATGCCGGCGGCAGCGCCAAGGCGATCCTCGCGTTTCTCAGCGAAGCGGACCAGGTGCGGGTGGCGAATGGCGGCAAGACGCGGTTCACCGCACACACGCTCACCGATGCGTCGGCGCTGTTGATGGAGCTCGCTCGCATCCGCGAGCGCGGCTACTCGATCGATGACCAGGAGCTGGTGCTCGGCGTGTTCTGCGTCGGGGTGCCGATCCTCGACCGGCTCGGCCGGCCGGCCGGCGCGATGAGCGTTTCGGGGCCGTCGCCCAAGGCGGCCGGCGCCGGGGTGGAGGCGCTGGTGCGGCAGCTCAGCGAGGCCTGCGGGCAGGTCAGCAAGCGACTTGGATATGCAGGGGCCTGGCCGCCGCGCGACGTCGTTGCGCCGGCCATGATGGTTTGATTTCAGGGAGAAGACGATGATCCGTTCCGCATGGGTGATGAAGCTGAAGCCCGGCCAGGAAGCCGAGTACAAGCGCAAGCATGACGAAATCTGGCCCGAAATGGTCGAGCTGCTGAAGAGCCAGGGCGTCACCAACTACTCGATCTACGCCTATGACCTGATCCTCTTCGCCTATCTCGAAAAGCCCGAGGGCGCGCCGAGCCAGACCGAGGGCGTCGACCCGGTGGTGCTGAAGTGGTGGAAGTGGATGGAGCCGCACATGGAGACCCATGAGGACGCGCGGCCGAAATCCTTCCCGGTCAATCTCGTCTTCCGGATGGATTGAGCCATGGCCAGGCTGCAGATCGTCGACCCGCATATTCACCTGTGGGACCTCTGGACCCGCATCTACCCGCATTTCGAAAAGCCCGGCCCGGGCGGGGCGAGCGCCACGATCTGCCGCAGCTACCTCATCGATGAATATCTCGAAGAGGGGCGCGACGAATTCGAGATCGTCGGCGCGGTGCATGTGGAGGCATTCCCCACCGATCCGATCAAGGAGACGGTGACGCTGCAGGCGGTGGCCGATACCGGGAAGCTGCCGCTGGTGATCGTCGGTAATGGTGATCTCGGCTCGAAGGATTTTCCGGCGCTGCTCGACCAGCACCAGCAATACCCGATCTTCCGGGGTATCCGGCAGGTCGTGAACATGCATCCCGACCCCAAGCGCAGCTATACGTCGCGCGACCTGATGGCGGAACCGCAGTTCCTCGAGGGCCTGCGTGAGCTCGGCCGGCGCGGGCTGAGCTTCGATCTGCAGCTCTATCCGCACCAGATGGAGACGGCCGCGGCGCTGGCCGCCAAGGCACCGGATACGCGGATCATCCTCAACCATGCCGGCATGTGGGCCGATCGCGATCTCGCGGGCTGGAAGCAGTGGAAGGCGGGGATGCGGACGCTCGCGAGCCAGCCCAATATCGTCGCCAAGATCTCCGGGCTCGGCATGCTCGACAACGAGTGGACCACCGAGTCTATCCGGCCGCTGGTGCTCGAGAGCATCGAGGCCTTCGGGCCCGAGCGCTCGATGTTCGCGTCCAACTTCCCGGTCGATAAGCAGTACTCGACCTTCGTGGCGGTGTGGTCGGCTTTCGACGCGATCACCAAGGGGTTCTCGGAGGCCGAGAGGAACGGCCTCTTCCGCGACAATGCCCGCAAATATTACCGCATAACGGCCTGAGGCCGACCTGACTACCGGAGGAGAATTTCGTTGAAGATCAAGAGCATCGAAGCGTTCACCATCACCAACCCGATCGCCGGCGGCACCTATGAGGAGGCCAAGCAGCGTGGCAGTGCGCGGCGGCCGCCCTGGACCAAGGACGCCGAGGTGGCGAACCCGATGTCGCGCTACCCGCGCTACAAGGCGCTGCGCGCCAGCTGGAACGCCAAGTTCCCGGCAGTGGGCGTAATCGTGACCGCCGACGATGGCTCGTGGGGCTTTGGCACGACCGGCTATGGCCAGCCGACCGTCTCGATCATCAACGACCACATCGCGCCGCTGCTCGAGGGCGAGAACGCGCTCGCGACCGAAAAGCTCTACGACATGATGATGCGCATCGTGTCGCCCTACTCGGCGTCGGGCCTCGCCTCCTATGCGATCTCGGGCATCGACCTCGCGCTCTGGGACCTGAAGGGCAAGGTGCTGAAGCTGCCGGTCTACGAGCTGGCGGGCGGCGCGGCGCGCGACAAGCAGTTCTGCTACGCCACCGGCAACGACACCGACTGGCACATGGAGCTGGGGTTCAAGGCGACCAAGCTCGCCTGCCCGTATGGCACGGCGGATGGGCTCGAGGCGCTCGACAAGAACGAGGCCTTCGTCGGCAAGGCACGCGAGCTGATCGGGCCGCATGTCGAGCTGATGCTCGATTGCTGGATGGCGTTCGATGTCGAGTTCGCGGTGCGGCTGGCGCACCGGCTGAAGCCCTTCGGCCTCAAGTGGATGGAAGACTGCCTGATCCCCGAGGATCACACCTCGCACAAGGCGCTCCGCGAGCGGCTGCCGTGGCAGACCATCGCGACGGGCGAGCACTGGTACACGCCCTACACGTTCTTCGAGGCGGCCAAGGATCGCGTCGCCGATATCTTCCAGCCCGACATCCACTGGGTAGGCGGGTTCACGGCGGTGCAGAAGATCGCGGCGATTGCCGAATATGCGGGGCTCGACGTCTATTGCCACGCCGGCATGAACACGCCCTATGGTCAGCATTTCACCATCGCTTCGACCGCCTCGAAGTGGGGCGAGTTCTTCGTCGGCGGGGCGCCGGGCCAGCCGCTCAAGGAAACCAACAACTATCCGGGCATGGCTGTGCCGGTGGACGGCTATGTCGTGGTATCGGACGAGCCGGGCTTCGGCCACGGCCTCAGCATCGCGGCCATCGAAAAGATGGCCCTGTGACGGACAAGGTCCGTCCTCAATAGACAGGAGAGACAATGAACCAGATCGATCTCAACGGCCAGGTGGCCGTGATCACCGGCGGCGCGCAGGGCATCGGCTTTGCCATCGCGTCGCGCCTCGTGAAGTCCGGCGCCAAAGTGTCGCTGTGGGACATGAATGCCGACCTGCTCGCCAAGGCCAAGGCCGATCTCGGCGAGGCGGCGTCGACCGTCAACGTCAACATCACCAATTATGACGCGGTGGCGGCGGCGGTTGCCGAGGTCGAGAGCAAGCTCGGCAAGCTCGACATCCTCGTCCACTCGGCCGGCATCGCCGGCAAGAACGCGCCGCTCGACGAGTATGACCTCGACGAATGGCGCCGGGTGATCGACATCGACTTGAACGGTGCGTTCTACGTGAACCGCGCCGTGCTGCCGGGCATGAAGGCGCGCAATTACGGCCGCATCGTCAACATCGCGTCGATCGCCGGCAAGGAAGGCAATCCGAACGCCTCGGCCTATGCCGCCGCCAAGGCCGGCGTGATCGGCATGAGCAAGGCCGTCGGCAAGGAATGCGCGAAGTACGATATCGCCATCAACGTCATCACCCCGGCGACGGCGAAGACCCGCATCCTCGACGAGCTGAAGCCCGAGTTCATCGACTACATGCTGAGCCGCATTCCGCGCGGCCGCTTCCTTGAAGTCGAAGAGGCGGCGAACATGGTGAGCTGGCTGGTTTCGAAGGAAAACTCCTTCACCACCGCGTCGGTGTTCGATCTCTCGGGCGGCCGGGCGACCTACTGATGGCACACAAGCTGACCGACCGGCGGCAGGCCGGCAAGACGACGCTGCAGCTGCCGCCGTTCGGCTTCGGCACTGCACATCTGGGTGGGATGTATTCCCGCCCCTCGGGCGAGGTGGCGCGCGCCACCTTGCAGGCGGCGTGGGATGGGGGCGTGCGCTTCTACGACACGGCGCCGTATTACGGGCTGGGGCTTTCCGAGCACCGCACCGGCAATTTCCTCATGGACCAGCCGCGCGACCAGTTCATCCTCACCACCAAGATCGGGCGCTATTTCAAGCGGCCGGCCGACCCCACGACCTTCGATCGCGGCGGCTGGGGCGGCGGGCTCAACATGGAGATCGTCTGGGATTATTCCTATGACGGGGTAATGCGCTCGTATGAGCAGAGCCTGTTGCGGCTCGGGCTCGATACGATCGATGCGCTGTTCATCCACGATCCGGAACCGGCGGGGCATGGCGAGCACCATGCGGCGCGGATGAAGGACATGGCGACGACCGGGATCAAGGCGCTCGAGGAGCTGAAGAGCTCCGGCCAGATCAAGGCGATCGGCATGGGGATGAACGCGGCGGATTCGCTCGTCAACATCGCCCCGCTGGTGCCGCTCGATTTCTGCATCGTGGCGATGCCGTACACGCTGCTCGACCAGGGCTCGCTGAACACCGGCATGAAGCGGTGCCTCGACGAGGGGATTTCGGTGGTGATCGGGGCGCCCTATGCGTCGGGCATTCTCGCTACCGGGCCGATCGAGGGCGCGCGCTACGCCTACGGGTTTGCCGACGAGGCGACCAAGGAGAAGACGCGGCGGATCATGGCGGTGGCGGCCCGGCACGGCGTGTCGCTGCAGGCCGCGGCGCTGCAGTTCCCGCTGGCGCATCCGACGGTGGTGTCGGTGATCCCCGGCGGGGCGAAGCCCGAAGAGGTGACGAGCAACCTGCGCTACCTTACGGAAGTCATTCCGGCGGCGTTCTGGGCCGAGCTCAAGGCGCAGGGGCTGATCGTGGCCGACGCGCCGGTGCCGACGACGTAATTCCGAGGCATCAGCTCCGGATGAGGCGGCCGACCGCGCGGCGTGGTCGGCCGCTTTTGTTTTAGCTGAGGCGCACGTAGCTTTCGGTGCGGTTCTTGTAGAGGTCGAAGAAGGCCTGGCCGACGGTGGCGGGGGCGATGGCCTTGGGGTTGCCGGCGGCCCACGGGGTACCGGCGATGGAGCCAGCTATCATCACTTCGCCGACATGGACGCCTTCGGGCTTGAGGCGCTGCAGCAGCAGGCCGACGAGCTTCTTCTTGGCTGCATTGGCGAGCGCGAGGCCGCCATTGCCGCTCGACACCGCATAGCCATCGACGCCGGAATCGAGTTCGCCGAAGGCGCCGTTGGTGACGAGCACGGCGCCGTCGCCGGCGGCCTTGAGATCGGGCAAGGCAGCGGCCGTGGCGGCGAGGAGGCCGTCGATCGCGACGTCGAAGACGCCGGCTACGCCCGCGAGAATGTCGCCATTGCCGCTGCCATAGGCGTTCCACTGGAGGACGTTGATGCCGCCGAACTTCGCCTTGGCGGCGGCGACGGCTGCGGCGATGGCGGCCTTGTCACCAGCGTCAGCCACGAAGGCGGCGGCGGTGATGCCTTTGGCCGTGAGCTCGGCGACGCCCGCGTCGAGGCGCGACTGGGTGCGGCCGACGAGGGCAACGCTAAAGCCCTGGGCGCCGAAGGTTTCGGCGACGCCGGTGGAGATGCCGGGGCCGTAGCCGACGACGATGATGGTCTTGGACATGATGCCTCTGAAACGGAAATCCGTCGCCGGCCATGACGGAATGACGTGCAAGGTCAAAGGCATGCCGGATTGCCCCGGCGCAGAAGCTGGTGCGGCGGCCGAGGCGCGACAAGACGGCACCCGGAGGTGACTCAGTTGCCTCGAGGTAACCGCTATGGAGTCGGCGCGTCCTGGCGGAGGAGGCCTTCGTGCTTCAGGGCGTGCCAGAGGTCGGCGGGAATTTCGACGCGCATGGTTTCGACGTTCTGGGTCGGGTGGTGCGGGGCGAAGGCGCCGGGGATGACCGAGGCGACAACCGGATGGTGCAGGGTGAACTGCAGCGCGGCGGCGGCGAGCGGGACGTTGAAGCGGGCGCAGACGGCTTGGATGCGGCGGACGTGCTCGGCTTCGGCGGCAGTGGGCTCGTGGTAGTTGTAGCGGGCGCCGGGAACGGGGCCGGTGGCGAGGATGCCGGAGGCGAAGACGCCGCCGATGACCACGCCGATGCCGCGCTTTTCGAGCAGCGGGAATTCGGCGTCGAGCACGGGCTGTTCGGCCAGTGTGTAGGGCAGGGCGACGAGGAAGAAGTCGAGGTCGACGAGATCGAGGAAGCGCGGGATGGTGCCGAGCGCGTTGACGCCCGCGCCATAGGCCTTGATGAGGCCGGCCTTCTTCAGGTCCTGCAGGGCGCAGATGCCCGAGGTGGCGAGCGTGTTGAGGTGGGCGGAGACGAGGCCGTCGGAGCCCAGATTGCCGATGTCGAGATCGTGGACCACCAGCACGTCGATACGGTTCATGCCGAGGCGGAGGAGGCTGTCCTCGTAGGCGCGCATGATGCCCGCGTAGCTGTAATCGTGGTGGTGCTCGAAATGGAGGCCGTGCTCCCAGCTGCGCTTCGTTGCGGCGAAGGCGGCGGGGTTGGCGGGAGCGGTGAAAAGACGGCCGACCTTGGTCGAGAGGATCACCTCCTCGCGCGGGCGGCGATAGAGGGCGCGGCCGAAGCGCTGTTCGGAGAGCCCGCGACCGTACCAGGGCGAGGTGTCGTAGAAGCGGATGCCGGCGTCCCAGGCGGCTTCGAGCGTCGCGTCGGACTGCTTGTCGTCGATGACGCCGAAAATGTTGCCCAGCGTGGCGCCGCCCATGCCGAGCGCAGGGAGGTGCAGCCCGGTCTGGCCGAGCTGCTTGGTTGCGAGCGGGTTCATCTCAGCCGCGGAAGGCGACGGGGGTGGGGACGATCTGGGCCAGCAGCTCGTCGATTTCGCGCTGGGTGATCGCGTCGGGCGGGGTGGTCGGCGAGCGGACCAGCGCGCCGCGGATGACACCGCGGCGGACGAGGAGCTGCTTGTGGATGTGGTAGAACACGTCGCCGCCCTGGTTGCCGAGGCGGTTGATGGCCATGATCGTGGCATCGAAGCGGCTGCGGGCGGTCGCCTCGTCGCCGCGCTGGAAGGCATCCCACACGGCGACGAAATCGTCGGGCTGGCTGCAGAACGGCATGGTGCCGTGGGCGCCTCGGCGCATTTCCTCGATGAAGTAGCTGCCACCGGCGCCACCGAAAATGGTGAGGCGGCCGTCGACCGCTGCGGACATGGCCTGCACCTTGGCGGTGACGGGCAGGGTTTCGACCTTGATGTACTTCACGTTGGGGCAGGCATCGGCGAGGCGCAGGGCGAGGCCGGGCGAGACCGGGCCCTGCGGCACGTCCTGCAGGATGATCGGGATGCCGACCGCGCGGTCGATGGCCTTGTAATAGTCGAAGATTTCCTCGGCCGAGACGGGGAAGAACGAGGGCGGAATGACCATCAGTGCATCCGCGCCGGCGGCTTCAGCGGCCTTAGAATAGAAGACGGCGAGGTCGGTGCCGGCGGCGCCGGTGTTGATGATGACCGGCACGCGGCCGTTGACGGCCTTCACCGTGGCGCGGGTGATCTGGGCGCGTTCGGCCTCGTTGAACTTGAAGACTTCGCTGCCGAGCGCCACGCCGAGGCCGTGCACGCCGGCCGCGATATTGTAGTCGATGAGGCTCGCGAGGCTGGCCTCGTCGATGCTCCCGTCGGGATGGAAGGGCGTGACGAGAATAGGGACGACGCCCCGGATGACGGAGGAGCTCATAATCAGCGGTTCTCGAAGTTGAACATCTCTTGGACCGGGTATTGCACCGGGGAGAAATCGGGGTTGGTTTCCATGTAGGGCGCCATCATTTCCCACCAGCGCCAGGTGAGATCGGTGGGCTTGTCGTCGGGGTTGGGCGCGCTGTCGCGCTCCATGTAGGCGAAGAGATCGAGGCCATGCAGGTAGATCGAGAAGGTGCGGACGCCGTCGCGCTTCATGTTGGCCAGCATCTCGGGCCAGATCTCGTCATGCTTCTGCTTGTAGATGGCTTCGTTGCCGGGCTTGAGGCGCATGACCCAGGCGATGCGGTGCGTCATAACGTGTTCTCCTAGTCGGCCAGCTCGGCTGTCTTGGTGAGTTCGCCGGGCCAGGGGCCGGAATAGCCGAGCCGGTGGCTCACGTGGCGGCAGGCGTCCTGCAGCATCATCACCAGCGGCGCGACCTCGGGGCCGGGCTTCTTGATCGAGGGGCCGGTGATGCTCATGGCGCCGGCGGCGTGACCCATGCGATCGAGGATGGGGACGGCGACGCAGTAGACGCCGACCACCACCTCCTGATCGTCGATCGAATAGCCGCGCTCGCGGGTGCGGTTGATTTCCTCGCGCAGGCGGGCCGGGTCGTTGATGGTGAAGGGCGTGAGCAGTTCGAGCGGGCTGGCGAATACCTGCTCGCGCTCGGTTTCATCCATGAAGGCCAGCATGGCCTTGCCGGCGCCGCCGCAGCTGATCGGCCCGCGCGAACCGATGCGGTTGTCGAGCTGCATGCCCTCGTTGCCGCGCACCTTGTCGATGCAGACGCCCTGCCGCCCGTAGAGGGCGTTGAGGTTCACCGTCTCGTTGGTGGCGGCCGCGATGGTTTCGGCAAAGGGGCGGAAGAGGCGCGGCAGCTCGATGCGCTCGAGCTGCAGCCCGGTGATTTCGAGCAGGCGGTAGCTCAGCTCCCATTCGCCCGTCGGAGTGCGGTCGACGATGCCTTCTTCGCTCAGGTCGAGGAGGAGGCGGTGGACCGACCCCAGAGGCAGCGAGAGCTGCTGGGCGACAGCGCGCACCCCCAGCGGACCCTTGCGGGCCAGCAGGTCCATCGCCTGAACGGATCGGGTGATGGCGGACATGCGCGGTCGTTCCTCGTGCTTACCAGTGCGTCTTCTTGGCGGTGGGGCTCGGGTCCATCAGGTTGTCGTCGATGTAGTCCCACTCGATCTGGTAGCCCATGCCAGGGCCCTTGGGCAGGTGGACATAGCCCTCGGCGTCGATCTTATCGACGATTTCCTTGAGGTAGGGGTGGGGCTTGTCGTAGTCGACGCCCGGCGCCAGGAGGCCCTTCTCGTAATACTCGGAGGTGTCCTCGGGGGTGGCGCCGCAGACCTGCAGGTTGCCCCAGCCGGCCATGTGCATCTCGCAGCGCAGGCCATAGGCCTCGGCGACGATGGCGGTCTTGCGGGCGCCGGTGATGCCGCCGCGCACGACGTCGATACGGCTCATGTCACCCGCGCCACGGAGGATCCATTCGGCGCGGCTGAAGACGCCGCCGGCGACGATCTCGGGGGAGAGGATCGGGATCGACAGTTCCTTCGAAAGCCGTACGTAGGACTCGACGCGGTATTCCGGCATCGGGTGCTCGTACCAGTAGAAGTTCAGCTTCTCGAGCTCGCGGCCGACCTGGATGGCCTCCTCGAGGGACATGTAGGTGCCCCAGGGGTCGAACATCAGCACGTAGTCGGGGCCGACGGCCTCGCGCACGAGGTGGCAGGTCTCGATGTCGGCCTTGATGTTGGAGGGGCGGCCGGGCGTCGGAGTGCCGGTGGCCGGGTTCCAGAAATAGTGCGGGTGGATCTTGTAGGCCTGGTAGCCCTCGTTTTTGCAGGCGAGGGCGTGGTCGGCATAGACCTGCGGCTTGCCGATGTTCGGGTAGGTGGAGGCATAGGCCTTCACCTTGTCGCGGGCGCCGCCCATCAGCTTGTAGACCGGGAGCTTGGCGAAGTTGCCGGCGAGGTCCCACAGCGCGTTGTCGATCACCGAGGCGATGTTTTCCTGGACGTTGGCGACCCACAGCCACTTCCAGATCATCTCGCGATCCATCGGATCCTGGCCGAGCAGCAGGTCGCGGATGCGGGTGAGGATGACGTGCTGGTCGACGACGTTCAGGCCCTCGGCATCACCGTGGCTGCCGCCGCCGAAATAGTTGCCGGTCACGCCTTCATCGGTGTGGATGGTGAGCACGGTCTGCAGCATCGGCGTATCCGGCATCGGGCGGGCATAGCCCACGTCGAAGCGGTCGGCGGTGGTGCGGAACGACTTGATGGTGATGTCCGAGATTTTCACGGCACGGGTCCCTTGAGTGGTCGCGGTTTATTCGAAGGCGTCGCCGCCGCGCAGGCGGTCGAGAAGGACGGCGGCGAGCAGCAGCAGGCCGACGATGATATTGACGTAGTAGGGGCTGATCGCCTGCAAATCGAGGATGTTCGACACGCCGGCCACAGCCAGCAGGCCGAGCGCGCCGCCCACCGGGTTGCCGACGCCGCCGCGCAGGATCGAGTAGCCGCCGATCATCAGCGCCGCATAGACCTGGAACTCGAGGCCGAGGCCGGTGGCGCGGGCGGCCGAGCCGAGTTGGCCGGCAAAGATGAGGCCGCCAATACCGGCGCCGAAGCTCGAGAGCAGCAGCGCCGCGACGCGGACGCGCTTCACCGAAATGCCGGCGCGGGCGGCGGCCTTGTCGTCGCCGCCGACGGCCTGCACGTGGCGGCCGAGGCGGGTCTTGGTGACGATGACCGTCGCGAGCAGCGTCAGCGCGATGGCGAGGAGGAAGAAGAGCGGCAGGCCGAAGACGGCGGTCGAGACGAGATTGAAGAGGTCGATATTGAAGGCAAAGATATTGCCCTGCGGCCCGAGCAGCACCCAGGTGATGCCGCGCAGCGCCACCAGCATGCCGAGCGTTGCGGCAATCGGTTCGGCGCCGAAGCCGACGACGGCAGTGGCGTTGATGGCGCCGAAGGCGAGGCAGGCGACGAGCGTGACGGCGCTGGCCGAGAACGGATCCCAGCCGATCGACAGCAGCAGGGCGAAGAGTGCCGATGAGAAGCCGACCATCGAGCCGATCGAGAGGTCGACCACGCCCGAGAGCAGGGCGAAGCCCGAGAAGGCGCCGACGATCAGGGGCACGATGAGGAAGGTGCCGATGATCGAGATATTGCCGAAGCTGAGGAATTTCGGGCCGGCCCAGAAGAGGCCGACGGCGAGCACCAGGACGAAGGTGATGCCGATCGAGGCGACGGAGCCGGTGAGGAAGTCGCGCACCGGATGGTGCGGGACGACGTAAGCCTGCCCTGCGGGCGCTGCGGTATCGGTCATGGTGTCCTCCGCAGCGCGCGGTAGCCGTCGATCGAGACAGCGATGATGAGGATGATGCCCTGGAAGATCGACTGGGTGTCGGAGCTCAATCCGAAGAAGACCAGCGAGGTCGGGATGGTGCTCAGGAAGCCCACGGACAGCAGCAGCATCCAGAAATTGCCGCGGCCGCCGGCCAGCGAAATGCCGGCGAGGATGACGCCCGCGATGATGTTGAGCTGCATCGAGTTGCCGGAGCTCGGGTTGAACGGTCCGGCCGTGCCGGCAAAGAGCACCGCGGCGAAACCGACGAAGCCGCCGGCGATGATGAAGGTGGCAAAGCGCGTGACGCGGAGCGAGATGCCTCGCGCCTTGGCCGCGGCGCGGTTGCCGCCGACGGCGATCATGCGGCGGCCATAGCGGGTGCGGGGCACGAGGAAGCCGACGATCAGCACCAGGGCCAGCATGGGCCAGAAGATGGCGGGCAGCCCGAACCAGGTGGCGCGGCCGAACTCGTAGATGGGCGAGTTGAGCGGCACCTGCGCCTGCTGGAACACCAGGTAGAGCGCGGCGAGCCCGATGAAGTTGGTGGCAAGCGTCACGATCACCGGGTTCAGCTTGGCAAAGACGATGATCAGCGCGTTGAAGCCGCCCCAGATCATGCCGGTGACGATGGCGCCGAGGATGACGAGCGGGAAGGGCAGCCCGGCTTCGGAGAGGCGCACGGCGACGAGGCCGGCGGTGATCATGCCGGCGGGCTGGGAGAGGTCGATGAAGCCGCCCGACATGCCGACAATGCCCTGCCCGATGGCGAGGACGCCGACGATGGACATCGTGAAGGCGACGGCCAGAATGGTCTGCGCGGTGAAGAAATCGGCGCGGTGGATGGTGGTCGCCACGATCAGCGCCACCCACACGGCGGTGAGCATCAGGCCGGTGCCGAGGCTGCCGCCGAACCGCATTTTTACGGGCGCAGCAGGCGGTGCGGTATCGAGGGCTTGTTCGGCGGACATCTGGCGCTCGCGCGAGGAGGTAGGAGTTAGGAGGTAGGAATTAGTCCTCTCCCCCGCGGGCGGGGGAGAGGGAGTTCCGTCAGGCTCAGCCCTTGTTGGGGCAGAACAGGTCGTATTCGGTGGTGCCGGCGGGGGCAGCGAGGAGCTGCTTGACGCGCTCGGCCATATCCGGGACGGCCTTGGCCTGCTCGGCCGAAACCGGGCACGGCTTCACCTTGGAGGCCGGATCACCGGCATCGGCCTTGAGCGGCGGCACGTTGCCGGCCGCGATCGGGCCGATCACGTCCTTGACCGCGTAAACGGCGTAGCCTTCGAGGAAGTAGAAGACCGAACCCAAGAGGTGCGGGTTGACGTTGTCGCCGGTGATGAAGGCGCCGTCCTGGCCCCAGCCCATCACTTCGTCGGCGCGGTTCAGCTGCTCGGCAGCGTTGATGAGGGCGAGCACGCCACCATCGTTGAGGCCGACAACGGCCATCTTCTTCGCATCAGGATGGGCGGCGAGCAGGTCGCGGGCCGGCTGGAGGCCAACGGCGGCGTCGCCCGAACCTTCAAAGCTCACCCACTTCTCGGCCGGGATATCCGGGCAGATATTCTTGACGCCGGTGCGCATGCCGCCCGTACGCCACTCGTTGACGATGCCGGCGCCCGCTCCTTCCGACGAGATCACGAGATCGGGGTTGCAGTCCCACTTCTCCTTGATGATCTTGCCCAGCTGCTCGCCACCGGCAATGCCGGCCGCGAGGTTGTCGATGCCGACGAAGTACATGCCGGGGTCGGCGATGTCGTAGGTGACGATCGGGATGCCGGCCTGCTTCATGACCGCCGAGATCGCCGGGTTGGACGAGGGCTGGCCGTTGAACTGGATGACGGCGTTGACCTTTTCCTGCACGAAGATCTGCGCGTTCTTGAGCGCAGTGGCGGGGTCGTTGTTGTTGGAAAGCTCGACATAGTCCCAGCCGTTCTGCTCGGCGATGGCGCGGGCGACGTCGCCCTGGGCCTTCATCCATTCGCAGCAGGTGTTGCCACCCACGGCCATGCCGAGCTTGAACTTGTCGGCGGCGTCGGCAATGCCGGCGAGGCCGAGCACGGCGGGGGTCGCGAGCGCCATCACGGCGAAGGCGCGCGTCAGGTTACGCATGTTGGGTTCTCCTCCCTTGAGATGCGGTAGGCGGTAGGCTTTCTTGTGGGTCGCCGGGCGAACCGGAAAAGTCTGCAACTTTTCCTGCCCAACTCCCGCGTAGTCGCCGGCCTCCTCAGGCCGGAATCTGCTGTGCGGCCTTGGCCTCGGCGCTGTCGCCGGGGACGGCGCCGGTGATGAGGCCGACGATCTCGGAGACGTCGGTGTTCTTCACGGTGCGGGTGGCGATCGAACGGCCGAGCCGCATCACGGTGATGCGGTCGGCCACGGTCATCAGCTGCTGCATGTTGTGCGAGACGATGATCACGCTGACGTTCTGTTCGCGGAGACCAGCGATCACCTCGAGCACCTGGCCGGTTTCGCGCACGCCGAGCGCGGCGGTCGGCTCGTCGAGGATAACGATGCGGCGGCCCCAGAGGAGCGCGCGGGCGATGGCGAGGCACTGGCGCTGGCCGCCCGACATGCCCTTCACCGAGACGTTGATCGAGGGCACCTTCACCTTGAGGCTGTCGAGAACCTCACGAGCGCGGCTCCGCATCTCGCGGTCATCGACGAGGTTGAAGAGGCGGGCGAGCGGGTTCTTCGAGAGCTGCTCGCGGCCGAGATAAACGTTCTGGTAGGCCGACATCGTGTCGACGAGGGCGAGGTCCTGGTAGACGGTCTCGATCCCCGCATCCATGGCGTCCTGGGCGCGCTTCAGGCTCACCGGCTTGCCGTCGATGGCGATCTCGCCGTCCGACGGAGCGAGCACGCCCGAGAGGATTTTCAGCAGGGTCGACTTGCCGGCGCCGTTGTCACCGACGAGGCCGACCACTTCGCGCGGATAGAGCGTCATGGACGCATCGGCGAGTGCCACCACCGCACCGAAATGCCGCTTGATGTGACGCGCCTCGAGCACCGGCGAAGCCGATGCACCAGTGGTGCTCTCCATGCAGTCCTCCCTGCGGCGACGTTGCGCCGGACGTTCCAGATATGGAACGTAGTTCCCATAATTGGAACGGTAGGGGACAGGGCTGGGTTGTGTCAAGCGGGGGCGGGATTCGACAAAAGACGAAACCCCGCCGGGTGAGAGCGGGGTTCGGGGGCGAGGGTAAGGCGGGAGCTAGGTTGTCGCGTCGCGCAGGACACTCATGAGGCCGTCCCATTCGACTTTGAGGAATGGCGACGCCGTCGACCGGTGCCGCAGGTAGATCGCTTCGGCGAACCCGGGGCGGCGCGACATCAGCGCCTCACAAAGCCCCATGGCGCGCCGCGCCGACCGGCGCCGTAGCCGCGATGCCAGCGCCCGCACTTCGGCTACCGTTCCATCGTGCGACGCATGGATCATCTCGCTCAGGCCGCCACTATCGAGGGCGAAGATCGGCTCGTGTCCCATGTGCCACATGGGAACCGTCTGGATAGATCGACTTATCCACCGCAGCAGGCGTGCATGGTGGGAATCGAGGCGCTGGTAAGGGTCGTAGAAAACGAAGGAGCGCGGCCCCACGTTCCAGGGGAACACTGTAGCGAACCGGTGCATGGATGGATCGTAGAGATCGCGGTAGCGGCGATCGTCGCGGGCCAAGGCGGGGACGATCGAGGCCTGTGGAGCCATGGCGAGCACCGCGCCAGCACCCAGCGCCCTTCCCCATTTGAGCGCGCCGTAAGCACCCATCGACGAGCCATAGGCAACCCGTCGGCGGTGGGCACCTACAACGCCAAGGTCGATCGTTCTCAGGACCCGGCGCATGGCCACGGCGGGGAACCAGTTATTGGCTTTGGCCACGACGCCGAGAACGGAAAAGCCCAGTTTCGTGAAGACGCGTTCGCCGTAATATGCCTCGCCGACGCGGTCGAAATCCATCTGCGAAAAGGTGATGACGACCGTGTCGCGGTCGCGCGGATCGTAGACGACGCGGACGTGTTCGGTGTCGGCAAGGATGCGCGCCACGTCCCCCTCCTGCGCCATGAGCGGCCGCAGCATAACCGCGACCGCTAGGCATGGGTAAGGCCTAGACTTCGAGCATCAAGGTGGCGATTTCGAAGGGGCGCAGGTTCAGCGTCACGCTGTTGTTGCGGACCTCGACGGGTTCGGCGCCTTCTTCCATCAGGTTCACCAGTTTGGCCGATTTCAGCGGGACGCCGAAGGTGATGGTGGCGTTGGCGCGGGCGTTGGCGTGCTCGTAGAGGCGGAGGACGATGGCGTCCGACTTCTCGGCCTTCTTCACCGTCTCCAACGTGACGTTCGGCGCGTCAACTGAGGCGAAAGAGAAGGTGGTCGTAGTGTCCGGGTGCCCGAGCGCCGGGGTGCCGGCGACGGCGACCGGGTTGTTGAAGCGCTCGGCCGCGACGGGCACCGAGGCGAGGTCATTGGTGCCGCCATGGACCAGCAGGGCGTATTTGATGCGGTGCTGGCCGATGTCGGAGTTGGCGTTGGGCTGGGTGGAGCCGCGGACGAGGGTGAGACGCACCAGCTGCTCGTAGGCGTCGTAGCCGTACTTGCAGTCGTTGAGCAGGGCGCCACCGAAATCGGGCTCGCTGATATCGACCCAGCGATGCATCGAGGCCTCGAAGCGCGCGCGATCCCAACTGGTGTTGCGGTGGGTCGGGCGCTTCACGTGGCCGAACTGGATCTCCGAGCGGATTTCCGAGACGTTGAGGTCGAAGGGGAACTCGGCCTTGATCACGGTCTGGCGCTCGACCCAGTCGATGAAGGTGTCGAACTCGACCTGCTTCGCGCCCGCTTCGAGCGAGACGACCTGGGTGAATTTCGAGCTCTGGTAGTCGCGGGTGATGCGGATGGCGGCGCGCCAGGGGCCGGTTTCAATCAACTCGATCTTTGCCGCGGCTTTCAGCGGCCAGGACTGTTCTTCGAAATAGTGGTCGATGTCCCAGGCGTCCCAGTTCAACGACTTGTCCTCGTAGGCGACGAGGCGGTTGGCGGTCTGGCCGGCCGGGATCAGTTCGCGCGATTTCGCCTTGTCGAAGACCGAGGTGATCTCGCCATTGTCGTCGAAGGTGACGCGGATCAGGTCATTCTCGAGGTGGTGGGTCGAGGCCGAGAGGCTCGACTTTGGCGCGGCGCTGGAGGCGATCAGCGATGCGGTGGTCCAGCCCAGCGCCGGGACGGTGGCCGGGGCGCCCGACGTGGTGGTGCCGTCGGCGTTGTGGAGCTGTTGCAGCGGCAGGGTTTCGCCACTGGTCGAGAGCGCGGCGTTAGCCGGGGCGTTGTCGATGCGGACGAGGCCGGTGCGCTCATGGCCGGCGAAGTTGAAGAGCTGGAGGCCGCTGCTGCCGGCGGGAGCCAGCGCCTTGGCGGCGCCTTGCCACGGGCCATTGCCGGAGGCCAGAGTGGAGAACAGGCTCTCGTACTCGGCGTCGCTATCGACATAGACCTCGGCGATCGAGGTGCCGGGCAGGATGTCGTGGAACTGGTTGATCAGCACCAGCTCCCAGAACTCGTTGAGCTTTTCGGCCGGGTAGGGGACACCGGCGCGCATCGCCATGGCGCTCAGGTATTCGAGCTCGCGCAGCAGCCGCTCGGACTTGCGGTTATTGTATTTGTTCTTCGCCACATTGGTGAGCGTGCCGCGGTGGTATTGCAGGTAGAGCTCGCCGTTCCACACCGGGAACGCCATCTTGTCGGCGTCCATCTTTTGGCCGAGGCGATCGAGGAAGGGCACGATGCCTTCGAGCTTCACCTTGGGGGCACCGGGGATGCCGCGTTCGAGGCGGATGCCGCGCTCGATCATGGCGCGGGTCGGGCCGCCACCGCCATCGCCGAAGCCGTAACAGAGCAACACTTCGTCATGGACCGACTTGGGCTCGTAGCGCTTCCACGCGCCCATCACTTCACTGACCGACAGGTCGGAATTGTAGGTGGTGAAGATGCGGTCGCTGTCGAACTTCTGCGCGGTGATCAACTGCGCCTTGGTGTTGGTGCCGTCGATGCCCTTCCACCAGAACGTGTCGTAGGGGTGCCGGTCGGTATCGTTCCAGCTGAGCTTCGAGGTAACAAAATACTCGAGGCCCGAGCGGGTCAGGATCTGCGGCATGTTGGCGGAGTAGCCAAACGTGTCGGGGAGCCAGACGGTCTTCGGGGTGACGCCGAAATTCTCGATGTGGAAGCGGCGGCCGCGCATGATCTGGCGGACCATGGATTCGCCCGAGACGATGTTGGCGTCGGGCTCGACCCACATGGCGCCTTCGATCTCGAACTGGCCGGATTTCACCCGCTCGACCACGCCGGACCAGATTTCGGGATAGTCGGTCTTGAGGAAATTGAAGAGCACCGACTGGTTGTACATGAAGACGAAGCCCGGATACTCGGACATCAGCTTCAGCACGGTGGCGAAGCTGCGGCCGGTCTTGTCGCGGGTATGGGTGACGCGCCAGAGCCAGCCGACGTCCAAATGGGTGTGGCCGACGGCCGAGATGGTGGGCTGCACCTCGGTGTCGACGAGCTCGTAGATCTTCTTCGCAATCGCTTCGGCGGCGGGCAGCGAGGCCTCGAACTCGGGCGTGATGGCGCCGCGGCGATCGAGCGCGCGGAGCGACTGCTCGACGAGGTTCATGATGGCGTGGCGGCGGCCATCGATCTGGGTCAGGCGGGTCGCGACTTCGAGCGGGGTCAGCAGGTCATAATAGAGCTGCTCGGCCCGGCGGTGGCGCAGCATCGGGGTGACCTGGAAGCCGACGAGCGGCCGGTCGAAGAAGGTGAAGGCGTTGACGATCAGGGTGTGCTTGTTGCCGGGGACGGCGTCGTCCTCGATCACCAGCACGTTGTGGTTGCCGTCGATGGCCTGGAAGGTTTTGCCGTCGAGATAGGCGAGGCATTGCGGGTCGGTGGTGCCGGGCCGGTCCTGCCACTGCGAAGTCACCAGCAGCGCGAAGGTCTTGCCGCGCGCCTGCTCCGGGATGGTGATTTCGGCGGCGAACCAGGTGTGGCCCTGGTGCTTGGCCCACACGGTCTTGGGTCCGAAGGCGTCCCAGGCGCGCCAGTCGGCCGAGAGCGCCTGCTCGGCGCTCAGCTCGGCCTCGGTGTAGCGCCAGGAGAACTCGGCCTCGGTCTCGGTCAGGATCTTGGCGCCCAGGTCGGCGCAGAGGCGGAACAGCTTCTCTTCCTGCTTGATGTCGTCATCGAGCAGGCCGAGCTTCTGCGCAAGCGTATTCATGGTGGACTATCCCTTGACCCCGACACCGGCGAACCCGGTGTTCATGTTTCGACGCAGCAGGAAATACACGCCGACTGCCGGCGCCGCATAGACGATTGAGAAGGCAGTCAGATAACCGTAGTCGATGGAGCCCTGCCGGCCAAAGGCGGCATAAAGGCCTACCGACATCGGGAACCCTGCTTCGACGCGCGAGAAGATCAGCGGCAGCAGGAACTCGTTCCAGGCGCCGGTGAAGGAGAAGAACCACACCACTGCAATGCCGGCCTTCGACATGGGCAGCACGATCTGGCTGACGATCTGCCAGAGTGAGGCGCCATCGACATAGGCCGCCTCCTCGAGCTCGATCGGCACCGTGTCGAAGAAGTTCTTCAAGAGCAGCAGCGTGAAGGGCAGGTTCAGCACGGTCAGCACCAGCATAACACCGAGCTGGTTGAGGAGCCCGGCGCGCTGGGCGGTGAAGTAGATCGGCACCAGCACGCCGGCGGTGGGCAGCATGCGCAGCAGCACCAGCGTCCAGAGGAGGGCGTTCTTGCCCGGCATGCGCAGCCGGCTCAGCGGATAGGCGGCGCAGATGGCGATGATGCTCGAGATGGTCGCCGTGCCCGCCGCGATCAGCAGCGAGTTCATGAACATCCGGGCCGCATCGCCCGAAACGGCGTGGAGGAAGTTGTCGATGCCGAACTCGGCCGGCCAGCTCAGGCGGCCGACCGCCTGGTTGTCGAAGGCGTTGCCGAACAGCCAGGCGAAGGGGCTGACCCAGATCACCGCCATGAAGGCGAGCGCCAGCGCCATCGGGCGCGAAAGACCTTGGCGCTCCATTATTTGGGCTCCTTCAACAGGCGGAGATAGACGGTGGAGAGGAGCCCCACGATGATCAGCATGGCGACCGAGATGGCGGCGCCGAAGCCGAGGCTGCCGCGGCCGAAGGCCTGGTTGTAGAGGAACACGGCGAGCGTCTCGGTCTGCTTGCCCGGACCGCCGCCCGTCATCGCGAAGATCAGCGGGAAGTAGGTGAAGGTCCAGATGGTGATGAACAGCATGTTGGTGGCGATGTGCGGCCGGATCATCGGCAGCACCACCATCCACATGCGCTGGAAGCGCGTCGCGCCATCGATCTTGGCCGCCTCGATCACCTCGCGCGGCACGGAATCGAGCGCGGCGACGAAGAGCAGGTAGCTCCAGGCGGTGCCCTTCCACACGTTCGCAATGGTGACGATGGGCAGGGCGAAATCGTTGATGAAGTTGATCGGCTGGAAGCCGAACGGGGTGACGAACAGCGAGTTGATCAGCCCGTTCTGCGAGGTGGTCGCCGACCAGAGGAAGGCCGCAACGATATCGGGCAGGAGCCAGCCCAGCATGATCGCCACTTCGACCACGGTGCGGACGCCGCCCCAGGACTGGCGCAGCACGGACGCGAGCAGGAAGCCCAGCACCGACTGGCCGACAATGGCTGAGAAGAAGACGAAGGTGACGGTGGTCCAGAAGCTGTCGACGAAGCCGCCGCGGCGGGTGAAGAGCCGCTCGTAATTGTCGAAGCCGACCCAGCTCCATTCGACTGCCTTGCGGCCGGTGAGCCCCAGGTCGGTGAAGCTGAACGTGATGGCCCAGCCGGTGAAGTAGATGAGCGCGCCGATCAGGATGATCGCCGGCAGCATGGCGGCACTGAGCAACCACAGGTTGCTGGTGATCCAGGGGTTGGCCTGGTGTCTCATCGGCTAACTCGTACGAAGAGGTCGAAGAAAAGGCCCGCTGGCCGCGAGCCCGCTGGCTCCGTCACGGCGGCGCCCGGAAGGACCGGTGGGCGCCGCCGTGTCGGGAGGACCCGCTTACTTGTACGTGATCACCTTATCGTCGCCGAACTCGTCGACGAGGGCGTCGTGGTAGGACTTCACGGTGTCTTCGACGCTGGCGCCATCGAGGATGTCCGAGGTCATCTGCTGCACTAGGGCCGAGACGGTCTGGTAGCCCGGGATAGTGTCGCGGCCGGTGGTGTCGGCAGCGAGCGCCGTCGCCTTCGCGAGGTACGCGTCAGCGGTATATTCGGGCGAACCGGAGATGTCGGTGCGGACCGCCATGCGGTGGTTCTTGATTGTCCAGTCCTTGAAGTTGGCGACATCGAAGATGGTCGAGACCAGCTTGAAGGCAAGGGCCTTATCCTTGGCCTTGCTGTTCACGCCGATGGTCCAGCCGCCCGAGATGTTGGTGGTAGCCTTGGAGCCTTCGGCGCCATTGCCGGGCCAGGGCGTCCAACCAACTTCAGCGTCGCGCTCTTCACGCGACGGCAGGTTCACGCCGTTGCAGTCCCAGAGGCAGGCGTCTTCCCACGAGCCGGAGGCGAGAATGCCGATCTGGTCGTTCTTGAGGGCCTCGCGCACCGCGGCGCCGATATCGGCGGCGTAGTTGAGGTCCTTGGGCATGCCGAGGTCCTGGTAGACGGTCTTGTAGAAGGTCAGCGTGTTGCGGATGGCCGGGCTGTCGCCGATCCACTGGCCAGTCTTGCGGTCGAGCAGGCGGTTGCGGTCCTCTTCGCCGGGCTTATCGGCGCCCAGCAGCGCCATGTAGAAGCCCTGCATGGTGGCGCCTTCGCCCTGCTTGATGCCGGCGGGGAGCTGGAAGAAGTACTTCACGCCTGCTTCCTTGAGCTTCTTGGCGGCGTCGAGCACGTCGTCCCAGGTCTTGGGCTCCCACGGAACCGGGATGCCGGCCTTTTCGAAGTTGGACTTGTCGTACCAGAGCATGCGCACGTCGGTATCGGTCGGCAGCGCATAGACCTTGCCGTCATAGGACGCCACTTCGAGCAGGCCGGGCATGTAGTACTGGAACTGGTCCCAGCCCTTGGCGGCATCGTTCAGCGGCTCGAGATAGCCCGACGAGGCGAACTCGGAGACCATGAAGGAGTCCATCTGGATCACGTCGGCAGCGGTGCCGGCGGCGAGGTCGAGCGAGGTACGCTTGTCGTATTCGACACCGGGCAGCTTGATGGCGTTGACCTTCTCGCCCGTTTCCTTCTCGAAGGCGGCGATGCCGGGCTCGACCAGCGAGGCCAGCCACTCGGCATACATCAGCGACACTTCGGCCTTGGCCGGGACGGCCGTCAGCAGCATCGCCAGCGCAGCGGCTGACGACAGCAGAGTCTTGTTCAGCATGATTCCTCCTCCAATGTTGCGTCACGGCCGTCATGCGTCCGCCGTGCGGCACCTCCAAGTGCGGGTGCGAGCTAAGCGTATTTCCTGCAACGTTGCAATGGTCGCTGGCGATCTGATAACGTTGGGGCTACGCGACGGGATATCAGTGCTGAAAATTCAATGTGTTAGCTTGTGAAATGAGGGCAATGAGGTTCGTACCTCATGATTGCATCGATGCAATTTTTCTTCGTTTCGCCCGCCCTTATGCCGGTGTAAGACCAATCGTCTCAATGAAGCGCCAGAATGCCCAAGCAGCCTGCCGATAGCCGGAAACCCCATTCGACCGCCAAGCGGGCGACGCTGAAGACCATTTCCGAGCTGACCGGCCTCAGTCTCAGCACCGTGTCGCTGTCGCTCAGGGGCGGCGCCTCGCTCAAGGAAGAGACGCGGCGCAAGGTGGCGGAAGCCGCTGCGTCGGTGGGCTATATCCCCGATCGCGCCGGCGTGCGCTTGCGGACGGGCAAGACCAACGTCATCGCCCTGGTGCTCGATGGCGCCGACGAGGCGATCAACTTTGCCTCGCAGATGATCCGGGGCATTGGCGAGGCGATATCGGGGACGCGCTACCACCTGACGGTAATCCCGGAATTCGACCGGCTCGCCTCGCAGGAATCGGTGCGCTACATCCTCGAAAACCGTACGGCGGACGGGGTGATCATCACTCACACCGGCCTGCGCGACCGGCGCGTGCAGATGATGATGGATGCGGATTTTCCGTTCGTCACCCATGGGCGCACCGAGTTCTTCACGCCGCATCCGTTCCACGATTTCCACGCCGAGGTGTTTGCCGAGCAGGCGGTGGAGCGGCTCGTGGCCAAGGGCTGCAAGCAGCTGATGCTGACGGTGGGCGACGACACCACCACCAATTTCCACAACATCAACCGCACCTTCGCGCGCGCGGTGCAGCGTTTCGGTGTCACCGGCCGCGTCGTGGTGCAGAAGAATTTCAGCGCCGCCTCGCCCGAAATGCGGCAGTTCGGGCGCGACCTCGCCGCCGATCCCAACCGGCCGGACGGGGTGATCTACGACAGCGAGACGCGCGCCATCTCGGTGCTGTGTGGGCTCGCCGATGGCGGCGTGCTGCTTGGCCGCGATATCCATTTCGTCTGCAAGCAGACCTCGGACATGCTCTCGACCGTGTTCCCGACCGCGGACACGATCGAGGAAAACGTCTACGCCGCCGGCCTCGAACTCACCCGCCTCCTCCTCCGCCGCATCGCCGGCGAACCGGCCGACCAGCTCCAGACGCTGAGCGAACCGGTAACGCACTGGCGGAGCTGACTGCGCCGGATTGTCTCAGCCTCAGGGCGTGATAACCACTGCGCCGGGGACCGGAGGCGACGCAGTGACGGACGACATCCAATACGACTACATCGTTGTCGGCGCGGGCAGCGCCGGCTGCGTGCTCGCCAACCGGCTCACCGCCAGTGGGCGACACAGGGTGCTGGTGCTCGAAGCGGGCGGCATGGATGACTGGATCTGGTTCCACATCCCGGTCGGCTACCTCTTTGCCATGGGCAATCCGCGGGCCGACTGGTGCTACAGCACCGAGCCCGTGCCGGGGCTGAACGGCCGGGCGCTGGGCTATCCGCGCGGCAAGGTGATCGGCGGCTCGTCGGCCATCAACGGCATGATCTATATGCGCGGGCAGGCGGCCGATTACGACCACTGGCGGCAGCTCGGGAATATCGGCTGGGCCTGGGACGACGTGCTGCCGCTGTTCCGCCGCTCGGAGCACCGGCTCGAGGCCGACGATTTCCACGGCGGCGAGGGCGAATGGCGGGTCGAGAAGATGCGGCTCAGCTGGCAGGTGCTCGACCTGTTCCGCGATGCGGCGGTGGAGCAGGGCATCCCGGCGACCAAGGATTTCAACCGCGGCGACAATGAAGGCGTCGGCTATTTCGAGGTGAACCAGCAGCGCGGCCGGCGCTGGTCGGCGGCCTCGGCGTTTTTGAAGCCGGCGCTGAAGCGGCCGAACCTGACGCTCTGGACCAAGGCGTCGGCGCGGCGGCTGATCCTCGATGGGCGGCGGGTTACCGGGATCGAGATCGAGCACGAGGGGCAGGTGAAGATTGTGCGGGCCGGGCGCGAGGTGATCCTCTCGGCCGGGGCGGTGAACAGCCCGCATCTGCTGCAGCTATCTGGCATTGCCGATCCGGACCTGCTCGGCGCGCACGGCATTCCGGTGGCGCATGCGCTGCCCGGGGTGGGCGAGAACCTGCAGGACCACCTGCAACTGCGGATGATCTTCAAGGTCGCGGGGCTCGAGACGCTCAATCGTACGGCCAACAGCATGTTCGGCAAGGCGATGATGGGGCTGCAATATGGGCTGGCGCGGCGCGGACCCATGACCATGGCGCCCTCGCAGATGGGCGGCTTCACCCGCTCGTCCCCGCAGTTCGAGACGCCCAACCTGCAGTTTCACGTGCAGCCGCTCAGCCTCGACAAGTTCGGCTCGCCGCTGCACCGGTTCGACGCGTTCACTGCGACGGCGTGCAACCTGCGGCCTGAGAGCAGAGGGTCCGTGCGGCTCAAATCTGCCCATCCGATGCTCGCGCCGGCCATCCAGCCCAACTACCTCTCGACCGAGACCGACCTCGCCGTGGCGGCGGATGCCATCCGGCTGGTGCGGCACATCGTGCTCGACAGCAAGGCCTTCGCCCCGCACCGGCCGGAGGAATATCGCCCCGGCCCGGGGTATCAGTCAGACGAAGAACTGCGGCAAGCCGCCGGCGAAATCGGCACCACCATCTTCCACCCCGTCGGCACCTGCCGCATGGGCGCCGACGAGGCCTCTGTCGTGACCCCGACCCTGAAGGTCCGCGGCCTCGACGGGCTGCGGGTAGCAGACGCCTCGATCATGCCGACCATCACTTCGGGCAACACCAACTCCCCGACGATCATGATTGCCGAGAAGGCGGCGGAGATGATCCTCGCAGAGGCCTAAGCCAGGGGACCTCGACCCTACACCATGGCGGACGCGGTGTTTTCGGCTTCGTTCCTCAACGCGTGCCTGCGCAACGCCGACGTGGTGACCATGGCGAACATCGCGCCGACGGTGAATGCGCGCGGGCCGATCTTCGTCCACAAGAACGGGCTGGTGAAGCGCACCACTTTCCACGTGCTGCGTATGTATCACGAGGCGCTGCGGGCCAATGTGGTGGCGGCTGCAGTGAACTCCACCAAGCTCGAGCATGGCGGCAAGTCGGTGGCGGCGGTGGATGCGATCGTCACGGCCGACGAGAGCGGCAGCACCGCGATCGTCACCAACCGGCACCCGAGCGAGACGGCGCGCTGCCTGCTGAAGCTGGATGGGATCCCGTTCAGCGGGACGATCGAGGCCGAGATCCTCGAGGGCGACTCACCGGACAGCTATAACAGCATCGAGAACCCCGAGGCGGTGCTGCCGCGGCGGGCCACGCTTTCGGCGGCCGATGGGTATGTCGAGATACCGCCGCACTCGGTGTGCGTGCTGCGCTGGTGATGCCTGGAGATCGAAGTGGTGGAGCTGAGCGGAATCGAACCGCTGGCCTCATCATTGCGAACGATGCGCTCTCCCAACTGAGCTACAGCCCCGCTTCGATGGCGGGGGTAATAGCCAATCTTAAGCGGTTGGGCTAGCCCAAATTTTACCGGACGAGGCCGTGGGCGATGAGGCTCTGCGCGGTGGCGAGCGCGGCGTCGGCGGCGGGGATCATCGGGCGGGCGAGGAGGGCGCGGCCGGTGCTGCCGTCGACGCGGCGGACGTTGCCGAGCTCGTGGGTGTTGTTGCGGATCTGCGGGTCGAAAACGGCGACGACGCGCACGACCCAGTCGGGGAGTTCGAAGCGGGGCAGGCGGCCGGCATATTGCGGGAGGTGCGGGCGCAGGGATCTTGCGATCTCGAAGATGCTCATTTCGGTATCGGAGAGGATGTGGCGGTGGCCGCCGGCGCCAGGCCAGGTCATGGCGGCGACCTGGGCGGCGGCGACGTCGCGGACATCGACGATCGAGAAGGTCATGCGCAGGGCGGCGGGGACGGAGCCGTCGAGCAGGCGGAGGAGCAGGGCGGCGGAGGTGCCGGGATCGTTGTCGAGCAGAGGCCCGAAGATGGCGCCGGGGTTGATGGTGGCGAGGCGGTCGCGGGCGCCAAAACTGTCGGCGATGGCCCAGGCTTCCTTCTCGGCGCGGAGCTTCGACTCGGGGTAGGCGGCGGTGCGGGGGCTGTCGGGCTCGGTCCAGTCGGCGGTGGTGAAGGTTTTCGAATAGTCGGTGTGGCCGTAGACGATGGCGGCGATGGAGCTGGTGAGGACGATGCGCTCGACCCCGGCCTTGAGCGCGGCGTTCAGCGCCCGGCGGGTGCCTTCGACGGCGGGACGAATGAGATCGTTCTTGTCCTTGGGCTGCTCGATGACGAAGGGGGAGGCGACGTGCTGGAGGTAGCGGACGCCGCTCATCGCCTCGGCCCAGCCCTTGTCGGCCGAGAGGTCGAGGGCGACGAACTCGAGGCGGCTGACATCGGCGCCATGGGCGGCGAGGGTGGACCTGACCTTCTCGGCCTTGTCGAGGCTGCGCACGGAGCCGCGAACGGTGTATCCCTGCTGGAGAAGCTGGAGGGCGACGTGGCCGCCGAGGAAGCCGGAAATGCCGGTGACGAGAACGCGGTCGGTCATGCTAGTCTCCATCCAGAATTGAACGAAATGTACGAATTCCGTTCAATTCGTTCAAGGGTATTGAGGAGTGAATTTTGGCGGAAAGCGACAAACGGGCGGCGGTGTTGGAAGCTGGGCGGGTGCTGCTCCTCAAGCAGGGGTTTCGCGCCACCACCATGGAGGCGATCGCGGCCGAAGCCGGCATCGCCAAGGGTACACTCTACAAATACTACGGGGATAAGGACGCGGTGTTCGTGGCGCTCGCCACCGAATTGCTGGTCGCCATGCATGACGCCTTCGCCGAGGGGTTGAAGGCAAAGGGCACGCTGACGCTGAAGGTAGCCGAGGCGCTGAGCGCCAAGTACCTGGTGATACAGGACTATCTGGCGGGCTCGGCTTTCGCCGACGAGCTGCTCGACGTGCATCACCGGCTGGTGGGGTCGCGGGTGCGGGAGGCGGAGGAAGAGGCGGCCTCGGCGCTGGTCGAGGCGCTGCGCAAGGGCGGGGTGCGGGAGCCGGAGCGGATCGCCGGGGTGCTCGATGCGGCGGCCTATGGGCTCTATCGCAAGGGCAAGGGGGACTTGCTCGACGGCATAGTTACGGTGGTTGAGGGGGTTTTGCGCGGGCTTTAGCGGCAAAACTACAGGCTTGGGCCACGAAGTTTTGCCAGTACGCCGGACGCCCCCTCCACCAGCCTGCGGCTGGTCCCCCTCCCCCGCTTTGCGGTGGCGGAGCACCGGGAGGCCGGTGGATCATCCCGGGCTGACCGGGACCCATCTCGATACCTGCGCAGGCTGTGAGTTGGGTCCCGGCTCTTCGGCCGGGATGACACCTGTAGTGGATTGAACCCTCAAGCGGCCTTTTGCTGGACGAGCTTGCGCTCGATCAGGGTTTCGAGGATCTGGACGGTGTTGAGGGCGGCGCCCTTGCGGAGGTTGTCGCTCACCACCCAGAGGGAGAGGCCGTTTTCGACCGTCACGTCTTCGCGGATGCGCGAGACGTAGGTGTCGTACTCACCGGCCGCTTCGATCGGGGTGGCGTAGCCGCCGGCTTCGCGCTTGTCGATGACCGAGACGCCCGGGGCTTCGCGGAGGATGTCGCGGGCTTCGTCGGCAGTGATTGCGTTCTCGAACTCGAGGTTCACGGCCTCGGAGTGACCGACGAAGACCGGCACGCGGACGCAGGTGGCGCTGAGCTTGATCTTGGGATCGAGGATCTTCTTGGTCTCGGCGACCATCTTCCACTCTTCCTTGGTCGAGCCGTCTTCCATGAAGACGTCGATATGGGGAATGACGTTGAAGGCGATCTGCTTGGTAAACTTCTTGGGCGTCGCGGTATCGTTGACGAAGATGCCCTTGGTCTGGGTCCAGAGCTCGTCGACGCCTTCCTTGCCGGCACCCGAGACGGACTGGTAGGTCGCGACCACGACGCGCTTGATCTTGGCGGCGTCATGCAGCGGGTTCAGCGCCACGACGAGCTGGGCGGTGGAGCAGTTGGGGTTGGCGATGATGTTCTTGCGGTCGTTCTTCGCCATATAGCCATCGAGCACCTCGGCGTTCACCTCGGGGACGATCAGCGGCACGTCGGCGTGGTAGCGCCAGAAGCTCGAATTATCGACCACGATGGTGCCGGTCTTGCCGATGCGCTCGCCCCATTCCTTGGCGACGGTGGAGCCGGCCGACATCAGGGCGAAATCGACGCCGTTGAAATCGAAATTCTCGAGGTTCTGCACCTTCAGGCGCTTGTCGCCGAAGGAGATTTCCTGGCCCTGCGACTTGGCGGAAGCGAGCGCGATCACCTCGGAGGCGGGAAACTTCCGCTCGGCGAGGATGTTCAGCATTTCACGGCCAACATTGCCGGTGGCCCCGACGACGGCGACGCGATAACCCATCTTAACGAATTCCTTGTTTGCCCTAATCCCCCGCGCCGGCACTGGTGCCCGGCGGCTGACAGCTCCGGCCGCTCCCCGGCGGGAGAGGCCCGGGGATCGGCTCAGGGGGTTTTGGTGGTTTTGGTCGCCATGGCGATGCCAGCGGCCATGCGGGCCGTTTTGGTCATCGATGTGTCGAGGCCGTTGCGCATGGCAACTTTTCCCTTGGCGAGATCGAGGTGGTTTCTACGCTGAAATTGGGAATAGTCAATGGTGTGTAGGAGATCGCCTACGCGGGATGTGAAAGCCCCGCCCGGGTTGGGGGCGGGGGTGATTTGGTGGGTTCACCGCTTTCGGTGCGGGGGGCTCCCCCCTTCCGCCCTTCGGGCACCTTCCCCCGCAGGCGGGAGAAGGCCCCTGCTGCGGGCTTCGGCGATTGGGTCCGCGACCCTTAGTTCTGGGTGAAGCCGGCGGAGTTGTTGTTGCCGGACTGGACGGAGACCGAGACGTTGCCGGAGCCGGACTGCTTGGTGGTGTTGGTGTTGCCGTTGCCGGTCTGCGAGCTCACCGCCACGTTGCCGACGCCGGCCTGGGTGGTGGTGTTCTTGTTGCCGTCACCGTTCTGCGAGCTCGAATTGGCGTTGAGCGCACCGACCTGGGTCGTGGTGTTGGTGTTGGTGTTGCCCTTCTGGGTGCTCGAGTTCGACTGCAGCGCACCGACCTGAGTGGTGGTGTTGGTGTTGCCGTTACCGCCGGTCTGGGTGCTGGTGTTCGACTGGAGGACACCGACCTGCGTCGTCTTGTTGGTGTCGTTGCTGCCCGTCTGCGTGTTCGAGTTCGACTGCAGTACGCCGACCTGAGTGGTGGTGTTGGTGTTGCCGTTACCGCCGGTCTGGGTGTTCGTGTTCGACTGGAGAATACCGACCTGGGTGGTCGTGTTGGTGTCGTTGTTGCCGGTCTGGGTGTTGGTGTTGGTCTGCAGGATGCCGACCTGGGTGGTGGTGTTGGCGCTGCCGTCACCCTTCTGGGTGTTGGTGTTGCTCTGGAGGACGCCGACCTGCGTGGTGGTGTTCTTGTTGCCGTTATTGCCGGTGCTGGTCTGCGTGTTGGTGTTCGACTGCAGCGCGCCGACCTGCGTGGTGCTGTTGGCGTTGGCCTTGCCCAGCTGGGTATTGGTGTTGGTCTGTACGAGACCGATCTGGTTGGTGGTGTTGGCGTTCTTGTCGCCGGTCTGGACGCTGCCGTTGATGTTGAGCACGCCAACCTGGTTGGTGGTGGCGGTGTTCTGCTTGCCGATCTGGGCGTCGCCGTTGACGTTGAGCGCGCCCACCTGGTTGACGGTCAGAACGTTCTTGGTCGAGTTGATGAAGCCGGTATTGCCCTGGAGGCTGACATTGGCGTTGCCGACGCCGAGCTGCTTCACCGTCGCGTCGTTGGGGGTGTTGAGCGGGCGGCTGACGCCGTTGGTGTTGCCGAAGCAGTTGGACGGGACCGACCCCGGGGTGGGGCAATTGACCGTGTTCGACACCCAGAAGTTCACGGCCTGGGCCGGGCTGGTGATGGCGCCCATGCCCAGGACCAGCGCGCCGGCCAGTGCAACAGAACCCAATTTACTCATCTGATAGCCCCTCTCGGCTTGCTGATCGTTTTTTCGCTGTGAGGAGAAGACGATCGGCTGGCGCGGCCCCGAAATTCTTTCGGGCAAGCAAGTAGATCGCAGCCGACTTCTCCGCTTAACGAATTGTTAACCAGCCTGTTCGTCAACGGGCAAATCAAAAACAGCAATGTATGGGGAGTACGGATGTACTATACTTCGGCCCGAAGGCCCGGAATGCCGGGCGATCGGATGCGCAGTTCACGGGGACGTGAAGGGGATTTCCGGCCGATTTACTCCGGCCGGTAGAAGTCGCCCTCGGGATTCATCACCCAGAGCTCGCCGGTCGAGATATCGAACCAGGCGCCATGGACGGCGAGCTTGCCTTCAGCCTCAAGCGCCTTCACGTACGGAAAAGTGCGTAAGTTGGCGATCGAGTTCCGGATCGAAAACCGCTCCAGCATGGTCTGCCGCTCGGTGTTGGTGAGGAGGGTGTACTTGCTCACCTGGTCGGCCACCGGAGCGATCATGTCGAGCCACTTGCCGATGAAATCCCCCTGGGCCAGGGGCGCCATGTCGGTGGCGAGGGCCGCCTTGATGCCGCCGCAGCGGCCATGGCCCATGATCACTATGTTGCTGATATTCAAGGCATTTACGGCAAACTCAATCGCCGCGGAGGTGCCGTGCTGGCCGCCGTCGGGCTGGAATGGCGGCACGAGATTGGCCACGTTGCGCAGCACGAACATCTCGCCGGGGCCCGCGTCGAAGATCGTCTCGGGGGCCGAGCGGCTGTCGCAGCAGGCAATGATCATGGTGGTGGGGGACTGGCCCTTGTCGGCCAGTACCTTGTAGCGGGCCTCTTCCGGTGCGTAGCGGTGGGCCATGAACGACTTGTAGCCGTCGAGCAAAAATGCTGGAAACACGCTCATGCCGCAGCGATTAGCGGCTTGCCGACAAAAATACAATCGTCACTGGGCGCGTGACGGCCAAGGAGTTTTTGCATGTTGATCTACCGGTTCCTCACGGGGGAGGACGATGCCAGCTTTTGTCACAAGGTCACCAAGGCCTTGAGCGAAGGCTGGGTGCTGCATGGCGGCAGCAGCTATGCCTATGACGCGGTGACGAAACGGATGAAGTGCGGCCAGGCGGTGACGAAGACCGTCGCCGAGCAGGCCTACGATCCGGACAAGAAGCTGGTCGACTACGTCTAGGGGCATTTAGCCCCGCTGACTTTGGGGGTGACCCCCGGTGGCTCGACGGGGCCATAGCGCAGTTTTTAGGGGTGGCGCCGGGCTTGGGCCGGTGCCGCCCTTTTTGCGGATTTGTTAAAATTTTAGGTAAACGAAGTCTGAACACTGGGTTCAAGGCGGGTTCGGGCGGAGGGGATTAGGGCTCCTGTCAACAAGGCGGCGACTGGCCGCCAACCGACAGGGGGCCGAGATGGCTTTTAAGCGCGTAGTGACGGTGGCGGTGGCCGCGGTGCTGATGACGGCGCTGGGCGCCAGCGCCAACCAGCCGCAGGTGAAGGTGACCGACCTCACGCCGGCGGCGATGTTCGATACCTCGAACGCGGTGACGCTGCTGATGGTGGATCCGTGGGCCGAGACGGAGCTGAGGATCGAGCAGGTGCAGGGTTATGCGACGCTCGATGTGGATGCGGATCCGTTTGTGGTGGCGGCGAAGTAAAAGAATTTCGTGATGGGGGTGGGCGCTGCTGACCCCCACCCTAGCTTCGCTACGCCTTACGGCTAGCTGCGCTACCCTCCCCACAAGGGGGAGGGAGGTGCGTCACTGAGATCTCGGTTCTTCTTCTCCCTCCCCCTTCTGGGGAGGGTAGCGGCGCTGGGAGCGTTAGCGACCTAGCAGAGCTAGGGTGGGGGTACTGCCCCCGCCCTACAGCAGCCCGCAGCGCTGGTTTTGAGTTGGGTCCCTGCTTTCGCAGGGATGACAGCGGTGGGGGTGGGGAGGTTGTGCCCCTCACTTGACCTACAGCAATCCTTTCAGCGCCACGTATTGCAGCAGGATGATGGTCTTGCCGTCCGCGATTTCGCCGCGGTCGAGCATGGCCATGGCGTCGGTGAAGGGCAGCTCCAGCGTCTCGATGTCTTCCCCTTCGTCTTCGAGGCCGCCGCCTTCGGAGATGCGCTCGTTGGCGTGGTACTCGCCAACATAGAGGTAGAGCCGCTCGGTCACCGAGCCGGGGCTCATATAGGGGGCGCCCACGAAGGTGAGGTCGGCGATGCGGTAGCCGGTTTCCTCCTCGGCTTCCTTTTTCGCGCAGGTCAGCGGGTCGTCGCCGTCGAGCTTGCCGGCCGGGGCTTCGACCAGCCAGGGGTTGGCGTCGCCCATGTAGTAAGCCGGGAAGCGGAACTGGCGGGTGAGGATGATGGTGCGCTTGTCGAGGTTGTAGAGCAGCACCGCCGCGCCGTGGCCGCGATCGTAGGTTTCGCGGATCTGGTGCTGCCAGCTGCCGTCGCGGCGCTGGAGCTCGAAACTGTGCTTCCTCACCTCGCCCCAGTTGTCGCTGAGCAGCTCGCTCGTGACATTACGGACCCTGCTACGCATCAACTGCAACCTCCGATGGAACCCGTAACAAAAACCACGCGTTGCTGAATCGAAAATGAACGTGGGCTTCAGGGCCCGGCCATGAGGGCCGGTATAGAAGTCTGGTCAAGCAGCGGAAACCACAGAATGTGGTCGCCCGCAAAAGGGTCGAAAGAGATGAGCCGGATTGCCGTCGGCGTGATGATTGCGGTTGCCGCACTTGCCATGAACGGGGGACTGGTCCGGCAGGTGCTGGCGGAGGATTACGCCAGCAGAGCCGGCAGCGCGCCGGCCCTTTCGACAACCATCACGGCGACGTCCGGCCACCGCAGCGAGCGAGTGCTCAGTCTACTGATCGCACTCGAGGCGCTGCGGGCCGCGCCGGAGGCCCTCACGAAGCGCTAGAATTACCCCTCACCCAGCTTCGCTAACCGGCAGGGCCGGTAAGCTTCGCACCCCTCTCCCCCAAGGGGCGAGGGGAAGAAGGCGGAGCCATGCGTCAGCCGAATGACTTATCGCGGGCATAAGCAGAGCCTTTGACCTCGCGGCAAACCGTCGCTAGAAGTCTCGAACCATTCCAAACTGGCGGCCGTTCTCCCTACGGTTCGCCGAGGCGCGGGACGACTTATGGCTCCTTCTTCCAGGCCGCTTTCGCCGCATCTGACGATCTACCGGTTCACCCTCACCATGACGATGTCGATCGTGCACCGCGCGACCGGCATTGCTCTTTACGGCGGCACGCTGGTGCTGCTGCTGTGGGTGCTGGCGGCGGCGATCGGCGGCGGCTTCTTCGACGGCGTAAACTGGCTCTTCGGCTCGTGGTTCGGGCAGCTCGTGCTGTTCGGCTATACCTGGGTGCTGTTCCACCACATGCTGGGCGGCGTGCGCCACTTCATCTGGGATTTCACCCAGGGCATGGATCCGGCCGGGCGCGAGCTGCTGGTGCGGCTCCAGCTGGGCGCCTCGATCCTCCTCACGCTTCTCGTCTGGGCAGTCTTCGTGTGGTTCAAATGAGCGACAAGCCGAGCGCGGCAGAGATCCGCAACCCCAAGACCCATTACGGCAACGCCAAGGCCTCGACGCGCCATTTCATCACCCAGCGGGTGACGGGGGCGATCAACATCGTGTTCGCGCTGTTTATCGTGTGGCTGGTGGTGAGCCTCGCGGGCGCCGATGCGGCCGGGAAACTGGCATTGATGCACAGTCCGTTCGTGGCGATCGGGCTCATGCTGTTGTTCGTCGTCGTCGCGATTCACATGCGGAACGGCATGCGCGACGTGATCGAGGATTATTTCGTCGGCGCCAATGAGCGCCTGGCGATGGCGGCCAACACCGCCTTTACGCTCATTGTGCTGGTGGTGGGGCTCGTCTCGCTCATCAAGCTCGTCTTCTGGGGTTAGCGCATGGCCGCTTATGAGATCATCGACCACGAATTCGACGTGGTGATCGTAGGCGCCGGCGGCGCGGGTTTGCGCGCGACCCTCGGCATGGCCGAGCAGGGGCTGAATACCGCCTGCATCACCAAGGTGTTCCCGACCCGCTCGCACACCGTGGCGGCGCAGGGCGGCATCGCGGCTTCGCTCTCGAACATGGGTCCCGACAACTGGCAGTGGCACATGTACGACACCGTCAAGGGGTCGGACTGGCTCGGTGACAACGACGCGATGGAATATTTGGCGCGCGAGGCGCCGGCGGCGATCTACGAGCTCGAGCATTACGGCGTGCCGTTCTCGCGCACCGAGGATGGGCGCATCTACCAGCGGCCGTTCGGCGGCCACATGACGGAATTCGGAGACGGCCCGCCGGTGCAGCGCACCTGCGCGGCAGCGGACCGCACCGGCCACGCCATTTTGCACACGCTCTACGGGCAGTCGGTGCGCAACAACGCGCAGTTCTTCATCGAGTATTTTGCGCTCGACCTGATCATGGGGCCGGATGGCTCGTGCCAGGGCGTGATGGCGTGGAAGCTCGATGACGGCACGCTGCACCGCTTCCGCGCCAAGCTCGTGGTGCTGGCGACGGGCGGTTACGGCCGCTCCTATTTTTCGGCGACCTCGGCCCATACCTGCACCGGCGACGGCAACGGCATGGTGGCGCGGGCCGGGCTGCCGCTGCAGGACATGGAGTTCGTGCAGTTCCACCCCACCGGCGTCTACGGTGCGGGCGTGCTGATCACCGAGGGCGCGCGCGGCGAGGGTGGGTATCTCACCAATTCCGAGGGCGAGCGGTTCATGGAGCGCTATGCGCCCAACGCCAAGGATCTCGCCTCCCGCGACGTGGTTTCGCGCTGCATGACGATCGAGATTCGTGAAGGCCGCGGCGTGGGGCCGAAGAAGGACCACATCTTCCTCCACCTCGACCATCTCGACCCGAAGGTGCTGCATGAGCGGCTGCCGGGGATCACGGAATCGGCGAAGATTTTCGCCGGCGTGGATCTCACCCGCGAGCCGATCCCGGTGCTGCCGACGGTGCACTACAACATGGGTGGCATCCCGGCGAACTATCACGGCGAGGTGCTGTCGCCGGTGGATGGCGACCCCGACCGCGTCGTGCCGGGCCTGATGGCGGCGGGCGAAGCGGCCTGCGCCTCGGTGCATGGCGCCAACCGGCTGGGCTCGAACTCGCTGACCGACCTCGTGGTGTTCGGCCGGGCCGCGGCCCTCCGCGCCGCCAAGGTGGTGGACAAGTCGGGCAAGGTGCCGGGCATCGTGCAGTCGGAAGACGACCGCATCATCGGCCGCTTCGACCGGCTGCGTCACGCCAATGGTTCGTCGCCGACGGCGGTGGTACGCGACCGCATGCAGCGCATCATGCAGGAAGACGCGGCGGTGTTCCGCACGTCGGAATCGCTGAAGTCGGGCGTCGAGCGCATCTCGGCGCTCTGGGGCGAGCTCAACGACATCAAGGTTTCGGACCGCTCGATGATCTGGAACTCGGACCTCGTCGAAACGCTCGAGCTCGAGAACCTGATGGCCTGCGCGGCGACGACGGTGGTGTCGGCCGAAGCCCGCCACGAAAGCCGCGGCGCCCATGCTCACGAGGATTTCCCGTCGCGCGATGACGTGGAATGGCGGAAGCACACGCTGAGCTGGATCGACACCAATACGGGCGCCGTGAAGCTGGGCTATCGCCCGGTGCATGTCGACCCGCTGACGCCGGAAAGCGAAGGCGGCATTTCGCTGAAGAAGATCGCTCCCAAGGCGCGCGTATACTAGGCTCCCGGCAGGACTTTCGAGGAGGCCCGGATGGGCATTATCGAGAAGGTAGTCGTAAGCGACGAGACGATGCGGCAACTGGAGGTTGCTGCGAAGCAGCATGGCCGTACGGTCGCCGAGGAAGTTGCGGTCAGGATTGAGGTTCCGGTCGACCAGATGTCGAGGGACGAACTGCTGGCCAAGATGCAGGCTTTCCGAGCATCCCTGTCGCCCCAGACGACCGACAGTCTCACATTGCTGCGGGAAGATCGCGACCGGTGATCATCGTCGATACCTCCCTGGCATTGCAGTGGGTTTTGCCAGAGGAGGATTCCCGCCGGGCAGATGGCTACCTGCAAAGGAAGCTTATGATCGTTTCGCCGGATGTCCTAATGGTCGAGGTCGCAAACGTGCTCGCCAAGAAGGTACGGGCGGACAACCTGATCATTGAAGAGGCGCACGAGGCCCTGAGCATTGTGCGGTCGTCGGTTTCGCAACTGATGCCGACGGAGCCTCTGGTTCGTCGCGCCATGGAGCTGTCGGCCAACCTCAGCCACCCGGTTTACGACTGTGTGTTCCTGGCGTGTGCCGAGGCACAGGGCGGCCTGCTGGCGACGCGCGATGCTCCATTCGTCAGACGCGTGACGGAACGCGGTTTTGGTCATCTTTTGGAGCAGGCGTCATGAGGGGCGCCCTAGGAAAATACTGGGAGGGGATGTTGCGCCGGGTTTTTCTGGCTTTTGTTTTTGCCATTCTGGGGGCGGTGAGCTTCGCTCAGGCGGCGCAGCCGCAGTGGGAAAAGGATGGGGCTTTGCTGGTGCAGGTGGCTGGCAAGGCGCAGGCGGGGGGGATCGCGGCGGTTGGGCCGAGTGCCGGGGCGATGAAGAAGGCGCTCACCGGGGCCAAGAAGCTGTTTCCCGGGCCGGTCGAGGTCGGCGGTGCGAGCTATGTGCTGACCGACGGCAAGGCCGAGACGGCTGCGGCGCTGGCCAAGCTGGGCAAGGGCGCGGTCGCGATCGACAACCCCTATCAGCTGATGGGGTTCATGCTCGGCTCCTATTATGTCGAGACGGGCAAGTTCAAGGATGCGGTCAGCGTGCTCGATATGGCGCTGACGTTGTCGCCGCTGCCCAAGGAGCGGCTCGGCAGCGTGGTGCCGAACCTCTATTCCGAGCGCGGCGTGGCGCTGGGCCAACTGAAGCGCTGGAAGGAAGCGCTGGCCAATTACGACGCCGGGCTTTCGATCCGCGATATGGAAAAGCACCAGCGGGCGCTGCTCTATCGCGGGCGCGGCTTTGCACTTGTGGAACTGGGCCGGCTCGATGAGGGCGAGGCGGCTTACAAGGCTTCGCTGAAGTTCGAGCCAGGCAACGGCATCGCCCAGAATGAGCTCAAATATATCGCGAGCATCAAGGGCGGGGCGAAGCCGATCAAGCCATCCGTGGTGACGCCGGGGGCGAAGGGCAATTGAGGCTGACGGGCCGGAGAGACGGTGCGGTTGCGGCCCTGCTGGCGTTGGCGCTGGCGGAGCTGAGCGGCGCTGCCGTGGCCGGCTCGCCTGCACCCAGCCCGGCGGCGCTCGAGAACAGCTGCTGGAGCAAGGCCACGAAGATGCCGGATGGCAGCGTCCGGTACGGCGACCGGCTCTGCTTTCCATCGGGCGGGGTGATGACGTCGACCGATATGGGGATCACGGAGTCGATCGAGTCGGGTGGAAGCTACCGGCTCGACGGCGCGCGCATCGAGTTCGTCTCGGATGGTGGCGAGGGCTGGATGTGGACCCCGGCGGTGGATGGGGGCAGCTTTTCCTGCGCCATCGGGGTCGCCAACGGCCGGCTGACGCTGAGCGGGTGCACCGGGGGCATACCCGACACAGTGCTGACCGAGGCGGGGGATTACCGCTGGTGAGTGGCGTGCGCGCAGGGATGGGGTTTGTCGGGCGGCGCATTGGCGTGGCACGCTGGCTGCTTCAGATGTTCCTGCCGATGCTGGCTCTCGCGCTTGCTCAGGCCGCCGTGGCCGGTGAGGTGACGGCCACGCCGGACGAAGTGAGGCAGGTCCTTTCCGGATGTTGGGCGCCGTTGAGTGCCGAGGAGATGCGAGGCAGCAAACCGTCGGCGACGTTCGATGGCGCAATCGTCTGTCTCCATTATGACTTCACCGTCGATATCCAGCCCGCAAGCCATGGCGGACGGCAGGGGCCGATGCAGCGTGGGGCACGCTATGCGATCGAGAACGATCGACTGGTGCTGACGCCCGCTGCAGCGCAGCAGGACTGGTTCTGGGGACCGGCGACTGCCAGAGGCACCGTGAGCTGCGATGTGCATGTGCGCTCCAACGGCATTGTCATCCTGGCGGGCTGCCTGAGCGGTGGCGTAGCGCTTGATCCGGTCACTATCGGCGTAGTTGCGCCGAGGGCAACTGGCCCGGCCAAGGCGGTTACCCGATGGTCGCAACTGCGCGGCTGCTGGTTCACCTTTGGTCAGGAGAAGATCAGGTCGGCGCCGCCGGGCGAGACCTCGATGTACGGCTATTGTTTCGACAATTCCACTCGCGTGACGACTGTGAGCGTCTGGTCGACCAGTTTTGCCGCGTGGCGCAGCGGGAATGGCGACGGCGAAGGCTATGACGAAGTCTATCACTACACGCTCGCCAAGAGCCGCCTGGCCGTCTGGCTCAGCGACAAGACCGACATAACGCTCGACTGTGCTGCCAAAGTGGTGGTGCGCTCGCAGCTGACACTGTCCGACTGCTCTTCTCCCAGCGACAATGGCGTCTACCTATGGTCCGCGCAGTGACCGCCGCCGCCGGGTATTTTGGGACGCGGGTGGCGCAGAGGCTCGGGCTGCTGGTGTTCGCGTTTTCCGCAATCGAACCGGCGCAGGCGGCAGGGCTCGCGGGCGAGGCGCTGGTTGGGTGCTGGAGGCATGACCAGGAGGATATTGGCAACGCCACCCGGATGACTTTTCCGTCAGGAGAGCCTGGGCTCTCGTGGGGCATCGACCCCGAGACGGGCGAGGAAGTGGTCGGCATGGTCCCGCACAGCAAGCTTTGTTTTGCGGCGGACGGATCGATGACGACGGGGCATTACGGCGTCGACGAGGGGCTCGAAGACAGCGGGACCTATCGGTTGGCGGGCGGAGTGCTGAAAGTGCACTCCGACTATCCGGGCGATGGCTGGTTGTTCGGCGCCAGCGTCAAGGATTCGAGTTGCGCGGTTGCAATCGAGGGCAACGTCCTGAGCTTGACCAACTGCAGCCCTGCCGATGAGTGGCTCGATGTCGGCTACACGAGGTCGCCGTGGTGAAACGTCTCGTGGCCGTTCTGCTGCTGATGGTGGCGATGGTAGGGACTGCGGTGGCGGTGCCGTCGTCTGATGAGGGGATACGGCGGCGGCTCGATGGGTGCTGGGACTTTGCGACGATCGGGGTGCGGATGTGCTTCGATGGAGTCGATCGGGTCGAGCTGCGCGAAGGCGGGAAGACGGTGACGGGGACCTATACGGTGTTCGGCGGACGGGTGATGTTCGACACGTCGCCCGAGGCCAATCCCAGCCGCGAGATTTATCCGAGCTGTTCGGTCGATATCGCGCTCGAGAACGATACGAGCGTCGACTTCCTGCGGTGCAGCAACTGGGGGTTGATGCGGCTCGAGGCGGCGCTGCCGGGCCGGAACAAGCTGACGGGGAAGCACACTTCCTCGACCTGGCTGGATACGGCCCGGTATGCCGGGCAGGCCCGAAGCAGCGTCGGGGCGCCGCTCAAGGGGTGCTGGAGTGCCGAGCGGTCGCGGGAGCGCGAGCAGATGGTGCAGGAGGGGATCAAGCAGTTCGGGTTCTACCTCTCGGCCTATTATCTCTGCTTCGATGGCAACAGGCGCGGCAAGACGGTGAGCACGGCCTTCGATTTCGACGATGGCTGGGATAGCGGCGGCACGTTCCTCTTCATCAATGGCCGGCTGGTGCTGCGCGACGATTTCGCCGCCGATGGCGAGACGCGCTGCGCCATTGCCATCGAGGGCGACACGCTGAGGATGTTCGACTGCGCCAACTGGAATCGGGGGCCGGCCGGGCGGATGGTGGCAACGCACGCCGAAGAGCCGTCGATTCTCACCCGCGAGGCGCAGAAATGACCGCCGCTGCCGGGTATTCCGGGACGCCGTTGGCGCAGAAATTGGGGCTCAAGGATGGGCAGCGGGCGCTGTTTGTGGCGCTGCCGCCGGAGCTGAATGAGTTGCGAGTGGCGCGGCATTTTCGGGAGATGGCGCAGGCGGGGTGGGAGACTTGGGGCGAGGGGGATCCCGGGTGGGATTTCGTGCATGGGTTTGCGACGTCGCGGGCGGTGCTCGAGGCTAATGCGCGGCCCTTGATGGAGGCGATCGACCGGAACGGGATGATCTGGATCTCGTGGCCGAAGAAGGCCTCCAAAGTGCCCACCGATATTACCGAAGATGTGATACGCGATGTCGTGCTGCCGATCGGTTTGGTCGATATCAAGGTGGCGGCGGTGTCCGACGTGTGGTCGGGTTTGAAGCTGATGATCCGCAAAGAACTGCGGTAGGGGATTGGACGATGAAGACGGGTTTAATGGCGGTTGTGGCGCTGGCGATGCTCAGCGGGTCGGCGCTGGCGGCGGGCGGGGCAAAGCCCACCGAGGCGCAGAAGGCCGAGTTCCACAAGGTGTGCATGGGCATCGCCAAGAACGAGACGCTCTGCACCTGCAAGGCCGAGGCGGCGATGTCGCTGACCGACGAGGATTTCATGGCCGAAATCATCGCGTCGATGAAGGGCAAGGCGCCGCCGACCGGCGACAACGTGAAATACGGGCGCTACATCGCCCAGTCGAACGCCAAGTGCATCCCGGGATATTGAGATGAGGCGCGTATTCCTGCGGGTCGGCGGCGCGATGGTGGTCACGGGTGTCGTGGCCACGCTGCTGAGCGCCTGCTCGCTGGGCGGGCTCGGCGGCGAGGCAAAAGCCGTCGCCGATGCCTGCTCCAAGGTGCCGGGCGCTACGGCGACGAGCTGCGAGTGCTACGCCCGCGAGCTGCAGAACAAGCTCAAGCCCGAGCAGATGACGGTGGCGGCTGCGGCGCAGACCAATCCCGGCAAACTGTTCGACCCGAAAATCATCGGAAACCTGAGTGCCAACGACGTGATGGCGGTGACCAACGCCATGGGCGCGGCGCTCAAGACGTGCAAGATAACTTCGTAAGGCAAAGATTATGGCCGAGCTGACGCTTCCCAAGAACTCGCGGATCATGCCGGGCAAGACCTGGCCGAAACCGGCTGGAGCGACGCGGCTCAAGGAATACCGGATCTACCGGTATGACCCCGATAGCGGGCAGAACCCGCGGCTCGACACCTATTTCGTCAATCTCGACGATTGCGGGCCGATGGTTCTCGATGCGCTGCTGTGGATCAAGAACAAGGTCGATCCGACGCTGACGCTGCGCCGCTCGTGCCGCGAGGGCATCTGTGGCTCGTGCTCGATGAATATCGGCGGGGCGAACACGCTCGCCTGCACCAAGGGCATGGACGATTTTGCCGGGCACATCTCGGTTTATCCGCTGCCGCACATGCCGGTGATCAAGGATTTGGTGCCCGACCTCTCGACCTTCTACGAGCAGCACCGGTCGATCGAGCCTTGGCTCAAGACGACGTCGCCGACGCCGGACAAGGAATGGCTGCAGAGCAAGCCCGACCGCGAGAAGCTCGACGGGCTCTATGAGTGCATCCTCTGCGCCTGCTGCTCGACCTCGTGCCCGTCCTACTGGTGGAATGGCGAGAAGTATCTGGGGCCGGCGGTGCTGCTGCAGGCCTATCGCTGGCTGATCGACAGCCGCGACGAGGCGCAGGAAGAGCGGCTCGACAACCTCGAGGACCCGTTCAAGCTTTATCGCTGCCACACGATCATGAACTGCGCCAAGGTGTGCCCGAAGGGGCTGAACCCGGCCAAGGCCATCGCCGAGATCAAGAAGATGATGGTGACGCGGGAGCTGGCTTAACCCGGTGTTCGAGACGGTGGCCAGTGTCGAGGATCCGGCGGTGGCGCGGGTGTTGATTGCGGCGCTCAGGGCGCACGGGTTTCATCCGCGCGAGGGGGCCGAGAACGGGCTGCCGGGGTTTGCCGGGGTCTATGGGCCCAAGGGCATTCCCATCGAACTGCCCGAGGACGAGGCGCGCGACGGCAAGGTGCTGGCCGAGGCGCTGGTGAAGGAAATGCTGGCTCGGTAGGGGCGGCTCGGAGGCGACGTGGCGATCGGGGAGCAGACGGGCCGGCCGGGGGCGGCGGCGATGCGGGCCATCGTCGCGGGGCTCGAGGGGCCGCATGTCAGCGAGCGCTCGGCCAAGCTGTCGCCGGGGCGGTTGTCGGCGGACCGGTTTCTCGTCACCTGCCAGCCCGAGGTGCTGGGGCGCGATCCGCGCGAACGATTTCTTGAGATGGGGCTGTCGCTGGGCTGCGAGGCCGGGGCGATGGAGCGGCTGATCAGAGGTTGGGACCGGGTGATCACGGTCCATTTCGGCTGCGACGGCATCGATCCGCCGCTGTTCAAGCTCTATGTCGAATATGCGCTCGGGAAGCCTGCAGCCGGTGTGCCGGCGGATACGATCTTTCTTTCGGCCAAGTGGAAGCCGGGCGGGGCGGTGAATTTCTCGCTCTACCGGAACCTGGCGTTTCCGACCAATGGGGTCGAGGCGCGGCGGGCGGTGACCGAGCAGTATGCGGCCGATGCCGGGGCGCTGTCGGTGGCGTTTGCCGACCGGGTGCTGGGGGAGCTGATCGCACCGCGCGGACGCGTGGATGTGATGCTGGTCGAGGACGAGGCGACGCCGCGACGGTCGTATGACATCAACCTCTATCGGGTGGAGACGCCGCTCTCGCGGCACAAGGGGGCGCTCAAGGCGCTGTGCGAGGGGTTCGGGTTGCCGGGGGCGACGCGGCAGATTCTGGCCGATGGCGAGGGGACGAATCTGGGGCATGTGGCGCTGGGGCGCGATGCGGCGGGAGTGGAGTTTCTGACGCTGTATTATGCGGCGGAGAAGTTGGGGCATCGGTAGGGGGCTGGGCTTGGGCTCGCGGGCTCGGGGACCCCTCACCTCAGCGCGGGCCGCCAAGCTTCGCTATCCTCTCCCCAGAGGGGCGAGGAGGCGATGGGGGTGCGGGCGGTGGTAGGGTACTCAGGGACCCCCTCTCCTCAGTTTCGCTAGGCGGCGGGCCGCCAAGCTTCACTATCCTCCCCCGCCGAGGGGGAGGAGGCGATCGCCTCAACATCGCGGCTTCATCGCCTCCTTGGCATTGGCCGCCGCCGGTAACGCTGGTGACAGGGCTATTTCGGTTGAGGGGGTAATCGTGCGACAAGGCGGGGGAGGTTCGGCCTGAGGGGCGATCGGATGGGGCGCTACGACAACGAGAGTTACGTGTCGGCGACACTGGAGTTCCGGTGCAACCTGCGCTGCGTGCATTGCATGATCGAGGGGACGATGGACCGGCTCGAGCCGGTGTCGGACGAGACCTTCGAGGACGTGCTGCGGCAGAATGCCAAGACGCGCGACTATTCGGGGCTGGTGATGACCGGCTCGGAGATCACGCTGCGGCGTGACCTGCCGGAGCTGGCGCAGCGGGCGCGGGATGCGGGGTTCGAGCATATCCGCATCCAGACCCATGGCATGCACCTGAGCAGGCCGGGCTATGCCGAAAAGCTGATCGAGGCGGGGATCGACGAGTTCTTCATTTCGGTCGCCGGGTCGGATGCGGCGACCCATGACGGGATCACCATGGTCAAGGGCTCGTGGGACAAGATGCTGCGGGGGATGGAGATCATCTCGAGCGTGCCGAACACGGCGATCATCACCAATACGGTGGTGACGGAGCGGAGCTACCGGCTGCTGCCCGACGTGGTCGATGCGCTCAAGGGGATTTCGGCGCTGACCCAGATGGAGTTCTGGCACTATTTCCCGATGAGCCGGACGGACGACAAGGGGCTCCTGGCCGATTACCGGCTGATCGTGCCGTACGTGCGCGAAGCGTGCGCCCGGGCGGATGCGCGGGGCGTTTCGATCGAGATCAAGAACGTGCCGCAGTGTTTGCTGGGGGCCGATGCGTGGCGGCTCGACAACACCCAGGCGGCCCTGCTGATCGATCCGGATTTCTGGATCGAGTTCGACAAGAACGGGTTTTACCGCTGCCCCTTCCGCGACCGGTGCGCCTCGAAGGCGTGCCTGGGACTTACGGAAGCCTACGTAAGCCGTTTTGGAGACATGGCCGAAGACCTTCGGCCCTATGCGGCCGGGGTTGTTTCGTAGAGCGCCCGTTTGTCAATTTACCACGGTCGCATCACAGTTTAGCCAAATCGTAAACGGGCAGTTGATTGTGTCCTTGGGCGTTGCTACGCATCGTCTGTTGGAGTGCGTCGTGGGGATAACGGCGCTGCCAACCAGGGGGCGTAGTTGGCCAAGCAGTTATTGATCTATGAGAATGCCACGCCCGTGACTCGGGCCCGGCACGGGAGCCTGTCGGTGAAAGCCGGGGGCAATTTCGGCTTTGCGGCCGAAATCAACTCGGTGCCGCTGATGGCGGCCGAGTTCGCCCAGGTGGCGAGCGACATGGCGATAGTGTTCGCGGCCGCGGGCGACGAAGCCATCCCAGCGGTGCTGCTGGGCATCCGCGAGAACGAAAACCTCTTCGTCGACGAGAAGGGCGCGTGGCTGGGCAAGTATGTGCCGGCTTTCCTGCGCCGCTACCCGTTCGTGTTTTCGACGAGTGACGATGGCCAGAACTTCACGCTCTGCATCGATGAATCGTTCGAGGGCGCCAATAATGACGGCCGCGGCGAGCGGCTGTTCGACGCCGAGGGCGAGCAGACCCAGTATCTGCGCAGCGTGCTGGGCTTCCTCCAAGCGTACCAGGTGCAGTTCCAGCGCACGAAGGAGCTAAGCCGCCGGCTGCGCGAATATGGCCTGCTGGAGCCGATGGAAGCGCGGTTCACGCTGCGCGGCGGCCGCACGCTGATGCTGTCGGGGTTCGAGCTGGTGAGCCGCGAGAAGCTGCGGGCCATCTCGCCGGAGCAATTGACGACCCTGTTTTCGAGTGAAGACCTCGAGCTGATTTATTTGCACATCCATTCGATGCGCAATTTGCAGGCGACCGCCGAACGGCTCGGCGTGTTGCCGGATGACGCGACCGAAACGGCGAGGGAGCCGGCGGTCGCATTTTAAGTGACGTTCCCCGCAGGGCGCTGCGGGGGCTTATCGGGTCCAGAGGCCATCGGTCCCGGTCGAATGAAGACATCGCCGCCTGCGGGGGACGCGGGTGGCGGTGATGTAGGGCTTGTTTCGTCATAGCACTGTCCATCGGCGCCGCTTGGGGCGCCGTCAGGAGGCATCGTGGCCTATCCGTTCCGCTCCGAAGGCATCTTCGGTCGTCCCGCGTCGTCGCGCCGGGCGAAACTCCTGACGGCATTGCAGGACCGGCTGGCACGGATCATCAGGCGAAACCGATCGGACAGGCAGCTCGCCGAGCGCGTGCGGCTGGTGTTCGACTCGCTCGAGCCGCGGCTGCTGCTCAACGCGGACCTCAACGTCAACCTCTCGGCTGACCCGGCGACGCAGGACCACGACCTGCTGGTGCGCCTCGTCGAAGAGGTGCAGACGGTCAACCTGGTGAGCACGACGGTGCGCCGGGTCGAGATCCTCGACCAGACGAATGGCGGCAAGGTGCTGGCCTTCGGCGACCTCTCGACCATCAACTCGATCAACATCGTGGGTGGCCTCGGCAAGGATACGCTGACGATCGACGAGGATTCGTTCGGCGCCAACCAGCTGCCGGTCGGCTCGACCTTCACGTTCAACGGCGGGGGCGGGCTCGACAAGCTCATCTACGATTCCTCCGATCCGACGAGCTGGACGATCAGCGGCGACCAGGCCGGCGCGGTGACGACGGGCGCGGCGAAGCTCACCTTCACCAATGTCGAGAACGTGCGCGGCACGGACGGCACGGCGGACACGTTCACCTTCACGGCGGCGGGCAAGCTCAGCGGCACGGTGGATGGCGGGTTCGGCGGGACGGATACGATCGTCTATTCAGGCGTTTCGGCCAATGCGGGGACCGGAAAGCTCGGGGCGAACGGTTCGGGTTCGGTGGGGCTTTCCAACGGCTCGACCCTGACCTTCGAGAACATGGAGCCGTTCAACGTCGGTGGCGGCATTACGGTTCGCGACCTGTCGGCGTCTGTGACCAACAAGTCGGTCACCATCACGGCCGCCGATGCGAATACCCTCCACGTCGCCATCACGGGGGGCTCGACGAGCGATATTTCGGCCAGCGGGCCGGTGTGGCTGTATCTCGGTGAAGCGGCCAACGTCACGACGATCAACTCGCTGCCGACCAACGCGAATTTCTCGCTGATGGTGGATGCGGGCGAGGACATCATCGTTGCGGGCGACCTCAATGTGGCGGGCTCGCTCGGCCTCAAGGCCGACGACATCACGATCAGTGCGGGCGCCGATATTACGGCCGACCGGATCGAGGTGAAGGCCGTCGACTGGGCGCGCAGGTCGATCGATGCGGCGGCCGCCAACGCGGATGGCGATGGCAGCGACGCGACGCTGGTGGTGAGCCAGAACGCGGCGGCGAGCGTGCTGCTCGACGGGACGCTCACAGCCAATACGGTGGTGCTGAGCTCGGTGGCCGCCAATACCGTGCGCATGCACGGCATGGCGAAGCCGGCGGTCAAGACGATCACGACGACGATGGTCAACAGCTCGACCGTCACCATCAACGGCGCGGTAACGGGCGGGGCGGTGGATATCGGCGCAAATACCGATGTGGCCGTCGAGGTGATGCTGACCGAGGTGCCGATCCCCAACATGCTGGGGCTGGGCGAGATCACGCTGCCGACCTCGATCTTCTCGACCACGCCGCGCCTCAATACGCCGACGATCGTTCTGCCGCAGAACATGATCGACGCGATGCTCTACCCCGACCTCTACAAGGACGAGAATGGCGCCTGGCGCCGCGAGTCCGATGATGCGCTGGTGCAGACGGCCGACCTGCCGACCTATTTCAAGCCGACCTTCGATCCCCTGGGCGAGGCGTTTGCCAGCGTGATCGAGAGCGGCCAGGTGGCGATGGAGGAAATCCAGGGGATCATCGAGGCCTACAAGAGCGACCTCGACACGGCCTTCTCGGGTGGGTTCTTCGACACCAACAATGTCGATGCCGACGTGAACGTCACCAACGACACGACGGTGACGGTGGCGGCGGCCGCGGTGATTTCGGCGACGACCGGGGCCGGTACGGTGGCGATCGCCGCCGACGACCACACGGTGATCCACGACATCATCCAGACCGAAGTCGACGCGTTCAAGCCGAAGCTCTCGACCGTGGTGATCTTCTCGGCGATCGATTCCGATACGCTGATCGACCGCGAAACCAAGGTGATGATCGGCACGCCGGCGCCGACCGCGGTGCCCGGCACGCTGCCCAACGGGCTCAAGGCCACCAACGCCATCGCCATTTCGGCCGACAGCTCGGGCGAAGTGCGGAACGAGATCGTCTCGAACCAGATGGGTTCGGCGACGAACGAAGGGACGGAAGTCACCTCGGCGATCGTGCGCGGCGTGAAGATCGATGGCGGCACCTCGGGGACGCGCCAGGCGGTGGGCAGCTTCTCGCTGACGGCCGTGAGCAATACCGGCTATTCGGCGACGACGCTCGACGCGGACAACGTGCTGATCGGCTCGACCACGGCGTCGCTCGATTCGAGCGATCTGCTCGCGGGCACGGGCGGGGTCACGGTTTCGGCGATCGACCGCTCGTCGGTGACGGCGATTGCGGTGCCGTTCCTGCCGCCGCTCGACCTCAATGGCGACGAGCCCGACCCGACGGTCAAGAAGTATGTCGCGCGCGTCGCGATCATCAACCAGGTGCAGAAGGACACGATCGCGGAGATCGCCAAGTCGACGGTGGTGTCGGCCGGCGATGTGACGGTGACGGCGCTCAATATCACCACGGTCACGGCCTTTGCCGAGGCGGTGCCGCAGGAGGAAGAAGAGACCGATATCGACGCGCTGCTGCCGATCAACGCCAAGAAGGTGAATGCGGGCCTCCTCGCCGCCAACGTGGTCAACGGCTCGACGATCGCGTCGATCAAGGGCGGTTCGGTGACGACGACCGGCGCCGGCGACGACGTGACGGTGACGGCGACGGACGACAGCTTCCTCGATGCGTCGATCTTCGTGAACATGGAAGGCCGCGGCGTTTCCGGCACCAAGATCCTCAAGATGCTGAAGGGCGGCTCGGCTTCGGCGGCCCGCATGGAAGCGATGAACATCGTCGGCTGGGAGATCGGCGGCGGCCCGACGATCAAGGGCAATACGCTCGCCTTCCAGAAGGCGACGCTCGACGCGATCCTCGGCACGGAGTTCTTCCAGGACCCCACCCAGGTGCAGGTCAGCGCCTCGATCACCGATGCGGTGATCACGGCGGGCGGGGCGGTGGCGGCAGTGGCGACCTCGAAGGGCGTGGCCAACACCACGGTTTCGAGTTCGTCCAAGCAGAGCAACGATGTCGGCGTCTTGAAGGCCGGCGCCAAGGTGGTGGGCGCGGCGGTTGCCAACAACCAGATCAACCGGCTGGCGACGGCGGTGATCGACGGGGTGAGCAACAAGGCGATCACCGCGACGGGCGCGCTGAGCGTTCAGGCGCTCGACGAGACGCGCATCAACTCCAACGTGAAGCTGACCGGCACGGCGATTTCGTCGACCGATGGCGGGTTGCACGCGCTCGAGCGGTTCTTCGAGTATGGGCTCGCCGATACGGTCGAAGAGGCGGTGACCGGCACGTCGCTCAATAATCGCGGCATCACGCTCGATGCGGACCGGGTGCTGACCGATGACGGGCTGACGCCCGTGAAGTATGGCACCACGGTGGGTCTCGACTACGACCTAGTCACCTCGAAGAAGACGCCGTTAACCATCTCGCAGGGCCAGATCCTGCTGGTTACGGAAATCGGCAATCCGGGCAAGCTCTACAAGTATCTCGGCACGACGCCGCTGACGGTGGAGAACTGGAAAGAGGGCGGGCCGAACTTCAACGACACGAGCCTGTGGAGCGCCATCAAGGGCGATCCGGGCGAGATCTATACGTATCTGGGCGCCGACCAGCCGACCATCGACCTCGGGGCGACCGACTTCACCGACAAGGGGTTGTGGAAGGCCGAGCTCGATTATTCGATCTTCACTGACCAGTACAATCTGCGCTCGGTGGGCGCCAAGGCGACCGGCCAGGTGGTGGTGCTGAACGACCTGCGCGGCGGGGCGACGGCGCTCCTCACCAATGCGGTGGTGAAGGCGGCGACGGTGAGCGTCGACGCCAAGTCGATCGGCGAAATCACGGCGAATGCCGACGTCTACAACGAGGTGCAGGGCGGCGGCTCGTTCGACGAGAACACCATCCTCAAGAAGGTCGCGCCCAAGGGCGTCAAGGGCATCATCCTCAAGAAGCTGCTGAAGGGCGGCTCGACGGCGGCGCAGAGCGTCATCATCTCGACCAACCTCATCCAGGGCGCGACTTCGGCGAAGATCGTCGACGCGACGGTGGGGCTCAGCAACGCCAAGGTCGGCAAGGTGTCGGTGACGGCCGACAACTCGTCGGTGATCACGGCGGAGAACTCGGCGATCTCGACGGGCGAGGGCGCCAAGAAGATGCAGGCGATGCAGATCGCCAACAACACCATCGGCTGGGAGCGGAGCAACCTGCTCTTCGACTCGGTCGAGACATTGCTGGGCGACGTCGCCGACGACGTGGCGGCCGACGAGACGACCGCCATCCGGCACCAGAGCGTCTATGACGTCGAGGCGACAATCACCGGCTCGAACGTGCAGTCCTCGGCCGATGTGGTGGTCGAGGCACTGTCGGCCGGGCTGATCACGGCGACGCTCGACAACCGGGCTTCGGCGGCGTTCCAGGCGATCGCGCAGACCAAGTCGTCGTCTCTTGCCTTGGCGATTTCGGGCAATAAGATCTCGAACAGCGCGACCGCCAAGGTCGAGGGCAATTCGACCGTGGTGGGCGCCACCGTTTCGGTGCACGCGGTCAACTCGGCGATCATCACCTCGCTGACCCAGGTGGGCGCGGACAATACGACGGCCACGACCTATGGGGCCGACGTGATCAGCGACGTGGTCTCGGCGGTGGTCGACGACTACAAGTATACGACGAAGTCGGGCACGCCGGGCTCGGTTGGCTCGGCCGATCCGCTCGCCTTCGGCGACAAGGTGCTGGTGGTGGCCGAGGTGAACCTCGACAACCTGCTGCAGCCCAACAACATCAACATCACCACGGGCGACCGGGTGCAGAAGGACGGCGTCGTCTACGAGTATCTGGGTGGTTCGGCGATCACCGGGCTCGCGGCGCTGCAGAACCAGAATTTCGCCGGCCCGAACTGGAAGGCGACCTCGGGCGCCGATGGCGAAGTCTACCAGTACATGGGCAAGCCGACCGCCGCGATTAACCTCGCGACGGCCGACTTCACCGATTTCAGCCTGTGGAAGAAGCTCACGACTGAAGACATCGTCTCGCCGGCGTTCGCGCAGACGCTGGTGAGCGCCGTGATGGGCAACGCCAAGGCGACCAGCAAGGCCAAGGACAAGAAGTTCTCCGACCCGCTCAAGACCTCGAGCGGCGCCAAGGGCGGCATTTTCGACCGCAACCAGATCGACGCCTATGTGACGGCGGCGATCGAGGATTCGAACATCACCTCGACCGGCAAGATCGACGTGATCGCCGACCAGGTCGCCACCATCAAGGCGACCGATATCAGCACGATCAGCTCGGAAAACGTCACCAACGGTACGGCCTCGAAGGCGTTCGGCGTGGTGTCGGTGGCCAACACCATCCTCGGCAAGACGCTGGCGACGGTGACGGATTCGAACGTCACCAAGGGCGCCGGCACCGACAACGACCTGACGGTGAAGGGTACCAATGCGGCGGTGATCGAATCGACCGCGCTCAGCCAGATGAGCGCCGGCGGCTCGGTGGTGAGCGCCGTGATCGCCTTCAACTCGATCGGCTGGCAGCCGCAGAACCTGTTCTTCGATGCGGCCGACGCGATCATCGGCGCGCCCGAAGTGGGCAAGGCGCTGGGCAACGAGGACGGGTTCACGACCACGTCGTCGATCGTCGATTCCGACATCGACGTCGCGGGCTCGATCAACCTTCTCGCCGACAACTCGGCCAAGATCACCGCCGTCGACGGCAATGAAGCCAAGCAGGAATGGGAGAACCCGTTCGGCGTGGTGGCCAAGCAAGGCGCCAAGGGCATGGCGGCCGGCGTGCTGCTCGCCATGAACAAGGTGAGCGCGGCGGCGACCGCCACCATCACCCGCACCGACAATGCCAACGAGCAGGTCGAGGCCGACGAGTCGGTTTCGGTTGAAGCCAAGAACGAAGCCAGCATTTCGGCCGACATCAAGGTGGTGGCGACGGCGCTGCCCTCGAACACGCTGGCCGCGGTGCAGCAGCTGGTGACGGGCGTCGCCGGGCGGCTCGGCGCGGGCGATTACGACTTCACCACGAAGTCGGGCGTGCAGGAGGTCGAAGAGGGCGACACCGTGCGCCTTGCGCTCGGCTACGCCAATGGCGGCCTGCCGGGCGAGGTATATCAGTATCTGGGCGACAACGACCTGACGGGCGTCGACCTCAGCACGGTGAACTACGCCGACACGACGCTGTGGAAGCACCTTTCGACCGCCGACTACGAGGACATCTTCTTCCCGGCGATCGGCAATATCGTTGCCACCAATGCCAAGTCGATCGGGCTGTCGATCGCGATGAACGACGTGCGCGGCGACGCGACGGCGAAGATCGACGGCGCGATCGTCGATGCGGATGGCGTCGGCACCGACAAGGGCGACGTGGTGGTGAAGGCCACCAATATCAGCCAGATCTGGGCCTATTCGACCAACACGGTCTCCGCCTCGGGCGGCAGCGGCATCGACGGGTCGGGCAAGGTACTCGGGCTCGCGGGCCAGATCGTCACCAACGTGGTGCTGGGCAAGGCCGTGTCCGAGCTCGACGGCGCCAATGTGACGGCGGATGGCGACGTCACCGTGTTCGCTGACAACCATGCGGCGATCGATGCGCGCAATTACAGCTCGGGCGTTTCGGGCGCCACGGCGGTGGGCATCACGCTCGCCTTCAACGCGGTGGGCTGGGACTCGCAGAATGTGCTGTTCAACGCCGTCGATACGCTGATCGGCGCCAACTATATCGCGGGCGACGGGTTCGGCGGCGATATCGGGGCGGATGCGACCGCGACGATCAATGGCGGCACGGTGAATGCCGGCGGCAAGATTTCGGTCACCGCCGACAATAGCGCGCAGATCAACTCGACCGTTTCCAATACGGCGAGCACCACGACTTCGGCGCTCTATGGCGCCTCGGGCGCCTCGTACGGCATCGTGCTCTCGGGCAACAAGGTGAGCGGCAAGGCGACCGCCACGATCAAGAACGCCAAGGCGGCGAACGGCAAGGACATCACGGCCGGCAACGGCGTGGAAGTCGCCGCGACAGACGAGACGGGGATTTATTCCAACACCAAGCTGGTCGTGGAGACCTCGGTGACGAGCGATGCCGGCGTCGGCATCATCCAGGAGACGCTCAACGACGTCCTCGGTGCGGGCTACGACACCCAGCCCGACCCGGCCGGCGGCAAGATCCGCGACGTGAACTATGGCGACCGCGTGCGCCTCGACGATGCCTATGCGGTGCCGACCATCGACATGCACACGGGCATTTCGCCGGTGAATGTGGCGATCGGCAAGGGCGAGGTGATTGCCCTCGACGACGATGCGGGGACGTATCTCTATACGGGCGCGACGCCGTTCACGATCCCGAACGTCGACACCTATGATTTCGACGCCGATAGCCGCTTCGTGGCGGTGGGTGGCGATGCGGGCGCCATCTACACCTATATGGGCGACGACGCCTCGGGCGTGGGGACCGACCTGACCAAGGTCGACTTCTCCGACACCGATTACTGGAAGAAGGATCCGGTCACCGAGATCCTGCTGCACGACCTCAACCTGTCGGTCGCGCCGTCGAAATCGCTCGGCGCGCTGGTGGTGCTCAACGACGTGCGCGGTGGCGCTTCGGCCAGCATCGACAATGCCGAAGTGGAAGCCGGGAACGGCGCCGTGGTGGTGAGCGCCGACGAGACGGCGACGATCAAGGCCACGGCCGACAGCGCGATCAGCGCCATCGGCGGCAACTCGTTGCCCTCGAACACCTTCGCGCCCAACCCGAAATCGGGCGGGGTCGACGAGAACGGCAATCCCAAGCCGCCGAAGCCGCCGAAGGACACGGTGCTGGCGATCAACGGCACGATCGCGACCAACCTGGTGCAATCGAGCGCGACGGCGAAGATCACCGGCTCGACGGTGACGGGGCAGGGTGATGCGACGGTGTCGGCCGTCAACGACGCCGAAATCGACGCCAAGACGCTCGCGGCCGCGACCACCTCGGGTGGCAACACGGTGGGCGTGGTGCTGGCCTTCAACTCGGTGGGCTGGGAACCGCAGAACGTGCTGTTCAACGGCATCGACGCGATCCTCGGCGACGACGTGCTGGCGGACGATGCGTTCGGCAACCAGAACGCCGCCAAGGCCGAGGCGACGATCACCTCGAGCACCATCGACATCAAGGGCGATCTCAGCGTCACGGCCGACAACACGGCCAAGATCGATGCCGAGGTGTCGAACGAATCCACCTCGGCCACGACTTCGATTGCCGGCACGGACGGCAAGGCGCTCGGGTTCCTGATCGCCAGCAACAAGGTGCTAGGCGGGGCTTACGCCACCATCGACAACAGCGCGGCCCCGACCGCGGTGGTGAAGGCCGACGACGTCACGGTGACGGCGGACGACGATGGCGAGATCACCTCGGTGGGCAATATCCTCGCCCTCGCCGAGATCAAGAACGACTATGGCGTGTCGATCGCGACCGGCATCATCGGCTCGCTGATCGAGAGCTACAAGTACACCACCAAGTCCGGCACGCAGGTGCTGAACAATGGCGACCTCGTCTTCATCGGATCGGACTATTCCGATGAATCGCAGCGCGGCCAGATCTACCGCTTCACCGGCGCCGACGGCACCTCGGTGGACCTCAGCGGCGACATCACCGAAGACGCGAATTTCAAGCAGTTCAGCTTCGATGGCGCCGAATACGGCACCGGGCAGGGCAAGAAGACGCTCGAATTCGGCGACCTCGTCTATATCGGCGACAGCTACTCGGACGCGGCCGAGCGCGGCAAGGTGTACCGCTATATCGGCACGACGCCCAAGGAGATCGACCTCAACAGCCAGATCACCGAGAACTCCGACTTCATCGAGAGCGAGAGCTACACGGCGTTCGGCCTGATCAACGACCTTGCCGCCAATCTCGCGGGCGGCAGCGCCACGGGCGTGGGCGCCATGGCGATCCTCAACATGGTGCAGGGCAATGCCGATGCACTGGTGAAGGGCACGAAGCTCACCCTGACCGGCGACCTCGACATCGCGGCGACGAAGACCGGGCTCATCGATTCCGACCTCACGGCGCGGGTCGAAGTCACGGGCGGCACGGCCGACAAGACCAAGTCGCTCGCCGTGAACGCGGTGATTTCGACCAACAACGTGCTCGGCACGACGAGCGCCAAGCTGCTCGACAGCCAGGTGACGTCGGCCCAGGACGTGTCGGTGACCGCCACCAATAGCGGCACGATCACGGCCAAGCTCGACGCGGACACGATCTCCAAGCAGACCTCGGCCGGGATCATTCTCGCCTTCAACTCGGTGGGCGTGCAGAACCAGAACTTCCTGTTCAACACGGTCGACGCGATCGTCGGCACCGACCTCGTCGACGCCATCCAGGGCGCGCCGCCGGTTGCGACCACGGCGCTGATCGACAACACCACGATCGACGCTACCGGCAACCTGAATGTCGAGGCGCATGGCGACCAGACGATCAACGCCGAAATCTCGAACATGGTGCGGACCATCCGGTTCGGCGGCGGCAATAATATCAGCATCGGCGCGGTGATCGCGCTCAACCGCGTCACCTCGACGGTGAACGCGACGATCAGCGATTCGAGCCAGATCTACGCCGACGGCAACGTGGTGGTGGATGCGGACAATACGGCCGACATCACGTCCAAGGTGATCCAGCCGGTGATCGCGCTCAGCGTCGACCTGTTCCAGGGCGCGGGCACCAAGAGCTTCGCCATCAGCTTCGTGGTTTCGCGCAACATCATCCGCGCCGATGTCGACGCCTCGATCGAGGATGTCACCGACATGGACGCGGGCGCGGTGACCGTGTCGGCCGACCGGGCCGGGACCATTACCAGCACGGCGGCGGCGGCGGCGATTGCGGCGGCCGTTGCGATCAACGGCAACACCACCAGCGTTTCGGGTGGCGGGGCGGTCTCCAACAACTCGCTGCTGGGCAGTGCGGAAGCCCTGATCGTCAATTCCGACGTGTCGGCGCCGGCGGGCGCGGTGATCGTGCATGCGGGCAGTTCGGGCACCATCGACGCCAAGGTGGTGGCGGCGGCCGTTTCGGTCAGCGCCAGCTTCTCGGCGGCGGCCAACGGCGTTGCGATCGGCGCGGCGCTGGCGTTCAACTATATCGGCTACTCGGGCAGCGTGACCGAAGTGGGCGTCGCCACGCCGACCAAGACCTCGGCCAGCATCCGCAACTCGATCGTTGCGGGCAAGAAGGTGAAGGTCGACGCGGCCTCCACCGAGACGATCAAGGGCACCATCCTCGCGGCGGCGGTGGCGATCGGCGGTTCGGCGGGCAATGCCAAGCAGTTCGGCATTGCGGGCGCCATCGTCGAAAACCGCATCGCGGCCGATACGACGGCGCTGATCGATGGCGGCACGACGCCGGGGCACTCGACCATCACGGTCGGCACCGACGGGGCGGAAGTCAGCGCCAAGAGCGGCAACACCATCGAGGCGGTGACGGCCGCGGGCTCGGTGACGGCGGCGATTTCGGGCGGTAGTACGGCGGCGATCTCGATCGCGGCGGGTATCGCGCTCAACGACATCAAGGGCACCACCAAGGCGCAGGTCGAGGATACCGGGATCACCGGCAGCGGCCCGGTTTCGGTGAAGGCCGAGGATATCTCGAAGATCAGCGCCACGGCTGCGGCAGCGGCGTTCGCCGCGGGCGGTTCGCCGAGCAGCAGCATCGAGGTGAGCGGTGGCGGCGCGTTCGCGTTCAACACCATCGCGTCCGATGTGCTGGCGACGATCCTCGATTCGACCGTCAACGTGACGGGTGGCGTCACGGTCGAGGTGCATAGTAAGCGCGACATCGACGCGACCATCCTCGCGGCGGCGTTCTCGCTCGCGATCAGCGGCAGCACCGGCGTGGCCGCCGGGTTCGGCGTCGCGGTGGCCGAGAACATCATCAAGGGCGTTGCGGCCGACCAGAGCCAGGTGAAGGCCTACGTTTCGAGTTCGGACATCACCTCGTCGGGCGCGATCCAGGTGAAGGCGCTGTCCGAAGGCACGGTGGATGCACTGGTCGCCGCGGCGGCCGTCGCCATCGGCATCAGCGGCACGACGGGCGTGGCGCTCGGCGGTGCGGGTGCGGGCACCCACAACGCCATCAACGTCGCGACGTCGGCGCTGATCGACGGCAGTACCACCGACATCGTGGGTGGCTCGGTCAACATCGCGGCCGAGGACAACTCGCTGATCACGGTTCTGACCGGGGCAGCGGCGATCTCGGTCGGCATCGGCTCGACCGGTGTCGGCATTGCGCTCGGCATCGCGCTGGCGCTCAACGAGATCAGCGCAGATGTGACGGCTTCGGCCGCGGGCATTGCGCAGCTGCGGGCGAATACGGGCAACCTCTCGGTCAGCGCCAAGCGTGGCGGCAAGATCGATGCGACGGCGGCTGCGGCCTCGTTCGCGGTGGGCGTGGGCGCCGATGGCGTGGCGGTGAGCGGCGCGGGCGCGGCGGCGATCAACAAGATCGGCGGCGACGTGGTCGCGACGATCTCGAGCATTGCCAGCACGGCCTATGCGGGCGGGACGGTGAGCGTTTCGGCGGCCTCGACGACCGAGATCGACGCGCTGGTCGCGGCGGTTGCGGTAGCGATCGGCGGCGGCGCGACGGGTATCGGCGTCGGCATCGGTATCGGCGTTGCGATCAACACGGTCGCCGACTGGGATAATGGCGGGCAGACCTATGCCGAGCTGATCAAGAGCCTCCACGACAAGGTCGACAAGGACGACCAGGTCGACGAGACGCAGCTCGACGGCGTGGCCGAAGTGAAGGCGACGATCGAAAAGACCGACGTGATGGCGGGCGGCGCGGTCAATATCGACGCCACCTCGAACCAGACGATCGAGGCGACGGTGCTGGCGGCGGCTGGCGCCGTGGCGGCCGGCGCGGTGGGCGTCGGCGTCGCCGGTGCTGGCGTCTATGTCGAAAACCAGGTGGTGGTGAAGACCAGCGCCTTTATCCTCGGCGAGAGCGGCAACAAGGCCGAGGTGGATGCGGCGGGCGTCGCGATCACCGCCAGCAATACGTCCGACATCACGGCGCTGGCTGGCGCAGCGGCGCTGACCGCGGCGTTCGGCGCGACGGGCGTGGGCGTGTCGGTGGGCATCGCGGTGGCGAAGAACACCATCGATGGCGACGTGACGGCCTATGCCAAGTATGCCGACCTCGCGGTGACCGACCTCGTCGACCGGCCGGGCGGCGCTCCGCCCGCGGCTGCGACGCCGGGCAATATCCTCATCAAGGCCGTGCTCGACAACACGGCGCACTCGACGGCGGCGGCAGCGGCAGTCGCGATCAGCGGCGGCGCGGTGGGCGTGTCGGTGGCGGGTGGCGGCGCGGTGGCGCTCAACACCATTACCGGTGGCGCGACGGCCTATGCCGAGGACAGCTCGCTCGATGCGGGCGGCGACATCACGGTCTGGGCCAACAGCACGTCGGATGTCGAGGCCAAGGTGCTCGCGGTGGCGGGCTCGGCGGCGTTCGGCGGGGTGGGCGTGGCGGTGTCGATCGGTATCGGCATTGCGCTCAACAATATCGGCTACGAGATCCGCGATCCGGATGCGGCGACGGTCTACAACCCGCTGCTCGTTTCGGCCTATATCAAGAACAGCTCGATCGACGCCTATGGGGCGGTGACGGTCAAGGCGATCTCCGAGGAGACCGTCGATGCCGACGTGATCTCGGGCTCGGTGGCGGTTGCGGGCGGCGCTGTGGCCGTCGCGGCGGGCGCCGCGGGTTCGGCGACGGTGAACCACACGGGCGTCGAGACCTCGGCCTATATTTCGGGCCGCGGCACGACCATGAAGGCGGGCGACGTCAAGGTGCTCGCCGACGACACGATCGACATGCACGCCTATGCGGGCGCCGCGGCGATTGCCGGTGCGGCCGGCGTGTTCGGCGGTACGCTCTCGATCGCCGTGACGGTGGCGGAGAACTACACCCGCTCGAACGTGAAGTCGTACATCCAGAATGCCGGGCAGTTCCTGATCACCGGAACGGCGGCGCGGGATGCCGATGGCTACCTGGTGCGCGATGCCGGGCAGGTGCAGTACGCCCTCGATACGGCGACGCTCGATATCCTGGCCAATTCGAGCACGACGCTCGACGCCACGGCGGAGCTCGCCTCGGTGTCGGTGAATATCAGCATCGGGCCGTCGCTGGCGGGCGGTGGTGCGCGCACCACCAACAACGTCACGGCGGTGACCGACGCCTATCTCGACTCGACCACGGCGCTGGTGAACGGCGACGTGACGATCAATGCCGATACCGATGTCACGACGACCGCGCTCAACCGCGGCCTGACGCTGGCGCTCGGGTTCAGCCTTGCGGTGCAGGGCCTCGACGCCCAGACCGATATCGACATCGACAACACGGCCCGGACGGCGAATAACAGCCGGATCGAGGCGCGCGACGTGACGATCGGCGCCAAGGCGACCCCGTCGGCGAGCGGCTCGACGGAAGCCGCGACCGGCGGCGCTATCGGTGTCGGTGTCTCGAATGTCGATACGCTGGTGGACGTGAAGTCGGCGACGACGACGCTCAGCACCAGCTTCCTCGTGCACGACCTGACGCTCGACGCCAACGAGGCGCGCTCCAACGCCGATGCCAACACGGCCTATTCGTCGGCCCAGGGCATTGTCGGCGCGCTCATCGGCGTCGACGCGACGGTGACGCATGCCGACCATATCGGTGAAGTGACGGCGCTGCTCGGCGCCGGCACCAGCATCATCGCCTCGGGGACGGTGACGGCGAAGGCGCGCGGCGACAACCGCCAGCGCGCGGCGTCGGACAGCGCGGCGGGCGGCCTCGTCGCGGCGGGCGCCACCAAGGCCTACGCGACCTCGACCTCGAACACGACGGCGACGGTGGGTGACAGCGTCACCGTCACGGCCGGCGACATGGTGGTGCGCGCCAACGGCAACGACGACAACATGTCGTCGGCGAGCCCGGGCTCGGGCGGCCTCGTCGCCATCTCGGCGGCGACCGCCAACACCACATCGAACGTGTCGTCGGAAGCCAAGATCGGCGCCAATGCGCAGATCACGCTCGCCAAGAACGCCGATAGCGGCGCGACCGGGGCGCTGCAGGTGCTGGCCGACCAGAACACGCTGGTCAACACGATCATCCAGACCAACTCGTATGGCCTCATCTCGGGCAACGGCTCGGATGGCGAGAACGACGTCAACGCCAACTCGACGGTCCGCTTCGGCAACAGCGCCGACATCTGGGCGGCGAACATTTCGGCCAACGCCTCGAACCACTTCACCAAGGCCAATATCGGCACGAACGTGAACGGTGAATCGGCCGGCGCCATCCAGGTGGCGGGCGCGGCGGTGCGCACCGACCTCGCGATGCAGACGCTGACCATCGTCGAGGACAATGTCACGATGACGGTGCACGATAGTTCGCCCGATGGCGGCGGCATCGCGCTCTCGACCTTCAACGATATCTTCTACTACGACTCGGTGGCCTATAAGGGCGGCGGCGTGATTTCGGGCATCGGCGCCTCGAGCACGCTCGACACCTATGACGACGCCAATACCGACAAAGACGACGGCAATATGCTGGTCGGCACGGTGCAGATCGGCAGCGATCCGGCGGGCGGCGCAGATTCCAACATCAAGCTCTACTCGACCGGCGATATCCGCATCGCCACCAATACCGAGGTCGATGCGACGATCCGGGTCAGCGTCGACAATTACGGCTTCCTCACTGCCTCGGCGGCGCAGTCGGTGCTGCAGATCAACCCGGTTCACAACATCACGGTCGCCAACGGGGCCGAGCTCACGGCGCTGCGGCATGTCCGCATGCTCGAGGGCATGGACGAGAACTACAACCGCGACATCTACAAGATCGCGACTTACGCCGACACGCTGGCCGGCAGCGTCATTCCGCTCGACAAGGTGCGCGAAGACAGCCTGCTGCTGATCACCAACCGCGTCGACGTGAAGTCCGGCGCGCTGGTGCAGTCGGGCGGCAATGTCGAAATCCTCACCGATACGCTGGCGCTCGCCAACATCATCTCGCAGGGCAAGAGCCGCAACTGGGCCTCGGCCCTTTCGGATGGCATCAACAAGGCGCTGGGCGGGGCCGAGACGTTCACCTCCAATGGCGGGGCCGAGGCGGATTCCGTCGTCACCGTCAACGGCACGGTGCGCACGGGCCTCAACCGCATCGTCAATGTGGTGATCAACTCGATCGGCGGCACGGCGCAGAACCCGACCGCCGAGGTGATCGCGACGGGCGCCGACGGCACCCCGATCGATACGGTGACGGTGACGCTGGCGGTGAAGCCGCTGACGTCGAACTATGTCGACGAGTTGATGAAGGCGCGCGAAGAGTACGCCAAGTATCTCGACCAGAACGGCAACCCGACCGACGCGAACCAGCTCGCCTTCTGGAAGGGCGAGGTGAAGCGCCTCACCCGCGAGCTGATCTTCCTCGGCCTTGCCGAGCCGCCGCGCGACGACAATGGCAACATCATCGTCGGGATCGACCCGATCACCGGCGAACAGCTGGTGCTGCCAGTGCAGCGCGAAGTGCTGACGCTGACGGTCGACCCGATCTACGCCGCGGCCGGCCATATCCTGGTGCTGTCCGACGTGCTGCAGGGTAATGGTACGCTCGACGCGCCGGGCGATGTGCAGGTGTCGATCGAGAACAAGACGCAGGCCTTCCTCGACATCAAGGGGATCACGATCCCCGAGAATAATGGCGGCGTGTTCTTCAACGGGCTGCAGAACGAGATTTCGGTGGCGGCCAACGAGGCGGCGGCGAACGGGCTGATCAATGCGGCCAACGTCACCAACACGCTCAAGAAAAACAACAAGGATCACTCGGCGATCAACCACGTGTGGGTGGCCGGTATTGCCGACTTCCACATGTCGATGACCGAAGGCACGACGGTCGACGCCTCGATCACGATCAAGAACAGCTGGGCGCGCTCGAGCACCGACCAGCCGTGGCCGGGCATCACGATCTCGGGCGATATCGATGCGATCACCAGCGACGTGGTGATCGACAACTCGATCGGCTCGGGCGACATCGTGCTCAATGCCGAGGTCGACGCCAACTCGATCGACCTCAAGACCAATGGCTATGTGCTGATCGACCTGCCGCCGGGCAGCGTCTACCACACGGGCGGCAACCCCTACGAAGACTGGAAGGCGATCTCGAGCGATGGCGGCGTGGGTAATATTCCGACGACGCCGGCGAACCTTGCCCAGAATCTCCTGAACCAGCCGCCCAAGGCCGGCATCAGCGCCAACCGCATCAACATCACCGCCGAGTATGTGGACCTCAACGGCTACATCACGAGCGGCAAGGAAGACTACCAGCTCAACCTCAACCAGGACACGATCAACGAGATCGCCCAGATCGAGGCCGGCAACCCGACAACGCCGCAGGTGCTGCTGAAGACCGCCAGCACCGGCGCTTTCAATGCCTACTGGGACGTGGCGACCAAGAAGATCGTCATCGAAGAATTCCGCGTTCCGGGCGGCTCGATCACGATCACCGGCAACCTGCTCAACACCGGCAACGGCATCATCGAGGCGCTTGGCGGCTATGTGCACGTCAAGATCGTCAACGATACCGACTATGACGTGGTGGTGAAGTCGCTCGACGTGCGCGATCGCGGCGCGGGCACCATCCGCCTCAACGACAAGGCCAAGGCGACCAATGCCGGCGGCTACCAGCAGACCTGGTACCAGGTGAACGAGGACGGCACGGTTTCGGTCAGCACGACGCAGTATGCGCTGCAGCAGACCGCCGCGCAGGGCACGACGCCGGGCAAGCGCCAGTATGTGCAGGTGGGGCAGTCGTCGACCTCGACGGGCGCCATCGGTTCGGACGGGGCCTATCGCGAGACCTTCACCTACAACCCGAAGGAAGGCTGGCGCTACGGCTGGACCGTCGGCAAGGTGACCCAGACCCTCGACACCAGCGTCTACACGACCTCGAAGTGGCTGGGCATCGATGCGCTCGCCGCGGACGATTTCGACAAGCTGCCCTCGGTGATCACCGTCATCACCGAGCCGACGCTGATCCCGGATTCGGACTACTTCTTCCTCAGCCAGACCGATGTGAGCGGTAGCCCGGACGCGATCCACGACTACTTCCAGACGCACATCAACATCTCGAGCCAGACCACCTACAAGGATCTGCCGACGATCAGCCACTGGTACGGCACCAAGGATTACCGCAAGCAGCAGGATATCCTCAGCAAGGACCAGTATAACGGCACGCACTCGATCGAGGCGGACCGTCCGGTCACCATCCGGTTCACGGGCTATGACGAGGCCCTGGTCGAGATCGACTCGAACGGCGCCGGCAATGTGCTGATCGAAGGCGGCATCCTCAACGATACCGGTCTCACCAAGATCACGTCGGAGAACGGCATCGACACCACGCAGGATACCGCGGTGGTGCAGGGCGTGCGGATCGAGCTCGACGCCAAGAACGATATCGGCGCCGACAACATGGCGAATGTGGTGGGCACCGGCGGCACGATCGAGAAGATCAAGCCGATCAATATCGACCTCGTCGACAAATACCCCGAGGGCTACTTCAAGACCGATACCTATGCGCAGCTGACCGCGACCTCGCGCACCGGCGGCGTCTATCTCAACGAAGTGTCGGGCGACATGTCGGTGGTTTCGGTCACCGCGTCGCAGGGCGATGTGGTGCTCGTGTCGGAAGCCGGTATCAAGGTGGCCGAGACCTCGGCGGGCGTCTACGCCGCCGGCCTCGTCAAGGGCAACTCGATCGATCTGATCGCCGACCGCTACCTCACCAACAATGAAGCCCTGCCGGAAGGCGCGGTGGGCGGCATCGGCAACGGCACGGCGCGGCCGCTGCAGATCGACTCGGGCAACCTCGCCGAGCACCGCGTGACCATGAAGGCGGTGGGCGATATCGCGGTGCGCGAGATCTCGGGCGACATGCGCCTCGTTTCGGCGGAATCGCTCGGCCATATCTACATCAAGGTGGATACGGGCTCGCTGACCGACGCCGACTTCTTCGTGCAGAAGGACCTGCGCAGCCGCGAGCAGCTGCTCTCGGGCCTGTGGAGCGACCTCCAGCTCACCGTCGATACCGGCGTCAACACCAAGATCGCCGATACGCTCACCGGCTACGAAACCCAGCAGCGCCAGGAATACCAGGCGTACTGGGCGCTCCGGAACGCGTTCGACGGCACCAAGGTACGGCTGAGCGATGCCGAGAAGGCGTATTACAACAACGACGCCACCATCATCACCACGCTCGAGAACTCGCGCACCCAGCAGTACCTGACGCTCAAGGCCAAGTATGACGGCTATGGCGACATCCAGCGCACGGATATCGACGCGGCCTACGCGCAGTACTGGGCCTACCGGGCGCAGCAGCCGAATACGGCGGGCAACATTACGCTGACGCCGCAGCAGAAGACTGATCTCACGGCGCAGCTGACGATCGAGGCGAAGTTCCTCAACGCCAACCTCGACACCCCGCTCAAGGACGCGGCGCTCACCGCCTATATCGCGACCTTCGTGGCGGACGGCATTGCGGCCGAGGAAGCCCGGCTCACGGCCGACTACCACGACCTCAACAAGATGTTCGGCCGGCTCAACGAAACCTCGATGAGCTGGGACCGGACCGGCCCGAACGTGAAGTACCTCTTCGCGGTGGGCTCGGTGAAGGACACCATCGTCGCCGGCATCAAGGTGTGGACCGAGAGCGAGCTGCTGTTCGCCTTCGGCTCGGGCATCATGAAGCCCGTGACCGACACCGATACGGTGATCGAGGCCAACAACATCACGAGCCACGGCAACCTGACGGTCGAAGCCGCCAAGGATATCGGCAAGGTCGCCGACTCGATGATCATCACGCTGGGCTCGAGCCCGGCCTCGCTGAGCGATGACGAGAAGGTCGCGATCGCTTCGGCCGAGCGGCAGGACATCGTCTATGTCAGCAAGCTCGAGCAGAACCTCGTGGTCAATTTCGGCGTCAACGGCGCCAACAAGGGCACCATCACGCGCACCGGCGGCTGGTCGGGCTATGCGGTGGGCGATTACCTCTACGTGGGCGGCGATACGACCAACGCCACGGTGAAGGGCAGCTACCTCAAGATCACCGCGATCAACGGCAACACCGTCACGCTCGACAAGTCGGTCGGGGTGGAGAACGGCGCCAAGGTGACGCTCGCCAAGGCAGTGCTCGATCCCACGACGAATGGCGGCGATGTTACCCACATCATCGTGTCGCTGCGCGACGACGTCGACATCAAGGTCGACGGGCAGGTGAACGCCAAGGCCGGCGGCTCGGTGTATCTGGGCTCCGAAGAGGTGGTGAAGGTCAATGCCGTCGAGGCGGGTTCGACCGGCACGGTGTGGCTCAAGTCGTCCAAGGGCATCGTCAACGACCGCACCGATGGCGGCATCAACTTCAAGGGCCAGGACTTCGTCCTCGAAGGCGGCGAAGGCGGCATCGGCACCAACCAGGCCGTGACGGTGGAGATGAGCGTGGGCGGCAGCCTCGTCGCGCGCGCCACCAACGACGTGAAGATCACGGCGCCGACCTCCAACCTCTACGTGGAATCGATCTACTCGGCCTCGGGCGACGTGATCCTCGTGGCGTCGCAGGGCTCGATCCTCGACGCGCTCAACACCTCGACCGAGAAGATCCGGGCCGAGCATGTCTCGCTCAGCGCCGTGAACGGCTCGATCGGCACGAGCACCAATCCGCTCGAAGTCACCGTCACCGCCGCCTATAGCGGCCATGGCGCCGATGCGGGCACCGACGGCACGGTGATTGCCACCGCCAAGGGCGACATCGCGATCACCGCCGTCGAGAACAACCTCAACGTGCGCAAGATCACCTCGACCCAGGGCGATGTGTATCTGAAGGCCGAGCAGGGCTCGATCCTCGACGCCGAATACAGCGCCGACGGCGTGCAGGGTGGCACGGACATCACCGGCAACTCGGTGAGCCTAGAGGCGCGGTTCGCCATCGGTGCGCTCGGCAACGAGCTCGAGATCGACAGTTCGGCGCAGGCAGCGGGCAAGGTCCGTGCCTTCACCGACATCGAGAGCATCTTCCTCACCGAAAAGGTCGGTGACCTGAACCTCGACCAGGTCGGAACCTCGACGGTCGATGTCAATGACACCAAGCCGGCGGCGTTCCTCATTGCGCTCACGGGCAGCATCCTCAATGCCCGCCTCGACACCGAGGTGGACAAGCGCAACATCGTGTCGCGGCGGACGTTCATGTCGGCCGCCAACAGCGTCGGTTCGTCGGGCAAGGCGATCGTCACCGAGGTGGGCAACCTCGAGGGCGTCGCGACCACGGGCAGCGTCTATATCGAGAATACGGGCGCGCTGACCGTCGGTGCGGTGAACACGGCGACGAGCGGCGTCACCGCCAGCAAGGGCGCGATCTACATCAAGTCGTCGAGCCCGGTGGACGTGATCGAGGACTCGATCGGCGCGGGCGTGGTCCAGTTCTGGGCCGAGGACGACAATGAGCTGAATGGCGGCGAGGACGCGCTGCCCGACGATGTGACGGTGAAGTCCGGCATCACCATCCAGTCGACCGACAGTGAAGTGCGGCTGCTGGCGGGCGACGACCTGATCGTCGAGGCCGGGGCGATCATCAAGGCCAAGACGCAGATCGTCATGGCGATCGACTACCAGGCGCCGGCGACGAGCGACCCGGATGCGCTGGGCGGCAAGGCTAGCCTCGAGGGCAGCTTCACCGCGCCGACCATCACGCTCACGGGCGGCGGGCAGGCCGACGAGGTGCTCGTCGACGTGACGGCGCTCAACGGCAACACCTTCATCAATGGCGGGGCGGGTGACGACAAGGTCGTGATCAACAAGCTGCCGACGATGACGACCTACCAGGGCCTCGTGGTCAACGGTGCGTTCGCCAAGGACGCCAATGGCCGCGAGCTGCGTGACGAGGTGCATGTCGACGGCCAGGACGGTTCGGACCTGACGCTGATCAATCTCCAGGGCACGACCTCGGACTACGTGATCAACGTCGTCGACACCGGCTCCAAGGCCGATGCGATGGACGTGCTGCAGGTGGAAGGCACGTCGGCCGCCGACATCTTCCTCATGCGCAAGAACATGATCGCCAACATGCGGCGTATCGGGCCCGATGCCTATGCGGACGCGTTCGAGCGCATCAACTACACGGCCGATATCAATGGCCGCGTGATCGTCAACGGCAATGACGGGGACGACGAGTTCTACTTCGACGACACCTCGGCGGTGATGACCGTCGATGGCGGCGTGGGCAACGACAAGTTCCAGGTCGGCCAGGTGTTCGCGACGCCGCGCGACGGGGCGGCGATCGAGTCGGTGGAAGACCGGTTCGCCACCACCGAGATCAGCTTCGGCGCCTATCTCTCGAACGGCATCAGCCTGCCGGCCGTGCTCTATGGCGGCGTCGGCAACGACCAGTTCGTCGTCTACTCCAACAAGGCGGACCTCCGTCTCGAGGGTGAAGACGGCAATGACGAGTTCGTCATCCGCGCCTTCGCGCTCGCCGGTTCGGGCAATGTGAAGCTCAATGGCGGCGGCGGCGACGACCTGATCCAGTACAATGTCAACGCCCCGGTCGACATCGACGGCGGCGCGGGCTTCGACAAGATCGTGGTGCTCGGGACCGAGTTTGCCGACAACTTCGTCATCACCAAGGATGGCGTCTATGGCGCCGGCCTCACGGTCCGCATCTCCAACGCCGAGGCGATGGAAGTCGACGGGCTCGAAGGCAACGACACGTTCTACGTGCTCTCGACCGCGGCCGGCGTCGTCACGACGCTGATCGGCGGGCTGGGCTCGGATACGTTCAACGTGGCGGGCGACGTGACCAAGACGGTGGTTGCCGACAATGATGGCGACGAGGGCTCGATCACCCACACGGTGGTGAGCACGGACCCGGCCTATAACGGGCTCTTCGTGCGCGGGCTCGACCTCACGGCCAAGGGCACCAGCACCAATACGCCGGCGCTCGATACCGGCGACGGCGTGACGGTGATCGAGGACTCGGCGACCGAGAACGTCGACACCTACACGCTGACCCTGCCCAAGACCCCGACGGCGACGGTGTTCGTCACCATCTCGGCGGCGCAGGCTTCGGCCATGCTCGCCACCCGTCCGGGCGGCCCGGGCAAGACGGTGCTCGTCTCGCTCGACGGCATCAACTATTTCGAGGCGGTCACCGCCACGATCGCGGCCGGCGACACGACCCCGGACGTGAAGATCTGGGTGAAAGCGACGTCCGACACCGCCGAGGAAGGCGAGAGCACCGTGGTGATCTCGCACTCGGTGATCAGCGCGGACCCGAACTATCAGGGCTTCCTGATCCCCAACGTCACGGTGAATGTCCGCGACGACGACAAGGCCGATATCCGTATCACCCAGCCGGGCGGCACCACCCAGGTGTTCGAGAACGATCCGGTGGGCGACAGCTACAAGGTGGAGCTCACCAAGGCGCCGAAGCCGGGTGAGATCGTCACCGTCACGCTGTCGGGCGGCACGGGCCTCAGCCTCTCGGCCACGGTGATCAAGTTCGGCGCGGTCGAGGACCTCGCCAACGGCATTCACCTGTGGAGCGACGCGCAGACGATCACCGTCAAGGCGCTGAACGACACGGCCAATAGCCGCTATGTCACCTCGATCACCCAGAAGGTGACGACGAGCGACACCGTGGCGGGCAATTACCGCAACGTGGCGGATACGCGCGTTTCCGTCGAAGTGGTGGATACGAGCACGGCCGGCGTCGAGATCATCGAGACCGACGGGTCGACACAGGTCTCGGAGGCCGGCCAGACCGATACCTACGACATGGTGCTGACCGCCAAGCCGATCGCCGGCGCGACGGTGCGGGTCAACATCCTCGTCACCGGCAAGGCCAAGCCCGTGGTGGACAGCCGCGTCCTCGAGGACAATGGCAACTATTACGTGCTGTTCGACGAGACCAACTGGGACCAGCGCGTCACGGTCACGCTCGAGTACGACGCGACGGGCCTCGACTCGACCGAAAACGTCAAGGTGTTCAGCCAGCAGCCGCACGACCTGGTCAACATCCAGGGTCCGCTCTTCGTCCATGGCGGCGTCGGGGATACGGATCGCTCGATCACCCGCGCAGTGGTGCTGCCGGGCGAGACCAACCCGATCGTCAAGCGCGACATCGTCGATGACGGCGTGCCGGACCTCGACCAGCTGGTGGTGTTCGCCGACACCGTGCAGGAGAACCAGACCGGCCGCCTCAGCGCGAGCACGATCACCGGGCTCCGCATGTCGGCCGAGCCGCTGACCGTCGACATGGGCGGCGGCACGACGCAGGACTTCGCCCGCGGCATCACCTACGACAACATGCAGGTCGTCGAAGTGCTGCTCGGCAATGGCGAGGACCATTTCGAGGTCGACAGCACGGCCGAGCAGACGCTCACCGTGATCCATGGCGGCGGCAAGAAGGATACGCTGATCGTCAATGACAGCACCGGCCCGCTGGTGCTGTTCGGCGATACCTCGGCGAACGGCCTGCGCTACGGCGCGACTCCGGGCAGCCCGGATGGCACCGCTTACAAGTTCACGGAGTATGGCGACGACTTCATCGACGCCACCAATGCGAACGGCATCGTGGTGATCGATGGCGGCGCCGGCAAGGACACGCTCAAGGGCGGCAAGAAGACCAGCTTCATCGCCGGCGGCACCGGTGACGACAGCATCATCGGCGGGCTCGGCACCAACTGGATCATCGGCGACAGCGCCTTCGACGTCGACTACACGCTCCGCACCGTGATCATCGACGACAAGGCGACGAGCGCCGGCAAGGACACGATCACCGGCGGCGACAATGCCGACTACATCATCGGCGACCACGGCCTCATCACCCAGAAGGGCCAGGTGCCCTACATGACGGGCACGCTCGAGCAGCATGAAGGCGTGCTCGACATGATGGCCGACCGCGAAGTGATCCAGATCCGCTCGACCAACCCGTCGGTGGGCGGCGACGACCAGATCAACGCCAAGGCCGGCAAGAACATCGTGTTCGGCGGCACGGGCGCCGATACGATCGAAGGCGTCGGCGGCACCGATATCCTCTTCGGCGACAATGGCGTGGCGAAGTTCGCGGGGGGCAAGCCGACCGAGATCGAAAGCACGGACCCGACCTATGGCGGGGCCGACCACATAACGAGCTATATCGGCGCGGCCGTGGTGGGGAACCTGCGCAACGTGATCGTCGGCGGCTCGGGTGGCGACACCATCGACACCAAGGCCAACCCCGATCCGACCGTCAATCCGGGCACGGCGGGCGACGTCATCCTCGGCGACAATGGCTGGGTGGTGTTCGACGCCAACGTGCAGGTGAGCTCGATCATCTCGAGCTTCGTCGATTACGGCGGCAAGGACATCATCACGACGAGCGCGGGCCGCAATATCGTGATCGGCGGCGCCGACGACGATGACATCACCTCGGGTCCGGAAGCGGACGTGATCCTCGGCGACAATGGCGCGGCGTTCTTTGCGGCGGGCATCGCCTTCCGCGTCGAGACGACGTCGACGTCCAAGGGCGGCAAGGACACGATCAAGGCCGGCGCCGGCAAGAACATCGTCATGGGTGGCGCGGGCGACGACAAGATCACCGCCGGCACCGGCACCAGCACCATCCTCGGCGATAACGGCCTCGCGCTGTTCTCGAGCCTCGGCGTGGCGCAGGTGGTGCAGACGATCGCACCGGAAGATGGCGGCGACGACGAGATCGAAATCGTCGACGGCGACCACATCCTCATGGGCGGTTCGGGCAAGGACAAGATCACCGCGGGCGACGGCAACAGCGTCATCGTGGGCGATAACGGCGTCGCCAATTTCGAAGACGGCATGCTGAAGGTGCTGGTGAGCGAAGCCACCGCCTATGACGGCAACGACATTATCCGGGCCGGCAATGGCTTCAACACCGTGATCGCCGGCGGCGGCTCGGCCCCGCTCAACGGGTTCGAGGACGATATCGAGATCAAGGACGGCAACTCGGTGGTGTTCGGCGACTACGGCTATGCCGAGTTCGTCAACAACAAGGCCGTACTCGCCTTCTCGCTGCAGACCGACAAGGGCGGCGCCGACAAGATCCGCTCGGGCAAGGGCAACGCGATCATCTTCGGCGGGGCCGGCGGCGACGACATCGCCAATGGCGATGGCGACAGCACGCTGTTCGGCGATAGCGGCCATGCCGAGTTCGTTGATGGCGTGATCACGCTCGCCTACTCGATCTCGCCCGGCGTGGGCGGGGCGGACAAGATCGTTGCCGGCAAGGGCAACAACGTGGTGTTCGGCGGCGCGGCCGGGGACACCATCTCCAACGGCGACGGCAACAGCACGCTGTTCGGCGACAGCGGCCATGCCGAATTCGTCAACGGCGTGGTGAAGCTCGCCTACTCGATCGCCCCGGATGTGGGCGGCAAGGACAAGATCACCGCGGGCAAGGGCAATAACGTGGTCTTCGGCGGCGCCGATGGCGACGAGCTCAGCGTGGGCGATGCGCTCAACCCGGCGATCGGCTCGGTGCTGTTCGGCGACAACGGCTATGCCGAGTTCGTCAACGGCCAGGTGATCAACGCCTATGCGATCAACCCCGATATCGGCGGGGCGGATACCATCACCACCGGCGATGGCGACCACCTCTCGGTGGGCGGCGCCGATGGCGACACGATCACCACGGGCGCGGGCAGCGACATCGTCTTCGGCGACAATGCGCGGGTCGAGTTCTCGATCGTCAACAACGTCAAGACGCTGAAGCGCGCCTTCGTCACCGACCCGAAGGCCGGCGGCAACGACAAGATCACCACCAAGGGCGGCAACGACATCGTGGTGGGCGGCACAGGCTCGGACACGATCGATGCCGGCGCGGGCGATGACCGCATCTTCGGCGATCACGCGCTGTTCGACGTCGCCAACCCGGCCAACCAGCTGGTGGTGGCGATCTATACCGGTACGGCCGATGGCGGTGGCGGCGACTCGATCCTCGCTGGCGACGGCAACGACATGGTCTATGGCCAGCAGGGCAACGACACGATCTGGGGCGGTGCGGGCGATGACGATCTCGTCGGCGGCCACAACGTGGTCGGCGGCGCCGACGGCAATGACGAGATCCACGGCGATGCCGGCGAGGACGTGATCCTCGGCGACAATGGCGTGATCGGGCGGACCATCGTGGGCGGCACGAGCTGGAAGGACTATGTCTTCAAGCTCAACCCGACGATTGCGGGCCGCACGCCGGCGCTGATGCGCGAGTTCGTGCTGTTCGACCATGCCGACAAGATCGGCGGCAACGACACGCTCTATGGCGGTGACGGCGAGGACCGGATCAACGGCCAGCGCGGCGACGACACCATCTACGGCGATGCCGGGGTGGACGAGATCGTCGGCGGGCTCGGCAGCGACATCATCCAGGGCGGCACGGGCAACGACCTGATCCTCGGCGACGAGGGCCAGATCATCCGGGCGCTCAACGCCGATGGCACCGCGATCCTCAACTCGGACGGCACGTGGCATCGCGACGTAGTGCTCGAGGAAGTGGCGACGGTTTCGGGCCTGATCCAGCTGAGCTCGAACCTCACGGGCGTGAACCTCGATACGGCGGCCTCGCTGCTCAACTTCGATGCGCTGCTCGTCGGCACCAAGACGCTCAGCAACGGCAACGACGCGACCATCTCGGGCGGCGCGACGCAGACCATCGCGCTCGGGGTCACCCTCGAGGCGGCCTATGACGACACCATCAACGGCAATGACGGCGACGACATCATCTTCGGCCAGCGCGGCAACGATAAGCTCCGGGGCGATGCCGGCAACGACATCATCTTCGGCGACCGTGCCAGCAACAACGCCGCCTTCGCCACCGACCTGCCGGGCATCATCAACGCCTACCGGGTGATCGCGGCCGATGGCGCGCTGGGGCTGACCCTGCCGCTCTTCGGCGAAGTGATCGTGCCGGCGGTGAACCTGCTGCCGGCCGAGCTGACGCCCTACCAGCCGCAGCTCGAGCTCTACCCCTATGCGGCCGGCTTTGCCGGCGACATGGCGGGCCGCACCAAGCTCAGCCTCACGGCGGGCGGCGCCTTCTCGATCCTCGCGTCGATCTCCGGCAATGTCGCCAAGGCCGGCGACCTCTTCGGCGATGACGAGATCAGCGGCGGCGACGGCAACGACACGATTTTCGGCGACAACGGCAAGATTGCCGCCGACATGGGCACCGGCTTTACGACGATGGACGACAACCTCGCCGGGCTGTCGGTGACGATGCAGAACCTCTTGGTCAACTTCTCGTCGCTCGGCTTCGCGCAGAACGCGCGGCTCGGGACCACCGGGACGGTGGTGATCGGCAAGGACACGATCAACGGCGATGCCGGCAACGATACGGTGTTCGGTGATACCGGCACGCTGATCGTGCCCTCGCGGTTGCTGGTGCTCGACGGCGCCAACGACCAGGCGGCGGTGCTCGCCATGGGCGCGCAGATCTTCAAGCTGCAGACGGCGTTCGCGGACCTCTCCTACATCGTCCACGCGGCCGGCACCAAGGTGATCGCCGATTACGTGACGACCAAGCGGATCAGCGGCACCTACGACCCCAAGAAGGCGGTGCTGGTCCAGCCGGGCATCACGCTCGATATCGGCAACGACGTGATCAATGGCGGCACTGGGGCCGACATGCTGGTGGGCGACCACGGCATTGCGATCCTGCCCTCGATCATGGTGACGAAGGCGACCCCGACCAAGACGCTGACGACCACGCAGAAATCGGCGCTCGATGCGTTGCTCGCGACGCAGGACAAGGACCTGACCAACGCGCTCAACGCCCACATCGCCCGTGATCACAAGCTCGACCTGACGGCGAATGCCGGGGCCAACTGGCTGTTCGGCAACAATCTCGGCTACAAGCTGGCGATGGGCAGCGACACCATCGGCGGTGGTGGCGACGATGACGTGATCATCGGCGATACCGCGCTGATGGAAGTGCCGGTGCTGCTCACGGGCTACACCTCGGCCCAGGCGAAATCGGTGGCCGACAAGGTGCAGGACGCGCTGCTCAAGACTGTCGATGCGCTCTATATGGGCAATATCGGCAGTGCGGCGGCGCTCGCCAACGCCTTCGGCGTCCAGACATCGCTGACCAAGGCCAAGCAGACCGACTGGTCGACCAATGGCTCGGTCAGCAACTGGCTCACCAACCTCGCCGATCCGCGGCAGGCCAAGAAGCCGACTATGGACTATATCCGGCTCGGCGCCGACACTATCAACGGCAATGACGGCAACGACATCGTGGTGGGCGACAATGCCCATGTGATGCCGATCGTTTCGGGCGCCGGGGCGGCCGGGGCGGGCAGCAATGTCCGCATCCTGCCGATCGGCGAGCCGGGCGCCACGCAGGCCTCGGTGCTGCGCTACAGCTATGACTGGGGCCTCTACGGCAAGCTGCACCGCACGGCAACGGCCGACGTCAACCTCAAGTCGATCTACAATATCGACACCGACAAGATCTGGGGTGATGCGGGCAACGACGTGCTGTTCGGCCTCCAGGGCGATGACGAAGTGCGTGGCGGCGACGGTAACGACACGGTGTCGGGCGGCAATGGCTACGACATCGTCGGTGGCGGTGCAGGTTCGAACGTCGTGGCGTATGACCGGGCTCGCGACAAGGCGGAGCAGACGCCGGGCGCCAAGGACGCGGTGAAGCAGGTGGTGGATGCCAGCGCCGACAGCGCCGTGCTCGGCCGCGGCTGGTTGCCGCCGATGTTCGACGCGCTCAGCAAGGACGTGAACCGTGCGGCGGCCACCGGCCTGCTGTTCGGCAAGAATGCCTCGGCGGTCACCACTCCGGTGGTCAAGGGCGTCGAGCAGAAGACCATCGAAGCGGCGACGCGGCCGGCGCTCAAGACGCCGTTTACCTTCGTTTCGACGGTGACGCCGCCGACTTTCACGCCGCCCGTGCTGCCGCCGGAACCCGATGTGGTCGCCTCGTACCACTCGGCCCAGCCGCTGCCGGCCGACCTGATCACCCTGCTCAAGACCAACCAGATCACGGTCAAGGCGAACGACGAGGACGAGCTCGACGAGCGCGACGACCTCGATCACTGGATCTACGACAACCTGCTCAGCAAGTTCGTCGTGGCGCCGCCGAGCTTCGGCCGGTCGGCGGGGGCGATGGTGTTCGATGAGGAGACGGGTGGCTTCGTGCCGCTCGACTGAGGTGTTGCGCCGGGGTCACGATTAACCTCGGCCGTGAACAAGACGGCATCCGGGCTTGCAGAGTCGGCCCGGGTGCTGCGTATATTCGTTAGAATTGCGGGTAAGGGCAGATTGTAATGCGGACCGGTTTTGGACTCCTGGCAAGCGCGCTGCTTGCGAGCACGGCTTTTCCTGCCCTTGCGGCTGACCTCATTATCGATACGCCGGCCGATCCGGTGGTGATCGCACCGAGCCAGGGCCCGTCGACCGGGTTCTATGTCGAGGGCCATGCCGGCTCGGCGATGATCGGCGTGCAAGATACCGACCTGACTGATAATCCGGTGCAGACCCAGGACTGGTCGAAGCCGAACCTTACCGCCGGTATCGCCTTCGGCTGGGATACGGTGCTGAGCGGCAATCTTGTTGGCGGCGTGGACCTGCGCTACGATTTCTTCAACGCCGACTTCGTCCCCTATGAGGACGCCGGTCTCGGCACGATTTTCACCTTCAAGGACACGGCTTCGGCGGTCGGCAAGCTCGGCTACCAGGTAGTGCCGGGCACGCAGATCTACGCCGTGCTGGGCTTCGGTTCGGCCGGGGTCGAGGCGGCGGAAGGGTTCGACGGCTTCGCCACTGGTCGCGCCAATGGCTGGGTTGGCGGTATCGGCGCCGAGGCGCGGATTTCCGACCTGATCAGCGCGACGATCGATGCGCGCTATTTCAGCGCCTTCGACAAGTTCACCACCGAGGACGAGGAAGAGTTCCTGCCGCGCTATCTCGCGGTGACCGTCGGCCTCAAGTACCGGTTCGACGATGGCTCGGGCGCGAGCGCCGTGGCGGCCGATCCGATCGACTTCAACTTCACCGGCCCCAGTATCGGCGTTTCGCTGATGGCGGCGGCGGCCAGCATGCAGCGTGCGATCAGCGCGCCGGGCGCCGAGACCGGGCCGTTCTACGGCGAGGGTGCGGGCATTGGCGGCAGCCTCGGCTACGACTTCGCCCTCAATGACGACTGGGTGCTGGGCGTGCTCGCCGGCATCGACTACCACCCGATCACTTTCTACGACGACTCGGCGGACTCGCCGGACGTCGAGGGCACCACCGAGTTCGCCAACATCGACAGCGTGGTTGCAATCGGCGGCCGTATCGGCGCCAAGCTCAACTCGCAGACGCTGGTCTACGGCAAGCTCGCCTATGCGGCGATCCACACGACCGCCAATGACGACTTCTTTGCGCTGGGCGGCGGCGGTGAAGAGTGGCTGAGCGGCACGCAGATCGGCGTCGGTATCGAAACCGCGATCAGCGACAGCGTGACGGTGGGCATCGAAGGCACCTATACGCGGGCGTCCGAGGCGCTGGTGACCGAGAATACGCAGCTCGAACAGGTGGAGCTGACGCCGTCGATCCTCGCCGCCAAGGCGACGTTGAAGTATCACTTCTGACCGCGGACCGCCGCTTGTAAACCTTTGATCCTGCTCGGGCGAGACGCCTTGCCCGGCACGTGCTAAGCCACCCGCAAGCCGGGGATGGGATCGACTACATGGCCAAGAAGCCCAAGACTGACGAAGCTGCTGCCGACGCGCCGAAGTCCGCCGTTGCCTGGCGCGAAGACAAGATGCAGACGCAGTACGCCAATGTGGTGAACGTGCAGTCGACGCGCGAGCAGGTGGACCTGTTCTTCGGCACCAACCTCACCTGGAACCCGGAAACGGGCGGCCAGATGGTGGTGGACCTGACCAACCGCATTCTGCTGAACCCGCTGGCGGCCAAGCGGCTGTCGACCATTCTGGCCGCGGTACTGGCGGAACATGAGCGTCGCTACGGGGCGCTCGAGGTCGAGTAAGCCCCGGCGATCCGATAGAGCGATCTGACAGATGAGTGACCGACGCCAGGCGCTCGAAGATCGCCAGGACACCCCAGCCAAGGTTGAAACCGCCGCCAAGGCGGAGGGCACGGCTACGCCGGCCTCGGATGGGGCGCTGTGGCAGCAACTGCTGACCGGCAATGAGCCGGGGGCGTTCGTTGCCGCCTTCCTCGCCCTGCAGGCCCGGCAGTTGCCGGGGACGCGGACGAGCGCGGTGTTCGCCGTCGAGGGCAAGGGGCTGGTGCCGCTCGGCATCTATCCGCCCGGGGCGCCGGTGATCGATCTCGAAAACCTCGCTGGACTGGCGCTGGCCGAAGGCCGGCCGGTGCTGCGGCAGGCGGGCCGCGGGTCGCGCCTCGTGCGACTCATCGGCTATCCGGTCGAAACGGGCGGCAAGATCACCAGCGTGGCGGTCGTGGTGCTCGATGGCGGCGCCAGCGACGATGCCGAGGCGCCGGCCCGGCAGCTGAGGGCGCTGCAATGGAGCACGGCGTGGCTGCGCGAGCATTTGCAGCGCGGCGGCGAGACGGCGGTTCGGGCCGAGCGCGATAGGTCGCGGGCGACGCTCGAACTGCTTGCGACGGTCGTTGACCGCGAGGATTTCCGCACTGCGGCGCTTGCCGCCGTCACCGAGATGGCGCTGCGCTTTTCGTGCTCGCGGGTGAGCCTCGGCTTCGTGCGCTGGAGCAAGGCCAAGGTCTCGGCGATCTCGCATAGTTCCAGCTTTTCCGGCCGCGTGCAGCTGATCCAGGAGATCGGCGCCGCGATGGACGAGGCGATCGACCAGCGGGCGATCCTGCGCTATCCGCCGGCGCCCGAGGACGTGGTGTTCACCACCGCGCATGCGACGCTGTCGGCGACGCACCGGAGCGGCAATATCCTCACGGTGCCGCTGCTGGTGGTCGACAGTTTCGTCGGCGCCATCACCTTCGAACGGCCGGCAGACGAGCCGTTCGACGAGGAGACGGTGCGGCTGCTCAGCGTCGTCGCGGCGGCGCTCGGGCCGGTGCTGACCGAGAAGCGGCGCAATGACCGCTGGCTCATCGTCAAGATGTGGGACAGTTTTGTCGCGCAGCTCGGCAAGCTGCTCGGGCCGGGGCACCTGGCGCGCAAGGCGGTGGCGCTGGCGCTGGTGGTGGCGGTGGTGGGCCTCAGTTTCTGGAGCGACACGTTCCACGTGGTTGCCGATGCGCAGCTCGAGCCGGCGGAGCGCCGGGCCGTGGTTTCGGCCTATGACGGCTATGTGCAGACGGCGGCGGCGCGGGCCGGCGACATGGTGAAATCGGGGCAGGAGCTGGCGAGCCTCGAGGATCGCGAGCTCAATCTCGAACGGCTGCGCTGGGTGACCGAGCGGCAGCAGCACCAGTATGAATATGACCGGGCGCTGGCCGGCAGCGAGCCCGCCAATATCAACATCGTGCGCAGCCAGATCGACCAGGCCGATGCGCAGATCAAGCTGATCGACGAGCAGATCAGCCGCACCCGGCTCGTGGCGCCGTTCGACGGGCTGGTGGTGAGCGGGGACCTCAGCCAGCGCATCGGCGCCTCGGTGGCGCGTGGGGAGACGCTGTTCGAGCTCTCGCCGCTCTCGGGCTATCGCGTCGTCGTCATCGTTTCCGAGCGCGATATTGCCGAGCTGAAGGTGGGCCAGCCGGGCGAGGTGGTGTTCGCCTCGCTGCCCGACGAGCCCATGCCGATCACCATCGACCGGATCACGCCGGTGGCGCTCCAGACCAGCGATCGCAGCGGGTTCCGCGTCGAGGCGACGGTGACGGGCGACCTCACTCGGCTGCGGCCTGGCATGACCGGGGTGGCGCGCGTCGCCATCGACAAGCAGCCGGTGATCGCGATCTGGACCCGGCCGTTCCTCGATTGGATCGGCCTCCTCTGGTGGCGCCTGGTGCCGTAGATGAGCCAGTCGCTGTTCAGCCCGGCCTGGTATCGTGTCAGTGGCCTGAGGCCGCGCCTGCGCGGGCAGGCCCGCATCTACCGGCAGCGGTTTCGGGCTCGCGTCTGGTACGTGCTCGAAGACCAGCAGAACGGCAAGTTCCACCGGCTTTCGGCGGCCGCCAACCTCGCGGTGGCGCTGATGGACGGGCGGCGCAGCATGGAAGAAATCTGGGACATGGTCGGCCAGAAGGCCGGCGATGACCCGCCGACGCAGGACGAGATGATCCTGCTCTTGAGCCAGCTCCACTCGGCCGACCTGCTGCAGACCGAGCTGCCGCCCGATTTCGGCGAGCTCGCCGACCGCTCGGCCAAGACGGCGCGCTCGAACATCATGTCGCGGATCAAGAACCCGCTGGCGCTGCGCCTGTCGCTCTGGGACCCCGACCGGTTCCTCGGCGGCACGGCGTGGATGGTGAAGCCGCTCTTCACCGTCTGGGGTTTTCTCGCCTGGCTGGCGCTGGTGATCGCGGGCCTTGCGGTGACGGCGCTCAACTGGGGGCCGATCCAGGCCGCGGCGGGCAGCCACCTCGGCAACGTCGCCAACCTCGCGATCATCGCGCTCGTCTACCCGGTGGTGAAGGCGTTGCACGAGGCCGGGCACGCCTATGCCACCAAGGTGTTTGGTGGGCATGTGCACGAATTCGGCCTCATGTTCCTGATCCTCGTGCCGGCGCCCTATGTGGATGCGACGGCGGCGACGGGTTTTACCTCGAAATGGCAGCGCATCGTGGTGAGCGGCGCGGGCATCATGGTGGAGTTCGGGCTCGCGGCGCTGGCGGCGATCTTCTGGGTCAATGCCGAGCCGGGCGTGGCGCGCGAGATTGCGTTCTCGGTGATGCTGATCGGCGGCGTGTCGACGCTGCTGTTCAACGGCAACCCGCTGCTGCGCTTCGACGGCTATTACGTGTTCATGGACTGGCTCGAGGTGCCGAACCTCGGGACGCGCGCCAACCGCTACATCACCTATCTGGTGCAGCGGCATGCGTTCGGCCTCAACCAGGCCGAGAACCCCTCGCATGAGCGCAGCGAGCGGAAGTGGCTGTTCGTCTACGCCATCCTGGCCTTCCTCTACCGCATCGTGCTCAGCCTCGGCATTGCGCTGCTGATCGCGACGCAGTTCTTCTTCGTGGGCGTGCTGTTCGCCATCCTGACGCTGTCGACGACCTTCGTGCTGCCGGTGTTCAAGATGCTGGGCTACCTGTTCAGTGCGCCGGCCCTCAACCATCACCGGCGGCGGGCGCTGCTGGTGAGCGGGGCGACGCTGGCGCTGGTGGTGGGGGCGGTGGGCTTCCTGCCGCTGCCCTACGCGACGGTGGCGCAGGGCATCGTGTGGCTGCCGGGCGAGGACGAGGTGCGGGCGGGGACGGCCGGGATCGTGACGAAGTTCATGGCGGCCGATGGTGATGTGGTCGCGGCGGGTGCGCCACTGGTGCAGCTCGAAGATGCGGGGATCGGGGCGCGGCGCGCGGTCGTCACCGCGCGGCTGGCCGAGCTCGACCTGCGCTATTCCGCACTGCTCTTTGCCGACCGGGTGCAGGCGGCCGAAACGGCGCAGCAGCGCGAGCATGTGGTGGGCCAGCAGCGCGACCTCGACCAGCGCGAGGCGGCGCTGCTCGCGACGGCCTCGACCAGCGGGCACTTCATCGCGGCGCAGCCCAATCTCCTCGGCCGCTTCGTCAAGCAGGGCGAGCTGCTGGGCTATGTGGTGAGCGACGCGGCGCCGGTGGTGCGGGTGGTGATCCCGCAATCCGAGGTCGACCTGGTGCGGGCGCGCACCGAGGGGGTCGAGGTGCGCTATTCGTTCGAGCCGGGGCAGTCGCTGCCGGCCAGCATCACGCGCGAAATCCCGACCGGCCAGAACGACCTGCCGAGCCTGGCGCTCGCGGCGCGGGCGGGCGGCGATATTCCGATCACCCATGCGGCCGATGGGACGCCGGTGGCGCTCGAACGGCTGTTCGTTGTCGACGTGACGACGCCGCGGCCCGCGGGCACGCTGCCCTATGGGGCGCGGGCCTATGTGCGCTTCGACCATGGCTCGGAGCCGCTTTATCTGAGGGTGCAGCGCGCCATCCGGCAGACGCTGCTCAGGGTGTTCGGTGCTTAAGGCGGGCCAGAGCTTTGCGCTGCCGGAGCTAAAACCCTATCCGGTGGTGCTGCCCCACGAGCTGAAGGGGCTCGACAAATATGCCCATGCGGTGCTGTCGCGGCTGAGCTTGCCGTTCGCCGGGCGGCACCTGATGGCGCTGCGGCATGCGGTGAAGGTCGCGGGCAAGCTCGAGCCGCGCTATGCCGGGCTCGACGATCCCGGGCTCGACGCGGCGGCGCGCGAAATCTCGATGCGGCTCAAGCGCTACGGCATCGAGAAGATGCCGCTCAGGGCCGAAGCGCTGGCGCTGATCCGCGAGATCACGCGGCGTACGCTGGGCAATCGCGCCTATGACGTGCAACTGCTCGGCGCGGCGGTGCTGATGTCGGGCCACATCGCCGAAATGGCGACGGGCGAGGGCAAGACCATGACGGCCGCCATGGCCGCAGCGCTGACGGCGCTCGCCGGGCGGAACGTGCATGTGGTGACGGTGAACGACTACCTCGCCGAGCGCGATGCGGAACTGGGCGAGCCGCTCTTCACCCGGCTGGGCTTTACCCTCGGCATCGTGATTTCGGGGCAGCAGCTGCCCGAGCGGCAGGCGGCCTATGCGTGCGACATCGTCTATTGCACCAACAAGGAGCTGACCTTCGACGCGCTCCGCGACCGGCTGGTGCTGGGCGATACGGACGGCGACACGCGGCTGCGTTTCGAGGCGCTGCGCGGCACCGATACGCGGGCCCGGCAGTTGCGGATGCGCGGGCTGGTGGCGGCGATCGTCGACGAGGCGGACAGCGTGCTGGTCGATGAGGCGCGTACGCCGCTGATCATTTCGGAATCGGCGCCGCTGCCTTTCGACATGGAGGCGGCGGTCGAGGCATTGGAGCTGGCGGAATCACTCGAAGAGGGCCGCGACTACGAGGTGGTGGCACTCGAACACCGGGTGGGGCTGACGGCTGCCGGGCGCGACCAGATCGCCGAGTTCGCGCAGGGGCGCGGCGACCAGTGGAAGGGCGTGATCCGCCGCGAGGAACTGATCCGGCAGGCGATTTCGGCCGTGCGTCTGTTCCATCGCGACCACCACTACATGGTGCGCGAGGGCAAGGTGGTGATCATCGACGAACACACCGGCCGCGCCATGCCCGACCGCAGCTGGAGCGATGGCCAGCACCAGTTGGTCGAGATCAAGGAGGGCCTCGAGCCCTCGGCGGCGCGGCGCACGCTGGCGCGCATGACCTATCAGCGCTTCTTCCGCCGCTACCAGTATCTGGGGGGCCTCACCGGCACGGCAAAGCAGGTGGCGGGCGAGATGAAGCTGGTCTACGGGCTCGACGTCGTCACTATCCCCACCCACCGCAAGATCAAGCGGGTGATGGCGGGGGCGCGCGTCTATGGATCGGTCGACCGGCACTGGCGGGCGATCATCGAGCGGGTGCGGCAATTGCATGAGGCAGGGGCGCCGGTGCTGATCGGCACGTGCTCGGTGGCCTCGTCGATTGAGGCGGGCGAGCGGCTGGCGGCGGCCGGGCTACCGCACCAGGTGCTGAACGCACGGCAGGACGAGGCCGAGGCGGAGATCGTTTCGGCCGCGGGGCAGCGGGGCGCCATCACGATTGCCACGTCGATGGCGGGGCGCGGCACCGACATCAAGCTCGGCCCGGGAGTCGAGGAACTGGGCGGGCTGCATGTGGTGATGATCGAGCGGCACGAAGCGAAGCGCATCGACCGGCAGCTCGCGGGCCGCAGCGGGCGGCAGGGGCAGCGCGGGCGCTTCGAGCCGATTCTCTCGGTCGACGATCCGATCCTCGTCGATGGTGGCGGCAAGATGCTGGCCGGGCTCGCCAGGGCGCTGCTGGCACTGGGCGGCTCGCGGGCCGCGGCGTTCTGCATTGATCTCGGGCAGGCGCGGCTCGAACGCACCCATGCAGGCATGCGCCGCTCGCTGTTGCGCACCGACGCGCAGCAGGCGAAGACACTGGCCTTTTCAGGACGTGGAGAATGATTTTGCGATCTTTTGGGCTCTGCCTGCTCGCTGGTTTTTCCTTGGCCACGCCCGCCCTCGCGCAGGATCAGCTCTACGATTGCGTGGCGACGCCATCGCAGATCGTGAAGCTCGGCAGCGCCGAGACCGGGCTCCTGGCGAAGCTCGAGGTCAAGCGCGGCGACCGGGTCGAGGCGGGGCAGGAGGTGGCGCGGCTAGAATCCTCGGTGGAGGAGGCCAATGTCCGGCTCGCCGCCACTGAAGCCGATGCGGGCGAAGCCATCGCCTCGCAGCAGCAGCGGCTCGACGTGGCGGTTGCGACGCTCGAACGATCGCAGAAGCTGCTCAATTCCGGCTCGGTGACGAAGTCGCGCATCGACGAACTCGAGGCGGCGGTGGAGATCACCAAGCTCGACCTCGCGGCCGAGCGGCGCAAGGCCGAGGTGGCGGCGCAGGAGCTGGTGCGACAGCAGGCCATGCTCGAGCGGCTCACCATCCACGCACCGATCAGCGGCGTGGTGACGGCGGTCGATACGCATGTGGGCGAGTTCGTGCGGCAGGATACGGTGGTGGCAACGATCGTCGCCACCGACCCGCTGCTGGTCGATGCGTATCTCCCCACCGAGCTCTGGGCGGCGACGAAGGTGGGGGCCAAGGTGGCGGTGGAGCTCGACCGGCCGACGACGACGCGGCTCGAGGGCTCGATCGTGGTGGTCGATTCCGTCTTCGACACCGCCTCGGCGACATTTGGCGTGCGGGTGGAGCTGCCCAATCCGGGGAGCGCCATTCCGGGCGGCCAGCGCTGCCGCCTCGATCTTGTGCCAAAATGAATCACCCGTGAAACATCGTGGTGCATGGGTCGCCATGCGCTCCCTGCCGGTGGTTTTGCCCAATCGTGGCCACATTGGGCGATCAAAGGGGAAAACGGTGTTGGCGGTTGTGCGCGAACCGGCCGTTCGGCTATATGCCGCGGCAATCCTTTCTTAACTTCTCTGTCTGGGCCGGTACGGAGCTTATTGGGTTATGATGATGTCGCGACGCGCGGGTGTTTCCGTTGCACTGCTCACCGGGTTGGCGCTCAGCCTCTCCGGCTGCGCCTCGAGCTCGATGTCGAGCAGCACCGCCTACGCCGAGAACATCACGCCGATCCAGAACGCGCCGGTCGCGAGTTCCAACCTGCCGGCCATCGGCGCCAACGGCCAGATGGCGAGCAACACGACGCTCGTCGCGCCGGGCGGCCAGCCGACCGACCTCAACGCGCCGCCGGCCCTGAACCCCTCGCTCCAGGCTTCGGGCGGCGTGCAGACGCCGCAGCCGGGCGTCACCGACCAGTTCGGCAATCCGCTGGTCGCCAGCGTTTCGCCCGCCAACGGCACTTTCGTTTCGACCGATTCCGTCGGCTCGGTGCCCTCGACCCAGGGTCGCGATCTCACGGGCGGGCTGAGCTACGAGAAGCTGCTCGGCGGCTGGACCGTGGTGGCGGGCGCCGACCAGTGCCGGCTCAACCTCACCTACACGGCCAAGACCGGCACCAGCCGCTACCGCGCCTCGACGCCGGGCTGCGGGCTCACGGGGCTGAACGTGGTCGCCAGCTGGGCGCTGGCCGGCTCGCAGGTGCAGCTCTATGACGAGAACGGCGATATCGTCGCCAACCTGCTGCTCTCGGGCGGCCGCTTCATCGGTACGCTCGCCGGCGGCACCAGCATCTCGATGGTCTGAGGGTGAGCAGCCGGCGGCTGGGGGCCGCGGGCAGTCCCATCACCGACGCACTGGAGGCGCTGGTTGAGACCGGCGTGCTGCAGCGCGATCCCCTGCAATTGGCGGCGGCGGCCGAGCTCGACCGGGTGATGGTGGAGTTGTCGCGCGCGCCGAAGGGCGGGCTGCTCGGGATGTTCGCCTCGGCGCCCGAGCCGGTGCGCGGGGCTTATCTCGTGGGGCAGGTGGGGCGTGGCAAGACCATGCTGATGGACCTGTTCTTCCAGCACGTGCCGATCGCGAAGAAGCGCCGGGTGCATTTCCATGAGTTCATGGATGAGATGCATGTGGCGATCACCGAGTTCCGCAAATCCGAGCATGGGCGCGGCAATGCCGACCCGATCGCCGCGGTGACCAAGCCTTTGCTCGACGAAATTCGGCTGCTGTGCCTCGATGAGTTCCAGGTGCAGGACATCACCAACGCGATGCTGCTGGGCCGCCTGTTCGGCCAGCTCTGGGCGGCGGGGGTGACGGTGGTGGCGACCTCGAACACGCGGCCCGACGACCTCTACGAGAACGGCCTCAACCGGCAGCTGGTGCTGCCTTTCATCGCCGAACTCAAGGCGCGCTGCGACGTGGTGGAGCTCGATGGGCCGACCGATTACCGGCGGCTGAAGTTCGAGGGCGAAGAAGTCTACCGCTTCGGGGTCGGGCCTGAGGTGGATGCGGGCATGGATCGCCTGTGGCTGCGGCTCACCGGCGGGGTGGCGGGCGAGCCGGGCGAGTTGCGTTCGCTGGGGCGCAGCATCCCGGTGCCGCGGCAGGCGATGGGGGCGGCGCGGTTTTCGTTCGCCGACCTCTGCGAGAAGCCGCTCGGGGCGCGCGACTACGTGAAGCTGAGCCACGCTTTCGATGCACTGATGATCGAGCACGTGCCGCAGTTCGATCGGCTGAGGACCGATGCCAGCAAGCGCTTCATCCTCTTGGTCGATACGCTCTACGACCGCGGCGTGAAACTTGCGGCGAGTTTCGCCGTGCCGCTCGACGAACTGGGCCGCGACGACAAGACGAAAGCGGAGTTCGCCCGCTGCGTGTCGCGACTGATCGAGATGCAGTCGACGCAGTATCTGGCGGCCGCCCACCGCGGTCACGCCGATGCTCCGGCGGTCGTGTAGTTAAACTTGTAAATATTGGCTGGGACGAAGTCTTAAGCGGCGTCGCGCATGCTGCCTGCACTTGGGAAGAGGGCAGGCGGGTGAACAATTATTTTGGCGCGATGCTGCGCTATTTCGAGATCAATGGGCGATCGACGCGGCGCGAGTACTGGTGGTACGGGCTCGGCATGTTCCTCGCCTTCGTGGCCGCGGTGCTGATCGACTACAAGCTCGGCTATATCGTGCGCGGCCGCAATGTGATGCCGCCGGTGACGCTGTTTGCGCTGATCATCCACGTCATCCCGGGCATTACGCTGACGGTGCGGCGCCTGCACGACACGGGAAAGTCGGGCTTCTGGTACTTCATTTCGCTGGTGCCGTTCATCGGCGGGCTCTGGCTGTTCTACCTGACCGGCATCAAGGGGCCGGAATACGAAGCGCAGGACTATGGCCCCGACCCGCGCGAGCCCGGCGCATTCGCCGAAGGGAAGCCCACGCGCCTCGACCGCCACCAGCCGCTCACCCGCTCGCAACTGATGGTGCAGCAGATGGAAGAACGCCGCCGCAAGATGGCGTGAGGCTATTGGGGGAGCGTCTGCAACGGGTCGATTGCCTCGACTCCCAGCGGCAGGAAGTGCTTGAGGTTGCGGGTAAGCACTATGTGCCCATGCACCGCCGCCGTGGCGGCAATATAGACGTCCGGGACGTCCGGCTGAGACCCTGAGGCCAAGGCCCGATCTGCGAGCTCTCCGGCCATCCTGGCGGCTCGAGCATCGAATGGCAGAACGCGCTCCCTGAATATGTCCAGGGTGCTGTCGAGCCACAATGAAAGGGATTCCGGCGTTCGCCTGCCGCCCTTTCGGCGCAGCTTGGCGATGCCCTGTGAAACCTCGGAAATGCTGACGGTGGAGAGGTGGAGCGTCGTATCCCTCTCTGCGACCCATTGCAGAAGCTCCGGCGTAGCGTCTGGTCGGCCGGGGACCAACAGCGACAGTACGGAAGTGTCGAGCAGATAGGTTCTCAAAAGTCGACGTCACGGATAGGGCTACGGTCCCGAAGCTCGTCGAGGTCGATCCCGCCCGGATATTCGAGCAGGTGCTGCCCAAACGTTTTCTTCGGGGCTTCGGGATAGATTTCTTCGCCCTTGGCAAATGGGACGACCATGGCGACGGGGGTGCCGTGGCGGGTGATCGTGACAGCCTCGCCCTTCTCGGCGGTTTGAAGAAGCTCGGCGAACTTTGCCTTGGCCTCGCGAGCCTGCATCTGCTTCATGATGGCCTCCTGTGACTACATGTAGTCACAATATCGGGCGCGGGGCCGTTGCCGTCAACCGGCCTGTTTCCGTCATGCGCCTTGCGCACAGCGTGTTTACCGTCCAACGGCTGACTTGCCGGGAGGGCCCCTTGAGGTTAATAGGGGCGCGCAATTTCCAGCATAAGCAAAACGGGGTTCTCGGATGGCGCGCAAGAAGATCGCTCTGATCGGTGCGGGGCAGATTGGTGGCACTTTGGCGCTGCTCACGGCGACCAAGGAGCTTGGCGACGTCGTGCTGTTCGACATCATGGATGGCGTGGCCGCCGGCAAGGCGCTCGACCTCAGCCAGTCCGGTCCGGTCGAAGGCTTCAATTCGACCCTCAAGGGCACGACCGAATACAAGGATATCGAAGGCGCCGACGTGGTGATCGTCACCGCCGGCGTGCCGCGCAAGCCCGGCATGAGCCGCGACGACCTGCTCGAAATCAACCTCAAGGTGATGGAGCAGGTGGGCGCGGGCCTTGCCAAGTATGCGCCGAACGCGTTCGTCATCTGCATCACCAACCCGCTCGATGCGATGGTGTGGGCGCTGCAGAAGTTCTCGGGCCTGCCCGCCAACCGCGTCGTCGGCATGGCCGGCGTGCTCGATTCGGCGCGCTTCCGCTTCTTCCTCGCCGAAGAGCTGAAGGTTTCGGTCGAGGACGTTACCGCCTTCGTGCTCGGCGGCCATGGCGACAGCATGGTGCCGCTCGCCCGCTACTCGACCGTTGCCGGCATTCCGCTGCCCGATATCGTGAAGATGGGCTGGATGGACAAGGAAAAGCTGGAATCGATCATCCAGCGCACCCGTGACGGTGGCGCCGAGATCGTCGGCCTGCTCAAGACCGGTTCGGCCTTCTACGCGCCCGCCATGTCCGCCATCGAGATGGCCGAGAGCTATCTCAAGGACAAGAAGCGCGTGCTGCCCTGCGCCGCCTATCTCAAGGGCGAATACGGCGTGAAGGACACGTATGTGGGCGTGCCGGTGATCATCGGCGCCGGCGGCGTCGAGCGGATCGTCGAGATTTCGCTGTCGTCGAGCGAGCAGAAGGCGTTCGACAAGTCGGTGGCTTCGGTCACCGGGCTCACCGACGCCTGCAAGAAGATCGCGCCGAAGCTCGCCTGACGTCGTTCCCCCGCAAGGAGGCCGCCATGCGCATCGTTCTTTCGTCACTCATCGCTGCTGCCGTCCTTTGGGGCGGCGGCGCCCATGCGGCGAGCACCTACACGAAGATCGATGACAGCAAGTGCGAGACGCTGAAGACCTATGAGGATGGCGGGGTTGACCTCCGCTGTCCGGGCCTGCCGGGCCTCGATGTCTTCGTTTCCGAAGGCGACGCGCGGCTCGATGTCGATTATGGCGTCAAGGGCGAGACTTTCGAGACCTTCTCGGCCTTCAACAATATCGGCGATACGGTCGAGTGGCTGAGCGACGCCAAGGGCGTGCCGCAGGCCGCGATCATCCGCTACAAGATCAGCGTCGACGGGCGTGAAGCCCAGGCGCTGGTGGTTTCCCGCATCAACACCGAGTCGCAGGATGGCTGCGTGATCGGCGTCGTCGACGCCAAGCTCGAGCAGGCCAACGGCATGGCCCGCGGCATCGGCGCCATGGCGCCCACCTTCGACTGTTCCACCGACCCCGTCGTGATCGCCCCCGGCGCCAGTGAGCTGGTCGCGGGCTTTTCCGGCGCGAACCAACCCGCCGAATAAGGCACAGGAGCCCCGCATGAACATTCACGAGCACCAGGCCAAGGCGCTGCTCAAGACCTACGGGCTGCCGGTGGCGGACGGCGTGGCGATCTTCACTCCCTCCGAAGCCGAGGCGGCGGCGGCCGAGCTGCCCGGTCCGCTCTATGTGGTGAAGAGCCAGATCCACGCGGGCGGGCGCGGCAAGGGCAAGTTCAAGGAACTGCCGCCGGATGCCAAGGGCGGCGTGCGCCTCGCCAAGTCGGCGGCGGAAGTGGCCGCGAACGCCAAGGAAATGCTGGGCAATACGCTCGTCACCAAGCAGACCGGCCCGGCCGGCAAGCAGGTGAACCGCCTCTATATCGAAGACGGCGCCGATATCGCCCGCGAGCTCTACTGCTCGCTGCTGGTCGACCGCTCGGCCGGTGAAGTGGCGTTCGTTGTCTCCACCGAAGGCGGCATGGACATCGAGACGGTGGCGCATGATACGCCCGAGCGGATCATCACCGTCGATATCGACCCGACGGCGGGCGTGACGGCGGCGAACGTCGCCACGATCGTTTCGGCGCTGAAGCTCGAGGGTGCGGCGGCCGAGGACGGCAAGACCGTGTTCCCGGCGCTCTACAAGGCCTTCACCGAGACCGACATGTCGCTTCTCGAAGTGAACCCGCTGATCGTGATGAAGAACGGCCACCTGCGCGTGCTCGACGCCAAGGTGAGCTTCGACAACAACGCCGCGTTCCGCCACGCCGATCTCGCCCCGCTGCGCGACCTCACCGAAGAGGACGCCAAGGAGATCGAGGCGTCGAAGTTCGACCTCGCCTACGTGGCGCTCGACGGCAATATCGGCTGCATGGTCAACGGCGCCGGCCTCGCCATGGCGACGATGGACATCATCAAGCTCTATGGCGCCGAGCCGGCCAACTTCCTCGACGTGGGCGGCGGTGCGTCCAAGGAGAAGGTGACGGCGGCGTTCAAGATCATCACCGCCGATCCGAACGTGAAGGGCATTCTGGTCAACATCTTCGGCGGCATCATGCGCTGCGACATCATCGCGGAAGGCGTGATCGCGGCGGTGAAGGAAGTGGGCCTCGCGGTGCCGCTGGTGGTGCGCCTCGAGGGCACCAACGTGAAGGAAGGCAAGGCCATCCTCAACCAGTCGGGCCTCGACGTGATCTCGGCCGACGACCTCGACGACGCCGCGCAGAAGATCGTCGCGGCGGTGAAGGGTCGCGGCTGATGGGCCAACGCGCCGCATGGCTGGGCGGGCTGACGGCGCTGTGCGCCGCCGGCACGCCTATGCTTGCGGCGGGGTATGAGCTCAACGCCGGGGTTGATCCGCTGGTGGGTGAGATCGTTTCGGCGTGTTCGGGGGCTATCGGGGCGCGGCAGGCGCCGCCGGCGGAGGCGGGGTGGCATACCGGCGGGATGACGCTCGATGCGCAGGCTTATGTCGGGCACGACGAGGATTATGCCGATCGGGAATGGCCCGGCGTCGGGATGCTGAACCTGTCGGTGAAGGTCGATCAGTTCGATGGGCGGCAGCTCGGGCGCTGTTCGGTGTCGATCGACGGGCCCGAAGGCGGCTGGCTGCCGATTGCCGATTTCGGTAGGGCGGACGGGCTGGTCGGGTCGGCGGAGATGGGTGACGTGGTGGCCGAGGGCGCGTGGCGCAACGCGGCCGATACGCTGTTCGTCACGGCCCGGCAGATCGATGATCCGGGCCGGTTCGAGTTTCAGATGACGGAGATTGTCGATGCGGCTCGCTAGTGCGATCGGCATTCTTGCCCTGCTGGCGACGCCTGCGATGGCGTTCGAGTTGTCGGCTGACGCTGATCCGGCGGTGCGGGAGATCGTGCAGGGGTGCAGCGATGCTGTCGCAAGCCATGCCGTGCCGGCGACGGGCGGGTGGCAGGCGAGTACGCCGATCGGGGCCGAGACGCTCGGGGAGCCGGCGGATACGATCTATGCGCAGCGGACGCTGGACGGGGTGGGCCAGATCTATCTGCGGCTGAGTTCGGAAGTGTCGAATGGCAGCCGGGTGTCGCATTGCTCGGTGTCGGTGATCGAGCCGCAGCGGCAATTGCCGGTCGATGATTTCGGCAAGGCCGATGGGCTCGTGGCGACCAGTGGCGGCACCGGGCAATCGGTGTGGTTCAGCGCCGACAACAAGGTGATCGTGACGGTCATTCCGCGGAGCAATCCGGATGGCCTGCTGTTCCTGCTCGATGTGATTGCCGATGCGAGTATCTAGCGCGCTCGGCATTGTCGGCCTGCTGGCGACGCCCGTGATGGCGGCGCCGACGGCGGCTGACACGGCGCTCGTGAGCCAGTTCGCCGAGGTGTGCCTCAAGGACCGGATGAATTTTGACGGGGCGAAGGCGGCGGCCGAGGCGGATGGGTGGACGACGGCGACGTCGGACGCCAATCCGGAGCTCGCGGCGCTGATCGCGTTTTCTAACGCGGCGGCCAACGACATCAAGATGAACAATGGCGAGTTCGACTTCGCCATCTACGGCAAGACGGTGGACGGCGCGACGCGCTATCTCGTGCTCTCGAACGCGCTGACGACGCCGGGCAATGCTCGGCAGTCGATCGTCGGCTGCTACCTCTACGATTTCGATGCGACGGTGGCGCCCGATCCCGAGGCGGTGAACACGCTGCTCGGGGCGACGCCGACGGCGCAGCAGGTGGATGCCGATATTTCGAGCTGGCAGTGGAGCGCGCCCGCGTCGCTGCCGGGGACGATCGACGTCTATCTCAACTACGTGCCCGAAGGCAGCCAGTACCAGTCGCAGTACAATTTCTCGGGCCTCGTGCTGCTGATCAACTCCGGCGCCGCCAGCCCGTCGCCCCTGCCGGGCGCCGAAGGCGCGGGGGGCTGAGATGGCGGCGATCATCGACACGTCTCGGTTCGTCAAGATCCCGTACCATCGCGGCAAGCTGGTGCGGTCGGTGTTCATATGCGTGCTTCTGTTCGCCGCGGGTGTATGGATGGGCATTGATGGCGGTCCCCGCCATAGCGGATTCACCCAGTTCATCGGTTGGGCCACCGCGGTGCTGTGCGGGACGATGGGCGTCGTGTACTTCCGCCGCATGCTGCGGCTCGGCACATACCTGACGCTGGCCCCGAAGGGTTTTCGCATCGGCGAAAAGAGCGCCGACCTCATTGCCTGGACCGGCGTCACGGCCATAGCGGAACAGCGGATCAAGCTCAGCAAGTACCTTGAGCTGTCGCTGACGCCGGACGCTGCGGCGCAGGTCGTGATCACCCCGCTGGCCGGCCTGCTCGGCAGGCGGAAACCTCCGGCGGCTGTCGTCATCAACGCGCAGTCGGCTGCCGTTTCGCACGATGAGCTTTTCCGGCTCGTCCAGGCCTATTTCCAAGCCCATGGCGGCCGTACGGCCGTCGCCGCCAACTCAACCGATCCCTCCAGCCGCCTTGTGCGGCAATCCTAGTTCAAACCGGAGCCTCCCATGTCCATTCTCGTCAATAACGACACCAAGATCCTGGTGCAGGGGCTCACCGGGGATTCCGGTACGCTGCACACCCAGTATGCGCTGGGCTATTTCGGCACCAAGATGGTTGGCGGCACCCACCCCAAGAAGGGCGGTCAGACCTGGCACGGCACGGTGCCGAACGTGGGCGAAGTCGAGCTGCCGATCTTCGCGTCCGTCGCCGAAGGCAAGGCCCGGACCGGTGCGACGGCGTCGGTGATCTACGTGCCGCCGGCGGGCGCGGCGGGCGCCATTCTCGAGGCGATCGATGCGGGCATCGAGCTCATCTGCTGCATCACCGAAGGCGTGCCGGTGCTCGACATGGTGAAGGTGAAGGCGGCGCTCGAAAAGTCGAAGTCGCGCCTCATCGGGCCCAACTGCCCGGGCGTCGTCACCGCCAACGAATGCAAGATCGGCATCATGCCGGGTAACATCTTCTCGAAGGGCTCGGTGGGCATTGTTTCGCGCTCCGGTACGCTTACCTATGAGGCAGTGTTCCAGACCACCAATGCGGGGCTCGGGCAGACCACGGCCGTCGGTATCGGCGGCGATCCGGTCAAAGGCACCGAGTTCATCGACGTGCTCGAGATGTTCCTTGCCGACGACGAGACCAAGTCGATCATCATGATCGGCGAAATCGGCGGTTCGGCCGAAGAAGATGCCGCCCAGTTCCTGATCGACGAGGCCAAGAAGGGCCGCAAGAAGCCGATGGCCGGGTTCATTGCGGGCCGTACGGCTCCGGCCGGCCGCACCATGGGCCATGCCGGCGCGGTGATCTCGGGCGGCAAGGGCGGCGCCGAAGATAAAATCGCCGCGATGGAACGTGCGGGCATAAAGGTGTCGCAGTCGCCTGCAAGGATCGGCCAAACGCTGGTGGACGTGCTGAAAGGCTGAAGCCAGACGCTGAATCGACAACAAGGCGCGGGAAAACCACCCGCGCCTTAACGTCAAACCAAGGTTAAGCGGGTAAGAGACGCCCGCGCGCTAACCGTCCGGTCGAGCCTTTCCCGGACGAATGATGAGAAGGATGGCGGGGTTAAACGCCTCGCGGCAAACGAAGATGACCCGACAAGATAAGAACGAACAGTTCTTGCTCTCTTCTTTCCTCTATGGCGGCAACGCCGACTACATCGAAGGGCTCTACGCCCGCTTCAAGGCGGACCCGAACTCCATCGATCCCAGCTGGGCCAGCTATTTCGCCCGGCTCGAGGACGACACCGAACAGGTGAAGCAGAACGCAGAAGGCCCGAGCTGGCAACGGCGCGATTGGCCGCAGGCGGCGAATGGCGAGCTGGTCTCGGCGCTCGACGGCAACTGGGGCGAGATCGAGGTCAAGACCAAGAAGGTGCTGGTCGAAACCGCCAAGGCCGCCGGCGCACCGGCGCCGACGCCCGTCGACATCCTGCAGGCGACGCGCGACTCGATCCGCGCCATCATGATGATCCGCGCCTACCGCATGCGCGGCCATCTCCATGCCGACCTCGATCCGCTGCACATGCGCGAAGAGGACCCGGCGCCGGAGCTGGACCCGGCGAGCTACGGCTTCACCGAAGCCGATTACGGCCGCAAGATCTTCATCGACAACGTGCTGGGGCTCGAATACGCGACGCTTCCGCAGATGCTCGACATCCTGAAGCGCACCTATTGCTCGACCGTCGGCGTCGAGTTCATGCACATCTCCGACCCCGAATCCAAGCAGTGGATCCAGGAGCGGATCGAGGGGCCGGACAAGTCGATCACCTTCACGCCCGAGGGCAAGAAGGCCATCCTCAACAAGCTGGTCGAGGCCGAAGGCTTCGAGAAGTTCCTCGACGTGAAGTATACCGGCACCAAGCGCTTCGGCCTCGATGGCTCGGAAGCGCTGATCCCGGCGCTCGAGCAGATCGTGAAGCGCGGTGGCGCGCTGGGCGTGAAGGACATCGTCTTGGGCATGGCCCACCGCGGTCGCCTGAACGTGCTGACCCAGGTGCTGGCCAAGCCGCACCGCGCGCTGTTCCACGAGTTCAAGGGCGGCGCCTTCTATCCCGACGAAGTCGAGGGTTCGGGCGACGTGAAGTATCACTTGGGCGCCTCGGCCGACCGTGAGTTCGACGGCCACGTCGTGCACCTCAGCCTCACCGCCAACCCCTCGCACCTCGAGATCGTCGATCCGGTGGTGCTGGGCAAGGCGCGCGCCAAGCAGGACCAGCGTTCGGCGGTCGATGGCAAGTTCATCGCCGATACGCGGCTCACCGATCGCTCGGTGGTGCTGCCGCTGCTGCTCCATGGCGATGCGGCGTTCGCCGGCCAGGGCGTGATTGCGGAATCGCTGGGGCTCAGCGGCCTCAAGGGTCACCGCACGGGCGGGTCGATCCACTTCGTCATCAACAACCAGATCGGCTTCACCACGGCGCCGATGTACTCGCGCTCTTCGCCCTATCCGACCGATGTGGCCAAGATGATCGAGGCGCCGGTGTTCCATGTGAACGGCGACGATCCGGAAGCAGTGGTCTACGTCACCAAGGTGGCGGTCGAGTACCGGCAGCGCTTCGGCAAGCCGGTGGTGATCGACATGTTCTGCTACCGCCGCTTCGGCCATAACGAAGGCGACGAGCCGAGCTTCACCCAGCCGCTGATGTACTCGAAGATCCGCAGCCACGAGACGACGCTGGATATCTATTCCAAGCGCCTCGTTGCCGAGGGCCTCGTTTCGGACGCGGACGTCGACAAGCTGAAGGCCGACTGGCGCGCCAAGCTCGAGAAGGAGTTCGAGGCCGGGCAGGATTTCCGCCCGAACAAGACCGACTGGCTCGACGGCGTGTGGAAGGACATGAAGCGCGCCGACGTGGAAGGTGCGCGCCGCGGTGACACCGGCATGCCGGTGGAAGACCTGGTGCGCATCGGCCAGAAGCTGGCCTATGTGCCGGCCGGCTTCAACGTGCACAAGACGGTCAAGCGCTTCATGGACAATCGTCTGGCGGCGATCGAATCCGGTGAAGGCATCGACTGGGCGACGGCGGAAGCGCTGGCGTTCGGCACGCTGCTCGACGAGGGGCACCCGGTGCGCCTTTCCGGTCAGGACGTCGAACGCGGCACGTTCAGCCAGCGCCATTCGGTGCTGAACGACCAGGAACGTGACGGCGAGACCTACACCCCGCTCAACAATGTCGGCGCGGACCAGGCCCGCTACGAGGTCATCAACTCGATGCTCTCGGAAGAAGCGGTGCTCGGCTTCGAGTATGGCTATTCGCTGGCCGAGCCGAACACGCTGACGCTGTGGGAAGCGCAGTTCGGCGACTTCGCCAACGGCGCCCAGGTGGTGGTGGACCAGTTCATCTCGTCGGGCGAGCGCAAGTGGTTCCGCATGAGCGGTCTCGTGATGCTGCTGCCGCATGGCTATGAAGGCCAGGGGCCGGAGCACTCGTCGGCCCGTCTCGAGCGCTACCTGCAGCTTTGCGCCGAGGACAACATGCAGGTCGCCAACTGCACGACGCCGGCGAACTACTACCACATCCTGCGCCGCCAGCTTAAGCGCGACTTCCGCAAGCCGCTGGTGCTGATGACGCCCAAGAGCCTGCTGCGCCACAAGAAGGCGATCTCGGGCCTGATGGAACTGGGTCCGGACTCGACCTTCCACCGTCTCCTCTGGGACGACGCGGAAGCCCCGGGCGTGCCCAAGACGACGATCAAGCTCGCGGCCGATGCGGATATCCGCCGCGTCGTGCTCTGCACGGGCAAGGTCTACTACGACCTCTTGGAAGATCGTGAAAAGCGCGGCATCAACGATGTGTACCTGCTGCGCGTGGAACAGCTCTATCCGTTCCCCGCCAAGGCGCTGCTCGACGAGCTCAACCGCTTCCCGAACGCCGAGATCTTCTGGTGCCAGGAAGAGCCCAAGAACATGGGCGCCTGGGCGTTCGTCCAGCCCTATGTGGACTGGGTGCTCGACCAGATGGGCCGTGCGGGCGAGCGTCCGCACTATGTCGGCCGTCCGGCCTCGGCGGCGACGGCGACCGGCCTGATGCGCAAGCACCTGCAGGAACTGCAGAGCTTCCTCGACGAAGCGTTCGCGAAGTAAGATAAGCACGAAGAAGTTGGTCGCGGGGCCTCTGGCCCCGCTTCAGAAGCGGCAACGAAGGACCAAAAAGCAAAATGGCGACTGAAATCCGGGTGCCCACGCTGGGCGAGAGCGTCACCGAGGCGACGATCGGCCAGTGGTTCAAGAAGGTGGGCGACAGCGTCGCCGCCGATGAACCGGTGGTGGAACTCGAGACCGACAAGGTGACCATCGAGGTTCCGGCCCCGTCGGCCGGCGTGCTCGAGTCGATCGCCGCCAACCCGGGCGACACGGTGAATGTCGGCGCGCTGATCGGCGCGATCGGCGTGGCCGGGGCGCAGGTTGCCGTGACGCCGAAGCCGGCCGCTCCGGCTCCCGCCGCGGTGCCGCAGCCGGCCGCCGTTGCCGCCGAGCCGGCGCCCAAGGCCAATGGCGTGGGCGTTCCGCCCGCCCCGTCGGCCCAGAAGATCATCGCCGAGAACAACCTCAACGAAGCCGACATCAATGGGTCGGGCCGCCGCGGCCAGATCCTCAAGGAAGACGCGCTCGCCGCTGCCGCCCGTCCGGCTGCCGTGACCTCGGGCACCGTGGTGCAGATGCCGAGCGCCATGAGCGGTTCGGCCGCTGCGCCCGTGCCGCAGGCGAAGCCCGCTCCGGCGCCGGTCGCCGCTGCTCCGGCTCCCGCCGCGCCTGCTCCTGCTCCGGTGGCGGCAACTGCCGCTCCGGCCCCGTCGGCTCCCGCCGCGCCGCGTGCGCCGGTGGCGGTCGAGGACGATGCGCGCGAAGAGCGCGTGAAGATGACCCGCCTGCGCCAGACCATCGCGCGCCGGCTCAAGGAAGCGCAGAACACCGCCGCCATGCTCACCACCTTCAACGAGGTGGACATGAAGCCGGTGATGGACCTGCGCAACAAATACAAGGAAGTCTTCGAGAAGAAGCACGGCGTGAAGCTCGGCTTCATGGGCTTCTTCACCAAGGCCGTGACCCATGCGCTGAAGGAAATCCCGGCGGTGAACGCCGAGATCGACGGCGACGACCTGGTCTACAAGAACTACGCCCATGTGGGCATCGCGGTGGGCACCGATAAGGGCCTCGTGGTGCCGGTGGTGCGCGACGCCGACCAGATGTCGATTGCCGGCATCGAGAAGGAAATCGGCCGGCTGGGCAAGCTCGCCCGCGATGGTGGCCTCTCCATGGCCGACATGCAGGGCGGCACCTTCACCATCACCAATGGCGGCGTCTACGGTTCGCTGATGTCGACGCCGATCCTGAATGCGCCTCAGTCAGGCATCCTCGGCATGCACAAGATCCAGGAGCGGCCGGTGGTGGTCGAGGGCCAGGTCGTGGTGCGCCCGATGATGTACCTGGCGCTCAGCTACGACCACCGCATCGTCGACGGCAAGGAAGCCGTGACGTTCCTGGTGCGCGTAAAGGAATCGCTGGAAGCACCGGAACGACTGGTGCTGGATCTCTGATCCGCGCGGATCGATGAAGTTTGAGGGGCTCGCGCAAGCGGGCCCCTTTTCTTTTGTGCGTGGGGCTCCCCCCTTCCGCCCTTCGGGCACCTTCCCCCGCAAGCGGGAGAAGGCCCCGTGGCACGATCGTGCCACCGCGGAACCTCTCCAGCTTGCGGGGAGGGGGACCAGCCGCAGGCTGATGGAAGGGGGAGCTACAGGCACAGGGCTCACCAGCTCCTGCAGTCTGCGGGGCTAAAAGGGCGGGATGTCTACTGGCTTCTGGCGACTCGCTCCGGCGCCAACCCGCGCAGCAGCGGAGTGCGGCGCAGGGCGAGGTAGGTGATGAACCAAGCCGGACAGGTGCAGACGAGGGCGCTCATACAGGCTGTCCAGAGCGTTTCCAGAACAAAGGAGCGGTGGCCGAAGCTGGCGGCATAGAGTGATATGCTGGTGACCACACCCAATACCATGACGATCGAAAGTCCGTCGAACACCGGGTGCTGCCTGCCGCCAACAGCAGCAACCCAGATGCAACCTCCCGCCAGAATGCTCAGCAGGACGATTGCCATTCCGGAAATCTCGAAAAAGAAGAGCACCTTCCAGGCCGCTGGTGTGATGACAACCCACGCCCCGCCGGCAAGAAAGACGAGGGCCAGGATCGCGGCGGACACGACCAGCACGAGCGTTGAGAACAGTTCGCGCATCAGCGGACCAGCGCGTTGAGTTGCATGAGGCATATCTCCAGAACTGAGCCACCTATGGGCTCTTCGGTTCGCGCTGGGGAGCAAGCCCGCGCAGCAGTGGGGTGCGGCGTAGGGCGAAATAGGTGAGGAGGTGGGCGGGGATGATGCTGGCTAGGCCAGAGAAGCAGGCCGCCCACCAGATGCCGGCATAGCTGGCGCCGAGCGGATCGTCGCTGCTGCTCGCCCAGAGGTAAAGACAGGAGCAGATGGCAAGCAGGAGAACGGCGATGATGATGGTGCCGTCGAGCGCCGGCCGGCGACGGCCGCGCCAGGCCAACAGCATAAGCAGCAGCGTGGTCGGCCCGGTGATGATCGCGATGCTCTCGGTGTACCACAGCAGGTAACTCGACGATGGTGACCAGTCTTGCAGCGATGCCTGACCGAAGAACACGCCGTTCACGATGAGGGACGCGAAGACGGTGACTGAAATGAAAAGCGTCAGTCCGGATCGTAGAAGGGCCATCGACATCTCCATCAATGCGCAATATATACACCGTTCAAAATTATCTGAACAGTGTTTTATTTGTGATTGGGCAAAGTCGGTGGGGCTGGTGGGTGTGGCTCCCCCCTCCACCAAGCTTAACTTGGTCCCCCTCCCCCGCAGGCGGGAGAGGATGCGCTGGGGCGAGACTTCGCTCCGCATCGGCGGTCCCAGTTTGCGGGGAGGGCTGGGGACCAGTTAGCGCATGGCAATGGTCGGGCCCGCCCGGGGCGGGCGGGCCCGGTTGGGTTAGCGCAGGCCGGCCTTCAGTTTGGCCAGCGTCGACTTCCGGGCGTCGAGGAAGCCGGGGGTGCGGCCTTTGCTGATGCCGAGGACGTCGCCGGGGGCGGCGTCGACGGCGTGCTTGACGAAATCGCGGGCTTCGGTGCAGGCGCGGGTGGTGATGACGGCGCCCTTCACCTTGACGTCGGGGCGGTTGAAGCAGACCAGCGACTTGCCGGGTTCGGCGAAGACGCTCCAGTTGACCTTGACGACGGCGCCGGCGCTGCTGCCGTAGAGATAGGCCTTGCCGTTCTTGTTGAAGTAGATGACGTCGTTGCCGAAGCGGCGATCGTAATGCAGGAAGGTTTTGCCGGCGAAATAGGCCTGCGTGTCGTCAATGCTCATCTTTTTGAAATTCGGCGGCTCGACGGCCTGGGCGGCGCCAATAGTCAGGAGCAGGAGTGCGGCGGCGATTGCGGAGCGCACGATCTGGTCATCTCGTTGTTATGATCGGTTTTATCGATGCAGGCATTCGAGGCGCGTCGTATTGCGGCAGGCCTATCCAGCAACGTCGCGATGATATGTTGCGGCTTTGCGACATGGCCATGAAACGGCGTTGACGTCGAGCCCCGGAATATTGTCTCGGTAAATCCCATCCCGGTTTCCAAGAGCCCGTCGACTGCGAATCCATACACTGTCCAAAATAAGTTGAACAGTGTTTTTTATTTGCCGGTTTGGGTCGGCGTGCCGGTGGCCTAAGATTGACAAAACGGGAGAAGAAGAATGGCCGACAAGGTGCTGGTGGTGACGGGCGGGGGACGCGGGATCGGGGCGGCGGCATGCCGGCTGGGCGCGGCGCGTGGGTTCGGCGTGGTGGTGAACTACGCGGGCAATGTCACGGCGGCCGAGGCGGTGTGTCACGAGATCCACGCGATCGGCGGCGAGGCGGTGGCGGTGCGCGGCGATGTCGCCAACCCTGACGATGTCGAGCACATCTTTCGCGCCGCCGACCGGATGGGGCGGGTGGCGGCGCTGGTCAACAATGCCGGGATGATCGCCGAGCCGAAGCGGGTCGACGAAATGGACGCAGCGCGGCTCGCCCGGATGTTCGCGGTCAACATCACGGGCTCGATGCTGTGTGCGGGGGCGGCGGTGCGGCGGATGTCGACGCGGCATGGCGGGAAGGGCGGGGCGATCGTCAACCTTACCTCGGGGGCGGCCAAGCTCGGCGGACCGGGCGCGTACGCCGACTATGCGGCGAGCAAGGGTGCCATCGACACCTTTACCATCGGGCTTGCGACCGAAGTGGCGGGCGAGGGTATCCGAGTGAACGCCGTGCGGCCGGGAATCATCGACACCGACTTCCACGCCACCGGCGGCGATCCCGGGCGGGCGGCGCGCATGGCTTCGAGCATTCCGATGGCCCGGGTGGGGACGGCTGAGGAAGTGGCCGAGGCGATCATGTGGCTGATCTCGGAGGAATCCTCCTACGTCACCGGCACGACGATCGCCGTCACCGGCGGCCGGGCGATCACGCCCTGACCCCAAGGATTCTGGCTCGCACGGCGTCTCAGGTGAAACGGTTCGGGGAATTTCGCATGCGATCGATGATGGTGATGGGGCTTCTGCTGGCGCTGGCGGGGCCGGCTGCTGCGATCGAGTGTCCGGTGAGCCATGCGCTCTACCAGCAGGCCGATAATGGCTGGTCGCTGCGCTTCATGCCGGTGCCGCGCGACGGCGCGGCGAACCAGATCGCGGCCTTCGAGATCGTGATGCCGGGCGCGCCGCAGACCGTGTTCGATGGCGGCATCTATATTCCCAACGGGTTCGGTCAGCCGCATGGCGACGTGCGGCTCGACCCGGAAGAGAACAGCGAGGAGCCGTTCTGGGAGGGCGTGGTCTATGCGCTCGTCGATGGCGGGATCGCGGAGTTTCCGTGGGACCCCGACAAGCCGGGCGAAGAGGCGATGTCGCCGCAACAGATCCTGTTGCCGCAGTTCGGCGCCAGCATCTGGTATTCGGCACTGCGCCAGAGTGCGTTCGAGGACGACAAGGTGGTGCTCGATACCTTCACGCTTGCGACCTGCGTGAAGTAGCGGCGCTACTCCGCCAGGCGATCGAGATTGTCGATCAGCCGTTCGAGCAGGTTGATGAGCTGCGTCTGCTCGGCCTCGCTGAAGCCGCGCAGGGCTTCGGCGTTGCCGGCGAAGATGGTGGCGATGGCATCGGGCAGGCGGGCTTCGGCGGCCTCGGTCAGGGTGATCCGGCTGCTGCGGCCATCGGCCGGGTCGGGGACGCGGCGGATCAGGCCGTCGCGCTCCATGCGGGCCAGCATCTGGGCCATGGGCGGTTGCTCGATGCGGGCGAAACGGGCCAGGTCGCGCTGCGTGCTGGCGCGGCCATCCTGCAGGGCCACCAGCACCGGCACGTGACCGACTCCGAAGCCGAGCGGCTTCAGCCGCGCCTCGCTGAGACGGGCAAAGCCGCGGGCGGCGAGGCTGATCAGGTGCCCCGGCGTCGACAGCAGTTTGCGCTCCATGTGATCCCCCTTGCGTTGCGGTCCGAGAAATTACATATGTGCGTATGTAAATCAAGGAGACCAGCATGAACACCCACCGCGAAACCCTGCAGCACCTCTACGATCGCTTCAACGCGCGGGATATCGACGGGGTCTTCGCCTTCGTCGATGCCGATGTGTTGTGGGCCAACGGCATGGATGGCGGGCATGTTCGCGGCCATGACGCGCTGCGCGAGTACTGGACGCGGCAGTGGGCCATGGTCAGCCCGCATGTCGAGCCGGTGGGCTACAGCGAGGCAGCGGATGGGGCGATCGTCGCCGAGGTGATCCAGACGGTGCGCGACCTGCAGGGCAATCCGCTCGAAGCGCAGTCGCATGGGCTCACCGACAAGACGCTGGACCATGTGTTCCACTTCGCCGGCGGCAAGGTGGTGCGGTTCGACATCGCCGAATAGCGCAGCCACTACCGAATCTTGCGCAAAGCGCATGGCTCCACCGAGGGGAGGGGTTTCCTCCGCGTGCGTGCTGGTTTAACCCGTTTCAGGGTCCTATATCGGCAGCGCGGGCGCCCTCCACTCACCGCCCGCTGACACGCGTCTCGGAGCAATCATGGCGGACAATTTCGACCTCACGGTAATCGGCAGCGGCCCGGGGGGCTATGTGGCGGCGATCCGCGCGGCCCAGCTCGGCATGAAGGTGGCGGTGGTGGAGAAGTGGTCCACCTTCGGCGGCACCTGCCTCAATATCGGCTGCATCCCCTCGAAGGCGCTGCTGCATGCCTCCGAGCTCTACGAGGAAGCCGGGCACCAGTTCCGCCAGTTCGGCATCGACGTGACCCCGCGGCTCAACCTGCCGCAGATGCTGCAGCACAAGGACGACACGGTTGCGGCCAATGTCGGCGGCATCGAATTCCTGTTCAAGAAGAACAAGATCACCACGTTCCGGGGCACCGGCTCGGTGGTTGCGGCCGGTCGCGTGCTGGTGACGCCCGAGAGCGGGCCGGGGATCACGATCGAGACCAAGAACATCGTGATCGCCACGGGTTCGGTGCCGGCGAGTCTCCCGGGCATCACCGTCGATGAAGACAAGGTGGTGACGTCGACCGGTGCGCTGAAGTTCAAGGACGTGCCGAAGCGGCTACTGGTGATCGGCGGCGGCATTATCGGGCTCGAGCTCGGTTCGGTCTGGGGCCGGCTGGGCTCCAAGATCACGGTGGTCGAATTCCTGCCGGCGATCCTGCCCGGCCTCGACAGCGAGGCGGGCCGGCAGACCCAACGCAACCTGCAGAAGCAGGGCATGGAGTTCCGGCTCTCGACCAAGGTCACCGGTATCGAAAAGCGCGCCGATGGCGTGCTGAACGTGAAGCTGGAGCCGGCGGCGGGCGGCGAGGCGACGTTCGTCGAGGCCGATGCGGTGCTGGTGGCGGTGGGCCGCAAGCCCTTCACCGAAGGCCTGGGGCTCGAGAATGCCGGCGTGGCGCTCGACGAGCGCGGCCGGGTGCGCACCGATGCGCAGTTCAAGACCAATGTGCCGGGCATCTACGCCATCGGCGACGTGATCGCCGGGCCGATGCTGGCGCACAAGGGCATGGACGAGGGCCACGCGGTGGCCGAGATCATCGCCGGGCAGCATCCGCATGTGAATTACGGCACGATCCCGTCGGTGATGTACACGAGCCCGGAAGTGGCGTGGATCGGCAAGTCGGAAGACGAGCTGAAGGCGGCGGGCGTCGAATACAAGGCGGGCAAGTTCCCGTTCACCGCCAATGGCCGTGCCAAGGCGATGCTGGCGACGTCGGGCTATGTGAAGATCCTCGCGGATGTCGCGACCGACCGGGTGCTGGGCGCGCAGATCATCGCCAAGAATGCTGGCGAGATGATCCACGAGATCGCGGTGCTGATGGAGTTCTCGGGGTCGGCCGAGGATCTGGGGCGGACCACGCATGCGCATCCGACGCTGAGCGAAGCGGTGAAGGAAGCCGCGCTGATGTGTGGGGATGGGGCGATCCATATCTAGTTGAGACGGGGGGCGGGGGCCGGTGTTTGTGGCTCCCCCCTCCACCGCCTTCGGCGGTCCCCCTCCCCCGCAAGCGGGAGAGGATATGCTGTGGCACGATCTCGCCCCACGGGCCTTCTCCCACTTGCGGGGGAAGGTGCCCGACAGGGCGGAAGGGTGGTGCCGACGCGCTGTAGCGCTACACCTCGAACCGAAATGCTTCGCCGTCGCGGTGGATGTGCCCGGCCGTCGGTGTGGCGAAGTGGGTGCCGATGACCAGGATGGGCTGGTCGGCCCATTGGGCGAAGAGGCGCTTTCGGGTGGCGATGGCGGCGGGCTTGTCCCAGTCGCCGAACTGCCAGTCGAAATGCACCATCTGGCTGGGGTGATGGCAGATGTCGCCGGTGATGACGGCCCGCTGGCCCTCGGATTCGATCGCGACGCTGACATGGCCGGGGGTGTGACCGTCGGACGGGATCAGGCGGATTTCCGGTGAGATCACCTCGTCCATGGCGACCAGTTGCATGAGGCCGGCATCGATCACCGGCTGGATGCTGTCGCCGAGCATGGCGCGCTGCTCGTCGTCGTCGACGGTGAGCATCCACTCGTATTCGTGGCGGCCGATGAGGTAGCGCGCCTTGGGGAAGGTCGGTACCCATTTGCCGTCCTCGAGCATGGTGTTCCAGCCGACATGGTCGACATGGAGATGGGTGCAGACCACCGCATCGACGCCCTCGCGCGACCAGCCGGCCTCGGCCATCTGCTCGAGGAAGCGGGTGTGCAGCGCCTCGCCGCCGGTGATTTCGCGCGGCCGGTCGTTGCCGACGCAGGTGTCGACGACGAGCCGGAGGCCGGGCGCTTCGACCAGCAGGGCGTGCACCGACATGTTGAGCGTGCTGTCGTCCTCGGGGACGAAGTGCGGGTAGAGCCAGGGCATTTTCCGCAGCACTTCCGGCGTGGCGCCGGGGACGAACTGGGTGGGGACTGGCAGGTCCATTTCGACGATGCGGGTGACTTTCACCCGCCCGATTTGCCAGCTCAGCATCTTGTTGGTTCCTTGCGTATCTTGGGCGAAAGCCGGGGTAAGGGCGGACGCGGCGCCGGCGGCGATGAGGGTGCGGCGGCGCATCAGGAGACGCCCTGCGCGATCAGCAGCGCATCGAGCTGGTCGAACTGCTCCGGGGCGCCGGCCTCCATGCCCTCGATGTAATTGTCGAGCGCTTCGGACGAGGGGTAGATCTCGCTGAGGACGAGCTCGGTCTTGCCGGCCTTTTCGGCGAACGTGACGGTGGTGACGGGGCTCTCGGTGCTTTCCTCGTTGGTCCAGACGAGGCGCGAGGCCGGCACGACTTCGAGATAGGTGCCGAAAAACGCGATGGTGCGCGAGGATTCGTGGCGGCCGAACTCGAAGCGGTATTTGCCGCCCGGGCGCACATCGACCTCGCAGAGCAGCAGCGTCATGCCGTTGGATTTTGGCGCCCACCAGCGCTTCAGCAGCTCGGGCGTGGTCCAGGCTTCGAAGACGATGCGGGCCGGGCCATCGAAGGTGCGGGTGATGACGAGTTCGCGCGCCGAGGTACGCTGCACGGCGGTGCGGCCATGCATGCGGACGGCGCGGTCATTCTCCTGAGCCATCGGCTCTCTCCTTGTTCTTGAGTTCGTCGACGATCAGGTCGAGTTCGTCGAAGCGGTTGGCCCACATCTGGCGGTAGGCCTCGATCCAGGCGAGTTCCTCCTCGAGCCGGTGGCGGCCGAGGCGGCAGGTGCGGACGCGGCCGATCTTCTCGGTGATCACGAGTCCCGCCGCTTCGAGCACGCCAACATGCTTCTTCATGCCGGTGAGGGTCATATGGAATTTGTCCGCCAGCTCGGTGATCGAGGCGTCGGCATGACCGAGCTGTTCGAGCACGCCCCGGCGCGTGCCGTCGGAGAGGGCGGCAAACGAGGCGTCGAAGCGAGCGGATGAATACTGAACCATATAGTTCAGTATATGGATGCGATGCGGTGGACGCAAGAGGGCTCGCGTCGATCAGCGGGCGATGGCGAGCGCTTGGGTCGTTGAGCATGAAGCCGTCGGCGCCGAGCTCTCGCAGGGCGACGAGGGCGGCGGGGTCGATTTCGCCGATCTCGCGATCGGTGCCCCGGCCGCCGACCATCACCAGCACCGGCCGGCCGAGGGCGTGGATGGCGTCGACGCGCGCGGCGGTGACGTCGCGCTGCCACAGGCGGACCCAGTCGCCGCCGGTGGCGATGAACCCGGCCGATTCGTCGGGGTCTTCGAGCAGGCCGAGCTGGGTGAGGGCCGGTGCCTCACGGCGGATCAGCCGGGCGGTGGCGAGGGTACGGACACCGATGGCCACCGAGGCGTCGACCCGGGCGGCGGCCAGCAGGTCGAGCAGCGGGGCGATATCGGTTTCGCCGTGGAGCTTCAGGTCGAGCAGCAGGTTGATGCGGCCGCGCAGGGTGGCGAGCACATCGGCGAGGCGCACGGCGTAGTCGGGTGCGAGCTGCTGGAGTTCGGCGAAGCTCACGCCGGAGACGGGGCGATCGACACCGGCAGTGCGCTGCAACGTCTCGTCGTGGTGGCAGACGAAGATGCCGTCGCTGGTGCGGCGGACATCGGTCTCGATGGCGTCGGCGCCGGCCGCAATGGCGGCGGCGAAGGCCTCGGGCGAGCTCTCGCGGTGATGAGTGGAGGCGCCGCGATGGGCGACGACGAAGGGGCGGGGCGATTGCGCCCGATAGCTCGTCCAGGTGGTCATGAGCGTCGTCTCAGCGGGCCTTCGAGGTGTAGCGGTCGCGAATATGGGTGTTGTAGTAGCCGCCCTTGGAGGGCGCGTGACAGAGGCCCTCGTAGACCCGCGCCGGCACGAGGAAATAGTCGTAGGGGCCGCCCGAGCCGGTGAACCACAGGCTCAGCACTGCCGTGTCGGGGTCGTATTCGGCGCGGGTTATGGCGGTGGACTCGAAGGTCGGCATGCGGGCAGTCTAGCCCGGCCTGGGGGCGCCGGGCCATGCGCTTCAGGCGGTCTGCTCTTCGAGCACTTTCACCTTGGGCTTTTCCTTGCGGGTGAAGATGAACACGCCGCCCAGCACCAGGGCGGTGCCGACCGCGTGCCAGACGGTGAAGGCTTCGCCCAGCACACCGATGGCCAGCGCCACCGTCACCACGGGCGAGATATTGCCGATGATGGCGGTGCGTTCGGGCCCGATCAGTGCGATGCCGCCCGAGATGCAGTAGGCCGGCAGCCCCGTGGCGATGGTGCCGATCGCCAGCATCAGCAGGAAGCCGTTGCCGGTGATGGCGAGGTCGCCCACCGGGTGGGTCACGAGGAAGTGCACGATGACGCAGGGGCCGGCCGCGCTCATGGCGATTGAGGTGAAGAGCCCCGAGCCCAGCTTGTCGATCAGGGGTTTGGCGAGGATCTGGTAGCCCGCATAGGCGAAGGCCGAGCCGAAGACGAGCGCCGCGCCGAGCACGACGTTTTCGCCCTCGATCCTGAGGTCATGCCAGAAGATCAACGCGATGCCGACGTACGAGACGACGAGCGCCCCGATCATGGCCGGGGTGATCCGGCGCTTGAAGAATACCGCGCCGAACAGCACGACGAAGAACGGGTAGGTGAGCAGGATCAGCCGGTCGAACTGGGCCGAGATGTATTCGAGCGCCGAAAAATCCAGCAGGCTCGCGATGTAATAGCCGAGGACGCCGACGCCGAGGGTCTGCAGCAGCACCGGGACGGTCAGCGGCGAGGGTGTGCCGGGCGGCAATTCGCGCAGCTTCCGGCGATAGCCGATGATGCCGACGGTGAGGAAAATCGGCACGGCGACGATCATGCGCCAGGTGAGCGTGGTGACGGTGTCGATGCCCTGGCCGAGCGCCAGCTTGATGATGATGCCCTTGGTGGCGAACAGAGCCGCGCCCAGAAGGGCGAGCGCAACTCCGGCCCAGGCGAAGTTGGCGAAGCGGGATTTCGGCACGGTCGGGGTCGACATTTTGGCGGGGTTCCGTTTTGGCCCTGCCATCAGATCACCGGACGAATTCCCGCGCCTGATGGCGGGGTCCGGGTGAGCATCGAGGGTTCAGATATCCGTCGCGTCCCGGTCCCCGAAGGGCCGAAGGCTAATTTTGCCAATAATTAGGATGCAAGCGGACATGGCGCGATGAGTACGCTGCGCCGCGGCCCAAGTAAAGCCCGAACCGCCGGTTCAGGCGGCCTTCAGCGCCAGCATTTCGGCCGAGTTGGTCCACTTCACCCCGGCAGCGGCGAGGCGGAGGTTGTTGGCCTCGACATCGTAGTCGCCGGCCGAGGCGTCGGTGACGATGAAGGTCTCGAACCCGTCGCGGGCGGCGCCGAGCGCCGTGTTGAGCACGCAGACATAGCGGGCGAGGCCGGTGCAGAAGACGCGCTCGAAGCCGCGGGCCTTGAGATAGGCGCCGAGCCCGGTGGCGTTGCCGGCGCCATCGTAGAAGGCGCCGTAGGACTCGACATCGCGGTTGTAGCCCTTGCGCAGGATCAGCTCGGCCTTGGTGAGCTCGAGCCGCGAATCGAGTTCCGCCCCCGGCGTGCCGGCGACGCAATGCGCGACGTGCAGCGTCTGCTCGCCATAGCTGGTGACCACCCGGTCGCCGATCTTCGCGCCGGGATGGCTCGAAACGAAGGAAGTATGATCAGCCGGATGCCAGTCGGTGGTGACGATCACATGCTCAAAACACCGCGCCAGCCGATTGATCGGCCCAATCACCACCTCACCCCCAGGCACGGCAAGCGCCCCAGAAACGAAATCCACCTGCACATCGACAACGATCAGCGCATCTTTCGAGGTGATGGGCATGGCGGACTCCGGTTGTTGCGGATGCAACTATTGCGGAGGAAAGCGAATGTGTCGATGGAGCGCTACGCAGCGGAGCTATGCGCGGAACTAGCGCAACGCCTCAATCAGGGGGGCGAGGTGCGAGAGATACGGTTGGGCGGAGCCAATGGCGTCGCGGTAGACGGGTTGGCGGACCTGGGCGTGGGAGGCGGTCTTGACCGGGCGTTCGGTGCGGTGGAAGGCGAGGCAGTGGCCGTCCCAGGGGAGGCCGCAGAAGGCCACAAGCTCGCGGGCCTTGCCTTCGAAATCGGTAACGATGTCCTCGTAGCGCACGTGGTGGACGAAGCCGGGGAGGACTTCGTCCCAGTGGCGCATGATGCTCTCGTGGAGCTTGTAATAGGCGCCGATCTCGTTGAGGTCGTAGGCAAAGGTCGGGCCGGGATCGGCGAAGTCGCGCCGGTAGATCGAGACGCCATTGTCCAGCGGGTCGCGGAGGCAGTGGATCACTTTGGCCTCGGGGAACATCAGCCGGATGAGGCCGACCTGCCAGAAATTGTCGAGATATTTGTCGGCGAGGCGCGGCTTCTTGCCCATCAGCGGGCGGGCGCCCTTGATATAGGCCCGCGCCATCTCGGTGATGGTGTCGGGCGTGGCGGTCGCGACGAGATCGGGCACCGAGCCGCGGAAGGTCTTCCGCAGGGTGGCGACGATGATCTCGCTGGTGAGCGGCAGCTCGTCGCCGCCATGGACGTCGCGGTGGCTGGCGAGGATCTGCTCGATCAGGGTCGAGCCGGAGCGGGGCATGCCGACGATGAAGATCGGCTTGAAGCTGCGCACGCCAGCACCGGCCAACCGGTCGAAGAGCGGCTGCTGGAAGGCCATGCGGATGTGACGCGCCAGCTTCTGCCAGGCAGCGATGGGGCAGTTCAGCTTCGCGCGCCGGTCGGCATTGGCATGCTCGTAGAAATCGAAGGAGCGGTCGAAATCGCCCAGGTCGGCAAACACCTTGCCGAGGGCGAAGTTCAGCAGGATGCCGGAGGCACTGTGCGGATCGGTTGTGTGGGCGAGGTCGAGCATGGTCGCCACTTCGGCCGGCTCGTGCTCGGGCTGGAGCTGCGCGATGTTGGAATGCGCGACGATCGAATTGGGGTCGTTGACGAGCATGCGCTCGAACACCGCGAGGGCGTTGGCGGTGCGGCCGAAGCGCAGGAAGAGGATGGCGACGCCGAGCAGGTCGTCATTGCCGGCCGCGAGGGCCGTGGCGCGATCGGCGGCATGGGTAGCCTGTTCCAGCTGCTGCCGCTGGAACAGCAGCAGGGCCGATTTCAGCTCTGACTGGAAGGAAGAATTTTGCGCCACGGCAAGGTTTTAGGCGCGCGGCGCAGAGCCTTCAAACCACTCGCTCTTCACAAGTTTGTGACAACGCCGTGACAGCGATATCACGCCCGTGGGTGGGCGTTTCGGTAGGCGTCGAGGAGGCGGTCGGTGTCGACGGCGGTGTAGATCTGGGTGGTGGAGAGAGAGGCGTGGCCGAGGAGTTCCTGGATGGCGCGGAGGTCGCCGCCGCGGCCGAGGAGGTGGGTGGCGAAGCTGTGACGCAGGGCGTGCGGGGTAGCTGAGGGCGGGAGGCCGAGGGCGCCGCGCAGTTGCTGCAATCGGAGTTGGATCAGGCGGGGGGAGAGGACGCCGCCTTTCTTGCCGCGGAAGAGGGGTTCGGTGGCGTCGGGTTTGTAGGGGCAGAGGCCGAGGTAGGTGTCGATCGACTGGCGGACCTGGGCGATGAGGGGGACGAGGCGGGTCTTGCCGCCCTTGCCGGTGACCCGCAGGGCCGACGATTCGAGGTCGGCGCGGGTGACGGCGAGGGCTTCGGAGATACGGAGGCCGGCGCCGTAGCAGAGGGCGATCACCGCCATGTCGCGGGCGGCGATCCACGGGGTGTCCTCGAGCTCGTCGACGGTGGTGATGGTGGCGCGCGCTTCGAGCACGGTGAGTGCCTTGGGCAGGGAGCGCGGCTGTTTTGGCGTGCGGATGGTGGCGAGGGCTTCGGACGCCAGGATGCCTTCGCGCTCGAGATAGCCGAAGAAGCTCTTGATGGCGCTGAGCTCGCGGGCGAGCGAGCGGGGGCCGATGTCGTCGTTGCGGCGGGCGGCGAGGAAGGCGCGGATGTCGGCGGGGCGGAGGTCCTTCAGCGTCGGCATGCCGACTTCGCCGCCGGTATGGGCGGAGAGGAAGGTGAGGAACTGGCCGAGATCGCTGAGATAGGCCTCGAGGGTCTTTTTGGCGAGGCGGCGGATGGAGCCGAGGTCGCGCTGCCAGTTGGCAATGTGCGACTGGAGGTCGGGGCTGGTGAGATGGGCGTAGGACATGCGAGGGAGGATAGGTCCGGCCGGTTAGCGGCAGGTATAGGGGGTGTTGCCCCGCTGCATCGTCACGGCGCGGTGGCTTACACAGGGGCGTGAGCGGGCTGGATTTGGGGCGAGTCGCCGCCTAGCTCACAAACCATGCTCCGCTTTCGCGCCATATTGCTGTCCCTGCTTGCCGTGCTGGCGCTCCTGAGCCCCAGCTTCGCGGTGGGCTTGGGCGTGGTGCAGGATGGGTGCGGGCCTTATGTCTCGGCGGCGCCGCAGGGCGAGCCGGTGAACATGCCGTCGCCCTGCGAGCTGATGGGCGGCAAGCGCGTGATGCCGGCGGAGCCCGATCTCGCGGTGCGCCGCCAGGTGGAAGTGCCGCGGGCGACCGAGGCACAGTGGCAATTCGGCCTCAGCAGCGACCCGCTGCGCGAAGGCAGGGGGCCGATGATGGAACCGGAACCGCCGCGCGCGGCTTGATGGCTTCCGACATCACCCTCCCCGAATGACGCGGCGCCTGCCGCATAGACGAGACATTTGAAATGACTGACTTCCGTATCGGCCGCCGTGCCCTCCTCGCCGGGGGCGCGAGCCTTGCGGCCCTGTCGCTCGCCGGCTGCGCCACCTCCGGGCCGTCGACCATGGCCGAAGAGACGACCCGTATTCCGCCCGACGTGCTGGCCATGTATGCGGCGCTGCCCAACGAGCAGTTCCCGCTGCCCGCGGCGCGTATCGATGTGGTGCCGCCGCAATATTGGCGGCAGGTGGTGGACGACCCGACGGGCGAGCGGCCCGGCACCATCGTGGTCGATACCGCCAACCGCTTCCTCTATCTCGTGCGCGATGACGGCAAGGCGTTGCGCTATGGCGTCGGCATCGGGCGCGACGGTTTTGCGTGGTCGGGCCGGGCGCAGATTGCGTACAAGCGGGCTTGGCCGACCTGGACGCCGCCGGCCGAGATGATCGCGCGGCAGCCGGAGGTGGCGCAGTATCGCAACGGCATGCCGGGCGGCCTGGGCAATCCGCTCGGGGCGCGGGCGCTCTACATCTTCAAGGATGGGGTGGATACGCTCTACCGGTTGCACGGCAATCCGGACGAGCGGTCGATCGGGCAGGCGGTGTCGTCGGGCTGCGTGCGGCTGATCAACCAGGACGTGATCGATTTGTATGAGCGGGTGCCGGCTGGGACGCCGATTGTGGTTTGGCAGGCGTAAGGGCGCGGTGCGTGGGGACGCCCCCTCCACCGGCTTCGCCGGTCCCCCTCCCCCGTTGCACGGGGGAGGATCAAGGAGAGATCGTGCCCTCCTGACCTGTCACCTGTCACCGGCGGTGCGGTGTTCCTCCACCGCGTAGCGGGGGAGGGGGACCGGCGAAGCCGGTGGAGGGGGCGTCCGCTGGCCGCTACCCCCTCAATGCATGCGCCAGTGACTGCTGCACATAGGCCATGGGTTCGGACCATTGGGGGTCGGTCCAGCGGCGGGCTTGTTCGGCTTCGCTGACGTCCTCGATGTGTTGCTGCAGCCACCAGATATTGCCGAGCGGATCGCGGATGCGGGCGACGCGGTCGCCGAAGGCTAGCAGCGTCGGCTTGGTGACCTCGACGGCGCCGGCGTGGATGGCCTTGGCGAAGCTTATGCGGGCGTCGGGGACGTAGAGGCGGATGAAGGCGGGTTGCGGGGCGACGCCGTCGGGCGCATCGAACGCCATGATCACGGCGTCGCCGATGCGGATTTCGGCGTGGACGATGGCGCCGTCGGGGCCGACCATGCGGCTCAGTTCGGCGCCCTCGAAGGCGGCGGTCAGGAATTTCAGCAGCGCATCGGTGTCCGCCGAAATGATCCATGGGGTGACGGCGGTGTAGCCGGTGGGGATCGGGCTGGTCATGAAATACTCCTCTCGCGGTGGCGGCAGGAAGACTGCGCCAGTCTGCTGCCAGAACGCGTCAGGATGAGGACGGTGGCAAATTCGCCTTGCAATCGCCACGCGACCCGTGAACAAAGCGGGTACTCATGCTGGACAATCCCGAACAGTCGACCGGCGAACTCCTGACCGGAGTCGTGGCGGTCATGGTGAGCGTGTCGGTCGAAGGGCCGTACTCGTACCGGGTGCCTTATGGCATGGCGGTGACGCGCGGCTCGATCGTCGCGGTGCCGCTGGTCGGGCGGCTGACGCTCGGGGTGGTGTGGGGGCTGCCCAAGGACAATTTCGCCCATAACCGGCTCAAGGACATCGCCACGGTCTACGATGTACCGCCGCTTTCGGAAGAGCTGCTGCGGACGGTGGATTGGGTGAGTCGCTACACGCTTGCCGCGCCCGGGCTGGTGCTGCGCTCGGTGTTGCGCTCGACCGAGGCGCTGGAGCCCGAGCGGACGATCACCGCTTATCGCGCCACTGGGGTAACTCCGGACAAGCTGACGCCGGCGCGGGCCCGGGCGCTCGATGTGCTGATGGACGGCGAGGCGTGGGTCAAGTCGGCGATCGCGGCGAGTGCCGGGGTGTCGACCTCGGTGATCGACGGCTTGGAGCGGGCCGGGGCGATCGCCCGGGTCGAGACCTTGCCGCCGCCGGTGGCGCTCAGGCCCGACCCCGAAGCCGCGGTGCCGACCTTCTCCGATGCGCAGGCGGCGGCGATGGCATCGCTGCGCGCGCTGCCGGTCGACCGGTTCGGGGTGGCGTTGCTCGATGGCGTCACCGGGGCGGGCAAGACCGAGGTGTTCTTCGAGGCGGTGGCCGATACGCTGCGCGCCGGGCGGCAGGCGCTGGTGCTGCTGCCCGAGATTGCGCTGACCTCGAGTTTCGTCGCGCGGTTCACGCGGCGGTTCGGCACGAAGCCGGGCGAGTGGCACTCCGACATGTCGCCGCCGCAGCGGTCGCGAACCTGGCGGGCAGTGCTCAATGGCGATGTGCGGGTGGTGCTGGGCGCGCGCTCGGCGCTGTTCCTGCCGTTCCGCGAGCTCGGGCTCATCGTGCTCGATGAGGAGCATGATGGGGCCTACAAGCAGTCGGACGGGGTGAATTACCACGCCCGCGACATGGCAGTGCTGCGGGCGAAATTCGCCGAGGCGCGGGTGATCCTGTCCTCGGCCACGCCGTCGGTCGAGAGCCGGAACAACGCCAATACCGGGCGCTACAAGCACATCATGCTGACCTCGCGCTTTGCGGCGGCGGCGATGCCGGAGATTGCGCCGATCGACATGCGCGAGGAGCCGCCCGAAAAGGGGCAGTGGATCGCCCCGAAGCTGGCGCGGGAGATATTTGCCACGCTCGATCGCGGCGAGCAGGCGCTGCTGTTCCTCAACCGGCGGGGCTATGCGCCGCTCACTTTGTGCAAGAGCTGCGGGCACCAGTACCAGTGCCCGGATTGCTCGGCCTGGCTGGTGGAGCACCGGTTCCGCGGCGTGCTGATGTGCCACCATTGCGGCCACGAGGTGCGGATGCCGAAGGCCTGCACCGCCTGCGGCACGGTCGATTCGCTGGTGCCGATCGGGCCGGGCATCGAGCGGGTGGCCGAGGAGGCGGCGGCGCGCTTCCCCGATGCGCGGACGGTTATCCTGTCGTCGGACATGGGTTCGAACCTGCAGCTCAAGGAGAAGTTCGAGGGAATCGAGCGGGGCGAGTACGACCTCGTCATCGGCACGCAGCTCGTCGCCAAGGGGCATCATTTCGAGAAGCTGACACTGGTGGGCGTGCTCGATGCCGATCTCGGGCTCGACAAGGGCGACCCGCGCGCGGCGGAGCGGACGTTCCAGATCTTGACGCAGGTGACGGGCCGGGCCGGGCGCGCCGGGAAGGCCGGCAAGGCGTATCTCCAGACCTATCACCCGAGCCATGCGGTGATGCAGGCGATGGTGAAGGGGGACCGCGAGGCGTTCTACGCCCATGAACTGCTGTCGCGCGAGGCCGGCGGGCTGCCGCCCTTCGGCCGGCTGGCCGCGCTGATCGTTTCGGCCAACGAGCATGATCCGGCCATGGCCTTCGCCAAGCAGCTGCTCGCGGCGGCGCCCATGGCGGAGGGGCTGAAGCTCTTTGGTCCGGCGGATGCGCCGATCTCGATGATCCGTGGGCGGCACCGGGTGCGGTTGCTGGCCCAATCGGGCAAAGACTTCGACTTGAGCGGCTATGTGCGGTTCTGGCTCGCGAACGGGCCGAAAGTCAGCGGCAACCTGCGGGTGCAGGTCGACATCGATCCGCAGAGTTTTCTCTGACCCCTCCCAGAATACTGATCAGGTGAACCCCTGATTGTTCTGCTGGCTCGCCGGGCCGTTACTCGCCGCCGCGCAGCGATGGGGCGTGCGCAAGTTTGGGGAGGAACATATGGCGGATCTTACGGCGCAGGACGCTGTAATAATGTGGAGCACGATTGGCATCTATAACCTTTCAATCATGCAATTGCTGCGGGTGACACTGCGCGGGGCCGATTTCAAGGAAGCGATGGCGGAAAAAGCTCCGTCCAAGGATGCTGCGAAGACCACGACGACGACCACCACAGTGCCGCCAGCTCCAGCCGACGGCGCACCGGCGCAAGGGGTGGCCGCGCCACAGGCGGTGGTGCAAGAGACAGTCTCGCAGCAGGCCGGTGCTTCAGAAACAAGCTACAGCCGTGTCGCCGGCATGATCGGTGCCGTAGTGCTTGCCTGCTTCGTCTGGGCCGTGGGCAACGTCATTCTCTACAAGATGTTTGCCGCGCCGGACCAGGTTTCGACGCTGCTTGCCAGCCTGGGAACCTACTTCCTTGCGGCCGCGTCGCTGTTCGCGCCGTACGCCGTCAATCAGTTGAGCAACGCCTTCAAACCCAGCACCACCTAGCCTTCTCCAAGCTGCATGATTTGAGGGGCATCGGCTGGTCCGGTGCCCCTATCGTCGTGCCTGCGACAAAACTGTCCCAAAGAGTCGTTTCGCCTGCCTTGCGATGCCCAAGTTCGCATGTTAGAGGGGGCGCGAAATCCGGGGGGCTCTCTGTCCCGGCCGGCGAACAATCATAAGCTATGCAGCCTCCGGCGACCATTCCTGGCCGGGTTCAGGTTGCGCCAGACGAGGTGACGGGGACTTGGCAGCGCAGGACTCAGTGCTAACCCAGATCGCGCGACCCTATGCGTCGGCGCTCTTCGATATTGCGAATTCCAGCAATTCCATCCCCCAGGTCGAGGCCGGCCTCAACGCCATCGCCTCCCTCGCCAATGACAGCCAGGACTTTTCGCGGTTCCTGCGCTCGCCGGTGATCAACACCGACCAGAAGGCGACCGCCATCCAGGCGATCCTCACCAAGGCCAATGCCGACAAGACCGTGACGAACTTCGTCAACGTCGTCGCCCGCAACGGCCGGCTCTTCGCGCTCCCCGCGATCATCACTGCCTTCCGCGAGCGCGCTGCCCAGGCGCGCGGCGAAGTTACTGCCGACGTGACCTCGGCCACGGCCCTCACGGCCGCCGAAGTCGCCAGCCTCGCCGATACGCTCAAGGCGAAGATCGGCAAGTCGGTCACTCTCAACCAGCATGTCGATTCCAGCCTGATCGGTGGCCTCGTGGTCAAGGTCGGTAGCCAGATGATCGACAGCTCGCTCAAAACCAAGCTCGCCGCGATGAAGATCGCCATGAAAGAGGTCGGATAATGGACATCAAAGCCGCGGAAATCTCTGCGATCCTCAAGGAGCAGATTCAGAATTTCGGCCAGGAAGCTGAAGTTTCCGAAGTCGGTCAGGTTCTGTCGGTCGGCGACGGTATCGCCCGTGTCTATGGCCTCGACAACGTGCAGGCCGGTGAGCTCGTCGAGTTCCCGGGTGCGATCAAGGGCATGGCGCTGAACCTCGAAACCGACAATGTCGGCGTCGTGATCTTTGGCTCCGACCGCGGCATCAAGGAAGGCGACACGGTCAAGCGGACCGGTTCCATCGTTGACACCCCGGTCGGCAAGGGTCTCCTGGGTCGTGTGGTCGATGCTCTCGGCAACCCGATCGATGGCAAGGGCCCGATCCAGTACACCGAGCGTCGCCGCGTCGACGTGAAGGCCCCGGGCATCCTGCCGCGCAAGTCGGTGCATGAGCCGATGTCGACCGGCCTCAAGGCCATCGACGCGCTGATCCCGATCGGCCGTGGCCAGCGCGAGCTGATCATTGGCGACCGCCAGACCGGCAAGACCGCCGTGATCCTCGACACCTTCCTGAACCAGAAGCCGGCCCACACCGCCGGTGCCTCGGAGCAGGACAAGCTCTACTGCATCTACGTCGCCGTCGGCCAGAAGCGCTCGACCGTCGCGCAGTTCGTGAAGGTGCTGGAAGACGCCGGCGCCCTCGAATACTCGATCGTCATCGCCGCGACCGCTTCGGACCCCGCTCCGATGCAGTTCCTCGCTCCGATGACCGGCGCCGCCATCGGCGAGTACTTCCGCGACAACGGCATGCACGCCGTGATCGCGTATGACGATCTCACCAAGCAGGCCGTCGCCTACCGCCAGATGTCGCTGCTGCTGCGCCGTCCGCCGGGCCGCGAAGCCTACCCGGGCGACGTGTTCTACCTGCACTCGCGCCTGCTCGAGCGCGCCGCCAAGCTGAACGAAGACCACGGTCTTGGTTCGCTGACCGCGCTGCCGGTGATCGAGACCCAGGCGAACGACGTGTCCGCCTACATTCCGACCAACGTGATTTCGATCACCGACGGCCAGATCTTCCTCGAGACCAACCTGTTCTTCCAGGGTATCCGTCCGGCCGTGAACGTCGGTATCTCGGTGTCCCGCGTGGGTGGTAACGCCCAGATCAAGGCGATGAAGCAGGTTGCCGGCTCGCTCAAGGGCGAACTCTCGCAGTACCGCGAGATGGCCGCCTTCGCGCAGTTCGGTTCGGACCTCGATGCCGCGACCCAGCGCCTGCTCAACCGCGGCGCCCGCCTGACCGAACTCCTGAAGCAGCCGCAGTTTGCGCCGCTGAAGCCGGAAGAAGAAGTCGCGGTGATCTTTGCCGGTGGCCAGGGCTACCTGGACGACCTGCCCGTCAACAAGGTCGGCGACTTCGAGAAGGCCCTGCTGGGCGCCCTCCGCGGCCGCCACGCTGACCTGCTGACCCAGATTGCTACCGAAAAGGCGCTGTCGGATGACCTCCGCGCCAAGCTCAAGGCGGCGATCGACGGTTTCAAGAAGACCTACACCGCCTAAGACGCCATAGTTCGCGCGGCGCCGATGAGGGTGCCGCGCGGTCCATCCAGACGTGAGGCTGCTGCGGCAGCTTCAGCCTAGGGGAGCCAGAGCGGCCCGATGCCCTCGCTAAAGGACCTGAAAAACCGGATCGCCTCGGTCAAATCGACCCAGAAGATCACCAAGGCCATGCAGATGGTGGCCGCCGCCAAGCTGCGCCGCGCGCAGGAAGCGGCGGAAGCCGCGCGCCCCTATGCCGAGCGCATGGGCAAGGTGCTGGCCGCGCTGGGCACGGCTTATGCCGGCCGTCCGGATGCGCCGGTGCTGCTGGCCGGTAACGGCAAGGACAAGGTGCACCTCCTGGTCGTTGCGACCGGTGAGCGTGGCCTCGCCGGTGGCTTCAACTCCTCGATCGCCCGTCTCGCCCGCGATCACGCCCAGAAGCTTCTGAGCGAAGGCAAGACGGTCAAGATCCTGACTGTCGGCCGCAAGGGCTTTGATATCCTCAAGCGTACCTACGCTTCGAACATCGTCGAATCCGTCTCGTTCCGCGACGTGCGCAACCTCGGCTACGCCCAGGCGTCGCAGGTCGGCGAGAAGATCCTCGCGATGTACGCAGCCGGCGAGTTCGACGTCGCGACGCTGTTCTACGCGCGCTTCCGCTCGGTGATCGCGCAGATCCCGACGGCCCAGCAGCTGATCCCGGCGAAGTTCGACGACGCCGCGGCGGGTGCCCCGGCCGGCGAAACGCTGGACTACGAATACGAGCCCGACGAGGAATCGATCCTCGCGGACCTGTTGCCGCGCAATATCTCGGTGCAGATCTTCCGGGCCCTGCTCGAAAACAACGCGTCGTTCTTCGGCGCGCAGATGGGCGCCATGGACAATGCGACGCGCAATGCCGGCGACATGATCAAGAAGCTGCAGCTGAGCGCGAACCGCCAGCGTCAGGCACAGATCACCAAAGAGCTCATCGAAATCATCTCGGGCGCGGAAGCGCTCTGACGCAACTCCGGCGCGCCTGAGGCGCCGCCGACCAGATAGACGCGGGTTCGAAAGCCCGAGAAGGAACGAGGTAAGACCATGGCTACTCAAGTTACGACGGGCAAGGTTTCCCAGGTCATCGGCGCCGTGGTGGACGTCACCTTCGACGGTCACCTGCCGGCCATCCTGAACGCGCTCGAGACCACCAATAACGGCTCGCGCCTGGTGCTCGAAGTCGCCCAGCACCTGGGCGAGAACGCGGTCCGCACCATCGCCATGGACACCACCGAAGGCCTCGTGCGCGGCACCCAGGTGACCGATACCGGCGAGCCGATCTCGGTTCCGGTCGGCGACGAGACGCTGGGCCGCATCATGAACGTGATCGGCGAGCCCGTGGACGAAGCCGGCCCGGTGGTCACCGCCAGCCGCCGCGCCATCCACCAGGAAGCGCCGAACTTCACCGAGCAGTCGTCGGAAGCGCAGATTCTCGTCACCGGCATCAAGGTGGTGGACCTCATCGCCCCCTACGCTCGCGGTGGTAAGATTGGCCTGTTCGGCGGCGCCGGCGTGGGCAAGACCGTGCTGATCCAGGAGCTGATCAACAACGTGGCGAAGGCCCACGGTGGTTACTCGGTGTTCGCCGGCGTGGGTGAGCGTACCCGCGAGGGTAACGACCTCTACCACGAAATGATCGAATCGGGCGTGAACAAGGACCCCTCGGAGAACAACGGCTCGACCGCCGGCTCCAAGTGCGCGCTCGTGTTCGGCCAGATGAACGAGCCGCCGGGCGCCCGCGCTCGCGTGGCCCTGTCGGGCCTCACCGTCGCCGAGCACTTCCGCGACCAGGGCCAGGACGTGCTGTTCTTCGTCGACAACATCTTCCGGTTCACCCAGGCGGGCGCCGAAATGTCGGCACTGCTGGGCCGTATTCCTTCGGCCGTGGGTTACCAGCCGACGCTCGCCACCGACATGGGCGCGCTGCAGGAACGCATCACCACCACCAACAAGGGTTCGATCACCTCGGTGCAGGCCATTTACGTGCCCGCCGACGACTTGACCGACCCGGCGCCGGCGACCTCGTTCGCCCACCTCGACTCGACGACGACGCTGAACCGCGCCATCTCCGAGAAGGGCATCTACCCGGCCGTGGATCCGCTGGACTCCACCTCGCGCATGCTCTCGGCCAACATCGTTGGTGAAGAGCACTACAACACCGCCCGCGCCGTGCAGCAGATCCTCCAGCGCTACAAGGCGCTGCAGGACATCATCGCGATCCTGGGCATGGACGAGCTCTCCGAAGAGGACAAGCTCACCGTGGCGCGCGCCCGCAAGGTCGAGCGCTTCATGAGCCAGCCGTTCCACGTGGCCGAGGCCTTCACCGGCGCTCCGGGCGTGTTCGTGGCCCTCGAAGACACCATCAAGGGCTTTGCCGGCCTCGTCGCCGGTCAGTACGACCACCTGCCGGAAGCGGCCTTCTACATGGTCGGCACCATCGAAGACGCCGTCAAGAAGGCGCAGAAGCTCGCCGCCGCGGCCTAAGGGCAGCACAGAGACAATCGGGCTCGCGGGTTAGTCGCGGGCCCATTCCTTAGAAGGCAGGACCATGGCCGAAGGCGTCAAACTCGAAATCGTCTCGCCCGAAAAGCTGCTGCTGTCGGAGACCGTGAAGTCGGTCACCGTGCCGGGCACCGAAGGCTATTTCACCGTGCTGGGCGAGCACGCCCCGCTGATGACGACGCTGAAGCCCGGCTTCGTGACGGTGACGGACAATTCCAACGTCGCGCATGTCTACTACGTGCGTGGCGGCTTCGCCGACGTGTCGCCGGAAGGCCTGACGCTGCTGGCCGAAGAGGCCGAGGACATCGCGAAGTTCGACCGCAGCAAGATCGAGGGGCTGATCGCCGCCGGTCTCACCGCGCTCCAGGCGACCAGCGTCGCCGACGAGCAGATGCGGCTGCAGGAAGAGATCGACAGCTGGCGCAACCTGCTGCTCGACGCGCAGGCGACCGCCGGTTCGGCCGCCGCGCACTAAGCGCCAGGGCATCGCGGATCAATCAAACGGGCGTCCTTCGGGGCGCCCGTTTTGCTTTGCGTGTAAATGCGCATTCGGAACCAATTCACCAAGCCTTAAGCCTGCGGGCCTATTAGTCATTCCCGGGAATGCAGTTCACTACCTAGTCGACCCGCCGGGGGCATGGACAGCCGACGGCATGTGCGGAGCTGCAGCCAGTTGTGTCCCTTGGTTACGCGGAATAGCGCCGCTGCCGATCACCCGGCACTGCAGCAACCGCTTCCTATTCTTCCCTCTTTGCTTGCCGGAGCGTCGCCGTCATGAAGATCAGCACCCGAATTTTCTCGATCGTCCTCATCATGGGCGTGATGATCTGCGCGGTGGGTGGCATTGCCGTCTATTTCGCCGTGACATTCGCCGACAAGGTGCAGCAGCTCGAGAATGCTTCGGCGCGTGCCTTTGCGGGCGAGCACATGAACCGGCTGGTCACCGCGGTAGTGATGGATGCCCGCGGCATCTACGCGTCCAAGGATGTCGAGCAGGCCAAACCCTTTGCGGATGGAATCCTGGCCTCGCTCGACAAGATCGATGCGCACATTGCGGACTGGCAGACGCTGATCCCGGCTGAACAGGTGCCGGAGTTCGAGAAGCTCAAGGCGCGCGCGGCCGAGTTCCGCACCTTCCGCGCCGAGACGGCCCGTCTGGGCGGCGTCGATCCGGCCCAGGCCAATGAGCAGGGCAACAACGACGCCAACCGCGCCAACCGCAAGGCATACCAGGCCGAGATCGACGCTGTGGTGAAGGAAGACCAGGAGCATTTCGACGCCATCAATTCTGACCTCGACTCCTATCAGGCGATGCTCGCGCCGGTGGTCGGCGGGGTGACCATTATCGGCCTCCTTATCGGTGTGTTCGCGGCCTTTGTGGTGGCGACCCGCTACGTTACCCGGCCGCTCGCCAACGTCACCGGGGTGATGGGCCGCCTGGCCGAGGGCGACCTCACGGTCGAGATCCCCTATGCGGGCGAAAAGAACGAGATCGGCCAGATGGCGGCCGCGGTGCAGGTGTTCAAGGAGAACGGCATCCGCGTTGCCGAAATGAACGAAGACGAGCGGGCCCGCCACCAGAAGGCGGCCGAGCGCGCCAAGCTGATGCAGGAATTCCAGGACGGGTTCGACGGCGCCGTCGAAGCGACGCTCAAGGGCGACCTGTCGAAGCGCCTCGTAACCGGGCAGGCGGACCAGGACATTGCCCGCATCTCGGCCAATTTCAACCGGCTGATGGAGACGGTGAGCGGCGTGCAGGCCGAGGCAGGCGAAGTGCTGGGCTCGCTGGCCGAAGCCGACCTGACGCGCCGGATGGAAGGCAGCTATCAGGGCGAGTTCGCGCGGCTCAAGGACAACACCAACACGGTGGCCGAGAAGCTGACCGAGGTGGTGAGCCGCCTGCGTGGCACCTCGCAGAGCCTCCGCACGGCGACGGGCGAAATCCTCTCGGGCGCCAACGACCTCTCAGAGCGCACCACCAAGCAGGCGGCGACGATCGAAGAGACGTCGGCGGCGATGGAGCAGCTCTCCCAGACCGTGATCCAGAACGCCGAGCGGGCCGGTAGCGCGTCGGACAACGCGCAGGACGTCACCACGGCGGCCGAGGATGGCGGCGCGGTGATGGTCAAGGCCAACGAGGCCATGGACCGGATCACCGAGAGCTCGAGCAAGATCTCGAACATTATCGGCATGATCGACGACATCGCCTTCCAGACGAACCTGCTGGCGCTCAACGCTTCGGTGGAAGCGGCGCGCGCCGGCGAGGCGGGCAAGGGCTTTGCGGTGGTGGCCGTCGAAGTCCGCCGTCTTGCTCAGTCGGCCGCCGAAGCCTCGCGCGACGTAAAGGTGCTGATCGAGCAGTCGGCGACCGAAGTCGCCATCGGCTCCAAGCTCGTGGCCGATGCGGCGCACAAGCTCGAGGCCATGCTGGAGGCGGTGCGGCGCAACCGCGCGCTGCTCGACGGCATCGCCCAGCAGAGCCGCGAGCAGGCGTCCTCGATCGAGGAGGTCAACACCGCCGTCCGCCAGATGGACGAGATGACCCAGCACAATGCTGCGCTGGTCGAGGAGACCAATGCGGCGATCGAGCAGACCGAGGCGCAGGCGGTGGAACTCGACCGGATCGTCGCGGTGTTCACCGTCGGCGAAGCGGCCCCCGCTCCGCGTGCGGCAGCTCCGGCCAAGAAGCCGGTGAAGCTGGTGCAGGCGGCGAAGGCCGCAGCGCAGCGCTATCTCAGCCAGGGCAACACGGCCATCAAGGCCGATGACTGGAACGAGTTCTGAGGCCGGCTGGGGCGGCTCGATGCTGGTATATTTCTTCGGCCTGCCGCTCCGACTTTCAATCAGACCTTAACCATGCAGGTCCAATCCTGTCGCGGGGGATGAGTTTGGCCGACCGCCCACATGGACAGAAGTCTTGGCCAGCGGAGCTTCAAGAATGAAGGTTGAGGGGAAGGCGGCAACCCGCCCGTTTGTGACGCTGAAGGCGGGCACGTTCGTGCTGCTGCAATGCGTGGCCCTGATGGTGACGGGCCTGCTGATCGCTGGCGCCGGGTTCTACGTTTCGGGCAACTTCGACCGCTCGAGCGACCGCGCCGAGACGATGATGTCGTCAATGCGCGCCCACATGACCGCCGACATGCTGCACGACACGCTGCGTGGCGTGGTGCTCCGCAGCCTCTACGCCGGCTCCCGCGCCGACTTCAAGACGGTGAAGGCTACAGCCGACCAGATCCAGGCCTATGCCGCCGAGTTCCGCGAGGCGATCGCCAAGCAGGCAACGCTCGATGTGCCGCAGACTGTCCGCGATGCACTCGAGGGCGTGAAGGCCCCGCTCGACGCCTATATCGACGAAGCAATCTCGATCGTCGACATGGTCAACAAGCTCAAGATGATCGACGCCCAGAAGGCGCTGACCGAGTTCGACCAGGAATTCGAAGTGCTCGAAGGCGACATGGCCAAGGTGTCCGACGCCATCGAGGCCGCCAATGCCGAGCAGTTGACCGCCGCCGCCTCCGATGGCGCCGTGGCCCAGATCATCAACTGGAGCGGCCTTGCGCTGATCTTGTTGCTGGTGATCGCCACTGTGGTGCTCAGCCGCCTGACGATGATCGCGCCGCTCTCGAAGATGACCGCCGACTTCAACCGGCTGGCCGAGGGCGATCTCGACGTCGAGGCCAACGAAAACCAGATGGTCAAGGAAATCGGCGCGCTGGCCAAGGTGCTCGGCATCTTCCGCGTGGCGCTCAAGAACCGCGACATGCTGGCCGGCGAAGCCGAAGTCAGCGCCAAGCAGATCGCCGATCGCGCCAATGCCGCCGCCTCGCTCAACGAGGAGATCAGCGACACTGTCGGCGCTGCGCTCCAGGGCGACTTCTCGCGCCGGGTCAGCGGCAGCTATGCGGACGAGGATCTCTCAAGTCTCGCCAGCAGCGTCAACCAGCTGCTCGAAACCGTCGACCGCTCGATCGCCGAGACTGCCGATGTTCTGTCGGCGCTCGCTCGCGCCGATCTCACCAAGCGCATGGAAGGCCAGTATTCCGGTTCGCTCAAGCGGCTCAGCGACGACACCAATGCGGTGGGCGACCAGCTGACCGATGTGATCACCAAGCTGCGCTCCACTTCGGGCGGGCTGAAGACGGCGACGGCGGAAATTCTCTCGGGCGCCAACGACCTTTCGGAACGCACGACCAAGCAGGCCGCGACGATCGCCGAGACGTCCTCGACCATGGCGCGCCTCGCCAGCACCGTGGCGGAAAATGCCAAGCGGGCGGAATCGGCCAGCGGAAACGCCGCCGATGTGTCGCGCACCGCCGAAGAAGGTGGCGCGGTGATGCAGCAAGCGACCCAGGCGATGGAGCGGATCACCCAGTCTTCGGGCAAGATCAGCAACATCATCGGGCTGATCGACGACATCGCCTTCCAGACCAACCTCCTGGCACTGAATGCCTCCGTTGAAGCGGCGCGTGCCGGCGAAGCGGGCAAGGGCTTTGCGGTGGTGGCGGTGGAAGTTCGCCGCCTCGCCCAGTCGGCTGCCGAGGCGTCGCGTGACGTGAAGGTGCTGATCGAACAGTCGGGCGTCGAAGTGGCGGGCGGCTCCAAGCTCGTCGCCGAAGCGGCGCGGAAGCTCGAGGACATGCTCGAGGGCGCGCGCACCAACCACGAGCTGCTGCAGGGCATCGCCCAGCAGAGCCGCGAGCAGGCCTCCTCTATCGACGAGATGACCGGCGCCGTGCGCACCCTCGACGAGATGACCCAGCACAATGCGGCGCTGGTGGAAGAGACCAACGCGGCGATCGAACAGACCGAGGCCCAGGCCAGCGAACTCGACCAGGTGGTGGCGGTGTTCACCGTAGCCGACACATCGGGCTCGACCCACGCTGCGGGCCGGACCAAGCGCCGTCCTGCGCCCCGCTCGAACGGCAACCTCGCCGTCAGCGAGGACTGGAACGAGTTCTGACTCTAACAATAGTGATGCAATATAAATGCGGCCGGCGAGCAATCGCCGGCCTAGTATATTTCGCGCCTATTGCGCATGATAACGCTAACTAAGTGTAGATGCGCAGGCTGCGTTTTACATTCGGAAACCAGAAATAACGTCTCATCGCGCGTGTGTGGGCGCACACGATTCTTCGGGGGACATGATGTCGGGTTGGTTCGGTATCGGCGCGGGCGGCGCCGAGGACAAGAGCAAGATCGAGGCGATCGACCGTAGCCAGGCCGTGATCGAGTTCGGCCTCGATGGCACGATCATCGCGGCGAATGCGAATTTCCTGGCGACGCTCGGCTACAGCCTCGAGGAGATACGGGGCAAGCATCACCGCATGTTCGTGACGCCAGAATATGCGGCGTCCCCGGAGTACCTCGAATTCTGGCGCCAGTTGGCGAACGGACAGTTCCAGGCCGGCGAGTACCATCGCATCGGCAAGGGCGGCAAGGAAGTCTGGCTGCAGGCGAGCTACAACCCGATCCTCAACGGAGCGGGCAAGCCGGTGAAGGTCATCAAGTTCGCCTCCGACGTTACCGAGCAGAAGAACCGCGCCGCCGACGCTGCCGGCAAGGTCGAAGCGATCAGCCGGGCCCAGGCGATGATCGAGTTCGAGCTCGATGGCACCGTCATTGCCGCCAACCAGAACTTCCTCGATGCCATGGGTTACCGGCTCGATGAAATCCAGGGCAAGCATCACCGGATGTTCGTGGAGCCCGCCGAGGCGGCCGGCCCCGACTACAAGGCATTCTGGCAGCGGCTAAGGGCCGGGGAGTTCATCGCGGCCGAGTTCCGGCGGGTGGGCAAGAACCGCAAGGAAGTGTGGATCCTCGCCTCGTACAACCCGGTGCTCGACGCCTCGGGTAAGCCCGTCAAGGTGGTGAAACTGGCCACCGACGTCACTGAACGGAAGCGCGCCGAGGCGATCATCGACCTTCTCAAGACCTCGCTGGCGCGAATGGCTAATGGCGATCTTGGTGGCCATATCGACACGCCCTTCACCGGCCAGTACGAGGCGCTGCGCGTTGCGTTCAACTCCTCGCTCGAACACATCACCGATATCGTCACCAGGCTGCAATCGACCTCGCGTTCGCTGAAGGTGGCGACGGGCGAAATCCTCGCCGGCGCCAATGACCTCAGCGAACGGACGACGCGCCAGGCGGCGACGCTCGAGGAAACTTCGGCGACGATGGAGCAACTGGCCCATAATGTCGGCGAGAATGCCCATCAGGCGGGATCGGCCAGTGGCCGGGCCCGCGATGTCAGCCACACCGCGACCGAAGGCGGCGAGGTGATGCAGCGGCTCACCAACGCGATGGAGCGGATCACGACCTCGTCGGGGCGTATCTCCAACATTATCGGGCTCATCGACGATATCGCCTTCCAGACCAATCTCCTGGCGCTGAACGCCTCAGTGGAGGCGGCGCGCGCTGGCGAGGCGGGCAAGGGCTTTGCAGTCGTCGCCGTGGAAGTGCGGCGGCTGGCGCAGTCGGCGGCCGAGGCCTCCCGCGACGTGAAGGCGCTGATCGAGGAATCGGCGGGCGAGGTGATCGGCGGCTCCAAGCTCGTGGGAGAAGCGGCGACCAAGCTCGAACAGATGCTGACCATGGCCCAGCAGAGCGCGGATCTCATCGAGGGCATCGCCACTTCGTCGCAGGCGCAGGCCCACTCGATCGACGAGATTACGACCGCCATTCGGGCGCTCGACGAGATGACGCAGCAGAACGCCGCCCTCGTCGAAGAAACGAACGCCGCCATCGAGCAGACCGAGGGGCAGGCGAGCGAACTCGACAAGATCGTCGATATCTTCACCTTCGACGGCCGCGAAGCCGCTGCCCCGGCGCCCCGACCGATCGAGGCCGGCACGGCGCGACAGGCCGAGCAGAAGGTGAAGGCCGCCAGCAAGACCTACCTCAAGCCCGCCGCCGCCGTGGGACAGGACTGGTCGGAGTTCTGACGGGGTTTTGGCCCGTCGATCACGTTGGCGTCAGGGCGTAACCCCTGAGCCCGGACCCGCGAATTCGTTCTCGTAGCCACCAGATGGAGCGAGCGATGAAGCGGATGATTGTGGGGGCGCTGCTGGCGCTCGGCCTTGGCGGTTCGGCGTTGGCGGCCGACAAACCGCCGGTGGTGGTGGAGCTCTTCACCAGCCAGGGCTGCTCGTCCTGCCCGCCCGCCAACGCCAACCTGATCGAGCTCAGCAAGCGCGATGACGTGCTGGCGCTGAGCTTTGCCGTCACCTACTGGGACCGGCTGGGCTGGAAGGATATTTTCGGCCGCGAGGACTACACGGCGCGCCAGTATGCCTACGAGCCGGCGCTGGGCGAGCGCGGTCCGTTCACCCCGCAGATGGTGATCAACGGCCGGGCCAGCCTCGTCGGCAACCGGCTGGGCGAGGTTGACGCGGGGATCGAGGCTGCAGCGCCGCTCGCCGGCCCGGCTCTCACGCTCGCGGGCGGCAGGCTCGACGTCGCCGCCGCGACGGCCAGCGGTCCGGCTGACATCTGGCTGGTGCGCTACGATCCCAACGTGGTCGAGGTGCCGATCGCGCGGGGCGAGAATACCGGGCGGACGCTGCCGCACACCCATGTGGTGCACGACCTGCAGAATGTCGGGCAGTGGGACGGCCAGGCGCTGTCGCTCAGCGTCGCGGCAGCCGAGCCGGGGCTCCGCACGGCGGTGCTGGTGCAACTGCCGAACGGCGGCCCGATCCTCTCGGCGGTGACCGACTAGCGCAGCGCCTCGGCGACGAGCGCCTTGGCGTGCAGGTCCGTCGTGTCGTAGGTCGGGAGCGGGCTGACGCTGTCGTCGATCAGCATGCAGATTTCGGTGCAGCCGAGGATCACCGCTTCCGCCCCGCGGGCCTTGAGCCGGGCGATGGCGTCGACATAGATGCGGCGCGACTCGTCGCGGACGATGCCGAGGCACAGCTCCTCGTAGATGATGCCGTTGAGGTTGGTGATGCCCACATCGGGCACCAGCACTTCGAGGCCGCGCGCCTCGAGCTCGTCGATATAGAAGCGCTTCTCCATGGTGAAGCGCGTGCCGAGCAGCGCCACCTTGCCGATTCCGTCAGCGATCAGCGCTTCGGCCGTGGGTGCCGCGATATGGACGAAAGGCACGTCGAGCGCCGCGGTGATCTGCGGGGCGCAAATATGCATGGTGTTGGTCGCGAGCCCGACCAGCCCCGCCCCCTGCGCTTCGAGCGAGGCGGCGATGCCGGCGAGGATCTCGCCCGCCCCATCCCAGTTCCCAGCCCGCTGCATCGCCTCGATGGGGGCGAAATCGACCGAATGGACGATCACCGGCGCCGAATGCAGCCCACCAAGGCGCGCTGCCGTCTCGCGGTTGAGGATGGAATAGTAGTGAGCCGTCGATTCCCAGCTCATGCCGCCGATAAGGCCAATGGTTTTCATGCGTCAGCCCCGGATCTTTGCCGGCACGTCGCGGAAGGCGTTCACCACCTGCAGGTAGGCGTCGCGCTTGAAGGGGACGATGAGGTCGGGGAGGGTTTCGAGCTTTTCCCAGCGCCAGGTGTCGAACTCGGCGGGCTCGGCCCCGTCGCCGGGGGCGGCGACGTTGATTTCACTCTCCGGGCCGGTGAAGCGGAAGGCGAACCAGCGTTGGCGCTGGCCGCGATACTTGCCCTTGAGCGCGATGCCGAGCGCGGCATCGGGCAGGTCGTAGTAGATCCACTCGGGTGCTTCGGCGATCAGTTCCACCGAGCGGATCGAGGTTTCCTCGAAGAGTTCGCGATAGGCGGCGTCGCGGGCGGCCTCGCCCTTGTCGATGCCACCCTGGGGCATCTGCCAGGGGGCGAGCGCCACCGAGTTGTCCTCGGGCGCGGCCTCGTGCTTCTTGCGGCGGCCGATGAAGACCAGCCCCTGCGCATTGAAAATGGCGGTGCCCACGCAATCGCGATAGGGCAGCGTCTGTCGATCAACCATCGGTCTTTCCCATCAAGGCACTGGCGGGGACGATCTCTATCCCCTTGGCCTCGAGGCCGCGAGCCCATTCGGTCACCACTTCGATGGAAACCGGCAGGGCCGAGATGATGCCGATGGCGGAGCCCGATTCCTTCGCCTTGTCCTCGAGCGCCTGCAGTGCAGCGAGAATTGGCGCGCGGGCCGGGTTGGTGTCGATGACGTTGTCGACGCGCGCGAAGGGCACGCGGTTTGCCCTCGCGAGCTGCGGGGCGAGCGAGCGGTTCGACGAGCCGTCGTCGAGATAGCCGAGGCCGCGGGCGCCGAGCTCTTCCATCACCGGGCCGAAATCGGCGCCCGAGGCGGTGAAACGCGCGCCCATGTTGTTGAGGAGCCCGACATAGCCGCCGAAGCGGCTCATCACGTGGAAGAGCTTGTTGAGGTTGTCGCGCGGCGCCTGGCCGGTCAGCAGGGTATCCGGGCCGGGGTCGTTGTCGGGATAGTCGAAGGGCTCGAGCGGGACTTCGAGGAACACTTCGTGGCCACCGGTGCGAGCAGTGGCGACGGTGCGGTCCAGGCCCTTGCCGTAGGGGGCGAAGGCGAGCGTCACCTCGGCGGGGAGCTTCTGGATCGCCTCGGTGGTGCCATCGGGGTTGATGCCGAGGCCGGAGACCACGATGGCGATCAGCGGCTTGCCGCCCGCCGTATCCGGCGTGTCGGCGGGGCGCGAATAGGCGGCGAACGGGGTGACGCCGGTGCCCGACATGCGCGGGATCTGCCCGAACTCGGTCTCTTCGACGAGGTCGGGCAGCACGGCGCCCGGATCGATGGCGGCGACCTGCGCTTCGGTCGGGTCCTCGCCCGGAGGCGGCGCCGGGATCATCTCGGGATCTGCAGTGATGGTGGCGGAGAGCGGCGTGCCGCCCGAAACCGCGCCTGCGACGGTGTTGGCGTTCACCGTCGAGTTGATGGCGACGGTTGCGGCGGGGCGGCCGCCATCGGGATCGTGGACCAGCAGCACCATGGCGACGACGCCCAGCCCGATGGCGCCCAGGAGGCCGAAGGCGATGCGGGCGATCGGCAGGCGGAACAGCGCGCGGCCGGCCGGAGAGTTCTCCTGCCGGGTGCGGCGGCGGCTGAGCGGCGCGCTGAGATCGGACATAGGGAGCGCTTCCAGCAAAAGTGGTCACGGTCGGGACACGCGACCGGACTGTCGCACTACCCCGAAAAGCAACGGGGCGGCGAATCGGCCGCCCCGCAGGGGATTACCTTGGCGATGAGACGGTAACGAAGCGTTAACTGGCCGCGCTGTCGAGCTTGGGCGGGTAGGCGGCGTTGGTCTCGGTGCCGTTGATCAGCTTCAGCGCATATTGCAGCTGGTTGTCCTTGTCGGCCTCGGCCGGCACGTAGACGGACGAACCGACGCTCGCTGCGGCTTCCGTGCCGCCGCCGATCTGGCCGGGCAGCGCCACTTCGCCGAGGATCTCGTCGCGACCCTGGAACTCGGGCGGCACGTCCTGCTTGATGGTGATGTCGGGCTGGATGCCGGCCGCCTGGATCGAGCGGTTGTTCGGCGTGTAGTAACGCGCGGTGGTCAGCCGCATGGCGCCATCGGCGCCGAGCGGAATAATCGACTGCACCGAGCCCTTGCCGAACGAGCGGGTGCCGACGAGGGTGGCGCGCTTGTGGTCCTGCAGGGCGCCGGCGACGATTTCGGCCGCCGAGGCCGAGCCGCCATTGATCAGCACCACGAGCGGCACCGAGGCGATCTTTTCGTCGAGCGCGTCGGGCTTGGCGTCATAGCGCGAGCTTTCGCTGTCGATGCGGCCGCGGGTCAGCACCACCGAACCCTGGTGGAGGAAGGCGTCCGACACGGCAACCGCCTGGTCGACGAGGCCGCCCGGGTTGTTGCGCAGGTCGAGCACGATGCCCTTGGGCGCATGGCCGAGCTGCTTGTAGGCGTCGTCGATCGACTTCTGGATGCCCGGGAAGGCCTGCTCGGAGAAGCGGGCGAGACGGACCACCGCGATGTCGCCCTGCATGGTGAGGCGGGCGGCGCGGGTAGCGATCACGTCGCGGGTCAGCTCGAAATCGAGCGGCTTGTCGACGCCATCGCGCACGATGGTGATCTTGATCTTGGTGCCGACCTGGCCGCGCATCTTGGCGACGGCGTCATCGAGCGACATGCCCTGGATATCGACGCTGTCGAGCTGCACGATGTGGTCGCCGGCGAGGATGCCGGCCTTGGCCGCCGGGGTGTCGTCGATGGGCGAGACGACCTTGATCGCCCCATCTTCCATCTGCACCTCGATGCCGAGGCCGCCGAACTGGCCGGTGGTATCCTCCTGCACGTCGGCGTAATCGACCGGCTCCATGTAGTCGGAGTGCGGGTCGAGCGAGGTCAGCATGCCGCGCAGCGCCGCGTGAATCAGCTTCTTCTCGTCCGGGGCTTCGACATATTCGGCGCGGATGCGGTCGAACACCTCACCGAACAGCGAGAGGTCGGAGTAGATTTCGTCGGGCGTACGCGGCGTGCTCGCCGCCGGCACTTCCGCCTTGTCCTGTGCGATCAGCGGGGCGCAGGCGAGGCCCAGGCCGAACAGCACGGCGGCGGAAACGGCAGTACGGAATGGCGTCAGGCGCATAAACTTCTATCCACTCTGGGTTGGAGTTGCCGCGGCCGCCCACCATCCTGTGGGGTCGACGGGCTCGTTGTTCTTTCGCATCTCAATATAGAGGGTCGGCCGGGAGACACCAGCACTGGTCGCGACGGTACGGCCAATTGTCTGTGATCCCATGGATCCGACGGGTTCTCCCATCATCACGAACTGTCCGATCGTCACGTCGGTCTTTTCAAGCCCGGCGAGCAGCACCGTGTAGTCCTGTCCTGCATTGAGGATGACGATTTTGCCGTAATTGAGGTAGTCGCCCGCAAACAGCACCCAGCCATCGGCCGGGGCTACCACCTGCGCATCGGCGCGGGTGACGACGCTGAGGCCGCGCGAGATGCCGCCAAAGCCGTCGCCGCCGCCATAATCCACCACGGTGACGCCCGAGGACGGCATGGTGAGGAAGCCCTTGGCCTGCGCAAACGGCACGGCCGGCTGGGTGCGGCCCGAATTCGCGAGCGCCATCTTGATGGTCTGCTGGTCGAGCGTCGGCGCGGTGCCGCCCTTGTTGGCGGTGTCGGTCGCCTGCGCAGCAGTCGCGACCGCGGCGGCGCGGGCGGTGAGCTCGTCGATCAGCTGCTTCAGCGAGGTCGCCTTGTCGGCGAGGGCCTGCGCTTCGGCTTCTTCGGACGCGAGCGCGGCGGTGGCGAGATTTTCGGATTGCTTGCGGGCGGCGATCAGGCTGCCGATGCGGAGCTGCTCTTCCTCCAGCACCTGGAGGTTGGCTTCGAGCTTGCCCTGCTGCTCGACCGCTGCGGCCTTGATCTCACCGAGCTTGGCGAGGTCAGCCGTCACCTGGTCGGCCTTCGAGCGGAGCTGGGGCAGGATGGCGGAGATGAGGAGGGCCGAGCGCGCTGAATCGAGCGCGTTGTCGGGGTTGATCATCAGGGCCGGCGGCGGATCGCGCGAGATGCGCTCGAGGGCGGCCAGCACGTTCGAGATATTGGTGTCGGCGCCATCGAGGCGGCCGCGCACTTCAAGCTCCTGGACGATCAGGTCGCCCATCTTGTCCTCGAGCGCGGCGATATCGGTTTCGGCGATCTTCACCCGCTCGGCGGCGGCGATGAGGGCGGCGTTCTGCTTGGAACGGTCGCCCTTCATGTCCTCGATCTCCTTTTTCAGCGCGTCGGCGCGGTCCTTGGAGACGGAGATGGAGGCCTCGACATCGGCCAGCGCCTTTTGCTGCTCGGCAAGCTCGGGCGTCGAATTGGGCTGGGGCGCGGCGGAGGTGATGGTGGGGTCGATCGCAGCGCCCGGATCGGCCGGGGTCGTGGCGTCGATCGAGGGGCGGAGGTTCAGGTCCTCGCCGGTCGCGGGCAAGGCAGCGGGCGTGTCGGTTTGCGCAAACGCAACCGGGCCGAGCGCGAGCGCCAGCACGGCGCCTGCCGCAAGTGCCTTGTTAGCCCAGCCCTGTGCCGGCATCAAACTCCCCGGTCCGCACGAATCATCTGTCGCACTCTAGCGCGGATGTTTGCAAGCGCAGGCAATGGAAGATCGGTACGGCTGTTTGATGGCGGGGGGAACTGAGGCGGCCGCCTCTTGGCGCCGGTGCCCTTGGCACCCCCCTTCCGCCCTGTCGGGCACCTTCCCCCGCAAGCGGGAGAAGGCCCCGTGGGGCGAGATAGTGCCACAGCGTATCCTCTCCCGTTTACGGGGGAGGGGGACCAGCCGTAGGCTGGTGGAGGGGGGAGCCACACACACCGATGCCCCGGATCGGCGATGGGGCTACTCTCGGTGATACGGATGTCCCGACAGTATCGTCGTCGCCCGATAGAGCTGTTCGCACAGCATGATGCGGACAAGCTGGTGCGGCCAGGTCAGCGGCGAAAAGCTCAGCGTCAGATCGGCCGAGCCCAGCAATTCCCGCCCATGCCCATCCGCGCCGCCAATGACAAAACTCACCGCCGGGCGGCCATCATCGCGCCAGCGGCCGAGCTGCGTCGCAAACGCCTGCGAGGAGATGGTCTTGCCGTGCTCGTCGAGCACCACGCGGACGCCTTCGGGCAGGGCGGCGATGAGGGTTTTGGCTTCCTCGTCCTTGCGCGCGTCGGTGGAGCCGGCGCGGGACTCGGTGAATTCCAGCACGTCGAAACCGGTGAGCGCCAGCTGCTTGCCCGAGGCCCGGGCACGCTCGAGATAGCGCGAGACCAGCTCACGCTCGGGGCCCTGCTTCATGCGGCCGATGGCGGCGATCGTAACTCGCATGGGAGGTGCTGCGCCTCGTCCTTCGACAAGCTCAGGATGAGGCTACTGTTGGATCGGTGGCGATCACAACAGCACTGAGTCCTCGGAAGACCTCATGGTGAGCTTGTCGAACCACGAGGTCGACAGGCACTGAACTGATCAGCGCCCGTCGGGAGCGAAGTCGACGGCCCACATCTTTTCGATGTTGTAGAACTCGCGCACTTCGGGGCGGAAGATGTGGACGATGACGTCGCCGGCATCCACCAGCACCCAGTCGGCGTGCGGCAGGCCCTCGACCCGCGGCTTGCCGAAGCCGGCATCGCGCAGCGCGCTGACCAACTGGTCGGCGACGGCGCTGACGTGACGGTTCGAGCGGCCGGACGTGACGACCATGTGGTCGGTCAGCGACGACTTGCCGGTGATGTCGATGGATACGGTCTGCTCGGCCTTGGCATCGTCGAGGCTCTTGAGCACCAGATCGATCATGGTGTTGTCCACCGGGGCGGCTTCAACCACCGGGGCGGGAGCGGGTTTCTTCTTGGGTGACGCCATCAGCAAATGGCCTCAGCCCATGCATAAGCACGGGTCATGCTTGGTTCAGCTGTCCTTGGTTGATCGGTCGAAAGGCACGCGATTGCGTAGCTATTGCCGTTGTCCCATCCAGAGTGGCGATAAACCACTACTCCTTCAATATGACGCTTTGGGGCGCATTTCGCAAGGCAATGGGTCAGATTCAATTTGCCGGAGCCTTGTTGCGGGCCCGAATGGCGCTCGAAGACTGCTTCGAAGTGACGCCGTGGAGGTAGACCCAGGCGGGCGCATCGCGGCTCGCCAGCACCTCGGCCTCAGCCTCGGGCACCCGGTATTTCTTGAGCGCGACAGCGGCGCGCGAGACGGTGGCGCGGAAGGTGGAGCCGGGGCGGGCGTAAATCGCCATCGGCATCATCTCGGCAATCTGTTCCCAGCGCTCCCAGCGATCGAACTGGCTGAGATTGTCGGCGCCCATGATCCAGACGAAGCGGGTGCCGGCGCAGGCGCGCGTCAGCCAGTCGAGCGTATCCACCGTGTAGTGGAAATCATGCGCCGCCTCGAAGGCGGTGACGTGGATGCGTGGGTTCGCCGTCAGCGCCCGGGCCGCCTCGACGCGCGCGGCGAGCGGGGCGAGCTCGGAGTGATCCTTGAGCGGATTGCCGGGCGTCACCATCAGCCAGACCGCATCGAGCGCGAGGCGCTTCAGGCACTGCTCGGCGACGAGCCGATGGCCCTCGTGGATGGGGTTGAAGCTGCCGCCGAACAGCCCGATCCGCATGCCGGGCGCATGCGGGGGCAGGGCGGTGAGCTCGGTGGGGAAGGCGGCGTTCAAGGCCGTGTCTGCCCCGTGCCTTCGATCAGGTATTTGAAGCTCGTCAGCTGTTCGACACCGACCGGCCCGCGGGCGTGGAACTTGCCCGTGGCGATGCCGATCTCGCCGCCGAAGCCGAACTCGCCGCCATCGGCGAACTGGGTCGAGGCGTTGTGCAGCAAAATCGCGCTGTCGATCTCGTTGAACCAGCGGGCGACCGATGCTGCATCCTCGGTGATGATCGCCTCGGTGTGGTGCGACGAGTACTTGCCGATATGGGCAATCGCCTCGCCGACATCCGCCACCACCTTCACCGAAATGATGGCGTCCTCGTATTCGGTCTGCCAGTCCTGCTCGGTGGCGGGGATGGCGTCGGGGATCAGCGCCGTGACGGTCGCATCGCCGCGGATCTCACAGCCCTTGGCGACAAGCGCGTCGATCACCGGCTTCAGGTGAGTGGCGACGACGTCCCGATGGACCAGCAGCGTTTCGGTCGCGCCGCAGACGCCGGTCCGGCGCATCTTGGCGTTGAGCGTCACGTCGATCGCCATCGGCAACTGCGCCGAGGCATCGATAAAGGTGTGGCAGAGCCCTTCGAGATGGGCGAAGACCGGCACGCGGGCCTCGTCCTGCACGCGCGCCACCAGCGTCTTGCCGCCGCGGGGGACGATGACGTCGATGGCGCCGCCGAGGCCGCGCAGCAGATGGCCGACCGCCTCGCGATCGGTGGTGGGGACGATCTGGATCGCATCGGCCGGTAGCCCGGCTTCGCGCAGCCCCTGCACGAGGCAGGCATGAATGGCGCGGGTCGAGTTCACGCTGTCCGAGCCGCCGCGCAGGATCACGGCGTTACCGGCCTTCAGCGTCAGCGCGCCGGCATCGGCGGTAACGTTCGGCCGGCTCTCGAAGATGACGCCGATGACGCCGAGCGGGGTGGCGACGCGGCGGATGTTCATGCCGTTGGGGCGCGTCCAGTCGGCCAGCACGCGACCGACCGGATCGGGCAGGTCGGCGATCGTGCGCAGGCCCTCGATCATCGCGTCGATGCGCTTGTCGTTAAGCAGCAGCCGGTCGAGGAAGGCCTTGGAGATGCCCTTGCCCTCGGCGGCGCGCATGTCGAGCGCGTTGGCGCTCATGATGTCGTTGCGGCGCGCATCGATGGCATCGGCGGCGGCGTGCAGCGCCTTCACCTTGGCGGCCGGGTCGGCGAAAGCGAGCGTCGCGGCGGCGGCGCGGGCGCGGCGGCCGAGTTCCAGCATCGTGGCGGTGAGGCTGGAATCTGAGTCCCTTTGAGCTTCGAGCGCGCTCATACCTTGGCCTCCGAACCCATCAGCACCACCATGTTGTCACGGTGGACCATTTCGCTGCGCGTGCCTACCCCGAGCACCTGCGCGGCGCGTTCGGAGTTCTTGCCCTTCACGAGGTCGGCTTCCTCGCGCGTCATGCCACTGAGCCCACGGGCAATCTCGTGCCCCTCGGGATCGTAGATTGCCACCGCTTCGCCGCGACCGAAATCGCCCGAGAGCTTCGTCACCCCGATCGGCAGCAGCGAACGCCCATCGCGCAGGGCACGCGCCGCACCGGCATCGACATGGATGGCGCCCGAGAGCTCCAGCGTGCCCATGATCCAGCGTTTCCGAGCCTGCGTATGCGACTCGGTCGGCGCGAACAGGGTGTGGCGTCCGCCTTCCATCAGCGCCCGCAGCGGGTGGTCGACCGTGCCGCTGGCGATGATCATGCCGGTGCCCGCCTGCGTCGCGATCTTGCCGGCCTCGACCTTGGTGGTCATGCCGCCGCGGCTGAGGTGGCTCGCGGCGCCGCCCGCCATCGCCTCGATCTCGGGCGTAATCGCCGGCACGAAGGGCAGGTGGGTGGCGTTGGGATCCTTGGCAGGCGGCGCCGTGTAGAGCCCGTCGATATCCGACAGCAGGATCAGGCAGTCCGCCTCGATCATGGTGGCGACGCGGGCGCTCAGCCGGTCATTGTCGCCGTAGCGGATTTCGGCCGTGGCGACGGAATCGTTCTCGTTGATGATCGGCACGGCGCCGAGCCCCAGCAGCGTCGAGATTGTGGTGCGGGCATTGAGGAAATAGCGCCGCTCTTCGGTGATGTTCGGCGTCAGCAGGATCTGCCCGGTGACGATGTCGTGGCGCCCAAGCGCCGTGGCCCAGGCCTGCGACAGCGCAATCTGCCCGGCGCTCGCGGCGGCCTGGCTCTGCTCGAGCGGCAGCACCTTGGCATCCAAGCCCAGCAGCCGGCGCCCGAGCGCAATGGCGCCCGACGAAACGATCACCAGCGAGACGCCCTTCTGCTTCAGCGTGGCGAGGTCCTCGGCCAGCGAGGCGAGCCAGTCGGCGCGCAGTTTTCCCGTCTTCCCGTCGACGAGAAGCGCAGAGCCGATCTTGATGGTGAGGCGCCGATAGGGCGCGAGGGCATCGCTCATCAGGGCACCCAGGTCGGCTCGTCCTTGCGGCGCTCGGTTTCGGCTTGCTCGGCCTTGTCGGCGTCGATCACCCCGAGCACCTTCCACAGCACGTCGGGCACATTGATGCCGGTAGCGCCCGAGGCGGTGAACACCTCACCCTTGCTGGCGCGCTTCAGCACCTTCACCTTTTCCTTGATCTCGTCAGGGTCGAGCGCGTCGATCTTGTTGAGCACCAGGATTTCGGGCTTTTCCGCCAGCTCTTCGGCGTAGAGCGCCAGCTCGTTGCGGATGGTCTTGTAGGCGGTCTTCACGTCTTCCTGCGTGCCGTCGATCAGGTGCAGCAGCACCGAGCAGCGCTCGACATGGCCGAGGAAGCGCGTCCCCAGCCCCAGCCCTTCCGACGCACCCTCGATCAGCCCGGGAATATCGGCCATGACGAACTCGCGCTCGCCGACGCCGACGACGCCGAGGTTCGGATGCAGCGTCGTGAACGGATAGTCGGCGATCTTCGGGCGCGCGGCCGACACCGCGGCGAGGAAGGTGGATTTGCCCGCATTCGGTAGCCCCACCAGCCCGGCATCGGCGATCAGCTTCAGGCGCAGCCAGATCCATTTTTCCGTGCCTTCCTGGCCCGGATTGGCGCGGCGCGGCGCCTGGTTGGCGGAGGTCTTGAAGTGGGCGTTGCCGAAGCCGCCATTACCGCCCGACAGCAGCTCGAGTTCCTGCCCGACCTCGGTGAAGTCGGCGATCAGCGTCTCGTTGTCTTCCTCGAAGATCTGGGTACCGACCGGCACCTTGAGGATCACGTCGTCGCCCTTGCCGCCATGGCGGTCCTTGCCCATGCCGTGATGGCCGGTCTGGGCCTTGAAGTGCTGCATGTAGCGATAGTCGATCAGCGTGTTCAGCCCATCGACGCAGCGGATCACGACATTGCCGCCGCGCCCGCCATTGCCGCCGTTCGGCCCGCCGAACTCGACAAATTTTTCGCGCAGGAACGACACCGCGCCGGCGCCGCCATTGCCGGAGCGTACGAACACCTTGGATTGGTCGAGGAACTTCATTTTTGTCTCTTCGCTATGCCGCGCTCACTAGGAAATGGCTCATGCCGTCTCCCGGTCGCGTTGGGGACGATTGGCTGCCCAGGCCTCACGTGTCAGTTCGGTGTCGATATGGCGCACCTCCTCCCCGCGCGCAAGGCAAAGGCGCGAGGAGAGGCCGATCTCGGTAAAGCCCATCTTCTTCTGGATGGCGAGTGACGGCTTGTTGAAGTGGAATACACCCGACGCGAGCGTGCCCGCATTGGTGACGGTGAAGTACCAGTCGAGCGCGCCGCGCACTGCCTCGCTCATGAAGCCGCGGTTCCAGAAGGGCTGGGCCAGCCAGTAGCCGATCACCGTGCCTTCGACGTCGTTGTGGAACCCCACATGGCCGATCAGCCCTTCGCCGGGCAGCTCGATGGTGAAGCCGGTTTCGCCCGCCGGGGTATCGGGCCGCCAGGTGCGCAGCCACGCCTTGGCGTCGGCGAGGCGGTAGGGATAGGGCACTCGGCTCAGATTGCCCGAGACGGCGAAATTGTCGAGATAGCGGGCGATGCGCTCGGCATCCGCCATGATCGGCTGGCGCATCAGCAGGCGGGGGGTGCTGTAGCTTACGTCCACGATCTGCTCCTCAGCCGCGCTCTCGCCGCCTCGTAGTCGACGCGGGTCAGTGTAGTCGGAATATGCGGAATGTCGCGCCCCTGCGAACGGACGAAGCGCATCTGCGCGCCGGGCCAGACGACGAAGCCGAGCTTGCGCTGCACGTTCAGCGAAGCCTCGTTGCCCTCATGCGCGCCCGAGGCGACGAGGTCGCCCGGATGGGCGGCAAAGTGCCAGTCGAGCAGGGCGACGCAGGCCTCGGTCATCAGCCCCTGGCCATGAACGCGGCGATCGAGCCAGTAGCCGAGCTCGTTCTCGATCGAGACGACGCCGACCATGTGGCCGCCAAGCTCGATGGCGAAGTGTGCCGCGCCCGGCACCGGCGGCTTCAGCGTGCCGAGCCACCAGCCGGCATCCGCCTCGGTATAGGGGAAGGGCACGCGCGTCAGGTAGCGCGTGACCTCGAAATCGTTGAGCCCGGCGACGATGGCCGGAACGTCCGCCGCAGTCGGCGATCGGAGGACGAGGCGCTCGGTGCGGAGGATTACGTCCATTTGGGCTGCTCGAGTTCGAGCGAGACGACGAGCGCGCCGCTACGATGGGCGATCGGATCGGAGCCCTCGCCAACCCGCTTGAAGCCGGCTTTTTCCAGCACGTTCAGCGAACCCGCATTGGTGGCGAGCGCCCGGGCCTTGAGCTTCGGGTAGAGCCCGGTGGCGAAGGCGGCCTCGAGCAGGCCTTTCACCGCCTCGCTCATGAACCCCTTGCCCCAGTGCGGCTCGCCCAGCCAGTAGCCGATCTCGGGCAGTTCGCCGGGGTGGAAGCTGAAACCGACCACGCCGATGAACTGGTCGTTGAGCGTGATGGCGAAAGGCCGCTCGTCCGGCCGCTGGGCGAAGATCTCGACGAAGGCGATGCCGTCGGCCCGCGTATAGGGATTGGGCAGGCGCGCCAGCACCTCGTAGATCTTCCTGTTGTCGGCGAGCTTGACGATATCGGGCACGTCGCCGCGGATGGGGGCGCGCAGCGTCAGCCGCAGCGTCTCGATGCGGTGGGGCAGGGCGTCGCGCTGCCGCCGGGCCGCCAGCTTCGCCGTCGCCTCGGCCAGCGCCTTGGCCTGGGCGGCCGGCCCCATCAGCTGGGGCCGGCGCTTGGGTGCGAACTCGTCGTCGGTGTCGAGCTTGGCCATCACGCGATCCTCCGCTCGAGCTCGGGCATGCGCCGCCGGTTCTCGGTCCAGACGATCACTTCACCGTCGCGCAGGGCGCGGTAGCGCAGGCCCTGGCCCGAGAGGTGACGGGTCAGCCGTTCGGCGGCCGCGGTTTCGGGGTGGGGCGAGCGGTAATGCGGCACGATCGAGTGGTCGATCAGCCCCAGGCCGTCCCACACCGTCTCGGCCTCGTAGCCGGTCGGCACGTCCTCGGCGTCATCGAAGAGCTGCATGCCGACCAGGCCCGGGGCAGCCACCGCCGCACCGGCGCCGAAACCGCCATAGACGATCTCGTCATTGTCGAGCATGCCGGTGATCACGTCATCGAATCCCGACGCCTTCATGGCGCGCCGCAACACGAACGTGTTGCCGCCGACGACCCAGACGAGGTCGTAGTTCGACAGTTCGGCCGCGAGTGCTTCGGGCCGGCCGAAATACTTGCGGAGATCGAGCCTCGTGCTGGTGATGCCGAGCGAATTCAGCTCCGCGGCCGGGTCATAGACCTCGCGCCGGTGCATCTCGCGTGCTTCCTCCGAATAGAGGTCGAGCGCGTTTTCGATCAGCGCCGCGCGCTTGCCGTTGCCCAGGAGCGCGAGCAGGGAGCCGGCCCGATCGCCGACCTGGTAGGAGCTCAGATACAGTCTCATTTCAACCGCCCTCACAGCGAAAAAGACAAAAGGGGAACCATGACCTGGCTCCCCTTCGGATCGTCTTCGCAGGGCGGTTTGCCTTAGTCGCCTTGCCGGGGAGCTGGTCTCCGGCAGGGTCGATAAGGCCTCACCGGGTTATTCTGCTGCTTCTGCTGCCGGCATTACCGACACGAACATTTTGGAATTGGCTCGGGTTTTGAAAGTCACGGTACCCGGGACCAGTGCGTAGATAGTGTGGTCGATGCCGATGCCGACGCCGGCGCCGGGATGCCACTTGGTGCCGCGTTGACGGATAATGATGTTGCCCGGGACGACAGCTTCGCCACCGAACTTCTTGACGCCGAGACGTCGGCCAGCCGTATCGCGACCGTTGCGGGAGGAACCGCCTGCCTTCTTATGTGCCATGGTGCTAGCTCCTTATTCCTTGTCGTCGGCCTTGGCGGCCTTCTTGGCCGCCGGCTTCTTGGCGGGCTTTTCGGCCGCCGCTTCAGTAGTCTCGGCCTTGGGCGCGGCCTTCTTGGCTGCGGCCTTCTTCGGCGCGGCTTCAGCGGCCGGAGCTTCGTCGGCTGCCGGAGCGGCGGCCTTCTTGGCAGCCGGCTTCTTGGCGGCGACGGGCTTGGCGGCAGCGGCCGGAGCCTCGGTCACCGACGCACCGCTGGTGGCGGCGAGAGCGGCGATCTTCTTCTCGTAGCGGGCCTTGGCGATCTCGTCGACCTTGGTGGTCGGCTTGGCGCCAGCCGTCAGGATCTCGGTGATGCGAACGGTCGACAGGCGCTGACGATGGCCGTTGCGGCGATCGTAGTGCTGGCGGCGTTCCTTCTTGAGGATGATGACGGTACGTTCTTTTTCCGTGGCGATGAACTGGGCCGCGACGAGCGCGCCCTCGACCAGCGGAGCGCCGACGGTGACGGCATCGCCTTCACCAACCATCAGGACCTGGTCGAACGTGACCACGTCGCCGGGCTCGCCCGCGATCTTCTCGATCTTCACCACATCATTGGCGGCAACCTTGTACTGCTTGCCGCCGGTCTTGATCACTGCAAACGTCATTCGCGTGCCGGGGAGCTCCCGGCCTCCATCGTTTCGCGCCCTGTGGCGCCGCAGGCAATTGCCAGAACCTGCGGGCTTCCGAGTAGTCGGCTGACGGATGTCAGCGGCGGCCTCGAGCAGCGGTTGAACAAATCAAAAATGCGCGCCAGTTAGCCCAGCACGCAATTCGGAGCGGTGTATGACGGTTGGATGGCGCAGAGTCAAGGCGCGGGAAGTGTTTTAACCGGCCTCTCAGTTGCCCCTCGCCCCTCAGGGGAGAGGGTAGCAAAGCTTGGTCGCTCGCGACCTAGCGTAGCTGGGTGAGGGGTGCGATCTCTCGGCGTGCTGCAAACAACCAGCACGCCGCACCTCTGAACCCCTCATCCGGCCCTTCGGGCCACCTTCTCCCCCCGAGGGGAGAAGGGACCAAGTGCCCGCGTGAAGCTACGCCGCCGGATACCAGTTGGCGATCCGCACTTCGGACGCGTCGCCGACCAGCGCCTTGAAGGCTTCCACGTCCTGGCCCTTCGAGTGGTAGGGGTAGACGATCTTCGGCTTGAACGCCTTCACGGCATCGGCCGCCTGGTTGATGTCCATGGTGTTGGGCAGGTTCATGCAGACGAACGCTACCTCGATACCGGTCAGCGCCCGCATCTCGGGGATGTCCTCGGTGTCGCCCGAGGCATAGATCTTCTTGTCGCCGAAGGTGAAGACATAGCCGTTGCCGACACCCTTGGGGTGGAACTGCAGTCGGTCGGCGGTGAGGTTGTAGGCCGGGATCGCATCGACCGCGACGCCGTTCACCGTGGCGCTCGCGCCATTGGCGAGGCCGGTCGACTGGGCCTTCAGGGCCTCGGGCAGTTTCCCGAACACGTCCTCGTTGGTGTAGATCGGCACGCCACCGGCCGCGAGCTTCGCCAGCGTCTCGGGGTTGTAGTGGTCGCCATGGGCGTGGGTAATGAAGATCGCCGTCGGCTTGGGCAGGCCATCGAAAGTGTTCTTGGCCGGATCGACGTAGAACACCTGGTCGCCGAAGGTGAGCGCGAAGCTCGCATGCATCACAGGGTGAACGCCGACGTCACCGCCGGATGTGGCGACGGTATCGGCGGCGGTCTGGGCAAAGGCAGGGCGGATGGCGGCAATGGCAGGCAGGACGGCAAGTCCGGCAATCACGGTACGACGCTGCAATTGGAGTCTCCCTTAATTTGGACGGATGGCAATCAGCCGCTCCCTCAGGCGCGCGGCCTCGGCCAACTCGTTAACAAGCACCCGGGCCTTATGTTCAGCCTGCCAACGCGAAAGTGACCATTCGTGAGCATCCGTGGGCACGGCGATCACCGGGAGGTAGGCGTCGGCCTCGTGCAGCTCGGGCTCATCGGCCAGCATGGCGGCGATGGGCCCGCGCCGGTACTCCGCGCCCTCCCAGGCATCGAGCAGGTCGCGCTCGAACGGCGATAGTCCGGTGATCAGCAAGCCCTCCGCCGCCGCACCGGGCGAGCGGATCAGCGCCGGATAGATCCGCCCAGGATAATGCACCGCCCGGAAGCCAGGGGCGCGAGCGGGGTAGAGCGTGCCGAGCCGAAGCGGCCGTCCGAGCACCGCCGCGAGCAGGTCGGGGTCGCGCAAGGTGCCATAAGCAAAGAGCGGCAGGGCCGGTTCGTTCATGCGCCGTCCATTCGTCGTTCAGTTACATTCAGCCAACGCGGTTCATCCCCGTTCATCGGCGTGGCGCTTCCATGGCGCCGAACCTGTTGGCCGAGAGAGAATAGAGTGTTGCAGGGCGCAGGTTGCTATGCCATAAGCCCGCCCGTCTCGACCAGCCGCTCACTGCGGACAGGCACGACCTCGCGGAGAGGTGGCAGAGTGGTCGAATGCACCGCACTCGAAATGCGGCGTGGGGGCAACTCCACCGGGGGTTCGAATCCCTCCCTCTCCGCCATGCCTCACATGAGCCCGCTGCGTTGCCTAGGGTTCTGAGATTTCAAAGACTTTTGACGGTCTCGGTGGTACACAAAGGTGGTACACAGTGAGCCTCAAAATGTCCTCTCCCTGGAAGCATCCGAAAACGGGAATGTACTGGGTCCGACGTCGGGTTCCGTCGCATCTCGTCGAACGTCTCGGGAAGCGCGAGGAGAAGAAGTCGCTCGGAACGAAGGACCCTGTCGAGGCAAAGCGACTCTATACCCAAGCCAATGCCGAAATCGAAGCTCGTTGGGCCACGATGGATCGTGGAGAAGTCCAACTTGATGCTCGTGAGGCGATCAATCTGGCTCGACCGTTCTACGATGGCATGCTCACTGAGTTCCGTGATCAGCCGCTTTTGCAAACTCGCTGGGACGTCGATGTCGGTGCGTCATGCTTCCGGCCGGCCGGTGAGATCGGAGCTCTCCGTGCGGACCCGCTCGAGGTCCAGCGAACGATCATGGAAGGTTGGTGTTTGGACTTTGCCGGCAATCGTCTCGCCGAAGTTGGAATGGTCGACACGAAAGACAATCGTGCAACATTGGGCGCTGCGATCGCCTCCGCCCTGCAAGCGGCAGCCCTCGAACTGAAAAGGTTGTCCACCGTGTCGGTTTTCGCGGTGCCGGCAGCGGGTGCCAGGCAGTGGACTGGAGTTAGCGAGGCAGAGTCCCCCATCGTGCCGTCAAAGCAGATTTTCGACGGTTGGGCTGCGGAGCGGAAACCGACTGAAAAGACACGCTATACCTATGAGCGCGTTCTGAAGAGCTTCATGGATTTTGTCGGCACCGACGACGTGAAGATCGTGACCCAAAAGCATGTCGCAGACTGGAAGGCAGCAATGCTCGCAGCTGGTCTCACCGCGAAAACGATCGGCGCCGGAAAACTGAGCGCGGTTCGCGCTATCTTTCAGTGGGCGGCGGACAACAGCGTGATCGGCGACAACCCCTTCGCGAAGGTGTCCATCAGCCTCAAGAAAAAGCCCGGCGAGCGGAAGCGCGGCTACACCGACGAGGAAGCAGAAATGGTGCTAGCAGCAGCTAAGCTGGAAAAAGCGCCTCACTTGCACTGGGTGCCGCTGCTTTGTGCCTACACCGGCGCGAGAATTTCGGAAATCTCCCAGCTTCGTCGAGAGGACTTGGTTGAGGTGAAAGGAGTCTGGTGCGTCAAGCTAGTTCCTGAGGCTGGAAGTCTAAAGAACGCTTCCTCAGAGAGATCGGTGCCGATCCATCCGAAGGTGCTCGAGGCGGGCTTCGTGAAGTTTGTTGAGCGCACGAAAGCTGGGGCGATCTTCTCCGAGGTGCCGCCTGATCGGTTTGGTGTTCGTGGCGGGAACATGACCAAGCTGGTCTCAAAGTGGGTTCGGGGCCTTGGCTTGAAAGATACGCGTGTCGCACCGAGCCACGCTTGGCGGCATCGTTTCAAGACCCTCTGTCGACGATATGGTGTGTCATCCGATATCGGCGATGCCCTCACCGGCCACACCGCGCGGACGGTTGCTGACGCCTACGGTGCATTCGAGGTCGTGGCTCTTCACAGAGAAATCTGCAAACTGCCGTAGGACACGCCGCGGCTGCTTTGCGCCCAAAGTGCCGTTGGTCTAGCGCTGGCGCAGCCGCAGAAACGGGCCGAAGGCGGACCGCTTTCGCAGTATGGTGCGCTATTGTGGCGTCGCCAACCACTCGGCAATAGCGCTGGCAGTATGGAAGGCGTTCTGTTCTGCTCGGTCATCGTCAGCAAGCTGCGATAGTACGTCACGCAGGGCGCCTGGGATGTGATCGCTGAGAGAGGCCACTCGCTCAATCGAAGGTCGGTAGCTGGCATTCTGTTCACCTCGCGGTACCGCATGTTCCGCGCCAAGCAGCCCTAACGCAATCGCCACATCTCGGGCTGCGCCGCCAAATGCGCCGAGGACGACCAGCGGTTTACCTGCTTCGAGCGTGACAATTGCTTCCTCCACGATGCCTGGCATCGCGCCCTGATAGGCATCGGCAGGATTAGAGAGGACGCCCATCCGCCCACCCATAACGACGCGGGCATCGACGCGTGCTGACATCATGCGGCGCGCCGTAGCAAAGCCGTCGGGCGGGGTTCGCGGCGGGATGGCGGCAAACCACCTCTCGAACTGCGCGTCGTCGGACACGACCTCAGCGCCGAGCCGAATACCTCCGCCCCCCGGCCGGGCCGAAATGAACGCATCGCCGCGTGCTATCTCCATCCGTACGACGCCCCGCCCTTCGTTCAGGACTGCCAACAGATCACCGTAGCGGATGGCTCGTGCCACCGGTTCGGGCACGAAGTGTCGGAAGGGGGTTTCCCTTGAGGCCGCATAGGCTCCCGCGAGGTGACGGAAAATCTTAAAAGTATAACCCTCGGGATCCAGATGGCCAGCGTAGGCAATGTCGGCGCCGGCGCGGACGAGTGCGGTGCATACTGAGAGTAGCGCTCTGTCGACCTCTCGCTGGGGATAACCCAGCCGAGCACGGTCGGGAGCGTCGCCTACCGACATCGCGACCGTCCGCCCCTCGAGCGCCCTCATGTGATTTCTCCAAGTGTAAACATCCTAGTCGCGGGCGACATCGCGGCAAGAGCTCTGCGGATCAGATCCGCTTCAATGTCCCCTAGCGGCGGGTCGGGGTACACGATATTGCCTGGCAGGTTGTCGCGATGGACAACGTCGAAAAGTTCCGGCGGGCGAGGGAGCACTAGCGTATCGTTCGGCGAAGCCTCTCCGGCCTGCTTTTCGAACAGGTCGCAGCGCAGGCCCTCGGACATGGCTTCCACCAAGAGCGGCTCGATCCATGCGGATCCTGCGGGAGCCGGGCTCACTCTCACGCGGGGCAAGTTAGCTCCGTACGGGAACGTTCGGCTGGTCCTCTTCCCTCCTACGTCGACGAGCACGATAGGACGGCGCCGGCGTTTCGCCTCGGTGAGTTCAAAAACGCACCACGGTCTCGAGTCGTAGACGTCTGATACGATCGCGAGCAGTGTTCCTCGACCAATTTCTTCCCGAAACCGCTCACGATAGTCTTCGCCCGGCATAAGTTCGGTCGCGTCGTAGAATGTCTCTAGCGGCACCCCGTCCCGGGAGTCATTGATGAAGTCCACGATCGCGCGGGCGCTAAGATCCCCGTCTGCCTTCGCATGGCTGACGAAGATCGGCTCTCGCTCTGTCCTGCCGGCAATCCTGCGCAGATGGTCGCGCACGCTGATCAGCAGCATGAGCAGAAGACGCGTGTCCCGCGCCTCATTGTCGCCCAACGATGCCCAGTTGGCCCGGCGCTGGTATTGAATATTGTCTGCCATATCCTTTTCGAGAGGCGGCTCGCCGGTGATACTGCCGAAAGGTACGTAGACGTCCTGCATGCCTCTTGCGGCGATTGCGACGCGCAGTGCGCTCGTCCACGTGTCCCAGGCATGCCGCCGCTCGTGCATTTCCTCGTCGTGCAGGAGGACGACGGCGTTGTAGCGGGCTCGCGTCAAGTCGACAGCCCGCGGCAAATCGGAACCGTCGGACCACGGCGCACTCGCAAAACGGACAGGCACGCGATGCGCGACGCCGTCCCTCTCCATGCCAATGCCGTCGAAATGTCGGGAAATCCGCTCTGCGATGCGCGCCCCTTCGATAGACTGGTGGTCCCAGACTACATGCAGCCTTAGCAGATCGATCATCACACACACTCAGGCTGTAACAGCGCCGCTGGCGGCAACGTGGACAAGGAAGGTCGCTTGCGGCCGTCTCGCTGATGCCCGAGCCGAGGAACGATCCCGTTTCGGTTCGGATTGAAGCATTTCCTCGCCGTGAACATATGCGGTACAGTGGATTGAAAGCTCGAGTCCCCGAACTTATATTCAAATGCAGTTTAGCTGACGGGATCAAGCCATGGCCAGACGTCGACACGTGTTCATAAGTCATCATCACGCCGACGACGCCCGCGTCAGCGGATTGACCAGTATGCTGGCGCGCGCGGGTTACGAAATCCGCAACAGCTCCATCCGGGCCAAGCCCGAAAACCAACGCCGGTTGGATGAAAAACGTGTCCCGGAACGCACGCTCAAGCGCCTGTTGCGCATGAAGATGTCATGGGCGTCCACCGTCGTCGTGCTCATCGGTAAGGACACGCACAAGAGGCCATGGGTCAACTGGGAAATCAACAAGGCCAACGAGTTGGGCAAGCGGATCGTCGGCGTCTACGAACGGGGTGGCACCGAAAACGACATTCCCGAGGCGTTCTCTGATTATGGCGATGCGCTGGTCAGCTGGAATTCCGCAAATGTCATCGACGCGATCGAAGGGAAGGACGTTCCCTTCGAAAAGCCAGACGGTTTGCCGCGGCCGCAAGGTGACCCTATTCCCCGCAACAGCTGCGCCGCCTGATGCCGAGCGTCTACGTGTATGCAGTGAGCTATGACCTCGGGTTCGCGCCGAACCCGTTCGGCGGGCTCTGCACCCTAGCCTGCTGCAAACCGAAGATCCGCGGCTTGGCGCAAAAGGGCGATTGGATTGTCGGCCTGACGGGCCACAAGACCGCTCCAGCGCTTCGATGCGTCTTCGCCATGGTGGTGACAGGCGATATCACGTTCGACCACTATTGGGACAACCCAGACTACCGCTCCCGTCGCCCAGTCCGGAACGGCACGCCGAAGAAGCATGTCGGCGACAATATCTACCATCGCGATGCGCTGGACGGACGTTGGATCCAGGAAGACTCCGTCCACAGCAGGCCGGACGGCACGCAGTGCCCCCTAAACACCGCTCATGACACTCGGATCGAACGAGTGCTGCTATCCGAACAATTCGTCTATTTCGGAGAGGCCGCCGAAGCCGTCCCGCAGCCGATTCTCGACGCCCTCGTCTACGCACGCAATCCGAGGGACTATCGCCGTTTCGACGACCTCACCGCAAAGCCCCTACTGGACTGGCTTGCGCCGCAGATCGCGGCGCATCCCAATCACGTCCTCGCTCCGCCGATCGATTTCGCCTCCAGCGGCAAGCGCTACTCCTCGACGAAGCAACGCATGATCTGATCTGCTGCGAATGACGTCGGCTGCGCCGGTCTTTTACTGAATCCCCGGCAATTCTACGCTCGAGCCGCCGGACCTGATTCGCTATGCCTCGCCCGCGCGCCGATCTACGCGGGTAATAACGCTGAGACCGACATGCCGTCCTATCGCAACATCAGCCTTGCTCTGGTCGGAAGCGTCCGCGACGTATTGCGCGACGGCACCGACGTCCTCGTACGGCAGCGGCCGACGAGGGAACTCGTCGCACGGAACACCCGCATCGAGGCTCCGCTGGAGCGCTATCTGTCGGTGCCGGACCGGAACAACGACATAGTCGCCCAGTTCGCCGAAAGCATGTGGGTCCTGGCCGGCCGCGACGACATCGCCTGGCTGACGAAATATTTGCCTCGGGCGCCGCAATTCTCAGACGACGGCGCCGTCTGGCGCGGAGCCTACGGTCCCAGGCTGCGAAACTGGCAAGGAGTTGATCAGATCGATGCTGTCAGGAGGCTGCTGCTGGGGGATCGCTCTAGCCGGCAGGCCGTCATGTCGATCTTTGACCCCGCTCGCGACTTCGCGCCCTCGAAGGACATACCCTGCAACAACTGGCTGGCATGGATCATTAGGGACGACCGCCTCCACATGTCCGCCGCCCTCCGCAGCAACGACGTGTGGTGGGGGTTTTCGGGCGTCAATGCCTTCGAGTGGAGCATGCTCCATGAGATGCTCGCGTTCTGGGTAGGGGCGGAAGTAGGCCGCGCCGACTATTATGCCATGTCGTTTCACCTCTATTCCGATCACTTCGCACGGGCCGAAAGGGCGGCTGTAGGGTTCCATGGCCTGTCGCCCTACGACTTCGGCATCAAACGGGCGGAATTCACCACCCCCTGGGAGAGCTTCAGTCGTGCGGTGGAACGCTGGTTCCAGCTCGAAGCTCAAATATCTGCTGAGCCGACTGCAGAGATAGGGAGTTTCGGCGTAGTCGGTGATCCGCTGCTTGACAGCGGACTGACGCTGATTCACGTCTCGTCTGGACATGTTAGCTGGGGCGCAGAACGGCTGGCGGACACCCTGGCTGGGCTACCCGCTGCGGACTGGGTGGTCGCACTTTACGACCGGCTGGCCCCCCGATATCCCGGCCTGTTAGACGCCGTGCCTCAGAGTCCTATCGCAGACTTCTTCGCAGCCCGAATGCGCGGCAGTTCCGACAAGGTCGACGGCGTGAGGGCAGCGATCAAGAGGCTCCACACAATAAAAGACCGCGCCTACGGCGGGGCATGGAAGAAACGCGGCGAGCAGGTCAGCATACTACCCAACATCGCCCGAAAGATCGATCGCCTGCACACCCTTGTACAGACTGGCGCGGGACTGGAGGGCGAGTCCGCCCTCGATACGACCATCGACTTGGTGGTGTACGTGGAAAAGTACCGGCTGTACTTGGCGCAGCAGCTTCCTCCGGGAGCCCTGCTTCCGCTCGATGCACTCGGAGTTATCGAGGGCGAGGAGGCCAGCTTCGGCTACCTGATCGACAAGATAGACCTTGCGCCCCTAGCCCGCCCCCTCACTGAGACGGTGGCAGACCTGAACACATCCTTCGACGCCTGCTGGAAGGGTGCCGAGAACGACGAGCCCGTCGAGACCCGGTTGCTGCGAGCGAACGCCCTGTCCGGCTACGCGGCCGAACTGCTAGCTCTTCTGGTCCATGGCGACGGGCAAACCCTCTCCGCCTTCCTTCGCACCTGGAGCCCGGTATGAACCAGGAAGACCTCGTCAAACTCAAGATCAGGCTACGCGATGCGATCGTCGAACGTGGGCCCAGTGCGCGCATCGCGATCGCAGGGTGGTCGTCTGCTGCCTTCGAGATCGCCGCCGACTCCGTGTTCTCGTCTGGTGCCGCCGAAGGTGTCGGCATCTTTGCAGGCGAAGGAGGCGGACAGGTCCACCCGCTCAAGGAGCTGGGTGCGTCAAATCCCGATATCGTTGTCGTCGCCGAAGATGCCGGGAAGGAAGCAATTCTCGACGAGATCGCAACGTTGGTGCCGGCCAGAACCAAGATCGTGATCGGCGGATTCGGCCACTTCGAGTTCAGTGACGCGACGTTCGACGCGATACGCCGCGACCTGCTCATCCCCTCCTTCGCCAACGGCTACCGGCACTGTCTAGTCCACATTTACCAATGTCTGGCCAACGCGAAGCGCCGCGGCCTTAAGGGGGTGGTGGCGGAATTCGGAATGTTCAAAGGCGGGACCACCATGTTGATCTCCCGTTTCATAGAGGCGCTCGGTGCGGACTGGAAGGTTTACGGCTTCGACACGTTCGACGGTTTCCCCGCTAAGCGCAGTCCGTTGGACATGTACAACCATCCCGACTGCGTCTTTCTGGACGTCGACACCGTACGCGCCGTGTTCGCTGGACGGAACGTAGAAATTGTCGAAGGCGATGTCGTGGAAACGGTGCGTCGGCTTGCCGAAGAGGACCTGGTGCTGTCTTTCGTGGATACCGACAATTTCACATCCGCAGAGGCGATCATCCGTGTCATAGCGGACAGGACCGTAGTCGGCGGTGCCGTCGTCTTTGATCACTGGACCGGTCACGACCGGCATATCGACACGATAGGTGAGAGGATGGCCGCAAGGAGACTTGCGGCAGACGAGCGATACTTCAACCTGCACGGCACCGGCGTATTCCTGAGGCAGACATGAACCAGTCTCCGACCCATTTCGTCAGGCAACAGCCTCCCAAGGCTCGCGAGGGGGTCTACGAGCTCTACTGGACTTTCGCTTCGCGGCGTCAGGCGGCCTTTGAGGCAAGGCTGGCTGGACGGAGCCGTCCCTGGACCGACGATCCGATCCTCCAAGTCTACAAGTTCTGCAACGTCTTTCGGGCAAGCGACCGCGTGTCCCAGTACATGATCCGGGACGTGGCGTACGGCACGGACCCGGAAACCGATGCGCGCGACCGAGTGTTCCAGATCACGGCGTTCCGAACCTTCAGCAACATCGCGACTTGGGAATCGCTGATCCGCGAGCTGGGTGGGGCGCCGCGGCTCGACCATCTGCGTTCGGGCGCGTTCGAGACGGCGCTTGACCGCACCAAGGCGCTTAACGGCGGCCTTTATACCGGCGCCTTCATCCTCTGCGCCAACAAGGCCTTTGGGTTCGACGAAAAGCACCGCAACCATGTCGCACTGTTCAGGCACATGTTTCTCGAACACGCCTGCGCAGAACGGGTCCTGCAGGCCCCGTCGCTTCGCTCCGTGGTTGAATTGCTGCAGGGCTTTCCGCTGATGGGCCCCTTCATGGCCTACCAGACCGCGATCGACCTTAACTATTCCGAGCTGCTGGACTTCGACGAAAACGACTACACCCAAGCGGGCCCCGGCGCCCTCCGTGGGCTGAAAAAGGCCTTTGTCGATCTAGGCGACATGACGCCGGCGGATGCGATCCTCTGGATGACGGAGCGTCAGCAGGATGAATTCCTGCGCCTCGACCTTCCTTTCAGAGGGCTCTTCGGCCGCCCGCTTCATGGCATTGACTGCCAAGGCCTGTTCTGCGAACTCGACAAGTACTGCAGGGAGGCGGTGCCGGAACTCGCAAGCGCTCGAAGCAGAATCAAGGCCAAGTATTCCGGGGGGGCGGGCGACATCGATCTATTCTTCCCGCCGAAGTGGCAGCTCGAGTCTCCCGGTACCTTGCCGGCCGCACTGGACGATGCTCGCGACAGTCGGGGCAGACCTCGTCCACATGGGACGTCAGCGGCGGTGCGTCTCGAACGCAGCGCCTTCGCGCTCGGCGATCTTTTCGCATAGGCAGGCGCTCGGCCCTGCCACAGGAGAAATGGCTTCCGCGGAGATATCAGTGTTCAGAATTCTCGCACTCGACGGCGGTGGCATCAAGGGCACATTCACCGCGGCAATTCTCGCCGAACTCGAACGGCAGACTGACCTGCGTCTCGTGGATCATTTCGATCTCATCGTCGGCACTTCGACGGGCGGCATCATCGCGATAGGCCTCGGCCTCGGTATCCCGGCTGCAGAGCTCTTGGGGCTATATTCCGAGCGCGGCGGCGAAATTTTCCCCAATTCCGGGTTCCTCGGGGGGCAGCGCGGCCTAATTCGCCAGCTTTTTGCTCCCAAATTCGATCAATCGGTGTTGCGCAACATACTGGTGCAGCGCCTCGGCCCCAAAAAACTTGGCCACTCCATCGTCCCGCTGGTCATTCCGACGTACGAAGCCCTGCGCGGCCGTCTCTATCTGATGAAGACGGCGCACCATGTTCAACACCGGCGCGATTACCTGGCGGATGCTGTTGACGTTGCGCTCGCCACCTCGGCCGCCCCAACCTATTTCAGCGCCGCTCCGTTTCCCCTGCGGCCGGGTGAAAGCTATCTCGACGGTGGCCTCTGGGCGAATTCGCCCACGATGGTCGGCATTACCGAAGCCATCGCGTTCTTTGGCGTGCCGCTTGAGGAGATCGACATTCTCAGTGTCGGCACGACCGACGATGTGCGCAGCTTTTCCGAAATGCGTACCGCCGGCGTGATTAAGTGGAACACCGGACTGATCGACGTGCTCATGCGTGCGCAGGGCGAATCTGCCCTGGCGCAGGCCGGGTTGCTTGTCGGCGGCCGACTGCTGCGCATCGACCTTAGCCGGCCTCCCGGTAGCTATTCGCTCGACAATGCCACCCGCAGCAAGATTGACGAACTGGCTGCGCTGGGCGCCGGTAAGGGGTCGGAGGCCGCGATGGTTCGGGCCGTGAAGGCCCGTTTCCTCAACGGCGTGCCGGCCCAGAAGTACCAGCCAGCTTACCCTCTACCCTAACCCGATCAGGCGATGACCGAAGCAGCCCCTCCCAAACGGCAAGGTCTGCGACGACGGCTGGCGACAGCGTGGGAGCGGCTATTCCGCTACGACTTCTTCATCTCTTACGCCTGGGTAGACGGTCGCGATTACGCGGTTGCGCTCGTCGATCAGCTCAAGGCCCGTCCATACCGGCCGCGTTGCTTTATCGACCACGCCGAGCTCGGTGGCGGCCTCCTTGACCCAACCATCCGGACCGCCCTCAGGCGCAGCAGGGCAATGATCCTGGTCGGAACGTCCGGCGCTATGAAAAGCCTGGAGGTGCAGACCGAGGTCACCACTTTCGCTTCCACCGGCAACCAACGCATAGTGACGATCGATGTCGATGGCGCGGTTCGTGAACTCGGCAAGTCCCACCCGCTCCACACCGCATTGAACCGTCGAGTGCGCGTCCCAGTATCGGTGGGGGCGGATGGCCAACTGTCGCCTGAAATATCCGAGCCGGTTCTCGCCGAAATTGACAAGATCGCCGGTTTCCTCACATCAGGCCGCCTGCAGCAGATCGTGCTGGCGGCAATAGTCGTCGTGGCGCTGGCTCTGTCTGCCACCGCGGCCGTGTTCTATGGCAGCGCCTCGGCAACAGCGACACTGAACCGCGCCAGCACGTTGGCGGGTGCGGCAGAAAACGAACTCAGCCGCGGCGCCCGGACTAACTACCTGCCACTCGTTCGCGCCGCCGCCGATGTCGCGATGACCCGCGAAACGCGCGACGCACTCCTGATGGCGGTCCTGGCCTGGCCACGGCTTGAAGCTCTGCAGCAACTGACCTTCAACTGGCCGATGTACATGGCCCTGTCAGACGAAACCGAACAGTTTGTCGGCGTTGATCCGACCAAGGTCCATGCGCTTGCCTACCCATCACTCAAGCGCCTGCATCGGCCGGTGATGCTGGATCAGGTGACGATCAGGACTGTCGCCTCCGGACGAGAGGGGGGCACGCTATACCTAGGCTACGATACCGGTGCGATCGCTGCTTTTGATCTCCGGTCCGGCACTGCCACAGACCTCTACCAGGGCGAGGGCGAGATTAGCGCCATTGCGGCGATCGCCGATGGATGGCTGTTCTTCATTCGCAAAATCAACCAGCGGACAGAAACCTGCCTGCTACAGCTTTCCAACGCGCAGGCAACGAATTGCCATTCGATTGACGGGTTCAACCCTCACCGCTCAGTGCTCGTCGATGGTGGCAGGAAACTCGCGGTGCTGGGCGACGACTCGCGTATCTTTGCTTGGCAATTTGCGGACCGTGGCGGGACGCCAAACGTCGAGGAGCCGACGGAAATTTTGGGCGCGCAGGCCGGCGGCGGGTTCGTCAGCGAATTCGCTGCGGACGAGGGAGGCGACACTTATGCGTTGGCGATCGGCTCTTCTCTCACGTTGTACGCTGGCGCAGCGGCATCGCGGGTCGAGAGCTTTGACAAGCCGATAGCTGCGGTGGCGATAAGCGCCAGCGGCAAGCTGGTCGCCGTGGCCCTGGAGGGCGGGGGCCTTGTAGTCATCGACACAACGGCAAATGGTGCGCGCACGGCATTTCAGACGATCTCCCCCGCCGCCGAGGGCATGCTGAAGTTCACGGCCGACGAGACGACACTCGACTATCTCGACAAGGACGGCTTGCTGACGCGGTGGAGCCTCAATCGCGACTCCAGCATTGCCACAACTCGAACGTCACCCCGTCCGATCCTGGGCGCCGGGCCCAGCTCGGCTGGCGGCTTTGTCGTGCTGACCGACGGCAGTGGGGCCTGTAGTACCGAAGATGGGGTCAATTTTGCTCCGATCGGCCTCGGTCGCGATGAAATCGCCATTGGCCCTGTGCTTGCGCCATCCGGAAGCCGCTATGCCTTCCTCGGCAGCGACAAGCAGCTCTATGTCGGAAAAACCTGCGACCAGGGCGGTCCCATCGCAGTGCCGGGTCTCGATGACAACGGCGTCGATCTGCTGAGCCTTGCCGACGACCAGTTGTGGATACTCGATTCCGCCAATCGCCTCGCCGTGCTCGACCCAGCGAGCGGCCGCGAGATCCATCCCTTTGCCGAGTTGCCCGGCAGTACCGCGGTTCTCGTCAGCGGCGAGCCCGTCACCGGTGTCGACGACATCCTAAGCCTCGTCTACTCGCCGCAACGTCACCGCGCACTTGCCATCCGGGAAGATGGATCATCATGGCTGATCCGCCCTTACGCACCGGACATGGTGTTCACCCGCCCGGAGGCACTGCTGCACCTTGTCGGGCTGGGCGATCCGGCATGGTTTGACGCTGAAGAGGTGGATCTCAGCTTGGCGGGCTTTTCACGCGACGCAGCCCTTTACGTTTCACCGTCAGGCAGGACGGGCGCCATCGCCATGAACGGCGTCATGAGCGTCCTCGCGCTTGATGGTTATGACACGGCTCGTGGCGCTGCGATGCGCGCCGACATAGCGATCGGCTCGCAGGCACGATCGATCGTTCTGGGTAGCGATAGCGAGCCGATCTTCGCCCTCCACGGCGGCGACGGCGATGGCGAACATGCCCTGCGCCTAACGGCGATCGACAGCGAGTCCCTGCTGCCTATGGCCGCGGACATCCCGTTGCTCCTCGACGACGAAGGTCTGCCCTATGGCATGACGCTTGACGGGGCCGGCGAGCATCTTCTCGCCTACAATGGCACCACCAAATTCCGCGTCATGGACGCCACGCTCGGATTGTGGAAACAGGCGCTCGATCGGATCGCCGTTTTGCCACTGCCCGAGAGGGAGTCGCTTCTTTACGGGTTCGGCTATTCGCTGCTTCCCGATTGGCCAGCCAGGCCGGCGACAGGGCAGCCGCACTGACAAGAAACCCCGGGATGTTGCGACGGATCGGCAATCGGCTAACTGCGGCGGCGGCCCATCGCATCACCGTCGGCCGGTATCTCGCCATTATGAGCTTTCGGGGCGACGGCAAGAATCGAGCCGAAGGCAGAAATCCCGCTGACCACGCTAATCTGGTTACTCTCTGGCTGGACCGTGATTATCCCACTTTGGGAAACCCGTAGGGCCGGCGAAGCGACCGGAAAAGGCCAACAGCTGTCCTTCGCGTCGGAACCAGACACATCGAAAGTCAATCTGACGGTGTTGCCAGCGAAGCTAGGCGGTTGACGGCCAAACTTGACGCTAGACCTCGACCGATCTCACTATTGCGGGATGGGGCTCAATTTTACGAATCTGTCGGCGACGGACTTTGAAGATTTGTCGAGAGACTTGATCGGTCGAGCGCTTGGCGTTCGATTTGAGGCGTTCTCGACCGGTCCCGATGCCGGGATAGACGGCCGCTTTGCAAAGAGCACCTCTGAGCCGATGGTCCTCCAGGCCAAGCACTATGCGAACTCGAGCTTGTCCGTGCTCAAGCGGGAGTTAATTCGCGAGCGGACGAAGATGGAGCGGCTCGGCCATGTCCGCTACGTGCTCTCAACGTCGCGTGGACTGACGCCGGCGAACAAAGCGACCCTCAAAGCGGTGATGGAGCCGTTTCTCAAGTCGGAGGACGACATTTACGGGGCCGACGACCTCGCAGCACTACTTCGAGAATTTCCCGAGGTCGAAAAGGCGCACCCGAAACTCTGGATGACGAGCGCAGCGGTCCTCCACGAAGTCGTCAAGAGCGCGGTGACCGAGGTCATCCGCCAACCGCGAAATGTACCGAGCGCCTTGGCGACGCTACTCCCCAGTCCGAGCGCACCATCCGAACCTGAGGCAGCGTCCGTACGGGATGTCCTGTTCCTCTCCAAGGCTCCGCACGATGCCGAGTTCACTCTCTGGCTGGCGCCGAAGCTGGAGGCGGCCGGTTATCAGGTTTTTGCCGACATTCTGACCCTAGAACCAGGCGATCGTTGGCGAAAAGAACGAACCCTCGCACTCCGCAACCGAGCGGCGAAGCTGCTGGTGCTTTGCAGCGACGAGACCCTGGCGAACGAAGATGTAGCCGACGATCTCGCTGTCGCGAGAGACCTTGCCGCGGAATTGGGCGATGCCAAGTTCATCGTTCCGCTCCGCCTCAAGACCCACAACAAAGTCCACGGGTTAGGCGACACGGTCAGCGTCAACTTTACCAAGGGCTGGGCCGAGGGCGTGGAGCACCTCCTCGAAACGTTGCAGCGCCAGAAAGCCCCGCGTTCCGAGACACCGCAGATCAACGGCAACTGGGAGATTTTCCGGCGCCGCGGCGCTGTTGCCCTGTCGGACCAGCCCGAGAGGCTCACCTCCAACTGGCTGCACGTCAGCGAGGCGCCCGACAGCCTGAACTACTTCGAGCCGGTCGGTTCGATCGATAGGTCGTCACTGTCGCGGGCGCTCCCCGGTATGCCGTATCCCGTAGTGCCCAATGGCGCGGGGTTCCTGTCGTTTGCGTCGGCCGACGAGGTCAATGCCACCTTGAGCGAGCTCGGCAGGTTCGAGGTCAAGAAATCGCTCGAGCTCACGGCATTCGTTGCAGAAGGGTACCCACGCCTGGGTATTACACGGCAGGTCGCGTCGAACGCGGTCTACTCCATTTTCAAGGCGGCCTGGGCCAGGTACTGCATGGCGCGGGGCCTCGTCGAATATCGCTACTCCACAAACTCCGGGTTCCACGTCTCTCCCGACGGGGTGAAGCTTGGGCAACGCATCCCTTGGCGCCGACAGGGCGAGCAGCGATGGTCGATGCTGCGGAACGCCGCAAAGGGGCATATCTGGGCGTTCGGCCTGACTGCCATCCCCTCTTTCGCGCCGTTCTTTCATTTCAGGCTGAAGGCTCGGGTGCTATTTTCGGTCGCGAACCCGGATGGGTCGGAGCTTCGCCTTGACGACGCCAAGCGTCAGCATCGGTTACGCCGCTCGGTCTGCAAAGGGTGGCGAAACAAGCAATGGCACGGGCGACTGCTCGCCTATCTTGAGTACCTGTCCGAGGAGTCGGCTTACCTTCGCCTGCCACTTGCGCCAGACCAGTACCTGGTCCTCGACGCTACTCCGGTGCTCTTTACCTCGCCGGTCAGCACCGTCTTGCCCGACCAGCTCGACGACGAAGACGAGGAACTGGATGCGTCCACGTTGGGGCGCCCGGAACCCGACGAGGTCGAGGCATGAAGTTTCCGGAGCCTCATCTCCCCGTGTTGCACCTGGGCGAACCCGAACTCGAGTTCGCCTTCGCACAGCGAACAGCGCATCCCAAGGATGGGCTATTTCTCTATGGCCCCCATCAACGCGCTAAAAAGAGCCGCGACGTCCGTGTGGGCGTTGTCGGAACGCCGGAAGGCATAGGCCATTTCAAACGTTGGGCGTCGACGCTGATGAAGATGGTCGAGGTTCCGCCGCCAGGGAAGGGTGAGAAGGCCGATCGCCTGCACCTCGCGAACTTCCCGGGACTGGAGCCGGCCTTCGGAATACACTTCGACCCCAATGCCTGCAGCAGCCTCTCCATCCCCCTGGATGAGCTCGACAAGGCCTCACGAATTGTCCACCTCAATGAGGCTGTCGACAAAGTCGCGTCGATCTATCTCAACCGCGTGCAGCGGCACCTCAACAACAACGAGGAGGCAATCGACGTCTGGGTCCTCATGATCCCGGAGATCATTTTCGAGCGGTGCAGGCCAGAGTCGAAGCGAACCGGCCTTCCAATGGTGAAGGGAGATTTCAGCAAGAAGCAGAGAAAGAAGGCGGACCTGCCCCTGCTGGGATCGATCCTCGATATGTCCGGCGAGGAGATCTTCGACAACGTCCCGGATTTTCACCGACGCATCAAAGCCGAGTTCCTCGCCATCGCTCCTACCCAGCTGATACGCGAAACCACCATCGCTCCGCAGGCTTTCCTGAATGCCAAGGGATACCCGATCCGCCGGACCCAGGACGTTGCAACGGTGGCTTGGAACCTCGCCACGGGACTGTACTACAAGACCCAACCGCGGCCGCCGTGGAGGTTGGCAAACGTGCGCCCCGGCGTCTGCTACATCGGGTTGGTGTACAAGAGCCTTCCCAACGACAAGGACGGTCACGCGTGTTGCGCCGCCCAGATGTTCCTCAATGAGGGCGACGGCGTCGTTTTCCGCGGGGCCAATGGCCCGTGGCAGACCGGCGATTACGAGTTTCACCTGAAGCCTGCTGCAGCCAGGGACCTCCTGAAAATGGTGCTGGACACTTACCAGGAGGAGCATGAAGCTGCGCCCAGCGAACTCTTCATCCACGGACAGACCTACTTCAACGACGAAGAGTGGGACGCGTTCGTCTCGGTCGTGCCCAAGGAGACCAATGTCGTCGGAGTGCGAATTCGATCTACCGGCGGCGAGACGAAGCTTTTCCGCGATGGCGACTATCCGGTACTTCGAGGGACCGCCCTACGCCTCGATGATCGTTCAGCCTATCTGTGGACGACTGGCTACGTGCCTCAGCTGGACACCTACATCGGTCCCGAGACACCCAACCCCCTGCATGTGACCGCGCTTCGAAGCAAGGGCACGATGCCGCCGATCGAGACCGTGCTCGCCGATATCATGGGTCTCACCAAGATCAACTATAACTCCTGCAACTTTAACGATGGTCTGCCAGTGACCGTGCGGTTTGCTAAGATGGTGGGCGATGTACTTACGATGGGATCAGCCAGAGGCTCGAAGCGTCAGCCATTCAAATTCTACGTGTAGGGTTGGCAATGGCTTTTGACTCGAAGCACGGAACAGATTGTGGCGTCCCTCGCTTCTGTCGAAAGAGCTCGTAGCTGTGCGAAGGCGCTAACGAAGGTCGCCTTCTTGATACATCGCGGCCGCTATCGTGCTGAGAACGGCCATGATCTCATTAGCGTCGAGGGTGTATCCATCTGCGGCCCACCCGACGACTTGCAGGCCCGGCCCGATGATGCCGGCCCGACTGGCATCCGCCAGATAGTCAAACCTCGCTGCCCCCTCTGTACTATCGCCGGTCAATTCCAATGGCAGCGAGTATCGCATGATCCAACCTCGCTGATCCTGCGAACGCTCCCAGGTGACCTTTCCCTTCAGCCGTTCAAAGCGCGCCACGAGTTGAGTTCCGGTCATGCCAACTCGGCCCGTCATTTGAGGGTAGAGTAGCGGTGCTGCCAGCACATTGGCAGGTGGGCGCGCGTGCCGCGCGAAGGGCAGATCGAACGGCAAATCAGGGATGATGCCGAAATTGCCGGTCGCACCTGCGTAAAGCAGCAAGCAGGCGAAGCCGGCGACAACGGCGAAGTAGATCCTACGCATGAAACTCCCCCAAACAATTATGTGGCTATAGACCGTGGATTAAAGGGCGGTCAAATGTTCGCGTTGGGTGATGAATGCCCGCCAAAAACTCGCGATAAATGTTCGCCGCCTTCGGGTGGAGCGTGGGTTGACGCAGGAGCGGTTGGCGGCAGATTCAGGCGTCGATCGCGCCTATGTTGGTGGAATTGAGCGACAGAGCGAGAACCCCAGCATCGACGTTCTGGATAAGCTGGCGGCGGCCCTCGATCTGGAGGTTGCCGCACTGCTTGGCACCCCGCCGAGCGACGAAATGCCCGCCAATTTGAAGGTGGGACGAAAGCCGGCCAGGTGACCCTGGGAACGGTGCGGTAGCGGCGGTCGCCGACGCCAAACTTAGGACCGACCGGCGATCTGATTGAGCACCGCGTGCACCTGTGGCGCCGACAGATAGACTCCGTTGCCGGAAAGTTCGGTTACGACGACGGCGGGACCTTGCGCAATTCCGGCGCGGGAGCCGTCAGGGATGAAGGCCATGCGCACGAGGTAGGTGAAAGGCTGGCCGGTCTCGTTGTCACGCGTGGCCATGTGCAGGATCCACAGCTGGTCGTCGTTCGAGCGTTCCCAATTCACCTCCGAACCAGCGCCGCGCATACGCGCCACGAGGGATTTTGGCGTGAGGCCGGTCGGTCCTGACATCTGCGGCCCGACCAATTGCGCGTCGAGGAATGCGGCATTTGGCTCGAGGTTGGACACGGTAGCAATCGCGAACCAGACGCTGGCGCCGATGACGAGGACAAATGCGCCGAGTAGAGCGGCGATGAACAGCAGGCGAGGTTTCATAGGCACTCCGACGAATCTGATGGCTATGGGCAGTGTATTTGTTTTGTCCCCAAGCGTGGAAGTGTGCCGGGTCGGGGGCTTCGCATGCCGCCAACTGCCGCCTACGAAGCAGCTTCATCGGGCGTTTTCAGATGTTGCTCCGCTTGGGGCGTTTGTTCCGCGAAGGCGGATCACGCCAGGCAGAGGAAGGGGACGCGGAAGGACAGGAAGGAGGAAGGACAGGAAGGAGGGAGAGCAGGCAAGCAGGGGAAGGCAGGGAGGCAGGGAGGCGGGGAGGCAGGGAGGCAGGGAGGCAGGGAGGCAGGGAGGCAGGGAGGCAGGGAGGCAGGGAGGCAGGGAGGGGGCCTTCCAAAGGGAGATGGTGAAATAAAGTGAGCAGCCGCGGCACCAAACAGCACTGCCGTCGGCCCTTCTCGCGTACCTGTCCCAGCGTTTTGGCTCGTTCCCTTGGCCTAGCGATAGATGTCGTACAGCCCGAACTGACGGAATAGACCAGAACACCCCATGGCTTGCAGCCAGGCCTCGCTATATCCGGGGGCACCAGCGCCAGAGCCGTCATACTCAAGGTCGGCGATTTCGGTGATCGCCGTCTCGGACTCTTCGGCCGGGTACTGGCCACTGGCACTGACCACCAACGCCTGCAACGCGTCGGCCTTGAGCTCGGCGAGCTGCAGGCCGGCGATCAGGTTGATGTCCATCACCGGAGGAGTATGGCCGGTCTCGGAACCCCGATTGATGGTCAACTCGAGGTAGCGGATCAGCCGGACCGCGCATCCATACACCTGGCCTGCGACGAACGGGTTCGACTGGATAAACGTCGGGAGGCGCGTCGCTGCTGCCTCCGCTATCGATATGGACTGGGAAGCCGCCACAACGATTGCCAGTGCGGCGATAGACTTGGACATGAGCTGCACGTTTGCTCCATAGGTGAGGTGACGTATTATGATGCCGATAGACATCTAATTAAAGCGTGACTGCGCCGCGAAGTCCCTTAGCGATGGCGAGGATGCTGGTCGCAGCAATCCCAGGCTCGATGACTGAGAAAAGCAAAGCCAGCTGAACCACGGCTGCGGCTTGATCTCGTGGCGTGATGGCCAGGAACGCCTCGAGTTGCCGAGATTGCAGGTTGCCGAGTTGGACAATCCGTCGTCGCAGTTGGCGCAGCCCAGCAAACCACGGTCGTGGCGCGGTCGCGACAAGACCTGTTGCGGCGATCTGATCGGCCACGACCTGCGCGGCGTTTTCTGGGGTGGGGATTTCCATCCAGTCAGCGAGCCGTTCGCCGGAATCGAGTTGCTGCTGCCGCGCGAGAAGGCGCGCGACAGCGGGGGAAATGCGGACGAGATCTGGCTCAGCCAGCGACAGTGTCGACAGAGCTAGCTGCAGCCGGTCGATTGAAATGCTCGCCATCGACGCCCCTCGCCCTTAGCGGTTGGATTGCCCGAAGGACAGTTTGCCGGTGCCGCGACCGGAGCTTCGGAGGACTTCGCCTTGGCACGAGCGGTGAGACGCGTTGCCTCGAGCTCGAGTTCGCCATCGACCAAATGGAAGTCGAAGTAGCGACGGTGCAGCGCCTGCGCATGCGCCACCATGCCGATGCTGACCAACGCCTCGAGCACACGTTCGAGGGTGATCGAGACGAAACGGGCCCGCCCGTCCTGCGGCGGATTGAGCATGGCGCCGAACGTTTCGCCCATGGCTTGGGTGAGGTGGTTGAGGCGCGGTGACGCGAGAACAAACAGGCCGACATCGACGTCGCCATGGTCGAGGATCGACTGGCAGAGGTTGAGCTCGCGCGTCAGCTGCTGATGCGGGTTGAGGAAGAGCCCCGGATCCTCGGCCTCGCGATAGAGACCGCTATTGGCGGTGATCTCCAACTGCCGGTCGCTGATCCGATTGGGTGTCGGCTCGGAGCCGCCTTCGGAATACTTGATCTCCCAGGCGACCATGACGCGCTGACCGGCGGCGTTGAGGCCGTAGATGGCGAGATCGACCGCGCTGTAGTCCCGGACATAAATGGCAGAACCACGCCCCGGTGAGTGTTCGAACCTCACCGCCCGCACTTCGGTCATGAGGCCCGGAAACAGCTCCGCCATGAAGCGCGTGGCCTGTCGGAGGTCGAGCTTCAGCGGCGCGAAAATGTTGAAGGTCAGCGGCATCGACGAGAGCAGATTGGCGCGCAACCGGTCGACCTCGATCATGGCGCCAAGCTCGCGATAGACGCACTCGCGGCGCACCAGCGCGGCGATGTCAGGCGACAGTAGGTTGACCCCCTGCTTGCCGGCGGCTTCCGTGATGCGACTGCCAAGACGGACGCGACGACCTTCGGCGTCGACGTAGGAGCCGATCGGCAGTTCGCGGTCTTCGCGCCACAGAGCCTGCAGGAGGCGGGCCGCCGCCCGGAATCTGTTGTCGGTGGGCACCAAAGCCTTGTGACGAACAAGGATGTCCTCAGGTACGAGAGGGACGACAGATAGGGGCCCGAGGGCGCTGAGGTCGAGCGGATCGGCGGGTGAAGCCAGCGGCATGATCCGCAATGGCGATTTCTTCGGCATGAAGCCATCCTGGGGTTGCACCGTCGACGATGACGGACAGAATGAGCTTCAGCGGGCCAAGCCAGAAATTGCGGGCGGGCGAATTTGTGAGCACCCGACGGTTGTTTCGCCGCCCTTAAAATGGGGGATTGGGGTTATCCCGATTGGCCTCGATGGTAACGATTTTTGTTCGATCGATGCACAGCAGCACCCGATCGATCAGGGGGCCATAATGATAACCCTGTGCGATGAGTTGAGAACGTCGTCGTAAGAGACAGTGCAGGCGGTCGTAATAATTAATCGGAGGTCCGTAACCGACGCGGTCCCAGTCTATCGTCTCTGACATCGAATGCCCTTTCATTTTGGGTATTCGATATCGTTACGAGCGAGCAGCGGACGCAGGTCTCAGAATGCTGACACCTATACCGTTCAGGGCGACGTGCCCCACTTTGACTTGGGTCAGGTTGCCGGCATGTCGACACTGACTTCTGCCGCGGTTTTGTCGGTACGAAGGCCGAGAAAGGTGGGTTGGCGAACGATCCCGTGTCCGGACAGCTCGAGATACTCGATTTCGGCGACCAGTTCTGGTTCAAGCGGTATGAAGCCAGACCGGCCAGGCAATCTCGAACATGATTTGGCGGCGGTAAAGCGCGCCGGCAATTCTCGGCGTTGATCGACAGTGAGGCCAGTACCCACGGAGCCACGCAAGGTCAACTTACCATTCTCCATGGTCGCGAGGACGAGTGACATGATGGCTCCAGTCTGAGGATCAGGTCGCCAACCTGCGATAACGAATTCCTGGCGCTGTTTGAGTTTAAGTTTCCGCCAGTCAGTCCTGCGAAGACCCGGCTCATAGAGGCTATCCGCTGACTTGGCGACAATCCCCTCCCAGCCATGCTGCTTGGCAAACGCCAATATTGTCGCCGGTTCAGTATATTGCCCTATCAAATGGACGATCGACGGCGAAATGGGGACGGTCGCGGCGAGACGTTGACGACGGATGTCGAGCGGCAGGTTGAGCACGCGAGTGCCGTCAATTTCGAGAATGTCGAAAGCCACGAAATGGACGTTGCCTGAGCCGCTGAGCCGGCTGCATAGCAGCGTGAAGTCGGGGCGGCCGCTGGCGTCCGGTGCATAGACTTCACCGTCGAGGACGCAGGGGGTACGAACGACCGCCGCGATTTCCCGCGCCAGCTTCGGAAAGCGATGGGTCCAGTCGAGGCCGTTGCGTGTGAAGATTCTGACGTCGTGCGCCGTGACATGAACTTGGGCGCGATAACCGTCGTATTTCAGCTCAAAGCGCCACTTTGAGTCAGCCAATGGCTGGGTGGCGGCGGTGAGCAGTTGAGGTAGGATGAAGCTCGACACGGGTGGTACCTCCGATTGGAGGTGCTTCAGTGATCCGACTGAGCAATTGATATTGCTAACGAGGCGTGGTCGAGCGGCACGATCGGAGGGAGAAGTGACCGGGATGGCGACGAAATTGAGCGCCTCCCGGCCTGGTAAGTCAGCCGAAGGTAGGGATCAACTGATCGGCGTCAAACCCGGGTCAGACTTCTGCTCCTCCCATGGATAGGGGCCATCGCCGTACAGGCGGCGCGGGTCAACCCGGTATTCGTCCGTAGTGAGGTGATAGAGCTCGACACCAACCCGACTGCGTTCGCCGGCGTGGGGTACACCGGCGGCGACCATCGCCTCGTAGCGCTGAGCCAAGCGATGAAAGCGAGGACCCTCGTCGAACGGCACATACTGACCAACGCTGATCTCGCACGGAGGAAACTGGCTGAGGTCGATGGGGACATTCCGCTCGGCGATCGCATCGTAGTCGATGGTGGTGTTTTGATCGTCGGCGAGGAGTGGGATGCGGCCGATCTCCTGGTTCAGTTGTTCGATGACTTCTTCAATCTCGACGGGATGCTTGTGAGCGGCTGTGGCGTCGTAGAGGGCCCAACACTGCCGCACGAGAATGTTCCAGTTCACGTCCGGATCGGCAGCGAGATACGTGATCACGGACCGTTCGAGAAGCTGGGTGATGCAGTCGATGAAGGCGAAGGGAATGCGAACTTTAAGGCTGCTTTCCGCATAACGAATGTAGGCGATTAATGCTCGAGCGAACCCCGTGGCAAAGTCGGCCACATCGTGACGCTCGCCCTCGAAGAGTTGCAGGTGGAAGCCCTCGGTTTCGAAGTAAGCTCTACTGATAATTTCGTCGTCAGAATCCTTGGCCAGAGCGGCGGCGCCGGCACCGGCGAGACGAAGGCAACTCGACGCCATAGGCCGGAGGTCAAATGGCTCAGCAGAGACGTGCGTCGTGAGGTAGGCGATTTCGGTGCGGCATTGAAGGGCGGCCCAGCGGCGGACCGCGATATGGCTCGACAGGGATTTGCTCATTTGAGGCTCCATTAAGAGTGCGATCCGGAGAACCCGGACACTCGATATGGAGGTGGCAGAGCTAAGGCCCGAGTGGATGAAGAGGAGGTGTCATAGGGATGCCGGTGCCTAGGTTGATCGACGTAGAAACCGCCTGGCTGCGGTCATCAGTCCCGGGTGCGCGCCGCCTTGTGCCCTATCATCGGCATGCTCAGGGTGCTCTTGGGCCTCGCAGGGCATTATTGATGGTCCGGCATAGGTCACAGATGGCGTTGGGTCTGGTGCAGTATGGTTGCCGGCCGGCATGGTGAACTGCGTGATCTCGTCGAACACCGAAGGCAGATGAACCAAGCGCAGGGCGGCGAGGATTGTGCCGTCGATTTCGTTGGTTCTGAAATTGTTAGGGGTAAGCCCTAGCGAGGTTGGCCTCGGCTTCTTCGAGACTTCCTGACTCGACCTGCTGGACCCTATCCTCGAACACTTGCGAGTGGTCGAACTCACTGATGGCACCGTTGCGTCGCCAGGTGCCGGAGAATTCCCATGACTCGGCCAACCGCAGCGCCTGTTCCGGACAGTCCGCTTCGACTATGGCGACATACTCGACGAAGGCGTCCTGGCCCTTGGTGACTTCAAAGAACGGCATCGGATCTCCTAGAGTGCGATGTAATAGATGGGTTCGATCGGGGGATTGAGACGCCCACAGATCCTGTTCGGATGAATCGGCGGCTGCGATGGAGAAGGAGCGCTTGGCCATTCTGGCGCTCACGCGACGGCACGGTTATTGAGTGAACCGCCCTGCTGGAGGTAGCGGACGGCCTCAGATGCCTTGGCGGCGGCGGTGAAGATGGCGCGCTTGTCAGATTTGAGCAGCTTGAGCCAATGGCCGAGGTACTGGGCATGGTCAGCTCTTGGAGCGGGCGTCACGTGCAGCTCAGCTGCCATGAACGCCGCGCCCAATTCCGCGACGAGTTCCTCGGCGGCGTATGCCTGGTCGCCAAACCGTTGGCCGAAGGTGCGATCGAGGCGTGCCGGGGCGCCGGTCCAGTGGGTTAATTCATGAAAGAGGACCGAGTAGTAGGCCTCCAGCGGGCTCGAGGTGTCGGTGCCGATGAAGCTGGTGCGCTCGGGCATGTGGACGTAATCGAGGGTGCGATGGAAGTAGGCCCGCTCGCCCCCGTGGCGGATGTCGGCGCCGGTGGTGGCGATGAAGTCCTCGACCGGCTCGAGGGGCTGCCACGGGTCAGTCGGCGGCGTGCGTGGCGGAGGTGCAGCCGGCAGCGAGTAGCCGGTCACCTGATGAATATTGAAGACGGTCGAGCTCTTGAGCACGCGGCGGTTGCCATCGTCGTCAGGATCATCGGCCTTGGGTTCGACCTCGTAGGCCTTGTAAAAGGCGACGGAGGTCCCGCGTTCCCCGGCCCTAACTTGCGCGCCGACCTGTGCCCACTGCCGGTATGAAGCCCAACGCTGCCGGTCGTAGCCGCGGACGATGCCGGTGGCCCAGAGCGCCAGGACATTGATGCCTTGGTAGGCGTTCTTGGTGAGGGCGTTGCGCGGCAGATGAAGCGGCTGAGTTGATTGTAGCCAGGGCAACTGCGGCGTCCCGGGATTGGCCTCGATGGCGGCGATGATCGAGGCGGTGACCTCGGCGTGGATGTCGCGGGGTGGCGATGTGGGGTTCGGCATGTCCGGCTCCGTGGGGCAACGGATCGGGATTCATGCGAGCGGGTCAGAAAGTGCGGGAGGTGGGGAGCCGCATTAGGAAGGAAGGACCGCTAGTTCTCTACCTAGCGGTCTCTTCCTTCATTCGACCCTTGGTGAGCGCTTGAGGCTATCGTCTTGCCGCAGGCAAGGCTTCGCCATTTCGGCGGCGAAGCCAGTACCGTTGCGACCCTCGGAGCCGCGCCGTCGGAAACCGTCAGACCGGAGTGTAACCTTTTTGATCAGGCAGGCCGGGGTTGGGCTGTCGGCCTTTACACACTGCTTCCCGCTTTCGCGGCCAGCGCACACGGACGACGCCATCCAGTCTGTCCTTGGCGTCAATCGTGCAGGAGGGTTGGGGCGACCCGTGTACCTCCATCCTGCCCGCATCAAAGATGCGAGCTTGCTGCCGATGCCCTTCGGCCTTCCCCTGGTGTTCCCCGTCCGCATGGCTAGCGGCAGGCACCGGCGCCCACTGGGGGCTGGCTATATCCGAGCATGGACATCAGCTTGTGCGCAGATGACCGCTCGTTCGATATAGTCGGAAGCGCCCCGGTTGCTTCGTGAACGCCGGTTGTACTGCATGCAAAGTTGAGGCTCACGGCGAGCATGGCAGGCTAGAATACCTGACATGTCGGCAGGTGCTGAGTTTTGCACGGATTGGACAGAAAGGGGCCTCTGAGTTGGCTTTCTAAGCCGTGTACAGGTGAGAAGATGAGGTACATGCTCAGGGAATTCGGGGTGTGTCCCTGCCAGTCACGGAGGCGGAATCTATCGCTGGGATGCGGAATCGACCCAATCCCCGGCGTGACGGCGTCCTAGGCAGCGATCGGACTTCCGGACCCACATTGAACGAACAAGTCATCTCCTCTGGGACTAGCTACGGCCAGGTCTCGTGGGGGTATCGAAACGATCCTGATCGGCGTCGAGGTAAGGCGGCTTAAGCATTGGAAATGAGAGCAGGCATCGTGCCGCTGCAGGCGCCATCACACCTAGTCCCCCTTCGACATGCCATTGATTACTGGGAGTATGGTCGCTGGGACGAGCGGTGGATTGACTGGTATAAGATACGCGCCAACCCACACCCGCTTCGCACGGCGCTGGTCGACGGAACGCTGGAAGCGTCGCTGCTGACCGAACAGGGTACGCTCCACTCAGTGCCACCGTCACAGTGGTCGAACGGCCGACTTTGGGGAGAGGCCTACCAAACTGGTTTAACGACGGTCTTGCTGCAGCAACACCGGGTTGACGGGTATCTTTTTGTCGATCGAAGGCAAGTTGAAGCCTTGCGCGACGCAGCTGCCCCTCGACCAGTCGTACCCCCTGACGAAGTGATCGAAGTCGTCGAGCATGAAGGCCCGCCGACCCCTGACGAGCTGATCGGGGTCGTCGAGCAGGAAGCCCCGCCGATCGGGCTCATTTTGCGAGCGCTCTCTGTCGATATCAGGAGAGATCGATCTGGCGTCGTCGACGCTTGGTTGCGAGACGAATGGCCAGATGCGCTAAACGATGTCTGGCCAAACCGGCTCGATCGCGATGCACTGAACTCGCCCTCGATGGCGAGAGACATCAACTACATCATCAGGAAAATGCCCGAGGTGCAGTTGGCATGGATTGGCAAGCGTCCAGCCGACCTTACGTTGTCGCAACTCGTTGCCAGTTACCCCTTGATCGCTGCCTCGTTCGAGGTCTTCCGCCTTTGCCGTGACGGGGAGTTAGATGACTTTGGGGACAAAGTAACCGCCAGCAGGGCGCGCGATGAGCTTGGCAAGCGCGTCTCATTTCGTCCCGGCTCGATGCTCGCCGCGGAGCTCTTTCGACGCTTAGCGAAGATCACCATCCCCGACGAGAAAGTAACTGGTGGAGGGAGACGCCCACGGAGAGTCTGACGGCACCAAACAGACTCTAATGGTTTGAGATTAAAAGCGAAAATTCAATGTCTCGGTTGAGTCAGCAGACTCGACTCTGCCCAGAATGCGACTACCGTTGGGACGCTCGTTGATCGATCTGGCACGCATTGCCACGTGCCCAAGAGGTCCCGAAACATGTCGCCCGAGGAAGCCCTTATTGAACTGGGGCTGGAGCCCGACGCCAGTCTGGATGAGGTGCGGAAAGCCTACCGTCGGCGCGCGAAAGCAACCCACCCCGATACGAACCCCGGCGATCCGAAAGCTGCGGAAAAGTTCATGCGCGTCCAGGCCGCCTACCACCGGCTCGAGCAGCATCTTGCCTATCAGAGTATCGGTCAGTCGAGTGACCGCACGTCGGACAACCATGAAGCGGGCTCTGGCAAGGCCGGCGCCAGCGCTGGTGCCGAGGACACGCCGAAGGACGCGATGTCGCTGGCGCGTCAATTCATGGAGGTGACCGGGGTCATCGTGTTGGCAGACGGATTCCTGCACAACATCAACCACATCAAGCACCCGGAGACTCCCGCGCAGTTCCACCAGAAGCTGATGCAGCCGGAAGTCTCGATGCAGTCGGTCATTGACGACATCATGCTCGAACCGGAGTGGCGCGCGGTGGCGGGCGGCCGCGCCAACCTGACCAACGCGGTGAAGAAGCTCATTTCCATCGACGCAAAGCGGCGCACTTCGGCGATTTTCACGCCGCTTCTCCGCAAGCTTGGTCCAACTGGCCATGACTTGATGTTCGAACAGCTTGTCCAGCTGGTCTCGATGATTTTCAAAGGCCCAGCGTTCCTGATCGCGCAAGGCCTGGTGCACTTTATTTGGCAGGTCCACCGGAAGATGATGGGTTACGAGGCCCAGCACCACCTGATGCCGGTGATCTGGAGCCTCGAGCAGGGCACGGGCAAGAGCACGTTTGCGCGTCGTTTCTGCTCGCCGCTCGAGGAGCTGTTTAGTCCGCCGATCAGCTTCGACGATTGGATCGACACGCGATTTTCTAGTGCTCTGGACTACGCCGTGCTGTTTGTGGATGAGATTCCGCTGCTGAATTCGGGTCGCGTCGATGCGGCCAAGCAGTTGATCACGGCCGAGGAACTGCTGCGTCGTCAGGTTGGCACCCCGAAAAAGCTACGTGTTCGCCAGGGGTCGTCGGCGATCGGCACCGCCAACCGCCCGCCCGAGCAATTGTTCAACGACCCGAGCGGCCATCGGCGGCTGCTATCAATCGAGATGGTGGACGGCCGCAACGACGCGGCAGCATGGGAAGCAATTCGTACATTCGACTATGAACGGCTGTGGCGCGTGACGGGCTGCCTCGATTCTGCACCGATCCTGCCGGTTTTGGATGAGCTGCGCGCCTATCAGGCGCACAACACCCCGAAGAGTCCGCTGTTCGACTGGCTCACTCGTCTTGATTTCGAGGACCCCGAGGTCAAAGGCCTTAAAAAGTTTAACGGCTACAAGGCCAGCGACCTGCGCGAGCTCTTCACCGCGGAGATGGGATTGGCATGGACGGTCCGCCGGTTCTCCGACGAGATGGGTAGGTACTTCGAGCATCCGCTGACGCCTTTTGGCGGAAAAGGCGAAATCCAGGGCAACACCTGGTATTCGCTGAAGCCTGCCTTCCGCTCCGCGTGACCTACCCCGCCGACTTCGAAGGCACAGCGGATTTCGACTTAGCCGACCTTGGCCACTTCACCGACGCCGGCAACTTTGCCTACCTTGCCGACTTCGCCTACCTCGCGCCGGCTTGTCTCGTGTAGACAAGCCGGGACCACCGGAGCGATGAACATATGACCGAAACGCTGGCCACAGCCATCCGACCGGCCGATTTCGCCTCGGTTATCGGCCAGGAGCATCCTGTTCGCTACCTTTCGCAGTTGATCCTGCGTGGTCGGATCGGTCGCCACATCCTGCTGCACGGAACGGTCGGGTCGGGTAAAACGACGTTGGCGCGCATCTACGGCCAAGCGCTACTCTGTACCGCGCCGATCGGTGGTGATGGCTCTCCATGCCGCTTGTGCGACAGCTGCAAAGCGGTGGAGGCCAACGAGCAGGGTTCCGGCTTTGCCGAGTACGACGTTGGCGGAAGAGGCGGTGAGCGTGACAAAGTCGTCGGCTGGCTAGAGACCGAGAAAGCCAAGACGAAAGGGAAGCCGCGCCGGGTTCTTTTCCTTGATGAAGCACATAGTCTGAGCGAAGCGGGGTCGAGCAGCCTGCTCAAGCCCATCGAAGAGGCAGGTGCTGATACCGTCTTCATTTTCGCGACGAGCGAGCATCACAACCTGACGGCTGCGCTCCGCTCGCGCCTGGTGCCCCTGAAGGTTCGACCTCTCAACCTGGTCGAAGCGACAACGGTACTGCGCCAAGCTGCTGCTATCCAACAATTGCAGTACGACGACGAGGCGCTGGTCATGTTGGCGAGCCTCGTTGCTCGCCAGCCCCGTGACCTGTTGAATGCGCTAGATCAGCTTACCGGCTATGGCCGCATCACGATCGCGGTGCTGCGTGAAGTGTTGGACTTCGAGTATTTGGACGTCCTTCGCAATTATCTGACGGCCATGGGTCGCCAAGACCGTGACCGCCTGAACGAGCTCATCGCCGGTTGGCGCGACACCGGCGAGGTAAAGCTACGTTGGATACTTGCTTTGCTGGCGGGTGTATATTCCCGCGACATCCTCCGTCTCCCAGTCGATGTAGATCCGGTGCTCGAACAGCTGGCAATCGAGCGCCAGACCGCCCTCGCAGGCCTTCGCGAGCGGCACGGGGTCAGCAGCACCTATGAGCTAGCACCATACTGGCGGCAGCTTATGGGCCACTGGCGACCCGAAGTGGTCGAGGCAGATGGCGCGTTTGTTGAAGCGTCGTTCGTCGCGTTCCACGAGTTGCTCGCGCCACCGTCGGGTGACCGGGAGCCTAAAGAGCTGCCGCCGGCGATCGCCGCCTCTGCTCCGGATGGCTTTCTCGACCTGGGGGACCTGCGCCGAATTCTCGATCTGGCGTCGTTCCTGCCGCAGGAGCATGGGCTATACTTCAACGTCCTCATAGTGATCCGCCCTCCCGCCAACGGAACCGACGCCGAACAGGTCGCCTTGGTGCAGCGGTTCTACAACGAACTTGCTGCCTGCATGGTGCAAGCGGGAACATCTAACTTCGCGGCGCTCTGGACTCTGGAGCGAAACAGGTCTGGGCTAGAGGCCCATATTGCAGCCTGTGTCCCGACCCCAATCGGTCCGGAGATGTTCGACGGTCTGCAGATACTGCGCAGGTGGTTCAAGGAATGGAAAGCGTCGCTTAAACTTGAGGCCATACTTTCGACTCTTACCGGCTCGGAAAACCCGGCTAAATTTCATTGGCGAGCGGTTCGTGACCTGCTTGGTGCGTTGCATCCACAGATCGAGATTGAAGACCAAGATGGCAATTTGCGGTCTGCGCGGAGGCTGCTGAAGTTAGGCGACCATCATCGTGATGTCGCCGCGGCGCCCACGCCGCTGGTCGGATCTGCGGGGCTGCTGGAACGTACCGCTGTGGATGCTGTGCTTCGTGATGGCCCGCCACCCTTGTCGGTATTCGCTGATGCCGCCTGGGCGATGGTGTTCACGGATTGGGAGAAGGGCGAACACCGTGATCGTCGCCGAGAGCGGTTGCGCCGCGAGCAGCAGATCGAGGAGGTCGCGGGCAAGTTCAAGGACGCCGACGTTCGCAGCAGGCAGGAGCAGTTGCTGCGTGACAGCTGGTCCACTGATCCGCACGACCTCCCCCGCAGCTGGCCCGTCTGGTGGGATCGGTAGCCGTGCTAGACATTGATTTCTTGCGCGCGCCCTCCGCAAGTTCGCGGCTGGTTTACTGCTATCGCAGTGGGCGTTTGCGCATCGAGATGTTCCGTGCACTGCAAGACATCGCCAAGGCGCACGGTCTTGATGTGGCGTCGCACAAGCCGCGAGAGTTTACGGCCGGTCTCTCGGGGTTCTTCGCAATGCTGCATTGGTGCGAGCTTCAGGGTGCTCGAGCCGTGGTAGTTGAAAATGTGCTGCATGCCTTCGCAAACTATACGGGCGGACCGGCCGCAATCTTCATTAAGCCGACGAAAAAGCTGTTACAGAGCGAGCTCTGGGCGCAGGTCACGTCGCAGGCCACGGTCGTTGAAGAGCCCGAGCCAAATGAAACGACACTGGAAGCGATCGCCAGTTATGCTCTTGGTCGCAGCGATTTGACGCCGCCAGTCGGACTTGGGTCTGATCCCGCGTTTCGTTCGTACCTTTCGATGCGGTTGCCTTTTTACCTCACCATCAACGACGTCTTCCAAGACATCGATGACTACATCCTAACACGTGACGGCGTACGCTCGTTCGCGAGGGAGTTGGAGCCAGTGGCCCCGGAGCAGGGCCTTTCACGGACTTTGCGGAGGTTCTTGAACGAACCCAATGCAAAGCACGAAAGCGCACTTATCGGCCAAACCCTCTTACGCGGCGACAGCGAGCTTCTAGCAATCGGGGCATTGACGGCAGCCACTGCCGGTCTGGTTGACCGGTCGGAAAACGAGTCGGGTCCGGCGGATGGTGCGACAACCGATCTGGTGTTGTGGGCCACCGCTCTGTTGGCGAGCCAGTTAGGCATTGCGATCTTACGTGGCGGCTACGCCCCGTCTTGGCGCGAAAATCCAGATGTTAGGGCGTTCGCAGTCGCCCAACTATGTCGAGATTATCGTCGTGCTCGCGTCGATCGCGGCCATCGGGCTTGGCTCGTCCACGTTGCCGGCGAAGCGTTGTCTCGCGTGCCCCTGCTCGGGGCCGGCGACGATACCGCGGTCCGCCGTGTTGGCGAACGGCTAAAGGAACGGCTCTCCACTATCGAGCCACGATCGATTTGGCTCGATGAGTTATTAGCAGCCCTAGAAGGGACGCATATCCTGGTCCGCGCTCTATCGCTCGATTTCAATGTTGAATGGTCAGCAATTTCCGACCAACGGGCGGGGGTTGATCGCCTTCGTCAGCTTATCATCAAAGGCAAGCATCATGGCGCGATTTTGCTTCACGGGTTTGCATTCGAGGCTAAGGCGCAGATCGCCGCGGCTTGGATAAAGGCGTATCTCTGCGACGCTCCGTTGGCCGGCGAAGGCTGCGGCAGATGTGACTCGTGCCGGTCTCTTATCGGTGGCAGCAGCCCGTCATGCGGCGTAGCGCACCTTGGCACGGAACCTCGCCACGACGCGGATGAGGCGGGAGCAAAAGCGGCCGCGGAGCGCCAGGTAGACCAGGTTCGAAACCTAATTATTGATGGTGGTTTGTGGCCAGGTCGACGGGTGATCGTGCTCGACGGCGTCGATAAGGTGCGGAAAAGAGCGCTCGATGGGCTCTTAAAGGTGATCGAAGAGGCGCCAAGTTCGGTCAGTCTGGTGTTCACAGCGGAACGGTACGGGAGGGTTCCCGCCGCAATACGCTCGCGCAGCAGGGCGTCGGTAGCACTGAAAGGGTCTTTTCGGGCCTCGATAATCTGAGTTTCTTTCTCCCGCCGCGACACTGCGCTGCCATAGCTGGCCATCGGGCAAGCTCCCGGACAATTCGCCTCCTCTCGATTGAGCCGGATGCTGCTTTTGCCACAACGCCGTGGTTGGCTGCTTCACGGGGTCGCATTCTCCCTTGGCCTCCTTGCCGTAATGTCCCGACGGGGACGAAGCTGTGGTCCCAACCTTCACGGCTGGAGTTGCCGCTGTTAGCTCGGCGTGCGACAGGCAAGCGGGTAAATCGTAGCGCAACCGGCCAGGCGAAGCGTGAGCGCAGCAACAGCGTGACAATTGAGTAGTGAGGCGGTGCCCGAGTGAGCAGCGATATTCTCGGGGCGATAGCGCTAGCGATCCCGCTTTTTGCGATAACCAACGTTGACGATATCTTCGTCCTGCTGGGTTTTTTCTCGGACAAGCGGTTTCGCACCCGTGAAGTTCTCTGGGGACAGTTCGCGGGGATCTCCATGCTCATCGCGGCGAGTGTCGTTGCTGCGCTGATCGCCTTGGTGCTGCCGCCCGCGTACATAGGGCTGCTCGGTCTCGCTCCGATCGCCATCGGTCTCTATAAGCTCTACAAATCACGGAGCGCCGAGGCGGAAGGGACGGACGAAGCCCCAGAAGCGAAAGGCTTTGGTCTAGCGAATGTCTTAGCGGTCCTTACCGTCACGGTCGCAAATGGTGGCGACAATATCGGCGTCTACGCGCCGGTTTTTGCCCTTCGCAGCTACCTTGAAATCGGCGTGATCGTCGTCACGTTCCTGGTGATGACCGCGCTCTGGTGCATTCTGGCTTTCTGGATGGTGAACCACCCACAGGTTGGTGCTCCCATTCGGAAATATGGTCAGCGCCTGCTCCCGTACGTGCTCATCATCATCGGCTGCTTGGTCCTCTACGAGGCTGGAACGATAGAGTTCTTCCTCACTGGTAAGACCAGCGGGCACTGATGTCGGCGGTCGATCGCAACCTTCTTGGGGTACGCCGCCCCGGCTTTGCCGTACCATCGACGCGTGTTGCGACCGGCGCTGTAGTGCGCCAATGTGCAATAGCGCTGGCGCCGCAGCGTGCGCTGAAGTCAAGTCAATGATCCGACTGGTCGTGCTCCCTCTGATCGTGCTGTTCCTGTCGATGATGTCGGTGGGCATCAGCGTTGCATCACCCGGTGATTGTCACGCCCCGGCGCTCGAAGCTGCACATTTGTCGGCACCCGGTCTCATCGATGCCAGCGGGGCCGTGCTGCACTGCTGCCAGGGTGACCTCCACATGGCGCTCCCCCGAGACGTGCCGTTGTTCAACTCGCAGCTCGCAAACGAGCTGGGGGTGTGGACCCCGGCGACTTTCTATCTGAGACGTGCTGCTGGTTTGGAAAGACCGCCGCGCTCGCTGCTCTAACTGGTCCGGCGTGACCGCGCCCGACCGGTAACTTTGCAAAGCGCGAGTTTCCCATTCGGAGCAGTGTCATGCGCCCTACGTGGCGACGTTCGCTCGGCCGGTCAGAGCCGCGCGTCATAGTTCTTTTCGCTCGGCCCCTATCGGCGTCGCCAGTCAATAACGCTGCTGTTGGGCCCGCCATGCTGACCTTTACCGTGACGTGCGGAAACGCACGCTCCGGTCAAACTGAGCCGCGAGACGACAAGCGTGTTCGCGCAAGCGACCGCGCCGGTGTTCTCCATTTCAGCGGAGCGCGACATGCGGAGTGTTAGCACAGCGCCGCGCAAGTCGGTTGCAAGTCGACGGAAAGTCGGAACGGTGACGGCGGGTGTCGATGGCATCGCCGAGTTGCTGTTTGCATTCGAGAATCCGTCGCCTGGCGACGATCTTTCCGTTGCCCGGGAAGAGCTCGGGTCGAAAGCCGGGACGGTGCTGTTGCTGCCCGATCGGGGCTATCCCCACTTCCTCAGGTATCGATCCAATCCCGACGTCTATGCCCGCGCGACGGATGCACTGGCCGGTGGCCGCCCATTGATGCGGCAATTGGACTTGATCGCTGGACTTGGACAGGAGGTCATAAGTTCGCCATTTCGGTTGCCCAGGGGCAAGGTGGTTTTCGGTCGTGATCTTGGATCACGCGCCGCGGCGAGTTTTCACTATCATCGGTTCCTTTGGGTGACGGAGCAGTTCAGCGGGCCCGCTTCCGGCGTCATTTGGATGCTCAAGCTGCAGCAGTCGATCCCAGCGCTAAAGAGCCGAACAGACCCGGACTGGGGGGTACTGCTGCCGCGTCGCCTGCAGCTCAGACCTATCGCCGAGCATCGGTTGGCAGACATCACCGTCAAAATGGCGATGCTCGGCTCGTGACGTTTTCTGATGAGGCGGTAGATCCGCCCCCGCAAGATCTGATGCCGGCCGTTGATACGACCCGCAGAGCATGTGGTTGGCTTAGCTGGTCACTGGCTGCGTCAGTATTTCTCCATGTGCTGCTCGCTGCCGTTTTGTCGTTCCAATGGTCGACCCGGCCCGTGGTGCTTCCGATGCCGGTTAGTATCGAGGTGACTCTGGTGCCTGCCACTCCGATTGCCGACAGTCCAGCCGCGAGCGATACCTTAGCGGTTGTCGTTCCTGCACCATCCCCTGAGGATAGTGTGCCGCCGCCGGTTTCCGAAGATCAACCGGTCCGCAACAGCGTGCCAGTTGTCCGCACGGATGGATTGACCCATGCCAGTAAGCTCTACGCGGGGAGCATTCTCAAGGAGCCGTCGAGTCGGGAGGTGCGACAAACGCTGCCCACCCTCGAACCTTACGAGCGCATGACTCAACTTTGCAATATCGAGGCGGTAGAGCAGATCGCGCGCCAGAACCCAAAAATCCACCCTGACAGTGTTGCTGCGACGGCGTTTGATGAAAGTCACCTGGCAAACGGACGACTTGACGCGCTTGGCGCGGCCTTTCGAGCCGACAAGAAGTGGTATCATCTGCGCTTCGAATGTCGGACGGACGCCAACTTCACGACGGTCACGGAGTTTGCGTTCGCCATCGAAGGGGCAATTGCTGAGGATCAGTGGGATGCCCATGGCCTGCTTGCGGAAGACGAAGACGATGACTGAAGGCGTTCCAGCTTGCAGGGCCGCCCTTCCATACCTGCGCCGGCGCTGCGGCCAACGTTTCTGGGCGTTAGTCCGAACGGTGCTCCTTACCTTGCTCTTCACCGCCGCCGTCGGTTCGCACCAGGCAGCGATGGCGATGGAGCAGGGGGCGATGGTTGACCCGGGCCCCGCTGCATCGGACTTCGCCGTGCCTCGAACTGTGACAGCTTGCCAAGAGCCTGCCGCGAGCTGGATCTGCCCGTGCTGTGGCAGTGATCAGTGCCTGGTTGCCGGTATGGCATCGCCGTCAGACGTGACCTTTACGCCATCGATAGACGACCACCCGAGCGCCGAGTTGGCGACGCCGCCCACTCCTGACCAAGGCCGCCCGTTTCGGCCGCCGAATACGACGCAGACCTGAGCCCTCGAAGGTATTCGAACCCTATGCAGATTTTCAGGAAACGCTGATGAAAACGTCTCTTCGTACCGTGTTTACGGTCGCCATGATCGTGGCTGCACCAATGTCGGCCCTCGCCCAAGATGCTAGTGATGCCGGCAGAACCCTGCCGGAGATTTGTACCAAGGATTATGCCGACCAGGTCTCCATGCAGACCATGGGCGGGATGCATCCAATGCCGGAGCAGCCAAGCGCGATGAGCGCGATGGATATGAGCCAAAGTGACCAGGCACACCAGGACCTGATGGCCGGAATGGCCGACATGGACAAGAATATGGCCCAAGGCATGATGGCCAAGGATGTCGATGTCGCCTTTGTGTGCGGGATGATCCCGCATCATCAAGGCGCTATCGACATGGCCAAGGCCGAACTCGCACATGGCGACGATCCTTGGGTGAAAGAGCAGGCCCAGAAAATCGTCGAAGCGCAGACGGCGGAAATCGCCGAGATGCTGGCCTGGTTGGCCAAGCAGTAAGTCGGCAGTGCGGGGCACTGACGAGGTGCCCCGCATCGCATTCAGGCCTGGTAGCCGAAGGTCGACATCATTCCGGTCGCCATATGGTAGAGGTGGTGACAGTGGAACGCCCACTGCCCAAAATTCTCGGCATCGACCGCGATTGTGACCGACCGCATTGGCGGCAGTAGCACGGTGTCGCGCACTGCGCCCGCCAGAGGCCTGCCGTCGATGGCCACAACTTGGAAGTGATGCCCGTGCAAGTGCATCGGGTGGGCCATCATGCTCATGTTCTTGAGCTTCACCTCAATCCGATCCCCGACATTCGCCAAAATCGGCTGATCGAGATCGAGACTCCATTTGTAGGCCGCCATGCTGCCGCCGAGGGTCATTTCGAAACGCTTGTCGGCAGGGCGAACAACCAGTGGGGAGATGGCACGAAGCTGCGACTCGAGCTGCAGGTCTAGCGTGGGGGCCGTATCGATACTGGTGCCAGGTAGCCTGCCGATCGTTGCGCCGGTAGCAGCCAGAATGATGCCCGTCCGTTCGACAGCACCTTCCCGCAAGGCAAGTATGGGGAAGGATGAGCTTTGGTTGGGGAGCTCGACCCTTAGATCGATGCGTTGACCCATCGACAGCGGAAACTGTCGCGCGAGCACCGGCTCGACAGACTGACCGTCGACAGCTGTAAGGCGGCCTGTCAGTTCGCCGAGATCGATGGTGAAGGCGGTTGCAGCAGCGCCATTGATGATCCGCAGGCGAATGCGACCGCCGCGCTCGACCTGCACCACTTCAGGATCATCAAGAGTGCGATCGTTGGCGAGATAAGCGTCGTACTCGATGTCGTTGAGATCCATCGTCATCGCCATGCCGCCGGAACTCATGTCCATGGTGCTGTGGTCCATCGTGCCGCCATCCATTCCAGCCATCGGTGGCATGTCGGACTGTCCGGTCAGGCCGGTGAGCAATTCCTGAGGGCTGCGGAATGAGAAGTCATGCAGCAGGATGACGACTTCCTGCTCGTCTAAATCGTCTTCGCTCGGATCCACGACGATCAGGGGGGCGGCAAGCAACTGCTGTTCTTGCAGGGTGTGGGCATGCATCCAGTGGGTACCTGGCGTCCCTACCGGAAAATTGAACTCGCGTTCAGTGCCTGCGCCGATGAGGGGCATAGGTGCATCGCCCACGCCGTCGCTAGGCCAGGGTGGGAGCAGACCATGCCAGTGCGCGATCGTCGCCTCGTCGGTCTCGTTGCGGAGGAGCACGTTGAACGCCTCACCCGCCCGGAATTTCAGTCCGGGAGATCCGTCAGGTTGTTGCAGACCAAAAACCGCGGCAGGTTTGCCGTTAACTTCGATGGTTCGGCGGGTGACCCGCAATTGTTGCGCCTGAGGCGCGGAGGCGAAAGCTGGCCGCAGCAATGTTCCGGGGAGGACGGAAGTGGCGGTCCCAGCGAGCATGGCGGCGAGAAGATCTCGGCGGTTCATTTGGAGTTCTCTTCAGACGATTTCGAATGTCGATTGCGCGTGGCACCCAGGGCGGTGCCTTAGTCGGCAATGAGGGCCGGGGGCCGGTCAGGGACGGCTGAAAGTCGGCCGCTGGGGAGCAAGGTGCGCCTGCCGCATCGGGTCAGGGACCGGATGTGTCCGACCAACGGCAGTCGGCTATCGCCCTCGATCACCCCTGTTGCGGCGCAGACCGCCCCGCCGGCGCCGCAGCAATCGGTCCGCGAAGTCATCAAACAGAGCCCCATGGGGCATTGTTGCTGGTCGCGGCCGAGTGCATGCGGCGAAGTTACCAAGGCAGGGTGCGGTTGCGCTGTCACCAGATGTTCGTGGCCAGCCGCGGCAGTCGATGGCGCGACCGCCCCGGCTACGAGAACAAAGAGGATGGCAGCGATCAAACGGTAGAGTGACAGTCTCATGCCCCTCGCCTAGTGCACGACAAGGCCCGGCTATTGAGGCAGCTCAAACGGGTGCCGAGGCGGAAGATCATTGGGCATGGGCCTTCGTCGGGGCGGTACCTGTTACTCCGAACCGCGGACGACGCTTCTTCGGCGGGATTGGGGCGCTGCCTTCGAAGCCCTCTAAGATCGGGCACTCCGGCCGGTCGTCGCCATGGCAGTGGGCAGCGAGATGACGGAGGGTCGCGCTCATTGCCTGGAGCGCGGCAATCTTCTGCTCGAGCGTCTCGATGTGCTCGAGAGTGATGGACTTGACGTCGGCACTGGCGCGCGAGCGATCGCGCCATAGGGCGAGCAGGTCGCTCATCTGCTCGATCGAAAACCCCAGATTGCGCGCCTGACTGACAAAGCGTAGCGCGTGCACCTCGTTCTCCGTGTAAACGCGATAACCGGCTTCGGTGCGCAGAGGAGATTTGGTCAGGCCAATGGCCTCGTAGTAGCGGATCATTTTGGTCGAAACGCCACTGGCCTTCGAGGCTTCACCGATATTCATGGCAGCGACTCCCGCAGTTCCATTGGTGCACGAGCGCGCTGTCCTGTTGCGTGGTGCGCAGTGCTGAGGATCGGCGCGGTAAAACCCTTCAGACGGAGGGCATTGCCCAGCACGAAGACGCTCGACAGCGCCATGGCGCCGGCTGCCAGGATAGGAGACAGCAAGGTGCCGTTGATGGGATAAAGCAGCCCGGCGGCCACGGGGATCAGCGTGACGTTGTAAGCGAACGCCCAGAACAGGTTCTGTTTGATATTGCGGATCGTGGCCTTGGAAACGGCAATCGCGTTGAGAACACCGCGAAGATCTCCTGACATCAGGACAACGTCCGCGCTTTCGATGGCGATGTCGGTACCGGTGCCGACAGCGAGTCCGACGTCTGCTTCTGCAAGTGCCGGAGCATCGTTGATGCCGTCACCGACGAAGGCGACCATGCGCTCACCAACGCGGAGGCTCTGAACTGCATCGACTTTGCCGGCCGGGAGGACCTCGGCGACGACTTCGTCGATCCCTAGCTGCTCAGCAATGATGTTGGCCGTTCGCCGGTTGTCACCGGTAATCATCGCCACCTTCAGGCCCATGGCATGCAGGCTCCGCACCACCTCGGCAGAAGTCTCTTTGACGGGATCCGACACTGCTATGATTGCGGCGACTTCACCGTCGATGGCCGCGTAGAGCGGCGTTTTGCCGGCTGAAGCCAGACGAAGCGCGATGGTCTCGAAGGGTTTGATAGCAAGGCCCGCTTTGGCCATGGCTCGGTCGGCGCCTACGAGCAGCTCGTGGCCGTCGACGATGCCGCTAATGCCGAAACCCGGCTCGGCGACAAACTGTTGCACCGGCTGCAAGGCAAGGTTCTCGGCGCCCGCTGCGGCCACTATCGCAGCACCAATGGGATGCTCCGATTTGGCCTCGAGGCTCGCAACCCAGGTGAGCACCGCCGACCGGCTGTGCGCCGCCGTGGTTTCGAGATCGGTGAGTTGCGGCTTGCCGCTCGTGAGTGTTCCAGTCTTGTCGAAAGCCACGACATCGACAGACCGGAGTGTCTGAAGGGCCTCGCCTTTCCGAAATAGAACGCCGAGCTCTGCCGCGCGGCCAGTGCCCACCATGATGGAGGTGGGCGTTGCCAGTCCCATGGCGCAAGGGCAGGCGATGATCAGGACCGCGACGGCATTGATGAGGGCAAATGACAGGGCCGGCGACGGACCAAACACCAGCCAGGTAAGGAACGTGACGGCGGCGGCGAGGATGACTGCCGGCACGAACCAGGCGGTTACTTTGTCGACCAGCGCCTGGATTGGCAATTTTGAGCCCTGTGCCGCTTCAACCATGCGGACGATCTGGGCCAGCACGGTATCGGCGCCGACCTTGGTCGCAACGAAGGTGAAAGCGCCGGTTCGATTGATCGTGCCGCCGACAACTTCGGAATCGGCCTGCTTGAGGGCCGGCACGGGCTCGCCCGTCAGCATCGATTCATCGACGAATGACGAGCCGTCTATGACCCGGCCATCGACGGGGACTCGATCACCGGGTCGAACCTCAAGCACATCACCCGCAACCACCGTTGCCAGCGGCACTTCACTTACGGCGCCATCGCGGACGATCCGCGCGGTTTCCGGTTGCAGCCCGATCAGTCGTTTGATGGCCTGGCTGGTGCGTCCTTTGGCCTGTGCCTCAAGATAACGGCCAAGCAAAATCAGGGTGACGATGACTGCGGCCGCTTCGAAATAGACGAAAGCGGTCCCGCGTGGCAGGAGACCAGGCATGAACGTTGCGACCACCGAATAGCCCCACGCGGCGGTGGTTCCCAGAACGACAAGGCTGTTCATGTCGGGGGCGAGGCGCAGCAGGTTCGGGACGCCCTTCATGAAGAAGCGGCGCCCTGGCCCGGCCAGCACGGCCGTAGCAAGGGCAAACTGGAGGTAGAGATTGTTGGCCATACCGACATTGACCATGATCCAGTCGTGTATGGCGGGCACGTAATGGGAACCCATCTCCATGACGAAGAGTGGGATCGTGAGGATTGCGGCGATCGCTAGCGCATTCCTCAGGTTCCGAACTTCGACGTCGCGGCGATCTTCGGCCTTCTCCGTCCCTGAATTGGCGACCGCCGCCGGCTGAGCGACCTCGTAGCCGGCTTTGCGAACCGCCGCCTCGAGCTCCTTGGGGCCAACGACCCCAGCAGCGTGCTCGACGAAGGCTGTTTCGGTGGCCAGGTTGACACTCGTGGAAATGACGCCGGGCACCGCGTTAAGAGCGCGCTCGATACGGTTGACGCATGAGGCGCAGGTCATTCCGCCAATCTGCATCGCGGTGTTCGTCGTTTCGACACGGTATCCCGCCTTGTCGATGGCGCGAACAACGCTGACCAAATCTGGGGCCCCGCTGAAGCCGATACTGGCCTTCTCGGTGGCGAGATTGATGCTGGCAGTGGTGACGCCTGGAACTGTCCTGATCGCTTTTTCCACCCTCACCACGCAGCTGGCGCAGGTCATTCCTTCGATCGGCACGGCGAACAACGGCGTTTGCGGTGAGCCTTGCAGTGCAGGCGCTTCAGTCGGTTGAGTGAGCATCTGGGCAGTCCTATCGGTATCCTGCGATCACAGATGGGGCTTCCAACGATGGGAAGGTCAAGAGCATAGCCGCTCTTCGCCGCAAACATGACGGCCGCTGCTTTTCAGGAACGCGACACGCCGCTGCGTTGTCGATTCCAACCGTAACGCGTTAGTCCCTTCGGCCGGTAGATCGACAGCACCAGCGCGACAAGTAGAACGGCGAAACCACCGCCAGAGTGGAGCACCATGGTGCTGGCCCATTGTGAGCCCAGGGTCGCCCCGGCTGGCAACCTAGAGAGCGCCTCGATATTCGAGATCTGCAGCAGGAGAACGACGAGAATGACGATGGTCAGGAGGAGTTTGATCGTCACCCAGTAGTGACGCAGCAGTCCCCATGGCGTCCCCAAGGCCTGGATTATGCCCAACACCAGACTGGCGACCGCCAATGGGACGATCAACCATTGCGTCAGGAGCTGCATGGCTGGATAGACGGTGGTACTGGTTGATGGTTGCAGCACCCCTGCCAAAGCGAGGGCGAAGAAGCTGGCTACCGAACCCATCATCCCAACTGACGTTACGACATGCAGGAGCAACATGGCGCGCCTGACACCGTAAGGCATTGTCATGGCGCTACCGATGCGGTGGGTTGTACCGACTGAAAATGCTGCCACGGCCCATGGCCGCTGAGCAACGCAGCGATCACGATGGCCGCCATGACCAGCGCTACGATAACTGTGACCCTAACCCAACGCGGCATGCGATGAGCGCTAGTTTCGGAACGGTGTGGCATGATCTGCTCCAGTCGTTAGAGACAGAGTGTCTGTATACCGGACGAAGTGTATCGACAAGGCCGGTGCGGACGAGTACGGATAGCCATGCCTAAGATTTGGACCGACACCGTCGATGCGCATCGGGAAGCCGTCAGAGAGGCGACGCTAGACGCGGCAGCGCGATTGGCCCGGCAGAACGGTCTGACCGGGCTGAGCATGTCCGACATAGCCCGCGAAGCTGGTATTGGACGGGCGACCTTGTACAAGTACTTCTCGGACCTGCCGGCGGTGTTGGCGGCATGGCACGAACGGCATGTTGCGGCTCATCTGCGGGAATTTCACCGGGTGGCAACCGAGGACGGGCCTGCCATTCAACGGCTGCGCCGGGTGCTCGGTGGGTACGGCGAAACGCGTTTCGTCCAGCGCGGGCGCCACGGAGCAGAAATCGTCTCTGTGCTGCACGCGGGTGAGGATGCGCAGGCGGCACGGCAACACCTGCAAGAAGTGCTCAGCCAGCTCATAGGGCAGGCGGCAAGCGAGGGTGACGCGCGTAAGGACGTAGCGGCGAAGGAGCTGGCAACGTTCTGCCTTCACGCGATCGAGGCTACGAACGAACTCCAAAGTACCGATGCCGTGCACCGGCTGGTCGACCTGATCCTGGCGGCATTGTCGCCCGTCTCGCGGTAGAAGACAAAGTTTCAGCGCCCCCTTGACCTTACCATCGTTGGAACGACCATCTTGGTTCTCGTCACTCTGAAAAGGACGACGAGATGCACAACTTCCAAGTCAAGGACATGACCTGCAGCCATTGCGCTGCGACCGTCGAGAAGGCGGTCAAAAGCGTCGATAGCGGCGCGAAGGTCGATATCGATCTCAAGACGCTTGCGGTGAAAATTGCCAGCGACAAACCGGCTTCGAGTTTCGCTACGGCGATTTCCGAGGCAGGGTATACCGGCGAGCTGCAGGCGGCCTGAGCAGAGGGGTCCGACATTCGGGTGTCGGGCCCCTCTTAGTTTCATTTGTCCATGGGCCGGAGCGTTCGATGCTGATCCAACCGATCGACTATTTTCTCGTGGCGTGGTTCGTGCTGGCGGCGCTTTCGACCGGCTATGTGGCTTGGGACCAGTACCGGAACAACCCAGAACCGGTGGTGATGAAGTGGGGCTTCATCCTCGTGACGCTGTATCTGGGCCCCATTGGTCTGTTGCTCTACATCCTGGCGGACAAGGAGCCTCGGCCAGGCACGCATGAACAATTCATCAAGCCATTGTGGAAGCAGGGCATCGGCTCGACGATCCACTGTGTGGCCGGCGATGCCACCGGCATTGTGATCGCGGCGGTGATCGTTGCGCTACTCGGCTTGCCCATGTGGCTCGATCTCATCATCGAGTACATTGCCGGGTTCGCCGTAGGCCTGTTCGTGTTTCAGGCTCTGTTCATGAAGAACATGATGGGCGGAACCTATTGGGAGAACGTGCGCAAGTCGTTCACCCCGGAATTCATCTCGATGAATTTCATGATGGCTGGCATGGCTCCGGTCATGAGCCTTCTGATGATGGGCCGCGATATGCGTGCCATGGAGCCCACGGAACTGCTGTTCTGGGGGGTGATGTCGGTCGGCGTCATGGCGGGCTTTGCGCTGGCCTACCCCGTCAATGTCTGGATGGTCAAACAAGGCATCAAACACGGTCTGATGACCGAACGTAAGCCGGCTGCAAGGCAGCAACCGGACCAGATGACCGTACACGGAGCGAGCAGCCACGATCATGCCACCATGCAGCACGCTTCCAAAGGCGAGGCGCATTCTCACGACCATGCGAAGATGGGGGCGCACGAACAGAAGCAGGATGATGCCTTTGGCATGACCCGCACGCAGCTCACAGCGGTTGCAGCGGCCTCGCTGCTGGCGGTGGCGATCGGCATGCTCACGCCGGCAAACTGGGTGAATATGAACCTGAGCGCCAAAGAGGTTGGGGGCGCCATCATGCCGCCGGGCATGATCATGGTCCGAGATACCCCGGCTGCTGCGATGCTCGACATGGCGGCGGTTCGCCCGCGAGATGTAACGGCTCAGTATGATCTGTCGAGCTCAGGCGACCGCGTCCTGGAGCCGCGGTTGGAGAACGGGGTCAAAGTTTTCGAATTGGAGACGTCTGTCATCAAATGGCAGATTCTGCCGGACGTGTGGGTCGATGCCTACGCCTATAACGGACAGATCCCGGGTCCTCGACTCGCAATCAAGGAGGGCGATCGGGTCCGCATCGTGGTGACCAACAAGCTGCCCGAGAGTACCACGGTGCACTGGCACGGGCTTATCCTGCCCAACAATATGGACGGGCCCGCGGAAATCACCCAGCCGCCAATCCAGCCCGGCGAAAGCTATACATACGAGTATACCGCGACCCAGTCAGGAACCTACTTCTACCACTCGCACGATCACTCGGACCGGCAGCAAGGGCTCGGGCTCTATGGCGCGCTGATTATCGACCCTGCGACGCCGGACAGCAGCCTCGTCGCCGACTATGACTACACGATCCAGCTGCAGGAATGGCTGTATCGCGAAGGGCTTACCTACCCCGCCATGCCGATGGAAGGTGGGATGCCCAATTACTTCACCATCAACGGGCGGGCCTATCCGGCCACCGACACGATCTCAATGAAAGTCGGCGAAACGCTCAAGGTCCGGTTTGTCGGGTCGAACAACGGCTTCATCCATCCCATGCATATCCATGGCGGGCCATTTGAGGTCGTTGCCCGAGATGGTGAGACACTACCCCCGGCGGCGCGGTTCCTGGCTGACACGATCAATATCGCGCCCGGGCAACGGTACGACGTGATCTGGAAGGCTCTGCAGCCGGGAAAGTGGCTGATCCACTGCCATATTCCGCATCACACGACGAACAACAACGTCGAAACCGACGGTGGTGGCGGGCTGATGATGGTGATCGACGTCACCTGAGGGAACTCAGCGAACGTTCCCGAGTTAGCGGTTCAGGATACTGACATGCGCGCTTGGGTTCGTTCGGTGGCCAGCTTGGCTACCATTGTGTTGCTGATGTTTGCGTTGTCGCCGCACATGGCGATGGCGCATTCTTTGCAAGATACTGTCGCGGCCTCGAGCGGCACCAACTGCTCCCACCAGCCATGTCATGATTGGCGGCAATCCTGCTGCGGCGCCACGCAGTGCATGCTCGGTCTCGAGGCTCAACGCGAATCGCAGTTTTGGCCAAACGTCTCGGCTCGTCCCAAATCACTCGTACTTGATGCATCGCCGCTCAATCTAATGAGGCGGCTTGATCGGCCTCCAAAGGACGAATGACCGCAAGCTCATTCACACCCCTTCGGAAGGAAAAGCATCATGAAGTTCGCTACTATCAGCCTCCTGGCAATCGCCGCACTTGTCGCCACCCCCTCGGCGTTCGCCCAGGATAGCATGTCGGCCCTCCCCGCCATCTGTACCAATGGCGCCACGAACATGGACAGCATGCAGGCCATGCCGATGCAGCACGACATGGACGAGGCGCACGCGGCGCTCATGGCCGGAATGGATCAAACGCAGAAGGACATGATGGCCGGCGCCATGGCGAAGGATATCGACGTGGCCTTTTATTGCGCGATGATTCCGCACCACCAGGGCGCTATCAACATGGCCAAGGCCGAGCTGCAGTACGGTGACGATGCCGAGGCAAAAGCCATGGCGCAGAAGGTCATCGATGCCCAGGAAAAAGAAATCGCAGAGATGCGTGCCTGGCTCGACAAGCAGGGCAAGTAGCTAAATGGCCAGGGGGCGCCGACGGCGCCCCCAACGTCATTGTGCTTGGGCTTTACGAAACCAACGGCATCACGTCGTTTCGGTCGTTGGAGACTGGGGTGCCTTGTTTGATCGTAGGCAAAATATCCGCGCCACTACGAGGACCAACGTGGGCCAGAACATGGTGTTGAGCAGGTCCTTGAGCGAGCCCTCGAGGTCAATTGCGGAGTGCGCGTGCAGCAGATCCAGGACTTCGTTCAAGCATTCGAGCAGCAAAAGCCCGCCCCACGGAATCAGGCTGCCCAACGACCGTCTGAGGACAAGGGCCAGCCCGAAAAAGATGACAAGGCCGACGTGGATGTGCAGTGCATCCTTGCTGATCCCGACAAACTCTACGAACTGTGTCTTGATAGCATTGTACACCTAGCCGACTCCTTGGTGCAGGTGGTGAAGCCCGCCCAGGCGGATAGCTTGAGCGAGCTTCGAAGTGTCGGCCCCACGGCTAAGCTCGCGGGGCCCGCCGCGTCAGTCGGCAGCGACAAGGCTGATTACGGTCAGTTTGCCCTTTACCCGATCGGCCTCAAAAGTGACCTTGTCGCCGACCTCCAGGTCGGCCAGCAGGGCGGGATCCGCGACGGTGAACACCATCGTCATGCCCTTCATGTCGAGGTTGGTGATCGGCTCATGCTTGAGCGTGATCTTGTTTTGCTCGAGGTTGATTTTCTTCACCTCGCCGGCGACCGGAACCGGAGGCGTGAGCGTGACGGCCAGGGCCGACGAGATGGACAGTGCGGCAGCGACTGCCAGAACAGAGATGTGCTTCATCATGGCTTGAGTACCTTAGCTCACTTGACGATCAGGGTGCCGAACATGCCGCTCTCGCGGTGCCCGGGAATGAGGCAGGAAAAGTCGAACTCACCGGCCTCGGAGAAAACCCAGAGGATTTCTCCCTTGGCATTGGGGGTGAGGCGGATGGCATTGGGATCGTCGTGTTCCATGTCAGGGTTTTTGGCCATCTCGGATGCGTGTTCGAGATTTTCCTCGACCGTGGCGACGACCATTTCGTGATCGACCTCGCCGGTATTGGTCACGAGAAAGCGGATCTGCTCCCCCTTGCGGACCATAATTTTGGCCGGGCTGAAGGCCATGCCGCTGTCAGTTTCCTGCATTTCGAGCCGGATAGTCCGTGCCGGGTGGTCAGCTGAACCGGGTTCGCCATAGGCGCGCTGGTCGCTGGAATGACCAGCGCCTGCCAAAGCAGCGGTGGTGGAAAACACGGCAATGGACGCTGCGATGAGAATCGTTCTCAATTTGGTAGCCTTTATCAATGGGAGTTGCGTGAGGCGGCGGCGGACGGTTTGACGACCTGCACCTCAACCATCGGTTCGATGGTCGCCTGTGCCGGCGCTTCGACGAGTGGTTCGTCGCCGGTCCATTCGTAGGAAACGGTTCCCGGTGGGTGTTCGTAGTCCCCGGGGTCCGAGTAGTCGTTCGACGCAAGGCCCTCGCGAACCTTCACGACGGAGAACATGCCGCCCATCTCGACCGGGCCGAACTGCCCCCATCCGGTCATCATCGGCAGCGTGTTATCGGGGAGTGGCATTTCCATCTCCCCCATTTCGGCCATGCCGGTCGCGCCCATCGTCATGTAATCGGGATTGACCTTTTGCATAGCGGAAGTCAGCGCATCCCGATCCGCACCGATCCAGGTAGCGGTATCGTGGCCCATGGCGTTCATGGTGTGATGCGATTTGTGGCAATGGATCGCCCAATCGCCGGGATATTCGGCGACAAAGTCGAAAGCGCGCATCTGGCCGACAGCACAGTCGATGCTGACCTCGGGCCAGGCAGCCGCCTCGGGCACCCAACCACCGTCTGTGCATGAGACTTTGAAGTCGTAGCCATGCATGTGGATGGGATGATTGGTCATGGTGAGGTTGCCGAAACGCACCCGCACCTTGTCGTCCTTTGACACCACCAGGGGATCGATGCCGGGGAAGGCGCGGCTGTTCCACGTCCACAGGTTGAAGTCGGTCATGGTCGCGACTTTGGGGACGTAGGCTCCCGGCTCGATGTCGTAGGCGTTGAGCAGGAAGACAAAATCCCGGTCGACGCGGCGGAAGGCGGGATCCTTGGGATGGACGACGAAAAAGCCCATCATCCCCATCGCCATCTGCACCATCTCGTCGGCATGCGGGTGGTACATGAAGGTCCCGCCTTTTTTCAGCTGGAACTCGTAGACGAAGGTTTGCCCGGGCTTGATGTGTGGTTGCGTCAGACCGCCAACACCGTCCATGCCGCTGGGCAACAACTGACCGTGCCAGTGGATGGTCGTGTGCTCAGGCAGCTTGTTCGTGACGAAGATGCGGACGAAGTCGCCTTCGACGGCCTCGATGGTGGGGCCGGGCGACTGCCCGTTATAACCCCAAAGATGAGCCACCATGCCGGGAGCGATCTCCCGCACGACAGGCTCGGCGACGAGATGGAATTCCTTCCATGTCCCCTTGATCCGGGGAGGGAGAGTCCAGCCGTTGAGCGTCACCACGGGGTTGTAGTCCGGGCCCCAGGTCGGCACGAGGGGTGGACTGGTGAGTGGGCTAGTGGTGGTAGGTGCCTCTGGGATTGAAGCGGCTTGGGCACGTCCGGAGACCAGGCTGGCGCCCAATAGGGCAGCAGCTGCTCCACCCGCGCCGAGCATAGCTCTGCGAGTAAGGGTCATTTGTGGGTCAAATCCTAGTGTTCGGCGCCGCCGGCAGAGGACTCTGCGGAGGCCGTGATTTCGGGGGCAGCGCCGTTTCCGCCGCCGAGGATGGCGGACTGGAAATCGACGGTGGCGAGGAAGAAGTTGCGCTTGGCTTCGATCGCCGCGACGTTCGCGTCAGCACTTTCCTGAGCGGTCGTCAGAAGCTCGAACACGTCGGTAAGCATGCCGTTGTATTCGAGCAGCGATTGCTCAGAGATCACCTGCCGCATTGGCAGGATGCGGTTCCGGTATTGCCAACTGATGTCATAGGTCGCTCGATAGGTTTGGTAACCCGCCCGGACCTCGGACCTTGCATTGACTGCCCGCTCGGCGAGGAGGTTGACCGCTCGCATGTACTGTTCGCTGGCGCGTTGCGTTTCGGCTGCGCCATTATCGAAGAGGGGGATTTCGATCTCGAGTTCGAACCCCGTGGAGTAGCTCGTCGTGGTCTCTCCACCTTCAATGACGGCGACCGAGGTCGCCAGGCCCGCAAGATCGAGCAGTGAGGTATACCGCGTCGCCTTGGTCAGCTGCAGCGAGCGCGCCAGCGCATCAAGTTCGGCCCTGGCAATCCGTAGGTCGATACGCTTGCCAATGGCCAAGGCTTCAATGTCGCCTTCTTTGGGCAGTCGGTCGGGAATAGGCGGCAGCACCGAGGGCAGTTTGAAGTTGACGTCGTTGCCCCACAACCCGAGGAGCCGGACAAGCGCTTCCCGGTCCAGTTCGGACTGCAGCTTCGCGGCTGCCAGCCGGTTTGAGGTTTCCAGGTAGATAGACGCGGCTCGCGCCTGCTCCATTTTCGTCGACGCACCAGTCTCACCAAGTTTGAGCGTAAACTCGGAGGTGAGGCGGGCGGCTTCAAGCGCCTGTTGCAGGTACGATTGGCTCTGCCGTGATGCCACTGCGGTGTAGTAGGCACGACGGGTCGAGGCGGCGAGACGGAAGGTGGCCTCGATCGCTCGGAGTTGCGCAGCCTCAAACTGCAGCGCTCCGATTTTCGTCCGCGCTTCAAGGGTGAAAATTGACAGGATACTGGCGACGAGGCGGGCTTCGATCTCCAACTCCTGGCCTGTCAAAATCTTGCCCAAGGAAACGGCGGGATTCGGCAGCGAACTTGCTTCTTTGAAGTCGGCTTCAGATATGCCGAGGTCATTGTAAGCGGCCTGCAGACCACGGTTGTTAAGAAGTGCCACCTGGACGGCCTTTTCGGCCGACAGGGCGGTAGAGAGCAGCGCTGCAACGTCGCGCCGCGTTGCCGTCTCATCGTCTTCGGTCACGACCTTACGTGGCGTGTAAGCCAGCTCGGCGGCCACATCGGCACTGACGCGAGACATGCCGGCATTCGGCCCTTGCGACGTTGCGCAACCGGCCAGTACCAGCGCTGACGCTGTCACACCAATGAGTGAACAGTTGCGGAAGAGTCGGTTATTCACCGGCGCCTCCTGGGCCTACGGCCGCATTGGCATCCGTCCAGGAGCCGGGTTCGACCGGCTTCAGGTTTTTCGTTTCGCCAACGACGGAGGTGTAGGGGCGATTGCTCGACATCGCCGCGGGGTTGGCGACATTCAGCACGGTCGGCTGAGTCGATTGGGTCGAGCAGGCGGACAACGTTACAGCCAGGGCTGTAAGCGCTAGGGGTTTCATCAGAGAATCTCGGTGGTTCGGGGACGCGAAGGTGCTAATGGCACCGAGCGCCGAAATCCGAGTCAGCTCGCCGATGGGCTATTTCAACGAAATGCCGAGGCTTCGCAGAGACGGAGATCGCGCTCAGGCGAACTCGATCACGCGAGGTGGCCGTTCCAGTCGGACTGGTGGACCAGAAACCAGTGAGCCGCACTCAGCTACAACCACTGACGCGGCAGCTGATCGAAACGACAGAGTGTCGGTCAACAAGGCCAATGGTTGGCAAGCGCTGCTGCAACAGGTTGGACCTGTACCGCACTCACCTTCGAGCGCAGGTTCGCACGCGTCGGAGGTGCCATGCGGGGTGGGGTCGTCGAGGTGAGTTGCTTCACAAGCAGCCATGGACCCGTGGTGACCGTTTCCGATCATCTCATGTGCCGCGCCGCCGCTGACCATGGCGAAATTGCTCGCGAAGAACGCGAAGAGCGCCAAAAAGACGATAGCGATCCTGCGCAAATCGAGGGCCATGGTGGTGCGCTGATAACAGAGCAACGAAGATTCGCAAGCGGCGAGAGGTGTGACAAAAGGTAAGCGTTGCTGACATGCCACAGGTGACCCGGTCGCCTGGATATCGTCTGACCATCAACAACCTGGGATGACGCTTGACAGCTAACTTCGCCGTGGAACAAGCCTACTGCGCGCCGGCCAAGCGCCAAGCTGCCGCAGTTCGAGTGGCATAGCCGATCGCACCTATCGTGAGTGGAACGTGGTTCGAAGCTTGCTCACAGTCCTTGTTGTACTCGTGATCGCATGTGTCACTGCGATGGGCGTTCAATCCAGCCTTGCGACGCCAACGGTAATAGCCGTCGCTACTGGATCACCTGTGCTCCCCGAGACAGGCGTCTGGCAACACCCCGGCTCGAAGCCTTGCGCCTTACAGGCCGAGGGCAGTGACGGTCACCGGCGCGCGTGCTGCGTGTCCGGATGTGACGCTGTTCTGTCGATGGGCGTTTTGACCAAGGTTGAGCCGCATCGCAGCTCTCGATATCGCGTCGCAGAGTTCGCGGCACTGGCCTACCGGCAAGCAATGCCAGAGCGACCGCCGAAATAGCCCGCTTGTTCTGACCTGCCGCCTGGGGCCGCCGGCGGATCTAGTCAGTGGGCAACATTTCCCCGCGGCACTGCGGGGTTTCAGCATGCATTTTAGCGAGGTTTCCATGCACTCAGGACCCTGGGCTTTCGCCCGTCCGATCGTCGTGCTCGGTTTGATTTCGATTTCGGCGTTCAGCGCGCCACCGGTGTTTGCCTCTTCCGAGGCGGCACTTCCGCTGATTGAGCTCCCTCATATCCATGCAATCGAATTTGATGCGGCGGACGCCTCGCTGTTGATTGCCACCCACCAGGGAATATTTCGCTTCTCCTCAGGCGCTCCCGCCATTCGCATTACCAACGACCTGTCGGACTATATGGCGATGGCGGTCACGACTGGCGGTGCGCTGATTGCTAGCGGTCATCCCGAGGCCGGCGGTAATCTCGGCGTTCTGAGGTCTGAAAAGCCAGGCGGGCCGTGGGTCAAGCTGTCTGAGGGCGCTGACGGGCCGGTCGACTTCCACTCGTTAGCGGTTTCCTCGGCAAACCAGCAGCAACTCGTTGCCGTCAACCAAGGTGGACTGCAAGTCAGCTCGGACGGCGGCAAAACATGGCAATGGAAGGGTGAGCTGCCGCCACGCAGTATAGACTTGGCACTCTCGGCCGATGGTCGAACAATTTACGCCGCGACGATTGATGGCGTGCGGATCAGCGTCGATGACGGCGGTTCCTGGCAGCCGCTGCCGGGGGACATTCCAACCACGACGACGGCGATCGCCACGTTTGGCGATGAGCTATTTGCTTATGCGCTCGGCCAGGGCTTGCTCGTCCGGCGGCTTGGCGAAGCCCAATGGTCTGTGCGGGCTGCTGACATGGGCGAGATCGTGCTGCAGCACCTGGCCCAGGACCCGACGAACAAAGAGCGCATCATAGCTGCCGCGACCGGTGGCATTGTGCTCGAGAGTTTGGACAGCGGCGCCTCCTGGTCACCATTGGAGTAATGGCGTTGGTGTCATGGGTAGCGAAAATGCGTCTGCAATTGCGGCAGTGCTTGGTTCTGCGGGACCAAAACATTGCCTTGAAAAAGCGGGGGTGGGGAAGAACGTGAAGACCTTTGCAGAATGGCGATGGACCATCCCGTGGCTGATACTTGGGGGGATTGCGGTCGTAACGGTATCGCCGCTGTCGTGGCGGCCAGACTTCGGCCACACGAATATCGAGCGCTTCGCCGGCTTTGGAGTTTTGGGAGCAGCGTTCGGGGTCGCATATCCTCGCCGATTGCTGCTCGTGGCCCTCTTGATCGTCGCGACAGCAGCGGGGCTCGAGGCCTTACAGCTGCTGATCCCAGATCGGGACGCCCGGATATCGAACTTCGTCCTGAAGGCCGCTGGCGGCATCGGGGGACTGCTGGCTGCGGCTGTGGTCAACCGATGGATCGCGAAACGTGGGCGAGGAGCTGACGACGCCGGCAGCTAGCGCGGCAAAGCGTTGCAATTTGTCGCAGTGATGCCGACCCCCTCGTAGCATGATTGACCTTTCCACTGTTGGAAGGGGCTCTCTCCGGTTAGAGGCTGGAGGAGCACATGAAGCGAAGACTATTCGGGATCGGCCATACCATCGCGGTTTGCGTCTCAGTTGTGCTAGCTGGGACGTTGATCGCTGGCACGGTTGGCTGGGGCTTTGAGCGCATGGCTGGTGAAATCCGCGTCGCCGCTCAGACTAAAGCTGGCGGCGCACCGGTTGCACCCGCCCCGATGCTGCCAGCAGTATCCTTCGGCGACGTTTCGCTGGAGAACGTGCCCTATATCGGCGTGGCGAATGCACCGGCCGGCATGGCCTACTGGTTTGACTATCAATGTCCGTTCTGCAAACGGGTCGAGCAGGAGGTTATGCCACGTCTGATCGAGGAATACGTCAAACCGGGTAAGCTGCGAATCTACTTCAAGGACTTCCAGTTCCTGGGGCAGGACTCTTTCGACGCGGCAATTATCTCGAGGGCCGTTTGGGAGGTGGCGCCCAACCTGTTCGGCGCGTGGCACAGCGCGCTGTTCGCCCGCCAGGATCGAGAAAATGCAGGATGGGGAAGCAAGCCCGACTTGCTGGCCCTCCTTGATACCATCGATGGTCTCGACGCCGCCCGCGTACGTCAGTTGGTCGAGCAGAAGTCGAGTGAGTATGTCTCGAGTATGGACAGCGACTTGAGTGAAGCGGGCCGCTTCGGCATTCAGGGAACGCCGGGTACGGTGATTGGTACGCAGCTCCTCTCTGGGGCCAGGCCGTACGAAGAATTCAAGGCAGCGGTCGAGACAGTACTGAAAGGCGGCGGGGGCGCGTAACGCATGGTGACCGGCGGGTAAAAGTCGGTGCTTCAAATTCGCGCAAAGTTTTCTGAAAATTCTGCCGATGCGTAGATCGGCCGCGGCGAGGTTTGGCTCAACAGGGAGCCAAAATGAAGTCCGCTATTATCGTCCTCATCTCGATCATGCTGACCTATGTCACACCCGCGGCGGCCGGCGGCGACCAGTTCTCCAACCCGGCTTTCGCCCAAGGGCAGCAGCGTACCAGCACACCAATCGGCCATTACGAATTCTGCAAGAGCCACAAGGACGAATGCGGCGCGCTCAATGGCCCCATGCTGACCACGCTCACCCCTGATCTGTGGGCGCAGTTGCAGCAGACCAACAACCAGGTGAACGTGAACGTAGCGCCGGTCTCGGATGAGGACCTTTACCAGGTTGCCGAATACTGGACGTATCCAAGCGGCGCGGGCGACTGCGAAGACTATGTGCTCGAGAAGCGGCGCGAACTGGTTGCGGCTGGCTGGGCCGCTAGCACGTTGCTGATCACCGTGGTGCGGAAGCAAGACGGCGAAGGTCACGCCGTCCTCCTCGTTCGCACCGATCGTGGGGATCTCGCCCTCGACAACCTCGACGGCGAAATCCACGTTTGGAACGAAACGCCTTACACCTACCTCAAGCGACAGTCGCAGACTGATGCGGCCGAGTGGATTGGCCTCACAGACGATCGCGTCATAACGGTTGCGTCGATGCACTGAAGGGGGTGGCGGCGAGTTCGGGGGGAACGAGCTTACCGTCGAGCGTGTCGTCGTAGTTGGGGGTCAAGCCGAGCATAACCGCCGTCCGCTGGATAACGCGTCCAGCGACCTCGCCAGCGTTCCAGCCTGCTGTGGCGCCCGAAGCGGGATTCTCTGCTTTGGGTTCATCTACGATGATGAGCAGGACGTACTGTGGATCATCAATGGGGAAGGCGGCAGCAAAGGTGTTCAGGTTTTTCTCTGACGAGTAGCGGCCATTGATGACCTTTTCCGCCGTGCCGGTCTTGCCGCCGACGCGATAGCCGTTGGCGATCTTGTTCATCCGGGTGCCTGAACCGACCATCGCGTTGAGACGCATCAAATAGCGTATGCGATCGCTAGTGCCCTGGGTAACAACGCGACGATAGAGCCCGCGAGCCTCGGCAACCGTCCGAGGGTAGAAGGTCGGCGTGATGTAGTCACCCCCGTTTACCAACGCGACCATGGCCGCCGCCATGTGCATTGGCGTGATACTCAGGCCGTGGCCGAACGCTGCGGTGGCCGCGGTCACTTCCGAAAAGACCTTGGGCACGTTGGTTCGGGCTCTTTCAGGCAGTTCAGTGACGAGCGGATCATCAAAGCCGATCCGCGTCAGAAAGGCGCGATAGTCATCCTTTCCCAGCGCCTGCACCATTTTGATGGTGCCGACGTTGGACGAGTACTGGTAGATTTCCGGGACGGTGAGAATGCGGTTCTGACCGTGGAAATCGTTGATGGTGAAGCGACCAAATTTCACGCCGGTACTAGCGTCGAAGCTGTCACGCAGGCTCACTTTGCCGCTGTCGAGGGCCGCGGCAAAGGCGATGGATTTGAATGTTGACCCGAGCTCATAAGCCCCGGCGGTTATGCGATTGAGGCGCCCATCAAGCAGCGCTGTTGCCGGGTCGTTGGGGTCGAAGTCCGGCAATGAGACCATCGCTATCACTTCACCGGTTTTTGCGTTCAGCATCACGCCGGCGGAAGCGATCGCCTGATACCTGGTCAGTGCATCTGACAGCTCGGCCCACAAGGCGTATTGCACCCGCAGGTCGATCGATAGCCGTGTGGGGGACAGCGCTTGAGCACGGGCGATTCCGACGGTCTGCAAAAGCGCGACGCCCGAATCGTCGATCGACTTCTCCATGCCGGAAATGCCTTGGCTGTCGATGTTGGTCGTACCGACCAGATGTGAGCTCTCAGTGCCACCCGGATAGAAGCGTTTGCTTTCGGTCAGGTAGTCGATGCCCGGCAGACCTAGCGCCATGACCTTGTCGCGCAGTTGCGGCGTCACTTCACGCTTGACCCAGACGAAGCCTCTGTCGCCGGAGAGCTGCTTGCGCAGTGTTGCCTCGCTCAGCTCGGGCATGGCCGCCCTCAACTTGAGGATTGCTTCGTCGAGATCGACGATTCTTCGGGGGTCGGCGAAGAGCGATGGCACCCTGAGGTCTGTCGCTAGGTCGAGGCCGTTTCGATCGAGCAGCGCTGGTCTCGAGGCTTCTATTGCCGCGCGCTCCTGGCCGTCGATAGTGGTTACCGGTACCACCTGACCGAACTGTATCAATCGAACGCCGACGATCACAAAGATCGCAACCAGGAAAATTATGGTGATCCGAATACGCGTGCGCATCATCCGGTCCTGATTGCCGCGCGTGCCGGCAATCAGGATGTCTTGGCCTGTCAAAGCCATGGCTAAACCTCATGCTAAGAGTGTGCGGGCCGCAGCATTGGGGCTGCAGCCGTGGCTCAAAACGCAAGGTCAGGTGCGAGGCGGGCGACTTAGGCCGAGATCGAGGACATAGGGCAACCGGGTAGTGAGCCGAAGCAGGCTGAACGCCGATGACGACTGTATCGAGGAGGTCGCCGTAGAAGAGCGCTCCGCTGCGGCATGAGCGTGCTCGGTCCCGCCGTGCTGGTGCCCATGCGCCTGATGCGTCGTTTGGCTTGCCACTATGCCGGACAGCACGGAAAGTTGAGGCAGTTCCGGCGCCGCTGACGTCGGGGCAGGCGACAGATGCGTCAGCATGGCCAGAACGACCACCAGAACCGCCAGCAAACGATGGGAAACGAGTTTCAACATGGGAGAATTGCCTGCAGCGTTAGGTTGGCGCCAGCAGGGTTAATCTGGTGTTACCGGGCGAAGTGAACCCCGAGACAATTCACCACGCTTGCGCCTCGCACTGCCAGGCTGCAAATTGGCGCTGGTTCATGCGCACGATTTTACGAGTCCTAACGCTGCTGGTCTTCTGTGCTGTCCTCGCGCTGTCGAGTGCGGCGACGGCTGCGCATAGCGTTTCGGATAGCGCTTTGCAGTCGCACGTCGTCGTCGTTGAGCGCACGGCCCAGGACTGCGGTGGGGCCTGTCCCCACAAATCGGCCTTGTGCGTCGAAGCATGCACTGTTGCGGTGGCGGGTTTGACCGCGACCGACGCTGGTAGCCCGTACGACTTTACGAAGTCGGCCCATTCGACGCTCTCGGCACAGCTGCGCAGCGGCTTGGCGTCTGCGCCCCAAATCCTGCCTCCCATCGCATCCTGACGCATTGAGCGCCGTCTAGCCGGTGCTCGCCGTGCGGGCCCTGTCGTTTCGACCGGGCGCGCCGTTCGCGTTTCCTTGCCCCTGCATCAGGGGTGATCGGTGGACTGGCCATGCGATCGTTTGGACTAAGTGACGCTAAGGTGGCGGCCTTCATTCGCCAGCCTGGCGCAAAAAGGCTGAGGCCGCATGGCCTCCGGCTGAGCGGGTGGACGGACGAGTCGGCGTTGACGCTCCGCTCAACGCAGGGCGACCACCCTCAAGGCCGTGAGCTCAGCTTCAACTGGTTGGTCGGGACGGTGATGACCGGCCTGACCTCAGTGCTGCTCATGGGGGCGGCGCTCTACGTGTCGTTTCAAGGACAGGACAACTTCTCAACCGCGTACGAAGCGTTGCAGGTCGCGAACGGGCGGAGCAACGAAGTTGCCCTGGCCACAGAAGCAAAAGTGAATCGCGTCCGGCCCATTGCGCAGACGAAGTCGGACTACGAGCTCGTTGATGCGTCGATCCGCGAACTAAACGGGGATCGATCGATGATCCGAAAGCAAGGCTTTGTGCGCATTCGCGCCACGTTGGCGACTACCGTGACGGCGCTCGTGGCGGACGTCCCCGACTATGATCCGGCGGCGATCCTCGAGGCGGATGCCGAGCCTTCTGCTGCCGCTACTCCGTCGAACCCCGAGCTTTACGGGGCTAGCTTTGACGGTGAAGCGTCGATCAAGGTTTCGTCCTTGCCGCTCGATTTCGTTCCTTTGGCCGCTGTTACCGACGACCAGGCGGCGCGCTTTGTGACGCAGACAGTTGAGACATCGTACGGCGAAGGCGGCCCTCCAACAGCGCCTAATTCCAATGATCTCGGCGTGCGCGACTTAGGTGGCAACACCAGTTCTGGCCTCGGCGGCATCGCCGAAAACGTGACAGTATTTGCCAAGACATCGACCCGCACCTCTGCGCTGGGGCGATCGGAGCGCATCGTTACGATGAAAGACGGTGGCGCCCTTCGTGACGTGCTGTTGAAGAACGGCTTTGATGAGCGATCGTACGCCATGCTGGCCGGAACGTTGGCCAACGTCATCCCCACGGCGGCGCTGCCACCGGGATCAAAACTGCGCATACTGATGGGGCCCTCGCGGATGGGACAGGCTCTCATCCCGCATCGTCTCAGCGTCTATTTTACTGACCGGGGCGGTGGAAATGTACGGCACGCGGCAACCGCCGCCCTCACCGATCGCGGCAACTACGTGCTCGGTCTTGCTCCGCCCGACATCAGTTTTCCGGTCGAGGATACGGAAGAAGTAAACGTCAACAACCTCCCTTCGCTCTACCTGGCGATCTGGGAGACAGCGCGGAAGCACGACGTCAGCGATGCGGTTACGAAGAGCATCGTCTCCATGTTCGCCTATGACTTGGATCTGGCCAAGCCGATCAGTGCTGGCGACAGCATTAGCCTGCTCGAAACGGCGCCAGACAGCGCTGGCCAGGCTGACCTGCTTTACGTTGCCCTCAAAATCGCGGGGGTGACGCGGGAGCTGTACCGTTTTGCCACGGTGGACGGCACCGTCGACTTTTACGATCCAGCCGGTGAGACCGGGAAACGTTTTTTGACCCGACGCCCGCTGAAAGGTGGTGGTCGCCTGGCGAGCCGGTTCGGCTATCGCGTCCACCCCATCTTCAAGACCCGTAAACTGCACACCGGCACCGACTTCGCGGCTCCTCTGGGCACTCCGGTTTACGCCGGTGGCGATGGGGTGGTCGAGCGCGCCCAATGGGTCTCGGGTTATGGCCGCTACGTCGAGCTCGATCACGTCAACGGCTACAAGACAGCCTACGCCCACATGAGCCGGATCGCCGACGGTCTGAAACCGGGGATGCGGGTACGACAGGGGCAGATCGTTGGCTATGTCGGATCGACCGGCAATTCCACGGGTAACCACCTGCATTATGAGATCCGGGTAAACGGACGACCGGTCGATCCCCTCAGCGTCAAGTTGCCTCGTGACAAGGTGCTGACCGTCCAAGAGCAGGCCGATTTCGCGCAGGCCGTGGCGCAGGTGCAGGAACTGTTGCAGCGCCCTGCAGCGCCCTCGGCGCTGGTGGCGCAACAATGATCTCCGCTGCACCGAACTGCCAAAAGCGGCTTTGCCGCCAGCGGCGCTCAGCAAATCCCAAAGAGAAGGAACAGAATATGACCCGCAACCAGCAGACCCATTCGGTCGCCTCGCGAGGAAACCAGTGATGCGGCAGCTAGCCAAGAAGGCGCTCGGATTGGCGCCCGTTCTGTTCGGCGTTTTCGCGGCACTCGCTGCGGTTGCGATAATCGGCGTTTTCATGGCGGCGCCCTTCATCCTGCGACGTGCCCCAGTTCCGGTCGGCGCGTATGAAGTGGGGACACTTACTGCGGCTCCAGAACTGAAGGTGCTGCCCGACCTGACGTACCTGCTGACGATCAGCTTCACTGACAGGAACGGGACCCCGTCTGACGCCCAGGAGTTGTCGGCAACCATCAGCATGATCGGGATGGGTTCGAGCCCACAGCCACTGACCAAGGTCAGTCCCGGTCTTTATCGAGGCTCCGGCAGTTTCCCCATGGCGGGTCGATGGACATTCAGGGTGAGTGCAGCCGGCGGAAGCTTCGATATTCCCGCGACGACGGCCGGTTGGATGTAGATGAATCGTTCGTTCTTTCCTCAGCCGAGGTCCGATCTCCTGCTCGGGTATCCGCAGGCCTACCTTGTGCCAGCGTTGCAGAGAGTTCTCGGTGACGTGCTGACGAACGGCCATGGGGCGGGACCCATCTTCGACATCGGCTGCGGCGACGGGACGCTGGATCATTTTCTCGAAGACCGAGGCTTCACTGTCATCGGGCTTGATGCCGATAAATCCAGAATTCGAGAAGCCAAAGCGCGTTACCCGCAGGGCCACTACGTTGTCGGCTCGGCCTATGAGGATCTCCACCTGCGCTATGGGACGTTCCCGTGCGTATTAAGCGTTGAGGTCATTGAGCACCTGTTCGATCCCCACCGTTTTGCCGACACAGTTTCAGCGCTGCTCGAACCGCGCGGCGTCGCAATCATCACCACCCCTTTCCATGGGTATCTGAAGAACCTGCTCCTGGCGGCTTCGGGCCTACTTGACCGGCATTTCACAGCGCTCTGGCCGGGCGGCCACATCAAGTTCTGGTCGATCAAGACGATCTCGCAACTCCTGGTCGCGGCCGGGCTGGAGATTGAGCGGGTGGTGCTGGTGGGCAGGGTACCCCCGCTGGCCCGATCAATGATCGTCGTCGCGCGGAAGCCGGGTTTCCGCTCCCGTCCCCGAGATTACCTTCACTAAGGCGACCGTCGCTATGCAATTCGAGTATTCAGTTCGCCAGAAGGCCTGGCGGTCAACACGCACCCTGATCGTGCTGATCAGCCTCCTCGTGGCCATCGACGCTGGCGCCAAGATGGCAGCACGGTGGGGGCTAGCGGCAAATGATGTTGAGCTGACATCTTTCCTGGCCCTGACACTTCGCTACAATTTCGGCTCAACCTTTGGTGTGCTCCCCGTGCAGTACACAACGTGGTTTGCCGCGTTGGTGGCGTTCGGGGTGCTGTGGTTCGTCTGGCGGTTCGGTGAGCGAGTGCAGCGATCGTCGCTGCTCGCGTTAGCGCTTTTCAGTGCCGGTGGCCTTGGTAATGCCGCCGATCGTGTGGTGCGCGGCAATGTCACGGATTTCATCGCATTGACCGTTGGCTCCTGGGGCTCCCCGATCTTCAATCTCGCGGACACGTACCTGCTGGCCGGTGTGCTTTTTCTGGTGGTGCAGCCTCAGATCGTGCGGCCGAACGATCCATCGGGAACGTGAGCCACTCGTCGGCGAGTCCGCTCTCGACCTTCCAACGTTGGCAACCCCTATGTTGCCGCCAATAGTGGGTGCTGCAAATGGAAGCTTTTGGGGTCTGCGCGCTGCCTTGGGAGCTTTCCACGCTGCAGCGCAACGGCCAATTGCTGTCGATCGCCAACACCAATGGTGACGAGCGAGCCGAACAGCGGCGAAAAATCGAGGCATACCTCAGTTCACATCCTACACTCGCGGCCTGGCAGGCGCAGCGACCTCGGCGGGAATTGACCCCGCATTTCATCCGCTATTGCGAGGAGACGAAAAGGTCGACCTACGATGAGGCGCTGACCGCGCTCGAGGCCGGCAGTTACACCCCAGAACAACTCGAGCTGGTGCAGGATATTGGTGCCGAGGTGGCTCACTCGAGTCTGGTGCTGCGGGAGGGCCTCATCTTGCTGTCGGGGACGTTTGATCGCTACCAATTGGCCGGGTCGCGATATTCGGGGTTCCTGTGGGCAACTCCGAGCCCCGTCACTGCCATCGACGATGCGCCGGTTCTGGCAGCAAGCCGAGACCATAAGCCGACGGTGTTTGTGCTGCACCTCGAGCGTAGGGTCCCCGCGTTGTTCGGCCACCGCAGGTCGGGTTCGGGCGGATACGCGCTGTTGTTGCCCCGCTACCTGAGGGCAGAGGTGCTTGGCAGGCACGTGGGCGAGAGGATCGATATATGCGACGTGGTAATCGGCTAGGGGGATGTCTACGGTGCGACCGCTGTGCGGTCAGCCTGATAGCGCGCTTGCTGCGGCGGCCAGCGGGACTTGATGAACTCCAGAATGCTTCGGATTTCCTCGTCGGTCAGAGTGCTCGAAAAAGCTGGCATGTCGCTTTGCCCCCCAGGCAACAGCGCTGCCGGCCCTTCCTTCACGATTTGGAACAGTACGTTGTCGGCGTGATGCCAGGTGTGACCTGAAGCATCGTGCGGTGGCGCTGGTAAGCGGCCATTAGCGCTCGGGCTGGTCCAGTTGGGCTGGCCTTCCAGGTTGACGCCGTGACAGCCGGCGCAATTGCTGAGATAGAGCGATTGGCCCGGCGAGGTCGGTTCGGGATAGCGCGCTGTCATGAAGAAGCCAAAGCCCGCCGCTGCTGCGACCTGCGCTGTGAGCAGTGCGAGGACCAGCAGCTTTGGTTTAGTCAGCAGAGGGGTCATCAGATCACTCGGCTAAGTCGTTTCGGGGAAACTCACCTTGCCGACCGCATCGAATTGGTAGACGTCGTCGCGAAAACTCACTGTCCCTTGGCTGTTGGCCCATGCGGTTATGTAAGTGGTGTGGATAGGCACCTGGACCTTGAGCTTGACGTCCTCTCGGACGCCCTCTTCGAAGGCAGTCTGTACGCCGGGCAAATCCCAGTCGCCGTTGTCGCGCAGAAGCCAGGCGACCAAGGTGTCGATGTTCTCCGCCCGCACGCAGCCGGAGGAGAGAAAACGGGCGTTCTCGCCGAAGAGACCTTTGAGGGGAGTGTCGTGCATATAGACGTCGTACTTGTTGTAGAAGTCGATCTTGCAGCGCCCCAGTGAGTTGTCGGCTCCTGGATCCTGTCGGAACGTGTAGTTCACCGCGTCATTGGTTGACCAGTCGATGGCGGTGGCGGCGAGCTCCTCGCCCTTGCCGTCGAAGATCCGGATGCGGAATTTCGTCAGGTATTCGGGATCTTCATTCATGTATCGGATGAGATCCTTCTGAATGATGCTCTTTGGCACGGTCCAGAAGGGGTTGAACTTGACCTGATGAATTTTGGAATTGAGGATTGGGGTGGCTCGGTCCACTTTTCCGACGACGGCGGTATGACGCTGCACGACTTGCGAGGTCTCGACGGCTTCGATGGAGGCGGCTGGAATGTTGACGACGATGTATCGATCGGACAGCTGCGAAGCCCAGAAGTTTACGCGCTCTGCGTTAAGGCGCAGCTGGCGCAATCGATAGTCTGCCGGAACTGAGAGCGCATAGAACGTCGCCTCGTCTACATGGCCATTGATATTGAGGCCGTGGCGCGCCTGAAATAGCCGCACGCCAGCGTCCAGGGCCGTGTCGAAGTCGTTGCTGACGCGCTTTTCGAGCGGCATGTCCCCATTGATCATGAGCCGGCGCTTCAGCGCCGCGACTGCGCGCGAGTTCTTCCCAATCTGGAGGCCGAAGGCGTCACGTTCGGGGAGCTCCCAGTTGCCATTGGCCTGAACGAATGCGTCGTAGTTCTCGATAGCTTTCTGGAGATTGGCGCTGGTTTGGAGAGACAACACCGGTTCGACTGCATCGACCAGACTACGGGCCGTTGCGGTATTCCCATCGATCTCGGTCTGGCTGGTACGGGGCTTGGTGCCAAACAGGCCTGATTGGGTGTCCTGTCCATTAGCGGTGGTTGAAGCGAACGGTAGAGCAGCGCACGACGCCATAATGGTCGCGAGGAAATGTCGACGGTCGAATTGCATGAGAGGTTCACCTGGATGCGGTGGCAAGGGGAGTGGCGAGCCCTCGCTCGGTGCGAGTTGGGCGATAGCCAATGGCCATGACGGCGAGGTCAACTCGCCGGTCGCATCTAGATAATGGGAGGGGTAAACCGGGGCTGCGGGGGGCGACCTTCACTCAGGAGATCGTCGGCGGGACGGAGGACTGAGGCCAGTCTGCCAAGGAGAGCAAACGATGTCTCAGCACGGTCCGGTGTGAGCGAGGTTGAGCACATCTCAACGCAGTTTGACGCCTGATGGGTCAAACAGGATGCGCATTCTGAGGTGGCAACGCTTATCGGCGCAAACTCCATCCCGTGAGACGGCGTCCCAGAATCGAGCGGTGCCGCTGAGGCGGTCATGACACTCAGCAGCGTGATAAGGACAGCAAATGCTAGACGGAACGGCAGCATCGACCGCAGTGTATCACAACACCAGGTGTCACCAAGCGCGATGAAATGCCTCAAGGCATCTTTCGCTGGCGCGAGATGTCGTTAACTTGAGCCATGCACGATGCACCTGAATCGAAGCGAAGTGCCATGCGCCCGACCGTGCTGTCATTGCTGTTCGTGCTCCTTGCTGTGCTAGGGAGCCTTGGGCACGGCGCCGCCGAAACCCTGGCGACGCCACAGGAGAGCATGTGGTCCAATCCAGCTCGCCTGGTGGATGGGCAGCGCGCTTCAGTCCACCTCCACGTTCATAGCGCTTCCGATCACAGTCAGACCGATCCGATGCAACCGCTCGCCATACCGACGCTGTTGGCGGTGAAGGGGCAATTTCCGGACCTTGTCCGGGAGCCCGATCCGGCTCTCGCACCCACTGTGCTGGAGCGCCCGCCGAGGGCATAGCCGGTCCGTGTTGTCCGCCGCTTCAATTGTGGCGGGCGGAGTGAGATCAACCCCATCTCGGCGCTAAAAATGCTTGAAAATCCCGTCCGTCGCAGGACGCTGCTCGCCTTGCCTGCCATGGCACTCCTATTATCGGCATGCTCGTCACTTACCGGCATGCCCCGTGATCAAATTCCACTGACCGGCTCGGCGCTCAAACGACTTGCCGACATTGGAGCCACTCCAGCGAGTCCGATGCTGGTGAGGATCTTCAAACAGAGTTCCGAACTGGAGGTCTGGCGACAGTCGGTGTCGGGTGAGTACCGTCTGTTTCGGACGTATCGCATCTGCAAGTGGTCAGGCACACTGGGTCCAAAATTCGCCGAGGGCGATGGACAGGCACCGGAGGGTTTCTACACCGTCACGCCTGGAATGATGAACCCGAACTCAAAGCTGTACCTGTCGTTCAATACGGGCTTTCCCAACAAGTATGATCGCGCCTATGGCAGGACCGGATCCAACCTGATGGTCCACGGCGATTGTCGTTCGGTCGGTTGTTATGCCATGACCGATGAGCAGATTCGCGAGATCTATGGCCTCGCGCGTGACGCTTTCGCTGGCGGCAATGCGAGTTTTGCTCTCGAGATGTATCCGTTCAGAATGACGGATCAAAACATGAAAAAGTTCTCAGACAGCCCGTTCCTCGGGTTCTGGCAGAACCTCAAGGATGGATACGATGTGTTCGAGGCCAAACGGCGTCCCGCGAAATGGGACGTCTGCGATGGGCGGTACGTCTTTGATATCGACGTACCCTCGGGCGGGGTTCTGCAGCCGATGGCGCCTTGTCCTCCCTCGAGTAGGTCCGCACTGCCTTTCGAAGTGACTCCCGCTTCCGCATCTCCGGTTGGCTACTAGCGCTGCTGCGCCTGATCGTGTGCCTTGCACCGACCATCGTCGGTGCAAGGCAGGTTCCCCCATGGGTGGCTGGCAGGAAGGCGGAGCGTGCGCCCGACAGGCCCCAAGGACTTGCGGGCTGACTTAGCCCGCCGCAGTGAGCGCCGTTGTTGCTTCGTCGACCTCGCTGAAGCTGGGGCGAACCTCCGACATCAGAGATTTTCGAGCGAATTCCACGGCAATCGCTGGCGGGTAGCCGGCGATGTGAGCAAGGATGCCGATCTTCATTGACAGGTAGTACTTGGACTCCGCTTCGAAGATGTTCTTGAGCGACTGGGCCATTGGCGCGAAGAAGCCGTAAGCGACGAACACGCCGAGAAACGTCCCGACTAGTGCTCCGCCGATCATGTGACCAAGCACGGCGGGCGGTTCGCTGATCGAGCCCATGGTTTTTATCACGCCCAGCACTGCCGCAACGATGCCCAGCGCGGGCGTGCCGTCTGCCAAGGACTGGATCGCTGCGACGAGCCGTTCGTTTTCCTGGTGGTGAGTTTCCAACTCCTCATCCATCAGGGCCTCCATTTCGTGAGGCACGCGAGTCCCGAGGGTCACCATACGCAGGTAGTCGCATAGGAACTCGACAGCGTGATGGTTGGTCGCAAAGCTAGGAAAGCGCTTGAAAATCGAGGATTCGTGGGGATGTTCAATGTGCTCTTCGAGGGCCAGGACACCTCTTGATTGCACCAACTTGAACAGACTGAACTGTAAACCCAGCAGCTCAACGTAAGCGGCCTTATTGTAGCGCGGTCCGCGGAACAGGGTTCCAAAGACCGTCAAGGTTCGTTTCAGGACGGGTCCCGTATTGCCGATGACGAAGGCGCCGAAGGCCGCCCCGAGAATGATGACGGCTTCGAAAGGCTGGAAAAGCACCTCCATCTTACCGCCCATGGCGGCATAGCCACCGAAAACACAGACCAGGATGGCCAAAATACCCAAGACAAATCGCATTGGAGTTTCACTCGCATGATAACCGAAGGGCAGGAGTCCGCTGCGAGCACTCTGGGGGCGCCAGAGTGGTCAACAACAAACTGAAGAGCTTGAAGCTCGTCAGCAGACTTCGGTGCGAGGAGGGCGGTCCAGTCTGACCGCAGGCGCGAGAGGCAGAATGGTTGTGAGCCGGATCGCCCAGATGCGAGCTTCAACAGCTCGTAGGCCGACTGCGGTGGCGTCGGCTAACTTTAGCGCTTCGTGACTGTGGTGAGCAGCGTGTGCTGCGTTTGGTGCGGTATCGGGGCAGCTGTCGTCACACTGGTTGACGGTCGTGACCGGCGACTCGGCGTGCACTTCAATCGCCGACGTCGCGCCAGAGGCTATCGACAAAAATATCGTAACGATCAGCAAAAGGGTGCGTAGCCACGACATGATCGCAGCCTAAGGGCATATGGTTAACCATTGCTTTCGCGCGCCGGTGCGGCGCTACGAACGAAACGTCGCGCCGCTTACGGGTAGCTGGCGTTTGCCGGGTCATAAATCGCAGTGTTGGGGCTCGCAAATCGCACTTTGAGCCCGCCGGCAATATGGGCTCGAATATGCATCGCTGGGCAATCGCCTGTGACAACACGACGGATAACCAAGCGCAAGGGGGAGGATCATGCGTGCCTGGTCAACCACCCACGGTCACATAAGCTGGCCCGCGCGACACGCTAATGTGAGGAGCGGGAGTTCAGCGGTGGACTTGGATTCTGAGGAGTGTCGATCGTGAACCTGGCGACCGAGTCGCTTTTCTATGAATGTGGTATCCGACGTGTAGTGCGGATCCGCGCCAGGTTTTGAAGACGTGCGGATCAGCTGAGAGCAGAGCTCGTCGCCACTGATAGCGCGTTCCAGCAGGAGTATGTCGTGCCATTCGTCCCTTTTGCGCTCGCGGACAGTGTCGGAGATCGGTTTTTGATGCTGCTCGACCGCCTCGGGATAGATCCGCCCATCGGTGGGTCGTTCGACGATGAGCTGCTGTCTCTTACTCAGTTGCTCGAGATCACTAAAAACCCGGCGCTACTTCCCGAAGCGACAGCGGAGGCTGTACTGCGTACGGCCGCAGGTGTGCATGACTTTGCCGCAAAGGTTTTGTCAGTCGAGACACTGCCCGAGTTCGACAAATTCAAGGACCATCTGAGGCTGATCGCCAGCAAGAAGCTGGTAGGAGCATCGATCAGTCAGAACGCTGCCGGTCGATACGACGATGACACGGCGCGGAAGATGGCGGAGCTCTACATTGGCTGCCTCGCGGCCCATATCGGTCTCGATGTTGATCTGGACTCGCCGACCGCGGCCAAGGGTGACAACCCGGACGTCATCGTGACACTGCGCGCTGACGTACCAAACGCGTCAGACGAACGGTGGGCGATTGCCGTCAAGACTATCAGTTCTAGGAATGGACAGACGATCTTCGAGCGCGTCGCCGAGGGCGCCGGTCAGATCAATCACCCCGCCTGCCCGGCGGATTTTGGTATCGTGGTGATAAACACCAAAGACGCCCTGGATCACCAAAAGCTCTGGGCAACGGTCTTTGCCGACGAGGCCCAGGCGAAGCAAGCACTGTCAGAAGAGCTGTCGTTCCTGGCCGACCAGGCAAACGCAAATCGATCCGCCGCAGATTGGGACGCGGTGCTTAGTGGCAAGGCCGTCCGTCCCGTCGTGTTTCTGGGGCAGACGGTAGTGCGCCTACCCACTGCCGCTTCAGCCGATACGCCGACGCCGCTCAAAATGATGCAGCTGTTCGATGCGGGGGGTGAACTGAACGATACGGCAGCCAGTCTGGTGTTCCACATGAATGAACACATGCAACGTATTCTGCGTGGAGTACCTGGCGCTCCCGGCATTGAGCCAAGCTAAGCGGGGCCCTACCGCTTCACCTAAGATAAGATCGAAGGTCCTGTACCAGTGCCGATGCTTTGTCGCGCCGCTCGGTCTCTGTTTTCGCGGCCAGAAGCTGCTCAATTTCACGCTCCAGGAGGCCGGTGGTTACCTCTTTGGCGATCTGTCGTATCATTGGTACTTGCCCCAAGATATCGCGTGGCGGGGCGTCCGCCTCTAGCGCGCCCTCCACCGTCGCCAGCTGCGTTTTGAGCAGAGCGACTACGGCTAGCAGGTCGGACGTTTTCAACGCGCGCGTCATTACCGAACCATTAGCCTTCCAGGCGATGTATGGTCGCTTTTTGCGAACTAGGTTGCGGCGCCTCCTCGAACGCTACCACTCATAGGCAATGGGCGTGTTCATTTTCTGCGACCCGGCTGCCTCCAAGAGGTGCCGGTTTGCCGCGTTGTCTTTCAAATCGCTTCGGCTAGACTCGACTCATGCCGATGATCGTTCGAGCGCTGGCCTGTGTTGTGGTCGCCATCTACATGGCGTCAATGAGCGTCGCTATGGCCGCACATAGTGTCGTCGTGCTCGACGAGGCTGTGCCAAATGTCAGCGCTCTCGTCAGTGACGCGCCATGCCCGGATTGCCGTACGCATACGACAGTGGCCTGCGCACAGGCATGCTCGGCGGCGCTACCCGATCCGGGGCTCGGCAAGCCGACGGACCCGGTTCTGGTAAAAATCGATCGCCAGCCCCTGATATCCAGTCGGCTGTTTGGCGCGGCATTGAGCCCGCCCATCACACCACCCATCCCCTAAGCTTCGGCGAGCTACGCTCATAATGGTCTGCACTGGTGCGAGAGATCGCGCCGCAAGCACTCATGCCGCCTATCGCGGCCGTCGAAACTTACGGCATACAATCGATGCATAACTCTCTGCGACCGCGGTGCAAGACCGCAGGCTCATCGCCATTCCTGACAACGTGTCGTTTCCCCCGCGATAGAAAGAGTTGGGCGGGGCTTCGCCTAACTGGTGACCGCCGCCAGTTGCGTGTGGGAGGCGCATAATGAGCATAGAGCTTGGTCATTACGCGTTGGTTCTCGCATTCGCGATAGCTACGGTTTCGGCTGCGACGGGGCTGATGTTCTGGCGGCGCGAAGAGTCGGCTGCCTACCTGCGACAGGCCGCCATCCTGCAGTTCATCTTGGTCGCGACGGCTTTCGGTACCCTTGTTCAGGCTTTTGCCACGTCCGACTTCTCGCTGAAGCTGGCATACGCTCACTCATTCTCCCTGCAGCCGCTGATCTTCAAGATCACCGCCGTCTGGGGCAACCACGAAGGCTCTATGGTGCTCTGGGTGCTGATCCTCGTGATCATGGGCGCTGCGGTGGCCGCTTTCGGCCGCAACCTGCCCAAGGACCTGCTGACACTCGTTCTGGCCATGCAGAGCCTGCTCACTGCCGCGTTCCTCGGTTTCACGCTCTTCACCTCGAACCCATTCCAGCGCCTCGTGCCCGCACCGTTCGAGGGGCAGGACCTCAACCCGATCCTCCAGGACATTGGCCTCGCGATCCATCCACCGCTGCTCTACACCGGCTATGTCGGCTTTTCGGTATGCTTCAGCTTCGCCATCGCAGCGCTGATTTCGGGCCGCATCGATGCTGCGTGGGCGCGTTGGGTGCGGCCGTGGACGCTGGTCAGCTGGTGCTTCCTCACCCTCGGCATCGCCATGGGCTCGTACTGGGCCTACTACGAGCTCGGCTGGGGCGGCTGGTGGTTCTGGGACCCGGTGGAAAACGCCAGCTTCATGCCCTGGCTCGCCGGCACGGCGCTGCTCCATTCGGCGCTGGTGATGGAAAAGCGCAATGCGCTGAAAATCTGGACCATCTTTCTCGCCATCATAACCTTTTCTCTCAGCCTACTTGGCACCTTTATGGTGCGCTCCGGTATCCTGACCTCGGTCCATACTTTCGCGTCCGATCCGACGCGCGGAATGGCAATTCTGGGTCTGCTTGCCGCGTTCATCGGCGGGGCCTTCTCGCTCTTCGCCTTCCGCGCCGCTTCGCTGAAGGTGGGCGGGCTGTTTGCGCCGATTTCGCGGGAGGGCGCCCTCATCCTCAACAACCTCTTCCTTGCCTCGGCAACCGCGGCGGTGCTGGTGGGGACACTCTACCCGCTGCTGCTCGACGCACTTATCGGGGTGTCGATCTCAGTGGGTGCGCCGTTCTTCAATTTGACCTTCGGGGTCATCATGGCACCGCTGCTCATCGTGTTGCCCTTCGGGCCCTTCCTCAGTTGGAAACGTGGCGACTTGATCGCTGTGACACAGCGTCTAGCTGGCGTAGCGGGGCTGGCACTGTTCGCGACAATCCTCTGCTTCACGCTGACGGGGGCTTCGGTGTCGCTGGCGCCGCTCGGGCTCCTACTCGGGTTCTGGGTCTCGTTCGGGGCGCTGGCCGAGCTCATCGACCGGGCGAAGTTCTTCCGTACCGACGTGCTGACGTCGTTCCGCCGACTGTTCGGGCTGCCGCGGACGGCTTGGTCGACCACTTTAGCCCATCTTGGACTGGGGATCAGCGTCATTGGCATTGTCGCGACCAGCGCCTGGCAAAGCGAACTCGTGACGACGATGGCACCGGGTGAAAGAGCTACCTTGGCGGAATACGAACTGACCTTCTTTGCCGCGACGCAAGAGCAAGGACCAAATTACATTTCTAAGGGCGGAAAGTTCGAGATTAGGCAGAACTCTCGCAACCCTCAAACTGCTGTGGCGGAGCGAAGGATTTATGAAGCGAGCGGCATGCCGACCACTGAGGCCGCTATTCTGACGTTTGGGCTCAGCCAGCTCTATGTGCAACTGGGTGACCCGCAGGCCAACGGAAAATCGGTGGTGCGGATGTGGTCCAAACCGTTCATTACACTGATTTGGCTGGGCTGCTTGGTGATGGCCGGTGCGGGGTTCTTGTCGCTGAGTTATCGGCGACTTCGCATCGGCGCCCCTCGGCCTGCCAATGTTCAGGTTCCGGCCGAGTAGGGGAAGCTCTCAAAAGTCGAAGATATCGAAAATGCCTCCGCGGCGACGACTGTCGCCGCGATCGCCATGACCCTTGCCCCGGCCATGGTCGCCATGATTGCGATCCTGAGCTCGGTCCCCGTCCTGATGGCCAAATGTGCCGGGCAGCTGAGAGCGCTCGATGATCTTGTCGAGTTCCCCACGGTCCAACCATACGCCTCGGCACTGCGGACAGTAATCTATCTCCACACCTTGTCTGTCAGTCATGACCAAGTCGATGTTGTCGATGGGGCACTTCATTCAGCAGGTCCTCTGTTGGGTTTGGTCTGGCCGAGCATGGTTGTTAAACCTGCGTCTTGATTTCGCCTGCTCGTGTCGTCGCGGTCTCGATCTGGATGGTCGTGTGATCGATACCGAAATCCTCGTGTACCCGCGTCCGTGCTTCGAGCAGTGCCGCCTGCTCGTCGGTCCCGTCGGTGACGAGCAGATGCGTACTCATCGCATCGACACCGGAGGTGATGGTCCAGACGTGCAGATCATGGACATCGATCACGCCTGGGATGCCTTTCAGCATGAGTTCCAGTTTGGGCAGGTCGAGCCCGACCGGACTGCTTTCCATCAGAATGTTCACTGAGTGGGTGAGTAGCGCCCAGGTACGAGGGACGATGAATAGCCCTATAGCCACGCCAATGATTGGATCGGCCAAGGTCCAACCGGTCAGCATGATGATCAGCGCTGAGGCGATCACCCCGATCGACCCCAGCATGTCAGCGAGGACTTCGAAGTAAGCGCCTTTCAGGTTCAGGCTCTCTTTCGATCCGGCGGCAAGTATCCGCATGCTGATCAGATTTACGATCAGGCCGATGACGGCCACGATGAGCATGGGCACGGACGCGATTTCAGGCGGTTCAAAGAAGCGCCGGTAGGCCTCGTAGAGGATGTAGACGGTTAGCAGAAGCAGCACCAAGGCGTTGGTCAGTGCCGCCAGAACCTCGGCGCGGAGATAACCATAGGTCTTAGAAGGGGAGGCAGGTCGGCTGGCAAACCAGATAGCGAACAGCGCCAGAGCGAGGCCACCCACGTCCGTCAGCATGTGAGCCGCGTCCGCAAGCAGGGCGAGACTACCCGACATGATGGCGCCGACGACCTCGACCACCAGGAAGCTGGAGGTCAGCGCTAAGGCCAAGAGCAGGCTCTTTCGGTGACGACCTCCAGCACTGCCGGCGGGAGCGGCGTGGTTATGTCCGCCAGACATGATCACGCACCTCCGTGGCTGCGATCGTGCAAGGGATGATATTCGGCGGGTACCCAAACTACCGGAACGCCTATCGCGGTTGGTAGGGCGGGAAGGGCCAAACGCCTTGCGGAGGTATCACCGAGAGACACGATCGTGCGTGTTTGCGCCCAGGCCGCTGAGACCGCGCAGCTACCGACAGCAATAACCAGCAACCACAACAAGCCGCGCAGCATCCGCATCCCTATCAGCGCCGCGCCGAAAATCACCCGCGACGGATCAAGCATCGGCATTAGCGGGCCTCCTCGGTCCGGGAGTGAGGGAACTGGCCGGCCAAGGGGCCCGCCGCTCCAGGTTGGTTCGCGAGATTGGCTTCAGCGACCAGCGGCAGTTGGGATGCGGCAGGTGCTAGCGAAACGTCTGCCGGTTTGGTCCGCCATAGCTGCCCGGTCGACTTCGGCGGGGCCGTTGGTGGCACAAACACTGCCCCGCGCAGGCTGTAGAATCCGATCAGGGCAAGCACGGAGAGCCACAGCACCAACTGAAAGATGCGCAGGCTGAGGTAGCCCTTTCTGACCGTCGGAACGCTTTTGTTTTTCTCCTCGGGCGTGGTCATTTTTTGATACCCCGCCATGCGAGCAGACGCATTGCGTTGGCCGTCACAAGCACCGTAGCGCCGGTGTCGGCCAGGATCGCGGGCCATAGACCCGTGACGCCGATTACTGTCGTCACGAGGAAGAAGGCCTTGAGCCCCAGGGCGATGACGATGTTCTGGACGATATTGCTGGTGGTGGACCGCGACAGCACGATCATGTTGGCGATATCCATCACCCGGCCGTGGAGCACGGCCGCATCCGCGGTCTCGAGCGCCACGTCCGTCCCGCCACCCATGGCGATGCCGATGTTGGCAGCGGCCAGCGCCGGGGCGTCGTTGATGCCGTCGCCCACTTTGGCAACCACCTTGCCGCTGGCCTGCAGCTCGCCGACGATGCGCTGCTTGTCCTGCGGCAAGAGTTCGGCACGCGGCTCGAGGCCAAGTTCGGCGGCGATGGCGGCGGCAGTCCGCTTGTTGTCGCCCGTCAGCATTACGGCGTCGACACCAATCCTCTTGAGAGCGTCCAGACCCTCCTTGGCGTCGGGACGAGGCTCGTCCCGCATGGCGATGGCGCCCGCCACCTGCCCATTGACGAGAAGCAGGGACACAGTCTTGCCCTCGTCGTTCAGAGCGGCAATGCGCTCTGTCAGGTCAACTGGGATCGTGGCCTTCTCCGCGGCCGCCGAGGGCGAGCCGAGAAATACCTCGTCGTTCCCGACAGTGCCCGTGACGCCCTTGCCACCGGCTGCGCCGCCGCCCTTGGCCGCAATGATCGGGATCTTGCGGTCTTCGGCGCTGGCGAGAATGGCGCTGGCCAGCGGATGGCTCGAACCGACCTCAAGGGCCGCGGAAAAGCGGATGACCTCGTTCTCGACGCGGCCGACACCGATTACGTCCGTGACCTGCGGCTTGCCGGCAGTCAGGGTACCGGTCTTGTCGAGGGCCACCTGGTTCACCTTGCCGAGCCCTTCGAGCACGGAACCGCCCTTCATCAGCAGACCGCGCCGCGCACCAGCCGACAGTGCTGCCGCGATTGCGGCAGGCGTTGAGATGACCAGCGCACACGGGCATCCGATCAGGAGGACAGCCAGGCCCTTGTATATCCATTCGCTCCAGGCGGCACCGCCCACCAGCGGCGGCAGGACGGCGATCAGAGCCGCCACGATCATCACGCCCGGAGTGTAGTAGCGTGCGAATTTCTCGATGAAGCGCTCGGTCGGCGCCTTCGATTCCTGCGCTTCCTCGACCAGCGCGATGATGCGGGAAATGGTATTGTCGGCAGCGGCGGCCAGCACGCGGACGCGCAGATTGCCCTCCTGGTTGATGGTGCCGGCGAACACGTCGTCGCCTTCAACCTTGCGCTTGGGCACCGACTCACCGGTAACGGGCGCCTCATCGATCGAGCTCTCGCTGGATTCGATGACGCCGTCAGCGGCGACACGGTCGCCCGGCCGCACGAGGATGATGTCGTTTACAAGCAGGTTCTCCGCCGGAACTTCTGCTGCGGTATCGTTAGTTTCGAGCAGTGCGGTCTTTGGCACCAGCTTGGCCAGTGCCTTGATGCTGGCCCGAGCCCGGCCGGTGGCGATGCCTTCAAGCAGTTCGCCAATCAGGAAGAGGATGACGACAACGGATGCTTCCTCACTGGCACCGATTATGACGGCGCCGACGGCCGCGACGGTCATCAGTGTCTCGATGGTGAAGGGGGCGCCGTTGATAGCCCCCATCCAAGCGCGACGCGCGATCGGAACGAGCCCGACCAGCATGGCGACAGTGAAGATCCAGAATGAGTATGCCGGCAGTAGCCAAGAAGCTACGAACGCAGCACCGACCGCCAATCCGCAGGCGATTGCCAGGCGCGCCTTTTTCGTCGCGTACCACGGTCCCTCTTCGAGACTGTGATCGTGGCCATGCATGCCCTCTAGATTGTCTTTCTTCTTGTCGCCATGATCGTGATCGCCATGGTCGTGGCCCTCATGGTCGTGGTCGTGCCCGTCGTGATCGTGGTCATGTCCCGGGTGATCGTCGACCTTCTTGCCCGAGGCAGCCTTGGCACCCTTGCTCTCTCGAGGCGGCAGCACGGCGGCCGAATAGCCGACATCGCTGACTTTGCGAGCAATTTGCGTGACGTCGGTGCCGGGTGCATGTTTGACGGTCATGCTGCCGGCAGTAACTGATACCGACACGTCCTCGACGCCTAGCACCCGACGTGTCGCGGCCTCCACCTTAGTAGCGCAGGCGGCGCAATCCATGCCCTCAACGCGGAAGCGGGTGTCGATACTGGGAGAGGCCATGATCAGCTCCATCTCAATCTGGAGTTGATCCCCTACAACCTCTAGCCACTAGAGGTACAAGACGTAATCATATCACGCCAAAGTACGGCCATAAGCCTCCGGCACCACGTCTGCCTACCGCGGTCGGGTTCGCCTGCAACCAACTGACAGGCAAGCGGCTCCTCCAAATCGGAATTTTGACACCACCTATGCGGGTTGCCCCGTGCGATATGGGAAGACGCTAGGCGGCCGGTGATTTCTGGCTGCGCCAGAAGTTTATTTTTGTGACAGTCGATCAAACTTTTTGCGCAGGCTGCCTCGAGGTTCGTTCAGGATCACCTCGAGGGTGGGGCGAACCAGCAAACCGGCTGTTGCTAGCCGGTTGCAAGGGCACACCGCACCTACTCGGAATGAGCGTGCCCGTGACGGTGGTGGAGGTCGGGATAGTGCGCGTGGGAGTGGCGCAAGGGCTTGTGCCGGTGCCAGTGCGAGTGAGGTTCGCCAAACGGACCGTCATGGCTGTGCTGGTGATGCTCGTCGTGAACGTGACGGTGTTCATGCTCCAGCTCTTCATGGCTATGCTCGTGCCCGTGGCGCTCTGACAGGTGCAGCCATAAACCGAGGCTCATGAGCAGGCCGGCCACAACTAGCTGGACTGTAATGGGCTCGCCAAGCATCGCTATGGCGATCACCGCGCCGATGAACGGCGCTAGGGAGAAGTAGGCGCCAGTCCGCGCGGTCCCGAGGTGGCGCAACCCCAGCATGAACATGACGAGGCTAAGGCCAATACAGACGAAGCCGACCACGCTGGTCGCGAGCACGATGGATACAGATGGCAGACTCGCGCCCAGCATCAGGGCGAGGCCGAAGTTCACGCCGCCCGCAACCAGCCCCTTGATCATGGCGACCTGCACAGGGTCCACAGTGGACAGCTTCCGCGCCAGATTGTTGTCGATGCCCCAGGCGAGGCATGCTCCAGCGATCAGCAGGCCCCCGGCGTCGAAGCTCAGGCCCCCGCCGTTCCACGAGAGGGTCAGAGCACCGGCAAGGATCGACAGAGCACCAACCAGCAACCGGCGATCGACATTCTCGCGAAACACGATCCAGGCGATCGTCATGGTCGCTAGGCCCTCGAGGTTGAGCAGCAACGATCCTGAAGAGGCCGTGGTCATCGACAGCCCGAACATCATCATCAGCGGGCCAACCATGCCTCCAAAGAACAGCACAGCCACCAGCCACGGCAGGTGGTCCCGCGACAGAGAGGCCTCTCGGCGCTCAGCTCTTGGGGTCGATCGGAGCAGCTGCAACACGCCGAGGCCCACACCGGCGCCAAGGTAGAGCAATCCTGCAAGCAGCCACGTATCTACCGAGCCGATGAGAAGCTTTGAAAGTGGTGCGGAGGCGCCGAAAAAGACGGCAGAACCTACCGCGAGCGGCACGCCAGGCCAGAGGTGCGAATGATTGTGCATGAGGCACTATCGCAGCGCTTCGGCCAGCCGACAATGTCCGCTTTTGGCGTGAAGCAGACTTCTGGTCGTGCTAGATTTCGGTGACACAAAGGTGGTACACAACGTTAGAAGTCGATCGGCTTAAGGCTTTGAAATCGTTGGGATTAATGGCCGATTGGGGCAGTCCCTCCCTCTCCGCCATTAAATTACCCTAAGTCGTTGATTTTGTTGTTTACTCGTCCCGGATTTTTGCGCTGCCCCTAAGGAAAGCCCTAAGCGCGCCAAACCTCTAGTCCGGTTGAGCTTTGACTGGTGTGAAAAAGACCTAGTCGTCCCAAACTGCGTAAACCTCACCGCCGACCAGCTCTGCGACTTTGATGAGGCCCGACGAGTTGATTCTCCGTTGCCTTGACTTGAGCGTGCCTCGGCTTGCGCCTGCGCGTCTTACGGCCTCGGCATGGTTCAGTGCTGAAGCGTCTACGAGCTTCCGTACATCTACTAGGAGAGGGTCCGCCGTCCATGTGGGAGGAAGTGCCTTGGGTACTCCGTAGGCCAGTCTGGCCCTCAGAACCGCACCTGCAGTTCTTCCCAATTGCCTGCCGATTTCGACATCCGTCAGGTGAGTATTGGAGCGAAGAAACTGAATGTGACCCGTTGTCCAGACTCTTACAAACGTTGGCACGCCTATTCTGCCTGCTCGTTTTATTATTGCGGCGCGCGAACGGTGAGGGAGCCTTCGGCAAATTTCATCAAGGTCGGGGTGAAGGCTGTGGAGCAGCCCGTCTTCCTCAGCGGTCCAGTCTTTGATTTCGCATCCAAGGAGGGACGTGCAGCGACGGCTGACAGCGACTCTGGAGCGATCAAGAATTTGAGCTCGCTGGTCCAGGGTCAGGGTCTTGTCGATGGCGACTTTGTCTTCATCCGGCGTCCAACGCCTCATGATGCCACTCTATCGAGAGGACGAGCCCGAAGACGCCCGCCGAGCACGTGCACGGCCCTTACATGCGCCTCAACTTTGAATCGACCCCGCTTCCAGCCTCTCGAACTAAAATAGCGCCGGGTACAGGCTAAGGCGTCCAACTCCTTGAGCGAAATGTTACGCTCGATTGCGCGCGACAAAATCTGATCGAGCAGAAAATTGCCGGTAGGGGCGGGCATCTTAGTAGGCCGCGTATATCCGTCTTTCCAGGCCCTCGCGCAAATCGCCGACCACGTACGCTCCGGGAACATCGCCTCGAGTTCGTTGCGAGTTGCCCGCGGGAAGAACCGGTGGAGCTTCAGCAAGTCGTTGTCGACCCAGGTGCGAGAACGTGTGATCCCCATTCGCCCGGCCTTGCTGTAGTGTGCAGCCAAGGTTCGGCTGACGTTTACGGCGACTATTGACCGGTAGTCAGGGTGTCCGAAGCGCAGGTTGTTCTCTTCGTACAGTTGCCACAGCAGATGGCCGTTCGGCGCCATACCACGGCGGCGCATACGTTCTGCGGCCGCTGCGCCACGAGTGATCCAGCGAAGGTCCATCGGCCAGCCCTCCCAGCGTCAAGAGCCTGCCCCCGCGAAGCTCAGATGTCGCGCCCTTAAGAGAGCTATCCTCCAAATCCACAGGTCAACGCGACAAGTCGCTCGTGTCGACGTCGTACTTGATCGCGCACGGAAATGCCCGGCTGTTGTCGGGTGTGTCGATTGCCCCACGTGCCAACGCGCAACCTGCGTCGGCTGCCACGTGATGATGCAGACTGGGCATCGAGAAATCGGGGCCGTACTTCGCCAACAGCGTCTCGTGCTTATACTCACCCCGGCGTTTGCACCTGTCGCAGATAACGACGATCCAGGGTTGTGGGCACGTGCCAAGCGTCACCTCCCCTGATCGCGCAACGCGCATCTGACGGCGGCCTGGCTCCCCGACTTCGGCGGTCTGGCCCCCAGTGGGCGCATGAAAGCTCAGGGCGACGTTCTTGCTGCCGCACCTTGGGCAGACAACCAAGCCCTGCAGGTCGGCCATTTCGATCATATGGCCATGAGAGGCCACGAGGGTTGCCATATCGAGCTGCTGCACACCGGCGCACGCGCGCACCGACTTCAGCCCCGCACGGCGCCGCTCGCATTGAAGGCTCACGCGCCAGCCCAGTTCCATGCCACGACCAAGGATCATCGGCGCTACTCGACGTCTTGATCCTGCCGCCTGATCTGACAGGACTTCGCGGCATAGTTCATATCGGTGACTGCGGGCGGATTACGCGCGAGCCGACAGCCGGCGTTGGCGGCGATCGACAGCATGGCAGCACGGATGCTGATGTCGCCGAATTCATCGAGCAGACCCCGCTCTCCGTAACGGCCATTTCTGGCGCATCGAGCGCATGCGATGCAAAGCGGTCGGTCGAGGCCCGACAGGAAAGCTGCACCAAGTAGCTGCTGCGTCCTGTGCGACGACGTGACGGTTCGCACCCATCCTGGCATCTTGCGGTGCCTCATCAGATTTCCCTCTCTGGTGAAGCTAGCGGGCGGCCTCAGGCCTGCCTCTGCGAGTCAGCAGCGTCCCGCCAGCAACTCAGTCATTAGAGAGAACGAAACGGCAACGCAACTCACGTATTGGCGGCGCCGGCGCCGATCACTAAGGGCTGCTGCCGCTGAACTGATCGCCGAAAGCGATGGGCTGGTGCCTGCCGCGGGCGTGGGCCCGGCGGAGAAGTGTAGTCTGCATGCCCTTCTCGATCGCCTCGACGTTTCAATGTCGCAGGGCTAGGGCAGCCAGTGCCAAGGCAACATGCCTTCCCAGGCTTGGCTGACGGCCGCTATCACTAGGCCAACCGAAGCAATGAGGGGGAGCCAAAAAGAGATCACATTCCGCTCAATCATATCGAGCGTCCCAACACCCCGAAGCACAGCGCTCAGGCGGGCAAACTCTTCGGTGGCGGCCACCAAAGCACCCGGGGTTGCGGTCGTCTGCATCTGCCGCGCTTCCTCGAGTCGAACTATCGCTGCCGTAAGTTGTTCACCCGCAGCCGTCACTGTCCGTGCAAACTTCGCCGAGTCCGTTTGCATCTGTCGTGTGGAGGCAACTAACGCTACGGCGGCATCACGTAGCTCATCTCGTTTCACATTTGCCGCATACCGCCGGAGCGGTTCCGTCTCCCTATTCGTTCCGCTGACCGGCAGTTGAACCTCAGCCGCCTGCTGCACCGCGCCAGCTGTCTCTTGAATTTGGATTAGGCGCTTTTCGAAACCCACGGGATCGATGAACTGGGCATTCGTCTTAAGCTCGGCCGCCAACTCTCGGAGTTTGGGAACCATCTCACCGAGGTCAACCGCCCTAAGTTCCTCGCGAACAGTTTCGATCGATGCGATGGCGTCCTTCACCCTGGCATCGGGGTCAGCCATCCTGTTGGTCTCCACGCGAGCACGGATGGTGAAGGCCGCTACGGTATACACGAAGAACACCACTAGCGCTGAAAGGACGACCCCCTTTGTTGGGCCCGCCGCGCCGGCCTCAACATCCAACCCTAAAATAGGGATGTGGCTGAGTTTTATGTTCCAGTATGCCAACACGCACATAAGCAGGGCTGTGGCAAACATCTCCGCCCTCGCTCGTACAAACGTAGCGGACCATTCAACGTAGTCCTGTGCCAACTTCCGCCCCCCCCCCGACGCCGGTTTGCCTGAAACTCTCCGGAAATCTGAATCGTCACAAGCCCACTCGGCAGTTTAGGTGCGCTCCAGACCGGGTAGCTCGACGGCCCGATAATCGAGATGCCTTGGCACGGAACGACAACTCCGCCGACTGTGGCGTGGGGGTCGGCGCCCGAGGGTAGGTCGTGGGGCGCGCCTTACTTTCTGGCGTCGGGGTAAAATTCATCGCAGTTGTTGCCTTGGCAGGCCCACATGATTTGTGCTGGGAAGCACCCGCGCGCTTCGGCTGTGCCGTACGGGATGAACATAAGGTCGACGTCACCCTTCGCCGAATGGCCTTCCTTCCTCCCAATCGGAACCGTTACGGCCATGCCAAGGCCGTTCCACTCGTCGCGGCGATGGATGCGGGCGGTCCACGAAGACTGACTGTCGAGTGAGGCGTGCGCCCAGTCGACTTTCACTTTGCACAACTCGTAGCCCTCAGGGGCGCGAACAATGAAGTGATGGGTCTCGCCATCCTGTCGGTGCTGATCCACGTAGACGCTTCGCAAAATCGCGGCCGCGGCCTCGACCTCAGAACTGCAATCATAACCAAAAACGACGCAGGCCGCTTTGACGGCTAACTTCCCCTGCTTGCTAGTCATCTCCCGCATCGTCTTGGTGAACCAACTGCCGTCTTCCGTGACGTCAAGGCGGAAAGACATAGACAGCGTCTCCGGCTGTCCGGCTAAGGCAGCGCTTGTGACCAGCGAGCCTCCCACAATCAGCATGAAAGCTGCGAGCAGACGAGTAATAATCAAGCGATACACCTTGCGTCCCCAAAGCACCCCGATGATCACTAATTACTGCCAGATTTCGCCGCCGGCGGTCAACGCGTGGCGGCGGACCCCAAGGTCCACGCATCATCTGAGGGCAAGGGCGTGTGGGTACATATCATGTTTGACACTCCGCCAGCGGTTAGCCACATACTGTCGTTACATCTTATTGGGAGCGATGAAAAATTACTGCTTGGGAGGGCGCTAAATGGGGTCCAGATCGAGACGCCGTGGTTAACCCGCAGTGGGTGGACACGATTTTTGTGCGGAAGGGCGATTTCCTGTCGCTCTCCTTCAGCTTCAACGCGGACTACGAAAATGCGGTGCAGCTTTATCGCAGTCCTGAAGACAACAACTGGATTGATAGTCGTAGCAACCGGGGGGGAGCTGGCCCCGATTTTCGCCTGGCGCCCGCCAAAGAAGATACGTGGCTTTACCTAATCGGCTGGCACAAAGGCGCAATCTATAACCCGCACCTCAAGTGGGAGCAGAGCAAGATGCGGTCGGTTACCGATTATCCTCCCCGTCCAGTGCAGAAGACCGTCACCTCCTTCGAGGACGGCAGCGACAACGACTACGACGACGTGGTCTGCACGTACTTCATCACACCGCGCCCGTAGTATTCTAGGGCGCGGAGGTGTAGGCCAGCGGTGCTGCCTTGAGCGCCCGCCGGCGGATGCGCACTTTGCGATCCGTCTAAAAAAAGGCGGAGCGTCACGCTGACGTTTTTATTGCGGACGAGCGCGCGTCTCAGGTCTGGGCACGCCCATACAGCCGGGCGTATGCGTTCCCAAGGCCCTCCCCCCTAAATCAGGCTCGGTTGCATAGGCAGGCGAAGGGGATCGCCGCCTTCCGGTTCGCCGTTCAGGACCGGCAGCCATTTGAGCGGCTTTTCGGCTACGACGGTTAGGGAGCCGTCGGGTAGCGGCCGCTGCAGGGCTCGAGCCTCATTCCATGGCGCGCGCAGCCACACGTCCCATTCTTCCTCGCTGTTGAGTACCACCGGCATGGCCTTCTCATGGATGGGCTTAACGTCGGCGTTGGGGCTGGTAGTGAAGAAGGCGAAGACGTCGTGGTCGATCGCCCCCTCGTCCTTTCGGCGAACCCCATGCCAAGGGGTCCATAGACCCGCGAAGAACGAAATGGGGGCATCTTCGTTGAGGGCGAACCAAGCCCAGCCCGTCTTGCCGGCGGACAGCTTGGTCGGTTCGGAGAAGCGGTTCCACGGCACGAGGCAACGATGCTCGGGCCCCAGATAGCCCTTCCAGTCTTCGAACCATGGGTGCCGAACGTTCGTCGTCCCCTTGTTCGGCTTGTCGGTCGGCGCATCCTTGAGGGAAGGCAGCCCCCAACGCGCGACCTTCATTACGCGACGGTCATCCGCCATTGTGCAGATCGGAGCGTTATAGTCGGGGTACACGCCATAGAGCGGCGGGATGTTGCGCACCGCCCTTTCCCATTCGGCGCGGAGCTTGACGATAGCCTCGTGATTGGTCGTGACGCTGTAGAGGTTGCACATGGTCAAGTCCCTGCTGAGCAGGGCTACTAGGAAGCCAAGGCGCAGCCCATGGCAACGGCCTTGCGACACCAACCATGAGGCCAAGTAAGGCCGACGTTCGCGAACCGACGTAGGGGGGGGCGAATGCTTCGCGTCCTGGAGACGAGCACTAGGCGATAGAAAGCCGGGCGGCCATAACGTAAGGTGCCTGTTCAAGGCATAAATCCACAGGAGGTCAATGTGCTGGAAGTCACGCTGGAAGCAAATGGCAGTGCGGACCTTATGGACCTTCTGGTTGCCCTCGACGAATTCGAGGAATCAGGCGACGCCCGCTCGGTCGATCTCAAATTTCGTGCGGTGCAACAACCAGGATCACTGGTTGGAAGTGGTATGACGGAAATCGTCCAGCTGATTTTGGCGCTAGGCACATCCGGAGCAATCGCTGCCGTCGTCACTATCGCACAGCGGTACTTTGACACTCACCCACGAGCAAGTCTTAAGGTCGTCGTAACAGAGGGGGATAGAAAAGAAAACGTTGAGGCAACGAATATCGATGCTAAGACGGTGAAGTCTTTTCTCGAGAAATATCAACCAAAGAAGTAGACATGAACTCCGCAACGGTCGCATACGTCGGCTCGTTCGTTCAGCGATATATATCCATTTTTCTTGGCCTTTTCGCGCTGAATGCCATTGTTGCGAATGGCTATTACCTTGATTACATAGTAATTTCACTGGTCGTGTTGACGGCTGGAGCTGTCGTCGTGGGGCGCAGGAATATCTCCTTAAATCGACCGGTTATTGAGTTCGCTCCAAAAAACAAACGAAAATCGTATTTGGGCGATTTGGGGGAGTATATTCTGCTTTCCCCTACCGCCAGACATGACTTCACAGCATCGGCCACTAGCTCGTTGGATCCTTATTTCTCAAATATAACGATCGACGTCCCGTCAAAGACATTCAAAAGACTGATTGAAGGCCCTGAGTGGAGGGGCAATCTAGACGCGACACTGCGTTTCCAGATAGCTCACGAGATAGGTCATGTAATCTTTAAGGACATGTCGCGCGTGTCGTTCCTTGTCGGCTGCCTAGTGATGGCCGGGGTTTTGGCTGCAATGGCTATTTTGCAGATCTTGCTTAGCTCAGGAAAAATATTCACGGTCCAACTTGCTATCATTTGCGGTCTCGGACTGTGTTGCGCCGGATCGTCTCTTATGATCCTGCGCGAAGCTGAGTACTACGCAGATCGTTTCGCTGCCATGATTTGCGGGGAGAAGCAGGTGATAGCGTTGGTCAGGCAATATGCCGGTTTGTCAAGGCGGTTCGAGTTCAATTTCGTCACATGGGCAACGCATCCAAACTGGCGACAAAGATTAAACCGCCTCACCACCGACAAAAATTACCTTCCCGCAGTATCGTGGGTCGCGTCTCTTCTGCTTATCTTACTGCTGCTGTACATTAGCGCCGGGGGCGGTACAGTGGTGAGGGCTGCGGTGGCCCCACTTTCGCTGTCGCTCATACTAGGCTGGCTCATTGGCCCGCTGGGTGCGCTACCGGGCGTCCTATTTGGCCTCGCGCTAGCCCTGTCAGTGCTTTGGTGGTGGGCGTTCGGTTTGATAGGTGCCTGGTCGCACTTTTCGTACGAAGCAGCATCCTCCAAAAACGGGGTCTGGGTAGTCGCCTTGGTGACTGCAGGCCTACTAGGCTATTTCGCCGTATCCGGTTGGACCGTGATGGCCACAGTCGAGAACCTGCTCTCGAATGAGAGTTTGACAGCCTTAAACCGTGTTTCGGACCTGACTCATAATATATGGGGCGCGATATTGGCGGGTACGGCTATCGTTTGTTCCGTTTCCTGGGCCTTCTTCGGGTCTCGGATTTTTGGCACCGGCGTTTCGATGCCAACCAGAAGGCGGGCCGCGGCCTACGCCGCACTTTGGATGGCGCTCTTCCCACTGTTTCTGCTGGTCGGCCTCCTGTCAGTGCCAGTGGGCGCCGCGATAAGCGTCCTGTGCCTCATGGCCCTTATATGGGTGTCCAGCAAACACTCTGAGCGACCCGAAACAGGTCCTTGGAGCCACCTCAGAGGGGTCGACCGTTTGTTTGGCGCAGACTGGGCGTTAGCGCAATTCATCGAGCGACTGGGCATCGCGATTACTTTCGCGGGGCCGTGTGCATCGCTTTTGACCGCAATGCTCCAAGTGCATTTTGACATATTCAATGACTTGTTACCTGCCTTTCTGGCGGGTGTCGTATCGCAGCTGACGGTTGCAATATTCCTCTACCGAATTGTTGGAAAGAGCCAGCGGGATTCACGTAGGGTGTCTGGGCTGGTAACGCTCATCTAGTCGTAGGACGAGGGCCATCATTCGTCAGATTGGATGTAGGTGCCGGACGCTTAAGTGTCGATTTCGTCACGGCCCAGTCACGCACCGAGAGCTACTGTGCCTCACAGAACAGTGGAGGTTTGGATGCTGGGTCGTACGCTTATTGCTGCCTTATTTGCTCTCTGGTCGAGCGCCGCTCTCGCCTGGTTTGACGAGGGCCACATGCGAGTGGCTGCGATGGCCTACGAGCTGCTTACCCCTGCAGCCAAAGCCGAAGCAAACCGTTTGATCCGACTGAACCCGCGGTATGACGAGTGGAAGGCGGCAGTGCCTCCCAATGCTGACGGCACAGCCGGCGACGTCGATCGGTACACGTTCATCCGAGCGGCCGTTTGGGCGGACGACATCAAGAATTACAAACCATACCAGGACGCCAGCGACCCTAAGAAGGGTCTGGACTTACCTAACGATCCCAAGGCCGGCGAGAATCTCGGCTATAGCGACCTGCGCATTCACGGCTACTGGCACTATATGGACATCGGCTTCAGCTGGGACGGAACGCCAGTTCAGGCCGCAGACCCCGCGAACGCCCTGACCCAAATCAAGCTGTTCACCGCGGCGCTGCCCGCCTCCTCAGGGAAGTCAGACGATATCCGTTCGTATGACCTTGTTTGGTTGCTCCACCTCGTAGGCGACGTTCATCAGCCGCTGCATTCGTCTGCCCTCTTCAGTCATGACCTTTCGCTTGCACACCAATTGAAAGGGGAAGCTGACACGGGGGATCGTGGCGGTAACGAGATTATGGTGAGCCCCGCCACAGGCGTGGTCACCGACCTCCACAAGTACTGGGATGGCATTTTCGGCGGTTACTCCACGGTGTCCGGAGCCATCTTCGACGGCTTTAGAGGCAAAGACAAAACCACCGGCAGGGCAATCCCGACAATCCTTTGGTCGACCAACAGCACCCTGCTGGCAGAGACCGATCCCGAGCAATGGGTGAAGGAAAGCCACGACGTTGCGCTGCGATACGCTTATGCGGAGCCAATCAGGTCCGGTCGCAATGTCATTGAACTGACCCGAGAGTACGAAACCAACGCCCGCCGCGCGGCTGAGGACCAGCTGGCTATCGCGGCGGGACGTCTGGCCAGATTGATCAACGACGCTTTCGACGGACGTTAAGAGAGCCATTAGCTCCAGCTGCGTCGCGCTTCTTAGCTAGTCGTTCGACCAAGGCGAGACGTCGCTCGCTCGACAATTCAGCGGCCCACTGGTCCGGCGGCATATCGCCCTTTCGGCGGTTGCAGCCGGCGCAAGCGGTGACCCTATTGAGAAGATACCATGCTGGCATCGGAGCCATAGGCCGGAGGCGATGCGGATAAATGTGATCGGTCGTCGCCAGGTTGTCCGGCAATGACACTCCAGTCGGGAAGCAGCATCCGGGCACCACGAGAGAGCGGCAGTAGAAGCAGCGACGGCGACGGCGGGGCAGGAAGGCGGAGCCATAGACCCCGCCGTTAGTCGTCATGGTCCAGCCCCCCACCAAGCATCGGATGATGGCCCCAGCCCATCGGGATGCCACCCTGCCCGGCATGCGACCAACCTAGCGACGGCTCGTCATCGCCGTTGGCCTCACCGTCCCAATCATTCGGTTCGCCCTCATCGAGAACATCCCCGCCTTCCCGATCATCGGTAATCAGCACGTGGCCGGCGCCGTAGCTGCCACAGATGGACGGTTCGCGGTCCGAGTCACCATCCATCGCGTCGAGCGCCGCGATGATGGCGAGCATGGCATCATGCAGCAGCTCAAGCCGGGTTTCAGCGGCACGGCGCCAGGTTAGGGGATCTACCTTCTCAGGCAGGCCGGGCAGGCGAAGGGCTGGGGCACTGTGCGCCTCGCGCGCGCCCGCGCGCACTGCTCCGAAATTGCGGCTCACGATGGCGCCCCGTCGATCAGGGCGCGCACCAGCTGGTAGGTTAGCCGATCCCCGCCATAAGACGGCTCCGCGCCGTCGGAGAAAACCAGCCAGTCCAGCGCGCGAGCTTTGAGCCGCACGTGCTCAAAGGTTTGCGCCGGCAGTTGCGCTATGGCGTGGCAGGTATCGGAAAGAACGCTAATGCTGGCGTCCGCCTGCGCGTCGATCGCCTCGTTCTGCGGATCGGCAGCACAGGCAGTCTCAGCGGCGCGGTGAGCCGCAAGCAGCCGATCGAACTCACTGGCCAACTCTTCCAAGGTTGGGACCAGGATGGGGGCCAGGGAGGCCATCAGGCGACCTCCCCCATACGCGCAACAAGCTGATCCACGAAACGCTCGTCGTGGTGCCAGTCTTCCCGGAACACCGTGGCGCGGGCCATGTAGGAGGCCTTCCGAGCAGCCTCGGCGGCATCGGCCGGGCGGCAGGCTACCAGATTGAGGCGTGCAGCCTCTTCGGCCATCGACGTGACGCGGCAGCGCTCGATGGCAGCGGCCAGACCGGACTTGGTTTCCGCATAGCGCTGGCGACGGATGGCGCGGCGTAACTCAGCGCTCTTGTCAGTTATCCATGCCTCGCGCACGTTCGCCGGGACGTAGCGAGCAGCGTGGTGCTCCAATTCTCCGAAGCTCACGACCGTGAGGGGGCGGCGAATGTCATTCACGAAGTCGAGCATTTCGCCGACGACGACGCGAGCCTGTGGGACGCGCACCTTGTCCTCAAGACGACCTTGGGCGCGCACGGCAGCGGAGAAGCTGCGATAGGCTTTCTGGTGCGCCCGGATCAGGTCGGGCAGCGTCGTTACCGTCACAGCGGCAGCGGACACGGGCAGCCAGGTTGCAGAGGCGAGCGCCGCGGTCGAAACAAGGGCGCCTACCAGAGCGGCGCGGCGGGTGGTACGGGTAGGATTGTTCATCGTGGCCTTCCAACGGTTGCGGGTGACAAAGGCCGGGGGCTGTTGTGCCGCAACGCTCCCGGCCGCTTCGCAGACAGGCTTGCTCAGCGTTCGGTGTCCTCCACCTTGGCGCCGGGCCCGCGCGCGGTCAGGGAAATCAGCAGCTGGCATTCCCGGGCATTCGTGGGCGCGACGATGCCGCACCAGTGCCACTGCTCGACCGGGTAGACCTCGCGCATGAGGGCCTTCAGCTCTGCGACCTTCTCCCGAACACGTTCCTCATAGGGGCGCGTATCGGGCAGCGGTTCGACGGCGAGGGCGGGCGCCACCACAGCGGCGGCAACGGCTGCAGCAGGGGCAGCGCGCAGGAACAGACGGCGGTTGAACATTGGTCGGCCTCTTGGGGTTGGTGAAGGGTTCCCCGGCAGCGCCGCAACTCGCTGCCGGGGGCTGGCTCGCGCGGTATGGCTACGCAGCGAGCGAGGGGATGGCGGAGGAAGCGGCGGCCTGCAGGATTCCAAGCTCTGCGCTGAGGTTGGCGCGGCGGTCAGACGTGCGGACACCCCACGGCGCGTAATCGAGCATCCTTAGCTCGTCGCGGATCGAAGCGATGCGAGCCGAGCGGGCCTGCGAGTCCATGCGGGCGGCGAGGTCACGCTGCGAAGCGGCAATCCTGACCTGAAGCTGAGCGGCCAGACGAGCGGCCTCGCGAGCGTTGGCGGAGCGGGCTTCGGCCTTGGCATCTTCCCATGCACGGCGTAGGCAGCGGACGAACAGGGCGCGGACGAAAGCGCGCTTGCCGTTCTCGTCGCCAGCGGCGAACACCGTCACGCGGGCGATGCGGTAAGCGGCCCAAGCCTTGCAGAAGATTTCGGAGCGGTTGAACATTGGGCTGCGCCTTGCTTTCGTCTGCCGTTGGGCTTATATGATCCCTAATAGCTCATATCGTCAATCCCTTTCGTATCATGTTGTCAAAAAAGGATCATAAGTAGTGCGGTCGGATCAGTTGAGAGCGGCGCGGGGCCTTCTCCGATGGTCGCAGCAGGACTTATCGGGGGCTTCCGGGGTTTCGGTGCCGACGATCAAGCGCCTTGAGGCGATGGAGGGGGAGTTGAGCGGCAACACCACGACGCTTGTCGCTCTAGATCGCGCGATAACTGACGCGGGCGTTCAGTTCATCCCCGAGAACGGCGGAGGCGCTGGCGTGCGGCTGGCGAAGCCGAAGGGGGCTGAATGAACCTATCGATTGATCTAATCGAGCCCGGTCAGCGCTTGCGCGAAGTGTCGCCGGCAAAGGTTGCGGAGCTGGTCGCCAGCATTGGCGAAGTCGGCCTGCTCAACCCGGTGACGGTCTACCCCCGGACGCTCTATCGCAGCGGCAATCCGGTAGACGGCTACGGGCTCATTGCTGGCGCCCACCGGCTCGAGGCTTTCCGCCAGATGGGCCGAACCGAAATACCGGCCACGGTGCTAGAGCTTGGCGATAGCGAACGGCTTATCGCTGAAGCCGATGAAAACCTGCAGGGGCCGCACCTTACGCCGGCCGAACGCGCCAGGTTCATCCGCCAGCGCAAGTTCGCGTACGATGCTTTGCACCCTGAGTTGGCCACCCCGAAGAAGGGAGCCGGCGGACGCTTCGCCAAGGTCGAAACTCCACCGTCCCGCCAAGTTGGCGACATGGACGAAAGTCCCGTGGCTCAAGGGTTTGTTGCCGATACCGCCAAGGCAACGGGGATCTCCGAACGGACGATTCAGCGGGAGGCAGAGCCGGGGCAGAAAATCCTCCCGGAAGTGCTCGACATGATCGAGGGAACGCCGCTCAACACGGGCGCCTATCTCGACAAGCTCAAGGCCATGCCGGGCAATGAGCAGCACAAGGCAGCGAAGCGCGACCTTGCCGAGCTGCAGCGCAAGGCGAAAGAAGCAACGCCAGAGCACAAGGCGAGGGAGCGGGCCAAGAAACAGGCCGCCAAGCTATTCGAGCTTTGGACCAAGGCCCCCGACGATGCCCGCACCATGTTCAAAAAACAGGCCGGGCTTGTGGGCATGGTTCATCCGGCCAAGAGCCTGGATGGGAAGAAGCTGGGCGAGGCGCTGGTTAAGATAGCGCGGGTCAAATTTGCAGTGGAGGATAGCCCGCCGCTTGAGACGGTCCGCATTGTCGCGAAGCGCCCCGACAACACCCGCTAGACTGCCTCGCAAAAAGCGGAATCGCGGGCCTTTTGGTGCGCCCTTGACTGCCTGACAAAAAGCGGATTTCCGGGCTTTGCTAGGGTCAAACCAAATTTGGTTTCTGCTTTCGCATGGTTTTGCATGGCTAACCGGATGATGCAAAACGACAATCGGTTTTTACCCCACCCCCTTGCCGCGGGGTGCGGATCGGCCCATATTCCAACCATTGCGCGTGCTGGTATCTTGAACCAGCGCCAGTGCCGCCCTGCTCTAGCCGCCCCCGGCAATGAGCTTCAGGCCCGAGCCAGATCAAGCCGCAATAGCCCCCGCCAAGCGCGGGGGTTTGCATTTTCTGCCATTCTAGAATTGCCAACCCATTGGCGCGAAAGCTTTCTTGACGGCGCGGGCCGCTTTCCCTTGATGACCATCTAGGTGGATAACCCGCAAACGTTGCCGACCTGGAACAAACCTCGAGCTTCGAACCCAATGCACCATGTATCTTATCCACACATTTGACCCGGTTTCCGTCATCCCGGCTTCAGGTCCAGCGTGCTAGCTTCGGACAGTCCGAACCAGGTTTAACGGTTTGGTAACCATACCGGCTCACCGTGATGCAACACGGTTGAGCTACTTGTTGAGACGGAACGCCCTTCCCATATCTTCGTTCTGATGGATGAAATGGCCCTGCTTTCACCACACGAACTTTGGCCGCAATTGGCTTCCAGAACACTCACTGAACGCCGAACAATCCAACCAATCGGACAGTTGACCGCTAATGGCCCCACGGCTACCAATGCCGGCGGGGGAACGTGACCTATGGGCAAGAACAATCAAAACAGTACCGCGAGGCGGTTGGCGAAGGGCGTCGAGATCACCTTGGTTGGCGGTGGCGAGACGAAGAAGCGCGCCGAAAAGCAGTTCGTAGAGCGTCTTGAGAAAGACCCTAGCTTCGCTGTGAAGGTTGGCTTGGTGATGAAGCAGGCACGTGGAAAATTCGCACGTGCTTATCCCCGTGAGACTCGGGAAGCTGTCATTGAGAATGCCGAGTGGCGCCGTAAGGGTTTCGAGAGTCTTGCACGCGCCAACGAGCTAATGAAGCTCAACGGCAGCTGATAAGCTTCCCCAGTGGCAGATACAGAGGCTTCTGAGCACCCCCCCGCTCAGGAGCCTACCGTTGGCAGCGAAATCGAGCGACTGTTTCCTGGTGGGCTTGTCTTTGACGAGGCCACGCTGGAGTTCGTTCGCAAATGGCATGAGCCGCCAATCTTTCCCACCGACGTGTTTGCGGCTGCGGGGTACCTGCTAGAAGCGTCGGGCGCCTACCAGTACATCGTCGCACCCTTCGCAAAGGGTGCCCGAATGTCCCCTCACATATATAGAGGACCTACCCTCGCGCCGAGCTTGGCCGAGCTGAATCGCTGGATCGAGACGGGTCGACGTTGGGCCCTCGATTGGGAGGTCGTCGACAACGAAATCGCCGCACATTGGACTGCCCTCTGGTCGCACAGGGATGACCGCTTGGTAGTGACCCCGGGCAAGAAGCAGCCAATCTGGTGGAAACATGCCCATGCCCTACTCGTCATTGCGGATGAAGCAAGTTCGGGCCTTGGATACACACTGCCGGGGCCAGACGAGGACAACGAGGACGGTCCCAATTTGCCTTGGGCGAATTTCCTGAGCGCCCGATTGCTAAATGACGAAGCAAAGCGCCGCATGCTCGCTCCGGCGTCGACAACCGCAAAAACCGGGGAGCATCTTAGCCGTCACGTTGCACGCGACAGCCTCGCGCAGCTGGCTTCGCGTGATGTCGTGCGCGTACTGCCCAAAGGTCGGACGGCTTCCCTAGGCTGTACCTTTCGGACCCTTACTCACAACTTGGCCCTCCTCCCGCCACATGGACGATCAAGCGCATACTGGCACCAGCCGCGATTGTTCGAAGAGGCAAACGCCAAGCCTGAGAAAAAGCTGAATCTCCTTCTTGTCCCCTTTCCGTTTCAGATTGCCGAACACTGCTTCGTTGGCGAAACCAGCACGGCAGATAACGGAGACGGTCCATGGGGACGGTTTTCAATCGATCAAAAGTGGCTTGCGAAAGACGGAATTACAAACAAGCCGGCCATCGAGCGAGCACGAGAGCGCAGATCGCTTATCGAGTTCGTCGACAGGCTGATCGTTGAGGCTGAAAAAGACGGAACTGAGGTGCATGGCTTGATCCTTCCAGAACTCGCTCTGGACTGGCCAACCTATGATGCTCTGGCCAGAACGCTCTTGGGACGTCGGCCATCCATCGAGCTTCTCATGTCGGGCGTATCTAGCGACTGCAATGGAAATGCCGGAAATCTTGTGACGACAAGCCTCTTTCATTCCGTCGGCGACACGCGCTTTGTGGAGACCCATTCGCGAATGAAGCACCACCGCTGGTGCATTGAAGACACTCAAATTGAGGCCTACGGGATCGATCGGGAACTCGATCCGAAATTTCTATGGTGGGAGTACCTTCAAGTAGGCGAGCGAGTGCTCAACATCGACGTCATCCGCCAGTCAACGATGACAGCTGTGATTTGCGAAGACCTAGCTCGTGTCGACCCGGGACTCGCCACTTTACGATTGCTAGGACCAAATCTGGTGGTGGCGCTGTTGATGGACGGACCGCAGCTGAAGAGCAGATGGCCTGGCCGCTATGCAACCGCGCTGGCTGAAGATCCCGGATCCTCAGTGCTAACGCTGACCTCTTACGGCCTAGTTCGCCGATCCAACACCTACAGCACCTATGCGCCTTCAACATCTGTTGCCTTATGGAGAAACTATCCAAGACGTGGCATTGCGCCCAAAGTCGAACCCGCTGCTGAACTCACGCTTGATGCGAAGTCACAGGGGCTGCTTTTGACCTTGAGGAGCGAGCAGGCGATAGAGGCCACGAGTGACGGCCGACCAAACTCCGATGCGATAGCGTGGATTTATGGGGGACTGAAGCAGGTCGGAATCGAGCGTCAGGCCGTGCTTCAAAACGGATGGGATTGGATCGTTCCCGACTATCTCATGTGAATAGTCGACATTAACGTTCTCGCCCCCCGGGCGATATTGGCAGGCTGACGTATGGGGTTCGGGCAAACCCCGTGACGCAGGCGTCGACCCGGTTGAAATTTGACTGCGACGCCACACGGAGCCCTGTCATCTGCCGGTCTCGGCGAACCGAATATAGACGTCTCGAGTTGCATCCACGAGCTTCTCAGCTGGATCGAGTTTACATTGCGCTTTCACAGTGGCAGCGATCCCTTGGGCATCGGTCGTTGAGCCAACCATGGTCTGCGATGGATTGACACTGTTCAGACCGGTCCAGTAGCCCCAAAGCCACGCAGTTCCCTCGGCCTCGTGCCCGGCATCACTCAGCCAGGTCGCACAGCTCGCGAGACCGATGCCAACCATAAATGCATCCTGAGCCCGAGCTGCGTAGGATACCGAGACTACAAAAAGCAGACTGACGACTAGCCTCACTCGATTTCTCCACATAACACCCCATGACGCGCACAGGCGCGCCCGCGCGTACTGGTCGGAAATTTATCATTAGGGCCACAACAGGATAGCGCTACTGAGCAGCACGACCAGATGAGCCAAAACTAGCGCGTCGTCAGGTGTTAGCGACATGTTCTCGCTCCCGGGCGTGTCGCGCCCTTTGCGCTGCGGCGATGACGGCCAGTCCTTCGACAGTCCTTGGCCCCGTCGATAGACCGCCATGATTTCGGCAGCGCTTTTTACCGGCAACTGCCTTCGCCTTGCATGGATCGCCGTCTCGCGTTCTGGCGCCACAGATCTGTGGAGGCAGCTTCGGTGGCCGCGGCGCCGGTGGATCGCGCAACACCTTGATCTTGGGCGGGCGACGCCAGAACACTAGCTCAAAGGGCGATGGAGGGGGCATTCGTCGAGGTGGCGCCGGAGCCAGAACTGCCCCGGCTTCCAGTAGCACCGCCCGGAACGCGGCCGGCGCTACCCCATCGATACGGCCACCCGGCTTCTGCTCATGATAGGCGACGGTGCGACGGCTGAAGCCAGAGCGCTTTGCCAGTTCACCCTGCGACCATCCTAGGGCTTTGCGGGCGGCGCGCAATTCATCTGGTCCGATGAAGCCCTTATGCCAGCTCATGGACAATTCCCCCTGAATGCCGGTAAATACCAATAGATGTATCGGGCTGGGGGTTTGATATGCATGAAATCGAACTGGAGCCGGGAGACTTCCGACTGAAGGAAGCAGACCGGGGCGCGCCCCTCGATTTCGGGAAGCCGTCTCCCAAGGAAGCCACGCGCGAGACTAACCCGATCCTATGGGGCGGGATACTTGGCACGATTGCCGCAATTATAGCCGTCTTACCCCACGTCCTGCCCGGTATGCCGCCTTCCGAAAACCCATTGCTGCAGAGCACGGGAAGCGCATTCGGAGGCGGTTTCTTTTGGGGTTGGATGGCGGGGAACATCAAAATCTCAGTCGGCAAGTGGATGGCGGAACGGGCTAATCGCCCTCACTGACCCTCTAGCCCGCGAGTGCCGATTACAATCTCGACCGGCTGGCGCTTGCCGGACATGTCGCCCGTAGCGTTCGCCACGCCCCCCGGTATCGACGCAATGCCCATCGGAAACAGGCGCGGGTTGTTCGTCATCAGCGAATTGGCCAGGTACTTCTGTACCGGCCCCGACATGAGCGCATTACCTTGAACGATTGGTAGCGCCTTGTCGGCAAGGTAGCCGAGGCCGGCGCCCGTCGCGGCGCCAATCGGGCCGCCCGTGATAGCCCCGCCAACCGCGCCAAGAATGCGTGAGGGGGAAAGCCCCATGAAGGTCGCGCCGTTCGCTGCGGCCGGCATGTCACCCATCGCGATCAGCGCATTCCGGGCGGTGTTGCCCAACTCATTCGAGCCGCGCGCGTACCCTCGCTTGCCGCCCTGAGCGACGGCGGCCTGCTTGAGCCGAACAGGAGAGATAATCCCCAGCGCCGCGTCTTCCCCGGCGCCCGTGACGGCGCGTTCAATCGTGAGGAGATTGCGATATTCGGTGCGAGCCTGCTTCCATGCCGCCAGGTCTTCTGGCGAAATGCTGCGTTCCATTGCCCCGTCGAGCGAACCGCGAAGGCCGCTCAAGGCATCGCTGAGCTGGGGATCATTTCGGGCGGCGCGAGCAGCCTTGTCAAGGCGGCTGCGCATCGCTTGATAAGCTTCGCCCGTGAGTGTGCCGCCATTCGCTTTGATGGCATCGGCAATATCCCGAATGGTCGCCTCAACGATGGGCGCTCGCGCATTCGGATTGACGATTGCCGTGTATTCGCTCCACACGTCGCCAAGGTCTTTGGCGAGGCCCTGATCCGCCTTCAGAGTATTGCGCGCCGCCAGGTCGTCAAATTCGCTGCCAACGCGATTGAACGCCTGGTCGATTACTTCTGGCGTGGCGCGCTTCGCATCGATGCCGGCGCTCTTTAGGGCCGCGGCGGTGAACTGGTCCTTCTGCTCGTCAACCATCCCCATCAGCCTGTTGCCGCCAACGTTGGCCTCGAGCTGCTTAAGGGTGGGCGAGCCGGTCTTCTGCCCTGCCGTAAGGGCATTGACCCCTTGAGCCTCCAAGGCGTCGACTGCGGCCTGCCGCTCTGGGGCCACGCCAAACGGGGTTATCCCCTTCGCCAGCAACTTCCCGGCGCCGGCAGTGGTGAGGCCGCCGAGAACCTGCCCGGCCATTTCCGCATACGGATTGTCGGGCATCAGATAATTGGCCGTCGCAGCACCTGTGCCGCTGCCGGTGGCAATCCCTAACTCGGTCGCCGCCATGCGGAGCGGCTGCGCGACCCTGCTCCACTGCCCGAGAACAGGGACGGCAGAAGCGCCGACTTCCTGCGCGACCCGGCGTACAAAGCGCTTACCGGGGTCATCCGTCTGCGGCTTCACAGCTCCCGTATCGGCAAAGAACTGATTGATCTGCCCGGAACCCAAAAAAGGGTTCTTAATAGTGGGAATGTTGGCGCCGGTCAGCATGTTGGCGCCAGAAATCAGGCCGTTTATGCCCCCCGTTGCGAGGTCAACCGGCATCCCCAAAATGTTGCCGATGCCCTCATTCACCCCCGACATGCCCTGAGCGAGGTAGCTGTCAGCGTAGGGCTCGCCACCGGCCGGGGGGACGTAAGGCGCGGGCTCCCCGCCCGGAACTGCCATCGGGTTATTGCCGAAGGCGCCTGGGGTCTGATTGCTGAAAACGTCCGGGGACCCAATCGCGGGAGCGGCGGGGGTTGCGATGGGTGCCGCATCGATCGGCTGAGCACTGGCGGGCGAAGTTGCTTCGCCGCGCCACTGTTTCAGGAAATCCGCCTTGCCGGGGACGGCGCCCGCGGCCGCATCAGATCCCCCAGCGTCGGTGCCGGCTGGCTGTGCGCCTTGACGCCAGGACTTGAGAAAGTCGGCCTTGCTTGGGACTGTGCTGCTGTCGGCCACCGTTGGCCCCCCGGTGTTGTCGTTGGCGGAGCCCTCGAATGCCTCTGCATACTGCAGCCGGGCCTTCTGGGAAGCGTCGCCATAACGGATGTACGGCTCAAGGGCGGCGTTGGCGCTGGCAAGGTCGCCAGATGTCAGGAATGCTTGCGCATTTTTGCTCTCTGGCCCCAGCATTTCGCGGACCACGTTGTCCATCTGCAGATCGAGGTCGTTGACCTTCTGTCCCTGCTGCTTGGCGAAATCCTCGAGCCCGGTCTTCCGGTCGAGACGCCACTGCATCGCACCGTAGGCGCCTTCATCGGGGTTGAAGGCATCGGGATTGAAGCCAGATTCCTGCTGCCAGTTACCGGCTAGCGCTGCCGCCTGATAAGGGCGAAAACCGCGCTTGATGAAGCCGTCATAGACATACTGGCCGGGATTGCCTGCCACCCTCAGTCTCCCGTCCAGCCATTCGATACGAGGCCAAGCTGCTGCGCCTTCTGCAGAGAAGCGGCGAACTTGTTGAACTCCGGTTCGGAAAGCCCCTCGACGAACTTGTCCTGCTCGGCCTTCGTGAGCAGATCGAAGCCATAGGCGCGGCGGTCGTTGTTCACGTTGAAGTTGTTCGCGGCCCAATCGGCATAAGCGTACTCAGGCTGGCCGGTCTTTGCGAACTCGCGGCTCATAGCCCCCTGATAGCGATAGTTGGCGATGCCGCTCGCCGTGAGCGCCCTAGCGGCCTGGTAACTCTGGTCGGTGTTCGGGTTGGCCGTGAACATGGCGGCCATCTGGTTATCCGTGCCCGGATTACCCGCGAGCGCGTTTTGCTTGAAGTATTTGGACAGCTCCTCGAAATTCGCGAGCTTATCCACGTCGACACCGGGGACGCCCCAGGCGTTGAGGAAGTTCTTGAACTTCGCTTCGACCTCTTTGCCCTGCCCGGTGCCCTGAGGCCCAAGGGCGACGAGAGCTTTATAAGCCCCCATCAGCGGAACGGCGTTGGTCTCGTATCGGGTCGCAGCGTTCCGATCCGCTGCGTAGAGGTCTGCCGATGCCTTCTGGGCCTCTGGGGTGCCGGTGGGCAACTCGGTGACGATACCGGCCGAAGGGTTGGGGACCATCTTGGGAGCGCCCGCAACCTCGCCAGCTGCGCCGGGGATCACGTTGCCCGAGTCGTCAACGCCTTGAGCCCCGAGCACCTTGATTTGGGGCGCGTTGACCTTCTGGCCGCCTTCGGTGACACCAGCCGGAACAGGCGTAACCTTCTCGCCGGGAGTGAGCGTCTTGTTCGTCGTGTTGCCGGTGATGAAGCCCCAGGCATTTTGCCGGCCGTTGATTAGCTTGCCGCCCACATCGTAGCTGGCTGGCGAGCCATAGAATGCGGACACCCGTTCGTGCGCGTCGAGCGAGCGCGCCGCCTGGTCGAGCACAAACTGCTGAAGCTGGTCCGGCGTGGCATTTGGCGGCAAGCTGCCCATCAGGTTTGAAACCTGTTCCGGGCTCGCCAGTCCGGCCTTCACGGCGTACTGCCCCGCGGCTTCGAGATCACCGGCATTGAGGTTCGGGCCTTTGGCGAGCAGCGAGCCGTAGAGGTCGTAAAGACCCCCCATTTGCTTTTGAAAAAGCTCCAACTGCTTCGTCTGGTTTTCAGTGCCGAGCAGCCTGTTAGTCTGCCCCGCATTGGCGAAATTCATCGCCTCATTGGCAGTGCCGAGCAAAGCGTTGGGCTGAGCCGCAGGGAAAAAGTCGGTGCGGAAGGCGGAAGCGTCAGCCATCTATCAACCCCACGAATAGCGAATTGGGGCTGTCGGCGAATATAGATTGCCGGGGGCGGAAGTGCCCCACTGCCCTGTCCCGCTGGTGTTGAGCAAGCGGTTGCCGGCGAGCTGTTGCTGGGCCAAATTCCACCCCATGAACTGACCCGCGGAGTTGGTGAGCGCATTGGCGCCGCCGACGAGTCCGGCGCCTTGCGCCGCGGCTCCGCCAATCAGGTTGTTGGCAACCTGCTGGCCGGTGCCAAGTGCCCCTTGACCCGTCGTTGCAGCTGCATTTCCGCCGAGTTGCGCCGTACTCATCAGCTGATTGAACCGCTGCTCACGCTGCGCCAATTCGCGCTCTACCTGAGAACCGTAGGTCTGATCGGCCAGGCCAGTCGCGAACTGGCTGGCTCCCTTGAGTGCGGCGCCGGACGTTCCAAGCCCCCGCGCGGCCGCGCTGTTTTGGACAGCCTTGAGCCCCTGCTTCAGGGCGAAGGCGTATCCGGGGGTGTTTTCCAGCCATGCATTGTCGAAATTGATCTTGCTCGTCAGGTCGGGAAGAGCCGCCATGAGCGCGTTCGTCCCCTGCTCGCCGGCCACGCGATAGGGCGCAAGGTCGTTGCGCATTTGCCCGTAGGCGTCCTGCTGAACCTTGGACGCCCGCTCGGCGGCCTTGGCCTGCTGGTTGCCCGCGTAGACCGACGCGGCAGCGCCAGCTAGCCCGCTAACTCCGATGGCGGCCCCGACCGGCAAAGGCGCCTCCCCTTTAAGCGGCCGCCCGGCGATCAGCCGGGGGCGCGGAGTAGTCGGCTACAGCGGCGGTAATGGCCTCACGGACAAATTCCGAAACACCAATGCCCCGGCTGATGGCAACGGCGTAAACCTCGCGCTTCTGATCGGCGGTAAGGGCAAGCGCCAGCCGCTCGTTGAGCGTCGGGCGGGGATCAAGCTTTGAACGCATTCGCGGCAAACTCCGAAAAGCTTCACTGCCGCGACCTTAGCAAATTCCAAAAATATTAGCAAATTCAATAGGTTATGTACGCCAATGTATGCCTGTATATGTGGGTGTACGCTGTCAGTGATACACCCACGCCCCTCCTAGCGCCTGCGCATGCACCATGAGTTCGTTCAGATAGCTATCGAACGCGGGTTGAGCCGTGTTCGCTAGGATTTGCCACATGAGCCCATCAACGCCACGCTCTTCGCACAGGGCGAAAACCTCGAGTTCGAGGCATCGCCTGGTGCTGGCGATTGCGTCATCCACCTGCTCGACAGTTACGGAAGGCGGCAGGAACCGAGTGGCGAGGAACAGGGCGCTTGCCTGCCGGAATGCCGGGCCATTGACGAAATAGTCCAGCGCCTCAAAGCTGATCGGAGCGGGGCTGATCTGCGCTTCAGTCATTAAGCCGCGCCCCGCTGATCTGCCCAGCCGCTACCATCGCCCGCGGTGAGCAATTCGGCCGGCACCATGCACCCATCGCAGCCGGGCATCGGCCCCCATGATGCCGTAGACCAAATCCGTTGATTGCGAGCGTAGATCAGTCGACGGCGCCAATCGGCTTCAGTGACGGCCGGCGCAGCGGATTCTGCGTAGCCATCGAACCGCCGCTGGCGGATGAAGCGCTCGAAATAGACGGGGTGATAGTCCGGCGTCGCCTTGCAATAGGCGACGAAGCCGGGAATCGCCTTCGCCACCTGCCGCTGATCCTCAGCGTCGAGCTTGCCCCATTCTTTGAAGCCTTCGGCTTTCGACATATTGGTGGTGGTGGGGTACGCTTTCCATGCCGCCTCGAATGCATCTGGGTAGCACTGGCGCTTCTTCGATCCAGCCTTCGGCTTGCCCCCCGAAACCCCCGTTTCGGGGAAAGCACCGTCAGGTGCTATTCTTATTGGTGTGGGTGTGGGGGCATCGGTTTGGCATTGCCAGATGGATGCGGTGGCATTGCCCGTGTCGTTACTTTCCAATGGGTTAGCCGCCTCGCTGTTCAACGGGTCGGCCGGGTGCTGTTCAACAGCCTTGGGGGGTGCTGTATCTTTTTGCCACCGGGAGCGGGCATTACCGGCCTGTTTCTTGGCATGGTCGCGGACGTACTGCAGCTCGTCCGAAAGTCGTCCTTGGGTGATCGTGAGCCCATCGGCAGAGACGCGCATGAACTCCATCATCGACGGCTTGATCCGGCCCCACTGGTTGGTTTGCACGCCGGCAAACCGCGCTAACTTCCGGTCATCATTCGGTAGCGCGCCGCCCGCGCGCCACATGGCGATAAGCAACAGCAGGTAGGCGCCGTGCTCCAAAGTGGTCAGGTGCTTTGTGTCGGCAAGATAGGCGTCCGTCCAAAGGGGGAGTGCGGGAAACTGAGCCATGATCGATCAATGCTCCCGCGCCGCGCTGCGAACGGCCGAACAGGCCATGTCCATGTAGAGGTCGATTGTCTTGAGGGGGCCGTTCCGCTGCTTCGCGATAGACAGTTCGCCCTTGTTGCGGACGACGTGCATGTCAGCCTGCCAGTCCATCAGCTTGCTCGCGTCAGTGGGTGGCGATTTCTCGAGGTAGTAGGCTTCGCGATAGAGAAACAGCACGGCGTCGGCGTCCTGCTCGATAGTGCCGCTATCGCGAAGGTCCATCAGTTGCGGGCGCTTGTCGTCCCGACCCTCCACGCCGCGGTTAAGCTGGCTCAGCAGGACCACGGCCAGGTCATGTTCGCGGGCCAATTCCTTGAGCCCGTCAGTTATCTCGCCCACCTCATTGGTGCGCTGGCCAGCATAGCGACCAGAGGGTTTGATTTTGGTCAGGTGGTCGAGCACCAGCATGCCTAGGGGTGTCCCGGCGTCCTCGGCTTCGGCCAGCATGGCGTCAGTCTTGGCGCGGATTTCCGACATGGTGAGCCCGGCCGCATCCTCCACCCAAAAGGGCAAGTTTGCATACTCGGCCGCCGCGTCGGCAATCGCCCGCTCGTCATCTTCGGAGATTTGGCCGGTGATGACATGCTGATAGGGGATCTCGTGGCCCCGATCATGGGCAATGTCCGACACGTACCGGGCGCCTAGCTTGGCGGCGTCCATCTCCATGCTGAACATTCCTACCCCGACCCCGGAGCGGGCCGCTGCCGTCGAAATGGAGGTTGCGAGCGTTGTCTTGCCCATAGAGGGGCGCGCGGCAATCACGATAAGGTCGCGGCGGAGAAACCCGCCCATTGCTCTATCGAGGTCGATTAGGCCGCTGGTGATCCCGACAAGCCCTTTGCGTTCGCGTGCCTCACGGGCCGCCACCAGCGCCGCGTTGGCGGCTTCGGAGATACGGAATCGCGTCCTGCCCCGCTGCCCGCGGCGAAGATGCGAGGTCACCTCATCGACCTGTGCTCCGAGAATCCGGGCTAGCTGCAGGGGGTCGGCGGTTGTGTCCGCGGCGGCCTCCGCCAGCAAGTGAGCCTCGCGCCCCAAACTCACCCGAGCCCATTGCGTGATGACGGCTTTCGCCCCCATGCGAGACGTTGCTGGCTCGTAGGTTGTGGCGCCCACGCACTGCGCCAGATAGGCGTTGAGCGTCATCCCCGCCGCCGCCTTGAAGTCAGCCGCTATTTGGGCGGGGATCATCTTGGCGACAACGGGCATGCTGGTGCTGCCGTAGGTGTGATGGGCGGTACGAATGGCGCGGTAGACTTCGCCATGCACGGGCTCGATGAAGTGCTGCTCCTCGAGCCGTGCAAGTGCTGCCCGGTGTTCGCCCCCGCGTAGCAAAGCGCCAAGAATGTTCTGCTCCACTTCGGGGATGAAGCCCGGGTTGGCCTGAGCCAAGGCGATATTACTCATGGGGCGCCCCCAAATCATGGGCGAGGCGAGGGGCAACCGAAAGCAGCAGGGCTTGGGTCGTTTCGGCAAGGGACGATGCGCCGCCCTCTGAAACCCGCTCATCGGCGCAAATTCGCAGCTCGTCACGGAATGCCGACAGAGCCTCGCGAAGAGCCTCAACATTGGCCGGGATCGGAGAAGCCGTCACCGCGTCGGCAGCGTCGAGAAGGTCGCTCAACTCGTCAATCATGGTGAGCCTCCCAATCCGTCCCGCCAAGTTGGCGGGCCGGTGAAGCGCCTTCGATTGCGGCCTTTGCGGCGTTGTCATCGATCAGCGAATGGAGCCCCTTCCGATCGATCCCCGCCTTTGCGGCATGCTCGACGGCAAGCCGCAAAGTGAGGTCGACCACATCACCGGCGCTGAGGTGGAGAGAATTCGCCAGCGCCAAGGCTTTTGAGCGAAAGACGGCAAGGTTTGCGCGGCTCATGCGGCGTCCCCCATCACTGTGTCGCGAACCGGCTCCGAAACGCCAAGCCCGCGCCGCATGTTCTCGGCTATCCTGATTGCCTCGTCATAGGACGCGCCGTCCCAAAGGTAGAACGCGCCCTTGTCGTCGGTGTGCGAGACAAAGAACCTCATCTGCCCTAGATGCGCGGGGTTCACATATGCCCCGCGCGCCGAAATGATGGTTGAGCTGGTGACGATGCCGCCCGTTAGTTCGATGAACTCAGCGACTGCCATTTATGCGGCCCTCGCAAAGGTCGCGTTGGGGAACTCGCGAAGGCCCTCAGGTGAGGCCAAGTAGAGGTCGAGCGTTCCGCCCGTCACCGTCACGGCGTCATGCAGGACGTAACGGCCATGATGCCCGGCGAAGCTGCCTTCGTGGCCTTCGTGGATGGTTTCGACGTTAAAGCCCAGCGCACGGGCCTTGAAAACGTAGTCGCTCCACCTTGGCGCCGGCCGGTCGATGGGAGTGCAGCCTCGCTTCCCCGCTCGCATCAGGGACAGGATAGCCCAAGCCGGGCGCCCCCCTACCGTGACAGTGACCGGCTCAGCGCTCGGCTTGTGGATCGTGGCGCGGAACGTGAGTTTGATTGCATTGGTGCTCATGATCACGCCTCCACCACTGCGTTGAGCCCGGCCCATGCTTCTGCGAGGGCGTTGCAAGTCGCAGTTGCGCGGCGAGTCCGGCGCCAGATTTCACGGGCGTCCGGGCGCAGCTCGGCTGCGATGGTGGCGGGGATGGGGTGACGCGCTTCGAGGGGCGCGGGAGGCGTGATAGCGGTATTGCGGCGCGGGGCCGGCAGGGTGTAAGAGTGCATCTTGCGAGACGACTTTCATGTCTTCGGAGCGCCACCTAGCCGGGTGGCGTTTCCATTTCGGCTGAGGGGGGTTAAGCGGCCTGCTTCGTTCCGAAGGGTGCCAGGGCATCACGCCACGCTTTGGCGTCTTCTTCGAGGATCAGCGTGCTTCGGCCACGCTTGACCGCTTTAAGGCGGCCGGCGTTGATTTCGAGGTAGCCTTGGGCAACCGAAATCCCGTGGCTCTTGCAGAACTGCCGGAAGGGGTAGGCGCGAGGTGCGACAACTGCGGTAGTCATGGTTGGGTCCATCTCCGTCTAGTGGAAGGGATGGCCAAGCATCGGCGTTGTTAGGTGCGTAGTATACGCCGCTAGCAGAGGTCTAAGTCGGGTTTAGTCGGGTTTAGTCGGGCTTACTCAATACGCCGCGCGCCGTCATCGTTTCGCGCCATTGGTGCAGATGCGTTTCGGTAAGATCATCCCATTTGGTGTCAGCCGCTATTAGCCGAGCAAGGTCGCCGTAGGTGCTTTCGCCCTTCGCCTTTGCGAGTATCGCATCGTCTACCGAACCATAGTGGTCGACAAACCACTGGTGGATGATCCGGCTTACAGTGCCAAGCCCTCTAGTGCGCTTGCCCTTACCCGATTGCGGCGGTGTGGTAGCGCCGCCGTGCGGTGCCCCACTCGACGCGGCTTTAGGCTCTACCTCTATGGGCTTCGACGGTGTGTCACGGGGCACCATAAGCACTCGCGACGGGCGATCAATAGTGGTCACTCTGGCGACGGCCGGGCGAGGCACCTCCGCGGTGCGGGGAAGTCTGGGTCGCATTCTGTCGAGCCACGCGAGAAGCTCAGCCCGATAGACGAAAGGCGTTGCGCCGTCGCTGTTCTCACCCCATCCGGGTTGAAGCATCACCCGGCCGCTATCAAGTATGTGAGACGGCGGAATGGCCTCTGGATCAAATGCCCCGTCGATTTCCATTTGCCAGGGGCGCTGCGATAAGGGGGCCGAGCGAAGCGCGCCAGATGGCGGCGACGCGTACTGATACAACGCCACCACATCGGCCCTCGCCAAGGCTCTTACGAAACCGTCGCGGGTGATGCCACGACGCTCCACCAGCGCCACAGCGTCGGTCAAATACAGGGCATTGTCGGGGATCGGCCCCATTATCCGGCCCTCTTGAGGCGCACAACGTTGCCGGGCTTCTTGGGCTCAATGTAGCTCGCCCAGCTTTCCATCAGCTTTTTGCGCTTCGCCAGCGCATCCCCGCGCCGATAAGCCCGTTCGGTCGCATCCCCGACGATATGGGCAAGGGCCTGTTCGGCCAACGTTTCGGGATAGCTGGTTTCCTCGCCGACCCAATCGCGGAAGGCGGAGCGCATCCCGTGAACCGTGAAGGCACCAGCGCCAGCGGTCGCGAGCGCTGAGGCCAGCGTCATGTTGCTGATATGGCTCTTCGGGCGTGTGCCAGGAAAAACAAAGTCGTTGGTGCGGGTTTCCGCCAGAGTATCGAGGATTTTGAGCGAACGGGCAGTGAGCGGAACACGATGCTCCCGGCCCGCTTTCATCCGTTCCTTGGGGATCACCCACAGCTCATTGGCGCGGTCTATTTCTGCCCATTTGGCGCCGATGACTTCCCCGGTACGGGAAGCATTGAGGATAGCAAACTCGAGCCCGAGCGCGCCCACGCCGTTTGCCTCGCGGAGCTTCGCGATCAACGCCGGCACTTCAGCATAGGGCATAGCCGCATGGTGGCCGCGGGTGAGCTTCTGCCGCTTGGGCAGTAAGGCGTCCAGATGCCCGCGCCAGCGGGCCGGGTTCTCGCCTTCGCGATAGCCTTTGGCCTTGCCGGCATCCAGTACCCGCTCAAGTCGCCCCCGCAGCCTAGAGGCTGTTTCGGCCTTGCTGTTCCAGATCGGTTGCAGAACCCCGAGAATGTCTTCCGTGCTGATGGCGTCGAGCGGCTTCAGGCGAAGTGCGATGCAGTAGCCGCTGTCTTTCCAAGACTTGTCTTTGTCCCGCTCAATCGAGAGCGTCATTTTCCACTGATCGAGGTGTTTGGCGTTGCGAAAGCCGGGGGCAAGGCCCTTCACCAGATCCTCAGCGAAAGCGCCGAACGTTCTTTGCGGGGCAGTAGCCGCTGCCTCAGCTTCGGCGCGGGCCTTTGCCTCGGCAGCCTCACGGGCCGCGATGGGATCACCCAGGGCGCGGGCTTCGGCCGCCTTCTTGCGGGCATCAGCGAGCGAAAGGGTATCGGCGGCCCCCAAGCTCAGCTCACGCCGCTTTGTCGCCGCGAAGTAGATCAGCACCCAACGCTTGGCGCCCTTGGGGCTCACGTTGAGATAAAGCCCATCCCCATCGGCATGCAGGCCGGGCTTAGTGACGGTTTCCACGAACCGGACCGTAAGTCTCTTGGCCTGCGATGCCATTTCGAGAGGTGCCCCTAAGATTGACCCTAAGCGATGCACCTTGATTGTAGTAAATGCCGGTAGACGTGTATAGGCGGATAGCCCCTGAAACCCTTGGTTTGCCTCAGTCGAGGATTTTGCGGGTAGACGCGGGTAGACGGATATTAGTCGGACTCCCTCTCCGCCATTCCTTCCCCGGAAGCCCTATTCAAAAGCGCGTGCTGCGCTGGTGGCACTTCGCCTATGCCCGGTGGTTGTCATCCACAATGGAGCGGGCTCTGCTGATCTGCCGCGGGAAAGCTGCGCCAAATCGTGGCGGCAGGGGAAATGCCGCGTGCTGTCGCAGGCACGCGGCATCCCTCGCCTAGCTTCGGGCAGTGCGGCGGAGGCCGACCAACAGCTCGAGCAGGCGAAAGGTGTTGATGGGCAGGAGGGTGACTTCCATCAGCACCAACGGATAACTGTGCGTGAGCAGGCCGTAGCACAGGAACGCAAGGCTGCTCAGGATCCCGGCGATACGCAGCGGGATGATGTTCTTGACGCCGTAGGCAACGATCGTCAGTCCGGTGCCGGCGTAGCCGACGACTTCAATCCAATCGATTTCCATTTGATGATCCCCTCCAGGTCTTGGGTGGGATCATTGCTAGCGTGGGGCGGTGAGACGCCCGTGAGGCCCGCGTGAATCAGGCGAGAACCGCCGTCAAAGCCGCCGCTGCATTCAACAAGCCGGCGCCGAAGAAGTAGGGCTTTCCTTTGTTCGGCTCGTCGCTGGCGTTCATCGGATCGGCGGTGATTGCGCCGCTGCCGGGGATGATCGTGGCGCCGAGATCCGAGGCATTGACGAGAAGCGCCTTCATTGCCGGCCCGTCGAGCCGGGCATTGGCGCCGTGCCTCGCCTTGTTGGCCCGGGCGAGGAGCGCGGCAACGCCACCAACCAGCGCTGAAGCACCCGAGGTGCCGCCGAAGGTCGTGTAGTAGCCGCCGCCATAGCCGGGGTTCGGGTGCGGCGCGAAGACGGAGGAATAGGGTTCGGTGCCATCGGCATAACCAAAGGCGCCGGGCAGGTCGGTCGTCATCAGGGCAAAAGAGCTATAGGGCACCGCGACAGCCGTGCCGAGCACCCAGGCATGCTGGTCGATGAGCGGGTCGGTGCGGTCGAGGCGGAGCTGGTGACGGTTGTAGACTTCGCCGTCGTCGGACGGCGCGACGAGCGTCAGGCCCTCACCGTAGTTGGAGTAGCCGGAACGGCGGCCGGCTGCGCTCATGGCGCCGACAGCGACAATGCCATTGTCGGAGGCAGCGAGACTGGCCGGGTAGATCAGCTGGCTTTCACCGTCATTGCCGGCGGCGCAGACGATGGGCATCGACTTGCTGATGGCGACGATGAGCTTGGCCAGCACATTCCAGCCCAGTTGGGAGTTTGCGGCGGCACCGACAGCTCCGGGCCGCAATTCCGTCGCCGGGTCGGTTGCCTCGGCGAGGCGGGCGAAGAGGTCGGCACGCTCCCAGTTGCGACGATCATCGAGGCCGAGGTCAAGTTCGGGTTTGTGCTGCAGTGCGGCGCGCACCGGGTCCGGAATGCCGCGGGGCAGGAGGATGACGTCGGCCCCGGATTTCCACGCGTAAAGGAAGGCAGAGATGAAGTGAGCGGCGTTCTGTTCGAACGAGGTGCGGATCGAAACGAGTTGCGATAGCGGATCGACGCCGAAATAGGGCAGGAGCCCGACATCGTCCGCGGGGCGGACCTCGTCGACGCCGGCCAGAATGTCGGCGAAACTCGCAGGATCGGAGCCTTTCATTACGGCCGGCTCGCCGACGACGAGGCCGGCAATCCCGGTGCCGTGGCTGCCGAACACGTCGTCGGTATCGATCAGTGTTCGGACGACGCCCTCGGATGCGGCGAGTTCGGCGACGAGATCGGCGAGCCATTTCGTTTCGGCAGGATCGAGCCCCGCCGGGGCGAGGCCGGCAAGGTCGAGGCCGGTGAAGAAGGCCTCGCGCTGTTCTCCATCAAACGGCGTCGCTGCCGGGTTCAGCACGCTCTTCGCCCCATAGGGGTGCGTGACGAGATCGATCGAGCGGGCGAGGTCGATGCGGCCCGCGAGGTTGGGATGGTTGCGCGTGACGCCGACATCGATCAGGGCAACGCGAGCCGGAGTCGTCGCCGACGGGAACTGAGCGTGCAGGGAGTCCCACAGCGTCCCGGTGATTTCGGGTGCCGCGAGGTCGAGATCGACGGGCCCGGCCGGGTCGTAGTCGACGCTGATCACACCCAACGCGGCGAGGTGCCAGAGGAAGTAGTGCTCGGGCGGGGGCGTGAAAGAGAAGGGATTGGGGCTCGTTTCGGTCATCGGTGCGGTCCTCAAAGCCATTCGCGCTGGGCGGCCAGGAAATCGACGGTGAAGGCATCGCGCAGGTAGGGCGCGAAGCGGCGAGCCAGTTCGCGGCCGCCATTGGTGTCGCTGGGGTAGTGCAGGCCAGCCCATTCGCGGTTTTCGGCCACCTTGCGGGCGATGCGCGAGAGTTCCTCGGTCGCCGGGTGCTCTGGCAGGATGGTGTTGAAGGCGAAAGCGATCGAGTGGCACTGGAACGAATGGTTCGACGGATAGGACTGGTGCGCCGGATTGGGCAGCACCGGACGGAGCCGCGGATCGATCTGGTTGGGACGCGTGCGGTCGAACTTGGCCTTGTAGATCAGGCCGACATATTCGCAGGCGGTGAGAATGGCGAGGAACAGCCCCTCGGTCTGGTCGAAACCCGAAATGCCGTCGATCCCCAGCGGCTTGGTGAAGTCCGATATATCGAGCGTCGCTTCGCGCAGGATATCGTCGTTGCGGCGGGCCCGCTCGCGATCGCGCCGCTGCAGCGACAGCAGGACCTCGGTCTCGAGCCGCGTCACGTCCGGGCCCGGCGGTAGCGGAATGTCGAACTGCTCCCAGGTGAAATGCTGGGCCACGGCGAACGGTCTCGATGGGGTGAAGGGGTTGACCGACGGCTGCTGATGCAGGCGGCGCAGCGGAAAGGCCGGGATCAGGCCCGACTGGGTGCCGTTGCCGGAGCCGGATTGCAAGCCACTGTTCTTGTTCTTGTTCTTGTTTTTATTCTTGTTCTTATTCTTGTTTTTGTTCTTGTTGAGCGAGGCCTTGTTCTGGACGCTGGCCATCAGCACCCCGAATTCCTCGGGCTTTTCGAGCTTTACCGGCACCACATCGGTGCCGACGACCTTGAAACGGTACTTGTGCAGAAAGAGCGCAGCACCGATCGGCTTTTGCGAACGATCAAATCCCATTGAGGGGTCTCCCAAACACGCCGGATGGCGCCAGGCTTACTTCTTGACCCCGGCCTTCAGCAGGCCATCGATGAGGTGCTTGCCGCCCTCGGTCTGCATCACGGGGTAGCGGGCATCGACGAGGGCGCCGATGGAGAAATCGGGCTCGACCACATGCAGCCGGTCGAGGAACGAGCCGGCCGCGCGAAGGTCGCCGCGGTGGGCGTGGCTCGCGACGAGGTAGCGCAACAGCGAGTTGAAATCGGGCCGGTCGTGCAGCGCGCTTTCGCCGGCGGCTATGGCGATGTCGTGCTCGCCAGCCAGAGCGGCGGTCACGCAGCGCGACGTGTCGAAATAATAGCGGTAGGGGCTCGACTCCGCGAGGTGGCGGCCCCAGCTCGCCATCCTGAGCCCCTTCTTCGGATCGCCGGCATAGGCCTGCAGCATCGAATAGAGGTCCCATCCGAGCGGGCCGGCCGGGTTGGCGCGAATGGCCCGCTCCAGCAGGCCCGAGGCGAAGTCGTACTCGCCGAAGAGGAATGAGTGGACGTGGCCGACAAGGGCGAGCGCCACCGAGTTGGAGCTGTCGAGCTCGAGCGACTTGCGGCCATATTCCTGCGCCTCCTCAATGGTCGAGGCCCAGTCGCTGAAGCGCTGACCGACACGGAACGTCATGAGGAAGGAGAGCCAGGCATAGGCCTGGGCACTGGGGCGCGCGGCGATCATGCGGCGTAGGGAGGCCTCGGATTTCTGCAGGTCGCCACGCGACAGCCGGAACATGGCATTGATCGCGGCGAACAGGCTCTCGCCGCCGCGACTTTCCTCCGCGCTGAGCTGCGCACGCTCGTAGAAATAGCTGCGCAACCGGTCGATCGCCTCGTTGAGAAACTTGTGGCTCGCCGACATGTCGTCGTGCTCGATGGCGCGGCGATCAAGGGTGGCACCGCCCATCCAGAGCAGCGTCTGGTCCTGGTTGCGGGTGAGGGCGAGGCTGATGTGCACCTGGTCCCCCGTGATGCGGTAACGCGGTTCGATGACGAGGGCCGTGGCAGCGAAGGCGCGATTGTCGGGCGTTGCGGTGTGGCTCATGTCGAGCACGCGGATATCGCCGGTATCGAGCAGCGAGCGCACCAGAAGTCGCGAGAACTGTTCGGGCAGCGCGCCGAGGCCCGCCACATCCCCCGAGATGGCGCCGGGCACCAGCGCTACGGACCAGCCTTCGTCACTGCCGCCGGGCGGAGTGCCGTGGCCGTTCATCGCCGGCTGGATCGGGGCTGCGGCCGGCTTGTCGTTGCGCTCGGTCTTGGGGACGAGGCGTCGCTGCACTGCGGCATTGTCGAGCCGGCTGCGCCACACCTGCCGCTCCAGCGTCAGCCAGTCCTCGAACTCGGGGTCGGCGATATCGAGGCCCTCGAGCAGCTCCGGGGCGCTGTCGGTATCGCCCTCGGCGGTGCCGGCGCTCGCCGGATCGAGCGCATCGACATAGATGCGGCTCAGGTTCAGCGAAACGGTGTAGTTATCCGAGATCAGCAGTTCGTCGGCATGTTCGCCGAGAGAGCGGCGGACATCGGTGAGAGCCTGGCGAAGACTTGCGCCACCCTGTTCCTCGTTGCTCTCGCTCCACAGCTTGTCGCGCAGCCAGACGCGCGAGCGCGCGCCGCGCGGCGCCAGCGCCAGCAGCGCCACGAGCGCCCGGGCCTTCTGCGCCTTCGGTGTGCGGACCGCGCCATCCGCATCAAGGATGGCCAGCGAGCCGAGCAAGTAGACGTAGCAGGTCGTGCTGACGTCGGTATCCGCCATACCGCGTGCCCCTTCTGCATCGCCATCGTCGGCAATGCATTCGTCACGCCCCCGTGCGTATAGATACATGGTATTCGCGTGAGCGGAAGGGATTGGATTGATCTCAATACCGTGATGCATTTGATACATTGGCTTCTGCCCCCGCGTTTATCCGACCTCACGCCCGCCGGCCCAAACAAGTCGATGGGCGTGAATGCAGCGTGAAAGCGGTCACTCGCTGACGACGGGGCGGCGCGAACGCGCGGGCCACAGGCGGCGCAGGGCGCAGAGCAGGGGGCCATTGCGGCGTAGGAGCAGGATGTCGGCGAGCGCCCAGTAGATGGTGGAGACGACGACACTGAAGGCGAGCACGGTGGAGCCGAGCGATCCGACCGTCTCCATGGCGATGACCAGTCCCGACACTGCCGCAAAGAGCGCAGGGAGTCGGCTGCAGAGCACCGCGTCCTTGCAGATATCGGCCCAGAGCACCCTGATCCGGCCGATACGGACTGCCCGTGGACCGGCAAAGGCGCTGCCGAACTTGCCGGTGGCGTGGATGATGCCGGCGGATACGGCGAGCAGAGCGTCGCCGAGGGTGAGGAGGCCGATGCCCAGCAGAACGGCGCCGACGCCCGAGAGAATGTCGCCGAGCCGACTCAGGCGAGCATCAGGCGCCGTCCCGCCGACGCGCCAGGCGCGCGAATAGGCGGCCCCGCCGACGAAGAAGATCAGCGTCGCAGCGGTCAGAGCGACGGCGGCGGACGAACCGAAGAAATGCGAAAGGACGCGGCCACCGGCATCGCCGACTCCCGAGCCTTCACCGATCGCGGCGAACGCGGCGCCACCCACACCGCCGAGCAGCACGAGGGCATTGCCCACGTTGTAGAGCTGGCCGGGATCTCCCAGCACTGACCGCACCTTAGCCAAGTCCAGCATTCAAACCTCCACATGAACAGTGGAGCGAGCCTTAGGCGGTGTGCGTGAGTGCGACGGGAAGGCGGTGTGAAAGTGGCGTGAGGCCAGGGGCGGCGACCGAGGCCGTCATTTGTCACCAGTTGGTCAGTGAGCCATCGACCCTGTGGAACAGGGGGAGGGCTTCGTGTTCGAAGGGGTAGCGTTTGAGGCCTTCCCAGTCGACTTCGAGACCGAGGCCGGGGGCGTCGGATGGGATCAGCCAGCCGTCTTCCCAGCGGTGGTTGCTGACGATGATGTCGGACAGGCTTTCGCCAGGTCGGCGGGGTAGTTCCTGTACCAGCATGTTCGGCGTGGCCATGTTCAGGTGCAGGCACGCAGCGGTCGAGACCGGCCCGATCGGGTTGTGGACGGCGATGTCGATGAAGTGCGTCTCGCACCATCCGGCGATCTTGCGCGCCTCGGTGAATCCGGCCGCGATGCACATGTCGATGCGGGCGTAGTCGATCAGTTCCTCTTCGATCATCGAGCGGAACTGCCACTTGGTGCCCAGCTGCTCGCCGGCCGCGATGGGCACCGCGGTCTGTTCGCGCAGGCGGCGGTAGGACTCGGGGTTTTCGATGCGGATGGGGTCCTCGATGAACATCGGCCGGTAGGCTTCGACGCCTCGGCATAGCCGCACCGCGTCCGGGATGCTGGTGCGGGTGTGAGCATCGAAGGCCAGCTCGATGTCCGGGCCCAGCTCGGTCCGGAGCAGGCGGAAGCTCTCGATGGCGTAGTCGACCGCCTTGTGGGGCTCGTAAATGCCGTTGCCGACGGGGCCACTGGACCAGCGCAGGCAGTTCCAGCCTTCCGCTACGTGGCGGCGCGCGTCCTCGAGCAGGGCCTCGGGCGTTGCCCCGCCGATGTGGCAGTAGCAATCGACCTTGTCGCGGACCTTGCCGCCGAGCAGCTGGTACACGGGCACGCCCAGCGCCTTGCCCTTGATGTCCCACAGCGCGATGTCGATCGCCGCCATGGCGGAAGTCAGCACCTGGTTGGATGGGTGGAAGCCGCTGCGCCACATCAGCTGCCAGAGGTGTTCCGAGCGCATCGGATCCTCGCCGACCAGCAGTGGCGCCAGGGCGCTGATGATGCCGGCGACACCTTCCTCGCGCGAGGTGAGCCCGCCTTCGCCGATGCCCGTGATACCCTCGTCGGTCTCGACTTTCACAAACAGCATGGTGCGCCACTCCTTGACGAGGTGCGCGGTGACCGACGTGATCTTCATCGTGTTTTCCTGGCTGGAGTCATGGTCAGTTCGCGGCCGGCCGGGCCTTCACCGGGCATGAATAGATGGAGGTGGTGCCGGTCATCATCAGGGTGTCGCGGGCGCTGCCGCCGAAGGTGAGGTTGCTCACCCGCTCGGGGAGGTGGAGCTTGCCGATCATCGTGCCTCCGGCATCGTAGACATGGACGCCATCCTCGGCGCCCATCCAGAGATTGCCTGCGGTGTCGAGGCGGAAGCCGTCGAATTTTTCGGCCGCGTTGACGGCGAAGACCTCGCCGCCCGACAGCGTGCCGCCGGCGCCCACCGCGAACCGCCGGACGTGGTTGGGGCCACCCTTGATGTGCGTGCTGCCGGTATCGACGATGTAGAGCAGGGCCTCGTCCGGTGAGAAGGCGAGGCCGTTGGGCATCACCATGTCGTTCGTCATCTGCCGGATGTCGCCGGTGGCCGGATCGAGGCGGTAGACATGGCACCCGGCGATTTCGCGCTCGCCCTCGTAGTGCGGCGAGCGGCCATAGTCGGGGTCGGTGAACCAGATCGAGCCGTCGGACTTTTCGACGATGTCGTTTGGTGCGTTGAAGCGTTGCCCCGCGTAGCGGTCGACGAGGACGGTGATGCGGCCGTCGGCTTCCGTGCGGGTGATGCGCCGCGTGTACTGCTCGCAGGTGACGAGCCGGCCCCGGCGGTCGGTCGTGTTACCGTTGGCGCCGGACGAGGGGGCGCGGAACGTGGTGATGCTGCCATCGGCCTCGTGCCAGGCGAGCATGCGGTTGCCGGGAATGTCGGACCAGACCAGCTGCTTTTCGCGCGGCAGCCAGGCCGGCCCCTCGACCCACGTGCCGCCGGTCCAGAGGCGAGTTGCATATGCGCCCGGATCGACGAGTGCGCCGAAGGCGGGCGAAAGGACCTCGAAGGCCGGCGCTTCGAGGCGACCCAGCGGGAGCGGTTCGGACATGGGTCAGCCCTTTATGGCGCCGGCGGTGAGGCCGGACTGGAACTGCCGAGTGATCAGCAGGTAGGCGAAGATCACCGGTGCAGTGGCGATGACGACGCTGGCGAATACCAGCCCCCATTCGGTCGAATAGGAGCCGATGAAGGCGACGATGCCCACCGGCATGGTCTGGCTTTCGGGCTTGAAGGCGACGATCAGGGGGATGAAGAACTCGTTCCACATCCAGACGCCGTTGAGGATCGCCACCGAGATCAGGCCGGGCTTCATCAGCGGCAGCACGATCCGCCAGAAAATCTGCCACTGCGTCGCGCCGTCTACCTCGGCCGCGCTCACCAGGTCGCGCGGAATGGTTGCGGCGAGCGGCGCCAGCACCAGTACGCCGAGCGGCAGGCCGAGGGCGATGTAGGGCAGGATGAGGGCGAACAGCGTGCCGAACAGTCCCAGCCACTTGAGCAGGACGAAGAGGGGCAGGATGATCATGTTGACCGGCACCAGCAGCCCCGACACGAACAGGGTGTAGAGCCCGATAGCGAACGGTTTTTCGCGGCGGGAGATGCCGAAGGCGATCAGCGCCGCAAAAGCAGTCGAGCCGATCACCGAGCAGGCGGTGACGAACACCGTGTTGGGCAGAGTGATCGAGACATGCGCCTCTTCCCACGCGCGGGTGTAGTTGTCCCAGTGCCACTCTTTCGGCAGGCCGTAGGGATTGCCGAAGAAGTCGGCCACCGACTTGAACGAGGCGAAGAACATATAGACGATCGGCACCAGCACGATCAGCGACAGCACGATCAGCAGGGTGTGGCGAAGGAGGCCGACCAGCAGCCGCGCCTTCTTCTGGCTGCGGCGAGGGCGGCGGCGCGGAGATGTCGTGGCGGTCATGGTCATGCGTCCACCTCGCGGCTGCGCAGCACCCGGATCAGCACCGCGGCAATTATCGCCATCACCACGAAGACGATGAGGGCCATGGCGATGCCGAGGCTCATGCGGATGTCGACGCTGGTCTGGCCGGTGCCACCGAAAGCGGTGCGGTAAATCAGGGTGCCGAGGATATCGGTGCGGTAGGCCGGCGAACCGATCGGACCCGTCAACACATAGACGACGTCGAAGGCGCGGAAGCTGCCGATGAAGGTCAGGATCGTCAGCGACGAGAATGACGGCCAGAGCAGCGGGAATGTGACCCGCCGGAAGGTCTGCCACGAGGTGGCGCCATCGACCTGCGCGGCCTGCGTCAACTCCTCGGGGATGTTCTGCATTCCGGCGAGGTAGATGATGATCGACCAGCCGAGCGCGTTCCAGCAGGAAACGAAGATGACGGTGCCGAGGGCAAGGTTGGGGTCGCTCAGCCAGTTCTTGGCTAGGAACCCCAGCCCGATGCTCTTGAGCACGGGGTTGATGAAGCCGATATGCGGCGACAGCATCAGCGTCCAGATGAAGCCGGTGGCGACGAGCGAGATGATCACCGGCATGAACAGGATCGCCCGGTAGAACTCCATGAACCTGGGCTTGGCGTTGAGCTGCACCGCGATGAACAGCCCCACGGTGTGCTGGAACAGCAGGATGCAGATGAACATGATCCCGTTGTTGATCGCCGCCCGGTAGAGCGGCCACGTCGTCAGCGCCTGGATGAAGTTGTCGAACCCGACGAACGGAAAGTCGTTACCGAGCCCGGTCCAGCCGGTCATGCTGACATAGACGGCAAAGATCGCCGGGTAGATCATGAAGGCGACGAAGAAGATGAGGCCCGGCGCGACAAACCACAGGTGGCCGTATTTTCGCGTCGCCTTGCCACCACCGCTGCGGCTTCTTGCCCGCGCGGTGATCGGCTTTGCTCCCGTGACTAGCTCGGCCATCGCAACCTTCCGTCGTCAAAAGAAGAGGTGGCGCCGCGACAGGTTCGCGGCGCCGGATTGTGGTGAGGGTCAGAGCGGACCGGGCTTCACGGCATCCTGCAGCTTCTGGGCGAACTGCTCGGGCGTCAGTTCGCCGATGAACAGCGAGCCGGCGTTCTGCTGGAGCGCCGCCATCACGTCGCCCGTCTGCGGGAACTCGTAGAACACGCGGACGTCGCGGCTTTCGGCGGCCTTCAGCATTTCGGCCATCACCCGGTTGTTCGACGGCAGCACACCCTTGGTGGTGGTGAGCGTGATGTTGTCGACCACCATCTGCGCGGCGTCCTTGCCGAGCATGAACTGCAGGAACTTCACCGCTTCATCGATATGCGCGCTCTTGGAATTGACGGCGAAGGCGCCTTCCATGCCGGTGACCGTCGAGGGCTTACCGCCCTTGGCTGCCGGGAACGGCACCACGCCGACATCGATGTCGGGGTTGGTTTCCTGGAAGCCGGCGAAGTCGGCCGAACCGCCTTCGAGCATGGCGCCCTGGCCGAGCGCGAACAGCGCCTTGCCTTCAACGTAGGGAGTGCCGAGCGAGCCTTCCTGGAAGCACGGATACATGTCCTTGAGGGCGATCGCGGCTTCGAGGACGTCGGGGTCGGTGAACTTCTTTTCGCCGGTGCGGATCTTGTCGAACCCGTCGGGCCCGAGGATGCCGGACGACAGCATCATGTAGAGGAAGGCCGGGATGACGCCATCCTGAGCCGGGGCGATCATCGGGGTGATGCCCTTGTCCTGCAGGGTTTTGCAGAGGGCGTGGAACTCCTCCATCGTCGTCGGCGGCGTCAGGTTGTTGTCGGCGAAAATCTTCCGCTGGTAGTAGAGGCCGACCGTATAGGAGCCGAGCACCGGCACGCTCCACACCTTGCCTTCGATGGTCGAGGCGTTCTTGGCGGCGTCGGTCAGCCCCGAAATGTCGAGCTTGTCGGTGAGGTCGACGATGTAGCCCGCCTCGGCGGCGGCCTGCGTCTCGGGGCCGGGGCCGCGCATGAAGAGGTCGGGCGCTTCACCCGCGGCGAGCGCGGTGTTGACCCGGACCTGGTAGTTCGGGCCGGCGATTTCCTCGAGCTGGATATCGATGCCCGGATTGGCTTCCTCGAACTTGGCGAGGATCGCCTCCACCCGGTCTTTCCACTCGGGGTGGTTGTGCCACATGGTGAGGACGACCTTGTCCTGACCGATGGCGCTCAGTGCGGTGGATGCGAGCAGCGCAGCGGCCGCCAGCGTCCCCAATAGCCTACGCTTCATAGTCTCCTCCTGTTGTTGCCCCGGCTCTTGTCGGCCGTTGGTGGGTTCAGAGCGCGACCCCGCTGGTCGCATCGAAGAAATGCAGCCGGTCGCACCTGACCGCGACCTCGACCGTCTGGCCCGGTTGCGCCGCCGAGCGCGCGTCGAACCGGCCGATGCAGATGCCCGTCGTGCCGTCCGCAATGATGTCGTCGATCATGTCGGCGTCGGTGACCTTGGCGACCGGCGCATCGACGCCGAAATGCACCATCTGGTCGGAGCCGAGGGACTCCGTGATCAGCACTTTGCTGGTCAGCCGCTGGTTGGCCGGATGGCTGGGGTTGAGCGCCGCATCGTCCATGTCCTCGGGGCGGATGCCGACGATGACGTCCCTGACGCCGGTGGCCTGCAGCTTGGCGTGCGCGGCGATCACCGAAGCGGGCACCGCCAGCCGATGGCTGCCCAGTTCCAGCGTGACGTTGTCGCCTTCGCCGCTCAGCCGGGCGCGGAACAGGTTCATCGACGGCGAGCCGATGAACGAGGCGACGAAGGTGTTGTTGGGCTTGTTGTAGATGTTGTTGGGCGTATCGACCTGCTGCAGCACGCCTTCGTTGAGCAGCGCCACCCGGTCGCCCATCGTCATAGCTTCCACCTGGTCGTGGGTGACGTAGATGGTGGTGACGTTGAGCCGCTTCTGGATCTGCGCGATTTCCGAGCGCATCTGCACCCTGAGCTTGGCATCGAGATTGGAGAGCGGCTCATCCATCAGGAACACGGCCGGCTGGCGGATGATGGCGCGGCCCATGGCGACGCGCTGGCGCTGGCCGCCCGACAGCTTGCCGGGCCGGCGCGTCAGATAGTCCTCGAGCTGCAGGGTTTTTGCCACCTGCTTCACCCGCTCGGCGATCTCGGCCTTGGGCACGTGGTTGATCTGCAGCGGGAAGGCGATGTTGTCGAACACCGTCATGTGTGGATAGAGCGCGTAGGACTGGAAGATCATGGCGATGTCGCGGTCGCGCGCCGCGAAGTCGTTCACCACCTCGTCGGCAATCTTCACTTCGCCGCCGCTGATCTCCTCGAGCCCGGCGATCATCTTGAGCGCCGTGGATTTACCGCAGCCCGACGGGCCGACCAGCACGAGGAACTCGCCGTCGCGCACGTCGAGCGACAGCTGGTCAACGGCGGTAACGCCACCGGCATAGGTCTTGGTGAGATTATCGAGCGTTACGCGTGCCAAACCGCAATACCCCTCAGCGGCGCCGGTGCAGCAGCACGCGAACGCAAAGGCCTCAAGTTCTGTCGCGGAATGGGAAGGCCGCCTCCTCGCGGATACTCCCCACACCTCCCTCGACGGGCGGATTTGTTCCCGCTCTCGTCACCCGAAAGGCTTCCAGATTGTATATAATCTGTCAATCGACATATACTTATTGACGACCCAACAACTGCCCGATGGGCTGCTGCCGGCAGGACGCGAATGACTGACACGATGACTGCCATTCGTACCTCCGGCGACAGCGGCGAAGGTCGTTCGCTGCTCGCCGAGGCGGTGTATGCGCAGTTGCGCGGCGATATCGTCGCCGGGCGGTTCGCGGCCGACGAACGCCTGAAGATCGCTGACCTGGCCGACCGCTACGGCGTCTCCGCCAACCCGGTTCGCGAGGCGTTGCAGCAGTTGCGGGGCGAGGGCTTCGTGGTGATGGAGCCGAACCGCGGGGCGCGGGTGCGGCGCATCGATGAGGACTTCTTCCTCGATATCAACGAGGTGGAAATGCTGATCGAGCCCCACCTGACCCGCTATTTCGTCTCGATCGCCACCGATGCCGATATCGCCGAACTCGAGGCCATCCAAGACGAGATCGAGGCGCTCGACTTCGCCGACATGGCGGCGCATGGCGAGCTCGACACCCGCTTCCACCGCCTCATGTACGATCACAACTACAACCGCCACATGGTCGACATGTGGTGGAACCACCGGCAGATCCTGGGCGCGGTGACGCGCAGCATGGGGATTTCGATAAGCCGGCGGAAGGCGGTGCTCAAGGAGCACCGCGCCATCATCGCCGCCATCAAGGCGCAGAACGCCCGGAAGGCTGCAGCGCTGGTGGAGACCCACGTGCGCGGCTCGTCCAAGCACTGGGTCGAGCAGATGCGCTCGGCCCGCCGGCGCTAGTCGTCAGCCCGGTTTGGTGGACGCCCTGCCTCCGTAGCGGCGGCAGGGCGCATTTCGGCGAGGCTACTGTGCGGGGGCACTGTCCGGCGAGGCCGGCACGATCTCTCCCATGGGACCCGCCGGGCCAATCGGGCCGACATCTCCCTTGGGCCCAGGTGCGCCCTGATCGCCCTTCGGACCGGTGGCGCCGGTGTCACCCTTGGGGCCGGAGGGACCGACCGGCCCCACATCGCCCTTCGGTCCGATCGGTCCGGTATCGCCCTTCGGCCCGGAGGGACCGGTCGGTCCTGTATTGCCCTTCGGACCGATCGGGCCGGAGTCACCCTTCGGTCCTGCCGGACCGACAGGGCCCGTGGATCCGGCCGGACCAACCGGGCCCGCTTCGCCGACCGGGCCTGCGGCGCCCGCCGGACCGGTGTCACCCTTCGGGCCCGCCGGCCCGGCGTCACCTTTGGGGCCAGCAGGGCCTGCCTGCAATTGAATACCGGCTACAGCGGCGTCGAGCTGTGCGCTTTGCGCGCCGCCGAACATCCTGAGCACCTGTCCGCCACTGATCCCGTTGAAGATCAGGAGTAGCACGAAGAATATCAGCGCGCCGACGAAACCCGGCAAAACGCGACCAACCCACCATTCTCTGTTCACGTGACTCTCCCTCCGTTGGGCTCACAATGTCATGCGCGGCCCCTCCGTTCATTACGCTTTTACAGTCCATGAGCAGCAACCCAGCGCAACCGTTCGCACCCTGCCGACGTTGCCGACCACCGCGCCGGAGCCGCTCGATGGTTTCACTTCCAGATGCCTTTGCCGATCCGACCGAAGCCGACTTCATTCAGTTTGAGGCAAACGCCGCGCTGTGGCGGCTTGAGGTTTCGGCCCAGGTGATAAAACTCACCGAGGACCTGGCTGTCGGGGTCGTATCTCCCAAGTTGCAGGAGGCGGCAAGGACGACGCTCGAAGGCGTGACGTTTGAGCTCGATCGTCTGAAGAGCTTTGGGAAACAGCGCGCACCGCTCTCTTCGGCGGGCGTGCTGCGATTGGCTGAAGTCGGCCTCACGCTCGAGACCGCTCGAAGATTACTCAACAAAGCGATCGTTGCGGCAGAGCAGTAAAGCGGTCTGGCGGACCTGCCGTGACGGGCGAAGTCACTTTCCAAGCGTCCCGACCATGCGAAGCCGGGAACCAGTCTCGTGCACCGCAATTAATTGCCTTCTGACGGACACGATTGTCGTCGTCCGCGATAGAGGGCTTTGTCATGGCATTTGACGGCGTGGGTTGGCTTGCAGCGATCATCATCGGCGGCATCGCCGGCTGGCTTGCTGGTCGCTTCATGGGATCAGGCACCGGCGTGGTGATGAATATCATTCTCGGCGTTGTCGGCGCTGTGGTGGCCAGCATCCTGCTGGGTGTGTTCGGCATCTCGTTTGCCGGCTGGATCGGTTATCTGATCGCCGGCTTCATCGGCGCGTGCATCATCATCCTGATTGCTCGCGCTGTGAGCGGACGGCGGGCCTGACGCCAGTCTCTGGGGGCGCCCCGGGCGCCCCCATGCGCTACTACCAAGCGTCACCAGCTTCCTCGCGCAGGGAAGCGCACCCCTCGAGCCCTCATGGCATTGAAGCGTCTGCCCAAGCGCGAGCTCCTGAAAACCAAGGGAGCATTCGAAGCTGTCGCCAGCTTCGCCCTCATCGTTGCGTTGCTCTATTTCGGAGCTGGCATACTGGTGCCGCTGGTGCTCGCGGTACTGCTCGCATTTGCCCTGAGCCCGGTCGTAAGGCTGCTAAGCCGCCGGCTGCATCTTCCCGACCCGGTCGCTGTCCTGGTCAGCGTTCTTGGCGCCCTGATCGCCCTAGGCGGGTTTGCCTACGCCGCCGGGGTGCAATTGATCCATATCGTCGGCGAACTACCAGCGTATCAGTCGACTATCGCCACCAAACTCAAGTCGCTGCAGCAGCAGGTCGAATCTGGTGGCTTCCTTTCTGGCTTGTCGGAAGCATTGACGTCGCTCAGCACTCAGCTGGCTCCGTCGGGGAGCGGACCGGTTCCGACCGGGACGCCAATCCCCGTGACGGTCTCCAACGACATCGGTAACTCCCTGGGTGTGCTCAGCACCCTCCTGGGGACCCTCGCCGGTCCTCTCGCAACGGCGGCGATCGTCCTCGTCTTCCTCATATTCCTGCTTCTGGGCCGGGGAGAGTTGCAAGAGCGGTTCATCCGCCTGGTGAGCCGCGGCGGGTTCAGCACGACAACCCTTGCCATGAGCGATGCCAGCCAGCGCGTTGGGCGATATCTGCTGCTTCAGCTGTGTATCAATGTCGGCTATGGCGTCGCTTTCGGTGCGGGGCTGATGGCGATTGGGGTCCCGGGAGCGATCCTCTGGGGACTGCTGATCATGCTGTTCCGCTATATTCCCTTCGTCGGCGGCCTCCTCGTGGCGCTGATCCCGTTCATGCTCGCATTTGCGGTCGACAGTGGCTGGACCATGCTCGCCCTATCTGTCGGGTTGTTCCTGGTGATCGACCTCACCACCGCCAACGTGGTCGAGCCGCGCGTGTACGGCTCCAGTACCGGCGTTTCGCCCATTGCTATCCTGCTCTCGGCCATGTTCTGGGCGACGCTCTGGGGGCCGGTGGGACTGGTGCTCGCCACCCCCATGACGGTGTGTCTGGTGGTGATTGGGCGCTACATTCCGCAATTGCAGGTGCTGGAGACGCTGCTCGGAAGCGAGCCGGTGCTGGCGCCGCCGGAACGGCTCTATCAGCGGATGTTGCAGGGAGACGTCGAGGAAGCCATCGAGATCGCCGACGAAGCGATAGAGGAGGCGGGACTGGCGTCGTTCCACGACACGGTACTCCTTCCCGCCCTGCGGTTAGCCAGCGACGAATTGAGCGACACACCCGAAGCTCTCGCTCAGCGGCGCACCATGACGACAAGCCTGCACGCGCTGGTCGATGAGATCGCGCCGGCGGACGGAAATGAAACGCCCAGGGTTCTGCTGGTGGGCGGGCGCACTGAACTCGATGAGCTTGCCGGCAAGGTGGTTTCGCAACGGCTCACCGCGCAAGGTATTCCCAGCCGCACCCTGCCCCCCATCGCGATCAAGCAGGAAAATATCGCGATGATCGACCTTGAGGGGATCGACCTGGTTTGCCTTTTCTATCTCGGTGAAGGCTTCAAGGTGCAGGCAAGGTATGTATCCCGTCGGCTGAAACAGCTTCGAGCCGAGCTGACGGTGCTGGTCTGCCAGCTTTCCGAAAGCACTGAGTTCGTCCCCGCCAGCGCGCTCAGGGTCGACGATGCTACACAGGACATCGATACGACCGTTCAGAAAATCGATGAGATACTCGGGGTGCAGGCGGCTGATCAGGGCGCCGCGGACGTTGTTGCCATCGAGGACGCCGCGAAAGACGGGCAACTGGCGGACACCCTCAAGCGGATTGCGGTCGAGATGAACGTCCCCATCGCTACGATCGGTCTGCTCGGTGACGTGAAGCATCAGCGAGACGAGGACGCCTATAAGCTGACCGCCAGGATTGCGGAGACGAACGAGGCACTCGTCCTGCGCCCCGGCGCCGACGAAACCGACACGAACAAGTTCCTGCAGAGCAATGGCATTGGCTTTTATGCCGGCGCCCCGCTGAGGCGCCGTGACGGTACGCCACTAGGGGCGCTTGTCCTCATCGACTATGAGGACCGGACATTCGACATAGCCGATGAAGCAAAGCTCGAAAAGCTTGCCGACGAGGTCGTTCAGCTCCGGCTGAAGTGATGTCTTGCCGACGCCGTTGATAGAATGGCGCCGAAAGCTTGACCTTCTAGGGCTGCCGCTATTGCGAACCGGAGCGCCGGCTATCTTGGGCGTATTGCGCGCAACACGCTCCAGGTGAGGATGGCGATGCAGCCGGCGAGGAGGGCGGCTCCGGCGATCAGAGCGGGGAGCGATAGCCAGAGGGTGGCTATCGTGACGATGGCGATGAGGGCGATGCAGAGGGCGGCGAGGGCGCCGTCATCGACAAAGAGGCCGAAGGTCTCGGACCAGATGGTGGCGAGCAGTTTCACTGGATGGTCCCCGTCGAACGGATGGAGGCGGCGCGGTTACCGATGAGCCAGGCAGCGAGGCCCAGCACCACGAAGATGCCGATCAGCGCCAGATCTTCACCCGGCCAGTCGACGCCAATTCCCTCGCCGGTCCAGAAGATGCCGAAGCTGGTGAGCATGAGGCCGACGACGTATTTCAGCGTGTTCTCCGGCACCTGCGAGAGCGGGCGGTGCACGAAGAGGCCGATGACGGCGACGATCAGCACGGCGGCCAGCGCCCCGAGCGCGGCGTAGAGCGTCATGCCGCGGGTGGTGCCGACGGCGATGACGATGAAGATGACCTCGACGCCTTCGAGCAGTACCGCCTTGAACGAGGCAAGGCCGGCGACATAGTCGGCGCGGCGTTCGCCGGCCCGGCGCTGGAGCTCGGCTGTTTCCTTGGCGAAGGCCTTCTCCTCGTCGTGGAGCGCGATGACGCCGACGCGGCGGAGGATAGCCTTGCGCAGCCAGCGCATGCCGAAGAGCACGAGCAGCACGCCAACCGCGAACTGGACCAGATGGATAGGGATGGTCGCGAGCAGCGGACCGAAGATGGCGGCTAACGCGACGAGGGCGACAAAGGCGAGACCGGCGCCGACGAGCGCAGGTCGCCAGCCGCGGGTCAACCCGACGGCGAGGATAATGGTGAAGGCCTCGACCACTTCGACGAATGAGGCGAGGAAGGCTGCTATGACGGTCGAGAGGATTGCTGTCATGGGCTCATGGCTCGGGGGCGTTCATCTTGGCTTGCGGGTGCCGCGACGGGTCCAGTTCTTGTCGATGGCGGCGCGAAGCGTGCTGAGGCGATCGAGGGTGTCGATCGACCGGCCTTCGGATCGTCCGGCGATGCCGATAGTCAGCGCTTCGATCAGCACCATGGTGCCGGCATGGGTAGCGAGGTGATCGGCCCGGCCACGCGGCACCCGCAGGATCTGGGCGACACGGTTGCCGGCGACGTCGCCGAGGTCGTCTGTGACGAGGATGACGGGAAGTTGCAGGCGGTCGGCTTCGTCGAGGGTCACCTCGGCTTCGCGGTAGAGCGGACCGTAGGCCATCATCAGGACGGCGTGGCCGGGCTGCATGGCGACCAATCCGTCGGCGAGGCCGATGCCCGGCAGGGTCAGCGCGGAGGTGGGGTAACCCAGGCGGTTGAACTGCAGAGTGGCGTAGCTGGCGATAGCGCCCGAGGGGCCGATGCCGAAGATGTGGCGGTGGCTGGCGGCCGCGAGGATCGCCACGGCGTGCTCGAAGGCGGTTGCCATTGCCGGGCTCATGAGCAGCGCGAGGATTTCGGAGTGGATCTCTATGACGTGGGCCAGCGTACCGTCACCGGCGCTCGAGCTCGCCTCGAGCGTCTGGGCGAGGCGGTCGCCAGGGGAAGCTGCCATCAGATCGGCGAGAAGGGCCTCGCGGAGTTCGGCCAGCGAGGCGAAACCGAGCGACTTCGCGGTGCGCACCACTGTTGCATCGCTGGCGCGCGCCAGCGTCGCGATCTGCGAGGCCGAGCTTAGCACGACGTCGCGCTTGCGATCCATGAAAGTACGCGCCACGGCCTGCTCGGCCCGGGAGAGCCTGGCAAGGACACCAGTGACATGGTCATCGAAGGTGGTAGCGCTGCCGGTCATGACTCGCTCGATGTAGCGAGTGCTTCATATCATCATGTCGGAAGTAATTGCTACAGTCAGGTCAGCTCGCGGCCGATCCGATCGGCGGTGGCGAGCGCCGTGGCGCGGACCAGTTGCTCGTATTCGGCGTCCCGCCCGGCAAGGAACGGGATGCTGACCGCCGCGACCACGTCGCCCGAGCGGTCGCGGATCGGGGCGGCGTAGGAATTGACCGACGCCGTAAACTCCCCCGGATCCTTGGCCCAGCCCTGCTGCCGCACCCGTGACAGCTCCTCCTCGATCGCCTCGGGCTCGAAGATGGTCCGCTCGTTGTACTGGGTCAGCGGCCGCGAATAGATGCGCTGGCGCTCCGCCTCGGGCAGGAAGGCGAAGAGCGCCTTGCTGCTGCCGCCGGCATGGATCGGCAGTTGTTCGCCCACGCGCGCATGCAGTGCATGCTGCTTGGTGCCACCGGCCACCGCGATCACCAGCACATGCCCGCGATCATAGATCGAGATCTTCGACGTCTCGCCCAAGGAGCGCGCCACGAAATCGAGATGCGGTTGCGCCGCCTTCGCGACCCGCCCGCCTGACGGCATGCCCACGCTATCGGCCAGCGACAACAGCCGGCTCCCCAGCACGTAGTCCGAGTTCTCCAACTGCCGCACCAGCCCGTGCGCCGTCAGCGAATTGAGGATGCGATAGACGGTCGAGCGCGTCACGCCCGACTGCGCAACGAGGCGCTTGAGGCCCAGCCCGTTCGGCGCCCGCTCCAGTTGCTGGAGAATGGCCATCATCCGTTCGATCGCCGGATTGCGGTTTGGCGCATCGATCTCCGACGCAGGCATGGCTTGACATCCCATCAGTTTGTCCGCCACGGTTATCATCTGACACCAAGAGTTTCAAATAAGAAACCGTGCTGTCGATAATCGGGTCTTCGAGGAGGAAGCCTGGTGGCCACCGCCAAGCAAAACGCGGCTCGCGCCGGCACCCGCAGGGGTCGCCTGTCGTCGCGCGAAAACCTGCTGCTCCTGCTCTTGGCGCTGCCCGGGATCGTCTGGTTCCTGATCTTCTCGTATGGGCCGATGGCCGGCCTCGTCGTCGCCTTCAAGTCGTTCAACATCCGCGACGGCATCTTCGGCAGCCCGTGGAACGGCATCTCGAACTTCCGCTACTTCTTTGCGAGCGGCGACGCCGTGACCGTCGTCTTCAATACGGTGTTCCTCAACGCGCTCTTCCTCGGCGCCTCGCTCTTTGCCGGCCTCGTCCTGGCCCTGATGCTCAACGAGATTCGCGGCGGCCCCTACCGGCGCTTCATGCAGTCGGTGATCTTCTTTCCGTACTTCGTCTCGCCGATCGTGATTTCCATCATGCTGCAGGTGATCCTCTCTGGCGTCGGCGGGCGCGGCGGGCTGCTCAACAACCTGCTCAACGTCTTCGACCTGCCGCAGGTCGCCTGGTACACCGAGCCCGGCGCCTGGCCGTGGATCCTCACCATCGTCAAGGTGTGGCAGCTGGGCGGCTATACGTCGGTCATCTTCCTCGCCGCCATCACCTCGATCTCCGAGGAGGTCTACGAGGCCGCGGCGCTCGATGGCGCGAGCCGCTGGCGCATGGCGCTGTCGATCACCGTGCCGCTGCTGCTGCCCACCTTCGCGGTGCTGGTCGTGCTCGGTGTCGGCCGCATGTTCTTCGGCGATTTCGCCACCATCTACGCCATCGTCCAGGATAACGGCATCCTGTTCCCCACCACCGACGTCATCGACACCTACGTCTTCCGCTCGCTGCGGATGATCGGTGATTTCGGCACCACCGCCGCCATCGGCCTCTTCCAGTCCGTCGTCGGCTTCGTCTTCGTCGCTGCCGCCGTCATGGTGCAGCGCCGCTTCCAGAAAGAGAGCAGCATCCTGTGAGTGCGATCGAGCAGGAGAGTTCTGTTTCGCGGGCCAGCGCGCGAGCGCCGCGGTCCACCTTCGGCGCGAAAAAGCGCCGCATCGAGCCGTTCGCGGCCGCGAGCTACGTCACCGTCACGCTGTTCGGCCTCTTCTGCCTCGTGCCGCTCTGGATGATCGTGGCGGGGTCGCTCACCGACGAGTCGGTGCTCGGCCTCAACGGCTACAGCCTCTTCCCGCAGCCCTTCTCGCTCCGCGCCTACGAGCTGCTCTTCACCGGCCAGTCGCTGCTCAACGGCTACGTGGCGTCGCTGTTCATCACCATCGTCGGCACGATCCTCTCGATCTCGTGCACGGCCTCGATCGCCTGGGTGATTGCCCGGCGCCTCCCCTTCATCAGCAAGCCGCTGACGATCTTTGCCTACATCCCCATGCTGTTCAACGGCGGCCTCGTGCCCTTCTACCTGCTGGTGACGCAGGTGCTGCACCTCACCAACAGCTGGTTCGCCATGATCCTGCCGCTGATGCTGGCGCCCTTCCTGATCTTCGTGACGGTGAGCTTCTTCCGCCAGATGCCCGAGGAAATCCTCGATGCCGCCCGCATCGACGGAGCAGGGGAGCTGCGCATCTTCTTCCAGATCGTGCTGCCGCTCTCAAAGCCGATCCTCGCGGTGCTGGGGCTCTTCTACGCCGTCACCTACTGGAACGAGTGGTTCACCGGGCTGCTCTTCATCTCCGACACCGACAAGTTCCCGCTGCAGCTGATCCTGCAGAACCTCATCTCCAACGTCACCAATGCGGCGAGCCTGCCGAGCTCGGCCGGCGACTCGATGGCGCCGGTCTACCAGCTGCGCTTCGCCATGACGGTGCTGACCGTCGGCCCCATTCTGCTCGCCTACCCATTCGCACAACGCTTCTTCGTCAAGGGCATCACCCTTGGCGCCACAAAGGGGTGACGACGGCACAAAAGCGCGTCGCACAAGCAGGAGGAGACTACCAATGAGACTTTCTCGCAGACACTTCATGGCCCTGAGCGGTGCCGCCGGCATGGCGGGCGCGTTCGGCGGCATCTCGCCGGCTTTTGCCGCCAGCGGCACCTCGATAGCGCTCCTGCCCTCGCAGGCGCCGACCAACTGGAAGGCCGTGCTCGACAAGGCCAACGCCAAGCTGCAGGAAGAGCTCGGCTTCACCTTCGATGCCCAGTTCATCAACTGGAGTAACTACGGCCAGCAGTCGCTGCTGAAGTTCACCGCCGGCGCCCAGTTCGACACGGCGCTCCAGGCCCTGTGGCTCAACATGGCGCAGCTGCAGCAGAGCGGCGCTCTCGCCGATCTCACCGGCCAGATCGACAAGTACCCCAACCTCAAGAAGCAGATTGCGCCCAAGCTGATCGAAGCCAATACCTGGGGCGGCAAGCTCTGGGGCATTCCGCAGGTCAACAGCGCCGGCCGCATCCAGCATTTCGGCATCCGCCAGGACCTCGCCGAAAAGCTCGGCTTCGCCGAGATCAACGATTTCGCCACGCTCGAGAAGTTCTTCTACGCCATCAAGGAGAAGGAATCGGGCGTCACCCCGTTCGGCGTCGCCTCGCAGACCGGCTGGCAGATGGCGCTGGCCACGCCCACCGGCATGTTCAACGAGTACTCGTGGGAAAATCCCTACACCATGCAGTACTCGCTGGCGGGCTCCGGCCTCCGCTTCTACTTCGACAAGGACGCGGCGAAGACCGGCTCGTCCAAGCCCATCCCGTGGTGGGACGACGCCGGTACGGTGGCGGCGCTGAAGAAAATCCGCCAGTACTACAATGACGGCATCATCAATGCCGACGCGCTCAACGTCGACCAGGCGACGATCGAGAGCCAGTTCGGCGCCGGCCGTTTCGCCAGCCTCTGGTCGATCACCGACGGACTCCAGTCCAACCGCCTCGCCGGCCTCAAGAAGGCGGTGCCGACGGCGGCGCTCGGGCAGGTCCTGCCGTTCGGCGGGGCGCTCGGCGACAAGAAGCCGGTGCAGACGTTCCAGGCCGACAACATGATCGTCGTTAACGCCAATGGCGGCGATGTCGACCGGGCCATGGCGCTGCAGGACTGGTTCTCGATCCAGGAGAACCACGATCTCGTCGGCTTGGGCATCGAAGGCACGGACTGGAAGGCGGTTGGCGACAACGCCTTCGAGCAGCTCAGCTCCTACAGCTTCCCCAGCTACGCCATCCTGTGGCGCGCCGGGCTCGAGCGCCTCACCTCGTCGATGACCGACAGCGAGAAGAAGTCGTTCGGCTGGGCTCAGAGCTACGACAACTTCGATCTCGACACCTTCGCCTCGTTCATCCCCGACGTGACCCCGGTGAAGGAAGCCGCGGCCCAGATGAACAACGTGATCACCCAGTACGCCAACCCGCTCTTCTACGGCGTCGGCGACGTGGATGCCGGCCTCGACAAGCTGAAGAAGGCCGCCGACGCCGCCGGCCTCGACGTCATCATGCAGGAGCTCACCAAGCAGGGCGACGCCTACCTCAAATCCCGCGCGTAAAGCGCCTTCCGAACGCCCGAAGGACGCCCCGGCGCCCTTCGGTGGTCGATTTCTCCCCTGCGTCTGCTGCATGGCTCGTCACCTCGCCCTGCCGGTGGCGTGGCTTGTGTGGTGGGCTCCGGGACCGCAAGATTGGGGCATGTCGGTGCCCCAGCTCAGCATTCTCATCGTCGATGAGAACCGCATTCGTGCGTCCATCATCGAGGATGGGCTGCGCGAGGCCGGGCATTCGCGCGTAACGCTGGTGCACAATGTCAACGAGGTGGCGCGGCGGATCACCGAGATTGCGCCCGACGTGGTGGTGATCGATCTCGAAAACCCTGATCGCGACCGGCTCGAGCATTTCTTCACCCTCTCGCGCGCGCTGCAGAAGCCGGTGGCGATGTTCGTCGACCGCTCGGACACCGCCGAAATCCAGGCGGCGGTTGAGGCGGGGGTCTCGGCCTATGTGGTCGACGGGCTGAAGAAGGAGCGGGTGAAGGCCATTCTGGACATGGCCATCCACCGCTTCAACGCCTTCGCGCGGCTGTCGCGCGAGCTCGAGGAGGCGCGGACGGCGCTCGAGGACCGCAAGGTCATCGACAAGGCCAAGGCCATCCTGATGAAGAGCCGCGGGCTCGACGAGGCGGCGGCCTATGCGCTGCTGCGCTCGACCGCGATGAACCAGAACCGCAAGATCGTTGACATCGCGCAGAGCCTGGTGACGGCGGCGGGGCTGTTGGGACCAGAGACATGACGCAGCATCGCATCACCGCCGGCTTCATTCCGCTCACCGACAGCCTGCTGCTGGTGGCGGCGCGCGAGAAAGGCTTCGCGGCGGATGAGGGCGTCGACCTGACGCTGGTGCGCGAGATCTCGTGGGCCAATATCCGTGACCGCGTGGCGGTGGGGCAGTTCGACCTCGCCCATATGCTGGCGCCCATGCCGATCGCGGCAAGCCTCGGGCTCTCGCCCATCGACGTGCCGGTGATTTCGGTGATGGGGCTCAATCTCGGCGGCAATGCGTTCACGGTGAGCGCGGAGCTGTGGGAGGCAATGCAGGCGGCCGGGGCGCCGGCGGATTTCTCACCGGTCGGCGTCGGGGCGGCGCTGCGACTGGTGGTGAAGCTGCGGGCGACAAAGCTGAAGCTCGCGGTCGTGCATCCCTATTCGAGCCACAACTACGAGCTGCGCTATTGGCTCGCGGCATCGGGCATTCATCCGGGGCGCGATGTCGAGCTGGTGATCGTGCCGCCGCCGCTGATGGCCGATGCGCTGCTGGCCGGGCGGATCGACGGGTTCTGCGTCGGCGAGCCGTGGGGCAGTGTCGCGGTGGCGTCAGGCGCCGGGCGGATCGCGACCGTGAAGGCGCGCTACTGGCCACGTAGCCCCGAAAAGGTGCTGGGCGTGACGGCGGCCTGGGCCGACGCCAATCCCGAGACGCTGGCGGCACTGCTCCGGGCCATGCACCGGGCGGCGCTCTGGTGCAGCGATCCGGCCAATCATGCCGAGGCGGCGGCACTGCTGTCGCGGCCCGAATATCTGGGCCAGCCGGCCGAGGTGATCGGGCGAGCACTGTCGGGGCAGATTGCCCAGGCGCCCGGGCAGGTGGTGCCGGTCGACGAGTTCTTCATCCCGCAGGCCCACGCGGCGAACCTGCCCAATCCGGATGATGCGCTCTGGTATTACAGCCAGATGGTGCGCTGGGGCGACGTGCAGCATAGCCCAGAGCGCGCGGCGATCGCGGCCGGGGCGTACCGGCCGGACCTCTATCGCGCTGCGGCCGGCGGCGAGCTGCCGGCGACGAGCCGCGGGCAGTGGTTCGACGGGCTGCGCTATGATGCCGACGCACTCGAAACCTATATCGAGACGCTGCGAAAAGCCGATGCGCTTATTTCCTGAGCACACGTAGTCGCTGCGCAATTCTTAGGCGATATGGTGTCGCAATGGGCGCGCCAGATGGCTCGGTTCGCTCGTGCCAGACAACTAAACCGTTGATTTTTATGGCGGGCGCCAATTGGCACGCGGCGTGCATCGTCGTGGGCGAGCGGGTAACTCCCGCAGTCTAATCGCGTCCAATGACGGGCGCTTCCCAACAGGCAAGGTCGCCAACTGGCATGCCACCCACAATCGGGTGCGCTCAGCCATTTGGCGGCCTTTTCGTTTTTGCCCGGCAGCGCGGGCGGAAGGAACGGCGATCATGGACACCGAGGGCGATTTCACTGCCGAGCAACGGCGCTATCTCGAGGGCCTCGTTGCGGGGATGACCGCGGCGCGCTCGGCGGCGAACATCGCCACCGCGCCGGCCGAACCGGTGGGGCCCGATGCGCCCCACCTCAAGGCGATGAGCCGCTTCGAGGCCGAGGGGCGGAAGCTCGTCGACCAGGAGAAGTTCAAGCGCGACGAGCATCCGCTCGATGCCTATGACCGGCTGAAGACCGAGGCCGAGGCGGGCAATTACCCCAAGCCGCAGGACAATTATCGCTGGCGCTGGCACGGGCTGTTCTACGTGGCGCCCAACCAGAACTCGTTCATGTGCCGGCTGCGCATGCCCAACGGCGTGCTCAACCATTGGCAGATGGCCGGGTTGGCGCTGCTGAGCCAGACGCATGGCGGCGGCTATTCGCACATCACGACGCGGGCCAACCTGCAAATCCGCGAGATTGCGGCCGAGAAGGCGCCGAGCCTGATCGAGGCGATCTGGGAGCTCGGGCTCGCGACCCGCGGCTCGGGTGCGGACAATGTGCGCAACGTTACCGGCTCGCCGACGGCGGGGATCGACCGCCAGGAGCTGCTCGATACGCGGCCCTATGCGCGGCACTGGCACTACCATGTGCTGAACTCGCGGACGCTGTCCGGCCTGCCGCGCAAGTTCAACGTCGCCTTCGATGGCGGCGGGGCGGTGGCGGCGCTCGAGGACACCAATGATGTGGGCTTCCAGGCCGTCGAGGTGGTGGCGGGCGGCGGCATCGAGGGCGGGGTGTATTTCCGGCTCGTGCTGGGCGGCATTACCGGCCACAAGGACCTAGCCCGCGATACGGGCGTCTATCTCAAGCCCGAGGAGGCGACCGCGGTGGCCGATGCCATCGTGCGGGTGTTCATCGACCATGGCGACCGGACCGATCGCACCAAGGCGCGGCTCAAATACCTGCTCGATGCCTGGGGGTTCGAGAAGTTCCTAGCGGCCGTGGAGGAGAAGCTCGGCCGGGTGCTGATGCGCATTCCCGAGGATCTGGTGAAGCCGCGGCCGGCGATCGACCGGCTGGCGCATATCGGGGCGCACCCCCAGAAGCAGGCGGGGCTCAGCTGGCTCGGCGTGGTGCTGAACTCGGGTAAGCTGACGACGGCGCAGATGCGCGGTATCGCTGAAATCGCGCGGGAGTTCGGCGATGGCGATATCCGGCTGACGGTGTGGCAGAACCTGCTGTTATCGGGTGTGCCGGATGAGCGGGTGGCGGATGCCGCCGGCGCCGTCGCGGCGCTGGGGCTCGCGACTGAGGCGACGCCGCTTCGTGCCGGGCTCGTTTCGTGCACCGGCAATACCGGGTGCAAGTTTGCGGCCGCCAATACCAAGGGGACGGCCGAGGCGATTGCGCAGTGGGTGGAGCCGCGGGTGGCGGTCGATACGCCGCTCAACATCCATCTCACCGGCTGCCATCACTCGTGCGCGCAGCACTATATCGGCGATATCGGGCTCATCGGCTGCAAGGTGCCGCAGGGCGAGGATGCCGAGCCGGCCGAGGGGTTCCATCTCATCGTCGGTGGTGGTTCGGGCGGGGAAGCGAAGATCGGCCGGGAGCTGATCCGCGATATCGTCAGCGAGGCGGTGCCGCAGACCGTCGAGCGGCTGCTGGCGGCGTATCTGGCGCACCGGGCGGCGCCGGACGAGACCTTCTTCCAGTTCGCCAATCGCCATGAGATCGAGGCGCTGAAGGCGCTGGTCGGGGAGCCTGCATGAGTATCCACGTGACCCCGCAGATCATCCCGGCCGATGCGCCGTTCTCGGATGCGCAGCGCAACTGGCTCAACCGGTTCTTCGCGGACGCGCTGCTGAAGTCGCTGCCGCTGCCTGACCTCGCTCCAGCCGCGCCCGCCAAACCGGCCGAGGATGACTCGACGCCGTGGAAGGATCCGGCCATGGCGATCGAGGATCGCATGGTGCTGGCCAAGGCGCGGCCGGTTCGGTACCGGCTGATGGCAGCGATGGCGCAGCAGGATTGCGGCCAGTGCGGCTATAACTGCGCCGACTATTCCAAGGCGATCTTCGAGCAGGCCGAGGACCAGTTGAACCTCTGCGCCCCGGGAGGCAAGGCGACGGCGCGGATGCTGAAATCGCTGGTCGAGGAGATGGGCGGCGGGGTGATCGGGCCCGAGGAGGTCGCGGCCAAGGCGACGGCGCCGAAGGCCGATGCCGATGCGCGTGCCGGATACTCGCGGGCGCATCCGGTGAAGGCACGGTTCGTCAGCCGCACGCGGCTCAACGGGCCGGGGTCGGAGAAGCACACCTGCCACGTCGAGATCGACCTCAGCGAGTCCGGGCTGAGCTATGAAGTGGGGGACAGCCTCGGGGTGTTTCCGGCCAATGATCCGGCGCTGGCCGATGCGATCATCGCGGCGATCGATCTGCCGGCGGATTTCCCCATCGCGGGCGAACCGTTCCGGCAGGTGCTGATCGAGCGGATGTCGCTGGGGGCGGCGCCCGATGCGCTGTTCCAGTTCATCTCGTATCTGACCGGTGGCGAGCGCAAGAAGAAGGCGCAGGCGCTGGCGCGCGGCGAGGATCCGGATGGCGATGCGGCGAGCCTCGACGTGCTGGCGGCGCTCGCCAAATTCCCCGGCATCCGCCCCGATCCCGAAGGGCTGATGGAGGTGCTGGAGCCGCTGCAGCCGCGCCTCTACTCGATCTCGTCGTCGCCGAAAACCAATCCCGGGCGGGTGAGCCTGACCGTCGATTCCGTGCGCTACGAAGCGGGCGGGCGGGAGCGGCTCGGGGTCGCGTCGACGTGGTTTGCCGAGCGGCTGCCGCCTGCGGGCGAGCTGCTGGTCTACGTGCAGAAGGCGCATAATTTCGCGCTGCCGGCCGATGATGCGACGCCGATCGTGATGGTGGGGCCGGGGACCGGCGTGGCGCCGTTCCGGGCCTTCGTGCACGAGCGGCATGCGCGGGCGGCGGCCGGGCCGGCGTGGCTGTTCTTCGGGCACCAGCGGGCCGGCCACGATCATTTCTACGCCGACGAGTGGGAGATGTTCCGCTCGCGTGGCACGCTCACCAACCTGTCGCTCGCCTGGTCGCGCGATCAGGGGCCCAAGACGTATGTGCAGGACAAGATGCGCGAATCCGGGGCCGAACTCTGGGATTGGCTCAACCGCGGCGCGCATTTCTATGTCTGCGGCGATGCCAAGCGGATGGCCAAGGACGTGGAGGCGGCGCTGCGCGATGTGGCGGTGGCGCATGGCGGGCTGTCGGCCGAGCAGGGCGCGAAATTCGTCGCGGAGATGAAGGCGTCGCAGCGCTATCAAGCGGACGTGTACTAGCTAGACCCGCCGACCCTAACGCGTTGCAGCTTCGTCGACATTCCCCGTTGCCCGGTCTCGCCGGATCGGCCAAGGTCGGTGGTGAAACGAGGCGGGAGGGGTTGCGATGACGAAGCTCGGAGAGGCTCGCTCGCTGGTCTGGCAGCATGGCGTGGTGAGCGTCGAGGATCTCGGCGGCCAGCTCGGGCCGACGCTGTTCGTGCTGCCCGATGGGCGGCAGGTGGCACCGTTCCAGATCGCGCCGTGGGCGGATGATCCGGGTGGCGAGGGGTTGCCGGGCATCCTCAAGCGGTTGCGTGGCGAGTGGCCCTGCGTGCCGTTCGGCGCGGATGCCGACCGGGCGCCGATGGGCGGCTGGCCGGGGTCGCAAGCGGCGGGTACGGTCGATCCGTTTCCGCATGGGTTCAGCTCGAACAATAGCTGGCGTTTCGAGGCGGCCGAGGGGCGCATCGCGCTCGGCATCGACTATCCGGAGGACCATCCGATCCGTTGCTTGCGGCGGACGGTGACGCCCGATCCCAATGGCGCGGCGCTCGATTTTATGCTCGAAGTCGAGGTGCGGCGCGACGGCGTGCTGCCGATCGGGCTTCATCCCTCGTGGCGGCTGCCGATTACGCCCGGGGCCATGCGGATCGAGGTTGGCTCCGAGGTGACCGGGATGACGTTTCCGGTGGCGGTCGATGCGTCGTCGATCTTCCGGCAGGATCAGGTGCTGCAGCCTTGGCACGACGCACCGCTGCTCGATGGTACGCGGCTCGACCTGCGTCAGGTGCCGCTGCCGCAGGCGACCGAGGAGCTGGTGCAGTTGATCGACATGCCGGGGCGGGCGGCGCTGTGGAATACGGCCGAGGGCTATCGGGTGAAGCTCAGCTGGAATGCCGAGCACTATCCGAGCGCGCTGCTGTGGTTTTCCAATCGCGGCCGTACGTTTGCGCCGTGGAACGCGCGGCACTTGGCGCTGGGGCTGGAGCCGGTTTGCGCGGCCTTCGATCTCGGGCAACAGATTTCGGCGGCGGAGAACCCGATCTCGCGGCGCGGAGTGCCGACGGCCCGGCAGTTCCGGGCGGGCGAGACGTTCATAACGCGTTATCGTGTCGAGGTAGAGCCCGCCGAAATTCTCTGAACTCCGGCGGGTCTGGTCAGTGGGCGAAGCGCACGAGGACGGTGCGGATTTCGAGCGCCTGCAACGCGACGCCGAGGGTCTTGCCGTCGAGCTTCAGGCTTTCGCCGGGGTGTTCGACTGGGTCGGCGGCGCGAGCAGCGGCGGGATTGCCGGTGAAGCTGACGGTCTGCGTCTGGGCCGCGTGGGTCAGGTTCTGCAGGCGGAGTGCGACCCAGCCCTTGTCCTCGCCCGGCTTGGCGGTGACCAGCACCGGGGCTGAGCCGGTCGAGAGATAGCTCGCCGACTGTTTGCCGGTGGGAGCGATGTCGCGCATGGCGACAGGCGGCGTGGCGACTTCGGCGGCGAAGCGGGCCGAGGCGGCGGCGTCGGTGGGGCCGGTGCCGGTGGTGAGGCGGTAGCGCAGCGGGATGCGGCCCGATTGCGCAGACTTGAAGTTGACCAGCCAGTGGTTGTTGAGGGCCCAGCTCATGATGGTGGGGCCTTCGGGCTGGAGCGTGCGGTGCCACTTGCCGGTGGTGATGCCGCCCAGATGGGCGAGCGGCGCATCGAGCGGGACGACGGTGACGTTGCGGTCGCCATCGGAGACCGACGCCCAGCGGCCGACGGGGTACCAGTCCTTGGCGGCGCCATCGAGCTGGTCGGCGTTGGGGACGGCGGGGATGCCATTGAGATCCAACAGGAAATCGGCGCGCTTCAGGTTGAAGGGGAAGGCGATGAAGACCGCTTCGGCATCGGCGTGTTCGAGCTTGTCGATCGACCAGTCGACGATGACGCATTTCGTAGTGGCATCAAGGGCATAGACGACTGTGGCTGCCGAGACGCCGGGGGCTTCGATCTTCACGGTGATCGAGGCGCGGCCTTCGTAGATCGATGCGTCTTCGAGGGTGACTTTCGTGGCCGTCTGGCGCTTCCACGGGGTGTCGGTGTGGCCGGTGAAGAATTCCGGTTTGTCGAAGCTGATGTCGGCGATGGCGAGGCGGTCATCGGGGTGATCGACGGTTTCGTAGATGTATTCGCCCGGACCCCAGCCCTGGTATTTGCCAGCGAAATCATGGTTCTGGGCCTTGTCGAACAACTCGGCGATGGCGCCGGTCTGCCGGTCGATGCGGACCCGGTAGTTGGCGTTTTCGATGGTGTCGCCGCTGGCCTTCAGGTCGCCCGAGGGGACGCCATTGGTGAGGTTGAGGAAGGCCCAGCCCATGGGCGGGATGGTGCCGGCGACGCGGCGGATTTCGGGGTAGGGCCGGGGGCCGCCCCAGGTGCTGCGGCGGTTGAAGAAGGTGTCGAGCATGCCGACCGGAGCGGCGCCGCCGCGCGGTTCGGGCTCCTCGACGATGACCTGACGCTCCCAGGGAAGCGTATTGAAAACAAGGACTTCCTTGATGCCGGAATCCTTGAAGGCTTCCTTGGGATCGAGGTTGCCGAGGTTGAAAATGCCCTCGGGACCCTTGGTGCCGAGAGGGGCGGCCAACGCGTTGGCGGCCTTGGCGACGGCGTTGTGGCCTTCCATGGCGGCGGTGTAGGCGAAGCCGGCCTTGCGGTTCCACTGGGCCTGGGAAAAGAGCGAGTGCGGGGCCTCGACCGAGGAGTAGGCGCCCCAGGTGTGCTCGTCAAAAAGCGTCATGGATTCATAGGTTTGGTCGGCGAGGCGAGCATTCCAGTCGGTGGCGCCATCCATGCGGCGCCAGCTTTCTAGGGTCTCGCCGATGCCGACGATTTCGTGGGCGGCGCGGTTGACGGCGACCTCGAAGGCGCTGGAGCCGACGCCGTCGGCCCAGTGATCGGTCCAGTCGCCGCGCTGGGTGCCGATGGCATTTGCCCAATTGCCTTCCAGATGCCGCCCGAAATCGGTCACGGTGATGAATTGCATCTGAACGTTATTTCGGGTCTCGTTCCACTTCCTGACGAAGTCTGGCATGCGGCTGTCAGGCGGGCCGTTGTCGACGCGCACCGGGTGGGTGCTTTCGCAGTAGAGGAAGTCGAACGGGTAGCTCTCGTCGTTCTCGAGTTCGTCGATCCAGCGCGGGAGCAGACGGTCGACGAGATCCCAGTTGCCGAGGCCGGCCTGGCTGCGGCCGAAGAGGTAGTGGTAGCCATTCCAGGCGAGCACCTTCTTGCCCGCCGGACCCTCCCAGCGGAAGGCGCCGGGGAAGGGTTTCGGGCGCGCGCCGCGGATGGGGTTGATGGCGGCGGTGTAGAAGTTGATGCCGAGGTCGTGGAGCAGGTCGGCGAAGAGCCAGCTCACGCCGTTGACGTCGTCCTGCATGGCGGCTTCGACGTTGAAGCCGAACTCGTCGCGGATGGCGCGGAGCGGGTAGAGCGAGCGGTGCATCTGCTCGATGTTCAGCAGCGGCGTGAGGTTGTACTGCATGGCCGCGATATCGATACGGCCCTGCTCGTGCCAGTGGCGGAAGCGCTCGATCTCGCCCTTGCCGGCCTGGCGCAGGTATTTGAGGAAGGGCCCCGTGGTCTCGACGGTCCAGCGATACTGGGCTTCGACCGGGTAGGCGTCGGTCTTTTCGATGAGGTCGAGGGCCTGCCCGACGAACTCGCCGTGCTGACGCAGGGCGAGCTCTTGATAGTCGGTGAAGCCGATATCGGTGTGGGCATGGTTGCAGATGTAGATCGTCTTGATCTTGCTCACGGGGTTCCTCCTCCGGAGATGGTCAGGTCAGTGCGATGCGGGTCCAGGCGCGCGGGGCGACGGTGAAGCTGGTGGCGCCGTTGGCGACGGGCAGGGCTTCGCCGGCGCCGCCCGAGAGCGGGGTGCGGCTGGCCTTGCTGGGCTTGAAGCTGCCGGCGCTGACTTTCGCCTCCACCGGACTGTCGCCGGGGTTGAGCACGGTCAGCGCGACGCCGGTGCCGTCGGTTTCGAGGCGGGTGAGCAGGGCGGTGCCGAGCTCGAGTTTCAGCAGCGACGCGGCGGTGGCTTTGACGGGCCCTCGTTCAGCATAGACGTGGGCAGCGAGGGGCTGGGCGTAGCTGAGCGCGGCCTGGGCCGAGGCGCCGAGGTCGCGGCGGGCATGCGGGACGAGGGTGAAGCGGTACTTGGACTGCCCGCCCTGATCGGCCTGGAAGTTGGTGCTCCAGTAGTTGTTGGTGAGCCACGCCACGAGGGTCGGGCGCTCCCGGGTGACGCGGCCGTCCGGGTCGCCGAAGCGGCCGAAAGTGTAGCCGCCGACCTGCCAGAGCGGGGCATCCGGGCAGGCGACGGTCAGCTCGGACGTGCTGTCGCCGATGCGGATGAAGCGCTGGGCGGTGATGTAGTGGCGGCTGGCATAGGGCAGCTGTTCGTCGTCGAGTTTTGCGATCGCGCCGCCGGTTTCGTAGTGGGCGTCCCAGCCATTGGTGAGGGCCGTGGGCATGGGGAGATAGAGGGCGTGCGGCTCGACGATGGGCTGCTTGGTGACGGTGGCTTCGACGTGGAGCACGGGCTCGTCGCCGACGAGGCGGTAGAGCACGTTGACCTTGTCGCCGTTGGTCAGGCTGAATTTCTGGACGATGCGGGCATTGCCGCGTTCGACCGCCTCGGTGGTTTCGACGAGGGTGCCGTCGAAGCGCTCTGCCTGCCAGTCGCGGTGCCAGGCGAGGTGCCAGTCGGGCGACTCGAGGTCGGGCTGGCCGAACATGTCGGTGCGGATGCCGGAGGCAACGCGCTCGAGGACCGGGACGCCGAATCTCAGGTGCTGGCTGGCGGCGCCGGCATATTCGGTGCCGTCGAGCTTCAGCGAGGTGAGGCCGCCCTTGCCGTCGAGGGTGACGGTGAGGCGGGCGTTGGAGAGCACTCCGTCCCCGGCCTTGAGGCTGCCGTTCGGCATCACCGCGGCCTTGGCGGCCGGGATGGTGACGTAGCTGAGGGCCGGGATTTCGACAGGGGCGGTGTAGTAGGCGTCGTGCTCGGGGAGGTCGGAGGTGACGACGTCCTGCCGCTGAATGCGGTGCGACGAGGGGCCGGTGGGGACGAGGTCTTCGAGGCCGAAGCCGCGCTTCGGATCGGGCGCATCGGCCATGGGCGGCAGGTAGGGCAGGCGGACCGACTGCTTCACGGCAAAGCTGTGCGGGTTGTAGAGCAGCAGGGTCGGCTCGTCGCCGCCGGCGTCCATGCCGAGGCGTTCGAGGCCGTCGCGGCGGAGCATGCGGGCGACGCTGGCGCCTTCGGCCACGGTTGCGAGCTTCAGGAGCTGCTGGGTGCGGGTTTCTGGCGAGTAGGGTTGGGTGATCGAGCGGTCGGCGCCCCAGGTGTGCTCGGCGTAGAGCGCGAGGCCCTTGCGGGCGGTGTCGTGGAGCATGGCGCGGCGGCGCGGTTCTTCCGTCGGATGCCAGGCGTCGAGGCCGGTGGCGGCGTCGAGGTCGCGCTGGCCGCGCATCGCCTGCGCGGTTTCGTGGGCGGTGGAGCCGGCGCCGAAATTCCACCAGTCGGTCCAGTCGCCGCGCAGGGTCTGCATGGTGTCGGCGGGCTGCTGGCGGACGCGGTCGAAGAACTCGGAAATGGTGCCGAGGCGGAGCTTGATGCCGCCGGTTTCGGCGTTGCCGTCGTTGAAATTGCGCACGAAATCCGGGAGGGCGGCCTGGGGCGAGCCGTTGTCATGGTAGCGGATATTGGTGATCTGCATCATCAGGAAGGGATGCGGATAGCCGGTGGCTTCCCACTTTTTCGCCCAGCGCGGGACGCGGGCGCGGGCCTCTTCCATGTTGGTGGGGATCTGGAGGCTGCGGTCGGAGGTCACGCCGTAGATGAAGCCGTTATAGGCGGTGATGCTGCGGCCGCCGGGCGCCTGCCAGTTGAAGGCGCGGGGCCAGGGTTTCAGGGCGTGGCCGTAATGCTCGTTGATGGCCATGGAGATGCCGGTGATGCCGTGATCGAGCAGCGCATCGACGACGCCCCAGGGCAGGCCGTTGACGTCGGTGTTCATGGCCGAGCGGATCGGGATGCCGAGATCGCGGAAGAATTTCAACGGCTTGAGGACGTCGAGGACCATGGAATGGTCCATCAGCGGGGTCATGTGCCAGCCCATGCCGGCGACTTCGATCTGGCCGCGCTTCACCGCGGCGAGGAAGCGGTCGCGGTCGGTATTGGTGGCATGCACCCACCAGTCCATGGTTCCGCCGGTGACTTCGCAGGTCCAGCGGAATTTTGCGTCATCGGGGTAGTCGGCGGTGCGCTCGGCAATGTCGAGGGCTTCGTCTATGAACCGGCGGTGGAGCTCCATCACCACCGGCTGGGGGTGGGTGTAGCCGATATCGGTATGGCTATGATGGACAAAGAGAATTTCGTTGATCATGGGGGGTCGCTGGACGCTGGAGAGAAGGGTCAGAAGGCGGCGAGTTTGACCGACAGCGGGGTGCCGATCTCGAGATGCTGGAGGGGCTTGGAGAGGGTGCCGTCGGCGTGATTCACGCGGAACACGGTGAGGCGGTCGGAGTCCTGGTTGGCGACGACGAGGTGGTTGCCCGAGGGCGAAAAGCTCATGTCGCGCGGGGTGTTACCGCCGCTCGGGACGCGGGCGGTCTGGGTCAGCTGGCCGTCGGCGCCGACCCGGAGGACGAGGATTTCGTGGCTGAGGCGGAGGCCGACGAAGAGGTGGCGGGCGTCGGGGGCGAGCAGGATGCCGGCGGGCTGAGTGGTGCCGGGGATGTCGAAACGGTGCTGTCCGGTCGCGGTCACGGTGATGACCGTGGGGGTCAACTCACTGACGACAAAGAGAGATTTGCCGTCGGGGTAGAAGACGAGGTGGCGGGGGCCGAGGCCGGGCGGGAACTGGACGTCGCGGGTGGGGTCGGCGGTCAATTTGCCTTGCGGATCAAGGCGGTAGGCGACGAGCCGGTCGATGCCGAGGTCGGAGACGTAGACGAGGTCGCTGGTCGGGGACTGGACGACGCAATGGGCGTGGGCGGTGGTCTGGCGGGCCGGGTTGGGGCCGCTGCCGGTGTGGGTGACGCTGGCGGTAGGGGCGCCTAAGCCATTGGCGGTGATGGGGAAAACGGTGAGGGCGGCGTCTGGCGCACCCTCCGGATTGGCGCCGTTGTAGTTGGCGACGAGGAGGAAGCGGCCGTCGGTCGAGAGGCTGGCGTGGCAGGCTTCGTTGCCGAGGGTCTGCTGCTCGCCGAGGCGAACAAGGCCAGTTTTTTCAACCACATAGGCGGCAGCGGCGCTCTGGTTGGTGCCGGTGATTTCGCAGGTGGTGTAGAGGCGGCCGCGGGTGGGATCGGGGACGAGCCAGGCGGTGTCGTCGATGTTGCCAGTGACCTCGGACAGGCTCAGGCGGCCGGTTTCGTCGTCGAAAACGAGGCGGCCGAGTCCCTTTCCGTTGGCGGCGCCGTATTGCGGCATCGGGCGCGTCAGGCTGCCCGTAAAGGCGAAAATCGGCACGTTGGGCCTCCCCTTTGTCGTGCTTCGGCGGCCTGTAGGCCATGAACTTCTGCCAGTCGGGACGGGCAGTGGAAGCGCATTGACACGACTAGTATGGTAGACCTACAAGTATTTGACAAGGGAGGACGCTGGCGATGAACGATCCAGCCGGAAGCGCGAAATGAGCGCCTCAAATCATGCCGACACGGTGCTGGTGACCGGCGCCGCCATGGGCATCGGGCGCGGTGTCGCCGAGGTGCTGACGGCCGCAGGCAAGAACCTCGTGCTGCTCGATCTCAACGCCGACGCACTGAACGCGACGGCGAAGGAGTTGGGTGGCAAGGCGGCGGTTTCGGTCGGGTCGGTGGCGAAGCTCGCCGACTGCGAGGCAGCGGTGGCGCTGGCGGTTTCGCGCTTCGGCGGGCTCGGCGGTGTCGCCCATTGCGCCGGCATCCAGACCTATGGCGATGCGGTTTCGACGACGCCGGAGCTGTGGGCGAAGACGCTCGAGGTCAACCTCACGGGCGGCTTCTATGTGGCCAAGGCGGCGATGCCGGAGCTGCGCCGGAACAAGGGCGCCATCGTGCTCGTGTCCTCGGTGCAGGGCATGGCGGCGCAGAAGGGGGCGCTCGCCTATGTCGTCTCGAAGCATGGGCTGATCGGGCTCGTGACCGGGATGGCGATGGACGAGGCCGAGAACGGGGTGCGTGTGCTCGGCGTGGCGCCGGGATCGGTGGAGACGCCGATGCTGCGCTGGGCCATCAACCAGGACCCCAACCCGGCGGCACTCGAAGAAGAGATCGACGCCATGCATCCGATCGGCCGGCGCGGGCAGCCGCGCGAGATCGGCGAGGTGATCGCCTTCCTCCTCTCCGACAAGGCCGCGTTCATGACCGGCGAAACCATTCGCGTCGATGGCGGCATGCTCGCCCGCATCCCCGGCGCGCCCAAGAAGGCCGACGGCAAGTCCACCTAGAGACCAGACTCAATGAAGATCGTAGACATCAAGGCCACCACAGTTGCGATGCCGCTCGAGGCGCCGTTGCGGCATGCCTCGGGCGCCCATTGGGGGCGCTTCGTGCGGACCATCGTCGAGGTGGTGACGGACGAGGGGATTTCGGGCTGGGGCGAGCTGGGCGGTGGCGGCGAAAGCGCCGAGGCGTCGGTGAAGGGCCTGCTGCCTTATCTCAAGGGGCACGATCCGGTGCAGCTCGAGCAGCTGCGCTGGAAGATCATGAACCCGGTGGCGAGCCTCTATAATTCGCGCATGCAGGTGCATGCGGCGATCGAGATGGCCTGCATGGACGCGGCCGGGAAGTATCTCGGGGTGCGGGCCTGCGACCTGATCGGCGGGGCGCTGCGGGAGAGTATCCCGTTCGCGAGCTACCTCTTTTATCGCTACGGCAACGAGGAGAACGGCTTCGGCGACGAGTTCGGGCCGGACGAGCTGGTGGCGGAAGCGCTGCGGCAGAAGCAACTGCATGGGTTCAAGTCGCACAAGCTGAAGGGCGGGGTGTTTTCGCCCGAGCATGATGTCGAGGTGTTCTCGGCGATTGCCGATGCGTTGCCGGGCGACCGGTTCCGGCTCGACCCCAACTCGGTGTGGTCGGTCGAGGACTCGATCTGGGTGGCGAAGGAAATCGAGCATATCCGCAACGACTATTTCGAGGACCCGTGCTTCGGGCTCGAGGGGATGCGGCGGTTGCGCGACCGGATTTCGATCCCGACCGCGACCAATACGGTGGTGGTGAATTTCGAGCAGCTGGCGAGCTGCATCAAGCATGACGCCGTGGATGTCATCCTTCTCGACACCACGTTCTGGGGCGGGCTGCGGCAGGCCTACAAGGCCGGGCAGGTGCTGGAGACGTTCCAGTTCGGCGCGTCGGTGCACTCGTCGGGCGAGCTCGGGGTGCAGCTGGCATCGATGCTGCACCTCGGGGCCGCGCTGCCCAATATGAGCTTTGCGGCGGATGCGCATTACCACCACCTGCTCGACGACATCATTGTCGGCGGCAAGCTGAAATACGTGGATGGCGCGATCGCGGTGCCGAAGGGGCCGGGGCTCGGCGTCGAGGTGGATCGCGAGGCGCTGCAGAAATACGCCGCCTACTACAAGGAGGTCGGCGGCTACACCTATGATCGCGATCCCGGGCGGCCGGACTGGTACTCGATCCAGCCCGAGATGCGCTACGCCGATCCGGCGCGGCACTGAGGGGTCGTGGCATGGCAAATGTAGCGCTGCGCGACATCGTCAAAGTCTATGGCGAGTTCGTCGCCATCAAGGGGATCGACCTCGATATCGAGGATGGCACCTTCGTGGTGCTGGTCGGGCCGTCCGGGTGTGGCAAGTCCACGCTGCTGCGGATGATCGCGGGGCTCGAAACCATCTCGCATGGTGAGTTGCGGATCGGCGACAAGGTGGTCAACGACCTGCCGTCGCGGGAGCGCGGCATCTCGATGGTGTTTCAGTCGTACGCGCTCTACCCGCATATGTCGGTGAAGGACAATCTGGGGTTTGGTCTCAGGATTTCCGGGGTGCCGAAGGCGGAGATCGAGCGGCGGCGGACGGAAGCGGCCGGGATGCTGGGGCTCAATCCGTATATGGACCGTCGGCCGAGCCAGCTGTCCGGCGGGCAGCGGCAGCGCGTCGCCATCGGGCGCGCCATGGTGCGGGAACCGAAGGTGTTCCTGTTCGACGAGCCGCTCTCGAACCTCGATGCGAAGTTGCGCAACCAGACGCGGGTCGAGATCAAGCGGCTGCAGCGGCAGCTCGGCGCGACCGTGGTGTTCGTGACGCATGACCAGGTCGAGGCGATGACGCTCGCCGACAAGATCGTGGTGCTGAACGATGGGCGGGTGGCGCAGATCGGCACGCCGCTCGAGGTGTTCGAGCGCCCGGCCAACCAGTTCGTGGCGGGCTTCATGGGCGCGCCGTCGATGAATTTCATCCCCGCGGTGGTGGGGGAGGGCGGCACGATCGTCGCGGGCGGGCTCAGTCTCACGGTGCCGATCGAGCGCTTCAACCTGCCGGCCAAGGGCACGGCGGTGACGCTGGGGGTGCGGCCTGAGGACGTGGTGCCCGAGGGGCACGGGACGCGGCCGGCGCTCGGCGCGGATTTCACCGGGACGGTGGAGTTTGCCGAAATGCTGGGCGACCAGAGCCTGCTCTTTACCAGCCTTGGCGGGTCCGAGGTGGTGGCGCGCATGCAGCACCCGCGCATGGTCGAGACCGGCGAGGCGGTGCATTTCCGCATCGATGGCTCGCGCGTCCACCTGTTCGACACGCAAACGCAGAATTCGCTGCTCCGGTAACGGGCAGCGGGAACGACAAAACAAAAAGGGAGTGAACGTTATGTCGTTAGTGAAGACCATCGGGGCGGCAGGCCTCGCGACTGCGCTGAGCTTCGGCACCGCTTTTGCGGCCGACCTGGCGCTCTACTCGGACAAGACGCCGTGGAATGCCGGCATGACCGGGCTGGCCGATGCGGCCAGCAAGGCTTCGGGCGCCACGGTGAAGCTGCAGGAAATCACGCCGACCGATAAGTACCAGGCGTTCATGCAGACCTCGATCGCCGGCAACAACGTGCCGGCCTTCTTCACCTGGTGGAACGGCCAGCAGCTCAACGACCTCGTCGCCACCGGCGTCGCGGCCGACCTGACGCCGTACTGGGATGCCGCGGTCGCCAATGGCGACTTCTCGGCCGACCAGAAGGCTCTCGTCTCGGTTGATGGGAAGCCGTACGGCGTGCTGCTCAACGTCGCCAACTGGGTGATGTTCTACAACAAGAACCACTTCGCGAAGGCCGGCATTGCCAACCCGCCGACCACCTGGGCCGAGTTCATCGAGGACTGCGACAAGCTGAAGGCCGCGGGTTTCACCCCGATCAACGGGCCGGCCTCGGGCGGCTGGATGCCGTTCATCTGGTTCAGCCAGCTGGTGCTGGGGACGAACCCGGACTCGTTCGTCGGCCTGACCGACGGCTCGGTGCCCTATGACAGCCCCGACGTGCAGAACGCCTTCAAGGTGTGGGGCGACATGTACGCCAAGGGCTACTTCACCGACCCGCGCGAGCAGGACGATCAGAAGTACTTTGTCGACGGCACCGCCTCGATGTTCCTCGTGGGTGACTGGCACTCGGGTTCGTTCGCCGAAGCCGGCATGAAGCCGGGCACCGATTTCGGCACCTTCCTGATGCCGGCGCTGACGCCCGAAGTGCAGCAGTCGGTGATCGTCGAGGCTTCGCCGATCGTCGTTTCGAAGGCGGCGCTCGAAGCCAATGCCGATCTCGGCAAGGCCGTGCAGGCCATGATGGGGGCCGACGCCGCCAACGTGCTGGGCTCGACCGTGCAGGTCTACAACGGCAACCTCAAGGCCACCGCGCCCAACGAGATCATTGCCGCCGACAAGGACCTCGTCGCAGCCGCCAAGCCGCGTGCGCTCGTCCGCTGGTGGGAAGCCGTGCCGTCGCAGATCCAGGGTGATCTCGTCGCCGCCATGGGCGCCTTCATGTTCAACCCGACCGCCGATCAGGCGACCGAGACGATGAAGACCATGCAGACGATCAACGCCGACTACTGGGCGTCGAAGTAAGAAACCTCCCGCCGGTCGCGCTTTCCGTCAGGGGGCGCGGCCGGTTCCCTTTTTAGGTTGTGTGAATGTCGGGCCTCGGTCTTACCCCCCTCCCAGCTACGCTAGGGCGCCTTGCGCCCAAGCTGCGCTACCTCCCCCACAAGGGGGGCGGTGGGGTGCCCCGAACTGGCCGTGGAACTTGTTGAGATGGTAGCGGCCGCTTTATCGATGCTGAGTGCCGAAGTGCTGAAGGAAGCACGCCAGCGCGAGCGGCGGGCGGCTTGGCAGCAGACGCGGATTGCGTGGCTGTTCATTGCGCCGGCGGTGATTATGGTGACGGTGTTTCTGCTGGCGCCCGTGGTGTTCAACGTGGTGCTGAGCTTCACCAAGTGGCAGAAGTTCACCGGGCTCGACCAGTTTGCCGGGTTCAACAATTACGCGCGGCTGTTCCGCGTGCCGTATTTCTCCGAAGCGCTCGGGAATACCGCCGTGTGGGTGGTGGGCGCCGTGGTGTTTCCGCTCGCGGTCGGCCTCGGGCTGGCGCTGCTGCTCAGGAACATTCCCTTCCAGGAGACCTTCAAGAGCCTGTTCTTTCTGCCGCGCGTGCTGGCGCCGACGGCGGTGGGTGCGGTCTGGTATTACGTCTATGCCCCGCATGGCGTGCTGAACTCGGTGGTGTCGGGGGCGACGGGGTCGAATTTCGACTATGGCTGGCTCTATTCGCCGGACACGGTGACGGGCTCGGTGATCGTCACCTTCGTGTGGCAGACGGTGGGCATCACCATGGTGCTGCTGCTGCTGGGCTTGGCCGCCATCCCCAAGGATCCGATCGAGGCGGCGCGGGTCGATGGCGCATCGCCGGGGCAGATTTTCCGCCATATCATCTGGCCGCTGCTGCTGCCGACGGTGCTGGTCGTCACCATCCTCAACGTCGCGGCGGGGTTCACGACCTTCGACCTGCTCTGGGTGATGGCGGGCGACTTCCCGGGCAAGCGCACGCTCTCGCTCGCGGTCTACATGTATTACGAGAGTTTCTCGAACGGCGCCTGGGCCTATGGCTCGGCGGTGGCGGTGGTGCTGGGCGCCATGGTGATCCTCGTTTCCTCGCTGCTCGCGATCGTCCAGTCGCGCGTCACCAAGAACATCCGCTAGGGCGCGCGCCATGGCTGTCGATATCACCGACCGGGCATTCATTGCGGGGCTGATCGCAAAGGAAAAGGCGGCGTCGCGCGTCGGCGGGCGCTGGCTGGTGGTGCCGATCATCGTGCTCGCCATCGCCTACCTGACGCCGCTCTATTACCTGTTCGTCACGGTGTTCAAGAGCTCGCAGGAATACGCCAAGAAGGGCGTGCTGGAGTTGCCGGATTCGCTGGCGCCGTTCATCGACAACGTGGTGCAGGCGTGGACGATCGCGCATCTCGGAGAAGCGGCGCTCAATTCGTTTTCCTATGCGCTGGTGGGCGGGGCGCTCGCCGTGGCGTTCGCGGCGGCGGCGGCTTACGGGATGACGCGGCTGACGCTGATCGGCTCGAATGGCTGGTTCATGCTGATCTTCACCGGCACGCTGTTCCCGTTCCAGATGTACCTGGTGCCGCTGCTGTTCGGCTATCAGCGGGTGGGGCTGATCAATACGTGGTTCGGCATGCTGCTGGTCTATGTGGCGATCTGCATTCCGTTCCCGCTGCTGGTGCTCAGGAACTCGTTCTCGGCGATCACCCGCGAGGTAGACGAGGCGGCGCGGATCGAGGGCGCGAGCGAGTGGCGGGTGTTCGTCTCGATGATCGTGCCCAACGCGGTGGGGCCGATGATTGCGCTGTTCCTGCTGCAGTTCACCTTCATCTGGAATGACCTGCTGTTCTCGTCGATCCTCGCCAATGGCATCGAGGTGCGCTCGATCATGGTGGCGCTGCAATCGCTGCAGGGCACCTATTCGACGCTGGGGCCCAATGTGGTGATTACCGCCACGCTGATTTCGAGTATTCCCACGGTTCTGCTGTTTATCGCGCTGAGGAAATACTTCATGGCCGGCCTGCAACTCGGGACGAAATGAGCACCATCGTGGCCAGGGGTTCGAGAGCGCTTTCGGAGGATCGGCAGGAGAGCTCGATCGCCGCGCAGGTGCATGATGTGCTGATGGAGCGGATCCTCGACATGGAGCTGCCGCCCTTCGAGGAACTCTCGGAGGCGCGGCTCGCGGCGGAATTCGGGGTCTCGCGGACGCCGGTGCGCGAGGCGCTGGCCCGGCTGGCGCGGCGCGGGCTGGTCGATATCCTGCCGCAGCGGGGGACGATCGTTTCGCCGCTGAGTCATGACCGGATCGCCAAGTCGCGGTTCATTCGCGAGGCGCTGGAGCGGCCGCTGGCGAAGCTCGCAGCCGAGAAGCTGACGCCCGAGATCGCGGCGCTGATGACGCGCGAAGTGGCGCTGCAGCAGACGTTTGCCAACCTCTCCGACGACCAGAGCTTTCTCGAATCCGACGAGCGCTTCCATGCGCTGATCGCCAAGGCGGCGGGGTTCGAGTCGATCTGGGATGACGTACGTGAGGCAAAGTTCCACATGGACCGCATCCGGCGCATGTCGCTGCTCTCCCAGGAGCACATGTTCTTCATCGTGCGCGAGCACGAGGAGATTCTCGGGCGGCTTAAGGCGCATGACGTCGAGGGGGCGGACCGCTCGATCGCGGTGCACCTGACCTCGGTGATGCATGAGCTGGATGTGATCCGGGACCGGCATCCGGAGTATTTTATGCGGGACGGGAAGGCTTAGGGGGCGTCCGGCCGGACCCCTCACCTCAGCTGCGCTAGGCCTGCGGCCAAGCTTCGCTATCCTCTCCCCGGAGGGGCGAGGAGGCGATGGGGGTGGGCGCCGTGGATCACTAATCCCTCAGGCAGCGGCTCAGGGTGGCTAGCCAGTTTTTGCTGGCGAGTTTCTCGAGCAGCGCGGCGTTGTAGCCGTGGGCGGTCAGGGCCTCGAAGAGTTTGGGGACGCCGGTGACGTCCCGGATGGGGTCGGGGACGGTGCAGCCGTCGAAATCCGAGCCGAGGCCGACATGGTCTTCGCCGAGTTTGTCGATCAGGTAGTCGAGGTGGCGGATCATGGTGTCGAGGCCGACATCGGACTGGCCCATGCCGTCGGCGCGGAGGAAGCTCACCGAGTAGTTGAGGCCGACCATGCCGTTGCTGTCGCGGATCATGTCGAGCTGGCGGTCGGTGAGGTTGCGCGCCGAGTTGCTGAGCGCGTGGACGTTGGAATGGGTGGCGACGAGCGGCGACTGCGACAGGCGGGCGACGTCGTTGAAGCCGGCCTCGTTCATGTGGCTCAGGTCGATCATGATGCCGAGCACGTTGCAGAGGCGGATGAGGTCCTTGCCGGCATCGGTGAGGCCGGGGCCGGTGTCGGGGGTGCTGGGGAACTTGAAGGGGACGCCGTGGCCGAAAAGGGTCGGGCGGCTCCAGACCGGGCCGAGTGAGCGCAGGCCCATATCGTGGAAGAGGTAGAGCGCGTCGAGGTCGGCGCCGATGGCTTCGGCGCCCTCCATGTGCATCACGGCGGCGATCCTGCCGGTGCCGAAGGTGGCGCGGAGTTCGCTGGCGCTGCGGCAGACCTTGAAGGCGTCCGGCGCAGCGCGCTCCATCCAGTGGAGGTGGCCGGCCATCTGCAGCGCGATGGGCTGGGCGGCTTGGGGGAGCATCATGGCGGGGAGCGGCACCTCGAAGGGCGCCTGCTTCATGAGGCCCATATAGTCGAGGCCGGTCTTGGGCGAGGGCACGTAGATGGCGAAGAGGCCGCCGGCGAAGCCCGAGGCCTTCATGCGCTTCAGGTCGAGATGGCCGATGCCGGTGTCGCCGAGCCAGAGTTCGTTGCGGCGCTCCGGCTCCTGCTGCAGGCGGAGCAGGAAATCGTTGTGGCCGTCGAAGAACGGGAGCGGATTGGTCACGGCAAGTCCTCGGGAAGCTCTGGCGGGCGGAAGGCGGGAATGTCAGCATCGGATGATGCCGCAGGATAGGGACACGATGGCTGCCGCTTCTCAAGTGCCAATGTCGGATTGGGATCGCGCGCCGTGGAACCGGTGGTCGTTCCAGCATGTGCGCGAGATTTTGCCGACGGCGGTGATCTCGCGGGGGAGCGGGCCGGTGCGGGTTTTGCCGCGGGCCGAGGTGGGGCTCGATGGGCTGGCGGTGACGGGGCTGGCGGGTGAGGCGACGACGCTGGCGGGGTTTCTCGCGGACAGTTTTACCGACGGGTTCCTGGTGCTGCGCGACGGGGCCGTCGTGTTGGAGCGCTATTTCAACGGGATGGACGAGGCCACGCTGCATCTGTCGCAATCGGTGGCGAAGTCGTTCACCGGGGTGCTGGCGGGGATTCTGGTTTCGCGCGGGGTGATCGATCCGGCGGCGCTGGTGACGGATTATGTGCCGGAACTCGGGGCGACGGGGTATCGCGGGGCGACGGCACGGCACCTGCTCGACATGACGAGCGGGGTGCGGTTCACGGAGGATTACACCGATCCCTATTCGGACATGGGGCGGGCGGATGTGGCTTCGGGGTGGAAGAAAGCGCCCCCTGATGGGCGGGTCTGGCCGGGGTCGATGCTGGAGCTGATGCTGTCGCTGCGCGAGGTGGAGCGGCGGCATGGCGAGCGGTTTTCGTACCGGTCGATCGAGACGGATGTGCTGGCGCTGGTGCTGGAGCGGGCGACGGGGAAGCGGCTGGCGGAGCTGTTGTCGGAGGAGATCTGGTCGAAGCTGGGGATGGAGCAAGGCGGGTGCATTACCGTCGATCGGGACGGGTTTGCGCTCGCGGATGGCGGGCTCAATGCGTGCCTGAGGGATTATGGGCGGTTCGGGCAGATGGTGCTCGAGGGCGGGGCGTGGGTGGAGGCGACGCGGGCGGCGGATCACGCGGCGTTCGGCGAGCCGTACACGGCGGTGCTGCCGGGCGGGGCGTATCGCAACCAGTTCTGGGTGGAGGACGGGGTGGGGCGCAACCTCATGGCGCGCGGGGTGTTCGGGCAGCTGGTTTATGTCGACTTTGCGCGGCGGATGGTGGTGGTGAAGCTGTCGAGCTGGCCGGAGTTTGTGAACCCGGGGTGGACGCGGGCGACGATTGGGGTGGTGCGGGGGATTGGAAGGGCTTTGGGTTGAGGAGGTCCCTCACCTCAGCTCCGCTAGGGCTTCGCCCAAGCTGCGCTATCCTCTCCCCGACGGGGCGAGGAGGCGATGAAGGGGAGGTCACGGCACTTGGTCGCCCCCTCCACCATGCTTCGCATGGTCCCCCTCCCCCGTAAACGGGTGAGGATCAAGGCGAGATCGTGCCTCCATAACAGTCAGGTGGGTACCGGCGGTGCGTTGATGCTCACCCGTGAAACGGGGGAGGAGCACGGAGAGATCGGCGCCGGGGTGAGCCGGCGCCGACTGGAAGTCTTACTTCGTGGTGAGGTTGTAGTAGGTGACGTCGGCGGATGAGCCCTGGACGTAGCCTTTGATGTTCGAGCGGTCGGCGCGTTGCGAGATCGACTGGAACATGATGGCGAAGGCGCCGCGGTCGAGAACATCCTTCTGGAGCTGGATGTAGTCGGCTTCGCGCTTGGTCTCGTCGGCCTCCTGGGCGGCGGCAGCGGTGGCCTTGACGAGTTCGTCGTCCTGCCAGCTGTTGCGCCAGGCGAGCGGCTTGCCCTTGATGGCGGCGTCGGAATTGTCGAGATTGGTGACGAAGCCGTCGGCGTTGGTGTGCGGGTCCATGTAGTCCGGGCCCCAGTAGACCATCAGGGCCTGATGCTGGCGGGCGCGGTACTTGGTGAGCATCGGCGCCATCTCGGACGAGACGATGTTCACCTTGATGCCGCCTTCGGCCATGGTCGACTGGACCGACTGGGCCATGTTGACGAAGGGCGCGAAGTTGGGCGCGTCGAGGTTGAGCTCGAAGCCATTGGGGTAGCCGGCCTCGGTCAGCAGCTGCTTGGCCTTCTCGACGTCGAGCTTATAGGGGTTCTCGTTGTAGGAGGCCCAGAAGCCTTCGGCCCAGAACGACTGGTGGACCTGAGCGGCGCCCTTGAGGAACGACGCGGCCATGCCGTCATAGTCGATGAGGTAGCGCAGGGCCTGGCGAACCTTGGGGTCCGACAGTTCCTTCATGCTGGTGTTGAAGCCGATATAGTAGAGCAGGGCCTGCGGGATGGTGGTGACCTTGATGTCCGCGTTGGAGCCGATGGCCGTGATCTGGTCCGGCGTCAGGTTGTCGGCGATATCGACGTCACCCTTTTCCAGCGCAAGACGCTGGGCCGACGCTTCCGGAATGTGGCGGATGACGACGCGCTTCAGCGCCGCGACACCGCCGCGGTAGTTCGGGTTGGCCTCGAGCATGACGGAATCGTTCGGCGTCCACGACTTGATGACGTAAGCGCCGGAGCCGGCCGAGTTGTACTTGAGCCAGCCATTGCCCATGTCGCCGGCCGCTTCGTGCGACATGGCGGTCTTTTCGTCGACGACCGAGCCGACGACGGAGCCGAGCAGGGCGTAGACGAGCGAGGGGGCGAAATCGACGCCGATCTTGACCACGAGGGTCGAGTCATCGGGGGCGGTGACCATGGCGTCGATATTGTCCTTGGTCCAGCCGAGCTGGCTGATCAGGAATACCGGGGTCTTTTCGAGCTTGATGACGCGCTGCAGCGACCAGGCGGCGTCGCCGGCGGTCACCGGGTTGCCCGAAGCGAATTTCTGGCCGGCCCGGATCTTGAAGGTGAAGGTGTGGCCGTTGTCGGTGACATCGACGCTCTCGGCGACGCCGGGGACGAGCTTGGTCACGTCGGTCGGCTCGAACCGCATGATGCGGTCGTAGGAGTTGGAGATGACCTCGATGCCCGAGAGCTCATAGGCCTCGGCCGGGTCCAGCGAAATGATGTCGTCGATCTGTTTGGCGATCACCAGCGTGTCGCCAGGCGTTGCCGCCTGCGCCATGGGGGTAAGCGCGGCGAGCGCTACCGCCGCTACGGCGATTTTCAAGGCTTTGAACAATGCAGTTCTCCCTGGAACGTGGCCCTGCTGTTCCGGAAGCCCGGAACGCCCATGCGAGCCATCGATCTCCATGAGAAGCGCTTTTGTGACAGCTTGGCAAGCGGCTCGCGATCAGGCCGGAGCCCGCGTAAACCCTTGGCTGGCGGCGATAAGCTTGCGGGTGTAGTCGGCCGAAACCGTGCCTGTGCGCAGATTGTCGGCAGTTACGACCTCGACCAGCCGCCCCAGCTGCATGATGGCTATGCGATCGCAGAGGTGCGCCACTACCGCGAGATCATGGCTCACGAGGATGCTGGTGAGGCTGTAGCTCTGCCGCAGGCGGCCGAGGAGGTTGAGGATTTCGGCCTGCACCGAAACATCGAGGGCCGAGGTCGGCTCATCGAGCAGCAGGATGGGCGGGCGGAGGATCAGCGCGCGGGCGATGGCGACGCGCTGGCGCTGGCCGCCCGAGAGCTGGTGGGGATAGCGGAAGCGGTGGATGGGCAGCAGGCCGACATCGGCGATGGCGGCGGTGACGCGGGCGTCGATATCGCCCTCGCGGTGGATTTCGAGCGGCTCGCGCAGGATGTCGTCGACGGTCTTGCGCGGGTGAAGCGAGGCGTAAGGGTCCTGGAAGACGAATTGCAGCTTGCGCCGGTCGGCGCGGCTGCGGCGGCGGGCGGCGGGCTGGCCGTCGACTTCGAGCGCGGTGCTTTGCGACGGGATGAGGCCGGCGATGGCGCGCAGCAGGGTGGATTTGCCGGAGCCCGACTCGCCGACGATGCCGAAGGTTTCGCCCTTTTCGACCGTGAAGGAGACGTCCTGCGCGGCGCGGACTTCGCGGCCGCCGGCCTGGAAGATGACGCTGAGGTTTTCGGCGCGGATCATTTGAGCCACTCGGGATCGCGGGTGACGGTGGCGAGTTCGGCCCGGCGCACGGTGAGCGAGGGCGTCGCGGCGACGAGCGCGCGCGTATAGGGGTGAGTGGCGTTCTGGAGGTCGCGGGCGGCGATCTCCTCGACGATGCGGCCCGCATACATGATCAGCACCCGGTCGCAGAAGGACGACACCATGGTGAGGTTGTGGCTGATGAGGATGAGGCCCATGCCGCGGTCGCGCACCAGGTCGTCGAGGATGCGGAGGACTTCGTTCTGGACGGTGACGTCGAGGGCGGAGGTGGGCTCGTCGGCGATCAGCAGGTCGGGCGCGGCGATCAGCATCATGGCGATCATGACGCGCTGGCCCATGCCGCCCGAAAGCTGGTGGGGATAGAGATCGTGCACCAGCTCGGGGTCGCGGATCTGCACCGCTTCGAGCATGGCGAGGGTGCGGCGCTTCGCTTCGGCGCGATCGACCTTGAGGTGGAGGAGGGCGGTTTCGCTGATCTGGCGGCCGACGGTCTTCACCGGGTTCAGCGAGTACTTTGGGTCCTGCATGACCATGGACATGCGGCGGCCACGGAGTTTCTGCCAGTCGCGCTCGGTGCAGCGAAGGAGATCGGTGCCCTCGTAGCTCATGGTCTTGGCCGTGACCTTGGCGGTGCGCGGCAGGAGGCCGAGGAGGGAGCGGCCCATGGTGGTTTTACCCGAGCCACTCTCGCCGACAATGCCGAGGCGTTCGCGGCCCAACGTGAAGGAGGCGTTGCGGACGGCGCGGGTGAGGCCGGAGCGGCCGGGGAAGCTGACCTCGAGGTTATCGACGGTGAGGAGGGTGTCGCTCATGCTCACGAACCCGATTTCGGGTCGAAGACGTCGCGGAGGCCGTCGCCCAGGAGGTTGAAGCCGAGGCTGACGATGAAGATGGCGAGGCCCGGGATGGTGGCGACCCACCATTGGTCGAGGATGACGTCGCGGCCCGAGGAGACCATGGCGCCCCATTCGGGCGTCGGCGGCTGGGCGCCGAGGCCGAGGAAGCCGAGGCCGGCGGCGGTCAAAATGATGCCGGACATGTCGAGGGTGAGACGAACGATCACCGAGCTGAGGCAGAGCGGCACGATGTGGCGGAAGAGGATGCGCCAGGTCGAGGCGCCCTGCAGCACGACCGACTGGATGAAGTCGGAATGGGCGATGGTCATGGTTTCGGAGCGGGCGATGCGGGCGTAGGCGGGCCACGAGGTCAGCGCGATGGCGATGACGGCGTTCTCGATGCCGGGCCCGAGGGCGGCGGCGAAGGCGAGCGCGAGGATCAGGCGCGGGAAGGCGAGGAAGATGTCGGTGATGCGCATCAGGACGGCATCGACCCAGCCGCCCATGTAGCCGGCAACGGTGCCGACGGCGAGGCCGATGGGGACGACGATGATCGAGACGAGCGCGACGATGGCGAGGGTGGCGCGGGCGCCGTAGAGGGTGCGGGCGAGGATGTCGCGGCCGAGCTCGTCGGTGCCGAACCAGTGCTCGGCCGACGGCGCGCCGAGGCGGCCGGCGAGATCCTGGTGGAGCGGCGAGTTGCCCAGCGACAGAACGGGCGCGAAGATGCCCATCAGGACGAGCAGCAGGACGATGATCAGCCCGATGACGGCCGTCGGGTTCGTCAGGATGGCGCGAAAGCCGCGATAGAAGCGGCCGGCGATCGCCTGGCGGCGCGAGGTCGGCGCCTCGCTCATCAGCCAATGGGTCATGTCGCTCATCAGCGCCTCAAGCGTGGGTCGACGAGCTTGTAGAGCAGGTCGGATACGAGGTTGATGGTGATGAAGACGGCGCCCACCAGCACGGTGCCGCCGAGCACGGCGTTCATGTCGGAATTGAACAAAGCGCGCGTGATGTAGAGGCCGAGGCCGGGCCAGGCGAAGACGGTTTCGGTGAGCACGGCGCCTTCGAGCAGCGAGGCGTAGCTCAGGCCGATCACGGTGATCAGCGAGACCATGATGTTGGGAAAGGCGTGGTCCCACACGGCGCGCCAGTAGGAATTGCCCTTGATGCGGGCGGCGGTGACATATTCCTGGCTCAGCTGCTCGATCATGAAGCTGCGCGTCATGCGGGCGATGTAGGCGAGCGAGAAATAGCCCAGGATGCTGGCGGGCAGGATGAGGTGGCTGAAGGCGTTGAGGAAGATGTCCCACTCGCCGGCCAGCGCCGCGTCGATGAGGATGACGCCCGTCACCGGGGTGACGATGCCCTGGTAGAAGACGTCGAGCCGGCCGGTGCCGCCGACCCAGCCGAGCTTGCCGTAAAAGACGAAGAGGCCGATCAGCCCGAGCCAGAAGACCGGCACCGAATAGCCGAAGAGGCCGACGACGCGGATCACCTGATCGGGCCAGCGGCCCTTGGTGGCGCCGGCGATGACGCCGGCCGGCACGCCGATGACGACGCCGATGATGATGGCGATGGTGGCGAGCTCGAAGGTGGCCGGGAAGACGCGCATCAGGTCGGACAGCACCGGCTGCGAGGTGAGTACCGACATGCCGAAATCGCCGGTGAGCAGGCGCTTGAGGTAGATGAGGTACTGGACGAAGACGGGCTGGTCGAGGCCGAGGGCCTTGTAGGCGCCGTCATAGGCGGCCTGGGTGGCCTTGTCGCCGACGACGGCGAGCACCGGGTCGATATTGGTGAGGCGGCTGATGAAGAAGGTGACGGCGGTCAGCCCGATGAAGGTGACGGCGAGCGTGAAGAGGAACGACGCCACCCGGCCCAGCAGGCGGCCGGCGCGGCGGTTCGGCACTTGTCGTGAAGCCGGTGCGCTTCCTGCGTCAGCGCTCAAATCGGCGTCTCGTTACGGTCATGCGATGCGGGCGCCCCAAATTCTGCCAGTTTGGTGACACTTCACCATTTCCGGCCACAAGCCAAGCCCGGCGCAGAATGGCCCACATGCAAACGCGGGCGAGAGAGTTGAAGGGCCTCCGCCTTTTGGCGGTGTTACGGGGGCTATGCGGCGCAGGTTTTTGAGACGTAAGCTGACTGTCACAAACGCCGCCTTTGGGAACGCGGCGAGGCACAGGGAGACTTTCATGCAGCTGAATTTCGGCAGGACACTGCTGGCCGGGGTGGCCGCGGCAACGATGCTCACCGCGGTGGCGCTCCCGGCGCAGGCGGCGACGCTCCGCATGGCGTGGTCGCAGGACGCAACCGGGCTCGACCCGCACAAGCAGACGGCGTTCTCGTCGCTGCGGCTGCTCGAGCTGGTCTATGAGCCGCTGGTGCGGCTCGATGCGAAGTACAATGTGTCGCCGGCGATCGCGACGAGCTGGGAATTCTCGGCCGACGGGCTGACACTGACCTTCAAGCTCGACCCGAATGCGAAGTTCTCGACCGGCGATGCGGTGACCTCGGCCGACGTGAAGGCCTCGTATACGCGCCTGCTCGACGAGGCGACGGCGGCGGCGGCGCGGGCCAACTTCCTCTCGATCGCCTCGATCGATACGCCCGATCCGCAGACGGTGGTGTTCCACTTGAGCCAGCCGGATGCGCCGATCCTCGTCGCCATGTCGGGCACCAATGCGTCGATCGTGCCGGCGAGCGCGATTGCGGATGGGAGCATCGGCACCAAGGCGGTCGGCTCGGGTCCGTTCAAGCTCGACGAGTGGGATCCCAACGTGAAGGACGTGCTGAGCGCCAACCCGAACTGGGCGGGCGGCAAGGTGGGCGTCGACGGGATCGTCATCTCGGTACTGCCATCCGAAAGCGCCATCATCGACTCGATGCGCGCCAACCAGACCGATTTCGCGCTCTTCAACGATCCGACGATCGCGACGCTGATCCCGGGCGAGGCGGGGATGACGCTCAACCGCATCCCGGGGCTCGCCTATAACGTGCTGCAGCTCAACCCGAGCCGGCCGCCGATGGACAATATCAAGGTGCGCCAGGCGATCTCGTGCGCGGTGAACCGGCAGGAGATCATCGACACGGCGCTGGTGGGCGAAGGCACGGTGACCGGCCCGCTGACCATGGATGCCTACAAGTCCGACCCCTCGACGCTGTTCTGCTACACGCAGGACGTGGAGAAGGCCAAGGCGCTGATGAAGGAAGCCGGGCAGGAAGCCGGGTTCTCGGTCGATGTGATCGCCGCGACCGGCGAGCCGCCCTATGCGGCCAACGAAGCGCAGGTGCTGCAGAGCCAGCTCGCCGCCATCGGCGTGAAGCTCAACATCAAGACGATGGACCTGAAGGTTTATGTCGACACCTGGCTCAAGGGTGATTTCGACATGGCGGTGGCCCAGAATGGCGGCCGTCCGGACCCGTACCCGATGTACAACCGCTACTTCACCAAGGACGGCAACCTGGTGAAGGTGTCGCAGTTCTCCGATCCCGAGCTGGATAGCCTGCTGCAGCAGGGTCGCGTCGAGACCGATGTGGCGAAGCGCAAGCCGATCTTCCAGCAGTTCGAGGCGAAGCTCGCCGAGGACGCGCCGTGGGTGTGGATCTCGTCGACCGTGACCTACACGGCGAACCTCGACGCGGTGAAGGGCTATGAAATCAACCCCAGCAACTTGCTCTTTGCGCTGAGCAAGGTGACGGTGGGGCAGTAATACGCAGCATGATGGAGGGGGCGACCACGCGATCTGGCGATTGCCGTCGCCCCCTCCACCGCCTACGGCGGTCCCCCTCCCCCGCTTCGCGGAGCAGGATCACGGAGAGTCCTGCGCATGCCCGCCTGTTGCGCTGATCTGGACCTGACATGAATTATCTCGCGCAGCGACTGCTGACGTTTCCGCTGGTGTTGCTGGGCGTGTCGCTGCTGGTGTTCTTCGCCATCCGGCTGGTGCCGGGCGATGCGATCATTGCCATGCTGGGGACCGAGGCGGGGCTGCTGACGGAGACGCAGCGGGCGTCGCTGGCCCAGTATTTCGGGCTCGACCAGCCGATCTTCATCCAATACGGCCGGTGGCTCATGGGGCTGTTCGAGGGGAACCTCGGCATCTCGGTGACTTATGGCAAGCCGGTGCTCGAGGTGATACTCGCGCGGTTTCCGCTGACGCTGGAGCTGTCCCTGCTGTCGATGGTGATTGCTCTCGCGGTGGGGATACCGGCCGGGGTGTTTGCGGCGACGCGGGCCGACAAGCCGTCGGACCTCGGCGTGCGGATTTTCGCGATGCTGGGGCAATCGACGCCGAGCTTCGTGGTCGGGCTGGTGCTGATCTATTTCCTGTCGGTGACGTTCCGGGCCCTGCCGGCGATGGGCTCGTTCACGCCGCTCTTCGTCGATCCGATCGGCAACCTGACGCAGATGATCTTGCCGGCAATCACGCTGGGGTTTTCGTTTGCGGCGGCGGTGACGCGGATATCGCGCTCGGCCATGCTCGATGTGCTGAGCGATGATTATGTGCGGACGGCGCGATCGAAGGGCGCGTCGCAGCGCGAGGTGGTGTGGGGGCATGCGCTGCCCAACGCGCTGATCCCGGTGGTGACGCTGTCGGGCGTCGAGTTCGGCTATCTGCTGGGTGGCGCGGTGATCGTCGAGCAGATCTTTGCGCTGCCGGGGCTCGGGCGGCTGACGCTCGATGCGATTTCGCAGCGCGACTATCCGCTGGTGCAGGGGGCGGTGCTGTTTATCGCCTTCAACTTCCTCGTGGTGAACCTGCTCGTCGACCTCGCCTATGCGGCGCTCGATCCGCGCATCCGGCTCGGGGGCAAGTGATGGGGTTGCTCAAGGCCCTGTGGCGGCACCCGAGTGGCCGGATCGGCGCGGGGATCGTGGTCGTGTTCCTGCTGCTGGCGCTGCTCGGCGCGGTGGGGCTGACGCCGCATGATCCGCTCAAGCAGTTCGTGGTCGACCGGCTGAAGGGGCCGAGCGCGACCTACTGGTTCGGCACCGATCTACTCGGTCGCGACACGTTCAGCCGGCTGATGCTGGGGATCGGGGAATCGTTTCTCGTCGCCTTCGCGTCGGTGGCGGTGGCGGCGACGGCGGGGACGCTGATCGGGCTGTTCGCGGCCTGGTGGGGGCACCTGTGGGACGGAGTGCTGATGCGGATCATGGACGTGCTTCTGGCGTTTCCGGCGATCCTCTTGGCGCTGCTGATCGTGGCGATCGAGGGGCCGGGCGTGGTGACCAGCATCACGGCGATCGGTATCGTCTACACGCCGATCTTTGCGCGCGTGGTGCGGGCGCCGGCGCTGGCGCTGAAGGCGCGGGAGTTCGTCGAAGCGGCGCGGACGTTTGGCAGCTCGCAGGGGTTCATCCTCAGCCGGCACCTGCTGCTCAACCTCGTGGCGCCGCTGACGGTGCAGATCACGCTGGCGCTGGCGTGGTCGCTGCTGACGGAGTCGGGGCTCAGTTTCTTGGGGCTCGGGACGCAGCCGCCGGCGCCGTCGTTGGGCGTGATGCTGGCCGAGAGCAAGTCGATGATGACGCGGGCGCCGTGGCTGATGCTGTTTCCGGGGCTGACGATCATGCTGGCGATCCTCGGCTTCAACCTCCTGGGTGATGCGCTGCGCGACATTCTCGATCCGCGGACGCGGGAGCGCACGGCATGAATGCGCTGCTGACGGTGCGGGACCTGCATGTGGGGTTCGGGCGCGATCCTGCCGCCAACGAGGTGGTGAAGGGCGTGAGTTTTGAGCTCGCGGCCGGGGAGACGCTGGCGATTGTCGGCGAGAGCGGGTCGGGCAAGTCGGTGACGGCTCTGTCGGTGAACCGGCTGGTCGATTTTGGCGGCGGGCGGATCACCGGCGGGACGATCACGCTGCAGCGGGCTGACGGGCCGGTGGATATCACGACGGCGGACGAGGCGGCGCTGCAGAAGATCCGCGGGCGGGAGATCGGGATGATCTTCCAGGAGCCGATGACGTCGCTGAACCCGGTGCATACGGTGGGGCGGCAGATCGAGGAGGCCTTCCGGCTGAGCCGCGGGCTCACCGGCCGCGCGGCGACGCTGGCGGCCAAGGAGGCGCTCGAACGGGTGCGCATACCCGATGCGGCGACGCGGCTCGGCTACTATCCGCACCAGCTTTCGGGCGGAATGCGGCAGCGGGTGATGATCGCGATGGTGATCGCCGCCAACCCGCGGCTGCTGATTGCCGACGAGCCGACGACGGCGCTCGATGTGACGGTGCAGGCGCAGATCATGGCGCTGCTCGCCGAGCTGCGCGCCGAGACACAGATGTCGATGATCTTCATCACCCACGATATCGGGCTCGTCGCGGGAATCGCCGACCAGATCATGGTGATGCAGGGCGGCGTGGCGGTGGAGCAGGGCGCGCTCGATGCGGTGATCGACCGGCCGCAGCACGAGTATACGAAGCACCTGCTGAGCGCCGTGCCGCATTTTACCAGCGGAGCGGCGGTGCGGGACGATGGGGTGCGCGGTGAGGCGAAGGCGCCGATCGTGAAGGTGGATGGGCTTGTCGTTCGCTTCCCGGCGGCACGAGGGCTGTTCGCGCGGTCGGCTGGGGCTGTGCATGCCGTCGATGGGGTGGATTTCGACCTCAGGCCGGGCGAGACGCTGGCGATTGTGGGCGAGAGCGGGTCGGGGAAGTCGACGACGGCGCGGGCGATCCTCGGATTGAGCCCGGTGACGCGCGGGCAGATTGCGGTGACGGGGCAGGGGCACCGGCCGGTGCAGATGGTGTTCCAGGATCCGTTCGCCTCGCTCAACCCGCGGCTGACGGTCGAGGCGCTGCTGGCCGAGCCGGCGATTGCGGCGGGACAAAAGGTTGATGCGAAGCTGCGCGAGCGGATGGGGTTTTTGCTGAAGCGCGTGGGGCTCACCGAGGAGGCGCTGACGCGCTATCCGCACCAGTTCTCGGGCGGGCAGCGGCAGCGGCTGTGTATCGCGCGGGCACTGATGCTGAACCCCGATGTGGTGGTGCTCGACGAGGCGGTGTCGGCGCTCGATGTGTCGGTGCAGGCGCGGGTGCTGGAGCTGCTGATCGATTTGCAGCGCGAGTTCGGGCTGGCGTATCTCTTTATTTCGCACGACATGGCGGTGGTGGAGCGGATCGCTCACCGGATCGCCGTGATGTATGCGGGGCAGCTGGTGGAGATCGGCGACGCCAAGGCGGTGCTGTCGGCGCCGCAGCACAGCTACACCCGGCGGCTGATTGCGGCGGTGCCGGCGATCGAGCGGCGGCGGCAGGATTTCAAGCTCGACAATACCCAGGTGCCCTCGCTGCTGAAGCCGCGCGGCTACGAACCGCCGGTTCCCCGCTGGCGCGAGGCGGGCCCCGACCATCGTGTGCGTGTGGAGGACTGATGAGCGCCGAAACTATTCTCGACCGGGCTTTCGCTCCGCTCGAACAATCGATCGTGTCGGGGCGGATTCCCGGCGGCATCCTGGGCGTGGTCGAGGCCAATGGCGACCGGGCGACGCGGGTGATCGGAGAGGCGCAGAGGGTGCCGGTGAGCCGGCCGCTGACCGAGGGGACGTGGTTCGACCTCGCGTCGCTCACCAAGGTGATCTTCACGACGCCGCGGATACTGGCGCTGGCCGAGGCGGGGACGATCGACCTCGATGCGCCTCTGATTTCGGTGATCCCGGATTTCCGGCAGTACAACCCGACCGGGGCGTGGGAGCGCGAGATCACCTTCCGCCAGTGCCTCGGGCACCAGACGCCGTTCGCCGGCGTGGTGCCGATCTACACCTATGGCAGCGACCCCAATACGCTCCGGGCCTGGGTGCTGCAGCATGAGTGGCAAAAGGGGCCGGCGGTCTATTCGGATATCAACTTCATCCTGCTTGGCATTGCGCTCGAGCGGCTCAGCGGGAAGCTGATCCGGCAGCAGGATCCGGGGCCGGGGTTTGCGTGGTCGGCCGATCCGGCCAACGCCGCGGCGACCGAGCAGGATGCGTGGCGCGGGCGCGTCGTCGTCGGCGAGGTGCATGACGAGAACTGCTATGCGCTGCAGGGTTCGGGGCATGCCGGACTGTTCGGCACGGTGGCGTCGGTGCTCGATTATGGGCGCTCGCTGCTAACGGCGGATGGGGTGTCGGCGGGCGTGGTCGAGATGATGCGGAGGCGGGTCGGCGGGCATCGGTCGCATGGGTGGGAACTGCCGTACGATGGCTGGTCGGGCGGGGATCGCTGCTCGGCCGGGACGATCGGGCATACGGGGTTCACCGGCGTCGGGCTGTGGGTCGATTTCGAGCGCGGGCGGGCGTGGACGCTGCTGACCAACCGGGTGCATCCGACGCGGCATTTCGATAGCGGCATCCTGGCGCTGCGCCGGGCGGTCGGCGATCTCGTGAACGCGGAGTGATCTGATGGAGCCGATCTGGACCGTCGGGCTGATGACCGGCACCGTGCTCGACGGGAATATCGATGTCGCGATTTTGAAGACGGACGGCGAGCGGGTGACGGAGTTCGGGCCCTATACGCTGGCGCCCTATCCGCAATCGATCCGCGACCTGCTCGAGGAGACGCTGGCGCAGGCGCGGAAGTGGAACTTTGCGCCCGAGGACCCGGCGATTTTCGCCGAGGCGGAGGAGGCTCTGACGCGGGCGCAGTCGGCGGCAGTGCGCGCCCACGTCGAGGCTTCGGGGCTCAGCATGGCCGATATCGGGGTCGTGGGGTTTCACGGGCAGTCGGTGTTGCACCGGGCGCCGCAGCCGGGGCGGATCGGGGCGACGCGGCAGCTCGGAGATGGGGCGCTGATGAGCGAGCTGCTGGGCACGAAGGTCGCCTATGATTTTCGTTCGGCCGATGTGCGGGCGGGCGGGCAGGGGGCGCCGCTGGCGGCGATCTATCACCAGGCGCTGCTGCGCGGACTGGGGGCGTGGGGCGAGACGGCGGTGCTCAATCTGGGTGGGGTGGCGAATGTCACCTACTGGGATGGCGGGGAGACGCTGATCGCGTTCGATACGGGTCCGGCCAATGCGCCGCTCAACGATTTCATGAAGGCGCGGGGTCTGGGCGATATGGACCGCAACGGGGCGCTGGCGCGGACCGGGACGGTGGATGAGGCGCGGCTCGAGAAGCTGCTGGAGCATCCGTATCTGAGCCAGAAGCCGCCGAAATCGCTGGACCGGTTCGATTTCACCGCGGCGATGGCGGATGGGCTAGACCCCGCGACCGGGGCGGCGACGCTGACGGCGTTTACCTGCGCGACAGTGGGCAAGGGGCTCGACCAGTTACCGAGCCGGCCGAAGCGGCTCGTGGTGTGCGGCGGCGGGCGGCATAATCCGCTGATCATGGAGATGCTCTCGACGCGGGCCGGGGTGGAAGCAGTGCCGGCGGAAGCCGTGGGCTGGCGCGGCGATGCGATCGAGGCGGAGTGCTTTGCGTTCCTCGCGGCCCGGGTGATCCGGGGGATGCCGATCAGTTTCCCGTCGACGACGGGGGCGCCGGTGCCGATGACTGGGGGACGGGTGGCTGGGTAGGGGGTGGCCCCTTGGGGTATCCCTACCCCCACCCTACCTCCACTAGGCGGCAAGCCGCCAAGTTTCGGTACCCTCCCCACAAGGGGGAGGGAGGTGCGTCACTGAAAGTTCGGTTCCTTCGTCTCCCTCCCCCTTGTGGGGAGGGTAGCGCAGCTAGCCGTAAGGCGTAGCGAAGCTAGGGTGGGGGTTACAGCCGCTTCTGCAAAAACGTGCGCGTCCGCCCCACCGGGAAGTCTGCGAGTTCTCCGAAGGGGATGTAGCCGGCGCGTTGGTACGTCTTCAGCGCGATCGGGTTGAAGGTGTCGATGTAGGCGCTGTGGCAGCCTCTCGCACGGCCCTCGGTTTCGGCGGCGGTTAGCATGCGGCCCGCCAGGCCCTTGCCGCGCTGCTCCTCGGCGACCCAGAGCCATTGGATGTAGAGCCAGCCCCAGGCGGTGTAGCCAGAGATGCCGGCGACGATGGTGTGGGTTTCGTCGCGCATCACCACGGCGATGGCCTGGCGGCCGGCGGGGCCGACATCGGCTTCGTTGAAGCGGGTTAGGCTCTCGCCGATGACGGCGAGTTCTTCGGCGCTGGGCGCATTGGTGACGGTGAGGGAGAGTTCCATGTGCGGTGCGCCCGTGGCTTGCATCGAGACTCCGAGTGCGTATCACTAAGAATCATGAGCAGCACGCCCCTTGCCCTTATCATCGGCGTCGAAGGCTACGAACTGACGGCGGACGAGGCTGCGCTGCTGCGCGAAGCCAATCCGCTCGGGCTGTTCTTGTTCCGGCGCAATATCGATACGCGCGAGCAGGTGATCCGGCTTTGCGCTGAGATCCGCGAGACGCTGGGGCGTCCGGACGCGCCGATCTTCATCGACCAGGAGGGTGGTCGGGTCCAGCGGCTCAATAACGGCAATTTCCCGAATTTCCGGCCGATGGGGGCGTTCGGGGCGCTGGCGCGAAAGGACATGGCGCTCGGCAAGCGGGCGCTGCGGATGTCGACGCAGGCCATGGGCGCGATCATGGCCGACCTCACGATCGATAGCGGGACGACGCCGGTGGTGGACCTCGCCCGGAGCACGACGCATGACGTGATCGGGCAGCGGGCGTTCGGCGACGATCCGGATTTTGTCGTCGAGATGGCGCGCGAGGTGATCGACGGGATGCTGGAGGTGGGGGTGCTGCCCATCGTCAAGCACATCCCGGGCTATGGGCGGGTGACGGTCGATCCGCATTTCGATTGCCCGATCGTCGATGCGGCGCTCGATGATTTGCGGGGGAGCGACTTCAAGCCGTTCGTGGCCTTGCGCGATGCGCCTTGGGCGATGGTGGCGCATTTGATCTTCACCCAGATCGATGCGGCGCGGGCGGCTTCGGTGTCGCCGGTGCTGTACCGGCTGATCCGCGAGGAGATCGGCTATGACGGGGTGCTGATCACCGACTGCCTCAGCATGGAGGCGCTGAAGGGCACGCCGGGCGAGCGTGTGGCCGCGGCGCTCGAGGCGGGGGCCGATATTGCGCTCCTGACACAGAACGGGTTTGCGGGCAGCGTCGAGGCGGCGCAGGCGGCGCGGCCGTTAACAGCGAAAACTATCGAACGAATCACGCACGGCACGCGCAAACGCGGTAGCCTCCGCGTCGATGCCCTGGCGCTTCACGCCGAGGTCGAACGGATTTTCAGGGAGAACGGCCTCGCCTGAGGGCAGGGCCGGTTTCAAAAGAGGAGACGGAAAAGTGTTGAAGAGCAGACTGATTGCGACGGCCGCGCTGGTCACCTTGAGCGCGTTGGCACTCACTGCGCCGGCCTTCGCCCAGACGGTGCTGACCGTCAGTTCCGAGCAGACCACGACCTACGTGCGCAACTTCAACCCGTTCAACCAGACTTCGGCGCGGGCGACGACCAAGGACTTCATCTACGAGCCGCTGGCGATCTTCAACCGGCTCGCCGGGGCGAAGTGGGAGTACCGGCTGGCGCAGAGTTTCGAGCTCGCCGATGACCTGAAGTCGATCACCTTTACGCTCCGCGATGGGCTCAAATGGTCGGACGGGCAGCCGCTGACCGTCGACGATGTGGTGTTCACCTACGACTACCTCAAGAAGTTCCCGGCGCTCGATTTCAACTCGGTGTCGAAGCTGATGGAGTCGGTGGAGAAGGTCGACGAGCACACCGTGCGCTTCCACCTGCTGCAGCCCAATTCGCTTGTCGCGACCACGATCGTCGGCATGCCGATCGTGCCCGAGCATATCTGGAAGGATGTCGCCGACCCGGTGACCTTCGCCAACGAGAACCCGGTGGGTTCGGGGCCGCTGACCGAGATCACGCGCTTTACCCCGCAGGTCTACGAGCAGTGCCGGAACCCGAACTACTGGGACGCGGCGAGCCTCCATATCGACTGTATCCGCCTGCCGCAGCTCGCCGACAACCCGCAGGTGCTGGCGGCGCTGGCCGATGGCACGCTCGACTGGGCGACCAGCTTCGTGCCCGATATCGACAACACCTTCGTCGCCAAGGACCCGGAGCATAACCATTACTGGTTCCTGCCCTCGAGCCTCGTGGCCTTCACGCTCAACCTCGAAGCGCCCGACGCCGGCCAGAAGAAGGCGTTCGACGACGTCAATTTCCGCCGCGCCTTCTCCATGCTGATCGACCGGCAGTCGATCATCGATATCGCGGGCTACGGCTATCCGGTGATCAACGAGGACCCGGCCATGCTGGGCTCGTTCTACAAGGCCTTCGGCAATCCGGAAGTCGCGACCAAGTTCGGCCAGTACGGCAAGTTCGACCTCGAGGCCGGCAAGGCGCTGCTCGACAGTTCGGGCTATGTCGACAAGGACGGCGACGGCTTCCGCGACAATCCGGACGGCACGCCGTTCGCGATCGATATCGAGATCCCGAATGGGTGGACCGACTGGATCGACGCGGTGCAGATCGCACTCGAGTCGATCAAGGCGGCGGGGCTGAACGCCAAGATGTCGACGCCCGAGGAATCGGTGTGGGCTTCGGACCTGATCGACGCCAAGTACTCGGTGTCGCTCAACGCCATCGCCTCGGCGGCCAACCCGTACTTCCCTTATATCCGCTCGTTCAACCCCGAGGATTTCGGCAAGAGCCGCACCTCGGCGCAGCGCTGGACCGACCCGGATGTGGTCGCGATGCTGAACAAGTACACGCAGGTGAAGGACCCGGCCGAGCAGAAGTCGATCATGGATGCGATTCAGCTCAAGGTGGCCGAGGCGATGCCGGTGATCCCGGTCTACAACAGCCCGAGCTTCTACCAGTACAGCACGAAGCGCTTTACCGGCTGGGCCAGTGCGGACAACCCGATCACCTCGCCCGTGGTGTCGAACGCCAATCCGGGCCGGCTGATCCAGCTGCTGGCACTGCGGCCGGTGACGCCGTAACACCGGTGCTGCGCGACGCAAGTAGCCAGGCACCGGCGGTGCCAGGGTCCTCACCTGCGCAGCGGGGGAGGGGGACCATGCGAAGCATGGTGGAGGGGGCGGCCACGCGAGCCGGCGCTTCCCGTCGCCCCCTCCACCGCCTGCGGCGGTCCCCCTCCCCCGTTGCACGGGGGAGGATCACGGAGAGGCCGGTGCCAGCGCCGCTCGGGGTGCGTTGCTCAGCAAGTTTGCGGAAGACGTAACGGATGGCTTTTCTGCTCCGCCGGCTGGCTTTCTATCTCGCGGCGTTCGTCGCTGCGGCGACGATCAATTTCTTTCTGCCGCGGCTGATGCCGGGTGACCCGATCCAGAAGATGTTCGCCGGGGCTGGCTCCGACCTGTCGCTTGAGAACCTCGATGCGCTGAAGCTGACCTTCGGCTTCATCGACGCGCCGCTGCCGGAGCAGTATCTCGCCTATCTCAAGAGCGTGTTCACCGGGGACCTGGGGCGGTCGATCCGGTTCTTTCCGCTGCCGGTGACGGAACTGCTGGGGCGGGCGCTGATCTGGACGGTGGGACTCGTGGGGCTGGCGACGCTGGTGGCGTTCACGGTCGGGACGTTCCTCGGGGTGATGGCGGCGTGGCGGCGGGGGACGGTGTTCGATACGGCGGTGTCGCTGATCGCGATCTTTTCGAGCTCGGTGCCGGCGGTGGTGGTGTCGCTGATCACGCTGTTCGCGTTCGGCTATACGCTGGGCTGGTTCCCCAACGGCTATGCGGCGGACCCGCTGCTCGACCCGGCGTGGAGCTGGGAATACATCTCGAGCATCATCTATCACGGCACGCTGCCGATGCTGACCATGGTGATCGTGCTCACCGGCGGGTTTGCGGTGACGATGCGCAACAACATGATCAACCTGTTGGGCGAAGACTATATCGTCATGGGGCGGGCCAAGGGACTGTCGGACCGTGGCGTGATGCTGTGGTATGCGGCGCGCAACGCGCTGCTGCCGACGGTTTCGGCGCTCGCCATTTCGCTCGGCGCGGTGCTGGGCGGATCGCTGGTGACCGAGGTGGTGTTCAACTATCCGGGCATGGGCAACACGCTCTACCAGGCGATCATCGCGCGCGATTATCCGGTGATCCAGGGCGAACTGCTGATCATGACGGCGGCGATGCTGACGGCGAATTTCGTGGTCGACCTCAGCTATGTGCTGCTCGACCCGCGGCTCAAGCGGGCGTGACGCGATGAATCTGCTGAAGCAACTGCTGCATAACCGCAAGGCGCTGATCGGGGTGACGATCCTCGTCGCCATCATCCTCGTCACGGCATTCGCGCCGCTCCTCACCGAATACCTGCCGACGCAGCGCGTCGGGCGGCCGCACCAGGCGCCGTCGGCCGATCACCTGCTGGGGACGACCCGGCTCGGCTATGACGTGTTCACGCGCCTGATCTACGGGGCGCGGGTGTCGCTCGCCGTGGGGTTCGGGGCGGGGCTGCTGATCACGGTGATCGGCACGGTGCTCGGCATCATCGCGGGGTACAAGGGCGGGGTGGTGGATGAGGTGATCACCTTTTTCACCAACATGATCCTCGTGATCCCCAACCTGCCGCTGCTGCTGGTGCTGGCGGCGTTCATCGGGCAGGCGAGCCCGCTGGTGATCGCCATTATCCTGGGGTTCACGTCGTGGGCCTGGGGCGTGCGGGTGACGCGCTCGGAGACGCTGTCGATACGGCAGCGCGACTTCGTCAAGTCGGCCGAGATGCTGGGCGAACCGGGCTGGCGGATCATGACGTTCGAGATTTTCCCGAACCTCATTTCGATCGTCGGCATCAACTTCATCGGCAGCGTGATCTTTGCGGTGATCTCCGAGGCGACGCTGGAGTTCCTGGGGCTCGGCGACCCCAATGCGGTGTCGTGGGGGATCATGCTCTACAACGCGCAGAATTCGTCGGCGCTGTCGGTGGGGGCGTGGTGGGATATTCTCACGCCCTGCGTGGCGCTCGCGACGCTGGGGCTGGGGCTGGCGCTGATCAACTTCGCCATCGACGAGATCGCCAACCCGCGCCTTCGGACCGGCGGCATGCTGCTGCGCTGGGCCGGGCTGATCCGCAAGGGGGAGGGCAAGCTGTGAGCGACCCAATCCTCTCGGTGCGCAACCTCACCATCGATTATGTGGGAGCCAAGACCGACTTCCATGCGGTGAAGAATGTCAGCTTCGATATCGGGCGGGGCGAGTTCTTCGGGCTCGCGGGGGAAAGCGGGTGCGGCAAGAGCACGATCGCATTTGCCATCAGCCGGCTGCACCGGCCGCCGGCGCTGATCCGGTCGGGGAGTCAGATCATCCTCGATGGGCGGGATGTGCTGGGGCTGGACGATGCGGCGTTGCGGGAATTGCGCTGGCGCGAGGTGGCGATGGTGTTCCAGAGCGCCATGAACTCGCTGAACCCGGTGCTGACCATCGAGCGGCAGTTCTATGACGTGCTCCATACCCACACCGGCATCTCGAAGGCGGCGGCGCGGGCGCGAGCGGTGGAGCTGCTGAAGCTCGTCGATATTCCCGCGGACCGGCTCTCGGCCTATCCGCACCAGCTGTCGGGCGGCATGCGACAGCGCGTGGTGATCGCGATCTGCCTCGCGCTCAGCCCCAAGCTGCTGATCATGGACGAGCCGACGACGGCGCTCGATGTGGTGGTGCAGCGCGAGATCCTCGAGCGCATCCACAAGCTGCGGCTGGAGCTGGGGTTCGCGGTGCTGTTCATCACCCATGACCTGGCGCTGATGGCGCAGGTGAGCGACCGCATCGGCATCATGCTCGAGGGCGAGCTGGTGGAAGTGGGCGAGGCGCGGGCGATTTACCGGGCGCCGCAGCACGAATACACGCGGAAACTATGGGCCTCGATCCCGCGGCTGACGGGCGAGCGGATGGGGGCGTCGTGAGCGATACGCCGATCCTCGCACTCGACAACGTGTCGAAGGTGTTTCGCCGGGCCGGGAGCCCGGTTTATGCGGCGCGCGGCGTGTCGTTTGCGCTCCATCCGGGGCGGACGCTGGCGCTGGTGGGGGAGTCCGGTTCGGGCAAGACGACGGCGGCGCGGCTGATCATGCGCGAGTACCGGCCCGACGAGGGGCAGTTGCTGTTTCGCGGCACGCCGGTCGAGAGCAGTTCGCTCGGCAGCCTCAGGGCCTATCGCAGCGCGGTGCAGATGGTGTTCCAGGACCCGTTTTCGTCGCTCAATCCCGTGCATACGATCCGCTATCATCTCGAGCGGCCGATGCAATTGCACCAGCCGGAGCTGAAAGGCGCGGCGCGGGAAGCGGCGATTGCCGAGGTGCTGGGGCGGGTGAAGCTCGATCCGGCGCTGATGCTGCCGAAGTACCCGCATGAGCTTTCGGGTGGGCAGCGGCAGCGCATTTCGATCGCGCGGGCGCTGGCGGTGAACCCCGAGGTGATCATCGCGGATGAGCCGACCTCGATGCTCGACGTGTCGGTGCGGTTGGGGATCCTCAACCTGCTCAACGACATGAAGCGGCAGCTGAAGCTCGCTGTGCTCTACATCACGCATGATATCGCGACGGCGCGCTATGTGGCCGAGGACATCATGGTGATGTATGCGGGGCAGATCGTCGAATGGGGCGCGACGGAGAGCGTGCTGAGTAACCCGCAGCACCCCTATACGCGGTTGCTGCTGTCGGCGGTGCCGGACCCGGATGTGCGGTTCGATGCGGCGCGGGCGGATGAACTCGGGCAGATCGAGACGATCCGGCGGCAATCGGCGATTGCGCAGAGCGAAGTGCGCGAGGTGGGGGCGAAGCATTTTATCCGGCCGATGCCGGGGTAGGTGCTTGCTTCGATCGCCCGGTGTTCCCTTCTCCCCTGAGGGGAGAAGGTGGCGCGTAGCGCCGGATGAGGGATTCAGAGGTGCGGTGTGCTGGGTCATGCCGCAGGCCGATGGATCGCACCCCTCACCCAGCTGCGCTAGGTCGCGAGCGACCAAGCTTCGCTACCCTCTCCCCTGAGGGGCGAGGGGGCGATGGAGCCGATGCATCGCAGGTTTAGAGCCGCCGATAGGCGGTGGGGTCGCCGCCGCCGTTGGCGGTGGTGCGGGTGATGGCTTCGGCGAGGGATTCGACCGTGACGGCCATGCGGTTGCCGTTGGCGTGGATGATGTCGGTGGGGTTGAGCATGATCGAGACGTGGCCGCGCCAGAAGACGAGGTCGCCGCGGCGGAGGTCGGTGGGCGCGATTTCCACGCCGAGGGCCGATTGCTGGTCGCTGTCGCGGGGGCAGGCGCGGCCGGTGGCGTAGAGGGATTGCTGGAGGAGGCCCGAGCAATCGAGGCCGAGGCTTTCGCGGCCGCCCCACTGGTAGGGGGCGCCGAGGAATCGTTCGGCGATGGCGACGAAATCGGGGGCCGCTTCGCCGATGGGCGCGAGGTGATCGACCACGAACCAGCCGGCGGCGGTTTTGACGAAGCGGCCCTCGCGGCCTTCTTCGGCGAGGAGGGCGTTCATCGAGAAGAGGCCGGTGGCGCGGGATTTGATGCTGGGGGCGCTGTAGCCGTAGGTGCGGAGGGCCTGGACCGTGTGGGTGGGCGTGGGGCCGGGGGCGGCGAGGGCGGTGGTTTCGACGTAGCCCACATAGCCGTCGCGGGCGGCCTGGCCGAAGGCCCAGCCGTCGGCTTCATCGAGGACGTTGAAGGTTTCGCCGTAGAGGAGCTGGTCGAGCTGTTCGGCGTCTGGGGACGGGCCGCGGCGAAGGGCGGTGGCGGGGACCACGCATTGGCGGGGCACCGGGTCGGCGTAGCGGTCGGCCGCCACGATGCCTTGAAGGGCGCGAGCCGCAAGGCCATTGCGCGCCAGGGTCAACCGCGCATCAAGCAAAGCGTCTCTCCCGAACCAACTGATTTGCCAGACTAGTTCGGGAGAAGGGGGCTGTCAGCCGTTGTTACGCGGCGGCTGGGGTGGGTTCGCCGATCGACAGCATCAGGCGGTTGGCCCAGTTGAAGAAAGCGGCGGCCTGAACGAGGTCGGCGATGGCGAAATCGTCGAGACCCTGTTCGCGGAGCGCGGCGATTTCGGCGGTGCCGAACTCGGACGGGGTGGCGGTGAGTTTCACCGAGGCATCGACGAGGGCGTTCCAGCGCGGGCCGAGATCGGCTTTCACGCCCTCATTCAACAGCTTGTCGACGTCGGCGGTGCGCTTCGAATAGGTCGAGGCGAAGCGGGCGTGGACCGAGGCGCAGAAGATGCAGCCGTTGGAGCGCGACGTGGCGGCTGCGGCGAGTTCGCGTTCGGCCCGCGGCAGGCCGGCGTCGGGGTTGTAGAAGATGTCCTTGTCGGTGAGGGTGCGGGCGCGGAGCGTGTCCGGGTCGCGGGCGAGGAGCATGAAATACGGGCTCTTGGCGCGGCTCGCTTCGGTGAGGCCGTCCCAGTGGCGCTGGGTCAGCTCCTCTTCCTTCAGCGGCTCCAGCCAGGGGGCCCAGCCGATATTGGCCTGCGTGAAAGCGACGGGGCGGTTCGGGTCGTTGTACGAAATGGCGTTGGTCATGGTGCTCACTCGGCGGCGACGGACTGGGTGTCGGCGGCGGCGAGCGCGCTCAACCCGGTGACGACGCGGATCTGGAAGGAGAGGAAGGCGACGAGCTGGCTGAGCGTGACGATATCGTCGGTGGACCAGCCGGCGTTCAGCAGGGCCTGGAGGGCGGCCGAGCTGGCGTCGCGGGGGCGGAAGACGAGCAGGTGGGCGTGTGTCAGCGCGGCTTCGAGGCGGCCGAGGACGGCGCGGTTGGCGGCATCCGGGGTGTAGGCGAGGCCGGGCGTGTCCTCAGGGCTGAGCGGGCCGGCGGGGTACTTGCCATAGGGGCCGGTGGTGAGGCCGCGCTGGATTTCGGCGCTGATGGCACCCAAGAGGCCGGCGCGATCGTGGTGGCCGAGGGCGTCCTTGTAGAAGCCGGCGGCGGCGTCGTTGTGGTGGAGGCCGGCGACGAAGTAGGCGATGGCGTAGCGCTCTTCGATGAGCACGGTGCCGGGGGTGGCCGGGGCGAACAGGGCCTCGTAGCTCAGCTGGGCGTTGTCGCGAGCCTGGATGCGGTTGCGGCGGACAGTGTCGAGGCGCGAGCCGGGCGCGATGCCGACCAGCCGGTCGATGACGTCGGTCATTTTCTTGTCTCCTTCTATGAGTTTTAGCGGACGACGCTGAGGCGCGGGGTTGGCTTGTCGGCGCGCGTCCAGCCGAGTTGCGGGGCGACGTGGGCGGCGATGAGCTCGATCGAGCGCAGGACCAGCTCGTGCGGCGGATCGACCGAGTGGACCTGGAAGACGATGTCGGTGACGCGGGAGAGCGTCGTGTCGCGGTGCAGGCTTTCGAGCACGTCGGCGACAGTGCCGACATGGGTGTCGGTGGCGGCGATCAGCTCATCGAGATTGTCGATCTTGCGGCCGGCGGTGAGGTTGGTGCCGGTCTTGCGGAGGCCGATCTCGGCATAGTGGCGGGCCTCGTCGCGGTTGTCGGCGACGAAGAGGGTGCGCGAGGCGACGATGCGCGGGGCGATCTCGCGCGGCAGGTTCTCGAAATAGGCGTCGACGATGGGGTGCTGGATATCGGCGAGGCTGGCGTTCAGGTTGTCGGCCGGGCGCGGCTGGGTGCGCGACAGCATGAGCCCATCGCCCGCCTTGCCGGCACGGGCCCCACCGGCGACCGAGAAGGTAGCCTGCCAGAAGCGTTCGAGGAGATGCGGGGCGGCCGGGTAGAGCTTCGTATCGCCGGTGATGGGCGAGCCCGAGAGCGCGGTGCGGAAGGTTTCGAGGTGTTTTTCGTAGATCGGGTTCTTGTCCTTCACGTCGTAGCCGAAGGCGGTGAAGGACGAGGGTGTGCCGCCGGAGCCGAGGCCGAGTTCGAGGCGGCCGCCCGAGAGCAGGTCGAGCACGGCGGCGTCTTCGGCGGCGCGGATCGGGTGTTCGAGCGGCAGCGTGATGATGCCGGTGCCGAGCCGGATGCGCTCGGTGCGGGCGGCCACATAGGCCAAGAACACCAGCGGAGCGGGGAGGCCGCCTTCGTCGCGGTGGAAATGGTGCTGGGCGACCCAGGCGGCGTCGAAGCCGTGGGCTTCGGCGTGGACGATCTGGTCGGCGGCGTTGTGGTAGCGCTCGCCGGGACCGGTATCGTCGAGGAGCCGGGTGAAGAAGCCGAGGCGCTTCGGGATGAAATCAGGCATTGGCGTGGCTCCGCTTTCCGGGAATGGCGTCGATCAGTTCGCGCGTGTAGTCGCTCTGTGGGCGGAGGAAGACATCCTCCACCCGGCCGGCCTCGACCTGCCGGCCATTGTGCAGCACCGAGACGGTGTCGGAAATCTGCCTGACGACCGCGAGGTCGTGCGAGACGAAGAGGTAGGTGAGACCGCGCTCGCGCTGCAGCTCGTCGAGCAGCTTCAGGATCTGCGCCTGGACGGTGACGTCGAGCGCCGACACGGCCTCGTCCAGCACCAGCACCTTGGGATCGAGGATGAGGGCGCGGGCGATGGCGACGCGCTGGCGCTGGCCGCCCGACAGGGCGCGAGGGCGGCGGGCGCGGAGCGCTTCGGGGAGGCCGACGCGTTCGAGTAGAGCGTTGACCTTGGTTCGGCGGGCGGCGAGGTCGCGGGTGCCGAAATTGATCAGCGGTTCCTCGACGATTCCGAAGACCGTCTGGCGCGGGTCGAGGGAGGAGAAGGGGTTCTGGTAGACGAGCTGGATGGTCTGGCGGAATTTCCGCAGGGCCTCGCCCTTGAGCGTCGAAATGTCGGTGCCTTCGATGCGGATGGCGCCGGCGCTGGGGCGGCCGAAGCCGACAATGTCGCGTACGGTGGTGGTCTTGCCTGAACCAGACTCGCCGACGATGGCATGGGTGGTGCCGGCGCGGACGGTGAAGGAGACGCCGTCGACGGCGCGGAACGACTTGGGACCGGTGTGGAAGTCGTGGACGAGGTTGTCCACCGAGATCGCAATCTCACTCGATGCCGGGGGGAGGCGGAAGGTGTTGGTGGCGAGCGACGGAGCGTCGGCGAGGAGGCGTTGGGCGTAGGGGCTGCGGGGGGCGGCGAGGAGGGCTTTGGTTTCGCCGGTTTCCTGGATGCGGCCGCCCTGGAGGACGACGATGCGGTCGGCGCGGTCGGCGGCGACGCCGAGGTCGTGGGTGACGAGCAGGACGGCGGTGCCGTTCTCGCGGCGGAGTTCGTCGATCAAATCGAGGATGCGGCGCTGGACGGTGACGTCGAGGGCCGAGGTCGGCTCGTCGGCGATGATGAGCTGCGGCTTCAGCGCGATGGCGATGGCGATGAGGACGCGCTGCTTCATCCCGCCCGAGAGTTCGTGCGGGTATTGCTTGGCACGGAGTTCGGGATTGGAGAGGCCGACGCGGGCGAGGAGTTCGACGACGCGGGCGGCGATGGCGCGGCTGTCGCGCTCGCCGTGGATGCGGAGGATTTCGCCGACCTGAGCGCCGACGGTCTTCACTGGGTTCAGCGAGGAGGTCGGGTCCTGCGGGATGAGGCTGATCTGGCTGCCGCGGATCGTGTCGAGGCGCTTGCCGGACCAGCGGGAGATGTCCTCGCCGTTGAGGCGGATAGCGCCGGTTTCGATATGGCCGTTCTCGGGGAGGAGGCCGATCACCGCCTGGGCAGTGGTGGTCTTGCCGGAGCCGGATTCGCCGACGAGGGCGACCACTTCGCCGGGGGCGATGGTGAAGCTCACTTCGTGGGTGACGCGGGCGGTGGCGTCGTTCTCGCGATAGGCGACGGAGAGGTTCTGAACGTCGAGCAGCGGCGTGGTCATTTCTTGCCTCCGAGCGACTGGCTGATGCGGTTGGCGGAGAGCACGGTGAGCACGACGATGATGCCGGGGGCGGTGGTGAGCCACCAGGCGGTCGAGATGTATTTGCGGCCTTCGGCGATCAGCAGGCCCCATTCGGGCGTCGGCGGCGGCGCGCCGTAGCCGAGGAAGCCGAGGGTGGAGATGGCGAGGATGGCGCTGCCGAACTGCAGGGCGGCGAAGCCGAGCACCGAGACCAGCGAGTTGGGCAGGACGTGGCGCCAGAGCACGGCCACGAAGGTGCCGCCCGAGCCGAAGGCGGCCTCGACATATTCGGAGCGGCGAACACGCACCACTTCGGAGCGCGACAGGCGGGCGAAGGCGGCGATCGAGGTGATGCCGACGGCGATCGCGGCGTTCACGGTGCCGAAGCCCAAGAGGATGATGACCGAGAGCATCAGCAGCAGGCCGGGGATGGCGAGGAGGACGTCGACGAGGCGCATGACGGCTTCCTCGACGAGGCCGCCGGTGGAGCCGGCGATGACGCCGAGCGCGGTGCCGACGACGAGGCCGACGGTGACCGCGACGAAGGCGCCGGTGAGGGAATGGACGGCGCCATAGACGATGCGGGCGAAGAGGTCGCGGCCGAGGGCGTCGGTGCCGAGGATGTGGAGGAGGCTCGGGGCTTTGAGCTTTTCGGCCGGCACGCCCTGCACCGGGTTGAAGCTGGTGAAGAGCTGCGGGAAGAGGGCGAAGAGGATCACGATGGCGATGATGATCCAGGCGAGGACGAGGCCGGGCTGGATGTGCTTCAGCCGGTCGCCAAGCCGGAAGGCGGGTCGGCTGCGGGTGGGAGCGAGGCGGTCCACGGTTCCGATGGTGCTCATGCGGTAGCTCCCTTGGCCTTGCGAAGGCGTGGATCGAATACGGGGTAGAGGAGGTCGACGATCAGGTTGACGGCGACGAAGGCGGCCGCGGAGAAGACCACGACGGCCTGGATGACGGAGCTGTCCTGGAAGCGGACGGAGCGCTCGGTGAGACCGCCGATGCCGTTGAGGCCGAAGACGGTCTCGGTGATCACGGCGCCGGCCAGCAGCTCGCCGAAGAGAATGCCGGCGATGGTGAGGGTGGGGAGCAGGGCGTTCTTGGCGATGTGCTTCCACAGCACCCAGCTCGGCGAGGCGCCCTTGGCGCGGGCCACGGCGACGTAGCCCTGGGTCGCTGCTTCGTCGATGTTGCGCAGCAGGATTTGGGCGAGCGGGGCGGAAATGGGGATGGCGAGCGTGATGACGGGGAGGATCAGGCCCTCGATCTCGCCGGGGTTGATCACCGAGATCCACTTCAGCCGGAACGAGAAGATCTGGATCAGCATGATGCCGAGCCAGAAGACCGGCACCGAAATGAAGAGCGCCGGGATGGCCTGGATGGCACCGCGCAGCCAGCGGAAGGGCGCGAGCGTCGCGAGGAACGCGGTGGCGAAGGCGAGGATGACGGCGAGGATGAAGCCGGCGCTGGCGAGGCGCGCGGTGGCCGGCAGGTTGGCGAGGAGTTCCTGCGCCACCGGGATCGAGCCCACCACCGAGTAGCCGAACTGGCCGGTGAGGAAGTTGCCGAGCGCCTGGAGATATTGCTGCCAGAGCGGGCTATCGACGCCGTAGGCATCGCGGAGCGTGGCGATCTGTTCGGGGCTGAGGCCGAGATCGGGGCTCTGGAACTTGATCAGGATCGCGTCGCCGGGCAGGGCCTGCAGCAGCAGGAAGGCGGCGGTAAAGGCGACCCAGAGGACGAACAGGGCCTGTCCGATGCGGCTGGCGATGTAGCGCGACATGTTCGAAGTCCGCCTGGTTGGACACGGGGCTCTCGGGGATCCTCACCCGAGGAGCGGGGGAGGGGGACCAGACGAAGTCTGGTGGAGGGGGCGACGGGAAGCGCCGGTGTTGTGGTCGCCCCCTCCACCACGCAGCTGTCGCTGCGCGGTCCCCCTCCCCCGTTTGCACGGGGGAGGATCACGGAGAGGGCGGTGGTTCCCGCTTAGTGGGCGGCGAGCCAGACGTTGTAGAAGCTCGGGCGGCCGACGGCTTCGAACTCGAGGTCGTGGACGTAGGGCGCGGTGGCGAAGGCCTGCGGCTCCTCGAAGAACGGGATCGTGTAGGCCTGGTCGATCACGTAGTTCTGGACCTCGCCGGCGATGGCGAGACGCTTGTCGCGGTTGGTCTCGGAGGTCAGCGCCTCGAGCAGGCCGTTCAGCTTCTCGTCGGTGAAGTTCGCCTTGTCGGACGAGCCGCCCTTCTGCAGCAGCCAGTCGCGGTTCTTGTAGTAGTAGCCGGACTTGATCACGTCGGGATCGGCGCGGCCGACCATGGTGACGTTGACCGGGGTCTTCAGCGGGTCGAGCAGGTCGAGGGTGCGGCTGCCCGCGTCGCCGGCGAGCACGGTGAGCTTGACGCCCACCTGGGCCCATTGCTGAGCGAGGAGCTGGAGCACGGCTTCGTTCTGCGGCTGGGGCAGCGAGACGTAGACGGTGAGGTCCAGCGGCTTGCCGTCCTTGACGAGGATGCCGTCGGCGCCCGGCGTCCAGCCGGCCTCGGCGAAGAGGGCCTTGGCCTTTTCCTGGTCGTAGACGAGCTTGGCCGAGAGATCGACATAGCCGGCGGCCTGCGAGGAGAGGATCGAGGTCGCGAGCGGGTAGTTCGTCGAGAACAGGGTGTCGACGATCTCCTTGCGGTTCGTGGCGTAGAGCAGGGCCTGGCGGACCTTCACGTCGGCGACGAGCGGGTTGTCCGGGCGGAACGAGATGGCGTCGTTGATGCCGCGGGTGCCGGGCGCCTGGATGGCGTAGCCGGCATCGATCACCTGCGGCTCGTCATAGGCCTGGATCTGGCGGATGGCGTCGGCCTGGCCGGCGAGCAGGGCGCCGATGCGGACGCTGTCCTCGGGGGTGATGATGTACTTGATGGCGTCGAGATAGGCGCGGCCCTGATGCTCGAACTTCACCGGGCCCCAGTTGTAGTCGGGGCGGGCCTTGAGGTTCAGCTCCTTGCCGAGGGTTTCGCTCTCGACCACGAAGGGGCCGGAGCCGACGATCTTGGTCGCGTCACCCAGCGCATCGAAGGGCTGGGCGAGGGTCGCGACCGAGACGATGCCCGAGCCAATCACCGCGGTGCCCTGGAGGAAGCCGGGAGAGGGCTTCTTGAATGTGAACTTGACCGTGAGGTCGTCGACCACTTCTGAGTGGTCGTAGTTGTTGATGACTTCGGAGACCGGGTATTTCAGGTCCTTGTTGCCGAGGCCGTAGGTGTCGAAGTTGAGGGCCACGGCCTTGGCGTCGAGCGGCGTGCCGTCCGAGAAGGTGATGCCGGGGCGGAGCTTGAAAGTGTACTCGGTGGCGGTGTCGTTGACCGTCCAGCTTTCGGCCAGCCAGGGCTCGATCTCGAGCGTCTTGGGGTTCTGGTAGGTGAGCTTGTCGGTGATCTGGTTGAGCACGCCGCCGTTCGGGTAGAAGCCGCCCGCCGGGGGGTAGAGGTTGGTGTGCGCCTGCTGCTCGAGATAGATCAGGGTGCCGCCGGTGACGGGCGCGTCCTGAGCCAGAGCGGGCATAGCCATGCCGGCCAGCAGCGCTCCAGCCAGGGCCTTGAGCGCCGTGCGGCGATCGAGTGAGAGAATGGAGCGAACCAACGCTGCCTCCTTGAATTGCACCGTCCGGCCCTCGCCGAACGTGCTTTCAGGGTAACGTCGTCATCGCAAATCACTCAACTAACTCTATCAGAATTGTAGTCTATAAAGCGGACGGGGCGGGAACGAGCTTTTCCTGAAACCGGGTGGTGCGTGGAACCGCGTCGGCGGGACCGAGGAGGTCCGCCTCCGGGGGAGAGACGGACCATGGGGGACCCTGGGGGGGCGATCAGGCGGTCTGCGTGACGCGGGCCCGGGCGCCCGAGAGGACGGCGATGGCGGCTGCGATCAACGAGGCGGCGACGCCGATCAGGGGGAGCATGGGGTAGCCGCCGCCGGCGCCGAGGAGGAGCGAGCCGACCACGGCGCCGAGTGCGATGCCGACATTGTAGGCCGAGGGGATGAGGGTCGACGCGAGGTTGGGCGCGTCGCTCGAGGCGCCGAGGATGCGGGCCTGGGCCGGGGCGCCGAAGGCGAAGCCGACCGCGCCCCAGACTACCATTAACACGCTCATGGCGATGCCGTTGCCCATGGTCAGCGCGATGACGGCGTAGGTGATGGCCTGGGCGATGAGGATGCCGACGAGCGAGGGCAGGGTCTTCCAGTCGGAGAGGCGGCCGCCGACGAGGACACCGAGGGTGGAGCCGATGCCGAAGCAGAGCAGCAGCCACGGGACGACGCCGAGATCGAGCCCGCTCACCTCCCGCAGCACGGGCACGATGTAGGTGAGGAGGGCGAACTGGCCGATCATGCCGAAGATGAGGACGAGGAAGCTGAGGAAGACGACGGGGCGGAAGAGGACGTGGACCTGGGCGAGGAGGCTCACGGGCTTGCTCTGAACCGTCTCGGTCTTGGGCACGAGGAGCAGCACGGCGACGATGGCGACGAGGCCGAGGATGCCGACCGACCAGAACGAGGCGCGCCAGCCGAGCGCCGTGCCGATGGCTGCGCCGGCGGGGACGCCCAGTACGTTCGCCACGGTGACACCGGCGAGGAGGACTGAGACGGCGCGGCCGGCGCGCTCGGCGCTGACGAGGTGGGTGGCGAGGATGGCGCCGACGCCGAAGATGGCGCCGTGGGTGGCGGCGACCAGCACGCGGGCGGCGAGCATGGTCTCGTAGCTCGGGGCGAGGGCGCAGAAGGCCTGGCCGAGGGTGAAGGTGGCGAGGAGGAGCAGCAGCGCCAGGCGGCCGGGTAGTTTCGCCAGCGCCAGCGAGAGCAGCGGGCCGCCGATCGCGACGCCGATGGCGTAGGCGGTGACGAGGAAGCCGCCGGTGGGGATGGAGACGCCGAGGTCGCCCGAGACCTGGGGCAGGAGGCCGGCGATGATGAACTCGGTGGTTCCGATCGCAAAGGTGCTGAGGAACAGGGCGAAAAGGGCGATCGGCATGCGGGGCCTCGGAGTATGGGGGAAGGAGGGTGAGGCGGCGTGGGGCCGCCTCACGGGGACGCGGGGTTACTTCAGGCGGGCATCGAGCCAGCTGGTGATATCGGCGAGCACCTGCTCGCGGCCGATATCGTTGAGGAGGTCGTGGAAGTGGCCGTCATAGAGCTCGAGGGTTTTGTCCTTGGAGCTGGCATTGTCGTAGAAGAACTGGCTGCCGGCCGGGCGGGTGGCCTTGTCCTCGGTGCCGTGGAGGATGAGCACCGGCAGGGTGAACTGCGCGAAGCTCTGCTTCAGCCGGTCGTCGGCGCGGGCCATTTCGGCGACCGTCTTGGTCGGCTGGGTCTCGTTGGCGATCAGCGGATCGGCGTCCATCGCCGCTACGACGGTCGCGTCGCGGGAGAAATCCTTGTTGGCGAGCTTCAGCACGTGGGCGTGCGGGGCGAGGTGGCTCAAGCCCTTCAGCGCCGCGATGGCGAAATCGGGGGCCGGCACCTGGTAGGCGAAGCTCTCGCAGATGAGTCCGGCGAGCTGGGGCTGATGCTCGAGGGTGTAGATGCAGGCGACGACACCGCCGGCGCTGTGGCCAAGGAGATAGACCGGCAGGCCGGGATTGGCGGCAGTGGCCAGTTTGACGAGGCCGCCGACGTCAGCCGCGTAATCGGCGAAGCTTTCGACGTAGAAGCGCTCGCCATCGGACTTGCCGCGGCCGCGCAGGTCGACGGCGTAGACGGCGAGGCCGAGGGTGGCGAGGTTGGAGGCGACCCAGCCGTAATAGCCCGAATGCGAGTTGAAGCCCGGCACGATGACGAGGACGCCGCGCGGCGTGCCCGTGGCGGCCCAGGACTTGTAGGCGATGGTGAGGCCGCCGGTGCCGGCAAAGCTGCCTTCGGTGGCGGGGGATTTGAGCTGCAGATCCATGATGGTTCCTTTTGCGGGTCAGGCCGCGATGAAGCGTTCGAGTTCAGCGTTGATGCGGGTTTTGGAGGTGGTGCACATGCCGTGGCTGCCGCCCGGGATGACGACGAGCTCGGCGTGCTTGAGGATTTTCACCGAGAGTTCGGCCGAGGCGGCGATGGGGACGACCTGGTCGTCGTCGCCGTGGAGGATCAGCGTGGGGACGTCGATCTTCTGCAGGTCCTGGGTGAAGTCGGTCTCGGAGAAGGCCTTGATGCAGTAGTAGGAGGCGGGCATGCCGGCCTGCATGCCGAGGCGCCAGAAGGCGTCGCGCACGCCGTTCGAGACACGCGCGCCGGGGCGGTTGTAGCCATAGAAGCTGAGGCTCAACTCCTTGAAGAACTGCGAGCGGTCGGCTTCGACGCCGGCCCGGATGCCGTCGAAAGCCGAGATCGGGGTGCCGAGCGGGTTGGCGAGGGTCTTGAGCATCAAAGGCGGGATGGCGCCGATCAGCACGGCCTTGGCGACGCGGTCGCAGCCGTGACGGCCCATGTAGCGGACGACTTCGCCGCCGCCGGTCGAGTGGCCGACGTGAATGGCGTCCTTCAGGTCGAGATGGACGCAGAGCTCGGCGAGATCGTCGGCGTAGGTGTCCATGTCGTTGCCGTTGAGCGGTTGGTCGGACCGGCCGTGGCCGCGGCGATCATGCGCGATGCAGCGGTAGCCGCGATTGGCCAGATAGAACATCTGGTCCTCGAAGGCGTCGCCGCTGAGCGGCCAGCCATGGCTGAAGACGACCGGGCGGCCAGTGCCCCAGTCGCGATAGAACAGTTCGGTGCCGTCACTGGTGGTGAAGGTGGGCATATCCGTCTCCCTCGGGGTGAGGCGCCGCGCCCATCAGAGACGCGGCGCTGTTGGGGTCACTTCACGCCGTTGGCGGCCTTCTCGATGAGGTCGACGACCGGCTGGGGGTTGACCACGAAGGCGACGTGGCCGCCGGCCATTTCGACCGTGGTGGCGCCGGCGCGCTTGGCCATGCCGCGTTCGGCATCGGGCGGGATGATCAGGTCGTCCTTGGCGACGACGTACCAGCTGGGCTTGGTCTTCCACGCCGCGACAGTGAGCGGGGCGTTGCCGGCAGCGGCCGCGAGCGGGACCTGCGAGGCCTGCATGAAACCGGCCTCGGCGGCGGGGACGCCGGCGGCGAAGGCGGCCTGGTAGGCGCCGTTGGCGAAGAAGATGAAGCCGTCCTTGGTGACTTCGATGGGCGGCTGCGGGCCATCCTTGGGGAGGAGGCCGAGCACGGACTCGCCGGCATCGGGGACGAAGGCCGCGACATAGACGAGGCCCGCGACCTTGGCGTCGTCACCGGCTTCGGTGATCACGGCGCCGCCGTACGAGTGGCCGACGAGGATCACGGGGCCATCCTGACGCTCGAGCACGCGGTCGGTAGCGGCGACGTCGTCGGCGAGCGAGGTCAGCGGGTTGGCGACGACGCTGACATTGTAGCCGTCCTTCTTGAGGATGTCGTAGACGCCCTGCCAGCCCGAGCCATCGGCCCAGGCGCCATGCACCAGCACGATGTTCTTGACGGGGTCGGCGAGGGCGGGGGTGGCGAGCAGCAGGGCGGCGGCCGCGAGGCCGAGGCCGATCGAATGGGTCTTCATGCTTCGTCTCCTGGTTGGATGGGACGAAGAGGGGCGCCGGAAACCGGCTATGCGTGAGTGAAATGCTGTAAAGCCTTGTGCAGGGGCGCGCGGGGCGGGGCTGCGCCGGGCTTGAATACGTATGCGAAAGGCGCAGGGCTCGGGCGAAAGGCCAGCGTAGCCGGGCGCTTCGGGGCGATTTACAACTCGCTTTACAGCCCGCCTTACGTCGCTTTTGGAGGGGCGCATCAGTTGTGCCCAAAGCGATTTGGTATATCATTAAATACGCCGACCGACTGATTTCCATGCCCGGTGCAGGGGTGGCGGGGACGAGTGGCACAAAGTGACGATCTTGCGAGCTGATCCAAGCGACCAGAGTGGCGCCGATCGCCCCGGAGGGCGATAGCGTGCCCGTGCGTCTCGACGCCCGCAATTCCGGCGCCGCCAAGACGATTCCGGCTGGAGCGGGGATTCAGCTCGGCCTCTTCACGCTCTATCCCGAGCAGCATTTGCTGCATCGCGCCGGTGAGCCCGTGCGCATCGGCAGCCGGGCGCTGTCGCTGCTGATCGCGCTCGTCGAAAAGCGCGGCGAGCTCGTCAGCAAGGAAGCGCTGATCGCCCGGGTGTGGCCGGAGACGTTCGTCGAGGAAGCGAACCTGCGGGTGCATATCGCGGCTCTGCGCAAGGTGCTGGGCGATACGTCGGACCCGCCGCAATATATCGCCAATGTCAGCGGGCGCGGCTACCGGCTGGTGGCGGCGCTGCCCGACGACAATATGGGCGATGGCTTACGCACCGCGACGCTGACGCGGCTGATCGGCCGGGCCGGCGAGGTTGCGACGCTGGTGGAGCGGGTGGCGCGCCGCCGGCTCATCACCATTTCGGGGCCGGGCGGCATCGGCAAGACCTCGGTGGCGTTCGCGGTGGTGCAGGCCTCGCAGCAGAGTTTCGAGGATGGCATCGTCACGGTCGATCTCGGGGCGGCGGCGGCCGATGAATCGAGCCTGCCGCAGGCCGTGGCGATGGCGCTCAAGGTGTCGATCAACGCCGATGACGGGGTGTCGGCGCTCTCCGCCTTTATCGGCGAGAAGAACCTGCTGCTGGTGCTCGACAATTGCGAGCACATCATCGATGCGGTCACCGAGATGACCGAGCTGCTGCTGCGCCAGGCGCCGCGGCTCCATATCCTCGCGACCTCGACCGAGCCGATGCGGGCCGAGGGCGAGTGGGTGTTCCGCCTGTTGCCGCTCGAAGTGCCGTCGGAAGCCGAGAACATGCGGGCCGACGAGGCGCTGGGTATTCCGGCGATCGAGCTGTTCGTGGAGCGGGCGGCGGCGAGCTCGGAAGTGTTCCGCTTCACCGATGCCGATGTGCCGCTGGTGACGGAGATCTGCCGCCGGCTCGACGGCAACGCGCTGGCGATCGAGATCGCGGCGGCAAGCGTCGAGGCGTTCGGGCTCGGGGATCTCGCTTCGCATCTCGACGACCGGTTCGAGGTGCTGGTGCGCGGGCGGCGGACGGCGGCGCCACGGCACCAGACGCTGCGCAACCTGCTCGATTGGAGCCATGGGACGCTGAGCGAAAGCGAGCAGGCGACGCTTCGGCGGCTTTCGATCTTCCGTGGCGGGTTCACGCTCGATGCGGCGCGGGCGGTGGCGGCGATCGACAATGCGACGCTGGCGGTGATCAACGATATTGCGAGCCTCGTGCGCAAATCGCTGCTGTCGGTGAAGGTGTCGGGGGCGCTCGCGAGCTACCGGCTGCTCGACTCGACCCGGGCCTATGCGCGCGAAAAGGCGGCGGAGGCGGACGAGCTGGTGACGCTGAACCGCCAGCATGCCGGATACTTCGAGAGCCTGCTGGCCCGTGCCGACATCGACTGGACGCGGATGTCGCGGGCCGACTGGATGGAAAATTACGGGCTCGTGCTCGACGATGCGCGCGCCGCGACCGACTGGGCGCTGTCGGCGGACGGTGACTTGGCGCAGGCGCTGCGGCTCACGACGCTGCTGCTGCCATTGGGCTACCAGTTTGCGCTGGTCGAGGAGATGGATGCGCGGGTCGAGCAGGCGCTGGCGCGGGCGCCCGAGGCTTCGCCGCGGCAGCTGCTGGCGGAAATCCGGCTCAACGTCGCGTATTCGGGCATGCGGCAGAGCCGCGATGTGGAGCTCGACAACCGGGATGCGGCGCTCGAACGGGCGATCGAGCTGGCGCAGTTGAGCGGCGATCCGGCGCTACAGGCGGCGCCGCTCATCAAGTACGCGACGCACGAGCTGACGCTGGGGCGCTACGCCAAGGGGCTGGAGTTTGCCGAGCGAGCGTCGGCGGCGCTGGCGGATTCGAGCGACGACCTGGCGCGGCTCGGGGCCGACCGGGTGCTGGCGCAGGCCACCAACATGTATGGCGACCACCCGCGGGCGGTGCTGTTTTCGAGCCGTGCCATCGCGCACCCGGCCCACAATATTCCGCTCAGCTTCGGCACCATGCAGGTGGACCGGCAGGCCTCGATGCGCGTGGTTTTGGCGCGATCGCTGTGGCAGCAGGGCTTTGCCCGGCAGGCGAAATCGGCGGCGCTCGAGGCGCTGGCCTATGGCCGCAAGGACGGGCCGCACGCGATCTCGCTGGCCTTCGGGTTCGGCGCCTGCCCGGTGGCCATCTGGTCGGGCTTCGACGACGAAGCGCAGGGCATGGTCAACGAGCTGCTGGAGCAGTCGGAACGCTATGCGCTCCACAACTGGCACCTGTGGGGCGAGATTTTCGGCATGGTGCTGGCGCGCCGCCGGGGCGACCTGCCGCGCCACATCATCCCCGCCGTGTCGCTGCAGGCCGATACGCTGGTGACGTTCGACGCGGAGATGCTCGACGAGGCGGCGATCGGGCGGGCACGAGCCGGGCTTGCGGGCTGGGCCAACCCGGAAATGCTGCGGGTGACGGCTTTGCGCGTGCTGAAATCGACGCGGGCGGGTCGGGTGGAAGCGGCGACGGCGCTGCTCGACGAGGCGATGGAGCAGGCGGGGCTGCAATCGGCGCTGGCCTGGCAGCTGCGTATCGCGAGCACGATGGGCGAGATGCACCGGGCCAACGGCCGGCCGGCCATGCTGCGGCAGGTGCTGGAGCCGGTCTATGAGCGGCTGACCGAGGGGTTCGATACCGCGGACGCGCTGCATGCCCGCGGGTTGCTCGAGGGGCGGCTGTAGGGCGTTTCGTGGCCCAGTTGATCCACTGACGTTAGTTCAAACTCGATGTCATCCCGGGCTTGACCCGGGACCCAACTCTCAGCTGGCGCAAGGGGAGGGATGGGTCCCGGGTCTTCGCCCGGGATGACATTCGGTGGGAATGTCTCCCCCTCAGTTCTATGACGAAGAACTCTACGCTACGGCGCGGCCGGCTTCGCCGCGGGGGCCGAAGAGGGCGACGACCACGACGAAAGCCAGGAGGGTGCCGGCGATGACGATGAACATCGCCAGCGGGCCTTGGGCGTGGAGGAGGGGCAGCAGGGCCAGAGGCACGAGGGCGGAGGCGAAGCGGTTGGAGGCCCAGCCCCAGGAGGCGCCCTGGGCGCGGCGGTCGGTGGTGAAGAGTTCGGCGGCGTAGAGCACGATGACCGGGGTGAAGAGGTTCACCAGCAGGTTGAAGAGCAGGCCCGTGGTCATCAGCGAAATGGGGTCGGTAACCAGCGCGAAGACGATGCCGAGCGCGCCCATGGCGATGGCGATGACGATGAGCGCGGTGCGGCGTTCGACGCGGTCGACGACGAAGCCGCCGAAAATGGTGCCGATCAGCGGGCCGAAGGTCGAGATGCCGACATAGAGAATCGAATCCTGCGGGTTGATGCCCTTCTGGACCAGCACGGCGCCCGAGAGAGTGGAAAAGCCCACCGTGGCCCAGGGCATGAGGAAATAGGCGACGATCAGGAAGACCAGCCGCCGGACGAGGAGCGACTGCGGCATGGCGGTGGTGGCGGACGGCGCTGCGGCTTTTGCCTCGGCCTTGGTCGGGACGTCGCGGCCGAAGGTTGGAGAGGCGGCGAAGCGGGCTAAGGCCTTTTTCGCTTCGGTTTCGCGGCCACGGGTCAGGAGCCAGCGCGGCGATTCCGGCACGAAGCGGAAGAGGACGGCGCAGATGCCGGCGCCGATGCCGGCGATGAGGAAGGCCCAGCGCCAGCCCTCGAGGCCCATCGGCATGGCCGGGCCGACACCGCGGACGAAGAAGATGATGCCCGGAGGCCCGAGATAGCCGATGGCCACGGCGACCAGCACCAGCGGACCGCGGCGGGCGGGCGGGAAAATGTCGGTCATGAAGGCGATCATCAGCGGCGGATAGGCGCCGAGCGCGAAGCCCGAGAGGCCGCGGAAGAGGATTAGAGTTTCGGTATTGGGGCTGAGGGCCGCGCCGATCGAAGTAACGGTGAGGATGACCAGCGACCAGAAGAGCACGAGCTGGCGCCCATGCCGGTCGGCGAGCCAGCCCATGATGGGGGCGCCGCCGATGGCGCCGATATAGACGGCGGAGAGCAGCCAGGCGAGGAGGTTGGGATCGACCGGGTTGGGCGGGGCCGAGAAGATGGCCGAGAGGATGCCGCCGAAGGCGATTTCCGCCAGATCGAACGAGAAGCCGATGGCGCAGACCACGAGGATGAAGATGTGGAGGCGCGTGAGCGGCTGCCGGTCGAGCTCCACCCGATCCGTCTCAATCGCTGCGCTTGCCATGCCCGTCGCCCCTGCCTGCCTTTGATGAAGCATTCGCGCGGGGCGGGGCGCTGCGTGAGTAAACAGATGCAAAGATTTGCAAAGGTTGGGCGCTTAGCGGGGCGGCAGGCTCGGCGTTTTGCCCTGCTTCCAGCGCGTGACGTATGCGTCGCAGCGGGTGAATTCCGCATTGGGCTTGCGGGCGACGCGCTGGAGGAAGGCTTCGAGCAGCAGCATGCGCGAGCCGCGGCCGATGATCTGTGGGTGCATGGTGAGGACGAGGACGCCTTCGCCGACGCGGTCGCAGAGATAGTCTAGCTCGGCCGTCCAGGTTTCGAGGACGTCGGAAGGGGCGCGGCCGCCCTGGAGGTAGCCGTGGCTGCCGGCCATGAACTCGAAATGGGGGAAATCGTCGAGGTGCCAGGAGACGGGCATTTCGACGAGATCGACCGGGGTGCCGAACTCGAAGGCCTCGGTCTTGCTCCAGCTGTCGCCAACGCGGCACCAGTAGGGCTCGTAATCGTGGCCCATCATCGAGCTCTCGTAGGCAAAGCCGTGTTCGAGGAGGAGCGGGATGGTGGCGGGGCTGTTGTCCCAGGCGGGGGAGCGGTAGCCGGTGGGGCGGACGCCCGCGACCTGGTCGAGCGCCTCGAAGCCGCGGAGGAGGACGGTGCGCTCCTCCTCGGGCGTCAGCAGGACCGGGTTTTCGTGGACCCAGCCGTGGTGGCCGATCTCGTGGCCGGCGGCGACGATGGCCTTCACGGCCGAGGGGAAGGCGAGGGCGGTGTGGCCGGGGACGAAGAAGGTGGCTTTCGCGCCATAGCGATCGAGCAGCGGCAGGATGCGGCGGACGCCAACCGGGCCGAACTCGCCGCGCGACAGCATACTCGGGGAGGTGGCGTTGTGGCTGCCGATCCAGGTGGAATAGGCATCGAAATCGAAGGTGAGGGCGATCTGGACGGGTTTTGTCACTTAGATGCTCGCTAGGTAGCCGCCGTCGACATAGAGGATCTGCCCGGTGACGTAGGCGGAGGCGGGCGAGCAGAGGAAGATGGCGGCGCCGGTGAGGTCGTCGAGCTCGCCGAAACGGCGCTGCGGAATGCGGGCCAGCATGGCCTGCTGCCAGTCGTCGGCGGCGAAGAAGGCTTCGGTCATTTCGGTGCGGAAATAGCCGGGGCCGAGGCCGTTGACGCGGATGCCGAGGGGCGCCCATTCGGCGGCCAGCGCCCGCGTCATGCCGGCGAGGCCGGACTTCGACGCGGTGTAAGGGACGGCGGTGGGGATGCCGACCTCGGAGCTCAGCGAGCAGAGGTTGACGATGGCGCCGGGCCGGCCGTTCAGCGTGCGGGCGAAGGTTTTGGCGACGTTGAAGGCGCCCTTGAGGTTGACGCCGACGATCTTGTCCCAGAGGGCGTCGGTGACGTCGAGGGCGGGGGAGACCTGCTCGGTGCCGGCATTGTTGATGAGGATGGTGGGGGTGCGGCCGGCGCTGGCGAGGCGCTCGAACAGGGTTTTGACCGAGGCGCTGTCGGCGACATCGACGGTTTCGACGTGGGCGCGGCCGCCGGCAGCGGTGATCTCGCTGGCGACGCCGGTCAGGGCGGTTTCGGTGCGGGCGGCGACGATGATTTCGGCGCCGGCTGACGCTAGGCCTTTGGCGAGCGCGGCGCCGATGCCGCGGCTGGCGCCGGTGACGAGGGCCACCTGCCCGGTGAGATCAAAACGGGGCGCTTGGGCCATCGATATTCCTGCGGTCCTACTAACGCACTATTGCTGCAGGGCGGCGCGCTTGGGAATGCCCATTGCGACGGATAGGGAAGGACGTGCCGATGCGGCGCAGGGTCGAACACCGCGCACTGACGATCGCTGGTTATGTCGAGCCGTGGACCGGTGGTCCGGGGCTGCGGGGGCTCAGCGTTTCGGCGAGCGTTGCGGTCGATGAGGTGGTGATCCGCCGGATCGATCGCGACGACGACATGCCGGTGGTGGAGTGGCCCGCGGTGGTGCGCGAGGCGGTGGCGCATCGGGAGTTTCGGCAGGGGAGCTGGGCCGAGATCACGGGACATGAAGCCTTCGGCAGCATCGGGCGGCTCGCGTTCGAACTGCTGCTGACGCGCAATCCGGGGCGTCGCGTGCTGCTGGATTTTGGCGGCGGAACGCTAGAGTTGGTCGATGGGCGGCTGGTGCTCGCGACGACCTCCGGTGAAGTACCTCTCGGCGCTCTGCCGTCGGGGCAATGGCTGAAGCTGGGGCTCGACTTTGGCCGGCGCACAATGCGGGTGACCGCGACGGATCCCATGCGGCCGTTCGAGCTGGTGGCGCCGTTCCACGCGCCGTCGCCGACACGGCTGGTGTTTGCGTCCGATGCGACGGAGAGCGTGCCGACGCTCAATTGCCGGATCGGGCATATTTCGCTGGTGGGCACGGCCGGGCAGGGCGGGTTGGAGTTTCCGACGATCTTCACGGCGGAGCCGATTGTGGCGGGGCCGCTGCGGCTGACGGTGCATGGCAACCCGACTTTTGCGGTGACCTCGGCGCGGTGGGATGGGTCGGCGCTCGATCCGCGGCTCGCGCCATCGCATTACGATGCGGTGCATTTCCACGAGACCGACATGGCTGGGCTCGATTGGCCGGTGACGCATGAGGTGATCGTGCCGGCCGATGCGCCGAGCGGGGTCTATGCCTTCGAGCTTCGCGCCGGGGATGTGGTGGAGCGGATACCGTTCTTCGTGGCGCCCGCGCGGGCGGTGGCGGAGGTGGCGTTCGTGGTGCCGACCACGACCTACCTCGCCTATGCGGACGAGTATCTGCCGCCGCACCTTTACGAGTGGGTGGGAACGGATCGCGGGCACGTCTTCGCGCGGGATAACGAGCTGCGGTCGCTCTACGACTACCACGCCGATGGCAGCGGGGTGTCGCTGGTGTCGACGCGGAAGCCCAAGGCGACGCTGCGCGACGACTACAGCTATCCACTCTGCGGCGATCCGCACAACCTGCCGGTCGACCTGCATTTCCTGAAATTCTGCGCCCGCGAGGGCATTGCCGTCGACGTGCTGACCGATGCCGATCTGCATGCGGGCGGGGCGGCGCTGCTCGGGCGTTATCGCGTCGTGGTGACGGGGAGCCATCCCGAGTACCTGTCGGTGGCGATGGAGACGGGTTATCGCGATTATGTCGCGGGTGGCGGGCGGCTGGCTTGTCTCGGCGGCAACGGGTTTGCGGCGGCGGTGGCTTATCGCGACGACCTGATGGAGTTGCGGCGCGGGCCGACGCAATCGGGGCGCACGTGGGATGGGCCGGTGGGCGAGATGGGGCTGGCGCTGACCAACGAGCCGGGCGGGTATCTGCGCGATCGCGGGCGGGGCGAGTATCGGCTGGTCGGCGTCGGGATATCGCTGATGGGGTTCAGCCCGGCGTTGCCCTACGACAAGACCGAGGCGGGGCGCAGTGCGGAATTCGCGTGGTTGTTCGACGGGGTATCGGACCGGTTCGGCGACTATGGCATCGTGCAGGGTGGCGCGGCCGGGTATGAGGTGGATGCGGTGAACTTCCATCTCGGCAGCCCGGCGGATGTCACCGTCGTCGCCACCGCGACGGGTTTTCCCGACAGCTATGTCGATGACCCGGGCAAGTGGTTCGAGGGCGGCGGTGAGGAGCGGCGGGCACAGCGGCGGGCCGACATGACCTTCTGGCGGCACCCCAAGGGCGGGATGATTTTCTGCGCCAGTTCGGTGTCTTTCCTCGGCGCGCTGCCTGCTAAGGGCGCGGACAATGATGTCGGCCGCCTCGTTCGCAACCTCATCGGCGCCTTTAGCCGCCTTGACTTTATGGCCGATGCCTAATTGCATCGCTGCCAACAAACGCATCAATCCGGAGAACTGCCCATGAAATTCGCAGCCACGCTGGCTTTCGCCATCGGTCTCGGGCTCGCCGCCGCCCCCGCCCAGGCGGAAACCATCAAGATCGGCCTCCAGCCCTGGCTGGGCTATGGCCCGCTGTGGATTGCCGAAAAGCAGGGCTTCTTCGCCGCCAATGGCGTCGATGTGCAGCTGGTGAATTTCGGCTGGGACGCCGACCTCGCGGTGGCGCTCGCCAGCGGCAACATCAACATCACCTCGATCGCCACCAACGGGGTGATCCTGCAGCGCAATAACGGCATCGACCTCAAGGGCTTCATGCTCATGGACGGCTCGACCACGGCCGATGCGGTGCTGGCCAACAAGGCGGTGAACTCGATCACCGAGCTCAAGGGCAAGAAGGTGGCCTACGAGGTCGGCGCGACGAGCGACCTGCTCATCAACTACGCCCTCAAGGTCAATGGCATGAGCCTCAAGGACATCGAGGCCGTGCCGATCAACGCGTCGGATGCCGGCCTTGCGCTGATCGCCGGCCGCGTCGACGTGGCGGTGACCTACGAGCCCTATATCTCGGCCGCGCTGGCGCAGGGGCCGGACTTCAAGGTGCTGTTCTCGGCCGGCGAGAAGCCGGGCCTGATCTCGGACATGCTGGCGGCTCCGGCGGACTACGTGGCGGCTCACACCACCGAGCTCCAGGGCCTGATCAAGGCCTGGGACCAGGCGGTGACCTATCTGCGCGCCAACCCCGAAGAGGGCGGCAAGATCATCGCGGATGCGGTGGGCTCGCCGATGGACGAGTTCAAGACGGCGTTCGCGGGCGTGCAGCTCTTCGACATCAAGGAGAACCAGGCGGAGCTCGCCGGGCCGTTCCAGTCGACGGTCGGCGAGATCGGCGCCCTGATGCAGGAAGCCAAGCCCGACGAGATCAAGATTGTCCCCACGGGTGACGAAATCCTCGATCTCACCGCGATCAACGGCCTGAAGTAAGGTATTTGGCGGGCGACCTCAGGGCCGCCCGCTTCCCCTCATGACTGATCAATCGACAATTGCCGAAGCCGCCGCCAAGGGCCGCGCCGACCGCCGCAAGCTGAAGAAGCGCGCCGGCCTGCTGCGCCTGCGCGAGGCTATCCCCGAATCCATCTTCACGAGCGCCGGTTTCGTCGTGCCGGTGCTGCTGGTGCTCGCCTGGCTGCTGGTGACGGCGCTGGGGCTGGTGAAGCCGCTGTTCCTGCCGAGCCCGCTCTCGGTGCTCGAGGAAGCCTGGCGGCAAATCTCGACCGGTATCCTGTTCCAGGACGCGGCGATCAGCACCTATCGCATCGTCGTCGGCTGGCTTGCCGCCACCGTGCTCGCGGTGCCGATCGGCATCCTGATGGGCAATTTCCGCATCTTCGAGGGGGCGCTCGAGCCGCTGATCTCCACGGCGCGCTACATGCCGGTGGTGGCGCTGATCCCGCTTTCGGTGCTCTGGGCCGGCATCGGCGACGAGCAGAAGATCCTGATCCTGTTCCTCGGCACGTTCTTCCAGATGACCCTGATGGTGATGGACAACGTCAAGAACATCGACATCAACCTGATCCGCGCCGGGCAGACGCTGGGCTTCTCCAACGCCGAAATCCTGTGGCGCATCATCCTGCCTGCCGCGATGCCGGGGATCTGGGACACGTTCCGCATCACCATCGGCTGGACCTGGACGTACCTGCTGGTCGCCGAGCTGGTGGCGGCGCAGTCGGGGCTCGGCCGCCGCATCATGGATGCGCAGCGCTACCTTGCGACCGACACGATCATCTTCGGCACGGTGTTCATCGGGCTGCTCGGGCTCGTGACCGACCTGCTGTTCAAGCGGATCGGCAAGAGCATGTTCCGCTGGGCGGCCGACCGATGAGCGCACCCAAGATTGCTATCGACGCCGTCGGCAAGGTGTTCGGCACCGGGGCCGACGAGTTCCTCGCCATCGACCGGATCGACCTCGATGTGGCGGCGAACGAGTTCGTCTCGATCGTCGGCACTTCGGGCTGCGGCAAGTCCACGCTGCTCAACATGGTGGGCGGCCTGACCGAGCCGACCTTCGGCGATATCCGCATCGACGGGCGGCCGGTGACCGGACCGGGCCGCGACCGCGGCTTCGTGTTCCAGGGCTACAGCCTGTTCGAATGGCTGACGGTCGAGGGCAATATCCGCTTCGCGCTCGAGAAGTCGCAGGTGTCGCGGGCCGAGAAGGCGGAACTCGTGAAGGAGTTCGTGCACTCGGTCGGCCTCGCGGGGTTCGAGAATGCGTTTCCGCGGCAGCTTTCGGGCGGCATGCGGCAGCGCGTGGCGATCGCCCGGGCGCTGGTCTACAAGCCCTCGCTGCTGCTGATGGATGAGCCCTTCGGGGCGCTCGACGCGCAGACCCGCGGCATGATGCAGGAACTGCTGCTGAAGGTTTGGGAAGAGCACAAGGTGACCGTGCTGTTCGTGACCCACGATGTCGAGGAGGCGATTTTCCTCGCCGATCGCGTGGTGGTGCTGGCGTCGCGGCCGGGCAACCTCAAGCGGGTCGTGCCGGTGCCGCTCGAGCGGCCGCGCCGCTACGACGTGGTGACGACGCCCGAATTTTCCGAGTTGAAGCGCGGCATCCTTGCCGATATCCGCGAAGAGACCCTCAAGGTCATGGCGCTCGACGGCGCCTGACAGGAGTATTTCGATGACCAATCCCGTTGCGCTCCACGAGCTCGAGGCGCTGAGCGCTGCCGAGCGGCAGGTGCTGCTGACCCGTTCGGAAGCCGATCTCGGCCCGTTCCTCGAAAAGGCGAAGCCGATCATCGATGCGGTGCAGGCCGAGGGCGACGAGGCGATCGCGCGGTTCGGGCGAGAGTTCGACAAGGCGCCGGTTACGGCCGATCACCTGATGGCCACCGAGGCGGAGTTCGATGCAGCCTTCGCCGAGCTCGAACCCGAGATGATCGAAACGCTGCGCTACTCGGCCGACAATATCCGCCGGTTCCACCAGGCGCAGATGCCGCCCGAGATGTGGATGAAGGAGATCCGGCCCGGCGTGCTGGTGGGCGAGCGTGCGACGCCGATCGACTCCGTCGCGTGCTACGCGCCGCGCGGCAAGGGCTCGTTCCCGTCGGTGACGCTGATGACCACCATCCCGGCGACGGTGGCCGGGGTGCCGAACCCGATCCTGCTGACGCCGCCCGGGCCTGATGGCCGTATCGATGCGGCGACGCTGGTGGCGGCGCGGCTCGGTGGGGTCGACAAGGTTTATCGCGCCGGTGGGGCGCCGGCTGTGGCGGCGGCGGCCTTCGGGACGGCGAGCATTCCGCGCTGCGCCAAGATCGTCGGGCCGGGCAGCCCGTGGGTGGTGGCGGCGAAGCGCCTGCTGTCGGACGTGATCGATACCGGCCTGCCCGCGGGGCCGAGCGAGAGCCTGATCCTTGCCGACGAGACGACGAAAGGGCGGCTCGCGGCGCTGGACCTCATCATCGAGAGCGAGCATGGGCCGGATTCGTCGGCGTTTCTCGTCACCTGGTCGCGCGAAGTGGCCGAGGCGGCGCGGGCGGCGATCCCCGAATACTGGAAGCAGATGGGTGAGTTGCGGGTCGGCTTCTCGTCGACGGTGCTGGGCGGCTTGAACGGCGGCATCGTGCTGACGCGGACGCCCGAGGAGGCGTATGCGTTCATCAACGATTATGCGCCCGAGCACCTGCAGGTGATGTCGAAGGCGCCGCTCGAGCACCTCGCGCATATCCGCAATGCGGGCGAGATCCTGCTCGGCGAGTTCGCGGCGGGCTCGATCGCCAACTACATGATGGGGCCGAACTGCGTGCTGCCGACGGGCGGCTGGGCCCGCAGCCACTCGGCGCTCGGCGTGCGCGACTACATGAAGTTCTCGACCATCGGGCAGATGACCCGCACCGGGTATGACGAGATGGCGCCGCACACCCACCGCCTCGCCACGTATGAGGGGTTCGACGCGCATGCCAATGCGGTGTCGGGCCTGCGGCTCGCGGCGCTGAAGTCGAACTAAGCGCTGTAGCGCTCGTTGAAGGGCTTCAGCGCGGCGTAGAGTTCGCGGTAATGGCCGAGGCGGTCGTCGTGGTAGCGGCGGTCGCGGGTGTTCGGTGTGAAGGTGCGGTCGAAGCGGACGAGCGACTTCACCGCCTCGGGCAGCGACGCCATGGTGCCGCTGCCGAGCCCGGCGAGAATGGCGGCGCCGAGCGCGCCGGAATCGGTGACTTCGGCGCGCTTCAGCGGGAAGCCGAGGATGTCGGCGCGGATCTGGCACCAGGCTTCCGAGCGCGAGCCGCCGCCGCCGATATTGGCGCCCTTGAGCGTGAGCCCGGCGGAGTTCTGCAGCGCATCGAAGGCGAGCCGGACGGCGTAGCCGACGCCTTCGAGCACGGCGCGGGCCATTTGCGGGCCGGCAGTCTGGCCGTTCATGCGGGCGAAGACGCCGCGGCTCTGCGAGTCCCAGAGCGGGGCGCGTTCGCCCTGCATGTGGGGGAGGAAGAGCGGCACGGCATCGTCGGGTTCGGCGGTTTCGGCGAGGTCGCACAGGCCCTGCGGGCTCTTGCCGATGATGGCGCCATACCAGGCGACCGCGGCACCGCCCATCTGGGTGGGGGCGGCGTGCATGGTGATGCCATCGTAGGGCGGGAAGAGGATGACGCCGGGGGTGGGCGTGACGTGCGAGGAAACGATGCCGAGGATTTCGCTGGTGCCCGACTGGTACATGCCGTCGCCCTCGGAGACGACGCCGACGCCGAACATGCCGCCCCAGGCATCCATGGCGCCCACCACCACCGGCGTGCCGGCACAGGGCAGGCCGTCGCGGACGCGGCCGGCGACATGGGTGAAGCCGTGGAGCGGCGGGAGCTTGCCGAGCGCGCCGGGGACGAGGTCGATCAGTTCGGCGACATAGCCGGCGCTGTTGGTGAGACCGACCGCGGCGATGGGGTCGGAGCCGACTTCGCCGGTGAGCTGTAGCACGCAGTAATCCTTGGGCAGCAGCACGTGCCTGGTTTGCGCCCACATATCGGGATGGACGCGGGCGACGTGGGCCATGCGCGAGAGGGCGTGGCTCGCATCGATCGGGATGGGACCGCCGAACCAGGCGGTCTTCTGCGCCGTGGTGACCTGGGCCTCGAGCGTGGCTGCGTCGGGGGCGGAGCGGCCATCCTGCCAGACGATGGCGGGGAGGAGGGCCTTGCCGCTACCGTCGACGAAGACGTGAGTGTTCACCTGCGAGACGATGCCGATGCCCTTGAGGCCCGAGAGATCATGGCCGCGCGCGAAGGTGGCGAGCGCCTCGGTGACGGCGGCCATCCAGTGGTCGGGGTTCTGTTCGGCATAGCCCGGTTGCGGCCGGGCGATGGGGTAGGTGCGGGCATATTGGCCGAGCCGCATGCCGGTTTCGTCGAGCAGGACGGCCTTGGTTCCGGTCGTGCCGACATCGATGCCGATCAGGGTGGTTACGCTCAAGGTCTACCTCCGAATCCCGTAGCCGGGCGGGCCTCTGTCTCATATGGTGCGCCGATGCGTAAGGCAGACTTAAAGGTCGCCGCGTTCCAAGGAGGGCCTACCCGAATGACTAACACTTTCCGCACCGTGTTGCGCGGCGCTGCCGTGGCCGCCATCGCCGTTTCCGGCGCCGCTTTTGCCACCGGCGCGTTCGCCGAGAAGATTGCGGTGATCACCCCGTACATGGCCCAGCCGGGCACGCAGGCCTATGTCGAGTCCTTCCAGGCGGTGGCCAAGGAGAAGGGCTGGGACGTCAACGTGATAGATACCGCCGGCGACGTCGCCGCGGTGATCTCGCGCATCGAGGATGCGGTGAACTCCAAGGTCGACGCGATCGTCATCAATGTCGACCCGAGCCAGGTGACCGCCGGGCTCCAGACCGCCAAGGACGCGGGCATCCCGGTGGTCGGCATGGATGCGGGTTCCGATCCGCTGCTCGCCACCAACGTGACGTCGGACGGCGTCGCCATGGCCGACACGACTTCGAACTTCGTCGTCAAGCGCCTCAACGGCGAGGGCAACGTGGTGATGTTCGTGTTCGACGCGTTCCCGCCGGTGCAGGTGCGCGGCGCCAAGGCCGATGAGGTCTTTGCGGCGAACGCCGGCATCAAGGTGCTCGACCGGATCACCCCCGATGTGTCCGATGGCGGCATCGCCGACTCGCGCGCCAAGATGGAAGCGGTGCTCGCCGCCCACCCGGAAGCGGGTTCGATCAAGGCCGTGTGGGCCGCCTGGGACCAGCCGGCGCTCGGCGCGCTGCAGGCCATCGAAGCGGCCGGCCGCCAGAACGAAGGCATCGTGATCACCGGCATCGACGCCAACCCGCAGGCCCGCGAAGAGATCGCCAAGGGCGGTAACTTCGAGGCGTCCGTGGCGCAGGATTTCAAGGGCATCGGCGCCGCGGCGGCCGACGCTGTGGCTACCCTGCTCGCGAAGCAGGAGCTCAAGGACGCGGTGATCTTCGTGCCGACCAAGCTGATCACCAAGGACAACGCGAACGAGTAAGCGGTAACGAAAGCCAGCGGCGGACGCCCTTGTGCCCGCCGCCCACCTGCCAATGACCAGCCTCCTCTCCCTCAAATCGGTGGCCAAGGCTTACGCGGGCGTTCCGGCGCTGCGCGGGGTCGACCTCGACATCGCGGCCGGCGAAATCCACGCGCTGATGGGGGAGAATGGCGCGGGCAAGTCGACGCTGATCAAGATTCTCGCGGGGGTGGTGGCGCCCGATACGGCGGAGATTGTCGTCGAGGGCAGCGTGGTTAGCATCGACAGCCCGGCGACTGCCTACCGGCTGGGGCTGCGCTTCATTCACCAGGAACTCAACATCGTCCCGGCTTTGTCGGTGGCGGAGAACATCTTCATTGGCCGGGCCTACCCGAAGCGGGCGGGGGTGTTCGTCGACTGGCGCCGGCTGCATGAGACGGCGCGGCAGGCGCTGGCGACGCTCGGCATCACCCATATCGATACGCGGCGGAAGATGGCGCAGCTTTCGGTCGGCGATCGGATGCTGGTGAAGATTTCGAGCGCGTTTCTCTCCGATCCGGGATCGCCGGCGCGGCTCTACGTGATGGACGAGCCGACCGCCGCGCTGACGCGGACGGAGTCCGAGGCGCTGTTCCGGGTGCTGCGGGAGATCCGGGCTTCGGGTAATTCGGTGCTCTACGTGTCGCACCGGCTCGACGAGGTGATGGCGCTCTGCGACCGCGCTACCGTGCTGCGCGACGGCAAGTCGATCGATTCCGGTCGGATGGCGCAGATCACGCATGATGATCTCGTCGCCATGATGATCGGGCGGAAGGTGGAGGAGGCCTATCCGGCGGCGACTGTCGCGCCCTCTAGCGAAGTGGCGTTTTCGGGGCATGCCCTCACGGTGCACAAGGGCGAGATCGTCGGAGTCGCCGGGCTCGCGGGCGCCGGGCAGCGTGAGCTGCTGCTGCGCATCTTCGGCAATCCGGGCAAGGCGTGGCGCAACGGCATCGGCTATGTGCCCCGGGAGCGGCGGAGCGAGGGGCTGGTCGTCACGCGACCGATCTTCGAGAACGTGACGCTGGCGCATCTCCGGCAGCAGAGCCTTGGCGGCGTGTGGCTGACGCCGCGCAGCGAGCGGCGGTTTGCCGTGGCGCGGGGCGAGGATGTGCGGCTGAAATCCTCCGGGCCTACTCAGCGGGCGCTGGAGCTTTCGGGCGGCAATCAGCAGAAGGTGGTGTTTGCCAAGGCGCTGGGTGGCGAGCCGAAACTGCTGCTGCTCGACGAGCCCACGCGCGGCGTGGACGTGGGCGCGAAGTTCGATATTTACAGCATCATCCGCAACATGACGGGCAAAGGCATGGCCGTGATCCTCGTTTCTTCCGACCTGCCTGAATTGATCGGCATGTGCGACAGCATCGCCATCATGCGCGATGGCGCGATCACCGAGACGATTTCGGCCGCGGGCCTCAGCGAGGAAGAGCTGCTCAACCGCTGCTATGGCCGTACGGGAGCTGCCGCCTGATGGCCGCGCTCACCATTCTCCGCCGCTACGGCACGCTGCTCGGCTTCGTCGCGATCCTCGTGGTGTTCTCGCTGGCGCTGCCCGAGACGTTCCTGACCCCGCGCAACTGGCTCAACATCACTCAGCAGCTCTCGATGCTGATGGTGGTGGCGGCCGGCATGACCATCGTCATGGTGATGGGCGATTTCGATCTTTCGGTCGGCTCGATGGCGAGCCTGGCCGGTATCGTCGCAGCGATCCTGTTCGCCATGGGGCTGCCGGTGTGGCAGGCGGTGAGCCTCGCGCTGCTCTGCGGGTTGATCGGCGGGGCGATCAATGGGGTGCTGGTGGCGCTGATCGGGATTTTGCCGTTTGTCGCGACGCTGGCGACGCTGACGATATTCTCGGGCGCGGCCTTCGTGCTTTCGGGCGGCAAGACGATTTCGGGGAAGGCCATCCCCGAGGCGTTCGGCAATTTTGCCCGCGAGGGGATGTTCGGCGTGCCCAACCTCACGGTCGTGGCGGCGGTGGTGACGCTGGTCGTTTGGGTGCTGCTCGAGCAGACGACGTTCGGGCGGCGGCTCTATGCGATCGGCGGGAATATCGAGGCGGCGCACCTGTCGGGCGTGCCTGTGCGGCGGCTGAAGCTGATCGCGTTTTCGCTCACGGGGCTCAGCGCGGCGGCGGCAGGCATCATGTATGCGAGCCGCGTGGCGTCGGCCAACCCGACGCAGGGCTCGGGGCTGATGCTCAACGCCATCGCGGCGGTGTTTCTCGGCATGACGATGAGCGAGCAGGGCGAGCCGCGCATCCTCGCGACCCTGGTCGGCGTGCTGATCCTCGGCGTGCTCGATAATGGGCTGACCCAGCTCAGCGTCGACAGCTATGTCCGCCAGATCCTCGTCGGCGGCATCATCGTGCTGGCGGTGGCGCTGAGCTCGATCGGCCGGGGCGTGCGGCGCTAGCCGACCGTCACCGCCGCGCGGGTGGCGATCGAGCGCTCGATGGCGGCGAGCACATCGGTGACATAGGCGCCGAAGCGGGCATCCGGGTGCGTCGTGGGCTCGCCGTTGATGGCGGCGACCAGCGAGGTGAGCGCGTTGCCATAGGCTTCGCGTGAGGTGCTGGTCCAGTCGAGCACGTTGCCGGGCACGCTGCGCTTGCCGGCGCTGCCATAGATCACGGTTTCGCCGGGGACGGAGGGCGACATGTCCATGGCGAGGTTCAGCGTGGTGAGCCCGCCATCGCGGTGGGTGAGGGTGGCGGCCTTGAGGTCGCCCTTGCCGGCGGAGGCGACGACTTCGGTGACGGGCCCGAAGATTTCGGTCAGCAGCGCCACGGCGTGCGGGGCGGTGTCCCACAGGGCGCCGGCCGAGCCGCGCCAGTTCAGGGTCGAATAGAACGGGTTGTTGGGGTCGATCATCAGGCCCGAGAACGAGTCCATGCGGCCGCCGGTCCAGCCGCCGACGGTGCGGGCATCGTCGATCCACATGCGGTAGCGCGGGTTCATCAGGTTGGTGAAGAAGACCAGCGATTTCAGTCCCTTGGCGTCGAGGGCGTCGGCGACCTGTTTGGCCGAGGCGGAATCGAGGGCGACGGGCTTTTCAAGCAGCAGGTGCTTGCCGGCCGCGATGGCCTTCAGCGCCAGTTCGGGCTGGGCGTCGGGCGGGAGCGCGAAGCCGACGATATCGACGCTCTCGAGGAAGGCCGCGAGGTCGGTGTGGGGCGTGACGCTGTTGGCGGTCGCGATGGCGTTGGTGGTCGCCGGGTTGCGGCCATAGACCGAGGTGAAGCGCACGGCGTCGCTCGCGGCGGCCGCCGGGGCGTGAACGTCGCGGACCCAGATGCCGGTGCCGATGAGGCCGAAGCGGAGCGGTGAGTTTGGCATGCGGGGTCTCCCTGTTGTGGCTGTGAGGACCACGGAAGCGGCACCAGGGTCAAGGCCGACCTAGGTGGGGTTTTGGCGTGGCAAGGCGCCCGCCGGCCGTGTGGCCTCGGGTTGATGGGTTGGGCGGGACCGGCGAGGGTTTGGCCCCACGCGGGTAGTCCGCAAAAACGAGGCTTTCGCCTCGCCGGTCACCGAGGATGAGTTGGACGGGGGTACAAGGGAGCGGACACGTCCGCTTCGGAGAAGCGTCCAAGTGCCGGTTGCTCGCACCGCGGCCCGCCGGGGACGACTCCCCGACCCTCGATATCCCCCGCCGCACGTTCGTTGCGCAGCGCCCGCCCTGCGGGGGACGGGGGATATTCGCACGGGGGCGGGGAACGGGGATAAGTTTGCTCGGCGAGATGTCGTGGGGAGGAGAGAGACCCCTCATCCGGCCTTCGGCCACCTTCTCCCACAAGGGGAGAAGGCGTGCGCTGGCCATGTCGGAATAGCCTTGAGCACCGCGTTGGTGGTTCCGTCGCCTTCTCCCCTTGTGGGAGAAGGTGTCCGAAGGGCGGATGAGGGGTTGGCGCGGAAGGCGGGGTTCGGTGCGTGGGGCTCCCCCCTTCCGCCCTTCGGGCACCTTCCCCCGCAGGCGGGAGAAGGCCCGGTGGCGCGATTTTGCCACGGACTGACCTCTGGCCTTGGGGCGGGATGGTGCCGCGGCGGGTCCTCCCCCGCTTGCGGTGGAGGGGGACCAGCGAAGCTGGCGGAGGGGGGAGCGGGAAGCTCGGGGCGTGGGATTACCCCCACCCTAGCTTTGCTACGGCGCTATGGGCCTGGCGGCGCTGCCCTCCCCGCAAGGGGGAGGGCCGGTGGGTGGGCTCCACTTCCGCCCACTTTGTGGACGCCCCCTCCACCATGCTTCGCATGGTCCCCTTCCCCCGCTAAAGCGGTGGAGGAGCACCGAGAGGCCGGTGATTGGCGGATGCGTCGAGCTCGCCATGCCCCTCAGCCGCGCAGCGGAGGGGGACCGCCGTGAGGCGGTGGAGGGGGAGCGGGAGGCTGGAGGCTTGGGGTTTACCCCCACCCTAGCTTTGCTACGGCCCCTTGGGCCTAGCGGCGCTACCCTCCCCGCAGGGGGGAGGGAGGGGCTCCGTGCGTGGGGCTCCCCCCTTCCGCCCTTCGGGCACCTTCCCCCGTAAACGGGAGAAGGCCCTGTGGCGCGATCTTGCCCCACGCCAACCTCTCACGCTGGCGCCAGGGGAAGTGGGCCCGACACGGGACCGCTTTCGTCACGGCGAGCGCCCAAGCTTGCGATTGGCAAGCTTGCATGCTGGGTGAGTTGAATGGTTCTGGGGTGACTTGTGGGTGGACTGAGCTACATCGTCGGCGATGGGTCGGCTTGGGTCTTTCGCGACTGAGGAAGTCGCATTGTCGGCCGAGCGAACGCTCAAGGTCCACAGGGTTTGATCGCTACAAGCATGCTATACGCAAGCGTGCGGTACGACGATGACATCTGTCGGCGTCGGATGAGGGGCAGGGTTTGGTGAGTCAGAGCTCAGCTGCTCCAGGGCTTCGGCGCGTGAGCGAAGGCTCTTTACGTCCACCGTCTGGTTCATGACCTGACTGACAATGATGCTGATGTTGGCGACGCAGCCGCCGCCGCCGCTACGGCCCACGACCGTCAGCGGACGATCTCGTACAGGCGTCTCAGCACGTGTCTGGAGCGGAGGTCTTCGGGGTCGGCGCGCATCTGGTTCATGACGTAGCTGAAGCCGACCCGCTCCGTCGGCCAGCCGCCGTGGATGGAGCCGCCGGCGCCGGAGTGGCCGAAGGCGGTGGGGGCGGGGCCGAAGCGGGTTTGTGGGGTTTGCAGGGCCCAGCAGATGCCGAAGGCCATGGCTTCGGCGATGTAGGGGTCCATGAAGCGGGAGAGTTCGGCGCGGCCGAGGGTGATGGTTTCGGGCTTCAGGATCTGCACGCCGTCTAGGGTGCCGCCTAGGGTCATGGCGCCGTAGTAGCGGGCCATGCTGCGGGCGTTGGCGATGCCGCCGGCGCCGGCGATTTCGGCGGCGTGGTAGGCTCTTGTGTTCCAGGGCAGGTCGGTGGGGAAGAGGGGTGGGTTGCCCCAGGTGCTGGCGAAGGTGGGGTCGGCGCGTTGTTCGGGCGGGAAGGTTTCGTAGGGGGCCATGTCGGGGCCGAGTTCGATCTTGCCGACGCGGTGCTCCTGCGCTGCGGGCAGGCCGATCCAGGCGTCGAGGCCGAGAGGGGTGGCGACTTCGTCGGCGAAGAATTGGCCGATGGTGCGGCCATCGATGCGGCGGACGAGGGCGCCGAGCAGCCAGCCGATGGTGACCGGGTGGTAGCAGTGGAAGGCGTTGGGGTCGGGCGGGAGCGGCTGGGCGGCGAGGAGGGCTTCCATGCGCTCGTGGTCGGTGTAGTCGGCGGCCGTCAACGGGGTGCGGATGCCGGGGAGGCCGGCCGCGTGCGAGACGACGTGGCGGACGAGGACGCGGGATTTGTCGGCTTGCGCGAATTCCGGCCAGTAGCGGGCGACGGGGGCGTTGAGGTCGAGCTGGCCGCGTTCGATCAGCTTCAGCACGCAGGCGGCCATCAGGCCCTTGGTGCCGGAATAGATGACCTGCAACGTGTCGGCCGTCCATGGTACGCCCGGAGCGGCCGAGCCGCCCCAGAGGTCGACGACGAGCTTGCCTTCGTGCGTTGCGGCGAAGGCCGCGCCGAGGTCGTGGCGGACGGTGAAGTTGCGGGCGAATTCCTCGGCGACCGCCTCGAATCCGGGCGCGACGAAGCCTTGCGCCGGAGCGCTCTCGGACTGCCAGTTCATGTCAAAACCCCTCAGTCGCCGTGGCCGACGGCGTCGAATTCCTCGCCGCCGGCCATCAGGTTCAGCACCTCTTCGCGGGTCTTTTCGCCGCGCTGGAACTGGCTCGCGACGCGGCCCTGGATCAGCACGGTGAAGCGATCGCCCACCTGCAGCGCGTGCGTGGCGTTGTGGGTGATGAAGACCAGCGCGATGCCCTGGGCGCGCGCCTTGGTCATCAGGTCGATGACGATCTTGCTCTCCTTGACGCCGAGCGCCGCGGTGGGCTCGTCGAGGATCAGGAGCTTGGCGCCGAAATAGAGGGCGCGGGCGATGGCGAGGGCCTGGCGCTCGCCGCCCGACATGGTGCCGACGAGCTGCTCGGCATCGTTGATGCGGCGGATGCCCATTTCGCGGATCTGTTCGAGCGCGATGCGGTTGGCGGTGGCGTGATCGAGGCGGCGGAACGGACCCCAGCCCTTGGTCGGCTCGTTGCCGAGGAAGAAATTGCGCGCAACCGAGATCAGCGGGATGGAGCCGACATCCTGATGCACGGTGCCGATGCCGAAGGCCTGCGCGTCGCGGGGCGAGCGGAAGGTGACCGGCTTGCCGTCGAAGGTGAGGGTGCCGAGGGTGGGCGGGGTGACGCCCGACATGATCTTGATCAGGGTCGACTTGCCGGCGCCGTTGTCGCCGAGGAGGCAATGGATCTCGCCCGGATGGACATCGATGTTGACGTCGTTGAGGGCGAGGTTGTTGCCGAAGGTGCGGGTGACGCCTTCGAGGGTCATCAGCGCGGTCATGAGTGCTTCTTTCCGCGGTTGAGCGCGAGCTCGCGCACGAAGTTGTTGGTCAGCACGGCGATGACGAGGAGGCCGCCGATGAAGGTGGCGAGCCAGTCGGTGGGCCAGCCGGTGTAGAAGAGGCCGAGGCTGACGATGCCGTAGATGAAGGTGCCGAGCACGATGCCGATCACCGAGCCGAAGCCGCCCTGCAGCAGCACGCCGCCGATGACGGCCGCAATCGCGGTCTGGAACACGTAGCCCTGGCCCTGCGCGGCGTTGCCCTGATTGTACATCACGGCGCTCATGACGCCGACGAAGGCGGAGGAGACGGCGGTCCAGATGAAGAGGATGAGTTTGACGCGGGCGACGGGGACGCCGGCGCGGCGGGCGGCGTCGACATTGCCGCCGGTGGCGAAGATCCAGTTGCCGAAGCGGGTCTGCTTCAGCACCCAGGCGGCGAGCACGATGGCGACGCCGTACCAGAGCACCGAGACGTTGAAGAACATCCACTTGCTCCCGAAGATCAGCTCGGCCCAGCCGGCGTCCTTCAGCGAGACGTTGGAGGAGCCGGAGATGAGGCGGGAGAGGCCGAGCGAGGTGCCGGCGAGGATGAAGTTGGAGGCGAGCGTGACGATGAAGCTCGGGAGGCGCGTGGCGCTGACGAGGAGCGCATTGAAGCAGCCGACGGCGACGCCCATCACTAAGGCCATGGCCATGGTGAGCTCGATGGGCAGGCCGTAAAAGCCGGTGCCGAGGGCGACGATGATGGCGGCGGCGCCGACGACGGAGCCGGTCGAGAGGTCGAACTCGCCGGCGATCATCAGGAGCCCGATGGGGAGCGCGATGATGCCGAGTTCGGCGGCGGTGTTGAGCCAGCCGGCCGTGCCGGGGATGGAGGCGAAGCCCGATTGGCCGCCGACGACCACGAAGAAGGCGTAGATCACGATCGCCGCGATGGCGGGGCCGATCCAGACGATGCGCAGCAGGCGCTCGGCTATGCCTTTGGGCGGCGCGTCACCTGTCGAGGTGGTGGTGGGCATGGTGAGTGTCATCTGCTGATATCCGGGACGGCGATGCTAGCTGGATTGGCAGGCGTGAAAAGGGGCGACAGGAGGAGAGAGCTTCTTAGTGGTCGCGCGTTCGAACCGGAAAAGTCTGCAACTTTTCCTGAACACGCTCCGCGCCGCCGCCCCGAGCGCGGGCCTTAGTTGGCGCCGCGCGAGCCCGGGATCGCCTTGTTCACCGCGAGGACGGCGGCGGCGTTTTCCTGCGTGACCATGTAGGGGCCGACGCTGATGAGGCCGGCGGGGGCCATCTTGTACTTGTTGTACATCAGCGGGATCATCACGCCGTAATAACCCTGGAGGAAGGGCTGCTGGTCGGAGGCGAAGCTCATGTCGCCATTGGCGACGGCCTCGAGCACGGTGTTGCCGAGGTCCATGGTGCCGAGATCGACCGAGCGGCCCATGGCGCGGACCTGCTTGACCGACTCGAGCGCATCGACGCCGACGGCGACACCCAGCGTCACGACGCCGTCGATGGTCTGGTCCTGCATCAGCATGGCGGAGACGGCGGCCTGCACCTTCTGCGAATTGCCGATATCCTCGGAGGCGAGGATCACCATCTTGGCCTTGCCGCCGGCTTCGGTGACGGCGTCGATATAGCCCTGGCAGCGCTGCTCAAGCACCGGGTTGGCGGCGATCTGGTTGATGCAGAGGCCGTTCTTCACGCCCTTGCCGACGGCGACTTTGCCGCCCTGGTAGCCCATCTGGTAGCTGTCTTCACCGATGAAGCCGATGGCGCCCAGATCCTTGTAGTGCGCGCCGCCCGAGTTGATGATGATCACCGGGATGCCTTCGGCGGCGGCCTGCTTGATCAGCGGCTCGGTCGGCTCGGGGAAGAAGTTGCCCACCGCGATGGCGGCCGGCTTACGGGCGATCGCGGCCTCGAACATCTTGGTGTAGACGGGCACGATATCGTTGAAATCGGCCGGCGCGGTCCACTGCGTCTTGACGCCGAAATCCTTGGTGGCCTGGTCGAAACCCTGCTGCACCGCGCCCCAGAAGGGGTCGGAACTCGGGCCGCCGAGCATGATGATGACGTCTTCCTGCGCATGCGCGGCAAAGGGCGCAGCCGCCATGATGGCGGTGAGCGCGAGTGCGCCCAGCTTCTTCAGATTCATAGCTTCCTCCCAAAGGACGGGCGTTGCGCATCCTCCCGACGCGCACTCGCCCCCAGAGGCGCTTCCGGCGCCCTGTCGCTACGATTATTATGTAATATGTATGATGTAAAGTGCGATCAGCGCAGGTTGCGCATGGCGAGCAACTGGGCGACTTCGCGGGCCAGCGCCTTGCCGAGGACTTCGTGCGAGGGCTCGTCGAGATGGATGCCGTCAATGCCGGCGGCGACGACCTTGTTGGCGTCGAAATGGAAGCAGCCGGTGCGGTGGGCGACCTGCTCGAGATAATAGGCGTGGTCGCGGCAGCGGCGGTGGCCCTCGCCCCAGATGGCGGGCTCGGCGGCCTCGGTGATGGCCGGCGGGGTGACGATCAGCACCTCGGGCGGGTGGTCGACCATGGCGTAATGGCCCTTCACCATCTGGATGAGGGTGAGCATGCCGCGCGAGGAGTTGTAGGCGCTGATCGACAGCTGGTCCTTGAAGTCGTTGGTGCCGAGCATGAGGATCAGCACATCCATCGGGGCGTGCGACTCGAGGATGGGGATGAGGGTGCGCGAGCCGTTCTTGTGCACGCCTTCGATGGGATCGTCGAAGACGGTGGTGCGGCCGGAAAGGCCTTCCTCCACCACCCAGCTGTCGGGGCCGAGCTCGCGGCCCATGATGTTGGCCCAGCGGAATTTCGGCGCGATGCGGTCGGGCGTCTGCGCGATATTGGCGAATGGCGGGCAGCCCCAGGTGTTGGAGTCGCCGAAGCAGACGATGGTGGCCATACGTGGTCTATCCCCCGGTCGCGGCGCATCAGTTGCAATCGCGGCGCTGGTCGAGGTATAAATCCTACATATCACCCATGACAATCCGGCGAATTCGTGCGATACGCGAAGCGCCTATTAGCCCCAGCTGGCTGGAGAGAGCCCGCGTGACCGTCTACCGCCGCCCCGATCCGATCCCGCTGCGCCGCGCGCCCGCGACCACGAGTGCGTCGCCGGTTGCTGCCGTGCGCGCTGAGCCCGACGATCTCAACCGGCTGGTGGCGCGCGAGATTTTCCTCGCCATTGCGGGTGGACGGTTTCCGGCCGGGTCGATTTTGCCGAACGAGCATCAGCTCGCCGCTGATCTCGGGGTGAGTCGCACGGCTTTGCGCGAGGCGATCAAGGGGCTGGCGTCGAAGGGCATGGTCGAGACGCGACGGAAGCGCGGCACGCAGGTGCTCGATCGCAGCCGCTGGAACATGCTCGACGCCGAGATGATCTCGTGGTCGCGCCGCTCGGGCTCGTCGCGGGTGAGCGAGGAGCTCTGGGCTTCGCTCGTGGTGACGCTGCCGGCGCTGGCTTCGGCCGCGGCGACCGGGCGGCATGGGCAGGTGGCGATCGAGGCGGTGGGGCGGCACCTTGCTGCGCCGAGCCGCGAGACGTTCGCCGCCATGCTCTGCGACCTGGCCAATGCGGGGGAGAACCGGTTCCTCGCCTCGCTCGTCGCTTCGGCTGTCCACAGCCTCGTGGCCGAGGACACTGCGTTCTTTGATCGCATGTGGAGTGGTTTCCGCCCGGCGCAGGCCGAGCGGCTGACCGAGGCGCTGCGCCGCCGCGACGGCGCGTCTGCGCAGGCGGCCATGGCTCAGGGGCTCAGCGTCGAAGCTGAAGCAGCCGTCGCCGGGTGATCAACTCTTGAGCATGGGCGTACCAATGCCACGAGTGTAGGCATTGACCGCACCTCTGACCACGATAACATGCGCGTTCGGAACAGGATCGCCGCATGGCTCCTGGCCCTGACCCGAACTTCCCAGGAGCAACCCCATGACATTCACCCTCAACCGGCGCTCGTTCGTCACCGGGCTCGCCGTCACGGCCGCCGCGACGATGCTGCTCGGCGGCACGGCGCTGGCCGCTGGCCTCAAGATCGCGATGATCCTGCCCGGCCCGATCACCGATAATGACTGGAACTCGGTGGGCTATAACGGCCTCGAAGCGGCCGGCAAGGCGCTCGGCGCTGAAGTTGCCTATGTCGAAAACGTCGCCGATGCCGATGCGGAGCGCCTGCTGCGCGACTTCGCCGATCGCGGCTACGGGCTGATCTTCGCCCACTCCTTCTCGTTCGGCGATGCGGCGCTCAATGCCGCCGAAGACTATCCCAAGGTCATCTTCATGGCTGGCACCGCCGCCAGCCTCGCGCCGAACCTCGGCACCTACTCGAACCCCGACTACCAGGGCGCCTACCTCGCCGGCATGCTGGCCGCGGGCGCCTCGAAGTCGGGTACGGTCGGCTGGGTCGGCGGCATGCCGGCGCCGAACATGCTCGCCAACCTCCACGCCTACGAAGCGGGCGCCAAGGAAGTGAAGGCCGACGCCAAGGTGCTGCACACCTTCATCGGCTCGTGGTTCGATCCGCCCAAGGCCAAGGAAGCCGCGATCGCCCAGGTGGAGCAGGGCGCCGACGTGCTGAGCGCCCAGGGCGTCGGCGTCATCGACGCGGCCGTGAGCAAGAACGTGCTGTCGCTCGGCGCCATGACCGACCAGAACTTCCTCGGGCCGAAATCCGTGCTGACCTCGGTGACCTGGGATCTCGCTCCGCTGATCACCGCCGTCGGCAAGGCGGTCGAAGCCGGCACCTGGAAGTCGGAGAACTGGTCGCTCGGCGTCGCCGCCGGCTCGATCAACCTCGCCGATTTCCACGGCCTCGACAGCAACGTCGATCCGGCGGTACTGAAGGCCGTCGAGGACAAGATCGCGGCCATCAAGGCCGGCACGTTCGAAGTGCCGCTCGACACCACCGCAGTCGAGTAAGCCTTACACCCATGACGACCGTATCGCCGGCGCCTGCCGTGGAAATGCGCGATGTGCGCGTCAGCTTCGGCCCGGTCGTCGCCAACGATGCGGTGAGCTTTTCCGTCGAGCCGGGCGAAATCCACGCCCTGCTCGGCGAGAACGGCGCCGGCAAGACCACGCTGATGCGCGTGCTGGCCGGCCTGATCCAGCCCGAGCGCGGCGAGCTTCGCATCGACGGGGCGGCGGTGAAGATCGCCGACCCGCAGGCCGCCCGCCGCCTCGGCATCGGCATGGTGCACCAGCATTTCATGCTGATCGACACCATGACGGTGGCCGAAAACGTGTCGCTGGGGTTGTCGGAAGTGCGCACCTGGTTCCCGCGCATGGGCGATGTCGCCGATGCGGTGAACGCTCTCGGCAAGCAGCACGGCCTGGCGGTCGATGCCCGCGCTACCGTGGGTTCACTATCCGTTGCGAGCCAGCAGCGCGTCGAAATCCTCAAGGCGCTCTATCGTGGCGCGCGGGTGCTGGTGCTCGACGAGCCCACGGCCGTGCTGACGCCGCAGGAGGCGACGGCGCTGTTCCCGGTGCTGCGCTCGCTCGCGCAGGCTGGCACGGCCATCGTCTTCATCAGCCACAAGCTGCACGAGGTGATGGCGCTCACCGACCGCATCACCGTGCTGCGCCGCGGCAGGGTGGTGGCGAGCCTCAGGACCGCCGAAACCAACGAGCACGCCATCGCCCGCATGATGGTGGGCGGCGATGTTGCCCTGCCGCAGCTCGAGGCGGCGACCAGCGCGGCGCGCCCTGCCGTGCTCGAGGCGCGGGGGCTCATCAGTCGCGACGAACGCGGCGTGGTTCGCCTCGACAATGTCGATATCACCGTCGGGGCAGGGGAGATCGTCGGGGTCGCCGGCGTTGATGGCAACGGCCAGCAGGAACTGGCCGAGGCGATTGTCGGCCTTCGTTCGCTCGAAGCTGGCCAGATCACATTGAGCGGCGCCGAAATCACTGCCGCACCCGTCTCCGCTCGCATCGCTGCGGGGCTCGCCCATATCCCCGAGGACCGGCATCGGACCGCCATCTTCTCGGCCATGCCGGTGGCCGACAATGCCGTGGCGGAGCAGGCCGCCTCGCCCCGTTTCGCGTCGTTTGGCCTGCAGAAGCGCGGCGCCATCGCCCGCCACACCGCCGAACTGGTCGAGCGCTTCGATGTGCGCCTCGGCAGCATCGGGCAGGCGATCGGCTCGCTCTCGGGCGGCAACCAGCAGAAGGTGGTGCTCGGCCGCGCCCTGATGCGCGACCCGCGCGTCATCGTTGCGGTGCAGCCGACGCGCGGGCTCGATATCGGGGCGACGGCGTTCCTGCACCGGCAGTTGCTCGAGCGCCGGGCTGCCGGCGCCGGGGTGCTGCTGATCTCGACCGAGCTCGAGGAGGTGATGGCCTTGAGCGACCGGATCGTCGTGATGTTCAAGGGCCGCGTCGCCGGCATTGTCGAGCGCAAGGATTTTTCGGCCGAGCGGCTCGGCCTCTACATGGCAGGTGCCGCGTGACTCCCGTCGAACTCGTCCGCGCGTATCTGTTGCCGCGCTCGGTGCTCTCCGGCCTTCTGGCCATCGTGGCGGCTTTTGCCGTCGGCGCCGTGCTGATCGCGCTTGCCGGCCGCGACCCGGCAGCTGCCTATGCGACGCTGTTCCAGGCCTCGCTGGGCTCGGCCAACGGCCTCGCCGAAACGGCGCTGCGCACGGTGCCGCTCGCCCTCTGTGGCATCGGCATCGCGCTCGCCTTCCGCGCGGGCGTGTTCAACACCGGCGCCGAGGGCCAGCTCTTCATCGGCGGCACCGCTGCCGCCTGGGTCGGATTGCAGCTGAGCGGCCAGCCGCAGCCGCTGGTGCTCACCGCGATGATCGTCGCTGCAGCCATCGCGGGCGCGGCATGGTCGGGGATCGCGGCGATCCTCAAGCTCAAGTTTCGCGCCGATGAGCTGATCACCACGATCATGCTCAACTACATCGCCATCTACCTCGTCGGGTACCTGCTGCATGGCCCGCTGCAGGATCCGGGCTCGCCGCTGGCGCAAACCGCGCGGCTCGGCGCAGAGGCCCGGCTGCCGGTGCTGCTCGAAGGCAGCCGGCTCAATGCCGGGATCATCATCACGGTGGCCGTCGCGCTCCTCGCCCAGCTCTATCTCTGGCGCGCCGTCGACGGTTTCCGTCTCCGCGCCGTCGGCGAAAACCAGCGGGCGGCGAAGAATGCCGGCATGAACGTCACCCGCATCGTCTGGACCGCCTTCCTTGCCTGCGGGGCGCTGGCGGGGTTGGCCGGCTTCACCGAGGTGGCGGGCGTGCAGCGGCGGATGATCGAAAACCTCTCGCCCGGCTACGGCTATACCGGAATCATCGTGGCGCTGCTCGGCCAGACCAATCCGCTCGGCGTGCTTGCCGCCGCGGTGTTGTTCGCGGCTCTGCAGATCGGCTCGCGCACGATGGAATCCGCCGTCGGGGTGCCGAGTGCGCTGACCACGGTCATCCAGGCGCTCGTCGTGCTGTTCCTGATCGGCCAGAACGCGCTCGCGATGCGCCGCAGCAAGGCGGAGAGCTGAGATGGGCTTTCTCACCGATCCGGTGCTCGCCGGGTTCATCGCGGCGAGCGTCCGCCTCTCGATCCCCATCCTGCTCGCAGCGCTCGGCGGCATGTTCGCCGAGAAGTCGGGCGTGCTGAATATCGGCCTCGAAGGCATGATGCTGGGCGGGTGCTTCACGGCCTTCATCACCGTCTATTTCACCGGCAATCTGTGGCTCGGCGTGCTCGCCGCGCTGGTGGCGGGCGGGGTGTTCGGCCTCGTGCTGGCGTGGTTCGCGGTCAGCGCCGGAGCCAACCAGGTGGTGGTGGGCATTGCCTTCAACCTGCTGATGCTCGGCGTCACCGCGTTCTTCTTCCGCCTCGCCTTCGATGCCGGCACCACCGCGCCGCGTATCACCGCGTTCGCCCCGATCGATTTCGGCGCGCTGGCGGCGATCCCGATCCTCGGCCCGTTGCTGTTCCAGCATGATCCGCTGACCTATCTGACCGTGCTTCTGGTCGTCGCCGCCTTCGTGGTGATGCACCGTTCCACTGTCGGCCTCAGCATCAAGGCCGTGGGCGAGCACCCCGAAGCCGGCGAAACGCTGGGCCTCAACGTCGTGCGCATCCGCTACCTCAGCGTCATCGCGTCGGGCGCGCTGGCGGCGCTGGGGGGCGCGTTCCTGTCAACGGCGTCGACCGGGCTTTTCCTCGACAACATGACGGCGGGGCGGGGCTATATCGCGCTCGCCATCCTGATTCTCGGTCGCCGCCATCCCTTCGGTATCCTGGCCGCCGCGCTCCTCTTCGGCGGGGCCGAGGCCCTGCAACTGCGGGCCCAGCTGCTCCCAATCGGGGTGCCGCTGCAGTTCCTGATCATGTTGCCTTACGTGCTGACGATCGTCGTGCTCGCGGGGTTTGCCGGCCGTAGCGGCGCCCCGCACGCACTGGGGCGGCCATTGCCCAGGCGCTAACCGGCGGCGCGGACGAAGGCCTCGAGACGTGCCACTTCGGTTGCATCGCCGAGCACGACGCCGACGCGCTGGTGGATCGACATGGGCACGATGGCCAGCATGTCGGTGGTCCCATCGGACCCGGCGCCACCGGCCGTGCGCATGATGTAGGTCATCGGGTTGGCCTCGTAGAGCAGGCGCAGGCGGCCGCCCTTGGCCTTGGTCTCGGCGTCGGTGGGATAGAGGAACACGCCGCCGCGGTTGAGGATGCGCTGCACCTCGGCCACCATCGAGCCGACCCAGCGCATGTTGTAACGTGGGCTCGCGGTGTTGCTTTCGGCCACGTAGCGCCGCACCCCTTCGTCCCAGAGGTGCTCGCGGCTGGAATTGATGGCGTATTCGCGCAGGCCCGAGGGAATGCGGATGCCCTCCTGCGCCAGCAGGAACTCGCCATCCGACAGCACGAACAGCGCGACCTTGCCGGCGACGGCGAGGATCAGCGAGGTCGCCGGGCCGTAGGCCGCGAAGCCTGCCGCCAGCTGGGAGGAGCCGGGCTGGAGCAGATCCGCCTCCGCGCGCGCCGGGATGATCGAAAAGATCGAGCCCACCGTCACGTTCACGTCGAGGTTGGAGGAGCCGTCGAGCGGATCGAACAGAACGCCCACCGTGCCGCCGGCATTGACCGCAATTGCGTCGTCCACCTCCTCCGAGACCGCCCAGGACACCGCAGGGACGCCATGCAGTTTACGGACGAAAATCTCGTTGGAGGCTACGTCGAGGGGCTTTTGCGCCTCGCCCTGCACGTTGGCCGTCCCGGCGAGCCCGGTCAGTCCCGCGAGTGGCGCGGTTCGCACCAGCGCGGAGATTTCTGCTGCCGCGGCAGCCGCCGCCGCGATCGTGTCGGCGACGGCGCGATCCGGGGTGGCGGAGAGGTAGGCGGAAAGCGTGGTGGACAAGGTCGGCCTCCGGGTGGGTTCGGGGCCGACCATAGCCGACGCGGCTTCGCCGTCCCGTCAGGCTTTCGCACTACGACGAGCGGACGAGCTATAGCCCCATGGCCTTCAGCTGCTGCAGCGGCGGGATCGTTTCGTACATGTGCGGGTCGAGCACGTCCCACAGGATGCCGACGGTCGGCTTGTGCGGGTTTTCGACCTCGATCGTCCGGGTCGGGGTGAAGACCACGTCGGCGACGGTGTCGAACACGGCTGGCGTCAGCTTCTCGTCGAGGAGCTGGCAATCGTGCACCACGGCCGCCGTGGGGGTAGCCGTCGTCACGCGGCCGAGCTGGTAGAGCATGCCCCATTCGGCGTCGAAGAAGCCGTGGCCCTTGCCGAAGCGCACGCCCTCCATGTTGATGGCGCCGGTGCCGGTGACCATGTACTCGACCGGCGGCAGGGCGCGGATGGCCTCGAGGTCCACCGGCTTGCCGATCCGCTCCATGCCATCGAGCGTCGAGGCATAGAGGTAGAGCTCGGGCGCGATGGTCTTGGGGTCGAGCAACCAGAAGCCGCGCTTGATCGAATAAGTGGTCATCAGCACGGTCTTGCCGTCCTGCAGCGCCTTCAGGCGCAGGCGGTCGAGGCAGTTGTCCGGCGTGATGAAGACGAACTCGGCGTTCTGGTAGTAGCGGTGGTTGACCAGCCGCTGCACCGCCGCCTCGCCGCCCTCGAAATCGGCGATGAACTCGCCGAAATCGAAGTGGAAGCGGCTATCGGGCACCGCCACCTTGCGGAGTTCGGTCCAGACCCGTTCCCGTACTTCGGACTTATGTTCGGCCACCAGATCAGTCATTCACATCACTCCGAGAATTCATTCCGCGACCGCCATGCCGAGCCGCCCCAGCGTCCGGCGCTCGACCAGCACCACGAGCTGGTAGAACAGCACCGCGATCAGCACCGAGACGACCGCCACGGCCCAGATCATCCCGTAATCGAGGTAGCCGCGGGACTGATTGAGCAGGTTGCCGAGCCCGGTGCCGGTCGCCAGCCATTCGGCGATCATCACACCCAGCAGCGCCCGCGGCACGGTCAGCCGCGTCGCGGCAAAAAGGTAGGGCAGCGACGCCGGCACTGACACCAGCCGCAGCTGTGTCGCAATGCTCGCCCCATAGGCGCGCGGCACGTCGAGCGCGGCGCGCGGCACCAGCAGCAGACCCTGCGCCATGGTGACAAAGGCGGGAAAGAAGGTGACCGAGATGGTGATCCACAGGATCACCGCCGGCCCGCGGCCGAGCATCAGCACAAGCAGCGGCGTCAGCGCGACCAGCGGCATGGTCTGCGTCACGAGCGCAATCGGCATGAAGGCACGGACGATGCCGGGGCGTATCTGCGAGGTGAGCGCCAGCGCGAAAGCCAACGCCAGCCCGGCGAGCATGCCGAGCAATGTCATCGGCAGGGTCTGGGCCAGCGCGGCGAGCAATTTGCCCTGCGCGATCGGGGCGCTCTTCAACAGGAACAGGTATTCGAACAGCCCGGGCGGCGTCTTGGCGATCATCGCGGGCACGCGCAGCGCTGCGAGCAGCAGCCACCAGATGGCGAAGGGCAGCGCGACCGACCCGGCGACGATCAGCACCTGCTGCCACGCTGGCCGTGGCCTGTCGCCGGCACTCAGCACTGCGCTCGGCACCGTCACAGCCTGCGTGCCGCGGGTCACGACGCCGGCAATCGCCGCGAAGGCGAAATAAGCGAGCGCCGCGATGGCCGTGGCGACGAGGCCGATGCCCCACAGTCGATCCGGCTCCGCCCGCCCGAGCGACCCAAGCAGGTAGACGCCGAGCCCCCAGCGTCCGCCACCGCCGAACTCGGCCAGGATCGAGCCCAGCACGGCGTTCGGCGCAGCAATGCGAAGGCCGGAGAGGATGGTGGGCAGCGCGCTCCGCGCCTGCACCAGCAGCAACGCCTTCCACTTGCCGCCGCCATAGGCCCGCACCACGTCCACCGCCCGCGCATCGGCCTGGGTGAGGCCAACGACGGTCGCCGTCATGGTGACGAAGTAGCAGCCGATGGCCGCAAGCACGATACGCGGCGCCGGGTCGCTGAGCGTCAGGACGAGGATCGGCGAGATGGCGATCGGCGGCAGTGCAAAGATCGCAACGTTGAGCCCGCGCGCCAGCCGCGACGCCACCGGGTACAGCGCGAACAGCACCCCCGCCGCCACGGCCACGAGGTTGCCGACCACGAAGCCGATGCCCGCGCCGAACAGCGTGGCGCCGATATGCTGCGGATAATCGCCCCAGTCCGTGACGAGCCGCAAAAACACCGCGCTCGGCGGCGGCAGCGCCCCATCGGCGACGAGCCGCAATCGTCCGATCACCTCCCAGACGACGAGGATGATGGCGAGGTTGAGCAGCGCCCGTGCCCAGCCCGGCCAGCGCTCAATGCCCATCCAGCGCCTCCGACACCTGCCGCTCCAGCGCGTGAAAATGCTCCTCGTTGAACAGCCGCGGATCCCGTGGCCGCGGCAGATCGATCTCCACCACCTTGGCGATCCGCCCCGGCCGGCTCGCCATCACCACCACGCGGTCGGCCAGAAACACCGCCTCGTCGATGCCATGCGTCACCAGCAGGGTCGTCGCCTGCGTTTCCATCCAGATGCGTTGCAGCTCGATATTCATCTGCTTGCGCAAAATCTGGTCGAGCGCCCCGAACGGCTCGTCGAGGAACAGCACCTTGGGCGTCGTCACCAGCGAGCGCGCAATCGCCACCCGCTGCCGCATCCCGCCCGAAAGCTCGGCCGGCAGCGCCTTCTCGAACCCCTTTAGCCCCACCAGCGCGATCAGCTCGGCGATCCGCTCGCGATACTCCGCGATCGGCAGCCCCAGCACATCGAGCGGCAGGGCGATGTTCTTCTCCACCGAGCGCCAGGGCAGCAGCGCCGCGTCCTGGAACGCGACGCCCGTCACCCCCTTGCGGGTAGCTTCGGCCGGCGGCAAGCCGTCGACCGAAAGTGTGCCGGCATCGGCCGCGTCGAGCCCGAGGCAGAGCCGCAGGATCGTCGATTTGCCGCAGCCCGAAGGGCCGATCAGCGCCGTGAACGAGCCCGGGGCGCAATCGAGCGAAACGCTGCGCAGCGCCTCGGTCGTCTGCCCGCGGGACGTGAACGTGCGGCTGACGCCTTCGAGCCGAATGCCGGATGCCATCAGCGTCAGATCTCGGCGAGCACGGTGGTGTCGAACATGTCGCGCGTCGCGGTGATGCCGACGGCGGCCAGCGCCTTGATGTTCTTTTCGATATCTTCCTCGCTCATCGAGAAGATGCCGGCGGCGCTCTCGATCAGTGGCTTCTGCGCCGTGTTGAAATAGACCTCGTTCTCGATCGAGCGGCCGGTCCCCTTGAACCAGCTGTCGGCGAAGGTCGGCGGCATGGCGGCCGGGTCGGCGAGATTGGCTTCCCAGCCCTTTCGCGAAGCGCGAAGGAAGGCGACGATTTCCTTGCGCTTGTTCTTGAGCGCGTCCTCGGTGACGACCACCGTGTCGTTGAAGATGGTGAAGCCGAAATCGTAGAGCAGGAACGAGGTCGCATCCGGCCCGGCCTGCTTGATCGTGAAGGGCACGTTGGTGGTGAAATCGAGCGAGGCGTCGATCTCGCCCTTGATCAGCGGCGTCGGGTCATACGCATAGGGAACGATGTTGACCGAAGCGCGGTCGATGCCGTTGATCTTCAGCACCGCCTCGACGGACACCACATTCACCGGCGGCACGGCGATGGTCTTGCCCACCATGTCCTGCGGCGTCTTGATCGGCTTACTCGCCAGCGACACGATGCCGATCGGGTTCTTCTGGTACTGCGCGCCGATGATCTTGAACGGCGCGCCCTGGGTGGCGATCGCCAGCACGGTGGTGTCGGGCGTCGTCAGCGTCAGGTCGGCCTTGCCGGCGATCAGCGCCGATTCCGGGATCACGTCGGGGCCGCCGGACAGGTAGGTCAGGTCGAGACCTTCGTCCTTGTAGAACCCCTTGTCGATGGCGGTGAAATAGCCGGCGAACTCGGCATCGTTGATCCAGCTCGCCTGAAAGGCGAACGGCATGGCCTGCGCCATGGCGAGCCGCGAGGTGAAGGGCAGTGTCGCCGCGGCGGCGCCGGCGGCAAGGAAATGACGTCTCGAGAGGTTGAGGTTCATGAATTGCACTCCTGTCATGAAGGGTTTCGGGCTCATGCGACGCCCCGCATGCGCGCCAGTTCCTTGAGCGGCGGGGTCGCCGCGATCAGTTCGGCGGTAATGAGGTTCCACTTGATGCCGCGCGGGCGGCGGCCGTGGCGCGCCACCTCGATCAGATGCGAGGGCGTGGCGATCAGGTCGACGACGATGTCGGTTTCGCTCGCCGGCAGCTTGTCCTCCACCACCTGCACGTCGTGCACGGCGGCGATCACCGGGGTCGCGTCGTCGGCGAGCCCGATATCGGTGAACATGCCCCATTCGAGGTCGAAGAAGCCGTGGCCCTTGCCGAAGCGGATGCCGTCGGTCGAAACCGCCGAGGCGCCCGTCGCCATGAAATCGAAGCGGCCGAGCCGGCTGATTTCTTCGAGCGCCACCGGTTTGCCGAAATGCTCGATGCCGTCGAGCCACGCCGCATAGCGCTCATGCCCCGCCGGCACGCTGCCCGGCTCGATCAGCCGGAAGCCGCGGAGAATGTTGTAGGTCGAAACGACGAACGGCTTCCCCGCCGCAATCATCCGCCGCCGCAACTCGACGAGGCTGTTGTCGGGCGTAACGAAGGCGAGCTTGCTGTTGCGATAGGCCGGCAGCGCCTCGATCCGGTCCGTTGCCGCCTCGGCGCCTTCGAAATCCGGGATCACCTCGGCGAAGTTGAGGTGGAAGCGAGTGTCCGGGCGGGCGACGCTCGCCAGCCTGTCCCAGATCCTCTGCCGCACCACCCTCGAGGTCGCCACCCGTCACATCCCCGCGACGTTTCACTGTTTCACGATCATGAAACAGTCGTTTCATTGTGGCAAGCGTGCTGATAGGGTTTTTTACACGAGAACTATGGGAGCTCGAATCGACCGATGGCGTCGGGTCTGGTGCTGCGCATCCAGGAGCGTTTCAGCCGGCTCACTGCCGGCGAGAAGAAACTCGCCCAGCTGATGCTCGACCGCGAGGACGACATCCTCACCCACTCCGCCACCGCCATCGCCGAAATGGCCGGCGTCAGCAAGGCCACCGCCGCGCGCTTCTTCCAGCACCTCGGCTACGCCGATTTCAACGAGGTGAAGGCGCAGGCCCGCGAGGAGCGCAACCGCTCCGAGCCCTACGGACTCTCGGTTACCGGCTCGGAACACATCGCGCTCGGCAAGGCCATAGGCACGCATCTCGACCTCGAACTGCGCAACCTCACCAAGACCTTCGAGGAACTCCGCTCCGACCGGGTTCGCGAGGCCGCCGAGGTGCTGAAGGACGCGCCGCGCGTCTGGGTCCTCGGCCTCGGCGCCGAGGAAGGCTTCGCCCGCTATGCCCGCCTGCTGCTCTCCCGCCTCCGCCACTCGGTGATGATCCTCGGCATCAACCAGGGTTCGTGGGCCGAGGACCTGGCGATGACCGGCCCCAAGGATGCGCTGCTGCTCATCACCCTGCCGCCGCGCCCGAGCATCCTCGCGCCCATCCTCAGCTACGCCGAAACCAGCCGGGTCAACGTCGTCACCATCGCCGACCGCAACTACGCGGTCGAAGCGCAGCGCTTCTCGCGCGTCGTGCTTCCCTGCCATGTCGGCAGCTTCGGCCTCGGCCCCTCGCACACCGCCATCGGCAGCGCCATCCGCCTCCTCGCCGTCACCTACGCGGCCCTCGCCGGCAAATCCGCCGAACAGCGCAGCGAAATCATCGCCGGCATCAAGGACGAACTCGGCGACAGCTGAAGCCCGCGATGGGGTGCAGCGTTTGCCCGGGTACAGCTGAGGAAGCGTGATTTACTGCAGATCGTGGATGGGATAATGGCTGGTTGATGATTGATGGTCAGCAATCAGCGGAGTGCCCATGGCCAAGTTGACGAGCCTGAAATCCGAGAAGCGCTTGCTCGATCGTCAGGCGGCGGATGGCATCCGGGAGCATATCCTCGAAGGCATCTTGCCGGCAGGCGCGAGGTTACTTGAGACTCAGCTCAGCGAACAGCTCGAGGTGAGCAGGGGTACAGTGCGCGCGGCGCTGGCACAACTGGCGCGCGAGGGGCTGGTGCAGCAGGTGGCGTTCACGCGCTGGCAGGTGTCGGAGACGTCGCCGCGGGATGCGTGGGAGCTCTACACCATGCGGGCGGCGCTAGAGGGGCTGGCGGCGCGGCTGGCGGCGGGGAATGCTTCGGCGGTAGATGCGAAGAAGCTGAAGGCGACAGTGGCGGAGCTCACCCGCGCGGTAAAAGACCAGCGGTTTGAGGATGTTACGGACATCGACTTCAAACTGCACCAGCAGATCGTCGAGCTGGCGCATCACCGGCGGCTGGCCGAGCAGCATGGCTACATCATGCAGCAGGTGCGCTTCCACATGGTGCATTCGGGCTTTTTGCCCAAGGATTATTCGGCGCTGGTCGACGAGCATGCGGCGCTGATCGGGGCGGTGATCGACCGCAATCCTGACCTCGCCGAGCAGCTGGCGCGGAGCCATAACGAGGCCGAAGTTTCGGCCCTGGCAGCGCATTCCGAGCAGGTCAAAGCCGCTTCCTGAGACGTGTGTGGGCCACAAAGTTCTGCCAGCGCGGTCGGCTGCCGATTATTCTTTTTGCTGATTGCTGACAATCGGCGCGAAGTGTGCTTGGTTTGCTCGTGAGGAGTGGATCATGGCGGACGTGAACGCGGCAGTGCTGCAGCTGAAACCCGGCGACGAGGTGGGAATCGCGCTGCGCGATATCCATGCCGGGGAAGCGCTGGCGCCGTTCGCTGGCGTGGCTGCGACCGACATTCCGTTCGGGCACAAGGTGGCGCTGGTGCCGCTTGCCGCCGGGGCGGTGATCCACCGGCTGGGGCAGCCGATCGGGCTGGCGCGCGAGGCGGTGGCCGCCGGGGCGCATGTGCATCTGCATAATATGGGCTTCGAGGCCTCGATGGCCGGGCACGCGATTGGTACGCGGCTGTCGAATGCGCCGCTGCGCGGGGCGGGCGAGGTGCCGAGCTTTGACGGTATCGTGCGGGCCGATGGGCGGGTGGCGACGCGGAATTATGTCGGGGTGCTGACCTCGGTGAACTGTTCGTCGCTGGTGGCGCGGATGATCGCCGACCATTTTCGCGATCCGAGCCGGCTGGCGCCTTACCCCGGGGTCGATGGGGTGGTGGCGCTGACGCATAAATCCGGGTGCAGCGTGGCGGACGGCTCGATGTCGATGTCGATGCTGCGGCGGACGCTCGGCGGCTATGCCAAACACCCCAATTTCTCGGGCGTGCTGATGGTTGGCTTAGGCTGCGAGGACAACCAGATCGACCAGCTGATCGACGAGGAGCAGCTGGCGCTGTCGGATGATCTGCAGAAGCTGGTGATGCAGGAGACGGGCGGGACGCGGACCTCGATTTCGCGCGGCATCGAGATGGTCGAGGGGATGCTGGAGCGGGCCGCGAAGGCGGTGCGGACGCCGGTGCCGGTGAGCGAGATCATCGTCGGGCTGCAATGCGGCGGCTCGGACAGTTTCTCGGGGGTTTCGGCCAATCCTGCACTTGGAGCAGCCGTGGACCGGCTGGTGGCGTGCGGCGGGACGGCGATTCTGGCGGAGACGCCGGAGATTTACGGGGCCGAGAATCTGCTGCTCGAGCGGGCGGTGACGCGCGATGTCGGCGAGAAGCTGATCGGGCTGCTCGAGTGGTGGGAAGAGTACACCAAGAACGAGCCGCAGGGGTTCGACAACAACCCCTCGCCCGGCAACAAGGCGGGCGGGCTGACGACCATTCTCGAGAAATCGCTCGGGGCGGTGGCCAAGGGCGGGACGACGAACCTCACCGACGTGATCGGGTATGGGCAGCCGCTCAACTCGCGCGGGCTGGTGTTCATGGATTCGCCGGGGTTCGACCCGATGTCGGCGACCGGGCAGGTGGCGTCGGGCGCGAACCTGATTGCGTTCACGACGGGGCGCGGCTCGTGCTTCGGGTGCCGGCCGTCGCCGTCGATCAAGCTCGCGACGAATACCGCCATGTTCGACCGGATGGAGGAGGACATGGATGTCAATTGCGGGACGATCCTCGATGCCGGGGTGTCGATCGACGAGATGGGCGAGGTGGTGTTTCGCGAGATGATCGCGACGGCCTCGGGCAAGCCGACCAAGAGCGAATTGCTGGGTTATGGCGAGGATGAGTTTGCGCCTTGGCATGTGAATGCGTGGCTTTGAGTTGAGTGGGGGGATGGCGCTGAAGTACCCCCACCCTAGCTTTGCTACGGGCCTGCGGCCCTAGCGGCGCTACCCTCCCCGCAAGGGGGAGGGAGGGGGCGGTGGAACTGGATAGTTAGGTAGGGACCAGACGAATGCCGATGATCAAGGTTGAGCTGCTCAAGGGCAGGACGGTGGAGCAGAAGCGGGAGTTTGCCGAGGTGGTGACGCGGGAGACGGCGCGGATCCTCAAATGCCGGCCCGAGGTGGTGGATATCGTGTTCCAGGATATCGAGCCGCATGACTGGGCCAATGCCGGCAAGCTGAACTCGGACAAGACCTGAGGCATGGCGCGTACGGCCCGCCTGAGTGTCGATATCGGCGGCACGTTCACCGACCTGGTGCTGCTCGCAAGCGACGGGACGACCTATGCGGCCAAGGTGAGCTCGACCCCCGCCGCGCCGGAAGACGCGGTGGTGACCGGGATGGAGCAGGTGCTCGCAGCGGCCGCGCTTCAGCGGGGCGAACTGACCGAGGTTCTGCACGGGACGACCGTGGGGTCGAATACGCTGCTGCAGAAGTTGGGCGCGCGATCGGGGCTGATCACGACGCGCGGGTTTCGCGATGTGCTGGAGATCGGGCGGCTCAGGACGCCCGGCATGTTCGACCTGACCTGGGACAAGCCGGAGCCGCTGGTGAGCCGGCGCTATCGGCTCGAGGCGACGGAGCGGACGCTGGCCGATGGCACGGTGACGGTGCCGGTGCGGATCGAGGAGGTTCGGGCGGCCGGACGGTTCTTTGCCGAGGAGGGGGTGGAGTCGGTCGCGATCTGCTTCCTCAATTCGTACAAGAACCCCGACAATGAGCAGCGGGCGGCCGAGGCGTTTGCGAAGGCGTTTCCGTCGATTGCGGTGACGGCGTCGGTGGATGTGCTGCCCGAGGCGGGGGAATATGAGCGGACCTCGACGACGGCGGTGAATGCCTATGTGCTGCCACCTCTGCGCGGATATCTCAGCCGGCTCGAACAGAAGCTGCGGGCGCGCGGGGTGACGGCGCCGCTCTTGATCGGCAATTCGAATGGCGGGCTGTCGTCGTCGGCGGTGGCGCAGGAAAAGCCGGTGTTCTTTATCTCCTCCGGGCGCTCGTCCGGGGCGGTGGGGGCGTTGCGGCTCGGGGCCGCGATTGGCGAGCAGAACCTCGTCGCGTTCGACATGGGCGGGACCACCGCGTCGGCGGCGCTGATCCATCGCGGGGTGCTGGCGCGGACGCACGAATATGAGTTCCGGGCCGGGATGTCGGTGCCGTCGCGCTTCATCAAGGCGGGCGGCTACATGATGCGGGTGCCGACGGTGGATGTGGCCGAGGTCGGAAACGGGGCGGGTTCGATTGCCGCCATCGACCCGGCCGGGCTGCTGACCGTGGGGCCGCGTTCGGCCGGGGCGCTGCCGGGGCCGGTGTGTTATGGCGCGGGCGGGACGCAGCCGACGGTGACCGATGCCAACGTGGTGCTGGGGTTTCTGCCGCCCCGGCTGGCGGGTGGGTCGCTGGCGCTCGATGTGGGGGCAGCGCGGTCGGCGATTGCGCGGGAGCTGGGGACGCGGCTGGGACTGCCGATCGAGGCGGCGGCGTTCGGGGTGCGCGAGATCGCCAATTCGAACATGGTGCGGGCTATTCGCGCCGTGACAGTGGAGCGGGGGCTCGATCCGCGCGATTTGACGCTGCTGGCGTTTGGCGGGTCGGGGCCGGTGCATGCCTGCGACCTGGCGCGGACGCTCGGGATTACGCGGGTGCTGTTTCCGCCTTCGCCAGGAGTGTTTACGGCGATGGGGATGCTGGCGGGGCAGGTGGAGCACCACGAGTTGCGCTCGGCGCAGGCGCCGCTCGGTCTGTTCGACCCGGAGACGGTGGAGACGCTGCGGGCCGAGATGCGGATGGCGGCGGTCGCGGCGCTTTCGGCGCAGGGCTATGACCCGAATACGGTGCGGTTCGGCGACGAGATCGACCTGCGGCTCGAAGGGCAGGATGCGGCGCTGTCGATCCCGTACGAGGATTTCGATCCGGTAGCGCTGCGGCCGAAATTCATTGCGGCTTATCGCGAGGCGTATGGCTATTCGCCGTCCGATACGGTCGAGGCGGTGGCGTTGCGGCTGCATGCGCATGCTGGGAGTGCGGCGCCGCTCGATTTCACCCGGTTGTCGCCGGTGGTGGGGCAGGGCGGCGGGCGGGTCGCGTATCGGCGGCAGGTGTGGTTCGAGCGGTATCGCTCCACCGACACGATGGTGGTGCGGCGCGAGATGGTGGACCACGCGATTGCCGGCCCGGTGATCATCGAGGGCGACGATACGACGATCGTCATTCCGCCGGGTGCAACGGTGGAGCCGAACGCGACGGGCAGCCTCTTGGCGACGCTGGGGCCTGCATCATGACCGGCATCGATCCGATCACGTTTGCGGTCATCAAGTCGGGGCTCGATACGATCGTCGACGACATGGCCTATGCGGTGATGCGCACGGCGCGCTCGCCGATCGTGCGCGATGTGCTCGATTATTCGGTGACCATCTGTGACGCCAAGGGGCGCATTCTCAGCCAGGCGAAGACGGTGGCGCTGCACCTCGGCGCCGTGCCGGACGCCATGGAGGTGATCGTCGAGCGGTTCGCCGGGGATATGTTCCCGGGCGATGTGATCGTGCTCAACGACCCCTATGACGGGGGCATGCACCTGCCTGACATCTTCATGTTCAAGCCGATCTTTTCGGGGGAACGGCTGCTCGGCTACTCGGTGGTGATTGCGCACCATTGCGATGTGGGCGGGCGGGTGCCGGGGTCAAATGCGTCGGACTCGACCGAGATTTTCCAGGAGGGGATTCGGATTGCGCCGATGAAGCTCTATGAGCGCGGGCAGCCCAACAAGACGCTGTTCAAGATCATCGAGAAGAACGTGCGGCTGCCCGACCTGGTGCTGGGCGACCTCGATGCGCAATACGCCACCTGCAATATCGGCGAGCGCGAGATGCTGCGGCTGTTCGAGCGCTATGGCGACAGCCTCGAGGGGTATTTCGACCGGCTGATCGACTATGGCGAGGAGTTGACGCGGAAGGCGATCGCGAGCTGGCCGGACGGGGATTATTCGTTCACCGACTATATCGATGGCGACGGGTTTTCGCCGGCGCCGATCCCCATCGTGTGCAAGATCACCGTGAAGGGCGACCACCTGTGGGTGGATTTCGCCGGGTCGTCGCCGCAGGTGAAGGGGGCGATCAACTCGACGCTGAGTTTTGTGAAGTCGTCGACGTATCTGACGATCCGCTGTGCGCTCGACCATGATGTGCCCAACAATGCCGGGGTTTATCGCTGCATCACGGTGAGCGCGCCGGAGGGCTCGATCCTCAATCCGCGCATGCCGGCGCCGGTGGCGGCGCGGGCGCTGACCGGGTACCGCGTGGTCGATACGGTGATGGGGGCGCTGGCGCAGATTGCGCCCCAGAAGCTGATGGCGGCGGGGGAGGGTGGCAATACCGTGGTGGCCATTGGCGGCTATCACGGTGTGTCGCGAAAGCCGTTCGTGCTGGTGGATATGATCAACGGGGCTTGGGGTGGGCGCTCGGACAAGGACGGCATCGAGGGGGTGACGAATCCGAGCCAGAACATGTCGAACCTGCCGATCGAGACGATCGAGGCGCGGTATCCGCTGCTGATGGAAGAATATTCGCTGCGGCCCGATTCCGGGGGCGCAGGCGAGTTTCGCGGCGGGATGGGGCTGGTGCGGCAGTATCGGCTGCTGGCCGATGCGGCGGTGCTGCAACTGCGCGCCGACCGGCATGAGCATCCGCCTTATGGGCTGTTCGGCGGCGGGCCGGGGGCTTCGTCGCGGAACCTGATCGATCGCGGAGCGGGGTTCGAGGTGTTGCCGGCCAAGGTGACGCTGGAGATTGGGAGCGACACGGTGATCCGGCACGAGCAGGCCGGGGGCGGTGGCTGGGGGGAGCCGGCGGCTCGATCGCGGGCGGCTATTGCGCGCGATTTGGCCGACGGCAAGGTGTCGGCCGAGGCGGCGGCGAAGGATTATGGAGGGGACGCATGAGCAAGGTGGTTGTGGTCACCGGCGGGGCGAGCGGGATCGGCGAGGCGACGGCGCGGCGGTTCGCGGCTGGGGGTTTTGTCGTGGAGATCGCTGATCGGGATTCCGCTCGGGGTGAGCGGGTTGCCGCCGAGATCGGGGCGACCTACCAGGCGCTCGACGTGTCGGACGAGGCGGCGATCGCGGCCTACGCTGCGGACGTGCTGGCGCGGCGCTGGGCGGTGGATGCGGTGGTGAACTCGGCCGGGGTGCTGCAGAACGCCATCCGGGTCACCGATATGGAGATTGCCGAGTATGACCGCATTCATGCGATCAATGTGCGCGGGACGCTGCTGGTGAACCAGGCGTTCGGGCGGGCGATGACGGAGCGCGGATCGGGCGCGATCGTCAATATGGGGTCGCTGACGACGTACCGGCCCTCGGGGCAGCCGGCCTATGCGATGGGCAAGGCGTCGATCAAGATGATGACGGAGATATTGGCGGCGGAGTTCGGGCCGCGCGGGGTGCGGGTGAACGCGGTGGCGCCGGGCTATGTGCTGACGCCGGCGATGCAGGCGCGGATCGATAGCGGGCAGCGGGATCCGAAGCTGATTGTGGAGAAGGCGGCGCTGCGGCGGTTCGTGCAGCCGGCGGATGTGGGCGAGGCGATCTGGTTTTTGTGCTCGGATGCGGCGGCGGCGATCACGGGGGTGACGCTGCCGGTGGATGCGGGGTGGCTGGCGACGAGTGCGTATACGGCTTATGCGGCGGTGCCGTAGGGCCTGACTGAGGCTTATGAGGGCCCCCTCCCGGCCTCCCCTATGAAGGGGGAGGTGAAGATACCCCCACCCTAGCCTTGCTACGTCGCTGACGCGACTAGCGGCGCTACCCTCGCCGCAAGGGGGAGGGAGGGGCGCGGTGGGTGGGTGGGCATGCCGCGGGGTGACGTTGCCGATCGATGCGGGGTGGCGGTGCCGTGAGGCTATGAGCGTGGGGCTCCCCCCTTCCGCCCTTCGGGCACCTTCCCCCGCAGGCGGGAGAAGGCCCTGTGGCACGATCTCGCCACAGCCTGACTATCTGGCCTTGGGGCGCGATGGCGCCACAGGGGATCCTCTCCCGCTTGCGGGGGAGGGGGACCAGCGAAGCTGGTGGAGGGGGGAGCAACACGCTCGACCCCCTGGAGAGCCCACCGGGTACCCTCAGGCGTAGTTCACGTAGATGGTCTTCTTTTGCAGGTAGGCGTCGAGGCCGTATTTGCCGTCTTCGCCGCCGATGCCGCTGTCTTTCATGCCGGCGTGGTGGGCCTGGACGACGTCGCCGCCCTGCTTGTTGACGTAGATTTCGCCGAATTTCAGTTCGCGGATGAGGCGCATCATCCTCCGCATGTCCTTGGTGAAGACGTAGGCCGAGAGGCCGTAGCGGCTCTCGTTGGCGAGGCGGAGGCCTTCGTCGAAATCGGTGACGGTCATCACCGGGACGACGGGGCCGAAGACTTCGTCCTGCATGATCTGCATGGAGTTGTCGGTGACGCGGAGGACGGTGGGGTCGTACCAGTAGCCGCGGGAGAATTCGCCTTCGGTGAGGCGCTTGCCGCCGGTGAGGATTTCGGCGCCGGCGGCTTTTGCCGTCTCGACCATGCGCTCGACTTTTTCGAGCTCGGGGCGGGAGAATTTGGGGCCGATGTCGACGAGCGTGGTGGGGTCGCCGACTTTGAGCTGTTTCACGGCGCTGGTGAACTTGTCGTAGAACTCGTCGGCGATCTTTTCGTGCACGTACATGCGCTCGTTGCAGATGCAGACCTGGCCGCAGTTTTCGAAGCGGGAGAGGACGGCGGCGCGGACGGCGGCGCCGATATCGGCGTCTTCGGCGACGATGAAGGGGGCTTTGCCGCCGAGCTCGAGGCGGAGGATCTTCAGGTCATCGGCGGCGTTGCGGAAGATGTCCTTGCCGGCGCGGACCGAGCCGGTGAGGGTGATGAGGCGGCTCAGCGGGTGGGTGACCAGGGCGCGGCCGACCCCTTCGCCGGTGCCGGCGACCATGTTGATGACGCCTGCTGGGAAGCCGACCTGGTCGGCGAGCTGGACGATCTCGAAGGCGGTGGTGGGGGTGCCTTCGTGCGACTTCACCACGACCGTGTTGCCGGCGATGAGCGCGGGGCCGATCTTGCGGCACATCAGGGCCGCCGGGTAGTTCCAGGCGGTGAGCGCGATGACGACGCCGTGGGCGACCTTCTGGATCCAGATCTGCTCGTCCGGATTGTCGGACGGGATGATGTCGCCGGTGATACGGCGGGCTTCCTCGGCGGCGTAGGTGAGGTAAAGCGCGGCGCTTTCGATTTCGCCGCGGGCTTCCTGCAGGGGCTTGCCCTGCTCGGCGATGACCATGCGGGCGAGCCGCTCGCGGTTTTCGAGGATGACGCGGGCGAGGTCCTTCAGCAGCTGGCCGCGGCTCGCTGGCGGGAGGGCCTCCCAGGCGGGCTGGGCCTGATAGGCCGCCGTAACGGCGCGGTCGGCGTCGTCCGGGTTGCCCTTCGGCACGGAGGCGATGACCTGGCCGGTGGCCGGGTTTTCGACCTCGATCCATTCCTTCAGCGTCGATTCCACCCAGGCCCCGCCGATATAGTTGCGGTAGCGGTCGGTGCCTTTGACGAGGTCTTTCATGCCGGGCATCGCGTGGGCTCCTTAAATCAGCGCATGAAGGTGCCCTGGACCTTGTAGCCCGCGAGTTCGGGCAGCCAGAGCGTGAGTTGGGGGACGTAGACGAGGACGAAGAGCAGGCCGATCAGCACGAAGAGGAACGGCCACATCTCTTTGGTGATGTCGGCGACCTTGATGCCGGAGACGCCGGCGATGAGGAAGACCAGCTCGCCCATGGGCGGGGTGATGAGGCCGATCATCAGGTTGACCACCGAGACGACGCCGAAATGCACCGGGTCGATGCCGAGCGCGATGACCGTGGGCATGAGGATCGGGATGATGATGAGCAGCATCAACAGCGTATCGAGGAAGGCGCCGAGGATGAGGAACAGCACCGTGACCACGAACATGAAGACGGCGGGGCTCAGATTCAGCGACACCATCCAGTGGCCCATGGCCTCGGGGATCTGCTCGGCGGCGACGACCCAGTTCATCACCAGTGCACCGGCGATGGTGATGGCGACGATGGCGGTGGCTTTCGAGCTATCGACCAGCACGCGGTAGAACTGCCGCACGGTGAGCGAGCGATAGAGGAAGAAGGCCAGCATCAGGGCGCAGAAGGCGGCGACGGCGGCGGCTTCGGTGGGCGTCACGGCGCCCGAATAGATGCCGCCGAGCAGGATGCCGGGGAGGCAGAGGACCGGGATGGCCTTGAAGATGGTGCTGGCGGCTTCGCGGAATTTCGGCACCGGCTCGACCGGGAAATCCTTGTAGCGGGCCATGACGGCGACGATGCTCGACTGGGCCGCGGCGAGGATCAGCCCGGGGATGACGCCGCCCATGAAGAGGTAGCCGATCGAGGTGTTGGCGACGACGCCGTAGAGCACCATGGGGATCGAGGGCGGGATGATGGGGCCGATGATGGCGGAGGTGGAGCTCAGCGCCGCGGCGAAGCCGGGCTTGTAGCCGGCCTTCACCATGGCATCGACCTCGAGCTTGCCGGGGCCGGCCGCGTCGGCGAGGGCCGAACCGCTCATGCCCGAAAAGATCACCGAGGCGAGGATGTTCACATGGGCGAGGCCACCCTTGAAGCGGCCGACCAGCATGTTGGCGACGCCGTACATGCGCTCGGTGAGGCCCGAGGCGTTCATGATTTCGGCGGCCAGGATGAAGAGCGGCACCGAGAGGAGAACGAACGAGCCGTAGAGGCCGTTGAGGCTCTGGGTGGCGACGAGGGCCACGTCCTGGTGGGTCAAGAGCAGGTAGACGATACCCGAAGCCAGCATGGCATGGCCGATCGGCATGCCGAGGAAGCTCCAGAGGAAGAAGAGGCCGAACATCGCCCAGGCGGAGAAACTCATGACGGTCCTAAAGCGATTGCTGCCATGTGGCGCCCATGAGCCGCCGGATCCGGATCGCGGCGCCGACGACCACCGCGATCATGAAGATGGCGAAGCAGGAATAGGTGAGGTCCATGCGGATATGGAGCAGCATGGTGCTGCGGCGGCCGAGGAAGCGGATGTAGTCGAGCACGCCCGGGATGGCGGTGAGGAAGACGAGGCCGAGGCACGCCGTATTGAAGATGGCAAGCCAGCGCCGCGGCCCCGGCTTGAACCAGTTGTAGATGACGTCGAAGACGATCTGCTGCCGCTCGGACACGAGGATGTCGCAGGTCCAGAACACCACCCAGATATAGCCGATGGAGCAGAGCTCGAGCGTCCACGAGATGGGGGCGTTGAAGACGTAGCGCGACGCCACCTGGAGGATGAAGGCGAAGAACATGACGGCGAAACTGATCGCCGACACGCCCTCCGCGAAGGTCTTCCAATAGTGGTGCAGCCGATCGAGCACGGGTCAGGCGCCGGCGGCGTTGATGCGGTCGAGGAGGCGAGCCGGCCAGGTCTTGGCGAAGTCGCTCTCGAGGAACTTCTTCTGCACCTGGTCGCGGAACGAGGCGACATCGGGGGTCACCACGGTCATGCCCTGGCTTTCGAGGAATTTCACCGCGTCGGCTTCGGCCTTGATGACTTCGCTGTCGTTATAGGCCTTGGCGGCGGCTTCCGCGGTTTCGATGGCCTTGCGCTCGTCGTCGCTGAGGCCGTCCCAGTAGGGTTTGGCCACGGTGAAGAAGGTGTTGGAGACCATGTGGTCGGTCAGCACGACTTCCTTGCTGACCTCGTAGAATTTGCTGGCGATGACGTCGGCCAGCGGGTTCTCGAAGCCGTCAATGGTGCCGGTCTGGAGGCCGAGATAGATCTCCTCGAAGGCGAGCGGGGTGGCGTTGCCGCCGAGCGCATTGCCGAGGAACTGCCAGGTTTCGGAGCCGGGCATGCGGAGCTTCAGCCCGGCGAGATCGGCCGGAGTCTTCACGTCGCGCGGCTTCACGAGGATGAGCTGGCGCGAGCCGAGATACTGGGAGCGGACGATCTGGAGGCCGAGATCGGCGGCGACCTTGGCGTCATACTCGGCGCCGATATCGCCATCGTAGACCGCGTCCAGATGCTTGGCGTCGCGCATCAGGTAGCCATTAGTGAAGATGGAATATTCGGGGATGAGCGCCGCGATATCCTGCGGCGAGATCATGCCGACCTCGAGGTTGCCGCGCTGCATGGCCTCGATCTCGGTGCCCTGCGCGAACAGGGTGCCGTTATAGTGGATCTGGACGTCGAAGGCGCCGGGCAGGGCCTTTTCGAGCTCGGTCTTGAACACTTCCAGCGCCTTGGACTGGATTTCGCTCTCGGCGCCCGGCGTCGAGATGCGCAGCGCCTTGGCGTCGGCGAAAGCCGTACCCGCCAGCAGCGTGGTGGTTGCGAGGAAGGCGGCGCCAGCCAAGAGGGCACGGCGCCCGAAAGTCGGAACGTGTGTCATTGAAGTCTCCCCTGTTGGGTGCCCGCGTCCGCTCTCGCGCCCTCCGCGGCTCCCGTAGCCTGATGGTTCAACGGGACACGGGAAGTCGTCAAGCACAATGTTGACAATCAGCGATTAATCCTGCTCATTGGAGGGGCGCTCGGGGGCCGCAAAGGCCCGCGAAACCTGATGTTCCGAGAGGTTCAGAGTGGACGGCCTGCCCAAGACCCGATGCCTCGCCGTGGCCATCGCCACCCCGCTGACCCGTGATTTTCACCCCGATGTCGACCGGCTGATCGCGCGGGCGAAGATGCTGATGTCGTTGGGGTGCGACGGCATTACGCTGTTCGGCACGACGGGCGAGGGGGCGGAATTTTCGGTGGCGGACCGGACGGCGACGCTGGAAGCGGTGATCGCGGCGGGCATTCCGGCCGAGCGGCTGGTGGTGTCGGTCGGCGCGCTCAACATCCCCGACACGGTGGCGCTTGCGGCGCATGCGACGGCGCAGGGCGTGGCGGGGACGCTGCTGATGCCGCCATCGGTCTATCGCGGGGGTATCTCGGAGGACGGGACGTTCCGCTATTTCTCGACCATCGTCGACCGCGTGGCGATGTCGGACCTGCGGCTCTATCTCTACCATTTCCCCGATATCTGCGGCACGCCGATCACCCCGCAGGTGGTGCGGCGGCTGTCCGAGCGCTATCCGGGGATGATCGCCGGGGTGAAGGACTCGGGCGGCGACGTCGATTTCACGCTCGACCTGGTGCGGCGGTTTTCGCACCTCTCGATCTTCACCGGCAGCGAGATTCACCTGCCGGAGGTGATTGCGGCGGGTGGGCGCGGCACGGTGTGCGGGCTGGCCAATGTGATGCCGCGGTTGATGCGCGGCATGTGCGATGCGCTCACGGCGTTCGACCGGCGGGCGATCCTGCCGCTGATCTTTGCCGGCGATGCGATCCTGTCGCGGCGGCCGTTCATTCCCTCGGCCAAGGCGGTGGTGGCGGACTGGCTCGGCGATGCCGAATGGCGGCGGACGATCCCGCCGCTGCCGGAGTTTCCGGCCTATGAGCGGGGCAATCTGATCAACGATTTCCGCAAGTGGGATGCGAGCCTGCCGGCCGAGTGGCGGAGCATTGCGCTCGACGAGACGCCCAGCAATGTGGTCGGCCTGCGCCGCGCTTAGAGGATTACCTATGGCCCATTCGTTCGACGCCAAGCCCGAGCTGGCGACCCCTTCGGTTGCGCGATCCAATGCGCCCGACCTGCATAGCCCGGCGGTGCGGCAGGCGCGGATCGACCTCGCCGCCTCGCTGCGGATGGCGGCGCGGCTGGGGATGCATGAGGGCATCTGCAACCACTTCTCCGCCGTGGTGCCGGGCCATGACGACCTGTTTCTGGTGAACCCCTATGGGCGGGCGTTTGCCGAGGTGACGGCCTCGTCGCTGCTGATCTGCGATTACCTCGGCAATGTGATCGACGGGGACGGGGTGCCGGAAGCGACGGCGTTCTTCATCCATGCGCAGGTGCATAAGCACGTGCCGCGGGCCAAGGCGGCGTTTCACACGCATATGCCATACGCGACGGCGCTCAGCATGACCGAGGGCGAGCCGCTGATCTATGCCGGGCAGACGGCGCTGAAGTTCTACGGAAGGACGGCGGTGGACAATGATTACAACGGGTTGGCGCTCGATTATCGCGAAGGCGAGCGGATTGCGGCGGCGATCGGGGACGCGGATATCGTGTTCATGAAGCACCACGGCGTGATGGTGGTGGGGCGGACGATCGCCGAGGCGTGGGACGACCTCTATTACCTCGAGCGCGCCTGCGAGGTGCAGTGGATGGCGATGTCGACGGGGCGCGAGATCAAGCCGGTGAAGCCGGAGATTGCGGCGGCGGCGGCGAGGCAGATGCGCGAGGGGGATGCGGAGAGCGGGCGACTGCACCTCGAGAGCGTGAAGCGGCAGCTGGATGGGTGGGAGCCGGGGTATCGGTTTTAGCTGAAGCCAACCGGCCCCTCACCCGGCCGCTTTGCGGCCACCCTCTCCCCAGAGGGGCGAGGGGAAGATAGAACCGAAGCTTCAACTACGCTCGCCGGCCTCGCCGCCGCCTCCCCTCGCCCCTCTGGGGAGAGGGTGGCTTGGCGTAGCCAAGCCGGGTGAGGGGCCGTGACCTATCCCTCCGGATGCAGCATCTTTCCTGCCGCTTCGATGTGCTCGCGCAATAGCCGTACGGCCTTGTCGGCCTTCCGCTTCCTACACGCGTCGAGGATCAGTTTGTGTTCCTTGTGGGCTTCGCCGCGGCCGTTGGTGGCGATGAGTTGCATGCGGATGTAGCGGCCGATGGTTTCGTGGGTGCGGCGCAGGAGCTTCAGCATGCCGGGGCGGGCGGCGGGGGCGTAGAGGGTTTCGTGGAGGCGCCAGTTGGCGTCGCTCCAGCCGTCGACGGCGATGTCGGCCATTTCCGAGATGATCGCGGTGGCCTTGTGGATGTCGGCCTCGGTCATCGCCGGGATGGCGAGCGACAGGAGATGGGGCTCGACGAGGAGGCGGAGCTCGAAGAGTTCGGAGATTTCGTCGCGCGAGATGGGCGAGACCTGGGCGCCCTTTTGCGGGGTGAGGACGACCAGGCCCTCGGCTTCGAGCTGGCCGAGGGCTTCGCGCACCGGAGAGCGGCTAACGCCGAGTTCGGCGGCGATCTGCTCCTGCTGCAGTTTGACGCCCTGCGGGTAGTGCCCGGCGAGGATGCGGCGGCGCAGTTCCTGCGCCACCTGGATGGAAATGGTGGTCTTGTCGAGCAGACCCGTCGGCATGGCTCTCTCCGCCCTGCATGATGAATCGCTGTTACACGAGCGGCGCGTTGGCTTGCAACGCACAAATGAGGAATGTATACATTCGACATACGATCTTCCATCACAATTCGAGGCGAACGATGACCTGGAGCGGCGTGTTTCCGGCGGCTACCACCAAGATGACGGCGAGCGGCGAGCTCGACCTCAAGTCGATGCAGGCGAGCATCGACCGGCTGGTGAGCAATGGGGTCAGCGGCGTCATCGTGCTGCCGATGCTGGGCGAAAACGCCGCGCTGACGCAGGCCGAGAAGGACAAGGTTGTGCCGGCGGCGAAGGAAGCCGTGGGCGGCCGGGTGCCGCTGCTCTCGGGGCTCGCCGAGCTGTCGACGGCGGATGCGATCGCGGCGGCGAAGAATTATCGCAAGCTCGGGGCCGAGGGGCTGATGGTGTTTCCGTCGCTCGCCTACCGCACCGACCGGCGCGAGACGATCGAGTGGTACAAGGCGGTGGCGACCGGTGGGTTGCCGATCATGATCTACAACAACCCCATCGCCTATAAGGTGGACGTCGACGTGCCGACGCTCGAGGGGCTGGCGGGGGTGCCGGAGATCGTGGCGGTGAAGGAGGAGACGGGCGATATTCGCCGTGTCACCGACCTGTTCAACGCGTTCGGGTCGCGGTTCGATATTTTCTGCGGCGTGGATGATTTGATCCTCGAGAGCCTGGCGCTGGGCGTGGTGGGCTGGGTTTCGGGGATGACGAATGCCTGGCCGGCGGAGTGCGTGCGGATTTTCAACGCGGCGAAGGCTGGGGATTTCAAGGCGGCGCTGCCGTTGTACCGGCTGATGACGCCGGCGTTTCATCTCGATACCGATGTGAAGCTGGTGCAGTACATCAAGCTCGCCGAGCACCTGGTTTATGGGGCGCCGGAGTTCGTGCGGCCGCCGCGGTTGTTGATCGAGGGGGAAGAGAAGGCGCGGGTTGAGGCGGTGATCCGGAAGACGATTGCGGAGCTGAAGAAGCTTTAGGCATCGCGCACCCCCACCCTACCTGCGCTAGGCGGCAGAGCCGCCGAGCTTCGGTACCCTCCCCACAAGGGGGAGGGATGCCCGTGGCTAGGTCGCGCAACAGCGGCTCCCTCCCCCTTGTGGGGAGGGTAGCGGCGCTTGCGAATGAAATGAGCTAGCAGAGCTGGGTGGGAGTCAGGCGCCGACGCCTCGTAGGGTCAGGGCTTCGGCGAAGTGGCACGCCGCCAGGTGGGGCTCGGTTTCGATTTCGACCTGGCGGAGCATCGGTGCTGTCTGGCGGCAGACGTCTTGCGCGTAGGGGCACCTTGGGTGGAAGGGGCAGCCGGTGGGGAGGTTGGCGGGGTCGGCGACTTCGCCGCGGATGGCGACGCGTTCGCGTTTGACGTGGGGGTCGGGTTCGGGGACGGCCGAGAGCAGGGCCTCGACGTAGGGCATCTTGGGGTGGCGGAGCAGGGTTTCGGTTTCGGCGAACTCGACGATCTTGCCGAGGTACATCACCGCCACGCGGTCGCACTGGTGCTCGATGACGCCGAGGTCGTGCGAGATGAAGAGGTAGGTGGTGCCGAGGCGCTGCTGGATTTCGGTGAGGAGGTTCAGGACTTGCGCCTGCACTGACACATCGAGGGCGGAGACCGCCTCGTCGCAGACGACGAAATCGGGTTCGAGGGCGAGGGCGCGGGCGATGCCGATGCGCTGGCGCTGGCCGCCCGAGAAGGTGTGCGGATAGCGCAGCAGGTAGCTGGCATTGAGGCCGACGAGTTCGAGGAGTTCGATCACCCGCTCGCGACGCTGCTTGCCGCTCATGTGCTCGAGGCAGATGAGGGGTTCGGCGATGATTTCCTCGACATTCATGCGCGGGTTCAGGGACGCGTAGGGGTCCTGGAAGACCATCTGCATCTTGCGGCGGATGCGCTTCAGGTCGTTGCGGCCGAGTTTGGCGACATCGACGGTGCCGGCTTCGTCGTGGAAGAGGATTTCACCGCCGGTGGGCTCGATGGCGCGGAGGATGGCGCGGCCGGTGGTGGATTTACCGCAGCCGCTCTCGCCGACGAGCCCGAGGGTCTCGCCGCGCATGATGGTCAGGTCGATACCGTCGATGGCGCGGACTTCACCGGTGACGCGGCGCGAGAGGCCGGTGTGGATCGGGAAGCGCTTGGAGAGGCCCTTGATCTCGATCAGCGGCGTTGTCATGCGGCGGCCTCCAGGGCTTTGGAGGCGGCGAGGACCTCGGGGTAGAGCAGGCAGCGGGCCTTGTGGCCGTCGGCGACTTCAGCCATCGCGGGTTTCACCACATCGCAGAGGCCGGCGACGGCCTTGGGGCAGCGCGGGTGGAAGGCGCAGCCGGGGAGTTCGGCCAGCGCCGGCGGGACCGAGCCGCGCATGGCGGGGAGCGGTTCGCGCTTGCCCTTGCGGCTGCCGAGGCGGGGGACGGAGCCGAGGAGCCCTTGCGTGTAGGGGTGCTTGGGGTTGTCGAAGAGGGCCTCGGTGGTGGTCTCTTCGACGACCTGGCCGAGATACATGACGGCGACGCGGCTGGTGGTGCGGGCGACGACGCCGAGGTCGTGGGTGATGAGGAGGACGGTCATGCCGAGCTCCTCCTGCAGGCGGGCCAGCAGTTCGAGGATCTGGGCCTGGATGGTGACGTCGAGCGCGGTGGTGGGCTCGTCGGCGACCAGCACGTCGGGCTTGCAGGCGAGCGCCATGGCGATCATGGCGCGCTGGCGCATGCCGCCCGAGAGATTGAAGGGGTGGGCGTCGAAGCGCTGGCGGGCGTTGGGCATGCCGACAAGGTTCAGCATCTCGATCGAGCGTTCTTTCGCGGCGCGCTTGTCGAGCTTTTCGTGGATGGTCAGCATCTCGGCGATCTGGTTGCCGATGGTGTGGACGGGCGAGAAGGCCGTCATCGGCTCCTGGAAGATCATGGCGAGGCGGCGGCCGCGGATGGCGCGCATGGGCGGGCCGTCGGGGTCGAGCTTGGCGAGATCGATGCTGTCCTTGCCGTCCGCGAGGAGGACGGAACCCGCGGTGATGCGCATAGGGTTGGGGGTGATGTTGAGGAGCGCGCGGGCGGTCATGGACTTGCCGCAGCCCGACTCGCCGACGAGGCCGGTGGTGGCGGCGCGGGTGAGGTCGAGGTCGATGCCGCGCAGGGGCCTGAGCATGCCGTGGCGGCTGCGGGCGGCGACTTCGAGGCCGCGGATGGAGACGATGGGGCCGTCGCTCACTTGAGGCTTTCCTTCGAGAAGGGGTCGGCCGCGTCGCGGAGGCCGTCGCCGAGGAAGTTGAAGGCGAGCACGGTGATGATGACGAAGCCACCCGGCAGAAGCAGCCAAGGCGCGGTGGCGAGCGTGTTGACGTTCTGCGCGTCCTGCAGCAGCACGCCCCAGCTCAGGGCCGGCGGGGTGAGGCCGATGCCGAGGAAGCTGAGCGCGGTTTCGGCGAGGATCATCGAGGGGATGGAGAGCGTCACCGAGGCGATGATGTGGCTGGCGAAGCTCGGGAGCAGGTGCTTGCGGATGATGCGGGCCTCGCTGGCGCCGGCGAGGCGGGCGGCCATGACGAAATCCTCTTCGCGCAGGGAGAGGAAGCGACCGCGGACGACGCGGGCGAGGTCGGTCCAGCCGACGAGCGACAGGATAACGGTGATGCCGAAATAGACCTGCACGGTGGTCCAGTCATGCGGGAGCGCGGCGGCGAGCGCCATCCACAACGGGATCGAGGGGAAGCACTGGATGATCTCGATGAGGCGCTGGACGGCGAGATCGATCCAGCCGCCGAAATAGCCGGAGATACCGCCCAGCACGATGCCAAGGATGAGGCTCAGCGTGACGCCGACGAGGCCGATGGAGAGCGAGATGCGCGAGCCGTAGATCATGCGCGAGAAGACGTCGCGGCCGAGGCTGTCGGTGCCGAAGAGGAACATGGCGCCGCCCTTGTCGACGCCGAAGAGGTGGGTGGTGCCGGGGAAGAGGCCGAACCAGCTGTGTTTGTCGCCGTCCGCAAACAGCTTCACCGGGAAGCGCTGGGTGGTGTCGATGGCGTAGACGCGCTTGAAGGTCTTGCGGTCGAGCTGCTGCGACATGCCGAAGGTGACGGGCGGCCAGACGAACTCGCCATCGACCATGACGGTGGGGACGACGGGCGGCGAGAAGGGCAGGCCGAAACGGGTTTCGGGGTCGTAGGGGGCGATCCAGTTGGCGAAGATCGCCATGAGGTAGAGCGCGCCGATGATCCAGATGCTCCAGACCGCGAGCTTATGGGCGCGGAACTTGTACCACATCAGGGTCAGGGGCGATTCCACCGGGGCGGCGCGGAGCTGGGCGGTGGTGGCGATGGCGGAGATAGGTTTGGCTTCGACCGTCATGACAGGCGGATCCTCGGGTCGAGCCAGGCGAGCAGGATGTCGGAGATGAGGACGCCGAGCACGGTCAGCACGGCAAGCATCAGCACGAAGGCGCCGGCGAGGTAGGTGTCCTGGCTCAGGAGCGCGGCGTAGAGCAGCGGGCCGGTGGTGGGGAGGTTGAGGACGATCGAGACGATGACCTCGCCCGAGATCATGCCCGGCAGGATGAAGCCCATCGACGAGACGAAGGGGTTGAGCGCGATGCGGACCGGATACTTCAGGATCAGCAGCATGGGGTGGAGGCCCTTGGCGCGGGCGGTTTCCACATAGGGCTTGCGCAGTTCATCCAGGACGTTGGCGCGGGTGATGCGGATGAGGCCGGCGGTGCCCGCCGTGCCGACGATGACGACGGGAATCCAGAGGTGGCTCAGGAGGTCGACGAACTTGTCGATGCTCCACGGGGCGTTGAGGTAGGCGGGCGAGAAGAGGCCGCCGACCGAGAGGCCGAAATAGCGGTTCGAGATGTAGAGGAAGGTCAGCGCCAGCATGAAATTGGGGATGCCGAGGCCGAGGAAGCCGAGGATGGTGAAGAAGTAGTCGCCGATCGAATACTGCTTCACGGCCGAGAAGATGCCGATGGGGAGCGCGACGCTCCAGGCAAAGAGCAGCGAACAGGTGGCGACGAGGAAGGTCGTCGGCAGGCGGTCGGCGATGAGCTGGCTCACCGGCATGCGCCACTCGAACGAGTAGCCGAAATTGCCCTCGAAGATGATGTTCTGCAGCCACTTGAAATACTGCACCCAGATCGGGTCGTTGAGCCCGTAGCGGAGGCGCAGGCTATCGATGGTGGCCTGGTCGACAGTGGAGCCGAGCGCCTCGAGCCGCGCGATATACGAGCTCAGGTAGTCGCCGGGCGGCAACTGGATGATGATGAACGAGATGATCGAGATGACGATCAGCGTGGGGATCATCCACAGCAGCCGTCGCAGTATGAAACTCCACATCCGTTCTGGTCCCGGCGGATAGAGGAGGGGCCGACCGTGGCCGGCCCCAGGAGATTTCGGTGGCTGGGCCCTCGTCCTTCGACAAGCTCAGGATGAGGGCCGGAGGGGGCACAGGATGAGTGCCCCACTCGTCGTCGAGCCTAGCTCACTTCATGTAGAACTGCTCGGGGTGGTAGCGGGCCATGTAGCCCCAGTCCCACGAGGCCATGCCCTTTTCGGGGATGTTGTGCATGGCGTTAGTTACGATCAGCGGCTGCGGGAAGGCGCCGACGGTGCCGATGGTCCAGGCGCCGACCGCATTGGCCTTCACCACGGCCTTGCAGCCTTCGACCAGAGCTTCCGGCGTGCCGACCGACTTGGCCTTCTGCCAGGCGGCGACGGCATCCTTCATGTCCTGCGGAGGCTCTTCGCCCTTTTCGCCATGGGTTTCAAACCACGTGGCCCAGAGGGTAGCGAAGGCGCCGTGACGCTGGCGGACAGGAATGATCTTCGGGCCCGTCACCCAGAGGGGATCCGTGGCGCTATCGGCGTGCCAGAGGCCCATATCGTGCTGGTTCGAGGTGGTGAACTCGAAGTAGAGGCTGCGCTCGACTTCACGCACGTCGAAATTGATGCCGATATTGCGGAAGTAGGTCTGGGTCAGCTCGACGATCTTGCGCTTGGCGTCGCCGCCTTCGCCGGGCCAGTAGGTGAGGGTGAGCTTGAACGGCTTGCCGTTGGGCAGCGTCCGCCACTCGCCGTCGTACTTCATGCCGATCTCGTCGAGCAGCTTCTTGGCGCCGTCGGGATCGAACTGGGTGTTGGTCTTGCTGACAGCCTCATCCCAGCAGCGGCCGCCGATGGGGAGGATGGAGTTCTGCATCGGGGTACCGAGGCCGAAGAAGACCAGCTGGTTGATCTCGTCGCGGTTGATGGCGATTTCGAGCGCGGTGCGGAAGCGGATGTCCTGGAAGAGGGCGCGCTTGTCCGGATCGGCGACCGTCTGGTTCAACATCATGTTGGCGATGTTGGTGAAGCCGGCGCTGTATTCGAGCACCTTGTAGCCGCCCTTTTCGGCGTTATCGAGGAACACCGGCATCTGGGTGATGGTGGTGTTTTCGAGCGCCAGGTCGGCTTCGCCCGAGGACGCCTTGAGCGTGTAGACTTCCGGGTTCTGGATCAGCTCGACATCGACCTTGTCGATATAGGGCAGCTGGTTCCCGGCCGTATCCACCTTGAAGTAGTAGGGGTTGCGCTCGAGGATCAGGTGGGTGCCGTCGGTCGAGGCGGGCTTGTAGGCGCGGATGACCGGGCTATCGAAGTTGGCGACGCCGAAGACGTCGTCGGAGAGCGCCTTCTGGGTGAAAAGTTCGGCCCAGGTAGCGAAGCCGGCGGCCTTGGCCATGTCGGCGAGCTTGGCCGGATCGGTGTATTTGGGGTGGAACTGCTTCAGGAAGTGGGCGGGCAGGAAGATCTGGCCCTGGTAGCCGTCGCGCGCGATCAGCAGTTCGATCAGGCGGTTGGGCTCCTTGAAGTCGAGCTTGAAGGTCTGGTCGTCGACGACGGTCAGCTTCATCGGCTCGCCGCCCGACATCCAGTCGCCCGGCATGGTGGGGGTGAGCTCGGTGTTGTTGATGACGTCATCCCACCAGAAGGCGATATCGGCGGTGGTGAAGGGCTCGCCATCGGACCATTTGAGGCCCTTGCGGAGCGTCATCGACAGGGTCTTGTCGTCGTTGGACCAGGTCCACGATTCAGCGAGGTTGGGCTCGATGGTGGCGCCATCCTCGGCGTTGAGCCGGGTGAGCGACTCGATACCGACCACGGAGGTGGCATCGCCGAATTCCTCGGTGGACGAGCGCATCACGCGGACAGTGCCGCCATAGGTGCCCACCTCGGAAACCGGGGTGATGACCAGCGGATCGGCCGGCAGGCGGTCGGCGACGGCGGGCAGGGTGCCGGCCGTAACCATGGCGTCGAGTGCGGGCGATTGGTGGTAGTCCGCGGCCCAGAGCGCGGTGGTCGAAAGCAGTAGTGTGGCGAAGGCGCCGGTGGCTACGCGCAGAGCGCTTCGCCGCCATCCTCCGTTCAGGTCCTGTGTCATACGCTTCCCTTTCTGACTTCCCTCGAAGTCCCCCTCGGGCTGTGCACGCCGGATCCGTCGGCTAACGCTCCCTCAAGCGATGCCAAACTCCGTTGCGACGTGGCGCGGTCCGATCTCCTTTCCGGCTTCCCCCTTGGAGGCCGTGAATATGTTGGTTCAGGGCGACCAGATGGTCGCGCCGATGAAGCGCTCGCCGAGCCCTTCGTTGAAATAATAGGCGGTGACGAGCTCGCCCCTGGCGTTGGCGACGGTGCGCGGGTAGCCGAGGTCGTGGTTGCCGCCACCGCGGCGGAGGTGACGGGCGGCGCTCCAGGTGCGGCCGCCATCGTCGGAAATGCGCGCATCGATGGTGTAGGGCGCGTCGCGGTTGCCGTAGGTGAGCGCGACCCGGCCGTCGGGCATGAGGCTCAGCGTCGCCGGGTTGCCGAGATGGTTGGCGTGGCGGTCGCGGAAGGCATGAGCGATCGTGGGCCCGGACCAGGATTTGCCCTGGTCGGTGGAGCGGTAGACCTCCATCGTGTAATCGGTGCCGTGGCCGGCGCGGGTGGCGACGAGGATGGTGCCGTTACCGAGGCGGAGGCTTGCCGGCATGATGCCGTGGTCGAGATCGGGCAGCTCCTCGCCGATCCAGCTCAGGAATTTCCAGTTGAGGCCGCCATCGCGGGTTTCGGCGGCAAAGACGCGGCCTTCGACGCCGTCGGCCTTGTTGGCGGTGAGGAACACGATGAGGTGCTGCGGACCCATCACCAGATAGTCGGTGCGGGCGGCGACGCCGGCCCAGACGAATTGCGGGAAGGCGAAGGGGCCGGCCCAGGTGCGGGCGCGGTCGAAGGAATAATAGTAGAAGCTGCGGCAGCCGGGCTCGAGCCCGTCGCGGGCGCACATGAAGGCGAAGTCGGGCCGGGTGAAGTCGATGGCTTCGGTCTGCGGCTTCGGGCCCTCGGGGCCATCGAGCAGTTCGCCGACGCGGAGGCCGGCGGCCATGTGTTCGTCGGCCGAGAGGCCGCGTCCGCCGGGGGTTTTGCCGGGGAACGGGATGGTGGCCCAGGTGCGGCCGCCATCGAAGGAGCGGGCCTGCTTGGTGAGCGCGGGGTAATTTTCGTTGCGGGCGTGGAACTCGGCGTCACGCTCATAATGGCAGGTGACGAAGCCGACGACGAGTTCGTCGCCCCAGGCCCACATGCCGTAATTGGCAGGCCAGCCGGCGAACCTTCCCGGTTCGGAATAGACGGTCACCTGTTCCACGGCGCGCCTCCCACAGAGCCGGCAAGCGCCCTCGCCGGGCTCTGTTGACGGTATATTGTCAGCAATAAATTGGGTGCACAAGTTAACATGGTGACGCTTTTGTTAACCTTTTGGTCCGGGTTCGGGTGAGGCTTAAGGCCGCCAGCGGGTGGCGCCGATGAAGCGCTCGGTTTTGGCGTCTTCGTTGAAGTAGTAGGTGGTCACCAGCGTGCCGTCGGCCGAAGCGACGGTGCGCGGATAGCCGAGATCGTGGCTGCCACCGCCGGTGCGGAGCACGATGGTGGGCCCCCAGGTCTCGCCATCATCGGACGAGATTTTCGCGTCGATGGTGTAGGGGGCGTCACGGTTGCCATAGGTCATGGCGATGCGGCCGTCGGCGAGCTGGTTCAGGGTGCCGGGATTGCCGAGATGGTTCTTGGCATTGTCCTTGAAGGCGGCGGCGACCTTCATGGGGCCCCAGGTGCGGCCGAGGTCCTTCGATTTATAGGTTTCCATGGTGTAGTCGTGGCCATGGCCGGCGCGGACGACGACGAGGATGTCGCCGTTCTTGAGCAGCAGCGAGGCCGGCATGATGCCGTGGTCCTTGTCCCAGAGTTCCTCGCCGATCCACGAGAGGAACTTCCAGGTGAGGCCGCCATCCTGCGTTTCGGCGCAGAAGACGCGGCCCTCCTCGCCGTCGAACTTGTTGGCGGTGAGGAAGACGATGCAGTGGTGCTTGTTGACCACGACATAATCGGTGCGTGCGGCGACGCCGGCCCAGACGAATTGCGGCCAACGGAACGGGCCCTTGAAGCTCTTCGCGCGGTCGTAGGAATAGTAGAAGAAGGACTGGACGCCGGGCTCGAGGCCGGTGCGGGCGGCCATGAAGGCGAAATCCGGATGGGTGAAGTCGATCGGCTCGGTGAGCTCGGTCGGGCCCTCGGGGCCGTCCATCACTTCCTCGAGCTTCAGGCCCTTGACCATGTGTTCGTCGGCGCTCAGGGCGCGGCCATCAGGCAGGCGGCCCGGGAAGGGGCCGTAGGTCCAGGTCTTGCCGCCATCGAGGCTGCGCGCGAAGGTGGTGCGCGTCGGCTGCGAGCGGTCACGGGCGTGGAAGCCGGAATTGGCGTTGAAGGTCGAGACCGTGAAGCCGACGACGAGTTCGTCGCCCCAGGCCCACATGCCGTAATTGGCAGGCCAGCCGGCGAATTTGCCCGGCTCGCGAAAGATCGTCACCTGCTCCAACCGCCCCTCCGACGCTGCATAATGTCGACATTATTCACGATGGAGCAGCGCGAGCCAGACGGTCAAGTGAAAAATAGCTGATTGTCAGCAATCTGCGTTTCGCCCCATGCTGTGCCTGTGCACAAGCAAGGGAGAGCGGCGTGAGCGGGGACAAGTCGGGTGGGGCGGAAGGCGGTTTGCGGTCGCCGACCTGGTACCAGAGCGCGACGCGGTGGACGCAGCTGACGCTGGTGGAGGATGACCCGCCGGCCTACGATCTGGCGTTCTGGCTACGGGTGTTCGACGAGACGCAGTCGAACGCGACCTGCCTCTCGGCGGGCGGGTATGTGGCGTATTACCCGAGCAAGATCCCGCTGCACCATGTGAGCCGGTTCATCGGCGACGGCGATCCGTTCGGTGACCTCGTGCGCGGGGCGCGGGAGCGGCGGATGCATGTGGTGGCGCGGGTCGATCCGCATGCGGTGCATGCCGACGTTGCCGAGGCGCATCCGGAATGGATTTCGGTGACGGCGGAGGGCGCGTTGCGGCGGCACTGGTCGCTGCCCGAGGCTTACGTCACCTGCGCGTGGGGCGGGTATAACCGCGAGTTCATGAGCGAGGTGATCCGCGAGGTCGCCCATGGCTACGATATCGACGCGATCTTCGCCAATCGCTGGGCTGGGCATGGGGTGTGCTACTGCGCCCATTGCGCGGGGGATTTTCGGGCCAAGACCGGGCGGGAGCTGCCGCGCAAGCGCGATCCGTTCGATGCGGGATGGCAGGCGTGGCTGGCGTGGTCGCGGCAGGTGCTGACCGATCTCATCGGGCACTGGAACGGCATCGTGCAGTCGGAGCGGCCACATGGGCGGTTCATCCCCAATATCGGCAATTCGTCGATGCTGGATTTCGACCTCGAGGCGGTGAAGCAATATTGCCCGATCCTGTTCGTCGACCATCAGGGGCGAAAGGGCGTGGTGCCGGTATGGGCGGCGGGGCGCGACGGCAAGCGGATGCGGGGGACGATCGGCGACCGGCCGATCGGGCTGGTGACCTCGACCTCGGTCGAGGAGAAATGGCGCTGGAAGGACTCGGTGCAATCGCCCGAGGAGATCCGGATGTGGATGACGGACGGCATGGCGCATGGCCTCAGGCCGTGGTTCACCAAGTTCAACGCCAAGGTGCATGACCCGCGCTGGCTGCCGCCGATCCGCGAGACGTATCAGCTGCATGCGCGGCTGGAGCCGGAGTTGGGGAAGCTGAAGCCGTCGGCGGAGGTGGCGCTGCTGGACCCCTCGACCATGCTGCGGACCTGGCATGAGGATGATCGGGACGAGGCCGAGGGGCATGAGCTGGGGTTTTATCACGCGCTGATCGAGGCGCGGCTGCCGTTCGACATGCTGTCGGACCTTACGCTGTCGGACGAGGCGTTGGACCGGTATCGGATGGTGGCGGTGGCGAATGCGGCGTTTTTGTCCGAGGCGCAGTGTGAGGCGCTGACGCGGTATGTGGCGCGGGGCGGGGCGGTGGTCGCGGCGTTCGAGACGTCGCTTTATGACGAGGACGGGCGGAGGCGGGCGGATTTCGGGCTCTCGGAGCTGTTCGGGGTGAGCGTCGCGGGGGCGACCGAGGGGCCGGTGAAGAACACCTATGTGGGGCTGTCGGACCATCCGATTGCGGATGGGTTTGGCGGGGCCGAGCGGATCATGGGCGGGACGCGGAAGGTGCCGGTGACCGTGCGCGCGGGCGAGGTGCCGTTGCGGTCCGTGCCGCATTTCCCGGATCTGCCGATGGAGGAGATCTACGCGCGCGAGGCGGCGCGGGATCCGGCCGCGGTGGCAAGGACTTATGGCATGGGGCGGGTAGTGTATTTCCCGTGGAATCTCGGGGAGATTTTCTGGGAGGTGACGAATGCCGACCATGCGAGGTTGCTGCGGAATGCGTTTTCGTGGGCGCTCGGGGGTGAGGCGCGGGTGACGTCGAGTGGGCGGGGGGTGGTGGATATGGCGGTGCGCGAGGGGGCGGGGAAGATTGCGGTGCATCTCGTGAATTTGACCAACCCGATGATGATGAAGGGGCCGATACGGGAGACGATCCCGCTTGTCGGGCAGGTGGTTAGCGTGGGGTTGCCGGCTGGGGCGGTGGCGTCGGTAAGGTTGCTGGTGGCCGGGGTGGAGCCGGTGAGCCGGGTGGAGGGCGGGAGGCTGGTGGTGGAGTTGCCGGCGATGGGGGCGAGTGAGGTGGTGCTGGTGGAGTATTGAGGGGCGGGTGGTGGGGGAGAGGACCCCTCACCCAGCTTCGCTAAGGCGCTGGGCGCCTGAGCTGCGCTACCCTCTCCCTCAAGGGGAGAGGGGAAGCTGTGGGGCGGGCGGTGGCTCGCACGGGCATCGCGGACCCCTCACCCCAGCTGCGCTAAGGCACGGGGCGCCTAAGCTTCGCTAGCCCTCTCCCACAAGGGGCGAGGGGGCGAGGGGGCGAGGTGGGGTGTGCGGTGGCTTCCACTGGCATTGCGGACCCCTCACCCTAGCTGCGCTAGGCGGCGGAGCCGCCGAGCTTCGCTACCCTCTCTCGCAAGGGGCGAGGGGACGGGGGGGCGAGGGCGGTGCCTCAAACGGCGGCTAGAGGGGCTGCGACAGCGGCTGCGGAGGCGATGGCTTCGATGGCGGCGCGGATGGGGCGGAGGTCGGGGGCGGTTAGGCGGAGGGTCCAGCCGAGGGCGGAGGGGAGTTGGCTCTTGGCGGCGTAGAGGGTCGGGATTTCGGGGAGGTTTGGCTCTTGGTGGCCGATCAGGAGGATCGTGCCGAAGGCGCGGAAGGCCGGCGGGAAGGTGGGGGTTTTCAGGTGTTGGCGGTCGAGGAGGACCACTTCGTTTTCGCGGTGGATGGTTAGGGTGTTGTCGAGTTCGGTCAGCGGCCGCGCTTTGCTTTCGGGGTCGTGGGTGGTGAAGGTGTCGGTGTAGAGCAGGGTGCTGCCCGGGCTTAGGTCGATTTCGGTGTGCTGGTGGTGCGCTGCTTCGGGGAAGTAGATGCGGGCTTCCGGCAGGTAGGTCAGGTGGCTGTTTTCGGCCAGTGAGATGGTCAGGCGTTCGCGGCTGATGTTGTTGGAGCGGGCGCGGTGGATGGCGGTGGCGCCCTGGTAGGTGAGGCGGACATTGGTGCCTTCACTCAGGACCAGGTTGGTCGCGAGATCGTCGCGATCGTGAACGGGGCCGGAGCTGTTCTGGGCGATGAGATGAATGCTGCCTGACGGCTCCCTGAACGTGCGCATGAGGACGTAGGGGTAGCTGAAGAGACGGCGGTCGAGCAGGGTTTGGCCCTGGCGGGCGACGAAGCTGAGGTCGAGTTGACGGTGTTCGGTTTCAGAAAAATGCTTCACGCGCGGAACAGCACCTCGCGCTCGATGAGGTCGACGACGGCTTCGATGCCTTCGCCCTTGCGGCAATTGGTGAGAAGGACGGGGCGGTTGTTGCGGACGGCCTTCGCTTCCTCGTGCATGCGCTCGAGGTTGACCCCGACATAGGGGGCGAGGTCGGTCTTGTTGATGACGAGGAGGTCGGAGCGGATGACGCCCGGGCCGCGTTTGCGCGGGATGTCGTCGCCGCCGGCGACATCGATGACGAACATCCAGAAATCCGTGAGGTCGCGCGAGAAAGTCGAGGCGAGATTATCGCCGCCGGATTCGAGGAGGATAAGTTCGACGCCGGGGAAGCGGCGTTCGAGCTCGTCGGCGGCCTCGATGTTGAGGGTTGGGTCCTCGCGGATGACGGTGTGCGGGCAGGCGCCGGCTTCGACGGCCGAAACGCGGGCCGGGTCGATGAGGCCGGAGCGGCGGACGCGCTCGGCATCCTCGGCGGTGACGAGGTCGTTGGTGATGACGGCGATGTCGATGCCGCGGGCCATGAGCGCCGGGATGAGGCGCTCGACCATGGCGGTCTTGCCCGAGCCGACCGGGCCGCCAATGCCGACGCGGGCGGCCGCGATGGGTTTTGCGCGGGTATCGGGGGTGGGGGAGAGCTGGTTCATCTGAGCATGTACCTCCGCATGAGCGGGACGCGTTTCACCGGTTCGCACATCAGCAGCTTGCCGTCGGCGCGGACTTCGTAGGTTTGCGGGTCGACTTCGATGGCGGGCAGCAGGTCGTTGCGGACCATGTGCTTTTTGCGCAGGTGGCGGACGGACTTGATGGGGAGCGTCGTCTTCTGCAGGCCGAGGCGATCGGCGACGCCGGCATCGATGGCGAGCTTGCTCATGAAGTTGAAGCTGACCGCCTGGGTGGCGCGGCCGAGGCCGCCCCACATGGTTTTCTGGACCTGCGGTTCGGCGAGGCCGAGGCTACCGTTGCCATCGCCCATGGCCTGCCAGGTGATGGCGCCATGCTTCATGACGATCCACGGTTTGACGCCGAAACTGGCGCGGGGCCAGAGGACGAGGTCGGCGATCTTGCCGACTTCGATGGAGCCGACATGGTCGTCGATGCCGACGGCGATGGCGGGGTTGATGGTGAGTTTCGCCACATAGCGCTTCACCCGCTCGTTGTCGGCGCGGGCGGTGGTTTCCTCGGGGAGGCGGCCGGTGCGGTCCTTCATCACCGAGGCGAGCTGCCAGCATTTGGCGACGTTTTCGGCGAGGCGGCCCATGCCCTGGGTGTCGGTGCCGAAGATGGAGATGGCGCCCATATCGTGGAGGAAATCCTCGGCGGCGACGGTGCCGGCGCGGACGCGGGCTTCGCCGAAGAGCAGGTCTTCGGGCGTGTTGTAGTTGAGGTTGTGGGCGATCATCGCCATCGGCAGCCCCTCCTCCATCGCGTATTGCGTGTAGGGGTTGGTGGGGTTGGTCGAAGAGGGGATGACGTTGTCGTAGGAGACGACCTTCAGCAGGTCGGGGGCGTGGCCGCCGCCGGCACCCTCGACGTGGTACATGTGGATGGTGCGGCCTTCGCAGGCGGCCATCGTGTCCTCGGCGAAGAGGAACTCGTTGATGGTGTCGGTGTGGAGGTGGACCGCGAAATCGTTGCGATCGGCAGCGATCAGCGAGCCATCGATGACGGCGGGGGCGGCGCCCCAATCCTCGTGGATCTTGATGGCGGCGGCGCCGGCGGCGACGGATTCTTCCACCGCCTCGGGATTGGTGCTGCCGCGGCCGAAAAGGGCGTAGTTGACGGGTGAGCTCTCCATGCCCTGGAGGAGGAGGCCGAAACTGCGGGTGGTGCCGCTTCCGACATCGAGCGGGCCCGAGCCGACCAGCGTGGTGGTGCCGCCGGCGAGCGCGTGCTCGGACTGTTCGGGCGAGCCGATATGGGCGTGGCTTTCGATGGCGCCGGCGGTGACGATGAAGTTGACGCCGCTCATCTGCTGGGTGGTGGAGCCGACCAGCATACCGGGCGTGATGCCCGGCATGGTGTCGGGGTTGCCGGCCTTGCCGATGCCGGCGATGCGGCCATCGCGGATGCCGATATCGGCCTTGATGATGCCGGTGACCGCATCGACGATGGTGGCGCCGTAGATGACGATGTCGAGGATGCCGTCGGAGGGTTTCAGGTAGGCGGCGATGCCTTCGCCATCGCGCAGGTTCTTGCCGGCGCCGAGGACGAGTTCGTGGCCGTAAATGGCGTAGTCGTGCTCGATTTCGATGAGCAGCGAGGTGTCGGCGAGGCGGATGACGTCGCCCTTGGTGGGGCCGTAGAGGCGGGCATAGGCCTCGCGGGTGAGGGTACTCATGCGGGGTCAGGCTCCCTTGTAGCCGCGCTGGCGGGCGAGGACGAGGCCGCGCTCTTTCGCGCCTTCCGCCTCGAGCGGGCCGTTGACGAGGCCGGCCTCGCCGATGACGGTGCGGCTGCCGGCGATGGGGACGAGGCGGACGGATTTGGGCACGCCGGGCTCGAAGCGGATGCCCATGCCGGCGGGGCGATCGAGCTTGAAGCCCCAGGTGGCGGCGCGGTCGAAATCGAGCGCGCGGTTGGCCTCGAAGAAGTGGGTGTGGCTGCGGACCTGGATGTCGCGGTCGCCGGTGTTCACGACATCGACGGTGACGGCGGGGTCGGCCTCGAAGAACGTGATTTCGCCTTCGGGGGTGAAGACCTGGCCGGGGTAGGTGGCTTCCTCGAGCGGGAGGTGGCCCAGCGAGATCGGCTCGAAGAGGACGAGGAGCTTCGTGCCTTCGGCGAAGGCGCACTCGATGTAGATCATCGGGGTCATTTCGGCGACGCCGGGCTCGACATCGTCGGTGGTGAGGAGGCGGCTCGCCATGTCGCGGATCTCCGCATAGGGCATGTCGCGGCGGGCGGCGAGCATGACCTCGTCGGTGATGAGCGCCACGGCCTCGGGGTGACTGAGGCGGATGCCGAGCGTGCGGTTGCGGCGCGCCATTTCGGCGGCGGTGAAGATGGTGAGGCGGTCGAGTTCGGTGGGCGTGAGGTTCACTGGCTACTCCTTACGCGGGGGGATGGGCTGGTGCGTGGGGACGCCCCTCCGCCAGACTTCGTCTGGTCCCCCTCCCCCGCTTCGCAGGGGAGGATCACGGAGAGGCCGGTGTGCGGGGGGTGGTTCATGTGGCGAACATGCGGACGTGGCGGGCGGGGCCGCGGGCGATGGCGATGTCGATCAACGGGGTGAAGCTGGAGGGGAGGGTGTCGGGGGCGGGGGTGTCGGCGAGCAGGGTGGCGAGGGTGGCGCGCGCTTGGCCTAGGGCCCGCTGGCCCTCGATGTGGCCGATGAGGCCGAGGCGGGTGGCGGCGCTGACGAGGCCGGTGATGAGGGTCCAGCCGGAGATGAGTTCGGCGGCGTCGAGCGTGAGGCCGGCGTCGCGATAGGCGAGGGCCTGGATGATGGGGAGGTGGCCGAGGCGAGGGTCGGCGGAGACGAGGGGGCGGTAGGCAGTGGTCAGCGGGCCATTGAGTTTGACGGCGACGCCGAGCAGGGCCTTGCCGGCGCGGTGGGAGCCTTCGCGGAGTTCGGCGGACCACGTGGTGGCTTCGGCGAGGTGGTCGGTGGCGGTGACTTGGGCGAGGTCGTCGGTGAAGGCGCGGCGGAGGAGGACGCGGTCGGCGGTTTGCCAGCGGTGGGTGAGGTGGGTGGTGATGGTGGCGTCGAGGTCGTCGGCGGTGTCGAGGAGGCCGTCGGCGGCGAGGCCCTCGATGCCCCAAGAGAAGGCGAAGCCGCCGGCGGGGTAGGCGCTGTCGCCGTGCTGGAGGAGGGCGAGGGTTTGGGCGGGGGTGAAGGTCATGGGTGGGGCCTGGGGGCGGGAGCCTCGTTCCCCTCGCCCCTCAGGGGAGAGGGCAGCGCAGCTTTCGAGCGAAGCGAGTTAGCGCAGCTGGGTGAGGGGTGCGATGCGGCGGCATGTTTGATGAAACCAGCATGTGGCATTGCTGAACCCCTCATCCGGCGCTTCGCGCCACCTTCTCCCCTCAGGGGAGAAGGGAGTCGGGCTGGTGCGTGTGGTCGCCCCCTCCACCGCCTGCGGCGGTCCCCCTCCCCCGTTTCACGGGGGAGGATCACGGAGAGATCGTGGCACATCCCCGGGGAGATCATGCGTGGGGCCCCGGCGGCAGTTCTTCGACTTCGCCGCTTTCCAGCAGGGGGAGGATGCGGGCTCGGTAGGTGTGGAGCGGGGCGTCCAGCAATACGTGGAGGGTTTCGCCTTCGAAGCGGACGCGCCAGTGGAGGTTGCCGGCGTTCCAGCCGAGTTTCAGGGAGGCGGCTTGGTCCGCGGGCCTCAGGCGCCAGATTTCCTGTTCGCCGAAGCGGGCGATGATGGCGCGCGTGGGATCGAGGAAGAGGAGGGCGCCATCCACCAAGTCTTCGTCGCGGTCGAGGGAGACGGCGCAGTCGGTGCCGCGGTCGGTGGTCAAACGGAAGCGTTTGCGGCCAGCGTCGGAGGGCGGCACGAAGAGGAGTTCGATGCCGTCCTGGTGTTCGAGGTCGTGGAGGAGCGAGGCGTAGGCCGCCTCGTCCGATTTGCCGATGATGCCGTGGAGGCGGAGCATCGGGGGCCTCAGTGGCTGTGGAAGACGGACTGGTATTTGGCCAGGGCGTCCTTGAGGGCGGTGATTTCGGCGGCGGTCGGGTTCACCGGGTCGGCGGCGAGGGGCAGGGCGCCGAACTTCATCAGGCAGGCCATCAGCAGGAGGCGGGCCTTGGTGGAGGTGAGGTTGCTCCCCGCGATGGTCCATGGGTCGGGGTCGGCGAAGCCTTCGGGGTAGCCGCGGCCGACGCGGACGACGGGGAGGCCCATGAAGCTCGCCTGCCGCAGCATGAGGGCGCGGAGCTCGGAGGTGGCGGCGCCGTAGGGGACGAGGCCTTCGATGACGAAGCCGCCGAGGCGCTTGCCGGAAAGCTTGTGCTTGATGAGGAAATCGAGGTCGGCTTCGGGGGCGTGGTCGTCGCCGAAGGTGTCGGCGTTGTAGCCGCCTTCCTTGACGATCGAGACGGATGGGATGGCGTCGGCGAGGAGTTTGCCGGTGCCGGTCTTGATGGTGACCGTCCAGGTGGTGAGCTTGCCATCGGCAAGCTTGGTGGCGGTGACGGAGTTGGGGAGTTTCGTCAGGTTCACGTCGGAGTTCGACGTGTGCTTGTAGGCCGGGACGTACATCATGTACGGCGCGCCCATGTGGGTGACCTGGCCCAAGATGCCGCCATGGCCGCCGGTGGCGACATAGCCGCCGGGGCGGGCGTCGACCTTGGCGACTTCGCGGGCGGCGAAGAATTGCTGCTCCTGGATCACCACGGTGCCGGCGCGGTTGCCGCCCTTGCCGTCCTTCCAAATGCCACTCTCGATGTAGGTGACGCTGTCGACGATGTTGGCGGGGCCGTCATTACTGATCTGGCCCTGTGGGCGCTGCGCGGCGTTGCAGGCGATGGGCAAGTCGGTGTCGATGAGGAGGTTGAACCAGTAGGCGCTTTCCTCGATCTGGGGCGAGCCCTGGGTCCAGATGGCGCCATCGTATTTGCCCGAGGACATGACCGACTGGACGTCGTTGGTGATCTTGGCGAGGACCGGGCGGGGCGGGGATTTGGCGAGGTGCCACGGCTTGTAGCCGAAGAACTCGAAGCCCATGGCTTCGGCGGGGGTGTCGCCATCGCCTTGGTCGGCGCGGCTGTCGTGAGGCAGGCCCTTGGTGAAGCCGCCGGGCGGGGCGACGCGGTAGAAATCGACTTCGGCGCGGGCGTTGATCTGGTTGACCTTCCCGTTGGCGTCGATCGAGAGGCGGTCGATTTCCTCGAACGAACGCGAGCCGTCGGGGAAGAAGCCCTGGCGGGATTTGGGCGAGCCGAAATAGGTGGCTTCCTCTTCCCACGCCTGGCCGTCGGCCTGGAGCGCCATGTAGGGCAGGGGGTAGAGGCCGTCCTCGGGCTTCAGTTCGATTTCGTAGACGGGCTTATCGGCGTCGGAGGTCTTGGACTTGCTGAAGCTGCCATCGGCGAGGATGTAGCCGTCCGGGGCGGCGTAGAGTTCGGCGGTGTCGGCTTCGAGCGGGTGGGCGGAGAACTGCTCGACATAGACTTTAACCGGCGCGGCGAGGCGCTGGGCGCGGAGGGGGTCGAAGTCGCCGGGGAGCGGCGGCAGGCCGGCTTTGGCGCGGGCCTTATTGGAGGTCACCAGCGGCGGGGTGTTCTGGATGGTGGCGGTGGGACCGGCGAGGTGGGCGATGCGGAGCTTGGTCATTTGGCGAAGTTTCTCTTGTCCATCATCATGTGGACGCCCTTGTTGCCGTTGACCGTCTGGGTGACGTGGAGGTCGCCGGCGAGGCTGCACAGCATGTAGGCTTCGGGGTGGGTGAGGCCGGCTTTCTCGCCGAGAAGCGCGATCATTTCGCGCAGCGCCGTGACGGCGCAGGTGTCGAGGTCCGGGTCCATGCCCATGGTGATGTGGTGCGTGGGCGTTTCGGCGCGCGGCCAGGTGAAGGTGAGATCGTCGCGGACGATGAACTCGAACACGCCGCGCAGCGCCGTCTCGATGGCGGTGACGTTGACCTCGCCGTCGCCCTGGCAGCCATGGCCGTCGCCGCAGCTGAACATGCCGCCTTCGGTGAAGACCGGGATGTAGAGGGTGGAGCCGGCGGTCAGCTCCTTGTTGTCGAGATTGCCGCACATGGATTGCGGGGCGACCGAGGAGATGCGGCCCCAGCCCTTGGGCGGGGCGAGGCCCATGACGCCGAAGAAGGGGCTCAGCGGCAGTTCGAGGCCCCAGGGCATGATGCCGACATTGCGCGACTGATCGATGGCGATGTTGTTGTAGACCATCTCGTCATAGTCGTGCGGCAGCGTTCCCATCTTGGGGATGATGATGTTGAAGCCCCAGTCCTGGATGACCTGCACGTCCTTGATGCGGACTTCGAGGACGTTGCCGGGCTTGGCGCCTTCGACATAGACCGGGCCGGTGAGGATGTGCGGGCCGCCCGGCGTGACCTTCTCGATGATCTCGTCGAGTGCCGGCGGGACATAGAATTTGTCGCGCGGGGGCATGAATTGCGGGCCGCCGGTCACCGTGTCGATGGTGACGGTGTCGCCGCTCTTCACCCGCAGGGCGGGCGGAATGGTGGCGTCGAAATAGCCCCAGTGGACGGTTTCGGCGCTGGGGAGGAGGTGGTGTTCAGCCATTTATCTCACGCGGGAACGGGGGCGGCGGGGATGCCGGGGTCGAAGGCGAGGAGGCCGCGGACGACGCTGACCTTGGCGCAGCGGGCCATGTGGTTGCGGCCGTCGGTGACCTCGGCGGGCATTTCCTTGAAGCAGTCGGGGCCGGCATACTTGCAGCGCGGCGCGAAGCTGCAGCCATCGGGGAGGGCGCGCAGATCGGGCGGGGTGCCGGCGATGGCTTCGAGGGGCTGGGAGCGGTCCTGGTCCTTCACCGTGCTCGACAGCATGGCGCGGGTATAGGGGTGCTCGGGGTGCATGAGCACGTCGCGGGCATTGCCGTATTCGATGATCCGGCCGGCATACATGACGGCGACCTTGTCGGCGATCTGGGCGGCGACGCCGAGATCGTGGGTGACGAAGATCATCGACATGCCCATTTCGCGCTGGAGTTTGCGCAGCAGGACGAGGACCTGGATCTGGACCGAGGCGTCGAGTGCCGTGGTGGGCTCGTCGGCCAGCAGCAGGCTGGGGCGGCAACTCAGGGCCACGGCGATCATGGCGCGCTGGCGGAGGCCGCCCGAGAGCTCGTGCGGGTAGGCCTTGAGGCGGCGCTCCGGAGAGGGGACGCGGACGAGTTCGAGGAGCTCGAGGGCGCGCTTCCAGCCGGCGTCGCGGTCGACCTTTTCGTGCCGCATCACGGTTTCGGCGATCTGGTCGCCGATGGTGTAGAGCGGATCGAGGGCGGTCATCGGCTCCTGGAAAATCATGGAGACGGTGGAGCCGCGCAGTTCCGACATCTGGCGGTCGGTGGCCATCATGATGTCGTGCTCGCCGACGCGCATCTGCCCGGCGATGCGGGTGCGCTTTTTCGGGTGGAGCTGGAGCAGCGAGCGCATCATCACCGACTTGCCGGAGCCGCTTTCGCCGATGACGCAGAGGACTTCGCCCTTCTTGAGCTCGAAGGAGACGCCGTTGACGGCTTTCACGGTGGCTTCGCGGGAAACGAAGCGGACCTCAAGGTCCTTCACCTTCACGTAGGCGTCAGGGGTTTCGGACTGGGCTTCGACCTGGGTGAGGTCGGGGGAGCGCATCTCGTTCATCTCATCTCTCCTGCCAGAGGGCACGGGTGCTCACTTCGGGGTCGGGTGCCTTGGAGTGGCCGGAGCCGGCATGGACCATGTGGCAGGCCGCGAGGTGCTCGGTGGGGTCGGCGCGGAGCGCATCGCCGAGGCCGGGCGCCTTACTCATGCAGACGTCCTCGACGAAGGGGCAGCGGGTGTGGAAGCGGCAGCCCGAGGGTGGGTTGACCGGGTTGGGCGGATCGCCGGCCAGGGGGGCGCTGTCGACGCGCTCGTCGGGATCCATCGAGAGCCGGCAGGCGAGGAGGGCCTGGGTGTAGGGGTGCTGCGGGTTCTCGTAGATCTTGTCGACGGGGCCGATCTCGACGACCTGGCCGAGATACATCACCAGCACGCGGTCGGAGATGTATTTCACCACGTGGAGGTCGTGGGAGATGAAGATGTAGGTGAGGTTGAGCTGCTCCTTGAGGTCGCCGAGGAGGTTCAGCACCTGGGCTTCGACGGACTTGTCGAGGGCGGACACCGCCTCGTCGAGGATGAGGAGGCGCGGGTCGAGGGCCAGCGCGCGGGCGATGTTGACGCGCTGCTTCTGGCCGCCCGAGAGCTCGTGCGGGTAGCGCTGGCCGAAGCGATCGGCCTTGAGCCCGACCTTTTCGAGCAGCGCGCGGGCCTGTTCCTTGGCGGTCTTCTGGTTGGCGCCCTGGACTTTCGGGCCGTAGGCGATGGAGCTTTCGATGGGGAGGCGCGGGTTCAGCGACGAGTAGGAGTCCTGGAACACCATCTGGAGCGAGCGGCGGAGACCATCGAGCGAGGTGCCGAGTTTCTCGCCCACCGGGTCGCCATCGAGGACGAGGTGACCTTCGTCCTTTTCGATCAGGTACATGAGGAGGCGGGCGAGGGTGGACTTGCCGCAGCCGCTCTCGCCGACGATGCCGAGGGTTTCGCCCTTCAGCACATAGAAGGAGATGTCGTCGACGGCCTTCACCTCGGCGACCTTGCGGTTGAGGAGGCCGGCGCGGATCGGGAAGTATTTCTTGATGTTCTCGACGATCAGCATCGGCTGGGCCGGGCCGCCGCGATCGCGGGAGGGCGGGGCCGGTTCGGTAGTTTCGATCACGTCAGTCATGGCTGGTCTCCCGGTTACGCTTTGACGTCCATGGCCTGACGGAGGCCATCGGAGACGAGGTTGAAGGCGATCGAGGTGACGAGGATGCAGACGCCCGGAAGCGCCGCGATCAGCGGTTGCACATAGATCGACTGGCGGAGGGTGGAGAGCATCAGGCCCCAATCGGCGGTGGGCGGCGAGACGCCGAGACCGAGGAAGGAGAGGCCGGAGGCGAGGATGATCGAGATCGAGACCAGCGTGGAGGAGTAGACCAGCACCGGGGAGAGCACGTTGATCAGCACGTGATTGAAGAGGATCGAGAGGGTCGAGGCGCCGCTCGCCCGGGCCGCATCGACGAAATCGAGCGAGCGCACCTGCGAGGTGGAGGTTTCGGCGACGCGGCAGATCGGCGGGATCAGCACGACGGTGAGGGTCAGCATCTGGTTGAAGATGCCGCCGCCCAGGCTGCCCGCGATGGCGACGGCGAGCAGCACGGACGGGAAGGCGAAGAACACGTCCATGGTGCGCATGATCACCATGTTCACCTTGCCGCCGTAGTAGCCGGCGACGACGCCGAAAGCGCCACCGATGAGGGTGGCAAAAACGACGGGGACGATGCCCATCATCAGCGAGGTGCGGCCGCCCCAGAGGAGGCGTGAGAGCATGTCGCGGCCCTGCTCGTCGGTGCCGAGCAGGTATTTCTTGTAGGCGAGGGGGCGGAGGCGGTTGGCCATCGACGACTTGTCGGGATCCATGGGCGAGAGCCACGGGGCGAAGACGGCGAGCAGCACGATGACGAGGATCAGCGCGAGGCAGAAGAGCGTGACGTAGTCGTAGCGCAGCCGGTACCAGACGCTGCCCCAGTAGCCGCGCACCTTGGTGGCGGGGGCGGACTGGGCCTTGTCGACGGGGAAGCTGCCGGCGGGAATATCGGTCATGGTGTGCCTCAGCTGCGTTTGATGCGCGGATCGACCAGCGACTGGGCGAGATCGACGACGAGGTTGATGAGGACGAAGGCGGTGGCGAGCACCAGGATGGTGCCCTGCAGCAGCGGGATGTCGCGGCTGAGGATCGCCTTGTTGAGGAGGAAGCCGGTGCCGGGCCAGGTGAAGACGGTTTCGACGAGCACCGAGCCGCCGATCAGGTAGCCGAGCTGCAGGCCGAGCATCGCCACGGCCGAGGGCATGATGTTGCGGATGGCGTGGGTGATGATGGCGAACTCGCCGAGGCCCTTGGCGCGCAGGGTCTGGATGAAATCCTGGTTGAGGATTTCGCTCAGCGAAGCGCGGGTGGTGCGCGTCATGATGGCGAGGGGCGGGAGCGCCAGCGCGATGATGGGCATCACGGCGAACTTGAGGTCGTTCCAGTCGAGATAGTTGAAGGTGTCGGAGCCACCCGAGCCCATGCCGGTGGCGGGCAGCCAGTTGAGCTCGACGGCAAAGAAGATGACCAGCACCACGGCGAGCCAGAAGGTGGGGACCGAGATGCCGAAGACGGCGAGCGCGGTGACGAGGCGATCGACGATGCCGCCCTGCCGAATGGCGGCGATGGTGCCGAGGATGAGCGAGAGGATGAAGGCGAGGACCACCGAGATCAGCGCCACCACGATGGTGTTGCCGAAGGCGCGGATCACTTCGGTGGCGACCGGCAGGTTGGTGGAGATGGACTTGCCGAAGTCCCCGCCGAGGACGCGCCACAGCCACATGAAATACTGGAGCACGACGGGCTGATCGAGGCCGTAATAGGCCCGCAGCGCTTCGATCTGGTCGGGAGGGGTATCGGGCCGGATCAGGCTGGTGATCGGGTCACCGGGCGCTATCTGCACCAGGGCAAAGCAGATCACCGTGACGCCCAAGAGGATGGGGATCGTCAGGATCAGGCGACGGAGGGCGTACATCCACATGTCAGGCTACCCGCGGGTTGCTGAATAGAAGGCTGCGGGCGCCAGCTGAGGCGCCCGCAGGGACATTTCGATCAGGGATTGACCACGATGGGGGTCAGGTCCTGGAACCAGCTCTGGGCCTGCACGAAGCCGGTCAGCTTGGGCGAGAGCGCACGCGGGTTCAGGTCGTGGACGATGAACAGCTCAGGCACGTCGGCCATGATGGTGTTGTTCATCTCGGTGAGGAGCGCGTTGCGCTTGGTGGTGTCGAACTCGGCGAGCGCTTCGTTGCCGAGCTTGTCGACGGCGGCCGAGGTGTACGAACCCCAGTTACAGCAGCTCGGGGCGGCGTACTGGGTCATCCACTTCTTGATGATGCCCTGGCTGGCGTCGATCGGGGCCATCGAGAAGTTGATGCCGTCGAAGCCCGAAGCGGTCGCGCCCTGGAAGAACACGCTGATCAGGGCGTTCCAGTCCATCGGCACCAGTTCGGTCTCGAAGCCGGCTTCGTCGAGCTGCTCCTTGACCAGTTCGTTCATCGGCAGGGGCTGCATCTGGCCCGAACCCGAGGTGGAGATGCCGATCTTGATCTTGCACGGCATGCAGCCGGCTTCGGTCAAGAGCGCCTTGGCGCCTTCGGGGTCGTAGGTATATTCGGGGGGCGTACCGTACCAGGCCTGGCTGTCGATCAGCGTGTTGTAGGCCGGGGTGGCGACGCCCTGCAGCATGTCCACCATGTCCTGCCGGTTGATCGCCATGTTGGCGGCCTTGCGGACACGGATATCGGCGAACGGGCCGCTATCGACCTTCAGCAGGTAATCCCAGTTATGCGGGTAGGGCACGGTGACGATGTTCATCCCGGCCTGCTTGAGGGTGGGGATGGTGTCGGGCGAGGGCGCCTCGACGAAATCGACCTGGCCCGAGAGCAGCGCGGCGGCGCGGGTCGAGGCTTCCGGCATCGGCAGCAGCACGACACGGTCCTGCTTGGGGATACGGTCGGGATTCCAGTAGTTGGGGTTCTTCACCAGTTCGAGGCGCTCGTGCGGGACGAGCTTGTCGAACATGTAGGGGCCGGTGCCGGCCGGGTGCTCGCCCCACTTGGCGTAGTCGTTGCCGGCGGCTTCGACACCACAATTGGAGATCATGAAGAACATGGCCAGGTCGTAGGGCAGCAGCGATGCCGGCGTCTTGGTCGTGATCTTGATGGTGTAGTCGTCGACCTTTTCGACGGCCGCAACATTGACCACGCCCGAGCCCTGGAAGGCAGCATGGCGCGCGTTGAACTGCGGCGCCTTGGTGTCCATCACGCGAGCGAAATTCCAGACGGCGGAATCGGCGTTCCACGGGCAACCGTCGTGGAACTTCACCCCTTCACGGAGGTGATAGGTCCAGAGCAGGTTGTTGGTGGGGTCGACCTCCCAGCTGGTCGCGAGGCCCGGCATGACGTCTGCCGCCTTGTCCGAGCTCGACAGGTCCCAGAGCGCCAGCGCGTCGTACATGGTGTAGCCGGCGAAGCGGTAGCCCTCATAGCCCTGGTCCGGAGCGCCGGTCCAGTCGGGGATGTCCGCCGCCGTCATGGCGACGCGGAGTACGCTCTCCGCGGTGGCGGAGCCGGCTGCGCCTGCCGCAAGGGCAAAGGCTGCTGCCGCTAGCACGCCCCGCAGTTTAAGTGACTTCATGATGCATCCTTCCTGCATTGCGGTCGCGCCTTTCGGGACGGCGCTACGGGAAGGACGGTGCAAGGGGTGTGCCAGCGCTGTCTGCCAAGCGGCGGCGCGGTTGACCGAGTCCGTCGAAATAGTAGAAATTCCAAGCATTTCGGAGCGGCGGATGGCAGCTATGCAGTGGCGGCATGCTATGGGGACCGCGTAAATGCTGCCTCGTGAAGCGGTTGCGTGACGCGGAAACGCTCAACAAACGGGCAGGCTGGCTATTATTTCTACTTTTGATATTATCGTTTTCAAATATCATAAAGGCTTGTATATGGATGAGGCGGCAGCGCGCCGGGTGCGGGCGCCGCCCTGCTGAGCTTTACGCGATTTCGAGGCTGACAATGACTCTCGCCAATGACCTTCACTATGCCTCGCTGCTCGAGGTTTCGGGCATGATCGCCGCGCGGACGCTGTCACCGGTGGAGCTCACCGAGATGATGCTCGACCGGATCGGCAAGGTGGATGGCGGGCTCAACTCGTATCTGTCGGTGACCGGGCAATCGGCGCTCGACGAGGCGAAGGTCGCCGAGAGCGAGATTGCGGCGGGGCGGCATCGCGGGCCGCTGCATGGCGTGCCGATCGCCATCAAGGATCTGTTCTGGACCAAGGGCGTGCCGTCGACCTTCGGGTCGGTGGCCTACAAGGATTTCATTTCGAACCAGGATGCGACGATCGTCCACCGGCTGAAGATGGCCGGGGCGGTGATCCTCGGTCGGCTGCATCTCCATGAGGGGGCGTTCGGCGAGCATCACCCGGATTTGGGCAAGTGCATCAATCCGTGGAACGCGGATTACTGGCCGGGCGGGTCGTCGTCGGGCTCCGGTTCGGCGACAGCGGCGGGGCTGTGCTTTGCGTCGCTGGGGACGGATACGGGCGGGTCGATCCGCTTTCCGTCGGCGGCGTGCGGGGTGACGGGGCTGAAGGTCACGTGGGGGCGGACGTCGCGCTATGGCGTGTTCCCGCTGGCGGATTCGCTCGACACGATCGGGCCGATGGCGCGCGATGCCGCCGATGCGGCGGCGATGCTGGCGGCGTTCGCTGGGCCGGACGTGAATGATCCGACATCGCTGACGGCGCCGGTGCCGGATTATCTCGCCGGGTTCGACGGGATTCTGGGCGCGCGCGGGTACCGGATCGGGGTGGACGAGGCTTACCTCGAGACCGGTGTCGACCCCGAGACGGTGGCCCATATCCGGGCGGCGATCGAGGTGTTTGCGGCACTCGGTGCCACCATCGTGCCGATGAAGGTGCCGGACCGGCGGGCGGCGATCGAGGCGCAGCTGGTGATTACCGACACCGAGAGTTTCTCGTTCCACCGGCCGGTCTACGAGGCGGACCCGGGCAAGTTTGGGCCGCAGCTGGCGGCGGCGATGGAGCGGGGGCGCAGCTATGACGCGCTGACGATGAGCCGCGCCTATATCGCGCGCGACCGGTTCAAGGGCGAGCTGCTGCGGGCCTTCGAGGGGATCGATGCGATCGCCTCGCCGGTCTACCCGATGGTGGGCGCGCGCTATGACGCGATGGACAGCCACCTCGCCGACCTCGCGAGCTTCCTCGGGTTTACCTCGCCGTTCAACGTTTCGGGCAGCCCATCGATCACCTTCCCGGTCGGGATCGCGAAAGTCGGGATGCCGATCGGCATGCAACTGATCGGGCCGCACCTCAGCGAGGGCGGGCTGCTGAAGGCGGCGCATGCCTTCCAGCAGGCGACCGACTGGCACCTGAAGCGGCCGCCGCTTTCTCACTGACCCCAACCGAGGACACGATCATGCTCGATACCAGCACCATTCCCTACATGGCCCTGACCGATGTCGCGGCCGGCATCAAATCGGGCGAGCTGTCGCCGGTGACGCTGACCGAGACGATGCTGGCGCGCGTCGCGGCGGTGGATACGGAGCTGCACTCGTACCTCTCCGTCCACGGCGAGACGGCGATGGCGCAGGCGCGGCAGGCGGAGAGCGAGATCCGCTCGGGGCGCTATCGCGGGCCGCTGCATGGCGTGCCGATTGCGATCAAGGACCTGTTTTTCACCAAGGGCGTGCCGGCGACGTTCGGCTCGGGCGCGTACAAGGATTTTGTCGCGGATTATTCGGCCACCGTCGTCGACCGGCTGGTGGCGGCCGGCGCTGTGATCCTCGGGCGGCTGGCGCTGCATGAGGGGGCGCTCGCGGAGCATCACCCGATATTCGGGGCGCCGCCGCGGCATCCTTATGTCGCCGGGTACTGGCCGGGCGGGTCGTCGTCGGGCTCGGGCGTCGCGACGGCGGCGGGGCTGTGCTTTGCCTCGCTGGGGTCGGATACGGGCGGGTCGATCCGCTTTCCGTCGGCGACGAACGGGCTCACCGGGCTGAAGCCGACCTGGGGGCGGGTGAGCCGCTATGGCGTGTTCACGCTCGCCGATACGCTCGATTCCGTCGGGCCGATGTGCCGGTCGGCGGCCGATGCGGCGGCGGTGTTCGACGTGATCGCCGGGCATGACGTCAACGATCCGACCAGCCTGCCGGTGCCGGTGCCGGGCTATCTGGCGGCGCTCGAGGGCGGCGTGTGGGGCGCGCGGGATCTCAGGATCGGGGTCGATCTCGACTACATGACGAGCGACGTGGATCCGGAGCTGGTGGGCTCGATCAAGGCGGCGCTCGATGTGTTCGTGGAGCTCGGGGCGCGGATCGTGCCGATCAAGCTGCCGGACATGGCCGAAGTGGTGAAGTCGCAGCGGATCATCATGGAGACCGAGTGCGCGCGCTACCACGAGGCGCATTACAAGGCGCATCCCGAGGGGTTCGGCAAGCTGAGCGAGACGATCGAGCGCGGCTTCGCCTACCGGCCGGTGGATGTGGCGGCGGCCTATATCGTGAAGGACCGGTTCCGCGGCGAGCTCGCCGAGGTGTTCGAGAGCGTCGACGTGATCCCGGCGCCGATCATGCCGTGGGTGGGGATGAAATATGACGAGCTCGACAAGCTGTTCGAGCGCATCCCGCTGTTCGGCCGGTTCGGCGGCGTCTGCAACATGGCGGGCGTGCCGACCATCACTTTCCCGGTCGGTGTGAACACGATCGGCCTGCCGCTCGCCATGCAGCTGATCGGGCCGCATCTCAGCGAAGTGTCGCTGTTCAAGGCGGCCCACGCCTACCAGCAGGCGACCGAGTGGCACCTGCGCCGGCCTGCTTTCTGACCCATTTTTCGACGAACCAACAGGAGCCGCAAATGGCTTTGGACGACATCCATTTTCAGCCGCTGACCAAGGTGGCGAAGCATATCGAGAACCGCGACGTCTCGCCGGTGGAGGTGACCGAGGCGATCCTCTCGCGGATCGAAACTTACGACCAGGGGCTCCATGCCTACACCACCGTCACCGCCGACGTGGCGATGGCGCAGGCCAAGAAGGCCGAGGTCGAGATCATGAAGGGGATCTATCGCGGGGTGATGCACGGCATCCCGATCGCGGTGAAGGACCTCTGCTACACCAAGGGCATCACGACGACCGGCGGCATGTCGATCTACCGCGACTTCAAGCCCGACCATGATGCGACGGTGGTGACGAAGCTTGCCGATGCCGGATCGGTGCTGCTGGGCAAGCTGCACATGACCGAGGGCGCCATGCTGGAGCACCACCCGGAATTTCCCGAGCCGGTGAATCCGTGGAAGAAGGACCTGTGGACCGGTGTGTCCTCGTCGGGTTCGGGCGTTTCGGCGGCGGCGGGGCTGGCCTATGCGACGATCGGCTCAGATACGGGCGGCTCGATCCGCTTCCCCTCGGCCTGCAATGGGCTGACCGGGGTGAAGCCGACCTGGGGGTTGATCTCGCGCTACGGGATTTTCGATCTCGCGGCGACGTTTGACCATCTCGGGCCGATGGCGCGCTCGGCGGCCGACGCGGCGGCGATGCTGCAGACACTCGCCGGATGGGACCCCAAGGACACGACATCGCTGTCGAGCCCCGTGCCGGATTATCTCGGGGCGCTGGACGCGGGCGTTTGGGGCGCGCGCGGGGTGAAGGTGGGGCTCGACTGGAGCTATATCGCGGACGATGCCGACCCGGTGACGGTGGGCTTCATCAAGGACGCGGTGGCGGTGCTCGAGGAGATCGGCGCGCTGACGACGCCGGTGGTGTTCCCCGACCAGGCGAACCTGCTCAAGATGAACATGGCCGCCACCATGGCCGAGACGGCGGCGCATCACGACAAGACCTATCCGAGCCAGGCCGACAAGTATGGGCCGACCGTGAAGGCCATGATCGAGATGGGGCGGCAGGCGACGGCGGTCGATATCGGCCACGGCATCATCGAGCGGCGGAAGTTCCGCGGCGCGGTGATCCGCATGTTCGACGACATCGACGTGTTCGTGATGCCGGTGTTCAAATACGGCACGCCGACCTGGGCCGAGATGCGGGCGCAGGTGGCGGAAAGCTTCGACAAGATCGGCAAGTTCACCTCGCCGTTCAACGCCACGGGCACGCCGACGGTGACGCTGCCGGTCGGCTACACCGAAGACGGCCGCCCGGTGGCGATGCAGCTTGCCGGGGCGCCGGGGTCGGAAGCGCTGCTGCTGAAGGTGGCGCATGCCTACCAGATGGCGACGGACTGGCACACGCGCCGGCCGCCCGGGTTCTGAGGTTTTCCGGGCGCATGGCACCTCGCGCCCGGTCACTGAAGCGGGCGCCTCGCTCCCGACAGGCAAGGCGCCCGCTTCGCTCGATTTGACGCACTCCTGACGCCGCATGGGTCTCTCGCGGTGGATACTGGCACCCGGCGAAAGCCCGGGTGCTTTTTTGCTGGTTGCGAGGCGCTACACGCTGCCTATCCTGCCGCCGGGGTCGGAGGGTGGTGATGAAGAGATGGTTCGGGTTGGTGGCAGGCGCCGGTTTGGCGATCTTCGTCACGATGGGGCAGGTGCTCGCCTGCTCTATCCCGCTGCCGAAAATGACGCCGACCGATGTCGAGAGGTCGGCCGTGGCTTTCGTCGGGACGGTGAAGGCAATCGAGGAGCGGGACGTGGAGATCCTCGACAAATGGCCGGAGGTCATGGCGTGCCAGCGCCTGGTCCTCAACGGCAAGGCCATGTGCCCGGCCGACCAGCCGGTGACGGTCGCGGTGTTCGAGGTAGAGGAGCCGATCCATGGCGTCGCGGCCAGGCAGGAGTTTGCCGTGCCGCAGGGGCAGGGGTCCGATTGCGCCACGGACTATACGGCCGGCACGCGCTACCTGTTCGGCTCTTCAGGGATCAACGGGCAGGTGTGGGTTGTCGAGGAGGACATGACCGTGACTGAGGCGATGGCCGCATGGGAGACGCTGCCGCAATTTTTCGACGAGGGCCGCCGCTACAAGCCGGGCGAGACGCCGTGGATGGGGTTTGCCGCGAACGCCGAGGCGTCGCTGGTCGACGACACGTCTCGCGGCCTCGATGCGGGGGTGCTCGCCGTGCTCATCGGCGTGCTGCGCTGGGAGCAACAGGCGCCGGATAGCCTCAAGGTGAGCGACATCCGTGTGATGTACTATGATCGGCCGAACCAGCAGTACGTGCCGCTACCTGATCTCGCCGACGTCGTTACGGCTGACCCCGAAGCCTACCCGGCGATAACGATCTGCGGGACGTTCGACACTGGCGATGGCGCGGGGGCGCGCCGGTTCGCCTATACCCCGGGCAGCCCGCTGACGTTTTCGCAGAAGGGGGAGAACGGCGGCGCCGAGGGTGAAGCGGCCGACGAAATGGCGCCGGAGATGATCGACGGGCTACTGGAAACGTGGGGATGCCTGCCGGCGCATTGAGGCGCGGCCGGCACAGTTAGCCTTACGCCGTGGTGGCAGGCTGGTGGGCAGATGCTATGAGCGTCGCCGATAGTTCAGGGAGCAGGTTATGAAGATTGCGATTACCGGTGGGCGCGGGCGGATCGGGCGGGCGTTGACCGAGGGGGCGCTGGCCCGCGGCCATAGCGTCGTCAATATCGACCGGGTGGATGGGAGCGAGCCGACGGTGGAGGGCAAGGCGCCGCCGCCGCTGCCGACCGGGGATGTGGCTTACGTCATGGCCGATGCGACGGATTACGACGCGCTGCTGGCCGCGTTTGCCGGGTGCGACGCGGTGATCCACATGGGGGCGATCCCCTCGCCGTTCCGGCATCCCGACCATGTGGTGCACAACAACAACGTGACCGGCAGCTACAATGCGCTGCGGGCGGCGGTGGAGCAGGGGATTTCGCGCATCTGCCAGGCGTCGAGCGTGAACGCCATCGGGCTCAGCTTCAGCCGCGGGCCGCATTTTGATTATTTCCCCATCGACGAGAAGCATCCGCCGCATAACGAGGAGCCGTACGGCTTGTCGAAGCAGATCTGCGAAGTGCAGGCGGACAGCTTTGCGCGGCGCTACGACAATCTCAGCATTGCCAGCATGCGGTTCCACCTCGTGGCGCCGCGGGAGGTCGCGGTTTCGTATTTCCACGAGGAAACCGAGGAGCAGGCGAAGCACCTCTGGGCTTACACCACCTACGAGGGGGCGGTGGATGCGTGCATCCGCAGCCTCACGGCGGACTTCAAGGGGCACGAGGTGTTCTACATCGTGGCGCCGGATACGACGATGACGAGGCCGACGCTGGAGCTGGCGCAGCGGTTCTTCCCGAATGTGCCGGTGACGGGGGATATCAGCGGGAACCGCAGTTTCTTCGACTCGAGCAAGGCGGAGCGGATGCTGGGGTGGAAGCATCCGTTGCCGTGAGGGGTGATCGTCCCCTCACCCGGCCGCTGCGCGGCCACCCTCTCCCTCAAGGGGAGAGGGGAGGCGGGGCGCGGTGCTGACTGGGGCGACCCCTCATCCGCCCTTCGGGCACCTTCTCCCGCAAGGGGAGAAGGCGATGGAGCCGGTAGCCCGGCGGCTGTGGTTATGCCGACGTTGAGAGCGCACGCCTTCTCCCCTTGCGGGAGAAGGTGGCCGAAGGCCGGATGAGGGGTTGGCGCGGCTCGTCTCTACTGGATCAGTTCTTTCAGGAGGCTGCGCAATGCGGCGGCTTTGTCGCCCTCCAGGAGGTCGACGATGCGCTGTTCCTGGGCGGTGGAGACGCCGCGGAGGCGCTTGAAGAGGGTTTTGCCGGCGGGGGCGGTGAGGATCAGGACGCGGCGGCGGTCGTTGGGGTCGGGGGCGCGGTAGACGAGGCCCTCGGCGACCATCTTGTCGACGATCTTGGTGAGGGTGGGGGCTTCGATCAGCGATTGCTGGGCGATTTCGCCCATGGCGGCCGGCTCGCTGGCGTCGAGCACTTCGAGGATGCGGTATTGCTCGATGGGGACGCCGCCGGGGCGCAGGCGGTCTTCCAGTTCAGCTTCGAGCTGGCGGTTGAGGCTGGCGATCATGTAGGCCAGCTGGTCCTTCATCCGCGGTAGAGCCATGTTCTCCTCCAGTCTTTTTCAATAGTCGGCGTTTCAAGTAACGCGATGCACCCCTCGCTCGTTCCTGCCGAAGGGTGGAGGGAGCGGGGAGGGGATCGGACCGAGCCGAAGCGGAATCGCCCGGCCGTTCGGGCGGTGGATAGCACTGCGACTTCAGTCTGACAATATTGCCAGATGAACTAATTTTCGATGTGTGCGGTGTTTGCCAGACGATGGAACGCGACAGCGTTCAGTGCGCCAGCTCGCCGACGACCTTGAGCGTGGCGCCGTCGGCTTCGCCCAGGTAGACGGTGGGGCGGATGCCGGTGGGCTGGTCGGCCAGCATGTGGCGGGGGAGCTGGCGCGGGGTCGAGCGGTTGAGTTCGCGGGCGAGGCGGCGGCTATCGAAGCTGCCGGTATCGCGGACGAGGCCGGCGAGGACGTGGAGGCCCTCATAGGCGCCCATGCTGCCGGCCGAGACCGGCGGGGCGTAGGTGCCGAAGGCGTCGTGGTAGCGCTCGAGGAACGAGTCGTTGCGGTGCGAGTGCTGGCCGGCGAAGTAGCTCGAGGCGGTGAAGAGGTTGGTGGTGGCCTCGGGGCCGACGCCGCAGATGACGGTTTCGTCGACGATGAGGCCGAAGCGCAGGATCTTCTGGTCGAGCCCGGCGGCGGCGAAGGCGCGATTGAACTCGACCGAGCACTGGCCGACGAGCGCGATGACCACGACCTGGGCGCGCGAGTTGGCAATGGTGCGGATGAGGGCCGAAAAGTCCTGGACGCGCGTGGAAACGAGCGCGGTGCCGACGAGCTCGGACTGCTGGCGGCGCAGCTCCTGCCGTGCGGTGCCGAGCGTAATGCGTGGCCAGATATAGTCGTTGCCGACGAAGAAATAGCGGTCGGCGCGCTTCGTGGTCTTGAGCCAATGGAGGGCGGGGCCGAGCAGTTCGACATCGGTGGCGCCGATGGCGGCGGTGGAGGGGCCGACGGCGATGCCCTCGTATTGCGAGGTGTAGATATAGGGCAGGCGCTCGCGGACCTGGCGGGTGATGGGATCGCGGAGGTCCGAGGTGTGGCTGCCGATGATGGCGCGGACGCCTTCGATCTCGATGAGTTGGTCGACGGCGGAGGCGGCCTCGCCGGCGGAGAAGCCGCAATCGCCGAAGACGATTTCGAGCTCTTCGCCCAGGATGCCGCCCTGCTGGTTGATTTCGGCGGCGCCGAGCAGCGCGGCTGCATCGAGCGAGGGGGCCCACATGCCCGCGACGCCAGACCTCGAATGCAGCATGCCGACTTTCATGCACCACTCCCCGTTTGGCTGTCCGTGGGCCACGAACTTCTGCCAGTCACCGCGATGCCCGCCAAAAGCTTGCCGGGTGAACAATCTCCCGGGACTGGCGGACGGGGCACACTGACCGGGGTTTTTACGGATGTCAAACGAATGATGATTTTTTGACCGAATGGACAATATGCCTACGAATTAGGCAAATGCATTGCGACAAGAGTCCGCTTGCGTTTTCGATATTTTCATATTTGACTATCAGCAGAGACACCAAATCGGACGACCGCTGATGGACGCCAAGGCGCCGCATGCCCTCGCTGCTACCGAAGAGCTGCATTACCTGAGCCTGACCGCGGTTTCGGAACTGATCCGCACCGGAATCGTGAGCCCGGTGGAGGTGACGCGGGCGCTGCTCGACCGGATCGAAAAGCTCGACGGCACGCTCAAGAGCTACACCACGGTGACGGCCGAGCATGCGCTCGAGAGCGCGCGGAAGGCCGAGGGCGAGCTGGCGCAGGGCATCTGGCGCGGGCCGCTGCATGGCGTGCCGGTGGCGGTGAAGGACCTGTGCGACACCAGTTTCGCGCCGACGAGCGCCGGGACCTACATTCACCGCGAGTATATGGCGCCCGCCAACGCGACGGTGGTGGACCGGCTCGAGGGTGCCGGCGCGGTGATCCTCGGCAAGCTCTCGATGACCGAGGGCGCGTGGGCCGGGCATCACCCGAAGATGAAGACGCCGCAAAGCCCGTGGGCCGAGGGCGTGTGGACCGGTGCTTCGTCGTCGGGTTCGGGCGTCGCGACGGCGGCGGGGCTCTGCTACGGGTCGCTCGGGTCGGATACCGGCGGCTCGATCCGGCTCCCCTCGACGGCCTGCGGGCTCACCGGGATGAAGCCGACCTGGGGGCGGGTGAGCCGCGCCGGGGTGTGGGCGCTGGCGGATTCGCTCGACCATGTGGGGCCGATGACGCGGACCGTGGCCGATGCGGCGGTGATGCTGGGGGCGATCGCCGGACATGACGCGAAGGACGCAACGACGCTGAATGCGGGCGTGCCGAACTATCTCGCGGGGCTGGGCGGCTCGATCGCGGGGCTGCGGATCGGGCTCGACGAGGAGTATGTGTTCGCGACGGCGGCGCCCGAAGTGGCGGCGATGATGCGCGAGGCGATCGCTGTGTTCGTGAGCCTCGGAGCGCGGATCGTGCCGGTGAAGTTCCCGTCGGTCGCCGAAGTAGGGCCGCACTGGACGACGATCTGCGCCACCGAATGCGCAGCGGCGCATGGCGCGACCTATCCGGCGCGCAAGGATGAATATGGCCCGGTACTGGCGGCGCTGATCGAGCTTGGGCTCGCTGCGACCGGCAAGGGGCTGGCCGAGGCGATGCAGTATCGGCTGAAGCTCGAAGGCGCGGTGGCTAAGGCGATGCTCGATTGCGACATGCTGCTGGTGCCGGCGATCCCGACCCCGGCGCCGATGGCCGACATGTTCACCCGCTCGATGACGGGCGACGAGTTCGACGGGCTGACGCGCTTCACCGCCGTGTTCGACATGACCGGGCAGCCGACGCTGTCGCTTTCGGGCGGGTTCGATGCGCGCGGCGTGCCGATGGGCTTCCAGCTCGCGGGCAAGAAGCTCGATGAACTCTCGCTCTTTGCCGCCGGCCACGCCTTCCAGGGCGCGACGAGCTGGCATGCCCGCCACCCCAGACTTTCCTGAGCCAGAAGAAGAGGATCTTTCGATGCACAACGTCACCATGCCGGCCCATATTCTCGAGCGCATGCGCAAGCTGCGGAACGGCTCCGACCACATCTATGCCTCGCTCGACATGAGCAAGGTGGCCCATGTGGTGGTGGACATGCAGGTGGGCTTCGTCGAGGTCGGCGCGCCGATCGAGGTGCCGATGACCCGCGAGATCTACGGCACGATCAACTCGATTTCGGAGGCAGTGCGGCAGGCGGGCGGAGTGAACGTCTTCACCCGCTACACCTATGACCCGGCCGAAAAGCACAGCTGGGAATACTGGTTCGCGACGCTGCCGACGAGCCAGCGCGCCGGGCAGGAATCGATGCGGGCCGGCAAGCCTGACTGGGAAGTCGATCCGCGCATGGAGGTAAAGGAAGGCGACATCATCGTCGACAAGACCCGCTTCTCGGCGCTGATCCCCGAGACCTGCGACATGGACGCGATCCTCAAGGCCAAGGGCATCGACACGCTGATCATCACCGGCACGCTGACCAATTGCTGCTGCGAGAGCACGGCGCGCGATGCGCTGCAGATGGGCTACAAGGTGATCTTCATGTCGGACGCGAACGCGACGCTGTCGGACGAAGAGCACCTCGGCACGCTGCTCTCGATGTACACGATCTTTGCCGACGTGATGGATACGCCCTACCTGCTCGACCTGATCGACAAGTCGAGCGCCGTCAAAGCCGCAGCCTGAGGAGCCAGCGGGCTCCACTTTATTGCGGCCAAGGGCCGGCTTCTCCCCCGGAGCCGGCCAACCCTCACCAGATTGTCCAGGAGACTGCCCATGAATGCCCTCGCCCAGCCGGTTGATGCCGCCGAGATCGATGTCACCGAACTCACCATTGCCGATGTGCAGGCGGGGTTCGCGGCGGGGACGTTTACCTCGGAAAGCCTGACGCTGGCGCATTTGAAGCGGATCGAGAAATACGAGCCCTACTACAACGCCTTCACCTTCATGAACGAGGCGGCGCTGGCCGACGCCAAGGCGATCGACGCGCGCCGGGCCGCGGGCGAGGTGCTGGGGCCGCTGGCGGGGGTGCCGGTGGTGATCAAGGAGGCGATGGATTTCGTCGGGCTGCCCTCGACCGGCGGCTGGGCGCCGCTCTCGAGCCTCGCGGGTGGGTTCGACCTGATCCCGTCGGTGGATGCGCCGGTGGTGGCGCGATTGAAGGCAGCGGGCGCGGTGATCCTCGGCAAGACCAATATCCCGGCCTTTTCGCATGACGGGGCGCGGGCCAATACGAGTTGGGACGGGCCGACCTACAATGCGGTGAACCGCGATATCTGCCCGGGCGCCAGCTCGTCGGGCACGGCGACGGCGATTGCGGCGAGCTTTGCGGTGGTGGGGCTGGCCGAGGAGACCGGCGGCTCGATCCAGAACCCGGGCGCGGCGCAGAGCCTCGTTTCGGTGAAGCCGACCTTTGCGCTGATCCCGAATACGGGTGTGGCGCCGCTCGCCGGCTCGACCCGCGACGTGGTGGGGCCGCATGCCCGCACGGTGCGCGACGCGGCGCTGCTGATGGATGTGCTGGCGGGCTATACGCCGGCCGACCCCAAGACGGTGGCGGCGATCGGCAATTTGCCGGCGGGTGGGTATACGGCGAGGCTGTCGGACACAGCGCTCAAGGGCAAGCGGTTCGGGCTTTATGGCGCCGGCTGGCGGACGAAGCCGATCGCCGAGGAGACGGCGACGCTTTATTCGACCGCGCTCGAGGAACTGAAGATGCGCGGCGCGGTGCTGGTGGACGATCCGTTCGCCGGGACCGAGTTCGCAGCGCTGGCGCAGGGGCAGGCCGGGTTCGATCCGCGCGGCATGGAATCGATCGCGCATGATTTCGAGAATTTCCTGCGGCGGCTGGGTAGCCCGGTGGCCAATTCGTTCGCGGCGCTGAAGGCGCTGCTGCCGTCGGACCCGTTCGGCGAGGGCGGCATTCTCGCCCTGCACGCACAGCGGCCGGTGCTGGCGGCATCGCTCAAGGACCCGACGATCCCGCCCGACCTGAGCGAGTTCCTCGCGGCGCGCGAGGCGTATCTGCGCGTGTTCAACCAGGCGATGGCGGACCATCAGCTCGACGGGCTGGTGTTCCCGCAGTCGGAAGGCCCGCTCCCGGGGATTTTCAGCGACGTGCAATATCCGGCAACGACGGTGTCGGAGATCAACATCGCCGGGCTGCCGGGTGTGACCGTGCCGGCCGGCGAATACGAAAGCGGCGCCCCCTTCGCGCTGATCTTCGTGGGCAAGATGTGGAGCGAGGCCGACCTGCTCGGCTACGCCTACGACTACGAGCAGGCGACGAAGCATCGGATCGTGCCGGTGCTGGTGGAAACGCCGTATCCGGTGCCGGCGGCTAACGAGGCTTGAGGCGCCTTACTTCTGGCAGGCGAAGAGGCGGAGGCGGCCGGTCCAGTGGTCGGGTTCGTAGATCGTGAAATCGACGTTGCCTTCGGGCTTTTCGGTGAAGACCGGGGAGTTGGTTTCGTCGATCTGTACCTTGAAGTCGGGCTGTTTCTGGCCGTTGTTGAGGTAGAATAGCGGGAAGCTGCCCTTGAGCTGGCCCTTGCTGGTGAGGGTCAGCGGCCAGCCGCTCAGGTCTTCGCCCTTGGGCTGGAGGCCGGGGCTCCATTTGACGCTGGTGAACTTCGCCTCGTCGCCGGCGACCTTGATCGTTCCGCTGGCGAAGGTGTCCGTCACCTTGCCGTCGTGCAGGCCGACGAGGCCGAACCGGCACTGGTAGCCGTCATAGGTGGCAGTCGTTTCGACTGGGGGCGACAGCAGATCGGCCCAGGTCTGGGTGGCGACGAGGCAGCCGGAGGCATAGCCCATGAGGTGGTTGCCCTCGGGATTGATGCCGAGGAGAACCTTGGAGAATTTCGGCGTCGAGGTGCCTTCGCAGGCGGCGGTGAAGTCGAACTTGCCGTTCGCCGTCGCCTCGGGATCGCAGATGCGGCTGTCCATGTCGATCGAGCGGAGCCGCGCCATGTTCTCGTCGTCGCCGTAGCGCCTGATGTAGCTCGGCAGCCAGCCGAAGGCGAAGCCGTGGAGCGTGGGGCGGGTGTAGTCGGTGTCGGCGGCCATGGGGGCGTGGTTCTCCTTCGAATACTTCGCCGCGAGGTCGAAATCGGCGAGAGCGTCGATGAGGAAGCCGACGGCATGCGGTATGGACGCGCGGTCGCCGGGCTGGCCCATATCCATCGTCATCCCCTGCGCCTCGGCCATTTCGGCGACGCCCAGCCACTGGCCGATGGCGAGATTGGTGTAGTGAACCCAGCTCGATCCGCGGCGGATTTCGGCCGGTATGCTGCCGTCCTTGCGGATGGCCTGCAGCGCCTTGCCGGCCGTTTCGATGGCGGGCAGCACCATGGAGCGTTCGCCGACGAGGATGCCGAAGGTCATCGCCGCCGTCATGTTGGCGACGGCGTGGTTCTGGCCGGCGATGCTGCCGGGGCTGTCGATGCCGTGGTGCGGGTCGTCGAGGTTGCTGTGGTAGTCATCGACGCGGCGTTTCAGCCAGTCGACGATACGGGCTTCGCGCAGCGGATCGACGGCGACGAAGGAGCGCGCCACGCCGTAGGCCACCGTGAGGTCGCGCAGCATGATGTTGGCGATCCAGCGCGGGGCCTCGAATTTCGCGCCGGCCGATGGGCTGACGCCCGATTTCAGGGCGTCGGCCGAGGCCCATTTGTCGGCGAACTCGACGATCGCCTCGCAGGACGCGTCGTCGCCGGCGAGGCACGATTGCTCGTTGTCGAGCGCGCCGCGCAGGAGGACGCTATCCCAATCCTCGTCCTCGGTGATGGCGCGGTCGGTGGCGCCGATCGCGGCAATGACCTCGACGGGGGCGGTGGTATCGAAGGCGGCGACGTCGTCGGGATCGAAGGTGCATTGCGAGGCGGCAAGCGCGGGCTTCGACTGGAGTTCGGTGCGCCGGGCCTTGGCGTCGGTGACGAAGAGGCCGGGGTGCGGCAAGGTATCGTCGCCGGGCGACAGGCGGTGCAGCAGGGCGATGGAAGAGCCGGTGAGGTCGTCGGCGGGCGGCAGGCCGTTTTCGGCGCGCACGGCATTCATCGCCTCGCGCGAGAGCTTGCCCCAGACTCCGTCCGGTGTGCCGACACTATAGCCGAGACGAGCGAGGGCCTCCTGCGCCGCCAGCGTCGATGGCTTGATGTAAGACTGAGCCGAGGCCGGTGCGGCCGACAGAACAAGCGCAATGACGACGAATAGAGCCTTGAACACAGCAGAAATCCCCCTCGACTGGCTGAACATTATCGCCGGGTGGCCGGGGCTGTCATCAGTCTAGCGGCAAAGGAAAAGCGGGCGCCCTGGGGCGTCCGCTTCGGGGTTAGCGGCGCTTTTTGCGCCAGGGGGCGTTGGCCTGCCAGTCGCCGGCCATGATGCAGCCGAAGGGGAGCACCTCGTCGACGATTTCGGCGAGGCCGAAGGTTTCGATCTGGCGGCGGACGGCGGCGGCGTTCTTGTAGGCGCTGGGCAGCTCCGAAATATCGGGCATGCCCATGTAGAAGCGCGCGTCGATGCCCTCGGTTTCAGCCGCGAAGATCTCGGCATTCGTCCGCCCGGCCTGCATTCGCTTGTGCTGGGTGCGCGAGAAGTTGCGTCCAGCGCCGTGCGGCGAAAAACCGAGGCCGTGCGGGGCGTTCTTGCCGCGGACGATCAGCACCGGCTCCGCCATGTTGAGCGGAATGAGCGTCAGGTCCGTGGCGTCGTCGGCCCAGTTGTCGAAGGCCGGCGTCGCACCCTTGCCGTGGTAGAACAGCCCGTCCGCCTTGCGGAAGACGAAGTTGTGCTCGTTCCAGAACCGGTCGGCCACCTTCGCCGTCAGGGCCTCGGCCGCCGCATCGTGGATCGCCAGATGGTTGGCCTTGGTCCAGGCGCGAATGACCTGAAGGGCCTCCCAATAGGTGTCACCATCCCGCGTGTCGGCCGGGATCCAGGCGTTGTCGCGCAACGTCTCGGGCGAGAGCTCGCGACGGTAGCGATCGGCGAGCTTCATGCCCTTGTCGAAGAGTTTCGCGCCCGGCACACGTGAGCCGTGATGAGTGACGAGCGCGGTGGCGCCGGTCGACTTCAGCGTGCCCACATAGGCGAAGTGGTTGCCGTCGCCCTGCGTGCCGAAATGCTCCATCGCCTGGCTGATGCCATCGCTGAGCAGCGGGTTGGCCTCGAACCGGGCGAGCAGTTCGGCAGGCGGCCGCCACTGCTTGCCGCGCTGGCGTCCACCGGGGCCGAAATGGGTCACGCCGTGCACGGCATCGAGCAGTGCCTGGGGCGAGACATCCGGGAATACCGAGATGGCCATCGAGCAGCAGATATCGGCCGAGTGCATGCCGGGATGGATCGCCTCGGACGAGACGACTCCGCCGACCGGGATGGTCCACGAGGGACCCGACGGGCAGGCATCGGGCATGATGGCGCCGGCCCGGATCACCGGGGTGCGCATCAGCTCGGCCATGCCTGCGGAGACCTTGGCGACGTTGTCGGCCTCATCGGGGTTATCGGCCTCGATGTTGGCGTAGAAGGCGAGCGCATCGCGGGCGCGCAGCGGCGCGACCGGAGGAGGCACGAAGCCGCGGGCGATTTCCATCGCTTCGGCATGGGTTCCACCCTGCTCCAGCACCGCATTGGCGGCGAGCAGCGCTTCGCCGAACCACTTGCCCTGCCGGAGCCCGGCGTCGATCAGATCCTGTCCACTCATTATCTCGGTCATCTTGGTCTCTTTCCTCGAGCGGGGCTTTTCCTCGCTCGCCTGTCGTCTGCCGGGGGATCGGTAGTGCCGGGACCGGATCCCTCCATGCATGGGGCAGGGGGCCTATGATCCCGGGTGCTGATCCCCCGGCCGTTCGTCGATCGCCGCAAACACGGATGTGTTTGCCATCGGTTTCTCGTTTCTCTTCTTCACGCCCTGATCATTGCAGGCGGCGTGCCAGACTCGGGGAATGCGGCTGATGGAGCGGTGAAAATCGCGCAAGCCATTGAAAATGCTATTGAAGAAAGTTTCGACTGTTCGATCGGTGTCCAGCGGGCGGGTTGCTGGGTGGCTGCCATTAATATACGATGTGATATGGGTTTATCGCATGGGATAAGTTGATGCGGCGGCGCATTGCCATCGGGGTGCTGGGGACTTCGCTCGATTCCGGCAAGGGCGAGGAGCGGTGGCTGAAGTGGCGGCCGACGGTGGCGCTGTGCCAGCAGGAGAAGCTGTTCATCGACCGGCTGGAGCTGCTGGTGGACCGGAGCGCGCGGGCGCTGGCGGATCGGGTGGTCGAGGATATCGCGCAGGTGTCGCCGGCGACGGAGGTGCGCTGCCATAACCTGACGCTGAAGGACCCGTGGGATTTCTCCGAGGTCTATACCGGGCTGCGCGACTTTGCCGACGGGTATGAGTTCGATCCGGAGCGCGAGGATTATCTCGTCAACATCACCACCGGCACGCATGTGGTGCAGATCTGCTGGTTTCTGCTGACCGAGGCGCGGTTCATTCCGGCGCGGCTGCTGCAGCTGTCGCCGCCGCGGCGATCGGGGCGGCGCGAGGAGGATTTTCGCGGGCACAACGCGATCATCGACCTCGACCTGTCGCGCTACGACGCCATCGCCACGCGGTTCGCGGCGGAGCGGCATGAGGCGACGGCGTTCCTCAAGTCGGGCATTGCGACGCGCAATGCGGCGTTCAACGGCATGATCGACGAGATCGAGAAGGTGGCGATACGCTCACGGGCGCCGGTGCTGCTGACCGGGCCGACGGGCGCGGGCAAGTCGCAGCTGGCGCGGCGGATCTTCGAGCTCAAGAAGGTGCAGCGGCAGGTGAGCGGGGCGTTCGTCGAGGTGAACTGCGCGACGCTGCGCGGCGACCAGGCGATGTCGAGCCTGTTCGGGCATGTGCGCGGGGCTTTTACCGGCGCGCAGTCGGAGCGGGCGGGGCTGATGCGGAGCGCCGATAACGGCGTGCTGTTCTTGGACGAGATCGGCGAGCTGGGGCTCGACGAGCAGGCCATGTGCCTTCGGGCGATCGAGGAGAAGCGCTTCCTGCCCATGGGGTCGGACAAGGACGTGGCGTCGGATTTTCAGCTCATTGCCGGGACCAACCGCGACCTCGCGATCAGTGTGCGCGAGGGGCGGTTCCGCGAGGACCTGTTCGCGCGGCTCAACCTCTGGACGTTTGCGCTGCCGCCGCTCAGCGAGCGCAAGGAGGATATCGAGCCCAACCTCGATTTCGAGCTCCGGCGCTTCACCGAGCGGGAGGGGCGCAACGCGACGTTCAACCGCGAGGCGCGGGAGCGCTATCTCGGGTTTGCGCTGGGGCCGGCGGCGCGGTGGGCGGCAAATTTCCGCGATCTCTCGGCGTCGGTGACGCGCATGGCGACGCTGGCGCCGGAGGGGCGCATCAACGAGGCGACGGTGGCGGCGGAGATCGGTCGGCTGGAGCGGCTATGGGCCGGCAATGAGGCCGACGCGGATGGGGCGCTGCTGGCCGAGGTGCTGGGCGAGGCGGCGGACGAGATCGATCCGTTCGACCGGGTGCAGGTAGCGGAGGTGATCCGGGTGTGCCGGGCGAGCCGTTCGGCCAGCGAGGCGGGGCGGAAGCTGTTCGCGGTGTCGCGGTTGAGCAAGGCGAGCAGCAATGATGCGGATCGGTTGCGGAAGTATCTGGCGCGGTTTGGGACGAGTTTTGATGCGATACGGGAGTGAGCCAAGGAGGGCCCCCTCACCTCAGCGCCGCTAAGTCGCTGGCGCGACTGAGCTTTGCTATCCTCTCCCCGGAGGGGCGAGGAGGCGATGATGGCGCCTTCCGCTCTAGACCCTAGGCCGCGAAGGTGCGGTGTGTTGACGCCCTGAAGTGGGCTTCCATGGCGGAGACGGCGGCTTCGACGTTGTGGTTGGCGAGGGCGTCGATGACGCGGAGGTGCTCGTCGACGGTTTCGAGCAGCGCGCTGCGGAAGCCGGGGCGGCGGTGGGTCTGCTGCGCCATGCGGATGTTCTCCTGGAGGCGCGTGTGGGTGTCGAGGATGGCGCGGTTGTCCAGCGCCTCGACGATCTCGTAGTGGAAGCGCATGTCGAGGGCGAGGAAGCGCAGCTGCTCGTCCTGGAAGGGGCCGCCATCCGTCAGGTTGCGGCGGCACTCCTCGTGGCTCTCGCGCATGTTTTCGAGCCAGGCCTCGGTGACGGTGTTGCCGAAGCTGCGCAGGGCAAAGACCTCGATCATGATGCGGAACTGGTAGTTCTCGCGGATGAAGGCGACCTCCGGATATACGATGCGGATGCCGGTGCGCGGCTTGATCTCGACGAGGCCGAACTCCTCGAGCAGCACCAGGGTTTCGCGGAGCGGTGAGAGCGAGAGGCCAAGCAGGTCGCAAAGTTCGTTCTGGGTCACGACCATGCCGGGCTGCAGTTTCCCGTCCTGCATGGCGGAGCGGAAGCGGCGGTAGCCTTCATTGTCCTGGCGAATATCAGACATGGGTCGTCGTGGTCTCGGTGCGTTGCGCCTCCCTACCTTAGTCTATCATTGCCGCGAGATGAAATATCACGTTTTCCCCAGCCTGAGCGGCGCTCGGTGGGCAATTTCTGCTGCGTTCACGCGGGCTTGCGGGGCGTTGCCGCGATGGTGAGCGATAGATGCGCTTGACTTGAGATATCAATTCCGCACTAAAATATCTCAGCGGAGGGGAAAATGACGCTGACGAGATGCCATTGCGCGAGCAGGGGCCGCTGAGGTGGCCACGGTTGAACTCAGGAACGTCAGCAAGTCGTTCGGCTCGGTGAAGGTCATCGAGCAGGTGAACCTGACGATCGGCGATGGCGAGTTCGCGGTCTTCGTGGGCGCGTCGGGCTCGGGCAAGTCGACGCTGCTGCGCATGATCGCGGGGCTGGAGCAGGTCTCGGGTGGCGACATCCTGATCGACGGCAAGGACGTGACGTTCGCCGAGCCCTCGGAACGCGGCATCGCCATGGTGTTCCAGAGCTACGCGCTCTACCCGCACATGAACGTCTACGACAACATCGCCTTCAACCTGAAGCTCGCGCATTTCAAGCGCGAGGAGATCGACAAGCGGGTGAAGGAAGCGGCGCGGATTTTGCGGCTCAACGAGCTGCTGTCGCGCTCGCCGGCGCAGCTTTCGGGTGGCCAGCGTCAGCGCGTGGCGATCGGGCGGGCGATCGTGCGGAACCCAAAAGTGTTCCTGTTCGACGAGCCGCTCTCGAACCTCGATGCGGCTTTGCGCGTGCAGATGCGGCTCGAGATCGAGCGGCTCCATCGCGAGCTCGGCACGACGATGATCTATGTGACGCACGACCAGGTGGAGGCGATGACGCTCGCCGACCGGATCGTGGCGCTCGAGGCGGGCGGCATCCAGCAGGTGGGGCCGCCGCTCGAACTCTATTCGAAGCCCTCGAACCTGTTTGTCGCCGGCTTCATCGGCTCGCCCAAGATGAACATGCTGCCCGGCCACGTGGTGTCGGCCGAAGGTGGGGTGGCGACGCTGGGGCTCGATGCCGACAAGGGCGCGCGGATCGCGATGCCGGTGGCGGCGCGGGCGGGCGACAAGGTGACGGTCGGCGTGCGGCCCGAGGCGCTGGAGATCGTCGAGGTCGCTGCGCCCGGTGTGACGGCGCTGCCGGCGCGGGTCGAGTCGGTCGAGCGGCTGGGGAACATCACCTTCGTCTATCTCGATGCGGGCGCGCCAGATGTCGTCACCGTGCAGGTGATGGGGCAGACGCCGCTCGCCTCCGGGCAGGAGGTGAAGGTCGGTCTACGGCCGAGCCAGCTCTACGTTTTCGACGCTGCCGGAACGGCGATCGCCTCGGCGGCGAACCCATAAAGCCCGGGCCGGGGAGCCGGGGCACAACAGGAGGAGACTACTCGTGCAGAAACTGACGATGAAGGCGCTGGCACTGGGCGGCGGGCTGGCACTGCTCGCCGGCACCGCCATGGCGCAGGAAGTGACGCTGAACGTCTGGTCGGACCCGGTGCGCCTCACCATGTTCGACCTCTACGACAAGACCCATGACAACGTGAAGCTGAACGTCACCACGATCGACCCGGCGGGTCTCGTGGCGAAAATCCAGCTCGGCATGCAGTCGAAGTCGGAAGTGCCCGACGTGATCTTCATGAACGATATCGGGTACGCGGCGCAGCTCTCGACGCGGCGCTCGAACTACCTGCTCGACCTGACCGGCAAGGTGCCGCAGCAGACGCTCGACGAGTTCTATCCCAACGCCAACTCGCCCTGCATGATCAACGGCAAGCTGCTCTGCATGCGCAACGACATCGCGCATGACGTGGTGTGGTACGACAAGCCGCTGATGGAAAGCCTCGGCGCCAAGGTGCCGACCACCTGGGAAGAGTTCCAGGCGCTGGGCGACGAGCTCGCGCCCAAGGGCTATTCGCTCGGCTCGCCCATGGTGCCGTTCGAGGCGTTCCTCGTCTCCGACGGTTGCGACATGGTGATGCCGGTCGAGGGCAAGAACGACACGGTGAAGATCGATCTCACCACCGACAAGTGCCTGAAGCCCGCCCGGATGATCGACCACATGATCGCCGCCGGCAGCCTCTCCAAGGTCGGCCCGTTCGATCCGGCGACCGTCGAGGCGGTCAAGGCCGGCAAGGTGCCGCTGATGGTCGGCCCGACCTGGTTCGGCGAATACGTGATCAAGGCGACCTACGAGATGGCGCCGGGCAAGCTCGCCGTCGCGTTGCCGCTCAAGTGGGAAGACCAGGCCCAGCCGCTCACCTGGAGCTGGGGCGGTGGCGTCTATGGCGGCTGGAAGGATACCCAGCATCCGGCGGAAGTGGCTGACCTCATCACCTGGATGTCGTCGGACGTTGCCAACCAGACCACGGCCGTGACGCTGCCGGCGCACAAGCCCTCGTCGATCGCCTGGGGCGAGCGGCTGAAGACCGACGCCTACTATGCGTCGCCCGACGTGTTCGACGTGCAGGTCGCGGCGGCTGCATTCAGCCACCCGGGCTACACCTCGCTGCGCTTCTCGGTGGAAGACGCGATCGTGAAGATCGTCTCGGCCAACATCGCCAAGGGGCAGACCGTCGAGTCCTCGCTGCCGGCGCTGCAGACCGAACTCGTGAACCTCGCCAAGCTCAACGGTTACACCGTCGAGTAAGGCGCCTCCCCGGCTGGGCGTGTCCCCCGACGCGCCCGGCCGGCCCTCCCTCGTTCCATCCGCTGCCCGGACCAAGATGAGCGCCACCGCCGCACCCGTTTCGCCCGACCGTGCCCGCGCCAGTAAGCGCAAGGGCCGCCGCGATACGCGCATGGCCTATCTGCTGCTGCTGCCTTACCTGGTGCTGCTGATCATGTTCGGCGTGTTCCCCGTCGCCTATGCGTTCGGGCTGAGCTTCGTCGATACGATCGAGAATGCGTTCTACGGGCTCGCGAACTACGAGTTCGTCTTCAACGATTTCCGCGTGCCGGCGGCGGCGGTCAACGTGATCTGGTTCGTCGTCATCTGGGTGGCGATCACCATGGTGGGCGTTGCGACCCTGTCGCTGATGCTCGACAGCGTGGGGCGGAAGACCGCGACCACGCTGCGGACCATCTATTTCCTGCCGGGCGCGGTGACCTCATCGGCCGTCGTCGTGCTCTGGCTGTTCCTGCTCGATCCGGGTGTGAGCCCGTTCCAGGGCCTGCTGCATGCGGCGGGCTGGACCTATTCGATCGACGTGATCACCGGCATAGGGCTCGCCGGCGTGTTCGCGCTGATGGCGTTCTTTTCGGCCTCGGGCGGCTGGATCGTGGTGTTTGGTGGCGCGCTCTCTAGCCTCCCCACCGAGGTGATGGAGGCGGCGCGCATCGATGGCGCCAACCGCTTCCAGCTCGCGACCCGGATCAAGCTGCCGATGATCTGGCGCTCGCTGGTGCTGATGGGGATTTTGAGTTTCGCTGCGGGGCTGCAGCTCTTCGTCGAGCCGCAGCTGATGCAGCTCGCCGGGCCGCAATCGGCGCAGAACGACTGGTCGCTCAACCAGATGGCGTTCCAGTACGCGTTCCGCATGGGCGATTTCGGCGCCTCGGCGGCGCTTTCGACCATGCTGGTGGGCACCTCGATCATCATTGCGCTCGTGATCGTGTTCGCCACCCGCTTCTACAAGCTCGATTGAGGGGATCATGGCCGACGCACGCACTCCGCCATTCCGGCTCAATCTGGGGCGCTTCATCGTCTACGCCGTGCTGCTGTTCGGCGTGTGCTTCTACGGCATTCCGCTGCTCTGGCTGCTGCTCGCGGGGACGCGCTCGCAATCGTCGCTGTTCGCCGATCCGCCCTTCACGCTCGGCACGTGGGACAGCTTCATGGCGACGTGGAACAACCTCACGACCTACAATAATTTCCAGATCGTCAGCTGGGCCACCAACTCGGTGATCTACTCGGTGGGCGGGGTGCTGCTCTCGCTCTTTGCCTCGATCCCGGCCGGGTATGCGCTGGCGGCGTCGGAGTTTCCGGGGCGGAAGCTGATCCTCGTCGTGACGCTCGTGGCGATGATCACGCCCTCGACGGCCGTGGTGCTGCCGATCTTCCTCGAGATGAACCTGCTCGGGCTCAACAACACCTATGCGGGGCTGATCCTTGCGAGCGGGTTCTTCCCGTTCGGGGTGTATCTCACCTACGTTTATTTCTCGACGTCGCTGCCCAAGGGCGTGATGGACTCGGCGCGGGTGGATGGGGCGAACCGGTTCGAGCTCTTCACTCGGATTGCGCTGCCGCTGGCCCGGCCGATCGTCGCGCTCGTGGCGTTCTTCAGCTTCATCGGCATCTGGAGCAACTACTTCCTCGCCTTCGTGCTGCTCAGCGACGACAAGCTCTACAACCTGCCGGTGGGGCTCACGGTGCTGATCTCGACCTCGGGGGCGCTCAGCAACCTGCCGGCCAATGATGTGCCGATCAAGAAGCCCGAGGTGATCCTCGCGGCGATCCTCGTGATCCTGCCGGTGCTGCTCATTTTCATCGTCGCACAGCGCTTCGTCCGCTCGGGGACCCTGTCGGGGGCCGAGAAGGGCTGATGGCGCCACTTATTCGTATTCCCAGGAGGACGTTATGAAGATTACCGGGTTCACCAGTTGGCTGGTGGAGCATGATCCCGGCCCGGATTTCATCTGGCGCGACGGTTTGCATGGCTCGTGGGGCGACATCCCGCGCGGGAGCAAGCCGCGGAAGGCCGTGATCCGCATGGAGACCGATGCCGGCTATTTCGGCGCGATGGAGATCGGCCGCGGCGACGCGGTGGTCGACCTGGTGCGCCGGCGCTACCACGAGTTCATCGGCGAGAACCCGCTGCTGACCGAGCGGCTGTGGCGGAAGATCTGGGAGATCGACCGGGTCGAGGAAATCCACATGCGGGCGCTCGGCCTGCTCGACGTGCTCTGCTGGGACGTGAAATCGCAGCACGCCAAGATGCCGATCTACCAGCTGCTGGGCGGCGATGATCGCGTGGTGCCGGCCTACGCGTCGACGGTCACTTGGCCGACGATGGCGGAGTACGAGCACTACATCAAGAAGTGCCGCGATATCGGCTTCAGGGCGTTCAAGCTCCATGCCTGGGGCGGGCCGGTGAAGCGCGATATCGAGCTCTGCACGAACCTCAGGAAATGGGTCGGCGACGATGCGGACCTGATGTTCGACGGCTCGGCGGGCTGGGACTATGTGAACGCGCTCGAGTTCGGCAAGGCGATCCAGGACCTCGGCTTCCTCTGGTACGAAGAGCCGATGCGCGAGTTCCATCTCGGCGCCTACACCAAGCTCTGCGAGAAGCTCGATATCCCGATTCTCGCTGCCGAAACCTCGGACGGCGTCCATGGCAACATGGCGACGTGGATCGAGAACAAGGCGCTCGACATGGTGCGGGTGAGCTCGTTCTACAAAGGCGGTTTCACCGGCTCGATGAAGGTGGCGCACCTGGGTGAAAGCCACGGCATGCGGGCGCAGGTGCACGGCATGAGCCTCGAGAACGCGCAGATCTGCGCCGCGATCTCCAACAACGACTATTACGAGCAGCTGGTGATGAACGACGCGCAGATCGACGGCCTCAAGGGCCTCGGCAAGCTCGCGATCGTCGATGGCGACCTCACGGTCAGCGACGAGCCGGGGCTCGGCTACGAGTACGACTGGAAGAAACTCGACGAGACGTGCCTGACGAAGGTCGAAGTCACGGAGCGCTTGACGCCCATCGCCAAGCTCGTACCGTGGCACTGATCTATCAAATCACATAAGTGAAAGATCAAAGAGGAGGATAACATGACGACCAGGTTTGACCGGCGATCGGTCCTCAAGATGGGTGGTGCGCTACTGGGTGCCTCGGCGCTGTCGCCGCTGGCCTCGATGCCGGCTTTTGCCCAGGCGGCCAGCATCAACTACTGGCATACGTTCACGTCGCAGTCGGAAGCGGCGGGGTTGCAGGCAGTGCTCGATCTGTTCAAGGCCGCGCATGCCGATATCACGGTGACACCCGAGAACATCCCCAACCCCGAATTCATGGCCAAGATCACGGCGGCCGTGGTGGGCAATGCCCGGCCGAACGTGACGATGGTGGCGTCGGAGCGGTTCGAGGACCTGCTCGCCATGGGCGCGCTGATCGACATGACCGACCGGATCGCCAAGTGGGAACGCCGGGCCGATTTCGACGACAAGCGGTTTGCCTCGATCACCAAGGACGGCAAGACCTATGGCGTGCCGGGCTTCACGTTCGTCGATTGGGGCTATTACCGCAAGGACTGGTTCGACGAGGCCGGGTTGGCCGCGCCGACCACCTATGACGAGTTCCGCGATGCGGCGATCAAGCTGACCGACCCGGCCAAGGGCCGCTACGGGTTCGGCCTGCGCGGCGGCCCGGGCGGCCAGAACTTCGTGGTCAACGTGATCGAAGCGTTCGGCTCGCCGGTGAAGAAGCCGGATGGCTCGATCGGGCTCGACCGCGACATCGTGGTGAAGGCGCTCGACTGGTATTCGGGGCTGCTGGTCAAGGACAAGGCGGTGCCGCCGAGTGCCGCGAACGATGGCTTCCAGCAGGTGATCTCGGGCTTCCAGACCGGGCAGACCGCGATGATCTGGCACCATACGGGCTCGTACCAGGATATCGCCAGCAAGCTGAAGCCGGGCGTCGAGTTCGGCACGTTTGCGATGCCGGCGGGCCCGGTGAACCGGGTGGCGCGCCTCGCCTACGCCTATAACTGCATCACCAAGGAAGAGGGTGCGGACGCGGCGTGGGAATGGATCAAGTTCTGGGGTGAGCCGGACTCGGCCGTCGCCTTCCTCGAAAAGACCGGCTACTTCCCGGCGTCGAACGTTGCGGCGCAGGACCAGCGCATCGGCGGCAACCCGATGTACAAGGCGGCCTCGGACACGCTCGGCTTCGGTATTCCGCAGCCGAGTTTCCCGGGTGCGGCAGGCTGGGCGCAGAACACGGTTCTCCCGGCGCTGCAGCAGATCCTGATCGGGCAGGCAACGCCGGAGCAGGCGGCTGACCAGATCGTCGAAGGCCTCGCGGCCGCGATCGCCTGATTTATCGGGCGGCCGGTTCGTTCCGGCCGCCTTACTCCCCGACCAGTCATAAGCGTTTGGAGCTTGGATGAGCCGAGGCCCTGCACTTTCCGCCATGCCGCCGCCGCGTAACACCTGGGACGCGATCAATCCTATGCGGCTGCTCGGTGAGCTCTCCGAGACGCGGTACTGGATGTATCTGCTGCTGCTGCCGAGCGCGCTGCTGATCACCGCGATCGTGCTGTTTCCGACGGTCTATGGCTTCCAGCTGTCGTTCACCGAGATGCGGTTGAACCGGCCGGCCGGCAATGGGGCGTTCGTTGCCTTCAAGCATTACGCGCGCATGCTGGCGGACCCGATCTTCTGGCTGTCGCTGCGCAATACCGCGGTGTGGGTGACGTTCTCGATTTTGATCGAGTTCCTCGTCGGGCTGGTGGCGGCGCTGGCGCTCAACCGGAATTTGCCGGGGAGCAAGATTCTCGCGGTGCTGATCCTCATTCCGTATTTCCTGCCCAATGTGGTGGCCGGCAATATGTGGGCGCTGATGCTCGACGCGCGCGTCGGGGTGATCAACGACCTTCTCGTCAAATTGGGCTTTCTCGCCGAGTACAAGGCGTGGTTTGCTGACCCGACGACCGCCATGGCGGCGGCGATCTTCGTCGAGGCGTGGCACTCGTTCCCGTTCTTCACGCTGCTGATCATGGCGGGGCTCAAGGGCATCCCGACCGACCTCTACAAGGCGGCGGATATCGATGGGGCGGGGGCGTTCGCGCAGTTGCGGCTGATCACGCTGCCGATGCTGCGGACCATCATTGCGGCGGCGGTGATTTTGCGGGTGATCGGGCTCGTGAACTCGCCGGACCTGCTCCTGATCCTGACGCAGGGCGGGCCGGGGCGGTCGACGCAGGTGCTGAGCCTCTATGCGTTCCAGAACGCCTATTCGGACTTCAATTTCGGCTATGCGGGCGCGCTTTCGACGGTGATGTTCGTGCTGCTGATGCTGTTTGCCTGGGCCTATATCCGGCTCAGCAAGGTCAACCAGGATTAGCGCGATGGCCCAGACCCGCTCAGGCTCGAACCTCACCTGGAATATTCTCAGCTACGCGGTGCTGATCTTTCTGGCGCTGCTCAGCGTCGGGCCGCTGCTCTGGATGCTGCTGACCTCGTTCAAGGTCGAGGACGACATCGTGACCCGCACGATGGTGTATTTACCGACGCGCTTTACCCTCGAGAGCTACATCAAGCTCTGGAACCAGTCCGGCTATCCGGTGCTGGTGGTGAACTCGCTGGTGACGACGGTGATGACGGTGGCGATCTGCCTCTTCACCGGCACCATCGCGTCCTATGCGTTCTCGCGCTTCAACTTCCCGGGCCGCACGCCGCTGATGCTGGGCTACCTTGTGGTCCGCATGTTTCCGGCAGTGCTGATGATCATTCCGCTGTTCATCGTGATGCGCAACCTCGGGCTGTTCGACACCAGCCTCGGGCTCGCTGTGGCTTACACGAGTTTCCTGCTGCCACTCTTCGTGTGGATGCTGAAGGGCTTCTTCGATGCGGCGCCCAAGGAGCTGGAATCGGCGGCCCGCATCGATGGCTCGACGCGGATCGGGGCGATGTTCCGGATCGTGATCCCGATCGCGCGTAACGGGCTCGTCGCGACCTGCGTGTTCGTCGCGATTGCGGCGTGGAACGAGTACCTGTTCGCGCTGATGCTCACCTCGTCGACGGGGTCGCGGACGTGGCCGGTGGGCCTGCAGCTGATGGTCGGCGAGTTCCAGCTGCCCTGGGGCATGCTGGCGGCCGGCGGCATCATTTCCATCATTCCCGTGATCGTGCTGTTCGCTTTGGTGCAGCGCGTCATGGTGGCCGGCATCACCGCCGGCGCAGTCAAGGGGTAGCGCCGATGGCCAATCTGCAGATCAACGGCGTACGCAAGAGTTTCGGTGCGCTCGAGGTGCTGAAGAATATCGACCTGTCGCTCGATGATGGCGGGTTCCTGGTGCTGCTCGGGCCGTCGGGCTGCGGGAAATCGACGCTGCTGTCGATCATCGCCGGGCTCGAGCCGAGCTCGGGCGGCGATATTTTGATCGGCGGGCGCAACGTCAACGACGTGCACCCCAAGGACCGGAACATCGCCATGGTGTTCCAGAGCTATGCGCTCTACCCGACCATGTCGGTGCGCCGGAATATCGGTTTCGGGCTCGAGATGCGGAAGGTGGCCGAGAGCGAGCGGACGGCCGCGGTACAGAGGGCGGCGGAACTGCTGCAGATCGAGCATCTGCTCGACCGCAAGCCGGCGCAGCTCTCGGGTGGGCAGCGGCAGCGCGTGGCGATGGGGCGGGCAATCGTGCGCGATCCGGACCTGTTCTTGTTCGACGAGCCGCTCTCCAACCTCGATGCGAAGCTGCGCGTCGAGATGCGGACCGAGATCAAGCGGCTGCATGACCGGCTCGGGACCTCGGTGGTCTACGTCACGCACGATCAGGTGGAGGCGATGACGCTGGGCACCAAGGTGGCGGTGATGCGCGAGGGAGTGATCCAGCAGATCGCCGACCCGCAGACCATCTACGAGCGGCCGGCCAACATGTTCGTGGCGGGCTTTATCGGTTCGCCGACGATGAATTTCTTGGCCGGCACGCTGGAGAAGGTGGGCGACACGCTGGCGCTGCGCCACGGCGAGGGGGCGCTGCCGCTCGCCGGCTTGCAGCAGGATGTTGGCGGCTTCGTGGGGCGCAAGGTGGTGGCCGGGATACGGCCCGAGAGCCTCAGCGCCGGGGTCGGCGCGGCGACGCTCAGCGGCACGGTGGATGTGGTGGAGCCGACCGGGCCGGACACGATGGTGCTGGTGAATGTCGGCGGGCAGCTGATCAGCGCGCGGCTCGGGTCGCGCGACCGGCCGGCGCTCGGGCAGCCGCTCAGCATCACGGTGGATACGACGGCGGTGAATTTGTTCGACCCGGAAACGGGCTCACGCATTTGAGGGATTGCGATGAAGGATCTGCGGATCAAGCGGCTGACGGTCACCCAGTACAAGTGGAAGCGGCGCGACCTGACGGGCGACTATAACGGCTTCAACCACGTCTACCTGAAGGGCGGCGAGGTCGAGTTCACCGACTATGTGATGACGGTGGAGACGGAAGCCGGGGTGACGGGCGAATATGCCGGTGGCGTGGGCGTTTCGTACGCGCAGGTGGCGATGGCGGCGCAGTACCTGCTCGGCAGGAACGCGCTGCAACGCGAGCTGATCTGGAACGACCTGAAGCGGGCGCTGCGCAAGCACGACAAGTTCGGCATGGGGCCGATCGACTGCGCGCTCTGGGACATTGCCGGCAAGGTGGCGGGGCAGCCGGTGTATCAGCTGCTCGGTGGCTGGCGCGACAGGCTGCCGGCCTATGCGTCGACCTTCCATGGCGATGAGAATGGCGGGCTCGACTCGCCGGAGGCGTTCGGCGATTTCGCCGTGCAGTGCCGCGAGATGGGCTATCCGGCGTTCAAGATCCATGGCTGGGGGCATGGGCCGATCCAGCGGGAGGCGAAGGCGGTGCTGGCGACGCGCAAGGCGGTCGGCGACACCATGGACCTGATGATCGACCCCGGTTGCGAGTACGAGAACTGGGGCGACGCACTGAAGGTGGGCCAGGCCTGCGATGAGGCGAACTATTTCTGGTACGAGGACCCGTACAAGGACGGCGGGCTTTCGGCCTATTCGCACAAGCGGCTGCGCGAGCTGATCAAGACGCCGATCCTGATGGGCGAGCATATCCGCGGGATCGAGAGCCGGGTCGACAACCTGATCGCCGAGGGCACCGATTTCGTGCGGGCCGATGTCGATTACGATGGCGGCATTACCGGGGTGATGAAGATTGCCCACGTCGCCGAAGGGTTCGGCATGGATTGCGAAATCCACGCGCCGGGGCATGCGCCGCGCCACTGCATGGCGGCGATCCGCAACACCAATTACTACGAGCTCGGGCTGGTGAACCCCAAGGTCGCCGGGTGGAAATCGCAGCACCAGGTGCATGCCGACGACTATTCGGACGACCTCGATGCGGTCGACAAGGATGGCTGCGTGCCGGTGCCGCAGGGCGTGGGGCTCGGGGCCAACATCAACTGGGACTGGGTGCGCAAGCACGCCACCGGGACGACGGTTTACGAGTAGGGCTTAGCGCCCGGACCTCGTCCTTCGACAGGCTCAGGATGAGGTCCTACGGGAGGGCCGTGGCTGCTTCCGACCGATCTAAAAGTAGCCCTCATGGTGAGCCTGTCGAACCACGAGGGCGTGCGCACCGCCAGCGAGATTTTCATGACCATGACCACCATCACCGCCTCCCGCCTCGCTCCCATGCCGCGCTGGGCGCTGTTGCAGCGGCAGATTTTCGCGACCCTCGACAAGGCGGCGATCGAGTTTGCCGACCGCTATACGCGCGATGACGGGACGCTGATCTGGCGTGATCGCTGGCCGGGCATGGATGGTTCGGACGACCCCTACGAGGGGTTCATGAACATGCCGCTGTTCTACGCGCTGGGCGGGGCGCGCGAGGTTTATGAGCGCTCGCGCACGATCTGGGACGGGATCACCTGGCAGTGGACCGAGTATGGCCAGATCCACCGCGAGTTCGACGCCTATTACGACTGGATGCACCACGGCGAGAGCAACCTGTTCTTCTATTTCTTCGGGCTCGCCGACCCCAATGTGCCGAAGGACCGGCAGCGGACACGGCGGTTTGCCGGGTTCTACAATGGCGAGGATGCCGAGGCGCTGAACTGGGACGCGGACAAGAAGCTGATCCGCTCGCCGATCACCGGCAGCCGCGGGCCGCGGTTCGAGCAGACGGGCGAGGACTGGTCGACGCATCGGGAAATCCTCGACGGCTATTTGCCGCCGTTCGAGGACCTGCCGGGGATCGACCGTTATGGCAGCAAGACGCCGTGGTCGGATGATGCGGTCTATGCCGAGATTTTGAGCCGGATCAACGCGCGGCAATCGCGCGGTGACGTGCCGCTCAACCTCGGGACGACGTCGCTGATGCTGCATGCCTACGCCTATACGGGCGAGGAGAAGTATCGGCGCTGGGTGGTCGAATATCTCGATGCCTGGGTGGAGCGGACGGCGCGGAATGGCGGGATCACACCCGACAATATCGGGCTTTCGGGCGAGATCGGTGAATACAATGATGGCAAGTGGTGGGGCGGCTATTACGGCTGGCGCTGGCCGCACGGGGCGTTCTCGCTGCTCGAGCCGCTGTGCGTCGCGGGGCTGAACGCGACGGCGCTGACCGGCGACATGCGGCACCTGAAGCTGGCGCGCTCGCAGCTCGATATGCTGTGGGGACTGCGGCAGGGCGATACGGTGCCGAACCGGCATTACGACGAGGGTTGGCGCGATTTCCGCCGGCAGCACCCGATGTACGGGGTGTATCTGTGGAATGTGTCGATGGCCGAGGAGGATGCCGAGCGGGCGGAGCGCGGCTGGGCCGGCGATCTGTTCGATGCGGTGAACCCGGCATATCACGGCTATGGCAAGACGACCGGCGGCCATATGGGGTTCAACGGCAATACGGCGCAGTGGTTCAGGTTCATGCGCGGACACTATCCGGATTATCCGGAGCGGCTGCTGGAAGCGAACCTCACGACGATCGGCGAGCAGATCGCGAAGTACCGGACGGACGAGTTCGACCCAGAGACGATGGATCACTATCGGGAATCGATGACGATCCACATGTGGCAGCAGATCACGCCGATGATCATCGAGGGGCTGACGCAGCTGACGCTGGGCGGGCCGATGCATGTCTATCACGGCGGGCTGCAGCATGCGCGGTTCCGGTACTTTGATCCGGCCGGGAAGCGGCCGGGATTGCCGGAGGGCGTGGCGGCGCTGGTCGATGGGCTGCGCGACGATGGCGCGTCGCTGACGCTGGTGAACACGGAAGTGGCGACGGCGCGTGAGGTGATCGTGCAGGCCGGGGTGTTCGGCGAGCACGCTTTCACGGGCGGGACGCTGGATGGCGTGGCGTTCGCGGCGAGCGGGCGGTGGCTGACGGTGCGGCTCGAGGCGGGAGCTACGGCGACGCTGGAGCTGGGGATGAAGCGGTATGTGAGCCCGCCGAGTTACGACACGCCGTGGATGAAGGCGGCGGAGGGCGTGGTGCCGATTGTGGGGCGCCAAGTCTAGTTCGGATGATGCCACATCGCCTTCTCCCCTTGCGGGAGAAGGTGGCCAACGGCCGGATGAGGGGTCCGCAGACAAAGTCTGCGCGATCGGAGCGGAGCGACGAGCGGTCAGTGCGGAGGAGAGAACCCCTCATCCGCCCTTCGGGCACCTTCTCCCGCAAGGGGAGAAGGCGATGGAGCCGCAGGCACGATGCCCCAACCCCTCACCCCCGCCGTTGCGCCAGATAAATATGCTGGCAGGCGAGGACCACCTCGCCGCGCTGGTTGAGGACGCGGACTTCTTCGGTGATGCGGCCGTATTGGGGGCGCTTGGGGTCGGGCTCGAGGGCCGCGATCGTCAGTTCGGTGTGGATGGTGTCGCCGATGAAGACGGGCTTGGGGAAGCGGAGGCGCTCGTAGCCGTAGGTGAAGGCGAGGGGGTTGATCTCGGTTGCCGTGAGCCCGATGCCGATGGCGAAGGTCATGGTGCCGTGGGCGATGCGCTGGCCGAATTCCGACCCCTTCATGAACTCGGCGTCCATGTGGTGGGGGAAGAAATCGCCGGTGTGGCCGGCGTGGACGACGAAGTCGGTCTCGGTGATGGTGCGGCCGGTGGTGATGCGCACTTGTCCGACGGCAAAATCCTCGAAGTGGCGCGGCCGCTCCATCAAAAACTCTCCTCGAAGGCGCGGTTGATGTCGGTGAGGATGGCGGCGGCGCTTTCGCGGTTCAGGAGGCCGGCGTTGAGGCGCTTGCTGGCCCAATCCTGAAACGCCATGTAGCCGTCGTGGCGGGGGCGGACATAGGCGGCTTCCAGCGTCTTGCGCGTGTCACGGTAGAAGTCGCCGGCAGCGGCGTTGACCGCATCGTCTTCCCAAGCGGTGGCGTGGCCGGGCTGGCCGCCCGCGGCGGCGTAGAGGCCGCGCTGCACGTCGGCCGAGGCGACCCAGTAGGCGTAGTCGATGGCGGCCTGCTTGTTGGCCGAGAAGGACGAGACGCAGATGCCGGTGCCGCCGAGCGCGGAACCCGTGGATTCAGGCAAGGGGATGTTTGCGAACGTCAACTGATGGGGGCGGAAGCCGGGGACGGCGTAGCTGACATAGCCGTAGCCGAGGGGCATCAGCGAGACGACGGCGTCGGGACGGGCCATGGCCTCGGAGGCGGCGATGGGGTCCATGGCGAAGTTCGAGGGTTCGAGATGCTGTGCGACTTCGGCCAGCATCTCGATGGCGCGGATGCCGGCCGCGCGGTCGACGAACTCGCCCTGTTCGGTGGCGCAGGGGTGGCCGAGGTTCGCCGTGAGGGTGAAGAAGCTCATCATCGAGTGGGGGGCGAGGAGCGGGAAGACGACTTCGCCGCGCTTGGCCAGCGCCACGACGCCATCCCAGTCGGTGGGCGGTTCGACGAGGTCGGCGCGGTAGGCCATGACCTGCGTGGCGGCATCGATGGGGAAAGCCCATTGGTGGCCGGCGTAGGTGTAGCTCGGGTAGGAGCGGCCGACGGAGCCTCTGGCCAACGCCTCGCGCTCGGCTTCGCGGCCGGCGACGTCGAGCGGGGTGAGGCAGCCTTCGGCGGTGATCTGGCCGACATGCGGGTGGTCGATGACGATCATGTCGTATTGGCGGGCCAGTTCTTCGACCGGGAAGGATTCGAAATCCTGGAGGCTGCGTTTGTCCCACTCGATCACGACGCCGGTCTTGTCGGCCCAGGCCTTTGACGTCGCCACCATCGGGTCGTAGCCGCGGGGATGGCTCCAGGTCATGCCCTTGAGAGTGGTCGTCACAGCTCGAACTCCTTGCGGATCTTGGCGCTCTGCTCACCGATCAACGGGGCGGCGCGGGTGGTGTGGTTGCGGACGCCGTCGATGCGGAGCGGCGAGCTGGTGGTGGTGATTTCAATGCCGTCGTCGCGGGTGAGCGTCTGCAGCATGTCGAGGGCCTTGAAGCCGTCGGAGGCCATGAGCTCGTCCCATTCGAGCACTTTCGCGCACCAGATATCGGCGGGCTCGAGGGTGCCGAGCCACTCGGCGGTGGTGCGGGTGGCCAGCCGCTCGGCGATGATGCGCTTGATGGCGTCGCGGCCGGTGAACCAGCTTTTCGGTTCGGCGGCGTAGGGGGTGAGCGCCGGGAGTTCGAGCAGGTCGCGGATTTTGCCGAGCGGCGTCATGGCCAGCGCCAGCCAGCCATCGGCGGTCTGGTAGACGCCATAGGGGGCCGAGAGATAGGCGTGGGCGGAGCGGAATTCGGAACGCTTCGGCTTGCGGCGGCCATCGTTGAGGTGGGTGGTGAGCACCTCGAACTGGAAGTCGATGAGGGCTTCGAGGAGGCTGGTTTCGACATGGGCGCCTTGCCCGGTGCGGCCCTGGCGGACGAGGGCGGCGAGGATGCCCTGCGCGACAGCGGCGCCAGCCAGCATGTCGGCGATGGCGAGGCCGAAGGGGACGGGGCCCTGGTCGTGGTCGCCGTTGAGCCACATGACGCCGGAGCGGGCCTGGGCGAGGAGGTCCTGGCCGGGGCGTTGGACCCAGGGGCCGGCTTCGCCGTAGCCGGTGATCGAGGCGTAGACGATGCCGGGGTTGATGGCTTTGACGCTGTCATAATCGAGCCCGAGGCGTTCGATGACGCCGGGGCGGAAGTTCTGCAGGGTGACGTCGGCCTTGGTGAGCAGCTTCTTCAGCGACGCGATATCGGCCGGGTTTTTGAGGTCGAGCGCCAGACTCTCTTTCGAGCGATTGATGGCATGGAAGATGGTGCTGTCGCCGCCGATCTCGGTGTCGCTGAGATAGAGGCGGCGGCTGAGGTCGCCGCCATCGGGGCGCTCGATCTTGATGACGCGCGCCCCGAGATCCTGCAGGCGCAGCGAGGCGTAGGGGCCGGAGAGGAACTGGCAGAGATCGACGACGAGGATGCCGTCGAGAGGCAGGGCGGGCATGCTGATCCTGTCAGTCGAGGTGGAAGACTTCTTCGGTGCTGGCCCACCATTCGCCGTCGGCGCGGCTGTCGAGCGGCGTCTGCATGGGGTTGCAGACCGACCACCATTTCTGCGTCACCGGGTCGGCGGCCATCTTGGCCATGTCGGCGGCAAAATCGGTGCCGACATACTCGAAATAGGCGAACATCAGGTTTTCCGGCTCGCGCAGGTAGATCGAGTAGTTCTGGATGTTGGAGGCCTTGATCTGGGCCAGCACCTGCGGCCAGGCGTCGGCGTGGAGCCGCTTGTATTCGGCCATGTGCTCGGGCTTGAGGCCGATGACGGAGCCGTAGCGCTTCATGAATTCCTCCCGGGTTTTGACGTGGTTCGCATGGGTGTGGGCCATTTACCAGTGGGCAAAAGGCTGGGGGCAGGGCGCCCGCTGCGCCTTTCGCTGCATGGTGTGGAACGCCGCAGCGCGGTAAGCCGCCTGAAGGCGGCGTTGGCCGGTATCAGAGGATTTACGATGGGTTTCGAGTTCCGGCCGGTGGGCCATACGGCGCTCAAGGTGACGAGCCTGGGGTTCGGCTGTGCGTCGATCGGCAATCTCGGGGCGGCGTTCACCGATGCCGAGTGCGAGGCGGTGCTCGGTCGCGCGTGGGAGGCGGGCATCCGCTATTTCGATACCGCGCCGCATTATGGTCGCGGCCGGTCGGAAGTGCGGCTCGGGGCGTTCCTGAGGACGAAGCCGCGCGGTGAGTTCGTCATCTCCACCAAGGTGGGGAAGGTGCTGCGGCCGGGCGCCAAGGTGGATGCGGCGGACGGGTTCATCGACCCGCTGCCGAACGACGCGCATTACGACTACACGGCCGAGGCGATCGAGGAGGCGCTGGCGGGATCGCTGGAGCGGCTCGGGGTGGGCCATGTCGACATCGTTTATGTGCACGATATCGGTACGATGACGCATGGCGCGGCCAATGCGCGGCACTACGAGAACCTGATGGCGACGGGGCTGCCCTATCTGCAGCGGCTCAAGGCCGAGGGGAAGATCGGGGCGATCGGTATCGGCGTCAACGAGACGGCGATTGCGGAGCAGATCCTCAAGGCGGCGGCGCTCGATGTGATCTTGCTCGCGGGACGGTGGACGCTGCTCGATCGCGACGGCGAGGCGGAGCTGGTGCCGCTGGCGCGGGACAAGGGTACGAGCCTCGTGCTGGGCGGCATCTACAATTCGGGGATCCTGGCGCTCGGGGCGAAGCCCGGCGCGTGGTTCAACTATCAGCCGGCAAGCGAGGATGTTCTGGCGCGCGTGCGCGAGTTGGAAGCGCGGGCGGCAGCTGAGGGCGCGAGCCTGCCGCAGGCGGCGCTGCAGTTCGGGCTGACGCGGCCGGGCGTGGCGAGCGTGCTGGTGGGGACGGCGAGCGTGCCGCAGCTGGAGCAGAACCTGACCCTCGCGGCTTCGCCGGTTTCGGCTGAGGCCGCCGCACGTCTGTTCAAGTAGGAGGGGAATATGAGCCGGATCGTTCGCGTCGACCTCGTGATGGTCGACCTGAAGCCGAAGGTGAAGCGGGTCGATGCGATCCAGAGCTTCGTGAGCCAGGAGACGCCGATCGTCCGCATCACCGATGCGGATGGGGTGGTGGGCACCGGCTACAGCTACACGATCGGCACCGGCGGGCATTCGGTGATGGCGCTGCTGGAGCGGACGCTGTCGCCGGCGATCATCGGCGAAGATGCCAACGATATCGAGAAGATCTGGAAGAAGCTGCTGTTTTTGACCCACGCGACGACCGTCGGGGCGATCACGGCGATCGCCATGGCGGCGATCGATACGGCCTTGTGGGACCTGAAGGCGCGGCGCGCGTCGCTGCCGGTGCACAAGCTGATTGGTGGGGCGCAGGACAAGGTACGGCTCTACACCACCGAGGGCGGGTGGCTGCACCTCGAGGAGTCGGCGCTCGTCGAAGACGCGCTGCGCGCCAAGGAGGCGGGGTTCGGCGGCTGCAAGCTGAAGGTCGGGCGGCCGATCCACGAGGACGTGCGGCGCATCGGCAAGGTGCGCGAGGCGGTGGGGCCGGGGTTCGAGATTTTCACCGATGCCAACCAGGCTTTCGCGGTGGATGAGGCGATCCGGCGGGCACGGGCCTACGAGGCGCTCGATATCGGCTGGCTCGAGGAGCCGCTGCCGGCGGACGATATTGCCGGGCACAAGCGGCTGGTGGAGCACACCAGCATTCCGATCGCGGTGGGCGAGAGCCTCTACTCGCACCTGCATTTCCGCGAGTACCTGGAGCAGCATGCGGCGAGCGTGGTGCAGGTGGATGTCGGCCGTATCGGCGGGATCACGCCGTGGCTGAAGGTGGCGCACCTCGCGGAGTGCTTTAATACGCCGGTCTGCCCGCATTTCCTCATGGAGCTGCATGTGGCGCTCTGTGCGGCGGTGCCGAATGCGCGGTGGGTGGAATACATCCCGCAGCTCGAGGATCTGACCACCGAGGGCATGCGGATCGAGGGCGGGTATGCGCTGCCGTCGGCCGAGCCGGGTTTGGGGATTACGTGGGATTTTGCGGCGATCTCGCGGATGGCGGTTGAGGGCAGTGCGGTCAGCGTGAGCTGACCCCACCTCAGATGAACATCCCCATGTGGCGCTGGAGGGCGGCGTTGAAGTGGGCGACCAGGGCCGCTTCGGCGCGGTCGGGGTCGCGGGCGGCGCAGGCGTCGATGATTTCGAGGTGTTCCTTGATCGAGCGCTGGGCCAGCGGGACCGTCATCTTGCGGTCGAGGCGGACCAGCCGCAGGTAGGTGTGCATGCGCTTGTAGCTGACGTCGATCAGCGGGTTACGCAGGATGTCGATCACCGAGTTGTGGAGCAGGGATTCGAGCGCCTCGATTTCTTCCATCGCGTCGGGGGTGAGGCCGGACTGCTCGATCTGGGCGGCGAGCCTGCGGTGGCGGTCGCCGATTTCCTTGATCAGGTCGTCGTCGCCGAGTTCGGCGAAGGTGCGGACGGCGGCGCGCTCGAGGATGGTGCGGAACTGGTAGGTCGATTTCGTCAGCTCGAGGCCGGGCTTCACGAACTGGATGCCGGAGCGCGGGTGGATGGTGAGGATGCCCTCGACCTCCAGCGTGCGGAGCGCGTCGCGGAGCGGCGCCACCGGGATGCCGAGCAGCTTCACCAGGTCGTTCTGAGACACGAAGGCGCCCGCCGGCAGCCGGCGATCGAACAGGCTTTCGAGGAGGCGCGTGTAGGCGAGATCACTCAGCCGCCCTCCGGGTTGCGCTTCTGCCAGCACCTCTGATGCCCCTCTGATCGCCACTTGTGCGTCCGCCTTCATTGGTCTATTACCACCACCAACTGATATATCAACGTCTCACACTAGTCGATCAGAGATCGTCGCCTTATGCGCATCACCGAGTTCCGCATCACCCGTTTCCAGTTTGCCCGCGACCGCGTGATCGGCGACAGCCAGGTCCGTGCCGACGATGTGAACATAGCGGCGCTGGAGCTGATTGCCGATACCGGCGCGGTCGGGCTGGGGTTTATCCAGACCTTGTTTTTCCCGCTGCCCGATCAGGCCGAGATCGAGCGCGTGTTCCGCTCCGAAGTGTGGCCGGGCCTCGAAGGTCAGCCGCCGGCGGCGCTGGTGCATCGGGTCGGCCGGGCGCGCGGCGGCAACCAGCGGGCCTTCGGCCTGCCGTTCCATGAGGCGCTGCAGGTGGCGCTGTGGGACCTCGCGGCCAAGGAAGTGAACCTGCCGCTGCACCAGATGCTGGGCAGCCGGCGCGACAAGGTGGAGGCTTATGCCTCGGGGCTGGATTTCCACCTCTCGGACGATGAGTTCGCGAAGTTTTTCGCCCATGCCGATGCGATCGGGTACCGGGCGTTCAAGATCAAGGTCGGCAGCCCGGATTTCGACTGGGACATGAACCGCCTGCGCATCCTCAAGGAGAATGTGCGGAAAGACGCGCTGTTCATGATCGACGCCAACGAGGCGTGGGGTGCCAAGGAAGCGCTGGTGAAGCTCACCGCTATCCGTGACGCCGGGTTCGAGCTCTTGTGGGTGGAGGATCCGATCCTCCGCAACGACCATCTCGGGCTCAAGATGCTGAAGGACGCGGCCAACTGGACGCTGATCAACTCGGGCGAATATCTCGATGCGAACGGCAAGCGGCTGCTGATGGAAGCGGACGCGACGGACATCCTCAACGTCCACGGCCAGGTGACGGACGTGATGCGGATCGGCTGGCTCGCGGCGGATCGCGGCATTCCGGTCAGCCTCGGCAACACCTTCCTCGAAGTCGGCATCCACATGGCCTGCGCGCTGCCCGAAGTGCAGTGGCTCGAATACTCGTTCCAGAATTTCGACCACCTGGTCGACGAGCCGGTCACGATCAAGGACGGCTGGGCCTATGCGCCGAACCGGCCGGGCCATGGCCTCGTGCTCAGCGAAACCGCCCGCAAGCAGTGGGCCCGACCCAATCTTCTGCCGCGCTCCGCGCTCGGCGACGCCCCGTTCAATCCGCGCACAAGGACGTCCTCTGGCGCGGCGTGAGACTACGCATACCAACGTCATCCTAGGGAGGAGACACAAATGAATCTTCTGCGCACTTCGGTGGCGCTTTCGGCGATGCTCGTCGCCGGCGCTGCCCTTGCCCAGGACGGTGCCATCACCGTGTGGGCCGATGCCACCCGCCAGCCGGCCGTCGAGGCGTTCATCGCCGCGCATCCGGAAGTGCCGGTGAACCTCGTGACCGATGACGGCTCGGCCGGCGCCTCGGGCACGTTCCAGACCAAGATCGGGCTGGCCGACCAGGCCGGTGAAGGTTGGCCGGACGTGGTGTTCTCGAGCCAGAACAACGACGCCGCGTGGGCCGCCAAGGAAACCAACGGCGTGCAGGCCTTCGCACAGGTGCTGAACGAGGGCTTCCTTGACGACGAGTTCCTCAAGGGCTTTACCCCGGGCGCGCTTGACCCGGTGACGGTCGACGGCAAGGTCTATGGCCTTCGCAACGACCTCGCGCCGGTGCTGTTCTGGTACAACAAGACGCTGCTGGACTCGTTCGGCTATGCGGCTCCGACCACCTGGGAAGAGTACCAGGAGCTTGGCGACAAGCTGGCGGCCGATCACCCGGGCTATTTCCTCGGCGCCATCGGCGACTCGTTCGAGGGCCCGTATATCTACTACTGGAGCGGCCAGGCGCCGATCTTCCAGGTCGAGGGCGATGCCTTCAAGTCCGACACTTCGGCTCCGAACTCCAAGAAGGTCAACGACCTGATCGACCACATGGTCGCCAACAAGACGCTGACGCTCGACAGCCTGTTCGGGGCGAACTTCGTCGCCAACGCGTCCAAGCTCGTCGCCATTCCGGGCGCTGCCTGGTACGCGGGCGCGGTGTTCCAGAACCCCGGCAACGTCAACGCCAAGGCGGGTGACTGGGTGGCTGCACCGCCGCTGAAGTGGAAAGACGGCGATGCCGTCACCGGTAACGTGGGCGGCGGCGTCTGGTACGCTTCGAGCCACACGGCGAACCCCGAGGCGGTGAAGACCTTCCTCAAGTTCATCGTTTCGGATGAGAAGACTGCCGGCACCGGCGGCCTCCCGGCCTACCAGGCGGCGGCCGACAAGTGGCTCGAAGCCCAGGCGGCGAGCGGCTTCTACGCCGGTGACTTCAAGGCGGCGATCAATACGGCCGCTTCCTCGGTGTGGAATGGCTGGGGCTACCCTAACTTCTCCCCCGAGACGGCTTGGGCCAAGGTCGTGACCCCGGGTCTCGCCGCCGGCAAGACGATGTCGGACCTCGCTGCCGACTGGCAGACCGAGATGAAGAACGAGGCGCAGGTCGTCGGCTACACTGTCGAGTGATCTGACTTGAAGTTTGGCCGGGGGCGCGCGATGTGCCCCCGGTTTTGCAATGCAAGTGCCTGGAGCCGCGACGCGTGACGACGATCGACAACATTGCTGCTGCCCCGGCCGTTCGGCCGCGGTCGAGCCGCCGCAGCGTCGAGAAGGCGCAGGGGCGGATGGGGGCGGCGTTCGTCAGTCTCTATACGCTGTTCCTGCTGGCGTTCGGCGTGCTGCCGGCGATCTACGCGATCTATCTCGCCTTCACCAAGAAGGGCGCGTTTGTCGGGTTCGACAATTTCGCCAAGGTGTTCAAGGACTACCGGTTCTGGCCGGCGGTCGAGCATGTGGGCATCTTTCTCGTCGTCTGGCTGATCCTGCTGGTCGTGCTCGTCGTGCTGCTGGCGGTGCTGGTGCACTCGATCGGCATCAAGTGGCTCTCGAACGGGACGCGGTTCATCTATTATATCCCCGGCGCGCTCGCCGGTGCATCGAGCGTGATGCTGTGGCTGTTCGTGCTCGACCCGACGGTGAGCCCAGTGGCGTTCCTGCTCAAGACCTTCGGCTTCGACTCGCTGGTCTCCGTCGTGCAGGTCGACCGGCTGCCCTTCGTCCTCGCGGTGATCGCGTTCTGGACGGGCGCGGGCGGCTGGATCGTCGTGATGTACGGGGCGCTCAACAATATTCCGAAGGAAGTGCTGGAGGCGGCGCGCGTCGATGGCGCGGGCGCCATCCGCATCGCCTGGTCGATCCAGATCCCGCTGATGCGCAAGTGGATCGCCTACATGGTGATCATGAGCTTTGCCGGCGGCACGCAGCTCTTCGTCGAGCCGCGGGTGCTCAGCCAGGCCAGCCGTGGCGTGGTGGGGCAGGACTATTCGCTGAACCAACTCGCCTTCCTCTATGCGTTCAAGCAGTCCGACTTCAATGGCTCGGCGGCGATCTCGCTGCTGCTGCTGGTGGTGGCGCTGGCGCTCTCCGTCTACTTCGTCTTCAAGGGTGGCCTGTTTGAGCGCGCCTGATTTCGCCATGGATAAGCCGGCGGGCGCGATGACGCCCGGCCAGTGGATGGGCCGCGCTCTCGCGATCCTGATCCTCGTGGTGTTCGTGCTGTTCTTCGTCGTGCCGCTGATCTGGCTGGTGCTGGCGCCGACCAAGACCGACCGGCAGCTGCTGCTCGATGCGCCCTTCGCGCTCGGGAGCTGGGACACGCTCGTCGCCAACTGGACGGCTCTGGTGACGTTCCAGAAGGGGCTGCTCTGGACCTGGATCGGCAATTCCGCCTTCTACTGCGTCGCGGCGCTGGTGATCACGCTGATTATCTCGATCCCGGCCGGGTACGCGATGGCGCTGACCGAGTTCCGGGGCCGCCGGGCGCTGCTCGCAGCGACGCTGATCGTGATGCTGGTGCCCTCGACGGCGCTGGTGCTGCCGATCTTTCTCGAGCTGTCGGCGGTGAAGCTGATCGGTAATCCGCTGGCGGCGATCCTGCCGTTCTCGTTCTTCCCGTTCGGCGTCTACCTCACCTACATCTATTTCTCGACCGCGGTGTCGCGCGACCTGCTCGATGCGGCGCGGATCGACGGGGCCAACGAGTTCCAGGTGTTCATGAAGATCGCCATGCCGCTCGCCACGCCGGTGATCGCGCTCGTCGGCTTCTTCAACTTCACCGGCAACTGGAACAATTACTTCCTGCCCTATGTGACGCTGCCGGGGAAGAAGGCGCCGATCCAGGTGGGGCTGGCCGAGCTGCTGTCCAACGTGCCGGCCTTCAATCCGACCAATGCGGCTTCGACGACGATTTCGCTTTCGGCGCTGGCGCTGGCGACGCTGCTGGCGATTGCGCCGGTGCTGATCGTGTTCCTCTTCGCCCAACGCTACCTCGTCAGCGGCATGACGGCGGGCGGCACCAAGGAGTAGGTCATGGTCCAGCGGATGGGCATGGTGATCGGGGTGAAGCCCGAGAAGCTCGATGAGTACAAGCGGCTCCACGCGACACCGTGGCCGGAGATGGATGCGGCCCTGTCCGCGGCGAACATCCGCAACTACTCGATCTACCTGCGCGAGCCAGAAATGCTGCTGTTCGGCTACTGGGAGTATATCGGCTCGGACTACGAGGCGGACATGAAGGTGCTGGGCGAGCGGGCCATCACCAAGGAATGGCTCGCGCTGACCGACCCGTGCCAGGCGCCGCTCAAGACGGCTGAGCCGGATGAGTGGTGGAGCATGATCCCCGAAATCTACCATCTCGACTGAGGAGACGCCGATGGTGAAGCTGAACGGGCGGACGTATACGCGCCGCGAGATCGCCGAGCGGGCGGGCATGCTGAGCCAGTTCGCCGGGGTGCGGCTGATGGAGCTCAGCGACGGGGTCGAGCGCGGCATCCGCATGCTCGAATTCCGCACCGGCTCGGGGCTGCGGTTCACGGCGCTGGTCGACCGGGCGCTCGATATCGCGGACTGCGAGTTCAACGGCAAGGCGATAGGCTGGAACTCGCCGGCCGGGTTCCGGCATCCGGGGCTGCATGAGTACGAGGGCGAGGGTGGGCTCGCCTGGGCGCGCTCGTTCTCGGGGCTGCTGGTGACCTGCGGGCTCGACCACATCCTGTTCATGAACGAGGTTTCGGCCGAGACGTACGTCTACTCGCCCAAGAAGACGGTGAGCCACTCGCTGCATGGGCGGGTGGGGACGATTCCGGCGCGGCTCACCGGCTATGGCGAAGAGTGGCACGGCGACGAGTGCGTGCTCTGGGCCGAGGGCATCGTGCAGCAGTCGGCGGTGTTCGGCGAGGATCTGCACCTGATCCGGCGGATCGAGGCGGATGTCGGCGGCAAGGATATCCGTATCACCGACCGGGTGGTGAACCACGGATTCTATAAGACGCCGCACATGTACTGCTACCACATCAATGTCGGGCATCCAGTGCTCGACGAGGGCTCGCGCTATCTCGCGCCGATCAGGGATGTGGTGTGGGCGGCGCATGCGGGCGACGACTATCGCAAGCAGGGCGTGGGGTATCGGACGCTGCCGGCGCCGAAGCTCGATTTCCACGAGCAGGTGTGGCAGCACGAACTGGGTGCTGATGACTCCGGCAAGCAGTTTGTTGCGTTGGTCAACGATCGGGCCGGGATCGGCTTTGAGGTGGAGACACGCAAGGAGCAGTTTCCGTGCCTCTATGAGTGGCAGAACCTCCAGGCCGGGCAGTATGCGCTCGGGATCGAGCCCTCTACCAACCATGTGCTGGGTAACAACGCGGCGCGGGAGCGCGGCGAGATGATCTGGCTGCAGCATGGGGAAGAGAAGCGCTACGACAGCGTGTTCCGCGTGCTGGACGGGGCGGCGGACATCGCGGCGAGTGAGGCGCGGATCCGGGCGATCTCGGGCCAGCCGGATGACGATTATCCGGCAGTGTCGGGCAATCACGTGAAGATCGGCGGGCGCTGATGGGGGCGGATCACTTCGGTTCGCTCGCCGGGCGGACCATTCTCTATACCGGTGCGGCGGGTGGGCTGGGGCTCGAGACGACGGTCGAGATGCTGCGCTCGGGCGCGAAGGTCATCGCCATCGACAACAACCCGGTGAAGGTGGCGGCGTTGCAGGCCGCTGCAGCCGGGATGGGCGGGCTCACTGTGTCGATGCTCGACATGTCGGACCTCGCCGGTTTCAAGGCTGGGCTCGAGACGCTGTCGGGCGAGGTCGGCGGGTTCGACGTCGTCATCAACAATGCGGCGATCTACCCGAGCAAGCCGTTCGAAGACTACACGATCGAAGAGATGCAACTGGTGCAGCGCGTCAATGTCGATGCGGGCATCGTCGCGGTGCAGGTGGCGCTGCCGCACATGAAGGCGGCGGGGCGCGGTCGGATCATCAACATCTCGTCGGTGACGATTTCGGGCGGCTGGTCGGACCTGACGCCCTATGTGCAATCGAAGATGGCGCTGGTGGGGCTCACCCGCTCGTGGGCGCGCGAGTTCGGCAAGCACGGGATTACCGTCAATGCGGTAGCGCCGGGGGCGTTTCCGACCGATGCCGAGAAGATCCACCCCGACCTGCCGGCTTACGAGAAGCGCATCTACGAGGCGCAGGCGCTGCAGCGGCGCGGGGCGCCGGCCGATATTGCCAATGCGCTGATGTTCCTTGCTTCCGACGCCGCCTCCTTCATCACCGGCCAGACCATTCACGTGAATGGCGGCTGGACCATGTACTGAAAGACACCCCATGGGCATCCTGTCCGGTTATCGCGTTCTCGATTGTTCCATCGCCATGGCGGGCCCGTTTGCGGCGCAGCGGCTGGGCGACCTCGGCGCCGACGTCGTCAAGGTGGAGCCGGTGACGGGCGAGTGGCAGCGCCACACGGCGGCGGGCGGGGCGCGCGGCAACAAGGTCAACGTCTCGTTCCTGTCGCTCAACCGCAACAAGCGCTCGCTGGCGGTGGACCTGAAGGACCCCGACGGCAAGGCGGTGCTGCTCGAGCTGGTGAAGACGGCCGACGTGTTCTTGCAGAACTACCGGCCGGGCGTGGCGAAGCGGCTGGGCGTCGACTACGAGACGCTGAGCGCCATCAACCCGCGGCTGATCTACGTGTCGATCTCTGGCTATGGCGAGGATGGGCCGTATCTCCACCGGCCGGGGCAGGACCTGGTGCTGCAGGGCATGTCGGGCGCCATGCTGTCGGCCGGGCGTGAGGGCGAGCCGCCGAATGCGGCGGGGCAGTATCTGGTCGACGGGATCACCGCCTACACGGCGTTCGAGGGGGCGCTGGCGGCGCTGCTCCATCGCGAGCGGACCGGCGAGGGTCAGCTGGTGCAGGTGAACATGCTGGACGCAATCACCACGATCCAGATGCAGGAGCTGTCGGTGTTCACCGTGGGGCACAAGCCGCAGACGCGGTCGGCCGAGCCGCATGCGCATGTCTACATCCGCGCGCCCTACGGGGCGTTCGCGACGAGCGATGGGTTCATCATCGTGGCGTTCCCGAAGTTGGCCAATCTCGGGCAAACCATCGGCGAGCCGAGCTTTTTGACCATGGACGACGAGGTCGACACCTGGACGAAGCGCGACGAGATTTTTGCCAAGACGCGCGACCGGCTGAAGACCAAGACGACGGCCGAGTGGCTGGAGCTGCTGCGCGCCGCCGATATCTGGTGCGGCCCGGTCTATGGCTATGCCGACCTCGTCGAGGACGAGCAGATCAAACACAACGGCACGTTCGTCGAGTATGACCACCCGACCGAGGGCCACGTGAAGACCCCGGGCTTCCCGATCCGGTTTTCGAAGACGCCGTCGACGGTGGATCGCGGGGCGCCGGTGGTGGGGCAGCATAGCCGCGACGTGCTGATCGAGGCGGGTTACGACGACGCGCAGATCGAGGCGCTGCTGAAGAAGGGCGCGGTGGCGGAGAACGGGGTATGAGCGAGAACATCCTCGTATCGCGCGACGGGTTCGTCGGCACGATCACCATCAACCGGCCGGAAAAGCTGAACGCGATGACGCCCGAGATGGCGGCGGCGCTGGTGGCGGCGGTGACCGAGTTCAACAAGGATGACGGGGTTCGCTGCGTGATCCTGACGGGCGCCGGTGAGCGCGCGTTCTCGGCGGGGTCGGATATCCGGACGCTCGACGACTACGACACGGCGTGGAATTTCCGTAACCGGCCGGACTATTGCGACGCCATCCGGGCCCTGCTGAAGCCGTCGATCGCGGCGGTCAACGGCTATGCCTTCGGTGGCGGGCTCGAGACGGCGATGGCCTGCGATATCCGCATCGCCGCGGCGAACGCGAGCTTCGCGGCGCCTGAGATCAAGCTCGGCTGGATCGGTGGCGGCGGGATGGCGGTGAACCTCGCGCATGCGATCGGGCCGTCGAACGCGGCGCTGATGGTGATGACGGGCGATCCGATCGATGCGGCGACGGCGGAGAAGTGGGGGCTCGTCTCACGCGTGGTACCGCAGGCCGAGCTGATGGCGGAAGCGATGAAGATTGCCCAGGCGATTGCGGCGCGGGCGCCGATTGCGGCGGAGACGGCGAAGCTGAACCTGCGGGCGGCGTGGGAGCTGTCGATCGCCAACGCGATTGCCTACGAGCGCGACCTGCAGGCGATCTGCTTTGCCACCGAGGACGCGAAAGAGGGCCGTGCCGCCTTCAAGGAAAAGCGGGCGCCGGTGTTCAAGCGCCGCTGAGCGGGAAGCGCTCATCGATCCACGGGGCGGCTTTGCGCGTCGTCGGCAGGTGCATCTTGCCGACGCCGGGGAAGAAGACGATGCGGGCCTGCTCGGGCAGGTCGGGCACGCAGTCGAGCCGGAAATGCATGACGCCGTCGGACTTGTCCCACGTCGCCTCGTCGGGGCCGAGCGTGTGGGCGATCCAGGCCTGGTCGGTGCCGGTGAAGCCGGCGGCGGCCGTCGTGGCCGCGGCAGTGGCAGGGTCGAAGCGATCCCAGACTTGCGGGCGGGCATTGGCACTCATCAGCAGCAGCGAGCCGTTATAGGGCTGCCCGGCCACTGAGTTGGAGCGGTAGAGGACGATGTCCTCCTTGCGCCCAAGGATCCCGTCGAGGTTGCCGACGATGGCGGTGTCGAGATCGATCCAGGCGAAGCGCGGCCCGATCAGCGACGCGGCGTCCGGGCCGAAGAGGCGCAGGCGGCGATAGCAGCCGCCGAGTTCGGCATGCTCCTGCCAGATCGGCACGATGCGGATGCCGCTGTCGATGCCGGTGGGGTTGTCGGTGACCAGCACCACGTCGTGCGGAATGGTGAGGTTCGCCTCGATCTGCCGGTAGAGCCGGTTCACCGCCTCGGTCGAAAAATCGAACAAGATGTGCAGCTTCCGCGGATTGGCCCATTTCCACAACACGATCTGCAGGCGGTTGGCGGGATCGGACATCTGGGTTCCTTCAGTCAGGACTGCTTGCGCCACAGCGAGACGTGTTCGCTCAGCGGTATCACGAGGGGCTGGTTGTTGCGGTCGTAGACCTTCGCGGGCTCGCCGGTCTTGGGCAGCGCGCCGATCGGGGTGTAATGCGCGGCGACGACCGTATCGATGAAGCGGAACGACATGTAGTCGATCGCGAGGATGCCGCCGGGTCGCAGATGGCGATCGAGGTCGATCACCGCGCGCTCGAAGGTGGCGAAGCTCAGGTAGGGGGTTGGGTCGGCCGGCCAGTTGTGCACGGTCTCGGGGCGGTGGAGCACGCTGAGGCAGGTGATGGCATCGAAGGTGCCGGCCCCGGTTTCCTCGATGCTGCCCGCGACCCAGAACCGGGTCGAGCGATCCCGCATCTTGCGGCGGGCGCGGCTGATACGGTGGCTGTTGATGTCGATGCCGGCGAGGATGGCGGAGGGGAGATAGGACCTGAGCGTCACCAGTTCTTCGCCGGTCGAGCAGCCGAAGGACAGCACGCGCGGTTGCGGCAGGTGGGCGAGCCCGTCCCGCAACGATGCGAAGATGCGCGGGTAGCGGTCGATCTCGGTGCGTCCGCCGGGCTGGTAGAGCTGGTGCGCCCGCTCCTTCCAGATGCGCTTGCGGGCGTTGCGCTCCGAAGGCAGGAGCCGGAAGGCAGACCGGATCGGCCCGAACAGCCAGGGCACCGATTTCACGGCGGACTTGAACCCGGTCCAGCTGTCGCCGAGCGTGGCGGGACGGGATGGGGTCAGGTGCCCGATCGACAGACCGTCGCGCAGCAGTGCGGCATCGACCTGCGGGACGAGGTTGTCGGGGCTCTCGCCGGTCAGCCGCAGGTCCGTCAGCGCAAGGGCGTCGCGGAGCGCTGGGGCGAGGAAGTGGGCTTTGCCGGCGGTGACCGGCATGGCGTTGGCCTTCAGGGCGGCGTGGGCCAGCGTGCGGTTGCTGAGCCAGGCCGGTTCGCTCAGCAGCAGCAGCTTCATCTGCGAGGGATGATCGAGCCGCAGGCGAGCGTAGCGGCGGAAAGGGGTGTGCAGCGTCCGCCAGCCGCCTTCTCGGGTGCGGTACCCCTTCGCGACGAGGTCGTACATCAAGGGGCGGAGCGCCGTGCTCGGACGGAGCAGGAGAGTGATGACCCCGGTGTGTCGGGTTGCCGGGTGCGGATAGACAGTTTCGCCGAGTCCGAGGCCGCCCAGCATCAGTGGATCGTGGCGAGCGATGGTAGGCTCGGCCAGGATTTCAGCTGCTGTGTCCTCGACGGCGACGAGGCGGCGTTCCTCCAACAGGGTCGCGGTCCGCAGGCGGCTCAGCAACCAATCCGGCCCGGTGTAGCCGCCTTCGCGCTGGCGCAGGGCGACCAGCGGGAGAAGATCGCGCCACGGCGCCGGGTAAGGCTCCTCATCGCCCTCGGGCCGGCGCAGGGCCGCAATCCACCGCTCCCAGGCAGCAGCACGTCCGGCGGCAGGTCCGGCGCAGAGCCGGAGAAGCTCCTGCTCGGCCTCCATCAGCGGCGGCCCGGGGCGGAGAGATTACGCTTGCGGCGCATGAAGGCGGGCTCGGCCAGGTGCTTCAGCGTTTCGCCGGCGAGCTGACGGGGCGAGCCGGCGCCCCAGCGGCGCGCCATCTGGACGATGAAGGGCAGCGGCGTCGCGAAGCGGTGGCCCGCCTGCCGCTGGCAGGCGTTCCAGGCGATGCCGACGCGTCGGAAGAAACCGGCCGCCTCGTTGAGGTCGGCGGTGCCGCGAAAGAAGGCCTGGTCGTAGGCCGGCATCTCGCTGCTCGCGAGGCGGGCGAGGATTTCGGCGGGCACCGGCGCGTTCAGGTTTTCGGCGAGGTAGCCAAGGGTGGCGGCGAGCAGGGGGCCGCAGCGGTGGCGCCTGGCTTCGGTCTCGATGAGGTCCCAGCGGAAGCTGTCGCCGTGGCGGGCCAGGATGAAGTGGGCGTCGAGCATCCAGCGGATCGAGAGCTGCATGAGGCTGCGCGAATAGCCGTGGAGGCAGGCGTGGAACAGCTGATGTTCAGGCGCGAGCGTCAGGGCGTTCGCGAAACCGGGCTGCCCGAGCGGCACGGCTTCGGACCAGAAGCCGTCATCGGCGCGCTCCCACAGCGAGCAGTTGAGGATGTTGTAGTGGAGGTCGAGGTTGACCTTGCGGGCCTCGTTGCGGAAGGCAAAGGCGTGGGTGCTGAGGCCGGGCGTGGCGCGGCTATGCGTGCTTTCGGGGCGGGCATCGGTAAAGCCCAGATGCTGCAGCACGATGGCGGCGTCGCCGAAGCGCTCGTGCGGCACGGCGAGGTCGAGGTCACCCATCGGGCGTTGGGCAGGGCTGGGATAGACGCTGCCGGCCAGCGCAAAGCCCTTGAGGAAGAGGATCGGGATGCCAGCTTCGGCGAAGCCGTCGGCGAGGAGTCGGGCCGTGCCTTCGAGGCGGACGAAGTCGTTGCGCGCCTTGAGGTAGCGCTTCTCGATGGCGAGGCGCGCTACAGTCGGCAGGACGGCCATGAGTTCGGCGTTGCCGCGCACCAGTGGCAGGAGCTTCTGGATGCCCTTGTCGGCACTACGGGAGGCGGCGTCGGCGACTAGGTCGAGCGCCGCCGCGGTAGGCGGGGCGGCGCCGGTCAGGGCACGCAGCAGGTCGAGGACAGCCGGCTCGGGCTCGTGGCCGAAATCGCTGAGCTGTGGCGCAGCACCGGTCATTCAAGGCTCCGCGACAGGGCGCTCAGCGCTTCGGGGACGAGCGCCAGGTCGGTGCCGAGATCGAGGCGAAAGGCCGGGAGTTCGGCAAGCAACGGCAGGGCGGCGTCTTCATGGGCTCGCCGGTGCGGGTCGGGCAACTTCTTCGACTGGCGCAGGGCTGCCTCGAAGCGCTCGGCCGCCTCGTCGCGCGAGATCGGGATGATGCGGCTCGCGCCGGGTTCGCCGGTGATGACGGTGAAAACGAGAGCGGCGACCGGCAGGCTGCGGCGCATCGGGCTTTGCGGCCCATCAGGCGGCAGGATCAGGATCGACTTGGCGTCAGGCGCCGCGCCGTGGGGCAGGATGAGTGGACCCGGGAGGTTGGCGAAGAGAGCCTGCGTCTGTTGGGTCAGGTTGCAACTGCAATAGAGCGAGTGACCGATGACCCCGGTCGTCGTGCGCTCTATGACCACCACGTCTTCGCCCACGAGCTGGAAGCCCGCCTGCAGGGCGCTGAGGCAGGTGGTGGATTTCCCGCTGCCGTTGGGGCCGACCAGAAGGAGTCCGGCCTCGCTGCCCGGCGCTGCCACGAGGGCGCCGTGGAGGGCGGGCAGCCCGGCCGAAGTCAGCGCCGATATGAGCGACCACTGGAAGGGGCGGGCGATGGAAATGCGTTGCAGCTCTTCGGCGCTCGGCAGGCACGAGACGATCAGGCCACCGCCGGGGCGGACCCATTCGTAGGGCTCGTCGTAGGTCCAGGCAACGCCGACGGGCAGCGGGATACCAGTCTCGGCGATGCTCCAGGCGCAGATCGTCAGGTCCGGCGCGCCGGCCGTTGGCACGGCTATGTGGCGCATGGGCGCGAAGAGACGTTCCGCCAGCTTCGGTCCGGCGATGCGGATGAGGACGGAAAGCGGGCCGATGGCGACCCGCATCTCGGCGACGGGCACGCGAGACGCGGCCTGCTTGAAGGCGGGCACTGGCGTGTCGGCGATGGCTACGCCGGCCTGACGCTTGCGATCCAGCGCACGCTTGGCGATGGCGAGGAAGTCGGCGTGCACGTTCTTGCTGTGGAGCAGGCTGTGGTTGCCGCCGTGAATACGCCGGATGGTCAACACCTCGTCGACCAGCACATGCCGGAGCCCGGTTTCGTTCGCGCGGACGAACCAGTCCTGATCGGCGCGGGTGATGGTGCGGGTGTCGAGTGGGCCAACCCGGTCGAAAGCGCTGCGGCGTGCGAGGATGCAGGGCATCACCTGGCCGAGCTTTACCTCTCCCACGGCCTCGCCTCCATCCGGTGGCAGGCGGCCATCGGGGCCGGTTTTGACATGGCGGACATTGGTGATGGCATAGTCGGCATCGCCTATGGCGGCGAGCTGGGCGGCGAGCTTGCCGGGCAGCCACAGGTCATCGGCGTCGAGGAACGCGATGAACTCGCCGGTGGCGTGGGCGAGGCCGTCATTGCGGGCGGCGGCGACGCCGCCCTGTGGACGGCGGTGCACAGTCACGCCGGCGAATGTCCCGGCGATGTCGCCGGAACCATCGGTCGAGCCATCGTCGATCACGATCACCTCGAGTTCGGCACCCTGCTGGGCAAGGATAGACTCAAGCGCCTGGGCGATGAAAGCTGCGCCGTTATGGACGGGAACGATGCAGGAAACCCTGGGCAGGCTGGAACTCATTGCTTGGTTCACTGCTACAGGGGCGGGTCCAGTGCGAAGGACTTTTCGAGGTCGTCGAAGGCAGTCAGCGTCGGCGTAGCGTAAACGCCGGAGTACTCGACTGTGGCCGTGGAGGTGGGGCCGGTCGTGGCTTCGATGAGATCGGCGGCGAGGAGCTGGTCGAGAAAGCCGATCGTGTCGGCCTCGACGGTCGCGGAAGCGGTGCCGGTGTCACGGGCGATGGTGGCGGCTATCGCTTCGAGGCTGTGACCGGCTTCCAGCAACTGCCAGATGGCGGTGCCGATGCCGACAGACGAATAGTAGAGACCCGAGTGGAAATTGATGACGACGAGTTCGCCGTCCATGACCTTGCCGGCGGCGTGTTCAACTGGGCGAAACTGCGCGGTCCGCGAGATAGTCATATGCTGATTGCCTTCGAATGCGCCTCAGTCCGGCTTAGGACCGACGGACATCGCTGTCAAACTGCGGTTTGTTTCTGTCCCCGGCAGTCTTTCGGTCAGGCGTGGAAGTAGGTGGTGCGCATCTGGCGCGGGGTGATGCCATAAGCGTTGCGGAAGTGGTCGTAGAACTGGCTGAGTGACGAAAACCCGGACTGGAAGGCGACGTTTTCGATCGAGAGGTCGCCCTCGAACAGCAGGCCGCGGGCGCGGATCAGCCGCATGCGGGTGACGAAGCGGTGGAGCGACACGTTCATCACCGAGGTGAAGAGGTTGAGCGCGTAGTTGGGGTGGAGGCCGACGACGCGGGCAATGTCGTCGGCACTGAGCGGCTCGGCCAGATTCTCGAGGATGTGGCGGACCATGGCGACCACATAGCGGAGCGGAGTGGCACCGCGGGTGGCGGGCTGCACGGCCTCGATCCAGGGCGAGAGCAGCTCGTCCCAGCCGTCGACGGAGGCGCGGCGGAGCATGAGGGCGATCTCGGAGCGAAGGATGTCGCCGCGCTCGGCATCGCCGCGACGATAGTCGTTGTACCAGCGCTCGAGCGTCTCATCGCCGATGCTGCCGAGTGGCAGCGCGATCATGCCGCCACCCATCATGGTTTCAGTGAGACGGCCGAGGCGCGGCATGTGCAGGAAGGCATCGAGCGGCAGGTAGATGTTGCATTGGCGACTGTCGCCGTTGGTGCCGCGGTCGATGCTGGTGGTGCGGTGCGGGATGCCGGCCCAGAACAGGACGAGGCGGCGGGCGGGGACTTCGACCGGCTTGCCGTCGACGAGGTAATCCATCGAGCCCGAGGTCAGCCAGTTCATCTCGATGTGGCCGTGGAAGTGCTCGCGCTCCATCAGTTGCGGATCGAACCAGCGGATGCCGAAGCGGCCAAACGCATTGGTCTTGGCATAAAACTGCCGGTCCGGACGAGGGACGGGCGGAGCGGCTTTGACGAGCGGCGTCGACGGGTTCGGCATGATTGTGGCTATCTTTAAAACCCGGAAATACCCATCCAGATAATCGGATTGTGGCCGCTGCGGCAAGTCGTATCGTTGTTCATAGCTGGATAGCGGAAGCATGGGCGGGAGGCCCGGTTTCCGGCACGTTTCGTGTTGTCCGGCGCAATGGGAGGTACCATGCGAAAGCCAAAATTTGCCCTTGGCGGGGCAGGACTGCTGCTGTCCGTTTCTATCCTCGCGGCGCAGGCGCAGACCGTTACGCCGACCACTCCGCCCGATCCGCCGACTTTCGACGCGCAGGGCACGCCGAACTTCGTCAGCATTTCGGACATCCTCGAATTCAAGGCGCTGCCCGAGTATCACGAGCCCGATTGGGTGACCAAGCAGTTCGTCGATACCGGCAAGCTGCCGCCGGTCAAGGATCGTCTCCCCAAGGAGCCGATGGTCTACAAGACCGCCAATGAGCCCGATGGTACCGGCGTCTACGGCGACGTGATGCGTCACGTCATCGGCGGCCGGCCGCAGGGCTGGAACTACGCTGCCGGCCAGGTCCAGGGCTGGGGCGGTATCGATATCGGCATGTTCGAGTGTCTCACTCGTACCGGCCCGCTGTTCGAAGTGAAGGCCGATGAACTCGAGCCCATGCCGAACCTGGCCAAGAGCTGGGAATGGTCGGCCGATGGCCACCAGTTGACCATGCACCTGATCGAGGGTGCGAAGTGGTCGGACGGCGTCGCGTTCAACGCCGACGACGTGATGTTCTACTGGGACGACAATATCAACGATCCCAACGTGAAGCCGCTGAACTCGGGTGGCCCCGACAGCTTCGGCGTCGGCACCACGCTCAAGAAGGTCGACGACAACACGGTGGTATGGACGTTCAAGGAAGCGTTCCCCAAGCAGTACCTCTACACCATGGCCTATGGTGGGTTCTGTCCGCTGCCGGCGCACCTGTTGAAGCCCCAGCATCCCAAGTACTCGAAGAATACCTACGAGCAGTACCAGAACGCATTCCCGCCCGAGTTCCTGAACTTCCCGGTGATGGGCGCCTGGGCGCCGGTCGAGTATCGGGCTGACGACATCGTCGTCATGCGCCGCAACCCCTACTACTGGAAGGTCGACGAGGCCGGCAACCAGCTGCCCTACCTCGACGAGCTCGAATACAAGCTCTCCACCTGGGCCGACCGTGACGTGCAGGCCGTGGCCGGTACCGGCGACTTCTCCAACCTCGAACAGGCTGAAAGCTACGTCGAGGCGCTGAAGCGCTCTGCCGATCCCGCTGCTCCGGCTCGTCTCGCCTTCGGTGCGCGCACCATCGGCTACTCGATCCTGCCGAACCTCTCCGGCAATGGCTGGGGTGAGCCCGATGCCCGCCAGCAGGCGGTGCGCGAGCTCAACCGCAACACGGACTTCCGCATCGCGCTCTCGTCGGCGATCGATCGCCAGCATGTGGGCGAGTCGCTGGTGAAGGGTCCGTTCACCGCCATCTATCCGGGCGGCCTCTATGCGGGCACTGCCTATTACGACAAGGCCTCGACCGTCTTCTATCCGTACAACATCGATGCCGCCAAGGCGCTGCTTGAAAAGGCAGGGCTCAAGGATACTGACGGCAACGGCATCCTGAACTTCCCCGCCGGCACCGCGGATGGCCAGGATGTGTCGGTGACGCTGCTCGCCAACTCCGACTACCAGACCGACAAGAACCTCGCCGAAGGCGTGGTGGCGTCGATGGAAGCGATCGGCATCCGTGTCATCGTCGACCTGGTGTCGGGCGCCAACATGACCGCGACGCAGAACAGCGGCAAGTGGGACTGGCAGATCTCCCGTAACGGCTCGGAGCTGATTTCGGTGGTGCAGAATACCGCATCGCTGGCCCCGACCGGCCCGCAGACGAGCCCGATGCACCGCGCCGGCACGGACGGCACCGTCGACCTGCTGCCCTATGAACAGCAGATGGTGGATGTGGTGAACAAGTTCATCACGACCTCGGACGCTGCCGAACGCGTCGACCTGATGAAGCAGTACCAGAAGCTCTACACCGAGAACGTGAACGCGATCGGCCTTACCCAGTACCCGGGTGCGCTGATCATCAACAAGCGCTTCGCCAATATCCCGGCCGGCGCCCCGATCTTCATGTTCAACTGGGCTGAGGACAACATCATCCGCGAGCGTGTGTTCGTGCCCGCCGACAAGCAGGCCGGCTTCGAGCTCCATCCCAAGACGCTTCCGGGCGCCCCGGGCATCGGCAACGGACCCGTGTCCGAGTAACTGCCGCAGGCATATGATCGGTGAGGGGGCCGCGCGGCCCCCTCGCTCCTCTCCCTCAGGACCAGAGCACCAATGATCCGCTTTGTTGCAACCCGAATTCTGGCGGCGATCCCGGTTCTCCTGATCCTGTCGATTGCGACGTTCGGGATCATCAAGGCTCAGCCCGGCGACTATGCCGACTACCTGAAGTCGATGCTGATGAGCCAGGGCAACGTCTCGAACGACGACGCCCAGAAGCAGGCCGACGCCTACCGCGAGGCCCACGGGCTCAACGCGCCGCTGCCGATCCAGTACATCAACTGGATGACCGGTATCGTCACCCGCTTCGATTTCGGCGACTCGCTCTACTACAACAAGCCGGTTGGCGCGGTGGTGCAGGAGCGCCTGTCCCGCACGCTGCTGCTGGCGCTCACCTGCCACATTCTCGCATCGGTCTTCGGCATCACGCTCGGGATCATTGCGGCGACCCGACAATATAGCTGGGTCGATACGCTCTTCGGCATCATCTCGTTTCTCGGCATGACCATCCCGAGATTCCTGCTCGCCATCATCATCATCTACATCCTGGCCTTCAAACTGAACGTGCAGGAGATCGGGAGCTTCTTTTCGGCCAAGTATGGCGGCGCGCCCTGGTCGTGGGAGAAGTTCGTCGACCTCGTGAAGCATGTCTGGCCGGTGGTCTTCATCGCCACGTTCGGCGGGCTCGCCTACAATATGCGAGTCATGCGGGCCAACCTGCTCGATGTGCTTAATGCGCAGTATGTCGAGACGGCTCGGGCTAAGGGCCTGCCGCAGTCGGCAGTGATCTTCAAGCACGCCGTGCCCAATGCGCTTCATCCGCTCATCGCTTACCAAGGCGTCGTGCTGCCCTACATGCTTTCGGGTGAAGTGGAGGCGGCGATCGTCTTTGGCCTGCCTACTGTCGGCCCGGCCATCGTCGGTTCGCTCGGCGTCGGCGACATCTGGGTGACGGCGACCTTCATGCTGGTGCTCGCGGCGACGCTGCTCATCGGCAACATCATCTCCGACGTCCTGCTCGCGCTTCTCGATCCGCGCGTGCGTCTCAGCGGGAGCGCCGCAGCATGACCAACCGTGTCGTCGATTCCTCGATCCCCCTTCCATCCGACGCGGTCGGCGGACCCTTGCCGGCCGCTGCCGAGGATGTCTCTTCGGCTCCCGCCGTCAGCCAGGGGCGCTTTGCCAGCGGTGACGAGGGCTACCTGACCCTCGTGTGGCGCCGCTTCCGACGTTCGGCTGTCGGCATGATAGGGCTGGTGCTCGTCAGCCTGCTTCTGTTGATGTCGATCTTCGCCGATTGCTTCGCGCCGATGGACCCCAAGCTGCAGACGCTCTCGTTTGCGCCGCCCGATGCCATCTCCTTCGAGTCGGCCGATGGCAGCCTTTCGCTGCTCCCCAAGGTCTATCCGATCGTCGAGACCGACAAGCTCGACAGCGTGACCTTCCAGCCCATCACCGGCCCCGATCTCGAGCACCCAATCAATCTGGGCTTCTTCGTGAAGGGCTACAGCTACAACATCCTGTGGTTCATTCCGGCCGACTTCCACTTCTTCGGCGCGACAGACGGCAAGCCGGTGCATTTCCTCGGCACCGACAAGCTCGGGCGGGATATCCTCTCCCGCGGCATTGTCGGGTCGCGGATCACGCTGGTCATTGCGCTCGTCGTGGTGCTGCTGACGACAACGATCGGCACGCTCGTCGGCATCACCTCGGGCTATCTCGGCGGCCGGCTCGATACGTGGGTGCAGCGCTTTGTCGAGGTCGTCCTCGCTTTCCCGCAATTGCCGCTCTACCTGGCGCTGACCACGTTGATCCCGGTCACTGCGCCCTCCAACATCTTCATCGCCTTCGTCATCGGCGTCATGGCCTGTCTGGGTTGGGCGCAGCTCAGCCGCGAAGTGCGGTCGAAGACCCTGTCGCTGTCGCGCATCGAGTATGTCCGGGCGGCGATCGCGGTCGGATCGGGAGATTTCCGCGTCATCACCCGCCATATCCTCCCCAACGTGCTGAGCCACATCATCGTGGCGGTGACGCTCGCCATTCCGTCGGTGGTGCTGCTCGAGAGCTTCCTCGGCTTCCTGGGTTTTGCGGTCAAGCCGCCGCTGGTCAGCTGGGGCCTGATGCTGCAGGACACCGGTACGTTCTCGGTGATCGGCTCCTACCCGTGGATCCTGTCTCCGGTGGTGTTCGTGCTCATCACCGTCTTCGCCTTCAACGCGCTGGGCGATGGTCTGCGCGATGCGATCGACCCTTACTGAGGTTTGCCCATGACCAACACGGAAAACCTCAGCCCGGATGAACGCTACGACCTCGGTTCGCATGGCCGCGACCTGATCCTCGATGCGCGCAACATCCAGGTCGACTTCAAGGTCGAGGGCGGTGTGGTGAATGCCGTTCGCGACGTGTCGTTCCAGCTCCACAAGGGCGAGACAATCGCGCTGGTGGGCGAAAGCGGTTCGGGCAAGTCGGTGACGGCGCGCACCATCATGCGGCTCCTGACCAAGCGGGCCACGGTGAGCAAATCGACGAAGCTCACCCTCAACGGCCGCGACATCTACAAGATGTCGGAGGCCGAGGTGCGGAAGCTGCGCGGCAACGACGTGTCGATGATCTTCCAGGAGCCGATGAGCTCGCTGAACCCGGTGTATACGATCGGCCAGCAGCTCTGCGAAGTGCTGCACCTGCACAACAAGATCAGCCGCGCCGAGGCGATGAAGCGGGCCGAGAAGCTGCTCGAAGAAGTGCAGATTCCGGAGCCGGGCGCGCGCCTTCGCTCCTATCCGCACCAGCTTTCGGGCGGCCAGCGGCAGCGGGTGATGATCGCCATGGCGCTCGCCAACCGGCCCGACATCCTGATCGCCGACGAGCCGACGACGGCGCTCGACGTGACGGTGCAGGCGCAGATCCTCAACCTTATCAAGGACCTGAAGCAGAAATACGGGATGGCGGTGATCCTCATCACCCACGACCTGACGATCGTACGCCAGTTCTCGGACTATGTGTATGTGATGCAGCACGGGAAGGTGCAGGAGCACAACACCACCGAGGCGCTGTTCGCCAACCCGCGCCACGCCTACACGCGGCACCTCCTCGCCTCCGAGCCCAAGGGCAAGGCAAAGCCGATCGGCGAGAACGAGCCGACCATCCTCGAGGGCGACAAAGTGCGGGTCAGCTTCACGCTCAAGCGCGGTGGCGCCTTCCGGCCGGATTTCTTCCAGCTCGTGGCCGTGGACAGCCTGTCGCTGAACCTCAAGAAGCACGAGACGCTGGGGCTGGTGGGCGAGAGCGGTTCGGGCAAGACGACCTTCGGGCAGGCGTTGATCCGGCTCATCGGCAACCAGGGCGGCGAGATCTTCTTCGACGGCCAGTCGATCCACGACAAGAACCGCGAGCAGATGCGGCCGCTGCGGCAGCGCATGCAGATCGTGTTTCAGGACCCGTTCGCCTCGCTCAACCCGCGCATGAGCATCCGCCAGATCCTCGAGGAGGGGCTGATCGTCAACGGCATCGGCGCCAACGGCAAGGACCGGGTCGACCGGGTACGGGCGGCACTGCGCGACTCGGGTATGCCGGACAACATCCTCAGCCGTTTCCCGCATGAGTTCTCGGGCGGGCAGCGCCAGCGTATCGCCATTGCCCGCGCCATCGCGCTTGAGCCGGAGTTCATACTGCTCGACGAGCCGACTTCGGCGCTGGATCTCTCGGTGCAGGCGCAGATCATCGAGTTGTTGCGCAAGCTGCAAGCCGATCGCGGCCTCAGCTACCTGTTCATCTCGCACGACCTGAAGGTGGTGCGGGCGCTGTGCCACCGGGTGATGGTGATGCAGCACGGCAAGGTGGTGGAGGAAGGCCCGGTGGACGAGGTGCTGACCAACCCCAAGACCGACTATACGCGGCGGCTCGTGCGCGCCGCCTTCGAGATCGCCGCGTAAGCGCGCAGGAATAGTTTTTAATTGTCGCGCTCTCGAACCGGAAAAGTCTGCAACTTTTCCTGAGAACGCTCCGGAACTAGGAGAATTCTGATGGCCAATCCCAAAGTCACATTCATCGGCGCCGGCTCGTCGGTGTTCATGAAGAACATCGTCGGCGACATCCTGCAGCGGCCGGCGCTCGCGGGCGCCGAAATCCGCCTGATGGACATCAATCCGCAGCGCCTCGAAGAGAGCCAGATTATCGCTTCGAAGCTGGTGAATACGCTCGGCGTGCCGGCGACGGTGAAGACGTTCTCGAACCAGCGCGAGGCGCTCGACGGCACGAATTTCGTCGTCGTCTGCTTCCAGATCGGCGGTTACGAGCCCTCGACGGTGGTCGATTTCGAGGTGCCCAAGAAGTACAATCTGCGCCAGACGATCGCCGATACGCTGGGCGTCGGCGGCATTATGCGTGGTCTCCGTACCGTGCCGCACCTCTGGAGCATCTGCGAGGATATGCTGCAGGTGGCGCCCGAGGCCGTCATGCTCCAGTACGTCAACCCGATGGCGATCAACACCTGGGCGATTGCCGAGAAGTACCCGACGATCAAGCAGGTCGGGCTCTGCCACTCGGTGCAGGGTACGGCGATGGAATTGGCCAATGACCTCGGCATTCCATACTCGGAAATCCGCTATCGCTCGGCCGGCATCAACCACATGGCATTCTACCTGAAGTTCGAGCACCGTCAGGCCGACGGCAGCTACCGCGACCTCTATCCGGACCTGGTGCGCGCCTATCGTGAAGGCCGGGCGCCGAAGCCGACCTGGAACCCGCGCTGCCCGAACAAGGTGCGCTACGAGATGCTGACGCGGCTCGGCTATTTCGTCACCGAGAGCTCGGAGCACTTTGCTGAGTACACCCCGTACTTCATCAAGGAAGGGCGGCCGGACATCATCGAGAAGTTCGGCATTCCGCTCGACGAATACCCCAAGCGCTGCGTCGAGCAGATCGAGCGCTGGAAGACGACCTCGGAGGAGTACCGCAAGGCCAACACGATCGAGGTCAAGCAGTCGAAGGAATACGCGTCGGAGATCGTCAACGCGGTGTGGACCGGCGAGCCGGGCGTGATCTACGGCAACGTGCGGAACAACGGGGTGATCACTTCGCTGCCGAACAATGCGGCGGTGGAAGTGCCGTGCCTTGTCGACGCTTCGGGCATCCAGCCGACCTATATCGGCGACCTGCCGCCGCAGCTGACCGGGCTGATCCGCACGAACATCAACGTGCAGGAACTGACCGTCGCGGCACTGATGACCGAGAACAAGGAGCATATCTACCACGCGGCGATGCTCGACCCGCATACGGCGGCCGAGCTCGACCTCGAGCAGATCTGGAACCTGGTCGACGACCTGCTCGCCGCGCATGGGAACTGGCTGCCGGAATGGGCCCGCGTCGCTCCGAAGCAGCGGGTCGCCTGAGGACCCCGCTGGGTCAGAACTCCCCACGATGGGTCGACGCCCGGAATTCGCCGGGCGTGACGGCGTGGGCGCGACGGAAGGCCTTGGCGAAGTAGTTGCCGTCGGCGAAGCCGCAGGTCAAAGCGATTTCGCCGATGCCGGAATCGGTGGCGATCAGCAGGCGCTCGGCGCGCTCCATGCGCTGGGCGAAGACGTAGGATGAGGGCGCGCTACCGACTGCAGCGGTGAACTGTCGAACAAAGTGCGCGCGGCTCAACTGCGCGATGCCGGCGAGGCGGTCGACGCCGAGGCTGGCGCCGAGGTTGCGGTCGATGTGCGCCAGCACGCGCTGGATGGCGAGAGGCGCATCGGAGGTTTCGGGCTGAGCGCTCGTGATGCCGTCATGCACCGCCATGATGGACGAATAGGCGGCGGCGGACGCGACCCCGGTCGGCACGTCGGCCGCAAGCAGCGACAGGCAGTTGGCCGCCAGCCGGTCGATTGCATCGGAGCCCGGGCGGATGACCGGGCCATTGGCATCGATAAGCGCGCGGGCGATGCGCAGGCCCTCGCGGCCATTGAGCGTGATCCAAAAATACTCCCACGCCTTGCCCGCCGCGAGCCAGTAGCGATGGCGGTGCGGGAAGGTGAGCAGCATGGTGTCGCCGGGCGCGAGCGGATAGTGCGTGCCCTCGAAATCGAGTTCGCCGCGACCCGCTATGGTGTGCTGGATCAGCGCGAAAGGCTGCGGGCCACGGTTCAGCCCCTCCCATGAATAGGCCTCGTTGAAGCGGCGTTCGAAACCGGCGCCGCGGGCCATGCAATGGAGCGGCAGCGCCCCCTTGGCGGGGTTCGACATGCGGAGGCCGTGGCCATGTTCGATCAGCGCGGACAGCATGAAATTACCCTAAAGCGCATGACATTTCTCTACACCACGAACGGTCCGCGCGGTAGCTGTTGGCATCGCCTGAGGAGGAATTTTCGCCATGTCGTTCAAGGTCGCCATTATCGGCGCCGGCTCGGTCGGCTTCACCAAGACGCTCATCTCGGACCTGCTGAAGGTGCCGGAATTTGCTGACGTCGAGTTCGCGCTCACCGATCTCAACGAGCACAACCTGTCGATGATCCACGAGATCATCTCGTCGATCGTGGCGGTGAACAACCTGCCCGCCAAGGTCACGGCGACGACCAATCGGCGCGAGGCGCTGACCGGCGCGCGCTACATCATGAGCTGCGTGCGGGTGGGCGGGCTCGAGGCCTTCGCCACCGACGTGAACATTCCGCTCAAGTACGGCGTCGACCAGTGCGTGGGCGACACCATCTGCGCCGGCGGCATTCTCTACGGCCAGCGCAACATCCCGGTGATCCTCGATTTCTGCAAGGATATCCGCGAGGTTGCCGAGCCGGGTGCGCTGTTCCTCAACTACGCCAACCCCATGGCGATGAACACCTGGGCGGCGCTCGAATATGGCGGCGTCAATACGGTCGGCCTCTGCCACGGCGTGCAGCATGGCGCGCACCAGATCGCGCAGGTGCTGGGCGTCGATGACAGCGAGCTCGACTATGTGTGCTCGGGCATCAACCACCAGACCTGGTACATCGATATCCGCGCCAAGGGCCGGAAGATCGAGGCGGACGAGCTGATCGCCGGCTTCGAGGCGCACCCGATCTATTCGAAGACCGAGAAGGTGCGCATCGACGTGCTGAAGCGGTTCGGGGTCTACTCGACCGAGTCCAATGGGCACCTCAGCGAATACCTGCCCTGGTACCGGAAGCGGCCGGACGAGATCAACCGCTGGATCGACATGAGCGACTGGATCCACGGCGAGACCGGCGGGTACCTGCGTTACTCGACCGAGCGCCGAAACTGGTTCGAGACCGATTTCCCGAAGTTCAAGGCCGACGCGACCAAGCCGCTTGCGCAGCACAAGCGCACGTCCGAGCACGCCAGCCACATCATCGAGGCGCTGGAGACGGGGCGCGTCTATCGCGGCCATTTCAACGTGCGCAATAACGGCATCATCCGCAACCTGCCGGCCGATGCGATCATCGAGAGCCCGGGCTTTGTCGACCGCTTCGGCATCAACATGGTCGAAGGCATCACGTTGCCGACCGCCTGCGCCGCCACCTGCTCGGTGTCGGTGTCGGTGCAGCGCCTCAGCGTCGAAGCGGCGATGACCGGCAATATCGATACGCTGAAGCTCGCCGTGCTGCACGACCCGCTGGTCGGCGCGATCTGCACGCCGGACGAGGTGTGGCAGATGGTCGACGAGATGGTGGTCGCCCAGGCCCAGTGGCTGCCGCAATACGCCGCCGCCGTGCCCGCCGCCAAGGCGCGCCTCGCAAATGCGACCGTCAAGACCAAGGACTGGCAGGGCGCCGCCCGCAAGACCGTCCGCTCGGTGGAAGAACTGCGCCAGATGACCGGCGCCCACCACTGAGCCGGACCACGAGCCTCCCGACTGGCCCGCGGCGTAACAGCCGCGGGTTTTCTTTGTGCCAGCGGGCACTTTGACTTTCGAGGTGGCACATAGGGTGGATGAGCGGGTCCTTCTGGGTGTGCGGAGGCGCCCGCCGGCCGTGTGGCCTCGGGTTGATGAGGGTTGGGCAGGACCGGCGAGGCGATTGCCCCACGCGGGTAGTCCGCAAAAAACGAGGCTTTCGCCTCGCCGGTCATCGAGGATGAGTTGGACGGGGGTACAAGGGAGCGGACACGTCCGCTTCTGAGAAGCGTCCAAGTGCCGGTTGCTCGCACCGCGGCCCGCCGGGGACGACTCCCCGACCCTCGATATCCCCCGCCGCACGTTCGTTGCGCAGCGCCCGCCCTGCGGGGGACGGGGGATATTCGCATGAGGCTGGGGAGCGGGGATAAGTTTGCAAGTGGATGTGAGTTCAATGCTTTAGCGCTGTCATCCCGGCGAAGGCCGGGATCCAGCCTGAGGTCTGCCGGGTAGCCGTGGGCAGCTCAGGATGGACCCCGGCCTTCGCCGGGGTGACACGGTGGGTGGGAGGGCGTGGCGTGGTTTGACCGAACCTGAGCCGGTGCGCGGGGCTCCCCCCTTCCGCCCTTCGGGCACCTTCCCCCGCAGGCGGGAGAAGGCACTGTGGCGCGATCTTGCCCTGTCCCAACTTCTGGCCTTGGGGCGCGATGGTGCCACAGTGGAACCTCTCCCGCTTGCGGGGGAGGGGGACCGCCAAAGGCGGTGGAGGGGGGAGCGGGAAGCTGGGGGCTTGGGGTTACCCCCATCCTAGCTTTGCTACGGCCCGTTGGGCCTAGCGGCGCTACCCTCCCCGCAAGGGGGAGGGAGGGCGTCGGTGCGGGGGGCTCCCCCCTTCCGCCCTTCGGGCACCTTCCCCCGCAGGCGGGAGAAGGCCCGTGGGGCGCGATCTTGCCACGGCCCGACCTCTGGCTTTGGGGCGGGATGGTGCCGCAGCGGAACCTCTCCCGCTTGCGGGGGAGGGGGACCAGCGAAGCTGGTGGAGGGGGGAGCGGGAAGCGGGGGGCTTCGGGGTCACCCCCACCCTAGCTTTGCTACGGCCCTACTGGCCTAGCGGCGCTACCCTCCCCGCAAGGGGGAGGGAGGGGTGCGGTGCGGGGGGCTCCGCCCTTCCGCGCTGTCGGGCACCTTCCCGCGTGGGCGGGAGAAGGCCGTGTGGCGCGATCTCGCCACAGACTGCTTAGGGCGCGATGGTGGCGGGCTCGCAGGGTTGTGCGACCTGTTCGCCCGAGAGGCTGATGAACGAGCGCTCGGCTGGAGTGATTATCAAAGTGGAGATGACGCTGCAGCCGCTTGGGCTCCGATGAATCGGGCCGAGTGCCCCGGCATAGGGGGCGACGCGATCCATATTCCTCAGCGTGTGGCTACCGGCTGCAATGAGTTCCTGCCGTTGCTGTTCGAAGCTGCCGATGATGGCGACGATATCCGTGGCGTCGGAAGGCCACTGGCCGTCTTTGATCGACACCCGGCATTGGTGCGTGCCGCCGTCCGGCTCGTTCTCAATGACTTCGAAAATCGAGGATGGGTCGCTCCATACCTTGGCGACAGTACCCAGCACGTCCGTGCGCGGTTCGGCTGCGATCAAACCAGAATGGTCGACCTCCGTGCCGTTCTCCACGGCCAAGCGGCAACGGTTCCAGAGGCCGAGCCAGGACTCATCGATTGGCGTCCAGGCGGCGTCGGCTGGCAACGAGGCGACGAGTGTCGCAATCACGAGAACAGCGCGCAGCATTTTCGGCATGGCTCAGTTCCACCGTCGCTCCCTTACCCCCTTCAGGAACTCCGCGTGCCCGAGCGCCTTCGTGGCGGCCTGTTTGTATTCCTTGACCAGGCTGTCGTGGATGTCTTTGGCGAAGCTGCGGAGTTTGGGGTCGCGGGCCATTTCGGCTTTGGCTACCGCGGGGTCCAACAGGCCGAGGCCGTCGAGGACCGGGTAGTGGAGTTGGGTTTCCATGTGGGGGAGGCCGAAGAGGTAGTTCGGGAAATGCTCGTGGCGGGGCATTTCGGTTTTCCAGCGGGCGAGGCGCTCTTTCGTCTCGGGGTGGATGCGGTGTTCGCGGACTTCGCGCCAGAAGGGGGTGTCGGTGCGTTCGGTGAGGTAGTGGGTGTTGACGAAGGTGCGGAAGTCGTCGACCTGGCGGCCGACGCGGGCGTTGTAGTCGTCGCGGAGCTGCTGCGTCATCTGCTTGGGGTCGCGCAGGTATTGGCCGCCGAACATCATCATCTGGACGATGGTGCCGTGGATGGAGGTGCTCTCCAGCGGCTCAAGGAAGTTCGAGCTGAGGCCGACCGCCATGACGTTGTTGATCCAGGCTTTTTCGAGCCTGCCGATCTTGAACTGGATGTCGCCGCGGACTTCGACCTTGCGGCCGAGGACGCGTTCGATTTCGGCGTGGGCTTCGTCCGGCGTGCGGAACTCGTCGGAGAAGACGTAGCCGCAGCCATAGCGGAACTGGGTGGGGATCTGCCACATCCAGCCGGCTTCCTGGGCCCAGGCGCGGGTGTAGTTGGCGATCTCCTCGCCGTCCTCGATCGGTAGCCAGAAGGGGAGGGCGCGGTTGACCGGCAGCTCGTGCTGGTAGCTGATCCACGGCGCCTGCATTTCGCCGACGATCAGGCGCTTGCGGAAGCCGGTGGCGTCGATGAAGAAATCGCCCGCGAGCTTCTGGCCGTCCTCGAAGACGATTGCCGTGACGTCGCCGCTCTCGCCGTCGCGCTCGACGCCGGTCAGCACGTTGTCGATGATCTCGACGCCTTGCGAATGGGCCTTGAGGTATTTGCCGACGAGCGCCTGATCGAAGTGGTAGGCGGGGAGGAAGGGGCCGAGGGCGAGGAGGCTGTCGTCCGCCTTGGTGGTCCACGGCGCTTTCTTGCGCTGCAGCAGCGGGCCGAACATGTGCATGTCCTGCACGGGTTTTTGGACGGAGACGGCGTAGACGTTGAGGTAGTCGGACGGGGCGCCGGGGGCGTCGACCACCTGGTGCGGGTCGTCGATGGGGCCGTAATAGGTAAAACCCTTGCGGCGCCAGTCTTCGTGGCGGATGCCCAGCTTGTACGTCGCCTCGCAGTTGCGCATGAAATCGAAGATGTTGATGTTGAAGTGGCGCAGGAAGACGTGGAAGGCGGCGGTGGTGGCTTCGCCGACGCCGACCGTGGGGATCTTGCTGCTTTCGACCACCGAGACTTTCGCGTCGAGGTTCAGGCGCTTGATCGAATCCTGTAGGATGAAGGCGGTGATCCAGCCGGCGGTGCCGCCGCCGACCACGACAAAACGCGATTGCGCCAAGATGAACTCCCCCACTCACTCCGGGCCGCAGTTGAGCCCGGAATGGCGGGGAATTCAAGGCTTTAGGCGGACTGGAAGGCGGCCAGCGCAGCGCCGATGAGGCAGGCGGTGGGGCCGTATTGGGCGGGCACGATTTGCACCGCCTTGCTGAGGCCGAGGGCTTCGCGTTTCGCCGCCTCGCGGGCCGGGGCGAGGAGGAGGTCGCCGAGCGCGAGGACGCCGCCGCCGACCACGACGATTTCAGCGTCGACCACGTTGTTGGCGCTGCCGATGCAGGCGCCGAGCACTTCGGCGGCCTCGGCGATGACGGCGGAAGCGGCCGCATCGCCGGACTGGGCAAGGGTGGCGATTTCACGAAGGCCCGCGCTGCGGCCGGTGCGGGTGCGGTATTCCTCTTCCATCGCGGTGCCGCTGGCATAGGCCTCGAGATGGTCGGTGCCGCCGCAGGGGCAGGGCCGGCCGCGGCGGACGGGCGAGAGATGGTGGCCGACGCTGCCGGCAATGCCATAGGCACCGCGTTCGACCATGCCGTTGCGGGCGATGGCGCCGCCGACGCCGGTGCCGAGCGCCAGCATGAGGGCCGAGCGGTGGCCTTTGGCGGCGCCGAGCAGGGCTTCGCAGAGGCCGACGGCCTGCACGTCGTTGAGGACGGTGACGGGCATGGCGAGCGCTGTCGTCAGGCGCTCCTGCAGGCGGGTGCCAGCCCAGCCCGAGAGGTGGTTGGTGGCCGAGGTGATTTCGCCGTGCTCGCCGACGACGCCGGCGGTGCCGACGCCGCAGCGCGTGACCTTGCCGTGTTCGCGCTGGAGCTTTTCGCCGAGCGCCACGACGGCGGCGATGATGGCCGCGGCGCCTTCGCGGGCCGGGGTTGCGACCTGTTCGCTTGCCGCGATGGTGCCATCGGCGGCGACGAGGCCGGCGAGGATCTTGGTGCCGCCGATATCGACGGCAAGAACCAGCTCCGTCACTTCAGCGCACCCGTGGCGATGCCGCCGATGAAGTAGCGCTGGAAGACGAGGAAGATCAGGAAGGCGGGCAGGGTGAACATGACGCAGGCGGCCATCAGCGGACCCCATTGTACGCCGTGCTGGCCGAGGAAGGAGTAGAGGCCGATCGAGAGCGTGTAGCTCTCCTCGTCGTTGAGGTAGATCAGCGGGTAGAGGAAATCGGTCCAGGCCCAGACGAACTGGAACACCGCCGAGGTGATGAGCGCCGGGCGGGCGATGGGCAGCACCACCGACCAGTAGATGCGGAATTCGGAGGCGCCGTCGACCTTTGCGGCTTCGATCAGCTCATCGGGGACGCTGAGGAGGAACTGGCGGATGAGGAAGATGAAGAACGGCGTGCCTAGGAAGGCCGGGATGATCAGGGGCAGGATGGTGCCGGTGAAGCCGACCTTGTTCCACATCATGTAGATGGGGATGAGGGTCACCTGCGGCGGCAGCATCATGGTGGCGAGCACCATGATGAAGAGCAGGTTGCGGCCGCGCCAACGGAGCTTTGCCAGCGAATAGGCGACGAGTGGCGAGACCAGCACGGTGCCGAGCACGCTGAGGCCCGAGATGACGACCGTATTGAGCAGGAAGCGCCAGAACGGGATCTGGACGAGGGCGGCGAAGTAGTGCTCGAGCGTCCACGTGTGGGGGAGCAGTTCGGGCGGGGCCGAGAAGATCTCGTTGGACGCCTTGAACGCGGTCGTCAGCATCACGACGAAGGGGAAGACGAACACGGCGGCCAGCAGCACCACGAGGGCGTAGCGATAGACGGTCATCAGCCAGCCGAAGCGGCCGCCGACGGGGACGCGATCGCGGTCGACCGACTGGGTGATCTCAGCGGTTGTCATAGAACACCCATTTCTTCGCCGACCACAGGATCAGCAGCGTGATCAGCAGCGTCACGAGCAGCAGCACCCAAGCCATGGCCGAGGCGTAGCCCATCTTGAGGAAGGTGAAGCCGTTCTGGAACAGGTAGATCGAGTAGCTCAACATGCTGTCGCCCGGTCCGGTGGCGGTCTGCGTGCCGAGGCCCGGGTCCTTCGAGAGCACGAAGGGCTGGGTGAAGACCTGGAGGAAGGCGATCATCAGCACGATCACCTGGAACAGGGTGACGGGCGAGATCATCGGCCAGGTGATGTGCCAGAAGCGGCGGAGCGGGCCGGCGCCATCGAGCTCGGCGGCCTCGTAGAGTTCGGGCGGCACGTTCTTGAGCGCGGCGAGGTAGATCAGCATGGTGCCGCCGACGGTCCACAGCATCAGCACGATCACCGAGATGCCGCCCCAGGCGCTGTCGAGCAGCCAGTTGGGCTGGGGGATATGGAACCAGCGCAGGATCTCGTTCACGAAGCCGTATTGGGCGTTGAGCAGCCAGCGCCAGAGGAAACCGGCGGCGACGGCGGGGACGATCGAGGGCAGGTAGACCAGCGCGCGCCAGAGGGCCTGGCCCTTCAGCTTCTGGTTGAGGATATGGGCGCCGAAGATCGAGATCGCGATGTCGACGGGGACGCCGACAAAGGTGAAGAACAGCGTGTTGTAGAGGCTCTTCCAGAACTTGGCGTCATTGATCATGCGCTCGTAGTTGGCGAGCCCGACCCATTTTGGCGCCTTGAACAGGCTGAAATCGGTGAAGCTGTAGTAGCCCGAAGCGAGGATCGGCCAGGCATAGAGCACCAGAAAGCCGATGATGAACGGGGAGGCGAAGGCCAGGCCCTTCAAGAGGGCCCGGCCTGTCGGTTCGCGGTGTTTCGCGGGTGTGTCAGCCACTGAAGCTTACTGCTGGTAGGAGCCGGTACGGTCGGCAACGGCCTTGAGCGCGTCAGCCGGGGTGGCGCTGCCCTGCAGCACCGAGTCGAAGGCCGAAGCGAGATCGGCATTGTACTCGGACATGTAGAGGGCGGGCGGCAGGCCGTGGGTGTTGGGGTTCTTCAGCGCGTCGAGCCAGACCTTGAAGTTCGGGATGTCGTCGTAGGTGGCGCTATCGACGAGCGACAGGCGGCCCGGCAGGTTGGCCAGCACGTGGCTGAACTTTTCCATCGCCGGCGGGCTGATGAGGTATTTCAGGAACTCGGCCGCTTCGGCCTTGTGCTGGGTGTTGGTGGGGATGAACAGGGTCGAGACGTCGGCCCAGGTCGAACCGGTCAGCTCGGGGGTTTCGCCCGGCACCGGCACCACGCCCCAGTCCATACCGGCTTCGGTATTGAACTTGGCGCGCCATTCACCCTCGAACACCATGGCGATCTTGCCCTGCGCGAAAGAGTCCTGGTCCGACATGTAGGGGCCGAAGCCAGCAACGAACTTGTTGTAGGCCGCGGGGGTCACGGGCGCCACCACGTTGTCGTAGTAGAACTGCACGCCCTTGACGAAGCCTTCGTCGGTCGGGGTCGGCTTGCCATCGCGGTTCCAGTCGCCGCCGAAAGCGTAGCCGAGGGTCTTGAGGCCGGCCGAGACGTCGGTGAGGCCGAGGCCGAGCTGGGTGACGTTGCCCGAGGCATCGACCTTGGTCAGCTTCTTGATGGCGTCGGCGAGCTCGGCCATCGAGGTCGGCGGCGTGACGCCGGCTTCATCGAGCAGCTTCTTGTTGTAGACGAGCTGGAAATTGTGGGTGGCGATCGGCACCGAGTAGAGCGTGCCGTCGACGACCAGCTGCTTCATGATGCTCTCGGGGAAATCCGAGGTGTCGAAGCCGAACTCGTCGAGCGGCATCAGGATGCCCTGGTTCGACCACGAGGCGATGTTCGAGGCGAAATTGTCCGAGATATCGAAGGCGCCCTTGGCCGACGACATCGAGGCCAGCTGCTTGGTCATGTCCGGGCTCGAGACGCCCTTGACCACGATCTTGTCCTGGCTGGCGTTGAAATCGGCGATGATCTGCTCGAGCGCCGCGCCCTCGGCGCCGCCCCAGAGATACGAGAAGGTAATCTCGGTCTTGTCCTGCGCGTAGGCCGCAAGCGACCCACCAAACATCATCACCACGCCCAGCGCGGTGGCCATGGCGCCCTGCGCCACAGACGTCAGAGCTTTCCGCTCCATCTGCAATCTCCCTTGGCTCCAATGCCGTCAAATGGTGTAGCCCAATTTTTTGAAGGACGTCAACACGGCCTGTTCATGGGGTGATGATTGCCCATTTATGACGCAGGTTGCACAAAATTGGAGTATACCACCGCTTGCGCTGACAGCTCGGCCTGTGGTTAGTATGCGCGAGAATGAGGACTTCGATTCATGGTTGAGACCAGCGGAAACGGCCGCGCCGGCAGCAAGGGCGCGCAGCTGCGCAGCTACCTGCTGGGGCTGATCGACGACCAGTTGAAGCCGCACGACCAGCTGCCGACCGAGCGCGAACTGGCCGAGAATTTCGGCGTGACGCGGCTGACGGTGCGGCGAGCCCTCGACCAGCTCGGCTATGAGGGGCGGGTCTATCGCACGCAGGGCGCGGGGACGTTCGTGTCGGAGCCGCGGATCGCGAAATCCGTGGAGCTGACCTCGTTCACGCAGGACATGTGGGCGCGGGGGCTGGTGCCGGGATCGAAGGACACGAAGGTCGAGGAGATCGCGGCGGGCGCCGAGATCGGGGCGCGGCTGGCGCTGAGCCCGCGCGACCATGTCGCCCACATCTCGCGTGTGCGTACGGCGGACGGCGAGCCGATGTGCATCGAGAACACGTATATTCCGGCCAAGCTCGCGCCCGGGCTGGCGGAGCGGGCGATCGACGGGTCGCTCTACCAGCTGCTGACCGAGACGTATCATTTGAAGATCGAGAAGGCGGAGCAGTCGATCCACGCGACGGTGCTCGATCCGCCGCTCGCGGCGCTGCTCGGGGTGCCGGAGTTTTCGCCGGCCTTCAAGGTGCTGCGGGTGGCCTATGACGCCAAGAACCAGCGCATCGAATATGCGGAAAGCGTCTATCGGGCCGACCGCTACTCCTACGATTTCGTCATCTACCGCACGGCCAGGGGCCAGACCAATTGACTGCTGCCCTCTCCATCGCGTTTTTGCCGCTCGACGAACGCCCGGTGAATGTCGGGCTGCCGATCGGCATCGCGGCGATTGCCGGGGCGCAACTGGTGCTGCCGCCTGAGGGGCTGCTGCCGGAGCTGCGGCAGGCGGGCGATGCGGATCGGCTCGGGGCGTGGCTCGAGGGCACGGCGGCATCGACAGATGCGGTGATCGCGTCGCTCGACATGCTTTGCTATGGCGGGCTGATTGCGGCGCGGACGACGGCGGATACGACGCTGGCGGCGCTCGGCCGGCTCGATGTGTTGCGGCGGGTGCATGCGGCGCATCCCGGGCTGCCGCTCTGCGCCGTGTCGCTGGTGATGCGGGCGTCGAACTCGTACAGCGCGCAGGAAGAGCCGGATTACTGGGCGCAGCACGGCATGGAACTGCACAAGCTCGGGGCGCTGCACCATCGCGACCTGCTGGAGACGGTGGGGGCGGGTGGGTTTGCCGGGAATGCCGGTGAGCTTTCGGCTTTGCGCTCGGCGCTGCCCGGTGAGGTGCTCGCCGATTTCGAGCGGCGGCGGCTGCGCAACCACCATGTGAACCTCGAGGCGATCGCGCTGGCCTCGGAAGGCGTGCTCGATCCGCTGCTGATCACGGCCGACGATACGGCGGAGCATTCGGCCGGGTCGGCCGAGCAGGTGTGGTTGCGGCAGTGGGCGCAGGTGCTGCCGATTGCCGGCGAAGTGCTGATGTATCCGGGCGCCGACGAAGTAGCCGCGGTGCTGGTGGCGCGGCAGCTCGGCCATCGCTACGGCGTGGTGCCGAAGTTCACCGTCGAATGCGCCGATCCGCCCGGGATGGAGCGCATCGCCAAATACGAGAACAGCCCGATGCGCGAGGCGGTGGAGCGGCAGATCCGCGCCAGCGGTTCGGTGATTACCGACGACGCGAGCGCGATGGCGCTGGTGGTGCATGCGCCCGACCCGAAGCGGCGCGACCATTGCGGCATGGTGATCAGCCAATCCGATCCGTCGCAGACCGACCACGATGGGTCCGGCTTCGATGCGGCTGACGCCACCGAGGCGCGGAAGACGGCGGAGCTGATCGTGCGGCTGCTGGGGCAGGGGCGGGCCGTGGCGCTCGCCGATTTGCGTTACTCCAATGGCGCCGATCCGCTGCTGGTGCGCGAACTGGCGGCCCGCGGCGTGCTGATGCAGATCGTCGCCTATGGCGGCTGGAACACGGCCGGCAATGCGCTGGGTTCGGTGGTGGCGGCGGCGGCGGCGATCCAGATCGGGACCGCGGCGGGGACGCTCGACAAGGCCGCGGCCAGGCGGATGCTGCTGCACCGGCTGGTCGAGGACTATGCCTATATGGCGGTGGCGCGGCGGCCCTATAACGCGGGCGTCTACACCTTCCCCGACGTGGCCGAGGAGCGGGCGGCGGAGGCAGCGCTCGCCACCGGCCTCACCGCCATGCTGCGGCAGCTCGCGGGGCGCGACGACCTCGCGGTGACAGATGTCAGCTTCCCGTGGCATCGCAGTTTCGAAATCGACTTTACCATCTCCGGTGACCTGACGTGACCAGCCCGCTGATAGACCGCCTGACCAAACGGCTGATCGTTTCATCGCAGGCGATGAACCCCAAGAGCCCGCTGAAGCGGCCCGATATCCTGGCGCTCATGGCCGAGGCGGCCGAGCTCGGCGGGGCGGGTGGCTTCCGCCTCGACGGCGCCGACGTGGTGGGCCTGCTGCGGCCGAAGACGGCGCTGCCGATCATCGGCATCGCCAAGGATTACCGCGAGGGGTTCGACAACTACATCACGACGACGATCGCCGATGTCGAAGCGCTGGCGGCGGCCGGGGCCGACATCATCGCCATCCAGGCGACCGAGGGATCGCGACCGGGCGAGAGCTTTGCCGAACTTGCGGCGGCGGCGCACCGGGCGGGCAAGCTGGTGATGGCGGATATCGCGACCTTTGCCGAGGCGGAGCGCGCGGCGCGCGAGGGCGCTGATCTCATCGCGACGACCATGGTGGGGCACACGGCGCAGACGACGGGGCAGGCCCGGCCGCCGCTGGGGCTGGTCGCCGAGCTCAAGCGGCTCGGCGTGCCCGTGGTGGTCGAGGGCGGCATCTGGACGCCGGAGCATGTCGCGGCGTCCTTCGCCGCCGGCGCGCTGGCGGTGGTGTGCGGGTCGGCGATCACCGCGCCCGACATCATCACCAGCCGGCTGGTCGCCGCGATCCCAGCTTAGGATGCGGCCAACGCCTTCAGCACGTGCGGGGCGAGCGGGTTGGCCTGGGCCTCCGCCGACGTGAAATCGAAGGTGGCGACGGTCATCCAGCCCTTGCCGAGATAGCTGCGCTTGGTGAGTGCGGCGGCCTTGTGCAGCCAGGCGACCGCGATGCCGGCATCGACGAGGCCGCCGAAGGCGGTGGAGCGGAAGCCGGCGAGGACGTATTTCGGGATGATGCCGCCCCAGTGCTCGTCGAGCATCGGGCCGTTGGGCAGCGCGGCCCAGGGGCCGTCGGTGCGGCGCCACGAGAAGGCGCCCATCCAGCGGCCATCCCACGAGGTGCCCTCGCGCTCGCGCAACTGCATTTTCGGGAAATTGCCGTTGTCGCCCGCGGGCAGGTTGCGGGCCGGGTCCATCAGCGCGTCGATATGGTTGGCGACGAGCAGCACCTTGCGGCCGGCGAGGATCTGCTCGCGGACCGGGGTGGTCAGCTGGGTGGCGAGAAGCGTGCCGCCTGTCGATTGCGGGTAGCCGAGGGCGTGCAGCAGGTCCTTGGCGCCGACATCGGCGGGTTCGAGGGCCGGGGCATCGGCGAGCGGCGGGACGATGCAGAACTCGTGCGTGCCGCGGGCCAGCAGAGTGCCGGCGGCGTCGCGGGCTTCGAGCTCGAGGCTCTGGGTTTCGATCGAGGTGGCGGCCGGGGCGGTCAGCGACAGGGTGAGTTCGGCGCTGCCGGTCGGGCCGGGCGAGAGTTTTGTCGTGCCGGTGGTGCCGGCGAAGTGCCAGGTCAGCGCCGCATCGGCGGGGAGTTGTGGGGCGCTGGTGAGGCGGACCGGGACGGAGACCGTTTCGCCGGCCGCGAGAGTGGTGCGCTCGGGGCGGGCGACGATGAGGGTGGGTTGCTGCAGGGCATTCAGTTTGTTGCCGAAGGCACGCACATTGTTGCGTGCGTCCATCAAACCGTTGGCTTCCCACTGGGTGTCGTTGAGCTCGGTGATGATGTAGCCCGAGATGGGATCGGCGTAGCGCAGGGTTTCGATCTGGTATTTCAGCGCGCGATATTGCGTGTCCTGGGCGGCTGAAACGAAGCCGTCGAGGTCGCCGAAGATGGGGCCGAGCTGGGCGTCGCGGAAGCGGGTCTCGATGCCGTGCGGGTAGCCGGCGCCGTTGTTCCAGTCGTGGCCACTCTCGAACCACCAGGGTTCGGAGCCGTCCTTCTCCATGATGTCGCGGAGGTGCGGCAGGCCCCACACGCCGAATTCGGAGCAGACCAGCGGCTCGCTGCCGGTGCGCTCGCCATCGCTGTGCGGCGAGAAGGTCCATTTCGGGCGGGCGGCGAACTCGGTCGTGGTGCGGGCGAACCAGGCGTTCTGCGAGGGCCAGCTATTGTACCAGTGGAAATCCTCGATGTCGGTTTTGAGGTGGTAGTTGCGCGGGAAGCAGGGGGAGTTGTCGACGAGCAGGCTCTGCGGCACGCGGGCCTTGAGCTTGTCGAAGCTGAGCTTCAGCCAGGCGCGATCATCCGGATTGTCGTCGAGGTCGATGCCCCAGCCTTCGTTGATGATGGTCCAGATGCAGATGGCCGGGTGGTGACCGTGATTGTCGACGGCCGAGCCGAAGGTCTCGGTGAGCTGGGCCCGCGTTTCGGGGGCGAGGAACTCCATGTAGGGCATGTCGAGCCAGACGATGAGGCCGAGGCGGTCGGCGAGTTCGAGATAGAGCGGATCGGGGATTTTCACGTGGCAGCGCAGGGTGTTGAGGCCGATGGCCTTGGCGTTGCGGAAGCGCTGTTCGAGGAATTCGGGCGCCGGGTGCCGGCTCTCTTCCTCGGGGTACCAGTCCTGGTCGAGGGCGCCGAACATGTAGAACGGCTCGCCGTTGAGCCAGAGGCGGCCATCGCGGGACTCGAACTTGCGGAAGCCGATGGTGCGGGTCTGCACGTCGGTGCCGAGGGTGACGGTGAGGTCGTAGAGGTTGGGGGCGTCGGGGGACCAGAGCTCGACGGCCGGGACGGGGAGGCGGAGGGTGATCTCGGTGCCGGTGTCGAAGCTCTGTGTGGCGATGGTGTGGCCGTTGCGGGTGAGGGTCAGGGTGACGCTGGCGGTGTTGCCGCCTTCGAGGTGGCCGTGGACGGTGACGGCGTGGGTGGTGAGGTCGGTTTCGGTGGCGACGGCGAGGTTGGTGATGTGGACCGCGTCGCGGGCCTCGAGGCGGACGGATTTCCAGATGCCGCCCTGGAGGCCGTACCAGTCTTGCTTGCCGTGCAGCATGACGCCGAGGCCGCGCTCGGCATAGTTGCGCTCGTCGGGGACGCGGGCGGTGACGGTGAGGGTGAAGCGCGGACCGAACGCGGTGACGTCGACCTCGATCGGCGTCCACGCATTGTCGTGGCGGGCGACGATTTCGCCGTTGATGGCGATGGTGGTCTCGTGGAAGACGCCGGCGAAGACGAGGACGGCGCGCTTGCCGGTCCAGCCGGCGGGGACCTCGACCGTGCGGGTGTAGGTGCCGGTGCCGGTCGAGTTGCGGAGCTCGGCGAACTGGGCCTGCCAGACGCCGGGCACCCTGATCTGGCGTGAGCCATCGAGCCGCGCCGCTGCGCCGGTGAACGTGAAGTCCCAAAGGCCGTCGAGGCTGAGGGTGGGGCGGCTGGCTGCGATGGTGGTCACGTTTGGTCCCTCGGTGGTGCGCCGGTTAGTCCGGCTTTTCGGGCGCGCCGAACCAGGTCGACAGCGCCTCCTCGGGACCGACACTAGCAGGTTCGCCGACCCAGGCTACGTGTCCATCGGGCCGGATCAACACTGCCGTCGGGGCGAGGACGGGGCCGATGACGGGAAGCTCCCACGGGCCGGGCGTTTGCGCTTCGACGAAGCGGACGCGATCGGTCCAGAAAGCGAGGTCGGCGGTTGGGGGCGGGCCGAGGCTGAGGAGGACGGGGCGGGCTTCGTGGAGCAGGGCGAAGACGGTGGTGGGGCGGTCGGCGACGATGAGGTCGAGATCGGGCATGCGGCGGCCGAGGAGGGGGTGGCCGGGGCCGAAATCGTAGGCGATGTCGAGGCCGGACATCTGGCCGGCCATCAGCTTGCGGCCCGTTGGCGTCGCGAGCAGGTCGGCGACGACGGCGTTCGCGGCTTTCGAGCGATCGTCCTGCCGAGTGAGGGCGACGTTGGCCATGGTGTTGCGGAGGACGCGGGCGGCGACCGGGTGGCGCTCGGCCTCGTAGGTGTCGAGGAGGGTGTCGGGGGACTGGCCTTTCACCACCTGCGCCAGTTTCCAGCCGAGGTTCACCGCGTCCTGCAGGCCGAGATTCAGACCCTGGCCGCCGGCGGGGTAGTGGATGTGGGCGGCATCGCCAGCGAGGAGGACGCGGGCGTTGCGGTATGTGTCGGCCTGGCGCGAGGCGTCGGTGAAGCGGAAAATCCAGGCCGGGGAGTGGAGGCCGTAATCGGTGCCGTAGAGGTCGATCAGTTCGGCGCGGAGGTCGTCGAGGGTCGGCTCGCGCTCGCGGCTGACGGTGGGCTCGGTGACGATGGCCTGGATCGGGCCTTCGGCCGTGCGGTTGATGCCGTGGAGGCGCGGCGACTGGCGGAGGCCGAAGGGTGGCTCCGTGGTGAATTGCACTTCGGCGAGGAGGTTGCTGATCGTTGGATCAGAGCCGGGGAAGCCGATGCCGGCGAGTTTTCGCACGAGGCTGCGGCCGCCGTCGCAGCCGACGAGGTATTGGGCGCGGATCGCGTTGCCGGTCGCCAGTGTGATGTCGATGCCGGTGTCGTCCTGGGTGAAGCCCACGAGTTCGGCGCCGCGCAGGATAGGGATGCCGAGTTCCTCGGTCCATTCGAGCAGCAGGCGCTCGATGTGAGTTTGCACCAGCGCGAGGCCGTAGGGATGGCGCGTCGGGAAATCGCTGATGTCGAGGCGGGCGTGGGCGAAGCCGTAGACCTGCGCGGTGTAGCCGGCATCGAGGAACCGGCCGGCGATGCCGCGCTGGTCGAGCACTTCGAGCGAGCGCGCATTGATGCCGCGGGCCCGGGTGCCGACCAGCTCGCGGCCGGTGCGGCGCTCGATGATGGCGACGTCGATGCCCGCCAGTTTCAGCTCGGCGGCGAGCATCAGGCCGGTGGGGCCGGCGCCGGCGATGACGATGGCGTGGTGGGTGACGGGCATGCTGACCTCCGCAATTGCTGGCTGGGTCAGGGGTTGTAAACGAAGCCCGGGGGCTTGAAGCAAGCCCCTTGTGCGCTAGATATCAGGAGTGGGGGGCGGCGGCCCCCCACGCCCCCTTTACTGGAACTGCTGCAGCCATCCGAGGCCTTCGCTGGTGCTGGCCAAGGGGCGGTATTCGCAGCCGATATAGCCGTCGTAGCCGAGGCGCTCGATTTCCGGCAGCACGTAGCTCCAGTTGATTTCGCCGGTGCCGGGCTCGTGGCGACCGGGATTGTCGGCGACCTGGATGTGGGCGATCCGCTCCCGCAGACGCTCGTAGGTCGGGATCAGGTCACCCTGCATCACCTGCGCGTGGTAGATGTCGTACTGGATGTAGAGATTGTCGTGCCCGACCCGCTCGAGGATGCGCTCGGCGTGCTTGGTCGTCGAGAGGAAGAAGCCCGGCATGTCGCGCTGGTTGATCGGCTCGATCAGCAGCTTCACCCCATGATCGGCGCAGAGCGGGGCGGCGTGCCTCAGGTTGGCGACGAGGGTCGCTTCCATCGCCTCGTGGTCTCCATTGGCCGGGACGAGACCGCAGATGACGTTGATCTTCGGGCAGTCGAGCGCCGCCGCATAGTCGAGTGCTTTGGCAATGCCGGCGCGGAACTCGTCCTCGCGGCCGGGCAGGGCCGCGATGCCGCGCTCGCCGCCGGTCCAGTCCCCCGAGGGGGCATTGAAGAGCGCCTGTTTCAGCCCGTGCGCCGCAAGGGTTTCAGCGATGACCTCCTTGGCCTCGCCATATGGCGCCATGTATTCGACCGCCGGAAAGCCGTCGCGGGCGGCGGCGGCGAAGCGGTCGAGGAAGCCGAGTTCCTGGTAGAGGAAGGTGAGGTTGGCGGAGAACTGCATGGGCGACCCGTTCGGTTGACCTCAGCGGATAGCATGCGGCTGCGGGCCCCGTTCAACCTAGTTCCCACTTGCGAGCATTCGCCCGTTGGCAGAGTATCCGCCCGATAGGGAGCGGGTATGGCGCAGCGGCAGGAAACGCAGGGGAACAGGCTCGACGATGCCGCGCGGGCAGGGTGGCTCTATTACGTCGCCGGCAACAACCAGGAGCAGATTGCGCGCAAGCTCGGGGTGTCGCGACAGACGGCGCAGCGGCTGGTGTCGCTCTCGGTGTCCGAAGGTCTGGTGCGGGTGCGGCTCGACCATCCGATCGGGCGCTGCATGGAGCTGGCCGACAAGCTGACGCAGCGTTACGCGCTCGATTTCGCCGAGGTGGTGCCGACCGATCCGGAAGCGCCGGGGGCGCTGCATGGGGTGGCGATTGCGGCTGCGGCGCAGATCGAGCGCTGGCTCAGGAACGACAAGCCGACCGTGATGGCGATCGGTACGGGGCGCACGCTGAAAGCCTCGATCGAGCAGCTGACGCCGATGGAGGCGCCGCAGCACAAGATCGTGTCGCTCACCGGCTCGATTGCGCCCGACGGTTCGGCAGCGTTCTACAACGTCATTTTCAACATCGCCGAGGCGGTGAAGGCGCGGAGTTTCCCCATGCCGCTGCCGGTGATCGCCTCGTCGGCGGCCGAGCGCGACATGCTGCTGAGCCAGCCGATGATCCGGGAAACCCACGCGCTCGCGGCGCAGGCGAACATCACCTTCGTGGGTATCGGCGACCTGGGGCTCGATGCGCCGCTGGTGATGGACGGGTTCATCTCGGCCAACGAGCTCAAGCAGTTGCAGCGCGCCGGCGCCGTCGGCGAGATCGTCGGCTGGGCCTTCGACGCACAGGGCAAGTTCATTGACGGGCTGACCAATGACCGAGTCGCGTCGGCGCCACTCCCCTCGCGGGAGAGCTCGACCGTGGTGGCAATCGCCGTTGGCGAGAAGAAAATGCCCGGCATTCGCGCGGCCCTGAACCGGCGTCTCGTCAACGGGCTGATCACCGACGAAAGCACTGCGGAAGCTATCCTTTCCGCCTGAAACGCCAGCAATCCTGACATTTCTGTTTCGCGCCCTCGCGGCGTGCGCCGATGCACGTACGTCACGCAGCGTGATGCGCGATCGCTTGACATCATCCGAAAGTTGATGAGTAATTGCCCATCAGCGAGACAAATGCTCGCGAATGGGAGGACATTGATGAAACTGCTACCGCTCCTGTCGGGCGCGCTCGTGCTTGCGCTCGTGGGTTCCGCTTCGGCCGAAACGATCACCATCGCCACCGTGAACAATGGCGACATGATCCGCATGCAGAAGCTCACGGACGATTTCACCGCCAAGAACCCGGATATCCAGCTCGAGTGGGTGACGCTCGAGGAAAACGCGCTGCGCCAGAAGGTGACCACCGACATCGCCACCAAGGGCGGCCAGTATGACGTGGTGACCATCGGCACCTACGAAGTGCCGATCTGGGCCAAGCAGGGCTGGCTGTTGCCGCTGGACAACCTCGGCGCCGACTATGATGTCGACGACCTGCTCCCCGCCATCCGTGGCGGCCTCAGCATGGACGGCAAGCTCTACGCCGCGCCGTTCTACGGCGAATCCAGCATGGTCATGTACCGCAAGGACCTGATGGAAAAGGCCGGGCTCACCATGCCCGACGCCCCGACCTGGGACTTCATCAAGGAAGCGGCGGACAAGATGACCGACCGCGCCAACGGCATCAACGGCATTTGCCTGCGCGGCAAGGCCGGCTGGGGCGAGAACATGGCGTTCCTAACCGCGATGTCGAACTCGTTCGGCGCGCGCTGGTTCGACGAGCAGTGGAAGCCGCAGTTCGACCAGCCGGAATGGAAGGACACGCTGCAGTTCTACGTCGACCTGATGAAGGCTGACGGCCCGGCCGGCGCTTCTTCGAACGGCTTCAACGAGAACCTGGCTCTGTTCCAGCAGGGCAAGTGCGGCATGTGGATCGACGCCACGGTCGCCGCCTCGTTCGTGACCGGCAAGGACTCGACCGTGGCCGACAAGGTCGGTTTCGCGCTCGCTCCCGACAAGGGCCTAGGCAAGCGCGGCAACTGGCTCTGGGCCTGGAACCTCGCGATCCCGGCCGGCACGCAGAAGGCCGCCGCCGCCGAGAAGTTCATCGCCTGGGCGACGTCCAAGGGCTACACTGAGCTCGTCGCAAGCAAGGAAGGCTGGGCCAACGTTCCTCCGGGCACGCGCACCTCGCTCTACGCCAATGCCGACTACCAGGCTGCGGCGCCCTTCGCCAAGATGACGCTCGACTCGATCAACGCGGCCGACCCGACCAAGCCGACCGTGAAGCCTGTGCCGTATGTGGGCGTGCAGTTCGTCGCCATCCCGGAATTCCAGGGGATTGGCACCAATGTGGGCCAGCTCTTCTCGGCGGCGCTCGCCGGGCAGATGAGCGTCGATGACGCGCTCAAGCAGGCCCAGGATGCGACCGCTCGCGAGATGAGCAAGGCGGGCTATCCCAAGTAAGGCCTCCCGAGGCCCCGGCCGCTCGCGGACCCTCTAGCCGCGGGCGGCTTTCATTGACTGCTGGAACCTCCTGCAAACCCCCTCCCTAGCTCTGCTATGCGGCCAAGGCCGCCAAGCGGCGCTACCCTCCCCGCAAGGGGGAGGGTGAAGGGTGGGCGCCGGCGGTGCCACAACTCACCCTCCCCCTTGCGGGGAGGGTAGCGAAGCTGGTCGCCGAGCGACCTAGCGGAGCTGGGGAGGGGGTGAGCAGGCGGCTCGCCCTTATCAGTCCAAACCGGCGCTCAAGGGGAGAGATCGCCAAATGGCCACGCGGCAGTCGCGCACACTAGCGCGCATCATGATGGCGCCTTCGGTGCTGGTCCTCCTGGTGTGGATGATCGTGCCCCTGGTGCTGACGCTCTGGTTCAGCTTCCAGAACTACAACCTGCTCAACCCGGGCACGAGTTTCGCCGGCTGGACGAACTACTATTACTTCCTCACCGATCCGGCCTTCCTGCAGGCTATCGGCAACACGCTGATCCTCGTGATCGGCGTGCTGCTGATCACGGTGGTGGGCGGCACGTTCCTGGCGCTGCTGCTCGACCAGCCGATGTTTGGGCAAGGGATCGTGCGCATCCTCGTGATCTCGCCGTTCTTCGTGATGCCGCCGGTCGCGGCACTCGTCTGGAAGAACATGCTGATGAACCCAGAATACGGGCTCTTCGCCGACATCGCGCGCGCCTTCGGGCAGCAGCCGGTCGACTGGTTCGCGCAGCTGCCGCTGTTCTCGATCATCATCATTGTCGCGTGGCAGTGGCTGCCGTTCGCAACGCTCATTCTCCTCACCGCGCTGCAATCGCTCTCCGAAGAGCAGAAGGAAGCGGCGGAGATGGATGGGGCGAACGCGGTGCGCCGCTTCATCTATATCATCCTGCCGCACATGGCCCGGGCGATCACCGTGGTGATCCTGATCCAGACGATCTTCCTCTTGGCCGTGTTCGCCGAGGTGCTGGTCACCACCAATGGCGGGCCGGGCTACAACTCGACCAACCTGGCGTTCCTCGTCTACCGCACGGCGCTCTTGAGCTTCGACGTGGGTGGAGCCTCGGCCGGCGGCGTGGTCGCCGTCATCCTCGCCAACATCGTCGCCATCTTCCTGATGCGGGCGGTGGGGAGGAATCTCGATGCTTGAGATGCGCTCGATGGCTGCGGTGATCCTCCCCTGTGCGAAGCACGGGGGAGGGGGACCAGCGAAGCTGGTGGAGGGGGCGACCGCAGACACCGGCGCTTCCCGCCGCCCCCTCCACCGCCTTCGGCGGTCCCCCTCCCCCGTTTCACGGGTGAGGACCACGGCACCGCCGGTGCGCCTGATCGCCCAACGGTTGAGCCACAAGGGAGCCCGCTGATGGCACGCGAAGTTACTCTCCAGCGCAAACTCACCTTCACGGCGCTCGCCTGGCTGGTGGCGTTCCTGCTGTTCTTCCCGATCCTCTGGACGATCCTGACGTCGTTCAAGACCGAGGCGGAGGCGATTGCGTCGCCGCCGGTGATCATCCCCAACTGGACGCTCGAGAACTATTTCGAGGTGCAGGAGCGCGCCGACTATTTCCGGCACTTCTTCAACTCTGTGTGGATCTCGGTCGGATCGACCCTGATCGCGCTGCTCTTCGCCATCCCGGCCTCGTGGGCCATGGCTTTCACGCCGACGCCCAAGACCAAGGACGTGCTGATGTGGATGCTGTCGACCAAGATGATGCCGGCGGTGGGCGTGCTGGTGCCGATGTACCTGATCTTCCGCGACCTCGGCCTGCTCGACACGGTGTGGGGGCTGACGATGGTGCTGACCCTCATCAACCTGCCGATCGTGATCTGGATGCTCTACACCTACTTCAAGGAAATCCCGGTCGATATCCTCGAGGCGGCGCGGATGGATGGGGCGATCCTTTGGAAGGAGCTCGTCTACATCCTCGTGCCGATGGCGGTGCCGGGCATCGCGTCGACGCTGCTGCTCAACGTCATCCTCGCCTGGAACGAGGCGTTCTGGACGATCAACCTGACGGCATCGAAGGCCGCGCCGCTCACCACTTTCATCTCATCGTTCTCGAGCCCCGAGGGGCTGTTCTGGGCGAAGCTGTCGGCTGCTTCGACCCTCGCCATCGCGCCGATCCTGGTGCTGGGCTGGCTCAGCCAGAAGCAACTGGTGCGCGGTTTGACCTTCGGCGCCGTGAAATAAGGGGGATTTCGCCATGGGCTCCATCACACTCTCGCATGTGAACAAGACGTTTGGTGGCCATCAGGTCATCCCCGATGTGTCGCTTGAAATCGAGGACGGTGAGTTCGTCGTCTTCGTCGGTCCCTCGGGGTGCGGCAAGTCCACTCTCCTCCGGCTCATTGCCGGCCTCGAGGACACGACGGGCGGCACGATCAGCCTCGATGGCGTCGACGTGACCGACAAGGGGCCGGCGCATCGCGGGCTCGCCATGGTGTTCCAGTCCTATGCGCTCTACCCGCACATGACGGTGCGGCAGAACATCAACTTCCCGCTGAAGATGGCGAACATCGACAAGGCCGTGGCCGACCAGAAGGTGGCCGATGCGGCGCGGGTGCTGAACCTCACCGACTATCTCGATCGCAAGCCGCGGGCGCTTTCGGGTGGGCAGCGGCAGCGCGTCGCCATCGGCCGCGCCATCGTGCGGCAGCCCAAGGCGTTCCTGTTCGACGAGCCGCTCTCCAACCTCGATGCGGCGCTGCGCGTGAACATGCGCATCGAGATCACCGAGCTCCACCAGCAGCTCAAGACCACTATGGTCTATGTGACGCACGACCAGGTGGAGGCCATGACGATGGCCGACCGGATCGTGGTGCTGAACGCAGGCCGGGTGGAGCAGTTCGGCTCGCCGCTCGAACTCTACAAGAAGCCGGCCAACAAGTTCGTCGCCGGGTTCATCGGCTCGCCGAAGATGAATTTCTTCGAGGGCGCGGCGGCCGGAAAATACCAGGCGGACTCGGTCGGGGTGCGGCCGGAACATATCCGCATCTCGCGCGAGGCCGGGGACATGGCGGGGCGCGTCGGCGTGGCCGAGCACCTGGGATCAGACACATTTCTACATGTGCATGTCGACGGGGCGGGCCTACAGACGGTGCGCACCGAAGGCGAGAACAACTACCAGCCCGGCGACCAGGTGTGGCTGACGCCCGATCCGGCCCGCATCTACCGCTTCGACCGCGCCGGGTTGGCGATCTGATTTTCGACTACTGAAGGACGACTGCCATGCCGCTTGAACTCAGCGCCGACGACCTGCCGGAGATTGCCGCCACCGCGAGCGTGCCGCAGTACCAGCGTGGCTCGCTTTCGGCCGGCATCGTCCATTTCGGCGTCGGCAACTTCCACCGCGCGCACCAGGCCGTGTATCTCGACAGCCTGTTCAACCTCGGGTTGGACCATGGCTGGGCGCTGGTCGGCGCCGGGGTGCGCGCCAATGACGAGGACATGCGGCGGAAGCTGCTGGGGCAGGACTATCTCACCACCGTGGTGGAGCAGGAGGCCGACAAGACCTCGGCGCGGGTGACCGGCTCGATGATCGATTTCCTGCCGGTGGGCGATCTCGCGGCGGTGTCGGAGACGCTGGCCGACCCCAAGGTGCGGATCGTGTCGCTGACGGTGACGGAGGGCGGCTACTATATCGATCCGGCCTCGCAGCGCTTCGATGCGAACCATCCCGATATCGTGGCGGACTCGGCCAACCCGGAAGCGCCGAAGACGGTGTTCGGGCTGATCCTGCTCGGGCTGCAGCTGCGCAAGGAACGTGGGGTGCCGCCGTTCACAGTGATGAGCTGCGACAATATCCCGGGCAACGGGCATGTGACGCAGAACGCGGTGGCGGGGCTGGCGGAGCTGATCAACCCCGAGCTCGGCAAGTGGGTGCGCGAGGCGGTGGCCTTCCCCAATGGCATGGTCGACCGGATCACGCCCGCCACCGGCCAGCGTGAGCGCGATGCCCTGACCGAGCAGTTCGGCATCGTCGATGCGTGGCCGGTGTTCTGCGAAGAGTTCAAGCAGTGGGTGCTCGAGGATCACTTCCCGTCCGGGCGGCCGGCGCTCGAAAGGGTGGGCGTGCAGTTCGTGCCCGATGTGGCGCCCTTCGAGCACATGAAGATCCGCATCCTCAATGGCGGTCACGCGACGATCGCTTATCCGGCGGGGCTGCTCGACATCCATTTCGTCCACGAGGCGATGGAACATCCGCTGGTGCGCGCGTTCCTCGAAAAGGTGGAGCGCGAGGAGATCATCCCCATCGTGCCGCCGGTGCCGGACACCAACCTCGGCGACTACTACAAGCTGATCGAGCGGCGGTTCTCTAACCCCAAGATCGGCGACACCATCACCCGGCTCTGTCTCGATGGCTCCAACCGGCAGCCGAAATTCATCCTGCCGTCGGCCGCCGACCGGGTGGCGCAGGGCAAGTCGGTGACCGGGCTCGCCTTGGTGTCGGCGCTCTGGGCCCGCTACTGCTATGGCGAGAGCGACAGCGGCGTGGTGATCCCGCCTAACGATCCGAACTGGGACCGGCTGACGGCTCTGGCCAAGCAGGCGCGGACCGAGCCGAAGGCCTGGCTGACCATGACCGACATTTTCGGGCCGCTGGCGAGCGACCCCAAATATGTCGCGGCCTTCACCAATGCGCTCGGCTCGCTCTGGGCCCGGGGAACGAAAGCGACGCTCGAGGCATATCTCAAGGGCACGCTCTAGCTTGCCGAAGCATCGGCCGCCCGGCTACCGATAGGCCGGGGAGAACAGTTATGGCGCCGATCAAGCTCGTCATTTTCGATTGCGACGGGGTACTGGTGGATAGCGAGCCGCTGGCGATGCGGGTGCTGCTCGGCATCCTCAGCGAGCAGGGGATCGAGATCGAGCGCGGCGCGGCGTTCCGCTCGTTTCTCGGCCGCTCGCTGGCCTCGATCTCGGAATCGCTGAACGCCTCGCATGGGGCGCATCTCACCGAGGCGTCGCTCGCCGGCATGCGTGACCGGCTTTACGCGCTCTACCGGCGTGAGCTGAAGCCGACCGGCTGGATCGGCGATGTGCTGGCCGGGCTGCCGCTGCCGTTCTGCGTCGCGTCATCGAGCCAGGTCGAGCGGATACGATTGAGCCTCGAACTGACCGGGCTGCTGGAGCGGTTCGAGGGGCATATCTACTCGGCGACGATGGTTCAGAACGGCAAGCCGGCGCCGGACCTGTTTTTGTACGCGGCGGCGCAGATGGGCGTGGCGCCCGAGAACTGCCTCGTCATCGAGGATTCGACCGCCGGCATCATGGCGGCGCGCGCGGCCGGGATGCGGGTGTTCGCCTATACGGGCGGCGGGCATTTCGCCGAGGGCGGGTTGCGCGACGAGGTGGAAGCGCTCAGGCCCGACGCGATCATGGAGGATATGCGGGCGCTGCCCGGCCTGCTCGAAATGCATCAGGCGCGCGAGGAGGGGCGGGCGCAGCTGCTGGTGGCCGTCGATGTCGGCACCGCGAGCGCGCGGGCCGGGGTGGCGACGCCGCAGGGGCATCTCGTGGGCCGCGCGGAGTTTCCGCTCGAACTCAACCGGGCCGACGCGAATTTCGCCGAGTACGATTCCGAGCAGATATGGGACGCGGTCGGCGCAGCCGTGCGCGAGGCGATGCGGGTTGCGGGCGCCCGGGCCGACGAGGCGGTGGGCATCAGTTTCGACGCGACCTGTTCGCTGGTGGTGCGCGACAAGGCGGGCGAGCCGTTGCCGGTGGCGGCGGGCGGCGAGGCGCGGTGGGATACGATCGCGTGGTTCGACCATCGCGCACTCGCCGAGGCCGAGGAGTGCACGGCGACGGGGCATCGGGTGCTCGATTTCATCGGCGGGGTGATGTCGCCCGAGATGGAAGTGCCCAAGCTGATGTGGCTGAAGCGGCATGTGTCCGAGACCTGGGCCAAGGCCGGGCATTTCTTCGACCTCGCCGATTTCCTGACCTGGAAAGCCTCGGGCTCGACGGCGCGGTCGGAATGCACGCTCACCTGCAAGTGGACCTATCTGGCGCATGAGAGCCCCGGCTGGCAGCGCGATTTCCTGGCGCTTGTCGGGGTGGAGGATCTGGTCGAGCGCGGCGGATTGCCGACCGAAGCGAGCCCCATCGGGCAGGCGCTCGGGCAGTTGACGCCGGAGGCCGCGGCGTTGCTGGGGCTGACGATGCGGTGCCGGGTCGGCGTCGGGTTGATCGATGCGCATGCCGGAGCGCTCGGGTCGCTGGCGGCGTTTGCGAGCGAGCCGCAGAACATCCACCGCCATCTGGCGCTGATCGCCGGCACGTCGAGCTGCGTGATGGCGCTGTCGCAGGAGCCGCGGCCGACTCCGGGCGTGTGGGGGCCGTATTACGGCGCGGTGCTGCCGGGCGTGTGGCTCAACGAAGCCGGGCAGTCGGCGACGGGGGCGCTGCTCGATCACCTGCTGAAGCTGCATGGCGCGGGCGGGGCGCCGGTGCCGGCGCTCCATCGCAAGGTGGTGGAGCGGGTGATGGAGCTGCGCGCGGCCGAGGGTTTCGGGCTCGGCGCGCGCCTGCATGTGCTGCCCGATTTCCACGGCAACCGCTCGCCGCTCGCCGATCCGCAGGCGCTGGGGGTGATTTCCGGCCTGTCGCTCGACAGCGATTTCGACAGCCTCGCCCGGCTGTACTGGCGGGCGTGCGTCGCGATCGCCGTGCAGGTGCGGCACATCCTCGAAACGCTGAACGATCGCGGCTATGCCATCGATACGCTCCACGTCACCGGCGGCCACAGTCGCAACCCGCTGCTGATGGAGCTCTACGCCGACGCGACGGGGTGCAGCGTGATCGAACCGGCCACGCAGGACGCAACGCTGCTCGGCGTGGCCATGGTGGCAGCGACGGCCGCCGGGCTGTTCTCGGATTTGCCGGGGGCGTGTTCGGCGATGGCGCAGGCGGGGACGATCCGGCTCCCCGACCCGGCGGCGATGGGGCAGTTCGACCGCGACTACCGCACGCAGCTGGCTATGCAGCGGCATCGCGCCGAGATCGACGCCATCGCGCGGGGTTAGGCGAGGAAGCGGTCGAGTTCGGCGCTGGTCGAGACGCCTTCCATAGGGCCGCGCTTGGTGACGGCGAGGGCGCCGGCGGCGCAGGCGCGGCGGAGGTTTTGGGCGGGGGCGAGGTTGGTGAGCCAGCCGACGACGAAAGTGGCGCCGAAGATGTCGCCGGCGCCGGTGGGATCGATTTCCTCGGCGGGGAAGCCGGGTTGGAAGAGGTCGGTGGTGGCGTCGAGGTAGCGGGCGCCAGCGGCGCCCTGCTTGTGGACGATGGCCTTGATGCCGCTGGCGAGGAGATCGGCGGGGGTGCCGAAGAGGGTGAGTTCGTCGCCGCTCGGGAGGAAGAGGTCGGTGGCGGCGAGCACTTGCGCCATGCGGTCGCCGAAGCCGGGGGCGTTGAGCATTTCGCGGCGGATGTTGGGGTCGAACGAGATCGTGCCGCCGGTGGATTTCACGACCGTGATGGCTTCGAGCACGGCGGCGGCCACCGCGTCGGCGCCGAGCGATGAGCCGACGACGTGGAGGTGGACGTCGCCGGCGAGCACGGTCTTGGCGCGGTCGTCGAGGCGGATGTGGCGGTTGGCGCTGTCGCGGAGGTTGAAGACGAAGTTGCGGCCGCCGTCGTCGCGGTAGCGGACGAAGGCGCTGCCGGTCGACGCGCCCGGATGGACGACGACGGCCGAGACGTCGACGCCGTCATGGCGCAGGCGATCGAGGTTGAGCGTGCCGAAATCGTCGCCGCCGACGGCGCCGATCATCGCCGCGGGATGGCCGAGGCGGGCGACCTGGTCGATGAAGATGGCAGGCGCGCCGGAGGGGTAGGGGCCGGTCAACGGCTGCGCCTCGCGGAACCCGTCGCCGCGGGTTTCCGCCATGATCTCCACGAGGATTTCGCCGATGGCCACGATTTTTCGCATGGCGCGCATCTAGCCGGAGCACCTGCCGCACGGCAACCGGTTCAATCATAAACTGTCATAATCGCTCACGGATGTGATTGACTTGTGAGCGATCTACGTGAAAGTCTGCATGCAGAAGAGCGTTTATGAGCGAGTGTGCCGGGCATGACGCAGGGCGACGGGGTCAAGGTGGAGCGGCTGGACGCGATACGCGGCTATCTCTACGCCCATGGCTATTCGACCGTGCAGGCGCTGGCCGATGCGGTGGGCGCGTCGCTCGCCACCATCCGGCGCGACCTGCAGGTGCTCGAGAGCGAAGGCGCCATCGACCGGGTGCATGGTGGGGCGCGGATCGCCGAGGGCTCATCGGTGGAAGTCGCGTTCCAGGAGCGGGCCAAGCGCCACCTCGTCGCCAAGCGGGCGATTGCGCGGGCGGCCTATGCGGCGCTGGTGCCGCACGCGACCATTTTTCTCGATGCGGGCACCACCGTGCTGCAGCTGGCGCGGCTGATCCGGCTCAATCCGCTGCCGCTGCGCATTTTCACCAACGGACTGACGGTGGCGCAGGAATTCTTGAACGTGCCTAACCTCTCAGTCTCGGTGATCGGCGGGCAGTTGCGCAGCGAGAACGTCTCGCTGGTCGGGCCTGAGGCCGAGCAGATGCTGGAGACGCTGTGGTTCGACCAGCTCTTCCTCGGCGTCAGCGCCATTGCGGATGACGGGGCGCTCTACAGCGTCGACAGCGCCGAGGCGAGCCTCAACCGGCGGATGATCGCGCGCTCGGCCCAGACTTTCGTGCTCACTGACGCCAGCAAATTCGGCACCACGGCGACCTATCGGGTGGCGCCGCTGACAGCCACACGGGTGATCACCGACTGGCGACTCGATTCCCACTGGCGGGAGCGGCTCGCCGACATGGGCGTCGAGGCAACGATTGCCGAAGCGGGGTCGACCGATGAGTGAGGGCGTGCTGGTCGGCATCGATGGCGGCGGCAGCAAGACGCTGGTCGCCATGGCCGACGCCACCGGGCAGGTGATCGAACTGGCCCGCGGCCGCGCCACCAGCCCGCTCGAACGCGACAACTGGGGCGAGGCGCTGGCCGAGCAGGTGCGCGATGTCGCCGCCCGGGCGGATTTGATCGCGGTCGGCGCGGCGCTCCCCGCCTATGGCGAGGTCGAGGCGGTGTCGGCGGCGCAGGAGCGGGTGATCGGCGAGCTGTTCGGCGCGGTGCCGGCGCGGGTGCTGAACGACGTCGATGCCGCCCATATCGGCGCTTTCGGCGGTGGGCCGGGCATCCTGATCCTCGCCGGCACCGGCTCGATGGCGTGGGCACGCGACGATGCCGGGGTTTCGCACCGCACCGGGGGCTGGGGCGAGATCGTCGGCGACGAGGGCAGCGGCTACTGGCTCGGCAAGCAGGTGCTGGGCGCGGTGAGCAAGGCGATCGATGGGCGCGGCGGGCAGACCGGCATGGTGGCCGGGGTGTTCAACCTGCTGCGGCTCGACCTCGCCGACAAGGTGAACGAGCTCGAAGGCTGGGCCTCGCGGCTCGACGAACCGCGCACGCAGATCGCGTCGCTGGCCCGGGTGGCGCTCAGCCACGCCGAGGACGGCGACATGGTGGCGCGCACCATTGCGGATGCGGCGGCCGATGAGCTCGCCTGGCACGTGCGGACGCTGGAGCGGAAGCTCGCGGCGCCCTCCATGGCGTGGAGCTATGCGGGCGGATTGTTCCAGAGCGCGGTGCTGCGCGAGGCGGTGGTGGCGCGGATCGGCCGCCAGCCGCGATTGCCGCTGCTGCCACCGATCGGCGGAGCGTTGCTCTCGGCGGCCCAGCATATCGGCCTCACCATCACCGACGAGTTCGTGGCGCGGATGGCGAGCTCGCTCTCGACCGCGCCGATGCAGTTTCAGGACGCCCAATAGACATAACGCTACAGGAGACGGGAATGCGCAGAAGACACCTACTGACGACCATCGCCTTGAGTTCACTGATGCTTGCCGTGCCGGCACTGGCCCAGGACAAGCCCTATGCCGGCACCACGATCACCGTGCTGATGCCCTCGCCGCAGTCGCCCGATATTCCGGCGAAGTTCGAGGCGGCGACCGGCATCAAGGTCGACCTGCAGACCCTCAGCTGGGACGATATCCGGCCAAAACTCGTCGCGGCGCTGATCGCCGGTACGGCGCCGGCCGACGTCACCGAGTTCGACTGGTCGTGGACGGGCCAGTTCGCGGCGGCCGACTGGTACCTGCCGCTCAACGACGTCATCGATGCGGATACAGTCAAGGACATCGCCGGCACCTCGATCTTCACGATCAACGGCAACCTGCTCGGCGTGCCCTACACCAACGATTTCCGGGTGATGCTGGTCAACAAGAAGCACTTTGCCGACGCGGGCATCACCGAGATGCCCAAGACGCTGGCCGACCTGATGGCCGACGCCAAGATCATCAAGGAAAAGGGCATTTCGCAGTATCCGGTCGGGCTGCCGCTGTCGCCGACCGAGGGCGCCTCGACCTCGTGGTACCTGCTCACCAAGGCGTTCGGCGGCGACCTGTTCGATGCCGATTTCAAGCCGCTGTTCACGACGCCGGATTCGGCCGGCTACAAGGCGATGGCCTATGAGCTCGAGCTGCTGAAGGCCGGCCTCGTCGACCCGGCGGCGACGGGCCTGCGCGATGCGCAGATCAATGACGAGTATTTCGCCAAGGGTCTCACCTCGATCATGATTTCGGGCGAGCCCGGGCGGCTTGGCCAGATGAACGATCCGGCCCAGTCGCAGGTGTCGGGGCAGGTGGAAGCCATTCTCGTCGCCACCGAAAGCGGCAAGACCCGCTCCTACGGCCTCCTCGAAGCGCTGGCGGTGCCGAAGGCCTCGGCCAACCAGGGCGCGGCGATCGAGTTCGTAAAATGGTTCACCTCGAAGGAATGGCAGGTGGAGAATTACGGCACCGGCGTGCTGCCCACCCGCACCTCGGCGCTCGCCGACCTCAACACCGCCGGCAAGCTGCAGAGCGGCGACGTGCTGGTGGAAGAGAGCAAGTATGTCGAGGCGCTGTTCCCGCAGGGGACGCCGACCTGGTACCCGGAATTCTCGACCGCGGTGAACACCAACCTCAACAGCGCGGCCAAGGGTGAAATCACCGTCGACCAGGCGGTCGCCAATATCGCCAAGGCCGTCGAAGAGGCCAAGGCACAGTGACCATCGCGGTGGAAAGCAGTCCCGATACCGGAGGCCGCACCGTCTTTCGGGGCGATGCGGTTCTCGGCCTCCTCATGGTCGCCCCGATCATCGTCACGATGGTCGCGCTGGTGATCGTGCCGCTCGGCCAGACGGTGTGGGACAGCCTCCACCGCATCAACCCCATGCAGGCCGGCACCCCGTTCATCGGTGCCGGCAACTACACCCGCATGCTGGGCGATTCCGATGTCGGGCTCGCCTGGCTCAACACCGTGATCTACGTGGCGATCGCCGTGTCGGTGGAGACGGTGATCGGCATTCTCGCAGCGGCGCTGATCAACCAGGTGAAGGTGGGGCGGCAATGGATTTTGGCCGCCGTGATCCTGCCCTGGGCGCTGCCGGGCGTCGTCAACTCGGTGATCTGGCTCTTCATCTACCAGCCGGGCGCGGGGCTGCTGAACGCCATCCTCGTCGCCTTCGGCCTGCCGTTCGAGAACCACGTGTGGTTCAACGACCGGGTGAGCGCCATGCTCTGCGTGGTGGTGGTGCATATCTGGCGCATGCTGCCGCTCACCATCGTCATCGTGCTCGCCGCGATGCAGGGCATTCCGCAGCATTTGTACGAAGCTGCGCATATCGACGGGGCGACGCGGCCGCAGATGTTCTTCACCATCACCTTGCCGCTGATCGGCAGCGCGGTGGCGGTGGCGATGACCAACTCGACGGTCGCGGCCTTCAACATATTCGACGAGGCATGGGTGCTGGCGGGGTCGAACCTCGGGACGCGGCCGATTCTCGTGCAGATCTACCTCGAGACGTTCCAGAACCTGCGCTTTTCCTACGGCATGGCGCTGTCGCTGGTGCTGACGGCGATCTCGCTGCTGGTGTCGCTGGTGTTCGTGCTCCGCTTCTACCGCACCACGAGGTTCGAGTGATGAAGGCCGGTCCCATCCAGCGCGTCATCACCTATATCGGCGTGGCGCTGCTGCTGCTCTGGTCGCTCGGGCCGATCTACTGGACGCTGGTGAGTTCGGTGACGCCGTCGGCCGATTTCTCGCTGCGTCCGATCCGGTTCTTCCCGCAGGAATTCACCTTCGACCATTTCCTCCGGCTGCTCGGCATCAATGTCGAGCGCATCGGCGGGGTGCTGGTGTGGGAGCAGTTTCGGGTGGCGCTGTTCAACTCGGTGGCGACGTCGCTGCTCGCCACGGTGTTCTGCGTCGCCATCTCGGCGCTTGGCGGCTACGCCTTTGCGCGGCTCGATTTTCCGGGGAAGCGCGTGGTGTTCCTCGTCGTGGTGGCGACGCTCGCCATCCCCGGCTACGCGGTGCTGATCCCGCTCTACCGGCTGATGATCGCGCTCAAGTGGATCGACAGCTACCTCGGCATCACGCTGATCTACATCTCGGCTTACCTGCCGCTGACGCTGTGGCTGATGCGATCCGTGTTCGACTCGCTGCCGGTGTCGCTCGAAGAGGCGGCGCAGCTCGATGGGGCGGGGCGGCTGCGGATCTTCTTTTCCATCGTGCTGCCGCTGGTGGGGCCGGGGCTGACGGCGGCCGCCATCCTCACCTTCCTCGGGGCCTGGGGGCAGTATCTCGTGCCGCTGATCTTTTCGCCCAAGATCACCAAGCCGCTGACGGTGCTGATCCCCGAATTCGTCACCAAGAACTTCATCGATTACGGGCTGATCACCGCGAGCGGCACCATTGCCATCGTCATTCCGGCGCTGGTGGTGATCTTCCTCAACCGCTATCTGGTCACCGGCCTGCTCGCAGGCTCGGTCAAGTAAGAAGGGGCAGCCCATGGGTGCCACAGAACAGACGATCTTCGATCAGTTCCCGTACTGGCGAAAGGCTGCCGGGGCGCTGGAACCGCTGCCCAAGGCCGGGCTGACGGCGTTTGTCGGGTGCGGGTCGTCGTACAACCTGGCGCTGACGCTGGCGGCGAGCGCGAATGCGCGCGGCTGGCAGGCGGTGGCCGTGCCGGGCGACGAGTGGAACAGCCGGCGCAGCCTCTACTGGGCCGGCACCGGCTCGGTGCAGGTGGTGGCGATTTCGCGCTCGGGCGAGACGACGGAGACGGTCGCGGCGGCGAAAGCCAGCCGGGCGGCGGGCATTCCAGTGATCGGCATTACGGTCGAGACGGGGTCGGCGCTGGCGGCAAACTCCGATCGCGTGGTGGCGGCGGAGACGGACAAGCGCGAGGGGATCGTGATGACGACCTCGGCGAGCCTGATGCTGCAGCTGGGGCTGCAACTGCTCGGCGTGACGGTTACGGACGCGGCGATTGCGGCGGCCGAGGCGATGCTGAAGGCGGTGGATGCGCAGGTGCCGGCGCTGCTCGGTGGCCGCTCGCACTTCGTCTACCTGGGCAGCGGGGCGCAGTATGGCGTGGGTGTCGAAGGGGCGCTGAAGCTGATGGAGATGAGCCAGGCGATGACGCAGGCGTTCCATCCGCTCGAATACCGGCATGGGCCGATCAGCCTCATCGATGCGCAGAGCGTAGCGGTGGTGCTGCACAGTGCCGACGGGCTCGCGGCAGAGCAGAAGGTGGTCGCCGAAGTGCGGGCCAAGGGGGCGCTGGTGATTTCGCTCGGCGGGCCGGGCGAGCCGGGGTTCTCCGCCGACGTGGCGCCGGAGCTGCGGCCGCTGGTTTATCTGCCGGCACTGCAGGTGCTGGGCGAGCGGGTGGCGCAGGCCCGCGGCCTCGATACGGCCTCGCCGCGGCACCTCACCAAGGTGGTCGTGCTCGCATGACGTCTTCGCGCGATCGGGTGCTCGACCTGCTGCTCGGGTCGGAGCGCGTTGCCGGGCAGGTGGGCATCACCTCGGTCTGTTCGGCTCATCCACTGGTGCTCGAAGCCGCCTGCCGCGAGGCGAAGCGGGCGGGCACCGCGGTGCTGATCGAGGCGACCTGCAACCAGGTCAACCAGGATGGCGGCTATACCGGCATGACGTCGGCGGACTTCGTGGCGTTCGTGCTCGGCATCGCCCGGCAGGTGGGGCTGGCGGCGGAGCGCGTCATCCTCGGTGGCGATCATCTCGGGCCGAACCCGTGGAAGGCGCTGCCCGCCGACGAGGCCATGGCCAAGGCCGAAGTGATGGTCGCGGCGTTCGTCGCGGCCGGCTTCCGTAAGATCCATCTCGATTGCTCGATGGGCTGCAAGGGCGAACCGGCGGCGCTCGACGATGCGGTCGTGGCCGAACGTGCGGCGCGGCTGGCGAAAGTCGCCGAGGCTGCGGCCGTCGAGGCGAGACTGCCGCCGCCGGTCTATATCATCGGCACCGAGGTGCCGCCGCCGGGTGGCGCGACGCACGAGATCCAGACGATCGAGGTGACGTCGCCTGATGCAGCGAGGCGCACGTTCGACGTGCACCGCGAGGCGTTCGCGGCGGCCGGCGTGTCGGGTGCGCTCGAACGCGTTATCGGTCTCGTGGTGCAGCCGGGCGTCGAGTTCGGCAACGCCAATGTGGTGATCTACGATCAGCCGGCGGCGCTCAAGCTGGTGAACGCACTGCGCTATCTCGACCTCGTCTTCGAGGCGCACTCTACCGACTACCAGCCGACTTGGGCGCTGTCCGCGCTGGTCGATGACGGGTTCGCCATCCTCAAGGTCGGGCCCGGCCTCACCTTCGCGCTGCGCGAGGCGCTTTACGGCCTCGACGCCATCGCCCGCGAGCTCCGCCTCGGGCATGGCGAACCGCTGGCGGCCGTGATGGAGCGGCTGATGCTGGCCGAGACCGGCAACTGGCGCTCGCACTATCCCGGCACGCCCGACGAGCAATACCTGCAGCGCCATTTCAGCTACTCCGACCGCATCCGCTATTACTGGACGCATCCCGAGGCCGTCGCCGCCGTCGACCGCCTGATGGCCGCCCTCGACGCCGTGACCATCCCCGAGACTCTGATCAGCCAGTATCTCGGCCGCCTCTATCCGGCCGTCGCGGCGGGCAACCTGAAGCCGACGCCGAAAGCCCTGTGCCTCGCCGCTATCAACCGTGCCCTAGCGCCCTATCGTGCGGCGACGACGCGCGGCGATGAGCTGGAGCGGCTCCAGTCGCTCTGGGCCAATACGACGCCGGGGCCGTGGAAGTCGTTTGTCGAAACGCGCGACCAGATGAGCGGCTCCGACTTCATCCAGACGGCCGGCGAGGACATCTACCTCAACGGCGCAACAGTGGGCGACCAGGATTTCATCGCCGCCGCCCACGAGGCAGTCCCGGCACTGATGGCCGAAATCCGCCGCCTGAAACGCTAGCCTCGGGAGACGCCACATGAAGTTCGGAGTGCTCGGTACCGGCATGGTCGGCGGCGCCATTGCGGGCAAGCTCAAGGCCCTCGGCCATGATGTGATGGTGGGCTCGCGTTCGCCTGATGCGGCGAAGGCCAAGGCGCTCGGGTTGCCGGTCGACACCTATGCCGAGGCGGCGGCGCATGGCGAGTGGGTGGTAAATGCGCTGCCGGGCGAGCCGGCGATGGATTATCTCCGCGAGTGCGAGATCGACGGGAAGATCCTCGTCGATATCTCGAACTACAACAGTGCCGTCGACCAGCCGATCGTTACGCCGGTGGGCGAGCTGATCCAGAGCGCGTTCCCCGACGTGCGGGTGGTGAAGGCGCTCAACAGCGTTTCGGCCCACCTGATGGTGGACCCGGGGCATCTGGGCAATCCGCACACCGTGTTCGTTGCCGGTAACGATGTGGGCGCGAAGGCCGAGGTGTCCGGCCTGCTCCGCAGCTTCGGCTGGAGCGATATCATCGATCTGGGCGACAGTTCGGCCTTCCGCGCCATGGAGCAGCTGATCCCGCTGTGGATGGCGCTCGAGCGCGTGACCGGCGGGCCGGAGTTCCAGCTTCAGGTCGTGCGGAAATAGGCCTCAGCGGTCGAGGACTTCGAAGGCCTCTGACAGCGTCAGTGGGGCGGGCTTGGCGTTGAGCCGGGTGCCGTGCTGGCGCGGCAGCTTCAGCGCAGCCTCGAGGGCTTCGTTGCGCATGCCGAAGGGACCGGCGACGAGGCCGTGGCTGTCATAGACGCCGAAGCCGCCGTCGGCACGCTCGCGCACCTCCCAGCCATCGACGATATCCACCGCTGCCATGATGTCTTCCCCTATGCGCCATTGCCCCATCTGCGCACGATAGCCGGAGGGGGAATATTTCGCAGGTTAAGATCGGCCGGCATATTTCGCACAGATTGTCGGCAGGGCAGAAAACGACAGGGGCGCCGGCCAGATAGCCAGCGCCCCCATACTCATGCGGTGTCGACAGATCAGAAGTTGAACTGGTCGATGTTGTCCTTGTTGAACGTGGTCAGTTCAGCCTGGGTGTTCATCGCGTTCTTGTCGTTGATCGTGATGGTGCCGAGGTTCGGCACGTCGAAGGTGGCGCCGACTTCGTTCTTGATGGTGCCGCCGAGGACGCCGACCGCGAAGTGGGCAGCCAGCCAGCCTTCATTGTAGGGCGACCAGAGCTGGAAGGCCGAAACCGTGCCGTCCTTCACGAAATCGCGCATTTCGCTCGGGAGGCCAAGGCCCGTGACATGCACGGTCGAGGCAATGCCGCGCGACTGCACGACCTGGGCGGCCGCCGCGATACCAACGGTGGTCGGCGCGATGACGCCAACGAGGTTGGGGTAGTTCGACAGCAGGGCTTCCATTTCGGTGGTGGACTTCTCGGGCTGGTCATCGCCGTAGACGGTGGCGACCAGCTTCATGTCCTTGTACTTGGCGTCGTTCTTGAGCGTATCGTTCATCGCCGCGATCCAGGTGTTCTGGTCCGGGGCCTCGGTGGTGGCCGAGAGGATGGCGATGTCGCCCTTGTAGCCGATCATCGAGCCCATGAGCTCGACCTGGTTCGGGCCGGTCTTGGTGAAATCGACGGGCAGGATGGTCGCATCGCGGTGCGATTCATTGCCGACGAGGTCGCCGTTCACGGTGAGCACGAGGATGCCCTTCGAGCGGGCGTCGTCGAGCACCTGGTTCAGCGCGTCGGGGCTGTTCGGGGCGATGCCGATGACGTTCACGCCGCGCTGGATCTGCGCTTCGATGAACGGGATCTGCGAGGTGGCTTCGGCAGTGGCCGGAGCGACGAACTCGAACTCGCAGCCCAGCGACTTGCAGGCGTCTTCGAAGCCGCCGGTGATCGAGTCGAAATACGGGTTACCGGTGTTCTTGCCGATATAGACGATCTTCAGCGGATCGGCGGCAAACGCGGTGGTGGCGAGGGCGAGGCCGGCGGCCACACCCAGAACGAGAGCTTTCTTGAACACGTCTTTCCTCCTGTTGTGCCGGTTTTGCCCGGCGGAATAGCCCGTCACCTTTGAGCGCGGGAGTAGATCAGATTAGTCGCGATGATCGCGACGATCAGCAGGCTGCCCAGCACCACGAGCTGGACCGCCGGCAGGACGTTGGCGACGATCATGCCGGTCGAAACGATGACCAGCAGCCATGCCGCAAGGAAGGTGCCGAGGATGCTGCCCCGGCCGCCGAAAATGTAAGTGCCGCCGAGCATGGCCATCAGCACCATCTGCAGCTCACCGCCGAGCGCAATGTCGTAGCGCACCGAGCCGAGCCGCGAGGCCGTCATGATGCCGGCCACCGCCGAGACGAGCCCGACCAGCAGGAACAGCCCGGCCTTGATGCGGGCGCTGCGGATGCCGGCATGGCGCGCCGCCACCTCGTTGGTGCCGATCTGGTAGATCTGGCGGCCGAAAATGGTGCCGCCGAGCACGATGCCGAGGACGATGGCGAGCACCACGAACAGCGCCACCGGCAGCGGAATGCCGGCGATCATGATCTTGTCGATGCCGATGAACCATTCGGGCACGCGGATCGACTTGTCGCCGGCCAACACCTGGGCGAGGCCGCGATAAAGGGTCAGCGTGCCGATGGTGACGATGATCGAGGGCAGCTGCAGGCCGATGACGAAGAAGGCGTTGAGCGCGCCCATCGCGAGCCCCGAGGCGAGGCCGATGATGATGGCGATGGGGATCGGCACGCCCGAGGCCTGGGCCCAGGCGAAGATGCAGGCCGAAAGCGCCATGTTGGTGGCAGGCGAGAGGTCGATCTCGCCGGCGATGATCACCATGGTGAGCACCAGCGCAACGATCGCCAGCTCGGAATAGAGGGTGAAGCTCTTGAGGATGTAGTTGATGTCGAGGAAGAACGGCGACAGCTGGCTGCCGGCAAAAATGCCGACGACGAGCAGGATGAAGGTCATCGTCTCCGGGCGGATCAGCAGGGTCTGCCAGCGCGGGCGGGCCGGGGCGGAATCCTGGGTCGTCGGGGGCGGAGTGGTATCGACGGCGCTCATACGCGGGCCCTCGCACGCTTGAGGCTGAGGATGCCCTGCTGGCGCACCGTGCGGTCGATGACGAGAGCGACGAGGATGACGACGCCGTAGATGGCGGCCTGCGAGGTGCCGGGAATGCCGAGCAGCGGCAGGGCGGCCGAGACGCAGCCGAGCAGCAGCACGCCGAGGACGGTGCCCAGCACCGTGCCGACGCCGCCATTGATCGAGGCGCCGCCGATCACCACCGCGGCGATCACCTGGAACTCGAAGCCCGAGCCGGTATTGGACGGATTAACGAAGCCCCAGCGGCTGGCATAGAGGATGCCGGCAAGGCCGGAGAGCGCGCCCGAGATGGTGAAGACGAGCAGCGTCACCTGCGTCACCTTGATGCCGCGCAGCGGGGCGGCCACCGGGTTGGAGCCGAGGGCGAAAATCTGGCGGCCGACACGGGTGTGCATGGCGAAGTAGTAGGTCAGCAGCGCCACGCCGAAGGCGATGAAGATGATCCACGGGATGCCGAAGATGGGCGAGGTCTGCGACAGGCCCTTGAGCTCGGACGGGATCCACTGCCGGTCGATCTGCTTGGCGTTCGAGATGATGAAGGTGAGCCCGCGATAGAGGCTGAGCGTGCCCAGCGTCACGATGATGGCCGGGAGGCGGAAGAGCGTGATCAGCAGCCCATTGCCGAGGCCGAGCAGGGCGCCCACTGCGACCGAAAGCGGAATGCCGACCCACCAGAGCGCGTCGCCGCCGAACCAGGTGGCGTCGTAGCGGTAGAGCATGCCGCTCACCATGGCCGAAACGCCGAGGATGGAGCCGATCGAGAGATCGACATGGCGGGCGACGATCACCAGCATCTGGCCCATGGCGCCGATCATGATCAGCGGGGTGAGCAGCAGGATGATGCGGAGCTGGTCGAGCGTCAGGAAGGCCGGCTTGAAGATGCCGACGCCCAAGCAGAACAGCACGATCATCACGGCGATGCCGGCTTCGCGACGGAGGAAGATGGTGCGGAGCAGGTTCATTGCGCGGCCTCCAGCCGCTGGCTGCGGGGCACGGCGGCCTGCATGACCTTTTCCTGCGTCGCCTCGGCGCGCGGGATTTCGGCGGTGAGGCGGCCTTCGGCCATCACCAGCACACGGTCGCAGAGCGCGAGCAGCTCGGGCAGCTCGGAGGAAATCAGCAGGATGGCTTTGCCTTGCGCGGCGAGCTCGCCGATCATGTCGTAGAACTCGGCCTTGACCCCGATATCGATGCCGCGGGTCGGCTCGTCGAGGATGAGGATCGAGGGGTCGGAGAGCAGCCAGCGGGCGAGGATCGCCTTCTGCTGGTTGCCGCCCGAAAGCTCGCCGATCGGCTGGTTGATCGAAGCGAGGCGGATGCGGAGCTTCTTCACCGAGTCGCGCGCCAGCGTCTTTTCCAGCGCACGGCGGATGAAGCCGGCGGGCGCGATTTTTTTCGGGATCGCGGCCGAGATGTTCTGCTCGACCGAAAGCGTGCGGAAGATGCCGGCGACGGCGCGATCCTCGGGCACGAAGGCGAGGCCGAGCGCGATGGCTTCCTCGGGCTGGCGGATGGTCACCGGCTTGCCGTGCACCTTTACGGTGCCCGTCTCGGCCGGGGCGACGCCGAAAATGGCGCGGGCCACATCGGTGCGGCCGGCGCCCACGAGGCCGCCGAGGCCGACGATTTCACCGGCGCGGACCGAGAAGCTGATATCGGTGAAGACGCCGGGCAGGGTGAGGCTCTGGACCTCGAGTGCTACGGCGCCGACCTGGCCGGCCTTGGCCGTGTCCTTGTGCAGGTATTCCTTGAGCGGCCGGCCGATCATCAGGCGGATGATGTCGGCATCGGTGAGGCTGTTGATGCTGTCGGTGGCGATGCGGTTGCCGTCGCGGAAGATGGTGACGCGGTCGCAGAGCGCGCGGACTTCCTCGAGCCGGTGCGAGATGAAGATGATGGTGCGGCCTTCGTCGCGCAGGCGGCGGGCGATGCCGAACAGGGTCTCGACCTCGCGCGGAGTGAGCGGCGCGGTGGGCTCGTCCATAATGATGAGCCGGCTGTCCGAAGCGATGGCGCGGGCGATCTCGACCATCTGCTGGTCGGCGATCGAGAGGCCGCGCATGGGCTTGGTGACGTCGATGCGGACGCCGAGCAGGTCCATGTACTTGCGGGCTTCGCGGGTCATCTCGGCCCACGGCACGTTGCCGAACCAGCCGCCTTCGCCGCCGAGCACGAGGTTTTCCGCGACGCTCAAATCGGGGAAGGAGATCGGCTCCTGGTGGATGAGCGTGATGCCGAGCTTCTGCGCGGCATGCGGGGAGGTGACTTCTACCGGCGCGCCGTTGAGCGCGATGGTGCCGCGCGTCGGGCGGTGCACGCCGGCGAGGATCTTGGCAAAGGTCGACTTGCCGGCGCCGTTTTCGCCCAAGAGCGCGTGGATCTCGCCCTTCTGCAGATCGAGATCGACATCGCGCAGCACTTCGACGCCGGCGAAGGATTTCGAGATGCCGCGGGCGGCGATCAGCGGCGTGGCGTCAGTCATGCCGGCACCGGGGCGTCGGGGTGGATCAGGTTCTGCGCCTTGAGGTCGGCCCAGAAGGCGGCGGGGATCGGGGCGCTCAGCGAGGCGACGTTCTGCGTCACTTCGGACGGCTTGGCGCCGCCGGGGATCACCGAGGCGACGATGGGGTGGGCGAGCACGAATTGCAGCGCAGCGGCGGGCAAGGCCACCTTGTGGGCGGCGCACACTGCTTCGATGCCGCGGACGCGGGCCTGAACTTCGGGCGGCGCCTTGCCGTAGGCGTAATGGGCGCTGCCGGTCGAACCGGTGACAAGGATGCCCGAGGCGAAGGGCGCGCCGATCACCACGGAGACGCCGCGCTTTTGCGCTTCGGCCATGCCGGTGGTGAGGCTCGCCTGATCGAGCAGGGTGTAGGGCATGGCGACGAGGCAGAAATCGAGCTCGACCTGGGTGGCGGTCTCGACCAGCGACTCATTGGTGTTGATGCCCATGCCGAAGGCCTTGATGTCGCCGGACTTCTTGAGCTCGGCCAGCGCCTTCATGCCGGTGTCGCGCAGGGCCTTCTCGTGGTCCTTCAACGCGTCGCCGTGGTAGCCGACATCGAGGTCGTGGATCACCAGCGCGTCGACCGTATCGAGCGCGAGGCGCTGCAGCGCCTGCTCGTAGGAGCGCATGATGCCGTCATAGCTATAGTCGAACACCACTTCGAAATTGAGCCCGCCCGTCCATGGCGCGCGGCTGAAGGTCTTCGGGTCGGCGGGGCGCTTCAGGGTGCGGCCGACCTTGGTGGTGATCTGGAAATCGGCGCGCGGCTTTTCGCGCAGGAAGGCGCCGGTGCGGTGCTCGGAGAGCCCGCGGCCATACCAGGGCGCGGTGTCGTAATAGCGCACGCCGGCATTCCAGGCGGCCGCGAAGGTGGCGCGCGAGGTCTCGTCGTCGACGCGGTTGTAGAGCTCGGCGATATGCACCGTGCCGAAGCCGAAGACCGGCAGTTCGAGCGTGGTGTTACCCACCTTGCGGCGCGTCGAAACCGATAGCGGCATCGCTGACAAACCTCCCAAAGGCAACCCGGCGGGGTGGGCCCCGCTCCGTCCTTTCGTGCAACTTGTCAGACAAAAATTTGTTTGACAAGTCCTGACCGTCCGCCCATTCCTGATGCCCAATGACCGCCGTGAGAGCGGGATGAGGGAGGGACTGCGGAGATGCCCATGGGCGTCGACATCCGCGAGCTTGCGCGCGTTTCGCGACCGCTTCAGGACGGCTGCGCGAGGGTGTTCGCATGAGCCGCCCCACCACTCTTGTTCCGCCCGAGAATAACGGTCTCGCCGATTTCGAGCGCGAGAACGGCGAGCATTTCGCGCTGGAACGCCGGCCGATCGCGGAGCAGGTCGCGGCCCGCATCATGGGCATGATCAAGTCGGGCAACCTGAAATCCGGCGACCGGCTGCCGACCGAAGCGCAGATGACCATCGCCTTCGGCATCTCGCGCCCGCCGCTGCGCGAAGCCCTAAAGGCGCTGACGCTGATGGGCGTGCTGGCGAGCCGTCAGGGCGGGCGCTACACCGTCACCGATCTGTCGCCGAGCCGGCTGGTCGCGCCGTTCAACACCATGCTGTCGGTGGCCGATTACGACGTGCACCAGCAGTTCGAGACCCGCTCGGTGGTCGATCTCGAACTGGTGCGGCTCGCGACCGAGCGCGGCAGCCGCGACCAGCTCACCCGCATCCACAAGCTCGCCGTCGATGGCCGCGCCTTCCACGACGATCCGGTGGCGTTCCGCCTGATCGACATCGAGTTCCACCAGGCGATCAACGACGCGGCGGGCAACCCGCTGCTCTCGTCGCTGGCGCAGGTGCTCTACGATCTCGGGCTCGACGTGCGCCGGCTGGCCTCCGAAATGCCCGGCGTCATTTCCAAGAGCGTCGGCCAGCACATCGTCATCGCCGACGCCATGCTGGCGGGCGACCCGAAAACCGCCGTCGAGGGCTATCGCAGCCATCTCGAACACGTCCGCGACACCACCATCCAGTCGGTCGCCAACGCCAGAAAAACGGAACGATCCGAATGAGCTCCGCCTTCCGCATCAAGGACGTTCGCGTTTTCAACATCAAGCCGTCCGAGAAGGCCGGGACCTATTTCAAGCCGGGTGACGCCAAGCACTGGCTGGTGGATTCGCTCATCTCGAACCCGATGTCGGGCTACGAGAAATATCGCGAGAAGCGTTCGAGCTGGGGGATCGGCGTGCTCGGCGCCATCGTGGTCGAGATCGAGACCGAAGATGGCGTCGTCGGCGTCGCGACGGGCTCGGGCGGCGTGCCGGCGGCGTGGATGATCCACAACCATTTCCGCCGCTTCCTCGTCGGGCAGGACGCGCGCAACATCAACATGATCTGGGACCAGCTCTACCGGTCGAGCCTGCCCTATGGCCGCAAGGGCCTGCCGATCATGGCGATTTCGGCCGTCGACCTGGCGCTCTGGGACCTCAACGGCAAGGTGCGGAGCGAGCCGGTCTACAACCTCATCGGCGGCAAGGTCCGCGACGAGATCACCTTCTACTGCACGACGCCCGAGCCCACCGCCATCAAGGCGCTCGGTTTCTGGGGCGCGAAAGTGCCGCTGCCGCATAGCCACTTCGAGGGCGAAGAGGGTATGCGCAAGAATTTCGAGTTCCTGAAGCGCCATCGCGACGCCGTCGGCCCCGATTATCCGCTGATGGTCGACTGCTACATGTCGCTTACCGCCGATTACGCCATCCGGCTGGCGGAGCTGTGCAAGCCGCTCAACATCCACTGGTGGGAAGAGGTGCTCTCGCCCGACGACGTCGAGGGTTTCCGCCAGATCAAGGCGGCCCAGCCGACGCTCAAGTGGACCACCGGCGAGCACGAATACACCCGCTACGGGTTCAGGCGGCTGCTCGAGGAGCGGCTGCTGGATATCGTGCAGCCCGATGTGATGTGGGTCGGTGGGCTGACGGAGACGCTGCGGATTGCGGCGCATGCCTCGGCCTACGACATCGTCGTCGTGCCGCATGGCTCAGGCCCGTACTCGTACCAGTTCATCGCCAGCCAGACCGGGCCGGCGTTCTGCGAATATGTGGCGGCGAGCCCGGATGGGCGAAGCATCATGCCGGTGTTCGGGGATTTGTTCGAAGGCGAGGCGATGCCGGTGAATGGCAAGCTCAGGATCTCGGATGCGCCGGGGTTTGGGATGGTGCTGGCCGGGCGGGATCAGCTGGAGCTGGTGGGGTAGGGCAGGGGGAAATCCGGTGCGTGGGGCTCCCCCCTCCACCGGCTTCGCCGGTCCCCCTCCCCCGTAAACGGGTGAGGATCCAGGCGCCGCCGGTGCGGGAATAACAGTTATGGGGGCGCGATCTCACCGTGATCCTCACCCGTGAAACGGGGGAGGGGGACCAGACGAAGTCTGGTGGAGGGGGCGACCCCACGCACCGAAGCCGCTCAGCTCGCCTCGAGCAACTGCCGTGAATACTCGTCCCGCACATCCCGCGCGCGCAACTGCTCGCGGGTCAGGGTCTCGACCGTCTTGGCATTCCGCATCACCATCAGCCGCTCGCACATGTAGCTGATCACCGCGAGGTCGTGGCTGACGATCACAAACGTCAGCCCGAGCTCTTTGCGTAGCCGGTTGAGCAGGTTGAGGATCTCCGCCTGGATCGAGACGTCGAGCGCCGAGGTCGGCTCGTCGAGCAGCAAAATCCTCGGGCTGAGGGACAGGGCGCGGGCGATGGCGACGCGCTGGCGCTGGCCGCCGCTCAGTTCGTGCGGGAAGCGGAACTGGAATTTGGCGCCGAGCCCGATCAGGTCGAGCAGTTCGGCGGTGCGGCCGAGGGGGTCGGCGATGCCGTTGATGGTCATCGGCTCGGCGATCTGCTGGCCGATGGTGTAGCGGGGGTGCAGCGAGCCGTAGGGGTCCTGGAACACCATCTGCACGGTGCGGGCGAGGTCGCGTTGCCTGGTCGTGCGCGCGTCCATGCCGTTGATGGCGATGCGGCCGGTCCAGTGTCGGTTCAGCCCCACCATGGTGCGGAGGATGGTGGACTTGCCCGAGCCGGACTCACCGACGAGGCCGAAGCTTTCGCCCTCGGCGACGGTGAAGCTCACGTTCTCGACCGCAGTCGAGCCGGAGAATTTGACCGTGAGGTTCTCGACTTCGATCATCGCACTGCCTCCAGCCACGAGGCATCGCGGTTGAGCGTGGGCAGCGGTTCGAGCGAGCCGTCGATCGACGGCAGGCAGGCCAGCAGCCCCTGCGTGTAAGGATGCTGGGCGGCGCGCAGGTTCTTGGCGTCGAGCGTTTCGACGATGCGGCCGGCATACATCACGATCACCCGGTCGCAGAATTTGCTCACGAGGTTGAGGTCGTGGCTGATGAAAATGAGGCCCATGCCGCGGCGCGTCACCAGTTCGTCCATGATCGACAGCACCTGGGTGCGCACCGTCACGTCGAGCGCCGAGGTCGGCTCGTCGGCGATCAGCAGGTCGGGCTCGCGCACCACCATCATGGCGATCATCACGCGCTGGCCCATGCCGCCCGACAGCTCGTGCGGGTAGAGGCCCATGACACGCTCGGGCTCGCGGATATGCACCGCTTCGAGCGCGGCGATGGCCTGCTTGCGCGCCTCGGCCGCGCCGAGCTTCTTGTCGCCGATGCGGATCGCCTCGACGATCTGCTTGCCCACGGCCATTACCGGGTTCAGCGAGTATTTCGGGTCCTGCAGGATCATGCCCATGCGGCCGCCGCGCAGCGACCGGCGCAGCTTCGGCGAGGCCGTCGTCAGGTCAATGCCGTCGAAACTCAGCTTGTCGACGCTGATCTTGGCGTAGCTCGGCAGCACGCCGAGGAGCGAGCGGCCGGTGAGGCTCTTGCCCGAGCCCGATTCGCCGACGATGCCCAGTTTCTCGCGGCCGAGCGAAAAGCTCACGCCGCGCACGGCGTCGTTCCAGCCGCCTTCGTCGTTGCGGAAGGCGACGTGCAGGTTCTCGATTTCAACCAGTTTGCCGGTCATTTGCGCTGCCTCAGGTGCGGGTCGAGCAGGTCGCGCAGCGCGTCGCCAAGCAGATTGAACCCAAGGGAAACCGCGAAGATGGCGATGCCGGGGACGGTCGCCACCCACCACTGGTCGAAGATGAACTTGCGGCCGGTCGAGATCATCGCGCCCCATTCGGGCAGCGGTGGCTGGGCCCCGAGGCCGATGAAGCCGAGGCCGGCGGCGGTCAAAATGATGCCCGCCATGTCGAAGGTCATGCGGACGATCACCGAGCTCAGGCACATCGGGATGATGTGGAAGAAGATGATGCGGAACTCGCTCGCGCCGGCGAGGCGCACGGCGTTCACGTAGTCGGAGTTGCGCACCACCAGCGCTTCGGCGCGGGCGAGGCGGGCATAGGGCGGCCACGCCGTGAGCGTGATGGCGAGCGCCGCGTTGACGATGCCGGGCCCGAGCGCGGCGACGAAAGCCAGCGCCAGCAGCAGCTTGGGGATGGCGAGGAACACGTCGGTGACGCGCATGAAGATGGCATCGACCCAGCCGCCGCGGGTGCCGGCGACGGCGCCGATGATGAGGCCGACCGGGGCGGACGTGACGATCACCAGCGCAACGATCAGCAGGGTCAGCCGCGAGCCGTGGACGAGGCGGGAATAGATGTCGCGGCCCAGTTCATCGGCGCCGAACCAGTAATTGGCGTTGGGCGCGGCGAGGCGCGAGCCGAGGTCGGGCAGGTACGGATCGTGCGTCGCGATCCACGGCGCGAAGGCCGCAACGAGGATCAGCAGCACGACGATGGCGAGCCCGACGACGCCGAGCGGGTTGCGGAAGAAGCGGCGCGAGAAGCTGCGGAATTCCTTCCAGCGCGCGGCGCGGATGGCGGCTTTCGGATCGATGGCGGGTTCGAGCAGGGTCATTTGTTGGCGAGGCTCCGCGAGCGCGGGTCGAGCGCGGCGTAAAGTACGTCGCTCAGCATGTTGAGCAGCACGAAGACGACGCCGACCAACAGCGTGCCCCCGAGCACGGCGTTCATGTCAGCGGCGAACAGGCTCGAATAGATGTAGTTGCCGATGCCCGGCCACGAGAAGATGGTTTCGACCAGCACCGAGCCCTCGAGCAGGCCGCCATAGCTCAGCGCGATCACCGTCACGAGCGGGATCGCGGCATTGCCGAGCGCATGGCGCACCACGGTGCGGAACTCGCTGGCGCCCTTGAGGCGCGCGGTCAGCACATATTCGCGGCTCAGCTGGTCGAGCATCACCGAGCGGGTCATGCGCGAAATGTAGGCGAGCGAGTAGTAGCCGAGCAGCAGCGCCGGCAGCGTCATGTGGCTGACGGCGTTCCAGAACACGTCCCACTGGCCCTGCGTGGCCGAGTCGATGAGGATCGAGCCCGTCACGTGGGTGACGATGCCGGTGAAGAACACGTCGAGCTGGCCCGGGCCCGAGACCCAGCCGAGCTGGCGGTAGAAGACGAAGAGGCCGACCAGCGCCAGCCAGAAGATCGGCACCGAGTAGCCGATAAGCCCGATGATGCGAACGAGATGGTCGGGCCATTTCTCGTGCCAATAGGCCGAGATCACCCCCATCGGCACGCCGAGCGCGACGCCGATGACGAGCCCGAGGGTCGAGAGTTCGAGGGTGGCGGGGAAATAGTCGAGCAGGTCCTGCAGCACCGGCCGTGAGGTGGAGAACGAGGTGCCGAAATCGCCGCTCAGCAGCTTGACGAGGTAGTTCCAGAACTGGACGACCAGCGGCTTGTCGAGCCCGAGCTCGAGATAGACGCGGTCATAGACGGACTGCGAGGCTTTTTCGCCGACGATGGCCAGCACGGGGTCGATGGGGACGACGCGGCCGATGAAGAAGGTCAGCGCGGCAAGGCCGACGAGCGTGATCGCGACGGTGACCAGCCAGGTGGCGAGGTCGGCGAGGAATTTCAGGGTGCTGTTCATCGGTTCACCCGGGCGTGGACGGGTGTTGCCGAGCGCGACAGTCAAATTCAACTCAGTCTCCAAAACGGTGGTCGCGCGGCCGTAGCCGCGCAACCGAAGCGAAAGGCCGGAGCCTATTCCTTGCTCACCGCGCCATAGCGGTCGTCCGAGTAGGTGTAGCCGAGCACGAGGCCCTTCACGTTGGAACGGACCGCGACCTTGCGGGCGCCCTGGAACATGTAGACGAACGGGCTGGTGTCAGCCTGGCCCTTGGCGGCGTCGAAATACATCTTTTCGCGCTTGGCCGCGTCCTGCTCCTTGGCCGCGTCGAGCACGAGCTGGGACAGGTCGCCCGACTTGTAGCCAAAGCGGTCGGCGAGGGTCGACGACTTTTCCGGATCGCCCGGCTTGTTCACGGTGAAGGTTTCGGCGTTGCTGTTCGGATCGGGATAGTCCGGGCCCCAGAGGCCCATCCAGATGTCGAGGTCGTGCGAGCGATACCGGTCGAGCCACTGCTGGCCATCCACCACCTGCAGGTCGAGGTTGATGCCGGCCTGGGCCAGCGTCGCCTGGATCGCCTGGCTGTACTCGGTATAGGGCGGCACGTTCCAGACGACGGTCGCCAGGGTGAAGGGTAGCTTCACGCCCGACTCGGCGAGCAGCGACTTGGCCTTCTCGAGGTCGAACTTGTAGGGCTCGTAGTTCGAGTTACCGCCGAGGAAGCCCTCGGGGATCATCGTCTGGTGGACCTTGAGGGTGCCACGGCCGATGGTGTCGGCAATGCCCTTGTAGTCGACGAGATACTTGATGGCCTCGACGACCTTGGGGTTCTGCAGGTTCTCGTTGCGCAGGTTCAGGCCGAAATAATACTGCGTCGTGTCGGTGCCCTGGAGGACGGTGATGTCCTTGTTGGCAGCGATCGCGTCGAAGTCATCGGGTGAGAGCTTGTTGGCGACGTCGATGTCGCCCTTTTCGAGCGCCAGGCGTTCGGTGGCCGATTCCGGCATATGCTGGATGAACAGGCGATCGACGCCCGGAGCGGTGCCCCAGTAGTTGGGGTTCTTGCTCAGGATGATCGACTGCTTGGGCTCCCACTTGGTGAGGATGTAGGGGCCCGAGCCGGCCGAGTTGTCGGTCTTCAGCCAGGCATTGCCGAGGTCGCCGTTGACGTCGTGCTCCTTCACCAGCTTCGAATCCACGATGCCGCCCGTGTAGGACGAGAGCACGTAGAGCACGAAGGACGGCGCAAACGTGTCGCCGACGGTCAGCACCAGCGTGTCGTCATCGGTCGCCTTGATGTTGGTCGCGGCGTTTTCCTTGGTGAGGCCAAGGGTCTTGAGGATGAACGAGATGCGGGTATCGAGCAGCAGCGGGCGCTGCAGCGAGAACTCGGCGTCATAAGCCGTCACCGGATTGCCCGACGAGAACTTGGCGTCGCGGTTCATCTTGAAGGTGAAGGTCTTGCCATCGGCCGACACGTCCCAGCTCTTGGCCAGCACGCCGACGATCTTGGTCGGATCGTTGATGTCGAAGGTCACGAGCGGCTGGTAGAGCTGCTGGCTCACCAGCACGCCGGCCACTTCCGACACTTCACCCGGATCGAGGGTTTTGACGTCGTCGATCGCATCGGCGACGACGAGGGTATTCTTGGGTGTCTCGGCGAAGGCGCCGGACGCGGTCATCATCGCGCCGAGTGCCACCGCGACAAGCGCTTTATACAAACGCATGGCAGTCTCCCTGGTTAAGTCTTCTGCCGGCCGAGAGGGCCGGCGGTTGGCGTAGTCATCGTCTCTCGCTGATCCCATGGAAGGTGAAGGTCAGCGCAGCGATTGGCAGGAGCGCGTCGATTGCGGCGAGCGCGCTCGGTGTGAAGACGCCTGCGTCCCCGAGCAGCGCGACCACGCCGCGGGTCTCGCCGGCGATCACGATGGGGAAGCACGAGCAGGCGGTGTAGCCCATGGCGAGGAGGCCATCGACTTCGGGGATGAAGGCCGCGATGCCGGCCGGATCGTTGCCGATCACCGGCTTCATCTCACGCAGGATGCGGTTGTTCCACAGTGTGTCTTCGACCGGATCGACATTGCCGACGGGGAAATGCACCGGGTTCGAGGTGCCGATGCGGTGCGTCACCGTCTTGTCGGGCGCCGTCGCGATGAAGGTCGCGGTGCGGATGCCGGGCACGGCCGTGAACAGCGCCGAGAGTTCAGCGAAGAGCGCCGTGGGGCCGGAGGCGAGGGCGGCGGCGAGCTTGGCGGCGATGGCGGGATCGATCGGGGTCATTCGGGGAACAGTCTCATGGTGCCGACCCACAGCTCGATTGCCGTGTCGGGGCCGATATTGGTGCCGCGATGCGGCTTGCGGCTGTCGAAATGGAGCGTGTCGCCGGCCTTGAGGTCGTGCACGACGCCGTCGACCTCGTAGAGCATGTGCCCGGCGACGAGGTAGATGAAGTCTTCGCCTTCGTGGCTCATCATCTCGGACGCATGGCCGGGCGGCACATGGCTCAGGCAGGCATTGAGCTTGGCGTCGGCAAAGCCGCGCTCGAGGAACTCGTAATAGCGCGAGGTGCCGTCGACCTTGAAGGTCGGGCGCTGCCCGGCATGGGTCGCGACCGGATGGGTGCGAGCCGGGGCGGTGGTGACGAACATGTCCACCGAGGCGTCGAGGGCCTTCGCGACATTATAGAGCGAGGCCAGCGACGGGGTGGAAATGCCGCGCTCGATCTGGGAAATGAAGCCGATGGTGAGGCTCGCCTCGTCGGCCACCTGCTGCATGGTCTTGCCGATGGCCTTGCGACGAGCCCGAAGCCGGGCCCCCAGGCTTTCGCCCTCCGTCACAAAGGTCTGGGACATCTCGCGGATGTCGTCGGCATGCATAGAACGGGCGCCCCCCGAAAAGTTTAGGCACACTAAATTAGCGCGCGCGGGAGTCAACGGGGGTTGTCATGGGGATGTCATGGAGATCGCGCACCCCCACCCTAGTTGCGCTAGGCGGCAAGCCGCCAAGCTCCACTACCCTCCCCGCAAGGGGGAGGGAGGTGCGTCACTGAGACTTCGGTTCCTTCGTCTCCCTCCCCCTTGCGGGGAGGGTAGCGCCGCTAGGAGCGAAGCGACGTAGCAGAGCTAGGGTGGGGGTGAACTCACGCCCCCTCATACCCAATCGTCGCCAGCAACGCCTCGCGCTCGCTCACCACTTCGGCAAACCCCAGCTCCTGTCGGATCCGCGTCGTGTCCAGCGTCAGCGGATAGCGCAGGTCGCTCGCCTCCGCCCGCTCGAACAGCAGTGCCTTTTCAGCGGCCGGCACCGTCTCCACCTCGATCGGCGTGTTCAGCATCACCGCAAAGCTCAGCAACCACTGTACGGGATTGCGGACGAAATCCTGGCCGACATTGTACACCCGGCCCGCCGCGCGCGGATCGAGCGCCGCGAGCACCATGGCTTCGGCCACATCCACCACATAGCCGTACGAGTTCGGCCACTTGCCGGCCCGCTCGTCGAGCTTGATCAGCCCGCCGCGCTTTACCGCGTCGATGGCCCACTTGAAGCGGTGCTGCTTGTCGTTCGGCCCGAAGATCATCGGGGCGCGGATCGCCGTGGTCGTGAAGCGGGAATCACCGAAGGCGGCATCTTCGAGCACGATCTTGTCGTAGTCCTCGAACAGTTCGGCCGAGACGCCTTTCGGGCGGTGCGGGTTGCCGCGATAGGGGTAGCGGAACTTGCGCAGCGGGTCGGTTTCCTTCGCCGGCTGCGGCTGGATGTCCGGGCTTTCCTTGTGGATCAGCCCGCCATAGTTGGAATAGACGTCGACCGAGCTCAGCAGCACGTAGCGGCCGCCGATTTCGGCCACCGCCTCCATCACGGCGCGGGTGTTGAGCAGGCCGAGCGCGAAAATGTCGATCACCGTGTCGACGCCATGGGCCCGGAAAATCTCGCGCATCCGGGCGCCATCCATGCGGTCGCCGCGCTCGAAGATCGCGCCCTTGGGCAACGCCACCGGGTGTTCGCCGCGCGCCACCACCACCGGGGCCAGCTCGCGCGAGGTCAGCCGTTCGGCCACCGCGGTGCCGATAAAACCCGTTCCGCCGATGATCGCTACCGTCATGACTCACCACTCCCAGAGGCCGTTTTCACCCGATAGCGCGCCCGGGCGCGCTTGTCACATCGGCCATGCGTTGCGTGATTCACAGGTAATGCACAGGAATCCGGCATGGCGCCGAGTTGCCTCACGCATAGGCAAATGCCCGTAGGCATTGGGCTTCCTGCTTCTTGCGCATACGTGACACTGAATCGTCATTCAGCCGTCACCGCGGTGTCACCGGGCTGAAATCCAACCGTCAAGCAGACCCAATAGGAGTGCGGCCGCTCGCCAACCGCCTTGAGCGAGACGAACCCGAATTCCCCAGGAGACGTTGACGATGAAAACCAACTGGCTGCTCGGCGCGGCCCTCACTGCCTCCGCGCTTGCCCTCGTGGCCCCCGCTTCGGCGGCCACCAAGTTCGATTTCTGGTATGGCCTGTCGGGCGACCTGTCCGACCGCATCCAGGACATGTGCAAGGACTTCAACGCTTCGCAGTCCGACTACGAGATCGTCTGCACCAGCCAGAACGACTACGACACCAACCTGCAGAACACGATCGCCGCGTTCCGCGCCAACAAGCAGCCGACGATCACCCAGATCTTCGACGCCGGCACGCTCGACCTGATGCTGTCGCAGGCCTACATCCCGGTCGGCCAGCTCATGAAGGACAGCGGCTACGACATCAACTGGGCCGACTACATCTCGGGCATCGGCTCGTACTACTCGACCTCGAAGGGCGAACTGCTCTCGATGCCGTTCAACTCGTCGACCGCGATGATCTATTTCAACACGGACGCGCTCGCCAAGGTCGGCTTTGAAGGCCTGCCGTCGACCTGGAGCCAGGTCGAAGACGTCGCCCGCAAGATGAAGGCCGCTGGCTACGAGTGCCCGATGGGCTTCGACCCGGCCGGCGCCTGGCAGTGGTTCGAGCAGTTCGAAGCCATCCACAACCAGCCGATCGCCACCAAGGGCAACGGCTTTGGCGGTCTCGACGCCGAACTCGTCGCCTCCAAGGGCCTCTTCGTCCAGCAGCTGACCTGGATCAAGAAGATGTATGACGAGAAGCTCTTCGTCATCAAGAACAAGGACACCGGCCAGGTCGACCAGGACGCTTTCGCGGCCGGCACCTGCCAGATGTTCTCGGGCTCGATCGCGGGCCACGGCTCGGTGACTGCCAAGCAGATCCCGGACCTGCACTGGGACGTCGCCATGCTCCCGATGCTCGATGGCTACACCCGTACCAACAGCCTCGTGGGCGGCGCTTCGCTCTGGACCCTCAAGGGCCACACCGCTGAAGAGTACAAGGGCGCTGCCGCGTTCTTCGCCTTCCTCGCCACGCCGAAGCAGGCTCAGTGGTGGTCGACCGTGACCGGCTACGTCCCCGTCACCAACTCGGGCTTCGAGGCCATGAAGGCCGCCGGCTTCTACGACAAGGCCCCCTACAAGGGCCGCGAGAAGGCGATTGAGTCGCTGACCGCTTCGACCCCGACCGAAAACAGCCGCGGTATCCGTCTCGGCCACTACCCGCAGATCCGTGCGGAAATGGTCAAGACCATCCAGTCCGTGCTGTTCAACAACGTGCCGGTCGAGCAGGCTCTCGCCGACTTCGACGCCAAGGGCAACGACATCCTCCGTCGCTTCCAGGCGACCTACAAGGACGCCGTTCTCCCCTGATCGGTCACTGACGCTCGCGGGCGGCCCACAAGGCCGCCCGCTCTCGTTTTATCCCTCATAGACGCGAGCAATTTTCGATGGAACGGCGCGCCTATTACCGCAAGAAGGGTCTGCCCTGGCTGTTGATCGCCCCGCAGCTCCTTCTCGTGCTGGTTTTCTTCTACTGGCCCACTTCGCAGGCCCTCTACTGGGCGTTCACGCTCGAACAGCCCTGGGGCGGCGGCAATAGCTGGGTCGGCTGGGACAATTTCGCGCTGATCTTCCGCGATGGAGAATACTGGAGCACGGTGCTGCGCAGCGCCTTCTATGCCTGCTGCACCACGGCGCTCTCCATGTTCATGGCGCTGACGCTGGCCGTGTTCGTCGACCGGCAGCTCAAGGCGACCAACTTCTTCAAGCCGGTCTATGTGTGGACCTACGCCATCGCGGCCCCGGCCGCCGGCGTCGCGTTCCGCTTCATCTTCGCGCCCGAGGCCGGGCTCATCGGGTCGCTGAACCAGATGTGGCCGGGGGTGTGGAACCCGGCGATCAATGGCTGGCAGGCGCTCGCCATGATCATCATCTGCCATGCGTGGCTGGGCATCGGCTACAACTTCATCTTCTTCCTTGCCGGCCTCCAGATGATCCCGCGCTCGATTTCCGAAGCGGGCGCCATGGACGGCGCACGGCCGTGGCAGCGCATGTTCGACCTGCAGCTGCCGCTGATCGCCCCGACGGTGTTCTTCCTCCTGATCATCAACCTGATCTCGAGCTTCACCGACAGTTTCGGCCTCATCGACACGATGACCGAAGGCGGTCCGTACGGCTCCACCGAAGTGATGGTCTACAAGATCTATTTCGATGGCTTCAAAGGCCTCGATTACTCGGGCGCCGCCGCCCAGTCGATCGTCCTCATGCTTCTCGTCATCGCGCTGACCTTCGTGCAGTTCCGCTTTGTCGAAAAGCGCGTCCACTACAACTGAGAGCGGGCCATGATCGAGCGTTCCCCCACCTTCAACTTCATCACCTACGTGGTGATGGCGATCGGCCTCGTCATCGTCATCGCCCCGTTCTGGATCACCTTCGTGGCCGCGTCGCAGGACATTGCCGAGGTGAGCCGGGTGCCGATCGTGCTGTGGCCGTCGCAGCACCTGTTCGAGAACCTCGCCGAGGCCTGGGCGCGTGCCGACCTGGGACCGAAAATGGCCAACAGCTTCATCATGGCCATCGCCGTGACGGTGTTCAAGATCAGCCTCGCCTCGATCTCGGCCTTCTCGATCGTGTTCTTCAACTATCGCGGCCGCATGATCGCCTTCTGGCTCATCTTCGCGACCCTGATGCTGCCGCTCGAAGTGCGCATCGTGCCGACCTACGCGATCGCCGCCAACGCGCTGCTGCCCTTCCAGGTGATCCTCGATACGCTCGGCATTACCGGGCTGGTCCAGAGTCTCTCGGGCGTGCAGATCGCGCTCGAGTGGAACCTGCTGAACTCCTATCCGGGCCTCGTGCTGCCGCTCGTCGCGACCGCGACCGGCACCTTCCTCTACCGGCAGTTCTTCATGACCATTCCGGATGAGCTGGTCGAGGCTTCCAAGATGGATGGGTCGGGCCCGCTGCAGTTCTTCTGGGACGTGCTGCTGCCTTTGAGCCGCACCAACATGCTGGCGCTTGCCACCATCCTCTTCGTTTCGACGTGGAACCAGTATCTCTGGCCGCTGCTCATCACCACCGACCGCGAACATTTCGGCACCGTGGTGATGCAGCTCAAGTCGCTGGTTCCGGCACTCAACGGCACCCAGGACTGGAACGTCACCATGGCGGGCGCCCTCATCATCATGCTGCCGCCCCTGCTGGTCGTTGCGTTCATGCAGCGCTGGTTCGTGCGCGGCCTCATCACCAGCGACAAGTAAGCGGAGACGACCTATGGCAGCCATTACGATCAAGGGCGTCAAGAAACGCTACAATGCCAAGACCCAGGTGATCCACGGCGTCGATGCCGAGATCGAGGCGGGCGAGTTCGTCGTCATCCTCGGGCCCTCGGGCTGCGGCAAGTCCACGTTGCTGCGCATGATCGCGGGCCTCGAGGAAATCTCGGACGGCGAGATCGCCATCGGCGGCAAGGTCGTCAACAAGCTCGAACCCCGTGAGCGCGGCTGCGCCATGGTGTTCCAGAACTACGCGCTCTACCCGCACATGACGGTGAAGCAGAATATCGGTTACGCGCTCAAGGTCGCGAAGGTGCCCAAGGCCGAGCGTGAAGCCCGCGTCATGAAAGTGGCGCAGTCGGTGGCGCTCGAGCCGTTCCTCGACCGCCGGCCAGGCGAGCTCTCGGGTGGCCAGCGCCAGCGCGTCGCCATGGCCCGCGCCATGGTCCGCGAGCCCAAGGTGTTCCTCTTCGACGAGCCCTTCTCGAACCTCGACGCCAAGCTCCGCGTCGCCATGCGCGCCGAAGTCCGCCGCCTCCATCGCGACCTCGGCGTCACCTCGGTGTTCGTCACCCACGACCAGACCGAGGCGATGACGCTCGCCGACCGGCTCATCATCATGAATGCCGGCAATGTCGAGCAGATCGGCAAGCCGACCGAAGTCTACAACCAGCCCGCCAGCCGCTTCGTCGCCGACTTCATCGGCTCGCCGGCGATGAACCTGTTCGAGGGCCAGTTCGATGCCGATGGCCGCTTCGTTTATGGCCAGGGCGGCAAGCTCGACGTGACGCAGCTCAACGGCGTCCGCCAGCCCGGCCGCAAGGTGGTGCTCGGCGTGCGTCCGGAATCGGTGCGCCGCACCGGACCCGACGCGCAGGGCGCCATCCCGGCCGTCGTCGACTATGTCGAGGAACTGGGCGCCTCGCGCCTCATCCACGCCGAAGCCAATGGCAGCCGCATCGTCGCCGTCGACACCGACAGCAGCGAGATCACCACCGGCATGCCGCTGCATCTCAGCCTCGACGCCAACGCGCTCCACGTCTTTTCGGCCGAAGACGGCCGCCGCATCACGCACTGATTGTTAGCCGCACAGGAGATTTTCCCATGAGCAACCTGATTGGGACCGGCTTCAACGTCGGCTCTGACAATGGCGAGTTCGCCCAGCTCGAAGCCGATATGCGCGCCAACGCCGAAATGGGCGTCGACACCGTCGAGATCGGCATTACCAGCCTCGATCTCGTCGCCGGCGGCCGCATCATCAAGGAGCGCCACGAGGCGCTGCTGGCGGTCACGAAGCAGTTCGATTTCCGCTACACCGTGCACGGGCTCGTCTCGTCCAACTTCATGGACCCAATCACCCAGCGCCACCAGATCGATGCCGCCAAGGCGTTGATCGAAGTGTGCAACTCGATCGGCGCCGGCATCATGGTCCACCACTCGGGTAACCTCCGCGCCGAAGCCATCGCCGACTGGGCCGGGGCCGACGAGCGTGAGCGCGAAGCGCTGACCGAAGTCGCCGATTTCGCCCGTGGCCATGGCGTGCGCATCGCGCTCGAGAACATCTTCACCACCGAGCCGGGCCAGTACCGCCAGACCCCGTCGGAAGTGGCCGAGACGGTGAAGGCCGTGAACCACCCCAACGTGGTGGCGCTGATCGACTTCTCGCACGCCTATATCGAATCGACCTTCAAGGGCCTCGACTTCTTCGCCGAGATCGCTGCCATGGCGCCGGTCACCGGGCATCTGCATGTGCATGACTCGTTCGGCCGCCCGCAGGGTTTCTACAAGCCGTTCCACCCGCAGGAAAACACCGCGCTCGGCATCGGCGACCTCCACATGCCGCTCGGCTGGGGCGATATCGAGTGGGACCGGATCTTCTCCGACCTCACCTTCCTGCCCGACACCGTGCTGATGATGGAAATCGGCGACCGCTACCGCCGCGAACAGCCGGCGAGCCTCGCCCGCGCCCGTCAGCTGATGGGCGTCTATAGCCGCGAAGCCATCGCGGCCGAGTAAGGCTTCGGCGGGCCGCCACGGCGGCCCGTCCTCACGTCATCTCGCGCGGCTGTTCGGCGTCGCGCGGGGCCTGCTGGCGCAGCACCAGCAGCAGGCCGAGCAGGGCGACGACGCCGCCGACCGCCATGCGCGCGTCAAAACTTTCGCCGAGCAGCACGATCCCCATCACCACGGTCATCAGCGGCGTCATCAGCCCGAGCGGCGCGATGATGCTCGCCGGATAGCGTTGCAGCAGCCCGAGATAGGCTGTGGTCGCCAGCAGCGTCACTGCGAAAACCGAGAAGGCGAGGGCGGCGAAGAAGGGCAGGCCGGCGCCAAAACTCGCGGCGATCGGCGCCGGTTCGGCGAGCAGCGAATAGGCCAGCATGGGCAGGCCGGAAACCGCGGCCGTCCAGCCCTGCATGGTCAGCGGCTTGATGCCAGCGCCGACGCGCTTCAGCAGCACCTGGCCGAGAGAAATGGCGAGCGCCGACACGAAGGCAAAGATCAGCCCGAGGCTGACGAACGAGCCATCGCCATTCCACATCACGAGGATGACGCCACCGAGCGCCAGCGCGATGCCGAGCCCGCGCGACAGCCCGATCCGCTCGCCGAGCAGCAGCACCGAGAGCAGGGCGGTCATCGGGATCGCCGCCTGCAGCACGATCGAGACACTCGACGAGGTCGCGTGCGAGAGCCCCAAGAACATCAGGCCGAAATGGCAGCAGCCCATCAGGAAGCCGACGGCGACGATGGGCAGCAGTGGTTTGGGCAGGGGCCGGAGCAGTGGGAAGAGGATGATCGAGACGATCAGGAAGCGCGCGGCGGCGTAGAAGATCGGGGTCACGCCGAACTCGGAAAACAGCACGCGGCTGACGATCAGGTTCAGGGCCCAGACGAGGCAAACACCGGCGTAAAGCAGCAGGTCGAGGGGGCGCATATCGTCTCGAAAACAATCGGACGCAATAGTTGGAATAACAAGCGTCCGCTACGAAATCGCACGCCGCTGCCGCCCTGCCAATGCCCCGTTCGGAGGGTGGGGCACCCCGCGGTCGTGGTCAGGAAAAGCGCGGTGCTCCAGTCACATAAGCGTGCCTCACATTCATGCACACCATGGATGGCAGCCGGTCGCGCGCCGCACTAGTATCCGCGCCAAAGGCCCCTTAACTCCTGCGGCATCATGAAAAAAATCGGCTTTCTGTCCTTCGGACACTGGACCCCATCCCCCCACTCGCAGACGCGCTCGGCCTCCGACACGTTGCTGCAATCGATCGAGCTCGCCGAGGCGGCCGAGGAACTGGGTGCCGACGGCGCCTATTTCCGCGTGCACCACTTCGCCCGCCAGCTCGGCTCGCCCTTCCCGCTGCTCGCCGCCGCCGGCGCGCGCACCAAGAAGATCGAGCTCGGCACCGCCGTGATCGACATGCGGTACGAGAACCCGCTCTACATGGCGGAGGATGCGGGCGCGGCCGACCTCATTTCCGGCGGCCGCCTGCAGCTCGGCATCTCGCGCGGTTCGCCCGAGCAGGTGATCGATGGCTACAAGCATTTCGGCTACGTGCCGGCCGAGGGCCAGACCGATGCCGACATGGCGCGCGGCCATGCCGAAGTGTTTCTCGAGGTGATCCAGGGCAAGGGTTTTGCCGCCCCCAACCCGCGACCGATGTTCCCCAACCCGCCGGGCCTCCTGCGGCTCGAACCCTATTCGGAGGGCCTGCGCGACCGCATCTGGTGGGGCGCCGCGACGACGCCGACCGCCCAGTGGGCCGGCAAGCTCGGCATGAACCTCCAGAGCTCCACCCTCGTGATGGCCGAGAACAACAAGCCCTTCCACGTGCAGCAGGCCGAGCAGATCGCCGCCTTCCGCAAGGCGTGGGAAGAGGCGGGACACAAGCGCACGCCGCGGGTCTCGGTCAGCCGCTCGATCTTCGCGCTCATCAACGACACAGACCGGGCCTATTTCGGCGGCGACCAGAGCCAGGACCATTTTGGCTATATCGAGCCGGGCAAGCAGGCGGTGTTCGGCCGCTCCTACGCCGCCGAGCCCGACAAGCTGATCGAGGAGCTGAAGCAGGACACGGCGATCGAAGCCGCCGACACGCTATTGCTCACAGTGCCCAACCAGCTCGGCGTCGAATACAACGCCCACGTGATCGAGAGCATCCTCAAGCACGTCGCGCCGGCACTGGGCTGGCGCTAAGCGCTGGCCCCACTACGGAAACCAGAACTCACTGGTGCCTGCTCCTGCCGAAGCGGCGGGGCGGGCACCTGCGTTTCCAGCACCACCTGGTTTCGCCCGGCGGCCTTGGCGAGGTAGAGCGCCCGGTCGGCCCGCGCGATGGCGTCGTGGATGGTGCGGTCGGCCGCGACCGGCCGGGCCACGCCGATGCTCACCGTCACCCGGCGATCGAGGCCGAGCCGCCGCCAGTCCGCATTCTCCACCGCCTCGCGCACCCGCTGGGCCATGGTTTCGGCGGCCATCAGGCCCGCTCCGGGTACAAAGCCGATGAACTCCTCGCCGCCGAAGCGCGCGGCGAGCGCGCCGGCCGACAGGGCGGTTTCAAATGTGCGCGCCAGCGTCACGATCACCTCGTCGCCGGTGCCGTGGCCGTGCTCATCGTTGATGGCCTTGAAGTGGTCGATGTCGCAGACCAGCACCGCGCCTTCGCCCGACCGGGAGCGCGCCAGCGTCTCCTCGAAGCCGCGCCGGTTCAGCAACCCGGTCAGCGGGTCATGCTCGGCCGCCTCGCGATAGCGCCCGACGATATCGACCAGCACCGAGCCGAGCGCCGCAAGCGCGAAGCAAAGGCCGATTACGCCGCCGCTGATCTGCAGGAAAAACGCATAGGCCGAGGCGTTGTAGTCGGCGATCGCATCGCTCATGCCGATCAGCACATCGAAGATGATGACGCGTACGAAGGTGTCGACCACCACCAGTCCCGCCACGGCCACCAGCGCGCGGTCGACGATGTGTCGGGGGTCGCGCAGCACCATCACAACCGGCACCGCGAGCAGCACCGTCAGCGTGGTGTCGACCCATAGCAGCTCGGTTTCGAGGCTGCCCAGATGGAACAGCACATAGGCGTCGGCCACCGTGCACACCGCGACAAAGGCGCAGCGCAGCACGGTCAGGCGCGGGCGGTCGAAGCGGATCAACAGGCCCGAGCCATAGGCGTAGAACGACACGTAGAACAGGAAATCGGCAATCAGCGCCTGCCATTCGGGCGACATGGGCAGGAGCGGAATCGAGAAGGCCAGCGCCCCGGTGCCAAAGGCCACACCCCAGGCGAAGGCCGAGGGCAGGCGGAGGCGGATGCGCGACAGCAACAGGAAAACCAGACCGAACGTGCCCATCATGATGGGCAGCATGAACGAGAAATTGTTTTCCATCGGCGGACCTCGCGAGGGTGTACAGCGCGCCCGCCGTCTGATCGCGCAGGGTAGGCGAGGCCGGTTAAGGAACGCCTGACTGGCTCGGAAGCCTCCCGTCTCGCATCCAGCCGTTGCCCGGCGTCGTCTTCAGCGACATAGTGCCCTTGCATTGATCGGCTGGCTTTCCATGCGCAAAAGCACGGCAGGCGCTTGACAAGTCACGAAGTCGCCATAAAACTGAAACCGGTTTCACAACATAGGTGAGCGCGTGAAGCTCGACCTGACGATCCTGGCGCCATATCTGGGCTTTCTCGCCCAGGGTGCGCTTTTGACCGCCGAGGTGTGTGCGCTGGCGCTCATCGGCAGCGTCATTCTCGGCATGTTCGTCGCCATCGCGCGGACATCGCAGGTGAAGTGGCTGAACTGGCTGGCCTCCGCCTACGTCGACCTGTTCCGCAACATCCCTTTCATCGTCCAGCTCTTCTTCTTCTATTACGGGCTGCCCGAGATCGGCATCTATATCGACGCCTTCACCACCGGGGTGGTGGCGCTGTCGATCGCCGGCGGCGCCTATGCGTCGGACGCCATCCGCGCCGGCATCTTGGCCATCGACAACGGCATCATCGAAGCGGCGGAAGTCAGCGGGCTCAGTAAGCGCGTCACCTTCCAGAAGATCGTGCTGCCCATTGCGCTCCGCACCTCGATCCGGCCGCTCGGCTCGGTGCTGATCAACATGATCCTCACGAGCTCGATCCTTTCGACCATCACGCTCAACGAGCTCACCGGCAACGCCAAGATCGTGGCGTCCGACACGTTCCGGCCCTTCGAGGTCTATGTGGTGCTGCTCGTCGTCTATGCGGCGCTGACCTACATCGTGTCGCTCGGCATCACGCTGCTGCACCGCTGGCTCAATCGCGACATGCAGGAACAGGTGAGCTGATGCGCTTTGCCGAGTTCACCCCCTTCGACCTGTGGCTGCTGGCGCAAGGCCTCGGCGTCACCATCGGGCTCTTCCTCGCTACATCGCTGATCGGGCTCTTCATCGGCGTGCTCTGGGGCGTGGTGCGGTTCTACCGCGTGCCCGTGCTGATGCAGGTCATCACCTTCGTGTCCGAAGTGCTGAAGAACTCGCCCGTGCTCGTGCAGCTCTTCCTCGTCTTTTTCGGCTTTCCGGCCTTCTTCAAGGTCAACATGACGCCGGTGAACGCGGCGATCATCACGCTCTCGCTCAACACCGCCGCCTTCGTTTACGTGATCGCGGTTTCGTCGATCGAAAGCATCGGCCGCGACCAGGTCGAAGCTGCCCGCGTCTTCGGCCTCACGCGCTGGCAGGTGCTGCGCCACGTGATCGCCCCGCAGGCGCTGGCCTTCTCCATCGGGCCGCTCACCGCGCTGCTGGTCAACCAGCTGCAGGTCACCTCGCTGATTTCGGTGATCGGCGTGATGGACCTCAGCAAGATCGGCGCCAACCTCAACCTCCGCACGCTGAAACCCTTCATCGTGTGGACGGCGGTCGGCATCCTCTACTACCTCGCCGCCAAGCTCGTCGCGACGATTGGCGCCAAACTCGAAAAGCGGCTGCGCGCCCACAGCGCGTTCCGGGGCCTTTGATCCATGCTGAAAGTCGAAAACGTCAAGAAAGCCTTCGGCGCCACCACCGTCCTCGATGGGGTGAACCTCACGGTGAACCCAGGCGAAGTGGTGTCGATCCTCGGCTCGTCCGGCTCGGGCAAGTCGACGCTGATCCGCTGCATCAACGGGCTCGAGCGGCTCAATGCCGGCAAGATCACCGTCGATGATTTCGATGTGAGCAAGCCGAAAGAGCTGGCCGAAGCCCGCAAGCGCAGTGGCACCGTGTTCCAGCTCTTCAACCTCTACCCGCACATGACGGCGCTGCAGAACGTCACGCTCGCGCCCATCGAAGTGCTGAAGCGGCCGAAGGCGGAAGCCGAAGCCGAGGGCAGGGCGCTCCTGCAATCCGTCGGCCTCGGCGAGCGCATGGATGCCTATCCGGCGCAGCTCTCCGGTGGCCAGCGGCAGCGCGTCGGCATCTGCCGGGCGCTGGCGATGAAGCCGCGCTATCTGCTGCTCGACGAAGTGACTTCGGCACTCGACCCCGAAATGACGGCCGAGGTGCTGGCGATCCTCGCCAAGCTCGCCAAGGACGGCACCACCATGGTGTTCGTCACCCACGAGATCGAGTTCGCCCGGCAGATCTCCAACCGGATCGTCTTCCTCGAAAAGGGCGTGCTGCTGGTCGATCTGCCGACCGAGCAGTTCTTCGCCGCCGATGGCGGTCTCGCGCAGCCGCGCGTTGCCCAGTTCCTCTCCAAGATGCGGAAAGACTAGATGCTGCTCGTCGCCAATGCCGAGGCCTGGCCCGGCTTCAAGTCCACCGTCGAGCAGCTGAAGGCCGGGGCCGACAGCCTTACCGCCATGGTCGAGGGCATCTCCGCGGTCGAGCGCGAGCCGAAAGTCCGCTCCGTCGGTTACGGCGGCTGGCCCAACATGCTCGGCATCATGGAATGCGATGCGGCCGTGATGGACGGCAATACGCGCGAAGTCGGCGCTGTCGGCGCGGTGCCCGACACCATCCCGGTCGCGAAGCTCGCGCACGCTGTGCTCAAGAACCTGCCGCACGTGATGCTCACGGGCGACGGCGCGCGCCGCTACGCCACTGAAATCGGTTTCAGCCAGGACGACGTGCTGTTCGAGGACAGCAAGCGCGTCTGGTGGGAGCGGCTGCAGAAGGAGATGTCGCCCGAGCAGGCGGCTGCCTTCCCGAACACGCCGCTCGCCCCGCTGCTCAAGACCATCACCGACCCCGAGCGCGTCCGCGACACCACCGTGTGGCTCTCGTCCGACCGCGCCCGCGGCATCCATGCCGCCACCTCTACCTCGGGCTGGGCGTGGAAATATCCGGGCCGCCTCGGCGACAGCCCCATTCCGGGCGCCGGCTATTATGCCGATAGCCGCTATGGCGCGGCCGCCTGCACCCATACCGGCGAAATGACGATGCGCACGTCGACCTCGCGCACCATCGTTCTCGCCATGAAGCTCGGCTACTCGCTCACCGATGCGGTGAAGCTGGCAGTGGACGAGCTCGACGAACTGACCGGCGGTTTCCTCGGCGGGGTGGTGATCCACGCCGTCGACGCCAAGGGCAACCACCAGGTCACGAATTTCCGGTGCCAGGGGCCGATCCGCTACTGGTTCTGGGAGGACTCGATGCCGGAGCCGGAGCTCCGGGACGCGACTACCGCCTGAATTTGAAACTGAGGAAGGGACCAACCATGAAGCGTATTCTTACTGCTCTTGCCGCGCTGGCGCTCGTCGCCACCACGGCCGTTCCGGCGATGGCCGGCATGCTCGACGACATCCGTTCGCGCAATGTCGTGCGTATCGGCGTGTCGCTCGGCGGCGAGCCGATCGGTTTCCGTGACGCGCAGAACAACCCGGTCGGCTACGACGTCGACGTGGCCAACATGATCGCCGCCAAGCTCGGCGTGCCGGTCGAGTTCACCGACGTGTCGGGCGACGCCCGCATCTCGATGCTCGTCTCGGGCCAGCTCGACATCGTCGTCGCCAACACTTCGGCGACCCTCGAGCGCGCCAAGTCGGTGAACTTCACCATCCCGTACAACCGCGCCGGCCTCCGCATCATCGTGCAGGCTGACTCGGGCATCACCGACCTCGCCGGCCTCGCCGGCAAGAAGATCGTCGTTGGTCGTGGCACCACCGGCGAAACCTTCATCAAGACCGCCGTGCCGACCGCCGAGCTCGTCTATGTCGACCAGTTCGCTCCCGATGGCGTGCTGCAGCTGCAGCAGAAGCGCGTCGATGCCGCGATCGAAGACTCCTCGCTGCTCGACTACCTCGCCACCAAGAACCCGTCGCTCGTGACCCTGCCGGGCCTCTACTCGAACGACCCGATCGGCATCGCCGTCGCCAAGGGTGACATCGAGTTCGTGCGCTGGCTCGACATGTTCGTGTCCGACTACATCGAGTCGGGCGCCTACGACGCCAACTACAAGAAGTGGTGGGGCGAAACCGCCAACCCGCCCAAGCTGAACCCGATCTGGTAACAGCCAGCGGGCTGATTGCGGCGGACCTGAGGTTCTGAGAACCGAAGGATCGTCAAAGTCGGGGCTGCCGAAAGGCGGCCCCGATCTCTTTCGGTGTGCGTGGCACCCCCCTCCACCACGCTTCGCGTGGTCCCCCTCCCCCGTAAACGGGAGAGGTTGGCGTGGGGCACCATCGCGCCACAGCTCATCCTCTCCCGTTTACGGGGGAGGGGGACCAGCGAAGCTGGTGGAGGGGGGAGCCCCACGCTCTGGATAACGAATTAGCCCGCCGTAGCCCTTGCCACAAACCGCGTCGGCACCAGCACGGGCGGCGTCCCTTCAACAAACGCCACCGGCTCGGCGATCATCCGCACCATCTCGTGCACGAAAACCGCCTTGTCGTAGCCGATCGAGGCAATCGGGTAGGCGTCGAAATCGAGCAGCGACAGATCGTCGAAGCCGTAGAGCCTGAAATGCACCGGCTTGTTGCCGGGGAAATGCACGCGACAGAGGTCGAGAATGCCCATCGCCATCGCGTCGGACGTACAGAACACCGCGTCGGGGAAATCCTCGCCGACGAACTCGCCGGCCGCCGCATGGCCGCTCAGGTAGGAGTAATCGCCCTGCACGGATTTGGTGAGAATGATGCCGTGGCGCTGGAACGCCTCGCGATAGGTATTGCCACGGGCTTGTTCGATGGGCGAGGTCGCGCGCCCCGTCACCAGCGCGGCCGTGTGCACGCCCTTTTTGGCCGCATCGGCCACCGCCTCGAAAATGCCGCGCGCCTCGTCGGGCACGATGGCGCGGGACAGGTGGTCGTGCCGGCCGTTGAGCATGATTACCTGGTCGGTGCGAAACATCTCGCGCACCGTCGCCGCATCGGCGAAATCCGAGAACACCAGCGCGGCATCGACATGATAGGCCACGCCCTGCCGCAAGAACTCCTCGACCTTGTCGACCGAGCCGACGCGCACCAGGATCACCTGCTTGCCGATCGCCTGCACTTCGGCCAGCAGCTTGTCGAACAGGTCGAGGTCGCTCAGATCGTGGATGTGGTTCACCACCACGGCCACGAGGTTCACCGTCTTGGTGGTGAGGCTCTGGGCCAAGAGGTTGACGCGGAAGCCGAGGTCGCGGGCCGCTGCCAGAACCCGCTCGCGCTTTTCGTCCGACACCGGGCGCGGCTCGGGCGACAGGGCGCGCGAAGCCACCGCTTTCGATACCCCGGCCAGCCGCGCTACATCGGCGATGGTGATCTTGCCGGACCTAGTGGTATTGGCCACCAGTTCGTCCCTCTTCGCCCTATCGTGCATCGACGCTGAAAACCAAGGCAAACCAAACGGATGATTACCTGCTTAGACATCGGTGGTTCCGGCATCAAGGGTGCCGTCGCCACTAGTCCCAGCCAGATTGACGTATTGGGAAGGCTACGCACGCCGCTCGACGATTTCGAGAGCTTTGTACGCGCCATCCGCGAAATTCTGGCGCTGTCGCCCGCGCCAGCGGGTTCTGCGGTGTCCATTGCCATTACGGGCGTGATCGATCCGTCTTCGGGCGTGATCAAGTGCGCCAACATTCCCTGCATCGACGGCCGCACCCTCGCTGCCGATCTCTCGGCCCGCCTCGAGCGCCCGGTGGTGATCGGCAACGATGCCGACCTCTTCGCGCTCGCCGAAGCCGGCGCCGGGGCAGGGCAGGGGCACGCCATCGTCTTCGGCGTCATCCTCGGCACCGGCGTCGGCGGCGGCCTCGTCATCGACGGCAAGGTCGTGAGCGGCCCGGGCGGCTACGCGGGCGAATGGGGCCACGCCCCGGTCGCCGCCACGCGCGTGCTCGATCCGCCAGTCGAACTCCCGCGCCTCGCCTGCGGCTGCGGCCAGGTCGGTTGCGTCGATACGCTGGGCGGGGCCCGCGGCCTCGAACGGCTCTACAAGCACTTCACCGGCATGACGAAGAACAGCGTCGAGATCGTCGCCGCATGGGAGGCGGGTGAGCCGGCCGCGAGCCGCACGATCGACGCGTTCATGGAAGTCGTCGCCGCGCCGCTCTCGCTCGTCATCAACGTCGTCGGCGCCGGCATCGTGCCGGTGGGCGGCGGCCTCGCCAAATCGCAGGCGCTGCTGACCCGGCTCGATCGCGAGGTGCGCGCCCGCATCCTGCGTAAAACCACTGCCCCCCTCGTCGTCCCCGCAGCGCTCACGGTCGAACCCGGCCTTGTCGGCGCCGCCATTCTCGGAGGGCTTTGATGAAGCTCGAAGTCTGCGTCGCCGATCCCCAGTCGCTTGCCGCCGCCATCGCGGGCGGCGCCGAGCGCATCGAACTCTGCTCGGCGCTCGAACTGGGCGGCCTCACCCCGCTCCCCGGCCTCATGGCGCTCGCCCACGAATCCGGCATCGAGACCTACGCCCTCATTCGTCCGCGCTCGGGCGATTTCGTCTTCGACGCGCATGACGAAGCCGCCATGCTGGCCGATATCGACGCCGTCCGCGCCGCCGGCCTCCACGGCGTCGTCCTCGGCGCCAACCACGCCGATGGCCGGCTCGACGCCGAGCTCCTCGCCCGCCTTCTCGCCCACGCCAAGGGCCTCGGCAGCACGCTCCACCGTGCCATCGACCTCGTCCCCGATTTCGCCGAAGCCACAGAAACCGCCATCGCGCTCGGCTTCGACCGCATCCTCACCTCGGGCGGCGCCCCCACCGTGCTCGAAGGCCTCGGCCAGCTCGCCCTGGCCCACGCCACCGCGGCCGGCCGCATCAAGATCATGGCCGGCTCCGGCGTCCGCCCCGACAACGTCCTCGAACTGCTGTCCGCGGTGAAGGTAGACGAAGTCCACTCCTCCTGCGCCGGCGACCCGGTGCCATCGGCCGAAGGCGCGGTGAGGCTGGGCTTCGCGGCAAAGACGAAGCGCCACAGTGATGCGGCGGTAATCCGGGCGTTCCGGGAGACGCTGGCGGGCTTGTAGGCCCGCCCCTGCCTTCCCGCAGAAAACAACATGCTAGACAGCAAGCTTGCGTCCCGCAAGCTTGCAACGCTCAGCAGCCCTGCATGTCCTAGGTTGCCCGCCGTCGGTCTAGCGCAGCAGCCCGGTGCGCTCGAATTCTTCCCAGCCCAGGAGGTTCGGCCGGCCCTCCTCGTCGACCACCGCTTCGCCGCCGGCCGTCGTCGAGCCGCCTTGGGCCTTCAGCATCCGGGCCTGCTTGGCCTTCCATGCCGTCCGGCGCCGGTTCTCGGCGGCCGCCGCCTTGTCTTCCTCGCGCCACTCGACCGCCGCCTCGCGATTGAGCAGGTCCTCGACGAAGTCGGGGTCGAAGACATGGAAGGTGATCGTCCCGCGGCCGCGCAGCTTCACGGTCTTGATCCCGGCGCTCTTCAGCCGCCCATCCTTCAGCCAGCGGTGCCGCTCGGTCGGCCGGATGGCGAGGATGTCCTCGATCTCGCGCGGCAGCACCTGACGCGCCTCGATCCCGTCGAGCGCCTTCGACACCTTGGCCACCACCCCGTCGGCATCGGCCAGGTCCGCCAGCTCGAGCGTCAGCTCGCTCGCCTTGTAGTCGAGCGCCTTCCGCGCCGCCGGCGGCAGCCGCAACCGCGTCGCCTGGAATATCCCCTTGACGCGCACCAGCGACCCCAGCGTCGCCGAAAAAGGCAGTGTCCATATCGCGATCGGCTTCCCGCCGGAATCGCTGGTCAGTTCGGGTGTCATGCCTGCTACTTGGGCCCGATACCCCCAACAATCAACGCCGAACCCACCCCAACCCACCCGCAACTTCCCGCGAGCCGCTCCGTTGTGAGCCGACACGGAGGCAAGCGATGCAGACACGGCGGATGAGCGAAATAGCGGGCCAATCCACCTGGGTGGTGGTGATCGAAACCGGCGACGAGGCGATGGACTGCCTCAAGCGCTTCGCCATTGCCGAAAACCTCGACTCCGCCAGCTTCACCGCCATCGGCGCTTTCAAGCGCGCCACGCTCGCCTATTTCGACTGGGAGCAGAAGACCTACCTGCCGATCCCGCTGCCCGGATACCAGAGATAGGCATCGGAGCCCCGCTTGGTGAAAAAGATCACCGACGTGCCGCCCTCGGCGCTGTAGAACAACGCTGTACGCCCGCCGAACAACTCTGTTCCAAGCGACGGGCTCGCCATCACCAGCACCACGGCCAAAATACCGATCGTGCGAGCCACGCTACCCCCCGGCGTTTGCGCATCACTCAGTCCAGACTGGGCGAAATCTGGCAGCGAAGTAAGGCGCAGCGTCAACCACCGTCGCGCTGGTCGCACCACGTTTTGACCAACCGTGCCAGTTCGGGCGCCTTGCGCTCGAGATCGGCGGCGTCGGCGAATTTCATCACGCGCGAGACATCGCCCGTGCCTTCGAGCGCCGGGAAATCGCCCGCTATCTGCGCGCCGGTATGGAACATAAGGCTCACGTGGGCCCTGGCCTTGGGGTAAAAGCTCGCGAGGTTGCCCTTGTAGGTGAAGGTGGGCGCCTGCCACTTGATGCACTCGCCTATCCGGGTATCTGCCGCCAGTATGGCGCGGCGCACCGCCTCGACTAGCTGCTTCTGCGGATTGTCGTATTTCGCCATCCAGGCGTCGACTTCGTTGCCCATCGGCTGCCCCGTTCTGCCCCCTACAGCCCCAGATCCTGCGACAGGCGCCATTCGCGGTAGCGGCGGCGGCCGTCCTCCAGATGCCGCCGCATGGCGAGGCGGGCTTCGTCGGGTTTGCGGTCGGAGATGGCGGCGAGGATGCGCAGGTGCTCGGTTTCGATGTGGCCGAGGAACTCGGTCTTGCTTGCCTCGTCGACGAAGCTGGCGCCGAGCGTGCGGCGGGGGATCAGCCGGTCGCCCATCTCGTCGACGAAGAGGCGGAAGCGGTTATTGTTGGTCGCGTCCGCAATCGCCCGGTGGAAGGCGCGGTCGGATTCCGTCGCCAGCGAGTTTTCGTGCATGGCGCGGCGGAACTGGGCCAGCGCCTGCTCCATGCGGAGGAGGTGCACCTCGGTGCGGCGCTCGGCGGCGAGCCCGGCGGCTTCCACCTCCACCGACACGCGGAATTCCATGAAATCGAGCACGTCGCCGATTTCCTGCGGCGCGGTCATGAACATCGGCGTCGCCGTCGCCTCGCGCGGCTTCGCCACATAGACCCCGCTACCGCGCAGCGAGCGCAGGCGACCCTCGGCCTTGAGGCTGGCGATCGCCTCGCGCCCCACGGTGCGGCTCACCGAAAACTGCTCGCACAGCTGGTCGGCGGGTGGCAGCTTGTCACCCGGCTTCAACCCATCCGCCTCGATCAGGCGCATGAGATCGAGCTTCACCCGGTCGGTGAGGTGCAAAGTGGCAGACATTCATGGCCTACGCGCGAAAGTTCTCGCTCTAACAACGCGATTTTGCGTGGCTTTTCCAGCGAAATCCATCGCGCGCCTTGTCGTGGTCCGGCAATCTGTCATACTGCTTTCAAGAAGTCATAGAACCGGAGGGGCAGCATGTATGTCGGCACGCAGATGGGCGGCGACCAGTACGCGAGGGTCGGCGACAACTACCTCAAGCAGCTGGCGCAACTGGGGGTTGTGCATGTGTGCATCGATGCGCCCGGTGACCCGTGGAAATGGGACCGGGATGCGTTCAGGCGGCATGCAGAACACGTTCATTCTCATGGCCTGATTTTGGACATGGTGCAGCTGCCGTTGCCATCATCGGGGATCGAGCGAAACCACACGGCGCCGGGGATCGTGCTGGGGCGGCCGGGGGAGCGGGATCGGGAGATCGACGGGATCTGCCGGATCATCGAGGAGCTCGGGGCGGCCGGGATCGGGGCGGCGAAGTATAATTTCAACGTGCTGGGGATCCCGCGGACGACGTCCGAGACCGGGCGCGGCGGGGCGGTGCTTTCCACCTGGCGGGCGGAGAAGGCCGAGAATGCCGATACGCTGACCATTGCCGGCAAGGTCGATGCTGACGAGTTCTGGGAGCGGATCACCTATTTCCTCGAGCGGGTGGTGCCGGTGGCGACCGCCAGCAAAGTGCGGCTTGCGTGCCACCCGCATGATCCGCTGACACCGCCCGGTTTCCGCGGCTTCGAGAAGCGCGTGCTGGGCGATGCCGAAGGGCTGATGAAGTTCGTTCAGATCGCGGAAAGCCCCTATCACGGGCTCAATTTCTGCCAGGGCACGGTGGCCGAAAGCCTCGAGAATCCGGGCGCCGAGATCGGCGAAATCATCCGCTGGTTTGGCCAGCGCAAGAAGATCTTCAACGTCCATTTCCGCAACATCAAGGGCGGGCGCAACTCGTTCACCGAGGTGTTTCCGGACGAGGGCGACATGGATATGCCGGCGGCGCTGAAGATCTACCACGAGGTCGGCTATGACGGCATGATCATGCCCGACCACGTGCCCCACATCACCGCCGCCAACGACATGGAAACCGCCTTCGCCTTCTGTTTCGGCTACATTATCGGCGTCTTCCAGGCCAATGGCTGGGACCCGTATGGCGCCGGCATTTCGGGCGGCCCGAGGTAAAGGCGATGGAGGGCTCCTGCCACTGCGGCGCCGTCCACTGGCGCTATGACGGCGTCCCGGAAACGGCGACAGCCTGCAATTGCAGCGTCTGCCGCCGCTACGGCACGCTCTGGGCTTACGGCTTTTTCGACGAGCGGATCCACATCTCGGGCGAGACGCGGACCTATATCTGGAACCAGAGGTGGCTCGAGTTCCACTTCTGCCCGCACTGCGCCTGCGTCGTCTGGTGGCGCGCTGCCGAACCCGGCCCCGACGGCCGCCGCTACGGCGCCGTCAACATCCGCCTGGCGCTCGACCCGGCCGAAGTGCAGGCGATCCCGATCCTCCACCACGACACGCACACCGACACCGACCGGCGGGACGGCAAGTCCGTGGCGGATGTTTGGGCGTGAGCGCGGCCTGCAGCGCGTAGTGGACTAATTGCGCCAGCCGAACCATCGTGCCGATGGGCGGTGGGGTGGATGATGCGGCGCTGGCGGGTGGCACGAAAAGGCGAGCTGGTGTTCTGGTGCCTGCTCGGGCTGCCGGTTCTCAGTTCCATTCCGGCAGCGGCGGCCTATTTCACCACCAGCAGCCTGCTCTTCGTCGAGTCTCCGGGCGTGACGAACAACGGATCGGTGGGCGCTCTGCTGCTCATACTGATCTTCGGTTCGATCCCGATCGTGCTGGCCGGCCTCGCCATGGGTTTCGTTCCCGGGGCCATCTGTGCCTGGCTTGTCGTGACGCTGGGCCGAAGGCGGCGGGGCATGACCTTCATCGAACCGGTGCTGGTGGGGCTGCTGGTGCCAGCCGCAATCGGTTTCGCGGCTCAGCCGCTCACGCCGGTCGACACGTGGCATCAGCCAGCCCAGTCCTGGGCTGTCCCGGCGGCCTTCTGCACCGGTGGGCTGGTCGCCGTCCTGCTCATGCTGGTCATTGCCAGCTTCCGGCCGATCTTCGCAACGGCGCGCCCCGGTCCCGAGGCGCTGGCCGAAGCGGCGCGCTAGGCCACGGCCTTCTGCCGTTGCATCCGGCGCGGGGGCTTGCTGGCGCGGGACATCAGGAGGCGCTGGGTTTCGCGGACGCTGATGCGGAAGGCCACCAGCAGGTCACGGACGCAACCGACGCGGATGGCGTCGAAGCCGGTGAGGGTGTGGCTGATGCTGTCGATCGCGCCGATCTCGTCGTTGAGGCTCGCCAACAGTTTTTCGGTCTGGGTCAGCGACCGCTTGGTCACCCGGCCGGTGCCGTTGGCAAGTTGACGGAGGCGATCAGCGTCATCCTCCCAGTCGGCATAGGACAGTCCGTCAATCATCAGGCCCGCGGACGAGGGGCGATTTACTGTCATGGGTACTCAACTACTAACTACGAACGCGCGGGCGGCAGCCGACTTCGTCGCCCTTCATGACAGGAAATATCACGGCGCACCAATTGTCTAGCCTGCGGCAATCACAAGGTTACCTGCGTCGCGGCTCCGTCGATGAGGGCGAGGGTTTTACTGGGTGCTTGCTGGCGACCGGCGCTTTTGATTGTGCCGCTAGTCCGCGGTTTCGAGCGGCCAGACCTCGATGACGCCGTGCGCCACCGCGCAGGGCGATTTGGCCGCAAGCGCGATCGCCTCCTCGAGGCTCGCCGCCTCCAGAATGCCGAAGCCGGCGACCGGCAGGTCGGAGCGCAGAAAGGGGCCGGCCGACGTTCTGGTGCCGGTGTCTTCGGGGTTGCGGACCTGAACCGGTTTGCCGGCTATGCCCATCAGGGCGCCGCCGCGAACCAGTTCGGCGTCATGGGCGTGGGCGGCGTCCCGCACCGCGGCGGGAGTCCGCTCATATCCGGCTTCGTCGCCGTATCCGATGGTGATGAACCTGGGCATTGTTCCCTCCCGCGTCAGGAAGGGAACGCTGTTCGCGCGGTGGTGGTTCACCGCGGCCGGTCAGGCCACCAGCGCCTTTGCGGTGTGGGTTTCGATGAGGCCGCGGAGGGTTTCGCGTTCGGCGGGGTCGAGTTCGGTGAGGGGGGGGCGGACTTTGCCGGCGCCGTGGCCTACGAGGTCGGCGCCGGCCTTGATCATCGACACGGCGTAGCCGCGCTTCTTGTCGCGCAGGTCGATCAGCGGCAGGTAGAAGCTCTTCATCAGGGCGTCGATGGTTTTCGCATCGCGGGCGCGGACGGCCTTGTAGAAGGTGAGCGCCAGCTCGGGGACGAAGTTGAAGACGGCGCTCGAATAGGTGGTGACGCCCATTTCGAGGTAGGGCTGGGCGAAGACTTCGGCCGTGGGCAGGCCGCCGATATGCACGAGGCGATCGCCGAGGCGGTAGTGGATGCGCTGCATCAGCTGCAGGTCGCCGATGCCGTCCTTGTAGCCGATGAAGTTGGGGCAGGTTTCGGCGAGCTTTTCGAGCCCAGACGGCGAGAGTTTGGTGTTGTCGCGGGCGTAGTAGATGACGCCGATGCCGACCGCCTTGCAGATGGCCTGCATGTGGGCGATGACGCCCGCCTCCTCAGCCACCATCAGGTAGTGCGGCAGCACCAGGATGCCGGCGGCGCCGGCGCGTTCGGCGCGCTGGGCGAGGTCCACGGCCATGCGGGTGCCGTAGCCGACGCCGGCGAGGACCGGTACGTCCGGGGAGGAGTTTTCCACCGCGGTGCGGATCACCGCGTCATACTCGTCATTGCCGATCGAAAAGAACTCGCCGGTGCCGCCGGCGGCGAACAGCCCAGCGGCATCGTAGGAGGACAGCCATTGCAGGCGCTTGGCGTATCCGGCGCGGTCGAATTCGCCATCGGGGGTGAAATCGGTGACCGGAAACGACAGCAAACCGCTGCCAATCTTAGCTTTCAGATGCGCGTGGGCCATGAAATTCTGCCAGTGGTTTGGCCGGCAAACCGACCGAAAATTAGTATGACAACTATGAGTTTGCACCCGACGGGGAGGACTGTCAACGCAGTCGGGAGGTAGGTCAGCGCCGCTGCCATAGCCAAGAAGTATGATTTGTCGTTGACAGGTGGATGAATGCCCTACAGATTGCTTAACGTACCGCAGCGGCCGCCAAACCCGGCCAGACTTGCGGATGGAAGCGGGCCGGAAAACGGCCCGGGGGAGGGCGACGTGAAGCGAATGGCTTTTGCTGTCCCTGCCGGCCCTGCCCACGCGGCATCGGCCTTCCGCGACGTCGCGGGCGCAACGGCGCGCTTCGCCAGTACCCAATGCAATGACTGTGGTTGGCGCCAGTGGCCGGCCAGTTCGGAGGTTACGACGACGCCAGCCCCGTAAGGGTTTTGCGCCAGGGCGGCTGAGGGGCCACCCGAGTGCATCGACAGATACCAAAAGAAAATTCAGGAGGAGGGACTATTATGGACGACAAGAATTCGGTCAGCCGTCGTGCGCTGCTGCGCGGCATGGCTGTCACCGGCGCGGGTTTCACGCTCGCTGCCAGCGGCCTGCCGGCCTGGGCGCAGGACGCCAAGCCGGCCCCGGATGCGCCGCTCCCGGTGGGCGATGCCAGCAAGCTCACCGTCATTCACCGTACCGAGTATTTCGAGGCCGCGCAGACGGCCTTCCGCGACACGGTTCAGGCGTTTGCCGACTCCAAGAAGGTGACGCTCGACATCTCGACCACCAACCCGGAATCGTTCGGCGACTTCCTGGGCAAGATGACCGCGGCGGTGAAGGCCGGCAATCCGCCGGATTTCGCCTACACGTCGAACGTCTCGATCTCGCAGCTGCACTTGCTCGACCTCGTCGAGGACGTGACCGACGTGGTCGACAAAGCCGTGGCCATGTATGGCGAGATCATGCCGGGCCTCAATGCGGCCAAGACCGCGCAGATCGACGGCAAGTGGTGGGCCATTCCGCTCATCGGCACCACCACGGGCTATTATGCGCGCGGCGACAAGCTCAAGGAAAAGGGCATCGATCCGGCCTCGCTCAAGACCATCGTCGATCGACGCGAGGCGGCCCTCGCGATTTCGGGCCCGGATTTCTATGGCTGGGGCTTTACCCCCAACCAGTCGGGTGACGGTTTCGGCTTCCTGATCTCGACGGTGCAGGCCTTTGGTGGCCACTTCACCGACGAGGCGGGCACCACCGTGACCTTCGACTCGCCCGAGACCGTGGCGGCCTTCGAGTTCCTGCGCGAAACCTACGACCGCAACGGCAAATATGCCGCCATGCTGCCGCCGGGCATCGAGAGCTGGAACGATACCGGCAACAACGAAGCGTATCTGGCCGGCCAGATCGGCTTCACCCAGAACGCCTTCTCGATCTATGCCCAATCGAAGCGCGACGGGAACCCGGTCTACGCCAACACCCTGCTGTTGCAGGCGCCGGCGGCGATCAACGGCGACAGCCGCGACGGCGGCAATGTTGGCGGCTGGATGACGGTGTTCAAGAACGCCAAGAACGGGGCGCTCGCCAAGGAACTGGCGCTCGACCTGCTCGATCCGACCAACTTCAACAAGATCGCGTCGCTGGGCAGCGTGCTGTTCACGCCTGCCTACCAGAACCTCTGGACCCCCGAACTGCTGGCGGCCGAGCCGAACCTTGCGACGATCAAGCAGGCGGTGGACGTCAAGAACCCGTTCCTCGGCCAGTCCTGGCCGGCCAACCCGAACGCGGGCGTCGACGCCATCCGCGCCCAGGGCGTGCTGGAGCAGTCGGTCGGCAACGTCATCGCGGGCCGCATGTCGCCGGCGGATGCGGTGAAGGATGCGCACCAGAAGATGCGCGACCTGTTCGAAGAAGGCGGCATGCCGCAGCCTTAAGGGCCGCAACCGCTTCGCCGCGCGGGGGTGGCCATGCCGCCCCCGCCGGTTTCCGCCGGATGGAGCTGTCACATTGTGACGCCCGGCACCCCAACTCCTGCGTCCCGCGTTATCGGGCGCTCCAGCTGGAAGGAGGCTTGACCATGGACAAGCGCATCGCCCTCGACATGCCCATTGCCGGCAGCGCCACCGGCGCGCGCTCCGGGTTCAAGCTCAAGGACTGGCTCGGCCGCGACTGGAAGATTGCCTACCTGTTCGTGCTGCCGATGGTGCTGCTGATGGCAGGCCTCATCTTCTGGCCGTTCATTTCCGCCATCCTGATGTCGACGACGACGTTCAACTTCCAGACCGGCGCGACGGTGCAGGTGGGCCTCAGGAACTACCAGCGGCTCTACACCAATTCGGACTACCTGCTGAGCCTCAGCAACACGATCAATTTCACCTTCTGGTCGCTGTCGATCAAGTTCGTGACCGGCATGACCATCGCCATGATCCTCCACAGCAAATTGCCGTGGCGGAACCTGATGTCGGCGATCATGCTGCTGCCGTGGATCGTGCCCGAAATCGTGACGGCGCTGGCGTGGAAATCGATCTACGACCCGCTGTTCGGCGGGCTCAACCCCATCCTCCAGGGCATGGGCGTGATCGACCAGCCGCTCGGCTGGCTGTCGGACTCGAAGCTGGCGCTGGGCAGCGTGATCGCGGTGAACGTGTGGAAGGGCATTCCGTTCTTCACCCTGCTGCTGCTGGCCGGGCTCAAGGCCATCGACACCGAGCTCTATGAGTCCGCCGAGGTGGATGGGGCCAATGCGGTGCAGCGCTTCCGCTACGTGACGCTGCCGGGGATGCGCTACGTGATCCTCGTCGTGCTGCTCTTGAGCTTCATTTCCACCTTCAACCAGTTCGGCCTCATCTTCCTGATGACCGGCGGTGGGCCGTCGGGCGCGACGCGGCTCTACTCGATTCTCGCCTACGAGAAGGCGATCGGCTCGCTGCAATATGGGCCGGGCTCGGCGATTGCGCTGAGCGTGGCGCCACTGATGGCGTTCCTCATCTACCTGCTGAGCAAATACATGCGGCATGACGAGCGGGCGGCGGGGGTGCAGAAGAAGGGCGTCGGCAACGCCATCGGCAGGTTCTTCGGCGCGATCTTCAGCGCCGTGCTCGACGTGTTCTTCTGGCCGTTCGATATGCTGAACCGTGGCATCGAGTGGCTGGGCCAGCGCCTGCGCAAGCAGTTCACCGGCTCGGCGGCGAAGCCCGTGTTCAAGCCCGTCGAGCGCGAGCGGATGGGCATTGGGCTGCGCATCCTGATCCTGCTGCCGATCATGGTGTTCGTGCTGTTCCCGTTTTACTGGGTGCTGATCACCTCGTTCAAGACGACGACGCAGATCAGCCAGCGGCAATCGATCTTCTGGCCGAGCCCGCCGACGCTGAACCAGTATCAGGAGCTGATCTTCGGCTCGCGCTTCCTGATGTGGCTGGGGAACTCGATCCTCGTGGCTTCGCTCGCGACAATCATCTCCGTGGCGATTGCGGCGCTCGCCGCCTATGCGCTGACGCGGCTCAAATTCCTCGGGGCGGGGCTGCTGACCACGGCGATCCTCATCACGTATCTGCTGCCGGGGACGCTGATCTTCATCCCGCTCTACCAGACTCTGAGCGACATGGGGCTGATCAACTCCTACGGCGCGCTGCTCGTTACCTATCCGACGTTCCTCGTGCCTTTCGCCACCTGGGTGCTGATCGGCTATTTCCGCTCTATCCCGGTGGAGCTCGAGGAGGCGGCGATGATCGATGGGGCGAGCCGGCTCTACGCCTTCATCCGCATCACGCTGCCGCTCGCGGCGCCAGCGCTGCTCTCGGTGGCGCTCTTTGCCTTCACCAATGCGTGGAACGAGTTCCTCTTCGCCTTCGTGTTCATCACGTCGGAATCGCTGCGCACCCTGCCGATCGGGCTGCAGTCGATGGTGGTGGGCGATATCCTGCCCTGGGGCGAGCTGATGGCGGCGTCGCTCTTGACGGCGATCCCGGTTGCGATCCTCTACATGTATGCCCAGCGCTTCCTCGTCGGTGGGCTCACCGTGGGGGCCGTGAAGGGCTGACGTGACCATGACCAAAGCTACACCCGTCGTCACCGGCATGCGCGTCGTGCCGGTGGCGGGACAGGACAGCATGCTGCTCAACCTGAGCGGCGCGCATGCCCCTTATTTCACCCGCAACATCGTGATCTTGACCGACAGCGCCGGGCATACGGGCCTCGGCGAAGTGCCGGGCGGCGAGGCGATCGCGCGAACGCTTTCGGATGCGCGCGAGCTGGTGGTGGGGCAGGAGATCGGCGCCTACCGGTCCGTGCTGCGGCGGGTGGGCGAGACGTTTGCCGGGCGCGATGCCGGCGGGCGCGGGGCGCAGACCTTCGATCTGCGTGTCACCATCCATGCCGTGGCGGCGCTCGAATGCGCGCTGCTCGACCTGATGGGGCAGTTTCTCGGGGTGCCGATGGCCGAGCTGCTCGGCGACGGGCAGGTGCGCGATGCGGTGCCGATGCTCGGCTACCTGTTCTATGTCGGCGACAATGGCAAGACGCCGCTCGGGTATCGCTCGGCGACGTCAGGCGATGACTGGGAGCGGGTGCGTGATTTGCCGGCGCTCGATGCGGCGGCGATCGTGCGGCAGGGCGAGGCGGCGCAGGCGCGCTATGGCTTCAAGGATTTCAAGCTCAAGGGCGGGGTGTTGCGTGGGGCCGAGGAGGGGGAAGCGATTGTCGCTCTGGCGCAGCGCTTCCCCGACGCCCGGATTACGCTCGACCCGAACGGGGCGTGGTCGCTGCGCGAGGCGATCGAGGTGTGCTCGGCGATCAAGCCGCAACTCGCCTATGCGGAGGATCCGTGCGGGGCGGAGCAGGGGTTTTCGGGCCGCGAGGTGATGGCGGAGTTCCGCCGCGCCACCGGCATCAAGACCGCGACGAACATGATCGCAACTGACTGGCGGCAGATGGGGCATACGATCGTGCTCGGCAGCGTCGATATTCCGCTCGCCGACCCGCATTTCTGGACGCCGCGTGGGTCGATCGACGTGGCGAAGATGTGCGCGCGGTGGGGGCTGACATGGGGCAGCCACAGCAACAACCATTTCGATATCTCGCTCGCCATGTTCACGCAGGTAGGGGCCGCCGCGCCAGGGACGATCACGGCGCTCGACACTCACTGGATATGGCAGGATGGGGCGGGGCTGACTGTGTCGCCGCCGCTGATCCGGGGCGGCGAGGTGAAGGTGCCGGAGCGGCCGGGCTTGGGCGTGGAGCTCGACGAGGCGGCGCTGGAGACGGCGCACGAGGCCTACAAGCGGCTGCCGGCCGGGACGCGGAACGACGCGATGGCGATGCAGTATCTCGTACCGGGCTGGGCGTTCGATCCGAAGCGGCCGGCGCTGGTGCGGTAAGGGGCGCTAGATCGAGTGGCTTCCCCCTCTACCACGCTATTCGTGGGCGCCGTTCGTGCGTTGTCAAATCGCCGTAGCGCTGTTCGTCGTGGGGATTGGTGTTTCGGCAGCGGCGGAACCGGGCCTCGCTCCTCTGTCGGCCCTTGGCCTTGATAGCCGCGTAACTACCGAACGAAATTTGGCCGCTCTATCGGACTCCTACCAGTGGATGCACTCAGCCGTTGATGACTTTGGGGAGTGGCGAGGGCGCGTCGGATCGTATCAGGCGACAGTTTTCGGCAGGCCCGCGTCGCTTCCGGACTACATTCTCGTTGAGCACCGGTTTCCGGTCGCGAAGGAACGCATCGAGCTGACCTTCGGGTTGGATGCGGACACTGCGCAAGCCGGGGCCTGCGATCCGGCAAAGTGCGAAGTTGTGTTCTACGGTTGTAATTCCGGGCGGTGCCAAATCGAGGTCAGGACCGATTTCCCCACTCCTATGACCCCAAACCAGCCGGCGTTCCCCGGATATACCTTGGTATCCTGGTCTGCTGACGGCTTCGACCCCACCCCAGGCCCTGGTTCCTCACACGCTTTGAGACCTTCCGCTGACCGTCGCGGCTAGCTAGAGGCGCGGAATGACGCGACGGCAGGCAGCGCTGGGGTGGGCGTTTGATCCCAAGCGTCCGGCGTTGGTGCGCTAGGGGCGCGTGTCGCGAGATCGAGTGGGTGGCTCCCCCCTCCACCACGCTTCGCGTGGTCCCCCTCCCCCGTAAACGGGAGAGGAGTCCCGACTGATGGTTCGGTGGCGCACCACTTATCCTCTCCCGCTTGCGGGGGAGGGGGACCGCCGTCAGGCGGTGGAGGGGGGAGCCACATGCGCTGGGCTCGACCGAGGGTAGCCTCAGATGCTCGACGCTGCCGTCGGTCGGTTGATCGGCGCTACAGAGCCGAAGCTGAGACGGCCCCCTCCCAGCCTCCCCCATGAAGGGGGAGGTGCTCTGACGGTGCGTCGGGCGCGATCGAAGACGAAGACGCGGAGCCCTCTTCACCTCCCCCTTCATGGGGAAGGCCGGGAGGGGGCCGTCTCTCTCAGGTCATATTCACTCGAACCACGTCGTGTTCGGGTGCTGGCAATCCGGGCGTCGCTAGTTCCCGAACTTCTCCCATCGGCCTTCGGATACGACCTCCACCCGCCCATCCGCGACGATGATCGCGCTCTGGTCGTCGAGGGCGTAGGCGGGGGCGGCGATCTCCTGGGCCCATTGGCGGGCGCGTTCGAAGGTGTTGTCGGGCCAGCCGGGATAGTCGAGGTGGGGGAAGATTGAGAAGTCGACGAGGCCGAGGGTCTCGTCGGTGCCGGTGGGGTGCCAGCCGAGGAACTGGCGGCCGATGCGTGGGGTCATCACCATGCTGCCGCCGCTGACGCCGACCCATAGCTTGTCGCCGAGTGTGGGCAGCAGGTCGGCGAGGCCGGATTGGCGCAGCCAGTGGGCGAGGTAGACGGCCTCGCCGCCATCGACCAGGAGCACGTCCGCGGCGCGGACCCACGCTTCCCAGCGGTCGCGACCGATGCTGGGGAGGGCGGTGAGTTCGAGCACGCCGACCGACTTCCAGCCCAGTTCGGTGAGCGTGGTGACGCCCGGCCAGCGGCCGGACGTCCCCTTCCATATCGTCTGGGGCGTGCAGTAGGGGTGGCCCCACTGCGCCGTCGGGATGAAGAGTGCGTCGGCTTCAGCGATGGGCTTGCCGAGGAGATCGACCAATGCGGCGCGGATGCTCGCATTGGTCACGCCGCCCGATGTCAGCAGCAGTTTCAAGGGGTTACTCGAACCAGGTGGTGTTCGGGTACTGGTACTTCCGGGCTACGTCCTCGTTCAGTTCGAGGCCGATGCCCGGGCGGTCGGTGACGCGGATGCGGCCGTTTTCGATGATGTTGCCGCCGTCGGTGACCGTGTTCCAGTATTCCATGCGGTTGAACCAGTGGAACTCGAGGATGAGGAAGTTCGGCACCGTGGCGCAGACCTGCGCCGAAGCCATGGTGCCGAGCGGCGAGCTCACATTGTGGGGCGCGAAGGGGATCGAGTAGAGGTCGGCCATCTCGGCGATCTTGCGGCATTCGGAGAGGCCACCGCATTTCGGGATATCCGGCATGATGATGTCGAGCGCCTGCTGCTCGAACACTTTGCGGAAGCCGTGGCGGAGGAAGAGGTTTTCGCCGCCGCAGATCGGCACGGAGGTCGAGCGGGTGATCTCGGCCATGACGTCGATATTTTCGGGCGGGATCGGCTCTTCGAGCCACATCAGTTGCAGGCCCTCGAGGTCCTTGGCGAGGCGGATGGCGGAGTGCTTGTCGAGGCGGGTGTGGAGGTCGCAGGCGACGTCGACATCCTTGCCGGCGGCCTTCACCACCATTTCGGCCAGCTGCACCATGCGGTCATGCTCCCACTTGTTGGGAGTCATGTTGAACTTGTCCTTGTCGTACCAGCCGGTTTCCGAGCCGGTATGGCCGTAGGCGCGGATGTCGAGATCGACCTTGAGCGCGGTGAAGCCGGCTTCGAGCACCTCGTCGACCACGGCCTGCACTTCGGCCATGTTCATGCCGGGGGAGACTTCGCAGTCGCAATAGACGCGGATGTCGTCGCGGAACTTGCCGCCCATCAGCTCGTAGACGGGGACTTTCAGAGCCTTGCCCTTGAGGTCCCACAGCGCAATTTCGATGCCGGTGAGGGCGGTGATGAGGGCGCCGGCGAAGCCGCCTTCGAACACCAGCGAGCGACGGGTTTCCTCGAAGATCGCGTCGATGGCGAAGGGGTCGCGGCCGACGAGGCGCTCCTCCAGCTCCTTGATGATGGCGATCGACTGGTAGCCGCCATGCACGCATTCGCCGATGCCGGTAATGCCGGCGTCGGTGGTGATCTTCACCCACAGGTGCATGCAGTGGCCGGTCGAGGCCGCCGTCTTTACCGACGTGATCTTCATTACGATTTTCCTCCGCTTGGGCGCTCTCCGGCGCTCGGATTAACGTTGTAACGCCAGTGCTGAGGTACGTCTATCATCATACCCCTCATGCAAGTGCCCGTTGACATGTTAGTGCCGCTTGCGCGACGAAGGGCCCCATCATGGTCACCCTCAAAGAAATCGCGAACGTCGTCGGTGTGTCCACGGCGACGGTAAGCCGCGTGCTCAACTTCGATGCGACGCTGTCGATCACCGCCAAGAAACGGCAGGCGATCATCGAAACCGCCGAGGCGCTGAACTATGCGACGCCGCGCAACCGCAACCGCGCCAATGCTCAGGGGCTCAACAAGGTGGCGCTGGTGCATTTCCTGCGCCCCGAGCAGGAACTGATCGACCCCTATTATGTCGGCCTCAGGCTCGGCATCGAGAGCCGCTGCCAGGCGCTGAAGATCGAAACGGTAAAAGTTTACCACACGGATTCGATGCCGGACGCCTCGCTGCTGCAGGGCGCCTCGGGCGTGATCGCCATCGGCCACCAGGGCGATGACGAGATCGCCTGGCTGGCGCGGCATGCTCGCCACGTGGTGTTTGCCGATTTCGTGCCGCCGTCCGACGAGTTCGACAGCGTTTCGAGCAACCTCGTCACGGCGACGCACAAGCTGCTGGCGGCGCTCAAGGAGCGGGGCTACCGCCGGATCGGCTTTGCGGGCTGGATGGAGGAGCGCTCGGACGATCCGTATTACGAGATCCGCTGCCACAGCTACATCAAGTGGATGCGGGAAAACCTCGATTTCGACCCGGAAATCTGCGTCACCGAGCGGGCGGCCGACCGGCATACGGAGCAGTCGGGCTATCGCCTCGGCGTGCGGCTGATGGCGGCCAAGCGCCGGCCCGAGGTGATCGTCACCTGCAACGACAACATCGCCATCGGGCTCTACCGCGCCATCCAGGAAAAGGGGTTCTCGATCCCCGACGACGTGGCGGTCGCGAGCTTCAACGACATCTCGGTGGCGCAGTTCATGAACCCGCCGCTTTCGACCATCCGGCTGCCGTCCGAGGAGATCGGCGAGGCGGCGGTCGAACTGCTGCTCGAGCGGGCGGCGGGGCGCGAACTGGCCAAGCGGATCAACCTGAGCTCGCAGGTGGTGTGGCGCCGTTCCACCCGCGGCCTGCCGCAAACCGTTGAGGCGGCTGGGTAAAAGCGTTTTTCCAGAGCGCGAAGTAAAAATTTACTGAAGTCTTGCCTTGCCGATTTTGCGCCCCTACAAAAGGCGTACGGAGCCGTGTGAGAAAGCGGCCCGCCAAGGGAGGACTACTCATGACACGCATCGCATCGCGGTGGCGCCACGCGCTCGCCATTGCCGCCGCCGCCGGCGTTTCCATGCTCACCATGACGGCCGCAATGGCTGTCGATGTCTCGGTCTGGTGCTGGGATACCAATTTCAACGGCGCCGCGATGAAGGAAGCCGCTGCCCGTTACGCCACGTCGCATCCGGATGTGAACATCAAGATCGACGACTCGATGCAGCAGGACGATATCCGCCAGAAGCTGCAGACCCAGCTGCTCGCCGGCGACACCACCGGCCTGCCGGACATCGTGCTGATCCAGGACGACGTGGCGCAGAAGTACCTGCAGTCTTTCCCGGGCGCCTTCGTGCCGCTCTCGGACTCGATCGATATGTCGCAGTTCGCCCCCTACAAGGTGAAGGCCGCGACCTATGACGGCAAGTCGTACTCGCTGCCCTTCGACTCGGGCGTGACGGGCCTCTTCTATCGCTCGGACTACCTCGAGCAGGCCGGCTACAAGGCCGCCGATATGCAGGACCTGACCTGGGACAAGTTCATCCAGATCGGCAATGACGTGAAGGCCAAGACCGGTCATGACCTGATCGCGCTCGACCTCAACGGCGCGGGCCTCATCCGCATCATGATGCAGTCGGCGGGCGCCTGGTACTTCAACGCCGATGGCAGCCTCAACATCGTCGACAACAAGCCGCTCAAGGCCGCGCTCGAGAACTACGCCAAGATCTGGCAGGCTGGCTTCGTGAAGCCCGCTTCGGGCTGGACCGAGTTCACCGGCGCCTTCACCTCGGGTGATACCGCTGTCGCCCTCGACGGCGTCTGGATGACCGGCACGATCAAGTCCAAGCCCGAGCAGGCCGGCAAGTGGGCCGTGGCCCCGATACCGAAGCTCGACGGCATCGATGGCGCCACCGGCTATTCGAACGAAGGCGGTTCCAGCTGGTACGTGCTCTCGTCGGGCGCCGGCAAGGACGCCGCGGTCGATTTCCTGAAGACCATCTGGGCGACCGATGCCGACTTCTACCAGAAGATCCTCGTCGGGCAGGGCGCGTTCAGCACCTGGCTCCCGGCTTCGGCTGGTGACGCCTACAAGTCGTCGGATGACTTCTTCGGCGGCCAGCCGGTGTGGGCGAACTTCTCCGATTGGCAGGCCAAGATCCCCGGCGTCGACTACGGCATCTACACCGCCGAAGTCGACGCTGCCGTCGTCGCGCAGCTCCCTGGCATCACCAAGGGCGGCAACATCGACGACGCGCTGAAGGCCATCAACGACCAGGCCTCGCAGTCGATGCAGTGACCTGTGCCGGCCACCTCCAGGTGAGGTGGCCGGTACCCCTCCGGTGTCATCCCTGTGCAAGCAGGGATCCACCTCTCCACCTGCGCGAGTTCCGAGTTGGGTCCCTGCTTTCGCAGGGATGACACCTTGTGGGATGCTCAGCAGCAGCGGCATCCGGGCGTCCGAGGTTATTGAGTGGCACAGGCAAGACTGAGCCGAAGCGAGCAGATCACCGGCTGGGCCTTTATCGCGCCCGCGCTCGTGCTCCTCGGCATCTTCATGATCTACCCCATCGTCTGGTCGCTCTGGATGAGCTTCCAGACCGGCAAGGGGATGAATTTCAGCTTTGGCGGCTTCGCCAATATCGTGCGGCTGACCAAGGACCCGATCTTCATCCGGGCGCTGATCAACACGCTCACCTTCCTCGTGATCCAGGTGCCGATCATGATCGTGCTGGCGCTGCTCGCGGCGACGGCGCTGAACGATCCGACCCTGCGCTTCCGCGGCCTCTTCCGCACCGCGATCTTCCTGCCGTGCGTCACCTCGCTCATCGCCTATTCGACGCTCTTCAAGTCGATGTTTTCGACCGATGGGGTGGTCAACAACCTGCTGATGGCGCTGTGGATCATCCGCGAGCCGATCCATTGGCTGCAGGATCCGTTCTGGGCCAAGGTGCTGATCATCCTCGCCATTACCTGGCGCTGGACCGGCTACAACATGGTGTTCTACCTCGCGGCGCTGCAGAACATCGACCGCTCGATCTTCGAGGCCGCCCGCATCGACGGCGCTTCGCCGTGGGACCGGTTCTGGTACATCACCGTGCCGATGCTGAAGCCGGTGATCCTCTTCACCACGATCGTTTCGACGATCGGCACGCTGCAGCTCTTCGACGAGGTGAACAACATCACCGTCGGCGGGCCGTCGGACGCGACGCTGACGCTGTCGCTCTATATCTACAACCTCACCTTCAAGTTCATGCCCTCGTTCGGCTACTCGGCGACGGTGTCCTGGGTCATCGTGCTCTTGGTGGCGATCCTCAGCTTTGCGCAGTTCATCATCGCGCGTGACCGCAAGGGAGCCACGGAATGAGCCGCTACCTTCGCATCGGCGGGCGCGTGCTGACCTACGCGCTGCTCAGCCTCGCCGCCTTCGTTTCGGTGTTCCCGTTCTTCTGGATGGTGGTGGGTGCCACCAACCTTTCGGCCGACGTGGTGATCGGCAAGGCGACGTTCGGCGACCAGCTCTTCGCCAACGCGGCACGCTTCTTCGCCACTGTCGACGCGCCGCGGGTGTTCTGGAACTCGGCCTTCATCGCGGTGGTGGGGACGTTCCTGACGCTCGCGATCAGCTCGCTTGCCGGCTATGGCTTCGAGATGTTCCGCTCGAAATTCCGCGAGCGGATTTTCGCCCTCATGCTGCTGCTGCTGTCGATCCCGTTCGCGGCGCTGATGGTGCCGCTCTTCGTGCTGCTTTCGACCTTCAAGCTGCTCGGCACCGTCGCGGCCGTGGTGCTGCCGGGCATCGCCTCGATCTTCATCATCTTCTACTTCCGGCAGGCGACGAAGGCCTTTCCGGGCGAGTTGCGTGATGCGGCGCGGGTGGATGGGCTCAACGAGCTGCAGATCTTCTTCTACATCTACCTGCCGACGATGCGCTCCACCTACGCGGCGGCGATCATCATCGTGTTCATGGCCAACTGGAACAATTACCTCTGGCCGCTGATCATGCTGAACAAGCCCGAGCTCAAGACCGTGACGCTGGTCGTTTCGGCGCTGACCTCGAGCTACACGCCCGATTACGGGATGATCCTGTTCGGCACCATCCTCGCCACACTCCCCACTCTCGTCATCTTCTTCCTGCTCCAGCGGCGCTTCGTCGAAGGCATGCTGGGCGCCGTCAAATAGGGACTATTCACATGCGTTCGCTCACAAGCTTCAACACCGGCTGGGTGTTCGAGGACGGCACCGCCGTTACCCTGCCGCATACGGCGGTCGAGCTGCCCTTCTCGTATTTCGACGAGCGCGACTACCAGCGGGAGTTCACCTACACCAAGACCTTCCAGGCCGATCCGGCCTGGGGTGACGACGAGGTGTCGATCCTGTTCGAAGGCGCGATGGCGAACGCCAGCGTGTCGCTCAACGGGCAGGAAATCGCGGCGCACAAGGACGGCTATACGCCGTTCGAAGCGCGGCTGACCGGCAAGCTCAAGGCTGGCGACAACGTGCTGACGGTGGTGATCGATGGGTCCGAGAACCCCGAGATTCCGCCCTTCGGGGCGCGCATCGACTACCTCACCTATGCGGGCATCTATCGCGATGTGTGGGTGAAGCGGACGGCGGCCGTCGCCATCGACAACGTGAAGATCGAGACGCCGAACGCGCTCGAGGCGAAGAAATCCGTCACCGCCCGCGCGACCCTGCGCAACCCGCAGAACCGCGCCTTCGTGGGCCAGCTCACCGCGACCATCAATGACGCGGCCGGCAAGGTGATCGCGACGGCGTCGCAGCCGGCGGCGACTGAAGTGTCGTTCAAGTTCGACGGGCTCGAGGGCTTGTCGCTCTGGGAGCCGAAGGCGCCGACCCTCTACACGCTGAGCCTGTCGCTCGGTGACTCCGACACGCTCGACACGAATTTCGGTTTCCGCACCGCCGAGTTCACCACCGAAGGCTTCCTGCTCAACGGCAAGCCGCTGAAGCTGCGCGGCCTCAACCGGCACCAGTCTTTCCCCTATTCGGGCTATGCGCTGGGGCGGGCGGCGCAGGAGCGCGACGCCGAGATTCTGAAGAACGAGCTGCACGTCAACATCGTCCGCACCTCGCACTATCCGCAGTCGACCTGGTTCCTCGATCATTGCGACCGCCTCGGCCTCCTGGTGTTCGAGGAAATCCCGGGCTGGCAGCATATCGGCGGCACCGAGTGGAAGGCGGAGGCGGTCGAGAACGTTCGCCGCATGATCACCCGCGACTGGAACCACCCCTCGATCATCATCTGGGGCGTGCGCATCAACGAGAGCCGCGACGACCACGATTTCTACACCGAGACCAACCGCGTCGCCCATGAGCTCGACAAGACGCGGCAGACCGGCGGCGTCCGCTACATCACCGATAGCGAGATGCTCGAAGACGTCTACACGATGAACGACTTCATCCTCGGCAACGAGGAACTGGGCGGCAACCGCCCGCGCACGGCGCTGCGGCCGATCACCGAGACGACGGGCCTGCAAAAGCCGGTGCCGTACATGATCACCGAGTTCGGCGGGCACATGTACCCGACCAAGAGCCACGACCAGGAACAGCGGCAGGCCGAGCATGTCCGCCGCCACCTCGACGTGCTCAACGCCGCCTATGGCAATCCGGGGATTTCGGGCGCCATCGGCTGGTGCGCCTTCGACTACAACACCCACAAGGACTTCGGCTCGGGCGACCGCATCTGCCACCACGGCGTGATGGACATGTTCCGCGAGCCCAAGTTCGCGGCTTATGCCTATGCGTCCCAGTGCGAGCCGGATGAGGAAGTGATCCTCCAGCCGGTGACGTTCTGGGCCCGCGGCGAGCGCAATATCGGCGGCGTGCTGCCGCTGATGATCCTCACCAACTGCGACGAGGTCGAGATCCAATACGGCGACAGCGTGGTGAAGCGCGCCGGCCCGGACCGCGAGAACTACCCGCACCTCCCGCACGCGCCGATCGTGCTCGACCGCCGCCATTTCACCGATGCCGAACTCGGCCTCTGGGGCATGGAGTGGCACGACGCGACCATCACCGGGTTCATCGACGGCAAGGCCGTGAAGGTGGTGAAGTATGTCGCCGACCCGGTGGCGAAGGTGCTGGAAGTGGTCGCCGACGCGACGAAGATCGGTTCGACCGATGCGGTCCGCGTCATGGTCCGCGCCCTCGACCAGGCCGGTCACAAGCTGCCCTTCTTCCCCGAGCCGGTCTCGATCGAAGTCACCGGCGCCGGCAAGCGCCTAGGCCCGCAGACCGTGCCGCTCCGCGCCGGTTCGACCGGCTTCTGGGTGCAGGCCACCGGGGCAGGGGCGATCACCGTCACCGTCACCAGCGACCGGCTGGGCAAGCAGACGCTAGCGCTCAGCGCGGGCTGACGCGACCATCGTCGAGTGCCCCATGACTTCCGGCGGGTGTAACGTCCCGCCGGATTTCGTCGGAGGATGCTCATGGACTATCGCTATCTCGGCCACTCGGCCCTCAAGGTGTCGCCGCTCTGCCTGGGCACCATGATGTTTGGGCAGCAGACGCCCGATGACGAGGCCTTCCGCATCCTCGACAAGGCGCGCGAGCGCGGGATCAACTTCCTCGACACGGCCGACGTCTACAATGGCGGCAATTCCGAGCAGGTCGTGGGCCGCGGGATCAAGGCCCACCGCGACGAGTGGGTACTCGCCACCAAGTTCGTCAACTTCAACGGCAAGGGCCCGAACCAGGGCGGGTACTCGCGCAAGTGGGTGATGGAGACGGTCGAGAACTCGCTCCGCCGCCTCGGCACCGACTATATCGACATCATCTACCTCCATAAGGCGGTGTTCGATGCGCCGATCGAAGAGCCGGTGCGCGCCATCGCCGACCTGATCCGGGCCGGCAAGCTGCGCTATTTCGGCGTCTCCAATTTCCGCGGCTGGCGCATTGCCGAGGTCTGCCAGGTGGCCGATGCGCTCGGCATCGACCGGCCGGTGGCGAGCCAGCCGCTCTACAATATCGTCGATCGCAAGGCCGAGGTGGAGCAGTTGCCGGCGGCGAACCACTATGGGCTCGGCGTCGTCTCCTATTCGCCGCTGGCCCGCGGCGTGCTCACCGGCAAATACCAGCCGGGCGTGGACCCAGGCGCCGACACTCGCGCCGGTCGCGGCGACAAGCGCATTATGGAGACTGAGTGGCGGCCGGAATCGCTGGAGATTGCCGCCAAGCTGGCGGCCCACGCCGAGAGGAAGGGGGTTGCGGCGGCGGACTTTGCGCTGGCCTGGGTGCTCAACAACAAGCTGGTCACTGCGGCCATTACCGGGCCGCGGACCGAGGCGCATTGGGACGGGTATCTGCGCGCCCTCGACGTGAAGCTCGATGCGGCGGACGAGGCGCTGGTCGATAGCCTCGTGGTGCCCGGCCATGCGTCGACGCCGGGCTATAACGACCCTGGCCATCCGCTCGAAGGGCGGTTCGCGCGGAACGCATAGCTGCCGTCGCAAGTTTGCTCCTCACGCACAAGCACGAGGAGCATTCTGATGAGCATCGATCTTGGTCGCAGCACGCCCGGCAACCAGCCGCTGTCGGGCCCCGGCATTCCGGCGGTCGGGCTGAACGACGGCAATTCCATCCCGCAGCTCGGCTTCGGGGTGTGGCAGGTCGGCAATGACGAGGTGGTGCCAGCGGTGAAGACGGCGATCGAGGCGGGTTATCGCTCGATCGACACGGCCGAGGGCTATGACAACGAGGCGGGCGTCGGCCGCGCCATCCGCGAGGCGAGCGTCGATCGCGATGAGCTGTTCGTCACCAGCAAGCTGCGGACGAAACTGCTCGGCTACGAGGAGGCGCAGCAGGGGCTTAGGGGCTCGCTGAAGGCGCTGGGGCTCGATTACCTCGACATGTTCCTGATCCACTGGCCGGCGCCGGCGCATGACCGCTATGTCGATGCGTGGCTCGGGCTGGTGAAGGCGCGAGAGCAGGGGCTGGTACGCTCGATCGGCGTCTCGAACTTCCTGCCCGAGCATCTCGAGCGGATCATTTCGGAGAGCGGCGTGGTGCCGGTGGTCAACCAGATCGAGACGCATCCGGAGTTCCAGCAGCGCGAGATCCGCGACGTGCTGAAGCGGCATAATATCCAACAGGAGTCGTACTCGCCGCTCGGGTCGGGCGCGGTGCTCGACAATGCGGAGATTGCGAAGATCGCGGCGGCGCACGGGAAATCGCCGGCGCAGGTGATCATCCGCTGGCACCTGCAGGAGGGGCTGATCGTCATCCCCAAATCGGTGCACGAGGACCGCATCCGCGAGAACCTCGAGGTGTTCGATTTCGAGCTGTCGGAGGCGGATATGGGGGCGATTGCGGGGCTGGATCGGACGCCTGAGGGGCGGACAGGGAGTGATCCGGCGACGTTTAATGATTTGTGGTGAGGGCGGCGCTGCGCGCCGGACCCCTCATCCGGCCTTCGGCCACCTTCTCCCGCAAGGGGAGAAGGCATTGCGGGGCGATCCGTCGTCCCAAGACTACTGAGTTTGCGGCTCCCTCGCCTTCTCCCCTTGCGGGAGAAGGTGCCCGATAGGGCGGATGAGGGGTTCCGCCGCAGGCGGCCTCAGACCGCCGGCAGAACCGGCCGCGTGGCGATCGCCTTGCGCACCGTCGCTTCCACCTTCGCCCGAACCTCGCCGCTCAGCGGCTTGCGCGGCAAACGCACTCGTTCGTTGGTGCCGATTTCGAGCGCTTCGGCGAGCTTGATGTTCTGGACCAGGTAGGTCGAGACATCGAGGTCGAGCAGGGGGCGGAACCACTGGTAGATGGCGAGCGCCTCGTCGTAGCGCTTGGCCATCATCAGGCGGTAGATCGCCACCGTCTCCTTGGGGAAGGCGGTCACGAGACCGGCGATCCAGCCGACGGCGCCCACGGCGAGGGCCTCGAAGGCGTAGTTGTCGACGCCGGTGAACACCGCCATCTTGCCCTTCAGGAGGTGCACGGCTTCGGTGGTGCGGCGGATGTCGTCCGAGCTCTCCTTCACAGCGACGAAGTGCTTGTCTTCGGAGAGCTCCAGCAGCATGTCGTTGGTGACGTCGACGCGGTAGCCGATGCGGTTCGAGTAGATCATCACCGGCAGGTCGGCGGCGTCGGCCACGGCGCGCAGCGCGCTCAGCGTCTCGTCGCGATTGGTGTGGTAGACCATCGAGGGCACCACCATCAGGCCCGAAGCGCCGGCCTTCGCGGCACGCTCGGCGAGCTTGCAGGACTGGTAGGTCGCGGCTTCGGCGATGGTCAGGATCGCGGGCTTGCCCTTCGTCGCCTGCTGGATGGCCTTCAGCACATCGAGGCGCTCGTCATGGGAGAGCATGGGGCCTTCGCCCAGCGAGCCGCAGGCGATCAGGCCGTCGACGCCGGCATCGACCTGCAGGCCGTAGCAGCGCTCCATCTCCTTGAAATCAAGCGCCCCGTCCTCGGTGAACTTGGTGGTGACTGCCGGGATTACGCCTTGCCACACTTGCCGCTGTCCTCTTCAAAAGCGATGATTCGGGGCGCTGCCTAGCAGCAAAAATGCAGTTTGTCGACAATGTCGATTGCGATCCCCACCGCCGATGCGCTAGGGCTCGCCCATAGCCAAGAGGAGCACGCCATGCGCTGGCAGAAAACCGTGACCATGGTCGAAGCGCATGCCGAGGGCGAAGTCGGGCGCATCGTCACCGGCGGCGTCATCGACGTGCCGGGCAAGACCATCGCCGACAAGCTCACCTACCTCAACACCGTCGATGACAGCCTGCGCCGTTTCCTCGTGTTCGAGCCGCGTGCCGCGGCGCAGATGAGCACCTGCCTCATCTTCCCGCCGACGCGGCCCGATGCCGATATCGGCTTCATCATCCTCCAGGGCGACAAGGCCCATGCGATGAGCGGGTCGAACAGCATCTGCCTGACCACGGTGCTGCTCGAAACCGGCATGCTGAAGATGACCGAGCCCGAGACGATCGTCCGCATCGACACGGCGTCGGGGATCGTTACGGCGCGAGCCACCTGCCGCGACGGCAAGTGCGAGCGGGTGACGCTGACCATGAACCCGTCCTACGCGCATGAACTAGATGCCGTCGTGGATGTCGAAGGCTTCGGCAAGGTGAAGGTCGATATCGCCTATGGCGGCATCTTCTACGCGCTGATCGACCCGGCCCAGTTCGGCCTCGAAATCCGGCCGGAGCTGGCGAAGCGGCTGGTCGAGATCGGCTCGGCGGTGCACCGCGCGGTGAACAAGCAGCTCAGGATCGAGCATCCCGAGATCGAGGCGATCAAGGGCATCAGCTACACCATGTTCAACTCGTTCAACGAAGCGGGCGAGCTCAAGGGCGCCACCATCATGCCGCCTGGCCGCATCGACCGCTCGCCGTGCGGCACCGGCAATTCGGCACGGCTCGCGGTGGCGGCGGCGAGAGGGCTGGCGAAGCCGGGTGACAAGTTCACGGCGCGCTCGATCATCGACTCGACCTTCGAGGTCACCTACGCGCACGACACCACGGTCGCCGGCCGCCCGGCCGTGCAGCCGATCATCTCGGGCCGCGGCTGGATCCACGGCATCCACCAGGTCGGCGTCGATCCCACCGATCCCTATCCGCTGGGCTATTCGGTGTCCGATACCTGGGGCGATGCGTTCGATTTGATGAACTGAGGCCTCCGGGCTAGAAGACCGTCATGGCAAGCACGCGCGAAAAACCCGAACCCACCGAAGCTCCCCGCGTCCGCGGTTCAGGGGCGCAGAAGGTCTACGAGACGCTGCGCAAGGCGATCCTCGAGCTCGAGCTCGATCCGGGCAGCCCGCTCGACGAGGTGAGCCTCTCCGAGCAGTTCGACATGTCGCGCACGCCCATCCGCGAGGCGCTGGTGCGGCTTGCGGCGGAGGGGCTGGTCACCTCGCTGCCCAACCGCAACACCATCGTGGCGTCGATCGATTTCGTCCGCCTGCCGGTCTATTTCGAGGCCCTGAGCCTCATGTACCGGGTGACGACGCGGCTTGCGGCCAGCAACCGGCGGCCCGAGCAACTGATCCCGGTGCGCGCCTGGCAGGCCGCTTTCGCCGAAGCGGTGGAGCGGCAGGATGCGCTCGCCATGATCGCCTCGAACCGCGATTTCCACGTCGCCATCGCCGAAGCGGGCGGCAACCCCTATTTCACCCAGCTCTTCACCCGGCTGCTCGACGAGGGCCGCCGCATCCTCCGGCTCTATTACTCGAGCTTCGACGACAAGCTGCCGCGCATCTATGTCGAGGAGCACGAGTATATCGTGCGGGCCATCGAGGCGGGCGATGCCGACCTCGCCGAGAAGCTCTCGGCCGAGCATGCGGCGCAGATCGTGCGGCAGATCCAGAGCTATATCGCGCGCGACGAAGCCCGCCATGTGCGGCTCGGCTGACTTAGGTATTGTTGCGCAAAAGAGTCGCGGCAAAACAATTCGTTAATGGGGGTTTGACAGGCGCGCCGGAGTCGGGCGAGGGTGCGCCGATTGTGTGACTTCTTGTCATTATAGTTAAATATTGAAGTATTCGCGTCCACTATCGGGCGCTCATCGGGTGGGCTTGGGGAATGCTGCGGGTGCACGCGCGTCTTTGGGTTGGCATTGCGTTGTCGCTGGCTTTGGTGGCGGCGGCACAGGCGCAGAATGTCGACGCCACATCGCGGCAGAATGTCGTGGGCAGCGGCGTTGCCGATCGCGCGGGCCTCGAAAGCCGGCGCCAGCAGATCTTCCAGAAGATGCTGGCCGCTCCGTCCAATCTCGATCTCGCCTTCGAGTATGCGGCGCTCTCCGAGCAGGTCGGCGACCTCGAGGCCGCGATCTCGACGCTCGAGCGCATGCTGGTGTTCGCGCCCGGCCTGCCGCGCCTGCAGTTCGAGCTCGGCGTGCTCTACTATCGACTCGGCTCGTGGAGCACGTCGAAATCGTACTTCACTACCGTGATGCAGCAGCCCATGGTGCCCGATGATATCCGCAACTCGATCGGCGCCTACATGGCGCAGATCGAAACGCGTGAGCAGGGCAACCAGTCCTTCGGTGAAGTCGGCGTGGGGCTGCGCTACCAGACCAACGCCAATGCCGGGCCGGATTCGCCGTTCGTCGACATTGGCGGCCTCGAGTTCGAGCTCGACCCCGGCGCGCTCGGCGCGGCGGACACCAATGCCTATGTGACGGCGCGCTTCCACAACTCGACCGATCTCGCGGGCCAGGGCGACCGGTTCGACATCGACGCGTCGGCCTATGGTGCGCTCTACAGAAACGAAGACCAGCTCAATACCGGTGTGGTCGACATCAAGTTCGGTCCCAACCTCAACCTCGCGGCCATCGGCATCGACAATGCGCGGCTGGCGCTCCATGGCGAGCTCGGCGCGGCGATCCTCTCGGGCGACCCCTATGTGGCGTCGGCCGGGATCGGGGCCGACTACATCACCACCCTCGATGCGCGCACCCGGCTCACGCTCAGCGGCGACGCGCATTACGAGCAGTATTTCAACAGCGACCTGCGCCCGAATTCGTCCGACCGCTCGGGCATGGTCTACTCGGCCAGCGCGCGGGTCGATTACCTGGTGACGCCGGACGTGGCGCTGTTCACGCTGCTGGAAACCACCCGCAAGGTGACCTCGGTCGATTACCTCTCGAGCTGGAAGGCGGGGGCCTCCGGCGGCGTGATCTACTCGCTGAAGTCGCCGACGGGCGGCAAGGACCCGTGGTCGATCACCGCCTCGCTGGGCGTCGATCGCGAAGTCGCCGACGCCAATGACCCGATCTTTTCGGCCGACGCCGAGACCAAGAATACCGGCTTCATTTCGGCCGGGCTGATCGTGCCGGTGGGCGAGAGCTTCGTGCTCAATTCCACCGTGACCTACTCGATCTCGGAATCGAACTACGACCTCTCGAACTACGACAACACCGCCGTCAGCGTCGGCCTGAGCAAGAGGTTCTGACCATGCGCCTGTTCGCAGCAATCGCCCTTCTTGCGCTGGGCCTCAGCGCCCCGGCCCTCGCCGAAACCAATGTCGGCGTCACCGCGGCGGTGAACCAGGACGCGACGGGCAGCGTCGGCAGCAACGTCAAGACCATCTCGCTGGGCGACAGCGTGGTGTTCAACCAGCGCATCCAGACCGGCGGCAGCGGCCTCGTGCAGGTGCTGCTGGCCGATGGCACCACCTTCATGGTCGGTCCCAATTCCGACCTCGTGATCGACAAGTTCGTCTACGACCCCAATGCCGGCACCGCGCAGGTGACCGCGAGCTTCACCAAGGGCGTGCTCCGCTTCATCGGCGGCCAGACGTCGAAGACCGAGGGCGGCGTCACCATCAATACGCCGGTCGGCACCATGGGTATCCGTGGCGCGATGGTCGACGTGGTGCTCAACCCGCCCGCCGGCACGCCGCCGCATGTCGACATGCTGTTCGGCAATGAAGTGACGCTCGAAAGGGGCCAGGAACTGCTCGGCCGGCTCTACGCCACCGGCTACTCGCTGGCGCTCGGCGACGACGGCGCCTTTAAAGTCCTGAAGACTCCGCCGAACTGGGGCAGCCAGATTCAGGCAGCCCTCGCTGGCGCCGCAGGCACCAAGGGCGGTGCTCCCAAGGGACCGACCGACGGCGACGTCAAGAACTCGCAGGTGGCCAATAACAATTCCGGCAAGGGCCCGAACAAGGATGGCCTGAGCAAGGAAGAGCTCGACGCGCTGTTCTACGCGGCCGCGCATTACGACGAGCTTCGGCCGTTCCTGAACCAGCCCACGATCATGAAGGGTTTCTCCTCGGCGATGCCGCATGCGGAAAGCGGCGGCGAGGGCGGATCAATTCCGCTGGTCGGAGCCTACGATTCCGAGACCGGCCTAGCCATCAACGCCGAGGTTGCGTTTGGACCCAACGGCGATCCGATCGGTATTGCGATGGTGCTGACTTCGCCGGCCTGCCTCAACTGCCAGGGGTTCGTCTACGACAGCACTACGGGCCAGCTCGACGTGCGTTTTGGCAACGACGTGCTGCCGCTGATTGTAGAATCTGCGAGCATAAGGGAGGCCGATGCGACTGACCGCGAAGACCTCGAGCTTACGTGTGACTGCGGGTTCATTCGCTGGGGCTATTGGAACGTTTCCGCCAGTGGGCAGCTGGGCAACGACTCGGTGTCGCTTGAGGTCGACAAGGGCACCTGGGTTACGGGTGACCTGACAACTTCTGCCCAGTTGAACGACTTGATTGTGCCAACCGCCGATTGGGACACCACGCACGCTACTTATAGTGGCGACATGGTGGGCAAGCTCGATGGCGAAGGCGGAGTAATCGACGCAACTGGCTCGTTCGATATGGACTGGAACTTCGGTCACCGTGCCGGCAGCATCGAAGGGGAGTTCGCGGGAGAGTATTTCTCCACAGGCCTGATTTCCGACGGCGAGGGTGGTCCCGCTACCAACTTCAATTCCGACGGCAACACGTACAACACCGTCTTCGAAGGCGCTTTCGTCAACAATGGCACTGAGGCGGCCGGCGGGGTTATCGGCAACTTCGCAATGGAGCAGTCGGGTGGCTTGGCCTCGGGCATCTTCATGGGCAGCCGCGGGAGCAACGAGCCGGGACTGGGCTTCAACACCGATTGAGTGCTCAGTGATACGGCACTCGGCTGAGCCATCAAGATGCTGAAAGGCCCGATCAAACCGACGCGCTCGCGCGCCGACCGGCGGCGGGCGCTTTCGGTGTGGATCGCCGGCATCGCGACGCTGGCCGTGGTGCTGGTGTTCGGGGCGCTGCAGCGGCCGGTGATCGACCGCATCACCAACCTCGTCTTCGATACCTATCAGCGCCTGCTGCCGCGGGCTGAGGCCGGTGCGCCCGTGGCCGTGGTCGATATCGACGAGGCCTCGATCAACAAGCTCGGGCAGTGGCCGTGGCCGCGCACGACGCTGGCGCAACTGGTCGACCGGCTGGGGCAGGCGGGCGCCGCGACCGTCGTCTTCGATATCGTCTTTTCCGAGCCCGACCGCACCTCGATGTCCGTGCAGGCCGAGCAGTTGCGGCAGGCCGGGGCGCAGGTGACGCTGCCGGCGAGCGGCGGGATCAGCAATGACCAGGCCTTCGCCGATGCGATCGGCCGCAACAATGTGACGCTCGGCATCGCCATCAGCAACGAGACGGCGGCGCCGCTGCCCCAGCCCAAGGGCGGCTTCGCCTTCGGCGGCGCCGACCCCAAGAGCTACCTGCCGAATTTTTCGGGCGGCGTGTCGAACATCCCTGAAATCACTACGCCGGCGCAGGGCGTCGGCTCGTTCTCCTTCCCCACCGGCGCCGATGGCGTGGTGCGTACCGTGCCGCTGATCTTTTCGGCGCAGGGCAATCTCTATCCCTCGCTCGGGCTCGAGGCGCTGCGCGTGGCGCAGGGGGCGGGCAGCTATATCGTGCGGTCCACCGGCGCCAGCGGCGAGGCCGATACCGGGCAGGAGGCCATGGTGGCGCTGCGCGATGGCGCGCTCGACGTGCCGACCGGCCCGATGGGCGATTTCTGGATCTACTATTCCGGTCTCAAATCCATGCCGACCGTCCCGGCTGCAGATGTGCTCACGGGCGACATGGGGCAGCTGCAGGCGGCGGTCGGCGGGCGCATCGTGCTGGTGGGCACGAGCGCCGTGGGCCTTCGAGATATCGTCGCCGTGCCGATGGGCTATTCGCAGGCGGGCGTCCGCGTCCACGCCGAGATCATCGACCAGATCGTCGGGCAGGTCTTCATCACCCGCCCCGACTGGGCTCCGGGCGCGGAGCTTGCCGCCGCCGCGATCCTCGGGCTGCTGCTGCTCTTTGCCGCCGGCCGCACCGGCGCGCTCGTCACCTCGGGCGTCGCGCTGGTGCTGGTGGCCGTCGCGGGCGGCGCGTCATGGTGGGCGTTTGCGGCGCAGCGCCTTCTGCTCGATCCGTTGCTGCCGGGGCTGGCGGTGGCGCTCTGCTTCCTCGTCACCACGCCCATCCTGCTGCTGATGAGCGACCGTGAGCGGGCTTTCGTGCGCGGCGCCTTCGGCCGCTACCTGTCGCCGACGCTGGTCGAGCGGCTTTCCGCCAACCCGCAGGCGCTGGTGCTGGGCGGCGAGGAGCGCGAACTCACGGTGCTGTTCTCCGACATTCGCGGCTTCACCTCGATGTCCGAAAAGATGAACCCGACCGAGCTCACGGCGCTGCTCAACGGCTTCCTGACGCCGATGACGGACATCCTGCTCGCGTCCGAAGGCACGATCGACAAGTACATGGGCGACGCCATCATGTGCTTCTGGAACGCGCCGCTCGATATCGCCGAGCACGAGCGCAAGGCCTGCCTCGCGGCTTTGCGCATGGTGGATTCGCTCATTGAGCTGAACAAGGGGCGCGAGAAGCTGCTGAAGGTCGGCATCGGGCTCAACTCGGCCCCGTGTTGCGTCGGCAATCTCGGCTCAGCCCAGCGCTTCTCGTATTCGGCCATCGGCGACGGCGTGAACCTCGCCTCGCGCGTCGAGGGCCTGACCAAGGGCTATGGCGTCTCGATCCTCGTCACCGATTCGACCAAGGCAGCGGCCGGCAACCTCGCTTTCCTCGAAGTCGACCTCGTGCGCGTGGTCGGCCGCGCCGAACCGGTGCCGATCTACACGCTGGTGGGCGACGACACCATGGCCGCGACGGCCGCGTTCGTGGCGCTGGCCGCCGACCATGCCGAACTCATCGCCGCTTACCGCGCGGCGGATCCGGACCGCGCGACAGTGGCGCTGACGAAGGCCCGGGCCCACGGCACCGCCGAAGTGGCAAAGCTCTACGATCTCTACGAGGAGCGTATCGCGGAGCTGCGCACCAACCCGCCGGCCGTGGGGTGGGATGGTGTCTTTACGGCGACGTCCAAGCACTGACGATAGATTGCGGCGCTTTGCGCCGACCCCTCATCCGGCCTTCGGCCACCTTCTCCCACAAGGGGAGAAGGCGATGGAACCTCGGCCGCGGTGCCAGATAGAGGCGAGATCGCGCCACCGTGCCTTCTCCCCCTGTGGGAGAAGGTGGCCGAAGGCCGGATGAGGGGTTGTCTCCACCTCCACTGCTTGCCGGCGGCTTACCCCCACCCTAGTTGCGCTAGGCGGCAAGCCGCCAAGCTTCACTACCCTCCCCGCAAGGGGGAGGGAGGTGCGTCGCTGAGAGTTCGGTTCCTTCGTCTCCCTCCCCCTTGCGGGGAGGGTAGCGGCGCTGGGAGCGTTAGCGACCTAGCAGAGCTCGGGTGGGGGTGGTTTGCCCTCAAACCGGCAGCACGCGCGAGTACTTAACCTGCGCCAGCGAGAAGCTCGACTCGATCGAGCCCACACCCTCGAGCTGCGTCAGCTTCGAGCGCAGGAATTCCTCGTAGGCGCCGAGGTCGGCGCAGACGACGCGTAACAGGTAGTCGAACTGGCCGGTCATCAGGTAGCACTCCATCACTTCGGGCCAGCGGCTCACGGCTTCGGCGAAGCGGTCGAGTTCGGAGGCGCGCTGGCGTTCGAGCTTGATCGAGATGAAGACCGAGACGGGGAGGCCGACGGCCTTCTGGTCTACCGTGGCCGAATAGGCGGTGATGATGCCGGCGACTTCGAGCTGGCGGATGCGGCGGAGGCAGGGGGAGGCGGAGAGGCCGACGCGGTCGGCGATGGCCTGCACGGTCATGCGGCCATCTTCCTGCAGGGCGCGGAGGATTTTCCGGTCAACCGGGCTCAGCTTTGAATTGGCGGTTTCTGCCACTGGGCGGCCTCGATGGAGTGAAATCCTGCGCAGATCGTCTGCGTTGCGCCAAAGATAGACGGAAACCGCCGCCTAGGCGAGCGCACACTCTATCGAATATCGGAGGAGTGCCGGCATGGACGGATCGGTGGAGTCGCGCGACCGCATCAAGCTGATCGAGGCGCTGACGCGGAAGACGCTGTGGCTCTCCAACTGGATGATCCACCACGCCAACCATATCCGTCCCAACCCCGATGGGCTGAAAGTCGGCGGGCATCAGGCGTCGTCGGCCTCGATGACCGCGATCCTTTCGGCGCTTTATTTCGGCGTGCTCAGGCCCGAGGATCGGGTGGCGGTGAAGCCGCATGCGGCGCCGGTGTTCCACGCCATCCAGTATCTCTTCGGCAAGCAGACGCTCGGCAAGCTCGAGGCTTTCCGCGGCTATGGCGGGGCGCAGTCCTACCCCTCGCGCACCAAGGATACGGACGACGTCGATATCTCCACCGGTTCGGTGGGGCTCGGGGTGGCGTTCACCGCCTTTGCCTCGATGGTGCAGGATTATGTGCGGCTGAAGTCTTGGTCAAAACTTGGGGCGAAGAAGCGGCCCGAGGGGCGGATGATTGCGCTCGTCGGCGATGCCGAACTCGACGAGGGCAATGTCTACGAGGCACTGCAGGAGGGCTGGAAGCACAACCTGCGCAATTGCTGGTGGGTGATAGACTACAACCGGCAGTCGCTCGATGGGGTGGTGCGTGAAGGTCTCTACGACCGGATCGAGGCGATCTTTGCCGCCTTCGGCTGGAAGGTGGTGACGCTGAAATACGGCGCGCTGCAGCGGGCGGCCTTCGAGGAGCCGGGCGGGCATCGCTTGCGCGACTGGATCGACAACTGCCCTAACGCCGTCTATTCGGCGCTGATGTTCCGTGGCGGCAAGGCGTGGCGCGAGCGGCTCACCGACGAGATCGGCGACCAGGGGCCGACGACGGCGCTGCTCGAGCGGCGCACCGATGCGCAACTGGCCGAACTCATGGCCAATCTCGGCGGCCACTGCATTCCGAGCCTCGTCGAGCAGTTCGAGGCGGCGACTTCGGACCAGCCGACGGTGTTCATCGCCTATACGGTGAAGGGCTGGGGGACGCCGCTCGCCGGCCACAAGGACAACCATGCCGGGCAGATGACCGGGGCGCAGATCGAGAGCTTGCGCAAATCCATGCAGGTCCGCGAGGGGCATGAGTGGGAAAAGTTCGAGGGCTTAAGCGATCCGCGCGAGATCGAGCGCTTCCTCGCCACCGTGCCGTTCAACACCACCGAAACGCGACGGCTGACTTCCCCGCGGGTTGCGACCATCGGGCCGCAATATGTCGGCACCGGCGCCACCTCGACGCAGACGGCGTTCGGCAAGATCCTCGATGCCATCGCCAAGACGGACAGCGAGATGGCGAAGCGCATCGTCACCACCTCGCCCGACGTGACGGTGTCGACCAACCTCGGCACCTGGGTGAACCGGCGGCACCTCTTCGCCAACGAGGAACTGGCCGACGTCTTCCAGACCGAAGCCATCCCCAGCGCGCAGAAATGGCAGTTCAAGCCCGAGGGGCAGCATATCGAGCTCGGCATTGCCGAGATGAACCTGTTCCTGCTGCTCGGCGCGGCGGGGCTCAGCCATTCGCTGTTCGGCGAGCGGCTGCTGCCGGTGGGCACGCTCTATGACCCGTTCATTTCGCGCGGCCTCGATGCGCTGAACTATGCCTGCTACCAGGATGCGCGGTTCCTCCTCGTTGCGACGCCGTCGGGCGTGTCGCTGGCGGGGGAGGGCGGGGCGCACCAGTCGATCGCCTCGCCGGTGATCGGCATGTCGCAGGATGGGCTGGCCTCGTTCGAGCCGGCCTTTGCCGATGAGCTCAGCGTGCTCATGGACTGGGGTTTTGACTACATGCAGCGGGATGGGTCCGAGCGGGCCGATCTCGCCGCATGGCCGCGCGATGTGTCGGGCGGCTCGGTCTATCTGCGGCTCTCGACCCGGGTGCTCGAGCAGGTGCCGCGCGCCATGTCGCCGGAGCTGGCGGATGGCATCATCCGCGGTGCCTACTGGCTGCAGCCGCCGACGCCGGCCACCGAGGTCGTCATCGCGTATCAGGGCGTGCTGGCCGACCAGGCGATTGCGGCGGCCGGGATGATCGGGGGCGAGCGGCGCAATGTTGCGGTGCTGGCTGTGACATCGGCGGACCGGCTCAATGCCGGCTGGCACGGGAGCCAGCGGGCGCGGCGGCGGGGTGAGGCGCCGGTTACCAGCCACATCGAATCCATGCTGGCCGAGGTGCCGCGGCATGCCGGGCTGGTTACGGCGATCGACGGGCATCCGGCGACGCTGAGCTGGCTGGGCGGGGTGCTCGGGCATCGGACGGTGTCACTGGGGGTGGAGCATTTCGGGCAGACCGGCAGCGTGACGGACCTGTACCGGCATTTCGGGATCGATGCGGAGGCGATCCGGGTGGCGGCGTTGAGTTTCTTCGGCGGGCGGTGAGGGATGGGGCGGTGCTTGCCGCTCCCCCCTTCCGCCCTGTCGGGCACCTTCCCCCGCAAGCGGGAGAAGGCCTTGTGGCGAGATAGTGCCACAGCAGAACCTCTCCCGCTTGCGGGGAGGAAGCTGCTGGCGGCGTTGGGGTTTTTTGGCGGGCGGTGAGGGATTAGGGGCGGTGGTTGCCGCTCCCCCCTTCCGCCCTTCGGGCACCTTCCCCCGCAAGCGGGAGAAGGCCTTGTGGCGAGATCGCGCCACAGCAGAACCTCTCCCGCTTGCGGGGGGAGGAAGCTGCTAGCGGCGTTGGGGTTTTTTGGCGGGCGGTGAGGGCCGGGCGCGGCGCGCGACCCCCTCTCCTCAGCTCCGCTAGGCGGCGAGCCGCCAAGCTTCGCTATCCTCCCCCGCCGAGGGGGAGGATGCGCACTGGCCGACCCTTCTCGCCTCCTCGCCCCTTGCGGGAGAGGATAGCGGCGCCAGGCGCGTCAGCGCCGTGGCAAAGCTGAGGAGAGGGCCGGCAGGAGGCAACGAACTCTGTGTTTCGGCACGGAGCGATTTCGGTTGCGGCGCCCTAAATGCCTACCAATTAGGCAGAGTATTCCTGGCGCACATTCAATGGCCAGAGGCTGCCGAAGAGTGCTTGCCAACGATGTCCGTATTTGTCAGACATATGTCATTATCGGAGCTGGAAGGGAGACCAGCCTCGGTGAACAGCGCGGAAGGGGATGCGACGTCACCGCCTTTCCGAGCCTAGCAGGGTGCGGTGCCACGGGCCAGTCATGCGGCAAGCAGGGCGGTTCGGTGCCGACGGGGGACGTCACAACAACAGGGCTCTGTATCAAGGAGGGAGCTTCATGAACGCGTTGCTGAAATTTGTCGGCGCCGTTGCGCTGGCCGTGGGTGTTACCGCGGCCCCGGCGCTGGCACAGACAAAGCTGACGGTGCCGGGCGGTTCGACCACCGGCACGTATATGGACTACATGAAGACGGTGTATGCGCGCGCTTCGGGCGCCGAGCTCCTCCAGGAGCCGCTCACCAGCTTCGACAACGAGTACCAGCTGACCCCGCTCGCTGCGACGAGCTGGGAGCAGTCCTCGGATGGCCTCACCTGGACCTTCCACCTGCGTGACGGCATGAAGTGGAGCGACGGCGAGCCCGTCACCGCCAACGACTACATCTTCGCGCTGCAGCACGCTGCGACTTCCGGCTACGACTTCGCGTGGTACTGGAGCTTCGCCAGCGGGATCAAGAACTGGGACGACGTGACGGCCGGCAAGGCCGACGTGTCGACCCTCGGCCTCAAGGCCGTCGACGACAAGACCATCGAAGTCACCACCGCGGCTCCGAAGCCCTACCTCCCGGGCGTGGTTTCGCTCTGGTATCCGGTGCCCAAGCATCAGTTCGACAAGTTCGGCGATGACTGGTCGACCAACGTCGCCAACGTGCTGTCGTCCGGCCCGTTCCTGCTCAAGAGCTGGGAAAAGTCGAACAACTCGGTCGTCCTGACCAAGAACCCCGACTATAACGGCCCGTGGACCGCGCAGGTCGACGAGCTCACCATCGACCCGTCGGTCGGCCTGCCGGAAGTGGGCATGCCCGCCTTCCTCGCCGGCGACCTCGCCTACACCACGCTCAACGCCGGTCAGATCCCGGTGGTGAAGCAGCGCTTCCCCGACTCGATCCGCACCGAGGCCGTGTTCGCCACGTCCTACATCGCGTTCGACCTCGAGAAGCCGCCGTTCGACAATGTCGACGTCCGCCGCGCCCTTTACTACGCGGTCAACCGTGACGAACTGACCTCGACCGTGCTCAAGGACATCGCCATCCCGGCGCACTCGATCCTCGCGCCCGGCTATCCTGGGTACTCCGACAAGATCGCGGCGGAAGCCGTGTTCGACCCGGCCAAGGCCAAGGAACTGATGGCCAAGGCCGGCTATCCGGATGGCAAGGGCTTCCCGGACATCGAGATCTGGTTCCGCCAGGAAGGTGGCTATAACGGCGCCATTCTGCCGCCGATGGCCCAGTACCTGCAGGCCCAGTTCAAGTCGATCCTCGGCATCAACATGAAGATCAAGGAGATGCCGGGCAAGGACTGGATGGAGGGCATGCTCGCCCGCAAGAACAACATCTATCTTGCGCCCTACGAGTACGACTACCTCGATCCGTCGAACTTCTACGGCCTGTTCTACAATGGTGGCCGTCACAGCTACCACGTCCAGGCCTATGACGACCTCGTGGCCGCCGCCGACAAGGCGCCGGTGTGGGAAGATCGCGTGAAGCTCTACGAGCAGGCCGAACAGGTCATGATCGACCAGGGCCTCATCGTTCCGCTGGTTCACCCGGTCATCACCGCCGCCGTCAGCGACAAGATCACCGGGCCGGGCGTGACGCCCAACTCGCGTGGCTTCACCCCGCTCGGCCGTATCGGCAACTTCCTCTACTCGCACATCACCGTGAAGCAGTAGTCGAACCCGCCTTCGCGCTCCCCGGTTTCGACCGGGGAGCCTCCCAATCCCCGCGCCACTGCCCATAGGCGGAAGGTCGCAGAAAAAACCCTCCCACCATGCTTGCCAACCTGCGTTCAAATGTCAGACATTTGCTGTCAGCACCGCAGGGGAGATGGCGGCTGCTGCTAGCAGGCCGGTCGGCAAGAGCGAAAAGCTCACCGTTCGGCAAGTCCAACAGATGGCTCTGGGAGGAGCTTCAATGAACGTACTGCTCAAGCTGGCAGGCGCGATAGCGCTGGCCACGACGATGGTCGTCGTGCCCGCGACCGCGCAAACCGTCACCGTGCCGGGTCAATCGACCACGGCGACCTACATGGACTACATGAAGACCGTCTACGCCCGGGCAGCCGGCGCGGAGATGATCCAGGTCGGCCTCACCGCCTTCGACAAGGACTTCAACCTCACGCCGATCGCGGCGGAGAGCTGGAGCCAGTCGGCCGACGGCCTCACCTGGACCTTCAAGATCCGCCAGGATCTCAACTGGAGCGACGACGTGCCGGTCACGGCCGAGGACTTCGTCTTCGCGCTCCAGCACGCGGCCACCACCGGCTATGATTTTGCCTGGTACTGGGGCTTTGCGGGCGGCATCAAGAACTGGGACGACGTGACGGCAGGCAAGGCCGACGTCTCCACCCTCGGCATCAAGGCCGTCGACGACAAGACGCTCGAAGTCACCACCAATGCGCCGAAGCCGTACCTGCCGAGCGTCGTCTCGCTCTGGTACCCGGTGCCCAAGCACCAGTTCGACAAGTACGGCGATGACTGGTCGACCAATGTCGCGACCATCGTGTCGTCCGGCCCCTGGGTGGTGAAGAGCTGGGAGAAATCCAGCAACACCGTCACCCTCGAGAAGAACCCCAAGTACACCGGCCCGTGGCAGCCGCAGATCGACGAGGTCGTGCTCGATTCCTCGCTCGGCCTGCCCGAAGTCGGCGTGCCCGCCTTCCTCGCCGGCGATGTCGACATGACCTCGCTCAATACCGGGCAGGTGGCGATGATGCGGCAGCGCTATGCTGACCAGATTCACACCAACCCGGTGTTTGCGACGGCCTATATCGCCTACGACCTGCAGAAGCCGCCCTTCGACAATCTCGATGTGCGCAAGGCCTTCTACTACGCCATCAACCGCGATGAGCTGACCTCGACCGTCCTCAAGGACATCGCGATCCCGGCCCACTCGATCCTGCCGCCGGGCTTCCCCGGGTATTCCGAGAAGATCGCGGCCGAGGCCGTGTTCGATCCGGCGAAGGCCAAGGACTTCATGGCCAAGGCCGGCTATCCGGACGGCAAGGGCTTCCCGCCGGTCGAAATCTGGTTCCGCGAGGAGGGTGGCTATAACGGCGCCATCCTGCCGCCGATGGCCCAGTACCTCCAGGCCCAGTTCAAGTCGATCCTGGGGATCACCATGAATATCAAGGTGATGCCGGGCAAGGACTGGATGGAGGGCATGCTCGCCCACAAGAACAACCTGTATCTCGCGCCCTACGAATACGATTACCTCGATCCGTCGAACTTCTACGGCCTGTTCTACAATGGCGGCCGTCACAGCTACCACATTGCCGACTACGACAAGCTGGTGGAAGAGGCCGACAAGGCGCCGACCTGGGATGAGCGGGTGAAGCTCTACGAACAGGCCGAGCAGGTGATGATCGACCAGGCGCTGATCGTGCCGCTCACCCATCCGGTGACCATGAACGTCGTTTCCGACAAGCTCGGCGGCGATGCGATGACGCCCAACAAGCAGGGCTTCTACCCCAACTGGTCGGGCTACGTTTACACGCACCTGACCAAGTCCAACTAACCAAAGAAATCGGCGCTTCCGGCTTCGGCCGGGGGCGCCCCGCCCGGGACAACGCATGAGTTTGGTAGAGATAAAGGGTCTGAAGGTCAGCTTCCGCCAGCATGGCGGTCAAGTGGAAGCCGTGCGCGGCGTCGACCTCAGCCTCAAGGACGGCGAGAGCCTCGGCATTGTCGGGGAATCGGGTTCGGGCAAGTCGGTGACGTGCCTGGCGCTGATGCGGCTCCTGCCCAACACCGCCATCGTTTCAGCCGACAAGCTGGAGCTGAACGGCGTCGACGTGATGAAGGCCAAGAACCGGCAGATGGCGTCGATCCGCGGCAGCGCGGCGGCGATGATCTTCCAGGATCCGGCCACCGCGTTCGACCCGGTGTTCACCATCGGCCACCAGATGGTCGAAACCATCACCACCCATCAGGGGATTTCGAAAGCCGCGGCGCTGGCCGAGGCCGAGCAGCTGTTGCTCAAGGTCGAGATCAAGAACGCCAAGGACGTGCTGGGCTATTATCCGCACCAGCTCTCGGGCGGCATGCTGCAACGCGCGATGATCGCCATGGCGCTCTCCTGCCGGCCCAAGGTGCTGATTGCCGACGAGCCGACCACGGCGCTCGACGTCACCATCCAGGCGCAGATCCTCCAGCTCATCAAGGGCCTCCAGGCCGAGATGGGCATGGCGCTGATCATGATCACCCACGATCTCGGCGTCGTCGCCGAAACCGTCGATCGCGTCGTCGTCATGTATGGCGGCAAGGTGATGGAAGAGGGCCCGGTCGAGGAAATCTTCGACAACCCCAAGCACAGCTACACCCAGTCGCTGCTCGCGAGCCTGCGCGCCGGCGAGGCCCGCCGGGCCATGCCGGCGCCGCCCGACCCGGTCGCTCCGGCGCTCGAACTCAAGAACCTCTCCAAGGTCTACAAGCTGCGCCGCCGGGGCCGCATCTTCTCGCGCTATATCGATTTCCCTGCCGTGCGCGGCGTCGATCTCGTGCTGCCGCGCAACAAGATCGTCGGGCTCGTCGGCGAAAGCGGCTCGGGCAAGAGCACGACCGGCATGATGGCGATGCGCCTGCTCGAACCCACCGGCGGCCGCGTCGTCGTCGATGGCACCGATATTTCCGACATGGGCGTCGAGGCGCTGAAGCCCTACCGGAAGAGCATGCAGGTGATCTTCCAGGACAGCTATTCGGCGCTCGACCCGATGATGACGCTGAGCCAGATCATCGCCGAGCCGCTCGACATCCACCAGATGGGCACCTCGCGCGAGCGGCTCGACAAGGCGCTGGGCTGGCTCGAACGTGTCGGGCTCGATCGCTCCTACGGTACCCGCTACCCGCACGAACTCTCGGGCGGGCAGCGCCAGCGCGTCGCCATCGCCCGGGCGTTGATCCTCGGACCGACCGTGCTGGTTGCGGATGAGCCGACCTCGGCGCTCGACGTGTCGGTCAAGGCGCAGATCATCGGGCTGCTGAAAGACCTGCAGAAGCAGATGGGCCTCTCCATGCTGTTCATCAGCCACGACCTCTCGGTGGTGCGTTCGCTCACCGATACGGTGGTGGTGATGTACAAGGGCAGGGTGGTCGAGCAGGCGCCGACGGCGAATATCTTCGCCAACCCGCGCCACCCCTATACGCGCTCGCTGCTCGATGCGATCCCGGTCACCAACCCGCGCGACCGGCGTCAGCGCAGTTTCCTGCAGCAGGCCGATATCGACCGCGCCATGCCGCATTTCGTCGTGGCGGAACTGCCCGGTCACGTCACTCCGGCGCCCGAGCCGCAGCTCGTCGCCATCGAACCGGGCCACCTCGTCGAAGCGGTGGTAACGCGATGAAGGGAGCCGAGAAATGATCGTCTACATCATCAAGCGCCTGCTCTCGGTAGCAGTCACCTTCTTCATCGTCTCGCTCGTCATCTTCCTGATGATGCACGCGGTGCCGGGCGGCCCGTTCACCGAAAAGGACATGCCGCTCTCGGACGCCGTGAAGGCGGCGCTCAACGCCCGGCTCGGCCTCGATAAGCCGCTCTGGGTGCAATACACCAACTACATGGCGGGCGTGCTGCAGGGGAACTGGGGCGTGCCTTATCAATCGCCCGGCGAAACCGTGATCAGCCTCCTGGCGCAGGCCTGGATCCCGAGCCTCATTCTCGGCGGCTCGGGCGTCATCATCGGGGCGGCGCTCGGCATCCTCATCGGCATCGTGGCGGCGCTGCGCCGCAACAGCTGGGTCGATTACCTCGCCTCGGTCCTCTCGGTGCTGGGCCTCACCATCCCGGTCTTCGTCATCTCGATGCTGCTGATCCTGATCTTTGCGGTCTGGCTCAACTGGCTGCCGGCCAGCGGCTGGGGCAAACCGGAACGCTGGGTGCTGCCCATCATCGCCTACGCGGCGATCCCGCTCGCGACCTATGCGCGCTACACCCGCTCGGCCATGCTCGATACGCTCAACCGGCCGTTCGTTACGGCGCTCCGGGCCAAGGGGCTGAGCGAAGGCCGGATCATCTTCCAGCACGTGCTGCGCAACTCGGCCCTGCCGATGGTCACGGTGTTCCTGCCCATGTTCATGGGCACCGCCACCGGCTCGATCTTCGTCGAGGCCATGTTCCGCATCCCCGGGCTCGGCAGCTATTTCGTCTCCTCGATCACCAATCGCGACTATCCGCTCGAAATGGCGCTGGTGCTGATGTTCACCATCGGCATCTGCTTCGCCTACCTGATTTCCGACCTTGTCTATGCGTGGCTCAATCCGCGTATCCGCCTGGGAGATGACGCCCGATGAGCACTCAGATCGAAACCGGCGCTCCCGAGCTCGCCGTACCCGCTACCACCCGGCAGCGGAGCCCGGCCTATTTCGCCTGGCGGCGCTTCCTCGCCAACAAGGCGGCGGTGGTCGGCGGCATCGTGCTGATCATCATCATCCTGATGGCGATCTTCGCGCCGCTCTTCACCAAGACCGATCCCACCGAGCAGGCCTTCCTCACGCAGGCGCTGGCCTTCCCGTCGGCGGATTTCTGGTTCGGCATCGATGACCTCGGGCGCGATTTCTTCACCCGCGTCGTCTACGGGGCGCGCGTCTCGCTCTCGATCGGCTTTGCGGCCGCCACCTGCAGCCTCCTGATCGGCATCCCGATCGGCGCGATTGCCGGCTATTTCGGCGGCCGGGTCGACTGGTTCATCATGCGCGTCATCGAGATATTCACCGTGGTGCCGCCGCTGCTCGCCGCCATGCTGCTCGGCGCGCTCGCCGGCGGTGGCTATTTCACCATCATCACCATCGCGGCGCTCTTCGGCTGGTTCGGCGTCTGCCTGCTCGTTCGTGCGCAGGTGAAGTCGTTCCGCGAGAAGGAGTTCGTGCGGGCCGCGCAGGCGCTCGGCGCCTCGCCCTGGTACATCCTCCGCCGCCACGTCGTCCCCAATTCGCTGTCGCCGATCATCGTGGGCTTCGTGCTCTCGATGCCGGGCGCGATGATGCTCGAAGCATCGCTCAGCTTCCTCGGCATCGGTGTCGCTCCGCCGACGCCGAGCTGGGGCCAGATGATCAATGTCGGCATCAACTTCATGTTCTTCTACTGGCACATGGCGGTGTTCCCCACCGCTGCGCTCGCCATCACGGTGCTCGCCACCACGCTCTTCGGCGATGGCCTGCGCGACGCCCTCGATCCCACCCTGAAAGGCCGCTGACGTGTCGTCGAACCTTGCCAAGCACTTCCTCCTCCGGGAGGACGTGACCTTCCTCAACCACGGCTCGTTCGGTGCCTGCCCGCGCCCGGTATTCGAGACCTATCAGCGCTTCCAGCGTGAGCTCGAAAGCGAGCCGGTGGACTTTCTCGGCCGCCGCCTCACCGAGCTGATGAAGCCGCCGCGCGAGGCGCTGGGGAAATTCCTCGGCACCACGGCGGACAATGTCGTGGGCGTCATCAACGCCACGGGCGGGCTCAACATCGTGGCCCAGTCGCTTCCCTTGAAGGAAGGCGACGAGATTCTGACCACGGATCACGAGTACTCGGCGCTCGAAAAGACCTGGGCCTATGTGTGCCGCAAGACCGGCGCCAAGGTGGTGGTGGTGAAGGTGCCGATGCCCTTCGTCTCCGAGCAGGCCTTCCTCGATACGCTCGTCGCAGGCATGACCGAGCGCACCAAGGTGCTGTTCCTCAGCCACATCACCTCGCCGACGGCGCTGGTGTTCCCGATCGAGCGGCCGATTGCGGAGGCGAAGAAGCGCGGCATCTGGACCGTCATCGACGGCGCCCACACACCCGGCCACATCCCGCTCGACCTGCCCAAGATGGACGTCGATTTCTACTCGGGCAATTGCCACAAGTGGATGATGACGCCCAAGGGCTCGGCCTTCCTCTACGCCCGGCCCGAGCTGCAGGGCATGCTCAACCCGCTGGTCATCAGCCATGGCTGGACGGCGGACAACAAGGAGCCGGGTGTCGAAGGTCCGTTCGGCAACCCGGTCTTCATCGACCAGATCGAGATGATGGGCACGCGTGACCCCTCGGCCATGCTCGCTGTCCCCTCGGCCATCGAGTTCCGCAACGAGCACGACTGGACTGCGGTCCAGCGTGCTTGCACGGCGCTGGCGCAGGAGACGGCAGGGCGGCTGCGCGAACTCACCGGGCTCGCGCCGCTGTCGGCGCCCGAATTCTCGGCGCCGCAGATGGTGGCGATGCCCATCCCCGAATGCGACCCCAAGGAAATCCACAAGCAGTTGTGGGAGCGCTTCAAGATCGAAATCCCGGTCTTCCAGTGGCAGGACCACTTCATCGCCCGGCTGTCCGTACAGGGTTACAACAGCAAGCCGCAGATGGATTATCTGCTCGATGCGCTCACCGAACTGCTCGGGCTTGGTGCACAAAATCAGCGCAAACGTCAGCACGGCTGACAAATAGTGCAAAGTATGCTGAAAGCGTCACAGTGGAGAGGAAAGCCACGGGCTTGAAGGAGCCGGCTTGAGCCAGGACGGAGCACTGAGCTATCTCGAACCGATCGAGACCCGCACGCGCAATGTGGCGGTGCTGGATGCGCTCGCCGACATGATCCAGCGCGCCGGCCTCAAGGTCGGCGACCGGCTGCCGCCCGAAGTGTCTCTCGCAGCGACGCTCGGCGTCGGCCGTTCGACCATCCGTGAGGCGCTCAACCGCTGGGAAGGGCTGGGCATCATCCGCCGCCGCCGAGGCGATGGCACGTATCTCTCGGCCAAGGTCACCACGTCGCGCGGCCTCGTGCCGACGATGATCCGCCTCGAAGGCGAGGCGTTGATGCGCATGATCGAAGTGCGCCGGGCCCTCGAACAGGAAGTCGTGCGCAAGGCGGCGATCAACGCCACGCCCCAGCAGCGCGCCGAGATTTCGCGGCTCTGCACCATCCTGATCGACGACGTGGATTCGGGCCGCAACTGGCACGCGGCCGACGCTGCCTTCCATGGCGCCATCTATCTCGCCTCGGGCAACCCGATGTTCGGCCAGATCCTGCACCGGCTCGACGATGCGCTGGAGCGCCCGGCGGACTCGGTTTTCGGCTCGGCCGCCTTCGGCCTCACCTCGTTTCCCCCGCACCGCACGCTGGCCGACGCGATCCTCCGCTCCGACGTCGAAGGGGCGGTGGCGGCCATCCACCAAATTCTCGATATCGTCTCGGACGAAGTGCGCGACATCATCGCGCGCTGATCAGGTACCGCGCTCGTCGTCGCTGGGCCAGGTGGTCTGCAGCGATACCGAGAGCCGCACCGGCCCGTCGGCCCCATCGTGGATGATGATGTGGATGCCGTCGGCGCCCGCGTCGATCAGCATTTCCTTGGTCATGTCGGCGAGCGCCCGCCGCGCCTCGGCGATCGCAGAGTCCATGTCCGGCAACTCGAGCCCGACATCGTCGTGGAAGGTGCCATCCTTGTCGTGCACGTCGAAAAAATAGTGCGGCATCTTCTTTCTCTGGGGTTACCGGGGTTCGGCGTCGAGGTGGAGATAGGCCGGGTCGAACTCGGCGACGGCGACGAGCCTGGCCCAATCGAGGATGCGCACCGCCTGTCCGGTCCAGCTGATCAGCTTGTCAGCGCGCAACTGCTGCAGCGTGCGGTTGACGTGCACGGTCGACAGCCCCAGCGTGTCGCCCAGCTCCGTCTGGTTGATGGGGAGCAGCAGCTCGCTATCGCGATCGCCCAGCCCGACGACCATCATGCGGGTAAAGATCTCGCATAGGAGGTGCGCCATCTGCTCGAGCGCCGAGCGCCGGCCCATGGCGACGATCCACTCGCGATGGATCGCGGCATCGAGCAGGGTCATCAGCCACAGCATCCGCGTCAAATGCGGGTGGCGCTCGGTGATGGTCTTGAGGTTGGCGTGCGGAAACGTGACGATGCGGCAGGGCGACAGGGCGCCGACCGCGTGGTCCATGGTCTTCAGCAGGAACGAGTGCAGGTCGACGAAATCGCCCGGCAGATGGATGGCGGTGATCTGCCGCGTACCGTCGGCCATCAACCGGTAGCGGGTGGTGAAGCCCTGCGCCACCAGCATGGAGCGCTCGGGCCGTTCGCCTTCTCGCACCAGGTCGGCGCCGGTGGGGTAGGTCTCGATACCGCCGGCCGCATCGATCAGCGCCTGCTTTTCCTCGGCAGAGATCACGTCCCGCCGTTCGAGCTTGCGGATGAAGGCAGCGATGTCGTCGGCTATGGCCAAGGCGTCCTCGCGGGGGTTTGTCGCTTCGAGAACGCGATTCAGGGGATTGCCGTTCCGTCCCATGCACTTGCGTGCCGTCCGGTAAGTGCGGCCCCATAGGGGCTGCCGAAATATATCGGCCGAAAGTGGAACGATCGGCCGCTTGCCAAGCTAACCAGTGTTAATGCGTCTCAACGGAAGGTCGGGCACATGCACCTCATGACCGACGACTCCACCGAACTCCCGCGCCGCCGCAAGTCTTCTCCCGAAGCGCTGGCGGGCAGGGAGGCTGCTGCGCTGGTGCGCGATCTCAACCGGCAGCTCGGCCACTGGCAGGCCTCGTCGGTGAAGCTGCACACGATCGCTGAACGGCTGAAGGCCGCCGGCCGCGCCGACCCTTCGGTGGTCGAAGAGGCGCATGCGCTGTTCCATGTCGTGGCCGTCGAGGCCAAGCGGTTCGAGGAATTGCTGCCCGACCAGGCCGCGGCCGTCGCTGCCCATGGCCGCATCAACGACACGCGCCAGTCCTTCGAGATGATCGCCAACCGGCTGCGCGCCAGCCTCAGGCTGCTCGGCGCCGAACCCAAAGCGGAGTGATCCGCCGCTCGGCCATGCCGACCAAAGCGCGGCTTGACGAAGTAACCAGGCGGTGAATTAGTTCGTGGCGACGGGTGTGAGGACGCCCGCGACTCTCCACGGACGAGGACTTACCCAAGTGAAATACGCGATCGTCGGCGTCGGTGGACGCCATGCCATGTTCCGCACGGCGATCACCCGGACGCACCCCGAAGGCAACGACCTCGTGGCGCTCTGCGACGTCAACGAGACCCGCCTGGCGCTTTCGGCCAGCAAGATTCCCGACCAGCCCGGCAATGGCATCGCCACCTACGACGCGGCGGATTTCGGCCGCATGATCGCCGAGCAGCAGCCCGACACCGTCATCGTCACCACGCCCGACTACATCCACCACGAATATATCGTGGCGGCGCTGAAGGCCGGCCGCAACGTGATGACCGAAAAGCCGATGACGGTCGATCTCCAGAAGCTCAAGGCCGTGCTCGACGCCCAGCGCGAGAGCGGCAAGAAGCTCACCGTCACCTTCAACTATCGGTACACGCCGGCGCGCACGCAGCTGAAAGACCTGCTGATGAGCGGCGCCATCGGCGAGATCGAGGCCGTCGACTTCCGCTGGTATCTCGACCGTGTCCACGGCGCCGACTATTTCCGCCGCTGGCACCGCTACAAGGAAAAGTCGGGCGGGCTGCTGGTCCACAAATCCACCCACCATTTCGACCTGATGAACTGGTGGGTCGGCTCGACGCCGAAAACCGTCAGCGCCAACGGCAAGCGCGTGTTCTACACGCCGCAGATGGCCGAGCAGCTCGGGCTCGGCGCCCATTCCGACCGCTGCCACACCTGCCCGGTGTTCGACCAGTGCGAGTATCGCCTCGACCTCGCGGGCGACCAGTCGCTGCGCGAGCTCTACCTCGATGCCGAGGGCGATGACGGCTATTTCCGCGACCGCTGCGTTTTCGCCGACGACATCACCATCGAAGACACCATGCAGGTGCAGGTGAAATACGCCAACGACGTGTTCATGAACTACACGCTCTGCGCCTATTCCCCGTGGGAAGGGCTCGAGATCAAGTTCCACGGCACCAAGGGCGAACTCACCCACCGCCATGTCGAAGTCCACGGCGTGTTCGGCGGCGAGCGCGACAAGGCGCATGACGACAACATGACCACGACGCTCCACCTCCATGGCGGCCTGCCCGAGGAGATCCCGGTCTGGGCCGGCCAGGGCGACCACGGCGGTGCCGACCCGGTGATGCTCGGCTACCTCTTCGACCCCGAAGGCTCACCCCCCGACCGCTACAACCGCGCCTCCACCCACAAAGAAGGCGCCTGGTCCATCCTCACCGGCATCGCCGCAAACAAGGCGATCGCCACCGGCCAGACGGTGAACGTGGACGCGATGCTGGCCGAGGCGGGGATCGAGCTGGCGCGGTAGGTCGCCTCCTTGACGAGGTAAGGAATAATTCTTACCTTGGCCGCATCGAGAAGGATGTGACCGATGGCCCACTTGTTGCGCGAAGACAGCACGATCACCGCCAAGGGACAGACCACGGTGCCCAAGGCAGTGCGGCAGGCGCTCGGCCTCGGCTCAGGCGACCGGCTGTCCTTCGTCGTCGATGACCAGCGGCGGGTGTATCTGGAAAAAGCTGAGGCTACGGAGGCAGAGGACCCCGTGGTCACCAGCTTCCTCGATTTCCTGGCGCGCGACATGGCCCAGCACCCCGACACTTCCGTGGTGGCGTTTCCGCCTGCTCTGTGCGACCGGATCGCGGCCCTGGTGGAGGGCCTCACCGTCGATCCCGATGCCGATATCGAGGGCGAAGTGGCGCTCTAGCCATGGTCACCGCCAATGGCTGGACCATCCTCGCGCACCCGCTGTTCCTCGATCAGTTCGAGCGATTGACCGCAGCCGTCGAGGCACAGGCGGCAAAGGACCCGGCGGGCTATCGTTCGACTGCCAACGCCAAGCTGCTCGCGGCGCTCAACGAGTTGGTCTTCACCAAGGTGCCAGCCGATCCGACGGCTCCTGTGTACCGGCAGGGCGCAACGCTGGGCGATGACCGCAAGCACTGGTTTCGCGCCAAGTTCGGCAACGGCCGTTTCCGGTTGTTCTTCCGCTTCAGCACCCAAGCGAAAATCATCATCTTCGCCTGGTCAACGACGAGACGACACTGCGCACCTACGGCGCGAAGACCGACGCCTATCGGGTCTTCAAGTCCATCCTGGATTCCGGCAACCCGCCCGACGACTGGAAAGCGCTGCTCGCTGCCTTCGGCACCGAGGCGGCAATGCAGCGTTTGGCGCGGACAAAGCCGAAGCCCTAGTTCCGCTCCACCATCGCGCCGTAGACCAGATTCCGCAGCACCCTGATGATGCGGTGGTGGTGGGGGGAGCCGATGATCTGGGTCAGGAAGACGACAGCCAGGTCCTCTTTCGGGTCGATCCAGAACTGGGTCATGGGGGCGCCGGACCAGTAGAAGTCGCCGGGGCTGCCGAGGGTGTGGCTCTGGCCGGGGTCGAGGGTGACGGCGCAGCAGATCGAGAAGCCGTCATTGTCGGCCAGCACCTGGGCCCAGCGATAGGGCTGGTAGAGCTGGCCGAGCGTCTTGCCGCCGGGCAGCATGTTGCGGGAGAAGAGGCCGACGGTAGACGGGCTCAGGATGCGGACGCCGTCGAGCGCGCCGCCGCCGAGCAGCATGCGGCAGAACCGCATGTAGTCGGCCATGGTCGAGACGAGGCCAGCGCCGCCCTCCTCGATGCTGGGCGGATTGAGGAACATCTGCGTGCGGCGATCGTCGCGGGCCAGCTTGCCGTCGGCGGGCGCGTAGAGGCTGACCAGCCGGCTCGCCTTCTCGGGCGGGCACCAATAGGCCGTGTCGACCATGCCCAGCGGCTCGAAAATCCGGGTGCGCAGGAACTCGCCATAGCTCAGCCCCGAGATCACCTCGACGATGCGGGCCATCACGTCCATGCCCATCGAGTAGTTCCAGTGCGTGCCGGGCGAGAACTCGATCGGCAGGCGGCCGAAGGCATCGGCCATGGCCGCGAGCCCGCCGGGGAAATCGCGGCCGCCGATGCCGGCGTCCATGTAGGCGGCATCGACCGGGCTGGCGTTCATCCACTCGTAGCTGAGACCCGACGTGTGGGTGGCGAGGTCGATGATCCGCATCGGCCGGTTCGGCGCGCGGGTGCGCATGCCGGCGCGCCCGCCTGCCTCGTAGACGCCGAGCTTGCCAAAGGCCGGGATGAAGCGGCTGACCTCGTCCTCGAGGTCGAGCAGGCCCTGTTCCATCAGCATCAGGATGGCGACGCCGGTGATCGGCTTGGTCATCGAGTAGATGCGGAAGATCGAATCCTCGCGCAGCGGCGTGCGGCTTTCGATGTCGGCGTGGCCCCAGAGGCCGGCATGGGCCAGCTCGCCGCGCCGCCACACCTGGATCGCGGCATTGGGCACCTCGCCGCGCTCGACATAGTCCTCGCGCAGCACGCGATCGAGCACGTTCAGGCGTTCGGCCGAAAAGCCGGCGCGGGCGGCAGCAGACATGGGCGATCCCCCTCCAGAAACCACCGGCACTCTAGTCCGGCCGCGGGCGGCGCCACAACCGGACCAAATGTGACTTGCCCTGCCGCGCGCCGAGGGGTATTCCCCCGCCCGTCGCGAAAAGCGGCCGCCTTCCTTGATCCGCCTCTCCTGGTACACGCTGGGGCGTGAGTAAGCAGGTGGACGAATGGTCGTCCAGGCGGTCAAGCACAAGCCTTCCGGGTCACCGGCAGGCCAGCGGCTCCCGAAACCACCCCGCCCTCATCGGGCATAACAGGACGCTCGCGCCCGCGCATTGTCGTGGCATGCTGGCGTCCCCTGGAGCACGCCATGCAAAGACCACTCCTCGTCATCTACGCCGCCATCGTCCTCGACGCCGTCGGCATCGGCCTCATCTTCCCCATCCTGCCCAAACTGCTCGCCGACGTGACGCATGCCGAAAACGTCGCGACCTATATCGGCATCATGACCGCGCTTTATGCGGCCATGCAGTTCGTCTTCGCGCCGGTGCTCGGTTCGCTCAGTGACCGGCTCGGCCGCCGTCCGGTGCTGCTGATCTCGCTCGGCGGCGCGGCGATCAACTATCTCTTCCTCGCGGTGGCGCCCAATCTCTGGCTGCTGCTGCTCGGCCGCGCCATTGCGGGGCTCACCAGCGCCAACAATGCGGTTGCGGCGGCCTACATCACCGACATTTCGCCCGAGGATCAGCGGGCCCGCCGCTTCGGGCTGCTCAACGCGATGTTCGGCATCGGCTTCATCGTCGGGCCGGTGCTGGGCGGTATCCTGGGCGACTACTGGGTGCGGCTGCCGTTCATCGCTGCGGCCATCCTCAACGCCGGCAACTTCCTCCTGGCGCTGCTGGTGCTGCCCGAATCGCGCACCCCGACCCGCGAGAAGCTCGATGTGGCGGCGCTCAATCCGCTGCGGCCGCTCGCATGGGCCTTCTCGATGAAAAGCCTGCTGCCGATCATCCTGATCTTCTTCATCTTTTCGGGCAGCGGCGAGGTCTATGGCGTCGTCTGGGCCCTGTGGGGGCAGGATGCGTTCGGGTGGAGCGGGCTCTGGATCGGCCTGTCGCTCGGCGCCTACGGCATCTTCCAGTCGCTGGCCCAGGCCTTCCTGCCCGGCCCGGCGGTAAGACTGTTCGGCGAGCGCGGCGCCATCTTGGTCGGCATGGCGGGCGCCGTGATCGCGCTCACCACGATCGCCTTTGCGCATGATGGCTGGGTGGTGTTCGCCATCATGCCGATCATGGTGCTGGGCGGCATCGGCGTGCCGGCGCTGCAGTCGATGGCGACCCGGCTCGTCTCCGAAGAGCAGCAGGGCCGCTTCCAGGGCGTGCTGCAATCAGCGGTCAGCCTCTCGGCGGTGATCGCGCCGTTGTTCTTTTCGAACGTCTACTACCTGTTCCGGCCCGAGTGGCCGGGCGCAATCTGGCTCGTCGTCGTCGCCATCTATGCGCTGAACGTGCCGCTGGTGCTGGGCCTCCGGCCAACGAAACCGGCGACGGCCTGACCCCGCAAAAGCAAAAGGGCCGCTTCGCAGCGGCCCTTTTTCACGTCCCTGCCGGGGAGTGTCAGTTCACGCGCTGGCCGTTGGCGCCGAAGAGGTGCACGAGGCTCAGGTCCGGGGTGATGCGCAGCTTCGAACCGGGCTGGGCGTTGATGCGCTCGCGGAAGATGCCGGTGATGTTCTGGCTGCCGAGGCGGGCGAGAACCGAAGTTTCCGAACCGGTCGGCTCCAGCACCACGACTTCGACTTCGATGCCGTTGGGGTCGAGCTTCAGGTGCTCGGGGCGGATGCCGTAGGTGGTGGCGTTGTCGGCGCGGTTGGCGACCGGCAGGATGATGCCATCGGTGGTCTTGAAGCCTTCGGCCGACATCGAGCCCTGGATGAAGTTCATCGAGGGCGAGCCGATGAAGCCGGCCACGAAGATGTTCTGCGGGCGGTCGTAGAGCTCGAGCGGCGAGCCGGCCTGCTCGATCACGCCATCCTTCATCACCACGATCTTGTCGGCCATGGTCATGGCTTCCACCTGGTCGTGGGTCACGTAGATGGTGGTGGTCTTGAGCCGCTGGTGCAGCTCCTTGATTTCGGCGCGCATCTGCACGCGCAGCTTGGCGTCGAGGTTCGACAGGGGTTCGTCGAACAGGAAGACCTGCGGGTCACGCACAATGGCGCGGCCCATGGCGACGCGCTGGCGCTGGCCGCCCGAGAGCTGGCGCGGCTGGCGGTCGAGCAGTTTTTCGAGCCCGAGGATCTGCGCGGCGCGATCGACCTTCGACTTGATCTCGGCCTTGGGCACGCCCTTGAGCTTCAGCGAGAAGCCCATGTTCTGCGCCACCGTCATGTGCGGGTAGAGCGCGTAGTTCTGGAACACCATGGCGATGTCGCGCTCTTTGGGCGGCAGGTCGTTCACCACACGGTTGCCGATGCCGATCTCGCCCGAGGAGATTTCCTCGAGGCCGGCGATCATGCGCAGCAGGGTGGACTTGCCGCAGCCCGACGGGCCGACCAGCACCACGAACTCACCGTCCTGGATATCGACCGACACGCCCTTCAGCGCTTCGAAATTGCCGTAGTGCTTGCCGGCCTTGTTGATGGTGACGTTCGCCATGAAGATCCTCCGCGGTGGCGGGCTCTGTTACCCGCCGGTTAACGTGACCATCCCGTGACGACGCGCGAAGGGTCAAGCGACATTCGCGTCGCATACTACCAAAGTCGTAGTCATTAGTAATACCAAAGTCGTAGAAAATCGGAACGTATGGGGATCAGTGCGGCGCGGGAAGGCGATGGGAGGCTGAGTGTGGCTAGTTCCACCGGGCTGTCATCCCTGCGAAAGCAGGGACCCAACTCGAGATCCGGCGCAGGTGGCAACTTGGGTCCCTGCTTTCGCAGGGATGACACCCTGGGTGCTGTCTGAACCTACTGCTTCAACCCCGACATGAAAGTCATTAAGGGAAGGCATGCGCCAATCCCTCGCCGACATCCAAGCTCTCGACCGTACCGATCCGCTCGCGGCCTATCGCGACCGGTTCAGCCTGCCGGAGGGCGTCATCTATCTCGATGGCAATTCGCTGGGGGCGCTGCCGCGTTCGGTGAAGGCGCGGGTGGATGAAGTCGTTGCTACGCAGTGGGGCGAGGGGCTGATCCGCTCGTGGAACACGCATGACTGGATCGACCTGCCGGGCCGTGTCGGCGATCGCATCGGCAAGCTGATCGGCGTGGGGCAGGGGACTGTCACTGTTGCCGACTCGACCTCGATCAACCTGTTCAAGGCGCTGACCGCTGCGGTGCGGCTGCGGCCCGACCGGCGAGTCATCCTCAGCGAGAAGGGCAATTTCCCCACCGATGCTTACATCGCCTCCGGCCTCGCCGAGCTGATGGGGCAGGGGCACCAGCTGCGCCTCGTCGAGCCGCACGAGATCGCGGCGGCGCTCGACGGCGATGTCGCGGTGCTGATGCTCACCGAGGTCAACTACCGCACCGGGGCGCGGCTCGATATGGCCGGGCTCACCGCCGCCGCCCATGCCAAAGGCACGCTGACCATCTGGGACCTTTGCCATTCGGCCGGAGCGTTCCCGGTCGATCTCACCGTCGCCGATGCCGATTTCGCCGTCGGTTGCGGCTACAAGTATCTCAATGGCGGCCCCGGCGCCCCGGCCTTCATCTATGCGGCGCCGCGTCACCATGCGCAGATGCAGCAGCCGCTCACCGGTTGGCTCGGCCACGCCAAGCCCTTCACGTTCGCCGAGGGCTACGAGCCGGCCGAGGGTATCGCCCGCATGCGGGTCGGCACGCCGCCGGTCATCTCGATGCAGGCGCTGGATGCGGCGCTCGATGCGTTCGAGGGCGTCGACCTCATGGCGGTAAGAGCCAAGGCCGACAGGCTGTTCGAGCTCTTCACCAGCGAGACCGTCGACCTCGGCCTCACCCTCGCCACCCCCACCGACCCGGCTCTTCGGGGCACGCAGGTCTCGCTCCGCCACCCCGAGGCCTATGCGGTGATGCAGGCGCTGATCGCCCGCGGCGTCATCGGCGATTTCCGCGAGCCCGACATCCTGCGCTTCGGCCTCACGCCGCTCTACCTGCGCTTCGAAGACGTGTGGAACGCCGCCCAAATCCTGCGCGAGATCATCGCGATGGCGGCCTGGGACCGGCCAGAATTCCGCGCCCGGGCCAAAGTCGTCTGAACGCAAAATGAAGAGAAACGCCGGCGCCTGACGATTTCCACCCAAGGAACCCCTTGGCGCAGGCGTCACATCCTCGCATAAATCACCGGGCAGACAGGGTAAGCTGCTGTCCACAGGGATGGGCGAGGGTGGAATGAGGGCGTATCGACGTCTCGTAGCTGGGCTGGCCGCCGTAGCGGCGCTGGCCATATTTGTCGTGCCGGCACTGGCGCAGCAGAGTTTTTCGCGGGGCTATGGCGCCGCACCGAGCGATCCCGAAAAGGTGCGAAGCCTCACCGGCACGCCGGAATTCCGCTCGTTCCTGCCCGAGGTCGTCGACCTCTCGTCCTACTTCCCTGTCCCGGGCGACCAGGGCAACCAGGGCAGCTGCACCGCATGGTCCACCGGCTATGCGGCGCGCGCCTATTACGCCGCGGCCGTCGAAGACCGGCGGGTCACCCTGCCGCAGTCGATCCCGAGCCCGGGCTTCATCTACAACCAGATCGTCGCCGACCCCTCCGATTGCGGCTCGGGCAGCTCGATCACGCTGGCGCTCGAAGTGCTGAAGCAATACGGCACCATGTCGCTCGCCGATTACCCCTACGACCAGGACAAGTGCGCCTATCCGAGCGACGCCGAGCTGGCCAAGGGCACGGATTTCCGCATCCAGGACTACCAGACCGTCGATTTCACCCGGCTCGACCAGGTGAAGGGCGAGCTCGCCGACGGCAATCCGGTGATCATCCGCGTCGTGCCCGAGGAGAATTTCGATCTCCTCTGGGACAAGCCCAAGATGGTCTGGCACGCGCCACCGCTGCCCGAGGATTCCTTCGGCCACGCCATTACGCTCGTCGGCTACAACGAGGCCAAGCAGACCTTCAAGTTCATCAATTCCTGGGGCCCGGACTGGTCCGATGGCGGCTATGGCCGCATGGACTACCAGACGTTCCTCAACCGCACGACCGAGGCCTTCGTAATGGTGTTGCCGGCCGGCGAGCCCAAGGTGCCCGTCGCCGATCTCGACCCCGAGGAGGCGCCGGCGCCCGAAGAGGCGATCGTCCCCGAGCAGCCGGTCGAGCCCGCCGATCCGAGCCCCAAGCAGGCAATCGACCTCAATGGCCTGCAGTGCGCCAAGGTGCAGATCTCGACCACCGGCTCGAAGAAGGTGGCCGAGGGCTTCGTCAGCACGCCGGCCGACCTCGATACCGTCAACGCCGAGCTGCAGGGCGAAGTCGACGAGGTCGACGTGAAGCTCGCCCCTTGGCCCCAGTGCGAGGCGCTGCTGACGCTCGACGCCCAGCTCGCCGAAAAGGACACGCCGAAGATCGCCGTGACCGATACTGCGCCCAAGGCCGGCGACACGTTTGGTATCACGGTCGAGACGCCGGATTTCGACAGCTATGTCCACGTCGCCTATGTGCAGGCCGATGGCACGGTGGTGAACCTGCAGCAGGTCGATGCCGACCACCTCAAGACCATTGCCGCGCATTCTGAGATCAAGTTCGGCGATGGCGAGCAGGGCCGCGACAAGTTCGAGGTTTCGGGTCCCTATGGCGACGAGATGCTGCTCGTCATCTCCTCGCGCGCGCCGCTCTTCGATGAGCCGCGGCCGCAGACCGAGACGGAGCGCGAGTTCCTGACGGCGCTGCGCGAAGCCATCCTCACCCGGCCCAACAAGCAGAGCCCGGAGCGCTTCATCTCCGCGGCCTACCTCCCCATCCACACGTCCGAATGAGCCCGATCATGCTGAAACTTGTCCGCATCGCCGTCGTCGGCCTCCTGCTCGGTCTCTCCCCGCTGGCCCAGGCCTTGGCGCAGGACGACCTGAGTTCGGACGATATCGTCAACGCGCTCACCCCCAAGGAGGCGAGCCGCGGCCTCAAGGTCACCGAGACCAACAAGGACGAGGCGCCCTCGATCTCGATGCGCGTGCAGTTCGCCTATGATTCCGACGAGCTCGAGAACGAGGCGATCCTCACCCTGCGGGCGCTGGGCGCGGCGCTGCGTGACGAGCGGCTCAAGAGCTACAAGTTCGAGATCGTCGGCCACACCGACGCCAAGGGCTCGGCCGAGTACAACCTCGAGCTGAGCAAGCGCCGCGCCGCTGCCGTGGTCGAGCACCTGGTGTTCTTCCACCATGTCGACCGCTCGCGCCTCGTCGCCATCGGCAAGGGCGAGGAAGACCCGATCAACAAGGATGATCCCGATGCGGCGGAGAACCGCCGGGTCGAAATCATCAATGTCGGCTCGTAAGCAATAGACTGCGCGAGCCGCCTAAAGCCTAATTTAAGTGCTGGACGATAGCTTAAGCCTGTCCCGCGGCTCGCGCGGGAAGGGTTTCGCGTGCTCATTTGCAGTCTCTGCATAAACTCCTGATGCGTTTTGGCGCCTTTTTGCTCCGGCCTTCCGTGGCGCCGACGGTCGTGACTTTCCTCGTGATGCTGGCGGTGGCGTGGTTCGCCGCAGCACAGAGCCAGTCGGCCTACGACCAGCGCAGCCGGGCCGATGTGCTCAAGGAAATGAGCGTCATCCGCGCCAAGCTCGAGGGCAATATCAGCGCCAATGTGCAGCTGGTGCGCGGCCTCGTGGCGGTGATCGCGACCGAGCCCAACATGGAGCAGCCGCGCTTCGCCGAACTCGCCAACAAGCTCTTCGCCGAGCATTCGCAGCTGCGCAACATCGCCGCCGCGCCCAACCTCATCGTCAAGCTGATGTATCCGCTCGAGGGCAACGAGAAGGCGATCGGGCTCGATTACCGCAGCAACGCGGCGCAGCGCGAAGCTACGCTACGGGCCCAGCAGACTGGCCAGATGGTGCTCGCCGGCCCGGTCGAGCTGGTGCAGGGCGGCCGCGGCTTCATCGGCCGTTTTCCGGTGTTCATCGGCGAAGCCAAACGGCAGCAGTTCTGGGGCATCATTTCGGCCGTGGTCGACATGGGCCGGCTCTATGCCGATAGCGGCCTCACCGATCCCGACCTCAATATCAGCGTCGCCCTCACCGGCAATGATGGCAAGGGCCGCTTCGGCGAGCAGTTCTATGGTGTCCCCTCGGTCACCACCGACCATCCCGTCACCGCCAGCGTCGTGCTGCCGAGCGGCGAGTGGGTGATGTCGGCCATCCCCAAGGGCGGCTGGGCCAGGATCGCGCCCAACAGCATCCTCATCTGGTGCGGCTTCATCGTCCTCGCTTTCCTGATGTCGGCGCCGATCTTCTTTGCCGGCCGGCTGATGGAAGAGCGGCAGCGCAACCTGCGCGTGCTCAAGCATCGCGAAGCCGAACTCCGTCGCCTGTCGCGCCGCCTCGGCGTAGCGCTCGAAAGCTCGCAGGTCGGCGTGTTCGAGCTCGACCTCGAAACGCGCGAATTGCTGTGGGACGACCGGGTGAACGCGCTTTACGGCCTGCCGCAGGATGGCGGGCGCCGCGACTACCAGAACTGGCACGATGCGCTCCACCCCGACGACCTGCGCCGCGCCGAGGAGGAATACCGTCTCGCCTGCGAAGTGACCGGCACCTACCATTCGGATTACCGCATCATCACGCCCGCCGGCGTCGTGCGGAACATCCGCGCCATCGGCACCGTCTACAAGGACATCGACTCGACGCCCAAGATCGTCGGCGTCAACTGGGACGTCACGGCCGACGTGGCGCTCAACGACAATCTCAAGCGCGCCAACCGGCTCTCCGAGGTGCGCTATGCCGAGCTCGAAGCGGCGAAGGCCGCGATCGAGCACAACGCGCTCCACGATTCCCTCACCGGGCTGCCCAACCGGCGCTATCTCGACGAGGTGCTGCGCAACCGCGCCGAGCAGGCCGGGCGCAACGGCACGACGCTGGCGCTGCTCCATATCGACCTCGACCGCTTCAAGCAGATCAACGACACGCTCGGCCACGCGGCCGGCGACGCCATGCTGGTGCACGCCGCCTTCACGCTCAGCGCCAACTCAGGCCCGAACGATTTCGTGGCGCGCATCGGCGGCGACGAGTTCGTGGTGGTGTCGCTTGCGGTCGATGGCGAGGCCTCGCTCGCGGCGCTGGCCGACCGGCTGATCGGCAAGATGAGGCTGCCCATCGTCTATGAGGGGCACGAGTGCCGCTCGGGCATTTCGGTCGGCATCGCCACCGAAGCGGGCAGCGAGCCGGATCCGAACCGGCTGCTGATCAACGCCGATATCGCGCTCTATCGCGCCAAGAGCCGGGGCCGCAGCCGCTACGAGTTCTTCACCTCGGCGCTGCAGGCTGAAGTGATCCGCACCAAGCGGGTCGCCGACGAGATCCTGCACGGGCTCGAAACCGACCAGTTCGTGCCCTGGTACCAGCCGCAATTCGATTCCGAGACGCTGGAGATCGTCGGCGTCGAGGCCCTGGCCCGCTGGCAGCATCCGGCCGATGGCATCCTGCCGCCGGCGCAGTTCCTCGATGTCGCCGAGGAGCTCAACGTCGTCCCCACCATCGATCGCATCGTGCTCGAGAAGGCGCTGGCCGATTTCGCCCGCTGGGATGCGCTGGGGCTCGGCATTCCCAAGGTCGCGGTCAACGTCTCTGCCCGGCGCCTGCAGGACGAGCAGCTCATCGCCTCGCTCAAGGATATCCGGCTCGAGCCGGGCCGGCTGGCCTTCGAGCTGGTGGAATCCATCTTCCTCGACGAGACCGACGACATGGTCCGGTGGAACGCCGAGCAGATCAAGGACCTCGGCATCGACATTGAGATCGACGATTTCGGCACCGGCTATGCGTCGATCGTCTCGCTCATGAAGCTGAAGCCCAAGCGGCTGAAGATCGACCGGCAACTGGTCGGCCCGATCGTCTCCTCACCCACTCAGCGTGGGCTGGTGCAGTCGATCGTCGATATCGGCCGCTCGCTCGGCATCGAGGTGGTGGGCGAAGGCGTCGAGACGATGGAGCACGCGGCGATCCTCCGCGAACTCGGCTGCAACATGCTCCAGGGCTATGCGTTCGCGGCGCCGATGAGCGCCGAGGCGCTGGTGCGGTTCGTCGGCGAGCGCGGGTGGTTGCCCGGGGCGCAGAAATCGGGGCGGAAGCGGGCTTAGTTTAGCCGGCCTGCTGGAAGTGCGGCGCGTATAGCTCCCCCCTCCACCAGCTTCGCTGGTCCCCCTCCCCCGCAAGCGGGAGAGGTTCCGCTGCGGCGCGATCGTGCCACAGGGCCTTCTCCCGTTTACGGGGGAAGGTGCCCGAAGGGCGGAAGGGGGGAGCTACAGGCTCTGAAAGTTGAGAGTCGAGTTCTGCGAGCCTAAAACAGCTCGGCTTCGCCGTGCACGCCATGGGTCGCCGTGCCCGAGAGCGTCGGCACGCGCAACTCGTCGAGCACCAGCCCGGCCCAGATCTCGTCGAACACCGCATCCGGGGTGCCCGGCGGCAGCAGGGCGAACTGGCGGACGGCGAGGCCCATGTTCTGGCAACGCTGCTCGATACGGTCCTGGCCCTGCAATGCCTGGACGATCATGTGGGAAGCGACGCGACGGGCCTCTTCGGCCGGGATGGACTTGTCGCCGAGAAGCTCGAGGGCGTGGGTCACCGCTTCGACCATACCGGCCGTCTGCCGGGCAGTTTCGTCCAGCTCGCGTGCGAGCTTATGCAGAGACATATAGGCGAACCCCCGAAATCATGGACCGACGATAGCGGCAATTCCTGAATGGCTTCTTGCGAAAGCCCTGCGGTTGGTTCGTACCCGCGGTGTTTGGTTAGCGCTTCACTAACGATTCTTGGGTAACGATCAGAATGTAATACTCCCCGAGGTCGTCCAAGAATGGTCCTGCCGAGTTCCCTGCCGCCAGAGTTCGATCGTGGAGTCGTGACGACGGTTCACCAGGGGGATTGTCTGGTGTCGGCTGAAACCGATCTCACCTATTCGACGGTGCTGGGCAGCTGCATTTCGGCGTGCATCCGCGACGTGGTGGCGAATGTGGGCGGGATGAACCATTTCCTCCTCGCCGAGCAGTCGGGTTCGGCCAAGGATCGTTACGGCGCCTCGGCCCGCTACGGCGCCTTCGCGATGGAGCAGCTGATCAACAAGGTGCTGACCCGCGGCACCGGCAAGAAATCCAACCTCGAGATCAAGGTGTTCGGCGGCGGCAAGATCAATGCCGCGCTCGACGATGTCGGCGCCAAGAACATCGAGTTCGTGCGCGAGTTCCTCGCCAACGAAGGCTACCCGCTCGCCAAGGAAGACATGGGCGGCAACTGGGCCCGCCGCGTGATGTTCAAGCCGGCCTCGGGCCGTGCCTTCATCAAGCGCCTCGACAACACCGCCAATGCCTCGATCGCCAAGGAAGAATTGGCCGTGGCGGCGACCCGGCGCCAGGCGCTGGTCACGAAGCCCGTCGTCGAGGACGATATCGAACTCTTCTAAGGTGCCGGCTCTACGGAGCCGGACTGCCCACGAGACTTACCGAATACTTACCGGGGCCGGGCGTCCTATACGCTTGGTTAACCATCGGTGCCTACGGTGATCCCGAAGGCCTCAGGGGAGGCCGCCACGGGGCCGTGATTCGTGCGCCGCCTGAGCGTTGCGCTCATCGCCAATGCCGTCTGGATCTTCGCTGCGCTGCTCGCGGCGGGGAGCGTCGTGCTGTTCGGCGCTTCGCTGCTCGCGGCGTTCGTGGCGGCTCTGTCGTTCATCGCCGCCGCCGCCGTCAGCACGATCATCGGGTTCCGGGCCGATGCGCAGTTCGCCGAGAAACTTGCCGCGGTCGGCGCGGCCGTCGGGCTCAAGTCGCAGGATGCGACGAGCGTCGAGGCCATCGTCACCAGCCTCGGTTTGCGGCTCGACCGGGCGCACCAGTTCAAGGCGGCGTTCCAGCGCCTCCGGCATCCGGCGCTGGTGGTCGGCGCCGATGGGGCGCTCACCGGGCTCACCGCCGGGGCCGAGGCGCTCGATCGCCACGCGGTCGAAGGCAGTAACGCCGTCGAGCTGCTGGGCGACGGGTTCGGCGCCGAGGAGGGGCTGGTCTCGGTCGGCCGCCAGCGCTTCGTCACCGAGCGGCACGAGCTCAATGGCGGCCGTTTGCTCGTGGAACTGCAGCCCGCCGGCTACCACATTGCCGACGATGACTTCGACGCCTTCGTTGCGGCGCTGCGGCAGGGGCGCACCAGCTTCCGCTTCGACCAGTGGGGCACCCAGCACTCGCCGGCGCTGCGGGCGCTGGGCGAGGCGCTCGAGGCTTTCGACCGGCCGATCCGGGCGCTGCAGCAGATCATTGCCGGCGACGATGTCGACCCCTCGCTCCTCACCGGCTCGCTCGGGCTCGCCCCGCAGGTCCGCACCTTCCGCGACGCCATCGAGGAGATCGTCGCCGAGCGCGACGAGGCGACCGTGGCCCGCGACCTGCTCGAAGCCAAGATGGAGGCGATCCTTCGCGCCATCGACCGCTACCGCGCCAGCGTCACCTCGCTCGCCGAACTCGCCGACCAGAGCCGGGCCGGGCTCGCGGTCGCTTCCGACGCCATCGGCAAGGGCCGCGACCGCACCAAGGCGGTCCGCGAACTCGAGCGCGAGGCGATGGAACTGGCGGCCGACGCGGCGCTCGCCGTGCAGCGCACCGGCGCCGCCGTCGAAGGCGTGGGCGCCGCGACCACCCAGATCGACAAGATGGTCTCGGCCATCGAGGATGTGAGCTTCCGCACCAATCTCCTCGCCCTCAACGCCGCCGTCGAAGCGGCACGCGCCGGCGAGAAGGGCGCGGGCTTTGCGGTGGTGGCGAGCGAGGTGCGCACGCTCGCGCAAGCGACGCAGAAGGCGGCCCGCGAAATCCGCGCAATGGTCAGCAGCAGCCGGGAGCGCTCCGATCAATCGGCGGTGGAAACCGAACAACTCAAAAAAATCCTCGTCGGCTTAGGCTCGCATTTAGAGAATCTAAGTAATGAGACGGACATGATTGACGGTGCGCTGGAAGAGGGCGGCGGGGCGATCGCCCGGCTGGACAGCAACGTCAACGCGGTCGGCACGGTCGCTGCCAAGGCGTTGCAACTCCCCAGGCGCAAGCAATCGGCCGGCTGAGGCCGAACGGGGGACGTCTAATGGATCAGGGCGAATTTGCCCTCAGCGACCGGGAGTTCAACCGGGTGAAGGCCCGGGTGTATGCCGAAGCCGGAATTTCTCTGTCGGACGCCAAGCGCACACTGGTAGTGTCGCGGCTGGGCAAGCTGGTCCGCGGGCTGAGGCTCGTCTCCTTCGACGCTTATCTCGATTACCTGGAGCGCGCCGGCACGCCGGCCGAGGCCCAGGAATTCGTCAACGCGTTGACCACGAACCTGACGCGCTTCTGGCGCGAGGATCACCACTTCGCGCACCTTCGCACCTATATCGGCCAGCTCATGCAGCAGCGGCCGCGCATGGGGGCCAATGGCCGGCCGAAGCTCAGGATCTGGTCGGCGGGCTGCTCGACGGGGCAGGAGCCCTATACGATCGCCCTCGACCTGCTCGATGCGTTCCCCGAGCTGAAGCGCTGGGATTTCCGCATCCTTGCGACCGATATCGACACCAACGTGGTCGCCAAGGCCTCGTCCGGCGTCTACCCGGTCAACGAGCTCAACGGGCTCTCGCCCCAGCGCTCGGGCCTGTTCGAGCCCTCGGGCGCCGGGCAGGTCCGCATTCCGGCGGCGGCGCGCGAGCTGGTCTCGTTCAAGCAGCTCAACCTCATCGACAATTCGTGGCCCATGAAGGGGCCGTTCGATGCGGTGTTCTGCCGGAACGTCGCGATCTATTTCGACAAGAAGACCCAAGGGCAGCTCTTTGCCCGGCTGGGCGCGATCCTCGTGCCCGAAGGCTTCCTCTATATCGGTCACTCCGAAAACCTCGGGGCCGGCAGCGAGAATTTCCGTCTCGTCGGCAAGACCGTCTATCAGGCACGCGCAACGCAGAAGGCGAGGGACGCAGCATGAGCATCAAAGTGCTGGTCGTCGATGATTCCGCTCTCATCCGCGAGGTGCTGTCGCGCACGCTCGGCAAGGACGGGGACATCCTGGTCATCGGTACCGCTGCCGACCCCATCGAGGCGCGCGAGAAGGTGAAGTCGCTGTCGCCCGACGTGGTGACGCTCGATATCGAAATGCCCAACATGAACGGGCTGCAGTTCCTCGATAAGCTGATGCGGCTCCATCCGCTCCCGGTGGTGATGGTTTCGACCCTCACCACCAAGGGCGCGAGCGAGACGCTGCTCGCCATGGAACTGGGCGCGGTCGATTTCGTGGCGAAGCCCAATGCCTCGCTGTCGGGCGGGCTCGAAGCCTTCGGCGAAAACCTGCGCCAGAAGGTGCGGGCCGCCGCTCACTCCGATGTGAAGGGCCGCGCCATGCGGGCGCCGCCGGCTAACGTGCCGGTGCGCACCGCGGCGGCTCCGGCCGGTACGCTCATCGCCATCGGTGCGTCGACCGGTGGCGTCGAGGCCATCCGCGTCGTGCTCTCGGGCATGCCGCCCGATTGCCCGCCCATCGTCATTGCCCAGCACATGCCCGCGGGCTTCACCACCCGCTTTGCCGGCCGCCTCGACGAGGTGACCGAGCTGACGGTGGTCGAGGCCGAGGACCGCATGCCGCTGCTGGCGGGCCATGCCTATGTGGCGCGCGGCGATTTCCACCTGCGTGTCGAGCGCTCCTCGGGCCAGCTGAAGTGCCGGCTGGCGCAGGACGAGCTCGCTTCGGGCCACCGTCCGAGCGTCGACGTCTTGTTCGAATCAGTGGCGAAAACCGTGGGCCCGATGGCCGTCGGCGCCATCCTCACCGGCATGGGCCGGGACGGGGCGCGTGGGTTGAAGCTGATGCGCGATGCGGGCGCCTACACGGTGGGGCAGAGCCAGAGTTCGGCGCTGGTCTACGGTATGCCCCGCGTGGCCTTCGAGGAAGGCGCGGTGATCGAGCAGGCGCCGGTCGAAGGGATTGCGGCGCGGCTTGCTGCGGCGCTGACGCGGATCAGATCGGCAGCATAGCTCACTGTGCGATTGAGGGTTTGGTAACGGAATTTCCTTAGGGTCCAAAGTGCGCGACCCGTGTATTTCCGGGCGGCTAGAAGGCGTAGCGTGACCATGCCGAAGGCAAGTGCTGTCAGTGTGATGATTGTGGATGACCAGCAGTCGATGCGGGGCATCTGTAAGTACATCCTCACCCAGCTGGGCTTTACCAACATCGTCGAGGCCAAGTCGGGCCGCGACGCGCTGGGCAAGCTCGAAAAGGGGCCGGTCGACCTGATCATTTCCGACTGGAACATGGAAGACATCGACGGCCTGACCCTGCTGCGCGTCATCCGCAAGCATCCCAAGACGCAGGCCATGCCGTTCATCATGGCCACCGGCCGCTCCGACAAGGAGCAGGTGAAGGAAGCCATTTCCTCGGGCGTCAACAACTACATCATCAAGCCGTTCGACGCTTCGACCATGAAGAAGCGCATCGAGGCCGTGATCGGTGTGCTCTCCTAAGCCGCGCCTCACCAGCACTGCCCGCCATCCAGGCCGCCTCCGGGCGGCCTTCGTGTTTCTGCGTAGTCCGATGTAATCGATGACACAGGCGGAAACGCTGGGCTCTACGATTTCATGCGTAAGTGGAAATTAAGACTAACGGCCTAGTCTTTCCCCTAACGGCTATCGGGGGAGGCCGGCCGAGGCTTTGCCATTTCCGGCCAGGAATACCCGTTGGTCCAACAAGAACAAGGGGAAGAGCCATGGCCGGATTGCCCAAGCTGAAGATCGCCCAAAAGCTGCCGCTCGCGATGGTGGTCTCCGCCCTGCTGGTCAGCGCCGGCGTGGGCACGGCGAGCTACCTCATCGGTTCGGGCACCGTCGACGACATGTCGGTCAAGCAGATGCAGACCGTCGCCGACGAGCGCGCCAAGGAATTCCAGACCTTCCTCAATACCATCGAGGCCGACCTCGTCAGCACGGCGAGCACCGATCTCACGGCCGGCGCGGTGCGAGACCTCGCGGTCGCCTGGGGCGGCATGACGACGGCCAAGCCCGCGCTCGACCCGGTAGCGACGCTGCGCGGCAACTACATCCAGTTCAACCCCAACCCGGCCGGGCAACGGCAGATGCTCGACACGCCCTCGGGCGATGGGGTCAAGAAGACCAGCTACGAGTTCCAGCATGTGAAGATCAACCCGATCTTCCGCAAGCAGATCGAGCGGCGCGGATATGCCGACCTGTTCCTCCTCGATCTCAAGGGCAACCTCGTCTACTCGGTGATGAAGAACGACGATTTCGCCAAGAACTTCGCCGAGGGCGGCGAGATGGCGGATAGCGGGCTCGGCCGCGCCTACCGCGCCGCCATGGCGCTGACCCAGCCGGGGCAGGTCGCCTTCTCGGACGTGTCGGTCTACGCGCCCGCCGGTGGCCCGGTGAGCTTCCTCGCGAGCCCCATCTTCGATCCGCGCAACAAGCTGATGGGTGTGCTGGCGGTCGAAATGCCGGTCGCCGCCATCAACGCCATGATGCAGAACAAGGACAATCTGGGCCAGACGGGCGAAAGCTTCTTCGTCGGCGAGGATTACCTGATGCGCTCGGATTCGAGTTTCTCGGAAGCCGACGACATCCTCACCACCCGCTACGAAAACCCGGTCGTCACCGCGGCGCTCGGCGGTGAGAAGGGCGAGGGCGTCACAACCGATTATCGCGGCATGGATATGATCGCGACCGCGACGCCGGTCGAGTTCAACGGCGCCAAGTGGGCGATGGTCACCACCATCTCGGAGGCCGAGGCCTATGCGCCGGTGGCCGACATGCGCAACATGATGCTGATGATCGGCGCGGGCCTGCTCGTCCTCGCCGCGCTCGGCGGGTACCTCTTCTCGCGCACCGTGACGAAGCCGATCAGCCGGCTCACCGGCACGATGGATGCGCTTGCCGCCGGCAATCTCGAAGTCGAGGTGAAGGGCGCCGACCGCTCCGACGAAATCGGCGCCATGGCCAAGGCCGTGCAGGTGTTCAAGGAGAGCGCCGGCAAGATCAACGAGATGACGGAAGGTGAACGCGCCGCCTCGCTGCAGCGCCGCGCCGACCGCGCGACCATGATGGGCCAGCTGCAGCAGGCCTTCGGCGAAGTGGTCGATGCCGCGATCGCCGGAGACTTCTCTAAGCGCGTCAATGCCGAGTTCCCCGATCCCGAGCTCAACACGCTCGCCGGTTCGGTCAACGAGCTGGTGCAGACAGTGGAGCGCGGCCTCGGCGAAACCGGTGAAGTGCTGGGCGCGCTGGCGCACACCGACCTCACCCGCCGGGTGAACGGCGACTACCAGGGCGCCTTCGAGCAGCTCAAGACCGACACCAATGCGGTGGCCGAGAAGCTCGGCGAGATCGTCGGTGGCCTGCGCGAAACCTCGCGCTCGCTGAAGACCGCGACCGGCGAAATTCTCTCGGGCGCCAACGACCTTTCCGAGCGCACCACCAAGCAGGCAGCGACCATCGAGGAGACCTCGGCCGCCATGGAGCGCCTCGCCGGCACCGTCGTCGCCAATGCCGAGCGCGCCAATGATGCGAGCAAGGTCGCGGCCACCGTCACCCGCACCGCCGAAGAGGGCGGCGAGGTGATGATGCGCGCGACCGAAGCGATGGAGCGGATCACTGCCTCCTCGGGCAAGATCTCCAACATCATCGGGCTCATCGACGACATCGCCTTCCAGACCAACCTCCTGGCCCTCAACGCCTCCGTGGAAGCGGCGCGGGCCGGTGACGCGGGCAAGGGCTTTGCCGTCGTCGCCGTCGAAGTGCGCCGCCTCGCCCAGTCGGCGGCGAGCGCATCGGCTGACGTGAAGGTGCTGATCGAGCAGTCGAGCACCGAGGTTTCGGGCGGCTCGCGGCTGGTGCTCGAAGCGGCCGACAAGCTCGAGGCCATGCTGGTCGCCGCCCGCTCGTCGAATGACGGCATGGACGCCATCGCCCGGGCGAGCCGCGAGCAGGCCGCGTCGATCGAGGAGATCAACGACGCCGTCCGCCAGATGGACGAGATGACCCAGCACAATGCGGCGCTGGTCGAGGAGACCAATGCGGCCATCGAGCAGACCGAGGCGCAGGCCTCCGAGCTCGACCGCATCGTCGAAATCTTCCGCGTCGATGGGGCCGAGGCGCCGGCGGCTCCGGTTCGCCGTGCTGCCGCACCGGCGCCGGCTAAAGGCGGAATTAAGGCATTGCAGGACAAAGTGCGCACCGCCGCCAACTCCTATCTCAGTCGAGGCAATGCGGCAGTCGACAAGGATTGGGCGGAGTTCTGACCGTCCCCCGAATTTGCGTAGCGGCGGGCCCCGGCTCGCCGCAGTGAAGTACAGCGTCAGTCCAGGAAGGACTAAGAATGCGGATCGACCGCCGGCTCGCCACAGCCCTCGCCCTCGGCATCCTGCCGCTGGGCCTCGGTGCTTTCCTGGTCTTTTCCGATCTGGGCGCCATCGAACGGGCGAAAACCGAAGCGGCCGGTCTCGGCTATGCCGGGCTGGTGCTGCCCGAGCTCACCAGCCTCGCCAAGGACAAGACGCTGCCCAAGGCGCCGAACCCGGCGCTCGACGCGGCGGCGAAAGCCAATGACGGCAAGCTCGGCACCTCCGCCATTTCCGCGGCCTATACCGAGCTCAAGGCCGATGTCGCCGCCGGCGCCTTCCCGGCCGCCGCGCGCGAGGCCGCCGCCACCCTCATCGCCCGCATTCACGAGGCGGCCGGCGTCAAGGCCGACACTGACGGCAACGCGACTGTCACCACCGAGGTGCCGCAGGCGGCGAATGCCGCGCCGCTCTCGCCCGCGCTGCTCGATGCCTCGCGCTACGCACCGGTCGTCGTGCCCGCGGCCGTCGATCGTCTCACCACCGTCCTCGCCGAGTTCCGCGCCGCCACCGCGACCAGCGGCAGGCCGCAGGGCCCGGTGCTCGACGCCTATGCCAAGGCGGCCAAGGATTTCGCCGACCGGGTCGAAGCCGGTATTGCGGCGCTCGCCAAGCCTGACCTGCGGGCCAAGTTCGACTGGGCCGGGCTCGATGCTGCCCATCGCGCCTATCAGGATGCGGCGCTGGCGCTTGGCCAGAGCTCGTCGGCGACGCTGGGCAAGCAGATCCAGGCCCGTATCGCGGCGGCCAACTCGCATATCTGGCTCAGTGCCGGCATCGGGCTCGTCGCTGCCATCGCCTTCGCCATCGGCGGCTTCATTCTTGCCGGCTGGCTGAAACCCGCGGTTAAGCAAAGCGCCCTATCGTCCGGCGCGGGGAAGAGCGGAACCACGCGGCCCGAGAGTCGCGGCACCACGGAGGCCAGCATGGCCAACGCGTCCGCACGCCGCTCGGGCGGCTTCAAGCTCACATCGTCCATCGCGCTAATGGTCGTCGTCTCGGTGGCCGTCTCGATTGCCACGGTGCTCGGCGCCGTCTGGATGCTGCTCGCCGCCAATACGCAGACCACCGTCGACCAGCGGCTCAATGCCGACCTCCGCATCGCCGCGGCGATCCTCGAGGTCAACCTGCCCAATTCCGATATTTTCTGGGCCGAGGACGGCAAGCTCGACAAGATCGAAGCCAAGGCCATGCCGAAGTTCCGCAACCACGACCTGATCAACACGATCGGTCGGGTCACCGGGGAATCGGCGACGCTGTTCGTCTACGACCCTGCCACCGAGGATTTCGTCCGCAAGTCGACCACCATCCTCGACGCCAGCGGCGCCCCGATCCTCGATACGCCGCTCGACCGCAACGGCGCGGCCTATCCGGTGGTGAAGGCGGGCGGGACCTACCAGGGCGAAGCCAGCGTGCTCGGCACCGACTACTACGCCATCTACAAGCCCATCGTGAACCTCAACGGCGAGCCGATTGGCGTCGTCTATGTCGGCATCCCGAAGCTCGAGATCGACTCCGTCGCGTCGCAGGGGCTGGCGGTGCTGGCCATGGTGGGGGCGGGCGCGCTCGTCCTCATCGGCGCCATCGCGCTTATCGCCTCGCGCCTCCTCACCCGGCCGATCCCGCGGCTCTCGGCCGCCATGCAGCATCTCGCCGACGGGGAGCTCGCGACCGAGATCCCCTATACCGGCCTTCGCAACGAGCTCGGCGCCATGGCGCGCAGCCTCGAAGTCTTCCGCGACAATGCCCGCAAGGTCGAGCAGATGACCGAGAGCGAGCGCGTCGCCCTGGCCGAACGCCGTGATGAACGCACCCGCATGATGCAGCAGCTGCAGCGCAGCTTCGGCGACGTGGTCGATGCCGCGCTCGAGGGCGATTTCGCCCAGCGCATCGAGGCGCAGTTCGCCGATGACGAGCTCAACCGCCTCGCCGGCAGCGTCAACTCGCTGGTCGCCCGCATCGAGGCGATCATCGCCGACACCGGCACGGCGCTCGCCGCCCTCGCCGACACCGACCTCACGCACCGGATGGATGCCAATTACGGTGGCGCGCTCGGCCAGCTCGGCCGCGACACCAACCAGGTGGCCGAACGTCTCGCCGAAGTGGTGACCGCGCTCAAGCAGAGCTCGGAGGGCCTCAAGACCGCCACCGGCGAAATCCTCTCGGGCGCCAACGATCTTTCCGAACGCACCACCCGCCAGGCGGCGACCATCGAGGAAACCTCGGCGGCCATGACGCAGCTCGCCGGCACGGTGCGGGTCAATGCCGAAAAGGCCGAGGACGCGCGCCTCGTCGCCGCCGAAGTCAGCCGCACCGCCGAAGAGGGTGGGGCGGTGATGGCCAAGGCCAATCTCGCGATGGAGCGGATCACCGCCTCGTCGGCCAAGATCTCCAACATCATCGGGCTCATCGACGACATCGCCTTCCAGACCAACCTGCTGGCGCTGAACGCCTCGGTCGAAGCCGCGCGCGCCGGTGAAGCGGGCAAGGGGTTCGCCGTGGTGGCCGTCGAAGTGCGCCGGCTCGCCCAGTCGGCCGCCCAGGCGTCGAGCGAAGTGAAGGTGCTGATCGAAGCGAGCGGCGGCGAAGTGCAGGGCGGTACCCGCCTCGTCGCAGAAGCCGCGGGCAAGCTCGAGAAGATGCTCGGGGCCGCCCAGCGCTCCAACGCGCTCATGGCCGAGATCGCCAGCGAAAGCCACCACCAGGCCTCCTCGATCGACGAGGTCAATGCCGCGGTGCGCCAGCTCGACGAGATGACCCAGCACAACGCGGCGCTGGTCGAGGAGATCAACGCGGCGATCGAGCAGACCGAGGCCCAGGCGGCGCAGGTCGATGATATCGCGTCGATATTTACCGTCGACGCGCCGGTCGAAGTCCAGCCGCGGCGTCGCTCGGCGGCCTGAAGTCATTCCGGCCGCCGTTTTACTGGTTTGGGACTAACTTTTGTTAGGGAAGCGGGCGTTTTTGACCGGGTGTTAACGCTGTCTGTGCAGTCTTGGGGGCGGACGCACGACCACCAGTCGAATTCCAGAAGGACCCGACCCTCTCGATGCCCGCCAAACCCCGTCTTTCGCTGCCGAGCCTGAAGCTGCGCGGCACCATCATTTCAGCTGCAGCGGCGGTGTTCACGCTCGCGATCGGCGCGTCCCTGTTCTACGTCGTCACCAGCAACCGCCAGCAGGACCTGGAGCAGGCGGATGAGGTGGTGGGCCAGCTGGCGATCACCGAAAGCCAGAAGATCAACGCTTTCCTCGCCCAGTACGCCGCAGCCGCTTCGTCGGTGGCGCGGACCGCCGAGGCGCTCATCTCCGAGCCCAATGCCTCGCCCTCCGTCTACGGGGCGGTGGTCACCAACCAGCTCAAGGTCCTGCCCGAGGCGCTGGGCGTCTACATGATGTTCACGCCCGACGCGAAGCTGGGCGCTTCGCCGGTCTTCGGCGGCTCGAAGTTCAAGTATGCTGATGGTCATGTGGGCGTCTATGCCAACCGCGGCACCGACGGGGCGCTGGGCTTCCAGTCCCTCGAAGCGCCCGATGGCAAGTATCCCTGGCTCGACGCCCCGCTGGCGGCCAACAAGCCCGAGATTTCCGGGCCGGACAACTATGACGGTGTGCTCTACACCTCGTTCACCGACATCATCCACAACCCGGCCGGCGCCGCGATCGGCCTGACCGGCGTGTCGTTCAACGGCAATTCGCTCGCGACCCTCATCGGTGGCAGCCAGCCCATGGGCACCGGCTTCATGGGCGTCATCAACCAGAAGAATGTCTGGGTGGTGAACCCCGATCCCAAGGTGGTCGGCACCGAAGTGAAGGAAGACTGGGCTACTGGCGCCGTCACCGCGCTCCAGACCACGGACACCTACACGACGACCGGCGACGCCGCCGGCCAGACCTGGAAGATGACCGGCCACAAGATCGACCTGCCGGGCACCGACCAGTCCTGGTATGTCATCGTCGCCGTGCCGCAGTCGACGCTGCTGGCCGCGTCCGACGAACAGCTGCGCAACCTGCTGATCGGCGGCGGCATCATCTTCGCCATCGGCCTTGCCGCCTTCGCGTTGCTCGGCAGCTGGGTGGCCAAGCCCGTCTCGAAGATGAACGGCGTCATGCTCAAGATCGCTAATGGCGAATACGAGGTCGACGTCCCCTACGAGAAGCGCAAGGACGAAATCGGCGACATGGCCAAGGCGGTCGAAGTGTTCCGCCAGAACGGCCAGCGCGTCGCCGAGATGACCGAGGCGGAAGCCGCCCGCATCATCCGCGACCAGGAAGCCCGCTCGCAGATGATGGCGCAACTGCAGCGCGAATTCGGCCAGGTGGTGGATGCCGCCGTCGCCGGTGACTTCGGCCGTCGCGTCGACGCCGAATTCCCCGATGCCGAGCTCAACGCGCTCGCCGGCAGCGTCAACAACCTCGTCGCCACGGTCGATCGCGGCCTCGGCGAAACCGGCGAAGTGCTGGCGGCGCTCGCCGATACCGACCTCACCAAGCGCATGCAGGGCGATTACGAAGGCGCCTTTGCCCGCCTGCGCGACGACACCAATGCGGTGGCCGACAAGCTGAGCAGCATCGTCGCCCAGCTCAAGGAAACCTCGCGCGGCCTCAAGACCGCGACGGGCGAAATCCTCTCGGGCGCCAACGATCTCTCCGAACGCACCACCAAGCAGGCCGCGACCATCGAGGAAACCTCGGCGGCCATGGAGCAGCTTGCCGCGACCGTGATGCAGAACGCCGAGCGCGCCAAGGAAGCGAGCCACGTCGCCTCGACCGTCACCCGCACCGCCGAAGAGGGCGGCAAGGTGATGGGCGAAGCCAACATGGCGATGGAGCGGATCACCCAGTCCTCGGGTAAGATCTCGAACATCATCGGGCTCATCGACGACATCGCCTTCCAGACGAACCTTCTGGCGCTGAACGCGTCGGTGGAAGCCGCTCGCGCCGGCGACGCCGGTAAAGGCTTTGCGGTGGTTGCCGTCGAAGTGCGCCGCCTGGCCCAGTCGGCCGCCAGCGCGTCGAGCGAAGTGAAGGTGCTGATCGAGCAGTCGGGTTCCGAGGTGAAGACCGGCAGCAAGCTCGTCGCCGACGCAGCCGCCCGCCTCGAAGCCATGCTCGAAGCCGCCCGTTCGTCGAACGCCCTGATGGACGGCATCGCCCATGAGAGCCGCGAGCAGGCTTCGGCCATCGAGGAAGTGAACACCGCCGTCCGCCAGCTCGACGAGATGACGCAGCACAATGCGGCGCTGGTCGAGCAGACGAACGCGGCGATCGAGCAGACCGAGTCGCAGGCCAACGAGCTCGACCGCGTCGTCGATATCTTCACCGTCTCGGGCAGCGCTTCGGCCGCTCCGAGCCGTGCGTCGGCCCCGCAGGCCGCGCCGGCCCGCGGCATCAAGGGGCTGCAGGAAAAGGTCAAGAAAGCCGCCAAGTCCTACCTGACGCAGGGCAACCTCGCCGTCGACAAGGACTGGGCCGAGTTCTGACCGGCCGCTTACCAATGCGCGGCCGGGCGTCCGGCCGCGCCTCTCAAGACGTCCAAACCCGAATGGCCGCCCCGAGCGGCCGAAGTGACTCTAGCCTGGGGCTCTATCGATGCGTTTCCGTTCGCTCTCCCTCAAACTGGTGCTCATGGCCATCGCCTCGATGGCGGTGATCTTCTCGGCCGCGATCTTCATGCTGATTGAGCAGGTCGGCTCGACCATCAAGTCGCAAACCGACCAATTGCAGGCGCAGACCACCAACGCCGTCGCCAGCGACGTGAACACGGAGTTGGAGCGGTCGTCCCAGGCGGCGAGGGGCATGGTTGCGGCCATTATCGGCATGCGCACCAACAAGCTCGTCGATCGCAGCGACTATGACGCGGTGATCAAGTCGACGCTGGAGCAGAACCCGCAGATCCTCGGCGCCTGGGTCGGCTTCGAACCCAACCTGCTCGATGGTCGCGACGCCAGCTACGTCAACACTCCGGGCAGCGATGCCAGCGGCCGCTATGTCCCCTATTGGAACCGCGGCACGGGCAAGATCATCCTCGAGACGCTCACCGACTACGACAAGGTCGGCCCGGGCGACTACTACCAGCAGCCCAAGCTGCAGAACCGAGCCGTCACCATCGAGCCTTACGTCTACACCGTTGGCGGCAAGGACGTGCTGATGACATCCTTCGGCATCCCGGTCGTTGTCGGCGGCAAGTACATGGGTACCGGCGGCATCGACCTCGCGCTCGGCGATCTCAGCGCCCGCATCTCCGCGAGCCGCCCGTTCGGCACTGGCGAAGTGGAGGTTGTGACCTCCAACGGCACTGTCGTCGCCAGCCTCGATACCGATGCGATCGGCAAGAAGCTGCCGCCCGACGATCCCACCGCCGTCCTCGCCGAACAGGCCCTCAATGGCAAGCTCACCACGCGCGATGCCACCGATACCGACGGCACCCCGATCCGCTCCATCGCCGTGCCGATCAAGGTCGGCATCACTGACGACCAGTGGATCGTCGTGACCTCGGTGCCGATCGCGACGCTCGACGCCGCGATCAACGGCGCGCGCCTCACCATCGCGGTGCTCGGTGCCATTGCCGTGCTCGTTGCCGGTCTAGTGCTCTTCTTCCTCATTCGCTGGATGGTCGGTCGTCCGCTGGGCCAGATGGGCAAGACCGTCTCGGTGATGACCGAGGGGGACTACAACGTTGCCGTCGCCGGCCAGGCTCGCGTCGACGAGATCGGCACCCTCGCCCGCGCGCTCGAAGTGTTCCGCCAGAACGGCCTGCGCGTCGCCGAAATGACCGAGGCCGAAGCCGCCCGTATCGTCTCCGACCAGCAGGCGCGCACCCGCATGATGGCCGAGCTGCAGCGCTCGTTCGGTGAAGTGGTCGATGCCGCCATCGCCGGCGACTTCTCGCGCCGCGTCCGCAGCGAATTCCCCGATCCCGAGCTCAACGCCCTCGCCGGCAGCGTCAACGGCCTCGTCGAGACGGTCGATCGCGGCCTCGGCGAAACCGGTGAAGTGCTCGCGGCGCTCGCCGATACCGACCTCACCAAGCGCATGGAAGGCAACTATTCGGGCGCCTTCGCCCAGCTCAAGCAGGATACCAACGCGGTGGCCGACAAGCTGAGCGACATTGTCGGCCAGCTCAAGGAAACCTCGCGCGGCCTCAAGACCGCGACCGGCGAAATCCTCTCGGGCGCCAACGACCTTTCCGAGCGCACCACCAAGCAGGCGGCGACCATCGAGGAAACCTCGGCCGCCATGGAGCAGCTCGCCACCACCGTGCTGCAGAACGCCGACCGCGCCAAGGAAGCGAGCGGCGTTGCCGGCCGCGTCACCGTCACCGCCGAAGAGGGCGGCAAGGTGATGGGCGAAGCCAACATGGCGATGGAGCGCATCACCGCTTCTTCGGCCAAGATTTCCAACATCATCGGACTGATCGACGACATTGCCTTCCAGACCAATCTTCTCGCCCTCAACGCCTCGGTCGAGGCTGCTCGCGCCGGTGATGCGGGCAAGGGCTTTGCGGTCGTCGCCGTCGAAGTCCGCCGTCTTGCGCAGTCCGCGGCCAGCGCCTCGGCTGACGTGAAGGTGCTGATCGAGCAGTCGGGCACCGAGGTGAGCACCGGCTCGAAGCTCGTCGCCGATGCGGCGGCCCGCCTCGAAGTCATGGTCGAGGCCGCCCGCTCGTCGAGCACCCTGATGGACGGCATCGCCCGCGACAGCCGGGCCCAGGCCTCGGCGATCGAGGAGGTGAACACTGCCGTCCGCCAGCTCGACGAAATGACCCAGCACAACGCTGCGCTGGTCGAAGAGACCAACGCCGCCATCGAGCAGACCGAGGCCCAGGCTTCCGAGCTCGACCGCGTCGTCGACATCTTCACCGTCTCGGGCACCACCCGGCAGGTCCGTGCCGCGGCCCCTGCCGCCAAGCCTGCTCCGGGCGGCATCAAGGGCCTGCAGCAGAAGGTGAAGCAGGCCGCAGCCTCCTATCTCAGCCGCGGAAATGCCGCCGTCGACAAGGACTGGGCGGAGTTCTGACCGCTTCGGCCACGCATCCCCGCGAAATACGTGGGGATGCGTACGCCGTTCATTCCTTCCTAACCTAGACGAAGTCTTAAGCGGCGCTGGGGCATACTGGCCTCGATATGTCCGACACCACCGCCCATGACAACGCTGTCCAAGCCCCGGCCGGGAGCACCTGGCGGGCGCTGCTGCCGGCTTTGCTGGTCGCGGTGATGGCCTTTGCGGGCGGCGCGGCGAGCGAATATGCACCGCCCGCCACCGGGCAGATGGCCGTGGTCTTTCCGCCGTGGATCGGTGAGGTCGAGGCCTTTGAGCTGGTCGCCGAGGCGGGCGGCCAACTGGTCGGCCCCAGCCGATTCGGCAACATCGTCATCGCCTTTGCGCCAGATGTCGGCTTCGCCGCGCGGGTCGGGCAGCACGGCGCGCTCTTCACACTTAAAGCGACCGGAATTTGCGGGCCGGCGTCAACCCAGGGGTCCGTGACATGAATATCGAAACATTGCGGCAGCAGGCCAGCTACGTCATCGCCATCGTGGCGGTGGTGATGGCGGCGGCGGCGCTGATCACCGAACTCATCGCGCAAGGCGGGGCAGGGCTCGGCAGCCTCGTCGCCGGTGCCTCCACGGTGGCGCTTCTCGTCACCTTCGTGGTGGCGCGCAAGGGCCAGGCGTTCCGCTTCCTCGCCGTGTCGGTGATGATGGCGCAGGTGATGGCCCTGCTGATCGCGGCCCGCGGCTATCCCTACCAGGTCGATCTCCACATGGCCTTCTTCGCGGCGCTGGCGCTCTCGGCGCTGATGTATGACGCGAAGGCGATCCTCCTCGGCGCAGCGCTCGTCGCCGTGCATCACCTGGTGCTCGGCCTCGCCGTGCAGGAGCTGGTGTTCTACGACGGCAGCGGCCTGCCGCGCGTCCTCCTCCACGCGGTGATCCTCGTGGCCGAAGCGGCCGGCCTCGTCTGGCTCTCCGCCACCACGCAGCGCCTCCTGACGCTCTCGCAGAAGAAATCCGACGAAGCCGCCACCGAGGCGCAGAAGCTGCAGGACCTTGCGACCGCCACCGAAGCCGAACGCGGCGCTCGCGCAAAGCAGGACCAGCAGATTCTCCAGCGCCTCGAGCAGTCCTTCGGCCGGGTCGTCGCCCAGGCGGCCGGCGGTCACTTCGATGGCCGGGTCGAGGAGAAGTTCGGCCTGGAGGTCTTCGACAACCTTGCCAAATCCATCAACCTGCTAATCGAGACCGTGCAGCGCGGCCTCGGCGAAACCGGCACCGTGCTCAAGGGCCTCGCCGATGCCGACCTCACCCGCCGGGTCGAGGGCCAGTATGTCGGCGAGTTCGGCGCCCTCAAGGACAGTACCAACGCGGTCGCCGACCGGCTGACCCAGATCGTCACCCAGCTCAAGGGCACGTCGCGCGGGCTGAAGACCGCGACGGGCGAAATCCTCTCGGGCGCCAATGATCTCAGTGAGCGCACCACCAAGCAGGCGGCGACCATCGAGCAGACCTCCGCCGCCATGGAGCAACTCGCCACCACCGTGCTCAAGAATGCCGAGCGCGCCAGCGAAGCCAGCAAGGTTTCCGCCAACGTCACCCGTACCGCCGAAGAGGGCGGGCAGGTGATGGGCGAAGCCAATATGGCGATGGAGCGGATCACCGCCTCGTCGAGCAAGATTTCCAACATCATCGGGCTCATCGACGACATCGCCTTCCAGACCAATCTTCTGGCGCTCAACGCTTCCGTCGAAGCGGCGCGCGCCGGTGATGCCGGCAAGGGCTTTGCGGTCGTCGCCGTCGAAGTCCGCCGCCTCGCCCAGTCCGCGGCCAGCGCCTCGAATGAAGTGAAGGCGCTGATCGACCAGTCGGGCGCGGAAGTGAAGACCGGCTCCAAGCTCGTCGCCGATGCCGCCGCCCGCCTCGAAGCCATGCTGGAGGCCGCCCGTTCGTCGAACGCCCTGATGGAGGGGATCGCCCGGGAGTCGCGCGACCAGGCCTCGGCCATCGAGGAAGTGAACACGGCCGTCCGCCAGCTCGACGAGATGACCCAGCACAACGCCGCGCTGGTCGAAGAGACGAACGCCGCCATCGAGCAGACCGAGTCGCAGGCCAACGAACTCGACCGCGTCGTCGACATCTTCACCGTCTCGGGCGCCGCTCCGGCCGCCAAGCCGGCTGCCGCTACCGCCGGCATCAAGGGGCTGCAGCAGAAGGTGAAGCAGGCAGCCGCCTCCTATCTCAGCCGCGGCAACGCCGCCCTCGCCAAGGACTGGGCCGAATTCTAAGCGCGACTGCATTATGACAAAATAACCCTGACACGCCGTGTCAGGTGACTCGTGACAGAACCTTCCCACCTCACTTGGGAAGGTTCTTTGCCATGTCCGTCGTCGTCCCGCACACCATCGAGCTCGTCACCTTCCGCCTGCAGAAGGGCGACACGCAGGGCTTCATCGATGCCAATGCTGCCGTCAGCGACTGGCTGAAGCGCCAGCCCGGGTTCGTGTCGCGCCACCTCGCCGAGCGCGACGACGGCACCTATCTCGACATCGTTTTCTGGCAGAGCCACGCCGATGCACTGGCGGCGAGCAACAAAATGATGGAAGAGATGGCCCAATCAGAGGCCATGACCATGATCGATCCCATGGGCCTCGACATGAGCCATGGAACCATCAGACTCTCGGTCGACTGAAATGGTCGCCGATCTCCTTCACATCGTCCGCACCTTTCCCGAGCCGGTGCAACAGCTCACCAGCACGCTGGCGCTGAGCGTGCTCAACATGCGCCCCGACCTCGAGGGCAAGGCCCGTCTCGGCTGGGGTTCGGTGAACTACCGCCACCCGGTCGCCGGCTTCGTCTGCGCCATCTTCCCGATGGAAGACCACGTCTCGCTCGTCTTCGAGCACGGCCGCCAGCTGAGCTCGCCCCTCCTCGAAGGCGACGGCAAGCAGGTCCGCTTCATCAAGCTCACCCCCGGCAACCCCATCCCCGAAGACGACATCGCCATCCTCCTCGCCGAAGCCATTGCACTGAAGGCCTGAGGCGGGCACAACGAAGCCCTCACTGGAGAGGGCTTCCCATGGCGCGCATCGGCCTCGTCGCACACGATGACAAGAAGGACGAGCTCGTTGCGTGGGCGTTGAAGCATCGCGATGAGCTGGCGCGGCATGAGCTCTGGGGTACTGGCACTTCGGGTGGCCGAGTCATGGATGGCACCGGGCTCACCGTTACGCGGCTGCTCTCAGGGCCGCTCGGCGGCGATGCGCAGCTTGGCGCCATGATCGCCGAGGGGCGGCTCGATGCGCTGGTCTTCTTCCAGGATCCGCTCACCGCCATGCCGCATGACGTCGACATCAAGTCGCTCACCCGGCTCGCCACGCTCTACAACATCCTGTTCGCGCCCAATCACAAAACTGCGGATGCGGTGCTTGCTGCGATTTGACCGACTGGTCAAAACCGAACGGTTTCTGTAGGAAGCGTCCCCAATCACGGTCTAGGCTCGATTGACCGGGTATGCTGCTTATGCGCAGATGCCCGATAAGTCGGCATTTCGACCGGCACATAAATCGGGAACGGGGGCGGGGTGTCCTTCGACGCAGTCATCGACGTGCAGAACGTCAGCAAGCGCTTTGGCGGCTTGCGCGCAGTCAACAATTGTTCGCTCCGGGTCGAACGCGGTTCGATCACCGGGCTGATCGGGCCGAACGGCGCGGGTAAATCGACGCTGTTCAACCTCGTGGCGGGCAATATCACGCCCGATAGCGGCAAGATCATCTTCGACGGGCAAGATGTCACTGGTTTGAAGCCGCACCAGCTGTTTCACCGCGGCATGCTGCGCACCTTCCAGATCGCGCATGAATTCTCCAACATGACGGCGCTCGAGAACCTGATGATGGTCCCCTCGGGCCAGCCGGGCGAGAGCCTCGTCACCACCTGGCTGATGCCGGGCAACGTGAAACAGGCCGAGCGCGCCGTGCGGCAGAAGGCCCTCGACGTCATCGATTTCCTGAAGCTCGGCCATGTGAAGCATGAGCTCGCTGGCAACCTCTCGGGCGGCCAGAAGAAGCTGCTGGAACTGGGTCGGACCATGATGGTCGACGCCAAGGTGGTGCTGCTCGACGAGGTCGCCGCCGGCGTCAACCGCACGCTGCTGCAGGATCTCGCCGCCAATATCGAGCGGATGAACCAGGAGCTCGGCTACACCTTCTTCGTCATCGAGCACGACATGGACCTGATCGGCCGCCTGTGCGACCCGGTCATCGTCATGGCGCAGGGCGAAAAGATCGCCGAGGGCCCGATGTCCGAAATCCGCGCCAATCCCGAAATCATCGAGGCCTATTTCGGCGCTCCCGCAGAGGCGACCGCCTGATGCCCCTGATCGAACTCAAGAACGTCATCGGCGGCTATGGCGGCGCGCCCATCCTCAACGGCGTCAACATGTCGATCGAACAGAGCGACATCGGCGTGATCGTCGGCCCCAACGGCGCCGGCAAATCGACGACGCTCAAGGCCATTTTCGGCCTCCTCAAGGTCACCGACGGCTCGATCGTTTTCGGCGGCGAAGAGATCCAGAACTCGCTGCCCGACCGGCTCGTGCCCAAGGGCCTGAGCTTCGTGCCGCAGGAAAAGAACGTCTTCACCTCGATGTCGGTCGAGGAAAACCTCGAGATGGGTGCCTTCACCCGCACCGACGATTTCCGCCCCACCATCGAGTGGGTCTACGAAATGTTCCCGGTGCTGCGCGAAAAGCGCCGCCAGCCGGCCGGCGAACTTTCGGGCGGCCAGCGCCAGATGGTCGCCATGGGCCGCGCGCTCATGAGCAAGCCGAAACTGCTGCTGCTGGACGAGCCCTCTGCGGGGCTTTCGCCCCGTTATGTGCTCGAAATCTTCGAGCAGATCGTCAAGGTCAACAAGGCGGGCGTCGGCATCCTGATGGTCGAGCAGAACGCCCGCCAGGCCCTCGCATTCGCCTCGCGCGGCTTCGTGCTCGCCACCGGCAAGAACCGCTTCACCGGCATGGGCCCCGAGCTCATCGCCGACCCCGAAGTCGCCAAGAGCTTCCTGGGGGGCTGACCGCGCGATGAACGAACTCATCTTCTTTTTCAACAACGTCATCGTCGCCGGCGTCGTGCTCGGCTCGATCTATGCGGTCGGCGCCATCGGCGTCACCCTGATCTTCGGCATCCTGCGCTTCGCCCATTTCGCCCATGGCGACATGATGACGATGGGCGCCTTCATCGCGTTCCTGCTGATGCTCGCCTGCCAGGCGCTCGGCATCTCGGTGCCGTTCCTCCCCACCGGCTTCCTCGTGCTGCCGGTCGCCATGGTGCTCACCGCCATCATCGCGCTCGGCCTCGACAAGGGCTTCTACGCCCCGCTCCGCAAGCGCGGCGCCCGGCCCGTCACCATGCTCATCGCCTCGATCGGCGTGACGCTGATCATCCAGGGCCTCATCCGCCTCTTCTTCGGCTCGGGCACCTGGAGCTTCTTCGAGACCGAGCAGAAGGCGCTGATCCGCATTCCGGTGCCGCTCGAAGGCGTCACCCGCACCATCAACTTCACCCAGCCGCAGCTGCTGATGGTCATCTGCACCATCATCGCGGTGCTGGCGCTCCACCTGTTCCTCACCCGCTCGCGGCTCGGCAAGGCCATGCGCGCCATGGCCGACAACGCCGATCTGGCGCAGGTGTCGGGTATCAACACCAAGCTCGTGGTGCGCGTCACCTGGATCATCGCCGGCTCGCTCGCCGCCATGGCGGGCACCATGCTGGCGCTCGACGTGCAGTTGAAGCCCGACCTCGCCTTCAACATCGTGCTGCCCATCTTCGCGGCGGCCATCGTCGGCGGCCTCGGCCAGTCTTACGGCGCCATCGCGGGCGGCTTCCTCATCGGCTTTGCCGAGACGGCGGCCATCTTCAACTGGTCGGTGCTGCTGAAGCCCATCGCGGGTTCGCTGCCCTTCGAGGTGCCGGCGACCCTCTCCATCGTTCCCACCGAGTACAAGCTCACCGTGGCCTTCGTCATCCTCGTGGTGGTGCTGCTCTGGCGCCCGACCGGTATCTTCAAGGGAGCATCGTCATGATCGCGCGCCGTTCCCTCGTCCTCTTCGCCGGGCTCTTCGTCCTCTTCGTCGCCATCGGCTGGGTGCTGGGCACCGCGAACATCTCGCTGCTGCTGGTGCAGAGTTTTGCCTATGCGCTCATCGCGCTCGGGCTCAACATCCAGTGGGGCTATGGCGGCCTCTTCAACTTCGGCATCATGGGCATGCTGATGCTGGGCGGCGCGGCCACTACCTTCATTTCCTACCCGGTCAACGCGCCGTTCTGGGGTTCCGAAGGCCCGCTGATGCTGGGCAAGGCGCTCCTCGCCTTCCTCGCCGGCATGGCGCTGGTCTGGGGCGCCCGCCACGCCGATCGCGTCGGTATCCGCGGCCGCTGGAAGACGACGCTCGTCGTCATCGCCTGGATCATCGCCTACATCGTCTATCGCAGCCAGATCGACCCGGCGGCGGCCTATATCGAGAAAGAGGGCGGCGGCTGGGTCGGCGGCCTCGGCCTTCACCCGGTGCTCGGCTGGATCTTCGGCGGCATCCTCGCGGCCGGCGTCGCCTATGTGGTGGGCAAGATCTGTCTGGGGCTCCGCACCGATTATCTCGCCATCGCCACCATCGGCATTTCCGAGATCATCCGCGCGCTCCTCAAGAACATGGACTGGCTGACGCGCGGCACCCTCACCGTCTCGCCCATCCCGTGGCCCACCCCGCTGCCGCAGGACCTGCAGGCCTCGGGCACCTCGATCGCCGACAGCTTCGTCTATGCCCGGCTCGGCTTCATGGCGCTGGTGCTGATCGCGCTCGTCGTCGCCTTCTTCCTCATCCAGCGCGCCTATGGCGGGCCGTGGGGCCGCATGATGCGCGCTATCCGCGACAACTATATCGCCGCGGCCTCGATGGGTAAGAACGTCACCCGCCGCCAGCTCGAGGTGTTCATCCTCGGCTCGGTGCTGATGGGCATTGGCGGCGCCATGCTGGTCTCGTTCCAGCAGATCTACGATCCGGGCTCCTACCAGCCGATCAACCACACCTTCCTCATCTGGGTGATGGTGATCGTCGGCGGCGCCGGCAATAACTGGGGCGCGGTGTTCGGTGCGCTCCTCATCTACATCACGTGGATGATCTCCGACCCGGTGTCGCAGTGGCTCTTCAACGGCATCTCGAATTTTTCGGTCGAGCACGGCTGGGGCGCCATCCCCGAGATCCAGTCGCGCGCCAGCCAGATGCGCGTGTTCGTGCTGGGCGTGGTCATCACCATCGCGCTGCGCTACGCCCCGCGCGGGTTGATCCCCGAAGTCGTACGGCGCGAGGCCTAGGCGATCGACGCCAGTATCGCGCGCGCTGCGCGCGGTACGTCACGTTCGATATTGAGCCGCATGTGAGCCAGGTCCGGGCGCGACAGCACGCGCTCGGCGGTCGGGGTAGGGTGGGCTCCCGGCCACATCCCGGCAATCAGCGACCCGATGACGGTGATCGCCCAGCCGCAATCCTCGACGCTCGCCCGCGGCAGCCGACGCTGCAGCGCCACCGCGATCTGCCCCATCAGCGCGCCCATAGTGCCCTTCACCCGCAGGATCGTCTCCTCGGACACATTGGCTTCGAGCGTCGTCGACAGGATGGCGCTCAGGTGCCCTAGCCGCGGCCGCGTGGTGAACCCTGCAGTGGTGATCCGCGCCAGCGCTTCGACGTCACCGACGCTCGCCTCCTCGACCTGCGCCACGACGTCAGCGGTAAACTCCGCCAGCGCCGCGAGGAACAGCTCGAGCAGCACCTGCTCGCGGCTCTCGAAATAGCGGTAGACGTTGGATTTGGTGAACCCGGCCTTCGCCGCAATGGCGTTCAGCCCGGCTCCCATCGGTCCTTCGGCGTCGAACAGCTCCGCCGCCGCCGCGAGCAGTTTCTCGCGGCGCGCCTCGATCTCCTCGGGTTTTCGCGCCCGCTGGAAGTTCGGAATCTCGTTCATGCAGCCATTCTATGCCGCCGCGGCCCGCTCCGGAAAGCGCACACCGCTCAGCTCCTCGGAGACATCCCACAGGCGCCGCGCCACGGCGACGTCGAGCGACTGGCTGGGGGCCGATGCCTCACCCACCTCGCCGCGCATCTCGAAAAAGCCCTGCGGCCCATAGTATCCGCCGGGTTTCGCCGCCGGATCAGTCGCGGCGAACAGCGTCGGCAGCGCCCCCTGCGGCACCGGCTGGAACAGGAAGCCGAGATAGCGCCAGGCAAAGCCACCGGCGCTCGACGCGCCCATGCCATTGTTGATCAGGTTGGTATGCGACACGCCCGGATGCGCCGTGATCGAGGCAATGCCCCAGCCATTGGCCTCGCTGCGCCGCTGCAGCTCGAACCCGAACATCAGGCAGGCGAGCTTGGTCTGGCTGTAATTCCCCATCGGGTTGTAGCTGCGCTCGGCCTGCAGGTTGCCAAAATCGATCTTCCCCTGCCGCGCCGCCACGCTCGCCAGTGGCACCACGCGCCCGCGCGCCGCCGAAAGCAGCGGCAGCAACCGCGCCGTCAGCGCGAAATGCGTGAGGTAATTGGTCTCGAACTGCAGCTCGAACCCGTCCCGCGTCGTCTCGCGCGTCGGCGGCGCCATCACGCCGGCGTTGTTGACGAGGATATCGAGCTTGTCGTGCTTTGCCGCAAATGCCTCGGCAAACCCCTTCACATTCCCCAACCCCGACAGATCGAGGTTCTCGTAACTCACCCGGGCCTTCGGCACCTCAGCCCTGATCCGCCCAACCGCCTCAGCCCCCTTCGCAGCGCTACGCCCGGTCAGCACGACCTCGGCCCCAGCCCGAGCCAGCTCCAACGCCGTCTCATACCCCAACCCACCAGTCGCCCCCGTCACCAACGCCATCTTCCCCACCTGCGAGGGAATATCCTTGACCGACCAGCCCATCGAAACACCCATAAGAGAACGATGGTCTGTAATTAAGAGAACGATGGTCTGTTGTCAAGGGTGGGTGGGGTATGTTCCAGACCCTCGCCCTAAACCAACACTCTCCAAATCGCTTGAAGGCACCGCGCCAAACCTCTAGCTCTTGCGATGGGGCAGGAGCGGGTCGTGTGCGTCACGAGGATAACAACTTCGATCTATTGAGGCTGGTGGCCGCGGTCGAAGTGGCGACCATCCATGCCAATCACTATCTGGGCACCGGCGCCGATCTGTTCTTCCTGGAAATCCTGCCCGGCGTTCCGGTTTTCTTTTTCCTCAGCGGATTTCTGATCTTCCCAGCGTTCAAGGCAGCAGGGTCGATTTCACGCTACGCCTTGAGGCGGGCGGCCCGCATCTATCCGGCCCTGTATCTCTGTTTCGGCCTCGGAGTAGTTGGGCTGCTGGCCGTCAACTATCTCTCGTGGAGAGACATCGGCACCGTCGATTTCATCGCCTGGGCCGTCGCGCAGCTCAGTTTCTTCCAGTTCTATACGCCTGATCTGCTACGGGATTTCGGATCAGGGACCATGAATGGCAGCCTCTGGACCGTCTCGATCGAGCTGCAGTTCTACGTGATCACGCCTATCCTCGCCGCGGCCGTCTCCAGATGGTCCAACCTCTGGCTCCCGCTTCTCGGCGTGCTCGTTGCCTGCAATGTCGCGTTCTTTGCCTTCGTCGACATGGACGGCACGGCCGGGAAGTTAATCAACGTGTCCTTCGTCCCGTGGCTCTACATGTTCGTTGCCGGAGCATGGCTTTCGGGGCGGCGCGACCTGCTCGGCTGGATACGATCACTGCCACTGGCCGTGCCGGTACTGCTCGTTTGTGGGGCGATCTTCTTCACCCGCCTGATCGGACAGAATGTCGGCGGCAACAACATCAACCCGCCGATGTTTGCGGCGCTGGCGGTCCTCGTGGTGCGACTTGCCTATGCGGCCCCCACGCTGGCCCGCCAACTGCTGCGCGGCAACGACGTGTCCTACGGCATCTATCTCTATCACATGCCGGTGGTGAACTTCGCGTTGTGGTACGGCCTCAAGGGCTCTTGGCTCGCCGTAGGCGTGGCGCTGGCCGCGTCGCTTGCGTTAGCCGCCATGTCCTGGCTGTTCCTCGAACGCCCCTGCATCGCTGCTGCCCGCAACGTGTCCTGGGTCGAAGCACGCCGCGCCGCAAACTAGCGAACGAGATCGGCTGCTGAGCTGTCGCAGCGCACAAACAAAAAGGCCCGGAGCTAGCCCCGGGCCTCAATTCTTACCTCAGTGAAATTCTCACTTCACCGGGCCGACTTCGACGAACTTGCCGTCCTTCACGTCGACTTCGACGATGATGCCGTCGACGTCGCCAGCGGCGTCGAATTCGGCCGGGCCACCGGCGCCGTCATAGTCGATGTCGGTGCCGGCCTTGATCAGATCGACAGCCTTGCTCCACTCGCCGGGCAGGATCTTCTCGCCCGGAGCGGACGAGACGTCACGCAGGGCCTTCGAGAGGCCGGCGCGGTCGGCAGTGCCGTTCTTTTCGATCGCGAGAGCGAGGAGGAACGCGGCGTCATAGGCCTGCGGCGCGTAGGTCGCGGCCGGGTCCTGGCCGGCAGCGGTCGCGAGGGCCTTGTAGGCGTCGGCGCCAGCACCGGCGTAAGCGCCGGCGCGGGTGGCGATCACCTTGCCGTTCACGGCGTCCGGCGGCAGGCCGGTCACCAGGTCGTCGCCGATCATGCCGTCGCCGCCGACGAACGCGGTGAACTCGCCGCCTTCGATGGCCTGCTGCAGGATCGTCTTGCCCGAGCCCGAAGCGTAGGCGAGGACCACGAGGTTCTGCGAGCCGCCCGAAGACAGCTGGCCGAGCTCGGCGCGGTAGTCGGCCTTGCCGTCTTCGTGCGCCACGTTGGCCGACACGGTGCCGCCGTTCTTGGTGAACTGGGCGACGAACACGTCGGCGAGGCCCTTGCCGTAATCGTTGTTCACGTAGGTGACGGCAACGTCCTTGATGCCCTTCTGGGTCAGCAGGTCAGCCAGCTTCACGCCCTGGAACGCGTCCGACGGGGTGGTGCGGAACACGAGGTCCTTGTCGTCGAGCGTGGTGAGCGCCGGAGCCGAAGCCGACGGGGAGATCTGCACGACGCCGCCCGGGATGCCGGCAGCGGTGGCGGCGCCGATGGTGGCGCCGGTGCAGAAGGCGCCGACGATCGCGGTCACCTGGTCGGTGTTGACGAGCTTGTCGGCAGCCGGGCCGGCGACCGACGGGTCACAGGCCGAGTCACCGGTCACGGAGACGATCTTGCCGCCGCCGAGGATGCCGCCCTGGGCATTCACTTCGTCGAAGGCGAGCTGGGCGCCGGCCACGATCGGCGGGGCCAGGGATTCGATCGGGCCGGTCAGGTCGCCCAGGATGCCGATCTTGACGTCGGCAGCGAGCGCCGGCACGGCCAGGCCGAGCACCATAGCGCCGACTGCGAGGCCGAGCAGAGAGTGGGTTTTGGTCATGATGTCCCTCTTTGGGTTGTGGTCGTCTCCGGTGCCGTTCTTGGGGCGCCTTCGAGCCGGTCACAACAATGGTTGGGGGCATGCTCCCACGCCCCGCTGCGGGCGATATTGCATAAGTCGGCTCAGGGAGTCATCCGGTTTTGATCGGTTGGTAAAAGCCGCCGACATTGTGTTTGCGTGGCCCAAGCCTATAAGTTCGCCCGCGTCTTTCAGCATTGCCAGGTCCCGGATGCGCGTTCTGTTTTCCCTCATCCTGCTGGTTGGATGTTTCTTCGGCACTGCGGCGCTGGCCCAGGGCTCGATCACCACGCTCGAGACCAAGCCGCCGGGCGAGATCCCGACCGGGGTCGATGCGCCCGCCGATACGGCAGCCCCGACAGATGCCGCGCCCGCTGATGCCGCGCCTGCCGCTGAGCCGGCGCCGCCGCCGCCCTGCGGCACGCAGCCGATGACGATTGCGCGCATGGCGTGGCCGTCGGCGGCGATCCTCGCCGAAATCCACTCGCGGCTCCTCACCGCCTACTACCAGTGCAACGTGATGCTGAACGAGGGCGACCTCGCCGCCACCGGCTCGTCGATGGGCGCCACCGGGCAGCCCGCCGTGGCGCCTGAGATGTGGATCGCCCGCATCGCCGATATCTGGAACGCCGCCATGCAGGGCCAGAAGGTGCGGCAGGCCGGCGTCTCCTATGCGGATCCGGTGTTCGAGGGCTGGTTCGTGCCCGATTACGCCGCGGCGCAATGGCCCGATGTCACCACGCTCGATGGCCTCAAGGCCCATGCGGCCGATTTCGGCGACACTCCGGGGACCGGCAAGGGCAAGTTCATCTCCTGCCCGGTCGATTGGGGCTGCGCCATCGTCAACCGCAACCTGCTCAAGGCCTATGGGCTCGACCAGAGTTTCGAGGTGGTCGAGCCGGCCAACCGCTTCGAGATGGACACGCTCATCGCCGAGGCGGTGGGCCGCAAGCAGCCGATCCTCTTCTATTACTGGCAGCCCAACGCCATTCTCAGCCAGTTCGCCTTCAAGCCGGTGGCGCTGCCGGCCTATAACCACGACGCCTTCCTCTGCATGGGCAAGGTGGCGTGCCCGGCGCCCACCGCCACCGGTTTCGCGCCCGATCCGGTGATCACCGCGGTCGCCGAGTGGGTCTATCTCGATGCGCCCCAGGTCGCGGCCTATTTCAGCCGCGCCCACATGCCGTTCGCCGAGATGAACGCCATGCTCAAGGAACTGGGCGAGCCCGGAGCCACGGTCGAAACCGTGGCCGACCGCTTCATCGCCGAGCGTGCCGAAGTCTGGCGGCCCTGGGTCGGCCTGCCGGCGCAGGATCCGGCCGCGCCCAAACCGCAATAGGCCGCCGCAGTAACGCGCTGTTAGCCACGCGACAGCGTGGAAAGGGCGCGTGCAACAAAACCGTCATGGACGATCAATAGGCTCACTGGTTTGTTGTCTGGTACTACGCATAACATATTGAAATCGTTGTCATAATCACGATCTCGTTAGCGCTTCAGCAAGCTTCTTCCGCCAGTTTCTTCCCTGTTAAGCGCCAGGACAGCGCCCAGAGGATATTGCCTTGCGACGCCAAGCTTCAGTCGAGCCGGTTATCGGCACCTACCGCCTGGTCTTCATCGGCGTCGCGCTCATGGTGCTCGCCATGGGCTGCATCACTGCGATCGAAGTGCTCGAGTTCGGCCTTGCCAACCGCCCGCTCGAGCTGGTGGCGGCCCGTGTCGGTATCGGCGCCACGTTGCTGCTCCTCCTCCACTGGGGCTACCAGCGGCTGAAGTTGCAGCTCGGCCGGGCCGCTTCGGCGCAGCGCGAAATGCTCGATTCCGCCTATGAGGATGCGCTCACCGGCGCCTTCACCCGCTCATATTTCTTCGGGCAGCTGCGCCAGAACCTGCATGGCAACGACCGGCCGGTCGCCTACATGCAGATCGACATGGACAACCTCAAGGTCCTCAACGATTCCCACGGCCACGGGGCAGGGGACTCGGCGCTGGTTCATCTCGTCAAAACCCTCAAGGCCCTGATGCCCGATGCGCTGGTCGGCCGGCTCGGCGGCGACGAGTTCGGCATCGCGCTCGTCGGGCAGGACAGCAAGCCGGCCCTGATCCGGCTCGGCGATCAGATCCTCCACGCGCTCGGCCAGCCCATCGCCATCGAGGGCCGTCCGATCCGCCTCTCCGCCACCATCGGCGTTGCCGTCTGGCCGCAGGATGCGGCCGAGGTCGACGAGCTCATCTCCAAGGCCGATCTCGCGCTCTACCGGGGCAAGAAGAACGGCCGCGCCTCGACCATCGCTTTCGATACCGAGCTTCTCGCCGACGAGCGGCACAAGCGCTTCGTCGAGCGCGACCTGCGCGCTGCGCTCCTGCTCAACGAGCTCGAAGTGCACTACCAGCCGATCTTTGCCGCCGATGGCGTCACCCGGATCAGCCACGAGGCGCTGGTGCGCTGGCAGCACCCGGTGCGCGGCCGCATGCTGCCGGGCGAGTTCATCGCCATCGCCGAGCAATCCGATCTCATCGACAAGCTGGGCGAATGGGTGCTGCGCCGCGCCGTCGCCGACCTGCCGCGGCTCGGCTCGCCCACCGTCGGCGTCAACGTCTCGGCCGTGCAGCTCAAGCGCCGCGACTTTGCCGAGCGCTTCGCCGCCGTGCTCGCCGAGACCGGCGTCGATGGCAGCCAGATCGTCATCGAGGTGACGGAATCGCTGCCGCTCCAGTCCTCGACGGTGGAGCTGCGCAACATCGCGCAGCTGCGTGAACTGGGCGTCCGTGTCGCCATCGACGATTTCGGCGCCGGCTTCGCCAGCCTCGAATACCTGCGCGGCTTCCCGTTCGACATCATCAAGATCGACCGCTCCTACGTCGCCAACCTGCCGGCGAGCCGCATCGACGGGCTCATCGTCTCGGCCATCTGCAAGATCGCCCGCTCGCTCAAGGTCGAGGTGATTGCCGAGGGCGTCGAAACCATCGAGCAGCTGCAATTCCTGCAGCGCTCGGGCGTCACGGCGCTCCAGGGCTACCTGCTGGCCCGGCCCGAACCGGTCGGCCAGAACCTGCCGAAGCTCCTCGCTACCGCTGCCTGATCCGACCTTTCGCCTAACCGGAAAGCCGTCGTTAGCCCCGCCTTGCGCGGCGCGGGCGGCGCTGGCTATAACAGGGCCGGGAAGTCTCGGGACGGGTTGGAGTATCGGATTTGGACGTGAAGCGGATCAACGGCCACGTGAGCGTGTCCCCGCAGATCAACCCCGAGGATGTCGCCGCCATCAAGGCGCAGGGCTTCGTCGCTATCATCAACAATCGGCCGGACGGGGAATCCCCGGACCAGCCGCCCAGCGCGGTGATCGAAATGGCCGCGCATGATGCGGGCCTTGCCTATCACTACATCCCGCTGGGCCGCGAAGGGGTTACCCCCGACATGGTCGAGAAGACCCGGGAAGTGCTCGAGGGGAGCACGGGACCGGTCTTTGCCTATTGCCGTTCGGGCACCCGCTCCACCACGCTGTGGGCGTTGAGCCAGGCCGGCGAGGCACCCGCCGACGAGATCATCTCGGCGGCGGCGCACGCGGGCTACGACATGTCCCATCTCGCGGGACATCTGAGTCACAAATGACCTAGCGGGCGCACGGGGCTCCGGTCCCGTAGCCGCCTGCTGCCAACGGACTACCCCTGCCGGCGCCGACAGCGCCTTTGCCCCCTCATGCTCGGGTTAAATCGATGCCGATCAAGAAAATCCTCGTCGCCAACCGCAGCGAAATCGCCATCCGGGTGTTTCGCGCGGCCAACGAGCTGAACATCAAGACCGTCGCCTGCTATGCCGAAGAGGACAAGCTGGCGCTGCACCGCTTCAAGGCCGACGAGGCCTACCTGATCGGCAAGGGCAAGGGCCCGGTCGAAGCGTATCTGCAGATCGACGAATATATCCGCGTCGCCCGCGCCTCCGGCGCCGATGCGATCCACCCCGGCTATGGCCTTCTCTCCGAGAGCCCCGAATTTGCCGAGGCCTGCGAGGAAGCCGGCATCATCTTCATCGGCCCGCGGCCGCAGACCATGCGCGACCTCGGCAACAAGGTCGCTGCCCGCAACATGGCGATTGCGTCCAAGGTGCCGGTGGTGCCCGCCACCGACGCGCTGCCCGACGACATGAACGAAGTGAAGCGCATGGCCGCCGAGATCGGCTATCCGCTGATGCTCAAGGCATCGTGGGGCGGCGGTGGCCGCGGCATGCGCCGCATCATGGACGAGTCGACGCTCATCCACGAAGTCTCCGAAGGCAAGCGCGAGGCCAAGGCCGCCTTCGGCAAGGACGAGATGTATCTCGAAAAGCTGATCGAGCGCGCCCGCCACGTCGAGGTGCAGCTGATCGGCGACGATCACGGCAACCTGGTCCACCTCTTCGAGCGTGACTGCTCGGTGCAGCGCCGCAACCAGAAGGTGGTCGAGCGCGCCCCCGCCCCCTATATGAGCCAGGAGGTCCGCGACGACCTCACTTCGTCGGCCATTCGGCTGGGCAATGCCGCCAACTATCGCGGCGCCGGCACCGTCGAGTTCCTGCTCGATGCCGACACCAACAAGTTCTACTTCATCGAAGTGAACCCGCGCATCCAGGTCGAGCACACCGTGACGGAAGTCGTCACCGGCATCGACATCGTGAAGGCGCAGATCAAGCTGCTGCAGGGCGCCGTTATCGGCACGCCCGAGTCCGGCGTCCCGCTCCAGCAGGATATTCGCCTCAACGGCCACGCCATCCAGTGCCGCGTCACCACCGAGGATCCGGAGCAGAACTTCATCCCGGATTACGGCCGCATCACCGCCTATCGCGAGGCGACCGGCTTCGGCGTCCGCCTCGATGGCGGCACGGCTTATGCGGGCGCGGTCGTCACCCGCTACTACGACCCGCTGCTCGAAAAGATCACCTGCTGGGCCCCGTCGCCCGAGGAGGCGATCGCCCGCATGCACCGTGCGCTGCGCGAGTTCCGTATCCGCGGCGTAGCGACCAATCTCGCCTTCCTCGAAAACATCATCACGCACCCGGATTTCGTCGAGAACCGCTACACCACGCGCTTCATCGACACGACGCCGGCGCTGTTCGATTTCAAGGCGCGGCAGGACCGGGCGACCAAGCTCCTCACCTACATTGCCGACGTCACCGTCAACGGCCACCCCGAGGTGCGCGACCGTCCGCGTCCGCCGGCCGAGGCAATCGAGCCGATCGTCCCCGAATATGAGCCGCTGATCGTCGTCGAGGGTAGCAAGCAGATCCTCGATCGCGATGGCCCTAAGGGCCTCGCCCGCTGGATGAAGGCACAGCAGGCGGTGCTCTTCACCGACACCACCATGCGCGACGCGCACCAGTCGCTGCTCGCCACGCGCATGCGGTCGATCGATATCACCCGTATTGCCAAGGCGTATTCGCGCGGCCTGCCCAACCTCTTCTCGCTCGAGTGCTGGGGCGGCGCCACCTTCGACGTCGCCATGCGCTTCCTCAACGAGGATCCGTGGGAGCGCCTGTCGGCCGTCCGCGAGGGCGCCCCGAACATCCTGACCCAGATGCTGCTGCGCGGCAGCAACGGCGTCGGCTACACCAACTACCCCGACAACGTGGTGAAGTTCTTCGTCCGCGAAGCGGCGAAGGGCGGCGTCGACGTCTTCCGCATCTTCGACTGCCTCAACTGGGTCGAGAATATGCGCGTCTCGATCGACGCGGTGGCCGAGGCCGACAAGGTGGCCGAAGGCGCCATCTGCTACACCGGCGACGTGCTCGACCCCGATCGCGCCAAGTACGACCTCAAGTACTATGTGGCGCTCGCCAAGGAACTCGAAGCCGCCGGCGCCCACGTGCTCGGCCTCAAGGACATGGCGGGCCTCCTGAAGCCGGCCGCCGCCAGGAAGATCATCGAGACGCTGAAGCAGGAAATCGGCCTGCCGATCCACCTCCACACCCACGACACCTCAGGCGCTGCCGCTGCGACCATCATGGCGGCCGTCGATGCCGGCGTCGATGCGGTCGACGCGGCGATGGACGCCCTTTCGGGCACCACCTCGCAGCCCACGCTCGGCTCGATCGTCGCGGCGCTGAAGGATGGCCCGCGCGACCCGAAGCTCGACGGCAAGGTGATCCGCGAGATCTCGTTCTACTGGGAAGCGGTGCGCACGCAGTACCGCGCCTTCGAGAGCGACCTCAAGGGCGGCGCCTCGGAAGTGTACCTCCACGAAATGCCCGGCGGGCAGTTCACCAACCTCAAGGAACAGGCCCGCTCGCTCGGCCTCGAGTCGCGCTGGCACGAGGTGGCGCAGACCTATGCCGACGTGAACCAGATGTTCGGCGACATCGTGAAGGTGACGCCGTCCTCCAAGGTGGTGGGCGATATGGCCCTCGCCATGGTGTCGGCGGGCCTGAAGCGTGCCGATGTCGAAGACCTGGCACGCGACATCGCCTTCCCGGATTCCGTCGTCGGCTTCTTCGCCGGCGATCTCGGCCAGCCGCCGGGCGGCTTCCCCGCAGCGCTGCAGAAGAAGGTGCTCAAGGGCCGCACGCCGCTCACCGAGCGCCCCGGCTCCTACCTCAAGCCGATCGACCTCGAAGCCGAGCGCGCCAAGGTGGCCAAGGACACCGGCGAAACCATCGACGACAAGCGCCTCGCCTCATCGCTGATGTATCCGAAAGTCTTCTCGGATTTCGTCAAGACGCAGGACAAGTACGGCCCCACCGAAGTCCTGCCGACGCCGATCTATTTCTACGGCCTCAAGGAGGGTGAGGAAGTCTTCCTCGACCTCGAAAAGGGCAAGACGCTGGTCCTCACCTACCAGGGCCGCACCGAGACCAACGAGAAGGGCGAAGTCCGCGTCTTCTTCGATCTCAACGGCCAGCCGCGCACCATCACCGTGCCCGACCGCCTCAAGGTCGGCGAAGTGAAGGTCCGCGCCAAGGCGGCGATCGGCGACCCCAAGCAGGTCGGCGCTCCGATGCCCGGCGTCATCTCCGGCCTCGGCGTCAAGGTCGGCGACAAGGTCTTCGCCGGCGACGTCCTGCTCTCGATCGAAGCCATGAAAATGGAAACCGCCATCCACGCCGAAGCCGACGGCGTGATCGCAGAAGTCACGGTGAAACCGGGCGACCAGATCGACGCCAAGGATTTGCTGGTTCGGTTCGAGTGACCCCGCTGATCGAAGCCCTGGACAAAGCCTGTCCGGGCTTCGTGCCCAGCGAATACGAAGACCTGCCCTATGTGTGGGTCGGCGGCTTCGTCAAACATGTCGCCCAGGCACGCCTCGATGGCCGCGAGGACGAGGTGCGCGCGGTTTTCGCCGTCATTGAGCGCCAGCTGGAGACCGACCGTCCCGGCTGGCAGATTAGCGACGAGAGCAACCTCGCTGTCGCCGGCTTCCTCGAAGACCTACAAAACGGCAACCTGCACCCGGAAGGCTCTGGTCCAGCCGACTTCCACCAGTATCTGGGTCCTCGATCGCAAAAATCGTGGAGCGCACTCAACGGCTTCTGGGAAATGGTCGCCGGAGCGAAGCCGGTTTAGAAAGTGGGGGCGTGATGTACAGGGTCGGTCCGAACGACGCGGTCGTCTTGCTCGACGACTTTCCGAAGATGGATTTCGGGGCGCCGCTTCCCGAAGTCACTGCGGACGCGTCCGATCTGGAACTCAGCTATCAGGTTGATGGGGATATCGATGCCCGGCGAGCCCGGGTGAAGTTCCACGGAGCGAAAGCGCATTACCTTGGATGGCCGAATGAGGAGGTGTTTGTCGCGCACCCCCTTTACGAACGAGGCCTGCGTCCCGGCGCTGCCTTCGAGGTGCTGAACTCTTCGTGGCGACATGAGCTGATGACGCTCAACCGTGCGCACCCCTATCACCGCGACGAGCATTTTGCTGTCTATCGGCACTTCGTCATCCCCTTCCATGACGAGACGTTCGAGTGCCTTGCCCGCGGGTACGCGGTGATCGGCGCCTGATGGCGTCCGGCCTTGCGTGACTCCGTCCGGGGCGGGGGGTATCCTCCGCGCCATGGCCAGGCCTGAGCCTGACATCGACCCCATGGTCCTTGCTGCCTACGACGCGATGCTCGGCGGTGTCGAGCGGAAGGGCGCGGCCATGCCGTACACTTCGCTCAACGGCAACATGTACTCGATGATCAGCAAGGCCGGGGTGATCGGGCTGCGGCTGAGCAAGACCGACCTCGCGGCTGCCTTCGCCGCCGGTCTTGCGCCGTTCGAGGGCACGCCAGGCTTCATCAACAAGGAATATGCGGGCGTGCCGGCGGCGATGCTGGGCGATGGCGCGACGCTCAAGGCATGGTTCGAGAAGAGCCACGCTTACGCCACGACGCTGAAGCCGAAGAAGACGACGCGCTAGATCGCCGCGCCCATCGCCCCGGCGATCACGCGGAAATCGTGCTCGGAAATCTCGAACAGGCCGAAGCGCATCTGGTAGCCCCAGTTGCGGTTGCCGCGGGTGAATTCGAGCGTATCGAGCAGCGGCCCGATCGGCGCCTCGGCGGCCTCGAGGTACTCGACATTGCGCCGCCAGGGCACGAAATCGCCGCCCATCACGCCCTGGTACAGCTCCTCGTCGCGCACCCGGCCGATGGTGACGAAGCTCTGCAACCTGTCCTTGCCGCCCATCGTCTCGGCCGGTGAATAATAGGTGACGCCATCGCCGGCGCGGATGCGCTGCAGCGGCGCCTTCTTGCCGTGGTTCACCTGCATGAACCCGGCCTTGCCGCGCCGCGCATGTTCGGCCGAAGCCACCGCGATCCAGTATTTCGTCATGATCGGTCTCCGTTCGTCACGGAGACCATGGGGCAGGGGACTGCCAGTTTCCGGCAGTGGTCAGCGAATGGCCGACATCACGATCTCGAGCAGGTGGAGCCAATCCCAGCGCCACCGGCCGGACAGCTTAGGGGTCACCGGCGACGCCAGGTGCCGTCGATTTCCTTGCTGCCATCGGGGTGCACCCGCACCGGCTGCGGCAGCATCTTTACGATCATGCTCACCAGCATCGGCACGACGATGAAGTCGTCCACCCAGCCGAGCACCGGCACCACGTCGGGGATGAGGTCGATGGGGCTGAGGAGATAAGCCGGCACCAGCAGCATCAGCGCCTTCAGGTGCCATGGCGTCTCGGGCGCCATGAAGGCGCGCCACAGGGTTGCGAGTTCATTGCGGAAGGTGGCGAAGCGAACGAGCAATCTGGTCATGATGCCAAAGAGATGGTTCTGCGCCCGGCGAGCTTCAAGCGCATTGGAAAGCTATTTCAGCCCCGCCCGGTCCTTCAGCAGCTTCACGACCGCCATGGCGTGGCCGTGCCCCAGGCCGTAGTCGGCCTTCAGCCAGTCGGTGATCTGCGTTGCCTTGGTGCCGGCCTTGGTGAAACCCTTCTCCGCCGCCAGCCGGATGAACTCGTCCGGTCCCACGCCCGTCTGCTTTTCGATGTTGTCGAGATAGGCCTGGAACGTCATCGCCCCCTCCGGTCACGCAAACGTAACATTGCGCGGCCAACCTCAAAGGCCTATTTGCCTGAGTGGCAAGCTGATGATGGTTGTTCGATGAGCATTTCTCCCCGCCGGCAGTCGGTCGGCGTCAATGTCGGTGGCGTGATGGTGGGCGGCGGCGCGCCGATCGTCGTCCAGTCGATGACCAATACCGATACCGCCGATATCGAGGCGACCGTGCGCCAGGTGGCGCAGTTGTGGCGCGCCGGCTCGGAAATCGTCCGCATCACCGTCGATCGCGACGAGGCGGCGGCGGCTGTCCCGCATATCCGCGACAAGCTGGCCCAGCGCGGCATCAACGTGCCCATCGTCGGCGATTTTCACTACATAGGCCACAAACTTCTGACAGATCATCCGGCTGCCGCCGAGGCGCTGGCCAAATATCGCATCAACCCGGGCAATGTCGGCTTCAAGGCCAAGCGCGACACCCAGTTCGCGACGCTCATCGAGCTCGCGATGAAATACGACAAGCCGGTGCGCATCGGGGTGAACTGGGGCTCGCTCGACGAAGAGCTGCTCACCCGGCTCATGGACGAGAACTCGGCTTCCGCCAACCCGGTCAGCGCCGCCGCGGTGCAGCGCGAGGCGATCATCCAGTCGGCGCTGCTCTCGGCCGAACGCGCCGAAGAGCTCGGGCTCGGCCGCGACAAGATCATCCTCTCGACCAAGGTCAGCGACGTCCAGCACCTGATCGCCGTCTACCAGGATCTCGCGGCCCGCTGCGACTATGCGCTCCATCTCGGCCTCACCGAGGCCGGCATGGGGAGCAAGGGCATCGTCGCGTCGTCGGCCGCCATGGGCATCCTGCTGCAGCAGGGGATCGGCGACACGATCCGCGTGTCGCTCACGCCCGAGCCGGGCGGCGATCGCACCACCGAAGTCCGCGTGGCGCAGGAACTGCTGCAGACCATGGGCTTCCGCCAGTTCCTGCCGGTGGTCGCCGCGTGCCCCGGCTGCGGCCGCACCACCAGCCAGACCTTCCAGGTGCTGGCCAAAGAAATCCAGGACCACCTCACCTCCTCGATGCCCGAGTGGAAAGAGCGCTATCCCGGCGTCGAAACCATGTCGGTCGCCGTCATGGGCTGCATCGTCAACGGCCCGGGTGAATCGAAGCACGCCAATATCGGCATCTCGCTCCCCGGCACCGGCGAAACCCCCGCCGCCCCGGTCTTCGTCGATGGCCAGAAAGTCGCCACCCTGCGCGGCGCCGACGTCGCCGACCAGTTCAAGGTAATGGTCGCCGACTACATCGAAAAGCGCTTCGGCCAGGCGCAGAAGACCGCGGCCGAGTAGGCCGCCTCCGCGTTAGGGCTGCTAATCCCGGGCCTTAGCGGCGAGAGCGGCTGATCGCGCCTAAGCATCAACCCGTACGGTAGTACGTTTTACCCTCTAGCGCTGCGCTTGGCGTCGAGCTTCAGGCGCTTGCGCTTCTTGTCGTAGCTGACCGAGGCGAGGAACAGCGACAGGTTGAAGTCGAAGGCGATCGACACCGCGTCGGCCTGGGTGAACCAGGTGCGGTCGCGCTGGCCCTTTTCGGGCCATTCGCCGAGTTCCTCGACATTGCCCACGGCGTAGACCGCCATGGTGCAGGGGAGTTCGGTCGCGTCGTGGAGCACCTTGATGAAGGCGTAGCGGCCGAGCGGCGTATCGTGCCCCTTGGCCTGGATGCCGGCCTCCTCGTAGGCCTCCTGCAGCGCCGACTCGAGGCCGGATTTGCCGGGGATCGGCCAGCCCTTGGGCAGCAGCCAGTGCCGCGAGGTGCGCGAGGTGACGAGCAGGAATTCGAGCCCGCCGTCAGCCGTGAGCCGCCACGGCAGTGCCGCGACCTGCCGAGCCTTCCTTACCAGCCGTGTCTTCGCGGTTTTGGCCATGTAAACTGAATAGGAACAGTCAGATTTTTGTGCAAGCGGGACAGGCCGCTAACGCCCAACTTGTCTAGTGGTTTCGACTACTTTGTCGTTTCGCGCGGCTTGTAGATCATGCCGGTGGAAAAGAGATTGCCCCGCGGCACCTTGCCGGGCCGCCACACGGTCCAGCCCTGCCGCTCCATGATCTCGCGGATCCAGCGGCCGACCATCTTCTTGGTGGCCTCGTCGGCGGGTTTTATGCCCACCGCCAGCAGCTGCTTGCCCACCACGCGCGTCGCCGGCAGGCCATGCCGGCAGAACGCGATCATGTCGCGAATATTCTGCGGCCCCTCGAGCACCGGCTCGATCTTCCGCCCCAGCTCACTGAGCTTGAACGCCTTCAACCCAAAATCCACCGCCCCCTCCGCGCTGGTGCACAAGCGAATCATGCCGCGCAAGCCGATTCCCCGCAAGCCTGCGTAACGCAAGCATGCTGGGGATTTTGGGGGAGGGCGGGAGGGGGAGTGGGGTGGCGCAGGAGGCGTTGCTGAGGCGAGGTCGGCAGGGGGAGGGAGCAGTCGGCGGCGATGGAGAGCGATATGCTGTATGCTCCCATAGGAGCCACATCGTCACCCCAAGCTCGGCCGATCTGCTACGCCGGTTTGCCGAAAGCAAGCTTGCGTACCGCAAGCTAAAAAAGGCATTTCGTTTATCCTGCAGCATGTTGTGGTGTGCTCAGAGCGAGCGGTCATGCTCACGCCAACATTCTTGCGGCACCCAAGGAGCGCTCGGATGAACCATGTGGAACCTGGCCTCTGTAGGCATTGGAGGTTCTGCTGTGGCACCATGTTGCCACGGGGCCTTCTCCCGCTTGCGGGGGAAGGTGCCCGACAGGGCGGAAGGGGGGAGCCCCACGCACTGAGCCCTCCCTCCCCCTTGCGGGGAGGGTAGCGTCGCTAGGAGCGAAGCGACGTAGCAAAGCTAGGGTGGGGGGTAATCCAACCCCCGAGTTTCCCGCTCCCCCCTCCACCGCCTAGCGGCGGTCCCCCTCCCCCGCAAGCGGGAGAGGTTCCGCTGTGGCAGCATCCTGCCCAAAGCCAGAGGTTGGCGTGAGGCAAGGTCGCGCCACAGGGCCTTCTCCCGCCTGCGGGGGAAGGTGCCCGAAGGGCGGAAGGGGGGAGCCACACGCGCTGAACCTCTCCCTCCCCCTTGCGGGGAGGGTAGCGGAGCTAGGAGCGAAGCGACCGAGCAGAGCTAGGGTGGGGGGTAATCCCACCCTCCGAGTTTCCCGCTCCCCCCTCCACCGCCTGCCGGCGGTCCCCCTCCCCCGCAAGCGGGAGAGGTTCCGCTGTGGCGCCATCTCGCCATAGGGCTTTCTCCCGCGAGTGAGAGAGGTTCGGTTGCGGCAAGATCGCGCCACGGGGCCTTCTCCCGCTTGCGGGGGAAGGTGCCCGAAGGGCGGAAGGGGGGAGCCCCACGCTCGGGGCACCGGGTTCGCCTAGGCCACTCCGCGACCCGCACCCGCCGTGTCACCCCGGTGAAGGCCAGGGTCCATTCTGAAGAGTGGGTTCAGTTCACTCCCCGTACCGCACACAGCATCGTAGAAAACCTCAGCAGAACAGCCACTTGCCGAAAACTTATCCCCGCTCTTTCCCGCCATGAGACAGTGCATCGTCCGCTGCACCGAAGCGAGATCATGACGAGTGGTTGGTGCGGTGGAGGTTGGGTGGTGCGAGGTCGCTCGCATCAGGCCCAAGTCAAAGCCGGTATGGCGAGTTCTCCGGAACGAGCCGCGTATCGCCTGTGCCCAATGGCGCGGGAGGATCAAATCCCCGCCAACCGGTCAGATCCGACCGGAGGGTGCGATCACGTCGGGCAGATGCCCGGTATCCCCTGCGACGAAGCCGAAAACCCCAGCTGGCCGGCGAGGCGCGAGCCTCATCTATCTGCGGACTACCGCGTCGGGGCTCAAGCCTCGCCGGCCCCGCTTCACTGCCTCGAACGGGGGCAGGGCTCTTTGAACAACCCGAGGCTCACGGCCGGCGGGCCCATCACCACGCCGTCAGCTTCGCGCGAAACGGCCGTACAACCGCACCGACACCGCGATCTGCAACAGTTGCGTCGCTGTTGCGATCGCCGCGCCCACCGGGATCTTCAGCATGGGCGCCACGGCTTCGGCGATGTCGCCCAGCACGACGCCCGCGACCAGCGCCGGGGCCAGCGTCACCAGTTCGACGCCGAGGATGAACCAGAGTTGCCCCTTGGTCTGGGCGAACGCGGCCGAGAGCGAGGCGCGGTCCGGATCTAGCGCCAGCATGGGCAGCAGCGTCGTGGTGCGGATGGTGAAGATCCACACCGCGATCGAGATCGGCAGCAGGATCAGGATCAGCCCGGCATTGATCTTGTCGGCGGTCAACTGCTCGGGCGGCAGGTCGGGGATGGCCATCAGGTAGGGCACGCTGAGAATGCCGGCGACGAAGCCGAGGAGGATCAGCCAGGCGCCGAACCGCCGGACCTCGATGGTGTTGCGGAGCACCTCGGGCTGGGTCGCGACTTCGCCGGTCGCGGCGCAGCGATAGAGCACGAAGAGGTAGGGCGCCGTCGCCCACACCATCACGGTGTTGAACAATATGCCCAGCACGCCTTGGCCGAGCTGGGTGCCGACATAGCCCGAGACGAACTGGCCGGCGAATTGCAGCACGGTGCCGGCCGCGACGATGGTCAGCGCCGCCGGCCACATCAGCCGGGCGATGCGGATCACGTCCTGGTAGGCGAGGGAGAAATAGCCCCAAAAGCTCGGCTGTTGGTTGGGCACGGGCACCTCGAACGGGGAAATCGGCCAAACTATCGCCGGGTGGGTGCTAATGGCCCGTTCCGGCGATCAGTTCAACTCTGGCGTTCGGCGAAGAATGTCGCAGTGGCCCGCAGCGCCAGCGCGCCGTCGCCGAAGGGGAGGAGGGCGCTCAGGGCGTCGTGGATCACTTCGCCCAGCTGGCGCTGCGCTGCCGCAAGGCCGATGCGGGCGACGATCGTCTGCTTGCCGGCCCCGGCATCCTTGCCGGTCGCCTTGCCCATCGCTTCGGCCGAGGCGGTGACGTCGAGGATGTCGTCGGCGAGCTGGAAGGCGCGGCCGGCCGCCTCAGCATAGGTGGTGAGCCAGCCGAGCTCCTCGTCGGAGGCGCCGCCGATGATGGCGCCCATGCGCACCGCGGCGCGGATCAGGGCCCCCGTCTTCATCGCCTGCATGCGGGCGATGGCGCGCTCGTTGAGAAAGCTGCTTTCGCCCTCGATATCGGCCATCTGGCCGCCGGCCATGCCGCCTGCGCCGGCCCCGGCCGCCAGCTCGGCGACGAGACGGATGCGCACGGACGGGTCGGAGCCGAGCGTGTCGTGGGCGAGGACGCCGAAGGCGTGGGTCAGGAGGCCGTCGCCCGCGAGGATCGCCGTCGCGTCGTCATAGGCCTTGTGGACGGTGGGCTGGCCGCGGCGCAGGTCGTCGTCGTCCATCGCCGGCAGGTCGTCGTGGACCAGCGAGTAGCAGTGGATCATTTCCACCGCGAGCCCGGCCTGCACCGTGCGTTCGGCCGGCACGCCGAACACGCCCGCGGCCTGCCGCACCAGCAGGGGGCGCAGGCGCTTGCCGCCATTGAGGCTGCCGTGGCGCATGGCCGCGACCAGCCGCTCGGGCGGCGTGCCGGGGCCGGCCAAGCCATTGGCGGTCAACAGGTTGTCGAGCGCCGCTTCGATGTCGGCGGCGGTGCTGGCGAGCTCGGCGGAAAAATCGTAGGACAAGGCAGCGTAAGTCCGGGGCAGGGCGCCAAGCCTTCTAGCGGTTCCCGATGCATTGGAAAAGCGGCCCCGGGAGGGTGATTCACCCCTTCCCAACCGGGCATTTCTCCATTATAGACCCGGCCCAATTCCCCGACAGACCCCGTCTGTTAGCCGCCGGAACGTCTTCGGCGACCCGCTATTGAGAAATCTGGAGTACCGAAGATGGCAGTTCCGAAGCGCAAGACCTCGCCGATGAAGCGCGGTTTCCGCCGTTCCGCCGACGGTCTCGCTGCCCCCGCCTATGTCGAAGACAAGGACTCGGGTGAGCTGCGCCGTCCGCACCACGTCGACCTGAAGACCGGCATGTATCGCGGCCGTCAGATCCTGACGCCGAAGAACTAAGGGCGCGCCTTGCGCGACCCGCAGTGAAATTTCCCGGCCGGCTCCGCATAGGGGCCGGCCGTTTTGCATTATATTGACCTAAACCCGATCAATTCTGGGGCTCCACATGAGCATGCGCGTCGAATCCGATTCCATGGGCACCATCAACGTGCCGGGCGAGAAGTATTACGGCGCGCAGACGGCTCGATCGCTGGCCAATTTCGATATCGGTGGCGAGAAGATGCCGACCGAGATCATCCGGGCCTTCGGCATCCTCAAGAAGGCCGCCGCGCTCGCCAACCACAAGCTCGGCCTCATGGACGCGGCGACCCGCGACCTCATCGTGAAGGCGGCCGACGAGGTGATCGACGGCAAGCTCAAGGACCACTTCCCGCTCGTCGTCTGGCAGACCGGCTCGGGCACGCAGTCGAACATGAACGTCAACGAGGTGATCTCGAACCGCGCCATCGAGATGGCCGGCGGCGTCATGGGTTCGAAGAAGCCCGTGCACCCGAACGATCACGTCAACATGAGCCAGTCGTCCAACGACACCTACCCCACCGCGATGCACATCGCGGCGGTCGAGGCGATCGAGAACTACCTCGTCGATCGCGTCATGCTGCTGCGCAACACGCTCGACGGCAAGGCCAAGGAATTCATGGATGTGGTCAAGATCGGCCGCACCCACCTGCAGGACGCAACGCCGCTGACTCTCGGCCAGGAGATTTCCGGCTGGGTGGCGCAGCTCGACCTGGCGCTCAAGGCCATTCGCGCGACCCTGCCGCAGCTTTATGAGCTGGCGCTCGGCGGCACTGCGGTCGGTACCGGGCTCAACGCGCATCCGCAGTATGGCGTCACCGTTGCGGCCGAGATCGCGACCCTCACCGGCCAGCCCTTCATCACTGCGCCCAACAAGTTCGCGGTGATGGCCGGCCACGACGCCTTCGTCGGCTCGTCGGGCGCGCTGAAGCAGCTTGCGGCGGCGCTGATGAAGATCGCCAACGATGTGCGCTGGCTCGCTTCGGGCCCGCGCTCTGGGCTCGGTGAAATCACCATCCCGGAGAACGAGCCCGGCTCCTCGATCATGCCGGGCAAGGTCAACCCGACGCAGGCCGAGGCGACCACCATGGTGGCCGTCCAGGTGATGGGCAACGACGCGGCGATCGGCTTTGCGGCGAGCCAGGGCAATTTCGAGCTCAACGTCTTCAAGCCGGTGATCGCCTACAATTTCCTGCAGTCGGTGCGGCTGCTGGCCGATGCGGCGAAGAGCTTCAACGATCACTGTGCCGTCGGCATCGAGCCTGACAAGGCGCGCATCAAGCAGCTGGTCGACCAGTCGCTGATGCTGGTCACCGCGCTCAACCGCAAGATCGGCTACGACAACGCCGCCAAGATCGCCAAGAACGCCCACAAAAAGCGCCTGACGCTGAAGGAAAGCGCGCTGGAACTGGGGTTGCTGACGAGCGAGGAATTCGACGCGGAAGTGAAGCCCGAGCAGATGGTTGGGCCGCTGAAGGTCTGAGGCGGGCCGGGGCTTACCCCCACCCGAGCTCCGCTAGGCGGCGGAGCCGCCAAGCTCCACTACCCTCCCCACAAGGGGGAGGGAGATCAGTGCCACGAACCATGCCACAGCGGCTCCCTCCCCCTTGTGGGGAGGGTAGCGTAACTTGTGAATGAAATGAGCTAGCGGAGCTAGGGTGGGGGGCACAGAGTTATCCCCGCCAACCACGCAGCAGCCATACTCCCGCAATTTGAGCAGCCCTACGGCTCCAGCTCGATGTCCCAGTAGAGATAGTCCAGCCAGCTCTGGTGGAGGTGGTTTGGCGGGAAGCTGCGGCCGTTGTTGTGCAGGTCGTGCACCGTCGGCTGATAGGGCGTCTGGCTCGGGAACATCTTGATTTCCCGCGGCAGGCGGTTGGCCTTCTTGAGGTTGCACGGCGCGCAGGCGGCAACGACGTTCTCCCACGTCGTGCGCCCGCCCTTTGAGCGCGGGATCACGTGGTCGAAGGTCAGGTCGTCGCGCGAGCCACAATACTGGCACTGGAATTTGTCGCGCAGGAACACGTTGAAGCGCGTGAATGCCGGGTGCCGGGCCGGGCGCACATAGTCCTTCAGCGACACGACGCTGGGGAGCGCCATCTCGAAGCTGGGGGACTTGATGGTTCGGTCGTAGGTGGACACGACGTTCACGCGGTCCAGGCAGATTGCCTTGATGGCGTCCTGCCAGGACCAGAGCGAAAGAGGATAATAGCTGAGCGGCCGGAAATCGGCGTTCAACACCAAAGTCGGGCAGCTCTCAAGCGACACATGTACTGTCACCTGTCGCCCCCGTTGTAGGAATCGCGGCTAGTCATGATCACCAATAGTCTATGCCTACTGTGACACGGCTGTGAAGCGCGATTCGATCAGGCGGTCAGCCGAGCCGCGCCAGCAGAAACGAGGTGGCGAAGTCGAGCCCGTCGGGCGCGATGCCGTGGCCGGCATTGGACGAAATGTGCAAAGAAACCTCGTAGCCCGAAGCACTTAGCTCGGTCGCGGCCTCACGCGACAGCTCGACGTCGACCACCTGGTCGAGGTCGCCATGGATCAGCGTTACCGGCGGTTTGGCGAACTTTCCCTCGGCGAATCCGTCCGCCGCTACGAAGGCGCCGGAGAAAGAAATGATGCCGGCGAGCTCCTCGTCGAGCGCCGTGCCGACATGCAGCGACATCATCGCGCCCTGCGAAAAGCCCCCGAGAATCGTGTTGGCCGGGGTGATGTCGGTCTGGGTCCAGAGGTCGGTGAGGAACTCCTTCACCACCGGCGCAGCGTTCCTTGCGCCCTCGATGCGGCCGGCAATGCGGTCGACTTCGAGCGGAAACCACTGGAAGCCGAACGGGCTCTCGGCGCAGGGATCTGGTGCGTTCGGGGCGAGGAACAGGGCGTCGGGCAGTATCTGGCCCCAGTGCTGGCCGAGGCTGATCATGTCGCTGCCATCGGCGCCGTAGCCATGGAGCAGGATCACCGCCTGTTTCGCCTCGCCCGATCGAGCGGGGAGCAGCGGGCCGTTGAGCTTCACCATCAGACGGAAATTCCTTCCTTGTTGCGCACGGCGCGATAGTAGCGCCAGAACAGCAGGGCTGCCGTCGAGCGGTGCGGCGACCATGCTTTTGCGAGATTTATCAGGTCCTTGACCGGCGGGCTCTCGGGCATTTCGAAGGCCCAGCCGACGGCACGCTGCAGGGCGACGTCGCCGGCGGGGAAGATATCGGGGTGCTGGGCCGAGAACATCAGGTAGATTTCGGCCGTCCACGGGCCGATGCCCTTGAGCTTCGTGAGCCGGGCGATCGCCTCCTCGGCGGGCAGTTCGGCGAGGGGGGCGAAGTCGAATTCGCCGGCCGAAACGGCTTCGGCGATGGCGCGGATGGTGCGGTATTTGGCGCCCGACTGCCCTGATTTCCTTACGATTTCCTCGCTGAGCAGCAGGTAGCCGGTGGGTTCCAGCGCGCCTTCGAGCTGGGCGAAGCGGCCCCAGATGGCGTCGGCGGATTGGGTCGAGACCTGCTGGCCGGTGACGATGCGGGCGAGGCCGGCAAAGCCGCCGGGCGAGTGACGGGGCTCGAAGCTGCCGGCGCGCTCGGCGACCGCGGCGAGGCGCGGGTCGAGCACGATCAGGGCGGCGAGGTGAGCGGCCAGCACTTCGGGGGAATCGAGGCGGTCTGTCAAAGGGTTAGCGAGGGTGGTAGAAACCATGTTCATGTCATTGAAGCCCATTTTGCGCTTCGCGCCCAGCCCCAACGGCTACCTGCACCTCGGTCACGCCTACTCGGCGCTGACGACCCATGCATTGGCGCAAACCATTGGTGGCACGATGCTTTTGCGCATCGAGGACATCGATCTCAACCGCAGTAAACCCGAATTCACCGCGGCGATCTTCGAGGACCTGCATTGGCTCGGGCTCGACTGGCCGGAGCCGGTGATGCGGCAGTCGGACCGGTTCGCGGCCTATGGGCAAGCCTTTGAAACGCTTGTGAAATCGGGGCTGGTCTATCCCTGCTTCTGTTCGCGGACCGAGGTGGCCGAGCACGCAGACGGGACCGATCCGGATGGGGCGCCACGCTATGGCGGGACGTGCCGGGCGATTCCGCGCGAGGTGGCTCTCGAGCGGATCGCCAAAGGTGAGCGCGCGGCGTGGCGTTTGGACATGAAAGAGGCGCTGATTGCTGTCGATTGGCTACTCGTAGGCCATGAAATTCTGCCAGTCGGCGCTGATAGCGCGGAGCCGGTCCCCGAAGAGGGGTTCTGGCGGCGAGAATTGCATCCTGAGGACTGGGGTGATGCGATCATCGTCCGCAAGGATACGCCGACGAGCTATCACCTGAGTGTCGTCGTCGACGATGCGGCGCAGGGGGTGACGCATGTAAGTCGCGGGATGGACCTGCTGCGCGCCACCGACCTGCAGGTGCTGCTGCAGTGCCTGCTCAACCTGCCGACGCCGCTCTATGCGCACCACCGGCTGATCCTCGACCCCGAGGACAAGAAACTCAGCAAGTCGAAGGGAGCGCCGTCGTTGCGCTCCCTCCGCGAGGCTGGGGTCACGGCGGACGAGGTCCGCCGCCGGGTGGGTTTCTGAGCTATCGCCAGCCGGGACGGCCCCCTCCCGGCCTCCCCCATGAAGGGGGAGGTGAAGGGCGGCTTCGCCGCTAGGCCGCGAGCTTCTGCTGGGCGAAGAACGGGGTGACGGTTTCGGCGATGGCTTCGCCGAAGGGGGTGGCGAAGGTCTTGCCGAGGATGGCGTCGAGGCGGGGGTCGCGCAGTTCCATCGGGTTCTCCCAGAGATAGGCCATCTTGGCGATGTCGCGGATGATGGGGTCGACGAGGCCGATCAACGGGAACATCCAGCGGGCGACGAGGCCGAACCTGGTGCCCTGCGGGGCAACCGTGGCGATGGCGTCGCGCATCTGCTCGGGCGTCACGTAGTGGCCGGCGAAGTGGAAATTCTCGAAGCTGCCGAGCTTGCTGCGAGTCTGGCCTACCTTGACGAAGGCGCGGCCGAGATCGGGCAGGTAGGCCCAGGCGTGGCCGACGCCGTTGACGCCCATCATCGACACCTTCCCCTTCCTGGCCTCGGCCATGATGGCGAGGTCGAACCAGTCGTTGGTGGTGTTGGGACCGTAGAAATCGCCGGCGCGCAGCATCAGGAACTGGATGTCGCCGCGGGCGGCGGCAGCGCGGTAGAGGTTTTCGACGCGGACGCGGATTTCGCCGCGCGAGGTCTGCGGGTGCTGCGCCATGTCGGGGGTCACGACGCGGTCGGTGGCGGCATAATTGTAGATGTTGCCGGGAAAGAGCAGGGTCTTGCCCGAGGTGCCGAGCGCGGCGATCACCTTCTCGGTCTGGGCTTCCTTCCGGCCGTTGGTCCACTGGTGGTAGGGCAGGTTCAGGGCGTTGACCACGAGGTCGGTGTCGCCGATGGCGGCGCTCATCTGGGCCACGTCGTCGGCGTCGCCCTTGACGAAACTGACGCCCGGGATCGGGTGCTTGTTGGAGCGGCCGTAGCCGTCGACCGCGTAGCCGGCGGCGAGGAAGGCGCGGGCGACGGCGTTGCCGATATGGCCGTTGATGCCGAGGACGATCACTTTGTTCATTTGTCTTCTCCGTGGTGGTGAGGAGAAGGTAGGGCCACGTCGGCGTTTGGGGTATTGGCCAAGTTCGTGGGTTTGATATACGGCAATGAATAGGAGCATTTCCCGATGACCGAACCCGACTGGTCGCTCTGGCGCAGTTTTGGCGCCGTGGTGCAGCATGGCTCGCTGTCGGCGGCGGCGCGGGCGCTGAACCTCAGCCAGCCGACGCTGGGGCGGCATATAGAGGCGCTGGAGGCTTCGCTCGGCACGATCCTCTTCGAGCGGACGCTGAGCGGGCTCAAGCCGACCGAGACGGCGCTGCGCCTTTACGAACCAGTGGAGGCGGCGCGCAATGCGCTGGCCGAAGCGGTAGTGCGGGCCGAGGGGGCGACGTCGGCGCTGTCGGGCTCGGTGCGGATCACCTCATCGACCGTGATGTGCCACTATGTGCTGCCCGAACTGCTCTACGATTTGCGACAGGCCTTCCCGCAGGTGGCGATCGAGCTCGTGCCGTCGGATTCGGTCGAAAGCCTGTTGCTGCGCGAGGCGGATATCGCGGTGCGGATGTTCCGGCCGACGCAGCTCGAGCTGATCACGCGCAAGCTCGGCGAAATCCCGCTCGTCGCCGTAGCGCATGAGCGTTACCTGCAGCAGCGCGGGGCGCCCGAGCGGCCCGAGCATCTGGCGCAGCATGATCTCATCGGTTTCGACCGCTCGGACCTGTTGACCGCGACGGCGCGCCGCATGGGATTCGAGCTCAGTCGCGACGATTTCGTCGTGCGCACCGACAGCCAGCCCAACATGTTCGAACTCATCAAGGCGGGGCTCGGCATCGGCTTTGCGCAGCTGCCGATGGTGGAGGCGGCGCACGGGCTGCGCCGGCTGCTGCCGATGCTGCAATTGCCGCCGCTCGAGGTGTGGCTGACGACGCACAAGGAGTTGTTCACCAGCCGCCGCATTCGTGCCATCTATGACCGATTGGGCGAGGGGCTCACGCGCTACCTCGCAGAAAGAACGAAATGAATATCACCGGCATCGTCACCATCGTCGCGCTCGCAGTGGTCGCGGTTATCCTCGGCATGGGTCTCTTCAACATGCTGAAGGGCGGCAACCCGAACCTGAGCCAGAAGCTGATGCGGGCCCGCGTGATCGCGCAGGCCATCGCGCTGGTGGTGATTCTGGGCGCACTGTTCCTGTTCGGGCGGGGGAGCTGATGGTCAAGCTCAACAAGATCTACACCAAGACTGGCGACGACGGCACGACCGGGCTGGTGCGCGGGCCGCGCCGGATGAAGCACGACCTGCGCGTCGATGCCTTCGGCACGGTGGACGAAGCCAACAGCTTCATCGGCATGGCGCGGCTCTCGACTGCCTCGATGCCCAAGCTCGACCGGCTGCTGGCGCGCATCCAGAACGACCTGTTCGACCTGGGTTCGGACCTCGCGACGCCCGGCAAGGACCCGGAGGGCACCCCGCCGTCGCTGCGCATCACCAAGGCGCAGACCGAGTGGCTGGAGCAACAGATCGACTATTACAACGAGGGGCTGCAACCGCTCAAAAGCTTCGTGCTGCCCGGTGGCACGCCGCTGGCCGTGGCGCTGCACCTCGCCCGCACCGTGACGCGCCGGGCCGAGCGGCTGGTGGTGGAACTGATGGCCAAGGAGCCGGACACCTCGGGCGCGGTGCTGATCTACCTCAACCGGCTCAGCGACCTGATGTTCGTGATGGCACGGGTGGCGAACGCCAATGGCGAGACGGATGTGCTGTGGTCGCCGGGGAAGTTTACCGAGACGCCGCAGATGAAGTGAGGGCGTGGGGCTTACCCCCACCCTAGCTCTGCTACGTCGCTTCGCTCCGAGCGGCGCTACCCTCCCCGCAAGGGGGAGGGAGACGACAGAACCGAAGCATCAGTGACGCGCCCTCCCTCCCCCTTGCGGGGAGGGTAGTGGAGCTTGTCAGCAGCGCGAACTAGCGAAACTCGGGTGGGGGTGATCGCGAGGTTCTGACGGGATCGTTATCGATCGGCGGAAGCTTTCGTTTACTTCCCGGTCATAGACTTCGGCCCCATGGATATCGATCCGGTTGCGACAGTTTTGGCTTCTCGCTCGGCGGGGACGGCTAGTGCGATCCAGCTCGCGGTGCTCAAGAAGAACCACGACATGGATATGCAGATGGCCGCCATGGTCGAGCAGCAGGTGCAATCCACTCCCGCGCCGGCTCCGGCCGGGCAGGGGACCAAGGTCGACAAGATCGCCTGACCGGGGCCGTCGCCCCGGAGACGTTTGAGTTTGTCGCGCGTTCGAACCGGAAAAGTCTGCAACTTTTCCTGAACACGCTCCGGTTAGTAAGCCTGCTGCGTTCGGAGAGGCGATGAACCTCGACCTGAGTATTCACCGGATGGCATTCCGGGAGGCCCCCACGCTGGGCGTGGCGCAGGTGCTGGTGGCCCAGAAGCGGGCCGATCTCGAGCACGATCTCATCCTGAAGCAGGCCAATGAAGGCAAGGCGCCGACCCCGAGCGTGGTCGAGCGCACCCTCGCCGATATGGAAGCGGTGAGCGACCAGAAGGTGAAAGCTGCGCACCAGGTCGACAAGGTCGCGTGACCGGATGAACAGGCTGAATGCCCGCTGAACATCGGCGGGAAAGATTACCCAGAAGCGCGAATATCGCGGTTTCAGCGGCCGAAATCCCTCTCTACAAGGCAGGCTCCGATCAAGCGGGGGGTCGCCTGAGAGGAAAATTCGACCCATGACCGCCTCCACCGGTTACCAGAAGATGGTCTCGAGCCAGCCCTACGCGGCTCCCGACTGGGACCTGCTCGAAATGCAGGCGCTGGCCCGCCGCAAGCTCGACCAGCTCAACGCCGCCCCCAATTTCGACATGCCCAACCGCCTCGCCATGCTGCGCGACCAGCTCGGGCACTTTGGCGATAGCCTGCTGCTCAGCCCCGTGAACTGGGAATATGGCAAGCACATCCATATCGGCGATGGGGTGTTCATCAACTTCGAATGCGTGTTCCTCGATGGGGCGCATGTGACGATCGGCGACGGCACGGCCGTGGCGCCGCGCGTGCAGTTCCTCACCGCCGGGCATCCGGTCGAGGCGCACGAGCGGATTTCGCGGGATGCGGACGGGAAGTTCACCGGGGCCTGGTGCATCAACAAGCCGATCACCATCGGCAAGGATTGCTGGATCGGCGCCGGGGCGATCATCCTCGGCGGCGTGACGATCGGCGATGGTACGACGATCGGGGCCGGCAGCGTGGTGACGCGGGATGTGCCGGCGGGGGTTGTTGCCGCGGGTAACCCGTGCCGGGTGATCCGGACGCTGGGCAAGCAGGATAATGCCGAGGGCAGGCGGGCTAACGCGGCCTGAGGGGCGAGGGATGGATGCCGGTGCGTGGGGTCGCCCCCTCCACCGGCTACGCCGGTCCCCCTCCCCCGCTTCGCAGGGGAGGATCCAGGAGAGATCGTGCCCCCTGGAGCAGTGACGCGCCGGCGGTGCCTTGGTCCTCACCCGTGAAACGGGGGAGGGGGACCGCCGCAGGCGGTGGAGGGGGCGGCTAAGGGCACCGTGGCTGCGACCTCGTCCTTCGACAAGCTCAGGATGAGGTCTAGTTGGGCTGGAGGGAACTGGCGGTCAGAAACGCCTCGACCTCATCCCGTGTCGGACATCCCAGCCGTCCCCCAAACCGCGTGCATTTGATTGCGGCGGCGGCGGAGGCGAAGGCGATTGTGTCCGCCATTTCGGCGCCCTCGACCAGTTTCAGCGCGAAGGCGGCGTGGAAGACGTCGCCGGCGGCGAGGGTGTCGATGGCGGTGATGCGGGGGGCCGGGGTGTGGCGGATGGTGTCGCCGTCGCTCCACCAGCAGCCTTCGGCTCCGGCGGTGACGGCGACGAACTGGGCACTTCCCAGCAGGGCGCGGGCCGCCGCTTCGGGCGTGGTCGTGCCGGTGACCAACTGGCTGGCGCTTTCGGAGGCAACGATGTGGGTCGCAAGAGGGACAAGGCGATGGAGAATTTCCACCGGGGCCATGTCGGCATCGAGAATGGTCGGGATATTGCTGGCTCTCGCGGCTTCGAGCGCGAGGGCGGCGGCGCCGGGCCAACGGACGTCGGTCATCACGGCGGCAAAGCCGGTGAGGTCGGGCGCGGCATCGGGCGCGGCCATCAGGTCGGGGTCGTAGCGCGGCACGATCATGGTCGAGCCCGTGCGATCCATGAAGATCGACGAGAAGCCGGAGCGGCCGCCTTTGACCCGACGGACGCGGGAGGTGTCGACGCCTTCGCCCGAGATCTGGGCGACGAGGCGATCGCCGACCCCGTCATCGCCGGCCGAGGCCCAGAGCGCCGCCTCGCCACCCAGGCGGGCAATGCTGGCGGCCTGCGCGGCGGCCATGCCTTCGGCCACTTCCACCGCATCGAGCGGGATCACCTTGCCGGGACCGTCCGGCAGGCGATCGAGCCGGAAGATGGTGTCCATGGTCAGCGCGCCGACGCAGAGGATCTTGCCGGGCATGTCAGGTGCTCAGCAGGGCGTCGATCACTGCCTTGCCGTCGGGGCTGTCCCACTCGGCCGGGCCCTGCAGCACGGCGAGTTCGCAGCCCTTCTCGTCGAGCAGCACGGTGGTGGGCAGCCCGATGCTCACCGCCTGCTGCTGCAGGCGCTGGAAGGCCTGCATGGGGGCAGGGTAGAGCGGCAGCGTCAGGCTCTCGTCGGCGAGGAATTTCTTCGCCTTGTCGAGCCCGCTGTCGCCCACATCGAGATTGATGGGGAGGACCATGAAGCTCTGGGAATTGTACTGCTTGGCGAGGCTTTCGAGCGCCGGCATTTCGGCCCGGCAGGGCACGCACCAGCTGGCCCAGAAATTGACCAGCAGCTTCTTTCCGGCGAAATCGGCGATCGTCTTCTTGTTGCCGGCGTCGTCGGAAAAGCCGAGGTCGGAATAGCCGCGGCCGGTGCCGGTGCCGTTGAGCGCCGCGAGGTTGCCGGTGGCGGCGCTGTCGACCACCTGGGCCTTCAGCGACTGGGCGGCGCACTGGCCGGCCTGGGCGGGCATGAAGTTGCCAATCACGAGCGTTGCGACTAGTGCTACCGCCGCGCTGCCAAGCGCGATCACCGCCAGCCGCCGGGGTTTCAGCTTCGGGGTTGGGGCAGGGGCTTGGTCGGTCATTGAGCTACCGTTGGAGTTGAGATGAGCAACCGCATGTGGGGCGGCCGTTTTGCGACGGGGCCCGACGCCATCATGGAAGAAATCAACGCCTCCATCGGCTTCGACCAGCGCCTCTACAAACAGGACATCGCCGGGTCTATCGCCCACGCCACGATGCTTGCGCAAGTGGGCATTCTGACCGCAGCGGATCGCGACGCGATCGTGACGGGCCTAAAGGCGGTGGAGCAGGAGATCGAGTCAAACGCGTTCACGTTCTCGCGTTCGCTCGAAGACATCCACATGAACGTCGAGAGCCGGCTCAAGGAGCTGATCGGCGATCCGGCCGGCCGGCTGCATACGGCGCGCTCGCGCAACGACCAGGTGGCGACGGATTTTCGCCTCTATGTGCGTGACGCGATCGACACGTTCCTCGCCCAGATCAAGGCGCTGCAGCTGGCGCTGGTGAAGCGGGCGGAGGAGGAAGTCTCGACGATCATGCCGGGCTTCACCCACCTGCAGAACGCGCAGCCGGTGACGCTGGGGCATCACTTCCTCGCCTATGTGGAGATGCTGGGCCGAGATTACGGGCGGTTCGAGGATGCGCGGCGCCGCTTGAATGAAAGCCCGCTGGGGTCGGCGGCGCTGGCGGGGACGCCGTACCCGATCGACCGCGATGCGACTGCGGCGGCGCTGGGGTTCGACCGGCCGACGGCCAATTCGCTCGATGCGGTGTCGGACCGGGACTTCATCCTCGAGACGCTGTCGGCGGCGACTTTGTGCGCGATGCATCTCAGCCGGTTTGCCGAGGAGCTGGTGATTTGGTCGAGCGCGCAGTTCGGGTTCGTGAAGCTGAGCGACAAGTTCACCACCGGCTCGTCGATCATGCCGCAGAAGCGCAACCCCGATGCGGCGGAGCTGATCCGCGCCAAGGTGGGGCGCATCATGGGCGCGCTCACCTCGCTGATGATGGTGATGAAGGGCCTGCCGCTCGCCTATTCCAAGGACATGCAGGAAGACAAGGAAGTGGCGTTCGACGCGCTCTCCTCGCTCTCACTGTCGCTCGCCGCGATGACCGGCATGGTGGAAGACCTGGTGCCGAACCGGGAGCGGATGCGCGCTTCGGCGAACGCCGGCTTCTCGACCGCGACCGACGTCGCCGACTGGCTGGTGCGGCAGGCGAATATCCCGTTCCGCGAGGCGCACCACATTACCGGGCAGATCGTGGCGCTGGCCGAGCAGAAGGGCATGAGCCTCGAGGGCCTGACCATCGAGGACTTCAAGTTCATCGACCACCGCATCGACAGCCGCATCCACAAAGTGCTGAGCGTCGAGGCCTCGGCCGCGGCGCGGAAGAGCTACGGCGGGACGGCCCCCGAGAATGTCGCCAAGCAGGCGGCGCGCTGGCGTACGGCGCTTACCGGGGTTGCGGCGGAGCCGGTTGCGATCAAGCGCAGCGGCGGGCATGGTGAGGGGGGCGCGACGGAGTAACCCCCATGGCTCGGCAGATGCGGCTTTCCGAACGGCATGTGGCGCTGGTGAAGCGTGAGATTGCTGATCCCGGGCCGCAGCTCGTGCCGGGCTTCCGCACAGCGACCGACGCCGACTATGATGAGAATGTCGCGCGGATGCTGAGCACGCGGCCGGAAGGACCATTCTGGCTCTTCGGTATCAGCTCGCTGATCTGGCGGCCGGAGACGGCGTTCGAGGAAGCGCGGCAGGCGGTTATCCGTGGCTGGCACCGGCGCTTCTGTCTCGGCTGGGACTATCGCTTCCGCGGCAGCCGCGAGACGCCGGGCCTGATGATGGCGCTCGACCGCGGCGGGCAATGCCGGGGCATGGCCTACCGGCTTCCCGAACAGGGGCTCGAAGCCGAGCTCAGCAAACTGATCCGCCGCGAGATGAGCATGGTGCCCTCGGCCTTCCCCTGGCGCTACGTCACCCTCGTGGACGATCAGGGCACGAAGTTCACGGCGCTGACTTTCGCCATGGACCGCAAGAGCCCGCGCTATATCGCAAACCTCAGCGATGAAGCGCTGGCCGATGTGCTGGCGAGCGCCGTCGGCTTCCGCGGCTCGATGGCCGAATACGTGTTCTCGACCGTGATGAAGCTCGAGGAACTCGGTATCCACGACAAGAACCTGTGGCGGCTGCAGGCGATGGTGGCGGACCGTATCGACGCGGCTTATCCGGCCGATAGAGAAGTCTAGCTTTCGCGAAATAGCGATTTCGCCTAGAGCTTTGCCCCGGAATTCTCGGGGCTTCATCTTGGTTCACCATTTCGAGTACCGCGGCGACCGGTTGTTCGCCGAAGAGGTCGACGTCACTTCGCTCACCGGCAAGGTCGGCACGCCGTTCTACGTCTATTCGGCGGCGACGCTGCGGCGGCATGTGCGGGTGATGCGCGACGCGTTCACCGGCATCAACACGCTCTTGGCCTACGCGATGAAGGCCAATTCCAACCAGGCGGTGCTGAAGCTGATCGCCAAGGAAGGCGCCGGCGCCGACGTGGTGTCGGGCGGCGAGCTGGAGCGCGCGATCGCGGCGGGCATTCCGCCGAGCAAGATCGTATTCTCGGGCGTGGGCAAGACGTTCGCCGAGATGCGGCGGGCGCTGGAGCTCGGCATCCAATGCTTCAACCTCGAAAGCGAGCCGGAACTCGAGCGGCTGAGCGATGTAGCCGTGTCGATGGGCGCGATGGCGCCGGTGTCGGTGCGGATCAACCCCGATGTGGACGCCGGCACGCACGCCAAGATTTCGACCGGCAAGGCCGAGAACAAGTTCGGCATTCCGTTCGCCCGGGCCCGTGAGGTCTATGCGCGGATCGCGGCGCTGCCCGGCGTGCGCGCCGTCGGCGTCGACATGCATATCGGCAGCCAGATCACCAACATGGCGCCGTTCGACAATGCCTTCGCGCTGCTCGCCGAGCTGATCCGCGACCTGCGCCATGCCGGCCACGATATCCGCCATGCCGATGTCGGCGGCGGGCTGGGCATCCCATATCACCTCGACGAGGCGGCGCCGCCCGACCCGATGGCCTACGCGGCGATCGTCAAGAAGCACATTGCGCCGCTGGGGATCGGCCTCGTGCTGGAGCCGGGCCGGATGATCGTCGGCAATGCGGGCATTCTCGTCACCCGCGTCGAATACGTGAAGGAAGGCGCCAAGACCTTCGTGATCGTCGACGCGGCGATGAACGACCTGATCCGTCCGACGCTCTACGAGGCGCATCACGACATCCAGCCGGTGGTGCATTCCAACCTGCCGCAGATCACCGCCGACGTGGTCGGCCCGGTGTGTGAGACGGGCGATTTCATCGCGCAGGACCGCAAGATGGAAGGCGTGAAGGAGGGCGACCTGCTGGCGGTGATGTCGGCGGGCGCGTATGGCGCGGTGATGGCCTCGACGTATAATTCGCGCGCGCTGATCCCCGAGGTGCTGGTGGATGGCAGCAAGTGGCATGTGATCCGGCCGCGTAAGTCGATCGAAGAGCTGATCGCGCTCGACAGCGTGCCGGACTGGCTCTGATCCTGAGCGTTTAGTTTTGTCGCGCTTTCGAACCGGAAAAGTCTGCAACTTTTCCTGAAAACGCTCCTGACCGCATCTGTCAGCAGGAACGGGTAATGTCGGTCTCGTAGAGGAGGCTGACATGCCCCAGGTGCTGACCCAACGCGAACTCAACCGGGCGACGCTGGCTCGCCAGATGCTGCTAGAGCGGGCCGAGCGCGGCATCGTCGAGACGGTGGAGTTTCTGCTCGGACAGCAGGCGCAGCAGACGCATGACCCCTATATCGGGCTCTGGTCGCGGCTCATTGGATTCAAGCATGAGGCGCTGACCGGGCTGATCGTCGGCAAGGCGTTGGTGCGGGCGACGACGATGCGGGGGACGCTGCATCTCCACACGCCGGCCGATCTCGCCGGGCTCAGGCTGCTGATCCAGCCGGTGCTGGAGCGGATGTGGCAGGGCAATTTCCGCAAGCGTTTCGGCGACAACGACCAGGAGGCGGTGCTCGCTGCCGCCCGCGAAGTGATCGACCGCGAGCCGATGACGGCCGGCGCGGTGGGCAAGGAACTGGCGCCGCGGTTCCCGACCGCTGAGCCGCTGGCGATGACGGTGCTGCTGCAGGTGCGCGAGGCGCTGATCCAGGTGCCGCCGACGCGGATCTGGGGCTCGGGCCACGCGCCGCTGCTGATGCGGGCCGACAAGTATCTCGGGCCGATGGCGGGTGACCTCGACCTGCCGACGCTGGTGCGGCGCTATCTCGCGGCCAACGGCCCGGCATCGGTGAACGACATGCAGAGCTGGTGCGGGCTGACCAAGCTCGGCGAGGTATTCGAGGCGATTGCCGGTGAGCTGGTGATGTTCGAGAACGAGGATGGCCGGGTGCTATACGATTTGCCCGACGCGCCTCGGCCGGGCGCGGATGCGCCGGCGCCGGTGCGGTTCATGCCGCTCTATGACAACGCGTTCCTCGGTTTCGACGACCGGCGGCGGTTTCTGCTGCCGGGGCGGAAGGCCGACTTTCTCACCGACGCCAAGCCGGCGGTGGTGGTGGACGGGCTGATCGCCGGCGGCTGGGCCATCGAGGCGAAGAAGAAGCAGGCGCGGCTGGTGGTGACGCCGTTCCGTAAGCTGACGAAGCGCGAGATGGCTGAGGTGGAGCGCGAGGGGATGGCGCTGCTGCGGTTCATGGAGGAGGGGGCGGAGGGGTTTGAGGTGGAGGTTCGGGCGGTGCTCGATTGAGGCGGTGCTGACTGATGCCGGGACGGCCCCCTCCCAGCCTCCCCCATGAAGGGGGAGGTGCCCGGCCAGTGGTTGGGCGCGATCGAGCCACAAACACAATGCGGCACCTCCCCCCTTGTGGGGGAGGATGGGAGGGGCCGTCTTGGCCAGACTTTATCCCTTACAAGCTCAGTTTGCGTTGCCTCGGTCCATCCCCTATGGTCCGGCCGATTTTCGACCCGGCTTGTGAATGACTGATACGCTCCGCCCCACGCCCCAACCCGGCATCCTCAACATTGCGCCCTATGTGCCGGGGCGCTCCGATACGCCGGCCGGGGTGACGCTGGTGAAGCTCAGCGCCAACGAGTCGCCGCTGGGCGCCAGCCCCAAGGCGATCGAGGCGTTTCGCGCCAAGGCCGAGAGCATGTTCATCTACCCCGAGGGTTCGTCGCGCGAGCTGCGCGCGGCGCTGGGTGAGGTGCATTGGCTCGACCCCGACCGGATCATCTGCGGCTTCGGCTCGGACGACCTCCTGCACCTTCTGGCGCAGGTGTACCTCGGCGAGGGCGAGCAGGCGGTGATGAGCCAGTATGGCTTCAACGTCTACCCGATCATCACCCGCGCCGCGTCGGCCGAGATCATCATGGTGCCCGAGCGCGATTATCGCGCCGATGTCGATGCGCTGCTCGCGGCGGTGACGCCGAAGACGCGCATCCTGTGGCTCGCCAACCCGAACAATCCGACCGGCACCTATCTTTCGACCGCCGAGGTGGAGCGGCTGCATCGTGGCCTGCGCGGCGACATCCTGCTCGTCGTCGACAATGCCTATGCCGAGTATGTGACGGCGGCGGACTATTCCGTCGGCAGCGGGCTGGTCGACAAGGCCGACAATGTCGTGATGGTGCGCACCTTCTCGAAGATGGGCATTGCGGGCGAGCGGGTGGGCTGGATGTATGGCCCGCCGCATGTCGTCGATGCGGTGAACCGCATCCGCGGGCCGTTCAACGTGTCGCTGTCGGGGCAGGCGGCGGCCGCTGCGGCGGCGCGGGATGTCGAGTTCACCGCGAAACTTCGGGCACACAATGCGCAGTGGCGCGAGTGGATCACCGCGGCGCTGCAGTCGAATGCCATCCGGGTGCCGGCGAGCCAGGGCAATTTCGTCCTCGCGCTGTTCCAGGATGTGGCGACGGCCAAGGCTGCGTTCACGGCGCTGCGCAACAAGGGGGTGCTGGTGCGCGAAATGCACGGCTATGGCATTCCCGAAGGGCTTCGTATTTCCATAGGGTTGGGTGAGCACATGCGGGCGGTTGTCGATGTGCTCAAGGATTTCGGGGCGCCGGGAGCGCGCGATTGATGTTTCAGAAACTCGCACTCATCGGCATCGGGCTGATCGGCTCCTCCATCGCCCGGGCCACGCGGCTCAAGGGCCTGGCCAAGACCATCGCGATTTCCACCCGCAAGGCGGCGACGCTGGAGGAGGCGCGGCAGCTCGGCCTCGGCGACATCTACACGCTCGATGCGGCCGAGGCGGTGAAGGACGCCGACCTCGTGATCCTCTGCGCGCCGGTGGGCGCCTATGCGGAGGTGATGAAGCAGATCGGGCCGGCGCTGATGCCGGGCGCCATCCTGTCTGACGTGGGTTCGGTGAAGGCCCATGTGGTGAAGGTGATGCAGCCCTACGTGCCGGCCGGCGTGCACCTGATCCCCGGCCACCCGATTGCCGGTACCGAGCATTCGGGCCCGTCGGCGGGCTTTCCGGAGCTGTTCGAGGGGCGCTGGTGCGTGCTGACGCCCGACGCGTCGGTGGATCGCGTGGCGGTCGACCGGCTGATCTCGTTCTGGGGCGCGATGGGCTCAAAGGTCGAGACCATGGATGCGGCGCACCATGACCTGACGCTCGCCATCACCTCGCACGTGCCGCACCTCATCGCCTACAATATCGTCGGCACGGTCGCCGATCTCGAGACGGCGACGCAGTCCGAAGTGATCAAGTTCTCGGCCTCCGGTTTCCGCGACTTCACCCGTATCGCCGCCTCCGACCCGGTGATGTGGCGCGACGTGTTCCTCACCAACCGCGAAGCCGTGCTCGAAATGCTCGGCCGCTTCCTCGAGGATCTGAGCCAGCTGCAGCGCGCCGTGCGCGTCGGCGACGGCCCGGCCATGGAAGCGCTCTTCACCCGCACCCGCGCCATCCGCCGCTCGATCATCACAGCCGGTCAGGAAACGGCCGCCGCCGATTTCGGCCGGCCGCACGGAGCGGGAGATACGGGGGCCGCAGTGCCGGCGCCGAAGGACACGCCCGAAGTGGGCATCCGCGAGCATGGTGGCGGCGAGGACGCCTGACTGCTCAGAATGCCGGGAGGAGCTCGGCGATGAGGAAGCCGGCTAGGGTGACCTTGCCGTCGGCGATGCCGAGGGTGTTGGTGGCGGTGCCGTCGAGGGCGGGCATGCCCTTGAAGGCGGCGATCTGGAGCGGCGGGACCTTGTAGGTCGAGAGCAGGCGGTCGAGCACGCCCTTGGTGGTGTAGGTGATCTGGCCGTTGGCGCGGCCGATGGGGTCGAGGGTGACTTCGCCGGTGATCTTAAAGGTCTCGTCGGGGTTGGGCTGGGTGCCGTCCCATTTCACGAGCGTCAGCTTGCCGCCGCGGCTCTGCCATTCGCGGATCGCGTCGGGGCTGCTGAAGGCCATGAGGTCGTCGGGGAGCTTGTCGATATTGGCTTCGAGGGTCGACCGGGCCGCGGTGATGCCGAGTTCCGGCATGGTGAAATTGGCGAGCGCGGCGTAGGCGCCGAGTTCGGCGGTGTGGGCGGCCTTGTCGCGACCCTCGGGCACGTCGCGGAGCTGGATGTTGATCTCGTCGGCGCTCATGCGGAGCATGTCGCCCACTACAGTGTCGTTCCAGGTGACGCCCGCTGCGTCGGCGGCGACATTGGCGATGCGCCAGCCGGCGCCGGTGAAACCCTCAATGAGGTCGCGGCTGGTGAGGCGCGCGCTGGCGGTGAAGGTCTTGAAATCGACGCGGCTCTGGGCGCCCGAGAAATCGTCGCGGATCGAGAGCGGGGCGCGGGCCGAAAGCAGCATGTGGGTGGGGTTGTAGACCAGCACCGAGGCGCGGAGGCCGCTGAGGGTGACGGTGGTATCGAGCTGGGTCAGTGTGCCATCGACGCATTCGACGTCGAAGCGGAAGGGGAAGCCGCCGACGTTCAGGGTGCCGCAGGTGATTTTCGGGTTCACCTCACCATCGTTCTGGGCGAGGAGACCGACCTGGGTGCGGATCTCGGAGGCGGCCCAGAGCCAGCCGCCGATCCACAATCCGACCACGAGGATGATCGCGATCAACAGGGCGGCGAACTTGCGCAAAACGGACCTCATCCATACCGGCGCGTCGATTGCGCCGGGCGGACCGTATCGATACGAACGTGACGACGGCAAGGCGAGCGTGCTGACTATGCAGGACAATTCATCGCACTGGGTGTTCGGCTATGGGTCGCTGATCTGGCGGCCGGGCTTTGCCTCGATCAGCCAGCAGCAGGCGAGCATGCCGGGGGTGCACCGGCGGCTCTGCGTCTACTCCTATCGCCATCGCGGAACCGAGTCGCAGCCGGGGCTGGTGTTCGGGCTGGTGCATGGCGGCTCGTGCCGGGGCATGGCGTTCGAGGTGCCGGAGGCCGAGTGGGCCGAGGTGCACGCCTATCTTTCCGAGCGCGAGATGGATCGCGGCGTCTATCGCGAGGTCACGCGGCCGATGGTGCTGGCAGACGGGCGGCGGGTGAACGCGCTGGTGTTCGTCGTCGACGAGAAGCACGCGCAGTTCGCCGGCAAGCTGACCGTGGCCGAGCAGGTGCGGCTGGTGCGGATCGGGGTGGGCGAGTCGGGGCCGAACCCCGAATATGTGCTCGAGACGGCGCGCTATCTGCATGCGCTCGGGATACGCGACCGCGGGCTCGACGAGGTGGTGGAGGCGCTGACGGTCGACCTGCCGGTGGCGGAGACCGCTTAGGCGGCGTTGAGGCCCAGCGAGGGTTCGGCGGCTTCGAGGTCCCAGATGATGGTCATGCGTTCGACTTCGTCGGCCTTGGCTTCGACCTGGAAGACGCGGTCGGCGCAATCCATGGCGAGGCGGAAGCGGGCGCGGCTGACGGGATCGGACACGAGGTCGGTGGCGGCGCCGACCCAGAGGACCATGGGGCCGAGCGCGATCAGGTAGAGCTCGTCGCCGAGGAAGGTAAAATCCTCGAGGCGCTCGGGAGCGAGGGCATAGTAGCGGCCCGAGCGGCCACGCCAGTTCACCGGGCGCGCCATTCCCTGAGCCATCACGTCACGATCGAAAACCGGTACCATTCGCCCCAAGCCCCTTCGACTCCCGTGAAGAGAACAAATATAGAACAAAGTTTAAGAAAACGTCAAGTTTGCCCCGCCTGACCACAATAGGTATGGGCGCGGAGCAGAGTCGCGTCAAGCAGTAGTGTGGTGCGGCGCGGGGCCGGGCGGATTCCCGGCTTTCAGCGCCTCGAACTTCTCGAACATGTCGTCGGGGATGGGCCGTGACAGCCCCTCCTCATAGGCCTGCAGCAGCAGGGTGTTGGTTTCGCCTTCGATGGCCTCGATCAGCCGGGCGCGGAACTCGTCGGCCGAGAGGCCGGGGGGAATCGCGGGCAGGAAGCGGGCGCGAGCGGTGCCGCGCCAGAGCAGCGGCGAGTTGCGGCCCCAGAAGAGGCCCGAGTTCACGGCGGCCGGTACGACCGGGACATTGAGCGCCAGATACATGCGGACGATACCGTAGCGGTAATCGTGTTGGTCGAGCGGCGCCTTGCGTGTGCCCTCGGGGAAAATGATGATGCGGGCGCCGCGGCTGAGCGCGTTCTGAGCGTCTTCGAGCATCATGGGGATGGCTTCGCCGCCCTGCGAGCGATCGAGCCGGATGGTGTCGAAGGCGCGGGCGGCCTGGCCGAAGAAGGGGATGTCCATGAGCTCCTTCTTGGCGATGAAGGCGGGGCGTTTGCTCCCCGGCAGCAGCGCGAAGATGTCCCAGTCGCTCATGTGCTTACTGGCGATGATGCAGGGGCCGTCCGGGATGTTCTCGAGGCCTTTGACGTCCGTCTTGATGCCGGCGAGCCAGCGCAGGAAGAACAGGTTGGAGTAGACCCAGTAGAGGGCGAGCCCCCAGCCGAAGCGGGTGCGGCCCCAGAGCGCGGTGATGGCGACGATGATCGCGAGCACGGCCGTCTGCACGTAGAACACGGCATAAAACAGCAGCGATCGCAGCGCCTGGCCGATCAAGGGCGTCCTCCTCCAAGGGAGGGCAATGTGGCGACGGAGGGGATTCGGGGCAAGGGGCAGAAAGAGAGGAGGTAAGGAATTAGGAAGCAGGAAGTAGGCGCGCGCGGGCCAGCTACTTCCTAATTCCTACCTCCTAATTCCTGATCTTCAGCTCGTCGTCTGCAGGAAGCGGCGCACCGTCAGGCGCGAGGTGATGGCGGTGACGGCGGCGATCACCGGGACGACGGCGAGGATGCCGAACATGCCGTCGAGCCCGAGGGCGAAGCGGCCGAAGAGGATGGAGAGCTGCTGGCCGGCTTCCTGCGGCACCATGGAGCCGGCGGTGATGCCGATGAGGAAGAAGAACACGAGGGCCCCGACGCCACCGAAAATGCCGCCGCGGAAGCCGATGGTGAGGAAACGGCCCTGGAATTCGCCGGCAATGAAGTTGTTGGAGGCGCCGATGAAGTGCAGCACGTCGACGATTTCGCGGTTGGACGCCATGGTGCCGCGGGTGGCAAAAATGATGGCGAGCACGGTGGCGATGACGATCAGCGCCAGCACCAGCAGGCCCGAGGCGACGATAGTGCCGGCCATGACGTTGAGCTGCTGGCGCCACGCGGCGTGCGTATCGAGGCTCGCGCCCTTCACGGCCTGGAGGTCGCGTTCGAGCTTGGCGATATCGGCCTCGGCTGGGTCGGCGAGCTGAACGACGACGAGGCGCGGGATGTCGATGGCGGAGAGGTCGAGGCCGGTGCCGAGCCAGGGCTCGAGCAGCTTCTGGCTTTCATCGAGCGTCAGGGCGCGGGCATCGGCGACGCCGGGGGTGGCGATGGCGAGGGCCACGGCGGTGCGGAGGTTCGATTCCATCACCTCGCCCTCGACCGGGCGGATCTGGATGGTGACTTCGCGGCCGACATCGGACGACCAGGCGATCGCCGATTTCTGCACCAGCACGACACCGCCCAGGGTGACGCCCGAGAGGAAGGTCATGATGGCGATGAGCAGCACCAGCGTGCGGCCGGCGACCGAGCGCTCGGGTACGATGGCGGCGGCGCGGTCGCGGGTGTTGAAGCCGGCAAAGCCGGCGAAGCGGGGCAGGGTCAACTCAGCCATGGATTTCGATCTGCCCCTCGGTGAGCACCATGCGGGGGAAGGGGAAGCTGTCGAGCAGCGACAGCTCGTGCGTGGCGAGAATGATGGTGGTGCCGGTGCGGTTGAGCTCGGCGAAGAGCCGCAGCAGGCGCACCGACAGCTCCGGGTCGACGTTGCCGGTCGGCTCGTCGGCGAGGAGAATATCGGGGCGGGCGATCACGGCGCGGGCGATGGCGGCGCGCTGTTTTTCACCGCCCGAGAGCACGGCCGGCAGCGCATCGAGGCGCTCGCCGAGGCCGACCCAGTCGAGCAGTTCGGTGACGTTGGCGCGATAGGAGCTTTCGGGCTCGCCGAGCACACGCAGGGGCAGCGCCACGTTCTCGAAGGTGGTCAGGTGGTCGAGCAGGCGGAATTCCTGGAAGACGATGCCGATATGGCGGCGCATCTGCAGCATCGCATCGTTGTCGAGCGCGGAGGTGTCCTTGCCGAACAGCGTCACCCGGCCGCGGGTGGGGCGGAGCGACAGCAGCAGCAGGCGCAGCAGCGATGTCTTGCCCGAGCCCGACGGTCCGGTGAGGAAGTGGAACGACCCCGGATCGATACGGAAATTGAGATCGCGAAGGATCTCTGGGCCCTGCCCGTACCTGAGGCCGACATTGGAAAACTCGATCACCGGGCCATTCGCTCCGAATCACTCAAGGGGCATCATAACAGCGCCATGTCAGCGCTCCCGGCTTCTCACTGACAATTCAGCCCAAATTCTGATCCGGCGTGCGCGAATTGCACGCTCGGCAATTGCGGCGGTTTGAGGAAACTTAACGCCCAAGCCCTAGCTTGGCGGCCATGCGATCGCCAAAACCGATCACCGTTATCATCGCGTGTCCGCATTGCGGCACGCGCTACCAGGTGCCGCCCGAAACGCTGGGCGATGCCGGGCGCAAGGTTGCGTGCGCCCATTGCGGCCAATCGTGGATGGCGGAGCCCGGTGCGGCGCTGCCGGCGCCGCTCGACGACAAGCTCTTCACCGAGGCCGACGAGAAGGCGCTCGACCGCAGCTTTGCGGCCGAAGAGGCGGCCCTGCGCGATGTGCCCGCGTCGGTGCGCCAGCTGATCCCCAAGGGCGAAGTGCCGCCGCCCGAGGTGATGCGGTCGATCTCGGAGATCAAGGCGGCGCTCGAGAGCAAGAGCGGCAAGACCCTCAGCAACCCGATTTCTGAGCCCGCGGCCGAGACGCCAGCGCAGAAAAAGGCGCTCGGGCGGCTCGACAAGCGGCAGCGCGACTTCATCAGCAAGCTGCCGGCGGCCCAGCTGAGCCGGGTGCTGCGGGTTGCGGGCATTGGCCTGCTGGTCGCGGTGATCGGTGGCGGCATCATGTTCCGCACCGAGATCGTCCGCGCCGTCCCCGACCTCGCGGGGCTTTACGCGACGGTGGGACTCAAGGTGAATGTGGTGGGTCTCGATTTTTCCGACGTCACCACGCTGCTCAGCCGCAAGGGCGACAGCGACGTGCTGACGGTGAATGCGACGATCTATGGCGTGGAGCCGCGCCGGGTGCTGGTGCCGCCGGTGGTGGTGACGCTGCTCGGCGACGACAATGCGCCGGTTTATGCCTGGAGCGTGGCGCCGAAACAGCGCGATTTGGAACCAGGCGAGGTGATCGGCTTTTCTGCTGAGCTGCCCGGCCCGCCCGGTGCAGCCAAGCAGGTGCGTTTGAGTTTTGCCGACAGCGCGCGCGCCGTGGTGCCGCTGGTTTCAACCGATGTTCAGCCGGCAGATGCTACGCCGGTTGCCGAAGCTACTGCCGAATCCAAGGAAAGTGCACACTGATGGCCCGCATCCTGGTTGCCGAAGACGATGACAGCGTCCGGTCGTTCGTGACCCGCGCGCTCGCGCATCTGGGCCATGAGGTGGTGGAGGCCGAGGATGGCGGGCTCGCCGAAGAAGTGATGATCGCCGAGGGCGGCCGCTTCGACCTGCTGCTCAGCGATATCAAGATGCCGGTGATGGACGGGATTGCGCTCGCGCTCAACGTGGCGGCGAGCTGGCCCGAAGTGACGATCGTGCTGATGACCGGCTTTGCCGACCAGCGCGAGCGGGCCCACGGGCTCGATGCGCTGATCTACGACGTGATCCCCAAGCCGTTCAGCCTGCAGATGCTGATGGACAAGGTGTCCGATGCGCTGGCCGGCCGGCCGGCAGAGATGGTGTCGCTGGCCCGGCAGGCGATGGGGTGAATTTGAGGAAGTAGGAGTTAGGAAGTAGGAATTAGGGCACTGGATGCCCGGTTCTGCCTACCTGCTACCTCCTAATTCCTACCTCCTAATTCCTATCTTTCCGGGATTTCCATCGCTGCCTGCGGCGCCAGCGCCGGGACCCGGACGTAGCGCTCGGCTTTCTTGCGCCGCGGTACGGCCGGGAAGAGTTCCTTCCTTGCCAGCACCACCAGCGCGCCTGCCAGCGTCGGGCCGAAGACGCGGCCGGCGCGTTCGAAGAGGCGGGTGGACTTCAGCGCGAGGCTGTTCTGGCTGGGGAGCAGGTAGAGCGCGTCCTTCCACTGTTCGGGCACGAAGCTGTGGTCGCGCAGCAGGCGTTCGAGCTGGCCCTTGGAATAGGGGTGGCCGTCGCCGAACGGGGTGTTGTCGGCGGCGCTCCACATGCCGCGGCGTTTTGGCACCACGATGATCAGCCGCGCGTTCGGGGCGGCGATGCGCCAGAGTTCGCGCATCAGCTCCTCCGCATCCGAGATGTGCTCGAAGGCGTGGACGGCGATGATGAGGTCGACGGCCGCGTCGGTGAGCGGCATTTCGAGCGGATCGCAGAGTACGGTGTGCGACGGGCCTTCGCGCGGCCAGGCCGAGGCGCCCTGGCGAGCCGGCATGAAGGCGAGGACGCGTTCGGCCTGCCCGAGCGTGAAGCGCATATAGGGCGTGGCGAAACCCAGCCCGAGCACGCGCTGGCCGCGCACGCTGCCCGCCATGCGCATGATCTCCTTGCGCAACAGGGCCCGGCTCAGGTTGCCCAGCGGCGAGCCGTAGAACTCGATGAGGCGCGTGACGTCGGTGGACATTTCAAAGCCGTGGATCGTTCAGTAAAGTCTGCCCGCTTCGGTCAGGCTTGTCACGCCGGAGCAGTTTGGAGATCCACGTGCCCATCCTCATCGATATCTTCCCCGCCCGGACCGACAATTACGGTTATCTGGTTCACGACACCGCCACCGGCAAGACCGCGGCGATCGACGCGCCCGACGCCAAGGCGATCAAGGAAGCGGTGGCGCGGCGGGGCTGGACGCTGACCGAGGTGTTCATCACCCACCATCACACCGACCATGTCGAAGGCATTCCGGTGCTGAAGCGCGACCTGGGGGTCACCGTCACCGGACCCGAGGGCGAGCAGAGCAAGATCCTGGGGCTCGACGTGCTGGTGAAGCCGGGCGACACGGTGAAGCTGGGTGAGAGCGAGTTCCAGGTGATCGAGACGCCCGGACATACGCTGGGCCACATCGTCTATTTCGAGACGGAGGGGCGGCACCTCTTTTCGGCAGATGCGCTGTTCTCGCTCGGGGTCGGACGCATGTTCGAGGGGCAGCCGGCGCCGATGTGGGGCGGGCTGCTGCAGCTCCGCGCACTGCCCGACGATACGCTCGTCTATTGCGGGCACGAGTATACGGAGGCCAATGCGGCGTTCGCGCTCACGGTCGACCCCAGGAACGCGGCGCTGAAGATTCGTGCGGCCGAGGTGAAGCGGATGCGGGCCGAGGGGCGTTACACCATCCCGGTCAGCCTCGGGATGGAGAAGGCGACCAACCCGTTCCTCCGCGCCGACCAGCCGGCGCTGGCGCAGGCGGTGGGGCTGATGCCGGGGGCCAACCCGGTCGATGTGTTCGCCAAGCTGCGCAAGGCCAAGGATGAGTTCAAAGGATGATCCGCAGCTGACGTTCAAGCCCGTCACGCCGTCGACGAAGGATGATTTCCTCACGGTCTTCGGCAAGGGCGGGCCGAACTATTGCTGGTGCATGCCTTATCGGGTGACGCCCGAGGAGAAGAAGGCGGCGCCGCGCGGATCGGACCGCAAGCCGCTGATGCTCGGGCGGATCGCCGACAAGGTGCCGGTGGGGCTCGTCGGGTATCTTGCGGGCGAGCCGGTGGCGTGGGTGTCGGTGGCGCCGCGCGAGACGTTCAACTCCAGCCTCGCGCCTGAGCCGAAGGAGGCCGACGGCAGGGTGTGGGCGCTCACATGCATGTTCATCCGCCGCACCCATCGCGGGCAGGGATTCGGGCATCAGCTGATCGCGGCGGCGATCGCGGTGGCGCGGAAGCGCAAGGCCGACCTGCTCGAGGCTTATCCGGTCGACCCGGATTCGCCGAGCTACCGGCATATGGGCTTCGTGCCGGCTTTTGCGGCGGCGGGGTTCGAGGCGGCGGGCGAGGTGGGCTCGCGGCGGCACCTGATGCGGTTAACCATAAGCACGCGCGGTGGGGCAAATCGTTAACGAAAGGTTGCGAACTGGCACGGCCATTGCGACGTTCACCTCAGATACGGGAAAACCTGTCCCAAAACGAAACAGGTGTCCCGCTTCCGAACAGGGAAGACGCGTAAATGGCTTACAATGGTACGGGATGGCCGGTCCGACTGGAACGGCGGCAGCAGGAACGCATCAAGCTGATGCGCGGCGCACCGAGCGCCGACTTCGTCAGCCAGCTGATCGTCGAGCGCGACCAGTTGGCGGCAGGTTCGATGAACACGGCAGTCGGCGCTTACGCCGCCACCGGCAAGATCGCTGTGCGGCGCATGCCGGCAGGATATCGCAAAAGCGTGGTGGCCTGAGACGAGGAAGTAGGAGGTAGGGCGATGCGGTCTGGCCCTCGCCTACTTCCTACCTCCTGATTCCTACTTCGTACCTCAGCCCATCGTCACGTCGCGGCCGGCGCCGGTGATCGAGACGGTGAAGCCGGCGACGACGTCGAAGATCGCCATCATCATCAGGATGAAGAAGACCGAGCTCGAGGCGGCGCCGACGAGCAGGAATTCCACGAGGAAAATGATGAACACCACGGTGGAGAGCATGTGCTCGATCACCGAGGAGCGGCCAGTATTGGTCGATTTCAGCACTTCGAAGAAGAGGCAGATCAGCCCCGCGACCAGCATCAGGTCGCCGGCGGTGAGCGCCCACGGCGCGCCCGAAACCATCGGGATGTTCAGCAGCTGAGTCTCGGCCCACGCCGCCGGATTGCCGCCCATGAACAGGAAGGCGAAGAAATTGTAGGCGATCAGCGGGATTAGCAGCAGGGGCGGAATGAAGGCGCCCGAGGACCGACGGCGCTCGGGCGGAATGAACACGGTGTCGGACATCGGCTGGCTCCTCGCGTTTGGTGGCGGGACAATGCCAAAGCCGCGCTGCCGCGGCTAGGGGGTGCGCCGCGCGATCAACGGGAAGATGCGGTGCGGCCCCGGCCGATAGCGGCGGCGGCCAGCAGGGCGAGCACGATCAGCGCCGAGATGATGGCGTTGTAACCGGCGAGCGTAATCCCGAGGAAGCGGAACTGGATGGCATCACAGGGGACGACGCGGGTGGCATTGATGTTGCTGAGATCGCCGAAGCTGACATCGACGCCGGTGCCGGTGCAGGCGGTGGGGCCGGGCCACAGCTTCATTTCGACGCCCGCGTGGTAGCCGCCCATATAGGTCGACCAGATGAAGATCGAGGCGGCGACCAGCAGGCCGACGACCAGCACCGGGCGGGGCAGGCGGTTCCAGAGGAGCAGCACCAGCGCGAGAACCGGCAGGCCCCAGTAATAGGCCATACGCTGCTCGAGGCAGAGCTCGCAGGGGACGAGGCCGCCGATCAGCTGCGAACCCCAGGCGCCCGCGATAGTGGCGAGGGCGACAAGGAAGCTGCCGCCGGCGAGGACCAGGGCACGATCGGCGAAGAGGCCGGTGCGGGCGGGGGTGGCATCATGTGCGGCGCTGGTCACGGCTAGGCTCTCCGGTCGACGTCGGGCGTCATGTTCGCTTGGGCGCCATATTCTCGGGGCAACCCGGCAAGTCAACGGCGGACGCTCTCACGTCCGCGTGCTCATTCGCCCGGGCCGGTGAGGCCGAGTTCGGCCATGACGGCGCGGGCATTGTGGGGTGCATTGTCCTTGTCGGTGGAGACGAAGAAGGCGTTGACGTCGCGGGGCGGCGACGACGCTTCTGGAGCGGTAACGTAGCGGCCTTCGGCGACCGGGCGGCCCTCGGCCCAGGCCTTGAGCCACTGGGCGCGGATCGACCGCTCTTCGGGCGTGTAGGCCTCGGCGCCCGGGGCGCCCTGCAGGCGGGCGTAGGAGAAGTCGGCGGTCTGATCGATATAGGACCACTCGGCCGTATCGGCGACGACGAGCGCGACATTGTGGGCGCGCAGCTGCTCGATGAAGCGGGGCACGGCGAAGCTCTCGTGCCGCACCTCGATGGCGTGGCGGACCTTCGTCACTCCGGTCGCATCAAGGTAAGGCTCGTTCTTCAGCCCTTCGGACTTGCCGGCGAGGGCGAGGAGCGCCGCGGGCGTCTGGGGCAGGAGTTCGAGGAAGGTCTCGACCCGGTCGGGATCGTATTTCGTGTTGCCGGGCAGCTGCCAGCAGAAGGGCCCGAGCTTCCTGCCCAGCGCCAGCACGCCCGAGGCGAGGAAGTTGGCGACCGGGATTTCGACGTCCTTCAGCCGCTTGATGTGGGTGACGAGCTGGTGGCCCTTCACCGAAAAGACGAAGTCGTCGGGCGTCGCGGCAGCCCAGTTCTGGAAGCTCTGGGCCTTCTGGTGCGAATAGAAGGTGGCGTTGATCTCGATATTGCCGAGCCGGGCCGAGGAGTAAGCGAGCTCGTCCTTCTGCTTCAGGCCCTTGGGATAGAAGTTGTCGCGCCAAGGCTCATACACCCATCCCGCAGTACCCAGCCGGATCGTCCCTGTCATCGCGTTCTCCCGAAATGCGCGGCCAATCTGGCGATGTTGGCGGGCCGGGGCAAGTACGGACCCGATTGAATGCGACAGGCGGCTATGGCTAGTGTGCGGCCGCCGGGGGGCATAATTCGAGGGATTCACAAATGCGTCGACTTCTTCTTGCCGCTGGCGCCGTGCTGGCGCTGGCCCTGCCTGCCGCCGCGCAGGACATTGGCGGCGACTACAATGTGGACGGCACCAATCTCGACGGCTCGCCCTACAAGGGCACCGCCAAGATCGTGCTGACCAGCGAAACCACCTGCGAGATCTACTGGACCACCGGGCAGACCACGTCGCAGGGCATCTGCATGCGCAACGGCCCGGCATTTTCGGCCGGCTACGTGATGGGCAACTCGATCGGCCTCGTCATCTACCGCGTGATGGACGACGGCTCGATGCAGGGCCTGTGGACCATCGCCGGCCAGCCCGGCAGCGGCACCGAGAACCTGACGCCCCAATAAGCCACGCGGGCGCATCGGAGTGATCGCGCCGGCCTAGAGCTGGCGCGACCACTCGAAGGTGAGCACCGGCACGTTGTGGTCGGGGCCGAGCGCCTTCTTTTCGGCGATGCGGGCATCGAGCTCGACCTTGTTGCGCCCGCTCTTGCGGGCGAGCGTGGTGGTGGAGGCGTCGGGCACGGAGCCGCGGCCATAGCGGTAGAGCGCAATGTCGCTGAGATGGCCGCGGCGGGCCCTGGCGAAGGCGCGCCAGCGGAAGGCGCTGTCGGTACCGTAAACCCCGCACAGGTCCTCATCATAGCCGCCGATGTGCCAATACGTGTTCCGGGTGAGGACGAAGCTGTTGGGGTGCGGGTTGGGCAGCCACCATTTGCCCCGGGTGGTCCGCCCGGTACGGGCCTCGCGTCGGTGCAACGTGTAGATGCTGTCCTCGGTGATGCGGCCGCGATCGATCTTGTCAAAAAGGCGCGTGGCGACCACCTCGTTCAGCGCGTGATCCATGTCGGTGAGCAGCAGCCATTTGCCCACGGCCCGGTCGGCGGCGAGGTTGCGGGCGCCATGCTGATGCCACGGCTGGTCGACAGTGACACGGTAGATCGAGAGCTGCGGCATGCCCGCCGGACGCGGCACGTCGATGGCCGGTCCGGTCGGTGAGGCGTCATCGACGATGACGATTTCCACGCGGGCCTTCAGGGCCTCCGGCCAGGCAGCCCAGTGCCGGTAGTGAATGCCGAGCATGCCGGGATTCATGTAGTAGGCGAGGCAGAGCGACAGGTCGGGCACGGGGCGGATCTCATTCGAGCGCCGCGACAGTCGACCTGCTTTCAGGCCAAGTAAATGGCCATAGGCGCAGGCCTGTGGGAAACCTCGGCTAGGGCCAGAGCATCTGGCGCTGCCAGCCGTCTGGCTGCCGGTCGTAGCGCAGGCGGCGGTGGCGGCGGTCGCGGTCGCCTTGCCAGAACTCGACGGTTTCGGGCGCTACGGCGTAGACCGACCAGCTTGGGGCGCAGGTTTCGGGGACGACCTGCAGGGCGTGGAGCGTTGCGGCTAACCGGTCCTCGAACTCGGTGAACGAGCTCAACGGCTGGCTTTGCCGGCCGAGGAGCGCGATGGCGCGGGCCGAGGGCGAGCGGGCGAGGAAATCGGCGCGGCAGGCATCGGCGTCGAGCCGCACCGCCTGCCCGCGGAGGCGGACCTGCCGGGCGAGTTTTGGCCAGTAGAAGGTCAGCGCCACGGCCGGGCTGGTGGCGAGCTGGCGGCCCTTGGGGCTTTCCGCATCGGTGGCGAAGTGCCAGCCGTGCGCGTCGAGATCCTTGAGGATCAGGGTGCGGGCATCGGGCCAGCCATCCTCACCGATGGTCGAGAGCGTCATGGCGTGCGGCTCGGGCACGCCGCATTCGACGGCGAAGCGCAGCCATTGCCAGAACATGTCCTGGGGGGCGTCGGGCGCCGCCTCGGCGTGGAGGGGCCAGGCCGGACCGGGAATGCTCGGCAGGCTGCGGAGCAGGGCGCGCGGGGAGGGTGGGTCGTCGAGAACGGCGTCCATCAGCTTTCCCCGACGATGAGGCGCAGCGAACCCTCGAAGAAGGGCTGGGTGCGGAGCGCGCCGAAATGCCGGTCCCAGACGCCGGTTTCAAGGTCGTGCGACAGCGCCTTGACGAAGCGGTCGCCGACTTCGGGAGCAACGAAGCTCCAGGCCGAGTTGGCGAGCCGGGCGCCGGGATCGAGCAGTTTTTCGGGCCGGCCGTAATAGGCTTCGCCAAAACCGTCGGTGCACTCGAGCGGGATCGGGACGGGCACGACGCGGGTGCGGCCGCCCAGCGCGCTGGTGATGGCGTCGATCGGCGGGTAGCGGCGGGCTTCGACGGCGATCGGCTCGGGGGCGTAGCGGTCGAGCCAGAAGGTATGGAGGGCAGCGGGGTCGCAGCACAGCACCAGCACCGGGCCGCGGGTGACGCGGCGCATTTCGCCGAGGCCGGCCGCGAGGTCCTTCCACTGGTGGACCGAGAAGGTGGTCATGCTGGCGTCGAAGCTTTTGTCGGCGAAGGGGAGGCTCTCGGCGACCGCGTCGATGGCGGGGTTGAGATGGGCCGGGCGCTGGGCCCGCATCGAGGCGGAGGGCTCGACGGCGGTGACTTCGAGGTCGGTCGGCTCGTAGGAGCCGGCGCCGGCACCGACATTGAGCAGGGTTTTCGCCGGGCCAATGGCGTCGCGGAGGAAGCGCGCGATATGCGGGTCGGGCTGGCGGTAGCGGGTGTAATTCGTGCCGATGGCGCCGTAATTGGCGTCGCCCGCGCTGCCGTCAGAATGTCGCTTATCCATGTCTGTCCCCTGTTCGCTCAAATCACATCGTCAATTCGGTAAGCGCCAGAAACCATTGGAACGGGCGGCGCTCAAACGATATGTTCGAACAGTTCTTGTTCGGAAAACTCACATACGATCATGGCCCGCCGCCTGCCTTCGCTCAATGCATTGCGTGCCTTCGAGGCGGCTGGCCGGCACAGGCGGATGACGCTCGCGGCCGATGAGCTGAACGTCACTCACAGCGCCATCAGCCGGCAGGTGCAGCACCTCGAGGATGTGCTCGGCGTGGCGCTGTTCGAGGGGCCGCGGAACCGGCTGGAGCTGACCGATGCCGGGGTGCGGCTGCTGGCGGGGCTGGGGCCGGCCTTCGACCAGATGGATATCGCGGTGCAGTCGGTGGCGGAGACGTCGGACGGGCTGCTCGATGTGTCGTGCCCCGGCACCTTCACCATGCGCTGGCTGATCCCGCGGCTCTACCGCTTGCGCGAACTCCATCCGGGGATCGAGGTGCGGCTCTCGGCGACGACGCGGCCGGTCGATTTCCAACGCGACGGGGTGGATGTGGCGATCGCCATCGGTCGCGATCCGTGGCCCGACGAGGCCGAGGCGGCGCCGCTCTTTGCGGAGCGCACCGGGCCGGTGCTGGCGCCGGGGCTGGCGGCGCGCGGGGATTTTCGCGGGCTGACCCTGCTCCACTCGCGCACGCGGCGCACGGCGTGGCGGGAATGGGCGGAGGTGGCGGGCGCCCAGGTCGATGATGGGGCGGGGCTCGAATACGAGCATTTCTACTTCATGCTCGAGGCGGCGTCGGCCGGGCTCGGCGTGTGCATCGCGCCCTGGCCACTGGTTGCCGACGATATCCGAGCGGGGCGGCTGGTGGCGCCGCGCGGCTTCATCGCAAGCGGCAAGAGCTATGTGGTGCGGCGGCGCAGCCGGACCCACCGGAAATCGGCGTTGTTCTGCGACTGGCTCGCAGCCGAGGCGCAGGCATTCGAGGCGCTGCCGGTGCCGTGAGCGGGCTCGGTTTGGGTGTTGCGGCGCGCGCGAAGCCCGCTATAAAGGCCCCCGCGCTGCGGGCGTGGCGGAATGGTAGACGCAGCGGACTCAAAATCCGCCGTCAGCGATGACATGTCGGTTCGAGTCCGACCGCCCGCACCAACTCCCCCGATTTCATCGGACGACCGCGCCGGCCCTCGGATGGGCCCGGTCGCCTACGAATGCGGCTAAGCATTTGTTTGTACGAACCCAAGGTATGTTGAGGTTACCGGCGGGCCTCTAAAGTCCAGCTATTGTCGGAATTTGCGGACGCCTTCGTACCGACGTGATGATGGCGCCCGATATTGCCTGTGCTGTGATGTATTTACCAATTGCTGACGGAGGGCAATTCACTGGGTTCAGGGCCGTGGACGCGGCATTTCTAGTTGGGGTGTTTCCAGAAGGGGCCACTATGAACGCCGATACACAGGTGCCCGCCGTTCCGGTCGACGGACTGGCGCTGGCGCTCGTCACCGCATCGAGCGTGCCGGTATTGCTGCTCGATGGCCAGCTCACGGTGATCGCTGCGAGCGACTCGTTCTGCTACGCGTTCCATATCGATCCGAGCCGGGTGCCGGAGCGCCAGCTGTCGGAGCTCGGCAAGGGCGAGTGGGACAATCCGCAGGTGCGGGCCCTGCTGCGCTCGACCATGCTGGGCTATGCCCGGGTCGGCGCCTACGAGATGGAGCTGAAGCGCAAGGATCGCGAGCCGCGGCGGCTGGTGCTGAACGCGGTGAAGCTCGATACGGGCGATTCGAAACTGGTGCGCATATTGTTCAGCGTCACCGACATCACCGGCGAACTCGCCGCCGAAGCGCTGCGGCAGAAGCTGGCGGCCGAAAAGGCGGCACTCCAGCAGGATATCCAGCATCGCATCGCCAATGGGCTGCAGATCATCACCAGCGTGGTGCTGCAGACGGGACGCGAACTCGGCTGGCGCGGCCAGCCCAGCGACATGGCGCTGGCGATGGCGGCGGTCGAACGGCGGCTCACCGGGGTGAGCGAGGGCGATATCGAGGTCGCGGCCTATCTCGGACAGCTCTGCGACAGCCTCCAGGCGGCGATGATCGATGATCCGCTGCGCATCGCGCTGAAGGTCGAAGCCGATTTCGGTTTCCGGGCGGCCGAAGACGCCAAGGCGCTGGGACTGATCGTCACCGAACTGGTGATCAACGCCCTGCGCCATGCCTTCCCGGAGGGGCGGGCCGGGTCGATCACGGTGCGCTACCGGCTCGAGGATGGGCAGTGGGCCATGTCGGTTGCCGATGACGGCGTCGGCATTCCGCGGCAGCCCGGGCGGGCGGGTATCGGCACGAGCGTTGTCGAGGTGCTGGCGCGACGCCTGCGGGCCAACACCACGCTCGTCAGCAGCAGCGCCGGTACGACGGCTTCGGTGGCTGGCACGCGTAGCCTGCCGGCCCATGTTCAAAAGGTCGCGGCGGCCGGCGGTCGCTGAGGGGGCAGCAGCGAGCGCCGGCGCCGGGGTCAGCCCTCCGCCCGCGCCACGAGGTTGCCGCCCCTCTCCTTGGCGGCTTTCAACGCGGCGCTGGCGGCGCCAACCAAATCTTCGAGCTTGCGGTGGGTTCGCGTGCCGGCGAGGCCGACGCTGATCGAGAGGCTCAGCGGGTTCTCCTCCGTCCCGAACGGCAGGGCGGCGAAACCCTCGCGGATCTGCTCGAACACGGCCGTGATGGTTTGCGGGTTGGTGTCGAGCAGGATGACCGAGAACTGGTCGCCGGTGTAGCGCGCCACCACGTCGATCCGCCGTAACCGCCCGACCAGGGCCTGGGCGAGGCCGCGGATGATACGGTCGCCGTTGACGTGGCCGAGCTGCTGGTTGGCGGCCCGCAGGTTGTCGAGATCGACGAGCGCGAGGGTGATTTCGCCGCCCGTGCGCCGGCAGCGCTCGACCTCATGCGACAGGCGGACCATGAACTTCGAGTAGTTGAGGAGGCCGGTGAGACCATCGCGTTCGAGCAGCGAGCGGAGCGCCATGGCGCGGCGGGCCCGCAGCGTCACCAGCGAGACGAGCGTGCGCCCGTCGATCGGCTTGCGGATGAAGTCGTCGCCACCTTGCACCCGGGCTTCAAGCTGGAGGTGCGGGTCGGATTCGGTCGAGACGAAGACGATGGGCAGCGACAGCTCGCGACGGGACTGGCGGATGACCTTGGCGAGGTCGATGCCGTTGATCTCCGGCAGGTGGATGTCGAGCAGCACGAGGTCGGGCGAGAGCGCGGCGATCCGTTCGAGCGCGAGGCTGCCATCGGTCAGCACCTCGGTCTCCATGCCGGCGGCCTGAAGTTCGAGCGCGTAGGCCTCGCCGAGCAGCCGGTCGCCGTCGATGATGAGGATGGAGTAGGGGCGTTCGTGCAGGCGCGGCGCGACGTCGCCGAGCCAGTCGGCCAGTTCGACCACGTCGAGCGGCTCGGGCAGGATGCCGCTGACGCCGGCGCGGGTCGCGGCGAGCTGGCGGTGGAAGGTGGCGCCGGCCGACAGCAGCAGCACCGGGATGCGCAGCGAATAGTTGCGGGCGATCTGCAGCGCGCCTTCGACATCGTCGCTGATCAGCGCAGCGGCGACGCGGCCATCCTTCAGCATGCCGGCGTCGATGGGTACGGTGGCGTCGATCGGGGTGTAGCCGAGGCCGGTCACCACGGCAGCGAGGCCGGGGTAGCGCGACTTCTGCGCCACGATGAGGATGCCGTCATGGGCCCGGTCGGCGGCGGCATCGTATTGCGGATTGAACGACGTGTTGATGTTCGCCTCGCGCGAAAAGAGGGCGTCGGTGCGCCGGCGGAGTGTCGGGGCCGGATGGGTGGCGGTCGCTTCGCGAATGGTCGAGATCACCGCCTGGCAGCCGCGGGCGAGGTCGGAATAGGCGAGATTGCCGACGCTGCGCTCGAGTTCGGCCGCGGTGGCACTCACCTTATCGAAGCCGAACGTGCCGGCGGCGCCGGCGAGGCTGTGGGCGATCCAGCGGATCTGCTCGGTGGAGTTCGACCCCATGCCGTTCTGGGAGAAGCGCATCGACAGGTCGTTGAGCACCGATGACTGGTGCGCGGTGCGCGTGCGGAACTGCTGGTGCAGGGCGCTGCGCCGGGCTTCGAACGATTCGTTCATATCATCACCACCATTTGCCGGCCGGTCTTGAGAAGTTCGCCGAATTCGTCGGGCGAGACGGGGTGCCCGAAATAATAGCCCTGGGCGTCGTCGCACTCGTGCTCGCGGAGGAAGTTGCGCTCCTCGAAGGTCTCGACGCCCTCGGCCACCACACGCATGTTGAGGCTGCGGGCGAGCGCGATGACGGCGCTCGCGACGCGGGCCCGCTCACCGGTCTTGCCGATCTCGCGGATGAAGGACTTGTCGATCTTGAGCGTGTCGACCGGGAAGCGATGGAGATGGCCGAGGCTCGAATAGCCGGTGCCGAAATCATCGACCGCGACACGGATGCCGCGGCTGCGCAGGGCCTTGAGGGTCGAAGCGGTGGAGACGCCGTGCTTGATCAGCACCGTCTCGGGCACTTCGAGTTCGAGGCAGGCCGGATCGAGCCCGGTTTCGGCGAGGATTTCGAGCACCGTGCGCAGGAAGTTCTCGTGCCGGAACTGCGCGGCCGAGACGTTCACCGACATGGTGAAGCCGGCGCCGTGCGTTTCGGACCAGGCCCGGCCCTGCTCGCAGGCCATTTTCAGCACCCAGGCGCCGATCGGCAGCATCAGGCCGCTATCCTCGGCGGTCGGGATGAAGCGCGAGGGCTCGACGAGGCCGAGCACCGGATGGGTCCAGCGCAGCAGCGCCTCGGCCCCGGTGATGGCGCCGGTCTTGAGGTTGATCTTGGGCTGGTACTGCACGTCGAGTTCGCGCCGGTCGAGGGCGCGGCGCAGGCTGTCCTCGATCTCCTGCCGCTCCTGGGCCCGGAGGTTCATGGCGGGGCGGAAGAACTGATAGGTCTGCCGGCCGCTCTCCTTACTGCGATACATGGCGGTGTCGGCGTTCTGGATCAGCGCGCGGCCATCCTCCCCGTCCTCGGGGTAGATGGAGATGCCGACGCTGCCGGTGATGCGCAGTTCATGGTCGTCGATGACGTGCGGCTCGGCGATGGCGTTGAGCATGCGGCGGGCGCTGATCGCCGCGTCCTGCGCCAGCTCGACCTCGGAGAGCAGCACGGTGAACTCGTCGCCACCCTGGCGGCTGACGGTGTCCGACCCGCGGACGCATTCGAGCAGGCGCTTCGCCACCGATTGCAGCAGCTTGTCGCCCATGAAGTGGCCGAGGGAATCGTTGACGTGCTTGAACCCGTCGAGGTCGATGAACAGCACCGCGACCTTCTTGCGGTGCCGCGGGGCAATGGCGATGGCGTTGGTCAGCCGGTCCTCGAAGAACATGCGGTTGGGCAGGCCGGTGAGGAAATCGTGGCGGGCCGAATGGCTCATCTGCTCGGCCTGGGCGCGGGCGGCGCTGGCATCGCGGAACACCATGACCTCGCCGCTGGTGCGGCCGTTGCGGTCGCGGATCGGCGCGATCGAACCGGCGATGGGCACCTCGTCGCCGCTGCGGCGGAGGAGGACGCAGTCCGGGTGAAGTTGCGCCACCCGGCCGGTGCGGCCGACGCCGATGCCGGAACTGCGGTCGGGGTCGGTGAGCGGCCGATCGTCGAGCAGGCGGATCACGTCGGTGACGGGGCGTCCGGTCGCCTCCGCGGCAGACCATTCGGTCATCACCTCGGCGGCGGAGTTGATGAAGGTGACCTTGCCGCTCTCGTCGGAGCGGACGACGCCGTCGCCGATCGAGTTGAGGGTGAACTCGGCGCGCTCCTTCTCCATCAGGAGGTCATCTTCCATGGCGCGGCGCTCCATCGAGTAGCGGAGCGCCCGGCGGAGGCCGCGGGCGTCGATCTGGCCCTTGACCAGATAGTCCTGCGCGCCCTCGTTCAGCGCCTGCACGGCGAGCCCTTCGTCGTCGCGGCCGGTGAGCACCACGATGGGGACGCGCGGAACCAGCGCCCGTACGCCCTGCAGCGACTGAAGGCCCTCGGCATCGGGCAGCCCGAGATCGAGCAGCACGACATCGGCCTCTTCGGTGGCAAGGTAGTCGCTTGCCGCCTCCAGGGTCTGGACGGCGCGCACCTGGTAGCCGGCCGGGGAGGGATCGCGCAGCATCTCCCGCAGCAGCCGGGCATCGCCGAGGTTATCCTCGACCAGCAGCACGGTTACTGTATTGCCGATCATGACAGCCTCGGCAACTTCACTATCGCCAGCCAGAAATTGTCGATCGTCTTGACGACTTTCATGAACTGGTCGAGGTCCACTGGTTTTGTGATGTAGCAATTTGCGTGCAACTGGTAAGAGCGGATGATGTCTTCTTCGGCGGAGGAGGTGGTGAGGATCACCACCGGAATGGATTTGAGTTCGGCATCGAGCTTGATCTGCTCCAGCACCTCGCGGCCGCTCATGCGCGGCAGGTTGAGGTCGAGGAGGATCAGGTCGGGGCGCGGCGCCTCGGCGTGCGTGCCGTCGCGGTTGAGGAACAGCATAGCCTCGATGCCATCGATGGCGATGTGCAGGTTGTTCTGCACCTTGGCGTCGCGCAGGGCTTCACGGGTCAGCCGGATATCGCCGGGGCTATCCTCAACCAGGAGGATTTCGATCGGTGTCGCCTCGTTGGGATTGGGGATCACTGCAATACCCTTTCTGGGAGTGCCACGTGGAATGTCGATCCGGGCCCTGTATTGGGTTCGACCCAGATGCGGCCTCCATGCCGCTCCGCTATCTTCTTGCAGAGCGTGAGGCCGATGCCGGTGCCTGAATATTCGTCCCGGCTGTGGAGCCGCTGGAACATCAGGAAAATCCGTTCGGAATATTTGGGGTCGATGCCAATGCCATTGTCGCGCACCGAGAAAATCCACTCATTGCCGTCGCCGCGATTGGCCGAGACGTGCACTTCCGGCCGCTCCGGGGTGCGGTACTTGATGGCGTTGCCGACGAGGTTCTGGAACAGCTGGATCAGCTGGGTGCGGTCGGCCATGACGCGCGGGAGCTGGTCGCAGAGGATGACTGCGTCATTGTCGGCCACGGTGCCTTCGAGGTTGCGCACCGCCTCGTCGAAGGCCTCGCGGCTCGAGACTTCGGCCAGCGGCTTGCCGGCGGTTTCGACGCGGCAATAGGCCAAGAGGTCGGAGATCAGCGCCTGCATGCGTCGCGCGCCATCGACCGCGAATTCGATGAAATCGTCGGCGTCGGCATCGAGCTTGCCCTTGTAACGCTGGCCGATCAGTTGGGTGTAGCTCGCCACCATGCGCAGCGGTTCCTGCAGGTCGTGCGCCGCGATATAGGCGAATTGCTGCAGCTCCTCGTTGGAGCGGGCGAGGGCTTCGGCGCGCCGCGCCTCCGCCTCGCGCTGGGCCACCAGCAACTGCACCTGCTTGCGCTCAGTGATGTCCATGATGACGCCCTGCATGTCCTGCGGCGCGCCGTCGGCACTGCGATGGAGGCGGCCGCGCGACACCAGCCAGCGGATCGAGCCGTCAGGCAGCATGATGCGATACTCGACATCATAGGGGCGGCCGGACTCGAGCGTGGCTTTCACCGCCGCATCGATCTGCGGCATGTCGTCGGCCATGATGCGGGCGGCGACGATGGGCCGGGTGATCGGCTCGTCGGGGCTGAAGCCGAAGAGCCGGCGGTATTCCTCGGACCAGTCGATCTCGCCGGTCGCGATGTTCCAGGTCCAGGTGCCCATGTCGGCCACTTCCACCGCCATGCGGTGGCGCTCCTCGGCGAGGCGCAGGGTCTTTTCGCTCTCGATCCGGGCGGTGACGTCCATGATGACGCCCTGCATGTCGATCGGCTTGCCGTCGGCGTCGCGGTGGACGCGGCCGCGGGCGACCAGCCAGCGCACCTGCCCGTCGGGCCAGATGATGCGGTACTGGATATCGTAGGGGATGTTCTTTTCGAGCGCGCCATTGATCGCCGCATCGATCTTGGGCTTGTCCTCGGGGTGGATGTGGGCGGTGATCGCGTCATAGGTGAGCACGGCGTCGGCCGGCAGGCCGAACAGGCGGCCGAACTCGGGCGACCAGGTGATCTCGTCGCTCGGCAGCTTCCACAGCCACGTGCCCATCTCGGCGACCTCGACGGCCATGCGGTGGCTCTCTTCGACGATGCGCAGGGCCCGTTCGGCCTCGATGCGGGCGCTGAGATCGGCATTGGTCGCCGTCAGTCCGGCATTGTTTTCGGCCAGCACGGCGTTGCGGGCCGCAAGCTCTTCGCTCATCGCCTTGATGCGGGCGGCATCGCCGAGCCGCAGCCGCACGTTGCGCATCACCACATAGATGAAGATGGAAAAGACCAGCAGGCTTGCGAGCAACAGCCCGCGATTGGCCGCATCGGTCCAGTCGCCCGCGGCGCGGAAATGGATCAGGAAGCCAGCAGCCGCAGTCGAGAGCCCGGCGACGGCAGTCGTTCCGGCCAGAAGCGGAATTGAGCTCTGGAACACGCAGAGCGCCAGTGGCAGCGAGAATAGCCGCGCCACCATCAGGTCTGACGACATGGCGATGTCGACGATGGCTATTGCCGCCGTCAGAATGACGATCGTTATCTGAAGAACTTGCTGCCTGGTCATAAGTAATCTCAACCCTCAGGTCCGGTGACCTGGCGGCGGCACTTAAAGACAATAGGCAATCGGTACGGCTTCTGCCGATCGATAAACATAGGGCACCCTCCTGTTGGAACGGTGCCAGAGTATAAAATTGTCGACTATCAGCTTATTTGCTTTGCCGGATACGAAAACTTAAGAAACGTTCGTTAAGAGCGCATGGTCCACTCGCAACGGGTGCCGACAGCGATCTGGCGCGCGTAGACGAAGCGCCCGGTTACACTCCCCCAAGCTCCGGCTATAGAATTATCCGAACCAGAGGGGATTCTCATGCCGACCAGTAGCCATCTGTCTGCAGCCGATCGCGGGCAGGCGACGATCACCGACATCAAGGCCATGCGGCTCGACAGCGGTTTCTGCCTCGTTCGTATTGATACGGATGCGGGGATTTCGGGCTATGGCGAGTGCGGCGACCTCGATGGCGACCTCGTGCGCGCCGCGATCCTGACGCATGGCAAAGGCGGCGCGCGGCTGCCGCATCTTCAGCTCGTGGGCAAGGATCCGCTCGATATCGGGGTGCATCACCACAACATGTTCTACGCCTATCGCCAGCGGCCGGCGCATATCATGGTGTGCTCGGGCCTCGACATGGCGCTGTGGGACCTCGCCGGCAAACTGCTGGGCCAGCCGGTCGCCAAGCTGCTCGGGGGCGCCATGCGCACCGAGCTCGAGCTCTATTCGCACTGCCCGCACTTCGACCTGACCGATGCCGGCGCCTGGGCCGAAGCCGCCGCCGACCTCAAGTCCGACCCGCACGGGTTCAAGACCTTCAAGGTCGATATCCATGACGCGATCGGCGTCCACATGCAGGAATATGTGCCGAGCCTGTCGCCGGGCGACATCCGCAAGATCCGCCGCTCTTACGAGCTGGCCCGTGAGCACCTCGGCGAGGACATCGACATCATAGTCCACTGCCACAACGAGCTCGACACCCCGAGCGCCATCGCGGTGGCCGAGGTGGTGGAGGACATCAAGCCGATCTACTACGAGGACCCGCTGCAGCCGGGCTTTTCGGAGAACTGGCTGGCGCTGCGCAAGGCGACCAACATCCCGATCATGACGGGCGAGAATATCGAGCTGCCCGAAGGCGCGCTGCCCTTCCTGCAGCACCAGGCGGTCGATTGCCTGCAACCCGACATCATCTCGTCGGGCGGCATCACCGGGACAAAGAAGATCGCCGACCTCGCCGCCCTCTACCGCACCCCGATCACCCTCCACAACGTGAGCGGCCTCCTGATGAACGCCGCGAGCCAGCAACTCGCCGCCTCAGTCTTCAACTGCCCCCGCATCGAATGCACCCGCCGCGCCGACGCGCTCCCCTGGGCCGTCCCCAACCCGCTGAAGGTCGCGGACGGCAAGATGCAGGTCTCGACCGCGCCGGGATTGGGCGTGGACCTCGACCCGGCATTCCTCGAGGCGAATCGCTACAAGGGCGAGACGGGGTGGATGTAAGGAGTTTCGTATTTCTTAGAAGGCTAATCGTCAGGACAATATGTTTCTCTTCCTGCCCTGACGGTGCAACCCCATGACTCGAAGCATCGGCGGTTGACGATATCCTGCGGAACTCGGTGTCGCGGCTAAGGTTTTGCGGGTGCGCGACCCGTTTTCAGCGAGTGGGACTATGTCAACTGCAGCAGCAACGGCGGGACGGCCGTCGAAGAACCGTCCTTTCATTTCAAACTTCGGCTTCCAGGTCCTGGCGGCGATGGTGCTCGGCCTCGTGCTGGGCTACATCGCCCGCCAGATGGGCCCCGACGCCGCCGGCAACCCCAACTGGCTGGCGCAGACGCTCCAGCAGGTAGGCTCGATCTTCGTGACGCTTCTGCGCACGCTCGTGCCGCCGCTGGTGTTCACCGCGATCGTCGCCTCGATCGCCAACCTCCGCCAGCTGCAGAATGCGGCGAAGCTCGTCTGGCAGACCCTGCTGTGGTTCGCCATCACGGCGCTGATTGCGGTGCTGATCGGCATCGTGCTGGGCCTCGTCATCCAACCCGGCGTCCACACCGGGATCACAGATGCGGCCGCGCATGCGCCCTCATCGAGCGGCACCTGGCTCGATTTCCTCAAGGGGCTCGTCCCCTCGAACATTTTCGGCATCACTGCCTCGACTTCGGTGAAGGATAGCGGTGCATCGACCAGCCTCAGCTTCAACGTGCTGCAGATCCTCGTGGTGTCGATCGCAGTCGGCGTCGCGGCGCTGCAGGTGGGCGAGAAGGCCGAGCCGTTCTTCGTCTTCACCCGCTCGCTGCTGGCGATTGTCCGCAAGGTGCTGTGGTGGGTCATCCGGCTGACGCCGCTCGGCACTATCGGCCTCCTCGGCAACGCCGTGGCCCAGTATGGCTGGGATGCGCTGGCGCAGCTCGGCTGGTTTGCGGCCGCGATCTATATCGGGCTCGCCATCGTCATCGCCGTAGTCTACCCGGCGCTGCTTGGCCTCCATGGGCTCAATATCGCGACCTTCTTCAAGAAGGTCTGGCCGGCGACGCAGCTCGGCTTCGTCTCCCGCTCATCGATCGGCACGCTGCCGGTGACCGAGCGAGTGACGGAAGAAGCGCTGGGCGTGCCGCATGAATATGCGGCCTTTGCGGTGCCGCTCGGGGCGACCACCAAGATGGATGGCTGCGCCGCCATCTACCCGGCGATCGCGGCGATCTTCGTGGCGCAGTTCTACGGCATCGAGCTCGGCGTCACCCAGTATGTGCTGATCGCCTTCGTGTCGGTGATCGGCTCCGCCGCCACGGCCGGGCTGACCGGCGCGACGGTGATGCTGACCCTGACGCTGTCGACGCTGGGCCTGCCGCTCGAAGGCGTCGGCCTGCTGCTCGCCATCGATCCGATCCTCGACATGGGCCGCACCGCGGTCAACGTCACCGGCCAGGCGCTGGTGCCGCTGCTGGTGGCGAAGCGCGAGGGCATCCTCGATCTCGCGCGTTACAACGCCACTGAGTCGATCGATGTGCTCGACAACGAGCCGGCGACAATCGGCGCTCGCGTGGTGCCGGCCGAGTAAATCGCGGGGTACCGCGCTTGCTCCATCGCGGGCTTGCCCATAAACCTGCAGGGAACCAACCCCTGCAGGTGCTGACTTGGATTTTCAGTATGCTTTTCATCCCGGTGAGCTCGACCGGGCGGCGCAGCTTCGTGCCGGGGATGCGGCGCGGCAGGATGGGCGGGCGCTGACGCTGGTGTTCTGGAAGGGCAAGCTGCTGGCCGATGCGCAGGGCAAGGCGGCGCTGGTCGGGCTCGATCATCCGGCGCTCACCGACAGCCGCGAGGCGCCGATCTTTGTCGGGTTGACGCCAGATGGGCCGCGGTTCGCCGCCGATATCCCGCTCTGGATTCCGTTCGAGGACGCAACGACGATCGGGCAGTTCGTCGACCAGTCCCAGCAGGTGCATCCCGGGTTTCCGGATGCGAAGTTCGTCGAGATCCGCGGGCTGATGCCGTCGCTGTCGCGGCTCGATGGCGAGGTGATCGCGACCGGCAAGGCGATCCTGCAGTGGAACGCGACGCACCGGTTCTGTTCGAATTGCGGGGCGCCGAGCGCGGTTGAAAGCAGCGGTTGGGTGCGGAAATGCCCGCAGTGCAACACCCAACATTTCCCGCGCACCGACCCGGTGGTGATCATGGTGATCACCCGCGGCGACAAGCTGCTGCTCGGCCGCAGCCCGGCCTGGCCGGAGCGGATGTTCTCGCTGCTCGCCGGGTTCGTCGAGCCGGGCGAGTCGATCGAGGCCGCGGTGCGGCGCGAAGTGCTCGAGGAGAGCGCCATCAAGGTGGGGCCGGTGCGCTATGTGTCGGCGCAGCCCTGGCCGTTCCCGATGTCGCTGATGTTCGGCTGCTACGGTGAGGCCCTGAGCGAGGACATCACCATCGATCCGGTGGAACTGAGCGATGCGCGCTGGGTGCACAAGGACGACGTGAAGCTGATCCTCGCCGGCACCCATCCCGAGATCAACCGGCCGCGGCCGGGGGCCATCGCGGGCGCGCTGATCGAGGCCTGGGCCAACGACAAGCTGCTCGACCCCGATTACTGGGGCAACTAGCCGATGACCGATGTGCAGGCCGCGCCGCGCTCGAGCGCCGGCTGGGGCAGCGGCCTCATCGGCGTCCTGATCTTTTCGGGTTCGCTGCCGGCGACGCGGCTGGCGGTCGCCGATATCGCGCCGCTGTTCCTGACGGGCGCACGGGCGGTGATCGCCGGGCTGCTGGGCGGGGCGCTGCTGCTCGCCATGCGAGCGGCGCGGCCGGCGCGGGGCGACCTCCTCTCGCTCGGGATCGTGGCGTTCGGCGTGGTGATCGGGTTTCCGCTGTTCACGGCGCTGGCGCTGCAGCATGTGACCTCGGCGCATTCGATCGTGTTCATCGGGTTGCTGCCGCTGTCCACAGCTCTGTTCGGCGTGTGGCGCGGCGGCGAGCGGCCGAAGCCGGCCTTCTGGATTTTCTCGCTGATCGGTGCCGCAACTGTCGCCGGGTTCGCGCTCTTCAACTCCAATGGCGGCTCGATGGCGGGCGACCTCTATATGCTGGCGGCGATCGTCGTGTGCGGGCTCGGCTATGCCGAGGGCGCGAAGCTGTCGCGGCGGCTGGGGGGCTGGCAGGTGATCTCGTGGGCGCTGCTGCTCTCTCTGCCGGTGATGGCGGTGCTGACCGCGCTCAACTGGCCGGCGAGCTTCGATGGCGTCGGTGCGCCGGCCTGGGCGGGGCTCGCCTATGTGTCGGTGTTCTCGATGCTGGTGGGCTTCATCTTCTGGTATCGCGGACTGGCGCTGGGCGGCATTGCGGGGGTGGGGCAGCTGCAATTGCTGCAGCCGTTCTTCGGCCTCGTGCTTGCCGGCTTGCTGCTGCACGAGCCCGTCGCCTGGACCATGATTGCCTGCACGGCGGTGGTCGTGTTGTGTGTTGCCGGTGCCAAGCGCTTCGCCTGAACTGGAGTTCGCCGATGGCCTATGTTTCCGGCCGCACTTACCTTGCCATTCCCGGACCGTCCGTCGTGCCCGACCGGGTGCTCGGCGCCATGCACCGGGCCTCGCCGAATATCTACGAGGGCGAGATCGTCGAGACGACGCATGGCATCGTCGCTGACCTCAAGCGGGTGGCGATGACCAAGCACCACGTGGCGATCTACCTCGCCAACGGACACGGGGCGTGGGAAGCGGCCTTCACCAACATGTTCTCGCGCGGCGACAAGGCGCTGGTGGCGGCTTCGGGCCGCTTCGGCATCGGCTGGGCCGAGACGGCGAAGCGCATGGGCGTCGAGGTGGAACTCATCGATTTCGGCAAGTCGGCGGCCGTCGATCCCGTGCGGGTGGCCGAGGCGCTGAGGGCCGACAAGGCGCACGCCATCAAGGCCGTGCTGATGACGCATGTCGATACCGCATCATCGGCGCTGAGCGACGTCGTCGCGGTGCGGAAGGCCATCGACGAGGCCGGCCATCCGGCGCTGCTCGCCGTCGACGCCATCGCCTCGCTCGGCTGCGACGAGCTGCGGATGGATGCTTGGGGCGTCGACGTGCTGGTGGGCGCGAGCCAGAAGGGCCTGATGCTGCCGCCCGGCCTCGCCTTCGTGTGGTTCTCCGACAAGGCGTACGAGGTGGGCCACAATGCCGGCATGCGGACGCCCTACTGGGACTGGGAGCCGCGCGGGACCGCGACCGAGTTCTGGCAGTATTTTGGCGGTACGGCCCCCACCGCGCACCTCTTCGGCCTCAGGGAATCGCTGACGATGATCCTCGAGGACGAGGGACTCGAGGCGGTGTGGGCCCGGCACAACCGGCTGGCCCGAGCGGTGTGGGCCGCGTTCGATGCCTGGGGCGCCGGCACCAATGCCATCAGCCTCAACATGGCCGAGCCGAAGCAGCGCGGCCGTTCGGTGACGGCGGCGCGGATCGGCAATGGCGGGGCCGGTGCGCTGCGCAAGTGGCTCGAGACGGAAGCCGGCGTGACGCTCGGCATCGGGCTCGGCATGGCACTGCCGACCGAGCCGGCCTATGCGGATTTCCTGCGGGTTGCCCATATGGGCCACGTCAACGCCCACATGGTGCTGGGCGCGCTCGCCACGATGGAAGCGGGCATGACGGCACTGGGCATCCCGCACGGGGGCGGCGCTATCGAAGCTGCGGCGGGAGCGTTTGCGAAGGGATAGGACTCCCTGTCGCGGACGTTGAACCCAGAGTTTGTTGCTCCCCCCTCCACCACGCTACGCGTGGTCCCCCTCCCCCGTAAACGAGAGAGGTTCCGCTGTGGCACGATCTTGCCCCACGGGCCTTCTCCCGTTTACGGGGGAAGGTGCCCGACAGGGCGGAAGGGGGAGCAGCACGCGCTGATGACGCTGTGCCGCCTTAGAACCCGGCCGCGGTCGTACCTGCCGTGATCCCCTTGAGGGAGCCGGCGAGGACGCGGGGTTCGGGTTCGGCGAGCATCTTGAAGCCGATCTTGAGGAGCGTGCCGGACTTCAGCTGTTCGAGCCGGGCGGCGTCCACTTCGGCAATGGCGATGCACGTGGTGCCGATGCAGGTGCGCAGCCCGTAGTTGAAGGAGTCGTTGTCGTCGACGGCGCCCGAGACGCCGGTGGCGAAGTCGAGGCCGAGGGGCAGCAGGGCCACCAGCGTCATCTTGCCCGAGGCGGCATCGCGGCCGAGGCTGAACTTCAGCATCGACTGGCCCGACGCCTGGTCGACCAGCGTCTGGTTCAGCGAGCAGGCGGTCTTGCCTTCGGCGACCGCGGCGCACTGGTAGATCCAGTCACCGAAAGTCTGGTCGGGCTGGGCCGTCACTTCCTGCGCCCGGGAAGCGGGGCCGGCGAAGAACAGGCCGGCGCCGGCGGCCACGAGGAGGCCGGCGACGACGCCGGCCCGGATCAGTGTCTTCACGACGACCTTCTTCCTTACCACTTGCCTGCGACCCCCACCTGGCCCTGGTAGCTGGTGAGGCCGGCATCGCCGATCCCCTGCGTACCCGAGACGTCGGTCGACAGCGTGATGTTGTCGCCGATCTTGGTCGAGAAGCCGCCGCCGAGCTCGACGCGAGGACCACCCGAGCCGGTGCTCTGCTCGAAGCCGTCGACGATGACGGTCTTCTTGTCGTTGAGGTCCTGGGCGATGGCGATGTTGGCGTAGGGCTTTACGCCGGCGAACTCGGCTTCCACCCGGACGCCGCCGCGCACCAGCAGAGAGTCGTTGGTGGCGAACTGGACATTGTCGACCCAGGCGCTTTCGACGTCGCCGTAGTCGGTCATCTGGTAGACGAGCTGGCCCCACGGGGTGATCGAGCCGAGGTTCGAGCCGATGGTGTAGCCCGCTTCGAGCGCCGCCAGCGCCGTCATGCCGGCGATCTTGGTGCTGCCCGTGGCTTCGACCGGCAGGATCGTCCAGTCGCTGCCGCCATACTGGCCCACGGCATCGGCATAGAAGCCGCCGGCCGAGAAGGTGGCCTCGACGCCGGCATTCCAGGTGTTGCCCGAGACGTCGGCATCGCCGAGGTCGGTCGCGACGCTGCCCGAGGAGTTACCATAGGAGGCGAGGACGCCGAGGCGGAACATGTCGGTCGCGACGATATCGAGCCCGCCTTCGGCAAAGCCGAGGGTCTGCTTGGAGCTGATCGTGTCGTTGAGGTCGGCATAGGCGCCGCCCGAGCGGAACCAGACGCCATCCTTGCGCTCGGCGCCGATGCGGTCGGCGAAGGTGCCGAGCGTCACGAGGCCGGCATTGTGGTTGAGGCCGGTGAGCGCCGCGAGGCCGTAGGTTTCGTCCTGCACGAAGGCTTCGAGGCCGAAGACCTGGATGTCGCCGGCGCCGAAGAACTGCTCCTCGGTCTGGCCGCCGGTACCTACCACGAGGTCGGTAGTGGCAGTTTCGGTGCGGGGCGCGGCAATGCGGATTTCGCGGCCGTTCTGGGTGACGCGGCTGATCTGCTCGATGCCAGCGCCCGCTTCGATGGTGTTGCCGACGCGGACGAGTTCGATGGCGTCGAGATTGCCGAGCGCCACGGAGCGGTCCGAGAGGCTGACGAGCTGCACAGGCAGCACGCCGCCGGTGAAGTCGTTGCCGACGTTGATCTGGTCGAAATTGACGCCGGCCTCAGGGTCGGCGAGGCCGAAGGCGACTTCGAGCTTGGCGCGGGCGCCGGTCATGATGTTGGCGTCCGGATCGTCACCGGGGCTCACCGAGCCGGGGCCGTCGACTTCGAAATCGACACCGACATCGAGATAGCCCGGCGAGTGGCCCGGCGAGCTCATGCCACCCAGCGACACCGAGCCGTGGAAGTACATGTTGCCGTTGAGCACGCCGTCCTTGAACACGCCGTCGCCGAGGATTTCGAGGGCTTCCTGCGTGGTCTCGCCGTTGACGACGGCGCCTTCCTCCATGGTGAGGTTGCCGTTGATCTTCGAGCCCTCGGCGAAGAAGGCGCTGGCGCCGGCCTCGACGGTGAAGCTCGCGGCGTCGGTCTTGCCCGACCAGGCCGAGCCCTGCGCCACCGTGACGTTGGTGCGGCCGTCTCCGGTCAGCTTGGTCGGATCATCGTAGATGTCGCCCGTGATGGTCTTGTCGGTGCCGAGCCCGCCATTGTCGATCACGAGGTTGACGATGCCGTTGCTGCCGTCGCCGTCGCGGGTGACGAAGAGCAGGGTGTTGTCGTTGTTGGCGACGAAGTAGGCGCCGGTGCCGATGGTGATGTTGGCGATCTTGTCGGCTTCGTCGAAATAGGCCGAGATGTTGGCGCCCGACGAGGTCATCACCGTGCCGATGACGTTGATGTCGCCGCCGTTCTCGACGTTCAGCGCCGAGTGCGTGCCGCTATCGGCGACTGCGGTGATCGAGCCGCCGCTGAGGTTGATGATGCCGCCATCCTTCGCCACCACGCCGCCCGAGATGGTGGTGTCGGTGAAGCGCTGGTTGCCCGAGACGATGACGTTGCCCTTGCCGTCGCCGGTGATCGCGCCCTTGAAGTTGGTATTGGTGTCGCCGCCGGTGATCTCCACCGACTTGCCGCCGAGCGCCAGCGTGGCGCCCGTGGTGCCGTTCTGGTTGGTGAGCTTTGTCAGGTTGGCGGTGCTGCCGGTGATGGCGGAGACGTCGAGCGTCGAGTCCTGGCCGAAGCGGATTTCGCTCGAGCTGGCGATGGCGCCGCCATCGGCGAGGAGCAGCTTGGCGTCCTCGCCCAGTTCGGTGAGGCCCTTGTAGTCGTTGTCGCCGGTCAGCGTTTCCTCGCCCGACGCGAGCTTGATGCCGCCATTGCCGGAAATCGTGCCCGCGAAGCTCGCGCCGTCGGCGCCGTCGAAGGTGAGGCTGTTGTCGCCGAGCAGGATCGAGGCGTCGGCATCGTCGCCGACGAGGCCGTTGAGCGTGCGGTCGCCACCGGCCGTGGAGATGTCGAAGGTGCCGTCGAGATCGAGGCCCGACGAGCTGGCGATGTCGCCGCTGTCCTTGAGGATCAGCGTTGCGCCTTCGGCCACGGTGGTGAGGCCCGTATAGGTGTTGGCGTTGGTGAGGGTCTGCGAGCCCGCGACGATCGTCAGCGCGCCGTCATCGCCCGAGATGACGCCCACGAAGGTGCCGGAGGCATCGGTGATCTTGAGCTCGTTGGCGCCGAGCTTCACCGAGGCGCCGGAGACGCTGCCGGTCAGCTTCTTGACGAGGATCGGGCCGGCATTGTCGCCGAGATCGAACGTGCCCTTCACCTCGACGCCCGAGGAATCCTCGATGCTGCCGCTATCGGCCAGCTTCAGGGTGGTGCCGGTATCGACCGTGGTGGCGCCCTCGTAGGTATTCTCGCCCGAGAGGGTCTGGGTGCCGCCCGAAACGGTGAGGCCGCCTTCGCCGTCGATAGCGCCTGAGAACTCGGTCGAGCCGGCGGTGATGGTCAGCGTCTTCTCGCCGAGCGCCACGTCGCCTTCGCCGGACAGCGTCTTGATCGAGGCGCCCGAGGTGGTGCCCGCGATATCGAACGTGCCGTCGACCTCGACTTCGGACGAGGCCGCGATGCTGCCCGAGCCCGAGAGGCTGAGCGAGGCGTTGTCGGCGACCGTCGTCTTGCCCGTATAGGTGTTGGTGCCGGTGAGCGTCAGGTCGGCATCGACGCTGGTGCCGCCCTGCAGCTTCAGCCCGCCCGCGCCGGCGATGACGCCCGCGAAGGTCGAGGCGCCCGACTGCTCGATGGTGAGGAGCGCGTCGGCCGAGACGGTGATCGTGCCTTCGCCGGCGAGTCCGGCGGTGATGAAGGTGGTGTCCTTGGTGACGCCGACGGTGCTGCCGGCGCCGCCGGTGAAGGTGCCGGTGAGGCTCAGCGAGCCGCCCTCGAAGCTCAGCGCGCCGTCATTGGCGAAGCTCGCGGCGGTGAGCTTCTTGTCGAGCACGAAGGTGCCGTCATTGTCGATGGCGCCGGCCGTGATGTCTTCGCCGATGAGCACAAGGCCGTCATTGTCGATATCGCCGACGGTGTCCTTGGCCATCAGCCAGACGCTGCCGTTCTCGCCGACGGTGATCTTGCCGGTGTCGGCGAGGACGCCCGTCTGGCCGGTCTTGCCCGCCATGGTGACGAGGATGCCCGAGTTGACGACCGTGCCGCCCGTATAGGTGTTGTTGCCGGTGAGGACGAGCTTGCCCAGCCCGCCATAGCCGTTGGGCGAGCCGACGATCAGCTTGCCACCGCCGGCGCTGTCCGAGATGACGCCCGCGATGGTGGCGAAATCCTTGTCGCTCTCGGAATTGTCGACGACGACGATCTGCCGGCTGCCGCCGTTGAGGTCGATATTGTTGCGGAACAGCACGTCGGCATCGGCATAGATCGAGCCGAAGATCAGCGCGGCGTTGTTGGCATCGGCGTCGGAGAAGAAGCCGGTGGTGGAACCCCATTTCAGCGTCTGCGGGGTCGAGGTGCCGCCGAGGTTGATGCGGAGCTGGCCGCCCTGGGCCGCAAAGCCGCCGCTGCCGGTCCACTGCACACGGTTCGACAGCGTGCCGACCTGGCGGTTGAAGTCGCCCTTGGTCATCAGCACGCCGGCGGTGGCGTCGGACAAGTCGCTGGTGCCGCCTGAGGTTTCGCCTTCGCCCGCGAAGGTGATGTTGCTCTTTTCGTGGATGCCGACGCCGAGATCGGCATCCAGCGTGCCGCCGGTGATGATGGTCTTGCCGGTATAGGTGTTGGTGCCGTTGAAGACGACGCGGCCGGGGCCTGCGATGGTGATATCTGCGCCGTTGCCGGTGCCGTTCGAGGCCTCGTTGTAGCTCGCCTTGGAATCGTCGGCGATGCCGCCATTGAAGGTGATGGTCTCGCCTTCGCCGGGGCGCAGGGTGACCTTGGCGCCCTTCATGATGAAGAGGTCGCTGCCCGCTTCCGAGCCGGCCTTGCCGCGCTCGCCGGCGGTGCCGCCCATCACGTCGTTGTCGGAGAATGTGCTGGTGCCCTCGATGGTGAGTTCGCCGCCATCGCGGACGAAGATCGCGCCGCCGAAGCCCGAGCCGCCACCGCCGAAGAGGCCGTCGCCGTCCGCGCCGTCGCCGGCGCCGAAGCCGCCGCGGCCGCCGACGCCCGGCGAGCCGATCGGGGCGTACATGCCGTCGCCGGCGTCACCGCCCGCGCCACCCGCGCCGCCGCCGGCGCCGAAGCCACCGTTACCGCCGGCGCCACCCGCCCCGCCGCTGCCGCCGGTCGAGACCGAGATGCCGCCATCGCCGCCATCGCCGCCGTCACCACCGACGCCGCCGCCGAAGAAGTCGGTGCCGTTGCCGCCATCGCCACCATCGCCGCCGTCGCCGCCCTGGGCCACGCGGCCATCGGCGAGCGCGATGTTCCAGGCGATGAGCGTGGCGGTGTCCTTGGCGAGCTGGACATAGGTCTCGCTGAGCTCGGCCGCATCGGCCGCCGCCTTGATCATGTCGGGCACCGGGATCGGCGCGCCCTTGGGCACGACGTCGGCGCCGATCTGCAGCGAACCCATGGCCGCCTTGATGGCGCCGATCGCCACATCGAGCGTCAGCTGGGGCTGGAAGGGCAGGGCGTTGCTGCCATTGCCGCCATTGCCGCCCGCGCCGCCGGCCTGGCCGGTGCCGCTGCCGTCCGAGCCTTCCTGGCCCTGCTTGCCGTCACCGCCTTCGCCGCCGTTCACGATGGCGTAGATGATGTCGTTATTGGCGCCGTTCATGCCGTTGGTGCCGGTGCCGGTCGACGTCATGCCATTCATCGTGCCGCCGGTGACGAGCGGCGAGGAGAATTTCAGGTTCGAAACGATGGTCGGATCGTCGATGTCGGAGCTGAGGACGACCTTGCCGGTCTGATGGTCGACGCTCACCACGGTGACGCCGGGCTGGATGCCGGGGCCGCTGATCAGCTGGCCGGCCTCGATGCCCTCGGGCAGCGTGCCGTCGACGAAGGTGATGGTGGAGCCCGCGACGTCCTTCACGCCGGTGAAGGAGAGGCTCGAGGGCACTTCGTCGCCGGTCAGCTGGTTGCTGAGCGTGACGGTGGTGACGGCCTTGCCGTCGACCATGTTGGTCGAAACACTCTGGATCTTGGTGTTGGGCGGAATACCGGTGCCCGAGACGATCATGCCTTCCTTCAGCGTCTCGTTGGCGCGCGGCAGCACGATGGTGTTCGAGCCGATCGAGGCGGCGATGGTGGCGGCGTTGAAGCCCGAAATGCTGGTGCCCGAGGGCACGACCTTGTCGATGGTCACGGTCTTGCCGTCCTGGCTGACCGCGGTGATCTTGGCGCCATCTGGGATGCCGGTGCCGGTCACCGTCATGCCCACTTCGAGCGTGCCGGCGGGCTTGCTCGACATGGTGATGGTGGTGTGGCTGCCATCATCGGTGTAGCCGGTGAGCGGGCTGGCGTTGAAGGCGCCGACCTGGACGAAATCGAAGGGCGTGGCGGGCGATGAGGTGATGGTGTTGCTCAGCGTGACGACGCCGGTCGCGTAGTCGATGCTGGTGACCGTCGTGCCATCGGGAATACCGGTGCCGCGGATATAGCTGCCGACCTGGATCTCCGGGTCGGAAGCGTCGCCGAGCTGCGAAGAGTTGAGCTGGATCTGCTTGGAGGTCAGCGTTTCGGTCGGCGTCACGAGGCTGCTCAGCGACACCGGGGTGACGCTGAGCGGATCCTTGAAGGTGACGGTGCTGCCGCTCACCGACAGAATTTCGGCCGTGGTGCCTTCGGGCGTGATGCCCGGGATGGTGACCTTCATCCCGGCCTTGAGCATCGAGTTGGGCGCGCTCAGCTTGATCGAGCTGACCGTCGTGGCGTTGCCCGAGCCGGTGAGGCCGGGGTCGGAGACGAGGCCGCCAATGCTGATCACCGCGGTCTGGTTGCCGGCGAGCGCCACGGCCTGAGCGCCGGTCGAAACGCCCGGATCACTGCCGCCCTTGCCGCCGATTGCGGTGTTGGTGTTGAAGTCGGTGTTCTTGATCGTCAGCTTGCTGCCCGCATCGACGAAGAACACGCCGCCGAGGCCGGCGCCGCCGCCCGAGCCATCACCGCCCTTGGTGACGAAGTTGGTGTAGATCTTGTCCTCGACGACGGTGCCGCTCTTCACCTGGTCCAGGCCGAAGAAGGTGCCGTCGGCATTGCCGCGGACGATGAAGCCCGAGCCGGCATCGCCGTCGACCACGGTACGCTCGGTCACGGTGGGCTCCTCGGCCCGCGCCTGGCGGGCATCGGCGGCCGCGAGGCCGGCTGCCAGGGCGAGGATCGAAACGCCCGTCAACGCTCCGCGCCGGAGATCGGCCAGAGCGGGGCCCCACAGCACACCCCCCCGGCCAGCTTCCGCACGCATGGTCAAAGCATTGAACGACAACATTTCCGAACCCCCGCCTAGGCAACCGGCCCACGGGCTGTCCCGAAACAGCACACGAGCGACACGAAGGGTTAACAGTGAGGGAGGGGGCGATTATTACCGAACATTACCGGCGCCGCCCTAAAGCGATGCGGTGTTGCAACACGTGGCTGCCCAGTTGCGAAGTGTGTCCAGAAATATCGCCGGAACCGGTTTCAGAGCAGGACGACGGGCTCGCAGAGGCGGTAGCCCCAGTTGCGAATCGAGCGGATCGGCTTCGAATCAGCACCGGCATCGCGGAGCTTGTCGCTGAGGCGGAAAACCGCGACGCCGACATTGGTGCGGCTATAGCTCCAGCCCGAGCGCTCGAAGATTTCGAGGATCTGCCAGCTCTCGAGCCGCATGTCGGGCGCGCGGGCAAAAGCCCCGAGCAGGGCGGCTTCCTGTGGGCGGACTTCCACCGAGGCGCGAGTGCCGATCAGGGCGCGCTTCCGCATATCGAGCCTTAGACGGGACGACGGCGGCGTGCCAACGCCGAGCCGGCGCTGCAGAGAGGCGACGGCGGCGCTGAGCTCGTCGGTGGACACGGGCTTCGTCAGGAAGATGTCGGCGCCGCCCTCGAATCCGGCCTTGCGGTCGGCATTGTGGTTGCGGCCGGTGACCATGATGATGCCGGTCTGCGGCTGCACGGCACGCAGGCGGCGGGTGAGGCTGAAGCCGTCCTCACCGGGCAGGTTGACGTCGACCACCATGATGTCGATAGGCTCGTCGCTGGTCTGGTCGACCATGGCTTCGGCCGATTCCATGCCGATGGCCCGGTAGCCGCCGCCGCGCAGCGTGTCGACCATGACTTCGCGCAGCTCGTCATTGTCCTCGATGACCGCAACGTTCAGCATGGGTGCCACACCTCGAGGCGCAGCCGCTTGTCGTCGAGATGGGCGTTGACCGTGCCGCCGAGCAATTCCGCGATGCCACGGACCACATAAAGGCCCAGCCCCAACCCGGCGCGCGAAGTGGCGCCCGGCCCGCGATAGAATTTTTCAAACATCTTTTCCGGATCGGGCAAACCCCGTCCGACTAAGTTCTCGACCGTGATAATCACGCCGTTCGGGCCCCCGCCTTCCGACTCACGGACAACGATATCGACGGTGGAATCGGGCGGGGAGTACTTGAGTGCGTTGTCCACGAGGTTGCGCACAACAACGTCGAATAACTGCGGGTCGGTACGTAATCTGAGCGGGGTAATGCCGCTGAGCTTGAGCCGGTCCGGCGCCGAAGTTTCGGTCGCGATTCGATTGATCACGTCGTCGATGGCGACCGGTTCGTGCTGCACCGGCAACTGCCCCTGTTCGAGCCGCTCGGCGCAGGTCGAGAGGTCGATCAGCGCCGTCATGCTGTCGATGGCGCCGGCGACGCGGCCGCGCGCCGGGCTCTCGGCCGGGATCGCCGGGAGCGACAGGCGGATGACCGAAAGCGGGGTCTTGAGCTCGTGGCTCAGCATGGCGAGGAAGCGGCCGCGGACATCGTGCTCATGCCGCTCGACTTCGAGCTGGCGGCGGGCGAGGCCGAGCTCGAACGTGGCGCGGCGCACCTGGGTCGAGCGGGCGCGGAGGATGAGGAAGGCCACGGCGCCCGAGAGCGCGCCATGCACCAGGAGGCCGTGGCGGCTGAGCATGGTCGCCGCCGCGATGCCGAGGACGGGGAAGCTGCTCACCACCAGCGCACTCGTCTGCAACAGGCCGGCGAGGCGCACGACATTGCGGCCGGGCGGGGCTTCGCCGCGGGCGAGGAAGGCGAGGATGGTGATGGCGGGCGGGGCGGTCAGCACGCAGAGCGCGTTGAGCTGCAGGCCGATGCGCCAGAAGCCGGCGATGAACAGCAGCGGCACCGCGATCTCGGCGATCACCAGCGGCCCGACCAGCCACGCAGCCCCGCGCGGCACGTCGAAATTGCGCAGGAGCTGCAGGTAGAACAGGATCTGGCTGAAGGTTGCGGCCCAGACGAAGATGCTGGTCATGCCGTCGAGCTGGGCCCAGGGCAGCAGCACGCCGAGATAGCCGGTGAGGCAGAGCCCGTATGTCACCGAGATGGCCTGCGCGGCGATGTACCAGAGCATCAGGGTTTCGCGCGTCGCGACATATTCGAGCCCGGCCCAGATCAGCATCGCGATCATCAGGCCAAGCAGCAGCGCCCCGGCGATACCGAAGCGCAGGTCGTCGGCGAAGAGCTCGCCATGCGGGATGGCCTCGACGCCGAGCATCGAGGTGCTGGTCGATTTGAGCCGCAGGAAATAGGTGGTCTCGGCCGTGGGCGCGATCGCGAAGGTCAGCGATACCCCGGCGGCCGAGCGCTCGGCGAAGGGGACGTGGTCGCCGGTCAACTCGCTGGTCCAGCCGCCGGCGCCGTCGGGCGCGTAGAGGGTGAGCTCATCGACATAGGTCGGCCAGGCGCGCAGCACGAGATCGTGGTCGCCGGCCTCGGGCCGCACCGTCAGTTTCAGCCAGAAAGCGGAGTCGCTGTAGCCGGCGACGAGGATGTTCGGCATCGCGGCGAAGTCGCGCGTCACCACGTCGGCGATGCCGAGCTGGCCGCTCGGATCCTCGAGCAACTGCCGGGCGACGATGCGGTCGGCGGCGAAGGCTGGAGCGGCGGCCAGCAGCAGGGCGAGCAGCACCATGCACAGCCGGACAAGGCGGCTGCGGTCACGCATCAACGGGCTGTAAACGGGCCAGCACAATTGTCGGTCTTGAAAACCCGGCGCTTCTGGAGTTTTTGGGAAAGGGCGAATCAAGTCGCCTATCTTCGAATCCCATTGGCACAACCCGCCAGAGGCTCGCTATCCGTGACGACCGCAAAACCCTACGTCATCGATGAGATGATTTCCGCCAAGGCTATCGCGGCGCGCGTCGAGGGGCTCGCCCGCGAGATCGCGGCGCACTACTCCGATACCGACAAGCTGGTGGTGGTGGGCCTCCTGCGCGGCAGCTTCATCTTCATCGCCGACCTGGTGCGCGAGCTCGACCTGCCGGTCGAGGTCGATTTCCTCGAGGTCTCCTCCTACGGCAACTCGACGGAATCGAGCCGCGAAGTGCGCATCCTCAAGGACCTGCGCGGCGAGATCGAAGGCCGTGACGTGCTGGTGGTCGAGGACATCGTCGATACCGGCTACACGCTGCGCCACGTGCTCGACATTCTCAACACGCGCCATCCGCGCCGCATCGAAGTCTGTGCCCTGCTCGACAAGCCGTCGCGGCGCGAAGTCGATGTGAAGGCCAAGTGGATCGGCTTCGAAATCCCCGACCGCTTCGTTGTCGGCTACGGCATCGACTATGCGCAGCGCAACCGCAACCTGCCGCATATTGGCGCCGTTCGGTTCACCTGACGTTCAGGCGCCGTTCAGCCCGCGTTCAGCTCTTGGGCCATATCCAGTTTTGACCCCTAGTCACAAACGGTAACCGTGACTATATTGGGAACCAACAGAGTTCACTGAAAGGCATTTCCGATGGCCCTCGGTTCTTCGGACAAGGTCGAAACCTGCAACGCGATGGGGGATATCCTCAATCGCATCGGCGACAAGTGGAGCGTGATGATCGTCGGGCACCTGTCCCGAAAGACCATGCGTTTCAACGAGTTGCGCCACATCATCGGCGGCATCTCGCAGCGCATGCTGACGCTCACCCTGCGCAATCTCGAGCGCGACGGGCTGGTGACGCGCACGGTGTTCCCGGAAATCCCGCCGCGCGTCGAATATCAGCTCACCGATCTCGGCCGCACCCTCAAGGAGCCGCTCGATGCGCTCTGGAACTGGGCGGCGGCGCATCAGCACGATGTCGGCATCGCCCGGCGCGAGTATGACGCGATCCACACCGAGAGCGCCGAGCAGCATCCGGCCGAGCGTCGCTACGCCGGCGCCGTCAGGTGACAGCAACCCGGGCCAGCCTGGCGGCTGACCTTGAGGCCATCGGCCTTGCGCCGGGCGATGCCGTGCTGGTGCACGCCGCCCTGCGCGCGGTCGGCCGCGTGATCGGCGGGCCGGATACGATCCTTACGGCGATGCGCGATGTGGTGGGGCCCGAGGGTACCATCCTCGGCTATACCGACTGGCAGCTCGAGGACGACGAGCGCGACGACCTCTCGTTGCGCCCGCACGTCCCGGCCTTCGATCCGCTCACCTCGCGGGCGACCCGCGATAACGGCTTCTGGCCCGAAATGCTGCGGACGACGCCGGGCGCGCACCGTAGCGGCAATCCCGGTGCGTCGATGGCGGCGATCGGGGGCAGGGCGGAATGGTTCACCGCCGACCACGTGCTCGACTACGGCTACGGCCCGCAATCGCCGCTCGGCAAGCTGGTCGAGGCCCGCGGCAAGGTACTGATGCTGGGTGCGCCGCTCGACCGCATCACCCTGCTGCACCATGCTGAGCACCTCGCCAATTTCCCCAACAAGCACGTGATCCGCTACGAGGCGCCGCTGCTGCTCGACGGGGTCCCGACCTGGCGCTGGTTCGAGGAGTTCGACACTGCAGGCGTGCCCGACGGCATGGACGACGAGTATTTCGCGACCATCGTCGAAGCGTTTCTCGAGACGGGGAAGGGGAAGCGGGGACGGATCGGGGCGGCTGAGTCCGTGTTGGTGCCGGCGGCGGAGATAGTGCCGTTCGCAGTGCGCTGGATGGAAGAGCACATCCGCTAGAACAGGTCGCGGATGGCCTCGATTACCGGGATGTTCGAGCCCCGGGCGAATTCGTGGCCGTGGCCATTGAGCAGCTTCAGCTCCGCGCCCTTGATGGCTTCGACATATTGCTGGGCATGCGGCCGTGGGGCGATTTCATCGTCGCGCGAGGTGATGAACAGCAGTTTCGGCAGCTGGCCCAGGCGCTTGGCGAACCCGGGCGGCATGGCGAAACTGTCGGGATCGTCGGTCGGCGAACCCCACCATGGCGCGGAAATCAGCACGACGCCCGCGAGCCCTGGGGGCGGGTCGGTGGCGGTGAGGCACCTGAGCAGTGTCGAGGCGCCGAGCGAGTGGCCGACCAGCGCATAGGGCGACTGCATGGCCGCGATGGCGCTGGCGGCGGCGGCATCCCAGCGCTTGGCGGTGGGGTTGGTGGCCGTATCGGGCATGGCCGGCGCGACGATCGCGATTGCCGGTTCGAGCGCCTGGCGGAGATCGCTGAGGAGCGGAGCGCTGCCCTCGTTATCGCCTTGCGGGCCGGCGCTGTGGATGAACAGGATTTGCGGCATGAGCGGCCCCGGCGGCTGGTGCGGTTGCCCGCCCAACGCCGCCGGGGCTGGTCTGGTTACACCGGTGCCTCGATTTCCTTCCGGCGCCGGAAGCCAGTTCAGGCGTTGAAGCCGCTGTCGACGAGGATCGAGGTGCCGGTGATGCTGCGGCCGCCGGGGCCGGCGAGATGCACGACCGTCGCGGCGATATCATCGGGTTCGCCGAAGCGGCCGAGGGCGTTGTGGGCCAACTGGCCCGGCGCCATCGGGCCGTCGGCGGGGTTCATGTCGGTATCGGTCGAGCCGGGATCGACGGTGTTGACCGTGATGCCATGGGGGCCGAGTTCGCGCGCCAGTGCCCGGGTCATGCCGGCGAGCGCCGATTTGCTGGCGACATAGAGGCTCATGCCCGGAAAGGCGACGCGGGTCGCCATGTTGGTGCCGACCGAGATGATGCGGCCACCCTCGCGCATGTGGCGGGCCGCCGCCTGCGCGGCGAAATAGGGCGCCCGGGTGTGGACGGCGAACAGCCGGTCGAACTGCGCCTCGGTGACGTCGGCGAAGGGGCCGCCGGCGCCGATCCCGGCATTGTTGACGAGAATGTCGAGCCGCCCGAACGCAGCCGCCGCCTCGTCCACCGCGCGGGTGACTTCCGCCACTTCAGCCGAATCGGCCTTGAGTGCCAGGGCATTGCGGCCGAGCGCCCGGATGGCGGCGCAGACCTCCTCGGCCTTCTCGCCATTGCGATCGAAGGTGATGGCGACATCGGCGCCATGCTTTGCGAGCGCAAGCGCCACGGCGGCGCCGATGCCACGGCTGCCGCCGGTGACGAGGGCAGCGCGGCCGGAAAGGGGGAGCAGTTCAGTCATGTCGGATCTCCATATTGTACCGAACGTTACATAATTGGCTATGACGGTTGCGAGGCAGCGTCAAGAATTTTATACTGAACGGTAGATAATCACGGAGAAACCCGGTTTTGGCAGGCAGGCCACGTGAATTCGATCGCGACGAGGCGCTCGACAAGGCCATGCGCCTGTTTTGGGAGCGCGGCTACGAGGGCACCTCTGTGGGCGATCTCGTGGAGCGGCTGGGCATCGGCAAGCCGAGCCTCTACGCGGCGTTCGGCTCGAAGGAAGAGCTCTTCTACGAAGCGCTCGACCGCTACATCCGCGATTACGGGCCGCCGCCTCTGCGGTCGGCTACGGCACGGGCGGCGATAGAGGAACTGCTGCGCAACAATGTGGCGACCTACACCGATCCGCGCTCGCCCAGCGGCTGCATGATCGTGCTGGCGGCCGCGGTCGGGCCACCGCAGAACGCAGAGGTGCGGGCGCATGTCACCGCGTTGCGGCAGCATGCGACCGACGATATCGCGCGGCGGGTGGAAAAAGGCATCAGCGACGGCGATGTGCCGCCGGGAGCCGATCCGGCAGCGGTGGCGGCGTTCTACACCACGGTGCTGAACGGGCTGGCGCTGCAGGCACGGGACGGCGCCGGCGGCGCCGCCCTTGGTCGGGTGATCGACGGCGCTATGGCCGCCTGGGATGCGATCGCAGCGCCGGTTACACCAGCGCCTTGATCTCCTTCTTGCGCCAGAACACCATGTAGTAGGTGGCCTGGAGGATCAGCAGGGCCGAGAAGCTCATGCAGTAGCCGATCCAGACGCCGTCGAGCCCGTAGATGTTGCTGAGGATCAGCGCGGCCGGGATCTCGACGCAGATGATACCGGCGAGCGACAGGACCATGGGGATCCAGACGTCGCCCGAGGCGCGCATCACTGCCGAGAAGGTGGTGCCCCAGCCCGAAACGACGCAGCTCCAGAGCACAATGTGCAGCAGCCGCTCCGCCACCTCGACCACGCTCTCATCGGTAATGAAGGCGCGGATCAGGTACTGCGAGAAGAGGTAGGCGATCACCACCAGCGCGCCGGTGATGATGAGGTTCATCAAGAGCGCCGTGCGAGTCACGCGTTCCACTTCGTCGAAGCGGCGGGCGCCGATCGCCTGGGCGGCGAAGATCGAGGCGGCAATCGAAATCGACATGGCCGGGAACTGGATATAGCTCAGCACCTGGTTCACCGCACCGTAGGCCGCCGTGGCATCGACGCCGAAGCGGTTGACGATGCCGACGATGACGAGCGCCGAGATCGACGAGACGATCATGGCCACGCCGGCCGGAATGCCGAGCTTCAGGATCATGCCGAGCAGCTTGAAATCGACCTTGAGGCTGGCGATCAGCTCGGCATCGGGCGCCATCGGGCTCTTCTTGCGGTTGAGCCAGAAGTAGAGGAACACCAGCACCACCATGAAGCCGGCGATGAAGGCGACTGCCGCCGCATCGACGCCGAGCTTGGGCAGGCCGAACCAGCCCTGGATCAGGGCCGGGGTGACGAACAGCCCGACGATGATCGAGAGGATCAGCGAAAAGAGCGGGGTCACCGTGTCGCCGACGCCGCGCAGCATCGAGGTCACGAGCAGGAAGATGAAGAAGCCCGGCATGCCGATGAGCACGATACGGCCATAGCCGGCCGAGATATCGAGCACTTCGGCCGGTGCACCGAGCAGGCTCATCAGCTCCTTGGCGAAGAAGCCGCCGAAGATGGCGACGACCAGGCCCATGATGAAGCCGACGGTGAGCGTCGTGCCGGTCACTTCCTTGATCTTCTTGATGTTCTTGGCGCCCCAGGCCTGGCCGATGAGAATGGCCGAACCCGATGCCAGGCCGATCACGAAGCTGATCAGCAGGAACATGATGGGGAAGAAGGTCGAGATGGCGGCCAGCGCATGCGTGCCGATCATCTGCCCGATATAGACCGAGTTGATGGTGCCCGAGAGGCTCTGCAGGATGTTGCTGAGCATCAACGGCAAGAGAAACGTGAGGAAGCGCTGCCAAAGCGGCCGCGTAAAGTCGATCATTGCAGTCTCCGAAACCCTGAAATCTAAACGGCGCCGGCCCCGAATAACGGCGGCTGCCACGAGCCTCGCGAGGAGGCCGGAGCTGCCAGTTGGGCCACTTCACATCTTAGGAAAAGATGCTGGCGGGTCGGGGCACGGAGGGGATGGAACGCACGGCCGCCTCAATACGCCCCATGCCGCCCGTGGTCAACGGGCCATCGTCCTCTTGCCGGCCTGCCATCGGCCGCATTCCGTTTCGTTCGTCTGCGTCAAAATCGTCAACGCCACTCTGGCGCTTTCCGCGTACTTCGTATAGTGACAACAAAGTTGTAGTCAATACAGGATTTTTGCATCGCCATGGTTGAAGGGTTGCGTGAGCGCAAGAAGCAGGCCCAGCGGCAGGCGATCGCCGTCGCGGCGATGCAGCTGTTCGGCGAGCGCGGCTTCGATGCGGTCACGGTGGCCGAGGTGGCGGCCAAGGCCGAGACCTCGGTGCAGACGGTGTTCAACTACTACCCCACCAAGGAAGACCTGATGCTGTGGGGCCGTCGCCGCCACGAGGAGGAGCTGCTGCGCGCCGTGCGCGAGCGGGGCCCGGGCGTGCCAGTGCTCGATGCGGTGGAAGCGCGGGTGCGCGAGGCGGCCCACGAGATGGGCGCCGTCCCGATGGAAATGCGCGAGAAATTCGGTCGTATCGTCCGTTCGGCGCCGACGCTGCTGGCCCGCTTCCGCAGCCTCGGGGCCGAAACCGAGCTGGAGCTCGCCCGCATGCTCGCCGCCGATACCGCGGTGCCCGAGACCGACCCGCAGCCGCGCGTCGTCGCGGCCATGCTGATGTCGCTGGCCCAACTCGCCTATGCTGAGCCGGGCGCCAAGGACGGACAGTTTCCGCGCATCGAGGCCGGCTTTGCGCTGCTGCGCCACGGCATTGCCGGTTACGGCACGCGGGACGGCTGACATCACCGCCGGCGATGGGGATGATCGCCAAATATCATCGCTGACGCCGCCGCGGATCGGCTAGGCTCGCGCCATGGATCGTCCTGCCGCCACCGCCCGCAGCCAGTTCTGGCTCGGCGTTACCATGTTCATCCCGGTCGCCGTCTCCATTGCCAGCTATGGCGTGGTGTGGGGCGTGCTCGCCGGCCAGAAGGGGTTGAGCGTGCTCGAAGTCCTGCTGATGAGCGGGTTGGTGTTCGCCGGTTCGAGCCAGTTCGTCGCGCTCGACAGCTGGACGCCGGGCTCGCTGCCGATCCTGTCGATCGTCGTAGCCACCGCCATTGTCAACCTGCGCATGCTGCTGATGTCGGCGACGCTGCGGCCGCTGATGGTGGGTGTCCCGCCCTCGACGGCGCTCGCCGCCATGTTCTTCACCGCCGATGAGCAGTGGGCGATGGTGATGGCGCAAATGCGCAAGGGCGAGGGGAGCGTGGCGTTTCTCTTCGGCGTCGGGGCACTGAGCTGGTTCAGTTGGACCGGCTCGACGTTGCTCGGCCGGGTGCTCGGCGCCTTCATCGACGATCCGGTGAAATACGGGCTCGATTTTGCCTTCACCGCCACCTTCATCGCCCTGCTGCTCGGTATGTGGAAGGGCCGCACCGACCTCGTGCCGTGGCTGGTGGGCGCGATGGCAGCGCTGCTCACTGCCAGCGCTATCGAGGGCAAGTGGTACATCATCGTCGGGGGTATCGTCGGCAGCCTCGCCGGGGCGCTGGCCGACCAGTGGAGGGCGCGCCGTGTCGCTTGAAGCGCTGATCACCATCCTCGGCATGGCCGCCGTCACCTACGCCATCCGCGCCGCCGGTCTGCTGCTCGCCAACCGGCTGCCCGCGCAGGGTTTCGTCGCCAACTGGATGAAGCATGTGCCGGGCGCGGTTCTCGCCGCACTGGTGGCGCCGGCCGTGTTCGCGGTCGCGCCGGGCAAGAGCCTCGCCGAGGCGTTCCTGCCGGCCGAGACGATCGCCGCGGCGGTGGTCGTCGCCGTCTACATCGTGTCGCGCAACCTGTTCGCCGCGATGGCCGGTGGCGTGCTGGCCGTGTTCCTCGCCCGGATGTGGCTCGGCGCCTGATTTGGAACACTGTTCAGCTCTCGCGCATTGATCTCTGGCAAACGCCCGCGATCGACCCAATGTTATGGTGACGCGGGCAAGGAATTGGCACGGAGGCCGAGATTCAGACGATCACTGGACTGTTCGACACCTATGAGAGCGCTCGCCAGGCCGTCCACCTGCTGGACGAGGCCGGCATCCACAGCGCCGATATCAGCTTGCTCTCCGCGGGCGCCGAGGACACCGGCGCGGTGGAGACGGATACGAGCGTCGGTGGTGAGATCGGTGCGGGTCTAGGCGCCGCAGGCGGGCTGCTGGCCGGCCTCGGCATCGTCGCGATCCCCGGCTTCGGCCCGGTCGTCGCCGGCGGCTGGCTGATCGCGACGGCCGTCGGCGCCATCGCGGGTGCGGGTATCGGTGCGGCCACGGGTGGCCTCGTCGCCATGCTCACCAATGCCGGCATCACCGAGAACGACGCCCATGTCGTCGCCGAAAGCGTCCGCCGCGGCGGCGCCGTGGTCTCGGCCCGGGTCGACGACCGCCATGTGGTTGCGGCTGCTGCGATCCTCCGCAACGCGGGCGCCGATGTGGCGGCGCGCCGCGAGGTCCTCCAGGGCGAGGGTTGGCAGCGCTTTGAGGACAATCGTCCGTTGAACGAAGCGCCGATGGCGCCGCCTCTGGCTTAAGCGAACAGGGCCCCGTTTCCGGGGCCCTTTTTCTCATGCCGCTTTGTACTGCGCGGCGTGCAGGCCGACATAGTAGCTGAGGTTTTCGTCGGCCACGCCCAGCCCCTCCATGATCGCCGACATGAACGCCACCGGGCTGGTGCCCGCCGCCGTCACGATGCGGTGGTCGGTCACTGCCGCGGCCGTGTCGCGGTAGAGCGCGCCGCCCTTGTAGCCGGTGGGGTCGAGATAGCCGGCGCCGTTCGAGGTGTGCCGGATGTCGTCGAGGATGCCGGCCTTCGCCGCGGCGACCGTCCCGTCGCAGATCAGCCCGAGCAGCACGCCCTTGTCTTTTGCGGCGCGCATCAGCCCCGACACATCCGGCGGATTGGCCGACTGCCAGGCCGTGCCGCCGCAGACGATCACCGCGTCGAAATCGGTCGGTTTCACGTCCTCGGCCGCCATGTCGGGCACCACCTTCATGCCGCCCGACGAGGTCACGGGCCTGCCGCCCGGGGTCGCGTAGAGCGTCTCCACCTTGTAGTAGGTGTGGGCGACGGCGTTCAGCAGCGTCGTTTCCCAGTCGGCAAAGCCCTCGGTGAGGATGGTTACGATCTTCGTCATTTTCGGTTCTCCTTGCTGTCGATGCCTGAAGGCTAGCGGCATGCGGCACCCGTTTTTGTCAGCATCGGTGGAGTAATGGCCAAGCGGTCCGAACGGCTCCTCGAATTGATGCAGGCCTTGCGCCGCCGGCGGACGCCGGTCAGCGGGCAGGTGCTGGCCGAGGAGATGGGTGTGTCGCTGCGCTCGGTCTATCGCGACATCGCCACCCTCAAATCCATGGGCGCGGCGATCGATGGCGAGCCGGGCCTCGGCTTCCAGCTCCGGGCCGAACATTTCCTGCCGCCGCTGATGTTCACCGACGAGGAGCTCGAGGCGCTGGTGCTGGGCCTGCGCGGCCTGATCTACGGCCCCGACAGCGACATGGCCGCCACCGCCCGCGATGCCTCCTCGAAGATCGCCGCCGTGCTGCCCAAGGCGCGGCGCAACGAGATGGATTCGATCGGCCTCTTCGTCATCCCCCGCACGGGCGAGGCGCCCGAGGACAAGGTGCTCGGCACGCTGCGCCGCGCGCTGCGCGAGGAGCGGCAGGTCTGGCTCGCCTATCGCGACAAGGCCGGCACCGTCAGCGAGCGCACGATCTACCCGGTGGCGCTCGGCTATTTCGACCACCACCAGACGCTCGTCGCCTGGTGCACGCTGCGCGCCGACTACCGCAGCTTTCGCGTCGATGGCATGGCGTCGGTCGATCTGCTCGATGCGCCCCTGCCGGAGCCGCGCCGCACCCTGTTCCACCGCTGGTCGAGCGCCCGCAACCTGCCCGACCTCACCTGAGCGGCTCGCGTCCGGTTCAAAATCGTTTGAGTGCCAGCAACCCGGCGTTGAGCGACGCGGGGCGCGTTGATAGAAGCAGGGCGCTCCAGTTCATTGCCCTTCCGGAGACGCCTTGTTCGCGCAAGTCTGCCGGCGGCTCGCCGCCCTCTTCATCGCCGTGCTCGCCATCTGCGCCACATGGCCGGCCGCGGCCAATCCGCGGCTTCTCGTCGATATGGATGACGGCCAGGTGCTCTTCGCCGAAGATGCCGGCCAGCCTTGGCACCCGGCCTCGCTCACCAAGATGATGACCGCTTACATGGCGTTCGCTGCCATCAAGGCCGGGCGGGTCACGCTCGATACGCCGGTCAAGGTCTCGCGCAATGCGTGGAACCAGGCGCCGGCCAAGTCGGGCCTCGCCATCGGCTCGTCGGTGACGATGAAGGACGCGCTCTACATCATGCTGGTGAAGTCCGCCAACGACATCGCGGTGGCGGTGGGCGAGACCGTTTCGGGCAGCGAGAAGGATTTCGTCGCCGAGATGAACACCATGGCGCAGGCCATGGGCCTCACCGCTACGCATTTCGTCGATCCCAACGGCCTCCATGCCGACGGGCAGGTTACCTCGGCGCGTGACCTCGCCATGATCGCGCTCTACATTCACCGCGACTACCCGCAATATCTCGACATGTTCGCGACCGAGAAGGTGCGGCTCGGCAAGGCCAGCCTCGAGACCAATAACGGCCTGCTCGAGCATTTTGCCGGCACCACCGGCATGAAGACCGGCTATATCTGCGCCTCGGGCCTCAACATCGTCGCCACGGTGCAGCGCGACGGGCGCAACCTGCTGGCGGTGGTGCTGGGCGGCTCATCGGCGCGCGAGCGCAACGAGATGGCGGCCGAGCTCGTGCTCAAGGGTCTCGCCGGGTCGGTGACCGCCACCGGCAAGAGCGTCGTGCAGCTGCAGAACCTAGATACCGAGCCCGTCAATATGCGGGCGCAGATCTGCGGCAAACAGGCCAAGCAATATATCGCCGACCGCCAGGCCGCATTCCCGATGGGGCTCAAGGGCCACCCGAGCTACCTCACCGACGAGATCGACGGCGCGGTCTATACGGCCACCGATCTCGGGATCGTCGTCGATATTCCGATCCCGCGGCCGCGTCCGGATTTCGCCCCGGCCGCGGTGGCGCTCAAGGAATAGCGGTCAGCCCCGCACCACGTCGAAGCGCAGCACGTCGCCCTCGCTCGTCACCTCGCACGCATGGCCGTGCTGGCGGCAATAGAGCGGGATGTCGATCTTCGCCATAGGATCTGTGGCGAGCACCACCAGCATCGTGCGGGGCGCGGCCGCCTCGATGCGTTTTTCGAGCTTCAGCACGGGCAGCGGGCATTTCAGCCCCCGGCAATCGATGGTCTCAGGGGGCAAGCACCAGCACCCAGTAGACGCCGTTGGCCGAAGCCGGCTCGTACACGACGCCAATGCCGGCGCGGCCCACGGTGGCGTTCGACAGCGCCGCGGCATCGGCCGGGACGGCGCGCCAGCCCGAGAACACCTCGGCGAAGGTGGCGTAGCCAGCCGAGAGGCGCATCACCGTGGTGCCGGGCGGCAGAGCCGGCTGGGCGCCGCTCTTGGCGTAGTTCTGCGCCAGCGTCTGGGCAGTGGCATCGAGCACGGTGTCGCCGCGCACGTCCGACGCGCCGTTCTGGCGGCGGTAATCATTGAGCAGGAACAGCGCCTCGACCCGGTTGAGCTGGGCGCCCGGCCGGTTCATCGGCGTCGTCAGGCCTTCCGACAGCGGCGCGCCGCCCCCGAACGAGCAGGCGCCCAATGCCACGGCAAGACCTGCAGCGAGGGTGAGGCGGAAAAGGGAGCTAGCGGTCATTCGGTATCCTTCGGGTGTGGCCGGGCCCGGAAAAGCAAAAAGCCCTGGTGACCCCGACGCGATTCGAACGCGTGGCCTCAGGATTAGGAATCCTGCGCTCTATCCTACTGAGCTACGGGGTCACAAGGCGCGGGACGCACATAGCAAATGATCGCGCTCGGGGAAAGCGCGCATCGCCGCCGCCGCAGATCGTGACCGAAGGAGATCGGGCGCCGGATCCGGCCGGCGCCCGGGAGGATCAGGTTTCGCTCAGCGCCACCGTCACCAGGTCGCGTAGCGCGAACTTGCCTGCCTCTGCCCCGAGCGTCGGCTTCCATAGCGGGTCCTGCGCCAGGTACGACGAGCTGTCGATCAGGATGAGCCCCAGTATGGTCTCCGCCACGATGCGGCCACCCACCGGCCCGAGCTTGAAGGTGGTGATCGGCTTGTCGCCGCCAGTGGTCTTCACTGTCACCTGCGATTCCTGCGCCTCGGCGAGCACATATGTCCAAAGCGGGCAGTTATCGACGAACGCGGCGCTGATCTGGGTGATCGGCGTCAGCACGTCAGCAGCATCGCCGGTGAACTTGCCGATCTTGATGTCGGCATCGGCGAGCGGCTTGAGGCCCATGGCGCGGGCGACCGACTGACCGCTCGGCAGCCGCATGCGCCAGCCGCGCAGCAGGTTGCGTTCGGCCAGCACCTTGATCCCAAGAGCTCCGGCCACTTCGGGCGGCAGCTTGGCCAACGGGTTCACCAGCGAGGTATCGATCCGATAGGCGAGCTGCAGCCGGCGGGCGTTATCGGGGTTGGTCGGGTCGTCCTCGTCGCCGAAGGGACGCGGCTCGATATCGATGAACCGCGCCCAGTCCAGCGCCCAGCCCGGCAGGAACTTCCGGAAGCCGGTCAGCGCCCGGAACGGCTCGGAATCGAAGATCGCCAGCGGGCCGACATTCTCGTTGAGGCGGTAGCCCGGCCGCACCATCGAGTGGCCGAAGCGATAAGCGGCGGCGGAGAACTCGAGCGGCATATAGGCCTGCTCGCGGGCGTGGAAATAGCGGATGTCTGGCGGGTTGGCGATGATGTCGGTGCCGAGCCCGATATGCGGCGCGACCAGGCTCAGCACGCTCTCGTGGATGACGGTGGGGAGGAAATCGTTGATCACCATCCACTGGTAGTGGAAGCGTACCTCGCGCTGCACCCGCTCGAAGTCCCAGGTCCGGTTTCTGCTGACGATGGCGTTGTGGAAGCGGTGGAACAGCCCCTGCAACTGCGAAACGAGCACGTTTTCGTCATTGCGCGGATCGCCGATGATAGCGCGCCGGCCGAATGGTCGGGTCGTGTCGTTGCCGCTGCGCGGCAGGTCGAAGGAAGACGTTGCAACGCCGGCCCCGGTCATCGGGTCGCCGAGCAGGAACTTGGGCGAGCCGAAGGCCGGATCCTCTGTATAGAGATAGGGCTGATCGTCCGGCCCGCGGCCATAGATGTTGTCGAGATCGAAGCGCGGCGTGCGGAAATCGACCAGCGCGTCGGGGTCGTTCTGCTTCTGCAGGCTGCTCGCCGGATCGAAGGTCAGGTCGTGGTCGATGAACTGGCCGAGGTAGGTATAGAGCGACGGTATCCCGCTCTCTTCGGCATCCGGGCCATCCTTTACGGGATCAGGCGCCGCACTCATCGCCATGGCGAGATCGTGCAGGGCAGTTTCCGATGCCTGGTCATCCGCGCCGAAGTCGGCGGGCGGCAGCGTTCGGAAGATCCTGCCGAACGGGCCAGTGAAGAGCAGTGACGACCTCGATAGCGACCGGCCCCGGATATCGCTGCCATGTGGTCTGATGAATGCGACCATGATGTTTCCCCTCCTGCGGGATGGAGGGGACTATTCACTTCGGTTCGGCGCGCAATAATTCGGTGAACTACCGATCGGTTACTGTTCAAGTATGGCTAAATACACAGATAGTTGGGTCGAGTTCTTTGACTTAATGATGATATTGCAAGTCATATTATGCTCGCCATCCGCCAATCGGGCCATGCTGCCACGTAGTGGACGCGGCGGGCGTGGCGGGTTTGTTCGCGGAAGGGGGCGACTTCCCATTTCCAGCGGAGACCGGAGCGGGGCATGGGGTGGCCGTAGAGCAGGTCGGCGCTGTCGAGGATGACGCCGTGGCGGTTGAAGACGCGGTAGTCGAGATCGGTGATCAGCGTCGCCGGACAGGGCAAGGTGGCCAAGGTGCCCAAGTGATCGTCGATGAGCCGTCGCGCCGTGCCCGGTGCGGCGGCCGCCAGTTTGCTCGCTACATTGGCCGAGATCACCCAGTCGAGGCCGGATATCTCGCCGAGAAAGCCGAGCGCGCCCTCGTGCGACAGGTCGCGCCACACGCGCGTGACGTTGCCGTAGCGGGCGAGTCGGGCGTCGATGCTGGCGAGGTGGATGCGGTCGACGAGGATCACCTGCTCGAAGGTGCGGGCCAGCGACTCGAGTGGCAGGTCGAAGAGAGGGCCCGAACCAAGCACCACCACCGTGCGCCGCACCGGCAGATCGTCGATGGTCGTGTCGATGAGCCCGCGGGCATTGGCGAGGTGCGGGGCCCAGGCGCGCGTCTGGCGAACGCCTCGACCCCAGTACTTCGCCGCCGCCCATAGATGCGGCCGGAAGGCCGGCGGGGTGCGGCGGTAGCTCTGGGCGTAGACGGCGAGTTCGGCCAGCATCGCGGGGACGGAGCGCCTCACGGAAGAATCGCGGATGATCGTAAGGCTCAGGCGCGCGGGGGCAATATTTCGTCGCCCGCGCGACGCATTCACGGAGAATTTCGCCGCAATTTCATGCAGTTTTGCCACCGTTGCAACGGGGCGGATTCTTGGGACGGCATGCGGTCAGTTTTCTCGCGTACGCGCTTGCCTTCATGGCCGCTCTCGCCATGCCGCTGACGGCCCTCGCCTGCGAGGGGCTCGTCGATGGACCGCAGGGCGTCGTCGCTTCCGTCACCGACGGCGACACCGTCATTCTCGACAATGGCCTCGTGGTCCGGCTGATCGGCATCCAGGCGCCGCAGCTGCCGCGCGGCAACGACACGTTCGAGCCCTGGCCGAAAAGCGCCGAGGCCAAGGCGGCGCTCGAGGCGCTGGTGGAGGGCAAGAAGGTGCGGCTGCGCTATGGCGGCGAAAAGCTCGACCGGCATGGGCGGAGCCTTGGGCAGCTCTTCGTCCTCGGCGAGCCCGAAACCTGGGTGCAGGGCAAGCTCGTGGCCGACGGGTTCGCCCGCGTCTACTCGTTTCCCGACAATCGTTCCTGCATAGCCGATTTGATCACGGCGGAGGGCCGGGCGCGGCTCAACCGGCTTGGCATCTGGGCCGATCCCTATTATGCCGTGCGCCGGGCGGACAAACCTGGCGAACTCGCCGGCCGTTCCGGACATTATGAACTGGTGGAGGGGCGGGTGCTCGCGGCCGAACAGGCAGGCGGGCGCGTGTACCTCAATTTCGGTCGAACCTGGAAGACGGACTTCACGGTGGTCATCGACAAGGCGGCGCTAACCCGCTTCAGCAAGGATGGACTGGACCCGCTCAAGCTCGCCGACGCGCTGGTGCGCGTGCGCGGCTGGGTGGACACCCATGACGGGCCGCGGATCGAAGTGACGCATCCCGAGCAGATCGAGGTCCTCGCCACACGATGATCACGATCAAGGCCACCAAGGCGTTCGGCACGATTGCCGCGATATCGCTCGTTGCGTTCCTCAGCGCCTGCTCCAGTTTCGGGCCGCCGCCTGCGACGCCGGTCGCCGATCCCGGCCCGACCCGTCCGGTCAGCGATGACCCGGAAGAAGATGCGATCGGGGCGCGCGAGCACCCGCGGATCATCGCCTCCTACGGCGGCATCTACTCGGACAAGCAGGCCGAGATCATGCTGGCGCGCATCGTCGGCCGGCTGCTCGCCGCTGCCGACCAGCCCAATACCAACTTTACCGTCACCATTCTCGACACGGCCGAAGTCAACGCCTTCGCGCTGCCGGGCGGCTATGTCTATGTGACGCGTGGGCTTCTGGCGCTCGCCTCCGATACCTCGGAGATCGCGGCCGTGCTGGCGCACGAGATCGCCCACGTGACGCTGAAGCACGCCCGCGCCCGCACTAACAAGCAGCGCGAGAGCGAGCTCGTCGACAAGGTCGTGTCGGGCGTCTTCGGCTCGAACGTCGATACCGACCAGACGGCCAACCGCAACAAGCTGCAGCTCGCTGCCTTCAGCCAGGCGCAGGAACTCGCCGCCGACAAGGAGGGCATCCTGACCGCCGGCAAGGCGGGCTACGACCCGCACGCGGCGGCGCGCTTCCTCGGCGCCATGGGCCGGTTCGCGCATTTCAGCCAGGGCGATGTCGACCAGGCCGACGACTTCCTCTCGTCGCATCCCTCGACCCCCGACCGCATCCAGAAGGCGATCGAGACGGCCCGTGCCTTCTTCGGTGCGCCGGGCCTCGGCGAGACCGATCGCGACGGCTATCTGAGCGGCATTGATGGCCTCGCCTTCGGCGACAGCCCGAGCCAGGGCGCGGTGGTCGGACAGCGCTACATCAACCCGACGCTCAAGTTCACCTTCTCGGTGCCGCAGAACTACGCCCTGCAGATCTCGAAGGGCGCCGTCGTAGGCGTGGCGGGCGAGGGCGAGGCAGTGCGCTTCGACAGCGCCGAAGTGCCGGCGACCACCAATCTCGAGGACTACCTCAAGTCGGGCTGGATCGCCGGGCTGCAGCCGGGATCGGTGAAGACCGAAAACGCGAACGGCTTCGACATGGCCTCGGGCGTCGCCGTGACGCCGCAGTGGAACTTCCGCGTCGCCGTAGTGCGGCTCGATGGGCGGGTCTACCGCTTCATCTTTGCCGCCAAGTTCGACAGCCCCGCCTTCTCGAAGGCAGCGATCGATACGATCAAGAGCTTCCGCGCCACCAGCCAGCGCGACCTGAGTTCGGTTAAGCACATGGTCATCCGGCTCGTGACCGCCGGCAGCGTCGACACCGCCGACTCGCTGGCGCGCAAGATGTCCGGCCTCAGCAACGGCACCGACCTCTTCTACATTCTCAACAACCTCTACCCGGGCGACACCCTGACGCCGGGGCAGAAATACAAGATCGTCGCGGTCGAATGAGGGCAGCGTCCTTACCCCCTCTCCTCAGCTCCGCTAAGCCTGCGGCTAAGCTTCGCTATCCTCTCCCGCAAGGGGCGAGGAGGCGATGGGGCCCGGAGCCTTGGGGCTGGCGCCTCCTCCCCCTTGGCGGGGGAGGATAGTGGAGCTCAGGAGCGAAGCGACTTAGCGGAACTGAGGAGAGGGGGGACGTCTCGATATCCCCTCCATTTATCCTACAAGAGCCCCGCGTCCCGGGCCACGGCGCTTGCTTCCACCCGCGTGTGGGCGCCGAGCTTCTCCATCATCGCGGCGACATGGTGGTCGACCGTCTTGGGCGAGATGTCGAGTTCGACCGCGATGCGCTTGCTCGACAGGCCGCGGTCGACCAGTTTCAGCACTTCCATCTCGCGCTGGGTGAGGCCGAGCACGTTGGCGCGGGTGGCGGCGCGGGGGCCATTGGCGATGTTGCTGATGCCGCTCCTGCGCATCATTGTCCGCACCTTGGTGGCGACGGGCGGGGCGCCCAGAGCCTCGAACAGCTGCAGCGCCTCGCGCTTGCCGCTCTCGTCGCCAGACAGCAGGGCCATAGCCCGCTCGAACGGGGCGCCGATCTCGCCCCAGAGGCGGGCGGCGCGGCGCCAGTCGCCGGCTAGTTCTGCCGCATAAGGCTCGGCGAGGCCAATCGCGTCGCCCGGGACGTAGCTGGGGTCGAGCCGGCGGCGCCAGACAAGCAACTCGCCGAACTGGTGGTGCGAGTGGATCAGCGACTGCGCGCAGTCGATGGCCTTGAGCGCTTCGGCGCGGTCGCCGAGGCCCAGCCAGGCGCGCTCGGCGAGCAGCGTGGCCCAGGGGGCGAGCCGCTGCACCTCACCATTGGAGACGGTGAAGGCGCGCAGTTCTGCCAGCAGCGGTTCGAGCTCGGGGTCGCCGCGACGGAGCCGGAGCCGAGCCACCGTCATCACCGACATGTAGCGCATCAGCGGCGACACATTATCGGCGGCGACGATCTCGGCGGCCTTGTCCGCCGCTTCATCCCAGGACCCTTGGTTCAGCAGGGTTTCGGCCAGCCAGCCCTGCATATAGCAACGCCAGGTATCGAGATCGCGATCGATGCAATAGGTGATGCCGGTCTCGAACAGCTCCCGGGCAGGGCCGAACTCCAGGGCGCTGAACTCGAAGCAGCCGAAATTGGTGTAGGTGCGTGCCGCGTGCTCCTGAAAATTGTGCGCGAGCGCGAGTTCGAGGCTGCGCCGCAGGTCGACGCGGCCCTGCTGATGGTCGCTCCATACCCGCGAGGTGCCGACATTGTTGAGGGCGTGCGAAACGATATCCGGCCGGCCCAGCACTTCGCCAAGTGCTATGGCGGATTTGCCCTCGCGGATGGATTTTTCGTGTTCGTCTTCCAGCATCGCCAGCTGCGAGAGGTTGGAATAGGCCATGGCGAGTTCGGCGCCCGGCGGCTCGGCCTCGAGCATGGCGATTGCCTCGGCGCCGTAGCTATCGGCATCATGACGGCGGCCGTTGAGGTAGCTCAGCCGGCTCAGCCAGCGCAGGGCGTCGCCCTCGCGCAGGCGATTGCCGAGGCGGCCATAGAGGTCGCGCGCCCGTTTCTGGGCCTTGACCGCGTCGCCGATGCGGCCGATCAGGTGGCACTCGAAGGCGAGGCGGCTGTTGATCTGCGCCTGTTCGTCTAGGGTAAAGCCCTCGGCCAGCTGCAGCATGGCTTCGTAGTGCCCCGCCGCCTCGCGATGCGCGCCCATGCGCGAGGCTTCGTGCGCGGCCTTTGGCGAGAGCTCCCGCACCGCTTCGGCATGACGGGCTTCGACGGCGTGGTGAGCGAGCCGCGCCGCCGGCACGTCCGGCAGCAGGCGCAACGCAGCCAGCACCTGGGCATTGAGAGCCTGTCGCCGGTGGAGAGGCAGCGCAGCCTCGACCGTGCGCCGGGCGATCTCGTGACGGAAGGCGTAGCCGTCGCCGCTCGGCTCGAGCATGCCGGCGGCCACGCAGGCCGCGAGCAGTTCGTCGCCGCCCGCCAGCACGCGGCGCAGCACGTCGGCTTCGGCCCGGCGGGGGAACACGGACACGGCGTCGAGGGCAGAGCGTTGGTCAGGGCTCAGTCTCTCGGCCCGAGCAAGGGTAGCGTCGCGCACGCTCTGCGGCAGGTCGCGGGTGGCACCGGCGCGCAGCAGCTCGGTGACGAAGAAGGCATTGCCGGCGCTCGCCCGGTAGATCGGGCCGCTATCCTGCCCGGTGACACGCGCGAGCTCGGTGACAGCGGCCTCGCTCAGCAGGGGCACGTCGATGCGCGTGACATTGGCCAGAGGCACGTCGCCGAGCGCCCGGCGCAGGCGCTTCTGCCCCTCGCTCTCATCGTTGCGGGCGGTGAGCAGCAGCATGATTGCGCTGTTGGCGATGCGGCGGCCGAGATAGCGGACGAAATCCAGCGTCGCGTCGTCGGCCCAGTGCAGGTCCTCGATCACCAGCAGGCCCGGCGGCGGTCCTTTGAACACATCGCGTGCCTCGGCAAAGAGCGGCAGCCGTCCGCCCTCACCCTGGGCGAGCCGAGGCATCGGCCAGCCAGCCGACTGTGCGAGGTCGTAGAGCGGTCCGAGGGGATCGGGGATCGAGAGATCCTCACAGGCGGCCCGCAGCACGCGCGCCCGCGTCCCGGCCCCGGCCACGAAGGCCTCGACCAGCGCGGTCTTGCCGGCGCCGGCCTCGCCGGCCACCGCCACCAGCCGTCCGCGCCCGGCGACTGCTTCGTCTAGTTCGTGGCGCAGGGCCGCCAGCTGGGAATTTCGTTCGAGCAACATGCTCTACCTCAGACTCTCGAACGCCCGCCCGCAAGTCGTCATATGACTTAGCAGAACAGTTCACCCCAGAGAATATTCCACGACTGGAACAATATCTGGGTAATCGAGAAAGCCAAACCGGGTAATCGCGCCGATACCCGAGGAATGCCGGGCGCTGCATGGTTTCTCTCATCCGCCACAGCACACAGGCGGAAGGAAGGAACTCCAAATGCCCCGCTACATCGTCGAACGCAGTTTCCCCAACGGCCTCGTCATTCCGATGGACGAAGCAGGCGCCTCCGCCTGCCTGAACGTCGTCGACAACAACGCCGAAAAGGGCGTCACCTGGGTCCACTCCTATGTCTCGCCCGACCGGCTGCAGACCTTCTGCGTCTATGACGGCCCGTCGCCCGAAGCCATCCGCTCGGTGGCGCAGAAGAACGCCCTGCCGGTGAACAAGATCACCGAAGTGCGGGTGCTCGACCCCTATTTCTACCGCTGAGACGCGGGCAGCCGGGGGGCGACCACTGTTTCGAAAGTCACCAAGATGAAGAACCACTTCTGGGCCAAGGCCCTGTTCACGCTGTGCGCCTATTCGGCCACTGCGGCCTTCGCCAACCAGATTGCCGGCTCGGGCATGATCGGGCCGGCCTCGGCGCATGAAGGCCATGACGTCATGGCCAACAACCCGCTCGCCGAAAAGGTGCGCGACGTGAATGCCCGCTTCGCCGACGTCGCCACGGCAACTGCCGAGGGCTACGCTCCGATCCCGTGCGTTTCGGGCATCGATGGCGGCGCCATGGGCATCCACTACGTCAACGGCAAGCTGCTCGACGACGACGGCGCCATCGATATCGCAAAGCCCGAGGCCGTGATGTACGAGCCGCAGGCCGATGGCACCATGAAGCTGGTGGCGGTCGAATATATCAGCCTCAAGGGGCCGGCGAACCTCGACGGGCACCTCTTCAGCTTCACCAACTCGCCGAACCGTTACGGCCTGCCGCCCTTTTACGAGCTCCACGTCTGGGCCTGGCGCGATAACCCGACCGGCACCTTCGCCGACATGAACCCCGACGTCTCCTGCGACGCGGCAATCGCGCAGTGACGCCGGTGCCCCTGCGGTCACTCGCGGGGGCGATCGAGGCGCTGCCGGCCCTGTTACTTGACCCGCAGCAAAGCCGGCAGCACCTCATCGCGCGTCAGAGGCGCCAGCTCGATCGATCCCGGTGCAGCCGGATCGATCCAGCGGATTTCTTCGATTTCCGCCTGCGGCGTGACTTCACCCGCAACGTCCAGGCGGAACAGGTCGGCGACCACTATCGCGCCGGCCTCGTTGGCGGCCGGTGCTGAAAACGTCCCAACGGGCACCGGCTCGCCAAGCGTACCTGTGATGCGCAGTTCCTCGTGCAGTTCGCGCCGCAAAGCCGCCTCCGGCGCCTCGCCCGGCTCGAGCTTGCCGCCCGGCTGCATGAACGCGGTGGTGCCGCGCTTGCGGACGACCAGCGTCATGCCGTCGGTCCGCATCAGCAGGGCGGCGGCGATATGGATGGTGCGAGGGGAATCGGCGGCGCTCATGCCGCCCAATCTACTCAACCGGCCGGCGACAGCCAGTTGGCGACGAAATAGCCGACCGTCGCGGTGACGCCCGTCAGCACCACGCCCCAGCACACATCGATGAGGCTGAGCGTCACCGGCCAGTTCCGCAGCGTCGAGAGGTTGGTGAAATCATAGGTGCCGTAGGCGACGAGGCCGAGCAGGGCGCCCGCGCCCAGCGCCATCAGCCAGTTCTGCTGGTTCAGCGCCGGCAGCACCGCGAACACGACCACGCCGATGAGATAGACGAGATAAAACACGCCCGCCACCAGCAGGTTGGGCGGGTCGGCCAGCATGTCACCCAGCGCCGGCTTGTAGATCACCGGCACCATGGTGGTGAGCCAGATCGCGTCGAGCGCCAGCATGGCGACGGCGGAACCGATATAGGCGCTGAGGAAGGCGGGCATCTGGGCTCTCCGGTAACTGCGCGCAGTAACGTGTTGCCGCGCCATTCTGTTTCGCCGCGGGTGATTTTGTCACCTCGCTGAAACAATCCACCCATCATCGACGTAACTCTCCCCGAACCAAGCAGCGGGGAACAGCGTGCGACATCTACTGGACCGGGAAGCGGGTGGGCGGCGGATCGCCGTGGTGGGGGCAGGGGTCGCGGGCCTCTCGGCCGCCTGGCTCCTCAGCCGCCGGCACGAGGTGGTGCTCTATGAAAAGAACACCTGGCTCGGCGGCCACGCCAACACCGTCGATGTCGAGTGCCCCGAAGGCAAGGTGCCGGTCGATACCGGCTTCATCGTCTTCAACCCCGGCAACTACCCCAACTTCACCGCCATGCTCGAGCACCTGAAGGTGCCGGTGGTGAATACCGACATGTCGCTCGGCGTCTCGGTCGATGACGGCCGGCTCGAATATTCCTCGCTGCCGCATGGCCTCTTCGGCCAGCCGAGCAACCTCGTGAGCCCGCGTTTCCTGCGCATGCTCGGCGACATCATCAAATTCTACGGCGAGGCCAGCCGGCTCGATGAAGACGAGGTCGATGGCATCAGCCTCGGTCACTTCCTCGATCGCGGCGGCTATTCGGATGCGCTGGTCGACGAGCACGTGCTCCCGATGTGCGCCGCCATCTGGTCGACGAGCTCGGCCCAGATCCGCGACTACCCGATGCGCTCGTTCCTGCGCTTCTTTTCGAGCCACGGGCTGCTGCAGGTGTTCAACCGCAAGCAGTGGCGCACCGTCGCGGGCGGCAGCCGCTCCTATGTCGATGCGCTGCGCCTGCAGATGGCCGGCAAGGTACGCATCCGCCGCGCCGCCGAGCGCATCACCCGCACCGGCGGCCTCGTCACCGTGCGCGATGCGACCGGCGAGCTCGACACCTTCACCGACGTGGTGATTGCCGCCCATGCCGACGAAGCGCTCGGCCTCCTCGCCGATCCGTCGGCCAGCGAGCGCAGCGTGCTCGGGGCCTTCCAGTACACCGACAATCTCGCCGTGCTGCACGACGACCGCGCGCTGATGCCGAAGCGTCGCGCCACCTGGGGCAGCTGGAACTATATCGGCGCCCGCGGCGACGACGGCGAAACCCCGCTCTGCGTCAGCTACTGGATGAACCGGCTGCAGTCTCTCCCGACCCGCCGCCAGCTCTTCGTCACCCTCAACCCGGTGCGTCCGCCCCGGCACACGATCGCGGCGTTCGAGTACACCCACCCGCTCTTCGACGCGGCGGCGCTCGGCGCGCAGGACCGGCTCCACGAGCTGCAGGGCGATCGCAACACCTGGTTCTGCGGCAGCTATTTCGGCTACGGCTTTCACGAAGACGCACTGCAATCCGGCCTCGCCGTCGCCGAAGCGCTGGGCTCGCCCGCGCCCTGGACGAAGCATCCGCGCCGCATCGCCCGCGCCGTCCCCCACATCGTCGAGCCGGCCGAATGAGATCGGCGATCTACACCGGCACGGTGCTCCACACCCGGCTGCGTCCCAAGCGCCACCGGCTGAGCTACCGCGTCTTCTCGCTGCTGCTCGATCTCGACGAGATCGAAGGGCTCGGCAGCAAGGTGCTCGGCATCGAGCGCCTTGGTCTCCTGAGCTTCCGCGCCAAGGACCACGGCGACGGCAAGACCCCGCTCCGCCAATGGGCCGGCCAGCTGCTCGCCGAGGCTGGCATCGACTGGGATGGCGGCCGCATCGAGCTGCTCTGCTACCCGCGCATGCTGGGCTTCGTCTTCAACCCGCTGACGGTGTGGTTCTGCCGCGCCCGCTCGGGCGAACTGCGCGGCCTCCTCTACGAGGTCCATAACACCCACGGCGAGCGGCACACCTACGTGCTGCCCGCCCGCCTCACCAATGCCGAGGTCCGGCACGAGGCGCCGAAGACGTTCTTCGTCTCCCCCTTCATGCCGCCCGACTGCACCTACCGCTTCCGCATCGTGCCCGCCGGCGACGACGTGGTCGTCTCGATCATCGAGCATGACACCGAGGGTCCGCTGCTCGCCGCTTCCTTCACCGGCGAACGCCAGCCCCTCACCGACCGTGCTTTGCTCGGCCTGCTGCTCGGCTACCCGCTGATGACGCTGAAAGTCGTCGCCGGCATCCACTGGGAGGCGATCAAGCTCCTGGCCAAGGGATTCCGTATTTTCGACCACCGCCCGGCCACGCAACGTATCGCCCACAGCGCCCCGGCCCGCGCGGCGGAGCCCGAGGTCAAGGTCGCGGCCGAATGAGCCTGCTCCTCGCCATCCCCGTCCTGGCCCTCTTCTGCGCTGCCGCCATGGCGCTCGCCTGGCGGGTCGTCGTCTCCTCCGGCCGCTCCGGCTGGGCCGACACGTTCTGGAGCCTCACCGTCGGCATTGCCGGCATCATCGCCGCCCTCTGGCCGCTGGGCGAGCTCACCGCCCGCAACTGGCTCGTCGCCGTCATCGTCGCCTTCTGGTCCGGCCGCCTCGGCCTCCACATCGCCCGCCGCACCCTCAAGGGCGCCGACGATGCGCGCTACGCCGAGCTGAAGCGCGGCTGGGGCGACAGCTACAAGCCGCAGCTCCTCATTTTCCTGGAAATCCAGGCGGCTGTGGCGCTCATCCTCGCCCTGGCGGTCATGGCCGCCGCCAGTAATCCCGCCCCTCTCGGCCTCGGCGACGCGCTGGGCATCCTCATCGCCATCGCCGCCATCCTCGGCGAAGCCACCGCCGACGCTCAACTCACCCGCTTCGCCCGCAACCCGGCGAACCGCGGCAAGGTCTGCGACACCGGCCTCTGGGCCTGGTCCCGCCACCCCAACTATTTCTTCGAGTTCCTCTACTGGGTCGCCCTCGTCCCCATCGGCATCGCCCACCCTTGGGGCTGGCCCACCCTCGCCGCCCCGGCGATGATGTTCGTCCTCCTCCGCTACGTCTCCGGCGTCCCCCCGCTCGAGCAACACATGCTCCGCTCCCGCGGCCCCACCTTCACCGCCTACCAGCAGCGCGTCCCGCCCTTCTTCCCCCGGCCGCCGCGTCAGTAGCAAAAGGGCCGGTCTCGCGACCGGCCCTTTCGTTTACTCGGCGGGGGTGAAGTTCATCGCCACGCCGTTGATGCAGTAGCGCTCGTAGGTCGGCGGGGGGCCGTCCAGAAACACGTGGCCGAGGTGGCTGCCGCAGTTGGCGCAGTGCACCTCGGTGCGGACCATGCCGTAGCTCTTGTCGATCGTGTTCTCGGTGCTGCCGGGGATCGGCTCGTTGAAGCTCGGCCAGCCGGTGCCGGATTCGAACTTCACCTTGCCCTCGAACAGCGGGGTGTCGCAGCCGGCGCAGGAGAAGGTGCCAGGGCGCTTCTCGTAGAGCAGGGCGCAGCTGCCCGGCCGCTCGGTGGCGTGGCCGCGCATCACCGCAAACTGCTCGGGCGTCAGCAGCTTCCGCCACTCCGCATCGGTATGCGTGACGCGATAGGTGTGGGTGTCCATCAATATCTCCAATCGGCGGGTCGTGCCCTCAATGTCGTGGCTTTGGACCGGCCTTGCAAGCGAGCGCTTGGTCCCGCGCCCGTCACGATGAGGAATACGCACGAAGGGGCGCGAAAGTTACAGCAAAAGCAAAAGGGCCGGTCGTGAGACCGGCCCTCGTCGCATTCGCAGAGTGCTTCGGCTTACGCCGCAGCTTCCTCGCCTTCGGCGTCGGCGTCGGTCTTCGGGCCGCGGCGGGGGGATTTCTGCAGGTTCTTTTCGATCAGCTGCACGGCCTCGGTGAGGGTCAGCTTGTTCACGGCCGCCACTTCGCGGCTCATGCGGTCCATGGCCTGCTCGAACAGCTGGCGCTCGGAATAGCTCTGCTCGGGCTGGTCGTCCGAACGGTAGAGATCGCGCACCACTTCGGAGATGGCGATCAGGTCGCCCGAATTGATCTTCGCTTCGTATTCCTGGGCGCGGCGCGACCACATGGTGCGCTTCACGCGGGCGCGACCGGTCACGGTCTCGAGCGCCTTCTTGACCTCGTCTTCCTCGGCAAGCTTACGCATGCCGACGGACTTGATTTTGGCCACGGGGACGCGGAGGGTCAGCTTGTCCTGCTCGAAGGAAATGACAAAAAGCTCGAGCGTGAGGCCCGCGACTTCCTGTTCCTCGATCGAGGTGATCAGGCCGACGCCGTGGGCCGGATAGACGATGTACTCACCCGTCTTGAAGCCGAGACGCGTCACAGTCTTCTTGGTGACCATTAAGGGATACTCCTATCAAACGCCGCCGACGGGCCAGTCCCTTCGCGGAAGGGCCGACCCTTGTTGTTGCTTAACCCGTCTCCTTCTGCTGAAAGGAGACAGAACGGCATGTCCCGCAATCGAGTGGCCCGCGCCCCGGCCGATTGCGCCCAACTTCTGGTGATGTCAAAAAAAAGGGTGCCTAAAGGCACGCTCTGGCTGACGGGCAAGCTCCATTCATTTGGGCACCCTAGCACAAAATTTCAGCAAAATCAAAAAGAACGAATCATGGGGAGCGGTGCCCGGGCGGGCACCGTTCAGAAATGGTTAACCATGAGCGCTTTGTGAAGACGGCGAAGTCCTCAGTCGCCTTCACCCGGAGCTTCCGAGAAGTATTTCTCGAACTTGCCCTCGACGCCGTCCCATTCCTTGGCATCGGCGGGGGCATCGCGCTTTTCGGTGATGTTGGGCCAGGCCCCCGCATACTTGGAGTTGATCTCCAGCCATTTATCGAGGCCACCCTCGGTATCTGGCTTGATCGCTTCGGCGGGGCATTCGGGCTCGCAGACACCGCAATCGATGCATTCGTCCGGATGGATGACGAGCATGTTCTCGCCCTCGTAGAAGCAGTCCACCGGACATACTTCGACGCAGTCCATGTACTTGCACTTAATGCAGTTGTCCGTGACGATATAGGTCATGTCAGTGAGCGTTCCTGCTCGGATGTCTTACGCGCTGGGTCTTGCGTTGGCCCAACGGGCGGGAGAGCCCGGGACCAAGGGCGGTTGCTAGCCCTTTTTGCGCCACCTCGCAAGGGATCGAGCCAGTAGGCTTTTGTCGCAAGGTGGATTGAGGGTTTATCCCGTTTGAGCCGGCCGGGCACGCCGGGCTCCGCAGGAGGCGGATAGGGGGGCATGGGGCGAGGCCAGAATGACTTGGACCCCTGGAGGGCAGGGCCAGTAGTCACAGGGCTATGGGGTCGCGGCCCCGGCGCGGTCTTTCTGTTGTCGCAGGCCCGCCATGCGCAAACCGCGATGCTGGCGCTGCTCGCCACGCGCGGCGTGACGCGACCCATCGTCTGGGCACCGGCCTTCTATGCCTTCAGCGTGCTGGGGCCGCTCCTGAAGGCCGATGTCGCTCTGCGGTTCTATCCCGTTACTCCGGCGCTCGGACCGGACCTCGATGGGTTGCGCGCGATGGCGCACGAGGCAACGCCCCACTTGATCATCATGGCGCATTTCTACGGGACCGCGGTCGATGCCGCGGCAGTGCGCGTTTTTGCCGACGAACAGGGCGCGCTGATGCTCGAGGACGCGGCGCACACGATGCTGCCAGCCGGAGATATCGGACGGCATGGCCATTTCACCTGCTACAGCCCGCGAAAGTATTATGACACCGGCGATGGCGCGGTGCTGGTTGCCAATGGTTTGGAACTCGCCGCCGAATTCGACAGTGTCGCCTCGACGATCCCATCGGCGCCTTTCGCACGAGCGCGATACTGGACGCGGGCGCGGCTCGACCGGCACCTGCCGTGGCGGCGGCTCCGGGGCGCCTTGCCTGAGCGCGATTTCGACCAGGACTGGTCGGGCGAACCCCGCGCTGCAGCGCAGGTATGGATGAGCGGGAGTGCGAGCCGGACCATCGAGCGGCTCGGGCCCGAGGGGGCCGAGGCGATCCGGCGGCGCGAGATTGAGACGACCTTGGCCATCGAACGGCACGTGGAAGCGGCAACACACCTCGTTGCGCTGCCGCGCCTGCCCGATGCCGCGCCTTACCTCCTGGGCTTTCGTGGCAGGGATCGCGCCGAGGCCGAGTCGGCCTACGTGAAGCTCCGCAGGGCAGGGGCGAGCGCCGGCACATGGCCCGATATTCCCCGCATTGTTCGCGAGCACCCTGAGCGCTACGGAGCGGCGCTCGAACTGCGGAACACCATCGTCATAGTGACACCACGCTTCGACCGCAGGCGTGCGCCGCTCGATTTCATCAAGCGGCTGCCACTCGGCTAGTCCTCGTCGTCGCCGTCGAGCAGGCGGTCGGTGTCGCGGCGTTCCTTCTTGGTCGGACGGCCGCTGCCCGGGTCGCGACCGGCATGGATCATGGGCTTCGGTTCGCGAGGCAGGGGTGGGGGCGAGAGGTCCTCGTAGAGGGTGGCGGCTTCCGTTGCCGGGCCGCGGCGTTCGCCGCCGTCGAGGATGCGCCAGACGAGCAGGCGCTCGTGCACGTTCATGGTCAGCACGTCACCCGGACCGACCTTGTGGTCGGTCCGCTCGGTGCGTTCGGAGTTGACGCGGATGGCGCCCGCTTCGATCAGCTTTTGCGCCAGGGTGCGCGATTTGACGGCGCGCGAGAAGAACAGCCACTTGTCGAGCCGTTGCTTCTCCAAGCGGGCTTACTCGGTCTTGGGGTTGCGGAGTGCGGCGAGCGCGGCCCAGGGCGAGTTCGGGTCGATCGCGGCGGGCTTGCGGTCCTCGCGGGGGCGATGCTCGCGCCAGTCGTCACGCGGCTTGTCGAAGCGCTTGCCACCACCGGAGCGGTCGCCGTTCGGCTTGCCACCGCGATTCTCGAAGGGCGGCTTGCCGCCGTCTTCGCGCGGACCGCTGCTCGGGGGACCATTGCGGCGGCCCTCGAAGCGCGGACGGCCGCCCTGCTTGCCGTCGCCATTGCCGGCATCGCGGTCGGGGCGGCGGAAATTGCGCTGCGGACGCTCGCCATCGGCGGCCGGGGCAGGGGCGCCATCGGCAGGAGCGGCTGCCGGAGCGGCACCGGCATTGCGCGGAGCGCCGCGGCCATTGCGCTGGCCATTGTGGCGCGGATTGTCGGGACGGCGACCTGCCGGGAACCAGATTTCGTCGAACTCGGGCTCGGCCGGCTTGGCGGCTTCGGCGGCAGGCGCCTCGGCAGCGGCGGGCTCGACCGGCGCCGGAGCGCCGAGATCGGCCGTGGCTTCGGCGACTTCCGTCGCTTCGGCAGCGGCCTCGACCGGAGCGCCTTCGACAGCCTCGGTCGCGGCGGCGTTCGCCTCGGCTTCGGCGGCAGGGACCTCAGCCGGTGCGGCCTCCACGACGGGCGCTGCAACCTTCGGGGTGCGGCGGACGCGATAGCCGAGCGAATTGAGGATCGAGGCGAAATCTTCGCCCGCGGTGCCCAGCAGCGAGGTCATCTCCACCGTGACGCGGAAGCCATTGGCCTCGGCGGCGCCGGCGGGCAGTTCGCCCTGGTGGGTCGCGGGGTTGAGCGCGATCAACGGGCGGATGATGTCGGCGAGGCGCTCGAGGATATCGACGCGCACGGCGCGGCGGCCGGCGACCTTGAAGCCCGCCAGCTCATAGAGCTTGGTGTTCACTTCGGGGTCGATCAGGAACGATGTGCGGCCCGAGAGCACGATATGCGGCAGCTCGGTGATGCCCGGCTGGCGCACGCCGCCATGCTTCAGCGCATAGAGGATCAGCGCCAGTTCGCGCGGCGCGGGCTTCAGGCTCTGCGGCACGTAGATGTGGTAGGCGCCGAACTTCACGCCCAGCTTGCGCAGCTTGCCGCGCACGTCCTGGTCGAGACCCTTAACCTCTTCGCTCACCGCATTGCGCGGGAGAATGCCGAGGTTCTCGTAGAGCCGGTAGGCGAGCCCGCGGGCCGCGCCTTCGAGGTCGGCCGGGGCTTCGAGCGCCAGCACAGTTTCGAGCTGGGTGTTGATGAGGTGGCGGAGCCAGAGGTTCAGCCGGTCCTGCACCTTCTCGAGGTCGGGGCCACTGAGGCTCTCGTCGGCGAGGATGATGAGGCGCGGGGTGAACAGCTGTTCGCCCTCGGCGATATTGGCCACCACCTGGCCGCGCCAGCGGACATAGCCGTCGGTCGCCAGCACGAACTCCTCGTTCGGGGCGCCCGCGACGCGGTCGGCGCGCTTGGCGATTTCCGGGGCAACGACCTGCGCAGCAGCTGCCGCCACGCCCTTGGCGTCTCCGCCTTCGGAGCGCTGGAGGGTGAAGCGGAAGCCTTCGATCGAGCCGATCACGTGGCCTTCGAGGCTCACTTCGCCGCGGTCGTTAATTTCAGGCGATACCATATGCTTGTCTCTCAGATGGCGCATCAGCACCGACGTGCGACGGTCGACGAAGCGCTGCGTCAGTCTTTCGTGCAGCGCGTCGCTCAGCCGGTCTTCGATGTCGCGGGTCTTTTCGCGCCAATGGGTAGGGTCTTCAAGCCAGTTCTTGCGATTGGCGACAAAGGTCCAAGTACGGATCTGCTTGATCCGGTTGCTCAGGGTGTCGATGTCGCCTGTCACATTGTCGCAGAAGCGCACCTGCTCGGCAATCCAGTCAGCATCGACATGGCGGTGCTTCCTGAGGTCGGTGTAGATGCGGGTGATGATCTCGCCATGCTGGGCCGGCGAGATGTCGCGATAGTCGGGGGTGGCGCACACTTCCCACAGCAGCTTCACCGCCTGCTCGCTGGTCGCGAGCGCTCCCGCCTCGTTGCGGGCGACGAATTCGAGCGCGTGCTGGTCGGTTGCGATGGGCACGCGGGTCAGCGCCTTGATGCCCGAGACGCGGTCGAGGCTCGCGCGCAGGTCGGGGATCGAGCGGAAGTCGAGCTCGTGGTTGCGCCACTGGATGACGCGCACCGGTTCGAAATCGTGAGTCTCGAGCTGCTTGACCAGCTCTTCCTCGAACTCGGCCGCATTGCCGGTAACCCCGAAGGTGCCGTTATGCATGTGGCGCCCGGCGCGGCCGGCGATCTGCCCGAACTCGGCGGGCGTCAGCGGCCGGGTCTGGTGGCCGTCGAACTTGTGGTCGTCGGCGAAGGCGACGTGGTGCACGTCGAGGTTGAGGCCCATGCCGATGGCGTCGGTGGCGACGAGGAAGTCCACGTCGCCGTTCTGGTACATTTCGACCTGGGCGTTTCGGGTGCGGGGGCTGAGCGCTCCCATCACCACAGCCGCGCCGCCGCGCTCGCGCCGGATCAGCTCGGCAATGGCGTAGACCTGGCTCGCCGAGAACGCGACGATGGCCGAGCGCTTGGGCTGGCGGCTGATCTTCTTGCTGCCGGCATAGAGCAGCTCGGAAAAACGCGGGCGGTGGATGATCTCGACATGCGGCAGCAGCGCCCGGATGATCGGCGTCATCGTCGCCGAGCCGAGCAGCAGGGTCTCCGAGATGCCCCGGGCGTGGAGAATGCGGTTGGTGAAGACGTGGCCGCGATCGAAATCGGTCGCCACCTGGATCTCGTCGATCGCCACGCATTCGACCGGCACGTCGAGCGGCATGGCCTCGACCGTGCACACCCAGTAGCGCGGGTGGGGCGGCACGATGCGCTCCTCGCCCGTCACCAGCGCCACGTGCTGGGCGCCGATCCGGTCGACGATCTTGTGGTAGACCTCGCGGGCCAGGAGCCGCAGCGGCAGCCCGATCATCCCCGAGCGATGCGCGAGCATCCTCTCGATGGCGAAGAAGGTCTTGCCTGTGTTGGTGGGCCCAAGGACTGCCTTGAGCGAAGAGGCGGGCGGAACAGTCATCGAACTTCTATGTAGGGCAAACCTCTCGCCGAAACGAGTGTCTCGCCGCGACACATCCACGGCCTCGTTTCGTTCGCGCCGTTAACCACCGGTACGGAGCGAGAACAAATCGGAAAGGAATCGGTTGCGACTCGTGAGTCCGGCTTTGTTCGCTACTGCATCTGGTAGGGCACTCGGTGATTCTGACGCAAGCAAGCGACAATCGCACGACAGATGTCACAAAATGCGGTTCTTCACGTTCAGGAACGTTTCCAAGTGGTTGATTTTGCGTGGAATCAGCCCCGACTCGGGCGTTCGTAAAGCGAGCGTAAATCGTACCACCGCGAAGATTTTTGATGGGTTCAGATTCGCCCTCCCGCGCTACCGGGCTCTCCCGGCGACGCGTTGGCAAAAAACATCATTGACCGTGCCACGCTGGCACACGGATTTTGGTAGGAGTTCGTTAACCATAATTTTTCGGACCCTCTAAAATCAGGTCCGAAACGGCCGTTCCTGCCCGGCGGACCAGCCCCGCTTGGGGACCGGCCGGCGCTCGGGATGCGGGTCTATGCGCCGCGCATCCCGGGGCGTCGGTGCGGTGGGATCAGCACTCGGCGTAGAGCGGAGCCCAGTTGCTGACCACGCTCGTGCCGGCAACCACGACGCGGTATTCGGCGTCGATCGGGCCGGCGATGGCGAGGTTCTGCGTGTAGCTGCCCATGATGACGCCGTTGGCGCCCTTCACCGTATCGACGGGGTAGGGACCAGCGACGCTGCCGCCCTTCTTCACGATCATGATGTTGATGGTGCCCGGCTTGTTGGACTGCACCCAGGCCGTGAGCTTGCCGTTGCCGGGGCAGGCATTGTCGGCGGGCGAGATGATGCCGAGCTGCAGCTTGGTGGGGACGAGCTTGCCGGGATTGCCCGACTTGAAGTCGCCGATGCCGCCCGCGAGGGCCGCGCTCGAGAGTGCGACGGCAGCTACGAGACCGGCGATGCCGGTAATGAGAGCGTTGCGCATGGTGTTTCCCTCCTCATGCATTTGTTGAGGAGGTTATGCCCGTGGCGGCTTGAACTCGTTGTGATAGAGCGGTTTAGCCGGCGTTCAGCTACTGAGTCAGCGAGGTGAGGACAACCGAGAGGTCGCCCGACTCGGTGGTGACCAGCGCGCGATAGGGGATGAAATAGCCCGCGGTGGTGAGGGGCGCGTACCAGATCAGGATGCGCTCCTTGCTCACCAGGTCCTGCGTCACCTCGGAGCTCGTGTAGTGCCCGGAGATGGGCGAATAGCGCACATTGCAGAGGATCACCGGGCCCTGGTAGCCGGTGCGCTTGCTCGTCGCCTCGTCATCCTTGGCGTAGCTCAGCTTGAGGTTGAAGCGCTCGACGCCGGTGAAGATCTGCATCTGGCGGTCGCAGAGGCCCGAATCGAGCTTGCCGCCCTTGAGGACAAAGGCGGCCGCCATGTCGTTGATGTTGCCGACGAGCTGCTTTCGCTCGATCGCCACCCGGTCGATATTGTTGACGATGGGCGGGTTGACCTTGAACGTATCGACGTTGCCGGCGTCATAGGTGATGGCGACGGTGAAATCCTCTCCGCTCGCCCGCGTCAGGAGATCGAAACGCTGCGAGCGGAGGCCCGAACTGGTCGAGGCGCCCGACGATTGCAGCTTGGCCGTGCCCGAGGCCACGAGCCGGGCCAACCCGGTGATCTTGGCGTTACCGCTGAGGCTGTAGCTCGAGCCATCGTCGTCGAGGGTAACCTCGACACTCGCCATCTGGGTGCCGCCCATGGTGACGGTGTACTCGGCGACCGAGTGCAGCGGGGCGGCGGTGGCGGGCAGGGCGAACAGGCCGAAAAGCACGGTGCTCAGGGGCTTGCGGATAGCGGCGCTCAACACGGGAAGACTTCCTCCAGGCGCAACGCCGGACCATCGAATCACTCGACGGGCCAACTTGCCTTTGGCGCGTGACGCTGGCAAGGCGCTCACGGGCATCTCAACTTGACGGGCCGCACACCTTTCTCTATGGAGGCGCCCACAACAATCAAGAACAGAATCCACGCCTGAACTGTGGGACCACCCACAATGATGGCCTTTGTAACAGGAACATTCGAATGTCTCGCCGTTGTGAACTGACCGGTAAGGGCGTCATGACCGGTAACCGCGTGTCGCACGCCGTCAACCGTACCCGCCGCCGTTTCCTCCCCAACCTGCTCCAGGTTTCGCTGCTGTCCGACGCGCTCGGCCGTTCGGTGAAGCTGCGCATCTCCGCCAACGCCCTGCGTTCGGTCGAGCATCGCGGTGGCATCGATGCCTTCCTGCTCAAGCAGGACGACGCCGACCTGAGCGATCGCGCCAAGGCGATCAAGCAGGAAGTCCGCGCCGCGCTGGCCACTGCCGCGCAGTAATCCGGACTGACTGAGTTTCGGCCGCGCGTTTCGTCCTGAAGCGCGCGGTTTTCTTTTGTAGAACAGATGCCGCCCCGGTCTGATGCCGGCCAGCGGCCAACATAGAGGTTCGGGTCATGCTCGCTCGCTTCGCCGCGGCCATTGCCGCCATGGTCGTGGTTGTCACCGCGTCCAACATTCTCGTCCAGTATCCGGTCGACGCCCAGCTCGGGCCGTTCAACCTCAAGGACCTCCTCACCTGGGGCGCCTTCACCTACCCGTTCGCCTTCCTCGTCACCGATCTCACCAACCGCCACGACGGCCCGATGCGGGCCCGCCTTGTGGTGGTCGTCGGTTTCATCGTGGCGCTCGGCCTCTCGTTCTGGCTCGCGACGCCGCGCATCGCCATTGCCTCGGCGACGGCGTTCCTCGTCGGCCAGTTGCTCGATATCTCGGTGTTTTCGCGCCTGCGCCAGTCGCGCAACTGGATCCTGCCGCCGCTCGCCGGCTCGCTGTTCGGCTCGGCGCTCGATACGCTGATCTTCTTCGGCATCGCGTTCTCGCCGGCCTTCGGCTTCGTCGATGGCCTGTTCGGCATGGAAGATGGCTCGCTCGGCTTCGGCGCGCCATGGCTCGGTGTCGGCGGCGAAGTCCCGCTCTGGACCTCGCTCGCCACCGGCGATTTCCTGGTGAAATTCCTCGCGGCCCTGCTGCTCCTCGCGCCCTATCGGGCGCTCATGGGCAAGCTCATGCCGCTGCCGCCGGCCGGCGCTCAGGCTTAGTCGGGGTTGGCTTAACGCGGATAGCCGCTCAGGTGCTCGTGGACGATCCACCAGTGGTCGCCCACGCGCTTCAGCACGCTGGTGCCGCGGCCTGAGCCCGACACCGGCTTGCCGTCCTTCACGGTGCGCCAGTTGAAGCGGTAGATGCAGGCCGCCGCGCTCTCGCCCTCGGCGATCCACTCGAGCTTGTCGAGCCAGTAATGCTCGTCCGGCCCCATCCGCGCCCACGTCGCCTCGAACGCCGCCCGGATCGCGGGGGTGCCGACATAGCTCCCGTCCGAGAACCAGAACCGCGCATCCGGCGCAATCAGGTCGGTGAGCAGGCTGAAGTCATGCTCATTGATCCGGTCGGCGTAGGCGGTGAGCGTCTCGCTGGCGCTACTCACGCCGAAGCGGCCTGCAGTCGCTTCGCCAGCATGGCCATATGCCGGTCATTGCCGAAGCGCCCAGCCATCAAGGCGGGCACCGGAATGCCCTCGTCGATCTGTTCCCAGTGGATGGCGTAGCCATCGCCGAACAAGGTGATGTCGGCCAGTTGATCGGGAGTGGCATTTTCCAGGCCTTGGACGATGTTGGTCGGAAACCAGAACGTCGACCCGTTCACCAGTTCGACCCGTACACGGCCGGTCGAGCGGTCGTACTCGGCCGAAAGGGCGCGCGGCTCGCTCCAGTGCAGTTCTTCGCCGCGCTGCTGTGCCTGCGCGATCTCTTCGTCGCTGATGTCGACGGTCAAGGCGTCATCCATGCATCTGCCTCCAGCGTTCGAGGAATTCTGCCTGATGTTCCTGCACGATTGCCAACGCCTTGCGCAGGTCGCCGGCCTTCATGCGCTGATCTCCGAGTATAGCCGGTTTTCCGTTCCGGCCCACGAGGAGAATCTTCGCGAAGCCGTCGCCGTAAACATGGACATGCGGTGGGTCATGATCAGCCAAGTAGATGGCGAAGTGGAGACCGCGGCTGCGCAGAACTGTGATCATGCGCCGACCTTAACACCGGATTGTTACAAGTCACTCCGGCAGCGAGAATTCGAGGAGGAGGTTGCGCTCCCAGTCGTTGAAGTTGTTGTCTGAGACCATGGTGATGCGGGTGCTGCCGTCGGGTGCAGTGTGGACGGCGAGGCCTTCCATGTTGTCGATGTCTCCACCCGTGACCTGGAGCAGCGGCTGGCCCTTCAGCACGGCGCCGGGCACCACGTCAGCGGCGGGGATGCGGACCAACTGCATCTTGAAGGTCAGGAGCGCCACGCCGCGCTCCAGCACCAGCAGGTCGCCATTGGGCAGGAAGGCGCAGTCGGTGGGGTTGGTGCCGTCGCCCGCCACATAGCTGATCGGCCCGGTATCGGCCTTGCCCAGCATGAAGCCGCGGCGGTTGCCGTCATTGTCGAGAATGCCCTCGGAGATCAGCAGGGTCGAGCCCGCCACAGCCGAAGTCGGGGGCGCGATGCAGATGGCTTCGAGCGTCTCGTTGGTGCGCGTATCGCTCAGCCATTTGGGGACGGTGATCTCGCGCGCCGGGCCTTCCGGCTTGCCGCCGGCGAGCTGGAAATCGGCGACGCGGGTCAGGTTCTCGAACCCGACGCGGACCGCGCTCGGCGCCCCGTTGCGGTAAACCACGGCCATCGACTCGGCGTCGCGCGCATAGGCGCGGGGCAGTTCGGCGCCCTTCGAGTTCTTCATCGGCTCGATGCTGACGCCGATGAGGCTCGCGGGCAGCCCGGCCTCGTCATAGAGCAGCTGGCCGGAGATGAAATTGCCGCGGTCGGACACCATCACCAGCTTGCCGTCGGTGCCGGGAAAGCCGATGCCCGAGAGCCCGCCGAAGGTATCGATCTGGCTCTGCATCTCGATGCCGCCACGCCAGATCAGACCCTGCACCGGCTCGCCGACCTTGGCGGACATGAAGCGGGTGATGGGCAGCGAGGTGATCGTCAGGTCTTCCGCCGTCGCCTGCTGGCTGACGACCGTGCTCACGCCCATGCCGGCGCTCAGGATCAGCAGCGCGGCGCCGAGAATACGAGGGGCGCGACGCGTGCCGATCATCCGTAGCGGCTCTTGCGATAGGCGCCCGGGGCTTCCTCGTCGAACAGCGAGGCGAGCTCGTCGGTGAGGGCGCCTGCCAGTTCCTCGGCGTCGAGCAGGGTCACGGCGCGGCGATAATAGCGCGTCACGTCGTGGCCGATGCCGATGGCAACCAGCTGCACCGCCGAACGGGTTTCGATCTCCTCGATCACCTGACGCAAATGGGCCTCGAGATAATTGCCGGCGTTCACGCTCTGGGTCGAATCATCGACCGGCGCGCCGTCGGAAATCACCATCAGGATGCGGCGATTTTCGGTCCGCCCGAGCAGGCGCTTATGCGCCCATTGCAGGGCCTCGCCGTCGATGTTTTCCTTGAGCAGGCCCTCGCGCATCATCAGGCCGAGGTTGCGACGGGCATGGCGCCACGGCTCGTCGGCCGCCTTGTAGATGATGTGGCGGATGTCGTTGACGCGGCCCGGGTTGGGCGGACGCCCCGCCTCGAGCCAAGCCTCGCGCGACTTGCCGCCCTTCCAGGCGCGGGTGGTGAAGCCGAGAATCTCGACCTTCACGCCGCAGCGCTCGAGCGTACGGGCGAGGATGTCGCCGCAAATCGCCGCAATGGTGATCGGGCGGCCGCGCATCGAGCCGGAATTATCGAGCAGCAGGGTGACGCAGGTGTCGCGGAAATCGGTGTCGCGCTCGACCTTGAACGAGAGCGCCTGCAGCGGGTCGGTGACGACGCGGGTCAAACGCGCCGTATCGAGCAGGCCTTCCTCGAGGTCGAACTCCCACGAGCGCGACTGCTGCGCCATCAGGCGGCGCTGCAGCTTGTTGGCGAGCCGCGCCACGGCGCCAGCGAGGTTCTCGAGCTGCTTGTCGAGCAGCGCCCGGAGCTGGTCGAGCTCCTCGGGCGGGCAGAGGTCGCCGGCCCGCACCACTTCGTCGAACTTCTGGGTGAAGATCTTGTAGTTGAAGGCGTTGCTGAATTCCTTGGCGTTGGCGCCCGGAGGAGGCGGATTGGGCATGTCCTCGCCCGATTCCGAACTCTCGTCGTCCTCGCTCTCGGAGAAATCCATCTCCGCGCCTTCGACTTCGCCCTGCTCTTCGGACTGGCCGGGAGTCTGGTCCTCGTCGGCCTCGGCGTCTTCGCTCTCGCCGTCGCCCTGCTCGGGCGTCTTCTCGTCGTCCTGGCCGCGCTCGGGCTCGTTCTCCTCGTCGCCCTCGCTGTCGTCGCTCTCGCCGTCATCCATATCGCTGTCGGGCACGAGGTTGAGGTCGCGCAGCAGCTGCCGGGTGGCACGGCTGAACAGCTCCTGGTCCTCGAAGCGGGTGAGGAGCGTCGTCAGCGAAGTGCCGGCGCGCTGCTCGATCTCGGCGCGCCACAGTTCCACCAGCGCATTGCCCGAGGGCGGGATGGAAATCCCAGCCACCCGCTCGCGCAGGATCAGGCCCAATGCCTCGGCCAGCGGCGCATCGGCGCGGTCGTTCACTTCCGCAAAGTTCTGGCGGAACAGCCGGTCTTCCAGCATTTCGTGGATATTGCCGGCCATGCCGGGCATGCGCACGGCGCCCAGCGCCTCGACGCGGGCCTGCTCCAGCGCATCATAGGCGGCGCGGGCCTCGGGCTCGGCCGGGGCGCGCTTGCGGTGCGTCTCGGGGTCGTGGCTCGCGAGCCGCATGGCCATGGCGTCGCCCTGACCGCGGGCGATCTTGATGTCGCGCATCGTCGGCAGGCGGGGCAGGTTGGCGAGGCGCGCCTTGTCGGCGGTCAGCATCGGCCGGTCGACCGAAAAGCTCACTTCCAGGTCGTGCTTGCCGCCAATGGCACGCACCGCCGCACCCACCGCCGTCTTGAACGGCTGGGTGGTGTCGGGCTTGTTCGGCTTGGTGCTGCGCGGCGGAAGGGCCATCAGTTAAGTCCGGTCTTGGTAGGGGCGGCGAGCCGGTCGTCACGGGTCGTCGCAAACAGGAGGAACATGGGCTGGTAGCGTTCTTCGGCCCATTCGGGGTGCGCCGCAATATCGGCGTCGGTCGCGGCCCATTCGTCGACGAGGTCGAGCCTGAGGCCACCGCGCTGCAGCGCATTGATCGTGGTCGAGATCAGCCGGTGATACTTCACCACGCCGTCGGCGATCCAGTTGGTGACGCGCTCGCCCTCGCGCAGATAGTCATCGACCACGCCGAGCAGGTGCCCGTTGGCATCGCGGATCAGGTCGGGCTTGGAGCGCGCCGCAAACACCGGGTGCTCCATCGAGAAGACGAAGTGCCCGCCCGGTTTCAGCCCATCGCGCACGCGGGCCACGAAGGCATGGAAATCGGCGAGGTAGTGCACCGCAAGCGACGAGAACACGAGGTCATAGGCGCCCTTGGCCGGCGCATAGGTTTCGAGGTCGGCCCGCTCGTAGCGGATGGGCAGGCCCGGCCCGCGCGAGGCGGCTTCGGCGAGCATCTTCTGCGAGAGATCGACGCCCACGACGCTCTTTGCGCCCTGCTCGACGGCATAGCGGCAGTGGTAGCCGAGCCCGCACCCCAGATCGAGCACGTCGAGCCCCGCGAGCGGCGGCAGCATGGCGCGCAGCGACGGCCATTCGCCGGCCGCAGCCAGCCCATCGCGCGAACGCGGGAACTGGCTGTAGCCTTCGAAGAAGGCCGGATCGTCGTAGATGTTCTGGGCCATCGTTCGACCAGTGCCACGCCCTCGTGGTTCGACAAGCTCACCATGAGGGCTGATGGGAGCTCCGTGCAGAATGCCGCAACGTCAAGAACGCCGAAACGTCTCACCGGGACGGCAATGAGGACCTCATCCTGAGCTTGTCGAAGGACGAGGTCCGGGCAGTCTCTTAGGCGGTGATCGCGAGGTTCGCGGCCGATTCCGGCAGGTCCTCGCCGAACACGCGCTGGTAGAACTCGGCCACCACGGGGCGTTCGAGCTCGTCGCACTTGTTGAGGAAGGTCAGCCGGAAGGCAAAGCCCATGTCGCCGAAAATCTGGGCGTTCTCGGCCCAGGTGATCACGGTACGCGGGCTCATCACCGTCGACAGGTCGCCGTTGATGAAGGCCTGGCGGGTGAGATCGGCCAGCCGCACCATGTTCGAGGCGGTCTTCTTGCCCTTGTCGGAGGTGGCGAGCGTGCGGTTCTTGGCGAGCACGATGCCGACTTCCTTGTCGTGCGGCAGGTAGTTCAGCGTCGTCACCAGCGACCAACGGTCCATCTGGCCCTGATTGATCTGCTGGGTGCCGTGATAGAGGCCCGAGGTGTCGCCGAGGCCGATCGTGTTGGTCGTCGCAAACAGGCGGAAGGCCGGGTGCGGGGTGATAACGCGGTTCTGGTCGAGCAGCGTCAGCCGGCCCGACTGCTCGAGCACGCGCTGGATCACGAACATCACGTCCGGGCGGCCGGCATCGTATTCGTCGAAGACGAGCGCGATATTGTTCTGCACGGCCCAGGGCAGGATGCCGTCACGGAATTCGGTGATCTGCTTGCCGTCCTTCAGCACGATCGCGTCCTTGCCGACGAGATCGATACGCGAGACGTGGGCGTCGAGGTTCACGCGGACCAGCGGCCAGTTGAGGCGCGCCGCGACCTGCTCGATATGGGTCGACTTGCCGGTGCCGTGGTAACCCTGCACCATCACGCGACGGTTGAAGGCGAAGCCCGCGAGAATGGCGAGGGTGGTGTTGCGGTCGAACAGGTAGTCCGGATCGACCGGGGGGGTATGCGGATCGGCTTCCGCATAGCCCATCACCTTCATATCGGTGTCGATGCCGAAGGTCTCGCGGACAGAAAATTCCTTGTTCGGCAGATTGTTGAAATCGGGCATCTCAGGCTCGTGTCGCGGAAAAATAGGTCAAGACGGCTGCCGTCTCGTGGCTGCGGCGCTCTATAGCAGCATCACGCGCCCGGGGGTAGGGCGCATAACGGCTGAATGTCGCAGGCGTGACGATGCCGTGACAGGCCCGAAACCCCGGCGGCGCAAGGCAGTTCCGGCCGCTCGATCACGGGCGCGAATGCACCCATGAGCAAGTTTCATCGCCTATTTCGCGACGAAGCCCTTGGCCTTGAGGTGCGAATAGGCGGCGATGATGGCGCGGAGCCGGTCTTCGGAGCTCTTGTCGCCGCCATTGGCGTCGGGATGGTGGATCTTCACCAGGGCCTTGTAGGCTTTCTTGATGTCGTCGGACTTGGCGTAGCCCGAAAAGCCCAGCGTCTCGAACGAGCGGCGGTCGAGCTCGTGCAGCGGCTTCACCCGCTCCTCGGCCGGGGCGCGCTTCTGGTGGCGGGCATAGCGAGCGAAGACGCCGAACGGGTCGTGGATCGGCCGCTGCTGCTGCGCACCGGGACGCGGTGCACCGCGCGGCATGCGCGGACCGGCCGTCTGGGCGCTCGCCTTGGCGCCAAAACCCCAACTCGGGCGGCCGTCGGTTTCCTGCTCGCGGCGCAGGTGCGCCTCCATCTCGTCGGGCTTCATGCCGGCGAAGAAGTTGAAAACCTGGTTGTAGTGGCGGACATGCTCGAGGCAGAAATTATGGTACTCGCCGGCGGCACGGTTGCCTTTTGGCGCGCGATATTCTCCGGGCTCCTGGCAGCCCTCCCAATCGCAGACCTTGACCTCGGGACGCGGCTCATCCTCCGGATGCCGCGACCGGATGCGAATGCCGTCAAAATACTTGGAATTCAGCTTCATCAATCCTAGTTACGAGCCTGATGCGACTGCCCCGCTTGGAACCGGTAGACATATGTCAGTTCGAGACGACATCGAAAAAAAACTTTCGCTCAAATTCGCGCCGACCCACCTTGAAGTGCTCGACGAGAGCGAGAAACATAGAGGTCACGCCGGTTCGAGACCGGGCGGCGAAACCCATTTCCGCGTCCGCATCACCTCTCCCCAGCTCGACCCCCTCACCCGCGTCGCCCAGCACCGCGCGGTGATGGAAACGCTCGACCCCGAACTTAAGTCCGGCGTCCATGCCCTCGCCATCGAAGTGGTGAAAACCAGCGCTGCCGCCGGTTGAGAGGGATATAGGTTCAGTCCGCCCGCGTGCCAACACCGGCGCACCAGTCGCGCCAGATGCCCCGCATCACAGCATCGAAATCGGCAGCGAATGAGGCAGCGTCGTAAAGCGGCGATTGCCGCACCTGCTCCCGCAGCCCCGATCGAAGCGCGATGAGCGCCGCGCGATCGGCTGCTGCTGCTTTCGCCTTCTCGACGTAAGCCGTCTCATCGGCAGCGATCCACTGCTCCAGCCCCGCCGTCGCGAGCAGGCTGGCACTGACGCGGCTGATGAACCGCCCCTCGTCGAGCGTCAGCACCGGCACGCCCATCGAGAGCGCTTCCATGGTGGTGGTCGTCCCGGCATAGGGCCAGGGGTCCAGCGCCAGGTGGATGCGGCCATAAAGCTTGAGATGATCTTCCCGCGTCTTCGTGTGACCGACAAGAACGATGCGGGCGGGATCGACCCCGTTAGCCACAAAGCGCGCCGTGGTGCGCTGCCGGATATCGGCGGAATCGAGCGCCTTGGTCTTGAGCAGCAACTCGCTGCCGGGCACTTCAGTGAGAATGCGGCTCCACAGAGCGACCGTACGATCGCTCAGCTTGTTGAGCGTGTTGAAGCTGCCGAAGATCAGCGGCCCGCCGGCCACCACCTCTGCCGGCTCGGTGCCCGGCGGCGAAAAACAGAGATAGCCATGCGGCATCCGCAGCGGCTTCTCGGTGAAATGGCTCGCGCTCTCCGGCGACAGCACGCGGGCGTCGCCCAACACATAGTCGATGCCTGGGTTACCCGTCGTCGCCGAATACCCCAGCCACGCCACCGAAACCGGCGCCGGCCGCAACGCGAACAGCCGCTGCCGGTTCGCAGCGGTGTGCCCGCTGAGGTCGAACAGGATATCGATGCCGTCGGCGGCTATCTGGCCTGCGACCGCCTCGTCCGAAAGGTCACGGATCTCACGCCAGCCATCGAACTCAGTCTTCAGCCGCTCAGTCAGCGCGTCGGACTTCTTTCCATTCGAATAGGCCACCAGATGCAGGCCGCGGGCGCCCAGAGCCGGCAGGACGGTCCGCAGAAAATAGCTCACCGAGTGCTCGCGCAGATCACCGGACACAAAGCCCAACCGCAGCGGCTTCTCACTCTGCGCCGCATCCGGTCGATGCCGGTGAGGAACAACTGATGCGGTGGCGGCCTTGGTGAAGGCGCCGACCGCGGCAGCGAGTTCCGTTTCAGACAGGCTGTCGAGGTAGTTCAGGTTGAACAGGCGCCGGGAATGCGGGAGGAACTCGCCGGGAGCCAGATTTGCCCCGAGCGCAAATTCATTCGCCGCCCGTATGACGTCGCCGCTCTGCGCCAGCACCTCGCCGAGATCCAGATGGGCGAGGCTGTTGTCTGGTGCGGCTGCGGCAAACGCCGTCGCCGCCACAAGCGCGGCATCGGGATCCTCGATACTGCGCACCGCTATAGACGCATTTTCATACGCCGAAGGGAAAGTGGGCGCGATCTCGATCAGGCGTGTAAAAGTTGCGGCAGCAGCCACATACTGCCGAGCCCCTTGTTGGGCGAGACCAAGGTTGCACAGCGCGCCGACATGGGCCGGGTCCAGTCGCAAGGCAGCCTTCGCATCAAAGATCGCGCGGTCGAACTTTTCCTGCCCGCACTTCACCAAAGCCCGATTGGAATAGAAGTCCGGCTCCCTCGGATTGAGCTCGATCGCGCGGGTGATCGCCTTCTCTGCTTCGGCGAGGCGGCCGAGTTTCTGGAGCGTGACGCCGACCATGTGGTGAGCGCCTGCGGCCCGCGGCGCGAGCTTCACGGCCGTCTCGAAGGCGGAAAGTGCCTGTGGAACACGGTTCTGGCCGAGGGCCGTCAGGCCGGCCTGGAATTGTAGCTGCGCGACGTTCATCTGCTTCCGTTCCAATGGGTTGGCCGTAGCACGGCCGCCGCCGGCAATAAACACCGCCATGATTTCGTCGCGGCTTTGCCGCCGATCCGGCAAAACATGGCCGCGCCGCCCCGTTCTGCCCGAACTATTGCCTTACCTCCTACCTAGCAATCGGCGTGCAGACAGACAGGGAGGGCACCATGTCCATGGTCAGGCCGGCGGCACTTGCCGCTATTTTGCTGTGCGCCGTATCCACGGGCGCGTTGGCGGCTTCGAGCAGGTTGCAGCTCATTCTCGGCGGCGAGGCCTATGATGGCCCGCCGAAATTCGAGGTCAGCTTCGACGGCAAGCCGCTCGGGGAAGGCGTCGTCAGCGACGCCATCGATACCGCCTCCGCCGGGCGGTTCGCCGACGCTCGCGACAAGTCGCCTTACGTGCAGGCCTTCGATTTCGATATTCCGGAGAACCTCTTCAAGCCGGGCGGCGAGGTGCGGGTGCGCCTCACCAACGAGGCCTATGGCGGCGACGGGTCGAACCACGACCGCAACCTCTATCTCGCCGCGGTGACTCTGAACGGCCGCGCCGTGACCGTCTCGGGCCTCGAAACCCAAGGCACCAAGGCCGACCAGAAGAACGAGCTCCTGGGCGAATTCCTCGTGCTCCGCGACGGCAATATGGAGGGCGTCTCCCGCGCTCCGGCCGGCGGCTGGCCGACCCCGGAGGCGGCGCTGGCGCAGGCGCGGCTCGCCCCCGAGCCGAAGGCCGAAGCTGTGGCGGCGGTGGCCGAACCGGCGGTGAAGCCGCAGGAACTGGCGGCTGCCGAGCCTCCTGAGACGGCGCCGGTAAAGCCGCCCGTCGCGGTGGCCGAGATCAAGCTGCCGGAGGCGCCGGCTGAGCCCGAAGCCAAGACCATCGAGGTGGCGGCAGTCGAGCCGGCTGCGGTGGCGATGCCGGACACGGCCGAATCTCCGGCCTGCAATCGCGACGAGCTCTACAACGTCATCGGCTTCAACGAGAACTCGAACGACCTGACGCCGAAGCTCGAGGCGCGGCTCAAGCAGATCATCGACGATATCGGACCGCAAAAGTGCAAGGTGCTGGTCACCGGCTACTCGTCCAAGCAGGGCAACCACGCCACCAACGCGCTCTTTGCCATCGAACGCGCGCAGAACGTGCTGACCTATTTGAAGCAGGCCGGGCTGAGCTTCGAGAAGGCCACTGCCACCGGCGGTGGCGCCACCGAGCAGTTCGGCGACGAATTCTCGGTCAACCGCCGCGTCGTGATCTCGGTGAGCCCTTAGTCAGTGGTCGCGCTTCCGAACCGGAAAAGTCTGCAACTTTTCCTGGAAGCGCTCCGCCGGGGCTCACTTCTCACCGCATCTCGTCGAGATAGGCCCGCACCGCGGCAGGGTCGACGTTCTTCTCGATGAAGGACTGGCCGATGCCGCGGGTGAGGATGAAGGTGAGGGCGCCGCGCACCACCTTCTTGTCCTGGGCGATGGCGTTCATCAGGAAATCGGTCCCCGGCAGCTCGCCGGGGATATCGGCCAGCAGCGTCGGCAGGCCGGCGGCTTCGAGGTGATGCTTCACCCGGCTCGTGTCCTGGCTCGGCGACAGGCCGAGCTTGGCCGAAAAGCCGTGCGCCAGCACCATGCCGATCGCGACGCCCTCGCCGTGCAGCAGGCGCGAGGAGAAGCCGGTCGCGGCTTCCAGCGCATGCCCGAAGGTGTGGCCGAGGTTCAGCAGGGCGCGCACGCCGGTCTCGTACTCATCTTCCAGCACGAAGCGCGTCTTCGCCATGCAGGCGCGGGCGATGGCTTCGGCGCGGGCCGGGCCGCCCTCGAAAATCTCGCGGCGATTGGCTTCGAGCCAGTGGAAATAGGGCTCGTCGTCGATCAACCCGTATTTCACCACTTCGGCATAGCCGGCGGCGAATTCGCGCGGCGGCAGGGTGTCGAGCGCGTCGAGGTCGGCGAGCACGAGCTTGGGCTGATGGAAGGCGCCGATCAGGTTCTTGCCGTGGGGCGAGTTGATGCCGGTCTTGCCGCCAACGGAACTGTCGACCTGGGCCAGCAGCGTCGTCGGCATCTGGACGAAATCCATGCCGCGCCGCGTGATCGCAGCGGCAAAACCCGCGAGGTCGCCGATGACGCCGCCACCGAGCGCGATCACCAGGTCCTTGCGCTCGAGCCGGGCCTCGAGCAGGCCTTCGACGGCGGTTTCGAGGTGCACCATCTTCTTGGTCGGCTCGCCATTGGGCAGCACGATGGTGGCGTAGCCGATCTCGGCCGCATCGAGCGAGGCGGTGAGCCGCGGCAGCTGGCGCAGCGCCACTTCGGTGTCGGTGATGATGCCGAAGCGGCGGCCCGGGAACATGGCCTTCAGCCGCTCGCCGGCGCCTTCGAGCAGGCGGTTGCCGATGACGATATCGTATTCACGGCCGGGCAGGGGGACGTGGACGATGGTCGGGTTGCTCACGGCTGGGCCTCCGGGCTCGCACCGGTTTCGAGCGGCCCGAAATGGGCGACGATGGCGTCGATCACTTCGCTCGCCACCTGGTCCTGCGGTACATCGCGCGAGGTGATGGTGATGTCGGCCTCGGCATAGGTGGGGTAGCGCGCATCGATCAGCTTCTGCAGCGTCTCGCGCGGATTGGCGGTCTTGAGCAGCGGCCGGTTGGAGCGGCGCGACACGCGCTGGAACAGCAGGTCGAAATCGGCCTTGATCCACACCGACACGGCCGACTGCTTGATCAGCCCGCGCGTCTCGGCGTTCATGAAGGCGCCGCCGCCGGTGCCGAGCACGATGCCGCCTTCCTTCAGCAGCCGGGCGATCACCTTCACCTCGCCGGCGCGGAAATCGGCTTCGCCATGGGCGGCGAAAATATCCTCGATCGACATGCCGGCGGCCTTTTCCACCTCTTCGTCGCTATCGACGAAGTGGCGGCCGAGGCGAGCGGCGAGGCGGCGTCCGACGGTGGTTTTTCCGGCGCCCATCATGCCGATGAGCACGATCGGCCTGTCGCCGATAAGCTGTTGCAGCATTTCGCGCTTATGGTCCCTGCTGGCGCTGTCGCGTGACATGCCGCTGAAGTCCTCCGTTCGCGGTTTGAACCGTTAGGGCGGCATAAAGTCAATGGCTGGTAATCTAACGATCCTTGATCGACCTGCCGAAACAGGGGACATTCGTTCCCACGCCCAACCAGCGGACTGCCCGATGCCGACCCTGATACGCCTCCTCGTCGTTCTCCTGGTGCTGGCCGGCATCGCCTTCGGCGCGATGTTCGCGCTCGTCGCCACCGTCACGCCGCGCGACAAGCAGGTGACCATCCGCATTCCCGCCCGCGACCTCGTGCCCGCCGCCACCAACGATCCGCTGGTGCGCCGCGAGATCGACACGACCCGGCCGACGACGCCGGCAACGCCCGCCACCGACATTCCGCCCAATCCCGATGAAGTGCCGGCGGCGCCTGCCGCACCGGCCGACGCGCCCGCCGATGCCCCGGCCGATAATGGCGAGAATACCGGGCCGGTCGTTACGCTGGAGCCCGGCACCGAATGAGCGACGGCCACCTGGTCGGAGCCTTCCTCGAAATGATGAGCGCCGAGCGCGGGGCCGCCAAGAACACCATCGAGGCCTATCGGCGTGACCTCGGCGAGTACTCGCAATTCCTCGGCCGCAAAGGCGTCGCGCTGACCTCAGCCGGCCGCGAGCAGGTGACGCAATATCTCGCCGAACTCGACGCCAACGGCATCGCCGCCAGTTCGAGCGCGCGAAAACTTTCGGCCATCCGGCAGTTCCACAAGTTCCTCGCCGCCGACGGCATCCGGGCCGACGATCCCACCCGCATCATCGCTTCACCCAAGGCGCGCCGGTCGCTGCCCAAGGTGCTGCCGATCGCGGAGATCGACCGGCTGCTGAGCTTGAGCGAATCGGAGATCGAGCTCGAAGGCGCGACTGACGCGCAGCGCGCCATGTCGCACCGACTCTATCTGCTGCTCGAGCTGCTCTACGCCACCGGCATGCGCGTCACCGAGCTGGTGTCGTTGAAGCGGGCGCAGGTGATGCGCGATGCGAGCTTCCTCACCATCCGCGGCAAGGGTTCGAAAGAGCGCATCGTGCCACTCACCGACCGGGCGCGCGATGCGGTGAAGGCCTATCTCGCGACGCTGGAGCCCGGCAGTCCGTGGCTGTTCCCGGCCGGTGGCGAAACCGGCTATCTCAGCCGCCAGGTCTTCGCCCGCGAGTTGAAGGGGCTAGCGGCACGAGCGGGAATCGGCGCCGCGCGCATCTCGCCGCACGTGCTGCGCCATGCCTTTGCCAGCCACCTCTTGGCGGGCGGGGCCGACCTGCGCGTCGTGCAGACGCTGCTCGGGCATTCCGACATCTCGACCACGCAGATCTACACTCACGTGCTCGATGAAAAGCTCCGCACGCTGGTCGAAAGCCACCATCCGCTGGCGGAAGGCTGAGACCCTCAGGCGACCTTGTCGTCGCGGTCGTCGAGCCGCAGCAGCAGGGCGTCGAGCACCGACAGTACTTCGGTCAGCGTACGTGGCGCAGCAGCGGGGGTTGCGGCCTGCGGCGGCGGGTCGGTCCAGCGCAGCTTCAGGTCGGCGAGGCGGTCCTTGCGGCGGCGGCGGGCAGCCTTGGCGGCTTCCAGCACCTGCCGCATCGCCTCGTTGGTGTCATCGAGGGCGAAGAGCTGCTCGCATTCGGGGCACCAGGCATTGCCACCGGCGCGAACGAGCTTGGCATTTTCGACGAACTGCTTGTGACAGTGGGGACAATTCAGGTCCACCAGGGCATGCAGCGACATCTGCTCTTTGGTCCGAAATCACTAGGGCCAGGCAACGGCTTGGCCGTCACATAGGCTTGTCATTAAAACGTCATGCCTTGGTTAACGTTATTCGACCCCGCGTCACAAATACGAAATAGCGCGCAATGCGCGGATTTCCGCAGTTCTCTTGACACCCCGGCCGCCCATCGCCACTTTCCGGCCACTTTGGGACGCCAGTCCGGCGGTCCTCTTTGGCCATTTGGCGGGTTGGATGCAGTCCTATCTCGATTTCGAAAAACCGGTCGCCGATCTTGAAGGCAAGATCGCAGAACTCAAGGCCATGGCGGCCTCCGACCAGGCGGTGTCGATCGACGAGGAAGTGTCGCGGCTGAGCGCGCGTGCCGACGAGGCGCTGGTCGATATCTACCGCAAGCTCACCCCGTGGCAGAAGACGCAGGTGGCGCGCCATCCGCAGCGCCCGCACTTCTCCGATTACATCAAGACGCTGATCACCGAGTGGACGCCGCTCGCGGGCGACCGCAAGTTCGCCGAGGATCCGGCGCTGCAGGCCGGGTTCGGCCGCTTCAACGGCCAGCCCGTCGCCATCCTGGGGCAGGAGAAGGGCTCGAACACCGAGACCCGCCTCAAGCATAATTTCGGCATGGCGCGGCCCGAGGGCTACCGCAAGGCCGTCCGCATCATGGACATGGCCGACCGCTTCGATATCCCGCTGATCTCCTTCGTCGATACCGCCGGCGCCTATCCGGGCATCGGCGCCGAGGAGCGCGGGCAGGCCGAGGCCATCGCCCGCTCCACCGAGCGCAGCCTCGACCTGGGCGTGCCCAATATCGCGATCATCATCGGCGAGGGTGGTTCGGGCGGCGCTATCGCGATCGCCACCGCCAACCGCGTGCTGATGCTCGAAAACGCCATCTATTCGGTGATCTCGCCCGAAGCCGGCGCCTCGATCCTCTGGCGCGACGCCGCCAAGGCACAGGACGCGGCCAACAACATGAAGATCACCGCCACCGATCTCATGGGCCTCGGTATCATCGACGGCATCATCCCGGAGCCCGCCGGTGGCGCGCACCGGCATCACGCAGAGGTGATGAACTCCACCTCGCAGGCCATCACCCGCTTCCTCGGCGATTTCGTCGGCTCGCGCGGCCGGCTGGAGATCAGGGAACACAGGCGGGACAAATTCCTCGCCATGGGCACCAATTTGGCTTGATCGCATATCGGGGCGGGCGCAGAAGTCCGCCCTAAGCATTGGGTAACCACGGTTGCTTATGTTTTGGTAACCCTGCGGACGTACCCCGTTCGGGCAGACACGTATTCGGGTTAGCGACTTTGGGCAGAACGCTCCGCTCCATTCTCTATGCTTTTGCGGCGCTGGTCGTGGCGGTCACGCTTTCGGCCTGTGGTGGCCTCGCGCCGCCGCCCAACGCCAAGGCGATCAAGCCGCTGTCGAGCGCGCTCACCAGCAAGATCGCCTCGATCGGCTCGTCGCCCGGCGCACCGATGATGATCCGCATCTTCAAGCAGACGAGCGAGCTCGAAGTCTGGAAGCAGTCGAAGGCCGGCGACTTCCGCCTCGTGAAGACATACGCCATCTGCTCCTATTCGGGTGATCTCGGCCCCAAGATCAAGGAAGGCGACCGCCAGTCGCCCGAGGGCTTCTACAACATCACGCCGGGCCTGATGAACCCGAACTCCAACTACTACCTGGCGTTCAACACCGGCTTTCCCAACAAGTTCGACCGGTCCTATGGCCGCACCGGATCCGACCTGATGGTCCACGGCGATTGCTCGTCGCGCGGCTGCTACGCCATGACCGACGAGGGCATCGCCGAAATCTTCGCGCTCGCCCGCGAGACCTTCAAGGGCGGCAATGCCAGCTTCCAGCTGCAGATCTTCCCGTTCCGCATGACGGCCGAAAATCTCGCCAAGAACGCCCAGAACCCCAACATGAGCTTCTGGAAGAACATCAAGGCGGGCTATGACCGCTTCGAGATCTCGAAGGCGCCATCAAGTTGGGACGTCTGCAACCGCCAATACGTCTTCGACGTGCCGGCCGGTTCCACGCTCGACGCCAATGCGGCTTGCCCCACCAATGTTGCCTCGCTCTCGCCAGACTTGCAGGCGAAGCAGGCTGCGGACCAGGCAGCGATGGACAAGGCAGTGGCGGATCTAGCAGCCAAGGACGCGAAGGCGGCAGCCGACGCACAGAAGGCCGCCGACGAGCAGGCCGCCGCCAAGGCGCGCGGCGAGGCGATCGGCGACTTCATCGGCGGCATGTTCGGTGGCGGCAGCGACGGCAAGGTCGATCCGACGATCGAGGCCCCGGTGCCGGCGCCGCGCCCGGATCGCGCCTAGCGCTTGTCATGGCCATCCGGCCGCACCATCTGGTTGTCGTCGCCATTGCCCTGATCGGGCTCGGCACAGTCGGCCTCGCCACCTACCGGTATCTTGGCCATCATCGGCCGGAGGCACGCATTCCAGAACGTCAGGTCTTCGACCGCACCAGCCTTTACGCCGAGCTCGACACAGCCGGCTTCACGCTCGGCGCGCCCGCCCATGTGCGCATCTTCAAGCGCGAGAAGCGGCTCGAGCTCTGGCTCGCCCGCGCTGACGGGCGCTACGGCATGTTCAAGAGCTACGACATCTGCACCTATTCGGGCGCGCTCGGTCCCAAGCTCAAGGAAGGCGACAGGCAGGCGCCCGAGGGTTTCTACCGCGTCGGCCTCCGCCAGCTGAACCCGGCCTCGCGCCACCACCTGAGCTTCAATCTCGGCTTCCCCAATGCCTTCGACACCCAGCTCGGCCGCACCGGCTCGGCGCTGATGGTGCATGGCGGCTGCTCGTCGGTCGGCTGCTACGCCATCACCGACGAGAGCGTCGACGAGGTCTACGCATTGGTCGAGGCCGCGCTGAAGAACGGCCAGGATGCCGTCGACGTCGCGGTGTTCCCCTTCCGAATGACCGCCACTGCGCTCGCCGAACAGGGCAGCAGCCCATGGCTGGGCTTCTGGCGCAACCTCAAACAGGGCTATGATCTGTTCGAGGCCGATTTCACCCCGCCCAAGGTCGGCGCCTGCAAGGGCGAGTACCGCTTCGGCCAAGCCGCGGAGGATGCGCAATGCGCCGCTATCGCCGCCTGGTCGTGATCGACCGCGTCGTCCCGTTCCTCGCCGCCGTCGTCGGCCTCATCGCGCTTGCCGGCGCGGTGACGGCGCAGATGAGCGCCGAAGCCCGCACCGCCGCCGTCAGCGCCCAGATTGCCGACGTGAAGGCATCGCTGGCCCAGTTGGCCCAGCAGGCCGACGCCTCGGCGACCCCCGCCGCCGATGACGGCACCGCCGCCGGCCTCCTCGCGCTCCAGGACCGGATGAACAAGCTCGAAGCCGGCTGGCAGGCGCAGAAGGAGCTCACCGCCTCGCTGCCCGCAGCGCCCGTCTCGGTGCCCGATGGCGCCGCCCCGGCCGATGGCTCGGCCCCCGCCGACCAACCGCAGAAAGCCGCGGCGATCGACCCCAAGCTGCCCACCACCGACTGCATCCCGCTCGGCACGCGCTTCATGGTCACCCCCAACGAGACCTATCCGCTCTGCCAATCCAAGCAGCAGGTGAAGGTGGGGATGATCACCAACGACACAGTCGATGTCGCCGGCGCCGGCACCATCGTCGAGACCGGTTTCGGGGCGCTCGCCGGGTCGAGCTGCACCGTCATGGTGTTCTCGGCCGATGCGGCCGGCTTTGCCGAACTGCGGGTCAGCTGCACCTGATATCGCGCGGCTGTTACACGCCGCCACTGGCGGGACGGTCCTCGACTCACTAGAGCTTGGCGTCTCCCGCCAGGCTCTTCCCCCGTGTCCGCTACCACCGCTACGTCCGCCAACTCGTCGCTCAAGGGCATGGCCCTGGGGTTTGCCGCCTATTCCACCTTCGCGGTGCACGATGCCCTGGTGAAAGGCGTCATCCACGACATTCCGGTGGTGCAGATCCTCTTCCTGCGCTCGATCGTCGTCACGCTGATCTGCCTCGGGCTCGGCCGCATGGACGTGGTGCGCGGCCTCATCAAGTCGCCCAACAAACCCATGCTCTTGCTGCGCGGCGTCCTGACGCTCGCCGCCTGGTGCATGTATTACCCGGCCGGCAAGTCGCTGCAGCTCGCCGAAATGACGACGCTCTACTACGTCGCCCCGGTCATCACCGTGGTGCTGGCGGTGGTGTTCCTCAAGGAGCGGCTGACCCTCGCCCGCGTCGGCGCCTCGGCCATCGGCTTTTTCGGCGTCGTCGTCGCCGTGAACCCCGCCGGCATCACCATCGGCGTCCCGGCGCTCATGGCGCTCGGCGCGGCCTTCCTCTGGTCCGTCGCGATGATCGTGATGCGCACCGTCTCGAAGAACGAGAGCTCGCTGGTTCTCGTCTTTTCGATGAACCTCTTTTACGTCGTCGTGCTCGCCGGCTTCGCGCTGCCCTTCTGGGTGCCGATGGATATGCGAGAGATCGGCTTCATCGCCCTCACCGGCCTGCTCGGCCTTGCCGCCCAATACGCGCTGATCGACGCCGCCCGCCTCGTCCCCGCCAGCGTGCTGGGCACGGTCGAGTATTCGGCGCTGTGCTGGAGCTTCATCTTCGGCTTCCTGTTCTACGCCGAAATGCCGGCGCCCCTCGTTTACCTCGGGGCCGGCATGGTGGTCCTCGCCGGCATCATCCTCGCCTTCAGCGAACGGCGCCGGCGCCCGCCGCCGATCGAGGCGCCGTGACCACCCCGGCCTTCTACATCAACCTGCGCCGCCGCCCGGACCGCCGCGCGTGGATGGAGCAGCAATCGGCCCGCCTCGGCCTTGCCCTGGAGCGCGTCGAGGCAACGACCCCTGCCGACATCCCGCCGGCCGAGATCGCCGCTGCCGCGCCATGGCTGGGGCAGGGCGAGCTCGCCTGCACCTATAGCCACCGCTCAATCTGGCGGCTGATCGCCGAACGCAACCTGCCGCATGCCTTGGTGCTCGAGGATGATTGCGTGCTGGCGCCCGAACTGGTGCCGCTGCTCGCCGATCCTGAGCTCATGGCGCCGGGTATCGACCTCATCCAGCTCGAGACGCACCCCTCGCGCGCCGTGCTCGGCCGCCGGCTGCCGACCGCCGCCCCGGGCATCACCAAGCGCCGCATGATGTCGTCGGCGCTGGGCGGCGGCGCCTACCTCATCCGCGGCGAGCTGGCTCGGGCGCTGATCGACGATCCCGATCTCATCCGCTTCGAAATGGGCGTGTTCCTCTTCGGCCGCAACGGCCCGAACCTCTATCGCCACCGCGTCTTCCAGGCCTTCCCCGCCGTCGCGACGCCGCTCGATGTGCTGGTCACCGCCGATGCCGGTAGAAGCGATCTCGGGCCCATGGGCCTGCGCAATCCCGACAAGCGCTCCGCACCCCGGCGCCGGTCGCGCGGCAGCAAGCTCGCCACCTTGCTCCGTCACGCGCAGCGCTCCGTCAGGGTGTTCGGCCTCGGCGAAATGCTGGCGGCCCGGCACGTCGAGATACCGTTCGCTGGCGACGCCAGCCTCGCCGCCGACCTGCCGAAAGGCTGAGCGGGCCGTAGCCCGCCCTGCCATAGGCCCCTGACCTTAGAACGGGGCAGGGCTGGTGTGCCCGGTCTCGATCAGGGTCTTGAGGTTGCCGCGGATCAGGCCGCCCCAGCCGCTCGAGCAGGCGTCCCAGCATTCGCTCGCCGGGTTCAGCCCATGGTGGGTAAAGCGCAGCTCGGTGCCGCCATCCTTCGGCATCAGGTCGAAGGTGATAGTCGTGCCCGTCCACTCGGCCGGCTCCTTGAGGAAGCTCAGGTTGCTGTCGAGCACCTTCCAGGCGACACGGCGCCCCGGTACCTGCTCCACCACCTGCTGGGTCGACTGGTGGATATCCTTGTAGCGGTAGCTGAAGCTGTCGCCGACCGCGGCGGTCTCGCCTTCGATCACGCCGCTCCACCAGCCGCGGACATTGTTGATCGCCGCAAACACCGCCTCGGGCTTGGCCGCCACGGTGATGGTTTCGCTGAGGTCGTTCTGCGGGACTTGGGTGTTCATCGCATTCATGTCAGTTCTCCTTGTGACGGGAGAAGGCTTACGGCCGACGTCGCGGAGGCCGGGAGTGACAAGTGTGACGGGAAACCGATGGACTCGCTGATCACCGCCGCGGCGCGGGCGCTGTCGGCCGGCGACCCGCTCGGCGCGCTGAAGCGCGTCGCCCTGCGCGACGACCCGCCGGCGCTCGCGCTCCGCGGCATCGCCATGGCGCAGCTCGGCGATTTCGTCCGCGCCAAGGCGCTACTCAAAGCCGCCGGCCGCGCCTTCGGCCCGCGCGAGTCGGTGGCCCGCGCCCGCTGCGTTGTCGCCGAGGCGGAGATCGCCCTTGTCTCCCGCGACCTCGGCTGGCCGGTCAAAGCCCTCGCCGCCGCCCGCGAAACCCTGTTCCGCCACGGCGACCGGGTGAATGCCGGCCATGCCGGCAACCTCGAAGCCCGCCGCCTGCTGCTGATCGGCGACCTCGATGGCGCCGAAGCCGCGCTCGCCGGCTTCGACCCGGCTCCGCTGCCCGCCGCCTCCCGCGCCGCCTACCACCTCGCGGGCGCCGGCGTCGCCATCCGCCGCCTGCAGACGTCTGCCGCGCGCGAGTCTCTGTCCCGAGCCGGAGCTGCCGCCGCCGAGGCCAACATCCCCGGCCTCACCGCCGAAGTTGAAGCCGCCGCCCGCTCCCTCGCCCAACCCGCCGCCCGCCTCATCGCCCGCGGCGAATCCCGAACCCTCCGCCTCGACGAAGTCGAAACCCTCCTCGCCTCGGGCGCCCTCGTCGTCGATGCCACCCGCAACGTGGTCCGCGCCGACGAGCGCACCATCCCGCTCGGCACCCGCCCGGTCCTCTTCGCGCTTGCCCGCGCCCTGGCCGAAGCCTGGCCCGGCGATGTCTCGCGCGCCACCCTCATCGCCCGCGCCTTCCGCGGCAAGGAGGCGGATGAATCGCATCGCGCCCGCCTCCGCGTCGAAATCGGCCGCCTCCGCGCCGAACTCGCCCCCGTCGCCGCAATCACCGCCACCCGCGCCGGCTTCACCCTCGAGCCACACGCCGCCGATCTCGCCGTACTCACCCCGCCGGTCGAGGACGAGCGCGGTTCGCTGCTGGCCCTGCTCGCCGATGGCGAGGCCTGGGCCAGCTCGGCGCTGGCCATTGCGCTGAGCACCAGTCCGCGCACCGTGCAGCGCGCGCTCGAAAGCCTCAGTGCGGAAGGCAAGGTGCAAAGCTTCGGCCGCGGCCGGGCGCTCCGCTGGATCGCCGCCAGCGTCCCGGGTTTCCCGACGACGTTGTTACTCCCCGGCCCGCTCCCCGGCGACTAAGCTCAGGCCCAAACGAGGACACGAGATGAAGCACGCCCCGGCCGAGATTTTACGCGAATACGGCCCGTTCGAGGGCGTCGACAAGGTCGCGGGCGTCACCTTCGATGGCCAGAACGTCTGGTTCGCCTCGGGCGACCGCCTCAACGCCTTCGATCCCGAGAGCGGCGCGCCGGTCCGCACCATCGATGTCGCCGCGCATGCCGGCACCACGTTCGACGGCACCCATCTGTTCCAGATCGCCGAGGAGGTGATCCAGAAGGTCGATCCGGCGACCGGCAAGGTCGTCGCCACCATCCCGGCGCCGTCGGGCGGCTCGTCCGGCATGGCCTGGGCCGAGGGCTCGCTCTGGGTCGGCGAGTATCGCAGCAAGCGCATCCACCAGGTTGATCCGGCGACCGGCAAGGTGCTCCGCACCATCAATTCCGACCGCTTCGTCACCGGCGTCACCTGGGCCGACGGCGACCTCTGGCATGCCACCCTCGAAGACGGCCAAAGCGAACTCCGCCGCATCGACTCCACCTCCGGCGAAGTCCTCGAAGCCCTCGACATGCCCTCAGGCGCCGGCATCTCAGGCCTAGAATCCGACGGCCAATCCCGCTTCTTCGCCGGCAACGCCAACGGCACCACAGTTCGCGCCATCCGCCGGCCGAAGCGGGTGACGACAACGGCCTAGCGCGGCTAGGGAGCCTGCCAGTTGTTGAACAGTGGCATGGTCTCTGGCTTCGGAGCCGCGACGAGGAACAGCGGCAGTTTGCGCTCGTCACTGGCGCCGGCCGGCCAGGCCAGTGAGCTAATGCTGTCGTAATAGAGCGCTGCGACCGTCGCGCTGCCGATGAAGATCGCCTTGTCGTCCGCCATGCCCGCCGACGCGGAGGGGAAGCCGCGCCAGCGTCGCCACAGGCTATATTCGGTGTCGTAGTCGGGGTTCACGAGGTGGAAAACCGGCGTATCGCGCCCGAGTGTCATCTTCAGGTAGCCGGGGTAGAAATAGCGGTCACCCACCACGTAGGTCGCGCCGGTTTCATCAAGTGCCTGCTGCACGCCCATGGCGGCACTTGGCCAGCCGCGAAACGTCTTGCCGACATCGAGTCGGTCGGGCGCCACGCCGGGCGGCAGCGCCAGCAACACGTAGGCGGCGGGGATCAGCAGCCCGATCAGCAGCGCCAGCCCGGCAAGGCCGCGCGTCACCCAGCGGAACCGACGCGTTGCCATCGCGATCGCCGCAGGCAGTGGCGCCCAGGCGGCAATCGGCCAGACCGAGTTCAGTGTTACCTCATCGGACTGCGAAAAGAGGGCCAGAAATATGATGATCGGCAGCACTGCCAACCCCAGCAGCACCCGGTTGGGGCCACGCACCAGCCCGACCACCGCGAGGAGGAATATGGCCGGCGAGGCCATTTGCGGAATGAGGCTCAGGTAAGTCAGCAGGCTCGTCAGCTGCGAGTAGCCGAGCCCGTCGCGCATGGTCTGCATGGCGAGCGACGGCCAGCCATTACCGGCGTTCCACAGCAGCACCGGAGCCGTCACGACGAGAGCGGCGACGAGGCCGAGCCAGGGCCAGCGCGTCCCGTACCAGCGGCGCAGGCCGGGCGTCAGCACCGTCCAGGCGAAGAGGCCGAGCCCGAGGAAGACCGCCGTATATTTGCTGTCGCCCGAGAGCCCGATCGCCACCCCGGCGACGATCCACCACCACGGCGCGCCGCCCTTGTGCAGCTTCACCAGTGCCAGCGTCGCAACCAGCCAGAACAGCACCATCGGCTCATCGGGAAACACCGCAACGCTCAGCAGCGCCGCTCCGGTGAGGCTCGAAAAGATCGCTGCCCAGGCGGCGATGCGACGGCTGCCGGTCAGCCCGAGCGCAATGGCCCAGATTACCCAGGTGCCAACCGGCGTCGCCAGCGCCGTCATGAACCGCACACCGAGCGACGTGTCGCCGAACAGCAGCGTGCCCGCCCGGATGAACAGCGCCACCATCGGCGGATGGTCGAAATATCCCGGGCTGAGATTGGTCGACCAGTGCCAGTAATAGGTCTCGTCGAAGAACAGGCCGCTATTGCCCGCCGCCCATAGGCGCAGCGCAAAGAAAAGGGCGGCCAGCACGACTGCAAATGCAGTCAGCCTGGCCGCCCGATCGGTGTCAGCAGCCTCGGCCGCCGCTATTGCCACAGCTTAGAAGCTGCCGTGGCAGTGCTTGAATTTCTTGCCGGAGCCGCAGGGGCAGGGGGCGTTGCGGGAGACGCCGACCAGCAGCTTGGGGTCGATCGGCTTCAGCGCCGGGTCGGCTTCGATCACGTCGGCGCCGGCTGCGGCACCCATCGCGGCGAAGGCGGCGAGCGAGGGGGCAGGTCCCAGCGCGCGCGGCATGGTGCCGGTGAAGTCGCTGGCAGCGTCGTTCTCGCCCGTGGTTGGATCGACGTGGATCTCGCGCAGGTTGGTCGGGGCCGGCGGCGGATCGGGCTGGCGCTGCACCAGCTCGACATGGCTCAACTGGGTCGTTACCAGCTCGCGCAGTTCGCTCAAGAGCTGCTCGAACAGCTCGAAGGCTTCGCGCTTGTATTCGGTCAGCGGGTCGCGCTGGGCGAGGCCGCGCCAGCCGATCACCTTGGAGAGATGATCGAGGGTCACCAGGTGCTCGCGCCACAGGCCATCGATCGACTGCAGCAGGATGGACTTTTCCACCTGGCGCATGATGTCGGGGCTGAAGCGTTCGAGCTTGGAATTGGCGTACTGGTCGGCGAGTTCGGCGAGGCGTTCGCGCACGATCTCGGCGTCGATGCCCTCTTCCTCGGACCACGCCTTCACCGGCGCTTCGACGTTGAGGCTGGTCTTGGCCGACTCGATCAGGCCGTCGATGTCCCACTGCTCGGCGTATGACCGCTCGGGGATCGCCTTGCCGACGATGCTTTCAACGACTTCGTGGCGCATGTTGGTGATGGTCTCCGACACGTCCTCGGAATCCATCATTTCGAGGCGCTCGGCGAAGATCACCTTGCGCTGGTCGTTCATCACGTCGTCGTACTTGAGGATGTTCTTGCGGATGTCGAAGTTGCGGGCTTCGACGCGGGCCTGGGCCCGTTCGATGGCCTTGGTCACCCACGGATGGGTGATCGACTCGCCCTGCTCGAGGCCGAGCTTGCCGAGCATCGAATCCATCGATTCGACCGGGAAAATCCGCATCAGCTCGTCCTGCAGCGACAGGAAGAATTTCGAGTGACCCGGGTCGCCCTGGCGACCGGCGCGGCCGCGCAGCTGGTTGTCGATACGGCGGCTTTCATGGCGCTCGGTGCCGATGATGTAGAGGCCGCCGGAGGCGAGCACCTTCTGCTTGTCGGCGGCGATCTGCGCCTTGATCTCGGCGATGCGGGCGTCGCGCTCGGCGCCGGCCGGCACGTCCTTGAGCTCGCGCTCGATGCGCATGTCGAGGTTACCGCCGAGCTGGATGTCGGTACCGCGGCCGGCCATGTTGGTGGCGATGGTCACGGCGCCCGTCACGCCGGCATCGGCCACGATATAGGCTTCCTGCTCGTGGTAGCGGGCGTTCAGCACCTGCAGGTTGTCGACGCCCTTCTGGCGCAGCAGTTCGGCCAGCATTTCGGATTTTTCGATCGAGGTGGTGCCCACCAGCACCGGCTGGCCGCGCTTGCGGCAGTCGGCGATGAGGTCGGCGATCTCGTCGAATTTTTCGGTCGCGGTGCGGAAGATGGCGTCATCTTCGTCGACGCGCTGGATGCCGACATTGGTCGGGATGGTGACGACGTTCAGCCCGTAAATGTCGCCGAATTCCTCAGCCTCGGTCGCCGCCGTACCGGTCATGCCGGCCAGCTTCTTGTAGAGGCGGAAATAGTTCTGGAAGGTGATCGAGGCCAGCGTCTGGTTTTCGGGCTGGATCTTCACGTGTTCCTTGGCTTCCAGCGCCTGGTGCAGGCCTTCCGAATAGCGGCGGCCCGGCATCATGCGGCCGGTGAACTCGTCGATGATTACCACTTCGTCGTTGCGGACGATGTAGTCCTTGTCCTTCTGGAACATCTTGTGGGCGCGCAACGCCGAGTTGAGATGATGCACCAGCGCGACGTTTTCGACGTCGTAGAGGTTGCCGCCCTTGATCTGCCCCGAGGTGTCGAGCGCCGCTTCCAGCTTCTCGATACCGGCATCGGTGAAGGTGGCCGAGCGCTGCTTGAGGTCGATCTCGAAATCACCCTCGACAAGGGTGGGGATCAGGCTGTCGGCGAGCTCGTAGAGCGCCGAGCGGTCGGCGGAGGGGCCTGAAATGATCAGCGGGGTACGCGCCTCGTCGATGAGGATCGAGTCCACTTCGTCGACGATGCAGTAGTGGTGGCCGCGCTGCACCATCTGGGCGCGCGCATATTTCATGTTGTCGCGCAGGTAGTCGAAGCCGAACTCGTTGTTCGTGCCGTAGGTGATGTCGGCGTCGTAGGCGGCCTTGCGCTGCGCGTCGTCGAGGCCGTGGACGATGATGCCGATCGAGAGCCCGAGGAACTGGTAGAGGCGGCCCATCCACTCGGCGTCGCGGCGGGCGAGGTAGTCGTTCACCGTCACGAGGTGGACGCCCTTGCCTTCGAGCGCGTTGAGGTAGACGGCGAGCGTGGCCACCAGCGTCTTGCCTTCACCGGTGCGCATCTCGGAGATGGAGCGGTTGTTGAGCACCATGCCGCCGATCAGCTGCACGTCGAAATGGCGCATGCCGAGCGCGCGTTTCGACCCCTCGCGCACCACCGCGAAGGCGGGGACGAGGATGTCCTCCAGCGTCTTGCCGGCAGCGATCTGATCCTTGAATTCCTGCGTCTTGGCCCGCAGCTGTTCATCGGTCAGCTTCGAATACTCTGCCTCGAGCGCGTTGATCGCCTGCACCCGCGGGAGGTACTTCTTCACCTGCCGGTCGTTGGACGAACCGAAGATCGCCTTGGCGATTGCAGCCAGCACCATTGAGATGTCCTTTGATTGCGGGGCCGGAGGGCGCTTTCAGCGCCGGCTTTCCGGCATGCGGCGGGGTCCTTACCCGTCAACACTCTTTGAAGTGGTGGGACATGTAAGAGCGGGTGTTTTGCTTGTCAACGGAATGGAAATGGGCCACACCTCGCGGCCGTTGCGCCAGCCGGGGGCCTCGCGCCGTCCCGAGGAGAGTTTCACCAATGACAAACCTGACCCCGAAGGGGTTCCGTTCCACCCTCAGGACCCTTGCCGGGGGCCTGCTCGTCACCACCGCGCTGGCGCTTGCGCCCGCCGCTTTCGCGCAGGACGCGCCCGCGGCTCCGGCTGCCGACGCTGCTCCCGCCGCCGAGGCCCCGGCCGCGCCGACCCCGCCCGATCCGAAGACCGTGATCGCGACCGTCGGTGGCAAGCCGATCACCGAGGGTGACCTCGGCCTCGCCGCCGAGGATATCGGCCAGCAGCTCCAGCAGGTGCCGCCCGACCAGCAGCGCGCCTTCCTGCTCTCCGTGCTGATTGACATGAAAGTGATGGCCGAGGCCGCTCGCGAGAACGGCATCGACAAGTCCGACGAGTACGCCTCGCGCGTCAACTTCCTCGAGGACAAGGCACTGCGCCGCATCTTCTTCGCCGAGAAGATCGCCGCCGCCGTCACCCCGGACACCGTCAAGGCCGCCTACGACAAGTACGTCGCCGACTTCAAGCCGGTCGAAGAAGTCCACGCCCGCCACATCCTCGTCGCCACCGAAGAGGAAGCCAAGCAGGTGAAGGCCGATCTCGACGCCGGCAAGCCGTTCGAGGTCGAGGCCATGGCCAAGACCACCGATCCTTCGGGCAAGCAGAATGGCGGCGACCTGGGCTTCTTCTCGGCCGGCCAGATGGTCCCCGAATTCGAAGCCGCCGCGTTCTCGCTCGAAGTGGGTAAGGTCTCCGAGCCGGTGAAGAGCCAGTTCGGCTGGCACATCATCAAGGTCGAGGAAAAGCGCCAGAGCGCCCCGCAGCCCTACGAGCAGATGCAGCAGCAGCTCGGCCAGCAGGCGATCTACGACGCCTACGACAAGGCCGTCGCCGACTACAAGGCGAAGCTCGCCGTGGACATCCCCGACGCGGCCCTCTCGGCCCAGGTCAAGGCCCAGTCCGACGCCGCCCCGTGAGGGTGAGCTGATCCGAATGCGAAGGGCGCCCGTGTGGCGCCCTTTTTGTTTTGGGGGTTGTTGCTTACCCCCACCCTAGTTCCGCTAGGCGGCAAGCCGCCAAGCTGCACTACCCTCCCCGCAAGGGGGAGGGAGGGTGCGTCGCTGAGGCATCGGTTCTTTCGACTCCCTCCCCCTTGCGGGGAGGGTAGCGACGCTAGGCCCGACGGGCCGTAGCAGAGCTAGGGTGGGGGTGAGGCACCATCCACCAGCCCTACCTCACCATCCCCCGAGCCATCATCCCCGCCACCGCCGCGACATCCCGCTCCATCCCCTCGAGCCGCCCCGTCAGCAACAGCTTCCACGCATACGAGCTGAGCAAATCCGATCCCGCGAGACTATCCACCTCCACCCCCACCTCGCCCCGCGCCTTCGCCCGGTCGATCAGCCGCGCCGTGTGCCGCACGCGGTCGATGCAATATTCCCGCAGCGCCTCGCCGGCCTTGTCATCCGTCTGCGCCTCGGCGATCAGCGAGCGGAACACGCCGCCGGGTGAGCCGGCCCAGAACGCCAGCAGGTTCAGCAGGAACTCGCGCAGGTCGCCCTCGAGCGTCCCCGTGTCGGGCTCCAGCATGTGGTCCTTGAGCCGGGTGTACACATCGAGCAGCAGATGCGCCTTCGATGGCCACCAGCGATAGATGGTCGGCTTCCCGGCCTTGGCCCGCCGCGCCACCGCCTCGATCGAGAACCCGGCATACCCCTGTTCGCTCAAAATCGCCTCGGCCGCCTCGAGGATCGCCTCGTGGCTTTCGGGGTTGCGGGCCGCGCCGATCGAGCGGCGGGATTCGGTGGGGCTGAGGTCCGTCATCGTCTTCATCCTGCCGGCCTCGTCATGCCGCCGGCTCTGTCCAAAAATCACGTCCCAAGGCCATAGCGCAAAAAATCGTAGCGAGCCACTTGAACGTTACGTTCCGTTTCGATATGTAACGATCCGTGCCGTTCATATGGAGCTTGGACATGACCACTGCAACCGCCACCGCCACTCCCGCCGCAAAGCCCGCCGGCCCCTCGGCCGCCGCCCGCGCCCGGCTCGCGACGCTGGTGCTGATCGCCGTCTATCCGCTGATCACCGCCATCATCTATGCCGTCGCCCCCTTCACCGAAGACTGGCCGGTCTGGGAACGCAATTTCGTGATCGCGCCGCTGATGGTGATCGCGATGATCTACTTCGTCATCCCCACCATCCAGAAGCGCTTCGGCAAGTTTATCGGCACCGGCAAGTGGTGAGCCGCCGCCCCTGAGCGGCAAACGGTGATCGCGCCGCTCACCAATCGGCTTGCACGTACGCGTCGCATCGGGCAAACGGGTGTACCAAAAGCAGGCCAGCGAGGACGCGTATCATGGCTCACCCGGTTTCCCCGCTCGCTCCGACGCATTACCCGGAGCTGCCCGAAATCGCCGGCGTTCGTTTCGCCACGGCCGAAGCGGGTATCAAGTACAAGAACCGCACCGACGTGCTGCTCGTCGAAATGGACGAGGGCACGGTGGTGGCGGGCGTGCTCACCCGAAGCAAATGCCCGTCGGCCGCGGTCGACTGGTGCCGCGACAACCTGCCCGGCGGCAAGGCGCGGGCGCTGCTGGTCAATTCCGGCAACGCCAATGCCTTCACCGGCAAGAAGGGCAAGGCCGCGGTCCAGCTCTCGGCCGATATCGTCGGCAAGGCGCTGGGCGTGGCGCCCAGTGAAATCTTCCTCGCCTCGACCGGTGTCATCGGCGAGCCGCTGCCGGCCGAAAAGTTCGCCGGCGTCACCGGCGACCTCAAGGCCCGCCTCGCGCCGGGCCCGTGGATGGACGCCGCCAAGGCGATCATGACCACCGACACCTTCGCCAAGGTGGCGACCGCGACCGTCGAGTTCGACGGCGTGCCGGTCACCATTTCGGGCATCGCCAAGGGCTCGGGCATGATCGCGCCCGACATGGCGACCATGCTGAGCTTCGTCTTCACCGATGCGCCGATCACCGCCCCGGTGCTGAAGGGCATCCTGCAGCCCGCCATCGATTCGAGCTTCAACGCCGTCACCGTCGACAGCGACACCTCGACCTCCGACACCTGCCTCGTCTTTGCGACGGGCAAGGCCGACATCGAGCCCATCAATTCGGCTGACGATCCGCGCGCCGCCGCGTTCGGCGAAGCACTGGCCGACGTGCTCCGCGTCCTCGCGCTCCACGTGGTGCGCGACGGCGAAGGTGCCACCAAGATGGTCACCGTCAATGTCGAAGGCGCCGAGTCCGACCGCTCGGCCTTCCGCATCGCCCAGTCGATCGCCAACTCGCCGCTCGTCAAGACCGCCATCGCCGGCGAGGACGCCAACTGGGGCCGCATCGTCATGGCCGTCGGCAAGGCCGGCGAGCCCGCCGATCGCGACCGCCTCGCCATCAGCTTCGGCGATATCCGCGTCGCCACCGAAGGTGAGCGAGACCCGAACTACAACGAAGCCGCGACCTCGGCCTACATGAAGAACGAGGAGATCGAGATCACCGTCGGCATCGGCCTCGGGCAGGGCGCCGCCACGGTCTATACCTGCGATCTCACCCATGGTTACATCACCATCAACGGCGATTACCGGTCCTGATGGTTCCACTCAGCGTCAGCCAGATCGAAGGGGCCACCCTCACTGCCTGGCCCGCCCTCAAGCAGGCCCATGACGGGCTGTGGCTGTGGCGTTACGCCCGCGGCTACTCCAAGCGCGCCAACTCGATCCACTGCATGGATCTGAGCGATGGCGGCTATGCCGAGCTGCGCCTGCAGCGCATGGTCGAGCTCTCGACCGACCACGGCATTCCGCCGGTTTTCCGCGTCACCCCGCTCACCCCGCCCGAGATCGTACGGGTGCTCGACGGCATGCAGTGGGAGGAGTTCGAGCCCTCGCTGGTGATGGCGATGGAAATGCCGGACGTCGATTTCCCTGTCGAGTACAACGTCCGCTACTTCGATCCCAACGACCCCGAGTGGTACAAGGCGCAGGCCCATATGTCGGGCTACTCCACCGAAACCATCGACGTCCTCGCGCAGATCATCGGCAAGATCGCCTGCGAGGCCCAGGGCGTGCTGGTCTACCACAAGGCCGGGCTGCCGGTCGCCGCCGTGCTCGCCTGCGTCGCGAGCGGCATGGGCATCTATCTCAACGTCGTCACCCATCCCTCGGCCCGCGGCATGGGCTATGGCCGGGCAGCGATGGGGGCAGCGCTCAACTGGGTGCGCTCGCGCGGCGCCCATCATTCGGCTCTCCAGGTCCTCGCCGACAACCTGCCGGCCCTGAACCTCTACTCCTCGTTCGGCTTCGGCGAGGTCTATCCCTACAGCTACTACCGGGCGCCGGACTGGGGCCGGTGATGAAGCTGCTGCTCGTCGTCGCCGTGGCGCTGGTCGATGCCGATCGGCGCGTCCTCATCGCCCAGCGGCCCGAGGGCAAGTCCCTGGCGGGCCTATGGGAATTTCCGGGCGGCAAGGTCGAGGAAGGCGAAACGCCCGAGGCGGCGCTCATCCGCGAACTCGAGGAAGAGCTCGGGATTTCGACCAAGGAAGCCTGCCTCGCACCGCTAAGCTTTGCCTCGCACTCTTACGAAACCTTTCATCTTCTGATGCCACTTTACGTCTGCCGGAAGTGGCAGGGCACGCCCGTGGCTCGCGAGCATGCCGCCCTCAAATGGGTGCGTCCGCAGGCGCTGCGAGACTACCCGATGCCCCCGGCCGACGAACCGCTGATCGCCGCCCTGTGCGATCTGCTCTAAGGGGGACGGCAATGAAAGAATTTCTAGCCGCGCTCAATCGCTTCGCAGAAGACGAGGCAGGCGCGACCGCAATCGAATATGGACTTATCGCCGCGCTCATCGCCGTGGGTGCCATCATGGCCATGACCACTTTCGGCGGCAGCCTCAGCGGCATGTTCAATACCGTCTCGACCAAGGCCGGCACCGCTATGGCCAACGCCGGCACCTGAGCCGATCTAGCCCTTCTTTTCCAGCACGTCCTTGAGGCTCACCGTGGCGCTGCCGCGGCGGGCCGGTTTCTGCTGGTTTTCATGGGCGGCCCAGCCGCTCATCCAGATCAGCTCCAGCGTCGCCCGCACCCGCGAGTCGGGGTCGAGCGCCAGCGCCCCATAGGCCTCGGTCGCCGCCTGCAGCAGTTTTCGCGTTACCGGCTTGCCCGGCCGCTCGGCCAGTGGGTTCTGCGCACCCAGCGCCTTCAGCTCCGCCATCAGCCGCAGCGGGTGCCCATAGCGCACCGTGTGCGTTTCCACATCGGTCACCGGCAGGGTGAACCCGGCCCGCTGCAGCAGCCCACCCGCATCCGATAGCGGGATGAACGGCGCCACCCGCATCGAGGCGCCGCCCGTCACCTCGGCCTCCGCCGACAGCCAGGCCTCGCGCAATTCGTTGAGGCTCGCCCCGCCGATCGCCACGGCCATGAACAGCCCGTCGGGCCGCAGGTGCCGCCGCAGCCGGGCCAGGAACCCGACCACGTCGTTGACCACCGTCAGGTCGAATACCGAGACGATCAGGTCGTAGTCGGTGCGCGGCAGGGCCAGCGCCTCGGGGTCGACCAGCACCGCGCCCTCCGACTCCACCACCGTCGCCGCCCGCTCGAAGCGGAAGATGCCGTTGGCCGAGCGGCCCATCACCGGCAGTTCGCGCGCGTCGGGCGCCATGATCAGCGCCGCCTCGAAGTCGCGCGTTACCGTGATCAGCCGCGTCGCGAGGTCTTCGAGCGCCAGTTTCGTCACGAAGTCTTCGGCGCCGCTCCGGCGCGCAAAGTGGCGGGCGATCAGCTCGCGGTCGAACACTCTTGGGGGCAGGGGGGACATGGTCAGGCTCGGCCGTTACACGTAAGGTGCCGCTTATGGAGAGCGGGGCCCGGCTTGTCAAAACCATGCGTCCGGTCGAGGCGCTGCGGCGCCTCGCGAGGGGCACGCTCGATCTCCTCTACCCGCCCACCTGCCTCGATTGCCACGCACCCATCGCCACCGCCGATGCGCTCTGCCCGCGCTGCTTCGGCAAGCTCCGGCCCATCACCGCGCCCTATTGCCCGCGCCTCGGCATCCCGTTCAAGCACGATCTCGGCCCCGGCGCCCTGTCGGCCGAAGCCATCGCCGAGCCGCCGCCCTTCGAGCGGGCCCGTTCGGCCGTGCTCTACAACGAGGTCGCCCGCGCCGTCGTCTCGCGCATGAAATACGGCGACCGGCCCGAACTCGCCAATTTCTGCGCCCGGCTGATGCACCGCGCCGGCCACGAGCTCTGGGCCGATGACGCCGTGCTCGTCCCCGTGCCGCTCAACCGCTGGCGCCAGCTTTCGCGCCGCTACAACCAGTCCACCGAACTCGCCCGGGCACTGGGCCGCCTCACCGGCATCGCGGTCGAGCCGGCGCTGGTCAAACGCCACCGCAACACCCGCCAGCAGGTCGGCCTCACCCGCGACGCGCGCCACCGCAACGTCTCGGGCGCCTTCCGCGCTCATCCGGATTTCCTCGCCCGGCTCAAGGGCCGCCGCGTCATCCTCGTCGACGACGTCATCACCACCGGCTCCACCATCGCCGCCATCACCCGCACTTTGACCAAGGCAGGGGTGGATAAAGTCGACGTGATCAGCTTTGCTCGGGTTGTCGTGGGTCAGGAAACCACCACATAACAACCAACCCGGCTCCCTCAGGAAACAACCCGAAACTTCCATGAAGAAGGTCGAAATCTACACCACCGGCTGGTGCCCCTACTGCAATGCCGCCAAGTCCCTTCTCGCCGACAAGGGCGTCGAATTCGACGAGATCGATGCCGATACCCCCGCTTCGCGCGCCACGATGACCCAGCGCGCCAATGGCCGCCGCACCGTGCCGCAAATCTTCATTGGCGACACCCATGTCGGGGGCTACGATGACATGGCGGCGCTCGAGCGCCGCGGCCAACTGGATCCGCTCCTGGCGGACTGAAATATGCGCATCGCCGCCCTGCAGATGAATTCGGGCACCCAGCCCGGGCCTAATCTCGATCAGCTCGAAGCCCTTGCCGCCGACGCGGCGGGGCAGGGCGCCACCTACCTCCTCAGCCCCGAGGTCAGCGTGGTCTTCGCCGAAAACCGCGAAGGGCTCCGCGCCGTCGCCGGCTCGTGGGAGGGCAACCCGGCGATCGAGCGCGTGGCCCAGATCGCCCGCAAACTCGGCGTCACGCTGCATCTCGGTTCGCTCGCCGTAGCGCTGCCCGATGGCCGCTTCGCCAACCGCTCGGTGCTGTTCCGCCCCGATGGCAGCATCGCCGCCACCTACGACAAGATCCACCTTTTCGACGCCACGCTCCCCGGCCTCAAGAACTACCGCGAGAGCGAGACGTACGCCGGCGGCGACGAGGCCATCGTCACCGACGCCCCGGGTTTCCCGCTCGGTATGACCATCTGCTACGATGTGCGCTTCCCCAAGCTGCACAGGGCGCTCGCTGAAGCCGGCGCCCAGGTCATCTCCGTCCCGGCCGCTTTCACAGTCCCTACCGGTGAAGCGCACTGGGAAGTGCTGCTGCGCGCTCGCGCCATCGAGACCGGCTCCTTCGTCATCGCCGCGGCTCAGGCCGGCCACCACCAGAACGGCCGCTCCACCTGGGGCCACTCGATGATCATCGACCCCTGGGGCAAGATCCTCGCCGAGCTCGGCGGCGATGGTCCGGGCATCGCTATTGCCGACATAGATCTGTCATCTGTGGACGAAGCCCGTGGCAAGGTCCCCGCGCTTGCCAACGCACGGCCGTTTTCGTTATCCGTCGCCGCACCGGACGGCACCGTTGTCGCCCGCGAGGACGAAACCGCGTGATCACCTATTCGCTCGCCTGCGCCAACCAGCACAAATTCGACGCCTGGTTCCGCTCGGCCGAAGCCTATGACGAGCAGCACGCCCAGGGCATCGTCACCTGCCCGGTCTGCGGCTCGCTGAAGGTCGAAAAGGCCCTGATGGCGCCCGCCCTGCGCATGACCTCGGACAAGATCTCGGTCAGCACCGGCCACCCGATGCAGTCCGAAATCCGCGAATTCCTCCGCGCCATGCGCAAGAAGGTCACCAGCGAAGCGGACTACGTCGGCGACAAATTCGCCGAAGAAGCCCGCAAAATCCACTTCAAGGAATCCGACCCCCGCGGAATTTATGGCGAAGCCACGCGGGATGAAGTCGCCGAGCTGCTCGACGAGGGCGTGGACTTCCTGCCCCTGCCGCAGCTTCCGGAAGAAGCGAACTAGCCCATTTAGGGCGCGGCCTTTACCCCCACCCTACCTCCACTAGGCGGCAAGCCGCCAAGTTCCGGTACCCTCCCCACAAGGGGGAGGGAGGTGCATCACTGCGCCTTCGGTTCTGTCGTCTCCCTCCCCCTTGTGGGGAGGGTAGCGCCGCTAGGAGCATCGCGACGTAGCAAAGCTAGGGTGGGGGTGGCGCAACTAGCCAAATTACCAGCTTCATCGTCCCCCACCGATGGAGTCACAATCCGCCTCCCTCCCAGCAGACTAGAGACTCCAACATGACTACTCCCAATGCAGCTCTTTCGGGCACGTTCGCCATTGGCGGCGACCTCGTGGTCAACCGCCTCGGCTTCGGCGCCATGCGCATCACCGGCAAGGGCATCTGGGGCGAGCCCGAGGATGTGGCGGAAGCCAGGCGCACCCTCGCCCGCGTCCCCGAACTCGGCATCAACTTCATCGACACCGCCGACAGCTACGGCCCCGAAGTTTCCGAGCGGCTGATCGGCGAGGTGCTCTCGCCCTACAAGGCAGGCCTCGTCGTCGCCACCAAGGCCGGCCTCACCCGCACCGGCCCGGGCCTCTGGCATCAGGTCGGCCGCCCCGAATACCTGAAGCAGGAAGTGCACATGAGCATGCGCCGCCTCAAGGTCGAGCGCATCGACCTGTGGCAGCTTCACCGCATCGACTCGCAGGTGCCTGCCGACGAGCAGTTCGGTGCCATCGCCGAGTTCATCAAGGCCGGCCTCATCCGCCACGCCGGCCTCAGCGAGGTCAGCGTCGACGACATCAAGGCGGCCCAGAAGCACTTCAAGGTCGCGACGGTCCAGAACCGCTACAACCCCTCCGCCCGCGGCTCCGACCCGGTGCTCGACTATTGCGAGCAGAACGGCATCGGCTTCATCCCGTGGGCGCCGCTCGGCGGCGAAGGCGGCCCCGGCGACAAGGTGCAGGCGATCGCGAAGAAATACGACGCCACCCCGAGCCAGATCGCGCTCGCCTGGGCCCTCAAGCGCTCGCCCGTCATGCTGCCCATCCCGGGCACCGGCAAGGTGAAGCACCTCGAGGAAAACACCGCCGCCGCGTCGATCACGCTCAGCGACGACGACTTCAACGCGCTGAGCTGAGCCTCAGCCGCTCGACGGTCGCCGCATCGGCGGGGAGAAAAATCTCCACCGCCAGCTCGCTCAGCGTCACATCGCTGGGCGCCCCGAACAGCAGGGTGGATGAGAGAAAACTCATCCGCCCGCGTGGGCTACTCACCACCAGCGGCACCGCGATGGCGTTGGGGTTCGCCTCCACCGCCGGCGGCGCCGGATAGCCCCGCAACTCCGTGAGCAGCTCGAGCAGAGCCGGATCGGCACTCGCCTCGAACTGCTTCCGCAGCCGGTGCAGCAGATGCGCCTTCCACTCGGCGAGATTCTCGATCCGCGGCGCCGCGCCCTCCGGGTGCAGCGACAGCCGCAGCACATTGATCGGCGGCTCCAGCAGATGCGCCGCCACCCCTTGCATCAGCGCCCGCCCGGCCGTGTTCGCTGTCACGAGGTTCCAGTGCCGGTCGACGGCAATCGCCGGAAACGGATCATGCGCGCCGAGCAGCGTCTCGATCGCTGCCCGCGCCTCGGCGAGCCCCGGATCGTCGTAGCCGCGCTCGACGAACACCGGTGCGAACCCCGCCGCCAGCAGCATGGCGTTGCGCTCGCGGAGCGGCACGTCGAGCTCCTCGGCCAGCCGCAGCACCATGTCGCGGCTCGGCTGCGCCCGTCCGGTTTCGAGAAAGCTCAGGTGGCGGGTCGAGATTTCGGCGTCGAGCGCCAGGTCGAGCTGGCTCAGCCGCCGCTGCTGGCGCCAGTCACGCAACTGCTCGCCGATGGAATTTGTCTGGTTCATGGGCCATGTCTTAGGCCGCCCGCGTCGCCGCCGCCATTACCTGCCGCGTAATCGACGGCCCTACCGCCGCCCCGCATGCTCCACCCACACCGCCAGACCGGCGGGCAACACGGAGCCTGAAATGACCGACCCCCGCAACATCGCCGAACGCTACATCGCGCTCTGGAACGAGGCCGACCCCGCCACCCGCCGCGAACTTTTCGCCCAGGATTGGACCGCCGACGCCACCTATGTGGATCCTCTGATGGCCGGCAACGGCACCGCCGAAATCGACGGCCTCGTCGCCGGCGTTAAGGCGCGCTTCCCGAGCTTCGCCTTCAAGCTCATCGGCAATCCCGACGGCCACGGCGACCACATCCGCTTCAGCTGGACCCTCGGCCCCGGCGACTACGTCGACGCCCCCATCGAAGGCACCGACATCGTCCGTCTCTCGGGCGGCCGCATCCAGTCGGTGACGGGCTTCCTCGACCGCATGCCTCAGATGTGAGCCAGCGGGCCGAATAACAAAAAGGGCGGGCCGCATCGCGACCCGCCCCAATCTTTCGCCGCGACTGAAAACTCAATCGTCCAGCATGCTCAGATCACGCACCGCACCCCGCGCCGCACTCGTCGCGAAATGCGCGTAAGCCTTCAGCGCCGCCGACACGTGCCGCTTGCGCGGCTCGGCCGGCTTCCAGCCCTTCGCGTCCTGCTCGGCCCGGCGGGCTTCGAGCTCGGCCGGCGAGATCCTGAGGCTGATCGTGCGGTTCGGGATGTCGATGTCGATCATGTCGCCATTGCGCACCAGCCCGATCGCGCCGCCTTCCGCCGCTTCGGGCGAAACGTGGCCGATCGACAGGCCCGAAGTGCCGCCCGAGAAGCGGCCATCCGTCAAGAGCGCACAGGCCTTACCCAGCCCGCGCGACTTCAGGTAGCTCGTGGGATACAGCATTTCCTGCATGCCCGGGCCGCCGCGCGGACCTTCGTAGCGGATCACCACCACGTCGCCGGCCTTCACCTCGTTGGAGAGGATCGCCTTCACCGTCGCGTCCTGGCTCTCGAACACCTTTGCCGGGCCCGAGAACTGCAGGATCGACTCGTCGACGCCCGCCGTCTTCACGATGCAGCCTTCGAGCGCGATATTGCCGCTCAGCACCGCCAGCCCACCGTCCTTCGAAAACGCATGTTCGGGCGAGCGGATCGCGCCCTCGGCCCGGTCGAGATCGAGCTCGGCCCAGCGGTTGGACTGCGAGAACGCCTGCGTCGTCCGCACGCCGCCCGGCGCCGCCATATAGAAATTGCGCACGCCGTCCGAATTGGTGCGCGAAATGTCCCAGCGGTCGATGGCGTCGCCCATCGTCGCCGCATGCACGGTCGGCTCGGAGCGGTTGATCAGGTTGCCGCGGTCGAGCTGGCCGAGGATCGACATGATGCCGCCGGCGCGATGCACGTCTTCGATATGCACGTCGTTCTTGGCCGGGGCGACCTTGCACAGCACTGGCACCTTGCGGCTCAGCGCATCGATATCGTCCATGGTGAAATCGACGCCGCCCTCATGGGCCGCGGCGAGAATGTGCAGCACGGTATTCGTCGAGCCGCCCATGGCGATATCGAGCGCCATGGCGTTCTCGAACGCGGCCTTGGTGGCGATCGAGCGCGGCAGCACCGAGGCATCGTCCTGCTCGTAATAGCGGCGGGCGAGGTCGACGATCAGGTGGCCGGCCTCCTGGAACAGCCGCTTGCGGTCCGAGTGGGTGGCGAGCGTCGTGCCGTTGCCCGGCAGGCTCAGCCCCAGCGCTTCGGTGAGGCAGTTCATCGAGTTGGCGGTGAACATGCCCGAGCACGAGCCGCAGGTCGGGCAGGCATTTTCTTCGATCTGCTGCACTTCCTCGTCGGTGTAGCTATCGTCGGCCGCCATCACCATGGCGTCCACCAGGTCGAGCGCCTGCAGCTTGCCCTTCACCAGCGCCTTGCCGGCCTCCATCGGGCCGCCCGAAACGAAGATCACCGGGATGTTGATGCGCATCGCGGCGTTCAGCATGCCCGGCGTGATCTTGTCGCAGTTCGAGATGCACACCATCGCGTCGGCGCAGTGCGCATTGACCATGTACTCGACGCTGTCGGCGATCAGGTCGCGGCTCGGCAGCGAATAGAGCATGCCGTCATGGCCCATGGCGATGCCGTCATCGACCGCGATGGTGTTGAACTCCTTGGCGACGCCGCCGGCCGCCTCGATCTCGCGCGCCACCAGCTGGCCGAGGTCCTTCAGGTGCACATGGCCGGGCACGAACTGGGTGAACGAGTTCACCACCGCGATGATCGGCTTGTCCCAGTCGCCATCCTTCATGCCGGTGGCGCGCCACAGGCCGCGGGCGCCGGCCATGTTGCGGCCATGGGTAGTCGTTCTGGAACGGTAGGTGGGCATCGAGCGGTCCTCAAACTCTGGCCGGTTGTCCGGCGTTTTTCTTCTTCTAGCGCAAAGTGACGATGAACGGATAGTCGAAACCGTACCGTCGGGTACGGTTAGCGTTCACGCGTTCAGGATCGCTAAACATCCCGTTCAGGATCAATTCAACCGCCGGGCGCAAATCTCCCCTCAACGGCGCGACTGCCCACGGGGCCCGCGCCAAGGAGGAAACAATGTACCACCACAGCGAATTCACCCCGGCCCAGACCCCCAATGGCAGCGCCATCCGCGCCCTGCTCTCGGACGAAGCCGCCCACCTGATGGCCCGCACCAGCGCCGTCGACGCCCAACTCGTCCTCGCCCTCGACCGCGCCTACGGCGAACACGGCTGGTTCATGTACTGGGACGAAGACCTCACCGGCCACCCCATCCGCGGCACGGTCACCCTGAGCTTCGGCAGCGAAACGCTGGTTGTTGGCTGAAGCGTCAGCTGGCCGGCTTCTCGGCCAGCACCATGTAGTTGATGCCGGTGTCGCGGCTCTGCCGCCACTCATCGGCGAGCGGGTGGAAGTCGACGCCCACCTTCTCGATCACCTTCAGCCCGTTGCGCTTCAACAGCGCTCCAATCTCGTCCGGGGTGAGGAATTTCGAAAAGTCATGCGTGCCGCGCGGCAGCCAGCCCAGCACGTATTCGGCCCCGACGATCGCCAGCGCATAGGCGCGCGGCGTCCGGTTGATCGAGGCGGTGAAGTTGAGCCCGCCCGGCGCCGTCAGTTCGGCGCAGCTCTTCATGTAGAGCGGCACATTGTCGACATGCTCGACCACTTCCATGTTGAGCACGATGTCGAAGGTTTCGCCCGCTGCCGCCACGCTCTCCGCCGTCACGGCGCGATAATCGATCGACAGCCCCGACTGCTCGGCGTGAACTTTCGCGATCGCGATATTCTTTTCGCCGGCATCGATGCCCGTCACCGAGGCACCGAGCCGTGTCAGCGGTTCGCTCAAGAGCCCGCCGCCGCAGCCGATATCGAGCACCTGCAGCCCCTCGAGCGGCCGCCGCACGCTCGCATCCTTGCCGAAATGCCGGATCGCATTGTCGCGCACATACCCCAGCCGCACCGGGTTGAACTTGTGCAGCGGCTTGAACTTGCCGGTCGGGTCCCACCACTCGTCCGCCATGGCCGCGAACTTGGCGATCTCGTCGGTGTTGATGGTGGTATCGGTCATGGGGTGGGTTATCGGCCCGATGAAGCCAGGAGGCAAGGCCGCGCAACGTCGCGCGTGGTGCTCCCCCCTTCCGCCCTTCGGGCACCTTCCCCCGCGAGCGGGAGAAGGCCGAGCGGCAAGATGGTGCCCCACGCCAACCTCTCCCGTTTACGGGGGAGGGGGACCGCGCAAAGCGCGGTGGAGGGGGGAGCCACACGCGCGATGCTCCGTCACACCCCGTTGATAAACAGCAGCGTCTGTGGCACATCCCCTGCCCAATTCTTGAGCGTACCCGCCGGTTCTGGCGGGCAAATTCGGGGTAGGGGCCTTGGGCCGTATCGTAGTGAAGTTCGGGGGCACGTCCGTTGCCACCGTCGAGCGTATCCGCCAGGCGGCGCGCCACGTGAAGCGCGAGGTCGATGCCGGCCACGAAGTTTCCGTCGTCGTCTCCGCCATGAGCGGCAAGACCAACGAGCTCGTGGGCTGGGTCAACGAGGCATCGAAACTCCACGACGCGCGGGAGTATGACGCCGTCGTCGCCTCGGGCGAGCAGGTCACGGCCGGTCTCATGGCCATCGTGCTGTCCGAAATGGGCATCCCGTCGCGCTCCTTCCAGGGCTGGCAGGTGCCGATCCATACCGACGACGCCCATGGCGCCGCCCGCATCATGGATATCGAGCCGACCAACCTCCGCCAGCAGATGGCCGATGGCGTCGTGCCGGTGATCACCGGCTTCCAGGGTATTGCGCCTTCGGGCCGCATCACCACGCTCGGCCGAGGCGGTTCGGACACCTCCGCGGTGGCCGTGGCTGCCGCCGTCGAGGCCGATCGCTGCGACATCTACACCGACGTCGATGGCGTCTACACCACCGACCCGCGCATCACTCCCAAGGCGCGCCGCCTCTCGAAGGTCTCGTTCGAAGAGATGCTCGAGATGGCCTCGCTCGGCGCCAAGGTGCTGATGATCCGCTCGGTCGAAATGGCGATGGCGCACAAGGTGCGCCTCACCGTCCGTTCCACTTTCGATGACCCGGATGCGCCGCAGATTGCGCCCGATGGTACGCCGGGCGTTCCCGGCACGCTCGTATGCGATGAGGATGAGATCATGGAAAAGCAGATCGTTTCGGGCGTCACGCTGGCGCGGGCCGAATCCAAGATCACGCTGCGCGACGTGAAGGACCGCCCCGGGGTCGCCGCGGCGATCTTCGGTTCGCTCGCCGATGAATCGATCGTCGTCGACATGATCGTCCAGAACATCTCCGAGGATGGGGCGACCACCGACATCACCTTCACCGTGCCCGATGCCGAGCACGACAAGGCGATCAAGGCGCTCGAGGCTGCCAGCAAGGCCGGCCGCTTCGAATACCGCACCATCAATTCGTCCAAGGGCGGCGCCAAGGTTTCGGTGGTGGGCGTGGGCATGCGCAACCATGCGGGCGTTGCTGCCAGCATGTTCAGGGCTCTTGCCGACAAGTCGATCAACATCCAGTTGATCACCACGTCCGAGATCAAGACTTCGGTGCTGATCGACGACGAGTATGCCGAGCTTGCGGTTCGCGCCCTCCATACGTATTACGGGTTGGATAGACAGGACGCCTGAGGTCTCCGTTCGTTCGGCGGGTACCCCGGGCCGTTAGGCGGCGCGGGGCCGTCGGGCGGGGAAGATGGCAGCAGCGATCAGCGGGCCGCGCGTGCTCTTGAAGCAGCTGCGCGAAACCATGGCGGAGCCGCTGGCCTCGCAGGCCCGGCTCGACAAGATCGTCGGGCTCATCGCCGAGAACATGCACGCTGACGTCTGCTCGTTCTACGTGCTGCGCGACGACAACCAGCTCGAGCTCTTCGCCAATCGCGGCTTCAAGCCCGAGGCCGTGCATTCGACGACGCTGCGGCTGGGTGAGGGCCTTGTCGGCCTCATCGCGAAAGCGGCCGAGCCGCTCAGCCTCGATAACGCTTCGCTCCATCCCGCCTACGCCTATCGCCCCGAGACGGGCGAAGAGGCGTTCCTCGCCTTCCTGGGCGTGCCGGTGCTGCGCGCCGGGCAGACGCTCGGCGTACTGGTGGTGCAGAATCGCGGCGCCCACGCCTATGGCGAGGACGAGATCGAGGCGATGCTCACCACGGCGACGCTGCTCGCCGAAATGATGTCGACCGCCGATTTCGATGCGCTGATCAAGCCCGGCCAGGATATCGAGCTCCGCCGCCCGCGCACCTTCAACGGCACCGGCTTCACCGATGGCGTGGCCCTCGGCACCGTGGTGCTGCACGATCCGCGCGTCGTCGTCACCAATTTCGTCGCCGAGGATACCGAGGTCGAGCTCACGCGCCTGCGCGAAGCGCTCGACAAGATGCGGCTCTCGATCGACGACATGCTCAGCCACGGCGACATGCAGAGCTTCTCGGACCATCGCGAGATCCTCGAGAGCTATCGCATGTTCGCGCATGATCGCGGCTGGGCCGACCGGCTCACCGACGCGATCAATAACGGCCTCACCGCCGAAGCCGCGGTCGAGCGCGTGCAGAACGATACGCGCGCCCGCATGATGCGCCAGGCCGACCCCTATATCCGCGATCGCCTGCACGATCTCGACGACCTCGCCAACCGGCTGCTCCGCATCCTCACCGGCGACGGCAATGCCATGGGCACCAAGGAGCTGCCCGAGAACGCCATCTTGGTCGCCCGCAACATGGGTCCGGCCGAACTGCTCGAATATGACCGCACCCGGCTCCGCGCCGTGGTGCTGGAGGAGGGCGCGGCGATCTCGCACGTCGCCATCGTCGCCAAGTCGCTCGGCCTCGTCGCCGTCGGCCAGGCCGACAATATCGTCTCGCTCTGCGAGGCGGGCGACGACATCATCGTCGATGCGCCGGCCGGCACGGTCCACCTGCGGCCGAGCCCCGACATGATCCAGGTCTATGTCGACAAGGTCCGGCTCTCGGCCAAGCGGCGCGCGCATTATCTCGAGCTCAAGGACAAGCCGGCCTGCACCCGCGACGGCATCGAGATCACGCTGCTCCATAATTCCGGCCTCGTCGCCGACCTGCCCATGCTGCAGGATACGGGCGCCGCCGGTGTCGGCCTGTTCCGCACCGAATTGCAGTTCATGATCGCCTCGCGCCTGCCGCGTTTGAAGGAGCAGGTCGAGCTCTACGCCGAGGCCATCCGGCTGACCGAAGGCAAGCCCATCGTCTTCCGCCTGCTCGATGTCGGCGGCGACAAGGTGATCCCGTATCTGCGCTCCGAGGCCGAGGAAAACCCGGCCATGGGCTTCCGGTCCTTGCGCCTCGCGCTCGATCGCAAGGGCCTGCTCCGCATCCAGATCCGCGCCCTGCTGCAGGCCGCCAATGGCGGGCCGCTGAAGATCCTCGTGCCCATGGTCACCGACACCTGGGAGTTCCGGCAGACCCGCGTCGAGGTCGATCGCGAAGTCGAACGCCTGAAGCGCGAGGGCCGGCCGGTGCCGTCCAAGCTGGAGCTCGGCGCCATGATCGAGGTGCCCTCGCTGCTGTTCGAGCTCGACCAGGTGCTGCCCGAGGCCGATTTCGTCTCGATCGGTTCGAACGACCTCGTGATGTTCCTGACCGCCGCCGATCGCGGCAATGCCCGCGTCGCCAAGGCCTACGACCCCATCGCCCTGCCGCGCCTCCGCGCGCTCAAGCACATTGTCGACATGGCGCAGAAGTACAATGTGCCGCTCACCATGTGCGGCGAGCTCGCGGGCCGCACCGTCGAGGCGCTTGCGCTGCTCGCCATCGGCATGACCAAGCTCTCGATGTCGCCGCCCTCGATCGGCCCGATCAAGGAGATGATCCTCGGGCTCGACCTCAAGCCCATCCGCGAGGCGGTGAACACCGCACTCGCCGAAGGCGCCTCCGGCCCCTCGATCCGCGAACTGCTTCTGGGCTGGGCAGAACAGCAAGGGCTCGTTATCTAGAGCCCATGCCGTCACTGCCCCAAGACAAGCTCGACACCATGACCAAGCGCTTCGATTCGATCGAAGCCGCGCTTGCGTCCGGTCCCTCGGCTGAAGATTACGTCCGCCTTTCCAAGGAATATGCCGAGCTCGAGCCCATCGTCCGGCCGATCCAGGCCTACCAGAAGCTCGTCCAGAACCTCGTCGATGCCGAGGACCTGCTCGCTGCCGGCGACAGGGAAATGGCCGAGATGGCCGAGGTCGAGATCGCCGAGCTGAAGCCGCGCATCGAAACCGCGGTGCAGGAAATCCGCATCCTGCTGCTCCCCAAGGACGCGGCCGACGAAAAGAGCGTCATCCTCGAAGTGCGCGGCGGCACCGGCGGCGACGAAGCCGCGCTCTTCGCCGGCGACCTGCTCCGCATGTACCAGCGCTATGCCGACCTCAATGGCTGGAAATTCCAGCTCATGGAGGAAAGCCCGGGCGAAGTCGGCGGCTACAAGGAAGTCGTCGCCAACATTTCGGGCAAGGGCGTCTACGCCAAGCTGAAATTCGAGAGCGGCGTCCACCGGGTCCAGCGCGTCCCCGCCACTGAAACCCAGGGGCGCATCCACACCTCCGCCGCCACCGTCGCGGTGCTGCCGGAAGTGGAAGAAATCGACGTCCAGATCGCGCCCAACGATATCCGCATCGATACGATGCGCTCGTCGGGCGCCGGCGGCCAGCACGTCAACACCACCGACTCGGCGGTGCGCATCACCCACATCCCCTCGGGCATCGTGGTGACCGCCTCGCAGAAGTCGCAGCACCAGAACCGCGCCACTGCCATGAAGGTGTTGCAGGCCCGGCTCTATGAAGAGCAGCGCAATGCCCGCGACATCGCCCGCGCCGATGCCCGCAAGGAGCAGGTGGGGTCGGGCGACCGGTCCGAGCGCATCCGCACCTATAATTTTCCGCAAGGCCGGGTCACCGACCATCGGATCAACCTGACGCTCTACAAGCTCGACAAGGTGATCGCCGGGGACGCATTGGGCGAACTGGTCGATGCGCTGATCACCGAAAATCAGGCGGCGCAGCTCGCCGCGATGGAGGGGATTTCCTGACACTCACCGTGGGTGCCGCATGGAGGGGGGTACGCGACCTGTTCCGCCGCGCCGGCATCGACACGCCGGAGCTGGATGCGCGCATCTTCGCCGAAGCCGCCTTCGGCATGGACCGCCTCACGCTGGTCAACCGCGAGCGCGACCCCACCACGCCCGCGCAGCGCAATGCCCTCGAAAAGCTGGCGCAGCGGCGGCTGAAGGGCGAGCCCGTCAGCCGCATCATCGGCGAGAAGGAATTCTGGGGCCTCTCCTTCAAGCTCAACGACGCCACCCTCGTGCCGCGCCCCGAAACCGAAATGCTGGTGCAGCGCGGCCTCGAAATCGTCGGGCCGCTCGATCACCCGAAAATCCTCGACCTCGGCACCGGCACCGGCTGCATCCCGATTTCGCTGCTCACCGAGTTCTCCGACCTCAGCGCCGTCGCCGTGGACCTCTCCAAGGAAGCCCTCGACATGGCGCGGTTCAACGCCCGCCGGCACGAGGTGATCGACCGCTTCACGACCCGCCAGGGCTCGTGGTTCGACCCGATCGAAGCAGGCGAGCGTTTCGACCTCATCATCTCCAACCCGCCCTATATCGAGAGCGCCGCCATCGAGACCCTGATGGTCGAGGTGCGCGACCACGATCCGCGCCTTGCGCTCGATGGCGGACCGGACGGTCTCCGCCCCTACCGCGCCATCGCCCGCGATGCCGCTTCGCACCTTACGCCCGATGGCGTGGTGCTGCTCGAAATCGGCACGGGGCAGGGGAGCGACGTCACCGATATTTTCGCCGAAGCCGGCTTCAACCGGATCGACGTCGAGTACGATCTCAACGAGCATGAACGCATGGTCGTGGCCCGAATCGAGCCGGGGGCTTGAGTATCCTCGGGGAGCGCCCATATTTTGTGCTTGGAATACCGGGGCGAACCATATAGGTTCCGCTTGCTGTCAAAGGCGCGGGTTGCCCGCTCCAAGGTGATGGCCACCCGCTCATCAGCAAGCTGCATACTGGCAGCGCGACACTCGGTGGAGGAACCGGTTCGCTGCGATGGGCCTAAAAAGGTGGTTCAATCGTCGATAGCTCAGGCACTGCAGACGGGAAGCGCAACCCTCAGGAGGGGCTGCCGAACGTAAGGCGGGTTGAACCCGCCGCAGGTCACAGTGCCCGATGGCCAGATGTTGCCTTAGTGTTCTTTTCCAAGGCTTGAAAAGAGACGATGAGACCAAACCAGCAGAACAACAAGAACCGCTCCCGTGGGCGCAACAACAATGGTGGCCGCAAGCACGGCAACCCGTTGAGCCGGAATTACGAGAGCAACGGCCCCGACGTGAAGGTGCGCGGCAACGCCGCCCATATCGCCGAGAAGTACCTGCAGCTCGCTCGCGATGCGCAGTCCTCGGGCGACAGCGTGATGGCCGAGAACTATCTCCAGCACGCCGAACATTATTTCCGCATCATCTCGGCTGCCCAGCAGGCGCAGCAGGCCCAGTTCCGCGGCGAAGCGGCCGAAGAGGATGATTACGACGACGATTTCGCGCCGATCAACGATCGGTTCGCCTCGCCCGAGCCGCGCCAGCCTTTCCAGCCGAACGGCCAGCCGCAGAACAATGGGGGCAATGGCAACGGCAACGGAAACAACGGCAACCAGCAGCAGCCGCCGCAGCAGCAATATAGCGAGCAGCCCGCGGTTCAGTCGGATAACGGCGAGGCCCAGCCCGCCGAAGCCGCCTCTCCCGCCGAAGGCGGCGAAGCCCAGGCCGCCGACGGCGAAGGCGCCCCCCGCCGCCGCGACCGCCGCCCCCGCCGCCGCTCCCGCGGTGGCGGCAACAACGGCGAAGGCGGCGCCGAAGGCAACGACCCGGGCAATTCTCCCCAGCCCGACATCGGCCTGCCGGCGTTCCTCACGGCGGGCAACACCCCGGCCGAGTAAGCAAACAGCCTTGGAAACAACAAGGGCCGCGCCCAGTGCGCGGCCTTTTTGCGTTGGTCTTATTTGCGCACCTCAGCGCCCTGCGGACTGAGCCTCCCGCTCCGCCGTGAGCTCCGCGTGCCGCACCCGCAGCCCGGCCATCAGCAGTCCGAGCCCGTGCTCGAAGCTGTCGCCGAAGCGGCGGCCGCCCAGTTGCTTCCAGCGGCCCATCGCGGCCTGGTGCAAGGTCGGGTAGTTCTCCATCCGGCCCCAGATTTCCTTGCGCTTGTCGGCCGGCTGTTCGCGGCGGCGTTCCAGCTCCGCCTGATGCTCGAGCGCCGAACCGGTGACGAAGTCGCCGAACGTCAGGATCGTTGCCAGCGCCTCGTCGGGCGGAAACCCTGCATCGACCCATATCTTCAAAAACGCCTCGATCTGCGGCATGGCGCGCTCGGTCGGCCGATTGCCCGCCACCACCCGCGCGCCGTCGCGATAGGCGGTGAGCGCCTGATATTGCCGCCGCATGCCTTCGGCGATCTTCTCGTCCCAGGGCAGATCGTCGGGGAAGGGCGGCTGCTTGGCGCGCTCGTCGGCCACCATGGTTTCGGCCATCACGTCGAGCAGTTCGCGCTTGTCCTTGACGTGCCAGTAGAGCGTCGGCGCCGAAATCCCCAGCTCCGTCGCCAGTCGCCTGAGCGTGAGCCCATCGAGCCCCACCTCCTGCATCAGCTGGATCGCCGTATGGATCACGTCGTCGCGCGTTACCGCCATTTAATGTTGGGCCTCTTGTCTCTCTAACGATGTTAGGGTAACTAGCATGCCTAACAGCGTTAGAGAACCCCGGAGGCGCAAATGAACCAGCTTTCCACCAGTCCCCCCCCTTCAGGTTCTCCCGCCGTCGAGGTCCACGGCCTCGTCAAGCGCTACAAGAACGTCGAGGCGATCCGCGGCATCGATCTCAGCATCCGCCGCGGCGAGACTTTCGGCTTCCTCGGCCCCAATGGCGCGGGCAAATCCACCACCATCAAGATCCTCTGCACCCTCGTCGATGCCACCGAGGGCAGCGCCAAAGTCGCCGGCTTCGATGTCGCCCGCGAACGCGACGCGGTGCGCCGCAATATCGGCCTCGTCTACCAGGAGCCGACGCTCGACGGTTACCTCACCGCCGAGCAGAACCTGCGCTTCCATGGCGAACTCTACGGCGTCGATCGCATCACGGCCGCCGCCCGCCGCACTGAAGTGCTCGACATGGTCGGCCTCACCGACCGCCGCGGCGACCTCGTGAAGAATTTCTCGGGCGGCATGCGGCGCCGGCTCGAGATCGCCCGCGGCCTGCTGCATTCGCCGCGCGTGCTCTTTCTCGATGAGCCGACCATCGGCCTCGACCCGCAGACCCGCGCCTCGATCTGGAAATACATCGCCGAGCTGCGCCAGCGCGAGGACATCACCGTCTTCGTCACCACCCACTACATGGATGAGGCGGAAAACTGCGACCGCATCGCCATCATGAACGCCGGCAAGATCGTCGCGCTCGATACCCCCGCGGCACTCAAAGCCGCTGTCGGCAAGGACCGCGTGCAGATCACCACGGCCGACAACCCGGCCGCCATCGCGGCGCTCGACAGCACGTTCCAGCTGAAGGCCGCGATGGTCGAAGGGCAGGTGACCTTCGCGGTCGCCGAGGGCGCGCAGTTCGTGCCGCAGCTCTTCGAAAAGCTCGGCGTCGCCATCCACTCGGTCACCGTCACGCGGCCGAGCCTCGACGACGTCTTCCTCGCCCATACCGGCACGTCGCTGCGTGATGCCGAGCAGAAGGGCGCCCACAATGCCATGGCCGCGCGCTACCGCGGGAGATAATCGATGACAACCGACACCAACATCGCCGCCGTCCGCGTCCTCAAGCCGTCCTTCACCCACGAAATCCGCGCCGCCCTCGTCGTGTGGGAGCGCGAGATGATCCGCTTCTCGCGCGATCGCACCCGCGTCCTCGCCGGCATGGTGCAGCCGCTGCTCTTCCTCTTTGTGCTCGGCGGCGGCCTCGGCTCGCTGGTGGCGAAGTCGACCGGCGGACTCGATTTCCGCACCTTCCTCTTTCCCGGCGTCCTCGCCATGTCGGTGCTCTTCACCGCCGCGTTTTCGGGCATCTCGATGGTGTGGGACCGCGAGTTCGGGTTCCTCCGCGAAATGCTGGTGGCGCCCGTTTCCACCACCTCGATCCTCTTCGGCAAATGCCTCGGCGGCGCCAGCGTCGCCACCATCCAGTCGATCGTCGTGTTGATCCTCGCCGGCCTCGTCGGCGTCCCCTACGATCCGCTGATGATCCTCGAAGTCCTCGTGCTGCTCTTCCTCATGAGCTTCATGATCACGGCGCTCGGCCTGCTCCTCTCGGCCCGGGTCAAGCAGGTGCAGTCGGCCATGCCGCTGGTGCAGCTCGTCATCACGCCGCTGATGTTCCTCTCGGGCGCGCTCTTCCCGCTCTCGAACCTGCCGCCCTGGCTCACGGTCGTCACCCACCTCAACCCGATGACCTATGCGGTCGAGCCGGTCCGCGCTGCCATCTTCGATCGGCTGAACATGCCGGCCGCCGCCCGCACCATCCTCGATCCCGGCATCTACTGGGGCAGTTTCGCCGTCCCGGTGCCGCTCCAGGTGCTGGTGGTCATCGTCGCCTCGGGCGCCCTCCTCTGGGCCGCCGTAGCGCTCTTCTCGCGCACCGAATAAATCCCAAAGGCCGGGAGCGATCCCGGCCTTTTCGTTTCCAAAACTCTCCCCATATCAGCGAGCGGAAAGGGTAGCGCCGCCAAGCGGGCACCCTCCTGATTAGTCCAAGGGGCTAAATGCCCCCCTTGAGACAAATCAACGCTTCAGGCGTTGAAACCGTGCCTCATCGAGGGCGGGCCAACGCGCAAAGAGGAGAGTTGAATGAATATCGAGAAATACACCGAGCGCGCGCGCGGCTTCATCCAGAATGCCCAGCAGCTCGCCCTCGGCCAGGGCCACCAGCAGTTCGCGCCGATCCACCTGCTGAAGGTGCTGCTCGACGACGAAGAGGGCATGGCGGCAGGCCTCATCACCAAGGCCGGCGGCGACGCGCGCATCGCGCGGGCCGAAACCGAATCTGCGCTCAAGCGCATCCCGAAAGTCTCCGGCGACAACGGCCAGCTCTATCTCGGCCGTGAACTGGCGCGCGTCTTCGATACCGCCGAGAGCGCGGCGCAGAAGGCCGGGGACTCGTTCGTCACCGTCGAGCGCCTGCTGCTCGCGCTCACCGTCGAAAAGGACACCGATGCGGGCAAGATCCTCGCCACGGCCGGCCTCACCCCGCAGACGCTGAACGAGGCGATCAACGAGCTCCGCAAGGGCCGCACCGCCGATTCCGCCTCGGCCGAGAACGCCTATGACGCGCTCAAGAAATACGCCCGCGACCTCACCGCCGCTGCCCGCGAGGGCAAGATCGATCCGGTCATCGGCCGCGACGAAGAGATCCGCCGCACCGTGCAGGTGCTTTCCCGCCGCACCAAGAACAACCCGGTGCTGATCGGCGAGCCCGGCGTCGGCAAGACCGCCATCGTCGAAGGCCTCGCCATCCGCATCGTCAATGGCGACGTGCCGGAATCGCTGAAGAACAAGTCGCTGCTGTCGCTCGACATGGGCGCGCTGATCGCCGGCGCGAAATATCGCGGCGAGTTCGAGGAGCGGCTGAAATCCGTCCTCAACGAGATCAGCTCGGCCGAAGGCCAGATCATCCTCTTCATCGACGAGATGCACACGCTCGTCGGCGCCGGCAAGACCGATGGCGCGATGGATGCGTCGAACCTTCTGAAGCCCGCGCTCGCCCGCGGTGAGCTCCACTGCGTCGGCGCCACCACGCTCGACGAGTACCGCAAGCATGTCGAAAAGGACGCCGCGCTCGCCCGTCGCTTCCAGCCCGTCTTCGTCGACGAGCCGACGGTCGAGGACACCATCTCGATCCTGCGCGGCCTCAAGGAAAAGTACGAGCTCCACCACGGCATCCGCATCTCGGACAGCGCCATCGTGGCCGCCTCGACGCTCTCCAAGCGCTACATCGCCGACCGCTTCCTCCCCGACAAGGCGATCGACCTGATCGACGAGGCGGCGGCGCGCCTGCGCATGGCCGCCGAGTCCAAGCCCGAAGAGCTCGACGAGCTCGACCGCCGCATCATGCAGCTCAAGATCGAGCGCGAGGCCCTGAAGAAAGAGTCCGATGACGGGTCGAAGACCCGGCTCGGCCGCCTCGAGCAGGAACTCGCCGACCTCGAGGAGCAGGCCAACGCGCTCAACACGCGCTGGCAAGCCGAAAAGGAGCGCATGCAGGGGAGCCAGAAGCTCAAGGAAGAGCTCGACAAGGCCCGCACCGATCTCGATCTCGCCCAGCGCACCGGCAACCTCGCCCGCGCCGGCGAGCTCGCCTATGGCGTCATCCCCGACCTCGAGCGCCGCATCAAGGCGGCGGACGATCCGGATGGCGACGGCAAGGTCGACAACCCCATGGTCGAGGAAGTCGTCACGCCCAGCCACATCGCCCAGGTGGTCTCGCGCTGGACCGGTATTCCGGTCGACCGGATGATGGAAGGCGAGCGCGAGAAGCTGCTGCATATGGAGCAGACCATCGGTCAGCGCGTCATCGGCCAGGCCGAAGCGGTGGAAGCCGTGTCGAAAGCCGTCCGTCGGGCCCGCGCCGGCCTCCAGGATCCGAACCGGCCCATCGGCTCGTTCATGTTCCTCGGGCCAACCGGCGTCGGCAAGACCGAGCTCACCAAGGCGCTCGCGAGCTTCCTCTTCGATGACGACACCGCGATGGTGCGCATCGATATGAGCGAGTTCATGGAGAAGCACTCGGTGGCTCGCCTCATCGGCGCCCCTCCGGGCTATGTCGGCTACGACGAAGGCGGCCTCCTCACCGAGGCGGTCCGTCGCCGGCCCTATCAGGTCGTGCTGTTCGACGAGATCGAGAAGGCGCATCCGGATGTGTTCAACATCCTGCTGCAGGTGCTCGACGACGGCCGGCTCACGGACGGGCAGGGGCGTACGGTCGATTTCCGCAACACCATCCTGATCCTCACCTCCAACCTCGGTTCGGAGTTCCTGGTCAACCTGCCCGATGGCGATGCGGCCGAAACCGAGCGCGTGCGCGGCAAGGTGCTGGACGTGGTCAAGGCCTCGTTCCGCCCCGAGTTCCTCAACCGGATCGACGACATCATCGTCTTCCACCGGCTGGAGCGCGGCCACATGGGCGCCATCGTCGACATCCAGCTCGGCCGCCTGCGCGGCCTCTTGAAAGAGCGCGACATCACGCTCAACCTGACCGACGCCGCCCGCGAATGGCTCGGCAACGAAGGCTACGACCCCGCCTACGGCGCCCGCCCCCTGAAACGCGTCATCCAGCGCCACGTGCAGGACAAGCTCGCCGAGGAAATCCTCTCCGGCCAGATCGCCGACGGCCAGACGGTCACCGTCGACACCGAAGGGTTTGGGTTGACGCTGCGCCCCGGTGGCGACACGGAACACGCCGAAGCGGCGTAACGAACACAGAAGGCCGGTCGAAAGACCGGCCTTTTCCGTTCATCCGCATTCAGCCGCCCACCAGTCGGCCGGGGCAAGATCTCGCCCCACGGGCCTTCTCCCGCCTGCGGGGGAAGGTGCCCGAAGGGCGGAAGGGGGGAGCCCCACGCACCGGCCCAGGTTCGGTCAAACCACCTCAAGCCCCCCACCCACCGTGTCACCCCGGCGAAGGCCGGGGTCCATCCTGAGCGGCCCGCGACCAACCTCCACACCTCAAGCTGGATCCCGGCCTTCGCCGGGATGACATCCCGCCAACCAACTTATCCCCGCTCCCCACCCCCATGCGAATATCCCCCGTCCCCCGCAGGGCGGGCGCTGCGCAACGAACGTGCGGTGGGGGATATCGAGGGTCGGGGAGTCGTCCCCGGCGGGCCGCGGTGCGAGCAACCGGCACTTGGACGCTTCTCCGAAGCGGACGTGTCCGCTCCCTTGTACCCCCGTCCAACTCATCCTCGGTGACCGGCGAGGCGGAAGCCTCGTTTTTTGCGGACTACCCGCGTGGGGCAATCGCCTCGCCGGTCCCGCCCATCTCACCAACCCGAGGCGGCAACGCCGGCGGGCGCCTCGCCACGCCCCTTGCCGAAACGGCCAGCCTGATCTAGAACATAACAGGAACAAATAACGAGAAGCCATCATGCCCCAGCGTTACGCCCTCGATTACCTCGAACTCCCCTCGACCAACGGCGCCGCCGACCAGGCCTTCATGACCAAGGCCTTCGGCTGGAGCCATACCGGCTACGGTCCGGAGTACACCGCGATCCATGCCGGGCTCGAGGTTGGCATCGATTCCTCCGGCAGTCGCGTCGCCGCCCCCATGCCGGTGATCCGCGCCGAAGATCTCGACGAGGCAGAGGCCGACGTGAAGGCCGCCGGCGGCACCATCATCGTCCCGCAGTTCGATTTCCCCGGCGGCCGCCGCTTCCACTTCCGCGCTCCCGGTGGCGTCGAGTTCGCCGTCTATATCGACAAGCCGTGATTGCCCTCGGGCAGGGCGGTCGCTTCGTGATCGGAGCGGCCGCAACTTTCTTCGCCGACGCAAGGTTTCTGCCCTCGGCTAACGGAGGCGAGCATGCAGGACGGAATCAGCGCGGAGATGCAGGCCTGCATCGACAATTGCCTGAGCTGCTACCAGACGTGCCTCTCCACGGCGATGAACCACTGCCTCGAGATGGGCGGAGCCCATGTCGAAAAAGAGCACTTCACGCTCATGATCGCCTGCACCGAGATCTGCCGCGTCTCGGCGCATTTCATGCTGATCCAGTCGCCCGCCCACCAGGCCATGTGCGCCCAGTGCGCCGAGCTCTGCGAGAACTGCGCCGCCGATTGCGAGCGGATCGGGGATATGGACGACTGCGTTTTGGCGTGCCGCACCTGTGCGGAGAGCTGTCGCAGCATGGCCGCCTGACTAGGTTACAGGCCGCATGGGCGGGAGTAGGCTCCTGACCATGAGCACCATTTCCGCCGCCCCGGCCGAACCGGCCTTCGTTCCCGCCGATCGTCGCATCTTCGTCCTCGTCGCGGCGATCCTCGCCTCCTCGATGGGCTTCATCGATGGCTCAGTGCTGTCGATCGCGACGCCTGCGATCCGCGCCAATCTCGGCGCCAGCCTCGCCGACGTGCAGTGGGTGTCGAACGCCTACATGCTGTTCCTCTCGTCCCTGCTGCTGATCGGCGGCGCGGCGGGCGACCGCTTCGGGCTTCGCAACATCTTCAGCCTCGGCATCGGGCTCTTCGTCATCGCCTCGCTGGTCTGCGCCGTCGCCCCCAACGCCCAGTTCCTCATCGCCGCCCGCGCCGTGCAGGGGTTTGGCGCGGCGCTCATGGTGCCGGGCAGCCTCGCCATCATCGCCAAGGCCTACCCGCGTGAACAACGCGGCAAGGCCATAGGCCTTTGGTCTTCCTTTTCGTCGCTGACCACCATCCTCGGCCCCGTCATCGGCGGCTTCGTGTTGACGACGCTCGGCGAGTGGAGCTGGCGGCTCGTCTTCGCCATCAACCTGCCGCTCGGCGGTATCGCGCTGGCGCTGCTCTGGCTCCGCGTCCCCGCCGACACGCCCGATCGCAGCCGGCCGATCGACCTCATCGGCGGCGCCCTCGTCACGGTCGGCCTGCTGCTCGTCGCCTTCGGCCTCACCGGCAACGAAGCGGGCTCGCCCATCATCAGCCACATCGTCATCTACACCGGCCTCGGCCTAGCCTTCCTCGCTGGCTTCCTGTTCTGGGAATCGCGGGCCAAGCACCCGATGCTGCCGCTGCACCATTTCCGCCGCCCGCAATTTTCGGGCGCGCAGGGCCTCACCTTCGCGCTCTATTTCGCGCTCGCGGCGATCAGCTTCTTCCTCCCCATGTCGCTGATCGGCGGCTGGGGCGTCACGCCGGCCGAAGTCTCGATCGTCTTCCTGCCCATGGGCATCCTGCTGACGATCCTCTCGCCCTTCGCCGGCCGCTTCTCCGACCGTTTCGGCCCCGGGCCGATGATCGCCGCCGGCGCCACCATCGTCGCCATCGCCTTCGCGCTGATGGGGCTGCTCGCGCCGCTCCAGAACATCTGGCTCGCCGTGCTGCCCTGCACCATCCTTCTCGGGCTCGGCATGAGCGCCGTCGTCTCGCCGCTCTCGACCGCGGTCATGACCTCAGTCGAAGACCGCGACACTGGCCTAGCCTCAGGCGTCAACAACGCCGTCGCCCGCGTCGCCGGCCTTCTCGCCGTCGCCCTGATGGGTGGGGTCGCTGCCTTCGTCTTCGAGCGAGCTTTGGGCTCCGCCGCCGAGCTGGGGCTGTTTTTCGGCATGCATCCCGAGCAGCCGCTGCCAGCCGACACCGAAGCGGCCCGCGTCGCCGCCAGCAACGCGGCCTTCTCGGCCATCGCCTATAGCAACGCCGCGCTGGCGCTGCTCTCGGCCGCCATCGCCTGGTTCACGCAGGAGCGGAAGGGGAGGGCTTAATCGGCCGAAGCAACCGTCATCGGCTTGGCGTCGCGTTCCATCAGGTCGCGGATCTGCGCGATGGTCTGCTTGAACTCGCCGTCATACTGGGCGGCCAGCGACTTGTCGCGCGGCAGCTTCACGCTCAGCGGATCGACGAAGCGGCCGTTGACCTTGATCTCGAAGTGGAGATGCGGGCCGGTCGAGTTACCGGTCGAGCCGACGAGGCCAATGAGCTGGCCCTGGCGCACCTTAGCACCCGGCTTCACCAGCAGCTTGCTCTGGTGGCCGTAGCCGGTCTCGAAGCCGTTGACGTGCCGGATAACGGTGTAGTTGCCGTAGCCCGAGCTCCAGCCGGCCTTCTCCACTACGCCGTCGCCCGCCGCGTAGATCGGCGTGCCGGTCTTGCTGGCGAGGTCGACGCCGGTATGGAGGATGCGGCGGTGGAAGATCGGGTGGACGCGGTAGCCGAAGCGGCTCGCGAGACGCCCGCCACCCTGCAGCGGCCGGCGGGTCAGGAAGCGCTTGCCGGTCTCGCCGTCGGGGTCGAAGAAGTCGACCACGCCGTCCTCGGTGCGGAAGCGGAAGAGCTCGCGTGTCGTGGTGCCCAAATGCAGCGCCACATAGAGCAGTTCCTGGTGCCCCTCGGCGTCCTTCTCGGTCTCGAGCAGTTCGATCGAATCGCCCGCCGTGATCTTCTTGGTGAGATCCACGTCGTAGGCGAACATCGCCACGATGCGCGACGTCACCGCATCGGAAATGTCGTGCTTGCGCGCCGTCTCCCAGATCGACCGGTAGACCGACGGCAGGTTGTTGACGTTGATTTCCTCAGTATCTTCGGCCGGGAAGGCAATATCCGGCGGCGCAAGGCCGAGCACGTAATTGCCGCGGTCGGTGAGCGCCGCGGTCGCCGCGTGCTTGATCTCGCCGGTTCGCTGGTCGGGGAAATAGATGCTGAGCCGGTGCGGAATCAGCGTGTCCGAGGTGCGCGACGGCCCCATCAGGATGCGCAGGCGCGCGCCCGCCGGCATATTGGCGGAGTTCAGCACGTTGCGCAGCGTCGCCGCGACCATGTCGTAGGTCTGCTCGTCGAAGCCGTTCTTGAGCAGCGTATCCTTGAGCGGCCCGTTCTCGCGCACCGTCACCACGCGCTCCGAGCGGCCGAGCCCGGCCTCGTCGGCGCTCTTGGTCTTGGGCACGGTCGTCACGTTCTCGGCCACGCCCGAAAGCCCGTCGCCAGTCACCACGCCCAGGTCGCGCACGCCGGTACCGGGGTCGCCATAGGCCGTCGCGATGGTCCCGGCATCGCCGGTGCCGCCGTCGCCGTAGACATTCTCCAGCGACTGGCGCGCGAAGTCGGCGGCGTTCTTGTCAGAAATGGCGGTGGCCGGCACGAAGCTCACGGGCAGGGCGGCCGTCTTGATCTGCACCTCGCCTTCCACGTCCGTGCCGTAGATGTCGGGGTTGGCGTCCTGGTCGGTGCTGGCGATCGTCGGCTGGCCGGCGTCGATCAGCGCCACCGGGTCGTAGTCGGGAATATCCTCGGAGAGCGCCGTCGCCGCGGTGGCGAGCGTCGCCTTCACCCGCACGAAGGGCTGCTTCTTGATCATGGCGCGACCGTTCTCGTCGGTGCGGATCGACGCCTCGACCACCTCGAGCTCGGACTTGGTCTGCGCCACGGGCCGGACGCGATCGCCCTTCACCTGCGAAGCCGCCGCCGCCGCGTCCTCGGACGGGCGGGTAATCAGCTGCAGCGCCTCATAGGCGGTCGAGAACGTATCCTGGCCCTCGAACGACACGTAAAGCGCGGCGCCCATCAGCAGCACGGAGGTGAGGCCGGTCATCACCGTGCCGGTCAGCCAGGCAAAGCTCAGCTCGCGGCCGTGCGGAATCTCACCGTCGGTCGATTGCACGGTCAGTGCCGGACCGTCCTCGAAGCCGCTCGTGCGTAACAGAGCGACGCTGCGATTGCGCGGTGCTGCGTTCAACCTGATCCTGCCTACCCGCCAACGATCCCAAGCAATTGGGCCACAAAGCAATGCCTCGGCAAAGCGCGCGACGCAACCGCCCCCATGAGAGAAGTGCACTGGTGTGCGGGCAATACGGCAAAACTAGGCCTGAAGGGCAGGGGAGGGGGCTCCGCTCCCAGGAGAGTCGTCGATCGCATTCGCCTAAACGAGTTTCCACAGGCCGCCGCCGGCCAATCCCCGGTCTTGAAAAGGAAAAGTTGCGACCCCAGATAGGGCTTCTCGCGCGCGTGCCTTATACGCCGGCGAGGCGGGGGCGGTGGAAAAGCCCTTCGGCTACGGGTCTTCTGCAGAAAATGTCACTTTCGTCATTTTCGGCTGTTGACACCCGAACGAGCCGCCCATATAACCCGCCCATCGCTGATGAGCGCGGCGCCAAACGGCGGCAAGCACTGAAGCAAGCCTCTGAAAAGACTAAGAAATTAGTGGTTTCGGAATTTAGTCGACGACGCTGAGCACTTGCTGCTCCCACTGTTCGACGATCCTGCAAAGGGCAGAGTTGCTGCCGGGTAACCGGAAGCAAAGACTGTTCGGCAGAATTCGAGGGCTCAGCCCTCACCGACGTTGGTTCGCCAAGGTCAGTTCTTTGACATTGTGAAGACAGGAAGAAAGGGAAACGTGGACGGCGAGGTTCTTGCGGTCCTGGGTAACACCGGGGCAACACGACAGATCGACGGTACGTTTTCTAGAGGTACATACCATTCCTGACCTACGGGTCAGTGACAGGTGTGTGTCCTCGTCAATGTGCATCGAGAGATGCGCACGCAAAACGTGCAAATGTCGAGCGATAAGTCAGCTATCAAACTTGAGAGTTTGATCCTGGCTCAGAACGAACGCTGGCGGCAGGCTTAACACATGCAAGTCGAACGCCCCGCAAGGGGAGT